>Ga0255778_10000001_pt1 | contig 1687882 bp, 1563 predicted proteins | sample 071ome_31_FD_179976 | JGI IMG/M metagenome (GOLD analysis project Ga0255778, IMG submission 179976) | Coastal salt marsh microbial communities from the Groves Creek Marsh, Skidaway Island, Georgia - 071405CT metaG (version 2) | ecosystem: Environmental > Aquatic > Marine > Intertidal zone >...
CATCCTGGGGCTGAAGCCGGTCCCAAGGGTATGGCTGTTCGCCATTTAAAGTGGTACGCGAGCTGGGTTTAGAACGTCGTGAGACAGTTCGGTCCCTATCTGCCGTGGGCGTTGGAGATTTGAGAAGCGTTGCTCCTAGTACGAGAGGACCGGAGTGAACGAACCTCTGGTGTTCGGGTTGTGTCGCCAGACGCATTGCCCGGTAGCTATGTTCGGCAAGGATAACCGCTGAAAGCATCTAAGCGGGAAACCCCCTTCAAGATTAGATCTCCCTTGGACTTTAAGTCCACTAAAGTGCCGTTCAAGACGAGGACGTTGATAGGCTGGGTGTGTAAGCACAGTGATGTGTTGAGCTAACCAGTACTAATTGCACGTGAGGCTTGACCATATAACTTCAGGCTTTTGAAAGCTAAAAGTTTGAGTTGTATGCGATAGCAACAACCAATAGACACAACAAGCACAAAGTACGCGCATGTAGCATGAAAATGCTAAAATATAGAAACTCGCAAGTACTTCACTGATTTTCATTCTCCGCGTTGTTAACTAATTCGTCCGATTACCCCCAAAACGGTAATGCAGACAACCGATTTGCCTGACGAAGATAGAGAACGTGAACCACCTGATCCCATTCCGAACTCAGAAGTGAAACCGTTCATCGGCGATGGTAGTGTGGGGTCTCCCCATGTGAGAGTAGCACATCGTCAGGCTTCTAAATTAAAAAGGCCTTCCCCTTCCGGGGAAGGCCTTTTTACTTTACAGCGATAGAATACTGCCACTACTCTCTACCCACTAAAAGGCAGCAAGTGATATGTCTTGTACCGCAGTTCAGGGCCAGGTGCGCGTAAGCGCCTCAAAGAAGTTGTAAGTATTGTTTGAAACACCGTGTAGCACATCGGATAGATCGCTGTACCGGCGGTCGAATAGCAGCATAGTCAGGCTCAGTTTCAGCCAAGCTAAGTAATTTCAGGAGCAGCTAAAAGTTATTGTTTTTACATGATATTTTTTTAATTTCGACATTAGTTCTGGTCATTAAGAAATATACCGAAAAACCCCATTTTTCCTCACTGTATTTATAGGCTTCATCTCAAAAATCTAGTAGAATGCCGCACAATTTTTTCAGCAGGATTCATAACACAAGAGCAGCACAATGAGCGATTTATCACACTATAGAAACATCGGTATTTTTGCCCACGTAGACGCAGGTAAAACCACCACCACTGAGCGTATTCTTAAACTGACCGGTAAAATTCATAAAACCGGTGAGGTGCATGACGGTGCTGCAACCACGGACTTTATGGAACAGGAGCAAGAGCGTGGTATTACCATTCAGTCTGCGGCAACTACCTGTTTCTGGAAAGACCACCGCTTGAATATCATCGACACCCCAGGGCACGTTGACTTCACCGTTGAAGTGTATCGTTCCCTGAAAGTACTCGACGGTGGTGTAGGTGTATTCTGTGGCTCCGGTGGTGTTGAGCCCCAGTCGGAGACCAACTGGCGTTATGCGAATGAATCTGAAGTATCCCGTATCATCTTCGTCAACAAGCTGGACCGTGTTGGTGCTGACTTCCTGAAAGTTGTTGACCAGGTTGAAAACGTACTGGGTGCAAACCCGCTCGTCATGGTGCTGCCAATCGGCCGTGAGGATGACTTTGTCGGTGTAGTAGACCTGCTCACTCGCCAGGCGCACACATGGCCTGATCCAGGCAACCCTGAAAAATTTGAAATCGGCGATGTGCCTGCCGACATGGTTGACCAGGTTGAAGAGTGGCGTGAAAAACTTATCGAGACCGCCGTTGAGCAGGATGACGATGTCATGGAAGCCTACCTTGAGGGGGAAGAGCCTTCCATGGAAGACATCAAGCGCTGTATTCGTAAAGGCACTATCGCCATGGACTTCTTCCCGACTTACTGTGGTTCCGCGTTTAAGGACAAGGGTATCCAACTAGTACTGGACGCCGTTGTCGACTACCTGCCCAACCCGACAGAAGTTGACCCCCAGGAACTTACTGACGAAGAAACCGGTGAACCTACTGGTGATGTGGCCAAGGTTGATGCCAGTGAGCCTTTTCGCGCCCTGGCCTTCAAGATCATGGACGACCGTTTCGGCGCCCTGACCTTTACCCGCATTTATTCCGGTGTGCTTAAGAAAGGTGACACCATTCTCAATTCTTTTACTGGGAAAACAGAGCGTATAGGCCGCATGGTGGAAATGCATGCGAATGAACGAAATGAGATTGATAGTGCCCAGGCCGGTGACATCATCGCGATTGTGGGCATGAAGAATGTTCAGACTGGCCACACACTCTGCGATCCCAGTAATCCGTGTACCCTTGAGCCAATGATATTTCCTGACCCTGTGATTTCGATTGCTGTTGCACCCAAAGACAAGAGCAGTGTAGAAAAAATGGGTATCGCAATCGGAAAGATGGTCGCAGAGGATCCATCATTTCAGGTGGAAACTGATGAAGACTCAGGTGAAACCATCTTGAAAGGCATGGGTGAGCTTCACCTTGATGTTAAAGTCGATATTCTCAAGCGAACCCACGGTGTTGAACTAGATGTGGGCGCACCACAGGTAGCCTATCGTGAAACTATCACTGCACAGGTAGAAGATTCCTATACACACAAGAAACAATCTGGTGGCTCTGGACAGTTTGGAAAGATCGACTACCGCATCAAGCCTGGCGAGCCAGGCAGCGGCTTCAAGTTTGAGTCGACGGTTGTTGGTGGTAACGTTCCTAAAGAATTCTTCCCTGCTATTGAGAAAGGTTTCGAGAGTATGATGGAAGAAGGCCCCGTTGCCGGCTTCCCAGTACTGGATGTGGAGATTGAACTCTTTGACGGTGGTTTCCACTCCGTAGACTCTTCGGCTGTAGCCTTTGAGCTGGCCGCTAAAGGTGCTTACCGTCAGTCCATGTCCAAGGCATCTCCTCAGTTGATTGAGCCCATCATGAACGTTGATGTATTCACTCCTGAAGACCACGTCGGTGATGTCATCGGTGACCTTAACCGCCGCCGCGGCATGATCAAGAGTCAGGATGCTGCTTCAACAGGCGTGCGCATCAAGGCAGAAGTGCCTCTGGCTGAAATGTTTGGTTACATCGGCACCCTGCGTACGATGACTTCAGGTCGCGGTCAGTTCTCTATGGAATTTGCCCACTACCTGCCATGTCCTGCGACTGTTTCCGAAGAAGTGGTTGCGGCTGAGATGGAAAAGAAAGCGGCAAAAGCCAAGTAATAGAGGCGTCATAAAAAAAGCCCTGCTAACGTAAGTTGTCAGGGCTTTTTTATTGCTTAAAATTTTTTTATGGAGCGGCTGTTAGTCCTTCAATTAGGGCAACTGTCTCCTCAAGGTAAGCACCGGTCACGCCTCGTCCTCGTCCTGCTGTTCTTTTTCCTGTGGCATAGTCCAGGGGAGTAAGCCCACCAACATCCTTGGCATCCAGGTCAGCACCGTTTGCAACCAGCACTTCAACGGCCTCGTTCCAGCCCCAGCCGGCTGCACCATGCAGCGCCGTGCGGCCGATCTGGTCAATCTTGTTGATGTCGGCACCACCTTTCAGCAGCGCTTCAATCGTGTGCTTTGAATTAAGCCCAACAAGCGGCGTGGTGTAGTCGCCCCGGGTATCAATGGCATTAGCCTGAACCCCGGCAGCAGCCATTAAAGGCGTTGTACCGCCTCGGTTTGGTAGATCGATGTGGGCGCCGTGCTTAATAAGTAATTCGATAGCGGCGACATCATGTCCCTTTGCGGCTCTTAAGAGGGGCGTTGCACCATCCACCAACATTGTGTCGGCACCGCGGTCATCTTTCAGGCTCCGGTAAGTCGGTTGTAGCTTAATCTGAAGATTTGGGTTGGCACCGGCTTCCAGCAGGATGCGGATCATGTCCAGTGGTGAAGTTTCATCCTCTGAGGGACGATCCGGGTGTCCGCCATGAGGCAGGGTATTCATGTCCACCGCGGAGTAGAGTGCGTGTTCACCACGCCAGCTCCACTTATCAACGTTAGCACCAGCTTCCACCAGATACTTCGCTGTATCAAAATGCAGGTTCATCACTGCCAGTGTCAGGGGAGTAACATTTTCCGCATCACCTTTGTTGATGTCGGCTCCGGCTTCCACTAGGTGACGTACACAATCCAGGCAGCCCTCGCGTGCCGCATATCCAATCGCAGGAATGCCGCCGGCAGGACGCCACTGGAATCGGCGTTCCGCAGAGATTTGACGGTCACGCTGGTTAGGGATGGAGCGGGCATCCGGGTCAGCGCCTGCATCCAGTAACAGCTTTAGCATTTCGGGCTGCGACTGCCCCGCGGCAAATATGGCAGCCGTCTGGCCCTGCCAGCTTTCCTTGGCATTTACATCGGCACCGTGCTCGAGCAGCAGTTTGGCCGTTTCCACTTTGTTGGTGCGTGCGACGATCATCAGCGCGGTCTGGTTATAGTCATTGGTTGATTCAGGATCAGCGCCGGCTTCCAGCAGGGCTTTCATGATGTCGTAATCGCCCAGCGTGGCAGCTTCAGACATAGGCGAGGAACCGTAGTTGTTCACGGTATTGACGTCAGCGCCAGCGGTAAGCAGTGCATTGACCAGCGGCAGGTCACCCTGGTAGACGGCATAGTGAAGAGGGGTGGTGCCGTTCGATTCCGCCGCATTCACATCGGCTCCCTCACGCACCAGCTGCAGCGCGGCATCATTCTGCCCGGTCCTGAGAATGTCGAGCAGAGCAGAGGCCTGCACCTGTCCTGCAATTAGTCCCGCCAACACTGAAGTCAAAATTAGTCTTTTCATCATCTTTTCCAGTTGGACAGCCTTGTCTCTTGCCACTATCAAGCCAGCATTTCTGTGAATACGCCTGTGCTGTCACCATGCCTGTCCACCGGCACGCCGGCACCCTTGAGGATGGTCAGCAGCAGGTTAGCAATTGGCGTATGGTCTTCGTACTTCAGATGCTGGTTGCCTTTGAAAACGCCGCCGCCATTACCTAACACTGCAGAAGGCAGTGGGAAGTTATTGTGGCTGTTGCTGTTAGACATATTTGAGCCATACAGGAAGATGGAGTTATCCAGGATGGAGTTTTCCCCATCTGGCATTTCCGCCAGTTTGGCCATGAAGTCGGCAATGGTCTGGCTGTGCCAGGTCTGAATTTTCGACAGCCTGTTGATGGCATCGGCATTGTTGTTGTGATGTGACAGCGGATGGAAGGCATCCGGTACACCGATATGGTTGTAAGCCTGCTGGCTGACCTCGGCGGCTAACATGAAGCTGATGATACGGGTCATGTTGGACTGATAGGCCAGGGCAATCATGTCGAACATCAGCGCTGTACGCTCATCAAAATCGGGGATGCCGACCGGAATATCGGGCAGTTCATAAACAGACAGGTCACGGTCTTCCTGTTTCTGCACGCGGCGTTCAATTTCCCTGACGCTGGTCAGGTAGTTGTCGAGCATGGCGCGGTCGGCTGCCCCCAGGCTTTTCTTCAAAACGGCAGTTTCATCAGAGACCATGTCCAGTAGACTCATGTAGTCGCCGGTAATTTGTGCGCGCTCGGCATCGGTCCGGCCCTCGCCAAAGAGTTTGGCAAAAAATTTCTTGGCGCTGAATTCCATCGGTAGCGGCGTGGTTGGATTGCTCCATGAAATAGTGGTACCAACAGTACAACCATAGGTACCATCACAGGCAGAGGCGCCGCCTTTTTCTTCTGTAGAAACCTCAATTGAGGGTATCGCCGTGTCCTGCCCGATATGCTGTACGGCAATCTGGTCGGCACTTACACCGACATACGGCGCGTGACTGCGTCGCGGTGGTGTGCAGGTCAGCCATGTGCCCGGGGTAATCGCATGCACGGCTGAGCTCTGGGCAGGGCGGTTGTCCAGGCCAGATACTACCGTCACCTTGTCACGGAATTTCTCGAACGGTTTCAGAATCGGTTTGAAATCGAAATCTGCCCCAAGTGTATCGGGTGTCCAGTCGCGCATAATCGCGCCATGGGGAATATAGAAAAAGCCCAGGCGAGGTTTAGATGCTGCAGCGGTCTGGGCGATAGCTGTCGCCGCTGGCACCATCGCGTCAAGGAAGGGCAGTGCCACCGAGGCGCCTACACCGCGTAATACATGCCTGCGAGATAAATGCTTCTTGGTTATATACATTGTTACTCTCCTGCCATTGCGATGGCGTCTGAGTGTTCATCTTCCAGGGGAAGAGCCTTCATAAGGAATGCATCGCTCTGAACGATGCCCTGGATTATGCTATTGAATCGATTATCGTTTTCTTTGGCCTCACGGACAATACTTCTCACCAGCGGCATGTCGTAGTACTCTACGGCGCGGCCAAGGGCGTAGGTCATAAGTTTTTCCGTGAGGGTTTGTACAAACTGGTCTGGGTTGCCGCGTAGTGCCACCTGCAGGTCAACCGGGCTGTTAACAGGTTCACCACCAGCCAGCTGACCGCCGGCATCAATCGGAGCCTGTGCGAATCTGTCTATTTCGCGCCACTGACCCACGGCATTGAAGTTTTCCAGCGCCATGCCAAGCGGATCGATAACGCCGTGACAGTTGTTGCAGGACGGTTGTGCCCGATGGTTTTCCAGGCGCTGACGCAGGGTCAGTATTTTCTCGCCGGGTTTGGTGTCAATGTCTAAATCTACACCGGGAGGGGGTGCGGCCGGTGGCGTGCCAATGAGATGTTCCAGCAGGTATGCGCCTCGCAGTACAGGTGATGTCCGGTTGGGATATGAGGAGCCCATCAACAAGCCGCCCTTACCTAACAGCCCCCAGCGGTTGTTGTCATCCAGTTCTATACGTCGGAAGTCGGTGCCGCGCACACCGGGTATTCCGTAATGTCGCGCCAGGCGCTCATCAAGATAGGTATGATTCGCATCTAGCAGATCCAGTACACTGCGATCCCCACGAAGGACGCTGTCTATAAACATAGTCAGCTCAGTTTTGAACGAGTTGCGCAGGTCATTATCGAAATCTGGAAACAGACGCGGATCTGGATCGATGGCGTCCACCATGTCCATTCGCAGCCACTGTGCGGCAAAGTTTTCCGTCAGTGAGCGGGCGCGCGGATCGGCCAGCATCCGTTCAATTTGTTCGCTCAGTAATTCTGGGTGGCTCAAGTTGCTGGTCTCCGCCAGTGTTATCAGTTCCTCATCCGGCCCGCGGCCCCACAGGAAAAACGAGAGGCGTGAGGCCAGCTCAATATCGCTGACTGGGAAGGTTTGACCAGGCTCGGCATTGTCGGGAAGGGGTTCGGCGCGATAAAGGAACTTAGTAGATGCCAGGATGGCCATCACCCCTTTCTGTATTCCCGTTTCAAAGCCACCCTCGGCGAGTCCGTTCTCATAGAACGCCATCAGCGGCGCCATGTCTTCGTCGGTAACTGGGCGACGAAATGCCTGGCGCGCCAGGTCGGAGAGAATCTGCTCCGCGCAGCCGAGTTCTTCGTCATTGTTAGTCGGGTAACAGGAAAAGATTTTGTCCCGGCTAGGTACGTTAGGCACAGAGGTCACATTCAGCGGGCCATAGGTTTTCAAACCGTGGACAATTGGAATGTTATCAAAGGTTTCGCCCGGGCTGAGATGATCAACAATTCGATCTGACTCGGCATACGTGCGGGCAACAAAGGATGTGCCAATGGTATGTTTGCCAGCCGGAATCGATACGGTAATGTTCTGAAAGCGGCGCTGGATTTCGGATATGGCGGGTGTCTGGAGTCGATCCACCGCCTCGGCATCTTCAAAGCCGCCGAGCGAGTCGGAAAATACCTCCTCACCATCAATGGTCAGGATCAGCGTGTGTTCATCTTCCAGCCACCAGGTTGGATAGGAACGCTGCAGGGAGCCTTCCTGGGAGGCGATTTCGATGCTGAACGTGTAGTCACCGTCGGCAGGAAAATAATGTTCCACTGCAAAACCGCCGCGAGTCCCCAGGGGCAGACCGGCAACATGACGATACTGGGTGGCCAGGCTGTCCGGCACATAGGAAGTGACATCAGGTTCTGGCAACACTGATCCGACGGCCTGGATGCTGACCTGGCGGGCTGCAATAATGTACTGCTCAAGGAATGTGGGTGATACTTGAAGCACCTCGGCAACGTTGTCGAAACCATCACTGGTCGCGTCTGTTGGCAGCAGTTCGTCAGCCTTCACTTCATAGGCCAGCAGATCTTCCACCGCCTTGGCATATTCCTTTCTATTAAGTCTGTGAACCGCAATATGGCCAGGATTTGGGTTGTCTTCATCCACCAACGAGTCAAGGTAACCCTCCATGCTAGCGATAAATTCTTGGAGAGATTTTTCCTGGGGGCGTTCATTGCCCGGAGGAGGCATCAGGCGCCCCCGCATTTTCCTGATCACCTTCTCAAACACATCCCTGTTTTCGTGTATGGTATTCGGAGAAAATGCATCGAAAGCGAGGCTGCCTGACCAGTCCTCGAAATTATGGCAGCCCATGCAGTATTCATCGATTAACTGCCACTGGCCTTCCACAGCCTTAAGTCTTTCGTTATGGGAATCCTGGGCGAAGAGACAGGCCGGTCCAAGAATAGAGGCGGTGCTGATAAGTAGAGATAGTAATTTCTTGTTCATTGCCTTTTGAAAATGAATAGTCTGATGGATGAGTTTAGATGAAACCGCCCATGTCGCGGCTATGGGCCCACATGCCACGGTAGGTCTCGTGGACAAATTCCGTCGGGTCACCCCACTGGGCGTCATAATCCCTGGTCAAGTCGGCCTTTAACATATTGCCGGCATGGTAGCCTTTACGAGCCAATTCCTTCATTTGTTCATACAGATCAACCAGCATATTGTGCTGTGCTTGGAGTTCAGCTTTACCCACGGCAGGACCGCTGCCAGGAATAATGATGGTGTCAGCATTGACCAGTTCCAGCAGGGAGGCGTTCGCCGGTATCAAACCGCCAATCCATCCGCCCGTGGCTATGTCAGGAACAGGATACGCCCCAACACTCAGGAGGCCGCCTGCAACAAGCACGTTGCTGTCGGGAAAAAAGAGAGCAAGGTCGCCATCTGTGTGAGCCTGCACATGATGGATGACATGTGCGATTTCGCCACCCAGGTTGTGTTCCATGGAAAAATAAAAGGTTTCATCTGGGAGGGCTTTAACTGGGCGAGGCTTGATAGCGGTGTTGCGCCATTCAATATCAAAATCGGCAGTCATCCATAGCCTGGTGTTTTCGTGAGCCAGGATTTTGGCCCCCATGGCTCTGAACGCCTCATTGCCGCCGGTATGATCCTCATGCCAGTGAGTATTGAATAATATTTCCACCGGCATCCCGCCAACCAGTTCCTCGATAGCCACTCTCAGAGTGGGCGATTTATTGAGGCTGCCACTGTCCACAGCGGTATAAGAGGAGTCTCCCCTGTAGAGTACGACGTTGCCGCCGGCACCCGAAATCAGGCTGACCCTTTCAGTTAATTCATGAACCTCCAGGCTACCATTTTCAGAGGCTAGCAGCGGTGCTTGTAAAGAGCCTGAAACGCCGGAGATGGCAAGTCCTTGGAGGACTTTTCTACGTGTCATATTACGAATTTTCATAGTCCCTAATTTAGCATTTTTCTGCTGTTTTAAGGATATTTAGCCTCAGAAATTCATAATTTGTTCACAACGGCTGCTAATTCCATACTAATAAAAGGGTTATTGGAGGGGCCTGGAAGGTGTTTTTTCAGGCCGGGGGGCTATTCGTTTCAGCGTTGTCTTCATAGGCTTCAACGGTGCTATGCATCTTCACATTGTGCACTGTGAACCCGTAAAAAATGATCAAAATCAGAAAAATGGCGGCTGCAGCAGCACTGAGCTCATGAAGGGGGAGTTTTCTCGGCGATGTACCAGTTGCCGGCATCGCGTAATGTAGCTTCTCCAAATTCTGTCAGGACAAATTCTAGAACAAGATCCAATACGACAACATGAAAGCGGGCAATCTGTGGTACCGCCGGGCAACCACGCGTTTTGTCCACGATAAAGTGTGCCTGAATATGGCGCGGATCCATGTCCATGTTAACGGCGAGGAAATGCTGAAAAAAATCTTCGTTGTCCCAGTCAGCCGGATTTGGCAGCTGATCTATATAGTGCTGATGTGCGAGTGCAAGGTTATCAAGCTGCCCGTTGGATACTGAAGCAAAGAGCACAAATTTTTCCGCGACATCAAAAGGATCTAGCTGATCGCCATGACTGGCAGCAAAGTTTATATCTGAAAAATGCGCAAAAGCGTTTCGAATGGAGGCGGTAAACCCCTTGGTTAGATTATCCACCGGAGAAAGACAATCTCTTGCTGCAGGGGTGCGCTTGTAGTTCCAGATTTTTTCGGCGATTGCTAGGGCTCTACTCTCCGCCTTTTCAGAAACCGATATCAGGTTACCTGACCATTGCTGAATCTGAGAGGCAATAACAGATTTCACGTGGTTGAAGAGCTCTTCCTGTATCTGCTGAATGGCAAGCGGGAGGCCCAGAAGGAGGTTACGGTCCTTTAAAGTGAAATCAAATTTGCCAGCGATTTCCGGTGTAGCTTCACGCATGTATGTCAGTAAATCCGGCATTAGGTAGTGGCGATACAGACTGTGTTCAATATCGCCCTGCTTGATGAAGGGGGTGATGAAGGGAATGTCCATGTTGGCTGGCCTGCCGGTTGGCAGATCAATTACGTCAGACCATTGGTCAGAATCCAGGCGCTCAAATTCATCCTCGCTAAGCCTTGGATAGTGGTGCATGGCATCACGGCGGTAAGCGCGTAGCGAGGGTATATGACCGAAACGGATACGTTGAATGAGTAATTCGATCAGTTTACTGAAATTTACACTGGCAACATGTGTTTTCCATGCACCAGATGCAAATTTGATAATGCCTTTTTCATTTAAAACCCAGTTAGCGACCATGGCGATCTGCCAGGGGCATTGACAGTTTTGTAGACCCTTGTCTAGTAATTTGCGGTTATCCGAAATTCTGAATTTTTCCACCAGCGAAGGATGAAGAAAGTGATTGACCAAATTCCTCAGCTCTGTTTCTAGGACGTCTTTGGCTTCCTTAGAAAGCGGCTGCGAAGACCTTTCCAGAACGTTCAGTTGTTCCTCCATGGAGTCGAGACAATCTGCAACTGGTACTGGTAGAGAATGGTTTGTCTTAAAGCTTTCTATGTCACGGGCAGTGACAGGCATCTCGGGATCATCGCCAGTAGGATTAAAGGAAAGCTCCAGTAGTAGGGACTGTCGTGCGTTGGAGAGGACAGTTTTCTGTTTGCTGACAGGTGCTGACTCGTAATCGGTGATAAGCTGCTCAAGTGCTTGTTCCAGTTCGGTCATGGTTTAAAACTAACCCGTGAAGAAAGTCAGTACGCCAATGACCAGGCCAATAAGCACAATCGAAAAGAATATGTCTAATGGGGTCATGCTGCTTCTGGCCTCAGCCTTGTCATCTGCCGTAAGCGTGCCAAAGGCTAGGCCGCGAATGCGTGTGTAATCGGGTGGTTCAGTTAAAAGTGTGACGATGGTGCATAAGGCGACTGAAAAGAGAAACAGGAAAATAGCCATGTGCGAAAAGTTGATGGTGGCAAAACTGAAGAGGAGAGCGTTTACCTCTACTCCCTGGGCGATTTCAGGCTGGTAGTAAATTTCTGAGCCTAGCCGAAGCACGAGCAGGACAAGTCCTGCCATCAGCGTTGAAATAGCGGCCTTAGCATTGACCCGTTTCCATAGTATTCCCATCAGAAAGATAGTGGTCACTGGAGGGGCAATATAGGACTGAACGTTTTGCAGGTACTGGTACATGACGCCGCCTCCAATTCTCCCCATGATAGGAATCCAGATGATGCCGAGTATCACGATGATGGACGTAGCTATGCGGCCTACCCGAATAAACTCAGCTTCTGAATGGTCAGGCTTCAGTTTCTTGTATATATCCATGGTGATGAGTGTTGAGCAAGAATTGAATACTGAAGCAAGCGAACTCATCAGTGCCGCCATGAGTCCGCCGGCAACCAGGCCTTTCAAGCCGGTGGGGAGCAGGGTTGTCACCAGCATGGGAAATGCCCTGTCAGCCTGGGTAACCTGGTATACGTTTGGCTGCTGAATGGTAAGTGCCAGGGCAATAATTCCAGGTATGAGGAAAATCAGGATGGGAAGAAGTTTTAGGTAGGCACCAAAGATTGCGCCACGCCGTCCAATCTTAATATTGTTGGCCGCCAGTGTTCGCTGCACAATGTATTGGTCCGTACACCAGTACCAGATGCCGGTTATGGAACCGCCGATCAGCAGCCCGGTCCAGGGGAAATCAGGATCACTCATGGGCCGCCACATATCGAAATGGTCCGGACTCACTGCAGTGACAGTTTCCCTGAGCTGCCCCCATCCACCGACTTCCTGCAGTCCCAGCCAGGTGATAATTGAAGAGCCGACGATCAGTATTATGGCCTGGAATGCCTCGGTATAGACCACGGCCCGCAGCCCCCCAATGATGGTGTAGATGCCGGTAAAAATCACAATGCCGATAGCTCCGTACCAGAAAGGAATATCCAGCAACTCCGAAACCACAATGCCGCCGGCGTAAATAGTGACTGAGACCTTGGTAAGCACATAGGCGACGATTGAAAAAAGAGACAGAAACCAGCGGGAGCGCTCGTCAAAGCGTTTCTCCAAGAACTCGGGTGTTGTGAAGACTCCGCTGCGCATATAGAAAGGCAGGAAAAGCCAGCCCAGTAGCAGGACTATCCAGGCGTGCAGTTCGTAATGCGCCATAGGCGTGCCGGATTCAAAGCCGGTGCCGGCCAGCCCAACGACATGTTCAGAACCAATGTTGGAGGCAAAAATGGAGGTGCCAATCACGAACCATCCTACATGCCGTCCGGCCAAGAAATAATCCTCGGAGCTCTTGTTTTTTTGCAGTGCTACCCAGGCGGCAACGCCAATAATGACAAGGAAATACAGCACCAGGACAACCAAGTCCCAACCCTGGAGAATTGAATCCATTAAGCAAGCTACTCTTTATTGTTTTTATGGAGAGGAGGTTTTATAGCATTCTTCATTGGTTGTTTAACCCTAGTATCTGGTCGACCATGTTCCTGGCCGTTTCCGTGGTCAGATTCGGGTGGGGGGGCATGGCAACATCTCCCCAGCTGCCGTCCACACCGTTGATGATGCTCTCGACCAGCAGGAAGATATGTTCATCGGTGGAGGAGTAGCGAGCGGCTACCTCCCTGAATGAAGGTCCTACCAGGCTCTCACCAACGCGGTGGCAGACCATGCAGTCACTAGCGGAGAAAATTTCCGGTTCTGCTATTCCCAGCTGTGTCATTTCCATGTGCTGCATTTGAAGTGCGTCAGCTGTTGAGGTTGCGGGGGCAATTTTTAGCAGCACACCGTCACTGTGATCAGTCAGCATGTATAACAGGTCGTCGGGCCCCTGTGTAATGTAGCGTATGCGCTGACCCAGTGCATTGAACATGGATTCGCGGCGAACCTCGCCGTTTTCATTGAAGACTATTCTTTCCAGGTGGCCTGTGCCCGGAATTCGGCCCACCATCATGGACGTTACAAAAAGGTTGTTCTGCCAGCTGGGAAATTTGTTACCGTTATAAAAAGTCATGCCTGCTACTGTGATAGCCGGGACCCAGAACACTTCGGGTCTTTCCGTCCCTTCGACCCAGGGGACATCATTAAACTGGGTGCCGTCATAATCCCGGCCAAAGGTGGCCAGCGGCCAGCCGTAATTGGCTCCCGGCCTCAGGATATTCACCTCGTCGCCTCCCTGCGGTCCGTTTTCGAGCTCCCACAGTTCTCCCGTAACCGGATGCACGGCAAAGTCCATAACCGAGCGGTTACCCCAGGTCAGAATTTCCGGCAGGGCGCCCTCAACGGCATAAAAAGGATTGTCCGCCGGGACGCTGCCGTCGTCATTAATTCTTAATACCTTGCCGATATGAGAGTCCAGGCTTTGCGGCGCCTGCCGCTCAATGCGATGGGAAGAGCCGAGCACAAAGGTGCCGTCAGGTAAAAACAAGCCGCGGCTTGAGGCGCCGCCGATATGGCCGGCCCAGGCCTGGGCCTCAAAGACTTCCTCGAGGTCTACTACGGCTTGGCCGGTCCATCGGCCACGAGCCACGGCTGTGGTCATCCACAAACCGTCAGACCCATCGGGGTGGTCACCCTGCTTGATCCAGGTGAAATACATCAGCCTGTTGTTTTCAAAATCCGGATGCAGATTGATATCGAAAAGTTGTCCAAGCCTGAAAGCCTGCTTCAGGTCGCCAACCGGTTCCTCCAGAAGTTGACCGTCTCGGTACAGTCGGACAAAACCGGTGCGCCTTTCCGTAAAAAGAATGTCTCCCAATGGATTAGTATCACTTGCGGTGCCGGGAATGAAGACAAGACCAAAGCCTTCATTTAGCCCACGAGTTACCATCGAGACAGTAACGCTTTCCTCTTCAAATGTTTCGAAGGTCCAGGGGCCATTTCCAAGAGGGTCGGGAAAAAACTGGGCGGCAGAAATCTGGGCAAGGAAAAGCAGCAGCATTGCCAGGGCAGTATTCAGGAAAAGTCGAGGGCTGATCATGGAGGCTCTCTCTTTGTTTGTAGGGTTACTCGGCTGAATTTGTCTCTGTCACCTGCCTGACCAGGGTATCAAGAAAGGTCTGTTCGAACTCATTGACATGGGTAACATAACCCTCAGGATCATAAAAAGGATTTGGATCCCCGGGGTTGCGGTTCTGTAATTTTTCGAACTTTTCATCCAGGCCGTAAAAAACGCCATGGGAACTTACCCATACTTCTGCCGGTATTTCCTTGGCGGCGCGGTAAGTCTGCTGAATATCATTGGCAATTTCCGGGTATTCCTCGTTGCCGATATAGCGCAGGAACTGGCCATTCAGGCTGCACTCAATAAAGCCGTAATAGGTTTTGCCGTCTTCCTCAAGCGGCAGGCTCCAGGCCAGGCATCCGGGTGTATGGCCCGACTGCAGATGGGCAGTGAGGGTGGTGCCGCCCAGTGATACGGTATCTCCTGCATCAACAATTCGGTCAATGGGCTGCTCTTTACCACCCGGGGTGTCGAATGCTTCGTGGTAGGGCACTTCAAGTCGACCAACCACGACTTCTGCGCCGGTCATTTCCTTGACCAGGGCATCGCCTTCGATGTGATCCGGATGGGCGTGGCCGCTGATCAGAATCTTTATGTCACTGAAATCAAAACCGAGTGCCTCTATGGCAGCCTTGATAACGGGAACTGAGCTCTCGTAATTACTGCTGTGTAGGATATGCCCCTCGGGGCTGGTAATGAGGAACGAGCCTAGCTGGGCAGTGCCCACATAGTAGAGGTTGTCCATCACCTTGTGCGGTGGATAGGGGTCGTTCCAGCCAGGAGGTTGGGCTAACAAGCTGGAGGAAACCAAACAGGCCAACAGGAAAATACAGGAGGCTGTTCTGCCGAAAGAGTGCTTCATGAGCTTACCCTCGAAGATCAAAACAGGTTTTGCGCTTTGGCTTTGCACCGGTTTTCAGGATTACTGTCGGCTCCCGCCAAGCTCAAGTGTGCGGCCGTCAGGAAATTCAATACCCCTGGAATTCATTCTGTGAGATCCATCCTTGGCCTGGTAGCCCGTGACCTTGATGCGTGTACCGGGTGGCAGCGAATCACGGGTCCAGCCCAGGCGCATGAGGACATTGGGCGAGCCGCCTTCAACGCGCCACTCCTCGGTTTCGCCTGTTTCCTCGTTTTCAACTTCAAAAACTAGCCAGGAATGCGGGTTCACCCACATCATCTGTTTAACGACGCCGTCATGACTAACCTCGTTATTGGGGTCAAATTCTGCGTAAAAAGAATGATGGCCCAGCACCGGTAGTGTTGTGATCAGGAGCGCACCTGTCAGCAATGTTTTCATCGTTTTCATCGTGCTTTCCTCGTTTCTAATACTTCAATGGCGCATTTCCATGCTTGAATCAACTGATTCATTGACCTGGGTCATCAAGGCCCCACAGATCCCAGTAGAGTAGGTCATCCGCAAAGGGAACGCATTTGTGCTCAAGTGTCTGTGCGTTGTCTTCAACCAAGCGGTAAAGCGGCATTTCAATCGACCATGATTCTGAATAGGTTTGTGGATCGTCCAGTGTGGCTTCATACCAGATGTGATTGGAGCCGAGCAGGGTAAAACGCTCGGTAACCACCAGGTTATAGCTGGCATGATTGCCTGCCCGGTCAAGCCAAGTCATACCATTCTGGTTCAGGGTCGTTACGACCAGCGTGTCTCCCTCCCAGCGGCCATTGGATTTACCCATCCAGGCATCCAGCGGTAAGCCGTTTGTTTCATTCATGTGTATGACGCGCTGCGAAGCAGCAAAAGGATAGACCATCAGCAGGTCATCATCCCTGGCGCCTTGGAAAATCTGGAATGGGATGTCATGGTAAGTCGCGCGTGGAATACCTAGCATATAGCACTTGGCTTCAGGATCCTCCTGCGGCCATGCGGCACGGTTGTCGTTGCGCTGCTCAAGTGCTTCGGGCAAGTAGGGAATTGCGCCTCCGCCTTTCAATACGCTTTTGCCAGCAGGGATCGCAGCTATGGCGCCCATTTGCCAGAAACGTCTGTCGAGGCCTTCGGCTGAATGTGCCTCAAGGTTCCAGTGGGCAGTGTTGATGGCTTTCCATACACCATTTAGGTTGGGCCGCCCATCCAGGGTGGTTTCCCTATCCAGTTGCTGAGCGTGGACAGAAAATGCTGCTATCAGCATGACCAGTGACAGCAAAAACCTGCTTATTTTATTTTCCACAAGCAACTCCCCCGAATGCGCAGAATCAGATTTTATTCGTGAACGGTCGCTGAGATTAGCATACTCAACTTAAAGGGTGTACCGCCATTAGGTTAGGTTTGGCAGTGATTTTGATCTGTGTCAGACACTGTTTACACTGCTGTTGACGCGCCGCATAATGTGGCCAAACTTTAGCACTCCAAATGTTTCGTACTTTACAGGTGGAACAGCTCATGAAAGAAAAAGGATACATAAGGTCGCATGTATTAGGTGCATCCTGTTTATCGCTTGCTGTGCTCGCCGGGGCTGCCGTAGCAGCTGAGTATGAAGCGCCGATGACACCTTGGGGTGAGCCTGACCTACGCGGAACCTGGCCAATCAACCACCTGATCAGCACACCATTGGTGAGGGATACCCGTTACGGCCTGAACCGATATATGACTGAAGAAGAGTTTGAAGAAAAACAGGCCAGTGCAGCCGCCCGTGACGAACGTTTCCAGGGTGGGCCAATTCCCGTAGCCGACGCCGGTGGGCGCGCCATGCGTCAGACTTCATTAATTGTTGATCCACCCGATGGTCAGTTTCCTAGTTTGACACCCTTCGGCCAGGAAATGCAGTCGCGCATGCGCGGCTCCTACCATCCTACCCAGACTGTATTTGACCAGATCGATGACTTCAGTCCTTGGGACCGCTGCATCACGCGCGGTATGCCCGTGTCCATGCAGGCGCGAAACTATAACAACGGTATCAGAATTTTCCAGTCGCCGGGATATGTTGTTATCCAGTTGGAAATGGCACACGAGGCCCGCATCATTCCTACCATTGGCATGCCGCCGCTGGACGACAGTATCCAAACCTGGCTGGGTGAATCGCGTGGCCACTGGGAGGGCAACACACTGGTGGTGGAGACAACCAATTTTAATGGTTTGACCCAGAAAACCAGTGCCGGCAACCCCGGCTCGCCAAGACCACTGCAGCCCACGACCACAAATCAGCGCATCATTGAGCGTTTCACTCGCGTCGCCGATGATGAAATTGAATTTGAAATGATGATTGAGGATCCCGAAGTACTTGCAACCGGGTCATACACCGTTGCTTATCCCATGTACCTAGATAATGACTACGGCATATATGAGTATGCCTGCCACGAAGGCAACACCACCGTCAGATATTACATAGAAACGTCGCGTTTCGAACGGCAGCAGGCGGAAGAGGGCTAAGAGGTTTTGAAGGCTTTCTTTACTGAGAATTTTCAGAAATAAAAGTATTGTAGGCGCTGGTTAGGTTTTGCATTTCAGCGAGCAGCTGGTCTCTCAGCTCTAGATTACCATCTTCTTGAAGTAACTCGTAGGCTGACATAATCGAATCACGTGCAGCCCTCAAATTTCTCTGCATCTCGCCGAATTTAAGATTTGATGGCTGTGTCAAGGCGTCCACATTAGGTCTCTCCACGGTATCGCAAACGCGAACTATACGCCCATCGGGCATGCGCATTTCTCGACAGACTAAAGTCCTTATTGTCCTCGGCGCTGAAGTTCCATAATAACTAAGAGGTCTATCGTAAATTATTTTTGCTGTCTCCAACCTGGCAGCGGCTTCGCCAAGATAAAGTTGCGCAAGCTGGATATTCTTTTCCGGTGTATCAGCAGATTGATCCAGCATTTCAATTTCACTCCTGAACAGCGACGTCATTTCAAGAGCAGAGTTATTAAACTCGGAGGATTCTCGCGCGGATTTTAATTGCCACTTGCCGAGCTGCAGCATGGCATCTATGCGGCGCTGGTCACCTGCATCGAAGCTCCTACGACTGATATGGAAAGAAAGATGCGAAGTGGTTTCCAGTGCCTGCCAGTCACCCTGCTTCTCCTGGGTCCAGAGCATTTCCTGCAGAATAGGCAGTTGTTCAGGACTGTCGAGTCCGGTGCTTATGCGTACCGCCTGCAGGGCCAGGTCGTACGCCTCGAGCGCTTCCTCAGGCTGGTTTAGAAAATCCAGAGTCTGCGCAAGTTCCACATAAGTCTGTGCCAGTGCCATTCTGTCTACATTTATGGGCCTGCTGCTCTCAAGCGCAGTAAGCAGATTTTCCAGACGAGCTTTTTCTGCAAGGGCTCTCTCCAGTTCTGCTGGATCAATTTCAGGTTGGGGAATGAGTTCGTCTGGCAATAAGTCCACAGTTACCTCTGACTCTTCAGATATTGCTTCCTGTGGCGGCTCCCCCACGGACGCATCCTGGGCAGCAGAAGTTAGAGGCATAAACAAACAAAATAGTACTGCAAGCAGCAGCGCAGGGTGCGGAGTTTTGTTGCGTTGTGAAGACAGATGCATGGTTCTTGTGTTCGAATAACCACTTCTTGTCTGCGGCTGGCCAATATACCACATCAGTGAAATGAAATGCTTTTGTAGGACCCTTTATAACATGTCCGGTTCGGGCATTTTTCTATTCCTTTTATAGTGCTTTAATACTTATCTTTTATATACACTTGTTAACCTAGGCTTAATACAAACAACAGGGAGTAGCCAGTGAGTAAACACATTGCGTTAATCGGTGCCAGTGGAAACATAGGCAGTAAAATCACTAGGGAACTGCTGGACAGGGGCCATACCGTCACGGCCATTTGCCGGAATCCTGACACCATGGACGCGCAGGAAGGAGTTACCACGGTGCCAGGCGATATGCTTAATCCTGAGCAACTTGCCGAAACCCTGAAAGGGCATGATGCCGTTATCTCGGCCGCGCCCTTCGTGACTGATGAGTCGGAAAAGTTATTCGCTGCTATTCGTGGCTCGGGGGTGAAGCGCTACGTGATGGTCGGTGGGGCGGCATCGCTCTTTAACGATGAGGGAGTCAAGGTATGGGATACGCTACAGGGCGTCGGTATTCCTGAGCCAGTGCTGGCAAATATTGCGGAGGGAATACGTGCATTTGACCTGCTGCAGCAGGAAGACAGCCTTGACTGGACCTTCTTCTCTCCCGCCGTAATGATCGGGCCTGGTGAAAGAACTGGGCAGTTTCGTCTAGGTAAAGATAATGTCGTAGCTGACGAAAAAGGTGAGAGTAAGATTTCCTATGATGATTATGCCATCGCGCTGGTTGATGAACTGGAGCAAGGCAACAACATTCAGGGCAGATTCACCATCGGGTACTGACGACGAATTACTTCTCGCATGCCACAAAAAAATTATGTTTCAGACGCACTGGGTGGAAATGTTATTCATAAAAATGACAGAGATCCGGAGGATCATTTCCACAGATCCTCGATATAGTAGGGCAGGAAAACTGAGACCCCTTCGATGCGGGCTATTTTTCCGTCAATAATTTTGAAGATTTCCAGAAGGCCTCTAGAGTTTGGGTATTCAATATCCACTTTCAGCGATTGCCCGGAGGTGCTCTCGTAGTTCACATGCCGGGTGGCATGATCCTCAAAACCTCCCGTTCGCATAGCGAAAACTGCTTCCAATTGTGCTGAAAGCCTGATAACTTCCACCTTCCGCCCATATTGCGGAAGAAATTATTTCAGCTGAAAAACCAAAAAATCCAAATAAGGGGGTTTCACTATGCAGCGTAAGCAAAACCTGCGTAAAAAAAATCTTGCCCTTGGTGTAGCAGCAGTCTCAACGATGCTGGCCGGGGGTACAGCTCCCAGTGTATTCGCACAGGATACTCTGGAAGAAATTACAGTCACAGGTTCACGTATTGTTAGGCGTGACCTTGACGCACCAAGTCCAATCATCACGGTTGGCAGTGACGCAATCGAAAATTCAGCCACTACCTCTGTTGAGTCAGTTCTGAACCAGATGCCTCAGTTTGTTCCTGGCGGAACACAATTCTCAAACAGTATTCAGGGTGGTTCTACCGCATCGCCGGGTGCAGCTACGCTGAACCTCAGGGGTATGGGTACCAACCGTAACCTGGTACTGATTAACGGTAAACGTGCGCAGCCTGCGAACGCTTCACTGGTTGTGGACATTAACACCATCCCATCTTCAGCAATCCAGAACGTAGAGGTCATCACTGGTGGTGCTTCTGCGGTATACGGACCTGACGCGATGGCCGGTGTTGTTAACTTCATCCTCAAGGATGACTTTGAAGGCCTTGAACTTGATTACCAGATGGGTCAGACCGCTGAAGGTGACGGTGAAGAAGAACGCTTCAGCATGCTGATGGGCGTTAACTCCGGCGACGGTCGCGGCAACATCATGGTGGGTATTGACTGGACCAAGCGTCAGCCTGTATTCCAGGTGGATCGTGAGTTCTACAGAAACGGCTGGGCGGATCCGGGTAACCCAAGTGGTAACTTCGTGGTACCTGCGGCATTTGCCGGCAACGGAAACTCCAACCCTGCTTCACAGGCGGCAATTGATGCCTTATTCCCTCAGGTTCCTCCTGGCACCATTGGTAACTCCTCTGACATTTACTTCAATGCAGACGGTTCACCATTCGTAGTGCAGGGCGGCCTGGGTTATAACGGCCCCATCAACGCTTACGATAACTGCGGTGATTTCTGTGGCATCAAGATTCTGAATAATGGCAACCTTGACCAGAATGGTCGTCAGCTTGACTTCTATCTGTCCTCACCGCTGGAAAGACACTCATTGTTCGTGCGCGGTAACTATGACATCACTGACAACATCACTGCCTTCACCCAGGTGAACTACAGCAGGATCAATGTTGACCAGACAGGTGGTGTACCACCCGCCATTACTGTATGGCAGGCACCAGAAGTACCACGTGACGGCCGTGCGCTGCCTCCGGTACTGGAAGGTCTGCTAGATTCACGTGCTAACCCTGATGCGCCTTGGCCACTGTTCCAAGTACTGTCTTATAACGGCAACATCAGGACTGCCAACCAGAATGACGTTTGGCAGTTCATGATCGGCCTTGAAGGTGAGCTGAGAGACGGTGACTGGACATGGGAAGCCTATGCCTCCCGCGGTGACACCTACATTGAAGCGGTCAACAACAGGCTGCCTTCACTGCAGCGTTACCAGAACCTGGTTTATGCACCAGACTTTGGACGGGTAACCGGTTACAGCCCCGGCCGTGTCGGCGGTATTAACCCTGGTTCAGGCTACAGCCTGACCTGTACTACCGGTCTGCCGGTATTCGAGCAGTTCACGCCGTCTGAAGATTGTCTGGACAGCATCGATACCCGCCTGGTAAACCGCAGCGACCTGACCCAGGAAATTATCGAGGCTAACCTGCAGGGTGGTCTTGGTGACTGGTTCGAACTGCCAGCCGGTGAAGTGCGTTTCGCGGTGGGTGCTACTTATCGTGGTAACTCCTTCGAGTTCAACCCTGGCAACCCTGTAAATATCATCCAGGAAAACCCAGTGGGTCTGTTCGCGTCTAACGCCACACAAGGCAAGATTAATGTTCGCGAATACTACGGTGAGCTGCTGGTACCTGTACTTGACACCCTGGACCTGGAGCTGGGTTATCGTTACTCAGATTTCAGTACTGCCGGTGGAGTAGATACCTACAAGGCAATGTTTACCTGGAATGCGACTGACAACGTCACACTGCGTGGTGGTTACCAGTTTGCAACTCGTGCACCTAACATTGCCGAGCTGTTCTCTGCACCAACCCAGCTAGTGGTATCCCACCCGGACCAGGATAACTGTTCTGTAACAACGCTGGCGCCGCACGGTAACGTGCCTTCCAACCCGGATCGTCAGCAGGTTATTGACCTCTGTCGTCAGATTATTGGTAATAACACGTCGCTGTTTGATACTCAGACTTACTCGATTACGGGTATTTCCGGACCTGAAGGTTTCCACAGGCAGAACCCTCCGTTCTTCCCACTGGAAATTGCTATTCAGCAGGGTAACCCGAACGTAGGTCCTGAAGAGGGTGAGACCTATACCTTTGGTGCGGTAATTACCGACCCATTCGGTATTGATGGTTTGAACGTTACCCTGGACTACTACGACATTGCCCTGGAGCAAGCAATTTCGCCCGTGTCAGTGCAAATCGTGTATAACAACTGCTTTAACTGGAACGGTTCCACCAATCCAAATTACGATATAAATAATCCTTCATGTCAGAGGATTCGTCGTAATGCGATTACCGGTGACCGTGCCCAGGTTGATACACCGTTTGATAACCTGGGTACCCAGGAAACTCAGGGTGTAGACCTGAATCTCAACTACAGCTTTGATGTTGGTCCAGGCACTCTGGGCATCAACAGCAACATGAACTTCCTGACCAATTACGAGTACGTACCTGCGCCAGGTGATCCGCTGATTGATGCTGCCGGTACCCTTGACCGTGGTGGTCTGTTCGACTTCCAGCATCTGACACGTCTCACGTACTTCTGGGATGATTTCAATGTTGGGTTGAGCTGGCGCTACCTGGATAGTGCGGAATCTGCAGCTAAAGCTCAGAGTCCAAATACCACTATTCAAGGCCCAGGTTCCTACAATGTCTTCAACTTCAATGGTGGTTGGAACATTGGCGAGAACTACAGCCTCAGGTTTGGTATTGACAACCTCCTGGATGAAGATCCAGAGTTGACCAACTCCAACCCTGCCGGTGGAGACACAAACTCCGATCAGACAAACCCAGGTCTCTACGACCTGCTGGGCCGTCGTTACTACGTTGGTTTCAAAGTCAACTTCTAAGCTGGCTTTAGGCAAAACAAAAAACCCCCGCATCTGCGGGGGTTTTTTTTGTCTTTCTAATCGAGAATGTACTTAACTTCTCTATTGCGAACAAACTGAGAAACAATCCATTTCTCACCGCTCGTTGGTGGGGTGCCAGAATGCTTTGTGCGGGCATCAGAGGAGCCGTCGGGTAGTGAGTTGATGAAGTACATGCCGTCACCTGTGCTGCCCTTGAAGCTTAGGTCGAGCTTGGTGAAGACCGTATCACCACCCTTATAGTCGTCGTTAAGATATATAAGGAATGTCATAATGCGCTGTCCGTTTGTAGCGATTTCCTGCTCGTAATTTGCCATGTTGGGATCAACGAAGTCATAGTGCGGCGATATCTCTTCTCCCGGCTGGTAGTTGAGTATGGCCGTTCCCTCCATTTGCTGCATGGGTATGCCGCTGGCGGTACTTATCTTTTGCTGAATGAAAAAATGGAGCAACTGATTTTCCATCAGGTTGAACTCGGCAATGGAGTTTGTGCGGGTTTCTGAAACGTAGTTGCGTCTGTTTTGAGCATCATAAACCAGTGCTGGTTTAAGCCTTTCCTTAGAGAGGCGAATCAGCCACCGGCAGATTTCTGGTGACAACAGTTGGCGGAACGTTTTTATCTCGGGGGATTCATTGATCACCTCACCGCCAACCTCCTTTGTCCATTCTTCCATGAAGATGTTCTGGCGCAGGTCCTGCCAGTGGTTGGCGTCATTTATGGTCAATAACGATGGCTTAGTGGCGGGCTCACCTTTGCCTGCCAGCAGCACCAGCTGCTCTCTTGCGATTTTAGAGCCAAGAATGGCGGCGTGCGTCAAGGTATTAAGGGCGTCCTCCCAGCTCTTTTGCTGAAAGATGCCTGTCGCCTGGAAGACGGCGATAACGCAAATGGCTTCAGGCACGCCTGCCTGAGCCGCCTCCATGATGAACTGAGCACCTTCTCTAGGGAGGTAGGGTGAGCGGTCTCCGACAAATAGCCGTTTTCCCAGAGCGGTTTTGGCTTCATTATTACCCTGCATGACGGCCTGGGAAAGCACATTGATAGCCTGGTCGTGCTCGCCCCTGGCATCAAGCGCTGCGACTTCCTCAAAGACCTTGTCAGACATTGCTTAAAACTTCCAAATATATCTTCATGGTCACAAGTGTAAGGGACAAACTCGGTGGCTTAAAGTGCGGGGCTAAAGGTTGTTCTAAATTTGGCTTTCCTTTACTCTTACCTGCCTCTACCGAGAAGGAGTTGCCAATGTTTCGTAAGGTGTTGCTGGGAGTTTTCCTTACTTTCCCTGCTGGATTCATCCAGGCCCAATCGCTGGAAGACTTTCTGGCCTGTGCTGATTTTACTGACCGTGTTGAGCGTGTTATCTGTCTAGAAGAGGCGCTGGAAGCGGCTTCTGCGGCAAGTGAGTCCGCTGAGGTAGGTGAAACGCCCACGACAGTTGAAGACTTTGGCCAGGCAACAGAGGCAGCCGTGGCGAGCGAAGACGACAGTAAAAATGGCCGGGGAATTTTGCCTCGCATTCGCATGCCGTCGATTGGCGGTATTTTCGGTCGTAACCGGGATGAAGAGACGGAACAAACCGTTGAGGAAGAGAGGGCGGCTAACGATAAAACTGAATCAGAAAGTTCCGTTGAAAGTTTTGGCAGGGAGCGCGCCAGGGTTGTGGCCAACGCTGACGGGACAGAAGAGCTCCGCGACGTGGTTGCGGAGCTAGACACCTATCGCAATATGCTCGTCATAACGTTAGAAAGTGGCCAGGTCTGGAGGCAAACTCACTCACGTCGTTTTAATTTGCGAGTTGGCGATGCAGTTAGTATTTCTCCGTCCCGCTGGGGCGAGAGTTTTCGCCTAGAAGCTGAGAGGCTAAATGGTTTCATACAAGTAGGCCGGATGCAGTAAAGATATTTTTTTAGCCTAAAATTCATTTTCAGCTTTGCTCAAGACTTGCCTTTATTAGAAGCTAAAGATGTCTTCCTCTTCAGGGCGCTGCATGTTCTTCTCAAAATAATTTTCCCAAAGATGGTTCCATGGTCGGCCATACATATCGGGTATTTCATATTTGATGACATCGCCAGGGTTCACGGGAGTACCTACTCCATCAACAGGAAAAATCGTTTGTATGCATTCTACAAATGTATAGGGTGTCGCATCTGAGTCATCAAACTCATTCTGTTTGATATAATTGCGTACAATACGAACGGGTTCCACCAAGGCCTCTGGATCATAGAAAATAGCTTCATGATTAAGGCCGATAAAACTGCCTTCCTCATCTCGGTTTGGAGAATAGATTTCAATTGTCTGCAATAAATTTGAGTGGTCGGGTGCGGCATGTGTTTTCCACCCCTGAATATTAGATGTCCAAGTTATTAGGACGTCGTTATCCCAGAAGCCTATAGTTTCCCCGTACCATCTGGGTACATCCTCGCCCAGTCTTGGCACAACCCCCTTCATATTAAATTCACGGCCGATGTGGATGTTGGTTATGAAGTTTCTAGCCACGCCGGCCAGGATCTGCACCATGTTGGGTGTCACCATGATATAGTTTTCCCAGAGGGCAGCCGTGTGCCAGCGGCGCATAAAGCCCTCAGGCCAGCAATATTGTGAGGGCCACTGTGCCGCGTTGGTGTTGGCATGGTGATAGGCCTCCTGCACGAATCGCATCTGGTACTCCTCTGTCAGTAGCGACAGGATGGTAGGAACCTGGTTATGCCGCATCTGGTACCAGTAGTAATTGTTTGGGGTGCGCCCCGGATGCATGTAAATACCATTCATTTCTCCGGGAACGGTCGCGTAGGTATGTTCTGTGGGCCCGCCCCGACTTTTGGTTTCCTCAAGTAGGGCTTCGTAATGGGCTTGTGCTGTTTCAAAAGGGTAGGGGCTGACGATTGCTTCTCGAGGATAGTCCCGGTCGCAGTGCCCCCAAGCCGCTGAGAGTGGCGGGTTGTCGCCTACAAGTGGTCGACGGCTACCCCCCCATATATCCTCAAGTGCTGCTGAGGTATTGCAGCGATAGTAGCGCGGATCCATCCATAGATGACGGTCTGCATAAAAATCATCAGAGGAAAAAATATCCCTAGGGAGCGGTTCTATACCTTTTGGAGTTTCACCTGGCTCAGCACTTCCATTAAAACGTCGGGGGCGCTGATTGAAAGGGCCAAGTGCGCCCATGACCCGCATGGTGGCACCGGCAAAATCATAGTCATGGATGTCGGCCGAAATTGGTGCACCGCGACCAACACTATCAAAATCCATTTGGGCAGTCTGCTGTGCGCTAGCGGATGAAATTAGTACAAGCAGAAAAAACTGAAAATATATTAATTTGGGCATCACTTCTTAACTCAGTTGCTTCGGATGGATAATGAGGCTGATGCCTATGGTTAATCCGCCCCAGTCACTCGGCCGATCTCCGCACCATCGGGCGTTCTTAGAGCGGTGACATAACCGCCGTCCTCGCCGTTGCGCATGGGAGCGATACGAATAGTGACTTCATCGCCACCCCTGAACATGTCAGGCATCAGTCCCTGGCGGCGCATGTTATTCCTGCTATGGCCCTCATACTCGATATCTCGTGTGCCCCGGGCTTCATCGGATACCTCAAGAATAAGCCTAAGGTGAGGATTCGCAAATCTAACTTCTTGAACTTTACCGGTAATTAAAATCGTGTTGCGGAAATCAAACTGAGCTGCTGAGTGATGAGCGAAAGCATGACCTGCAACCAGAGCAAGGGCTAATATGGAAAAGCTCCTTAAAATTATATTCATTGGAGTACCTTCTATATCTGTGGTCGTAATCTATTCTTGAACCATTTCAAGGCCAGCCTCTTCATAAAGACCTTCCATCTCATCCAACCACAATGGTTCCGTGCACTCATAGGTAAGGACATGATAATCACTCAGTGCTTGCCAGCGTTTAGTGGTTATTAATGGTTCTTCAAGCCAAAGCGGATCCGTCATAACAAGGTCTGCCGCCAGAACCGGAGTTCCATCTAAAAGTGGCGTGTCAAAGTAGTACTCCTCCCTGATAGAAGCTTGATCACTGTGAGGGTATCGAGAGTCGACCTGTGTTTTTAGCCGCGTAGTCTCGACTATTAATCTATCTTCCTCCCAGCGTGCTGTGGAGTAACCGTTTCGTTCCGGGAAATAATCATTCGGGTCACCTGCCTCATCTCCTATATATATACGCCTAATTTCGTTATGTGCTTCATAAACAACAAAAAGCTGCTCCGGTCTCTGGAGTATTTCCATGGGATAACCACCAGAGCCCAACATTGAGCCAGGCATGCCAGATCCTACACACGAATTTCCGGCTCCGTGGTTAGTTCCTTCTGTGACCGAAATAAAATCTTGGCGAGCTTTTTCAGCTTGGGGTTTAAGCTTCAGTTCTCCGCCCATGAATCTGCTCGGCCCACCCGGGGCTCCGGGGTTGCCTCGATAGGTTGTCCACGCGCCCGAAAAATCTGGTGTATCAGCTGCCGTCGAGAGAGTAGGAAACAAGCTAACCGCGACAAAGGTTGCAGATGCAAAAAAATTTTTTACAAGAAAAGTTTTCAAATTCTTATTACTCCCATCAAAGTTCTATGCTTTGTTTGTTGGTCAATTATAGGCATATCAGACGTGAATTCTGAAAGTGCAATTAGGGAGGAAATAGGGAACTGTTAGCCTTTAAATTCCACTACGCGCAGGCTCTTGCCTGCGTGCAGTGAAAAAGCTCAGGAGTTAACCTTCAAGAACCCTCAGGCCAGACAAAATCTGGACGTAAGGCATCGTAAGAGGGTAGCCCATCCGAAGGTTGTTCAGATCCAGAGGCGGCGTCAAAGAAAGCATGGTAGGACGCTGAAGGAAAATCCTCGGAGTAGCCCATGAGATTAGGTACAACCACCCTTATTCGACTTTGTTTGTCATCAAGCATGATCGGAGTCCCGCAGTCAGCACAAACGCAAAGCTCGAGGGGCCCATCCGGATTCTGGTCATTGAAAGGCATCTTGTTGAGGTTGCTATCGTTCTCTACAGATAGGTCGCCGTGATTAAAAAAACAACGTGGGTTGTTTCTTGCCCCGTAACTCTCTTACACACAGAGCAGTGACAGGTATGATTGTCTATAGGTTCGCTTTCGGAACTTGTGCGAATGTGTTCGCAGCCCCCTTCATACTTAGCCATTTTGTATCCCTCAATGTTTTAGTGGTTTATTAGGCAATAAAAGTATGTGCATGAGACTGTCTGGCCAACAACTTTATTTATACGAAAATATTAAAAATATTTTTTGTGCAAAATTTAAAAATTCATTTAATATCAGTAAGATATGGTAAAAATTTTAGAGAAAGCTAAGTGTCACTGCTGGGAGGCAAGGACGGCCCCGGCAAGATCAGTGAATTTTTACCTTCGTGAAGTTATTGTCTAGACGAGTACTGGTTGGGTCTTTATTCTTACGTATCGCTCATACAAATAAGGAACTCATATGAAAAAATCCCTATTAAAATTCTTAGGCCATGTAATTTTTTTCCTATCTCTTTCCCCAAGTGTGTTCGCACAGGATGCAGAATACGTCACCATCGAAATGGAGATTGATATCAACGAATCCGCCGCCGACGTCTGGGAGGTGGTTGGGGAGTATTGCGATATCGAGGAGTGGGGCGGATTGCCCTGTGAAGTGACTTCCGGTAACGGCGGCATGGGCACTGTTCGTGAGCTGGCACTTGGGCCACGCTCAATCATAGAAATTCTCGTGGCCCAGACGGAGCTATCTTATGGCTACACCCAGCCTGTAACTGAGGGGGAGTACTACAACCTTTACCACGGATTCATGGAAGCTAGACCGGTCACGGCAGACACCTCCAAGATGCTCTACACCCTTGTATATGACGTCTCCAACCTGGAAAACCAGCAGGCTAAGGATGCCGACATGGCAAGGCGCAGGGGTGCCTTCGAGGGGATGCTGCAAAAAATGAAGGAGATCGCTGAAGCAAACTAGCAATAAGGTGCTCACTATAGAAGGGCGGTGTATTCACTGCCTTTTTTTGTGGATGTTGGGGACTAGACGACACACTTCTGCCGCTATATGCTCTGTCAGGTTATCTGTTTAACGCTACTTAGGTAAATCCATGATTCGTAATGTCTTTCTTCCATTTATAGCCTCAATCTGCCTTGCTGCCTGTTCTCAATCAGAAAATGAAACTGCTCAGTCAGATACCGGCGCCGGGGCGTCTACCGCCACTGCCGCCTTCAATGCCGCAAAAGTTTCCTATGACCGCCTGCTCAATGCTGAAAATGAACCTGGGCAGTGGATGATGAAGGGTGGGACTTACGACGAAACCTACTACAGCCCCCTGAATGAAATAAACCGTGAGAACGTACACGAGCTCGAACTAGCCTGGTATGCCGACTACGATGTTAACCTGAGTCAGCAGGGGACGCCTCTCTATGTGGACGGCGTGATATATGTCTCTACTGCCTGGAGCATGGTTAATGCCTTTGACGCTCGCACCGGCGAACTGCTCTGGCACTTCGATCCACAGACTGACCGTGAAATTGTTACCAAGGTGTGCTGCGGCATCGTAAATCGTGGCATAGCTGCCTATGAGGGCAAGATCTACCTCGGCACCCTTGATGGCTACATCGTCGCCATCAATGCGCAGACTGGTGAGGAGGAATGGCGCAAGCTTACGGTAGATCCCGATATGTCCTACACCATTACCAGTGCCCCGCGCATCATAAAGGGTATGGTGGTGATCGGTAATTCTGGAGCCGAGAAAAGTGCTAGGGGTTATCTAGGTGCCTACGACGCCGATACCGGTGAAGATCTCTGGCGCGTCTACACTGTGCCCGGCAACCCTGAGCTTGGTTTTGAGACACCGCAGATGGAAATGGCGGCAGCCACATGGAGTGGCTCCTGGTGGGAGCTTGGCGGTGGAGGAACAGTCTGGGATTCCGTGGTTTATGACAACGTAAATGATCTCATCATCTTTGGTACAGGTAACGGTACACCATGGGATCAGCGGGCTCGCGACCCTGAAGGTGGGGACAACCTCTTCGTAGCTTCACTGCTAGCTGTCGAAGCTGACACCGGTGAGTATGTTTGGCACTACCAGACCACGCCGGGCGATACCTGGGACTACGATGCCATGAGTCCGATGATGCTACTTGACCTCGAGGTCGATGGGCAGATGCGTCACGTGGTGGCTCAGCCAAACAAGAACGGTTTCTTTTACATGTTGGATGCCGGTACCGGCGAACTGCTAAGAGGCTTCCCGTTTACCGAAGTGAACTGGGCTACCGGAATTGATATGGAAAGCGGTCGTCCGATAGAGGTACCTGCGGCTCGTTACGACCGTGAAAATATCTTTAATCTTTCTCCCGGTGTGCAGGGTGGTCACGGCTGGCACTCCAATGCCTGGAACCCAGAAACCAACCTGATCTACATTGCCACGCAGCGAGCCTACTTTGCCATGCAGAGTGTTGAGGAGTTCACACCAAATCCAGATCCGAACGGCAACAACCTAGCGATCGATATGAGTGCGAACTTTACCTACTACCAAGCCAACCCTGATGCGCCACGTGAATTCGTTGGCTACGTCTCGGCATGGGACATGGTGACTGGCAAGGAAGTCTGGCGCGGTGATGAGAATAGCGGCCCTACTGGCTCCATTATCAGTACCGGCGGCGGTCTAGTGTTCTCAGGCGGCGGCAACAACACCAATGAGTTCCGTGCCTATGACACGGTGACTGGAGAAAAGCTTTGGTCCTTCGATACGCAGACCGGCATGGTTGCCACACCTATTACCTTCGAACTCGATGGTGAGCAGTATGTAGCCGCCAGCGTTGGCATCAACCAGGCCGGCAACTACTTTGCACCCAACTATTCAAGGTTGCTCGTGTTTGCCTTGAACGGTGGCAGCCAACTTCCTCAGCCTTTGACGTTCACTCCGCGTGAACTCAATCCGCCGGAGCTGCTTGCCACCCAGGACGTGGTTGATGCAGGCGGTGAGGTTTACGGCCAGCATTGCACGGTCTGCCACGGTATTGGCGGCCAGCAACGCGGTGCCAACTTCCCGAACCTGCTCGTATCTCCGATGCTGCACAGCCAGGAAGCTTTCGACCAGGTAGTGATTGATGGTGTGCGTACCGATAAGGGAATGGTGTCATTCGCTGACCGCATGACCGCTGAAGACAGTGAAGCCGTTCGCTGGTTCCTGGTTGCCCAGGCAATCAATGCTCAGAATGCGACGCCGCCTATTGGTTTCGGTGCACCTGAGGAAGAAGAGGATGATGAAATCGAGGATGTGCATACCGATTAATTCGGACTCTGCATTTTCCATGAAAAAAAGACTGCCGATGCCCTCCTGGCCTCGGCAGTTTCATTTTCATATTTCATTAAATTCAGTGGGCTATAGGTAAACCAGCGCAATTACCTAAAGCCTAGGGGGTATTATAAGGGTCTAAAATTTCAAGCATTATTAGGGCCCCTGGCAGGTGTACAATAAAGGCCATCTCCAGCAATATTTCCCTTTTTAGCCACAATTTCATATTTTTTGGGGATTTGACCCACAAAGTCCCCTTAATGTCAGTAATGAATAGACATACATAGCAGGTAAAGATTGAAAAATTTAACAACTATACTTTTGAATAAGAGCCTTAAAGTGGCTTTTGCCGGTACCGTCATGCTGGCTATCTGCCCCGCCTGGACCAATGCCCAGGAACAGTGGGAAGTCATTGAAAACTACTGCTACCAGTGTCATAACGATGAGGACTGGGCGGGTAGCATTGCCTTTAACCTTATGTCCGTTGATGAAATTTCTCACGATGCGGAAATTTGGGAAGAAGCCATTCGTCGCATCGAGGGCGGGCATATGCCGCCTCCCGGCAACGACCGTCCCTCAGGCTCAGAGATAAATCAACTGTTGGCTTGGCTTGAAAATAAAATTGATGAGTCGGCGTCAAATACGCCCCCAGGAAACGTTCCACTCAGGCGTTTAAATCGACGCGAGTATGAAAACGCAATAAGAGATCTGCTTTCACTAGAAATTGACGCATCAGCCCTGCTACCGACCGATCAAATTGAGGGGGGTTTCGATAACAACGCTGAGGCTCTTCAGGTTTCTCCCGCTTTCATAGATCAGTATTTGAATGCTGCAAGGACCATTGCCCACAATGCGCTGGGATCAACTCGTCCTATTCCCGTGTTAGAAACATATGGCCGCGTGGCCGACATGATCATTTCCCTCCCGGCCAGGGGCACACCCGGCACAGGTGTGCAGTCCATGCACCAGCCTGGCATGCCGTTTGGAACCAGGGGTGGTATGAGCGTCCAGTACAATTTTATGGCAGATGGCGTTTATGAGCTCAATATTGGCGACCTGGCTCTGGGACGTGAGGTACCTAACATGGAATTCAAAAATACGGTCATTGCCCTGCTGGATGGTAAGGAATTCTTTCGCACAGAACTTGGTGGCGATGAGGATCACGAGGCCATTGACCAAGAGCAGGCCGATGCCGTTTCTAGCATTAATCTTAGACTAAAAAATATTCGCTTCAACGCCACGGCTGGGCAGCACACTATTACCGTAACATTTCTGCACCGCAGCTTTGCTGAGAGTGACGAGAGAACGCCAACCACCGCCCTTGAAGGCGGCCAGAGCAGAATTCATAAACTGCATGCTCTTCAGGTGCGCGGGCCTCTTGAAATCACAGGTATGAGTGAGTCTGAACCCCGCAAAAAAATCTTTGTCTGCTACCCAAGAGAAATCGCCGAGGAAACTGCCTGTGCTGAGGAGATTATAACCAACCTGGCAGAGCGAGCTTTTCGTCGTCCGCTGAACGACGAGGACATGGACAGCCTCATGGGCTTTTACATCAGCAGCCGTCAGAATAATGATTTTGAGTCCGGTATCAAGGAGGCGGTCAGTGCCATCCTAGTCAGCCCGCACTTTATTTACCGTGCAGAAGGCGGTCCCGCGTTCGGTGAGAGCATCATGCTGACAGATCTAGAACTAGCCTCACGCCTTTCCTTCTTCCTTTGGAGTAGTCTGCCCGATGAAGAATTGCTCACTGTGGCCAGCAGCAACGAATTGAGTCGGCCCGACGTGCTCAGGTCGCAGATCAGACGAATGCTTGAGGATGACCGGGCAAAAACACTGGTGGATGATTTTGCATTCCAGTGGCTTCACCTCAGTAAGCTGGATGAAATTCAACCGAACGGTTTCATGTTTCGATACGCGAGCAGGTTCCTGGACCCGCGTCCGATGTTTAAGGAGGAGTTGAGCCTATTTATTGACAGTGTTCTTCGTAGTGATCAGTCGGTAGTACGCTTGCTGGATGCTGATTATACGTTCCTAAATGAGAGGCTGGCTGCACACTATGGCATAGAAGATGTAAAAGGTAGCGCATTTCGTCGCGTTAAACTTGATCAAGAATATCGTAGGGGCTTGCTCGGTAAAGGTGCAATATTGATGGCAACTGCAAACCCAAATAGAACTTCGCCAGTGATAAGAGGGGCCTGGATTCTAGAAAGACTACTAGCGTCACCTCCGTCGCCACCACCACCAGGAGTTGAGACGGACTTGCCACAAAAGGTTGGGCAGGCACTGTTAACTGTTCGGGAAAGGCTTGAGCAGCATAGAGAAAACCCAAGCTGTTATAACTGCCATGGTGTTCTAGACCCCTTGGGTCTGGCGCTTGAGAATTTCAATACTGTTGGCCAGTATCAGAAATTTGATAGAGATACCCTATCTCTGATTGATTCCTCTGGTGTGCTTCCTGATGGGACTGAAATAAAACGCGCAGAAGACTTGACCCGCGCACTGGTTGGTAGGTCTGACCTTTTTGTTAAGTCACTCACTGAACACCTGATGGCCTACGCAATTGGTCGTACCGTTGATTATAGAGACATGCCACTTGTTCGTCAGATCGTTCGCGATGTTGCCGAAGACGGCAACCGCTTTGAGTCCATTGTCTACAATATTGTTAACAGTGATGCTTTTCGCATGAGGGAAAGTCTGACCAGCACTGATTCAGCAGGTGCTAATCATCAGGCATCACTCTAGAATACATACTGAGGAACACACTATGTTTATCAGCAAAAAACATCTATCCCGCAGAACACTTTTAAAAGGTGCGGGTGCTTCCATTGCCTTACCGATGCTAGATGCAATGACGCCGGCACTGGCCCAGGCTGAAGTCGGCTTCCCTCGCCTTGGCTTTATTTATTTTCCGCATGGTGCCGTGATACATGAGTGGGCGCCTCAACAGACCGGCACGAATTTCACGTACTCTAGGATTCTGCAGCCGCTTGAGTCGCTGCATGACTATGTCACCGTGGTGACCGGCCTGCGCAACAGGGCAGCCGAGGGCGGCCCTGCGCCGCACGCCATCACTGAGGAGACGTGGCTGTCTGCCGTGAATCCCAGTGACCGCGACCGCGGACCCAATGGCGTTAAGGGTATGACCATCGACCAGATCGCCGCCAGGGTTATGGGTGATTCCACACCGCTGTCTTCACTGGAGCTTTGTGGTGAACCCGGAGGGGCTATCAACTATCGTACCCCTTCGCAGTCACTGCCGCTGGAGGGCAACCCGCGTAAAGTTTTCTACAGTATGTTCGGCCAGGGCGATACCTACGATGAGCGTATCCAGATTCTGAGCCAGTCCCAGAGCCTGCTCGATTACGTACGTGAGGCAACCGCCAGCCTTAACCGTAAACTCAGCGCGGATGACAAGGTGCGTGTCGCCAACTACCTCGACTCCGTGCGTGAAGTGGAGTCCCGTATCCAGAAACTGGAAGAGGGCGCGCGTGAACTGACCGGCCTTCCAGATGCGCCGCTTGGTCCGCCAGATGACTTTACAGAGCTGCTCGACATCCAGTTCGAGATGATTGCTCTGGCCTACCAGAACAACCAGACCCGCATTGCTTCCATGCGCATGATTAAGGAAGCTAGCATGCGTGTCTTTGACAACCTCGGTGTGGCTGAATCATTCCATCCGTTGTCACATCATCAGGAAGATCCGTTGAAGTGGGAGCAGCTGGTGCGCATACAGCGTCATCAGACTGAAAGGGCAATGCGCTTTGCACAGCGCCTGAGGGAAATGGAGGATGTTGAAGGCAACATCCTCGAAAATTCCATCATTTTGTTTGGCAGCAACATGGGTAACAGTGATGTGCATGATGCCAATCTCCTCCCTTCAGCACTTCTGGGTAAAGGCGGTGGCATCAAGGGTGGTCAGCACCTCCACTATGCGGCTGATACACCACATGCCAACCTCCTGCATACTATTCTGGATCGCGCAGGTATTCCTGTTGAAGAGTTTGCTGACAGTACTGGCCCATTTGCGGAAGTCTGATATGAAAGTTCGCCTAATCCTTCGCAGGGCGGCTGTTATGGTGGTTGCCCTGGCCGGTGTGTCCCTCTCCGTTGCCCAGCCGTTTGAACCATTGAAGGTCCCCTCGCCGCTGGGTGAGGTAGTTAGAAACCTGGATGTAGATGAAAGGGGACCTGACGGCAGTACGCCTCTGCAATGGGCGGTGTACGACCAAGACGTGGAAAAGGTCCGCACACTCATACGCGCCGGAGCCGATGTCAATGCCGCCAACAATTACGGCGCCAATGCCATGCAGTTGGCCGCCGAGGTGGGCCATGTTGAATTACTGGACATGCTCCTCGATGCTGGCGCCGATGTTGATTCGCCAAATCCTGAAGGGCAGACCACACTGATGCTCGTCGCCAGAACCGGCAATCTCGATGCAGCACGCCTGTTGGTCAGAAAAGGAGCGACGATTGACACCCGTGAAAGCTGGGGTCAGCAAACTGCCTTGATGTGGGCATCTGCCAGGAGGCATCCTGCCATGATGGAATTACTGATCAGGGAGGGGGCTGATGTAAACGCTATCTCCGCTGTTCGCGATTACAACAGCCATGTTACGGCAGAAGGTCGCGCCAAGCGTCTGGACAGCGGCGGCTTAACTCCTCTGATGTATTCCGTTAGGGAAAACTGCTTGGCCTGTGTTGAGGTGCTGCTGGATGAGGATGTAGATCTCGACCTGACCGACCCAGATGGTGTTTCACCATTACTACTGTCAATACTCAATGCCAACTGGGACATTGCCAAACGCCTGATTGAAGCAGGTGCCGACGTGAACCAGTGGGACATGTTTGGCCAGTCTCCCCTGATTGCCGTGGCGGGTAATCGAAACGACCCTGGCCTGAAAGTGGATGGCATGATTAGCCAGACCGATGGTATTACTGTGGTAAAAATGCTGCTAGATGAAGGGGCCAACCCGAATATGCAGCTCTTCTATCGTCCCGCAAAGGCACGGGGCGGTCCTCTTTCCAGGGGCACAACGCCGCTGATTCGCGCAGCCAGTAATGGTGATGTGGAGCTTATGAAAATGCTGCTCGAATTTGGAGCCCAGGCCGATCTTTCCCAGGCCGATCTGCAGACGCCGGTTTCGGCACTCGCCGGTGCCAGGGGTAACCGTGGTCGGTTGTTAGAAGGATTGGAACTGCTTCTTGAAGCCGGTGTGGATGTGAACGTGATGTCCGTTCCGCATCACCTGCAACGCGCCTTTGGCGGCACACCGCTGCACTATGCCGTAAAGGCTCGTAACACGAACATGGTAGAAGCACTGGTCAACGCCGGTGCCGATATCAATGCCAAGGATGTCGATGGTTTAACGGCTCTAGATTATGCCGAATCAAGAGGCCGAATAGGCTTCACGGCGTCAAGGCAGCCACCCAATAACGTAATGGCTGAGCTGCTGCGCTCACTGGGTGCGACAGAGGAACTGGATGCCACGCCGTTTTGGCCTAACGTCGGACCCCCGTTCTTTTATCCCTGGCACGTGTTTCCCCTTGATCCGGAGTCTGAGCTTAATGCGCTTGTCCCGGGCTCCTTTGATCATCAGTAGTTGATCATGCAACAAGATTTTAGCCGCAGACAATTCCTGGAAACCGGCTCCCGTGCTGTCGCTGCCGGAATTCTCGGCACTACAGTTCCTTCCCTGGTTTCAGCCCAGTCCTCAACAGAAATAATTCGCGAGGAACTTAGCCATGCCTGGGTATTCCATGGGGTAGGTTGCAACGTGTTTGCCTTGCCGGACATTAATGGCGACGGCGTGATGATGGTGGACGGCGGCCTGGCTGAGCATTCCGGTGCACTAGTCGACAGCGTGCTCAATACTTTCGGTAAAGAAAGGATTGATCTGCTGGTTAACACCCACTGGCACCCCGAACAGACCGGCTCCAATGCTAGTCTCGGCGCGCAGGGCACTGAAATTCTGGCTCATGAAAAAACCGGAATGTACCTGCGCAACTCGGTACAGTCGGCGCTCTTTGAGGGACGCTATGGACCTCTGCCTGAAGTTGGCCTGCCGACTAAAACTATCAGCGGCACTGGCCGAATGAAATATGCCGGCCAGGAAATAATTTATGGGTACCTACCTGCGGCTCATTCCGACAGTGACGTATGGCTCTACTTTACTATGCTAGATACGCTGGTAGCCGGCGGTCCTGTTACATCAGGACAGTGGCCAATTATGGATATACGACATGGTTCTTGGATGGGGGGGCTCCTAAAGGCTTACGAAACCTTGGCACAAGTAGTCAGTGCCGATACAGTCGTAATTCCTGCACACGGTCCTATCATTAACGGCACAGATATTCTCAGGATGCGGGCCATGTACACTAACTTGCACCTCGACTTATCTGAGCAACTTAATCTTGGAATGGGCCCCAAGGATGTGGTTAATATGGGTTTGCTCGATGATTATATTAATGATTTTGGTGATCCCAATCTCTTCCTACAAAACGCACATCGGAGCATACAACGCGCTTTCGTGCCGGATTGATCTCGGCAAAAAAATCTTACAAACGTACAAAAAGCAACCAACTATCCAGTCACTATAATTACTCCCAAATTAAGGCGGTTAGGTATGCATGTATGGGATCTCAAACATCCAATAAGGATTTTTTTGAAGCTTGTTGGTTATACCTAGGGTTTTAATGCTTGCCCATTCTGTCAATTAATATTCACCCAATTTCTATTAGTAGACGTATAGGGCTAATGAGGATTGTTTGTGAATAGTATTTTTTTTCCTTTACTAATGAATTCAAAAGGTTAAACTGCGCCCCGAAAATATTGGCAGCCCCTTTAAAACTCGCCCTAAAGCACTTTTCATCTGTTTGAGAAGAAAAACATTTTGAAAAAATCTAGATCTATAATTTTTCTACCCAGCGCTTTATTGCTTGTCATGGCGGTGGCTGTGCCTGTCTTTGCACAGCAACCCAGTGAGTCAGACCTCACTCAAAGAAAACGCATTGAGATCCCAAGGACTGATCTGGCGCCAAAAATAGATGGGGTGCTTGACGATGAAATTTGGCAGCACGCCACCGTAATTTCTGACATGCACCAGTTTCAGCCCGTCGACCACGGTGAGCCAAGCGAAAAAAGTGAGTTCTACTTGGCCTACAGTGAGCGTTACCTATACATCGCCGCAAGGCTCTACGACAGCGATCCATCTGCTATAAGCGCAAGACAGCTGGTCCAAGGGCAGAATATGGGTTTTGATGACGCATTCGAATTCATCATTGACACTTTCAATAACGGCAGGACAGGTTATCAATTTCAAACCAACCCCAATGGTATCCGAAGAGAGGGGGTTTATGATCAACCTCAAAACCTAAACAGAGATTGGCAAGGTATCTGGCAGGTTGAGAGTCGGATAGATGATGAGGGTTGGACCGCAGAGGTGGCGATTCCATTTATCACACTAAATTTCGATCCTGAGGTTGAGGATTGGGGATTTACTATTGCTCGAACTATTGCACGCAAGCAGGAAGAGATAGCATGGTCTTCGTTTAATAGAAGAATTAATCCTACTACTACCGGATTGTTGACGGGTATTCGTGACATTAGGCAGGGCATAGGTCTAGACATTATTCCATCTATGGCTATGGCAACAGGAAAAAATCATAGCACCAACAACTCAGACAATCGTTACGACCCTTCGTTAAACGTTTTTTATAAGATAACGCCTAATTTGACGGGAGCGTTGACATTTAACACTGATTTTTCGGCAACCGAAGTAGATAACCGTCAGGTCAATCTAAGCCGCTTTTCGCTGTTCTTCCCTGAAAAACGTGACTTCTTTTTGCAGGATGTAGATATCTTTAGCTTTGGCGGTATCGGAGGTGGCAATAGTAATTTCAATGCTCCTAATGGAATACCTTTTTACTCGCGTCGTATTGGCTTGAATAGCAGAACAGGTCAACCAGTTGATATTGATGTTGGCGCCAAGATGACAGGGCGTGTAGGTCAATGGAATGTTGGTGCCTTGGCAGTACAGCAAGGCGACATACCGGGTCTTGAGGGACAGTCACTCTTTGTTGGCAGGGCGGCGGCGAACGTCCTCTCTGAGTCAAGCATCGGCGGTATTTTTACCTACGGTGATCCCAACAGTGATACTGATAACTACCTCGCCGGAATGGATTTCCGCTACCAGAACACTCGATTTTCAGATCGCTATACTATGCGCGGTAATGCTTGGTATCAGCAAACGAATACGGATGATAGATCAGGAAACGACAAGGCCTTCGGGGTAAATCTTAATCTTGATACACAAGGAAATGGCCCAGCTGGCTCAATAGGGTATTCATATATAGGTAATGAATTTAACCCTGCACTTGGATTCGCCAATCGCCGCGGGCAGGAACAGTTCTCGCTGCAGGGCAGATTCAGGCACTTTTTTAGGGATCATCCTATATTGAGGGTCTACAACCTATTTAGTAGATTCAATCAGTACCGTGACTTGGAAACTGGTGAGTTGGTAAGTGAAAACCTGTTCGCGAGGCTAATAAACATTAATACTCATCGGGGTGATCAGATAGGTATAGGGTTCGCACGGAACCGGGAAGGCCTTTTTGAAGATTTTGAGATTCGTCCAGGCATCGTGATACCGGCAGGCAAATACAGCTTTACTAATCTCAATGGCCAGATTGAAATTTCCAATCAGCGCAACCTGGCACCTCGAATCGGGTTTAATCATGGTGAATACTACGACGGTGATCGCACAGAATACAGTGCGGGTGTTGCATGGCGTCCTAATGAACACTTCTCTTTTGATTTAAACTATTCATATCAAGATATTGAGCTGCCGCAAGGGGACTTTGTGGTTCGCCTGATCAGTGCCAACGCTAACTATGCGTTCGACTCTAAGTGGTCTTGGGTAAACTTGATTCAATATGATAATTTTTCTAACACTGTCGGGCTAAATAGCCGTTTGCGTTGGAATCCCCAGGCCGGGGAAGATTTATTCGTTGTAATTAATTATAACTTTGATACTGAAGGAACCTTTTCCCGGCTTAGTCGCGAAAGGTCTGAAATCGCGCTTAAGTACACCAAAACATTCCGTTTTTAAGCCCCATTCCCTGTTATGATTTCGGCAAGGAGCTACAGGATTGATTTGCCTGTGAATTTTATTGCTGAATATGTCGAAAATTGTCGCTAAATCAGATGTCGGCCTGCTTAGGAACAACAACGAGGATTACTTCTTTGTTGATGAGCAGTACGGCCTGATCATTGTCGCTGACGGTGCGGGCGGTCATGAACATGGTGAAATTGCAAGCCGCCTGGCGGTTGAAAGCTGCTACCAGTACCTTACGCGGGAAGATTACTTAGAAGACACCACCGATATTCCCCAGACCCTCATGGACAGTGTCACCTTTGCCAACCAGCAGGTGATCGAGCACAAGAACAAGCATTTGCCAGACAGTAATATGGGCACCACGCTCTCTATCGTTCATCTTGGAGAGTGGCAGGTAAGTTTTGCCTGGATGGGCGATTCTCGGGTATACCTGCTGGACCCCAAGGGAAAAGCGGTTTCCCAGATCAGCAGTGATCACACCCTCTACCAGGAGATGCTGGACCGCGGTGAGGTAGTGCAGAGTTACAAGAAAAGTATTCTCAGCCGCATGCTCGGCAATAATCCCTATACGCGACCTGACGGTGACAGCATCACTGTAAGTCCAGGTCACCACATTCTGGTTTGCTCAGACGGCTACAGCGACCTGGTTTCGGATGCCAAAACCATCGACGCCATGGCCGGCATAAATGACCTTGAGGTTTTTACCGAGACCTTGATTGAGATGGCCAAGGGCCAGGGCGGCAGGGACAATATCACGGTGGCTGTTGCCAGAATTGACTGATTATCAGGCCAGGCGCCTGGTCTCCTGCAGTAACCTGATCAGTTCTCTCATGCTTTGCACCCTTTCCGCGGGATTCTTGTGCAGGCACTTCATGGTCACATTCTCCAGTAATTCGGGAATGGGGTAGCTCACCAGGTTGGAAGGTTTTTCCGGCGTATCTTCCAGCGTACTCCTGACCAGTTGGTCCATGGTTTCACCCTGCGTGGCGGTATCACCGGCCAGGATTTCATAGATGACAGCCGCAAGGCTGTAGACATCGGTGCGCCCGTCAATGAGTGGATCCTTGTTGATCTGCTCAGGCGACATGTAGGATATCGTGCCCTGAAGCTTGGCCTGGCCTGTAATGCTCAAATCATCCGAGTCCGGTTCCGATTCACTATCAGGCAACTGGTCAGGAGTGCCGTCCTTGTCCCATACTTTTGCCAGCCCCCAGTCCATGAGAATGACTTCACCAAAGGGACCGACAAGGACATTTTCAGGCTTGATGTCCCGGTGCAGGACGCCATGAGAGTGGGCATATTCAAGCGCGTGACCCACGTCGATCACCACGTCGATTAACTGGGTCAGGTCATAGCGCTCGCGATAGTCGAGAATCTCACGCAGCGTATAGCCGTGCACAAGTTTCATGGTGAAGTAATAGTTTCCGTTTTTTTCGCGGCCGAGCTCGTAGGTCGGAAGGGTATTTGGGTGCTGCAGCATGGCTGAGACCCTGGCCTCACGCAGCAGCCGCTGCTGCTCGATAGGATCATCGGCAAATTCGGGTTTCAGGGTTTTGTAGCAGACAAAGCGTCCCAGGTGCATGTCCTTGCAGGACTTGATCAGTGACTTACCGCCGGTAGCGATGGTGCTAAAAAAGGCATAGCGCAGGTTGGAGTCCAGTTTCTGGGGGAGGGTCTTGTCGGTGTCTTCCTTGTAGACCTGGGCATATTCCTTGACGCGTAATTCGGGAAATTCTGGCATGGTGAAATCGGCTGACTGCTCGTACTTGCGGACCTATTCTGACAGATGAGGCGGTAGCTGTCTTGTCATGATCTTGACTTGAAACGCACCAAAATAGAACACAAATGTACAACTGTGGTGCTACTTTTTCTTTGAAAGGGTGCAATTTTTTTTCAGCAGAAATTGGTCATTGAGGGTCATTACGCCTGAATAGGTTCCCATGAAGCACGCAAACACTGCATTTGCGCTGATTTTAGGCTTTTTTATAAACAAATGGTGAGGTAGACTTGAGCGCTTTTCCGCACCGTTATGAGTCAGGCATGGTACTTGCAACTGACAGTCCTGAATTGAGGCGCCATAAGAAAAATAACGGGATATAAAAAGAAGGTTATCTGTTTTACAGACAACTATTTGGGCGGTTTTAAAAAACGAACTTAAACGCATTTATTGACTTAATTCTTAACCCATTTTTTTAAATGACATTGCTAGGAGTGTATATAAGATGAAATCCAAGCTGGAATATATCTGGCTCGACGGTTATAAGCCGACGCAGAGCTTGCGCAGCAAAACTCAGGTCCGTTCTGATTTTGGTGGTACCTTGGAAGAATGCCCGATGTGGTCATTCGACGGTAGTTCTACCATGCAGGCTGACGGTGGTGATTCAGACTGTCTGCTGAAGCCAGTTGCTATCTATCCTGATCCAGACCGCAATAACGCATACCTCGTTATGTGTGAAGTGCTAAATGCTGATGGCACACCCCATGAAAGTAACAGCCGCGCAAGAATAGATGACGACGATGATGATTTCTGGTTTGGTTTTGAACAGGAATATTTCCTGTGGGATCCCGACACTAACCTGCCTCCTGGCTTCCCTCACGCGGGCTACCCCCGTCCACAGGGTCCTTACTACTGTTCTGTAGGTGCGAACAACGCTTATGGGCGTCAGATCATGGAAGAGCATCTTGACCTGTGTCTGGCTGCGGGCATCAACGTTGAAGGCACCAACGCTGAAGTAGCTGCAGGCCAGTGGGAATTCCAGGTATTTGCTAAGGGCGCTGCAAAAGCCGGTGACGAAACCTGGGTTGCACGTTACATCCTGGAGAGAACTGCCGAGAAATATGGTCTTGCCATTGAATGGCATCCGAAACCTCTGGGTGACACTGACTGGAACGGTTCCGGTATGCACGCCAACTTCTCAAACGGCGTTATGCGTGAATCGGGTAAGGAAGAAACCTTTACTAAAATTTGTGAGGAGTTCGGAAAGAATATTGAGCGTCATATTAGCGTATACGGTGCAGACAATGACCAACGCCTGACAGGTCAACATGAGACTCAATCTATCGATACATTCAGCTACGGTGTTTCTGACCGTGGTGCCTCCATCCGTATTCCGGTCGGCACTGTAGAGGATGGCTGGAAAGGTCGACTTGAAGATCGTCGTCCTGCTTCCAACGCTTGTCCATACGCGGTTGCTGCGGCAATCGTTAAGACGACCAAGGAAGCTGGCGTATAATCTGCTGGTAGCTTTAAAGAGCATAAAAAAGAAGGGCTGGATTTTCATTCGGCCCTTTTTTTATGCCCGTTTAATTATTCGGGTGTGTGATGAAGAGAAGCTGGTTGGCTTCGATATCTTCCAGAATTTTCTCTGCGCCTGATGGCCAGACCACGCGTACCTGGTCTACGCGGGTCTCTGTACCCAACCCGAAATAGGCTTCCACCGGGTTCTGGGAGAGATAGTTGCTGCCTACCCGCAGTTCGCGCATCTGGGTCAATCCGTTGTCAGTCAGGTAGATTCTGGCACCGACGGCCTCGGAATTCTGGTCTTCACCCTCAAGCTGGATGTGCAGGTAGTTGTTGTTATTGCCGCCGTCATTCCTGTAGAGGGCAGGGGGCTGACGGTTATTGGAGATGAATAAGTCGACATCGCCATCGCGGTCATAGTCAAAGCAGACAACACCGCGCCCCTGGCTGGTATCTATCAGGCCCAGCTCTGAGGAGCGCTCCATGAAGCTCCCGGCCTTGTCCGACACAAATAGCTGCGAGGGGTCCTCCAGGAAGGGGGAGATGGAAGCATCACCTCCACCGCTATAACCGTTTACGTGAAAAAGGTCCAGCCAGCCGTCGTTGTTGAAGTCGGCGAAACAAGCGCCCCAGCCCCAGTACCCAATCCTGGTGCCTGTTTCATCGGTGACATCGGTGAAGTTACCATGGCCGTCATTCTGGTAAAAACGGTTGCCGGTAATCCCCCAAGGAAATTCTATACCGGTTCTGAAGTCGTAGATGCTAGTCACAAACCAATCGAGGTCGCCATCATTATCGTAATCGCCCACGGCGCCCCCCATGCCATTTTCGTCCGTTATAACAGCAGAGGTCACCAGCTCGAAAGTGCCATCCTGGTTGCTGGTGAAGACCTGGCTGGAGCCGTAATCACCTGAGACAAGCAGATCCAGCCAGCTGTCGTTATTGATATCGGCAAAGTTAGTGGTGAAATCGGCCGTGGTATCCAGGGGTATTCCGGCCTGGTCTGTGACATCGGTGAAAGTGCCGTCTGCGTTGTTTCGCCACAGGTAACTACCCTCGGCTGCAAAAAGCCAGTGGTTGATCCAGAAATCCAGGTCGCCGTCCTTGTCATAGTCAGCGAATGATACGCCGTAGCTCAGGGACATCTCTGTGAGGCCCGATGAGGAGGTGATGTCTGTAAAGGTGCTATCGCCATCGTTTTTGAATAGCGTCACCTGTGTTCCATTCATTCCGGTGACTATCAGGTCAAGCCAGCCGTCGCCGTCAAAGTCGGCAAATGTAGCTGAAGAATTTTCCAGTCCGGTCAGGTTTACCCCGGCAGCGGCGCCTACTTCTTCGAAGGTGCCATTTCCTAGGTTTCTGTAAAGTAAGTTGGCATCTATCGTGCCCCTGATCACGTAGAGATCGACCCAGCCATCACCGTCATAGTCGCCAGCCGCAACACCAGCTGAGTTTGTGCGGCGGTCGTGCGCAGAACCCGAGTTCGATTCTTCGTAGCCATGGCTGTAATCAAAACCGGCGCTGAGAGTTACTTTCGTAAACTGCCATTTGTTTGAAACAACCGAAATATTGGCAGTATTGCGAATGGGTTCCTGACCATCAATTTCCACTTCAAAGACGATCTCGTAATCACCAATGCCTAGGGCCGGGAGGGTTATGATTGGGAAATCATCAAAACGAAGGGCGGGGCCGCGTGCTGAGACCTGCCGTGTTTCCACCGGGTCAAACTTTTTTGGGTAGATAAAGGAAAACAATCCACCCAGTGAGTCGGCATAGAGATAGTAGTCAGTAGATTTCTTTTTATGTTCACCCGGGTTCAGGCTGATATAAAGTGTGATGGCTTCCCCTTCAGGGATAACCAGATCATTGGTATGGTTTGCCGAGACCAAGATTTCCATTCCTGGGTCGCTAGCATCATGCATGCCAGTGCCTTGGACAAATTCCTCCAGATTAGAGTAACCGTCACCATCTGGGTCTTCGGCATTGAGTTCAAGGTTTTCCAGTGCAGAAATGACGTCGCTGTCCGCCGGTTTCTCTCCTTTTATTGACGTGACGGAGCTGTCGATAGTGCCGGCATCGGCGCACGCAGGAGGTAGATCGCCTTCAATCAATGCCGACAAGACATTATCTATGTCGGATTCAACAGAGTGGACATTAATGAGGTAGTCCTGCCGGACGCGGGGAATGTCGGGAAAAAAGGGGCCAAAATCGCAGCTTTCTATTTCAGTTTTCTGGATGCTGATACAGGCAATGGCGCCGGTTTGATTCAGGGAGTTGGCGCTGATAGTCAAGGGCAGTGAGGTATGGGCTGAATGAGTTTCTCCGATGGTGTTACTAATCAGTAATTTTTTTCGGGCGGTTAGCACCGAGAGCTGCGGCGATTGACCGCTGCAGATTTGTGATATTAGTGACCTGTCTGCCGTGGTGAGCGTCTGAGCAATCAGTTGCGTTGCGGGAAATACACAGCAGAGTGCATGTGCAGCAATGGTGAGTAATTTGAAAAAATCTAACCGCATGAATGTTAAATCTTGTTATACCCAGCTGATTATACATGGAGTTTGGCGGTCACAAAGTTAGCTAAATTATTGTATGAAGGCAGTATTTATTTGTTTTTTTGATATTTTTCAGCTTTTCGCGTTCGCTTCCATTTGGCTGCTACAAAATCGGTTTACCGAAAGGCGCCAGTTGTGATTTCATATCAAGTTGCATCCAGTGATCTACGCAAGGAGAGGAATCAGGCCATGATCAGAAAAATTCGTAAAAGTCCGCTTCTGAAACGCACTGTCTGCCTGCTGTCTATATTGGGATTGGGCACTACTGATGTTCTTGCCCAGCCGCCTCAATTCCAAGTGCCGCAACTACCTGAGGGTCAGGGGAAGCAACTGGTTGAAATTGCCTGCTACAGCTGTCACAGCTCTTTTAATATCGTGCGTTCTGCCGGGTACGATAGCATCGAGGAGTGGAAGCATGTCTTTGAAACCATGGTTGACCTTTCCGATGCACAGGCGACAACGATTGCCGCTTACCTGGCCGAGCACTTCCCGGCTGATTCCTCCAGGCGTCCTGAACTCGTTCCGGGTGAGACCGAAATCAATATTCGCGAGTGGGTAGTCCCTACCTTGGGGCAACGCTCCAGGGATCCTATCGAGGCCCCAGACGGTTCAATATGGTGGACAGGAATGTGGGCAAGCCTTGTAGGTAGGCTAGATCCTGAGACAGGTGATATGCAGGAATTCAAGTTGCCAGTTGCAGCCCGGCCGCACAGTATTGTTCCGGACGAGGAGGGCAATATCTGGTACACGGGTAACAGCAACGCCTCCATCGGTAAAATTAACCCGGAGACTGGATTAATAACAGAATATAAAACCGAGGCCAGGGATCCGCACTCCGCTGCGTTCCATCCAAACGGCAACCTTTATTTCACAGCCCAGGGGGCGGGTATGCTGGGCAGGCTTGATCCCGAAACAGGTGAGCTGACAGAGGTGCCGTCAGAACCAAGGCCTTACGGTATCCAGGTGGCCAGCAGTGGCACTGTCTGGATAGCCTTTAATGGGACGAACAAGATTGGCGCGCTGGATCCTGAAACCATGGATGTGCGTTATTACGATATCCCCAACGAAGCGTCCCGAATCAGAAGGTTGGGTCTGGACAGTAATGGCATGGTCTGGTTCGTGAATTCCACGCAGGGTAAAATTGGCAGGCTCGATCCTGCAACGGGCACTATCCAGCAGTGGGATTCTCCCAGTGGGGCTGCTTCTCATCCATATGCACTTGCTGTAATTAATGACAAGGTTTGGTATAACGAATCTGGTATGAGACCCGATACCTTAGTACGTTTCGACCCAGAATCCGAAACATTTCAAAGCTGGGAAATACCATCCGGAGTTGGCATAGTCAGGAATATGTGGGTTACTAAGGACAATAACCTACTAATTCACCAGAGTGGTTCAAATAGGGTTGGATTAGTTGAGATAGATTAAGAAAATATTCTTTTGGTCTATTGTTGAGAGTAATCCTGTATGAATTGACGAAATTGATCTGCCATCTCTACATTAGGGTTGAGTGTCAGTGCTTTTTCGAAAGATAACACTGCACTGGGATAGTCACCAATATTCAAATAATAGATTCCTTGGTTTGCTAGGATCTCAGAATTTTCACCCCAATATTGTATAAACTTCTGATAAAAAAAGTCAGTTAATTCAAAATCTTGAATATTAATGGATATTGAATGAAGCATGCTATAAGCGGTTTCGGACTTACTAAGTAAAGATTCAGGTCTGTTTTTCATAGAGTCGTATAAACTCTCAAGTTTTTCTAATTGCCCTGTTTGTTGATAAATTTGCATTAGGAAAAATGCTGCGATAAATGAATCGTCAGGCTCTAGATCGAAAGTCTTGACAAGAAATTCTTCAGCGCCAGTCAAATCACCTTTTCGAATTAGGATCTCGGCTGTCATTAGATTGCTAGTAATATTGTTGGGCCAGTAAGATCTCAATGAGTTTGAGATGTTTTCTGATAGTCCCTGTTGCTCATAATTTTTTAATGCTTCAATAACACTTCTGCCTGCCGTAAAGTAAGCCTGATTATAAATAGGGTTGATAGGATTCCATGGGGTGCTCATGTCCATATTGGTTACTAATATATTTAGTTTCTTAAAATCTTTAAACCAAAGAGCATCATTTATGAGGATGAATATGAAGACAACGGCACAAAGAAAAACTTTAGCCTTTTCTAATAATGGCGAGTTTAATTTTAAAATAAATTTACTGCCGTGATTCTCAGCCCCGTTAATCAACAGGCCCGCTAAAAATGGCGTAATAACTAGTGGTACAGGTAACTGATAAGGAAAGCTTACTTGAGCATTTAGCATGCTACCTGTCAAAGCAATAGTTATTAGTGCAAAAAAAATCCGCTGATATCCCTTGCTTTTTAGTATGAGTAAATAAATTTGCAAGCATATACTTATTATTATCGCAGCAAGAAGTAATACCCCTAAAATTCCAAGCTCAGCTCCTAACTCGAATACATCATTATGTGCTCGCTGAGTGCCAAGAATTCTGGTATCTGCAAAGCCGCCATTATTATAGGCCTCAAACCAGTTGCCAAGTCCGACCCCAAGGAAAGGAGAACTTCTTAACATTTCTAATGTTGATGTCCAAATGATATAGCGGTGCTCTCCCTCTGCTGCTGAGGATCCTATAGAAGTTGAGATAGATGCTATTTGAGGCGCGGCAACTTCCCAGAAAGGCGTAAACCCGGTCTGGCTAAAATTTATAAGTGTAATAAATAAGACGATGCTAAACAGTGTTGAATATTTCTTGTTTTTACTCCAATTCAACCATTGAGACCTGCCGGTCTTGTCTAAAGCGATAAAGATTATTAATAAGAAAGACTGAAAGACGCAAGAAATCCAAACGGCTCGTGTCCTTGTATAAAAAGCGAAAGTAAATATCAAACAGCAGGATATTGCATAGAACCAAGTGCTAAATTTGCTCCTTTCTTCAGAGAAAATTAAAAATAATGGAAATAGGCCAGTTAAAACTAATACTTGGCCTGCCATATTTGCATTGCCAAAAGTTGAAGAAGGAAAAGCAGTCTGAGGTATCTGATCGAAACCAAAAAGATACTGCGAAATGCCAATTACAGCGGTAATCAAGCCTGCTAAGGTTAATAGACTCGCTATTGTTCTTAAATTTTTTTCATTTAGATTGATGTGCAGAGCTAACAAGAAAATCGCAAAGCCGGCATACCATTTATTCCATTTATATACCCAAAAATCAGGATTGCTGGCCCAGAAAACAGATACGGTTCCTAGCAAAAACAAAGAGCCAAAAGCAATTCTTGAGGATGAAAATTTAAAATGTGTGGTTTTAGAATTTTGATTGTAAAGAAACCAAATAAGCAGTAAAAAAGATAGGTATATTTGAGTAGCAAAAGATTTTAGCTCCATCGGCGTGGCAACTGGCGGGTTGGTCCAGGCTCCGACCAGACAAGCTATCGGTATGATTACGGTGGCCCAAAAAACAGGCGCTTCTTGATTCTTAGAATGGTACTGAATGTCGTTTGCGGTGACTTGTTGAGAGTCTGACACTTTAGTGGTCAAGCGATTAATTTTTTTATTACGACTTTTTTTTCCCATCTGGTCCCATAGGCCTTTTTTGATTTAACCTGGCCTCTAATTGTAGCATTTTTAGCTAGGGATCTTTCTAGGCTTTACGCAGCATAAATATTAAGGCTAAATCTAAAAAAAGAATGAGTTCATATTGCAGTAAGTCCAAAAGCCAAATTTTGGCAAGGAAGAGATTGATTATGTATAACAAAATAATTTGTAAAGTCCTAATATTATGCCTTTGTGTGATTGCAACGAACTTTGCTCTGGCACAAACTGCCGATGAGAGGCGCGAGCAACTAAGCAGAATGATTCCTCAACATCCTGGGCAGTTGAGTGCGTTAGCTCCAAATAATCTTGCAGCAGACAGACCTGAACCCCCTTTCGACCTGACGGGTACCTGGTTCGTTGACCTGAGTGAAGGGTTCGCTAATTTCATGTTCGGCCCCCCGTACCCAGAATTTATTGGTCAGACCAAGCTGGATTTCGAAGAAGGTCAGAGAGCACAGACAGAAGGCCGCCCCTACCGTGATGCCATTGGCCAGTGTTTTCCAGCTGGAATTCCAATGATCATGACGCGCGTCTGGCCGATTGCCATGGTCCAGCTACCAACGGTTATATATATGGTGTCAAACTTCAATAACAGTTTCAGGCAGATCTACCTTGATGGCCGGAACTATTCCGATCCGGACCTGGTCATTTATACCTACAACGGTGAATCCCTGGGTCGCTGGGAAGAGGAAGAGCTCGTCGTTAATACCCGTTACATCGAAACCTATAATCACTTCATCGATAGAGGAATTCCCATTTCTGATGAATTCAGGGTCCAGGAGCGCATGCGCTTGCTTGAAGACGGAGAGGTGCTGGAGATCGAATATATTATGACCGACCCGACTGGCTGGGTAGGTGAGTGGCGAAACACCAAACAATGGCTTAGAGTTGATGAAACAGATATCGGTGAGGTGGAATGCCTGCCTGACCTGAATGACAACTTGCCAAGCACGCAGGCGGGGCAGGTGGGACTGGACCGCTAGAACTCTTTGACCACGGTTTTAAAAACGAATAAGCAATATCTAGGTAAGTACTATGACTAAAGTTAACAGATTCAGTAAGATGATTGGTGCCGCACTTGTGATGGCTGGTGCTCTTTCCACACCTACCATGGGCCATCATTCAACGGCGGCATTTGACAGCAATAGTGTCGTTGTCATCAAAGGTGAAGTGACACAGGTCAGGTGGATCAATCCCCATGCGTCCTTTAAGCTGACCGGTGACGCCAGCCAGGATCACCCTGATGGGCTCTGGACAATTGAAATGACGGCCCCAAATGTATTGATTAACCAGGGTTGGAAAAGAAACTCGCTTAGGGTCGGTGACAAGGTCACAGTGTTCGCTAACCCCCTCCATAATGCCATCACACTTAAAGATGGCAGTCAGGGTGGTCTTTATGTCGGGGTTATTCTCCAGGATGGCTCTATACTGGGCAGGACCGATGGTGAGGGGCAGGGTTCAGACGAGTAGTAAAATCAGAACACCGGGTTAAACAATGGAAATATAAAAAGCGCCACAATTGTGGCGCTTTTTGATTTAGCTTGATTAGCTGTGTGTATTAGTTCTGGCTGACAAATTCGGGATAGGCTTCCATACCACATTCCGCCAGATCTACACCTTCATATTCTTCTTCATCAGAGACTCTGAGACCGATGACAGCCTTGATGATGAACCAGAAAATCATGCTGGTTACGAATACCCAGACGAAGATTACCGCAATACCCATCAGCTGAGCGCCGATAGTAGCGGCGTCATTACCTGAGAAGATTACAGCGATTAGTCCCCAGATACCAACCACACCGTGCACGGAAATTGCACCAACAGGGTCATCAATTTTTAGTTTGTCCATCATTAACACTGAGAACACAACAATAATGCCGCCGACACCACCGATCAGGGTGGCACCAATACCGCCCCAGTTCAGAGGCTCAGCAGTAATAGCGACCAGACCAGCCAGAGCGCCATTCACTGCCATGGTTAGGTCAGCCTTGCCGAACGTAAGCTGTGAAACAATCAGGGCAAAGATAAGGCCGCCACAAGCAGCTGCGTTAGTGTTTACAAATACATCTGATACGGCGTTAGCTTCAGCAATGTTTGAAACCATCAGCTCTGAGCCACCGTTGAAGCCGAACCAGCCCATCCACAGGATGAACATACCCAGTGCAGCCAATGGCAGGTTGGCACCAGGAATAGCATTTATAGAACCATCGGCACCGTATTTGCCCTTACGAGGTCCAAGCAGAATAACTCCAGCTAGCGCTGCAGCAGCACCACAAAGGTGAACAACACCAGAACCGGCAAAATCTTGGAAACCAGCAGCATCAAGGAAACCGCCACCCCATTTCCACATACCCTGCATTGGGTAGATAAATCCGGTCATGACTACGGCAAAAGCTAGAAAAGCCCACAATTTCATCCTTTCTGCGACAGCACCAGAAACAATAGACATGGCCGTTGCAACGAACACCACCTGGAAGAAGAAGTCAGAGGCACCTGAGTAGTAGGTATCACCCCCACTTGCCAGGACTTCTTCGGTAGAGGCGTTAGCAATGCTGTTGCCGAACCAGCCATCAGGCAGGACGCCACCTTCTGAGCCACCGTACATTATGGTGTAACCCATCAATAGGTACATCGTACAGGCAATGGCGAACAGAGCGACATTCTTGGTCAGAATTTCTGTAGTGTTTTTAGAACGAACCAGGCCAGCTTCAAGCATTGCGAAACCTGCGGCCATCCACATTACAAGTGCGCCCGATACCAAAAAGTAGAAGGTATCCAGGGCATACTGAACTTCAATAATTGAATTTTCCATACTAAGTACTCCTGAAAGACTTGTATAATTTTTACTTTGGATTAAATGGCGTCGTCGCCGGTCTCACCTGTACGGATGCGAATTGCTTCCTCAATAGAGGAGACAAATATCTTTCCATCACCAATCTTGCCAGTGTTGGCAGCTTTAGAAATTGTTTCGATAGTCTGTTCAAGAGAGCTGTCTTTTACTACTACTTCAATTTTCAATTTAGGGAGAAAGTCGACTACATATTCCGCGCCGCGATATAGCTCCGTGTGTCCTTTCTGTCGACCAAAACCTTTAACTTCAGTGACGGTAATACCCTGAACTCCGATTTCTGATAGGGCTTCCCGTACGTCATCAAGCTTAAACGGCTTGATAATCGCGTTTATCATTTTCATTTGAATCTCCTGGTACGTCGTTTTGGCAGCTGTTGCAGTTCGTTTTGCGCCAAGCTCTGCCGGTCAAATTCTCACAGTCCAACTACAACTTAAACAAGTCACCGCAATTAGCCGCGATAACCTGTTTTTAGCAATCGTCATGCCAAGAAATAAAAGTTTTTAAAAACAGTGATTTAGTAGAAGCGGTACAATAAAAAAAATTGAATAAAGAGATCTGTGCACCACATTTGTGCGAATTTTTGGCTCCTTGCACACTTTTACAACCACAGTTACGACTAAAAAGGGCTAAATTTTGGGAAGTGAGGCTTTTGAGATCAAAGCTTGCCCGAGAATGATGCTTCCCAGACTTTGTTGATGAAATTTTATTTTAAATAAGGCTGTAAGATCCTCCTGAAACCATTGAAAAACCTAGCTTCGCCTTGTTTGTGCTATATATTTCTTTTAAGCTCGGTGATGGTGCGCTGGGGATAAAGAAAGAAAAAATAATAATTCTCATTACAAAATAACTATTGCACAAAAGAACAATATTTACAGCGCGATACCGTCTCTCGCCGCTACATAATAATTTTCAAGGAGGGTTCCAAATGGGTTTCAAATCACTCGCCAAGGGTATGACTGGTCTGGGTCTTATGCTATTACCGCTGACTCTGCAGGCACAGGATATTGATGGGGCAGATACCGCCTGGATTATGACATCAACGGCACTGGTCCTGTTCATGACCATTCCGGGGCTGTCTCTTTTTTATGGTGGACTGGTAAGGGTACGTAATGTTCTTTCTGTTCTAATGCAGTGTTTCTCCATCACCTGCGTAGCGACCCTGGTCTGGCTGAGCTTGGGCTACAGCCTTGCGTTTAGCGAAGGAAACGCCTTTGTTGGCGGCTTTAGCAATATTCTTTTTGCCAATGTTGCCGAGGAAACAACTTCAGGCACCATTCCTGAGTCTATTTTTGCACTGTTCCAGTTAACTTTTGCGGTGATTACTCCCGCACTGATTTTTGGCGGCTTTGCAGAGAGGGTTAAATACAGCGGTGTTATGCTCTTCAGTGTTCTCTGGCTCATACTTGTCTATGCGCCGATTACGCATTGGGTATGGGCCGAGGGTGGCTGGCTTTTTGAAAGAGGTCTCCTTGATTTTGCTGGCGGAACCGTTGTGCATATTACTGCGGGTGTTGCTGCGCTGGTTTGTGCGCTGGTAATCGGTACACGAACTGGATTCGGCAAGACTCCAATGCCGCCACACAACATGACCATGACCGTAACCGGCGCCGGTATGCTTTGGGTAGGCTGGTTTGGCTTCAATGGCGGCAGTGCCCTGGCCGCTGACGGCAATGCCTCAATGGCAATGCTGGTGACCCATATTTCGGCTGCGGCAGGTTCGCTGGCCTGGGTGCTGATGGAAAAAATTAAATATGGAAAAGCCTCCGTGCTCGGTATCGTCACTGGTATGGTGGCCGGACTGGGTACCATAACGCCGGCTTCAGGATTCGTTGGTCCCGGTGGAGCGCTGGCCATAGGTTTGCTGGCCGGAACTATCTGTTTCTTCGCTACCCAGTTCATCAAGAATGGGCTTGGTATAGATGACTCGCTGGATGTGTTCCCGGTGCATGGCGTGGGAGGCATCCTGGGCACTTTCCTGGCAGGTATATTCGCCTCTGCGAGTCTCGGTGTATTTAGCGGCCAGGGTTATGCAGAAGGGATGACCATGGGCAGCCAGCTAGGTGTGCAGGTGATGGGTATTGTTGCGACTGCGGTATACACGGCTGTACTGACTTACATCATCCTAAAGATTGTCAATGGTATTACCGGTATGCGGGTGTCCGAGGAAGAAGAGTCCACAGGCCTTGATATCGTGCTTCACGATGAAAGAGGCTACGACCTCTAAACTTTCAATATCTCAGTATTAATTCGCCATGTTTTGACCATGGTAATGAAAGGACTAAAATCCGGAAAGAGTTTTCTCTTTCCGGTTTTTTATTCCTGCACCACAGACGCTGACTATATGACCTCGCTTGTCCAGCTATTAATCAAGATACTCGCTGATGGGCAGTTCCACTCTGGAACTGGACTGGGTAAGTCCTTGCAGGTAAGCCGGGCAGCAGTCTGGAAATCCATCAGCAAGCTTGAGGACCTGGGACTGAATGTGCACGCCGTCCGAGGTAAAGGCTATCGCCTGGAGCAGCCTCTTAGCCTTCTCGACCGGCAAAAAATCAAATCGGCTCTGGATGCGCAGGTATCTGCACGGATACAGGAGATCCATGCTCTGGACAGTATCGATTCCACTAATGCCTATGCATTGCGTCAGCTTCAGGAAGGAAAAAGTGTACCGGTGACCAGCCACTACAATGTATACCTCGCGGAACAGCAGACCAGTGGCAAAGGGCGTCGTGGCAGAACGTGGGTCAGCCCATACGGGGAAAATATATATCTCACACTCGTCAAACAATTTGAAACCGGCATTGGTGCCACCGAGGGTCTGAGTCTTGTCGTGGGTGTCGCAGTAGCCAGGGCATTGGCAGATCTGGGAATCCAGGGGCTTGGGCTCAAGTGGCCAAATGATGTATTGCATAACAGGAAGAAACTCTGCGGTATTCTACTCGAGATGACAGGCGATTTTTCCGGGCTATGCCAGTTGCTGATTGGTGTGGGAATTAATACGTGTTGTCGCGATGAAGTAATGCAGGAAGTCGACCAGCCTTGGACTGATCTATACAAAATTTCAGACAAAAGGTTGGACCGTAATGATATTGCCTCGGCAACAATCAGTCATATCGTGCGTGCCCTGGACGATTTAGCGGATCACGGCCTGGCGATCATCATGGATGAGTGGAAAGCACTAGATGTGATGGAAGGCCATACAGTTGAGCTCCGGTCCTCCGGCGATTCCATTAAAGGTGTTGCCAGGGGAGTTTCAGACACGGGAGCACTGCTTCTGGAAACTGAGGTGGGTGTTCAGTCATTTATGGGAGGAGAGGTCAGTCTCAGGAGTATCGGTAGAAATGATTCTTGATATTGATGCCGGAAACACACGCCTAAAAGCAAGACTGACCAAGCCTGCTTCTAAATCATCGGCTGGCGTCTCCTTTGATTTGACACTTAATGCTGCGGGTGATTCATTCACGCAATCACTCACTGACCAATGTGGTAATTTAGAAATTGAACGCGCACGTATCGCTAGTGTCCGCAACTCTCAATTCAACGAGGCACTGGCAGACTCAGTTAAGTCAGCGCTAGATGTTGAGGCGGAATTTGCGGCTGTAGCAGGATCCGCCTGTGGAGTGAGTAACGCGTACAATGACATTACAACCATGGGGGTGGATCGCTGGCTTGCCATGCTGGAGGCCTATAGAAGGGCCCGTTCCGCCTGCTGCATTCTGGACTGCGGTAGTGCCATTACTTTTGATTGGATTGATTACGAAGGGCAGCATCAGGGAGGTTTAATCGTGCCGGGTATCAAGCTGATGCAGCAAAGCCTGGCAGAAAAATCCTCGGCGCTGGATCTAGAACTGGATGACTGGGCGTCAGCTGACCCTGAAAACAGTACTTCAGCCGCTATCAGTCACGGTATCCTGGCCGTCGCGATCGGGTTTGCCAGGCATTGCCGGGAACTACTGGAGCAAAGGGCAACACAATGCCAATGGTATTTGACCGGCGGCGATGCTGAATTGATAAGTACCCTGCTCGACTGGGAGCATGAAATAGCGAAAGACCTGGTGTTGGACGGTCTTGCATTAGCGCTTCCCTGAACCTGGCAAGAGAAATCCTGCCTCCATAATCGATAGCAAAAAGCTGGTCAAAAACTTAGACGACAAAAAACAGTATGCGCACTTTTATTATAATGCTGATTATCGCCAACCTGGCTTACCTTGGCTGGCATGAGGCTAATCCGCCTAAATCCTGGCCGGTCATGGACAAATCGCCCTTGCAGCAGGCCAGCCAGACCCTGCAGTTACTCAGTGAAATACCTGAAGCTGAGCCAACAGTGCAGCAAACACAGGCCGATCAACCGCTGAGCTGTATTTCCCTGGGAGTGTTCGATACTACTGATGAAGGTGATTTTCTTGTCTCGGCAATGCTGGAAAGAGGGATGAAGGCCCAGGTTGAGCTGGTTCCGGCTTTGGGCAATACCCGTTTCAGGATTTACATGCCCCCTTTTAACTCAAATATCGCGGCCCGGCAGACGCTGAAAGCCTTGCAGGACGCGGGTTTCGACAGCTTCATCATCACCAGCGGCGATTTCAGTGGCGGCATCTCGCTGGGTCTGTTTTCCGAGAAGGATCGTGCCCTTGCACTGCAGGAATCTCTCGCTGGCACCGGATTTCCAACTCTCATTAATGAAATAAATACTTTTGACACTGAGATCTGGGTGACCATCCAGGGCCTGTCCCAGGATCTTCTGGAGGGCTCCAAATTACTGGATTTGCTGTCCGATGGGCTAGATTTGCAAGTGCAAGAAAAACCTTGCTAAACGTTTGCATCACGTCCGTGATTCCCATAAAATGCCGCTCCTGTGTAAGAGCCAGGGGTAAGATATTCGTCTGATGCTTTGTTGGAGGGGTTCCCGAGTGGTCAAAGGGATCAGACTGTAAATCTGACGCGTAAGCTTCGGTGGTTCAAATCCACCCCCCTCCACCAGTCAGATAAATGTACTCCTGGTAGCAACGATATACAGAAAACAGTGGACGAAGGACTCCCCTAACAAGGGCACCTTGAGGGGAGTTTTTGGTCCTCTGTTTTTTGGTTTGCAAGCCTGGTTGGCGAGCGTTTGAGAAGGAATTTGCGGGTATAGTTCAATGGTAGAACCCCAGCCTTCCAAGCTGATGATGCGGGTTCGATTCCCGCTACCCGCTCCAGTTTAACTGAGAGTATTCATTGGCATGGAAGGGGTTGAAAGCAGGAACGGATTCTTGCGTAACGTATTAAGCGTTGCTCGCATAGCTCAGGCGGTAGAGCGCATCATTGGTAATGATGAGGTCCCCGGTTCGACTCCGGGTGTGAGCACCAGATTCTGGCGCATAGGGCACACAGTAAAAATGAAGATGTTCATTTGAATGTCGAAATAATTAAACAATTTAAGTATTAGTTATAAATCGGAGGCTTGATTCGATGTCCAAGGAAAAATTTGAGAGAACGAAACCGCATGTGAATGTTGGCACTATTGGTCACGTTGACCATGGTAAAACAACATTGACCGCTGCGCTGACCAGAGTGTGTGCCGAAGTTTACGGTGGCGAAATGAAAGATTTCGGTGAAATCGACAATGCGCCTGAAGAAAGAGAGCGTGGTATCACCATTGCGACTTCTCATGTTGAGTATGATTCTGAAACTCGCCACTACGCGCACGTAGACTGTCCGGGTCACGCTGACTACGTTAAGAACATGATTACCGGTGCTGCCCAGATGGACGGCGCTATCCTGGTTTGTTCTGCAGCTGACGGCCCCATGCCGCAGACTCGTGAGCACATCCTCCTTAGCCGCCAGGTAGGCGTGCCATATATTGTCGTCTTCTTGAACAAGGCCGACATGGTAGATGATGCAGAACTAGTTGAACTGGTTGAAATGGAAATTCGTGAACTTCTCGACCAGTACGAATTCCCAGGTGATGACACACCAATTATTCTTGGTTCTGCACTGATGGCCCTTGAGGGTAAAGATGACAATGAGCATGGCACAACTGCTGTTAAGAAATTGGTTGAAGCCCTTGATTCTTATATTCCTGAACCAGAACGTGACATCGACAAGCCGTTCCTGATGGCAATCGAGGACGTATTCTCAATCTCAGGTCGTGGTACTGTTGTTACTGGCCGTATCGGCCGCGGTATCGTCAACGTTGGAGACGAGATAGAAATCGTTGGTATCAGGGAAACCCAGAAAACTACCTGTACTGGTGTAGAGATGTTCCGCAAGCTGCTTGACGAAGGTCGTGCCGGTGAGAACGTTGGTGTTCTACTGCGTGGTACAAAACGTGAGGAAGTGGAGCGTGGTCAGGTACTGGCTGCTCCAGGTTCTATCACTCCTCACACCAAATTCGAAGGTGAAGTTTACGTACTGTCCAAGGATGAAGGTGGTCGTCACACTCCATTCTTTAAAGGCTATCGTCCTCAGTTCTATTTTGAAACAACTGACGTTACTGGTGCAGTTGAACTGCCAGCTGACGTCGAGATGGTTATGCCTGGCGACAACGTCAAGATGAACGTTGAACTGATCGCACCTATCGCGATGGAAGAAGGTCAGCGTTTCGCTGTTCGTGAAGGTGGACGAACTGTTGGCGCCGGTGTTGTTTCAAAGATCATCGAATAAGCAACAAATAGCTGTACTTCAAAGCCGAGAGTGTATTTAGCGCTCTCGGCTTAGTCGTCTTTAAAGAAAGACAGGAAATAGCGGACTAGGCCAGTAGCTCAATTGGCAGAGCGGCGGTCTCCAAAACCGCAGGTTGGGGGTTCGATTCCCTCCTGGCCTGCCATTTTTGGCAGTGCAAGGGCTTAGATAAAGCTAGGTTTTTTAGCCAAGGTAGAGCAGGGTTTAGCTCCAGCCTAGAAGGCTGGCAAAGAATTCCTTTATGAGTGAGAGCGCAAAAACAACTGAATTCAAATTAGATTCACTGAAGTGGATCGTAGTCGCAGCTATCGTTGGTGTCGGTGTTTACGGCAACAGTTATTTTGCTGCTGAATCAATGTTGTACAGGGTTATAGTTCTGCTCGTTCTTGCTTGTGTTGCAGGCTGGATAGCCGCGCAGACGAGCAAGGGCAGTGCGTTTATCAGTCTTTGTATGGATGCAAGAACTGAAATTCGCAAAGTAGTATGGCCGACAAGAACAGAAACCACGCATACCACCATGATTGTGGTTGTTGCCGTGATAATCGTAGCAATTATTTTGTGGGGACTGGACTCTTTTCTCAGCTGGTTGATCTCCCTGATCATCGGCTAGAGAGATTAATCTGGAAGAAGGTGTGGAAGTTTTGGCAGACGAAATTACAGAGAGCACAAGTGTGACTGAGGCGGATAATGAAAAACGCTGGTATGTTGTGCATGCTTATTCCGGATACGAGCGCAAGGTAAAGCAGGCGCTGGAAGAAAGGATCGAGCTGTCCACTATGAAAGACATGTTCGGCGAAGTGCTTGTGCCCACTGAAGAAGTGCTGGAAATGCGTGGTGGACAGAAGCGCAGGAGTGAGCGCAAGTTCTTCCCGGGATATGTGCTATTACAGATGGTGCTTAATGATGGTACCTGGCACCTGGTAAAGGAAACACCAAGAGTGATGGGATTTATTGGTGGCACTGCAGAGAAGCCTGCCCCAATTGCCCAGCATGAAGTGAATGAAATCATGAACAGGCTGGAAGAAACGGTTGATAAGCCTGCGCACAAGACTGTTTACGAACCGGGGGAACTGATTCGCGTTATTGACGGTCCGTTTAACGATTTCACCGGAACAGTGGAAGAAGTGAATTACGAAAAAAGCCGGGTCAGGGTGGCGGTCTCCATCTTCGGAAGATCAACACCGGTTGAGCTTGAGTTTTCTCAGGTAGAAAAAGGCTGATAAACCAGCTTTTTAGAATTTAGGTGGGCATTCTGGTTTACCAGGGAGCCTGAAATAAAAGTCGCTGACGTCTATATGACCCGGCGCCAGGGGAGCAAGGCCGCTGAGCTTTGCGCTTTTACCCAAATAGGAGGCCATCATGGCTAAGAAAGTACTTGCTTATATTAAGCTGCAGGTTGGCGCCGGCAAAGCCAACCCAAGTCCTCCCGTTGGTCCAGCGCTGGGTCAGCATGGTGTAAACATCATGGATTTCTGTAAGGCCTTCAACGCTGAAACGCAGAGCGTCGAGCCAGGTCTTCCAATACCTGTTGTAATTACCGTTTATGCCGATCGCAGTTTTACCTTTGTTACCAAAACCCCGCCAGCAGCGGTGCTGTTGCGCAAGGCTGCAGGCCTGAAAAAGGGCAGCGGCCGCCCAAATACTGAAAAAATCGGCAAGCTGAATCGTGCGCAGTTGGAAGAAGTTGCCAAGATGAAAATGCCAGACCTGACTGCAGCCGATATGGATGCCGCCGTCAGGACGCTCGCAGGCAGCTGCCGCAGTGCAGGCATTGAAACTGAGGGGGTTGTGTAGTGGCCAAGCTGACTAAAAGAGCAAAACTAATTGCTGAAAAAATTGAAGCGGGCAAAGCTTACACCATTGATGAAGCGGTAAGTCTCATCAATGAGCTGGCAACCGTCAAGTTCAAGGAATCAATCGACGTTGCGATTAACCTGGGCATTGATGCCAAGAAATCTGACCAGGCCGTTCGCGGCGCCACTACCCTGCCACATGGTACGGGCAAGGACGTTCGAGTAGCAGTTTTTGCTCAGGGTGAAAATGCTGATAAAGCTAAGGCAGCAGGCGCTGACATTGTTGGCTTCGAAGATCTTGCTGAAAGCATCAAGGGTGGCAGCATGGACTTTGACGTGGTCATTGCCACTCCCGATGCTATGCGCGTTGTAGGCCAGCTGGGCACCATTCTTGGCCCTAAAGGGCTGATGCCAAACCCGAAAGTGGGCACCGTAACGCCTGACGTTGAAGCAGCTGTGACCAATGCCAAGGCCGGTCAGGTTCGTTACAGAACCGACAAGAACGGCATAATCCATGGCGGTATCGGTAAGGTTGGTTTCGAAACCAATGCCGTCAAGGGCAACCTGGAAGCACTGCTGGCTGATCTTAAGAAAGCTAAGCCTGCTTCTTCCAAGGGTACCTACGTGAAGAAAGTAGTCCTTTCTTCAACCATGGGCCCAGGCTTACTAGTTGATCATTCCTCACTGGAATTTTAATAGCGTATTCACTGTTGACGTTGCGTAAAAGCAGCCAACGGCATCGTTATCTTTTGCCATTGTAAATGACAGGGAAAAGTAACGGGAAAAGACTTTGGGGTGTTGCAGAACTTCAGTCCTGCAGGACCGTCAAAGACCGTAAGTGCAGACCGCGAGTTACCTCAAGGAATGCTTAATTTCTTACGCAGATGGTGTAACCCGTCCGGCGGCAATAAGGCCGGATACCTCACCAGACAAGAAATCTCCAGTTGGGAGGTTGGAGCCGGGCCAGCAGTATTGGGCCGGTTAAACAAATAAACGTGGATCTGTTTGCCTCCTGGCTGTAGTACAGATTCTTAACTCAGGAGTAACTAAAAAGTGGCTATTCGTTTAGAAGACAAGCAACAGATTGTTGCTGAAGTCAACGAAGCTGCTCAAAGTGCTTTATCTGCAGTGCTTGCCGATTACCACGGTACCGCTGTAGAGGAAATGACTGCGCTTCGCAAAAAAGCGCGTGAAAACAACGTATACCTGCGTGTTGTCAGGAATACATTGCTGAAACGTGCCGTTGAAGGGACTGAATATGAATGTCTCAACGAAGCACTGGTTGGACCGACCATACTCGCGTTTTCACAGGAGGATCCAGGTGCGGCTGCCCGCGTCCTTAAGGATTTCGCCAAGGAAAATGATGAGTTTGAAGTCAAAGCACTCGCTGTCAGTGGAAACCTGCTACCTGCTTCGCAGATCGATGCGTTGGCAAAGCTGCCAACTTATGATCAGGCAATTGCCTCTCTTATGAGTGTAATTCTGGCGCCGGTTACCAAGCTGGTTCAGACGGCCAACGAAGTCCCAAGCAAGGTGACACGGGCTGTCGCCGCAGTTCGCGACCAGAAACAGGATGCAGCTTAATCCGGTAGGAATTAATCCGACCGGGGTTACTAACGTTATACATTTTAAAAGGAGATTGGAGTCATGGCTCTATCTAAAGAAGAAATCCTCGATGGTATTGCTGAATTGTCAGTAATGGATGTTGTTGAACTGGTTTCAGCAATGGAAGACAAGTTTGGAGTATCTGCTGCTGCGGCTGTTGCTGTGGCTGCTGCTCCTGCCGCTGGCGGCGAAGGCGGCGAGGCTGCTGCAGACAAGGATGAGTTCGATGTCATCCTGGTTGCTGCTGGTGACAAGAAAGTTAACGTCATCAAGACTGTACGCGGTATCACTGGTCTTGGTCTGAAAGAAGCCAAGGACCTGGTTGATGGTGCACCATCACCAATCAAAGAAGGTGCAAGCAAAGACGAAGCGGAAGACTTCAAGAAGCAGCTGGAAGAAGCTGGCGCTACTGTCGAACTCAAGTAACCAATTTACTTGCATTGACAGTTTTCGTTGCACCAGAAGCACAGCTTCCTGAAGGTGGCACTCGATTTACGGGTGCCACCTTTTAGTGCTTTTAAAAATAAATGGAAGTTATTCACCTGTTTTACTAAATAGGAACTGCTGATGGCATATTCATACACTGAGAAAAAACGTATCCGCAAGGACTTTGGCAAACTGCAAAGCCCCATGGATATCCCCTATCTGCTTGCTATTCAGATAGATTCATACAAGCAGTTTACCCAGCTTGATGTCTCCCCGGAGGAGCGTCTTGACCAGGGTCTGCATGCAGCATTCAAGTCCGTATTCCCGATTGTCAGCTACTCTGGCAAGGCCCTTCTGGAATACGTCAGCTACAGACTTGGTAAACCCGAATTCGATGTCAGCGAATGTGTTCTGCGCGGAGCAACTTATGCCGTGTCCCTGCGCGTCAAAGTTCGTTTAATTATTTATGAAAAAGAGTCGGCAGCAAAAGTCATCAAGGACATCAAGGAGCAGGAAGTCTACATGGGGGAAATTCCCCTGATGACTGACAGCGGTACTTTCGTTATCAATGGTACAGAGCGCGTGGTGGTTTCTCAGTTGCACCGTTCGCCCGGCGTATTCTTTGATCACGACCGCGGTAAAACACACAGCTCCGGTAAACTCCTGTATTCAGCTAGGATTATTCCTTACCGTGGCTCATGGCTGGATGTTGAGTTTGATCCCAAGGACATGGTGTACGTGCGTATTGACCGTCGCCGCAAACTGCCGGCCTCTATCCTGCTGCGTGCGCTTGAGTACAGCACCCAGGATATCCTGGAAATGTTCTATGAGAACAACACCTACTATGTAGATAAGGATGGCAACTTTTCGATCGAGCTTGTGCCGTCCCGTTTGCGTGGTGCCGTGCTTAACTTCGAAATCAAGAACAAACGTACGGTCATTGTCCCTGCCGGAGCGAGGATTACCGCTCGCCATATCCGTGAATTGGAAAATGCCAAACTGACGAAGCTAGAAGTCCCTACGGATTTTCTCCTTGGAGATGCGCTTGCGAAAGACATCATTGATACTGAAAGCGGTGAGGTGCTCTTCCAGTGTAATGCCGAAATCACTGAAGAAATAATTGAAGGTCTGATCAAGGCAGGTGTTACAGAATTTGAGTCGATTTACACCAATGAGTTGGATTGCGGTCCTTTTATTTCCGATACGTTGCGTATTGATCCGACCACTAGTCGCCTGGAAGCCTTGGTAGAAATCTACCGTATGATGCGTCCCGGTGAGCCTCCAACCAAAGAGTCGGCAGAGAACCTGTTCTCCAACCTGTTCTTCTCTGTTGAACGTTATGACCTGTCACCAGTGGGCCGTATGAAGTTCAATCGCCGCCTTGGTCGACCTGATTCAGATGGCGAGGGCGTTCTAAGCAAGGAAGACATCGTTGATGTCATTAAGACGCTTGTCGATATTCGTAACGGTTTCGGTACGGTGGACGATATTGACCACCTGGGTAACCGCCGTATCCGGAGTGTTGGTGAAATGGCTGAAAACCAGTTCCGCGTTGGTCTCGTGCGTGTAGAACGTGCTGTTAAAGAACGTCTTTCCATGGCAGACAGCGAAGGCCTGATGCCGCAGGATATGATCAATGCCAAACCTGTAGCCGCAGCAATCAAGGAATTCTTTGGTTCAAGCCAGCTGTCCCAGTTCATGGACCAGAACAATCCACTGTCGGAAGTAACTCATAAACGACGTATTTCAGCCCTTGGGCCAGGCGGCCTGACCCGCGAGCGTGCTGGTTTCGAAGTCCGTGACGTGCACCCAACGCACTATGGTCGTGTCTGTCCGATTGAAACGCCTGAAGGTCCGAACATCGGTCTGATTAACTCCTTGGCTACCTATTCGCGTACGAATGAATATGGTTTCCTGGAAAGCCCGGTGCGCAAAGTTGTAAACGGCAAAGTTTCATCTGATATCGGGTACCTCTCTGCCATTGAAGAAGCAGGTTTTGTTATTGCCCAGGCCAGTGCCGAGTTGGACAAAAATGGCAAGTTTGTTGATGAGCTTGTTAACGTTCGTCACAAGAATGAATTCTCATTGATGCCATCTGACCAGGTTGACTATATGGATGTCAGCCCGCAGCAGGTGGTATCTGTGGCAGCTTCACTCATCCCATTCCTGGAGCATGACGATGCCAACCGCGCCCTGATGGGTTCGAACATGCAGCGTCAGGCAGTGCCGACCCTGAAATCAGAGAAGCCTGTCGTGGGAACCGGTATGGAACGCAACGTTGCTCATGACTCCGGTGTCTGTGTCATAGCCAAGCGTGGCGGCGTCATAGATAGTGTTGATGCAGCCCGCATAATTCTGCGTGTTAATGACGAGGAAACAGAGGCAGGTGAGGCGGGTGTAGATATTTACAACCTGATCAAGTACACCCGTTCAAACCAGAATACCTGTATTAGCCAGCGTCCGCTGGTGAAAGAAGGCGACCAGGTCAACGCAGGCGACATTCTTGCTGACGGTCCTTCTATTGATACCGGCGAACTTGCCCTCGGCCAGAATATGCGCATCGCGTTCATGCCCTGGAACGGTTACAACTTCGAGGACTCAATTCTCATTTCTGAGCGAGTAGTGAAGGAAGATAGGTTTACTTCTATTCATATCCAGGAGCTGACCTGTATCGCCCGAGATACCAAGTTGGGCTCTGAGGAAATCACCGCAGATATTCCCAACGTGGGAGAGACAGCACTGGGTCGTCTGGATGAGTCAGGTATTGTGCACATCGGTGCTGAAGTTGATGCCGGCGATATCCTGGTAGGCAAGGTGACACCGAAGGGTGAAACTCAGCTGACTCCTGAGGAAAAACTCCTACGCGCCATCTTCGGTGAGAAAGCCTCTGACGTAAAGGATACTTCACTGCGCGTTCCAAGCAGTGTCAAAGGTACTGTCATCGATGTCCAGGTATTCACCCGTGACGGTCTTGAGAAAGACCAGCGTGCCCTCGAAATCGAGGAGCAGCAGCTGTCCAAGGTTCGCAAGGATATTGGAGACGAATACCGCATTGTTGAGGAAGCCACCTTCCAGCGTCTGCGCAAAGCCCTTATAGGTAAGACAGTGGCCGGTGGTCCCAAGCTGAAGAAGGGCGACCGCCTGACAGCCGAATACCTCGACGGTCTAAATCATGACGACTGGTTTAAGCTGCGCATGGTTGATGACGGCATGAGTGAGGCCCTTGAAAAGGCTGCCTCCCAGCTGAAAGAACGCCGCATTGAGCTGGACGAACGTTACGAAGACAAGAAACGCAAGCTGACCCAGGGCGACAATCTTGCTCCAGGCGTGCTGAAAATCGTCAAGGTTTACCTGGCTATCAAGCGTCGCATTCAGCCCGGAGACAAGATGGCGGGACGTCACGGTAACAAGGGTGTGATTTCTGTAATCATGCCTGTTGAGGATATGCCTTACGATGAAAAAGGCAATCCTGTTGATATCGTTCTTAATCCGCTGGGTGTGCCGTCACGCATGAACGTGGGGCAGATTCTTGAAACCCACCTCGGCGCCGCCTCGATGGGGCTTGGTGAGAAGATCGATGCCATGATCCAGCAACAGAAGAAGATTGCGGACATCCGCAAGTTCCTAGACCAGATTTATAACGGTATTGGTGAATCCCGTCGTTCAGAGGATCTCGATTCCCTTAGTGATGATGATATTCTCGAGCTGGCGCACAACCTCAAGGGTGGCGTGCCCATGGCAACGCCTGTATTTGACGGTGCCAGCGAAGTGGAAATTAAGGAGATGTTGAAACTGGCCGAGATGAGCGAAGACGGCCAGGTCACACTATTTGATGGACGTACCGGTGATGCATTCGACCGCAAGGTCACAGTAGGCATCATGTACATGCTCAAGCTCAACCACCTGGTTGATGACAAGATGCATGCCCGTTCCACAGGTTCCTACAGTCTCGTCACACAGCAGCCATTAGGAGGCAAAGCTCAGTTCGGTGGCCAGCGCTTCGGGGAAATGGAAGTGTGGGCGCTGGAAGCTTACGGTGCTGCCTATACATTGCAGGAAATGCTGACTGTAAAATCTGACGATGTTAACGGTCGTACCAAGATGTATAAAAATATTGTTGATGGTGATGACCGCATGGAAGCCGGTATGCCTGAATCCTTTAACGTTCTCGTTAAAGAGATACGCTCTCTGGGCATAGACATGGAATTGGAAATTGAAAATTAATCTGGATTAGTTGTCAGTAGCAATTATCAAGAAAAGTTATAAAAAACTAATACAGAATTTTTATCAATCCGATTAGGGATTGGAGGAAAAGACAACATGAAAGACCTCTTAGGTTTATTGAAGTCACAAACACAGTTTGAAGATTTTGATTCGATCCGTATTGGGCTGGCGTCACCACAGCTGATCCGCTCCTGGTCTTTCGGGGAAGTGAAGAAACCCGAGACTATTAACTACCGTACCTTTAAACCGGAACGTGACGGTCTGTTTTGCGCCAAGATTTTTGGGCCGGTAAAGGACTACGAATGTCTTTGCGGTAAATACAAGCGTCTTAAGCACCGCGGTGTCATGTGCGAGAAGTGTGGTGTTGAAGTTGCACTAAGCAAGGTGCGCCGTGAGCGCATGGGCCACATTGAACTGGCCAGCCCTGTTGCCCACATTTGGTTTCTGAAATCACTGCCGTCCCGTATTGGCTTGCTGCTTGATATGACCCTGAGGGATATAGAGCGAGTATTGTATTTCGAATCCTTCGTGGTAACCGATCCAGGCATGACGACTCTTGAAAGGGGCGAGTTGCTGTCTGATGAGCAGTACTACGAAGCCCTGGAAGAATTCGGTGATGACTTCGAAGCCAAGATGGGTGCTGAAGCGGTTCAGGACCTAATGGCTGATATGGATGTAGAAGCGGAAGCCAATCGCCTGCGTGAAGAGATTCCACAGACTAATTCAGAAACCAAACTTAAGAAGCTCTCCAAGCGTCTGAAGCTTCTGGACGGTTTTGTAAATTCAGGCAACAAGCCGGAATGGATGGTACTGAATGTCCTGCCTGTTCTGCCGCCTGATCTGCGTCCGTTGGTACCTCTTGATGGTGGCCGTTTTGCTACCTCCGATCTGAATGACCTGTACCGTCGGGTGATTAATAGGAACAACCGCCTGAAGCGTCTGCTTGACCTGAATGCGCCCGACATCATTGTGCGCAACGAAAAACGTATGCTTCAGGAGTCTGTTGATGCGCTGCTCGATAACGGTCGCCGCGGCCGGGCTATTACCGGTTCCAACAAGCGTCCGCTGAAATCCCTTGCCGACATGATCAAGGGCAAGCAGGGTCGTTTCCGCCAGAACCTGCTGGGTAAACGTGTGGACTATTCCGGTCGTTCCGTGATCGTGGTTGGTCCGACACTAAAACTACATCAAGCCGGTCTGCCCAAGAAGATGGCGCTGGAGCTGTTCAAGCCTTTCATTCTTGGCAAGCTGATCCTGCGTGGTGTTGCCACCACGATTAAAGCCGCCAAGAAGATGGTGGAGAAGGAAACAGCCGAAGTCTGGGATATTCTCGCACAGGTGATCCGCGAGCATCCAATCCTGCTGAATCGCGCTCCGACACTGCATAGATTAGGTATCCAGGCATTTGAGCCAGTCCTCATCGAAGGTAAGGCAATCCAGTTGCATCCTCTGGTCTGCGCGGCCTACAACGCTGACTTCGATGGTGACCAGATGGCTGTGCACGTTCCGCTGACGCTTGAAGCGCAGCTGGAAGCACGTTCCCTTATGATGTCCACCAACAATATTCTCTCACCAGCATCCGGTGAGCCAATCATTGTACCGTCACAGGACGTTGTTCTAGGTCTTTACTACATGACCCGAGAGCGTATCAACGTGGCAGGCGAGGGCATGGTTCTTGCCAACGTTGATGAAGTACTTAAAGCCTTTAACACTGGCACTGCGCACCTGCAGGCCCGTATCAAGGTTCGCCTGACCGAAGTCCTTTTTGATGAAGACGGTGAGAAAACTGAAAACACCAGTATCGTTGATACTACTGTTGGCCGTGTACTACTTTACAGCATCGTTCCTGATGGTCTGCCGTTCAGTATGGTTAACCAGAAGATGGCGAAGAAACAGATTTCGCACATCATTAACATGTGTTACCGCAACGTTGGTCTGAAAGAAACCGTAATCTTTGCCGACCAGCTGATGTACATGGGTTATCGCTATTCCACATGGTCCGGTTCTTCTATCGGCGTGAATGACTTTGTCATTCCGGATGAGAAGGCCACGCTGATTGCTGAGGCAGAAGGTGAAGTAGCTGATATTGAATCCCAGTTTGCTTCCGGTCTGGTTACCCAGGGTGAGAAGTACAACAAGGTGATTGATATCTGGTCGCGCGCCAATGACCAGGTCGCCAAGTCCATGATGGATGGCCTGTCCTCCGAATCTGTCAAGAACCGCGAAGGTGAAGATGAAGAGCAGGAGTCTTTCAACTCTGTCTACGTTTATTCTGACTCAGGTGCCAGGGGCTCCCCCGCACAGATTCGTCAGCTGGCTGGTATGCGTGGCCTGATGGCTAAGCCTGACGGCTCTATTATTGAGACACCGATTACCGCTAATTTCCGTGAAGGCCTGAACGTATTGCAGTACTTCATCTCAACCCACGGTGCGCGTAAAGGTCTGGCAGATACCGCACTGAAAACAGCGAACTCCGGTTACCTGACCCGTCGCCTGGTTGATATCAGCCAGGACCTGGTCATCAAAGAGGAGGACTGTGGTACTGAAAATGGTCTGAATGCGTCACCGGTTATTGAAGGTGGCGACATAATTGCACCACTGGGTGAGCTGGTGCTGGGTCGTGTTCTGGCTAAGGATGCTATAGAAAATGACGGTGCTACCGTTATTGAAGCCGGCGTCATGATTGACGAGAAACTGGTCGAAAATCTGGAAACAGCCGGTGTAGACGAAGTAATTGTCCGCTCACCGATTACCTGTGAAGCGGAATACGGTATTTGCCGTAAGTGTTACGGCCGTGATCTCGCACGTGGCCATCTGGCCAACATAGGTGAGGCGGTCGGTGTTGTTGCAGCGCAGTCAATTGGTGAGCCGGGTACCCAGCTGACCATGCGTACATTCCATATCGGTGGTGCGGCTTCCCGTGCTACTGCAGCGGATAACGTCCAGGTTAAAACCGACGGCACCATCCATCTGCACAACATGAAGACAGTTGAAAGAACCAGCGGCGACCTTGTGGTGGTTAGCCGTTCAGGTGAGCTGATCGTGAATGACACGAATGGCCGTGAGAAAGAGCGATATAAACTGCCGTACGGAGCCGTTGTCCGCGGAGCGGACAAGTCTGAAGTCAATGCCGGCGAGGTGGTTGCTACATGGGATCCGCATACTCACCCAATCGTTGTTGAGGTTGCCGGCAAAGTGCGTTTTGAGTCCATGGAAGAGGGCATCAGTGTCAAACGTCAGACTGACGAAATCACTGGTCTAACTAATATCACCATCATGGATGCTGCTGAAAGACCATCCGGTGGCAAGGATTCACGTCCTGCGATTACCCTTCTTGATAGCAAAGGCAAGGAACTGACCCTCCCGGGCACTAATGTTCCGGCTCACTACTTCCTGCCGGCCAAAGCTATAGTCGGTGTTGAAGACGGACACCAGGTGAATATCGGTGATGTTATTGCCCGTATTCCTCAGGAAGGCTCCAAGACCCGTGACATCACTGGTGGTCTGCCGCGTGTTGCCGATCTCTTCGAAGCCCGTAAGCCAAAAGAGCCAGCCATTCTTGCCGAGATTTCCGGTACAGTCAGTTTCGGTAAGGAAACCAAGGGCAAGCGCCGCCTGGTTATCACGCCCACTGATGGGGTGAACCCTATTGACGGCAGCTCGCACTACGAATTACTGATTCCGAAGTGGCGCCAGATGACCGTATTCGAAGGTGAATACATTGAGAAGGGTGAAATCGTCTCTGATGGCCCTCCCAATCCTCACGATATCCTGCGTCTGAAAGGTGTAGAGGCCCTGGCTAACTACATCGTCAACGAGGTACAGGATGTCTATCGTCTGCAGGGTGTACGCATCAATGACAAGCACATCGAGGTTATTGTGCGTCAGATGCTGCGCAAGGCTGAAATCATGGAAATGGGTGATTCCAGTTTCATCAAGGGTGAGCAGGTGGAATATATCCGAGTGGTCAAGGAAAACGAACGCCTGGTTGAAGAAAGCAAGGAACCCGCCAAGTTCGAGCGAATCCTGCTGGGTATCACCAAGGCATCACTGGCTACAGAATCCTTTATTTCCGCGGCTTCCTTCCAGGAAACTACTCGCGTACTCACCGAAGCGGCCGTAACCGGCAAGCGTGATTACCTGCAGGGTCTCAAGGAAAATGTTGTGGTTGGCCGCTTGATACCGGCTGGAACAGGTCTTACCTACCACGAAACCAGGAAACGCCAGGCTGAAGCCAGGTTAGCCGAAGAAGAGGGTCCTTCAGCATTTGAGGTTGAAGCTGCCCTGACCGAAGCGTTATTGGAATCCGAGGCTGAAGCCGCGGAACAACCATCACAGGAAGAGGAATAAGAATAAGGCACAAGACACAGGATCAAAGGTACAAGCAGGCTGTTTCCGATGCGAAATGGCTTAAAACCTGTACCCTGTACCCTTTATCTTGTAACTGATTCAGTTGACTAGGACAGGCGTGATCATTACAATCGCGCCTCTTTTTAACAAACACAGTAACAAATTACTGGAGTGATGAATGGCGACTGTTAACCAGCTGGTTCGCAAGCCCCGTAAAAGCAAGATGGACAAGAGTGACGTACCTGCACTGCAGGGATGTCCTCAGCGCCGTGGCGTCTGCACTCGTGTCTATACCACTACGCCGAAGAAACCAAACTCAGCTCTCCGTAAGGTTTGCCGTGTGCGCCTGACCAATGGCTACGAGGTGACTTCCTACATTGGTGGTGAAGGCCATAACCTGCAGGAACACTCCGTGATCCTGATCAGGGGCGGTAGGGTAAAAGACCTGCCTGGTGTGCGTTATCACACTGTTCGTGGCAGTCTGGATACCTCGGGTGTAGCCGACAGGAAACAGGGCCGCTCCAAGTACGGAACCAAAAAACCTAAGTAAAGAGCACTGAAGTAATTCATTTATAACTAGAAGAGAAAATTTCCAGAAAGTTTAATCTGAAAATTTTATATTCCAGTAAGGCCGGTCTTTTTGTCTTCTGCAAACTGTACCGGGCAAACCTGAAGCGAGGAAAACATGCCAAGAAGACGCGTTGTAGCAAAACGGGAAGTCCTTCCCGATCCCAAGTTTGGAAACAAAACACTTGCCAAGTTCATGAACCATGTCATGGTTGATGGCAAGAAGTCTGTTGCCGAGAAAATTGTTTATGGTGCCCTTGATACGGTTGCCGAAAAGTCAGGCAAGGACCCGCTTGAAACTTTCGAAGCAGCCCTGGAAAACATTGCCCCACTGGTCGAGGTGAAATCCCGCCGTGTTGGTGGTGCGACATACCAGGTGCCTGTTGAAGTTCGCCCCGACCGCCGCAACGCGCTTTCCATGCGCTGGCTGGTGGAGCACTCACGTTCACGAGGTGAAAAATCCATGGCACTGAGGCTGGCAGGCGAAATCCTTGATGCAGCTGAAGGTCGTGGCAGCGCTGTTAAGAAGCGTGAGGACGTACACCGCATGGCAGAAGCAAACCGCGCATTCTCTCACTATCGTTTTTAAGGAATCTGTTAACGCAGTTTTTTTGGGGGCAAAATAGTGGCCAGACAAACCCCAATTGACCGTTACCGCAATATTGGAATTTGTGCGCACGTGGATGCGGGTAAAACCACCACGACTGAGCGCGTGCTGTTCTATACAGGTATCAGCCACAAGATCGGCGAAGTGCATGATGGCGCCGCCGTAATGGACTGGATGGAACAGGAGCAGGAACGAGGCATCACCATCACCTCCGCTGCCACCACTTGTTTTTGGAACGGCATGGACAGCCAGTTTGAAGACCACCGCATCAATATTATTGATACCCCGGGACACGTTGATTTCACCATTGAAGTAGAGCGTTCCCTGCGTGTGCTTGACGGTGCAGTGGTGGTGCTTTGTGCCAGCTCAGGTGTGCAGCCCCAGACGGAAACGGTCTGGCGCCAAGCGAATCGCTACGAAGTCCCGCGCATGGTATTTGTCAATAAGATGGACCGTGCAGGTGCCGACTTCCTCAAGGTTGTTCAACAGATGAAGGATAGACTGGGTGCCAATCCCGTGCCTATCCAGCTGGCCATTGGTGCCGAGGATGAATTCAAGGGCGTTATCGATCTCATCAAGATGAAGCAGATCATCTGGAGTGAGGACGATATGGGTACTACTTTCGAATACGGCGATATTCCGGCAGACATGATGGCTGGGTGTGAGCAGTGGCGTTCTGAACTGGTGGAAAGTGCTGCCGAAGCCAATGAAGAATTAATGGTGAAATACCTTGAGGAAGGAGAGCTTACCGAAGAGGAAATCAAAAAAGGCTTGCGTATCCGTACCCTGGCCAATGAAATAGTACCAACGTTGTGTGGATCGGCCTTCAAGAACAAGGGTGTGCAGGCCGTGCTGGATGCGGTCATCGAATACATGCCTTCGCCCACGGAAGTGAAGGCAATCGAGGGCGTGCTGGAAGATGGTCAAACTGTTGAATCCCGCAAAGCCGAAGATAATGCGCCATTTGCCGCCCTGGCTTTCAAGATTGCCACCGACCCGTTTGTCGGCACCCTGACTTTTTTCCGGGTTTACTCTGGCAAGTTGAATTCTGGCGATACCATTTACAATCCGCTCAAACACAACAAGGAGCGCGTTGGCCGCATGGTGCAGATGCACTCCAACTCCCGCGAAGAGATCAAGGAAGTGCTGGCGGGCGATATCGCAGCTGCCATTGGCCTGAAGGACGTCACCACCGGTGAGACGCTCTGTGATATCGACAGCCAGATTACCCTGGAGAAAATGGATTTCCCTGAGCCTGTTATCTCTGTTGCCGTGGAGCCCAAAACCAAGGCAGACCAGGAAAAAATGGGTATCGCGCTTGGCAAACTGGCCCAGGAGGACCCGTCATTCCGGGTTGAAACCGATGAAGAGTCAGGCCAGACCATTATTTCCGGTATGGGCGAGCTGCACCTCGATGTCCTAGTTGACCGGATGCGCCGTGAATTCAATGTAGAGGCAAATATCGGCAAACCACAGGTAGCCTACCGCGAGACCATCCGTAAAACTGTTGAAATAGAGGGCAAGCACGTTAAGCAGTCCGGCGGACGTGGTCAGTATGGCCATGTTTGGCTGAGACTGGAGCCCCTTCCTGCCGATGCCGAGTACGAATTTGTTAACGATATAGTGGGCGGAGTCGTCCCCAGGGAATATATTCCTGCCGTGGACAAAGGTGTCCAGGAGCAGATGCAGAACGGCTGTCTGGCAGGCTACCCCCTGCTGGCTATGAAAGTGACGCTTTATGACGGCTCTTTCCATGATGTTGATTCAAGTGAAATGGCCTTTAAGATCGCCGGTTCTCAGGCCCTAAGGGAAGGTGCCCTGAAAGCGGATGCAGCCCTGCTGGAGCCAATTATGCAGGTGGAAGTGGTTACACCAGAGGAATACATGGGAGATGTTATGGGCGATTTGAACCGTCGCCGCGGCATAGTTCAGGGCATGGAAGAGAGTGCCTCCGGCAAGGTCATCAATGCCGAGGTCCCGCTGGCGGAAATGTTTGGCTATTCCACTGATTTGCGCTCAGCCACGCAGGGCCGGGCCACGTATACAATGGAATTCACAAAGTATGCTGAAGTGCCTGGAGCCATCGCTGACGCCATTATCGAGAAGGGATCAGCGGCGTAGCATTATTCAGGGTCTGGGGATAGCACCCCGATCTGGCCTGAAATAGGCCGAAAAAAGGGGGTAAAAACAGCCTCTATTTTTACATAAAAAAACGTTGGTAAACCCTTGACTGCATGGGGGTTCGCACGTAGAATTTGCGCTCTTTTTTGCGGTGAAACCGGTTTATCCCGGTTTCACCGCTTTAACATTTTGTTCTTTAAAAACTTATTGATGTGGAGAAGTTGGTCGCATGCAGAACCAGCGTATCAGAATTCGGCTGAAAGCCTTTGATCACCGCCTGATTGATCAGTCAACCCAGGAACTAGTGAACACCGCCAAACGTACTGGTGCCTATGTAAAAGGTCCTATCCCTTTACCTACTAGGAAAGAACGTTACACGGTACTGATTTCACCCCACGTCAATAAGGACGCTCGTGATCAGTACGAAATTCGTACTCACAAGCGTTTGCTGGACATTGTTGAGCCCACTGAGAAGTTCGTCGAAGCACTCATGCAGCTGAATCTTGCTGCTGGCGTCGAAGTTCAGATTAGCCTGGGCAAAAGTGAAGCTGCCTGATCAGCTTCACAAATAAAAAATAGAATAGCTTTTACCTATTTAATATTTAAACGCAAGAATCGTATGAAAGTGTCTGCAGCCAAACCTGCTGGCACTCTAAATACATAAACACGCTGTCTTAGCCTTCGGGTTGAAAGCAGCATACACAACATGGTGTAACGCGGAAGCGGCCATAGTGGGTTAAAGCCCCTTACACGATGAGGTTTTAAAATGTCTATAGGCTTAGTCGGTCGAAAAAGCGGTATGACACGCATTTTCACCGAATCCGGGTCTTCTGTACCCGTAACAGTGGTAGAAGTTCTGCCAAACAAGGTGACACAGGTGAAAACCGTCGAGACTGATGGTTATAGCGCTGTGCAGATCACTACTGGCTCAAAGAAAAGCTCTCACCTGAGCAAGTCCGAGGCAGGTCACTATGCGAAAGCAGGACTTGAGGCAGGTCGTGGCCTGTGGGAATTCCGTGCCGAGGTAGATGATCTGGTCGTGGGCCAAGGTGAAGACAGCAAGGAAGTGGCGCCTGGTGTAGAATTCACCGTTGCAGCTTTCAGGGAAGGCCAGATCGTTGATGTGACCGGCACTTCCAAGGGTAAGGGTTACCAGGGTGTAATCAAGCGTCATAATTTCCGTATGCAGGACGCTACCCATGGCAACTCGCTATCACATCGCGCGCCGGGTTCTATCGGCCAGTGTCAGACACCCGGCCGAGTCTGGAAAGGCAAGAAAATGTCCGGCCAGATGGGTAACGAGAGAGTCACCACGCAGGGCCTTGAAGTAGTTAAGATCGACACAGATAACAATCTGATCCTCATCAAGGGCGCTGTTCCAGGAGCCACCGGGGCAGACGTCATCATTTCACCAACCGTTAAATCAAAATCGTCTTCTGAGGGGTAAGCAATGGATTTGAATATTGCAGTGCCTGGTAAGAAGGCAGCAAAAACAGTTTCAGTTTCTGACGATACTTTCGGCAAGGAATTCAACGAAAGCCTGGTTCACCAGGTGGTTGTGACTTACATGGCTGGTGCGCGTCAGGGTACAGTTAAACAGAAAACACGTTCTGAGGTTAGCGGCGGCGGCAAAAAGCCATGGCGTCAGAAAGGGACTGGCAGGGCCCGCGCCGGAACCTCACGCGGACCGCTGTGGCGTACTGGTGGTGTTACCTTTGCTGCAAGGCCACAAGATCACTCCAAAAAAATTAACAAGAAAATGTATCGCGGTGCCCTGCGTTGCATCCTTTCTGAACTGGTTCGCCAGGACCGCCTCCTCGTTGTTGATGAATTCAAAGTCGAGTCTCACAAAACCAAGGGACTCATAAAAAAACTTTCCGAACTTGAGCTGCAGAATGTACTGATCGTCAGTGATGAAGTTGATCAGAACCTGTTCCTTGCTGCCCGCAACCTGCACAAGGTTGATGTTCTGGAAGCTGCTGGCGTAGATCCGGTAAGCCTGATTGGCTGCGATAAGGTTCTGATGACCGTGCCGGCGCTGAAAAAGCTGGAGGGAATGCTGGCATGAATCAGGAAAGAATGTTGACCGTCGTGCTGGGCCCGCACATTTCAGAAAAGAGCTCCATTATTTCTGAAGAGAACAACCAGGTGACCTTGAAGGTCGCCAGGGATGCCACCAAGCCTGAAATTAAGGAAGCGGTGGAAGGTCTCTTCAATGTTGAAGTGAAAGATGTCCAGGTACTGAATGTTAAGGGCAAGAGAAAGCGTTCCGCCCGCGGCATTTACCGTACCCGTCCAAGCTGGAAGAAAGCCTATATCCGTCTGGAGCAGGGTCATGAAATTGACTTTGCTGAATTGGGTTAAGAGAGGAGAGCAAAAGATGCCAGTAGTTAAATCCAAGCCTACTTCTCCAGGTCGCCGTTTTGTCGTCAAGGTTGTAAACCCTGACTTACACAAGGGTGCCCCTTATGCACCGCTGACTGAAGCAAAGTCTAAAAATGGCGGACGTAACAATGCTGGTCGTATTACGCGCAGGCATTCCGGTGGTGGACACAAACAGAAATACAGAATTATTGATTTCAAGCGCAACAAGGACAATATCCCGGCCACAATAGAAAGGCTGGAATACGATCCTAACCGCAGCGCCAACATTGCACTGCTGAAATATGCAGACGGTGAGCGTCGCTACATTATTGCTCCTGCCAAGGTGCAGGCTGGTGATGAAGTGATCTCCGGCGAAAGCGCACCGATGAAGCCAGGCAACTGCCTGCCGCTGCGCAATATCCCGATGGGTAGCACAGTACACTGTGTAGAAATGAAGCCAGGCAAGGGTGCTCAGATGGCTCGTTCTGCTGGCACATCTGTCCAGCTGGTAGCGAGGGAGGGTCAGTATGCCACCCTGCGTCTGCGTTCAGGTGAAATGCGCAAGGTCCTTTCAGACTGTCGCGCAGTACTGGGTGAAGTGTCGAACAGCGAGCACAGCCTGCGTTCACTCGGCAAGGCCGGTGCTGCACGCTGGCGTGGTATTCGTCCGACTGTTCGCGGTGTTGCGATGAACCCGGTTGATCACCCCCACGGTGGTGGTGAAGGGCGTACATCTGGCGGCCGTCATCCGGTTTCACCCTGGGGTACTCCAACCAAGGGTTACAAGACTCGTACCAACAAGCGTACTGACAACCTGATTGTCCGTCGTCGTCGTGCAAGCAGGTAATACGGTAGCTGCCGGTATACAGAGATAAGTATTAGAGGAAAACAACAGTGCCAAGATCATTAAACAAAGGACCATTTATTGACCTTCACCTGCTTAAGAAAGTGCAGGCTGCTCAGGAAAATAATGACAGAAGGCCAATTAAGACCTGGTCCAGGCGTTCCATGGTGTCCCCTGACATGCTGGGCCTGACTATTTCTGTTCACAATGGTCGTCAGCATGTGCCAGTTCTGATTTCAGAGGATATGGTTGGGCACAAGCTTGGAGAATTTGTTGTCACTCGCACTTATCGCGGTCACACCGCAGACAAGAAAGCCAAATAAAGGCTTTTCGAGAGACAGGTTACAGAGGTAAGAATGATGGAAGTTTCAGCAAAATTAAGTACAGCCCGGTTGTCGGCACAGAAAGCCAGGCTCGTTGCTGACCAGATTCGTGGTAAGGGTGTGGAAGAAGCGCTTGAGCTTCTGACTTACAGCCCCAAGAAGGGCGCAGCCATTATCAAGAAGGTACTCAACTCAGCAATTGCCAACGCAGAACACAATGAAGGCGTTGATATTGACGAGCTGAAAGTATCCAGCATTTATGTGGATGAGGCGATGACACTGAAAAGACTGATGCCTCGCGCCAAGGGTAGAGCTGATCGTATTTTGAAACGCTCTTGTCACATTACAGTTAAAGTCGCTGACGATAGCTAAGCGTTCAGACGGAAAAAGAGGAAAGTATGGGACAGAAAGTACACCCAACAGGTATTCGACTCGGTATTGTTAAAAAGCATACCTCTGTCTGGTATGCAGGCGGTACCGATTACGCCAAATACTTGCTCGAGGATATGGAAGTACGTGACATGGTGAAAAAGAAGCTGGCATCAGCCTCTGTTTCCCGTGTTGAAATCGAGCGTCCTGCCCAGACTGCACGAGTGACTGTATATACAGCTCGTCCCGGCATTGTGATTGGTAAGAAAGGTGAAGATGTTGAGAAACTGCGCGCCCAGCTGACTGAAAAAATGGGTGTCCCTGTTCATATCAACATTGAAGAGATTCGCAAGCCTGACCTCGATGCGCAGCTTGTTGCTGAAAGCATTGCACAGCAGCTTGAACGCCGCGTAATGTTCCGCCGCGCCATGAAGCGTGCCATGCAGAACGCCATGCGCCAGGGTGCGGAAGGTGTGAAAGTCCAGGTTAGCGGTCGTCTCGGTGGGGCAGAAATTGCCCGCAGTGAGCGTTATCACGAGGGTCGTGTACCTCTGCATACTCTTAGGGCTGATATCGACTATGCCACCAGTGAGGCACTGACAACTTACGGCATCATTGGTGTGAAGGTCTGGATCTTCAAGGGTGAGATTTTCAATGCTGAAGAAGCCCTTACTTCAGAGCCGGTCAAGAATTCATAAGAGACTAAAGAATTAAGTAAAGGTAGTTCAGGATGTTACAACCAAAACGTACCAAGTTTCGCAAACAGCAGAAGGGTCGAAACCGCGGCCTGGCCCATCGCGGCAGCAGCATCAGTTTTGGCGAATATGGTTTGAAGGCTATCGGCCGCGGCAGGTTGACTGCCCGTCAGATCGAGGCAGCTCGTCGAGCACTTACACGTCATGTAAAACGTGGTGGAAAGATCTGGATTCGTGTTTTTCCTGACAAGCCAATTACCCAGAAGCCTCTTGAGGTTCGCCAGGGTAAAGGTAAGGGTAGTGTTGAGTACTGGGTAGCCCAGATTCAGCCAGGCAAGGTGCTGTTTGAAATTGAAGGTGTCAGCGAAGAGCTGGCAGAAGAAGCGTTCTCACTGGCTGCAGCTAAACTACCTTTTCGCACCAAATTTGAGAAAAGGGTGGTGATGTAATGGCCAAGTATGAAACCAGCGAATTACGCGAAAAGTCTGTTGAGGAACTGACTGAAGTTCTTCATGAATTGCTGCGTGACCAGTTCAACCACCGTATGCAAAAGGCAACGGGTCAGCTGGGTCAGACCCATCTGCCTGCTGCAGTCCGCAAGTACATCGCCAGGGTAAAAACCCTGATTAATGAAAAGCAGAACGCGTAACAGAGTTTAAAGACAGGTTAATAGAGAAATGACAGAAGCTGTAGAAAAGGCTGAAGCCACAGAGGAAAAAGTTGTCCGTACTGCAACCGGAAGGGTTGTCAGCAACAAGATGGACAAGTCCATCACTGTGCTTATTCAGAGGCGTGTGAAGCACCCTGTTTATGGCAAATACGTGACCAAGTCCTCCAAGTTGCATGCGCACGATGAAAGCAACGAGTGTCAGGAAGGTGATACTGTGACCATCAAAGAAGTAAGGCCTATTTCCAAGACAAAGAGCTGGGCTCTGGTTTCTGTCGATGAAAAGGCGACTCAAGTTTAAAAGTGGGTTAACACTGCTGATAAGCAGTATGTAGAGATACAGATCAGGGCACAAGGCCGGAGAAGTAAGATGATTCAAGTTCAGTCCTATTTGGATGTGGCAGATAATAGCGGAGCCAGGAAGGTGATGTGCATCAAGGTGCTTGGCGGATCTCACCGTCGCTATGCCCGAGTTGGTGACGTGATCAAGGTAACCGTTAAGGAAGCAATCCCTCGCGGCAAGGTCAAAAAAGGCCAGGTACTGAACGCACTCGTAGTACGCACAAAGAGCGGTGTTCGTCGCCAGGATGGCTCACTGATTAAGTTCGATGACAACGCGGCGATTTTGCTGAACCAGCAGGAAGCGCCCATAGGTACCCGTGTATTCGGACCGGTTACCCGCGAACTGCGTACAGAGAAATTCATGAAAATTATTTCACTGGCGCCGGAAGTGCTCTAAGCAGACCGGGATTCCAGTGAAGTTAAAAAGTTAGAGAAAGTAAGAGATAGCATCGATGCAAAAACTGAAACGTGATGATGAAGTCATTGTGATTGCCGGCAAGGACAAAGGTAAGCGCGGCAAGATTACCCGCGTGCTTAAAGATGGCCGTGTCCTTGTGTCTGGTATCAACATGATCAAGCGCCACACCAAGCCCAACCCAAACCTGGGTCGCCAGGGCGGCATTGTTGAGAAGGAAGCCGGTATCCAGGTTTCCAACGTGGCTATTTTTAATCCGAACACTGAAAAACCTGACCGTGTTGGTATCAGTGTGGACGAAGGCGGCAACAAGTTTCGCGTCTTCAAATCCGACAACTCAGCAATTGATTAATTGCAGTTAGAAACAGGCAAACAAAGAGATAGATCATGGCGCGCTTAAGAGACGTTTACAAAAATGAGGTGATTCAGGAACTGACTAACCAGTTTTCCTACGCGAATCCCATGGAAATGCCAAAAATCACCAAGGTGGTTTTGAACATTGGCAGTAGCGAATTCGGTGACAAGAAAGTTCTGGAAAACGCCATGAATGATCTGGCCCAGATCAGCGGCCAAAAGCCTATTGTTACCAACGCTCGCAAGTCGATTGCTGGTTTCAAGATTCGTGAAGGCTGGCCTGTGGGATGCAAGGTGACTCTGCGCGGTGAACGTATGTATGAATTCCTGGATCGCCTAGTATCTATCGCGATTCCTCGTATTCGCGACTTCCGTGGCCTGAGCCCCAAGTCATTTGACGGTCGCGGCAATTATGCCATGGGCGTCAACGAGCAGATCATTTTCCCGGAAATTGATTACGACAAGATCGATACCCTTCGTGGTCTCGATATTACAATTACTACCACGGCGAGAACTGATGACGAAGGCAGGGCACTGCTTCGTGCGATGAAGTTCCCATTCCGTGGTGAAAGCGGTCAGGCAGCAAGCGTCTGATTTAGCTGAAACAGAGATAGAGAGAGCAAAGAAACATGGCTAAAGCGTCAATGATTGCAAGAGAGAACAAGCGTAGCAAATTGGTTGCCAAGCATGCTGAAAAACGTGCTGCGCTGAAGGCTGTCATCAAAAGCACCACTGCTTCCGACGAGGAAAAGTGGGATGCACAGGTCAAGCTGCAGAAGCTGCCTCGTGATGCCAGCCCGGTTCGTCAGCGTAATCGCTGCCAAGTTACTGGCCGTCCCCACGGCGTTTTCCGCAAGTTCGGACTTTGCCGTAACAAACTGAGGGAGCATGCCATGCAGGGCGATATCCCAGGACTGACCAAGGCCAGCTGGTAAGCCAAAAGCTGAGAGTTAGGCAGAGAGTAAGAGAAGAGACAAAAATTATGAGCATGTCAGACCCAATAGCAGATTTATTGACACGTATACGTAACGCCCAGATGGCTGGCCTGACTACGGTTAACTGTCCGTCTTCCAAGATCAAACAGTCAATCCTGGCCGTTCTAAAACAAGAGGGGTATATCAACGGTTATAGTGTTAATGACGACCTGGTTAAGCCAGAGCTGACTGTTGAACTGAAATACTACAATGGCAAGCCGGTGATTGAAGATCTGAAGCGCGGCAGCCGGCCAGGCCTGCGTCAGTATTCCGGCAAAGATGAGCTTCCGGAAGTTGAGGCCGGTCTTGGTATTTGTGTTGTCAGCACCAACAAGGGTGTGATGACTGACAAGGCTGCCAGGGCAGCTGGTGTTGGCGGTGAAGTTCTTTGCACCGTCTTTTAATGAGTTTTAATCAACAGTTTAAGAGTAGAAGAGCCCGATTATGTCCAGAATTGCAAATGCTCCAGTAGAGTTGCCAAGCGGTGTTCAAGTCAACATTGCCGATGGCCTGGTATCTGTAAAAGGCAGCAACGGCTCCCTTGACCTGCAGCTTCATGAGCTCGTAGACATTGTTAATGAAGACAACCAGCTTAAGCTGTCTGCCAAGGAAGAGAGTAAAGAGGCAGTAGCCATGACCGGCACTTTCCGTTCACTGGTTAACAACATGGTGACCGGAGTCAGTGATGGTTTCGAAAAGAAACTTGAGCTGCAGGGTGTCGGTTACAGGGCCAAGGCTCAGGGTAAAACACTGAACCTTGTGCTGGGATTTTCTCACCCGATTGATTATTCACTGCCCGAGGGTGTGACTGCTGAAACACCCAGCCAGACTGAAATTGTCATCAAGGGTGCCGACAAGCAGCTGGTTGGTCAGGTAGCGGCAGAAATCAGGAAATTCAGGCCGCCAGAGCCCTACAAGGGCAAAGGTGTGCGTTACGCTGATGAGCGTGTATTCAGGAAAGAAGCGAAGAAGAAGTAATTCTCGCTAAAGATTTAAAGCAAGATTCAAGAGAGAAGAGACAGGATATGAACGAGAGGAAGAAATCGCGACTGAGACGTGCCAAGAGGGCACGTGCCAAGATCAGCGAATTAAGGGTTAATCGCCTTTGCATCTTCAGAAGCCCAAGGCATATCTATGCCCAGGTTATTTCACCAGACCACCAGGTACTGGCTTCTGCTTCTTCGTTGGGTGAAAAGAAAACCGGCAACGTTGAGTCTGCTGCAGAGGTAGGCAAAAGCATTGCTGAGAGAGCTAAAGCTGCCGGTGTCACTAGCGTGGCATTTGATCGCAGTGGTTACCAGTATCACGGCCGCGTAAAAGCACTGGCTGATGCAGCACGCGAAGCTGGTTTGGAATTCTAAGAGACGGTCTAGACACAATGGCATTGAAAAACGAACAGAGCAACAAGAACGAAGAAGGCCTTCAGGAAAAGCTGATCCAGGTTAACCGTGTGGCCAAGGTGGTCAAAGGTGGCCGTATTTTTGGTTTTACAGCCCTGACTGCGGTTGGTGACGGCAATGGCCGTGTTGGTTTTGGTCGTGGCAAGGCGCGTGAAGTGCCACTGGCTATTCAGAAAGCCATGGAATCTGCCCGTCGCAACATGATCAGCGTGAAGCTTGATGGTGACACTCTGCAGTACCCGATCAAGGCTAGGCATGGTGCTTCCAAGGTCTACATGCAGCCTGCATCTGAAGGTACCGGCGTAATTGCCGGTGGTGCGATGCGTGCAATCCTCGAACTTGCCGGTGTGCACAACGTACTGGCAAAGTGTTATGGCTCTACCAATCCGGTAAACGTGGTAAGGGCGACTTTCAAGGGTCTGCAGCATATGCGCTCTCCTGAAGAAGTAGCGGCCAAGCGCGGCAAAACTGTTGAAGAGATTATTGGTTAAGCAAAAGCCATTAAGTATCAAGTAAAGAATTAGTTAAAGAGAGCAGGACCATGGCAGACAAGAAAGTAAAAGTAACTCTGGTGAAAAGCCCAATTGGTGCTTTGAAAAACCACAAGGCTTGCCTGACTGGTCTCGGCCTGAGGCGGATTCGCCACACGGTGGAAGTAGAAGACACACCTTCGGTCCGCGGCATGATCAACAAGGTCAGCCATCTTGTGGAAGTGGCAGAAGCGTAAGCGGCCCGAGTGGAAAATAGGTAAAAAGACATGCAATTAAACACTTTGTCTCCAGTTCCAGGTTCAGTCCAGGAAAAGAAACGAGTAGGTCGCGGCATCGGAAGCGGCTTTGGTAAGACCTGTGGACGTGGCCACAAGGGTCAGAAGTCACGCTCCGGCGGCAGGGTTCGTCCCGGTTTCGAGGGTGGCCAGATGCCTCTGCAGAAACGTGTCCCGAAGTTTGGTTTCTATTCACGTATCGGCAGCACCACGGCGGAAGTTCGCACTTCTGAGCTTGGCAAGGTTGAAGGTGAATTGGTCAACCTGGAAACACTGGAAAAAGCCAACATCATTGACCGCAACACCAAGCGTGTAAAAGTCATGCTGTCTGGTGATGTGACCAAGGCCGTAACTGTTGAAGGTATTCGCGTAACTGCTGGTGCCAAGGCAGCAATTGAATCTGCTGGCGGCAAGGTGATGGAAGCGGCAGCTCCTGCACCAAAGGCCAAGAAAGCAAAACCGGCAGCTGATGCAGGCAAAGAAAGCAGCGAAGACTAATTAAGTAATTTAAGACGATTAAAGTATAAGACGATGGCAACACCCGGAATGAGACCAGGAAAAGGAGACGGTTTGGCTGAACTGAAAGCCAGGCTGTTTTTCGTTTTGTTTGCCATTTTTGTCTACAGGACCGGTACGCATATCCCTGTGCCGGGCATAAACCCTGACCAGCTGCAGGCCCTGTTTAACCAAAACCAGGGTACATTCCTTGGCCTGTTTAATATGTTCTCAGGTGGTGCGATCGAGCGCATGAGTATTTTTGCGCTGGGCATCATGCCTTACATTACAGCATCAATTATTATGCAGCTACTGACCGCAACAACGCCCCAGCTTGAACAGCTCAAGAAAGAAGGCGAGTCCGGTCGCCGTAAGCTGAGCCAGTACACCCGTTATGGAGCGCTTCTCTTTGCTTCCATCCAGTCTGTAGCCATTACCACCGGCCTCCTGTCTCAGCTGGCGTTTAATCCGAATTTTAGTTTTTACTTCACCGCGTTTGTATCGCTGGTTACCGGGGCAATGTTCCTGATGTGGCTGGGTGAGCAGATATCGGAAAGGGGTATCGGCAACGGTATTTCGCTCCTGATTTTTGCCGGTATCGTAGCGGGCCTGCCTGCTGCTATCGGTCAGTCGCTTGAGCAGGCAGCCGAGGGGCAGATTCAGCCGCTTGCGCTGTTCGTCGTTGCAGTTATTGCAGCCGTTGTTATCGGTGTTGTAGTTTTTGTTGAAAGGGCTCAGCGTCGCATTACCGTTAACTATGCCCCACGTCAGCAGGGCAGGAAAATGTACCAGGGCCAGTCCAGCCACCTCCCGCTTAAAGTGAACATGGCCGGTGTGATTCCAGCAATTTTTGCCAGCAGTTTCCTGCTCTTCCCTGCCTCTCTGGGTCAATGGTTTGGTCAAAACGAAGGCATGCAGTGGCTGGCAGATCTCGCTCTTATTCTTGGACCGGGTCAGCCGCTTTACATACTTGTTTTTGCTGTCCTTATCGTGGCTTTCTGCTTCTTCTATACGTCCCTGGTTTTCAATCCAAAGGAAATCGCCGATAACCTGAGACGCTCCGGTGCCTTCATTCCCGGAATTCGTCCTGGAGAGCAGACAGCAAGCTATGTTGATAACGTGATGACGCGCCTGACTATGTTCGGTGCCTTATACATTACCATGATTTGTTTGCTGCCCCAGTTTTTGCAGGTTGCTGCCGGCGTTCCATTCCAGCTTGGCGGAACATCCCTGCTGATTGTTGTGGTGGTGTGCATGGACTTTATGTCCCAGATTCAGTCACACCTGATGTCGCATCAGTATGAATCATTGATGAAGAAATCCAATATCGGTTCATTCAAACGGTAATAGAGATTTCTGGAGAGAGTTATGAAAGTTAGAGCCTCAGTGAAAAAGATTTGTCGCAACTGCAAAGTCATCAAGCGTGGCGGTATCGTGCGCGTTATTTGTAAAGAACCTCGCCACAAGCAGAGGCAGGGTTAAGAAGATCTGGCTTGCTGGCAGGTTAATTTGAACCAAGAGATTTAATAGAAAGGCTTAACAGCCAAATATTTGGAGTTTGCATATGGCCCGTATCGCCGGAGTCAACATACCAGACAACAAGCATATCGTGATTTCCCTGCGTTATGTGTACGGAATTGGTCCGACTGTTGCCCAGTCACTTTGTGAAAATACTGGTATAGCACCGTCTACGAAAGTGAGCGACCTCAGTGAAGAGCAGCTCGACTCTATTCGTAACGAGGTCAGCAAGCTGACGACAGAGGGTGACCTACGTCGTGAAGTGTCCATGAACATCAAACGCCTGATGGACCTGGGTACTTACCGGGGTATTCGTCATCGCCGCAGCCTGCCGGTGAACGGTCAGCGGACTAAAACCAATGCAAGGACACGTAAGGGTCCGCGCAAACCGATTCGCAAGTAATTCTTTAAAAGATAACTACCTGAATAGAAAGATAACGACAGGAAAACAGATTAATGGCTAAACCTTCAGCAGGTCGCAAGAAAACCAGGACTGCCGTCAACGACGGTGTCGCCCACATTCACGCGTCCTTTAATAACACCATTATCACTATTACCGATCGCCAGGGTAATGCATTGTCCTGGGCGACTTCCGGTGGATCCGGTTTCCGAGGTTCCAGGAAGAGCACACCATTCGCTGCACAGGTTGCTGCCGAGCGTGCTGGCAAAGCTGCAATAGAGACTTACAGCCTGAAGAATATAGATGTTAGGGTAAATGGACCTGGCCCTGGCCGTGAATCTGCTGTTCGCGCCCTGAATGCCTGTGGCCTGAAGGTCAACAACATTACTGACGTCACACCGATCCCACATAATGGTTGCCGTCCGCCCAAGCGTCGCAGAGTTTAACTATTAAATAATTTTAAAAAGTTTATATAACCGGTAAATATTTATGGCACGTTACATTGGACCAAAATGTAAATTATCCCGCAGGGAAGGTACTGACCTGTTCCTGAAGAGCGGTGTACGCTCATTGGATGATAAATGCAAGGCTGAAACTGTTCCGGGTCAGCACGGTAACCGTCGCGCACGCCTTTCCGACTATGGCGTACAGCTGCGTGAAAAGCAGAAAGTACGCCGTATGTATGGCGTGCTCGAGAAGCAGTTCCGCAACTACTATAAGGAAGCGGCTAGGCTGAAAGGTGCTACTGGTGAAAACCTGCTGCAGCTGCTGGAATCCAGGCTGGATAACGTTGTCTACCGTATCGGTTTCGGTGCTACACGCGCTGAATCCAGGCAGCTGGTTTCTCACAAGGCTATCCAGGTTAACGGCCAGACCGTAAACATTCCCTCTTACCAGGTGCAAGAAGGCGATGTTGTTTCGGTTCGCCAAAAAGCCAAAGAGCAGCTGCGTATCAAGTCAGCACTTGATCAGGCAGCTGCACGTTCTCCCGTTGAATGGATTGATGTCAACATTGACAAGCTGGAAGGCGTCTTTAAGAACAAGCCGGATCGCAGTGACCTGTCTTCCGAAATCAACGAAAGCTTGATTGTTGAGCTTTACTCTAAATAACGTTTAGTCATTACCAGGCCGAAGAGGAATTCCATGCAAATTTCGTTAGCAGACTTTCTGACACCACAGGTTATTCAAGTAGATGAATATGGTCCGTGTCATTCAAAAGTAGTTCTGGAGCCGCTTGAAAGGGGCTTTGGACACACCTTAGGCAATGCACTGCGCAGGATTTTATTGTCTTCCATGCCCGGTTGTGCAGTGGAAGAAGTCGAAATTGAAGGCGTTGTCCATGAGTACAGCACTATTGAAGGTGTTCAAGAAGATGTGATTGAAATCATATTGAACCTCAAGGGCCTGGCCGTCAAGCTTGAAGGTAAGGACGAAGTTGTACTAAACCTTAGCAAGAGCGGCAAAGGTCCTGTCACAGCAGGGGATATCACCCTGGAGCAAGATGTTGAGATTGTTAACCCCGATCACCTGATCTGCAATCTCAACGAAAATGGTTCTATCAACATGCATATCAAGATTGGTGTTGGCCGTGGTTATGTCCCTGTAGATGCCAGGATCAACCCGGAGGACGAAACCCGTCCGGTTGGCAAGCTGATGCTGGATGCCTCTTACACTCCAGTTAACACAGTAACTTACTCTGTTGAGAATGCCCGTGTTGAGCAGCGTACTGACCTAGATAAACTGATTCTGGAGCTCGAAACCAATGGCACTATTGATCCAGAAGAAGCCATTCGCCAGGCAGCCACTATCCTGCAGCATCAGCTGAGCGTCTTCGTTGACCTGGAAAATGATGCGATCAGGGAGCCGGAAGAACAGGAAGATAAGATTGATCCTATCCTGATGCGTCCGGTTGATGATCTTGAGCTGACTGTACGTTCAGCCAACTGTTTGAAAGCAGAAAATATATATTACATTGGTGACCTGATTCAGCGTACTGAAGTGGAGCTTTTGAAGACTCCGAACCTGGGTAAGAAGTCACTGACTGAAATCAAGGACGTTCTGGCATCCAAGGGTCTGTCCATGGGTCTGCGTCTGGAGAACTGGCCTCCATCATCTTTGAAAGGTGATGATAGGGCTGTGTAATCAAAGAAGCTATATAAGATATATAAGTTAGGATATTCGTCATGCGTCACCGTCATTCCGGACGTCAACTGAACAGGAACTCAAGTCATCGTAAAGCGATGTTTCGCAACATGACTTCCTCCCTTGTTGAACATGAAATCATAAAGACGACACTGGCCAAGGCTAAGGAACTTCGTGGCTTTGCTGAGCCCCTGATCACACTTGCCAAGGATGACAGTGTTGCCAATCGCAGGCTTGCATTTGACCGTGTACGCAACAAAGCGACAGTAGGCAAGCTCTTCAGCGAGCTTGGTCCACGCTATACAGAGCGCCCTGGCGGCTATATTCGTATTATCAAGTGCGGTTTGCGCACTGGTGACAAGGCACCGATGGCCTACGTGGAACTGGTTGACCGACCTGAGGAAGATTTCGACTACGATGATGTCGAAGAAGCTTAGGAAGTTAACACTTTTCGTATAAAAAAAGCCGTGTATTCGGCTTTTTTTATTTCTAAATAACAAAACCGATCACTTAAATATAAAGAGAATTCCAATGAGCAGCACTTTTCATCCTCCTAAACGTACCCTCATGGGTCCTGGTCCTTCTGATGTCAATCCGCGCGTAACCGGCGCCATGGGCGCACCGACTATCGGTCACCTGGACCCTGCCTTCGTTGGCCTGATGGATGAAATCAAGGAATTGCTGCAGTATGCCTTCCAGACAAAGAATCAGCTGACTATCCCTATTTCGGCGCCGGGTTCTGCCGGTATGGAGAGCTGTTTTGTTAACTTGCTGGAGCCAGGAGACAAGGCCGTAGTATGCCAGAATGGTGTTTTTGGTGGCCGAATGAAGGAAAATGTTGAGCGCTGCGGTGCCGAAGCCATCATGGTTGAGGATGAATGGGGTAAACCAGTTGATCCGAACAAGGCCGAGAAGGCCCTTCAGGCTCACCCTGACGCAAAGCTGTTGGCTTTTGTTCACGCAGAGACTTCTACAGGTGCACGCAGCGATGCCCAGACACTTTCTGCACTGGCCCACAAGTATGACTGCCTTTCGCTGGTCGACAGCGTCACCGGTTTAGCCGGTGTCGAACTGGATGTGGATGGCTGGGAAATCGATGCGATTTATTCGGGTACGCAGAAATGTCTCTCCTGTCCTCCAGGGATTTCACCGGTAAGTTTTGGTGAGCGCGCGGTTAAGGCCATCAAGAATCGCAAAACCAAGGTACAGAGCTGGTTTCTCGATATGAACTTGGTCATGGGTTACTGGGACGGCGAGGGCGGCAGGACTTACCACCACACCGCGCCGGTTAACAGCATGTATGGTTTACATGAATCACTGGTCATTCTGAAAGAAATAGGTCTGGAAAACTCATGGGCGAAACACGCTTTTCATCATGAGGCTCTGGCTGCAGGAATCGAGGCAATGGGACTGGGTTTTGTTGTTGATAAAGAATACCGGCTGCCACAGCTGAATTCCGTCACCATTCCGGAAGGGGTTGAAGAAGCGAAGGTCAGAGCCGCACTTCTTAACGATTACAATCTTGAAATCGGTGCCGGTCTGGGTGCGCTGGCCGGTAAAGTCTGGCGTATCGGCCTGATGGGTGAGAGCTGCTGCAGGACCAATGTTTTGCTCTGCCTCGGTGCGCTGGATGCGGTGCTCACAGATATGGGTGCCCCTATCAACTCAGGTAAGGCTGTATCGGCTGCACAGGCAGTCTACGCTGGCTAAGTAAGACAACAAGCCAACGGCCCTGCGCTGTTGGCTTGACTCCCCCCGGCCCTAGGGGGACACTTGAGCCCCTATACTATAAAAATACCGGGGAGCAGATCATGATTCTTTCTAGGCTTTTCAGGTTGCTGCTGGCATCCGCCTTGTTCATTTCAGCACATCACGCTTTTCCCCAGTCCCCAGATCAGGTCCTTGCACCATTCAAGGTGGGTACTTTTTCCAGCGGAGACAACCCCTGGGTCGGACTGGTGCTGAGGGATTCACTTATCGTGGAACTGAATGCCGCCAACCAGGCAATGGAGCAGCTGGGGGCAGTGCCTGAACTGCCAATGCCCGCCGATATGCTGGAGTTGATTGAGCGATATGAATACGGCCTCAGACGCCGGCTGTACGAAATCGTCAATGACCTGGTCCTGACTAATCAGCTTGATGCAAATCGACCTGGCTTTATCTACGATGTAAGTGATATCGATACCCTGCCGCCGATTCTCTATCCCGGCAAGATCATGAATGCGGCGGTGAACTTCTATACGCACGTCAACGAAACCGGCACGCCCGAAGAAATTGAGGCTTCACGCCGTGACCGCCGTGAAAACCGGGGGGCCCCATACCTGTTCCTCAAACCCTCCCGCGGCGCCATCATAGGCGACGGGGATGCGGTAATGCTTCCCTATGGGCGAACCCAGATAGACTGGGAAGTGGAGTTGGGCACCGTCATCGGCACAACGGCCAAGTACGTGTCGGCGGAGAACGCCTGGGATCATATCTTTGGCTTTATGGTGACCATGGATATCAGTGATCGCGGTGGCCGCCCGCCTGGCGGTTTCCAGGGTGTGGATTGGTTTGTGGGCAAGGGGCATGACACTTTTGCACCAATGGGGCCTTGGATAGTGCCAAAGGAATTTTACGGAGATCCCATGGAAATCCTGCGTCAGACCCTTAGCGTGGGTGGCGTACAGATGCAGGAGGGGCAAGCTGGTGACATGATTCACTCGCTCTACGAACTGATTGAATATGCCTCTTCTCTCATAACCCTGTATCCAGGTGATGTGCTCAATAACGGAACCTCCGGTGGTGTAGGAATGGGGACAGCAGTCAGGGGTGAGCAGCGTTTTCTGCAGGACGGCGAAGTGATTGAAGCCAGTATCGACGGTATCGGCACCTTGCGCATCAATGTTGAAGCAGAGCAGGCCAGACTTGAAGGAACCGGCGCCCAGCTACCGCCTAATGCCAGCTACCAGTAAGGGTCAGGGTTTCTCGACAAGGAACGGTCCGTCGACACAGAGTCGGCGGCCATCGGGAGAGTTGCAGGCGCCACAGATACCGACTCCGCACTTGGTCATATAGTCGATGGCATTGTATATCTGGCCTGGTTTGCAGAACTCTTTTTCAACTTTAACTGCAGCATGGACCATGGGAGCCGGTCCACAGTTGTAAAACACCAGGTTATCAAGTTCGGCCTGGTCCATTTCCTCGAGCCTCTGTCTCAGCAATTCAGTCACCACGCCATGGAAACCCTCACTGCCGTCATCGGTCGCTATATGGGTAGGCGCAACCGATTCACACTCATCGATATAATACAGGCGTTCCTTGCTGCGAGCCCCAAAGAAAATCTCGGTGTTTGGGTAATCCCTGGCTATCTGGTGGACGGCAGCCAGACCTGTACCGCCACTGACAGTCATGATGTGTGCTTCTTCAGGGGGTGAAATGGCGATGCCGTGCGGGCCCCGCACGTAAGCTTCGGTGCCTGGCTCAAGACTCATCAAGGCCTCGGTAAACTGGCCAAGATTAATCACGGCCAGGGAAAAAGGATCGTCGGCCAGGGCAGAGAAAGGCTTCTCGCCAAGTCCCGGAACCCAGAGAAATATAAATTCCCCTGCTTTGACAGGGACCTTGCTGTCAAAGGTGAGTATGCAAATGTCATCGCAGATGCGCTCGTTCTTCACCAGTGTTACCGGTGAAAAATCCATGTCGACATTGTACTGTACCAGCGCTTCGGCATTCTCTGTGCTGTCCTCAAGGTCCTTAGTCAGAACCTTGAAATAATGGGAAATCTCATCGGTGGTCATTCCTACCAGGGCTGATCCAATTCCAATAATATGGGCGCCTTGAGTCTGCATCTCCCTGACATTGGCGGCACTGGATACGCCCCCGCAGCCAATAATTGAAATATCAAGCCCGGACAGGTCATGCATGCATTCCAGGGCGCGGGGCAGGATCTCTTTACCTGATACACCCCCCACCTCGTTGTAAAGCACGGGATGTCCATGTTGTGTTTTCTTTTCCGGGCCTAACGTATTGATAGTGCACAAAGCATCAGCGCCGCCGGCTATTGCGGCCTCGGCAATTTCCCTGAAATTCGGCACGTTTGGCGTTAGTTTCGGGACTACGGGCACGTCAACGGCGGCTTTCACGGCTGCCGTGATATTCCGAACCATATCGGGGTCCTGCCCCATGGCCATACCGTAGCCCTTGGCATGAGGGCAGGAGAGATTCAGCTCTAGGCCGTCACCTACCGGGGCCAGTATTTTTGCCACTTCCACGTATTCCTCGATGGAGCCGCCAAAAATTGAAATAAGCAGAAAGCGGTCTTTAGGAATATCAAGCTGTCCCAGAAGTTCAGCTGATTTACTGGCGCCAGGGTTTGTTAAGCCTACGGCATTTACAAAGCAGCCAGGTGAATACTGATGCAGGATGGGCTCACGATAACCTAGCCTTGGTTCGAGGCAGATACTCTTGGTGGTGAGCACTCCGACTTCGGGTATTTCGTCAAAGAATTTCTGTATGATTGGCGCGGCACAGGTGACAATGCCTGATGGAACGGTAAATGGGCCGGATAGGGCCTTGCCCAGGAATGTAGTCTTCAAAGTTGGCGTTTTCGAGGTCTTGTGAATTACTTTGAGCCATTTTATCTTTCTAGGCAGTTGAATTCGAGAGCAAGAGTCTTTTTTAACCGTTTTTAATTCAAAGAGGTAGTCCGAATTAGCGATTTAGCCTGGAAATCCCTTGCCGTATTTTTGTATTGCTGTGTATTGCTCTACATCGGTTACAGGGCGTCTAGGCAGATGCATGACATCCGCGACTACTATGCCGGTGGTAAAAAACTCGGTTTTATTCACGTTGCCTTCTCAGCTCGCGCTACCGGGGAAAGTGCCTGGCTGCTGCTAGGTCTGACCGGCACTGGCTTTGCCGTAGGACTGCAGGGTCTCTGGATTGTGTTGGGTGAGCTGCTTGGTGTCGGTGCGGCATGGCTGCTTATGGCAAAGCCCTTCAAACGCCTCACTGATCAATATGACAGTGTTACCATTCCCGATTACCTGGAATCCCGTTTCAACGACAACAGCCATTGGCTGCGTCTAATTGCTGCCGGCGCCCTAGTAGTTTTTGTTCCCATCTATGCCGGCTCCCAGGTCTTTGCTACGGGAAAATCCTTCAATGCCTTTCTCGATATGAATCATTACCTGGGCGCAACTATGGGCTTCCTGGTGGTCATGCTCTATATCACCAAGGGCGGGTTCATCGCGGTTGTCTGGTCAGACGTGTTCCAGGGCTTATTGATGGTGGCCGGCCTGGTCATACTCCCCGTTGTAGGCTTACTGGAGGCCGGTGGTGTCACCAGTATTTTTGCTATCTTGGACAACAGTTTTCCGGGGCACCTGACACTAACAGCAGGGCAAGGTTGGACCACGATAGCCATCATGCAGACGCTCGGGTTTGCCGCGATTGGCATCGGTTTCCTGGGCTCGCCCCAGGTGTTCGTGCGTTTCATTTCCATTCGCGATGAACACCAGATCAACAAGGGAGCTGCTGTGGCATTGACCTGGACTTTTCTGGCGGATACCGGCGCCGTGATGCTGGGTTTGGTAGGAAGAGCACTTTTCTCTGATGCTGACCTGGGTTTTGACTCCGATAATATCCTTCCGTTTATGTCACAGGCGTTGTTGTTGCCGTTTTTTGCTGGTGTTTACATTGCCATGGTACTGTCAGCCATAATGTCAACGATTGATTCCCTGCTGGTCGTTGCATCCAGCTCGGCGGTAAGGGATTACTGGCAGAAGACAAAGCATCCCTCAATGACTGATGCAGCGCTGCTCAATCTGAGCCAGAGAGTGACGTTGATCCTGGCGCTGATAGCCTTTGGTATCGGCATGGGCATACTGCTGTACGATGTTGAAAACGGTATTTTCTGGATAATCATTTTTGGCTGGTCAGGAATCGCGGCGACATTCTGTCCTGTGATTATTCTCAGCCTTTGTTGGCGGGGGTTGACGGCACTGGGAGCGCGCTGGGCAATGGTGGCGGGATTTCTGGGCACGATCCTCTTTAAGTTCGTGGTTCCGCCGGTGTTAACTGAAATAGGTTGGGACAGAGTGGTTGTCTATCTCAATGCCTTAGACGTGCTGTTACCTGCTTTTGTTCTGTCCGGTCTGGTAGCCGTAACGGTTAGCCGCTTTTCCAGTGATTAGTGTTTATTTAAAAGACTTGACGCAGATTATGACTCTCTGTTGCCTTGCAGTTCTGGTACTCGCTTTGTCAGTAGAGTTCTTTATTATCAGGAAAAAAAGTAATCAGAGAATACTGTTAAATACTTTCTGTGGACTTAGTTCCTTCAGGCATTTATGTTCGTGCAGGCAATGCCCTTTGCTGCATGCTGGGTCGCAGCGAAATTCACTTTTCATAATCTGACTTTTTTCACCCAGCGGTCCCCATATGGCGGCATTGGTGGGTCCCCAGATGACGCTTCCGGTGAGGCCAAGGGCGCTGCCCAGGTGAAAAGGACCGCTATCATTGCCTATAAAATGCTGGCAAGCCACGAGGAAGTTGGGCAGTTCTGCAAGCGAAAGTTTGTCGCAGAGATTTACCGCCGGCTTTTCAGTATGCGTTTCTTCGAGTGCCGTCATAACTGCTTCGTTAGTAAGCCTGTCTTTTGTGCCAGAACCAAGTAGTACTGGTTGCATGTCATGCTCCAGAATTAATAAGCACAGTGCAATGAAGTGAGTTAGCGGCCACTGCTTATATGTTTTAGTGGCACTGGCATGAATCGCAATCAATGGTCTGCTGAAATCCACACCATAGCCTGACAGCCTGAAACGTAAGTCTTCCTCTATGCCCGGCTGTTGCAGTCTTATATAACCAGGCTCCTGAGTATCCGGCAGTCCAGCTTTCTTGAATACCTCGAGGAAGCTATACCAGCGATGCTCTTCCCCACTTGGCCTGTTTTCGAATTCAACAGGCACTACATAATCATAACCGCTTTTATGTTTTTTTAGGCTGCACCCCATCTTGATTTGGGCGCCGGACAGACGAGTAAGATGGCTGGTAGCAGAATCTTCTTCAATGTTGAATGCGAGATCGGCATGAAATTTCCGCAATTCCCTGACTGCCTTACGAAAAAGCAGCAACTTGCCAATTATACCGGCCTGGTTGATGCGGCGACGGGGAAAAAAGAGCAGGGTGCCTGGTGGAAAACTGCCTTCGCAAAGCTCCTGAAAACTTTCATCAATAAGTATTTTAAGTGCTATGCCTTGCTGCTGACAGTGCCGAGCATAGTCCTGCATCAGGCCGCCAGCGATAAGCAGGTTGCCAAGGTACTTGGTGGGGTTGATCAGCAGGATGCGCTTGGCATCAATTGGAACGGGGCTATCAGGCATTCCACAAGTTTATCAGTTCGCCAACATTGGTGACTGAAATATGGGGCCAGGTAGCCTCGGGGCGTTCTTTAAAGGCATTGGGGCCGCCGGTACCCGTATGAACATAGATGGCCATGGCGCCATTATCCTTGGCCATGGGTACTTCTAAGTCGGCATCATCACCCACAACGGCAATCTCATTTACTGCCAGACCAAGGTGGCGTGCAGCGCCTTCGATGGCATTAGCGGAGGGTTTGCCAAGCACAACGGCATCCTTGCCGGTTAGCGGTTTCAAAGCAGCAGCTAGGGCGCAGGATGTGCCGATGGCAGGGCCGTTTGCGGAGGCAAAGAAGGGGACATCGGAAGCGGTAAAGAGCTCGGCACCATCGCGGCATGCCAACCAGGCATTTTCAATGTCCTTGAATCCGAATTCGCGATACCAGCCTATATAGACAGCATCAACTATCCCCGGGTTTTCCTCATTAGAGAGCACAACCTCAAGACCGAGGTCCTGCAGGGGTTCATAGACACCGGAACAACCCAGCACCATGATGCGCTTGTAGCCGTTATCCCGAAGGTAGGTTGCCGCCACACTGCTTGGCGTCATCATTGTATGTTCGCTCATAGGAATACCCGCTTCACTGAGCACACCAACATAGGCGCTGGGTGACCGGGCAGTACCATTAGTCATCACAACATAGGGGATATCGTTCTCAATCAGCAGGTTTATAAAGTCAGGTGCTCCTGGTAGCACTTTCATGTTGTTATTCTTCTTGTCTCCAAGAATAAGCGTGCCGTCCATGTCAAAGACGAAACCCTTGATCGATTTAAAGCGCTCGATAGCTTCCTGATTCATTCTACTATTTCCTGGTTATAGTTCTTTGCTACGGGCAATGGCTTTCTTGCCAAGGGCGAGTCTGAAGTCGCTTTGTTTCACTTCACAGTAGCTGGGCGTGCTGCGCTCTTTCATCCCTCTCAGTAAGTTAATCACTGATGCTGCATCTGGATTGTAATGGAGCTGGTGAGGCGAGCGCGACTGCATACCGTCTATCATTTCCGGCGGCATCACGGCACGCAGCAGGAATTCCTCGTCACTCATGGACCTGGGAAATCTGCCTCTACGCTCTTCCAGTGTCATCATGATTGGTTCAGCTTCAATTTCTTTGGTCCTTGGTAATGACATGATCCGGTCAAGCACATTCTGATCTACTGGGGCTGTAGGCCTGCCAAAGCGGCCAAGAATGTAACGAATTGCCTGGTCAGGAATCTGCTGGTAACGCTCATCCCCCATTACGTTAAACATGGCTTGGGTCGTGACAATCTGCGGGAAGGGCGTGACCATGATTGGAGAACCAAGCTCGGCGCGCACTCGTTCCACCTCTGCCATAACCTCATCAAATTTGTGCTCAAGGTTCAGTTCAGCCAGCTGACGCCGGGTCGTGGTCATCACACCGCCCGCAATCTGATGTCTCAGGAAGGAAGCGTCATAGGATTGCGGTTGTCCGATCGGCAGACCTTCCGCGCGTGCCAGCGCAAAGTAAAAATCTTCCAGCTCCTTGATTGCCTTTTCGTCGGCATCTACCTCGAAACCGTGTGTTTTTAAGTTGGCGATAGTCTGGGAAGCACAGGGCAGCGAGGATCCATGGGCCAGCGGCCCCATTGCCACGTGTAGGGCAGAGATGCCCAGTTCAGCGCCTACTATGTAATTGAACTGTGACAGACCGATGGTGCAGTGGGAATGCAATTCCAGCGGCATATCACCAATTTCTTTTTTTACCGCCGGGATTAGCGTGCGGGCGCGTTCCGGTGTGAGGAGCCCGGAAGGGTCTTTGATATAGAGCAGATCGAAGTCCCCTGAGGCTGCTATCTGTCTTGCACAGTTAGCATAGAACGCATCATTATGGACGTCACTAAGTGTATAGGTGAGCGCGGCCATGTTCTCGGCATCGCCTTCCTCCTTTACGATGCGTGCTACGAGCATCAGGGCATCCATGTCATGCATGGGGTCAAGTAAGACAAAGCGGCCTATGCCGTTTTTCATCAGTGTGCGGTATGCAAGCCGCATAAAGTCATGATCAGCCGTCTCCCATGAGATAAACCGAAATCCGGTGGAGATGAATTGCAGCGGCACGCCGGGCAGGGCGCGCTTCATCAGGCGGATGCGTTCCCAGGGATCATCCTGGTGGGAACGAATGGCCATGGACATGTGGGTGCTTGAGGTGAAATCAATAGCACGAAAACCAACGCGCTCCATAATAGGGGCAGCCTGCATGATCTGGTTTGTGCCCAGACCGGTCATGCTCCACAGGCTTTGATTGCCGTCGCGGATACTGACATCAACCAGTTTGATTTCAGCCATTGTCTGTCTCCAGCAGGGCAGGCAAGAACTGCGTATCAACACCGCCGTCCCTGAACGAGGCATTACTCAGTATTAAAGCGTGGAGATCGACATTGGTGGCCACGCCTTCTAAGTGACATGCAGATAGTGCCTGCTGCAGTCGCGAGACAGCCTCATTCCGTGTCTTGCCCCAAACAATCAGCTTACCAAGCAGCGAATCATAAAAGGGGGGTACTTTGCTTCCGGTTTCGATATGGCTGTCCATGCGAATTCCCTCGCCGGCCGGAAAGAGCGCCCTTGTAATAGTTCCCGGTGAGGGTATGAAATTGTTGCTGGGATCTTCTGCATTTAGGCGGCATTCAATCGCATGGCCGTAAAACTGGATGTCCTCCTGGGTCATTCCCAGGGGGCGTCCTTCGGCAACGCGGATCTGCTGGGCGACAAGATCAAAGCCTGTGATGGCCTCGGTGACCGGGTGCTCCACCTGAATACGAGCATTCATTTCAAGAAAATAAAAACTGTTTCTGCCAACATCCACTAGGAACTCGACTGTACCGGCTCCCCGATACGAAAGGTGCCTGGCAAAATACACAGCAGCCTGTTCGATTCTGTTTCTTAGAGAATCTTCAAGTGCCGGTGCGGGCGCTTCCTCGACCAGTTTTTGGTAGCGTCTCTGTATGGAGCAGTCACGCGTACCAAGGTGAACAGCTGTACTGCCGTCCGCAAGAATCTGGACTTCAACATGACGACCTGTTTCTACATAACATTCGAGGTAAATGCGGTCATCGCCAAATGCATTTTCTGCCTCGGCCTGTGCCAGTGTGATCGCCTCCTCGAGTTCGGGCTCACTGCGAACCACTTTCATGCCTTTACCGCCGCCGCCACTGACCGCCTTGATGAGTATCGGGTAACTGATATCTGAAGCTATTTTGACGGCTTGAGCCAATGTTTCCACTGATCCGCCCGGGACAACAGGCAGGTCGGCGGCCAGGGCATTCCTGCGCGCTTTTAGTTTATCGCCGATAGCATCAAGCTGTTCGATGGTGGGGCCAATAAAAATGATGTCATTTTCAATGCAGGCCGATGCAAAAGCAGAGTTCTCAGACAGGAAGCCGTATCCGGGATGTACAGCATCAGCCTGCGACTGTTTTGCTGCTTGAATGACATTGTCGATATTTAGATAGCTCTGCTGTGTGGGCGCAGGCCCGATGTTGATCAAATTATCAGCCATCCTAGCAGGAACGGAATCCAAGTCAGCCTCGGAGGCTACCAGCACAGTTTCAATACCAAGCAGCTGGCAGGTGCGAATTATGCGAACAGCGATCTCGCCACGATTGGCGATTAATAACCGGTTGATATTCATAGGGGCTATCAGGAACGCCTGACCCGCATCAGGAGCTGCCCCTTGTCAACAAACTGGGCATCCTCGGCATGAATTTCTGCTACTTCTCCGTTCTGGCCAGCAGGAATTGAATTCATCAGCTTCATTACTTCAATGATGGCAATTACCGAATCTTCTTGGACTGCACTTCCAATTTCAATAAAAGGATCGGCTCCCGGTTTTGGTGAGCGGTAAAACGTACCCACCATCGGTGCTCTGATATCTAGGAGTCCTTCCTCTGTAGGTTGCGGCTCTTCGATTGCATTATCGCTATCGATTGAAGTGATATTTGCCTGTTGGCTCTTGCCTTTTGTAGCTTGTTCCTGCGTCCAGCCAGCTTCGCCTCGCTTAAGTCTCAGGGTGAACCGGTCGGTCTCTAGGTCCAGTTCTTCGTAGTCGGTATCTTCAAGCAGGCGTAGAATTTCCTTCACGTCTTCATGGCTAAGACTCACTTCTGTCCCCCGAGTACATTGAAAATATGATCAAAGGCTTTTGCCGTAGGTTTTGCGACCGGGGCCTTCTCCTTGGCAGCCCAGACTGTTTCTGGGCGGCTTTGCAGCACCATGACCTTGCCCTCTTGGTCAATTGCCCACTCGATATCTTGCGGCATGCCGTAAAGTTTTTCTATACGGCGGGCAATAGAGGATAGTTCTTTCAGCTCATCGTCGCTCACACACTGGGTTTTCTTGCGTGTTTCATCGACAGGCATTTCCATGATGCCGCCTTTTTCATCGGGCACGTGTTCGATATCCTTGCTTGCCACATCGCGGCTGGTAATTTCACTAGTGATCTTGTTGATCACGAATTTGTCTGGTGTTACTTCACCACTGACGATGCTAGAGCCTAGCCCCCAGCTGCCTTCAATGGCAATCACAGACTTGTCGCCCGTCGTTGGACTGCGGGTGAACATGACGCCGGAACAGCGTGAATTCACCATGGTCTGTATCACAACGGCCATGGCCAGTTGATACTCCGGTATATCAAGTTTCAGGCGATAAGCAACAGATTCGGCATTGTAGAGGCTGGCCCAGCAAAGTTTCAGGGCCTCCATAAGCTGTGCTTCACCTTTTTGCCAGAGATAGGTGTCTTGCAGGCCGGCAAAGCTGGCCTCTTCGCTGTCTTCACTTGTGGCACTCGAGCGCACCGCCACAGGAATGTTATCGCCGAGTTTAGAATATGCCTCGGCAATTACGGATGCTATTTCCTTTGGGGTAGGGGTCTGTTGTACCAGTGTGCGAATGTCGCCGGTGGTCTGGTTCAGTGTGGCAACATCCTCTGGATCAAGTTTGGCAATTCGGTTGCGGATGCCATGTTCCTTGTCCAGGGTATCTAGGAAAGCACTAAAGGCATCAGTGGTCACAACAAATCCCGGGGGAACCGGGATCAGGGCACTGGTTAATTCCCCCAAGCTGCCGCCCTTGCCACCAACGCGAGGGCGGTCATCAAGTGAGATGGTACCAAAAGGTAGAATAAAACTGTCTGATGTCATATGTGTTGACTGCTACATATTAAAACTTGAAAGCAAAAAATTTAAGGGTAGTAATGGTTGGTTTTTTAAATTTGCACTTTCAATATTGGCTAAAACGAATACTTTAAGGATATTTACTCAAGTATCGTGACCACGCCGCGGTCGCCATCTACTCGCAGTTTCTGACCATTCTGAATGCGCTTGGTAGCCTGGCCGGTGCCTACAACAGCCGGCATCCCATATTCTCGGGCTACGATTGCCATGTGCGACATGGTGCCTCCAATATCGGAGACGGCTGCACTGATCTTGCTGAAGAGCGGGCTCCAACTCGGATGTGTGACGGGGGCAACGAGAATATCGCCTTCACTTATTTCCCCAAAGTCATTAATGGAGCGCAACACCTTGGCGGTACCCTCAACAATACCAGGTGAGGCGGCATAGCCCTTGAGCTGGCTGTCGTCCTCTATATCCGGGGCTGCCCAGGTGTGTAGCGTTTCAGTGGTGATGCCCCAGAGCATCTGCAGGGCCGGGTCTTCTATATTTTCCGGCATAGGACCTATAGCCGGCGGTGCCTGCCACTCCTTGAGAACTTCGATCATGCGGCGGCGTTCTTTCACGATGGGTTTCCAGTAATCCTGGTTTACTGGTTTGGAGCCGGCTGCCCAGGCATTCATCAGATTACCCAGTGTTAGGTCGACCTCGGTGTGGTGCAGGTGGAATATATCCTCGGCATCATCGAGCATGTCATGACGGGCAAGCAGTTGGCCGAATTCGCGTATCTTGTTGAAGAAGCAGGTTGTGAGCCAGTGTTCACAGTAGAATTTGTGATCCTCAACATAGGGAAATACTAGATGACTGACAGCGAGCATCTGGTCAAAAGCCGCTTTTTCTTCATCGGTGCCGAGCAGTTCGCGGTATTCGCTAATGATGCGTTCGCGTTCTGCTTTTAGTTCTTCGGTGGGGCGTTCCAAGTTTTCACCCTTCTTGATCAGTCCTATGTAGTGGGGCAGTGCGGAAAGAGGCACCGAGAGATCATCGTTCCAGCTGCGTTCGAAGTGATAAAAACCGTCTCCGACAGAAATGTTGAACCAGGGATCACGCGATTCGGCCAGCGCATCCATCCATTGTTTGCCGGCATCACCTTTGGCTTCCACGGCCGCAAGAATCACATCGGGATTGCCGTCATCGGTAAAGGCATCGTCAATACCAAGCTCAACAGCCAACTTGGCCAACTTCTTCAACTCGTCATCCGGACGAAACATCAGCACATCAATGCCGGCCACCATCCTGGCAACAGTCTGGTCAGTGATTTCAGGAAAAGCCTGCTTGCAAAACTGGAAGAACACCACGTAGGCACCGTAACCGAGCATTAGCATTTCGAAGTGGTGCTGCCACATGATCTGGTATTTCTCTATGACCTCGTTGTAGGCCTGGCGGACGTAATGGTTCTGAGCAATCCCCCGGGCTTCCTTAACCACGGCTTCATCTTCAATGTTAGGCAGTTCTGGTATCTTGATGGCGGTCATCTCCTTGATGAGATCGCCCATGCGTTTTTCCCACTGCCCGTAGATGTCGTTCCAGTTTTCATAGTAGTGCCCAGCACGCTCCTGGAAGATGGCCAGGCGTTTTTCAATTTCTTCAGGGTCCTGAACAGTATTTGCCGTAATATAGATGCGACCGTTTATGCATCTGTAGTCAATGCCCATCGCGGTAGGAAATGCAAAGACGCGTGTCACATATGCCCCCATGGCGTAATAGGCGGCTTCAGCAGTAATCATGTCGAAGGCCGACATGGGCTCTGAAAAGTGCATGGAGTTGTAAAACCAGAAGCGATCATCATCCTCCGGTTGTACCCTGGTGTAGTAAGCGTACATATCACCCCAGTTCTCGGCGCCTGGAACGCTTTCTATTTCGCTGGGTAAAGGAAAAGGATTCTTTGACTCGCTCATGACTTTAACTCCCAAACCTGATGATGTTTTTTGGTATTATTATCTCTTTGTTTTAAAAGAGGAAATTATATTTAGCTAACTGTTTTTTGGGGCAACAATAATCTCCTTTCTCGCGCAAAAATGGAAGCCTAAATGGAATAAAAGTCCGTTGCGGTGCAGCAATCGAGTCTAGTCGTCTTTGATTTAATCCTTCAGATGGAAATTATTGCCGCAGTAGAAATAGAGGACATGATTGAAGGCTTCTTAAAGGTGGGGGGGGTCGGTCAATAGCCGAATTATTTCAGCTTGTCTGGGGATGCCTGAAAAATTCCTTCCTCGCGCAAAACAGCCCGGCAAGCGCAAAAACAGCCTGTACAATGTGGTTAATCTCGGCCTGCTGACTGGGAGCAGCCAGTTCTGCCATGAAAGGCATGCCGGCCCAGTAGGGCAGGTAGTAACCAAGAAGCAAGACCAGGCCAATCCACCAGGTATGGGGCTGCCTGACCCTGGCATTACCGAAAAAGAGATACAGCATTACTGCAATTGTAGCGATATCGCCGAACGCTTCGCGCAACGCGTGGTACCACGAATGTGCCTGGCCTCCGCCAAATTCGACCTGCACCAGGTAGGCGGGATCGCCGATATGATTGAAAGTGGCTAACAAACTAGTCATGCCGTAAAGAAAGCCAAAAACCAGCAGCCCCCTCGAAAGGTTAAGTCTTGTCTTCATGAACTACCCTCTGTCTATTCTCTGATTAGCAGCCAATGTTTATTGTTATACTTGCGGCTTGATCCCGGAACCTGATTATTATGAACAGTTTTTACAGCCAACCGCTTTTTCATTTTCTGTTTGCAGGAGTGCTCATTTTTATCGCTTACGCGATCACACAGCAACCCGAAAACACTGAGATGGATGACGGAAACCAGATAGTGGTGAGCCGTGATGATCTGCTGAATTTTATGCAATTTAGAGCCCAGGCCTTCCAACCGGAATTATTTCGGGAACAGCTTGCCGGTATGAGCGAGTCTGAAATTAATGTACTTCTGAATGAGTATGTCAGGGAAGAGGTGCTATACAGGGAAGCCGTTGCCATGGGTATGGAAAACGGGGATTATATTATTCGACAGCGCCTTGTGCAGAAAGTCGAATTCCTGCTGGAGAACCTGGCTAACCAGGCCCTCGAGCCCACCGAGGAAGCGCTCGAGGCCTTTTACCTAGAGCGGCAGAATGAATACAGTGTGGATGCTGTATATACCTTTACGCATATCTTCTTTGACGGCGGCGAACGTGGCTGGGAGCAGGCCAGAGCCGATGCTGAAATCCTTTTGAATGATCCGCAACTGGAATCGGTATCGTTCAACGACGCCTCCGGCTATGGAGATCGCTATCCTTTTCTACAGAACTACGTTGAGCGAACACGCGATTTCGTCATCAATAATTTCACCGAGGAGTTCGTAGCTGCGCTGGATACTGTCAAAGCTGGAACCGGCAAGTGGCATGGTCCGCTCGAATCACGTTATGGCGTTCATCTTGTTTTGCTCAGAGAAAAGAGTGACCCCTACATCCCTGCGTTTGACGCTATCGCAGGTAGAGTAATGGATGACTGGCGTTATGAAACCGTGCTGGAAACGCGGCGCGAAGCCGAGAACAGGGTTGTTGAAGGGTATAACGTGGTGGTTGATTTGGATCCAGATGAGTGACTGATTTTAGTTAAAGGTTAGAAGTTAAACGCTAAAAAACAATGACTGGTTGTCGAAGTATTCTCATTGGTTTGTTCTTTGTATTACTGAATGGTTTTTTTTATTCAGTACAGGCTCATGATGCGCGTCCGGTTGTCGTTACCATCGAGGAGCAGCTGCCGCTGGCTTACCAGTACTCCATTCGTGTGCCAGAAACGGTCGAGGCCAACAACATGCCGTCCGTGGTTTGGCCGGAGAGTTGTTCAGCGCAGATATTAAAGTCGGCGCCTGAATTCAGCGGTGGCAGTGTTATCTGCAATGAAAAAATCTTCGGGCAGTTTCTGTCCCTTGAGTATCCCTTCTTCAATCCCTCACTAGCTTCTTTTTTTCGGTTGTCGAACCTGGAGGGGAATACGGCTACCGCGATGCTGACGCCAATGGACGAGGGATGGGAGGTGCCCGAAGAGGCCACCACTGGCAGCGTTGCCAGGGAATACCTTGCCCTGGGGATCGAGCATATCCTTAGCGGCTTTGATCATCTGCTCTTCGTACTTGGACTATTGGTGATTGCCAGAACCCTCAAGCGTATTCTTTGGACGGTCACAGGCTTTACCCTAGCGCACTCAATTACCTTGAGTCTCTCCGCACTTGGACTGGTAACCATTCCCATCGTTCCGGTGGAGGCAGTTATTGCCCTGTCTATAGTTTTCCTTGCTTTTGAAATCAGTCGGCAGGATAAGAACAGTCTAACTTACCGCTATCCCCTAATTGTGTCTTTCGGCTTTGGTTTGCTGCATGGTCTAGGATTTGCATCGGCATTGGGAGAGATTGGCCTGGTACAGAATGAAATACTTGCCTCGCTGCTCTTTTTCAACCTTGGCGTAGAAGCCGGACAGGTGGCCTTTATCCTAGTCTTTTGTATTGCTTTATGGATCTTGGGAAAAGCCACAAGCGGCAAAGCGTTGTTTGCAGAGGTTACTACAGCCCAGCGCGCTGACATGCTGGCAGCCTATGTGATAGGTATACCTTCCTCTTACTGGCTGATTGAAAGGGTTACTAGTTTTGTTCTGTAGTCCCCAAGGACTGATTCGGGTTTCAATCACGAGTAGGTGCCCTTATTATTGCGGCCTCAATTAATGAACCGGAAAGGGTGAAACTATCAAGACGTTCGATAAGAAAACGGCCTTCATCACGGGGGGTGGTGCTGGTATTGGTGCCGGCATGGCGAGGGCCTTCGCCGAGAAAGGCATGAACCTGGCGCTGGTGGATGTTAACGAGGCTGGTCTTGCAGAAACGCGGCAACTCCTTACTGCAGCTGGTGCTGAAGTGCAGACCTACACACTGGATATCACCGACAGGAAAGCCGTAGTTGAGGCAGTTGGCCAGGCCAAGGCGCGTTTTGGTGGTATCAATATTGTCTGTGCCAACGCCGGGGTCAGCGGTGTGATGGATTCCCTGGAAAATATAGATGTGGCTGACTGGGACTGGATTGTCGATGTCAATATCAAGGGGTCGGTCTATACCGTACAGGCCTGTATTCCTTATCTACTGGAGGATCCTAACAACGCGCATATCGTGATCACCAGTTCCATCAGCGGACTACGTGTCTACGAGCCAAGCCGAGGGCAGGGGATGTACAACACTACCAAGTTTGCCATGGTCGGTTTTGGTGAGGCGCTGCATGTCGACCTGGCACCAAAGGGGGTCGGCGTTTCTATTCTCTGCCCTGGTGTGGTGAACACAGACATCAGTAATTCACTGCGCAATCGTCCCGAGAGGTACGGCGGCGCCGTATCCATTTCCGCTAATCATGACTTGGCCAAGGCGGCAGCTAGCGGCACTGATCCCTTTCAGTTTGGACGCTGGGTAGTCAAGGCCGTGGAAGAAAACCGGTTGTTTGTGATTACTCATCCCCAGGACAGAGAACTGGTGGCTGCCAGGCATGACGGGATTCTAAAAGCCTTTGATGACAGCACTTCACTTACGAGTGAATAGATAACCTTTCGCTGATAGAAGTCAGGTTAAACTTTTCAGGCTGTTTTTAATAAGCTCACTGGGCGAGCCGTCATGATGAAATCCGGCTTTTACGGCCTTGGGGCAATTGATGGGCGGGTAGCTGCCAAAATTTTCTTCTACCCATGGATCCGGTTCATAAGTTATCAGGGATCCCGCTTCACTGCCTGGATTGACCTCGTCAATCTCGTTTACCAATTCTTCTATGGCAATGTGCAGGGCCGGCAAAGTCCATGTACTGTGGCCTGAATGCTTCAGAGTTGCGGCGTGTACCAGGTTGTCCACCACGCATTTTACAGACATCAGCCAGGAACTAGCTGACGCCGAGACCGGGCAAGTAAATGGCTGGCCGCTGCTCAGATTCCTGATTAGGTCGCTGAAAAAGATGGACACGGCGCCATTAGGTTCCGGTGGTCTGGCTACAATGCCCGGTAGGCGAATTGAGCAGCCATTAAGCCATTGCCTGCGGGCATAGTCTGCTATCAAGGTTTCAGCAATAACTTTCTGTGCACCGTAAGTTAGGTTAGGAGTGGGCAGCGTATCGTCATTCACCTCTGCAACGGATGGCCTGCCGTAAACCGCGATAGAACTTGCAAAGACCAGCGTGGTTTTTTTTTCCTGATCTTTTAGTTTCTCGAGTAGGGCCATGGTCCCGTGAATATTGATGTCAACACCGAGCTGGTAATTGTGTTCTGCGGCTCCGCTTGGGACGGCGGCCAGGTGATAGACAAGATCGGCTGGGGCTTGCAGGGCTTCAGTCAACTTTTCTGCGTCGGCAAAGCTGCCGGTGATGCGCTTAACACGGACATCCTCCGGTACTAGATCAAGATTTAGGTCCAGCACGGTTACCTGGCTGGTGTTGATGCCTGCCGGGTTACTCAGTAAGCGATTGACCAGGTGTCTGCCAATAAATCCATTAGCGCCGGTTACCAGTATGTGCATGAAACTTACTCGACGTTGGCCTGTGCGGCCGCTATCCGGGCAATGGGAATGCGGTAAGGACTACAGCTGACATAATCCAGACCGATCTTATGGAAATATTTGACTGAGCGCGGATCGCCGCCGTGTTCGCCGCAGATTCCATACTTGATGCCTTTCTTTTTCTCGCGAGAATCGCGGATTGCGAGTCGAAGCAGTTTGCCAACGGCACGTTCATCGAGCGATACAAAGGGATCGGTCTCAAACAGTTTTTTATCTAGATACTCGGGAATGAACTTGGCGGCATCATCACGGGAGAAGCCATAGGTCATTTGTGTCAGGTCATTCGTTCCGAAACTCATGAATTCCACGTCTTTGGCAATTCGTCCTGCGCCCAGGCAGGCTCTCGGCGTCTCCATCATAGTGCCGATCTTGTAGCGAAAAGAGAGGCTTTTCTCGGACATAATGGAATGTATGCCATGCTCTATGATGTCTGTAATCATGCGGATTTCGCGCACATTAACGACCAAGGGAATCATGATTTCGGGCATGGGGTTTATGCCAGCTTCAGTGGCTGCCACCGCGGCACTCGTTATGGCGCGCACCTGCATCTCAGTGATTTCAGGATGCACAATAGAGAGGCGGCAGCCACGCAGGCCAAGCATTGGATTAACCTCGACAAGGTCATCAATGGCCTGACGGATTTTCTCCAGGGACTTGTTGATCTGTTTGCCTAGGGCCTCGATATCTTCTTCTGTATGAGGCAGGAATTCATGCAGCGGTGGATCAAGCAAACGAATGGTAATCGGTTTGCCGTCCATGATTCTGAACAACTCTAGGAAATCGTCATGCTGGAATTTTTCCAGCTGCGTCAGGTAAGACTCCCGTTCATCCTTGTTTTCCGATAGGATCATGCCGCGCATGATATTGATGCGGCTTGCGTCAAAAAACATGTGCTCCGTGCGGCAGAGCCCTATTCCTTCCGCACCCAACTCTATGGCCTTGGCGGCATCTTCCGGTGTTTCAGCGTTCGCCCGTACCTGCAGTTTGCGGTACTTGTCAGCCCATGACAGAAGGGTTTGAAAGTCGTCGCTGGACGAGGCCAGGGTTTTAGGAATGTCGCCTAACATGACCTCGCCGGCAAGGCCATCAATGGTGATTACATCACCGCGCTTGATCACGGTGCCTTCTTCAGTGGTCGCCGTCCCATTTTTATAATCGATATTCAGCGTATGGCAGCCGGTTATAGCGGTGACCCCCATACCACGGGCCACCACGGCTGCATGCGACGTCATGCCGCCGAGCTCGGTCAGTATTCCCTCCGCTACCTTCATGCCATGAATATCCTCCGGTGTGGTTTCCTTGCGTACAAGGATCACCTTTGTGCCGCTAGCAGCAACTTCCACGGCTTCGTCTGCCGAAAAGACCACCGCCCCAGTTGCACCCCCCGGGCTTGCAGGAAGGCCAGATGCAACGATATCTTTCTTTGCTGTTGGGTCCACCGTGGGATGCAGGAAAGCTTCAACATGATCGGGTGAGACTCTTAGCAAAGCTTCCTTGTCGGTGATAAGACCCTCCTTGACCATCTCTACAGCAATTTTTACGGAGGCACGTCCGGTGCGTTTTCCGCTGCGTGTCTGAAGAATAAAAATACGGCCTTCTTGTATGGTGAACTCGATGTCCTGCATATCGCGGTAATGTTTTTCCAGCATGGCCTGAGTTTCAAAAAGCTGGTCGTACACTTTCGGCATCCTTTCTTTCAGCGCATCAATGGGTTCGGGTGTGCGAATTCCCGCCACGACGTCTTCGCCTGCGGCATTAAAAAGAATCTCGCCAAAAAACCGCTTTTCCCCTGAGGATGGGTTGCGGGTAAAGGCGACTCCAGAGCCGGAATCGTCACTGAAATTGCCATACACCATGGCCTGTACATTGACCGCAGTTCCGAGTGACTCGGGAATGTTGTTCATTTCCCTATAAACATGGGCACGGGGGGTATGCCAGGACTTGAAGACCGCCTCAACGGCCATTAGTAACTGCTGAAATGGATCCTGGGGGATGTCGACCAGGTTTTTAAATTGATCAATTACACGCTGCCAGTCATTGGCTTCCATTTCGATATCAAGTGTTTTGCCATGCGACTTTTTATAGTCATCGATGGTCTCTTCGAAGCGGTCTCCATCTGCGTCCAGCACTACGTTGGCAAACATCTGGATAAAACGCCGGTAGCTATCGTATGCAAATCTGGCATTGCCGGTTTTGGTGGCCAGTCCCTGAACAATTTCATCGTTTAGGCCTAAGTTCAGCACAGTATCCATCATGCCGGGCATCGATACGGGGGCGCCTGAACGGACAGAGAGGAGGAGAGGATTTTTGGAATCACCAAAATCACAGCCCATTTTCTGTTCAACAAGGTCAAGGGCAACCCGGTATTCTTGTTCCAGCCGGTTGGGCAGCTTGTTGCCGTTCTCGAAATATTCACGGCAAGTGTTGGTAGTGATAATAAAGCCAAAAGGAACGGGAAGACCGAGGTTGGTCATCTCGCAAAGGTTTGCTCCCTTGCCCCCAAGTAGGTCGCGGTCTTCCTTTTGACCCTCATTAAAAAGGTAAACACGTTTTGCCATCGTTTATTCCAGTAATATAAAAATAGTGATTTAGCGAATTACAAAAAGATAAGCACATGCCAAACCATATATCTATATGATTTAGGGATTTATTGTTGTTCTGAAACCAATATGCGAGGTGCCTAGCCCCTTGCTCTGCGCTTGCCGAGCCTCAGGCCGGTACCGCATGCAGTAGTTTGGTGCGCATAAATAAGAGCCGCCCTTGATGACGGCGACCGGTTCGCCAGGCTGGTTTGGATCATACCCCTGGGGATATTTTTCCTGGTCAGGAAACGAGTGGTTCAGAAAATAGGGAGACTGCGTCCATTCCCAGACATTTCCAATTAGGTCATACAGGCCATATTCATTTGCACCAAAACATTCAACTGGGGCGGTGCCAATAAAGCCGTCCTTGGGATCGTGCTGCAAAGGGAAAAGCCCCTGCCAGGTGTTTGAGAGGTAGGTACCATCCTCGCTGCGCATCTGGCTACTCTGGGCGGCAAATTCGAACTGGGCTTCGGTAGGCAGAGCGTGACCTTTCCACTGTGCATAAGCCTGTGCATCCTCAAAGGCGATATGTACAACCGGGTGATTTTCCAGACCTTCAATGTCTGAACCGGGACCCTTAGGTTCTAACCAGTTGGCACCTTCCATGAATGACCACCAACTGGCGAAAGGGTTTATCTGCTCATTGCTGACATGTGGAGTAAATACGGCAGAACCAGGAAGAGGCGGACCGTTAGGATTTTCTATGCCGCGCTCAGCAAGTGTCTTATAACCAGTGTCTTCGACAAATTCGGTAAACTCAGCATTGGTGACTTCATGTCTTGCCATCCAGAATCCCGCCACACTTTCCTCGTGGGCTGGACCTTCTTCAAAATAGGTACCCTCTGCACCCATGGTAAATGTGCCACCCGGCACCCATACCATGCCTGGATATTCCTCGTTGCGGCCAGCTTCAGCTAGATGTGATTCCTTGTAGCATTGGAACTTAAAAGCGCTCATATCCTGAGCGGGCAAAGAGGCCTGGTATCCGATCCACCCCAGGGCAGCTGCTATCGTTATTCCTGCAGGGGCAAGGACAGCTAAAATGATTTTATTCCGGGTAGACATAGATCACGCCGTTTTCCTCTTCGTAGCGCTCCCACAGACCAACCATCTGAGCCAGTCTATCCGGCAGTTCCGTGGCAAGGTCTTTTTGCTCCATCGGGTCTTCTTCAATATTAAACAAGAGCCATTTAGCATCCTCACCTGCTGCGCGGTCCCAGACTATTTTCCATTCCCCTTCCCGAATCGTGCGATGACCATTCAGTTCCCAGCCGGTGTAGCCATCATGAATTTCTTCCGTTTCACCGGTGAGCATGGGCAGCAGTGATTTGCCCTTGATTGGCACAACTTCACGTCCCTGAAAGCTGGTGCCGGGATGTTGGGTGCCGGCAATAGCCAGGAAGGTTGGTAAAACATCCATCACTGTGCCAAAGCCATCGGTGCGAGTGCCGGGTTCAACCATGGAAGGGAAATGCACAAAGGCAGGCACATGAATGCCGCCTTCGAATCCGGTAGCCTTGTGCCGCCGAAAGCGCGTCTCACTGACGGTGGCCCAGTTGCGTCCGTACATGACATAGGAGGTAGCACTGCCCAGGTTTTCTAGGCTTTGATCGTACTGTCCTCCCGTAATGAACTCCTGGTAACGGGGTGACAGGTCAAGACGTGCCGATTCAGCACCGTTGTCAGACATAAACATGATGAAGGTGTTGTCGAATTCACCTATCTCTTTCAGATAATCCACCACCTGGCCGACATACTTGTCCAGTTCGCTGACCATTGCAGCATAAATTTCCATGCGCTTGGCGGAATAGGCTTTTTCCTCAGAATCGAGATCTTCCCAGCGTGGACTAAAAATATCCATGGGCATCGGCTCAGCCTCTTCGGGTACATGGCCAAGTTCTTTCATCCGCTCCAGGCGGCGCAGGTAGGTAGCCTCGTAGCCGTCGTCGTAAACGCCGTCAAAGTTGGCAATGACATCGGCAGGAGCCTGCAGGGGCCAGTGCGGTGTTGTGTATGCCAGGAAGGCAAAGAAGGGCTTGTCCTCGTCCCTGTCTTCCTCGATATACTCGATCATTTTGCTTGTGTAATCGCGCACCGTGTACCAGTCGTCATTGACTTGCACCATCTCGTCGCCGTCACGGTAATTGGCATTCTGCGGGCCGCGCCAGTCCCAGGGACCCAGATGTGCTGCCCCATCCAGTGAGATGAAATTTTTCTTGAAGCCCCTGGCATGGGCGCCGTTCTCCACGTCCATACCTAGATGCCACTTGCCGGTCATGTAAGTGTTATAGCCTGCCTCGGTCATCAGTTCAGCCAGGCTGGCCACGCGAAAGCTCAGGTAGCCCAGGTAGTTGGGATTACCAATATGGTCAGGGTGGGAGGGGGCACTTTGCACACCAACCCCGGCCATGTGGTTGTCGGTACCGGACATGAGCATAGAGCGGGTGGGGCCGCAGGTCATACTGGTGTAGAAATCCGTCAGCAGCATGCCTTTGGCGGCCAGCATATCCAGGTTGGGAGTCGGGATTTCGCTGCCGTAAAAACCAAGGTCCGCATAACCCAGGTCATCGGCAACGATGAGCAGGATATTGGGCAGCTCTGGTTCGCTGACTTCTGTTACTGCTGCAGCGGATGGCGCTTCTTGTCCCGAGCAGGCAGAGAGCAGCAAAACCACAATACAGCTTATCGCTTCTTTTAAATATTTCGACCCCGGCATGTTCTTTCCCTATCTAATTGTTATGAAATCCACGTGAGAAAAGGATTCTAGCCCGAATTAATGCTCAGATAGAAATTATGTCTTTATTTTGGAAAAGCCAGCGCGTGATGCAGGGTAATTACTTGAAAATCCTTCGGATTCCGACTATTTTCGATGCAGTTTTACTCCTTGGAATTTTGTCATGACAGACACAGCAGTATCAACTCCCGGTGAAGGCGCCCAGTCACAGGAATCCAGCAACACTATCTTTGGCCATCCGCGCGGCCTGGTCATTCTATTCTTCACTGAGATGTGGGAGCGTTTTTCCTACTACGGTATGCGTGGTCTGCTCATTATTTACCTTACGCAGCATTTCCTCTTTTCCGATGAACGTTCGACGATTATGTATGGCGCCTACACGGCACTGGTCTACGTGATGACCATTATCGGCGGTACGCTGGCGGATAAATACTTGGGGCAGAGAAAGGCGGTCACTTACGGCGCCATTCTGCTGGTGCTGGGGCATTTCGGAATGGCTTTTGAAGGCAGCGGCTCCAGAGAAATCCTGATGTACAACGGTCAGGAGTACCAGGTAACGCTGGATGGCCGTGGTGGTGATGCCAACCAGATTATTGTGTCAGAATCAGGCGCGTCGCGTATCAGTTTCAGTGACGGGGCCACCCAGATGCTGATTGAGAGCCCAGCCGCGGTTGGACTGCCGGCTGCCATAGCCACCGACAGCTACACCACCCGGATTGAAACTCAGACCCTTTACCTGAACATTCTCTACCTATCCCTGGCCCTAATTATTGCCGGGGTCGGCTTCCTGAAAGCAAACATCTCCACAATCGTCGGCGCACTTTACGGTTTCGGTGATGCTCGTCGTGATTCCGGCTTTACGATTTTTTACATGGGCATAAACTTGGGAGCATTCCTGTCGTCATGGACGTGCGGAATCCTTGGTATCGTCTATGGCTGGAAATATGGCTTTGGCCTGGCCGGCATAGGCATGTTTGCGGGCCTCGCGGTGTTCCTTAAATACCAGCACTGGCTCGAAGGCAAAGCTGAACCGCCCAGCCTGGAAAAACTCAAGGAGAAAGTGATCGGGCCCATTAATGTCGAGCAGATGTGTTACCTGACCGGCCTGGTCATTGTGCTGGTGTCGTTGCTGCTCGTAATGAACTCGCATCTTGTGGAAGAAAGCTACGTGGGCATCCTCGGCATCCTCGTTTTCCTGTACCTGGTGGGATACGCCGTGGTGCGCTGCGAGGGGCAGGAGCGTGACAGGATGCTGGCCGGTATCTACTTCATTATGGCGCAGATACCATTCTGGGCCCTGTTTGAGCAGGCCGGCTCCTCGCTTAACCTCTTTACTGACCGACTGGTGGATCGCACTATGTTTGGGTGGTCTGTGCCCGCACCGGTTTTCCAGTCGCTGAATGCCATGTTCATCGTCATGTTCGCCCCGGTGCTTGCCTGGCTCTGGATCACCCTGGACAAGAGGGGCATGAATCCATCAACGCCAGTCAAGTTTGCCATGGGGGTGTTTATGGCCGGCCTTGGTTTCCTCTCACTGGTTGGCGGCATGTCCATGTCCGGTGAGGCGGGGATGACTGCTGTCTTCTTCATATTCCTAATTTACTGGGTTCACACCATTGGTGAGCTGATGGTGTCACCGGTGGGTCTTTCTGCAGTGACCAAGCTGGCGCCGGTTCACGCCGTTGGGATGACTATGGGAGCCTGGTTCCTTTACAGTGGCCTTTCCAACTACCTGGCCGGGGTCATTGCCTCGACTACCGGGGCCGAGACCATTGGCGGTCAGCTGGCCGATGCTGCAGCAGCCAAGACCACCTATGCCGAGGTATATTCCCAGGTGGGGTATATTGCGATGGGTATAGCAATCGTCATGCTGATTATCTCGCCGGTAATCAAACGCATGATGCATAACGCCTGATCAGCCAAAATTAACAAATCATCAGGTTTTTCCCTTGAAATAAGGTGCATATGGCGCATTGCTGCGCGATACTTGGCAGTCTTTTTTCGATCGACCATTAAAATTTTTTATACATAGAAACAGTAAGGATATTTTGATGCGCAAGTACAAATTACTTTCCCTGTCCATTATGGCGGCTTTAATCGCAGCCTGCGGCGGCAGTGAAGAAGCCGCAGCGCCTGCCAGCAAACCAATGGTGGCAACACCCGCTGCGTCGCAGTCCGCTTTTGGCAACGTCTCACAGGAAAGACTTGAGAATGCCGAAAACGAGCCGGAACAGTGGCTCACTTACGGGGGTTCATACAATGAGCAGCGTTTCAGCCGTCTCGACCAGATCAATGTCGACAATGCTGATCAGCTTGGGCTGGCTTGGTGGGTGGATATCGAGACCAACCAGGACCAGGAATCAACGCCACTTTTTGTGGATGGCGTTATCTACTTTACGGAATCCTTCGGCCAGGTAACGGCCATAGATGCATCATCTGGAGAAACTCTCTGGCGTTTCGACCCAGAGGTGGAAGGCAGTGTTGTAGGCAAGGGTTGTTGTGGAGTCAGCAACCGTGGTGCCGCCGTTTATGAAGGCAAGCTATTTGTTACGGCCTATGATGGACGCATGTTTGCACTTGATGCTGAAACCGGAGAGGCCCTCTGGGAAACGCAGACGGTGGACGAAGAACTCAATTACACCTCGACCGGCGCGGTGCGTGTGGCTAACGGCAAGGTCTTCATTGGCAACGGCGGGGCTGAATTCAGAACCCGCGGTTTTGTCTCGGCAGTGGATGCAAACACAGGCGAGATCCTCTGGCGTTTTTACACCGTGCCGGGTAATCCCGAACTTGGTTTTGAAAATGACGCCATGCGCATGGCGGCAGAAACCTGGAATGGCAACTGGTGGGAACTCGGCGGGGGGGGCAGTACCTGGGACGGTATTACCTACGATCCCGAGACCAACCTGCTGCTCTTTGGTGTAGGCAACGGTGCGCCCTGGAACCCGCTCGTGCGCAGCCCCGGCGGAGGTGATAACCTTTTCTTGAATTCCATTGTCGCCGTGGATGCTGACACCGGTGAATATGTATGGCATTACCAGCAGATCCCGGGTGAGGAATGGGACTTCGATTCCGTCCAGCAAATTACCATTGCCGACCTGGAGGTGGATGGCGAGGTGCGCCATGTCGCCATGCAGGCAGCAAAAAGCGGCTTCTTCTATATGCTCGACGCCTATACAGGCGAACTTCTGAGGGCCAACAATTTTGTTCCCGTGAATTGGACCTCCGGTTATGACATTACTACCGGCAGGCCAATCATTAATGAAGCGGCTCAGTATACCAAGCGTGAAGCCGGCACGATTATTCAGCCAGGGCCGGCCGGCGCACACGGTGCTCATCCCATGTCCTTCAGCCCTGACACCGGTTTGCTCTATATCCCGGCAAGGGAAAGCAGCATGGCATTTGCCAATGCTCCGGAAAATATCGACGGGCGTTTCAACCTTGGTATGGAATACTTTGGCCATGACTATGCCTACGATGACCCTGAAAACACCGTACCGCGTGGCAGTACCACGAGGCTGGTTGCGTGGGATCCGGTAGCTGCAAAAGAAGTCTGGGCCATAGAAGATTCGCCCGTAGGTGGTACGTTAACTACCGCAGGCGGACTGCTGGTCAAGGGCGGCGGTGAAACGCTTGGTATTTACAATGCCGAGGACGGCGCCGAGCTGAAGATGTTTGACACTAAGGCTACCTCCTATTCCGGCGCCATCACTTATATTCACGAAGGTGAACAGTACATTGCCCAGGTTGTGGGCGGCCCATCATTCCTCGGATATTACGCACCAACCTATGCACGCCTTCTGGTATACAAACTGGGCGGCGACGCCCAGCTTCCTGAAAAAGTGGAATACACCCAGCGTCCCCTTGCTCCACCAGAAGAAACGGCGGGTGCCGAACTGGTTGCTGCCGGTGATACCCTCTACGGCGAAAACTGCGCCATGTGTCATGACGTTGGCGGTATGGCCCGCAGCTCATTCCCCGACCTGCGCCGCACACCGCTGCTGCATTCCCAGGAAGGCTTCGACAACGTGGTACTCGGCGGGGCACTGGCCGAAAGAGGGATGACCTCTTTTGCTTCAGTACTTTCAGCTGAAGACACAGAAGCTATCAGGCACTACATTATTTCGGAAGCGCATATCGCCATGGCGACACCGTCACCATTCGGACCGCCGCCCGATGATGTGGCACCAGAAGACGTCGAAGAGTTTGAAGAAGAAACTCAGGACAATTAAGTGAAAAAGCCGGGCATTAGCCCGGCTTTTTTACAGGTGAAGTGGTCGAGGCAAAGCGTCATTCTCTGCGTCCCTTGCGTGCTGAAGTCGCTTGGCATATTCTCGAAAGTACATCTACAAGAGGCTGGTATGACTATTATAAAAACAGGACTAAAAATTCTCTGTGGGACAGCGTTGGCTCTTTTCACTTCTGTCGTTGCTGCTCACCATGGCTGGTCCTGGTATGGAAACGAGCCTTTTGAATTAACCGCCGAAGTAGTTGAAACCCATTTCGGCAATCCCCATGACCGCCTGACACTTAAGGATTCTGACGGTAACGAGTGGGATGTACTCCTGAGTCCGCCCGGCAGAAGCCGCAGGGCCGGTTTCACTGAAGCCAATGTCAACGTTGGTGACATCGTGACGGCCTATGGTCACAGGCGTAGCGAGGGAAATAATTTTGAAATGAAAACGGAGCGTATCAGGGTAGGGGACAAGCTCTACAATCTGTACCCCAACAGGAGTTGATGAGAAATGAAAAAAACAGATGACAAACTACAGCGCCGCGCACTCATGACCGGTGTCGGTGTTGCCATAGCTGGGGCAACCTTAAGCTCCAATGCGAATGCCCAGGAAAGCAATTCCGGATTTCAGCCTGCCCGGCACGCCACTGATGCCTGGTACGATGAAAAACCAAGCAAGCATCGTGTCTTCATTGATTCCTCCACGCCGCTCGGAGGCTCAGACGCTCCCCGTTACGCCTTTAACATTATGAACTCACACATCATTGCGAACGAGGGCAGTGACGAAGACTACTCAATGATTGTCTGTTTCCGTCATGGTTCAACACCTTTCGGATTTAACGACTCCATCTGGGAAAAATACAGCGAGTTTTTGACAGCCCGCATGACGGATTACACGGATCCGGAAACAGGCGAGTCACCCAAACGCAATATGCTGAATGTTGCCATGGGACCATTTTCAGGTGCGACGCTGGATGCCATGACTGAAAGAGGTGTGCGTTTTGCTGTTTGTGCAACTGCCTCCAGGGGCATGGCTGGAATGATCGCTCGCGGCACAGGCCAGGAAACAGATGATGTTTTTGCTGAACTGGAGCGCAACCTGATTCCAAGCGCCCGTTTCGTCACGGCCGGTGTTCTGGCTGCTACCCGCTCACAGGAATACGGATACAGTCTCCTATACGCCGGATGATCTCTGCCCCAACGGCTAGTGTTGCGGATGACCTGGTCGATCACCGGCTTGTCTATGCGCATGGTATTGCAGCACTGGTCACCGTGCTGCTGGCCATTGCCTTCGGCATCATTATTTCCCTGCAGTTTTTTGCCCCTGACCTGGCCGGACCATGGTTGTCATCGTCCTGGGGACGCCTGCGCTATGCGCACACCCAGGGCATTATGCTTGGCTGGCTGGGTAATGCTTTCCTGGCCTTTCTTTACCATGCTGTTCCAGTTCTGACAGGCCGCCAGGTCACCAGTGCCGTGCTGGGACGCTGGATGTTTGGGCTATGGAATCTCGTCGTAGTGCTGCCAGGTTGGATCCTGGTGCTGTCCGGTGTCAGTCAGCCCGTGGAGTGGGCTGAGTTTCCCCTTGTTATCGACGTATTTGTTATTGCGGCACTTGCCTGCGCCGCGATTCAATTCCTGCCCCCGTTTTTTAAAAACGGACTGGAGGAGCTCTATGTCTCCAGCTGGTACATCATCGGCTCGCTTGTTTTCACCCTGCTGGCCTACCCGATGGGCAATATTGTGCCGGGAGTTGTAACCGGCGCTGAGAGTGCGGCGTTTACCGGGCTATGGATTCATGATGCTGTCGGGCTCTTTGTCACGCCGCTGGCGCTTTCCATACTCTATTTCGTGATTCCGGCAGTCACGGGCCGGCCGATCTTCAGCCATTTTCTATCCATGCTGGGATTCTGGGGCCTGTTCTTCTTATACCCGCTCAACGGCACCCATCACTATGTGTTTTCCGTTATTCCCATGGCGGCGCAGCTGGCTGCGATAGTGGCCTCAGCGCTGCTGGGCGTGATTGTCATCATCGTGGTTTCCAACCTCCTGCTTTCTCTGCGCGGTTCAGGATTGCTGCCCAGGGAAACGCCTCTGCGCTTTGCACTGCTTTCCGTGATTTTCTATCTGGTAGTGAGTGTGCAGGGAGCAATGCAGGCGCAAATGTCGGTTAACCAGGTGGTGCATTTCAGCGACTGGGTCATCGGGCATTCACACCTGGCCATGCTGGGATTTGCCACCTACGCCGGAATTGCGGGCATTATCTATTCCTGGCAGCGTATTCCGTTTGTCCGCTATAACAAGAACCTGGTGGACTGGTCTTTCTGGCTGCTTTCCTTTGGCATTGTGATCATGGTGATTGATCTTACGATCGCCGGTCTTGTCCAGGCGCAGTTATGGCAGAGTGAAGCGCCCTGGTTTGAGTCTGTGCGGCAGTCGCAGCCATACTGGATGATCAGGACGCTGTCGGCTATTCCGATTACGGCAGGTTTCATCCTCCTCGTAATCGGGCTGTTTTCAGGTGAACGTGTTACAGCGTCAGATGCTGCTGTTACAGTGACCCGTCATGAAGCCGATGCAGATTCCAATACCTCGGTAAGTTTGCTGAAGATGTCCTACCGCGCTGCTCTCTCAGCAGCGCTGATTTTCTTCACCCTGTCTGTTCTGTTGCTGGGCGTTTGGCCGGGCAAGGTGCTGGATGAGCAGATCAGCAAAACAGCCCCAACAGCCGCCTATGGTCTGTCGGCTTCAGAACAGAGGGGCAGGGAAGTCTATGCGCGCGAAGGGTGTGCGTATTGCCATACACAGCAGATCCGCTACACGACGGCCGACATTCAGCGCTTTGGTGCACCGACGCTGGCATGGGAAGGCCAGTTTGATTCCCCCCATATGTGGGGTACCCGCCGAATCGGGCCTGACCTTTCACGGGCGGGTGCGACTCGCAGTAAAGACTGGCAGTTGGCGCATCTCTATGATCCGCGCAGCGTAGTTCCATGGTCGGTCATGCCTGCCTATCCCGGCTTCTTTAACGGCGCTGCAGACAAACCCGCTCAGGAAGCACGGGACCTTGTCGCATACCTGGAAACGCTTGGGCGAGCCCGGGAACTGGCCTGGCCCGATGCAGAACAGGGAGCAGGAGAAAGTTATCCTGAAGATCGTTGGGTCCAGATGTCAGTCAATGCTGCGCTGAATAATCATCCTGGCCGCACGTTAAGTAATACGGAAATACCCGACTTTGGAATACCTGCCGCCGCGAGCAGGGGTAACGAGCTTTGGCAGAATTTCTGCACAGGCTGTCATGGCATGGATGGCAGTGGTAACGGTCCGGCAGCACGGTGGCTCCAACCGGCACCTACCAATTTGCGACAGTATGAATTCACCGAGGCAAGAATTGCCCAGGTTTTGTGGGAAGGTGTCCAGGGGACCGCCATGCCGGCATGGCGTGACCTGCCGTCGGCTGACCTTGCTGCCCTGGTTAACACGGTAGCCGAGTTTAATGAGGCGGTCAGTGGACCGGCTCCTACAACGGAGCAGCTGGCACAGGGTAAAAGTGTTTACCTCGCCTATTGCGCGCAGTGTCATGGGGAGCAGGGGTACGGCGACGGTTTTGCGGCAAAGGATTTGGCGGTGGCACCCAGTGATTTCACCCGGCAGCGGCCGAATCTTGGGGAGAGTATTCGGGTTTTAACCCAGGGTATTGAAGGGTCGCCGATGGCGCCCTGGCCGGATCGACTGTCTGATGGGGAAATACTGGCAGTGAGTCATTACCTGCGAAGCTTTTTTGGAGGTGGTCAATGATCATCAACCTCGTCGTCATGGGTTCGCTGTTGCTGGGCGGCTTATACTTTATTGTATGGCTGCTGAGAAAAGATGTACGCGCTAAAATTGAAGAACCCAAGTATCGGTTCCAGCAAAATATAAACGACTATGAGAATCGGCACAGGAATAATCGAGTGCAGTAATGTGTAATCAGAATGTAACAGGCTTCATGTTGGTACTAGGCATCTGTGCACTGGCTGGTGCGGGGCTTGTTGTGTTCAACAGAGATGCATCACTGCAGGGTTCCGCAGAGGATGCCGTGATCGCCGAAGCGACAGCCGAATATGGGCAGAGGCTGTTGAGGGAAACCACGGTATACCTGGGCCCGGACCAGCCGGACCCGACCATGCGGTTTTCAGGGAACCGTCTCGACTGCGCTTCCTGTCACCTCGATACAGGGACTGAACCTGGAACGCTGTCACTGCTGGCGACTTCGACAAGGTACCCCAGATTTTCAGGACGCGATGGTGGTGAACGTGACCTGCGCGACCGCATTAACGGCTGCATGCAGCGCAGTATGAATGGCAAACCGCTGGACCGGGACAGCGTGGAAATGATCGCGATGGAAAAATATATTGTCGAGCTGGGCCAGCAGTTTGCGATGATGAGTGAGGTGAAGGTTGAAGCCGATGAGCCGCCGCTTTTTTCGGAACCCGATCGTCGTGCCGACCCTGAAGCGGGGCTGCTGGTTTACCAGCAAAAGTGCCAGGTTTGCCATGGTATTAATGGACTGGGGTTAAAGGAGTCCTCGGATATAGCCAGGGGTTATCTCTTCCCGCCACTTTGGGGGCCTGACAGTTACAACAACGGTGCTGGTATGAACAGGGTGCTCACGGCAGCGAGGTTCATCAAGGCCAGGATGCCGCTTGGTCAGCCGGATCTCAGTGACGATGAAGCCTATGATGTATCGGCCTACATAAACTCCCAGCCTCGCCCTGAAAAGAGCAACCTGGAAGTCGATTACCCTGAGCTTTTCCGCAAGCCGGTGGACAGCCCATATCCACCCTATGCCGATCCGTTTCCCGAGGAGCAGCATAAATACGGACCTTTCAAGCCTATACGGGATTTTTACGCCAGCCAGTAATTCCCGAGGATTGCTTTCATGTCTCGGTGAATTCGCAGTAGTATCGGTATTCCGTACCAGTTGCCGCAAGGGAATAACAACATGATGAAACAGGCCTTTAAATCAATCGCTTTAATAATGCTGGTTATGCTGGCCTCCTGCGCCAGTGCGCCGGAACCGGTCTGGATTGATGTGCGTACCGTTGAGGAATACAACGCTGACCATATTGATGGCGATGACAATATTCCGCTTGCCTCGATTGATGTCGAAGACTTTGCCGCACGCTTTGACCTGGATACACAAATCAATCTTTACTGCCGCAGCGGCAACAGGGCCGGACAGGCAAAAGCCATACTTGAGGCAGCCGGCTTCACTAATGTCATCAACCAGGGCGGTATTGATGATGCCAGGGCGTTGCGTTCTCTGGCTAACCAGTGATGCGATTGATAAACCAGAACAGTTTGTAAAGCATCCAATAGTAAAACTAAAACAACACAGGAAACTGCTATGTCCATGTCAACCATTGTGATCCTGGTAGTACTCGGCGTTTTAATCTTGTGGCTGGTAGGTATCTATAACAGGCTGGTCACCCTGAAAAACCGTTACCAGAATGCCTTCTCCCAGATCGAAGTGCAGCTCAAGCGGCGCTATGACCTCATCCCCAACCTGGTGGAAACCGCAAAAGGCTATATCCAGCACGAGCGGGAAACGCTTGAGGCGGTGATTGCCGCGCGTAACCAGGCCCTGAGCGGACTTGAAAAAGCCTCGGCAGAACCCGGCAGTCCTGCCGCCATGCTTGATCTTGGCCAGGCCGAAGGCATGCTGGCTGGCGCACTGGGACGACTGAACGTAGTGGTGGAAGCGTATCCGGATCTCAAGGCCAACCAGAATATGATGCAGTTGTCCGAGGAACTCACCAGCACTGAAAACAAGGTCGCCTTTTCACGCCAGGCATTCAACGATGCTGTGACAGAGTACAACACGTACAAGCAGACCTTCCCGCCGGTGGTTGTTGCGGGTACCTTCGGTCATGCCGCTGATGCTTCGTTACTCGAATTCGAGGACTCAGAAGCGATGCAGGAAGCCCCAAAAGTCAGCTTTTAGGGTCTTCTAACATTGTATTTTTCCGCGTTAGCTTTCTCGCTACCACGAAAAAATACTGATTTTATAAGAACCCTAAAACCATTCAGTTAGTATCTGATGAACTTCTTCGCACATCAGGATGAGGCACGAAGCCAGACACGCAAGCTGGTTTTTCTATTTATTGCAGCAGTCATCACCCTGATCCTTCTCACTTCCTTCCTGGTCATCGCGCTCTTTTTTGTCGCGGAAACCCAGGACACCGGTCTTTCCGTTGACATGCTTGGCAGCGAGGTTTTTCTTGGAGTCACGGCAGTGGTAGTGGCCGTGGTGGCCCTTGGGACCCTATTCCGACTTGTTCAGCTAAGTGGCGGGGGTAAGGCTGTTGCCGAGGCGCTTGGTGGCAGGCTGCTGAATACCAGTACGCGTGATCCTGATGAACGCAAGATTCTCAACGTCGTGGAAGAAATGGCGATTGCATCGGGTGCGCCTGTACCGTCGGTTTACCTGATGGAAGAACAATCGATCAATGCTTTTGCCGCTGGATACAAAGCCCGCGATGCCGTTATTGGTGTGACCCGCGGCTGTATAAGAGAGCTTGACCGGGACGAACTTCAGGGCGTGATTGCCCACGAATTCAGTCATATTTTTAACGGCGACATGCGCCTGAATATTCGTCTCATGGGGTTGCTGTACGGCATCATGGTGCTTGGCATAATCGGCTACCACATACTGCGCAGCAGCCGTTACCAATCCAGTTCCAAGTCCAGTAAAAATAACGGCGGCGGCATTATCTTTCTCGGTCTGGGCCTTATGGTTATCGGCTATGGCGGTACATTTTTCGGCAACATGATCAAGGCGGCAGTTAGCCGGCAAAGGGAATTCCTGGCTGATGCCTCGGCCGTTCAGTACACTCGCAACCCGGATGGAATCAGCGGTGCACTGAAAAAAATCGGCGGCTACCCTCAGGGCTCGGTAATTGTCGGTGAGGATGCGTCGGAAATCAGTCATATGCTTTTCTGTGACGGAATCAAGCACAGTTTTTCCAGCATGTTTGCCACGCACCCTCCATTGAAAGAGCGGATTGCACGAATCGATCCTTACTGGAAAGGAGGTACAGCCGGCAAATCAAACCAGGCGGAGATGAGCGCCGGGGAGGGGGTTTCCCATTTTGCAGGACAGGGAGAAAGCCCTGGCAGTGCTCTGGACAGTATCGGTAATCCCTCTGCAGAAAATCTTAACCGGGCTGCAAGCACGCTGGCGGCGATTCCTGCACTGGTTCTGGAAGAGGCGCATAACAGTATGAGTGCGACCCTCATGATTTACAGCCTGCTGATCAGTCTTTCTGAAGAGCAGATGGCAGACCAGCAAATGCAGCTGTTGCAACAGGAACTGGAAGAGAAGGACTTCCAGGCACTTGATACCATCAGGAAAGAAGTAGCCGGGGTCAGACGTGAGGATTACCTCGCGTTGGTCGACCTGGCGATTCCAAGCCTCAGGCAGTTATCCAAGGTGCAGTATCGATTCTTTATGAACGTACTGGGCAAACTGATCATGGCAGATAATGAGATTTCGCTGTTTGAGTGGTGCCTGTTCAAGATTCTTCGTTACAGTCTTGATGACAGGCCCGACCGCCGTCAGAAATACCGATCACTCAAAGCGCTCCATAAAGACTGCGAAGTGCTTTTATCAGTGCTGGCCTATTCCGGAGAGACAGATGAAGCCGAGGCGAAATCCGCATTCCTGGCCGCCAAGGAATACCTGGAACTGAATATGGGAATGCAGTATCAGCACAATCTCGGGGCCAATACCGGTCAGCTGGAAAATGCCCTTGATAATCTGAACACGCTTAAACCACTGGAAAAACCCAAACTGCTCAAGGCCATGGCGGCCACCATCAATGCGGATGGCAAAGTGACTGCCGAGGAGAGTGAATTACTACGGGCAGTTGGCAGCCTTCTGGACTGTCCTATCCCGCCGCTGCTGCCTGAGCAGCGCTTTATATAGCGCTACTCAAGAAGTGACTGGTAGACCCGGTCAAAAAACTCGAGGGTCTGCGCTGAAGGAACCATTTCAGTCTCGGTCCTGATTTCCTCGCCCAGCATCATGATATTGCCGGTTTCATTTGCGGTGAAACCTGGCCATGCGGGAAGTCCCTGTCCGTTCACACGGCTGCTGCGGGCAAAATTCACGAAGTACTGTGAAATGGCATTGCCCAGGGCGCGATCCGCCTCGTGCCATTCCGGGTGCTGGTCCCACTGGTTGAACACGTAGGCCAGTTCAGCCACATGAGTAGCACCTCTGCTGGTTCCAGGTGGTACTCGGTCGAAGAAATACACATAAGAACTGAAGCCCCAGTCGGCCTGGTACTTGGCCAGTTTGCGCGGAAGCCAGGCCATCTCATCGTTGTAGGCCTGCTTGATCGCAAGGTCTGCACTGGCGGCATCGGTGGCGGGGTAAAGCGCTTTGAATTCCACGGCCAGGTCGCCAAATAACTCCCCGGCAATTTGCTCGTATTGCTGGAGACTTTGTGCACCAATACCGAAGAAATTCGCTTCGTCACGATTACTTCCGGCCATGAGGTAAATAGGATGCTGATCGTTGTCCTCGTAGACCTGGGCTATCTGTTTTGGCAGGAACCAGCCATCCACGATCACCCTGCCGCCTGTTGGAAAATTTTCCAATATTGCCTGCGCTCTTGCTTCACGCAGTTCGGCCAGGGAGCTGGCTCCGAAGGCTTCCATTTGCTGCAGTCCGGCAGCTTCTGCCTCTGCCAAGGTGGGCTGTGGACTTGATGTAAAACCAAGACCGATCACTTCAGTTTGACTTTGTAAAATGGCACGGTGTACCAGCCCCCTTGCGAGGGGGGAAGCCGTCAGTGCGCTTACTGCCACCCCTCCTGCAGACTCTCCGAAAACGGTCACGTTGGTCGGATCGCCACCAAAAGCAGCAACATTTTCATATATCCATTCGAGTGCAGCGATGGCGTCCAGCATAGCGTAATTACCTGAGCTGTTATTCGGCGATTCCTCGGTAAGTTCGGGGTGGGCAAAAAAACCGAAAGTGCCGAGCCGGTAATTAATGGTCACCACAACAGCACCCTTGGCGGCCAGGTGCTGGGAATCATACTGGTTGCTGGAGGCAGTCCCGGTGAAAAAACCGCCGCCGTGAATCCACATCATGACCGGAAGCAATTCATCCTGGCTATTGGCGGGCGTAAATACATTCAAGTACAGACAGTCCTCGCTGCTGAGCGGCTGAATGGCCCCTGGCGCAAAGCCTCCCTGGACACAGCGAGGTCCAAAGTTTGTAGCATCACGGATACCTGACCAACTGGCTGGAGGTTCGGGGGGGCGCCAGCGGTTGTTTGCTATGGGTGGGGCCGCATAGGGGATACCGCGGTAAACCATGACATTAGAATTTGATGCTTTCTTACCAGCTATAAGGCCTTCATTGATAAGTATTGGGTCTGGCAGCTGAGCCAGAGTGCTGAGCGAGCCTGCAAGCAGCAGTACAGCAAAGGTAAACTTTTTCATATGTCCCCTTATTTGATTCAGGTTTATCGATTAAGTCTAAACCAGATATTTACCCATAGCATAAAAGGTTTTTAACAATAATGATGGAAATCAGATCAGTCATAAAGTAAAACATGGTCATCAACAAAGTGCTCGATGGTTAAACGAAAAGCGGTTGTAGGATTACCATGGAATGAATAACTGTTTCCGCCCTCATGAATTTTTTCTTAATTCTTACTCAAAGGTAAAGCTACGTTATTAAACCTAAGGCCTTTGGATTCTATTAAAACAGGAAGGTCGCGAAAATTTCTTGTGTTAAGGGATCATTAATTCACTTCCTGATATTCTAATTAAATAAAAACTCGTGATAGAGTCTCCTTAACTTTGAGCAAAAGGAAAAATGGGTTGGTTATGATGTGCCCTATGGCTACAATGGAGCGGATTACTCGGTCAGGATGCTCAGAAAACCAGGACCAACAGTTAGGGTCCGGGTTAATATAGAACCGGTAAACTGACACCACAATAATTAATAAAACATTTTCCCGTGAAACGTTTCAGAACCACAATTCTTAGCACTTTGGTTGTTGGCGTCATGACCTACTCCGTGTGGCTTTCTGGCGCGGAAAACCGAAATGAATTCGAGGAAAGTGTACAGCGCAGAGCTCAGCGTGTCCTCCTACAGGATAACGGCGTCAACAATCTGTCTCCTCAGCCCAGCATTACCAAGCGCCAGGCATCAAATATAGCCAGCGGTCGTTTTGAAGGCCGTGTGCTGAGCATCCTCATGGACAGTTCCTCAGATACCTGGCGGGTTCGTATGGATCGCGACGGCACCGTCTTTAATGTATTTGTCAATGCCAGTTCCGGTGATGTGAGCGGCACATCGGAATAGCTGTTACATCGCTGCTTCCCTAAAATCTATGCGCCTGCTGATAGTCGAAGATGAAGATCTACTCAGGGCCCAACTTGTGAAGGCTCTGGAAGATACCGATTACGTTGTTGATTCATCCAGTGATGGCGAGACGGGTCTATACCAGTCCAGGGAATATGATTACGATGCCGCCATTATTGATCTGGGTCTGCCCAAGTTGAACGGAATAGATCTTATCAAAGCCATTCGCGCAGATGGCATGAATTTCCCAATTCTTATTCTCACGGCCAGGGATAACTGGACAGACAAAGTCGAAGGCCTGGATTCCGGTGCCGACGATTACGTGGTTAAACCTTTTCAGATCGAGGAAATCAAAGCGCGACTAAATGCGCTGCTCAGGCGGGCTGCCGGGTTTTCGAAGCCAACACTCGATTTTGCCGGACTCAGCCTAGATACCAGCGCCAAGCGACTCAGGGTCGATGGCGAGGAAGTTGAACTGACAGCCTACGAATACAAGGTCTTGGAATACCTGATGATGAATCCCGATAAGGTCATATCCAAGACCGAACTCACCGAGCATCTTTATGACCAGGACTATGACCGGGACAGCAATGTGCTCGAGGTTTTCATTCGCCGCCTGCGCCAGAAGTTGGACCCTAACGAAACCCTGAAACCCATCGACACCATCCGCGGCCAGGGCTACCGCTTCAATGTCCCTGCAAACCAATAGCCAGTACTCGCTGCAGTCACGCCTGGTCCTGGCGTTCAGTATCCTATTGATTCTTTTCCTTGGCCTGGCAGGATTCGTTCTCGACCGCGTGTTCAAGGAAAGTGTTGCAGCGGCAGTCGAGGAAAGACTGCAGCTTCAGATTTACGCACTGCTTGGCGTGGCCGAACCAGACAGGGATGGCTTCTTTATTCCCGACCTTGAGGAACTCCGCTTTTCCCAGATCAATTCAGGCCTCTATGGTTTCATCCTCAATACCCGTGGAGAGGAAGTCTGGCGAAGTCCATCAGCAATCAATCTAGATCTGGATGAAGCCAGTTTCATGCGCCGACGCCTGGATCCCGGGCAGAGTGAATTTGGCACCATGGAATCATCGGATCAGGGCAGGCTGTCCTTTGCCAGTTACGGGACCTACTGGTCTTCACTTGATGCGGGATTCTCCTTCGTAGTCATGGAGTCATCGGAGCCCACCACTGCTGAGATACGGGAGTTTCAGTCTAGTCTTTATCTCTGGTTTGGCGGACTGGCTATCCTGCTGTCCATTGCTCAGCTCCTGCTATTACGCTGGGGTATGAATCCTCTCAAACAGCTGGCAGGCGAACTATCCAGTATTGAAGCTGGTGAAAAGGACAGGCTCGAGCTTGAATATCCCCGCGAACTGCAGGGCGTCAGCAATAATCTCAATCTCCTCGTAAAAAGCGAACGTGAGCGCCAGAGCCGCTACCGAACCACGCTGGGTGATCTCGCACACAGTCTGAAAACGCCCCTTGCCGTGATCGGTGGTATTGTCCACCAGGCCAGGCTGCATTTAGATGAGTCGGATAAAGAACGGCCAACGAGGATTGATGAGTTGGAAGAGCAGATGGCAAGAATGAACCAGATTGTTTCCTATCAGCTCAAACGCGCTTCGAGCTCCGGCACAACCAGTTACCTTGGTGTTCCGGTAAAAGTGGCGCCGCTGTTCGAAAAAGTCACTGACGCGCTGGAAAAAGTTTACAGGGAAAAAGGCGTCAGGTTACTTCGCAGCCTTGAGTCCAACTCCGTTTTTCGCGGCGAGGAAAGTGACTTGATGGAACTGGCAGGCAACCTGCTAGATAACGCTTTCAAATACTGTAAAAGCGAAATTCGTATTCGGGTTAGCACCAAGGGTGACCGCCTGCAGCTGGAAATAGAGGACGACGGCAAGGGTATACCTAAGGAAGACCGAGGATGGGTCATGCAGCGTGGAGCCCGTGGTGACACGCTTAATAGCGGGCAGGGGATTGGACTGGCCGTCAGCGTGGATATCGTGAACAGTTACGGGGGAGATATCAGAGTGGATACTGGAGAGCTTGGAGGTGCCTGCATCCGAGTTACCTTGTAGGTTTTTTTAAAAAAGCGGAGCCAAGGCATTACGGGTTAAATTCATTCCGACGGAAGGGAGAGAAGCGGTTTCTGCATTTTTCTTACTAATTGGGTAGGTTTCCCTGTAAATCTAGCATTCAATTGGGGGCAGGTTTACAGGAGTTGTATAAACAACTCCCTGGTTTTGATCTGTCCCCAAGAGCCATCCTCTATGGAAGATGAGAATTGATTCAGTTCTAGAAGCTGAATCGTGCACCCACCTCAATAGATCTTCCTGCCTCCGGGGCGAACCCGCGCAGGAAGGAAGTGGAGAGACGAATTTCTTCGTCACCCAGGTTGCGGCCCCTGATGTACCAGGTAATCTCACTCTCTGCATTCAGGATCATCTGGTAGTTGGCGCCGATATCCCAGCGGGTATAGCCGTCTGTCTCCAGTTCGAAATCCCCGGGGCTGTCCTGGCGGGCAGCATCGAGAACGGACAGAAATGCTGACCAGTTACCAAGACTGTAATCCAGGCGTCCACCGATTCTACGTGGAGGCATTCTTGGTGCATCCCCATTGCCATCTAACCTTCCGTTGACAGTGTCGGCAAATAAATTCAGGGACAGGTTGTCGGATAACAAGAAGGTGGCGTCTACTTCGAAACCACTGAAGCTTGCATCAATCTGGCGATACTCTCTGACGGCAAACTCATCGATTTCCTCGCCTGTCGCAATCTGGGCGATGTAGTTATCAAAGTCATTGTTAAATACCGCTATGCTCAGTGTCATATTTTCGAGTGTGAGGTTCACCTGGAAATCAAAATTGTTCGACTCCTCCTCGCTGAAATTGCTGTTTCCAATTTCACAAGCGGAGGTGGCGAAATGGATGACACAGCCTTCTATGTCGGCGAGTCCGAAGTTTGAATAGAGCTCCTCAACTGACGGTGCACGCTCGGAGCGAGACCAATTGGCACCAAAAGAAGCTAAAGGGCTGATATCCCAGAGTGCCGATACCGACAGGCTGAAGGTATCGAAATCTCTGCCTGGTGCAGGAATGTTTGTGGGACCGTATTCATCTTTATTGAAGCGGGCGCCAAACTCCAGGGTCAGATCTTCCATATGGTAGTCCTCCACCAGGAAGAGTCCCATCGAAGAAACATCGACGACGGGGATATAGCTTTCCTCGCCAACAGCACCAAATTCCTCGTCAGCGGTCTGAATTCCAAATACCCCATGCCAGCCTGCCGTTTCGGTATGGGTCATCTGCAGGCGCTGCTGCCAGCCTTCATTGCTGAAAGTTGTGCCAATTTCACCGATTCCTTCCAGTTCATTGTGTTCGTACTCGGTATAGGTGAGGCGGTAGTCAACATGTTCAATAAGGGGGGTCAGGTTGCGCCATTCGCCAGTAAGGTCATAACGAATGCGCGCCATGTCAATAAAGACGTTTTTCTCTTCCTCACCATGCTCTTCCTCATGCTCGTGGGCATGTGCACCTTCAGGAAGTCCGTAGGTGTTTTCTATACGGTTCACTGCCAGCCCTATAAAGCCATTATCAAAGACAAAGGAGCCGCCAAAGGTGAATGCCTCGGATTCCCCTCCGGTGTTGCCGACATAGCCAAAGGTGTTCTCCATTTTCTCTTCATGTTCAGCGTGCTCTTCGTCATGATCCTCATCATGTTCACCCTCGTGGTTTTCCTCAAGGTAACCTTCTGCAATGGCAAAGCCGGGCACATCCAGGTCGTTCCATTCACGACGAACACCATCCAGGTGCCAGCTGAAATTTCCAGTGGAGAAATCCAGGCTGCCGACTATAGTGGACTCGTCAGCTGCCGTGTTGTGGCGTGTTTCCAGATTGAATTCCGGTGACTCAAATATCCTGCGCGGAACCCTGCGGTCAATTACGTTGACTACTCCGCCCATGGCGCCGCTGCCGAACAGCAGGGTGGACGGGCCACGCAGCACTTCAACCGCATCAGCCAGGATTGGCTCGATGGTGTTGGCATGGTCAGCCGAATTGGCCGAGACATCGGCATTGGAAATTGAGTTATTTAGTACCAGTACCCTGCGGCCCTGCTGACCTCGAATGACCGGTTGGCCTACCGCAGGTCCGAAAGAGGCGTTGTTGATCCCTGGCAGGTTCGCCAGTGTTTCCCCGATAGTGGCGCGGGTAGCGTTACGCAGTTCTTCACCTGCTAGCACGGTGATTGGCAGGGAAGTTTCCCCCACATTGGTATGAATAGCGGTCGTCACAATTTCATAGACATTGTCATCCTCGGCCTGGGCGGCAGCCTGTGCTGCCATGGCGGTCAGAATAGATGCTGTTAAAACTTTCATTGGTTGTCTCCAATTATTAAACATTGATACAGAAAACCCGGAGCAGCCTGAGTCCGGATTCCGTTTAATCGATGTACTTAATGATTGGAGAGAGGGGGGGCGCGGCCCTGGTAGGAAAGTCTGGCAGATTCCGAGACGACAGTTACTGTTCGGGGAACAGCAATATTTCGTGGGTTGATGGACGGAGTAATGACAGGACTGTCATCAAAAGTGATTTCTGTTGAACTAAAATGACAGAGACCACAGTCAACAACATGATCACTGTGATCATGCAGTGGTGAAGCCTGGATAACCTGCACACCGATCAGCGCCAGCGTGATCAGACTTATCTTGATGAATGTCCTTAGAGAATTCATGGTGTTTGACTATACACCCGGATTTTGAATTTGCCTAGATTTAGCTGAAAGAGACCTGAATAACGCTATTCTTTTTAAGTTACAGACCATCCATGAGGGATTCTCGGCCCCGGGGAATAAAGAGAACGTTATCGTAATTCCAGGCGGGGTTAAAATCATAGATTACGCCCTTGCGCGGCATAAACAGGCGCGTGCCTTTGCGTTTCAGCCAGGACAGCGGCTTGTTGCGCCAGTAAGTACGGTCATGATTGATCCCAACCGCATAGGCAATATAGTTTTCCTGCAGGAAGCGAAATTCCTCGGTACCGTTGAAACGGGCAGTGGCCACCGGGTCATTCCACTCCAGCGTGATGATAGGGCGCTGGGCCTGGATAGTCTGCGCCAGGCCCTTGATGACAAAATACTCATGGGCCTCAACATCAATCTTGATGAAGTCCACCTTCTCGATATTCTGCTCAGCCAGGAATGCATCGCCAGTTTGTTTGTGCACGGTTACCGGTTCCGAAGCGGACTCGCGCTGGTCGAAGCTCGACATGCCAAGGTTGCCATCACTGACCATGTAGATGGTGTCCGTCCCTTCGCTATCGGAAAGAGCCAGCTGGTGTGCCGTGATATTGCTGATGCCGTTCTGCTGTATGTTTTTTTTCAGGATTTCATAAATGTCCGGAATTGGTTCAAAAGCATGGACATGGCCAGCTGTCGTTGAGAAAGCCATGGCGTGGTTGCCAATGTTGGCCCCTATGTCGAGGACTGAGGGCGCAGAAAAGCGGGATAGGATGGCGTTGAAGACCTCTAGCTTTTCTTTCTCATGAAGCCCGTATTTTCGAATGTGCTTGCTGATATGATCGTCACTGAAAACGGTGACCTGTTGCTGCAGGCAATTGGTAAGCGTTTCTGTTCTGTTACTCATGGCAAACTCAGGTTAGGCATTTCGGATCAAACGAGTACTCGCCCCTGAGCCAGTCAAACAGCTCCTGCACCATGGGGTGCTCCTGGTAGGGCGTATAGCGCGTAACTAAATCGGCTTTTTCGCGATCACTTAATGCGGCCAGTCCCTGCTCCTCAAATAACGGCCAGTCTTCAATCAGAAGAGTGGCGAGCTTATCCGGGCAGAGCACACGGCAGGCTTCTTCAAGCAGCATGTCCGTGTTCACATCCATATCGCTGTAGATCTTGCTTAGCGTGTATAGCGGAAGCTGTGACAGGCTGGCCTGGTTCATGGGGTTTGAGATATGGCCTTGGGCCAGCTCCTTTAAACTTTGTGAACGGTTTTTGAATGCGGAAAGATGCAAGCGGTCAACCAGCTGTTCACTGTCATTGACCGGGTAGTTATCCCAAAGCAGGGGCTTGCGCGATAACTTTTCCGTAAGCTTCAGCATATGCTCATCTGGGAATTCCTCGGAAAATACACGGGGGCCGGTCCAGAAAATATCTATCCTGGAATCAAGGTGGTTGCCTAGGTCTTCAAGATAATTTTCTGGCGGCTTGCCAAAATGTTTTTCCAGCACCGGGTCATCGGAGTAGTAGGTTGGGCAGAAGATATACTGCCTGGCTTTGCTGTGACGGGTGACAAAATCCATAATCCGCAGCTGCTGATCCGCAAGGTTGGGTACGGCACCCTGCATGTCATCAAAGAGTATGCAAAGCGTTTCGGGGTTTATGTCGTTGATTTCCTCGAGCTTGTTAACAAGCGCGTCCTGCCCTTTAGAAGAAAAATCCAAATAGAGTTCAAAGGGACTTAGGCCGATACCAAATTCAATACCGGCTTCCCGGTAAAGCAAGGCCAACCTGGCCAGGGATTCACGGTGCTCGCTGGGCAGGGGTTTGGCCCACTCTTTGCGAAAGCAGTCATCATTCTTTGGGGCATAGAGATAGGTGGTAAAGCCGTTGCCACCAAGAAACTGGGCGTATTGCTGGCGGGCTTCCCAGGTCCAGCTCTTGCCAAAAAAGCCTTCGACAACTCCCAGTCTGAAAGGCTTAACCGTGAGCATACTGATTCCTAGACCCTTGCTGCCATTAAGTCCTTGACCCTGGCGAGGGCATTCTGAATATTCTCTGTGCTGCTGGCGTAGGAGAATCTGATATAGCCTTCACCCAGGTGGCCAAAACTTGTTCCCGAGACAGTAGCTACGCCTACTTCCTCAAGCAGTAGTTCTTCCAGTTCCTTAGATTTTATCCCGGTGCCGGTGATATTGGGAAAGGCGTAGAAAGCCCCTTTTGGCACGATGCAGGAGAAGCCAGGAACATCGTTGAGCAGATCGACAATTATCTTGCGGCGTTCATCAAAGGTGCCATGCATAACATCCACGGCATCCTGCGGGCCTGTCAGGGCCTCCATTCCTGCCAGCTGAATCGGAGCGGAGGGGCAGGAGTTGCTGTTGATCTGCATTCTTTCCGCGTGGTCGATTAGAGCCTCTGGCCATACGCCATAGCCTAGCCGCCAGCCAGTCATGGAATAGGTTTTACTCCAGCCATCAAGAAGGATGGTTCTGTCCCGAATGGACTCGTATTCAAGGAAACTGACATGCTCAAGGCCGTCATAAAGCAGCCGTGCATAAATCTCGTCGGACAGCAGTACTACACTGGGAAATTTTTCTAAGCCTTTGACAAAGTAATCTATGACATCGCGTTCCAGCACGCCGCCGGTCGGGTTTGCCGGAGTGTTGATGATAATCAGGCGGGTGCTGTCATTTATCTGCGCGAGCACTCGGTCCGGATCAAAGGCAAAACCGGTTTCCTCCAGCAGTTCAATAGGGACTGCTTTTGCGCCGGAGTAATTGATCATGGATTCGTAAATAGGAAAGCCCGGGTTCGGATACATAATTTCTGCACCGGGCTCGCCAAACATCATGATCGCAAAGAACATAGTAGGTTTGCCGCCGGGAACAACCATGACGGTTTCTGGGTCAACTGTTACGCCGCGGTATTTCTGAATGTCATTAGAAACAGCTTCACGAAGCTGAGGCAGTCCTTTGGCAGGAGTGTAAAAGTGAAAGCCATCGTCCATGGCTTTTTTGCCGGCTTCAACGATGTTTTCCGGCGTACGGAAGTCGGGCGCTCCAATTCCCAGATTTATTATGTCTCGGCCGGCGGCTTCCATGGCCTTGGCCTTGGCCAGAATTTTAAAGGCCGATTCTGTCCCAAGATGGGACAAGCTTTTTGCTAATTGCATAACTTCCTCGATATTTCGATTGTACTGAGGAGTAGCCCCAGACTAGTAGCGTTGTATCTTTTAATTTTGATAGTGAAATTATACTGTTTCAGAGTGTCTGCAAAAAGCCATTCACCAATAGGATAAATACAAGCGTTTTAGGGAATTTAAACATGTTGGTATGAGCAATAAATGGAAAAAATTTACATGACGGTATTAAACGTAAAAATATTGAGAGTTATGACAGACAAGCAACTTAAATCTATCAAGCATCAATGCATCAAAAAAAGCAATCCTTAGATTAACCTTGATGCTTGTGGGCGCTAAAATTTGAAGTCAGGGGCGATAAAAAGTAATCAATCGTCCGGCGCAGATTATGGCAATCCAGCAAAACAGAGAAATTCCTGCCATTAATTTCACGTTTACCGGCACTTCGGCATTTGGGCCAAGGAGCCTAGTTTTTTCAAAGGCAGTGGAGTAAAAGAAAAGCACGTTTATTCCAGCAACAAGCATGAATAGCATCTTGAAGCGAAATGCATCATTGAAGATGTACTGATCGGCGTCGCCCACAACGAACAGTGAGCCGGTCAGCATGTTGGCCAGGAATCCTGCTACGCCTAAAGGAATGAGTTTGTGGATGGCCGAAAAGGGAATGCCCCTAGCCAGTCCCAGCAGGCGCAAATCCACCAGGCCGACGGAGCCAATCAACAAACACAACCCGATAAAGTGGATTGACTCGCTTAGCGGCCATGACCATGCTCCCTGGGAGATGAAGGCATGGGAGAGAGCCGTACTTTGAAGCCAGTCTGAAATAGTTTCAAGCATTACAAGTCTCAATGCCTCCTAAAATGTCATCAGCTGGTTATAGGTATATGCCAGTAGCCGACCGGCAATAATGGCAACCGCCCAGAGTGCCGTGGAAATATAAGCCAGTTTTTTAGCCCTACTGGGGATGGCGCCAGTGTCAAAAACAGGGTTTAGCAGGATGGAGTTGGCGAACCAGCGTAGGTTCCAAAGGGCAAGGGCTATACATAGCAGCTTAATATAAAAGACGGGATTGGTAAGCGCCTTGGTTGGGTAACCGATAAGCAGCAGCACTCCTGAAACCGCATTCACCGTAAGTGCAATCATGGCGACTGGTAAGAATTTTCTAAGCAGGGTTAATGGAATGGCTTGGGCAATACCGACTACCCGTGCATTGATCGCCAGCGCCACGCCCACGAGGAATCCCATACCTAGTGCATGAAAGGAAATGATGATAGGAAAGGCCATGTGCCAGCCTGTTTCACCCCTGACCCAGAGGCTAGGCGCACTCGACTCAATCCATATAAAAACCGCATCCATAGCGCTCAAGCATAGGAAAATACAGGTTAAAAGGACAGCATAAAAGCTGGGGTTCTTAGTTTTTTAAGGACCGGAATGGTAAGATATTCGCCCGTTAAAGGTTCTTACATCAATTATTTTCCCGGATTCATGGCGGTCATTATTTCCACAGAGACCGGGGATATAACAATCAGATAGTGGAGAAAACCATGACAGCAAATACTCGCAAAGGCTATTTTATATTGGTGCTTGTTTTATCGCTGGCCTCGTGTGGCGTAGATGAAGCAGGAACAGGTACCACCAGCGCCCCGGAAATGACAAGTAATTTAGGTTCAGAAACCAGTGGGGTTGTTCCTTGCCAATCAGATCCCGGCATCTCCTATATCTGTGGACTGCTAAATGCGGAGGACCTTCTTAGTGTAGGTGGTACCGGCATGATCCTCACCTCCGGTATGAGTGGAGATGGCGTTAACGGACATCTTTACCTGATCAATCCTCTTGATGACAGCTTTGAGGAGCTGGTTTCGGGCCCAAATTACTCTGTGAACCATGACACCGGTATGTTCCCAAACTGCCCGGTGCCCATGGATATAAACAACTATTCAGCCCATGGCTTGGCTCTTAATGAAACCGAGCCCAACCGTTTCGACCTTTACATAACAAGTCATGGCGGACGTGAAGCCATAGAAGTGTTCGATCTTGATCTCAGTGAAGGCATTGCCGAGTTAACGTGGAAGGGATGCGTCACGCTGGATGCCAACATCATGCATAACAGCGTTGCCATTCTCTCGGATGGCGGTTTTGTGACTACCGAATTTGCTGATGAAAACGGTTTCGAACCAATTTTTGCCGGCGAGGTGAATGGCGGGGTTAAGGAATGGCATCCGGGTGGTGAGGCAGTTGTACTGGAAGGTACAGGACTTTCCGGTCCCAATGGCATTGTCGTGTCTGACGATGAGCGTTTCATGTTCGTAGCAGCCTTCGGTACTCGTGAAATGGTCAGGTTTGATCGCACCCAGGATCCTATGACCAGGGAAATTATCTCTGTCCCGGTAACACTGGATAACGTGCGCTGGGGTGAGCCTGGAAAATTAATCACTGCCGGTGGTAATGCCGAAGGCGGGGGCTGGTCAGTAGTTGAGGTTGATGCCGAGACACTGGAAGTATCGGTGGTGGGGTCGTTTGGCGCAGAAGTGGCTATGCAGGGCATCAGCTCTGCCCTCCTGGTCAATGATGAGATCTGGGTAGGGACATACAGCGGCGACCGTGTCGGTTATTTCAAGAAAAATTGAATTCTAATTGCATTGTGGAGCCGGTGACATAATCGCCGGCTTTTTTTATTTAAGGAGTTCAAATGAACAAACAACATGCAATATTGTTTGGCCTAGCCTTAATGACGACTAAGGTCGATCATGTGTACGGGCAGAATGAAGAAAACTATGAGGCCAGCATTGCGTTGGGTTATGTAGGCACCTCTGGTAACACTGACACGGATACTTTTAATACTGAGATTCTCTTTGCTTTGCATGCGGAGAAATGGGAGCACAACCTCAAATTCCAGGGACTGGGTTCGCAGGAGAATGCCCAGGCAACTGCAGAGCGTTACTTCCTGCAGAACAAATCAGATTACAAGTTCGATGGAGACCAGTACCTTTTTATTAAGGGTAGTTATACCGACGATCGCTTTAGTGGTTTTGATTACCAAGTCGCAATTTCTATTGGATATGGCCGACATTTTCTTAACAATGATCGGTTTGAACTCCAGGCATTTGGAGGTGTTGGCTATCGCCAAAACGATATCATCAATGCCGATAGAGAAAGTGAGACCATTGCATCCGTTGGCGAGGAATTTAAATGGAGCATAAGTGATAATGCCGTATTCACTCAGAGTTTCAGTTCGGAAATAGGTGACCAACGGGCCATCTCTGTACTAGAGATAGGACTGGAGACTAACATTATCGGTGATATCACCACCAAGGTTACCTTCCAAGCGAGGAATAATTCCAAGGTGCCTGAGGGGCGCAAGAAGACTGATACTCTTACGTCTATTAGCCTCGTCTACTCATTCTAAATATTCACTTTTTACAACGATTAATCAGTGAATTAGTTGATGCATCAAAGCCTGATGCCTCGGCTTCGCCAGTCAAAGCTTCGTAAACGTCTTTGCTCATTACCTTGCCCGCCTCCACGCCAAACTGGTCAAAGGCATTGATTCCCATCAGTATGCTTTGCACATAGACGCTGTGTTCATACGCGGCAAGCAGGCTGCCCAGTGATTCGGGGGTAAGGTTGTCTAGCAAAAAGGTGTTGCTGGGTTTATTGCCGGCTACCTTTATATGCGGATCGTTCGACTCCCTGCCGGCCATGAGCACCTGGCTTTGGGCTAAGCAGTTAGCCAGCAACTGTTTATGCTGCTCTTTATTCTCTGAATCGGTCCCGGCTACAGCAATAAAATCTGCGGGTACCAGCAAGGTTCCCTGGTGGAGGAGTTGATGAAAGGAGTGCTGCCCGTTGGTACCGGCGCTTCCCCAGATCACGTTTCCGCTATGCTCTATCGGATTGCCATGCCGGTCAACGGCTTTACCCAGGCTTTCCATTGAGAGCTGCTGCATCCAGGCGGGTAACAGGTGCAATTGCTGACGGTAAGGCAGTACCGTTTTACTTTGTGCCTGACAGAAACAGTTATACCAGGTATCCAGCAATCCCATGATCACAGGGATATTTCCTGCGAGCTCTGCTTCCTGGAAATGCATGTCCATGTTGTATGCTCCAGCTAGGAGATTCCTGAAATTCTCTATACCTATGCCTAAGGCGACAGGAAGCCCAATTGCTGACCAGAGGGAATAGCGGCCGCCGACCCAGTCCCACATGGGAAAAATATTTTCGTCGGCTATTCCGAAAGCCTGTGCTTTTTCCTTGTTAGCGCTGACAGCAACAAAATGCTTGGCCAGGTCCTGCTCATTGCCATCAGCTTCAAGGAACCAGCGCCTAGACGCCTGGGCATTCAGGCTGGTTTCCAGCGTGGTAAAGGACTTGGAGGCAATTATGAACAGGGTTGTTGCTGGCTCAAGATTCTCAAGAGTCTCCTCGAGGTGAACTGGGTCTACGTTCGAGACAAAATGGCAGCGAATCCCGTCGAGTTGGTAATCACTGAGGGCGGTATAAACCATGGCTGGCCCAAGATCAGAGCCGCCAATGCCGATATTGACGACATCAGTGATGGGATCTTCCTTGTATCCCTGCCATTCCCAGGCAGTGACCCTTGAAACAAATGACTCCATTTTATCCAGGGTAGCATGCACTTCCTGCTCATAGGATGAATTCTTGTGTGGGGACCTTAGTGCCACGTGCAGGGCAGGGCGATCCTCGGTGTTATTGATGTGATTACCGGCAAACATGGAGGTGATGGCAGAGGACATCCCTGCCTTTTCAGCCAGGGAGAGTAAAAGCGCCATGGTAGAGGCGTCCACGAGATTCTTAGAGTAATCCAGTAGGATACCGGCTGCTTCGACACTAAACTCCTCGAAACGGTTGGGATTTTTAGCAAAAAAATCACTGATTTGCCGGCCTGAGATTTCGGGCTGGTGCTCCTGGAGGGCTTTCCATTCGGGGCTTGAGGTGAGGGATGACACGATAATTCCCTGGGTCAGAATTTTGAGTAAATTCTACCGCAAATATTGAACAAAATGGTGGGCATTGATAAACTGCGCGCCTTTTCCCGATCCAAGAAAGATGCGATAAAGTAACTTTCTTTAATCGGTAAGTCCCCGGGTGAAGAGGCGACTCTTGGTGCCGGGCACCAAAAAGATTTAAGCCGGCATAGCTCAGCCGTGGTAGAGCAACTGACTTGTAATCAGTAGGTCCCGAGTTCGACTCTTGGTGCCGGCACCACTTCAAAACCCCAGCCCACTGGCTGGGGTTTTTCGTTTACGATTCCAAATCAAATACTCCAGGACGCAAATTTCAGTGGTTATTAAAAGCCCGACCTTGCCAAGTCGAACTTTTTTTTGTGATAGGCTTTCTTTTCTGGCGCTTAAACATAGCAGGAATAAAAAAAATGAAAATAAACCGTAGAGGCCTCCTTAGAGCGCTTTCCGCTGGGATGGGGATGTCTGTAATGCCCCTGGCAGGATTCGGGCAGGAATCCAATACAAAGTTGATTTTGCTGGGAACCCAGGGAGGCCCAAACTTTAATCTGGAGAGGGGAGAGACCGCGTCGGTATTGCTGATTGACGACATACCATACCTGATTGATTGCGGATACGGCACCAAGAGAGCGCTGCTGCAGGCCGGCATAAACTTTCTTACCTTGCCCAAGATATTTCTTACCCACCTGCATGATGATCACGTTGCTGATATTCCAGCCCTATTAAGCCATCAGTGGACCCAGGGCAGGGTGGATCCGACTGCGGTCTATGGTCCCTATGGCACAGATGCCCTGGTTGAAGCGGCCTTGCAGTTCGCCAACGCTAATACTGAAATTCGTTTCATTGATGAGCAGCGTACCCTGCATCCTTCAACAGTATTCAGTGGTGTAGTGCTGCCCGCCACACAAACTGTTTACGAGGCTTATGAAGATGAACGTGTCAGGGTTACATCGATTGAGAACACGCATTTTCCCGAATGGGCTAAGGCCGATATGCCTCACCGTGCACTGTCCTATCGCTTTGATACACGGGACCGCAGTATTGTCTTTTCCGGTGATACTACCTATTCACAAAATCTGGTGACCCTGGCGAAGGATGCAGATGTGCTGGTCTGCGAAATCATGGAACTCGAAGAAACCAGAAGATGGTTCGGTCTGGCGACTGGCGGAGAAGAGGGCGATTTGTACCAGGATGCGCGTGAAGGAATTCTTCAGCATATTGTTGAAACGCATACAACTACTGAACAGGCTGGACGCATGGCGTCAGAAGCCGGTGTCAAAACACTTGTTTTGAACCATGTCATACCTGGGGCTTTGATGAATTTGCCGGATGAGGCTTATTTTGAAGGTATTCGCCGCCACTATGACGGCGAAGTTATTGTGGGCAAAGATCAAATGGTGCTCTGATTCTCTGTAAGCAATTTGCTAACCTAAACAGCGTCGAACGAGCACAATATTATGAAAGTGATAACCTGGTGCTGAGTGCCCGCGTTGTTAACAACTAGTCAGAAATACCTCAATACCCAGGGTATGGGTCGTAAGAATCCCCTGGCGCGCTGACATGCTGTGAGTTGTATTCTTGGGTCCGGCGCAAGTACTCATCTGTTGCATCACTTTCAGCGAGAATGGCCGCTTGCCTGGCATCTATTCGTTGCCATTCAGCCTTGCTTAGGCATAGTGATTCACGCATACGGCTGCCACTGGGTGAATCTACAGCACGGCATTCACGATCTCTTGCCACTTCCGGATCAGTCGCGGTGCAGCCGCTCAGAATCATGGCGGCCAGCACTACTGGTGTAAGTGTTGATAGTTTGGTTTTCAATACTTCGCGCTCCTTTTTTCGAACAGTCAATCTAGGCCTTTTGCATCCGTTTCCCAGTTGGGATTAGTGCACAAGCCACATTGGTCTCCAATAAACATCATACCCGCTTTTTCATTTCCCTTGAAATGGTACAGCAGCCAGTTAGAGGCTACGTTTGCATATTCGCCCCCACCAGGATGGTACAGGGTAGCCGTGTGTCCCGCATTTTCCCTCGCGCCGTAGAACACTGGTACGTGATCAATGAGGGCGAAATTTTCCTGTGAGGGTTCATACATAAAATCCACTTCCCCGCCGTTGATCAGCAGTACAGAGCCATTCAGATAGGCAAGGGACTCAGTGGTGCCCCGGCCAGCCGGTGTGTTCGGACTTGGTGCTGAGAGGGCAGTGTTGAACATGCCAATAGTATCAGCGCGAGGATCAAGACCTGCTGTTGCGGCCAGCATGCCGCCGCATGATTGACCCATCAAGGCCATCTGACTGGTATCAATGCGCCCCTGCAGATGTGAACTATTGCGCGTATTCTCCGCTTCCGCCCAGTCCATGGCTCGCCTGAAATCACCAGCATTTGCTTGGCCGCGCGCTTCTTCTCCTTCCTCCGGTTCCACCGGCATGGTGGTCATAACCAGGAATCCATGGGAGGCGATCGTGCCCAGAAAGCCGCCGGCACGGCGACCATCAATGTTGCACCCACCCTGAACCCAGATCACCACGGGCATATAATCATTGTCAGGAAATTCACCGAGGGCAACGGGACGAATGATAAGAAAGCCCGGATCGTTGAAAGCCGCTTCCCAGGTCACCCGGTAGGGACCAGGTTCTGCTAGGGGTGCCCCTTCAAGAGGTAGCTGACGAGTGATCTGATCAAATGTGATGCCTGGAGGTTGAGCCAGAATACCGCTGGTGCCGAGGCAGGCCAGTGCCATAATCAAAAATTTAGTCAGGTTGCGCATAATCAGTTTCTCCCGTTAATTTTTACTGTAAACACTATATGAGGATATCTATTATTCCTATCGGAATGTTAGCAAAAATAGTGAAAATTCCACCGCAACTTTTAACTACGGGCTGCAATTTAAAATTTCGCACGTCTTGAATAATTTCGTAAATCAACGCATTCTCAAGACTGTTTGATGAGTGCCCCAAAAGAGCCCCGTACTCCATGTCTTTTCTTAGAAACTCCAAGCATAAAAATGTCATCAAGATTGGCATAGCCTACCTGGCATTCGCATGGTTCCTGGTCCAGGTAATTGCGACTTTGACCCCGTATTTTAACTGGCCATGGATACTTGTCCGCGGATTTTCTTTCATGCTGATCGGCGGCTACCCACTCGTTATGCTAATGGCGTGGGCCTATGAGGCAACGCACAGAACGAAGGGCTGGGAGGAGGAGAACAGAATTGCCAACGAGGAAATTGGCAAGGGCTGGAAATTTCCTGTTTTTATCGGCTGCCTGGTCGGTATGTCCATCTTCATATTTTTAATCGATATTTTCATCCTGCGAGCAGAAATTAGTTCTGCGGCAGATTCGCAGGATGTAGGCAGTAATATGGAGCAACTTTTCGTCGAGAAAAACCGGCTTGCAGTAATTAACGGGTAAGAACTGTTTAAATATCTTCTTCCCGGTCCGGCCAGATAAACCCAATCGGGTTCCTTTCTTCTGCTTCCCTGATTTCCATGGCAAAACACATCATCTGCACAGTGGATTGGTGCGCAAAGAGTGTGACCGGGTTGCCCTGCAGCAGGCCCTCAATTCGAATCCCGTCAAAGGATACCTGGGCCAGGCGCACGACTTTGACTTGTACTCCACCATGCAGAATCGCCATCACGGCAGGCTGGAAGTTGGGAGGCAGCTGGGCGCGCCAAGCCTTTACCTCGGTTGCGAGCGCCGCGAGAAATACGGCTGCACTGCGATACTCGTTTTTTTCCTCTTGGCTGCAGGATTCGGGCAAGGGACAGTAGAGCGCATCCTTCTCAATATGGGGTGGTGTAAAGCCCGGCACATGAGCCACTTGTTTGTTCAGGTGCTCCATGATGCCTTCCAGTGTTTTTGGCTTTTCTTCAGAAAGCGAGTCATCAGTCATGATTTTTTCCGTTAAATCGTTGATTTTGAAGCTATCTTTGCATGTTGAAAAAACTGTCAGTTTTTCTCACGGACTTACGTTCTCGAGCAGGTAAAACTCTTTCAGGATACTGCGCCACTCCGCGTACTGCTCCTTAAGCGTACCGGAGAGCTGGTATATGGAATTCTCCAGTGTCACGTCAGTAGGTAGCACCTCGTTGGTGAAACCCTCGTTAAGCTCATCAAGATAATGATCCTGCATCCTGGTCCAGCGAAAATTGTTATAGCTTTCCTTCAATGCGATATAGCTGCCGCGGCGCAGGTCATCACCCTGTTCAGCTTCGCGTTGTATTTTTGCGGCTTCACTGGCGAGCTGATCTCGCCGGTACTTTCGCCATAAATCATAGATGGGTTTGATTGTGACGAAGAAATCCTGGTACTGCTCGTCGACGACATCAATAAAGACATATTCATGTTCTCGTATCTCGGCAATTCGAAGGAGCATGGGGTCATTGGCGGCTGGCAGGCGTGTGAGCTGGATGAGATCTTCCACTTCTTCAAGATAATCAGCAAAGGCGTCAGGTGAAAGAGCGGCGGCATAGCGCAGGGTGGCGATTTTCTTGATTTCCAAGACCTGTTCGGGGGTTAAGGACCGATAAGCGGATAACAGATCATTATGAATGTCGGAGTACAGATACAGGAATGGATCGGTACCAAGCAGAGGTTGATTGAGGGAGACGCTTTCCACAGCATTGTTGGTGTAGGTTTTATCAATCCAGTATCGGCCTGTGGCATCGACTGCCTTCAGCGTCAGCGCAAGCATCGCACCATTTGAATCAATAATGCTGGCTGATATCTGCAGCTCAGCCCCGGTATCTTTATCTGGCAGCAGCCTGACGGCGCCCCAGTTACCACTTTCCTGCAGGACCAGTCGCAGGAATGATGGCAGGTATCTCGCCTCGGCTTGCCGAACGGCCGGGTAAATCTGCTCCTGTTCTTGGTTGATAACTTCTTTGGGCAGATTCATATCAAACACCTCGATGCTAACATCGAGGTACGGGGGTTGGGCCTTTGCTGTCGCAGCAAAGAGCAGTAAAAAACTGATAGAAATGAGTCTGAGATGCATCAGTTATCAGTCCTGCGACAGACGTTATTCCGTGTCAGGGTGAGAATGCAGTCGATATTGCTGTCTGGCACATCAAAGCGGCGATAGTAATTGCTAATCGTCATTGGTGTTGACACGGTATCAGAGGACACCGTGGTCGTTATGTTGAGCTGCCTGCCGTCTGGTGACAGGGTCACCTGATAATAGATACGCAGGCCATCCTGGAGAGTGAGAAAAAACAGGAGCTGGTTGCCGTTCCAACTACACTGCTCGGTGCCGAAAGGTGTTTCAGTAATCATTGTCTGGCGGTTGAAATATTCACAAAGCAAGGCGAAATCATCTTCCCTGCCTATTTTGATCCGGAAGCGATCCTGGTCTATCTCAAGCACCGGCATACGGGTGATTTCCTCGGTAAACCGGGCAAGTCCTACAATGGTTTCCATGGAACCAATTGGTGCACCTCCTCCCAGAGTCGCACGTTTGTTCAGTCCATCGTTTTGAGTATTTATGCGGCGCTGAATATCAAACATGTAGAGATTGAACTCCGTTTCAAAGTCGTCGCTTTGTTGATAATCCTTTTCCCAGTTTCCTGACATATCTACCACCTCAAACTCAGCCAGCTCAGGCATGTTGACAACATCCACGGTTGCACAGGCACAGAGAAGGCAAAGCATCATCAGAGAGAGCAGAATTTTTCTTAGCAAGGTCATGGGTTTAAGTTGCAAGCAGCCTGTTTCTTTGCAGGTTCGTGAAAGTGTACCAAAGCACTTCAGGTTTTGGCGGATAATCCGAAATTTCGGACATTTGGTGGTTGAGGACGTTCATAAAAAGACCAAACCCACCAGAGTGAATCCGGGCTTTATACCGGGGCCTGTTGTCTGGCAATCAGGGGATGATCAACGCTTCCGCAACGTCTGACCAGTCCGGGCGCTGGCGGAAGTTCTCCTCAGCAAACTTGGCAAGAATTTTACCATCCGGATTTACAAACATAATGCCGGGCTGGGGCACGCCGTAAGCAAAATGTCCGGGTTCGTAATCGGTATTGAGGATGTTGTAGGCATTCACATGCTTGATATTCTCGTCATGGAGCAGGGTGAAGGAAACCTCCATGTCTTCTTCAACTAGCTTGAGTGTTTCGATCGGGTCATAGGTGATAGTGACGATATTTAAACCCAGGGTGGAAAAGGCGTGCTTGGCCTCTTCAAGCCCTTCAAGCTGTGCCTTACAGTAAGGACACCAGTCAAAGGAGCGATTGAACATCAGCAGAATACCGTTCTTTCCTGAGAGTGTTTTCAGGGTCTGCAGCTCTCCATTCTGATCTTGTGCCTCTAGGAGAGGGATGGTGGAGCCCACCGGATAGTCGGGTGCCCAGTCAAAATCTTGGGCGAAGGTTCCAGGTGTGATACTGATGATCGCCGCTATCAGAAACATGCGCAGGGTAATCGGACCCCGTCTTGATTGAGAAAAAAGAGTAAGCATTCCGATGTGCTCCTTGTTGTTATGGCCTGGTGGCTCAGCTTATGCCCAAAAAGAACTCGACAGGAACATTTTTCTTTCAGGAAGGCTGGATTAGTAAAGTTTTTTTGACAACATCCTTCTAAAGGAAAAAAGAGTTACCGGCATTATTTTCAGGGCGATATCAAAATAATTTCAATAGTTTTATGCACATAGATAAAAATTGTAAGAATACTGTTTAAGAACATTCAGTAAGATCGAAAAATTGTAACTCTATAGCCATAACATGTTGATTTATAATTTTAATTTTTAAAAAAATTTTTAAATTATTGGTTAAAAATTCCCCGTTTTGCAATTTTTTGGTGCATGATGACTGGACTCTTACACAGATTTATCCACAGCTAACTGGCTTATCCACAGATGTGGATAACTTTTTGACGACAGTTCCTCATCTTAAAGCTTATATCCCCTACAATGGTGATTTTTTAGGTCAGGAACTAGCCGTGGGTACCGAGCATGAACTGGCATTGCGCGTCAGGGATTATGAATGTGATCTGCAGGGCGTTGTGAACAATGCCGTGTACATGAATTACCTGGAACATGCACGTCATGAGTTCCTGAAATCTCGCGGTGTCAATTTTGCTGAGGTGACCCGCCAGGGCATCCACCTTGTGGTGGTCAGGGCAGAACTGGATTACAAGCAGTCATTGACTTCCGGAGACCGGTTTCTCATCAGGACTTGTTTTGAGCAGGATGGCCGCCTGAAAATTATTTTCATCCAGAACATCATACGCCTCGATGATCAGGCGCTGATGCTGTCCGCCAGGATTACGGCAACGGCACTTAATGAAAAGGGGAGACCCTTTGTCCCGGAGGACATTTTGGTGAAACTGGCCTAAATTTTTTGACAGGATTTTATTTTGACTCCCCCGATTGAGTGGCAGTATCCTTGTGCGCCATCCAATCCAGGCAAAATCAGGGGTATCAATGGCTCTTCCCAAGATAGGCAACGAGGCACCTGCCTTTTCACTCAAAGACCAGAATGGCGACAAGCGCAGTCTCAAGGATTACCTGGGCAGCATTGTTGTGCTGTATTTCTACCCAAAGGCAATGACACCGGGATGCACGGTGCAAGCCTGTGGCATCCGTGACAGTGAAAAAGCCCTGAAAAAAATGGGCGTGGAAGTACTGGGTGTGAGCATTGATCCTTACCCGAGGCTTGCCAAATTTGCTGAGCGGGACAAGCTCAAGTTCACTCTAATGTCCGACGAGGACCACAAGGTGGCCGACAAGTATGGCGTCTGGGGCCTGAAAAAATTCATGGGCCGCGAGTTCATGGGACTGAAGAGGACCTCCTTTATTATCGATCAGGATGGGCGCCTTCGTCACATCATGGAAAAAGTGAATACTAAGAAACACCATGATGATGTGATGGACTGGATCAAGGAAAACCTCTCCTAGTGTGATTTGCAGCGGGATGTAAAAGGGTCGTCAGCGTGTTATGAAACTGTTTTACAAGCAATATTCAGAATCCGGTAATCCACTAATCATTCTCCACGGGCTGTTTGGCAACCAGGGCAACTGGGGACAGCATGCGAAGATATTCGCCAATACCTTTGCCGTTTATGGATTTGACCACCGCAATCACGGTAGGTCGGAGTGGGAGAAGGGCATGAGTTATTCAGCGCTCGCCTGTGATGTCCTTGACACCATGAAGCTGCTGAATATTCAAAATTCTCACTTCATTGGGCATTCCATGGGTGGAAAAACAGCCATGCAGTTGGCGCTGTCGAATCCTGAAAAAGTGAACAGGCTGGTGGTAGTTGATATCGCACCTGTCCAGTACAAGCCACACCACAACGAAATTTTTGCCGGGCTCGAATTACTAAATCTGGACTTGATAGACAACCGACAGGATGCCGATGAGATCCTGCAAGAGTACGTTTATGAAAAAGGTGTCAGGGATTTTCTGCTGGCTAACTTGCAAAAAGACGAGGAAGGTAATTTTACCTGGCGCATGAATCTCGATGCGATCAGGGACGAATACGACAACCTGATCAGCGGTCTCGAAGCCGATGCGCCTTTTGAAGGCAAGGTGCTATTCGTGAAAGGGGAAAGTTCTAGTTACATCCTGAAAAAATACGAAAAGGAAATCATGCACCTGTTTCCTAATGCTGACATCCAGGAAATCAAGGATGCCGGGCACTGGGTTCACACCGAAGAGCCTGAACTTTTTCAGTCCATGGTCTACAAGTTTATCAAGGATTGATCAGTAGCTACTGCAGCCGACAGTTTTTTGAAAATTGTGACTTAAGGAACTCCATCTGGTCAGCCCGTATACGCTTGCTGTTAACCAGTGCCAGATACTCGGCGGAATTGGGTTCATAGGGCAGGGCGAGCAATTCCATGTGTGCTTCTTCCGGTGTACGGTCCTGTTTGTGGTGATTGCAGCGCCTGCAAGCCGCAACCACATTAACCCAGGTGTTAGCTCCGCCGCGGGAAGTCGGCAAGATATGGTCGCAGCTCAAATCCTTGTCCTGAAATTCCTTTCCGCAATACATGCAAAGATTCTGATCTCTCCGGAAGAGAATGCGATTTCTCAGCGCAGGTTTCTTGGGTTGGCCGTTATGCAGTTCACCGGCACAGGCAACGATGCTGTGCAGTGAAATGGAGGATCGTTCACCGGTAATTCGTGAAATGCCGCCGCGGACTGTGAGGATGGTGTCACCCAGTGTCCAGGTAACGAGCTCTCGAGCGTAGAGAGTAGTAGCTTCCTGCCAGGTTAGCCATTCAATGGGATGGCCGGCAATATTGAGTCGTAGAATGTGTGCGTGACTGTTATCTATTTCCATAAATCCAGTGATGACATGCCAGACCAAAAAACACTAGCCCTAAAATAAAAACACGTCAACTCCTTATAAATATTTTAACCGGATGCTTTCGCATCCTTTACAAAAAAGCTGGTTTCCTTTTTATTTCTCGAGTAGCGCAATCAGTGATGAAGTGTCCCAGCGATTGCCGCCCATTTCCTGGATTTCAGCATAGTAGCCGTCAACTATTTTTGTAATGGGCAACATAGCGCCATTCTTGCCGGCTTCTTTCATGGCTATACCCAAGTCTTTGCGCATCCAGTCCACGGCAAAGCCGAATTCGAATTCATTGTTCATCATGGTGGCAAAGCGGTTTTCCATCTGCCATGACTGGGCCGCGCCCTTGCTGATCACGTCCATGACTTTTTCCACGTCGAGACCGGCCCGCTTGGCAAAATGTAGGCCTTCCGAAAGAGCCTGAACAAGTCCGGCAATGCAGACCTGGTTGACCATTTTGGTGAGCTGACCGAAACCCGAGGGCCCCAGTAATCTCACGCTTGCCGCAAAGCTCTCTATTACGGGCACAGCTTTCTCAAAGGCAGCTTCATTGCCGCCGATCATAACAGTGAGCTTGCCGTTTTCTGCACCGGCCTGTCCCCCGGAAACCGGGGCGTCCAGGAATGAGAAACCTTTTACCTCGGCAATGGCAGACAGTTCCCTGGCCACAATGGCAGAGGTTGTCGTGTTATCGACAAAAACTGCACCTGCTTTAACGGACTCAAATGCGCCGTAAGGACCAACAGTTACTTCGCGAAGATCATCATCATTACCCACGCAGGCAAAAATGAAATCTGCGTCGCGTGCAGCATCAGCCGGCGTCGAGGCTGAGCTTCCCTTGTAGGTTTGCTTCCAGTTTTCGGCTTTCTCCGCAGTGCGGTTATAGACGGTGACGTCATAACCTGCGTTGGAAAGATGACCCGCCATTGGAGAACCCATTACCCCGAGGCCGATGAAACAGACTTTAGTGCTCATTTTTGATTCCGGTATGCATGATTTGAAATGAAGGCAAGCATACTAAGTAAGAGGTACAAGGAACAAGGAGCAAAGCTTAGGGATGTTTATTTTCTTGTGGCTTGTGGCTTGTTGAATTAGGTGGGTTCCTTAACTCTGATTGGTAATGTTAAGCTTGTGAGTGCATTGATTTTTGTAGGGGGTTTCATGTCAGAATGGCTGGAAGGTAAGGTTGTTGAAAATATTCACTGGAATGACGGCCTATATACACTGAAGATTGATGCTGATATTTCACCATTCACTGCCGGTCAGTTTGCCAGCCTGGCGTTGATGATCGATGGCGAAAGAGTCGCCCGCCCTTATTCCTTTCTCAGCGCTCCCCATGAGAAGCCGCTGGAATTCTTTTTCTATACAGCCGACAAGGGCGTGTTGTCCAATGCCCTTTATGCCCTGCAACCCGGTGACACGATACTGGTTAAAAATCCTGCCAACGGGTTTTTCACCTTGGATGAAGTACCACAGTCGCCTGATCTATGGATGATAGGCACTGGAACAGGCATCGCGCCTTTCCTGTCTATACTGAGAACCACGCAAGCCTGGGAAAAATTTAAAAACCTAGTGTTGCTGCAGGGAGTAAGAAACAAGGCTGACCTGCAGTACCAGGACATGATTCAAGGATTGCGTGAGGTGCATGGAGAACGCTTTCGGTTCCAGGGCTTTGTCAGCCGGGAGGAAGTGGAGGGCACCATCCAGGGCCGAATTCCCGCGGCCATCGAGGATGGCAGCCTAGAAGAGGCCGTGGGACTTGAATTATCACCGGAAAATTCCCAGGTAATGCTCTGCGGCAATCCGGATATGGTCAAGGATGCGGTGGATTTACTCAAAGCTCGCGGGCTCACCAAGAATCTTCGACGCAAGCCGGGGCAGATCACCACGGAAAATTACTGGTAATGATCACCTCTCAGCCTTATGTCCTTACCGGGCCTGATTATTACTGTTCGGAATAATTAGTTACAATTCGTCTCCTGTGTCGGGCAAGGTCCCGAAAACTCTATAAGTGACCGATTCTCTTATGCAAAGCAAACTGCAATTCTTAGTACTGTTACTGCTTTTTGCCCCACTGCTGCAGGCAGCCAGCAGGGATGAGCTCGGCTGTATCACTGGTGACTGTGCAAATGGCAAAGGCACGCTGGTCGAGGAAACCGAAAGGGGGCTTCGTACCTATCGTGGTGATTTTATCGACGGCAAGTTCCATGGCTTTGGCCGGCTGACCTATGAAGATGAAAGGGAACACTACAAGGGCCAATTTAAGAGTGGTAAGAAATGGGGACGCGGCACACTTTGGGATAGGAATGGCAACATTTACATGGGTGAGTGGCGCAATGACCGCCGCAATGGAAGCGGCCTCCAGGCTTTCAAAGTGCAGGGATGGAAAGAAGACCGTTATACTGAAAACTGGTTGAAGGAAAATTCAGAGAATTACTATGGCCAGTTTAAAAATGATGTTTTTTATGGAGAAGGTACCTACCGCTGGGAGGATGGTACCAAGTATGTTGGACAATGGGCTGCCAACAAAAAACATGGCAAAGGTTACTTTGACCATGGCACCGGACACAAGGCCTGGCGCAATTTTGAATTCGACAAGCGCATTTTCGATGAGCGCTTCGAATTTTCAGACTAATCTTAACTAACTTCTGCTTTAGCAACATCTAAGTACTCATGGATATCGAAAATTTTAGGCGCGAGTACCTACAGGGCGGACTCAGCCGCGAAGATCTTCAGGATGATCCCATCGCCCAGTTCAATACCTGGCTGTCCCAGGCCGTTGAGTCCGGTATCGGCGATCCTACCGCCATGGTTGTCAGTACGGTCTCTGCTGAAGGAAAGCCGTCACAGCGCATCGTGCTCCTCAAGCATGTTGATGATGACGGTTTTATTTTTTATACCAATTATGGGAGCCGCAAGGCTAAAGAAATAGAAGATAACAACAAGGTCAGCCTGCTGTTTCCATGGAACAAGCTAGACCGCCAGGTAAAGGTGGGCGGCACAGCTGAAAAAATTTCAGTGGCAGAGTCCGCCAAGTATTTCATGTCCCGACCCAGGGACAGCCAGCTGGCAGCCTGGGCCTCGAAGCAAAGCAGAAAAATCATATCCCGGGAATTCCTGCTTACCCAGCTTGCCGATATGAAGGAAAAGTTTGCGGCTGGAGAGGTCCCCTTGCCAGATTTCTGGGGCGGCATACGGGTAAGGCCGCACGAAATAGAGTTTTGGCAGGGTGGGGAGCACAGGATTCATGACCGTTTTGAGTATTGCCTTCAAAACGACGGCTCCTGGGAAATATCGCAGCTCGCTCCCTGAGCTCACATTACCTCAATTCTATAGTAAAATTATGAAATTCTCGGGGCAGGGTGCAATTCCCTACCGGCGGTAAATTACGTTTGCCATCACTTGCAGCGTTATGAGCCCGCGAGCGCCGAAGCCATATGGCTTCGGGACAGCAGATCTGGTGTGATTCCAGAGCCGACGGTGACAGTCCGGATAAGAGAGAATAAAAGCATGCTTGTCTGTGCATTCTGCCAGGTGATTCGTGCTCTTCTCCTTGTGCTCCGAATTAAATTATTTCAGGAGCAATCCATGCATAAAGATGCCAATAAGAAAATCGCTTTTATCCAGTCCTGCTGGCATAAGGATATTGTTGACCGCTGCCGCGAAGGGTTTTCAGCACAACTGGCTGAATATGGCATGTCTGCAGAGGTAGACTACTTCCAGGTACCGGGAGCCTTTGAGCTGCCGCTCAAATGCAAACAGCTGCTCGTAACCGACGAATACGCTCTGGTGGTGGCTGCCGGTTTCGTCGTGGACGGGGGTATTTACCGGCATGAGTTTGTTGCCCAGGCCGTAATAAGCGGCCTGATGCAGGTCCAGCTTGAAATGGCAAGACCGGTGTTGTCAGTTGTACTCACACCGAAGGACTTCCAGGAGACTGAGGCGCATCAGAATTTCTTTCTTGAACACATGATTGTAAAGGGAAAAGAAGCAGCGGACGTGGCTGTTTCAGTGCTTGAACCAGCAGAGTCAGGCGGTAAGCCGCAGGAAAAACTTACTAGGGTGTCTTAAAAGACTAGGGCAGTACGTACCAAAGCAGCGCCGGCAGCAGTGCAAATGACATGAGCGTGGAGATCACCACCGTGGCGGCCACCTCTTCCGGCTGCCGGTCGTACCGAATCGCAAACAGGTAGGCAAATACTGCTACCGGCATAGAGCACTGCATAATCAGTATGCCCCGGGCGGCACCCTCCAGCCCCAATAACATGGCAACACCGATGCCAACTGCAAAGCCAAGGCCAATTCGCATCACGGCAAGGGTGAGGCTGCGCTGTAAACTGGTGATTTTGAATTGCGCGAGTGATACGCCTAGGGCAATCAGCATCAGAGGAATGGTCAGGCCGCCAAGCAAGTCGGTCGTGTTATAGATCCACTCAGGTGACTCCACACCTGCGAACACCAACGACACGGTCAGAATAACCGTCCAAAACATGGGGTTGCGTGTCAGCTCCTTGAAGGACATGGCGCCCGACGAAACGGCGATCCCGACGGTAAAGCCAAACACAATATTGACCGTGAAATAGGTCAGTCCCAAGGCAAGCCCCTCATCGCCAAAAGCCAGCAGACACAATGGCAGGCCCATGTTGCCGACATTGGGAAAAATCTGTCCGGGTAAAAAAGCGCGCTGGTCCCAGTTGAATATTTTCAGCACGATGAAGCCGACAATGCCGAAAATCACCATGGTGATGAAGGCAGCACTGGCCATAGCAATGAAGGCATCCCGCTCCAGTTCGATATCCATGAAAGTGGAATAAATGAGGCAGGGTGCTCCCACGTTCATGACCATCCGTGACACAAAGGGTGTTTCAAATGAGTGTCCGCTTTTAACCCATGTGTACCCGATCAATGCGCAGACAAAGACGGGAGAGATAATGGCAAAAATATTATAGAGCATACTAGGGGTTCGTTATTCGGACCAGGCAGACAGTTTCTTGTCCACTAGTGATTTCTTCAGCCGCGCAAAATCCGGAAGTCCATTCTGATAGGGAGGATAGTCTTCGCCAAGAATCAGTGGTGCAAAATATTCCCTGGCGGCCTCCGTAATTCCAAAACCATCTTCAGTAATGAAATCGCGTGGCATTTTCTTTTCGACATTGGCGATGTCTGCGAGGTTGGCTTCTCCGATGTGCCATTTATATGGATAGGAGCTTTCCCTTACCACAGTTGGCATCATGGCATTTTTGCCGGCCAGGGCCATTTCAACGGCGGCTTTGCCCATGGCATAGGCTTGCTCTACATCAGTGCCCGACGAGATATGTCTTGCCGCGCGCTGCAGGTAATCAGAGACGGCCCAGTGATACTTGTAGCCCAGGCCATCCTTGATCATGTTGGCAAGCATTGGCGCAACGCCGCCCAACTGGGCATGGCCGAATGCGTCCCGCGTGCCCTGTTCGGCCAGGAAAGTGCCGTCTTCATAATGGGCCCCTTCAGAGACAACGATAGCACAGTAACCATGCTGTTCAACGCTGTATTTGACCTTGGCAAGGAAGGCGTTGGTATCAAAGGCAATTTCGGGAAACACGATGATATGGGGAGGATCGCCTTCCTGTTCGGCAGCAAGTCCTGCTGCACCGGCAATCCAGCCGGCATGGCGCCCCATGACTTCCATGACAAACACCTTGGTTGAACTTTCACACATTGAAGCCACGTCCAGGCCAGCTTCGCGAATGGAAACGGCCACGTACTTGGCTACCGAACCAAAGCCTGGACAGTTGTCAGTAATTGGCAGGTCGTTATCAACCGTTTTGGGTATACCTATACAGGTGATCGGGTAGTTAATTTCCTGGGAAAGCTGGCTGACCTTGTGAGCCGTGTCCTGGGAGTCTCCGCCCCCGTTATAAAAAAAGTAGCCAATATTATGCGCCTTGAAGACTTCTATTAGACGCTCGTATTCGGCCCTGTTCTCATCCAGGCTTTTTAGCTTGTAACGGCAGGAGCCAAAGGCGCCGGCGGGGGTGTGTCTCAGCGCTGCAATGCTTTCATCGGTTTCCAGGCTGGTATCAATGAGTTCTTCGCGCAAAGCGCCAATAATGCCGTTGCGGCCAGCGTATACGCTGCCGAGCTCAGGATGGGCTCTTGCTGTCTCAATGACGCCACACGCCGAGGCGTTAATCACAGCCGTTACACCCCCTGACTGGGCGTAAAAGATATTCTTACCAGACATAAACTACTCCCTAAAAACTTCCTGCATTCTACTGGGATTTCCCCCTCTTCAGAAGGCCGGAGTTGTAGCGCCAATTAGGCCATTTTGAGAGAATCAGTCCCTATGCATATCCATATCCTAGGTATTTGTGGCACCTTCATGGGCAGCCTAGCTGTCCTGGCAAAGGAACTGGGGTACAAAGTCACTGGCTCCGACCAGAATGTCTACCCGCCGATGAGTACTCAACTTGAAGCACAGGGCATAGAATTGATGAAGGGATATGATCCCGCGCATTTCGCCGATGGCCCTGACATGATCGTTATCGGAAATACCTGCTCACGCGGCAACCCAGCCGTTGAGTATATTCTTGAACACAACCTGCCGTACCGCTCCGGGCCCCAATGGCTGTCAGATCATGTCCTTCAGGATCGCTGGGTGCTGGCGGTCGCTGGAACGCATGGTAAGACCACAACAACAAGCATGCTTGCCTGGATTCTTGAGTTCGCGGAGAAAAACCCGGGTTATTTAGTGGGCGGTGTTCCAAAAAATTTCGATTGCTCTGCCCGCCTTGGCAGTTCACCCTATTTCGTCATCGAGGCCGATGAATATGACAGTGCCTTTTTCGATAAACGCTCTAAGTTCGTTCATTACCATGCCCGAACAGCAATACTCGGTAACCTGGAGTTTGATCATGCTGATATATTTCCCGACCTGTCTGCTATACAGACGCAGTTCCACCACCTGATGAAAACCATTCCCGGCAATGGCCTCACTATTTCGCCTCTTGGCAATGTCAATCTGGAGGCAGTGTTTGAACAGGGAATCTGGTGTGAACAGGAAACTTTCTCAGTAGGGGAAAACCCTGAGGCTGATTGGGTTGTCTCTAAACTCGATAAGCAGGGCGCCAGTTACCAAGTAAGCTACCGTAATGAGTCAGCGGAAGTACACTGGCCGCTTCTCGGTGAACACAATATGCAAAACGGGGTCGCGGCAATCGCCGCGGCTGCTCATGCCGGTATCTCATTGGCAACTTCATGCGAAGCCCTGTCTGCCTTCGAAGGCGTCAAGCGTCGACTAGAGACGCTTGGTCAGTATGACGGGGTGACGCTGTATGATGATTTTGCGCATCATCCAACGGCAATAAAAACCACGCTTGATGGTTTTCGCAGCCGTCTGGATGAGTCCGAAGACAAGGGCAGGTTACACTGCGTTATCGAGGCCCGTTCAAATACCATGAAGATGGGCTATCATCAGAACACATTGGCAGCGTCACTCGAGTCAGCTGACAGGGTTGTCTGGTACAGATCCGATGCCACGCGTCTAGACCTGGACGCAATTGGCGCCGCATCTACCAAGGAATTCTGTCACTATTCCTCAGTGAATGAAATCATTGAGGATGTTGTTGTCCAGGCCAGGCCGGGTGATCATGTAGTCATCATGAGCAATGGGGGCTTTGAGGGATTGCATCAAAAGCTGGGCCGAGCTCTTGATGACAGGAAAAGTTAATCGCCAATACTGGCTCCCGAGGTAAGTTTTGGAAATCATTCCCTTATTTCCGCTGAATTCTATCCTGTTTCCCAAGGGTCGTATTTCATTACAGATCTTTGAATCCCGTTACGTGGATATGATCAGGCAGTGTCTGAGAGATCAAAGCGGATTTGGTGTAGTGCTTATCGAAACGGGAAGTGAGGTAGCCAATCCTAAGCAGAAACTTGATATTCACCGCATCGGCACCTACAGCAGCGTTGTGGACTGGAACCAGCTGCCTAACGGTCTGCTGGGCATAACGGTAGAGGGACAGACCACTTTTAAAATCGTTGAATCCTGGCGCGAGGACAATGATCTTTGCAAAGCAGAGGTGGTGTTCAGGGATTTTGATTCGGTGAATTCCGACCCTGTTGATGTCGGCGAGCAGTTCCAGGAGTATGTCGACCTTCTGCAGGGGCTGTCCAGGCACCCGGCTATTGAAGAGTTAAAACTCAACATCAGTTTTGAAAACCTGAGAGAGATAGTCTGGCGGCTCAGCGAGTTGCTGCCGATATCCAACAGGGACAAACAGGCTTTGCTGGAATTGTCTGACCCTTTTGACCGCTTGGAGCAGATAGAACTGTATATCCGCGCCATGAACCAGCAGGACAACAAGAGTTACTAAGTAACGAGGAGATACGCATGCTCGAATTATTATTGAACCCGGGATCCATGACGCAGGGCCAGTGGATGATTCTTGGCATTCTTTTTCTTCTAAGCCTTGGTATCCTGTTTTTTGTGTACAGAACCTACCTGGTCATCAAGGAATCTACACAGAATAAGTACAAACCGAACATCGGCCTCTCCAAAACAGACAATTCGCAACCCTCGGCCAGTGATACAACAAAAGAAGACTAGCATTCCGGTATGAGATCTATACTGATGACTTGGCGTATTCTGTTTCGCACCCTTGCTATTTTACTCCTTTCAGCGCTACCGCTATCACTAAGCCAGGGTATCATCATCAGGCATGACAAAGCTGATTCGCGCTACCAGGTTAACCCTCGTCTATATCCCCAGATTTTTTTCCTTCACACCATTTTCGATAACCGGGTATGTGTGGCCACACTCATAAGTCGACGCTGGGCAATCACCGCCGCGCACTGCACACAGGAAACGCCGCTAGGTGAAACCCTCGCAAAAGAAGAGTCCTTCCTGCTCGAAATCGCCGACAGATCCGTGGCGGTAGACAGGGTTGTGCTGCATCCTGACCATGACACCGGGGATCAGCTAAAGAATGTAGACCTGGCCTTACTGCATCTTGATCAGAATGTATTGGGTATGGAGCCTGTCAGCCTGTACCGCTCTCCAGACGAATATGATCGCGTATTTTCGCTGCTGGGATGGGGGTTCTCAGGAATAGGAACGCGCGGGATGATAAGCAACGATGGTAAATTTCGGCGTGCTCAGAACCGCGTTGTAAAGGCTGAACAGTGGCTGCTGTTTCTGTTTGATGATCCCCGCCAACCGAACAGTGATCTACTGGATCTGGAAGGTGTCCCTGGGCTCGGTGACAGTGGAGGACCCGCACTCCTTGAAACCGAGGAAGGATTGTTTATTGCCGGCGTTGCTCTTGGAGAGCTTGAGGTGGGTGAGGCGCCACCAGTACAGGGGCTTTATGGAACCTTACAGGTCTATGAGCGGATTTCCAATCACCTGGAATGGATAGACCAGGTGACAGCTGATAGGTAGCAGCTGTCTTCGTGCATGCGTTATGGAAATATTGTTCTAACGGTAATAAAAAGAGTAGTAAATGCTAACAAACATTATGTCTTTAGGATTAGAAAAAGCATGAATAATACCCCTTTAAGGCGCGTTGAGTACCTTATAGATAGATAATAGCTAATTAATTATAGAATATATTAGCTAATAACTATCATTTTTATTACAATGGACGAGTTTCCACTATTCACTGGTAATTCAATATGTCGGCCAAAAAACCATCCATCAAGCAACTGGAATATTTTGTCACCATTGCCAGTTCCACCAATTTTCGTAAAGCCGCTGCAAAACTTGATGTTAGCCAGCCCACCCTGACCAACCAGGTTGTGGCAATGGAAGAAACACTGGGAGTGCAGTTATTCGAACGTTCCCGGGCCGGGACCCTGCTGTCATCTGAGGGAAGGGAGTTACTGCCACTGGCCCGCGATATTCTGGACAAGTATCAGCACCTGGTGGATACCGCTCAAGGCAGCTCCAGGGAAATGGGAGGCTCTTTTAAAATCGGAGTCTCTCCAACGGTGGGACCTTATTTCCTGCCACAGGTTTTACCAGTTTTGCATCAGCGTTACCCGATACTGCAGCTGCACCTGAGAGAAGCCGACCCAAAAGAATTGGAAGCCGGGCTGGCCAGGGGGGATTTTGACCTAATCATGACGGTGCTGCCCATGCACTCCACCGATAACCGTGTCAGGCCGCTTTTTACGGAGCCCCTGCAAATTGTTGTCTCGGAAAAACATCCTCTAGCCGGTAAGGAGTCAGTTACCGGAAAGGATTTGCAGGGAGAATCCGTGCTAACCATTGATGACCATTTCCATCTGCATCAACAGATAGCCGCCTTATGTGAGCGTTTTGGCGCAGAACTGAAACGTGGGTTTGAGGGAAACAGTCTTGATACGTTATGCCAGATGGTTATGATGAATATGGGTATCGCGTTTCTGCCTCAGCTGTTTTTGATAAGTGAGCTGAAACAGGAAGCGCGCTTGAGTGTGCTTAACCTTAAAGATGAAACCATTGCCCGCAACCACGTTGCGGCCTGGCGGTTGAACTCATCATCCCGACCGACTTTTCAGAAGCTAAGCTACGAGCTCAAGGCCATCGCCATGGAAAACTTCACAGGTGTGTTGACCGAAGTGGTTACCGAAGAAAATATTTAGTTAGAGGGGCGGCTCCATCAAGTGCCAATCTGTTGCCTGCTGGTAGGCATGCGCCAGCCGGAAGAGAATGTCCTCACGCAGTTTGGCGCTGCTGATTTGCAGACCAATAGGAAGACCCTCTTTGCTGAGCCCGATCGGAACCGAGACCGTTGGTATTCCATAAAGGTTAAACGGCGCCGTATTGCGGGTAGAAGGCTCTGCGCCTGTGGCTTCGGTCGGGTTAATCGCCTCGTCAATGCGTTCGGGTAATGCCGGTGCTGTAGGCGTTACCAGCACATCCACTGAATTAAATACCGGCGCGATTCGGTTTCTTATACGCATCATGTCCTGGTGGGCCCGTATATATTCCTCCGCGCTTACTGCACGTGCCGCCAGGAGTCGCTCCAGCGTAACGGGGTCATATCCACTGTGATTACCTTCATCATCAAGCAGTGATTCATGCCAGGCAGCGCTCTCTGCCAGCAGCGGTGCAAAATTTGGCGGTTCCGGCAGTGTGATGTCTACCGGTGCCATCCTTGTTAGAGTAGTAAGCGTGTCCAGTGCTTTGTCAGTAGCCGATGCAACGTCCGGGTGTAGACGCTGGAAATAGTCACCCGTCGGTAGCCCTATACGTAAACCCTCCGCGGTTTCGGCTAAAGCGGACAGGTAATCTGCCTCGGGGGACTGGATGCTGACCGGGTCTAGTGGGTCAAATCCCTTCATAGCCTGCAGCATATAAGCAGTATCTGCGACGCTGCGACAGAGTGGCCCCACATGATCAAGAGACTCGGCAACAGGAATGATGCTGCGAATACTGGAAAGCCCATGACTTGGCTTGAGACCGGTAACACCGCAGTAGGCCGCGGGCAGGCGAATGGAGGCAAGGGTATCGGTTCCCAATGCGGCAAGGCACAGGCGTGCAGCCTGCGCCGCAGCTGGCCCTCCTGAGGAGCCACCTGGAATATGATCTAGGTTCCAGGGATTATGGACAGGGCCAAATTGCGTGATAGCCGAAGTACCGCCCCACGCAAATTCATGCATATTCAGCTTGCCCAGCAAAATGCAGCCGGCCTCCCGTAATCTCATATAAATGGGAGCATCCTGTTCCGGAATGCGTTCAGTTAACAGCGGGCTCGCGGCGGTTGTGGCGATTCCGGCTGTATCGATATTATCTTTCAACGCTATGGGTATCCCATGCAAGGGACCGCGCCACTGGCCATTCTCTAACTCAGTCTGTAGCTGCTCTGCCTGCGCCATGGCTAGATCAGCTGTCACAGTGATGTAGGCATTTACCAGTGGTTGTAGTCTTTCTATCCGGTCCAGATAAGCACGGGTAAGATCACTGGGGGAAAGGCTCCCCTGGCTGATAAGGGCCGACGCCTCAACCAGGGAAAGTTCTGTAAGATCCTGCGCCTGCGCCATGCCAGCACCTGATTTCAAAAATATGGTGGCAGCCATGCTGCGGCTTATGAAATTCCGACGGTTGATCATAGTGTTTTCGCCTGCTGGTAAATAGTTCAAGCATAAACGCGCTGAAAACGACTTGTCTAGAAAAGCTGCAGCGGAAGGCAGTCCATTCCGTCTAAGATGATATGAATCCAAAGGCCAATTCCCACCAATCGTGTTTTTGGGTGAAACATCAGTGCAAGGTAGACCGGCATCATCCAAAAGGTATGCAGAGGGTGAAAGCCTATGCTGCAACGGTTGGGATCATAAATTGGATCGGCAAGCAAATGATCCAAGTCGATTAAAAGGCCGCACAGTATCAGGCAGAAAGCCTTGAGCCAATTTTTGGTAAAGAAGATGCCAGCAACTCCGAGTGGCACTAGCAAGTGAAGGGAAATGTGCAGCAACGGTGGGATTAAAACTCTTTGATCTTATATTTGCTCACTGTGTCCAGTGCATCATAGCAGGCATATTGCACATTTTATGCGGGATGCCGGCGAGGCCAGTGCCAATCACGATGAGGTCATGAGTGTTTTTAGAAGACATTAGGTAGGAACTACCTTGCTATCATGAGCCCATAAGCATTACTGTTTTGCCGTGTAAATTCAGTTACGCAGCTCATCGGCATTTCCGGAAAAGAGCCGGCGGCCATCTTCCAGAGTGATGCCGCGAATATTGGCCGTGGCTGTGCCGTTTCTTGCTCTGAAACCCTCAACAGAGATGGTTGTGCCTTCAGGTAAGTCATCACGGCGCCATCCCCTGCGTATTAGGTTATTCGCGGCACTGGTTTCAAGTGCCCAGTTAGTAACAAAGCCGTCTTTATTTTCAACGTCTATGTAGATCCATCCATGGGGATTGGACCATTGCATACGGGTCACCTTGCCGGTAAGGGCAATAGGTTGCTCAATATCGAATTCAGCAGAAAAGGAGTGATGCGCATGGACCAGCGAACCGGAAAAGAGACAGATAAACAGAACTAGGCACTTTTTCATTTTAATTCTCCTGGCCGAGGTTGGCTCGGTGTTCATCGCGGACATCTTTGAGATGCTGCAGGTCATTATTGTCTTCCAGACAGGCCACTTCCAGCAACTCTTCATCCTGCTTTTTCAGGGTCATCTCGATGGTCCAGGGACGGTTATACACGATAGGGTCTGACACCGTGGCCCTGTAAATGATCTGAGAGTCAGATACTGGGGTATAGGATTCGCGTACCGTCTGAGCATGGCTGATAACGTCGCCCAGTTCATTCAGCCAGGCCTTGCCGTTGTAGTTGGAGGATTCGACAATCAATGAATCGTTTTCCCAGTGTCCCACGGCATCTCCCATCCAGAGACGTATATGGTTGGGCAGGTGCTCCCTGCCATCAAGCGGGATTACCCGGTAAGACATACGTTCATGCAGAATCACCACGTAGCCGGGTGGCTGAAGAATGAAAAAAGGTGAGGGCACGTAATGGGAGCGGGGTATGCCGGCCACGAAACAATGTGCCGTGGGATCATCGTAACCGCGCCATGCTTCGCGTCGTTCAATCATCTCTTCCCTGGCCCATTTTTGGTAGGGGAGCACTCGGTTATTCGGGTTAATAACAACACCTCTTGCCGGTGGGAACATAGCGAGGTTCTCGCGCTTTTCAAGTCCGTAATTGGCGCCACCGTGGTCAGCCATGAAATAGCCGCTGATATCCGGAACCCCATATTCTTTCCGGCTGATACTGGCGGGCACTTCCGGAAGAGCTGGATCTTCCTCGCCGGAATAACTGAAAGGCACATTGTCTGAAGGTATTGGTGCCGGGTACCAGAGCTTGTCGACACGTTCAAAATCGCCGTTGGCCTCTTCCACCTCGGCCTGGCACTGATACTCTAGCAGGCGGGGCATATTTTTCTGGCGTATTAGTGGAAAACTCATCGACCAGGGCTGGCTGTAAAGGGAGGGGTCCTCGAAAGTGGCCTGGTATAGGATTGTATCGGCATCCTCCATTGTGTAGCGCTCGGTGATGACAGTACTGTAGGCGAAAAAATTTCCGGCGGCATCAAGCCACGTGCGGTCATTTAGGTCGCGGATTTCAACGACGAAAGTATCGCCTTCCCAGTGGCCGCGGGAGTCACCCATAAAATGCTCAAACCCGGGATAGTAGGGTTCCTGGCCCGCGGAATAAATGAGGCGGTAAACCTGTGTCCACTCGAAAGTGATCGCGACGTGTTCGTCGGTCTGAAATATCTGGAAAGGCCAGGGCATTGCCATAATGCGGGTGGGACCGGGCAGGTGGCATTTGTTTAAGGGGTCCAGTGCTTTGCGGTTTGCATAGTTGGTATTTCGAGCTGCCAGGGCTTCGGGCAGGTAGGGAATGCTGCGGCCCTCGACGACGCTATGTCCGGCAGGCATGTCATGACGCGCCACGTGTCCCTCAAGATTGTAGGCTGCACGAGTCTGGGCCTGCCATAGGCCCTGAAAAAAGGGTTTTCCGGATTCTGTGCGTGGAATGTCCTGGGCGATAGCCTGTGTGGCCAGAGTCAGTAGAGCGAGACCTTGAATGATGAAATGGTGTATTCGCATTGCTTTCTCCGCAAGTGAACATTGAGAATAAATCCAAGCGAGACACTTGTCCAACGCAAATGCTCTGGTAATAAGTGCCTGAAATATGGGAGCATTCCTTCATGTTAAGGAGTTGCTCATGGCCAGATTACTGATTGCCTTTTTACTGCTGATGCCGCTGTCTGCCTATACACAAACCGAATTTGAATTGCCTGGTGGCAACGAAATCCGCGCCTACTTTAATGCGCCTGATTCTGGAGCGTCAGCCCCGGCGCCGCTGGTCATTATCATGGGCGGGGGTTCGGGTGATGCCCGCATTGCCAGCAGTACCTACCGAAGCCATGGTGAGGCTTTCGCAGATCGCGGCTGGGCGGTTGCAGCCCCGGTATCGCCGAATGGACAGTCATTCTGGGGTGATAATGCAGAAACGGTACGCCAGCTCATTGCCTTGCTCAAGCAACGCGATGATATTGCTGATGGCCCGGTGCTGTTGATGGGCATTTCTAACGGTGGAATTTCCTCCCTAGAGATTGCCTCGAATCATCCCGGGGATTACTTAGGCGTTGTTGCTGTGCCTGCACTGGCATCCAGCAGGTCGCAATTGCGAGCGCTTCAGAATTTCCCGGTCTACCTGCGCATAGGCAGCGAGGATCGGCTTGGCTGGGGTAATCGCTTTGACGCCACGGTCGATGTGCTTGAAGCGGTTGGCGTCAGGCTTGATGCAAAACTTCTTCAGGGGAGAGGCCATACCTTTTCCCTTGACTGGGATGACCTCGAGCCTTGGCTGCAATCACTGCAGATTGATTAAGCTATAGCGGTTTTATGCAGAATTCTGATCACAAGCAGGATTACAACAACCGTATTGGCTGGGCTTCCTCTCCCATTGCCTGTTTCACCATTATTGAATTTATCGGCGGCACCCTGATCAATTCGACTGCAATTACGGCAGATGCCCTGCTAGATGTTAAACAGCGCATTGTGGAAAAACTCAAACACTTTTGTCTGACCCATACCACCATAGAGCCGGAATTTCCTGATGAATCCTGCCGGAAGCATGATGGCTAAGGATTGCTTTATTTCACCATGATGAAACTGATTCGTACATTACATGCCTGGGGCGGTCTTACCCTGGGGCTCCTTCTTTTGCTAAGCAGTGTGACCGGTACCCTGCTGGTATGGAAGGAAGATTACGTTCGTCTTACAACGCCGGAAGCTCGCGTGGATTACACACCGGATCCTGAATCCCTGGCCAGGATCGCACAAGCCATAGAACAGCAGTTTGAAAATAATGATGTGCTCAATATCCAGTTTGCAACCAGTGAATTTCCATTGAGCAAAGTAACGCTCTATGACACCAACTACGCCTATGTGGATGTCACCGGCAATGTCGTGGATGAGTGGCACATGAATGACCGTTTCGAGGAATGGCTCTATGACTTGCATCACCGGCTGCTCCTCGAAGACTTGGGGTTGACCATTGTAGGACTGGCCGCAATTGCCCTCTTGATCTTGGTCTTGCTTGGCGTTGTTACTTTTGTCCCACTGAGAAGCCAGTTTGGAAAGGGCGTGTTGCCTGCAAGCCTCAATCGAAGGGACCTGATCACAAGTCACCGCAACCTTGGCTTGCTTGTCGCGTTGCCCTTGCTGTTAACCCTGATGACAGGGGTCATCCTCGCATTTCCGTTTGAAGTCGAGGACATGCTGCTCGATGAACTGCGCCGTACCCAGGAGTATAGCGATGCCATGGTGGTTGGGATTGATGATATTAACGGAGAGGGTACCGGCGACTGGCTTCCCGCTATGAAAAGAACCCTGGCCGTATTTCCCGGTGCGGTGATTCGTTCGGCTAATGTTCCCACCGGATTTTCTATTCATCGCATTATCGGCGTGCAGCAGCCCGGATCCTGGAACCGGACAGGGCTAAGCCTGACTTACATAGACTGGACCGAGGGCTACATGGATTTGCGCATTGATGCGCAAAATTTCCCATTGATCGAGAGAGTGGTGGACAATGCCTACCCTCTGCATACCGGAAAAACCGGTAGCCTGTTTTATAAAATCTGGCTGACCTTGATCGGATTCTCTGTTGCAGCGCTTTCATTGATAGGTATCACCAGCTATATCAAATGCAAAGTTCAATCCTGACAATAATAAGGAAGTTACTGTCCGGTTTTACAAGAGCGGAAAAATATCAGTACTATCGGGAAATGAGAGGGAGCATATTGCTAAGAAATAAAAATATACACGGCTTCACTTTTTTCCTTTTGCTGGCTGCAGTTCTACCCGTGTTTGCCCATGGGGTTGCAGAAGGAGATGCCGATTATATCCAGCGTATCAGCGGTGTGCATTTCATGCCCTATGTCTACCTTGGGGCAAAGCATATGTTTACAGGCTATGATCACCTGCTCTTCCTGGCCGGAGTCATTTTCTTTCTTTATAAACTCAGAGATGTGGCGCTGTATGTGAGCCTCTTTGCAGTAGGCCATAGCATTACACTACTCCTGGGCGTGCTTGGCGATATTCGCGCCGATTCCTACATTGTAGATGCCATAATTGGCCTATCAGTTGTGTACAAGGCCTTTGAAAACATGGGTGGTTTTGAGCGCTTTGGCATCAGCATCGATACTCGGCATGCAGTTTTTCTTTTTGGCCTGGCCCATGGCTTTGGTCTATCCACCAAGCTGCAGGACCTAACCATTTCCAACGAAGGTCTGGTGCCCAACATGATTGCTTTCAACGTAGGAGTCGAGCTGGGTCAGCTGGCGGCGTTAACGATCATGCTGCTTGTGTTCCAGTTCTGGCGCCAGAGTGCCAGCTTTATGAAAGGGGCATTTAACACCAACCTGTTAATTATGACGGCCGGTTTCATGCTGTTCGGCTACCAGATGACCGGTTACCTGGTTTCGTAAATCTACAAGAGAAGAACTGACCATGAGCTCAGAGACACCATCTTCAAAATCACTTATAAGGGCCACACTGATCTCAGTCGTGGCCGCCATGGTTATTCTGTTGGTTGTCATACTACCTGCTGAATACGGGTTTGATCCAACCGGGTTGGGTGGCGCCATGGGACTCACTGAACTTAATGCCGATCCTTTCGTGACCATTGAAATCACCGATGTAATTGGAGGCAACGAAGTTATCCGCGAAGTGGAAATTCCTGATTACGGCGAGCCGACACCACTACCCAACCCGGCTGTATTCCAGGACCAGGAGGGTGCTCCTGAAACGAGGACTTTGGAGGTGCTGATTCCTGCGGAAAGCCAGACCGAGATAAAACTGGTGATGCAGGAAGGTAAGGTTGCTATATATTCCTGGTCAGTGGATCGGGGTGATATCTATGTTGATTTCCATGGCCATGACGAAGCCTTTGGGCCAGACTTTTTTGTTCGCTACAAGGAACAGCAGGAAGGTTCAGGCAATAACGGCTCTCTGACTGCACCGTTTTACGGCGAACATGGTTGGTACTGGCTTAACTATAACGAACATGACGTGTTGGTTACGCTGACTGTTACCGGTTTCTACGATGACGTGATTGACTACGGAATTTTCTAGATACCGACAGTTTTTGGGTTGCGAATCTCTTCCAGCATTTCCTCGCTGTCCCATTCAAAAGCGCCAGCCCAAGTGGCTTGTATGTCACCATTTTCATCCAGCAGCCATGAACTGGGTACAGCACCGATTCCAAAGTTGCCGAAATAACCGTTCAGCTTGATGAAATTACCCTGGAATCCGCGTTCATCTAGAAAATTGTTGATGGTTTCCTTGTCCTCGTCGGATACAAATAGGAACAGGTAGTTTTCATCTTCCAGGGACTTGGCAGCGCGATTAATAGAAGGAATTTCCCTGATACAGGGAGCGCACCAGGTAGCCCAGAAATTGACGAAAACTTTTTTGCCTGCAAACAGCTCAATGTCAAAACCGCGGCCATCCAGTGTCTGGAAAGTATTGTTGTCGGGGTCATCGTTAAAGGGTAGATCTGCCAGCAGGCTGCTCTTAGGCGCCGGGGCAGCCTCAACGGGGGTTGCCTCTGCCGCAGCGTTTTTCGCGGCTGTTTGGTCCTCGCTGCTGCAGGAAAGAAGCAAAAATGAAGCGAAAATAAATGTAAGGGTGCGAAGCTGTCTGTTCATTGGGCTTCCTGTCATTCAGTGAGCTGGCATGGTAGATTCTACGTAATAAACAGTCAAACGTTTATGGCCCGTGTAAATTTTTCCTTGATACAGTGTCATAGCAGTATTCAAAACAAGCGTCATATAATTTGCCAGGTCGGCATTATGATCAATTTTAAGAAGAGAGGGAGACCCATGAAAACCAAGACTCTTATCACAACCGGATTAACTGCGCTTTGCGCCGGCCTGCTGAGTATCTCAGCCCAGGCAGCCCTTGAAACGGGAGACAAGGCTCCAGTTTTTACCACCCAGGCTTCAATGGACGGTGAGGAATTCACCTACTCATTGCAGCAGTCGCTGAACCTGGTTGGGCCGACAGTTGTTTATTTCTATCCATCAGCTTATACGCAAGGCTGTAACATCCAGGCACATACATTTGCCATCAACATGGACAAGTTCAAAGCGGCCGGTGCGACGGTAGTAGGCGTTTCCTTAGACAGCATCGAGCGCCTGAACGACTTCTCGGCTGACCCTGAGTATTGCGCCGGTGAACTGGCTGTTGCCTCAGACATCGATGGCAGTATTGCCAGCTCGTTTGATCTAAACGTGCGTGAAGGCCGTGCGGGCTTCAAGGACACCCGCGGAGTTGAAATCGATCACGGCTTTACTTCCCGTGACACTTTTGTTGTGAATGTTGACGGCACCATTGCCGGCACAGTCGGCGGTGTTTCTCCTGAAGAGAATGTCATGACCTCACTGGAAATCGTCCAGGGCCTGGCAACACGCTAAACCAGCGTTAGTTATACCTGAACGGGGCCCCGGCGGCCCCGTTTTTTATGTTCTGAATTTATTCAGCCTGCAATAGAGACGATGCAGTATAATTTCCTGTTTATAATTTTTATACAAATCTGCAATTCATGACAAAACTTTGTGAAGTAAGAGACTACCAGGCGCTGGCCAGAAGCAGAGTGCCGAGGATGTTTTACCAGTACGCCGACTCCGGTTCCTGGACTGAAAGCACCTACAGTGCCAACGAAAGTGATTTCAGCAGCCTGAATTTCAGGCAGCGTGTTGCCGTAGATATGTCAAACCGTTCACTGGCCAAGCCACTTGCAGGCCAGGACTATACGATGCCTGTAGCTCTGGCGCCTATCGGGATGCTTGGAATGCAGCATGCTGACGGGGAAATTCATGCGGCGCGTGCGGCAGAGAAAGCCGGTGTCCCTTTTACACTTTCTACCATGAGTATCACGCCTATCGAAGATGTCGCGGCTAACACCCAGCAGCCTTTCTGGTTCCAGTTGTATGTAATGCGGGACAAAGACTTTGCCGGTGATCTCATTGATCGCGCAAAGGCCGCTGGCTGTAGTGCGCTGGTTCTGACGCTTGATCTGCAGATACTGGGTCAGCGGCACAATGACCTGCGCAACGGACTGACAGCTCCACCCCAGTTTCAGCTTGACCATATCTGGCAGGTTATGACCCGGCCGCGTTGGGCCCTAAAAATGCTGACAGCCAAAAACAAGACCTTTGGCAATATTGTGGGTCATGCCAAGGGGGTGGAAAACATGACATCCCTGGTGTCGTGGACACATGATCAGTTTGACCCGACACTGAACTGGGATGACGTAGAATGGATCAAGGATCGTTGGGGCGGTAAGCTCATCCTCAAGGGCATAATGGATGCCGAGGATGCCCGCAACGCGGTAAATACAGGTGCTGACGTAATCGTGGTCTCCAATCATGGAGGGCGTCAGCTTGACGGCGCACCGTCCTCTATCAGGGTCCTGCCTGAAATAGCGGATGCTGTCGGTAGTCGCATAGAAATCCACATGGACGGCGGTGTGCGCAGTGGTCAGGATGTGCTTAAAGCCATCTGCAGCGGTGCCCATGGGGTTTGGCTAGGACGGTCGTTTGTATATGGCCTGGGCGCCAGGGGCGAAGCCGGAGTGTCGGAGGTGTTGGAAATCATCCGCAAGGAAATGGACACTACCATGGCACTTTGCGGAGAAAGGCTAATCGAAAACATGGGCCCTCATAACCTTTACAATACGCCCTGAGCGGGCGTTGTAATTGGTTTGAGGATGTAGTCGGGAGTTTTGTGACAGGAGAACTGCAGGCTCAGCTTGCTTGAGCGTTTGCAACAGCCGCTTGTCAGTTGCCTGTCAATATCCAGCAGGCGAGGGGCGCTGGAAAATAAACTAAATTGCTACATTGCGACGAAATGGGCCTACGATCGGGAAAATGCAGGCCTGCGCCAGGTTGGCTAGCTCCGAGGCAACACTCTAGTGCCAGCCGGGATTACTGGTAAATCCTTTGCACCAGTAAGTCAGGGAGTCTGCTGCAAAATCCATTCCGCCATAATTCTGGCTTCTTCCTCATTAACACGCTGATTGGCCACCATGGGCACATTGCCCCAGTTGCCGCCACCCCCTCGGATGATTTTTCCGGCCAGCACATCAGTCATTACCTCACTGTTGCCGGCGTGCCTGGCTGCAATGGCTTGCCAGGGCGGCCCAAGCGAAGCTTCCTGCATCTGGTGACAGGCATAACACATCGACTCACTTACCAAGGTTTCTCCATCCTGGGCCCAACTTGCTCGCGCCGCAAACAGGACAAGCAATGAAAGCAAAAATATTCGTATCTTCATTTCATGATCCCCTTAGCGAGCCGGTGTGGGTGCGGTGGCACTGGAAGGTGAGAATTTTTTTGGATAGGCACCATCACCGGGATCAACAATGAAGGCCATGCGTGGACCGTTCACGTTCTCTACAATGTTGGCATAGGATGACACCAGCACGCCCGTGGCCGGATCAATATCAATCATGCGCAAGAATGCCTGTTCTCGTGGCATTGGGATGACACCAAACTCTCGGTTTGTTGGATCAAAGCGATAGATCACGTCGCCGTTAGATGTGGGCACCCAAACAACCTTACGCACTGGGTCCCAGGTCACCGAGTAGGGCGCGCTGGCAGTATCCGGAAGGTCATGAATGGCAATCATTTCGCGGGACCTGATATCAAATTCTGCTATCTGTCCGGTGCCGTAGAGCGCCAGGTACATAATGTCATCGTCACTGATGGTAATACGGCGTGGTCCAGCGTTTGCATCGGGCAGCACGAATGGTCCGATAAACTCCTTAGTATCAATCCTGAATCCGCCAAACACGCCATTGCCCAGCTGGCTGTACCAGACTTCGTTCTGGTCGGCAGTCATTACCAAGCCATAAACAGCAGCAGTGCCGTAGAGAGCGCTGTCGGCGGCACGGCTTTCTGCAACCGGTGTATTCCAGATTTCAGTTTTGCCATCCACGGGATCGAAATATCCCACCGCGCGGTTGCCGATATCGGAAAACCAGACTTTACCCTCTGCATCAGTCAGCAGTTCGTGGTCGTATCCGAAACTAAGGTCATGGATACCAACGCCGCCACCAGTTGAAGTAGTCAGCTCCCAGGTATCCCATTCTCCAGAGGCAGGATTAAGCTGGGCGACGGTATTGTTGAACAGCGGTGTTATCCAGAGAGTACCGTCAGGTCCGCGGTGCAGGGAATGGGGCCCGATGGTGTAGTCGGTTGGTACTTCAAAATCACGCTGCTGCCCTGTGCGAACGTCTATGCCGACAATTCGGTTGGCAGCCACATCAGCTGCCAGCAGCAAGGCAGGATCCCCCAGCATTACGGCCTCGCGAATGGCATTGGGCTCTGGAACCTCATAATCCCAGATAACAGTATCTGCGGTAGCAATCACCGGGGCACCCCAATCGTAACCCTCTATATGATCGAGGCGATCATCAAAAATATTGGCGAGCAGGTTTACGACGTCTTGGCTGTTCTCTACGGCATAAACGGCCTCCGTATCCAGCTCAACGCCTTCCTCTCTCGCGCCGCGACTGAATTCCCATGCAGAAAGAAAATTCATGTACTTCACGATCGAGCCCCAGCTCTGCTGACGTGTCAGCAGGGGATCACTGGCATGGACATCATCTATCATGGCTGCAAAGTTACGTACTCCTGAGTCCGGCACCTGGTGGCAGTCAATGCAGTTCATAATGAAGGCAGCCTGCTCAGCATGATCACCAATACGGCCCAGCCAGGCAGATGCCGGTGCCGAGTTGACCTGGTTGGCCACGGCTTTCATGACAAGCGTGATGCTTGCAGCACGGCGATCGGCTTTGATTATTCTGTCTATCTGCTGAAAGCCGAGCCCGCGAGAGCTAATGTTTGAAGCCTCATTGATGCGCTCAGGGTAGTCATCCGGAAACGCAAAATAGCCGTCGGCACCGGTAAAAACCGTGACAACACTGGCGCCTCTGCCATCTTCATCCCGGTCATAGATAACCTGCATATTGGCCAGTGGGTTGCCGTTCTGGTCAACCACAATACCGTTGATGCTTGTTGCCAGTGCCTGGGCGCTGAACAATAGTCCAAGAATCAGGGGCAGGGTTTTAAATCGGATTCGGAGTGTCATGAAATTGCCCATCATTTCTTATTTTATTTTTATCCGGCTGCCATTAATCGGCTGTGGCCGGGGCGGTAAACGATGCATAGAGAGAATTGACCAGATCGACTTTAACCGGATCCTCTCCCCTGATTACCTACTGAACAGCCAGCTTCTAAGCCGGCTGATCAGTTTGTCCGATTCTATCATCCGAATTCAGGGATGTGCATAGGTGATCTCGGTGACTTGCGGATATATAAATTGATTGTGACAAATTTAGGAATCCGTGTTTTACCAACTGGCAAGCCTCTTGAAAAGCATCGGGTTTATTCGCAGGCATCATAAACTTGGTTTGCGCTCAGAATGGAAAGCAGGCTACTAAGAAAAATATTATTTTCTGCTTCGCATTTTCAACCAGATTTCATAACCCAGCGCTGCAAGTGGGCGAATAAGAGGCATACCTAGAATGCGCCAAAGGTGGCGAAATGGTGTGTGCTCCCAGGCACGAATATTGGCATCTAAACCAGTCAGCCACTTGCCGCTTGAGGTGTGTAAATGCAACCTGGCTAGCAAGGTGTCGCGACTTGGCAAGGATGGGTCTTCATCTAGCTCATGAATATCAACCAGGTGTAATTTACCCTTGCTATGCCGTTTGAGCTTGACGATCTCAGCCCGGCAAATCGGGCAGGCACCGTCATAGTAAAGCGTATCTTTGATCATGTTCAAAAATACGAAATACTTACGTTATTAGACTCATGACTAACAACTAAATTGGTGGAGGAGAAAATAAAAAGGCCTGCGATTACAGGCCTTTTTGGTGTTGGTAGCTACGGGTGGACTTGAACCACCGACCCCAGCATTATGAATGCTGTGCTCTAACCGGCTGAGCTACGTAGCCTTGTTTTTCTTTTTCGGCTTACGATGTACCTAATCTGAAAGTTGTTTTTTCGTTATTTCTTGCTTTGAGTATGTCTGTATAGGCCTGCGCGAAAAATACCGTAAAAAATTTCTATATCAGGCACTCTCGAAAATCTCATAACGAAGTTGAAGTTTACCCAATTTCGGTAAATCTTCGAGGGAGCGCATTTTCGTTTTACGTCACTTTAAAGTCAAGGACTTGGAACTTTTTATACGTTGAAACGGAAGTGGATAACGTCGCCATTCGCAACGAGATAATCTTTTCCCTCCAGGCGCCATTTTCCGGCATCCTTGGCGCCCTGTTCACCCTTGTTGTCGATAAAATCGTCGTATCCGATGACTTCGGCGCGGATGAATCCTTTCTCGAAATCGGTGTGAATCACGGCCGCCGCCTTGGGGGCGGTGGCCCCTTTCTTGACGGTCCAGGCGCGGCATTCCTTGGGGCCGGCGGTGAAATAGGTCTGCAGACCCAGCAGTGTATAGCCGGCGCGGATAACACGGTCTAGGCCAGGTTCCGCCATCCCCATTTCCTGTAGGAATTCAATTTTCTCTTCCTCATCCAGTTCGGCGATTTCTGATTCCAGCTTGTTGCAGACTACAACCACCTCGGCCCCTTCGGTGGCAGCAATCTTCTGGACCAAATCCAGGTGGGGATTGTTCTCGAATCCGTCCTCATCCACGTTAGCGATATACATGGTAGGTTTTACGGTAAGAAGGTGGAGCGAATGGAGGTCAGTCAGTTCATTATTATCTAGTCCCAGGCTTCGTACCGGTTGGCCATCGTCGAGATGGGCCTGCACTTTTTCAAGGAGGGCAGTCTGTTTCTGGGCATCCTTGTCACCGCTTTTGGCCACGCGGCTGACCTTGTCGAGGGCTTTTTGCACACTTTCCAGATCGGCCAGGGCCAGTTCGGTGTTGATGGTGTCGATATCACTTTTCGGATTAATACTGGCGGAGACATGCACCACGTTGTCATCTTCAAAGCAGCGGACCACGTGGGCGATAGCATCAGTTTCCCGAATATTGTGGAGAAACTGGTTGCCGAGCCCCTCGCCTTTAGAAGCGCCCGCCACGAGTCCGGCAATATCCACGAATTCCATGGTGGTCGGAATAACTTCTTTGGGGTTGACGATGCCGGCAATGGCATCAAGCCGCGGGTCGGGAATCGGCACGATTCCAGCATTCGGCTCAATGGTGCAGAAAGGAAAATTCTCTGCCGCTATGCCTGCTTCTGTCAGGGCATTAAAAAGTGTTGATTTGCCTACATTGGGCAGCCCAACAATTCCGCATTTAATTCCCATTAGGGTTGTCCTTTTTTTCAGTTTCTTTGTTGTCGGTATGCAGCGTCTTCATCGCATCCTGGATGTTGCCGTTTACCAACACCGGCATCAGGCGAATCGCTTCATCAATATTGTCCTGGATAGCCTCGGCTTCCTGTTTTGAGGGCTCACTTAGCACATAGTCCTTGCCTTTTAAGGTGGGTCGGCCAATACCTATGCGCAGACGGTGAAAATCACTCCTGCCCATTGCCTTGGCTATATCCCTGACACCATTGTGTCCCCCATGACCGCCATCTGTTTTCAGGCGGACTGTACCAACCGGTAGATCCAGTTCGTCATAAGCGACCAGAATTTCCTGGGGGTCAATATCAAAATATTTGGCCATGGCCGATACTGCCTGGCCGCTGGCATTCATATAGGTGGTTGGAAAGAGCAGCCTTACGTCACGTCCATCAATCGTGATTCGTTCCGCCATGCCATAAAATTTGCTCTCAGTACGCAATTCTCCGTGATAGTCGTCGCATAGACTTTCCAGGAACAGGGCGCCGGCGTTATGGCGAGTAAAGCGGTATTGCTGGCCTGGATTTCCCAGACCAACAATCAGTTTGATGCCGCTCATCGTAAGGGTGAGTTAGACGAGATTACTCGCTGCTGTCGTCGCCGGCAGAATCATCAGCACCACCTTCATCTGATGCTGGTGCATCGCCCTCTGGCTCTTCAACTCCAGGTTCTTCAACAGCCCGGACACGGATTTCTGTGACAGACACGACGGCATAGTCGTGCTCTTCACCGTGGGACAGATCGACGCTAGTAACGCCTTCAGGCAGTTTCAGGTCGGAGATGTGAACGATGTCGCCGGTATGAACGTCAGCCATATCCACTTCAATGTACTCAGGCAGGTCTTTGGGTAGACAGGACACCTGTAGCTCGTTCATGGAAGTAATAATCTGGCCATTTTCCAGTTTCACACCCACACAGGTGCCTTCATTAACAAGGTGAAGCGGAACGTTCACGGTCAGAGCAACATCGGCGCGCACGCGCAGGAAGTCTGCATGCATGATCCTGGGTTTGGCAGGGTGCCTCTGCAGGTCCTTGATAACGACACTTTCAGTGGTGCCATCAAGGTTCAGTTCGATAATGGATGAGAAAAAGGCCTCGTTTTCATTGGCATGGAAAATGTCATCATGCCTAATGGTGATAGACACAGGGTCTTTGCCTGCGCCATAAACGATACCCGGGATGTTGCCTTCAAGGCGACGCAGGCGGCGGCTCGCACCTTTCCCTACGTCTGTACGTACTGATGCATCCAGCACAATGTCTTGTTTAGCCATTTTAGATTTCCTCTTTTAACAGCTTCTCTTCACGGGTCTGCGACCAACCCGGAAGGGTTAATTTAACTGTCCTCGCTGTTCTAACACTTACGTGTTATCGAACATAGCGCTGACAGACTCTTCATTGCTGACTCGCCTGATTGACTCTCCAAGGAACTTGCCCATGGTGAGTTGGCGAATCTTCTTGCACTTCTTGGTTTCCTCCGACAGCGGAATGGTGTCAGTCACCACCAGCGAGTCGAGAGAAGAATTATTCAGGTTTTCCACCGCGTTGCCTGACAGTACGGGATGCGTAGCGTAGGCGACCACTTTGATTGCCCCTTCTTCTTTCAGGGCATCAGCGGCCTTGCATAGGGTGCCGGCTGTATCGACCATGTCGTCGACAATCAGGCACGTACGTCCCTTCACCTCACCAATCAGGTTCATGACCTGGGATTCATTGGCTTTTGGACGACGTTTATCGATGATCGCCAGGTCAATATCCAGCTGTTTTGCAAAGGCCCGGGCCCTGACTACACCGCCAATATCCGGCGACACTACGATCAGGTCCTTGTAATTGTTGCGAATCACTTCATCCACCAGAACGGGAGAGGCATAAACGTTGTCCACCGGGATCTGGAAAAAGCCCTGGATCTGTTCAGCATGCAGATCAACAGTCAGGAGGCGGTGGACTCCTACGGCGCTGATCATATCAGCAACAACCTTGGCGCTGATGGGGACGCGGGCAGATCGTACGCGGCGATCCTGGCGGGCATAACCAAAGTAAGGAACCACAGCTGTTATACGGTTTGCAGAGGAGCGGTGCAGGGCATCAGCCATGAGCAGCAGCTCCATCAGGTTGCTGTTGGTGGGTGCACAGGTAGGCTGGATGATGAAGACATCCTGACCGCGAACGTTCTCGTTAAGCTCAACGTTGATCTCACCGTCACTGAATTTCTGTACTTCAGCGCGACCCAGAGGCACACCCAGCCAGCGGGCGACTTTCTCCGCCAGTTCCGGGTTGGCATTGCCGGTAAAAACCATCAAGTTAGTGGCCATGTCTCTGGATCCTGTCCTGGTTCTATCTTTATAGTTATCTTGAACGTCGTCTGTGAACGGTTTCAGTGTTTATGGCTGGGGTGGGAGGATTCGAACCTCCGCATGCAAGGATCAAAACCTTGTGCCTTACCACTTGGCGACACCCCAATAAATAATTTGTTCTCAATATAGCTAGGTAAAAAGGAAAACCTTGTGTCTGTTTACCTTGCCACTTGGGCGACTCCCCAAGAATACTGACCTAATAATTTACCTCATCAGGTATTTCTTTTCTTAAAGCCCGGTGAAGCGGAGATTCGTTGACCCCCCTGGCCACAAAGGCTGATTTTAAATCTGGAAGGTCAATCCTGGTCTGCTGCAGGGCGTGCCTGGCTTCCTGCTCCGATTTAAAGGCCGCAAATACGCTTGATCCTGTCCCTGTCATGCGTGTTTCACTGATACAGGAAAGCCAGTCAAGCACCTTTTTTACCTCTGGGTAAAGGCTGCAGACCAGCGTTTCGCAGTCATTTTTACTGCCAGAAAACGGAAAGCCGGCTATTTTGATGGCGGGAGTGTGTCTTGTCAATTGCGGATGGGAAAAAACTTGCCCAGTTGAGACGGGGCAATCCGGGGTCAGCACGAGGTACCAACGTTCAGGAATATCAATTACTTGCAGCAATTCACCCACGCCTTCAGCCCAGGCTGAAAAGCCCTTTACAAAGACCGGTACATCGGCCCCTAGGGCAAGACCCAGACGGGCCAATTCGTCCGGTTTCAGACCGCAATTCCAGACCCTGTTAAGTCCCAGCAGGGTGGTAGCTGCATCTGAGCTGCCGCCGCCAAGGCCGCCCCCTGTCGGCAGGACTTTTTTCAGTGAGATATGTGCTCCACCGAGCCCACCAGTTTCCTTGAATAGCAGCTGGGCTGCCCGGAGGACCAGGTTTTGCGAATTTTCCAGTTCTTCCATGGTGCAGCTGAACTGAATGTCTTTGCTATCGGTTGGAGTGATGGTCAGCTTGTCCCCGTAATCCAGCAGCTGAAATACCGTCTGCAGGTTGTGGTAGCCGTCATCCCGCTGCCCGGTGATATGGAGGAAGAGATTGAGTTTGGCAGGGGCTGGTAATGTTATGGAATCCACCGGCAAATCCTCAGGGTAGTACCCAGTTGCTAATCAGAAAGGTGAGGCGATAGGGTGACTGGGTCAGCCGGATACGTGCGGGCAGGGGCCGCTGCTGAACTAACTCAAAACGGTCAAATTCCATTGTCCACCGTATACCACTGGCATCCTCCTGGACGATCCTGGAGACCAGCCCATCTTCACCGCGACTGATATTTGCCGGCCTTAATGGGGAGGGAATGCCGCGCACCCAGTAGAGTAGTTCTGAGGCTGGAAAAGCATACCCCAGCATGGCAGTTGTGACTGCTTCAAGGCTCTCAGCATGAATCGGCTCTTCACCGTTTTTTTCTATTACAACATTGTCGCGACCACCGCTGATGCGGACTGCACCAAGTCCAAGTGTACTGCTGAGGTTGATGTCATAGTCTTCCTCTTGCTGGAACCAGTTGATGTTTATTGTGTCGGATTTGCTGCCGCTTCTTATGTTAAGCCTGCCGCGCAGATTCCAGTTTTCTAGCGCGGCCAATGATTCCAAGTAACTGGCCGGATAGCTGGTTTTTGGGATAGGGGTCGTAGCGCAGGCTGCCAGTAGGAAGCAGGCCGGTATCCACAGGCACAGGCTCAGGAATGAACTAGAAGATTTTGACTGTTGGGCGGCGTCAATCAGAAGTGAGCCGCTCCATGGTGCTGCGGATGAATTCACTGTTTGGCTGTGATTCCAGCGCCTTGCGCCAGATACTGCGGGCCTGCGTTCTTTCGCCTGTCACCCACAGAACTTCGCCAAGATGGGCGGCGACTTCGTGATCGGGGAACAGCTCGTAGGCTCGGTCAAGGTTTTCTATAGCTTCTTCATACATGCCAAGCCGGTACTGTACCCAGCCCAGGCTATCTATTATGGCTGCATCATTTGGGGCAAGCTCAAAAGCGCGCTTTATGAGTTCATAGGCTTCATTGAAGCGGTCAGTCCGGTCAGCCAGCGTATAGCCCAGGCTGTTATAGGCAACGGGGTTGTTGGGATTGAGCTGGATAATCCTGCGCAGGTCTTCTTCCATCAGGGCCAGGTCATTGATTTCCTGGCTGTAGACAGAGCGCAGGAACAGAAGCTGGATATTGTTGGGAAACGCTCCCACGGCATTGTTGAGAACACGGCCTGCCTCATCCATCTGACCCTCATCCATCAGGACATTGGCTTCCATGGAGAGCAAGGCAATATTGTAGTCAGGATTGCGAAAGCGGACATTCTGCAGTCGGGATCTCACTTCCCTGTAGCGTCCTGCACGAATCATTAACTCAGTCAGGCTGCGCTGAGCCTGCAGGAAATTGCCGCCTCCGTTAACGTTAAAGAAATGTTTAATGGCCTCATCATTTTTATTTTCCTGAACACTGATAAAACCGAGGTAGTAATGGGCGTCATCCAGTCGCTGTGCATTCTCGACCATGATTTCAAAATACTGCCTGGCTTCACTGAACAGGTTGATCTCCATGCTAAGCAGGGCCAGCGAGTAGAGCATGTCGTAATCATCAGGGTACTGCTCAACGATAATGGCAAACTGGTCGCGGGCATCACTGTAGCGTTGGTCATCAATAAGCTTGCGAGCATACTGAAAGCGTAGCTCTTTATGGTTGCTGTTGTTTTTCAGCGCCTCCTGCAAACGCTCTCTTGCCTGTTCTGGCCTTTCCAGAATCTCGAGCAATTCCACTTCAAGCAGGACCACTTCAGGGTTGTCATTCAAGGCATTGGTGAGGGTGCTAACTTCCATGTAGGCTTTTTCAGCCTGGCTATTCTGGTGGTGTAGGTGAGCGAGACCCAGCTTTACAGATTGATTTTCAGGATAGAGAGTTTTAAGTTCCTGGAGATCGGCAATCAGTGCATCAAGAAATAGCTCAGCATCGTTATCAACGGCAGTACGGTTTGTGATGAGACGAAAATCAATGTTGTAACCGAGGGCCAGCAGTTTCCTCATGTGAGTCATTGCTTCACGATAGCGGCCCAGTGTTGCCATTTGGAAAGCCAGCGTTCTTAATGCCTCCTGGGATTCCGGCTCTTTCGCCAGCCAGAGATTGCTGGTTTCAATCGCAGCCGGAACATCACGCATGAAGGAGGCTATTCGTGAGGCGCGCCGAATTATATTGATGTCATTAGTCTCGCGAGCGAGGGCGAGGTAATCCTCTAGAGCTTTCTGGTTGTAACCTCGCTGGCCTGCCATTTCAGCAATGATGACGCGAGTCAGGACGTCTTCATCGAAATTTCCGTACTGGATCTCAACAGGTTCCGGCAGAGGTTGGGGAACTACCTCCACAACTTTATCGGACGTTTGCGCTTCAGTAACCGAACTGTTGGCTGCTACAGTCGAGTCGCCTTGGGGTACGGTGGTGGCACAGGCAGAAAGGAGTGTTAATCCCAGCGCCGTAAGCGGAATCTGGCCTAAGGAAAGCATTTCCAGGAGGTTTGTCTTCATTAACGTTGAAAGTGTCTTTTTGGTATTCATATCAGGCAGTTAGTATAACGAGGGGGGATAACCTGCTCAATGCCGGCAAAATAGCGGCGTTGTGATAAATCATGAATTTAATTTGTTTAGCACCCAACCAGTATGACCGGCGGTTAATCCAATATACGTGAAGTATGGAGGATTAGAGCTTAATGCGGCTTTAATCCGAAATGCCTTGATAGGCACAGGGGTGCGGATTGAGTAGAATGCGCGGTTCGACGCCAAAAAATGAATAAATAGCGCATATTTACGACTTTTTATAACTTCTTTTATGACTACTTTGTTACTGGGTATTAACCACAACACGGCCAGCATTGATGTTCGTGAAAAGGTGGCTTTTGCCCCGGAAAAAATGCATGACGCCCTCCAGCTGGCCTGCGCGGATGTAGAGCTGGATGAAATAGTCATCGTTTCCACCTGCAACCGTACTGAGCTTTACTGTGAGCCGGGTGAAGCCATGGCTGCCTCAGAAAAAAGCGAGGAAGTCTACCAGCATATCGAGCAGTGGCTGGGTCAGTACCACGGGCTAAGTCATGAGCAGCTGGAGAACTGTGTCTATATCCACAGCGATCTTGAAGCTGTAAGGCATTGCATGAAAGTTGCCAGTGGCCTTGATTCGATGGTGCTGGGAGAACCGCAGATCCTGGGCCAGCTCAAGTCGGCCTATGCCGTCGCGCGTGAGGCTGGTACCGTCGGCAACAACCTGAGTCGGCTTTTCGAGGAAACCTTTGCAGTCGCCAAGCAGGTTCGCACCGATACGGCTATCGGGGAAAATCCGGTTTCAGTGGCGTTCGCTGCCGTTTCGCTGGCAGAACATATTTTCAGTGATTTATCCCAGACCAGTGCGCTCATGATCGGCGCTGGTAAAACTATAGAACTTGTCGTGCAGCATCTGCGCAATGCGGGTGTTTCAAATGTTTCAGTCGCTAACCGAACACTGGAACATGCCCTCGAACTGAAAGAGAGATATGACGTGCACGCTGTTCTGCTGGCTGATCTGGCTGAGGAGTTGGAGAAAGCGGATATTGTCGTCAGCTCCACGGCAAGCCAGGTGCCCGTTGTCGGCAAGGGGACAGTGGAAAGAGCGCTCAAGGCAAGAAAGCATAAACCGATTTTTATGGTCGATCTGGCCGTTCCGAGAGATATTGAACCCGAGGCAGGAGAACTGGAGGATATCTACCTCTACAGCGTTGATGATCTTGCCCAAGTAATCGACTCCAACCTGCAAAGCCGACAGGAGGCTGCCGAGGAAGCCGAAAAAATTATTGACCAGGGTGTTTATCGCTACGAAGAAAAATTACGCACACTGGGTGTTGTCTCAACACTTAAGAATTTTCGCCAGAAAGCTGAATCCATTCGCGATACGGAACTGGAAAAAGCACTCAAGATGCTCGATAAAGGCGAAGCGCCTGAAAAAGTGCTCGCTAACCTGGCTCGCCTGTTAACCAACAAGCTGATTCATGCACCAAGCGTGCAGATGAAAAAAGCCAGTGCCGATGGTCGCAGTGAGCTGATTCAGCTGGCCGAGAAACTGTTTGAACTTGAAGCCAGCAACGAGTCGGTGCCTGAATTTAATTCTGAAGATGAAAAACAGCAGCCCTGAGCTGCAAAAACCTGATCTGAAGAATTTTCTGACACTAACTACCATCCCTTATGAATCCATCCATTTACAGCAAACTTGAAAACCTTTGTGAGCGCTATGAAGAGCTCGAAGGCCTGCTCAGCGATGCTGACATTATCAGTGACCAGGAAAAATTCCGTGACTTCTCCAAGGAATACTCTGAACTGGAGCCGGTCGTGCAAAGTTTCAGTGAATACCAGAAGGTACTTTCTGATATTGATGAAGCAAAACTCCTGCAAAAAGATGCCGACCCTGACGTGCGAGAAATGGCAGAAGAAGAAATAAGCGCGGGGGAGATCAGGCTGGAAACGCTGGATATCGAATTGCAGAAACTTCTGCTGCCAAAGGATCCTAAAGATTCCTGCAATGTCTTTCTGGAAATCAGGGCCGGCACTGGCGGAGATGAGGCGGCAATTTTCTCGGGAGATCTTTACCGGATGTATTCGCGCTACGCGGAATCGCTGGGCTGGAACATGGAGATTGTCAGTGAAAGACCTGGTGAACACGGCGGCTACAAGGAGCTGATTGCGCGCGTTGAAGGTAAAAGCGTGTATGGACAGCTTAAATTTGAATCAGGTGCCCACCGGGTGCAGCGTGTGCCTGAAACTGAAACGCAGGGCAGGGTGCATACCTCTGCCTGTACGGTTGCAGTGATGCCTGAGATTGATGATGTTGAAGAAATCGAGATAAACAAGGCCGATCTCAGGGTGGATACCTTCCGCGCCAGCGGAGCCGGAGGTCAGCACGTGAACAAAACCGATTCAGCAATCCGTCTTACGCATATTCCCACCGGCATAGTCGTGGAGTGCCAGGACGAGCGTTCGCAGCACAAGAACAGGGCCAGGGCCATGTCGCTACTGCAGGCGAAGCTCCAGGCGGCGGCAGAAGCAGAACAGCAGCAGGAACAGTCTGATGCCAGGCGCAACCTTGTTGGAAGCGGCGACCGATCAGAAAAAATTCGCACCTATAATTATCCGGACGGGCGTATTACTGACCACAGGATTAATCTCAAGCTTAACCGGCTCAATGAAGTGATGGCCGGGGATATCGGCGAAATCATTCAGTCACTAATCACTGAACACCAGGCAGACCAGCTCGCCGAAATGGCGAACTGACACGAGGTTTTTAATGACCACCATCAAAGAGCTCCTGGCGGATGGTGAGAATTCACTGACAACCAGTGACTCCGCACAGCTGGATAGCGAAATTCTACTGGCCAAGGCACTGGAGAAGCCACGCTCCTGGCTCTATGGCTGGCCGGAACACGTTCCCACTGAGACCGAGCAGGCTATATTTCTTCAACTCTTGCGCTGCCGGGAGAAGGGCGAGCCGGTTGCTTACCTGACAGGCAAGCGTGAGTTCTGGGGCCTTGAGCTCAAAGTGAATGAGCACGTATTAATCCCCCGACCGGAAACGGAATTACTGGTTGAAAAATCGCTGGAACTGATTGGCGCTGCTGCAAAAGCCAGGGTGGCTGATCTGGGTACAGGCTCGGGCGCAATCGCCATGGCACTGGCGACTGAAAGACCTGCCTGGGAAATCCTGGCCACTGATATTTCACCAGAGGCGCTTAGTCTTGCGCTGGAAAATGCCACGGAACTGAAACTGCATAATGTGCAGTTTTTCCTGGGTAATTGGCTGAAGACCCAGGAGGGCAAGAAATTTGACGCCATTGCTAGCAATCCCCCTTATATAGAAGCAGGAGACAAGCATCTTGCAGAAGGTGACGTTCGCTTTGAGCCAGAGCTTGCGTTAGTCTCCGGAAAGGATGGGCTTGATGCTATTAGGCAAATTGCCAGGGACAGTATCAACTGCCTGACCCGGGATGGGTGGCTCCTGCTCGAGCATGGTTTTGACCAGGGTGAAAGAGTCAGGCAGATCCTGGTTGATAGTGGTTATAGCGAGATTGAAACATTTAAAGACCTTGCGGGGCACGAGAGGGTGAGCGTAGGCAGCCGCAAGCTGTAAGCCGCAAACGTTTATCAGCACTATTATTGGCCCTGATTACAAGATGAATGACGAAGAATTATTAAGGTACAGCCGCCAGATCATGCTGCCGCAAATGGATGTGGCCGGGCAGGAAGCGTTGCTCAATGCCAGGGTGTTGGTTATAGGTATTGGTGGACTGGGGTGTCCTGCAGCCATGTACCTGGCAAGCAGTGGTGTGGGTCAACTTGTGATCGCTGACGATGACGAGGTTGACCTGACAAACCTGCAGCGGCAGATCGCTCACTCAACTGCGAGTGTTGGAGCTGCCAAGGTTGAATCGGCAAAAGAGACACTGGGTAAACTGAATCCTGGTGTTAAGGTTGAATGTTTGAACGCCAGGCTGGAAGGTGATGCGCTCGAAGACGCCGTGGGGCATGCCGATGTCGTGCTGGACTGCACTGATAATTTCTCCACCCGATTTGCTATTAATTCCGCCTGTGTAACAACCCGTATACCGCTGGTTTCAGGCGCTGCAATCCGGATGGAAGGACAGGTCAGTGTTTTTGACAGTCGTGATGAAAATGCCCCCTGCTACCAATGTCTCTACGAGGAAGGGGATGATACAAATTTAAGCTGTTCAGAAAGCGGCGTTATGGCGCCGCTGGTTGGCATTATTGGCACCATACAGGCCATGGAGTGCATCAAGGTAATTACCGGTATCGGAAAACCGCTGACTGGTAGGCTGTTGTTTATAGATGCGCAGACCATGCAGATCAGGGAAATGGTGCTGAAAAAAAATCCTGACTGTCCCTGTTGTTAATATTTCTTACTCAATACCTTTCTACAATTCTAGTTATGGCAATTCCTATGTATAAAACCGCAACGCGTCTGGCAGGGCTGGCACTTGCTGCTTCCCTGTCCTTTTCTTCCTCTGTATTTTCCCAGAATGACACGGTCTCATACACGCTGACCCGGCAGTATGGAAGTGTGCTGTTTCGCGTTATGCAGCAGCAGTACCTAAACCTGGTGGGCCGCTTTGATAATTACTCTGCAACACTGGTCATGGACTTTGAGGAAATGAGCAATTCACGCCTTGATGCTACTGTCCAGATGGGCAGTCTAAGCATGACCGATGGTGATGTGGTTGAGACGCTGGTTAACAGCAGTGTCTGGTTTAATGCGCCGTTGTACCCCGAAGCGACATTCACCACGACCAGTGTAGAAGTCACAGGAGAAACCACGGCCATTTTCCATGGAGATTTAAATTTTGTCGGCGTGACAAAACCCTGGGCTCTTGAAGTGAATTTTTTTGGTGGCACTGACGGCAAACTGACCGGCAGTACGATCGGTATGCTGGCCAGGGGCAGTTTTAACCGTACCAATTTCGGCCTGAATCAGTACATGAACATGGCTGATGATCTCGTCAGTATAGAGGTCAACGTGAAATTCAACAGGGATTAAACGGAAAAAAATCAGATGACTTTTTTCAGAACTTTGCTCTTTACGATAGCTGCTGTGACTTTAACTTCGTGTACCTGGGTAAAACTGACCCCGGAAGGAGAGAACGTGGAGGTGATGACTCAGGCTGACGTAGCGAATTGTGAGCGTACAGGAACCACCACTGTTGAAGTGCTGGATAAGGTCTTGCTTGAAAGGAATCCTGAGAAAGTTGAGCAGGAGCTTCAAACACTTGCTAGGAACAGGGCGGCCGGCAGGGGTGACGTCATAGTGGCGAGTTCTGGCATTGAAGACGGCGAGCAGCAGTTTGTAATTTACCGCTGTAGTAATTAAGCAATCATTATTTGTCTGATTGGCTTGTCCACCAGAACAGCGGCAGGATGGCGCCTAGAATAAACACCGGCAGGTGAAAGACGGCAATCAGGACCCAGGAAAGCAGTAAACTTCCACACAGGCTAATCCAGAATAGATTCCAGTCCCGTCCTTTCCTGTGCCGTTCAACGGGTTCTTCAAAGGCCTGCACAAGTGGTTTGCCGCAGGTCATGCAGTAATAGGCATCACCTGCGTATGTCACCCGGCATGACTCACATATTTTCATTTAATGCCTGAATGCTTTTCGTTATGATACGACCCCGATAATACGGCTAAAAGACTAAATGTAGTGAGTAATTCGGTAGTTTGCATGTGACAGAAGAGAAATCCACCGCGGAAACCCCACCTGATCCAGGTCCGCAAATAAAGTTCCATGATTTTGATCTACCCGATTCCCTGTTAAAAGCAGTGGATGATCTTGGTTTTGAATTCTGCACGCCCATCCAGGCTCTAAGCCTGAAAGTCACCCTCGAAGGCCATGATGTTACCGGCAAAGCCCAGACGGGTACCGGGAAAACCGCTGCCTTTTTGGCTACCATCATAAATGACCTGGTCAAAAATCCCATCAAGGAAGAGCGCTATGTGGGCGAACCTAGGGCGCTGGTTATTGCGCCCACGCGTGAACTGGTCATGCAGATAGCCAAGGATGCCGACGCCCTTTGCAAGTACACCTACTTAAAAACCGTATCCCTTGTGGGCGGTATTGATTACCAGAAGCAGCTGCGTGTCCTTGAGAATGAAATCGTAGATATCGTTGCTGCAACCCCGGGCCGGCTGCTCGATTTCGTGCGCAACAGAAATATTGATCTTGGCATGGTGGAACTCCTTGTCCTTGATGAGGCAGACCGGATGCTGGACATGGGCTTTATTCCCCAGGTAAGGCAGGTAGTGGCAGCCACACCAAAGAAAGACTGCCGCCAGACGATGCTGTTCAGTGCAACCTTTACCGATGACATTCTCACGCTTGCCGAACGCTGGGCCGTTGATCCAGTGCGCATTGAAGTAGAGGCGCAACAGCTCACTACTGACAATGTCGACCAGAAGGTCTACCTGGTGACGACTGAAGAAAAATATCCGTTGCTTTACAACCTTATCCATAGTGATGAGGGTGAGCGCGTTATCGTATTTACCAACCGTCGTGACCAGGCACGCCGCCTGGCTGACAACCTGCACCGCAATGAAGTCAGCGTGGGGCTTTTATCAGGCGAAATTTCTCAGCCAAAGCGTGTGAAAACCCTCGAGGCATTCAAGAACGATGATATCCAGGTCCTGGTGGCAACGGATGTTGCCGGTCGAGGTTTGCATATCGATGACATCACGCACGTGGTGAACTTTAACCTGCCAGAGGATGCGGAAGACTATGTGCACCGTATCGGGCGGACCGGCAGGGCAGGGGCTACTGGCACTTCAGTCAGCTTCGCCTGCGAGGATGATTCGTTCCTGCTGCCTGAGATCGAAGAGACCATCGGCATGAAGTTGCCCTGTGAACATCCTCCCAAGGAGTTGCTTGGAAAGCCACCGGCGTTTACCCGGGCATCGAAATTCAAACCCGAGGGCAAGGGTAGAGGGGGAAAAGGCGGCGGCCGTAAAAAGTACTAGGTGCTTAACTGGCGCCGGCTTTTTTCAGGATCTCAGCATATTCGACGGAATTTCGGTGAGTAGAAACAATCTTCAGAATTGTCTGTCCGTGCATATCAGCCTCATTGATATTTCTTCCTGACTCAACAAAAAAATTCACAAAACGCTGAAACGCTTCCGGCACCATACCGCGGTAAGCTTTCACTAACACATGAAAGTCAGGGGACTCGTCGTTAGAGCTTTCCAGTTCAAGGAAAGTCTTGACCCTTTCGTCGCTCCACCATTCATCACGAACAGCTGGCTGCGTTCTGTCGGCACCGGTTTTCTTTTCTGTTTTCATGATTTTTCTATTCTTCTCTACTGGCTGAGTTTTTCTTTCAGCATCTGGTTAACCTGACCGGGATTGGCCTTGCCCTGTGACGCCTTCATCACCTGGCCGACAAAAAATCCAATAACCTGCTCCTTTCCGTCCTTGTACTGCTGTACCTGGGTGGGGTTGTAGGCGATGACCTCGTCTACCATAGTTTCAATGGCACCCGTATCCGTAACCTGCTTCAACCCTTTGCTTTCAATGATGCTGTCGGCATCACCTTCTCCGGCGAGCATGGATTCAAAAACGGTCTTGGCAATTTTGGAGGAAATGGTGTTGTCCTTGATGCGGCTGATAATTCCAGCCAGTGCCTCGGCGCTGATGATGCTTTGGGCAATGGGCAGTTCTTCCTTGTTCAGGTATGCCTGCAGATCCCCCATTACCCAGTTGGCACTGAGCTTGGCATCGTCACAGGCAGCCGCGACTTCTTCAAAGTAGTTTGCGGTATCCAGGTCTGCAGACAGCACCATGGCATCATATTCACTAAGTCCATACTGCTCCTGAAAGCGCTGGCGTTTTGCATCAGGAAGTTCAGGCAATGTTTTCCTGACGGCTTCTATGAAGCTGTCGTCGATGACCACAGGCAGCAGGTCCGGCTCAGGAAAATAGCGATAGTCATTCGCCACTTCCTTGCTGCGCATGGATCGCGTTTCATTCTTCTCCGAATCGTAAAGACGGGTTTCCTGGGTAACGGTTCCGCCATCCTCGATGAGATCAATCTGCCGTTCCACCTCGATATTGATTGCCTTTTCTACAAAGCGGAACGAGTTGATGTTCTTGATCTCAGTACGCATGCCAAGTTCGGTGCTGCCTTTTGGCCTGATTGATACATTGGCATCGCAGCGCATGGAGCCCTGTGACATGTCGCCATCAGAAATACCTAGGTAGCAGACAATGGAGTGGAGTTTTTTTAGGTAAGCGACGGCTTCCTTGGCTGAGCGCAGATCAGGCTCGGACACAATTTCGAGCAGGGGAGTGCCGGCACGATTGAGATCAATGCCGGATTTGCCATGAAAATCTTCATGTAGGGATTTACCTGCATCTTCTTCCATGTGGGCGCGTGTTACACCAATCGTTTTTTGGGTGCCATTCTCCATGTTGATAACCAGGGAGCCTTTGCCAACCGTAGGAAAATCCAGCTGGGAGGTCTGGTAGCCCTTGGGCAGATCAGGATAAAAATAGTTTTTACGGTCAAAGACTGATGTCTTTCCTATCTTGGCATCGATGGCGAGGCCGAATTTCACCGCCATCTTCAGTGCCTCGCTGTTAAGCACTGGCAGCGTGCCCGGCATGGCCAGGTCGTAGATGTTGGCCTGTGTGTTGGGCTCTGCGCCAAATTCTGTACTGGTGCCGGAAAATAGTTTGGAGGCAGTGGATAACTGCACATGCACTTCAAGACCGATTACTGTTTCCCATTCCATCGTCTTTGTCTCTTAATCCTGTGGTGCCTTTTTATGCCAGTCTGTGGCCTGCTGAAACTTATGGGCAACATTAAGCAGCTGAGCCTCGGCAAAGTCTTTGCCCACGATTTGCAGACCGACTGGCAGATTATTGATAAAACCTGCAGGGATTGAAATGCCCGGGAGGCCGGCCAGGTTTACGGCTATGGTGTAGATGTCCTCCAGGTACATGGTCACTGGATCATCATTCTGGGAGCCTATAGCAAAGGCGGTGTGCGGAGAGGTGGGGCCCATGATCACATCCACTTCCTCAAAAGCCGACTGGAAATCGTTCTTGATCAGGCGTCTGATTTTCTGCGCTTTGCGGTAGTAGGCATCATAGTAGCCGGCAGAGAGGGCATAGGTGCCAACCATGATGCGCCGCTTGACCTCGGTGCCAAAGCCTTCACTGCGTGTGCGCTTGTACATGTCTTCCAGGTCAACCGGGTTGTCGCAGCGGTAGCCGTAACGCACGCCATCATAGCGCGACAAGTTGGCGGAGGCTTCAGCTGGGGCGATTACATAGTAGGCAGATACTGAAAGGTGGCTGTTAGGGAGCTGGATGTCTTTCACGGTAGCGCCAAGCTTTTCGTACTCGCCTACCGCATCACGAATGCATTCCTCCATTTCGGCAGAGAGACCTTCAGAAAAGTGCTCAACCGGCAGTCCTATTCTCAGGCCTTCTAGGGGTTTGTCTAGGCTGGCCGTGTAGTCTTCGGTAACAATAGTGCTGCAGGTAGAATCCTTTTCATCCATGCCTGCCATGACATTGAGCATGAGAGCCGCATCTTCTGCAGACTGGGTCATTGTGCCGGCCTGGTCCAGGCTGGAGGCGAAAGCCACCATGCCCCAGCGCGAGACGCGCCCGTAAGTAGGCTTTATTCCGGTGATCCCCGAGAACGAGGCCGGTTGCCTAATGGAGCCCCCAGTATCCGTAGCCGTGGCGCCCGCACATAATCGTGCCGCAACGGCGGCGGCTGAGCCACCGGATGAGCCCCCAGGGACAAGTGAACGATCCCAGGGATTTTTCACCGGACCATAAAAAGATGTTTCGTTAGATGACCCCATGGCGAACTCATCCATGTTGGTCTTACCCAGCGTGACGGCGCCTGCATTGTTGAAACGTTCAACCACGGTGGCATTATAAGGCGCGATAAAGTTATCGAGCATCTTGGAACCACAGGAAGTACGAATGCCGTTGGTACAGAAGAGATCCTTATGCGCGATGGGAATACCGGTAAACGCACCGGCGCTGCCTTCACTGCGTTTTTTGTCGGCCGCCTCGGCCTGGGCCATGGCCAGGTCTTCGGTTACGGTGATGAAGGCATTCAGGTCTGCATTTTCCTGAGCAATTCTGTCCAGGTAAGCCTTGGTTATTTCGACACTGGATATGTCGCGATTTTCCAGCGCCCTGGATATCTCTGCCAGGGTTGAGTCAATCATTGCTAATAGTCCCGCTGCATCAAGTCTGACTGCATGAATTCAAGAATGAATGGTTTAATTTGGGCCTGAAGTTAATGAAGCGTTACTCAATAACCTTGGGCACAAGGAACAGACCCTCTTCGGCTTCAGGGGCAATCTTCTGCAGCTCATCACGCGAATTGGTTTCTGTTACGGCGTCGTAACGCAGGCGCTGGACGTTGTCAAAAGCATGGGCCAGCGGTTCAATATTATCAGTATTGACTGACTGCATCTGGTCAATGAGTTTGAGGATATTGGACATGCTGTCAGCAGCCTCCTTTTTTTCCTCGTCGGAGAGATGCAGCCGGGCCAGGTGGGCTATATTTTCCACATCGGCAAGTTTAACTGACATGTTGTGCTCCAAAATTCTAACGGGGTCAAAAAAGCAGTGAGAAATGCGGCCTAAATCTGACAAACCAGATTTAATTCTTGCTCCAAGTCCTTGAGATTGCTAGAGTTGCCCGATTCTTGGCGCGTCATTATACTGAAATAACTATTATAACTGCCATTCCCTTACTCTATTTTTTACAAAGGTTTCAAAATAATCGCCAATTGAGGGCTATCTGAGTCAATGTTTAAAAAATTACGCGGCATGTTTTCTAACGATCTGTCGATCGACCTTGGAACTGCGAACACTCTGATATTTGTTCGCGATCAAGGGATAGTGCTTGATGAGCCATCTGTGGTAGCAATTCGCATGCATAACGGACAGAAAACTGTCACTGCCGTTGGCAGTGATGCCAAACGAATGCTCGGTCGTACCCCTGGAAATATTACGGCTATCCGCCCTCTCAAAGACGGTGTGATTGCGGACTTTCAGGTAACCGAAAAAATGCTGCAGCATTTTATTCACAAGGTTCATGAAAATAGCTTTATTCGCCCAAGTCCACGAGTTCTTATATGTGTGCCTTGTCAATCAACCCAGGTTGAACGACGTGCCATTCGTGAATCGGCAATGAGCGCAGGAGCACGTGAGGTGCGTCTAATTGAGGAGCCGATGGCTGCAGCAATTGGTGCAGGCCTGCCAGTGGAACAGGCTAGTGGTTCAATGGTGGTGGACATCGGGGGTGGTACGACAGAGATTGCAATCATCTCACTCAATGGTGTGGTGTATTCTGAATCTGTTCGTGTTGGAGGTGACCGTTTTGATGAAGCTATTATTACCTACGTTAGGCGAAACTACGGAAGCTTAATCGGTGACGCCACAGCGGAACGCATAAAGAAAGAAATCGGCTGTGCCTACCAATCTAACGAAATCCATGAACTTGATGTCCGTGGCAGAAATCTGGCTGAGGGTGTTCCTAGAAGCTTCACGCTTAATGGTGATGAGATTCTTGAGGCACTCCAGGAACCGCTGACGGCAATTGTTCAGGGTGTAAAAAGTGCCTTGGAGCAATCACCGCCGGAACTTGCATCTGATATTGCAGAAAGCGGTCTTGTCCTTACTGGTGGGGGTGCTCTACTGAAAGATTTGGACAAACTTCTCACCGAAGAAACTGGTCTTCCGGTAATCGTCGCCGATGATCCACTGACCTGTGTTGCAAGGGGAGGTGGAAAAGCCATGGAGTTAATGGACGCACGTGACCTTGAATTGGTCACGCTTGAATAATCAAATATTTCCTCATTAGAAATAACTGGTAGAGGTTATTTATCAAATCTCTATTCATACAAAGCTCATCACAAGGCTACCGGTTACTAGGCCTTGCATTGCTGTCAATGGTAATGATGCTGGTAGATAGCCGGTTCCATTACCTGTCCCAGTTCCGTTTTTATTCCTCCTACCTGGTAACCCCTCTGCACTGGCTGGCTGATGCGCCTCGCTCCATCAGTAATTCTGTCAATAACAATTTCCAGAGTCGCAGTTTTCTCATTTCTGAAAACCAGCGTATGAAAGATCAGCTGCTCATGCAGGAGTACAAGTTACAAAAACTGTCCCATTTGGTAGCAGAGAATCAGCGCCTGAGCGATCTGTTGAATGCCTCCAGTATCGTCAATGAAAGAGTAGTCAATGCCCAGCTTACGGGTGAGTCGCCGGATCCCTTCACCAAGCGCGTACTAATTAATAAGGGTAGCGTGGAAGGGGTCTACGAAGGCCAGCCGGTGCTGGATGCCTTTGGCCTGATGGGGCAGGTGATCGATGTGGAGCCCTACGCAAGCTGGGTGCTGCTTATTACTGATCCGCAGCACTCAACCCCGATACAGATAAACCGTAATGGCAACAGAGCCATTGCCTCGGGAACCCAGGACAGACTTGATCGTCTGGAGCTGCAGAATATTTCCGCTACATTTGATGTCGTGGTAGGCGATGTACTGGTGACTTCCGGTTTTGGTGGACGTTTTCCGGTGGGCTATCCGGTCGGCGTGGTCAGCAGAGTGGTGCATGATCCGGGCGAGCCTTTTGCCACGGTAACTGTTGAGCCTACCGCACAACTAGATAGGAGCCGCAATGTGCTCCTCGTATTCAATTAGGGCCTTGCGATGGCAAAGAGATCGGGCAGACATCAGGGTGGCTGGATTATATTTGCGACGTTCGTCGTCGCCGCACTCTTTACCGTATTTCCGCTGCCGGAATGGCTTGAATCCTTCCGTCCTGAATGGGTGGCACTGGTGCTGATTTACTGGGTACTGGCGCTGCCAGACAGGATCGGATTGTTCGCAGCCTGGCTGGCTGGATTTTTCATGGATGTCCTGGAAGGCTCCCTCTTGGGACTCAATGCCCTTGCGCTGGCGCTGGTAGCCTATCTTTCCCTCAGCCTCTATCAGCGCATGCGGATGTTCACTGCCGTTCAGCAGAGCGCCACGGTTCTAATATTGATTGGTATGCATCAGCTACTTTCCTTTTGGGTGCTAACAGCCAATAATCAGAATACGGCGACAAACCTGATTTTCATGCTCTCGGCACTGTCCAGTGCCATCATCTGGCCTTTTGTTTTTATCGGACTGCGCTACGTCCGAAGAACCTTCCAGGTTGGCTGATGCCTTAACTGTGGCAATTATTACGCAGCCCTCTATATAATCTCTAGTCTAGATAGAACGAGTTAAGACCGTGTGAAGGGGAGATATATGTCCAGATCAAGAATTCTTTTCATAAGCCTGTTGGCTTTTGTTACAGCTTGCAGCCAGGATGAAGGGACAGAGAATACCGGCGTCACAACCGAGCCAGCAACTGCAGCCTCGATTGTAGAAGCAACTTCAAGCCCGCTTAATACTGATTCTATGAGCCAGCCCCCAATGGATTCCTGGTCGACCAATGGCGGCTCTTTCACCAACCAGCGCTGGTCTCCTCTTTCACAAATTAATCGTGAAAATGTTAGCCAGTTGAAAGCGGAATGGCGGGTACATCTTAACGGCTCTGGACTTGAAACCCGTTACTCGGCAGAAGGCACACCCCTTTACAAAGACGGCGTGCTTTATATGACTACCGGTGACAGTGATGCCTTTGCTGTGGATGTTGAAACGGGTGAAATTAAGTGGGAGCACAATTCCCAGTATCCTGAAGAAATGGGTGAAGCCGTTTGCTGTGGCTGGGATAACCGAGGCGTGGCCCTTGGCGATGGCAAGGTTTTCCTCGGTCAACTGGATGCCAGGTTGATAGCCCTTGATGAAGAAACCGGCGAGGTGGTCTGGGAGCAGCAGAGCGTTCGCTGGCAGGAAGGCTACAGCATTACCGGGGCGCCACTGTTTTATGACGGCATGGTGATCACCGGTTATTCCGGTGCCGAGAAGGGGGTAAGAGGGCTAGTTGAAGCCTTTGACGCCGCGACAGGTGAAAAGCTCTGGACCTTTTACACTATTCCAGGCCCCGGTGACTTTGGTCACGATACCTGGCCGCAGGACACAATGGCTTACGAATTTGGCGGCGGTACTGTCTGGCAGACGCCAGCCGTGGATCCTGAACTCGATCTCGTTTATTTCTCCACCGGAAATCCTGGTCCAGATATGAATGGTGCCATCCGCGAGGGAGACAATCTCTTCACCGACTCCATTGTGGCAATTGATGCAAGAACAGGCGAATACCGCTGGCACTTCCAGCAGGTTCATCATGACCTCTGGGACTATGATGCCCCCAACCCGGTGATTCTTTTTGACATGGAGTACCAGGGTGAAACGCGCAAGGCAATTGCTGAAGCCGGTAAGACCGGCTGGGTTTATATACTGGATCGCGTTACCGGTGAGCCTATTATAGGTATTGAGGAAAAACCGGTACCACAGCTGGCCGAGCAACTTACCTCTCCAACACAGCCTCATCCTGTGGGTGATGCGTTCATTCCGCAGCATATCGATGTGGCCCCTGAAGGCACGCCGCTGATTAACCAGGGCAGAATTTTTACTCCGTTCCTGTATGAGCCTGTGCTGGTTCAACCGGGACTGGCCGGTGGTGCAAATTGGGCGCCTAGTGCCTATGATCCCTCGCGCCAGGTCATGTATATCTGCGCCTCCGAATCCTCTGTTGTACTATATATGGAGGACACAGATCTGCCTGAAGAACACAGCGGTAAAACTTGGACCGGTGGCAATTTCGGGGGATCTTCGCGGCCAACCGTAGGCATTGTTGCTGCCGTGGACATGACAACCAACACCTTAGTCTGGCAGTACCGCTGGCAGGAACCCTGTTACAGCGGCTTCCTTGCCACCGCAGGAGACCTGCTCTTTGTTGGTCGCAATGACGGACGCATGACAGCACTGGATATTGATACCGGTCTGCAGCTTTGGGAATTCCAGACGGGTGCCGGGGCCAATGCGCCGGCCATCAGTTTCGAAAAAGACGGCAAGCAGTACATTGCCTCATACTCCGGAGGCAACTTGTTCCAGGGCTCAGCCCGAGGCGACAGCCTTTGGCTCTTCTCGCTGGCAGGGCAAATGGAAGAAACCACTCCAGGCGACACGTTACCGAATGTAGCCTCAGTAGAAGGTGTTACCCCAGGTCAGTTCATGGTGGCAGAGGGTGAGCCGGACTATGCGGCTGGTGAAACGCTCTACAAGCAAACCTGTTTGCCGTGCCACGGTGATGATGGCATGGGCGGGCACAACAATGCCATGCCCCTTAACAACGTCTCCTCCATAACCGAAGTTGTGACTATTGTCTCAACCGGGCGCAACCAGATGCCAAACTTTACCGGCGCTCTGACGCCTGAACAGATTAGGGATGTCAGCGGTTTTGTGGCAGACAAGTTGTTTGAATAGTTGAAATATCATAAAGGGGTCAGACGTCTTTGCATCAACTGTAGAATCATTCATTGGGATGCAGTTCTTTATTTTCATGGAGCTGAAGAGTGACTAGAAAGCTAATTCTGCTGTCGGCATTAGTACTTCTGGCTACCGGTTGCACTTTAACCGACAAGGACCTTAAGTGGCCTGAAAAAGCCTATCCGCAGGAGTACTTTATTAACGCCTTTCAGGCAGATGAGGCTGCCCAGCAATACCAGACCCAGGAAGATTACCTGCTGTGGATTACCCGTTTCTATGAAGGTAACAACCTCACGGTGGGTTGGATTGGTTTAACCGAGCAGCTCCTCGAACGCATAGAATCAGAAGAACACCGTGCCGAGGTAAAGGAGCGTGTTAACCGACTGGGCGCCAAGATCGGCAGCGAATGGGCCAAGGACAACCTAGTGCGCAAGTTAGACACCCGTAATGCCGCTGTCTGGCGTGATGCACTTCGCGAGGCGGTAGACAGGGGAGAGGTGGATGACTACATCACCCGCGTTGAGAACGATGTGGAAAGCATGATGGCAGGTGAACTGAAAGTTGATGATGTCTACTTCGAGCGCTACTACTACGACGAGTTTGATTGATACGCTGAAAGCACCAATCTGCATGTAAGGCATACGGGGGGTATTGCCTGTTGAAGATCTGGACCGAAGATACCACTGCAATCCTGCTAGCCTTCGTCATTATTGCGCTGGCCCTCGCTGCTTTCCTTGCGGCCCCATTCAAAGAAGTGAATGACAGTCTGGCGTCTTTTGAAACCACGTCCGCTTTCAGCCTTGACGACTGGCAGGATGCAAACAGCAGCGGCAATACGTTTACCGCGTTCCTAAGTGATACGGTCAATCAGGCCAGGCCGGGGCGATGGGCCCTGAATCCTGCGGCAGCATTTTCATTGTCATTCTTAGTCTCAGGTGGAATATTCCTGGTTTCGCTTTCACTTCTTTTTGCCGTTGCCGCTCAGCTAATGCAGCGAAATGTGGCGGAATTCTTGAAAGGTTTTGTCTTTATCTTTGGGGTAAGCGTATTGGCCTACTTGCTGGCGAACCAGGCGGAATTTCGCAGCATGGGGCTTGGTTACGCGCTATGGGCCATTCTGCTTGGTCTGGTTATCAGCAATATTTTCGGTATACCGGATTTCATTCGACCTGCGCTTCAGCCTGAGCTTTATATCAAGACCGGACTGGTATTGCTGGGTGCAGAAGTTCTGTTCGGGAAAATCCTGGCGATCGGTTTGCCAGGCATTTTCGTGGCATGGATCGTTACGCCAATTGTCCTGATCTCCACTTTCTGGTTCGGTCAGAAAGTGCTGCGTATCGGATCCAAGACCTTGAATATCACCATTAGCGCAGACATGTCTGTCTGCGGCGTTTCCGCGGCCATAGCGACGGCGGCTGCCTGTCGCGCCAGCAAAGAGGAGCTAACCACGGCTGTTGGACTGTCGATGATTTTCACCTCAATCATGATGGTGGCGCTGCCGGCTTTCATCAATGCCGTGGGAATGCCGGAAGTACTGGGTGGTGCCTGGATTGGCGGGACGGTCGATGCCACGGGTGCCGTTGTGGCAGCAGGCGCTTTCCTGGGTGATACCGCTCTCAATGTGGCGGCCACGATTAAAATGATCCAGAACATCCTGATCGGTGTCCTGGCTTTTGGCGTCGCTGTCTACTGGACAACAAAGGTGGATGCTTCAACCGACCGGAGCATCGGTGCCGGTGAGATTTGGCGACGTTTTCCGAAGTTTGTGCTTGGCTTCCTGGGTGTCAGCATCCTGTTTTCCCTGTTATATGAAATGCTCAATCCCAATACCGCCATCGTGCTGGTGGAAAATGGGGTCCTGGATTTTACTTCCGGCATGCGCGGCTGGCTGTTTTGCCTGGCTTTTGCAAGTATCGGCTTGTCAGCCAACTTCAGGGAACTGAAAGCCCAATTTCATGGCGGCAAGCCTCTCATCCTTTATATTTGCGGGCAGAGCCTGAACCTGTGCCTGACATTACTCATGGCCTGGATCATGTTTTACAAGGTCTTTCCCAACATCACAAATAGTCTGTAGTCATGAAGCGAAAACTGTTGAACCTGTTCCTGATTCTGGCTTCCGCAGTACTACTGCAGCAGGGAATTGCATTCAGTCATTTACGTTTTTCAATGCTTGGAGATTATTCACGCGTGGTGAAAAACAATGACATTGACCCCTCAGCCCTTTTTTACATGGAAAGTACGCTGGCGCTTGCCGCGGAAAAAAGTGTCAGGGAAAAACTGAAATAACGTGAAAGCCTGGCAGCGCTGGGTTCAGGCCCCGCAGACATCCAAATTTCGACGCGTTCTCTTCCAGGTACACCTGTGGCTTGGCATAGCCATTGGACTTTATATCCTGGTCATCAGTGTCAGCGGCTCTGCAGTTGTTCTGCGTCCGCAGTTCAGCCGCTGGTTCGTGCAGAGCGAGGTAAATCCCGATGCCGGGCCGTTGCTTGCCGGTACCGAACTGCAGACACGGATCGCCGAGGTGTACAGCCAGTACACGGTTCAGGACATTATTCCCCCGAGAGGCACAAGACGTGCCATTTACGTTTCCCTTATTCAGGACGGTGAAGAGACCGGGCATTATTTTGACCAGTATCGCGGTGTAGATCTTGGCAATACCTATCCTTGGCAGGTGCGCACCGTCGAATGGCTGACATTACTGCATGATGATCTGCTGATGGACCGGGTAATCGGCAGAAGGCTTAACGCTATCGGTGGCTGTCTGTTCATCGTGATGGTGCTTTCGGGAATTGTGCTGTGGTGGCAGGGCAGGTCAAGATGGAATGAGGGGCTGCAGATCAAAAGGGTGAGTTCACATTCCTTTGTCTGGCAGCTGCACAGCTTCCTGGGTTTCTGGTCGCTGCTGCTGCTATTCGTCTGGGGAATCACTGCTATTTATTTTGCCTTCCCCCAGCCTTTTGAAGCGGTAATTGATGCATTTGACAATGATCTTGCTGACTTTGACCGTCCGGACGGCTGGCTGCTGTTCATGATAGACCTGCACTTCGGGCGTTTCCGAGGATCGTGGCCCTGGCTGCCCTACCTGTGGGTCATTCTTGGACTGCTGCCCGCCGTGATGTTTATCAGCGGATTTATACTCTGGTACCGGCGAGTGTTGAAAAAAAGCCTCAAGTTTTAATTACAGAATTGCTTTAACTGCTCGCGTGGCAATCAGTACATCAATGATCCCGTTAAGCGGATCATCCTCACCCATCCGGTCTTCAAAAAACCCCGTGATTACCAATCCTGCATCGATCTGTCCCTGGATCTGGTCATACAGTGTATGGCCAAAACAAACCGGCTTGTTTTCATCGGTGACCAAGTTTTTCAGTTCTTCCTTCTTTAAATCCTGGTTATCTGCGTAAGGGATTTTTTGGCCCACGGTGAGTTTGCCGCTTTCATAATCCGCGAGATCAAAAATAAAGCACAGTGGGTTAACAAAACCTGACAGCAATGTGCCTCCTGGTTTTAACACGCGTGCAGCTTCCTGCCAGACGGGAATGATTTTCTCAGCAAAAACATTTGAGACAGGGTTGAAGACAAGATCAAACGAGGCATCTTCAAAACAGCTTAAGTCAGCCATGTCGCCCTTAACGGTGTTGATGTCGAGACCTTCACGCTCAGCGACCATCCTGTCCTGGGCGAGTTGGTTAACCGAGGCGTCAAACACGGTCACCTTGGCACCCGCTGCAGCCAGGGTTGGACCCTGTTGGCCACCGCCCGAGGCCAGGCAAAGAATATCCAGGCCTTTCATGTTTTCAGGAAACCAGTCCCGCGGCGTTGGTTTTAAAGAAGTTAACTGGACAGACCAGTCCTCATTCCTGGCGCGCGCGACTGTCGCTTCGTCAACCGGAACTGTCCATTTATTGCCCTGGTCGCCAAGGACATCCCAGGCTTTGCTGTTGTACTTCAGAATATCCATGATATTTCCTCATTGCAGGACGCTATCTTAACCGCTTTCAAATGCCCCTTGTTTGTAACAAGCAAATTTATTACCTACACTTTTGCGGTTAGTTAGCACGACAGTCGACTCAACCGGTAAAGACATGAGGCTATTCAAAACACTGCTGATACTCAGCCATCGTTATATCGGGATTCCGCTGAGCTTCTTCTTCGTTGTCTGGTTCCTGTCAGCCTTCGTGATGATTTATGCCGGTGGCATGCCGCGCGTAACGCATGAAATGCGGATTGAAGCGGCAGCGCCGTTGCCATTTGAGACAATCTCGGTGTCGCCGTGGCAGGCAGTCGGCATTTTGGGCTATTCACCTTTTGAGGCAAAACTGCGCACAATTTTCGACAGGCCTGTATACGAGTTTCCTGAACCGGGTTATCCGAGCACCTTTATCTGGGCAGATAACGGGGAGTTTCTCTCAGAGCTGACCCCGGAGCAGGGGGCTGGAATAGCGGCGGATTTCCTGGATATCCCCGAAACTGACTTTACCTATACGGGTCTGGTCAGCCAGCCTGATCAGTGGACCATTCCCATTGCCAATGAGCTGCCGCTATTTAAGTACTCTGCAGAGGATGCCTACGGCACCGAAGTGTATGTTTCGCCCACCCGTGCCCAGGTGGCCGTTTACACGACTAGGCAAAGTCGAATGCTGGCCTGGCTTGGCACCATTCCGCACTGGTTTTATTTTACCGACCTGCGTGCCAACCAGCCGCTGTGGTATGACATTGTTGTCTGGACTTCAGGCATCGGCTGTATTCTTGCCATCCTTGGTCTGATTATGAGCGTGACGCAGCTACGCAAAGTCAGACCATTCAGTTTTCGAAAGGCAATTCCCTATAAGGGCCTTATGCGCTGGCATTACCTGCTCGGGACCTTTTTCGGCGTTTTTGTCCTGACCTGGGCGTTCAGCGGCATGCTGTCGATGGAGCCCTTTGCCTGGACCAATGCGAGGGGATTGCCGGTGAATGAGGGCATTTACCAGGAAGGAATTCTGGAACTTGATGCTTTTCCTGAGACAAATGCCGAGCAATGGGATGGACTTGTTGTTGGCACCATAAAGGAAGTTGAATTCAGGTGGATTGGCGGCGAGCCCTATTACCTTGCCCTGTACAGTGCCACCGACAATCTTGCCGTGGACAAGCGCGACCGGCTGCATCAGCCTTACTACATCGTTGGCCAGCTTGAATCTGGCAGCACGCTCATAAAAGCGGAAGGATTCACTATGCAGAATGGTTTTGATGTGGATACTCTTGTGGCCAAGCTCCAGAATAGCGTGGAGGCTAAGGTTACGGCTTATGACGTGCTTGACGAGTACGATGATTACTACTACTCACGCAATAACCAGCTGCCTTTACCGGTTTTGCGCGTCAAGTTTGATGACCCGGCGCTGAGCTGGATATATGTCGACCCGCAGAAAAGTGAGCTGCTTAGCCTGATCCACAAGTACAGCCGGATAGAGCGCTGGTTGTACAGCGGTTTGCATAGCCTTGATTTTGCATTCTGGTATCACAAGCGCCCTCTCTGGGATTTTGGTATGATTGTGCTCCTGCTTGGAGGGCTCTTGGTGAGCTGCCTTGGTCTGTATCTTGGCCTGAGACGCCTGAATAGTGACATTAAAGCGATTACAAGAAAAATACTTCATCAGCAGAAACCAGGGGAGGTGCCAAGTGACCCACACTAAAAAGTTATTAAGCTTAATAATATTGGTTCTGGTTTCTTTTGGTATCCAGGCGCAGCCATTTCCGTTGGGCGAAGGGCCCTGGTTTTTTGATACCTACGCACCGTCCTCAAAAATTAAGGTTTCCTTGGTGGCCAGGGGCATTGAGAACCCTTGGGGTATGGTGTTTCTACCCAGCGGTAATATCCTGGTAGCTCAGAAACCAGGCGGCATTCGTATTATTCGCGATGGCGCCCTCGATGATCAGGTCGTTAGTGGCATGCCTCAGGTGCAGGTCAAATCTGGTGGTGGCTTGATGGATCTGGCCCTGCACCCGGATTTTGAAAATAACCGGCTGGTTTACTTTACCTACGTCAAAAATGCGGAACCTCCCAACGGTGCAGACTACTATGCCACCACAGCGATGGGGCGTGGACGCCTCAATGAGGCCGAAACGGCACTGGAAAATGTCGAGGACATCTTCGTGGCGAACGCATGGGATACAGCGCCGGGCGGGCATGGCTCGCGGTTACGGTTTGCAGTGGATGGCACCGTGTTCATGTCATCGCCTTTTCGCCGCAACATGGAAAAGCCGCAGGATACCATGAGCCATATAAGTAAAATTCTACGTCTTAATGATGACGGCACTGTACCGGCCGATAATCCTTTTGTTGGCAGCGACACACATCTTGCCGAGATCTGGAGCATTGGCCACCGCGCTGTTGAGGGCATGACCTTCCATCCCGTCACCGGTGAGCTCTGGGCCAGTGAACATGGGCCGCTTGGGGGTGATGAGGTCAATATTATTGAGAAAGGCGGCAACTTCGGTTGGCCGGTTGTGACCTATGGCCGGGACTATGATGGTACAAGGATGGCGCCCAGGCCCTGGATGGAGGGAATGCTTCAGCCCGAGATTTTCTGGGTTCCTTCAATCGCGACTTCAGGCATGATGTTTTATACCGGTGACGCGTTTCCCCAATGGAAAAATAACCTCTTTGTCGGCTCTTTAATGACGGCCAGGGTGCCGGGGACAGGGCATATAGAAAGGATAGAATTTAATGAAAACGGCGAACAGCGTCGCGAATCACTTTTAACTCCACTCAAACAGAGGGTGCGGGATGTTCAGCAGGGACCGGACGACTTAATCTATGTGCTTACAGAGGAATCTGACGGTGCACTGCTGATCATTGAGCCTGTCGAGTAGGAAATTAATATATTTCAATCTTCGGGTTCAGGAACTCATAGATTCGCTCAAAATTAGCGGTATAGAAAGCGTCCATAATTTCTGACTTTAGTTCCTGAACGTTGCCCTCGAACTCGGGAGACACGGAAACGCGCAGGGTTTTCCCACCTTCTAGTAACTCCCCGATTTTAAGTACAAGATTTTGGGCGACAAACTGGAACTGCTGTGGGGCGAAGACCGCCAAGGCCTGCATTTGCTGCATCAGCTGCTGACGATACTCGGAAGGATCGAGGTCAACGGCTTCACCCTGGGCTGCCAGCATAGCCGGCACCAGACCCATATCCTGTACTGTAATCTCGGCTCCCAAGATCCTGCTATCCTGCAGCGAGGAGGAGTACTGTGTGGCACTTGTGCCTGGGCCTAGGCCAATAGAGTCAAGCTGCAATAGCGAAATGTTCTCAATTTCAGAACTGGCCGTCAGCAGGAAGGAGCCTGGCAGCTCAATGGAAAAATCATTTTCCATGTGGTGCTTGTTATCGGGAGAATAGTCATATCCATACGCCACTATAATCGGCAGTACATCTTCATCAAGGATGGATTCGATGTAGGTGTGCCAGGCACTTGTAGACAGGTTGTTTGTGGCAGGTATTCCGCCTTGAAAATGCATGCCGCTAACTGACAGTTTCAGGTGATGGGGAAATTCATTGATGTAGTCATATTCGCTTACTGCTATCTCCTTAAGGATATATTCGTTATTCTCAGTATCAACGGCGTGCAGGTCGCGCATAATGATCTCTCCGTCTGGCATTAGCCAGACAGCGGCATAATCAAGCGACTGAAAGTAACCTGCGCTTACGAATTCTTCCATACGTTCATCCACCATGGAGCGCACTCTTAAATTAAGAGCGATAAAAGCAGCGCCGACAATGAGAAGCAACCCGAGGAGGAGGAAAGTACTTTTTTTCGTCATGACTTTTAAGCAGCTAACAAAAACGCAACTTATGTGGGACTAGGATGTCCCTAAGATAAGGATAGCCTGAGAGCTTGTCCAAATATAATCGATAAAATTTACAAATTTACGGAGATTTTTAATTATCCGTTTTAGTAATCTATTCATTGAAAACAACAAATATGAAAGTAAAACTCCAGAGTATTACTAGACAAAAGAATGAGAGCGCCCTCATGAAAGAATTGTCCGCCGGAGAGGTAACAAAGGGCCTAGGCATTCAATGTGATGAGTTCGACGTTTGTGCGGCTGGAAGAGTCGTTGTTCTGTGCAAGGAATCCTGGATCAAGTTATCGCATGAAGCCGAAATAGATCTGCTATGGCTGGCTCATGATGACGTCGAGATCAATGGGTAATGTGCTGTGTGTCAGCGGTTTCCGATTTTCTGTTTGCTCTTTTCATTGGCCGTCAATTCTCCTCCGGCCATCGCCGCAGACTGTGTCATTTTACTGCACGGGCTGGGTCGGACACCGGTATCACTCAACAGTATAGAGCGCTCACTTCTCGAGGAGGATTTCCTGGTTGCTAATATACAGTACCCTTCCCGCCGTAATGTTATTGAGGAACTGGCGATGCTTGCCGTTGAAGAAGGAGTACAGAATTGCCGGCAACAGGGAGCCGAAGGCATTAATTTTCTAACCCACTCAATGGGGGGTATCTTGGTGCGTCATTACCTGGAAGATAACGTCATCAATGGTCTGCACCGTGTTGTTATGCTGGCGCCTCCTAACCAGGGGAGCGAAATAGTAGACGCTTACCGGAATGTTCCTGGTTATCAATTACTGAGCGGACCTGCGGGACTCCAGCTTGGTACTGATCCAGACAGTGTGCCCAGTCAGCTGGGTTCAGTAGCGTTTGAGCTGGGCGTTATTGCGGGTAATAAAACCATCAATTTCATTCTTTCGCAGTTCCTTAAAAATCCCGATGACGGCAAGGTCAGCGTGGTCAGTACGCGTGTTGAGGGGATGTGTGCATTCATAGAAATGTCGACAACCCATCCGATGATGATGCGTAACCGCCGGGTCATTGCTGAGGCAATCCGGTTTTTGCAAACAGGGCGTTTTGAAGGAGATAAGGCTGAAAACGATTTGTGCTAGCAGCTTCGATTCAGTGCGGCATCGGCTACGGCTGCAAGGCCGTCTTTGAATTCATTATCAGGAAGACAGTCAAGACAAGTCAGTGCGGTTTCAATGCACTGGTTGGCTCTGTTTTTCGTGTAATCAAGTGCGCCCGATCCCATCACTGTCTCGACGATGTTGTCCAGATGATCCAGGCCGCCGTGCCGGATAGCATTCTCTATTAGGGCTTTTTCTTTGCTGCTGCCATTCTGCATCACATAGATAAGTGGTAATGTGGGTTTTCCCTCTGCCAGGTCATCCCCGACATTTTTGCCCATGGTCTCGCTGGAACCGCTGTAATCGAGAACATCATCCACCAGCTGAAAGGCCATGCCGACCTGCAGGCCGAACTGGTGCAGGGTGCCCTGGATAAAGTCATTGGCGCCGGCAAGGATGGCAGCGGATTTACAGGCCCCGGCAAAAAGTATGGCGGTCTTGTTTAGGATGACTTCCAAGTAATCATCTTCAGTCGCCTTGGTGTTATGCTGATTCACCAACTGAAGCACTTCGCCCTCGGAAATCTTGTTGGTAGTGCTGGCCATGACATCCATAATGGCCATGTCGCCTATTCCGACCAGCAGTTCAAAGGCCCTGGAGTAGATAAAGTCACCGACCAGCACGCTCGATGGGTTGTCCCATTTTGTGTTGGCTGTGGGTCGGCCCCGGCGCATCTCAGACATATCAACTACATCATCGTGCAGCAGCGTGGCGGTGTGTAGAAATTCGATAACGGTGGCCAGCTCGATATGATTGTTGCCCTCGTATTCCAAGTTATTGCTTGTCAGGAGAACAAGGACAGGACGAATGCGCTTACCGCCAGCTCCTATGATGTGTTGGCCAATCGATTCAATCAGTGGGACATTGGAGTGCAGCTGTGCCACCACGGTCTGGTTCAGCGCCGATAAATCATCCTCAACGATTTTATGTATATGCGATACCATTGCCAGCCTTGGATATCCCCTTTCTTGTCCTAGAAACAGCTCTGAAATGAAAGCCGAATGCTAGAGTTGGCCTCCGGTAAAGTCAAGGAATACGGGCATTTCAGGCCTGGTATCGGTTTGGCGGCGAGTGCAGCCCGGGGCCCCAAAAAGTGGCCTTATTTGGTTGCGAATTGGGGGCTCTTCCCGTACAATTCCGGCCCTCGTTAAGACCAGCCCTTCTCCAAACCTGAATTTTGCATCCAACTGGGTGCCATGAGGGGATCATTGCACGGTAAATTGTGCATCGTGAGCTGGTAAAAAAAAGTTAATAAAGGGTCAGGAAAATAACCTTTCCCTTAGATAGCGAAATGCTATTGGAGACTAATATGTACGCGGTAATTGAAAGTGGTGGCAAACAGCACAGGGTCACAGAAGGTGAAGTGCTGAAACTGGAAAAAATTGAAGCCAGCACTGGTGACAAAGTCGATTTTGACAAAGTCCTAATGGTTGGTGAAGGTGCAGACGTAGAAGTAGGCACTCCCTACGTAAAGTCTGGCAAGGTGACTGCTGAGATTATCAGTCACGGTCGCGGTGACAAGGTGAAGATCATCAAGTTCAACCGTCGCAAGCACCACAAGAAGCAGATGGGTCATCGCCAGTGGTTCACTGAAGTAAAGATCACCGAGATTTCCACTAAAGGCGCCTCTGGCAACAAGGCAAAAGCTGAGGCAGCTCCTAAAAAAGAAGCGGCAGCTAAAAAAGCCGCTCCTAAAGCCAAGGCAAAAGCCAAAGAAGAAAGCAAAGACTAGTTAATCAAGACGCTTAAGCAGTAAAGATTTACAGGAGACCATCATGGCTCATAAGAAAGCAGGCGGTAGCACTAATAACGGCAGAGATTCGGTATCGAAACGCCTTGGCGTCAAACGCTTTGGTGGTGAAAAGGTTCTGGCTGGTAATATAATCGTGCGTCAGCGTGGCACCCATTTTCACCCCGGCACCAACGTCGGCTGTGGAAAAGACCACACCTTGTTTGCAAAAGCCGATGGCGTTGTTAAATTTCAGGTGAAAGGCCCGAAAAACCGTCGCTTTGTCAGCATCGAGACGGCAACTGCCTGAATTTCACCAGGCCATTAAGTATTTAAGAAAGCCCTGTCTCTGACAGGGCTTTTTTATTTGTGAAGAACAAGTTAGAAATTCTCATGAAATTTGTAGATGAAGCAGAAATTCTCGTTGAAGCCGGTAAGGGGGGTAACGGCTGCATGAGTTTTCTGCGCGAGAAGTTCATTGAGAAGGGCGGGCCTGATGGGGGAGACGGGGGTGACGGCGGAGGCGTCTATCTCGTTGCCGACGAAGCGCTCAACACACTCGTGGATTTTCGTTTTCAGCCCAGGTACCGTGCCAAGAGCGGAGAGCCCGGCCGTGGCAGGAACTGTACAGGTGCCAGTGGTAATGACCTGGAAGTCCGAGTACCTGTCGGTACGAGTGTTTATGCCGTTGACACTGATGAGCTTATGGGCGACCTGCTGGAGGCCGGCCAGAAACTTCTGGTAGCCAAAGGTGGATATCATGGGCTTGGCAATGCCCGGTTTAAATCCAGTACCAACCGCGCTCCAAGGCAAACTTCCAATGGAACGCCCGGCGAGAGCAGAGAAATACTGCTGCAGTTGAAGGTAGTAGCCGATGTGGGCCTTCTCGGCTTACCGAATGCAGGCAAATCTACCCTTATTCGCGCTGTATCCTCCGCAACGCCCAAGGTGGCTGATTATCCGTTTACCACGCTGGTGCCTAATCTTGGCGTAGTCAGCGTGGGTGATGAGAACAGCTTTGTTATGGCCGATATACCCGGACTTATAGAGGGTGCCTCCGAAGGGGCGGGCCTTGGCATCCGTTTCCTTAAACACTTGGCCCGGACTAGGGTTCTGCTGCACCTGGTAGATGTGGCGCCACTTGATCAGTCCGATCCCGCCGAAGGGGCCCTGGCGATTACCAGGGAGCTCGAAAACTTCAGCGAGGCACTTTCTGAAAAGGATCGGTGGCTGGTGCTGAATAAAACCGACCTGCTGCCTGACGGCGAAGTTGAAAAGGTTTGTGCGGCGATTATCGATAAACTGTCCTGGCAGGGACCCGTCTGTAAAATCTCTGCGGCAGGCCGTGAAGGCACACAGGAACTCTGTAATGCCCTGATGCAGTCGATCCTGGAGCATGAGCAGCGCCTGGCTGAGGAAGAGGATTACAAGGATATGCACAATCAGCGACAGCAGCGCATGGAATATGAAATCAGGCAAAGCATTGAGGCTGCCCGGCAGGCCTGGAAAGAGAAGAAGGGTAAAGGCGGCAGTAATGACTTAGATGACGATGACTTTGATGTTGAAGTGGAATACGTCAGGGATTAACCGTGAGCAGTAGAGAATCCTTAAGCTATGCTAAGACCTGGGTCATCAAGATCGGCAGTTCTCTGCTGACCGATGACGGCAAGGGGCTAAACCGGGAGAACATGGCTGCCTGGGTCAGCCAGATCGCGGCATTTAACCGCGCCGGCATTGCCGTGGTCCTTGTTTCGTCAGGGGCTGTTGCTGAGGGTGTTTCCAGGTTAGGGCTAAAAGGCAGGCCCAGTGCTATTTACAACCAGCAGGCTGCCGCTGCAGTGGGTCAAATGGGGCTTATCCAGGCTTACGAATCAGAATTTCAGCAGTTTGACCTGCACACAGCGCAGGTCTTGCTTACCCACGATGACCTTTCCAATCGCAAACGCTACCTGAACGCTCGTTCTACTTTAACCACGCTGCTGCAGCTGGGCGTAATTCCAGTCGTGAATGAAAATGACACGGTTGTTACTGATGAAATCTGCTTCGGTGATAACGATACCCTGGCAGGCCTGGTGGCAAATCTTATTAATGCCGATGCTATGGTCATACTTACAGACCAGGACGGCCTCTATGAAGAAGACCCAAGAAGCAATCCTGAGGCAGCCCTTGTCAGCGAAGCACGCTGTGATGAGGATTCGCTGCTGGGGTTTGCAGGTACCGGCCATGGTGCTCTAGGTCGTGGCGGTATGCAGACAAAAATCCAGGCAGCACGTCTCGCTGCACGATCAGGGACATTAACCTGTATCGCCAATGGGCGGCAGGAAAATGTACTCGAGTCGCTTCGACAGGGAGACACTGTTGGCACCATTCTGCTGCCAGAGAGTGAGCCCCTGGCGGCCCGCAAACAGTGGCTAGCCAGTCATCTCAAGGTGAAAGGCACGCTTGTCCTGGACGTGGGCGCCGTAAAGGTGCTGAAAAGCTCGGGCAAAAGCCTCCTTTCTGTTGGTGTTAAATCCTGCTCCGGGCATTTTCAGCGCGGCGATGTCGTGAGCTGCACGGATGAGTACGGCAACGCAATTGCCCGTGGATTGGTCAACTACAACGCCGATGAAACAGGCAGGCTTGCAGGTCAGCCTACTGACCGAATCGTTGAGATTCTTGGTTATCAAGGTGACCACGAATTGATCCACCGGGACAACCTGGTCCTGCTTTAATTTTCCTCATTTGTCTATTTGACAATTCACGCCGGGGCTCGTTATGTTAGGCGGGCTTTACTCCTGGTAATAATAATGAATTGAAGGGGAATTCCATGGGCCGAATGCGTCGCCTGTCATCACCGTTGTTGCTCGTAATACTCACCTTTTTCGCCTCCGCCGTTTACGCAGAAAAAAACCTTTCAGGTGTCTGGGTGGGCAATTACAGCGAGGATTATCCTGACCGCTTGCCAGGACCAGAACTTGGCGATTACGCCGGTCTTCCTATTAATGATGCGGTCAGGCTGCGCGCCGAAAGCTGGAGTGCTTCCCTGATTGCCTTGCCTGAATACCAGTGTCGCGTGCACCCTTCGGATTATGCCAGCAGCTTTGCCAATATTCGTATCTGGGAGGAGCGTGATCCTATCAGTGAGGCACTGGTGGCGATTCATATTCAGCATTTTGCCTGGCAGACCCGCAGAACTATCTGGATGGACGGCCGTGAGCATCCTCCCGAATATGCGCAACATACCTCCATGGGCTTTTCTACGGGAGAGTGGGTAGGCCACCAGTTAAAAATTAAAACTACACATCTGAAGGAAGGTTGGCTGCGTCGCAACGGGGTTACCCGCAGCGATCAGGCCACTGTGACAGAATACTTTATCCGTCATGGAGACTACCTAAGCTGGACGGTTATCATCGACGATCCGGTCTACCTGGATGAGCCATTTATCAGAAACCGCGACTACATCTACACAATAGACAATCAGGTAGCCAGCTACCCCTGTGATCCTGTTATGGAGATGGTCCGCGAACCCGGCTATATCCCGCACCACCTGCCAGGGGAAAACACCGACATGCTGATCTACTCGCGTCGCCATGACATTCCGCTGGAAGGCGCCATGGGTGGTGCCATGACCATGTATCCTGAATACATGAAACGGCTTGTCGAACTTCCGAAACCCAGTGATTTGCCTGGGGAGGGAGAGTAACCATGAAGAAGCTTCTGCTTTTATTTCTTTTCAGCTTGTCTCCCTTACTGCTGGCCCAGAATTTTGATGGCGTTGAAATTCAGACGCTCAAGGTGCGTGACAATATTTACATGCTCGTCGGGCAGGGTGGCAACATCACTGTGCAGACCGGTAACGATGGCATCCTTATTATCGATACGCAATATGCAGAGTTGTCAGGCAGAATACTCACCGCTATCAGGGAGTTATCGGACGGGCCCATACGGCACATTATAAATACTCATCATCATGGTGATCATGTGGGCGGTAATGCTAACCTGAAAGCGGCAGGGTTTACGCCAGTTGGCGGTAACGTTGGCGGTGATCTCGGCGATGCCGGAGAAGGCGCCCGCATTCTTGCCCATGAAAACGTGCTGCTCAACATGGCTCAGGACTCAGACGTTGATCCGGAGGTGTGGCCAACCCTGACTTACTTCACCGAGAAAAAAGATTTCTGGTTTAACGATGAGGGGGTGCGGGTTCTGCATCAACCGAATGCTCACACCAACGGTGATAGCATCGTGTTTTTTCGCAAATCCGATGTGATTACAACGGGAGATGCCTACATCACCAGTTTTTATCCTTTCATAGACATGTCGGCAGGCGGCACCATCAATGGGTTTATCGATGCCGCAAATGCCATTATCGACCTGATTATTCCGGTTTATGGACAGGACGGCGGCACACTGGTTATTCCGGGTCATGGACGTCTCAGTGATATCGGAGATGTTATCAACTGGCGTGAAATGCTGACTATTGTTCGTGACCGAATTAGGGACATGAAAGGCCGAGGCATGACGCTGGAAGAAGTGCTTGCAGCGCGCCCGACCCGCGATTATGACCCACGCTGGGCTGGAGAGAGAATTTTCTCAACGGAAAATTTTGTGACGTCCGTCTACATGACCCTGGAAGACTGAGGAGAGCTTTATGAAACATCGAATTATTCTGCTGCTTTTTGTCTTCGCAATTTATTCTTTTGTCACGGTCACCCAGGCACAACCGGGTGGGGCCACCAGTGCCCGTGAGGCTTCGCCGATTGATTTCACCGGATACTGGGTAGCGCTGGTAACTGAAGACTGGCGCTTCAGGATGGTCACTGCCCCTGCCGGTGACTACGAGGGAATCGGGCTGACGCCAAGGGCCCGGGAAATTGCTGATGCCTGGGATCCGGAGGCTGACGTCGCCTCCGGCAATGCCTGCAAGGCCTACGGCGCAGGCGGACTCATGCGTATTCCAACCAGGCTGCATGTCACCTGGGATGCAGACAATGTATTGAAGATTGAAACGGATGCCGGGATGCAGACACGGCTCTTGAAGTTTGGTGATGCTCAGGACAGTACTGGAGCCGGAACCTTGCAGGGTGTGTCTAGGGCGCAATGGTTCCTGGAAAGGGAAGGGCGGTTTGGCCCTGTCACCTGGGGCAGCATGGAGGCCATTACAACCGATATGGCACCGGGATATCTGCGCCGTAATGGCGTTCCTTATGGCACGCAGGCCACGCTGACAGAATATTACGAATTAGTGGTTGGGGGTGATGGGACTGAATATTTATCAGTCATCGGCGTTCTTGAAGATCCAGAGCATCTTGTCCAGCCTTATACCATTAGCACCAATTTTAAACGCGAACCCAACGGGAGTGATTGGGATCCCACTGACTGCTTAGTTAGATAGATTCTTTCAGAATATAAAAAAAGCTAGCAGCAACTGCGGCTGAAGTGGCTTAGATTAACTCAAAGAGTTAATCAAAAGTCTGATCTTCGTCGAACCCCCAGCCAAATCCGTCGGAAGATCGGAGTATGGATTCCATACGCATGCGGTAGTCGGTGTCTTCCCGAGAGGGCTGTCCGGTGATCACCACTTCGTCGCCCGGTTTGAAGGAGGTGCGCGTGAGCCCCTGGCGCATTAGCAGACTGGCGCCTCCCCACTCAACTCCCCAGCGCTGCATGTTGCCATCTTTGTCAGGCGCCATGACCATGACAGAGGAATGGGGATTACGGAAATTCATCTGGACCAGCTTGCCCCTGATTTCAATTAGGGAGTCCATATCGTAGGTAGCCTGAAACGAGTGATGGGCAGCGGCTAAAGCAGGCAGCATCAGGCAGGCTGAAATGAGGGTGATGATTCTGAATTTCATACGGCAATCCCGGTTTCGTTTTTTCTCTGGTCTTGATTATAACTGAATGACTCTTTGCTTTGGCAATAAACGGTTTTCTGTTTAAAAGGCATAAAAAAACCGGCTAAAGCCGGTTTTTTTATGATTCAACTGCCTGCGAAATCAGGTTTTAATTGCCTTGATTGCGCTATTGAGGCGGCTTTTATGACGTGCAGCCTTGTTGGCGTGGATGACACCTTTGTCAGCCATACGGTCAATCACCGGTACGGCGTCTTTGTATGCGGCAGTGGCCTCATCGTAATTCTTGCTATCTATGGCAGCGTTAACCTTCTTTATATAGGTACGCACCATGGAGCGTGCGCTAGCGTTTTGCCTGCGGCGTGATTCTGCTTGTCTGGCCCTTTTGCGTGCCTGTGCGGAGTTTGCCAAGAGTTTCTCCTTGAATTCGTTTTTGCTTGCTGAAAAAAGACGCGAATCATGCAGTTTTGACGGCATTTTGTCAACCATCCGGCCCCGTTTGCAGTCCGTTATTTCCCTAGCAGGTCCCGGAAATTGCTGTGTTAAGATGCATATGGAATAGACATCAGGGAGTCCTGCATAGCGTGCAAGCCGCAGAGGATCGGTCAGAAGAAATCGAGGTTGCAAAATCCAGCCTGGTAGTCTCACTGATGACCTTTATTTCCCGGATTCTGGGTCTCGCCCGGGAAATCGTCTTTGCCGCCATTTTTGGAGATGGCGCCGCCGCTGACGCCTTCTTTGTTGCTTTCAAGATTCCAAATTTCCTGCGCCGCCTTTTTGCTGAGGGGGCCTTTTCCCAGGCTTTTGTGCCGGTCCTGTCTGAATACCGCAAGAAACGAACCTTCGAAGAAGTCAAAAGACTGGTTGATCATGTCGCCGGTCGCCTGTCCCTTATCCTGTTGATAGTGGCCATTTTCGGTGTGGTTGCTGCACCGGTGCTGGCCGGACTCTTCGCCTTTGGCTACAGGGACACGCCGGACAAGTTCACCCTGCTGGTGGATATGCTGCGCATTACCTTTCCCTATATATTGCTGATATCCCTGACGGGATTTGCTGGCTCCATTCTAAATTCCTATGGTCGCTTCGCAGTACCGGCCATGACGCCGATATTTTTGAATCTCACCCTGATCAGCTGTGCGCTGCTGCTCAGTCCGCTGATGGGAGAGCCCATTCTCGCCCTGGCATGGGGGGTCATGATTGCCGGGATTATCCAGTTAATGTTTCAGCTGCCGTTCCTTCGACATCTGAAGCTGCTCCCAAGTCCAAAACTGAAACCCAGGCATGAAGGCGTAGACAAGATCATTGCCCTGATGGTTCCCGTCATGTTCAGCGTCTCGGTTGGGCAGATCAACCTGCTGCTGGATACGGTACTGGCCACGGCCCTTGATGGTGATGGTGCAGTTAGCTGGCTCTATTATTCCGATCGCCTGATGGAATTGCCGCTGGGTATTTTTGCCATCGCCATTGCCACCGTTATCCTGCCAACACTGTCACGCATACACGCGGCAGAAGATACGCAGCAATTTCTCAGTACCCTGGACTGGGGCCTGCGTTCGCTGCTGCTTGTAGGCCTGCCGGCGACACTGGCTCTGATTGCACTAGCCGAACCTCTCGTAGTCACTATTTACCAGCGTGGTGAGTTCAGCGTTGACTCGGTTGCACCAACAGCCAATGCCCTCAAAGCCTACAGTCTTGGCCTGCTTGGCTTCATGAGTATCAAGGTTCTCGCCACAGCCTACTTTTCCAGGCATGACACCACAACGCCAGTGCGATACGCCGTGATCGCCATGGTGACCAACATGGCCATGAACCTCATGCTGATTGTTCCTCTCGGTCATATAGGGCTGGCGCTGGCAACATCCCTTTCAGCATTTGTTAATGCCGGTCTGTTGTTGAAGGGCTTGGTGAAAAGAGAGGTGTTCTGTTTTGCGCAGCACTGGAGGCGTTACTTGCTGCAGGTCATCGCGGCCAATGCTGCCATGGTCATCGTGCTCAGGCTGCTTTATGTGCCCGAGCGCATAGACATGTGGCTGGATTCAGGCGCGCTGGCCAGGATCATTGATCTTACTATAGTCTGTCTGGCTGGTGCTGCTACCTATGGTCTTGTACTTCTTGCAACCGGTGTCAGGCCGTCTCACTTTCGGCAAAAAGCATAGATTCGCATTTCGCCGCTGGGGTCAGTGCAATATAATGCCCGCTTTTTCAGCGGCCATGCCGATTCATGAGCATATTCAGGGAATTTTCTTCATTTAAGGCAGAGTACGACGCCTGCGTTGCCACTATTGGCAAGTACGATGGCTTGCATCTGGGTCATCAGCATGTCGTGGAGTCACTGCGTGCTATAGCCAAGGCCAGGAACCTGCCGTCAGTGGTCATACTGAGTGAACCCCATCCCGAGGAATATTTTGCCGGAGACAAGGCTCCGCCGCGATTGAGCCGCTTCCAGGATAAGGTCGATTTCCTGCTCTCCAATGGTGTTGATGCCATTTACAAGATGACCTTTGATAAAGAGCTCTGTGAATTGAGTGCCCAGGATTTCATTCAGCAGTTCCTTGTTGATGGCTTACATGTCAGCACGTTAATCGTGGGGGATGATTTTCGCTTTGGCCATAAACGAAGCGGTGATTTTTTTCTGCTGCAGGAAAAAGGTCTCGAGCTGGGGTTTGAAGTGTTGCGCGAGGAGCCCTGTCTTGTCGAGGGAGAAAGAGTCAGCAGCACACTTGTCAGGCAGGCACTGATGCAGGGAGATTTTGAGGCGGTCAGAAACTACCTTGGCCGAAACTATGTCATAACTGGAAAGGTGGAAGAGGGTAAAAAACTTGGCCGCGAACTCGGTATCCCGACAGCTAATTTAATGCTGGAAAGCAGCAAGCTGCCCCTACATGGCATTTTCAGTGTAAAGGTGCAGCATGAAGACCGCACGCTTTTGGGGGTTGCCAGCGTTGGCTACAATCCCACTGTTGAGAATATTGATATACCAAAGCTGGAAGTATTCCTGTTTGATTTCGATGAAGATATATATGGAGAGACACTCCACGTGGAATTTGTTCAGAAACTCAGGGATGAAAAAACATTTGATAATCTGGATGCCTTAAAAACCCAGATGGAAAAAGATATCGAGGAGGCCAGGCTTTCCCTGCAGGAGCCGTGATTCAGGTTGACATGAATGAATATGGAAAATAACACGCCAGGAAAAACCAGGCTGATTATTCTTTATGCCTGTGCGTTCTGTATTGTTCTGCTGGACAGGGCAACAAAGGTATTAAGTGATGCCAACCTGGAACCCGGAGTACCTTTCCAGGTCTTCCCGGGCTTTGATTTAATGCTGGCTTATAACACCGGTGCTGCCTTCAGTTTTCTCAGCGAGGCCGGAGGCTGGCAGCGTTGGCTGCTAACAGCGGTCTCCCTTGGGGTGAGCATTTTCCTGGCAGTGTGGTTGGCGAAACTGCGCCGTTCCCAGAGATTATTGAGTATTGCGCTGGTCTTACTTCTCGGTGGTGCCGTAGGTAACCTGTATGACCGTGCTCTTGCCGGTTATGTTATTGACTTTATCAGTGTCTATGCTGGCGACTGGCGCTTTGCGACATTCAATATTGCCGACTCTGCCATCAGTGCAGGGACTTCCCTGATGGTGTTAGACATCATTCTTGACTGGCGAAAAACGCCTGAAATGGAAAATGGAAACGATTCAGCTCCGTGATATTACAGTTGAAGCAACTCCGGTTGCGAAAACTGACCAATTTGATGTCGATCAGCTTGCCCCGGGTAAAACTGTTCGCATGCATTTTGAGTTGTCATTGCCTGGAGGTGAGATCATTGACAGTAATTTCGAGGGAAATGCCGTGGAGTTTACAGTCGGAGACGGCAACCTGCTGCCTGGTTTTGAGCAATCAATATTCGGCCTACGAAAGAATGATGAGCGCACGGTGGAAATACCGCCCAGTGAAGCCTTTGGCGACCACAATGAAGACAATATACAGGTTATTCCGAGATTTCGTTTTCCTGCAGACTTGGTGGTTGAAAAAGGCCTGATGATAAACTTTGCGGACAGTGCCGGTAATGAACAGGCCGGCGTGATTGCAAATTTTGATGCTGACAGAGTGACTGTTGATTTCAATCATCCCCTGGCTGGGAAAAATATTCTGTTTCGCGTCAAGATACTCTCCATACACTGATTTTGACGGTAAACTCCGTAACCATGAATTCACCCAGTGACAGTCTTCATATCAACCTGGCCAACCCCAGGGGTTTCTGTGCCGGTGTCGATCGTGCGATTGATATTGTTAATCGTGCCCTTGACCTGTTCGGACCGCCCATCTATGTCCGTCACGAGGTTGTGCACAATAAAACTGTTGTCGAGTCTCTCAGTAAAAGAGGGGCAATTTTTGTTGATGAACTCTCGGATGTTCCGGTAAAGAACGAAAAGGGTGAATCATCCATTGTGATATTCAGCGCGCACGGAGTATCCCAGAAAGTGAGGGAAGAGGCCGACCAGCTGGGGCTTCGGGTCTTCGATGCCACCTGCCCATTAGTGACCAAGGTGCATCTTGAAGTCATCAAGTACAGCCAGGCGGGGCAGGAATGCATACTAATTGGTCATGCCTTCCACCCGGAAGTCGAAGGTACGATGGGCCAGTACGATGACAGCAACGGGGGGATGATTTACCTGGTTGAATCAGAAAAGGATGTTAAGGACCTGGTTGTAAGGGACGAAAACAATCTGGCCTACGTGACGCAAACAACCCTATCCATGGATGACACTTCGCGCATCATAGATGCCCTGCAGGAGAGATTCCCCGCCATCTCGGGTCCTCGTAAAAAAGATATCTGCTATGCCACGCAGAACAGGCAGGATGCTGTAAAACAGTTGGCGCTGGAAAATGACCTGGTGCTGGTAGTGGGGTCGCCTAATTCATCGAATTCAAATCGTCTTCGGGAGCTAGCCGAGCGCATGGGCAGTGAATCCTACCTGATTGATCATGCCCGTGAGATTAAAGAGCAATGGTTTGAGGGTAAGCAATCTATTGGGATTACTGCTGGGGCCTCAGCACCTGAAATCCTAGTTAAGGAAGTTATAGATAGACTGAGAGAGCTGGGAGGTCATGAGCCTGAGGAAATCCAGGGTGTCGAGGAAAATATTGTATTTTCCATGCCGCGCGAACTGAAATAGTTCGCCAGGCCAAGTCCTGACACTGCCTCATATATAACAGATCAACCCCAGGAAAATGATGTCAACGAGGCTGAAGCGGACAAACTGCGATGTTACCGTGCACCTAGCCTGAGGCGATAACACTCGTAAAAAACCAGAATATTAAATATCAGGCAGATAGTGACAATTTGTATGTCACTGCGCTGGCCGGAGTGGTCCCTATGGGTATTCGAGCTAACGCGTTTCCCTAGGAGTTGTCTTCCAGGAATTTGTTTTTATGGGGTTCGCAGCAAAACCAGGCATCCTCATGTCTTACCGCTTCGACCTGAGGAACATGAACGGAACAGTAATGGCACGACACCATGTTCTGGTTTTCCAGTTTTGCTTCTGGCTTTTTACCGGTATTTACTCTGGCTTTCATATTATTGACGAGCCGCCAGATAAGCCAGATAACCAGTCCAAGAATGATGAGTCTGATGAGGCCCATAAAAGTCTTTATAATGGCTAATGTGTGTCAGACAATACCGCACCTATTGGACAATATCCATAGATAGTCTGCCGCCTTAAGAGCAACTGCACAGTCACCAAAACCAGGAAAAAGCTCGTCGTAAAGCACAGGAATTTGCCTTGTCAGTCAGTAACCAGGAACAAGTTCAGGCATCGCTACGTATTGTCATGGCCCAGGTGAATCCCCTAGTCGGGGATATTCCCGGCAATGCAGAGCTAGTGATACGAACAGCACGTGTAATTCTTGGTGAACAGTCTGCCGATATCATCGCGTTTCCCGAGCTCGTCCTTACGGCATACCCTCCTGAAGATCTTTTGTTGCGTGAGAGCTTAGATATCCGTATAGAAAGCGCGCTGGAAAAAATCAGGGAAGCCAGGCTAGATACCCACCTGGTTGTAGGCTACCCAGGGCGAGAAGGGGGTTGCCTCTTTAACATGGTTTGCATCATTTATCGTGGCGAAACCATTGGTACTTACAAGAAGCAGTGCTTGCCCAATTACCAGGTGTTTGATGAGAAACGATATTTTACAGAGGGAAGTGAACCCTGCGTGGTCAATATCAATGGCCTGCCCACAGGGTTTACCATTTGCGAGGATCTCTGGGAAAGCGGCCCAATGGCACAGGCCGCTGCTGCCGGTGCCAAGTTGATGGTCAATATCAATGGGTCACCGTTTCACACCAACAAGCTAGCAGAGCGTCAGCAGGCACTAGAGAGTCGTCTTGCTGAAGCACCCATGCCAATTGTCTACGTTAACCAGGTAGGAGGGCAAGATGAGCTTGTGTTTGATGGCTGTTCCATGGCCATAGATAAAAACGGTGCTGTCCGGGTGCTCGCACCCGCCTGCGAAGAAAAGAATGTTCTCGTCACTGCTCAGTTTGACGGGTCCGAGGCTGAAATTGAGGAAGGTGAAATTACCGCGCTTGAGGATCACTTTGCGCTTGTTTACAAGGTGCTTGTTCAGGGCCTCAAGGACTATGTGAACAAGAATGGCTTTCGTGGTGTCGTGCTTGGTCTGTCCGGGGGCATAGATTCAGCCCTTACGCTGGCTATTGCCGTGGATGCGCTGGGCAGCCATCGGGTCAACGCGGTCATGATGCCGTTCAGGTATACCTCTGAAATAAGTATCGAGGATGCCGCCGAGCAGGCTGGAAATTTTGGCGTTAATTACCGTGTCATTGTCATCGACAATATCTATGAGAGCTTCATGACCAACCTGGCAGAAGAGTTTGCCGGTACTGAGATCGACCTGGCAGAGCAGAATTTGCAGGCCAGGGCCCGCGGTGTATTACTGATGGCAATATCGAATAAGAAAGGCTATCTGGTGCTGACCACCGGAAACAAAAGTGAAATGGCAGTTGGCTATTCGACACTTTATGGTGACATGGCGGGAGGCTTTGATGTACTTAAAGATGTTCCAAAGATGTTGGTGTACAAATTGGCCAGGTATCGCAATACCATGGCTGCCAGTGATGGCGAGATTATTCCCGCACGCATAATTGAGAGGCCTCCTTCAGCAGAACTTGCCCCAGACCAGGTTGATGAAGACAGCCTGCCGCCATATGAAATTCTCGACCAGATCCTTGAGCTTTATATTGAAGGGGATGAGAGTGCCCATGCCATCATTGAAAAAGGTTTCGATCACGATACCGTTATGCGAGTATTGAGGCTCGTTGATCTCAATGAGTATAAGCGACGACAGGCGCCAGTTGGGGTCAGGATCAGCAAAAAAGGTTTTGGTCGCGATCGTCGTTATCCCATCACCTCTGGATGGCAACTGGGCGAATAAAATCACATTAGAAAAATATCAATAATAGCCGGAACAGCCATGCAGAAAGATGACAATAAATACTGGCAAGAGAATATTCGCATACTCACTGTGCTACTGGGTATCTGGTTCGTCGTTTCCTTTCTGATGTCAGTGATTTTTGTTGATCAGCTTGATGCTATTCGCATTGGCGGATTCAAATTGGGATTCTGGATGGCGCAGCAGGGATCGATCTATGTCTATGTCATCATAGTCTTTGTCTACCTGAAACTCATGGATAAGCTAGACCACAAACATCACTATGATGAGAAAGATATTCTGGCCCAGGAAGAAGCAGAAGAGCTGAGCCAATAAACAGGCCCGAGCTTCCAGCTGCAGTCATTGATAAATGAATCACAAAATCCCGATATGAATTTACAGGTACTTACTTACATCACGGTCGGTATTACTTTTCTTATATACATCGCTATAGCGATCTGGTCACGTGCCTCTTCGACCAAGGAATTCTACATAGCCGGTGCCCATGTCCCACCGCTGGCTAACGGACTCGCCACTGCAGCTGACTGGATGTCAGCCGCGTCATTTATCTCCATGGCCGGAATCGTTTCCTACATGGGCAGGGACGGGTCTGTTTACCTTATGGGGTGGACGGGCGGTTATGTTTTGCTGGCCTTGATGATAGCGCCGTATCTGCGAGATTTCGGCAAGTTCACAGTCCCGGATTTTATCGGTGACCGGTACTATAGTCAGTTTGCCCGAATGGTTGCCGTGGTCTGCGCTATTTTTGTTTCCTTTACCTATGTTGCCGGTCAAATGCGTGGTGTCGGCGTGGTCTTTTCCCGTTTTCTCGAGGTGGATATCAACCTTGGAGTGCTGATCGGTATGGGTATCGTCTTTTTCTATGCCGTGCTCGGCGGCATGAAAGGCATCACTTATACCCAGGTTGCTCAATACTGCGTCCTCATTTTTGCTTACATGGTTCCCGCCGTGTTTATCTCGATTCTAATGACCGGCAACATCATCCCACAACTGGGTTTTGGTGCTGAACTGAACGATTCATTCGGAGGCGGCTACCTGCTGGATCGACTGGATGGGCTGCACGAAGAACTGGGATTTGCGGCCTACACGGAAGGAGTGCGAAGCAATCTTGATGTCCTGTTTATCACGGCAGCTTTAATAATGGGAACCGCTGGCTTGCCGCATGTCATTATTCGTTTCTTCACGGTTCCCAGCGTCAGGGCTGCACGAAAATCAGCCGGCTACGCGATCCTCTTCATTGCCATTTTATACACTACGGCTCCAGCTATTGCCGCATTTGCGCGCACTAACCTGATCAATACTGTAAATAATGCCGAGTACGTTTCCATGCCGGGCTGGTTTAAAACTTGGGAAAACACGAGCCTGATTCGTTTCGAAGACAAGAACGGTGACGGCTTGATCCAGTACGTTGCTGATGCTGAAGTCAACGAACTCACGGTGGACCGGGACATTATCGTACTGGCCAATCCGGAGATAGCGAAGTTGCCAAACTGGGTTATAGCGCTTGTAGCTGCCGGGGGACTGGCTGCAGCGCTTTCAACGGCAGCCGGATTGCTGCTGGTGATATCAACAGCGATATCGCACGATCTGCTTAAACGCAATCTGATGCCGGATATCAGTGAAAAACAGGAACTGTCCTTCGCAAGAATAGCCATCCTTTTTGCTGTTTGTGTGGCAGGCTATTTTGGCATCAATCCTCCCGGCTTTGTGGCACAGGTGGTGGCCTTTGCATTTGGCCTGGCTGCGTCATCTTTTTTCCCTGCCATAGTGCTTGGCATTTTTTCAACGCGCATGAACAGAGAAGGCGCTATTTCAGGAATGATCGCAGGCATCGTTTTTACGGCAACCTATATTATTTACTTCAAATTTATAAATCCGGCAGCAGACACGGCAACAAATTGGTGGCTGGGGATTTCGCCTGAGGGTATCGGCACGCTTGGTATGCTGATTAATTTTGCGGTTGCGATAGGCGTCTGCAGGCTAACGGCAGAGCCGCCCCAAGAGATCAAGGATATGGTTCTGGATATCAGGGTTCCGGGAAAGCCTGACTAGCACAATTACAACTCACTCAGGATCTTCGGCTGCTCTTCAAGTTTTTAATAAAGCCGGTTTTCTTATAGGGTAAGCTAATTCTCCGTTTAACAACTATAGCTCAAGCCAGCGTTTCTGCATGGCTTCGCTGAGAGCAAGTAAATCGCTCATCTCGTTAAAGGCTTCGTCCTTAATGCCGTTCCAGCTGATGTCCGGTTCCTCGTCGAACTCAATATCCGTCACGATAGTGGTTAGCAGTTTGCTCAGGGGAAGAATTTCCTTGTGGGTCTTTATAAGTGCTTGGACACGACTCGAGCCGCGAAACCTCATTTCTGCTATCTGCTCAACGTTTTCTATCACCTCTTCGACAGTGGAATACTTTTTTAGGATTCTTGATGCCGTGGTTGCTCCAACACCCGGTATTCCGGGAATGTTGTCGATCTTGTCTCCCGTCAGGGCAAGCATGTCTGCTATCTGATCAGGGCGTACTCCAAAATGCTGTTCAATACCCTTGTGATTGAGCACCTTGCCGCGGGCAAAGTCCCACCATGCATCTTCTTCACCGAGCACCAGTTGCGCCAGATCTTTGTCCGCACTGACAATGGTAATCGCCATACCTTGTTCTCTTAGACGATGGGCGAGAGAGCCGATTATGTCGTCAGCTTCATAACGTTCACTGGTGAAATTAGCGATTCCGAGGGCCTGACAGAAATCGCGGCAATAACGAAACTGGACTTTCAGCTCTTCGGGTGCCGGGTCCCGGTTTGCCTTGTACTCGGGATAGAGTTCCTTGCGGTAGGATTCTTTCTGTGAGGAGTCAAAGGCACAGGCAATGAACTCTGGTTTCTTCTGCCTTATCAGCTGGTAAAGAAAGTCACAGAAACCGAAAACGGCGTTACTGGGATTGCCCTGGCTGTCGGTGATGGTTTCATCGTAGATATGCCAGGCGCGAAAAATATAGATGCTGGAGTCTATGAGATAGGCACGCGGTCTAGGCATTTATGGATTGTACCTGAGGAGTTGAAAGTTGGAAGTGGCGTAACTGTCGATTAATCTTTCAACTCGAAGGTGTCGGCATCAAGATGGGCGGGAAAATTTTTACGGTATTCATCAAGTGCAGTCTTGCTGAGAGAAATTGTATAGCACCCCTCAGTATCACCGGCATCGACCAGCACTTCGCCCGCCGCGTCAAAAGCCATGCTGTGACCGACATATTCCAGGTCGTTGCCATCTCGACCTATGCGATTTACGCCGGCAACGTAGGACAAATTTTCAATCGATCGCGCTTGCAGCAGGAGCTGCCAGTGCTTATTCCGCGCAGCAGGCCAGTTGGCAACGTAAATCAGGAGATCGTAGGCAAGGTCAGGTGTATTCCTGCTCCAGACTGGAAAGCGAAGGTCATAGCAGACCAGGGGAAAGATACGCCAGCCGCGCCATGAAAGAACAACGCGCTCACTGCCGGCACTATAGCGTTTGTGCTCTCCAAGCATGCGAAACAAATGTCGTTTGTCATAGTGGGCCACATTACCTTCTGGTGTGACGAATACTATGCGGTTAAATCGCTTATTGTCTTCTACTACCGCGATACTGCCGCAAATGGCAGCCTGGAATTCCGTTGCGGCGGCATGCATCCAGTCCACGGATTCCCCTGGCCAGTCCTCAGCTATGGCGCCACTGTCCATAGTGAACGCGCTGGTAAACATTTCAGGCAGCACGATCAGGTCCGTGTCCGTCACCGAGTTACTGATCAGCTCGCCAAGTATTTTGCGGTTGGCAGAAGCCGCCTGCCATTCAAGATTGGACTGAACGAGGGTGAGTTTGAGATTTTCCATGCTCGTGGAAACAAGATACAGGATTAAAGAGACAGTGCTATAAGTGTGCCGCCTTGTTCCTTGGATCCTTAATTCAGTGCATGATCAGCCCCAGAGGGCCGCGGCATGATGATTAATGTGATCTTCAACAAAAGTGGCAATAAAGAAATAACTGTGGTCATAACCTGCCTGGAATCTAAGTGTTAGCGGATGGCCGGCTTCATGGCAGGCCTGCTGAAGCATCTCTGGTTTTAACTGGGGACGAAGAAAATCATCTTCCTGACCCTGGTCCACCAGGATATGCAGCTTTTCTTCGGCTTTTGCTACCAAGGCGCAGGCATCGTATTGTTCCCAGTCCGTCTTGTTGTCTCCAATATAGTTCGACAGGGCTTTCTCTCCCCAGGGACAGTTCATAGGCGAAACGATAGGTGCAAAGGCTGAAACGGCCTTGTACTTGCCGGGATTTTTCAGGGCAATGGTCAGGGCACCATGGCCTCCCATGGAATGGCCCATAATGGAGCAGTTTTCAGTGTTCAATGGCAAATCGCTCGACGCCAGAACCCCGGGCAATTCCTGTGTCACGTAATCGTACATATTGTAGTGCTGCGACCAGGGTTCTTGGTTGGCATTCACATAGAAACCGGCGCCAAGACCAAAGTCATAAGCCCCTTCCGGATCATCAGGCACATCATCACCACGCGGACTGGTGTCAGGACAGACAATAGCAACACCTGCTTCGGCGGCAAACTGCTGAGCGCCGGCTTTCTGGACAAAATTGTCATCTGTGCAGGTCAGTCCGGACAGCCAGTAAATGACAGGGACATTTACTGAGCCGGCTTGGGGGGGCAGGTAAACAGAAAAGATCATGTCACAGTTCAATGCGCTGGAGCTGTGTTTGAGTTTCAATTGCTTGCCGCCAAACATGGCATTGGCGCTAACCTGTTCAAGACTCATAGAAATATTCTCCGAAATAATTATTACTGATTAAAAGAAAAAGGGGCCAGAACTCTGACCCCTTTGAGCTTTATTTTGATCAGTAAACCACGACTGAACGGATACTCTCACCTGCATGCATTAGGTCAAAGGCCTTGTTGATATCCTCCAACGGCATCGTGTGGGTGATCATGTCGTCAATGTTGATTCTGTTTTCCATGTACCAGTCGACGATCATGGGTACATCTGTTCTACCCCTGGCTCCGCCAAAGGCAACACCGTGCCATGAGCGACCAGTGACCAGTTGGAAAGGACGCGTGGAAATTTCTTGGCCGGCACCGGCAACACCGATGATGTAGGATTCTCCCCAGCCCTTGTGACAGCATTCCAGGGCCTGGCGCATAACGTTGACGTTGCCGATACATTCAAAACTGTAATCCACTCCGCCGGTCATCTGCACGATATGATCGACAACGTTATCCACGTCCTTCGGGTTGACGAAATCAGTCATACCGAACTTCTTACCTAGAGCCTCTCGGTCCGGGTTAAGGTCGATACCGATGATCTTGCTTGCCCCGGCCATTTTGGCGCCCTGGATGACATTCAGTCCAATACCGCCTAGACCAAATACGGCTACTGTTGAACCCTGTTCAACCTTGGCGCAGAAAACGACGGCGCCGACGCCAGTGGTTACACCGCAGCCGATGTAGCAAATCTTGTCGAATGGTGCATCCTCACGCACTTTAGCCAGTGAAATTTCAGGCAGGACTGTGTAGTTAGAAAAAGTGGAGCAGCCCATGTAATGCAGAATGGGTTTGCCGTCGAGTGAAAAACGGCTGGTACCGTCCGGCATCACGCCCTGTCCCTGGGTAGCCCTGACCGCTTGGCAAAGATTGGTTTTGGGATGCAAGCAGAAATCACATTCGCGGCATTCTGCCGTGTACAGGGGAATTACATGGTCGCCAGGTTTCAAAGATTTAACCCCTTCGCCAACCTCGACAACTACGCCTGCACCTTCATGGCCCAGGATTGCAGGAAAGGCACCTTCGGGATCTTCTCCACTTAGTGTAAATGCATCTGTATGGCAGATGCCGGTGGCTTTCAGTTCAACCAGGACTTCGCCAGCTTTTGGACCCTCAAGATCAACTTCGCAAATTTCGAGTGGTTTTCCGGCCTCAAAGGCTACTGCTGCTTTCGTTTTCATTTTTTATCCTTTTCTACAATAATTGTGGCGAAAATTTTTGTTAATCTTTGAGACTAAATATAGCCCTTTGGCAGCTTGATGTGTAGCCTCTGAGTGTGATGCACTTCATTTTTTACAGGCGGTGTAAATTCGAAGAAAGTTTAAAATCATATTATGACTGATACCTGTTGCATCATAATCGGGGCAAGCCATGCTGGCGGACAGCTTGCAGTCAGCCTGCGCCAGAGCGGCTGGGAAGGGCGCATCCTTGCCATTGGCAGCGAACCTTATCTCCCCTATAACCGACCTCCGCTTTCCAAGACCTTTCTCTCAGGTGAGAAGAATATTGAGGACCTGCTGATCAGACCGGAAGATCAGTATGAAAAAGTAGGTATCGAGTTTCTTCTTGGCCAGGAGGTTTCTGAAATCAACAGGAAAGCTAAAAAGGTCACCCTAACTCATGGAGAGGTCATTGCCTATGACAAACTGGCCCTGACCACCGGTGCAAGTGTCAGGAAACTCAATTTGCCCGGCAGTGACCTCAGAGGCGTGCTCTATCTTCGTGATATCAGTGATGTTGAACAGATAAAGCATTTCATTGGTGCAGGGAAGAAAGCGGTCATCATCGGTGGCGGCTACATCGGTCTAGAAACAGCCGCGGTGCTGAAGAAGCAGGATCTGGATGTAACTATCCTCGAAGCTTCAGACCGTATCCTGAACAGGGTCACAGCACCCGATGTCTCGGCGTTTTTTACTCGTGTTCATTCGGAAGAGGGTGTCACAATCAAGACTGGGGTTAATGTCACAGGCTTTGGCGGTGAAGCTCACGTCAGCGAAGTGCAATGTGCTGGTGGGACTGTATTCCCGACCGATCTGGTTGTGATTGGTATAGGTGTTGTACCTAATACTGCACTTGCCGAGGCTGCCGGCCTTGAAGTGCGCAACGGTATCAATGTGAATGAACATTGCCTTACCAATGATGGGGATATTGCGGCTGCCGGAGACTGCACCAATTTCTACCAGTCCCTTTATGAGCGTGAAATTCGCCTCGAAAGTGTGCAAAACGCCATGGACCAGGCAAAGGTTGCCGCTGCCGCTTTATGTGGGAATCTAAATCAGTATAATGCGCTGCCATGGTTCTGGTCGGACCAGTATGATCTCAAGCTGCAGATCGCAGGACTATCCGAATATTTCGATGAAGTGGTACTCAGGGGGAACCCTGCCGAAGGCAGAAAGTTTTCCGCGTTCTATTTTCGGAATGGTCGCATGATTGCCGTGGATGCTGTTAACAGCCCGCAGGAATTCATGCTTGGGAAGCTAATAATCAGTAAGCAACTAGAAGTTGACAGGAACAGGCTCAGCGACCCGGCGGTTGCCATGAAAGAGTTAATGGCTTCCTGATAGCAGAGGAATATAAGTAAATGCCAGTAGTAACCTATATCAGCGCCTATGGTGCTATCAGTGAGGTAGAAGTCGCCAGCGGTACCAGTGTTATGCAGGGTGCTGTTGATAATATGATCGACGGTATTGTTGCTGAATGCGGTGGCTCATGCAGCTGCGCCACCTGTCACTGTTACCTAGACGATGCCTGGAAAGATAAGGTACCCGCCGCGAGTGAAATGGAAAAAGATATGCTTGAGTGCGTGCTTGAGCCGCAAGAGGGCAGCCGTCTTAGCTGTCAAATCAATATGTCTGATGACCTGGATGGCCTGGTAGTCAGGTTGCCTGAATCCCAGTTCTGATGAAGACAGCGCCAAGGTACTTGACGAAGTTTTCAAGTAAGTCCGCCTCCGAGAGCTTTATTCCAGTCCCTCCGGAGTATCAACATCCAGGATAACTCCCTCATCCCCAGTTTCCAGATCAAAGCAGACCTTCTCATATTTACCCAGCAGTGACCTTGCACCCCGGTCACCGGTGAGCCCAGCGATTTCCTGGAAATAACTTTGTCTGAACCCAACAGGATTGCCGCGTTTTCCGTTGTAGCAGGGAATCACGATTTCATGTTCTGACAATGCAGCCTGTATTGCCTCGTAGGTTGTCGACTGGATAAAGGGCATGTCAGCGAGTGTGATCAAGGCGCCGGACCATTCGCTGGCCAGCCTGATACCGCTGGCCAGGCTGTTTGCCATGCCGCTGTCAGGATTATCCGCATGACAGATCTGCCATCCAGGATGGTTTGCTGCAATATCGCTATCTTCTTCTCTAAGTACCAGTATTCGACGTGTGAATGAGGACGGGATATTGGTCAGGCTATTGTCGAGCAGGGTATGGCCATTGTTCATGCTGGCCTTGCGCTTATCCTTACCGAAACGTCTTGCTCGTCCTGCCGCCAGGACAATAATGCCGATGTCACTGTCAGCCATTAATTGCTTTCAGCCTTTCGGGTCGCCGCGCGCAAACTGGTCAGTTCGCCCAGGATGGCAATGGCAATTTCAGGAGGCGTTTTACTGCCGATGGACAAACCTACGGGCGCGTGGAGAGATTCTATCTGCCGCCTGGTGATATCCAACTGCTCAAGTCTCTCCCGGCGTTGGGTCGAGGTGCGCTCGGACCCCATGGCACCAATATAAAAAGCATCGCTTGCCTGCAGCGCTTCCATGAGGGCCATGTCATCTATGCGGGGGTCATGGCACAAAGCAATGACTGCAGTCTGGCTGTCGAGATTTTTTTCCCGCAGCCAGTCATCCGGCATGGCATTGACCACGGGTGCGGTATCAATGTTTGTATTTTCCACCAGTTCCTTGCGCGGGTCGCAAATCTCCACCTGGTAATCCAGGGCCTGTGCCATGTTGGCTAGGTAGTAAGCCACCTGGACGGCTCCAATAAGCAGCAGTCGAAAGGATGGTCCGTAAGTGTGAGAGAGATTGTTGCCTTCCAGCTTGAGGGGTTCGTATGCATCAGCTTGCGCGAGGGAAACATCTCCGGTTTCGATATTCACGAGGCGAGTGATGAGCTGCCGTGCGGCGATCTTGTCTGCCAGAGATTTGTAGAGTTCGTACTGTCCAGGGAGTACAGGTTCAATGACAACTTCGAGGGTTCCGCCGCATGGCAGGCCAAGACGCAGGACATCTTCGACCGTCACACCGTATTTGATTTTCTCTGGTTTTTCAGTGGCCAGTTCCCGGTTGTTGATGCTTTCACGAAGATCGTCCTCAACACAGCCGCCTGAGAGAGAGCCGCAGTAGAGACCGTCCTCGTTGCATGCCAGCAGTGAGCCCACCGGACGGGGGGAGGAGCCAAAGGTGTTAATAATTGTGCAGAGCCAGCATTGCTTGCCGGCATTCAGCCATTCAGCGAGTTGTGTCACTACCTGCTGGTCAAGACTGTTCATAAAACTTCCTGGATTAAACGTGCGGGCAGGGGATTATAAGGAAATCAATTTGGCGTGGGAAATTGGCTTTTCAGAGGGGTGAGCAGGGCTTGCCGCCATTGTGTGTCCTGAAAGCTGCCAGCAATACGAATTACAGAACAGACACCCGGCCAGGTGAAATCTCGGGCTTTTGAACCTTCCAGCCAGCCAGGTTGGCTACTCATCCTACCGGTCTTTGGGCAGGTGGTTTAAAATATCTGGTAACGCTATCGCCTAGTAAGTCTCGTAACGGTCAATCAGGTGTCTGACCAGTCCGCTGCGGACTATATCGGCTCTTTCAAATTTATGTACATGTACCCCAGGTAATCCCTGGACGCGTTGAACAGCATCCTCGAGCCCGTTAGGGCCACGAATATCCGTTTGCTTGATGTCACCGTTAATCACGACCTTGCACTCGTCACCAATACGGGTGAGGAACATCTTCATCTGGGTCGGTGTGGTGTTTTGTGCTTCATCAAGAATTACAAAAGTATTGCTATCAAAGGTTTTGCCGCGCATGTAGGCCAACGGAGCAGCTACGATACGACCATGGCGCAGACAGTACTCCACAACGCCGCGGCCAAGCCGCTCGTTGAGAATGTCCCTGAAGGCATCGATGTAAACAGCAAACTTGTCTTCGACTTCGCCGGGCAGAAAGCCAAGGTTTTCGCCGGCTTCAACAGCAGGGCGGGTGAGAATTATCCTCTCAATGCGTCCTGACTCGAGTGCCTCTGCAGCAAGGCCGGCCGAACAATAAGATTTACCGGTACCGGCAGGACCAATGCCAAAAGTCAGGCAGTTGTTCTTGATGGCGTTGATAAATTTATGTTGAGCCGTGGTGCGGGCTTCGAGGGGCTGTTTTTTGTGGCGGGGGGCGTAGGCTGTCTCAAGCTGATTGCTGTGAGCATTGATGTCGACGATGTTGGATGGTTCTTCCACCTGTCGCCGTTTGTTCTTTGAACGTTTACCGTCCCTGTGTCTTGAATTGTATGTGTACTGTTCTCCCTGGTATCTGGCTTGTCGTTTGGCATTGGGTCGTTTAGCCATAAAGGACTTCTCCGATTTGGTTAGTTAAAACAAATAAACCAAGAATCTTGCTGTTAGATTTGAAGTAGTGGTAACCGTACCCTCCTTGCAGTGCGTCGGACCGGCAGGCCTGAGAAAGTCATAATGAGAAAGAGAGGCTTTCTCCTGAGCTGCAACTAACGCTAGCGGTTAAATGCAATTATTTGTTGAATTGTGCCACAGCGTGTACAGCCTAACAAAGTGTTTAGGGCGAATTAACTGATATATATCCATTTTTTTACAGTGAGTTAAAGCGGATTCTTGAGGTTATTCCCATATTTTGGGCCTTATATACTTTGCGCTGCCCCTTTTTGCTATGATATCAAGTTAAGTCAGCCCAGCCAGGGTCGCTTAGATTCCAGGGGAAAAACATGAAACAACTTGCCATTCTTTTGACTGCGGGATTAGCCTGCCTTGCGGGCTCACTGATGGCCGCCCAGCCAGACTTCAGCGAAGTTGAGATCATCCCGCATCAGCTTTCTGACAATATTTACTATCTCCAGGGACAGGGTGGCAACATCGGTGTCTCGGTAGGCGATGACGGGGTCTTTATTGTTGATGACCAGTTTGCGCCGCTTTCGGAAAAAATTCTTGATGCCCTCGAAGGACTCTCCGACGAACCTCTCAGGTTTGTGCTTAACACTCACCATCATCCTGACCACGTTGGCGGTAATGCTAACATGGCTGAAACCGGAGCCGTCATCATTGCCCATGAAAATGTAAGGACCATTCTCAGCAATGGTTTTACCGGCGCTGACCTTTCGAAGTCGTTGACTAATGAACAGAAACTGGGCCTTCCGATCGTCACGTTTAACGACACGGTAAACCTGCACCTTAATGGGGATTCAATCCACGTATTTCACGTCGGCCCCGGTCATACAGGTGGCGATTCCTTTGTCTATTTCATGGAAGACAATATTATTCACACTGGTGATGTGTTCAGGACGACTAGTTATCCACGTGTTGATGCAGGCAGCGGCGGCTCCTTTCATGGCATCGTGGCCTCCTACGAAAGACTCCTGGAAGTCTCCAATGCTGATACCCGTTTTCTGCCGGGCCATGGTGTGGTCAGCAGCCAGGCCGATGTGCGTGAGCAACTGCAGATGTTCTACACCATCCACAACCGAGTTCAGGATGCTATTCGTGGTGGAATGACGTTGGAACAGATTATGTCAGCCAACCTTACGACTGAATATGACGATCGCTGGGGAGACCCGACGGGTATCTTGCCTGTCATCTATAACGAGCTGATCGGCCTGGTTCATTAGTTTTTTTTGGATAGTTAGATGCGTTTCAGACCCTGCATCGACCTGCACGAGGGAAAAGTCGTGCAGATAGTTGGCAGTTCCCTCCTGGATAACGACCAAAACGCCCTGGAAACAAACTTCATCGCCTGCGACTCTGCTGCGGCTTACGCAAGTCGTTACCAGGCCGATGGTCTTTTCGGCGGGCATGTGATCTCTCTGGGTCAAGGCAACAGTGACGCGGCCATTTCTGCGCTCAAGGCTTTTCCTGGTGGTATGCAATACGGCGGCGGGGTAAACCCGGATAATGCCGGCGAATATATCCAGGCGGGGGCCAGTCATGTCATCGTAACATCCTGGGTTTTTTTGCATGATAGGCTCAGCGAATCCAGACTGGAGAATATGCGGGATAGTGTGGGCCGTGAAAAACTAGTGCTGGATCTGAGTTGCCGCAAGAAAGGAGATGATTTCTACATTGTCACTAACCGCTGGCAGACATTCACCGAGGAAAAGGTCAGTCCTGAGTTACTGCTGCGCATGTCCGAATACTGCGCTGAATATCTGGTCCATGGTGTTGACGTTGAAGGAAAACGCCAGGGTATCCAGGAAGACCTGATCAGGGTTCTGGCCGAGTATTCGCCAATTCCCGTGACCTATGCCGGCGGCGTTCATAATCTCTCGGATCTCGAGCTTGTTAAAACCCTGGGGCAGGGACGAGTTGACCTGACTATCGGCAGTGCGCTGGATATATTTGGGGGGAAGGTTCCGTACCAGCAAGTAGTTGAATGGTCAAAAAACAACTCTGCGAGCTAGGCTATTTAGGCTCAAGACTCAAGCATAAAACTTTAAGCATTTGACAAGATTGTTTCAAAACTTTCTCACGCCGGAGCGTACAGCTGTCAGTTGTGATTGGTGCCACCGGTAGGAGCAACGCTGCGCTCGAGGAATGGATCGCAAAAGATATTTCCTGAGCTCGCTCCTTTCAGAAATATCAGTTTGCGCAGGCCATGAACAAAATCCGGTGCGCCGCACAGGTAGACCCGCGTTCTTTTAAGGGAGCCCAAATCGAGCGTCTGGTCCACAACATCCTCTACCGAACCATTTTGTTCTTTCAGGCAGGGATGGTAGTAAAAATTCTTATGTTCAGCATCAATCGCTACCAGTTCTCTGGTCAGGTAAAGCTTTTCTGCTGAACGCCCACCATGGAAGAGATGAATGTCGCCCTTATGACCTCGGGACAGGGCATCATTAAGAATTCCGTAAAGCGGTGCTAGTCCTGTCCCCACGCCAGCCAGGATTATAGGAAAATCTTCTGCACTGCTATTCGAATAATAGCAATCCCCATAGGGCCCTCGCATATGCATGGTGTCCCCCACGGCCGCTTCTTCAAACAGCCAGTGCGTAAAGATGCCGTGGCTGGTTGTGCTGATATGAAACTCAAGATACTGGTCTTGTTCATAATTGTTGGCCACTGAATAGCTGCGCGCTATCCCCAGCGGATTGATCAGGGTGACATACTGGCCTGGATAGTAGTGAAACATGGCAGCCTTGTCAGTTACATCAACGACCACTTTCATGGTGTCATCATTCAGCGGTTCAAGGCTATGCAGGACGGTCGGGATGGAAAATTCGGTCAGAGTTGGCAGGGCGGCTTTCACATCGGCACTAGGAACCCACTGGCACGCCAGTGTGTAGCCCTGGTCCCGAAGAGACTGCTTTATCCATTTCTGGGACTCCGGTGTTGCTTCACAGTCGACAGCCTTGACCAGACAGGCCTGGCATGTCCCTGCCTTGCAGGCAAAGGGAATAAACTGCTGGTTTCTGAGTAAGCATTCTAGTACGGATTCATAGGGATCCAGGGTAAAGGTTAAGCCCTTGAATGTTAGATTTGGCATTGTGGAGGATAGTTCTGCAGTCCCTGACATGTCTCACGAAAACAGCTGAAGTATACAGGATTCCATGGTTCAGTCGCTGTTCATACCTGATGCGGCATAACTATTCGGGGTGTCTATGTTAGGGGGCATAGATAAGAGATAATGAACAGTTTTGTGTACTGCAACACAGAAGGGAAGTATGACAGAAGCAACTCTCATCCTGGCATCCGCCTCGCCAAGACGGATGGAAATACTTGACCAACTGGGTATCCCATATGTAGCCAGACCTCAGGATATAGACGAGTCGAGACTAGACAGTGAGGATCCTGCCGATTACGTATGCCGGCTAGCCCGCGTTAAGGCTGAGGCAGCGCTTGCTGAGGCAGGTAAAGAAAACACCGCTAGCCTGGGATCAGATACAACTGTGGTATGCGGTGATGAAATTTTTGAAAAACCCGTTGATGAGGAAGACGCCGTGCGTATTTTGTCTGCGCTTTCCGGTAAAACACACCAGGTGCTGACAGCAGTTGCACTGGCGACCAGTGAGCAGACTCAGGTGCTGCTTTCAGAATCGAATGTAACCTTCAGACTACTGTCTAAAAATGAGATTCGGGCCTATTGGTCTTCCGGTGAACCGTCAGACAAGGCTGGGGGATACGGAATCCAGGGTCTTGGTGCGGTGCTGGTGGAAAAAATGGAGGGCAGTTACAGCGGCATTATGGGTTTGCCTGTGAGGGAAACAGTGACATTGCTGGAAAAAACAGGGCTGACCATAGAAAGAATTCTTGGAGGCCGGCAATGAGTACAGAAATTCTGATCAACGCTACACCCATGGAGACCCGTGTTGCACTGGTCGACCAGGGCCTGCTACAAGAAATCTATATTGAGCGCCGTAACAAGTCTGGCCCCGTTGGTAATATTTACCAGGGTCAGGTTGTCCGTGTTATGCCAGGCATGCAGGCCGCTTTCGTCGACATAGGTCTTGAACGTGCGGCGTTTATTCATGCCCATGATGTCGTAAAACTTGATAATGACGGTTTTGAGATCAAGGATGAAAACGATGAGCACGAACTGGATATAACAAGCCTCATTCGGGAAGGGCAGAAACTCGTGGTGCAGGTCGTCAAGGAACCCATTGCGACAAAGGGGGCAAGGCTCACAACTCACCTGTCTATCGCTTCTCGCTACCTGGTGCACCTGCCGCGCAATCATTACCTAGGGATTTCGCAGCGCATAGAAAATGAAGAGGAACGGGAGCGCTTGCTTTCCTTGCTTGAGTCGGCAGTTGATAAGGCTGGGCTGGACAGGAAGGGCGGATTCATTCTCAGGACGGCAGCAGAAGGCGTCAGCGAGGAAGAATTGCTGTCGGATATACGCTTTCTAGTAAAACGCTGGGAAAGTGTTGAGGAAAAAATGCAGCAAACCAATGGCGTGAGTCCTGTTTATGAAGATCTCGTCCTCTATATGCGTGCCATGCGCGACCTGTTTCAGCCGAATGTGCAGCGCATGCGCGTGGATCATGAGAAAACCTACAATGATGTTGTGGAATTCTGTTCCCGCTTTATGCCTGAAGTGGAAGGCCGGGTTGAGCTTTACAAGGACGAGCGACCGCTCTTTGACCTGTTCAGCATTGATGATGAAATTCAGCGCGCCATGGAAAGAACCGTCAAACTCAAGTCCGGCGGCAACATGGTGATTGATCAAAATGAAGCGATGACCACTATCGATGTAAACACCGGTGCCTACCTAGGTTCTCGTAACCAGGATGAAACCATTTTCAAAACTAACCTTGAGGCCGCCAAGGCCAGCGCCAGGCAGATGAAAGTAAGAAACCTGGGTGGAATCATCATTCTGGATTTCATCGATATGGTCAATGAAGAACATCAGCGCCAGGTCTTTCGCACCCTGCAGAAAGAACTGGAAAAAGATCCTGTGCGAACCATGGTGACCGAATTGTCTGAATTAGGACTTGTTGAAATGACGCGTAAGCGTAACCGGGAAAGCCTGGAACAGCTCCTATGTCACGAATGTCCGACTTGTCTGGGCAGTGGTAGGGTAAAAACTCCTGAAACAGTCTGCTACGAAGTCTTTCGTGAAATTCTCCGCGTAGCGAAGGCTTATGAAAGCGAAAAAATGCTGGTGATGGCTTCACAAGAAGTTGTCGACAGGCTGCTCGACGAAGATTCATCCCTGGTATCGAATATGGAAGCTCTAGTGAAGAAAAAGATTCATTTTCAGGTAGAGCTGATGTACCAAACCGAACAGTTTGATGTTGTCCTGTATTAATCCTTGCAAGTGACTACCGAATTCAACAGTAACAACGCCGCGCACTCAGGGAAAAATAAGGTCTCTGTGCTGCACTGGCGCCGTCTTGCCGGTTGGTCCCTGAAGCTGGTACTGATGCTGCTTGTGTTGGTCACAGCCGGGTTGACGATGGGGCGTCTGTTGATGCCGATGCTGCCCCAGCAGCGGGCTTTTATTGAATCTGAACTGGCGGACTTGCTTGGTGCTGAGGTGAGACTGGGTGATCTCAGGGGTGAGTGGTTTCGACTGGGTCCAATCATAGAAATAGATAATCTGGAAATTATCAACAGTACCAATCCCCAACTTTCCCAGCAGATTTCCAATATCAGCATCAAGCCTTCAATACTGGACAGCCTGTTATCAAAAAGTCTTGTCATAGAACAGATAGTTATCCAGGACCCCTCGCTTGAGCTCGTAGAATCCGAACCGGGTGTCTGGGGTCTGGCGGGTGTTTCCAGCAGCGGTGAAAACAACATGGATGCGAAAGTCGATTTCCTGCTGAACATTGACAGGCTTCAGATCGCCGAGGCTACCCTGGGCTTGCAGTTTGCTGACGGCCGCCAGGTAGCACTTTCCAATATTTTTATCGACTTTAGTAATGCAGGCGATTTTCACCTAGTACAGCTGCAGGCGAGGCTCTCCAACCAGCCAAGTCCTTTTCAGCTTCAGCTAGATATTGTTGGCGATCCTATGGGAGCGTTTAACGGCAGAGGACATTTCAGGGCTAAAGATCTTGACTTCAGTAAGCTGGTGAACGTTGCTGAACTAAAAATCTTAGACACCTTCCTGTCAGGTGATCTCTGGGCTACCTTTAACCGGGGAGCGCTTTCTTCATTACAGGCAAGCATAGAGTCCCTGGCGTTTAATGCAGAAGGCATTGAGGGAAGCGCCTTGGACCAGATTGCTTTGACCAATACCAGCGCTGAACTGGCGGTGGTTCAGGACGGGCAAGGTCATTGGAAGGCCTGGTTGAACAATCTCGAATTTGACTGGCGCAACCGGCCCTGGAATGCGGACGGTTTGTTTCTGGATTATGCCGGTGGCGACCAGCAGTCCATTACGGTAAATGCTGCCAGTTTGGACCTGGCAATGGCAATGGACCTCGCAGATGATCTTATTGAACTTCCCGAGAGAGTAGTTGAAGCATTCGCTGACCTTTCACCGACAGGTTTTCTTACCAACCTTTCCTTCCAGACAAAGCTTGACGGACAGTTCGAGAACGGTTTTCTGCTCGAGGCCAATCTCCAGGATGCATCCGTAGGCGCCTGGCAGGGTGTCCCGGCTGCCAGCGGCATCCAGGGCTATGTCTGGGCAAACCAGGTGGGTGGATTTGTTGAGCTTGATTCCAGTGATTTCGACATCCACTTGCCCCGCCTGTTTACGCAGAGCTGGCACTACGATTCGATCAACAGCCGCGTGCACTGGACCTATGATGACAGAGTGCTGAGAGTAAACAGCAGCATTATAGATGTGCGCAATGACTGGATTCATGGACATATCCAGTTTGATCTATACAACCATCCTGACTCAACAGACGAAATACAGTCAGAGCTGACGCTTTTGATCGGTGTTCTTGAAATGGATGCCTCATACAAGTCTGCGCTTCTGCCAAATATGGAGCGGATTCAGAATACCATGGATTGGCTCGATGCCGGATTGCTGGCAGGCAATGTTACAAATAGCGGCTTCGTCTCAAGGACTTCAACCAGGCGTAATGTCCCGCCCAATTCCGGGACAGTCATGTCGTTCTACCATATAGAAGATGGTGAACTTAAATTTCAACCGCAGTGGCAGGAGCTCACTGGTATCAAGGCTTTCGTCAATGTTGATAACAACGATATTGATGTCATTGCTGAAAGTGCCGAGATAGAAAATATTGCATTAGGCACAACTGTAGCCTCCGTGCGATCGGGTCCGGAGAGCGGTTCATGGCTTTCGATTAAAGGAGATGCCTCTGCCACTACTAGCGAGGGACTGGCTTTTTTGCGCAACACACCAGTCAGGAATGGTATAGGTGATTTTATTGATGACTGGCGGGGAGAGGGCAGCGTCGAAGTGGATATTGAGCTGGGGATTCCGCTGAACAATCCTCAGCTGCAAACCCAAGTGCACGTGAATGTTCTCAGTGACAGGAGCACACTGACGATTCCTGAATATGCTTTGTCTATCAGTGAACTGCGCGGACGGGTCGCCTTTGACAGCGATATTGGACTTACAGCGAATGCCCTGAGTGGCCGACTTTTTGACTTTCCAATTGCTGCTACTATTGAGCCGCTGCGGCTTCTCGACGACGGAGAAATTATTGGTACGCGTATTGTCGGTAGCGGCAGGGCCTCAAAGCCAGCGCTTCAGGCCTGGGAGGGTCAGCCGCAGTTTGTCAGGGATGTGCTGAATTTTGCTAGTGGTGAAATTGATTACCTAGCAGAAATTTCAATCCCTTACGCTGAGCTTGCCAGAGAGACAATGATGGGAACGTCACTGCGTGTCACCTCAGAATTACTGGGCTTGTCGCTTGATCTTCCCTATCCGTTCCGTAAGACCGTTGAACAAATCCGGCAAATGGCTTTGCGTCTCGATTTTTCTGAGGACTCAGAATGGGTCTTAGTACGTTTTGATAATAGTGTTAGTGCAAGCCTGCTGGTCAGTAATGCTGAATTCCAGGGAGGAAATGTCATACTCGGACCTGATGCTGGTCTCATGGAATTTGGTGAGAGCATTATTGAGCGACCTGGACTCAGCCTAAGCGGGTCCATCAACCATTTTGATTACGAGGAGTGGGAGCAAACCGCAGTAAAGTTTACGGAAATGTCTGGTGCAAAGAGCAGTGACATTAAGCTGGCTGACTTTCTATCTTATGCCGACGTCAGGGTAGGCAGCCTGGTCGTATTTGAGCAGGAGCTTGAAAATATTCAGACCATTTTAAGCCGAACCTCAGTGGAGGAGGATGGTGCTGAAGTTACTGAAGACAGTTGGCTTGTTCAGCTTGAAAACGAAATGATCAGCGGTGACTTCATTTTTCCCGATGCCGAGACTACTCCTTGGAGGGTAAGCCTAGACTACCTCCGTTTCCCTCAGGATGAAGAAGAACTAGAGGGTGAGGAAGCAAAAGAGGAAGATATCGATATCCTGGAGAATGTTATTCCAGGTGAATTGCCGGATTTGGTTTTCTCAACTGAAGAATTTTTTATCGGCGACAAGAACCTAGGCGCATGGGAATTCAACTTGCGTAGCAATGGCGATGCGGCGTCCATCTCTGATTTGCGAATGACTACCCCCGATGCACAAATAACTGATAATTCGGAGGAAGCGGGCGCTAACCTAAACTGGCGTTACAGCAATGGCATGCATACTAGCAGTTTTACCGGGCTTTTCAGTGCTGGTGATCTTGCCAAGGTGCTCCCTGCTTGGGGTTATGATGCCAACGTGGAGAGTCAAAATGCTGCATTCACCAGCAATCTGCAGTGGTCAGGTTCTCCAGCAGCATTTGACTTGGACAAGGTTATTGGCAACGTCAGGGTGGCGATTCGTAACGGCCGTTTTGTGGACGTAGATTCCGGCTCAAGCCGGCTTTTCGGCGCGTTCAGTCTTGATTCCCTGGTGCGGCGTTTGCAGCTGGATTTCTCTGATCTATACGAGCGAGGACTGGCCTATGACAACATCGATGGACGTCTCGATTTCAACGACGGCATAGTCCGCAGTAATGGCGAATTCGTAATTGCAGGACCCTCAAGCCGTATCACGATTGATGGTGAACTTGACCTTGTTAACGAGACCATTGATGCAAACATGCTGGTCAATATTCCTTTCAGTCAAAATGTTTCCGTCCTGGCAGGTATTCTTGGGGCCTGGCCAATCGCGGTCAGCACTTACATTGCGTCAAGAATCTTTCGTAACCAGATGGATGAATTCACCACGGTGGTTTACCGCCTAGAAGGGCCATGGGACAATCCTGTCTCTGGTTTCGAGCCATCTGAGGAAATCCTGGAAGCGGACTCTTCTCAAGAGACGGATGCTGAAACTACTGCAGAATAAATCAGTTGTCTCTATATAAAAAATAGTTTGTGATGAATAAAAGTTTACTAACCAACGCCATTGCCTTGATTGTTGTCATTGCCGGTTTTGTTGTTCCTGCGTCTTATCAGCCCCTGGTGCTCAATACAGGGCTCTTTGCATTATCCGGCGGGGTAACGAACTGGCTTGCTATTCATATGCTGTTTGAGCGAGTCCCGGGCTTTTATGGTTCCGGTGTTATTCCCGCCCGTTTCGAGGAATTCAAGTCAGGTATCAAAACTCTTGTCATGGAGCAGTTTTTTACCCGAGAAAACTTGAATAGTTTTTTCAACAAGATGGCCAAGGAAGACGAAGACCAGAAGGGACACTCCATAATGGAAAAGTTTTTAGACGCCATTGATTTCAATACGGCTTTTGATTCGTTGGTTGATGTTATTATGGGTTCCTCGTTCGCGGGCATGCTATCAATGGTGGGCGGCGCCAACGCACTTGCTCCCCTTAAGGAGCCCTTCGTGGAAAAAATGCATGAGTTTCTGGCGCAGGTCAGTGAGGACAAGGATATCCTGGACCAAATTAAACAGGATTCAGCCAAGAACCTGCTGTCCAGTGTTGAGCAGGTTGTTGATCAACGCCTTGATGAACTTACTCCGCAACTGGTCAAGGAAATCATTCAGGAGATGATCAAAAAACATCTGGGCTGGCTTGTGGTATGGGGTGGAGTAATTGGCGGGATTATTGGCCTGGCAACCACACACCTACTTCTTTAGACTCGGGAATTACTGGGGCACAAAAAAGACTGGGTTATCTCCCGCCTCTTCATCTCATTGCGATTCATTCGCGGCCGGATTTTGTTCTACCGGCAATAAATTTTCCTGTCGTGCAATTTCTTCCTGTGCCGCCATTGTGGCTTCTCTTAATTGTCTCAGCGCCTGAGGGCTTTGAACTTTAGGCAGCCATAGCCGTGACGGGTAGGTAAGTGTGTGGTGAATCATATCCCGCCCGGGCTCATCACCAATGGCGCCATCATTGATAGCACTAATTTCAATAACAAGGCGGCTTCCTGCCGTGATGCGATGTGAGGTCTGCCTAAGAGCAATATCGAGACGGTAAACCTGGCCGGGGATCATCTGCTCGCTTCTGTCCAGTGAATAGACAGGATGAAAGGCTGAGCTTTTTACTGGGTCCTTGACACGTGCCGAGGCTTTGAGCTCGCCACGTGTAATTATTCGTTTGTTACTGGTTTGCATTACAGCTTCAGAAATCACTTCTTTAGGAGCAAGAAAGCCTGGCAATCCTGATGTGACAGGTTCAATAATATTCACGTCTTCTTCGTAAACGGTTATGCCATAGGCACGGTCACTGGCCGTACTGGAGACATAGAGCTCGAGCATTGCTGGACCGTCAATTTCGAGATCTTCGACCAGGGGCGCGCTGGCAAAGGTTAATTTGGAATCGCCGTTACCGGTGTTAAACACAGTGAGCGCTTGGTTGTCCTGGTCTTGCGCAGCGTGAAGGCTGCCTTCGGCAATATCGCTTTCTATCGTGTTGTTCAGGAACCAGGCGTCATGGGCAATATTGCCTGGGGGCCAGCTCTGTTCAACCTTCACCGTATCCTGGCCTCTCACCTGGAACCGTATTCTGGGTTTCTCAATGAATGATGAAGTGGGACGACGGCCGTTAAAGCACCAGTCATAAAAAGGCATCAGTTCTTGCACAAGAAGGGTTGTGTCGTGAGTAAAGGGTGGGTTGCTACCAGGGTCCCTGATAAGGATTTTATTCACAACGTTCAGGCTGTCCAGTGCATTCATGGTCATGGATAGATCGGCATCTGTTTCTTCTAGGCTCCATCCATGCATTGCAAATACAGGCACATTGACCAGGCTTACACTGTCTAGGGCACTGCGTATCTGCCAGTAGTCATCGTTTGCAGGATGTTCCAGCTGTGCCATACGCAAATCGTATGAAACCAGGCGTGAAGAATTTCTTGCATAGGCATTGGCTAGCCGGATTTTACTGTCATACCAGCCGTTGATGAAGCTGTTATTGTTGACGCCGCCTGGCTTGATCCATTCACGGAGGGGATCAAGAACCGCCGATATCGGGGCTATGCATTCTAGGCTTGGAGGGCCCTGGATCGCCATGTGCCACTGGCTTGTGCCGTAATAACCGGCGCCAGTACCGGCTACTTGTCCATTCGACCATGGCTGTTCAGCAATCCATTCAATGATCTCGTAGTGATCCTGCTGCTCTTCTAGGGCCAGGAATGAATATTCACCTTCCGACCTGCCGGTGCCGCGAACATTCGCTACTACAACCGCGTAACCTTGGTTGATAAACCAGGCAAGCGGGCCTGCATCAGAGTCAGTATTCTCAAGCATGGCCGAGGAGTGGGGAAAAGGGCCGGCTGCATAAAGCGTAGGAAAAGCGCCCTCTCTTAGTGGATGATAGATATCGACAGCTATGGAAATACCGTCGCGCATTTGTACAGGAACATCTTCTGCCCCCGCAATTGCTCCCCAGGAAGTCTCAACTGTTTCAAAGAGAATGGGCAATTCGGTGTCACTGATTTGCGCAGTAACGCTATTGCCCCACTGCAGCAGGACAAAAAAAAGTAGCAACAATTGCCTTATCGTGGTTTTGAGAGATTTCCTGGTCAAAGGATGCAGGCCTTGATTGCAGGTTCAGTTCAATTATGCAGATAGGCAATTATACTCTTTATTTAGCGGCCTGCCTAAAGAACCGACGTGGTGCATGCTGTACCAAAAAATGAAAATTTGAACTTGGTATTCCAACGTATTGTGTCAGCCTGCAGAAAAATTTCCTGATTTAAATTCTATATGTGTTTTCAATCAAACTTTCCAGAATCATAACTGGTTCGCCATTTTTTTTTATACTAGAATGCGCCCCTGTTTTGGATAGCACATGCCAAAATATTCCTTTAAAAAACCACTTGTAGTATGAGGATATAGATACAGCGATGGCAAGGCCTGTTGAATTTGAGAGAGATACTGTACTGACAAATGCCTTGGAGCAGTTCTGGAGGGAAGGTTACGAAGCCAGTTCTGTGCAAAAACTCCTGGATGCGACCGATATAAACAGGGGCACGCTTTATAATTCTTTTGGCGATAAAGAAACCTTCTTTAAATCCTGTTTAGATAAATACAATCAGCAGGTTAAAACAGATATCGATGCAACACTGGGCAACAAAAAACTGAATGCCTGGGAAGCTATTGAAAACTATTTTGATCAGGCCATTATTTCTGCGCCGAACAAGCAGAGGGCAATGGGATGTCTGCTGGTAAATTCAGTCTGCGAAAGCATTATCTGGGACAGGGACATGCAAAAGGCCTTGAAGAATTCTCTTAATGGTATTCGCAAGGCACTGTTGGCCCGCGCTAAGGGACTGGTAAAATCCCGCCAATTGAAGCGAGGAATGAGTGCAGATATGGCGGCTGATATCCTAATGAATTTCTATTCTGGGTTGCAGGTTGGGGCACGCAGTGGAAAGGGTCCGCGACAGCTGGCTGATCTTCTTCGTCACACACTGGCCTCAATCAAAAAATAGTCCTTAAAAACATAAGCTTACACTGTAAAAAGAGGGCGTTTGCTCTCTTTTTTTAAGCGCTTTTAATGCGTTTTCGTATGGGCGTTGTGAGGCTATGGGTCGTATTGTGATTGACCCTGAAGGTGATATACTCGCCAATCCTAGATAAGGCTCAAATGCCCGATTATCAATAGGTAATAACGTAACCATCTCTATGTACTATTGCTAGGTCTGTGTATGGAAAGAAAGACTAGTATTTAGGAGTATTAAAGCAAGAACAAACACCAGCCTGGCTGACCAGGTGATTAACGGGGTATTTAATGAAAACAGTTGCCAGTTCCGTCATCAAGAAAAAGAAGGATGAGACACAGATTGACCTAACACCAATGCTTGACGTGGTGTTCATCCTTCTGATTTTTTTCGTTGTAACGGCTTCCTTCCTTAAAGAAAATGCCATGGACATTGAAGGCCAGGATCCAAACAACAATCCCCCGCCACCTTCCAATGATCAGCCCCAGAATGTTCTGATTCAGATTGATGCACGTAACCAGATCTTCTTCAATCAGGAGCGCATCGATATCTCAGCTGTACGTGCTAGGGTGGCATCGGCACGTGCTGAGAACCCTTCTGCATCAGTCATTATTCGTCCTGACAAACAATCAAGCGCTGATGTTCTTGTTGAATCCATGAACGCAGCAAGAGAGGCAGGCGTCAGTACCATCTCAGTGATGGAATAACATTACTATAAATTTAAAATTATGAGCCCGGGTTTGCCCGGGCTTTTTGTTTACGCAAGATAAGCACTAAACTCAGCAAAATATAAAGGTAAGGAGGCAGTTATGACGTTAGTAATCTTTATTATCACGCTAGCCGTAATTGAATACTTGGTATTCACTCTCCTTGCGGGATTGGCGCGCGATAAATTCAACATCAAGGCCCCGGCCGTTACAGGTCATCCCGAGTTTGAGCGCCGCCTTCGTGTGCAGCATAATACGTTAGAACAATTGATCGCTTTCATCCCTGCGATTCTTGCGTTTTCATGGATGGCTAAAAGTATTGGCTGGGCCGGCGATGAAATAGCCTCGGGACTGGGGGTGATCTGGTTGATTGGCCGCTTACTGTATGCGACCAGTTATGTCCGTGACCCAGCCAGTCGTGCCATGGGATTCCTGCTAACGCTGCTACCCACGTTTATTCTCTTGCTAGGCACTCTGGTCGCTATCTTAGTGTCTCTTCTCTAGGTTGTTTCATCGAGCATTATGGAAAGCCGCTGGCAGGACAGTGAGGCCACAGCCTTTCAGGATTCAGACCTGGCCCTGCGTGTTTACACGTCGCGGTTGCTGGGACTGGATAATGATCTTGTGCTGCATGGCGGCGGCAATACCTCAGTCAAGAGTAGCTCTACCAACATTTTTGGCGAAAACAGAGAAACACTCTTTGTTAAAGGCTCCGGCTGGGATCTGAAATCAATCGAAGCCCCTGGGTTTGCGCCCTGTGATCTCGCCTATTTACAGAGGCTGGCCGCTCTTGAGGCAATGACTGACAGTGACATGATGCGGCAGCTGCGGCTGTCACTGCTTGATCCCGCAGCACCCACTCCTTCTGTTGAAGCCATACTGCACGCCATCATTCCCTTTAAGTTTGTTGACCACACGCACACGGATTGTGTTGTAGCGGTTAGTAACACAGCCGGGGGTCAAGAAATCTTGCAGGATATATTTAGTGACGAAGTTCTACTGCTTCCTTACATCATGCCCGGCTTTGTTCTTGCCAGGCAGGTATTCCAGAAAACTCGTAATACGAACTGGGCCTCAATCAAGGGGATATTCCTTATGCACCACGGGTTATTCACTTTTCATGACGAGGCCAGGACCAGCTATGAAAACATGATTATGCTGGTCAGTCGTGTCGAGGAGTTTCTTGCCTATCAGGGTATTCTGGATAGTGCGGCAGAGAAAGAATTCAAACCCGTTCGCGAGGATGTTTTGCAGCTAGCCCGGATGCGTCGGCAGGTCTCCGAACTGGCAGAAAGGCCAATGCTTGCGAGGTATAACGGCAGTCCCAGCGCGGCGGGCTTTGCTTGCCTTAAAAATGCCGGCGATATTGCTACCCGCGGACCTATTACTCCTGATCATACGATTCACACCAAGATCAAGCCTGTCATCATCGATGGGCAGGGTAGTGAAGAAATAAAAACTTATGCAGATGAGTACAAAAATTATTTTGCGAGAAATAATCCGGGTGATCTGACCTGCCTTGATCCGGCTCCGCGCTTAGGAGTCTGGTTAAACAGAGGGATGGTTAGTTTTGCCCAGAATGCGAAACGGCTAGGGGTTGTCCAGGATATCAGCGAACATACCATCAAGGCCATTCAGTGGGGCGAGGCTCTCGGCGGTTGGCAGGCGCTGCCGGAAAAGGATCTGTTTGAGGTGGAATACTGGGAGCTGGAGCAGGCCAAACTAAAAAAAGCCGCGGCTGCGCCGGCAATGGAAGGCAAGGTTGCGCTTGTTTCAGGTGCGGCTTCAGGTATTGGCAGGGCCTGCGTCGATGAATTTGTCGAGCAAGGGGCCTGCGTGATTGCGCTGGATATTAACCCCGCAGTCACCTCTACGTTTTCTGATCCCCGGGTCAGTGGTCTGGTTTGCGACGTCACTAACGAAGCGGCTATACAGTGCGCCATAGAGCAGGGGGTTCTGCAATTTGGGGGTCTAGATACTCTGGTCAGTAATGCGGGAGTATTTACCGCAAGTCAGGCGCTTTCTAATATGGAAACGGCTGAATGGGAGCGCAGTCTTGACCTGAATCTCACCTCGCACATGAAGTTGCTCAGGGCGTCACTGCCATATCTCAGGGATGGAATTGATCCCGCCGTGGTCATCATTGCTTCCAAAAATGTGCCAGCTCCGGGACCGGGGGCCGGGGCCTATTCCGTGGCAAAGGCGGGTCTTACCCAGATGGCGCGGGTAGCTGCTCTGGAACTTGGGGGAGACGGTATTCGCGTGAATGTAATTCATCCTAATGCTGTTTTTGATACCGGCGTCTGGGACGAGGAGACCCTTAATCAGCGGGCTGCCCATTACGGCCTATCAGTTGAGGAGTACAAGACCAGCAACGTGCTCAAGAAAGAGATCTCCAGCCGTGATGTAGCTGTGCTGGCCAGGCTGTTTGCCGGTTATGAAACTTCAGCCACCACGGGCGCCCAAGTGCCGATAGACGGTGGAAATGACCGAGTTATATAGGGAGCAAGATACAAGGCTCAAGGGATAACTCGTTAACCTTATGAAAGTCAGTTCGATAAAGAAATATCCATGTATTTAATTACTTCTCAAAACTTTCTTGCTCCTTGCTTCTTGTTCCTTGTTCCTTTTCTGTCATGCTAGTAGATGGTCAACATTTCCGAACCATCTGGTTCGATGAGCAAGATCAGGTTGTCCGCATCATAGACCAGACCCGGCTGCCCCATCACTTTAAAATCCTCGAGTTGAACACACTGGAAGATTCCTGTTTTGCCATCAGGACCATGCAGGTGCGTGGGGCTCCACTGATCGGTGCCACGGCAGCCTTCGGTCTTTACCTGGCATTAAAAGAAGACTTACCCTTCGAGGAAGCCTTTAACCAGTTGCTCGCAACCCGGCCCACGGCTGTAAACCTGCGCTGGGCTCTTGACCGTGTGGCCGCTGCAGTTGAGCCGTTGCAGGATCATTCGCAGCGCGTTGCGTCAACACTTGAGACTGCCCAGGCAATCTGCGATGAGGATGCCAGCAACTGCACTGATATTGGCAGGCATGGTGTGTCATTGATTCGTGACATCGCGCAGGCCAAAAAGGGTCCTGTGCATGTGCTTACCCACTGTAATGCGGGCTGGCTGGCTACCGTTGACCGTGGGACTGCTATGGCCCCGGTTTACGAGGCGGTTGAGAATGGCATAAATGTTCATGTCTGGGTGGATGAAACAAGGCCGCGAAACCAGGGTGCCAGCCTGACAGCCTGGGAGCTTAACAAGCAGGGAATACCGCATACCGTAATAGCAGATAATACTGGGGGACACCTGATGCAGAATCGCATGGTGGATATCTGCCTAGTAGGAAGCGACCGGACAACATTCAGGGGTAATGTCTGCAACAAGATAGGCACTTATCTGAAAGCACTTGCCGCGCATGACAATGGTGTGCCGTTTTATGCCGCTGTACCGCTTTCAAGCATAGACTGGACATCAGATGAAATTCCCATCGAGACGCGTGATCCTGAAGAAATTACGCATATTCATGGTCTAAATACCCAGGGCATGCTTGATAGAGTACGATTGACCCCTGAAGGTAGCACGGCGTTCAACGTGGCTTTTGATATAACGCCGGCACGACTGGTCAGTGGCATAATAACGGAGAAGGGTATTTTTCAGGCAAATGAAGATAATCTGGCAAAAATAAAGCCATAGAGACAAGAGATAAGAGGCAAGATGCACGCTGTTAAGTTTAATAATTCAGGTGGCGAGCTTTTTCTTGAGCTGATAGGAAAAGGGAAAGGAAAACGAGTCGCTGCTTGTCTCCTGACTATTGTCTCTTGTGTCCTCTCTTGTCTTTTGTATGCTGCAGAAGACCTCCCTATCTACACCTACGAAATCATCGAGAAGTACCCCCATGATCCAGCTGCCTTCACCCAGGGACTGACATGGCATGACGGTTTTCTTTATGAAGGTACCGGCCGTAAGGGGCAATCAACGTTGAGAAAGGTAGCACTTGAAAGCGGTGAATTGCTTCAGCGGCACAATCTTGGGAGGCGTTATTTTGGTGAGGGCATCGCGATTCGCGATGGTCTTGTTTACCAGCTCACCTGGCAGTCACACATTGGTTTTATTTATGACCTTGAAACCTTCGAGCAGCAGGAAACTTTTTTTGTGGCTGGTGAAGGGTGGGGTATAACCTTTGATGATGAGCATCTCATAATTAGTGACGGCTCGGCCACTTTGCGTTTTCTGGATCCGACTACTCAGAGCGAAGTGCGCCGTCTCACGGTGATGCTGAATGACCAACCTGTCAGCTACCTGAATGAGCTGGAATTTATCAAAGGAGAAATATGGGCCAATGTCTGGTACCAAGATGTGATTCTTCGCATTGATCCCCAATCCGGCAAGGTCAATAGCATTGTAGACCTGACCGGTTTGTATCCGGAACGCCGTAATGCGGATGAAGTATTAAATGGGATCGCCTGGGATAGTGAGCAGCAGCGTCTTTTTGTTACCGGTAAACTCTGGCCCGTGCTTTACGAGATTGCTCTCCAGGAATGAGCTGGTTTCAGAAGACAATTACCCTTACAGCCAGGCCTCGCGGTTTCCATCTTGTAACCGATGAAATCCTGACTCAGTTGCCCGAGCTTGCCCGCTATCGTCTCGGCCGCGCCCATTTTTTCCTTCAGCACACCTCGGCATCCCTGAGCATTAACGAAAATTGCGATACTTCTGTCCGAGAAGACCTTGAAAGTCATATCAACGTCCTCGCGCCTGAAAATGCGCCGTACTATATCCATAACTATGAAGGGCCTGATGATATGCCCGCCCATATCAAGAGCGGTTTGCTCGGGTGTGAATTCACTATTCCCGTGAGCAATGGAACGCTGGCGCTTGGGACCTGGCAGGGTATTATTCTGGGTGAGCACCGGGACAGGGGACGTCAGCGCTCCATCGTGATCACGGTTTCCGGTGAAACAGAGGATTAATCCTGTATGAAGCAGTTCCTGGTGCTTCTCGTTATTGCTGCACTCACTGCTTGTGAATCTCTGGCCTATTATTCCCAGGCTGTGCATGGGCAATTCACAATTCTTACCAAGCGCCGTGATATTAAAGATGTCGTTGATGATCCTAGTACTGAAAATCAGTTGCGAGGGCAGCTCGAATCGGTTCTCCAGATCAGGCAATTCGCAGAAACGGTAATGCATCTGCCGGTAGAGAAGACTTTTTCCACCTACGTAGACCTGGAAAAACCTTTTGTTGTTTGGAACGTATTTGCCTCACCAGAATTTTCCCTTGATGCAAGGCAATGGTGTTATCCCATTGCAGGCTGCGTTACCTATCGGGGATATTTTTCTGAAGCGGGTGCTCGCGAGTATGCAAGTGAACTGACTGAAGATGGATTCGATACCCATCTCGGCGGTGTAGCCGCTTACTCAACTCTTGGATGGTTTTCCGATCCAGTGCTTAACACTATAGTTAATCGTGAGGAGCATAGTCTTGCCGCGCTGATATTTCATGAGCTGGCACACCAGGTTGTCTATGTTCCTGGCGATACAGAGTTTAACGAAAGTTTTGCTACGGCGGTAGAAATTGAGGGTCTTAAACGCTGGATGGAGACAGGCAGCGAGAAAAGCAATTCTGAAGCGATAATATCTCAGGCAAAGCGGGAAAAATCTTATCGGGAGGAGTTTGTCCAATTAGTACAGGGATATACCTCACAATTGGAGGATTTATACATCAGTGAAATTCCCGACCAGGACAAGCGTGAACAGAAGCAGCGCGTTATAGAAGAAATGCGAGCCAGCTACCTTGTCAAAAAAGAAGAGTGGGATGGTTATAGTGCTTACGATAACTGGTTTGCTTCGGAGATTAATAACGCAAAACTTAGAACGGTCTCAACCTATTTCAACCGGGTACCGGCATTCGATACGCTTATGCAAGAGGTTGATTATGATCTGCCCCTTTTCTACGCAAGGGTTAAGGAAATCGCCCGAATGGATGATACAGATAGAAACAGAGCACTCGGTTACTAGCGGTTAATATAATAAATGGGGTTAAGGCAAAAAAGGATCGGCAGTGCCGCTCCAAAGTAAAACAGGGCACTGCTTTAGTTTGCAAAGCACTAACAGCGTGCTCTTGCTATGGTAGAATGTCATATAGTCGTTAAAAAATTTCCAGGTATAGCGCCATGATTATCAAACCCCGTGTTCGCGGATTCATGTGTATCACTACGCATCCAACCGGGTGCGATGCCAACGTCAGGCGTCAGATTGATCATGTCAAAGCGAATGGTGCTGTTGAGAACGGGCCGAAAAATGTGCTAGTTATCGGTGCATCAACCGGCTATGGGCTGGCCTCACGCATCACGGCAGCCTTTGGCAGTGGTGCAGCGACACTTGGTGTCTTCTTCGAAAAAGAAGGCTCTGAAAAGAAGCCTGGTTCTGCGGGGTGGTACAACTCGGCGGCCTTTCATAAATATGCAGAAGCGGAAGGACTCTACGCCAAGAGCATTAATGGTGATGCCTTCTCAGATGAACTGAAGACGAAAACGATAGAAACTATCAAGGCCGAAATGGGGCAGGTGGACCTAATCGTCTACTCACTTGCTTCTCCTCGCCGACAGCATCCGGTCACCGGGGAAGTACACAACTCAACGCTGAAGCCTATCGGTAGAAATATCACGATGCGTGGCATCAATACCGACAAGGAAGAGATCCAAGAAATGTCGGTTGAGGCCGCTTCCGATGAAGAGATTGCGAACACGGTCGCGGTCATGGGCGGCGAAGACTGGCAGATATGGATTGATGCTCTCAAAAATGCCGGGGTGCTTGCCGAGGGATGCAAAACTACCGCCTACACATACCTCGGCGCAGAACTCACGTGGGATATCTACTGGAACGGTACCATCGGTGAAGCCAAGAAAGACCTGGATAAAAAAGCAGCGGTCATCAATGACACGCTTTCCTCGATTAGCGGTGAAGGCCGAGTTTCAGTGTTAAAAGCCGTGGTTACCCAGGCTTCATCTGCCATTCCGATTATGCCGCTGTATCTTTCACTGCTTTTTAAAGTGATGAAAGAAAGGGGCACACACGAGGGCTGTATCGAACAGGTCGATCTTTTGTTCAGGGAAAGTTTGTACGGTGATTCCCCCCGTCTAGATGGAGATGGGCGGTGGCGGGCAGACTACAAGGAACTTGAGCCGGAAGTGCAGCAGGCAGTGGCTGATCTCTGGGGGCGGGTGCAAACTGACACTATCCCAGAGCTGACTGATTTTACTGGCTATAAAAAAGAGTTTCTGAACCTGTTTGGCTTTGAGATTCCTGGCGTCAACTACGAGGCAGAGGTAAACACCGCAGTGCCAATTGCGAATATGATCTAAGACTTCCTAATCCTCGGTTTCAAACCTTCTATAAGGCTTCCATGTCTTCGTTTTCTTGTTATCAAACGATGATTGTCTTCATGATCTAGTTCTCTTTTCAAACTAGCCGATCATTACTGTCCTGGGGAATTGCCAGTAGTTTTCCCAACGTGTGGGCTTCTCCGGCATTTCCTCCAGCGTAGCCTGCACCTGGCCTGTCACATCTATCACGCGAGAGACAATCGTATGCTCCCCCGGCGTGGCATTCTGCCAGTTAAAATTGAACAGTTTCCATGAGTACTTGGTATTCCTAGGATCCAGTTCTGCCTGCTGCCATGGACCACCGTCAATACTTACTTCAACCGCACGCAGCGGTGTCCCATCATTGAGTACAAATCCCAGAATGTTATGGTCATTGCCTGTTTTGGTGACACGAATTATCGATGACTTGAGATGAATCTTGGTCACTGAGCGCTCTTCCCAACGTTCCTCACCGCCGATGTCTACTTTCTGCAGTGTCACGTAATCACGCGCCATGAAACGGCCCATATAGCGCTTGTCCTGGATATGAATCTGGCTAAGCCATTTCACGTTGCAGACACCGTAGTATCCGGGCACCACCACACGCAGCGGAGCGCCATGGAAGAGTGGCAGAGGCTCGCCATTCATCTCGTAAGCAAGCACTATGTCCGGGTTTAGTGCATCGTCTATGTGTAGGCTGCGGCCAAAGGCCATCTCGACATCAAAATCCAGGTCGCTGCGAGTACGTTCCATACCCTTGTCTGCGCCGTAAAAAACTACTTCGATACCGTCGCGGTCCAGTCCGGCTTCCTCCAGTATATCGACGAGGCGCACACCACCCCATTTGGCATTGCCAATAAGTCCGTTAAAAATACGCGGTGTGTTGCCGCCGCACTCGAAGCCCGCATCGATTTCAAATTTCTGATAGCGCTTTAGATCGCCAAGGGACAGTGACAATTCCTGGTTAACCAGTCCGGTTACATTTAGCCTGAAGGTCGATGCATCTATTTCTGGCTGGTTGTAGTGCTGAACCACGTAAAAACGGCTGTTTGGAGAGTAGAAGCTATCGATTTCCGCCGTGTTCTGGAAATAGACGCCGCCAGCCTGCTTGGGAGGCGTCCCGAAGGCTTCCATGTCAGTGAAAGGTACAACCTCTTCGTCCTGGCCAAGAGCAATATGTGACCAAAAAGGCATACTGGCCGTGGCCGCCATACTGCCCATGGCAACACCGGTTCTCAGTACCTTGCGGCGGTTTTCAGTAAGAGGGTCATTGTTCTTGTTTTTGTCTTCAGACATCGTACTTTCCTTAAGTATCGTATTTTTTCATGAATTATTCCCCGCCCTTGTGTAATAGTCAATTCGCTGGGGGAGTGCCTTGAACAAGTGTCTTGTCTGCCTTAATCTCTTTATCTAGGCTCTCAGAAAGAGCCTCTTTTAGAGCTTTTTTAGATTGGAGAATTATCATGGCGATTGAAGGTGGATGTTATTGCGGCGATGTTCGCTACCAAATAGAAGGCGACTTTGCATTCAAGGGCGAGTGCTGCTGCAGGGAATGCCAGTACATCAGCGGCGGAAATCCCAACGTGGTAGTAGGCGTACCGGAACCTGTCTTTTCCTACACAAAAGGGAGGACTAAGAAATTCAGGCGAGACGATTTGGAAAATCCTGTCACCAGGGAATTCTGTGATCATTGTGGCACATCACTGACTACCCTGTCGCCTGGAGCTCCGGGCATTGTTATCGTCAAGGTGGGCACTCTTGATGATCCATCGCTTTATGAAAAGCCCGACCACATAATCTGGATTTCAGAAAAGCAGGCCTTTCATAACCTAACTCAAGGCGTTGCAACCTTTGAACAATTTCCGGTTCATGAATAACCCCTCTTTGATTTTCCAGAGAAATAGGCATGATCGAATTCAGCAAGGATGAAAAAGAAGCCCTCGTCGAAAAGATTCGTACTTACTTGATCGACGAGTTAGGTCAGGAGATCGGTCACTTTGATGCCGAATTCCTCCTTGATTTTTTTGGTGAAGAGATAGGCAAGTATTTTTATAACCGCGGCCTCTATGACGCCCAGGCAATCCTGGAAGGACGCATGGACGCAATCACAGAGGCAATCGCGGAACTGGAAAAACCGATCAACTAATGAGATTGGCCTGATTGCTTGCTATCGGCAACACAACCCCACAACATGAAGGCTCCGGCAAAGGCTAGTGCTAGCCAGTTTATTATGCCGTCCATCGCCTCGCCCATGGAGTAATAACCCAACTGAACATCGAAGGCGACTAGAACTATCAGCAGTGGCGCAAGCAACAACCAGGCCGAGTAGCCCATATCATGAAAGCGCCTGACGATGAGTACGTAAGCTGGGTAAACCATCACCAGCATGCAGAATTCCGCCGTACGTCCTGTCATGTACAGGCCAAAAAAGGCCATGGCGATCACGATAGTGACCAGCGCAGTAATATATTCCGCCTTTGAAGTGCTGCCATGGGGGTTGATAAAGAGAGCGTCATAACTGCTGTCAGCAGTTTCACCCCGGGCCAACGGTGAGTCCTTTAAGATGTCTCTGTAGTAGGGGAGGTAGGCGATCATTAGCAGCCCGTTAATGGCGAAAGCGACCAGGGTTAGCAGACTCAGCAAGGGGGACTGGTTCAGGATAAGCGCCCAGAACAGAGCATTGGATGTAATGATCATCTGAGCTGTCAGCGCAAGCGGCACAATAAAACCTGATAGCAGTAGCAATCCCGCTATCAGCTGTACGGCCAGCGCCACGTTAAGTAGCCTGGAATTAACCAGAGAAGTCATGAGCAAGTCCGCAAGGGGTTGCTGGCCAGTAGGTGCCTCGGACACGAAGAGGTAATTGACAGCAACAAGCGTCACTAGGGCGCCAAGTACAATTCGCCCAATCATGACCAGCTGCTGCCTCTCATTCACTGATGTCCTGACCGTAAACATGGATTTGTAATGGTCCCAGTAGAAAGCGCATAGCACTGAGTTGGTGAACAGCGTGCCATAACCAAACAGCGCGGCAATTGAACCCCAACCCTCCAGTGGGGCATCCCAGTAAAACACGCCAAAGGATACCGGTAGGCAGACTAGGAGTGACAGCGGCGTTACCAGCCCAAAAAGCACACCAATACCGGCGAGTAGTTCAATGGCTTTCACAAGGTCAAAAAGGTGGCTGTCGATCAGCGCCACGATGAGTTCCATACTGAGGGGCTGGTTGCCCAAGGGTTGCGGAAAGATCTGAACAAAGTGATTGAGTCCCGCGGGAATCATCCACGCGGCAAAAAGCAGGCGAAAAAACCAGACAGGATATTTCATGAGGCCCCCAGTAAGCGCTTGTATAAATTATTATTATTTATCTTTCGGCCAGCTTGTTGCCGCCGCCTGAAAAGATGTAGGGAGCTTAACAGCCGGCCCGTGGAATGCAACTGTTAGTCGATAGGATATTTTTGCAAAGTGCAGAGGAAACTATTTCTGATCAGGCGCCAAGAATACCCTCAAGGTACGCAAAGACACTGTCCGGCAAAACATCCAGGTTGTAGCCACCTTCCAATACGGAGAGCATTTTGCCGCCACTATATTTATTTGATAGTTCCTTAAGGGTGGTACCCAGCCAGGAATAGGTTTCATCAGTAAAAGCAAGCCCGGCCAGTGGATCCTGGGCATGGGCATCAAACCCGGCGGAAACGAGCAGCAGCTGAGGAGCGTAATCCTCAATGGCCGGAATAATGCTTTTCTGAAAAATCTCCTGGTACATGTTATGACCGGTCCCGCCGAGCAGGGGCACGTTCATGATGTTGTGTTCAATGTTTTCTGCTTCGTGACCTGTGCCGGGGTATAGCGGACTCTGGTGTGAGGAAATGAAAAATATCCCTTTTCGGCCTTTGACTATGTCCTGTGTTCCGTTGCCGTGGTGTACATCAAAATCCATGATGAGAACACGCTCGAGACTGTAATGCTGTTGTGCATGAATAGCGGCAATCGCGATCTGGTTAAAGAGACAAAAGCCCATGGCTTGCTGAGGAGTGGCATGATGCCCGGGAGGGCGCGTGGCGCAGAACACATTGTCAGCTTTTCCGCGCATCAATAAATCGATTCCTTCACAGGCAGCGCCAACAGCGCGCAATGCAGCGTTGAGAGACCCGGGTGACATGTGCGTATCGGCATCCAGAGCAGCTTCACCACCTGAAGGGGCTGTCGCTTTTACATTTTCGTAGTGAGTTTCATGGTGGGCGAGAAGGACTTGCTTGTCCTCCCCAAGAGGTGCTTCGACTAGCTGCAGTGACTGGTTAACAGGGCTTGTGGCCAGTGCATTAAGAATGCGCGACAGGCGCTGTGGATTTTCCGGGTGGCCAACACCGGGATTATGGTCAAGACAGTCTTCGTGGGTATAAAAATGGATGGCCATTACAACCTGCAATGTGAAAACTGGTGATTATTATGACACTGATCAGTAGACCCTGGGAATTTTATCTGGGTATCTACAGGTGCTAGAAAATAAAGTCTTATCAGCAAGGCGGCATGCACTAATCTGCGGCGTACAGTGCCTTGGCTGCTGAAAATGTATAAGCGGCCAGCCCGGGACATTTCTCATCAATTACCCTGATGCACATTGCGTCAGAAGAAGTTATCTCTGTCAGTTTTAAAAAGAATTCCTTGGAGCAGGGATAATGCCACTTTTCTATCATTAGTCTTTGCTGATTCACAATGTCCAGCACCCGAGGATCTTCTGCAGCCACGTCGGCCTGGAAAAGCGCTTTCATTACTTCATCAAGGACATCACGTTCCTGCCTCATCTGCTTCCAATCATCTTTCGTGTACTTTTTTGCCCGGCGCATGGATTCTTTATGCTGCTCAGTATGACCCCAGCGGCGTTCTTCCTCTGCCACCATGCCCTTGTCAATTTCGGGAAACACCTCAAACATTTCATCAAGTTCCATCATGGAACCCTCTTTTTATGCGTAATAGTATTTCGATTAGCCCAACGATATCGCCGAGTTTGCTCTGCCTGGCCACGTCATAAACAGAATGCTGTAGGTATCCAGAATAAGTGCTGCCGGTTGTAGTCAACAGACCAATGGCATCGCAGTAATGTAGGTTTATCACACTGACTTTCGCCAGATTTTAGACCTTACCTATCTTGTACTACATGACCTTTTTAATGCCTCGTTTATTTTACAATCCGAGGGTAAAAATATGTCTTCACAGGACAGGCTGGCTATTATAAATAAATATTGCCTGAAAGTTTTTCGCCTTCTATGATTCAAGAAAACTAAGGAATTCAGGTATATGGAAGATCTCTTAAATTTACTGTCCCTAACGGTGTTTTCAATCAAAGAACAGCCATATACGTTAGGGCAGCTGCTGTTTTTTCCCATACTCCTGCTGATTGCCTGGATTGTCTTCAAAAAACTCTATCTATTTATGACTGCACGCCTTTCTAGGCATGATATTCCGCCAGATATGACCCTGCTGATTCAGCGTGTCTATGTGATCGTAGTGCTGATCATTGTAATTCTGGTCATCCTAGATCTACTCCAGGTGCCTTTGGGAGCCTTTGCCTTTATCTCGGGTGCTATTGCCATTGGAGTGGGCTTCGGCGCACAAAATATAATTAACAACTTTATTTCAGGCTGGATTCTGATGTGGGAGCGACCGATTCGCATTGGGGACTTTCTAGAAATTGGTGATGTAAAAGGCACCGTGGAAACAATCAGCACACGCTCGACGCGCATACGTCGGGTGGATGGTGTACACCTACTCGTTCCTAACAGCCAGCTGCTTGAACAGACTGTGGTGAACTGGACGCTAATCGATAAAAAAATTCGCTGCGTCGTTAGTGTTGGTGTTGAATATGGCTCGCCGGTTAGGGAAGTAGAGCGTCTCATCATGCAGGCCACGGTTGATCATCCGGACACCATTGATGATCCAGCACCCAAAGTGTTTTTTGAAGACTTTGGTGACAATGCACTTATTTTTAATGTCTATTTCTGGATTGACGCTGTTGGGGAAAGGGACTTGCGCCAGGTGAAATCGGATATTCGCTTCAAGATTGAGGGGTTGTTCAATGACGCTGGTATTGTGATTGCCTTTCCGCAGCGGGATGTTCATATGGATGGTCAGCTCAGGTTGATCAGCGAGCAAGTTGCGCCTGAACAGAAGTAAATGCTACTTCACAAACCACATTTTCTTAGCACCCTGAGAAGAGGTGTTTTTCTCTTGCCGTCCTATAGGTCAAACTTCCGGTTTTATTGTCACCATTTACAACTGAAGGGAAGTGGCTACAACCATTTCCTAGTACGGAAATAGACGACAATGCCCACTACGATGGCGCCCATAGCAAAAGAAACAAGGTTGAACGCCATGGGTTCCTCTATGCCTGGCAGTCCAGCCACGTTCATGCCAAACAGACCGGTTATGAATGAGATGGGTAGAAAAATCGCGGCGACAATTGATAACACGTAGGTGCGTGCATTTTGCTCCTGGGCGATGCGGTTCATGAGTTCTTCCTGCAGCACTAGGCAACGTTCGCGGACGAGATCGAGATCTTCAACGTAGCGGATTATGCGATCGGTCTGCTCGTGCAATTCAAAGCCGCGTTTTTCACTCATGACTTCATGGCTGAGGCGGTAAAAGGAATCTAGTGCCTCTCTTTGCGGGGCCAGGTAGCGCCTTATTTGAGCAGACTGGCGGCGCAAATTGGAAACGGCAATCCTAATGTCATTTGAGTTTAGAGACTCGAGGGTGTCTTCGTAGTTGCCAATTTTTTCCTCGATATCGTCGACAACTTCGGAGATTCGGTCTGCTAGGCGCTCAATGATGGTGAGGAATAGCCCCTGGATAGTTGTTGGCCCCTTGCCGGCCTCCATTTCCTTGCGAATGTCCTGAATAGAGAAAACGCGGCGTTGGCGAATAGTGATCAGGCGGTCTTTTTCAAACCATGCGCGCAGCGAGACCATGTCGTCGATATCGTCGCCGGGGTTGAGGTTGACCGCCCGCAAAAACACTATGAATCCGTCCTTTTCCCTGAGCGTGCGCGGCCTGGTGTTGGTCCTTACAAGGCTTTCCACCACCGTGATGGGTAATCCCAAATCACTTAATGTTTCAGCACAATCATTCTCGGAGTAATCTAGGTGCAGCCAGACCGGTTTGCCTTTCGCTGATGTATCGTCGATATCCACACAGGAGCCGTCGCCGTTGAGTGCAACGCCATGGACAAAACATTGGGTTTTAGTCAGGTCTTTCATCTTTTGAGAGTAGCCTGTTTGGTTCCGCCGGACAAAATACTTTTTATGGCCTCGATATAGAGGTTGGGTTCGGTGGCCTGGACTCGCTGACGCAGGCTCTCCAGCGTGTCATCTGCCAGCACTTCAACATGGGACTGCGCAATTATTGGACCCTCATCATAGTTTTCAGTGACGACATGAACGGTGGCGCCTGATTCCTTATCACCGGCTTTTAGAACTGCCCTATGTACGTTGTCGCCATACATCCCCCGGCCGCCGTGGTTGGGCAGGAGGGCGGGGTGAATGTTGAGTATTTGTCCAGAAAATTCCTGTAGGGTAACGGGACCTATCTGTTTCATGTAGCCTGAGCATGCTACGAGATCGGTATTCACTTCCTTGAGCAAGGACATGATGGTTGCGTCGGCGATCTGCGGCGGGCCATGCGTGGCTGCCGAGACGTGATAAACCGGGAAACCATTGTCACTGCACCACTGGTGAATTGCCGAGCCCACGTTATTCGTGATGAGGATGCCAGGGCTGGCCTCGAGTTTACCTTCCTCGATTGCCTTGATGATGGCTTTAGCGGAGGAACCGCCGTGGGAGGCGAGGAAACTGATTTTAGGTTTCGGCATGTTCTCTCTTTTTTTGCAGAAAGTAGCTTAATACCCCGGTGGTCATGGCCACGCCTGCCAGAATTAGCATTGCGCCGATGGTGATGTTGAGCGTAATTAATTCATCCAGGAACAGGAAGCCCCAGAATACACCGAACAGGGGAATCAGGTAAGTCACAATCATCGTGCGCACAATGCCGATTTTTTCCAATAGCTGAAAGAACAGAATGAAAGCCAGGGCCGTGCACATCAGACCGAGGATCACGGCGTTAATCCAGCCGCCGGTGCTGATGGTGTTATCAGGCCAGAGGAAAATGGCCGGTGGTAGCAGGAACAAGGCCGCATAGACTTGGCAGCCCGTGGCAGAAACAATCGAGGGAAGACCATCTGTGTATTTTTTTGAGTAGTTGCCCGTCAGCCCATAGAAGAAAGCTGCGCCAAGTCCGGTGAGCACCGGCAGCAGTATAAGTTCGCTTGAAATAGATTGGGTATCAACAACCATGATGACCACACCAATGAAGCTGAGGCAAATTCCAAGAATGGCCTGAATGGAGAGATACTCTTTTAGCCAGATCCAGGCGATCAGTGCGCTCATGATGGAGGTAAAGGAATTAAGAATCGAGGCGAAGCCGGCCGTGGAAAACTGTGTAGTCAGCGTAATAAAGGTAAAAGGCAGTGCGGTGCTGATGAGTCCCAGCACAATGAAATGTTTCCAGTAGGCGACAAACTGTTTCCAGCCTCCTGATAAGAGCATCATGGGAAAAAGCACCGCCGCGGCTATTAATGATCTAACGGCACTAAGAGGGATAGCGCCGAATTCACCGACAGTAATGCGGGCAAAGAGAAAAGAGGATCCCCATATCGCTCCAAGAATGAGAAGTATTAAAAAATAGCGCGGTTTCAATTATTTATTAACCTAGCGATAAATGTTGTCAGCGCCATATTCAATTTCTAGTGACTGGCGAGCCTTTTTGGGCAAGTTTTTGACTACCAGTGTATAGGAGTTTTCCATCATACGCTGGATTTCTATTCTTGGAAGGTTTCCCGCAAGTTCAAGCGTATTCCAGTGCTTCTTATTCATGTGGTATCCAGGCATAACCTCATCAAAGAGGTCTCTTAGCATTATTGCCTCATCAGGATCGCACTTGAGATTGGAAAAAACCTTGCCGTTGGTTTCCGTTAGGGTTGCAAATATTTTATTACGAACTTTGAATACGGCCACTTCCGCCCCAAAAGGATAATCTAGTAAGGCGTCGGGTAAGTCCATTAGATACTGCCTGGCTTGTTCGTAAGTCATGGCGCCATTGTATGGCGGCATTTTTCAGCGAACAACTGCAGCGAGTTCGGGAGTTGGAAGAATGGACGTGATAAGATCGATCCTTGACTTGAAAAAACAGGAACCCTGTATGTCTGAAGAATTTAGCTCCATTGATGAACAAGCCAGTTACGGTATTGGTCGCCAGGTCGGCGAACAATTGGCTCAACAACCTTTCGAGGGAATGTCCTCCAAGGCGGTGATCGCCGGGATAGCAGACGTACTGGAGGGAAACCCAAGCCAGGTCAGCGATGCAGACATCAGTAATGCCATTGACGATGTAAACCAGCGCCTGCGCAAGCAGCAAAACGAGGCAGCGGCCACGCACGCAGTAGAGGGTGAGCGTTTCCTGGAAGCTAATGCCCAGCGTGATGAAGTCACTGTCACTAACAGTGGGTTGCAGTACGAAGTAATCGAGTCAGGTGCTGGGGAAACTCCCTCGGCTTCTTCCAAGGTGCGTGTGCATTACCATGGTACCCTGGTCAATGGCACCGTGTTTGACAGTTCCGTAAGTCGGGGCGAGCCTATCGAGTTTGATGTGAGCGGCGTGATTCCAGGCTGGACCGAGGCCCTGCAGCTTATGAAAGCCGGCGACAAGTGGAAGCTCTACATACCGCATCAACTAGCTTATGGTGCCAACGGCGCCGGCGGCGCGATCGGACCATACCAGGCCCTTATTTTTGAAGTGGAATTACTCGCGGTAGTGTAGTCCAGCAGGAGATAACGACACCTTGGCAACGGTACTTCCTTTTACCGGCATAAGGCCTCAGCCTGAACTGGCTGAAAAAGTGGCGGCTCCTCCCTACGACGTCCTCAGCAGCGAAGAGGCGAGAATACTGGCGCAAGACAATCCTGTCAGTTTCCTCCACATCACCAAGCCGGAAATTGATCTTCCCTTAGGTGTCGACGTGTATAGCGACGAGGTCTATTCCCGGGCCGGGTTCAATATGACCCAGTTTCTCGAGAAGGGCATTTTCTGCAAAGATCTTGAACCCAGTTTCTATCTTTACCGCCAGAGCATGACGCTGGCGAACGACGAAGTTCACACCCAGACTGGCATTTTTGGGCTAGTCAGTGCCGATGACTATGAAAACAATATCATTCGCAAACATGAACTGACCCGCACGCAAAAAGAAAATGACCGCTTAAGGCACATGCAGGCGGTCCAGGCACAGACCGGGCCGGTATTCCTGACCTACCGTGCAGAACAGGAGCTCGCAGCGCTTATGGAAGGGCAGAGTGCAGGTGAACCTGTCGTCGATTTCGTCATTGATGGAGTTGCCCATCAACTCTGGCAAGTGTCTGACAAGCAGGTAGTGGATAAAATCAGTACAAGGTTTGCCGCTGTACCTACGCTTTTTGTTGCCGATGGCCATCATCGCTCCGCCGCAGCGGTTTGCTACCGGGAAAAATGCCGGGCGAAATACAGTCATCACACCGGCAATGAGTCCCACAACTATTTCATGGCGGTACTTTTCCCCCATGACCAGCTCAATATTCTTGGCTATCACAGAGTTGTCAGGGACCTGGGTGATTATGATGCCCAGGGTTTTCTCGATGCCGTTGCCGGAGCCTACACTATAAAGCCTTTAAAAACAGCGGCCATACCGGGCAGAGCCAACCAGTTTGGCCTCTACCTTAACGGTCAGTGGTACCAACTTAACCTGAAACAAGAGGAGGTCAGTAAGCTAGATGTGACTCTGCTGCATGACACCATTCTCGAGCCAATCCTCGGTATTGAGGATGAGCGCAGCGATAGCCGTCTTGATTTTGTCGGTGGCATTCGCGCCAAGGATAGTCTGGAAAAAGCGGTGGACAGTGGTAACTTCGCAGCAGCCATTGCCTGTTACCCGGTCAGTATCGAGCAGTTGATGCATGCAGCCGAGCAGGATCAGTTTATGCCGCCAAAATCAACCTGGTTTGAGCCCAAGCTGAAATCAGGCCTGGTATTTCATCACCTTGGCGAACTATAGGAGTAAATTATTTGACTGATAAAGGTAACAGTGAACGTTCTGCCAGCCTCCTGGATGCGATGCTTCCAATTGGCTTTCTAATTATTGGTCTATTCTTTTCAGTTCGATTCTTTGGTGAGGATTCCTCTTACGGACCCAACCAGATAGTACTGTTGTTGTCAGGATGTATAGCCCTACTTTTAGGTATGAAAAACGGCAGCACCTGGGCGGCCATCGAGAAGGACATCTACCGGGGCATGACTGTCATATTTGGTCCCAGTTTTATCCTGATTGCCGTGGGTATTATGGTTGCCAGCTGGATTGCCGGCGGCGTGGTGCCCACCATGATTTATTACGGGCTGACCCTGCTGAACCCGAGTATTTTTTATGCCGCGGTTTGTCTTGTCTGCGCCATTGTTTCTCTGAGCATCGGCAGTTCATGGACTACAGCGGCCAGCGTCGGTGTCGCCATGATCGGTACGGCAAACGGCCTTGGCTTGTCACCTGCTGTTTGTGCCGGGGCGGTTATCTCGGGAGCCTATTTTGGGGACAAAATGTCTCCCATGTCGGACACTACTAACCTGGCCCCTGCAGTGACCGGTGTGGACCTGTTTTCCCATATTCGGCATATGGGCTGGACGGCGTTTCCGGCACTGATCCTGGCCCTCGTATTTTTTATGGGAATGGGAATTACATCAGAACCGCAGACAGCTGGCAGTGAGCTTGAAAACACGCTGCTGATCTTGGAGGAAAATTTCACCCTGGGCTGGTACCTGCTACTGCCGCTGGTTGTGCTGCTGGTAATGGCCTGGAAAAAAATACCTGCCTTGCCTTCGATTCTCGTTGCCGCCTTTCTCGGACTCTTGCTGGCCCTGGTGTTCCAGAATTCCTTGGCGACGCAGTCCGCCGGCTGGTTTCGCGCTGCCTGGACCATCATGTTTTCGGGCTATACCTCCGGTATCGGGGATGCGATCCTGGATGATCTGCTCAGCGGCGGCGGTGCTGCCAACATGATCAACACTATTTGGCTGATGATGTGCGCTATCTTTTTCGGCGGCGCTTTGGAGCAGACTGGCATGCTGAAAACGCTAGTCTCGGCCGTCATGCTAAAGGCGAAAAGCTCTGCCTCTATTATTGCCTCTGCCGTGTTTACTTGCATCGGGGCTAACATCATCACTGCCGATCAGTATATGGCAATTGTTGTACCGGGACGCATGTACAAGGTCGCTTTTCAGAATCACAACATGGCGCCGCTGAACCTGAGCCGCGTTATTGAAGATTCCGGGACGGTGACATCTGCGCTCGTGCCTTGGAATACCTGCGGGGCATTCATGGCCGCCACGCTAGGTGTGCCGACGATGGTCTATCTGCCGTTTTGTATCTTCAATCTGAGCATGCCATTTATTTCTATTCTCTACGGCATTATCAATTTCAAGATTCTGCCGCTGGAAGAAGGTCAGCTGTAGCCTGTATAAGATAGGCATAAAAAAAGGAAGCTTGGTGCTTCCTTTTTTTGATACTCAATCAATTTTTACTGGGCAGCGACTTCCTTGCTTGACGTAATTCCCTGCTCAAGCCAGGTTTCCCAGCGCTCAATACTTTCCGGATCCCGTGAACCGCAGCCGCCATCGGCAGGTCTCACGTAGGAATCATCCGGCAGTTTTACCCAGCACATGGCGCCTCCAGGGCGGCCGTCTGCCAGCGGGCTGAACATGATGGTCACTTCGTCACCGGGATTAAAGGTGCGGCCGGTGATTCCCTGCCTGACCAGCTGGGGTGGGGCACCGCCTTCGAATCCCCATTCAATAATTTCACCAGCGCCATTTTCGACATTAATGTAGAGCCACGCGTGTGGGTTGTTGAATGCCCAGCGCTCCACGCTGCCAGTAAGCGCCATTTCGGTGTCGCGATCGAACATGGAGAAGCTGTGGTGGGCAGGTGCCATAACAGGAACAAGGCACAAGGAACAAGGAACAAGAAAAAACTTCCACCGCTGTAATAAATTCATTATTTTACAACCTCAAAAAAAGAGTTTATTAATCTGTATATATAGTAAGTCGAATTCATAATATCTTGCTCCTTGCTCTACCTCAATCGCCACTATCCAGCGCAGAGTCATTGTATGGATCTGCCGTCTGTCCAGGCAGGTCCGCAAACAGTGAAGTGGCGCGCGGATCTTTATAGCCAGGCTCGCCAGGCAGGTAAAAATTGGTCAGGCCGTCTTCGTCCAGGTAGGAGTTGCTGCTTTGCTCGCATTCCCAATGCTGCACGCGGTAACCGATTTCCTCGAGTCCCTCGGAACGGCGGAAGGCATAAACAAAATTTAATGGCTTTACGAGGGCATGGCTGTCATACATGGATACCTGCACGACCAGGCGTTCGAAATCATCAAACTCTCTTAGTTCCCAGGTTTCAACAAGCTCCAACTGGTTGCTGGTCATGGGCGACCAGCGTGTGAAGTCGGCCGGCATCACGTACTTGGTATGGGTAATTAGCTTATTGTCATCCCAGAAACCAACGGTGTCGCCATGCCAGGAATGAGAGCCGTTCATTTCCGCCAGGTTGGTATGTTCCTGGTTGATATAAATGCGGCGAATGGCGTTGGAAAAGTCATTAATGAAATAGGACTGGTGCGGCATGTTGATGAATTCATGGTTGTAAGGCTCAAGCAGCCAGCGCGGCAGGCCGGCTGGCTCGCAGTGCGTCAGTCGGTCATAACGAACCTGGCCTTCTTCCTGCTGCTGCCGCCAGCGTTCTATATAAGCTGCTTCATAGGCAGGGGTCAGGACCCCTTTTTTTACGGTGCCGCCACGCAGACCGCCCTCGATGAAGGCGTCCATGTGGTTATTGCCAGCCGTATCCCAGAGCCCGTCCCAGCGCGGCAGGGTATCCCAGGTGTGCTGGGTGCCGCCGTCGGCTTTATCCAGCAGGTACCGGTAATGTTCATCGGAGGTGGCAAATTCCCGATCGGGTGGCTCAATTTCTAGTACCTGGCCGGTGAAACCGACAATTTGAGCATTGGCACTGACAGCGAGAAGGGCTGGCAGAGCGCAAGAGACAAGTGGACGTAAGTAATTCTTAAGCAAATATTTTCCCCCAAAAATGACATTGCTATTTTTTATAATTTTAGGCTGTCAAATGTAAACAGGATATCCTGAACTGTCCAGCCCAAATAAGCAGCCGTATTAGTTCCTGATGGCATTCCATGAGGAGAGAAAGCTTTCCTCTGTTAGTATAGAGGAACAGTAATCTGGAAAACTCATGAACCGGCTTATAGCATTTATTTTTTCTACCCTGTTGCCCCTCCAGGTTCTGGCGGATGAAATTACGGTCGGCGTGGCCAGCAATTTCCTGGCTCCCATGCAGGAAATGGCTGCGGCGTTCAAGGCGAAAACCGGCAACACGGTAAACCTAGCCAGCGGCTCTTCGGGCCGGCTGTATGCCCAGATCGCTAACGGGGCGCCATACCATGCCTTCTTTTCCGCTGACCAGGAAAAGCCTGCACTTTTAATAGAAGCAGGACTTGCCGATACCAACAGTCTTTTTACCTATGCCACCGGATCCCTGGTGTTATGGATGCAGAAGACAGACGGCGATCCTTATGAGGCACTGCTGGATAACCGTATCAGCCGTCTTGCAGTAGCCAATCCGCAATTAGCTCCTTATGGTGTGGCCGCAACTCAGGTCATGGACATGCTCTTCGTGGGGGAAACCTCGCTAGCCGAACTGGTGCTGGGAGAAAATATCAACCAAGCCTACCAGTTCGTGATGACCGGCAACGCGGATGCAGGATTTATTGCCCTATCACAGCTCGCCGCTAATGATGTATTACCCCCAGGCAGGGGGTGGATTGTGCCGCCGAATTTGTATGATCCGATCAGGCAGGATGCAATAATCACCAACTACGGGCAAGGCAATAAAACGGTCAATGACCTGTTTGAGTTTGTAAAAGGTGAAGTTGCTAAAGAAACGCTGCTTAGATTTGGCTATATCACAGATTAATTGGTTATAATCCGCTCCCTTCTATGAATTTGGGACATTAGCTCAGTTGGTAGAGCACCGGACTCTTAATCCGATGGTCGTAGGTTCGATCCCTACATGTCCCACCAAACAAAAAAACCGGGTAAATCCCGGTTTTTTTGTGTTCGCTTGGGATCGTTAGCAGACATTGTTCGTGAATAGGAATTCACTACAAATCCATGGGTTTGTCCTTAATGCTTCAAAGCTGTATGTGCCATGCATGATTTATTGATTGTATGTGTGCAGTTTCCTTTGCAGCCCCGCAAACGTGTGCGAACATAATTTTACTTAATAAAACCAGTTTACTGGTATATTTGCCAAGAGTCTTAAGGGGCAAACATGATTGTTAAGAATACCTGGTACATGGCCGCCTGGGCTGATGAGATTACCCATCAACCGATTGCACGACGGATCTGCAACGAGCCCATCGTGCTGTATCGAACCAAGGAGGGGCAGGCTGTAGCGCTGCAGGACAGCTGCAGTCATAGAGGTGCCCCTTTAAGTCTTGGTACGGTGGTGGAAAAGGGCATCCGCTGCAACTACCACGGCTTGGTTTTTGGCTGTGACGGTGCCTGCGTCGAGGTGCCCAATCAGGAAATCATTCCCAAGAGGGCCAGGGTTGCCAGCTACCCGCTTGTTGAGAAAGACCAGATGCTGTGGATCTGGCATGGCGATCCTGAAAATGCTAATGAAAGCATGATTCCGGATTACCCCTTTCACAACGACGCTGAAAACTGGCCGCATATCCACGATGTCATGCCGGTCAGGTGCCACTACCTGATGCTGGTGGATAACCTGCTTGATGCCACTCACCTGGCCTATGTGCACCCTGACTCTGTGGGTGGCTCTGCACCCAATGTCCATATGGTGGCGAAGAATTCACTGGATACCACTGACAACGGCATCACGCTTAGCAGGGAAATGAGTAATGCACCGGCACCTCCGGTTTACAACAACTGTGTACCCTTTCCAGGGCTAATTGACCGCTGGCAGGAGTTTGAATTTATTGCCCCTGCATTCGTCATCCAGTACTCAGGCGGCGTTCAGACCGGCGAAGACCGTGCAACAGCAGGCGCCCCGCGCTTTGATATGCGTATCTGGCATGCACTGACACCCGAGACGGATACTTCCTGTTTTTATTTCTGGTCTACGGCGAACGGGCACGAAACAGACAAACCCTCGGCTACCGAAAAAATTGATTCCGAGATCAGGAAGGCTCTGGCTGAAGACAAAGTTATGGTTGAGGCGCAGCAGGAAAGGATTAATGAATTCGGCGAGGACTGGCTTGTTGATAACAAGGCTGATGCACCGCGTGTCATGGCCAGAAGAGCAGTAAGCAAACTGCAGCAACGACAGAACCCTGAGTATTGACAATGTTTGACGAAAAAACCTTTGAATTGCATCTGGCTAAATCAGAAAAGACTTTCACGATTCCAGAGGATAAAACCATTGTAGAAGTGCTTCATGAAAATGGCGTGGAGCATCCTGTTTCCTGTGAACAGGGCATTTGTGCGACCTGTATTGTGACTGTCTTAGAAGGAGAGCCGGATCACCGAGACAGTATTCTGACAGATGAAGAGCACAACATTGAGCACCAATTCACACCCTGCTGTTCCCGCTCGTTTTCCGATCGACTCGTGCTAGATATCTGAAATCTTCCTCTACCTTTTTACGTGAAAAGCAGCAATAGTTTCGCCTGGAAACCAAACTGGTTGTCCTAGTCGCTGGGCATGCCAGCCAGGTGAGTAACAGGACCGGATTAAAAAATCAAAATTGACTGAAGTTCTTTTGAGTCATGAATATTTGCTTAATATTTATCACTGTTAGCTTTCAGTGAAGGGCGTAGAGAGACGCAAAAGCCTATAACTGGCTCACTTGAAAGGATGGTGTTTTGAGGTGTGACCAAAAATTTGAACCAGTGTGAATATCTTTTGTGACGTACTCGACGTTTTTAGAAGTGTGCTTCGCTGGAAATAAGCAAAAAAACAGCTTATTTGAATAAGAGGTTGTGAAGTAGTGCCTAAGATGTTCCTTTTAAATACTACTTTGAGTGTATTATTTAGGGCTTGCGCCGGCTTTTCACTGAGTCAGCCAGTTCCTGCAGAAGTCCGCTGGTGTCATCCCAGTTCATGCATGCATCAGTGATGCTCTGACCGTACGTCAGTTCCTCTCCCGATACGACTTTCTGGTTGCCAGCGACAAGGTGGCTTTCCAGCATGATGCCCTTGATGTTCTTTTCACCGGCGGCGACCTGGTAGGCGACGTCGCGGCACACCACTACTTGACGGTTATGATCTTTGCCCGAGTTGGCATGGCTACAGTCGATGATAATGTTCTGTGGTAGGCCGGCCTTTTCCAGTTTTTCCGAGACGTCACGAACGTTTTCGGGGTCATAGTTTGTGTGCTTGTGACCGCCGCGTAGGATGATGTGGCAATCAGGATTTCCAGCCGTCTGGAAAATAGCAGAATGCCCCTGCTTGGTAACCGAGAGGAAATGATGAGGATGCGAGGCTGAACCAATGGCATCAATCGCGATCTGGACGTCCCCGCTGGTACCGTTCTTGAAGCCGACGGGACAGGAAAGGCCGGAGGCCAGTTCGCGGTGACACTGGGACTCGGTGGTCCTTGCACCAATGGCGCCCCAGGCAATCAGGTCAGCCACATACTGCGGGCTGATCAGGTCCAGATATTCTGTACCTGCAGGAATGCCCCTGTCCGCAAGCTCCAGCAGCAGGCTGCGTGCTTTACGCAGACCCTCGTTGATCTGAAAACTGTCATCTAGGAACGGATCGTTAATCAGGCCTTTCCAACCCACCGTGGTCCTGGGTTTTTCAAAATAGACACGCATGACAATGAGCAGCTCATCCTTTAATTCCTGCATCGGGCCTGCAAGGTGGCTGGCATAGTCCAGCGCCGCATCAGGATCATGAATAGAGCAGGGGCCGGTAATCACCAGCAGACGATCATCGTCGCCGCGCAGAATGTCCTGGATGCCCTTGCGTGCACTGAAAACAGTTTCAGACGCATTTTCAGTCAGCGGAAATTCGCCAATGAGCTGCTCCGGCGAGAGCAGTTCCTTCATGGCGCTAATTCTTAAGTCGTCTGTCGATTGGAGAACCATAATTTTTCACTTTAAACTCTTTTGATGTTGATTTTGAGTTTGCTGCCTTCGACATCGAAGTCATGCTCACTGGCATACGTTTCGCTGAGGTCGGTGCAAAGCGTTTCCCGGGTAATGTAATCACGGTGTTTGTCGATGGCGCTGGCGAGCTTTTCATCAGCCGAGAAATCAATGATTATTCTGTCGGTAACATTCAAACCGATGTCCTTGCGAGTTTTCTGAATTCGATTGACCACTTCACGAGCCAGACCTTCATCCACCAGGTCATCTGTCAGCACGCAATCCATGTCAATAGAAATGAAACGGTTGGACAGAGCCTCGGTTCCTTCCTTGGCTTCGCGGTAAACGAGAATGTCGTCCGTTGAAAAATCCTGATCATCCAGGGTAAGGGTGCCATCTTCCTGCAGTTGGTTCAGTGCGCTGGCATCCAGCTCCTGTATTAGGTTGCTATAATTGTTCAGCACCTTACCCAGGCGTTTGCCTAGCACCGGCAGGTTTGGTTTGGCATACAGGTTGATGTATTTGTCTTCCTCGGTGGAATACTCGATGCGTTTCACATTCAGTTCCGACTCGATGTAGTTTTCAAGGCGCGCGATCTCATCAAGCATGCCCCGGTCTTCGTGAATGATGGTAAGGCGAGCCATTGGCGTCTTGGTTTTTACTTTCACCTGGTTGCGCTTCTGGCGGCCCAGCAGAATTATGTTTTGCATGCGGGACACTGCCTTTTCAAGCACCGGCTGGATCAGCTCCTTCTCATCGGTGGGGTAGTGACATAGGTGTACGGATTTATGCCGCGTGGCAGTGTCGCCGGCAAAATCAGCAAGCTCCTGGTAGATATGCTCAGCCAAGAAAGGGGCGAAGGGCGCCATACAGGTAGTCAGCTCACTGATGGTCGTGTAAAGGGTCTGGTAGGCAGCGTTCTTGTCGTTTGTCATCTCTTCGCTCCAGAATCGCGAGCGGTTCAGACGGATGTACCAGTTGGTGAGATCCTCGATAAATTCAAAGAGTGCCGGGACTACGTTGTAGAGCTTGTATTCAACCATTTCCCTGGCCACGTTGGCTTTGAGAGACTGCAGTCGCGACAGAATCCACTGGTCGGTGATGTTTTCCGGTTTAACGTGGTGCGTGTCTGCTTTCCAGTGATCGATGCCGGCATAAGTGGCAAAGAACTTGAAGGAGTTGTACCAGGGCAGTAAAACTCGGCGTACCATATCCTTAACGCCGGCATCGGTAAAGCGCTGTTCCTCGGCTTTCACCAAGCCGGAGTTGATCAGGTACAGCCTGAGTGCATCAGCGCCGTACTCCTCCATCAGTATGTCGGGTGGCGTGTAATTCAGCAGTCGCTTCGACATTTTCTTGCCGTCTTCAGCCATGACAATACCGTTGACAATAACGTTGCGGAAAGCCGGCTTGTCAAAGAGGGCTGTGCTCAGTACCAGCAGTGTATAGAACCAGCCTCGTGTCTGGTCGAGACCTTCAGCGATGTACTCGGCCGGAAAACCGGCTTCAAACATGGTCTGGTTTTCAAAGGGATAGTGCAGCTGGGCATAGGGCATGGAGCCTGACTCGAACCAGCAGTCCAGGACTTCCTCGATGCGATGGTACGTGCCAGGTTCCCCTTCAATGGAAAACGTCAGGTCGTCAACATTTTCCCTGTGCAGATCGTCAACTCGAACGCCTGTATATTTCTCCAGTTCATCAATGGAGCCGATGCAGACGGCCTGGCCACTTTCATCGTTAATCCAGATGGGCAGCGGGGTGCCCCAGAAGCGGTTGCGAGAGATACACCAGTCAATGGCATTGTCCAGCCAGTTGCCCATACGGCCATCGCGAATATGATCAGGTACCCAGTTGATCTCCTGGTTGCATGCAGCAATACGCTCCTTGATCTGCTCCACCTTGACGTACCAGGATGGAATGGTGCGGTAAATTATGGGGGTGTCGGAGCGCGGACAGAATGGGTAGCTGTGCTGGTATACCTCCTGTATGTAGAGTTTGCCTTCGTCCTTGAGCTTGCGAATGATGTCCTTGTCAGCTTCCTTGACATAACGGCCGGCAAAGTCCGTCACTTCATCGGTAAAGTTGCCTTCAAGATCCACTGGGCAAACCAGCGCCGAGATTCCGTTCTGCTTCATCACACGGAAGTCGTCCTCACCGAATGCAGGGGCCTGGTGAACGATACCTGTACCGGCTTCGGTAGAGACATAGTCATCTGCCACAACAACAAAGGCGCCTTCGCTTTCCTTGTCCGCGAAGAAAGGAAGCAGCGGTTCATAATGCTTGCCGACAAGCTCGCTGCCTGGGTGTTCAGAAATAACGTCGAGGTCCTTACCTTTGCCGACCGCCACGAGCCTATCCTTTGCGAGGTAAAGCTCTTTGCCCAGTTCATTGTCCCTGACTTTAACGTAGGTGATATTGTTGTTGACACACAATGCCAAGTTGGAGGGCAGCGTCCAGGGGGTTGTTGTCCACGCGCTTATGTAAGCGTCTTCATCTTTAAGCTTGAAGAGCACGGTGATAGCCGGATCCTGCACATCCTGGTAGTTTGAGCCGGCCTCAAAATTCGACAGCACTGTGCCAAGTGCGGTCGAGAATGGCACTACCTTGACGCCCCGGTAGACAAGATCCTTTTCCCAGAGCTGCTTCATTACCCACCAGACCGACTCCATGAAGGAGGGGTCCATGGTTTTGTAGTCGTTGTCGAAATCCACCCAGCGGCCGATGCGTGTGATGGTCTTGCGCCATTCCGCGGTGTAGCGCTGCACAATACTACGGCATTCGTCGTTGTAGCCTTTAATGCCAAGCTTCTCAACGGCCTCGATAGCGGACATGCCCAGTGACTTGTCGATTTCGTGTTCGATTGGAAGGCCGTGGCAGTCCCAGCCAAAGCGGCGCTGCACGTAGTAGCCTTTCATGGTGTAGTAACGGGGAATAATGTCTTTCAGGGTTGAGCCCACAAGGTGGCCGTGATGGGGCAGGCCGGTAGCAAATGGTGGGCCGTCATAAAAAATGTAGGGCGGACAGTCCTTGGAGTTTTTCAGGGACTGCTGGAATACGTTTTCTGCTTCCCAGAATTTGAGTACTTTTTGCTCAGCTTCGACGAAGGAAAAACTTTCACCTTGGCTACCTAGGTCAGACTTTTCTGTTGTTTCTGTCACGTAAATTCCATATCCCGATAATAAAAAACCCGCCTGGTGGCGGGTTTTCAAACTTTGCTACAAAGATCTACTCTTCAACCGCCCGATCTGCGTCGAATAATGTAAATAAAGAAAGAATAGAAAGTTGTGTTATTCATGGCGGGCAAGGATAGCTGTTATTGCTTACATGTCAAGTACTGGGGGCCTAAACCGTCTTTTTTGTGCAAATATTGGGGAAAATCCGAATTAATCTTTCGCCTAGTTCTCTGAACCTCAGTAGCAAGGTATATTCGCTGCATAAACCAGCTTATTTAGGGGGATACCTTGGAAATGCTACGACTCGTTTCATACATTCTATTGTTCTCACTCCTTATTCCAGCAACAGCCATGTCCCAGGAAGGATTTCCCCTGGAAGGCACCTGGCGCGGTGAATGGGGAGTTCCGGGCGAAGAACAAACCATGGCAGTGATCGTGATGAACTGGGATGGCGAGCAGATCAGCGGTCGAATTAATCCCGGTAGAAACATGATCTTTTTTGAAGAGGCCAGCCTTGATGCCAAGAACTGGATCGTGCGTTTCAGTTCCACCTCCAAGGAAGGGCAGGCCATCACGTTTGAAGGTGTGCTTGAGGATATAGGTTCCTATAACCGGACCATCAGCGGTACCTGGACTATCGCTGGCTTGGACAATGAGTTGGTATTAACCAGGGAATAGGCCAGATGCAACTGAGAAGAAAAAAGAGGCAAGAGGAAAGATACAAGATGCAAGGAAGGCAACTTTGGGCTTGTGGTAGGGCCGCAGTAATTACGGCAGTCATTTTGCTTTCAGGTTGTGGAGAGCCACAATCTAATGAAACTTCGCAGGCCACGAAAACAGCCTCCCAAATTTCCCGGGAAACACCGCGCTTTGATGACGGGATGGTGCGTTTTGACCGGGTTCCGGGAGAACTTGGTTACTGGGGCAATCCTGGCAAACACTCGCTGGTAGAAGATGGTGTTGACGTGGCCATGGACGAGCAGGGACTGCTTGCCAATATCGAGGAGGCTGATCAGGTAGCACCGTTCATGCCGTGGGCACTTGGGCTTTACAAATATCGCCAGGCAAATAGTTTGAAGGATGACCCCGTTAACGCCTGTATTTCGCCTGCCGGACCGCGTCACATGCACTATGAGGGCGGCTTTCGCATTATCCAGGATCGAAATTACAACAGGATTTATGTTTTGTTTGGCGGCGGTAACCGCGGCTGGCGCCTGATTCACATGGACGGCAGACAGCCGCCCAATCCGGAAGAGGTAGTTGGAACTTACTACGGCCATTCCACCGGCCACTGGGAGGGCAATACGCTCGTTGCCGAATCAAGTGGCTTTAATGACCGGTTTTGGTTTTCCAACGGCGGCCTCCCGCATACCGCGGCGCTGTCGCTTGTGGAACGTTTTACCCGAACTGACTACAACACGCTTGAATATGTAGTAGAGATTAACGACCTCAGAACCTACACCCGCCCCTGGACGGCTTCATGGAATCTCGAATGGATTGAGGGCGAGGAGATTGATGAAAACTTCTGTGAGCAGGTTGAAGCGATGGATCAGTATACGGGACGATAAGCATCAAGCGCCAGGCCATAAGTGGTTCATGATACTTTTTGTGGATAACGCCCCAAAAATGAGGATTTTATTATGAGATTAGTTAAAAAAATAAGTCTGGTGCTTGCGGCTTTTAGCTTGTGGCTTGCAGTTGTTCCCGCAACGCAGGGACATCATTCCTTTGCTGCCCAGTATGATTCCAACAAGCCCGTAACGCTGCAGGGCTTCGTTACCAAGGTGGAATGGTATAACCCGCACGTCTATTTCTATATCGATGTTGAAAATACGGAAACCGGTGAATGGGACAACTGGGGCATTGAGATGGGTCCTCCCCACATGCTGCAGAACCGTGGCTGGAAAAGAAACGATATGCAGATCGGCGATGAACTGCTGGTTGAAGCAACCCGAGCAAGAGACGGCAGCCTGACCGCCAATGCCCGCTCGGTAAAACTGGTTGCGCAGGATAAAGTACTCGGGGCAGCTTCCAGTGAAGACCAAACTTTAACCGGTGGTGGTAATAATTAAGCCTCAAGCTTCGAGACACAAGTTAGAAGATGTCTTCCTAGAAAGAAAAATTTGATATGGACTATAGGTATGAAAAAGGCAGCTAATACAAGATTAAGACTTCTATCGCTTGCGACTTGCAGCTTGTGGCTTTTATCTGCGCCTATGGCGCAGGCCCAATTCCCCGAGCCTGAAGTTGATCCCATGCCTGTACCGCGCAATGAATTCGGTCACCCCAGTTTTGCCGGCACCTTGGAGCGGATGGGCAACTGGCAGGGCCTGCTGGGAACACTTGCCCATCGCGGTGAGGAACCCAATGCCTTTAATATAGAAGAAGCACTTTTTTATGATGAAGTACCTTTCCAGCCCTGGGCCGCACAGCTGCACGCTGAGCGCAGGGAGAAGGGCGGTGCCTATGATCCGCACACAAGGTGCAAGCCCTCCGGCGGTGCCCGTATGTTTCATACGCCTTATGGTATGGAATTCGTGGACCTTGGCAACGAGATGATGCTTATCAATGTGGGTGCGCCTCATTCATGGCGCCGCATCTGGGTAGATGGCCGCAATTTTCCAGAGAATATTGAACCCTCCTGGTACGGTTACTCTATTGGTGAGTGGGAGGGCGATACCCTGGTCGTTGAAACCCGTGGTTTCAATACCGGCTTCTGGATCAGCCGCGGAGGATTTCCGCACACAGAGGAGCTCACCACAATTGAAAAATTCTCACGGCCGGACTGGGGCAGGCTCCGCTATGAAATCACCATTGATGACCCTGGTGCCTATACGCAACCCTGGACTGGAGGTTGGTATATGACATGGGGGGAAGGCGTTGAGCCGTTTGACTATTTGTGCCAGGAAAACAATCTTGATCCTGATCGTATGCTCGGAATAGATCAATAATAGCTAGAAGATTTAGAGTCTAATCACTGTGCTGTGATACTCGAAGTGCGTATCACTGATCGTTGTTTTACCATCAATAGGTGCTGCTGATTCCGGGTTAGGGGTACAAGCCAGAGGAATGTAGTTCTCTGCCGCCATTAGCCCTGCACTGGGATCAAGACCAATCCAGCCTGCTCCGGGAACAAACACTTCCACCCACGCATGCAAGTCGACACGATCCTCCAACACTGGAGATGTGCCTTCTGCGGAAGTGGTCTCTTTTAATAGTACCTGATAACCGGATACGAAACGGGTTACTAGTCCAAGATGCCTGTAGACCTGAATTAACAACCAGGCGCTGTCGCGGCAGGAGCCGCTTTGGCTTTTAAGTGTTTCCTCGCAGGTAAGAACTCCGTGTTCCATGCGGTGAACATGGCTAATTTCTTCATGGACGCGTCTGTTCACCTGTACCAGGAAATTGACGGTGTCCTGCTTGTCATGGCCGATGGATTTTACAAAGGCTTTTAGCCTTGCTCCACGCTCACTGATGAAGAGGTAGGGACCTACATCCTTGATCAGTTCAGCTTCATAACGAAACGGAAACTCGAAAGCATCTTCATCCACGAAAAAGTCAAAGGGGTTGTAAGGTTCCAGGCGCGCCTTGAGGTTTACATCGAACACAAGTTCATCAGCGAGCTTGGTGAAAATCAGCCTTGCACTGTAGTTGGAAAAGGGATCCTGCTGCCAGTGTATAAAATGCTTGTCAGGTGTTACGCTTAAAGAATATTCGCTGATTGGCGTGCGACAATGTGGTGCCGGGCGTAAACGCACAACATGGGGCATGATCACAGTAGACCTGTCAAAGTGGTAGGCGCTACGGTGGTGTATCGCGACTTCTGTTGTCATTACTGCTGCATTAAAAAGTTTTTAGTTTCAATAATTGCTATTCCTGATTTTCGACGCTGTTCTTGAGTAAAGAAGTTGAAACTGCGGGTCCGAATTTGACTGGTGCTGGGTGATAGACTAAAACCTTATCAGGAATTACAAATTTCTTGCAAGATGGCTACAAGTTGTATATTAACCTTTTGAAAACCCTTCGTAGCCCGATGAGCCGGAATAATGGCACTTAACTGGAAATCATACAATCCCGGCGACTTTTATGATGAGCTCATGTTGGGGCCGGGAAAGCCGCGCAAGTCTGCTCGTGCTCTGGTGAAGTACCTTGGTTCCCTGACCAACAAGGAGTGGCACCAGCGCAAGGATTCGGTAGCGGCAGCCATCAAGACAATGGGCATCTCCTTCACTGTTTATAGTGAAGCCGGCAATATTGACCGTGAATGGCCGTTCGACATTATCCCGCGCATTATTACTTCCAGCGAATGGGATAAAACCAGTCAAGGACTAGAGCAAAGACTCCGTGCGCTGAACTGTTTCATTAATGATATTTACAACGACGGCAAAATTCTAAAGAACAAGGTAGTGCCGCGAGACCTGATTATGGATTCAGGCAACTACCGCAAAATCTGCAAAGGCATTAAACCGCTGCACGGTGTATGGGCGCATGTCTGCGGTACCGATTTGATCCGTGGCGATGACGGTGAGTTCTATGTGCTGGAGGATAACCTACGTGTTCCATCAGGTGTTTCCTATATGCTAGAGAACCGCAACGTTACCAAGCGCGTCTTCCCTGAACTGTTTGAAAACTACGACATCATTCCTAACACTGAGTATCCCTCGTACCTATTCGACACGCTGGCGGATATTTCGCCAGAACCAAAAGATTATCCGGAAGTGGTTGTCTTGACGCCGGGCATATACAACTCTGCCTATTTTGAGCATTCATTCCTTGCCCAGCGCATGGGAGCTGAGCTGGTGCAGGGTAGCGACATGGTGGTGGAAGATGATCATGTCTTTATGAAAACCATCAAGGGGCTTTCTCTCGTCGATGTGGTTTATCGCCGTATTGATGACCTGTTCTTGGATCCCCAGGTGTTTAACAAGGATTCCATGCTGGGAGTTCCAGGCCTGGTTAGAGCCTGGCTCAAGGGGAATGTCGGATTAGCTAATGCCCCGGGCGCTGGCGTTGCAGATGACAAGGTTGTGTATACCTTCGTGCCGGAAATCATAAAGTACTACCTGGATGAAGATCCCATCCTGCCAAACGTTCCGAGTTATATTTGTAGCGATAAAAAGCAGTGTCAACATGTGCTGGAAAATCTTGACAAACTGGTGGTCAAGCCGGCCAACGAGTCCGGTGGTTACGGCATGCTGATGGGCCCCCAGGCCAGTAAAAAGGAACGGGAAGCATTTGCTAGGAAAATCAAGGCCAACCCTCGCAACTACATGGCGCAGCCACTGATTTCACTGTCTACTGCACCTATTCTAGGTGACCGCAATGTCGAGCCCAGGCACATTGACCTGCGGCCCTTCATTTTGCAGGGCTCCAAATCCTATGTGACGCCGGGTGGATTAACCCGTGTTGCCATGGTACAGGGTTCTTACGTGGTTAACTCATCACAAGGTGGCGGCAGTAAAGATACCTGGATCGTGGAAGACTAATGTTATCGAGCGTTGCTGAAAGAGTTTACTGGCTTGGCCGCTACATGGAGCGGGCAGAATCCTCTGCGCGTCTTCTGGATGTATACTCCTCAATGCTCTTTGATATTCCGAGGGGCTCCAATATCAACTGGGGCCTGCTGCTCGACATTACCGGTAGTTACGAGAATTTTCAGAGCACTGGCAACATGGACTCTGAAATAAACGTAGTCCGTTTCCTGGTTACCGATACCGAGAATCCTTCTTCCATTATTAGTAGCCTGAAAATGCTGCGTGAAAACGCCAGGACTACGAGGGAAGTCATTCCCTCTGAGGCCTGGGAGCAGATCAATGTCATGTACCTACAGACGAGGGAAGCGATTGCCGCTGGGGTTAGTCGAAAGGTAAGACAGGAGCTTTTTGCTGAAATTATCGCCGACTGCCAGCGCCTCGGAGGTCTACTGAGAGGCAGCATGGCGCATAACACCGCTTATACTTTTATACAGATTGGTAATGTTCTTGAACGAGCAGACATGACCTCGCGTATCGTTGATGTGGGTTCCATCTCTCTGATGCCGGCTTTTGCCAGGGCCCGGAAATCTAATGCCGCCATGCAGGAAACTTATGAAAACGTGGTGTGGATGAATATTCTGCGCAGCGTTGGGGGATACCAGTCCTACCGGCAGAACGTTGCCAACCGTGTGCAGGGAGAAGGGGTAGTACGTTTTCTTCTGCAAGATGATGAATTTCCAAAAGCGGTGAACTTCTGTCTCAACTTCATCAGCAACTATTTGGAAAAACTACCCAATCATGATGATGTGCAGCTGGCGGTGGATCGGGTAAAACGAATCACTGCTGAAGCTAATGTCTTCCACCTCCTGGAAAGCGGTCTCCTTGAATACATCGATGAACTGCAGATCTCATTAGCGGATATTCACAGTGAAATAAGTCGCGTCTGGTTTGGATACGATCCTGATGCTGTTGTGCCTGTTAAAGTTCCCATGCCGATGAGGACTGAAGTTAAGTCCAAGGCAAGAGTTGTAAAGAAAAAGGCGTGAGCAAATAAGAAAGCCAAGGCCGCGCTGCTCGAAAAGCCGTCGCAAAAAAATAAAAAAATAAAAAGAAGAGAAAGGTAAAGCGGACGGATTAGTAAACGCCGTTATTGCCATCGGCGATCTTTTTCCAGTTCTGGGCCCAGGCCAGCGGTGGCAGCTGATGGAATGCTTCCTTGAGGCGGCTGTCCCAGCTCTTTTTGAGTTCCCGTAAATATTCATCATCTTCTTCAAAACGATGGTAATTATCCAGGATAAACGTGTCGGCCTGGTAAATCAGCATCTCGATGGGCGGCCCAACAGTAAGATTACTACGCATGGTGGAGTCCATCGAGACAAGTGCGCTGAGCGCCGCCGTTTCAAGGGACGTGTCCAGCGTGATGATCCTGTCCAGGATGGGCTTACCGTATTTTGACTCACCGATTTGAAGGTAGGGGGTGTCCTTGGAACTCGTGATGTGATTTCCCTCAGGGTAAATCATCACGATGCGATGGTGTGAACCTTCAATCTGCCCGCCCAGTATAAAGCTGGCTTCGAACTCCTTGCCTTCATTGCTGTGTTTTTCCTGTTGAGATCTACTTACTGCGCCTATGTAATCTGCGGCTTCACCTATGGTGGCAACGCTATGCAGATTAATATCGGCATTCTGGCGAATATCCTTTTTCAGTTGTGCCAGGGTGGCCTGCGTGGTCGCGAGGTTGCCAGCGGCAAGGACGGTGAATTTCCTGTCCGGCGCACTTTCAAATTTAAACATTTTGCTGTAAGTGCTGACCTGATCCATGCCCGCATTAGTTCTAGAGTCAGAACAAAAGACAATTCCGGCGGATACTGATATGGCGGCGCAATAGGTCATAACTTACTGAAATTAATGGATAATATTTTATTATGGATGCGTGGGATCTTTGCATTTTTTGCACTGCAGGGTAACTATTCTACCTAAATACTGTGCTTTGGGAACTCAAAATTTCCCAATGCTGGATAGGGTTTTACAAATTCAGAAGCCGTTGCTTGATCGGCATGGGCAGCGGTTTGTCTTCAGCAATCTCGGTTTCACTTAGGTCAATTACTTCATGGGGGAAAACCAGCCACGCGTTGGTTTCATAAAGCGAGTAATCCGGTGTTCGATACGTTTCATTGTTGGCAGGTTTGAAATAAGGCGTTGCAACTTTTATTGAGGGTGGACTGTTGCGGTAATATTCATTTAATTCATTAATAACGCTATCGATGCTGTTGCCGGTATCGAAGACATCGTCGACTAGCAGCAGCTTGTCTTCTGAAGTTAGGTGGCGCTCCAGGTATTCCAGTCCGTGGACGGTCACATTGGTGCGTTGCCCAATGCTGCTATATGAGGATGTGCGAATTGAAATGTGGTCGCTCTTTATCCCGGCGTACTCGAGTACTTCCTGCACCGCAATCGCAACCGGCGTACCGCCACGCCAGATTCCCACAACGATGTCCGGTCTGAAACCGCTGTCTAGGATTTGTAAGGCCAGTTCAAAGGAATCTGCCAGTAACTGGTCTGCAGTGATGTATTGCTTTTTCATCTGTAATACACTCGATTAGCACTTGGCCTTGCTAGTAAAACAGATGCAGGGGAACAAAAGAAGTTAAATGGATCAAGTTGAATAAGCGCAAGAGGGGATGTGAGTGGACCAGTTAAATAATTTTCTATTAACGCTGGATGGTTACCTGGGATCTTCAACCTATTTCCCTTTCATTCTGCTCGGCGTTGGATTTTTCTTTACGGTCTATCTCGGGTTTCCGCAGTTTCGTTATTTCACCCATGCCTGGAGCGTGCTCAGGGGTAAATATGAAAAACCAAATGATCCCGGTGACACCAGCCACTTCCAGGCTCTGAGCACAGCGTTGTCAGGCACTGTGGGCACCGGCAATATTGGTGGGGTAGGGCTAGCCATTTATATTGGGGGGCCTGCTGCGCTGTTCTGGATGTGGATGACAGCCTTCCTTGGCATGGCAACCAAGTTTGTCGAAGTGACCCTTTCTCATGAATACAGGGAAAAAGCCGCCAACGGCACCATGTCCGGCGGTCCTATGTACTACATGGAGAAAGGGCTGAACATGAAGTGGCTGGCCGTGTTCTTTGCCGTAGCAACCGTCATTTCATCTTTTGGTACGGGTAATTTGCCGCAGATAAACAATATTGCCATTAGTGTGCAGTCGAGTTTTGGCATTCGGCCCATCATCACCGGGGCGGTCATGGCAACTCTGTTGTTCCTGGTCATTGTGGGCGGCATCAAGCGTATCGCCAAGGTCGCATCTGCAATCGTGCCAACCATGGGCACGCTGTACGTTCTTGGCGCCTTGTCGGTGATCTTCCTGAATTATCAGAATATCGTGCCTTCCTTTATTAGCATTTTCAGGGATGTATTTACGGGTTCATCAGCTTCCGGCGGATTCCTGGGCGCCAGCTTTGCCTACGCCTTTAACAGGGGCGTGAATCGCGGGCTGTTTTCCAATGAAGCTGGGCAGGGGTCAGCGCCAATCGCCCATGCCTCTGCCAAGGCCGATGAGCATGTCTCGGAAGGAATGGTTTCCCTGCTGGAGCCATTCATCGACACAATCATTATTTGCACAATTACCGGCCTTGTTATTTTGTCGTCAGGTGTATGGACGCAGAAATTTGATAATGAATTCCAGACAACCGACCTGATGATCATTGAAGGTATATACAACGAGCAGGTGGAAGAGGACCGGCAGGCCCTCTTTGATTTTCTCGTTAATGGCAATGAGAGCGCAGTGATGCCATACAGCGGCACCATCAATGTTACCAGCGGTTTGCCTGACAGTTCCGACTTTACCGTTATCCATGCACGTTCCATTGCGGAAGGGGTTGCCTGGTTCAGGGCAGGGGAACTTTATAGTGGCCAGGTTATTATTACAGGGGGGTTGCCCGTAGATCCGGAAATAGTTCTGCGAGGGAAATCCTTGATTCATTCAGCGGCCCTGACCACGATGGCTTTCACCTACGGTATTGCCGGGCAGGCAGGACAATATATTGTGACGCTCTCTCTTGTGCTCTTTGCATTCTCAACGGCAATCGCTTGGTCTTACTACGGTGACCGCGCCATTATTTACCTGGCAGGATTCAGGTATGTGCTGCCTTATCGGGTGATTTACTGCATTGGTTTCTTTGTTGCTGCTTTCACCGATACCACGATTGTCTGGAATTTTGCTGCCGTGGCCATAGTGCTAATGACGCTGCCTAATCTGTTCGGCATCGTAATGATGCGCAAAAACATGAAGCAGCATGTGCAGAATTACTGGAAAGACTTTCAGTAAGTCCAAGGTTGTGCCAGCGGCTATGAAAGACTTTTAATGGAGTAAAGCCATTACTGCTGATTTTCTTCTGACTCAGCCTCTGTGCCAGGATCACCGAGAACACCCAGGGTAATAACATTAAGTAGCGAGCGGGGCCTTTCGGTTGCGGGGATAGTGAACTCAACCTGCCCGTCTAGGCGCTGTGGACGTTGCGTAGGTGCCAATGGCGCATCACTCTTATTCGAACCCAGCATGCCAAAGCTGATGGAGTACAGGAAAGAGGGATCCGTGATCTGCGTGGAGACGATGAAGTTGCCATCCTCTGTTAGCTGGGGGCTGTCAGGATAGTTCAGCACTAGGATTTCAATAGTCTGGTCGGCAAGATCATTAAGGCCCAGTCGAAGATACATTTCCGCCATTATTTCTAGTGCACGAGGAACAGCAGGTGTGCCTTGGAAGTTTTCTACCACATAGCGTGCCCGGTTAAGGGAGGACAGGAAGGCCTGGCGTTGGATATAGAATTCCGCTACATGTACTTCGTAGTCAGCCAGCAGGTTTTTCAGGTACACCATTCTTGCCCGGGCATCGGCGGCATACTGGCTGTTGGGGAATTGATTAATCAGCTGGGCAAAATCGGAGAATGATTCCCTGGCTTTACCAGGGTCGCGTTTGCTGGGATCCGTGGGCAGATAGCGGCCAAGAATTCGGGCATCTTCGCCATAGTACGCCATGCCTTTCATATAGAAGGCATAGTCGAGACTTTCGCTGTCGGGATAAAGGCGGATAAAACGGTCCGCTGCGGCGCGGGCGGCTTCAGGCTCGCTATTGCTGTAATAGGCATAGATGAGCTCTAGCTGGCTTTGCTCGGCAAACTGCCCAAACGGGAACTGGGCTTCAAGCTGCTGGAAAATCTGGATGGCACGCGGCCAGTTGCTAACGTTCAGGGACTGCACGCCTTCGTTGTACAGGAATTCCTCACCTGAGCCGGAAAAATCCTCATCAGACGAGCAGCTCGCCAGGAAAGTACCGGCAATGAAAAGGAATAATGTGGCTGGCTTTTTCACAACTAGCTGTTCTAATCAATAATCTGGTTTTTATGCCGGGCTAATGAGGAGCCGCTGACTAAACAAGGTACGCAGTGTACTATGATCTTGGGCTTACTAAAACGCCTGATAGGTTTATTAGACTACTCGTAAGGTTTTTAGAGTTAGTAGGGGTTCTAGAGTTTATAGGATTCATAAAGTTGATCTAGACAGAAACATGACAGAAAAGTTTGCACAAGACTTCTCCCCTGAAACAGAGGATGAAAATGTCCTTGAAGCCGAGGTGCCAGCGCAGATGAATGGGCTGCGCCTCGACCAGGCTGCAGCTCAGCTGTTTTCGGACTTCTCCCGGGTACGGCTGCAGGGCTGGATTCGTAACGGCAACCTGCAGCTTGAAGGCAAATCCGCAAGGGCCAAGGACAAGCTGGTGGGTGGTGAACTGCTGACCCTGAAAGCCGAAGTGGAGGATCAGGACCACTGGAAGGCTGAAGACATCCCGCTGGATATCATCTTCGAAGATGAGGCCATTATTGTGATCAATAAACCGGTTGGCTTGGTAGTGCATCCTGCCGCCGGCAACCGCAGCGGGACGTTGCTAAATGGTCTGCTGCATCGCTGCCCGACGCTCGGTAAGATCCCGCGGGCAGGCATTGTGCATCGCCTTGATAAGGACACCAGCGGGTTGATGGTGGTGGCCAAGAACCTGTCTTCTCATGCCAGCCTAGTTGAGCAGCTCAGGGAAAAAAGTGTCAGCAGGATTTATCAGGCTGTTGCATTTGGTCTGGTCACTGCGGGTGGCACGGTAGATGCGCCACTGGGAAGACACCCTGCCCATCGGACCAAGCGCGCCGTTTCCCAAGGAGCGGATGCACGCGAGGCCGTAACTCACTACCGTATACTGGATAAGTATCGCAGTCATACCCTTGTGCAATGCTCACTTGAAACAGGACGAACACACCAGATTCGTGTGCATATGGCGCACCTTGGCTATCCCCTGGTAGGTGATCCGCTTTATGGCGGGCGGCCAAGAATTCCCAAGGGGTCTGCACCGGCGCTCATAGAGTTTCTTGAAAAATTCAAGAGACAAGCCCTGCATGCTTGGCAGCTGGGGCTTGAGCATCCTGAAACGGGAGAGTCTCTGTCATGGCAGGCTGAATTACCCGAGGATATGCAGCAGCTGCTGACATTACTGGAGCAGGATAATGCAGTTTGAAGATGTCATCATTCCCCAGTGGCCGACACCGCCTAATATCAGAAGTCTTGTGACTACACGGCTGGGAGGAATCAGTGAGACACCCTATGACAGGCTGAATCTAGGCAACCACGTGGGTGACGATGAGTATGCCGTGCATCATAATCGCAAACTCCTCGCTGAACTGCTGGGGGAAGAAATAGAATTTCAGTGGTTGTGCCAGGTCCACGGTGACCGAGTCATTGTGCTTGATAATGGGCTGGTGGATGAAGGCACGGAAGCTGATGCAATTTATAGCACTGAAAAAAATATTGCCTGTGGTGTACTCACTGCAGACTGCCTGTCTGTTCTATTTTGTGACAGCGAGGGCAGAGAGTTCGCCGTGGCGCATGCAGGCTGGAAAGGTATGGCGGCTGGTGTACTGCTGCAAACACTGGCTAACTTTGATGCTGAGCCCTCTGACATTATGGTCTGGCTTGGCCCTGTCATAGGGCCATGCCATTTCGAGGTCAGTGATGAAGTGCGGCATGCCTTTTTGAGCATGAGTGTCGATGAAATCCATAACGAGAAAGACATCCTGTTTCAGCCTTCTGAAAATAACGGCAAATGGATGTGTGATCTCTACGCCATGGCAAAGATTATCCTGGGCGCTGCCGGGGTAAAACAGATTTATGGTGATCCCATTTGCACCTACTGTGAGTTTGACAGCTACTATTCCTATCGCCGGGATGGTAAGACAGGCCGCTTTGCAACCCTTATCTGGCGCACTTCCAGCCACAGTTGATATTTTTCAATAAGCCGGTGACTTGTTGGTGCGCCAGCTTGAATCGTACCGTTTAACCCCCACATTGATTGTAGTAATTGTTATTAATACTGGTTCATTAACTTAACGTTAAATTTTGAATTGACATTAATGAACTAGAACTTATATCGGTGGGCACCAAACCATGCGAATGGACAAACTGACCAGCAAGCTGCAGATGGCATTATCAGATGCCCAGTCACTTGCTGTTGGTAAGGATCACAATCTCATAGAACCGGCACATTTGCTTTCTGTTCTCGTTGACCAGAAGGGCGGCTCATTACGCCCCCTGTTGATGCAGACCGGATTTGATATTCCGGCGCTGCGCAATGATCTGCAGAAAATCATTAATGAGCTGCCAGTGGTGAAAGATCATGGTGGTGAAGTCCAGGTGTCACCGGACCTGGCCAAACTTCTGAACATGGCTGATAAGATCAGCCAGCAGTCCGGCGATCAATACATATCCTCTGAGAATGTATTGCTGGCGGCAATGGACGACAAGGGCCAGCTTGGCAAGCTACTTAATTCGTTTGCCGTTTCAAAGCAGGCCCTGGAAAATGCGATCAAAAACCTGCGTGGAGGTGCCAGCGTCGATAATCCAGAGGCAGAAGACAACTACCAGGCGCTCGAAAAATTCACCGTCGATGTCACGCAAAAAGCCGAGCAGGGTGAACTTGACCCTGTCATTGGTCGTGACGATGAAATTCGTCGTACCGTGCAGGTGCTGCAGCGCCGAACCAAGAATAATCCGGTGTTAATTGGCGAACCGGGTGTAGGTAAAACCGCCATTATTGACGGACTTGCCCAGCGCATAGTCAATGGTGAGGTGCCCGAAGGGCTGAAAGACAAGCGCATACTCTCACTTGATATGGGTGCCCTCATTGCAGGCGCCAAGTTTCGTGGCGAGTTCGAGGAGCGTTTGAAAGCGGTATTGAACGAGCTGTCCAAACAGCAAGGCCAGGTCATTCTTTTTATTGATGAAATTCACACTATGGTCGGTGCCGGCAAGGCGGAAGGAGCCATGGATGCGGGCAACATGCTCAAGCCTGCACTTGCGCGTGGTGAACTTCACTGCGTGGGGGCGACTACGCTTGATGAGTACCGCCAATATGTCGAAAAAGATGCGGCGCTCGAACGTCGCTTCCAGAAAGTACTGGTGGATGAGCCCACCGAAGAGGATACCGTGGCCATTCTGCGTGGACTGAAAGAACGTTATGAAGTGCACCATGGTGTCAATATTACCGATGCGGCCATAATTTCGGCGGCGAAACTGTCACAGCGCTACATTACTGATCGTCAGCTCCCGGACAAGGCTATCGACCTGATCGACGAAGCCGCCTCATTGATTCGCATGGAGATTGATTCCAAGCCTGAGGAAATGGATCGGCTCGAGCGTCGTCTTATCCAGTTAAAGATGGAAAGAGAGGCCGTCAAGAAAGATTCTGATGAAGCTTCCAAGAAACAGCTAAAAAAACTGGAGGAAGAGATCAAGGGGCAAGAACGGGAATTTTCTGACTTGGAAGAGGTGCTCAAGGCAGAAAAAGCCATCGTGTCCGGGTCCCAGAAAATTAAGAGTGACCTGGAACAGGCGCGAATTGATCTTGAGGCGGCTAGCCGTGCCTCTGATCTGACGCGCATGTCCGAGCTCCAGTACGGGGTGATTCCTGAACTGGAAAAAAAGCTTAAGCAGGCCGAGGAAGCGGATACCACCGAGATGAAACTCTTGCGTGACAAGGTCACCGACGAGGAAATCGCCGAGGTGGTAAGTCGCGCTACCGGTATTCCCGTTGCAAAAATGCTTGAGGGTGAAAAACAGAAACTCCTGCGCATGGAAGAGGAACTGCACAAGCGTGTCATTGGACAGTCCGAGGCCGTCGATGCGGTGGCCAACGCCGTAAGGCGCTCACGATCTGGTTTGTCAGACCCCAACCGCCCGAACGGTTCCTTCCTGTTTCTAGGTCCTACCGGTGTGGGTAAGACCGAACTCTGCAAGGCGCTGGCACAGTTCCTGTTCGATACGGAAGAGGCTATGGTACGCGTCGATATGAGTGAATTCATGGAACAACATTCCGTGGCGCGCCTGATCGGTGCGCCACCGGGATACGTGGGTTACGAGGAAGGCGGATACCTCACCGAGGCTGTGCGCCGCCGTCCCTATGCCGTGCTATTGCTGGACGAAGTGGAAAAAGCCCATCCTGATGTATTCAACATTCTACTCCAAGTTTTGGATGACGGCCGTCTGACCGATGGTCATGGTCGTACCGTTGATTTCAGAAATACGGTGGTGGTAATGACATCTAATCTGGGCTCTGACCGTATCCAGGACATGATGAGTGATGACTCTGGCTATGACTCCTCCTACAGCTCGGTGAAAAATGCCGTAATGGATGTCGTGGGCAAGCATTTCAGGCCGGAATTCCTTAACAGGATTGACGAAACAGTGGTCTTTCATCCGCTCTCGGCTGACCAGGTTCGCGGTATAGCCGAGATCCAGATCCAACTATTGCAGAAACGCCTCGATGACAATGAATTTCATCTGAACCTGAGTGAAGGTGTGCTCGACAAGATTGCAGAGCTCGGCTTTGATCCGGTCTACGGGGCGCGTCCACTAAAGCGCGCAATACAGCAATGGATTGAGAATCCGCTGGCGCAGAAAGTACTCGGTGGCAGTTACGCGCCGGGTGATACCATCAACGTGGATGTGCAAAACGGCGAGATTGTGTTTTCCTGAACCCGTTAACGCAGTTCATCCAGTTACTGTTTTTCAAGTCGAGCTATCTTGTCGGTAAGTCCGCTGATACTGGTCGCCATTTAGTTCACCCTCTTTTCTTTGGGTATCTTCAGATTAGTTTCTTCAGGTCAGGTTTGGTCACTTTGCCCATAGCATTTCGTGGCAGGCTATCGACAATCTTGATAGCCTTGGGGATCTTGTAGGACGACATTTTGCCGTCGCACCAGTTTTTCAGATCCTCGTAATGCAGAGAAGCGCCTTCCTTGATACCGATTACGGCAACAACGGCTTCCCCCCAGGTTTCATCCTCAACGCCAATCACAGCTACTTCCCTGATGTCCTCATGGGTCAGCAGCATGCCTTCTATTTCGAGGGCTGACAGTTTGTATCCGCCTGATTTGATGATGTCAATGGAGGAGCGCCCCATGATGCGGTAGTAACCATCTTCAATGACAGCAACATCACCTGTGCAGAACCAGCCGTCCCTGAAGCTATCTGCGGTGGCTCCAGGGTTGTCCCAGTACTCGAGAAACACATTGTCACCCCTAATGCGAATTTCACCAGCAACGCCCTCTGCGCTGATAGGCGCATGCTTTTCATCAAAGAGCTGTACGTCCACCCCCGGCAGAGGTTGGCCAATATAGCCGGCGCGGCGTGCTCCATTATAAGGATTGGAGATAGCCATGCCGATTTCAGTCATGCCATAACGCTCGAGGAGGATCTGCCCAGTGAGCGACTGCCACTGCTCAAACAGTTTTGCTGGGCACGCCGCAGACCCGGAGATATTCAGTCGCATGTTTTTGAAACCTTGGCAGATAGCGTTGACCTCTTCCATGTTGAGGCTTTCGAAATACTGTATAAGCTTTACATAGATGGTGGGCACAGCCATGAATACATTAAATACATTGTCTTTCACCTTGGCGGTAATGTCGGGCATGTCGAACTTTGGAAAAAGATGTACTTTTGCCCTTGCCCAAAGACCGCAGCAAAGGATGTTGATTATGCCGTGTATATGATGCAGTGGCAGAAACAGGGGGACTATGTCTTTATCGGTCCAGGCCCAGGCTTTCAGCAGGGTCTCTATCTGAGCACGAATCGTGTGGTGGGTACTGACTACACCCTTTGGTTTGTTAGTGGTGCCGCTGGTAAAGAGCATCATGGCGCGACGGGAAGGCTCTATATCTGGGAGGGATCCAGGCTGTTTCGCCAGGATCTCATCTACGGTGCCAAGGGAAATACCAAGTTCGCAGCAAAGGGGCTTTAAGGCATCAATGTATTCATTGTTAGTAAGTAACCGGGTGACTCTAGCGCAGGTCAGATAATACTCGAGCTCGGAAATGGCCGAGGCGACGTTGAGTGGTACGGCAATGCCTCCTGCACGCCAGACCCCTATCAGGACAGTGACATAATCCATGCTAGCTGGAAGAAATAGGGAAACACGTTCTTCCTCCAGGTCAACGGCTTCACCAAGCAGCCCGCTTGCAAAGCGATTGATTCGTGAATTTACCTCGGTATAGGTATAGCTCTTATCGTTTTCGACCAGTGCAATGGTGTCCTGATCGCTAGTCAGGCTTGGGAATAAAACCTCACTCATGGTCAGAAAAGCCTGCTAACAATAAAAAACAGGATGGACGGGCCCAATAAACAGCCGACACCGGTATAAAAGGTGGCCGTCATGGCACCATAGGGCACAAGTTTTGGGTCTGTCGCTGCCAGCCCGGCCGCAACGCCGCTGGTGGTGCCCATAAGGCCGCCAAAGACCATGGCTGACTGTGGATTATTCAGACCAATGAAACCGGCTACGAGAGGGGTTACAACCATGACTAGTATCGATTTTACAAGCCCGGCCGCAACGCTCAGAGTGATGACGGTATCTGATGCCCCAATTGCCTCACCGGTAACCGGGCCGACGATATAGGTTACAGCGCCCGCACCGATGGTGGTGATGGCGGTGGGGTCGCTGTAACCGAAGAGCATGGCCACTGCAGCCCCGACGATAAAGGACACTATCACCCCGGTAAAAATGGAAATGACACCGACCAGTCCGGCTTTCTTAAGCTCATGCATATGCACGCCAAAGGCGGTGGCTACGATGGCGAAATCACGCATCATTCCGCCACCCATCATGCCAATTCCGCCAAGCAGCGCAACATCTGCAACGCCCTGGTTTCCTCCCGAGGTTACGCCACCCCAGTAGGCTGCAATGAGACCCAGCGAAATGGCAATGGCCGAACCGTGAATGCGGCCGCCGGTAAGCCTGTCAGCAAGAAAGTAGGACACCCAGATGGTTACCCCGATCAGGGCAAAGGCCATGACGAGATTATTACGGACAAAGACAGACTCAATAATGTCCATCAATCCGCTTCCTGTTCCGGGTTGCCGAGCCTGCTTATCAAAGGCACAAGGGCAAAACTGACTGCGACGGCAATCACGCCAGCGGCCAAAGCCAGTAATCCCCCTTCGGTAGCGCCAGCCACATTCTGCTTTGCCGCCATGGCAACGACGATTGGGATATACATGGCGCTCCAGAACTTAATGCCCGCTCCTGAAGCTCCCTCTGTAAGTGATTTGAACTTGTCTGAATTACTAGCTAGCACCAGCAGCAGCATAGCAATGCCCACGCCACCAACGTTGGCATCCACATTCAGCAGCACTCCAAGTCCCTCGCCAATCAGCATGCCGATCACCAGGCATACTGAAAGCAGGGCTACCCCGTAAATGATCAATGACTACCCCGATAATTACGAACTATGACGAGAGTATCTTGATTCATATTGATAATAAACCGGTGAAAGCGAGTGACTGGTCCAGCAAGAGCAGGCAGGCTGAGGAACATAAACGCGTGGCTGTATTACTGGCTAAGCGCTTCAGCTGCTTTGCCGGTAAGGTCTCCGGCAAAATTCATCACATGAAAGATCACGTTCTGCTCTATACTGCCGCTGATCAGGTGCGCACCCGGGCCAATGGCATAAATGGCAACATCTTCCCCGGCATGGGTTTCGCCCCCGGTAGCAACTAGCGTTTCCTGGTGATAGTCCACGGCCGTTGTATCCACTAAGGTGAGATCTTTTCTGCCCGGAGAAGGTGGTCCTGACCGCAAATCAGCATCAGTACTGCCGCTAACGTTGAAACCGCTGCCATTGGCATAGCCAAGGGTGGTGTAGGGCAATCCCAGGCTGTCGCGTCCGGCAATTCCAAGTATGGGATTACCGCGCTGCGGGTATCCCGCAAATGTCATTACATGACTGTGATCAGCGGTGACAATAATTAGGGTTTCATTGATATCCACCATGTCTACGGCGGCCTGGACAGCCGCGGCCATTTCTATGGTCTCGTTCAATGCATGGTAAGCGCTGTTGGCATGGTGAGCATGATCAATTCTACCGCCCTCAACCTGGAGGAAAAAACCGTCGGGATCATTCTGCAGAATCTCGATGGCCTTAATAGTCATGTCGGTAAGCGAGGGCTCGCCGGCGATGTCCTCGGAACGGTTTGCTTCGTAACGCATGTGGGCGGCCTCAAAAAGTCCGAGGACATTGGATTCACCGGCTGTGTCCAGGTTGTCAAAGCCGGCCTGGCCCATGACATAGATGCCGCCGCGCGACTCCCATTCCTGGATAAGGTTGCGTTCATCATTGCGCCGGCCCTCACTGGGTGCTTCTGCAAAACCGTCGAGAGATGCTGGATCAGCACCAAAGAAATTCTCTCTGCCTCCGCCAAAAGCGACCTCAAGGCCGTCAATGGTCGATGAATTTTGCCCGGCATTGACCTTTGCTTTAAGTCTGTCTTCAAAGTCGATGAGCTGTGTTGCGATATCGATACAGCCATTTACCCGCGCTGATGCTGGCATGGCACTGTCATTTTCCCAGTTGCGATCGGGTGAGTTGGCGTAGGCAGCTGCTGGCGTGGCGTGGGTAAGACGGGCAGTCGATACAATGCCGGTTGCTTTGCCGGCGACCTCAGCAAGTTCCAGTGCAGTTAGTAATGTTGTCTCAGGGGTATTCATGTATTCAGCGCAGTCGCCGCGTTGCGGACGGCTATCAATATTGATTACACCGGAACGGGTTTTTACGCCAGTCATGAAAGCCGTGGCTGTTCCTGCCGAATCGCTGACCTGTGTATCCGTGGTATATGTCTTGGAGAGGCCAGTCCAGGGAAATTTTTCATAACTGAGTTCATATTCCTCACCGTCCAGTCCCAGCTGCTGACCGGCAAAAATACGTGCGGCCGAAACGGTCGAAACGCCCATACCGTCGCCGACAAACAGGATGATGTTTTTAGCTGCGCCTGGAGTGTTGTTGTAGGCGCGGTGGCTGGCTGCTTCCACGGTGGCAGCCCCCCTTTCGTACCAGTCAGAATCCGTTGCAATTGCAGTTACTTGATTCTGTGCTGGAAGGTTGCAACTGAAGAGTGTAATCAATGCTACAGTGGTGATGAGATGGCTAGTTCTGCCGGAGAAGATGCTCATTTTTTTGGTTCCCGTAAATTGTCACTGTTATTAGATTATAGAAAGACTGCAGTACTTTAATATTAAGAAAACTGTGGTGAAACATTTATACTAGGGCAAGCAAGGAAAATAAAATCCGGTGCGCAGTATTTCGGATACAAATACACTATGAAGTTAGCTTCCCCTTATTTTGCCGCAGTCGACCTGGGATCCAATAGTTTCCACATGATTATTGCCCGTATAGATAACGGGCAGGTTGAAATCGTCGACAGGGAAAAAGAAATGGTGCAGCTGGCCCGCGGTATCAAGCGTGACGGCCATCTATCGGTTGATGCGCAGACTAGGGCGCTAGATTGTCTGGAACGGTTTGCCGAGAGGCTTCGCGATATCCCTGCTAATCACATCAGGGCTGTGGGCACCAAGTCACTGCGCTCTGCCAAGCGTTCAGGCACATTCATCCGCAAGGCAGAAAAAATTCTCGGCGCCACTATCCAGATTATTTCCGGCTACGAGGAAGCCAGGCTGGTTTATATCGGCCTTTCACACTCGATTCTTAACGACCAGAACCATCGCCTAGTTATCGATATCGGCGGCGGCAGCACCGAATGCATCATTGGCAAGGATTATGAGCCCATCATTATGGAAAGTCTGAGTATGGGTTGCGTTACTTATACCCAGCGCCATATCAAAAAGGGCAGTAGGCCGGGCAAAACAGACTTGCAGAAGGTTTATCTTGCTGCCAGTGCCGAACTGGAAGCCGTGACGCAGATGTATTTGCGAATGGGCTGGCGGATTGTCTATGGCACCTCGGGTACTGCAAGGGCCATCGCAGACTTGGTGCTGGAACGTGACGGCGGAGCAGTGATTAGCAGGGCCTCCTTGAACTGGCTGATGGAGGAAGTCGTAATCAACAAGTCATTGCTTTCCAATGTGGATGAACCCCGTGCGTCCGTGCTTCCCGCCGGGGTGGCTATTTTGAAAGCAGTATTTGACCAGTTCAATATAGATGAAATGCACGTCAGCGATTACGCGCTCAAAGAAGGCCTACTGTATGACACCATCGGCCGACTGAGCGACCAGGATTCAAGGACGCGCACGGTAAAGAATCTGCAGGCACAGCACAAGGTGGATACTGACCAGGCCAGGCGCATTGCCGATACGGCCAATGCTATGTGGAAACAGATTGAAGGCCCGGTATTGCCGGGGGTGTCTCGTACAAAGATATTGCGCTGGGCGTCACAGCTTCACGAAATCGGATTGAGCATTTCACATTCTGGTTATCACCACCATGGTTACTATTTATTGCGTTACGGTGATATTGCCGGGTTTGGACGTTACGAGCAGTATATTCTGGCAAATCTTGTGAGGGCGCATCGCAAGGGCCTTTACACGGAAAAATTTGGCGACATGGATGAAAAGGCCATAGCTGCTTTCATTCCATTGCTGGTTTGTCTGCGCCTAGCTTTTGTCTTGCATAGGCGACGCGAGGATCTTGAGCAAATGGAGCTTCCGACATTAACAGTTGCTGACAATACCTTTACATTGAAATTCAAACGCGGCTGGCTGAACAATCATCCCCTGACTGAAGCCAGTCTCAAGTCAGAACGTGATGAATACGACAGGATAGGTGTGGCGCTGGAATTCAGTTAGATTTTTCCATGTAATAAAAACGAATAAAGTAAATGTGGTGCCCGGTTCCGTGCTGGGCTGTATTTAAGAGCGCTGCCAGGCTGGAAAAACCGGATTTTCTCGCAATCGCTTCAGAGATATCGTCAAAATTAATTTCTCTGATCGAGGTTATGATTACTTCGCCACCGTCCAGTTTGTAGTGACTCCCGGCCATGACGTGGGGATACTTCCAGAACCGGATCGAGGTGGTGATTTCACCCGTTTTAACGCGTTCTCTAAGGGTTTTCGAAAACTGCATCAGGATTGTCTGCCCAAATGATAAGGCTGAGGAGTATACCTGAGGCAATTTAAAAGTCTTTTTCTTTGCAAATTCTACAGTAGGGATTTGTGGTAATGACCTGTAAAGGTCATATAATTCTATAAAAGCCATGACGGCTAACTTTTTTTCTGTTGTTTGGGGAAACATCATGAAAAACAAAATCACTCTTCTTGCAGGCCTTTTACTGTCAGCCATTGCCTCCTCATGGCCGGCCACTGGCCATCACAGTTTCAGTGCGGAATTCACAGAGGACCGTGGCGAAATTCACGGGGTCGTTACCAGTGCCAGCTATCGTAATCCCCATCCCCGTTACCAGGTGGAAGTCACCAATGAAGACGGCAGTCAGGAAACCTGGGAACTGCAGGCTTCTGCGGTAACGGGCCTGCGTAATGCCGGGTGGGATAGGGATTTTGTGCAGGTTGGGGATGAGGTTACCGTGCAGGGTGCTCTTGGCCGCGACGGTGCCAAGAAAATGTTCATTCGCGGTCTCACCAAGGCCAATGGAGACAGCTATCCAAGACGCACGGTCCAGGCGCGTGACCGCAACGAGGTGCATGCTACTTACGGAAAAAACTATGGCTATGCCAAGCTGAACCCTGACGCCCCTTTCGATATCAGCGGCCCCTGGCGCAATTCTTATCGCTTCCGAGTCACGGTTGACGATCTGGAACCGAAACCAACACCATTTACTGAGGAGGCCAGAGAGATTTATGCTAACACGGTGCACTACGATGACTATTCCCTGCGCTGTGTGGCACCCGCCTTGCCGAGAATTTTCGGTGCGCCATATGATATGGATATCGTTGATGCCGGCAGCCACTACCAGTTTGTATACATAGAGCACAACACACCTCGCCGGATTTACATGGACGGCCGGGAAGTGCCGGAAAATTATCCCGACCGCCCAATGGGCTATTCAGTAGGCCGCTGGGATGGCAATGAACTGGTTATTGAAACTACCAAGTTGGCTCAAGGGTTCTGGCTAGATGGTTCAGGTCTGCCGATGAGCGGTGGTGACGGCACCAGGATAGTGGAGCGCTATACCTTTGCAGAAGACCTGCTTTCCATGGAAAGGGAAATGACAATTTACGATGATTTTTACAGTGAACCACTGGTGCGCAGACGTTGGTCTGCTCGTGATGACTACATCATGATTACCGAGCATGACAGCTGCGATCCCACCAGCTATTACTCGGATATCTTGGAAGACGGTTCCCTGCAAAGACGACTTGACGAGATCCTTTAAGCTATAAAGCCGGGCTGTTCCCGCAGTCCGGCTTGCTTCTTCCTCAACTCCTGCCTGAATGTGCAAGTACGAAGGAAATCAATAACTTGAGCTGATTTTTCAAGTTTTTGTTGGTGTGCTCGCACAGCGTAGAACTCTATAATTCGCACACAAAAAAAATTATAGGGAGCAGTATGCCGCTGTTTTCAAATGTCTATTTGTATCGGCTTTTGCCTGTACTTCTGTTTGTATCTGCCCAGTGCCTGGTGAGCTCTGCCCAGGCCCAGCTGACCATGGGCAGCGACGGTGGTAAAACCATTGTTATTCCTAAGCTCAGTGAGCGCGCCAGGATAGATGGAGTCCTGGATGATGAGGTCTGGAGCCAGGCCCTACTTGTTGATGATTTCCATCAGTATGATCCCGTGGAATATGCTGAACCGAGTCAGAAAACCGAGGTGTGGATTTATTACACCGAGGAGGCTCTCTATATTGCCCACCATTTCTGGGAGGACGATCCCAGCCTTATAAGTGCCAATATTTTGCGGCAGGGTCAAGGACTTCAGGCTGATGATTTACTGGCTGTGATTCTTGATCCCTATCTTGATCGCCGTAACGGCTACCGCTTCGAGGTAAATGCTAATGGGGTTCGCTGGGAGGGTCTCTTTCAGAACATCACCAGCATAGACAGCAGCTGGGACGGTATATGGCAGACCCAGGCATCCAGGGATGAAACCGGTTGGTACGGCGAAATGCGTATTCCTTTTCAGACTATTTCGTTTAATCCTGATTCCGACTCCTGGGGCATCAACTTTCGTCGTGCCATCCGTCGCAATAATGAAAGCATTGCCTGGGTTTCCCGCAACCGCCAGGTCAATCCGAGTATTGCCGGCACCATCACCGGATTAGAGGGAATGCAGCAGGGAGTAGGGCTGGATATTGTGCCCTCCATGCTGTTGCGCCAGGACAGGGTGATCGGTCCTGACGGAATGACCGAGCAAAATTTTGAGCCACAGCTGGATGTCTTCTACAAGATTACGCCGCAGCTGAATGCCTCACTGACGTTGAATACGGATTTCTCTGCAGCGGAAGTTGATTCCAGGCAGGTGAACCTCACACGCTTTAGTCTTTTTTTTCCCGAGCGTCGAGATTTCTTCATTCGCGATTCGGATATCTTTGAATTTGGTCAGATTGGCACCGGCGGCTTTGATCAGAGTGCGGGGGCAGGAAATCCTGCCGTCCCTAACGTGTCGGCCCAGAATGCCCGCCCGTTCTTCTCCCGCCGAGTTGGTTTGAGTCCTTCCGGCTCCCCGATAGATATCAATGCCGGCGCCAAGCTCAGTGGCCGTATTGGCGACTGGAACGTGGGATCACTGTTTATCAGCCAGGGAGAGGATGATGCTATTGGGCTGGAGGCCCAGAATATTTTTGTAGGTCGTGCGGCCTTAAACGTGCTTTCTGAATCACAGGTCGGTGTGATTGCCACGAGCGGCGATCCCCAGTCCAACACGGATAACAATCTGCTCGGTGTGGATTTTCGCTACCGAAATTCGCGGCTGCCGGGTGGCCGTGCTGTCCAGGGTGTTTTCTTTTACCAGAAAACCGATACGGACGGGAAAAGCGGCGACGATGCCTCATGGGGCTTTGGTGTGAGCGCCCCCAATAACCAGGGCTGGCGTGGCGCCTATAACTATAAGCGTATCGAGAAAAATTTTGATCCTGCGGTTGGTTTCGTGGCACGCACAGACATGGAGGACCATGCGCTGGATTTCGGATACCGCCATTTTTTCAGGCCTGGTGGTTACGCCCGCTCCATCTATTTTGGCTATGACGGCTACCAGTCCCATGACCTTACCGACGGTAGAGTCATTTCCTCTAACATGGGTCTAAGAATCACGGCAAATAACAACTTCGGTGACGGAGCGTTCACCAGAATTATGAAAAGCCGCGAGATTCTGCGCAGAGATTTCGTGATTAACCGTTCCTCGGATGGCAGCCGCCAAGTTGTAATTCCCGCAGGTGATTATTCCTTTTATGAAAATCTGCTTGGCCTGCAGTTGGGCAACCAGCGCAAGATCTCGGGGCGTATCACGACGCGGTTTGGTGACTACTACAATGGCAAGCGCTGGCAGCGTGGTGCCGGTTTGAACTGGCGGCCGACACGCAACTATGACATTGGCGTGAACTACACGGAAACAGAAATAGACCTGCCCGCAGGCAACTTCACCGTTCGGCTATTTACCCTTAATACCCGCATCGCCTTTTCCTCCACCCTGTCTTGGAGCAATCTGCTTCAGTACGATAACGTTTCCGAAGTGATGGGCTTTAATTCCCGTTTGCACTGGATTCCCCAGGCCGGTCGCCAGGCCTTCCTGGTCTTTAACTACGGACTGCAGGATTTCGACAAGGACAACACCTTTGTCTCCACAGGTGCCGATATTTCACTAAAATTTAATTACACCTTCCGGTTCTGAACAGTCGAATAGGGTTTGCGAGTTTTCTTTCCCAAAGGGCTGGTTTATAGTGGGTTGATGAATAAAGACCGTCATTTTTCGCTCTCAAGTACTATGAAAGCGCTTATTACCCGCCACAAAAAATTTCTTGCCCGGTGCGTCTTCACAGCACTGATGGTGTTGGGCTGCTCATTGGTATCTGGACAGCGTGCGGGTTCCATGGTGGTCACGCCAAGAACCTTCGGCAATGTCCCTGCTGATATCGATGGCTCCGAATTTCATTTTGCCCGTCTGCAATACAACGGGAACGGCCTTGGCGGCCGCGGCGGCTGGGGGCGAGGTTCCTGGACTACAGACTGGCCCGAAGCTGAGCATTTTCTAACTGAAGGCATCAGCAGGCTGACCAACGTGGATGTGACCAAAGTCGCCCTCTATAACGGGGAGGGAGGTGAGCGTATTGATCTCACAGGAGACAATATTTTTGACTACCCTTGGCTATACGGTGTCGAGGTAGGACGCTGGTCTCTCAGCATGGAAGAAGCTGCCAAGCTACGTGATTATCTGATGCGCGGGGGCTTCCTGATGGTGGATGACTTTCATGGCTCCTACGAATGGTCTCAGTTCGAACTGGGCATGAAACGAGTGTTTCCTAACCGCCCGATACTCGACATAGCGGATGACGACGAAGTGTTTCATGTGCTCTTTGACCTGAACCAGAAAGTCCAGATCCCGGGGCTGGGCGCCTTCTACCGCGGCGTCACCTATGAACAGGATGGTTACGAACCGCACTGGCGCGGTATTTATGATGATCATGGCCGCCTTGTGGTGGCAATCAATCACAACATGGACCTTGGTGATGCCTGGGAGCATGCGGATACTCCTACCTATCCGGAACATCTCACTGCGCTTGCCTATCGATTTGCGGTCAATTACGTCATATATTCTATGACCCACTAATCTAGGCATTTGGTTTTAATCTTTAAAATGATATTGAGAAAATTATCGATCAGTTTCATGCTTGCCAAGGTTAACTGCAACGATAGTGTGCTGATCAGCATTCAATAAATTTCACAAGAGCAGAATCATGAAATTATTAAAGTCTTTTCTTCTTGCCTTCAGTCTTCTGCTTCCTGTCTCCATCTTCGCTGCAACCGATGACGATCTCATTGCCCGAGCCCGCGCGATTCATGACCGAGTCATGACCCTCGACACCCATGTAGATATCCCGTTTACCTTTGCTACCAGAGAGCATGATCCGGGTACGGCGGAGGCCAAGGTTAACCTCGACAGTATGGAGCAGGGCGGTCTTGATGCCGCCTTTTTCATTGTCTATGTGGGCCAGCAAATCCGTTCCGAAGAGAACTACCGTCTTGCTACGACCGATGCGGTGGCAAAATTTAATGCTATCCACCGAATGACGGAATACATGTATCCCCACCGGATCGGCCTTGCGACCACGGCGGCTGAAGCGCGCGCTTTGCATGCCGAGGGCAAACTGGTTGCATTGATCGGTATCGAAAACGGTTTTGTAATTGGTCAGGATCTTTCCCTGCTCGAAGATTTTCGCGACAGGGGTGCAAGGTATATGACCCTTGTTCACAACGGTCACAATGATATTGGTGACTCAGCGCAACCCAGGCCCCAGTTTGGGGATACGGGACCAGCTGAGCATGGAGGTCTGAGTCCATTTGGTTATAAGGTGGTGGAAGAGCTTAATCGTCTCGGCATCCTGGTGGATATTAGCCATGTGTCAAGACAGACCATGCTGGATGCCACAAGGCATTCCAGGGCGCCGGTGATAGCTTCGCACTCCAGTGTCACGGCCGTTGCCGATCATCCGCGCAACATGAATGACGAACAGCTACTGGCATTGAAGGAAAATGGTGGCGTTATTCAGATCGTGGCCTTTGATACCTATGTCAGGAAAGGGGGTAGCAGCAATGTGCAGATGCTGGTCGATCATATTGATTATGCGGTGAACCTAATTGGTATCGAGCACGTGGGAATTTCTTCCGATTTCGGCGGCGGTGGAGGCATTGAGGGCTGGAATGATGCCCTGGAAACTTTCAACGTCACGCTTGAGTTGGTCAGACGGGGATACAGTGAAAAGGATATCGACATGCTGTGGAGTGAAAACGTCCTGCGCATAATGGAGGCAGCTGAACGCGTGGCTGCTGAAACTGACTAATATCTCCTGCTTTGCTTAATTGTCGGCATTTTTCCCGCACTTGCACTTCTTCATGCCATGTTTGCTTCGTATTACCAGCAATTCATTGACTACCATGACGAAGAATTCCTCGAGTCTCATGGCGTCGAGCCTTGACGAGCGTCTCAGATTCCCATAAAGTGCGCGCCTCAGGTTGTTTCTGCTTGTGAATGGCCTGTTTGGAGGACGGGCTGACTGGAGATCCCATGTTCAGCCGCCAGGACCAATCGATCCTAAATGGATGTTGGTTGACCCCCAGAGACCGTCTACGACAGCACACTGAACTTGGAACGGGTTCAGAAAATGTCCAGACTGACCTGTACATATCGTGTGCGGGACCTCTACCGGTTCAACCAGAACTGACGAAACAGCTACAAGAACAAGATGCATGATACAGGCTTTTCCAGCCCGGTTTTATGCGTACGCTACATGCCGTGACATTGGGTTGCTGGCAATTACTGATTTATTTATTCGGTTAACTCCGGATGTTTAAGAGGACAGAACAGTGGAAAAGCTTTCCGGTGGAGACATGCTCATTCGTGCCCTGCACGATGAAGGTGTAGAAATTATATTTGGGTACCCGGGTGGTGCCGCACTCCATATTTACGATGCGATATTCAACCAGGACAAGGTTGACCATGTGCTGGTTCGTCATGAGCAGGCGGCGACGCATGCCGCTGATGGTTATGCCAGGGCAACCGGCAAACCAGGTGTTGTGCTGGTGACTTCAGGCCCGGGTGCTACGAATGCGATTACTGGCATTGCCACTGCCTTCATGGATTCCATTCCTATGGTAGTGATTTCAGGACAGGTAACCAGAGACGCAATCGGCTCTGATGCCTTTCAGGAAACTGACATGATAGGTGTTTCCCGTCCAGTTGTTAAACACAGTTTCATGGTGCAGAAAGCTGAAGACATTCCCACTATTGTAAAACAGGCTTTCCACATTGCCGTTACCGGTCGTCCCGGCCCGGTTGTTATCGATATTCCCAAGGACGTCACAGACCCAGGGGAAAAGTATCCCTATGAATACCCTGAAACAATCAAGATACGGTCTTACAATCCGCCTACCAAAGGTCATTCCGGCCAGATAAAAAAAGCCGTTGAAATACTCATGAATGCCCACAAGCCGGTGATCTATAGCGGAGGTGGCGTTATACAGGGCGAGGGCGCAGCCCTGCTGACAGAACTGGCCAAAATCCTGGGATTTCCTGTCACCAATACCCTGATGGGACTTGGTGCCTACCCGGCCACTGACAAGCAGTTCCTAGGCATGCTCGGCATGCACGGGACTTACGAGGCCAACATGGCGATGCATGAGTCTGATGTGATCCTCGCTATTGGGGCGCGCTTTGATGACCGCGTCACCAACTCGGACGTATCCAAGTTCTGCCCGGATGCCACCATCCTGCATATAGATATAGACCCGGCTTCCATTTCAAAAACAGTAACAGCCCATGTGCCCATCGTGGGACCGGTTGAGCCCGTGTTGAAGGAAATGATTGACCAGGTGAAAGCCTCCAAGCAGAAGGTCGACAAGGAAGCCCTGGATGCCTGGTGGCAGAAAATTGATCACTGGCGTCAACGTCAGTGTCTCGCGGTAACTCCGGCCGAAGGCGATATCATCAAGCCACAGGAAGCCGTGCAGGCACTTTACGAGGCAACCAACGGGCAGGCATATATCACCTCGGATGTGGGACAACACCAAATGTTTGCAGCGCAGTATTACCACTTCGACCTGCCAAGACGCTGGATCAACTCCGGCGGCCTGGGCACCATGGGTTTTGGACTGCCGGCGGCAATGGGCGTGCAGCTTGCCTTCCCTGATGCTACTGTTGCCTGCGTCACGGGTGAAGGCAGTATTCAGATGAATATCCAGGAACTGGCCACCTGTAAGCAGTGTGAGCTACCTATCAAGATCGTCAATCTTAATAACGAAGCCCTGGGCATGGTGAAGCAGTGGCAGGACATGCAGTACGGCGGCCGTCATTCTGCCAGTACCTATGCAGACTCTCTGCCTGACTTCGTTGCCCTAGCGGAAAGCTATGGTCATACCGGCATCAGGATTGAAAAACGCAGCGAGCTTCAGGAGAAAATGAACGTAGCCATGGCGATGAAGGACAAGCTGGTCTTCATTGACGTCGCTGTTGATCAGAATGAGCACGTGTATCCGATGGCAATCAAGGGTGGCGCCATGAGCGAGATGTTTTTAAGCAAGACTGAGAGGACATAACATGAGACGCATCGTATCTGTATTGATGGAAAACCAGCCTGGTGCGTTGTCACGAGTGGTTGGCCTCTTCTCACAACGCAACTACAACATTAACTCGCTTACGGTAGCGCCGACAGAAGATCCAACGCTGTCGCGACTGACGCTAACCACTGTCGGCGATGACCGCAAGATTGAGCAGATCATCAAGCACCTGAACAAGGTGGTGGATGTCGCAAAGCTTGTGGACCTTACTGAGGGCAGTCACATTGAAAGAGAATTAATGCTGATCAAGGTGAAAGCTACCGGCGCGCAACGTGCCGAAGTCAAACGTATCTGTGATATTTTCAGAGGTGACGTGGTGGATGTCTCGCCCACCATGTACACGATCCAGTTGACCGGCACCAGTGAGAAGCTGGATGGCTTTATCCAGGCGCTGGCAGGAACCACAATTCTTGAAGTCGCCCGTACCGGGGTGTCCGGTATCGCGCGGGGAGACAAAATTCTCACCCTGTAACGCGCAAGCTGAATGCAGAAAAAATTAAAAGCCGGGCAATGCCCGGCTTTTTTTGGTGTATCAGGCGTATGGCTTAAACGACTTTCTTCATAGCAGTCATGTAGCCGCGAAGGAGCTGGCCAACCCCCTCAATTGGGTGGTTGCGAATTGCAGCATTCACCTGGATCAGCTCGCGGTCATCCACACCGTTTTCCTTGGCATTGATGCCTCCGCCGATTACTTTCGTATCGATGCTCTGCATATAGTCTTTCAGCATCGGGACTGCAGCATGTGAGAACAGGTAGCAGCCATATTCAGCGGTATCAGAGATCACAGCGTTCATTTCATATAGTTTCTTGCGGCCGATCAGGTTGGCAATCAGGGGAACTTCATGCAGTGATTCGTAGTAGGCCGATTCCGCGATAACGCCCGCCGCTGTTAGTGTTTCAAAGCAGAGTTCAACGCCAGCCTTGATCATGGCAACCATCAGGATGCCTTTATCATAGTATTCCTGTTCGCTGATTTCAGGTGCGCCGTCAGTAGACGATTTTTCAAAGGCGGTCTCACCAGTCTCTTCACGCCACCTAAGTAGATCGGCATCATCGTTGTTCCAGTCTTGCATCATGCCGGAAGAAAAACGGCCTTCCATGATGTCATCCATATGTTTTTGAAACAATGGACGAAGAATGTCTTTCAGCTCCTCGCTGACTTGGTGCGCCTTTATCTTTGCAGGGTTTGATAGGCGATCCATCATGTTGGTGATTCCGCCTTGTTTCAGGCCCTCGGACACAGTTTCCCAGCCGTATTGTAGAAGCTTGGAGGCGTAGGCAGAATCCACACCCATTTCCAGCATACGCTCGTAAGCCAGGATGGAGCCGGTCTGGAGCATGCCGCAAAGGATGGTCTGCTCACCCATCAGGTCTGATTTCACTTCGGCGATAAAGGAAGATTCGAGAACACCTGCTCGGTGGCCACCGGTTGCGGCTGCATATGCTTTGGCAATTTCCAGGCCGTCGCCATTGGGGTCATTTTCACGGTGAACGGCAATCAGGGTTGGTACGCCGAAGCCGCGTTTGTATTCCTCGCGCACTTCGGTGCCAGGACATTTAGGGGCAACCATGATAACTGTGATGTCGTCACGGATTTGCATTCCTTCCTCAACGATGTTGAAACCGTGCGAGTAGGCCAGGCAGGCACCCTGTTTCATCAGCGGCATTACCTTTTCAATGACGGGAGAGTGCTGTTTATCCGGAGTGAGGTTCAGCACCAGGTCGGCTTCAGGAACGAGTTCTTCAAAAGTGCCAACATTGAAACTGTTTTCAGTCGCGTTAACCCAGGACTGTCTTTTTTCCTGGATGGCCGCTTCGCGCAGTGCATAGCTAATATCAAGACCACTGTCGCGCATGTTCAGGCCCTGGTTAAGACCCTGGGCTCCACAGCCCAGCACAACAATTTTCTTGCCCTTCAGCTTGTCCACGCCATTGGCAAATTCTAAAGAATCCATGAAACGACACTTCCCGAGTTCCTCCAGCTGCAGACGCAAGGGAAGGGTGTTGAAATAGTTCATTAATAACTCCGTTGAAAATAAGGATGATTGCAAAATTTCAGGGCGGCAATATTAAGCAAAAATCCCTTTTCCCACAAATAAAACCCCTTGATTTCCCTGAAAAACCGGCGTTTTGGCAGAATTTGGGGCTTTTAGTCGTTATAATCGCCTGTCCCACGTTTATGAACAGGTAAACAGGCCGACATGAACGACGAAATTGAAAATATAGAAGAGGACGAAGGGGCTGCAAGCGAGTCCATTCTGCTCATTGATGACCACGAGGAAGTGGTTTCCGAAGGCGGTCGCAAGGTTCGCCGCCGCGGTATCTTCCTGCTTCCAAACCTGCTGACCACAGGTGCTATGTTCGCCGGATTCTATGCCGTTATCGCCGGCATGGACGGTGACTTCAGCAGCGCCTGTGTCGCGATTATTGTGGCGATGGTTCTGGATGGACTTGATGGCCGGGTCGCTCGCTTGACCAATACCCAGAGTTCCTTTGGCGCTGAGTATGATTCTCTGTCAGATTTAATTGCCTTTGGTATGGCGCCGGCGCTGATTTGTTTCAATTGGGCGCTGTCAAGCCTGGGTAAAGTCGGCTGGACTATCTGTTTTATTTATGTTGCCTGCGCTGCGCTGCGCCTGGCTCGCTTTAATGTCCAACTGGGTACAACAGACAAGCGCTTTTTCGTGGGTCTTGCTAGCCCCTCGGCAGCGGGACTGGTTGTTTTCATGGTCTGGGCTTTCTTTGAGAATCAGGTTCAGGTCACAGTAATGGTGGCCATGGTGGCGGCATTCATCACCTTTGCAGCGGCGGCGCTCATGGTAGTGAATATTCGTTACTTGAGTTTCAAGGACCTGGACTTTAAGCATCGGGTCCCCTTTATCGTCATGATCCTGGTCGTTTTGGTCTTTGCAGTGGTCTCCTGGGACCCGCCTATCGTACTCTTTGCCATGGCCATCATGTATGCCAGCTCAGGCCCACTGATGGCGATCTATGCCAGGCGAGGCAACCTCTTAAAGACCTTCCCGGTCGGTCAGGCGGCAGCAAATTCAGAGGAGGGCGAATCCGAATCTGAATCCAGGCAGAATTCCGGCCAATAAAACGTCAAGTTTTCTCTGGCTTTCAGGTTACTACTTTTTAGGATTGAAATTATTTAACGTTGTTTAAAAAATTCCCTGGCAGGTAATTATTCATGCTGATCAAAACCAAGAAAGACATTCCCTCTTATGAGATCACACCCGAATCGGTTTATCGCAATCGTAGAAACTTTCTCAAGGATTCCGCGAACATTGCATTTGGCGCCGCTACGGGCAGCGTGTTAGCGGGCCCAGTTAGTGCCCAGACTGGTGATGCTCTTTTCGCCCGTGCACCAGCCGATATTAACCTAGCCAGCAAACCGGAATGGTTGGTGGAAAAGGCGGTAAACCGAACTGATGCGCCTGCAACCGGGCCTTACAACACGGACGAAGAGTTAACCCCTTTCTCGGATGTGACCACGTACAATAATTTTTACGAATTCGGTACTGGCAAGGGGGATCCTTCCAGCAATGCCAGCGAGTTCAGGATTGAGCCGTGGACTGTGGAAGTAGCCGGTGAATGCGCCAAGCCCGGCACATACACGCTGGAGGATATCCTGAGACCGCATACCTTCGAAGAACGCATTTACAGAATGCGCTGTGTGGAAGCCTGGTCGATGGTTGTTCCCTGGATTGGGTTTTCACTGGGCGACCTGCTGAAACGCTTTGAACCAAATGGCAACGCCAACTTTGTTGCTTTCGAGACGCTTGTGGACCGTGGTCAGATGCCGGCCCAACGTTCTCGCTTTGCCACCATTGACTGGCCATATCAGGAAGGGCTACGTATGGATGAAGCCATGCACCCACTGACGATCATGGCAACAGGCCTGTATGACGATATTCTGCCGGCACAAAACGGCGCACCGCTAAGACTGGTTGTGCCCTGGAAGTACGGTTTCAAGAACATCAAGTCGATCGTCAAAATCGAATTTACCCGCAGCATGCCCAATAACACTTGGAATGATCTTCAGCCAAGTGAGTACGGCTTTTACGCAAACGTTAACCCTGAGGTAAGTCATCCTCGCTGGAGCCAGGCCACTGAGAGGCGCCTGCCTTCAAGCCTCTTCATGCCCAGTCGCATCGAAACCAAGATGTTTAATGGATATGCCGATGAGGTGGCCAGCCTGTACGCTGGTATGGACTTAAGGCGCAACTACTAGGAATAGAATGGTGAAAGTTGAGAGACTTTCAGATTAATATTCTTTTGTATTCCTCATGGTGAAGGTAATAGCAAAACCTGTCGTTTTCCTGCTGTGTTTATTGCCTGCTGCCTATCTGGCCTATGGGGTCTACCTAGCATTTAGCGGGGAAGAGGACCTTCTGGGCCCTGATCCCGCCCAATATCTTGCACTGGAAACCGGTGAGTGGGCGATTCGATTCTTGATTGCTTCCCTTGCGATTACACCTCTGCGCTACCTTTTGAATATGCCCTCTCTGTTTCGATTGAGACGCATGATCGGGGTTTATGCCTATTTCTATGTTTGCCTGCACCTGCTGGTATTCCTCTGGTTCCTACTCGGTTGGCAATGGGGCAACATCGGCAGGGAAATTGCAGAGCGCCCATATATAACGATCGGGTTCTCGTCCTTTGTCCTGTTAACTCCACTCGCAGCAACTTCTTTTAATGTGGCCCAGCGTAAACTGGGACGTAAGTGGAAAACACTGCATCGTCTAACTTATGCCTGCGTTATCTTGGCGGTACTACACGTTGTTTGGATTGTGCGATCTAGCTACTTTGATGCGGTCTTGTACGGAGGACTGGCGCTGATATTCCTTGGTTACCGGGTGCTGCGCCATTACAGTCAAAGTGTAAGAAAATATGCAATTTTCGGGTGAAGGCAAGGTTTGAATTGATCTGCATGCAACACATGCAATGAGGTGCAGGACCTGAAATTTTGGTCGGAGCTGTTTTGAAAAAGCAATGATAGTAAAAGAGCCAGAACAAAATTTGGTGGGTCTGGGTGGACTCGAACCACCGACCTCATCCTTATCAGGGATGCGCTCTAACCACCTGAGCTACAGACCCAAATTTTGTGTGGTCAGATTTCAGGCGAATCCTAAAACGACCCCATCTTTCTTTTTATAACCCCGCAGGGAAGCGCTCTAACCACCTGAGCTGCAGGCCCAATCCAAGGCGAGACTCAGGGAATATTCTAGGCAACCCTGAAAAAAGGAAACGCGCATTATACTTATTAAGTGTATGGAAACAAGGGCTTTGGGCATCCCGGCCTGCTTCCCCCATAGTAATTATGGTAATGTCAGGACTTTTATTACGGGAAGATATAATTGACGAAAAAACAATTCCTTGGCGCATCAGGGCTTAATGTTGCTCCATTAGCATTCGGCGGCAATGTCTTTGGCTGGACTGCTGATGAAAGCATGTCATTTACGTTGCTTGACCAGTTTGTGGAGGCCGGTTTCAATTTGATTGATACAGCCAATGTTTACTCCGCCTGGGTACCCGGACATCGCGGTGGCGAATCAGAGCAAGTTATAGGCAACTGGCTGAAGCGAGGAAGCGTTGCTAGGGAGGATGTTGTTATCGTAACCAAGGTCGGAATCAGCATTGAAGACTCCTTTGATATGTCCAAGGCATCACTCAGCAGGGAAAATATTTTAAAACAGGTGGATAAATCACTGACGCGTCTAAAGACTGACTACATTGATTTATACCTTTCCCATATTGACGATGAAAAAACACCACTGGAAGAAACGCTGGCTGCCCATGATGAACTCGTCAAAGCCGGTAAGGTACGCTTTATTGGCGCGTCCAACTACACAAAGAGCAGGCTGGAGGAAGCCCTAATTACCAGCAGGAAACATAACTTTGCTAAATATGTTGCGCTACAGCCCCATTACAACCTTTATCACAGAAAGGAGTTTGAAGGAGAGCTTCAGGATTTCTGTGTAGCAAACAACATCGGCGTTTTTACTTATTTTTCCCTCGCCTCTGGATTCCTGACCGGAAAGTATCGGTCTGAAGATGACCTTGAGGGCAGTTCCCGTGCCGAACTGGTCAAGGGAATGCTCAATGACCGGGGAATGGAAGTACTGGCGGCATTGGATGACGTTGCCAGCGATCTCAATGCGACCCCGTCACAGATAGCGCTGGCATGGCTGATTGCACAGCCGGGAATAGTCGCACCAATCGCTAGTGCGACAAATCCAGGTCAGTTGAAAGAAATTTTAGGCTGCACGAATATCACCCTCTCGGAGTCTCACTTGTCACTACTCAACAGTACGGTGTCCTGAGTGCTAATTCGACACCTTTTCTTCTACAGTCTCTTATGGCTCTCGAACCCATTATTTGCCCATCACGGTAATTTCACCTATGACGGCAGTACTGTTATTACCATTGAAGGGCAGGTGACCGACTTTAACTGGACTAACCCTCACGGGTCGGTTGAGTTAATAACCGAGCCGGGCAGGGAAGTTGAAATTGAAGTGGATGGACCATCACTGATCAGGCCCATGGGCACAACACCGGATTCTTTGCAGCCGGGTGATGCAGTCATTGCTTATGTCAGTCCAAGCAATCGGGGCCGGAATGATGAATTCTTGGGGCGGGAAATCATAAAGCAGGATGGCACGGTGGTTCGTGTCTCTGTGGCCTTTGCCAGGCGTTATGAAAATGAAACGCCGCCAGTAACTGATTCGATTCTCGGCACTTGGGTTCCGGATCGGACCAACCTGTTTACTCATGTCGCCAGCAGCGAGGCCTGGGCCCTGACGCCAGCCGGGCAAGCCTCGTTCGACGCCTATGTTGTATCAGAATCTTTTGCGCAGGCCGAGTGCAGGGCAGCCACTACTCCAACCCTGATGATGTACCCAACCGCGAACAGGCTTGAGGACAGGGGTGACCATATAGAGATCAACGCTGACTGGATGGGGGCTGTCAGAAAAATATACATGGACGGACGCGCACATCCGGAACTCGAAGAGCAGTTTTACCAGGGGCATTCCATAGGGCGGTGGGAAGAAAATACCCTGGTCATTGATACGGCTAATTTTTACCCCAATGCCATTGGCAACGTTTTCAGTATTGCCTCGGGAGCACGCAAGCACGTCGAGGAAAGGCTGTCCCTGGATTTAGGCGGCAGCACCCTAAATTACAGCTTTATGCTGACTGATCCCGATTACCTGTCAGAACCGGTGACCGCCACTTACCAGTGGCACCACAGGCCAGAGGTTAGCGTCAGTTCAGAGGCCTGTGATCTTGAGTCTGCGGGTGCTTTCCTGGAAGAGTAACCTGCTCTTTTTTAGCAAATATCAATCATAAACCATGGTTAGTACTGAGCCTGATGGAGTATGCTCGCTAACCTGTCTATTTATACGTGGAGAACTCAATGGCCCGCAAACTTTTCCTGTTGCTGTTCCTGGGAACACTTTTATCCTGTTTCGGTGAAAACCCCGGTGTTGAAACAACTGCAGAAGTCCTGGCTGCTGATTCTGCAGTCAGTGAATCAGAACGAATAAACGCATGGTTTGAAGAAAAAAATGAAGAGAGACTGGCTTTCAGTCCAATGGAATTGACCACGCTTAACCGCAAGGAATTCTATGATCAGATTGATCAGTTAACTCTCGAAGCAGCAGAGGAGCAACTCGACTGGCATGCGGCCACCATAGAAGAGATGCAACAGGAATTCGATTACGCGGCGCTAGATATTGAAACAAAGACATCATGGGATACCTGGATCTACATGTATGAGCGCAATCGCGGCCTGCAGAATTTTGCCAGCCAGTATTACATCTTTAACCAGATGGGTGGTTCGCACTCCTTTTTTCCAACATTCATGATCAATTATCACCGTGTGGATACGCTTTCTGATGTGGAAGCCTATATATCCAGGTTGCATGAGGTGGGCAGGGCGCTCGAGCAGGAGCTGGAAAAAGCCCAGAGTAATGCTGAGCGAGGCGTCAGGGCTCCAAGGTTTGCCTATGAAATCGTCATCGATGAGGCGCGAAAAATAATCAGTGGTGTCCCTTTCGAAAGTGAAGTGGATTCTGATTCGGCCATTTGGTCAGACAGCCAGGCAAAAATTGCAGCGCTGGTGGAGGCCAGTGAAATAGATGCCGCCGCGGGAGAGGAATTGGCTGATCAGGTCCGCACTGCCCTGGTGAATTCATATCAGCCCGCCTATGAAAATGTCATTGCCTGGCTAAGTCGAGACCTTGATAACACTGACCCAGAACCGCTTGGAGTCTGGGCGCTACCTGAAGGCACTGATTACTATAACCAGCTGTTGTCCTATTTCACGACTACTGATCTTACTGCTGAAGAAATTCATCAAATCGGTCTTGACGAGGTTGAACGTCTGACTACTGAAATGGAGGCAGTAAAGGAAGAAGTGGGTTTTGAAGGAGATATGCCGGCATTTCTGAATGCGGTCAGCTCTGACTCACAGTTCTACTATCCCAACACTGATGAAGGTCGCCAAACCTACCTCGATGAAACCAATGCGTTTTATGACTATATAAAGGAGCGGCTGCCCGATTATTTTGGCATCCTGCCCAAAGCGGCGCTGGAAGTGAAACGAGTCGAGGCATTCCGCGAACAGGATGGAGCGCCTGCCCATTATTTCTCGAGCAGTCCAGACGGAGAAACACCAGGAATTTACTATGTCCATATGTCGGACATGAATGCGAACCCGACATATGAACTTGAATCCACGGCGTACCATGAAGGGCTACCGGGTCACCACATGCAGATTGCCATTGCCCTGGAGTCAGAAACGATTCCGGAATTTCGTCGGCAGACTTCTTACAACGCCTACGTGGAAGGCTGGGCGCTGTATACCGAATACCTGGCCTGGGAAATGGGCGCCTACGAGGATCCTTATTCAAACCTGGGCAGGTTGTCGAATGAAATCTGGCGCGGTGTCCGTCTTGTCGTGGACACAGGTATGCATGCCATGGGCTGGTCCAAGGAAGAAGCGGTGAATTATTTTGCGGCTCACACCTTGGTGCCTATTGAATCTGTAATTGCCGAAATCAACCGCTACCTGGTTATCCCGGGGCAGGCTACCAGTTACAAGATTGGCATGCTCAAGATCCTGGAATTAAGAGAGAGGGCGCAGGAAGCACTTGGCGAGGATTTTGATATTAGAGAATTCCACGATGTCGTCCTTTCAGGAGGTGCCTTGCCGCTTGATATCCTGGACAGGCGCATCAACAACTATATAGAGGCTTCCCTGAATGGGGAAGGATGAAGGAAGTCGCTGAAACCGCCTTTACTGGAAGACATTGATTGGGTTAAATTTTCGAGGTTATTGAGGGTAGATTACAAAGGGGATTGAAATGAAAACAATAATCACCAGCCTGTTTGCAGTGATGCTCCTGGGTAGTGCCGGACTGTCAGCACAGCCAGGTGGAGGCGATCAGCCGCGTTCACCAACTCCGCGTATGCCGGACGGCACCCTAGATTTTGGCGGTAATGGTGTCTGGAATTTGCCCTATATCACCAATTTCGCCCAGCGTATGGTAGGCAGAGATTACGAAGCCGGAGAGCGTCCACCATTCCTGCCGTGGGCGCAAGCTATGTGGGAATACAACCGCTCTAACCTTGTGAAATATGATCCAGAGGGTTTTTGCCTGCCTCCCGGTGGTCCTCGTTCAATGGGTACGCCTTACCCGGCGGAAATTGTTCAGGACCGTGACCGCGTCATCATCATTTTTGAAGGTGGCGGACATGTCTGGCGTGAAATTCACATGGATGGCCGTGAGCACCCACCACTGGAAGAGCTGAACCCTACATATTTTGGTCACTCCATTGGGCACTGGGAAGGTGATACGCTGGTTGTTGACACGATTGGCTATAATGAAAAAACTTGGATTGATTTCAACGGCCACCCCAAGACAGGACAGCTGCATACCATTGAGTACTTCTCACGTCCTTACAAGGAAGTGCTTCATTACGAGGCTGTAATTGATGATCCCGGTGCCTATTCAGAGCCCTGGCGAGTGGCATGGGATATCAACTGGATTGAAGGGCAGGAACTGCAGGATTATATCTGCCAGGAAAACAACAAGTTCCTTCTCGACCTCACCGATGATTACGGCGAGCCATTCTTCGAGAAGTCATCAGGACTTTAACAGGACTTTAAAAAGTTCACTCTGATGCGGCCGGGGAAACCTGTTTATAGGTTTCCCCGGGCACATCCAGATCATCAAACAACAGCTCTCCACACTGCGCCGGTCCGCTGCCCCTGACCTGCCCCAGCTTCCTGCCAATGAAGGTCACGGTTTGATCGGCTTTGATTGCATTACCCAGAATTTTACCGGTATCACTGCATAGTCCTGAGGGGATGTCTACAGACATCACAGAGCAGGGTGAGGCATTAATGATCCTGATGACATCCAGTGTTTGCCCTGTAATATTTCCCGAGAGTCCTATACCCAGCATGGCATCCACGAGCACAGTTGACCTGTCGAATTTTTCGAGTTCTTCAGAAGTATAAGCATCCAACGGCACAATGGTGGCGCCGGCGGCGGCAGCGCTTTCATAGGCCAGCCTGGCATCACCTTTCAACTTGTCAGTACTGCCTACGGCAATCACCTCAGAACGGAGCCCTCTCTGAGCAGTCAGTGCAGCGATGACATACCCATCACCGCCATTGTTGCCGCTGCCGCAAAAACAGATTACTGATTCAGTGTTTGGCCATCTGGTTTGCAAGGCATCAAACGCCGCTTGGCCTGCACGCTGCATCAGCGTGAAGCCCAGTATTCCTTTTTCCTGGATAGCGATGCGGTCAAGTTCACGAACATCCGCAGCGAGGTAGTAGTTAACAGCCGTCATGCTGCCGTTACCGGATCAGGGGGAGAGTAGAGCACGTGCCGTGACGGTGACGCTTACCTGGGTCTCGCCTGGTTCGGCGACAGGGACAGCCATTGCGCTGGTGGTATCAAAAGAAGCGCGAGCAGCCATTTCCACCCGCCCACCGAAAAACCCCGGACTGCCATTGATATTCACCTCAATGAGTTCGGCCTCATCCTTGCCCAGTGTGCTGGCAACCCGGTCAGCACGTGCCTGCAGGCTCAGCAAAGCAGAATCCAGCAGCGCGTCGGAGACTTCCTGGTATTTCTCCGTGGAAAGACTGTAATACATATTGCTGATAGTCAGGCCGAGTTGCTGCAGGCGTGCTGCAACCACCAGCAATGCCTCACTGTTCATGCTCTGCAACTGGACGCTTTGCTGTGCGCGCCAGACCGGATTGCTGATGTCATTCCTATTTTGTCGAGGCAGTTGAATGTTGTATACATGGTATTGCTGGATCGACCAGTCGATATTGTCAGTATCATCAAGAATATCGCGTGCTTCACGGATCACCAGGTTCACTTCATTCTGCAATTCCGTGCTGTCACGCCCCTGTATTGAGTACATCAGGCTGACGTTGAGCGTATCCTGTTCAACACTGAGCTGTTCGGTAGCGTCTAGATTCAGCACAAGCTGGCCCTGATCCAGATCATCAAGATCAAAAGTGTTCTGGGCAGATACACTGAAAGTAGGGAAAAGCAGGATAAATAATATGAACATGGAAAGGCTGGGGGGGTTCATTGCCGCGCTCCGGTTGTCGGGATTATTTTTTCATTGTTGAAGCCGGTTCATGAATCATACCTGAATCCTGCTTGAGGAGTATCAGCGCTAGACAAAAAGGTCATGCAATAAATGAAGAAAAAAAAGAGCCGGCAAGCCGACTCTTTTTTTAGTGTAGAGCGTTCTTACTTCATACGCAGTACAAATATATCATCGTTTCGGGTCGGGTCGGTGGCATCCCTCACTTCTGATACAAGCTGGGTAGAGATAGGTGCTGCATCATGCCCCCAAGATGAACGGATGTAGGTCAGCACATCAGCTATTTCCTCATCTGATAAGAGCTGCCTGAAGTAAGGCATGTCGTTGACGTCAGGACCCTCATTCGCTATCACGCGCAGCGAACCATTCAAGGTTAGGTTGATGAGGGAGCTAGGATCAGGATCCATCACTACCGGGTTGCCGGCCAGTGGCGCCTGGTAGGGGTAGTAACCTTCTCCACTTGTGGCGTGGCAGTTTGAACAATACTCGTAGTACACCTGTGAACCGGATTCGTTGAAGTCGAGGCTAAGCAGCTGCTCTGTATCGCTGTTGTCATAGCTCCATTCCTCGGCATTGACTTCAACAACTGGGGGTAATGACTTCAGGTAGACAGCCATTCCTCTTAAATCAGCTTCGCTCATATGCTGTGTACTGTTGTTAACCACTTCAACCATCGTGCCAAAGGCAGTTCCGAAACGGTTGTGTCCGGTACCCAGGAATTCGGCGGTGTCCTCTACTGACCAGCGACCCAGGCCGCTGTTAATGTCACCGTTCAGGCTCGAGGCAGACCAGTGATCAAGCGGGGCACCTGCTAAGTAAGCGGAGCTGTCTTCATCAAGTCCTTTTTCCTGCATAAGTAAGCCGCGTGGTGTATGGCAAGCCCCGCAGTGACCGGGACCCTGGGTCAGGTATGCACCTCTGTTCCAGTCGTCACTCTGACTAGCGTCAGGCTCATAGGGGCCGCCGTCCATTGTCAGCAAGTTCCATATTCCCATACCCATTCGAGCCATGTCTTTCCAGCCAGGAATTTCGTTTGGCAGGTTATGCTGGTTCACCGGTTCAATTTCGTTCATTAAAAAATCATAGAGTGCACGCATATCCTGTTCTGACATTTTCGCGTAAGAAGGATAGGGCATTGCCGGGTACATGCGGGTACCATCGGACTTCACACCATAACGCATGGCAGCATCAAACTGTTCGAAGGTGTAATTGCCGATTCCGGTTTCAGGATCTGGAGTAATATTGGTGGTATATATGTTGCCCATCATGGGTACAGCCATCTTCAGACCGCCGGCCAGTGGCTCCCCTTCCGGGATGCTGTGGCAGGCTACACAGTTGCCGAGCCTGGCAACATATTCACCGTGAGAAAGCCCGGCGGCTTCAGCCTGAGCTGCACTGTCTGTGGCATAGGAAGATTCTGTAGTGACGGCTCCGGAATCGCAGCCTGTCATGACGACTGCAACAAGAGAGGCTGTCAGCAACTTTCTAAAATCCATAGTTTTCCCCTGAAATTATTGTTTGAGTCTGAGTTAGACGAGGTTACCACTATCAAGATTAAAATAACATCTCTGGAAGCGTTATAAACAGTGGCTTTGAGTTGATTGAACTTATTGGGTTTTCCTGTCGGCTCTTATCTTCTATGCTAGCTAATTCTCATCTGAAAACATGCCCAATCGGGTGCAGGAGTTGAAAATTGAGTAAACCTAGGGTGCTTGTTACCCGTCGCTGGCCCGAGTCTGTTGAAAAAGCTATGGCCATCAATTTTGAAGTCACGCTCAATGATGATGATCACGCCATGTCGGCGGATGAACTGGCAAAGGCGCTTCAGGAATATGATGCGGTCTGCCCATGTGTCACAGATAGTATGCCGCATTCCCTGTTCGGCGCGAATTCTATCAAGACCCGAATCATCGGCAACTACGGCGTTGGTTTTGATCATATTGCTATAGATGCGGCCAAGTCCAAAGGAATTGTGGTCACCAACACACCGGATGTGCTTACTGATGCTACTGCAGACCTGGCTATGACGTTAATGCTGATGCTTGCCAGGCGCGCCGGCGAAGGAGAACGGCAATTACGAGCCGGACAATGGCACGGTTGGTATCCGACACACCTCATGGGCACACAGGTGACCGGAAAGTCGCTAGGTATAGTCGGTATGGGAAGAATAGGTAAGGCTATTGCAGAAAAGGCTCACTTTGGCTTTGGCATGAAAATTCTTTATCACAACCGCAAGCCCATACCTGAATCAGAGGAAAGGCGATTAAATGCCGAGTACTGCACCGAGCTGACATGGTTGATGAGTAAGTCTGATTTTGTGTCCTTGCATTGCCCGAGTAGTCCGCGCACGAAAGGCATGGTTAATGAAAAAACTCTGGCCTGCATGCGCCCCGACGCCTTCCTTATCAATACCTCCCGAGGTGACGTTGTGGAGGAAAAGGCGCTTATCAAGTTTCTTCAAAAAGGCTTAATTGCTGGGGCGGGTCTTGATGTTTATGACAATGAGCCAGAACTACCCCAGGCACTGTTGGCTCTCGATAACTTAGTCCTGCTGCCGCATCTCGGCAGCGCTACGAAAGAAACCCGTACCGCAATGGGAATGCGTGTTCTAGGCAATCTTAATGCCTTCTTTAACGGTGAGGAGCCGCCCGACAAACTCTGATGCAGTGTGCGCTTCCCTAATTGAATTCGATGAGCTAGCCAATACCACAAACACCTTAAAGTAATAAAATAAAGATATATCAACAAGATACGATTCCAGCAGTGTGTAAACCAATGTCCGGTTCACGCGTTATTGAAGGGTATAGTATTAAAGGAAAGAGTAAGCATTCGGCATGGCCCCAACCTTCAACAATACTCTTTCGGGTGCATGTGACTCTTTGATAGCTCTGGGCTATGATAATTGCCAGGAACAGGGTGAAAGTAGGAGTAAGGCGCTGGATAAACACCAGGCGTTGGAGAGGTTTCTTGCCTCTGTGGAAAAGCGCGCCTTTCGAATTGCGCAAATTGCTACGAGTAATTCGGATGAAGCCTTTGATATCGTCCAGGACGCCATGTACAAACTTGTGGAGAAATATTCCGGCAAAAATGAAGAGGAGTGGCCGCCTCTTTTCCATCGTATTCTGCAAAGCCGAATCAGGGACTGGTATCGACGAAACACAGTCAGGAATCGTTTCAGATCATGGCTCAGCAGCAGTAACGACGATAATGAAGATCCGATCCAGACGGTCGAGGACATGGCAGGAAGAAGTCCTGAAATGCAGCTGCAAAGCGGCCGCAGCATGGAGGCCCTAGAAACGGCCCTGCAGCACCTACCCTTGAGACAGCAGCAGGCCTTTATCCTTAGGGCCTGGGAGGGGCTTAATGTGCGGGAGACCGCGAGCGCTATGTCCTGTGCAGAGGGCAGTGTGAAGACGCATTATTCAAGAGCGATTCATAGTTTGCGTGAAACGCTGGGTGAACATTGGCATGAATGAGCAAGAAATCAACTTGAATTATCAGGCCTCTGAAAAAGCACTCCTTGAAAATGTCAGAGAAGAGCTAGACCGCAGCTGCGATCGCTTGGACGGGCATACCCAGTCGCGCCTTAACAGTATTCGTCATGCTGCTCTTGAACACGCGCAGAAAAACACGGGCAGGATGTTGCTGGCACCATTTGGTGGACTGGTGACAGCCTGTCTATTGCTGGTGATTGTGATGGGTTATTACCCGCAGCAGTCTGAAGTTAGGTCGCCTGATATTCCCGCGGTTTTACCAATGGAGGATCTGGATATCTTGATGTCCAATGAAAGCCTGGATTTTTTTGAAAACCTCGAGTTCTACAATTGGATAGAGGAGAATGAATCGTCAGTCTAGCACTGTGCTTTGCCTGCTTACGTTTTTTTCATGCCAGGCAGGTGCGCAGTAAAACGATAGCAGTGAAGTGTCCAATTCCGAGTCGGAATTCCTGTTTATCGATATGCAGGAATTTCTGGGTGAATTTGAAACACAGGTGAGTGAATGTATAAACCCTGAACTTCATGGCACTGATGCCTTAGCTGACCTTGATAGCCTGGCGGATGGAAATGCTGTAACCAATACAGATGAGAGGCCCCTGTCGACCCCCCAAGCGAGATAATTGAGTAAGCTGGAAGTAAAAAAAGTTGAATTTATGAAACTGAGATTTCTGTCAACATTTTTCCTGTTAAGCGTGCTGTCAGCGACAGCCCAGGCGCAGGAAGGCATCGCTTGGAATGAATTGCCGGGCGAGCTTCAGGACATTCTTGGTCCAATGCAGTTGCAGTGGGACCAGTTGTCCCCGGCGAGGCAACAGCGCCTGATGAATGGTGCGAGGCGCTGGCAATTACTGAGTCCTGATCAGCGCAGCCAGGTGGAGCAGCGGTTCAGAAACTGGATGCAGCGCTCTCCTGGACAGCGCAACATGATTCGGAACCGTTTCCAGCGTTTTCAGAACATGAATCCGGAACGTCAGCGCGCATTGCTCAACCGCTCTGGACGCTTCAGAAACCTGTCCCCGGAACAGCAGGAAAGGATGCGTAGGCGATTCGAGGAGGCGCAGTCCCGGCGCAACGATGTCGCTCAATAGCAACAGCTTATTACTGGTATTAAATACACGCCTGTTATAGATATTAGACCAACAACCTTTTTCACTCGAGGTAAGTGATGAAAAATCGGATTATCCATTCATTTTCAATCATGTTGTGCCTGGTACTGGTCAATAGTGCACTGCAGGCCCAGCAAGCGCGTACGGGCACCAATCTCAAGTCCAAGTCCATGCCTTACACTACGCTGCATCTAAATGAACCAGACGAAGTCAGCAGAATCCGCGAGCTCATGGTCCAGGGTAAAAAAGGCGAGGCACTGTCAGCAGCAGAAAACTACATTAAGAAAGTAGAGCGTTTGCTGCTGCCTGGAGAGACCATTCAGAAGTACTATGCTTACAACGCTTACTGCACTGTTTTGACCAGCCACGGCAGAATCGAGGAGGCTGTGAATTCATGCTCTGCTGCCATGGAGCAGGAGCCTTTAAAATGGAGTGCTGTGAATAACCGCGGCACTGCCAAACTTGTTGGTGGTGAAGTGGAAGAGGCGCTGTCTGATTATCGAACCGCCCTGTCGCTGGTCGAAGATGGAAACGCCAGCGCCCAAGACACGATACTGCACAACATTACCCTGGCCGAGGGTAGGCTGCCCTAATAAAAGCCTATCCTGCCCGGCGTTCAAATTCCTGCATAAAGGACGCAAGCGCTTGGCAGCCTTCCAGCGGCATGGCATTGTATATAGAAGCCCTGACACCACCCACCAGTCGGTGACCTTTTAGTGCGTAGAGACCATTTTCCAATGCCTCGTCAAGGAATTTCTTTGTCAGCTCATCGTTCGGCAGCGTGAAGGTCACATTCATATGAGAGCGGTCGCCTACAAAAGCGGCACCCTGATAGAAACCACTATTATCGATGACGCCATAGAGCAGGTCTGCCTTTTCGGCATTAACCTTGGCCATGGCCTCCACTCCACCCTCGTTTTTTATCCACTCCATTACAAGACACATTGCATAAATGGCAAAGGTATTGTTGGTGTTGGACAGGGAATGGGAGCTTTCATACACCTTATAATCGAGAAGTGAAGGTGTGTGCTTCATGGCATGACCAATGAGATCCTCGCGCACAATCACCAGTGCGGTGCCGGCAGGCCCTAGGTTTTTCTGGAGGCTGGCAAACATAAGTCCCAGCTTCGAGAAATCCACGGGCCGGGAAAATATGTCGGAGGTGGCATCTACTACCAATGGTATATCACCAAGGTTCGGATATTCCTTGTACTGGGTACCGTAAATCGTATTATTGCTTGTAATATAAGCATATGAAGAATCGTCAGGCACCATGTCTCTAGTCAGCGGTGGCAGGCGATCGTAGTTGGTCTTTTCTCCGCTGCTGGCGATAATAATGTCACCGTAGCGTGCGGCTTCGACATTGGCCTGTTTCGAAAAGTTTCCGGTTTCACTGTATACAGCCATGCCTGCCGGTTTAAGCGGTAGGAGATTCATCGGCACGGCTGAAAACTGCATCCTCGCCCCGCCATGAGTGTAAAGAATCCTGTAGTTGTCGGGCAGGGATGCCACTTCTCGTACTAGCTCATCACAACGGTCAATTACAGCTTCAAATTCTTTGGAGCGGTGACTTATCTCTATGACGGATACACCCATGCCGTGATAATCCAGAAATTCTTCCTGAATCTGCTTCATTACCGGGATCGGCAGCATAGCCGGACCCGCGCCAAAATTGAAAACCTGATTGCTCATGTCTTGTAATACTTGATTTTTTGCGTATTGGATTAGTTGATGCAGTTAGATGAGCCAGACCTTTATTACATGGTCAATGGCGCGAATCTCATCGAGGGTTTCCTCACCGGGAGCCGATTCGATATCAATAAGGTTATAAGCAATATCATCACGGCTCTTGTTGAGCATGTCCATAACATTGATGTCCTTGTCTGCAAGAATCGATAAAATTTGGCCAAGCATTCGCGGAACATTCTGGTTGATAATGGCGATACGATAGCCGCCCGACCGTTCCAGGGATAGCGAGGGAAAGTTAACAGAATTGCTAATGTTGCCGTTTTCCAGGAAGTCTTTAAGCTGATCGACAGCCATGATGGCGCAATTTTCCTCGGCCTCATCAGTGCTGGCACCGATATGTGGCATCAGGATGGTTTGCTTATGCAGCAGCAGCGCGGGGGTAGGAAAGTCTGTTACGTAGTTGGCCAGGCGTCCCGAGTTTAGTGCTTCCACCACAGCCTGCTCATCGACGATTGCGTCGCGGGAAAAGTTCAGCAGAACGGCACCCGATTTGAAGTAGTTAATGACCTTGCGGTCAATAAGGTTGCGGGTGGATTCGACCACCGGTAGGTGTAGTGAAACAAAGTCAGACCTGGAGATCAGGGAGGTCAGGTTTTCTTGTTTCTCAATCTGATTGGCAAGACGCCAGGCTGCTTCGACTGAAATCTCAGGATCATAGCCGAGTACATTCATACCAAGCTGTATCGCAGCATCAGCTACCTGTGCGCCGATGGCACCCAGGCCGATAATGCCAAGGGTTTTTCCTTTCAGCTCTATTCCCTTGAAGTTTTTCTTTTCGGCTTCCACGAGCTTGGAAAGCTCAGCCGCTTCAATATCGTCGGGCTGGTCATGTACCCAGTTAACTCCAGGTAAAATTCCTCGAGATGAAAGAAGTAAGCCACAGAGGACAAGTTCCTTCACAGCATTGGCGTTGGCGCCCGGGGTATTGAATACAACGATACCTTTATTCGTATAATCCTCCACAGGAATGTTGTTCACGCCGGCACCGGCACGGGCAATTGCCTTCAGATTGGGGTTGATGTGATCGAGCGACAGTTTCTGGCTGCGTACCAGAAGTGCGTCTGCATTGTCAGTATCCGAAGAGACCTTGTAGTCCTGTTTTGAAAAACGGACTAGCCCCTTCTCAGAAATCTGATTGAAGGTCTGAATCTTAAACATTTTGAAGGTATTACCTTTGGGAGATTTTGGGATGAAGTCCCAAAATAATTAAGGAGCAGATTTATACAGGGAAATACCTGAAAAATCTAGACAAGTCTGGGAAAATCTTCCACTACAATCTGCAAATATTGCAGGCCAAAACGCAGGAAAATAATGGTGCAGGATTGGCATCTCTACATAATCCAGACAGCCTCCGGAAGTTATTACACGGGCATCACCACTGATCCCGAGAGGAGGCTTCATGAGCATCGCTCAGGAAAAAAGGGAGCCAAGAGCCTAAGGGGTGAGGCGCACTTGCAAATGGTGTTCACCATGAAAGCCCAAAACCGCAGCGAGGCCTCGGTCCTAGAGGCCAGGGTCAAGAAACTCTCTCACCAGGAAAAAGCCGCACTGGTTGCCGGCAGCAAGACCATCCTTGCCCGCATTGCCCCCTGAATGCCGGGGCTGATGTTCTGCGCTATAATATACGGTTTTAGCGCGGACTATTTCGATGACGGAAGCAGAAAAAATCGTAAAGTTGCAGATGCAGGAACTGGGACAGCAGGCCAGGGCGGCGTCGCGCCTGATGGCTTCTGCTGAAACCAGTGCCAAGAATACCGCGCTGCTGGCCGCCATGGAGGCAATTGATTCCATGCGCACGGCCCTTGCTGAGGCCAATGCCAGGGATCTAAAGGCCGGTGAAGAGAAAGGACTTGATGCCGCCATGCTCGATCGCCTGGAGCTTACCGATGCCAGGATAGAAACCATGCTGGAAGGGTTGAAACAGGTGGCTAGCCTGGCCGACCCAATAGGAGAAATCACCGATCTTCGATATATGCCCAGCGGGATCCAGGTTGGTAGAATGCGAGTGCCTATTGGTGTGATCGGCATCATTTATGAATCACGTCCGAACGTCACCGTGGAAGCGGCAAGCCTGTGTCTTAAATCCGGCAACGCCACCATCCTGCGCGGCGGTTCCGAGGCTTTTTATTCCAACCAGGCGATAGCCAAATGCATACGCAAGGGGCTCGAAACAGCAGGGCTGCCTGAAACGGCAGTGCAGGTGGTCGGCACCACTGACCGTCTTGCTGTTGGTGAGCTAATTACCATGCCGGAATATGTTGACGTGATTGTGCCCCGAGGTGGCAAGGGCTTGATTGAACGCATCAGCAAAGACGCCAAAGTAGCCGTGATCAAACACCTAGATGGCATCTGTCATGTCTATATCGACGATGGGGCCGATATTACCAAGGCGGTGAATATCGCCTTGAATGCGAAAACGCATCGCTATGGGGTTTGCAACGCGATGGAATCACTGCTGGTTGCCGAGTCCATGGCCGAGACCATACTGGGTCAGCTTGAACAGTTATATAACGACTTTGATGTGGAAATTCGCGGCTGTGAAAAAACCCGCGCCATCATGTCCGAAGCCAAACCCGCCACCGAGGAAGACTGGAATACCGAGTACCTGGGGCCAGTGCTTTCGATAAAAGTAGTGGCCGGTATTGATGAAGCCATAGAGCACATCAATACTTACAGCTCTCAGCACACGGATACCATTGTGACCGAGGATTATTCACGTGGGCGCCGCTTCCTACGTGAAGTCGATTCAAGTTCAGTCATGATCAATGCCTCAACGCGTTTTGCTGACGGCTTTGAATATGGGCTGGGTGCCGAGATTGGCATTTCCACTGACAAGATTCATGCCCGCGGTCCGGTGGGACTCGAAGGCCTGACTTCCCAGAAATTTGTCGTTCTGGGTGATGGGCATATCCGAAAATAAACCTGATTTGAACGACCATTCATCCCCAGTAAATGATCTCGGCCTGATGGGGGGTATGTTTGATCCTGTCCACTTTGGCCACCTCAACCTTGCAGAAAATGTTCTTAGGCAGCTGTCACTTGATGAGCTTCATTTTGTTCCATGTGGCATACCTTCCCATCGTGGTAGCCTGGTGGCACCCAGCGAGCATCGCTTAGCGATGCTGGAATTGGCGATCGGGGATGAAAAGAGGTTCAGAGTTGATGACAGGGAATGTCTCTCCAGCGAAACCTCCTACAGCTTTAACACCTTGGCTGCAGTGCGCGAAGAGAGACCGGACTGCCGCCTGTATTTCGTGATGGGCCTTGATGCGTTCAATTCCCTTCCGAGCTGGTACCGCTGGAAAGAAATTTTTGACCTTGCCCACATAATAGTAGCGCACAGGCCAGAATTTAAGCTTGAATACACTGATGAACTGGCCGACGAATATGAAACCAGGACTGTCTCCACGGTGGAGGAACTAAGGCAGCAGTCCTTGGGGAACATATATTTTGCTGAAATAAGGGAAATGAATGTTTCCTCCACCATGGTCAGGCATCATATTGCAGGACATAAGCCGCTTGAGTCATTACTGCCCGCCGCGCTCATTGAATATATAGAAACTAAAAAATTGTACACAGAGGATTAAACTTCTTGAACGCTGAAGAAATTAAAGCATTTGCCATTGCATCTCTTGATGACATGAAAGGCCAGGACATTTCCTGCCTCGAGGTTTCAGGTATCACCACTATTGCTGATTACATGATTGTCGTTACTGGCACCTCCACGCGGCACGTCAAATCAATCTCCGATAAACTGGAAAAGGATTTCAAGAATGCAGGCGGGACTGTAGTCGGTGTTGAAGGACATGGTCAGGCAGAGTGGATACTGATCGATCTTGGCGATGTTATCGTGCATGTCATGCAGGATGAAACAAGAAAACTGTACGACCTTGAATCGCTCTGGGGAATGACTCCAGCCTCTTCGGGATCCTGATTCTTTTTCATGAAGATCAACCTGGTAGCAATTGGTTCAAAGATGCCTGGCTGGGTTGAAACCGGCACAGGGGAATACCTTAAGCGCCTGCCCAAAAATTTTTACCTGTCTGTAACTGAACTGCCGCTTGTGAAACGCTCCAAGTCTGGTCCTGATGTCAGCAAGCTTTGCGAAATAGAAGGGCAGTCACTTCTGAAAGCGGTTCCTGCAGGTAATCACATTATTGCGCTTGATGTTAAAGGCAAGCAGCATTCAACTATGACCATGGCCGAGCGCTTAAAGGATGTCATGGAGGATGGCAAAGATATTTCCATGCTGGTTGGTGGTCCTGATGGTTTATCACGGGAATGTCTGGATGCAGCAAACGAAATATGGTCCCTGTCCGAATTAACATTACCGCACACTATTGTTAGAATTGTCGTTGCAGAACAAGTATATAGAGCATGGAGCGTCCTTAACGGGCATCCTTATCATAGGGAATAGTTGACAGGTTTTGGCACATAATTTTGAATGGATGTTTAAATACTGGCTTGATTAAACATTTTCATTGCAAATAACAGGTTGGTATCAAGCAATATCATTTTATGGCTGAAAAAGTAACACTCCAGGATCACCAGCTTGAACGGAAAATAGTTCTGTCGCGCCTTATTGTCGGCGGAATAATCTCTTTCCTTCTCATTCTTCTCTTGTTTGCCCGCGTTTTTTACCTGCAGGTTAGCCAGTTTGAATACTATTCAACAAAATCCGACAGCAATCGCATTCGTATCCAGTCAATTGTGCCAACGCGTGGACTTATTTATGACCGTAACGGCGTACTGCTCGCCGAAAATATTCCCAGCTTCACGCTGTCACTTGTCAGGGAATACGCCGGCGATATAGACCAAGCGGTTGATATTATTGCCTCGCTTATCTCACTAACAGAAGATGATGTCGACAAGTTCAGAACCCGCCTGCGCAATAGAAGCGTACCCTTTTCAGCCGTTCCCGTTCGCTATAATTTGAGTGAAGAGGAAATCGCCAGGATTTCCGTTAACCAGTATCGTCTTCCTGGAGTAAGTGTTGATGCCGAACTGGTGCGTTACTACCCGGAGGGTGAGTACTTTGCCCATACTGTCGGTTACCTTGGCAGTATTACGGAAGATGAACTTAAAAGACTTGATCCTGTGAATTACAGCGGCACTCATCAGATCGGGAAAATGGGTGTTGAAAAATATTACGAAGATATTCTTCACGGCACGGTGGGTTATGAAACTGTTGAGAAAAATACTCACGGACAGGTGATGAAAGTGCTGGATCGCACCGATCCGGTTTCCGGCCAGGATATCGTGCTACACCTCGACAGTAGCCTACAAAAAGCTGCTGTAGAAGCATTGGGTGATTATCGCGGAGCTGTTGTAGCGCTCGATCCGCATACAGGCGGTGTGCTTGCACTGGTAAGCAAGCCAGCTTTTGATCCTAATCTTTTTGTGCAAGGAATCAGCCGTAATGAGTTTGCTCGCCTGAATGATCCGGTAAAAACCCCAATGTTCAACCGTGCGCTGGCCAAGTATGCCCCTGGCTCCACCTTCAAACCTTTTCTGGGGCTGGCTGCGCTAAATTACGGATTAAGAACTTGGGAGCAGACAGTGAGTGATCCGGGCTATTACATTCTGGAAAACGAAGAGCATGTATATCACGACTGGACATGGTGGATTAATGAGACCGGGCATGATCAAGTTAACCTACAGGAGGCAATTTTTCAGTCCTGTGATGTTTACTTTTATGACCTTGCTGTCGACATGGGCATCGACAGGATGCATGACTTTCTGTTCCGCTTCGGATTTGGCCGCAACACCACGGTAGATTTACCTGATGCTAGTACCGGAACACTGCCGTCACGCCAATGGAAGATCGAGACATTTGGGCAGAACTGGTATCCCGGCGACACTCTGAATTCATCCATTGGGCAGGGATTTACCCAAGCGACACCGATGCAGCTGGCCACGGCAACACTTCTTATGGCAAACAAGGGTCAATGGATGAAGCCGGGAATACTAAAGCAAATTGGCCTGGAGGGCGCGCCCATTTCACCAAACCGTTCCTTGCCTGACATTGAACTGGTAGACCCTGCTGACTGGGACTTTATGCATGAATCCATGGCCATGGTGGTGCATAAAGGCTCTGGCGGTTACCGTAATACTGGTACCGCTTATCCGTATATCGCCATGGAAAGGGCCATGCCTTACAGGATGGCGGGTAAATCTGGAACTGCGCAGGTCGTCGGTATGCCGGAAGATTTTGATAATGATGCAGAAGTGCCTGAACAATATCGTGACCATGCCCTCTTTATTTCCTTTGCGCCGGTAGAAAATCCCCAGATTGCATTGGCAGTTTTCGTCGAGCATGGTGAAGGCGGTAGCTCAGTAGCTGGTCCCATCGCTAGGGAGGTGATTGATGCCTATCTGCTGGAAGAAGGTCAGCTTAAACCGGAATTTATTTTTCCCCAGATTTCAGAAGAAGAAGCGACGGATACTGAAGCATCGACTGTAAGCGGTGATGCAGTTGCCGGCGTTGTCCGTGAATCACAGTTAGTGACGATTAATGAATAAGCTGCAGGTGAGATCTTGAACAGTCAGGATTTTGTCAGGCAAATGGGTTTCGTGGGCCAGGACCTTGGCCGTCGCAAAAGTTTCTGGGAAACCTTTCACATTGATTTTCCTCTTCTCGTCGCATTAATGATCCTGCTGGGGTTTGGCCTGATGGTGCTCTACAGCGCCACCGACGGCAGTCTGCCCCAGATGCAGCGGCAGATTGCTTTTATTATCGCCTCTTTCTTTATCATGCTCGCTGTGGCACAGGTCGACGTGCGCATACTGCGCCTATGGGCGCCATGGATGTATCTCGGTACGATGGGTTTGCTGATTGCTGTAAAATTTGTTGGCAGTACCGGCGGCGGTGCCCAGCGCTGGCTTGACCTGCCTTTGCTTCCTCGCTTCCAGCCTTCAGAGATCATGAAGGTTGTTCTGCCATTATGTATTGCGGGCTATTTCTCCAGGAGAGCGATTCCCCCCAGGTTCAAGCATGTGTTCTGGTCGCTGGTTTTAGTCATGCTGCCGGCGGCACTGATCTCGATCCAGCCAGATCTGGGTACGGCATTACTGATCGCCGTCTCGGGGCTGTTTGTGCTGTTGCTGGCCGGCATCCGCTGGAAACTCGTGTTTTCCTTCATTGGTGTTGCCATACTTTCCAGCCCCGCACTTTGGTTGTTTTATATGTCCGACTACCAGAAGCAGAGGATCAAGACCTTGCTGAATCCGCAGAGCGACCCGCTAGGAGCGGGCTGGAATATTATCCAGTCGCAAACCGCTATTGGGTCGGGAGGCGTTAACGGCAAGGGATGGCTCAATGGTGTGCAGTCCAGGCTCGATTTTCTACCCGAAGGGCAGACAGATTTCATCGTGGCTGTCCTCGCAGAAGAGTTTGGCCTGGTCGGAATGCTGTTCCTGCTTATTCTCTACATGGCAATTATTGGTCGAGGCCTTTATATCGCGGCCATGGCCCGGGATACTTTCAGCCGCCTGCTGGCCGGCAGCATCATCCTTACCTTTTTTGTTTATGTTTTCGTGAATATAGGCATGGTTAGCGGAATACTTCCGGTGGTGGGTGTGCCGCTGCCAATGGTCAGCCTGGGCGGCACCGCGATACTGACCCTGATGGTGGGCTTTGGCATCCTCATGTCCATTCATACCCATAACAAGCCATTGATTCCCTGAATTAAGGTACAATCAGCTTCTCGAATTACAGGAGGGTGAGAGATCCAGTGACTATTGGATCTGCCACGACCAAGTTACTGATTCTTCTGCTGGCTGTTTCCCTGACAGCCTGTGTAAGTCCAACCTCCCCCCAAAAAAGGGGATCCGGCCGTTACGAAATGGCCAATGACAGTCCTGTACTCGAGCCCATCGATTTTTCTGCTATTCCTGCCGTGACCCCCGGGCCGGTTGAGAGAACCATGGCTGGCAATAAAAGCCCGTACGAAGTGAATGGTAAAACCTACTATGTGTTGCCAACAGAGATTGGTTACGAGGAAACTGGTTATGCCTCCTGGTATGGGCGAAAATTTCATGGGCACCTGACGTCAAACGGGGAGATTTACGACATGTTCAGTTACTCGGCTGCACACAAGTCATTGCCGATCCCAGGGTTTCTGGAAGTCACGAACCTGGATAATGGAAAACAACTCGTCGTGAGAGTGAATGACCGCGGGCCTTTTCATGAGGACAGGATAGTGGATTTATCCTATGCTGCAGCGGCTTATCTTGGTTATGCCGACAAGGGCACTGCAAGACTAAGAATCCGTTCGCTGCCACCGGAAACCCCCGCATCGCTGACGGAATCATCCGATTTTGACGCTATGCAGGAACAGTTTATCCAGGAACGTGCACTCATCGAGGAAGGCGCTGGGCAGGAATACCTGCAGGTTGCAGCTTTCAGTAATCTTGAAAGTGCCAGGAAACTTCTTGCCCAGTTAACCGCCTACACTTCACTGCCGGCATTCATTCGCAGTGATGAGGATGTGCAGTCAGGCAGCTATCTGCATAGAGTGCGCCTGGGTCCCGTAAATGAGACAATAGACCTCCAGAGATTGATCAACATAATAATAGATGCCGGACTTGGCACGCCATTCAGGGTCAGACAATAGGTAAAAACTGATAGGCAAGAATACGAGAGGAAAGACCATACCCATGTTTAGAACAAAACAACCTTCTACCATGACAAGACCAGGAAAATGGCCGCTAAGCGGAGTGATCGCCTCGATCGGCGTGTTGCTGTGCGCCCAGGTGATGGCGCAGCAGGCCATTATTCCAAGGCCCCCACAGATAGCAGCCACCAGCTACATCCTCGTGGATGCGACGACCGGTGAGATACTGGTGGAAAACAATGCCGATATTCCACTGCCGCCGGCAAGCCTGACCAAAATCATGACTTCCTACGTAGCTGCCAACGAAGTGAAGCAGGGCACTGTCACTCTGGAGGACATGGTCAATGTCAGCGTCAAGGCCTGGCAAATGGAAGGCTCGAAGATGTTTATCCAGGAAGGAACCCAGGTCAGGTTTGAGGACCTGCTGCGCGGTATGATTATCCAGTCGGGTAATGACGCCAGCGTAGCTATTGCCGAGCATATTGCCGGCAGTGAAGATGCCTTCGCCGACATGATGAACCAGCATGCCGAGCTTCTTGACCTAAGTAACAGCTACTTTCTTAACGCGTCGGGATTGCCTCAAGCCCAGCACACCATGTCCGCACGTGATCTGGCCACGCTGTCGGTAGCCCTGATCGAAAGGTTTCCCGATCACTTTGCCATGTACGCAGAAAGAGAATTTACCTACAACGATATTCGCCAGCCTAACCGCAACAGCCTGCTTTTCCGCGACCGTAATGTTGACGGTATAAAGACCGGCTATACCGAGGAAGCAGGCTACTGCTTGGTGGCATCAGCCACGCGCGATGATATGCGCCTGATTACTGTCGTAATGGGGACTAATAGTACCGATGCCAGGGCAATCGAGACTCAGAAGCTGCTTACCTACGGTTTTCGATTCTATAAGACCCATCAGCTCTTTGAGGACAGACAGGTGCTTTCTACTGACAGGGTCTGGTCAGGCAAGACCAATGCGGTCGATATTGGTATAGATGAAGGGGTCAATGTCACGATTCCCCGTGGTCAGGAAGACAACCTTGAAACGGAACTGGTGATTAACGAAACCCTGCGAGCCCCCATAGCGGCCGGCCAGGTCCTTGGCAATGTCACTATCAAACTTGGTGACATGGTTTATTATGACGGTCCCGTTGTCGCCATGGAAGATGTGGAAAGAGGGAGTTTTATCAAGCGTCTTATGGATTTCCTGCACCTGTTCTTCCTAAGCCTGTTTTCTTGATACGGGTAATTTGTAACTCCGTAATACCCAATACTCATGGAAAAAGAATCAGTCCAAATCGAGTTTCCCTGTCGATACCCGATCAAGATCATGGGCCTTGATGAAGACGGTTTCAGTGAAGCCATCATCGAAATCATTCGCCTGCATGCGCCTGAATTGAATGACGAGGACATTAGTTTTCGCCCTAGCCGGCATGGCCGGTACCTGGCTGTAAACGTCACTATCCTGGCGAAGGGGGTAGAGCAGCTGCAAAACATTTTTGATGACCTCAAGGCCAGCGGCCGTGTAGCCATGGTGTTGTAGCCAACCCTCCGTCCTCACCGTGACCCCTGTTAATCAACCGCTGACTTTTGAAGACCTCGGAACCGTTGATTACGAGTCTACCTGGTCAGCTATGAACGCCTTCACCCTTGGCAGGGATGAAAATCAGGAAGATGAATGCTGGTTTCTCCAGCACAACCCGGTTTTCACCCTTGGGCAGGCCGGAAAACCTGAACATATTCTCAATCCCCACCAGATTCCCGTTGTGAATACCGACAGAGGCGGGCAGGTGACTTACCATGGCCCCGGACAATTGGTGGCCTACCTGCTTGTTGATATCAAAAGACGAAAAATCGGTATCAGGCAACTGGTGGACCTGATTGAAAATAGTATTATCGAGCTGCTTGATGGCTATGGTATTGTCGCCGCTACCCGTAAGGGCGCACCAGGTGTCTATGTAGAAGAGAAAAAAATTGCGGCCCTTGGACTGCGCATCAAGCAGGGCTGCTCCTACCACGGCCTTAGTCTGAATGTGGACATGGATCTGGAACCTTTTTCATATATTAACCCTTGCGGTTATCCAGGAATGAGCGTCACGCAGTTGCGCGAACTTCTCGAAGAGCCCCAGGAAAACCTCTTTAAAGATGTGCAAGCCAGGCTGCAGTCAATCCTTAGCCGCCCTCTGCTATAATTTGCCCGCTGCAGGAAATAAACATGACTGAACAAACTATTAAACCTGTCGTCCAGGGCGAAAAACTTCGCGGCGCTGAGAAAGTGGCGCGTATACCAGTAAAGATTATTCCAACCACAGAACTCCCCAAAAAGCCTGACTGGATAAGAGCCACTTTTGGCAATAAAGAAAAAGTCGAAAGAATCCGCTCAATCCTCAGGAAGCACAAGCTAAGTTCAGTGTGTGAAGAAGCGACCTGTCCCAACCTTGGTGAATGCTTTAGTGGTGGTACAGCTACCTTCATGATTATGGGCGATATTTGTACTCGTCGTTGCCCCTTCTGCGATGTTGCCCATGGCAGACCCAATGCCCTGATGGAAAATGAGCCGCGTGAACTGGCAGAGGCCATTGCCGAGATGGAGTTGAGATACGTAGTTGTTACCTCGGTTGACCGGGATGATCTTAGGGATGGCGGTGCTGATCATTTTGCCCGCTGTATCGAGGAAACCCGAAAGCTAAATCCCGGCATCAAACTTGAGATACTCGTCCCCGATTTCCGGGGCAGGGGAGATATTGCCATTAATATCCTAAATAAAACCCGGCCCGATGTTTTCAACCACAACCTTGAAACTGTTCCGCGCTTGTACAGAGAGGTAAGACCTGGATCGGACTACAAGTGGTCCCTGGACCTGCTTAAGAAATATAAAGCCATGGCCCCCGAAGTGCTAACGAAGTCCGGCATCATGGTAGGTGTTGGTGAAACCCGTGAGGAAGTAATCCAGGTCATGAAAGATATGTATGCAAACAACGTGGATATGGTCACTATCGGGCAGTACCTGCAGCCTTCGCGAAATCACTTGCCGGTCGACCGCTTTGTTCATCCGGATGAATTTGACGAGTATGCCCGCATTGGTGAAGAAATGGGCTTTCACCATGTTGCCAGTGGCCCTATGGTCAGATCGTCCTATCACGCCGACCAGCAGTCCTCTCTTTAATATGCTTTTTCTGCGGCAACCCTCATGAAAAAACTTGATAACAAGGTAGCGCTGATAACAGGGGCTGCCAGCGGTATTGGTGAGGCAATAGCTCGTCTTTTTGTCGCTGAAGGCGTTGCGGTAATGCTTGTAGACAGGGATGAGGAGCGTCTGTCAGCACTGGCATCGGAGATTGATAATGCAAAAGTGGTTGCCTTCATAGCTGATGTTTCCAGCCAGGAAGACCTGGAAAGTGCTGTCACAAACTGCCTGGATAAATTTAAAGGAATTGATATTGCCGTGCTCAATGCCGGTATCCCAGGCACCAATGCGCCCATTGAGGATTACCCTGTCGATGTCTTTGAGCAGGTGCTTGATATTAATCTGAAAGGAGTGTGGTTGGGGATGCGTGCGGTGATTCCTACGATGAAAGCACAGCAATCAGGCAGTATTATTCTCACCTCCTCAATCCAGGGACTATCAGCACTGGCAGGTACGACAGGCTATACCACCAGCAAACATGCCGTCGTAGGCATGATGAAAGGGGCGGCGCTTGAGCTTGCCGAACATGGTGTGCGTGTCAATGCTATTCATCCTGGATACGTGGAGACGCCGATGATGGCCGCCATACATGAAGAAGTTGTGCCTGATGCACCGGAACAGTTTCAGGCCGCAATTGCTTCAACCGTGCCAATGAAACGCTATGCAAAAGCGGATGAGATTGCCCGGCTAGCCCTGTTCCTTGCCTCCGACGATTCCACTTACTCTACCGGCAGCAGCTTCCTTGCTGACGGGGGTATTCTGGCGGCATTGCCCTCCTGATCAGTAGTTCTCACCCTCAGGCCGAGGCGAGAGCCGGCGTACAAGCAAGGCCAAGTACTATATCCGTTATTTCATCCCAGGGTTTCAATTTAAGGATACCTTTTATTGATTGGTCCACCCGGCGCGCTTTTACCAGAAGTGCTTCGAGACTGTCTTTGCTGTGACTGCGAAGTGCTTGCCCGACGATTGCCGTGCGATTCTGCCAGACGCGCTCTGACTGCATGACGCCGTTGATGTTCTGCCCCCTGCGAATACTGTCCTGCATCCTCAGTAAAGTGCGGATTTCGCGGGTAAGGAAAAACAGGATCTTCAAAGGGTCATCGCCCTCTGAGCGCAGGTGATTGAGAATACTCAGGGCTTTGGCAGATTGCCCGGCCAAGCTGGCATCCGTAAGAGCAAAAACATTAAAGCGGGCATTGTCAGCCACCACCCTTGAGACAATTTCCGGTGTCAGGTCGCGGTCGCCTGCCAGTATGGCGAGCTTGTCGATTTCCTGTGCGGCTGCCAGCAGGTTGCCTTCCACGCGAGCGCAGATAATATTCACGGCATCCTGGTCGGCATTCAATCCGGTCTTCTTTAATCGCTGTCCAACCCAGTTGGGCAATTGCTGAGAGTTGATTGGCCAGACCTGTACCACCACACCCTGCGATTCAATGGCCTTGAACCACTTAGTGGTGAGGGTGGCTTTTTCTATCTTTCCGCTGGTGATCAGCAAGAGATTATCTTCGCCGGGATCCGCAGCATACTGCTGCAGTGCACTTTTGCCGTCGTTATCGAGTTTCGGGGAATGCAGACGAAGGTCGATAATTTTGCTTTCGGAAAACAGAGAGAGACTGTTGGCAGCCTGCAGGAGGATATTCCAGTCAAACTGTTTGCCAGCATCGTAAACCTCACGCTCTGTGAAACTCTGATCACGGGCGATTTTTCTGACTAGGTCACAGGCCTCTTGGACCAGCAGCGTTTCATCACCGCTTATCCAGATAACCGGCGGTAAATTGGCTTGCAGCTTGGAAGGGAGTTGTTCAGGTTTTATGAGCATTGGTCAAAGAATACCAGATAGAACTAACCAGGGTTAACTCGTACAAGGAGGTCCTTGAAACCGGAACGACTTTCTGAACAACCCTGCGAGACATCAATCACCAGATTGCCGCTTTCAGAGTAGCTGACAATGGGTTCAGTCCTGATAACGAGGCTGTCTTCAGTAGCGTAAACGGTATAGGACAGCAGGGGGTCAATATCCCGGTAAACCGAGGAACCGAATGTTGTGTCCACCAGCCAGGGCTCATCCCCGCTGTTTTCAATCTCATCAAAAAAATCGAAAAGCAGGTCAGGTGCAAGGTCGTGAGAAATAGTTTGCCGTGAATTCTGTTGCTGTATATCACTGTACCGGCCTGAAAGGCGGTCAAGACGATAGCGGGGTTCGAATCCGAGGATTACAGCGGCACCTATCCACTTCGTAAAACCGGCATCCAGCTGGAACTGGTCGCCCGAAAGGGAATAGGTTTGCCCTTTGCAGAAATTACCAGTAGTGACAGTAGCAAGGTACTCCATTTCACCCTGCTGGCTGAAATGAAGCCTGGCCACAGGAGATTCCTGGTTAAAGACGCTGTATATGTAGAAGGGTGAAACGGCGAGCAGGGCGATTACTGTCAGTATGACCAAGAGTGAGGAGAAAAAGCAGATTTTCAGAATTTTTCTGACCAAACAGGATTGCCCGCAAGAATTAGCGCTTAATTTGGCCAATTATACAAAGTACAGTTCAGTCTTTCCTGTGCTGGCCTACAAGGTTTTCTAGCGTGACCAGTTCGAATTGATCGCTATTGCAGACATAGTCCAGGATTTTTTCCCCGATTTGCAGCCGGCCTTTATCGATGCCCATAACATGGGGGTGCCAGATGAAAAGAAAATACTTGCTCTGCTCTGCAGCTGCATCCAGGGCCTGGCGCCAGGCATGCTCCACGCCGTCATTTTCTTTTTTCTGCCATAGCCAGTGACTGGCATCCACGCCGACCCATTCCCATGGGGCAGACCAGAGTGTTCGGGTGAGCTGGCATATTTCACCGCCATCCTGTCCTGAGGGACAGAGGCTGGAATCAATGGTGTAACCCAGGTCGGTAATGATCTCACTGGTAAAACGGGTTCTTTTACCCCCCGGCGCCCTGAAGGCTTTTGGCTCAACGCCGTTTTTCCGTATCGCCTCGGTGGCCATGGAGGCAATATCCTGTGCCTTGTTGTATTCGAGAGAGGACCAGAGTTCATGCTGCCAGCCATGCATACCTAGGCGGTGCCCATCCTTGAGGTCCATGGCAATATATTCGGGATAGGTTTCGGCTGCCCATCCTTCGAGAAAATGTGTGATAGTAATATTGAAACGACGGTACAAATCTAGCAGTGCCGGGAAACCCTGCTCCAGGGCGGGACGCTCTCCAGGCGGTCTTGGTTGGCTGATAACTCCCCTACCCAGGTCGGCGGCATCGCCAAGATTATCCATTGTAAAACAGACTTGAGCTGTCATAAGTACCTATTCTGCGGGCTGAAAAGGCGCGAAGCATACTCGACACTAGCCCGTAAATCCATTGGTTTACTCGTTCAAAATCCCTGTGTTAGCATCATTCTATATGTTGGGATCGAACTGACCTCCGGTATACCGGCATAGGGGGAGCTATGAGCAGAAGCCAGAAAGTGATTTTAATGGGCGTTCTCGGTCCGATCTTCCTGTTATGGCATGCAGCTGCCATAGCGCATCATTCTCATGCCAATATCGACCGCAATAAAATTCAGCAGCATACTGGGATCGTGAGCGAATACAGCTGGACCAACCCACATGTTTTTCTGAAAGTCATGGCCCCGAACCCAGCAGGGGACATCGTTGAATACAGTATTGAACTACTACACCCGCCTGGCATGCTGGCAAGAGGTTGGGATAAAGGTACGTTCTCAGAAGGGGACAGGATCACGTGGGAAGGCCCCGCCGACAGAAATCCGCAACGTTACTATTCTGGCTTGACCTGGGCAGAAAGGGGAGATGGCGTCCGTTTTACCACTGAAAAGCGGGAAGAGCTAATTTTGCCTTCGACCGATTTCACAGGTCTCTGGGTTCGGGATTTACGCGGGGCAAGACCTCACTACTTTCCTCCTGCAGACTGGCCCTACACTGCTGTGGGTCAGGCGCTGGTGGATAACTTCAATGAAAACCAGAACCCGATGCTCGAGTGCATGGAGCAGGGGCCGCCCAAGGCGACGCTGCTGCCTTACCCGATCAAAATCAGCCGGCCTGATAACAACACTGTAATGTTTGAGTATGAACTTAGGCATAGCGCCAGGATTATTCATCTTAATGACAGCGGCGAACCCGGTGAGGCTTCACCCTGGGGTTACTCTAAGGGAAGATTCGAGGGTGATACGCTAGTCATTGAAACCCGGAACTTCGCTGAGAATAGATGGGGTTCACACACAGGGGTAGATTCAAGCAACCAGAAGCACCTAGTGGAGAAATTCAGGCTGGGCAACGATGGCTTGGCGCTGGAGGTGGAAATGACGCTTACAGATCCTGTATACCTGTCCGAACCGGTCACCTTTGACTATTACCTGTCCAAGATGCAGGACAGGGACTTAATCGAGGTACCATGTTCTACAAGAAATGCACGTCTGTTTCTGGAAGGCGGTTACACCGGGACTCAGTAAAGGAAAATAAAAATGAAAAAAGCGGGTTTGATAATTAGCCTCATCTTGCTGGTCAGCGCGCAAGTTACAGCACACCATAACACCCAGGCGGAATACGGAGCATTTGGTTCAGATTTTATCACTGTGGAAGGTGTCATCACCGATATTCGTTGGGCCAACCCGCATATACAGGTTGATCTTGAAGTCACAGGGGGAGAATTGCCCAAGTCTGAAATTGGCAGCACCTGGGTAATGAACAGTCATCCAATAGCCATCATGATTGCCTATGGGTTTGAAAAAGAAGAATTCCAGGTTGGTGACACACTGCATCTTCTGACCTGGCGACACGTGCGTGGCATCAACCATTTATGGCCCCGAGCCATTCAGATTAATGACGGCCCTCTGAAATCCAATCTTCGATTTACAGACATGATTGATATTGCCGATGGCACGTTTGATGCGCTGGGAATCACGCCTGCTGCCAACCTGAACGGCTCTTCTCCTCAGCGTTCAGGCTTGCAAACAGTCAGGAAGCTTGAAGCGTTCGGCTATCTTGATGAAGACGGCAACATGATCTGGCCTTTGCCAGGCAGGTAATCAAACGAAATCGTTATCTTTTTTAGTGACCTTAGCCTTTTGATTCAGTCTGACCACATGGTCCCTTGGTGAAAAGGGCTTGGCCAGGAATTCCATGGCACCCTGGCGCTGCACTATGGCTTGTCGGTGTCAGTCGCAGATGCTGCAATATCACTTATGCAAATATCACCAGTTGGTTTTGTACGCTCTCCTTACAAGCAAAAATTTGCTATCCCAAGGCAGCCGGGTCTTGTTGGCGAAGCCGTAGGCGAGATCATTTTTGCTGAGTCGTGTGCCAACCCTAATTGCCTGCGTGAAATAGAGCAGTTCTCTCACCTCTGGATCCTGTTCCAATTTCATGAAACAGCTGAAAAAGGATGGGCGCCGACAGTGCAGCCACCACGACTGGGTGGTAGGAAAAAAGTGGGTGTTTTTGCCAGTCGCTCCACGTTCAGGCCGAACGGGATTGGCTTGTCTGTAGTCACCAACAGGGGATGGTTCCAGCAGGGAGGTGAATTGATTCTTCGGGTAGGAGGAATAGACCTGCTTGACGAGACGCCAATAATTGACATCAAGCCGTACCTGCCCTATGCAGATTGTATTGAAGATGCCACGGCCGGGTATGCCGAAGCAGTGCCGGGCGAAAACTACAGCGTAATCTTTACCCCGGACGCAGAACAGTTCCTGACCAGTGTCCTTGCTGAGTATCCTGAGCTTCGCGAGTTAATCACAGGGGTGCTGAAGCAGGATCCGAGGCCCGCTTGGCGCAAAAAGCCGAAGGATGAAAAAACTTACGGAATGGAACTCTTTGATATCAACATCAAGTGGCGTATTGATAAAGAGGAGATCACTATTTTTCAGATTGAGAAAACAGAAAATTAAAAATTCCGCTTGTAACCTTTCCCCAGTCTTAAGCAGCCAGTAACAATATCCAGAGTTCTACTACCGCTATGATGCCTACCCAGAATATTAGCAACCTATGCGTGAGGTTGTTGTAGGTCAGGTAGATAATTGCATGTAAAACTCTGCTTGCCACGAAGAACCAGGCTGTCGCAATAGCAACCGTTGACTCAACCTGCATGACGATTGCCAGTGTGCCGGCCACGTAAAAAAGCATCGGGAGTTCAAACTGGTTGTTTAGCGCCCTAGTGGTCCTGTGAACGAAGTCCGGCACGACTTCACCTTTCTGGGTTGTCATGGTCAGGTAATATCGTAGGCTGATCTCTTTATTTTTGACGCTTCTGAAGCGCGTAGTGATGGTAATGATGCCAATGCCTAGTGTAAGTACAACCATTGCGAACATAGGGTAAAGCATGGTTACTCCTTCAGGAATCCAGTCCAATCCAGTGAATCCAGCGGCCATGGTAATCCGCCCGACCGAGGGCATGTTCAGTGCCGTCAGGCCAGAGGGTGAGCGTGATCGCAGCTCCTGGATCCTGTCCATCCGGTTCAAACCTGAGCCAGGCCAGTGGCGCCTCCGTGCTGGCTTTGCTGCCGGCTTCTTCTATCAGGGCTTGGTTGGCCCTGCAGGCGGTTTCACCCTGGTATTGCCAGGCAATTGTGTGATAAATGACGTGAGCAGAGCCTTGCCATTTCATCGCCAGTCGGTCTGGCAACCAGTGTGAAATATCAGCCTTGTCTACCGTGTATTTATTTTCTGTCAGGATAGATAAGGCATTCTCAGTACGCTCGAAACGGTCTTCCTGGTCGGCCCAGATGTAGGACAGCAGATGAAGTTTTTCCTCTGCGTTTTGATAATCCACCGGGGCAAGGTCGCATGCACCCCGATCTAAAATCAGGATTTCTCTCGCCTGTGGAGGCGGTGCACCCTTCCACTCGGGGGCCATGAAGACCCCGCTATCTGTATTTCCCCACTCGGTGCTGTCAAGCTTATAGCCGAAACAGTCCCAGCACAGGTTGATGCCCGCGCTGGCGCCCAGTTCAGACAAAGTCAGGGGAAGACCGGTCTTCTCAGCGATTGTAAGAAAACCGGGTAGCAGGACCGAGGAGCGTCGCACTTCGTTGGTTTGCGGGGCGCTATTCAAATAAGGAATAAAGAAATCGGCATGGGTTTGCATGGCGTGACTGACTGCTTTCCAAATAGCATCGTCTGTAACACCTGAATGATAGGGAGGATAAACAGATTTCAGAACTTCGCACTTATCTGAAAGTACGAGAGCGTGCAACGCACCGGCAACACGCAAGGCCAGCGCATGGCTCCAGAATGACTCAGGCTTATTTAGGCTTAACAGGTAGCTAGCACCGGCATGGTCTTCAACTAAATGCTCTGCAAATAAGCGGCATAACCGGACCATAAATGGAGAGCCAAGTTCTTCGCAGTAACCTGCTTGTGTGAGGAAAATTTCCTTAAGTTGTTTTTGCTTGTCCAGTATCAAAAATTGATACCCTCATGGAGTGAGCCAGATTGGTGATGACCAGGCACGTTCCTGTATTGTCAAAGATTTGCCGGGATTAGCTTCCGCTGTATCAAGTCCAAGCGCTGCAGCATCATATACGTGATGCCGTGGAGTTGGTACCTCCAAGACCCTGACGTAATAAAAAGATGGTTGGGAGCTAAAATCCGGATCCTGCCATATCACTGCGAGACGTGGACTGCCCTCTCTATTTTCATAACGTGCCTCGCTGACATTGACAGTAGTCTCAATTGCTGGCAGCTTGCCATTGGTATTTAGAATTCTTTCTCCTGCCCAGGAAACGTTGTAAATTTTCTCGTGTGTGTTGCCAGTCTCATCTATCCAGCCCTTAATGACCTGAATGCGATCTAGGTTGCCGCTTGCAGGGTCGCTTGTGGCCTCAATCAGCAGACTAAATGAAGTTTCATTTTTTGGTATAAGCAAATCACTGCCCATCGGCACCCCGTCTCTATAACCCACTGATGCTATATTTGCAGTTTCAGGATCTAACTCTGGAAAATTGAAGCTGCCAAATACTCGTAGTGAAATGCGTGGTCCCGATGTAGCAAACACTTCCCGTCGCATGAAGGCATTGAATATGCCCTCTCGACTATTTTCTTCAGCCCAAACGCCGGCCAGGCCAGAGGCAGAGACCTCCCAAGCAGACATAAGCCCTAAAGTCTTATCTGGCCTGTCCTCTGGCAACGTATCCAATCCCGACTTACCCATAAAATTGTTTTCCTCGACGCTAGCGAGACCGGTATGAGAATCGGTTGAACCTATCATCCCGAGCCTGTAGGGGTTCACTCCCAGTTCTTGTTCTAAAAGCAGTCCTGTTCTCAGCGCAGGACGGATATAGGAACCGGGCAATGGCTCTGCGGGTTGGCCGCTGAATAAAAATTCACGTAACTCGAAAGCGGCAAATTCATCGGTTGGTGCAAGCACTGGATGAGTCTCTGAAGTTCCCTTGTACTGGGTTACCTCTATTACTGGTTCCCAACGTAGACGAAATTCAGCATCGGCCAGCGTCATTGCATTGCCTTGGCTATCCGTATTACTAAACATCAGTCCCTGGGAAATGTTGGAGTTATGTGGAATAGCGACAAAGCGTGCCCCTGTCTCTAACTCGGTCTGTTCCAGCCAGCGCCAGAGATCTTCGGGCCGGTCACTGTCATAGGAGGAAATTGGTAGAAATTTTCTGGCCACCTTGCCATCATCCGGCGTAAAGATTACCCGATGTAAATTTGTATCATTGCTGGATGACGACCATTCCCATCCAATAAGTGCAGTGAACTCACCAGGTATATTGTGCCTATCAGCTGCAGCTATTTGTGCTTCCCAAGCTCCTCGAATTACAGGTGGGACATGCAACTGCTCGACCATATCCTGGTTTGCTCCCGAGAGGCTAATGGCTATCTGAGCTCTCCAAATACTGAAGGGGTCCTCCTGCATCATTTTTTTAAGTTTCTGTCCCGCATTTGTTGCCATTACAGCAGGGTCGTTGTCTAAAAGTCGCGTCGGCAGCCCCATCATTTCTGCATGGTCGGCAATCACAAGAAAATCTAGGGGGCGATCAATGCGAATACGCGTACGGGTAGCTGGTTGAATTACGGGTAACCCTCGGGCAAATCGATAGGCATCCTCTAGTCCTACACTGGCACGGCCATTTTCGTAGGCATCAGTTGAATTTGATGTGTGTAAATGGGTGTCGCCCCAGAGTAGAACAGTCTCCTCAGCACTGGCTGAGCACCTGGCGAAAAGTAAAAAGACTATGGTTAATTTAAGGTAATTTTTTGAAGGCATAAATCACGCTAAGGGTTCTAAACATGAACAGTGCAAGCTGGAAAACCAGGCCGCTCCAGTGGAAATCAGATATATTCAAGAAAAATCAGATGTGAATTCCGCCTTGGGAGAGAAAATCTCGCTGCAATGCTGGTCTGACATAGTCTGGTTGCTTAATTCAAAATAATTTTTAATCGTAAAAAATTGCCCAAGGTAAGTAAGCATTATGGTGTAAGTATACTCGTGACAGGACGTATATTGCCTCCCTCAAATTCGGCAACCTTGAATACAAAAACGTAGTTAGCCTCCAAGCCCATTCGCAGATCAGTAATCAGGATGTCTTTGCCGTGCTGGGAAACACTATAGAAGCCATGGGTGAAATTAAGCAGTCGTGTGACTGGCCAGTGATCTCTTATCCCGACCAGTAAATGTTCCTCGCTGTGGTACTGGTTGATGGCGAGGGGCTGATTCATGCCGAACACGTCGATAAAAGCGTCAAAATAGCCCTCGCTGTTCTTCCCGATAAGGCGCCATGTGAAGCTGGTGAAGGGGGCTGGCGTCGACATGAGCTGATCAAAGGTGATGTTCTCTTTGTACAGGAGCTCTTCTGCACGATTATCCACGATCAATTTGGCTGCCACTGTCCAGGACAGGTAAATAGAGCTTAGTGCCAGCCCGGCATAATTCAGGCGGTGCCCGATAATCTTATCCCGGCTGATTACCATGGCAGAGATGAAGCCAATAAGCAGCCATATGGTGTATAGCGGATCGACAATAAAGATGGTGGAGCCGCTTACCGGGTAGTTGGTGATTGGCCAGAATAGCTGGGTGCCGTAAACGGTAAAGGCATCCAGCAGGGGATGTGTAAACAGGGCGAGGAAAACTAAAAGAAATGTTTCTCTCCTGAATTCAAGAAACTTAGGCTGCAGTTTTAAAGCTAGCCAGGTGATCAGCGGGGATGCTACTGCTAGAACAAACAAGGAATGCGTCGCGGAGCGGTGATAGGTGAACGAGGCTACTGCATCATCATAGGGAATGAAAGAGTCCAGGTCAGGCAGGGTAGCAACAATGCCGCCAGCCAGTGCAGCACGGTTGCCGATTTTACGACCAAGCGCGGCCTCACCGATAGAAGCGCCGAGTGCAAACTGTGTGACGGAGTCCATACCTGGATTGTTCTTTTATTTTTTTTTCTTTGCAAGTGTACTTGTAAACTGGAATGTGTATGCTTGCTCTCTTTAATTACGAGAAGTGAGGAAAATAATATGTCAGCTTTTGTTGTCGCTACTTACAAAGTCACCAATCCAGATGGATTTGGAGAATATGCTCCCAAGGCGCAGGAGACACTCGCAGCAGCAGGTGCTGAGGTGGTTGCCGTAGATCTCAACAGTGAAGTGATCGAAGGGGATGCCCACCCAGTTACTGTAATTCTTAAATTTGAATCCAAGGACGCCATGAAGGCCTGGTACAACTCGCCCGAATACCAGGCAGTGATTGGACTGCGCACAGATAATTCTGAGGGTAGCATGGTATTGATTGACGGCTCGGCCTGAGAGTTTTCAGGCTTGTGTAATGAGATCGGTTTTACCTTATAGATTTCTTCATTTAGGCCTGGGTCCGTATTGAGGCATCTCTTTACCGAATTCATAGGCGCCCAGGTCGGGGGCTTGGCCGTTATATCCGTCATTGATGTTGGGTAGGACTACGCCGGCATCAATCGCATTACTGCCGCGCCGAAGGCGCAGATCTATTTCAGCTGAATCATAAAGTATGGTTGGTTTATCAAGCGCCGGCATCGGTGCATTCACGAAAGTGTCATAGTCCAGCAGAATGCTGTTGGCATCCTGTCCCGATCCCTGTTGGTAGGCTTCAAAAGTGGCAAAATTTCTTTCCACGAGCGGGCTTTCATAATCTACAGAAATTTCCCTTGGTGGTGAATTCCAGCTAAAGGCATTTTTGGTATCAGCATTGACCCTGAATCCGTTGTAATCACTTGAGGAATAATTGGTATAGGTGCGAATGGCTAGTGTTGCAGGCTGTCTTTCCTGGCCAAAAATCAGGTTGTTGCGAAAGTGCAGGTTGGATGCGGGAGTAATCTGTCTGACTTCCCCGATATAGGTGTTGTGGTAATAAAGTATGCCGGCAGGATCCGCATGTATTTTTACCGGACCATAGGGACTGTGATAGACCACGTTGCGGATAAAATAAACAGGACCACCGAAGACTGGCTGCGGACTCATGCCGCCAACCGCCACATTAAAGCACCGATTATTAAATACCCGCACGTTATGCATGGAGCCGTCTGCCTCAAAACAGTTGTCGTCAAGGTTGGAGACATCGTTGCCGTAGATATCAATAGAGACCGGCATCCTGTCTCTCGGGATGTTGGGGTAACCGTCAGGCATGCCGTAGGTCGCGTGGTCGAGGGCGTCATGAAAGCCGGTCACCTTGTTATGGGCGATCACGTGGCCTGCACCATAGATGGAAACGGCATAGTACGAATCAAGAAGTCTTTTTTCCTCGAAATCCGGATCTTCATTCCAGGGCGGAATGTTGTACCAGCCCATGAGTTCCGGCGGGCGGCGTCCTTCCATCACGTTGTCGGCGATATAAAACTTCCGCGAACCTGACCAGTCGGAGTGAATGGCCGTGGCGACATCCTCGAAACGGCTGTGTTTCACCATAATGCCTTCCGCGCCGATAATATTTTTCATGCCAGCCTCGATGGCAATATTTGTATTCCTGAAGGTGATATCTTCAAACAGGTGCCAGTCACCGCCCATCATGTTAAACAGGACATTGTTGCCGCCGCCATCAAAGACCACCTCGCCGTCTCCGGCGGCCTTGATGGTGATGGGCATGTCTTCAGTACCGTCAGCGGTAAGGTAGTAGGTACCGTCCCAGGTGGTGCCGCAGCACGTGGTATAGCCGGAATCAATTTCATGAGTGTAACTGCGGCGATTGAACTCCTTGTATACCCCTGCATGGACGAGGATGGTGTCACCGGGTCTGACGCGGGCGGCAGAGGCGCGGCTCCAGTCGCCGCCAAGTCCGGCCATGTAATAAGCCTGCAGAAGACCGTGATAGGAGGGCTGCTCCTCCGGACCGGTATGATCAAGCGGGTAGACGTGCAGAGTGCGACCACCGCTGAACGCCAAAGGCTCTGCCCTGGTGGTGACGCTGACCAGGCGTTCGGCTTTGCCGGTGACACCATCGGGATCGGATAGGGTAAAACGGACTTCGTATTCGGTATCGGGGTCGAGGTAAAAAATACTACCGGCGAACATGTTCGGGGCTGTGTAGTCCAGGGTCTGGTCAAACACGGAGCGCTCCTGTTGAATTCGCAGCAGGGGTAAACCCTCTATCCAATCATTCTCTCCGGCCTTCCTGTATTCAAGCGCTACGGCAGCGTCGCGGTCATCATCACCCTCAATAATCCATTCGAATCCCAGCGAAATGAGTGTTGGCGGCTCTATGAAAAGCTCACCCGCTGTCACTGTATCCTCGGCCAGTGTGAATGTGGATACCAGGGGTAAAATGAGCAATGAAGCAAGGCTGATTTTATTTTTCATAATCTTTTCATCGGGTTAAGCAAGGTTAATTATGGATCTATGCGCAATTACAGCAGCAGACTTGCAAGTAAAGCACATGCGGTGGCAAAGTGTACTGTAACTTATGAAAAAATCTTGAAGTCAGCCAGAAAGAATTTTCCTTGTGGGGGCCGGCGAGAGATCCTCTGAGGATCAAGGCTTGACTCGGATAGAGTGCACGATTTACGCCATTTGCGCTTTGAAAGGCTCAATGGAGTCGTCTTCTGTTGTGCTGAAGATCGCCACAACCTGAGCAATGGGGCGATCGCTAAGGTTATGTTGTCTTAATAGAAAATGAAATTTAAGTCAGGGAGTGAATGTTTGCAGACGTCTTAATATCTGCAGCACCAGTTCCTGTCTGATTTCATCCTCCATGATTTCTCGTTCCTCCTGCTTGGCGACAGCATTATCCGGATCGGCAAGGTACACCTTTTCGATAGTAAGGATTTCCGGGCCAATAACGACTACCTGCCCACTACGCACCTGGACCGGGACACTAATGGAAAGTTGGTATTCGCCCGCACGGGCGTTGGAGTTTACCGACAGAACACGCTCTTCAACTTCTTCCTGCCCAATGCCTAAGCTATATACACCCGACCCGGGGATATCTAGCAGGTTGACTTCTGCCGCTGTTAAAGCCCGTCTCAATGCCTGGAGCAAATCGCTTTCGACCACACTGCCTTCAAGATGCAGGCTCTCAAGGTCTGAGGGGAGGGTGATTGATCCACGTAGGTGAAAGCCACAGCTTGAGATCAGAAGGAGAGAGAAAACAATTGTGCAGGATTTAAGATTCATGTTGCCGGTTATCAGTTCGCCACAATATTGACCAGTTTGCCCGGCACCACGATCACTTTGCGTACTGTATTGCCCTCGGTAAATTTCTGCACGTTGCTGTCTGCCAGTGCTAGTGCCTCCATATCTTTTTTGCTGATATCGGACGCAACATCGAGCTTGGAGCGCAGTTTGCCGTTAACCTGGACTACCACGGTAATAGTTTCCTGTACTAGGGCGCCCTCGTCATGCACAGGCCAGGCAACATCAATCACGGCGCCTTCATGGCCAAGGTGCTGCCAGAGGACATGACTCAAATGCGGAACAATTGGGGCAAGCAACAATACGATGGTTTCGGCCGCTTCTTGGAAAACCGCTTGGTTTTGGCCGCCATCCTGGACATCATGGGCGTTGGCAAAACTGTTCAGTTCGTTGTACAGCTCCATGACCGCAGCGATAGCAGTATTAAAGATCTGTCGGCGGTCGTAATCATCGGTAACTTTCTTGATTGTGCCATGGGTTTTTAGGCGCATAGCTTTCTGCGCATCAGTGAGCGTATCACGTTCAACCGCCAGGCTGATCGACTGGTAGTCACCAAGCAGTTTCCAGAGTCTTTTCAGGAAGCGGTAGGCTCCTTCGACACCGGAGTCCGACCATTCCAGGCTCTGATCAGGCGGAGACGTAAACATGATGTACATTCTCACTGTGTCGGCCCCAAAGCGGGAAATCATTTGCTCAGGGTCTACGCCGTTGTTCTTAGACTTGGCCATTTTTTCAACGCCGCCAAAAATCACGGGCTGTCCATCTGCTTTAAGATTAGCGGATTCCATGCCACCTTTTTCATCGTACTCAATATCAACATCAGCAGGATTGATCCAGTCCCTGCTACCGTCGTCAGATTCACGGTAAAAGGTTTCTGCAATCACCATACCCTGGGTAAGCAAGCGGCTGAACGGTTCATCCGTTGATACCAGGCCCTGGTCGCGCATTAGCTTGTGAAAGAAGCGTGAGTAAAGCAGGTGTAGGATGGCATGCTCTATACCGCCGATGTACTGATCAACGTTAAGCCAGTAATCCATGGCCTCCCTGTTTAGCATTGCCTTATCCTCGCGTGCTGACGCAAATCGTGCGTAATACCATGAGCTTTCCATGAAGGTATCAAAGGTGTCAGTTTCTCTTTCAGCTTTGCCGCCGCATTCTGGGCAGGTGGTTTGATAGAATTCCGGCATCTTCTTAATCGGGGAACCTGACCCGTCAAATTCCACATCCTCTGGCAGTACCACAGGCAGGTCTGTCTCTGGCACTGGCACCGAACCGCAGCTGGAGCAGTTAATCATTGGAATCGGTGTGCCCCAGTAACGCTGCCGGCTTACGCCCCAGTCACGCAGGCGGAAATTAATGGTCTTGCGCCCGGTGCCCCTGGCATCAAATAAGTTCACCATGTATGCGAAGGCATCTTTAAAGTTCATGCCGTCCAGTTCGCCAGAGTTTATGCAAATGCCTTTCTCGCTAAACGCTTTCTTATCCAGATCACACTCTGTAGAGTCGTCCGCGGGCTGAATGACCTGCTTGATTCTAATGCCGTACTTATGGGCAAATTCCCAGTCACGCTGGTCATGGCCTGGTACAGACATCACGGCGCCTGAGCCGTAACTCATGAGCACAAAATTACCCACCCAGATGGGAATTTTCTCGCCGGTAACAGGATGAATGGCTTTAAAGCCAGTATCGATGCCTTCCTTTTCAATAGTGGCCATATCCGCCTCTGATACGCCACCGAGTTCCAGGCCATCCAGCCAGGTTTTGACGGCGGGGTCGTTCTCCGCCGCTTCAAGGGCGAGTGGATGTTCCGGAGCCACAGCACAGTAGGTAACGCCCATGATGGTATCTGGGCGGGTGGTATAGACCTGCATCGGCTCTGTCTTGTCTTTTACCTGAAACTCAAACTCAAGGCCTTCACTGCGTCCGATCCAGTTTTGTTGCATCACTCTTACGCGCTCTGGCCAACCGTCCAGCTTCTGCAGGTCATCCAGAAGTTCCTGGGCATATTCGGTAATCTTGATAAACCACTGGGGAATCTTACGTCGTTCTACTGGAGCACCGGAGCGCCAGCCTTTGCCGTCAATTACCTGTTCGTTCGCCAGGACGGTCTGGTCGACGGGGTCCCAGTTCACTTCCGATTCTTTCTTGTATACCAGGCCCTTCTTGTAGAGCTGGATAAAGAACCACTGCTCCCACTTGTAGTATTCCACGTGGCAGGTAGCCAGTTCCCGGTTCCAGTCGTAGGCATATCCAAGCTGCTGAAGCTGTGCACGCATGTCACCGATATTGCTGTATGTCCATTTGGCGGGCGGCACCTTGTTTTTCATCGCCGCATTTTCAGCCGGCAGACCAAAGGCATCCCAACCCATTGGCTGAAGCACGTTTTTGCCCAGCATGCGCTGGAATCGACTGACGACATCACCGATGGTGTAGTTGCGTACATGGCCCATGTGAAGCTTTCCGCTTGGGTAGGGGAACATGCAGAGGCAGTAGAACTTATCCCTGTCAGGATCAATCTCTACGGCAAAGCTGTCGTTGTCCTTCCAGTAGCGCTGTGCCTCGCTTTCGACAGCGCTCGGGTTGTAGTCGTCTGTAAATGTGATCGTCATCGTATTTCTTGTATCAGATGAAAATTTGACTGAATCAAAGCTTAACGGTCGGGCTAGCCTTGAAATCCTTGTCCGTAAAGCTGGTCTAATCCAGTAAAGGCAGCGTAACCAAATTCGCGCCTGTAAAAAAGGCGCTTAGGATACCAGAGAAGCTGGTAAAGAAGGAGTGCTGAAAGGCCCGAATCAGCCGGTTTCAGGGTCAATTGAGCAGTATTCGGGGTTAGGACAGAGACAGTGGGAAACAAGGGCATGCGCGGTGACCGCAAGGCGAAAAAAGTCACCAGTGACCAGGGTCCTTTGGGTCCTGTTCGGGAAAAGTTTATGAAGTACATTGCAGAGATCCTCTCAGACGACATTGTCTGGCTGATTAATAAAAAAAGACGCCTGATCTCGATACACCAGACACGGAAAGAGGCGGGTTATTACTGCCAGAAACACTACAACATGGTGCCAGTGGTAATTGACCGCCGGCCCGATGCAAAGAATCGAAACTCCTGGTAAGTCCCTACGCTTACCAACAATGCGCCACGGCTTCTGGGCGCTAATTTTTAAGCACTCCAACTCTCCGTGGGCTTTTTTTGTCCTGAGGTTTTAGTCCCAGTCTGTCGTAGCTGCTGCACTCGACCATACATCGTTAATAGATTTTTTGGGTCAAGCGCCCGTACTATTTGTACTGTGCACTGACTCAAAAAATTCTTTTGCCTCGCCTAGTCTTCATTCGCAACGCTATCTGCTTACGGGTATTTTTTTTGTTTCTGGAAAGTCTTTTGTCTTTGCGTTGTAATGTTTGAAAAAAATCAGAGAAAAAATATGAACAAAGTAGCTTTAATCACAGGTGCCGGCAGCGGCATCGGGCGGGGAGTTGCCGAAGCGCTGGCAGAAAAGGGGTATTCACTGGTGCTGGCTGGTCGTAACCATGAAATGCTTGAAGAGACTGCCTCACTGCTGGACGATGTTCAGTCGCTTTGCGTGGTGACCGATGTGGCAAATAAAGCGTCGGTGGATGCCCTGTTTGAAAAAATTCATGGGACTTTTGGTCGTCTTGACCTTCTGTTTAACAATGCCGGTATCGGCATTGGCGCTCCGCTGGAAGATCTTGCTGCCGAGGACTGGCTGGCGGTGGTGGATACAAACCTCAACGGCGCCTTCTGGTGTCTGCAAGGAGCCTTCAGGATGATGAAAGAACAGGATCCCCAGGGTGGGCGCATAATAAACAATGGCTCAATTTCAGCAGACCGACCCCGGCCGAATTCCATTGCCTACACCGCAACCAAGCATGCCGTTACAGGCTTGACCAAGACCACGTCGCTTGATGGTCGCAAGTACAATATTGCCTGCGGCCAGATCGATATTGGCAACGCCGCCACGTCGCTGGGTGAGAAGATCAGTCAGGGGGCGCCCCAAGCGGATGGCTCGGTGAAGAGTGAACCGCTCATGGAAGTGAAGCATGTGGGTGACGCTGTGGTCTATATGGATGGATTGCCACTCGATACCAACGTTTTGTTCATGACCGTGATGGCGCGCGACATGCCCTACATCGGACGTGGGTAGATGTCGCTGCTGTGCTCGCCATCTAGTCGTTAAAAATATTTTCCAAACCGGTCACTTATTATCCGCAAGCTCCCGGCTCTATAAAATATTTTTGTTTAGACCTGGCATCGCTCGTTATGCGACCGGCTTTGGCATAGATTGGTTTAATAAATAAATTTTATGAACTGGCTCAATTGAGCGGTGATTGCATCATAAAGTAGACTGAAAAAATCAGAACCAGCAGCAGCACTACGCCACCGGCAATCACGATCTGTACGGTATTTAGATCGCCCCCCTCATCATGCCTTTCCTGGTGCTCCTGCGAGACTTCATCGTCTTTAATATCATTCATCTTACTGCTCCAGCCTGAAAAAGCGTGCGGCGTTGTTGTACAGGATATCCCGTTTCTGCGATGGCAGCAGGTAATCAGCATTCTGAATGATGCTAATGGAGTAGGCCATCATCTTTGGATAGCCAAACTGGTCAGTGCCAAACATCACGCGGTCCCCGAAACCGCCATCCACTAGGCGCTCAATGTAGCGGTTCACTTCCTCGATAGGATAACTCCAGATCAAGCCTGCTACATCCACGTAGACGTAACTATTGGCCTGCAGCAGGGCAAGCATGTTGTCGATTAGAGGGTAACCGGCATGCATCACCTGCACCCGCAGTTTTGGATGTCGCGCCAGCAGTTCTTCCAACAGGAAAGGGTCGCCCATGGACGCACGGAAATTCGGCATGAAGATATTGGCCCGCCCGGAGCCGCCGGTGCCCATATGAATGGCCACTGGAATATCCAGTCGTTCAGCCAGCGTAAAGTATTCATCAACGCTCATGTCACTGGGCGACATACCCTGGTACTGCAGGCCGATTTCCCCCATCACCTGGAAACCACCCTCGGTGAAAAGTGTTTCCAGCCTGGCCAGTTCCTCTTGTTTGTTTACATCAGGCCCCATGCTGAAACTGGTACCGCGAATAATACGCCCTGGTGCTGCTTCCTCGTAGGCCCTAACAGAATTGGGATCTCCAAAAACCACGGCGGTGACATTCAGCCTTTCCATTTCGGCCACGATATCATCCAGGTAGGCATCGCCAATGGAGGTATAGAGGCGGGGCGAGCAGTCCTCTGTTGACCAGCCAATGAAGGCCGGGTTGGGATCTGCTGGATCAGCGGCCAGGAACTGCTGCTGGTTCGGGCACATGGTGCTCACTTCATTGCCACCTGCCACCACAGCGTGAAAATGTACGTCTATGATGGGCGGTAGACTCTCTGGATCGAATTCCCCGAAAGAGGATTGCGCTGAAGCAGCCTGTGTCAGGAGCAAAAGAGGGATAAGCAGTTTTTTCATTATTATTTCATTATTTCCCTTTACGTTGAGATTTTTTATGAAGGCATTAACAGGTCGCTGTTTGCTTCAGCCAGAGTCCGCAGTGACCGTGGTTTTTTGCCGGTGAGTTTTTCAAAGTCATTCGAGATGATACTGAATCCGCCTTCGCGAATGGTGCGCTCAAATGAGACCATATCGTCACTGCACCAGGGGATATCTGATGCCACGTAGTCATCGACGGCACTCCTGGGCACACCCAGTGAATCAAAGAATTCGTACATCCCTTCATCGGTGATTTCGACATAGTTGAAATTTGCTTTTGTAACGTCCTTAACGATATCGGCAACATCCCTGACTTTTAACAGCGCGGGCCCGGTAATGTCATAGACAGTATTGTCATGCCCGTCTGAAGATAAAACCGCTACGGCAGCATCAATGCAGTCTTCACGCCAGACATGCGCGACGGTTCCGTCTCCCGAACTGCTGAGCCAGGTGCCGCTGCGGATGGCGTTGGGCGCCGAGGCAAAAATATAGTCCGCATACTGACTGTTGCGCAGGGCGGTCCAGGTTAAGCCGCTTTCTCTGAGCAGCTTTTCAGTCCCCAGGTGGTCGCTGATGGCCAGTGAGGCATTGTCAGGCTCTGCACCCACGAAGGAAGTGTAGATCACATGCTTCACGCCGCAGGCTTTTGCCGCATTGATGGCATTGGTGTGCTGCGGCATGCGCTGACCGACTCGGCTTCCGCTAATCATCAACATTTTTTCTACGCCTTCAAAGGCTTTCACCAGGGAATCGTAGTCATCAAAATCGCCATAGCGTACGGTACAGCCCTTATCAGCCATGGCTTTGAGTGCATCCGGACTGCGTGTGACTAGGATCAGGTGGCCGGCATCGACGTGTTTCAACATGCGATCTGTTGCGCCCCGGCCGAAATTTCCGGAAGCGCCAGTTATTAGAATTTTAGTCATTAGTTTCCTGCTTGTTTTACAAAAATTTATTTAATTACTTTTTCAGAAACGCGGGCTCCTGTAACGGGGTGCACGTAATGATAGGGCACAAATACCCTGCCAAGATCCTCATTTCTAGCATAGGACGCTTGATGAGGCGGAAAATTTTCACTGGGAGGCGTGGAATCAAACCAGAAGTTTTCATAGGGATGAGTCACATAGAAAGTAGGAGACCACCATAGCAGGTCAATTTTCCATACACCATCTTCCTTGACGTAGCGGTTTTCGTAAACGCCATCTGCCCACATCAGGGCGCCTCCCTGGTCATTAATCACTTCGCCTTCAACAGGAGCAGCGCCGGATGCCTGCACTATAGCTCTGAATCGACCGCTGGCAGTCTGGCGATCACCGGCCACGGTGACCAGTCCCTGATGCTGAGTATGGTTGATGACCTGGTTTCGTGTAAGGCCTGGTTGTCCTGTCCCCAGAACCCCGTATAGGAAGCGTCGGATGTTCTCTTTGCCTCGGTATCTGCCACGCTGCCCGATCTCCATGGCGCCATTTTCGGAAAACAGGTCTGCCATTTCATCGTACAGCAGCATGTCGATATAGTAGCCGTACGCATACTGCAGATTTTCAATGGCCTTGATATCCTCAAGTCTGCCAACTTTTTCATCGAGTGCTGATTCAAGTTGATGTTCGAGTAGTGCTATTTTCTCTTCAAGCTCTTCCAGGGTGGCCATATTATTATCCTCTTGTATTCTTTTTTATTGTTCCCCCAGTTCAAACCCTAATGTACGGTAAAAGCCGGCTTTGTCCCGCGTTGAGACTAACATGACTCGCTCGTCACCATAGTGAATGGCCAGCCGTTCCATCGACAGGGCAGGGTTCGACACTATGCTCCTAGAAGGAGAAATAATGTGAATGGAATACCTCTTGATGCGAAATCGAATAGGACCGCAGCGCACGAACAACTCATCAACGTGCACCGTGCAATCTGTTGTAAGCAGTATCCATGGAAATAGTATACTAACAGGCAGAACTTATGCGATAGCGAAGATCAGCTCTGCCGTATCGGTATTTACCAGGGCTGGTAACGTGACAATTGCGGTAAAGATAAGAACGAAAGCCATTATGCCGCAAAAATACGGCCCCACGGCTGACTTGAAGGTTTTACCTAGTCCCCGTAATTAATTCACAGCCTGCCCGTCCAGCAGTACTTCCATCTCATCCATGATTGCATTCATGCGCGCCACCACGGCCCGGTAAGGTTCAGGGGTGGCCATGTCAACGCCGGCGGCCTTGAGAATATCGTAGGGATAATCCGATCCGCCTGCGCGCAGCAGGTTCTTATAATTTTCAACGCCTGCCTCGCCTTCCTCAACGATCTTGGCGTAAAGAGCCGTTCCGGCTGTCAGCGAAGTCGCATACTGAAACACGTACATGTTGTAGTAGAAGTGGGGTACAAACATCCACTCGTTGGTGTAAAGATCATCAATCAGCACAACGCCTTCATCATGGCCGTGGTAGCGGCGCAGGATATCGCCGTAGATTTCAGTAATGCGAGCACCGCTGAGGGCTTCGCCTCTCTCAACGGCTTCGTACAGCGCCAGTTCAAACTCGGCGAACATGGTCTGGCGAAAAAATGTGCCGCGCATGTTTTCCAGTCCCTGGCCCAGGTAGAAGAGTTTTTCTTCAACGCTCTCGGCATTATTCACCATGTATTGTTCGAGGATCAGTTCCAGTGAGGTGGAGGGAATTTCCGCGGTGAAGGTGGCGTAGTCTGCAGTTTCAAAAGGCTGGGCCTGCTGGGCATAAAGCGTATGCATGGCATGGCCCCATTCATGGGCAAACGTGGACAGCGAATCATAGTCATCATTGTGATTCAGCAGCAGGTAGGGATGCACGTCGTAGGCGGAGCCGTTCATGTAGGCACCGCTGCGTTTTCCCTGTTGCGGGTATACATGCATCCAGCGCTGGGCTATGGCATCGCGCTGCATGCTGACCCAGTCCTCGCCTAACACTGACATGGCATCCAGCGTGATTTCCTTGGACGTTTCTATATCAAAGACCTTGTCCAGGGAAACCAGTGAAGGGTAAATGTCGTAATAGTGCATCTGTTCCACACCGAGCATGCGGCCACGCAGTTTGAAGTAGCGGTGCAGGGTGGGCAGGGCGTTGTTCACTTCCTCTACGAGGGTGCGGTAAACAGCATTTGGCAGGTTGTCGTTAAATAACTCTCTCTCGAGCACGCTGTCATACTGCCTGGCCCTGGCAAGTGCCACCTGCATCTGGACGTGTGAATTAAGCACCATGCCGACACTGGAGTTATATTCGGCCCACTTGCCCCAGTACGCATCGAACGCCGTCTTTCGGTCGTCCCGGTTCTGGCTGCCGCGCCAGAAGCTGTAGCCCTGGGAATTGATCAGCGCTTCATCACCGTTGGACATGGTCAGTGTTGGAAAAGGGATGTCAGAGTTGGCGATCAGGGAATAGATATTGGAAGGCGCATCGAACGACTGTGAAAAATAGCTCAGAGCCTGTTCAGTTTCGTCACTCAGGGTGTGTTCACCCTGGCGCAGAGTGTTTCCCAGCATGAAGGCAAAGGGCGCCAGGTCCTCATTGTCCTCAACAAAGGCATTAATGCGCTCAGCACCGACAGCGATAAGTTCCGGATCTATCCAGGCAGTGGCCTGGTTGAAACTTGCAAAGAGTCCCTCGGCAAGCTGGTTGCGCTCCTGGGCATCGGTAACTCGCAGGTCTTCATCTTGTTCCATGCTGGCGTAGGAATACACCCGCAATACTTCCTTGTAGATATCGGAAACAAGACGCATAGCGGAATAGAGGGATTCCGCGTCATTACCGAGTGAACCACGAAAGCTTTCGATGTTATTGATCTGCTCGAGAAGGCGGTTGCGTTCGGCATCCCAGGCTTCCAAGCTGGGGTAAAGTGACTCCAAATCCCAGGTATGCGGATCAAATTCTTCATTCTGGGCAAAAGAGAATGAAGTGGTAAAAAATAACAGTAAAATAAATGGAGTGTAAAAAAGTTTGTTTTTCATGGGTTTAATCCAAGTATCAATTCCAGCCATTTCCTGATGGTGACCTGCAAGTGTAAATTAACCAAAAACAGTTGTCTTGCCTGCATGATTTCTGGATCATTGGCATTCCAAATTTATCCCCCTTATTAACTCGGAGAATGAAATGACTATTGCAGTTGGAGACAAGATTCCTTCAGTTGAACTGAAAGTAATGGGCAATGAAGGCCCTGAAGCGGTCACCACGGACGAGCTGTTTGGTGGCAAGAAAGTTGTCATGTTTGCAGTTCCTGGTGCGTTTACCCCTGGGTGTTCCATGACTCACCTGCCAGGATACGTGGTTAATGCCGATGCCATACTGGACAAAGCCGACAGCATCATCTGCCTGTCAGTGAACGACGCTTTTGTCATGGGCGCATGGGGCGAAGCCCAGAACGCTGAAAAAATCACCATGCTCGCTGATGGTAATGCCGAACTGACTACTGCCATGGGCACTGAACTCGACGGCAGCGGATTTGGCCTTGGCACGCGCTGCAAGCGCTTGGCACTGCTGGCTGAAGACGGCGTGGTTACCCACCTGGCCATCGAGCCTCCTGGTGAAATGGGTATCAGCACGGCGGAAGCTATACTCGAAGTCATTTAAAGCGCTATTGCCGGGGACTTGATCAACATCAGGTCTCCGGTCACTTATCGCTCTACTCTTTAGCGCTCACGTAAAAATCAACAACACCATGACTGGCTTTTCTTTTATTAATGCATTTAGCGGCGGCATCATGATTGGCATTGCCACGGTACTGATGTTTCTCTGCCTGGGAAAAATCACTGGGATCAGCGGCATAGTTGGTGGCCTGGTGAAGCCGGCATCAGGGCCGGTGGGCTGGCGCCTTATTTTTATACTGAGCCTGATGGTTGGCGGTGCTGTTTACCCCTGGCTCTGGGGTCGCGACCTTCCTGTAGAGCTTAATGGTTCCTGGGTTCTTTATGTTGTTGCGGGTTTGATTGTCGGTTTCGGCACGCGCACAGGCAGCGGCTGTACAAGTGGTCATGGCATTTGCGGGCTGGCCCGTTTCTCGCCGCGCTCGATGGTGGCTACTGTTACATTCATCCTTACTGCTGTCGTTACCCATACCCTAGTTAACGTGTTTACAGGGTAAGACGCTATGGGAAAACAGAATTCATCTTTGCCGTTTTCCAATATCCTGGTCATTGCTGCTAGCGGTGTTCTCTTTGGGCTTGGTTTAAGTGTGTCGGAGATGGTCAATCCGGTTCGGGTCCTGGGTTTTCTTAACGTCTTGGGTTCATGGGATCCCACACTGATTTTTGTCATGGCAGGTGCCCTGACTGTTGCAGTGCCCGGGTTCCAGTATGCGAAACTGATGCACAAACCTTTCCTTTTCATCGAATTCTCTATGCCGGGCAAGAAAGACCTGGATAAAAAGCTTATTCTCGGTGCCGTGCTTTTCGGTATCGGCTGGGGGCTTGCTGGCATCTGTCCAGGGCCCTCGCTTGTGGCCCTAAACAGCCTGGATGTCCGGGTAGTGGCCTTTGTAATTGCCATGCTAGCCGGAATATTTCTGCACGACAGAATATTTCCTGATTAAAACAATTAGTCACTCTTCTTCTTTGCTGGTGATCTCTGCCGGCATGCGAATTACTTGAAATTCGATTTTCTGAACATACGTATTTTTTTTGCACATGACTATTCTAGAAGCCCTTTTTCCTATCGTCGCTATTGCCTTCCTGGCCTGGTGCGCGTCGTACTGGAAATTCCTGTCTGAATCAGAAACCAGGACATTTGAAAAAATTGCCTTTAACTTTTTCGTCCCCTGCATGCTCTTTTACGGCACGGCCACGGCAGATTTACCGGCAGTGCTGGATTGGGACCTGCTCTTGGGCTACTACCTGGGCATCTTTTCCATTTACCTGGCCGGCATACTGATAGGCGTGTTTTTTTACGGCCGCAACCTGCCCAAACTGGCCGCCTTCGGAATGGGCTGCGCATATCCCAATGCCGTTGTCCTTGGTATTCCAATCTGTCTGGAACTGCTTGGTGATGAAGCGTTTGTACCCATCTTCATGGTGGTGGCGATTCATAACCTACTGATATTTTCCTTCGGTATTATTGTCGCCGAGATGCAGAAAGAAGAGGGAAAAGCCATCGGAGCACATGTCTGGGGAGTGGCAAAAGGCTTGTTTAAAAATCCCATAAGCGGCAGCTTGCTCTTGGGGGCGGCTATCAACTTTTCTGGCATTCCTGTTTACCAGCCCGTGATGGACTCGATGGAATTACTCGGTCGAGCAGGGGTGCCGGCGGCAGTGCTGGCCCTAGGGGCAGGTCTAAACCGCTACGCTATACGTGGTGAAATCCCAAAGGCGGTACTGGTCACTTTAATCAAGCTGCTAGTTCAACCTGCGCTGGTGTGGTTTTTTACGGGTGTCGTGTTTGAAATGGATTTTCTGCTGGTACAGACCGCTGTTCTGCTGTCGTGTATGCCCGTCGGTATTTCGGTGTATGTCTTTACTATCCGCTACCGCTGCCTTGAAGACCTGGCAGCAACGTCAATTGTCATGTCATGCATTCTTTCAATTATCAGTATTACCTTGTTTGCCTATCTTCTAGGCGTGTAAATTCTATTTCTTTAGTTTTCTAAAAAAATTTTTAACTCGTTCGGCTTCCACTTTACGGCTGACTATTAAAAGCAGCAGGCATGCGACTAGGACAGGCCAGGAACCCCAGAAAGAAAACGGGGTACGCCCTAACATCAACTCTATCTCACCCTCCAGTACCTGGGCCTTGAACTGCCCGGTCCTGGCTGTTATTTCCCCCCTGGCGTTAATGATGGCGGATACACCGTTGTTAGTAGCCCTGATCATGTAGCGTCCGTTTTCAAGGGCACGCATTTGTGCCATTTCAAGATGCTGCAGTGGTCCCCATGAAGCACCAAACCAGGTGTCATTGCTGATGGTCAGCAGGTAATCGGCGCTGGCGGCATGACGCCTGACAAAATCCGGGTAGACCACTTCATAGCAGATAAAAGGGGCAATAAGATAACCTCCCGCCGACAAGGCGTCCTGTCCTGGCGCTCCCCTGGTTAGGGAAGACATAGGCAGATCAAAAATCTGCAACAGGGAGGAAAAAACGGCGCGCAAAGGGACGTACTCGCCAAAGGGAACCAGCCGCTGTTTATGGTAAATGCCGTCACCATCACCCAGGCTGATGATGCTGTTGTGCACGCCTTCATCGGATTGCCCAAATATTCCAGTAACCAGGGCTGAGCTATTAGTGCTGGCCTGGGAGCTTAAATAATTGACTACCGGGGAAGCATTTTCATAAATATAGGGGATGGCAGTTTCCGACCAGACCACGACATCGTTATGCCAGAGCGGGCTGCTTAGCTCATCGTAAAGTGCCAGGTTCTGTTCAATAAAAGCCGCATCAAATTTTTCACCCTGGTCTATATTCGCCTGGACGATACCCACGCTAATGTTTGTACCGGAAGGTGTCACCCAGGTCAGCTTTCCACAGAGCAGCGCCAGTATCCAGAGTACAAATAGTCCCGTCGGTATATAGGAACGGGCTACAGCGTAGGCTTTGTGAGCCGCTGTCTTACGCCAGATAAGCGCCATCTCCCCGAAGGCAGCGCCCGAGATTGCCACCACGAGGCTAATGCCGAGCACACCAAATATCGGTGCAATGCCGGCCAGTCCGGACTCAATATGGGGATAACCCAGGTAGAGCCATGGGAAACCGGTAAGAAACCAGCTACGGAACCATTCGCCCAGTACCCACAGCGCGGCAAAACTGAATAGATAGAACGAGCGGTCGAAGAAGCGCTGGGTCAGCCATGCCTGCAGGGCAAACAACAGGCCAAGTCCCATGACAAAGAGACCTGTGAGAAACCCGGCCAGGGGAAAGCTTGCATTACCATAAACGTTGATGCTCACAAACACCCAGGAAGCGCCCACACCAAAAAAGCCGAGACCAAAAAACCAGCCCGCTATGGCGCCATGTCTGGGAGTGGCGAATTTCAGCGCTGTATACAGGCCCATCACGGAAAACAGGCCGAGCAGCCACATGTTGTTGGGACTGAAGGCAAGGGGGCCTATGGCGCCGGACAGCAGCGCAATCAGGCAGCGTTTGAACAGGGTAAAGTGTGTAACAATATCGGCCGCGGCAATGTTGTGGTCATTGTCCATGGTGGGCACCGATCAGTCGCTGGTTGTCTCGGCGAAAACAGTGGTGACCAGCAGCAAGCGAATCTGTCGACTGTCGGCATTGAGTACCTTGAACAGATAGGGGCCAATGCCGACGGTTTCATCCCGGGCCGGTATATGCCTGAACTGGTCAAGCACCAGGCCGCCTATAGTGTCAAATTCTGAATCCGGAAGATTGCTGTGAAAGAAAGCATTGAACTCCTCGATGGGAGTGAGCGCCTTCACTGTGTAACTTTCGCGGTCGTAGGCCTTGATGTAATCCTCTTCATCAACATCGAATTCATCTTCAATTTCGCCAACAATCTGCTCCAGTACATCCTCAATTGTAATGACGCCGCCAAGGCCGCCATACTCATCAATGACAATGGCCATGTGGTTTCTGTTTTCCCGAAACTCCTTGAGCAGGACATTCAGGCGCTTGGACTCCGGAACAAATATTGGTTTGCGCAGGACATCCTTGAGGTTAAAACGCGATTCGGAATTGGTAATCAGCGGCAGCAGATCCTTGGCCAAGAGGATGCCGACCACATCGTCCTTGCTTTCACCGATTACCGGAAAGCGTGAATGTCCGGCTTCAATAACCTTGGGAATAATATCCTCAGGCGAGTCGGTGATGTCGATGGTGGCGACCTGTGAGCGTGGGATCATAATTTCACGCACCTGCATGTTGTTTACCTGCAGAGCGCCTTCAATGATGCTGAGTCCGTCTGCATCAATGACCTGGTTCTTTTCTGCCTTGCGCAGAAAGTCCACCAGTTCTTTTGTGTCTTCAACAGAGTCGGAGAAGAGGTTTGTCAGTTTACCGATCCAGGAATATTTTCCTGAATCGCTGCTAGATTGGTCTTCGCTCATTGCCTTACATATTTATCTGGTTGGTGGTTCTGTTTCATAGGGATTCGCAAATCCCATTGAGTCAAGAATCCTGATTTCGAGAGATTCCATTGCCTCGGCTTCGCCAGGGTGTTCATGATCATAACCGTTGAGGTGCAGGACACCATGGATGGTAAGGTGTGCCCAGTGAGCTTCCTCCTTTTTATTCTGCTCCGCTGCCTCTTTCTTTACCAGCGGCGCACAGATGGCTATATCGCCAAGTAATTCTATATTGCTGCCGTGTATCTCGGCATAGGGAAAGGAAAGTATGTTGGTAGGGCCATCCTTTTGTCTGAAATTTTTGTTCAGGCTGGCCGATTCCGCTTCACCCACCAGCCTGATACTAAGTTCTGATGAATCTGAAACTGGTTGACTGCCTTCAGTCGCAATAGCTTTCAGCGCTGCCTCGGTCCAGTGCTGGAAATCCTGTTCCTGCGGCAGCTTGTTTTCTGAGCTGGCATTCACCAGGTCAATGGTCACGTTCATTGAATCGATCGTTGTCCCAATTCTTGTCGGAATTCAGTTCAGAAATATTCTGCCGGTCATGTGCGTCATAGGCCTCAACAACCTGCTGTACTATGGGGTGGCGCACTACATCCTGCGATTTAAAGTAGGTAAAACTGACGCCATTAACGTCTTTCAATATTTTGCTGGCCTGGACCAGCCCGCTGCTTACGCCTTTGGGCAGGTCTATCTGGGTCACGTCACCGGTTATTACTGCGGTTGAGCCGAAGCCAATACGGGTCAGAAACATTTTCATCTGAGATGCGGTGGTGTTCTGGCTCTCATCAAGGATAATGAAGGCATTGTTAAGGGTACGGCCGCGCATATAGGCAAGCGGTGCTACCTCGATAACATTTTTTTCGATAAGTCTGCCGACTCTCTCGAAGCCAAGCATTTCATACAAGGCGTCATAAAGAGGGCGCAGGTAGGGGTCTACCTTTTGACTCAGGTCACCGGGCAGAAAGCCCAGCTTCTCACCGGCCTCGACGGCGGGCCTTACCAGCAGAATGCGGCTGATCTGTTCCTTCGCTAGTGCTTCTACCGCACAGGCCACCGCGAGGTAGGTTTTGCCTGTACCGGCAGGGCCAATACCAAAGTTGATATCGTGACGCAGAATATCGCGAACGTAGTTGTTTTGGTTGCGGCCCCTGGGCTTGATTGAAGTTTTCGGTGTACGCAGTAGAGTGAAGTCTTCCTCGTGCTCTGTCTCCTGGTGTTTCTGCCCCGCACTGGCAGCGGCCATGTCATTAATGCCTTCCTGTATTGTCATGTGGATGGTGTCCGGAGACAGATCCTCGCCCTCACTGGTCAATTCATAAAGCGCGAGCAGAATACTGGCGCTGTTTTCAACCGCCTCAGGGGCGCCGGTCAGCATGAATTCACAGCCTCTGTTCTTGATTTTGACTAGCAGGCGCTCTTCGATCTGTTTCAGGTGCTCATTGAGACGTCCGCAGAGATTGGCAAGACGTTGAGGATTGTCGGGCTCCAGCACTAGGTGCTGGGAAAGGATTTGACTGGTCATGTAAGGGGAAAAAAGGCCTCCGAGGCAATAAACAGGCATTCAGTATACCAACTGCAAGGCTAAATGGTATTAAATTTTAGTCATTATCCGCAGAGGCTAGGACTGCAAGTACTTGAATTTAATATGAATATGAAAATCAGACTTGTTCGCCTCTGAGGGAATTTGGCAGGGCATTAGTGATTTTAATGTCCACGATCTGACCAATTACATTGTGGTCATCAGCCCGGAAATTCACCACGCGGTTGTTTTCGGTACGCCCCTGCAGCTCGCCCGGGTCTTTCTTGGAAATGCCCGTGACAAGCACTGGCTCGATGGTGCCCACCATGGCTTTTGAAATACCGTTGGCATGCTGCAGGATTCTGCTCTGCAGGATACTCAGGCGCTGTTTTTTTACTTCCATGGGAGTTTCATCCGGCAGGTCGGCAGCCGGAGTTCCGGGGCGGGCGCTGTAGATAAAACTGAAGCTGTGGTCAAATCCTATTTCTGCAATAAGATTCATCGTGTCCTCGAAATCCTTCTCAGTTTCACCCGGGAAGCCAACGATGAAATCGGACGAAATACTGATGTTGGGTCTAATTGCCCTGAGTTTTCTGATGGTGGATTTGTATTCCAGGACGGTATGTCCGCGTTTCATCAGGGCTAGTATGCGGTCAGAGCCATGCTGCACGGGCAGGTGCAGGTGACTGACCAGTTCCGGCACGCTGTCATAGGTGTCAATCAGGTTCTGGTTGAACTCCACCGGGTGCGATGTGGTATAGCGGATGCGGTCGATGCCGTCGATGGCCGCGATATAAGTGACCAGTGTCGCCATATCAATGACATCGCCTTCATGGCTGAGTCCACGATAGGCATTTACATTTTGTCCCAGTAGGTTGATTTCGCGGACGCCCTGATCAGCTAGGGCGACAGCCTCGGCGAGAATGTCATCTAGGGGTCTGCTGACTTCCTCCCCGCGGGTGTAGGGGACCACGCAAAAGGAACAGTACTTGCTGCACCCCTCCTGGATAGTGAGGAAGGCCTGGCACTCGGCAACCTTGGGTTCGGGCAGGCGGTCGAATTTTTCAATCTCCGGGAAACTGATATCGACCACAGGACTGCTGTCCTGGGGACTTTCGAGCATTTCCGGAAGACGATGCAGAGTTTGCGGGCCAAATATCACGTCCACGTAGGGCGCGCGCTTGCCAATCATCTCACCTTCCTGGCTGGCCACACAGCCGCCCACGGCAATCTTCAGATCGGGTTTTGCATTTTTCAGCTCACGCCAGCGACCCAGCTGGTGAAAGACCTTTTCCTGCGCTTTTTCCCTTATAGAACATGTATTTAAGAGAAGTACATCGGCTTCTTCAGCTGTCTCCGCACGTTCCATATTCTGGTTTTCATGGAGCAGGTCATACATGCGTGCCGAGTCATACTCGTTCATTTGGCAGCCGTGCGTCTTGATAAAAACTTTTTTGCCCATGGTATAAAGCGGATCATTAACGTAAAAAAGAGCGCGAATTATAACCAGATCGGAATTAACTCTCTAGAAGACTCGGTTAAGTCGTCGAAAAATCAGTTACTTACCCTTGAAATAGAGGAAAATACCCAGATATTAAGCGCAGTCCAGACAAAGGCGGAACTTATCATGCCAAAACAGAAAGAACCTATTTATAAAATTACCTTCATCAACAAGGGGCAGATTTACGAGGTTTTTGCCAAGCAGGTTTATACCAGCGACCTTTATGGTTTTGTCGAGATCGAGGATTATCTCTTTGGCGAAAAAACCCAGGTCGTCGTTGATCCCAGCGAAGAGAAACTCAAGGCGGAATTCCATGATGTGAAACGCAGCTTCATCCCCATGCAGGCAATAATTCGGATTGACGAAGTGGAAAAGGAAGGGGTCAGTAAAATCGAAAACGGTGACAACATTGCGCCGTTTCCCACACTAATCTCACCGCAGGGCAGCCGTGGCGAAAACTGACAGTTTTCTGCTCACAACAGCGGGACAATCTCTTGAGTGACCACTATGAATAAAAGGTGTCTTTAATTAGACACCTTTTTTTCTGTCGGCTGTTTCGACCGTGGATTTAAACCGCTATATTTTTATTTTTATTGAGGCAGACATTATGAACAGAGGAACACACTATGGTTGACAAGTTGCCACAGGAAATGGAGTCCGAGAGTTGGGCAGGGGAGATGGGCGAAAAATGGAATAACTATCTCGATCAGTTTGAAGGAATGATTGCCCCCGTTGGTTTTGCAGCCATTGCTCACGCCGATTTTCAGCATGGCGAAGATGTTATTGATATTGGCTGTGGAGGCGGGGCGACTACTTTTGACATTGCGAGGCATATCGGTGAGGGCCATGTGACCGGCCTCGACCTTTCTTCCACGCTTGTAGATACTGCAAACAACCGACTTGCAAATATGGATCTCGGCAACGTGGATTTTATCTGTGCAGATGCGGCAACAGACAAAACTGACAGGCTTTACGATGTGTTGTTTTCCCGCTTTGGCGTTATGTTTTTCGAGGATCCCTACGCCGCTTTTACCAACATGCGCTCTTACCTGAAGAATGATGGGCGACTCAGTTTCGTCTGCTGGGGACCACCAATAGAGCAGCCATGGGTGGGGCAGTTAATGGCAATTGCCGCTAAGTATGTTGAATTACCCCCGCCCGTCCCGAATGCCCCTGGACCCTTTGCCTTTGGTGATAAGGATTACCTGACCGATATTTTAGAGAAGGCCGGTTTTATCAATATAGAAATCACGCGATGGAGCGGTAACCAGCGATTAGGTGGACCCGGGTCCACGCCCGAGGAAGCAGCCAGATTTGTTATCGATGCCCTGTTCATGGGAGATGCACTCGAAGGTCAACCAGAGGAAGTGGTGGAGCAGGCCTACCAGGACAGTGTGGAATTGCTAAGCGGCTACGTTGTTGATGGTAGTGTCGAAATGCAGGGTTCTACCTGGCTTGTCAGGGCAAGCTGCTAATTTTTGTAATGTATCCATGGCCAGATTTCTTGTAACAGGCGGTACCGGATTCATTGGCGGTGCGTTGCTGCCACGGTTGGTTGATGCCGGACACGAAGTTGTTGTCTTCACGCGTAGGCCCGATAAATTTGCCGGTCAGTTCGGCAATGCGGTGTCATTTATTGACAGTTTTGATGCTGTTTCCGGTGAAACCTGTTTCCAGGCCGTCATTAATCTTGCCGGTGAAGGTATCGGGGACAAACGCTGGTCTGAAAAACGCAAGCAGCAGCTTCTTGATAGCCGCATCAATACCACCCGTAATCTGGTCAGATGTCTTTCCCGGCTTCAGGCGCTGCCGGAAGTCATGATCAGCGGTTCCGCTGTTGGCTGGTACGGTGCGCAGGGTGAAAAGCCCCTGAAAGAAGAGGATGACTATGTTAAGGAGTTTTCCCATGCGATATGCCAGCAATGGGAAGAGGCTGCAGCCGAGGTAAAAGATCTCGGTGTCCGTCTTTGCATTGTTCGTCTCGGGGTTGTATTGGAACGCGGTGGCGGAGTAATTAAAAAACTCCTGCCACCTTTTAAGTGTGGCCTTGGCGGCCCCATAAGTTCAGGGCAGCAAATGATGTCCTGGATTCACATGAATGATGTCATCAATGCCTTTAATTTTCTTATCAATAATTCTCAGCTTGAAGGGATATTTAATCTTGCGGCTCCAGCAGCGGTAGATAGCAAAACTTTTTCCCGGGCGCTGGGTAGGGCTATTTTCAGGCCTGCTTTTTTGCCCTTACCGGGCTTCATGGTGAAACTGCTATTTGGTGAAATGGGTGACCGCTTGCTGCTGCACGGCCAAAATGTTGTACCAGCACGGCTGCTCGACAACGGTTTTGAGTTCGAATACCCGGATATTGAGGCGGCTTTTGCGGGAGTTTTTCCCAAATAAAAACTTTAAATACAGTGCTTTAGCTAATACTTTTACATTATTCAATTACAATCCTGTGAAGAGGGGCAAGTTTTATTTGTCGACGGATACATTCAAGAGCGCGGCAAACTTAGAATCTAACCTCGCATTCATCGTACTATTTGAGTTTTGCTAGGAAAGAAAGACCCGCTTTTCCGAGATAACCAATTATCTTTCCCGTAAAGGTTGGCCTGAAAGGGCCGGAAGAAAAAATCCAGTTTTGTGTCGAGTGCGTGGACATTTCCCGTTCGAGTATTCAAATCAGTTGTGACAGTCTGCTTATTGAGTCCAGGTGGTAACGCACAGAAGGCTGGCTCAGAATCATTACTACCTTGTCCCGGTTTACACTGAGTTTAATGAACGCGGTAATGAATTGCTGGCGGAATGACTGATGGATTTTGATGCAGGCGGCCTAAGGGTCGTTTCCGCCTAAGATTATGCCGTGGGTGACGGGTAGTTTTTTATCCAGTCGGTGAGCACAGAGACCCAGCCCGGATGGGAATTCAGGCAAGGCACCAGGGTAAGCGATTCACCGCCAGCCTCCTCGAACACCTCTGCTCCCTGTATTTCAATTTCCTCAAGTGTCTCCAGGCAGTCGGTCACGAATGCCGGGCACAACACTAGCACTTTTTTGACGCCGCTGCCTGCCAGTTTCTTCAAGGTAACTTCAGTACTCGGTTCAAGCCACTTGGCACGTCCCAGTCTTGATTGAAAAGCCAGTGTGTACTGGTCTTCTCTCAAACCAGCCTGTTCCACGAATAATCGTGTTGTCTCAACCACTTGATGCCGGTAACAAATAGCATGCGCGGGGGATGGCCTCTGACAGCAGTTTTCTTTTTTTAGACAGTGTGAACCAGTGGGATCAGCCTTGGTGATATGCAGTTCCGGAAGGCCGTGGTAACTGAATATGACGTGATCGTAGGCACTGGTATCTGCGATGTGAGTTTCAGCACTGGCCACCAGGGCTTTGATGTAAGCAGGATGATTGTAGAAGGGATGCATCACCTGTAGCTTCACATTCAGTCCATGATTTTCAACCACACGCTCAGCCTCTTTCACTGAAGTGGTGATCGTGGATTCAGCGTAATGCGGGTACATCGGCACAAAAAGAATTTCCTTGATTCCGGGTTCCTTTGCAAGCTTTAGCAGCTCTGACTCGATGGATGGATTGCCGTAGCGCATGCTCATTGCCACGGGGATGTCGGTAGCGCGTTTAACCGCATCCAAAAGTTCCATTGAGAGGGAAATCAGCGGTGAGCCTTTGTCAGTCCAGATGCTCTTATAGGCCTCCGCGGAATACTTCGGCCTAAAAGGCAGTACAAACAAACCGACAATAAGGCGGCGCAGTAGCCACGGCAGCTGTATCACATATGGATCCATCAGGAACTGGTTTAGGTAGCGCCTGACGGCAGGGATATCAGGACTGTCAGGAGAGCCCAGGTTGGCGAAAAGTACGGCGCGATTAGACATAAATCTGTTTACCGGCAAACTGCGTAGAATAACTTTTACCGGCCAAGCCGGTCATACTCATTATATGTCAGTTATTTACGCATTACTTGATGCAATAGATGTAACAAGGAATACAAATTGGCCTCACACCTCATTCTTCTCGCGCATGGCAGTAAGGACAGCAACTGGTGCCAAACCTTTGAACTGGGCCTGAAAACCATAAACCAGCGTCTTGAAAAAAACGCCAGCCTTGCCTACATGGAAATGGCATCGCCCAGCCTGGAGCATGTAATTAGTAAAAATTACCTGCAGGGGGAACGTTCATTCGAGGTGCTTCCGTTATTCTTTGCTGCCGGACGTCATTTGCTGCATGATGTACCGGAGAAAATCACCAGACTGAATCAGCAGTTCAAGGGAGTAGACATAACTCTCTTGAATGAAGTTGGCAGTTATGATGCCTTCTGGATAGGTCTCGGTGAATTAATTGCTAATCACTATCCATCAGCAGAGGCCGCGCACAGCAGTGAATCAACAGGAATCCAGTCCTCAGTCTAGCGAAAAGATCCGGGTCGGAATCAGTAGTTGCCTGCTTGGTGAGGAAGTCCGTTACAACGGCGGACACAAACATTCCACGCTCTGCACCAGAGAACTATCCCGTTATTTCGACTTTATCTCTGTTTGTCCTGAAGTGGGCATTGGTCTTAGTATTCCGCGCAAACCCATTCGGCTTGTTGGTACCCCCTCCGACCCTGATGTTGTCGGTGTTGATGACGCTTCCATAAACGTCACGCAGGAGCTAAAGCTTTTTGGTCGGGAAAAGGCGCAGGAGCTCAACGACCTGTCCGGCTACATCTTTATCAAGGGCTCGCCCAGCTGCGGGCTTTTTCGGGTAAAGGTCTACAACGACAAGGGCTTTCCCCAGGAAGAAATGGGCCGAGGTGTTTATGCCAAGGTAATCACTGACACGTATCCGCTTTTGCCGGTAGAGGAAGCCGGTAGGTTAATGGATCCCGTGCTCAGGGAAAACTTTATCACTCGCGTCTTTGCCTACAGCAACTGGCAGGCAATGAAGGCTTCGGGGCTTACGGCCAAAAAGTTGATTAATTTCCATTCCTGCTACAAGTACTCCCTCATGGCAAATAATCCCCAGTCCTATACTACGCTGGGCCGAATGCTCGGAGATGCTGGCAAACAGGATCCTGATGAACTGGGTGAAAAATATTTTACCGCCCTCATGGAGTCACTGTCGCGTAAGGCCAGTCGCAAGAGTAATGCAAACGTGCTCAGGCATCTGCAGGGCTACCTGAAAAAGGATCTTGGAAGCAAGGAAAAGGAAAAACTCGGCGAAGTCATAGAGCAGTACCGCAACGGAATTGTGCCGTTAATCGTTCCAGTCACCATGCTGCGGCATTATTTTCATGTCTACCCGAACGACTACATTGAAATGCAGTCCTTCCTGCAGCCTTATCCCGATGACCTGAGTCTGAGGAACCAGATTTGAATGTAGTCTGGTTCCGAACGGATCTTCGAATTGAGGATAACCTGGCGCTTGAAGCAGCCCGCCAACGCGGCGAGGTTATAGCGCTGTATATTGCGACGCCTGATCAGTGGCAGACGCATAATGATGCCCCTATCAAGCTGGATTTTTGGCGGCGTAACCTAGTAGAGCTCGAAAAAGCACTTTCTAGGCTTAAGATTCCGCTTGTCTGCGCCCAGGCGCCGGACTACCCGGGCAGTATCGAGATTATTTGCAGTGCCCTGTCCGTTTGGCAGGCAGACAGCCTGCACTTGAATGCCGAATACCCGCTTAATGAAGTTCGCCGTGATCACCGGGTCTTATCCGCAGCAAGGGAGCTTGGCGTGGAAGCTGTCATTCACCACGACCAGATCCTTATTGAGCCGGGTTCAGTGCTCAATAACAGTGGAGAGCCATTCAAAGTTTTTACTCCTTTTTCTAAGAAATGCAGGGTTATGCTGCAGCTGCCTGTCCGGGCAGAAAAGATATGGCCCAACAGCAGCTTAGGGGTTCCCGGGGCTATTAAAGGACAGAAACCGCTTGAAGAACTGGGCTGGCCGGCGCCAGAGAGCAGATGGACGGACTTATGGCCGGCAGGGGAAAAGGCAGCCCGTGAAAAGCTTAAGCACTTTTGTAGTCAGCCCGTTGCCGGCTATAAACAGAACAGGGATTTTCCTGCGCTTCCCGGAACCAGCACGCTGTCACCCTGGCTGACATCCGGCGTTATTTCAATTCGTGACTGCTGGCGTGAAGCCACCCTCAGTCATTCGGGTGAAGGACCGGAGACGTGGAAAAACGAATTGCTGTGGCGGGAATTTTACAAGCACATTATTTTTCATTACCCGCATGTCAATATGAATAAAGCCTTTCGCCAGGAACTTGATTCTCTGCCCTGGAGGTATGATGAGAATGACTTCAAAGCCTGGTGTGAGGGAAAGACCGGCATACCCATAGTCGATGCCGCTATGCGCCAGTTGAGAGAAACGGGCTGGATGCACAACCGGCTGCGAATGATAACGGCCATGTTTCTGAGCAAGAACCTCCTGCTTGACTGGCGCTGGGGTGAGAAGTGGTTTATGGAGCACCTGGTAGACGGAGATTTTTCGGCCAATAACGGCGGCTGGCAATGGAGCTCTTCTACCGGTACTGACGCAGCCCCTTATTTCAGAATTTTTAATCCGATAACACAGTCGCAGCGTTTTGATGCGCAGGGGGAGTTCATCCGCTATTTCGTACCCGAGCTAAGCGAACTCGATGAGCAGAGTATTCATGATCCGGGCATGCTCAAACCCGCCGAATATCCGTTACCGATCGTAGATCTGAAAATGAGCAGGCAAAGAGCGCTGGCAGCCTTTAAAAACAACAAGTTTTAAAGGCTTACGTTGTGAAGAGCCAGTGATTTTATGCGGAAGTGGGCCTGTTTAGAAATGGCATCAGCATCCGGTAAAAGACATTGTTCATCTTGATCGGAGCATCCAGGGTGGTGATGCATAGACAGTCTTCATCCTGTGAAGCTACAGGGGTATGGGTTTCACCCTGCGAACGTACGATGAAGTCACCCACGTTATACTTGTCTTCCTGGTCTGAAAAGCTGCCTTTCAGGATAACCGTAATTTCATCGCCGCCATGATGATGCCTTGGTATCTCACCGCCGGCCTTAATTTCCAGCAGGGATGATTCACGGAATACATCACCGGTATTGATGGTGGAATAGCGGAAAGTTTTACCTAATGTCCGCCATTTCAGATTTTCCAGGTTGCCGCTGGTCATCTTACTGATCGCGCGGGGGAGGCTGACAGTTTCGGTTTTCTTGATTGCATCAGAAGAAGAACTATCGTTTGCTGCCGTAGCGGGGGTCTTTGCAGGTTCATGTATAGCGCCAGCCACGCGGGCCATGATTTGGTCAAAGCAGCCGGAGCTGACTTCAGCGGCGGGCTGTTCCATAAATAATTCAGTACCGACTTGGGTTAGTTCCCTGATGTGCGCGCGGCAGTCGGCACAGTGATGCAGGTGAGCTGCAACACACAGCGCCTGTGATTCAGGCAGGCTGCCTGCAGCGTAATCCGTCAGGAAACGCGTGTCAGGGTGATATTTAACCAATTGTTTGTTAGCCATATCGAATAATAATTCCGTTGTTGATATCTACTGGCGTTCTACAGACACGCGTAGTTTAGTTAAAGCCAGCCTGACCCTGGACTTCACAGTACCCAGAGGCAGGTTTAATTCTTCAGCTATCTCGGTATGGGACTTATCCTCGAGATATACCTTTTTAAGAATGAATTCTTGTTCATGTGGCAGCTCTTTGATGGATTTATGCAACATTTCACTGTTGCGCTGCTTTACGAGCTGGTTAAAGGCATCTTCATCTTCGTTTTCAATCCAGATGTCTTCAACATCGAAACCGTCTTCACTATGGTCGTTACTGATTCTATTCTGATGATGTCGTGCAGTCTTACGTAATAAATCGATACGCGTATTACGTGCAATGGTAAAAATCCACGTGCTCGCACTAGCCTTCTTAGGGTTGAAGGAGCCGGCTTTCTGCCAAATCTTCACCATCGTCTCTTGAACCAGCTCCTCACTCAAAGAGGCCTGCTCGCCAACAGCAGATTGCCTGATAGCAAATGCCTTGATCAGGGGGGAAAATTTGTTGAATAGCCGCTGAAACGCCGCTTGGTCGCTGTGATTTGCAACCCGCAGTAGGCACTCGGACCAGGTAGACGGTTCGTCCTTTACGACATTCGTTTCCATATACCTGGGGTGTGTTTTGACTGATCCGGTGACTGCCACCAATATTCGCCTTCAAAGCTGGTTAAGGTCTTGGTTACCCATAACACCATGGGTTTCATGGTAGTCATGGGACTTTTTTCCCGAATTTTATGACGGGATCCTTAATAGATACGGGGGTGTTGATGGTTCGGATCATTGAAAATTCAGACCAGTTTAAAAGTGCTGATCTATTCGATTTCAAGGTGCGTATAAGTTCTCATTGTCAACATAAATCCCTAATCTGTAAAGAAAAAATGAACGCAGTCACTGACATTAAAAAGCACCCGCTAGTTTCCAGTCTGATGGCATTTTATGAAGATTTTGCGGCTGATAAACTCACGGCATTGGAAGATATCTATACTCAGGATATTGAGTTCTTGGATCCTATCCATAAAGTTACGGGTATCTTGTCCCTCAAGCGTTACATGAAACAGATGGCAACCAACCTTACCCACTACAAAATCAGGTACGTGGATGTAGTCATGTCTGAAAACAGTGCCTACTTAACCTGGGATATGGAATTTGCCAACCCCAAACTGGCTGGCGGCAAGGTGATTTCCCTCAGGGGAGTTACCAATCTCAAGTTTACCAACCGTGTATACTACCACGAGGATGTTTACGATCTGGGCGCAATGGTTTACGAACATCTCCCCGTTATCGGAAAAATCATCCGATCCATCAAAATACGCATGGGTGACTCGGTAAGCTGACCGTGTACTCTAAAGCTCCCCTTAGTATCTGGGTCACCGGTGCCAGCTCTGGCATTGGCAGAGAGGTAGCTGAACAGCTTGCTGCAGAGGGGCATCAAATTTATGCCAGTGCTAGGAATGTTGAATCACTGGCTTCTCTTGTAGGCTCGGCGAACGGCAATGTAACGGCAATATCCTGCGATGTCAGCGATGACTGCATAATGCCTGACGTGCTCAGCAATCATGGCATCAAAACGCTGGACAGTATTTTTCTATGTGCAGGCACATGCGAATACATTGAGATGCCTGAACTGGATATCGACATGGTTCGACGCGTAGCCGATACTAATTATTTCGGCATTGTGAACTCCTGCATTGCTGCGTTACCGCTGCTAAGAAAGTCTGCTAATAAGCCGCATATTGTTGGTGTCGGCAGCATGAGCAGTTATATTGGTTTTCCCAGAGCAGAGGCTTACGGGGCTTCTAAGGCTGCCATGAGCTACTTCCTCGATTCACTACGCTGTGACCTCGTTGGAGATATGGATGTGACCGTGGTTTACCCCGGCTTCATCAAAACGCCTCTTACAGACAAAAATGATTTCCCGATGCCGTTCCTTATGACCGCAGAAAAGGCGGCCGAGGTAATACTGAAAAAATCCAGCAAACGGCCACTAAAAATTTCCTTTCCTTCACGTTTGCACCTGCTGCTGCAAGCGATGAAAGTGATGCCTGGCCTCTGGTACAACACCCTTGCGGCTCGGATGAGCCGAGCGCAGGGGGCCCAGCAATGAAGATCGCCGTGATAGGCAGTGGTATTTCCGGCATGGTGGCCGCCCACGAGCTAGCCAAAGACCATGACATCACATTATTTGAGTCGGCCCCGATTTTGGGCGGGCACACCGCTACCAAGGATATCGAGGTTGCAGGCCGGCAATATGCCATTGATACCGGCTTCATCGTTTTCAACGACTGGACCTATCCTGAATTTATTCGATTAATGAACAAGCTGGGTGTGGACAGCCAGCCTACCAGTATGAGTTTCAGTGTTAGTGATGCACTTTCCGGTGTCGAATACGCGGGCACCAGTTTAAATGCCCTGTTTGCTCAGCGACGCAATCTCGTATCGCCGCGCTTTTTGACCATGGTGCGCGACATTCTCCGTTTCAACAAGGAATCAGAACTGCACCTGGCGGAGAATCCTGAATGTGCAGCCATGACGCTTGGCCAGTACCTAGACCTGTTTGGTTACTCCAATGTTTTTCGAGACCTTTACCTGGTTCCAATGGGTGCCGCCATCTGGTCTTCGAATACCGCGATGATGCTGAATTTCCCGCTGCAGTTTTTTGTCCGCTTTTTCCGCAATCACGGCTTGCTCAATATCAAGAACCGCCCACAGTGGCGTGTGATCAAGGGCGGCTCCCGGAGCTACATTGCGCCGCTGACAGAGAATTTTGAGAAAGGTATCGAGCTTGATAACCCTGTGCTCAAAGTGACGAGAAAGGCCAGGGCTGATGGCACTACGTCAGTAATAGTTGAAAGCCGCAGGTTTACTGCTGAATATGACCAGGTCATTTTTGCCTGTCACAGTAACCAGGCTCTGGGGATGCTCGTGGATGCGAGCAGGGAGGAGACAGAAATTCTCGAGGCTATTCCCTACACGAGTAACGAAGTTGTTCTGCATACCGACCAAACACTGCTTCCTGAGAACAGGCGCTGCTGGTCAAGCTGGAATGTCTCACTGGACAGTTCGGTCATCGAGCAGCCGACACTTACCTACAATATGAATATCCTGCAGGGCATTGAGTCGGATACGACTTTCTGCGTTACCCTGAACCAGACTCGCGACATAGATGAAAAAAAAATCTTGGGCGTTTACCATTATGATCATCCTGTTTTTACGGAGGTGGGCATGAGCGCACAGAGCCGCTGGTCTGAAATCAATGGAGTGAACAACACCTGGTTCTGCGGCGCTTACTGGCGTAACGGCTTCCACGAGGATGGCGTCTGGAGTGCGAAGAGAGTCGTACAGGACCTGCAAAAGCTTTCCCGGGTCAAAGTGCCCGGCAACAATGAGCGTATTGCCGCTGCAGCAGTATGAATGCTGAACCACATCATAGTCGTATTTTCGAAGGCGTCGTCAGTCACTGCCGTTTTCTGCCTCGAAAACACCGTTTCAGCTACCGCGTTTTCATGATGTATCTTGATCTTGGCGAGGTGGAGTCCATTTTCACCCGCTGTCGTTTCTGGTCAATGGAGCGCGCCAATCTTGCCTCTTTCAAACGCAAGGATTACCTGGGTGACCCTGAGCTGCCGCTCGCCGATGCGGTCAGGGAAAAAGTATATAAAGAAACGGGCGAGCAGGTCACCGGTCCTGTGAGGATTCTCACTAATCTGCGTTACTTTGGCTTCATTATTAACCCCATCACCACCTATTACTGTTTTGACGATAACGAAACGCTGCAGTACGTCGTAGCCGAGGTCACAAACACGCCGTGGGGTGAAAAGCACAGTTACGTCATCAAGGCGGCTGAAAATAACAAGCCAACGCAGACAGGTTTTGATAAGGATCATCACGTTTCCCCTTTCATGCCCATGGACATGCGCTATCACTGGCGCTGCACGGTGCCAGGAAAAAATGCCAGCATCTACATGGAGAATTACCTGGGTGATGAACGCGTATTCAATGCCTCGATGCACCTGAAGGCGAGAGCCATGACACCAGCTTCGCTGAACCGTTTTCTTGTCAGCTATCCGTTCATGACCATGAAAGTTGCCTGGGGTATTTACTGGCAGGCATCAAAGCTTTGGCTGAAAAAAATCCCCTTTGTGCCGCATCCGAAGCGTGCCAAGGCGCTCGCAGGTAAACCCGATTCAAAAGACAGCATTAATCAAACGTATTCGATAGTCAGGAGCAGTAAGTGAGAATTACAGCAGTCGACCAGCCCAAAAACACCAGAAATACACTCAGTATCGAGAGTATGTCACGGCATGCTGTGCATGCACTGCTAACAAACCTGAAAATAGGTTCCCTGACGCTTGAAGAGGGCGGCCAATTGCTAACCTTTGGCGATCGTGAGGATAAACGTGTCTCTGCACGTATCCGCGTTGAGAACGGGGCAGCATTCAGCAGCGTACTCAGGGATGGCTCCACCGGTGCCGGCGAAGCCTACATGCTGGGATACTGGGATACCCCGGACCTGCTTGAAGTCATCAGGCTGTTTGTACTCAACATGCAGGTACTGCAGAACATGGGCAAGAACCAGTCACTCCTGCGCCTGATGGCTGGGAAGCTATTTCACCTGCTCAGGCAAAACTCCCTGACGGGTTCGAAAAGGAATATCTCCGCTCATTACGACCTGAGCAACCGCTTTTTCTCCCTGTTTCTCGACAAAACCATGGCGTATTCCTCAGCGGTATTCAAACATGAGGATGACTCACTAGAGGAAGCCTCCATAAACAAGTTCCAGCATATCTGTGAAAGGCTGCAGCTCAAGCCCGAGGATCATTTGCTGGAAATTGGAACCGGGTGGGGTGGACTGGCCATTCATGCGGCCAAGCACTTTGGCTGCAAGGTGACCACCACCACCATTTCCCATGAGCAATACGCCTATGCCTGTGAGTGGGTAAAAAAGGAATGCCTAGAAGATCGAATTACCCTGCTTGAAAAAGACTACCGTGAACTTGAAGGCAAATTTGACAAGCTGGTCTCTGTCGAAATGATTGAGGCAGTTGGCAACAAGTACTATGACAACTACTTCAGCACCTGTAATCGTTTGCTCAAGGAAGACGGGCTCATGCTGATACAGGCCATCACAATTTCAGACCAGCGTTTCGCCGAGTCGGTTAAGAACATCGACTTTATCAAGCGCTATATTTTCCCTGGCGGTCAGCTGCCCAGCAACTCGGTGATAGCCGACTGTATCGCCAGGCAAACCGATATGCAGTTAATAGGTCTTGAGGATATTACCCAGGACTACGCTCAGACCCTGTGCGCCTGGCGCGAGCGTTTCTGGCAGCGCCTGGATGAAGTCAAGCAGCTTGGCTGCGATGATGTGTTCATTCGCATGTGGAACTATTACCTGTGTTTCTGCGAAGGTGGTTTCATGGAGCGCGTCATTCACGCCGGCCAGTTCCTGATTGCAAAACCGGATTTCAGGGGCCAACCCAGAATCCAGTAAGTCCTTGCATGGTAAGATATCTCCGTTGAAGTATTACAACTGGAGACAGGTCCTTGCCTGATAGCCATCCCTTTGAACGTCTGACCCCCGACCTGGTCATCGATGCTGTCGAAAGCACCGGGCTTGTTTCTGATGCACGCATTCTGGCGCTTAACAGCTACGAGAACCGTGTCTACCAGGTCGGTATCGAGGAAGCTGAGCCTCTCATCGCCAAGTTTTATCGTCCTGGTAGGTGGAGTGATGAACAGATCCTGGAAGAGCATGCCTTTAGCCAGGAACTGGCAGATCTCGAGATTCCCGTGGTTCCCCCATCGGACCTGTCCGGGACAACGCTGAGAGAATTTGAGGGTTTTCGCTTTGCGCTTTTCCCGCGCCGGGGTGGGCGCAGTCCTGATCTCAACCTGGACAACCTTCTTATCATGGGGCGTTTTATTGGCCGGCTGCACAAGGCAGGAGCTTCGAGACCATTCAAGAGCAGGGTGCATGTGACTGTAGAGGGTTTCGCTGAAAACAGTGCTGCATTCCTGCTTGAGCATAACTTCATTCCGGCCGAGATGCGCGAAGCCTATGCGTCATTGTCAGAGGACCTTATAAACCGAGTTAATGCCATTTTTGCAGCAACAACGGCGCCCGCCTCTATTCGTATTCATGGCGACTGCCATATGGGTAACGTTCTTTGGCGGGATGACACGCCGCATTTTGTTGACTTCGATGACACAATGCAGGGGCCGGCCATCCAGGATTTATGGATGCTGCTCTCCGGCGACATGCAAAACCAGCTGGCACAATTAAGCGAGCTGGCCGATGGCTACGATGAGTTTCATGAATTTAATCCGGCAGAACTTGTGCTGGTGGAGTCTCTGCGCACCATGCGCTTGATGCACTATGCAGCATGGTTGGCCAGGCGTTGGGACGATCCGGCCTTTCCGCAAAGCTTTCCCTGGTTTAATACGGAGAGTTACTGGGCCGGCCATATTCTAGAACTGCGCGAGCAGCTTGCTGCGCTTGACCAACCGCCGCTCGCCTTATATTAAAGAGTGCAAAGTGCGCAGAAGGCTATAATCACTGGCTATGAGTTCACGTAATCCTTGGGCGGGCTTTTTCCTGTCGTTATTAACTGCTCTGATGTGGGGTGTGTTGCCTGTATCGTTTGTTTTGCTCATCGGCAACATGGATACGATTACCATCACTTGGTATCGATTTTCTTCGGCGGCCCTCTTTGTTTTTCTATTTCTCTGGTACAAGGGCAGGCTGCCGCCAGTGCACCGCTTTTCCAAAAAAACAAACGGTCTGCTGTTTCTTGCTGCTGCCATGCTGTCCGGCAATTTCGTGCTGTACCTGAGCAGCCTCTCGTATCTGAACCCTGAAAGTGCGCAGGTCCTTATACAGCTCGCTCCCTTTATCCTGCTTTTCGGCAGTATTTTTTTCTTCGGAGAAAAATTTGGCCGCCTAGAATGGCTTGGCGTTGTTCTATTGTTATTAGGGTTTGCGCTGTTTTTTAATAACCGGCTTGACGATATCTTCTCCTCGGTGAACGATTACTACATAGGCATCATTTTCATGGTCCTGGCTTCGCTGTCCTGGGGAGTATATGGGCTGCTGCAGAAAACGTTGCTTAACGCCATCGATTCGGTGCAGCTCACCAGCCTGATGTACATCGGCGGGACTGTCTTGCTGCTGCCTTTCATCAGTCCAATGACCATCTTTGATCTGGATGCACTGCAGCTATGGGCGCTGGTTTTTTGCAGTCTTAATATTCTGTTGGCTTACGGCGCTTTTACTGAAGCGCTGCAGGTTTGGGAAGCTGCAAAGGTCAGCGCAGTAATTACACTCGCACCGCTCTGCACCATACTCTCAATGGAAATTGTCGTCAGGTACTGGCCTCAAACTTTTCCCGACAGTGAGCTCAACCTGCTGGCATACGTTGGCGCAATAATTGTGGTACTGGGCTCTATGCTGGCTGCTCTTGGCCACAATCTGCAGAAGCAGAAGCCGGCAACACTGGCAGGTAAGTGAAGCCCTCCGGCAGCAGTTGTAGCGCCGCTTCAAGATTTAGTGAAGGGAAATGATGATCTCTCCACCAGTGAATAGCCTTCAATGTCAGAAAGGCGTCAAACCAGTGGTGCATGTGTCCTGAAAATACCGATGCCGACTTGCTGTGACTGAATGCATGCTCCAGGAAGCGGTTGACCCCCAGGGCCTCCATGCCACTCATCAGTATTTCCGGGTCGACGTCGCTGGTATGCCCAGCAATAAAATTAGTGGTTAGGGATGTTTGCGTTTCTTCCCATAGATACCTGGCAATGCCATACCAGCCTTTCAGGTACTGGAAACAGGCGGGGTGGTAGAAGAGGAAATCCCTGAGAGGATCCTGCATTCCCAGAATTTTTTTGATAGCCGGTCCGGTGCCGAAGGGTACGCGGTCGGACTGTCGCGTGGTCAGGGCTACTGGTTTGCTATCCAGCCTGCTGATTTCGCCAGTCTTGCCCAGCTTGTTTAACAAGTAAAAATCTTCACCTGCTTCACGCTGCGGAAAACCCCTGGCGATTGCATAGTGCTCTGCGTTGATGACTAGCGTACTGCCGATAGTATGGAAGGCCCAGGGCGAGCCCGCCCATGCCTGGCCGTTGACATAATAGTTTAGTGAGCAGTCATAAAGCTGCTGCGCCAGCTGCAAGTGCTGGTTTGGGGAAGGCAGGTGTTGGAATGGATAAATTCCGGCAGCAACATTTTTAACGTTCAACGGCATAACAGCATCAAAATAATCCTCTGGCACTGTGGCGTCGGCATCGGTGCTGTGTATCCAAAGACTTTCAATTACGCCCTCATCAATCAGTTTGACAGCTATGTCACACGCTATTTTTCTTGCCTGCCCAACACCTTTTGTCAGGGTGTATCCGGGTTTGCAGCGTTGTAGCAGCAGCAAGTCTATATTTTGAGTGTACTGGTGCAGGCTAACGTGTTCTGCTAACTGTAGTTTTAACGGGTTGGAATCTGCCAGTTGCTCGTAAAGTTTGATGGTGAGTGCTTTGTTTTCCGGACTGGCGGATTCGTTCGCGTTAATGACAAGGATAATCAGAAGCCTGTCGGTTTCGACATGCTGCAGACATTTGGACAGAAAGGAGGCCGGCTCGGCAAAAGCCGGGATGCACAAGACGTGCCTATATTGGGTGCCCTGAAGCCCAGGAAGGACGGCTTCATCCTCGGCATACAGATCGAGGTATTTTCTCATCGCCATGGCCCATATTACCAGTTAAGGAGCGGGTTTTTGGGGCTAATCTGAAACCGAGGAAAAAGCGTAAAAATAGCAATTAACGGACTTTTTTATGCAAGTAACCTACAACAAGATAGTACGCGTTCTTTCCAGCTCCTGGACTGACCTTGTTCTGTTTAAGGTTAGCTGGGTTATGCTTGTGCTTTACCAGTCGGCAGCAGTTGTTCCAGCCATGCTGGTAATCTTTCTCAAGCTTTTGTCCTGGCAGGAGCTTGGTTATTCCCTAGCCTTGGTGTTTACAACTGCACTGGTGGGCATTGGTATGGATTTTGTTATGGCCGGTACCGGTGTATTCATTTTTTCCGAACCCTTTCCGCTGTGGCTGATTATGCTGTGGATATCCTTTGCTCTAACATTGCCTCGCGGTTTTGGTTTTACCATAAAGCTCCATCCTGGTCTGCAAGCACTGACAGGTTTTATTGCCGGCGGTGTCGGGTATTTTGCCGGCTACCTTCTCGGTGCGGTCCAGTTCGGTATCCCAAACGTGACTGCCATACTGCTAATTTCCATTCTATGGTCACTGTTCGTTCCGGCATTGCTTTGGCTTGATAAATGCTACTACCAGCCGGCAAGGGTCAGTTCCAATGCGTAAGGTATTGTTTCTTGTGTTGCTATTGCTTCTGCATCCCGGGTTTGCCCAGCTGCAGTCATCCACCCTGAACCCGGTGTCAGAACCCTGGCAGCAGTTCAGTGTTGTCGGGATGGCGAAACTGAATTTTCTGTTCTGGTCCGTCTATACCGCAAGGCTGCTCAGTGAAACTCCTGCCTTTGAATTTTCAGCTCAGCAGCCATTTGCTCTGGAACTGGAATACCAGCGCAGTTTCTCGAAGGAGGATCTTGTCTCAGAAACCAGGCGCCAGTGGAAACAAACGGGTACTAGTTTCGAAAGGGGCTGGATTGAACAGCTTTCTACACTGCTGGTTGATGTGCAGGAAAAGGACCAGATAACCCTGTACGTAGATGCCAGTTATAACAGCCATTTCTATTTTAACGGCTCGTTCGTTGGTGCCATCAAGGATCCGGAGTTTACAAGGCAATTTGCCGGCATCTGGCTGTCAGAAAGAACAACGCGCCCCAAAATACGCAGCGATCTGCTCGGCCAAAGCTGATACATCATTTATAGAGAAGAAATCATGAAACGTTTGCTTACCATCCTGTTCTTAATTCCTGTGCTGTCTGCCTGCAGCCAGGTGTCGATAGAGTCATATGAAGGCACCAGTCCGGCGCTCGACCTGAAAACGTTTTTCAATGGCAAACTGATGGCATACGGTATTCTCCAGGACCGCTCTGGAAAGGTAACGCGTAAATTCACTGCCACTATTGACGCCTCATGGTCAGGAGAAGTTGGGACACTGATTGAACACTTTATCTTCGATGATGGCGAGGAGCAGGACAGGACCTGGACACTGAACCATCTTGGAAATAACCGGTATACAGGACAGGCTGGAGACGTCGTTGGTACGGCCAATGGGCAGGTAGCAGGCTCAGCATTTAACTGGAAGTACAGCCTGAACGTACCATGGAATGACAGCAATATCATGCTCAATCTTGATGATTGGCTGTACCTGGTTGAAGAAAATCACCTGATTAACCGCACTGAGCTGCGAAAGTTCGGGTTACGCGTGGCCGAGTTGACCTTGGTGATAGAGAAAATTTAGTCCCACCACTTATGTCTGAAGCCGGCAGCCTTGGCAAGCGGCGCCTCGGTCATAATGCTGCCCGCTAGTATTGAAAAAGTGTTTGTCTTTATTCCTAGTATCTCAGATATTGAAAAAGTGCTTGGAGTGTCCTGATTGGTAATTACTTGTCCCCGGTCACCATTGAGTAGTAGCCATAAGAGCGCTGAGCCCGTATGTTCTTAAAGCCGGCGCTTTCCAGAATGCCCCTGAGTTCATCAAGAGTGAACTGCTGTCCCTTGGTTCCCCAGGTCATGAGAAAAGAAAACGCCACCGGGGCGGCCGGGTTGTCTTCGCCTTCATCCAGCAGCATCTCCTGCAGGCATATTCTGCCGCCGGGTGCGAGGGACGCGTAACATTTTTTCGCCAGTTCAGCGCAGGTTTCAAAGCTCCAGTCATGGAAAACGTTAGCGAAGAAATGGGCATCATAGCCTTCAGGCCAGGCCTCCCTGAACATGTCTACTGCTCTTGTGTCCACCCGGTCAGAAACGCCGGCCTTGGCAATGTAATCCTCAGCGACGGCACATACTGGTTTTAACTCCATGATGGTCGCCTGCATATCCGTGTTGGCATTAGCTATGGCAATGGCGTAACAGCCTGAGCCGCCGCCCACGTCCAGCAGTTTGTTCACGCCGGAAAAATCGCAGGTCTGTGACATGCCTACGGCAGAAGCAATAGAGTGGCAGTGCATGTAGTCAGTGATGGTGCGCGCAAATTCAGGATCCATCTCACCGGATTCCCATCCGTCAGCGGCTTCACGTTCTTCCTTGGTTTCACCGTCTCGAATGTTTTCCATATAAATTTTGTAGTTCGGAAGAGAGGCTGAAGTCCAGCTGAAGAACGGGCCCCAGTAGTAAGGGCTGTCCTTGAGCATATAAGTGCGGGAGAGATTGTTCAGCTGGTACCTGCCCTCATGCCGGTCCAATAGGCCTCGAATTTTCAGCATCGCCAGCAGGGCCTTGATACCACGGGTTGAATAACCGGTTTTACTGACCAGTTCCTCGACTGACATGGGTGCATCAAAGGCTTCGAAAACCTGGAGCTCAAGTGCTAGCGCAATTGCATGGGTGTTGTACAGGCTGAGCATCGAGTCCCAGATTTGCGTGTCATCAATTGGAGGGAGTGCAGGGTTCATGAATGCCTCTTTTCATTCTGATAGTGCAGGGACTGACAAGAGTACAGCGTGTTAGCGTAAATTAACAAGTCATGCATTTCCATTCCTGCACTTATAGAATGTCGGGTAGCGTCTATAGAAGGTCTCTTAATATGAAAAAATATGGGAATATCAGCATCGCCGTATTCGTGACTACAATTCAGTTACAGGTTTTACCTGCTATCGCGGCAGAGGAAAAAATTCATACTACCTCCGACACCTTGCTCGCGCGGATCCAAGTCGAGGACTTTATTAATGATTATTACTGGGAACTTGCCACTATCGGCGAGGGAGATTTATCCCTGTTCTGGGCTGAAGATGCCGTTTTTGATGTTAATGGCGCTGTGTATGAGGGTCTCAAGGCCATCAACGATGTGTATTCGCTCGGACTTGGCCCTGGCGGAAGGCTCGTATTCCAGACCAATATCCCTCGCATTAAGATTGACGGTGAGAAGGCAGTCGTTGACCTGATTTACACCGGTTTTCTAAACACTGACTCTGCAGAGGCGCCTAAACCTTACGAGCAGGGCCATGATCACATGGAGCTTCGTGACGCCGGAAGTGGCTGGAAAATCAGCAGCAGAACGCTGCGGACATTCAGCCTAGATCAATCTTACGCGGAATAATCCTTTTTACATAAATATTTTACCAGCCGCACTGCCTGAATTGATTCTGCTGATCAAGCCAGTCTTTCAGCGGCGCGAAGTAATCGATAATGGCTGATGCATCCAGTTCACGCTGACCGGTCATGGCTTCCATGGCATCCTGCCAGGGGCGGCTGATGCCCATTTCCAGCATCGCATTGAGCTTTTCCCCGGCTGCCTTGCTCCCGTAGATAGAGCAACGGTGCAAGGGACCTTCGTAGCCCGCTTCAGCGCAAAGTGCGCGATGAAACTGGAACTGTTGAATATAGGCAAGGAAATATCGCATGTAAGGTGTATTGCCTGGAATGTGATACTTGGCGCCAGGATCAAAGTAATCCTCTGAGCGAGCGATGGGAGAGGCAACGCCCTGGTATTCTTCACGAAGTGCCCACCACGCCTGGTTGTATTCATCAGGACTGACCTTGCCGTTGAATACCTGCCAGCGCCACTTGTCGATCATTAATCCCCATGGCAGGAAGGCAATCTTGTCCAGCGCCATGCTCATCAGGTAGCCAATATCCCCCTCTGCAGGGGGCTCCTCTTCCAGCCAGCCTATATCAACAAGGTATTTAGGGGTGACCGAAAGGGCAATAGTGTCGCCGGTGGCTTCATGGAAGCCATCGTTAGCACTGCCGCGAAAAAGAGGCGGTTGCTCCTTGTAAGCGCGCTGGTAAAAATTGTGCCCAAGCTCGTGGTGCACTACCCGGAATTCCTCTGCGGTGGGATCGATGCACATCTTGATTCGAAGATCATCCTTGTCATCCAGGTCCCATGCGCTGGCATGACATACCGCCTTGTGATCTTCCGGCTCAGAGAGCATTGAACGTTCCCAGAAGGTTTTGGGGAGGGGATCAAAGCCAAGGGAGATGAAAAAGTTCTCAGCGATACGAACAATGTCTTCCGGCCCATCGGTATTTTTCTGCACCAGCTGGTCAAGATCGTAACCGAGATCCGAGGATTCCGGTTTCACGATGTCGAAAAGATAGCTCCAGTCTTGGGCCCACTGGTTACCAAGGACGTGTGCAGGAATTGGCCCGCTTGGCGGTACCACCTCGGGTCCATAGTAATCACTAAGTTCGGCGCGCACATGGCAGTGCAGCGCATCGTAAAAAGGTTTTACCTTGGCCCACTGGGCATCGGCGTCTGTGGCAAAGGCATCCGGGCCCATGTCGTACTTGGCGCGCCAGAAGGTACTCAGGTTGTCGTAACCAAGTTCCTGTGCACCCATGTTGCCAATTTCTACTTGGCGCTCATAAAGCGGTTTCATGGGAATCGAGTTTTCGCGCCAGCCGGCCCAGAATTCAAGCAGCTCATCAGGGTCGCGTAGCTCGCGCATCAGGTTTTCAATCTGGTCGCCTGTATAGCAGACTTCTTCGCCGGTAATGCCTTCATTGCGGCAGTATTCCCCGGCGCCGTACATGGCGCCCATTTCAGAGCCGATTTCGGCCAGTTCCTGCGCCATTTCGGAATCACTGGGTGAGGGGATTACCAGGAACTGTTTTAAGAGCTCCATCTTGCGGCGGTCGGTAAAATCTAGATCCAGATTATTGAAGCTGGCAGCAGAGTTGGCATATTCCACGGATAATTCCAGGAAACGCTGGTATGCAGTCGCTTCCACGCGCTGGCTGTCATAGGTGATATAGGTGGCTGCGATCCATGCCGCATGCGCGTATTCATGGCTAGCTATCTCAAGCCGGCTTTCGGCTTGAGCCAGGAATTCCTTGGCCTCCTCGACCGTCTGAGCGCTGGCATAGATGGGAAAAAGAAGGGCCAGGGCAGAAATTACAATGAAAAACTTTTTCACAAATCGTCTCCAAAATTACTCACTGCCAAAAGACAATGGAAAATTACCGTCAAAAGGCGGCCAGTTGGGTACAGGCTGTGTTGGTGGTGCATAGAACATAGCGCCATGGACATGTCTTATGAGGCCATCCTCAATGCTGATCGTGTGAGTGAAATGATTGCGCCAGCGCTCGTTGCCGGGACGGCGTAGGAAGACGACGGACATCATAACAATCTGCTGGTCAATATCCACCACCTGAACGCGGCGTGCTGAGATCTGGGCCAGGCCGTAATCACCTTCAGTTCTGCAGTCGATGGTGCCGTTATAGCCCACGGTAGAACCCTCACGCATAGGGCCGCCAAATGTGTCTGCCCCGTTTTCACGGCGAGAGCAGCCCGGATGGCCTTTAATGACCTTGCCGTTCTGAGCAATGATGCCGTCAAAATAACTGTTGGCCACGGCAATTAGGTCATCACGGTTAATACGGCGATCCAGGGGAACAAAACCCTCGTTGGGCGGGTTCACCAGCAAATTTTCCACATCAAAAAGCACCTCTCCCGGTTCGCCTGTGATGCCAACATCAGCTTCACGACCAATGTGCCACTCTGCTTCGGTAATCTGGCTGTTGGCAACTTTCATGCGTAGGGCAACAACGGCTAGATCGTCACCTTCCTCGAGCAAGCCAAAAAATCCTGCAGTCTGATCCGTGGGATCAAAATAGCGGCGCTGCAATTCCCCAAGTCCAGTGACCGATGCCCAGAGCCCCTCATCGTTTGGTACAACAATAGCATTTTCTGTCTGGCGAAAACCGTAGCTTAGCGGGGCCTGGCTGGCATCATTAGCGGCAACAGCTTCAAGGTACTGGTCCAGGTAATTGGCCAGGCATGCCCGGTCACAGTCCTGGGCTAACACCCGGGGTGCAAAACTAATCGCAAGGGCTGCCATAACTGACAGCGAGGAAAAGATTGTTCTTATTTTCAGCATGATGAGTTCTCTGTTTGAGCGGATCAGAAGGCTGATTCTCTAATTGCTGGACGGACAATTCAAGGCATAGAATCGAGAATTCAAATCATCTATAGGGAGGTGGTATGTCCATGTGTGTTGTTTCTCCCGATGGTGGCGGCATTTGCAGCGTTGCCACTAACCAGTTCCTCGCCTATATTGAGCAGAGGTTGTAGGCTAGGTATGTGCGCTGCTGGTGTATACCTATCGTAGACCGCGCGTATAACGCATTGCTGCGAAGACGGGCTTACCCAAGATCAGGGACTGAATGGATTAGGCAGTGACAGGTGTTCCAGCGGTGTTTTCGACCGATTTTTTGCTTTTGAAATCTTCCAGAACGACATATAGGCAAGGAATTAATAGCAAGGTAATTACAGTCGCAAAGGCTATACCGAAGGCGAGGGAAGTTGCCATCGGAATCAGGAACTTGGCCTGCATGCTGGTTTCCGTAAGGATGGGCAGCAGTCCAAAGAACGTTGTCAGCGACGTCAGGAGGATCGCGCGGAAGCGGCGGATACCCCCTCTGATCACGGCCTTCATAGTCTCTGTGCCGGATTCCACGGCCTTGTTTATGAAGTTCACCAGGATGATGCTGTCATTCACCACCACTCCCGATAGGGCAATGATGCCGAGAAAGGACAAGAAATTCACTGGAATGCCGACGATAAGGTGGCCAAGGATGGCGCCCACAATGCCGAATGGGATGACTCCCATGATGATAACGGGCTGGGTATAGGATCTCAAAGGAATAGCTAGCAGTGCGTAGATGCCGAAGATGGCAAAGATCATACCGCGTACCATGTCCTGGATAATGCTGCTTTGCTCAGCGGTGCCGCCGTCCTCTAGGTAGCTGACGCTTGGGTAGCGTGACTGCAGCTCTGGAAAAAAATTGTCCTTAATGTCGGTGTTGACCACGTTGGGTTCAACCAGCGATTCAATGATGTCGGCGTTCACTGCAACAGAGCGTTTGCCTTCCACTCGGTTGATACGCGCGTAACCAGGCTGCATTTCGAAATCGGCAACAGAGGTAAAAGGCACCGCGTCACCTTGGCCGGTTCGAATATACATGTTCTCAAGATCACCAATGGATATCCGCTCATCTTCTGGATAGCGCACCATGACACGTACCTCGTCATCACCGCGCTGCAGGCGCTGGGCCTGGGAGCCGTAAAAGGCGTTCCTCACCTGAGTGGATAGGTCATTGAGGGTAAAGCCCATTATTTCGGCACGGGGTTTGAGCTGCAGGCGCAGTTCGTCCTTAATATTGACTGCTTCGTTCCGTATATTGATGAGGCCGCTGTATGTGCGCAGTTTCGCTTCCAGTTCAGTTGCAGCAGCTGTTAATTCTTCGGGGCTATCACTGACTAGCTGGTAGGATATCGGGCTGCCCCCAAAAACCTGGCCGGTACTGAATACGAGCGATTTTAAGCCTGGCATGTTGCCGACGAAATTTTCAAGGTACTGCGTCATAAGGTCGGCATCCACCTGGCTTGGGACGTCCTTGTCGAGTTCAATGGCCATAGTTCCCGAGGCCGCATTGCTGCCCACTATGATGACATGGTCAACCACTTCGGTAGACATTTCACCGGTTTCAACATCTTCAAATTGAAATTGACCGTTCATAGACAGCGCGGCATCTTCCAGCTTATTCATGATGGCGCGAGTCTGGCTTTCAGGGCTGCCTTCAACCATCGTCACGCTGGCCTGCACAAAATCACTGGGTATTTCTGGCAGGAAGACTACCCGAACAATGCCGCCAGCAAGCAGCGAGGTGGCAACGATAAACATGCCTATAAATGTTGATAATGTAATGTAGCGGTTATCTATACATTTGCGCACGAAGGGGACATAGTAGGTGTGAACAAAGTCTTCCAGCTTTGCATTGGCGTGTTTTGGAATCTTGTTGAACCAGCTTTCCTCGTTTGGCTTGCCGAAATGAACTAGGTGAGATGGTAGTATCAGCTTCGACTCTATAAGTGAGAAAATTAGGCAAAGAATTACCACCCAGCCGATTGACTCGGTGAAGGCGGCGGCAAAACCGCTGATCATCAGTAGCGGCATGAAAGCGACAATGGTGGTTAGTACACCGAAGGTGGCCGGAATGGCGACTCGGTTTGCTCCATGCACTATGCTATTCGTGCTATGACCGTACTTGGTAATACTGTGATGGGCACTTTCGCCGATAATGATCGCGTCATCCACTACGATGCCGAGCACCATAATGAAGCCAAACAGGCTGAGCATGTTTAGATCAAGTCCCACAGGGGGCATCAAGGCAAACGCACCCAGAAATGAAATAGGAATGCCAACTATTACCCAGAAGGCAAGTTTGATTTCCAGAAATACGCTGAGAATGACAAGCACCAGGAAGGCGCCCATTAGTAAGTTTTCCGTCATTAGGTCTAGACGGTCCTGAAGATAATAGGAGGAGTCGGCCCAGATGCTCAGTGAAATGCCTTCAGGTAAAGTTCTCTGTCTTTCCTCAACAAACTTTCTGGCCGCTTCTGTGACCTTGAGCATATTCTGATTGCTAGTAGTCAACACAGTGAGGCTGATTGACGGCTTGCCGTCGAAACGGGCATAGGATTCTGTATCTTCGAAACCGTCAACAATGGTGGCGATGTCGCCAAGTGTCAGGATGGTGCCATCAACAGTGGTAAGCAGGACGATCTTGTCAAAATCCTGGTAGTTGTAGGCCAGGGCCTGGGTACGGACCAGAATCTCACCGCCCTCTGTATCAATGGATCCGGCGGGCAGGTCAAGCGAGGACGCACGAATTCGCTGGGCAATCTGGTCAAGGCTGAGACCATATTTGAGTAGTGTGTTTTCAGAGACTTCAATACCTATTTCGTAGGGGCGGTCACCGGCCATGCGAACAGCGGTGATGTCAGGCAATGCCAGTAATTCTTCACGGATCTGCTGCGCCAGTTCTTTCTGACTGACCGGGTCGATGTCCCCATAGACTTCGACGCGCAGGGCGTCATTCCTGATCAGGGTGCGGCTAACGGAGGCCGGTTCTGCATCCACTGGGAAATTAATAATGCCGTCTACTCGGGTTTTTACATCGTTAAGGACTTCATTGATGTCATATGACTCGTCTACCTCAAGGGTTACACTGCCGCTGCCTTCATTGGCCACTGAACGAATATCATTGATGCCGTCCACATCTTCGACGGCCTCCTCGATCAGGACGACAATGCCTTTCTCTATATCGGCCGGGGTGGCGCCGGGATATGCCATCGTGATCTGGATGCTTGCCAGATCAAAGTCTGGCATTGCTTTCTTGGTAATGGTGTAAATGGAATACAGGCCGGAGAGGATGATGAGGATCATCAGCAGGTTGGCCGCCACATGGTTGTGGGCAAACCAGGCAATAATCCCTTTTTCTTCCTTAGGTGCGATCATTTTTATGATTCCCGTTTACTGCGAGGCCTGGACTGTCTGGATGGTCCCTTCCGCAATGTTTACCTGGACTTGCATGCCATTGAGAGGATTTTCCAGGCGGGTAATAACCACCTGGTCTCCATCCTTGAGACCGGCAGATATATAGACGTCGTCTCCATTAATTGTCAGCACCTCGACTGTTTTCGGTCGAAGACGTCCTTCATTATCGGCTGTCCAGATGATGTTGTTGGATTGCAGGGTATAGCGGGGTAGTACCACCACATCTTCAAGCAGTCGGCCCTGCATAGCGGCGTTCACATAGGTGCCGATACGCAGAGGTTCCCGTCCCATCTCATTACTGTAGAGGTTATAAGGGTCTTCTATCTGTACCACGCTAAAAAGTACCCGAGTACGCGTGTCCAGAACGCCTTCAGTGCGGGTCAATTTACCAGTCCAGTGATATTCGGTGTCGCCAATGCGGCTGACCAGATCCACCTCGGGTGCATAATCGTCACTTTTGTAGCCCGTAGCCGAGGGTAGGTCCAGGAAACTGATCTTAGTTTCCGGAACAGGGAGTCTCACCTCGGCGTAATCCACGGCAAACGTTTCTGCGATTGAGGCGCCAGTTGTCACAAACTGGCCAATATCGGTGTTCTTGGCACTGACCAGGCCGTCATAAGGGGCCGTGATGGTAGTTTTGGCCAGGTCAGTAATGGCCTGTTCTAGGTCAGCTTCGGCAGACGCCAGTCTTGCCCTGGCCTCCTCAAGCTGGGGTTTGCGCAAATAAAGTTCCCTGGCCCTGATACGAGACTGTTCTTCCGCGGTCATTCTGTCCCATTCGCGCTGGGCAACATCTGCCTGGCCTTTTTCCTGCTCTAGCAGGCTGCGGGCAGAAGCCACGGAGGCTTCAGCACGACGCACGGCAGCGCGGTAGTCCTGATCTTCCAGTTTGACGAGGATATCGCCTTGGCGAAAAAATCCACCTGCAACGAAGGCGGGAGAAACTTCAACAACCTGGCCAGCTACTTCGGATACAAGGTTGGTTCGGGTTCGAGGCTCCACCGTGCCCTGAGAGGGAACTGTAATGTAGGAGTCCACGACGGCAACGCTCATGGCATCGACCGTGACAACTAGCTGCAAGGGGTCATTCTGCTCGGCATCAGGGCGGGACATACGAAGCAATGCCGAAACTACAATAGCAGCTAAAATTATCAGAACAGGCAATACCTTTTTATACATTTGTTTTTCCTAGTTATTTTCGCCGCTTTGCGTAATTTATGTTGGCAGTTGTCATGCTTCTGGCGGCTATATATGGTGGCCAATACAAACTCGCAGATCCTGCAGAATCTAACGGGCTAGGTCATAAAAGATCTACGTACAACACCTTGATTTAGACCAACTTTCCAAATATGACTGGTCAGTCATAATTGGCGGGAGATCTTACTCTCATCATGGTGTTTAGGCAACGACAATCCCTAAGGGATTGTGGAAAAAATGAGGCAATCCGGGGGCTTGTGAACTGATGAACTACCGAGTTCAGTGCAGGGCGGGTTTCAGAGGCAAACGGCGAATGATATCGGCTTCGATATTCAGCAGAGTCTCCAGCCTGGGGCTTATCTTTTCCTCAGGAAAATACTGCTCCGCAAGGGAGAGAAAGAGTTGATAATGCCTGGCCTCTGAATCGCTGATTGCACAGTAGAAATTCTTCAGCTTTCCCTTTGGCAGGGCCTCGGCAATCATGGCGAATCGCTCAGCTCCTCTGGCTTCGACGATACTGGCAATGAGCAGGCGGTCGAGCAAGTAGGCGACCTTTCCCTGGTCCATGGCCCTATGCAGGCTATTGACGTATTCATCCCTGGCATCGGCGGCGGGTTCAAGATCCCGATCGAGTATCAGGCGCATGACATCGCGAAAATGGCTGAGTTCTTCCACAGCCAGATTCAGCATCCCGGTGATCAATTCAGGCTTGTCAGGGTAATGGGAGATCATTGACATGGCCATGCCCGAGGCCTTTTTTTCGCAGCTGGCGTGATCTTTCAGAAAGGAATCAAAGTCAGCCATGACCGTTTCCAGCCACGCTACGGATGAAGTTTCTCTAAGAGTGAAGTCCATCGCTGTTGCTGATTAGGCTGCCTGGTACGGAAGTGCTGTGAAAGTGTTGAGCAGAGCCTGCCAGCTTCGGCGCTTTCCCTGTAATTCGATTTTCAGCAAACGGTAGCGATGGCGGATGGATTCCGGATCCAGTTCCTGGATTTTGTCATGCAGCCCAGAGGACAGTTGCGCAGATTTTGCCTGGCACCACTGCTGTTTTAACTCTGCCCAGTGATTCAGAGTAACAATCAGCTGCTGGTATTCCTGCTCGAGTTTTTTGCGCCATAACATGGAGTCGATCAGGGTTTCGCATTTTTGCAGGGCATTTTTATATTGCACTTCCAGTCGAGTTAGTTCCTGTCGGTAGACCGAACAGCGGCGCAGTTCGCTGGTAAGTCCTAGCCAGGAACAGAGTCGAATTAGCCACTTGGTTGGATCCCAGTGATACCACTTGATGCCATTGCGGTAGTCCCAGGCAAAAGTGTGATGGTAATTATGGTAACCCTCACCAAAGGTAAACAGGGATATAAACCAGTTGTCTCTGGCTGTCTGGGTGGGGTCATAACTCCGGCTGCCCCAGATATGCGCCGCCGAATTAATCAGGTAGGTGAAATGCTGGCTCAGCACCAGCCTGAGGAAGCCGGCGAGAAGCAGGCTGCCCCAGATATCGCCGTTCAACCAGCCGAGGAGGAGAGGCAGGCCTAGATTCATTAATAGCAGGAGAATGAGATAGTGCTTTCGCTGCCAGGCAAGAATCGGCTCTTTAAGGAGGTCTCGGACATTAGTTGTATCATCTTTGGTGCTTTCAAATTCCCTGATCATCCATTCGAAATGCGAGTACCAGAAACCTCGGTTAGCAGAGTAGGGATCCTGGTAATTATCATCCACATGCAAATGATGACGGCGGTGGTCTGAGGCCCAGGTAATGCAGTCGTTTTGGAGGGCGCAAGCACCTCCCAAAGCAAATATGAATTTCATGATCGGATGAGCCTTGTAGGCTTTGTGTGACCAGAGCCGGTGATACCCCGCCGTGATCGACATTTCACAGAACACCATCAGGACGATAAAGCTGATCCATTCAAAGCGATCGTAACCCTCGGTTAATCCATACCAGGGAACAAGGGTGACGGCGACAAGGGGTGGTATACCTAGAACCGCAAGATTCAGCCAACGAATCGGTGGTTTACTGTTATCTGAAGACATAGACTGCATCGTGTTGAATAGAAATTAAGATGTTGAAATTATTGCAAAAACCGACTGTCTTTAAAACCGGGAGTGTAGCTTGCTCGTTGGGCATTATCCAAGCTGTCCGCTATAATGTGCTGGTTTCGTTAACAGGCTAAAACTCAAGGCTATATACGCTGAATAATTCCATACAGAAAATCGCCAAGGATTCGCCGGGCCAGTCTGCTTTAACCGACCTGGCTGGTATGTACCATAATCTCTTGCGTTAAAGGGCAGATTCATGAGTGTGAATAAAGACACTGATCACGATCTGCTGGTTGATTTGCAGACGCGACTCGCCTTCCAGGATCAGACTGTAAATGAGCTCAATGATGTTGTTGCCAGCCAGCAGCAGCAGATCGACAGGCTGCAGCTGCAGCTGAAATCACTCAGTGACAGATTGAACGGGCTGGAAGAGTCCGTTGACAAGACGGCAGGCATCATTCCAGCCGATGAAAAGCCGCCGCACTACTAATAGAGCTGAAGTCCATCAGCTCTTGATTGCTGAAACGTCCTCGGCCTGCAGACCCTTATCACCCTCGGAAACAGCAAATTCCACACGCTGCCCTTCGCGCAGGATGCGATGTCCCTTGCCCATGATGGAACGGAAGTGAACGAAAATATCTTCACCGCTATCGCGGGTGATAAAACCAAAGCCCTTGCTTGCGCTGAACCACTTCACGCTGCCGGTTTCCTTGGCTCCCTTGTTTACGGGTTTGCCTTTCTTCTGCTGCGCAGGCTTGGCGGGTTTCTTAGCTGTTGACTGGTTAATACCTTCTGCAGAACACACCCAGTAACTGGTTAGGCAGCTGCTGACCAGGGCGATAACGAAGATTGCCAGGGGCGCCGGGAACAGGGTGTATAGGTCTGCAAAAAATGAAATAGCAGCAAGCACTATCGCTACTATAAAGGAAGCAATAAATATCTTGATGTTCATGCTTAGCTCAGTTGGAGATTGTTTTTGTTTCTATTTGTTACTTTATTGTCGTTATTTTTTTATGCCGGTGGTGTGTAGATTTGTCTAACACTCCGCCAAGGACCGGATATTATCACTATCTTCGGTTTTTTTTAAAGTCGCTGTGCGCTGAACTGCAGTTTCGTCTTAAAGAGGTATGGGAACCCCGTTAACCTGGATATCAGTTTCATTTTCCCTGGATTCAAAATCTTTTTCCGGAATGTCGCAGTCTTTGAGTATGTTATTCATCCTTGTGCGATCACTAGCAAAGAGATCCAGGTCGTACTTGCGTGAAATATCGCGCCAGGCGGCGGCATACTCGCAATGAAAATTTTCTTCCGGCGGGCGCCATGACGCGATAGGCCGCTCTCTTTTATTGCGATAGACATCCCTGCTTACCGGAATCAGGTTCAAGGGGTCGTTGGCAAACTCCATGCGTGTCCTGTCATCCCACCGAAAGCCATTGGATACATTGGCATAGGAAGGCGGAATGATGTGGTCCAGTTCCAGTCGGGCAGCGCGGACAAACTCCTCGCCGGTATAGGGATCAGTCCATTTGCCCTCGCGAATTTCGCATTGCCTGGGGTTGGTCCAGGTGACGGGCACTTCACTGGTCGCCTCAAGAATCTGGGTGCGGATTGTCTGGCACTGACCCACCAGCATCCAGTGCGGCCAGTCATCCTCGAGGTAAAAATCCTGCTGGTCGCGCATGTTGACCCTAGCGCGGTTGTTACGCCAGGTGAAATCGCGGCGGGAAGGAGCAAGACGGCAGCCCTGTTGGTGGCAATGGTAGTCACCGAAGGGCCCGTAATGACCGCCGTTGCGGTCAAAGTTCTTGTCTATGTGGGCAGATACGGCAGTGGCAATGATGGCGGCGACTGACGAAGTAAGAACAACCAGTACTTTTTTTAGATTTCGCATAAGCTGCCCTGTAATAGCGTCAACAGATAATGACTTAATCATAGCTGCTGCAGCTTTATAATCTGCTCCTGCAGCTGGTTCAGGGTTGTTTCGGCATTGGACAGTTTTTCTTTTTCCTTCGCAACAACCTCCGCCGGGGCATTATCCACAAACTTGGCATTGCCGAGCTTGCCTGAAAGCCTGACAATTTCCCTGTCCAGCTTTTCCTTTTCCTTGTCGAGTCTTGCCAGCTCTGCCTCAACGTCTATAAGTCCGGCCATGGGAACCAGTACTTCCAGGTCGCCAATTACCTGCATAGAAGAGGGGGGTGCCTCGGAATCACTGTCCAGCCACTCCACTGATCCAAGCTTGGCCAGTTTGACTAGGAACTGCTTGTTGGCTTCCAGGTGTTGCTGATCACTGCTGCTGCCCTTGGTTAAGAGGACATTGATATTCACAGCAGGTGAAATATCCATCTCACCGCGAATGTTGCGGATGGCTATAATGACATTCTTGATCCACTCGATGGCCGAATCGGCCTCTTCATCTATTGAATCAGCAGAGACTGCCGGGTAGGGCTGCAGCATAACCGTGTCGCCCTCGATGCCAAGAAGGGGCGCTGCCTTCTGCCAGATTTCCTCTGTAATAAAAGGCATCAGTGGATGCAGCATACGAAGGCTTTGCTCCAAGACATTGAGCAGGGTATGGCGTGTAGCATTTTTTTGATCTTCATTAGCGTTGTTATCCCAGAGCACGGGTTTGGAGAGCTCGAGATACCAGTCGCAGTACTCGTTCCAGAAAAAGTCATAAATGGCCTGGGAAACCAGATCGAAGCGGTAAACTGTGATGGCGTCTTCGACATTCTGCAGTGTGTTTTGCAGGCGCGACAGGATCCAGGCATCAACCTGTGAGTAATCGTCATGCTTGGTTGGTGCTGTTACGGCATTTTCTTCCACCTGCATGAAAACGTAGCGCGCCGCATTCCAGATCTTGTTGCAGAAATTGCGGTAGCCCTCGATTCGGCCCATATCGAAATTAATGTCACGGCCTGTGGTGGCAAGAGAGTAGAAAGTGTAGCGCAGGGCGTCCGTGCCAAATGCCGGGATACCGTCAGGAAATTCCTTGCGGGTTTTCTTTTCAATTTTTTCGGCATCCTGAGGGCGCATCAGGCCGGTGGTGCGCTTGCACACCAGGCTGTCCAGGTCGATACCGTCAATGAGGTCGATGGGATCCAGGACATTGCCCTTGGATTTCGACATTTTCTGCCCTTCACCATCACGGATCAGGCCATGGATATAGACTTTCCTGAAAGGAACTTCACCGGTGAATTTCAGGGTCATCATGATCATGCGTGCTACCCAGAAGAAAATAATGTCGAAGGCGGTTACCAGCACTTCTGTAGGATGGAAAATTTTCAGTTCTTCTGTGTCTTCCGGCCAGCCGAGCGTGGAAAAAGTCCACAGCGCTGAAGAAAACCAGGTGTCGAGAACGTCCTCATCCTGTTTGAGCGCCAGGTCGTCCGACAGCCCATATTTTTTCCTCACGTCGGCATCGTCGAGGCCAACATAGATATTGCCCTCAGCGTCATACCAGGCAGGGATCCGATGTCCCCACCAGAGCTGTCGGCTGATGCACCAGTCCTGCAGGTCACGCATCCAGGCAAAGTAGGTATTTTCCCAGTTGCGTGGGACAAACTCGATGTTTCCGTTTTTAACCGCTTCAATTGCTGGTTTTGCCAGGCTCTCCACGGCTACGTACCATTGGTTGGTCAGGTAAGGTTCTATGACAACTCCGCTGCGGTCCCCACGAGGAACCTTGAGAGTGTGGTCTTCAATTTTTTCTAGCAGGCCGGCTGCTTCCATGTCGGCCACGATTTGTTTGCGGGCTTCAAAACGGTCCATGCCGCGATAGGCTTCGGGTGCATTGTCGTTAATGGCGGCATCGTGCGTCAGGATATTAATAAGCTCAAGATCATGACGTTTACCCACTTCGTAGTCGTTGAAGTCATGGGCGGGGGTGATTTTTACGCAGCCGGTACCAAACTCGGGATCCACGTATTCATCAGCGATGACCGGAATTTCACGATTGCACAGCGGCAGGGTGACGGTTTTACCCACCAGGGCCTTGAAACGTTCGTCATCAGGATGCACGGCGAGAGCTGAATCACCTAGCATGGTTTCCGGTCGCGTGGTGGCTATGGTGATGTAATCCTTACCCTCAGCGGTGGTCTGACCCTCGGTTAAAGGGTAGCGGAAATACCAGAAATAGCCTTTTTCTTCCTCGGAAATAACCTCCAGGTCAGAGATGGCCGTGTGCAGTTTTGGGTCCCAGTTCACCAGGCGGTTACCGCGATAAATAATGCCCTCATCAAAGAGACGGATAAACACTTCCTCGACAGCACGGGACAGACCTTCATCCATGGTGAAGCGCTCGCGGGACCAGTCTATGGATGAGCCAAGGCGTCTTAACTGGCGTGTGATATTGCCGCCGGATTCAGCTTTCCATTCCCAGACCTTGTCGATGAATTTTTCTCTGCCAAGGTCATGGCGGGTGAGGTCTTCCGCCTGCAGCTGGCGTTCCACAACCATCTGAGTGGCAATGCCCGCATGATCGGTTCCGACCTGCCATAGCGTGTTGTATCCCTTCATACGGTGGTAACGGATTAATGCATCCATGATGGCATTGTTAAATCCATGCCCCATGTGCAGACTGCCCGTCACGTTAGGGGGCGGGATGGCAATGCTGTAGGAATCACCCTGGCCGTCCGGGGCAAAGTAGCCCTTTTCTTCCCAGGATTTGTACCAGGCGCTTTCGATCTCGTGGGGTTGGTAGGTCTTGTCCATTACTGCTGTTAATAGATGCTCAGTGTGAAGGCATGCAAAGCGGCGCATTATAGCCTGTCAGGCCGATTTCACCCAAGGCTGCAGGCCATGAACCGACGGCAGAATAATTTTGATAGCGGGGTCAGTTGCGAGGCTTACATCTGATGATGTTTCAGTTCGAAACCAAGTGTTTTGTAGGTATTCCAGTGCTCGCGGCTAGTGGTCTTGGCTTCTTCCCGGTTGGGTACTATCTCGGCGATACGGTCAAAATTTTCATGTCCGTCCGGCACCTTGTCGCACAGGTTGATCAATAACTGGCCTTTAGTCGATGCGTTGCCCTTGTATCCGATCAAGACAGGAATTTCCTCGTCCTCCATGTCGTCTTCCAGCCCAACGATGGTGTGGGGAATAAAACTCTCGGGTTTGAAGCTCCAGAGCAGGTCGTCCATATCCTGGGCTGACTGCTCCGAAGCCGTGTGGATATAAACTTTCAGACCCTGCGCCATGGCTTTTTCTGTCAGGCGGCAGGCAATTAAGAATCGCTGCTCGTCCTCTGCTTCCTTCATGATATAGAAATCGGCCTGGCTCATGTATGGCTCTTAGTTGTTAAGCAAGAATTCCATTAGCAGGGGAACAGGTCGACCGGTTGCGCCCTTGGCTTTTCCTGACAGCCATGCAGTGCCGGCAATATCAAGGTGCGCCCAGGGATAGCTTTCGGTAAACCGCGAGAGGAAGCATGCCGCCGTGATGGTGCCGGCCTTGGGGCCCCCGATATTGGCGATATCGGCAAAATTACTGTCAAGTTGCCTCTGGTATTCCTCGGAAATTGGTAGACGCCAGCAGGTATCGGCGACTTCCTGTCCATGCTGAAAGAGTTTGTCAGCCAGGTCATCGTTGTTGCTCATCAGACCGGTGTTTACATCCCCAAGGGCAACAATGCAGGCGCCTGTTAGGGTGGCAATGTCAATGACTGATTTTGGCTTGTACCGCTCGACATAGGTCAGGGCATCACATAGTACCAGTCTGCCTTCGGCATCAGTATTCAGTACTTCGATAGTTTTTCCGGACATGCTTGTGACGATGTCGCCCGGCTTGGTGGCACGACCGCTGGGCATGTTTTCGGCTGCGGCTATTACACCGACCACGTTGATTTTTGGTTTCAGTGCACACAGGGCTGTCATCGTACCAAGGACGCTGGCTGCACCACACATGTCAAATTTCATTTCATCCATGGCATTGCCGGGTTTGAGACTGATGCCGCCGGTATCAAATGTAATGCCTTTGCCGACAATAACATTTGGCTTGATGCGTTCACTGGCTCCGTTGTACTCCATAACAACCAGTCGCGATTCCTGGTCGCTGCCGTGGCCCACAGAAAGCAGGGAGCCCATACCCATCCGGCGCATTTGAGCTTCGGACAGTACGCGGGTTTTCAACAGGCGGTTATTTTTACCCAGCGCCTGTGCCTGCTCGCCAAGGTAGGTCGGTGTGCAGATATTCGCTGGCAGGTTGCCCATTTCACGGGCTACGGCCATTCCCCTGGCTACACAGGAACCAATATCCAGGCCTTTTCTGGCTGCAGCACGCTCTGACTTGTCGGACAGGCAGACATCCACTTTTTTCAGCGCCGGCTTTTTACCCTTAGTGGACTTGGTGTGGTTGTAGCGGTACGTGCTGTTTTCAAGGACCTGGGCCAATAGCTGGTAACGTTTACCAGCATCCATTTCCTTGACTGGGAGTTCTGCCAGGGTGAACAGCGCATCAGCAAGAGAATACTTGGCAAGTGCGGCTGCCGTATTTTTAAGTGCAGCGACATACTTCTTTCTGTCCAACTCGTTCTTCTTGCCAAGCCCAACAAGCATGATTCGCTTCGCGCGAATGCCGGCTGGATTATGGATCAGCAGGCTCTGACCAGCGGTCCCCGAAATGTCGCCGGCATCAATAATTTTACTGAGCTGTTTCTTGAGCGCTTTGTCTACCTGCGCAGTTGAGTCGGGCAGATTCTTGTTCTGAAAGACGCCCAGCACAAGGCATGAGGTGGTGAGATTTTGTAAGGCAGAAGTTTTGATTGTGAAATTCATAAAAGTGATTATCCAACCTGGGCAGGTAAGTTATTGATTACAGGGTCAGGTCGCGATTTTACTCCGGCAGTTTCACTATATCAAAAAAGCAATGTTCCAGCGCTTGTACTGGCTGAGGGTGAAGACATACTCTAAAATCAGACGCATGATTATCTCTCGCTACCTGACTCGGCAGATTCTCCAGGTTACGACAGCAACCACCTTCATCCTGCTGGCAGTGATTGTGCTGGGTCGCTTTCTTAAATACCTGGCCCAGGCCTCCCAGGGAGAAATTGATCCGGGTGTGCTCCTGCTCCTGATGTTGTACAGGATTCCTGAATTCATTCAGCTGATTTTGCCGCTGGCACTATTACTCAGCATCCTTTTAGCCTTCGGGCGCATGTATGCCGATAACGAGATGGCCGTTCTGTCCGCCTGTGGCCTGAGTACTCGCCGGTTGCTGGGCATCACGTTGGTATCTGCATCCATCGTCGCGGTTACCGTCGGCGTGTTCAGTTTTAAAGTGACGCCATGGGGTCTCGTCAATACGGCTAACCTGCTGGAAGCGCAAAAAGAACTCAATGAATTCGACGTCATGGTGCCAGGACTTTTCCAGAATATTTCCCGCGGCGCTCGAACCACTTACACCGAAAATATTGAAGATGAGGAAATGCAGAATGTCTTCATGCACGAAAGCGCAACAGGCCGCGTGACCGTCGCGGACATTGCTGTGCCAGTCGAGGATGAAGAAGGTCGCATTGTCATGTTCTACGATGGATCGGTATCTGAAAAAGAAGTGGAGGGTGAGGGGTTTATGCTTACCAGCTTTGGTGAAATGGGCGTGCGTATTCCTGACCGGGAAATCAGTATTGATATCACGGTCGAGGAAAAAGCCATGCCAACGATGCTTCTCTGGCAAACGGGCCAGGCTGCACATCTTGCTGAATTGCAGTGGCGTATTTCCCTGGTGCTTTTGATACCGGTACTGACCTTGATGGCGGTTCCCTTGAGCCGCGTCAGTCCCCGCCAGGGGCGCTTTGCCAAGTTGGTCCCGGCAGTATTCCTCTACATACTCTATTTCGGCCTGCTACTGGTCAGCAGGGATTTAACTGCTGCCGGCGAATTGCCGCCGGTACTGGGGGTCTGGTGGGTGCACATGATTTTTCTTTTTCTCGGTTGGGTGCTCTTCACCAATAAAATGCCCGATCTATCTATCACCGGGTTCCTGCAGAAATGACGCGAATTGACCGCTACATATACAAGCAGGTTCTGATGGCAATGGGCGTTGTGTTAATGGTGCTGGCAGGACTCGACCTCGTGTTTACGCTCGTGGATGAGATCGGGGAAACGGAAGGGACTTACCAGACCTGGGACGCCGTGCGATACGTGCTCTTTGTGTTCCCAAGACGTATCTATGAATTGCTGCCGATGACCGCTCTGATAGGTTCCCTGGTGGGGCTTGGTATCCTGGCCTCGGCTAATGAATTGGTTGTGCTGCAGGCATCGGGAATGAAAGTTCTGCGGATTGTCTGGTCAGTGATGAAACCGGCCATTGCTGTCATGGCGCTTGGCCTTGTGCTTGGTGAATTTATCGCGCCGCGCCTTGAACTGGCAGGCGAACTGGGCAGGGCACTTGCCCGGGGTGAGCAGGTGGCCTTGTCGCGCTATGGCCACTGGCAGCGTGACAGTAATGAGTTCATGCACTTCAATGCCATTGATCCCAATGGCGTACTGCACGGGGTCAGCATTTATAGTTTCCAGGATCAGGAACTGACCGGTATTACCACCGCCGAGTCCGCACTATACGACGGCAATTCAGACAGCGGTTACTGGATGCTGCAAAATGGAGAGGAAACTGTTTTCAACAGCGCAGAGAACAACCCGTCAGGCCAGGTGTTTCACTTTGTTGAAAAGAGCTGGTCAGTGGAACTGACGCCGGACCTGCTGAAAGTCCTGATAATAGACCCGGACAATATGTCGATCTCTGACCTCTACCAGTATGCAGATCGCTTTGAGAATCAGGGCCAGGATGGCAGCGCCTATTACCTGTCTTTCTGGAAAAAGGTGCTGCAGCCAATCACAACCGCTGCGCTGGTCATAGTGGCAGTTTCTTTTATTTTTGGCCCTCTGCGCTCAGCCACCATGGGCTCAAAACTCTTCACGGCTGTCTGCTTCGGTATCCTGTTTTACCTGATACAGAACCTGTTAAGCACGGTAAGTCTTGTGTACCAGCTTAATCCCTTCCTGGCTGTACTGGGCCCTATCCTTTTTTGCCTGTTGCTGGGAATGTTCCTGCTACGACGGGCCGGCTAATCAACTTGCTTTTTTTCCATCAGGGGCACCAGCACAACTTTGGTGCCTGACAACTTGCCGTGCAGGGTTTCCCTTTCCGGGTTCAAATACATGTAAAAATATCCGATCCCGACCATAAGAAAGGCAGGTATCGCGAGCAGATAGCGGGTTATAGACTGGGCGACGGAAATTCTTTCACCTTCCCGGGTCACTACTTTCAGGCGCCATGCCTGCATACCAAGAGTCTGGCCGCTGTGAGTCCAGAACCAGCCGAAAAATGCCCAGGCACTGACCAGCATGGAAAGGAAAAGGATATTTTTATAAATCGGATCGAGCGTTACCGTTTCACCTTCCACGGTCCTAGCGTTTTCAATACCAAAAAAGGAAAGCACAACGAAGGTTACAACCATCCAGATAGCCAGTATCAGGATGCTGTCATAGGCCATTGCCGCAAGGCGTCGCCACAAAGGCCCGGATGGTAAAGATGAGAGATGCTCTTCGTTCATTTTATCCGTCATGCGCTTCACGCATTTTCTTTTCAGCGTTGATGTTGATGAAGTTGCCGGTAAACATGATTAGTGCACCCACGATCACGAAGGGATCTAGGCCCTCATTGTACAGCACCCAGCCTACGATGCCGGCAAGGGGCAGACGCAGGAAGTCCATTGGAATTACTACCATGGCGTCGGCGTAGTAGAAGGCGCGGGCAAAGCTGTAGTGGGCTGTAACGGAAACGATGCCCATGACAACCATCCAGATCCATTCAACCATTTCAGGCTCGACCCATACCCGCCAGGCAGGAACTACTGTCATGGCAAACTGAATAACAGTGACGTAAAAAATAATATTAAGTGGAGAATTATTTGCCACGAGTTTCTTGGTCAGGACATTGGCCAGGGCAAAACAGAGCGCGCTGAGGATGACAATAAACATGGCCGGGTTGGGATCGCGAAAGCCGGGGCGTAGAATAATCAGGACACCAACGAGCCCTAGGCACAGGGTGAGTATCCTGTAGCGGTTGATTTTTTCACCCAGCAGCAGGGCGGCAATAATGACCGTCCAGACCGGGCCGGTAAACTCCAGTGCGAAAACCTCAGTCATGGGGATAGAGGCAAGGCCGAAGATCCAGGCAAACTGGGCTGCCAGGTGAGAGACGCTGCGGATGATGTGCAGCACTGGCTGGACTGTTTTAACCTGTTGCCAGCCGCTGACCTGGAGTAAAAGTGCGATCAAAAGGAAGCTGACGGCATTGCGCACTGTTATCATCTGCACCGTTGTAATGGTTTCAGAAAGTTCACGCGCCGATATGGCCAGCATCAACAGTGATGTCAGGGTGCCGCACATCCAGAATGCAGCAAGAATGACAGGTGATTTTGATGCAGTGGCCAAAATATATTTTGCCTGTTCAGGGTGAATTGAGATAAACAGGGGCGGCATTCTACTTCGCTGAAATACGTATAGATAGCATGAATACACAGGCATACTTTGATCGGATAGGCTTTGAGGGGTCTGCAAAAGCAGACCTGCAGACCTTGCAGCAGCTGCACCGACTGCATCCTATGGCAATCTGCTTTGAGAATCTGGATGCATGGCTTAAAGGTGTTGTCAGTATCCGCTCAGAGAATGTTTTTGAAAAACTGGTTAACCAGGGCAGGGGTGGCTACTGTTTTGAACATAATCGGCTTTTCGCCGATGTGCTCAGGTCGCTGGGTTTCCAGGTAAGTGAACATGCGGCCCGGGTTGTTTGGCGTTCCTCTGATAAAACCCGGATGGCGCGAACCCATATGCTGCTGAAAGTCAGCCTTGATCAAGAACAGTGGATTGCTGATGTAGGCTTTGGCGGCATTACCATGACAGGTCCCGTAAAACTTGAGACAGGTAAGGTGCAGGACTCACCGCACGAGCAATTCAGGATCGGGCAGGATGGGAATGAATTTACGATTTCCGTATTATTGAATGGTGCCTGGAAGGCGATGTATGTATTCGATACGGTTCCCCAGTACCCGGTCGATTATGAAATGGCTAACCATTTCGTCTCCTCCCATCCGGAGTCCCTATTCACCAGTAACCTCATGCTCGGGCGGGCAGATGAGCGTGAGCGACATGCTGTCCAGAACCATAAATACACCCGTTACACGGTGGAGGGTGATAAAGCGCAGCGAGAAATAGCTTCCGTGGAGGAACTGCTCGACCTGCTTGAAAATACTTTTCGCCTTTCAATCGGCTCCGGTATTGATAGGTCGTTACTGGCTGAAAAATTTGCCAATCTCCGCTGAAAACTTGACTTTACAGGCGAAACCTCGGAGACTGCGCGCCATGAAACAAAGAATCACAATTATCAAGGGCATTATTATCCAGCGCTGAAAGCGGGTGGAATCTTTGATTATTGTTTGCAAAAAGATTTAGAAAACCCGCCTCAAGGCGGGTTTTTTATTTGCACCATGACAAAACATGGAAACGGGAAAAACAGTGACTGAAACAGTCGAGACACAGACATTACCGGAATACGTGGCCCTGATGGACACCACCCTTCGCGATGGTGAGCAGACCCAGGGGGTTTCCTTTACCGCGGATGAAAAGCTGAATATTGTCCAGGCCATGCTCGAATCCCTAGGTGTGGATCGCATCGAGGTGGCCTCTGCACGGGTTTCAAGCGGTGAACAGCAAGCCCTGCGCAATATCATCAACTGGGCGGCTGAACATGAACTGGACGAACGTCTGGAGGTGCTTGGTTTTGTTGATTACAACCGCAGCGTTGACTGGATCCGTGAAGCCGGTGGCAAAGTCATCAACCTGCTTGTTAAGGGCAGCGAAAAACACTGTACCAACCAGCTGGGTAAAACGCTGGAAGAGCATGTTGCTGACATCCTAAAAACCGTGGCTTATGCCAAAGAGCAGGGCATGCATGTGAACTGCTATCTCGAGGACTGGTCCAACGGTTACGCTGATAACAAATCCTATGTTTTCGACCTGATGAAGGCGATAAGTGACTGCGGCATTGAGCATTTCATGCTCCCTGACACGCTGGGCGTGATGAGTCCCGATGAGGTTTTTGCTGCGCTAACTGACATGCGAGCAAACTTTCCAGACCAGGTTTTTGATTTCCACCCCCACAACGATTATGGCCTGGCCACGGCCAACTGCATGGCTGCGGTGCGTGCCGGCATTACCAACCTCCACTGCACGATGAACTGTCTCGGAGAGAGAGCTGGTAATGTCTCTCTGGCCGAACTCACGGTTGTACTACGCGACAAACTCGGAATAAAAACCGGTATAGATGAGAGCCACCTGCATCATATTTCCGTCATGGTTGAACAGTTCTCCGGTAAATACATCGCGGCTAACATGCCGATACTTGGACAGGATGTATTCACCCAGACTGCAGGTATTCATGCCGACGGTGATGTTAAGGGTGGCCTTTATGAAACACGTCTCAGCCCGGAAAGATTTGATCGCAAGCGCACTTATGCGCTCGGCAAACTGAGCGGCAAGGCTTCTGTGCTGAAAAATATAGAAGAACTAGGTATCACGCTTACAGAGGAAAACCTCAAGCGCGTTCTGGACAGGGTTGTTACGCTGGGAGATTCAAAGGAAACCATCACGGCAGATGATTTACCCTTCATTATTGCGGACGTACTTGAAAGTAACGATTACCAGCATATTCGTCTGGTGGACTGTGAAATCCAGAGCAAGCTTGACACCCAATCGCAGGTTAACCTCGAAGTGGAAATCGACGGTGCGGCCTATCAAGAATCCGGCAGTGGAAACGGCGGTTACGCTGCGTTCATGGATGCCCTGGAAAAAATCCTGGTCCATATAAGTTTCAACATGCCCGAGCTTGTGGATTATGCGGTGCGAATTCCCAAAGGGGGTAAAACCGGGGCCCTTACAGAATGTACCATAACCTGGGCCGGCGATGCCCGCGGCAACTCGGGCAGGAATATGCGTACCCGAGGCGTGCATTCTAACCAGGTGTATGCTGCCGTCGTAGCCACCCTGCGAATGATCAACACCCATTTGCACAGTCGGTTACGGCAGGAATAAAAGGAAAAGCTATGATAGACCTGCGCAGCGACACGGTAACCAAGCCCACTCAAGCAATGCGTAAGGTCATGGTGGATGCAGAAGTGGGGGATGATGTGTTGGGCGATGATTCCTCCGTTAACCGACTTGAAGCTTATGCCGCCGAAATAACAGGCATGGAAGCCGGACTCTTTGTCCCCAGTGGTACTCAGTCCAATCTTGTTGGCATTCTCAGTCACTGCCAGCGCGGCGAGGAATATATCGTCGGACAGCAGGCCCATACCTACAAATATGAGGGCGGTGGTGCCGCTGTTCTTGGCAGCATTCAGCCACAACCAATTGAATTGGAGCCTGACGGCACCATGCCGTTGGAAAAAATCCGTGCCGTAATCAAGCCTGATGATTTTCATTACGCCATTTCGAAACTGCTGTGTCTTGAAAACACCATCGGTGGGAAAGTGCTGCCAATGGAATACATCAGCGCTGCAACAAGCCTCGCCTCAGATCATAAGCTTGGCAACCACCTCGATGGTGCGAGACTTTTTAACGCAGTGGTCAGGCTTGGCTGCAAGGCAACCGACATTACCCGTTTTTTTGACAGTGTTTCTATCTGCCTGTCCAAGGGGCTTGGTGCACCCGTTGGCTCCGTGCTTTGCGGGCCAGCCGATTTCATCAAGACAGGGCGGCGCTGGAGAAAAATGCTGGGGGGCGGGATGCGTCAGGCTGGCATCATTGCCGCCGCGGGGCTTTATGCACTTGAAAACAATATCGATCGCCTGGCCGAGGATCATGACAATGCAGCACTACTTGGCAAAGCCCTGGCTGAAATCGATGAACTTGATGTCAGCCTGCAGACGATGCATACCAACATGGTGTTTTTCAAACCCCGGGATGGGCGCGTGGAGGAATTGACTGACCACCTGGCCTCAAGGGAAATCCTGATTGAACCGGGGTCAGAAATACGTCTAGTAACCCATATGCAGGTGAGCGCGGAAGATGTGCTTGCCACTGCAGAAGCTATAAAGGCTTTTTACCAGCAATCATGAGATCACTACACACGAGAGGTAATAACAATGAGTGAACTCAAACCATTGGAAGACATGGAATTCTGCCTGGAGACTATTCGCCAGGCGCCTGCGGCAAAGGGTAGTGTGGACATGATTGTGATTCGACCAGAAACGGGGAAACGCCTGGTAGCAGAAGCGGGTGAACTGGATAAGGAGCTGGGCCTGGTGGGGGACAACTGGCTGAGACGGGGAGACAAACATAAAGCGGAAGGGTCAGCGGACCCCGGCCGGCAGCTTACCCTGATGGGCAGCCGGGTCATTGCCGCAATAACAGATTCTGAGCATCGTTGGCCTGAAGCTGGCGACCAGTTTTTCGTCGATTTTGACCTTAGTAATGCCAACATCCCGCCCGGTACACGCCTGGCTATCGGAGATGCTGAAATAGAAGTCACGGAGCTGCCTCATTTGGGCTGTGCAAAATTTGGCGCGCGCTTCGGCAAGCCGGCAATCCAGTTCGTAAACTCTGGACTTGGCAAGTCACTTAACCTGCGCGGTATCAACGCGCGAATTGTAAAGCCCGGCATGGTGAGCAAGGGCGATACCATCCGCAAAATCTGATTGAAATACTGAGAGATCTATATGCTTGAACTGTATCACCACGGCTCCTCTGCCTGTGCTGCCAAGGTGCGATTTGCCATGGCAGAAAAGGGCCTAGACTGGGAGGGCCACTACGTGGATATTCTCAAGGGTGAGCAGTTCAACGAAGAATACCTCAAGCTCAATCCCAAGGGGGTTGTTCCGCTGCTGATTGATGATGGCCTGGTGATCTCAGAGTCGACCATCATCTGTGAATACCTGGAAGACAGGTACCCGGAACCGGCACTTATGCCGGGTAACGCAGCGGGCAGGGCCCAGGTGCGCGCATGGACCAAGGCCGTGGATGAGGAGCTGCACCCTGCCTGTTCTGCACTGACCTATGTGGTATCCCACCGGCATACCATCCTTGCGAACGGAGCCGGCAGTTTTAAGAATTTTGTCGAGAAAGGCGACAGTGCCGGCAAGGCAGCCAGGCTGCTGAAATGGCAGTGGATTCAGGAGGGCATCAATGCGCCCGGAGCACGTGACAAGATTCAGCTGTTTGTGTATTACCTCGACAAGATGGAAGAGGCGCTAGGCAGGAATGACTGGCTCTGTGGTACACAGTTCTCGTTGGCCGACGTGGCCATGGCACCTTACGTTAATCGCCTGGCGGCCCTCGCGATGGAGCCCTTATGGGAGAACGGGAGACTCCCCTCTGTTGGAAGATGGTTTGAAACCATCAGGAAACGTAAAACCTTTGAACCCGCTTTTGATAAATGGCTGCCAGCCGAATTAAAAAAAGAAATGTATAAAAATGGGCAGAAATCTTGGCCTAAAATAGAGGAAATGATTTTTTCTTCAGAAGGCTGATTATCAACTAAGCTTTTTTTCTAACCAGTCGGTGGGGTGTTGCTTTTTTTGACGTAAAGAAAGTAGCCAAAGAAAACATACCTCTAACTCACCAAGCCTTCGACATCCCCCTTTTATTCTTTTTTACTGAGGGTCGGCCAGATTTGTCATCCTGACTTAGATGGCTCGAAAAGGCCAGCCATGGTCTTTTTTCCCAGTAAAAAATTATTCCTTCTGCTGGTTACAGTCGGCGTTACGACTTTTCAAGGTCAGAAAATCTATCGGAGTTAGTATTAGGCTGAACAGGTCGAAGAATCAGAGTCGAGTGTGAATTGCTGAGGAACAGAGTTATTTCAAGGATCAAGTTGCCATGGACCGCAGGTTGAGGAAGGCCTAGACAGGAAGCCGAGTTCTCACGACCTCTCGCAATGTTCCTGTGACGAAGGGAGCTCGAGGCCAGCGATCCCCAGACAGGTTTCTAGATTACTTCTTTTAAAAGAATTAACACAAAAACGCCGTTACTGCGGGAGTAAAAGCGTACTCAAATTTTAGATAAAGCTTCCGCCACCTTGCTGCCGAAATCAGACGTGCTGATCATGGTCACGCCAGAGCCTTCCTTTGACAGGTCGGGTGTGCTGAAGCCGTCTGCAAATACCGATTGCATCGCGTTCCAGACCTTCTTCGACTCTTCTTCCATGCCGAAACTCATATTGAGCATCATGGCTACTGAGCCAATCATGGAGTAAGGATTGGCAATGTTCTTGCCGGCAATGTCTGGTGCGGATCCATGGGAAGGTTCATAGTAGGCTTTCTTGTCGCCGACGCAGGCTGAGGGCATCAGGCCCAGTGAGCCCAGAATACCGCCGCCTTGGTCAGACAGGATGTCGCCGAACATGTTTTCCATGACCATGGTGTCAAACATGCCAGGGTTCAGGCAGAGATAGGTTGCCGCGGCATCGACCAGGATATTAACTACCTCGACCTCGGGGAAGTCTGCATGCACTTCTTCCATAACTTCATTCCAGAGCACGCTGGATTTCAGTACGTTCGATTTATGAATATTGTGCAGGACCTTTTTGCGCTTCATGGCCGTTTTGAAGGCCACTTTCATAATGCGCTTGATCTGGTCCTCATTGTATTCCAGTGATTCGTTGACATAGCGGCGGCCGTCTTCATTGATCCCGGTTTCCTTATTACCAAAGTAAAGACCACCCACCAATTCGCGAATCATCATGATATCAATGCCGTCTCCTATCACTTCCGGCTTAAGCGGTGAAAAGTGCACCAGCCCCTTGGGCAGGTAGACGGGGCGGAAATTGGCGTACGTGTTGTAGCGGCGGCGCATAGGTAGCAGGGCGCCACGCTCTGGCTGCTCGTCGACGGGGATTTTCTTGGATTCTTCATGGCTAAGGCCTATGGGGCCTTTCAGGATGGCATCGGCCTCGTCGGTAACTTTCTTGCTTTCATCCGGGTAGGAAGAACCTGTTTCAAACCAAGCACTTGCGCCAAATGGCGTGTGCACCAGGTCGAAAATCACGTCGTTGCGTTCTTCGACCAGTTTCAGAATCTTGACCGCCTCGGCCATGATTTCCGGGCCAATGCCGTCACCGTCCAGAAGGGCAATTTTGTATGTGCTCATGCAAACAATCCGATATTTTGGGGAGCGAAAAAGCGCGATAATGTACCACTTTCATCCCCTGCATTCAAAAGTCCCGGGGATAAAATCTATTTCCTTAAGGATAACAGGGTATTTATCCTTTTTTACCCGCAAATTAGTCCCATACGGTACTCAAAACAGTAAAGAAACTATAAAATGCACCGCTTCAAAAATGGTGGCTACTCGCCGCTGAGAGATTCGGAGCTAATTTATTCATGACCTCATCACAGGCCAACACGACGAACCAGAAACTGATCAACTGGATTAAAGAAATTGAAGCCCTTTGTAAACCCAGCAACATCCACTGGTGTGATGGCAGTGAAGACGAATACAACAGACTGTGTGATGAACTGGTAGAAGCCGGAACTTTTATCAGCCTGAATCCTGAACTCAGGCCGGGCTCCTTCCTTTCCCGATCCGATCCCCGCGACGTAGCCCGCGTCGAAGGTCGAACCTATATATGTAGTGAGAAAGAAGCGGATGCCGGCGCCACGAATAACTGGATGGCACCCGATGAAATGCGCGGTACCCTGAACGGCCTTTTTGACGGCTGTATGGAACAGCGGACCATGTACGTGATCCCGTTCAGCATGGGGCCGCTTGGTTCTGACATTGCCCAGATTGGCGTGCAGATTACAGACAGCCCCTACGTGGTCGTTAGCATGCGCATCATGGCGCGTATCGGCAGCGAGGTGCTGGATATCCTGGGTGAGAATGATTTCATCCAGTGCCTGCATTCCATTGGCTATCCTCTTGTTGACGGCAAGGCCGATGTGCCCTGGCCCTGCGACCCTGACAACCGCTATATCGTTCACTTCCCTGAAAGCCGGGAAGTCATTTCCTACGGTTCTGGATACGGCGGTAATGCCCTGCTCGGCAAGAAGTGTGTCGCGCTACGTATTGCCTCAGTCATGGCCCGTGACGAGGGCTGGCTGGCCGAGCACATGATGATTGTCGGAGTGGAATCACCGGAAGGCGAAAAAACCTATATTGCCGGTGCGTTTCCGAGTGCCTGCGGTAAAACCAACCTGGCCATGCTGATTCCGCCTGAAGGTTTTGAGGGCTGGAAAGTGCATACGGTTGGCGATGACATTGCCTGGATCAAGCCGGGTAAAGACGGCCGCATGTATGCGATCAATCCGGAAGCCGGTTACTTTGGTGTTGCGCCGGGCACTTCCATGGAAAGCAATCCGGCTGCCATGGAAACCATGAAAGAGAATTCCATTTTCACCAATGTCGCCCTGACTGATGATGGCGATGTCTGGTGGGAAGGCATGACTGACGAGCCGCCTGCACACCTGATTGACTGGCAGGGAGAAGACTGGACCCCTGACTGCGGCCGTAATGCGGCTCATCCGAATGCGCGCTTTACTGCGCCGGCCAGTCAGTGTCCTAGTGTCGACCCAGACTGGGAAAATCCTGCTGGTGTGCCTATTAGTGCATTTCTTTTTGGCGGCCGCCTCAGCACCACATTCCCGCTGGTTTACCAGAGCAAGGACTGGTCTCACGGCGTGTACATGGGCGCTACACTGGGCAGCGAGGCTACCGCCGCCGCCGAGAACCAGGCCTCTATCCGCCGCGACCCAATGGCCATGCTGCCATTCTGTGGTTACAACATGGGCGATTACTGGAAGCACTGGCTCAGCATAGGGGACAAGGTTGAAAGCCTCCCGGTGATTTTTCGGGTGAACTGGTTCCGCAAATCTGAAGACGGTGGCTGGTTGTGGCCGGGCTTTGGGCAAAACATGCGAGTCCTGCAGTGGGTGGTTAACCGCGTCAACGGTAAAGTTGATGCCGACGATACTGTTTACGGTCAGGTGCCCAAGTACGAGGACATTAACTGGAATGGGCTTGCCTATGACCAGTGTACGTTTGATGAACTGATGGCGATCGATAACGAACGCAGTAAGCAGGAAGTAGAGGACCAGACCAGCCTGTTTGAGAAGATCGGCGATCACCTGCCTGAAGAAATGAAGCAGATCCAGCAAGAAATGCTGGCACAATTAAAATAGAAACTGAGTTGTAGCTACTACGCTCATCAACTCATCGTTTAAAAAGAAAGCCTGCGTCGTTACGTACTCTACTGTACTATTCTCGCGGGCTTTCTTTTTCGCCGCGATTTAATTTCGCTCGTGACCCTACCTGTATCAAAAATTCTTTGAGCTGGAAATTACTATTCCCGAAAAGATTCTGAGATTGTAAAGGTGTAGTCGTCTGCGAGGATATGCCCGTCAATAGTCCTGACCTGGAATACCACCTGGTAGAGTCCTGGCTCCAGCAGCGGTATGGGTAAATCTATTTCGGTGCCAAATGCCGTGGACTGGCCGATGCGGTTGCGGGGCAGGCGCACAGTTGTGACGTCACCGATTAGTGTGAGTGCTTCGCTGACCGGTCTTATACGGAGATTGGTGATGGTTACTTCACCTGGAAAGACAAATCTCAGTATGGCTGGTGCCTGGTCTACGACGGCTTCATGGTCAGGGACAGTGGTGGCTATCCCAACATGCGCCTGCACAGGTAATGTGATCAATAAGAAAAGAGCTAAATATTTATTCACGCTTGTTGATTGGCTATGACTTTTGGCATTAATTTAACAGGGGCACTATTTGGATGAATAGATGTCCAAGAAGAATAACAACTATAACCCTTTTTCATCATGGATAAATTTCCTGACGATTCGAATCAACTTGATGCGGACTTTCTGGAACGTCAGTACCGGAATTCGCCGGATGATTTCAGAGCGTGGTTTACAAAGGTATTCAGAGAAAACCCCGATAACCCATTGCTGCTGGCCTGGAATGCCCGCCTCAATTACCAGTCATTCCGGTCTGAAAATGCACCTGCGCCCAGGAATTTACTCCTCGTCACCATACTCATATCCTGTGTGTCTTGGGCCATTGCCAAAGCTCCCAGCTATATCAACCTTAATGAAGAATGGTTCTATCCAAGATTTATTCCCTTTATCGTTATTGGAGCATTGATATATTACTTTCATATCAACGAGAAGTTGAATAAAGGGCTTAACCTCAAAACTGCTGTTGCAGGGGTAGCGATGGTTACGGTACTGCTGCTTTTACCGGATCGGCCCAATTCAGATTCCATCAGGATGGCCCTAATTCATACGCCCTTTGTTTTGCTCAGCCTGCTCGGTTTTACTTTTTGCAAAGGACAGTGGCGAAGCCTGGATAAACGGTTGAATTTCTTGCGCTTTGGCGGCGAACTGGTGATTTATTCTGGTCTAGTACTTCTGGGCGGCTTCGTTTTTTCTGCTCTTACGATCAACCTTTTTGGGATGATAAGCGTTGATATAGAGCAATGGTATTTTAGTAATGTCGGTATGTGGGGGGCGATGTCAGCACCCCTAATAGCCAGCTGGATCTGGGACCAGATGCTTGATAGGGATAGCCGTATTGCGCCAATTCTAGCCAATATTTTTTCGCCCTTGTTTTTATTAATGACGGGATTTTATCTAGCTGCCTTACTCGGCAGGGGGCAAAGTCCATTTGAGGATAGGGAGTCCCTGATAGTTTTTAACGGTTTGTTAATGGTGGTTTGGGGAATCTCTGTTTTTTCCATTACCGGCAGGGGAGGCAAATTTTCAAAGGTGCTGGATCTGACCAACCTCAGCTTGGTAGGCGTCACACTCATCATTAATGCTATTGCGCTGGCCGCCATTGTGTATCGCACCTTTACCATGGGTATCACGCCCAACAGGGTAGCGGTAACTGGAGCCAACCTGCTGATCTTTATTCACCTCATTTGGATTTCCTTCGAGTATGCCAGGGAATTCAGAGGGTCAGGCAGTATTAAGGTTATCAAGACAACGATCGCGCGTTATCTGCCTGTCTACACAGCCTGGTCGATGTTTGTCGTGGTCGGACTGCCGCTGATGTTTTGGTTTGATTAGGAAGCAAGGTCGAGCAGGATCTGCAACGTCTGCTCAGGCTGGTCATCCATTACCATGTGAGTAGCATCTGCTTCATGATATTCCCATTCAGCATCAGCTTTGGTTCTTTCTGCGAACGGCATAAAAGGGGTCTCTTCAAAGCCTGTGGCAAAGACGTAGGCCTTGCGGGGGATATTCACCTCATTGCCGGATAACTGCACAGCTTCAAGCAGGGTCAGTAAAGGATGCCTGCCGATGAGGCCAGGTTTTTCCTCGAAATCTATTCCGCCAATGGGCGCGACAAGACCTGGTGTATTTTTCTGGCTGTCGATATACCAGTTGTGCTCAAACTCACCGGTGATATCCCATAGGGATTCATCATGCTGGGGCAGGAAGGCATCTATATAGCAGATGGCATCGATGCGCTCAGCCATTATCGAAGAAATCTGGGTGATGACCATTCCGCCATAGGAATGTCCAACGAGGACGAAACGTTCATAGCTCGCCTGCTCAATCTGTTCGATAACATCATTGACGTGATCGGTCAGGGTAATACCACCATGCAGCTCAGGCTGCCGTTCACCTATGCCTGATAAGGCAGCCACTAGGACGTTGTGGCCCTTTTCCTGAAGATCCGCATCCGTTTTTGTATAGCTCTGACCGCCGCCCCAGGCGCCATGCACCAGTACGTAATTAGCCATTGTCTTCAGGTAACTCCTCAAAGGTCTGTCTTTTGTCTGCGTACCATTTTTTCATATCGCTTTATACTTACGAAAGGCCTCTCATTTCTTCAATGACTACAACAAGGTGTGCGGCATCCTGCTGATGAAACATGGCCATACCGTGTTGTTTGCTCATTTCTGCTATTTCTTCAAAAGTTTCTAGTTAGAAGTTTTCGACGCAGGCACCGCCAAGTTCATTACAAGTCATCATTTTAATTGTTATTTCCTCCTCAGTTGTTGACTAAGCCCGAATGCTTGCGCAGACTTTCAGCCAGAATCATAACAACATGCTAGGGAAAAGATGAGCCAGCTCAGTTTTAAAATCAACTCAGTTTTTTTGTTTTCGTTTCTATTATTTCTTTGTGCGACAGCTGCTGCCCAGACCAGCACACGTGAGGGTGTTTATACCGAGCAGCAGGCTGTTGCCGGGGGAGCGCTTTACCTGCGTTCTTGTGTTGAATGTCACGGCATAACACTTGCAGGGGGTGAGGCAGGTCCGGCCCTGGTAGGTGGAGCATTCTGGCAGCAGTGGCAGAATCAGTCACTGGCAGCGTTTTACCAGATTACCGCATCAACCATGCCGGTGAATAATCCCAACGGGTTTACCCCGGAACAATATGCTGACCTTGTAGCGTTCATGCTGCAGCAAAATGGTTTGCCAGCCGGAGAGGAAAACCTGTCATCCGTTGCGGAGAATCTTGTCGCTATTGCGATGCAGCCTTCGGAGAGTCCTGTGCGGGTGGCGTCACTCCTGGCTGGCGCATCCAGTGCGCAGCGGGTAATCGATTACGAATGGCTCGGCTATCACAACGACAGTAACGGTACGCGCTATGCTCCACTAGATCAGATAAACCGGAATAACGTGCAGAATTTAGAAATAGCCTGGCGCTGGACGACACAGAACTACGGCCCCAATGCTGAATTTAATTATGAATCCACACCGGTCATGGCCGATGGCGTGCTGTATGCCACTGCCGGCCGCCGCCGCGATGTTGTCGCAATTGACCCGGTAACCGGTGAAAATTTATGGATGTTCCGCTTTGACGAAGGGGCGCGTCGCGGACCCAGGGTTAACTCCGGCAGGGGGGTGTCTTACTGGCGCGATGGTGCCGATTCCCGTGTAATAGTTGTGACACCTGGCTACTATCTCTTCTCCCTGGATACGGCGACCGGAAAGCCGGATCCAGCCTTTGGTGAAAACGGAATTGTGGACCTGCGTGTCGGCCAGGAAGACCGTTTCGATATTGATATAGAAAGCATTCCTTCCGGTCTCACCGCACCCCCTGTGATTGTGGATGACGTAATTGTTATCGGTGCCGCCTTTCCCTCCGGAGGTTCACCGCGCTCCATGAAGGGACCTGCCGGGAATATTCGCGGTTACGATATTCGCACGGGAGAAATGCTGTGGAAGTTTCATACGATTCCCCGAGAAGACCAATTTGGCGTTGAAACTTGGCGCAACAACAGCTGGCAGTACACGGGAAATGCCGGCTCATGGGCGGTCATGTCGGCGGACCAGGAACGCGGCATCGTTTATGTCCCGGTGGAAGCAGCTACTGGCGATATGTACGGTGGCCACAGGCCTGGTGATAACCTTTTCAGTCAGTCGCTGGTCGCTCTGGATGCGAAAACCGGCGAGAGAATTTGGCATTTCCAGCTCATACATCATGACATCTGGGATTACGATCCGCCGACTGGGCCCGTTCTCGCAGACCTTGTGGTAGATGGGGAGGAAATACCGGCGGCGATTCAGGTGACCAAGCAGGGTATGGTTTACACCTTTAACCGCGTAACGGGGGAACCGGTCTGGCCGATCGTGGAAAAGGAGGTTCCAGCCTCAACCATACCGGGCGAACAGGCCTCGCCGACCCAGCCGTTTCCGACCAAGCCTGCCCCTTTTGAAAGGCAGGGCCTGAGCGAGGAAGACCTGCTTGACTGGTCGCCGGAGATTTTTGAGGAAGCTAAACGACTGCTAAATCAGTACACCTATGGGCCTGTCTTCACTCCGCCCACGCTTCAAACCGAGAACAACAGAGGTACGCTGTTCATGCCTGGATTCGGAGGCGGTGCCAACTGGCAGGGAGTTGGCTTCGACCCTGAAACTAACATGCTGTACGTACCATCAACCTCGCATCCGATGACCATAGGTCTGACCGCGGATTCTTTTTTCGAGGACAGCGATTTTGATTACGCGATGGCCAGGGGCTTTGGAGTAGATGGTCCTTTTGGGTTGCCTCTCATCAAGCCGCCTTACGGCCGAATAACAGCAATCGACATGAATACGGGCGAGCATGCCTGGATGATGGCCAATGCCGACACTCCTGAGGAAATAAGTGAACATCCCAGACTGCAGGGCGTGGAAATTCCAGAGCGAACGGGGCATGGTGACAGGGGTGGCCTTCTTGTGACAAAAAGTCTGCTATTTGCAGGCGAAGGTGCGGGTCTTTACGGGGGGCAGACAGGAGGTGGCCCAATGTTTCGTGCGCACGACAAGGCCACGGGAGAAATAATCAGCGAGTTTGAGTTGCCGGCAAAACAAACGGGCCTGCCCATGACTTATCAGATCGATGGCGTCCAGTTCATAGTTGTTCCAGTCGGCGATACCGGACATCCCGGCGAGCTGGTAGCGCTGAAATTGGCCGACTAATTTACCAGTGGGTGGCAGAGGCCTTGTCCCAAGCCCGCTGCCAATCATCTGACATCAACGCATCGTTGAGCAGGAAACCAGTTTCTAGTTCCGGGTATACATCCTCGTAGGTCAGAACTGTATTATGATTGATTCGGCGGTTCACATGTTCCGGTTTTACCGCTGTCAGTGAACTGACGCCGAGTTGTCCCAGCAGCTCTGCCAAGGCTTTCATCATGGCGCTGTGGTAATTGAATACGCGCACACCCTTGTCGGTGACATCGAGCTGGCGATAACGTGCAGGATTCTGGGTTGCCACCCCTGAGGGGCACTTGTCATTGTTGCAGTGACGGGCCTGGATGCACCCAAGTGCAAACATCATTCCCCTGGCAGAATTCACGGTATCGGCCCCGAGGGCACCAAGTCTGACCATGTGGTAAGCCGACGTGCTTTTTCCTGCCGCGATAAGATGCAGTCGGTCACGCATGCCGATTCCGCGCAGGGCGTTGTGTATAAAGTGCAAGCCTTCACGCAGGGGGGTGCCAACCGAGTTGGTGAACTCAATTTGCGCGGCGCCGGTTCCGCCCTCACCACCGTCCACCGTGATAAAGTCCGGTGTGAGTTCAGTCTCCAGCATGGCCTTGCAAATGCTCAGGAATTCAGTTTTCCTTCCAAGACAAAGTTTGAATCCTACCGGTTTGCCTCCGGAGAGTTCTCGCAGTGTGTCCATGAATTTAAGCAGCCCTGCCGGTTCGGAAAAGGCCGTATGATAGGAAGGAGAAATGACATCTTTGCCAAGTGGGACATGACGAATTTCAGCAATTTCCTCGGTAACTTTAGCCGCCGGTAGAATACCACCGTGACCAGGTTTGGCACCCTGAGAAATTTTGATTTCAATCATTTTAACCTGGTCGTCAGAGGATTTTTGCTGGAACAACTCAGGATCAAACTGTCCGTCCTCGCTTCTGCAGCCGAAATAGCCGGTACCTATTTGCCAAACAAGGTCACCACCGTGTTCTCTATGGTAGGGAGATATGCCGCCTTCACCAGTGTTGTGAAAAAAACCGCCCATACTGGCGCCACGATTAAGAGCCAGTATGGCATTCCTACTCAAAGAACCGAAGCTCATTGCTGAAATGTTTAGAGGAGAAACTTCATAGGGCTTGGCGCAGTTGAGTTGGCCGAAAGTTGTCCTCAGCGATCCGGGGTCAACGTGCTTGGGAGACATTGCATGGTTTATCCACTCATACCCGTCGTTATAGACATCAATAATCGTTCCGAAAGGCCGTGTATCGGTAACTTTCTTGGCGCGCTGGTAAACAAGACTACGGAACTCTCTTGATATTGGTGTGCCGTTTAGGTCTGACTCTACAAAATACTGCTGTATCTCAGGGCGTATGTATTCAAAGAGATAGCGAACGTGACCAATGACCGGGTAAATACGTAGCACGGTTTTTCTTTTCTGGCAGAGATCATATATACCGACAAGTATGTAAGGACCGACCAGCAGGTAAGCCCATAGTATAGACGGCCATACTGCGCTGATCAGTTGAATGAGCAGCGGCAGCGCAATTATTGAAACCAAAAATGAATGGCGAACCGTCATATTATATCCGCTTGAAATATATGGCCTTTTTGCAAATTAAAGCATAAAGGCCCCGATCCTGACTAATTCTTTATATGGGCCAACAATCATTTAACCTGCAGAAAAATCCGCAGACCATAATGGAGTTTGAAGGTGGATACCTAGTATGTTTTTTTGAAGTAACGTTGTACCATCGTTCAGCGTTAGCGAGTAACGCAGTTATAAATTTTTGGAGTCCTATATGCGAACCACACTGACACTTATTTACTTTTCTCTATTAGCGCTGGTCATGCCCACCCATGTCATGGCCCAGGGCTTTCAGCTGCCCAACATGCAGGTCACCAGTGATGCCTTCGAAGATGGCGGCATTATTCCCATCAAGTACACTTCACATGGCGAAAATGTACAGCCCGATTTTACAATTACGGGAGCACCTGAGACCACTTCCAGCTTTGCCATTATCTTTCACGATATTTCTGTAGCCTTTGGCGGCGGAACCGGTGATGTTACCCACTGGCTGGCATGGAATATAGGGGACAATAACATTCCAGAGGGAAGCTTACCTACTGGAAGTGTCCAGGGAGCCAATATTCGCGGACAGGCCAGTTACATGGGGTCAGGCGCACCATTACCGGACCGTTTTCATCATTACGTGTTCGAGTTTTATGCTCTAAGCGATACTCTGGATTTGCCTGAGGGTTCGTCACGCGAAGAATTGCTTACCGCGATGGAAGGTAAGGTAGTGGCTAAAGCGTCCTATATTGGCAAATACGCTAACGCCCAGTAAACAGCTATTTCGTTTGGTCAGGATTCGTTAAAACTTTTTTCGGAACCGCTCTCGTAACTGTCAGTAGTGTTCGCGGTGTCTGAAAATAGTTTTTTTAGCCTAGCCTTCGCTCATGATGCTGTTTGACCTGATAAGTTTTCATTGAGAGGGGACAATGAAAAAAATAATTCTTGGTTTATCGATTCTGATTCTGCCTATCGGCAGTTCTGCTCATCACAGTTTTGCGCCGCACTTTGATCGTGACAAGCCGGTTACGATTACGGGCACTGTTATTGAGTATGAGCAGCGTAATCCCCACGCCTACCTCAACATCCGTGCTGAGGATGCGGATGGCCGGTTGACTGACTGGCGCTGTGAGTCGCACGGCTACACCCAGCTGGCACGTAACGGCATTACGCCTGACATGCTGGTCGAGGGTACGCGTATTGGCATAACAGGTTCCCAGCACCGCCGTGACCCGGCGATGTGCTTCTTTGATACGGTGTATCTTGAAGACGGGCATGAATTGAGCGTCAACGGGCCAAGGGGAGCGCAGCAGTCCACCGAGGAGCAGCGTGAATCCATTTTCGGCGAGTGGATGCTCGTACCGGGCGGCTTTGCGACCAGCGGTCCGCAATTCATGATGGATTTTCTGACTGAAACAGGCCGAGCGGCAGTCGAGCAGTATGATCCTTTTACTGATGATCCCACTTACCGCTGTGAGCCTGTCGCATTGCGCCGGGCATGGGGGGCACCGGGCACGCCCCTAGCAATTTCCAGGATTGAGAATAATATTTTGATTAAGCATGAGTGGATGGATGTGGAGCGCATCATTCACATGGAGCAGGTGTCTGCACCTGATGGCACTGAGCCCAGCATCTTGGGCTACTCTGTCGGACGTTTCGAAGGGGATGACCTTATTATTGAGACGAGTCATTTTACCCAGGGGGTGCTCAATCAGTTTGTTACCGTGGAAGGGCAGCCAATGCGGGGGCTGCTGCATTCGAACCAGATGACTACGGTGGAGAGACTATCACTCGATCGGGAACGTAACCGTCTGGTAATGTCTATAAACCACTACGATCCGGTTTTCTTCTCTAGGGACTTTCCTCTATACACGCGTGAGTATGAACCCTCTAGCCTTTCTATCGAGCCCTTTGGCTGCATACCTGAACTTCTTAAGTAGTGGGTCAGACTTTTTTGTCACTACTACCATTTGAATCTCTGCTCCTTTTATCGATAGTGGGCGTTTTTACTGGCTTTATAAAAGCCGGCATTCCTTCGCTCGGAACACTACTGACAGCATCTGTTGCCTTGATGTTTCCACCGCGAGACGCCCTTGGCATAACCTTGCTGTATTTACTCGTGGGGGATGTCGTTGCCGTTAGTATGTATTGGCGCTTGGCGCACTGGCGAGAACTTAAACGTATGTCTGCCCCTGTACTCTTAGGCATTTTGCTGGGCGGCGGGCTGCTGGCCTTTCTTGATAATCAGGACCTAGGTCTGGCGCTGGGCTTGCTGGTGATATTGCTCGTATCCTTCGAGCCTATAAGGCCGCGTATTACTGGGTGGGCGCTTTTGCATCCCAATAGCGTTCGTTCAGGGTCAGGCATGTTGGCTGGAATAGCCACTACTCTGGGTAACGCGGCGGGCCCGATTCTTTCTCTTTATTTTCTACTACTTAAATTAGATAAAAAGGCTTTCGTAGGTACCGGAGCAATATTTTTTTGCTTCGTGAACCTAGCCAAGATACCAATCTTTATGGGGCAGGGTATTTTCAAAGCTAATTATTTTGCCTCTATTGCGGCGACGGCGCCTTTTGTAATTATTGGAGCAATTTTAGGTAAAAAGTTTCTGGATTGGGTCCCGCAACTATGGTTCAACCGAATCGTTCTGTTTTTTACAGGAATAGCAGGAGTTGGTTTGGTGGCTAAATATTTTTTTGAGTGATCTCCTTAGTCTTAGTAACCAGATAGGTATTAGGGGCTACCAAAAAACCTAAGATGATTTATGTGTGCTACGGGCTGGGTCAACTAATATGGCTTAGGGGGGGCATAGAGAGATCGTAATAGAAGCTTAGGCCTTGGACAGTTGAATCTCTGCGTACTCAATAAAATGCATCAGTGACTCTAGTGGATGAAATCCAGAGGTTATGTAGCTACCTGCTACGTAGGTGGGTACGGCAGTGATTTTCATTTGTCTGGCTCTGGACCATGCCTCGTCAACCTTGATGCTGTAAGTTCTATCATCTATAACTTTTTCCGCCACTTTGACATCAAAGCCAGCCTCCTCGATCCCTTCTAGAAGAACACTCTTATCTGCCAGGTTCTTATCGCCGACAAAATAAGCATTAAAAAAGGCTTTGTGTAATTTCTTGCTTTTAGCAGAATCTTCCTGATCGTCACCCCACATTCCCAGCTCTTGAGCTAACCTGCTGTTGTAAGTTTTCGTCCGTTCACAATGCTCAAGCCCTAACTCATCCATCAGTTTGTATAAACGCTCATGCACAGCCTCCAGGTTGGCCCCTAAAAATGATGTCAGCAATAACCCCTCCGGTGGGGTGCCTGGGTGAAGCGGGAATGGAGATAATTTTACTTGCAGACCATCTTTGGCGGATTCAAGTTCTTTTATCACGGCATGTCCAAGGTAGCACCAAGGGCAAACATAGTCTGTAAAAACTTCTAGGGTAACTTTGTCGTCAGCCATGTTTAATTTTAAATCTGTAGATGATACTTATAATTTATAAAAAGCTAGCTTGGTATAACCCTTAATTTATTTAGTCTTATATACTACCAAATAATTTGAACCGATAAGATCGATGACTTTATTGAAGAGATTGAAAGTCTAAAATTATTCCACTTAATCGCTCATAAGATCTTTAGGTTAATCCAAGTTTTCAAATACTTTATAATTTTGCCAGACAACTCTGAGAAACATGTTAATAAGTTAACCCGACAATGAACGGTAACGTCCAATTGGCGCGCTAATGATCTAAATTGTATAAAGTAATTAGAGGAAAAGACGAGCGATAAGACTATGAAGGGTAAAATTGCATTCGAAGAACATATGGCGATTCCGGAGACCACCGGTGAGACAAGGGATTTTGCTGGGGAGTCAGCGGACTTTGACCAGTTCACTCGCGAGATCCTCGATTTGGATGACATGCGCCTTGATTACATGGACCAGGCAGGGATCGAATTAGCGATACTTTCCCTGAATGCGCCTGGAGTACAGGCGATCCTTGATACTGATGAGGCTGTCGAAGTTGCTCGCAAGGGTAACGAGACATTGGCCGCGGCGGTCGAACGTCATCCCAATAGCTACAAGGCGTTTGCTGCCTTACCTATGCAGAGCCCGTCGGCTGCCGCTGAAGAACTAGAGAGATGTGTCAACGAGCTGGGCTTCATGGGCGCCATGGTTAATGGCTTTACGCAGAGAGGCGATCCCGACACTGCTATCTACTACGATATCCCAGAGTACAGAGAATTCTGGCAGACGGTTGCGGATTTAGACGTTCCTTTTTATCTGCATCCAAGGATGCAGTTGCCCTCACAATCCAAAAATATGATGGATCATCCCTGGTTGAGATCCTCGCCCTGGGGCTTTACGGTTGAGACCGGCACCCATGCACTGCGCTTATGTGGGTCGGGACTATTCGAGGATGTCAAAAACCTAAAATTAATAATCGGTCATCTCGGGGAATTCATCCCCTACAACCTATGGCGCATGGATGCACGAATGGAATTCTCACCACGAGGCTACCGAGGTAAACGTCCGCTGGGGGATTACTTTCGGGAGCATTTTTATGTAACGACCTCAGGCAACTTCCATGACTCAACATTGCGTTGCTGTCTCGAGGAACTTGGTAAGGATCGAATTTTTTTCTGCTCTGACTACCCATTCGAAAGAATGGAGGATGCGGCCTCATGGTTTGATAACACCCAGGTCATAACTGATGAAGAACGAATTCAGATAGGCAGAAAGAATGCGATAGAGTTGTTCGATCTGGACTTGGATTAAAAATAATAATTTGTCTTTCCTTCGATATCCTCGGGCTCTGAGCCAACTCACTCCAAAATATTAATTTTTAAAGAACGAGCTAAATCGAGTTGGCTTTGGCTGATTTGCTGTCTCTAAGGTTGCCCATAAATAATTGATTTAGCTTATATCTATATTCAATGAACTTTCGCTTTCAGAAAATCTGGTTTTCACTATGCACCAAATTAGCGCAGAAAATCGAATAATTGGTTAAAAAACGTACAGAATTACCCTAAAAACTTGTTCTTATTAGTATTTCTTATTCACAAATCCGTAAAGATATGTGAGATTGTTATGTAAGTTTTGTAAAGATCTAGAAAAGACTTTACCAAAACAATCAACAAGCATACTTTTACTAACCAGGACTCTGCTTGGTAGTAGGTAAATTTGGGAGAAACAAGGTATGAAAAATCATAAAAAATTAGCCACCGCCATCAACGGTGCCAGTCGTCTTTTAGCTGGCTCGGTTGTTGCCGCGGCTCTGGTTCTTGGTGCCTCTGGGTCGTATGCTCAGACTACGACCGGAGCAATCGCTGGTAATGTTAACGGGGCTTCGGGCGGGGAAACCGTAACAGCCACCGACACCTCAAGGAACATCTCGCGTTCAGTACAGGTAAACGCCGACGGTAGCTTTACGTTTAACTCTCTGCCACCAGGACAATATGAGATTGTTGTTGTCCAGAATGGCAACAATGTCGATACTGAAACTGTAAATGTAAGGTTGGATAGCGAAACTCTTGTTAACCTTGCGACCTCCGAGTCCGGCGTCGAAGAATTGCTGGTTCTTGGATCCATACGCTCTGCAATAGACACAAGTATCGCTGAATCTGGACTTATCGTTGACGCTGGTGCGTTGACCGAGCTGCCAGTACCAAGAAATTTTGACTCGGTGGCCCTCCTGGCCCCTGGTACAACTATCGGTGACACTGAATTTGGTACCAATGTCAGCTTCTCAGGTTCTTCTGTTGCAGAAAATACCTCATACATAAACGGACTGAATACCACTAACTTTAGGAACGGCCTTGGCTATTCCAGGGTCCCATTCGAATTTTATGAAACTATGCAGGTTAAGACCGGCGGGTACTCTGCCGCGTTCGGTCGATCTACTGGTGGTGTATTAAATGCGCGATCAAAGTCTGGTTCAAATGACTTCCAGTTCGGGATCAACACCTACTACAACAAGCAGATTGAGACCTCTCCGAACACTTATTTGTCGGACAACGACCAGGATGAGTTCTCATCTACAACCTATGATATCTGGGCTTCAGGGCCGATCATCCCTGATCGCCTGTTTTACTATGCGCTCTACACGGATGTTGATTCCGGGCAGGAATACTATGGCATGCAGTCCGGACGCGGATACAAATACTCGCTGGATGAGGATTTCTGGGGTGTGAAGCTTGATGGTTATTTAAGCGACAACCATCGTATTGAGGTGACCGCATTCTCTGATGAGAGAACAGGAATCGAGGGTTCTTATGCCTACGATTCTGACACTAAGCAGACAGGTGCATTCTTAGGTGATACCTTCTACGAGAGGGGTGGCATGAACTGGATAGCGACTTATACAGGACAGCTAACCGACAACCTGACCTTCTCAGCGTCATATGGTGAAAACGAAGCCGCCAGGACCACAAACCCTGCTACCGCATCATCCCCTACCATTTATGAGGTTACGGCTGCGAATGGCTTTGTAGCCTTGGGTGATTGGACAGAGTTTTTGATAGACGTTGGTGAGGACAAGAGAGAATCAAGTCGTTTCGATTTTACATACTCTCTGAACAACCACACCATCAGGGTGGGATACGACGAGGAAACCAATAACTCTGTTTCTTCGACTATCAACTCCGGTGGAGTTTACTGGCTACTCCATCCAACGAACGACTATGGTCCATACATCTGTGATGTCGCGACCGAATGTCCCAGCGGCGCCGACGCAAGGCGCAGGACCTATAACAACGGTGGTTCGTTCGATGTAGAGTCCACGGCCTACTACATAGAGGACACCTGGCAGGTTAACGACGACCTAACCCTAGAGATTGGTCTACGTAACGACGAATTTGTTAACTACAATGCCGAGGGCAAGGAATTTGTTGCGCTCGATGACCAGTGGGCACCCAGGGTTAGCGCCCTATGGCAGCCGTCAAGCATGCCGGATTATCAGTTCTTTGCTAACTACGGAAGGTACTATCTTCCTGTGGCGGCTAACACCAACATACGCCTGGCTGGTGGCGAGACATACATTCAGGAATATTTTGACTGGGATGGCGTATCGAAGAACGCTGACGGCACGCCACAGGTAAAAGGTAGCTCGTTCAGGACGCAGACCTACGCAACCGGTGCGGTTCCAGACACGAGGGGTCTAGTTGACCAGAACCTGGAGGCAATGTACCAGAATGAGGTCATTCTGGGTGGGCAGATGCTCGCAGATAACGGAATCACCTGGGGAGCCAAGTACATATATCGTGACCTGGCAACCTCGATTGAGGACGTCGCAATTGACGCAGCAGTTATAGACTACTATGCCGGTAGCTGGCCTGAAGTAGCGGATGTATTTACCGGTTTCCACCAGTATGTGCTTGCTAATCCTGGAAGCCCGATGACCGTGTACATACCAGAGCAGTCTGAATTCATCACGCTTTCATCCGATCAGCTAAATTATCCGGAGGCGACTCGTACCTATCATGCCTTTGAGATAACAATGGACAGGCCGTTCGATGGTAAGTGGGGTCTGTCAGGATCGTATACCTGGGCACACAGCTACGGAAACAACGAGGGTTATGTCAGATCTGACAACGGACAGGACGACGCTGGCTTAACCACAAACTTCGACCAGCCAGGTCTAACTGATTATGGCTCAGGTAATCTGCCTAACGACAGAAGACATACAGTTAAGTTCTGGGGCACTTATCAGATGGATAACGGCGTAAGGCTTGGCGCTAACTTCATGTGGCAGACGGGTAGGCCTGTCGGTTGCTTCGGGGTGCATCCTACCGACGTATTTGCCGCAGCATACGATAACGCGTCATTCTACTGCGATGGCCAGCCAGTACCGCGTGCCAGCCGAGGTAAAACCAACAACTGGTGGAACCTTGATCTGAATGCGCAGTACACAATGGAGTTGGAAAACGCGCAGCTGGTCCTATCAGCTGACATTTTCAATATCTTTAATCAGCAAAAGATCAGGGAAGTTGAAGAAAATGACAACCCGTTCTACGGCTTACCAACGGGTTTCCAGCCTCCAAGATCGATGAGGCTCAGTGCTCGGTATAGATTCTTTTAACAGACTAATCTAGATAAAAACCCCAGCAAACGCTGGGGTTTTTTTTAACAAAAATTATTTACCATTAAGCTGGTCGCATCGTTTCCACAGTATATTTCGCTTAAAACTTTTTACTTCCCTATGCATTGCCTAAGATCAATAACTTGCATGATTAAAGGTGTATTTGCTGTTGGTTATTTTGTAACGAGGTTGGTAAGGTAATCGTATGCGTAATCGAACCTATATCTTGGGAGCTCCAGGAATATTAAAGATAGTACTATTGGGGCTTTTGCCTAGTATCTCCCTATCCACGACGGAGCCACCCGCAACCAGTGTTAAAGAGATCGACAAAGCATATGGGATCGATGAGATTCTCATGCGTTGGGATAGCTCGATCCAGCTCGTCTATAGCACCTTGAATTCACCACTTGCCCTAGAGGGCTTTTCCTCAGCCGATCCTCTGCCAGGATGGATCGAAAATGCCGCCAATATTTGGGAGAGAGTATCTGGAGTTACTTTTAATCCTATTTTTATAAATGATGACGTGGTACCTGAGACAGATGTAACCTCTTGCGCTGAGTTTGATAGGGCGGTTTCTATAACTTGGGAGGAGCAAGAAAGCTCTAAGGCGACTGCTGGACCAAGGGCATGTGGGTACGATCTGGACAAGGGCCGTTATGAGGTCCTCGATGGCGCAATCAAGCTAAACATAGATGCTGATTGGTCCTTGAGCTACGCGATAAATAGAAACTACGATACCGATAAGGCTCTGACACACGAGATAGGGCATCTAATAGGGCTGGGTCACTCTAACAGTCCAATCTCCATGATGTATGCCAATCCATACAACTACATCAACCTACCTCAACAGGATGACATCAGGGCGCTACAGGTCATGTACGGGCGGGGTAGGGCGTTTGTTGATCCGCCCAGTTTGGCCTTGGAGTGGGGTTTACCACAAAGATTTTCGGAAAATAAGATCTTTGAGACTTTGCCTGAGCCTACAAATACAGAGGTCCCGGGCCTCTATTTCTACAATCAAGACCTTGAGGAGTGGGAGACAGGCCGAGGGAAGTTTCAAAATCTATCCAAAGAGGATTTCTTGGCAGGTAATTTTTATTTCATTGGATGGACAGATTTATATGTGGATCAGGCCTCAGCAGATGTAGAAAGAGACTATGAGATACATTTTACAGATGAGTATGGAAACTCTATCAGGTCAACCAAATATAGAACTGAATGCAGGTACTTCAGGGTTATTGAGGACGATGGTTGGTGCAGCATCGGAATTCTCAGGACCATACCATCAAAAAGCATGCTCTCGGTAGGAGGGGCAATAAAGAAATATTTTATCTTGTCAGATAATAAAATTATTTTTGAAGAAGAAATCTCTGTTGACCAAGACAACCTGGCAATTAATGACTCGCCGTCGTCCACGATAAAGATAACTCAAGGTAAAAATGATCAAGAATTGGTATTTAAAGTCAGTGCAGAGGACTCAGGAGAAAATGATCTTCAAGTTACATTAATGCCTCCTGGTAAAAGAAATCGTGACGGAGATAGCTATTTCGATACCTCTGTGGTGGCCTCCCTAGAAAATGGAGCCTCCATAAATATGCCTATAAATTTAGGAGGCACTGGGTGGCATAAATTCTTTGTTGACGTGTCGGATACAGAATTGCGCTACGGACTTAACGCCGAGAAAGAGACAGACGATGGAAATACGACATCTGGAGGCAGCTACGCTGGTAGCGGGTTCCAGACTCTATCCAGATTGGTTGTCCACACGCCTCTCGACGATTTCCCAATCAGGTCTTATATTGTGGATACAAATAACGTCTACATAGAGCAACCTTCCACAGAATATATCTCGGCCGGCCGTGCCATTAAGATAAAAGATCCAAGCCCAACCGCCGCACAAATATCATTTTCTACTGCCAAAAATAATGATTGGTCTATCGGCAACAACCCTAAAGAATTTTCAACCAACGACTTCATTAATCTTGTGGCCAAGATTGACGCGGACGAGCTTGATATTGGTTCAGAGGTTGAATTTTTTATAGCCCTTAAATCTAAAAATACCAGTGGAACCAGGCTTTACTATATGAATAGTGACAGAACGCTGACCTCATGGAATGGCTCTATCCCAAGGCTGGAGCCGGTTTGGACTATGAAGGAGTCAGATAACTTGCCGTCTTACAGAAAGGTTTGGGACTTTGAGGTAGTGCAAGGACAAATGAACGAGGGCGAACATACATTTTTTGTTGGATATCGAAATTCTGAGGTCGACGGGCCTATTCATGTACACAGCAAGGGGTTTAAGATCAAGGTTACAGAAAATTAAAGAAATGATGAGATGAGAAATATTTTCATAAGAGGATAAAATAAGAAATAAGGTTTTCATGAATCCGCTAGTAGGCTATTTTATTCCTATCCAACTTTTTAAGAGACTAATTAAAGTGAAAAAAACTACAATCATCCTATGCTGCGTTGCATTATTGACTGCGTGTGCTTCCTCCGTTCCACGAGAAGCCGAAACTCATCAAATTGATGAAAATTCTGAAAGAATTATACGAAAATTTGTTTTTATGGATGAAAATGGCAAGACAGTAACGGGTGACCTTACTAATGAGTTGGACATTGAAGTATTCACAGAAGGTGATTTTCCACCGATTCCTATGATTCATGGGGGGGCATTGCCCATGCGTGGTGAGAGTCTAATGATTCACGAGGGTGCTATACCACTACCCAATGGGTCCTCTGTTACTGTTTCCACTTCCGGTGAAGAAAATTCTGTCTCCATCATTCTGCAACAAGGCGGTTTTTGGTATGTGGAAGACGACAATGGCGAAGATAGTTTTGTGTTCTGTAATCTAAAGGACGGTAGCCCGAGCTGCAAAAAAGTTGATATTTCACATAATTAAGAAGATGTTTTGGGATGCAAAACATGCTTAAAAAATATTTTGCTGATAGGACGGACTTTAACTCTATTAAGATATCAATTTACGCAAGGCGTGTTAGTCTTTCTCAAAAGCAATTCTCTTCCACATCTCTAGGTAGTCATAATCTGTGTCTAACGCAAGGTTGAGCCTGTTATAAGAGGCAAAGTCGCTGACAATGTGTGTTAATTGAACAACTCCTTTGTCTGTCAGTCCGACTGACTTAAGGGATTCTATATCTGAGTCCTCAATATCTTTAGGGCTCAAATTAACTTTAAGGGCATAATCCAGAATTACTCTGAGTCTATCGCTGTCGACGGCATCGATACCTTTGGTTATTACCTCCGAAATGTAGTCAGACTCAGTTTTTAGACCATGGTTAAGGATTGTGCAGAAGGCTGCCGTGCAGTAGGGGCAGCCGTTTGCTTTTGACACCAGGATTCCTATATGTTGAATCTCATCTAACGCTAATTCGCCAGCCTCCCAGAGGACTTTTGTTGAACTCAGCTTTGCCACAAAATACTCTGGAAAATTAAGTTCAACAAGGAAGTGGTTAGGAACGCTACCCTCCATCTCCGTGACCCAGTTAAAAATTGCATTAATGCTTGGGTCGCTAACGTTAGAGGGCTTAACTATTTCAACTCTGGCCATCGTGTATGATCCAAATTTAATTTATTGGATAAAAACTTAGAAGTCCTTCTTAATCTCGAGTCGCCATTGACGACCACGATCAAACATCGCCTCAAATGATTGGAACGCCGTGCCGTAGACCCCGGTCACCATGAACCTTTCATCACCGAGGTTCCTGCCTGCCAGCACCACCTTAAGATCTGAATTTGCATTCACCCAACTCAGGCTTGCGTCAATGAGACTGTAGGCGTCAGTCTTTAAGATTTCAGAATTGTATGCGTCGTTATAGGTCTCGCTTCTGTACCCCCAGTCTAGTCTTGCTGTGAGTGAGCTACCACTGCGAAGTGAAGTCTCCTTTGAAATGCCCAGTGCGGCAGTCGTCTCTGGCACCCTTTCAAATTCATTATCTTTGCCTATGAGAGTAATGCTTGTGTCAATGGTGTCATAGCTGGCATCAAGTTTTGCTAGGCTGGCCTCAATCAGCCACCCATCACCTGGTGCAGCCTGAAGCTCAAGTTCTATGCCGCTTATACTTGCCTTGCCTATGTTTTGAGTTACGGGGGCGACACTGTTGAATACTTGGACCTGTAGGTCCTCGTAGTCGGTATCAAATATGGAACCATTTAACCTAACCATTCCATTAGCAAGTGTGGTTTTGAAACCTGCCTCTAGGACATTTACGAATTCCGGGTCATAGGTAGGTATTAGCTGTAGATCTGGGGTTCCTGGGGGGGCTGTAAAGCCAGGTACTATTGGCGGAAAGACGCGCTGCGTGAATCCACCAGACTTAAATCCCTCGGAGTAGGTACCATAGATCATGGCGTTGTCACTCAAGTCAAAAGATAGGCTGGCCATTGGTGTGAACTCAGAGATCTCTATCTCTTTTTCTACAAGTGGCAGGATGCGTCCTCCTGCTTGAAGAAAGGGAGCATCAAGGGCGGCTAACGGGTTCCCGGGAGGTACCAACTTACTGAAGCCCGCATAGTAATTCTCAAAAATTATCTGGTCCGGAAGAAAAGACTTATTCTCATCGGTATACCTTCCGCCCAAGGTTAGGTGAACCTTATCTGTAATATCAAAGTTGGCTTGCGCAAATAACGCCCAGGCTGAGTTGTCAAATTCACCTCCAGACCTGAAGTTAGATACCGTGAAATCAAGGATATTTGTATTGAACCCGTCCTCCCTAAAATAGTAGTAGCCAAGGACCCAATTCATCCGATCATACGTGCCTAACAACTGCAGTTCTTGACTAAACTGTTTCTGCTCAAGGTCATCATAAAACTGTGATATCCGGGCCGGGGAGTGATCTCCGTCCCTGGCAAACTCTGACTCTAAGTCCCTCACAGCGGTGATTGATCTAAAATCAAGGGAGTCGGATATGTCGTAGTTCACGGTAGCGGAGATGCCGAGTAGGTCGGTCCTAGAAAATGCTGGCGCAGTTCCTCCATCCCTCCTGTCAGCGCCCACATATCTGCTATCGTAACAATTAGAGATACCGGGGTTTGATGTGATTCCGTTTCCTGCTACGTCGGTAACAGCACATGGCATGCCTGGACCAGCTGCCGCGGCTGTAACATTATGAATGAATGCCATAGGGGGTGGCGGAGCCAAGACAACGCCATTTAGCTGACTCAGGTCAGTGAAATCGATGCCAATTAGTTCAAGTGCGGGGCCATTCTCTCTGTCCCTGGTCATCTCGATATTGATATCGGCGCTGAGGCGATCAGAGGGCACCCATGAGAATGATGCCCTGCCAGTTATCGTGTCGTCATTGCCAAGGTCGACCCCGTCGCCACGCACTACGTAGCCGTCTTGGGTCAGTGAGGCCAGGGAGAATCTTGCTGCCAGAGTATCGCTGATTGGTGTGTGGTATGACGCCTTGAAGTTGAGTAGGTCGTTGGTACCAGTGCTTAGAGAGACTGAGCCCTCTTTTGGCATCGTGGGGTCTGGTTTCTTCGTAACGATTGAAATCGCCCCACCAATAGTATTTCTTCCAAAAAGTGTGCCCTGAGGGCCCCTGAGAACCTCTAGTCTCTCTATGTCCACTATGTCGAGGATAGCCCCCACCGATCTGGCTACGTATACACCATCGACATAAAGGCCAACCCCTGGTTCGGTAGTGGGTAGAAATTCTTTCTGGCCTATGCCTCTCATGTAGATTGCAGCAGAATTGGATGCTCCACCAAAGCTTGGGTTATTTCCTAGGCTAAGGTTTGGCGCAAAACGGCTAATCTCGTCAAGTCGCTCTATTCCCCTGTATTCTAGTGACTCACCACTATATGCGGAGACAGCCATCGGTATCGTTTGTAGAGATTCCTCTCGACGTCTGGCCGTAATCACAACCTCTTCTAATATTTGCTCTGCGCCCGTACTTTCATTCTGTGCTTCAACATTTTGTCCGCCAAACGCTAATAAAATTGATGATAAAAGGGAAAATGACTTCCCGATGAGCTTGGTTTTGTTATGGAATGAGTTAACCATTAATTTACTCCTAATCATGGCGGCAACTAATCTACACTTGGTATATCTTTTATGGAAATGGCGATTTCCTCATCGGTCAGGTCAAGGTCAACCATTTCCCCCTGAAGATACTTGTCATAAGCAGCAAGGTCGAGGTGGCCATGGCCGCAGAGTGCGGTAAGGATGGTCTTCTCTTCCCCAGATTCCTTGCACGCAAGTGCCTCACGTATTGCGGCAGCAATAGCGTGTGTAGGCTCTGGAGCTGGGACTATACCCTCTGATTTCGCAAATTTTTGTGCCCCGTCAAAACATTCGAGCTGAGGTATGGAAATAGCCTCAACTAGTCCGAGCTCATAAATGTGTGAGACTAGTGGTGCCATCCCATGATACCTAAGACCGCCAGCATGTATTGGTTCCGGAATAAAAGAGTGGCCCAACGTGTGCATCTTCATTAACGGAGTAAGCCCTGCGGTATCACCAAAGTCGTAACGATACTCGCCTCTCGTGAGCGTAGGACAGGCCGCAGGTTCCACGCAACGAATTACCGGACTCATTTTTCCTGCCATTTTTTCTCTGAGAAATGGGAAGGCTAGTCCACCAAAATTAGAGCCGCCGCCAGTACAACCTACCAAAATGTCCGGCGTTTCTCCGACCTTGGCAAGCTGCAACAAAGCCTCCTCTCCTATGATGGTTTGATGGAGCAGGACGTGGTTAAGAACGCTGCCAAGCGCGTAACGCACCTCAGGATCAACAGCAGCCTCACTAACGGCCTCTGAAATTGCTATACCCAATGATCCGGGGTGGTCTGGGTTGTCAGCCAGAAGCGACCTTCCATATTCGGTCACCTCGGAGGGGCTGGGATGGACCTTGCCTCCCCATATTTCCATCATGGTCCTTCTATAGGGTTTTGATCTGTAGGACGCTGCCACCTGCCAGATTTCGCATTCCAAACCGAACTGGGAGCATGCGAATGCCAATGAGCTACCCCACTGGCCCGCGCCGGTTTCGGTGGTCAGTTTTTTTATTCCTTCCTGGGCGTTGTACCAGACCTGCGGAACGGCGGTGTTGGGTTTATGAGAACCAGCAGGGCTCACTCCCTCATACTTATAAAAAATCTTTGCGGGCGTGTCCAAAAGCTTTTCCAGCCTGCGGGCCCTAAAAAGAGGGCTAGGCCTCCACAGTCTGTAGACGTCAAGAACTTCGCCCGGGATATCTATGTATCGCTCTTGGCTGACTTCTTGCTCTATCAAGGCCATCGGAAATAGTGGGGCAAAATCCTCTGCCGTAGCTGGCTGTCTTGTGCCAGGGTGCAGAGCTGGTGGTGGGGGCTCAGGCAAGTCTGCAACTATGTTATACCAACGGGTAGGTATCTCATCCTCTTCCAGATATATCTTTGTGTATTCGCTCATTAAATTACCTTCTAGCCAATCATCTAAATTTGGCCCGTGATGATATGAGGATGGAAATAAAAAGGAAAGAAGCAAGCCGCAAAATCCTGATTTTTATGGCAAAAATCAGAAATCATGCACCATGCGCTTCATATTTAACTCAAGTAAATGTAAAGCTAGGGACTGCTTATCAGGTAAGCCGAAAAATCTATAAGTAATTGAAAATTAAGTAAAAAATATTTTTAAAGTCTTTCAGCCACAACAACATTTACCTATTTTTAGGGTTTTCTCATCTGCGGTCCTAAATTGGTCGTATTTATGTATGTAATTATTCAAAAAACCGATATGAACACAGACAACCTAAATTTTTTACAAAAGTTACTTGTTTACACTGGAATTTTTCTAATCGGGTTGTCTCTAGTTACTTTTTTGAGTGTGATACTAGGGATATTCACATTCCAGGAATTTGAGTTTTTTGGACATTCAGGTCTAAGGAGTATAGCGGCAGTAGCAGTATTGGGATGTCTCTCAGCAGCTATTGGGTTTTTAGATGAATAGGTAAGTACCAGGAGCAGAAATATGTTTAAGCAGTCTGATTTTTTTATTCTTTTAGCCGTCAGTATTTCTTTTGCCGTATCGGCTTTCCTTTGGTTCTCCGGGCAGCAGGATGAGGGGGTGTTCACGGCCTTGTGGGTCCCATCGATCCTGTGCTTTGGAATTTACTTCAAACTGATGGTGCTGGGGGCTAGAAAATGACTGCAACCACTATAGCCTACATTTCGATAGTTGTATTTGGACTTATGATCATCGGACTTTACTTGACAGCCAGGGAGTTTCTTAGGGTTAGCGATGACCCTTCCAGCGTCGAGGGCGTAGATTCAGATATCAAGAGTAAACCTGACGAGTCCTCCAGCTCAGAGTAGACCCGTTTAAAGTGAGCTTAATCCTACCATCCTGAGGATATCAATATGACTGAAGACTTTAGCGCCATAAGTTCGCGTGTCATAACGATTGCAGAAAATATAATTTTGGTCGTTATCGGTCTTGCAACTTTGTATGCAGCGTTCACCGAGGTCGTCAGGATGCTTTCAACCTTTCAAGTTAATCTGAGCGATTTATTCTTGTTGTTTATTTATGCCGAGGTTCTCGGAATGATAGGCGCTTTCTACACAAGCCACAGGATTCCGGTGACATTACCAATTATCATCGCAATGACCGCCTTATGTCGAATGATAATCCTTCAAAGTAAAGACCTTGATCCGATCAATATCCTGTTTGAGGCTGGAGGAATACTTATACTAGCCCTTGCAGCTTTAGTCATAAGTTATAAGGACAGACTGAGCTTGGAAAAGATCAAGTTAAGAGACTGACGAGGGAAGGTTTTATTAAAAACTTATGAATTGATTCATTATCAGGTTTGTGAGGCCTACTTAACCTGAAATTATTTTGGATCGATTCTAAGAAAATAGAAATCTCGAAATTCGCCAAACTATAAAAAGCTGAACATATGCAGATAGTACCTCTGGCATTGTCCAGTACATCAACTCAAGGTTCCAAGGGTTGGTCACAGATTCAATAATATTAGTAAAGAAGTTCATTTGAAGTCCTTCGTTATTGTGGCCCCACTATATGTTCGAGGTCTAGATTATTGTCTTGGCAGAAATATTCCGTCATCTCGAAGTTAGTCCACGGTATGTTCCAGCTCGCTGTCCAAGGCCTAGTATAAGCACCGGGATCATCGATTGTAACCTCATAGTGGAGTGTATCGTGATCCGGTCTGCTTATTCTTTCTATTAGATGAAGCTGTTTTGTGTGAGGCATCCCAGTAGGCCTTCGGGCAAACCAAAAGCGCTCATTAAAACCGACTGTATCAACAACCAAGGTGTCACCCTCCCAATGACCCACGGAGTGTCCAAAGAAGGTTGGAGTGTAAGTATCTAGCGGAGGATGCTCCCGATTATCCATCCAGATCTCTCTCCAGCTTCTATTTGCCCCACCCGACATCACTAGAATCCTGTCAGATGCCTTGTCATGGACTATCTCAAGGCCCCAAGGGGTGTGGAACTGACGTGGCCCACCTGGGGGCATGCAACGAGGATGGGGGTCATCTCTTCCTAGGGATGCCAGTCTCTCTTCGACGATTTTTTTTGCCCAGGGTCGAAAGGGGGCTACCTTATCGATTTCCCCAGGATGTACCAAAAACGCTCCTGACATTTCGACAAAGTTCTCCGATAAATTACCCACGCCACTATTCCAGTGTCCTGTCTCGCCAGTGGATCGTCCTAAATTAACTGACCCATCTGAAAAACGTGGTGTGGGATCTTGAGAATAACAGAGAGAGCTTATGCAAATTAAATAAAATGAGAAATGGAGTCGCAACATTTATATTATCCTTCGTCCCTACTTGATCCGGCAAAAAGCTTTCGTCCAGTCTCTGCAAGGGTTACAGATGTTGCATTAACTAAATTGCTGCCGTCTCTTGCCAGACTGCCTTCTACCTCGATGATGTCTCCTACCTGGACTGAGTTTCGATTCCATCCGTTACGCTCCATTGCTATCGGAGACCCCATCTCGAAGGCCCACTCCTCATAGTCACCATCTTCTGTCTCAATTTCCAAGAAAAAGTAAACGTGAGGATTACGCCAGTCCATTTTGAGTAGGTACCCACTCAAAGTAATAGGCTTATCGGCATCAAATTGAGCCGAAAATGAATGATGAGCGACAGAGGGTCCAGGCAAGAAAACCAGCACAGTTAAGGCCAGCTTCAAAAAATAGTGCTTTTTCAATTTGTTTTCTCCCTGAGTTCTTCGGCTCTTACATTGTGAGTAAAGAATCGGTAGGTCTAAAACTACTAAATATATTTTAGATAAGCTACCTAGATAGGATCAAGATCGCGGTCAAAAAGCGTGTCGCTCAAGCCCCTTAATCTAAAATATTCATCAGTAGAATATAGTTACTTGTGTGCTAATCTGCCAGGATAATGTTCATATAATCTGTTTTTTAACATGGTTGGGTCCGAGGGGAGTTCTAATTCTAAGCAAAATTAAAGTCGTCGTCTGGATGGTGAGGGACAGCTATCGAATCTTGGACAATCCTTCTTGGGTAAAGGCATGTCAAATTGCATGCGAATCTAGTGCTAGTCTCGTTCCTGTTGCTTGCCTTGAGCCGAGGCGGTGGGAAAGCATGCAATTTGGCGTTGAGCGAGCAGGCCCGCATTGGAAGCGTTTTAGAGCCGAGTCGGTCATTGACTTGGGCGAGCAACTTAAGCAAATGGAAATTGATCTTTATATTAGTCCTTCAAGCCCAGTGGATGCGATCAACGAACTAGACAAATTATTTCAGGTCATCGCTGTAGTCATAGACGAACCATTGTCCGTTGAAGAAAGATATGAGAATCAAAATCTAGTTCTTTCAGGGGTGGAGGTTATCACCTCATACACAGATGATTTATTTGTGCTTGAACAGTTGCCCTTTGAACTTGGCAATCTACCAGAGACGTTTTCCAAATTTCGCAAGACTGTTGAAAGAAATCCTGAGCTAACAGAATTCGACTTAAGGACCACTGAAGATATTCCGCCAAAAAATACTTTTACCCACCAGACTCCTCTAGAACTAATAAAGGCACACAATATAGACATGCCAGCAATGGTAGACGTGCCACTAAAAGGAGGTGAGACAAGCGGGCTGAGACATTGGAAAAATTATTGTGATTCGGGTGCGCTAACTCATTACAAGGAAACTCGAAATGCTTTTTATGGTGTTAACAACTCTAGTCATTTATCTGCATGGCTGGCCCATGGATGTATCTCACCAAGAAAAGTTTGGAACGATGTCCTGCAATATGAACGAGAGAAGGGGGCCAATGAATCTACATACTGGTTGCGTTTTGAGTTGCTATGGAGGGAATACTTCCGTTGGTATTCTAGAGCTCACGGTGAAAAACTATTCCTTATTGGGGGGGCGTCTGAAAAGAAGATAAAGCTAAATTTTGATGAGGTAATTTTTGAATCCTGGTGCCGTGGTGAGACGGGCAGCAATATTGTTGATGCAGGGATGCGCGAATTAAATGCTACAGGTTGGGTAAGTAATAGAGCAAGGCAGCTTCTTGCCAGCCACTTAATCTATGAACTTAATATCGATTGGCGTTATGGCGCCGCTTATTTTGAAAGCCAGCTCATAGATTTCGATGTTGCCAGTAACTGGGGTAACTGGGCATATATAGCCGGTGTAGGAGCTGATCCTCGGGGAGGGCGAATCTTTGACTTAGACTCTCAGGCCGACCGTTACGATCCAGAAAAAAAATATAGGTCCTTTTGGCTAGGACAAGAAGTTAAACCTTGTCGTTAAGTTTACAAGTCAGATACTGTAGAGAAATCGCTATACCGGAGATTCGGCTGGGAAAAATTAGATGCTATATGGCAAGTGTTTAAAGGTGGTCGATCAGTATGGCATGAAACTACATTGCGAATTAATTTTCTGATACTTCCTCGTTTTCGTCTTCATCATTAAGCTTGTCATTTTTTTGGAATAAGTTCTTTAGCTTGTGCCAATAAAGCTTTACAGCAAAAGATACCGAGGCTATGCCAGCAATTATGCCTTGGAGGATTATGCTCCCGGTACCTGGGTCTAGGTAAGCGTAAGCGGGAATGGGCAACCCAACTAGTAATAAAATGCGAGCTATATTTTTAGGGCTAAAATTTTTCATATTCAAAGTGACTTATTTATGTGATCGTGTTCTACCATAGCGTTTAAAAAGTCTAATAAAAGTTATATAAATATTCCATAAATAATATCCCTAATTCCGAAATTAGAAAGGTTCATAAACGATGGCCACTCCTTTGGACTCATCTTTTCGAGACCCCAGTGGGTTTGTTTTTAAACGTGATGGGGTGATATTTCGACAGATTAATAAATCATATGAGGCCCAGTATGAGCACTTAATGTCGTCCGGATTATACGACCAGCTGGTAAGTCGAAAGTTGTTGGTCCCGCACGAGGAGGTTGCTGGGCAAGGGTTAAGTATTGAGAATGTCTACAAGATCATTAAACCTCAACAAATACCATATGTATCCTACCCTTACGAGTGGTGCTTTAGCCAGTTAAAGGATGCCGCGCTCTGCACCATCGAAATTCAAAAACTGGCAATTGACTATGGAATGGTATTAAAAGACGCCAGCGCCTATAACGTCCAATTTATTGGTTCCCAATGCATATTCATTGACTCGCTCTCTTTTGATTTCTATAGCGAGGGTGAGCCATGGGTCGCTTACAAACAATTTTGCCAGCACTTCGTAGCTCCTCTGTCTCTTATGAGCAAAAAAGACATTCGCTTATCCCAGTTATTGAGGATATATATTGATGGCCTTCCGCTTGATCTTGTTAGCAGACTGCTGCCTAAGACCAGCTGGTTAAATTATTCGTTGCTAACACACATCCATTTGCACTCAAAAACTCAGCAAGCCTTTGCCAATGTAGCGGCCTCAGAAAAACCGAAGATAAACAGCAGAAAAATTAGTAAATTTTCATATAAGGCCTTAATGGAAAGTATTGGCTCCTGTGTTCAAAACCAAAAATTGAAAAGTTCAGATACAGAATGGGGAGAATATTATTCGGATACCAACTACATAGAAGACTCTATGCGAAACAAAGAGAAGATGGTGCTAGAATTTTTGAGGGCGATACCTACGAGAACGTCAATTTTGCATGACCTTGGATCCAATAATGGCCACTTTAGTAGGGTAGCTGCTAAAGCGGGATTCCACGTAATTTCACAAGATATAGACCCGGTTGCAGTGGAAAAAAATTATCGCCAGGCGAAGTCAGACAGGGCAAATAACATCCTGCCCCTCTTACAAGACCTCACAAACCCAAGCAACGATATGGGGTGGGCGTTAACTGAGAGAGACTCCTTTCTTAGGAGGTGCGAGGGTGTGGTCGTGATGGCTCTGGCCTTAATCCATCACCTTGCAATATCTAATAATGTTCCCCTCTCAAAACAGTCAGAATTTTTTGCGACCTTTGCCGACCATCTTCTCATTGAATTTGTGCCGAAAGAAGATTCCCAGGTCCGAAGACTTCTTGCGACACGTGAGGACATCTTTACGGAATATTCTGAGGACGGGTTCGAGAGGGCATTTAAAGCGCGGTTCAATATACTACGCAAGGAATGCATCGAGGGCAGTCACCGCAAACTCTATCTCCTAGAGAGGGCGATCTGAGTGCGTATCAAAGAATCTACTATGAGAGTGATTGCTACTTTCAGTAGCATTTATATAGCCTGCTTTGGTTATATATTTATGGAGTGGCTTTTTTTTCTAACCAAGCCCTCGATCCTTAGTTACTATAATAACTTAGAAAAAGTATCGACACTTTTTCTTCTCCCCTTAGTTTTGTTTATATGTCTTATACCGCTCTCGGCCGTATTGCTACTCGTTGACGAATATCTTTGGAAAAGAAAAAAATACCTCTTCATTATCATTGTTTCTGCATTTATATACTCGTCACTAATCTTTCTTTTGATAGAAAATTTTACGAACACTGTTTTTGGATTCTTCAGTGGGTCGTTGCATGGAATAGAGCGCTATTTTTATTTGGTTTTTTTCTTAACGTTGCTTATTTTTATTTATCGTAGGCTTAGTGGAATAAGTGCAGATAAGAAAGAAAAGATTAACGGAGCAACGATAGCTTTTAGTACTTTAAGTATCACAATAGGAATGATTTTTTTATTTTCCTCACGTATCGAAGTATTTAATAGCAAAGAACAATTCGAAATAAGCAATTCGCCAGGCTTGCCTAATATCCTGATACTGTCGTCGGATGGAATAAATAAAAGCAACATGTCCGTTTATGGGTATGAGCGCGAAACGACTCCATTCATAGACTCTCTCTATAGCAAATCTCTAGTTTCCTTAAACCATTTCGCTAACTCGGCGCACACGGCGAGCTCTGTCATATCGTTGTTGACCGGAAAGTTACCGGTCACTACAAAGCTTATTTATCCGCCAGATATTCTAAATGGTGTTGATTCATACCAACACTTGCCTGGCATTCTAAAGAATTTGGGGTACAGCAATGCAGATATAAGTGTGCGTTACTATGCGGATGCTGGTGACTTAAATTTAGTTGATGGTTTTGACTATGCTAATGGACGAAGAGTGCTTGAAAGTAAGCTGGGAGGTTTCTTTCATTTAGTGCTGTCTGAATATCCAGCAGAATATATATTTCTAAAACAGAGCCTGGACAGGCTATTAAGCAGGTTATTGCACTTTGCAGGAATTGTAGATTTAGAGGATGTATACAGCCTAGTCAATTCAGATGTCAATCTCTCTCGTGCCGTGACCGTTGATCGTTTTAGGATAAGGCAGCTTGAGGACTTTATAGAGAAGCAGGAGGGCCCATTCTTCGTTCATCTGCATTTGATGGCCACGCACGGCCCAAAATTCTTTCCACCTAACCCAGTCTTTTCGAGGGGGCAAGAACAGACTGAAAACCACATGCGCGATTTTTACGATGACTCAATAATAAATTTTGATGACATTGTGAGGTCTATTTATAGCTTCCTCGACGTTCATGGTGTCCTAGAGAATACCTTAATTATCATCAATTCAGACCATAGTCGGCGACCTAATGCCGGCAAACCCGTACCACTATTGATGCATTTTCCAAAAAACCTTTACGCGGGTGAGATTGAGCAGAACACGCAGCGTTTAGACATCGCGCCTACAATTCTTGACTTCATTGGAGTTCCGATACCTGAGTGGATGGAGGGAGAGTCGATCTTAAGTTTAGGTAATGAAGATAGGCTGATTTTTTCTTATCAAGCTCATACTTTAGAGATGGTAGAAGGTTTAGGGTGGTCCGTGCGTGCCCAAGAGCCTCCATTTTTTACATTAAATAATATCTTCGTAATCGACTGTAATAGATTGTTTGCAGCCCGTATTTCGGAAGAAAGTTTCAGAGAAAGAATAATAAATAGTCATTCTGGATCCTGTAGCAGTCAGAGAGTAAGATCGTCAAGCGAAATAAGCCAAGCTATAAGAGAAAATCTTTATGCTAGAGGCTACGATGTTTCATCTCTCGGTTGGCTTACTGATTCCTATGATAGGAATGAACAATATTTTTCCTTGTCAAGGCCAACCCTGTCGGGAGATCTACTTTTTATACCTTCCATAAAATTCCAGAATAAGAGTTACTCGGCTCTTCTTGAAAGAATGGATGATGGTTACTTTGAGCTAATTGATCATAGAAGTTTGCCCGAGTCATCAGTCGGTATTACGTTAAATGAAAGTAATCCAAGTTTTGTATTAAAGGACGTTGATGTTGACGGCGTGTCAGGTTTATTGGAGGCAACGCTCATAAGAAAAAGTCCGCCAAGGTTTGACATTAATTTTCAATGACAGGATGAACCATGGCTCCCTATTTTCGTTTCCTTCCGTTCTTTATCCTACTTCTTCTTTTCCTTTTTTTTGTGCTGCCCAGGGTCCTAAAGGCTGATACTGTTCGAAGGGCTGTACCTTTTTTGCCGATATTAGGAATTTTTGCTGCCTTAATATCTCTGATCGGGGATCAAAATTTACAAAAAAGGCCACCAGAATCCTTATTAGGCAGACACGAATCGACACTGGTTGGGCTAAATAAAGTTACAGGCACGGACGAGGAACAGATTCGTAAATTGTTCGACGATTTTATTATCGCTACAACGCAAGGGGTGCAAGATCTCGCCCTTGATCATATAGCTGATAGCGCCATTTTCTTGGTTCCAGAGATAGGTGAGATGGATAAGATATCCTTCGTGCAGGCTGCCGCAGGTGAGCCACCAGAGCAATCACAAATGATATTCGAGCTTGATAGTAAGATTCGTGAAATACAAGTGATGGGTAGCTATGCCTATCTTTGGTCTGAGTCGACACTTTATATAACACCAAGGTCTGGCGGGGCTACCACAACCTGGGCGGGCCACTCCCTTTCAATAATGGAAAAGCTTGATGGCCGGTGGCAGATCATTCGTGAGGCGAACACGATTGTGCCCGACTCTAGATAAGATTCTCTTATTCGAACAAGCCGATATCTGTGGCTGAAATTCTTGAAGTAAAAGAATCTTATGATGTTCTTAATGAAAAAAATACTATAAATTATTGAATATATTGAATTTATAAATTCTAAGAGGTTCGGTTGGCTGTGTTTGAAATTACTGATCTTGGTATTGTATAAATGAACGAAGAAAGAATACCTAAGTATGCGAATTTAGCCTGTCATCTTCTTGGAGGTGTCTTATATGTCTAGATTAAAAGTCACTCTTTTCTTTGTCCTCACATATTTTTCCGCACTTGCTGTATCTGCCGAGAGAAACTTGGTCCTTGACCCAATAAAGATGGGTCCTTATGCCGTTGGCAGTATGAACTGGACTATAGATAAAGAGAAAGAAAATTCACTTTCCGGCGGTATAACTCCCGGAGAGTATCAGCAGGGCTTCAATGATGATGGAGAGCTTCTTTACATAAACGAGCTCTTAAAATATCCAGAGGACGCTTTTACTTTTAATTTGTCGGTACCTGATGACAAACTCTATGGCGCGTCCAGAGGTCAGAGCCTTCCTTACGGTGGTTACGTCCTTTATCCGACGTCCGACAATAATACCAGAGAAGATTATGAGGTCTTCGATGTGGCCCCAGCGTTGCCCAGAATGCAGGACGCAGGTGACAAGCCTCTCTTTGCCGATCCAAATGAAAAATACCCTCTATTGATGTACTCGCACGGTGCTGGCGGACACCCCACCGAAAGGACGCTTGAGGAACTTATCGTTTTAGCCAGCCATGGCTACATCATAGTTGCTCTTTATCATGGAGATAATAGATTTGAGAATCAAGAAGCAAGACGATTCAGCCTGCGCCCTCTAGCCGTGAAAACGGCTTTGGATACCATCCTAGACCATGAGGACTTTAAGGATCACATTAATAAGGACCAGATAGGAGGAATGGGTCAGAGCTACGGAGGTGCGACCATGATGGCGCTTCTTGGTGCAAAGGTCTTCTTATTTGAGGTGTCTGTATTATCAGTGGTTAATACCACTGTGGACTCTAGGATTAAGGCCGCATCTACGATTGTGCCTTACATGGGCAAGGATACATACGACAAGTTTGGCAGTAACGGGGTGGGCGCAAAGACTATTGATCGTCCAATAATGGGCCACGCGGCTAACATGGACGAGACTGCAGACTACTCTAAGCAGCTAACGGGCTTTGAGGCCATACCCGGTACCAAGTACCTTATTGAATACGACAAGGAGATGCATGACCCAAGCCCGGGTGCTCTAAATGACGCCTATACTTGGAGTCTCGTTTTTCTAGATGCCTTCGTTAAAGATGATGCAGGTCAGGCTGACGTACTCTCTCGACTCGAATCTGTCTCTGATAGCGGGGTGGACGAACTGGTGTTGGTGAACGAGCCAAAGACTGAGGAAGAAGAAACTGATACCGAGGGAGATCAAGGGAATTCGGGTAGTGATAATAACCAATCTGACCCCTCACCAAACGAGGCCTCATTAAGAGGAGTTATGTCCAGCAAGGGTGCGTCTAAAGCTAAATTCAAGGCGGGGGCATTTCTGGATGGCAAGGGCGCTGCAAAGACCAGCCTCTCTGCTGGAGATAATGTAACCATTAGTGCGACCGTAATTCCTGAGGAGGATGATGTCGGTCAGGCGGGCAACCTTTACGTTGTCATGCAATCAAAGACCGAGGATGGGACGTCCTTGGTCCAGAAGAATGAGGACGGCCTATTTGAAAAGTGGAACGGTGGTCTAAAAAAATTAAAGCACTATATCTCGCGTGCCTCTTTAGGCTCCTCTGAAAAACTTGAGGTCTTTGAGGGTACATTGCAGGCAGGGACACATAAGATATTTGTGGGCTACTCAACTCAAGATGGTACGTTACATTTTAATTCGGTCGCATACAGAATTAACGTTGAATAGGAATTTAAATTTAATGAGACTATGTTCCACCTGCCAGCAAAAAAGACAGTCAGGTAATCTATTAAACTCGAGGAGTTAGAGGTGAATAGAATAAAGAGACTAATCACTGCGCTGCTTGTATCGGGGACGTTGTATATCCCATCATTGGTGTCTGCCCAACAGGATTACACAGGCGCCCTAGTGGCTGAAATTACTGGCTTCGTAGAAGATGGCGATGGAAATCTGGTCGCCCCAAAGGCATCCCTGGACGCATCTGTAGACATAGTTTCAAACGGGGGGGGCAACCTACAGGCCAGGGTCAAGGGCGTAGCATCTTGTACCGAGGGGCTGGGCCTGCAAGTAACTTTTGATGTCACCTACGATAAAGAATCTTTCCAGCTTGATGGTTTTTATACAGATATTCCTTACGGCTCAGTTCTCGACAAGCCAATCGTGTTTGAAAATACCGGAGGACTGAACTGGCGGGCCAGTATTTCGGGTAACGCCCCAGCTGAAAATGGTTACAGATCCTATGACCTTACCATTGATATTGCTTTGCCCAGGGAGGCCATATTTTCGGGTACTGAGTACCCCAAAAGCTACAGTGGAGGCCTTAACGAGACGCTGAGTATCGATCTTCCAATTAAAATTAAAGAGCTAGACTTCGAGACATCTCTATCTTTAGATATTCTCTTGGAGGGCAACTGGTCCGCCAAGGTTGTTCCTACCGCCAGTGCTGGGGTCCAAGAAATTACGGGCATGGTAAACGGCACCATAGCCGGTTCTGAACCCGCCACACTTTCTTTTGACATACCATTTGTGGGCGAGAAAGAAATTACCATCGATGTTAAAGGTTCGTTCGGGGGTTCCTTGTTCGTAGAGTCTGCCTCACAGCTTAAATTTGCAGGTGCCTGGGCGGCATCATCTGGCGAGGACGGCTTTGGGGGTGACTTGGAAATTCTTGTTCCTAGTGATGACCTCAAAAATCTAAAGTCTCTTCCTTATTCAATCACCGGCAACTTCTCAATTGATACAGGGGTCAACAGCATAGGATCCATACTTATTCCCTTTGATATCAGCGGAGAATTTCCATTCTCTGTTGATATCTAATTTTTTTGAGCCGTACATTTGATAAACAAGACCACGTCACCGATCAACAGTGCCTTGAACAGTCAAAATACTTAGAACTTTAAGTAAAGTCGGTAAGAATGAGAGGAAAGCCAATCTATGCGTCTGTGGACTTACACAAGGCCGTTTCAATACCTTGATCAGAACTGTGTTGTAAGGGTGTCTCTCACACTCACTCGATGCATCTCGCGGTTGTTTATTGAAGGTCGGTGTGTTGATGAACAGTCATATCGATATACGAATGCGCTTGAGACTATCGTTCATCTAATACCTGATCAAGAGGGGTTAAATGAAGCAGTTGTAGAGATGGGGTATGTTAATTGGTGGACGGTAGGCATTGTAGTGATAGCCCAAGGTAAAGTGCTGTACGAGAGTCATCCCGGGCGGGATGTGCGATTTGGTGAGAAGCTGTTTAACTCATCTGGCACTCTAGCAGCAAGCCACCAGGCATCACGCAGTAATTGGCAGAGAAACAAATATTCAATTTACGCCGATTTAGCATTAGGCGCGCTTTTTTTCGTCGTTGGCAAAATTACTGAGGATATAGCCTTGGCGGCAATTGTAGGTGCGGGTGCGGGTCTTGCACTGGTGCTCATACAGCGATTTGTAAAAGTCGATCTGTTGGGTGGTTTTGCGGTTTTTGGCACCATCATGCTCTTGGTCTCGGCAGCCTTTTCTTTGGCTCTCCAGGACGCTTATTGGGTGCAGATGAAGAGCTCGGTACTGGGACTCTTAACGGCAGGCGTCTTCATGATAGACGGTTTTTTCAGGAAGGGGGCCTACTTTGGTGCCCGCATCGAACGTTACATGCCTCTTAAGCTGCACCATGGACGAATTGCGGTAGGTATGAGCTTAGTCGGTATTGCCATGGCGGCGTCTAACTACCTGGTCGCGAACCATCTCTCCGAAGATTTTTGGCTGACCTATACCACTTTCCTCGACCTACCTCTGAGTATGCTATTTTTTTACGTGGTGATATTTTGGGCTCGGCACAAACCTACCCAAAATTAGATAGAAATGAACTGGCGGATACTTTTTGTGTACCGAGAGCAGACACCAGAGCCTGTCAAAGCCACTGTACCTGACCATATACGTAAGAGAGTGCTTTAGCCTACCGGTACGTCATTGTTGGGGGGCTGGAGGATTTGAATGATTACTTTCGTCGCCCTTCTCAAAATTCTTTTTCAATAATTTATATATTTTTTCAACGTTATCAGTCATTGCCCAAATCTTGAAAAAAAGCATGACCTGAAGAATTCCAACTGCAAGACCTAGAACCAGTAGTAAAACTGCACCGCCCATGTTTATCTCCTGATACTTATTTAAGAAAAAATTAGAGTGACCGCCTTCGGCACCAATTTAAAGTTATTTTTATAATTTCTCATAACATTGAGAAATAGCAATTTACTCAAAGCCTCTGTTGTTAGAAATCTTTCATAAAATATAAAGTTTTCTCTAAAAATAACGATTTAGAGGTTATGTGGGTATCAAAATTCCCCATATTTGTGATAAAAACAAATAAATAGTCTCTTAAAAATGAATGCATTCGATATAGTAAGTGCGCGAATAGCGATAAATAGCCTCAATAAATCAACATCCCAACTTGATCTTGTGACGAAGAAGGTAGTGTCTATGTCGCAGAAGTCTGGTGGTGGTGATACCTCTGACGCTGTCTCCGTTAGTATATCCACCCGGCTTGGTGGTTTGAGTTTGGCGATCGAGCAGGCAATTAGAAACCTAGAGGATGGACAAAGTCTGACTCGAACTGCCGATAGTGCACTCGCAGATATTACAGAAACTCTTATCAAGATGCGTGAGTTAGCCCTGCAGGCAACCTCAGATCTTTATACCTTTGACGACAAATCAGCCTTGGATAATCTCTATCAGAATCTCCGTGAACACATGCTGGATATTGTTGAGAATACTAAATGGAATGAGGATTTACTTTTTGAAAAGCTTGATACGAAAACCTTCACGATTCAGGCTGGCCCATCTGAGGGGGAAGTATTAACTTTTGACATACCAAAGATTTATGCAAACGGCTTCGTTGGTTTCAATAACGGAGATTTTGAAAATCCCGGTGCTGATCCAGCTAAGATTAATGGTTGGACTGTTTATAATCAAAATATACTCATGGATGGAGGTAGCTCTATTGCTGGTTGGCCTGTGCCAATCAATGACACCATGCCCAGAGCAGAGGCTGCAGAATCCTCTAGGGTAGGCCGGGGCATATTCTCCTCAGGCATTGAGGGTGTTAGGGCTCTAGATAACCCTGATGGTGGTGCCAGTAGTATGAGGCTTAGCTCAAATAATTTAACCACTGATAGCTTTGGTGTTGTTCATGGTCCTTATATTGTCAGTGACAGCGCCGTTGCTATAAAGAAGGGAGAGTCGGTTTCTTTTGATTGGAGGGCCGTAGGTGGTGGAGATGCTTATGATGTATATGCTTACTTGCTAAACACAAAGACCGGAGCCACTATCAAACTCTTAGATCAGACGGGTAATTCAACTGGTGGAGATTCCGGCTGGCAGCATGTTGAGACTCTCGTTAACACGGAAGGTACTTATAAGTTTGTCTTTATCTCAGGCACCTTTGACCTAACTGGTGGTACTGCAGCAGGTGCCCAACTTTTTGTAGATAACGTAACGGCGCCTCCAAGCCCAAACCCAACCCTTGACCAAACCTACATTACGAACTCTCAAAAAGCCAATGATGCTATCGTGGAAATTGATCTCACAATAGACACCGTTCTTAAGGCAAGAAGTCATGTTGCTGCTGCTGAAAAAAAGATGGCAAAGATCGCAGAAAATCACAGACAGGTCATACTTGGTCTTGCTGGTTTTGATAAATACATCGAACATGAGCTGCCAGAGGCATTTATAACTCAGTCCTCTTCTAAAATACTTCAGTCTGCAGCGATATCTGTATTGAATTCTATAAAACAGAAAAGCAACCTAGCCTTTTCCATGGTTTCGGACAATATGGATCAGTATAGAAATCTTTACAGTTAGATCTCTCTATGTGGAAAGCTTTTTCGGAAAACTCAGGAATAACTGCATGGATCAGCAGTGGCTCAGATCATTTTATATGTCAGGTCGATTATCGAAACTTGACGAAACGACTACATCGATGACAGGTCACACAGTTCTTTGGCTATAAGCTAACAGCAGTATTTGCAAGGAAAACAGCCTGGAAAATCTCTTTAGAAACGACACTAATCTATGGAAATAACCATAAGTTAAGAATCATATATATCCTCCCACCGATATTATGATTCAACTACGAAGCAAACCTTCTCATTATTAACAATTAAATAAGCTTTTTAAGATTGCCGAATTATAGCTGATCATAGAAATCTATTAGTTGAAATTAAAGTTTGTGCTAATACATACAATGAAATCTTTTTAATAAAAAAACACTTTTAATTTTTAAAATTATTTTCTATCACTAACAGAATCCCTAAGTAAACTCTCGGACCCCGCTGTAAAGTTTCCAATGTATTCATAGATTTCATTAGAAAAAACTATATTTTTCTTTAAGTTAGTATCCCGTTTAATTCTACGAATATTTTCAGGTTTTAGTCGATCAACTGATATTTCTATATCAGAATCTCCCAACCCCAAACCAAAGTGAGAATTAATCTTGGCAATCAAATCCAGATAATCAACTTTTTTGGGATCATCTGTAAAAAAGTTAAGCGTTTTTGCAGTTTTAGAATCACTCCTAAGTATATTTTTCGCGTAGCTATTATATCTATTTATTAATCGTATTTTTTTTTCTATACGTAGAAATTCATCTAAATCGCAAAATACTTCTTTATTATTGACTATTTTTTTGTTCTTTTCTGTAAGTATATTAATAAATTTGGGGGACCATAATGTAAAAAGGGACGTATAATAACCAATTGCATCCCGATACATATGACACACTAAATAATTTTTTGCAGCAGGTATTGTTGCTTGCCCAAAAGATAAATGGGAATTAAAAATGAGATAATGAAGATTTTTTGTAGCTCTAACATCGAGCGTGGAAATAAGATCATTTTTAATATAAGAATATGTGCCTACATCATTACAATACAATGTATCCGGAATTCCACATTTTCTATTATATGCAAGATTCAAAATAGCCTGAACTACATGTAAGCCGGATCTAGGCAATGTTGACAATAATCTAAAAGGTCGCCCTCTAAAATGCTTGTACCCAAACCCTAAGGTAGACCTTGCAGCAAATATTGCATCTTTTAATATTGCATAGTTATTTATATATGAAAATTTATGTCTCATGTTTTACTATTTGCACCTCACTTATTGCATGTGCAGCCCATTACCTAATAACTTCTCCAAAAATAACTTGCAAAAGATACTATTGAACAGATTTTCCCAATGATTGGCCTGGGTTGCAGTGTGCCACGGAAATTAAAACGCATTACTCAACATTCATTTAATACGTATAGAAATATTTTAGTTTATTCACAACCCAACTAATTCGAAATGCTCGAATATCGGAACACAAATAGTTTTGATTGCCAAACTTACAATTTATTCGAGTCCCAACTCACTTTGTTAGAGAGCATTTCCTTAACTAATTATTTTCCCTATTAATACAGCGCAAGCCTACACTGCCATATGTTGGCAAAGCAACTAGCCGTGACGTTGGCAGTCAGTATTGTTACAAACATAATCTTTTCGTTGGGTTTTACCCCGTTTCCACGGACAGTTTGGTTAAGAGTGATTTCTGAATTTTTGGTTGTTCCATTCTGCGTCGTTTTCTCGGGTTATGGAAGCGTTCAATGTAGTCGCTAAGGATGGACAGATTAGTCATGATGGGTTTGGACCTGCCTTCGCCTCTCCGGAAGAGACGCCCTAATTCGACAGAATCCCGTGCTGTGTCTGATGTGTTTTTCTAAAAATGAAAAATATCTCGGATTAAAAGAAACCAACGGAACCAGTTAATCTGGCCCCAAGGGCTTATCGACGAGTAAATTGGTCAAACCATTGGAAGGCCGGCGCACCAAGTACCTCATGATTGCCTGGTCGAACCGTGACTCTCAAATCATCAAGAGCACGTCTCAGGTAAATCTGCCGTCCTGACAAGGGGTCCATGCGTAGCGTTTCTCCTGGCGGAATTTCCGCGTTCGGCGTAAATTCTTCGATATCCTGATCAGAAACCAGGTTTGGAGCCAAGGCCCTGAAAGCACGCAAGGAGTTTTGTACGGGCACCAAACCATCTCCCAACTGACCGTTCAAATCCAAGGGAGGAAGGTGCAATCCTGGTTCGAAGTGATTAATGGGTGAGCGCTCATTGATCTTGTCGCGTATGTCAGCCGAGAGGTCTGGATCACCGCCAAAGCATTCTCGCATGGAAGCACCGTAGCGATTACCCTTGTCCTTCTCGTACATCACCAGAAGGTCTCCGAAGCCACTCCAGGCGCTGACAGCAGCCCAAACCTCGGGGTGTCTGTACGCCATGATCAAGCTCATAAATCCTCCACCGGAAAAGCCAATCAGATAAATCTTGCTCTCATCAATGGAGTAATTGGATTTAGCCCAGCTCACAACATCAAGAATGTCCTGCTGGGCAAACTCATTGCCGCAATGGTTAATAAAGGGACCACGGTAATCTGGAATAGTAAGAAGCCAGCCGCGTTCGGCCGCAGCAGCCTCAATGTCCGGACGCCGGTCGGTGTAGCCGACACTCCAGCCATGCAGGTAAATCACGAGTCCCATAGGCTCCTCAATTTTATTCTGGGGAACGACAATGGCGACATTCTGTTCCTTGCCATCCAGACTGCTGGGTACCTGGACTATTTCATAGCCGGGTGGTTCAGGCAGTGAAGCTGTCGGCGGCAGGTTATTAATTGCTGCCTGATCGATATCCATCACTACATCAGGTGAAGAAGTTGATGTCGAAGTTAACGACCCGCAGCCGACAAGTACTAAGCTGCTGGCAATAACCGCCAGCAGGGCAGCACGTAAGTTGGCCAATACATGTAGCATAAGTATTCTCTTGGTATTTTAATATTCGTGTTAACCGAAGTCTTGTTTGTACCTCGACAAATCCGGGACTTTGCCAGGACTCGCCTGTTTCTGCCAGCCTGTGCAGAAAATTCAAGATTGGCCCACCAGGGCATCTGTCCGGGACAAACGGATTTTGATTTAACTATAAAATTTTGTACCTGTATAAATCAAATGGATAAAAACCTGAAAGGACCGCTCTGCTAGCAAACCTGTGACTTGTTATTCCAGTTCACTCCGGCTTGTTTCATTCGCGGTAAATGCAGTCACAGCAACCAGCAAGCTTATGGCAAGAGCAAAACTACCAATTTTCAGTGGAATGTTGGCAGAGCCCGGCGGGGCAATAGCGATAAACACTGCCGGGAAAAAGGCAGTGATCATGGTGCCGAGATTTTGTGAGATTGCCATAGCGGAAATCCTGACCCTGGCAGGGAAAAGTTCCGGGTAAAAGCTGGGAAACACAGCATTATAGCCCTGGTAAATAATTCCCCACATCAAGAGTGACAGGAAAATAGCCAACGGCACATTGTGAATGCTGATGGCGTAGAGGTAGGCAAAAGAGAGTAAACCTGCACCCAGAGAGCCAAACATGATTGGCTTGCGTCGCCCAATCCTGTCTGACAATTTGCCGACAAAAGGAATTACCACCACTGCAATCATATTGCCCAGAACCGGTATCCATAAATATACGGCAGTTGAAAAACCAATACCGTAGCTTTCCTGGACCGCATAGGCGGCACCAAAAACAGTGGCAACTATTGGAATGACATTCATCAGTGACATTACCATGACGCGCAGCATATTGGGCCAATGCTCCCGGACAGCTCTCAATGCGGGAATGACCTGATCCGTGCTTTCTTCCACTTTGGCATTGAATACGGGTGTTTCATCTACGTTTCTGCGAATGATGAAGCCGGCAATGATGACAAAAATGCTGAGCAGGAAGGGAATCCGCCAACCCCAGCTTTCGAAACCCTCCGGTGACAGGTAATATGCCAAAGGCAGAAAGATGGCTGCGGCCAGAATCTGTCCGGCCTGGACACCCTGCAGGGTAAAGCTGGTGAAAAAGCCTCGCTGCTCCGAAGGGGCGTGTTCCAGGATCATGGTGCTGGCCCCGGAAATTTCACCGGCTACGGCAAAGCCCTGGATCAATCGCAGAATCACCAGTATCAACGGTGCCAGCCAGCCGATCTGTGCATAAGTAGGCAGCAGCCCGACACCCATGGTAGAGCCTCCCATCATGAACATGCACAGGAGCAGCACCTTTTTGCGGCCATGGGTGTCCCCCCAATGGCCAAGGAAAATGGCACCAATGGGTCTTGCCACATAGCCGACACCGTAAGTGGCCAGCGATGCGATGAGGGCTACGCGGGGATCCTCTGAAGGGAAAAACAGCTGCGGAAAGACCAGCGCCGAAGCGGTGGCATAGATGAAAAAATCATAATATTCGAGCACTGAGCCTATCCAGCCACTGGCCGTAGCCTTGCGTGTTTGCCCCTCAGCCTCGGATTTCCCTTGCAACAGCTTACTTATCATTTTTATTTCCCGCTAAACAACTTGCCTGGAACAGCATCAAGACCGTTCAGGATTCATCCCGTTAGTATGCGCCCAGTCCAGGTTTGTAGGTTTTATCATCGATGAACTGCTTGATACCTGTTTTGCGGCCTTCATTGTCAAAATAATTCGCCGCTTCCTGAGCAGTGACGAGATAATTCTCGGTATTGTCGTAAGTCATGTCCATGACGTGACGAACGGCATCCTTGGTGGCTTTCACTGCTACCGGATTTTTTTCCAGCAGCTTGTTCGCCATATTGGTGACATGCTCTTTCAGGAAAGCAAGAGGTACGCACTCGTTCACTAGTCCCCACTCAGCAGCTGTGATGCCATCTGCATTTTCACCCATCAGGTCAAACTTGCGTTCAGCCCGGTCGAAATTTTTAGACATGGTTTCGGCAGGCATGGCCTCCAAGTAGCGAAAGGGCTGCAGCGCAATGATAGTTAGGCCATAATCTTCAGCCATGCGCCTGACGACGGCAGGCGCTTCATCAAACAGCATCAGGTCGTTCTAAAATTTCCATGCCGGTAAAGCCGGCCCGGTAAGCGGCATCGAACTTCTGCCGGAGGTCACCTGACAAGCAGACGGATGCAATGGATTTTTTCATGGTGACCTACCCTGTTGAGTCAAGCCAATTGCGGGTTGTTTTCAGCAGCTTTTCATCGGGCTCTATTTCAATCCCGGTGAAGATGGTAAAGGCATTCAGACCCTGATAGATCCACAAATCATAGCCACAGATACATAACAATCCAGCCTCACGACATGCTGAGAGAAATTCAGTTTCCATAGGTGTGTACACCGCATCGAATGCCCATTGCTGGTTACCGATCAGCTTTGCATCAATAGCCGAGCCAGGATGGTTATACATCCCCATTTCGGTGCAGTTAACGAGACCGTCGGCTGACAACATCGCTGACTCCAGATTCGCAGATGTCACTACACAGGCATTCAAGCCTTTTTGCTCAAGAGTCTTTGCCAGGACCCGGGCCTGGTTTTCCCTGCGGTCATAAATCATCAGCTCATGACAACCCAGGGTGGCAAGGGTGAAAGCAATTGCTCTGCCGACACCGCCTGCACCCACCAGGAAGACTTTCCCGGGAGACTGCTGATTTCTGTATTTGTTGTAGGCACGGACAAAGCCACTGTAATCTGTATTGGCGCCGAGGATTTCACCGTTCTCGAATTTCAGAGTGTTATAGGAACCAATCTGATCATGCTCAGGGATAATGGCGCGTGTGACCAGACTCACTACAGCACTTTTATAGGGATGGGTAATATTCAGACCGGTATAATTTTCCCGAACAGATTTTTTGACAACTCCCGCCAGGTTGAAGTCTGCATCCAGCGCGCCATCGACTTTGCCATAGCTGATGTTAATGCCTGCCATTTTTCCAAGGTATTCCTGAAGCTGTGGCATGCGGGAATGCTTGATGCCAGAACCAACCAGATTAATCTTCTGAACCATTCATTCTCTCTGTATCCGGGTAGTAAAAATAATATGATCGGCTATTTAAAGGTATTGCAAGCGGGTAAGTAAAATATCAAAATTTCCAGTCCCCATAACATGGTGTTCACAGAATGCAACACAAAAGATATATTGCTAACTATAAAAACAATTAAATCAAATAGATGAGGGTGTTTAGTGGTACCGGAGGCCGGACTTGAATAGATAGTATATGTCATTGAAAAATATATAAAATATATTTATACATATCTATAAAGTAATACCTAAGGTAATAGCTGGCACCTTGCTGTATCACTCTAAAACAAGTCTTAAAGTCCCTTCCTACTTGCTTTAAGTAAGCCTCCACTAGGACCATAACCTGCCTAATCGCCCTGTAATCGACTAAGGCGGGGTCTAAACAGCCACGGGGGAGGGGGCGTCACAGCTTTTCACTGTCACTGTACCTGCCCAAATACAAAAGAAGGGTTTTAAAGCTTTTCTATGTCGGGTAAGTTACTTAAAAAGTAAAAATCATGGATATATTCACATAATGAAAACTTCTATTTTTATATCAATCATTAGTACCTCATGCGTAATTGCGCTATTAGTAGGCGACTTTTACGGATATAAAATTTTTACTGAAAATAATTTTGAGAAAATTAATAAGATGACTTTATAAGACATATATCAATTGAGGTTAAAAATGAAACTAGAATCTATAGCTTTGCATGAAGGTTATAAGTCAGAAGAGAGCACTAAGGCGGCAGCGGTTCCAATTTATCAGACCACTTCTTACACATTTGACAACACTCAACACGGGGCTGATCTTTTTGATTTGAAGGTGCCGGGCAACATATACACCCGGATAATGAATCCGACCACGGACATACTGGAAAGAAGAATAGCTGCTATGGAGGGGGGGATTGCTGGTCTTTGTGTGGCATCCGGCATGGCAGCAATCACTTATGCAGTGCAGTGCATATGTGGAGTGGGAGATAATATAGTGAGCACAAGTCAGCTCTATGGGGGCACATATAACTTATTTGCCCATTCATTACCTAGGCAAGGTGTTGATGTGCGGATGGTCTCTCATGACGATTTTGATGGTTTTGAAAATGCAATCGATGAAAATACGAAAGCAGTTTTTTGTGAATCCATAGGAAATCCTGCCGGCAACATAGTAGATCTAAAAAAATTATCTGATATTGCGCATAAGAATGGTGTACCTCTAATAGTCGATAATACAGTTGCAACGCCTTATCTTTGTCGTCCTATCGAGCATGGAGCAGATATTGTTTTACATTCTTTAACTAAATATATTGGCGGCCATGGAACCTCTATAGGTGGTGTGATAGTTGATTCAGGTAAATTTGACTGGGTTGCTAACAAAGACCGATTTAGTGTTTTGAACGAGCCAGACCCCTCTTATCACGGTGTTGTCTACACAGAGGCGCTGGGCCCAGCCGCCTACATTGGGCGATGTCGTGTAGTTCCTCTTCGTAATACCGGTTCAGCCATATCTCCAATGAATTCGTTTCAGATTCTACAGGGCCTCGAGACACTAGGCCTAAGAATGGATCGGCACTGCTCTAATGCTCAGACATTGGCAGAGTATCTTAAGGATCATGATAAAGTAGCATGGGTCAATTACGCGGGACTACAAGACAGCGCTTATCATTCTCTGTGTAAGTCCATAACCGGGGGCAGGGCGTCTGGAATATTAAGTTTTGGGATTCGGGGTGGTATAAATTCGTGCACAAAATTTATTGACTCACTTCAAATGATATTACGCTTGGTAAACATTGGGGATGCTAAGTCTTTGGCATGTCACCCTGCCTCAACCACGCACAGGCAACTTAATGAAAAAGAGCTGGAGTCGGCCGGCGTTACTGCAGATTTGGTCAGGATATCTGTAGGAATAGAGCATATAGACGATATTATTAATGATGTTAAACAGGCTTTAGACAAATCTTAAATTCATGATAAATCTATAAAAATGTCAGAAAAATCAATCCTGAACTTATTTCTTGTTGCAGCCTGTCTGCTAAGTCAGTTCGTAGTACAGGGTCAGGCAGCTGAGGCTCTTTCAGATACTCACTGGGACCCCTATCTGAATCGCGAGTGGACACCTTCGCAGGATCAACAACTGCAGGATCCGATTTTGTTGGGAGCGATAGATCTGCATGTGCATTCAGGTCCAGATGCCTATCCGCGTCAGTGGGACGCTTTTGAGGTAGCCAGAACTGCAGCACAACGGGGAATGAGGGCAATTGTCCTGAAAAATCATTGGACCGAAACAGCAGGTTTGGCTCAGATGGTGGATCAAAGTGTTGATGCTGATTTTGAAGTATTTGGCGCTGTTGCAATGAATACGACAGTTGGTGGTTTGAATACACGAGCCATCCGTTATATGAGTTCAGTAAGTGGCGACAGAGGCAGGATTGTCTGGTTGCCAACGCATGAATCTGATCATGAAGTGGAGGTAGATGGTACGGTTCGGCCTTCAGTAAATGTCTCTGCAAATGGTGTGCTACTGGACGAGACATTAAGTGTTCTGGATGCAATTGCCTCTGCTAATCTGACTTTGGCTACGGGACATGTCACGCCCACCGAAGCTCTGCAGATTATGGAGGAGGCGGGAAAACGAGGCATTGAGCGGATCATTATCACACACCCAACTCTTGGGCTTCAGTATACCTACATGTCTAATGATGAGCTTAAGCAAGCGGTAGCACTGGGTGGTTATGTGGAGATTACTGCAGGAAGCCTTTACCGTGGTGGTGAGGGGCAGGCAAGGGCACTTGAGGTCCTTAAATTAGTCGGTGCTGAACACTCCTTTATAGGGAGTGACAGCGGGCTCATCGGCACGCCCACTGTGCCAGATGCATTGGTTATGGCTGCCAGGGTATTGCGAGAAAACGGTTTTAGTGAGGCAGAGTTATTTATGATGTTTCAGAATAATCCAGCTCGCTTACTGGGCCTTCCATTGTTAAACAGGGATTGAGGGTTGAAAATGGAGGCCCAAAGTTTGAAGGTTATGCGTTAGCAATCTATTACCTTACTAAAGAGGGAAGGTATAAGGACATCGAGAAAGTCGCAGAAAATTTAGATACAGAAGACTACATGTCATTCATTAGCCTTGAGGACTTGAACGCTAATGGCTGGTACCGGAGGCCGGACTTGAACCGGCACGCTATCACTAGCAAGGGATTTTGAATCCCTCGTGTCTACCAATTTCACCACTCCGGCACTGTTTCAGGAATCACAAAGGGCAGCGTGGCGGCATTATAGCAGTCAGTAAATACCGATGACCACAAAAGAGGGACTTCATCCCAGGCTCCTGCATCCTGTATCCTTCGGCTATGCAGCTAAGCGATTTTCATTTTGATCTTCCTGAAGAACTGATTGCCCTTCATCCCCCTGAGAACAGGACAGACAGCCGCCTCCTGCACCTTGATAAAACCAGCGGCGCTATCAGTCATTTGCAATTTCCTAATTTGCTGGACCTCATTAACCCTGATGATTTGATGATTTTCAACAATACGCGAGTCATTGCAGCGAGAATATTTGGTCGCAAGGAAACCGGTGGGCAGATAGAAATACTACTGGAAAGGGTGCTCGATCAATATCGCGCCCTCGCGCAGATTAGGGCGAGCAAATCACCAAAAGAGGGAACATCGGTTTTAATTCCCACTCCTGATGGAGACTCCTCAGCTCGAGTTGAAGGTAGGGAAGATGACTTTTTTGTCCTTAGGTTTTCCGAGCCAGTTATTGCTGTTTCTGCCAGGGCAGGACATATGCCACTGCCGCCGTATATCAAACGGGAGGATGATGCCTCGGACTATGAACGTTACCAGACCGTGTACGGTGAAAAGGAGGGCGCAGTTGCTGCACCGACAGCTGGGCTGCACTTTGATGAGGCCTTCCTCTCAGAGATAAAGAAAAAAGGGATAGATCTAGCCTGGGTAACCCTGCATGTGGGAGCAGGCACGTTTCAACCGGTCAGGACTGATGTCATTGAGGAACACAAAATGCATGCCGAGTACCTCGAAGTCAGCCAGCAGGTTTGCAATCAGGTCAATGCCTGCAGGCAAAGAGGGGGCAAGGTTATCGCGGTGGGGACAACTTCAGTACGGTCGCTGGAGACAGCTTCCCAGTCGGGAGAAATACAGCCGTACTCCGGTGATACGCGTATTTTTATTTATCCGGGATATGAATTTAAATCAGTGGATGCACTGGTTACTAATTTCCACCTGCCAGAGTCGACTCTAATCATGCTGGTGTCAGCTTTTGCCGGCAGAGAGGAAATTCTGCATGCTTACAAGGAGGCGGTGAAAGAAAAATATCGATTCTTCAGTTACGGCGACGCCATGTTTCTGAGCTGAGGCAGGTTTCAGGGAATATACCTGACCTGTATTCCTACGCTGTCCTGGTCAATCAGCAGGTCTGAGATTACAACCACGGTATCTCCGCTTTCAAAACCTGCCTTTTCCTTGAGCTCTTCGAATGCCCTGCCCAGGGTTTCTTCCGGATCCGTGCTGAATTCAATCTTGAATGGGTAGAGATTGCGGTTCAGTGTCATCAATCTGCGCGTGACCCCTATGTTGGTAAAGGCAAAGATCGGAGTGCCGGGATGAGCATCGGTTACGTAGTTCGCCATGATGCCATGTCGCGTAACGACCACTATTCCTTTAACGCGCATGTCGTCGGCGAGTTCCACGGCATTGGCCGCTAGGTGCTCCTTGTCACTGTCTTTGCTAAGGTTGGCGGTGAAACGAAGTCCACGCTTGCGTTCAGAGGCCAGGGCAATATCATTCAAGAACTTGACGCATCGCACCGGGTATTTGCCCACGGTGGTTTCACCCGAGAGCATGACGGCATCGGCTTCTTCGTAAACGGCATTGGCCACATCGGTGACTTCAGCACGGGTCGGGATCGGGTTGTCGATCATGGATTCAAGCAAGTGGGTCGCGACGATCACGCGACGGCCATATTCAGCGCATAACCTGACGATTCGCCGCTGAACGTTCGGCAGCTCTGCTAGGTCGATTTCCACACCCAGGTCGCCGCGGGCAACCATGATGCCGTCCGAGACCTTGATAATTTCCTCGAGGTTGCGCAAACCCTGCTGGTCTTCAATCTTGGCTATCACTTTCATGGTGCGGGCCTTTTTTGCATTGGTGATTTCCATGAGCGAGCGCAATTCAAGAATATCCTTGGCCTCCCTTACAAAAGAAAGGGCAATAAAATCCACTTCCCGTTCCATGGCAAAAAGGATGTCCTCCTTGTCCTTTGAGGTCATAGAGGGCAGGTTAACCCTGATACCAGGTAGGTTGACGTGTTTCTTGCTGCCCAGCACGCCGCCGTCAATGACCTTGCAGCGCATGATCGGGGTATTTTTTTCCAGCACTTCAAGATTGATGAGGCCATTGTCCACCGTGATTTTGTCCCCGACGTTAACAGTGTCGATTAACTCATCGTAGTTGATGCGAAAGGATGACTCCTCGACATCAACGCCATCGCGGACTGAAATCGAGATTTCATCGCCGGTTTTTAGGTTAAGGTCGTTTTCCAGAACGCTGGTGCGGATTTCAGGTCCTTGGGTATCGAGCAGGATGCCCACGGGGTAAGTGGTTTCTTTATTCAGCTCAACGATATGGTCGATCATCCGGTCGGCCCACTTGTGGGTGGCGTGGGACATGTTGAGGCGGATGATGTTCATGCCGGCTTCATACAATTCCTTTAGCATCTCGTAATTGCTGGTGGCAGGGCCGACTGTGCAGATGATTTTGGTTTTGCGCATTAAACTTCCGGTAACAAGTAATTCATAAAATATTGATAACTTATTGGGTTGCCAGTGGCAAAGAGCAAACTGTGAAGTGTTTAGAATAATTAGAAGTTTACCCCTTGTAGCTTGTTCCTTGCACCTTGTTCCTTCCTATTTGGTATACTCCTCGTTCCGAAATTTAGTCTTTTTTATTTAATCCACAGGAATCACCAACATGAAATCTCCAGTCAGGGTTGCGGTCACTGGTGCGGCCGGCCAAATCAGCTATTCACTTCTTTTTAGGATTGCTTCAGGCGAAATGCTGGGTAAGGACCAGCCTGTCATCCTGCAGATGCTTGAAATTACACCGGCCCTTGAGGCCCTGAAGGGTGTGGCTATGGAACTGGAAGACTGTGCGTTTCCCCTGGTACAGGGCATGGTTCAGACTGATGATCCTAACGTGGCTTTCAAGGATGCCAACTATTGTCTGCTCGTGGGTGCACGCCCTAGGGGGCCCGGCATGGAAAGGAAAGATCTGCTTGAGGCCAATGCTGCCATTTTCTCGGTGCAGGGCAAGGCCATCAATGATCATGCCAGCCGTGACGTGAAGGTAATTGTTGTGGGCAACCCGGCCAACACAAATGCACTCATTGCGTATCGCAATGCTCCCGATCTCGATCGGGGTCAGTTCACAGCAATGACCCGTCTTGATCACAACCGTGCCATGGCGCAGCTGGCCAATAAGACCGGCAAGCATAGCACTGATGTCCAAAGCATGATCATCTGGGGCAATCACTCTGCAACACAGTATCCTGACATTCATCACTGCCAGGTGGCAGGAGATGAGGCAACATCACTGGTTGATCAGGACTGGGTGGTAAATGATTTCATTCCAACCGTTCAGCAGCGTGGTGCAGCGATTATCAAGGCGAGGGGACTTTCAAGTGCTGCGTCAGCGGCCAATGCCGCCATTGAGCACATGCGTGACTGGGCGCTTGGCACCAACGGTCAGATTGTGAGCATGGCAATTCCATCGGATGGCAGCTACGGCATCGAAGAGGGACTTATCTACTCCTTCCCAGTAACCTGTGAAAATGGACAGTACTCGATTGTCCAGGGACTTGAGATCAATGATTTCAGCAGGGACCTGATGGACAAGACAGCCGCCGAGTTGACCGAAGAGAGGGATGGTGTCGCTGACCTGCTCCCCTGATTCATGGAATATCGACTGATTCAAAACACCGAAGCCGCCCGAAGAGGGCGGCTTTTGTTTTCAACAGGACAGGTTGATACGCCTGCATTCATGCCGGTTGGCACTTACGGCTCTGTGAAAGGCCTTTCACCGGAGCAGGTGGCTGCAACCGGGGCCCAGATTCTGCTGGGCAACACCTTTCACCTCATGCTGCGGCCGGGAACTGATATTATACAGTCCCATGGGGGCCTGCATGACTTTATGGGTTGGGATAAACCCATTCTCACTGACTCAGGCGGTTTCCAAGTATTCAGCCTGGGGGAGTTACGCAAAATTTCCGAGGAAGGAGTTGAGTTTCGCTCCCCGGTTGATGGAGCAAAGGTATTTCTCAGCCCGGAAAGAGCAATAGAAGTTCAGCATAAGCTCGGGTCTGATATCATCATGGTTTTTGATGAGTGCACGCCGTATCCCGCCACCGAAGAAACGGCCAGAGAGTCAATGGAGCTTTCCATGCGCTGGGCCAGACGCTGTAAGCAGGCCCATGGCAATAATCCGGGGGCTCTTTTTGGGATTGTCCAGGGCGGCATGTATCCGAATTTACGCAAGGAGTCACTGCAGGCGCTTGTGGAAATCGGTTTTGACGGATACGCCATTGGTGGTATGTCTGTGGGTGAGCCCAAGGAGGAGATGTGGGCTGTGCTGGATGAAATAGTTCAGTTGATGCCGGAGGACAAGCCACGCTACCTGATGGGGGTCGGCACGCCGTCCGATCTCGTGGAGTCTGCATCACGCGGCATAGACATGTTTGACTGCGTCATGCCAACACGCAATGCCCGCAATGCCTACCTGTTTACATCTAAAGGCCTCCTGAAACTTAGAAACAGTAAATACAGGAAAGATTTGTCGCCAATTGATGAAAATTGCTCCTGCTACACTTGCAAAAACTTTTCTCGGTCCTATTTACATCATATGGATAGGTGCAAGGAGATCCTTGGCGCCCAGCTCAACACCATTCATAACCTGCATTACTACCAGGCACTGATGGCTGATTTGCGCGACGCCATAGAACAGGGTACATTGGCGCGCTTTGCCAGATCCTTCCAGAAACAGCAGCAGGAACTTGAGGTTGAGCAGGGCTGAACAGCTGCGGGAAGATCCTTAAAAGAGACAATAAATCGATTGTTTGACGGAGCAAATAGGCTCCACATCTTAACTGGGGAATTTCATGGATTTTTTCATTAGTTCTGCATATGCACAGTCAGACGCTGCCGGCCAGCAGCCGTCTGCCATGTTCAACATCATTTTCTTCGGCGGCTTCGCGCTGATCTTCTACTTTCTTATCTGGCGTCCGCAGTCAAAGAGGGCAAAAGAGCATCGCGAGTTGATGTCCAGCCTGAACAAGGGTGATGAGGTCATGACCAACGGCGGAATTCTCGGCAAGATGACTAAGGTGGACGATAATTACATTGTGCTCCAGATCCATGATAACGTTGAAATCAAGATGCAGAAATCCAGCATTTCGGCAGTACTCCCCAAGGGTACGTTGAAATCTATCTAAGCGTCTGCTTCTTCATATAGTCATGCTGAATAAATACCCTCTCTGGAAAAACCTGCTGATACTTTTCATAGTATTTCTAGGCATTGTTTACGCCACGCCAAATTTTTATGCGCCTGATCCGGCAATCCAGATTTCTCATGACAACGGCATTGTTGACCAGAGTGCGCTCGACAGTGCCACCTTTACGCTGGGTGCCGACGGCATTGAGTTTTTTAATCCGGTAATAGAGGACGGTATAGGCCTAATCCGTCTTCGCAATGCCGATGAACAGAGCAGGGCTCAGCAGCTGGTTAACTTGGCGCTTCCTGACGAATACATTGTTGCTTTGAACATGGCCCCCAATACACCTGGCTGGCTTGAATCCCTGGGTGCCGGTCCTATGACCTACGGTCTTGATCTGCGTGGCGGGGTGCATTTCTTGATGGAAGTGGACATGGAAGCGGCTGTTAACAAGCAGCTCACTGACTCTCTTGCAAGCATGCGCACCCTGTTCCGGGAAGAGGGCCTGCGTTACCGTCCGCCACTGGAAGTGGATGACAATAACCGCATCGTCATCCAGTTCACCAATCCTGAGACGCGCAGTGCTGCTATTGAACTAATGCGCGATGAGTTTCCCGATTTCCTTTTCAGAACCAGTGAAAGTGGTGGCAATTACCTGCTGTATTACACCATGAGCGACCTGGCCATGCTGCAGCTGCAGGACTATGCTCTGCAGCAAAACCTGACAACCCTACGCACGCGTGTTGATGAGCTCGGCGTTAAAGAGCCCAAGGTTCAGCCGATGGGCAGCAACCGCATCATCATTGAGTTGCCCGGCATCCAGGATACGTCGCGGGCCAAGGAATTAATCAGCGCTGTGGCCACACTCCAATTTCACCTGGTAGCCGAGCCCAGTGCACCGGCCGGTACCACGCTTGAATATCTTGATCCCAGGACCGGAGGTGCACTAGAAATTGAGCGCGACATAATTGTCAGCGGAGAAAATGTCACTAATGCGCAGTCTTCTTTTGATCCCCAGACTAGTCTGCCACAGGTAAACTTGTCGATGGATGCCGTTGGCGCCAGGCAAATCAATGAAGTCACCCGGGCCAATATTGGCCGACGCATGGCAATCCTGCTCATTGAAACAAAGACCCGTTCAGTCACCGAACGGGCTGATAACGGTGAGCTGGTGACGAGATCTGAGCCTTACGTGGAAGAGCGCGTCATCTCAGCACCCACTATCCAGTCCGCATTAGGAAGGCAGTTCCGCATAACCGGAGTTGAGGCAAACGAAGCCAATGACCTGGCCCTGCTCATTCGTTCCGGTGCCCTTGCAGCTCCCATGTACTTTCTTGAGGAATATGCCATTGGGCCAAGTCTTGGTCAGGACAATATTAATCGTGGCCTCATGTCAGTCCAGATTGGTATGGGACTTGTACTGATTTTTATGCTGGTTTACTACCGAATATTTGGACTGGCAGCCAACATCGCGCTGGTGGTTAATCTAATGTTGCTGGTGGCAGTGATGTCGATTATTGGCGGCACACTTACTCTGCCCGGCATCGCCGGTATTGTGCTGACGGTGGGCATGGCTGTGGACGCTAATGTGCTTATATTTGCCCGCATCAGGGAAGAACTGCAAAACGGCATGCCGGTCCAAAAAGCCATCGATGGCGGATTTGGGCGGGCATTTGTCACCATTCTTGATGCCAACGTTACCACCTTCCTGGTGGCTATTATTCTTTACTCGATAGGTACAGGCCCTATCCGCGGCTTTGCGGTAACGCTCTCCATCGGGATTCTGACCTCCATGTTTACGGCGATCATGGTGACTCGCGCCATAATTAATCTTGTCTATGGAGGACGCAATGTAAAACAGATTTCCATCGGGGTGAAAACTCCGGAAGGGAGCCCTGCATCATGAGTGACATGAAAGTCATAAATTTCATGGGGCTGCGCAAGGCCAGTACTGTTTTCTCGGCGCTACTTATCCTGGTTTCCATAGGTTCATTTATTTTCAATGGCATGCACTTTGGGCTCGACTTTACCGGGGGCACGCAAATCCAGGTGTCCTATACCCAAGCACCTGATCTTGAGGAAATTCGCTTTGTTATCAGCGATGCCGGCTACAGTAATTTCGAAGTGGTTAACTTCAGGACAGACCAGGATGTACAGATCCGCATCCAGGAAACCGGTGAACCACAGGAAGGCGCAGACCAGGGGCAGCAGGGAGATGCGTCCCGGGTGGCGGACGAGGTCGTGTCACTGCTGCAGGCAAATGCCAGTGGTGAAGTGGAAAGGCTTGGCTCCGGCTTTATCGGCTCCCAGGTAGGCGAGGAATTAAGAGAGCAGGGTGGCCTTGGTATGCTGGTGGCACTGATCATGATCATGATCTACATCGCCCTGCGTTTTCAGTTCAAGTTTTCGGTGGGCGCTGTTGCTGCCCTGGCCCATGATGTGACCATTACCCTGGGATTCTTTTCACTGCTGCAGATTGATTTCGACCTGACTGTACTCGCTGCCCTGCTTGCCGTAATCGGTTATTCCCTGAATGACACAATCGTCGTATCTGACAGAATTAGGGAAAATTTTCGCATGTTGCGTAAAAGCGATACCGTGGAGCTTATCAATATCTCCATCACCCAGACCTTCAGCCGCACCATCATAACCTCGTTAACAACGTTGCTTGTACTGCTGGCACTGTTTATTTTCGGCGGGGAGATGATCAAGGGGTTTGCGATTGCCCTGATCGTGGGAGTGGTGATCGGGACGTATTCTTCCATATACGTGGCCGCCAATGTGCTGCTCTATATGCACATCTCGAAAGAAGATCTTATGCCTCCTGTTAAAGAAGGCGAAGAAATTGACGCCCTTCCCTGATTGGAAAAGCTGCTACGCTCGCTAACACTGGGCTTGAATATATTCAGACTGGAAAAATAAAGGCAGTAAAAACTATTTACTGCTTATCGAGATTATTTTCAGCCAGTCTTTAAAACACTTGTTGTTGCTGAACACGAGATCGTCCGCGCCATAGCAGTCCGGATTTCCCTTGCTGTCACTGATCAGACCGCCGGCTTCGCGAATGAGCAGGATCCCGGCAGCAACATCCCAGCGGTTCATCCCCGACATCCAGCCGGCATCGGTGCGGCCAGCGGCATGATAGGCAAGATCAAGTGCGGCTGACCCTGTCATGCGGATTGCCCCAATTTTGCCTTTCATATTTTCCTGTATAGACATCAGACGTTCGTAGTTCTTCAGGCCGGCACAGCTGAGGCTGACGGTACCGCCTTCGATATCAGTGCGGTTGGTCGTCCTGATCCGGTGCCCGTTTAATTGCGCACCGCTGCCGCGGGAGGCAGTGAATTCCTCGTTTTTAACCGGGTCAACAATGATGGCATGTTCGAGCTGGCCGTTTTTCACGCAACCAAGAGAAATGCAGAAATGGGGCAGCCCCATGATGAAGTTGCGTGTGCCATCAATTGGATCGATCACCCAGGTAGTGTCTGAATCCTCTCCCGGCAGTTCACCACCTTCTTCGCACTGGAAGCCATGCTCAGGAAATGAATTGCGAATGTGGTCGACCAGTATTTCCTCGACCCTGGTGTCAACATCAGTGACAAAATCATTACGGGCTTTTTCACTGACCTTGATGCGATCTGGCCGCTGCCAGGCCTCAAGGATTTGTTCCGTCGCCAGTCGTGCTGCCCGTAGTCCTATGTTGATGTATGCATGCATGGTGGATTGATTCTGAAGAGGGGCCTGTCAGGCCAAAATTTGCCGCGCATGATAGCAAAAGAACCTGGTCAAGTCTGGTATCATAGCGCGCCTTTTTGAACAGCCGGAAAAGCCGGAGGCAGAAACGTTTTGGACCTCAGCCGCATTAGAATAGCACTGGTTGCGACAAGCCATCCTGGCAATATTGGTGCAACAGCCCGCGCGATGAAAAACATGGGCCTAAAATCCCTATACCTTGTCCGTCCCAAGGATTATCCCTCCGGGGTCGCATTGGGCAGGGCAGCATCGGCACTCGATATTCTGGATAACGCGAAAGTGGTTGACTCACTGGACGAGGCTATCGCGGACTGCGGCCTGGTTATTGGAACCAGTGCTCGTTCGAGAAGTATTCCCTGGCCAATGGTCGATCCCGAGGAGTGCGGGGAAAAACTTGTTGTCGCATCCAGTAATAACGAGGTGGCTCTTGTTTTTGGTCGTGAAGATCGGGGATTGAGTAACGAAGAGCTCCAGCTTTGTCATCACCATGTCCAGATTCCGGCGAATGAGGAATATCCCTCCCTGAATGTGGCAGCGGCGGTCATGGTGCTGTGCTATGAAATACGCAAGGCTTTTTTGAAAGCCAATGCCCTGGAGAAAACACAGTCCTCAGAACGGGAGCCAACCATTAGCGAGATTATTGGCAACTCTATGGATGAGATTTGGGACCAGCCGATGGCCACCGTCAAGGACATGGAGGGCTATCTTGAGCATCTTGAGAAAGTCCTGGTGCGCCTGGATTTTCATGATCCTGATAATCCCAGGCAGCTAATGCCGCGGTTGCGCAGGCTTTTTACCCGAATCAGGCCGGATACCATGGAAATCAATATCTTACGGGGCATCCTGACGTCCACGGAGTATCAACTTGATAAAAAGCAGGAAAATAGCGACTCCTGAGCCCTTTACCCGACTAATTTACTCAGTTATATACTTGACTAAAAAGGTTGGTTATTGCATAATCTATGACCTCAAAAATGAGAGTCCACACATATGAGACTGACAACCAAAGGACGCTATGCGGTTACTGCCATGCTGGATCTGAGCATCAATGCCAGAAAAGGTCCGGTAACCCTCAGTGATATTTCCAAAAGGCAGGACATTTCTCTTTCCTATCTCGAGCAGCTTTTTTCCAAGCTGCGCAAACAGAATCTTGTAAGCAGTGTAAGAGGCCCGGGTGGCGGTTACTTGCTGGGCAGACAGGATTCTGAAATCTCTGTTGCTGAAATTATTGATGCTGTTAGTGAATCCCTGGACACCACAAAGTGCCAAGGCAAGGGCGACTGCCAGGTCGGCGAGATGTGTCTAACCCATCACTTATGGGAAGACCTAAGTGCCCAGATTCACAAGTTTCTGAGCAACATCAGCCTGGCTGACCTGGTTTCCAAGCGCGAAGTGGAACAGATCGCCCGCAACCAGCACGAGCGCATGTGCACTGAACAGGAAGTGGAAGATCATCCTCAGGGTGGACTAGAACGTATAGCGGCCAGTTCATTGTAATTTCAGAAAGTATTATCGATTGGAGTAAAGCATGTTACCGATTTATTTTGACTACTCAGCTACCACGCCGGTTGATCCCCGTGTTGTGGACAAAATGGTGGAGTGTCTGACCATGGAAGGCAATTTTGGCAACCCGGCCTCCCGCTCACATATGTTTGGGTGGAAAGCGGAAGAGGCGGTTGAAGAAGCAAGACAGCATGTTGCTGACCTGGTCAATTGCGATCCAAGGGAAATAGTCTGGACTTCGGGTGCAACCGAGTCTGATAACTTGGCAATAAAAGGTGCAGCGCACTTCTATAAGAACAAGGGCAAGCACATCATCACCTCAAAAATTGAGCATAAAGCTGTTCTCGACAGCTGTCGTCAGCTCGAAAGGGAAGGCTTTGAAGTCACGTATCTTGACCCTGATAACAAGGGCCTTATTGCGCCTGAAGTCGTCGAGAACGCTATCCGTGAAGACACCATTCTTGTATCCCTGATGCATGTGAACAACGAGATAGGCGTAATCAATGACATCAAGGCTATCGGCGAGATTTGCCGGGAAAAGAAAGTGATCTTCCATGTTGATGCCGCACAGAGCACAGGAAAGATTGACATTGATCTCCAGGACATGAAAGTAGATCTTATGGCTTTCTCTGCACACAAAACCTACGGCCCGAAAGGGGTAGGTGCCCTGTTTGTCCGCAGAAAGCCCCGCGTAAGGATTGAGGCGCTGATGCACGGTGGCGGTCATGAACGTGGAATGCGCTCAGGCACTTTGCCTACCCACCAGATTGTCGGTATGGGTGAAGCTTTCCGCATTGCCAAGGCAGAGATGCATGACGAGGAAAAGCGCATTCGTGCATTGCGTGACAAGTTCATTAGCAACCTGGAAGGTATGGAAGAGGTTTATTTCAATGGTGACCCTGATCATCGTGTTCCGGGTAACATCAATGTCAGCTTTAACTTCGTCGAGGGTGAGTCGCTGATTATGGCGCTCAAGGACCTGGCGGTGTCCTCGGGTTCTGCCTGTACTTCTGCCAGCCTTGAACCTTCCTATGTGCTGCGCGCACTAGGCATGAATGACGAACTGGCGCATAGTTCACTGCGATTCAGCATCGGCAGGTTCACCACTGAGGAAGATATCGAGTTTGCAACCCAAAAAGTTAAGGAAGCCGTGGGTAAACTGCGTGAACTTTCGCCTCTCTGGGATATGTACAAGGACGGTGTGGATCTAAGCAAGATCCAGTGGGCCGCCCACTAATTTATAGCGACATAACGAATTCAGATTTAACGATAAGGAACAGACAATGGCCTATTCAGACAAAGTATTAGATCACTACGAAAACCCCCGTAATGTTGGTCGCCTGGACGATGAGGACGAAAATGTCGGTACCGGCATGGTAGGTGCGCCTGCCTGCGGTGACGTTATGCGCCTGCAGATCAAGGTCAATGATGAAGGTGTTATCGAGGATGCCAAGTTTAAAACTTATGGCTGTGGCTCCGCTATAGCGTCCAGCTCCCTGCTGACCGAATGGGTTAAGGGTCGGACAATTGAGGATGCCGAAACAATCAAGAATACCGAAATCGCTGAAGAGCTCGGCCTGCCGCCGGTGAAAATTCATTGCTCAGTGCTTGCCGAGGATGCAATCAAGGCAGCCATTTCTGATGTCAAACAGAAACGCGGTGAAGCAGTCGAGGAAGACAAGTAACAGCAGGTTTCGATTCAGGAATATTCCCGTAATGGCAATAACATTAACAGAAGCCGCCGCAGCACATGTGGCAAACCAGCTTGACTCCCGCGGTAAGGGACTTGGCATTCGCGTCGGTGTTACTACCACGGGCTGCTCAGGTATGGCCTATGTGCTTGAGTTTGTTGACGAGCTTGACTCGTCCGATGAAGTCTTTGAGGACCAGGGCATCAAGATTATCGTAGACCCGAAGAGTCTCGTTTATATTGACGGCACTGAAATGGACTTTGTCAAAGTGGGTGTGAACGAAGGCTTCGAGTTTAAAAACCCTAACGTTAAGGGTGAATGTGGCTGCGGCGAGAGTTTCAGCGTCTGACGCGAAGCCTGTTCTCATCCTGTTCTGAAAGTAAGTCGTGTCATTGACAAGCCTGAATTTTTTCGAGATATTTTCCCTGCCTGCGTCATTCCAGGTGGACGTCAGCAGTCTGGAAGCCCAGTACAGAAAACTCCAGGCTGAATATCATCCTGATCGTTTTTCGTGCGCTGCCGACAGCGAACGTGTCCAGGCGCTTCAGCTTGCTAGTCTTATCAACGACGCGTATGAAACTCTTAAGTCGCCGCTCAAGCGTGCGGCTTACCTGCTGAGCCTAACCGGCGTCGATCCGGAAGAGCACAACCAGGGCCACCTGGATGGGTCCTTTCTCATTCGCCAGATGGAAATGCGGGAAGACCTGGAAAACCTTGCTTCGGAAGAAAATCTTGCAGGCCTGGATAAACTGAAAGTTGGTACTGAGCGCGAGAAAGACTCGGTTCTGGATCAGTTTGAGTCTTCATTTAATGCCGGCGAGCTTTCCAATTCTAAATCGCTGTACAACCAACTGCAGTTTCTGTTCAAGCTGCTGGAAGAAATCAATCGCGTTGAGGAAAAGCTGCTGGATTACTAGCGCAAACGGGAACAAGCATTGGCCCTACTTAGTATTTCAGAACCAGGACAAAGTCAGCCCAAGGCGCACCTTATGCGCAAGCGTGCTGTCGGAATCGACCTGGGCACGACCAATTCGCTGGTAGCCGTTTCCAGTGAAGGGCATCCACATACACTCTGTGACCATGATGGCCACTGCCTGGTGCCGTCTGTCGTTCATTATGGCGCAGAGGGAAAAATCACCGTCGGAGCGCAGGCCGTAGCGCTTGGCGCCCTAGATGCCGCCAATACTATTTCCTCGGTCAAGCGCCTGATGGGTAGGGGCGCAGAGGATATCGATTACGACCTTCCTTATGCCATCACCTCGGATCCTGAAGGGGGTATGCCTGCTATTCAGACTGCGGCTGGTCAGCAAAGCCCGGTTGAAGTGTCAGCTGAAATACTCAAGGTGCTGGCAAGGCGCGGTGAAGAGGAACTGGGAGGCGAACTGGATGGTGCGGTCATTACCGTGCCGGCCTATTTTGACGAAGCACAGCGCCAGGCAACAAAAGATGCAGCCAGGCTGGCTGGCATCAAAGTGCTGCGGTTGCTGAGCGAGCCTACTGCTGCAGCCGTGGCTTATGGCCTGGATAAAAAACAGGAACAGACGGTAATTATTTACGACCTGGGTGGAGGCACATTTGATGTGTCGCTAATGCGTCTCGAAAAGGGCGTTTTCAAGGTTCTTGCCACGGGGGGTGATGCCGCCCTGGGTGGTGATGATCTGGACCGCGCCATCATGGGCTGGATAGCCGCGGAAGCCAGCCTCCAGGATGATCCTAATTACGAGACGATTAACAGGCTAGCAGCCGTGGCAAGGCAGGCTAAGCATGCGTTAACGGATGCCGATCAAACCACCGTGGAATTTGGTCAGTGGTCAGCGGCCTTGACCCGTGACCAATTCAATTCACTGGTTGACGGTTTGATTGAGCAGACAATCAAGGCTTGCAGGCGTGTACTGCGTGACGCTGGTGTGGATGCCAGTGAAATTTCAGACGTGGTTATGGTTGGCGGTTCGACAAGAACGCCTCGTGTCCGTGAAAAAGTGGGCGAATTTTTTCAAACCGAGGTGCATACGGAAATTGATCCAGACCAGGTTGTAGCCGTAGGCGCTGCGTTGCAGGCTGACGTGCTGGTCGGCAATAAATACGGCGACGATATTTTACTGCTTGATGTCATACCGCTTTCCCTGGGCATCGAAACCATGGGCGGGCTCATAGAAAAGATCATACCGCGCAATACGACCATCCCCGTCGCCAGGTCCCAGCAATTTACAACTTACAAGGATGGCCAGACAGCCATGTCACTCCACGTGCTGCAGGGCGAAAGGGAGCTGGTATCAGACTGCCGCTCACTGGCCAGGTTTGAGCTCAAGGGCATACCACCGATGGTCGCCGGTGCTGCGGTCATAGAAGTGACGTTCCAGGTGGATGCTGACGGTTTGATGGAAGTTCAGGCCAAGGAGCTGAGCACAGGTGTGGCAAGCAGTATAGTCGTCAAGCCATCCTACGGACTGGGTGATGCTGACATCGAACAGATGATCAAGGACTCCTATGCCTCAGCGGCGTCTGACAAGGAGCAGCGTGCTCTGCAGGAAAGCAGGTTGGAAGCACAGAGAATTATCGAGGCGCTGGAGTCGGCGCTTGAGGAAAATGGAAAAGAGCTATTAAGTGCAGAGGAGTACGAGACCCTTGTTTCCGGAATGCGCTCTCTGCAAGACACCATCAAAAACGATGATAGTGATGCCATTCGTGACGAGGCTGAAGCGCTCAACGAGGCCAGCCTGGTTTTTGCCGGAAGGCGGATGGATACCCAGATCAAGTCTGCATTGACTGGTCACACTCTCGAGGAGTATGAATAAGGAACAATGAATTTATGCCTGTAATTCAATTTTTACCTCATGAAGAAATTTGCCCGGAAGGAAAAACCGTCGAAGCTGAAACTGGCCAGACGATTCTCGACGTAGCGTTAGCAAATGGTGTTCATCTCGAACATGCCTGTGAAAAATCCTGTGCCTGCACAACATGCCACGTAGTCGTTCGAGAAGGGTTTGTTTCGCTCGAGGAGTCGACCGAAGATGAAGATGACATGCTGGATAAGGCCTGGGGACTTGAGCCAGAATCCAGACTGGGTTGCCAGGCACGTGTGGCTGATGAGGATCTCCAGGTAGAAATTCCCAAGTACACCATCAACATGGTCTCTGAGAATCACTAGTTAATTCAGTCAGCAATAGCCTTACTTTCAGGAATTACCCAATGAAATGGATAGATACTCTTGATATCGCAATCGAGCTTGTCGACAAGCATCCGGATGTTGATCCAAAAACTATCAACTTTGTAGACCTGCACCGCTATGTTTGCGAACTGGAAGGTTTTGATGATGAGCCCAACCGCAGCGGTGAGAAGATACTGGAAGCCATCCAGATGGCCTGGATAGAGGAAATGTAGCCTTCCTGCCGGACTGTGCTAGTCCGGCCTCTTACAACCCTAAGAATTTAACCTCAAAGTACCGGTAAACACCTGTTTTCGAGTACAAAAACCGTCGAAAGGTGCGTACAATACGCCGTTTTCTGAAAGCCCGATGGGCCCGGAAACCAAGTTATTTAATTTGTGGAGTAAAGTGAATGTCAGTCGAAAGAACATTATCCATCATCAAGCCTGATGCGGTCGGCAAAAACGTTATTGGCGACATTGTCAGCCGTTTTGAAAAGGGCGGCCTGCGCGTGGTTGCCATGAAAATGCTGCAGTTGGATGAAAAGTCTGCAGGCGGATTCTACGCAGAGCACGAAGGTAAACCATTCTTTGCAGACCTCATGGAATTCATGACTTCTGGTCCTGTCATTGTGCAGGTCCTTGAAGGTGAAAATGCGATTGCTAAAAACCGTGAGTTGATGGGTGCAACCAACCCGGCCGAGGCTGATGCCGGCACCATCCGTGCCGACTTTGCCAAGTCTATCGATGCCAATGCCGTGCATGGTTCAGACTCTCCGGCTTCGGCTGAAAGGGAAGTAAGCTACTTTTTCAGTGACGAGGAAATCTGTCCACGTAAATTCTGATGACAGGATTAAACTGATGCCAGGCAACAAGACCAACCTGCTTGGTCTGAGCAAGCAACAACTAGAGGCTTTTCTCCTGGACCTGGGGGAAAAGCCTTTTCGCGCTATACAGCTGATAAAATGGATTCATCAGTTCGGGGTAACCGACTTTGATGAAATGACCAATATCAGCAAGGACCTGCGTGCCCGGCTGAATGAGTGTGCAGAAGTCAGGCCGCCCGTTGTTAGGGAGAGGTTTGATGCCGAAGACGGCTGTTTTAAATGGATAGTGGAAGTAGAAAGCGGCAGCAGTGTTGAAACGGTGTACATTCCCGAAGCCGGACGCGGAACCCTATGTATTTCTTCGCAGGCAGGCTGTAGCTTGGACTGTTCGTTCTGTGCTACAGGCAAGCAGGGTTTTAACAGTGACCTGACTACTGCCGAAATTATTGGCCAGTTATGGCTGGCCAACCGCGAGCTGGATACCTTCGGAACCAAAACGCCGCGTAAGGTTACTAACGTGGTTATGATGGGAATGGGTGAACCGCTGATGAATTTTGAAAATGTCATGAGCGCGATCAGCCTGATGATGGAAGACAACTGTTACGGACTTTCCAAACGCCGGGTCACCATCAGTACTTCCGGTGTGGTACCGGCGATGGACAGGCTTAAGGAATACACGGACGCTTCCCTTGCCATTTCATTGCACGCACCCAACGATGAACTGCGCAGTCAGATTGTCCCCATCAATCGCAAATACCCTATTAGTGAATTATTACGAAGCACGAATGATTACCTGGACTCTCTACCTGACAGTCGGGTTGCCACCATCGAATATATCCTGATATCCGGAGTGAATGACCACCGCCAGCATGCCCGCGAACTGGCTGAAGTTCTTAAAAAAACGCCATGCAAAATTAACCTGATTCCGTTCAACCCTTTCGAGGGGTCCGGGTACAAGCGGTCCAGTAATTCAGCCATTTCCAATTTCCAGAAAATTCTTCGCGATGCCGGTTACACGGTGACCATTCGGACTACTCGCGGTGATGACATCGGAGCGGCCTGTGGACAATTGGTTGGAGAGGTGGAAGACCATACCCGGCGCAGTGCCCGTTACAGGGCCCAGTGGAAACAATCTACCCCTGTTCAGCGTCTAAAGATTCAATAAAACCAATAGTTTAGTTAATATTAGCCGGTTTTTACCGGAAATCTGGCATTTGCCGCTTTCTGAGACGTAACCAGTCTGGTAATAAGCCTTTCAAGAGGGAATGCAGACATGTCGCAACACCTTTTTAAGACAGTAATCACGGCACTGAGTCTAGTTGTGCTGTGCGCCTGCGATACCGAAACCACCAATCCTGTCTTTAATGTCGAGCCTTCTAAAGAAGAGGCGCTGGCTAATTACCTTCAGCTCGCCACTGGCTATCTCGAGCTGATCACCAACTGGTGTACTGCATGACTGAAACCGTCCAGGACAATGAGGAGAGCCAGCAAGAACTGTCAGATGACAGGCGTTCCGACTGGTCTTCTCCTGGTGAAAAACTTAAAAAGCTGCGAGAAGAAAGAGGGCTGAGCCATCACCGGGTCGCTGAGGCCCTGCACATGACGGCTCACTACGTGAAATCGCTGGAAAGTGATCAGTATCAAAAACTGCCGGGCAAAACATTTGTAAAAGGTTATTTCAAGGCATACGCCAGGCTGCTGGATGCAGACGTCGATGAGGTCATGCAGTGCTATGAGCAGTATGTTTCTGCCTTGGAGGAAACCCAGGAAAACGAAGCCGAGGAAATCCTCGCAAAAAAAGTTTACGACCAGAATATCCGGTGGATGATATGTGCGGCGGTTATTATCCTGCTGGTGATTTCAATCAGCTGGTGGTTGTCGAGGGAAGACGGTGAAGAAGTGACAACCCTTGATAACACTACCCAGCCAATGGCTCAGGCGGAGCAAGTGACAGAGCCTGTCACCGAGAACCAGGAAATAGAAGGTACAGTAACAGTCGGCAGGGAAGAGGCAGTGTTTGACATGGAGTCTGCCCAGCCGGTAACGGCCGAAGTCCTGATAGCCAATCTGGAAGAGAAAGAGATGAAACCGACTTCAAGCGCGGTTGATGCTGAATCAAATCCAGATCAGGAAATAACCGAGGCGCTGGTGCGGGAAGAGGGAACAACGCAAACCCTGGAAGCAGTAGTCGAAGAGGTTGCCGCGGTTGAAGAATTAGCGCCTGTGGCGGCTGAAGAACCGCAGTATTTAGCCGGTAACGCCCAGGAATTGCTTGTTGAGCCCGATGACACGGTCGTTACCCGGTTTGATGACCACAAGGCAGTCGAAGTGCAGGGTGAAGGAGATGACTTTCTCGAAATTCACTTTTCCGGGGCGAGCTGGATTGAAGTTGATGATAGGGACAATATGCGCCTCTATCACAACATGTTTGATAATGGCGATGATCTCAGGATCTGGGGGAAGGCGCCTTTTAATGTGCTTATCGGAAATGCAGTCCAGGTGCGTGTGACCTTTAACTCAGAACAGGTTGATGTCCTGTCGCGAATTCGTGACGACAATTCTGCCCGCATACTGCTGGAACCAGAACCCCGCCAATGAAAACTGAATCCCCCATCAAGAGAAGAAAGTCTCGCCAGATCATGGTTGGCAATGTACCAGTTGGCGGCGATGCCCCAATCGCCGTGCAGAGCATGACGAATACCGAAACCACTGATGTCGAAGCAACAGTCAGGCAGATTAGAAGCCTGGAAGCCGTTGGCGCCGATATTGTCAGGGTCTCTGTTCCCACCATGGATGCTGCAGAGGCTTTCAAGGTAATACGAGCCCAGACCACTGTGCCCCTGGTTGCCGATATACATTTTGATTACCGAATTGCCCTTAAAGTCCTTGAATACGGTGTTGACTGCCTGCGCATAAATCCCGGCAACATTGGGCGGGAAGACCGGGTCAGGGCAGTTGTAGAGTTGGCCAGGGAAAAGCATGTGCCCATGCGTATAGGCGTTAATGCCGGTTCTCTTGGCAAGGACCTGCTACGCAAGTACAAGGAGCCAAATGCAGACGCCATGGTAGAATCCGCTATGCGCCACATTGCCATTCTGGATTCCTACGACTTCAAGGATTTTAAAGTCAGCCTGAAGGCTTCAGAGGTGTTTATGACCGTGGAAGCCTATCGAAAGCTGGCACCGCAAATTGAGCAGCCTCTGCATCTCGGCATTACAGAGGCCGGCGGCTTGCGCAGCGGCACTGTCAAATCCTCAGTCGGTCTCGGTCTGCTGCTGATGGATGGGATTGGAGACACTATTCGTATTTCCCTGGCTGCTGACCCGGTTGAGGAGATCAAGGTAGGTTTTGATATTCTGAAAAGCCTGAGGCTGAGAAAGAAAGGAGTAAATCTTGTCGCCTGCCCAAGCTGTTCACGGCAGAATTTTGATGTGATTGCCACGGTGAATGAGCTGGAAAACCGTCTTGAAGATATCACCACGCCTATCGATGTTTCTGTGGTGGGCTGCATTGTGAATGGCCCAGGCGAGGCCAAAGTAGCTGATATCGGGCTTACCGGTGCCTCGCCGGTGAATATGTCGTACATCAACGGCAAGACCAGCCACAAAATCAGCAATGAGAATCTTGTCGATGAACTCGAGGCAATGATTCGCCAGAAAGTGAAAGAAAAAGAAGAGAGTGCACAGGGCCTTTAGACGAAAGCGCTTTTAAAGCACTAATAATTATAAAATTTAGATCACGTTCAATTAGCGGGTAGTACAGGAAAAAGTTTTGGCAAAAATTCAGGCAATACGCGGCATGAACGATGTGCTGCCGGACCAGACTCCCGCTTGGCAGTATCTTGAGCAAACCATGCGGGATCTTCTTGCCGCCTATGCCTACCGGGAAATCCGCTTTCCTGTGCTCGAGCAGACTCAGCTCTTTAAACGTTCCATTGGAGAAGTCACCGATATTGTCGAGAAGGAGATGTATACCTTTGAGGACCGTAACGGCGACAGTCTGAGCCTCAGGCCTGAAGGAACTGCGAGCTGTGTCAGGGCGGCGGAACAGCATGGCCTCCTTTACAACCAGACACAAAAGCTCTGGTACATGGGGCCGATGTATCGCCATGAAAGGCCGCAAAAAGGACGTTACCGTCAGTTTTACCAGATGGGTGTCGAGGCTTTTGGTATGCCCGGCGTTGATATCGAGGCCGAGATCCTGATGATCTGTTATGACCTTTGGCAGAGACTCGACATTATTGATGTGGTGACACTGGAAATTAACAACCTGGGCACGGCAGACGACAGGCTCTGTTACAGCGAGGCCCTGAAAAATTACCTAGAAGTGCACAGGGAAGATCTGGACGAGGATAGCCAGCGGCGTCTGGATAAAAATGTCCTGCGAATCCTAGACAGTAAAAGCCCTCAAACTCAGGAGATTCTTCGCAACGCCCCGCAGATGCCCGATTACATCTCAGCTGAATCTGCAGAGTCATTCAGCGCGATTCAAAAAATACTGGTTTCCGCCGGTATCGATTTTGAGGTGAACACCCGCCTGGTTCGCGGTCTGGATTACTACAATGGCCTGGTTTTCGAATGGGTGACTGACAAGCTTGGCGCCCAGTCCGCGGTCTGCTCAGGCGGACGGTATGACGGACTTTCCAAACAGCTCGGTGGGACTGATACGCCGGGCGTTGGCTTTGCGCTTGGCATGGAGCGCATGATCCTGCTGCTTGAAGAATTGGACCGGTTGCCGGCTGAAACGGCCCACACCGTTGATGTTTATTTGGCCGTCATTGGTTCGGGTGTGACGGAGCAGGCCCAGCTATTGGCGAGGGAGATCAGGCAGAATCTGCCTGAGCTGAGGGTTTTGACCCACTGTGGTGGTGGTAAATATAATAGCCAGCTCAAAAAGGCCTTTGCCAGCGGCGCCCGGTGTACATTAATCCTGGAGGGCGATGAACCGCAGGCAGAAATCAAGACCAAGATACTTGATGATGACGGGGCAACGGACAGCGTAGCCCCATCGTCTGTATGTGACTGGCTGAAAGCCAACCTAAAAAATTAACCGTAATTGGGAACCTCGTTCCCAGCAGGAGATACTCTTTTGGCAAGTTACGAAAGTGATGAAGAACAAATCGAAGCGCTGAAGCGCTGGTGGGCGGAAAACGGCAATTCGCTTGTAATCGGAATTGCCATTGTCCTGGTTGTACTGTTTGGGTCCAGGCATTGGCAGAGTGCGCAGGTTGAAAAGGCTGAGGCTGCTTCAGACCTGTACGAGAACATGTTGCCGTCGGTGGCGTTGTTTCATTCTGCAACCTTGGATGAAACCGGCATGTCTGAACTCGAAAGCAACTACAACTCATTGCGCAACGATCATACTGACACTATCTATGCCCGCTACGGCGCACTGTTAATGGCAAGTGTCTATGCCACGCAGGAAAACTATGACCAGGCTGCAGCAGAGTTAAACTGGATAATTGAGAACCCTGAGCTTGGTTTCATGCAAATGGCTGAAGAAGAACTGTTTTTAACGGCCAGGCTGCGTCTGGCCCGCGTTAGGCTGGCCCAGGGTGAACCCCAGCAAGCGTTAGACCTGCTTACGTCCATTGAACCACTTGAGCTGGGTGCCGGCTTTGCCGAAGCGCAAGGTGACGCCTACAAGCAGCTTGGCCAGTTAGAGCAATCCCGAAGTGCCTACCAGAGAGCACTGGGCTTTGCGCCTGATAATGCCAGCCTGATTGAACTAAAGCTGAGAGCACTGGGCAGCTCCTGAAACTGACCGCGTACTTTTTTTAAATGGCTAAACTGCTTCGACTTGTATCCTTTACCTTCCTGCTTGTATTGCTAGCGGGCTGCGGCTGGAATCCACTTAGTTTCTGGCAATCGAACAAGGATGAGGCAAAACCGGCCGACCTTGTAAATTTTGATGAAGAAGTCAGGCTGCGCCGCCAGTGGAGTGTCAATATTGGCAAGGGGCAGGGTAAAACCTATAACCGTATCAAGCCGGCTATCGACGGGGACATCATCTATGCTGCAAGTAGCAATGGGAATGTTTATGCCATCAACCGGGAGTCAGGGAGTTCGATCTGGCGGGCAAGACTGGAAGCTGAAATTACCGGAGGCGTTGGGGTAGGTGGAGACTTTGTACTTGTCGGCACTATTAATTCAGGCTTGATCGCCCTTGATGCCGCCACCGGTGAAGTAGCCTGGCAGACCACAGTTTCAAGTGAAGTGCTCGCTGCACCCGCTACTAATGGCAGGATTGTCGTTGCCCAGGCCGTGGACGGAAAGTTAACTGGCCATGATGCTGAAACGGGGGAGCAGATTTGGATTTATGAAAGCACTGTTCCTGCGCTGAGTCTTCGCGGCACCAGTTCTCCACTGATTATTGAAAATTTTGTGCTGGCCGCCTTTGGCAACGGCTCGGTGATCTCGCTGGCGCTGGATAACGGGACCCTGCGCTGGGAAGAAAGGGTTGCCATTCCGACAGGGACTTCGGAAATCGACCGTATGGTTGATATTGACGGTGACCTGTTCGTTTCTGACCAGGGGATGCTGCTTGTGCCAAGTTTCCAGGGATACCTTGCAGCCATTGATGTCGTCACTGGACAGACGAGGTGGCGTGTACAGGAGTCCAGCGCCAGTGGCGCCAGCTCCGGGTTTGGCAATATTTATATTAGCGACGAGCGTGGCCATGTCAAAGCCTACCGCACTGGCCAGGATGATCTGGTCTGGAGTAACGAACAGCTTGATCTTCGTAATGTCACGGCGCCCGAAAGTTTTAGCAACTATGTCGCCGTGGGCGACTTTGAAGGCTATGTCCACCTGCTATCCCAGGTTGATGGGCGTTTTGTCGGTAGAACCCGCGTAGACAGAAATGGCATCAGGACCAGTCTCCAATCCCGCGGCAACACACTCTATGTTTACGGCAATGGCGGCAACCTTTCGGCATTAACCGTTCAGTAGTATCGTATCCCGGCAGGCGTTATGCCCGCGCGTCGTTTACAATACCACTTATTCTATTCCTTACTTTTTACAAGCAGACTTTCAGGATTAACGCATGACTCCGGTAATTGCCCTGGTGGGCAGGCCAAACGTGGGTAAATCGACCTTGTTCAACAGGCTTACGCGGACGCGTGATGCCCTGGTGGCAGACTATGCAGGCCTGACCCGGGACCGGCAGTACGGGGAGGGACATGCGGAAAACCGTCACTTTATCGTGATTGATACTGGCGGCATTACCGGCATGGAAGAAGGAATTGATTTGCGCATGAGCAAGCAGTCCCTGCAGGCTATCGATGAAGCCAATATCACCTTGCTGCTGGTAGATGCGAGAGAAGGCCTGCAGACAGGTGACCAGCAAATGGTCGAGTACCTTCGCAAAAATGGCAAGGCATTCTCTCTTGTGGTGAACAAGACAGACGGGCTTGACCCGGATGTTGCCCAGGCTGAATTTCATGAACTCGGTTGTGAGCATGTTTATGCCATCGCGGCCTCTCACGGCAGAGGAGTTAGCAGGCTGATGGAAAATGTGCTTTCTCCCTTCCCGGAAACGGTGGCTGAAATAGCCGAGGAGGAGGAAGACAGGGGCATCAAGATTGCGGTCGCTGGACGGCCCAACGTGGGCAAGTCCACGCTGGTTAACCGGCTGCTGGGTGAAGAGCGGGTTGTGGTTTACGACCTTCCTGGTACTACGCGTGACAGCGTCTATATCCCATTTGAACGGCGGGGCAAACCCTACACGCTGATAGATACAGCCGGTATTCGCAAGCGTGGCAAGACCAGAGAAAGCATCGAGAAATTTTCAGTAGTAAAGTCACTGCAGGCGATACGGGATGCCAACGTGGTGATACTGCTTGTTGATGCCAGGGAAGGACTTGTTGAACAGGACCTGCACCTGCTTGGCTATGCGCTAGAATCGGGCAGGGCGCTTGTCATAGCGTTAAACAAGTGGGACGGCATGGACGACTATGCCAAGGAAGAGGTCAAGAGAACCATACAGCGACGCCTTGTGTTTCTTGATTTTGCGAAGATCCATTTCATCTCGGCCCTGCACGGCACAGGAGTGGGTGATCTCTACAAGTCAGTCGACAAAGCCTATGCTTCTGCCAGCAAGAAATTAACCACCAATAAACTGACCCAACTGCTAGAGCGACTGACATCAGATCACTCACCTCCGATGATCAACTCGAGACGAATCAAGTTGCGTTATGCCCATCCGGGGGGTAGCAATCCTCCCACCATAGTGATTCACGGCAAACAGACTGACAAGCTGCCTTCTTCTTATGTGCGCTACCTTGAAAAAGGCTTTCGCAAATTTCTCGACCTTGAAGGTACGCCGGTGCGTATTGAGCTAGTCAGTGATGAGAACCCCTATGTTAAAGGCGAGAAAGAACAGACGGCCAGGCAGGTGGCACGCAAGCGCCGGATACTGAAAAACCGGGATTTATCGGGCAAGAGTAAAGCCAGGCCTGGTGCCAAAAAGAAATCAGGCAAAGCGGGTAGTAAAAAAAGCAAAGCCAAAACGCGATGAAGCCCGTACTAATTCTTAAAACCGGCGAATCGCTGGCTTCCATTATTGCTCGGCGCGGCGACTTCGAAGACTGGATTAGACAAACTTCAGGGTATCCAGAGAATCACTTTCAGACATTTTCAGTCCATAACAATGAACAGCTGCCGCCTGTTGCAGATATAGCTGGTGTAATCGTCACAGGTTCACCTGCCATGGTGACAGAAAAACTGGAGTGGATAATCACCATCGAACACTATCTTCTCGATGCGATTGACCAGCCCAAACCGGTCCTTGGCATCTGTTTCGGCCACCAGTTACTGGCCCAGGCACTTGGCGGCAGGGTGGATTGGCATTCCCAGGGTCGGGAGATCGGGACTACAACGCTGCAATTGACCAGTGCTGCCGAAGGGGATCCACTGCTGCATAATTTGTCACCTGAATTTCCTGTCCATGTCACCCACATGCAGTCGGTAATGGACCTGCCGACTGGATCAGAGATTCTTGGCTTTAATGACTTTGACCGCCATCAGGCAGTGCGTTTTACTGACAGGGCCTGGGGTGTTCAGTTCCATCCGGAATTTGATGAGGACATCATGGCTGGATACATCCGGGAGCGTTTTGAGGTCATTCGCAATGAGGGCCTTGATGCTGACGCGTTGCTAGCAAGTGTTATCCCTGCCAAAGAGTCGGAAGTCATTCTTTCAAGATTCATGCAGCTTGCGCTTAGTTGAATGTCAGACCTGAACAGGCTCAATTACGAGGAATACAGCTTAAGCAGCGTGGACTGTGCGCTTTTCGGAGCTGCGTTGCCCGGAGTGTTTTTCTTGTAACTGCCGTCAGACTGCAGCTGCCATGACTGGGTGTTGTCAGAAAGATAAATCTGCAGGCCTTCCTTGAGAACTTTCTTTTTCATCCGTTTTTCCTCAACAGGAAAACAGGTTTCCACGCGTCTGAAAAAGTTTCTGTCCATCCAGTCTCCACTGGAAAGGAAAATCTCGTAGTCCCCTTCATTATGAAAATAGAAAATGCGGCTGTGCTCCAGGAAGCGGCCGACAATTGATCTGACCTGGATGTTTTCTGAAATGCCCTTGATGCCGGGACGCAGGCAGCAAATTCCCCGAACAATCAGGTCAACCTTTACGCCGGCCTGGGATGCCGTATAAAGCGCCTCGATGATAGTGGGCTCTACCAGGGAATTCATCTTGGCTATGATGCGTGCGGGTTTGCCATTTCGGGCAGCATTGGCTTCACGCTGGATCAGTTCAAGCATGCCGCTGTGAAAAGTAAACGGTGCCTGGAGAATTTTCTTGCGCTTGCCGGCTTTACCCAGCGCGGTCAGCTGCTGGAAAACTTTCTGCACATCATCCGTAATGGCCATGTCCGTTGTGAGGAAGCCATAGTCAGTATAAAGACGGGCCGTACCGGCATGGTAGTTTCCGGTGCTAAGATGCACATAGCGTTTGAGTTGGCGTCCCTCGCGGCGGATTACAAGGCTCATCTTGGCATGTGTCTTATGCCCGACAACGCCATAGGATACGTGGGCGCCGGCTGCCTGTAATTCATTGGCAAGTTCTATATTTTCCTCTTCGTCAAAGCGTGCCCTGAGCTCGATTACAACGGTAACTTCCTTGCCTTCATGTGCGGCCCTGATCAGGGCGTCAACGATACTGGAATCATCTTCTGTGCGGTAAAGAGTCTGCTTGATGGCAAGCACATTGGGATCAAGAGCAGCCTGGCGAATAAAGTCGATTATCGGATTGAAGGACTGGAAGGGATGGTGCAGCAGAACATCGGCTTTTTTAATCGCCTCGAAAATATCCATGTTTTTCATTAGACGGCTGTGGACGCCGGGTGTGAAAGGAGGATATTTCAGGTCGGGCCGTTCAACGATCTGTGAGATCGCCATTAGCCGGTTCAGATTGACGGGCCCATTGACCTGGTAAACATCATTTTGCTGAAGGTTGAACTGGTGCGTTAGGTAGTCAATCATTTCCTGCGGACAGTTATCGGGCACTTCCAGGCGTACGGCCTCAGCAAAACGTCTTGAGGGAAGCTTGCCCTCGAGTGCGCGCATGAGGTCACCCACTTCTTCTTCACTTACCAGCAAATCGGAGTTTCTGGTAATCCTGAACTGGTAACACCCGGTTACGGTCATTCCCGGAAAGAGATCGTCGGCGTGGTGATGAATGATTGAGGAGAGAAATACAAAATCGTACTGGTGGCTGGAGCAGGATTGCGGCAGCTGCACCAGTCTTGGTAGGGCTCTTGGTGCCTGGACAATGGCAATACCTGAGTTACGGCCAAAGGCATCTTTGCCTTCTAGGGAGATAATGAAGTTTAAGCTTTTGTTTAGCACCTGAGGAAATGGATGGGCCGGATCGAGTCCCACCGGGCTGAGAATTGGCAGCAATTCCCGGTTAAAGTAGTCCTTGATCCATTTCTGCTGCTTCTGGTTCCAGTTATTTCTGTCCAGGCAGTGGATGTCTTCTTTTTTTAGGGCTGGCAGGACATCCTCGTTCATGACCCGGTATTGTTCTTCGACAATTTCATGGGCGGCGTCGCCAATGTTTTGCAGCTGCTCGGAGGGGGTCATGTTGTCTGGCCCGCTCTGCAGTGAGCCAAATGCTACCTGCTGCTTAAGGCCGGCTACGCGGATTTCGAAAAACTCATCCATGTTGAGACTGGCAATACAGAGAAAGAATAGTCTCTCCAGCAAAGGCGTGTATTTATCCCTTGCCTGGACCAGTACCCTTTTATTGAACTCGAGCAGGCTTAATTCCCTGTTGAGAAAGTTCTCGGAACTCCCGATATCAATTTCTTTTTTCAATTTTTCCTGGACTATTGAGTTCATGACACTCTATTTGTTTTTGATTATCAGAAGATAACCGTCTTCTTCTATCGGGTCCTGCAGTTCTACTTCGAGCAGTTCGGCATTGAAATCCTTTTTACATTTCTTAGCCAGTTTTAAAAACGGTGAACGCCCCGGGTCGGCGATAATGATCTTTTTGACACCATTGTCCAGTGCATTCTGAATTAGCTTGTACAGTGGTTTTTTCAGCTTCGGCCAAAAACAGATGTCGCCGCCAAGGATAATATCCTGCTTCTTGAGCAGGCTGGATTTTAAATCTTCAAACGGACTGACCTTGCATTTAACCTTGGCATTGTTCAGCTTGGCATGTTTTTTTAGGAATGGAAAAACATTCTCATCTGCATCCACGCCTGTTACATCCGCGTTAAATAACTTGGCGCAATGGATGCCAAGTATTCCCCAACCGCATCCGATTTCGAGAATACTGGAACCTTTCTTTGGCGGATGCTCTTCGAGAAAGTCCATAATCAGGTAGCTTGAAAACCAGACCTTGTCGCCGTGAATCTCCGGCACACTGGTCTCTTTCAGCAGCTTTTTAATAGTTTTATGCTTCTTTTTATATATCTTGAGTCCGCGGACTTCCTTGATATGTTTTTCTTCACTACTCATAACCTTACTACCTTATTTCTACTGCTATAACTCCACAGCCATGTTGAGCTGCATCAATTTATTAGCTTTATGTTAGGGGAAAATAAAGTAAAAGCGGTGGACTGCCGGGGCTGTTCTTGTGTTTTTACTTCTTTTTCTTGCCGGCTGGTGAATTGAAAGGCTCCAAGGCAGTAGCTTGATTAACGGTACTGGTGATTTCACCATTAAAAAGCCGGGTACAAATTGTATCACCCGCCTTGACTGTTTGGTAATCGGTCACTACTTCCTTGCCAGAGTAGGTGATGGAGTAGCCGCGACCCAACGTATTTAAAGGACTCACTGTATTCAACGCATGTCCAAGATCGTAAAGCTTGTATTGGTTATGATCAAGAGTCTGCTGCATTGAAGATAATAGTCTCTGGTGGAAATTTTTTAGTTCATATTTGTTTTCATGTATGACTCTCTTGGGCGAATGTTCCCGCAGTCCAAATTGCAGTCGCTGCAATCGTCCGTACAGTTCTTTCAGATGATTCCTGAAAGCTCTTCTTAATCTTGCTTCGTTATCGTCCAGTAATTGCGCCTGTTCCTGGAGTTTTCTTCCTGGATGCTTAAGCTGTTTTTGCAGCCAGGCCAGTGACTTTTTTTTCTGGCGAATAGTATCCAGTGCCAGGCCGGTGATCTGCCGTTCGTAGCCTTTGAACAGGACAGCCATTTCATTCTGGTCGGGACTGACTATTTCAGCAGCAGCTGTAGGCGTCGCTGCCCTGACATCTGCAACAAAATCGGCAATAGTGAAATCCACTTCATGTCCAACGGCACTGACGATCGGTAATTTACTGTCTGCAATGCAGCGGGCGAGTGCTTCACTGTTAAAACTCCAGAGGTCCTCCAGTGAGCCGCCACCGCGACCAATCAGCAGTACATCGATGTCTTCGAGGCACCCCTGTTTCTCGTTGGCAAGTTTTATTGCCCGGATCATTTCCTCGGCAGCTGTTTCACCCTGGACAGGTACCGGCAGCACTGTAACGGGGATTGATGGGAAGCGTCGACGCAAGGTGCTGATAATGTCTTTGACTGCTGCTCCCGTTGGAGAAGTGATAACACCAATATGCGCCGGCAGATCCGGTAAAGGCTTTTTCAACGCTTCCTCAAAGAGTCCTTGCCGGAACAGTTTTTCCTTGAGTTGTTCAAAAGCACGGAGAAGGACGCCGTCTCCTCTTTCCTCCATCTTCTCGAGGATAAGCTGGAAATCACCCCGTCCCTCGTAAAGGCTGACTTTTCCCTTAACCAGTATTTTCATGCCATCTTCAGGCCTAAACCTGACCCGCATATTCTGGTTGCGAAACATGGCGCAGCGAATCTGGGCAGACTCATCTTTCAGCGTCAGGTACCAATGTCCGGATGCCGGCATAGCCACGTTGGAAATTTCTCCTTCAACCACGACGGAAGGAAAGTTGTCTTCCAGGAGATACCTGGCTTCACGGTTCAGGTCGCTGACGCTGAGGATGATGTCCTGTTTGGTGGTGGTATCCATAAGGTCCCATAATAGCATCAGGCTTATCCCTGGCCGACAGTTGAGATACAATGCCTGGCCATCCAACCCTATTTGGGATTTGACATGAAAATTCGCCATATTTTCATAAGTTGTTTAATTGTATTGCCAGTATCGTTGTCAGCCCAGCTGCCTCGTGAGATTCGTGCTTGCAACCTTCAGGCTAGGGAAATTGCCCTTCGCATTAGCGAAGAGGTCAGCAGTACCATGACGTCTTGGGAGCGTAGCCGGATCGTGGCAATTGCCGAGGAAGTCTGCATAGGAAATAGGGCCATGTCCTCTACTACCAACTTCGATCAGACCTCTACCAGCGCTGATAATATGGCGGCAACTCCCGAGATGACAAAGACCAAGTTGATGAAGAGGGCAGAGAGCTGTGGGTGATCTTAAGATCATAGACCCCGAGGACAGGGTCAAGCGTCCGGGCCTCAAGCGTAAGTAAAAAGGGCCAGCAACGCCCAAATCACGAGAATTTGAGGTTTTTCAAGCGTTTACCTGAAAAACCCACATAGAGTATAATAAATCGATTTCTCTAAACGGGATTTCAGGTATTCATATGCTGCGTATTGCTGAAGAAGCATTAACATTTGACGACGTACTTCTAGTTCCCGCCCACTCCCAGGTGCTACCCAACAAGGTCGACCTTAAAACTAGCCTGACAAAAACAATTACCCTGAATATACCGCTGGTTTCCTCTGCCATGGATACTGTGACCGAGTCACGCCTAGCCATTGCCATGGCGCAAGAAGGCGGCATCGGCATTATTCATAAAAGTATGAGTATAGAGCAGCAGGCTCGGGAAGTTCGCACGGTAAAAAAATATGAGAGCGGTGTTGTTACTGATCCGATTTGTATCACCCCTGACACCACTATTCGAAAGTTGCTGGAATTGACACAGGAACACAGAATTTCAGGACTGCCGGTTATCAGTAACGAGGGCAGCAAGGATTTGGTCGGAATTGTCACTAGCCGTGACGTCAGGTTTGAAAATGACCTGGAAGCCCCTGTAGAGAAAATCATGACGCCCAAGAATCGGCTTGTAACGGTTAATGAGGGTGCGGATCTTGATGAAATCAAGGTGCTGATGCATGACCATCGCATCGAGAAAGTATTGGTCGTCAATGACGATTTCGAACTCAAGGGTCTGGTAACCCTTAAGGATATACGCAAATCCGAGGATTACCCCAACGCTTGCAAGGACTCCTTTGGGCAACTACGAGTAGGTGCAGCTGTCGGTGTTGGTAAGGAAACAGAGGATCGTGTGGAGGCACTAGTTCAAGCCGGTGTCGATGTAATTGTTGTAGACACTTCGCACGGTCATTCCCAAGATGTGATTGACCGGGTCAGGCAAATTAAGCAGACCTTTCCCGATACCCAGCTCATCGGCGGCAACGTAGCGACCGCAGCTGGCGCAGTCGCCCTCGCAGAGGCGGGTGCTGATGCCGTCAAGGTCGGTATTGGTCCTGGTTCAATTTGTACAACCCGCATAGTCACCGGTGTCGGAGTGCCCCAGATAACCGCGGTTGCCAACGTTGCTGCCGCGCTGAAGGACACCGGCGTGACTGTGATTTCTGATGGAGGGATACGTTTTTCCGGCGATATAGCCAAGGCAGTAGTTGCCGGTGCCAATGTTGTCATGATTGGTAGCTTACTGGCCGGCACAGAGGAAGCCCCGGGTGAGGTAGAGCTCTACCAAGGCCGCTCATACAAGGCCTACCGTGGAATGGGTTCTCTTGGCGCCATGTCCCAGTCGTACAGTTCGGCTGACCGCTATTTCCAAAATATCGAAGACGGCGCCAACAAGCTTGTTCCCGAGGGTATTGAGGGCCGTGTCCCTTACAAGGGGCCCATGTCGGCCATTATTTTTCAGCTCATTGGCGGTATTCGATCCAGCATGGGTTTAACAGGCTGCGCCTCAATTGATGAAATGCGCACCAAGCCGGAATTTGTCCGCATTACCGGAGCGGGTGTAAGTGAGAGCCACGTGCATGACGTGAGTATCACCAAGGAAGCACCGAATTACCGGGTAAGTTGATTAACAAGTTCACAAGCTTTTAACAGAAACGCCAAGCAGGCTGCATGTCTCAGAATATTCATGACCACAAAATCCTGATCCTGGATTTTGGATCCCAGTACACTCAACTGATTGCACGTCGCGTTCGCGAGGCGGGCGTATATTGCGAGATTCACCATTACGATTTTCCTGAATCAGCATTTCAGGAGCTTCAACCGAGAGGGGTCATACTCTCTGGTAGTCCGGAATCAGCTCACCTTGAAGACTCCCCCCGTGTGCCGGATTATATTCTCAGCGCCGACCTACCTATACTTGGCATCTGCTACGGCATGCAAACCATTGCCGAGCAGCTCGGCGGTAAAGTGGAAGGCTCAAATAAATCGGAATTCGGCTATGCCAGCATAGCCATTCCTACCGGCAGCCCGCTCTTAAGCGACCTCGAGGATTCTGTCCAGGAAGGTAATGTCTTTAATCATGATGTCTGGATGAGTCATGGCGACAAGGTGACAGAAGTTCCAGAGGGCTTCGATGTGATTGCTTCCTCCGAAAGTGCACCCATTGCCGCCATGGCCTGCAAGGAAAAAAAGATTTACGGTTTGCAGTTTCACCCGGAAGTGACCCATACAAAATCCGGCCAACAGATTCTTAACCGTTTTGTCCATGAGCTGTGTGGCTGCGGTCGACTATGGACGCCGGCTAATATTATCGATAATGCAATCAGTACGATCCTGAAGAAGGTGGGCAGCGAGCAGGTGCTGCTTGGCCTCTCCGGCGGTGTAGATTCATCCGTCGTTGCCGCGCTGCTTCACAGGGCTATCGGCGACCAACTTACCTGTGTGTTTGTTGATAACGGTCTGCTGCGACTGCACGAGGGAGACCAGGTAATGGAAACCTTTTCCAGGAACATGGGTGTGCGCGTGATCAGGGTTGATGCCGAAGATGTCTTTCTCGGCAAGCTGGCAGGTGTTGAAGATCCAGAGTCCAAGCGCAAGATTATTGGCAATACCTTTATCGAGGTCTTTGATGAGGAAGCCACAAAACTGGGTGATGTTAAGTGGTTAGCCCAGGGAACGATTTATCCTGACGTAATTGAGTCGGCTGGTTCCAAGCATGGTACTGCACATGTGATCAAATCTCACCACAACGTGGGCGGACTGCCTGAAGATATGAACATGGGCCTTGTTGAACCACTGCGGGAGCTTTTTAAGGATGAAGTCCGCAATATCGGTATCGAATTGGGGCTTCCTCATGAAATGATTTATCGCCATCCATTCCCGGGGCCTGGGCTAGGCGTACGCGTGCTTGGCGAGGTGAAAAAGGAATATTGCGATATTCTGCGCCAGGCTGACGCTATTTTCATCGAGGAATTGCATAACGCCGACTGGTATCACAAAGTCAGCCAGGCCTTCGTGGTATTCCTGCCGGTAAAATCGGTAGGCGTAGTGGGTGATGCCCGCCGCTACTCCTATGTCTTGGCCGTGCGTGCCGTTGAAACCATAGACTTTATGACGGCCCGGTGGGCGCATCTCCCATATGAATTACTCGAAGTAATCTCAAACCGCATCATCAATGAAATCAGGGATGTCAGTCGTGTGACTTATGACATCAGCAGCAAACCGCCAGCCACTATTGAGTGGGAGTAGCTACACTTTTTTAAGTCATTGATAAATATAGGTATTTTTTTGGTAGGATGTGCCACTTCAATCTACGCTTGAGTAAAAGTTAAAAGGTGTAAGATGAAAAAAGTTAGAATTGATGAACTTAAGAGGGCATTGAAATTAGATGTCGTTGAGAAATTTTCTCAATCAATAGAGGATTCTGTCGAAGGGCGTCCGCTCAATTTGTTAGAAGAAAGCAAATCAGATGTAAATACAGATATGTATGATGCTGCAACCTCTATTGAAATATATAGGAATTTTTTAGAGTGGTTATTTGCAACATTTAACGAAGATGAGCGGAGTTTCAGAAAATCTTGCTTGGAGCGTTTTGGAAATCTCAGTGCAAAAAAAATTCTTATTACAAGTTGTGGGTTGGGAGAAGATGTTTCGGTGGCATCGGAACTCGTCGGCGTTGATGGTTCAATACACGCGCAAGATTTGTCAGCAAGATTTGTGGAGTTGTCTGCAGCGAATAATGCTTTGGAAAACGTCTATATAAATGTTTCTGATGCTCTTGCTCTTCCATATTCCGATAACTATTTCGATGCTGTTTATCACTTTGGTGGCATTAACCTATTTGGTGATATTCAACTGGCAATTTCGGAAATGGAGCGAGTGTGTAAAGTAGGTGGGCAAGTAATGTTCGGTGATGAGTCAGTTGCTATGCATCTACGAGATTGTGATTATGGAAGAATGTTTATTCACAATAATTCACTTTGGGAAGAGGCGCTTCCACTGTCTTATCTTCCTTTAAGCGCTTCAAAAATTGAAATTTCATATGTGCTTGGAAACTGCTTTTACCTAATTAAATTTAACAAAAGTGAAGGCTTGCCCTCCGTTGATATAGATGTCCCTCATAAAGGGTATAGAGGCGGTAGCGTTAGAAAACGCTATTTTGGGAAGTTAGAAGGAATAGATGCTTCGTTAAGGGACGCTTTTCTTGAAAAAGCAAAAGAAAAAGAGGAGTCAGTTAGTGAGGTTTTAGAGAGATTGGTGCAAACTTATTTAGAGTAGATACCTTATGGAATTAGACTTAGTAGCAATAAGAAAAGATGGATATGAAGTATTTGAAAACTTTGATGATGATTTGTTCGTTATTAAACAGTTTGCCAAAAAAGAGTTGTGCGTAAGTTTAGTTAAAAAAGCGCATGAAACTATGAAAGAGATTCCTCATAGAAAAGAGAATAATGGTGTATTTTATAGTTTTGATGTTTTGCCAAGTAAAACGAAGACAGATCGGATTTTTAGAACGATAATTTTTGAAGAGTCCAAAAAAAATATATTGGAAACAGATTTTGTAAATCTTTTTAATTTATTGAGTGAGTTTCAAAATAAATACGTACTAAAAACTCAAACAATTGAAGAAAATAAAGTTAGGCGACTTCAGTTAATTCATTATCCAAAAGGTGGTGGGTTTTTTGATTGGCATAGCCATCCTCGTTTTCCAGTTAACTATGGTTTAATATTAAATCTCAGTGAAAAATGCGTCAATCTCAACGAAGGTGCCACTGAAATCATACGCAACAATGGGGATAAAATTTGTGTAGAAGATTTTTCAGATATTGGAGACTTAATCTTATTCAAATTCGATTTAAAACATCGAGTTGCGCCATGTAATCCAAAAGACGATATGGTATTTGATGTTAATGGGCGATGGACAGCGTTAATGCCAATTTATTAGAAACTTTCTAACCTTATTTTAGTGTTTCTATTGCATTTCAATAGTTCAGTTAAAAAAGCGCATGAAACTATGAAGATGACACACCTGTCATGTCGGTCTTGAAGCACGTACTTGAAATCTACCTGGAAAATGCACAGGCCTTTGATGAGATATGGATGTTGATGGCTTGCTCTCCCTTGATTCGCGCCCGTGATTACATAAATGCATCGCAGTTGCTTGATAGCACCAAGGGGGACAAGGCATTGCTGGCCGTTGCTGAGTACCCGGTCCCGATTCAATGGGCATTTCGAATTTCGGATAAAGAGGGAGTTCTTCAGCCTGTGCAACCTGGGGCATTCGCCATTCGATCACAAGATCTGGAGAAATCGTATTTCGATGCTGGTGCGTTTTCAGCTTTTCCGGTAGATCAGGTGTTAGGGTCCGAAGGTGCAGGTGCGGATAACGCGTTCATCGGCTTTCCATTGGAGAAGGATCAGGTCGTCGATATTGATGAAGAAGCAGATTGGAAGCTGGCGGAAGCACTTTACCGTTCAAGACGATTGTCCAACTCACAATGACACTGAACGATTGCCGGGAAATAGCGACCAACGCAGGGCTATCCATAGTATTCAGGCAGGAAGAAGTGTACGCCTGGGATGAAGTATTGCTGTCTTCAATGTACGCGCCATTTTTCTATACGACCGCGAGTATTGAGTATCAGCGCGAGTACCAGCTTTCCCACGAAGGTCAGTGGACAGACCTATCCATGATCATTGAGTGGGATAGAAAGCCTGCGGCCTTATTGCCACTATCTTTGGATTACAAAGATGGCAGATGGGAGTTGGGCTGTTTTGGTATGCCCGTTTTGGTGCCGTTGTTCAGAAACGGACTGCCGCAATCGTCACGGAAAAAGATAAGCCAGTCTATATTGACTTTATTGGATAGCCTGGCCATGAATCTTTCCATTCAAGAGTGGCGGAGTGTTGAGTATTTCCACGAAAGGATTGGTTTAAGTGACTGGCATGCCGCTGCTATGGCCGCAGGAGGAACCTGCCACCTGGAGCATGACTTGTATATTGACTTAGGCCAGGACATGAACAGCATCAAACGCGGTTTTAGAAAAAGCTACAAATCCCTGGTGTCTTCAGGGTTGCGGGAATGGCATGTCGGGATACTCAGTGCCAATGAGCCGGAGGTATGGGAGGAGTTTCGTGAGCTACACTTCGATGTCGCCGGCAAACGCACACGGTCGAACGAAACATGGCAAAAACATTACTCTGACATTCAAAGCGGAAGCGGATTTTTGGTCTATCTCCGTGATTCGAACGGCCGTATGACGGGTGCCGGATTTTTTAACCATACCAGGGATGAGGGCATGTATGCGGTTGCAGCCTATGACAGGAGCCTTTTCGATAAGCCCTTGGGGCATGTAGTTCAGTATGTTGCCATTGAGCACTTGAAGTCACTTGGAATCAGCTGGTACAAACTGGGGCCGAGGTACTATCCATCGTCTAGCCCTGCTCCCTCGGCAAAAGAGATCAGTATTTCCGAATTCAAACAAGGGTTTGCATCTCATCTATTACCTGCATTTTTCATCACACATCCAGTGACGTCTTCTTGAGTAAATCTCATCCGTAACACATCAGGTTTTCCTTTGACCTGAAGGCAAAATTCGGAATGCTTTTCGAGGTTGGCTATCTCCTGCCATCTCCGAGATTCTTGAGCAGAAATTGCAGTCAATGTTTCCATCGGGATTCCCAGTTTTATGTTCCAGCGGAAGAACGGCTTTGGTGCTCGCGCTGCAATATGCAGGGTTATCACGCCGCGATTTGATAACAGTCTTCCCTTACGCAAGCCATTGCGTACTTGATGCCGTTGCGCGGATTACAACCCCGGTTGGAGGGGGTGATACAAACAATGTTCCACATAATCTTGTTTACCACCAGTGGGGCTACATCCAGGATTTTTCCTCATTGCCTGGATTGATCGAGGATTGTGCCGACTGCTTGTGTGAGCCAGGCACTGAACTTTTTCCCAGCGGTGGAGATTATGAGATTTGGTCCTTGGTAAAAATTCTTGGTACCAACAGCGGCGGTGTTTTGTGGTGTAAATCGGAAGAACGAGCAGAACACGCCAGACTGTTGCGTGACAGCAGAGGAGGGGGACGGGACGTAGGTTTATTACGAATTTGCGGTCGTTTTTCACCAACTCTGTATGCAATGTGGGAAGGATTGGAGACCAATAGGGGCCGATTGTCAGTCTTTCAATGTGGTGAGCTGAAGCGAGCGCTTGGCTGTTGGCCTGACCTGGGTTTTACCCCGTTTCCACGGACAGTTTGGTTAAGAGTGATTTCTGAATTTTTGGTTGTTCCATTCTGCGTCGTTTTCTCGGGTTATGGAAGCGTTCAATGTAGTCGAACACATCGGACCGGGCTTCTTGCCGGGACAGGTATTTCCGTCGTTCAACCCGCTCTCGCTTTAACAACCCGAAGAAGCCTTCGCAGGCAGCATTGTCAGCACAGCTACCAACACGGCTCATGCTATACACCAGGTTATGGCCCTTCAGGAACTGCTGGTAGTCATGGCTGGTGAACTGGCATCCTCGATCAGAGTGCAGAATTACTTCCTGGGTTTTATCTGACCGCTGCCATAAAGCCATCAATACAGCCTGGATAACCATTTCACGGTCTTGCTTATGGCTCATGGACCAACCGACCACCATGCCGGTGAACAGATCCAGGACAACACACAGGTACAGATAACCTTCGCCTGTCTTGATATAGGTGATGTCAGTGACCCATTTCTGGTTCGGTTTTTCAGCCTGGAAGTTTCTTTCCAGCAGGTTCTGCACACCAGCAGGCTGAGTGCCAGTTACTTTCCTTCGCCATTTCCGTTTCTGGGGAATACCGTATAGTCCGTGTTTGCTCATCAGACGGGCCACCCGGTTCTTACTGCAGGCTTCTCCAGCATAGAGCAGGTCTTCCCAGATCCTTGGAGCCCCTTTTACGCTGTCGCTATCCTGATGCAGTTCTGTGATCTTCTTCAGCAGCCGTTCATTCGTGACAGCTCTGGCACTGGGTTCTCGTCGCTTCCAGTCATAATAGCCACTGGAAGAGACTTTGAGGTTCTGGCACATCAGCGTAACAGGGTAGGCATCGCGGCAACGATCTATCATCTGGTACTTCACGTCGATTCCTTCGCGAAGAACGCTGCCGCTTCTTTTAAAAAATCCCGCTCCTTCTTCACCCTGGCCAGCTCTCGTTTCAGCGCAGCTACCTCTGCATCTCGTGCTTTGCCCTGACCGATGAAGGCATGCTGGCCATGCTTCTCCATCTCACGCCGCCAACGACCAATCATATTGGCATTGATACCCAACTCTTCGGCGATCTGTTTCTGAGTAACGCCAGGCTGGCTGGCAAATTGAACGGCTTCCCGCTTGAACTCTTCCGAGTATTTTCTTCGTTTTGACATAACACACCTCGCAGGCCATTATCAGCCTTTTTTGATGTGTCCGTAAAATCAGGGTAAAACCCTACAAAGCTTATAAAAACCTATAAATCAGAATCCTCCATTCTTCACATTCAGCTTGCATTCAAAGTTTTGGTTCCCCTCAGAACCCTGAATTACTTCAGGAGACAGCAAAGCAGCGAATGCCCACTTTACTCCCCGCAAATCAGAGTGCTATAAATCAGTCTCTAGGAGAAATCCTGCAATAAACACTGGTTGAAAAACAGCAAAAACTCAAAAATCTGCAGAGGTCTCAGGTCATGAAAAAAATAAAGCTTAATCTTGTCTCTCTTGTTCTAGGAGCAAGTTGCTTAGTTTCGCCAGTAATATATGCTCAGGAGTTGCCTGACTGGAGCGGGGTATGGGCCATGATGGGTGGAACCATCTTCGATCAGGCAACCAAGACTGGTGAAGGCGGATCTACAAGCCCCGGAGTTCGCGAGCACCCTCCTTATAATGCCGAATGGGAAGCTAGATACCAGGCAAATCTGCAACTGCGAGATGAGGGCATTTTTCCGGACCCCAATTCATATTGCGGCATCCCAACCGGATTCCCCCGCATAATGAATTTGCCAGATGTTTATGAGTTCGCTGTAACAGATGCGGCGGTCTGGATCATCGCAGAAAACGGTCCGAATATAATGCGTGTTTATACCGATGGCCGACGCCTTCCGGCACCGGAAGACCGCTGGCCCACCCACACTGGTGTTTCAGTTGGTCGCTGGGAGGGTGAAATTCTGGTCTTTCAAACACTCAGCCTGCATAGCTCAGAGAGCGGGGGCACCATACTCGACCGTACGGGCCTGATGCTCAGTGATGCAGCAGAGATCACTACACGTATGGGTATTAATAATGACGGTTTCATGATCGCGGAAATGACAATTTTCGATGAAAAGGCGCTGACAGCACCCTGGGTGGTTACCAAGCAATTCAGAAAAACACCTGAATCGACCTGGGTCTACGATTACGCCTGCAACGAAAACAATCGTAATCCTATCGATCCTAATACCGGCTGGACCTATACAATCGGTCCTGATGGGCAGATCATAGACCTAGCCCCGGGCCGTTGAGCAGGACGCATTTCTAAATTAATAACATAGAGTTATCAAGAGGCGATCTAAAATGAAACAACTAGTATTTTCAATTGCCATCCTAATCTCGGCTCACCAGGTATTGGCGCATCATTCCAACGCCATGTTTGAAGAAGAAGAGACTGTCGAACTGGCCGGTAAAGTTGTTGAATTCCAGTTCACGAATCCCCACTCCTGGATTCAGATCAATGTGCCTGATGAGGGTGGCGAACTGGTTGAGTGGAGTATTGAATGGGGCAGTCCTAACAACCTAGGGCGACAGGGAATCCGGCCTTCGACGTTCCCTCCTGGTGCCGAAGTGGTGATCAGAACCAGGCCCATGAAAGACGGCTCGCCCGGCGGGTTATTCGTAGGTGCCAGATTTCCAGACGGCAACATTATTGGTCGTTGGTAGGAAACATCATAAGGTATCCTCCTATGATAGTTCTAGAACCATCCCTGATGTCTGGAAATAGATCTTTACCTTCATGTCCGCAAAACACTTTAGGCAGATGCCATTTTCATTAAGGAACTGCACAACGCCGAATGGCATTACAATGTCAGCCCCTTCGTCGTGTTCCTAGGTGAAATCGTTAGGTGTAGAGGGTTATGCTCGCCAATACTCTAATGTTCTGACCGTAAGTCCGAGGGAAACCATCGACTTCATGACTGCCTGGTGGGCGCATCCCCAACCTAAATTGTGCAAAAAAACTCCGCCAAATTGGCGGAGTTTTTAAGAGATTGTATCTAAATCTAATTAGACACTAGCTACCAGATGTATCTTCGTTAGCTGCATACCAAATAAAGAGACCAAAAGCGATCTTATTTAGTACGTCGGCCAAGTTATAAACTATGTTTAGGGTGCCCATGTCTGTGCCGCCCGCTAGATAACCAAGGAAGTAACCTATAGGATAGATAGCCCATCCTATTGTAACTGTCCATTTCATCAGGTTGTACGATTTCTGTACAGCTGGAGTTGCTTCGTTGGCTGCGACACGACTTGCCTCACCGGCAAATATTTCGAATAGAATGTAAGCCCAACCAATCATTCCAATTACGAAACCAACCGTTGCGTTTAAGTAGCCAGCCTCACCCATGTAGCCTGGAACTAACATCACGAGAGTACCGATTAAAAGTTTCCAGAAAACGCTTCCCGATACTTTTGTGATGGCTGAAAGAATGAGGTAAAACTCAATCATCAGCAATGGAACTGTTAGTAGCCAGTCAATGTAGCGAAAATCAGTAGGAGTGTTGCCTGTACTCACCCATACTTCCCTCATATAAAAGTAGTGAAACGCTGCAATGAATGTAACAAGAGCACTAACTGTGAGTGAGGTAGCCCACTTTCCGCCGATGCGAAGTGATTCCATTAAGAAGAATACAGTTGAAGCTGCAAGTGCCATTGAGATCAGCCAAAACGAATAGCCTACAAAATCTCCTGACTGGAGCATTGTAGTATCGCCAGAGGCTGCCAATGCTGTTTGGCCCGCAAAGAGAGCGGCTATTGAAAAGCATGCAATTAGGTTTTTCTTCATTTTGTCCCCCCATATATAGGTAAAAAATGCATTTTTTTTTATATAGCAACCATTGTTACGCCATGGTTGTAGAAACAGATCAAAATATAATACATATAAAATGTAAGTTTTATATGTAGAATATAAAATAATAATCAATTAAAAATGATCTTAAATCAACCGCTGAACGTACCGATGTATAGAATAATAAAAGATAATTGAACATTGCTTATATAAATCCTTACAATTCAGTAATTTTGCTAATAATAGCTAAATATTACGAAAAGGTAGTTTGTCGGGACAAATTATAGTGTTATAAAGCTAGGGCGAGCTTATGAAAAATAAAAAAATGCCTGATTTCAAACACTTACTGAAAAATAGCCGCGATTTAGCACAGAGCACACTTCTTGAAGAGCTCTCCCCAACCTCCAGGTTGAGGCAGGTTATCGAGTACCATTACTCGGCCTCAGGCTCAGAGGCCAGGGGTTCACTGTGCATATCAGCTAGCCTTGCCCTCGGCCTGAACTCTAAGGTCGCTATAAATCTATCTGCCGCAGTTGAGACACTCCATAATGCCTCGTTAATTCAAGATGACTTTCAAGATCAAGACGAATTCAGAAGGGGGCAGCTTTCTGTATGGAAGAAATTTGGCTCAGATATTGCTATCAATACTACTGACCTGCTCATCGCAAACGCTTTTGCACTGGCCGCTTCTGCAGCACCAAATTCTGCAAACAATCTCATATCCACAATGAAAAGGGCAATAGCGGTAACACTTCAAGGCCAGACAAATGATCTCAATATTGATCAAAATCTATCCATAGATGATGCGATCCTTATAGCAAAAGAAAAATCCGGACCTTTTTTCTCTCTTAGCCTAGAGCTCCCGCTTGTGGTAGCAGGCCAAGGAGAATTTCTGGATGTTGCAAGGCAAGCCGGCGCTTCCTTTGGCATCGGTTATCAAATATTCGATGATCTTCATGATTTTGATCAAGATAAAAATAACGGAAAGCTGTCGAACTTATCTGTTTTGTCTGACAGAACTTCAACAAAGGAGACTGCTGAAGACTTAGCCCTATACTTTTTAAATGATGCAGCAACTAATGCTGCCGCTTTGCCGAATGGATGTGGGTCGCTCCTAAGAGAGAAATGCTCAAAACTATTAAGTGAACTTAATAGAGAAGCAGCGTGAATCGAGCTCTAGTTGTGGGCGGCGGCTTTGGCGGTATAGCCTCTGCAATACGGCTTCGCGCCAAAGGTTATGAAGTACAGGTTTTAGATCGATGTCCAAAACTCGGAGGCAGGGCTCAAGTATTCGAAAGAGATGGATTTAAATTTGATGCTGGCCCGACGGTAATTACTGCGCCATTCCTTTTTGATGAGTTATTTGAATTACACGGTCGTCGTCGGGAAGACTATGTAGAGTTTCGTCAGCTCGACCCATGGTATAGGTTTCAGTTTTCTGATGGAGATACATTTGATTACGGTGGTGAAATTGAAGACACCGAAAAGGAAATAGCACGATTTAATCCAGCCGACGTTGAGGGGTACAGGCAACTTGTAGCTCACTCGGAAAAAATCTTTGACGTTGGTTTTACGAAGCTATCTGATAAACCTTTCCATAAATTAGCCACAATGCTGGCTCAGATTCCAACACTGATGAGACTAAAGTGCTACCGTACAGTTTGGCAAATGGTATGCGCGTACCTGCGAGACCCCAAGCTAAGACAGGCGTTTTCTGTGCAACCTCTATTAGTTGGCGGAAATCCATTCGATACAACAAGTATATATGGCTTAATTCACTTCCTTGAAAGACGTTGGGGTATCCACTTTGCTATGGGAGGAACCGGTGCTTTAGTTGATGCTTACAGAAAGTTGATGGAAGAGCTGAATATAGATATAAAACTCAATACAACCGTCGACAAGATACTAGTTGAAAATAAAAGAGCTGTTGGAGTTCAGCTTGAAAATGGCACCAAGATTAATGCAGACCTAGTAGTGGCGAACGTTGATCCAAAATATTTATATCGTCACATGCTAGACTCTTCTGAGCAGACTAGTATAGCTAAATTTAAATCGCAGCATAGTGCTCTATCGATGGGACTTTTCGTTCTATTTTTTGGGACTAATAAGAAATATCCCGATATTGCCCACCATACAATCTGGTTAGGCAAAAGATATAAAGAACTACTGTATGAGATTTTCAACAGTAAATCTTTACCAGAAGACTTCTCACTTTATCTGCATAGACCAACAGCGACAGATTCTAGCTTCGCACCAGATGGCTGTGATTCATTCTACGTGCTAGCACCAGTCCCTAATCTTAATGCAAGCATTAATTGGGAAACCCAAGCCCCTCTGTTGAAGAAAAAAATCATTGAGTCACTCAGTGAGCATATGCTGCCTGATCTTAAACAGCACATACTTGCCGATTTTTATATGACTCCAGAGGACTTCAAAACAGACTACCTCAGCGAGGGTGGAGCAGGATTCTCCGTGGCTCCCTTATTTACTCAATCAGCATGGTTCCGCTTTCATAACAAAGCGGAAGGTCCAAAAAATTTATATCTTGTAGGTGCTGGAACTCACCCAGGCGCCGGTCTTCCTGGGGTTATAAGCTCTGCAAAAGTTTTGGACCGGCTAGTTCCAAAAGTCGTCAATAACCCAGCTTATACCGCTGCATAGAAAAGCAAGGCCATGGTAATGAGCTACAAAGCCAAATCTATTGAACCTGCCGTAAATGTATTAGCTTCTCATGGTAAATCTTTCAGGTTCGCAGGTCGCTTTCTTAATAAAAAACAGCTCGAGGACTGTGCTCGTCTATACCGCTTTTGTCGATTTGTTGATGACCTCGTTGACAAAGAGTCAGATATTCTTCTGGCACAAAAAAAGCTTGACCATTTAAAGCGAAATCTGGAACTTGGCTACAGCCAAATTTCTGTTGTCCAAGACTTTATTGAGCTAGCCAAACTTTACCAGATGCAAACTAGCGTGGTATCGGAGCTAATTAAAGGTATCGAATCCGACCTAACGCCAGCTCTAATAAAAAATGAGGCTGAACTTTTGCGCTACTGCTACCGAGTGGCAGGTACAGTGGGACTCCTGATGTGTGATGTTCTGGGCGTTAAAGACCCTAAAGCGAGACCTCACGCGATTGATCTTGGTATCGCAATGCAGTTAACAAACATCGCCAGAGACGTGAAAGAAGATGCAGAAATGGGCAGGCGTTATATACCAGGCGAGTGGGTCGGCGAGATTTTGCCAGAGAGCTTGACAAGAGCTACAACGACAGAAAAAGAGATTATAAAGAAATCGGTTCAGCGCTTGCTCTCACTAGCAAATCTTTATTACGAGTCTGGCGCTGCCGGGCTAGGATTTTTACCCACACGAACACGAACAGGAATAAGGGTTGCTGCTAATGTCTATAAGGAAATTGGGGTGGTAATTGAGGAAAAAGCTTACGACGTATTCTCAGGCCGAGCCTATGTCAATTTGGCAAGAAAGCTACATGTTGCATTCAGGGCGCTCATGTCTAATACAAGCAGAAGATCCTATGCTTTTCACACAGCTAGCCTGCATGTTTATTTGAAGGGCTTGCCTCATGCAAATGATTCAACCGAATAAATGTCGTAGAGAGTTTGAGTTGGTCATTATCGGAGGGGGTTGCTCAGGGCTCTCTTTGGCATTAGCGCTTTGTAGACTTGCAGACAAACCTGACCTTATTCCAAGTACTCTAATTATTGAACCTCGTCCTTGTTATACAAATGATAGGTCTTGGTGCTACTGGGAAAAGGAAGACAAGAAGAATAGCGATCTGGTCAAAAAAAAATGGCAAGCTTGGGAATTTAGTTCAAATACTATCAGCTACCGACAAGCCTCAAAACGTGGCTGGAAATATCACTATGTCCCTGCCATCACATTTTATAATAGTGCTGAGAGAAATATATCTCTTAACCAAAATCTTACGCTATTGAAAGATAGCCGCGTGGCCGATGTTAATCCCCAAGACAATCATATTGAGATTCTTATAGAAAGTTGCTCTGTTGACAATAACATTAAAACTGAAAAAGTTGCTGCAAAACAGATTGTGGATACCAGAATACCTGACAATGTTGATGTGAACTCTGCAGTTCTAAAACAAATATTTTTCGGGTTTGAAGTTGTCATGAATAAATCTCACCGATTCCCTGATGTCGCAAGAGTCATGGAAAACATGCGAGTCGATGATAAAGGATTTGTTTTTGATTACGTCTTGCCAATAGATAGCAATTCGATCCTTGTGGAATTCACTCGCTTCGCTGAGAAATCTCTTTCGCCTGAGAGTCTACGAAAAGACGCTATGGAATCACTTCACCGTGTCTGTGGAGGCTCTGGCTATAATATAGTCAGAGAGGAATACGGCATGATTCCAATGGGACTTCGAGGTAAGTTAAAGCCTAAAGACGCCCGTTGGATTCATACTGGCCTTGGTGCTGGAGCCGCCAGACCGTCCACTGGATACGCGTTCAAACGAATTCAGCATTGGGCAGATCGCTGCGCCGAGAGAATTCTTGAAGGCAGAAATGCACATGGGTTTTTGCCTGACAACCCCCTGTTGATGTGGATGGACAAGGTTTTTCTCAGAGCTATTGCTAAAAATCCAGCCATTGCTCCGCAGCTGTTTCTTTCTTTGGCGCGCAAAGTTTCACCAGAGAGTTTGTTGCGATTCCTTACTGATCAACCAACCATGAGAGATTTATTTGCTATTGTGCTGGCCCTGCCAAAGTTGGCCCTTTTTCACTCTGCACTTGCACAAATATATCACGAGATAAGAGCGATAAATTGGAGCCATGCATGACACAAAGCACCATCGCTAAACTCCCCGTACGACTCTCCTTTTGTGTAATCTCTGTGATCGCAATAGCGACTTATAATTTCTGGTTAAGAGAAAATTTTGAGGCACATCTCATCATACTTGGCTTTCTTCTTGCTTTAACCGGCCTACCTCACGGTGCGATTGACCCAGCAATCGCTAGGCAAGCTGGTTGGTGGGAAGGAGCATTCGGCCTGCTAATATTTTCTCTAGGATATTTAGCACTTTCGGTCATGGTCGTCGCTGTATGGCTAATTGTCCCCGAATTATTTTTCGTACCTATGCTTATTTTTTCCGCATGGCACTTTTCTGAAGACTGGCTTGACTATTTTGACAGATTGGCTTGCTTAGCCATTAGCTCCTCGGTGATTACACTACCGGCCTTATTCTATCCCGAGGAGCTTCTTGCAATATTTGCAGTTCTAACACCGGCGACTGGTCATATCATAGTGGATTCTATGGGGCTTGTAGCAGTGGTTAGTACATTAGCCGTATGCGCCCTCTGTCTTCGGGCTCAAAGACCAAACATAGTAGTGCTCTTAGAATTGGCGGTTTTGTTCTTTAGCGCATTTGCCTTGCCGCCTATAGCGCACTTTACTGTTTACTTTTGCGTTTTACACAGTCCAATCCACCTTGGCAGATCCCTTAAAAAGCTTGGCATAACAAAAACTTTAGTCTACGCAGTTCCTTTTACCGTACTCAGTTTTGTGCTCGGCATAATATTATTTATAAGCTTGCCAGATATTGATGTCAGCTCCCGATTCATACAGGTCATATTTGTAGGTCTGCTCGCACTGACAGTGCCTCATATGCTCCTGATAGGCCTGTTAAATCAGCAGCAAGAAAGGACAGTACAGTGACAGAGATTCTCAAGCGTAAAACAGACCATATTGAGCTGGTTCTAAAGCAGCGGTTAGGTGCTGCAGAGGAGGAAAGTCCTTGGGATCACGTAATTTTGACCCACAATGCCTTACCTGAGGAAGACTTACGGAATTTTGACCTGTCAACTGAATTTCTTGGCAGGCAGTTAAAACTTCCCTTTATTATAAGCTCGATGACTGGAGGCCCATTTAAGGCGGAGAAAATAAACGCCCATTTAGCAGAAGCTGCGCAGGAACTGGGCATAGCAATGGGCGTGGGTTCACAGCGCATAGCCCTGCTGAGTGAAGGTGACAATGGCTTGACTAACAACTTACGAAAATGGGCACCAGATATACCCCTTTACGCTAATCTAGGTGCAGCTCAACTACGTGATGATTTTTCTCAGTCGGACGTCCAAAAAGCGGTAGAGATGATTGCGGCCGACGCACTTATTATTCACTTGAACTGTCTTCAGGAATTTATTCAGAAAGACGGCGATACAAACTGGCACGGCCTCCTGAATGCCATTGAAAACGTGTGCGCTTATCTTGATGTGCCCGTGATTGCGAAGGAGGTTGGCATGGGCATCTCAGTAAGAACTGCAGGCAGGCTGGTTAATGCTGGTGTTAAGGCAATTGATGTCGCAGGAAAGGGAGGAACAAATTTCATTAAAGTTGAAGCAGAGCGCAGCAATGACTCAAGGCTTCAAGCCCTAGCTGAGATATTCAAGAACTGGGGCATTGCCACGCCTGACGCCGTTAGAGATATTCGTGCAGATTTACCCGACATTCCAGTGATCGCCTCTGGCGGAATTCGTCACGGCCTAGACGCGGCGAAAGCCATTAAGCTGGGCGCAAATGTTGTCGCCCAGGCCGGCCCCGTGCTTAGGGCTGCAACCGAATCAACCCAACTGGTGCTTGATCATTTCGAGTTCATGGAGTCCGGACTGAGAATTGGCTTGGCCTGTTCCGAGTAGAAAAATGCTTCTACATCTTTGAGTTAAGAAGAATTTTAGGAATACTATTTTGCCAGTTAGTTCAAAACTAGGCACCAATATTGGTTAAATTATCATAGAAATGCTCTAGTTTTTTTGGCAAGAAAAAATCTGCAGAAAGAGATGATTAGAGTGGATTTTTTCTCAAAAGGTTTGCAATTCAACCTTTAATATTTATCACCGGATGTTAGCTGTTTTTATTTATCAAAAAAAAGCCGGCAACAATATCATCACTTGTAACATTAATTTTCATGGCTTTCATTAATGAAGTTTGGATGAAAAAGGCAGTATCCCTTGCCTCTGAAGCTGCCAGTTATGGCGAAGTGCCCGTAGGGGCTATTATTGTTAGGAATGACAAAATTATCGGGCGAGGGTCCAACCGACCGATTACATCCAAAGATCCAACCGCCCATGCCGAGATCGTAGCCATTCGTGATGCTGCACTTAAAGAGGGCAACTACAGGCTTCCTGGAACTACTTTATATGTGACCATTGAGCCCTGCACCATGTGTGTCGGAGCTATGATTCATGCTCGAATAGATCATGTGGTTTTTGGGGCACGGGAACCTAGAGCAGGGGCACTGATCAGTAACCTGCAGCTCGATAAACAGGCCTTTTATAACCATCATCTGAAATTTACAGAGGGCATCCTAAGCGAGGAATGTAGACGGCTTATGTCCGATTTTTTCAATGCCCGTCGTTCTGGCTGAGCCCTAGCATCTGCACAAAAATGGCGCACCAAATGGGTGCGCAGCGCCTCAACACCGCACTGTAAGGTAGCGATAAAGGCTATCCCCGCAGTGTCACAACCTATAAACTTTTCAACATATATTAATATTTCCTATAAAAATCAATGAGATAGATTTATTGGCAAGGTCCTTGCTAATAGATGGCAAGGAAATAACAGCTTTCCTGGCTAAATCAATTGAATAGTCTTGCAAGAGACACACTAGGAGAATCAAATATGAAAGAATCGCTGATAACGACTTTTAAAAAACCTCTGGCTGTATCAGCTCTAACCATGGCTGCAGCCACAGTTTCTGTACCTACTTATGCGGAGCTGTCTGGTAACGTAAGCGTTACAAACAACTACATTTGGCGAGGTCTAACCCAATCAATCAACGAATCAGCCGTTCAGGGTGGTATTGATTACGCAGATGAGTCTGGTTTCTACATCGGTACCTGGGCGTCAAATGTTTCTTATGATTCAGACGATGCTTATTCTTATGAGCATGACATCTACTTTGGTTTCTCTGGTGAGGCTGAAGGTTTCAGTTATGACGTTGGGTATCTGTATTATAACTATGACTCGAACGCAGGTTATGACTTTGGTGAAATCTACGGATCCATTGGACTTGGTAATTTAGGCCTTACCCTTTACTTGCTGACTAACGCTGAGCCTGATGAAGGCCCGGGTGAGGACTTTGGTTTCGCTGAGGCCTCTTACTTCTCTGTGGACTATACTATCCCTCTGGAAAGCGGTGCAGAACTTGGTTTACACGCTGGTTTTCACGAAGGTGACTTCGCCTATTCATTTAATGGCGTGACCGAAGACTACATGGACTTCAACGTCAGCATTGCTAAAGATGGTTTCACCGCAATGGTAACCTTCACTGATCTGGATTCAGACGGTGACGGTGATGGCTTTGAAGATTATGCTAATATGCCAGCTCGTGACAACGACGAGGTTAAATTTGTAGTGTCTTACGGAATTGACTTCGAACTGTAAGTTTTTGCTCCTAGAAATTTCGAGCATAAAAAAACCGGTACTAAAAAGTACCGGTTTTTTTTCGTCTGTAATTTCTATTAGGCTGGCTGTACGACATCCATTTTTGGAGTGCCAAGCGCTTTCAAGGCCGCTTCAAGCGCTTCCTCGCGAGTCTTGAAGTGGTCAGTCTTATCTAGGTGCTTGTCAGCTTCTAGTGCGCTCAATGTCGCTTCGACATCCTCATTCATCGTGCAAAGGAAAATATTGCGACCTGACTGCTTAGCATCACGGGCAACTGTTTCCACTGCCAGAGCTGCCGAGACGTCCAGCCTTGGCACTCGCTCGAAATCCATGATGATGGCATGTGCGCCGCCTTCAAGCTGCGAACGGGCATGGTGACCAAGGTCAGCCGCCGCTCCAAAACTCAGTGGTCCGCCGAAATCGAATACCTGCACCTTGTCACCTAAAATATCAAGAATTTCAATTTCACGGCTGCTGGCGCTGTGCCTAACAGAGTGAACATCGCGCAGAATTTCCATTTGGTCGTTGGCAACTTGTTTCACAAATGCGAGAGATGCCAAGACCACTCCAACACCGACCGCGGTAATTAGATCAACAAAAATTGTGAGTATGACTACAATTGCCATCAGAGCAAGATCCCAGCGCGGGCCGCGATGGGCGTTCTTAATATAACTCCAGTCAATGATATCAAGGCCTACCTTGACCAGAATGCCCGCTAACACTGAGTTAGGTATGTAGCTAGCATAAGGGCCAAGGCCTAGAACGATAGCCAGCAGTAAAAGTGCATGCAGCATTCCGGAGATTCGTGTTTTACCCCCTGTGCGTATGTTTACGACCGTGCGCATGGTCGCGCCGGCGCCAGGTGCTCCACCAAACATACCAGCAAAGAGATTTCCTATTCCTTGGCCTACAAGTTCTTTGTTTGAGTTGTGACGAGTCCTGGTCATGTTGTCAGCTACCAGAGAGGTAAGGAGGCTGTCGATTGAGCCCAAAAGTGCAAGCACGAAGGCAGCTTCCGCAACAATAAAAAGGGAAACAGAGTCAATAGTTGGCATGCGGAAGGTTGGTAATCCTGATGGGATGTCGCCCAAGATAGGCGCGCCGCCAACGATAAGGCTCAATAAGGTTCCGATTATCAGGGCGGCTAAAGCTCCTGGAACATATTTACCCAATGCGGCAGGCCATTTAAGTGCGATGACGAGTGAAAGTATTCCTATCAGAAGCGCAATTGGGTTAGCACTCTGTACAGCCGTTGGTGTGTAGAAAAGGGCATCAAGAGTTCCGGCAGGCGCATCATGACCCAGCATTGGGCTTATCTGAAGGATAATAATGATTCCACCGATGCCGCTCATGAATCCGCTAATTACTGGATAGGGGACAAGACGAATTAATTCACCTAACTTGAACACGCCCAAAACAATCTGAAACAGGCCGGCAAGCATAATGGCAGTAAAAATAAGGCTGGTATTTCCCATTAGGTCGGGATGGGCGGCTATGCTGGCAGCAAGACCGGCAGCTACAACAGTCATTGGGCCGGTTGGGCCTGATATCTGGGATTCAGTTCCCCCAAAGAGGGCTGCAAAAAAGCCCACGAAAATTGCGCCGTACATACCCGCGATGGGACCCAGGCCAGACGCCACACCCATGGCAAGTGCAAGGGGCAGGGCGACCACCCCTGCAGTGATACCACCATATATATCGCCGCGCAGGTTACTCGTATCTAGTTTTATCATTGCATTCTGACTCCATTTTCATTTATTTCATTTGCCGCGCAGGCAGCGTTGAATGGGGACTCCTCTACGGCTCTTAATGCTTCTCTTTCACGCACTCTTCAAATATTTATCTTCGACAGGGATGAATTTTCCCTGAGCATCATCATAAGCTGTGACTTCACCGTTCTCGATGTCGTAGACCCAGCCATGAACAGCAATCTCGTTGACTGCAAGCTTGGCTGCTACGCTAGGATGGGTCTGGAGATGGCTCATCTGCAGGAGAACATTTTCCTGAATCATCTCTAGGATATGTTCTGTGCCTAGTTGACCATGACGGGCCTCGCACCTGGCGGATGCAGCAGCGCTGTGTTGCAGCCATTCAGAAACGTGGGGCAGCGTCTTGACGGAATCGGGATTCATGGCACCTTTCATCGCTCCGCAGTCTGTGTGTCCACAGATGATGATGTCCTCGACACCCAGCACCTGTACACCATATTCGATGGTAGCCGTATTACCTCCGGCTTCTTTCACATGTGGAGGGACGATGTTACCGGCATTACGAATGATGAAGAGATCTCCGGGTTCTGTATGAGTGATCAGGTTCGGATCGATTCTGGAGTCAGAACAGGTGATGAAAAGCACCTCCGGAGACTGTCCGGTGGCTAGAGTCTTGAAGAGTTCACGACGTTCTTCGAAGCCTTTTTCCTTGAACTTGGCGATACCCTTGATAACTTTATCCATAACTCTTGTTTCCTCAATTTTGTTTTGCGCTAATTACATGATAAGTAAAAAGAATGGAGCACTTAGTTTGGCATTTATGTCTTTCAAAAGCGCTGAACTAAGGCTTAGGGACGGCAATATAGTGAAATAAATTGTTGTAATAAATATGAAAAGCGATAGGAATTAGCTTTCACTTTTCTGTTCCCTTTGCTAAATTACTAACACTATGAAAGATCTTAGTATTTCGCTGAAACAATTACGCTATTACCTAGTCACAGCGCGTCATGAGAGCCTGCGCCAGGCGGCTAGAGAGCTCAAGATCAGCCAGCCCTCCCTGAGTGCCCAAATGCAAAAGCTGGAGGACGGTCTGGGCGTTGAGCTATTCGAGCGTAGTAGGGGTGGGGTCACTCTGACACCATTCGGTCGGGAACTGATCAAACTGGCTCAGCAAGCCGTAAATGCCGCAGAGGCCATCGTCGATGCAGCGAACTTTGCTACTAAGGGCCCATCCGGTACCTTTAGGTTGGGTGCCAGCCCGACGATCGGTCCCTACGCATTGCCCTGGATACTGCCGGAAGTGCACAAAGAATTTACTTCCGTCAAATTCTTCGTTCGAGAAGAGGTGCCTGACAGCCTTGCAGAGGGTCTGTATAGCGGTCGTTATGATCTGATCCTGACGACACTGCCCTTGAAAGAACAGGGCATCACCATCATGCCGCTTTTTAGGGAGCCACTGTACCTAGTCATGAACAAGAGCCATCCGCTGGCAACTCATCGGGTGGTCGATGGCGATCAGCTGGAGGGAGTGGAAATTCTGACCCTCGAAGAGCATCACCTGCTGTTCCGGCAGGTGGAAGATCTGTGTAAACAGTTCAAGGCGGAGCTCTTACGTGACTACGAAGGCACCAGTCTCGATTCCATCAGGCAGATGGTCTACATGGAGATGGGGGTGGCTTTCCTACCTTCTCTTTATATCAGGTCAGAAATTCTGGACAGGGATGAGCTAAGTGTCCACAGCATCACCGGTGAGAAGATCGAGCGCATGCATGCCCTGGTCTGGCGTGATTCATCACCATTGAGAGGTTTCTATCGGGAACTGGGTGGCTTCATTCAGGGTGAGATCGAAAGGCAGTTCGGCGGGGATGTCGGCATCCTCTAGACAGAACGACCTGGTGTCAAAGGCTGTCAAAGGTGGTAAGGCATCCTGGAAAGACAGTTAAAAAAAAGGCCCCTGGGGGCAGGGGCCTATATAAAGTAATAGAGACTTGGGGGGTCTCAAGGGGGAAATAACGGTCGCTATCACAAAAGGGGGAGAAGTAATATTGTCCGTTGTCTCATACTATGCAGAGAGTGTGCCAACTTGGCAGATTTTATTTAACTAACTGAAAATATTAAATATTTCTGCTTTTTGGGAAAAATTCTCTTATAAAGGCCCTGACGATGACCTAACTTAGAGCACGCTTTTGGTGCACTAAAGGATAGAAAGCCCAAACTGGTGCTTATCCTGCTTTTAACGTACAAAAACCACCCAGCTTCAGCGTAAAAGGCGCCTCTGCTTATTCATGTAGGTGACCATTTCCAGTAGAATACAGAACTTGTTTTAACTCGGTCGCCCAGGATTTTCAGCAAGCGATGCTAACCCTACGTGGAGCTACAGCTCTCTCTGCTTTTTCCAGCCAGAAACTGCTCCAGACAATCCAGACTGCCCATCCTGCCATCAAGGCTGTTCATACTTATTTTTATCATTTCGTCGACGTGTCGGAAGATTTCTCTGCACAGGAATTGGCAATTCTAGAAAGGCTTCTGACCTACGGTCCTCGCCAGGATGATGCCTTTGATCCTGCAGCCGGTGACTTTTACCTTGTAACACCAAGGACTGGGACTATTTCACCCTGGTCCAGCAAGGCCACTGATATCGCCTGGAACTGTGGACTCAGCAAATTAAAAAGGGTAGAACGTGGCACCGCCTACCTGGTGGAAGCTGATGCTGATTACGACCGCAATGGGCTCAAGGCGTTGCTGCATGATCGCATGACTCAGGCCGTGATGGCCTCAACCGATGAAGCCTCTGTGTTGTTCGAACAGACCAATCCCTCTGCCATGAATAACGTGGACATTCTTGGCGGCGGAAGACTCGCCCTTGAGGAAGCGAACAGCAGAATGGGCCTAGCACTGGCCGATGATGAAATTGATTACCTCGTTAAAAGTTTTTCAGGCCTGGGCAGAAACCCTAATGATATTGAGCTGATGATGTTTGCCCAGGCAAACTCTGAACACTGTCGACACAAGATCTTTAATGCAACCTGGACCATTGATGGACAGGATCAGGATCACTCCCTATTCGCGATGATCCGTAATACGCATGAAAACAACAACAAGGGCATTCTCTCTGCCTACAAGGACAATGCGGCCGTGTTTGAAGGCTTCAAGGCCGGGCGTTTTTTCCCCGATCCTCAGACTCGCCAGTTCACCTATCATGAGGAGGATGTTCACATTCTCTGTAAGGTCGAAACCCACAATCATCCTACCGCTATAGCTCCATACCCGGGGGCATCTACCGGTTCCGGCGGAGAAATCCGCGATGAAGGGGCAACTGGTATTGGCGGTAAGCCTAAGGCTGGTCTCACTGGTTTCAGTGTTTCCAACTTGAAAATTCCCGGCTTTGTACAGCCATGGGAAGCCGATTACGGCAAACCCGGCCATATCGTCTCAGCACTGGACATCATGATCGAGGGGCCTATTGGGGGTGCTGCCTTCAACAACGAATACGGTAGGCCAAATCTCTGCGGCTATTTCCGCACCTTCGAGGAAGAGGCGCCGGACGGTGTGCGCGGCTATCACAAGCCGATAATGATTGCCGGGGGAGTCGGCAACATCCGTGCAGGACACGTGCAGAAGCAGGATATTCCTGTCGGGGCGAAACTGGTGGTGCTCGGTGGCCCGGCTATGCTCATTGGTCTTGGCGGCGGGGCTGCTTCATCAATGGCATCGGGCGCCAGCAGTGAGGATCTTGACTTTGCCTCTGTGCAGCGTGACAACGCCGAGATGGAACGCCGCTGCCAGGAAGTTATTGACCAGTGCTGGGGTCTCGGCGAGAAAAACCCGATTAGTTTTATTCACGATGTTGGTGCCGGCGGGCTTTCGAATGCCCTTCCGGAACTGGTGAAGGACGGCGAGCGGGGCGGCAAATTCAGGCTGCGTGATATTCCCAACGCAGAACACGGCATGTCTCCTATGGAAATCTGGTGCAACGAGGCCCAGGAAAGATACGTGATAGCAATTCCGGAAGGCCGTCTTGGGGATTTTGCCGCCATCTGTCAAAGAGAGCGTTGCCCATTTGCCGTGGTAGGCGAAGCGACAGAAGCTTTGCACCTGGAACTGAAAGATTCACACTTTGGAAACGCCCCCATTGATCTGCCCATGTCAGTGCTTTTTGGTAAACCACCAAGAATGCATCGTGATGTGGCTTCAGTAAAACAGGCATTCACAGATTTTGAGCTAGGCGGCATTGATGCCAACGATGCAGCAGAGCGTGTGTTGCAGCTACCGACAGTAGCAAGCAAGAGCTTTCTGATTACGATAGGCGACCGCTGTATCACTGGCCTGGTGGCGCGAGAACAAATGGTTGGGCCTTGGCAGGTGCCGGTAGCCGATGCCGCTGTTACGGCGCTCACTTACGACAGTTACCACGGCGAAGCCATGGCGATGGGTGAGCGCACGCCAAGCGCTCTGATTAACGCGCCGGCCTCGGGGCGGATGGCCGTAGCCGAGTCCATCACCAATATAGCTAGTACCCGCATCCATAAAATCAGTGACATCCGCCTTTCCGCGAACTGGATGGCGCCGGCGGGTTATCCCGGCGAGGATGCCAATCTGTATGAAACGGTAAAAGCCGTTGGTATGGAATTCTGTCCTGAACTTGGCATCACCATACCCGTTGGCAAGGACTCCATGTCCATGCGCACAGTCTGGGAGGATCAGGGGAAGGAAAAAAGCGTAACCGCACCCTTGTCCTTGATTATTTCCGCGTTTGCACCGGTCAGTGATATTCGCAAAACAGCGACACCACAGCTGCGTCTTGATGAAGGCGACTCCCGCCTTATACTGCTTGATCTAGGCCTTGGCTCCAACCGTCTGGGTGGGTCGGCACTGGCGCAGGTCTACAAGGCGCTGGGCAGTGAAGTCCCTGATGTACACAGTTCCTCTGATCTGAAGGCCTTCTTCGGTTTTATTCAGGAGTGCTTAGAGGAAGATCTGCTGTTGGCCTACCACGACCGCTCCGATGGCGGTGTCTTTACCACCCTGGTCGAGATGGCATTCGCGGGTCACTGCGGCCTGGATATTCATCTGGATGATGCCAGCAGCCAGGGCCATGCACTCGACACCCTGTTCAATGAGGAACTCGGTGCAGTCATCCAGGTCAGTGAAGACAATATCAGCAGGGTAAAAGAAATTGCGGATGAAGCCGGTTTACTCGATATCTGTTGCGGCATTGGCAGGCCGGTACCTGAAGATACGGTGCGTTTTACACTTGCCGGCAACGTGGTGCTGGAGAATACGCGCACACATTTTCAGCGGCTCTGGTCAGAAACCAGTTACCAGATCCAGCGTATCCGTGATAACTCCGAATGTGCTGATGAAGAATTCGACAGTATTCTCGAAGCCGATAATCCTGGCTTACAGTCCAAGCTGACCTATGCTTCTGATGAAGACATCAGTCATCCTTTTATTGCCCTTGGCGAACGTCCGCGTATCGCCATTCTCAGAGAGCAGGGTGTTAACTCTCAAATGGAAATGGCCGCGGCTTTTGATCGGGCCGGTTTTGATAGTATCGACGTTCACATGAGTGACATCATCAGCGGCAATGTCTCACTGGATAACTTCAATGCTCTGGCAGCCTGTGGCGGATTTTCTTACGGGGATGTACTTGGTGCCGGCGAAGGCTGGGCCAAGTCAATTTTATTCAACGAAAGGGCAAGAAAAGAATTCGAACAATTTTTCTGTCGTGGCGAGACGCTGGCGCTAGGTGTTTGCAATGGCTGTCAGATGATGTCCAACCTGCATGAACTGATTCCCGGAACCGATCACTGGCCGCGGTTTGTGCGCAACCGCTCAGAGCAGTTTGAAGGCAGAACAGTGCTGGTAAAAGTGGCCGATTCCAATTCAGTATTCTTCAGGGATATGACCGCTTCTGTCTTTCCTATTGCCTGTGCCCATGGTGAGGGCAGGGCCGAGTTTGCGTCCAGAAAAGCTGAAGCGGCTGCACTTGCTAGCGGTACCGTGGCCCTGCAGTTTATCGATAACTTCGAAAATATAGCTTCAAGATACCCGGCCAACCCGAATGGCTCTCCAGAAGGCATCACGGGCATTTGCAGTCAAGATGGGCGTTTCACCATTATGATGCCGCACCCAGAAAGGGTCTTCCGTGCAGTCGCTAACGCCTGGCAGAGTGATGAGTGGGGGGAAGACGGCCCGACCATGCGCATGTTCCGAAATGCGCGCCTCTGGCTGAACTGATTACTTATTTGCTGCTGGCGTTAAGACTAGCAGCAATAGAGCTTCAGTTGAGCGCGGCAAGCCCTACTGTCGAGTAGTCCTGCTAATGAAAGTCTCGGCCTTTTGAAAAATCCGCGCTTTTCTTTTCCGATCTAGTTTGTCCAGCAATTTAACCATCATGCTCATGCGGTAGTTTTTGCCGAAAAAGTCGCGGTGTTTTTCAATGAAGCGCCAGTATAGGCCGTCTAGAATATCGTCCCAGCTGTCTTTCTTATAGTGACTCATCTTGCGGATGTAATTAGAACCGGCTATGTAAGGTTTCGTGGCAAATATACCGCCATCACTGAACTGCGACATACCATAGACATTGGGCCCCATGACCCAGTCGCTAGAATCAACAAACATTTCCATGAACCAGCCATGGACTTCCTTTGGGGCGATCTCACAGAGCAGCATGATATTGGAAATGATCATCAGCCTTTCTATGTGATGACAATAACCATAGGACAGGGCTTTCCTTATGGCATCATCAAGCGGTGGAATACCAGTCTCACCCGTATACCAGGCTTCCCCTAGCTTGTTCTGGTGTGAGAAAAAATTGGCCTCGCTCTGGATTTCAGAATATTCCTGGTAAATGCCCCTGATGAATTCGCGCCAACCAATGACTTGGCGAATAAAACCTTCCTTTGAATTTAAAGGGGCCTCAGCCTCGAGTGCCTTTTCAATGATTTCTTCGGGTGTAATAAAACCGATATTCAGGTATGGGCTCAATACCGAGTGGTAGAGGAAGGGGTCCCGGTCATCAATGGCGTCCTCATAAACTCCGAAGTTTTCAAACTTGTTGGCAAAGAAGTAATTCAGCGCATCAAGTGCGCCTTTCCTGTCTACTTCCAGCCAGAAATTATTGCTTGATCCAGGATGGTCTGGAAAATACCTGTCAACAAGCGCTATAACATTCCTAGTATTCTGGTCATCTTTGCTTTTTAGCGGCGTTTGAATGACATTGAACTTCTTCGGGATTTTTTTTCGGTTCTCCGCATCAAAGCTGTATTTGCCGCCGATTGGTGTATTTTCCTTTGTCATCAGGATGCCATGGTCTTGTCGAATACCTTCATAGAAGCTTTTCATAAAAGGTTTCTTTACCCGCTGCTTGTACTCACGGAAAGCATCTCTTGTTACCAGGAACATCGGAGAGGGGGCTATGGATAATTTAATGCCAAGGTCCTGACAGAATTCTTCAAGGGCCTTTTCGAAGAACTTATCTTCTATCTCAAAGCACTGTAATGCTGATACGCATTTTTCATCTATGGTTTGTCTGAGCCGTCTGAAAAAACTAACATCAGGATCCAGCTCGAAGTAGTGAACTGTTTTACCAGGATTTGATGAAAGGGTGTCACGATAATTTCTCATTGCCGCCAGAAAAAAAATGAGCTTGTGCTTGTGGTAACGGAAGTGTGTACAGAGGCCAAGATCCTCGCACATGAAAATATGTTCAGCGTCCTGGTAAAAGTGGACAGGAAATAGCTGGCTGCCAAGAATAAGCTGGAGTTTCAAAGGCCTGTTGTATCCGCGAGAGTAATTTTAAGAATCTACTTCGAATATACGGATAAAGCAGCGGATTTGATTGCTATAGCGAACGTGAGCTTAAAGGCTTTAAGCTACTTGTAAATAGGTTTGCCGGATTGTGCGTCAATGCTGAACTAGTCAAAACTCTCTTGGCTAGTGTATTGGTTCATTAATACACATATACAGTTATGAGCATTTTTTATCTCGCTTTTTTTTGCCAAGGATTATTTGTTAAGCTAACCCTATGTATAAATTGAATATTTTCGTTCCTGGCAGCCATCTGAAAATTGTGAAAGCCGCACTTTTTGAAGCGGGAGCCGGTAAAATCGGTGACTATGACAGCTGTTGCTGGCAGACGCTCGGGACAGGACAGTTTCGTGCCCTGGAAGGCAGCAATCCCCATATCGGTAATCAAGGGGCTGTAGAACAGGTCGAAGAATACAAGGTTGAACTGGTATGCGAGGATGCCCTTATCAAGGAAATCATTGCGGCACTGAAAGCCAGTCACCCCTACGAGGAACCGGCCTATGATGTTTTCAGGCTAGAAGATTTTTAGTTACTCCCCATCGCGTTTGGCTTTATAGTTAACCTTTGGTCACAATTTATTATTACCATATTCGTGAAATTTATTTTTCTTTTCTTTCTCGCCGTATCTGCCGCGGTAACTGCACAGCCGCAAGAGCCGAGAAATCCTGAGGCCGAATTTCACATGGCACGCATGGTTTACTCGGATGGGGGAGCCGGAGGGCGCGGGCGCTGGGGGTTCAGGCGTGGCTGGTGGGCAATTGATTATCCCTCGGCGGAGTATCATTTCACGCGCGGAGTGCGTCGATTGTCCAATATCAATGTCGCTGAAGACAGCCAGCACGTCCAAATTACGGATGATGATCTGTACGACTATCCTTGGCTGTTTGCTCAGCAGGTAGGGCAGGGAGTCTGGTCGCCTACAGTAGAAGAAGCCATTCGCCTCAGGGAATACCTCATGCGTGGCGGGTTTCTGGTCATCGATGATTTTCATGGCACCTACCAGTGGTCTGTCGTCGTTGCCGCGTTGCAAAAAGTATTGCCGGGGTATCCGATTGTGGACCTGACCCCTGATGACGGCATTTTCCATGCCCTTTACGACCTTGACCAACTCACCCAGATACCGGGGGAAAGACACCTTTATTATTGCGGCGCCAGCGAGGCTGGCCTGGAAGGACCGCAAAAATGGTCAGGTATCTATGATGATGAGGGCAGGCTGATCGTGGCGATCAATTTCAACATGGACATGGGAGATGCCTGGGAGCACGCCGACGACCCCTGCTACCCGGAACCAATGACCGCGCTGGCGTACCGGTTTGGTCTTAATTATGTCATCTACGCCATGACGCATTGAATGGAGTAATTACGTTTGCATTTTCTTTTTGTCTTGGCCATGCACCGCTAATAACGTTTTTTTGGATGATTCGAGGCTTAATTACCGCTGAAATTGTCATATCTTTGCCATTTAAATTTCCTTGTATATCAAAACCTTGTACATTAACCTAAGCGCGTGAAGTCGGCCCAAATAACTTCTTTCATGATTGCAGCAATAAAATTGGGTTTTAAGCCCATCATATGGTTTTTATTGCTTTTTTCTCCGCTTTGTTTGACCGCGGCCAGCGCCGATTTTCCTGTTCCGGACAATATTCGTCCTGCCATCAATTTCTGGACCAAAGTGTATACCGAGGTGGATACCCAGAGTGGGTTCCTGCATGATCCCGAGGACCTTTCCATTGTCTACCAGAAACTTGATCGCGACCGCGAGCTTATAAATTCCACCAGAGACAAGATACGCGAAGAGTTACTCGTGCTGGCTTCAGGCAAAAGATCAGGCCTGACACCATCACAGCAGCGTCTCCTGGATCTGTGGGGAGACGACACGCCAAACGACAGGCTGGCAACAGCCGCGAATAATATTCGCTGGCAGCTTGGTCAGTCCGATCGATTTATTGCGGGTATCAAGCGCTCGGGGGCTTACCGCAACCATATCGAAAACGTGATTCGGTCAAAAGACATGCCAATAGAGCTGGCCATTCTTCCTCACGTGGAGTCTTCCTATCACCCCGGCGCCTACTCAAGTGCTGCTGCCACGGGAATGTGGCAATTTGTTCGCTCAACGGCACAGCGCTTCATGCGGGTAGACTATGTCGTGGATCAGCGCTTGGATCCCTATGCGGCTTCTAATGGCGCCATGGAATTACTGGAATACAATTACAATGCGCTTGGTAGCTGGCCGTTAGCATTAACCGCCTATAACCATGGCGCTAATGGTATTGCTCGCGCCATTAGGGATGTTGGTTCGACCGATATCGGCAGAATTATTGCCGATTACAAAGGGCCCCGGTTTGGATTCGCTTCCCGCAATTTTTACCCCCAATTCCTGGCAGCACTTCATGTAGATCAGAATGCGCAGGAATATTTTGGTCTAATTCTGAAAGACAGGGAGCCGGATTTTCAAACAGTTGAATTGGATGCTTTCATTGATGCTGAGATTCTCGCGGAAACCCTCGGAGTCAGTGTTAATTCGCTTCAGCGCGACAATCCTGCACTGCAACCCTCAGTATGGTCAGGTACCAAGCGTATACCTAAGGGATATGAATTAAAGCTTGATCGCTACGTTTTCAATGACAGCCTGCTTGATGGAATTAATGCGATTCCGGCCTCAATGCTCTTCGGTGAGCAGATTCCTGATATGAGCTACACCGTAAGGCGTGGCGACAGTCTGTCGGTGATTGCGGAAAGATACGACACGTCTGTGTCCGAGCTTGTTGCCATTAACCAGCTGCGTGACAGAAACCGGATCCGTGTTGGCCAAACACTGCTGCTGCCACAGCCCGATGGGTCCGTACCGACACTCGTGGTCAGCAACCAGGGGCCACAGCCAATACCTGCAACCGGTCGCTACGAGGTGAGACGAGGCGATACTGTATCTTTTATTGCTAAGCGTTTTAGTGTTCCGATAGAAACGGTGCTTTCGCTTAACGGCATCAGTGAGAGTAGCACAATCTATCCAGGCCAAGTTCTACAGTTACGGGAATCCTCAGAGGATACGCTAGTCGCTTCAGCGGAAAATGTGTCTGGCGATTTCGAAGTTTCCATAGAACAGCCAGTACTTATTATTAATGAAGATGAGGAACTAGAGCTTGGAGATACTTCGTCACTTTTTGTAAACAGAGCAGTGGTCGTTGATTCAAGTGCTGCAGCCGTTGAGCCTGACAGTCAGGAAGATGCCCAGCAGCTGCTAGTCGACCTGGAATCTGATCCCTCTGACTATACTGTGCTTGCCGATAACACCATTGAAATACAAGCTGCTGAGACTCTAGGGCATTACGCCGATTGGCTTGGTATAAGGGCCTGGGATATTCGCCGGCTCAACGATATGGTTTACCGTCAACCCGTGATAATTGGTGAGCGGCTGAAGATGGATTTCAGCAAAATTGATATTAAAACCTTTGAGCAGCAGCGTCGGCAATTTCATCGTGACCTGCAGGCATCCTATTTCCAAAACTGGCGGATTATAGAAACTGAGCAGCACAGTATTCGTCGGGGGGACTTTCTGGTGAATCTGGCCAGGGAGCGGTCGGTACCTATGTGGCTTTTTCGCCAGTACAACCCGGAAGTCGATGCAGGCCGCATCCAGATTGGTCAGGTTGTTGTCTTTCCCATCGTTAAGCGCGTTGAAATCTGAAGTAGATGTGAACTCACTGGAGCTAATATCAGGGAGGTATCGACCTATATATGCTCCGGCACATGGATTTTACTGGTTAACCTGATCTATGAAGATTAGCCATGTGAACGAGCCCCTGCCCGGTAAAGGCAGGGCGTCAATGCTTGCCTACTTGAGTTGGAAAATTCCCTTGTGATCTACATGGTTCTGCCATTTGGCACATTGGTCTCCAGATAGATTAGCAATCACGGAGCTTGGCGTGGTCAGGCGGCCACTTCCTTCCAGACAAAAAGCCTGATCGCCAATACCAGCGCGACTACAGTCCAGAGAGCGATACCGATAACATCCGGGATGAGCTCAACGATATCGGCGCCGTTTATGGCGACCTCTCTGAGCCCGCCTGACACAAAACTTAAGGGCAGGAGTTTGGCGACAGGTTGGGCCAGTGCCGGTAGAGCGTCAATGGGAAAGAATATGCCTGATAGTATCATCTGTGGAAAGGTGACCAGATTGCCAATCGCAATAATTGCCTGCTGGGTTTTGGCAAGGCTGCCAAGGCAGAAGCCAATAGATAGGAAAATGACGCTACCAAAAAAGATAAATAGGTAGAGAGTTAGAAAGCTGCCGACAAAGATCACATCAAATAGGAAAATAGCAGCTAGAAGTAAACCGGTCAGTTGTATCAGGCAGATAGTCAGCCTCGATAGGACCAGCCCGCCAATAAAATCCCTGGGCTCGATTGGAGTGACAAAAAGGCGCTTGAGGATCCCTTTGCGGCGGTATTCAACAATATTGAAACCGCTGCCGGCGAGGCCAATGTTCATGATGCTGAATGCCAGCAGGCCTGGTACTACGAAATCGAGATAACGCTGTGTGCGTGACTGGACGTCCTCGATGTTCAGAGAAAATAGCGGCTCGGTATTACGCAGGTTGCGCTCAACATCGACCAGGGCCTGTTCGAGTACAGGCAAAACGATGCTGGCCTGGCGCACCTCGGCGGCATCGATCAGTACCTGGAGCTCGGCAGGACTTCCTGTATCCTGGAAATTGTTTGGCAATATCAGCACAACCACTTTTTCACCTGCAATTAATTGCTCCCGCAGGCTTTCCTCGTCGCCCACTGTAATGTTGAATAATAGTGTATTTTCTAGGGAGGCAATGAAGTTGGTCGACAGATTGTTTTCAGCGTTGTTGATGATACCCATCTCAATTGGATCGGGTTCGCCGCCACTGGCAAGACTGATGATGAACATGAACATCAACGGGAAAAACAGGGAAAAGAAGATGGCCTGGCGATCACGGGAATGTATCTTCAGCATGACCTTGGCAAATTTAAGAATTTTGTTTAGACGGCCCATAATCCCTGTTCCTTTTATTCTCTGAGTTCATGACCGGTCAAAGTAAGAAAAACATCTTCTAGGTTGCCGTGTAGAGGCGCCTGAGGCGGCTCCGGTGCATGCTCAAGTATAAGTTCTTGGGGTTCTCCCTCTGCAATAATTTTTCCGTGATCCATAATGGCTAGGCGGTCACAGAGAAACTCTGCCTCTTCCATATTGTGCGTGGTTAATACGATGGTCATGCCGCTGGAATTCAATTCTTTTACCAGGTCCCACAGGTTGCGTTTAGCCTGTGGGTCGAGCCCGGTGGTTGGTTCGTCCAGAAATAGCACCTTGGGATTGTTCACCAGGGCACAGGCGATTGAAAAACGCTGCTTCTGGCCGCCGGAGAGGTTGGACGGTTTAGCGAGAGCTTTTTCCCTAAGGTTTACCTTGGCAAGTAGTTTATGTGGGTCATCATCGCGGCCGTAAAGATTGCTGAATAGAGTCAGGAGCTCAACGAGGGAGAGGTGGTCGAAGTATTCATTAGCCTGCAGCTGAACCCCTATGATCTGCTTAACCTCATAAGGGCTTCGAGTAACATCGATGCCATCCACACTGGCAGAGCCGTCGTCGATGTCGGTGAGGCCTTCTACCATCTCCAGAGTGGTTGTCTTGCCAGCGCCGTTTGGACCAAGTATGCCGTAAATCTGGCCAGCCTCAATCGTCAGTGAAACGCCGTTGACGGCATAGAAAGAATCCTTTTTGTTATCCGGCCTGGGATATTTTTTCACCAATTTATTTAATTTGACTACGGACATAATTTTTCCCTTCAGCGGAGCACAGCAATGATAACCCTTGTACTAGCCGCGTCTACCATTGACTGCCGTATCCAATTCATTTGAAGCACTAAAGAACAATTGGGTTGAGGAGTTTTATGTTCGTGACAATTTGCCAAATCTTAAGCAGAAAATTATGGACAGGTTTAAGGCAATTCTATTCGTAGCAAACAGCGTGCAGGATGAAGAGTCTCACTAAAACAGGCGAAATTTGGTTCCCCGCTAAAAATCTTGTGAATTTGAGTTTTTAGTAGTAAAAGTTGAGTAAGCCAGCTACTGTATCGCCGACGGATTAAAAAAGTCGACAGGTGCTTCCATGACGCAGTTATCATCTGCCATGCAGGCTTCCTGAATCAGACTAGCGGTTTCAAAGAGGGGCTCGGGAGGAGGCTGCAGAAATCCCCCGGTATATCGTCCCATGGCGAGGTCAAAGGGTGTTCGGCCTGAGGCATCCATAACCTGCTGAGCAGCGCCCTGGTCTATAAGAAATCTAAGAATCTTATTCCAGCCTACTTTAGCAGCGGCATGCAGTGCCGTCTGGCCGTCAGCAAAAACCGGGCTTCTGCCGTTACCTCTTTCGAAGCCTACGCTTCGGTCATCACCTGGGCTTGTAATTTGCGGACGTATGGAAGGGTCGCCGGTGAGGGCATTAATGTCGGCGCCGGCATCAAGTAAAAGTTTAATTGTCTCGATACTTTCTTCCTCTGTCTTGAAACGGCCGCGGGTAGGATCGGCGGGCCACTGTATACCTGACACAACTAGCAGCGGTGTGTGACCCATAGAGTTAGGCAGGTCAACCAGTGCGCCATGTTCCAGCAGAAGTTTTACTGATTCATTGTCTGCAGAACGCGCTGCTCGAATGAGAGGTGTAGCGCCATTGGATAAGGGGTTGTCAGCTCCACGGTCAAACACGGCGTTGCGGTAAGGCGGGCGCAGTTTGAGCTGCATATTGGGATTGGCACCTTTTTCCAGGAGTATTTTTGCTACGTCGTGGCCGGTGGTGATATCAAGAGAAGGGATATCGGGGCGTCCACCCACCGGCATCGTGTTCATGTCGATAGCGTTATATAGCGGAGAGCGGCCAAAAATATCCCACTGGTTAATATCTGCACCAGCCTCTATCAGGGCCAGTGCTGATTCGAAATGCATGTTGATGAGTGCCAGGTTAAGTGGTGATACACGGTCAGGGTCGGTGGCATTTAAATCAGCGCTGCCTGCAGCCAGGACCTTGATGCATTCTGTGCAGCCTTCGCGCGCCGCATAGTGTAGCGGAGAAAAGCCGCCGTTATTCATGTCCTTAGGGCGCGGTTCGTTAAGTATGGTGCGCTGCCAGTTTCTGGCATGGCTTTTCAGGTCGATGTTGGCGCCATTCTCTATCAGCAGCGCAAGCATCTCAGGCTGCTGTTGAGCGGCGGCCCACATGGCAGCGGTCTGGCCGCCCCAATGCTCCCTAGCATTCAGGTCAGCACCGTATTCGATTAGCAGGGCGGCAGCTTCCAGATTGCCGGCCCTGGCAACGACCATGAGAGGTGTTTCACCTTCAAGATTAGGCAGGTTGGCATTCGCGCCATTTTCCAGCAGCAATTTCAGGATTTCCGAGTTGCCCAACATTGCGGCTTCGCCCATGGTGCTGGCGCCGTATTCATTCCGGTGATTTGGGCTTGCTCCGGCAGTTAAAAGGGCAGTGGCCAGTTCAAGGTCGTTCTGGTGTATGGCATAGAGCAGGGCAGAAGTGCCGTCCGACTGGACTGCATTGACATCAGTGCCTTCGCGGATCATTTCCAGCGCATGACCCCGATTTCCTCCGTCAACTACATCCGCAAGATTACCATGCCCCATGACCAGAGCAGGGCTGATCAAGATAAAAAAGAGAAAAAGCTTTTGCCGCAAGAGTGACATTTTGATCACTTGCCTGTTTTCTTTTATTTAATAAATTAAACTTCTGACAGCTCACCTGAGGCATCACCAAAGCTTTCCTGGTTGACGCCGGCTCGATTGAGTAAGGTCAGGAGCAGGTTGGCATGTGGTGTATCCTGCGGATAGGCCAGGTGCTGGCCGCCACGGATGTTGCCGCCGCCCAGGCCGAATACGGCATTAGGCAGTGGATCCTGGTTGTGCTTGTCACTGTTGCTCATATTGGAGCCGAACAGGATCATGGAGTTGTCGAGTACGGTTCCGTTGCCTTCCTCCATGGCATCCAGCCGATCGAGGAACTTGGTGAATATCTGCGTGTGGAAAGCCTGAACACGGGCCAGCCTGACTTTCTTGTCAGGATCGTCACCATGGTGTGAAAGCGGATGGAATGCTTCGGTAACGCCAAGATTGGCATAGGTGCGCATGCTCACTTCTTTTTCCATCAGGAAGGTCGCCACGTTTGTCAGGTTGATCTGGTAGGCAACGGCCAGCAGGTCAAAGAGTATGGTCAGGTGTTCTTCAAAATCTCCGGGGATGCCGATCGGGGCAGGCGGTATTTCCACGCCCGACAGGTCCTGACTCTTCATCATCTGAACGCGGCGTTCAATTTCGCGCACTGACTCAAGATAACTGTCGACTTTTGCTACATCTTCTGCACCCAGTTTTTTCTGCAAGCTGCTGGCATCGGCCATGATGGAGTCCAGGATGCTGCCGGTTTCATCAACAATCGCCGCGCGTTCCGCCGCATCATCGCCCTGTCCAAAGAGCTGAAAGAACAATTTGCGCGGATTATTTTCTATTGGCAGGCCAAGCTCCGGTGTCTGGAAAGCCAGGGAGCTGCCGAAGGAGCATGAAAATCCTGGTGCGCAGGGGCCACCAGAAGGTGTGCCTAACTCGATGGAAGGGAAGGTTGTACTCTGACCGATGGTCTGTGCAGCCAACTGGTCAGCCGTGATACCTTTGGATGGATCACTGAAATCGTTCGGCGCAACACAGCGCAGCCATGTGCCTACCACAATACCATGCGGATCGTTGCTTTCAGCGGGCTTGTTTCTAAGACCGGAGATGACGGTCATCTTGCTCTTGTGCGCCAATGCTGGGGCAAGAATTTCAGGTACCTCAAAACCAGTGCCGGTAGCAGTCGGTGTCCAACGATCCATGACCGCACCATGGGGGAAATAAATAAAGCCAAGGCGCGGTTGGACATTGGCAGCAGTCTGGGCAATGGCAGTGGCAGCAGGAACCATGGCGTCGAGGAGTGGTAGTCCAACACTCGTTCCAAGACCTCTCAGTACCGTTCGGCGTGAAAGATGCTTTTTGCTGATAAACATTAATACTTCTCCCTGTCAGGTATCTGGCTTTTACTAGGCTGGTGTTAACGTTTTGATAATGAAACTTATCCTCAAAAGCCTCTCAGCAGTTTACTGAAATATGGCTGAATTTTCATCCGTTATATACGGCTGTAGGCTGGTTTTGGGTTTGGTTACAAGATTCAAAAAACTACAAAAAAATGTATATTTTCCAATAGCTTAGAGAGCAAAATAGGCAGAAATATTCAAGAAAAATGCAAGCGTGGGTCGGTTTAGGCGTCGGGCGTATAGTGGGGGATCAGGCTTTCATGAGAGCGGCGGATAAACTGCTCTGGATCGCCGAACTGATCGTCGAATTCTGCCGTTGGCATTTCAGCTAAGGTGTCATCTACGCTGTTGGCATTGCGAAATCCGGTACTGATACGTTCAAAAATGGTGGCGTACATTTCTCGCATGGCCACCAGGTCGTCCCTGGTCATGAGCTGGCCGTTGGCTGGCACGATTACGGTGTCCTCGTTGATGATTTCAAGCAGCACTTCGAGACTGTTGGCCAGCCCGCCGATCCAGCCGCCTGTCCACCAGTCCATCAAAGGCCAGCCGGTATTTTCGATAACGCCGCCTGCATGGAGCACGTTTTCTTCCGGGAAATACACGTACATGTCGCCATCAGTGTGGGCCTGGCGCAGGTAGCCATAAAGCATTTCGGTATCGCCGTGGGTCAGTTCACCGTAATGGAAAAAGGTTTCATTTGGCTGAGCGTTTTCCGGCAGGGGTTCTATCCTGATGCCATCCCAGGGACGCGTCACAGGCGTGGTCAGCCACTGACGCGTGTTTTCATGAGCGAAAATTCGCGCGGTACCAAAAACTCTGGCGTTCAGTCCCGTTTGCTCGGGATGCCAGTGGGTATTAAAAAGCAAAGAGATTGTGAAGCTGTCCAGTCCGAATGCTTCCGCGATTGTTTCAGCGGTGGCATCGGCGTATTCGGCATGTCCGCCGTCGACCACAATGAGTTCGTTGCCTGCGACCTGCTTGACCAGGATATTGGTGCCGCTGCCGGATATTACAGCCATGGTATTGCCGATGTGCTGGACGTTCATATCCTGCGCAAGGCCTGCCTGAGAAAGAAGCAGGTTGGCAAGTGCGAAAATCAAAAAACCGGGTAGCTGAGTGTGAATACGCTGAATGAGGCGTCTGTTGGCGAGCATGTGTTTTTAACCAATTCCTGTTGAATTAGGGAGAGGGAGTATAAATGAGCCCATCTGAACATTCCATGCTGCAGCCCCGCTCTTTCTTGTCATGTGTCCAGCTGTGGATTATGCTTCAGCGCTAACAATCAGAATCCACTGACTATTTAATTGCCGCGCCCAAGGCGCTTTCACTCTAGGTTAAAGGGGACACTCGCTAACATGAATACTTCTACTGATCCGCGTAAGGTTCTTGACCAGACTGCAATGACTACACCCATGATTATTGTTGTCGCCATTACCGTTTTCCTTAATGCCATGGACGGATTTGATGTTCTGGCTATCAGCTTTGCTTCTCCGGGTATTGCCGACGAATGGGGTATTTCTGCTGCAGGTTTGGGCTTTGTATTGTCGGCCGAGCTTATCGGCATGGCCATCGGTTCAATTTTTCTAGGGGGTGTAGCAGATGGACTAGGCAGGCGCAAAACACTGCTTGGCTGCCTGATCGTTATGGCCATTGGTATGTTCCTTGCCACAACAGCCAGCTCTGCCATTATTCTCTGTGTCTGGCGTGTGATAACAGGTCTTGGAATCGGCGGTATGCTTTCCTGCACCAATGCCACCGTGGCGGAATTTTCCAACAACAAGTGGCGCAGCCTTTGTATTTCACTGATGGTGATTGGATATCCGCTGGGTGGCGTATTCGGCGGCATGATTGCCAGGAGCTACCTGCTGGTTAACTTTGACTGGCGCTCTGTATTCTATTTCGGCTCAATTGTGACCGGCGCCCTGATTCCCATCGTGTACTTCCTCGTCCCTGAATCTGTTCACTGGCTGACCCGCAAACAACCTGAAGGCGCCCTAGATAAAGTCAACGCTTCCATGGCTAAACTGGGTAAAGAAAGCGTGTCAACGCTACCCCAGGTCGATGAAGAGGAAAAGAAGAAATCAGTAGCAGACATATTCTCACCAACGCTGGCCATGACAACCATCATTGTTACTGCAGCGTATTTTTTCCACATCACGACCTTCTACTTTATTCTCAAGTGGACGCCAAAGATTGTGGCCGACATGGGTTTTGCCGCGGCGGCGGCCGGCGGTGTCCTGACCTGGGCTAATGTTGGTGGTGCAATCGGTGGTGCGACATTCGGGGTACTGACAGCACGCATCGGATTGAAGCCCCTGACTATCTGGATTCTGCTTTTGACCTTTGTTGGTGTGGCGGTCTTCGGCAGAACGCCTGCTGATCTTGATCGTATGGCTCTGCTGGCCGCGTTTGCTGGCTTTTTTGGCAACGCTGGCGTGTCAGGACTCTATTCGATTGTTGCTTATTCCTTCCCCACACACGTGCGCGCCACCGGTACGGGCTTTGTCATCGGCGTGGGCAGGGCAGGTGCAGTGCTTGCCCCAATCTTGGCGGGCTTCCTGTTTGAGGCTGATAAAGGTTTGCCAACGGTTGCCATGGTATTGGCCGCGGGCTCATTACTGGCTGCGATCGCACTACTTTTCCTACAGATGAAGACAGATGATCCGCAGGAGTTGGCAGCGGCGGAAAGTGAACCAGAGGCTGAAGGCATGGGGATGCCAGCAACCACCTAATCAAGTCAAGCTGGATAAATAAAAGGCAGGCCATGGGCCTGCCTTTTTGTTTTTTACGGTTTACAATGATTATATGAACAGTGTATCCAAAGTTCTGGTTTCGTGTATGTTGCTGGCTCCCGAAGTATTTGCCGAGACTTTGGCAGACGCAAGCGCCATGGAGCCTGGCAGTGAAAATGAGACTTTTCAGTCAATTTACCGGCCTAAGGAAGACAAGTTGATCTTGTCCGCATCAACTGTTTTTGATTCTGATGCTGGTACAACAACCGAACTTGTCACGCAAAGTGGCAACACCGTTATGACTGCTGGCACCTGTGTTGTTGTTGATGCTTTTCTTCGCGATTTCTGTAACGCGAATCCCCAGGATATTAACTGCCAGTTCTGATCGCTAAGATCGAAAAATGTGCCCGGTAAGCACCGGGTTTTTATTACTTGAATTATTGTGCGATAGCCAGATTGAGAAGTACCCAATCATGAATTCCGTTATCAAGGTTGAAAACCTGTCCAAAACCTATGCTGGAGGATTCCAGGCGCTGAAGAATGTCGACCTCGAGATCAGAAAAGGTGAAATCATTGCGCTGCTCGGGCCAAACGGTGCCGGCAAGACTACCCTGATCAGCATCATTTGCGGCATCGTCAATCCTTCTGAAGGAAGCGTAACAGTCAATGGCCACGACATTATCAAGAATTACCGCAATGCCCGATCGAGCATTGGACTCGTGCCGCAGGAACTCACGACTGATTCTTTTGAAACAGTCTGGAATACACTGGCATTTTCACGCGGCCTGTTTGGCAAGGCGCCAGATGATGCCCATATTGAAAAAGTACTCAGGGCTCTGTCGCTCTGGGATAAAAAAGATAACCGCATTATGACTCTCTCAGGCGGTATGAAGCGTCGAGTCATGATCGGCAAGGCACTGTCCCACGAACCCGACATACTCTTTCTTGATGAGCCTACTGCCGGGGTAGATGTCGAATTGCGCAAGGATATGTGGCAGGTGGTAAGGGAGTTAAGAGAATCAGGTGTCACTATTATTCTGACCACCCACTACATCGAGGAGGCCGAGGAAATGGCGGATCGTATCGGTGTGATCAACAAGGGTGAAGTTATCCTGGTTGAGGAAAAGCATACCCTGATGCAGAAACTCGGTGAGAAGAGTCTGACCCTGCACTTGCAGGATGCTATCTCGGAAATTCCGCCTGCTATGCAGCAGTTCAATCTTGAAGTAAAGCGGAAAGGCATGGATCTTGTTTACAGCTATGACACCCAGCACGAGAGCAGTGACATTACCGCCTTGCTCGATGCCGTTGAAGAGGCGGGTATCGCTTTCATGGACCTTGAAACCCGGCAAAACTCGCTCGAAGAAATATTTGTTAACCTGGTAAAAAAATAAAATGAATCTCTATGCCATCAGGGCTATCTACAATTTTGAAATGGCCCGTACTTGGCGCACCATCGCGCAAAGCATCATCTCCCCCGTGGTCTCAACGTCACTGTATTTCGTTGTTTTTGGCAGTGCTATTGGATCACGCATGAGTGATATCGGCGGTGTCAGCTATGGTGCATTCCTAGTGCCAGGTCTGATCATGATGACCCTGCTGACCCAGAGCATCTCCAATGCTTCCTTCGGCATATATTTTCCCCGTTTCACTGGAACCATTTATGAAGTGCTTTCCGCGCCGGTATCGCCCGCAGAAATCGTTCTGGGTTATGTCGGCGCTGCTGCCACGAAGGCAGTGATGGTGGGGTCGATTATCCTGGCGACTTCGGCCATGTTCGTAGACCTGCAGGTTCTGCATCCGATTACGATGTTCCTTTTCCTTGTTCTCACTGCCATGACCTTCAGCATGTTTGGATTCATTATCGGTATCTGGGCGGATAATTTTGAAAAGCTGCAGATTATTCCACTGCTCGTGGTCATGCCGCTGACATTTCTTGGCGGCAGTTTTTACTCTATCAATATGCTGCCGGAATTCTGGCAAAAGGTGTCATTGTTCAATCCGGTGGTTTACCTGGTCAGCGGATTCCGCTGGAGCTTTTATGAAATCTCCGATGTGAACGTGACTGTTAGTATTGCCATGACGCTGGTTTTCCTGGGTGTCTGTATTTCAGCTCTCTACTGGATCTTTAAAACCGGCTACCGCCTGAAGAACTGACGGTAATAGCCTTTTTTTCGCAGTAAATTTATACTTGCGCCCCTGATACGGACACCCTTGCTGTGTCCGATAATGATTAAAATAAATAATGACAACAAGCGCTATGACACTCCCTTATCTCAAGAAATTCCTTATTCCCGCAGCACTTGCTGCACTGGCATCGCCGCTGTTTGCCCAGCCAACAGCCCAGATAGACTTTGATAGTGTCGGCAGGGGCTGGCCGTTGGCAGCAGATACCAATGATTATACGATGACGGGTGCCACCATCAGGGGAGGCGGTCCTTTTGATCCTCCGGGTTCAGTGTCACGTTTTATCGGGAGTGCACGGGCCGGGGAAACGCCAGAGGGTGTCGAACCGCTGGAGCGTGATTTGTTCAATTCAGATGACTTTTATGCGGACAGGCATCTTTGGATGGATCCGCGTTATTACCGCTGCAACAGTTCGGCGGCCATTGAAGATCTCTGGGGCGCAAATGCCAGGGGCTCAGGAATTCTAGGGGATAACCCGCCACTGACCGCTCCCTGGGGAGACTGCGAGACAGACTATCCGCGTGAAGCCATTGTCAGTCCCTATTCGTTTGAAACGGCCCAGGCCCACTATGAAGCGCTAATGGAAGAAACAAAAAGTCGTGGCGGGCCCACTAAGCACACTTATGCCACTGTTCCCGGCGAGTGGAGCGGTATTTACATGCACCCGGCCCGTACGCCCAACAACCAGTACTGGTACCGTATGCGGTACAACCAGATTCCCACCATCCTGTCGTTGCTGACACCGCAGTACCAGGAGTATTTCGTTCAGGAGGCCTACCACCATGGCAATACCAACGCGCCACAGTGGCAGTCGCAGTACTGCTGGCCGGAGGGATTCACGCGCCGTTTCCATGAGTTTGCTGTGTGGGAGCACTACCTCATGGTGACACCCAACATGGTGCAGATTCTGGCCGGGGTCGCACGCAATTTCATCACCAATATCCACATTGGTCGGGAGTTCAACATGGATGGCCTGGTGCCCAGGCTTGGCGAGGATGTGCCGCGTTGGTACGGTGAAACAGTTGGTTTCTGGGATGGTGATGCGCTGATCACCTGGACCTCTAATATCCAGAGCTGGAAAAACCACTCTGCCCCGGAACATTCAAACCTGATGCAGACTATCGAAATCTACACGCCTAACCATGACGAAGAGGGAAACTTCGTTGGCCTGAACCACGAAACAATTTTCTATGATCCGGAAGTGTGGGTTGAGCCGGTGCGAATTGTCAGGAACTATATCAAGCAGAATGAATTTGATGACCCTGATGCAACACCCTATGTATTTGTTGAGTGTATTCAAACTATTTTCCCAATTGATGGCTACCCTGTCCCCGTTTCTCACGGTGAAATGATAGAATACGAGGTTCCTGACATGTATGGGCGACCCTGGGCGGAGATCTGGGAGAAGCATTTTGAACAGGATATGGAGAGACCGGAAGAAGAAGATATATTCAGCTTCTAGTCAGAAAACAGAAGCCATACTGACAATATCCGGGGTAATTGGAGAATAAAAATATGAGAATTTTCAAAAAGATAGCCAAACCTTTCGCAGCCTCACTGGCACTTGCGGCACTGATTGGAACACCCGCACAGGCACATCATTCCTTTGCCATGTATGACATGCGCAACATCCGCGTTTTTACCGGCGTGGTTACCCGTGTTGATCCGGCAGCCAATCACCTGGCTATTTTCTTTGCGCCCATGAATGAAGAGCGTAAAAACGTCCTGCGTGATGAAGACGGTGAGCCAATAGTCTGGTCAGTTGAAATGCAGGGATCCGCAGCCATGGCCCGCCAGGGTGTATCGGTAAATTCGTTCCCCGCAGGCACAGTATTCAGCGTAGCTCTACACCCACTGCGCAACGGTGAAAATGCCGGTTCGCGTGAGGGTGGCCTGTTCAAATGCCCGGAAAGAACACCACCCGAGCCAGGCATGCACTGCGACTCTGTGGAAGGTTCTATACAGATTGGCAATGAATCTCTTGCCGAGTCAACGCTCGACTGATTACAGCAATAACGTAACGTATAAAAAAGCCCGCTTAATTGAGGGCTTTTTATTGTCTGTTTATTGCGCGTTTACTGCTTGTTTACTGCGGTTATTGAGAAAAAATAATCACTCTGACTATATCGCGTTTTTAATCAGCATTTCACTTGCAGCCATTAACTGTTTCTGTGCATCGGCATCATAGGCCTGAGCGTTCGCCTTTTCCTCGTTTTGCTCATTAAAGTAGCAGCCACTTTTTTGAGCTATAGCGTCTGATACCACAAGTCGTTCTAGCGCGTCGGCGCCATCATCGACAGTGGACATGCTGTCCGGCAGCGAGGTCGAATTAGTAACCATATTCGTACTCATTAGCGTAGCGGGATGCAGACTATTAAAGGTCACGCCCAAATCCGTATATTGCTCAGCCATTGTGTTGGTATGAATAATCTGAGCCAGTTTGCTTTGACTGTAAGCCCGATAGTCGCTGTAGTCATTGTCAAGCATGATATCGTCAAAGTTGAAGGGGACCTGGGCTATTGAAGCCACATTGATCACCCGGGACGGGGCGGACTTGCTTAATAGCGGTAACAGCTGGCGTGCAAGCAGATAGCCGGCCAGGTAATTCACACTTAAAAACAATTCATTGCCATCCTTGCTCAGGGATCGGATTGAGTCTGGTGCACGTGGGCCGATTCCCGCATTGTTAATAAGCACATCAAGCCTCTTCTGGGTAGCCAGAATCTCATCGGCAAGACGTTTGGTGTCTGCAAGCGAAGACAGGTCAGCATTGAAATAGTAAATGTCATCATTGCCGGTCAGCTCACGCAGCTCAGCCAGCACCGCTGTCCCTTTATCCTCACTACGGCCATGCAACAAGATTTTCCAGCCCTGTCGGGCAAGGCGTTCAGCGACGGCCTTGCCAAGGCCATCTGTTGAGCCGGTAATGAGAATAGTCTTTGTCATGGCTAAAAGTTAGTTGGTAAAGCCGTATAACCTGTGCGGATTATCGACCAGCAGTTTCTGCTGGGTTTCAGCATCCGGCGCCATGAGTGGAATCAGGTCAACCAGGTCACCGTCGTTGGGCATATGCTCCTTGATATTGGGATGCGGCCAGTCTGTTCCCCAAAGCACGCGATCCGGTGCAAGGTCGATGATGGCTTTTGCAAATGGCATCGCGTCAGTGAAGGGAGGCCCATTTGAAGAGATACGTTCAGCACCGCAGACCTTGATCCAGCAGTTATCCCTTTTTGCAAACTCGAGCAGGATCTTGAATGGCTCCTGGTCCAGACCGTCCTTAGTGGGGACGCGACCCATGTGGTCAATGATGTAAGGCACCGGCAGGTTGTCGAGCAGGTCCTGGAATTCGACCAGGTCTATGGCATCAAAGTGCAGCACTACGTGCCAGCCAAAGCCTTTTATCTTATTGATAATGCTATGAAATATTTCCATATCAGGAATGCCGCCAAGGTGCTTTACGAAATTGAAGCGGCAACCGCGGCAACCCCCTTCGTGGAGTTTTTCGATATCGGCTTCGTTGAAGTCATCATTGATATTGGCCACGCCCCGGTAGGCGCCGTCACTTTGCGCGATGGCATCAAGAATAGGGTCATTATTGATGCCGTGACAGCTGGCATTAACGAGTACAGCCCGGGTCAGACCAAGCGTTGCCTGTAGTTTTTTGAAATCATCCAGGCCGGCATCAGGAGGCGTGTATGTCCTGGTCGGTGAGTAGGGATATTTGTCACCAGGGCCAAAGATATGGCAGTGGGCATCGGTGGCATTTGCAGGTAACTTGAACTCCGGCGTCTTGGTATCCGGATCTGGAGCCATACAGGTCTTGGTCATGGAACTGTCTTTCCTTTCTCGCTTGATGAAAACAACAATATTTCAGAGCCGGCTAATTTAGCATAAAACACCCTTTTCTCACTAAGGAAAAATCCCGGTTGGACGCCGCGCAGGGTGCCATTGGCTGTTATTTTCAAGATAAATCGAGTAGTCTCAATGCGCTGTCATAAAGGACAAAGGGGAGTTCCTGGATGCATAACAAGAAGTATTTTCTGCTGCCTGCACTTAGTGCATTTCTATTTTTTTACATGCCAGTTTACGCGCAGAATTGTGATCGCGCCTGCCTTGAAAATTACGTGGACCGATACCTTGATGCTGTCATTGATAATAATCCGGGGGCGGTGCGGTTAACTGAAAATGTCCGTTTTACCGAAAATGGCCAGCGCCTGAACCTGAAAGATGGTCTGTGGCAGACTATGGAAGGCAAGGGTGACTACCGTATTTTTGTCTCTGATGTCCCTGCGCAGCAGGTTGCTTTCCTCGGCAATATTTACGAGGAGCACAGGGATCCCACCCAGCTTACTCCTGTATTGCTAGCTCTGCGTTTGCGAATCACTGAAGAAGGTATCAGTGAAATTGAGCATTTTGTTGTTCGCAGCACCAGTGCCGCCGAACGCCTTGCAGGCGCGACACCAAGAGAAGCCCTGAGTACACCGGTGCCTGAAGAGCTGCGGATGTCCAGGCAGGATATGCTGGAAACAGCTAACATGTACTTTGTCGGCATGCAGCAGAATGACGGCCTGATGGATTACCCCTTTGCGGAGGACTGCGACAGGATTGAAAACGGCATGCGCAGCACCAATGCCCCAACACCGGCTGGTGAAGTGCGCCCTGATCCATCTGATGCTTCTGTGTATTCAGCCCAGTGGAGCTGTCTTGAGCAATTTGAATCCGGATTAATATTTTTCGTCAATCGCATCCGTGACAGGCGCTTCGTCGCGGTAGATGAAGAAATAGGCCTGGTTTACTCTTTTGTTTTCTTTGATCATTCCGGAGGTGAATTCCGTCATGGTGTTACCCCTGAGGGTCGCCAGGTGACTGCCGGACCTGTTCAACCCTGGACCTGGGGTATTGCGGAGATTTTCAAGGTTTACGACGGCACCATTCATGAAATCGAAGCTATCCTCGAACGCGTGCCTTACGGCATGAACTCAGGCTGGTCTACCTGGGAGCAGGGCTTGTCAGATGAGCTTCAGGATGTGACTTTTTCTGTAGACTGAATGCAGTTACGGGATTATGAGGTACAAGAAAAATTACGATTACCTGTACCTTTTCCTAGATAACAAGCTGGCTTATGTGTAAATCCATCTATATTTTTCAAGTAATCGATGTTCCTTACCCTTAAAACTATTCACATGTGCTGTGCGCTGATCAGTTTCACGGGCTTCCTGTTTCGTGCTTACCTGATGGTAATTGATTCGAAATGGCTTAACCACAAGCTTATTCTGGCGACACCTCATCTTATAGACACCGTGTTTTTGCTGAGCGGTTTCAGCATGGCTTTTGTGCTGAATATAGGACTATTTGCACAGGGATGGCTGACAATGAAAATTGCACTTCTTATGTTTTACCTGCTCTTTGTCGGGGTTACGCTGAGCAGGGGACGCACCAAGCCAGTACGCATCATTTCGTTTTTCCTAGCGGTATTTACGTTTGTTTATATTGTCGGCATTGCCGTAAACAAGACGGCAGTGAGCTGGTTTGCCATGATCTAAGGCGCTAACGCGCCAGAGGCAAGAAGCGAGAGACAGGGGGCAAGGAAGACCAATCAACCACAAGACACTGATTAGGTGAAAATATATTTACCGATTTGGGAACTGAATTTCGATAGATTAAATTTAGAAATCACAATAATCTTGTCTCTAATTATTTCACTCTTTGTCCATTCTTGAAGACCATCGCTGGTTCACGCAGGGTGCTGAAATGTCTCAGCGGAGATCCTTTAACAGCAATAATATCCGCAAGTTTGCCCGGGCTGATCGTTCCCACCTCATCAAGTACGCCCATATAGGCGGCGGAATCGGCAGTGGCCCATTTGAGCGCCACCAGTGGGTCCATACCAAGTTCAAATACCCAGGTTTCAAGTTCGCGCCAGGTGGCCTCGCTGGCCGGATGACCAAAGGTGCCTTCATCACTGCCGAAGGTAAATATCACACCCCGTTCCGAAAGACTCTGGAGTTTACGCTTGATGGTATCTGAAGCAGCGGGGGGCTGTACCGCGAATTCCGCGCTGGCGATAGCCTGGCGAATATCCAGTTCCATTTCAGGAGGCAGGCCAACAAAATTCTTCGGATCATCCAGCCACTCAGGATCGGCAGCAAGCTCATCGGTATTAAGAATCATGCCTATTGTTGGGTTCCAGTAAAGGGCTACACCACTGGCCACACGGTCCTCCACCATGTCTAGCAGGTCAGCTGGATAGGTTGGGGTACTGACACCGATATGCTGGATCTCATCTACGCCGGCCCTGAGGGCAATCCTGATTTCCTCGTCTTCACGGCCATGAGCCGTGACTCTGACACCGGCTGCATGAGCTGTTTCCACGATGGCATTTACCGTTTCCTGTGATGCCAGTGTCGCTCCCAGTATCTTGATAATGTCCATGCCGGCTGCAATTAGTTTGTTGGTTTCCTCAATAGCAGTCTGCACATCTCTTACCGGCAGGATATGCGGTCTTGATTGGGGAGCATCAGTGGGTACGAGCGCGGAGCCAGCAGCATAAATCGTTGGCCCTGGGATTTCGCCGCTTTCAATGCGACTTCTCACGGTGGCAATGTCATCGGTATTCACAGCCAGGTCCCGCACGCTAGTGACACCTGCCATTAAAAATTGCCTGGCGGATGCCGGGATGGTGATATCTGCAAACTGGTCAGAGTAGTTATTGAACCAGTGCCCAAAGTCAGGGTGACCGTTGTACAGCAGATGAACATGGGGATCCCAAAGTCCGGGCAAAACGGTCATGCCTTCAGTGGATACCAGTTGGTAGGTTTCAGGAATAGCCAGGCGACCGATGGTGCCTACCGCCTCGATGCGGTCATTATTTATTAGCACAATGCTGTTGCGCAGTGGTTCCTCACCGCTGCCATCAATAAGTAAACCGCCGACTAGAGCGACGCGGTTTTCCTGTGCAAGGATCAGCGTTGAAACCAGTGGCATAAGCCAGATCAGGCCGGCAAGTATTTTTCTTACAATCATGGCGATATTCCGGTTGAGTGTTTTTTATTGCTGAAGAGAATCCAGCCTTTCGTAGACCCGAGTCAGCTCTATCGGCTGTGTGAAACCATCAGGCTGGATATAGAGTTTGACCTGCAGCCGTGAACCTTCGCTTGAAAGTGTATATGCTTCATTGGCAAACCCGCCATCCCGGGGCCGGGCTTCAACGAATAGAGTGGTGCCCTCCCAGTGAGCCATCGAAAAATCCTCGACATCATCGAGGCCGGTAAGGCTTATAGACTGACTGCGGCCATCAGTGAAAACTGGCCGCCGGTAGTTGTCATCATAGACAAAAAGGTACTCAGGCTCCTGCAGGGTGATGGTCAGCGACTTGTCATAGGAAAGACGGTCATACAGCTCTTGTTCTTCAGGGCCGCCACGAAAACGGTCTTTCTCGCAATTGAGCCAGCATCGACTGATCTTCTGGCCCATCGCACGCAGTGCACGCCCAACCTCCTTGTCCGTGTTGTCACTAAGCTCCGGATTGAATTGCCACTGGCCTTCAAACGCCGGGTTGATCTGGGCCGTTGCTAGAGAGCTGTTCAGCAGCATCAGCAGGAAAACAACACCTTGATTAATAGTAAAAATCTTCATAGCGGATTTACTCTATTAAAAAAGTGTATTCCTTTGTACTGATAAATTCTACAGGCCCTACCTGAGTTAGTTGCTGTCATTTATACTCGGCTAGAATCCAGTTAATAATAAGGGGAAAAAATGATACGTCTATCCATGAAGCTTTCGCTTTGTGTCCTTCTGCCAATGATTCTGGTTTCCTGTAATGACCAGGCGAATATTGTTACAGAATGGTCGGATGACGCAGAAACCATGGCAAGACTTCAGACCAGGCTGGCTGATCTTGAAAGCCGAGTGCATCGGGTCAAGGACAGCAATGAAATCAAACGGCTGCAGCGTGCTTACGGCTACTATTTCGATGAGGCGCTTTGGGATGAACTCGCAGGTTTATTTACTGAGGATGCCACTGTTGAGTATGGCCGCGATGGCTTGTATCGCGGTAAAGATAGAATCCGTGAGTACTTTTATGTATTAGGGGCTGGCCAGAATGGCTTGACCGAGGGACAGCTCAATGAGCACTACCAGTTGATGCCGGTCATTACGCTGGCTGATGACGGAATGACCGCCAAGGGCAGATGGCGCGCACTTATTCTTAGCGGCAAGCATGGGAGTGAAGCAGTGTGGGGTGAAGGTCCCTATGAAAATGAATACCGCAAGGAAGACGGTGTCTGGAAAATAAGCAAGCTACGCTGGTACCAGACCATCATGGTCCCTTATGAAGGAGGCTGGGGACTTAACGAGGACATAAACAAGGGCATTTACGTTTCACCACTGCTGCCGCCGGATGAACCGCAAACGGATAATTTTGGTTCCTGGCCTGAAACGTTTCTGCCACCTTTCCATTTTGAGAATCCGGTGGGTCGTTACAATCCACCTGTAACCAGCAGTGAGGGAGAGGGCTAATGAAAAAGTTCACGTTGCTAATATCTTTTCCGATGGCTTTATTGTGTGAATTTGTAAATGCGCAGGACAGTGGCCTGGCTTCCCTCGCAGCAGAGGCGGCCGCCCTGGAGCAGGAGCTTGTACTGCTTGAAGATGAGAATGAGATAGAAAACCTGCAGAAAATTTTTGGCTTTTATATAGATAAGCACCAATGGGCTCAGGCAGCCGATCTTTTCGCTGATGATGCCACCATAGAAACGGGTGGGTCAGGCGTTTATGTTGGCCAGCCGCGAATACTGGCCTACCTGCAGAGTCTTGGCGCCGGAGGGGCCCAGGAGGGCATACTTGATGACCATATGCAGCTGCAGCCTGTCATTCATGTCAATGCTGACGGTACAGCAAAGGGGCGCTGGCATCACTTTTCACAGCAGGCCGAGTGGGGCGTCAGTCATCACTGGGGTGCAGGTACTTATGAAAACGAATACATCAAGGAAGAGGGAGTCTGGAAAATTAGCAAGCTTCATCTTTACTCCACCATGCGCTCCCCGGTAGATGATGGCTGGCATGTCACGGCATTGGCACGCTCTGAGCCCAGTGTTGAATTACCCCCAGATCTCCCTCCAAGTATAGATTATGAAAATTACCCCGCTGTGTTTGTCGTTCCTTTTCACTACGGCAACCCGGTCACTGATCCCTACGACGCATCAGGTGCCTTCACATTGAGTGAATTAGTCTCCCCAGAAGAACTCTTTGCCAAAATTGACGAGATGGATAAACGTCTTGGCCTGGTTGAAGATGCTGACGAAATTGAGCGCCTGCAGACTATCTATGGCTATTACCTGGCACGCAATCAGTGGGATGACCTGACCGGTATCTTTGCTGCAGACGGCACAATCGAAATAGCCCAGCGCGGCGTATACCGGGGAGCAGCCAGCATTCGGCGTAATCTTAATCTTTATGGCGTCCAGGATGAGCTGCCGGGCGAACTGCACAACCATATGCAGTATCAGCCAGTAATTCACGTGGATGAGGATGGTCAGACTGCCCGATTACGTTCAAGGGCTTTCAGCCTGATGGGCACTTTTGGCAGGCAGGGCCGCTTCATGGGTGGTATTTACGAGAACATTTTCGTGAAACGCGACGGGCAGTGGCTGATGTTAAAAGACCAGCAAATCAATACCTATTTTGCCGGCACCGATGATGGATGGATAAACATCACCCGATCCCAGCCTCCCGGTATCACGGAGAGTAATCCGCCGGACGAGCCGCCTACAATGGATTTTGAAATGTATCCCAAGGCATTTCTACCGCCTTACCACTACGACAACCCGGTGACTGGGCGAACTGAGGTTATTGAGTAAGTGAGTTTGCGCCTAGTTTGCTGGCTCAACTCTGAGTATTGCGCCGTCACGCTGTTCAGTAGCAAGGTAGATAAATTCATCTGGCCCCATCTCCACGTCCCTGACTCGTTGGTGCAGATCAGTGATCAGGCTTTCACGCCTCACCTCCTCATAATCGCGGTTAATCATTATGCGCTCAAAATGTCCCGTACCGGGGATTTCGCCTGTACGCAAGGCTCCAACAAGGATGTCGCCTTTCCATGCGGGTAGCGCATCACCGGTGTAAAACAGCATGCCGGAAACAGCGATAGCCGGCATCCAATAAACCAGCGGTGGCTCAAAGATGTCGTGGGTGGGGCGATCGTTGGTTTGCCAGGGTCCGGGATAGGTGCGCCCCAAACTGACTACGGGCCAACCGTAGTTAACGCCTGGCTTGATCAGGTTAATTTCATCGCCTCCGTTCGGACCATTTTCATTCTGGAAAATTGCCCCTGTTTCCGGGTGTACGGCCAGGCCAAGTGCACCGCGATGTCCAAGGGAATAGATTTCCCCCCTGGCCCCGGCTGTGTTTACGAAGGGATTGTCGATAGGCACACTGCCATCATCGTTCAGTCGCAAGACTTTACCGCCGATGGAGGCCAGAGACTGGGGGTCGCCACCGGTTGTGGTTACGTAAAGTTTGCCGTCCTGGCCAAAGGCAATTCTGCCGGCACCGCTCATGCCCGGTTCGAGATCGAAAATTTCCTCAAAATTTTCCAGGGCACTACCATTCCAGCGGGCCCTGCCGATAGCCAGATTGTTTCTTCCCTCGGCTTTAGGTTTGGTAAAGGTCAGGTACAGCAGCTGGTTATTTACAAAATCCGGATGCTTGATTAGATCCAAGTAACCATGTGAGGTACCGCCAGCACCTGATTCTCCGGCGAACACCGAGGGTGGGCCGCCCATGACAGGTTCAAGCTGCAATGTGCCGTCTTCAATCAGGTAAATTTCGCCACGCCGGGTCACTGTTAGCAATTTTCCGTCCGGCAGGAATTCCAGTGCCATCGGATATTCTAGTCTTGCAACAACGGATACCTTGATATCCATGCCTTCGGCTGTTGGATAGATCCAGGGCCCTTCTCCAAGGAGGATCCCCTCCAGGCCAGTTGGCGCAGTGGGGTATGGGCCACTGAATGGAACGTCGCGCTGGGCAAAAGCAGAAACTAGAGACAGGATACAGGAGGCGAGTAAGCCGAATTTAAGCGTGCGTTTCATTAACGAATTTTCCTTTAGGTTTTAATGCAATGTTTATAACAGTAATTTGTAAGTTTTTATACAAAGTGCTTGCTCAGGAAGTCGATTATTTTGCGGTTGTAGGCTTTTGCCAGGGCAAGCGCTTCCTCTTCAGTGACACCCCCCCTTTTTACCATGCTCTTGGCCACATGTTCAGGCTTCCTGAACAGGCTGACAATAATGGGATCATCAAGATGCTCGTAGTATTTTTCAATGGTCAGCGTGGTCCTCGGATCTTTCCAGCCCCAGAGTGGGACATTGTTTTTTTCTTTAATTAGCGCACTGGTATCGATATCCTGCAGCGGCCTGTTCACGTCATTCCATACATCACCGTCAAGAATTTCCACGTTCTTCTTGAGAAAGTCCATGTCTTCAAAATGCCCCTCTGGATTATCAGGAAGACCAGACAGCAGCTCATCGCCCATGTGCACGCCGGCTTCGTGAAGCGCTTTGGCAACAAGGCTAGAAGCGCTTCTATGGCAGCCGAGAATGACGAAAGTTTTATTCATGTATTGCTTCCTTAAAACCAGACGCTAAACGCCAGAGACTTTTTCCCATACCCAGTATTGCCCGGCCTGGCCCTGATTATTCATGGCGCGAAAATAATACCTGCCATCTCTGAGTCTTTGCCACATATTGCGACTGAAACTGAATGAGGATTTCTTAATTTTTGTCCTCGCAAAAACAATAAAGTCTTCCTGCACCCCTATGTCGAGGCTAACTATATCAGGGGGCAGTATCAGGGCAGGGGATTTTGTCAGTACGCCAAGATTTGTAAAATCCGGCTGGATTTTAGCCGCGGGTAGTGGCGGAGGTCCCTTGGGATAGTATTTTTTAAGGAAAATCTCTTCGCTTTGCTGCATAAGACAGGATTTTCCCTCTGGTGGCTCAGAGGACTGGTTCCAGTAATGCACAGCAGTTGCCGCTGCGACACACACGGGCATCACGCCTTTGCGCATGAGCCGGCCGCAGAGGTCGGTATCTTCGTAGTAAAGAAAAAAATCTTCATCAAATATCGGCATTGAGTTTTCCTGGAACCAGGTGTTGTCCACCAGCAGGCAGGCGCCGGAAAGTACCGGGTCGCTGAAAGGGGCATTCTCATTCCAGAAATGTTCATGCCGTGAGATGGCTAGGGTGCTCACATCGGACATTTCTGTCAGGTTGCTGTTAGGTATATGGCGATCAGACAGGAGCCATAAAGGATGCCCCAGGGCAGGGGGTAACTGGAGAGTGCAGGCATCATCCCAGTAAAACCTGGGGCCACATACCGGTGCATGCAGTTTGCTTGAGGCTTCCACCAATAGTTGCAGGCAGTTTCTTTTCAGGCGCACGTCGGGATTCAGTACAAGCAGCCAGCGCGTTGCAACCTGCCTGGCTGCAAGATTGACGGCTGCCCCGAAGCCAAGATTTTTTACAGGCGTTACGACCTGGGCCGTTTGGCGGGCTGGACTGCTGTCTTCAATATCATTGCTGTTATCAACAACAATGATATTGGCCACCTGGGTTTTTAATTTGTTGCAAAGCTCAGCGGTATCCGGGCTGCTTCCGTAATTGATAATGACGGCAGTGACATCTAGCTTTGATTCAGCATTCATTGGTGTGTCGGGTCAGAAAATATCCAGATCATCGGCCATGACCACATCGCCGCTGTAGCGGCGTTTTACTTCAGTCACGATTTCCTCTTTTGAGGCGTTGAAGAACAGTATGTGATACAGCACGACGAGGCCGGGTTGGGCAATATTAGCTATATCGGCAACCTGCTGTGCGCTGGTATGAGAGGAGCCATGGTACTGCTGCCAGAATTCAGACTGTTGGCTCAGGCGGTCGCCACTATAAACCTCATGTATCAGGATGTCAGCTCCCTCTGCCTTTTTGGCAAGCTCTTCACTATAGGTAGTGTCTCCGGAAATCACGATGGTTTTATCTCTTGTGGTGACCTTGTAGCCATAGGCAGGTCTAATCTCTCCATGGGGGACGGAAAAGGCTTCAACGGTGATGTCGTCATTGCTGAAAACGATGCCGTCTTCGATTTCATGGGAGACGGATAAATAACCGTGCCGGTCAGTTACCAGTTGTTCCGGAGTACCCGCTGCCCTGATGTCCGCTTCAACAGCCGCCATGCCGTGCAGGTTTTCCATATAAGTGTGGAGTCCCTTTGGTCCGTAAACACTCAGACGCTGCTGTCGGCCCCACCAGCGGTGCGTTGATAGCTCGGAGATGTCATGAATGTGATCGCTGTGCAGGTGGGTGATAAACAGGTATTTGATGTCCTGGGGATAGAGTTCGGGTAAATCATGCTGCTCGTAAGCCTGCACTGCCCTTGCAACCATTCCGCCACCGGCATCAAAAACATAGGCTTCACCATTGGTGATGATGGCAACACCCGGGCCGGTTCTATCCGCATCCGGTACCGGAGTTCCGGTCCCGAGAATGACTACGCGAGTTTCGTCCTGGGCTAATGTGAAGATTGAAAGTGTATAGGAGAGGGTGAAAAAGAGTGCCTTCGAGAAGCCTAAAAATCTGTTTTTCATAGAAAATTTATTATTGGTAGGGGCCCAGAAGCATAAATAACATCTGCTACAATGGCAAGAATTGGCAGTATCAGTAATGTAATTCACATGACACCAGACCTGGTTTCCCTCGTTAAAACATTCATTGAGCAGGAACAACTTCCCGATTCCTACCTGGAAACGGTCCAGCAGTGGTTTGAGCCAATGGTTGAAGAGCTCCTGGTTAGAATTTCGGCCCACGAGGGCACCTATGTGATTGGTATAAGCGGCTGCCAGGGCAGTGGCAAGTCGACCCTGGCCGCTTTGCTGGTCAATATGCTCAACGGGATGCTGGGACTGCGCTGCATTAACCTGTCAATTGATGATTTTTACCTGACGCACCTGGAGCGGCAGGACCTGGCCCGCGAGGTGCATACGTTGCTGGCAACACGCGGCGTACCTGGAACCCACGATGTCCCCCTTGCAATGAATACGATCAGGAAACTCTCGGAGTCCGGCCAGGTAGCGGTGCCCCGTTTCAACAAGGCCATTGATGACCGTTATCCTGAACAGGACTGGCCACGACTCTCCGGGCCGGTAGATGTTATTGTCCTGGAAGGTTGGTGCCTGTCTATCGGCCCGCAGAATGAAGCCGAACTGGAGGAGGGCATTAACGCACTGGAACAGAATGAAGATGCCGATGGGGCCTGGCGCCGATATGTGAATGCCGCAATAGGGAATGACTATCTGGATTTCTATGGCATGGTAGATTACCTGGTAATGCTCAAGGCGCCCGATTTTGACAAGGTCTATGAATGGCGTCAGAACCAGGAAGACAAACTGGCCGCCGCGCAGTCTGACACAGCTGGAGCAAACAATCGCATCATGTCGCCGGAAGAACTCCAGCGCTTTATTCAGCACTATGAACGGGTTACCCGGCACGGCTTGCAGACGCTGCCTGAAAAAGCTGACGTGGTATTCCAGCTCACTGAACGGCAAACTATTGAAACAAGACTTTGAAGGAAAATGTAATACGCCATGAAGGAATTGATTTCACAGTTACAGGCGGTCGAGGGCAATGATGTTCTCACTGATGCTGCCATTACGGAGAAATACCAGCATGACTGGTCCGCCGATGCCCCGGGAATGCCCGGTGCGGTGGTCAGACCTGCTACAACCGAGGCGCTGGCGGAGACGTTGAAAATTTGCCATGACAATGACCAGGCGGTTGTTGTGCAGGGAGGACTGACCGGACTTACTGGTGGCGGTATTCCCCAGGCAGGGGAAATTGCGATTAATCTGGAGCGGCTCAATGGCATTGAAGAACTGGATGCAGATTCAATGACCATGACGGTTAAGGCTGGCACCCCCCTGCAGGTTATTCAGGAAGCTGCCGATGATGCGGGATTCATTTTCCCGCTGGACCTTGGAGCCAGGGGGACCTGCAACATTGGCGGCAATATTTCTACCAATGCCGGAGGCAACCAGGTTCTGCGTTTCGGCATGGCCCGAGCGCTCGTGCTGGGCCTTGAAGCAGTGATGGCTGACGGCACCGTGATTTCCTCCATGAACAAGATGCTGAAAAACAACTCCGGTTATGACCTGAAGCATCTTTTCATTGGTACTGAGGGCACACTGGGTGTTGTGTCGAGAGCGGTACTTCGGTTGTTCCCAAAGTCTGTGAGCAGAAATACGGCCTTACTAGGTGTCGATGATTTTAAGAAAGTGATTGCGCTGCTGCATAAACTCTCCCGTGATTTCAGCGGCCAGCTCAGTGCCTTTGAGGTCATGTGGGATTCCTACTTTGATTTCATCACCAGTTACGTCGGCAGTATAGAGTCGCCGTTTGATGAAAAGCATCACTTTTACGTGCTGGTGGAAATGGAAGGCGGCGATGTTGAAAAGGATGCCGAACTGTTTATGAATTCGCTATCGGATGCCATGGAGTCCGAGCTTGTTACTGACGCGCTGTTAGCCAACTCGGAAAAGGATAGGGAAGGGTTCTGGAGCATCCGCGACGGCGTGGGGGAAATCGGCGCCTTCATCAAAGACACGGCTAATTTTGACATCAGCGTCCCCATTTCCTCGATGACCGCATTCCTGACGCAGGTTGAGAAGGAAGTAACGGCGGCCCTGCCCGAAGCTAAAATGATGGTCTTTGGCCATATCGCCGACAGCAACCTGCACTTCATGTGCTATACAGGTAGCCATGATGATGTGAAACAAATGTATGACATCGTGTACAGGGTTACCGGTGACTTCAATGGTGCAGTTACCGCCGAGCATGGTATCGGGGCACAGAAAATACAGTACCTGCAGCATTCCAGGTCGCCAGAGGAAATCGCCCTGATGCAAAGTCTAAAGGTGGCCTTGGATCCCAAGGCAATTTTGAATTCGGGTCGCGTTATACCCGCAGACGCCTAATTGAAAAGTACGTCATGAAAAAATCGTTTGAATTAAAAACAGGGGGGGAAGATGAACAGGAACATACTTGAAAAAATGACTGCAGCAGCGGCGGGTCTCTCCGTCATCCCGTTGGTGCTGGCCCAGTCTATTACGGTGGGCGAACCCCTCAGCGCGACCAATGAGGCGGGCGTGCACCAGGTCATGTCTGAAAATGTAAAGGTCTTTGGCAGTTTTCATTTTACTGAGAGCTGCACCTTTGATCCGCAGCGCAACCTTATCCTGTCCATGAACGCTGGAAACCGCGGAGCAGGGGATAGTGCAGATGACGGTTTTGTCTCCCTGATCAACCCGGATGGCAGCGTACACACATCGAAGTGGATCGGCGCCTCACGGGAGGGTCTGGAATTACGCGATCCGATTGGCAGCGCAGTGCGCAATGGCATGCTTTATACCGTGGACAGCGGTTATCTCCGTTCTTTTGATCTTGCTACTGGTCAACCGGTGCAGTTTATCGAAGTGCCTGGCTCTACCTTTCTCAACGGCATAGCAGTTTCAGATGACGGTACGGCCTATATCTCCAACTCCAGGCCGCCTGAGCAGATTTTCAGGGTGGATGCAGGCGGCGAGGTGTCAGTATTTGCAGAAGGCGGAGACATTAATGTCCCCAATGGGGTGGCCATGGATAATGACGGCAATGTCGTGGTTATCAATATCGGTAACAATGCCGTGATTACATACGATCCACTGGGCAATGTTGTGCTTACCGAGTATGCGGCCGAGGCGGGTAATGACGGCGTCGTGGTGACCGAGGACGGCACCAAGTATGTCAGCAGTGTACGCTTTGGCAGCGTCTCTAGAATCCGACCCGGTGAGGAAGCTGAAATTATTGCTGTCGGCATACCGAGCCCGGCTTCCATGTGCTACGACTCGGTACAAAAGCAGCTTGTGATTCCCATGAACCCGAATAATGCACTGGCTTTTATTCCACTATAAACCGGAGTGATCAAAGCAATGAAAACCATGTTTATAATTTATTTGCTGGGGATGGTTTTTGTTTTTACTTCTCCCAGTGGAACTGCCGCAGAAGTTCCTGAGTTCGACTCTCTCCCCGACTGGAGCGGGACCTGGTCAAGAAGAGGGGATACCGTTTTTGATCACGGTACCTGGACCCTCAACGGTGAGCCCGCCGATCCTAATACGCCCGGTGCCGGTGTTAGCGCCCCAGGAACTCGTGCCAACCCTCCTTACAATGAACAATGGGAAGCCATTTATGCGGAGCATTTGCGTTTAAGAGATGAGGGATTGTTTCCTGACCCATTGACGCGCTGTATATCCCACGGTTTTCCACGGATCTTTAATGCCCTAGCGCCTGTAGAGTTTGTGGTTCGCCCGGAGCAGACATGGATACTTGCAGAGCACACGCGCGCGACAATGCGCATTTATACCGATGGGTCAGAGCATCCGCCTCCGGAAGCGCGCTGGCATAATTTTTATGGACATTCGATAGGTCACTGGGAAGTAGAGCTTTCTACGGGTGAACAGACGCTTGTATTTACTACTGTCGCACTCAAAGGTTGGCGGGATAAGGACAGTGTTCTTGACCGCAGCGGCCTGGTATTGAGTGACCAGGCGCATGCCACAACGCGAATCAGGCGCACAGTTGAAAATGGGGAAGACATGTTGCTGGTTGAAATAACCCTCGAAGATACATTAGCACTTACGGAGCCGTGGGTGGTTGAAAAACGGTTTTATAAGCAGCCCGAGGGGACAAGAATCTTTGATTACGAGTGCAATGAGTACAACAGGGCTATTGTCGATGAAGAGGGCCGAAGCCTGATTCTTGACGAGGAAGGACGTGTCCTTCAATACTGATACCGGGGGGTTACTGATTATGAATTTCAGGATTTTGATTTGCTTGGCACTTATACTGGCGTGGACAGGGTCTGTTACAGGACATCATTCCACGGTTGGTCAGATAGAGGAGTTTTCTATAGAAATTGAGGGAGTAGTTAAAGAGTTTCAGTTCAAGAATCCCCACTCATGGATACAGGTCATGGTTCCCAATGCCGATGGGACCGAGACAGAGTGGAGCGTTGAATGGCTGATTCCCAATATACTCATGCGCCAGGGATATAACCCGTCTACTTTCAGACCCGGTGACGAAGTAAGGGTTAAGCTACGTCAGCACGTAAGTGGTTCGCCGATGGGTGAATTTGACGGCGCCTTAAAAGAAGACGGTACAATTGTGGGCAGATGGGAGTAAATCACTTTGTGGCGATTGGCCTAATTAGTGAACCCTTACCCTCTTAGAATCTGATTGGTGTATCAATAAAGCAACTCATAAATTCCTTAAGTAGCTAGCTAGTCGAAAACCATGTTTTCAATGTTGTAGGTGCCGCTCTTGTTGATTAGTGCCTGGTGAACCGGGAATAGGGTATTGGGATCCGGGTTTGGGTTGACCTTGTTGCCAGAAGTGTTGGATCAGCTGACCGTAATTTGTCTGTTTACAAGCCAGCGTGCTATCGCTACGCATATACCTGGAGTTGAGACTTCATAGGTATACAGGCCATTCCAGTAGCCCAAAAAGCCTGTGCGTATAATTATTGCATCACCCTGGCCAATGGCGAAAAGGTTTCCCCTTCAAGGACCTTCAGCCATTATTTCCAGGGCAGTGGTATGGCGTTTAGCGTATCCATTTCAGTAGTCATGGCAGTGCTGCTTGCAGGGAGGTCATTACGCGAAAGGATGAACGACAGAACAGCCGTGACTTCTTCCCAGCTCAATGACTTAACGTTATCTGGCGGCATTTTCTCCCAGGTGTGCTGAACCAGCTCTCCCAGGCTCTTGCCCGCCCAGTTCTTACGAAAAAAACTGCCGCGCAGGGGAGTACCAAATTGGCCGTTGCTTAAGCGGTTTCCATGACAGATCTGGCAGGTCTCCCTGTATATGTTTTGCCCATCATTCACCTGCACTTCAGTGAAAGTGATGGCCTCCTGAGCGTCGCCGAGCGTGGGAGTTAGCAACAGCCAGCAGAACAATGTCAGCACGTAATAAAATCTGTCAAGCATAAGATTGCCGGCTAATAGACCAGTGATTTGAGGACGTGCATCTTAACACAGCGCATTCAATCAGTGAGCTTTCTCTGATCACTAGCAAAATCGTGCAGTCCGGAGAATTTGCTGCTATCAGACCGGTGTTTCGCCGTTAACGATGGTACGAATCATCTCGCGGCGATAACCGTCATAATCATTGAAAGCCTTGTGAAGGCACTGGCGGTTGTCCCAGATAACTAGCATATGGGGCTCCCAGCGCAACCGGCAGTTAAAGTCTTCGCGGGTGGCCCATTCTCCAAGAAAATCTAGTAGTGGACGGGATTCATCCTGGGTCATACCTTCAATGCCCATGCTGTAAGAGGTGTCGCAAAACAGGCTCTTGTTGCCGGTCACCGGATGCGTGCGCACCAGCGGGTGGAACCAGCCCTCCACCATTTTCTTTTGATTCATGGTCAGCTCAATTTCGCCGACGCTAAGATCGTTCAGTTTAGGTTTGCCTTTGGTGACATTCGATAGTACCCAGGCTGCTGACATATGTACTCTTAGGTCAGCTATTACATCTTTCATCTTCTCGCTGAGCAGGTTGTAAGCTAACTCAGTATTGCTCCACCAGGTGTCACCGCCGTACGGCGGTATATCGAGTGATTGCAGCATGCTTACCGCCGGCGGCTGTTCCATAAAGGGAGAATCGGTATGCCAGCCGTCACCGAAAATCCAGTCCACCACCGTGCTGGCTTCCTTGATCAGCCGCTGTACATTGGGGTGTCCTTCAATACCGTCGGTGTAGGCATCCGTACCGAAATCACCAAATCGAAGAGTTAGGGCCTCCTGGTCATCAATGGTCATGTTCTGCTGGTTACGGAAGTAGATCATCTTGTAGTGATAAAGAGCTTTCTCCACCTGCGCAAACTGCTCGTCGGTGATATTGGCAACATTCACATTCAATATCTCAGCACCCATGGCGCTGGCCAGCGGAACAGTCTGGATAGCGGTAAAACCGTTGTGAGCATCATCGTAGTATTCCGGGGGGTAGAATTGCATAACTAGTCCTTTTATTAGGTTAGTTTATCCAAGTTGTCCTGTCGGAACTGGATGAAGTAGTCCAGCGAACTGGGATTGCTCATGGCGTCCTTGTTAGCGGCTTTTTCAACATCCTTGCCCATAAGGATTTTTCTGACCGGGACTTCCATTTTCTTGCCGGTCAACGTGTAGGGAATTTCATCCACCTGGTAAATCTCGTCGGGACAATGCCTGGGTGTATAATCCGCGCGTAGTTTCTGATTGATCCTGGATTTCAGGTCGTCATCGAGTGTTTGCCCCTCCGGTAGTTTCACAAACAGCGGCATGAAAAACTGCTCGCCCGGCAGGTCCAGGTTCACGATGATGGAGTCCTCAACATCTTCCATGCCATCAACGGCGCGATAGATTTCAGCCGTACCGATACGGATGCCGTAACGGTTAAGTGTCGCGTCAGAGCGACCAAGAACGAAACAGCCGTCCTCGTCGTTAATCATGAAATAGTCACCCTGGCGCCAGATTCCCGGGTAGTCGTCAAAGTAGGTTTCCTTGTAGCGGACATCGCCCTTGTCATTCCAGAGATAGAGCGGCATGGAAGGCATCGGCTGGGTGACTACAAATTCGCCCACCTCGTTGACGAGGGAATTACCGTCCTCGTCAAAAGCTTGCAGGTCCACACCGAGATGCGGCATCTGGATTATGCCCGCTTTAACGGGCAGGCCTGGCATGGGACCGCAGAATCCTGCGCAAATATCGGTGCCGCCGCTGCCAGGGGCGACATACATGTCGCTTTTCACGTTGTTGTAAAACCATTTGGTACACTCGGCGGAAACCACTGAACCTGCTAGCATTATGGATTCCAGTTTTTCGAAGGCAAACTTGTCTTTAGGTACGAGCCCCATGTTCTGCTGCATCTGCTGAAGAGTGGGGCTGGCACCAAAAAGTACCGCACCGGCATCATCACACAGTTTCCACAATGCATCCGGTTCAGGGTAAATCGGGTTGCCGTCATAGAGAATCGGACAGGCGTCATAAAGCAGGGTGCTGACAACGAAGTTCCACATCATCCAGCCTGTCGTGGTGAAAAAGAATAGCCTATCTTCCGGTTTTAGGTTGTAGTGCAGGACTCCAAGTACATACTGTTCAATAATAATGCCGCCATGCCCATGCACTATCGCTTTAGGTAGGCCCGTTGTGCCGGAAGAAAAAAGAATCCATAAGGGATGGTCGAATGGCACCTGCTCAAACTCGAAATCTTCTGCCGATACGGTAGGTCGATCGAGAAGTTCATCCCAGAGAATCGCGTCTTCAACGGGTGCTTTGGTATCGGTGGGATCGAGGTATGGCAGGAAAATGACTTTCTCGATTGAGGTCAGTGTTTTAACGATATTCCTAACTTCTTCTTTACGGTTGAAGGCCTTGCCCTTGTAGTGGTAACCGTCCACGCAAAAAAGCACTTTTGGTTCGATCTGTGTCAGGCGGTCAAGAACGCTGTGCGTACCAAAATCAGGTGAACACGAAGACCAGATGGCGCCTATACTGCTGCATGCTAGCAGTGCTGTGGCAGCTTGCGGAATATTGGTCATGTAGCAAGCAATCCTGTCCCCAGGTTTGATGCCCATTTTTCGCAGTTCGGTAGCAAGAATTCGAACATCGTTACCCAGCTTGTCCCAGTCCAGGGCGCTTAGTACCTGATCTTCGTTGGCGTAAAGAAGCGCTGTCTTGCCAGGTTTTTCATTGCGCAGGATATGTTGTGCGTAGTTTAGTCTTGCACCGGGAAACCATTCGGCACCGGGCATGGTGCGTTTGCCAAAGACGCCTGAGGGCTGCGCCGATGCTTCCACCTTAAAGTAATCCCATACCGACTGCCAGAAGTCTTCAAGGTGGTCCAGTGACCAACGCCTCATCTGGTGCAGGTTCTCAAATTCTGTGTCGCGGTTTTCCTTTAACCACTGGCGAAACGCATAAAGATTAGTTTGCTCAACCCATTCTCTGGAGGGCTCCCAGAGAATCTCGCCAACTGTTACTTCTGAAGACATATAGTAAAGAGTCCTTAGTAATATGAATGCTGATATGTTGTTATTATTTTCAGGACCGGGATAATCCTAAAAATTTAAAGGCGGCAATATTACCATTCTCACCAAGTCCGGTCATTATCAATACTGGGAAAGGGTGAATCATGCTGTCCTGTGTGCGGACAAAGTCTCCATAAACAAACGGGAATTAACTGAAGTCGTTAGTAGCCATGGATAAGAAGTGGATGAATGTAGTCGTTGGGATTGTGCTGGTTTCAATGCTCGCCGGTGGTCTTACCTGGATTATCACAACAGTTAATTCTGACATGCAGCTGCCTGAACTGGATAATGAGCTTGCCGCAAGGGGGCTTGAGGTGGCCCAGCAAAATGGCTGTATAGCCTGTCACACGTTGGATGGCAGCGTCGGCATCGGACCAACATGGCTTGGGATGTATGGCAGGACTGAAACCCTAACCGACGGATCGTCAGTAGTCGTTGATGATGCTTATATCATTGAATCAATAAACAGGCCGGATTCAAAACAGGTACAGGGATATGAAAACCTAATGGTTCGGTATTTTCTTCCCGAAGAAGATCTTATGGCACTGGTTGAATTTACCCGCCAGCTCGCAGAATAAAGGTCTGGTGGTATGGATGACATTCATTAGCTCATCTGCTGAGGGAAAAATTAGTACTCAGACCGGCGCCCCGGTAACCTTGCCCGCTTCATCAATCGTGTCAAAAACGCTAACCTCCACGCCCTCGCGCACATTTTTCAAGTGCGTCACAAGTTCACCTGTAGCATAAGCCTCGGCTTTTTTCCGGCTTTCAAAGAGATAAATTCCACCGGCGGTTTTTGTGTCGTCATTTACCAGCCAGATTTTCCAATTCAGGCCGTCTACGCCAAGAAAACGCGGAGCGGCTTCGGAAGAGTGGGAGATCAGGTCTTCCTCGCTTTCTGAGTAGGGAAAGTTGATTTGGACGATGGCGGACATAACTGCCTCCTGTGACTATTTTTTTGGAAGGAGGAAAGATACTCACCTGACGGGCAAAAAAAAAGGGCCGATCTCAAGGGGCGGCCCTAAGCGATGGATATATCGAAAGGAGGGGATATATCCGAGGGGTAACAGGATAGAAAGTGTCTGTATTTTTTTAGTTAACGCGTCAATCGAAAAAAGGTTGAGCTCTCTATCATAGATCTCGAATTTAACTCGCCTGTCTTACTTCACCCTGCAGGTAATGCAGCATGGTGTTCACGTCGCTGCAGGTAAACGGGTCTTCTTCGTGGTTGTCACATTTACCGGGCTCAGAAAAAATCTCTTCGATCTTGCCGTCGTTTACCAGCATGGAGTAACGCCAAGAGCGTTCACCAAATCCAAGGTTTTCCTTCTTCACGAGCATGCCCATGCCGCGGGTAAAGTCGCAGTTACCATCCGGCAGCATTTTCACATTTTCAACCCCAAGCTGCCTGCCCCACTGGAACATGGAGAAGGCGTCGTTAACGCTAAGACAGTACACTTCATCGATACCCAGGTTTTTCAGATTGTCGTATTCCTTTTCGTATCCGGGCAGGTGAGTACTGCTGCAGGTCGGCGTGAACGCGCCGGGAAGCGCAAACACAACAACACGCTTCCCTTTAAAAATCTCGTCCGACGTCACGTCCTGCCAGCGAAAAGGATTGTCTCCGCCGATGCTTACATCGCGTACACGAGTTTTGAAGGTTACTTCAGGGACATTAGAAGCCACATTTCTCTCCATCAGGGATATTCGAAATTTAAAACAGTAATAACGCTATGGGGAGCAATGTAAGGGGAACAGTTAAATAGATAAAATATATTATTTCTATTATATTAATTGGGAAATTCTATTATTGTGAAGCCCCTCGTGAAACGACGGTCTCGTAAGCCAGCATAAGCTTCTTACGCGAGGATCCCCAGCGGTATTTGCCACTTTCTCCAATTTTACGGACAACCCGATGGCAAGGAATAAGCCACCCTATGTTGTTCCGGGCTATAGCCGAGGCACAGGCACGCGTTGCACTGGGCTTGCCTGTCAGTGCCGCAATATTTTCGTAAGTGGAAATACTGCCGATAGGGATTCTCAAAAGGGCCTCCCAAACCTGGATCTGGAACTGGGTCCCTTTCAGAAGCAGAGTCACGGATTGTTGTGTTCGTCTTTGGCCGAAAAGCTGCTCATGCACTTGCCGGGTTTTCTTAACATCTTCCCCAAAGCACGCAGAGGGCCACTCGGATTCCATCATTGCTACATGGCGGATTGGATCTCCGTCTACAAAGCAAATGTGGCAGATGCCTTTGCTGGCGACGCCCAATAGGTATGTGCCAAACGGCGATGGGTGAAAGCCAAAGTGGATCTTAAAATTCTTTCCCACCTCGCTGCACTGGGAAGGGGTCATGCCTAAGGTATTAATAAAGAGGCCATGCATTCGTCCGGGACCGGAGAGTCCTGCCTGGTAGCAAGCGTCCAGCGGCTTGAGCCCTTCGTCCAGCACTCCCTTGATGTGCTCTCTACTGAGGTACTGGCTGAAACGTTTAGGGCTCATACCAACCCAGCGGCGAAACTGCTTTTGAAAGTGAAAGTCGCTCATGCCGCACATTTTTGCAAGCTCTTCCAAAGTAGGTGGGCTGGACTGATTCTCAGCCAACGCATGCAAAGCGGCTTCAATTGTGTTGTAAAGGCAGAGCGTTGAGGAATTGTCGTTGGCCATGGGGTAAAAGTAGACCTTTTATCAGTAAAAGAAAATCTGATTCCTGCGTTTAGCATGACTTAAATAAGGCGGTGGTATTCAACCAGGATGGATACTAGAATCGGTTCCCATGTTCGCCACTTTTTCTTTGCGACAGAAAGTCGGTCTGTTCATGGGCCTTGCCCTGTTTTTTCTTGTCCTGGTGATGCCCTTACCAGAAGGAATGAGTCTTCCGGCTTCCCGTGTAGCTGCCGTTGCCCTGTTGATGGCCTGTTTCTGGATGGCGGAAACCGTGCCGATACCTGCCACCGGCATTCTCCCCATTTTTCTTTTCCCGCTGCTCGACGTTATGCCCACGGCGGATGTCACGTTGTCCTATGGAAACCAGATTCTGTTCCTTTTCATGGGCGGTTTTCTTATAGCCGTGGCCATGCAGAAGTGGAATTTGCATCGGCGTATTGCCCTGTCCGTCATTAACAAAGTTGGCAGCAGTCCCAACCGGTTGGTGTTAGGCTTCATGCTGTCGACCGCGCTGCTATCCATGTGGATCAGCAACACGGCTACTTGCGTGATGATGACACCCGTAGCCATAGCGGTCGTCGAGCAAACCATGCGGCAAAGACCAGAACACCTGAGAGCCCAACCCTATAATTTTGGTACGGCCTTGATGCTGGGCATTGCCTATTCTTCCTCAGCAGGCGGAGTATCAACGCTAGTCGGTACACCGCCGAATGCCATTCTAATTGGCATGATCGATACGCTTTACGGTTACCAGATCAGCTTCGTGGACTGGATGAAACTTGGCCTGCCTATTTCGATCTGCATGCTCGGCATCATCTGGGTATTCCTCACGCGGATCATGTACCCGATGCGGGATGCCGATGAGCAGAATGACCTGGCCAGGCTGCACATTCAGCAGCAACTGGACAAGATGGGTACTATGAGCGGCCAGGAGAAAAAAGTGGCACTGGTCTTTTTCCTGGTGGCAGTGTGCTGGATTCTAAGAGGCCTGTTTACGCCCGAGTGGCTGAATTTTGTCAGTGATCCGGCAATTGCCATGTGCGGCGCCTTCCTGCTTTTCATTATTCCTGCCGGTGAAAAACAGGAAGGTTTCATTCTCGACTGGGACACGGCAAAAACCATTCCCTGGGATATCATTATCCTTATGGGAGGAGGCTTTGCCCTGGCTGCGGGATTCAGCGGCTCTGGACTGACTGAGTGGCTGGCCAACCAGCTCACCGTGCTTCAGGGGGTGCACTTCTTTGTGCTTATTGTCGTCGTGGTGCTGTTTGTGACTTTCCTGACTGAGATGACCTCCAATGCAGCGACGGCAACGCTGTTTATTCCCGTGATGGGTGCGCTGGCTATATCCATGGACCTGCATCCGTTTGCTCTCATGGTGCCGGCGGCGCTCGGCGCCTCATTCGCTTTCATGCTGCCTGTGGCGACACCGCCAAATGCCATTGTCTTTGCTAGCCGTCAGATTACCATTGCCCAGATGGCTAAAACTGGATTTGTGCTGAATATAATCGGCGCAATTGTCGTAAGTACTCTCAGCTACCTGTTGCTGAAACAGCTGCAGTGATAGTGCCCCGGGGTACTTTTAGGTAGACTCTGAATAGCTTTTAAGATTCCTCATCAATTTTCACAGAGGATAGTTGAATGGAACAAAGCAAGCTGAAACTCCAAAATTTTATCCTTGCCTGCTTTTTGGCGGCTCTGATTTTCTATCTCCTTATTGTCGGACAGTCGATTCTTCTTCCCCTAGTAATAGCCATTGTCTTCTGGTATCTGATTAACCTAATTGCCGGGTTGTTTGGCAAAATCGGCGCGGGCGGCAAACCCCTGCCGCAGATACTTTGTTATATTCTGTCGTTCCTCACCTTCCTTGCCATCATCAGGGGTGTTGTTGAACTAGTAGCATCCAATATTTCAGGTGTGGTTCGGGTCGCTCCGGTGTATCAGGCTAATTTCGAGATGCGCTGGGAGAGCCTGCTGGAATTTTTAAGAATCAAGGAGGAGCCGACTCTTGCCCAGCTGACCGAGGTGATAGATCTAGGGCAGTTCATCACAGGACTGGCTGCCTCGCTGACCAATATAGCCGCCAACATGGGCATTATATTCATCTATGTGATTTTCCTTCTGCTGGAGCAGGGTAATTTCAGTGATAAAGTGGCGGGCCTAGCCAACAGTCCGGAGAAGGAAAAGAGAGCCAGGTTGCTAATTGAAAAAATTAATGAAGATGTACGCAAGTACATTAGCATCAAGATGCTGACCAGTTCTGCCACAGGCGTGCTGAGCTATATCTTTCTCAAGGTGGTGGGGGTAGATTTCGCGGAGTTCTGGGCGCTGCTGATTTTTCTTCTCAATTTTATTCCCACTATCGGCTCTATTGTGGCAACTATCTTTCCATCACTGATTACACTAGTTCAGTTTGATACCTTCACACCCTTTTTCCTGGTTCTGGGAGGGGTCAGCTCGATTCAGCTGATGATTGGCAACTTTATGGAGCCACGTTTGATGGGTAACTCGCTGAACTTGAGCCCGCTGATCATTCTTCTCAACCTGTCGCTTTGGGGGCTAATATGGGGTATTCCCGGAATGTTCCTGTGTGTACCACTTCTGGTAATTTCAATGATTGTTTTTTCGCATGTCCCAGAAACACGGCCAATTGCCATTCTTTTAAGCCGGGATGGGCAAATCAGAGAAATCTACAAACAATAAACTAGTATAAAAATACTAATATTTTTTTCAAGATTGTCTAACTATCAGGTAGACTTTACAGATTCAGTATAATTAACAAAACGTTAGTCCTTGGGGAGATCAACATGAAGACAGCTATAAAACGCGATAATTGCTTCACCCGTGTGTTCAAGACATCTTTGTTAGCATCTTGCATTGCTGCTGCACCAGCCTATAGCCAGGGCCTCGAAGAAATTGTCGTGACTGCTCAGCTTCGTGAAGAAAATATCCAAGATGTTCCGGTAGCCGTTACTGCCGTGTCAGGGACCTTCTTGGAAGACAATTCAATTAAAGATGTTCAGGAACTAATGTGGAGTGTGCCAAGCTTGGTGGTTGGAACCAACCAAAGCTCCGGTACGGGTAACTTCTCAATACGTGGTATCGGTACTGGGGCGCAGAACTTCGGTCTGGAGTCCTCCGTAGGTTTATATATTGATGGTGTGTATCGAGCCAGGCAGGCCTCGATGTTTAATCAATTGGCCGACCTAGAGGCGGTAGAGGTACTGCGTGGACCACAGGGGACCTTCTTTGGTAAAAACTCAGCTTCTGGAGCCCTGTTAGTCAGGACAGTTGCGCCTAGTCACGAGCAGAACGCCTTCCTAGAACTTACAGCCGGTAATTATTCCATGGTCAACCTTAACGGCGCCTTTAACTGGAGCTTAAGTGACACCGTGGCGGCAAGGACCACGTTCTTTTCAAGCGAAAGAGACGGTTGGATCGACGTTGAAAATCTTGGTAGCGAACTAAATGATCGCTCTCGCTGGGGAATTCGCCAGCAGTTTCTCTTTGAGCCATCTGAAGATCTTTCTGCCAGGCTTATAGTTGACTACTCGGAAATTGATGAAGTCTGCTGTGCAGCGTTAACACTTAAAGACAGCCTCGTTGCTTCAGGAAGAACCAACAACGGTGCGCCTGTTTTCGGAACCGATGCTATCCTGACGGCCCTCGGCGGAACCATATACCCGACAGGCAGTTTTGATAATGGGCGAACCTCTCAAAATGTACTACCTTCATCGAAAAACGAAGACAGTGGTGTCTCACTGCAGATCAATAAGCGTTTTGATAATTTTGATTTTGTCTCTATCACGGCATTTCGTAGGTTTGATATTCGCGATGCCATCGACGCAGATTTTTCCGATGTGGATTTGGCCAATCGTCTACAGGATGCGGATCAGACCATGTGGACTCAAGAATTTCGCATTACCAGTGACCAGCAGAATCGTTTGCGCTATCAGGCGGGTGTTTACTTCTACCAGCAGGAGTTAGAAAGCGAGGATTACCTGATACTCGGTAACTTGTTGCCCAATTATGTGACTGCGGCTTCTCCTGATGTCCTTGGTGCATTGATGGGAACCCCTCCGCAACTCCTAGGCTTTATTAACCTAGTATACGGACAGAGTTTTGGCCCCAGTTTTGCGCCACCAGTTGTTCCAGGGAATACCATCCAGGATTTTAGTGACCAGGATCATCGCGCCAATGCTATTTTTGGACGTATCGATTACGATCTTTCAGATAATCTTGAACTAAATATAGGTCTGCGTTATACCGATGAAAGCAAGGATATGAATAGCCGATTTGCCGAATCCGTATTCACACCCGGAATTGCTGACGTGAACGTTGCTGCCATTGGAGCTGCTCTCGGAATCGCAGGCGAACAAGCTAAGGCTGCCGTAGGTGCCCCTCCGGGTGACGGAACAGGAAATACCTTTAACCCCGCCATAGCTGGTCTTAACCCGGCCCCCTTTCTGCCTGCACTAAACGTGCTGTATGTTCCAGGGTGGGCTAACTGTTCTGTGACGGTGCGTTTCTGCCCCCGCCCAGATATAAATGCTAGCCTAGACGACAGCGCCTTGACGGGAAACATTGGTTTGTCCTGGAGAGTGGATGACACCAGTCTTATCTACTTTGCATACGGTACCGGCTACAAATCTGGTGGGACAAATACGGATAGGATAGGGCTTGGTTTTGACACCGTCTTCGATTCAGAAGATACAACTAACATAGAGTTTGGCATTAAAAAGGACTTTGTAGATAACAATCTGCGCATAAATCTCGCTTTCTATGATATGGAAGTGGATGATTTGCAGACCAATACCTTTACTGGAACAGCTTTTAATCTTCAGAATGCAGGTCGAGTTGATGTGCAAGGCGTTGAGGCAGAGGTTTGGTGGAATCCAACGGATTCATTGAGCTTCCAACTTGCCTACACCTATACAGACGCAAAATTCCAAGATTTTGAAAAGGGCAACTGCCAAATTTCTAACGTCTTTCATACGGGTGATCCCGCTGAAGCAGCGCAACTCCTAACCCAAGGATACTGCAACCGCAGTGGAGATCAGGTCGGAAATGTTTCTGACAATTTCCTGTCTCTTAACGCGACCAAGACATTTGATATAGGCAATGGAAACACCGTGCTCTTGGGTGGCGAATATGTGAGTTATTCGGATCAGATAATGAACAACACCAATGATCCATTTGCGAGACAGGGAGACACTGATTTTCTCAATGTTAGAGCTATTGCCCGTTTAAATTCCGGTTTTGAGGTGATGCTCTGGGGCCGAAATCTCACTGACGAGGGGTGGTATGGCACGGCCTTTGATACACCCTTGCAAGACGGCAAGCAGAGTGCCTATCCAAGGGAGCCCAGGACCTACGGGCTGACGCTTAGGAAGGTGTTCTGATAACAGGTTGACAAAAAAGCCCGGCATTGCCGGGCTTTTTTCAAAGTGGTAAATTTTTTGGTAAATGCCTCAAGGGATTAAATGGCGATTGAAAAAAGAGACGACTCGGTCCTCGTATTCCTCGGGGTACTCAGCATCAAAGTCGGCATGGGCCACCCCTTTTTCTTCCCAAAGTTCCTTGGGTTCGCCGGCAGCATCAAACAGGAGTTTTCCACTCTCAGGCGAAATGACCTCATCATCTAGACTGTTAATAATTAGTATTGGCCTAGGGCTGATATCGCCGATCCAACGTTTGGCGTCAACGGCGCTAGCATCGATTCCCAATTTCATCTCGGCCCAGAACTGAATCATCGGTGCGAAGGGAAAAGCGGGCAGCCCCGTGTAATGGCGCACACTTGTGGCAATTGTGTCCTCTAGAGATGAAAAAGCCGAATGTGCCACGACTGCACGTATTGTCTCATTTGAGGCTGCATACTGGATCACCATGGAGCCTCCCATGGAATCGCCTATCATCCCTAACCTGGCTGAATCGACATTTGGCAGCCCCAGGGCAAACTGCACCCAGGCGTGAATGTCCATCATTTCTTTCACGCCAAATGTAATCTGCTCGCCAGGGTTGTTTTCATGCGCGCGGACCGTAGTGACCAGAACGCCGTAACCGGCTCGTGCAAGCATGACAATTTCATCTATGAAACCACCGCGATGATACTTGTAACCGTGCTGCATGATGATCATGGCGCCGTTTCTGGTCGGAACCAGCCAGCCCTCGAGCAGAAAATCATCGAGTGTGCGCACCGTAACATCTTCGTAGGTAATTCCCAGGTCTGCGGGAGTTTTATTAGGAACTAGGCGCTGCCCCAGGGGATGAGTGACCATCGAGTTGGCCTGACCCCTGGCCACGAGCATCATGATCATCAATAACAGTATCAGGCCGATTGAGGATATTTTTAGCGCTTTCATACAGGACTTCGTCGAGGTAGATATAATCACAGACTGCCGGCTAATTATGCGCAGTCGGCAGGGATGTGCAAGCGAATGCTGTGTTTACCCTAGATTATTGAATTAACAGGGGGTTTTATAGCAATTAACTAATAGGTTCCGATATAATTGCCGCCTTTTTTACTACTGATCTAGCAGCAATGAAGAGCGCGAAGATTCGCCAGGCCTTCCTGGATTATTTCAAAGAGCAGGGACATGAAATTGTGTCTAGCAGTTCACTCGTGCCAGGAAATGACCCGACCCTACTGTTTACTAATGCCGGTATGGTGCAGTTCAAGGATGTGTTCCTGGGTCAGGACAAGCGCAAGTACACACGTGCCTCAACTTCGCAACGCTGTGTACGTGCCGGCGGCAAACATAATGACCTGGAAAATGTTGGTTATACCGCCAGGCATCACACTTTTTTTGAAATGCTGGGGAATTTCAGCTTCGGTGATTACTTCAAGCGCGAAGCTATCCAGTATGCATGGGCATTTCTTACTGAAAATCTTGGACTTCCTCCTGAGAAACTCTGGGTCACTGTCTTCGAGGATGACGATGAGGCAGCTGATATCTGGCTAAAGGAAATAGGCGTCTCGACGGAACGATTTTCCAGACTGGGTGAAAAAGATAACTTCTGGGCCATGGGTGATACTGGACCATGCGGCCCCTGCAGCGAAATTTTTTATGACCACGGCGAATCAGTTCCGGGAGGCCCGCCGGGCAGTCCGGATGAAGATGGTGATCGCTATATCGAAATCTGGAACCTGGTCTTCATGCAGTTCAACCGCTCTGCCGATGGCAGCATGACGCCGTTGCCAAAACCGTCCGTTGATACTGGTATGGGACTGGAACGAATCGCCGCTGTCATGCAAAACGTGCACAGTAATTACGAGATTGACCTCTTCCAGAACATTATTCAAGAAGCTGCAAAAATTGCCGGCACTGACGATCTTGAAAACAAATCACTGAACGTGATTGCTGACCATATCCGGTCGTGCGCATTCTTGATTAATGATGGGGTGATTCCGTCCAATGAGGGACGCGGCTATGTTCTGCGCCGCATTATTCGCCGCGCTATTCGTCATGGGCATAAGCTCGGTATTAATGAACCATTTTTCCATAAGCTGGTAGCACCGCTTTCAGGAGAGATGGGAGAAGCTTATCCCGAACTCCAATCCAACCAGTCCCGCATAGAGGAGAAAATTCTCGCCGAGGAACAGCAGTTTTCCCGCACCCTGGATAACGGCATGAGCATACTTGAAAATGCCATTGACGAAATGAACGGCAGCGTCATTGAAGGTGAGACGGTGTTCAAGCTTTACGACACCTATGGTTTTCCCGTCGACCTTACCGCTGACATTGCCCGTGAGCGAGACCTGTCATTGGACATGGATGGCTTTGAAGCCGAAATGGAGAAGCAAAAAGCACAGGCGCGTTCGGCTAGCCAGTTTGCTACGAGTGAGGCGCTGAAAATTGAGGATGGGAAGGGCACCGATTTCATCGGCTACGACAATCTGGATGCCCAGTCGACAGTTGTGGGCCTTTTTCTGGATGGCCAACCAGTCAGGTCACTTGCCGCTGGGGAAAAAGGCATAGTACTGCTCGACAGAACCTCCTTTTATGGAGAATCCGGTGGCCAAGTTGGTGACTGCGGTGTACTGCAAGCTAGCGGACTGCTGTTCCATGTCACTGATACCCAGAAACAGGGCGCGCATTTTCTACATATAGGCAGTCTTGAAAAAGGCTCACTCTCAGTCGGTGATGAAATCACCTGTAAAGTGGATAACAGCCTGCGTAAGCCCACCGTACTCAATCACAGTGCCACGCACCTTATGCATGCGGCTCTGCGTGAAACACTGGGTGATCATGTTGAACAGAAAGGTTCGCTGGTGAATCCCAATTACCTGCGCTTCGACTTCTCCCATAACAAGCCGGTAACCGATGCCGAGCTCAAGCAGATTGAAAAAATGGTCAACGCACAGATTCTCGAAAATGCCGAGGTAAGCAAGGAAGTGATGACGATGGATGCGGCAAAGGGAAGAGGCGCCATGGCCCTTTTTGGCGAGAAATATGGTGACGAGGTGCGCGTTGTGAGCATGGGTGCCACGACTAATGGCGGTTCAGAGTTTTCAATAGAGCTTTGTGGAGGTACACACGTTGAGCGGACTGGCGACATAGGCTTTTTTAAGATAATGCAGGAGTCAGGAATAGCCGCTGGAGTTCGCCGGATTGAGGCCGTGACCGGTAATACCGCGCTTGACCTGGTTCAGGAACAGGAAGAAAAACTGAAAGAAATCGCAGCTGCAGTTAAATCCGGTACTGACGCCGTGGTTGACCGGGTCGTGCAGTTGAATGCTAATAACCGCCAGTTAGAGAAAGAGCTCTCTCAGCTCAAGGCCAAACTGGCTAGCTCTGCCGGGACCGACCTGGCGTCACAGGCAGAGGAAATCAACGGAGTCAACGTGCTGGCCGCCGTGGTCGAGGGGGTCGACAGCAAAGCGCTGCGAGAGACCACTGATCAGCTCAAGAACAAGCTTGGTTCGGCAGTAATAGTGCTGGGCACCGTGGATGGTGAGAAGGTCAGCCTGGTAGCTGGCGTGACAAAAGACCTAACAGATCGTATAAAAGCCGGCGATCTGGTCAATGAAGTAGCCCGAAAAGTCGGAGGAAAGGGGGGCGGCCGACCCGATATGGCCATGGCTGGCGGTAATTCCCCAGGCGAGCTGACTCAGGCAATCTTTGATATAAAACAATACGTTAGGGAAAATTTATAGCGTTTCATTTCGCGTTTGCCACACCAGAATTGTTTCAGAAATAGATTAACAATGTTCTCAAGACAGTATTAGCCACAGTTAAATTTATAGTGTTATATTAATGTTGATAGTTCAGAAATACGGTGGAACTTCAGTGGGTTCCATCGAAAGGATCAGATCAGTCGCCGCTAAGGTTGCTGCCAGCAAGGCCCAGGGCAACCAGGTAGTAGTCGCGGTCTCCGCAATGAGCGGTGTCACGAATAACCTTACTGCAATGGCCCATGAACTACAAAAGGAACCATCTCCTCGCGAGATGGACGTGTTGCTCACCACGGGCGAGCAGACAACTATTGCACTGCTTTGTATGGCATTGCTTGAAATTGGGTGTCCAGCTATTTCGTTTACTGGCGGGCAAGTAAGGATACTTACTGATAATGCACATACCAAGGCAAGAATCCAGGAAATCGACGATACCAATATCCGTCGGGAACTGGAGCAAGAAAAGGTAGTTGTTGTTGCAGGATTTCAGGGAGTAGATGAAAAAGGAAATATCACTACATTGGGAAGAGGTGGTTCGGATACCACGGCAGTAGCACTAGCAGCAGCCCTTAAAGCCGATGAATGCCAGATCTATACAGATGTTGATGGTGTTTACACCACAGACCCCCGCGTAGTTGAAAAAGCCAGAAGACTGGACCGAATCACATTCGAGGAAATGCTTGAGATGGCCAGTCTGGGGGCAAAAGTTCTACAAATTCGATCTGTAGAGTTTGCCGGTAAATATGATGTACCGCTGCGTGTATTGTCTTCCTTCGAAGATGGCCCCGGTACATTAATAGGGTCAGAGGATGAATCGATGATGGAAACACCTTTAATTTCTGGAATTGCTTTTACAAGGGATGAGGCCAAGCTAAGTGTAGTCGGTGTGCCAGATGTTCCGGGCATGGCCTACAAGGTATTTGGCCCTATAAGCGATGCAAACATTGAAGTGGATGTCATAGTACAGAATATTGGTGCCGACCAGACCAATGACATTACTTTCACAGTAAACAAAAAGGATGCTGAAGCAGCAGCCCGGATACTGGAAAGTGTTGCCAGGGATATGGGAGCCAAGGGGGTTGAGGTCGATGAAAACGTGGCCAAGCTTTCCCTGGTAGGAGTTGGAATGCGATCTCATGCGGGTATTGCCAGCCGCATGTTTGAGGCTTTATACAGTGAATCAGTCAATATTCAGCTCATCACTACCTCGGAGATCAAGATCTCTGTTGTGATTGAAGAAAAATACCTCGAGTCTGCCGTGAGAGCCCTCCACACAGCTTTTGAGTTAGACCAGGAAAAGCAGTGATAACTGGCTGACAGCAACAATCATCGGTTATCAGCACTTTTAATACGGGTCTGTAGCCACAGAAATTTAAGGAATGTAAGTATTTCTAGTTAAGACATATCAGGTAGGTTTACCGGGCAGTGCTTTAAACAAGAGGGTTTATTAATGCTGATTTTGACACGCCGTGTTGGCGAAACACTCATGATAGGTGATGAAGTGACCGTCACAGTCCTTGGGGTGAAGGGCAATCAGGTCCGCATAGGTGTCAATGCACCTAAAGATGTGGCTGTCCATAGAGAAGAGATCTACGACAGGATCAAGAATGAGGACGAAGGTGAATGCCTAGCTGATGATGAGGACAGCGCCGGAAACAGCTAATTTCGCTACAATCGGCAGCCCTCAGGCTGCACCAATTTCGGGAGCTTGTGGTATTATGCGCGCTTTCTAGGAGAAGTGGCCGAGTGGCTGAAGGCGCGCCCCTGCTAAGGGCGTATAGGTTAACACTTATCGAGGGTTCGAATCCCTCCTTCTCCGCCATGAAAACGTAAAGCCCGGTCCCAGACCGGGTTTTTTTTGGCTACGAACGAAGATTTATGAGAGCTCTTGGTTTGGCCTGACATTACAATTTAACGACGCAGAAAAGGGTAAGTCTTACCGCGGCATCATAATTCAGTCTGATCTACAATGTGCATAGCAGTATGCAATACCCAAAGGCATTGAGGAAGGAGAGGTAGAATAATAGCTCCCGAGCTTTTCTTATTAGCCCATCCCAAGATCAATATGCTGCCTGAACAATGGAAGCCTTTCATCGAGACGGTGACTGGCCATGATAATGGTCGTGCGTTGCTGACTGCTCAACTGCTCAAGGAAATACATGACGCGATGACGGTTCACGTCGTCCAGTCCCTGGGTTGGCTCATCCAGGATTAAGAGTGAGGGCTGCTTGACCAGTGCCCTGGCTACTAGAACAAGACGCTGCTCGCCATAGCTGAGCGTTTTAAAAGAGATATTACTGCGCTCTGACATACCAACTAGAGCCAGCCACTCCCTTGCGTGCTCAATCTGCAGTTCAGAAGGTTCGTCATAGAGCCCGATAGTGTCAAAAAAGCCACTCAGCGTAATATGCAGCGCAGATCCGGGAACACGGTGGTCGCGGTGCAGCCCCGGCGAAACAATGCCGACCTGTTTCTTGATGTCCCAGATACTTTCACCTGTGCCCCTAGTAAAACCCAACACTTCAAGATCGTTACCATAGCACTGAGGGTGGTCGCCGGTCAGCAAATCAAGCAGTGTTGATTTACCCGAGCCGTTGGCGCCTGTCAGCAGCGTGTGATCTCCCTGTTTGATCTCCAGGTCCAGGTTCTCAAAAATAACGGTTTGGCCGTACTGCACTTTTCCCGCGTTCAGCTTCACCAGTGTTTCAGGAACCTCCGGCCGCGACAAATCTTCGGGCCAGGCAGGTAAGCTTGAGGCATCGAAGGATAGGAGGGATGTTACTGACTCGTCGGAAAGTATCTTCTCACGCTCGCCCTGGGTAATAAGTTCCCCTTTTTCCATTACTGCCACGTGGGTTTGCCAATCGCTGATTTCATCGTGGTTGTTGAGCAAGAACAACAGCTGCGTTTTATGTTCGGCTAGGAGATGTGAGAAAAAGTGCTGCAGTTCTTCTCTTGATTGGATATCCAGGCTGTCATAGGGCTCATCGAGTACCAGCAGGTCAGGTTTCCGCAGAATGGATTGGACGAGCAGGGTTTTGCGTCCCTCACCGCTGCTGAGCAGGCGATACCCCCGGTCGAGAATTTTATCCATGTTGAGGAAGGCCAGTGATTGAGGTAAATCACCTTCGAGCCCCAACAGCTCCCTTACTGTCGTACCCGGATCGAGCCTGTCCATGAAGTCACTGTCGTCAATTTTAAGCTCATGCTCGTAAAGGCTCTGCTGCTCCTCGAAAGAGAGCACCACGATATTGCTGAAGTCGTGCTCTATTTTGCCCTGACTGAACGTGATCTCGCCGGACAGCAGTTTGCCGAGTAACTGCTTCCCTGAGCCGTTTCGGCCCAGGACGGCCCAGCACTGATCCTGGATCAGTTCCCAGCGGTCAATGGAGAGATGGTCGGTGCGAATATCCTGGAGCAGCATTCGGGTAAAAAGTCTTTGAAAAGTCAGTAAATTATAGCCTGTAAATTGACTTGAAAGGCCAAATACCGGACAATTCGCGTCTTCGAAATTTGCACCGATCTTGTCTTATTTCAAAGTCTACTTAGCACCCGTAGCTCAACTGGATAGAGTACTCGGCTACGAACCGAGCGGTTGGAGGTTCGACTCCTCCCGGGTGCGCCAAATACAAAAACCCGCCTCAAGGCGGGTTTTTTATTGCCAGCACTCCAGGTGGTGCTGCTATTACGAATAGATTATGCTCTCGCATTCAGTCACCTTAATGTGAGACCGAAAATGATTCGCAATCTTCTGGCGGTTTATTTTTTAGCGCAAATCTTTGTCTCAACCTCAACCTTTGCCCAATCCTGCCCCGGAACCCTTGACCTCATCTTCATCAACGGCACCATTCTTACGATGGATGCCGAGAGCTCGATAGTCTCATCCGCCCGGGTGCAGGAAAACAAATTCGTTGCTGTGGGCAACGATATCGATATCTCGGGTGACTGTGCACAGGTAATTGATCTTGAGGGACGCACCGTTATCCCCGGTCTCATTGATTCGCATACTCATTTCATTCGCACTGCCCAGGCGCCGGGCCCCTTTATTCTCGGCCAGGAAGCCTCAAGCACAATTGCGGAGTACCAGCAGGCCTTACGAACTGCATCAGAGAAGGCCGCACCCGGCGAGTGGGTCGTAGCGGTTGGCGGCCTCACACCTCTGCAATTCCAGGAGCAGCGACTGCCCAATACAGAGGAGCTGACGGCAGCGGTACCAGGCAACCCGGTATGGATCCAGCGCGGCTATCTTGCTGATGGCATCGTCAACGAACTCGGCAGACGGATACTTGTTCAACGCGGCGTACCGGTAAGCGATGACGGCATTTCACCAGCCGCGGAGGGCGGTCTACGTTATATTCTGCGCACGCGCACAGAGGAACGCATGCTCGATCGCTTTCGTGATTACATGAATTACGCGGTCTCCACCGGGCTTACCACAGTGATAGACCAGGGCTGTTGTGATTTTCTCGGTGCAGAGCTCGATATTGATGACCGCCCCAATTTCTCCGTACTAGATATGCTCTGGCGCAGTGATGAACTGAAACTGCGCATGCGTCTGCAATACGACCACCGCGACATTCTCGAACAAGACGACCTGCGTTCTGTCAGCGCTCGCGTTCTGAATTCACAGATCGGTATCGGAGACGGTTTCTACCGGGTAGTCGGTGTGGGTGAGCGGGTGATTGCCGATGAGGCGACTGACGAAGAAGTCTTTGAGGCTTATTTGAATGTCGCCAGGGCAGGCTGGCCGCTTTCCCAGCACACCATCTGGGAAGATGAAATTGAACGCTACCTCTCAATCATGGAACGGGTGGCTGCCGAGATCCCTATTCGTGAATTGCGCTGGAGTCTTGAACACATTTTTGAAATCACGCCCAACCAGATAGAACGACTAAAGGCGATTGGCGTCTCTGTACGCGTCCAGGACCATGACATCCTGCGCAACGGATCCACAGGCTGGAATCCGGGTCCTCCGCTGAAGACATTGCTTGAAAGCGGAATCCGTATGGGGGCCGGTACCGATTCCGGCGTGGTAGGTCCACTGAACCCATGGCTGGCACTCTATTTCATGGTGACAGGCAAACACATGGGCGGTGAACTAATTATTCCGGGTGAACAGATTAGCCGCCTGGATGCCCTGAGACTGTATACCGCCGACAACGCCTGGTTCCTTAGAGAAGAAGACTCTCTTGGCTCTATTGAAACGGGAAAACTGGCAGACCTCGTTGTCCTGGACCGGCCATTTCTTGAGATTGCGGAGGATGAGCTGCGAGATGTGGCACCGCTGTTGACCCTGATTGACGGCAAAGTGGCTTATGCCACCGGGGCTTTCTCAAACCTGCAATCGCCCTGAAAACGGAATTTTCGGGTAATTTCACCCGCAATTTATCTACTCCAGCCTCTCGGATGACTGTGCCAAGCTTTACATAGAACGCAGCGAATACCTGATCAAGAACAGCGATCCCAAGACCTGGGATTGCGTCTGGGTCATGACCTCACAATAAATGCTTCCCAGAACTGTATTTCCTGCTTTTTTAAATAAAACTCAAGAGCTATTCCGGTTTTCTGAATTTCAGTGTGAACCTGTCAGATTTACCACTGACTTCAGGCTGTCCTACTTCAAGAGTCAGGGCGTCGTCAGGCATGGCCAGCAGGTTGCTGTAATCGACAAACTCAAAGCCTGAGTCGATCACTTCCTTGATTACCAGCACCGGATCCATACGGCGACCGTTAAAACGCGCACCTTCTTCCATGTGCCTGCGGGTATGATCGACTATGCCGTAAATACCCCCGGGTTTAAGCGCATTGAAGGTGCTTTTATTCAGCGCCATGCGGTCATCATATTCCAGATTATGGTAATTCTGGAAAGTCAGGACCATGTCCACGGGTTCAACCTTCCAGTTACCGGCAGGCCCGATCCAGTTGGCACGTTGGCCTGTGCCACGTACATAGTTGTAATCAAGCTTCTCAACTTTATCCATGCCGTTTAACTGCAGCGTCGGATCCAGTCCTTCACTGTAGCTGCCAAGGTACGGCTGGGTAGTGAACAGCTGACCTTCTTCACGCAGCACCGGTCCCAGAATCTTGGTGTACCAGCCACCAAAGGGCCATATTTCAATGACACGCATATTCTGTTCAAGGCCAAAAAACTCCAGCACCTGGTCTGGCTTGCGGTGAACGTCCCTGGCCCTGTCCTGTTCTGTGCGGATCTCACTGGCCATTGCGGCGCGGACATTGTCGCCAATTGAACCGGTCTGTGCCTGGGCTGTTAATGACAGGCAAAGGATGAAGAGTAAAAAAGGGGATCGGCGCATGGGTGGCTCCTAGACCAGTGAAAGCGGAATCGACGGCAGAGAATAGCAACCGTCATGGATGGACTCAATAAAAACCGGAAATTAAGGCTTAGAGCGGCTTCGCGCGCTTCTGCATGATTTGCAGGATATTACTGCTTAAGATGAAAGCGACAATAAGTACGGCAATCCCCATGGACCACCATTGTAGTGCGTAGGAATAGTTTCTGCCGGTATCAACGTAGACGGTTGGCCAATGACGCACAAAAATTCCTTCCTGGCCTTCATCAAGGCGGACCTCATAAGGAAAGATACTTTCCTCAAAGAGTGGGGCCAACTCCAGGGTGTTAAGGTAGCGTATTTCCAGGGGCCAGCGTGATTCATTAAGATCAATTTCGTTACTGCGCTCGGCCTGCTTGGGAGTAGGGACATATAGCTGTCCCAAGACAGTCCGTTCACCTGTTACAGATTCCACCTTGTCCAGCAATTCTTCATAGGTGGAAGCATATACCCATCCACGACTGACAAATACCACCTTGTCGGACGAGGCCAACTTGAATGGGGTTACCACCTCGTAGCCCAGCGTGTCTTCGTAGGTCTGGTAGATCAGAAACAGGGCTTTGTCATTTAGATATTCGCCCGTCAGGGATACGTGCATGTTCTGAATGGTTAACGCATCGTTTTCCAGCCCTGACATTCCGACTTCTTCAATAGGGGTCGCATAGTCCTGGCCCAGTTCATTGTAGCTTTCCTGCAGCTGGATTTTTTCCTGTGCCCGGCCCATCTGCCAAACACCAAGCCTAATGAGGCCTGAAAAGAGGACGAGAACAAAAAGGGCAACAACCCAGTTAAATCGAACTTCCAGTTCGCCGAAGGTAAAAATCTTGGATTTCATTAAAACAGAAATTACTTGGGGTCTTACTTTAAAGGAGCATAATTATGCCATAAACGGCAGGTGATTTCGGAATTTGGCCTGAATAAAAGAGTTCGCCCATTGTAAGGATTTTGCCCTGAGTGAATATTGCCCTTGGGCAAGTGTTTTTGTGGATTTCAGGCACAAAAAAGCCGGCATTGAGCCGGCTCTTCAGTGTTTATATTTAGGGAGTTAGCCATTGATGTAGTGAACGAAGGTTAAGCCAATAATCACTACAATCATTATAAAGGCGAAGGCGTCGGCATCGCTGTCGCTGCCTTCTTGGTACTGTTCGATTTTTTCCTTGTCGCTAAGCATCAGTGACCACCTTCAGCCTCGTGGCCAGCTTCCTCGCCATGAGTGACATGAACGCGCTCGGCGGCTGCTGGACGACCCATGTAATCAACACGAGTGCCAAATACATAGAAGCCTTCAGAGATCATGAAACCGATAAGAAAAAGCAGGAGAAGAGGCGGCCCAAGAATGGCTGTTATTAGGGCCATACGTTCCCACATGACGTGCATAAAGACAGCGACAATAAACCCTGCTTTTAGGAACATGAAGATGATGATAAGGGTCCAGCGCAGCATGCCCTGGAAGTCAAAATAATCAACCATGTAGGAAAAAAAACTTAGAACAAAAAGTAGAATCCATACCTTAAGGTATATGCCTATTGGATGTTCCTGCTCCCCGCTCTCATGGACCTCAGCAGGTTGTTGTATTTGCACATTTTCCATTGTTTGTACTCTAGATTGTAAATTTAAAAAAATATTTTAGTGACTGTCTTTTTTTACCAAAGGTAGAAGAAGGCAAATATAAATACCCATACCAGGTCGACAAAGTGCCAATAGAGACCAGTTATTTCGACAATGGAGTAGTCACCTTTCTTATCGTAATGTCCCTTTAGTATTTTAGTTGCGATTACCAGCAAGTAAATTACGCCACAGCTAACATGTAGACCATGAAAACCAGTTACCATGAAAAATACTGATCCAAATTGTGGAGCACCCCATGGGTTTCCCCAGGGTCTAACACCTTCTGCAATGAGCTTGGACCATTCAAACGCTTGCATTCCCACGAATGAAGCGCCAAAGGCAGCAGTGATTGCCATTAATATAAAAACATTCTTTTTATCATTATGTTGGGCAGCTCTTACAGCAAGTGCCATAGTTCCAGAACTAGTGATTAGGATAAATGTCATGATAGCAATCAAAATTAGCGGGATATTTACGCCAAATAATTCAAGTGCGAATACTTCGCTAGGGTAGGGCCAGGGCTCAGTGGTAGTTCGACGAACTTTCATATATCCGACCAGGAAGCAGCTGAATATAAAGGTATCTGAGACGAGGAAGATCCACATCATCACCTTGCCCCATGGCACGTGAAAGGTTTCTTTATCGCCAGCCCAGTCTTCTACTATAGTGCCAGCATGTTGAGAAAGTGTTAGGGATTGTCCACTCATAAATATGTCCTGAAAGTTACGTATATGACAATATTGCAAAAATAATTAACCAGACCAGCAGCAGGAAGTGCCAATAAACAGCACAGAGTTCCACGCTCAAACGAACAGCTTTAACCTCTATTCCGGACAGTACTTTGAAAGTGCTGCGAGTCCAAACCCAAAGACCGCCGAGAATATGCAGCCCATGCAAGCCGGTGAGCACATAGAAAAATGAATTTGCTGGATTACTATTCAGATAGAAGCCAGCATTGTTTAATTCTTCCCATGCGCTGACCTGGCCAAATATAAAGGCAAGAGTAAATGCGCCGGCGGCAATCATTCCCCACTTAACTTTTTGCTGTTCTGAATTCTTCGCTGCCGCCCTTGTCCACTGCATCACAGCGCTGCAGACAAAGAGAATGAAGGTGTTAACCCAGAGCAGAGTAGGCTCTGGCATAGGTCGCCAGTCATCCAGCTCCATGCGAATGTAGTAGGCAACGAAGAAAAGCATGAAGAGCACGAAGACCACGGCAAGAAACATGCGCAGAGCTATCCGTTTAGGGTGGAGCCCCTCGCCAATTTCTGTGCCCCCAAGTCTGGGGTCTTCGCCCTGGTGCTCCCAGGGCTTGTCAAAGATGCTCTTGAAGAAGCTCATTCATCGTGACCCTTATAGGGAGAGCCATCCTCTGTTTCAACCTCCTCTGCAGGCATATTTTGGGGAACAAAGTCTTGCTTCACGCCAGGAACGCTATATTCATAAGCCCAGCGGTAGACTGTAGGTAGTTCAGGCCCCCAGTTGCCATGGCCAGGAGGATGTTCGTGGGTGAACCACTCCAAAGTTGTAGCTTCCCATGGATTGGGGTCAGATTTTTTACCTTTCCATAGACTCCAAATTATGTTGACCAAGAAAACCACCTGAAACAGTGCCACCCAAATGGCTGCAAGCGTAATGTTTGCGTTCAGCGCCTGGGCTGACTCAGGAATGAAATCGGTCGTTCCTATAGCATAGTAGCGGCGCGGCACACCCAGCAGGCCAATATAGTGCATGGGTAGATAGATCGCGTAGGTGCCGAAGAATGTCGCCCAGAAGTGGATCTTACCCATTGTGACGTTGAACATCTTCCCGGTAGCTTTAGGGAACCAGTGGTATATGGCTGCATAGAGAACCAATACGGGCGAAACACCCATAACCATATGGAAATGAGCAATCACGAAGTAACTATCTGAAAGTGGAAGATCTACCGTTACATTTCCCAAAAAGATTCCCGTAAGCCCGCCATGGATGAAGGTAAATATGAATCCACAGGCAAATAACATAGGCACTGTGAGACGAATATTACCCTCCCACAATGTCAGTACCCAGTTATATACCTTGATTGCCGTTGGAACAGCGATTATCAAAGTGGTAAAAGCAAAAAAGAAACCAAAATACGGATTCATGCCTGAGACATACATGTGATGAGCCCACACTATGAAACTTAGACCGCCAATCGCTATTATCGCCCACACCATCATACGATAGCCGAAGATGTTCTTGCGTGCGTGACAACTAAGTACGTCTGAAACCAATCCAAATGCAGGCAGCGCAACAATATAAACCTCAGGATGGCCAAAAAACCAGAATAGATGCTGGAAAAGAACAGGGCTGCCTCCTGTGTGATCCAAGCTTTCCCCAAGAGATACTATTGCTGGGAGGAAGAAACTTGTGCCAATCATTTTGTCAAAAAACATCATGACCGAGGCAACAAATAGGGCAGGAAATGCAAATAGTCCTAATATGGTTGCTACGAAGATACCCCATACGGAAAGTGGCATACGCATTAATGTCATGCCACGTGTGCGAGCCTGAAGAACTGTGGTTACGTAGTTTAGGCCGCCCATTGTAAAGGCGATGATGAATACGGCGAGAGACGCAAGCATCAGTACAATACCGCCCTCGGATCCAGGAGTTCCTCCAGTTATTGATTGCGGCGGGTATAGTGTCCATCCTGCGCCCGTAGGGCCACCTGGAACAAAGAAACTCGCCATCAAGATTATGCACGACAATAAGAAGAACCAGTAACTGAGCATGTTGAGGAATGGGAATACCATGTCTCTAGCACCTATCTGAAGGGGGATTAGATAGTTACCAAAGCCTCCAAGAAAAAGCGCAGTCAGTAGATAAACCACCATTATCATTCCGTGCATTGTCACAAACTGGTAATAGTCAGCCGGGTCAATAAACGCAAATGAATCCGGATATCCAAGTTGTAGACGCATCAGCAGGGATAGCACAAGACCCACAAGACCTACTGCTATGGCGGTTGATCCATATTGTATGGCAATAACTTTGTGATCCTGACTCCAGACATACTTTGTAATGAAGCTGTGCGGATGATCATGAAGATCCTCGTCTTGATCCGCTAAAGGTATATAAGCCATTATTTACTCCTCGTTTTGAGCTGATCTAATTACGACCAGCAATGCTATCTTTTATTCTTTAAAAATTTTAGGTAATGGGTGCCTAGTCTAGGGTATTGATGTAGGCGACTACGTCGTTTATGTCTTCCTCGTCAGCAAGGGCAGATACCATATGTGTCATTTGATAACCAAGCTGATCCTCAGGGTGGGTACCACGAACACCAGATTTGAAGTTTCCAAGCTGTCTTGCGAGATACCAGTCGGTCATTCCCGCAAGCCTAGGGGCATGGGTTGTCCACACACCCTGTCCTTGATCCCCATGGCAAACAGAGCACTTGCCCTGATATAAATCGTAGCCGTTGGCTAGATCACCCGTGATGGTTTCTGCGGCAGGCTCATCAGGAAGCGTGTCGATATACGCTGTAATATTGTTCATGATTTGGTCGTTGACGATTGTGCCTGCCATTGGAGCCATCTGTGCCCCGTAAACGTCATCTGGATGAGTGCCTCGTGCGCCGTTTTTGTAATATGCAATTTGCTGGCGAATGTACCAATCCTCTTGGCCGGCAAGTTTGGGAGCGTTGAGAGCGGCATTACCCTCGCCATTAGCGCCATGACAGGCCGAGCAAACAGCGTAGGATGCCTGACCGGCTACCGCGTTTCCGGCTGGCGCATTTTGAGTCTCGGCAAAAGTTTTCTGATCAGCGAGCCAGGCATCGTAATCTTCCCGGCCCTCGACCACAACTCTGCCTCTCATCGCAAAGTGACCTAGTCCACAATGCTCCTCACAGAGTATGTCGAATGCGCCAGTTTGCGTTGGCTCAAGCCAAAGGTAGGTCACGGTGCCAGGGACCATGTCCATCTTGACCCTGAAAGGGGCAACGGTGTAGTCGTGTAGCACATCTTTTGAGCGCAATAGTACATGTACAGGCTCGTCTACCGGGAGGTGCATTTCTTTTGATTCTACTATCAGGTCGTCCTGGCCGAACGGGTCATCAGGATTCACACCCAATGGATTATCTATGCTTATATACTCTGAACCTGCGGTGCCCAGCACCCCATCGGCGCCAGGGTACCTGAAGCTCCATTGCCATTGCTGACCTACGACTTCAACCTCATGCGCCTCCTCCGGGACAGTTACAAAGTCGGCCCAAACAAAGAGACCTGGTGTTAGCATGGCAGCCACGCCGATAGCTGTAAGTGAAGTAAGCCAAATTTCTACCTTCTTATTTTCGGGCTCGTAGCTCGCTTTTCGGTTCTTCTTGTACCGATATTTGTATACGGAGTAGGCCAGAAATAGGTTAATGGCCACGAAAACGAAACCAGTCACCCAGAACGTGATCATAATCGTGTCGTCTATAGAGCTCCAGTTCGAGGCGATTTCTGTCAACCACCAAGGGCTCCAGAAATGGAAAATAATCGAAATTACAACGAGAAAAACAATTGAAACTACAAATGCCATACCTTTTTCGTCCTCGAATTGATGACTAACTCTCAGGCTTTAGTCGGTGAGTTGTGGTTTTTTAAAAAATGAAAATTCGCCATGCAACTCTTCAATGAAGCAGCCTGGCCTAGGTCTTTAAGTAGAGCTTTAAAACCTCCTAGAGGGAGAGCACACAATACGAGCCTTGGTCTGGAGAAACTGCCTAATTTTTGACTTCTGCTATATCGTAAATGCAACATAATACTTAAAAAAACAGCAATATGAGTGCTGTTTTGCTTACTCGTCTTAGTCTGGCTCTAAACTGATTATTTATCAGAAATAAAATGATTTTTTGATTGAATTCGGCAACACGTGGATCGTGTCAAGCCGGTGTTCGCTCGGAGGGCAATTTTAATTCATTGCCCTAGTTAGAGCAAGGCGTTTCAAGGGTTTGAGCTTCTTTTTTTATATCGTTCAGCCCCTGTTTATGTCACTATCATTTTCAAAGTTGTGTGCTGTTTCCCCCGTTGAAGATGAGGGATCTTGTTCGATAGGAGCGTTGCTTAAAGAATTATCACTCCTCAACTTCTTGAGGCCAGAGGAAAGTGAAAATTTAGCCATCACCAACATGAAAATTAAGATCACTAGCTTGCCGAAGGCATTTTCAACTGCTGTGACGGTGTCTGGGATGATTAGTGAGTACATATAATCCAGGAAGGTGATGGCGCTCATAAGATAAAGCAGGATTGCGATGCCAATCCGTATGTAGGCAGAAACTTTATTCATAAAAATAGACTATACACTCGGCTTGTACTACTTAACTATTTTAATCATCCCTGGGTCTTTTTGCATGCGTCATTCAAGTGCCCGTTAATGAAAAAATATGCAGGAATCTTTAGATTACTATTTTACACTGAGTAAATGTGGTGATCGCTTTGCAGTAGAAAGGTTAAAAGAGCATGAAAGTAGAAATTATTGATTTTACCAGAACCATAGTGGCTGCAATCGAACATTTTGGCCCTGAAAGCAAAGTGCATCTCACTTCCCAAAAGTTCATAGAGTGGCGGCAGGAAAATCGTATTGCCCCAAATTTAGGAGATACATATGGTATTCACTACACAGACCCAAAAAATACTCTGCCGAGCGATTTTCGCATGGATATCTGTGTGTCGGTGGATCAGGAGATTGATGAGAATCCGCAGGGTGTCATAAATAAGGTCATTCCTGCCTGCCGCTGTGCCGTGGCCAGACATGAAGGGTCACGCGACCGGGTGCTGGCTGCTGAGTATCTTGTTTATGAATGGCTGCCGGCTAGCGGAGAATCCATGGGTAACTTTCCGATCTTCTTTCATTACGTCAACGTGGGGCCATATGTGAAAGAGCATGAAATGATTACTGATGTGTATTTGCCACTGAGAGGATAGAGACAAGAGACAGGGAAAAGGTTTTAACCACATAACTTACTTGTTGGTATTGGAATATTCAGATTAATCTTACAAAGAAAGGTCGGCTTTCACGCCTTGCCTCTTGCCTCTTGCCTCTGATAGTGTGCGCATCCCATGAAATATCCGCTGATCATTCTTCTCGTCGCATCGCTCGGCTTTATTGCAGAGGCCCGTGGGCACGGTAGTGTCACGCCCGAGGGTGATCTTTGCATCATCAAGATCGGTTTCTACAGCGCGCATTTCAAGATTTACCTGCCCAGGTCTAGAGAGCACCAGGATTACTGTGAAGACCTGCCCGATACGGGTGAAACAACCTTTGTTATGGAATACACCTACGGTGATCTCGGCAAGGTGCCCGTGGACTTCAGGGTGATCCGAGATATTACCGGGATGGGGCGCTTTGCCCAGCTCCAGGACGTTGAGGCACTGAGCCAGAGTGAAATCGACGAGGCCACGGTAGTCTACCGGGCGCCGACACGCCAACCTGATATCTACACGATCAACCACGACTTCGAGGAATCCGGAAACTACCTCGGCATCGTAACTGCTAGGCATCCGGAAACGAACGAGCTGTATACTGCCGTTTTTCCCTTTGAGGTGGGTTATGTCGGCTTCGGTTATGTGCCACTTTTTATTTTACTGGCGCTGGCATTACAGGGGGGCTACTGGTGGATGAACAGGGAAAAGAAAGGGAGAAAGTTGGAAGTTAAAGGTTGAAAATCGAAAGTTGAAAGGACAAAGATGAAGGTTAGTTTCGTGATAAAGATATTTACCAGCGCTGCCGCAGCGGTCTTTCTGCTGTTGTCTTCAGGACTGATGGCCCAGGGTGGAGTGGGCAAAATGTGGCACTCTGAAAAAGGGCTTTACTCTGTAAGCATTAAAAGTGAGCTGTCTCCGATTCCCATTAACCAGATACATTCCTGGACGCTAGAATTACAGGACAGCGTCGGTGCGCCAGTTTTAAATGCAGATGTCAGTTTTGATGGAGGGATGCCCGAGCACAACCATGGGCTCGCCACCGCGCCGTCACTGGTTTCCCAGGGCGATGGTTCCTACCTTTTGCAAGGGCTGCGATTTCACATGATGGGTTACTGGGAACTTGTGCTTAACATAGAGGATGACGGCACAACTGACACAGTCCTGATTACGCTCAATTTATGATCCTAAAGCAAGCCGGCATGTCCAGACCGGCCTATATTCTTTTAGCATTGTCTACGGCCGCCCTGGTTGCCTGGTTTGGAATGGCCTGGTGGCCGGCATCAGCGTGGTCGGATGATGAAAAGCGCCTGATCAGCTCGCTCTGGATTGGCAGTCTCCCGCCTGTGCCGGATGATCCAAGCAATGCGGTTGATACAGTACCCCTAGCCGCAGAGTTGGGACACGCACTTTTCTTTGATGCCCGGCTCAGCGCGAATAACCAGATCAGCTGTGCTTTTTGCCATCGGCCTGACATGCGTTTTACTGACCGCATGGACAAGGCCAGTGCGCTTGGGCAGTCGCGCCGCAACACGCCCAGCATTGTCGGTCTCGCCTTTAGTCCCTGGCTCTACTGGGACGGTAGGCGTGACAGCCTATGGTCCCAGGCTCTTTCTCCGCTGGAAGATTCGCAGGAGCAGGGCGGCAACCGCATGGCTATAGCCCGCCTGGTAACCTCTGACAAAGAATATGCGTCCCAGTATGAAATAATTTTTCGTGAGCTGCCGGACTTTTCTGATCGCAGTCGTTTTCCTGATAACGCTGCCCCTGACCTGCACAACGACTGGTCCGACGCATGGGCGGGTATGATGGACACTGACCAGCAGCTGGTCAATCAAACCTTTGCCAATGTTGGCAAGGCCATCGCAGCCTATGAGCGATTGATGGTACCGTCGCCTTCTCGTTTTGATCAGTATGCCGAGGCGATCATTAATAATGATGCGCCAGGTGACATATTTAGTAACGATGAGGTAAAAGGCTTACGGCTGTTCATTGGGAAGGGGCGCTGCATGGAATGCCACAATGGCCCACTGTTCACCAATAATGAGTTCCACAACACCGGCATACTGTCATATCCCGGTGACCTGCCTGATAGGGGACGCATCGACGGTGTCAGGGAGGTCAGGCAGAATAAATTCAATTGTTTAGGTCCTTACAGTGATGCTGGAGAGGGACAGTGCCTAGAATTGACCCACGCTCGTGAAGGCATCGAATTAATCGGTGCCCTAAAGACGCCTTCACTCCGTAATCTTGCCGGTACTGCCCCGTACATGCACAAGGGTCAAATTGCGACACTGTCGGAAACGCTTAACCATTACAACCGGGCGCCACTGGCGATGATTGGCCACAACGAAGCCGAGCAGCCGTTAGGACTTCTGCCTTTTGAAATAAAACAGCTCGAGGCTTTCCTCTTGACCCTAACAGCACCAGTTGCTGTTGATGAGAAATGGCTGCAACCGCCGCAGTAGTGATTCATAAAAAACCCGCCTGCTGGCGGGTTTTTTTCTTAATCGGCAAGCGGATTCGGTCTTACCTGGAAATGATAAACAATACTGGTAGTTCCTTTACCGGTTTCCATGTGGAAGGGTGCACGCCCGCTGAATGTGGCCCAGACACCGCGACCTTTCCATCCGGCATCAGGATCATCGATGCGGCCATCCATCCACTTGGTGTAGAAGCCTAACGGGTAGGGCACCCTCATTCTGACAAACTCTCCTTCATGGAGAGCAAGCAGTCCGCCACTCTGGTTGCCGGTGTTGATGGGCGTGTTCTCACCGAGGCCAAGCGTATTGAACTGGTCGACCCAGGTGAAATAGGAACCCTCAGAGGAACCTGGCCTATCCAGGTTCTGGAACTGGGGAAGCGGCTCGGTGTAAAAAGTCCAGCCTTCAGGGCAATGCTGGCCGGTTGCCTCGGGCCCGTTTAGCGGCCCTTCGCATTTGCGGCGGTCAAAACTGGCCAGGTGGCCGCTGGCCATTGCGGCCCACATCACCCCATCACGGTCGACATCAGCGCCACGTGGTGAAAAACCCTCGATAGCATCACCATTGTCATCCAGGGGTGGTTCATAGTACTCAACCAAAGCCGTTTCGGCGGGATTGTCACCCGGTACCATGCGCGCAACGCCGCCGGGGTATCCGAGTATGGAGCCCCAGATTGAGCCATCTGGAGCCGGATTCACGGCATAGAAACCAAACCCGGGCAGTATCTGCGTATCCTTGGTGGGGTCGGGATTGTCCGACGGGCCGACAAATTCATCTCTTACGCCATTACCGTTCGTGTCCAGCACGAAAGGCGTCCAGCCCTGGGCTGCTTGGTAATCGCCGGTCTCCAAGTATTCGCGGGTATTTAGCCAGCCAATTACTTGGCCGCCGCCGCTGGTCCAGAGGGTATTGTCTTCATCCTCTGCAAACATCAGATGATGTGTGCCGAAACACGTATCAATGTGATGGTATTCACCTGTTTCTGGATCAAACATGCCGAGCTGACGGCCATTGGCCTGGGTCGGATAAAGCTGGGCAGAGTGGTGATCTGACCCTTCTCTGCAGAAGTCCGGGTTTTCTCTTCCCCTGACGCGGGCTGTGATCCAGACGCGTCCATCCTGGTCAATCATGGGGTTGTGTACATTGGCCGCCGAGTCCCAGATAGCCACATCACCCCAGTTAGGCGATTCGGCCATGTTGGGGCCGGAAACCGGGCCTGCCTCAGGGTCCATCATGTCCAGAGGAATCTGCTCAATCGTGTGGTTGACAGGATCCAGTACAGGTAGATAGTCAGCGCTTTCCTCCAGTGCCCCGTAAAGCTTGCCGTACCCGTTGATAGTCGGGTTTCGGCGGTCGGTTGAAACCACATCATGCAGGTAAGCAGTTGGGTCAGCCCAGTCCCATTGCGTAATGACAACGTTGCGCTCCATCCCCTGGGGCCTCTCGGGCACCGGCGGTAAAGCGCCGTCCGCTATTCTGTCACTCCAGCTGCCATACATCTCAGACACGGCCTCTATCCCCATGCCGGTCCATGTCCGAGTCATGAATCCGCCGGCCTGCCCCGACTGAATACGCCGGCTCCAGGCGGCCGCGCTGGTGTCATAGCCGTTAAACAGGGCGGGAATTTCCCTGGTTGCCTTATTGCCAATCTGGTGGCACACCACGCAGCCGCCATTGCTGACCAACCGAATAAAATCGGCTTGGTGTTCAATGAGGGGGCTGATGCCATTTCCAGTCGGGCCGGAGCCTGGGAACTCGCTGGCGTCGGGAATTTCCAGGAGAGAATACCAGTAGCCAGCGGGATAATACTCGGCTGCTGTGGCGTCGTCGGGTGCAATAACCGCTTCAAGATCAAGTGCGACACCTGGCGCAGCGGTCACCTTTTCTGAATCCACCAGACCGTAACCACGCACCCAGATGTCGTAATTAGCCTCTGGCAGTTCGGGCAGCAGATAGTTGCCCGCATCATCGGTGACCACAATCTTGGCAAAACGCGTGCCCAGGTCGCGGGTTTCTGCGATTACCCAGACGCCGGCTTCCGGGCCATTGGCGCTGGTCACGGATCCCTGAATAATATCTGAATGTGTCGCCGCTGGTGTTGCAGCCTCAGTGATACCAGTGTCTAAAGGCTCCTCGGCGGAACATGAAATTAGAAAAGTGGTACTTGTGAGCGCCAGTAATTTGAATGCTTTCATCGGATTTCCCCTCCGGGCGATAGACGGTAGCAATGGACTGCAGCCTGAGACGAAAAGACTAGCAAATGAGCAGAGGCGAAGACAACAGTGTTGCTTGCATCACCTTTGAAGATACAGGAATATGTTTTAACAGTCTGGACTTTCCGAACTCGCTAGAGCCTGAATATGAAAACAAGAAATAATCTGGTATTCCTAATTTTATCTTCTCTTATGCTTATGCTGCCGGTCCCGCTGGCAGCGCAGGTAATTCTTCCTGGTATGCACGTGGACGAAACCCTGACAGTAAACCCGAATGCGCCCATGTACAGACAGACCGGCGAGCAGTACCGGGCCTATGATTTTCCAGGCACTGGGGAATCCATACCTTATCGTCTTTTTGTGCCGGAGTCCTGGTCGCCGGAACAGTCACTGCCGGCACTAGTCACGCTGAGGGCAGGGTCAAGTATTAATAACAATCACCGTAACAACAATGATCTTGTCCTGCAGGCCAGGGAGCGGGGGTATATCGTTATTTCCCCGCTGGGATATCGGGGCTATTTTCAACCATACTACGGCAGTCCCTATCCCGTGGACAGGCCCGGCGGCCCTTCGGAGCCCGCATCAGGATGGACCGCTGAGGAGGATGCGAGGGCTGAGCAGGATGTCATTAACGTGCTGCACCTGGTTGCCCAGGAATACAATGTTGATTCCGAAAGGATTTTTGTGCACGGACAAAATCCATCCGGCTCTTCCGCGTTTCATTTTGCAGCGAAATATCCCGATGCGATTCGTGGCATAGTGGTCAGCGCCGGTCCTATAGTCACGGAGAGCTATCCGTTCGACAACCTGGTCGGCAAAGTCTCCGCAATGATGATTCATGGCACCAACGACACGGCCAATACTGCCCAGGCCTCACAGCGTGTCGTTAGTGAACTGCAAGCGCATGGTATAGAAGCCGAGTATCATGATGTTCCGGACGGCGAACACCTAACGGCTTACCTGACCTTTGCGGCGGAAATTTTTGATTTCCTGGATGCACAACAATAGAAATGAGATTGGAGAAAACGAATTGGGGAATACTATGCAGTTAAAAAGAATTCTTATCCTGGCCATGCTTTCATGCCTAGCATTCAACGCACATGCCCAGGATGGTGATGCGCTTTACAACACCCTCTGCGCTGCATGTCATGAAAACCCGAATCCGGAAACCAATACCCATGCCCCGTCGCGAGCGGATATGGCCCGCTTCACGCCTAACTCAATTTATTCGGCCATGACCGGTGGCTTGATGAGTGTGCAGGCGACCGGCCTGACAGATGAGGAGATGCGTGCTGTTGCCAGCTTTCTGACTGGGCGGCAAGTGGAAGACCTACAGCTCGAAATAACAGAAAACATTTGTCCCAACAATCCACCGATGGGTAACCCGGCATTGAGTGATTCCTGGAATGGTTGGGGACCTGATGTACGCAATACGCGTTTCGTTAATGCTGGCATCACGGCTGAGAATATTACGGGCTTGCGCCTGAAGTGGGCCTACGGTCTTCCGGGCGAGGGGCAAGCGAGGGGGCAGCCGGGTGTAGTCGATGGACGTGTATTTGTCGGTAACAGTGCAGGTGCACTTTATTCTCTTAATGCCGAAAGCGGCTGCACCTACTGGACCTTCTTGCCACGAGCCGGCATACGCAGCGCCGTTTCAATCGGCCCGTATGAATACCAGGATGGTTCACACGGCTATGCGGCCTATTTTATTGACGCCCAGGTTAATGCCTATGCGGTGAATGCGCAGACAGGTGAAATCTTGTGGGTGCGAAAAATAGATGAGCATCCAAATACGCGGGGCACCGGCGCCGTTACCCTCCATAGAGGTCGGCTGTATGTGCCGGTGACTGGGGTAGGGGAGGAAACTACTTCTTCCAACTCGGATTATCCCTGCTGTACTTTTCGCGGCAGTATAAGCTCACTGGATGCCCAGACGGGAGAGCTGATTTGGAAACACTACACGGTACCCGAACCACAGCCTCGCGGTGTCAGTGCAACAGGAGTACAGCTATACGGGCCTGCCGGAGTTGGTATCTGGAGCGCGCCCACCATTGATGATGACAGGGGGCTACTTTACGTTGCCACGGGCAATGCCTACGCAGATCCTGACCCCGGGACTTCTGACGCAGTGATTGCCATTGATCTGGAAACCGGTGAGCGTGCCTGGGTTAACCAACTGCTGCCGGATGTCTGGATTATGGGTTGCGACGGCAGCGACAATGCCAATTGCCCCGGTGATGTGGGGCCAGATTTTGACTTTTCCGCTTCGCCTTTGCTAACTACGTCACCCTCGGGCCGCGAACTTCTTGTGGTGCCGCAGAAATCCGGGATGGCTTTCGCGCTTGATCCCAACAACGGCGGGGAGCTTGTCTGGCAATACCGGGCGGGGTCCGGAAGTGCTGTGGGAGGGGTATGGGGAGCCTCCGCCGGCAATGGCTTGGCCTATGTTGCCGTCGGCGGCTATATCTTTTCAGAAGGCGGCGGTATTCACGGTATTGATCTCGATACGGGCGATCGCGCCTGGTACTCCCCTCCCCAGGATTTACTCTGCAGTGCAGGCCCGGGTTGCAGTGCCACGCAGTCAGCCGCCGTGACGGCGGTGCCGGGCGCCGTGTTCTCGGGTTCAGCTGATGGAGGTATGCGTGCTTATGATGCCGCTACCGGTGAAGTGATCTGGGTTTTCAACGCAAACCAGGCATTTGAAACAGTCAACGGAGTGGAAGCTAACGGGGCGTCTTTTGACGGGCCGGGCCCAGTGATTGCCGGTAACATGCTTTACATACTGTCAGGTAACGCCGGGTTTGTTGGCAGACCAGGCAATGTCCTACTGGCTTTTGAGATAGAGAACGAATAACCAATCTCCTTTTATCAGTATTTAGAAAAGCGAGTGGTAATCCACCGCCCTTTTCACCTGTCCGAGAGTTTTGAAAAGTGACTTGCGAAGCAGTAGCGCTCCATCATAGGGGTGTATGGACACCCTGGTTGGTTTGGCAGGCGTGCCGATTTTTTTATTGAATGCGTTCCATAACTTTAGACTGCCGTATCGAAAAGCGTTGTCGGCCTCAAAGCCGATCAATGGCAGAGCCACCTGTTTGTCACTATCGCTGTCGTAGATTCCAACCATGGTTTCAAAATACTGGAATGGTGAGTCACTCAAGTCCTGCTTGCTTATGCTTCCCATAGCCCATGCCGGAGGCACGTACATATCAGGTGTTTTTAATGCATGGCCCTGAAACCACTGATAGCAATCATTAATTAGTTTGCGAATTTCTGCTGTGCTTAATGAGAGATGTTCAGCGGCATGACGGGAGATTAAGGCAGAATGTAGTTTGTGATAGACACCAATTACCTGCCTTGTTGTATGTTCCCATCCGTGCCCGGCCAGTGTGTAACCCTCGTTTTGTAAATTTCTAAGAACAGAGAGCTGTTTGGCTCTCCAGTCCAGACCGGGTACTACAAGTAACGAAATATTCGGTTTTTCCAGGTGCGCCATATGAACAAGCAGGTCCTGCACCCTGCCAAGGGTATTGGGCATAACGTCATGAATGGAAACCAGGGCCTGCATCAAAATGAATTATCCTGAGGATTCCCCGTAGCCAGCTATTGTTTCCCTGATGATATGACTCCAGCGGTACATCACATCGTTATTCCATTTCACTGCTACACGATTTGCCTCGCGGGCAATGGCCTGTCGCTCCTCGACAGATTTTTCCAACTGTGCCTGGATGCTGTCAGCCAGGCCAACCTCTATTATCACTAATCCAGGCAATAAGCTTTGCCAGTGTGTTATGCCGCAACCTTTGGATACAAAGACCAGTTTTTCGCGGGCCATGGCTTCTAGGGCGATGGTGCCGAAAGTTTCAAAGTGAGAGGGCAATAGCAGGGCGTCATGGGCGTCCACGGTCTGGCGAAGATCGCCGCGACTGAGCCATCCCATGTAATCAAGGTTGGAGAATTTTTCTGCGGCTTCTTCTACATCGTTGCGCAAGGGTCCGTCTCCAGCAATACTGAATTTTATTTCCGGGAATCTTGCTACGGCTTCCAGCAGGGCCTCGATGTTTTTTTCCTTGGCAAGACGGCCGGCAAACAGGCAGCTATTTATAGTTCCGGGGAAAGGAGAATGTTCAGGAAGAATAAATTCTGAAGAGACCGGCGTGCCAATCAGTCTTATACAGGGTGCTCCCATATGTTCTGCCTGCTCAAGTATCGGCTCTGCATTTCCTAGCACAGCTTCCGTATGTTTAAAAAGGAAGCCATTGGAAAATTTGAAATAGTGTTCAACTATCTTGCCCTGGATAGAATCTGGCCAGTAAAGCTCAGTGAGCTGTTCAAAGGAAGTATGCATGCCAGTGAGGTAGGGCACTTTATGCCTTCGGGCGAGCCAGGCGCCGGTAATACCGTAGATCCCTGGAGTGGCAATCACCACGATGTCTGGCTGCATGTCCTTGAATATTCTGTTCAGTCTAAAGATGTTGGGGAAACAGAGTTTCTGTGTTTTATCGCCGGGTAATGGGAGTACGAGGCCTGCTTGCCATTTGCCGTTTTCGTTGATGGTGGGCGAAAAAAGCCTTGCTTCCTTGACCTTGCCTTTCATGTGTTCCAACAGGTCAAGGTAATAAGCGCCTGCACCATTGCGTGAAGGCGCAGCATCCGAAATCGCAAGCACGCGTAACCCTTTCAGGGGATCTTCTGCCGCAACGTCACTCTGGATAGATATTTTATTCATGCCTTGTCAGAGATTGCGGCCAGACATCACTGAACTTTTCATTGACATCATTTTCTGACAATGAGAATTCAGCAAGGTTGTACTGGTGATTGCTTTGATATCCCTGAGACCTGCTAATTTCTCCGGCGAAAACTTCTATCGAGGGTAGTGATAGGAATGGTTGGAGCGATTCGAGTATGGTTTCCAGTTGGTTGCGCAGAGATTCCATCGAGAGCGTTTTGAGACGCTGATTCTGCTGGTGCTTCTGGATGATTTCGTAGTAGTGATGCAGCAGGTCAATCATGTGTTTCTGGGCACTGCCAATTAATTTTCCGCTTCCAATCAGGTTCATCATGGGCCGCAATGAGCTGAACTGCGAGGGTACCACTTCTGAAGGAGGCCTTGTACAGACAATTAGTTTCGCATCTGGAAAAGAATTCAACAGGGAATCGGTCCAGGAAGTAAAAGAAGGATTTTTGCTAAGCAGTCGGCGATTGGCGCCATGAAAATGCAGGTGTTTCTTGATGCAGTGTGTGTAAAAGGAGAGCAGCGCTCTGCGGCGCATCTCGGGGACATCACGATCAAAACTGCCGAGTTGCCAGAAGCGGGTCATTGTCGGGCAAAGAAATGCCTGCAGCAAGCATCCCTCCAACGGGAGTAATAAAAGAAAATCCTCTTCCGGTTCCTGAAGTCGAATCTGGTGAATTCTATCCATGCGTTTGAACAGGCGTTTGCGGATAGAAAGTAATATTTTACCCATCGGGGTGAGAATTCTGCCAAGCACAAGGAAGAGATATTTTTCTGTAACAGATGGAGCCAGCAGTGCTTCCCACGTCGTAAACGTTGTGAACTGTTTGTCATGGCTCAAGAGCCGCTGGAGGAAGGTGGTGCCGCTGCGGGGAATACCCAGGATGAAAACAGGTTCGCAGATAATTTTTTTTCTGTAACCAAAAAAAAGTATTTCATCTAGGATGTGGCCAAACAGGTGCAGCAGGTTCAAGAGCGAAAACATTACCCAGAGGAGTAAGAAAAGCGGCAGCCGTTTCCAGCTATGTCGCCAGCCTTCGGCTGGCACTGAAAGGAGTAGATGAACAGCAAGACTGGGAATGGCTATAAGATGCTGCAGTAAAGCGAATACCATCTCACAACCTAAATTAAGAAAGATTTCATTTCCACGGAGTATAGAAGAATAAAACTTAAAGTAACTAATCTAAAGCATATCCATGCCGCGCGCCTCTTTTGCGTCAGACTTAACTCGTATAAAAAATCATAATTCTAAAGTCGTTCAGGTGCTCGTGGAAAAAATTTATTTTTTCCTGTAAAGTCCTCACTTTGAAATTACTGCATTTAAATACAGTATTTTCTGACATTTACAGGAAATTTTTAGTGAATTCCGGACAGTTGATATCAGAAAGTTTTAATCTGATGTTACTTGGTATGGGCACAGTATTCGTGTTCCTGACCATGCTAGTGATTGTGACTGCAATTATGTCAACACTGGTACAAAAATATGGAGCTGTTCAACCCGCAGACCTCAATAGTCCCGGAGCAGCGGGGCAGCTTGACGAAGCCACCTTGCTTGCTGTCATTAGTGCCGCCATACACGCACATCGCACAAAGCACTAAAGTTTATTCCAACAATTGGCTCCAGGCAGAATGCTGCCTGCTCCTTGCTGAGTGGTGGCCAATACGAATAAATTGAAACTTGGGTTATTCAAATGATTGATGAAAGATCACCCGTAGGCATTACCGAACTTGTCCTTCGAGACGCACACCAGTCCCTCCTGGCTACGCGTTTTCGCCTTGAAGACATGCTACCTATTGCAGACAAATTAGATCAGGTAGGTTTCTGGTCGGTGGAGTCGTGGGGAGGCGCAACCTTCGATGCCTGCATACGCTACCTTGGCGAAGATCCCTGGCATCGCATCCGCGAACTAAAAAAAGCTATACCTAACACGCGTCATCAGATGCTGTTCCGGGCACAGAATATTCTTGGCTACAGGCACTATGCCGACGATGTTGTCGACAAGTTCTGTGAAAGAGCCCATATCAATGGAGTCGACGTTTTTCGAATTTTTGATGCTATGAACGACCCTCGCAACTTTGAAACGGCGATTAAAGGGGTCAAAAAAGTGGGCGGTCATGCGCAGGGTGCTTTGTCTTATACCGTCAGCCCTGTACATACACTTGATACGTGGCTGACTCTGGCCCAGCAGTTGAAGGACATGGGTGCTGATACCATTTGCATAAAGGACATGGCAGGACTACTCAGGCCTTACGTTGGCTTTGAGCTGGTCAGTCGGTTGAAAAAAGAAGTGGGCCTCCCAGTGCATATGCAAAGTCATGCTACGACCGGCATGGCTACACCTACATTAGTTAAGGCAATTGAGGCTGGTATAGATAATGTTGATACTGCCATCTCTTCAATGAGCATGACCTATGGACATCCCGCCACTGAAACATTAAATGCCGTGTTTGAAGGTTTGCCCGGTGATCCAGGCCTAGATCTTAACCTGTTAGCAGAAATTGCAGAGTATTTCAGGGGTGTGCGCAAGAAATATGCGAAATTTGAGGGTGCCTTAAAAGGGATAGATGCTCGTATTCTGCAGGCTCAGGTCCCGGGCGGCATGTTGACGAACATGGAAATCCAGCTGCGCGAACAGGGTGCAACTGACCGGTTGGGTGAAGTGTTGGAGGAAATACCTCGGGTGCGTGAAGATCTGGGGACCATTGCTCTGGTTACGCCGACGTCCCAAATCGTGGGTACCCAGGCCGTAATCAACGTGCTATCCGAGGAGCGCTACAAGAATATCACCAAAGAGTCGGCCGGCATTCTCAAGGGTGAATACGGCGCAACTGCAACACCTGTTAATAAAGAACTGCAGGCTAGGGTGCTTGATGAAGGTGAACCTGTTACCTGCCGTCCGGCGGACCTTCTAGAACCGGAACTCAACAAACTCACCGAGGAGCTTCGCAAACTGGCCAAGGATGAAGGTATCAAGCTAGAAACAGGTGAGCGTGAAATTGATGATGTACTAACCTATGCCTTGTTTCCGCAGATTGGGCTCAAGTTCCTCAAGAATCGCGGTAACCCTGATGCCTTTGAGCCGGCACCAACAGGGGAAGAGGAAAAAACTACACCCGCACCAGCTGCTATTCAGGGTGAGCCTTCTGTTTACTCGGTTAATGTCAATGGTCAGACCTACGTGGTGCAGGTGGCTGAGGGCGGTGATGTTGAACTAGTTCAGCCGGTTGCCGGAGATAAACCAGCCCCGGCAAAATTAGAGCAGGCGGCGCCTGTATCAAAGGGTGAACCTCTGCTGGCGCCGCTAGCTGGTAATATTTTTAAGGTTGGGGTAAGCGTAGGTCAGAAAGTGACAGAGGGGGAAGTCCTGATCATACTTGAGGCTATGAAAATGGAGACCGAGGTAAAGGCACCAAGGTCGGGTACCATCAAGGGTATCAAGGTGGCAGAGGGAAATGCTGTTGCAGTTGGCGATGAGCTGCTATCAATCGGATAGGGCCGGGTGAGGATTCGCCTTCTAAAAAAACAATCATGAACAGCCTAACTAATCTTCTACAAGATTCCGGCATTTACCAACTTGAAGCAGGCCAATTTATAATGCTCCTAGTTGGCCTTCTCCTAATCTTTTTGGCAGTTCGCAAGGGTTTTGAACCGCTGCTCCTGATGCCTATCGGGATGGGTGCGATCCTTGTCAACATCCCGGATGCAGGCTTCCTGGCTGAACCCGTCTATGATGCCATGGGCCATCTTGAGTCACCCGGCGGAATCCTTTACTACATTTACGAGGCGGGAATCGCTACCGGTATCTTTCCCCTGATCATATTCATGGGGGTCGGTGCCATGACCGATTTTGGACCGCTCCTAGCTAATCCGCGTACGCTGTTTCTCGGTGCAGCCGCTCAGTTTGGTATTTTCACTACCGTCATAGGTGCCATTGGCTTGACCGCGCTTGGCGTAATGGACTTTACACTGGCCGATGCCGCGGCGATTGGCATTATCGGCGGCGCTGATGGGCCGACCGCAATTTTTGTCTCCAGTCGGCTCGCGCCTGATCTACTCGGCGCCATTGCCGTGTCTGCATATTCCTACATGGCTCTGGTGCCAATGATTCAGCCGCCCATCATGAAAGCGTTAACTACGCAGAAAGAACGAGAGATTCGTATGGACCAGTTACGACCGGTATCCCAACGCGAAAAAATTATCTTTCCACTCAGTTTGCTCGTGCTGGTAGCACTGTTTCTGCCCAGTGCGGCATCGCTGCTGGGTATGTTCTGTTTTGGTAACCTCATGAAAGAGAGCGGGGTAGTCGAGCGCCTGAGTGATACTGCACAGAATGCGTTGATTAATATCACCACGATTTTTCTGGGGCTTGGCGTCGGTTCCAAGTTGAGCTCAGAAGCTTTCCTAAACCGGGAAACACTCGGCATCTTGCTGCTGGGCATAGTAGCCTTTGGTATTGGCACCGCAACTGGTGTGCTGATGGCTAAGCTGATGAATAAATTCAGTAGGACACCTATTAATCCGCTTATTGGTGCGGCCGGGGTTTCCGCTGTGCCCATGGCGGCCAGGGTAGCCAACAAGGTAGGCCTAGAAGCCAACCCACAGAACTTCCTGCTGATGCATGCCATGGGTCCCAACGTTGCTGGAGTTATAGGTTCCGCAGTCGCGGCAGGTGTGATGATCAGTTACCTGGGCTGATTCAATTCAAATTTACATCATTTCTAGTTAAGTAAATTCTAGTTTAATCGAAAACTGGGAGCTTTATGGTTCGCGCAGAGATTCTTGCTTTAAATTCTGCTCAAATATTCACTAATAAGCGGTAAAAATCACTTACTAGTAAAAAACTGCGCTTAGTAGGTATTATTAGAAAAAAGCCCCAAAAAACAAATCTAAAACAACACCAACTGGCCGGCTTGAATGGGAAAACAACGCTGTGAAAAGTAAAATAATACATGGGCTCCTTGCGCTCTGCATGGCTGCCCAAGTCTTTGCCCAGGCAGATACTGAAACTGTCATTGCGGCAACAGCAAGCTTCACCCAGGAGCAGGTGGCAGCAGGTCTTGCCGCTTACCAGTTAAACTGCTCTCAAGGTTGTCACCAGAATGATCTTGGTGGAGGCGGCCCAATCGCGGCCTTGAGAGGTCCAGCTTTTACAAGTGTGTGGAATAACCGCGCTGTTGCTGATCTTATCAACACCATGAATACTTCCATGCCACCAACCAATGTTGGTGGTCTGGCCCAGCAAACATACGTCGATCTGGCGGCATTCATTCTTTCTGCTAATGGTGGCCAAGCAGCCCAGACCCCACTTCAGTTCGATTCTGCTGCCTTGGTCAGTCAGTTCACCACAGCAGGCGCCCCCGCCAATTTTCAAGCACCTCTGGCCGGCGCGGAACAGGAGGGGCCGACCGGTGTTACTGTGGCAGGGCAGGTGCCCGGGTATACCAGGGTAACTGAGGCAATGCTACGTGATCCGAATCCAGAAGACTGGCTTGTTCACAGAGGTAACCAACAGGCATGGAGCTACAGTGCGCTGGACCAGATCAACCGTGACAACGTAGGCGATCTGCGTCTTCAATGGGTCTGGGCATTAGGAGAGGATGCGAACAGCCAGCAGTCCCCGATTGTTCATGATGGCATCATGTATCTGTTTAAGCCCGGCAATAAAATCCAGGCCCTCGAAGCGTCAGAGGGCGACTTGATCTGGGAGCACAGCTTGGGCGGCCGGGCGGGTACCATGCGGGGCCTAGCAATCTGGGAGAACTGGGTCATCACTAACACGCCTGATGCTCGGATTGTTGCCCTTGATGCTCGCAATGGGGAGGAAGTATGGAGCACGCTGATCGGTGAAGGCTTCGGCAATTCCAGCGGACCACTGGTTGCTGACGGTAAAGTCTTTACTGGCTTGGGTAATTGTTTGCGTTTTCGTTCTGAAAAATGTTTTGTTAGTGCCTACGATGTTAGGGATGGCAAGCTGCTCTGGAAGTTTGAAACCGTAGCGCGGGAAGGTACTCAGGGTGGTGATTCCTGGGGTGGCATCGATGACATGTTCAGGGCAGGTAACGACCCGTGGATTACACCCACGTACGATCCTGAGCTGGATATCGTTTATATAGGTGTATCGCAACCCAAACCCTGGATGCCAGTGAGCAGGGGTATGACAGTTTTTGATGATGCGCTTTATTCTAACTCCACGCTGGCGCTGCATGCTGACACCGGCGAACTGGCATGGTACTACCAGCATGTCCCTGGCGAAGTATTCGACCTAGATGAAACCTTTGAGCGTATGTTGGTGAATATCGATGAAGAGAAAGTTGTGTTCTCAGTAGGCAAGCACGGCATTCTCTGGAAATTAAATCGTGAGAACGGAAAATACCTGGGGCATGCCGAAACCGTTCTGCAAACCACCTTTTCCTATTTCGATCCTGAAACGGGGCGGCCGCAATACCGGGAGGATGTGATTGAGTCAGGTATTGGAGACTGGCTTGAAGTCTGTCCATCTTCAGCGGGCGGCAAGAACTGGCATGCCATGAGCTACCATCCAGGGACTGCAAGTATCGTCATTCCGCTAAGCCAGAGCTGCCTAAGGCAACGTGCTACCGAAATTGACTTTGTTGAAGGCGGCGGCGGAGCCGCAGTGAACCGTGACTGGTTTCCTATGCCTGGTACAGGCGGGAACGTGGGTAAGCTAGCAGCCTACGATGTTAAAACTTTGGAAGAGCTCTGGGCAGTGGAACAACCCGCATCCTTTCTCACGGGTGTTTTAACGACTGCAGGAAATCTGGCTTTTGCCGGAGACCTTGACCGCCGGTTTCGTGCCTTTGATGTAACCACTGGAGAGGTCCTATGGGAGACCCGACTTGGCACTTCTGTGCAGGGTTTTCCTATCACCTTTAGTGTCGATGGCAGCCAGTACGTTGCCATGTCCACAGGTCTTGGTGGTGGCAGTCCGCGCATCGTGCCGTCGCGCCTGACGCCTGAAATCCAGTACCCTGACTCCGGTAATGCGCTTTACGTGTTTGCATTGCCCGAGTAAGGAGCCCCCTTAGTCTCAATCATGACACCAAGACGCCATGAAACTTTCCTCCTTTGGTGAAAAATACACGGGTCAATCCGGGATTGTTGATCTTATGGCAGACCTGGGTGAAGCGCTGCATACTAATCCGAACATGATTTCAATGGGCGGCGGTAACCCCTCTCGGATTCCGACCGTTGAAAAGATATACCGGGACCTCCTGGTCAACCTTTTGAGTGCGCCAAATGGCACCTACAATATTCTAGGTAAGTATCAGCCGCCCCAGGGGGATGAGCAGCTGTTGAAGCACCTGGCTCAGCTCCTGAGAGCGGAGTATGGTTGGCCGATTACCGACAGAAACATCGCAATAAGTAACGGCGGACAGTCTGCGTTCTTTGTCCTGTCTAACCTGTTGGCGGGTAAATATACCGATGGCAGCATTAAGCAGATCCAGTTCCCACTGGTTCCTGAGTACCTTGGCTATACAGATGCCGGACTAGAAACGAATTTCTTTTCCTCCACGCGCCCGGCAATCGATATTATCGATGAACATGTTTATAAGTACCGGGTGGATTTTGAAAGTCTTGAAGTTACGGATAGAACGGCGGCGCTTTGTGTTTCACGTCCCACCAATCCGACGGGAAACGTGCTGACGGATGACGAAGTTAGTCAGCTTGATGCTATAGCCAGAGAAAGCCATGTGCCACTTATTATTGACGGCGCCTACGGTGCACCCTTTCCGAATATAATTTTTGAGAGAGCGACACCACACTGGAACGATAACACCATCTTGTTGCTGAGTTTATCCAAGCTGGGTTTACCCGGCGTGCGCACGGGCTTTATCGTGGCTAGCGAGGAAATGATTCATGCCTACGCTAACGCCAATACAATCTTAAACCTGGCTTGCGGCAATGTTGGGCCAGCAATTGCCGGCAAGCTGTTTGAAGATAGAAAGGTATTAAGAATCGGCAGTGATCTGATCATGCCTTATTACCGTGATAAAGCCATGCGTGCAATGGAGCTTGTTATAGAAGCATGCAGTGATTTGCCAATGTACGTCCACAAGCCGGAAGGCGCAATTTTCCTGTGGTTATGGTTCAAGGACCTGCCTGTTCATTCAACACAACTGTATCAATTGCTCAAGGAAGCTGGTGTGCTAATAATTCCAGGTCATGATTCTTTTGCGGGTCTTGATGAGGATTGGCCGCATACACATGAATGTATACGCGTGTCTTATGCGCAGGACGAGGAACAGGTGAAGAAGGGGATTGAAATCATTGCGCGCGAAGTGCGAAAGCTTTATGCAAAATAGTCTAAATCTACAAGCCGCAAGTCAGAAGAGGTAGAATTTAATTGTTAATGAACTATTGGTTTTAGAAAGGTAAGAAATAATTATGAAATTCCAACTTCAAGGTACATTCAAGTTATTAATATCTTGTAGCTGGTGGCTGGTGGCCTGCGGCTTGTCTGCCCAGGAACATTCCTATGCCCCCAGCGACATAGAAAACGGCAGGGGTTTGTATCAGGCCAACTGCCTGGGATGTCATGGCAATGATGGTGACCAGGTGGAAGGAGTCAGGCTGAGTAGCGGCCGCTTCCGGCGCGCCAGTTCAGACGAAGATCTTATTCGCCTGATTCGTGAAGGTATTCCCAACACCCTGATGATTCCTAAGGACAATCTGTCATATGGCGACACTCGTGCCATTGTAGCTTTCTTGAGAGCCCTGCCTACGGGGGGTGCGTTGGTGGTTGAAGATCGCGATGTGGCAATTGGTGATACTGCTAGGGGTCAGGCGCTGTTCTTTTCCAACCAGACTCAGTGCAGTACCTGTCATGGCGTAAATGGCGGAGGCAACCTGCTCAGTCCAGATCTTGGAAATGTCGGTGCAACCCGCACTCCGGGATCTCTGGAGGATGCCGTGCTTGATCCCATGCGTGAAGTCAGGGCAGGTCAGCGTTTTTACCAGGTGACTGATATGGACGGCAATCGCACCGAAGGACTGTTGCTGAACCAGGACACACATTCCGTCCAGCTACTTAATGGTGAAGAAATACTTTCGGCCTTCCAGAAAAGTGATCTTGAAAGTCATGGCTTTATCCCATCGCCTATGCCTTCCTACCTGGATGTCCTGTCACCCTCTGAGGTGGCAGACCTTGTGGCCTACATGATTTCTCTTAAGGGGGAGCAATAATGAACAAAGCAGTAAAACTCTTGGTATGTTTCTCTTTCCTAATAACAAGTACGGGACTCTTAGCGCAGGTCACACCTGAGCGATTGCTGAACACTGAAGCCGAGCCTGAAAACTGGCTGCTATATGGTGGTGACTATGACAGCCACAGGCACTCCGATCTGACGCAGATAACTCGTGATAACGTTAAAGAGCTGGAACTTAAATGGGTATGGCAGAACCGCGCACCTGATGGGGCATCTCAAAAATTTGAGGCAACACCCCTCGTAGTTGATGGCGTAATGTATACGGTGGGCGCACCAAACAACGTTGTCGCAATTGATCCTGTCTCCGGCAGGTTGTTCTGGATTTACAACTACACACCATCACCCGAAGCACGTTTGTGTTGTGGGCGAGTAAATCGCGGCTTGGCCACACATGGCAACTCTCTATTCATGGGCACCATCGACGGCAAGCTGGTTAAAATTGACGCCCGTAACGGCGAGCCCGAATGGATAATAGACGTGGCCTCCCCAGAACTGGGTTATGCACTGACGCTGGCGCCGCTTGTGATCGGCGACAAAGTGATTGTTGGTCCAGCCGGTGGTGAATATGGTATTAGAGGCTTTATTGCCGCCTACGATGTTGAGTCCGGTGACGAAGTCTGGAAATTCAACACTGTCCCCGGTCCTGGTGAGCCCGGTTTTGAGTCTTGGGAGGACCCCGAACAGGAAGCTTGGAAAATTGGTGGTGGCTCTATCTGGCAGACAGGCTCATATGATTCCGACCTCAATCTTACTTACTGGGGAGTGGGTAATCCCGGCCCGGACTGGAACGGTGATTCACGACCAGGAGACAACCTCTATACCGAGTCGGTAGTGGCGCTGAATCCCGACACCGGCGAGTTAGCTTGGCATTACCAATTTACCCCTCATGATGAGATGGACTACGACGCGACGCAGGCTGCGATTCTCACCGAGCTTGAGTGGCAGGGTGAGGAGCGCAAGGTCATTCTCTGGGCCAATCGCAACGGCGTGTTTTATGTGCTTGACAGGGAAACTGGCGAGTTTTTGCTGGGCGAGCCCTTCGTTTCGGTTAACTGGCTGAGCGGTTTTGATGAGAACGGCAGACCCATTCGGGCACTTTATCCAACGGAAGAGGGTACCTTTATTATGCCTAACAATCAGGGTGCCACAAACTGGTATCCGCCTTCATATTCTCCGGTTACCGAATTGTTCTACATGCCGGCCTGGCTTGATACTTTTTCTGTTTATACAAAGCGACCAGTTGAATACACGCCTGGCCAGCAGTACGTCGGCGCATTCCCGACCATGGCCATGCCCGCCCTGGGGGTGAACCCGCTCAATCAAAGGCTTCCTGAAGAGGGGCTGGGTGCCATTTTGGCAATCAACCCTCAAAATGGTGAGGTAGTATGGCGTCATATGATGACCAACGTTACAGACAGTGGTGTATTGAGTACGGCTACCAACGTGGTTTTCGCCGGTGGCAGGGAGGGACATTTCTACGCCCTAGATGCGGAAACGGGTGAAGAACTATGGCGCGCTTCACTGGGAGGCCAGATTGCCAACGGGCCGATGAGTTATTCAGTCAATGGTAAGCAGTATGTGGCAATCGCCTCAGGTGGTGGACTCTTTGTTTTTGGGCTCAGGGAATAATTTGATACCTCCCCATGAAGAAGGTTCTTTTTTCTTTATTACTAATCAGCCAGCCTTTGCTGGCTGACCAAAATGATGAAAGGCTGGAGGACCTGTTTACCGCCTTAAAAGGAGAAACAGATATGTTCCAGGCAAGCGGCATAGCGAACCGTATCTGGGACATCTGGGTACAACACGAAAACAGTCAATCAAACGCCCTCATGCAACGCGGCATTCAGCAAATGAATGTCAATGATAACTATGGCGCCCTGCAGACATACAACAAGCTGATCAGGTTGGAGCCCGGTTTTGCAGAAGCCTGGAACAAGCGCGCAACGATTCACTGGGTGCTTGGTAATTACGATGCGTCACTCAGTGATATAGAGGAAGTATTGAAGTTGGAGCCCTATCACTTCGGTGCACTGTCAGGCAGGGGGCTTGTTTATATCGATCGAGGTGACTATCTGATGGCGCGCGGCGCGTTCCTGACACTGCTCGAAGTTTACCCTGCGATGCCCGGCGTAAAGGATTCAGTACTGCAGTTGGAGGAGTTCTTGCGTAACGGAGCGATCTAACTTTCGATCTTCCACTTTAAACAATAAAAAACCCGGCTGTTGCCGGGTTTTTTATCAAGTTGTTTTTTTTGCATTAGAGTAAAGATTGCTCCTTTTCCATATGCAGTCATATCTTACTTGGCGCTGTCTCTTCCATGAAAAGAGCAACAACAAAGCCCAGCGCAAGGCCGCTGGCAGCAAAGTAGATCGCTGATCGAAGACCGTATTCTGCAGCAAGACCTCCGGCTATTATTGGGCTTATACCTCCGCCTACAAACTCGCCTGCAAAAATCACAAAGCCAGCCATGGAAGCAATCATGCCAGGAGGAGCCGCCTCGGCTGCAACCGGACCGGCCAGAATGGCAAGCGCAGCAAAGTTAAACAGTGAAGAGAAAAACAGCAATATCCAGAGTAGCGTGGTGTTTTCTGGTCCAGTCTGGGAGAAGGTGTACAGGAAAACGGCAGCTAGGATATAGGAGGCTAGTGTCGTAATTTTTCTACCCAGTATGTCAGATAAGGCCGGCATGGCGAACTGTCCGATACAGCCGCCCACACCCACGGCAGAGAAAACACCTGCGGCAGTCAGGGAATCAAGTCCAAGGCCGCCAGCCACCTCCGGTGCCGTAAGATAAGCAAAGAGCAGGGCAGCGATTACGAATATGCCGCCCATCGCACAAATCAGCGTTAGTGGTGCCACCTTCGCATTGCGATGACCAAACATGCCGAACACTGAGCTGAATGAAAGGGAGGAATCAGAACTTGAGCTACCCGATTCAGCAGCCTGTTTCAGGGGTTCGCGCACAACAAACCACATTATGATCGCTATTACGACACCGGGTGCACCAACTAACATGAAGACTATATGCCACTCGTAGCTAAGCAGCAGTCTTGCGGCAATTATTGGACCAAGGGCAAGGCCAAAAAGTGAAATCATACATTGAAAAATACCGTTATTCAGTCCGCGGCGTGAGGGTTTCGAGGCCTCAAAGGCAACAGCAACACCGGTTGATGCCACTGGACCTTCTGCTAATCCCATGATTACACGAACAATTACCAGCATCGCAATGGAAGTTGCGAGGCCACTAAAAGCCGACATCAAGGAGAAAATCAGGATGGCCGGCACCAGGACGGCACGGCGCCCTAGTTTGTCCGCCATAAAGCCCATTATGAAGGCGGATACGCCCCAGGCCATTCCTAGATAGCCAGCCAGCGCGCCGCCCTGCTCGGGTGACAGCCCAAGGTCAATACCCATTGTTGAATTTGGATCTTGCAGGATAATTGGCAGGATAAATCGATCAAGGCCCACGAGTCCGAAAGTAAGGCTGAGTAGAAGAATGATTTTCCACTCATAACTGGTATCCCAGTTATTTTCATTTTGAGACATACAGATACCCCCTCTTGATAGTTTTTATTATCCGGGTGTTATCCCCGGTTATGTTCAAGTCTGAGTAAAGCATAGATTCTTTAGAAATACACCCATTAATTCAATGGGTTGGAAAGGAATCGCCATGGAAAATTCATAGGTTTTTTTATGGCTAATCTAGTATATTGTTCTTCAGTTTAAGTCGTTGTGTGTGTAGTTTTGATTAAAAAAATTCTTTTCCCATTACTGATTCTTTTATCTCAACCCCTTTTTGCTCAGTCTGCGCTGGAAGCCCAGGCTGTGTTCAACGTCAAGACAGGGCGTTTATGTTTTCCAGTTTTGTTAGAGGACGATCTGCAGAGATACGATGTTTGCCTGCAGCTACAGGATAGTGAATCGGGCTTCGAGTTTGCGCTTGTCAGTGCGGTGAAGCGAGCCGGCACGCTGGCTAACATGGCAACATACAACCAGTCCTCAGGACTGATTATTCCTTCCGTGCGTTTTAGCAACGGTGCTTACTTTGCTGATGTGACTTTCAATGCGTTCCTAGAAGCCGACAGCGGTGATGTTCTGTTTGCGGTGGCTGGGGGTGAATCGGTAGGACGGGTTAAAGATCGATCAGTGGCGCGAATATGGAACGAGGAATTGCTGGAAGGCATTCGCAATGATTTTGCTAGGCCTACTGTGCATTCACGCAACCTGTTTCACGCTTCGACGCTGATGTACGATCTCTGGGCTGTTTTTGATAAAACTGCCGAAACCTACTTGTTGGGTAAGACCGTAAATGGTTATACCTGTGAGCTGGAAGACCTGCCTGAACCTGCTGACATTGACTCTGCCCGCCGCGAGGCCATCAGCTTTGCCGCCTATAGGCTGCTCCAGCATCGCTTTTTAAATGCACCCGGTGCGGATTTAGTGCTCAGGAATTTCGATAATGTGCTGGCGGCATTAGGCTATGACAAGGCTTATACATCTAGAGATTATAGCAACGGTACTCCGGCGGCACTGGGCAATCATCTCGCTGGTTGCATGATTGAATACGGCCTGCAGGATGGGGCCAACGAGGCTCATAAATACGCTCCACTCGTCTATGAACCAATCAATGAGCCGCTTGCACCAACGCAGGACGGCAACCCAACGCTTACAAATCCTGATCGCTGGCAGCCGTTGTCTTTTGATGAGTTTAGGGATCAGAGTGGAAATATCTTTTTTGGTGAAACACCAGAATTCGTGGGGCCGGAGTGGGGGAAAGTGCTGCCGTTTTCACTACAGCAAGATGACCTTAGCATTTACAGACGGGGCGGCTCTGACTGGTGGGTGTATCATGATCCCGGTGAGCCGCCTTTTATTGATGATGTCATTTTAGGCATTCCAAGAGGCGAGTACTACAAGTGGGGATTTCAGTTGGTGAGTCAGTGGTCTTCTCACCTGGATCCTACAGACGGGGTGCTCTGGGATATATCGCCTGCCGGCATTGGTAATATACAGGAATACCCAAACACTCTTGGGCGATACAAGAGTTTCTACAATCAAGGGGCGGGGGGGGATTCCTCACCCGGTCATTCATTAAATCCGGTCACCGGCAAACAATATGAACCACAGTTGGTGCCGAGGGGTGACTATACCAGAGTACTTGCCGAATACTGGGCCGACGGACCTGATTCCGAAACACCTCCCGGACACTGGTTCACGATCCTAAATTATGTCAGCGATCACCCTATGCTGGAAAAACGTTTCAATGGGGAAGGCGAAATACTTGATGATCTGGAGTGGGATGTGAAAGCCTACTTCGCACTAGGCGGGGCCATGCATGATTCGGCAATAACTACGTGGGGTATCAAGGGCTGGTATGACTACATTCGACCCGTGTCGGCCATTCGCTACCTAGCAGAGCAGGGGCAGAGCACGGAAACATCCGCCGCCGATTTCAGCGAAGAGGGTATCCAGTTAAAACCTGGTTATATTGAACGTGTGACTGAAGGCGATGCGCTGGCAGGGGCAAATAATGAGCATGTGGGCAAGATAAAACTGTATGCGTGGCGGGGACCGGATTTTATTAAAAACTCAGAAACCGATTATGCGGGTGTGGGTTGGATTCTTGCGGAGGACTGGTGGCCTTACCAGAGGCCATCCTTTGTTACGCCGCCTTTTGCGGGTTACGTTTCAGGCCATAGTACTTTTTCCAGGGCCGCGGCACATGTCTTAACACTGCTGACGGGTGACAAGTTCTTTCCGGGAGGCATTGGTGAATTCGTGGCAAAGAAAAATGAATTCTTGGTATTTGAAGAGGGGCCTAGTGTAGATGTGGTTCTGCAGTGGGCCACCTACCAGGACGCATCAGACCAGACAGCTCTGTCGCGAATCTGGGGAGGTATCCATCCTCCCGCAGATGATATTCCTGCCCGATTAATAGGTGACACTGTGGGGCCAGAGGCCTTTGAGTTTGCGGAAAATTACTTTTTGGGGATCCCTTAGAAAGAGATTACATATCAATTAATGAAATTACCTGGCTTTGGTAGGGTGTCTTTAAAGCTCACAAAAGCTAAATTCACAAAGAAAATGCATCTCGTAGCAAGTAGCAAATGGTCAGGCCACATTTATTTCTAGCATAACAGGACAATGATCTGAGCCTTCAACCTCGTTGAGGATGTCGGCGCTTTTGATATTTTTAGTTAAACCCTCTGAGCATAGAAAATAGTCGATCCGCCAGCCGATATTCTTCGCTCGGGCGCCTGCTCGAAAACTCCACCAGCTGTACTTGATGGAATCGGGGTGCAGGTACCTGAAAGTATCTAGGAAGCCCGCCGAGACAATATTGTCCAGGCCGTCTATCTCTTGCTGAGTGTAACCCGCCGTCTTGTTGTAGTTGGGCTTCGGTCGAGCCAGGTCAATGTCCCTGTGCGCTACGTTAAGATCACCACAGAGGATGACGGGTTTTTGTTTTTTAAGGCTTTGCAGGTAGGCTAGGAAATCCCGGTCCCAGATCTGCCGGTACTCAAGCCGCCTCAGGCCGTTGCGGGAATTGGGAGTGTAGACCGTGACCAAGAAGAAACCCGGGAATTCCGCGCAGATGACGCGGCCCTCTTCATCATGCTGGTCAATGCCGATATCGTTGGTGACGGTCACCGGTTCCAGCGAGGTAAGTATTGCCGTACCCGAGTACCCCTTGCGGTCGGCGGAATTGGGAAACACATAATAGCCCTCGAGATCCTCTAGGGCGGCGACCACCTGGTCGTCCTGCGCCTTGGTTTCCTGCAAGCAGACAACATCACATTGCATGGCATGAATTTTGTCGACGAAGCCCTTGCCGACAGCCGCACGGATACCATTCACATTCCAGGAGATCAGTTTCATCTTCTAACCCTGTGTTAGCTGAACATATTGTGAGACTGCTGAATAAAGAAAGAGTTGCGATCAATTGTATCGAGAACAACTTCTCTGGTTTTTTTTCCATCGCTCAGTGTAAGGGGAATCTTGCTGCCGGCAGGGCCGTAATGCCAGATAGTCCTGAAGAATCCGGCCATAGAAGAAACAGGCTGGCTGTCCACTGAAAGAATGATATCGCCGGTCTCGATGCCGGCGGCGGCTGCTGGTGCGCCAAGGTATAAGCCAACGACGCATAGCTGGGACTCATATTCCTCGACCAATGTGCCAAGCCAGGGACGGCGTGAGCCGGGCTTTTGCCCATACTGTTTCATATGATGGATGTGCGGCATTACCAGGTCGATCGGAATAAACAGGTTTCCGGGGACAACATCACCGGTGGGTCCTTTTAGGCCGAGGGCAAGTGAGCCAAGACCGCACAACTTGCCGTGCTTATTAACTAGCCCAGCACCTGACCAGTGATCGCAAAGCGGGACAGTATAAAAAGCCTCGTCGAGGAGGTATTCCCAGCGTCCGGCATATTCCTCCTTGGCAAAAATTGCTGCATCCATGGCCTTTGAGTTGTCACTGGTCAAAATTTCGGCGCGGTCGCCGATATTGATGGTGTCAGCTGAATCAGTATCCAGGTATGCCGTGCCCAGTGAAGTCGTCGGTCTTAGCAGCGCAATGCCAGAATCATGATCCAGGGCCAGGACAATGCCTTCTGTGGTCTGGCCTTTCCTATTGGTAATCCAGACCTCGTTGGCCTCCATGACCGAATAACCCACGGTGAGCATCAGGCCGTCGGGGCTCACCTGGATGGCATGGCTTTCTCGCTCGGTGCCAAGGAAGTCTGCCGTCATGGCGGTTTCAGGAATCAGGCTGCGAACTGACATCACAGCTTCATTGCGGGGGCGTTCGAAGGGAATTACGGTTGCTGACATAAAACTAAACTATCAATTCCACCTGATTACGATATTAATTAATTTGAAGAGAAATGTAAGAGGGTAATTAGAAAAATGGCGCTCCGACCAGGATTCGAACCTGGGACCTGCCCCTTAGGAGGGGGCCGCGCTATCCAGCTGTGCCATCGGAGCCTTTTCAAAGAATTAGTTTAAACGCGCGAGAATTCTACCATACGACGCGTTTGTGTCACCTCGCCTGTGTAATCTGTGCTTATTGGCATGGTTATTTTGAAGTGTTTTAACTCTATTGCTCCAAAGGCTTGACAGTCCAGTGATTACAGCCTTTGTAGCTGTTGTTATTCCTAATAGAACTTGCTTCTCATCATACTTGTATACACATTATCACTCCGTCTTTCCATAGCAAAAGAGGCAGATTAATCTCAGGAACTGCATGACAGCATGGAGCATCCCGGCCTGGTTCGTGCCCAATCAGGACGTTTTTCAGCCAGGTGGGATTTACCGTCCTGGACCTGGTACGGATTTCTTAATACGTCCAGTAACTCATTCACCATGGAATGATCGCCTTGCTCAGATTTGTCGATAGCAAGTTGGGCCAGGTAGTTGCGCAGAACATACAGCGGGTTAACTTGGTTCATGGAGGCGCTTCTTTCTTCGTCACTTGCGGATTCCTGCTGCAGTCGGACCTGGTATTGCGTGAACCAGCCAGTAAATGCATTTCTGGCGTCAGGAGGAATTTCATGACTGTAAAAGGCAGGCGCAATCGTAATCAAAGCCGCTGACGGATCCGTTTCTGCTCCAACATCGGCCAACAGGCGGAAGAACAGCGTCATATCGGTTTCAGTGCTCGCAAATGTCTTGATTAGGTCCAGGCAGAGTGTTTCATCCTCTTTGCCTACAGTGGCCAGCCCAAGTTTCGAACGCATCATTTTCAGCCAGCCCTTTTCGTATCGAGATTTATATTCTTCAAGGATGGTCTCAAGCGGCTTTACATCTTCTACCAGGGGATAAATGGCATTGGCGAGCTGTACTAGGTTCCAGAGTGCAATCATGGGCTGATTGCCGAAACGATATCGGCGACCTTCCGCATCAGTGGTATTGGGGGTCCAGTCGGGATCATAGTCTTCGAGCCAGCCGTATGGGCCATAATCAATAGTCATTCCAGTGATAGACATGTTGTCTGTGTTCATTACGCCGTGGACAAAGCCCACACGCATCCAGTGCACTATTAGATCTGCTGTGCGCAGGCTGATATCGCGAAACCAGGCAAGGTAGGTGTCTTTGTCGGGGTTTTCGATGCTGTTGAGTTGCGAAAAATCTCTCTTGATTGTGTAGTCAGCCAGCCTCTTCAATGTGTCCAGGTCTTTTCGGGCAGTAAATATTTCGAAGCTGCCAAAGCGGGTAAAAGTTGGTGCAACGCGGCAGACAACAGCCCCGGGTTCATGTTTCGGGTGTCCGTCGTAAAACATATCACGCACGACTGACTCACCGGTTCCCATAAGGCTTAGCGCCCTTGTGGTAGGTACCCCCAAGTGATGCATGGCCTCGCTGCAGAGAAATTCCCTCACGGATGAACGCAATACCGCCAGACCATCGGCAGTACGGGAGTAGGGTGTGGGCCCCGAACCCTTGAGCTGCAGTGTCCAGTGCATGCCGCTCGTACCGGTGACTTCTCCCAGGTTGATAGCACGACCGTCTCCCAGTTGTCCGGCCCAGTTGCCGAACTGGTGGCCGCCGTAACAGCAGGCATAGGGGGTCATGTTTTGCAGCAGCTCGCTGCCGCTGAATACGCGGGTGAACTGGTCCGACTCGCAACTGCCCATGTCGATACCTAGTTCAAGGGCAATTTCTTTGGAATAAGCAATGAGTTCAGCCTTTGGAAACTGCACGGGATCGACATGGGAGTAGCAGGCACCTGCAACCTGGCGCCTGAAATTTTCCCTGACGGGATCGCCGGGCAGTTCGCGGGTAAAACTGGAATCTACTGCCAGTTCTTCCAATGATTTAAGATCAAGTACCTTATTCATAGGGTGTCATTTTAAGCCACTCTATGGGGATGCTCTAGGTAAACTCGCGGATGCCCGAATTTCATGAATAACGTACAATGTTGACTGAAAGCTGTTTTGCCCTATCCGACCTGCTCATTTAACCTTTTTCACAACCCGCCATGCTTGATACAAGACCGCTATTAATCGAGACAGATTTTCCCTCTATAGAGCGCGGACGCCTTGATACCCTGCAGGTAAATCTTGGTTATCTCTGTAACCTGAGCTGCACCCATTGTCATGTAAATGCCGGGCCCAATCGCAAGGAGTTGATGAGCAGAGAGGTCGTAGACCTAGTGCTTGAATTTCTCGAAAAGAAAAACATCAAGCAGCTTGATCTTACCGGTGGGGCGCCGGAGATGAATCCTCACTTTCGTGCCCTGGTCACTCAAGCAAGGGCAATGGGGGTTGAAGTCATCGATCGCTGCAACCTCATGATCCTGCATGAGCCGGGCTACGAGAATCTTGCCCAGTTTTTAGCTGATAACCACGTAGTAATTACGGCTTCATTGCCATGCTACCTGGAAGAGAATGTTGAGAAGCAGCGTGGCAAGGGAATCTACGACGGCAGTATCACTGCCCTGCAAAAACTGAATGCCTTAGGTTACGGACGCCGGCAGGGGCTACAGTTAAACCTGGTGTACAACCCGATAGATCTCAATCTCCCGCCTGCGCAGTCGGGGCTTGAAGCTGATTACAGACGTATCCTTAAGAAAGAATACGACATCGATTTTAACCAGCTTTTCACTATTACCAATATGCCTATCAGCCGTTTTGGCGGGATGCTCCTGGCTAAGGGCCTGTATGAAAAATACATGGGGATTCTTAAAGACAATTATTTCCACGCCAACCTTGAAACTGTCATGTGCAGAACTCTCGTCAGTGTGGATTACCAGGGATTTGTCTATGACTGTGATTTCAACCAGATGCTGAAAATGCCGCTGCTGGCAACCAGCAAGCCAACGCCCCATTTGCAAGACCTCCTGCAACTGGAGCTGGAAAACAGTCCTATCGCCGTGGGTGATCATTGCTACGGCTGCACGGCCGGGCAGGGAAGCAGTTGTGGCGGCGCCCTTAACAACTGATCCTTCTATCAGCTTCATTATTCCGGTACTCAACGACAGAGATGCGCTTGCAACTCTGCTTCCCCAGCTGCAGCGTTACCGGGAAAAAGGCCATGAAGTGCTTATCGTAGATGGCGGCAGCAATGACGGTTCAGTCACGGCAGCCCGCGAGCAGGTGGACAGGATCCTGATAACTGGTACCGGTCGGGGCAGGCAAATGAATCTCGGTGCTGAAAATGCCAGGCATGGCATTCTGAATTTTCTTCATGCCGACTCCATAGTCCCGGAAGAATATGATGCGTGTATTCAGGCGGCGCTGGAAAATCCCAGGCATCACTGGGGCAGATTTGACGTGACCCTGGATGAACCAGGATTCATTTTTCGTATTATCGGGTTCATGATGAACCTTCGCAGCCGATACTCAGGCGTCGCCACCGGTGACCAGGGAATTTTTGTACGCAAGGATTTCTTTGATGAAGCAGGGGGCTTTAAATCCATCCCCCTCATGGAAGATATTGCCTTAAGTAAAGCGCTTCGAAAAAAGTCCTGGCCGGTATGCATTAAAACCAGGATAACGACATCAGCGAGGCGCTGGAAAACGCGCGGGGTGGTCAGCACCATCTGGCTGATGTGGGTGCTGCGCCTGAAATATTTTCTTGGGGTTAACCCCGAGCGCCTTGCAGAAAAGTATTACCCAGCCCGGGAAGACAGTCTGTCATGAAGCATAAACGTGGGCTCATCCTCTTTGCGAAAAGTCCCAGTCCGGGAAAAGTTAAAACCCGGCTTGAGCCGGTACTAGATACGGAAACAATCCTTGCCCTTTATAAGCAGCTGCTGGCAAGACAGATCAGCCTGGTGAACCGTTGTGATCTGGCGCAAAAGTTTTTCTGGGTTGACGGCAATCCCACCATGGAAATGCTTCAGTCATTTGAGGGAGAAATCCTGGTGCAGCTGGACGGGGATATCGGAGAGCGCATGGGAGCTGCCCTCAAGAGCTCGCTTGAGCATTGCGATTCAGTGATTCTTATAGGTTGTGACAGTCCTGGACTTGATACCACGATGCTCGAAGAGGCCTTCCAGGTACTTGAGGCGGGTAATAATGCCGTCTTTGTGCCTGCCATGGATGGAGGCTACGTGCTTGTGGGCTTGAATCTCGTGGCAGATCAGCTTTTTCGGGATGTCACCTGGGGCAGCGGACAGGTGATGGAGCAAACCCGAGAAAAAATGATTGCATTGGAAATGTCATGGAAAGAGCTTGAGCCCGTTCGGGATATCGACGAGCCAGGGGATCTCGAGCATCTGCTCCACTATGGTGATGAGTTCAGTGAGTTGCTCGAGGGCGTGGATTTTACTTCAATCAGTGAGTGCTGAAACAGCGACTACCGGACCTCCATCCATGACGGCTTCGCGAAGATCCAGGGAAATTGTGCTGTCTCCCGGTTCCTCCTGAACCAGTTTGACCAGCAGGTAATCCCAGTCTGTTGCAAGCCAGATCTCTGTATTCCTGTCGCTGCCGGGCTCCCGAATTCTTTGCAGCCTGACGGTGTTGAATTTGCCCAGTGAAGTTTCGGCTATCTCGTTACCAAGGACGCGGTAATGGATCGTCTCCAGTTCACCCTTGTAAATCCCTGTAAAGAAAATATTTGTCTTGCCTTCCTGCAGTTGGCTGCGTATTTCGAGGTAGGCGGACAGACTGTCAGTGGCATTGGTTTCCAGCGGGAGTTCGATCACCAGGTTGTCTAGGCTTGCTTTGGTAATAGCGGCATCCCAGTCGTACTGGATATGGCGGGAACGCTTGCCGATGCCCTCCTGAATGAACGCGTATTGCGTTGACCTGGCATGACCGTCATTGCTGTCGATGAAGATCAGGCTCGATTCACTGATGGAGCTAACTCTCTGCCCGAGCAACTTGAGCTCAAGCAGGGTACTGATCTCAATGTGAGTATCATCAATACGCTGTAGAGAGCGTTTGGCGCTGGCGCGAAAACCGCCATAGCGGGCTTCATAGGAGGCAGAAAAGGGCAGAGGAGTGTCAGCCAACAGGCTGGTTGCCGGGAGCATCAATAGGAGCAGAAGTTTGCCGGGAAACGAAAAGATGAAAAAAATGTTACGCATACTGAATTTGATTGCGGCCGGGGATAGGAGTTCCCGGTAAAGGGGAAGTAACAGCAGATATTGGCATGCTGTTCAGTTTCATTCAGTTAGCTGTCCATATCAGTTATGATTACGTGCTGTGAATCGCCTTGATTTTACTAAAGAAAACAACCTATTCCGAATGCTCGGCCGTATGCTCTGTTTGCTGCTGCCTTTAGGTTTTGCCAGCTTTTCCATTCCAACACTCGGAGTTGAAGTATCTGGTATTTACGAGGGATTAGTGCCTGTCGATTCTCGGGACGACGCGCGGGAACGAAATCGCGCCTTTGGGGATGCAATGCGCCAGGTGCTTGTGAAGGTAACCGGTAACAGGGAGGTGCTTTCCCACGCGATGATCAGGAGGGCTATCAGTAATGCCGATGATTATGTCGACACCTGGTCTTACCGGACTATAAACCCCGATGCTGATTCAGAGGGCAGCATCGAGTTGAATGTGTCATTTTTTGAACCTAAGGTTCTAGAATTAATCGATCTGGCTGGCATACCGATGTGGCCAAAGAATAGGCCGTACACCCTTCTATGGATTGTTGTTCAGGATGAACTGGAGGAGAAACAGCTGCTTGGCACGAGCAGTGATGCTTCCGACATCCTGGTACTGCTCCGTGAAGCAGCCGATGCCCGTGGCTTACCGCTGTTATTACCACTACTAGACATAGATGATTTACGGGCCGTATCGATTGATGACGTCTGGAATATGAATATCGAGAAGCTGCTTGAAGCTTCAGCAAGATACCAGAGTGAAAGCATTCTCTTGGTGCGAATATTCAGAACACTTGGGGGAGATGTGCTGGGTAAAAGTACTTACACGCTCAGAGATCAGACGCTCACGCTTGAGGCTTTCGAGGAGCCGCTCGAATCATTTGTCAGCGACAGTATTGCCCTGTCTACCAATGAGCTCTCTGCGTATTACGCTATCCTTCTATCCGGTACGCAGAGTAATCTCGAGGTTAGGCTAACCGTTGAAGGTATAGAAGGGGTTGAAGATTATGCCGGACTATTGAATTACATTAGAGAACTTGCCGATGTGAATTCCTTCAAGGTGGTGTCGGTAGACAATCAGACGATTGAACTGGCTCTTTCCACAGGCGGTCAGATTAGACAGCTGGTCGAAACCATTGCGCTAAACAGAAATATGCTGCCCGTAAGCGAAGTGCTTCGGGATGAAAACAATGTCACCATGAGTTACCGTTGGATCGCCCAGTAATTGATGGGCCACACAGACTGCATTTCCTTACCATGAATTTTTCGCCACAACTGCCTTTCGATTTTTCTGCTTCAGAAAAATATACGTTTGATAACTTCCTGGTGTCCGCGAAAAACAGTGAGCTCGTCAACTTGTTAACAAGCTTTGATCGCCTGGAGGAAACCGTGGCTTTTGTCTGGGGGACAACCGGGGTCGGTAAGAGCCATCTGTTGCAGGCGCTGTGCAATGAAAATGAAGTCAATGAGTCCCTGCAGTCGCTATACCTGCCCATGCAGAAAATTAAAGTGTTTGGCCCGGACGTTTTTGCCAGCCTGCATCACATGGAGTTTATCTGTATCGATGACCTAGACCTGGTGGTGGGGAACAAAGCCTGGGAAGAAAGTCTTTTCGGATTTTTCAACCGGTCGAGGGAAGCCGGTGTAAAACTTCTGGTCAGTTCAGATAAATCACCAAGGGGACTTGATTTTGCTTTGCCCGACCTGGCCTCGAGAATGTCCTGGGGCGTTATTTATCGGCTGCACGAGCTTAGCGATGATGAAAAGCTGCTTGCTCTTGATGCGCGCGCTGCCGATAAGCATATGCCGCTGTCATCCGATGTGCTGAATTATATTTTCCAGCGCCATTCGCGCGACCTGCAGAGTCTCTTGGAGGTGTTAAACAGGCTTGATGAATTGTCACTGGCAGAAAAGAGACGTCTGACTATTCCGTTTGTCCGGCAGGTGATGGACTGGAGTTAGAAGAGGTTATTGTGAAAAGATCCTCAGGCATTCATGGCATTGCAAGTAAAGTCCTTGCGGATCGTTGTAGTTCAGTAATTCCCTCAGATCCTCGTTGATGCCTTCATAAAAAGAGCCGAGCAGCGAGGCGGGGCCTTTTACGGCATTGAATACCTGCGGAGACTGTCCGGTAAAATGAGTGACGAGGTTGCCAAGCAATACGTTTCCGGCGAGATCTTTGATCAACTGCTGCCCAGGAGTCAGTCGCTGCTCAATTAGGCGTGTTTCATATGCATCAAGGCCGGCAAGTACCGCTGCCGCTTCAATTGCATCGTCAAGATCGCCTATATTGTCTACCAGTCCTAGTGAGTAGGCGTCTTCCCCAGACCACACGCGCCCCTGTGCAACAGCATCCACTTCATCAATGGTCATGTCCCTGGCTTCTGCGACCAGGCTGATGAAATCGTTATAACCGTCCTCAATCATGGACTGCAGGATGTTTTGGGCCAACGGGGGCAGTTCATTGCCTATGACGAAGGAGCCCCAAAGGTCAGTAGTACCGACACCGTCAGTGTTCAGGCCGAGCTTCTCAAAAGCGCCTTCAAAAGTGGGGTAGAGCCCAAAAATACCGATGGATCCTGTAATTGTGCTGGCGCTGGCCCATATCTCGTCAGCCGGGGTGGCGATCCAGTATCCCCCTGAAGCCGCAACGCTACCCATGGAAACCACCAGGGGTTTGCCGGCATCGCGTAGTTCAACCAGTTCGCTGCGAATGATTTCAGAGGCAAAGGCGCTGCCGCCGCCTGAATCAATCCTGAGCACAAGTGCTTTGACCTGGTCATCAAGCCGGGCGCGACGAACCATGTCTGCCAACGTGTCGCCGCCAATTTCTCCTGCATCACGGTTGCCGTCATAGATATTTCCGCGTGCCACAATCAGGCCAATTTTTTCAGCCCGAGGTCCCAGCCCCTCGGCCGAATTTCTGGCAGATAGATAGCTGTCTAGGTTAATGTGAAGAAACTCGTCACTATTCGGTCCGCCACCTATAACGGAGCGCAGGTACTGATTGGTTTCGCTTCGGTTCATCAGATTGTCGACAAGATTTTCCTGCATTGCCAGAATGGCTGTGTCGTTTTCGGCAGCCGCCAGCAATTCATCCATGCCGTTAACGTAGTTGTCTATTGCCTGGTCATTCAAGTTCCGGGCTTGGCTGACGCCGGTGATGTAGCGCGCCCAGAGATCGCTCAGCCATTCAGTATTAGCTTCCCTGGCTTCCGCTGACATGTCATTTCTTTCATAGGGCTCAACGGCGGATTTATATTCGCCCACCCTGAAGATATGCACATTGATGCCGAGCGTCTCAAGAGCATCCCGGTAAAACATCTGGTAAGTGCCAAAACCTTCCAGGCTGACCATTCCCATTGGGTTGAGAATAATTTCATCGGCATGGGCGGCGAGGTAATACTGACCCTGAGAATAATTGTCAGCGTAGGCATACACCTTTTTGCCGCTTGCCTTGAAATCGGTCAAAACCTCGGCAATTTCCATCAGTTTACTGAAGCCGGATGGCTGTAAATTGTCCAGCAACATTACTATGGAGGAGATATTGTCATCGCTTTTTGCCAAGGCGATGGCATCCAAGATGTCCGTGAGCAGAACTTCGTTGTTAATTTCCACGTCGAGTGAATCTGCCATCAGGGCATCCAGAGGATCTAAAAAAGTCAGCTGATCGACAATCACACCATGCGGATTAATCACAAGGGCGCTGCCGCGTTGCACGACAATGGGCGGTTGGCCAATGAAGGAGCCGACCAAAACCAGCACCAGTAAAATAAACAATAGGTTGAGTATAACCGAGCGAAAACCCCGGTAAATCCTGATGAGGCCGTAAAAGAATTTTCCTAATGTAGAAGCTGCCTTTTTCATTTTTAGGTTAGTGGGTGCTGTTAGTGCGTGTATTGAGTGTACGTTTAGACCGGATAAAAATAATAGCGGAAATAAAGAGGAGCAGGCAAACCAACGAGATCCCTAGTCCCAGGAGCGTGTAAGTCCCGGAAAGAGACAACAAAATTCCCAGCATCAGGTAAAAAAGGACGACAAAACACAGCCATTGGAATACCCGGCTTGATCCCCTGATTTGCCCGGGCAGTGTCAGGCTGATCGGTATGATTATGATCAGCAGTACTATTGGGTTGGTCATCCCACTTGTCAAACCAAAATATAGCACCAGTGCAATGAGTAATGCAGTGCCGGCAATAGTCAGTTTGCTGAGCGCAGCACCACTTATTTCTAAGGACATCAGCTGCCGAGCTTCAAGGCAAGGGAGGCAAGGCGTTTACCCAGTGCCTGGCAGAGTTCAGATTCATGCCCGGTCAGCGGCAGCTTGTTGCTAGCCCCGGCGACGTGGGTTGGCCCGTAAGGGGTGCCGCCGCTATTAGTTTGATTCAGAGCCGCTTCGGAGTAGGGCAGGCCGCAGTAGATCATGCCGTGATGCAGAAGAGGCATGAGCATGGTCAGGAGGGTGGCCTCCTGACCGCCATGCAGGCTCGCCGTTGAGGTAAATACCCCCGCGGGTTTGTCTATTAGTGATCCGCTCAGCCATTGGGCTGCGGTGCCATCCAGAAAATATTTCATTGGGGCAGCCATGTTGCCAAAACGGGTTGGGCTGCCGAGTGCGAGGCCGGCGCAATTGATCAGGTCTTCCTCATTGCAATAAATGGCGCCTTCGTCAGGTACCGTGGGCTCTGTTGCTTCGGTAACTGGTGAGACTTTTGGCACAGTGCGCAGCCTCGCCTCCACGCCTTCGACTGATTCTACGCCGCGGGCAATCTGCTGCGCCATTTCAGCTACGGAGCCCTGGAGCGAATAGTAAAGAACAAGAATGTAGGGATTGGCCATGGTTTGTTTAAGCCTTAATAAGGTTGAGGACATTTTCCGGGGGTCTGCCAAGGATCGCTCTGTTGCCGGCAACAACGATAGGCCGTTCGATCAGCTTGGGAGAGGCTAGCATGGCATCAATAATTTCTTCTTCGCTCAGGGATTCATCCTGCAGGCCGAGTTCCTTGTAGGCGTCCTCACCTTTTCTCAGGAGCTCCCGGGCTCTCATGCCGAGTTTCCCAAGTACGTCCTTTAATTCCTCTTTAGAGGGAGTGTTCTCATGGTAAAGAATAATTTCCGGGGAAATATTGTTTTCCTGCAATAGTTCAAGTGTTTGCCGTGACTTGGAGCATCTGGGGTTATGATAGATGGTGAAGGCTGGCATGGTTTCTTCCTTTACTAATATGGTGTTGGGCTTTTTTAAGGAAGCCTAGTCCAGCGAAATCCTGTCCTTGAGAAAGTACAGAATGTCGTTTCTAGCAATATCTTGGGTGTCGTCACTACCGCGCTGCTTGTATTCCACCTTGTCGGCCTCCAGTCCGCGATCAGACACGACTAGTCGATGAGGTATGCCAATCAGTTCCATGTCGGCAAATTTCACACCGGGACTGGTTTTCTTGTCGCGGTCATCCAGCAGCACGTCAAAACCGGCATCCTGGAGTTCCTTGTAAATCGATTCACTGACCACCGTGACCTCTTTGGATTTATGGGCGTTCAGGGGAATGATCACGATATGGAAGGGCGCAATATTGTTGGGCCAGATAATCCCTTTGTCGTCGTGGCACTGCTCGATAGCTGCCGCGACAATGCGAGTAACACCAATGCCGTAACAGCCCATTTCCATGATAATGCTTTTACCGTTTTCATCCAGAACCGATGCATTCATAGCAGAACTGTACTTGTTGCCTAGCTGGAAAATATGTCCCACCTCGATACCTCGCTTGATTGAAAGGGTGCCCTGACCGCTAGGACAGGTATCACCTTCCACTACGTTTCTCAGATCTGCCATTTCATCAATGCGGGCATCACGTTCCCAGTTTGCGCCGGTGTAATGGTGTCCTTCGTCGTTGGCGCCGCAGACAAAATCTGCTAGGACGGCGGCATCACGGTCGACAATCACTTTCAGCGGACTTTGCACAGGTCCGATCGAGCCTGGTTCACAGCCCATAGCGGCCTGGATCTGCGCTTCAGTGGCAAAGGTGAGCGGGGCAACGATGCCTTCTACTTTGCCGGCCTTGATCTCGTTGAGCTGATGATCCCCGCGCAGTACAAGGGCGACCAGTGTGCCATCCTCACCCTGAGCGATAAGGGTTTTCACTGTTGTCTGAGCCGTAACCCCCAGCAGCTCGGAAACCTGCTCTATGGTTTTTGCGCCTGGCGTGGCAACCTTGCTTAACTTCGCGTTTGCAACCGGGCGTTCACCGGTCGGGGGCATGGCAGCTGCCATTTCAAGGTTGGCCGCATAGTCACCCTGGTCGCTGAAAACAATCTCATCCTCACCGGAATCGGCAAGGACGTGAAATTCATGGGAGCTGCTGCCGCCGATATTGCCTGAATCGGCCTCCACGGCTCTGAACTTGAAGCCAAAACGATCAAATATACGGCTGTAGGTGTCGTACATCAGCCGGTAGGTTTCATCCAGTGATGCTTTGTCGGTGTGGAAAGAATAGGAATCTTTCATAATAAATTCGCGGGATCGCATTACGCCGAAACGAGGACGGCGTTCATCCCGGAACTTGGTTTGAATCTGGTAGATATTCATGGGCAGTTGTTTATAGCTGCTGATTTCATTGCGAACGATATCTGTAATGACCTCCTCATGGGTTGGTCCCAGGCAGAAGTCCCTGTCATGGCGGTCCTTGAGTCGCTGTAATTCATCACCCATAACGTCCCAGCGTCCTGACTCTTCCCAAAGTTCAGCAGGCTGCACCACCGGCATGGATACTTCCAGGGCGCCTGAACGGTCCATTTCCTCGCGTATAATACGCGTGACTTTTTGCAAAACCCGCAGCCCTAAGGGTAGCCAGTTATAGAGACCGGCAGCCAGTTTGCGTATCAGGCCAGCCTTGATCATAAGCTGATGACTGACCACTACGGCATCTGCGGGAGTTTCCTTGGTGGTTGCAATGAGATACTTGGAGGTGCGCATATGGATAGTTTACAGGTTATGTATGAAAACAAAAAAACAGGTTGCTCATAAGAGAAAAGCAGCCCACGGGCTGCTTTTCTGGTAAGTCTTGCTCTGTGCTGCTTGCTACGGACAGCAAGTTTTCGGCATTCATCTACCTTACAGTGCAAATTCCTTCAGCTTCTTCAGGGGCAGCACTTTAACGCGAGTAGATGCCGGTTTCTTTGGAATGTCCATGAATTCACCTGGGCGGAACGGGTTGGGAACATTCTTACGAGCCGGCCTGGCTGGGCGCTTGACTGTCTTGATTTTGAGAAGGCCGGGGAGTGTGAACTCGCCAACGCTACGTTTTTTGATGTGCCTCTCGATAAGGTCGCCCAATTCATCAAGTACTGATGAAACTTCTTTCCTTGTCAAACCGGTCTTCTCAGAGATGGTGTTGAGAATTTGTGTTTTGGTGTATTTGTCCTGAATCGCGGCGGACTTCTTGGCAGGTGCTTTCTTCGCATTAGCAGCCGTTTTTCTTGCAGCCATACTTTACTCTCTCGAATTCTTTCTTACTGGTTTAAATTACCCCGGATACTCTCGGGAATTTCGTTCAGCTGGGCGACTAATTAATTATTAGCAGTTACTGGTTTCTATATTTTTGGTCACTGATACATTATTTCGGCAAATATTCAAAACACCAACCATTTGTCTAAAAATATCGAACGGCTGTTGGTTGATTTATGATTTTGAACAGTGACTTTTTCTGTATTGTTGTGATGAAAGGTAACTGTATTCATCGTGCTCAGCGAGGTGCTAACCTTATAGGAATCGTTATAAACGGGCAAGGCATTTTGGTGAACTTTTCCCTGTTTTTCAGACTTTTTCGCTCATTACCATGATTTGGTAATTTCACTCTTGTATTTGGAGCGACCGGCACTATTTATATTCACAGCATGGCTGAACTAAGATGAGAAACAGGCATGCCAGACGAAAGTTAAATGAGTTACAATACGCGACTTTTTTTGCAGCCTCGAGCGTGGGTGAATGCTATGCCTATTTATGAATACAGATGTGAGTCCTGCGGGAATGAGATTGAAAAAATACAGAAAATCAGTGAACCGGCCCTGTCGGATTGTACAGAATGCGGAAAGCCTGCTTTGAAAAAGATGGTTTCTGCAAGCAGTTTCAGGCTGAAAGGTTCCGGTTGGTATGAAACTGATTTCAAGAATAAGAAAAAGCCCGGTGCCAAGGATGCCGAAGGTAAATCCGCAGACAGCAGCAAGGATTCTGCTGCGGGCGGTAATAGCAAGAGCAAAAAATCGGATTCCGGTGCCAGCGGTTCGGGTGAATCAAAGAAAACAGGTACCGATTAACTGAAGCCATAAAGCAAACGGATGCGGTAATAACATCAGATGCAAGGATGCAGTTTCGTGCACCTATATTAAGTATATATAGAAGCAGTAACGACAGATTTTCGGGTTTCAGTTAGATAGATTAAATATTAACCAATAGGCAGACTATTTATGCGATCTCATTATTGTGGCGAATTGAATGAAAGCCACATCGACCAGACCATTTCTCTATGCGGATGGGTACACCGGCGCAGAGATCACGGTGGCGTGATTTTTCTGGATCTCCGTGATCGTGACGGTATTACCCAGGTCGTATATGACCCCGATACCGTAGAGAGCTTTGCCATTGCTGAGCAGGTCCGGAATGAGTTCGTTGTCAGGGTGCAAGGCATGGTAAGAGCGCGACCTGAAGGTACCGAGAACCTGGAAATGCCTACTGGTAAAATAGAGGTGCTGGGCAAGGAGCTGGAAATACTCAATGCTGCCGACACCCCACCGTTCCAGCTGGACGAGCACATGGCAGTGCATGAAGATATCCGTCTGCGTAACCGCTTTATCGATCTGCGTCGTCCGGAAATGCTAAACCGCATGCGCATGCGCTCGAGGATTACTAGCGGTATCCGTAATTACCTCGACGACAATGGCTTCCTGGATATTGAAACTCCGATTCTGACCAGGGCCACGCCGGAGGGTGCGCGTGACTACCTGGTGCCAAGCCGGACACATCCAGGCCAGTTTTTTGCCTTGCCGCAGTCACCCCAGTTGTTCAAACAGCTGTTGATGGTTTCCGGTCTGGACCGCTACTACCAGATTGCCAAGTGTTTCCGCGACGAGGATCTCAGGGCTGACAGGCAGCCGGAATTCACACAGATTGATATTGAAACGTCCTTCCTGGATGAAGACCAGATCATGGATATTTCGGAAACCATGATTCGCGGAGTTTTCAAGGAGCACCTAGATGTTGATCTGCCGGAATTTCCGCGCATGACCCACCAGGAAGCAATCTACAGGTACGGAATTGACAGGCCTGACCTGCGAATCTCGATGCAGCTGGTGGATATTGCTGACCTTATGAAGGAAGTTGAATTCAAGGTCTTCAATGCGCCTGCCAACGATCCGGCCAGCCGCGTAGTGGTATTGAAAGTAGACGGCGGGTCAGAGCTGAGCAGAAAACAGATTGATGAGTACACCGATTTTGTCGGTATTTACGGGGCCAAGGGCCTGGCCTGGGTCAAGGTCAATGATATTGACGCCGGCATCGAAGGTTTGCAGTCCCCAATTCTGAAATTTATGCCTGATGATGTGGTCGCGAGGGTGCTTGAGAGGGCAGAGGCCAAGTCGGGCGACATCCTCTTCTTTGGTGCTGACAAGGCCGGCATCGTGAACGAAGCGATCGGTGCTTTGCGCGTTAAGCTCGGTGAAGACCTGGATATGCTGGAATGCGAATGGGCGCCGCTCTGGGTCGTTGACTTCCCGATGTTCGAGCAGGATGAAAAAGATGGCTCACTGACCTCCGTGCATCATCCCTTTACTGCACCGTCATGCACGCCGGAAGAACTCGAGGCAGCCCCGGCAGCGGCGCTGTCACGTGCCTATGACATGGTGCTGAACGGCACCGAGTTGGGCGGCGGCTCTATCCGTATCAATAAACCGGATATGCAGCAGGCAGTTTTCCGTGTACTGGGTATAGAGGCTGAGGAAGCCGAGGAAAAATTCGGATTCCTGCTGAACGGGCTGCGTTATGGTTGTCCTCCCCATGGTGGTATCGCCTTTGGTCTGGACCGGTTGGTCATGATGATGACAGGTTCCCAGTCCATTCGTGACGTGATTGCCTTTCCGAAAACCCAGTCGGCCAGCTGTCTGCTTACTGATGCGCCAGGCACTGTCAATAACAAGCAGCTGCGTGAGCTGAACATTCGTCTTAGGGAACAGCCTAAGGCCGAATCAGCTGAATCGGATGGCGCAAGCGATTAAAATCGGGCCTATAAGCGACAGTAAGAGAATAATTCAGGGTAAGACATGGCAGGTCACAGTAAGTGGGCAAATATCAAGCATCGCAAGGCAGGACAGGATGCCAGACGCGGAAAGATATTCACCAAAATTATTCGTGAGATTACAGTAGCTGCCCGCCATGGCGGCGGCAATATTGCAGACAACCCGAAACTGCGTGCCGTTGTGGACAAGGCGCTGAGCGCCAACATGACCAAGGACACTATCGAACGAGCCATTGACCGCGGCGCCGGTACCGGCGAAAACGAGAACCTGGAAGAGCTGGTTTATGAGGGTTACGGGCCCAACGGTGTCGCCGTTCTCTGCGAAACACTGACCGATAATAAGAATCGCACGGTGGCCGAAGTCAGGCACTGTTTTTCCAAGTTTGGCGGTAATCTGGGTACGAACGGCTCAGTAGCCTACCTGTTCGACAAGACCGGGATCATTTCCTATCCGGCAGGCGTTAATGAAGAGACCCTGATGGAAGCCGCGCTAGAGGCCGGTGCTGATGACATAATCAACAATGATGACGGCAGTTTTGATGTGCATACCTCGTTTGAAAGTTTTGGACAGGTCAAAGACGCGATCGATGCTTCAGGGCTGGAGTCGGTCAATGCCGAGGTCACCATGCTGGCGAGCACGGAAGTTGACCTAGATCTCGATGGGGCGGAAAAACTGCTACGTCTTGTCGAGCAGCTTGAAGATCTTGATGATGTGCAGAACGTATACTCAAATGCCAACATCAATGATGACGTGATGGAGAAATTGAGCGGAGCATCCTGAGCTCTTATGTAATACACTATCGTCTTGCCAATCAGCCTGTTTAACAATGGCAATAATTTGACAGCGTTAATCTTTCAAACAGCAGATTTACCACCACTTCCGGCTGCTTACGGCCGGCAAAAACAACTCCCCCTCAATAAAGCACAGGTGCAGAAATGAGTATCATTCTGGGTATTGATCCAGGCTCCCGCATTTGTGGTTATGGCCTTATCAGGGCCAGGGGCAACAAGCTTGAGTATGTAGGCAGCGGACTAATTAAAATGAAGTCGCAGCCTCTCGCTCAGCGTCTGCAAACTATTTTTACGGACATTAATGACCTCATCGAGGAGAACCGGCCCGACCTGGCGGCTGTCGAGGAAGTATTCATGGGCAAGAATGCCTCGTCAGCACTCAAGCTCGGTCAGGCCCGGGGAGCCGCTATTGTCGCCTGCATGGCCAATGGACTGGAGGTGCATGAATATTCCGCGCGCAAGGTAAAGCAGGCCATAGTCGGCAAAGGTGGTGCTGACAAGAAACAGGTTCAGCAGATGGTGAAATCAGTGCTCGGGCTCTCGCGGGTGCCACCCGAGGATGCGGCTGACGCACTAGCTGTCGCCGTGTGTCATGCCAACATGGAAAATACACTGGTGCGCATGGCTGGCGTAAAATCCTCAAGAAGGGGCAGGCTGGTAGCAAAATGATCGGACGAATTACAGGCATACTCCTGGAAAAGCATAATCAACAGGCACTGATAGATGTTCATGGGGTGGCGTATGAAGTCGAGGTTCCGCTGAACACCTTTTTTTCGCTTCCCGGGCATGGCGAAGCGGTAACCCTGCATACCCATTTCATCGTCCGTGAAGATGCACAGCTGCTGTTTGGCTTCTCGGAAGAACAGGAACGCACACTGTTCCGCATCCTGATTCGCATCAACGGTGTGGGGCCAAAACTGGCCCTGGCTCTGCTTTCCGGAATGGAAGTTGATGAATTCGTGGGCTGCATACAGCATGATGACGTCAGTGCGCTGGTGAAGATGCCTGGCGTGGGAAAGAAAACGGCCGAGCGTCTCATCATCGAAGTGAAGGACAAGCTGGGCGACTGGGTCGGCAGCAATGAATCTGCAGCGGTCGCTTCAGGGCAGCCTACATCGGGCAGCAGCCTCGAGGAAGCCGAAACTGCCCTGATCTCGTTGGGGTATAAGCCCCAGGAGGCTAGCAAGGCGGTTGTTGCTGCCGCTAAAATACTGGAAGAATCCGGGCAGGTGGCTGATAGTGAAAACCTTATCAGAACAGCCCTGAGGAACATGTTCTGACAAAAACATTAGCGAGACTATGCGGGAAGTAGATAGCATCATTTCATCTGACGATCTCAGTGGCGAGGAGTTTCACGATAACGCCATTCGCCCGGCGAAGCTCACTGACTATGTTGGGCAGGAAACCGTCAAAGAACAGATGGATATTTTTATCAGTGCCGCAAAGAAGCGGGGTGAGGCGCTTGACCATACGTTGGTCTTTGGTCCGCCTGGGCTTGGCAAGACAACCCTCTCTCACATTATTGCCAATGAAATGGGCGTGACAATGAAAAGCACGGCCGGGCCGGTGCTGGAAAAAGCCGGTGACCTAGCTGCCATGTTGACCAACCTGGAGCAGGGAGATGTTTTATTTATCGATGAGATACACCGCTTGAATCCCGCTATCGAGGAAATTCTCTACCCGGCCATGGAAGACTACCAGCTGGATATCATGATCGGGGAAGGGCCGTCTGCTAGGTCCCTCAAGCTGGAGCTGCCTTCCTTCACACTGGTAGGCGCAACGACCCGTGCCGGGCTGCTGACTTCGCCACTACGAGACCGTTTCGGCATTGTGCAGCGCCTCGAGTTTTATTCTATGGTCGAGCTGAGCAGTATTGTTCAGCGCTCTGCCACCATCATGAATATTCCATGTGAAGGAGAAGGGGCAATGGAAATTGCCCGCCGCTCCAGAGGAACTCCCAGGATTGCAAACCGTCTATTACGTAGGGTGAGGGATTATTCCGAGGTTAAGGGCAATGGAAAAATCGCCGGCGAGATTGCCGCCACGGCGCTGGACATGCTGAGTATCGACAAGAACGGTTTTGATCATATGGACCGACGCCTGTTGATGACCATGATAGAGAAGTTCGATGGCGGGCCCGTGGGTATAGACAGTATTGCCGCTGCCATCAGCGAGGAAAGAGGCACAGTGGAGGATATCCTGGAGCCTTACCTTATTCAGCAGGGCTTTATTCAGCGCACGCCCAGGGGCCGGGTGGTTACCCAGTTTGCCTACCGCCATTTTGGGCTCAAGGCCAAAGATGCACCGGCAGATCTGTTCAGCAATGACGCAGACGCACCGGACAGCAACAGATAGCAGTAACACAGGAAAGCTTGCATGAACGAATCATTAAACTTGTGGAGCCTAGTCATGAATGCCAGCTGGCTGGCCCAGTTGGTCATGCTCAGCCTTTTCGTCATTTCCGTCATGTCATGGGTCATCATCGTCCAAAAGTGGATCATAATTTCCGACGCGGAAAAGGAAGTGTTCGGCTTTGAGAAAAGATTCTGGTCAGGAATGGATCTAAGCCAGTTATACCGGGAAGGAACCGGTAAGCAGGGCGGAGTCAGCGTGATTGGCATGGAAAATCTTTTTCGTTCGGGCTTCAAGGAATTCACCAGGCTGCGTCAGCAGCCCGGCATAGATTCTGATGCCGTGATGGAAGGTTCACAGCGTGCCATGCGAGTGGCGCTGGCACGGGAAGAGAAAGTCTTGGAGCGGCACCTGCCGATACTTTCAACGGTGGCGTCGGTTTCTGTTTACCTGGGACTCTTCGGTACGGTCTGGGGCATCATGAATACCTTTGTCAGTCTTGCCAATCAAAGCCAGGCGAGTCTTGCCGTGGTTGCCCCGGGCATTGCCGATGCTCTGCTGGCAACCGAGATGGGGCTATTTGCAGCCATTCCTGCTGCTATCGCCTATAACCGCTATGCGGCGAAGGTCGATTCGGTTATCCATAGTTATCAAACGTTCATGGATGAATTTTCCAGCATCCTGCATCGGCAGGCGCACTCGAAAAAAGCAGCGCAGTAAGCGAGACAGTCAGAATGGAAAGACATCGCCGCCGTAAACAAATGTCTGAAATCAACGTGGTGCCCCTGATAGACGTCATGCTAGTGCTGTTGATTGTATTCATGATCACCGCGCCGCTGATTACCCAGGGTGTCAAGGTAGACCTGCCACAGGCAGATGCTGAGCCGATAGAGGACAGTGATGAAGTGACCTTGGTAGTTTCCATCGATGCTGAAGGCAACTACTTCATCAGTCTCGGCAAAGAGGACAACCCTGAGCCGGTGGCTCTTGAAAGTATCGGTGAGGATGTGGCCAAGATCATGAACCAGAATCCTGCTGTGCCGGTTTTCCTGGAAGCCGACCAGGCAGTGAATTACGGCGTGGTGATGAGCCTCATGTCGACTCTTGGTGATGCCGGAGTTGCTGATGTTAATCTCATTACTCAGCCGCCGTCGGTTGGCAACTAATTATCCGAAAATTTCATCACGGCTATGAAGAATATGCATCCGATGGCGCTTTTGTTGAAATACGAAGGGTATCCCCCTGCCGTTATTGCTTCATTATTTATGCACCTGGGCCTGTTGCTTTTTATTTTCGGCCGGGAGGTGGACAGGGCTGATTTTGTTACCATTGAAGACCCCGTGATAGTTGCGGCTTCGGCCATTGACGTCAACCCGCAGCGCCTGCGGCGCCTGGAAAGATTAGAACTGGAAAGAGCCGAGGCAGATCGGCGCGAGCAGGCACGCCGCGAGCGTGAACAGCAGGCTCAGCGTGAGCAGCGCGATAGAGAGGAAGCCGAACAGCGGCGCGAGCAGGAAGAAGCGGAACGCCGCCGGCAGGAGGAACTGTCCCGTGAACGTGCCGCCGAAGAGGCCGAGCGTCAGCGCACTGCCGAGGAAAGGGCCCGCGAAGAAGCGTTATTGCAGAAGCAGCAGCGCCTGGCGCGTGAACAGGCTGCCAGGGATGCACAGGCTAGCGAACTGGCTGGTGAGCAGCTACTGGTAGCCGAGTATGTGACTATAATAAGACGCGTTATCAGTCAGAATTGGGTCATTCCGCCTGGTGCCCGCAACGGCATGACGGCGATCGTAAGGTTGCAGGTAGTCCCAACCGGTGAAGTGGTAGGTACCTTTATCGTGAAAAGCAGCGGAAATTCATCTTTTGACAGATCGGTCATACAGGCCGTGGAACGGGCAGAGCGCTTTCCGGAGCTCCAGGATCTTGACACTGGTGTTTTTGAACGTAATTTCAGAAATTTTGAACTAGTATTCAGACCAGAGGATTTATTGCGATGACCAGCCTTTCAAAAGGAATCGTGCGTCTTATGCTAGCAGCGGGTTTGCTGCTCTCTTTTAATTCCTATGCGCAACTGCAGATTGTCATTACCCAGGGCGTCGACAACCCCGTGCAGATTGCGCTTGTGCCGTTTGAATGGACCGGTTTTGGTGTGGCCCCTGAAAATATTACCGGCATTATTGCGGCCAATTTGCGCAACAGCGGCGAATTTGCACCAATCGCTGAAGAAAATATGCTCAGTACTCCGCACGAGCAGAGCGAGGTGTTTTTCAGGGACTGGCGATTTCTGGGTGCTGATTACCTGGTGATAGGAAAGATCACAGAAACCGGCGGGAGCATGCAAGTGCAGTACGAATTCTTTGATGTGCTGCGCGAGGAACGCCTGTTGGGCGAAGCACTGGGCGGTACCCGTTCGCAGATGCGCGACGTGGCGCACAATATCAGCGACAAGATTTTTGAGGAGGTTACGGGTGTCCGCGGTGCCTTCGGCACCAAGATCCTCTATGTGACCTCGGAGCGGGTCAGCGAGGATTTGACCAATTACCAGCTTAATTTGTCCGATGCTGACGGAGGGCGCTCCCAGGTCCTGCTAAGCTCGGTAGAGCCGATTATGTCACCGTCATGGTCACCGGACTGTCGCCAGATTGCCTACGTCTCTTTTGAATCCACGCGTCCGCGTATTTACATCCAGGACCTGAACTCGGGAGCAAGAGAGCAGGTGACTGACTTCACTGGTATCAATAGTTCACCGGTTTTCTCGCCTGACGGCACAAAAATGGCGCTGGTCTTATCAAAGGATGGTAATCCCGATATCTATGTCATGGATCTGCGCACGCGGGACCTACGGCGGGTGACCAACCATTTTGCGATCGACACTGAGCCCAGTTGGACCCCCAATGGCGAATCCCTGATATTCACTTCGGAGCGGGGCGGCAACAGTCGGCCACAGTTGTACCAGGTCTCCCTGGATAGCGGCTGGGTGGAAAGACTGACCTTCGAAGGCACCTACAACTCCAAGGGTCTGATGCTGCCGGACGGCTCAAATTTGCTGATGGTGCATCGCTACAACACCACCGATGAATATCACCTGGCTATCATGAATGTTGACCGAGGCACCATCCGCCCGCTGACTGAAACATCGCTCGATGAATCACCCAGTATCGCTCCGAATGCAAGCATGGTGATATACGCCTCAAAAGCCGGAAACCGAGGGATTTTGAACGCTGTATCCATTGACGGCCGCGTAAAGTTCCGGCTACCATCCGCGCAAGGCAATGTTAGGGAACCCGCTTGGTCGCCATTTTGCGATTAATTCTCAAATTTCTTTATTAAGGTATTGTTTTGCATTGCAAAATTATAGAGAATTGCCCGTTAACAATCTCAAAGCGAACAGATTTTTTTAATATTATAGACAGAATAAGAATGCGTAGTGAATGAGAGGAGTAGGTATGCAGACTGAAAAAATATTCAAATTTGGAATGGCTATGCTGCTGACTTTGACGCTGGCGGCATGCGCATCCAGCGATACCGACGAAAGCAGTGGTTCCGGCGGTATAGACTCTTCCAGTAGCTCCAGCTCCAGTGGCAGCGGCTCAGCAACCTCCTCCGGTGCCGGCGGTAGCAGCAGCCTGACAGCAGCACAGATGCAGGAAAGAGACGCGGCTATGGACACCACGGTCTTCTATTTTGAGTTTGATCGTTCTGATCTTAGCGCTGAAGCACGTGCAGCACTCGTTTATCACGCCAACTACCTTAAAGACAATCCATCTGCCCGTTATCGCTTGGAAGGTCATGCTGATGAACGGGGTACACGTGAATATAACTTGGCTCTTGGTGAACGTCGTGCCCAGGCAGTTGAGCGCTACCTGCAGGTACAGGGTGTCTCTTCAAACCAGCTGGAGACAATTAGCTACGGTGAGGAAAACCCCGTTGATCCTGGCACTTCAGAAGCAGCCTACTCCCGCAACCGTCGAGTTGAGATTCACTAAGACGAAAACCACAAATAGTTTAAATGAGCCGGGTTATCCCGGCTTATTTTTTTCAGAAAATCCAATAACTGCACAAAATGAAAAACAACCGTAAAGCTCTTTCAGTTTTCCTAATAGGCTTAGTGCTCTCTGTCTTGCCTTTTACACTCATGGCCCAGGTTGAAGTGCCTGTGGTCGAAGCTGGCACATCGCCGTCAGGTAACGCGGCACCAGCGGGCAACCAGAACGATGTCCTGGTCAACATGTACCTGCAGCTTGAAGCCTTGCAGAGCGAAATTCAGAATTTACGGGGTACTGTAGAAGAGCAGTCTTACCAGATCAAGCGCATGCAGATGGAGCAGCGAGACCGCTACCTGGATACTGACTCGCGTCTAACAGAGTTATATAACGAGGTTCTGGCTTATCACTTGGGCCAGGGTGTACCGGTTCAGCTGCCAGTTGGAGGTGTGCAGACACCATCGGTTCAGAGCAGCAATGAAACTGCCATCAATAGCCAGCCTATTCAAACACAGCCTCAAGCCGCCGCACCAAACCCTATAGCTTCAGGTGCAGGAATTGACGTCAATATTGCTCAGAATGAACAGCAGCTTTACCGCCAGGCACTGAACCTGTTGCTGGAAGATGAGGCCTACCAAAATGCCATCAATCTTTTTCAGCAGTACATGGATGTCTATGCCGACGGTCGATACCTCACCAATGCCCTTTACTGGCAGGGCGCGGCACTTGAACTGGTGGGCAATTACAGCCAGGCCATTGTCGTTCTGCAGAGGCTCATCAATGAGCACCCGCAGGATCCCAAAGCGCCGACAGCCATGTTAAGGCTTGGAACTGTTTACCAGGAAATGGGCGATTCGGCCCAGGCCGCAGCCAACTGGCAGAGAATCAGCGAGCTCTATCCTGATGCCAATTCCGAGATTGAAATAGCCAACGAAAATCTTCGTGCGCTTAACAACTAGTCTGACACAACACATTAGTTTCGAATCGTGCGGGCAATAGCAGCCATGAGCGCAACACTTCGTATTTCTGAGATCTTTTACTCACTGCAGGGCGAGGCCAGCACGGTTGGTCTTCCCACGGTGTTTGTCCGGCTCACGGGTTGTCCCCTGCGTTGCCAGTACTGTGACACGGCTTATGCTTTCAGTGGCGGTGTTATCTACAAGCTGGATGAAATTATTAAAGAGGTAGACAGTTACGGTGCCAGGTATGTCACCGTTACCGGAGGTGAGCCGCTAGCACAGGAAAACTGTCTCGAACTGATGAAACTGCTTTGTGACAAGGGTTATAAAGTCTCGCTGGAAACTAGCGGGGCGATAGATATCTCCAGGGTGGATACCCGTGTTGTCAGGGTAATGGATATCAAGACCCCTGGCTCTAATGAAATGCACCGCAACCTGATGGATAACATTGCCGAACTCACCGGCCACGACCAGGTCAAGTTTGTTGTCTGCAACCAAGAAGACTATCAATGGGCAAGAGAGCTGAATAACGAATACCAGTTGGACGAACGTGTCTCCAATGTCCTCTTTTCACCCAGCAAGGAAGAGCTCGAAGCGAAACAGCTGGCAGAATGGATTCTTGAGGATCGTTTAAACGTGCGCATGCAGGTTCAGCTGCATAAATATCTTTGGGGTGATGAGCCGGGTCATTGATGTGACCGGTTTGAGAAAGTGTTGTGACAACTGCAGAAACAAAAAAAGCCGTGGTATTGATATCGGGTGGACTCGACTCGGCGACCTGCCTAGCTATTGCTCGAGACCAAAGCTACTCCTGTTACGGTATGAGTTTTGACTATGGTCAGAGACACCGCAGCGAGTTGGTCTTTGCAGAAAAAGCTGCCACTAATGCGGGACTTGAAGATTACAAGGTCATTACCATTGATATGAGGGGAGTAGGCGGTTCAGCATTAACCGATTCGTCGATTGCAGTTCCCGAGAAAGAAACTGATGGAATACCGGTGACCTACGTGCCGGCCAGGAACACCGTCTTTCTTTCCTATGCGCTGGCATGGGCTGAGGTACTTAACGCAGAGGCCATTTTTATCGGTGTAAACGCGCTGGATTATTCCGGATATCCGGATTGTCGTCCCGAGTTTATCGAGGCATTCCAGGCCATGGCCAACCTAGCAACGAAACAGGCTGTGGAAGGCAGCTCGATCACCATAAAAACTCCCCTCATCAATAAGACCAAGGCTGAAATTGTTACCTTGGGTACATCGCTGGGCGTGGACTACAGTCAGACAGTTTCATGTTACCAGGCCGACGAAGCGGGCCGGGCCTGTGGTGTCTGTGACAGCTGCCGCTTAAGGCAGAAAGGCTTTGAAGTAGCGGGAATTGATGATACGACCCGGTACGCTGGATAAAGAGAGAAAGAAATGATGAAAAAGGCTGCCACTGGCAGCCTTTTTCGTTTAATGGTGGGCCGTGTGCGACTCGAACGCACGACCAATTGGTTAAAAGCCAACTGCTCTACCGACTGAGCTAACGGCCCGGTAGAAGGATTAGTCTTCGATCTAGATTAGTTTAATCGGAGCTAATGTACCCGACAGAGCTATACGGATCAGGTACTTTTTTGGACGAAATTTTTAAGAAAAAACTGGGGCCAAAAACAAGGCCGACATACTACTCAAAACGATGGAAATAGCAAGTCCTGAGGTGAAGAATTAAAGAGAAAACAGCCGTTTATGCTATTATTTTTATATTCAATAAATAGTTCCCCATAGTATGGCATTACTCAATAAAAATACTGAATCCGAGTTTGCGGCAGAGCGGGCTTTTGTCAAAGACTATCTCGACAGGGTGCCCCAGACCTGCTCCCTGCCCGACGCCAAGTCAAAAGAATACCGAGACAAGATCAAGAAGCTTCTGGTTGAGCGCAACGCGGTACTAGTAGCTCACTACTACACCTCACCTGAACTGCAGTCTCTTGCAGAGGAAACCGGCGGCATGGTGGCGGACTCACTGGAGATGGCGCGATTTGGGGCCCAGTCCTCTGCAGGAACAATCGTCGTGGCAGGAGTGAAATTCATGGGGGAGACGGCAAAGATTCTCAACCCGGAAAAAACCATTCTGATGCCCACCCTGGAAGCAACCTGTTCGCTGGATCTCGGCTGTCCCGTGGACACCTTTGTTCAATTTTGCGATGAAAATCCAGACCATGAAGTCGTGGTGTATGCCAATACCTCTGCTGAAGTAAAAGCTCGCTCTGACTGGGTTGTGACCTCGGCCATTGCCCTTGATGTGGTTGACTACCTGACTTCTCAGGGCAAAGCTATTATCTGGGCGCCGGACAAGCATCTTGGCAGCTATATTCAGAAGCAGACCGGAGCAGAGGATATGCTGATCTGGGATGGAGCCTGCATTGTGCACGAGGAATTCAAAACCAGGGCGCTTGATGATATACGCCATCTGCATCCTAACGCTGCTGTACTAGCGCATCCTGAATCGCCAATGGCAGTTCTTGAGCAGGCTGATATGGTGGGCTCAACCACACAAATCATTAAAGCGGCCTGCGAGCGTCCGGAAAAGATGTTTATCGTTGCCACTGATGCTGGCATTTTTTACAAGATGCAGCAGATGGCACCTAATAAGGAGCTTATACTGGCGCCGACTGCCGGGGAAGGTGCTACCTGCCGCAGCTGTGCCAACTGTCCCTGGATGGGCATGAATTCGCTAGCGAATCTTTATGATTCCTTGCTGAATGGTTCTCACGAAGTTCTGGTAGATGCCGAGCTCTGTGAAAAGGCCATGCTGCCTCTTCAGCGCATGCTGGATTTCAGGAAAAATCAGGCCTGATGAGACGGCTTATCGGTAGAAACGGTTCTGCAGGTTGCGAATGTAATCTAGTCGCTGCTGAATTTTTGCCCTGACCAGGCGATCTCTTTCCTGTTCCAGTGCCAGGCTAAACTGGTTTCTTGCCCTGGTGAAATCACCAACAGTAATAAAGTATTCGCCCCTCGCCTGGTGCACCTTGCTGATATTGCCGGCCTGTCCCTGGATTTCGGCCAGCTGGTACCATACCTGCGGATCGTTGGGCCGTTTAATGCTGTGCGCCTCAAGGATCTCGGCAGCAGCGACGTACCTGCCGCCCTGCTCAAGGGTGTTGGCAAGCGACATGGTCAGTGGATGGTTGCTCGGGTTGATTCTCAGATTGTCTTCCAGAATGTCTAGGGCTCTGTCCAGATTGCCGGCTGCCCTGGCAATGTCGGCCTGCAGCATGACGTAGGTGATTCGGGTCGGCTCTTTCAAAAGTACGGTTTGCAGTGACTGGGTAGCCTCAACAAACTGACCGCTTTCCAGTTGGCCAAGTGCTATACCGTACCTGGCGGCATCCGCTTCCACGCCATTAAGCTGCGGCAGCGCTCGTTGAAGCGTAGCCACATAGGCTTCGGTATCGTTGCTGTAGTGAACGCTGACGCGATGTTTCATTAGCAGGAATTCAATATTCTGGATGTGCTCCAAGGCAGGCAGGGAATTGGCGCGATTTTTACTGTCGGCAATACGATTTTCGTCCAGGGGGTGAGTGGAGAGAAATTCCGGCATGCGCTGTGAGAAGCTATTCATGCGCATCATCTGTTCAAACATGCCGGCCATATCAAAAGGATCAAAGCCCGAGTTGTACAGCGTACGAATGCCAATTCGGTCAGCTTCCTGTTCGTTGCTTCTGCTGTAGCGCATCTGATTTTCCTGGCCAACGGCCTGCGAGGTCATCAGTGCCGCCTGGCCTGCATCACCGCCAGCCACGCCGGCAATCACCAGGCTGGCCAGCAAGCCTGCCATACTGGGCAGGGCATTGCGCTGCGCCTGCTGAACCGAACGGGCATAGTGACGCTGGCTGATATGGGCAAGCTCGTGTGAAAGCACAGAAGCAAACTGCCCTTCATTCTGGGCAAACAGGAACAGGCCGGCATTTACGCCAATAATGCCTCCGGGAGCGGCAAAGGCATTCAGTATTTCGCTGTCGATAAGGACAAACTCCAGCCTGTGGTCTGTTAGTTCACTGTTGACTGCCAGCTTGTAAGTCAGGCTGACGATATACTCCATGATTAAGGGATCATCGAGCATGGTAGTTTCGCGTCTGATCTGTCTCAAAAACTCCCGACCGAATTCGTATTCTTGCTGGGTAGAAATAGTGCCCGAGACTGAATCACCCAGCACAGGAAGATTAACCTGGGCCCGCGATGGGAAAGCCAGGGATGTTGCCAGCAGGGTAACGGGCAACAGATGAACAAGCCTGCTAAGGACTGTGCTCAACCTGTTTGGTAAAAAAGCCGGGAAAATCTTCATGAATAAGTCAGGCATAACACCTTAGACCAATAATACACATTATTTCAGCCCATAACTCGGTTTTTCACTGGGTGCGGGGTAAAATAGCTCCATGCAAACTAAAGCAGATATTGAGTTGGATCTGAGCGGACTTACCTGCCCGATGCCCCTCCTGAAAGCAAAGCAGGCCCTAAACAAGATGGAAGCAGGCCAGGTGCTAAAAGTCCTGGCTACTGATCCCGGCTCAGAAAGGGATTTCCAGGTTTTCACTGAGCAAAGTGGAAACAATCTGCTTGAGTTTGAAAATCATGAAGGAACCTTTGGTTACCTGATACAAAAAAATTAGAGCGCAGGATCAGGCGCAATCGAATTAGAGAGCAAGGATAACCGGCGGATGAAGTATACGGAATGTGTACGGGTCGACTTATACAGGTAGCAGCATGTTAAAAGTTTTTAGCGAACTCTATGAACGCTACTTCTCCGAGGAAGAAGCGATTATCTTTGCCTTGCTGTTGATCGTCAGCACCCTAATCATGCTGACCATGGGCGGCATTATTGCCCCCCTGATGTGGAGTATAATCATCACCTTCATCCTTCAGGGACTGGTCAACTCGCTGCACAAGCTTAATGTGTCGCACACAGTTTCGGTGTACCTTGTCTACCTTCTTTTCCTTGGTGCCACCCTGATTTTCTTCCTCTATTTCCTCCCTTTTGGTTGGAGCAGGCTAACTATATTCCTGGATGAGCTCCCGAGCATGGTGGATCAACTGGAGTCACTGCTGTTCGTGTTGCCCGAAAACTATCCTGAGCTATTCACGCAGAGCCAGGTAGACCAGTGGATGCAAAATATGCAGGGGGAAATAGGGCAACTCGGCCAGGAAATTCTGTCCTACTCGGTGACCAGTATCACTCGCCTCGTAACCCTGGTGGTTTATACCGTTCTTGTTCCAATCATGGTTTTTTTGATGCTGCATGATTCTGAAAAACTCCTGACCTTTCTTGAAAGCTACCTGCCTAAGAAACGACCCATCATGGCGCAGGTCTGGCATGAGATGAACGATCAGCTAGCCAACTACATTCGTGGTAAAGCGGTTGAAATTACTGTAGTTGGCATTTCCAGCTACATCATGCTCTCCATATTTGGACTGAATTACCCCTTGCTGCTGTCCGTCCTGATCGGATTTTCCGTAATTGTGCCATACGTGGGAGCAACCGTGGTCACCATTCCGGTCTTCCTCGTTGGCTTTTTCCAGTGGGGCTTATCCGGCGACCTGGTCCAAGTGCTGATTGCCTACGCAGTCTTGCAGATGATCGACGGCAACATCCTGGTCCCTCTGATATTTTCTGAGACGGTGAATTTACATCCCATTTCCATCATCACGGCCATCCTGGTCTTTGGTGGACTCTGGGGATTCTGGGGTGTCTTTTTCGCGATTCCGCTGGCTACCTTCATCAAGGCGGTCATCCGGGCCTGGCCTATCAAGGGCGGTCCTGACAATATCCATTCAGTATAAAGTTGCGTTCTCTTAGGCTAAAATTACCGTTTTTTCCGGGGCTCTCCAGTTTTCTTTACAAAGCCGGTAAAGTTTCCAGTTAATTTAGCACAACCCTTAACCATTCCCGGGACAGGCGAGACAGAAAAGTAATGATCAAAGGCAGTATCGTCGCAATTGTGACCCCAATGCATAAAGACGGCAGTATTGATATGGAGACCATGTCGTCCCTGCTCGAGTGGCATGTTGCCGAGGGCACAGATGCCATAGTGGCGGTTGGCACTACCGGCGAATCGGCTACCCTGAACGTGGATGAGCATTGCGCGGTTGTCAGCCACGTAGTCAAGCTCATCAATGGCCGTATCCCGGTAATTGCCGGAACTGGCGCCAATTCAACAACTGAAGCTATTGAACTTACCGCCGCAGCCAAGGAAGCGGGTGCTGATGCCTGCCTACTGGTGACCCCTTATTACAACAAGCCAAGTCAGAGAGGCCTGGTTGCGCATCACACCAGGATTGCCGAGTCCGTGGACATACCCCAAATTCTTTACAACGTTCCAGGCAGAACGGCGTGCGATATGCTACCGGAAACGATCAAGGAGCTATCCGTTGTAGACAATATAGTCGGCGTTAAGGAAGCGACGGGAGATATTGCGCGCGGCAAGAAAGTCATGGAGCTTTGCGACAAAGATTTTGCCGTATATTCGGGTGATGATGAAACCTCCCTTGAACTTATCCTTGCTGGTGCCGTAGGTTCCATTTCTGTAACAGCAAATCTTGTGCCCGGAGCGCTGCATTCAATGTGCAGCCTGGCCATGGCAGGAGACGCCGACGCGGCGGCCGAGGTGAATGCCGGCATCGCTTGCCTGCACAGGGACCTCTTCCTCGAAGCCAACCCGATACCGGTAAAGTGGGCACTGAAGGAAATGGGTAGAATAGGACCTGGAATTAGGCTGCCGCTCGTTGAGCTGGATTCAGCCTGTCATGAACAACTGCGTCAGTCACTTCGTGATGCCGGTGCTCTTTGAGCACACGTAAAAAATCCGGACTAACAGTTAATGCCAATAGAGAACGCCAAACAATTATTGATCGCATCAAGGGCACTGAGCGTGTTGTCATGCATTTTCCTGTCAGGCTGCTCCATGCTGAACAAGGTTCCGATTCCTGGCATGGATTACATAGCCGGTGAAGAAGGCCTGCTCAGGGATAGGCAGGCTGACTATCTTGATGCCGAGGTGCTGCCGAGGACACAGATACCATCTGCTTATGACAGCTACATAATCGATGACCTAATGGTGATCCCGGAAGTCTCACAGGAAAATACTCAGGAATTTCTCAGGGCACCTAGACCGCGTGGCTTCAGTGGCCGTATGGAACGTGGCGTTGTCATTCAGCGCATGAACGAGGAGAGCTGGATTGTTGTTGATGTCAGTCCCAGTGAAGTGTGGCCGCGGATCAGGGATTACTGGTCCACTAAAAGTATAGGCGTTGATTTTGAAAATCCAACCGGAGGCATTATGGATACAGGCTGGTTTGTCCTTGAAGGCAACGCGTTAACAAAGGAAAAAATGCGCGTGATGATCGAGCCGGGTTTTCAAAATAACAGCGCCGAAATTCGACTTTTGCACCAGTCGGCTAACCAAGCTATCCCGACTATCGGGCGAGTGGATTGGCCCGATGAGTCCATGGACGAAGGAGTTGCTTACGATTTCCTGACTGACCTGTCTGGCTACTTGGCCGACCTAGCTGGACTTTACCAGGCCTCCACGGTTTCTTTCCTTGCTGAAAATATCAGCAGCAGAGGAAAAGCATCCATGATTACCACGCCCGGCGGCAGAGATATCCTTCGCCTCGAAGCGGATTACAACAGGAGCTGGGCTTCAGTGAGCAGGGCGTTGCAGCGAGCTGAAGTTGATATTGTCGCGGACAGTCAAGAGCAAGGGATCATCGAAGTGGATTACATAATCCGCTCCGAAGACGAGAACGACAAGCCGGGTTTGTTCCGTCGTCTAGCGACCCTTAACGGAATTTTTTCAGGAAGTGATCCCGGCCAGTACTTCCCGCTAAGAATTCGTGTCGTAGACCTTAACGGAGAAGTTGAAGTTCTAATAGAGTCCCAGGATGCCGCCACTGGCACCGAGGAAGAGCAGCGGGAAGCTGAAAATTCGCTGTTACGCCTGATCCGCAATTATCTTGCCTAGTCTTTTGCGCTGTCAGTGCAACAGGCTGGACTATCAACTGATTTAGTGACTGACCTCTTCAGGAGAGGCCAAGTTTTGGGGTTATAAATGGAAAAACGTGATGAGCTGTATTCTGGTAAGGCCAAGTCAGTATACAAAACTGATGATCCTGGCCTGTTTGTACTTCATTTTCGTAATGATACTTCCGCCTTCGACGGCACCAAGGTTGAAAAACTTATGGATAAGGGCAAGGTCAATAACATCTTCAATGCCTTCATTATGAAAAAGTTGGAAAGGGCGGGAATAAAAACTCATTTTGTTGAACAGCTTTCTGAAACTGAATCACTGGTTAAGAAACTGGATATGATTCCAGTTGAATGCGTAGTAAGGAATCTCGCGGCAGGCAGTATCTGCAAGCGATACGGTCTGCCCGAGGGGCAGGAAATTTCACCTCCCACCTTCGAGTTCTTTCTCAAGAATGATGAGCTTCATGACCCCATGATTAACGATTATCACATTGCTTCTTTTGGTTGGGCAGATCCAGCGCATATCGAAGAGATGAAGAAGCTTACCTTCAAGGTAAACGAGGTGCTCAAGGGGCTGTTCGAGCAGGCTGATATGCTGCTCGTAGACTACAAGTTGGAATTCGGACTCAATGACGGCGAGCTGCTGCTGGGTGATGAGTTTAGCCCGGATGGTTGCCGGATCTGGGATGCCGAGACGCGCCGCAAAATGGACAAGGACAGATTCCGCCAGGATCTTGGTGATGTTATCGAGACCTACAAGGAAGTGGGTGCAAGACTTGGCATCGATTTTGGCTAAATACTTTATCGAAATACCTTTCTGATCAGGCACATTCCATGGTAACCGGCACACTGATAATCATTCTGCTTCTGTCAGTGCTTATCGTGCTTGCGCTTTGTTTGCTTACCCTGACTTATAAGAAGTCCGGAAAATCCAGCCCCATTCTCGAGGAGCGTTTACAATTTCGCCAAGAGGAAAATGACAAGCTGGCAGCGCAGCTGGTAATAGCTCGCCAGGAAATTGACGAGGCAAATGAAAAAACGGTCTCCCTGCGCGAAAATGTCACCCGCCTGGAAACGCAGCTTCGTGAAGAGCGTAAGCAGAATCAGGAAAAACTAGAGCTTCTGGAAAACGCCAGGGAAAAGATGAGCATCGAGTTTAAAAACTTGGCCAACGATATTCTGGAGCAGAAGGGCAAAGCCTTTGCTGAAAATAATAAAGAAAATATGGAGAGCATTCTTAAACCACTCCGCGAAAAAATTCAGCAGTTTGAGAAAAAAGTTGAGGAAACCTACGACAGGGAATCGAAGGAGCGTTTTTCTCTCGCCAGGGAAATTAAAAATCTGCAGGAGCTCAATACCCGCATTAGTGAGGATGCCATTAACCTGACAAATGCCCTGAAAGGTGAAAGCAAGACACAAGGCAACTGGGGAGAGTTCGTACTCGAGCGCCTGCTTGAGGAATCAGGGCTGCGTAAGGGCAGCGAATATGAAATCCAGGTCAGCTTGAAAACCGAAGCCGGCGGCATTCGCCAGCCTGACGTCATTATACGCCTTCCGGAAAACAAGGATGTCATTATTGATTCCAAGGTAAGCCTGAAAGCTTACGAGAAGTATTATTCCGAGGATGACAAGGACAGTAAAGCCAGGGCGCTGAAAGATCATGTCCAGTCCATACGCAATCACATTAGGGATCTCTCTAGCAAGAACTACCAGAATCTGGAGTCAGTCCGCACTCTGGATTTCATCATGATGTTTCTTCCGGTAGAAGCGGCATTTGCACTTGCCGTGCAGCAGGACCAGTCGCTGTTCACTGAAGCCTTTGACCATAATATTGCTCTGGTTGGACCGACGACGCTTATGGCAACACTGCGCACCATTCAGAATATCTGGCGTTATGAACACCAGAATAAGAATGCCATGGAAATTGCCAAGGGTGCCGGCGCGCTCTATGACAAGTTTATAGGGTTTGCGACAGACCTTGAGGAAATTGGCAAGCGCCTTGATCAGGCCCAGGATTCCTACAGCAGTGCGCATAAACGGCTGACATCGGGGCGCGGCAACCTGGTGTCCCGGGTCGAGCAGTTAAAAACGCTGGGCGCCCGTGCCAGCAAAAGCATGCCGTCTTCCCTGTCCGATCTGCCAGATGGAAATCAGCTACCCTGTGCGGAAGATTCAAGCGAGAGAGGCTAGGTAACCCTACCCATCACAATGACTGATATTTCCCATATCCAGGAGTTTCTTCTCTGCCCCACGCCGCCGGAGTGGGTGGCGTGGGCGTTGCAACATGAAGACTTAATGCTTATAGACCACGCCAACTGTGAAAAAAAAGCCGCTGCCAGTGCGATGAATCTCATGTACCGCTATGTCGACAAGGCAGACCTGTTGAAAAAAATGTCACAGCTGGCCAGGGAAGAGCTGCTGCATTTTGAGCAGGTTGTGGCGCTAATGGAAGAAAAGGAAATTGACTACATTCACCTGTCTCCTTCACGTTATGCTTCGGGACTGCGTGAGCACATGCGCACCCATGAACCTGCGAAGCTGGTAGATACCCTGATCGTCGGTTCCTTTGTTGAAGCAAGATCCTGTGAGCGATTTAACGCGATTGCTCCGGAGCTGGATGAAAGGACGTCCCGGTTTTACCAATCACTGTTGCGATCGGAGTCCCGTCATTATGAAGATTACCTCGGCCTGGCCAGGAAATATGATGAAGCGGATACTGAAGAGCGTATTCGTTTCTTTGCCGAGCTGGAGGCTGAGCTGATATCCACCCCTGATGATGAGTTCAGGTTTCACAGCGGCATTCCCGCTGTCAGTTGAACAACTCTCTTATCACGCCGCTATAACACCGTTAATCGTTGCAGCTGACAGGCTTGTTCAGCGAATTCCCTATTTTTTCCTCGAGATTATCCAGCTGTCTGCAGGAAATACTGTCATTCCCCTGGAGAGCGACAAAGCGCAGTATGGGCAATGACATCAGGGTGTTGATGTTGGTAATTCGGTTGTTGCGCAAGCTCAGTACGCGCAGGTTGCGCAGCTCGAGTAGCGGACTGAGATCGCTGATATTGTTATCACTGAGCTCAAGCTGTTCCAGGTTTGCTAGCTCGCGTATGCCATCGAGACTGTCAACACCGGAAGCAGGGCAGGCCAGCAGCTTGATGCTGTCTGGATCATCGCTGCCCGCGATGGCGACCTGCTGATTCAGGCAGCCCTGCAGGTTCGGATCTGACAACAGGGAGGGCGGAGGCTGGCTGGTCGGCGTATAGAGCACGTTGTTATTGAGTACAACCTGGTAACGGCTGCAGGAAGTGATCAGCATTAATGTGACCATGGAAAAGAGAAGGCCAGTAACTCGCCAGGTTGAACCCACCTTGAACTCAAATGGTTTTTTACTTAAAGGTCCTTTCATGGATTCCATGGCCTCTGCGGTTCCTGATAAGGGAAAATTTGACGCACGAAAACCCGTATTGCGGGCATTTCTTTCGTTTCTTAAGGCTACGTGAACAGCCTATTCGGTGGGATGGTGAAAGGTAGTATTTCACATCCAGTCCCGGTAGTATTGCGTGCTCTTTCGACTTGTATTGTCACGACAATTTTCACTACAGTAAAGCATAACTAAGGATTGAGAATGAGATTATCTAAACTGACTGCCACCGCAATTATGTTGTCGGCAAGCTTCATGGCAGGCAACCTGCTGGCACAGGATCTGGATCTTACCTCTGAAGAAGGTAAGGCTGGCTACAGCATCGGCGTTAACATTGGCATGAACCTCGTCAACCAGATGCCAATGGAGGACCTTAACATGGCCTCCCTGATTCAGGGTGTAAGTGATGCCCTTAATGGTCAGTTGCAGATGAGCGAAGAAGAAATAATGAATGCTATCCAAGCATTCTCCCTGGCGCAGCAGGAAAAGTTTGATGCTGCCCAGGCTGAGGCTGCCCAGGCAGGAGTCCGTTTCCTGGAGGACAATGGCCAGCGTCCTGAAGTCATGATCACTGACTCCGGTCTTCAGTATGAAGTGCTGGAAGAAGGTGAGGCCGGTGCTGACAGCCCCAGAGCAAGCGATACGGTTACTGTGCATTATCACGGCACGCTCATTGACGGCACTGTCTTCGACAGCTCTGTTGAGCGTAACGAACCAGCGACTTTTGGCCTTAACCAGGTCATTTCCGGTTGGACTGAAGGTGTTCAGCTCATGAAAGTAGGGGACAAGTACCGCTTTTACATTCCACCGGAGCTTGCCTACGGGGAAGCGGGTGCCGGCGGCATCATTGGCCCTAATGCCACGCTGATTTTTGATGTAGAACTGCTGGAGATCCAGTAAAGCACCTTACCCCTGCAGATGAGCAAGCAGAATTTGAACCGAGGTCTGGCTGATTTTATCCAGGCCTCTCCTACGCCATACCATGCGGTCGCAAACCTTGAGGCAGAACTTCAGGCAGTCGGCTTCGTGCGCCTTGATGAAGCGAATACCTGGTCGCTCGAGAAAAAAAGCGCCTACTATGTCACGCGTGGTGACTCATCCATTGTAGCGTTCAAGACTGGCACTCAGGATCTTGAGACAACGGGATTCCACATGGTGGGAGCGCATACTGACAGTCCGTGTCTCAAGGTTAAGCCGCAGCCTGAAATCAACCGCCACAAGTATACCCAGCTCGGCGTTGAAGTGTACGGTGGCGTGCTGCTTAACCCTTGGTTTGACCGAGATCTTTCTCTGGCTGGGCGAGTGGATTACCAGGACAAGAAAGGTGCGCTGTGTCATACGCTGATTAATTTTGAGCGGCCAATTGCGGTGATACCAAGCCTGGCTATTCATCTTGATCGCGAGGCCAACGAGAACCGCTCGGTAAATCCACAAACTTACCTGCCGCCAATTCTTTCACAGACCCTTGAAGGCAAGGGCTTTGACCTGAAAAAGTTCCTGCTTGAACACCTGAAGAAAGAATTAAAGATCCGAGATGTTGAAAAAATCCTGGCATATGACCTGAGATTTTATGATGTACAGCCGCCGGCTGAAGTGGGACTACATAATGAATTCATTACGGCGGCAAGGCTGGACAACCTTTTGAGCTGCTATATCGGGTTGCGCAGCCTGATTGCAAGTAACAGCAAATTCGGCAGTCTTCTTGTTTGCTCCGACCACGAGGAAGTCGGCAGTGTTTCTGCCTCGGGAGCAAAAGGTACTTTCCTGGAAGCCGTCCTGGACAGAATCATGGAGGGGCTTGCCTCGGGAGGTGCCGAAAGTAAACGCCGCATGCTCGATAAATCCCTGTTCTTCTCCGTAGACAATGCCCATGGCATCCATCCAAACTTTGCGGACAAGCATGATGATAAGCATGGACCGCTTCTGAACCAGGGGCCAGTGATCAAGATTAATGCCAATCAGCGCTATGCCACTTCTTCAGAAACCTCGGCTTTTTTCAGGCAACTCTGTGAAAAAGCCAAAGTACCGGTTCAGGCCTTTGTTGTTCGTAACGATATGGGTTGTGGCTCTACAATAGGGCCTATTGTTGCGGGTGAGCTTGGAATAAAAACACTGGATCTTGGTGTTCCAACTTTTGCCATGCACTCCATAAGGGAAATGGCCGGTAGCAACGATGCCGACTACCTGGCGATATCGCTAAAAGCCTTTTATAGCCGTCAGTAATTCATTTCACCTGCTTTTTCAGGTCGCGGATTAAAAATCTCAGCGGGTGTATGGTGCTCATTACCTCTGCTGATACCGGCAGACTTTCCCTGTTAATACTCGAAGCAAGAATTTCTGCGGCCAGCGGCGTGGTGGTCAGACCATGAGAGCCATGTCCTGTATTGATATACAGGTTCGGCAGCAGGGGCGCCTGGCCTTCTATTTTCTTTCTCGCGTTTCTTTTCAGTCCGCTGAAATAACTTTGGCAGGACTCCCTGTTTTCTACTGGCCCAATCATGGGTAAAAAATCACGGGTTGTTGTGCGAACGCCGGCGCGACTGCTGAGTGGCGTTTGTGAAGACAACTGTGAGAAAAGTGTTTTGCTGACCTCTTTAAGCAGGGCGAGATTCTCATTGCGGAGCGTTTCATTCTCTAGAGGTATATCCATCCCCTGGCCGTAACTGCCGCCGATGGTGATGACAGCATTACCATTGTCATTCCAGGGAATGAGATAGCCCCTGTTACAGAGTATGGAGTCTATATCGAACTCTTTGTTTGCAGCATAAGTATCGACCTGGCCGTGGTTGTGCACCAGAGGGTAGTGTGGCAATACTTCGAATGATTCGTTCTCAAAATTAGTGCAGAATATAACGGCATCGAAACTGGCTGTTTTTGTCGTTTCATTAACATTGAATACCAGTTGCCATGCGTTATCGTTATAATGACATCCTGTTACGTCATGGGAAAAAAATTGATCAATGTTGGGTTGCGTGATTAGGGTTCGGCACAGCAGTGCGGGATTGAGGCTGCCAGCGGCAGGAATTTGCAGCCCGCCAATAGAGCTTTCCTTATCGATATCGACAGGTTTGGAAGATTGCAGCACCCTGTTGTCATAAATCCCCCTGTCTATTATTGCCGTCTGCTTTTCCTGCTCATCATTTGAAATGGCCAGCTGCATGACTCCCTGGCTTTGCCAGTCAAAAGCTTCGCGCTCAGGATGTGATTCATAGAGTCGACTCGCCAGCGTGAAGGCGGTGGCGTGAAACTGCTGGGCTGGGCTTTGATGGCGGTAGAGCTTCGGATGTACAACTCCCCTTGGATTACCTGATGCGCCCTGTGCCTCGCAGCTGCCCTTGTCAACGAGTGAAACTTCAAAGCCTCGTGCTGCTAGGGCAGAGGCGGTCATGCAGCCAGCAAGTCCGGCCCCGAGTACGGCAATTCTCTGCGGTATTTTCCCGTCAGGCTGCCATGGCGAATACCATTTTCTGTATCGAATACTCGTTTGACCTGCCTTGTAGGTCCCCGTGAGCATGTGCCTTTTCTTTCCGAACCCTGGTGTTTTGCTGACTAGAAAACCGCTTTTCTCCAGGCCTCGCCGGACCTCGCCGGAAGCAGAGTAGGTACTGAAAGTAGTTCCCGTTTTACTGTGACTCGCAATCGCATTGAACAGTGGCTGTTGCCACATGGCAGGATTTTGCCGGGGTGCGAAGCCATCCAGGTACCACATGTCCACGCTGGGTTCCGGGGCCTGCAGTTTCTCCAACATGGTCGTTGCATCGCCGATGTACAAATCCAGGACCACACGTTTATTCTGCTGATGCAAAGACAGACGCTGCATGCCCGATCCCTCTTCAGAATACTGGGAGAAAAAATCCTCTAAATCAGGCGCAAAGGATGCAGACAGCTGCCGGAAAAATCTTTCAAGGTCTTCTCGGGTTACGGGATGCAATTCACTACCCAAGTAATGGAGCACGTTAATGGATGTATCGGACTGGAAAAAACTGCCAACGGTGAGCATAAAGTTCAGGCCAAAACCAAACCCGCATTCGCCGATGACAAGTTTCTTGCGGGAGGATTTCTTCAGCATCTCTTCCAGTTGATTGCCTTGCAGAAAAACATGGCGGCTCTCAGCGATCGGATCGGCTGCCGAAAAATAGATATCACCGTATTCACGAGAAACCGGATAGCCATTTTCATCCCAGTCGACAATGGCCTGTTGTGTCTTGGAGTCTGTAATTGCCTGTATCCGTCGAGTGAAGTGAGCCCTAGAGTATAGTCTTTCAAACTGCGTGACAGGTAGCGACTATCCCACGATTCTCGGTTAAAATAGCGCCTTTTTGAGCAGTACGCATGCTAGAAGTAAACAACCATCTCCAGAATATCAAGGATTGCCAAGAGCGCCTCAAGGTGCTGAGGGGGTATCTTTGACTTCGACCAGAAACAGGAACGGCTCACTGAAGTAGAGCTGGAATTGGGCGAATCTTCGGTCTGGGAAAAACCCGAATATGCTCAGGCGCTCGGCAAGGAACGTTCCGAACTGGAAAAAATAGTGCTCACCATCCGCAACCTGGAACAATCATTCAGCGACATCCAGGAACTCATAGACCTGGCCCGGGAAGAGGATGATCAAAGCCTTATGCAGGAAGCCCAGTCAGATCTTGAAGGTGCCACGGGCACCTTGGAAACGCTTGAATTCAGACGCATGTTTGCCGGTGCCATGGACAGCAATAATGCATACCTAGACATCCAGGCCGGCTCAGGGGGGACAGAGGCCCAGGACTGGGCAGAGATGTTGCTGCGCATGTATCTGCGCTGGGGAGAGCAGAAAGATTTCGAAACTGAACTGGTTGAAGTGTCAGGTGGCGAAGTGGCGGGGATAAAAAGTGCGACCCTGCACTTTGAAGGTGAATTTGCGTTTGGCTGGCTCAGAACCGAAACCGGGGTCCACAGGCTGGTCAGAAAATCACCCTTTGATTCAGGTAATCGCCGGCATACCTCCTTTGCCTCTGTATTTGTTTCCCCAGAAGTGGATGATGAAATTGAAATCGACCTAGATATGAGTGATGTCCGGGTGGACACTTATCGGGCCAGCGGGGCGGGTGGTCAGCACGTCAACAAAACAGACTCCGCCGTGCGTCTGACCCATGAACCCAGCGGTATCGTGGTGCAATGTCAGAGCCAGCGTTCACAGCACAAGAACAAGGACATGGCGATCAAGCAGCTGAAGGCGAAGCTGTATGAGCTGGAAGAGTTAAAGAAAAAGGAAAGCCTGCAGGAAATCGAGGAAGAAAAGGCCGATATTGGCTGGGGCAGCCAGATTCGTTCATATGTGCTTGATTCGTCCAGGATCAAGGACCTGAGAACCAATATTGAAACCAGCAACACCGGCGCGGTGCTTGATGGTGACTTGGATGATTTTATGGAGGCCAGCCTGAAAATGGGGCTGTAAAGCATTCCAACCGAGTAAACAGTTTAAAGAGATTTAGCAGAGAACAAGCATGAGTGAAGAAAACGAACAGGCAGTCAACGCTGAAGAAGAGAACAGGCTGATTGCCCAGCGCAGGGAAAAACTGAATGCCCTGCGTGAAAAACGCAACGCCTTTCCCAACGATTTTCGTCGTGGGGATTTAGCGACGGATATTCATGCCGCCCATGGTGAGAAAGACAAGGAAACACTGGCGGGTGAGGATATACCTGTCTGCGTTGCTGGCCGCATCATTCGCAAGCGCGGGCCTTTCCTGGTGATTCAGGATGTCAGTGGACAGATACAGCTCTACCTCAACATCAAAGAGTTTCCTGAAGAGGAGAGAACGGAAATCAAGAGCTGGGACCTTGGCGACATCATAGGTGCAACCGGAAAAGTATTCAGGACAGATAAGGGTGAGCTCAGTGTGCGAATAAAGCAGGTAAGCCTGCTGACAAAATCATTGCGACCACTGCCGGACAAGTACAAGGGGCTGACCGATACCGAGGTGCGTTACAGGCAGCGTTACGTTGATCTCATCGTTAACGACGAATCCCGCAATACATTCATCGTCAGATCCAAAGTGATTAATGCCATTCGCGCCTACATGACCGATGAGGATTTCATGGAGGTGGAAACCCCCATGATGCAGGTGATACCAGGCGGCGCTGTGGCTAGGCCTTTTATTACGCACCACAACTCACTTGACCAGGATATGTACCTGCGAATTGCGCCGGAACTGTTCCTGAAGCGCTTGGTGGTGGGCGGCTTTGAACGCGTTTTCGAACTCAACCGGAATTTCCGCAACGAGGGTTTGTCCGCGCGGCACAACCCGGAATTCACCATGCTCGAGTTTTACCAGGCCTATGCGGATTACCGCGACCTCATGGCGCTGACTGAAGACATGCTACGCAAGGTCACCAGCGAGGTGCTTGGCACCGGCAAGGTTATGTACGAAGGGGCCGAAATAGTTTTTGAGCAGCCTTTTGTCATCCTTCCGCTGCTGGAAGCCATTGTCCAGCACATGGAAGGCGTCACCATCGAGCAACTGACTGATCTGGTTAGCGCTAAAGCGTTGGCCAAGGAAATCGGGTTAGAGGTCAAGGATAGCTGGGGGATAGGCAAAATCCAGCTGGAAATTTTCGAGGCCCGCGTTGAGGAAAACCTGCAGCAGCCAACCTTTATTACGGAATACCCGACAGAAGTCTCTCCGCTGGCGCGCCGCAATGATGACAACCCCGAAATTAGTGACCGTTTTGAGCTTTTTATTGCAGGCCGCGAAATCGCTAACGGTTTCTCTGAGCTCAATGATTCCGAAGACCAGGCTGAACGCTTCAGAGCACAGGTAGAGGAAAAGGACGCGGGCGACCATGAAGCGATGCATTTTGATCAGGACTACATAACTGCTCTAGAGTATGGCATGCCGCCAACGGCAGGAGTGGGGATTGGTATCGACCGTCTTGTAATGCTGCTGACCGACTCACCTTCCATCCGAGACGTACTACTATTCCCTCATATGCGCCCCCAGCACGACTGAAGATACAGCAGGGCTGAGGAGCTGTAGGTGTCGACGCAGGTAGGAAGAAAAATTCAGCTTGATCCCTCCTGGCTGCAGTTCCTTGAAGGGGAGTTTAGCCAAGATTACATGATAAACCTGCGTCAGTTTCTGCGTCAGGAAAAAGCCGGCGGTAAGCATATTTTTCCTCCCGGTAAGCTCATTTTCAATGCGCTCAATTCTACGCCGTTGGATAAGGTAAAGGTTGTTATTCTCGGCCAGGACCCCTACCACGGTACCGGGCAGGCGCATGGGCTCTGCTTTTCAGTGATGCCAAGTGTCCAGGTGCCGCCATCACTACAAAACATATACAAGGAACTGGAAGCCGACCTGGGCATTGCAGCTGCACATCATGGCTACTTGCAAAGCTGGGCCAAGCAGGGCGTGCTTCTACTCAATGCGGTACTCACGGTTGAGCGCTCCAAGGCGGCTTCACACCAGGGCAGGGGCTGGGAGATATTTACAGACAGGGTGGTACAAGTACTAAACGATCAGCGTGATGGGCTCATCTTTTTGTTATGGGGCAGTTACGCACAAAAGAAAGGAAAGATCATTGACCGTAGCCGTCACCATGTACTCCAGTCCACACACCCCTCGCCCCTCTCAGCCCACAAAGGCTTTCTTGGCTGCAGGCATTTCTCGCAGGTGAATGCTTTTCTTGAGGGAAGCGGGCAGGACCCAATTCAATGGGCCTTGCCGGAAAATCCGTCCTAAGGTTACCGAGTATCAGTCGCCGGTGTAGGTACAGCCGCTTGTACAGGTCTCGCTAATAACCAGCTCAGACAGGGGTGGCAGTACCTTCTTGATTTGGGGCCACAGCCAGCGCACGATATTCTCGCTAGTAGGATTTTCCAGGCCTTCAATTTCGTTCAGGTAGTAATGGTCGAGGCGCTCCATGATTGGATCGACGGCCGCCGAGATGTCGGCAAAATCCATGAGCCAGCCAAGTTCTGCATCTGGCTCTCCTTGGATATGGACTTCGAGAAGGTAGGAATGACCATGCAGGCGCGCACATTTGTGCCCTTCTGGAACATTGGGCAACCGGTGCGCCGCCTCGAAAGTGAATTTCTTGAATATTTTCATAGTTTTCAATGCCCTGAAAGGAGCGTGATGGTAACGAGTGGACCCTCTCATGTACAGTGCTTTCGCAAAGGGTGGTCAAAACTGTAACTAGAGAACTTTATGTAAGTTCCCTGTCCTACACTGAAGTTCATTGAAAGGCACTAGTTTGAGCTACTGGAGTAATAGAGTTTGCCCATGTTTCTAGGCTAATTTGTTATCTTGCTTGTTCTGATTATTTTTTATAAGCATCAATGATATCACCCCGGGTAGTAATCACCGGTATGGAGTGATTAGAGAGGGTCCTAGGCCAAAATCTTGAGCCCAATTATGACGGCGTATGCAGATTCAGCACGTACCAGAAAAGACCTTGGAGTCTACGGAAACGCTTTATTGACAAGGAGTTATAAGTGGGTAAAATGCGCAGCCTTAGCGCTTTGGGTGAATAGCTCAGTTGGGAGAGCGTCGCCCTTACAAGGCGAATGTCGGGGGTTCAAGTCCCTCTTCACCCACCAAAGTGTTACTGTAAGATCATTCTACGGACCGGTAGTTCAGCTGGTTAGAATGCCGGCCTGTCACGCCGGAGGTCGCGGGTTCGAGTCCCGTCCGGTCCGCCATATCTCCCTCCCTATATCTATTTCATAAATCAGTTCCTGTCTTACTCTGGTTGACCCTTTCAGGGGCATTTTGCCGATAACTTAACGCCAAATTAATACCGCCGGCCTTTCCGAAAGCGTGTGTAGTCCTACAAAAGTTCATGCTCTAACATAATTAGAGTTCGCCAAGGAGGAAATTATGAAAACTATCTTTATGTTCATTTTCTTGACCGGAATGCTTATCTCTTGTCGTCAAGTGGATGAAATTACTGGCAACCGACCCATTGTGGATACAAAGGGAGTAGATCCCGACGTTTATGAAGCCGATCTCCAGGAATGCTATGTCTTTGCCGATGACGTGCAGGCCGGACGCAAAGTTGTTGCAGGGGCGGCTACGGGAGCGGTCGTGGGAGGCGTAATCGGTGCAGCTGCCGGAAATAGTGAAACGGCAAAACGCGCTGCGGGTGTGGGCGCAGCTAGTGGTACTCTTAGTGGTGCAAGTTCCGCCATGCAGGAAAGACATCGCGTGGTCAGAAACTGTCTCAAGGGCCGCGGCTACCTGGTTCTGAATTAAGGACTGCGGAAAGTACCACGCCGTATTGCTGAATAGGCTGTTTCAACGCCATAATCAGGCTTTTATGCTTCTGGTTTATGGCTGAATTTGCAGATTTCACGCTACCTAATATTCCCATTCAGGCAGTGGATGACCCAGATCTTGAAGAGGCGGGCATTTCTCTCTCAATGCTGAGGCTTGATCTTGCTCATCCTCTGATTTCCGGCAATAAATGGTTCAAGCTAAAACACAATCTTCTGCAGGCTCGCCGGGAAGGGCAGTCCACTCTGCTTTCATTTGGCGGGGCCTGGTCCAATCACCTGCATGCCCTGGCCACCGCTGGCAATCTTTATGGTTTTTCTACAATTGGCGTTATTCGTGGTGAATTGCCTGACCCACTAAACCTTTGTCTGCAGGAGGCTGTTGATGCAGGCATGCATCTATATGCTGTACCCCGCTCATCGTACAGGGCTAAAGACACTGAATTGTTGGCTGAACTAAACACTCGCTTTGGCAGCTTTTACCTTATCCCGGAGGGGGGAGCCAATCGTGAGGGTGTGCTTGGCTGTGCAGAGATCCCGTCACTGTATGTGCACAAACGATTTGACCTTGTGACCCTGGCCTGCGGGACCGGAACTACGTTCGCTGGTGTTGCCAGCACTTCATCTTTACCAATATTGGGATTCCAGGTATTGAGAGGGCAGGGCTACCTCTCCAAAGAAGTTGTAAATTTGCAGGCACAATTTGACCTTTCTGCCAACTGTGACTGGCGAATGAATGACCAGTTTCATTTTGGAGGTTATGCCAAAGCAGATAGCGAACTTTTGTCGTTCTTAACAAAATTCGAATCAAGGCATGGTATACCCTTGGAGCCTGTTTATTCCGCCAAAATGCTCTACGGTATTTATGCGCTATCCAAAAAAAGGGATTTTTTCCCACATAATTGCAGTATACTAGCGATTCATGGAGGCGGTTTACAGGGGCGTCGGGGATTTAAACTATAAATCTATTATATTCTGTGCTTTAAAAGCTATTCTTAAAGTAAATTATAATCAATGAATGTAGATACTTTCCTTCACAGGCGGTTATTTTGCCGGCCCGGAATGTTAATTCCGACCACACTCCTGTGGCTGCTGCTGGCAGAAAGTGTCATGGCGCAGAAAGTCTGGATACTAGATATAGCAACTGACCCGGCCGAGGCCAGCTTCAACGTCGATGTGCTGAAAACCCTGTCTGTCGGCGAGTCCTTCGAGCTCAGGGTTGATCGCGATGTTATCTACTCTGTGCGTATCGATGAGACTCGTATGGCTGAAAATGGTGACCGCACATGGTTTGGCTCCATTGAGAACGTGGGCCTGGATTATTCCCTTGTGATCACCGTGGGTAAACAGACAGGGCACGTGGTCCTGACCTCTCCCTCTGGCATTTACCAGCTTTACGGCATCAGGACGGGGGAGTATCGCTACACAGGCCCCTTCAACCTGCTGGAATATGTCAGGGACGACCTCATTAGTACAGACACGGTGGTGCCAACGGATAGCCCACAGGGCAATGATGTCTTGATCAACGACGGAGATATCGCGATCAGCCAGTCTGTATCACAGCGGGTGGCTCCCGTCGGCGCCGACCTGGTTTTCAACCTTGAGTTTTCACTGGTCGGCAATGAAGCCCAGTTTGGCGAGTACGTGGATATTTACTTTGTGCTGGAAAACACCGACTTGGTCGAGACTCCTGAAACCTGCGACATATTGCAGTCCACCGACAATCAGCCGGTGCTAAGCTGCAGCCTGGGTGATTTTTCGTCGGGCAGTGTAAAAAACCTCTCGTTTACCGTGGCCACATCTGACATTTCCTATCCACTGGTATACAGCACGGCCATAGTGGGCGATGTCAGAAGTGACGTGATAGTTGAGCTCTACCGCGACGTGGTGACCGATACCGATTCTGACGGGATCAGCAATTTCAATGAAGGTTTGCTCGGTACAGATAGTCTTGATGGTATGGAGGTGAATAACCGTGATGCCGAAATCGATATTCTTGTCGCCTACACCCCGGAGATTGACAGCTATTACCGCGGGGAGGTGAACACGCGTATCAACCAGCTGTTCAATGTCGCGAACAAGATTTTTTCCAGCAGCCAAGCGGGTATCGTTGTCAGACCTGTGGGTGTCCATGAAGTGAGCTACACGCCTGCTGACAACCTGGTGGATGATTTATCCAATGTAACCTTCCAGAATGATGAAAGTCTGCAGGACTTGGGCAGAAAGCGCATGCTGTTTGGCGGTGATCTGTTGGTGCTATTCAGAAAGGCAGGCAATGAAGGACTGTGTGGCCTGGCCAACCTTTCCGGCAGGGGAACGCAGGGCGATCTTTCCGCGGTGTACCAGAAGGACTTCGGGGTGTCGGTAATCAATATCGACTGCGAGGACGACAGCGTACTGGCCCATGAAATTGGGCACAATCTTGGCCTTGTCCATTCCCGGCGGGAAGATGCTGCCGGCGGTACCTTTTCCTATTCATCCGGTTACGGCGTTGACACCCGTTTTGTGACGTTGATGGCCTACCCGGATGACTTCGACGTGGTCAATCGCCTCTACCGCTTCTCGGATCCGACCCGCGCCTGCGGTCCATTTGCATGCGGCGCTGACAAGGATGACGAAGTCGAAGGCTCCTATGCGGTGGCTTCACTTAACCTGGTCAAGTACCAGGTGGAAAACTACTACAGCAGTCAGCAGGAAAGACTGCTCACTGCCGCAGGCGTGTCCTCGGTGGATGGTGTGATTGATGCTGATATTGGCCTGGGAATTTATTCTGATTCCAGCGTAGATTTTGGCGCAGCTTTCTCAAACAGTGAAACCCTCAACTTCAGGCTTGCTATCACACCGCTGCAAAGTCAGGTGGGACGTGAATACACCACTCATCTTGTGATCATCAGTAACCGCTCCCAGCTATTCCAGGCAACCAGTAAGGGAAATTTCGTGACTTGGAACGGCTCGCTGAAAACACTGGAGCCGGTTACGGATACCCGCGTCATGGATGAATATGAAATGCTGGATATCCTGACGGGAGTGGACCTTGAACAGCAGGGTTTTGGTGACGCATCCCTCAATATCTACGTGGCATACCGGATGCTGGACACTAAAGAACTGGTTTACAGCAGAACGCCTTTTTCACTCAGCGTCAGTGCTGAGCAATCCGACTGAACCAAGGCCTATAACGGCAAACTTGTTGTCTTCTAACTTTAAAATATGCTTCTTTTGCGACGGCAAATTATAAACAAAGTATTTTGATAATGCGCTGATTTATATAGATTAAATCATTTCCTATGGTACTGGCGTGATATACTTGATCCCCTTTTTTATGGAATGTTGCCAAAGATATGTCTGCATTTTCAACAATCGGTCTAACCGGCAGGAACAACAAGGAAATTGTCGATTCCCTGCAAGCGGTAATAAGTTTTCTTGAGAATCATGTGGATATTAACATCGTGCTTGATGTGAATATCGCGGACCTCTTGCAGGAGAAGGACTACCCGGTAAGCCCGATAGAAAAACTGGCCGAGCAGTGTGACCTTGTCATCGTTGTTGGCGGTGACGGTAGTCTCCTACAAGTGGCCTCCATGTTGGCTGAACATGACCTGCCCGTGATTGGCGTTAACAGGGGCAAGCTTGGTTTCCTTACCGACATTCTGCCGAATGAAATTGAAAGCACGCTGGAACAGGTGCTGGCCGGGGAATACAAGATTGAATCGCGTTACCTGATTGATCTGTTTATCGGCGAGAAACAGGGATATCTTGGTTCCGCCCTGAACGATATCGTGCTGCATCCCGGTAAGGCCGTCCAGATGATTGAATTTGCGCTGTATATCGACCAGGAATTTGTCTACAACCAGGCATCCGATGGGCTTATCGTGGCGACTCCGACAGGTTCTACCGCTTATGCCATGTCTGCAGGTGGGCCCATCATGCATCCTGCCCTAGACGCCATGGTGCTGGTACCTATTAATCCGCACAGTCTCAGCAGCAGACCCATCGTCATCGACAGTAACAGTGAACTCACACTGGTAGTTGGCGATCGTCACCGTATCATGCCGCAGCTTAGTTGTGACGGTGCCATGAGTCATCCCTGTACACCGGGCGACCGTATCACTATCCGTAAGAAGAAAGAGCACTTAAAAATTGTTCACCCCGCGGATTACCACTATTACGAAACCTGCCGCAGCAAGCTCGGCTGGTCTCACAGGCCAACCAACAGCTGACACGGGTTTCCACGGAGCCACTCCCAACGCCGATGATTTCCATTCTTGATGTGTCAGAGCACGAGGATCTGTCGCAGTTTTCTCGTCTGCTCTGGCAGTATCAAATTTCTCATCGCATTCAGCATGAGAACGGTCGCCAGCACCTGTTGGTTGCCCTCGAGAAAGATGCTTCCCAGACCGTTTCGCTGTTTCAGCAATGGCAGCGGGGAGAGGTTTTACCCGAGCACAAAGACTCCAGCGACCTGCGTTCGTATTTTCGTCCCGGCGAATTAGTCTCCAATATTTTCGGGGCCTTTGTCAGGGCACCCTTATCCTTAACCCTGGTGATTGCCTGCGCCGTGCTGATCCTGGTTGCACCGCTTAATGAAATGACCGACCTGGTCCGGAGCATGCTGTACCCGGACTTCAGTTATGGCACGCGCATTATCAATCTGGAACGGGTGTTAGAAAATTTTAACGCCGCAACCTTTGCCAGGATGATTTCACCCATTCTTCTACACGGAGGCCTGCTGCACCTGACTTTCAACATGCTCTGGCTGTGGGAATTTGGCCGGCGCATTGAAGCACGGCAACCGAGCTGGATCATGCTGGGTATCATCATCATCGTGGCCCTTTTTTCAAACACGGCGCAGTTTCTATATGGCGGCACCATCTATTTTGGAGGAATGTCGGGTATTGTCTACGGCCTGTTTGGCTACATCTGGATGTGGCAGGTCATCGATCCGGCCAAGCGCCTGTCTTTACCGGGCGCGCTGGTCTTCTTCCTGCTGTTGAGCCTGGTCATTATTACGGCCATGGATATCGATTTTATTGCCGATGAAGCCCATATCGGTGGACTCGTGACCGGTGTACTTTGCGGGGTTATCATGGCGGGCTCCAGTCGTTATCGCAGAGGACTCAAAGGGTAGGCTTGCACTATGGATACCATTCCCAACAACATGCAGGAGCTGCTCGAAAGCATCACGCCGGAAATTCATGAACAGCTGAAAACCGCCGTTGAACTGGGTCGCTGGGAAAACGGGAAAAAACTGACGGCAGAGCAAAAAGAGCATTGCCTGCAGGCCGTGATTGCCTATGACCTGGAATACACGGATCCCGAAAAACGGGTAGGCTTTCTGAAGGGCGAGGATGGCTGTAAACCGGGTGAGCAGTAATTTAAACAGCATATAAACGAATTATAAAAAGTACATTGAGGCAGTAAGGAAAAATCAATACGGTGTTAGCAGGACAGTTACATAAAATGCGGGCGCGGCTGGAAAATCCGGTGCACTATTTTCTCGTTCTTGGCAATGACGAGCTAAGCCTCAATGAACTGGTAGGTAAAAAGATCAGTCTCGAACACCAGGGCAAGATTACCTGCGTGCACTGCCGGCGTGATACCAACAAAAGTTTCAACCAGGGGTACTGTTATCCCTGTTTTCAGAAACTGGCGCAATGCGACAGCTGTATTATCTCCCCGGAAAAGTGCCACTATGATGCCGGTACCTGCCGTGAGCCGGTGTGGGGTGATCGCTTTTGCATGCAGGACCACGTTGTCTACCTAGCCAACTCATCCGGTATCAAGGTGGGCATTACACGTGCCTCGCAAATACCCACTCGCTGGATTGACCAGGGTGCTGTTCAGGCCTTGCCCGTCCTTCGCGTCAGGTCACGCAAGCAGTCAGGTTTTGCCGAGGTAATGTTCAAGCAACATGTTACCGACAAGACCAACTGGCGCAACATGCTCAAGGGCGACGTCGAGGAACTGGATATGGTCGCAGAAAGAGATCGATTGCTGCAGGAGTGCGATAAGGAGATCGAAGAACTTTGTCAGCAGTTCGGCGTGCATGCCATCAGCGTGATCAATGGCGTGGACCCCATTGCAATCGACTACCCAATAAAAGCTTTCCCGGAAAAAATCACCTCGTTCAACCTGGATAAAACTCCTACAGTGGAAGGTGTGCTGCAGGGTATCAAGGGACAGTACCTCATACTGGACACCGGCGTCATCAGCCTGCGCCGCTTCACCGGATACGAAGTGTCCTTCAACGCATAACTCTCGAACAAACAGGAAAGCCAATGAAAGAAAGCCAGGGCAAAACCATTTACCTGAAAGATTACACGCCGCCCGACTATCTGATTGACGAAACCCATCTTACCTTCCAGTTATTTGAAACTCACACCATGGTGCATTCGCGCCTGGTGATGCGCAAAAATCCAGCGGCTGAACGCCATAGTGGCGTGCTGGTACTTAACGGGGCAGAACTGGAACTTGATGAACTGGTCATTGACGGTAGAGCGCTTGATCAGGCGGCTTACTCTGTCGATGGTGAAGAGCTTTCAGTGCCTGAAGTGCCTGATGACTTCATTCTGGAGTGCGTGACTAAAATAAAGCCGCAGGAAAACACCAGTCTTGAAGGTCTGTATAAATCCCGGGTGATGTTCTGTACTCAATGCGAGGCCGAGGGTTTTCGCAAGATCACCTATTACCTGGATCGTCCTGATGTGCTTTCGAGTTTCACCACGCGCATAGAAGCCGACAAGGCGCTCTACCCGGTACTGCTGTCAAACGGCAACAACATCGGCAGTGGCGACCTGGACGATGGTCGGCACTGGGTGGCGTGGGAAGATCCCTTTAAAAAGCCAAGCTACCTGTTTGCTCTCGTGGCCGGCGACCTGAAGCCGGTCGATGATACGTTCACCACCTGCTCGGGCCGTGAAGTGGAGCTGCGTATTTTTGTCGAGGAAAAAGACCTGGATAAGTGTGATTTTGCTCTGGCTTCCCTGAAAAAAGCCATGCGCTGGGATGAGGAAGTCTACGGCAGGGAATACGACCTTGATATTTTCATGATCGTGGCCGTCGACGATTTTAATATGGGCGCCATGGAGAACAAGGGTCTGAATATCTTCAATTCCTCCTGCGTGCTCGCTAAGCCGGAAACTTCTACCGACCAGGCTTTTCAGCGCATCGAGGCCATCGTTGCCCACGAGTATTTTCACAACTGGTCGGGCAACCGTGTCACCTGCCGCGACTGGTTCCAGCTCAGTCTTAAGGAAGGCTTCACGGTTTACCGCGATTCCGAATTTTCTGCTGACGTTGGTTCGAGGGCAGTGAAGCGTGTGGAGGATGTCAGCTTTCTGCGCACCATTCAGTTTGCCGAGGATTCCGGACCAATGGCGCACTCGGTGCGCCCCGAGTCGTACATGGAAATCTCCAATTTTTACACGGTTACCATCTATGAGAAGGGAGCCGAGGTCGTCAGGATGCAGGCCAACCTTCTGGGCCCTGAACTGTTCAGGAAAGGCACGGATCTCTATTTCGAACGCTTCGACGGAGAGGCGGTAACCACCGAGGACTTTGTCAGCACCATGGAGGAAATCTCCGGTATCGACCTTGGTCAATTCCGCCGCTGGTATACTCAGGCCGGTACACCGCGTCTTGAAGTCAGCGGTGAGTTTGATGTGGCGGCTTCAGCATTCACGCTGCATGTTAAACAGTCATGTTCGCCAACACCCACGCAACCTGAAAAAGAGCCCTTTTATATTCCGTTAACCGTTGGTCTTCTAAGTCAGCAGGGGGAAAGCCTGCCTTTAACACTCGCCGGTGAATTAGTGGGTGATGAGACGGTTCTACATGTCAGTGAAGCGGAGCAGGATTTTGTCTTTGAGAATATCACTAGTCAGCCTGTGCCCGCGCTGCTCCGTGGTTTTTCTGCCCCGGTGAAACTGCATTTCCCCTACAGCCGTGATGAGCTGATGCTCCTGATGCAGCACGAGACAGACGGCTTCGCCCGCTGGGAAGCCGCCCAGCAGCTGGCGCTGCTGGTTCTGGGAGACTTGCAGTCAGGACGGAATGAAGTGGATGAGCGTCTGGTCAGTGCATTTTCCGCGGTGCTTTCTGCGGCGTTGGACGATTCCCAGGACAAGGCCATGCTGGCCAATCTGCTGATTCTTCCCACGGAAGCCTACCTGGCTGAAATAGCCGAAGTGGTGGACGTGGATGCTATTCACCAGGCACGCGAATCACTGCGCCGTCATCTGGCCTCGGCGATGGATGAACAGTTCCTTGCCGTTTACCAGCACTGCAGCAGTGATGCCTCCTATGTATTCAATGCAGATGAAGTCGCCAGGCGCAGTTTGAAAAACTCGGTGCTGAACTATCTCGTTGCGTTGGATAAGGAGGCTTACTGGTCACTGGCGAGGGCCCAGTATGACAGCGCCACCAACATGACTGATTCAAGTGCCGCGCTGCGCGCCGTGGTTAACAACCCGGGAGCAGATTCGCAGGGACTGAAACAGGAACTGCTTGATCACTTCTATAACACCTGGAAAGACGAAACACTGGTGATTGAACAGTGGTTTGCCATGCAAAGTGCGGCCAGCATTCCCGACAACCTGTCCCATGTGAAAGCGCTCATGGCGCACGAAGCTTTTGATATTCGCAATCCAAACAAGGTGCGCAGCGTTATTGGGGCCTTCTGCCATAACAATGCCGTGGGTTTCCATCAGCTGGACGGCAGCGGTTATGACTTTCTTGCGGAGCAGGTCATTGCGCTAAATGAAATCAATCCACAGATTGCCTCGCGTCTCCTCACTCCGTTAACGCGCTGGAAAAAATACGGTGAGCAAAGGCAGCAGCTTATGCAGACGGCCCTGCGTCGAGTCATGGAGCTGCGGGGTATTTCCAAGGATGTTTACGAGGTCGTCAGTAAAAGCTTGCAATAATGCCTTGAGTTGTATTGGAAGAAACAGTGAATTAAGCTTGGTCGCTGTTTTCTATATAAGAAATATAAGAACAAGAAAAACATTTTCCGGGGGAAATATGAGCACTGATCCACGCCAGGCTCTCGATGATTCGGCCATGAGCCGACTGCAGTACATTATTGTTGGCCTAACGGTCGGTCTTAATGCGCTCGACGGCTTTGATGTTCTCGCCATTAGTTTTGCCGGGCCGGGTATTGCGGCGGAATGGGAACTGGGTAATGCCGGGTTAGGTATCGTGCTTTCCATGGAGCTTATCGGCATGGCCGTGGGCTCTGTTTTGCTGGGCAGTGTAGCGGACAGGATAGGGCGCAAACCTACGATCATGGGCTGTCTCTTTGCCATGGCGATCGGCATGTTCATGGTGACCATCACTTCCAGCCTGACAGAGCTTTCCATCTGGCGCGTGGTCACCGGTCTCGGTATCGGCGGAATGCTCGCCGCGCTCAACGCGGTCACGGCTGAGTTTTCCAGCAGAAAACAGCGGGCACGCATGATTGCCATCATGACCATCGGGTACCCGGTGGGTGGTGTGGTTGGCGGCTCCATCGTGACGAATCTCATGCAGTACTTCGACTGGCGCGTAGTATTTTATTTCGGCACGGCCGTCACTATCGTTTTCATTCCGCTGATTCATTTCATCCTGCCTGAGTCCGTACACTGGCTGGCGCGCAAGCAGCCGGAAGGGGCGCTAGACAGGATCAATGCCACGATGAAGCGTCTCGGCCATGCTGCGATTGAGCAGCTTCCAACTATCGAAGAGGCAGCAAGAAAAGTGTCCACATCGTTCCTCTTTTCCCGTGCCATGATTGCAACCACCATCCTGGTCACCGCAATCTACTTCCTGCATGTGGTAACGCTGTACTACATCCTGAAATGGACCCCGAAGGTAGTAGTCGACATGGGCTTTCCGGCCTACCTTGCCGGTGAGGCATTAACCGCTGCCAGCCTGGGCGGAGCTCTTGGCTGTGTGTTCTTTGGTGTGCTGAGTACGCGCTTCAGTCTGAAAGCGCTGACAATTTTTACCTTTGCGATGGCCTGGGTGTTTACCGCCATCTTTGGCCGTGCACCGGCGGAACTGGGTACAATCAAACTTTACGTAGGCATGGCCGGGTTCTTCGTTAATGCCGGTATAGTCGGGATGTATGCCATCCTGGCCAACGTGTTTCCCACCCATGCGAGGGCGTCGGGCACCGGCTTTGCCATCGGCATCGGCAGGGGTGGTTCTGTATTGTCGCCCATCGTTGCCGGCTTCCTGTTGGAGGGCGGACTGGATCTGCCTGGCGTTTCGCTGATCATGGGGGCTGGCTCAGTTATCGCTGCTGTCTTGCTGCTATTTTTGAAACTGGATTCAAGCGGCAGCTCGCAGGGAGCAGGGAGCAAGGAAGAAGACGAGGTTGGTGCAGCGTTGGGTAAACCCGCACCTGCCTGACAAAAATGTTGACGAAAAAAACCGCTGCACTGCAGCGGTTTTGTTATGAGGTGAAAATTTAGCTGACTTCATGGATGTTGGTCAGAGGAATGTTTTTCGCATTTTCCGCTCCTTCCATGTAGTCGGCAATCTCGTTGAAGTTCATGTAACGGTATACATCATCAGCCATGGTGTTGAGGCTGTCCATGTAGCCCATGTATTCCTCCATATCTGGAATCTTGCCGAGGATGGAGCACACGGCTGCCATCTCCGCAGACGCAAGGAACACGTTGGCGCCGTCGCCTAGGCGGTTCGGAAAGTTGCGTGTCGAGGTGGAGACCACCGTCGAATTCGGCTCAACACGAGCCTGGTTGCCCATGCAAAGAGAACAACCCGGCATCTCGGTACGCGCACCGGCCTTGCCGTAAATGGAGTAGTAACCTTCTTCGGTGAGCTGGTGCTGGTCCATCTTGGTGGGTGGTGCTAGCCACAGGCGGGTTGGAATAGCGCCTTCCACCTGTTCCAGCACCTTGCCGGCGGCCCTGAAGTTGCCGATGTTGAGCATGCAGGAACCAATAAAGACTTCGTCAATCTTGGTGCCCTGGACTTCGGAAAGCGGTTTCACATCATCCGGGTCGTTCGGACAGGCGAGCAGGGGTTCCTTGATTTCGTTGAGATCAATTTCGATGATTTCCTTGTACTCGGCGTTGGCATCGGCTTCTAGCAGTTCGGGATTGGCCAGCCATTCTTCCATGGCGCAGGCGCGACGTTCGAGCGTACGCGGATCACCGTAACCCTGTGAAATCATCCAGCGCAGTAGTGTTACGTTGGACCTGAAGTACTCGATGATCGGCTCCTTGTTGAGCTTGATGGTACAGCCGGCGGCGGAACGCTCGGCGGACGCATCGGAAAGCTCAAAGGCCTGTTCAATCTTCAGATCAGGCAGTCCTTCAATTTCCAGGATGCGGCCGGAATAAATATTCTTTTTGCCTTTCTTCTCAACGGTGAGTAGGCCTTTCTGGATTGCAGCGTAAGGAATAGCGTTAACTAGGTCGCGCAGGGTAATACCCGGCTGCATTTCACCCTTGAAACGCACTAGCACTGATTCGGGCATGTCTAGCGGCATAACGCCGGTTGCGGCTGCAAAGGCCACCAGGCCTGAGCCTGCAGGAAAGGAGATGCCTATCGGGAAACGGGTGTGCGAGTCGCCGCCGGTACCAACGGTATCAGGCAGCAGCATGCGGTTCAGCCACGAGTGAATGATGCCGTCTCCGGGGCGCAGGGAAACCCCGCCGCGGGTCTGAATGAAATCAGGCAGCGAGTGCTGGGTTTCGATATCAACCGGTTTTGGATAGGCCGCCGTGTGGCAGAACGACTGCATGACAAGGTCGGCTGTGAAGCCGAGACAGGCAAGGTCTTTCAGTTCGTCGCGGGTCATGGGGCCGGTAGTGTCCTGTGAACCGACGGTTGTCATGCGGGGTTCGCAGTAAGTACCGGGATGAATACCCTCAACACCGCAGGCCTTGCCGACCATTTTCTGGGCCAGCGTAAATCCGGCCGTGGTTTCGGCAGGCGGTTTGGGGCGACGAAATACATTGGTTGGCTCCAGGCCCATTTTCTCTCGCGCGCGGTCAGTGAGACCACGGCCGATGATCATTGGAATACGGCCGCCGGCCTGAACTTCATCCAGCAGTATTTCGGTTTTGAGCTCAAACGTTGAGATGACATCGTCCGAGTCATGGGTAGTGACTTTGCCCTCGTACGGGTAGATGTCAATTACATCACCCGTGTTTAGGTTGCTTACATCGCATTCGATGGGCAGGGCGCCTGCATCTTCCATGGTGTTAAAGAAAATTGGGGCAATCTGGCCGCCGATGCAGATACCGCCGCCGCGCTTGTTGGGAATATGGGGAATGTCGTCGCCCATATGCCAGAGCAGAGAGTTGGTGGCGGACTTACGCGAGGAGCCGGTTCCTACCACGTCGCCCACGAGAGATACGGGGTGGCCTTTGTGTTTCAGTTCCTTGATCTGCTCAACGGCATTGGTGATACCCTCGCGCGGCATCTTGTACATGGCCAGTGCGTGCAGTGGAATATCAGGCCGCGACCAGGCATCTGGCGCAGGGGACAGGTCGTCAGTATTGGTTTCGCCGGGCACTTTGAACACCGTAGTGGTGATTACTTCGGGCACCTTGGGCTTATTGATAAACCATTCGGCATCGGCCCATGACTGAATGGTAGTCCTGGCATTTTCGTTGCCGGCATCGGCTTTTTCAGCCACGTCGTGGAAGGCATCGAACATGAGCAGTGTGTGCGAAAGCTGATTGGCGGCCTCTGCTCCGAGTTCGGCATCGTCGAGGAGTTCCACCAGCGTGCTGATGTTGTAACCGCCCAGCATGGTGCCGAGCAGTTTCACGGCATCAAGCTTGGAAATGAGGGGCGATTCATCTTTGCCGATGACCAGCGCGGAAAGAAAACCGGCTTTGACATAGGCTGCTTCATCCACACCGGCAGGGACACGGTTGCTTATCAGGTCAAGGAGAAAATCCTCTTCTCCGGCTGGTGGGTTTTTCAACAGTTCAACGAGACCCGCCGTCTGTTCAGCGTCTAGAGGCTTGGGGACGATACCCAACTTGGCGCGTTCTTCCGCATGGCTACGATAAGCTTCAAGCACTTCAAATTCCTCTTGAATTTCAAGGTTTTTTGGGGGATGCCAGAAATTGGAACTAGCATAGAAAATAGCGCGCAATCTTACTCGAAATAGCCCCTAAAGACTAGGTCCGGCATGGCCTGCACGGTACAATTCGCAACATGAATTTTGTCAAAACCCCCTGCATTGGTATCTGTTCCACCACCTCTCTTGGCGATAAAATTTGCCGCGGCTGTAAACGCTTCAACTACGAGGTAATCAATTGGAATCAGTACAGCGAGGAGGAGAAGAGGGCGGTGCTCCGTCGCATTGACCAGCTTACCACCCAGATCATGGGGGCCCGCTTTAACATCTTTTCCGTGGAAAAACTTCAGCAGGCCCTGGATGACTACCGTTTTTTCTACGATCCCGATATGTCCCCTCACTGTTGGTTACACAACCTGCTACAAAAAAGGCTGCACCTGATTACCTCTCTTAGGGATATCGGGGTGGAGCTGGCGCCTGATTTTGCCAGAACCAATATCAGGGACCTGATGCTGGATATTAACGAGCAGCTGTTCAACCTGAGCCAGGCCCATTTCGAGCGCTACATTGACAATTACAACCGGTAATTGCCTGTACTGGGAATGCCTCCCCGAACCCGCTGTGTTTCATAGACTTTTCCAACTACCCGGTTTATTCTTTTTGAAGTATTGGGGGTGTCAAGATGCTGCAAAGACGTTTAAAAACGTTGCTCCTGGGGGCTGTACTGGCAACCCTGTCTGGCGTTTTATTGGCGCAGGGTGATTCGATTCCACGCCGTGCTGACGGCAAACCTAATCTGAACGGCATCTGGCAGGCGCTTAACAATGCCAACTGGAACCTTGAGGCTCAGGTTGCGCAACAGGGTGCCGTCGAAAGCCTTGGTGCAATAGGTGCCGTGACGCCGGGAAACTCGGTCGTCGAGGACGGCACCATCCCTTATTCTGCGGCAGGCCTTGAGCAGCGCAAAGCGAACTTTGCCAGTCGCCGCACTGAAGATCCCGAGGCCAAGTGCTTCATGCCCGGCATCCCTCGTGGCACCTATCTGCCGCAGCCCTTTCAGGTATTTCAGACCGACACGGACATCATGATGGCCTACCAGTACGCTGACGCCGTACGCACTATCTATATGAGCAATCACAAGAATGCACCCGTTGACAGCTGGATGGGGTGGTCAAACGGGCACTGGGAAGGGGATACCCTGGTGGTGGAGGTCAAAGGTCTTAATCCCAACTGGCTCGACCGGTCCGGCAATTACTACACTAATGCCGTCACAGTCACTGAACGCTACACGCCAATATCGCCCTATCACCTTCAGTACGAAGCCAACATTAATGATCCCGATGTTTTTGAAAAGCCCTGGACTATTAGCATGCCGCTGTACCGCCGCGTTGAAGAAGGGGCGAGACTGTATGAATTCAAGTGTCCAGAATTTGCTGAGGAAATCATGTACGACTACCTAGACAAGGAAAACTACTTTCGCAACCTCGGCATCGATCCGAGTGAAGTAAGGAATGCGCAATGATCTCGAACAGGAAGCTAGCCTTATTTGCAGCCGCGGCCAGTCTGAGCGTCACGATCACAGCCGCGGATGAAACCTGGTCCATGCCAAGAACCTCGTGGGGTGACCCGGTGATCCAGGGCTACTGGTCCAATTCCACCATGGTGCCGCTGCAGCGCCCTGAGGGCCTGGGCACAAAAGAATTTTTCACGCCTGAGGAATACCGCGAGCAGCTGCGGCTGGAATTTGAGGAGGAGTACGGCGAAACCCAGGCCGGCACCGCGGCGGATGTCCACTACCAGTTTGATGACTACCTGATGAACAAGCAGGCCGACACTATTACCGACAACACCCGCACCTCAATCATTTACGATCCGCCCAACGGTCGTTATCCCGCCCTGACCGAGGCGGCGCTGGCCTCACGTGAAGCCTACAATGCATTTCGCCGCGACCACCAGTGGGAACGGGCGCAGAACCGCAGCCAGTCGGAGCGCTGCCTGATCTGGGATCAAGAAGGGCCGCCCATCCTGCCGCTGGGTTACAACAGCACCTACCAGTTCATGCAGACCGAGCACTATGTGGTGATTCAGCTGGAAATGATTCACGACGTACGCATTATTTCCCTTGATGGAGGAGACCCTTCAGAGGGCGCCATTCCACAATGGCTGGGCAATTCCCGCGGGCACTGGGAGAGCGATACGTTAGTGGTGGAAACTACAGGATATTCCGGGCGCAGCAACATGCCGGGACTTCGCGGCATCCCCATGAGTTATGATGCTAGGGTTACCGAGCGATTTACGCGTACCGATGACATGACCGTGGAGTACCAGTTCACGGTAGACGACCCGACCGTCTGGGCAAGGCCTTTCTCAGGCTCCTATCCCTTCCAGAGTATCGAGGGGCCGATGTTTGAATATGCCTGCCATGAGGGCAACTACGGCATCGTTAATATTCTCAGTGGCAAGCGCGTCGAGGAGCATGATGTTTGGAAGGCTAAAAATGGGATTAAGGAGTAAACGATGAAGAAACTCTTGCTGCTAATTGTTCTTGCCTCAGTCTGCATGTCAGTGAGTGTAAATGCACATCATGCCTTTTCACAGGAGTTCAGCGTAGACCTGCCGGTCAACCTTGAGGGTACGGTCACCAAGGTGGAGCTCATTAATCCCCACTCATGGATTCATATCGCCGTGGTTAACGAAGACGGATCAGAGGAAAGCTGGATGATCGAAGGTGGCAGTCCTAACTCTTTATTTCGCCAGGGGGTAACCAAGGATTCAATTCCGATCGGCGCGATGCTTACGGTGTTCGGTTACCAGGCCCGAGATCGAAGCCTGAAAGCGGTAGGCAGGGATATTGCCTTCGCGGATGGCACACCGCTCTTTTTCAGGGGCACGCGGGTTCCATAAGAGTTAGGAAAAAATTAAGAAAATTTCTTGACGTTTTCCACTCGTCGCCTTCAGGCACTCGGTATTAAGATCGAGATAGTCTTTTCTATAATCTTCAGATTTCGGGAATGGGGAAATCGCCCAACGTATAGCCCTGCGGCGTTATGTCCAGCATCCACCCTAGAGTATGCCAGTCACCTAGCACGATACGTTTGCCGGGTTTACCGTGAATGTCGAGGTCGTGTTCGGCGGGACGGTGGGTATGTCCATGCACCAGGATGCTCTGGTCCATTTCCTGCAGCAGCCGCGACACCTCCTCGGGGGTGACATCCATAATATCCTCGGCCTTGTTGCTGGACATCGCCTTGCTCTGCTCCCGCGCCCTGGAGGCATAGGCCTGGCGTTCCTCTAGGGGTTTGCTGAGGAAGTTGGTCTGCCAATCGGCATTGCGCACCATGGCGCGAAAGGCCATATAGTCAGCATCGCGGGTACAGAGGGCATCGCCATGTACAAGAAGGTACTCAGTTTCGCCTACCCGTAAAGTGTAAGGCTCGTGGATAAGCGTGGCGCCGCTCTGGGTACAGAAGTCCTCGCCTAATAGGAAGTCGCGATTGCCGTGCATGATGAATACAGCCACGCCGGTATCAGCGAGGGCTTTAAGCTCGGCTTTCACCTGCGCGGCAAAGGCAGAAGGATCGTCATCGCCTATCCAGACGTTGAAAAAGTCGCCGAGGATGAACAGGGCGTCGGCGTTAATTGCGGTGTTCTGCAGAAAGGTCGAAAAAGCATCGGCAATGTCGGGCTGGTCTGCATTGAGGTGCAGGTCCGAAATGCACAATACCTTTTCAAACAAAGACATGTATCGGCAAGAAAGGCTTAGTTTTCGGTGACCGTTACCGAATTGATCACAATATCTTCCAGCGGCACGTCCTGGTGGCCCATCATGGAGCCGGTGTCGCATTCCTTTATGCTGTTCACCACGTCCATACCGTCAGTGACCTTGCCGAACACGGCATAGCCCCAGCCCTGCGGGTCCTTGCTAGTGTGGTTGAGAAAGGCGTTGTCGTTGACGTTTATGAAAAACTGGCATGTAGCGGAGTGGGGGTCCATAGTGCGTGCCATGGCAATGGTGCCAGCGTTGTTTTTCAGACCGTTGTCCGCCTCATTCTCAATGGGTGTGCCTGTGTTCTTCTGCTTCATACCAGATTCAAAACCGCCGCCCTGAATCATGAAATTGTTGATGACTCGGTGAAAAATGGTGCCATCGTAATGACCCGTCTTGGCATATTCCATGAAATTGGCGCTGGAGGCCGGAGCATTGTCAAAATCTAGTTCAAGGGTGATATCGCCGGCGGTGGTGTGAAGTACGATCATTTGAAATCCTGTGGTTAACGTTCTAGTTAGAGAAATTGAGAAAGGCTATAATACGGGCTTTGTGTGTCCTGCGAAAGCTGGCACATTTGTACTTGAAGTTTGAACAGTTTGTGCATGAGTGATTCTCCAGCTATACCCTCCAATTTTATTCACCAGATAATCCGTGAGGATCTGAAGAATAATAAGAACAATGGTCGGGTGCATACCCGTTTCCCTCCTGAACCCAATGGCTACCTGCACATTGGCCACGCTAAGTCCATTTGCTTGAATTTCAGCACCGCCAATGAGTTCAAAGGCCTTTGCAACCTTCGCTTCGACGACACCAATCCGGAAAAGGAGGACATGGAGTACGTGGATTCAATCCGCGAAAGCATCCGCTGGCTGGGGTTTGACTGGGAAGACCGACAGTACTATGCCTCTGATTACTTCGACAAGCTTTACGAGTTCGCCGGTGAGCTGATCAAGCAAGGCAAGGCCTACGTCTGCTCGCTGAACCAGGATCAGGCCCGCGAGTACCGCGGCACGCTCACCGAGCCCGGCAAAAACAGTCCCGACCGTGACCGCTCCGTTGATGAAAACCTCGACCTGTTTACCCGCATGAAAGACGGAGAGTTCGACGACGGCGACTACACCCTGCGCGCTAAAATCGACATGGCCTCGCCGAACATGAACATGCGTGACCCGGTAATCTATCGTATCCGCCGTGCCGAGCATCACCAGACCGGTAACAAGTGGTGCATTTACCCCATGTATGACTACACGCACTGTATTTCCGATGCGCTCGAAGATATAACCCATTCCCTCTGCACGCTGGAATTTGAGGATCACCGCCCGCTGTACGACTGGGTGCTGGATCAGCTCGAGTCGCTGCCGCATCCGCGTCAAATTGAATTCGCGCGTCTAAACATTAACTACACTGTCATGAGCAAGCGTAAGTTGAAGCAGCTCGTCGACGAGGGCCTGGTAGACGGCTGGGATGACCCCCGCATGCCCACCCTAGACGGTATGCGCCGCCGCGGTTACACGCCTGTGTCCATTCGTAACTTCTGTGAGATGGTGGGGGTGACTAAGGCCAATAGCGTAGTGGACGTTGGTATGCTCGAGCACAGTCTGCGCGACGACCTGGATAAAACCTCGCCGCGCGCCATGTGCGTGCTCAACCCGTTAAAAGTAGTAATAGAAAATTATCCCGAGGATAAAATTGACGTGCTGACACTGCCGAAGCATCCTAAGGATGAAAGCATGGGTAACCGCGAGATTCCCTTTCGCCGTGAGGTATGGATAGATCGGGCCGACTTCGAGGAAGTTCCGCCGCCGGGCTTCAAGCGCCTAGTTACGGGTGGGGAAGTGCGCCTGCGCGGCAGCTACGTGATCAAGTGCGAGGAAGTGATCAAGGATGATAACGGTGAGATCATGGAGCTGCGTGCCACCTATGATGCAGCCACGCTCGGTGCCCGCCCCGAGGGCCGCAAGGTCAAGGGAGTAATTCACTGGGTGTCCGTGCAGGATGCCCTGGACGTGGAAGTGCGCCTCTACGACCGTCTTTTCAACTGCGAGAACCCAGATGCCGCCGAGGGCGACTACCGTGACTACATCAACCCGGACTCTCTTGTGTTGAAGACCGGCTGTAAGGCCGAACCCACCATGTCCGATGCCGCTCCCGAAGAACGATTCCAGTTTGAACGCGAAGGTTACTTCTGCGTAGACCGCAAGAATTCCACTTCGGATAAGCCGGTGTTTAATCTCACCGTTACCCTGCGTGACACTTGGGCTAAGAAAAGCAACTAATTAAAAGCAGTTTACCGTGCTCCATTTATACAATACGCTTACCCAGCAAAAAGAAGAGTTCACGCCGATTGATGTGGGCAAGATCCGCATGTACGTGTGCGGGGTAACCACCTACGATTACTGTCACCTAGGTCATGGCCGTATGCTAGTGGTCTTTGACGTGATAGTGCGCTTCCTTCGCTTCTGCGGCTTTGATGTCACCTACGTGCGCAATATCACCGACATCGACGACAAGATTATCAACCGCGCCAACGAGCTTGGCATTCGCTTTGACGAGCTCAGTGAAAAATTCATTACCATCATGCACGAGGACGAGCAGGCGCTGAATATCCTGCCGCCTGATATCGAGCCCCGCGCCACGAAGCACATACAGGAAATTCTCGACATGGTGGGCACGCTGTTGGAGAAAGGTTTTGCCTATGCGGCCGTTAACGGCGATGTGTATTTCTCGGTCAACAAATTTTCGAACTACGCCAAGCTGAGCAAGCGTAACCTAGACGAAATGCTCGCCGGCGCCCGCGTGGAAGTAGATGAGGCGAAAGAGGATGCCCGCGACTTTGCGTTGTGGAAAGCCGCCAAAGAAGGAGAGCCAGGCTGGGACTCGCCCTGGGGCTTTGGTCGACCGGGCTGGCATATTGAATGTTCGGCTATGTCCACTAAATGCCTTGGTGATACGTTTGATATCCACGGCGGCGGCAGCGACCTGATTTTTCCGCACCATGAAAATGAGATTGCCCAGTCTGAATGTGCCACGGGCAATGATTTTGCCCGCTATTGGATGCACAACGGTCCGCTGCGCATCGATGATGAGAAAATGTCCAAGTCGCTTGGTAACTTTTTCACCATCCGCGAGGTGCTGGAAAAATATTCACCGGAAGTTATTCGCTACTTTCTGATTTCCAGCCACTACCGCAGCGGCATCAATTACTCCGAGGACAACCTTTCCCAAGCGCAGGCCGCGCTCGAGCGTTTTTATAATGCTCTGAAAGGAATTGATGCGGGCGCAGTTGCGCCAAAGGCGAATACCGTCTATGAAAAGAGCTTCCGCGCAGCCATGGAAGATGATTTCAACACGCCCGAGGCCATCGGTGCACTGTTCGACCTGGCCCGCGAAATCAACCGTCTCAAACAGGATGATGCGGACGCCGCTGCCGGGCTTTCAGCGCTGCTAATTAGTCTTGGCAGTGTACTGGGTGTGCTGCAGCTGCCCGCCGATGAGTTCCTGCGGCAGGGATCTGAGAATATTGATACAGTGTATATCGAGGAGCTGATTGCCAGGCGCAATACCGCCCGAGCGGATAAGGACTGGGCCATGGCGGACCAGATTAGGGATGAGCTGCAAGTGCTTAAAGTCATTCTGGAAGACAAGGACGGCGTAACTAGCTGGCGCTTTGAGAAATAGCGGTAATAAACCGTTTTAATGGCCTGAAAAGGTAGAATTTATTGACGAAATATACACGCATGAGTATGATGCGCACCTTCTTTGAAGATCGATAATTCGGGGTATAGCGCAGTCTGGTAGCGCGCCTGCTTTGGGAGCAGGATGTCGGGAGTTCAAATCTCTCTACCCCGACCAATTTTTTGCTTGTACTGATTTTTTTCAGTAGGGTGGCGGAACCTGATGAGAGCGCCCGTAGCTCATCTGGATAGAGCATCGGCCTTCTAAGCCGAGGGTAGCAGGTTCGAGTCCTGCCGGGCGTACCAATTTTTGTGCTAGTCTTGCAGGAAAATCAGCCAAGGAAACGTCACAGGTAGGCTGATACGGTAGACAAACGAGTAAATGTAATGGTGGCTGTAGCTCAGTTGGTAGAGCCCCTGACTGTGACTCAGGTTGTCGTGGGTTCGAGCCCCATCAGCCACCCCATATTTGGGCTTTAAGCCTTCCAATTAAAAAGCCCGCTCATGCGGGCTTTTTAATTCTAATCAATTTTCTCTTTCTTCTAGCACTGGATGTAAGACAGGCTATCCGCAGGCAGCGTGGAGGACAAACTTCTGCCCGACTTTAACTTTCACGAGGAACAACTGGCGCCCCTTGAAGTTGCTTGATCTGATCGTCCTCCTGTTTGGTCGCTCGCTGGTACCTTTCCTTTAATGATTTGTAGAGTAAATTCCTGAACTCGGTGTGGTCTGAATCCAGTTCGGCCATGGCCTCCACCAGATGTTCGTTGTCTTCTTTGCCATCCCAAAGTTTCTGGTAGGTTCCATCCTTGTATCCATGGTCCTGACGGAAGAAATTGAGCACGTTCTTACCAACATATTGGCAGAACAGTTCGTTCCAGTTCATCTCGCAGTCTACTAACAGCGCCTCAAATAAGGGAATGCTGACACGCTTAGCACAGGCCAGGCCGATGCAGAGCTCAAGTTTTGAAACGGCGTCCAAGCTATTTATAGCGATAGACTGCCCGTCAAAGGTCACCGTGGCACTGTCGTTTTTCAGAGTCAAAAGGTTGGCAAGGGCGGCGGTATTATCGCCGCCGGTTTCCAACAGCAGGTGCGATAGCGTGAAATGCCAGATATCCACCAGTTCCATCTGCAACTGCTCGAGGTCGCAGTCCTGCTTTTTCCACCATTTCCAGCCATGGTGCTCGATGGCCTCGGCGCCCTCGATCACGATGGCCCGCAGGTAGGGGTAGGCCGCCTCCACCCACTGGGGGTTCACCTTGGCGTTCATGGCGGCCTGCATTTCAAGCATGGTCTTGGCTTGGGTTTCTTTCAACATGGTCTATCTTTTCTGCTGCCGTGTGGGATTTCAGGTATGTTAAAAGGCGTCCGGTGTATTGTGTAATTCGACGGATCGCAGTGATTTTTTCAGCTTGTTTCGGCGCAGCATAAGAGGGGCCAGCTGGCCGGCAAAGATGATGCTTAGTATGAAAAGGATGCGAGGCATAACTATTTACTTCTTAAAGAAGGCCAAGATTTTAGCAAGGCTGTGCATGACGGTCGAGGGAGTGGATGATAACTGTGTAGGATTTCTTTTTGCTATAATGGTAGGCAGATTTTACTCTTCCAAATGTTTCTGCATGACACCCGCAATTTGTATTCAGGACCTGCACAAGACCTACGATAACGGCTTCCAGGCACTCAAAGGCATCAGCCTGGATGTTCAGGAAGGTGACTTTTTTGCCCTGCTGGGCGCCAACGGTGCAGGCAAATCTACCACTATCGGGGTGCTCTCCACGTTGGTCAGAAAAAGCAGCGGCCTGGTGCAGGTGTTCGGCAAGGACGTGGGCTCAAATAGTTATGAAACCAAGCTTTCGCTGGGCCTGGTGCCGCAGGAAGTGAACTTCAACCACTTCGAGAAAGTCTTCGACATCGTCGTGACCCAGGGTGGCTACTACGGCCTGCCCATGAAGCTGGCCAAGGAAAGGGCGGAGAGATACCTAACCCAGCTGGGCCTGTGGGACAAGAACCAACAGCAGGCCCGCAACCTCTCCGGCGGTATGAAGCGGCGCCTTCTAATTGCACGCGCCCTGGTACATGAGCCACGCCTGCTGCTGCTGGATGAGCCCACCGCCGGTGTTGATATCGAGCTGCGCCGTTCCACCTGGGAATTCCTGCAGGAAATTAACCGCAACGGCACCACCATCGTGCTGACCACGCATTACTTGGAGGAAGCCGAAAACCTTTGCCGCAATATCGCCATGATCGATGTCGGTGAAATCGTCGTGAACACGAGCATGAAGGACCTGCTGAAAAAATTGCACCAGGAGCATTTCGTGCTGGATATCAGGGGCGAGCTGGACAATGCGCCGGTGCTGCAGGGATTCGGGTGTGAACTGCTCGATGCTAGCACCCTGGAAGTGGGGCTGGAAAGTCACCAGAACCTGAACGACGTCTTTGCCGCGCTGCAGTCGCTGGGAATTGAAGTGAAAAGCATGCGCAACAAGTCGAACCGTCTTGAACAGTTGTTTCTGTCGCTGCTGAAGAAACCCCAGGCCAAAGCGGCCAGCGCAATCACGGTAGAAGCCTGATGTCCGATACCCCGTTTAATTATAAGATCACCGCGTTCAACACCATTGTATGGAAAGAGGTTAGGCGCTTCCTGCGCATCTGGGTGCAGACCCTCGTGCCGCCGGTCATCACCATTTCCCTCTATTTCGTGATATTCGGCAATCTGATTGGCCGGCGCATCGGCGACATGGACGGCTACACCTACATGGAATTCATCGTGCCCGGGCTGATCATGATGGCTGTAATCAATAACTCCTACGCCAACGTAGTCTCTTCCTTTTTCAGCCAGAAATACCAGCGCAGTATTGAAGAGCTGCTGGTCTCACCCGTACCCAACTACGTGATCCTGTCAGGTTTTGTCATCGGCGGGGTGGCCAGGGGGCTGGCGGTAGGAGTTATTGCGACCATTATGTCGTTGTTTTTCAGCGGCCTGCACATGCACAACATTTTCATTACCCTCATGGTGGTGCTGATGTCGTCCATCGTGTTTTCACTGGGCGGTTTTATCAATGCGATTTTTGCCAACAAGTTCGATGATATCTCGATCATTCCGACCTTCGTGCTCACGCCCCTGATTTACTTAGGTGGGGTGTTCTATTCTATCGACATGTTGCCGGATTTCTGGAGAACAATTTCCCAACTCAATCCGATCTTTTATATGGTCAATGCCTTCCGCTACGGCATCCTGGGCGTGTCAGACATCAACGTGCTGTTTGCCTTTTCCATGCTGGTGATCTTTACAGTAGTGCTGTTCTTTCTTTCCCTGTGGCTGCTGCACCGGGGCAGGGGCCTCAGGCACTGATTTTTCCCCATGGCTGATAACCCTTTAGGCAAGGCAATTGCGACCCCGGACAGGTATGCCCCTGAAATCCTTTTGCCGATTCCGCGCGCGGACAACCGCGGCATCCTCGGCATAGACGAGAAGAACCTGCCGTTTCACGGTGCCGATGTGTGGAATGCCTACGAGCTGTCATGCCTGGATCCCAAGGGCAAACCGGTTGCCCTGGTAGGGCGGCTGATACTTCCAGCCGACTCTCCCTGCATTGTCGAATCGAAATCCATGAAGCTGTACTTCAACTCCCTGAACATGGAGTCCTTCAACGGCCTCGAAGCGATTATTGGCATCATCCGCAAGGACCTGAGTGAAGCCGCCGGCGCCCCGGTGGAAGTCATGCTGGCTCTCTCACAGAACCTGCCGCTGCCGGATCAGCCTGCTGGCGTCTGTCTTGATGACCAGGACATGGAAATCAGGCACTACACCCTGGATGCATCGATTCTGGCCGAGGCGCCCGATGCCCCGTTCGTGGAAGTCACCGAGGAAGTGCTTTACACCAATGCCTTCCGTTCCAACTGCCCGATCACCAACCAGCCGGACTGGGCCACCGTGACTATCAGCTACCACGGGCGCAAACTGCCCCATGCCGAGGTGCTGGAATACCTGGTTTCCTATCGCCAGCACAATGATTATCATGAAAACTGTGTGGAGCGGATATTCCGTGATCTCATGGCAGCCTTCGAACCGCAGTCCCTGACGGTGGAGGCTAACTTCTTGCGCCGGGGCGGACTGGACATCAATCCGATCCGCACCACGGAATCGGCACTTAACTACGCGGCGTTTCCCCGTTTTAACCGGCAGTAACCATCAATCTCATAAACAACTTTATATAGTAGGTAGAACCTTGGACGCACTCGAAGCATTACAACAACGAACCGCCTCACCCCGCCTGGTTGAGCCCATGCCAGGTGCCGATGAACTGGAAGCCATCTACAAGGCAGGGCTGCGAGCGCCTGACCACGGCATGCTACGCCCATGGCGTTTTCTCGTGGTGCAGGGTGAGGCTAGAGAGAAGCTGGGTCAGATGTTCGTCGAGGCGATGCAGCCTGAGTCGGAAGAGCAGAGGACCAAGCTACTCAATGCGCCGCTGCGTGCTCCCCTGGTCATTATCGCGGTGGCGGAAATCCAGGAACACCCCAAGGTGCCTCCTGTGGAACAGATCAGCGCGGTAGCGGCCGCTATACAAAACATGTCGGTGGCGATTCATGCGCTGGGGTATTCCTCCATCTGGCGCACAGGATCGGTCGCGTTCCATGACGGGGTAAAACAGTCACTGGGCTTCAAGTCGCATGACGAAATTGTCGGGCTTTTGTATGTTGGCACGCCGACTGTGGAAAGACCTATACCGGAAAACAATATCGAGGATTATTTTAGGAACTGGATGGGGTAGCGCTTGAGTTTACAGTGGTGATTGGATAAAGTGCCGCGTCCTCGGGAGAAGCGAGTTGTGAGATAAAAGTTAAAATTTAAAGATTAAAGATTAAAGATTAAAGATTAAAGGTGAGGTGTCCGAGCGGTCGAAGGAGCACGCCTGGAAAGTGTGTATGTCGAAAGGCATCGAGGGTTCGAATCCCTCCCTCACCGCCAAAATAAAATAACCCGGTCTGTGACCGGGTTTTTTATTTTCGCCTAGCAGGTGGATTGATGAGACCACTTGGTTCGGAAGCTGCGATGGTAGCCCAGACACGCGTTTCACCAGCGCGTCCGAAGGGTGATGAATTTGGCTTAGTTAAATTTATTATTAATGTATTGAAGAGCAAAAAAACCGCTCAGTGAGCGAGTTGTTTAAATTTCGCAATGGCTAAAACATTGAGCCGCCTTCCACCACCGGCGTGCCGTCTTCCCGGGTAGGGATGTTGCCGCCGCCTTCCATCAGAATGCCGTAGACGCCTTCCTTGCGTGCCGGGTTGCCGTGCACGGTGATGATTTCACCAGGCGTAAACGTGTCTGCGGTATAACCCTGTCTCTGTAGGTGTACCACCGCGGCTCCGCCGTAGCTGGCGTCCCAGTCGCGGGCCACGCCGTTTTTATCCTCCGCAGTGATAGTGAGGTAGGGGTGGGGGTTAACGAAGGCCCATTCCTTGACCGTGCCGGTCAACTCTACCGTTACGTCTTCATGGTAAATCCCGCGCGTGCTGTGATGGGCCATAATTGGTAGGGCGAGTACTGTGGGCAGTACCAGGGCAAGTAATCCAATGATAAGTTTTTTCATGTGCAGTGCTCCACGTTAGCGGTATTCAATTCGGTCAACTTCCGGATCCTCCGGGTACTTGGAAATTTCAAAACGTAGGCTGCGGCGCGCGCCCTCAAGTTCGCAGATCCAGGGATCACCCATGTCCTCAGTTCGGGTTGATGTGACGCGAAAGGTCCATGGCTCTTTTAGGAAAAAAGGGTCGATGGTACTAACTTCCAGGACCAGGGTTTCGCCTTCGAGTGAGAAGCGTTCCGTCATCTGTTTCTGTGTTGAGGAGGGAATACGGAAATCCGCATTCAAACCCTGTGGGTCAAAGGTAAACTTGTCTGTGACCACTACCAGTGCACCCTCTTCGTATCGCCCCTTGGCATACCCGTAGTAAAGAAATTCATTAGTGTCCGGCTTTTCGTGGTCGTGGCCTTCTATCCAGATGGTTCTAACCACGTCGTCCTTGCCGTAGTAAACCAGCACCCGGTCGTCCAGCTGTTCAAGTCGAAAGTTGTAAGGATCAGTGTACATGTGCGGAATGGGCATTGGCGCGCAGTCGTACTTAGGCTGGGCGATTTCATCAATAGCCGCCTGGTAGGCTAGGGCGCGATCGGTAAGTTTTTCATCGTCCTCGCGCAGGGTCATGCAGCTAAGAAAACCGCCATCCGGACAGCGCCCGAAAGTCCAGATGCCGTCAAGGTCTGGTATGGCGTCATCGGCAGCTTGGGCCATGAGTGCGGCTAATCCCAGACCGGCTGCAGCGATGGTGCGCAATATGCTTGGTGTAAGTGTCACGTTGAGAAACCCCCCCTGGTTCAACCCGGCCTTTTTTGCGGCATCGTAAAGATCCTAGTATAAAATCCTTCATGGATTTACGCTACACTTTGCCCATGTGTGGCCGCTTCCAGATTGAAAATAACAAGAAATCCAAAAAGCTCCTCAACAAGCTGGATGTAGACGGGGCAAATATTCTTTTTTCACGTGACAAGTCCCCCGGCAGCAAGATTTCCATTATTCATCGCAAAAAAGCCAGTAACCTGGTGACCACTGCCACCTGGTGGCTGCTAATTGACCCGTCCACTGGCAAGCCAAACTACAAGTATGCTGCTTTTAATTCACGGTCCGACAAGCTGGACGCGCCGCGCTCAATAGCCTATCAGCCGTTCCGGGAATCGCGTTGTATTATTCCGGCCACGGCATTCCTGGAAGGCAAGGGAGATAAAAAGACCCACCACAAGATCGAGCTGGAAGACGAAGCCATTGCCTTTGGCGGTCTGCACCGGGAAACCCTTCACAAGGAAACTGGGGAGGTGATTCACAGTGCGTCTATTATTACCCTGCCGCCGTTGGAGGAATGGGCACAGATTCATCCTAAGTCCATGCCGCTGATGCTGCCAATGGATAACGAGGCGCTGGTCAACCAGTGGCTGGCACCGTCCTTTACCCACGTGGAAAAATTTGCTGACCTGCTTAAACCCGCCATTCGCACCACTCAGATTCTCACGCCGATAGAAAAACCTTCCTGCTGGTATGAAAACGGGAGACCTTTCAAAATAGCAGCGCACTGACTTCTATATTTGCACGATGCAAAAAAAGACCGGGAATTTTGAGTTACGGGTCAACGCATTGCAGCTCAAGGTCAAACGTTGTAACAACTCTTTATTGCAACTGTTTACTTGCTACTCTCTATTTGCAGCTTCCTAGTAATAGGGTCTTTCCATCTCACCCACCTCCTAAATTCATTTCAGTTGGCTAGCTTGCTATATCGAGCGGCAGGCTCTCTATTTCCTCTCGCGCCTGTTCCAGCCAACACTGCAGATGCTCGTTCTCGAGTAGCGTGTCCATGTACAGGTTTGTTTTCCAGCTCAGCTCTGCACCGTACGCGCGTAGGGCAATCACCATCGGGGCCATGAAAGCGTCGGCAATGGAGAAGCGGCCAAACAGGTATTTGCCCCCGTCACCATACTTGCGCCGGCAGCAGTACATAATGGCATCCAGGCGAGCAATCTCCTGCTCCAGTTTCTCATCCGGGGCCATTTTGACGTGCAGGGAACAGTTCATGGGCCATTCCTGCTTGAAGTGCTGAAAGTCACTGTGTACTTCTGCCACAACGGAACGGGCTGCGGCCTTTTTCTTCAGATGACAGGGCCAGGCCTTGTTCTCGACAAAGGTTTCGGAAATGTATTCACAGATAGGCAGTGAGTCCCAAACCTTGATGTCGTTGTGAATCAGTACAGGTACCTTGAGGGAAGGAGAATACATACCGAGTTTTTCAGCGCTATCTCCTTTGAAGAGATCGATGGCAATTTCGGTAAACTGCACGTTAAACTCCTGCAGTAGCAGCCAGGAACGGAGAGAGCTGGGTGAGAAATTCTTGTTGCCTGTGATGAGTTGCAATTTGGTCATGGCAGTGTCCTGGTCGTTATAGGTGAGTTTAGTCATCTGCCCGTGTCAGCATGGGGCTAGTAGCCGGCACCAGTTTCAGCACGACGCGGCGGTCAAAGAAATTGTTTTCGAGAGAATCTTCACGTGAGTCAGGCGCTTCTTCTCCATAGGCGCTGGTATCTAAGGAGTGCTCAGATAGGCCGAGGTGGCGTAGCCGGGTTACCACCGTGGTGACGCGCTGCCTTGAGAGCATCATGTTGGCACTGGAATCACCACGGCGGTCGGCATGACCGATTACGGTGACTACGGCATCGCGATGCTGGCTTGCCAGCGCCACGAATTCAGCTAGCTTGCTTTCGTAAAGTGGCTGCACTTCTGAGGACCCGGTTGTGAAGTGAAGGGTGATTTCAGCGTCGTCACAGCAGCCTGTTATTGCGGTCATTTCTGCTGTGGATTTCCTAAGTGACAGCAGCTCGGATTGTGTACTGCGGTTTTCCTGTAGGGCCAACTGGTGGATCGCCTGCAGTGCACGGTATTCGGCCTGTACGGCCAACAGCTGCTCCTGCTGGGAGTCAATCTGGCTGGCGAGCAGAACATTTTCCTTTTTAGCGATGGCATTTTCGCTGACCCAGTTGCCAAAGGCAGCGGTCACCACTGCGCCAACAGGGCCGGCGACAAGGCCACCAAGCACGGCACCGCCGATAACACCGGTAGCCTCATGCCGTGCGCGTTCACCGTCACTGATGGAAAGCGGGTCACTGTCATTGGCTTTTAAAAAGGGCATGGCCAGTATCAGTGCAGTACTAAAGAGGATGATAAGAAAGGGTTTGTTATGCTTCATGGAGCGCTCCTATTAATGATGTGTTGCTCTAGGGCAGCATTAAAAGGGATGGCTCTAGCGAAGCAGGGGAGTAAAAAGGGCGGGGTGCTGATGAAATATGGCAAGATTATGGCAATCCCCGAGGACGGGGATTTATTCCTGCAAGCGGGCAATAAATTCGGGTATTCTGCATCGAACTTAATATCACCACAGTGTCCGTAAATAACTGTTTTTATTCGGCAAGTTCAGAGCAAAGAAAACTTAAAAAGACTGAGATGAGTAAACGTATCGCCATCGTTGAAGACGAAGCCGCCATCCGCGAGAATTATGCGGATGTCCTTCGCAAGCAGGGCTACGAGGTGCTGACTTACCCTAACCGACGCAAGGCAGAAGATGCCTTCAGCACGCGCCTGCCGGATCTGGCTATAATCGATATTGGGCTGGAGGATGAAATTGATGGCGGGTTTGCCCTGTGCCAGAACCTGCGCACCATGTCGAAAACACTGCCCATTATTTTCCTGACTGCCCGCGACAATGATTTTGACACGGTCAGCGGCCTACGTATGGGCGCCGATGACTACCTGACCAAGGATATCAGCCTGCCGCATCTTGCGGCGCGCATTGCAGCACTGTTTCGTCGGCAGGAGGCTATCGGTAAACCCACGGCACCGGAAAGCCTACTTGAGCGTGGTAATCTGGTTATGGATCTCAGCCGCCTGACCGTCGCCTGGAAGGGTGAACTGGTGGCACTGACCGTGACCGAATTCTGGATGCTACATGCGCTTGTAAAATTTCCCGGCCATGTGAAAAGCCGTGATGTGCTGATGCAGGAATCGAAGATTTACGTGGACAACAGTACCATCACTTCGCATGTTAAACGCATGCGCAAGAAATTCATCCAGAGAGATTCTGAGTTCGACTGTATAGACACCGTGTATGGCATGGGCTATCGCTGGAACGATTAACGTCGGCAACCTTCAATGAATGCCCTGGTGAAAAATCTTTTCAGTATACGATCCAAGCTGCTCCTGCTGTCGCTGCTGCTGTTCGTGATCCCCTGGCTAGGTTACAGCTATATCTTGGAGATGGAGCAGTACCTGAGCCGAGGCCAAGAACAGACCGTGCTGGGTACGGCGAGAGCATTGTCCACTGCGCTGAGTGAACGCCCAGAGCTGTTTAATGAAAGCAGCTTCAGTCGCCGGGAGGAGAATGACTCCCTTTACGTGTACCCGGTGTTTCAGTCGCTCAGTATCGAAGACGGCACGCTGTCAGACTGGCAGGACTACCGCCAGTACGAGCAGCACTTCGAGGCTTCAAGCCTGATCCCCAATCCTGAGAATCCGCTCAGCTCCATTCCCGGGGAAGAAGTCTTCGGCGACCTACTGCGCTTTCGTCTTATGGTGGGGGAGCATGATGACAGCCTGTTCATTTACTTGCGCGTGCTGGATGAGCATGTGGTCTACCGCAGCCGTGATGGCCTGCGCGTGGATCGCAGTGACTCGGTCAGGCTTTCACTCATGAACCGTGACGGTCTTTTCGAGCGCTACGTGATAGCGCCCTACGATGACCGTGTGGTATACCCCTTTCGCATAGGCACTGACATCATGGATTTCTCCGCGCTTGAGCACGAGCCCCGCATCAGTGGCAGCTGGCGCATGATCCCGGAGGGTTATGAACTGGAACTGCGCATGCCGATTGCCATGGTAGGCAACCAGTTCGGGCTCGCCGTTTATGACGTGGACAACCCGATAACCCGCCAAGTGACTTCCATGGTGGCTACGTCCGGATTGGATGATCCACAGGCGCTTGGCCCCCTGCGCAGACCAACTCCGGAAATCGATCGCATTGTTGCCGGTATGGGACATACCAACTCACGCGTGCAGGTGGTAGACCGCAGTCAGCGTATTCTCCTGAGCGTGGGAGATATTAAAACGGCTACGGGCTTTGTATTAGCAAGCGAGGAAGAGGCCGGCGGTTTCCTTGACTGGCTGGGCAATATCCTGCATCCCATTTATGACACCTTTCTCATTAGGCCGACCTCTGACTTTGTTGATGATCTTTACCAGAATGGCATGGTGGGCAGTGACCACCTTGTGCTGCCGCTGACCGGGCAGGCGACGGTAAATTACCGGACCATTCTTAACGACAGTTCGGCAAGCGGTTCGACCCGCATCTTAGAAGCGGCTTACCCCGTTCTGGCCGACGGAGAAGTGCTAGGTGCGGTAATCGTCGACCAGAACATGAACGGCATTCGCACCTTCCGCAACCAGGCCCTCGAAACACTGATTGATACCATGCTAACAATCATGGTCTTTACCATCGCGGCCCTGTTTATCTTTGCCAGCTCTCTTACTGGGCGCATACGCGGGTTGCGCAACCAGGCCGAGATGATCATCGATGATGCCGGCCGCATCACCAACACCATCGAGCCTTCTCGCAGTGCCGATGAACTGGGTGACCTGCACCGCTCCTTTGCCAGTATCGTCGATCGGCTAAGCCAGTACACGAACTATCTGGAAAACATGTCCTCCAGACTTTCCCATGAGCTGCGCACTCCGGTAACGGTGGTGCGCTCCTCGCTGGAAAACCTGGAGATCATAACAAAAGAAGAGGGCGCGCAGGTTTATATCCAACGCGCCGAAGAGGGCATTACCCGTCTTAACCTGATCCTTACCAATATGAGTGAGGCGGCGCGTCTTGAACAGATTCTCCAGTCGTCAGAAAAGGAAGAGACTGAAATTAACAAGGTGATAGATGCCTGCGTAGAGGGGTATCAGCAGATTTACTCCAATGTGGAATTTGAAAGCAAAATCTCTATTGCCCCGGTGCGCATCCTGGGCAATCCGGACTACATTGCCCAGTTGATGGACAAGGTGGTCGCCAACGCCGTGGAATTTTCAGAACAAGGCAAGCCTATTCGAGTGGCCTGCTACGAGGACAACGGCGAGGCAGTTGTCAGTGTTGCCAATTCCGGCCCTTACTTGGACCATGACATGAAAGACCGAATCTTTGATTCCATGGTCTCGGTGAGACCGGAAAGTAAAAAGAAACAGCCGCATCTTGGCATGGGTCTGCACATCGCCCGCATGATTACCGAATTTCACCAGGGTTATATCTATGCGGATAACCTTCTTGAAGAAGAAGGTGTTATTGTTGTGCTTCGTATTCCTCTGATATAGAGCATTTCCTGAGCAGTACACACTAAAATGGATCACCCCACGCTGCTCACCTTTGTGGTGAGTTATTTTTTTATCGCGCTCAGCCCGGGGTTTTGCATGACACTGTGCATGACCATGGGTAGAAGTATAATGTGCCGATATTTCTACGCATGAATACCAGGGCGACTAATATGAGTTATCTGAGAGCGAAAGAGGTCAGTTGCTATGGCGTTGGGCGTGGAACTAATGCTGAGGGTGTCTCACTTAGCTTCGGTGCCCACAGTGACCAGAAGCGCATCCTAGAGCAAGAGCTTTACCGCTTTGTGTAGGCCGTGAATTAAATTGTGGTAAAGCTGTCGGCAGCGGAATAGTTTATTCCTTCATTACGGCCTGCAGCTTGTCGGGGTCGCGCCACTTGTTGCTTCGCAGGCGCGAAACGAAGACGGCGCAGATGCCGAGGATCATCAGCACAAAGCCCATCCAGCTAACCCGCGGACCAAAATCCAAGACCTTGATGATAAAGAACTGCGCCACCAGCATAGCCCAGTGTAGGGAAACCGACGCAAACATGATCCAGCGCGTATCACCGGCACCGCGCAGCACACCCGAGGCAACCTGCAGTATTCCTTCCAGCAGCACGTAGCAGGACAGTCCAATCATCATGAAGCGGGCCAGGCTGCGAATCTCCTCGGCCTGGTCTTCGTAGAAAATAAATATCTCCACCAGTTGGTTCCTGAACAGGATGAAGAAGATAAACAGGAATGTGGAATAGCCAATACCCAGGATGCAGCCCGCCGAGGTCACCTCGTTTGTTTTTGTCATGTCGCCGGCTCCGACAAAGCGCCCGATCATGCTCATGATGGCAATGTTTAGGCCAAGCAGGGGGACGAAGGACAGAATGTCCCAGTTAAAAACAATGGTGGCTGAGGCTGCCTCCGGTATTCCGTAAGACTGGAACATCAACAGGAACAGGTTGAAGGCGGCGATGTTGAGAAACATTTCCATGCCCGAGGGGAAGCCCAAGCGAATGTAGCGGCGACTGATGCCGGCATCGAAGACTAAGGAGTCACCGATAAAAAATTTCTCACGTTTGTCTTTGGCCAAGTAAAAGGCGAGGTATAGCGTCATGGTAAAGACCATGCTGGTGACCGAGCCGAATGCGGCACCGGCAATCCCTAATGCAGGTAGTCCGAGCTGGCCGAACACCAGCATCCAGGTGAGAGGTATATTGAAGAGCACACCGGCTACGTCGCAGATCATGACCGTGCGAGTCTGCCCAATCCCTGAGAAGAAACAGGACAGGCAGGTGCGTGCCATCATTAGGCTTCCGGCCAGTGTCATGATGACGTAATAGGTTTCTTCCTCAACCACCTGGGCCGGGTCGTGTTCCATCGCAGCGAACATCCCTTTACCGATGAAGGCAAGGACAAAGAAAATGGGCATGCAGGCAACCGAGAGAATCAACCCCTGGGTTATGACCTTTGAGCACTTGCCGTCTTCTCCTGCCCCCATGTACTGCGCCACCAGTGCGGTGGCGTACGCGAGGATGCCGTTGGGTAGTGAAATGCTGAAGTACCAGGCGACACCACCGCCGAGAGCGGCAGCCATATGTGTCGGACTGATCTGCGCCATGAACCAGCGGTCGGTGAAGATCATGAGGGCAAACGCGCCCTGTGACACGACCATGGGAAGTGCCATTTGAAGCAACACGGAAAGGGTCTGCGGATTAAACTGCCAGTCGCGCAACATCAAAAAGTTCGCTTCTCTAAATGATAAGTGGATTGAATAATGGTGGAGAGGGCGGGGATTTTAGAGGAGCAAGTAGTAAGGAGCAAGGAAGTAAACTAAAAAGAAATACTGAAAATTCTTATAGGAATAAAAAAGGTCTGTTAAAAATTTGTTTAAGGGCTCAGACTACCATGTCTCTTGTCTCTTGTTTTTCGTCCTTAAAAAGGGGAAGAGTCCTCAGCCAGCTCAAGTCTGGAATGCGGCGTTTTGAAATCCAGCGTCGGTCCCACTGGAATAATCAGGTGCGGGTTCACCGTGTCGTGGCTGCCGTAGTAGTGCGCCTTGTTGTAGTCGATATCCACCGTGTCGGCGATGCCGGGTAGCTCGTAAATGTCGCGGGTATATCCCCACAGGTTAGGGTAATCGACGATGCGCTTTATTGCGCACTTGAAGTGACTGACATAAACCGAGTCAAAACGCACCAGCGTGGGGAAGAGGCGGATGTCGGCCTCGGTCAGTTTGTCGCCCAGGAGGAAGCGTTTGTCACTAAGCCTTGCTTCAAGCTTATCAAGGGTGTCGAACAGCGGGATAACCGCCTCTTCGTAGGCTTCTTGGGTGGTGGCAAAGCCTGAGCGGTAAACGCCGTTGTTAACGCTGGGATAAATCCACTCGTTCAGCGCATCGATTTCCTCGCGCATGTGCTGTGGGTAGAAGTCGCGGCTGCTCTCGCCACCGATGTCATCAAATTCAGTATTGAACATGCGTATGATTTCGCTTGACTCGTTGCTGACTATGGTCTGGCGCTTCTTATCCCAGAGCACGGGAACGGTGGCCCGGTCGCTGTAGTCAGGATCAACCAGGCGATAGAGCTCGTATAGGTATTCAATGTATTCATCGCCATCGCCATCACCCGAAAAGATGCGCCCGGCGTCGGGCTCGTAAGTCCAACTGTCTGGGCCCATGTAAGAGTTCGAGTTGGATACGCTGATCATGTCCTCTAAGCCCTTGAGTTTGCGAAAGATAAGGGTGCGGTGAGCCCAGGGGCAGGCCATGGAGATAAAAAGATGATAGCGGCCGGCCTCGGCCTTGAAGCCACCGACGCCTGTGGGGCCCGGTACACCGTCATGGGTTATCCAGTTGCGGAAAAGCGCGTCGTGACGCTCAAAGCGGCCGCCAGTGGACTCGGTGTCGTACCACTCGTTTAGCCAGACCCTGTCCTTTCTTATCTGCGCTTTTTTCATGACTGGTATTCAAACATCTCGTTGCGGTGGTGGAGGGTGAGGCGATTGCCTGACTCACTCTGCTCCGTCCGGCCAATCACCTGAGCATCGATGTTAAAGCTGTTGGCAACGGCAATAATCTGCTCAGCATCGTTCGGGTCACAGTAAACTTCCATGCGGTGGCCCATGTTGAAGACTTTGTACATTTCTTTCCACTCGGTTTTGGAGGCCTCCTGGATTGCCTTGAATACGGGCGGCGTGGGAAAGAGATTGTCCTTGATGAAGTGCACGTTGCCGCTGCCGAATTTAATGCACTTGGTTTGCGCGCCACCGGAACAGTGAATAAGTCCTTTAATGAGACCGGGATGTTCACCCAGCAGCTTGTATATGACCGGGGCATAAGTACGCGTCGGGCTGAGGATGGCTTCGCCAACTGTCAGGTTGGACTCAGGCAGGGGGCTCTCCAGCTTGTATGGGCCGCAATACATCAGAGAAGGATCCACGTTGCTGTCGAAAGATTCCGGGTAATGCTGGGCGTAGTACTTGCTGAGCATGTCGTGCCTGGCGCTGGTCAGGCCGTTGCTGCCGATGCCGCTGTTTTCCTTGTTCTCGTAAGAGGCCCGGCCAGTGGAGGAGAGCCCGACAATAGCGAGGCCGGGTTTGATCTCATCGCCGGTGATGACGTCTTTCTTTTTCATGACTGACACCGCTACGCTGTCGACCACGATGGTGCCGGTGAGGTCGCCTACGTCGGCGGTTTCCCCGCCGCCGCTGTATATGTTGACGCCAAAGTCGCGCAGCTGGGCCAGAAAATCCTCACCACCCTTGATCAGCGCGCCGATCACCTCGCCGGGGCAGTTGAGGGCGTTGCGGTTGACGGTGTTGGACAGGAGAATGCGGCCGTTCACGCCTACGCAGAGCAGGTCATCGAGATTCATGACGATGGAGTCCTGGGAGATGCCGTGAAACACCGAGGTGTCGCCTGTTTCCTTATAGGCCAGGTAGGCAATGATGGACTTGGTGCCGCTGCCATCGGCATGGATGACATTGCACTGTTCCGGGTTACCGGTTAGGTAGTCCTCAGTGATCTTGCAAAAGGCATTGCTGAACAAGCCGTGGTCGAGGTTTTCGACGATCTCATGTACCTCTGTTTTGTCGGAGGAGACACCGCGGGCCTGATAACGGCTGGCATTGTCGTTCACCGAGGCGGCGTTTTTGGCAACCAGGTAGCCGCTGCGGTCCTGGGCAATAATTAGCCCGCGAAATTCGAGCTGGCGCATTGCCTTGACGACCGTATTGGTGGCCAGTCCGTATTCGGCCGCCAGGCTGCGGATGCTGGGCAGCTTTTCACCGGGTTTGAGATCACCCGTGTTTATCTGGAAGTGGATCTGGTCAATGATTTGCTGAAAAACGGGGGTGGAGGAGTCGGTTTCGATCTCAAGCTTCATGATGTTAGTGATTTCCGAGGGAGATTAATCTGTATCACAGAGATGATACAGAAGGTCTGCAGCCCCTACAACCCCTGAGCTGCAGGATTGGTTATTATTTACTGAATCGGCATCCTGTGAGGGCGATCCGCCGGAATATGCTGGTCAATCGCAGTGAGAATGATGGCTGCCATGGCGTAGTCGCCCATGATGGCCGCAATCTCCAGGGCACCCTGTTGCCCGAACAGTGACACTGCTTCAGCCCAGGTTTCGGCGCTCAGGGTATGGTTACGAAATATCTCGCGGCCGTAACGAATAATCAGGCTTTCGCTTGCCGGCAGGCTGTCTGTGTCCAGGTGATGCTTGATGACATCAATATGCGCCTGGGGCACGTCTTCTGCCAGGGCCAGGGCTTCGTGTGCTGCCCATTCGTACTGCTGGTCCAGTTCTCTGGCGGCGACGAGGATCGCCAGCTCAATTAGTGGGCGGCCGATTATGCTGTCGTAGCGCAGGTACTTGTTGATCAGATCCATACCGTCAGCCACGCGGGGCATATGGACGGAAAACATGGCGGGCCCGTAGATCGGACCAGGATTGTTGAGGCCAACGACGCGATCGTAAATGTCGCGACCGTATTCATTCATGGTCGTGGGATCAGCCGGGGACAGGCGCGAAAGGGTGTCCTCGCGAACATCGGGGGGTAGGTTGTCCACCTGTGCCAGAGCCGAACTGGTTAGCAGTAAGCCGTTGATAAGTAGAAGCGAGAGTGAGCGTAGGTGCTTAGGCATATGGATTCCTCCTGATTATCGTTATATGCCCAGTCTACCCAAGGCGTTCTGGTTTTCATACGCCTGCGCTTAAGCTACATTGAAAACATGATCCACGAAGAGATTGAAATCCTTTTTCAAGAGATAGATAGCATCGAGGGCAATATCACCAAGGTTGCCCCTGGCCACGGCGGCAGCATCAATCAGAGTTATCTCGTTACTCTCGACACTGGCCAGTTACTATTTGTTAAAACCCATTCCAACACTTCTATCCCCGGTATGTATGAAGCCGAGGCAAAGGCGCTTAATCTTTTAGCCGTTCACGATGTCATCGAGGTGCCTCGATCTATTCATGCTAGTAATGATTACCTGGTCCTGGAAGCTTTTCACGAAGGTATGCCCGCTTCGGACTGGCAGGAGCAGATGGGCAGGGGGCTAGCACTGCTGCACCAGCTTACACGTTCATACCAGTTTGGCTTTGAGTGTGACAATTTTCTTGGCACGACCCCCCAGGAAAACACCTGGCGCGATGATTGGATAACCTTTTGGCGCGAGCAGCGCCTGACACCCCAGTTGGCACTTTATGCAAAGGTGGCTGGTAAAGGAGAGTCGCTACTGACAAAAGGTGAGCAACTGCTAAACCGTCTTGATGAGGTTCTTGTCGCGGATCCTGAGCCGGGTGTGCTCCTGCATGGGGATCTTTGGTCAGGCAACGCGGCTGCTAATGCCGAGGGGGCACCTGTAATTTACGATCCGGCCAGCTATTACGGTCACAGGGAAGCGGAGTTTGGCATGATGCGGCTGTTTGGCGGATTTGGTCCTTCATGTGAGGCGGCATACCAGGAGGTATGGCCTTTGCAGCCCGAGTATAATCGGAGGGTTGCGGTTTACGTTCTATACCACCAGCTTAATCACCTAAATATCTTTGGAGATAGTTATTACCCCGGCTGTTTATCGACTCTAAAAAATATAATCTAAGGCCTGGGTGGTGGGCCTCCGCCTTGACCGCCTTTTTGAAAAGAGTCATTAGGTGTTCCCATGTAGCAACCAAGGATGTAAGGAAACTTATCAATTACATAGTAACCGTACACCCCATTCACTATCATGCCATTACATTGGTCTAAGTCGCCAGAACCCTCTATGAACTCGTAGTCATCTCTATAGGTGCCATCATATTCACCGCCGGGGTCACCATCACCATTTGGACGCGCACCAGACTTTAATTGATAACTGCTCTCAGCTTTTCGAACTACCCCATTGTCATCGAAATATGAGCCATAGATAGGGAAACCATCTGCGGCGAATCCAACAAGAGGTGATACTACAGCTTTATCAAAATCAAATAGTGCCATAGGGTTTCCGTGATAATGATAGGCACCATTAGGCTGGGTGTGGGCATTATGAATGTCTGTTCCAAATCGGTTGTTTGGGGACATGGGGTCAAATCTCCAGGGCTGATTTATATCATTGCAACCAATTCTCTCATCGCCAATCCCAAAACAGGCCGCTGCAAAAAGATCGACTTTTACTCCATTCAAGAGGATGGCGTTGTCTGAGTCTAAAGTAAGTGAGGTCGGCGAAACCCCGGCCACTGGTCTGGATGTAATTGTGTATATATTTTCAACTGCTGAGACTGGTGTTGCAAAAGAACCACCTTCACCGAAGTTGTGATTTGGGATGCCATTACTCGTAAATGTGCATGATTGCTCTTCAACACTTATCACGGTGTTGCCCTCAAAGGTAAGGCTACGATTAACATCGGCAACGTTTGAAACATATTCCCCGGCATACTCGGCGCAATTTGCGCTGCGGTTGGAGAGAATTATGTAAGTGATATCTAAGGGTTCCTTGGGGCTTGAGTCCTCTTCGCCCTCACTTATAAAAAAAAAATACTGCCTAGATAAATTATGCCGCCCCCCTTGTCTGGGCGAGAGTAGTAGACGCCGCCGTCGCGGGTAGCTAGGTAGATCTTTGTGTCTTCGTAGTAGCGCACCAGATAACCCTGGTAATCGACATTTTTAGCACCTGCGGGTGAAAAAAACTGTGGATAGTTTGTTTCGGCCCAGCTGAACAGGCGGTTTGAGTCTTCCAGACTTTGTGAATGACCCGCCACACTTGCCGAAAGACAAAACAAGAACAATATAATGCGCATATTGGTTACTCTATGAATGTAGACCAGTTACTTATAACGTCGGGGCCGTGTTTTGGTTTACAGTTCTTTTATTAGACAGACAGCCGAGCCAGAACGCGCTTTTTAGTGAATGGGTACATGGTCATGCGTTTACCGGTGGCATCAAAAAAGGCATTGGCGATTGCAGCGGCTGCCGCGGCCATCACCTCCTCGCCAGCACCAGATGGCTGTTCGTCCAAGCGCTGCACGATAACTGGTGTTACATCCGGGCAACCATCAAAACGCATAATTGGGTAGCTGCTCCAGTCGAGGGAGGTGACGTTGGTTTTATTAAACGTCACTTCTTCCAGCAGCATGCGGCTGGCTGTTTGCACCAACTGTCCCACGATCTGGTTTTCGACGTTTGACGTGTTGACGACCAGGCCGGCATCGATGGCACCGTACAGATGCAGAATGCGGACTTCACCGGTGCGGGTATCCACTTCTATTTCTGCCACTGCCCCGCCATAGGAAGCCAGATGTGTGCCTACACCAATGCCGCGACCGCGCACCACACCCTCGGTGCTTGCGTTGGATGCAATGGGCCGCCTTTCCCAGTTGGCGGCTTCTGCAGCGCCATTAAGCACATCAAGCCAGTGGTAGTTGCTGATGTTCTGCTGCCGAAATTTCCAGGCATCCATGCCAAGCTGGTAAGCAAGATCATCGATGGCCTGTTCGGAGACAAAGGCAAATGATAAATCCAGCGGAGAGCGCAGCCATGCTCCCTTAAGGTAATCGAGCCCTGGCACATGATGGTTCAGAAGGTAGCGGTTGTCGATGTCGTACATGCTGCCGAGCGTCAGGGGATTGATCTGTTGTGCGGGGAAGGACGGCCACTCGGCTGCGGGGGTGCCCTTGGCCGTCTGCTCGGAGGTTTCAATCAGACTCCAGTGATGCTGCCAGCCCTCGTATTCATAGCTCTGCAGTTTTCCTTCGTCATCGGCAGACACCCTGGCCTTGCCAATGTGAGCGGGGCCATAGGTATCCCAGCCATGTTCATCCCAGCGCATGAATTGGACTCGGACCGGACTGCCGGCAAGACTCGACATCAGGGCGGCGGCCTGGGCCACATCATCCCAGCAGCTGTGCCCAAATGTGCCGGCGCCTTCATGGTATTGTACGCGAACATTTTCAGTATCAAGGCCTAGTAGGTTAGCGATGCTGGTACGGGTGTTATACACGTCCTGTGTTGAGCACATGACCAGCGCGCTGTTGCCGGCAACATCGGCCAGTGCACAGTTGGGTGCAAAGGGCACATGAGCCTGGTAGGGGCCGGTCGCCTTGAATTCACATTTCACAAAGGCATCTTTGTAGATACTAACGTCGCCTTTCTCGACCGCAACGCGCTCGTTGGTCATGCCGTCTTCCATCTGCTGGAAGAGATTATCATTGCCGGGAAGACTTTCGGGCTGCCGCCAGGTGACCGCGAGTTGCTGTGCGGCTTTTACAGCATCCCATTCGCGCTCGGCAACGACACCAACAAAATTGCCCTGCCTGACCACGCGGGCAGCAATGCCAGCAATAGAACTTTCGTTGATGGACTCAACCTGGATGCCATCCTTGTAGGCACCCTGCCCGCGGGGACGGACAATGCGTCCGTGAAGCATGCCGGGCAAACGCTGATGCTGAACAAACCGATAAGTACCGTCAGCTTTAAGCGGTATGTCATTGCGAGGCACCGGTTTGCCCATCAGCTTGTAGCTGGCCGGATCCTTGAGCGGAGCCGTGCCAGTAAATGCGATATTGAACTGGTGCTCGCCGATGAGCTCACCGTAGGAGACCGATGTGCGCCCTTCCGTCACAACACCATCCCTGACAGACAATGACGATACAGGCACATCTAGATGCTGTGCCGCCATGTTCAACAGGGCCTGGCGTGCCTCGGCAGCAGCCCGCTGCACTAGAGGGCCACCCCGGCGCATGGCGGAGCTGGAATAGGTGCCACCCTGGTTAGGTGTGATATTAGTATCCAGTCCTGTGGTATTGATCTGGGCCATGGACAAATCGAGTTCCTCGGCGGCCACCTGTAGCAGGGCAGTGGAACAGCCCTGACCGAGTTCTGCAAAACCGATATATACGGTGACGGTGTTGTCCTGGTGAATGGCGATCCAGCTGTCGATCTGCTCAGGATCGGGCGGACCGGCCACCGGCATTCTTGACTGCGCTGCTGACAGTTCAGGGAAGCCAAAATTGACAACAAGCGCGCCGCCGGCTTTCAGCAGGTCACGTCTTTTCATTGAAAGGCCTTTCACCGGCTTGTTCATACTGGTTCCTCCTTGCCTGTCATGACGTTAACCGCCACCGTTCTGGCTGCCGCCTTTTGAATGGCACTGATAATTTTTGGATAGGTGCCGCAGCGGCAAAGATGGCCATTCATGGCCTGCCGGATTTCGGTTTCACTGGGATTAGGATTGTTCAGCAGCAGCTCGGTGCCCTTGATGACCATACCATTGATACAGTAGCCGCACTGGATTGCCTGCTCCTCAACAAGTGTATCCTGTAGAGGTGTCATCGGCTTTCTTTTTGTGCCGGATTTGGCGGCGTAGTAAGAGGGGAGCCCTTCGAGAGTTGTAATGGCTTTTCCTTCCAGCGTGGATATGGGTGTGATGCAGGAACGGATTTCTTCGCCATCGACAAGCACGGAACACGAGCCGCACTGGGCCATGCCGCAGCCGTAGCGTGCTCCTTGCAGCTGCAGCTCATCAGTGAGAACGTAAAGTAGCGGTGTTTCGCCTTCTGCCATGGTTGTTATGGTGTCGCCATTGATAATTAGTTCCGCCACTGGTTTCCTCCTTTATCTTGGTAAAACATTTTTTCAAGTCTACTGTGCATTCTTAAGTAGTGAAGTGCTGACTAACTCCATGCGAAGTTTCTTTTAAATTTTGATCCCTTTCATTTCAAGGGTATCTAAGCCTTGCGGGTCTAATACGTTCAGTATGCTGGCTCTATGATATTGAGGCTCAGTTTTTGTAGCCTGTAGCAACCCATAAAGACATTGTTATGAACATTAAACAACAGTTTTTTAAGCTTGTATATTTATAAAAATATATTTAATATCAATTATATATAAATATTTATTAAAGTATTTTATAAAATATAATCTAGCACATAAAATTCAAAATTAATGCAGTTACTACTTGAAAAATGTAATGAAGCCGACATTCTTTGGCTTGACGAATTCTTAGATTTAAAGAGCTTCTATTTTTTATCAAAAGAAGAATCTATTTCGCAAGATTTTACTGGCCTGATTCTCAGGGCAGATGGATCCGGGCTTTCTCTACGTGACGCCTTAGCCCAAAATACCGCCCCGACCCGGGTCGATTTTCTCAGTAACCGGCTGCAGCACCGAGTCCGCACCTCCAACCATCGCCAGGGACTGCCCAAGGCGGTTGGTCTTGACAAAACCAGTAACTATCTGACCATTCTCGATGCCACAGCTGGGCTTGGCGCGGATGCGTGGAGTCTTGCCGCACTGGGCTGCAAGGTGCACATGCTGGAAAAATCCGGGCTAATGGCAGCACTTCTATTCGATGGGTTGAGACGGATCAGGCAGGAAGCGTCCGGGAAAACTCTGGAGTGTGCGAAGCGCTTGAAACTCACTCATACCGACTTCATTGAGTTCCTGGCAAAGCATGATGACCGACCTGACGTCATTGTGCTGGATCCCATGTTTCCGCCTCGGACCAAGTCTGCCAAGGTAAATAAGGATATGGCCCTGATGCAGCAGTTTCTGCCAGTGAACGACGATGTGGAAGAACTGCTTGCGCTTGCCAGGGAGCGGGCGGGTAAACGGGTGGTATTGAAAAGGCCGGGGAAGTCAGATAAGAGTCCCTCTCCTGCGCCGGACTTTCAGGTGCCGGGTAAGGCCTGTCATTTCCAGGTGTTCCTGGCCAGGTAAAATCAGGTCAGCAGTGTTTGCATGATGGTCCGGTAGATATCAGACAACCGGTCGAGGTCTTCGACCAGCACATGCTCGTTGATCTTGTGAATGCTCTTGTTGACCGGGCCCACTTCCACCACCTGGGTGCCCGTTGGCGCTATAAAACGGCCGTCACTGGTACCGCCACCCGTTGAAAGTTCAGTTTCCAGTCCGGTGACTGTCCTGATGGCGTCGCTTACTGCATTGGTCAGCGTGCCGGCTTCGGTAATAAAGGGATTGCCGCTGAGCTGCCAATCCAGGTCGTAGTCTTCGTAGTGGCGGTTGAAAATGGTTTCCGTTTTTTCTTTCAACTGTGTCTCGGTGACTTCCGATGAAAAGCGAAAATTAAACAGGGCCGTCATTTCTCCGGGAATGACATTGTTGGTGCCTTCACCGGCACGAATATTGGAAATCTGGAAGCTGGTGGGCGGAAAATAGTCGTTGCCCTGGTCCCAGGCCTCACTGCTGAGTTCAGCCAGGGCAGGCAGAAAAGCATGAACCGGATTTTTGGCCAGGTCAGGGTAGGCGACGTGGCCTTCAATACCGCGCACGGTAAGAGTGCCGTTCAGGGAGCCGCGGCGGCCCACGCGCACGACATCGCCAAGCACTTCACTGCTGGAAGGCTCCCCAACAATACAGAAATCTATTTTTTCACCCCGTAACTGCAGGGCTTCCATGACCTTTTTCGTGCCGTCCACCGCAATGCTTTCTTCATCACTGGTAAACAGAAAGGCAATGCTGCCGGCATGATCCGGGTGACCCGCAAGGAAGGAATCGCAGGCAGTAACCATGGCGGCAAGACTGCCTTTCATGTCTGCCGCGCCGCGGCCGTATAACAAGCCGTCGCGAATTTCCGGGGTAAACGCATCGGAGTCCCATTGGGACGCGTCGCCGGGAGGAACCACGTCAGTGTGACCGGCAAAGCAGAGCACCGGGCCGTCACTGCCTTTCCTTGCCCAGGTGTTGGTCACCTTGCCAAAGGGCATGTCCTCAATGGTGAAGCCAAGTTTTTCAAGACGCTTGCACAGCAGGGCCTGGCAGGCGCCGTCCTCAGGACTGATCGATGGCCTGCTAATTAGAGTCTGTGCGAGTTCGAGCGTTGCTGACATAACGTTTCTAGTTGTGTGAATGCAGTTCCGCGTTCAGTTCAACCTTGGACTTGTTGGTGCGGCATTCCACAACACCGGTGGTGGAGTTGCGAATGAACAGCAGGTCGCTCTTGTTCGAGAGCTCCCTGGCTTTAACTACCTCAACAGGGTTCAGTTCGCTGTCCATTACGGTCACCTTGTTGCCGGCGCTGACATAGAGGCCTGCTTCAATAGTGCAGCGGTCCCCGAGAGGAAAGCCGAGGCCGGCATTGGCTCCGATTAGGCAGTCTTCACCAACGGAAATCACTTCCTTGCCGCCGCCTGACAAAGTGCCCATGATACTACAGCCGCCGCCAAGGTCGCTGTTATTGCCGACAAAAACACCGGCGGATATACGACCTTCTATCATTGCTGTACCGGCAGTTCCGGCATTAAAGTTTACAAAACCTTCGTGCATGATGGTGGTGCCTTCACCAATGTAGGCGCCCAGCCTGACACGGGAGGTGTCGGCAATACGCACGCCCTTGGGCACCACGTAGTTGGTCATCTTGGGAAACTTGTCCACTGACTGCACGTGGATGGTTTCGCCGGTTAGCCTGGCCTGCAACTGGCGCTCTTCTAGTTCATCGATGGCAATGGCGCCGTGGCTAGTCCAGGCCACATTGGGCAGCACGGCAAAAAGACCGTCCAGATTAAGGCCATGGGGTTTTACTAGGCGATGGGAAAGCAGGTGCAGTTTCAGATAACCCTCGGGAACGCTGGCCGGCTTGTCGTCAGTTTCCAGGACAACGGCGACAACGGGACGATTGCTCGATGCCAGTTGATCAAGACCGTCGGCCAGTGCGGCAGGGCAGGACTCCAGGAAGCGGGCAAGCTGCTCCTGGTCCGGCTCAATAGCCATGTTGCCGCCAGCATAACCCAGTCCCGCAAGGGCGGTAGCCAGTGACCCGGCATCCGGATTGAGCGCCGGGTTAGGATAAAATACTTCCAGCCAGTTGCCGGCCGAATCCTTGGTGCCGACACCAATAGCAAAACTAAACATGGGTTATAGCTCCTCGTTGTAGACCCTGCTTTTTGGGGAAGAGTTGAAAGGGGACGGATTATAGCAGGCTTTAAAGCAGGGATTGATAGGCGTTTTCGTCAAAGCCCAGAATGCGGGTGCTGCTGCTGATCAGCACGGGACGTTTAATGACAGAGGTGTGCTCGCACATAATATCGATGGCGGAGGCTTCATCAACGTTGTCCTTGAGTGTGTCATCCAGCTTGCGCCAGGTGGTGCCTCTTTTATTCAGGAGAGATTCAAAACCAAATTCCTTGCACCAGGCCTGAAGTGTTTCCTTGTCGATGCCGGCTTTCTTGTAGTCGTGAAAGTCGTAGTCGACATTGTGGTCATCAAGCCAGCATTTGGCTTTCTTGATGGTATCGCAGTTGCTAATTCCATAAAGGGTGGTCATAGATTTTCCGGTGAGCTCGAAGGGTTAGGATCTGACCTCGGCGTCCAGCTGCTTGCAGATGGCCTCCTGCAGTTTTTCCCTTACAGTCGGTGCGTTTATTGCCTCGTTGTTCTGATCGCTGATAATGAATACGTCCTCGACGTTTTCGCCCAGCGTGGTGATCTTGGCGTTGTGCAGTCTGATGCCCATCTCTACGAAAATGCTTGCCACCTTGGCCAGCAGACCGGGTCGATCAGGGCAGAGCACTTCAAGCACTGAGTAGGGCTGGTTTTCCAGGTTGCGCAGGGTAGTATTTGTGCTGCGGGTGAACTGCCGCTGCTTTCTTGAGAGCTTATGCTTGGAGGAAGGCTTTATGGCTTCCTCGGCACTGACATAGCGCTTCAGCGTCTGGTTGATCTCTTCCATACGCTGAGGATTTTTGTCAATGGGCATGCCGTTGGTTTCGAGCACCATGAAAGTGGTCATTGAGTAATCGCTGTCGGTTTTGTAAATCCTGGCGTCCTGGATGTTTAGGTTAAGCCGGTCAAGGGCCGTAACTATGTTGGCAAACAGGAAATCTGAATTCTGGGTGTAGATGAATACCTGTGTCGCACCCTCGTTGCGGTTTTTGATATTGCTCTTGATGACGATGAGGGGCTCGGTGTTGCTTTTATGAGATGCGATAGCCTGTGTCTGCCAGGCAATGCTCTCTGGAAGTTCGCGCAGAAAATAGTCGTTGTCAGGATTGTTCCAGATCTGCTTAACTTGTTTCCTCTCATATCCGGCTTCTTCAAGCAGTGCCAGGGCTGCTTTCTGGTGATCCTTGACAAGATCTTTCTTGCCGACCGTTTCACCGAGGTCTTTGCTGAGCTCGCGTTTGGTAAACCGGTACAGGTTACTCAGCAGCGAGGCGCGCCAGGAATTCCACAGCGTGGGATTGGTGCCGTTAATATCGGCAACAGTCAGTACATATAAATAGTCGAGCCTGGTCTGGTCGCCGACCAGCCTTGCAAACTCGCTGACGACGTTCGGGTCCTGGATATCCTCACGCTGCGCAATGCTGGACATAGTTAGATGCTGTTCAACCAGCCATGACACTAACGCGGTATCCCACTTGCCGAGACGGTGACGGCGGCAGAAAAGTTCGGCATCACGTTTACCCAGTTCGGAATGATCGCCACCGCGACCCTTGGCAATATCATGGTACAGACCGGCAATGTAGAGCAGTTCAATTTTGGGAAGCTGGTGAAAGAGCTGTGCGGCTACTGGAAACTTGTCCGCGGCTTCCGGGTGGCGGAACCGGCGCATGTTCTCCATCACCTGCAGTGTATGATCGTCCACTGTGTAAACATGAAAGAGGTCATACTGCATCTGTCCGACTATTCTGCCGAATTCGGGCAGGTATGCCGACAGAATGCCGTATCGTTTCATCTGACGCAGTCGTCCCACCATCAGATGAGGGGAGCGAAGCAGTTCCATAAACATGGAAATATTGCGCAGGTCACGCCTGTACTCGTTGTCGATGAGTGTTCGGCTGTTCCGGATCAGGCGAATAGTGGAAGCGCGAATACCTTCGATATCTTTGTTCTGAGCTAAAAGTACAAAAATTTCGATAAGGGCAACTGGCGTGCGCTCGAAAACTTTGCTGTTTTTGACCTCGATCCAGTTGTTGCGTACCTGAAAACGGTTGTTGATGGATTTGATCTTGGTCTTTTCTTTTGAGCGTAGGATCTCCTCATCAAATAGTTGCAGCAACACGTCATTCAGTTCGCGCAAAATCTGCACGACACGATAGTAACGCTTCATCAGCTTTTCGATACCAAGGCTCTTCTTGTCATCCGTGTAGCCAAATACCTCGGCCAGCTTGCGCTGATGCTCGAACAATAGTTTGTCTTCCCGGCGCCCCGTGATCATGTGCAGACCGTAGCGAAGTTTCCAGAGAAAATTTCTGCCCATGACCAGGTCTTTGTACTCTCCCGGCTCAAGGAATTTGCGTTCGGCCAAGTCGCGAAAGTCCGAGGCACCAAAATGGCGTTTTGAAATCCAGCCAATATTCTGGATATCGCGCAGGCCGCCGGGTGATTCCTTGATATTGGGTTCCAGGGCGGACTCGATGTTGTCCTGTTTGCTGTGACGGATAATCTGCTCTTCGCGCTTGGCTTCAAAGAAATCCTTGGGCTTCCAGATTTTTTTCTCGTCGATAAGGGTTTTGACGGTTTCCAGCAGCGCCGGGTTGCCTGTTAATGTGCGTGATTCAATCAGTGCCGTGGCAACCGTGATGTCCTTGGCGGCCTCCTGCCAGTTTTCCTTGATCGAGCGCACGCTCTGACCGATTTCCAGGTTGATGTCCCATAAAAAGGTCAGGAACATCTCGATGTTCTCCTGGTACTTATTCTTGTTGTCTTTTTCCAGCAGGATCTGAATATCGATATCGGAATAGGGATGCAGCTCTCCGCGGCCATAGCCGCCCACAGCGATTAGGCTGATGTCCTGGGCGTCATTCCAGTCGTATAGATCCCAGGCATAGACAAGCAGCTGGTCAGTGAACCAGGCCTGGTCGAGGATGATTTCTTCTATGGGCGCCTTGCTGCGAAAGCGTTCATCCAGGACGTCCCTGGCATTCTGCACGGCTTCCTTGAAGGAGGTGATATGGGAATTCCTTTCGGACAGGGAGGCGCTGAACTTTTCCCGGTCGAAAAGTCTGCGGCGTATCTGTGAAACCTTGGCCTTTGCAGGACTCTTGTTCAAATCAGAATTGCTCTTCCTGGCGTTTAGTCAGGACTTCGCAGCCATCGGATGTGACGGCCAGGGTATGCTCCCACTGCGCAGACAGGCGCCGGTCTCTCGTGGTGACAGTCCAGCCGTCACGGCGGGAGAGCTTGGTATGCCGGGTGCCGGCATTAATCATGGGTTCAATAGTGAAGGTCATTCCTTCTTCTATCATCAGCCCCGTGTTGGGTTGCCCGTAATGCAGCACCTGGGGCTCCTCGTGAAATATCTTGCCGATTCCGTGACCGCAGTACTCTCGTACTACTGAATAACGATTTGCTTCCGCGTGGATCTGGATGATGTGACCGATATCCCCGAGGGTGATGCCTGGCTTGACGATGTCGATGGCCTTGTAGAGGCATTCCTGGGTGACTCTGACCAGTTTGCTGGCATGCGGAGCAACGTCGCCCACTAGGAACATCTTGCTGGTGTCACCGTGGTAGCCATCCTTGATGACGGTAATATCAATGTTGATGATATCGCCTTTTTTCAGAATGGCGGTATCATCAGGAATGCCATGACAGATCACGTGGTTCACTGATGTACAGATGGACTTGGGAAAGCCGTTGTAGTTCAGCGGGGCGGGGATAACCTTCTGTACGTTGACTATATAGTCATGACAAAGACGGTCCAACTCACCTGTGCTGATACCCGGCAAGACATGAGGGCCGATCATTTCCAGGACCTCAGCGGCGAGCCTTCCGGCCTCACGCATGTGGTCGATTTCCTCGGGGGTTTTGATGGTTACTGCCATGAACGTCGGGATCGGGGATGGCTTGTATAAAGGGAGGCTATTTTAGAACAAGGGGATAGCAGTTGAAAGGAGAAAGGAATTAAAGGAGTAATGTAAAGTGGCCTCTCTGCCTCGGGTTACTCTCGATAAATAGTACGGATTTCATGGGTTTACCTTTCAGTTGCAGAAGGATTGTGGTATAAAGCCGCACGTTTTTGTTCGGTAGGCAGAAGCAAGGGCAGGTTACTCCTGCAAAATTAACTTAATTTAACTGTCACACATACATCGCAACTTCGAGCTGGGTGCCACAAACCTGTTATCTTTTTCTAAAGATATCAAAAGGTTGTAGGTTAGACTTGAGGGATGTATGGAGGCTTAACCCAAGGACAAGCTATGACCTCTGTAAACATGAAAGACATGTTGCAGGCTGGTGTGCATTTTGGACACCAATGCCGCTACTGGAATCCCAAAATGGACCAATACATTTTCGGGGCCCGCAACAAAATCCATATTATCAATCTCGAACACACTGTCCCTGCACTTAACCAGGCTCTCGACCAGGTTAAACAGATGGCTGAGCGCCGTCAGAAAGTGCTCTTTGTCGGCACCAAGCGCGCCGCCAGCAAAATCATCAAGAGCGAAGCCAGTAGGGCCAAAATGCCATACGTAGACCAGCGCTGGCTGGGTGGGATGCTGACCAACTACAAAACTATTCGCGCCTCCATCAAGAAATTAAAAGATCTTGAAGCGCAAGCGACTGACGGTACCTTTGACAAGTTAACCAAGAAAGAAGCTCTGATGCGTGCGCGTGAACAGGAAAAACTGGAGCGCAGTATTGGTGGAATCAAGGATATGGGCGGTCTGCCTGATGCCCTTTTTGTCGTTGATGTTGACCACGAGCGTATAGCTGTTACCGAAGCCAACAAGCTTGGTATCCCCGTAATCGGTGTTGTTGATACCAACAGTGACCCTGAAGGCGTTGATGTTGTCATTCCAGGTAATGATGATGCGATCAGGGCCATCAATCTTTATGTCACGGCTATCGCTGATGCCTGTGTTGAAGGCAACGGCAAGGCAGCAGCCCAGGCGGAAGCCAAGAAAGGCGAATTCGTCGAAGTAGATGATGATAAAGATGGTTCTGATACCAAGATCAAGGTTAAAGGCAAATCGGCCAAGGCCAAGATAACTGAAGTACCTGCCGAAGAAGCGGCGGCAGAGAAAGCTGAGGCAGAAGCTGTCGAAGCGCCTGTTGAGGAAGCACCTGCCGAGGAAGCCGCCGCAGAAGCACCGGCTGAAGCAGAAGCGCCAGCAGAGAAAGCGGCTGCCGAAGAGCCTTCTGAAAAAACAGAAGGCGAGGAAGCCAAACCCAAGGCCAAAGCTACAGCAAAGACCAAGGCTAAAGCCAAGGCAGCTCCCAAGAAGAAAGCGGCTGCAAAGACAAAGGCCAAGGCAGCACCCAAGAAGGCCGCTGCTAAAACCAAAGCCAAAGCTAAAGCCAAAGCCAAAGCCGAGTAGTCGCTGGTTACAGCTTCATTCAGTGAACAGTTTAGATAAGATGAGGGAGGCCAGTCATGGCAGAAATTACAACTTCATTGGTTAAAGAATTAAGAGAAAGAACCGGCCTAGGCATGATGGACTGCAAGAAAGCACTCCAGGCAGCAGACGGTGACATCGAAAAAGCAATTGAGGACCTGCGCAAGGAAAGCGGCCTGAAGGCAGCGAAAAAAGCTGGCCGCACAGCAGCAGAAGGGCTTGTGATGACCAAGATTGCCGAAGATGGCAGCTACGGCGTCATGGTAGAAGTCAACAGTGAAACTGACTTTGCAGCACGCAACGAGCAGTTTGTTGATTTTGCCAACACCGTTCTTGAAACCGTGTTTTCCAAGAAGCAAGCCGATATCGACGCGCTTCTGGCAGCCGGTCTTGAGCAGGAAAGGCAGACCATGGTGCAGGAAATCGGTGAGAACATTACTGTACGCCGTGCCACCCTGGTTGAGGGTGAAGGCACTACCGGTGCTTACGTGCATTCCAACAACAAGATTGCGGTTCTCGTTGCCTTGAAAGGCGGCAGTGAAGAACTGGCCAAGGATGTTGCAATGCATGTTGCCGCAGTCAACCCATTGGTGGTGAATGCGGAAGACGTGCCTGCCGATGTCCTGAGCAAGGAAAGTGAAATTTACTCTGCACAGGCGGCCGAAAGCGGCAAGCCTGCTGATATCGTCGAAAAGATGGTTAGTGGACGTCTGCGCAAGTTCGTTGAGGAAGTCAGTCTTCTTGAACAGGCCTTCGTAAAAGATCCTGATATCAAGGTCGGCAAACTGGTCAAGGATGCCGGTGCTGAAGTTCTCTCTTTCGTTCGCTTTGAAGTGGGTGAAGGAATAGAAAAGAAAGAAGAAGATTTCGCTGCAGAGGTTGCAGCCCAGTTAAAAGGTTCTGAATAAACCAAAACAGCAAACGGTTATCAATACAGGGCAGGCGCATGGCAACCAAAATCCGAAAGCATGACAGGATTCTACTCAAGCTAAGTGGCGAAGCCCTGACCGGTAGTGCTGAATTTGGTATAGATCCCAAGGTGCTGGATCGCATGGCCACTGAAATCGGCCAGTTGGTCGAGATCGGTGTCCAGGTTGGTCTTGTCATAGGTGGGGGTAATCTCTTCCGTGGCGCCGCCCTGCATGAAGCAGGCATGGAGCGCGTCACGGGTGATCACATGGGTATGCTGGCCACGGTAATGAATGCCTTGGCCATGCGCGATGCCCTGGAGCGCGCCAATATTTCCACCCGGGTAATGTCAGCTATTCCCATGAGCGGGGTAGTGGAGCATTATGATCGACGTACTGCCATTCGCCATCTCAAGGACGGCGATGTCGTAATCTTTTCTGCCGGCACCGGCAACCCGTTTTTTACCACTGATTCCTCGGCCTGTCTGCGCGGTATAGAAATCAACGCGGACCTGGTGCTGAAGGCAACCAAGGTCGATGGTGTCTATTCAGCGGACCCGGTAACCAACCCCAATGCAGAAAAATACGATCGTCTGACTTTTGATGAAGTGCTAGATAAGAAACTCGGCGTGATGGACCTGACGGCTATCTGCCTGAGTCGCGATCACGATTTGCCGGTTCGGGTATTTAACATGAATAAACCTGAAGCCTTGTTCAATATTATTGTCGGCAAGGAAGAGGGTACTCAGATAGAGAGGGGAGAATAGGATGATTGACGAGATCATTGCTGACGCGCAAGAGCGTATGGAAAAAAGTTTACTGAGTCTTGATTCTGCCTTTAACAAGATTAGGACTGGTCGTGCTCATCCAGGAATCCTGGACAGCATCATGGTGTCTTATTACGGTGCTGACACTCCCATCCAGCAGGTGGCCAATATCACTATCGAAGATGCTCGGACTATTGCTGTGACTCCATGGGAAAAAAATATCATGGGGGATGTGGAAAAGGCTATCATGAAGTCAGACCTCGGCCTGAATCCTTCCAACAATGGGGATGTTATTCGTATTCCCATGCCTGCCCTGACTGAGGAAACCAGGAAGGAATACACCAAACAGGCCAAGCAGGAAGCCGAGAACACCCGCGTGGCAATTCGCAACATCCGTCGTGACGCCAACAGTCATACCAAGGACCTGCTCAAGGAAAAGGAAATCAGTGAAGATGAAGAGCGCAAAGCTGAACAGGATATCCAGAAGATCACTGACAGCTTTATTGCCAGGGTAGATGCCAAGTACGAAGAAAAGGAAGCAGACCTGCTGACCATCTGATTGAAGATGCTGCCCCCTTATGTCTCCCGCAAAACGTTCTGCTTCAAGTGCTGAGAGTCAGTTAAAGCATAATACTCCCCGCCATATTGCAGTGATTATGGATGGAAATAATCGCTGGTCCAAGCTGCATAAAAAATATGGAATCTCAGGACATCGTACCGGCGCCGTAACGGCCCGTAGCCTTGTTGATGTCTGCCTGAAGAATAATATCGAATACCTGACGCTTTTCGTGTTCAGCAGTGAAAACTGGCTGCGTCCCAAAAAGGAAGTCAACAGCCTGATGGCGCTGTTTCTGAACGTGCTGCAGAAAAACGAAATAGCCAAGATGCATAAGCAGAATATTCGGATACGATTTATTGGTAGTCGCGAACGTTTCACGCGTAAGCTGGTCGGTCTAATGGAAGACGCTGAACACCTGACTAAGGGCAATACTGGGATGACGGTGGTCGTCGCCGCTGATTACGGTGGCCACTGGGACATCACCAATGCTGCACGGCAGCTCGCCGAAAAAGTAGAGCAGGGCGAACTCAAGGCCAGTGAGATCAATGAGGACTCGGTCACGGAGCATATCGCAGCGGGTGATATGCCGATGCCTGATCTCTGCATCCGGACCGGTGGCGAACAGCGTATCAGCAATTTTCTCCTGTGGCAGTTTGCCTACACGGAATTCTACTTTACCGACACCTTCTGGCCTGACTTTGACGAAAAGGAATTTGAAAAGGCGCTCAAGGATTATGCCGGCCGCCAGCGACGCTTCGGCATGGTAAGTGACCAGGTAGAGGCCGGTTAAGATGTTGTTGCAGCGTGTACTGACGGCCTTTGTCTTGCTCTTTGTGGTACTTGCTGCCGTGTTCTACCTGCCGCTTCAGCTCTTCTCCCTTTTTATAGCGCTGGTGATCAGTGGTTCTGCCTGGGAATGGTCGGCGCTTGCCGGCATAAAGAATACGGCGGGCAGGGTTGCCTACGTGATCTTCATGCTGGGATGTTTGTGGATAGCGCTGCATGCACCGATACACGTCGAAATTTACTTTATCGTTGGTCTTGTCTTCTGGGTTGCAGCGTATTTTTTCATCTGCGCCTATCGCGGGCAGCAATCCGGGACGGCATACACGCTGCTGCTTATGCTTGTTGGCCTGCCTCTGTTTGTTCCCGGCTGGATGGCCTTTGTCTGGCTCCGTGAACAGCAATACTATGCCTTTCATGTCTTGTCGGTGTTTGCCGTAGTTGCTGCCGCTGATACCGGTGCATATTTTGCGGGCAGGGCATTGGGTAGATACAAGCTGGCCGTGAATGTCAGCCCCAATAAAACCTGGGAAGGTTTTTGCGGCGGGATGCTGGCCTCGGGCCTCATTTTTACGGTAACGACTTTCCTGTTCGTTAACCGGATTGCCGATATCTCAGTTACCCGCTGGCTGCTGCTAGTCGGATGCGCGATGCTGATTGCCGCCTTCAGTGTGGTGGGCGACCTCTTTGAGAGCATGATCAAGCGCTATCGCGACGTCAAAGACAGCGGTGCCATACTGCCGGGTCATGGCGGCATCCTGGATCGTATGGACGGCCTGACCGCAGCCGCTCCTGTCTATGCGTTACTGCTAGTCCTGCTTGCACCACGTTTTGCAGCTTGATGACTGACTTCTCATGACGCATCAGCAATCTGTCTCCATTCTTGGTTCCACCGGCTCAATTGGCGTCAACACGCTGGATGTTATTGCGTCCAACAGCGACCGCTTCTCTGTGTTTGCCCTGTCTGCCAACAGCAATGCTGAACTGCTAAAAACACAGTGCCTGGCAGTGAGACCAAAGTTTGCCGTCATCCAGGATGATGAAGCCGCCAGGCAGCTTGGTGATGAACTCAGGGAGATCGGTGTTACGGTGTTGACTGGCCAGGAAGGGTTGGAACTGATTGTCACGCACGACGAGGTTCATTGTGTCATGGCAGCCATAGTCGGGGGCATAGGGTTGGGGCCAACCCTGGCCGCGGCAAGGGCCGGCAAGAAAATTCTGCTCGCGAACAAGGAAGCCCTGGTCATGGCTGGTCCGCTGTTCATGAATGCGGTGGCCGAGTCCGGTTCATTACTGCTGCCAATCGACAGTGAACATAACGCCATGTTCCAGTGCCTGCCCGTCAACGGGAAAGCTAAATTTGAAAACCGTGTCGAGGATGGCTTCAGCAAGATTGTGCTGACAGGTTCCGGTGGGCCATTTCTGAAAACTGATCCTGCGGAACTGGGTAATGTCACACCGGAACAGGCATGCGCTCATCCCAACTGGGAAATGGGGAAGAAGATTTCGGTGGATTCGGCCACCATGGTGAACAAGGCGCTGGAGTTAATTGAGGCCTGTTTTCTTTACGGGGTTGATGAAGCCAATATCGATATCCTTATCCATCCGCAGAGCATCATCCACTCCTTGGTGTATTACCGCGATGGTTCCGCACTGGCGCAGCTGGGTAATCCTGACATGCGTACCTCAATTGCCTATGGTCTGGCCTGGCCCGAGAGGATTGATGCGGGTGTCAGGGAACTTGACCTGGTGGAAATAGCGAGCCTGGATTTTCAGCAGCCTGACCTGGCACGATTTCCCTCTTTGAAACTGGGCCGGCAGGCCGCCAGTACGGGTGGATCGGCCCCCATAATTTTGAATGCTACCAATGAGTTAGCCGTGGAAGCTTTTTTGGGAGGAAGCCTCAGATTTGATCAAATACCTGATATCATTGATGCCGCACTACAGCAGCTGCCAGTGACTGGCATTGACTCACTAGAAGAGCTGCTTGAGGAAGACAGAAAAGCAAGACAACTCGGATCAGAGTTGCTCAAACAGCGTATTCAGTAAAACACGCATAAATAGTGATACTCGGATAAAACCCGGGCCTGGGCGGTCGAATAGGACACAGAACAAGATAGCTCCCTGGAACAATGGAATTTATTGGCAACGTAGCTTTTGACGTGCTGGCATTGCTCGTCACCCTTGGGATACTAGTGACCTTTCACGAGTATGGTCATTTCTGGGTGGCAAGAAAGTGCGGCGTTAAGGTTGAACGTTTTTCCATCGGGTTCGGCAAACCTCTCCTCAGATGGCGCGAACAGCCTAAAGCAATAACCAGCCATAACGGTGAAGTTGTTTATACCCCCGGCGAAGGCACTGAATTCGTGATCGCCGCTATTCCGCTTGGCGGCTACGTCAAGATGCTCGGCGAACAGGACAGTGACGTTCTCGAAGAAGAAAAGCATTTCGCGTTTACCCACAAGTCACTCTCACAGCGGGCAGCCATTGTTGCGGCCGGACCTGCCGCCAACTTTCTCCTGGCAATACTGCTCTACTGGATAATGTTCATGTCTGGGGTGAGGGACTTTGCTCCCGTTGTTGGCCAGATTGAAGCAGGCTCCCCGGCGGCTGTTGCCGGTATGCAATACGGTGACGAAATTATTGCCGTGGATGAATCAGAAACGCGGACCTGGCAGGAAGTGCGAAGAGGTTTTCTTGATCGTCTTGGCGAAACCGGGCAAATGCATGTCAGGGTGATGCGGCAGGGCACAACCCAGGTTGATGACCTGTTTATTCAGCTACAGTCCTGGTTGGCAGGCGATGCCGAACCCGACGTGCTGGGCTCTCTTGGTGTCATGCCTATTTATCTCGATATACCGCCGCGCATTGGCGAACTCGAAGCAGGCGGCAGGGCTATGGCTGCAGGTTTTGAAAGCGGCGACCTCGTCCTCAGTGTTAACAAAACCGAGATTGGCGGCTGGGATGAGTGGGTCGACATCGTTCGTGCCAATCCTGAAACGAACCTGTCGGCCACCGTTGAGCGGCGCGGCCAGATTATCGACCTCGCGATTCGCCCGGCCATCAGGCGCAACGAAAACGGTGAGGCGCAGCTGGACGCCGAAGGCAGAACGATGGGTTATATCGGCGCAAGAGTTGAACAGGCGGTACTGCCGGAAACCCTCATCCGCGAAATTCGATTCTCTCCCATTGCAGCAGTTACTGAAGCCATTGGTGAAACCTGGGAGAACAGTGTCTTCGTTCTGGTAGCGATCAAGAAAATGATCATTGGCCTTATGTCGGTCAACAATATCAGCGGCCCGATAACCATCGCGCAAATTGCAGGAGATTCGGCCAGTGATGGTCTTGAGTATTTTGTTGGGTTCCTGGCTATCCTCAGTATCAGTCTTGGCGTGATGAATCTTCTGCCGATACCGGTTCTTGATGGCGGGCATTTGTTTTACTATGCGATTGAAGCCATCATTCGCAAACCAATCCCTGATCATGTCCAGGAAGTTGGACTTCGCCTAGGCCTGATCTTAATAGCAGGCATCATGTTCATTGCTTTTTATAACGATATAAACCGTCTTTTCTAACAGGTTGGGAATGATTCTGAAGTATTTAAAGAAAAACTTTTCATGCCTGCTTGTGGCATTTCTGTGCCCCTTAATTTCAGCAGTATCTTTTGCCCAGGTTCTCGCGCCTGCGCCTCAGGGTGAACAGCCATTCACTCTTGCCGATATAAGGCTGGAAGGGCTACAGCGTATTTCGGCAACGAACGTTTTTGCCCTGCTTAATATCAACGTGGGTAATCAGCTGACCGGCCAGGATTTTGCCAACATCATTCGCGACATTGCCGCCTCGGAAAACTTCGATGACGTTGAACTTCTTCGTGAAGGCAACGTGCTGATTATCCGTCTGCAGGAAAGACCCACGATCAGCGATATCCAGATTGAGGGCAACAAACTCATTCCGACCGAAGCGCTAATGGAAAACATGGGGGATGCCGGTCTTGCCGTAGGCCAGGTGTTCCAGCCTTCCACGCTGGACGGGATGCGGCTGGCGCTGCAGGAACAGTATGTGGGTCAGGGCCGCTACGGAGCCAGCGTGGAAACCGAGGTGGTCCAGCAGGAAAGGAACAGGGTTGCCCTCAATATTGAAATTAACGAGGGCGATGCCTCGAAAATTGTGCATATCAATATCGTTGGCAACGAGGTGTTCGGTGATGATGAGTTGCTCGACCTGTTTGAGTTGAACACCTCCAACTGGCTTTCATGGCTACGTAAGGATGACCAGTACGCCAGGGAAAAGATAAACGGGGATATTGAAAGGCTCACTTCCTATTACATGGACCAGGGCTATATCAATTTTGAAATAACCTCGACTCAGGTTTCTGTTACCCCGACCAAGGATGAGGTCTATATCACCATTAATGTAAACGAGGGCGAAGTTTACACTATCAACGAAGTTGAACTTGCCGGTGACCTTGTTGATTCAGAAGAAGTGCTCAGGCTGATGATTCAACTTCGTCCCGAGCAGGTCTTTTCGCAGCAGCTGGTTACCTCGACTTCAGAGTTCATGACCCAATTGCTTGGCAACCGTGGCTACTTTTTTGCCGAGGTGGACGGGGTTCCTTCCATTAATGAAGATGATAACACGGTGGACGTGACCTTCTTCGTGGTGCCGGGTAATAGGACCTATGTCAACAGGATCAGTTTCTACGGCAACACCAACACCGCTGACGAAGTACTACGACGCGAGATGAGGCAGATGGAAGGGGCGCCTGCCTCCAATATCGCGCTGGAGCAGTCCAAAGTGCGTCTGGAGCAGCTGGGGTATTTTGCCGAGGTTGACTACGAGACTTCCGAGGTGCCAGGTACAGCTGACCAGATAGACATTGATTACACCGTGGCCGAACAGCTTTCAGGCACCATTGGTGGCAGTATTGGTTACGGGCAGATCCAGGGACTTGTGCTGTCAGCCAACCTGCAGCAGCAGAACTTTTTGGGGACTGGAAAGAGTCTTGGTCTAGGGGTTAACACAAGTACGTTCAGCACCAGCTACCAGTTTAACTATTTCGACCCCTTCTACACGATTGACGGTGTAAGTAGAGGATTTGGTGTGTCCTATACGCAGTCAGATTTTGCTGAATTGAACCTGGCTTCATACAGCACCAACCAGTTAAACGCGAATGTCTCTTATGGCTACCCACTTGGTGAGACCCAACGTCTGTCATTCAACCTCGGTATTACCAACACTGATATCGATGAGGGCTTTGGGCCGGTACAGGAAATCAAGGCCAGCCCGGAACTTATACCCGGTATTGAAAACTATATTGCAGTACCGGCGCGTTCCCAGTCCTTCTTTAATCCTGACACAGGACAGATTTTCCCTATAGCCGATGCTGTCACACGCCCCATTTCCGAATTGCCACCCACCGCCTTTAACCAGCGCCAGGGATTCCTTGATCGTGACGGTAACAAGTTTCTTAATTTTAATCTCGGTATTTCCTGGAGCGAGTCCACCCTGAACCGCGGACTGTTTCCCACGGCAGGCAGGGCTCAGAATCTCTCCCTGGACATGGCGGTACCTGGTAGTGAACTATCCTTTTACAGGTTGCGATACTTTTTCGAACAGTACATTCCCATTCGCAGGGAATGGATTCTCCATCTCAGAGCAGACCTCGGGTACGGTGATGGTTATGGCTCAACGTCACAGCTGCCATTTTTTCAGTACTTTTATGCGGGCGGCCTGGGCACAGTTCGAGGCTTTGAACGAAACACGCTGGGCCCCAGGGCAACTTTCCCGGAAAGATATCGGACAACCAATACACAATTCATAAGAGATGCAGATGGCAATATTGCCCAGGACATCTTTGGCAACCCCGTTGTTGATATCACCTCGGGCGTAGGCTACATACTGCAGCAGGCAGTCGATGACAATGGTGCGCCCATCTTTGATGCCACCGGTCAGCCCGTTTTCAACCAGGTCCTTGATTCGGAGCCCCTTTATTCCGGACGCTCACAGCCCTTTGGCGGCAATATCCAGACCACGGGCACCGTGGAGCTGCTCTTTCCGATGCCTTTCATTGAGGACAGGTCGCGTGTCCGATCCGCTTTTTTTGTTGATGCCGGAAATGTCTTTTCCTCCTATTGCACGGCGCAACAGGAGGCAGCCAGTAATTGTGCGGGCTTTGATGTTGGTGAGCTGAGGTATTCAGCCGGCATCTCGGTCAGCTGGTTCTCCGGTGCCTTCGGCATCATGTCCTTCAGCCTGGCCAAACCGTTCAACACCAAGCTGATTGATGAAACCGAAGTTTTCCAGTTCAACCTGGGTCAGACATTCTGATAAATCGCTGTTTTTCCTTGAAAAAAGGGTTCGAACAGGTTTCAAAAACCGGTTAGAATACGCGCCTGACTAGACAGACCCGAATTTTTACCCTGAACTTCACTTAAAAGGTAAAGAAAATAGCGAATCGGGTGTCTATGTAATTTATCGTGGCTAAATTGCCGTGATGAACCAGAGGCGAAATGCCCTGTTATTAATAAGATCACATCTTACAGGTGGAGAAACAAGTGAAGAAATTTGTAAGCATTTTACTAATTGCAGTTGCCTTGGCTACCGGGGCGGTAATGGCCTTTGCCCAGGATGCGGGCGGCCCCAAGATTGCCGTGCTAGATATGGCACAGGCCCTGCTGAACTCGGATGTTGCCCAGGGCGTTGAAGAGGAGCTGCAAAGTGAAACTTCAGAGGATCAGGCCAAAGTCCGCAACCTTGCACAGGAGGCGCAGGTGCTGCAGGAACAGCTCCAGGCTGACGCCGAGGTAATGAGTGAATCTGAACAGCGCCGCATCATTGGCGAAATTCAGGAACTTCAGAACCAGTACCAGTTCCTTGTGCAGAAAATCCAAACGCTGAGCCAGGAAAGAATGCAGCAGTTCCAGCAGACCTACGCGCCTAATCTTGTTCAGGCCATCAGCGAAGTCGTGGAAGAGGAAGGCTTTGATATCGTCTTGCGCTCAGAAAGCGCGCTTTACTTCAGTAATATTTTCGATATCACAGCTAAAGTAACTGCTAAACTCAACGAGCAGTAACTCGGCTAAATTCCTGCAACCGAGTTAAGCAACAAACTAACGTCCAGTGGATAAGAACAGTTCTTCATATTCACTGGGCGAGCTTGCCGATCAGCTCGGGCTTACCCTAGAAGGCGACCCTGACCAGGTTATTACCGGCATTGCCACCCTGGTATCGGCTGGAGAGGAAGACCTGAGTTTTTATCATAACAAGAAATTTCACACTGATCTGACAAATACCAACGCCAGTGCCGTTATTCTGACCGAGGAGGCCAGTGCAGACTGCCCAGCCAACAAACTGCTGGCTAACAATCCTTATGCCGCTTTTGCCAGAGCCACACAGCTATTTCAAACTGGGTCAGCCGCTGCCGACGGTATCCATGAGTCTGCCTCTATTGATTCAACTGCAAGTGTTGGCGAGGGGGTCAGTATCGGGGCCAACGTTGTCATCGATGCTTATGCTGTTGTAGGAGCGAACTGCACGATTGGGGCAAATACCGTTATTGGAGCCGAAAGCAGTATTGGAAAAGACAGCCTGCTTTACCCTAATGTCACGATATACCCAGGCGTTAATTGCGGAAGCAATGCCATCATCCACAGCCAGGTGGTCATTGGAAGTGATGGCTTTGGTTTTGCCCGTGATGGAGGCAAGCAGGTCAAGATTGCCCAGCTTGGCGGTGTACAGATTGGCCGGGATGTCGAGATTGGCGCTGGAACAACTATTGACCGCGGTGCGTTGGAAGACACAATTATTGGTGATGGCGTTAAGATAGATAACCAGGTACAAATCGCCCACAACGTCAGGGTTGGCGACAATACCGTAATCTGCGGCTGTAGTGCGATAGCAGGTAGCTCCACGATTGGTAAAAATTGTATTATTGCTGGTGCTGTTGGCATCATTAATCACATCACGATAGTTGACAATGTGACGGTCACAGCGATGTCCCTAGTCAACAGGTCGATCAGAGAAAAAGGCATCTATTCTTCCGGCACGGGCTTGTCGGAAACTGCAAAATGGAAAAAGAATATTGTTCACTTTAGACAGCTGGACGCTTTCAATCACCGACTGAAGTCCCTGGAAAAGACAAACAAGAAATAACATTCAAGCTACATAAAGAAGTAATCAGGAAAATCACATGATGGATTTAGGAGAAATCAAGGAATACCTGCCGCAACGCTACCCCTTTTTAATGGTGGACAGGGTTGTTGAGCTGGAGCTTGGAAAAAGTATCAAGGCTTACAAGAACGTGACCAATAACGAGGAATTTTTCCTCGGACATTTTCCCCATAAGCCCATCATGCCCGGTGTAATGATTATCGAAGCCCTGGCCCAGGCTGCTGGTGTGCTCGGTTTCAAGTCGCAGGAAAAGAAGCCGAAGGATGGCTATCTCTATTATTTTGTCGGCGCTGATAATGTACGCCTGAAGCGACCTGTCGTACCCGGAGATCAGTTGATACTCGAAGCTGAAATGGGCCCGGTACGTCGCGGCATCTATAAATTCAAATGCCGAGCCTCTGTTGACGGGAAGACTGCCTGTGAAGCCACTATTCTCTGTGCTGAAAGGAAAGAGTAATGAGCGGCAGTTCGCCAGTTATTGATTCTTCGGCGAAAATCGGAAAAAACGTCGAAATTGGACCTTGGAGTGTAATTGGTCCGGATGTGGAAATCGGTGACGGTACGAAAATCTCTTCCCATGTTGTTGTTAAAAGCCATACCCGTATTGGCAAAAACAACAAGATTTTTCAGTTTGCCTCCGTCGGTGAGGACCCTTCCGATAAAAAATATCACGGTGAGGTCACCTGGCTGGAACTCGGTGACAACAATATCATCCGCGAGGGCGCCACTCTGCATCGCGGGACGGAAGTGGGTGGAGGTGTCACCAAGATTGGTTCCGACAACCTCTTCATGCCCTATACCCATGTTGCACACGACTGCATCGTCGGCAACCACACCATTTTTTCCAACAATGCCGCTGTCAGTGGACATGTTGTAGTCGAGGACTGGGCCATTCTCAGCGGTTACGCCGGGGTGTACCAGTTTCTCAGAATAGGCGCACACAGCTTTGTTGGTGGGCTTACTCATATCAACATGGACGTGCCGGCATACATGGTGGTGAAAGGTAATCCACCCGAAGCCAAGGGTATTAATATCACCGGACTGGAGCGGCGCAATTTTCCCCGTGAGGCTATCAAGGGCATCAGGCAGGGATACAAGATTCTGTATCGCAAGGGGCTGAAACTGGATGAGGCTCTACAAGAACTCGATAAGCTGGCAGTGAAGCACCCGGAAATTCATGTCCTGATCCACTCCGTCAAGGCATCCCAGAAGGGCATTATTCGCTGACATGCCCTTAATCTCCGGGCAATTCACCCTTTGGGTCTATTCGTGACCTTGCTCAACTCTCTTCATATAGGAATCCTTGCTGGGGAAGCTTCCGGAGACACGCTAGGTGCCGGTCTCATGCAGGCGCTTCAGGTTAAACATGCCAACATCGCCTTTACAGGGATAGGCGGCCCCAAAATGGAGGCGCTGGGCCTTACTTCGATGGTTCCTATGGAGCGACTTGCTGTGATGGGACTGGTTGAGCCCCTGAAACGACTTCCTGAATTACTCCGAATTAGACGCAATCTCTACAACACGCTGGTGACTAATCCTCCCGATGTCTTTATTGGCATTGATTCACCAGACTTCAACCTGGACCTAGAATTGAAACTTAGGGCGGCCGGTATACCCACGGTGCATTATGTTAGCCCGTCCGTCTGGGCTTGGCGGCAGAGGCGTATTAAAAAAATCAGGAAGGCCGTTGATCTTATGCTGGCGCTGTTTCCCTTCGAAGAGGCTTTTTATAGGGAAAATGATGTTCCCGTTTCCTGCGTCGGCCACCCGCTGGCAGATGAATTCGACATGGAAACCGATACCCATAAGGCCAGGGCTGCGTTAGGGCTGCCGGAGCAGCGACAGGTACTGGCCTTGCTGCCGGGTTCTCGAGGGGGAGAAGTTAGAAGGCTGGGTCCTGTATTTCTTGAGACAGCGAAACGCTGTAAGGAGGCCTGGCCAGATCTTACGATTGTCATTCCCTGCGCCGGTCCCGACAGGCGCCGTCAGTTAGAGACGCTGCAGAAAGAACAATGCCCGGGCCTTGCATTAAAGCTGGTAGACGGACAGTCGAGAACCGTCATGGGTGCCGCAGACTGCATCCTAATGGCATCAGGTACCGCCTCGCTGGAAGGGATGCTGCTGAAAAAACCTATGGTGGTGGCCTACAAGATGGCCCCGCTGTCCTACGCCATCATTTCCAGGATGGTAAAAGCCCCTTATATCTCTTTACCAAACCTGTTGGCCGGCAGGGCGCTGGTCCCGGAGCTGCTGCAGGAAGCTGTCACCGCCGACAGCCTGTTTACACATGTCCGCAAGGTCATGGAAAATGAGAGTGACAAAAAGGAGATAACTAAGACCTGGAACAGCATTCATGCTTCTCTCAGGCGCGATGCCAATCAAACGGCTGCAGACGCTGTCCTGGAGTTATGCGCAAAGTAAACCTTCCCTTTATTCTCGAAGAAGATGCGCTTCACACCCGAGTTGCAGGCGTGGATGAGGCGGGCAGGGGTCCACTGGCGGGCGATGTCGTTGCCGCGGCGGTCATACTCGATCATGCCCATCCCTTTGAAGGGCTCACAGATTCAAAAAAACTCACGCCGGCAGAGAGAGAACGGCTTTTCCCTCTCATACAGGAAAAGGCCCTCGCCTTTGCTATCGGCCGTGCCAGCGTCGAGGAAATAGATACGCTGAATATTCTCCAGGCGAGCCTGCTGGCCATGACCAGGGCCGTTGCGCAGCTCGGGGTAGCGCCTGAATTAATCTACGTGGACGGAAATAAATGTCCGCCTTTTAATTGCCAGGCCAAAGCGCTGGTAAAAGGTGATAGCCGCATCGCCTCGATAGCCGCGGCCTCGGTTCTCGCCAAGGTCACCCGGGACAGGGAAATGGAACAGCTTGACCAGGAATTTCCGGGTTACGGACTGGCGCAGCACAAGGGTTATCCTACCCAGGATCACATGGCGGCCTTGCGGGAACTTGGACCGAGCCGGCTGCACCGCAAGTCGTTCGGTCCGGTTGCTGAGCTGCTTAAATAGCCGGGCCAGACTGTCAATAAATAGGCAATCTGGGTAAACTTGTCTCTCATCGAAAATGGCGTTAAATAGGCAGAAATTTGCCATTCCGGGAGGTTTTACACAGAAGACATGAACGAAAATGCTGGGTTTGTTCATCTTCGAGTGCACTCCGAATATTCCGTAGTCGACGGTCTTGTCAGGGTCAAGGCGCTTACCGAAAAAACGGCCTCTCTTAAAATGCCCGCAGTCGCAATCACCGACCACGTCAATCTCTACGCCCTCATCAAGTTCTACACGGCTGCCAGCCATGCGGGTATCAAGCCCATATGCGGTTGTGATGTTCTCATTGCCGAGGATGACAATCCCGCGCAGTTTTCTGTCCTAGTGCTGTTGGTAAAAACCATCGAGGGTTACAAGAACCTGACCGAGTTAATTTCCAGGGCACACCTTGAGGGCCAGCATCGCTCAAATCCCTGTATCAGGCGCAGCTGGTTGGAGGGTAAAACTGAGGGGCTGCTGGCTTTGTCCGGGGGGCGCACAGGCGATATCGGCAAGGCCATACTGAACGATGACGCCGAGCAGGCTGAGCAGCTTCTCAAAGGCTGGATGGCGCTTTTTCCGGGTAGTTTTTACCTGGAACTGCATAGGACCGGGCGCCCAGGTGAAGAGGAATATAATAACGGCGCAGTTAGCCTGGCTGAGAAGCTGCTTTGCCCAGTGGTGGCGACCAACGATGTTCGCTTTCTTGAGAAAGATGAGTTTGAGGCTCACGAAGCCCGCGTCTGTATCAACGAGCGGCGTACGCTGGATGACCCCAGGCGACCGCGTAATTATTCGGAATACCAGTACCTGCGTTCAGGCGAGGAAATGCAGGCGCTCTTCAGTGATCTGCCGGAAGCACTACAAAACAGCGTGGAAATCGCCAAACGCTGCACGCTCAATCTCGAACTGGGGAAACACTACCTTCCCAACTACCCGATACCCGAAGGGATGACCATCGAGGAGTACCTGAGGGAAGTCAGTGAGAAAGGTCTTGGGGAAAGGCTTACCGCTTCAAGCCCTGAGGTGCAGGCGCAGAAGCAGGAGTACCTGGAGCGCCTGGATTTTGAGCTCGACATCATCAACCAGATGGGATTCCCAGGCTACTTCCTTATCGTGATGGAGTTTATCCAATGGGCGAAGGAAAACGATATCCCGGTGGGCCCTGGCCGTGGATCCGGTGCCGGTTCGCTGGTGGCTTATGCCCTGAAAATTACCGACCTGGACCCACTGGAGTACGACCTACTCTTTGAACGTTTTCTTAACCCTGAGCGTGTCTCGATGCCTGACTTTGATGTCGACTTCTGCATGGAGGGCAGGGACCGTGTGATTGAACACGTGGCAGAACTTTACGGGCACGAGGCTGTTTCGCAGATCATTACTTTCGGCACTATGGCAGCTAAGGCTGTTATCAGGGATGTAGGCCGCGTCCAAGGCAAGTCCTATGCCCTGGCAGACAAGCTGTCAAAGCTGGTGCCTTTTGAAGTCGGTATGACGCTGCACAAGGCGCTGGAACAGGAAAAGCAGTTAAAGGAAATGATCGACACGGATGAAGAAGCCGATGAAATCATGGAAATGGCTTTCAAGCTTGAGGGGGTCATCAGGAACGTCGGCAAGCATGCCGGGGGTGTCGTTATTGCACCGACCAAACTTACCGATTTTTCGCCCCTGTACTGCGATGAAAACGGCAATAACCTGGTCACGCAATTTGACAAGAACGATGTAGAGAGCGCCGGGCTGGTCAAGTTTGACTTCCTGGGTCTGAGAACCCTGACCATCATTGACTGGGCCGTGCGCATGATTAATGACTCGTCCACGGGAGACGCGCTGGACATCAATCATGTCCCTCTCGATGATCCAAGTGTGTTTAAAATGCTGGAGCAGGGTGATACAACGGCTATCTTCCAGCTTGAATCGCGCGGCATGAAAGACCTGATCAAGCGCCTGAGACCGAGCAACTTTGAAGACATCATCGCACTCGTAGCCCTGTTTCGTCCCGGTCCGCTTGGCTCGGGCATGGTGGACGATTTTATCGATCGAAAGCATGAAAAAATGGATGTGTCCTATCCGCATCCGGACCTCGAAGCCGTGCTGCAGAATACTTACGGAGTTATTCTGTATCAAGAGCAGGTAATGCAGATTGCTCAGGTGCTTGCCAATTACACGCTTGGCGGTGCGGACATGCTGCGCCGGGCCATGGGCAAGAAAAAGCCGGAAGAAATGCAGAAGCAGCGCGAGATTTTCCTTGAGGGTGCTGCCAAGAACAATATTGATGCCAAGCAGGCCGAATCCATTTTTGACCTGATGGAAAAATTTGCCGATTACGGCTTTAACAAGTCGCACTCGGCTGCCTATGCCCTGGTGTCTTACCAGACTGCCTGGCTGAAGCATTACTATCCCGCACATTTCATGGCGGCGGTATTATCCGCGGATCTTCAGAACACCGACAAAATAGTAATCTTTATAGAGGAATGCCGGCGCATGGATATCGAGATTATTTCGCCGGACGTAAACGGCGGACAGTTCTCGTTTACCGTAGATAACGTGGGGCGCATCATCTATGGGCTTGGTGCCATCAAGGGGCTTGGGGAAGGTCCCATTGAAAACATCATTGCTGTGCGCGAAGCGTCAGGGCCATTTACCAACCTTTTTGATTTCTGCAGCCGCATCAATATGTCGGTGATCAACAAGCGCTCGGTTGAGGCCCTGATCCGTTCTGGTGCCTTGGATAGCTTCGGTGCTGACCGTGCCGTCCTTCTGGCAAGTATGAAAGAGGCCATCAAGACAGCGGAGCAAAGCGGCCGGGTCCAGGAGAGCGGTGTTGATGATATGTTCGGTGACCTCGTGCCCTCTGAAAGCGACGAGGATGTCTACACTAACTTCAAGCACGTTAAACCCTGGAGCGAGCAGCGCCGTCTGCAGGAAGAGAAGGAAACGCTGGGTCTTTACCTGTCGGGGCATCCGATTGAAGAGTACCTGCCGGAAATCAGGCTTATGACTAAAAATCGCATTGCCAGCCTGAAAGCCGACAGGACCAGTCAGACGGTAATAGGCCTGATACACGACATGCGCATTATTAAGAGCCGGCGCGGCGACACGATTGCAATTCTGACCCTAGACGATCGCAGCGCCCGTATTGAGGTGTCACTTTTCGGAGAAACCTACGAGAACTGCCGGGAAATTCTGTCCAAGGATACCGTGGTGCTTGTTGAGGGCGTGGTAAATGTCGATGAGTACAGTGGCAACAGCCAATTGCAGATTCGTGCCAGGAAGGTCAGGCCCTTCAAAGAGGCGCGGCAGCAGCTTATACGGAATATCACGCTGAGCTTGCAAGAAGAGAATTTGCCTGTAGAATCGCTCCAAATTTTGCAGAACATACTCGCCGAGTACAGCTGCTCTCCCCAGGGAGTCAATGGTGCCAACGGATCAGCAGGGGGCGCCATGAACGGCTCAAATGAAAACGCCTGTGACATTGTGGTCAATTATTCCCGTGAGGGAGTAAAGGGCCGTATCGTATTGGGCAAGCAGTGGTGTGTGCATGTAGAGGATGAACTGTTGCACAAACTCAGGCAGCAATACGGACCGGCGCAGATATCGGTAAACTACCAGTAACAAGCAGCAACTCAATTATGAATTCAGCCAGTGGGCTTTTTACATTATGAACCCTGACTATCTCGATTTTGAACAACCGATTGCTGATCTCGAAGTGAAGATCAACGAACTGCGTTTGGTTGGTGCGGACAACAAACTCAACATCACTGAAGAGATTGCTAAGCTGCAGGACAAGAGTGAGAAACTGGCTGAAAAAATCTTCGGCGCATTAACACCCTGGCAGATTTCACAACTGGCCAGGCATCCTCTGCGTCCCTATACCGAGGATTACATCGAGCATATCTTTACCGACTTTGATGAACTTCATGGGGATCGCTACTTTGCTGATGACCACGCTCTTATTGGGGGTGTTGCCTATCTTGCTGATCTGCCCGTGATGGTGATTGGGCATCAGAAAGGCAGAAGCACAGCCGAAAAAGTAAAACGCAATTTTGGCATGCCTAAACCTGAGGGGTATCGCAAGGCAAAGCGACTCATGCTGCTGGCAGAGCGCTACAAGATGCCGGTGCTGACCTTTATTGATACCCCTGGGGCCTATCCGGGTATTGATTCCGAGGCCAGGGGCATTAACGAGGCTATTGCCGAGAATCTCGCCCTCATGTCACGTCTGAAAACACCGATCATTGCGACGGTCACTGGGGAAGGTAACTCGGGAGGCGCCATTGCCATCGGAGTATGTGATCACCTCAACATGCTGCAGTATTCCACCTATTTTGTTATCTCACCTGAAGGCTGTGCCACCATTCTCTGGAAATCTGCTGACCACAAGGCTGATGCTGCCAAGGCGATGGGGGTCACCTCGGAACGGCTTGAGGAGCTTGGGATCGTGGATACTACGATTGAGGAGCCACTTGGCGGTGCGCACAGGAATGTCAGGGAAATGTCAGACCGTATCAAGGGCAAGCTCCTAGAACAGATTCACCAGTTCAGAAATATGGACATGGATGCGCTCCTGCAGCGTCGTTATAAACGCCTCATGAGCCACGGGAGTTTCCAGTAACTGATCACAACCAGTTGGCCTATGGCCTTTCACCCTACAGAACTACTTGATGTCCTTCCGGCTCCAGAGGCTGATTGCCTCGTTGCCTACAGCGGCGGAATGGATTCGCATGTCCTGCTGCACGCGATGGCTGAACTCCGAAATACGGGAAAATTTAACGGGACCCTCACAGCCATCCATGTTAATCACGGTCTGAACCCGGGTGCAGACAATTGGGCCGAGCATTGCGCCAAAGTCTGCAAAGATCTGGGCATCCCGTTGATCACTGTCAGCGTGAGCGTTGAGAGGGATGGTAAAGGACTTGAACAGGCTGCCCGCGAAGCACGGCATAAAGCGTTTGCCGACGCTATGGCGCAGATGGATGAAGGCTGCCAATTGCTGCTTGCCCACCACCAGGATGACCAGGTGGAAACCCAGATCTTCAGAATGATGCGCGGAACGGGCATACGGGGGCTGGCCGGGATTCACAACTCCAGGGCCTTTGCCAATGGCAGCATGGTGCGTCCACTGCTTCGGTATACCCGGGGTGTCCTGCTGGATTATGCGACAGCACAGGGGCTGGACTGGATACAGGACGAAAGCAACAGGGATGAAACGCTGGACAGGAATTTCTTAAGGCAGAGGGTCTTGCCTGAGTTGGAAACTAGGTGGCCGGGTTACCGCAAGAGCCTGCAGAGACTGGCCGGGCTGGCAGAGGAAAGCCAGGCATTGCTCAGGGAGGTCGGGGAAGAGGACCTGCTCAGGGTCAGTGATTTTCCGCATCGGCTTTCTATTGTAAAGCTGCTTGATTTCAGTACTGCCCGCCAACGAAACATTGTGCGGACCTGGCTGCTGATTATGGAGGCCAACGAGGCCATCCTTGCACCTGACCACTACGTGATGGAGCGCATTTTTGCTGAAATTATCCCGGCTGCCCAGGATGCTGAGCCTGTGGTGAGGTGGAGCAAAGCGGGGCAGGTCATGGAAATAAGGCGTTTTGCCGATTACGTCTACACGGTCCTGCCATTAGAGATTCCGCAAAGCAGAAACCGGCTTCTCTGGGAAACCCGAACCCCTTTTGTATTGCCGGGGATGGGCAGCCTGTTAGCCGTGGAAACGGCTGACGAAGGGTTGGTACTGCCGGCCAGCAGGGAGGTTGAAATTCGCTTCCGCCAGGGCGGCGAGTCAGTGAAGCCGGCAGGCCGGAAGACCCGTCCGCTCAAGAAGATTCTCCAGGATTACAAAGTTCCTCCATGGTGGCGGGACAAGATTCCCCTGATTTACATCGACGATGCCCTGGCGGCAGTTGGGGACCTTTTTATTGCAGATGAATTCCTGGTCAAAGCCGGGGAGACAAAAGAACATAAAATTCATCAAATTCGATGGAACAGATCATATTTACATTGTGGATATTGACCCATTCCGATACACTGTAGTTCCATCAAAACGTATACTGATGGGCTGTTAATGACACGGTTTATATTCATTACCGGTGGTGTTGTCTCCTCCCTTGGCAAGGGAATAACCTCAGCATCTCTTGCCGCTATCCTCGAGGCTCGTGGTCTCAATGTGACCATGCTCAAGCTTGACCCTTATATAAATGTTGACCCTGGCACGATGAGTCCGTTCCAGCACGGTGAAGTGTTTGTCACCGAAGACGGCGCGGAAACCGATCTCGACCTGGGGCATTACGAGCGCTTCATCAACACCACGATGAGTCAGAAGAACAACTTTACCGCGGGCAGAATTTACGAAGAGGTGATCAAGAAAGAGCGCCGCGGCGACTATCTTGGCGCCACCATCCAGGTAATTCCGCATATTACTGACGAGATCAAGGCACGCGTGCTGGACGGCGCCGGTGATGCCGACGTTGCCCTGGTAGAAATCGGCGGCACTGTAGGTGACATTGAATCACAGCCCTTCCTGGAGGCGGTCAGGCAGATGAAGGTTGAGCTGGGCTCCGATAGGGCCATGTTCCTGCACCTGACGCTGGTGCCCTATATCGCCACGGCGGGGGAGACCAAAACCAAGCCAACGCAGCATTCTGTCAGGGACCTGCGCTCCATTGGTATCCAGCCGGATATCCTGGTGTGCCGGTCAGACCATGAATTGCCCGAGTCAGCCAGGCAAAAAATTGCGCTCTTTACCAATGTCGAGCTGCCGGCTGTCGTGAGCCTGGAGGATACCGCCACTATCTATTCGGCACCGCTCCTGCTCCATAACACCGGAATTGATGAACATATCCTGAAACGCTTCCTCCTGGATTGTCCCGCAGCCGACCTGTCCGAGTGGGAAGGCGTTGTGGAAGCCTGCCTGAACCCGGAAAGAGAGGTGAAGGTAGCCATGGTCGGCAAGTACATGGATTTGCTGGATGCCTACAAGTCTCTTATTGAAGCGATCAAGCATGCGGGAATCAAAACCCGGACCAGCGTGCAAATTACCTATATCGATGCTGAAACTATTGCCGATGAAGGCACCGGGCAACTGGAAGGAATTGATGCCATCGTGGTTCCGGGAGGATTTGGTGAGCGTGGTATTGAAGGCATGATACGCACCGCCCAGTACGCCAGGGAAAACCAGGTACCGTACCTTGGCATCTGCCTGGGCTTGCATGTGGCCGTTATCGAATATGCGCGCAATGTACTTGGCCTGTCTGGCGCTCACAGTACAGAGTTCGACAGAAACTGTGATGATCCCGTTATTGCCCTGATTACGGAGTGGGTCAATGCTGAGGGAGAGGTGGAACTGCGCGATGAGAATTCGGATCTTGGCGGTACCATGCGTCTCGGCGGCCAGGAGTGCCGCCTGGAAGACAACTCGCTGGCGCGTAACTGCTACCAGCAGGAAGTGATTGTGGAACGCCACCGTCACCGATACGAAGTTAATAATAATTACGTGGAACAGCTGCAGAACAATGGTATGCGGTTTACCGGTAAATCCATGGACAGCAGCCTGATGGAAGTGCTGGAAGTGGTAAATCATCCCTGGTTCCTGGCATGCCAGTTCCATCCTGAATTCACGTCTACACCACGTGGAGGCCATCCGCTGTTTACCGGCTTCATTAACGCGGCAATTGGCAAGAGTGAAGGGCAGTTCGGCAACCAGGTGGCTTCACCGCAGACGACGGCAGCAAACAGCTAAGTCGCCGCCTCTTGTCAGCATTTTCAACAGGGTTTCAGGGCAATGACAGATAAAGTCGGCGATATCACGATAGCCAATGACGCCCCCATGGTCCTAATTGGCGGTCTCAATGTTCTGGAAGATGAAGACCTCGCGCTGGAAACAGCGAAAGTGTTTGTTGAGTCCTGTCGGCAGCTCGCCATTCCTTATATTTTTAAAGCCTCTTTCGACAAGGCTAACCGGTCTTCCATTAATTCTTTCAGGGGGCCTGGACTCGATAAGGGCCTGGACATTCTCGCCAGGGTTAAGTCTAAATACGGCGTGCCGCTGATAACTGATATACATGAGCCTGGTCAGGTTGCTCCCGTTGCCGAAGTGGTAGATATTCTACAGCTGCCGGCTTTTCTTTCTAGGCAAACGGATCTTATCACTGCGATGGCCGACACAGGGAAGACCATCAATATTAAAAAGGCCCAGTTCCTGTCCCCTCCAGAGATGGGCAATATCCTGCAAAAGTTTGAAGAGGCCGGTAACAGGAACCTGATGCTTTGTGAACGCGGCACCAGTTTTGGCTACAACAATCTTGTTGTCGACATGCTGGGCTTCCCGATAATGAAGAGTTTTGGTTATCCGCTGATTTTCGATGTCACTCACTCACTTCAGCTGCCGGGGGGACAATCCAGCAGTGCCGGGGGCAGGCGAAAAGATGTTACCGCGCTGGCCAAGTCAGGTGTGGCCCAGAAAATCGCCGGACTTTTTCTCGAAGCCCATCCTGATCCTGCCAAGGCCCGCTGTGATGGGCCCAGTGCCTTGCCCCTGGATAAGCTAAGCCCATTCCTGGGCCAGATAAAAGCGGTGGATGACCTGGTGAAGTCCCAGGATGATATTGAAACCGGCTAGGGTCTTTCCTGATTTATAATTTCATCATTTGGAAGTTGTTGTATGACTGAAATCGCACAGATTAAAGCCCGTGAAGTTCTGGATTCCCGCGGTAATCCCACAGTACAGGCTGATGTAACGTTGGCTTCTGGAGAAACCGGAACGGCCTGCGCGCCCTCGGGGGCCTCGACTGGTTCCAGGGAAGCCCTGGAGCTCAGGGACAAGGATCCTGCCCGTTATAACGGTAAGGGAGTTCTGAAAGCAGTTGCTGCAGCCAACAATGAAATCCAGGACAAGCTGAAGGGTATGGATGCGTTGGCGCAGGCCGATATTGACCAGGCCATGATTGCGCTTGACGGCACCGACAACAAGGGCAACCTGGGCGCCAATGCCATACTGGCCGTGTCACTCGCGACCGCCAGGGCCGCCGCACAGCAAAGCAACATGCCGCTCTATGCCTATATAGGACAGCTTCCAGGCGCGAACCCGGAGGGAAGCTTCTCCATGCCCGTGCCAATGATGAATATCATTAACGGCGGAGAGCATGCAGACAACAATGTCGATATCCAGGAGTTTATGATTCAGCCGGTTGGAGCAGGCAGTTTCAGTGAAGCACTGCGACATGGCGCAGAAGTCTTTCATGCCCTGAAGTCAGTCCTGCACGGCAAGGGACTGAGTACTGCAGTAGGCGATGAGGGTGGTTTTGCCCCCGATCTGCCATCCAATGCAGCAGCACTGGATGCCATTCTTGAAGCCACGGAAAAAGCCGGCCTGAAAATCGGCGAGGACATCTGCCTGGCACTCGATTGTGCCGCTTCCGAATTTTACCGGGACGGCAAGTATGATCTGAGCGGTGAAGGCAGGGCATTTTCTGGAGAGGAATTTGCAGATTACCTTGCTGATCTGAGCAGGCAGTACCCGATTCTCTCCATTGAGGACGGCATGGATGAAAGTGACTGGGATGGCTGGTCAGTTCTGACCGAAAAAATCGGCAGCAGTGTCCAGTTGGTTGGAGATGACCTGTTTGTCACCAATACCAGCATCCTCGAAAGGGGAATCAATTCCGGCGTGGCCAATTCCATTCTTATCAAGTTCAACCAGATTGGCACACTGACTGAAACGCTGGCAGCTATTGCCATGGCCAAAAACGCCAGCTACACGGCAGTAATTTCTCACCGATCCGGTGAAACAGAGGATACGACGATTGCAGATCTTGCGGTGGCCACCGCGGCTGGTCAGATAAAGACTGGCTCACTCTGCCGCTCCGACCGCGTCGCCAAGTACAATAGACTCCTGGTAATAGAAGAGGAACTGGGATCTGCCGCCGTTTACAAGGGAAAAGCTGAATTTACCCGTTAAGCAATGCTGTCCTGAGCAAAGGCTCCTATGCGAATACTGCAGGCACTTCTGATTCTAATAATCCTAGGATTGCAGATTCGCCTGTGGGTTGGCCCTGGAAGCATGGCTGAAATTAAGCGACTGGAAAATGCCATTACTGCCCAGAAGACGGAAAATGCGTTGCTTGAGGAATGTAACCGGGAATTGATCATCGAAGTTCAGGCCTTGAAGAACGGCACAGATGCGGTTGAGGAAATGGCTCGGCACGACCTGGGACTTATAGGTGAAGATGAAACCTTCTTCATGATTGTTGATGATGCGGAAGGGGCGCAAGAGGATGGCCGTGCTAACGGGATTATCTCTTGTGAATAGCTTCTTAAGCACTAGAGATTGGGCAAGATGAAATACTGGGCGATTATTCCAGCGGCCGGAGCAGGTAGCCGAATGGCCCAGGGCGACACCTTGCCTAAACAGTATCTTGAGATAAATGGTCGGACTCTGCTCGAACATTCTCTGATCCGCCTGAATTCAACCAATCTTCTCGCCGGTATTGTTGTAGTCCTGAACGAGGACGATATCCATTGGCAGTCATTAACACCCGAAGTTTCGGTTCCTGTGATCACGGCAACAGGAGGCAAGGAAAGGGTGCATTCCGTACTTAATGGACTGGCGGCGCTGGAAGGCCAGGCGGCAGAAGACGACTGGGTGCTAGTCCATGATGCGGCACGGCCCTGCATCAAGCCGCAGGATATAGCAGCACTGATTCAAACATTGTCTGACACCGGTGTGGGTGGATTGCTGGCTATGCCTGTCAATGACACCATCAAGCAGGCAGGAGCTGGCATGAAGGTTGGTACAACCCTGGACAGAAAATTACTGTGGCGCGCCGCAACCCCACAAATGTTTCGACTGGGACATCTCAACCGCGCCCTGGCGTCTGCCGTGGCAAATGATGAGCTTGTTACTGATGAGGCGCAGGCTCTGGAAAATGCTGGCTATGATGTCTCATTGGTGCCCTGCAGTACTGATAACATCAAGGTCACGTATCCGGAAGATCTTGCCATAGCCGAACAGATCCAGGTTATGCAGGGAGAAAGCGGTAGATCATGATAAGAATTGGTAATGGCATTGATGTGCATCGGTTTGATACTGAAGCAGGAGACAAGGCGATCGTCCTTGGCGGCATTTCCATTCCTCACAAACATGCCTTGCTGGCGCATTCTGACGGTGACGTGCTGACCCACGCCTTGATGGATGCATTGCTGGGCGCTCTGGCCCTTGGGGACATAGGGCAGTATTTTCCTGATACCGATGAAAAATACAGGGGCGTAAGCAGCATGTCCCTGCTTGATGAAGTGATGAATAAGGTACACGATGCCGGTTGGCAATTGGGTAATGCCGATATCACCGTGGTTGCACAGGCGCCCCGACTGTCCCCGCACATAGAGTCAATCAGGAATTCACTCGCTGCAGGTATGAATGTAGCCGTTGATCTTTTAAGCGTGAAGGCCACGACCAGTGAGGGGCTCGGTTTTACCGGTCGTGGTGAAGGGATCGCCGTGTTTGCTACTGTTCTTCTAAATAAGCCCTGATTCACCGCAAGTATGCCCATGTCGTTATCTGTATTGCCAAGAGCGCTTGATCTTGATCGACCGCAGGCAACGTTCCGGGAGCAGCCGGATGATTTTTATGTTGAAGAAGTGCTTGGTTTCGAGCCCGATGGGGATGGAGAGCATCTATGGCTTTTCCTGGAAAAAACGAATCTTAATACCCAGGATGTGGTGAAGATTATTTCGGAGCATACCGGTATTAAAAGTCGTGACATTGGTTTTTCGGGGATGAAAGACAGGAAGGCGGTAACCAGGCAGTGGTTCAGCGTAAAGGCGGGCGACTCTTTCCAGGAAATTGTGCATCCTGGGCTTAACCTGCTTGAGCAGAAACGTAACAGCCGCAAACTAAAGCGGGGAGTGCACAGGCAAAACCGCTTCCGTATTCGTCTTCGAAATATGGCTGTCAATGACTGTAATGAAGTATTGCAAGTCGGGGCCGATAAAATCAGGTCATCTGGAGTCCCGAACTATTTTGGCTTGCAGCGGTTCGGCAAGGAAGGTGCAAACCTGGACAAGGCCCTGGCGTTTTTTTCTGGCGGCCTGAAAAGATGCACCCGGTACCAGCGCGGCATATATCTTTCTGCCGCCCGTGCTTACCTTTTTAACCAGGTACTGGCTAAGAGAGTGAAAGAGGGTAACTGGGACGGTCTGGTGGAAGGCGACGTGATGGCATTGAATGGATCGTCCAGTGTCTTTACGAGTGAAACAGGCGATCAACAATTGGCCGGCCGATTAGACTCCGGTGATATTCATCCCACGGGGCCGCTCTGGGGAGCAGGAAACCTGAAGTCACAGGCGGCAGTCATGTCCCTGGAGAATTCAGTGGCCAGTGAATTTTCTGATCTTGCAGAAGGGCTGGCGCAAAATGGTTTGAAACAGGAAAGGCGTCCACTCAGGGTATCTCCTGCGGACTTGGCCGTGAGCAGGGAAGGGGAAGAAACAGTAATGGTAGAATTTGCTTTGTCCAGGGGCAGTTATGCAACCAGTGTATTACGAGAATTAGTGGAAGCGTCCGGTTTATGAGTATTTTGCTTTCCAATGATGACGGTGTCCGCGCACCTGGCCTTAATGCCCTGGCCGAAGCGCTCGCCTCGAACTACGAGCTCCAGGTGATTGCGCCTTCCTATGACCGCTCGGGCGTAAGCAACTGCCTGACGCTTGATCGTCCATTGCAGACCGAGACCTACAGCAACAAGGCTATTGGAGTTGATGGAACGCCGACTGATTGCATCCATCTCGGTACGTCCGGCATTTTTGGCCCTGTGCCTGAGCGGGTAATCTCGGGTATCAACTACGGCGCTAACATGGGTGATGATGTGCTTTACTCCGGCACGGTTGCTGCCGCAATGGAAGGGCGTTTCCTTGAGAAGCCGGCGCTGGCTGTTTCGCTGGTCACGACCAAATCCCGTGAGGAATATGTCGATTTTTCCGTGGCGGCCAGCATAGTCCTCAAGCTGCTGCCATTTCTTGAAGAGCTTGACCTTCCCAAAGCGACGATTCTCAATATCAATATTCCTGATCTTCCCGTGAAGGACATCAACGGGGTCAACTTCACGACGCTGGGGCGTCGCCTCAAAAGTGAAAACCCCGTGCGAGTAGAAAATCCCAGGGGTAAAACGGTTTACTGGATAGGCAAAGCCGGCGGTCCAGTTCAGGACTCACCTGGTACTGATTTTCATGAAGTAGAGAATGGCTGCATATCGATTACGCCAATCTACGCCGATATGACTCATACTGATGTCCTCAGTAACCTGGCGTCGATTTCCACCACTGACATCGCTGGTGATATTGCCGGTATAAAGACGGAGTAATTGCTGTTTTGAATTCGCATAAACATGAAGGCATTGGGATGACCTCCCTCAGAACACGGGAGCGACTGGTGAATCGCCTGATTGAACAGGGTATACAGCGTATAGATGTTCTGGAATCCATTCGTACCACTCCGCGCCACCTGTTTATTGATGAAGCACTTTCCCATCGTGCCTACGAGGATGTGGCGCTGCCAATAGGCTTTAATCAGACAATCAGCCAGCCTTACATTGTGGCGCGGATGACCGAAGCTATTCTCAATGCCGCACCGGACAATGCCAGGATTCTGGAAATCGGGACAGGCTGCGGCTACCAGACAGCCATTCTCGCCCAGCATGTGGATTTTGTTTACAGCATTGAACGAATCCGCCCGCTGCTGGAGAAAACCCGCGACAGGTTCCGGGAACTGAAGATACGCAATGTCAGTCTAAAATGCGGTGACGGCAACCTGGGCTGGCCGCAGCATGCGCCTTTTGATTGCATCATTACCACGGCAGCTGCCAACGAGGTGCCCCAGGCACTGCTGGAGCAATTAAATGAAGGGGGTGTGCTGGTCATTCCAGTGGGAGGCCGGGACTACCAGGAACTGAAACTGTATCGTAAAACTGATGGCAAGATCAGTGATGAAACGCTCGAAGCAGTCCGGTTTGTTCCACTGCTGGGCGGTGTTGAAAACTAACTCTCTTTACCGGAGCAGGCATTGATCAGTCGTAACCGGATATTATTGTTCCTTAAGGGCATGGCCATGGGGGCGGCAGACTCTGTTCCGGGAGTTTCCGGCGGCACCATTGCGCTGATCACCAATATTTACGAAGAATTGATTGATGCCATCAAGGCAGTGGGGCCAGGGGTGTTGCAAACCTGGCACAAGGAAGGGTTTGGAGCTGCCTGGCGCGAAATCAACGGCAGTTTTCTGCTTACCCTATTACTCGGTATATTAAGCGCGCTGTTGCTGCTTGGCAGGGTAATCCTGGTCGTAATGGATTCATACCTGCCATTTTTACTGGCCTTTTTTTCCGGCCTGGTCCTGGCATCCATTTACTTCGTGACCGGGCAGGTAAAGCTATGGAGCTTTTCTGCCCTGTGCCTGTTCACAGCAGGAATTGCTCTGGCAATAGTACTTGCCACCTTGCCGCTGGCAGATTCGAGTGACAACCTGCTCTATTACTTTTTCTGCGGCTCAGTCGCCATCTGCGCCATGATTCTTCCCGGTATCTCAGGTGCCTTTATCCTAGTGCTGCTTGGTGTTTATGGCCCGGTTCTTGAGGCGCTGACGGGTTTTGACTGGCAGGTGATAACAGTCTTCGGTGCAGGCTGCATTGTCGGTTTGATGCTGTTTTCCCGTGTGTTGTCCTGGCTTCTGCATGCCTATCACGATCTCACCCTGTCTGCCCTGATAGGCCTGCTGGTCGGATCACTTTACCTGTTGTGGCCATGGCGGGTGGCTACGGAGCTTAATCTCAACTCGCATGCGTTTATTCGATACCAGCATGTTTTGCCCGGGGAGTACGCCAGGCTGACCGGGGAAGCAGTCTCTCCAGTCCTGGTTTTGCTGGTTGTCGCGGTGGGTGCCGCGTTAGTACTGGCCCTTGAATTTGTTGCCTGTCCTGTCAAGGGAAGCGAACAAAAGGATCCTGAGGCAGAAGTATGACCAGGATTATGTCGCTGCTGTCTTTTCTGCTTCTGGCAGGCTGCATGAGTGCTTACCAGTCACCGGTTGACGATATTGATGATCCGCGATTCCTGGATACCGGGCGAATTCATCGGGTCAACGAAGGTGAAACGCTATATGCAGTGGCCTGGATTTATGACCTCGACTTTATGCACATAGCCCGCGTTAACCGACTCTCTTCTCCCTATGCGATATTTCCAGGTCAAATACTGAATGTGGATCCCCGCGCTGTGCCTGCCGGCCCTGAAGCCTCTGCATCGCGAACTGTTTCAAACTCTGCAGATTCCGGCACTACTAACTCAAGGCAAGCGCGCCCGGCAAGCACTTCAAATAACCAGCCAAGCAGTGTGCAGGTAAATCCCGTGCGGGTGAACCAGGGTCCCGTTAACTGGGACTGGCCAGCCAGGGGTTCCGTGGTTGGCACGTTCTCGGCTAGCGGCGTGGAAAACAAGGGTATAGATATTGCTGGCAGCCGAGGAGACCGGATAGTGGCGGCAGCAGACGGCGAGGTCGTCTATGCAGGCAGCGGCCTGCTCCGCTATGGTGACCTGCTAATTATCAAGCACAATGACAGTTTTCTGAGCGCTTATGCCCATAACAGCGCGCTGCTTGTAGCCGAAGGTGACAGGGTCAGGCAGGGTGAACAAATAGCCGAGTTGGGCTCAACGGGCATAGACCGTGAAATGCTGCATTTCGAGATTCGTCTCGAGGGCAAACCGGTTGATCCAATGGGTTACCTGCCGCCCAGGTCCTAAATTTTTTATACACCATGGAAAACCTGTGCCGGTTAATGGAAAGGGATAGGCTGAACCTGAAAATAGTGCTCAACCCGGATTGAAGGCAGAGTAAGCTGGAATTATCTTTCCAGTAGTTCTCGTTTGTTAGGTTTGTTTGCCCATTCCTCTGCATCAGGCAGGGCATCTTTCATCTCTGTGATGACTTCCCACTTTTCACTGAGTTCCTGGTTGATTTCAAGGAACTCCTGCTGATCTTCGGGAAGCTCATCATCGGCATAGATGGCATCTACAGGACACTCAGGTTCACACAGTGCACAGTCTATGCACTCATCCGGGTTGATGACCAGCATGTTCGGGCCTTCATAAAAACAGTCAACAGGGCATACCTCTACGCAGTCGGTATGTTTGCACTTGATACAGTTTTCGCCCACAACAAAAGTCATTGCTCGTACTCCATTTTTATTTCATTTGCAGCAGGGAAGCTGCCCCGATTAAAGACGCCATTCTACCTGATGCCGTCTGTGCTAGACAATCAGCGACGGTGTCAGGAATCAGCCAAATCCTTGAGCTTGTAGAGAAGGTCCAGCGCCTGTTTGGGCGTAAGGTCGTCGGGGTTGATTGCTTCCAGTGCGTTCAGGGCGGGTTGTCGAGGCTGCGGTGCAAAGAGCTCGTTTTGCAGGTGAGATTCCGCGTTGGCCGATTGGTTCTGCTGCCGGTCATCCTGTTCAAGCTGGGCCAGTTTTTTTCTGGCCCTGCTAATGACCTGTGTCGGGATTCCAGCAAGCTGAGCGACCTGCAATCCATAGCTCTGGTTGGCAGGTCCCGGTTCAACCGCATGGAGAAAGACAATCCCCTTGTCATGCTCGGTTGCATTCAGGTGTACATTGCGGATGCCTGGATACAGCTCTGGTAGTACGGTTAACTCGAAGTAGTGGGTGGCAAACAGCGTGAATGCCTTTATTTCGGAAGCGATGAAGACGGCACTTGCCCAAGCCAATGAAAGTCCATCGAAGGTGCTTGTGCCACGTCCAATTTCATCCATGAGCACAAGGCTGTGTTCGGTAGCATTGTGCAGGATGTTGGCTGTTTCCGTCATTTCAACCATAAAGGTTGAGCGTCCTCCCGCAAGATCGTCCGATGAGCCGATACGGGTAAAAATTCTATCCACGGGACCAATTTGGGCCGATGCAGCAGGAATGAAACACCCTGTATGGGCAAGCAGCACTATCAGCGCGGTTTGCCTCATGTAAGTGGATTTGCCGCCCATGTTTGGCCCGGTGATGATGAGCATGCTGCCCTTTGAATCGAGTTGAATATCGTTGGAGACAAACGTGTCATTCATTACCTGTTCTACGACAGGATGGCGACCCTGGCGTATTTCAATGCCCGGTGAATTTGTCAGCTCAGGGCAGTTGTAATCAAGCGTTCCGGCACGTTCGGCAAAATTAGCCAGCACATCCAGCTCGCTTATACTCCAGGCTGTCTGCTGCAGCGCCGGCAATTGCGCGGCGACCTTCTCGATGACATCATCGTACAGCTGTTTCTCTCTTGCCAATGACCGGCTGCGGGCGCTAAGCGCTTTTTCTTCAAACTCCTTTAACTGCGGCGTGATAAATCTCTCGGCATTTTTCAGGGTTTGGCGGCGCACGTAGTCTGCCGGCGCCTGGTCAGACTGCAGCCTGCTGATCTCAATGTAGTAACCATGGACCTTGTTGTAACCGACTTTGAGCGTGGATATGCCGGTGCGCTCTTTTTCCTCGGTTTCCAGGTTGGTGAGAAATTCGCCGGCATTGCTGCTTAACTGGCGCAGCCCATCCAGTTCGGGATCATAGCCGTCAGCGATGACGCCACCTTCACGGATTAGCACTGGTGGATTCTCACATATGGCCTGCTGCAGGAGAGTAAGCAGGTCCGGGCAGGGTGAAATCATTTCGCCCAGTTCAGATAGTCGATTGGCATTGAGTTCGCTGATGAGTGATTTTATCTCGGGTACCTGTTCAAGCGCCTGGCGCAGCTTGGAGAGGTCTCTCGGTCTTGCGCTGCGCAAGGCAACCCGGGACAGAATGCGTTCCATGTCTCCCACTTGACTGAGAGCGTCCTGCAGGGATTCGTAGCGGTATTCCTTGAGCAGGGTCGTAACAGTTTCATGTCTCTGCCTTACCTGGTCATGGTTTCTGATAGGGCGGTGCAGCCAGCGGTTTAACATCCTGGTCCCCATGGGCGTGCAGCAGCGGGAAAGGACGCTGACCAGGGTATTTTCCTCACCACCATTCAGATTGCGGTCAATCTCCAGGTTACGTCTGCTGATACTATCCAGAACCAGGGAGTCGTCATTCTGCTCAACCCTCAGTGACTGAATATGGGGAAGTTCACCCTGTTGTGTTTCTCTGGCATAACCGAGCAGGCAGCCCGCCGCCTGGATGGCTGCCGTCATGTCCTCGCAGCCGAAACCCTGCAGGGAGTCGGTATTGAACTGGGCGGTCAGCAGTCTTTCGGCTGATTCTGCATCAAATTCCCAGCCGGGACGGGTTCGCAGGCCCTGGTGGGAGGCGATCTCATTGGGCAGTTCCAGTGTCTCAGGAGACAGGATTTCCGAGGGCTGAATGCGGTGAATCTCGGAGGCCATACTGGCTTGGGAGTCCACCTGCATCACGCTGAAGTGTCCGGCACTGATATCCAGGGTGGACAGGCCGTAGTCCTTGCCGTCAAAAAAGACTGCCAAAAGCAGGTTGTCGCGTGATTCAGTCAGCAGGGCCTCATCACTGAGGGTGCCGGGGGTGATCAGACGCACAACTTTGCGTTCGACCGGGCCCTTACTGGTGGCCGGATCGCCAATCTGCTCGCAGATGGCGACGGAAACACCAGCCTCAACTAGTTTAGCAAGGTAACGGTCAGCAGCATGATAAGGAATTCCGCACATGGGAATTGGGGAGCCCGCTGATTTGCCGCGTGCTGTCAGCGTGATGTCGAGTAGCCGGGAGGCGGTCTCTGCATCCTTGTAAAAAAGCTCGTAGAAATCTCCCATTCGATAGAATAGCAATTCATCAGAGTGCTCAGCCTTTACCTTCAGGTACTGCTGCATCATTGGGGTGTGCTGAGAGGAAGACTTGCTCAAAAGACTGCTTGAATGGTCATATTTTTATAGGACACCGATTCTACGTGAACTTGAAAAAAGGCACCAATAATTTGCTTCGTGAACGGTTAATCCCCGCATTTCCATGTGGCATAAAAACCGGTTATTTGCTTTAATGAAATAGCATCAAAAGCATACTTGCACACCTCCAAATCCAGCAAGTTTTTGCTTTTTCCAAAACAGATTTTGAACACGTAATCCCATTAATTAAAGCAGAAGGATTTCACCAGGCAATGGCTGAACAACAAGACTCTCAGAAAGACACCAACAAAGAAAAAGCACTATCGGCGGCACTCGCACAGATAGAAAGACAGTTTGGTAAGGGCTCCATGATGCGCCTGGGAGACTCCGAAAGCATAGCCATTCCCGCCATCTCTACCGGCTCCCTCGGGCTTGATATTGCCCTAGGTATTGGCGGTCTGCCCAGGGGCAGGATCGTAGAAATTTATGGCCCCGAGTCTTCCGGTAAAACCACCCTGGCTCTCCAGGTAGTTGCCGAAGCCCAGAAAATTGGCGGGACCTGCGCTTTTGTTGATGCTGAGCATGCCCTTGACCCGATTTATGCGGAAGCACTGGGCGTGGATGTGGATAACCTGCTGGTCAGCCAGCCGGATACCGGTGAGCAGGCCCTGGAAATCTGCGACATGATTGTGCGCTCCGGCGCAGTCGACGTGGTCGTAATTGACTCGGTAGCAGCCCTGACACCAAGGGCGGAAATTGAAGGTGATATGGGAGATTCCCACATGGGGCTCCAGGCTAGGCTGATGTCGCAGGCGCTGCGCAAGATGACCGGCAATATCAAGACATCCAACACGCTGGTTATCTTTATTAACCAGATTCGCATGAAGATCGGTGTCATGTTTGGTTCACCCGAAACCACAACAGGGGGTAATGCGCTCAAGTTCTATGCTTCCGTCCGCCTGGATATTCGCCGGATTGGCGCCATCAAGGAAGGCGATGAAGTGGTGGGTAATGAAACCCGCGTGAAAGTGGTCAAGAACAAGGTGGCCCCTCCATTCAAGCAGACCGAATTCCAGATTCTCTACGGTAAAGGTATCTCCCGACTGGGGGAGATTATAGACCTGGGCGTGCAGCACGAACTGGTGGATAAATCCGGCGCCTGGTACGCCTATAATGGGGAGAAGATAGGGCAGGGCAAGAAGAATGCAGTGGCCTACCTGGAAGAGAACCCCCAGGCTACCGAGGAAATCGAAAAAGCCCTGCTAGATAAACTTATCGCAAAACCTGGAAAAAAGAATGAGGCCGAGCCTGATGCTGAAGCGGCAGAAGGTGGGGTAGCCGAGGTCGCTGAAGCCAAGTAGGTGCACAAGGACTCGCACTGACCAGGTCAGATGAGCTCCAGATTGGAAGAATCTCCACATATCACTGTCCGGCGGGCGGCAATGAATCTGCTGGCCCGCCGAGAGCAGTCTTTTCTTGAACTGTCACAGAAACTCTCGGACAAATTTCCCGATTTTGACAAGGCCGGGGTCATCCTGCCCGCGCTGAAAAAACTCCGTGAGGAAAAATTACAGTCGGATGAACGATTTGCGGAATCCTATGTCAGATATCGCAAGACCAGGGGCATGGGGCCCCTGAAAATCGGCATGGAGTTGGAGCAAAAGGGAGTAAATAGCAGCCTGGTCCAGAACGAGCTTTACTCTGAGGAGAATGACTGGGTCGAGCAATGCTGGGAAGTGATGCTGAGAAAATTCCCTGACGGCCCTTCACAAACGCTGGAAGAAAAGCAAAAACAGTATAGGTTTCTTAACCAGAGGGGCTTTGAAAGCGACCAGATAAGACTCGTGATAGGATGATATAGTACTTTAATTAATAATTATAACTAATTGATAAATAATAATAATGAAGCATTGGCATCTGTTAATGACAAAGCCCCGTGAAGACGAAAGGGCAGAATCGCACCTTCTGAATCAGGACTACGAACTGTTTCGACCCATGATCAGGCAGTTCAAGATAAAAGGGGGAAAGCAGGAGCCGGTTATTGAGCCTCTATTTCCGCGTTATCTCTTCATCCGACTTGATGATCTCATGAGTAACTGGTCCAGGATACGCTCGACCAGGGGAGTAGCCAAGATGGTCAGATTCACGGACATGCCGGCAAAAGTCCCCGATTCCCTGATTGAGGCCCTTCGGAGCCAGTGTGTCCAAGACAACATCATCGATACAACCGAAGAAAAGCCATTCGTCTTTGAAAAAGGGGACGAAATCGAGATCACTGAAGGCAGTTTTCGCGGTATCACGGCCTTCATAAAAGAACAGATTGCTGAAGACCGTGTCCTGCTGCTCCTCAACCTGTTGGGCAAAGAACAGGAACTGGAAATGTCGCTAAATCATGTTAAATCAAGGACTTAAACTTCCCAAAACCCCCTCAATTTCGCAGTGACACAAAGCCAATAATACTCTACTATTGCGTTTAAGCCTGACTTAATGTTCATCCTTTGAACATCAATAAAAAAGGGTTGTTCACGTTATGAACATTGTGTATAGTTCACCTTGTTCATCATATGAACAAGCTTCTGTCAGCAGTACCCGGTACGCAATCACAAGCGTACCAAGCACTACAAACTCTCCTTGAAATATGCTGCCGCCCTATAACAGTAGGGCGGTAGCGTGCTTTTACACTCAGAATTCAAAATATGCCTATCCTCAGCGAAGAAAACCGTTACAAACTTTTAAAACTCCTTGATGAAAACCCGGAAATGAACCAGAGACAGATCGCGTCTGCTCTTGGGCTGTCACTGGGCAAGGTCAATTTCTGCCTGAAAGCCCTGGTAGAAAAGGGGTTGGTCAAGGCGGGTAATTTCAGCAGAAGCCCGAACAAGAGGGCCTATGTCTATCTGTTAACACTGCGAGGGATAGAGGAAAAAACCAAGGTCACCATGGCGTTCCTCGAGAGAAAGCAGCAGGAGTATGAGGCGCTAAAGACTGAGATTGAAGAATTGAAGGATGAAGCTAGCTCTATCAATGCGCGGAACTAAAATAGCCTTCTGCTCTCTTTTGCTATCACACTCTCTGATTATCGTCTGAGTCGTCACCTGGATAGTACTACCCACCATACATCGTTGGTTGCACTGATCCGGCGCCTTTTTGAGCATGTCGGCCAGAGAAGACGGTTCCAGTTCCTGCTATTACTCGTTTTGACATTGGCCAGTTCTATCGCAGAAGTCGTCAGTCTGAGCGCCGTGATCCCATTCATCGGAGTCATGACCTCCCCTGGCACTATCTTCGACAATCCCATCGCAAGCAGTTTCTTCGATTACCTGGGGTTGGGACCGGGAGATGACCTGGTGCTGGTTCTGACCATCCTTTTCATCCTCGCGGCAGTGGTGGCAGGAAGTCTTCGGCTTCTTCTACTGTGGGGTGGAATTCGTCTGGTGACTGCGACAGGGATCGATCTAAGTCTGTCCGTCTACAGGAAAACACTTTTCCAGCCTTACACTGTCCATATCTCCAGAAGCAGTAGCGAGATCATCAGTGGTATCGCACTCAAGGTCAGTGCCACGACCGGCGTACTCATAGCTTTCGTCAATGTCGCAACCTCGTCAGTACTCTTCACTGCTATCCTGATCACCCTCTTGCTGATCGATCCAGTCATCGCGACGGTGGCCATCACGTTTTTTGGTCTGACCTATGTCGTGATTGCCTTTTTCTGCCACAAGAAACTGCGAACCAACAGTGAGATCATCAACCATGAACAATCCAACGTGGTCAAAGCTCTCCAGGAAGGTCTGGGTTCGATCAGGGATGTCTTGCTCGATGGTACCCAGGCCGTTTACTGCAATATCTTCGGGCAAGCCATCAACAGGCTGGAAACTTCCAACCGACAGAACAAGTTCATCAATCAGGCACCACGTTACTTCATAGAAGTCCTGGCTATGACCTTGATCGCTCTGTTGACGTATTCGCTCAGTTCGAGGGAGGGGGGATTCGCAGATTCCCTACCAGTTCTGGCCGCATTGGCGCTGGGGGCTCACAGGATATTACCTCTCTGCCAACAGTTCTATACGAACTGGTCTACTGCCGCGGGCAGTCATGCTGTGCTCGAAAATGTCATCGGGCTGTTGGAACAGCCGCTCCCTGAAGAAAATGACCCCATCGAAACTGCAGGCTTGAACTTCGAAAGGAGTATCAACCTGAATAGTGTTTCATTCTCCTATGGTGCCAACAGTCCGCTCGTCCTCGATGATGTGAACCTGTTGATAAGGAAAGGAGAGCGACTGGGCATAGTGGGTGCAACAGGAAGCGGAAAAAGTACACTGATGGACCTCATCATGGGGTTGCTCGAACCTTCTGCGGGCAACTTGCAGATCGATGATGTGATCCTGGGTGAAAGCAACCGTGGGCTATGGCAAAAACAGATCGTCCATGTACCACAGCATATCTTTCTTTCTGATGCTTCCGTGGCTGAGAATATTGCTCTGGGAACACCTGTCGATGAGATCGATATGGAAAGGGTCAGAGAGGCAGCCCGACAGGCAAGGATCTCCGAGTTCATCGAAAGCAGTCAGCATCAGTATCTCACGCAGGTCGGAGAGCGGGGCGTACGACTAAGTGGTGGTCAGCGTCAGCGGATCGGGATAGCCCGGGCGCTTTACAAAAAAGCTTCCGTGCTGGTCTTCGATGAGGCCACTAGCGCTCTCGACAATGAGACTGAGATAGAAGTCATGAAGGCTGTGGAAAGCCTGGATGAAAACCTGACGATCATTCTGATCGCTCACAGGATATCCACTCTTAAAAACTGTGAGAGGATCATAAAACTCGAGGCAGGCAGGATAGTTCTTGAGGACAGTTATGCAAACTATATCGAAACTTACCCGGCCTGAAAAACGATGCATCAGAAGATAAAAACACTTGCTGAACTAGGGGAAATCACAGATCGCCTGAAGGGTGAAGGCAAGAAAGTAGTGCTTTGTCATGGTACGTTCGACCTTGTACATACTGGGCATATCAGGCATCTGCAGAGAGCGAAGAAAGAAGGGCAGATCCTGGTCGTCACCATAACGGCGGACCAGTTCGTCAACAAGGGGCCGGGCAGACCGGTCTTCAATGACCAGCTTCGGGCAGAAAATCTCGCCGCATTGGAATGTGTCGATTATGTCGGTATCAACAACGAGATATCTTCAGTGAACGTATTGCTGCAGGTCAAACCCGATATCTACGTCAAGGGTGGCGAATACCGTAACCAGGAAGAAGATGTCACGGGTAATATCTCTCATGAGCAGGAAGCTGTCGAATCAGTCGGCGGTGAGATTTTCTACACTGATGAGATCACCTTCAGTTCTAGTAACTTATTGAACTCTCACTTCGAGGTCTTCACTCCGAAAACCCGGGAATTTCTTGGGAATTTCTCGGAAAAATGGAGTCTCGAGGATCTGCAGGACAAGATCTCTGGCTTATCAGATCTCAAAGTGCTCGTAGTGGGTGATGCCATCATCGATCAGTATCATTATTCGTCCACCCTCGGCCAGACGGGTAAAAATAATATCCTGGCAGTCCGTTACGATTACGAGGAGCAGTTTGCAGGCGGTTCCCTGGCAGTAGCTAATCATGTCGCTTGCTATGTCGAGAATATCACGCTGGTAACAGGGCTCGGCGACAGAGACAGCCATGAGGATTTCATCAGGTCAAAACTGAGAAAGAACGTAGAGACAGAATTTTTTAATTTCAAAGATGCGCCGACAGTGACGAAACGGCGTTTCGTCGACTCAGACCTCTCCAAGCTCTTCGAAGTGTATTTTGCGCCGGATGACTCGCTCGATGAAGAGATGGATGCGAAGGTATGCAGATGGCTTGAAGAGCATGCCGGGTCTTATGATGTAGTGCTTGTGCCTGATTTCGGTAACGGGTTCATCAGTGAGAACATGATTAGGATCCTCTGTCGTGATGCCAGGTTCCTGGCTGTCAATACACAGGTGAACAGCGGGAACCGCGGATTCCATGTCATCAACAAGTACCCTAAAGCTGACTTCGCCTCACTGAATGAGACCGAGTTGAGACTCGCAGCTCATAATCGGCACGATGAATTGGAAACCGTGGCACGGCAGGTAGGCGATAATGTGCATCTCAAGAACCTTGCGGTCACTCGCGGAACAAAAGGGATGCTAATGATGGACATGGAGAATGAAGAGGTACATTCCATACCTGCCCTGTCGACCAGAGTCGTCGACAGGATAGGAGCCGGGGATGCCTTTCTTTCCCTGGCCAGCATCTGCCTTGGAGCGGGGATGCCGTCAGAAGTCGCTTCGTTCATAGGCAGTGCGGCGGCCGCGATAGATGTACAGATCGTCTGTAACAGGGAGCCGGTAGAGCGGGCTTCATTGATCAAATTCATAACAACCCTATTGAAATAACCAGGTGAGCAGCAAGCAATGAACTCAGAATTTTCAAAAATCTATATTACCGGTGGCGCAGGTTATGTCGGTTCGGCGTTGGTGCCGGAACTGCTCGAGCAGGGATACCAGGTGAGTGTTCTTGACCTGATGATCTATGGTGAAGACGTACTCGAACCTCATGAGAACCTCAGCGTACACAAAGGTGACATCAGGGATACCGCACTGCTGGAGCAAACGATCCCCGGACATGATGTCGTCATACACCTGGCCTGTATCTCGAATGATCCGAGCTTCGAGCTGAACCCTGACCTGGGGAAATCGATCAACCTGGATGCGTTCAGGCCGCTGGTAGAAATCAGCAAGGATAGCGGCGTCAAGCGCTTCATCTATGCCTCTTCATCCTCCGTTTATGGCATCAAGGAAGAGCCAGAAGTGCATGAGGAGATGTCACTTGAACCACTCACTGACTATTCAAGGTTCAAGGCGGACTGTGAAAAGATCCTGGGAGAATACCAGTCTGAAGATTTCACGACACTGACGATACGACCAGCGACAGTCTGTGGGTATGCAAGACGACAGAGGCTGGATGTCGTGGTGAATATCCTGACGAACCTGGCTTACCATAAACGGAAGATCAGTGTCTTCGGTGGCGAACAGCTGAGACCAAACATCCATATCAAAGACATGGTAAGGGTCTATCTTGCCGCCCTCGAAGCGCCGGATGAGAAAATTGCCGGTGAGATATTCAATGCCGGCTACGAAAATATGAAAGTCTCAGAGATCGCTCAGACCGTGAAGAATGTCACTGGCGATGATGTCGAGCTGATCACCACTCCGACTGACGATAACCGCTCGTATCACATCTCTTCAAGAAAGATCGCCGAAAAACTTGGTTTCCATACGGCATACACGATCGAAGATGCCGTCATCGATCTGAAGGACGCTTTCGATCAGGGATTGCTGCCTGACTCGCTTGAAAAAAGTGAGTATTTCAATATCAAGCAGATGCAGAAGATCAATCTCACGTAACCACCTTGATCAGTATCGACCTGGATAACACTATCGCCTGTTATGACGCTGTCTTTTCCAACGTCGCGGTTGCCATGGAGTTGATCGATCCGGGGGTAGATCTCAGCAAATCTGAGATCAAACAGCAGGTAGTTGAAAGGTTCGACGACAGGGAATGGCAGAGACTGCAAGGCAAAGTCTATGGCAAGTACATGCATACTGCTGAAGTCTTTCCAGGGTTCATGGAGTTTCTTCTCCTCGCGAGGTTGAGAGGAGAGGAGTTGGCGATCGTCAGCCACAAAACAGAATACGGGCATTTCGATGAAGATAAGTTCTCCCTGCGCAAGGTAGCGGCGGACTGGTTGAAGGCTAAAGGTATAACAGGCAGAGACTCCAATAACATCCATGAGGACAACCTGCACTTCTGTGATACCCGTGAAGCCAAAGTCGAGAGGATAAATGCCCTTGGAAGTGACGCCTTGATCGACGATCTTTCTGAGATCTTGGAGCATAGTGAACTGGAATCCAGGATCAGCCGGATACTTTTTGCGCCTGGAAATGCCCGATCTGGGGGCGATATCCCGTCTCTGTCTTCGTGGCGCGAGATCTCCAGCAAGTTGTTCGGTCCATGGGCTGAAGACGAGATCCTACAGATCCTGAACGAAAAGTTTCCATGGCTCGACGTGACCCAGGTTCAGCGAATTACTGGCAGGGCTAATAGCGAAGTCTTCGTACTGGGTGGAAACGATGGATCAAGATGCCTGTTAAAGATATATCCTGACCTGCAGCATGATAGAAGGACAAGGTTGCTCAATGAGGTCGCTGCGGTGAAATTCCTCAAAGAGAAAGGTCTTCCTGTGCCGGCTTATGTGGCCAGTGATAGTGATCTCAACTGGGCAGTATTTGAGTTTATCGATGGGGAGGGGGTGTCGTCCGAAGAACCTGGTTTCCACGCAGAAAGCATGAACTTTATCTCTGCGCTGGTGAAAAACTTTCCCTATTCAGCACATGGCAGTCTTTTCCCACTCGCGTCAGAAGCGTGCTTGAAAGGGGATGAGCTTCTGGACCAGGTCCGCGATCGAATCAGAAGGTTGCAGACAGTAGAGAATCAACAGCTGGCTGATTTCCTCGATAATGAGTTCAGACCACAATTCGACTCAGCTGTCTCTGCGCTATCGGATTCAGAGAAAGCCCTTTTCAGTGTGCCCCTTGAGCCAAGCGATCTCGTCCTGAGCCCATCAGACTTCGGGTCTCACAATGCGGTCAGGGACGATAACGGCGCTGTGGTCTTCATCGATTTTGAATATTTTGGCTGGGATGATCCTGTCAAACTGGTATCGGACTATTTCTGGCATCCTGGCATGCAGCTTTCTTCAGTCCAACAGGATCAGTGGCTCATGGGAGCCAGAGAGCTGTTCGCACAGCGTGAGGGATTTCTGCATCGGTTGGACAGTATGCTGCCATTTTTCGGGTATAAATGGTGCCTGATACTACTCAATGAATTCATGAGCAAGAACCTGGAACAGAAAGTTAGGACTGGCAGACATTCTGAAGATGAACTGACCAGTGTGCAGAGAACGCAGCTGCAAAAAGCACGACATCTACTGACAAGCTTGAGGAAATATTCGGAATAAAATGGATCAGAGATCAAAAGAACTAAGGGCGTTGATCGTAAAAGCCCTCGAAGGTGGGGGCAGAGGGCATCTGGGTTCCTCCATGTCATTGGTGGAAATTTTGAGGGTGTTGTTTGACTCCTTCCTCAGGTATCGGCCAGATGACCATTTATGGTCAGGCAGGGATCGTCTGATCCTCAGCAAGGGACATGGGTGTCTTGCACTTTATGCCTTGCTGGCCGACAAGGGATTCTTCGATGAATCTGAACTGGAGACTTTCTGTCACCTCGATTCCAGACTTGGAGGCCATCCTGAGCGGTTGAAACTGCCTGGTATCGAAGCTTCTACCGGGGCGCTGGGCCACGGGTTACCTATGGGGGTCGGGATGGCCCTCGCCGCAAGGATGAAGGGGCAGGATCAGCGAGTCGTAGTGATCGTTGGTGATGGGGAGATCAACGAAGGCTCGAACTGGGAAGCAGCGATGTCTGCGAGCAAACACAGACTAGAAAACCTCGTCGTCATGGTGGATTACAACAAGCTGCAGTCCTATGGTCTGACCAGCGAAGTCCTCGATCTCGAACCATTGTGTGATAAGTGGACCAGCTTCGGATTCCAGACCGTCGAGATCGATGGCCATAGTGTCGCTGAACTGGAAGAGACCCTGGCCGCTTTACCATTAGCGAGCGGCAAACCCTCGGCGATAATTTGTCACACGATCAAAAGCAAGGGGTTCCCTTTTGCCGAAGGGAAACCTGAATGGCATCACAAATCAGGCTTCAAGGAAGAAGATATCGCCGCGATGTATGAGTGCCTCAAATAATACATAACTATAGAGTAGAAGAAACATAACGTGAGACAGAAAGCATTAAACAGTGTTTATGAGTTGGCCAAGACCGATGACCGTGTAGTGTTCGTCGGTTCGGATCTAGGGCCGGGTGTGTTGCAAGAAATGAAAACCAGTATGCCGGAAAGGTTCTACATGGAAGGTGTCAGTGAACAACATGTGGTCGGTATGGCTGCTGGATTGGCGATGGAGGGATTCCTGCCCTATGTCAACACGATAGCCACATTCTTGACTCGCCGCTGTTTCGAGCAGGTGGCGCTCGATCTCTGCCTTCAGGATCTACCAGTCAGGCTCATCGCCAACGGTGGTGGTCTTGTCTACGCACCTCTTGGTCCCACCCACCTTGCGATAGAAGATATCGCTATCATGCGCAGTCTGCCTAACATGACGGTAGTAGCACCCTGTGATGCCGATGAGATGGGTCGCTTCATGAGCAAGACGCTGGACTGGCCTCATCCTATCTATATCCGCCTGGCGAAGGGCTATGACGAGATCGTGAGCAGTGATGCCCATGATTTCGAGATCGGTAAAGCGATCACGATGAAACCCTACGATGATGGTGTATTCATCACGACGGGGGTCATGGCGCAGCTAGCTCTCAAGGCATGCGAGATACTGGAGAAGGAAGGGGTCAATTGTGGTGTGGTTCATATGCATACTGTTAAGCCGCTGGATGGTGACGCGCTGCAGGATTGTCTGACAGGAGCCAGTGCAGTGATAACAGTTGAAGAGCATATCCGTTCGGGTGGGCTTGGCTCAGCTGTCCTCGAGTATTGCAGTGATACAGCACCTGAATCTTGCTGCAAGGTTTCAAGGATCGGTCTACCTGACAGGTTCCCTGACAAGTATGGCAGGCAGGATTCGCTGATGGAGCATATGGGCATATCAGTGGACATGCTGGTCGATGCGATGCGGAAAAAATTAGTACAGACATGACGCTGTTTTCCGGAAACGATGAGCTGGCATTACAGGAGGAATACCTGGAGAAAGGGTATGTGATCCGTCCTGTCTCAAATCCCGATGCTCTACAGCAGATCTGCAAAGAGATGCGTGAACTTGTCATGATGCATCTACCAGCAGGTAAGGTAGAGCCAGAGCAGGATGGTCTGTTCGACCAGACAGACAAGCTGGTCAAGATAGATGAACTTAATGACTTCAGGCTCGCTGTCATCCAGGGCATCAATGCGAAAGAGGACTTCAGACGGAATTATTATGAACTGGCCAGGAAATACCTGGATGTGATCGTTGGCAACGAACTGGCGATGCAGCTCAGGGTCAATCTGAGTATCCAGTTCCCAGGTGACAAAAGCTCATTGCTTCCTATGCATGCAGATACCTGGTCAGGTGATTCCCCGTACGAGGTGGTGGTGTGGCTGCCCCTTGTCGACTGCTACAAGACCAAATCTATGTACATCATGCCTTCCGCCAAGTATCAGGGGATACTGGAAACGTTCGTCAATGGCGACATAAAAGATTCGGATGACCTCTTCGATCGACATGAGGATGATCTCGAATTCCTGACTGTCAATTTTGGCGAAGTCCTGATCTTTGACCAGTCGCTCCCCCATGGGAATATCGTCAATCAGGAAAAAGACGTGAGATGGTCCATGAACTGTCGTTTCAAAGGGTTGTTCACTCCTTATGGAGACAAGAAACTTGGGGAATTCTTCGAGCCTATCACTATCAAGCCTGCATCGATGAAAGGGATGAAGTACAGGTTGCCGGATATACATGAACGATAATTTCAGGGGCTACATATCCAGTCGTCCTTTCATGGGCGAGAGGGTTCCTCAACATATCCAGAACCTTGTGATAAGGACATACTGCACACAGCGTAAACTCAACTATCTGTTGAGTGCGACTGAATATGCCATGGATGGCTGCCATATCATCCTGAACCAGATAATCAATGAGTTGCCGGAGCTCGCCGGTATAGCTGCATACAGTCTCTTTCAGTTACCTGAAGATGATGGGGAAAGGACCCGTATATTTTCCCGGGTCCTCGAAGCAGGTAAGGTCTTCCATTTTTGTGTGGAAGGGTTGAAGCTTGAAAACGAACAGGATATGGAACGTCTCGAAAATATCTGGTTAGTGAAGAAGACTTTACCCGGCTGTCCTGATCTGCAGGTGGATGACCCAGGCATCTCAAGATGAAGTCGCTCAGAAATTTCATCACACCGCTGCATCAGGCTTCTGACAGGGATTTCCTGGCCAGGATGATCGATGACAAAGTTCACTGCATGAAGATCGCCAAGCAGTATGGCAAGGAATACTGGGACGGTGACAGGCGGTACGGGTACGGGGGCTACACCTACAGGCCTGGGTACTGGAAACCTGTTGCAGAGAAGCTGATTTCGACCTATGGCCTGAAAGATGGGTCCAGAGTCCTGGATATGGGGTGTGGTAAAGCCTATCTGCTGCATGAGATGCTCCTGCTTGAACCGGGACTGGAGATCTGCGGTCTGGACATCTCGGACCATGGTATGGCGGATGCTACTGATCTCGTCAGACCATTCGTAAGTCAGCATGACGCAAGGGATCCGTTACCGTTCGGCGACCAGAATTTCGATCTGTGCATCTCCATCACGACACTTCACAACCTGGAAATCTTTAACCTCGAGACGGCTTTAAAAGAACTGGCAAGGGTCGGTAAGCAAGGGTATGTGGTAGTAGAGAGTTATCGCAATGAACAAGAACTGTTCAACCTGCAATGCTGGGCGCTGACCTGCGAATCATTTTTCAGTGTAGAGGAATGGAAGTGGTTATTCGAACACTTCGGGTATGCCGGTGATTATGAATTCATCTTCTTCGAATGAACATGGCTGATCCAAGAAAGATATTGATACTGGGACATAACGGTTTTATCGGCTCGCATCTGTCCAGCTACCTCGACCGTCATGCCTCGATGGAAGTCGTCGGTAGATCACTCCCATCAGTCGATCTGACCCGACAAGAGAATTGCCAGCAACTCTCGGCACACTTCGACAAGGATACAGTGCTGATCATATTGGCTGCGGTAAAGCGGCAATTCGGAGATTCGCTCTCTGTTTACATGCAGAATATGGAGATAACCAGGAATATCGCTGACCTCATCGAGGCGAACCCGGTCCAGCGAGTCATCTACTTCAGTTCAGCAGCGGTCTATGGAGAAGAAACTGAGAACCTTGATATCTCAGAGGAGACAGAAGTGAACCCGACGTCTTTCTATGGGATCGCAAAATACAGCTCGGAATGTGTGCTACGGAAGATCTGCCGGGAATCAGAGGTCAGCCTGGTCTGTCTGAGGCCGCCGCTCATCTACGGGCAGGGTGACCAGGGCCGCACCTATGGTCCTTCAGGGTTTTCCCAGTCTGCGATGGAGGCAGAGCAGATCACCTTGTGGGGAGACGGTAATGAACTTCGTGAATTCATCTACATAGAAGATGTCTGCAGAATTATCGAGCGGCTTGTCAGCCGTGATACGGTCCCTGCCGTGCTGAATGTCGCCAGTGGGAACAGGTATACATTCAGTGATGTGATAGATGTGCTCAGGAAGGAGTTTCCGGACCTGAAGACGGCGACCCGTGAAAGAAGCAAAGATAAAGTAGATAACGCATTCGATCCTACATTGCTGCGCTCTATATGTGGTGAAGATTTTTCCTTCACAGGGCTGGAGAAGGGGATCAAGGCAATCATCCATGACCGCTGATTCTTCTACTGGAATAGATTTTCCTGGCGAGTCGTCGATGCTCATCGACCTGGGAAGACAACCTGTCTCGAACAGGTTCCTTGCTGACGATGAGGTAGCCCCTGAGTTTCAGATGCGGCTGATGCTGGATCATGCGACAGGCATCATATATCTCGAACAGCCTTTTCCCCTCGATGAACTGAAACCGAGATATGACTGGCTTACATGTTTCGAACCGGAGGATCATCTAGACGATCTGGTGGAACAGATCATGCAGCTTCCTCGTCTGGGTGCCGATGCACTGGTCGGTGCATACAGTTTCAAGGATCAGTCAACCCTCGACCGTCTTGCTGTCAAAGGTCTGACCAATCACTATGTGATCGACCCGGCAGAAGACCTGGGGATCTCTGATCCCTGCGCCAATGTCGAAACCTACCAGTCTGTCTTTGATAGCAAGAAAGCTGGAGATATAAGAGCAGCAAGGGGTTCTGCCGACATATTCGTCGTGCGACATGTGGTCGAGCATGCTTATGACCTGATGCAGTTCGTAGAAGCTGTAGATGCCCTGGTGAGGCCTGGAGGTTATATCGTCTGGGAACTGCCTGATTGTGAGAGCGCGTTCATCCATGGTGATTGCACTACTGTCTGGGAAGAGCATATCTACTACTTCACTGCTTTTACCTTCAGGAACTTCCTGATGCAACTGGGTTACACGATCGACTATTTCCACTCTTATCCCTATGCCCTGGAAAATTCGATAACTGCTATCGTCCACAGGGATCCATCAACCGAAAAGGTCGTTCCTGATGCTGCCCAGTTGGAAGCTGCGCGGATGCAGGCCTCAGGCTTTGCCAGTCGATTGATCGGAAGAAAAGATGAAGTAAGGGCGCGACTCAAGGCGTTGAGCAGCAAGGGGAGGGTCGCAATTTTTGGTGCAGGCCACCTGACAGTTGCTTTCGTGTCAATCCTGGGTGTCGGGGAATACATAGATGTCGTCCTCGATGACAATGAGAACAAGATCGGAAAGCAACTGGCGGCGGGAAATATCCCGATCCATGGTTCAGAGGCACTATACGATGATGTCAGCGTCTGCCTTCTTGGATTGAACCCGCAGAACCAGCCTAAAGTCGTGTCCAAGCATTCCGGGTTCCTGGAAACTGGTGGTAGTTTTTACACTATCTTCCCCGAAACATTTTCTGATGACATAAAGCTGCTTTGAATCCGCAAAAATTCAGAGAGTTTAATGAAGAGGTCTTCTACCCCCGCTTGAGTCCACTTCAGCTTGGTCCAGATGACTTCTCTGATCTTAAAAAACAAGCCTCCGGCAATCCTAGAAGAAGAGCGCGGATATGCTGTCATCAGAGTCCCAAAGATGTGCTGCATGAGATGTTCATCGTGCATGCGAAGGACTGTTATGTCCGCCCACACAAGCATGTAGATAAAGCGGAATCTCTGCATGTGCTAGAAGGTGAAGCAGACGTCATATTCTTCGATGCTGAGGGCGTCATAACCGAGGCGTTTCCGATCAGTGCCAGCGATCCAGGGACAGACAACTTTTATCGACTGGAAACCGGTATCTACCATTCGCTCATCATAAGAAGTGAGTTTCTTGTCTTCCACGAGGTGACCAAAGGGCCTTTCCGCGCAGATCAGACTGTTTTCCCGGAGTGGGCCCCAAAAGAAGGCACGGATGCCCAGAAACGATTTACAGATGAAATGAATAACAGGCTTGGAGAGTACATATAAATATGTTTGTCGAAGGAGTTCGTCATGATTCAAGCTGCAGGGTGTGCCAGAGCAAAGCCATCAAGACCCTGTACAAACTACATGATACCCCTCTGGAAGATCAGTTCTTGAGGCATGAGGATATCGATCAGCCGCTTTATCCACTAGAGTTGGCCATGTGTGAAGCATGCCGTTATATCTTCCTTCCATACATAGTGGACCCCGATGAGAGCTACAGTGATTATCTGTATAACAGTAGTGTCACACACGGCCTTAACAGCCATTTCGATCAATATGCATCAGAGCTGGTGAAACAGAACGCGGTGCCGCCAGGGACGTTTGCTGTAGACCTTGGCAGCAACGATGGTTCGATGCTAGCGTCGTTGAGAAAAGCGGGACTTGAAGTGCTCGGTGTCGAACCGGCATCGGCTATCGCGAAACAGGCGAATGAGAATGGCCTGCCAACTATCAATGATTATTTCACAGAGGATGTCCTCAACAGTATCACGGCTGAACACGGCAAACCGGGAGTGATCACTGCCAACTATATGTATGCAAACATTGATGACCTGGTCGAGTTTACCCGTTGTGTTCACTCGCTGCTTGCAGAAGACGGCATCTTCGTAATCCAGACAGGCTATCATCCAGAACAGATGAAGATAGGTATGTTTGACTATATCTATCATGAGCATTTCTCCTATTTCACCTTGGATTTTCTAGACCGGTTTCTTGCTAAAAATGGTCTACAAATCATTGATGCCAGCATACATGCACCCAAGGGGGGATCAATACGGATTACTGCCCAGCATGCAGGTGGATCAAGAGTGGTTAGCAGCAACGTGGTGGAGATCATTCGATCGGAACAGGCCCAAGGCGCGACTGACCCACAATGGTATGAAAAATTCTACGTGCTGGTTCAGCAGGAAAAAAACAGGATTACCGGTCGCCTGGATGAATATAAATCCGCTGGCAAAACGATAGCCGGATTTGGCGCCTCTCACAGCACCACTACACTGACCTATGAATTCGGGCTGACAGATTACCTAGACTATATTGTCGACGATAATCCGGATAAACATGGGACATTTTCTCCTGGAGCGAAAATACCAGTTTATCCATCATCTCACATGCAGTGCTCTCCTCCGGATTGTATTGTTTTATTGGCATGGCAGCATGCTAAGACAATTTACGAGAAATACAGGCATCAAAACAGAAATATTGACTGGATAATCCCTTTTTCAGAATTCAAAGAATATTTATGAATATATTAGTTTTTGGTGGTACCAGGGGTATTGGCAGTGTAATTGTGAAAGCCCTTGAAGAAAGGGGAGATAAAGTTATTACTGCTTCCAGATCGAAAATAGATTCTACTAATCATATTGAAATAGATATTTCAGAAGTTGACAGAAACAAAATTAGCGGCCTTTCAGATATTGATCATGTTGTTTTTGCACATAGGTACAGGGGTGACTCCTGGGATGAAGAATTTCAGATTACTGTTAAAAGCGTTCATGAATGGGTAAATATATTGATTGAGAGAATCAATAGAGGAGGTTCAGTTGTTTTTTTGAGTTCTGTAGCCAGCACTTATATTCTGGATGAGCAGCCAGCAGAGTATCATGCATCCAGAGCATCCCTGGAAAGTTTGATGAAGTTTTGTGCAGTAAATTATGGACATTTGGGTATCAGATTTAATTGTGTGCAGCCGTCAACATTAATTAAACCTGAAAATAACCAATTTTTTAAACCCGGAAATGAAGTACGAAAACTAATAGAAGATATTACGCCACTGAAGCGAATGGGCACTGCAGAAGATATAGCAGGAATAATCAAGTTTTTAACGAGTGAAGATTCCATGTTTGTAACCGGAAATTCAATCATTGTTGATGGAGGACTTTTTCTGGTAGGCCAGGAAAGTATTGCCAGACATTTATCAGGATTAAAACATTAGTTATGGAAAGAATATCTTTCGTAGACTTTTACAAGAAGAATAATATTTCTCCTGTTTCACAGGATGTCTCAAATCTTGAAAAACATTTCCAAAGAAGATCGGCTCTTATTAGGTCTCTGGGATTGCCTGAATTTAGTATAAAAGGAACTTCTGTTATCGAGTTTGGACCCGGATCTGGACACAATGCATTATTTACAGCTTCTCTTGAACCTCGCCTTTACTATCTTGTTGATGGCAATACAGTAGGATTGGAAAGTGCTAAAAAGCTATTAAAACCACCCTCAAATATTGAAATACAGTTTATAGAGTCTTTATTTGAAGAGTATTTTTCAAGCAAAAAGTTCGAACTGGTGTGGGCTGAAAACTGTATTTCACATCAAGCCAATCCGAAAAAAATTCTTAAGCATATCTCCAGCTTTACAGATAAAAATGGCGTTCTGGTTTTTACAACACACAGCGGCGCATCCTATTTATCAGAAACTATTCGCAGGATAGGAGCATATATAAATACTAGGGATATACATGATTTAAATGCCCAACTTGAGAAACTTACTCCCTTTTTTGCAAGGCATTTATCCCATCTTAAAAATATGAGCAGACCGGTAAAGGATTGGATATTAGATTCATTATTGAATCCTCTTGAGTTTTCAAAAATTATGAATTTGGAAGATGCTATAGCCGTCCTAAATGATGATTTCGAATTTTTTCATTCTTCACCAAAATTTATAAGAGATCTACGGTGGTATAAAGATCAGATATTTGAGCATAGACAATATAATAAAATTGCATTGAACTGTTATTACAAGAATAACCTTTCATTTTTAGATTACAGATACGATTTTCCAGAAACAGATGAAGAATTTGGTATTGAACTGGAAAGAAAATGTCTTCATGCCTGGGATGAAATGTGTGCTATCCAGAAAAATAACTCTCTTGATCTTAACAATTTCATAACAAACGCAATGGAAATTGCTGAGTTGATTGGAGGGATTTCCCCAAAAACCACATTGGCAATAAACGAGTCTTTGGAATGGTTAGAGAATGGTGCTGTTCTAGATCGAAATTACAAAAATCTTGAACAGTGGTGGGGAAAAGGAACGCAATATTTAAGTTTTATAAGAAAATAATTTTAGCTATCTCTAAAATTAACAAAGCAATATTTCTGAGTTAATAACCTAATGAATCTGGGCATTAAAAACAAAATAGCACTTGTTACAGGGGGAAATAAGAATATAGGTAAGTTTATTTCCAATGCATTAGCTAATGAAGGAGCTGATTTAATAATAGCTGCAAGGTCGGCTTCTGAGTCAGCATCAGATTTTCAGAAAAATAAAGTTTATAAATTTATCGATATAGACTTAATGCTACCGGATGGTCCAAATAAATTAATAGAGTATCTTGAAGATAACGATTACTGGCCAGATATTGTGATTCATAATCTAGGAGGCTCTCTTAATGTAAGGGATTCTTTTTCTAATGTTGATGATTGGGCCAAGGTTTGGCAGTTTAATCTGGGAATAGGACATGAATTAAACTGTAAAATAATTCCAAAAATGATCGAAAAGAAATGGGGAAGAATTGTCCATCTTTCAACATTATCAACAGCAACCTATGAAGGAAACGCCGCATATTTGTCAGCCAAATGTGCATTGGAAGGATATGTTAAGAGAGTAAGTAAAGATATTTCGAAACATAATGTGATAATGAATATAGTGGCTCCAGGGTTGGTAGAGCTTGAAGAAAGATATTTAACGGAAAAGGCTAAGAAAGAGCCTGAATTTATAGAAAGTTATTTCGATCACCATCTGCCAATTAGGCGAATGTGCAAACCTTCAGAAGTTGGAAGACTGGTGGCATTTATGTGTTCAGAGCATAGTGCATTCATGCCTGGGGCTATTGTAAGAATAGATGGAGGCGGATATTAATAACAGCAAAGTAGAGTTTTTCTCACAAGGATTTGAAATTATAAAATCCGATAATTTGAAATTATTGGAAGAATTACGCTCAAATATATTCAAATGCATGTCAGACATATTTTCTATAAACCCTAATTTTTCTCCTGAGGAAGGCTTTAATTATTTTCATAAACATATAGAGTCAATCTCACCAACAGAAGTCAATTCATTGCGAATTGATCTGATAAAAAAGATTTCTAATGAAATTGATTTTTCTGAAATTATTTACCGTTCTTTTGAAAGCTCTATAAATGCGTTGTTAGGGCCTGATATTCTTGCTCAGAAAGTTTGTAATATTGTAATTCAGCCACCTTTGGATCCGAATCCCAGCGAGCTTCATCGTGATGCACCTTTGAATTCTCCATATGAAATTGTTGTTTGGGTCCCCTTTGTTGATTGTTATGCAACCAAGTCAATGTATATATTGGGAGCAAAGGAAACTGATGAGGCGCTGTCATTTCTAGAAAAAAATCAGGATGACTGGGATTCTTTTGAAACATTTTGTAAAGATAAATCAATTCAGCCTTCGGTTCCTTTTGGATACGCTCTGGTTTTCTTCACAGGGTTGTTTCATGGTTCATTTATTAACCAGGAAAAAGAAACTCGTGTTTCTGTAAATATTCGATATAAAAATTTATTTTCTCCTTCTGGGCTCAAAAACCAATTGCAATTTTTCAAACTTTTAAGATCATCACCGCTTGCAAAACTTGGCTCAAAATTGGAAATGAAAGAGCTAACAAAATGAGATCATTTTATTCCATGATTGATACAACTATGGGTACGCCGCAACCTGAGCAATTGTCATTGTGTCGCAAAAAGGCTCATGCAGAGGGTGGTGAAATTGTTTTTTATGGTGCGGAAGAAATCCAGTGCATTCATACTCAACCTTTTATTCTTTCAAAGTTGAAAAGAACACCAGGCATTTCTGACGTAATCTTTTTTGCTTTTGCTCAGTTTTGTTATGGTGAGAATTTGAATTTGAAAATTCTCATGGAGTTGGTCAAGGAAGGATACGGAGTTCATTTCGCCAGAGAAGATTTGAGCTTTTATTCAGCGGACAATATTGAACAAACATTTTTACTCCTTTCGGCATACCATCATTCTCACCGGTGCAGATTGTAAGCACACTTTACTCATGTTCATCATGTTATTTGACAGAGCTGACGTGTAAAAAAGTGAACCTTTCTATTCAAAGATTTGGTTGGTTTTTATCCAGGCAGGTATATTTTGTCAGAAAAGGTGGTGTGAAAGTATTTTTTTCCTTATTAAGCCGTTATTGCCTGTTTGTTCTTGGTCTTATTCCCGGACTAATATTATTCTTTTGCATGAGGTTACTTCGTCCGTTCCTGATTGTTAGGATTCATCAGCTAATCAGTACAAGGATAGGTCATTTAACCGCAAATACAGAATTGTATGTCTGTGAAGTTGAGTCTGGAATTAATAGACCAGAAAAGCCATTTATAGATATTGTCTATCATGGTGGGCATAGAATCTGTAATAAACAACTTGCCAGAATGTGGAAGAGAAAACTGAGGGTCTGGCCTAAATGGATTCTTGAACCAGCCTATGTCCTAAATGAACTCATTCCTGGCGGCGTTCCACACATTGCTCCGTCACCTTTCCAATTTGGTCGTGATGCATTGAATCTGTTTGAAAAATCCGATTGTCACATTGAGTTTACGGCGGCTGAGGAGGCACGGGGGCTCAAGGAGCTTACCAAACTGGGTATTGCGGAAAATGCAGAATTTATCTGCCTTAATGTCAGGGACAATCTTTACCTGAATGAGGTCATCCCCGTAGAAAGTAACTGGACTTACCATAACTATCGCGACAGCGATATCGATAACTATGCCCAGGCGGCTGAGAGACTTGCTGACATGGGCTACTTCGTCCTGAGGATGGGGGCCCTGGTAAACAAGCCCCTAAGATCAGATCACCCAAGGGTCATAGATTATGCCTGCAATGGGATGAGATCGGATTTCATGGATGTTTACCTCGGAGCAAAATGTCTATTCTGTCTCAGTACTGGATCAGGTTTCGATGGCATCCCATTGATCTTCAGAAGGCCTATCGCCTATATCAATATAGTGCCACTAGGCTACCTGGAAACCTACGTAAAGGATTCGCTTTTCCTGGGAAAACATCATATCTGTACGCGCACGAACAATACGCTCAGTGAAAGTGAGATCTTTGCCAGAGGAGTGGGTTTCAGTCTTTCCAGCCACGAATTCGAGCAACAGGATGTGGTTCTACAGGAGAACAGTCCCGAGGAGATCACTGACCTGGCGCTTGAGATGCTGGCACGAGTCAAAGGTACCTGGGTCGATAATGCAGATGATTCAGCAATCCAGCAGAAATTCTGGAATATCTATCCCCTCGATGCTGTCAATCCTTCGAATGGCAAGCCGATCCATGGTTCCAGAAATGGCATCTATGCAGCTTCTTTCCTCCGGATGCATCCTGAATGGGTAAATTGAGAATAGATTAATGAAAGTACTTGTAACCGGTGCAGATGGCTTCATAGGCTCTCACTTGACGGAGATGCTGGTCAAACGCGGCTATGAAGTAAGAGCCTTCGTCTATTACAACTCCTTTAATTCCTGGGGTTGGCTGGACACCTGTGATAAAACAACCAGGGAAAAAATGGATGTCTTCAGCGGCGATATCCGGGACCCCAATGGTGTAAGAGTAGCTATGCAGGGTTGTGATGTCGCACTGCATCTTGCAGCTCTGATCGCAATCCCCTATTCATACCATTCTCCAGATTCCTATGTCGACACGAACATCAAAGGGACATTGAACGTGCTGCAGGCAGCAAGAGACATTGGGCTAGAGAAGGTTGTCCATACGTCGACCAGTGAGGTCTACGGGACGGCGCAGTTCGTCCCCATCACTGAACAGCACCCACTACAGGGGCAGTCTCCTTACTCTGCTACCAAGATCGGTGCCGACCAGTTGGCGATGTCGTTCCACGATTCATTCGGCTTGCCAGTGACGATCATCCGCCCATTCAACACATACGGGCCCAGGCAGTCTGCAAGAGCAGTTATTCCGACTATCATCACGCAGTTATTGTCCGGAAACACAAGTATCAAGCTCGGGGCCCTGTCTCCAACGAGGGATTTCAATTACGTATCGGACACGGCATCTGGATTCATAGCGGCACTCGAGACGAAAGATATACAAGGTGAAGTGATAAACCTGGGTAGTAATTTTGAGATATCGATCAGTGAGACCGCATCAGTGATCGCTGAAGTGATGGGGGTAGAACTCTCTATAGAGTCAGATGTGGTCCGCCTTCGACCTGAGAATAGTGAGGTGGAAAGGCTCCTCGCAGACAACACCAGGGCGCGGGAAATGATGGGTTGGGAGCCTGAGTTCGGAGGGATAGAAGGCTTCAGGAAGGGCATCGCAAAAACTATCGAGTGGTTTTCACAGCCAGAAAATCTGGCAGCCTATAAAAGCGAGCATTACAACATCTAGGTATAGAAGGTGGCGGAATTCGAAATAGCAGGAAGAAAGATAGGGCCGGATCATCCACCTCTGGTCGTCGCAGAGATCGGGATCAATCATAACGGCAGTCTCGAGGTGGCCATGGCTATGGTCGATGCAGCTGAAAGAGCAGGGGTCGAAGTAGTCAAACATCAGACCCATGTGATCGAGGATGAGATGAGCAAGGCGGCCCAGAAAGTCATCCCTGGTAATTCGGACCAATCTATCTATGACATCATGGCTGACTGTGCACTAGACGAGGAAGAAGAAGTCGCGCTCAAGGAATATGTGGAAAGCAAAGGCATGATTTTTATCAGCACGCCCTTTTCCAGGGCAGCTGCAGAAAGGCTGGAAAGGATGGGGGTAAGTGCCTACAAGATAGGCTCTGGTGAATGTAACAATTATCCATTGATCAAACATATTGCCCGGTTCGGCAAGCCAGTCATCCTGAGCACGGGCATGAACACGATACCCAGCGTCAGAAAGGCTGTAGAGATATTCGAAGAATTTGATGTGCCTTACGCGCTGCTGCACACGACTAACCTGTACCCGACGCCTCCCCATCTTGTCAGGCTGGGAGCCATGACCGAGCTTGCTGACAATTTTCCCAACGCAGTGATAGGTCTGTCTGACCATACGACTGACAACCTGGCCTGTCTGGGGGCCACTGCTCTTGGGGCTTCGATCCTCGAAAGGCATTTCACTGACACCATGGACAGGCAGGGACCGGACATAGTGTGTTCCATGGATGAAAATGCGTGCAGAGAATTGATCATAGGTAGTCTAACTTTGCATTCAGAACTGGGAGGTGTGAAGGAACCGGCTACAGAAGAACAGGTCACCATGGATTTTGCCTTTGCAACAGTGGTGACGATCAAGGATATAGAAGAAGGTGAAATGTTCACGGATCAGAACCTTTGGGTAAAGAGACCGGGAACGGGAGAGATCAAGGCAGATCGCTACGAGAGTATCCTGGGTAGAAGAGCAACCAGGCCCCTGGCGTCAGATACGCATCTCTCTGATAGTGATATCGGATAGCCTCGTCTCCAGTAAAGATCTTTGGCCAGTTCCGAAAAAGTAATCATCACGGGAGCCAGTGGATTTATCGGGGCCACGATATCTGACTATCTTGAAGAAATGGGATTTGATATCACGCGGGTCAGCAGGAGATCCGGACCCGGGATACACGCGGTTGAGGATTATCGAGACACACCTGCAGGCAAGTACCTAATCCATCTCGCAGAATCGTCCGTCATCAATGAAGTGAATGAAAAAGATGCCGATGGCAAGGATGGGATGTTGCTCGATGATCTTGCTGGCAGGTTTGAAAAACTGATATATGCATCTTCTGCGGCGGTGTACGGGAATACGAACCCATATCCAAACAAGGCAGATGATCCTGCAGATCCTTCAGATGCCTATACAAGACAGAAGATCAGTCACGAGAAAATAGCGATGATGCACGGAGGTATAGTGCTCCGCCTCTCGAATATCTTTGGTCCGGGCATGTCAGAAACTAATGTTTTTTCAGATATCTTGAAACAGATAGATTCAACTGGCCCACTGTTGCTAAGAGACCTGTCACCAGTTAGGGATTTCCTCTCTATTTACGAATTGAGCGGCCTGTTCGCCAGGTTGCTGGATGAATTCAGATCATGTATCTGCAACGTGGGTTCAGGAAGTGGCATCAGTATAGGCGACCTGGCCAGGTTGATCCTCGATACTTGTGGCCAGGAGGGAAGGCCTGTCGAGGCGAAGAGTGCTTCTAGTAACCGTTCATGCAATACCCTGGACATCTCGGAGACGTACAACCTGTTTCGCTGGAAACCATCCTTGCCGCTTGAAGAACAGGTTCGACAATTCATCCATTCAGAGGCAATCATTAGGTAGGTGATGAGTAAAAAAAGAAAGATCGCGATCTTTACGGGTAACAGGGCTGAATACGGACTGCAATTTCCTATTCTGAAGGCAGTGGATGAGCATCCTAATATGGAATACATCCTACTTGTATCTGGTGCACACCTCGATGCGAATTTCGGAAAGACACTCGACGAGATCGAACGTGACGGCTTCAGGATCGATGCTGAGATCAAGATCGACATGAGTGAGGATACAAAGATATCTACTGCCCATGCCATCAGCACTGGGATCGAAGAAGTCGCAAAGGCTCTGGAGCAATTCTCCCCAGATGTGTTCGTCGTCTATGCCGACAGGTTCGAAGGTTTCGCTGCGGTGATCGCTTCCACGCAGATGAATATCCCAACTGCTCATATCGAGGGCGGTGATCTTACTGAGGGCGGCGCTCTTGATGATTCGGTCAGGCATGCGATGACCAAACTGTCTCACGTGCACTTCACCACCAACCAGCAGGCCAGTAACAGGATACTCGCGATGGGCGAGGAAGCGTGGCGGGTTCACACGGTAGGCTTTCCTGCTATCGACATGATCTCAGAAGAAAATTTTGCAAGTCCTGAAGAGATAGAAGAAGCTCTCGGGCTGGATCTGGAGAAACCGATAGTGTTGTTTACACAGCACTCTGTCACGACCGAATTTGAAGAGGCGAGATCCCAGGTGCTGCCGTCACTGGAAGCCATCAGATCACTGGCCGAGGAAGGCGTACAGGTGATCCTGACTTATCCCAACAATGATGCGGGAGGCAGGATGATCATCGATGAACTGGAGAAATTTTTAGCGCTGGATATTCCTGGTACACAGGTGCATCAGTCATTGGGCCGATATCTTTACCATGGGGTACTCGCACTGGCGCGCGATGACCGGGTGAAGATAGCCTGCCTCGGTAATTCATCATCGGGGATCAAGGAGACCCCGGTATTCGGCTGTCCTACAGTCAATATCGGGTCCAGACAACTGGGCAGGTTGCGTGGTGAGAATGTCATCGATGCAGAATACGATAAATCATCCATATTTGATGCGGTGACGAGGTGCCTGTCCGATGGAAATTTCCGTGAAAGGTGCAGCAATACAAATAATCCCTATTACCTTGGAGATGCGGGAAAGAAAATCGCAGCAGTATTACATTCATTGACCCTCGATCAGGCCTTGTTGCGAAAGGCTATGACAAACAGAGGGGAAGAAAAAGATGGATGGTACCGGTAACGTCAGCCAGCGGAACACTTCAGAAAAATGACCTTCAACTCGAGTGACGCCTGGAAAGATTCTCTACTATCAGAGGATTCTACCCTTGAAGATGCCATCAAGAACCTGGATAAAACACATATCCAGATAATCCTTGTAGTCTTAGTAGATGATGTTTTCGTCGGGACGATCACAGATGGCGATATAAGAAGAGGGCTCCTGCGAGGTCTCGACCTGCAAGATTCTGTAGAGTCTATCGTCAACAGGGAACCTTTGGTGGTACCTCCAGACATGGGTAGAGATACAGTCATACAGTTGTTCCAGTCGAACCGGATCCACCAGATACCAGTCGTCGATGCCGACAACAAGATCGTCGGTCTGCATATCAGGGATGATCTCTATACGCCAGAGAAGAAAGAGAACACCTTGATGATCATGGCTGGTGGCAAAGGAACGAGGTTGTTGCCCCATACGGAATCATGTCCCAAACCACTGTTGCCTGTATCTGGCAAGCCTATGCTCGAACACATTATCGAAAAAGCGAAGGGAGAAGGGTTTCGGAAATTTCTCATCTCGATAGGGCATCTGGGGGAGATGATCGAACAGCACTTCGGTGATGGCAGTGCCTGGCAAGTCAAGATCGAGTATGTCCGGGAAGAGTTGCCCCTTGGTACTGCAGGTGCGATCTCACTCATAGAGTCGATACCAGACATGCCACTGGTCATCACTAACGGAGATGTGCTGACTGATGTCAGATATTCCGAGATCCTGGAGTTTCATCAGCACCACAAGGCGTCGGCTACCATGGGAGTGAGGATGTATGAATGGAAGCATCCCTTCGGCATAGTCAGGACCAGGGGGGTGGACATACAGGAGATGGAAGAGAAGCCGCTGGTCAGAAATTACGTCAATGCAGGCGTCTATGTACTGAGTCCGAATGTGCTCCAGAACCTGGACAAAGGCAAGGCATGCGATATGCCTGATCTTTTCGCTGACCTTATTTCAGCCGGCCATAAGACTATCGCATTTCCGATGCATGAGAGCTGGCTCGATCTTGGCAGTGAAGAGGAATATATCGCTGCGAACACTCCTGATTCATGAATAAAGTCGAACGGGTTGTGATAGCAGGTTATGGGAGTATCGGCCGCCGACATGCCAGGGTCCTCGGTGAGTTTTTTCCTGGTATTGAGGTGGCCCTGTTCAGGAGCGGTAACAGCGCGTCTGATGAGCATGTCGACAATCTCCGATGTCTCCAACATTTTGATGAGGTGGTCGAATTTGATCCGCAAGCAGCACTCGTATCGAACCCAGCCAGTATGCACATCGCTACCGCAAGGGCATTTCTGGAAGCTGATGTGCCTGTCCTGATCGAGAAACCGATCGCAGATTCTACTGAAGGCTTGAGCAGTTTCCTGGAGTTTGCAGAGTCTAAGGGATTGACCGTACTGGTAGGTTATAACCTCAGGTTTCTACCTACGATGATCTATTTCAAGAAGATGCTTGAGGAAAAGATCTGTGGCGAGGTCTATTCCGTCCGTTCGGTGGTCGGTCAGCACCTGGCTGGCTGGAGACCAGGTACCGATTATCGACATGGGGTCTCGGCGAAGTCATCCATGGGCGGAGGTGTTCTGCTCGAACTCAGTCATGAACTGGATTACCTGCAATGGTTGTTCGGTAAGGTGGAAGCGGTCACTGCAACAGTCATCCAGGCGAGTGATCTGGAAGTCGATGTAGAAGATTGTGCGCACCTCTTACTGGAATTATCCGTACCGGGAAAAGACAGGCCTCTCTATGCAACGCTGGATATGGACTTTATCCGACATGATTTTACGAGGACCTGCACGGTCATAGGAGAGAAGGGCACACTCGAGTGGGACGGAGTCGCTGGAACTGTGCGATTCTTCGATGCTTCAGATGAACGATGGACTCAACTGTACGCATCGCCAGATGAACGCGATACCAGCTACAAGGCTGAGTGGACGCATTTTCTAGATTGCGTCGAAGACAGATCAAAGCCTGAGATCTCAGGTATCGATGGGGCAAAGATCATAGAACTGGTCGAGATGGCAAAGCGATCATCCGAAAGTGGAGCAAGGGTCGTAGTGGACCAGCTGAATGCTTCGCCTGAGGAGTGCTGAGATGCGATTTACGTGTCTGATCTGCGCCAGGGGAGGGTCCAAGGGACTGCCAGGGAAAAACTCGAAAGCCCTGGGTGGGATACCGCTCATATGCCGTACCGTTCAGCAGGCTGTTAAGATAGAAAGGATCGACAGGATCCTGGTATCGACAGATTCCGCTGAGATCGCTGAACTTGCATCGGAAGCAGGTGCTGAAGTGCCGTTTCTCAGGCCGGATTGGTTAGCGGCAGATGATACGCCAGAGTGGAAAGTCTGGCAGCACATGCTCGGTTATATATTGGAAGATTCCGGTAGCTTGCCCGATGGTCTGGCTGTACTTCCCGTCACATCACCATTGAGACGACTGGAAGATATCGAAGCCTGTCTCGATGAGTATGAGAAAGACGAGGCTGATGTGGTCATTACCGTCACGGATGCTCACAGGAGCCCTTATTTCAACATGGTCAAACTGAACGAGCGTGGTGATACTGAACTGGTCATCCCTCCTGATTCACCTGTATTCAGACGGCAGGACTCGCCAGTCGTCTATGACATGACCACAGTGGCATTCATTTCACGACCAGCGTTTGTACTTGAACATGACGGTATATGGGAAGGTGCTGTCCGCCAGGTTCATGTGCCGCTGGAACGTGCGATCGATATAGATACGGCCCATGATTTAAGGATGGCCGAGATTTTATTGGAACAGAGATAGGAAAACGTAGTGGGGTTTCTAGCAGAGTTACAATCATTGAAAGGCAGAACTGCACTGATCACCGGGGCTAATGGCCATATCGGGTCAGTGATCTGCAAGACACTTGCCGAGATGGGTGCTGATCTTGTCTTAACCGATATGCCAGGGAATGATTACACGAAGCTTCGTGATACCATTAGGGAGATAGATCCATCAGTCTCCGTCGTAACAATAGACTGTGATCTTGAGTCTGAGCAAGATAGAAAGGCGCTGATCCGATCCGTGAAAGGGGATTGGCAGTCACTCGAAATATTGGTCAATAATGCCGCCTTTGTAGGGACCCGAGATCTTGAAGGGTGGGTAACTGATTTCGAAGAACAGTCACTCGATACCTGGCGTAGAGCCATAGAAGTAAACCTCTCTGCGGTATTCCATTTTACCCGGGATCTTGCGCCGATGATGAGCTCTTCTGGAAAAGGGAGCATCATCAACATCGGGTCGATCTATGCGAAATACGCGCCCGATTTCTCCCTGTACGAAGGAACAGGTATGGGCAATGCTGCCGCCTATGCAGCCTCCAAAGCAGGGGTGTTGCAGTTTACCCGCTGGGTGGCGACACAACTTGCTCCATCCGTCCGTGCTAACTCGATATCACCTGGAGGAGTTTTCCGGCATCAACCTGATGCGTTTGTCAGGAGGTATACGGATCAGGTGCCTCTGGGTCGTATGGCAGTGGAAAACGATTTCTGTGGCGCCATAGCGTACCTGGCCTCAGATATGTCCGCTTATGTCACCGGGCAGGATATCGCCGTCGATGGTGGCTGGGGTATCCTCTGATATCTCCTGCAGTCGTAAAACTCCCCGTAGTCAGTACAAGTAAAAATAGACTATGAATGATGTAGAAAACACGCCGGGATCGACAGAAGAGAAAGTCATTTACTGGCCTGTAGAAGATGGCTTGCTCGAGTCGCCTGCTGTGTCGAACCGTGATCTTTTTGCCAGGAAGTACCAGGACGAGAGTCCCGATGAGATCCTTAAACGCTATGCATTCTTCGACACGCGTGAGATCGAGCAGTTTTACAGGCAGGTGTTCGCACTGTTGCCAGAGCTGGAGTTGTCGGGTGTCGGCGTGGAGTTGGGTGCAGGCACTGCAGGATTTTCATCAGTATCGGTCAAATGTTTCCAGGATATCCAGACCCTCTATGCTTTGGAAGTCGTGCCTGAGGTGGTCAGGTTGCTTCAGCCCCGGATCATCGGAAGTCTCTGTGGGGGGCTGGAAGCCAAGATAAAAAATGTTGTTGGTTCATTCGATCAGATCAATCTACCGGATGACTCTGTAGATTTCTGTATAGAGGTCGAATCGTTGCATCACAGTGATGATCTTAGGCGAACCGTAGAGGAAGCAGCCAGGGTGCTGAAACCTGGTGGAGTTCTGCTGTTGCTCGACCGTGCACACCATGACGGACTGACAGATGAGCAGCGACAGCTCATGCTGGATATCGAATACAGTGACGAATGGAAGATCGCCAACGGCTATGCGATGGATAGATTGAACAGGGCGGAAAATGGGGAACATGAGATCCGATTATGCGAGTGGCAGGATTGTCTTGCCGATGCCGGATTCTCGATAGATAAGCGTATCGAATTACGGACCTTTTCTTTCAAGAAGCTTTTGCGAGCAATGCTTCTCTGCCTGCCATTCAGTATCAGGAAACGGTTGAATCTCCTGCCCAGCAGGGTCCGGCCACAGAAAGGTGAACTGTCCTGGATGTTCAGGAAGCTTGTCGGCCTGGGCAAAAGTGACCCGGTCTATCACGAATCGATGCGTGATTACACGATAATGCTGACCCGGTATTCAGCCTGAAGCGGTCGTAGATTGGGTATCAAACAGACTGCACTTGAAGGTTTTTTTAAGCCTGTCATCGGAAGAAACACAAGGTTCAGGGATGTCCATAAAGGCGAGACCTGTTACATCTTCGGGAATGGAGCGTCGCTGAAAAGTATGGATATCTCGGTGTTCAGCAACCAGCTATCTATCGGGTTGAACTTCATAGGGCTGCATAATCATCTGGACCTACTGCAGATGCCTTACTATGTCATCCCTGCACCGAAATTCCTTTATCCGTTCTATCGAAACCCTTATACCCATAAGATACAGCTGAACCCGACGTCCAGGGCGTTTGCGAGATCGATCAAGCGTTTTCCTGACATAAATCTCTTCACCAGTATCAGTAACATATTCGGTTATAGGAGCAGTGGTCATAACTTCTACATGCATGATTTCGGTTGTAAATCGCCTGATATCAAGCACTATGATCTTGCAGGAAGGTTCAGTTTCATGAAAGGCGGGTTTTATGCAGGGCTCGGGCTTGCCCTGTATATGGGTTTCAGTAAAGCTGTGCTGGTTGGTTGTGATTATTTCTTTACCCCGAGACAGAACAGGCATTTCTACGCGAAGGGGAAACCGGCAAGATCTGAAGAGACTGAGAATATCTACGGAGGTCTGGTCGAGCAGATAAAAGACAGCATCGACCTGAAACTGATCACCGATGACAGTCGTTCAGATCATCTGCCTTATGAGACCTATGAAGAATTTTCTGGCAGGAAACTCTGTTACAGGGAAAACACCGAGTTGGTCTCTCGAGAGTACCTCGACTATTTTGACAAGGCCCATCAGATGGGGCTTTTCCAGAACGCGATCTATTAATGAGATGAAGACATGAGAGCATTGGTAACAGGAGCTGCAGGATTCATAGGTAGCCATCTAAGTGAATTACTATTATCGGAAGGGCACGAAGTCATAGGGATAGATTCTCTCTATACCGGGAGGGAGAAAAATCTGTCGTCATTCGTCGACAACCCTGATTTCACTTTCATGAAAGTAGATATCCTCGACAGACAGGGACTGGATCGTTGCTTTGATGGTGTCGATTGGGTATTCCATCTCGCGGGTCTTGCCGATATCGTCCCTTCGATCGAGCAGCCGGAGCTTTATTATCAGACAAACGTCACTGGTACCTTCAACGTCCTGGAAAGTGCTAGAAGGGCAGGTGTGAAACGCCTCGTGTATGCAGCATCTTCTTCCAGCTATGGTATCCCGGATGACTACCCAACTCCTGAAAGTGCTGAGATCAGGCCGGAATATCCCTACGCCTTGACGAAGTATATGGGTGAAGAGCTGGTGTTACATTGGAGTAATACCTACAAACTACCAGCACTCTCACTGCGCTTGTTCAACGTATACGGACCAAGATCAAGAACGACCGGTGCCTATGGGGCTGTTTTCGGAGTTTTTCTCGCCCAGAAGATCTACAATAAGCCTTTTACTGTGGTGGGTGACGGTACGCAGACCAGGGACTTTACTTTCGTCACTGATGTGGCGAGAGCTTTCCTGAGTGCCGCCGAATCAGACATCTCTTCCCGTGCCATGAATGTCGGCAGCAGTAACCATTACAGCATCAATCAGCTTGTCGATCTCCTTGATGGGGAGGTGACGTATATACCGAAACGGCCCGGAGAACCAGATTGTACATTTGCTGATATATCAACCATCACACGGGAACTGGACTGGAAACCACGGGTGACCCTGGAGCAGGGAGTTGCTGAGATGCTCTCACATATCGATGACTGGAAAGATGCGCCAGTATGGGATCCAAAGAGCATCACCGAAGCTACTCGGACCTGGTTCGAATATCTCGATTGAAGAATAGCCTAACTGATACCTACAGAAGAAAGCAGAATGAATAACATCGACAAATTTTATACGAGTGACCCGAAAGCATTTGCAGGTAAATACCTGGAGTACCTCAAATCCATCATAGACAAGGTCGATTTAGGTGAGATATCAGCCTTCATCGGACTGCTGGCAGAGGCCCGTGAGACAAGGAGATCGATCTTCTTCATCGGTAATGGTGGGAGTGCTGCCACAGCGAGTCACTTCGCTAACGATCTTGCGATCGGGACGAACGATTATGTAAAACCGATCAAGGCTATCGCGCTCACCGATAATATTCCCATCATCACAGCGATAGGCAATGATTATGGCTACGACGATATCTTCGAAAGACAGTTAAGAGTTCTGGGAAACAAGGGGGATATCGTTGTCGCTATTTCTGCATCAGGGAATTCGCCAAACCTCGTCAAAGCTTTCGAATATGCGAAGAGTAGTGACATAAGGACTGTTTCAATCACGGCATTCACCGGTGGAGTGCTCAGGAAGATGGCCGATCTAAGTGTCTTCATTCCGACAGATCTGAAGGAATATGGACCTGCTGAAGATCTCCATATGATCCTTGATCATTTAATTAACGCATATTTTATCCGATTCGTAAAAAGTTAATACAGAAGCTGTATCACTCAAGAAAGCCGTGTCATAAGCAGTAATATTTGGTGCAGATAATTAAATTTGTTCAACAAACGCTCAGAGTTAATCAGGCATGATCCCGTACGGTAAACATCACATAGATGAGGAAGACATAGAAGCAGTTGTCAACGTTTTGCGCAGTGGGCGAATTACCCAGGGCCCCGTTGTGGAAGAATTTGAAAATTCTATTGCAGACTACACAGGAGCAAAATATGCAGTTGCTGTTTCTACGGGAACCTCTGCTCTGCATCTGGCGACCAAAGTGGCAGGTATTTCCGAAGGAGATGCCCTGGTGACCAGCCCCATTACTTTTGTGGCCAGTGCAAATGCAGCGCACTACAATGGCGGTCAGGCCCTGTTTTCTGATATCGATTCCAGTACGGTAAACCTGTCTGTAGAGAAGTTGCCTGATGTCCTGAGCAGCAACAAAAACGTAAAGGCACTTGTCCCTGTCCATTTTGCTGGACTGCCCTGTGATATAGAGAGGATTCGTAGTATTACAGGTGAAGACATCAGGATTATCGAAGATGCGGCCCATGCCCTTGGGGCAAATCATAATGACAATACAAAAGTAGGTGCCTGCCAATATTCAGATATGACCATATTTTCATTCCACCCGGTAAAAGCCATCGCTTCAGGAGAGGGTGGGCTCATTACTACTAATGACGAGGGGATGTATCAGCGTTTACTGCGATTGAGAAGCCATGGCATTAACAAGCTCGATGACCCATTTTTATATACGGAGCAATCCAAAACCAATGGACAGCAAAACCAATGGTATTACGAAATGCAGGAGCTTGGTTTTAATTATCGTATCACTGATATTCAGTGTGCATTGGCTCTTTCGCAATTAAAAAAAATCGACCGCTTCATCAGTCGCAGGCGCCAGTTGGCCAGGCAGTACGATGAAGCATTTAGAGGCCTGGAGTTTTGTCGTCCTGCGCAAAAAGAAGGCAGGGATATCAGCGCACATCATCTGTATGTATTGCGGATCGATTTTCCGGCACTCGGAATAACGCGACCACAATTTATCGACAAACTGGGAGAGAAAGATATCGGTATTCAGGTCCACTATATCCCCGTTCCAGCTCAACCTTTCTATAAACAATCTGGACATGATGAGACTCACTATCCAAATGCCATGGCTTATTATAATGAGTGCGTGAGCATCCCGCTTTTTTATGACCTTACTGATGCTGAGCAAGAGCACGTTATAGAGACTATCAAGAATTTAGTTAGATGAATCTGGCTTTAGGTACTGTCCAGTTTGGGCTTCCTTACGGAATTGCCAATTCAACAGGAAAGGTTGGGATGAAAGAAGCCGCGACCATGCTTGAAACAGCTCTGGAAAGTAATATTCATCTTTTGGATACAGCCATTGGTTATGGAGACAGTGAAAGTTGTCTTGGGGAAATTGGTATTGCAGGTTTCAGGGTTGTAACAAAACTGCCGGAAGTGCCGGTTAAGAATTCAAATGTTGCAGGGTGGGTTCAAAACCAGGTGGAAGATTCATTATCCAGGTTACGAATAGATTCCCTGTACGGATTGTTATTGCATAAACCGATGCAATTGCTGGACATGAACGGATCAAAAATATATGAGACCCTTGATTCGCTGAAAAATCAGGGATTGATACAAAAACTTGGTGTATCTGTCTATTCGCCGGATGAAGTTAAGAAACTAAACTCGGATTACTCCTTTGATATTGTCCAGTCTCCATTTAATATTATTGATCGCCGTTTTCAAACTTCAGGGTGTTTCTCGGCGCTTTCCCAGAGTAATGTGGAAGTTCATGTCAGGTCTGCTTTTTTACAGGGCTTGCTTTTGATGCCTGGTTCGGAATTGCCAGCATATTTTGACATCTGGAAACGGAGATTTTCAGTGTGGCATAACTGGTTGGATACTACTTCGTTATCTGCACTTACAGCCTGCATTGCCTTTATTAAATCCCATCTGGATATCGGTTATCTCGTCGTAGGCGCTGATAGTAATTTGCAGTTGAAGGAAATCATTACGGCCTTTGTTGACGAAATTACCGAGAACTTTCCCGATATTTCCAGTGACGATGAGGCTTTTGTGAATCCCGTCAATTGGCAGTGATGCATGGAATGCAGCTGATTTTTTTTTAACCTGAGGATCTAGATTAATGAACGGACAGGGCCAGATGCTTTGGAATCGTGCCAAGAAAATAATTCCAGGCGGCAACATGTTACTGTCGAAGAGGGCAGAAATGTTTTTGCCAGATCAATGGCCAGCTTACTTCAGTAAAGCAAAAGGCTGTGAAGTCTGGGACCTTGATGACAATCGGTATATCGATATGTGCATCATGGGCATAGGCACCAACACGCTGGGATATGGCAGACAGGAAGTGGATGACGCCGTTTTAGAAACGCTATCAAAAGGTAATATGTCAACACTCAATTGCCCTGAGGAAGTTTTACTGGCAGAAAAACTCGTGGAGCTTCATCCCTGGGCAGACATGGTACGTTTTGCACGGGCAGGTGGTGAGGCGAATGCAATTGCCGTGAGAATCGCAAGAGCTGCTTCCGGAAAGGATAAGATTGCCATATGTGGCTATCATGGGTGGCATGACTGGTATCTGGCTGCAAACCTTTCTGATAATAAGATTCTGGATGGTCATTTATTGCCCGGCCTGGAGCCCAGGGGGGTTCCTTCAAATCTCAGAAATACTATTTTCCCCTTTGCCTATAACAATTTTGAAGAATTGCTTGATATCGTGAATTCCCAGGATATCGGCGTCATAAAGATGGAAGTGTCCAGGAACCAGGGGCCCGAAGATAATTTTCTTGAAAAAATTCGTGCATTGGCTACAGAGAGAAATATCGTGCTTGTTTTTGATGAGTGCACTTCAGGATTCAGGCAGAGTTATGGCGGATTGCATTTAAACTATGGAGTCACTCCTGATCTGGCTATATTCGGAAAAGCATTGGGTAATGGTTATGCCATTACTGCCATCGTTGGCATTGCCAGTGTTATGGAAGTCGCACAAACTTCTTTTATCAGCAGTACATTCTGGACTGAAAGAATCGGTCCTACTGCAGCACTCAAAACCCTGGAAGTGATGCGTGAACTGAAATCCTGGGAAGTAATCACCGCTACTGGCAACAAAGTCGTGAAAGGCTGGCAACGATTAGCACAAAAACACGATTTACCCTTGATAACTGCCGGCCTGCCGGCCATCAGCAGCTTCAGTTTTGAAAGCTCTGACAACCTGAAATACAAGACTTTAATTACTCAGGAAATGTTGAAGAAAGGATATCTTGCATCAAACTTGTTTTTTTCCAGTACATCACATACCGAATCCATCCTGGAAGAATATTACGACGCATTGGATCCTGTATTTGGCGTCATAGCCGATTGTGAAAATGGTCTTGACGTGGACTCTATCCTCGAAGGCCCGGTATGTCATTCCGGGTTCAAACGACTTAACTGATTTCCTCTGCAATGATGCGAGTAGGTTTCAGGCTGGATGTCAATTCGGAAATAGGTTATGGCCATTTACAAAGATGCATAATCCTTGCAGAGAGTTTCCAAAAAAGGGGTATTTCTTCAGAATTTTATGTCAGGGCAGATGACGGGGCGAAAAGCTTCATAAAAAACCAGCCTATTTCATGCAGCTATATTGATGCGTTTTCTACAGCGGCAGAAGTAGTTGAATTTCTTAAACAAAACATCCCTGCAGGCTCAATCATCATCTCCGATCTCGCGTACCCAGAATTCATTCGAAATGCCACCGAAGCACGTCTTTTTTTTGACATGATAACCAGTATGTACAGTCATATCTTAATTGATGCGTTGGGAGAACAGTCTTTCAGGGAGAATCTGGATGATATTTCCTGCCATTATTTGATTTCACCTTATTGTGACAGTAAGTCTGATTCACAATCAGGGGGAGAAGGTAAAATTCTGGCAGGGACAAGTTATTTCATTATAGACAGTGGCTTTTTTGAACAAAAAGAGCGACAAATAAATAACGTGGCCACTAAAGTACTGGTTTCCTTCGGGGGTTCCGACCCAAGGGAATTGTCCGCTAATGTCCTGGAATCTCTGGCATTGGTATCGACATTTGAGTTTGAAATTAAAGTTGTCGTAGGGCCTGGTTTTTCCCCGGAATATGAAAGTCGATTGGTCGTCATGAGTCAGTTGATCGGACACAAAGTCGAATTGATCAGAAACGTCAGTACATTAGCACCATTGATGTATTGGTGTGACCTGGCGATATGCAGTTCAGGACTTACCAAATACGAATTGGCTGCTACGGGCACACCTTCCATTCTGATTTCCATTGATGAAGAACATGACAGAGTCAACAAATCATTTGCCAATGAGCATACATGCATTGATTTCGGGGTATTTGTCAAAGGAGACGAATACAGGTTGGCTGGAGAGGTGGAATCGCTGGCAGGGGACCATAAAACGCGCAACATGCTTTCATGCAAAGGACTAAATGTCATTGATGGTAAAGGCGCTTCACGTATTGTTGATTATCTGCTTAAAGAAATTCATTGATTAAGGGCTATAAAGAATAATCATGACTAGAACAGTACTGTTGGGAGATAGGGAAATCGGGGATAGTGCGCCTCCATTCCTGGTTGCTGAACTTTCCGGAAACCATAACCAGTCACTGGAACGTGCGATTAGCATTATTAATTCAGCGGCTAAAACGGGAGCGGATGCCTTAAAAATTCAAACTTATACTCCTGACACTTTGACCATTGACTGTGACAAAGAGGATTTTCAGCTGAATGATCCTGAAAGTTTATGGCATGGCACAAGCATGTATTCTTTATATCAGGAAGCTCATACTCCCTGGGAATGGCATGAAAAAATATTTGAGGAATGCCGCAGTAAAAATATCTTATGCTTTAGTACGCCCTTTGACATTACGGCTGTTGATTTTCTGGAAAGCCTGAATTGTCCTTGTTATAAAATAGGATCAACAGAAAATACTGATGTTCAGTTGCTGAAAAAAGTAGCAGAAACAGGCAAAACCGTCATCGTTTCAACAGGGATGGCAACAGTAGAGGAGCTCGGTGAAATGGTGACCACTCTGGAAACGAATGGCGCTGGTGGCATCATCCTGCTGAAGTGTACTGCCGCCTATCCTGCCAAACCGGATGAAGCCAACCTGCTAACCATTGAGCATATGAAAGATCTTTTTGGTTATCCAGTGGGTCTATCTGATCACTCTCTTGGTACCGGTGTTGCTGTAGCTTCAGCTGCTCTGGGAGCGAATATGATTGAAAAGCACTTCACGTTGTCGAGAGAAGATGGTGGGGTGGATTCAGCTTTCTCAATGGAGCCAGAGGAATTTTCCAGCCTGGTGCAAGATGTGGCTATTGCTTACAAGGCCAGGGGTAAAATTAATTACGGCAGCGTAAAAAGTGAAAACAGTAAATTGGCAAGAAGATCCCTTTATATTGTCAAGGATATAAAAAAGGGTGAAGTGTTGACAATGGATAACCTTAAGTCCATACGTCCGGGTTACGGCCTTGCTGTCAAGCACTATGACCAGTTACTGGGCATGTCAGTATGCAAAGATGTTGAACGGGGCACAAGGATGAGCTGGGATTTAGTAAAAAAATGAAAAATCTTATCATTTTCGGTTCGGCTGAAATTGCTGAATTAGCACATTATTATTTCGATAATGACTCAGGTTATAACGTACTGGGTTTTACAGTAGATGATGAATATTTATCTGAAGATACTTTGCAGCGCTTGCCTGTAATACCGTGGAGTGAGGTCGTCGATAAATTTAAACCCTCTGACACATCGATGCACGTGGCTCTTTCTTACAAGCATTTGAACCGTTTACGGGAAGAAAAATATCTGCAGGCTAAGGGCGCAGGGTACAAGCTGGCAAACTATGTAAGTTCAAAATCAGCCACATGGCCTGATCTAACAACAGGTGATAACTGTTTCATTCTTGAAAATCAAACAGTCCAACCCACAGTTAAAATTGGCAGCAATGTGATGCTCTGGTCAGGTAATCATATCGGGCATGGCACTGTAATAAAGGACCATGTATATGTGGCATCACAAGTGGTGATTTCAGGCCATTGTGACATTGGCGAAAGAAGTTTTCTTGGAGTGAATGCAACGATTAAAGATTTTACACATATAGGTGCGGATTGTTTTATAGCGATGGATGCATGTGTCACACGCGATTTGGAAGATGGTTCTGTTGTACTTTCTGCTCCGTCAGAAATCTATCCTGTGGAAGATAGAAGGGCAAAAGTGATAAAGAAGAAATATTTTGGGTGAGGGGTATATACATTGATAGGCAAAGCAGCATGAATAATACCTGGGAAAAAGTCGGCCTTGTCATAAAGCCCGTTCAATCTTATCCCTGGATGAGGACTCACTGTATGAATCCGACTCCATTTGAAATAGGCGATGGGCTGTTTAAAGTTTTCTTTTCGGGCAGGGACGATAACAACAGGTCCCATATTGCCTTTGCTATCATCGATTTAAATGCCGATGGAAAAATACTGGAATATTCCTCGGAACCAGTATTGTCCCCTGGCAGATTGGGATGCTTCGATGATAACGGTGTCACTCCATCGTGTTTGCTTAAAATCAATGAGGTTTATCACTTTTACTATATAGGCTGGAACCCAGGTTCCACTGTCAGAATGCATTTATTCGGGGGGCTGGCAATTAGTGAAAATGGCGAACAATTTGAACGTTGGTCGGAGGCGCCGATAATTGAGAGATGCAAGACTGATCCTTTCCTGAATACGGCTCCCTGGGTTGTTCAGGCAGATAGTGAATATCGTATGTATTACGTTTCTGGTTGTGAATGGGTGCATAAAGACCTGCCTAGATACAACATAAAAATGGCTACTTCTAAAGATGGGAAAATATGGGACAGGCAAGGGCATGTTTGCATAGATTTCAAGAATAATCAGGAAAACGCACTCGCAAGACCATATGTCGTTCAAGAGGACGAAAAATGGAAGATGTGGTTCGGGTATAAGGGTGAAACCTACCGAATCGGTTATGCAGAATCAGATGATGGCCTTGCTTGGACAAGAATGGATACTGAAGCTGGAATTGAAGTAAGCCAGGACGGTTTTGATTGCGACATGGTCGAATATGCAGCCGTCGTCAGACATGGGGATCGTCGTTTTATGTTCTATAACGGCAATAATTATGGTTATGAAGGCATCGGGCTTGCTATCGAAAAATGAAGTCAGTTGCAATCATGCAGCCAACCTATCTACCCTGGGTAGGCTACTTTAATTTGTTGAACTCAGTAGATGAGTTTATTTTTCTGGATTCAGTTCAATTTTCGAAAAGGTCTTGGCAACAGCGCAACAAAATCAAAGCAGTTGATGGATTTCGTTGGTTAACGGTTCCTGTTATCACCAAAGGTAAGAGGGAGCAGAGTATCTGTGAAGTCGAAATTGACGGCAGTAGAAAGTTTCCATCTGACCATATTTCTTCACTGATGCATAGTTATGGAAAGTCTCCATTCTATGACACGTATGCAAATGAGTTATTTAAAATTCTTGGTTCAGATTTTAAATTTCTTGCTGATTTAAATATTGCTTTGATATGTCACTTTTGCAAAATTCTGGGAATTCGCACCAATATAGTCAGATCTAGTGAGATGGACTGCCAGGGTAATAAATCAGAATTATTAGCCCACTTATGCAAACAGCTAAATGCATCAATCTATATATCGCCTCCAGGCTCTAAAGAGTACATGGATCAATCCACTGTTTTTAAAGAGAATAATATCGAAGTCATGTACCACGAGTATCTGCATCCTACTTACAATCAGATAAATGGTGAATTTGAGCCATTTATGTCAATTGTAGACTTGTTATTTAATTGTGGGGATTTGAGTCTTCAAATTATTTCTTCAGGAGCAATAAAGCAGTAGCTGTAATGAGTGAAAGAATAGCTATTATTCCGGCAAGAGGTGGGTCTAAAAGAATTCCTGACAAAAATATAAAGGAATTATGTGGTCGGCCGATTATTGGCTATATTTTAGAAGCGGCCAGAAAATCTGATCTGTTCGATATCATTCATGTGTCTACTGATAGTGAGCGTATAGCAAATATCGTGGATGAATTAGGGTTTCCCGTTCATTTCATGAGGCCAGCTACTCTGGCAGATGATAATACCCCTATTATGCCCGTATTAAAGTATGTGGTTGATAAATTCATTTCGGAAGACAGAAAAGTTGAAATGGTAGCAATGCTGATGCCATGCGCACCTTTGGTGGAAGCAGAAGATTTGAGGGCTGCATACGACATGTATTCAAACCAATCCCAATCTCAACCTGTTCTGGGGATAGCTCCTTTTCCTGCTCCTATTGAATGGGCTTTTTCTCTCAACGATAACAAGTCATTAGTGCCAGTCCAGCCTGGAAAATTCAGCATACGGTCACAGGATCTGGCCACTTCTTATTATGACGCAGGCGTTTTTTGTTACTTTCCCTCAGAAGTGATTCTGGAATCGGAAGGAGCGGGGAGTGACGATTCCTTTTTGGGTTTTCCATTAGAAAGATATAAAGCAGTAGACATTGATGAGCCTGAAGACTGGAAATTTGTAGAACTTCTTCAACAGGGGAAGTTAGCATCGAAAAAAATATATGACTGAAATTATTGAATATAAGGAATCCTTGAAAGAGCAATGGGCAGAATTTTGTTATGCCAGTGACAGTGCATGGTTCTGGCATACACGGGAATGGTTCGAGTATTCGAGACACTATCTTGGCGATGCTTTTCTTGGAGATTACAGTTTTCTCATTAGTGAATCAGAGAAAATAGTTGCTGTTGTGCCTTGCATGTTAATCAAGGGAAAAAACGGCAATGTGTTGTGATTATCGGACCAACCGATTCCGTGGTCTGCATTTGTTTGTGATATTCCAGAAAAGATACTGAATAGTGTAGAGATTGCCATTTTTGACCATGTTCTGAAAATTGCAGTGGCTAATAATGTTGTAGAAATTAAATGGATGAACGTTGTTCCTGCAGCAGCATTGCTTGAAATTGATAATCAAATGATCAATTTCCCTGTTAAATTCGGGTATTCAGGTCGGAATTATCTTACTCAAGGAATTTTTCTTAAGCATGATGAATCATAAATGTGGTCCTCAGTTAGAAAAAGGTATAAATCAATGATCAACTCTGCTGCAAAAGAGTTGGAGTTTCACTACTGGATCAATGGCATCAGTAATAATGAGTTTAATGAGTACCAGAAAATGCACGCCTTGGCAGCAGGGAGAAAAACCAGAGCGAGTAAAACATTTGATTTAATGAAGGAATGGATTGAAAGTGGGTACGGCCTACTTGTAGGTGGGCGAGTTGGAGAAAAATGGGCAGGATTTATCTTGTTCATCATATATAAAAACTCAGCATATTATGCTTCCGCGTTACCATTTGGGAATACAAGAGAAGATATCGTTGTTGTTGGAAGTGAATGGAGTGAAACGCAATAGCATCCACCCTCCATATTTAATATAAAAAATATGTATCATTTAGTTACCACATCTGATGAAGCAACCTGGCACAAAGATAAAAAGTTGCTGTTTCTTGGAACCTGGTGCCAGCATTACAATAGAAGAGATTGCTGGTTAGAACTTAGCTATCAGATAGCACCTCCTTTTGGCCAAGAGCTGTCTGTTGAAAACTCCAGTTATTCCTATTTAAGAGAATTAAACAACACATTATTAATTGAAATAGGCGTTGCACTTAACTCCTATCACAATGTACAGCATAGTTTCCGTTATTGGCATATTATTCTAGGGCATTGGCTTAAGCGGTTTTCATCTGTCTGTTATAACAGATATAAATTGATTGAAAATGTCTTAGAAGAATATGAAATAACTTCAACCTCTGTATATAGATACCAGAGTTATCCGCTTGTCACACCAGATTCGCTTTCTTTTATTTCTGCTTTTAATAATGACAAGTGGAATAACATACTGCTCTATAAAATAATAAAGTTTTTTGAAGTTGAAATTGAAATAGACTGGGTAGAAGAAGAGGTAAAAGATGATGAATTCACTACGTCAATTTCATTTCCAAGCCCTAACCAAAATCTTCTCAACACCTTACTCAAAAGCCTTTTCAGATCTGTCTTGCAAAAAGTATATTCAGATAAAGAGCCATTCATAATTAATTCTTATCTTCCAAGACGCTTTGAATTAGCGTTACAAGCCGTATTGGGAATATTTCCAAAGATATGGGTTACACCAGATGTAAAGACTGGGCCTTTTAAAAAAAACAGAACAGATTTTTCAATTCCCGGTGAGAAATATGATGGCTTTGAGAAATTTGTCAGATTAATGATTTCAGAACTTTTGCCGACCTGCTTTCTTGAAAACTACAAATCACTTATGACCCAGGCCATTAATTTACCCTGGCCTAAAAAACCAAAGTTTATTTTTACGTCAAATAATTTCGATACTGATGAGCTTTTTAAACTTTGGGCTGCGGATAAAGTTGAGAAGGATGTGCCTTATTTAACGGGGCAGCACGGTAATTATCAGGCTGTAAAAAGATCAATAGAATGGCCTGAAGTTATATGTGCTGATGCTTTTTTTACTTGGGGGTGGAAGCGTAATGAAAAATGTATTCCCGCTTTTAATTTTAAATCCGTTGGTGGCGGGAGAAAATATTTATTTGATAAAAATGGTGGATTACTTCTGATCCAGATCACAGCACCTTATTGGGAAGGGCCAGTAGACTATTATTTTAAATACGACAGATACCAGAATTACCAATATGAATTTTATGAGGAATTGGAGCATGAGATTCAAAAATCCACTCTAGTAAGATTGCATAGCCAAGCAAGAAATTTACAGTGGTATGAGGACCAGCGATGGACTGATCGCTTCCCAGGTATAAAACTGGAGTATGGAGATGCCAAAATTAAACATTTAATTTCAAAAAGCAGGTTGGTTGTTCATTCCTATGATTCAACGGGATTGTTAGAAACTTTAACACTTAATATTCCAACTTTGTGTTTTTGGCCTTCTGAGTTTGATCATTTGCTGGATGAATTCATACCGGATTATGAAATTTTAAAAAAGGGGAAAATATTTTTTCCGAATCCGAAAGAAATCAGCCAGCATATTAATGAGATATGGTCTGATATCGATTCATGGTGGCTTAACAAACAAACACAGGATGCCAGGAAAGCATTTTGTAAAAAATTTTCAAGGAATACAAACAAGCCTCTAATTGAACTAAGAAGGTTATTGCTGGATACCAGCACAGGAATTGTTAAAAAGCGGACATTAGGTGAAAACTAATTATATTTTTCATGAAATATTAAGAAGATAACGATGAACACATCTACGAATTTTAAAGCTTTGGATTTAGGCTGTGGGAAAAGTAAGCGTGAAGGCACTATAGGTGTCGATCATACTGATCGGCATGATGCCGATGTCATACATGATCTGAACGTCTTCCCTTATCCTTTCGAAGAAAACTCAGTAGACCAGATATACATGGACAACGTCCTGGAACATCTCGTCGACCCGATGGCAGTGATGGGGGAGTTACACAGGATACTGAAGAAAGATGGCAAGGTGAAAGTCATAGTGCCTTACTTCAGATCGACCTGGGCTTTCATCGACCCTACTCATAAACATTTCTTCACTGTAAATTCATTTGCTTATTATGACCCTGACCATATCATCTGCCAGCAGTATGATTATGTCGATACTAGGTTCAAGATCGAGATGATCAGATTCAATGAGACATATGATAATGGCTGGCTCAGGACGCTCATCGTAAAGCTGGCGAATAAGTGGGCGCATCGTTACGAATACTATCTGAGTCATTTATTTCCCCTGGATGAGATCAGTTTTTATCTCAGGAAAGTGTAAGGGCAATCTTCTGCAGCCGTCGGCATGTCTGTCCCTTTGATCTCGATCTGTATCCCTACCTATAACAGGTCGGTGCATTTAAAGAACTGTCTTGCCTCGATAGTAGAGGCTGTAAAGGATACGAAATTTCCCTATGAGATATGCATCTCGAACAATGCTTCTGAAGACGATACTGCAAACGTCATCGATCATTTCAGAGAGCAGTTAAATCTCGTATACAAGGAAAATTCCAAAAACATCGGTGTGGCAAGGAACATACTCAATGTCGTTTCGATGGCTGGAGGTGAATTCACCTGGTTGGTAGGAGATGATGATCTTCTACTACCGGATTCACTACAGCGGTTGGGAAGATTAATACGCTCAAATCCTCAGGTCGATTTCATCTACGGCAACTCCTACCAGTTGGACTCCAGTAATCTGAGAGATAGATCCGTGGATGCCGTCATCGCAGCTATCGATGAAAATACACCTCGGTTTTCGAGTTGGGATCAGGAGGGACCTCTGCCATTCCTGTCATTGATCGATCCAGATGTGTCTTTCGACTACCTCGGTGGAATGTTCCTGTCGGTCTTCAGACGTGAGAACTGGGTAGAGAACGTCAGTACGTTGGATCAGCAAGTGCTTGAGGATGAAAGATTGTTCTCGCATTTCGAGAATACGTTTCCACATGTGGCAGTGTTTGCTGCAGGATTCAGTGGTAGCCAGGCATATTTTAATGCTACACCACTCAACATCTGCCTTTCTGGTGTCAGGGAATGGTCAGTCATGTCACCGTTGATAAACAGCTTCAGGTTGATAGAGGCATTGGGATGGTACTCGAGATACGGTTTGCCACGTTCACGATATCTACGATACAAGAATTACTCTCTAAGAGGCTTTCTTCCTGATCTCGCCCGCATGCTGGTCTCGGGAAAAAGAGCAGGGCTCCATTATATTTCGCCGAAGCTACTACTGAGCTATTTGTTGTATCCGAACACCTACCTGTCGATAGTTTACTACCTGGTGGAAAAAATCAGATCATCTTTATCTTCTAACCGATAACAGGAATCGTATGTCAAATTCAGTAGTTGAAATCAATGGCTGTGAAGTATGCGGAAACACAGAACTCGAAGAGGTTCTGGATCTCGGGCTTCATCCACTCTGTGATGATCTGGTCGAAGTTACTTCTGACAGGATCTGTGTGGAATACCCGATAAAGATCGGACTGTGCAATGACTGTAAGACAGCCCACCAGTTATACCAGGTCCCTAAAGCTGAGCTATTCCCAGAAAGTTACCATTACAGGGCCAGGTTCACCGCTGATGTCTTGAACGGAATGCGTTCCCTGGTAGAGTCGTGTGAAAGTAAAGTTGGCACTCTTGAAGGGAAAACAGTGCTAGATGTCGGATGTAACGATGGCAGCCTCCTCAATTTCTTTCGTGAAAAGGGAGCTGAGACGATTGGTATCGAGCCTACGCTCGCCTGCAGGGATGCAGAGGCAGGTGGACATGTTGTCTTTCATGACTATTTCGCTATAGATTCTGCTGAGAAGATTAAGAGCCGATCCCCGAAGATCGATGTGATCACTTTCACGAACGTCTTCGCGCATATAGAGGATCTTGAGGAGTTACTTTCAGCGTTAAAACTCCTGGTCTCTGATGAAACCGTAATAATCATCGAGAACCATTATCTCTCGCCAGTTCTCGAGAAGAATCAGTTCGATACTTTCTACCATGAACACCCGAGAACCTATAGTCTTTCTTCATTCATCAAGATCGCAGATAACCTTGGCATGGTATTGATGGATGTTGAATTTCCAGAGCGGTACGGTGGGAACATACGCGTCACGATAGGTTCACAGAGCTCAGCAAGAGCACTTGATCTGGGCAAGGTCTCGCAGATACGTGACGGAGAAACCACCCTGGGAGGAAAGTTCTCTGTCATGAGGGAAAACATAGCTGCCTGGAAAAAGAACAAGAAAAGTGAGATATCACAATTGGTAGCGAAGTACGGTAAGTTGAAAGGTAAAGCATTCCCTGGTCGAGCCGCGATCCTGATCAGACTACTGGACCTCGACGACAGTCATATCTCTGCAGTCTATGAAAAACCAGGTTCACTTAAGATAGGGCATTATATCCCGGGTACACGTATCCCTATCCTGTCAGACGATGAGTTATTTTCCTCTGATGACCTGGATTCACCGTTGATCAATTTCGCATGGCATATCTCTCATGAGATCAGAAGTTATCTTCAGAATGCAGGTTACAGAGGCGACATCATCGATATCCTGCATCCGGATGACTACAGCTGAACACAGAGCACTCCTGGATAATCATAACGCTGTGATTCCAGATCAGGTCATCATCTTCGGAAGTGGTCGCTGGGCGAAAGTCTATGCGAGGACATTGATCGCCATGTTGCCGTCCACGGTTAAAGTGGTCTTCTATAGTCAAGGAAACGCAGCCGGGATCACAGGTTGGCTAGATTCGCAGACTGGCTCCGAGAACTGTGTGGCTACGTCCTCGCTGGAAGAGCTAGTCCCTTTCGGCACCACGGTAGTGATAGTGGCCAACAAGATGAGATCCCATATACCAACAGTCCAATGGGCAATGGACCACCATCTGCCGGTACTCGTGGAGAAGCCATTTTGCGATGATGCGACATTAGCTGGCATCCTGTTATCACAGAAGGATGTACAGAAGCATATCTACCCATCACATATATTTCTTTTTGCCAGCTATTTAGAAAAGTTCAAACTGCTCCTTGATGATGCCTCATTCACCCCGGATATGATCAGAGTAGAGTGGCGTGATAACAATAACCTGGAAAGGCATGGGGATGTCCAGACATATGATCCAGACGTCCCTGTGTATGTCGATGTCCTGCCTCATATAGTACCTATTCTGACTTTTCTTACCGGTGAAACTTTATTCGACTTCAACTCCATCGAGATCCAGAGAGGAGGAGCTGCTGTCGATATACAGTTCCAGTTAGGCGCTGCCTGTCGCTGTAATATTTCGATCGAACGGAATGCACAATCCCGAACGAGGCTGTTCGAACTTCATTCTGGGCAGGCCATCTATGCTCTGGATTTCTCTACAGAGCCTGGGATCATCATCATGGATGGTTCCAGTCACACAGCGGATCCCGAGTGGGCAGAAGTCAAAAAGCCACTTCAAGCGATGTTGGAACAATTTCTCTGCTGTGTCGGTGGTGAACCCAGGGATCATAGACTGGACATGCAGACAGTTCTTAATGGCCTGCAGCTCATCGAAAAGATCAGGCCGATGTATGCTGAACAGGTAAGTGAATGGATCAAGAGCCGTGCAGGGAATGAGATGGACGAATCAATGGAGTACGCTCTGGCTGAAATGTCGAGTAGTTGAACAATAGTAATCATGATGAGTGAGCGAGTTAATCGATGTTAGATCTGCAGGCTGGTTTCTTTAAAAACAAGAATATTCTGATTACCGGGCACACGGGTTTCAAAGGTGCCTGGCTGGCTAAAACTCTGCATCTGGCTGGTGCGGATGTCACGGGGTTCGCCCTGGAGCCTGCTACTTCTCCCAGCTTATTTTCTCTGCTTGGGTTGCAGGAAAATATCCGGCACGTGGCAGGAGATATCCGGGAGCCAGGAAGTATCCGCACTGTCATCGACCAGGTTCAACCCGAGATCGTCATCCATATGGCCGCACAAGCCATAGTCAAGACTGCCTATGAAGATCCGGCATCAACCTATGCCACCAACGTGATGGGGAGTGTTAACCTGCTTGATGCTGTCAGGGAGAATGCAACGATCAGGTCGCTCGTGTTTATCACTTCGGATAAATGCTATGAAAACGTTGAGTGGCCTTGGGGTTACCGTGAAGAGGATAGATTGGGCGGGCGCGATCCCTACAGCGCATCCAAAGCCTGTGCTGAGCTGGTTTTCAGTTCATATTTCCGATCATACCTGAAAGATCGAAGCGACCTTGATGCCGCAACAGCGAGAGCTGGTAATGTCATCGGTGGTGGTGACTGGGCAGAAGGCAGGATAATTCCTGATTGTATCCGCGCGATAGAAAAGCAAGAACCGATCATCTTGCGTAATCCGCTGGCGACTAGACCATGGCAGCATGTCCTTGAGCCGCTATCAGGTTATCTGCTACTGGCTCAAAAGCTTTACGAAGAACCAGGCATGTGGTCAGGGTCCTGGAATTTCGGACCTGATACGCGAACGGTCATCAACGTAGAGGGTGTGGCCAAGTCTATAGTCTCTCACCTGGGAAGAGGAGAGATAAAGATCGATGCGGATACTGGTCAGTTCCATGAAGCGACACTATTACAGCTGAATTGTGACAAGGCGCACCAGCTATTGAGATGGCATCCGAGATGGGATGCCGCAGAGACGCTCGAACAGACTGCACTTTGGTACCGTGATTACCTGGACGACAAAGATATAATTAACATAACCGAACAACAGATAGTTCAATATTTTGGTGAATGAGATGATAGAAGGAGTCAAATTAACACCTCTGAAACAGATCTTCGATGAGCGGGGTAAAGTCATGCACATGTTTCGTGAGGACAGTCCCCATTTCGAAAGGTTTGGAGAGATCTATTTCTCCTGTACCCACCCAGGAGTCGTCAAAGCATGGCATCTTCATAAGGAGATGACCCTGAATTATGCGGTCGTATACGGCGAGATAAAATTTGTGCTCTTCGATGACCGCGAAAACAGCAGTACGAGGGGGGAAGTACAGGAGTTCATCATCTCACCCGAGAATTATATGCTGGTCACAGTCCCTCCACTTATATGGAATGGTTTCAAATGTATCGGTACGAAAAGTGCCATCGTCGCTAACTGCGCTACCCTGGCACATAGCGATGAAGAGATCGTCAGAAAGCCGGCTTTCGATGACGAGATCCCATATACCTGGGATATAAAACACAGATAAATTTCGAGCAGGAAACTGATATGAAAGTAATTCTACTTGCAGGCGGATTCGGTACACGCCTATCTGAATACACAGACGTCATCCCCAAGCCGATGGTGCCGGTCGGCGGCAAGCCGATCCTCTGGCACATCATGCAAACCTATTCAAAGTTCGGGCATAACGATTTCCTGGTTGCTCTCGGCTATAAAGCTGAAGTGATCAAGGAATATTTCCTCAATTACCACACGCTGAATTCTGATTTCACGGTTGATCTTTCCAACGGTGAGATCACTCCCCATCAGGTAAATCCTGTGGATTGGCGGATCACACTTGTCAACACCGGTGCTGATACGCTGACAGGGGGGCGTGTAAAACGACTGAGGGAGTTCATAGGTGATGAGCCCTTCATGTTGACTTATGGTGACGGTGTGGCAGATATAGATATCGACAAGCTGCTCGCTTTCCACCAGTCCCATGGGAAACTCGTCACGATGTCAGCCGTAAGACCGGCGGCACGTTTCGGGGAATTGGAGTTCGATGGTGACCGTATTTCCCAGTTCGTCGAAAAACCACAGTTACATGATGGTTGGATCAATGGCGGCTTCTTCGCCATGGAGCCAGAATTTCTAGATCTCATCGATGGTGATGAGACAATGCTTGAACGTGAACCATTAACACGCGCGACCGAAGCAGGGGAGTTGATGGCATACAGGCATGATGGCTTCTGGCATTGCATGGATACGAAGAGGGATCATGATCTGCTGGAATCTCTGTGGGAGAAAGGAGCTCCCTGGGCATGATAGACCCATGATCTGCCTGGTTGCAGGGGCCTACGGCTTCCTGGGTAGCCGGATCGCGAGCAGTCTGGTTGAACAGGGGCATCAACTGATTCTTGGCAGCAGTCGATCACGGGAGCAACCTGAATGGCTCCGGTCAGCCAGGGTCAGAGTATTGGATTATGAAGATCCAGCTAGCCTGCAATCAAGCCTCGAAGAGGTAGACGTAGTCATCCATTGCGCAGGGATGAATGCGATGGATTGTTCTGCAGATCCAGCCCGGGCCCTGCTCGTAAATGGCGTCAATACCGCAAAGCTAGTCAGGTCTGCACGAGATATGCAGGTCAAGAAATTCATCTATCTATCGACAGCCCATGTTTATCGCTCGCCTTTAGAAGGCGTTATCGACGATAAGACACCCACTGAGAATCTACACCCTTATGCGACTTCACATCTCGCTGGGGAAAACGCACTGTTGTCCGAGATACATACTTCAACTCTCGATGGCTGTGTCCTGAGATTGACGAACTGTTTTGGTAAGCCGATGTCATCTGAGGCAAATTGCTGGATGCTCCTGGTCAATGACCTGTGCCGTCAAGCTGTGACAGCTCGTACTCTGGAAATGAAGAGCAATGGTTCACAGCTCAGAGATTTCATCGGCTTGACCAGAGTCTGCAATGATATAAGGATGCTGATCGATTCGAAGAACCTGTCATCCTGTGGCGCTGAAGGAGTGGTGAATATAGCAACCGGCAGGTCGTTCACATTATTGGATATGGCTGAGTTGATCCGGGAAAGGTGTCAGATACTTTTTCACTACAAGCCTGACCTGGTCATAAACGATGCTGATGAGACGAACTATGGAAGCCACTTGGAGATCCGACCGTCGAGATGCATTACGACGTTTGCCAACGAAGACGATCAGGGGGCAGAGATCGACAAACTGCTCCTTTTCTGTCGCGAGTATTTTGCTGCTTGATATTGGATAGCTTATGACATCCCTGATATCCTAGCAGCTAAAATACATGATCCTGCCTCTCCTACCTGAAATCTACTAGATTTGTCTCCCGTAATTTCGATCATCCTGCCAACTTATAATTGCGCGCTCTATCTTGGTCAGGCCATCGATTCGGTAATAGCCCAGACATTTTCGGACTGGGAACTTCTGATCGTTGATAACCATTCCGATGATGGTACGGAAAAGATCATAGCTGCGTATGATGATGAACGGATCAGTAACTTCAGCATCCATAATAACGGTATCATCGCGGCATCCAGAAACCTGGCGTTAAATCACGCAAGAGGTGAATGGGTCGCTTTCCTTGATGCTGATGATTACTGGGATAAGGACAAGCTGAGGGCCTGCCTTGAAAAAGGAGAACAGGGTTTTGACCTGGTCTATCATCCCATGAGTATGCTCTATAACAGCAGAAGTGGATTCAGGCGCAAGTCTACAAAGAGCAGGCAACTGAAACATCCAGTCTTCAGGGATCTCATGACGAGAGGTAACCCTATCGTAAATTCTTCTGTGCTGGTCCGAACAGCAAAGCTGGCCGAGATAAATTTCCTGGACGAAGATCCCGCTATCAGAACTTCTGAGGATTATGATGCCTGGCTAAAACTGTCGCTTAATTCTGAGAGGTTTGGCTATATCCTAACGAACTACGGTGTATACAGGGTGCATGAGACCAGTGCATCCAATGCACTGGATAAAACCGTCCCACATGAAACTGTCATCACGCGTCATATCGGCCTTCTGGATGAAAAAGACCAGTTGAAAAGCAGGGCCATGCTTCACTATATCCGCGGGCGTAAATATTTTGCCGAGAAGCATTACGACAAAGCACGACAACAGCTTTCTAAGGCTGTGAAGGATCTGGATAAAGCACTATTTGCAGCTGGCATACTGTTTCTTTTTTTAGCCAGGCTCAGGACGATCCTGTGAATATCCTGATCAATGCCATGTCCGCGAGACTTGGGGGAGGTCAGACATATGTCAACAAACTGGTTGAACATATACCTGACGGATTTGAAGGTACCGTCTACATAATTTCTCCGGATAATCTGAAGTTCGATCATCTTGATGAAAATGTCGAGAGGCTGGTGGTATCACGGCACGTCATCAACAATGTCTTGTTAAGGACTTTCTGGGAAAAATTGATACTCCCTGTGATATTGAGGAAGTTGGAGATCGATATCCTTTTCTGTCCAGGGGGCTTGCTCAACACAAGATGCCCTTCAACCTGCAAGCAGGTCGTGACGTTCCAGAACATGCTGCCGTTTGATAAGAGCCAATTATCCAAATATGGCATCAGTTATGCGTGGCTCAGGAACAGGCTGCTCAGGTATAAGTTATTAAGAAGTATGCAGAAAGCTGACCTGGTAATCTTCATCTCTCGTTTTGCCAGAGATTTTATCAACCGACTCAGTGATGCACCGATCAGTAACTCGGAGATCATCCCCCATGGTCTCGATAAACGTTTTACAAGAAGAGAAGAAATAGATTTACAAGATGTGAATAGAGAGAGCGGTGACGATTATTTGCTGTATGTTTCATCGTTAGATGTCTACAAATCCCAGTGCGAGGTGGTCGAGGCTTACAAGTTACTGAAAGACAGTGGTAGATATGAATGCCTGCCGAAACTCATACTAGCCGGACACCAGTTTCCCCACTATACAAAGGTGCTTAAATCCCTTATCCAGTCTCTGGACCTTGGCGAGGAAGTAGAATTGATGGGATTCATCGAATATGACAAGCTGCCTGCCCTGTACCAGCAGGCGAAGATCAACCTGTTCATGTCCCAGACTGAGAACTGCCCATTCATATTACTCGAGGCCATGGCTTCGGGAACGCCTTTAGTGGTTTCGGACTCTCCGCCGATGCCAGAGTTCGGTGGGGACAGTGTTTTATATTGCGATCCTGTGCAACCTGCTGAAATTGCGGATAAAATCGCCCAGTACCTGGATGACCCAGAACTCTGTCGAGTATATTCGCTCAAGGCTATGGAGCAATCGCGTCGTTTTGATTGGGAGATCTCAGCAAGGCAAACCTGGGACTCAATATTTCATCTTCAATATCAATAATTTAGTTCTTTTACGATAAGGTAACTTTCATGTCTGATTTCAGTAACAAGACTATCCTGATCACTGGTGGTACAGGATCTTTTGGTAATGCAGTCCTGTCCCGACTGCTTGATTCCGGTTTAAAGGAGATCAGAATATTCAGCCGGGATGAAAAAAAGCAGGATGATCTGAGGAAGAAGTTAAACAATAAGATCCTCAAATTCTATATAGGTGATGTCAGGGATAAAGATAGTCTTCTCTCAACGACGACCGGTGTGGACTATATCTTTCATGCAGCTGCTCTCAAGCAGGTGCCATCCTGTGAGTTCTTTCCCACAGAGGCCGTAAAGACCAATATCCTTGGTACTGAAAATCTCATCGACTGTGCGATCCAGAACGACGTGAATAAAGTGGTGTGCCTGAGCACGGATAAAGCTGTCTATCCGATCAACGCCATGGGCATTTCCAAGGCTATGATGGAGAAGATCCTGATCGCCAAGACCAGGAATCTGGATAGTAGCCAGACCACCGGGTGTTGCACACGGTATGGCAACGTGATGGCTTCCAGAAACTCTGTCATCCCTCTATTCGTCAACCAGATATTCAAAGGACAGCCGATCACTATCACAGACCCTAACATGACAAGATTTATGATGTCCCTCGAAGACTCGGTGGACCTTGTTCTTTTTGCCCTTTCTAATGGTGGCAATGGTGAGATCTTCGTACAGAAAGCGCCTGCAGTGACCATAGAAACACTCGTCAATGCTATCCTGAAGATCTTCGACAAGACCAATCATCCGGTAGACATCATCGGTACGCGTCATGGGGAAAAGCTATACGAGACGTTGTTGAGCCGTGAAGAGATGGCTATCGCCAAAGAGATGGATAATTATTATTGCGTAAAACCCGATACCAGGGATCTGAACTACTCGACCTATGTAGAGGAGGGCGTCGGTACGATCTCTGATCAGAATGATTACACGTCTCATAATACTCTCAGGCTTGGTGTTGATGAGATGGTGGAGCTGTTACTCAAGTTGCCATTTATCCAGAATGCGTTGAACGGGCGATTTGTACAACCTGAAGAGTAACTCATGAAAGTCGTTATTACAGGTGCACATGGTTTTATCGGCAAGAACCTGGTCTCGCGACTTCAGTCCGAGTCGGGACTGGAACTGGTCGAGATAACCAGACAGGACTCACTTGATGAATTCCATACTGAGATAATCGAGGCCGACTGGATCGTGCACCTTGCTGGAGTGAACCGGCCTGAGAGCGATGACGAATTTCAATCAATCAATGTAGGATACACGAGCAGACTGTGTGACATCGCATCGAATGCGGATGCAGCGATACCGATCATCTTTGCATCCTCTACACAGGCAGAGAACCAGACACAATATGGAAAGAGTAAACTTTCCGCTGAAAATATCCTTAAAGCACATGCTTCAGACACCGGTTGTAACACCCTGATCTACAGGCTTCCTGGTATTTTTGGGAAATGGTGTAGGCCGAATTACAACTCAGTAGTCGCTACTTTCTGTCACAACATCTCCCATGGGCTGCCTATCCGGGTGGACGATGAAACAACCAGTTTGTCGCTGAATTATATCGATGATGTGGTAGAGGATATGCTGAGTCGTATTCTTGGTGAGAAAGAGATTCATGAGCAGGTGGCATTCCTTACAGTCGAACCTCTGCATGAGATCAGCCTCAGATCATTAGTGAGTACACTCGAAGGCTTCAGGGATAACCGAAACAACCTTCAGGTCGATCAGGTGGGTAGTGGTCTGAAGCGTGCACTGTATGCGACCTACATCAGTTACCTGGATGTAGAAGACTTCTCCTATGAGATCGCCTTCCACAGTGATGACAGAGGCCGTTTCGTGGAATTCGTCAAGACCCGGGATTCTGGACAGGTATCATATTTCACTGCTGGCCCGGGTGTCTCCAGGGGGCAGCATTATCATCATACGAAGACCGAGAAGTTCCTGGTGGTCCAGGGAGAGGCCTGTTTCAGATTCAGGCAGCTGCATACTGAACGGTTTTATGAACAGAAGATATCCTCGGATGATTCAAGGATAATTGAATCGATCCCGGGTTGGGCACATGATGTGACCAATACCGGCGAATCTGAACTGATCATCCTTGTCTGGGCCAGTGAGGTATTCGACAGGAACAGGCCCGATACGATCCCAGAAGAGGTCTAATTCGATATGAGCAAGTTAAAGGTAGTCACATTTTTCGGTACCAGGCCCGAGATCATCCGGCTTTCTAGGGTGCTCTTCCGACTAGATGAGCATTGTGAACATGTCACTGTTCACACCGGGCAGAACTATGACTTTGAATTGAATCAGATATTCTTCGATGATCTCGGTATCAGGAAGCCAGACCATTTCCTAGATGCGGCGGGTGGTTCAGCGCTCGAGACCATCGGCAACTGCATCATAAAGGCGGAGAAGGTGCTGGATGCTGAATCTCCTGATGCTGTTCTGATTCTGGGTGACACCAACAGTGCGCTTGTAGCGCTCGCCGCCAAACGGATGAAGATCCCTGTATTCCACATGGAAGCAGGAAATAGGTGCTTCGACCAGCGTGTGCCGGAGGAGATCAACAGAAAGATAGTCGACCACATCGCTGATATAAACTTGACGTACAGTATGATCGCCCGCGACTATCTCATCAAGGAAGGGATTCCGGCTGACCAGGTAATCAAGACAGGTAGTCCCATGCGGGAAGTGCTGTCGTACTACGCGGGGAAGATCGAGGCGTCTGACATACTCACTAGGTTGTCACTGAAGGATAAAAGGTATTTCCTCGTGAGCTGTCATAGGGAAGAGAATATCGACTCAAAGGAGAATTTCGAAGATTTTGCCACTGTGCTCAACAACCTGGTCAGGAAATATGACCTGCCAGTGATTGTCTCGACTCACCCACGGACACAGAAGCGTATAGAGTCCGGCGACTTCAGCTTCTCAGACAAGATCCAGTTCCTGAAACCGATGGGTTTCTCAGACTACGTGCATATGCAGGTCCATGCCAGAGCCGTCCTTTCGGATAGCGGCACGATCACTGAAGAATCTTCCATCCTCAACTTCCCCGCACTGAATATTCGGGAAGCACATGAACGACCCGAAGGGATGGAAGAGGCTGCAGTAATGCTGACTGGCATGCACTGGGCCAGGATCCAGCAAGCTCTGGACATTCTCGAGAGTCAGTCGCGTGGTGCCACCCGTGATCTCTATTTGGTTAGTGACTACGAGGCTACAAACGTCTCAGAGAAGGTCGTCAGGATCATCCATAGCTATACTGGCTACGTGTACAGAAAGGTCTGGTCGAAGACCAGCTCACCCATCAGTTGAACATCTTGCTCGCCCGCTAACCCTCATATGGCAACGATTCTCCTCACCGGAGGAGCCGGATATATAGGTAGTCATATCGCCGTCTGTGCGATAGAGGCTGGTCATGAGGTGGTGATCCTCGATAACTTCTGCAACAGTCAGACAGATATCGCTGATAGGCTATTGCAGATTACAGGTAAGACGTCTGTCGTCGTAGAGGGCGATGTCAGGGATACGGGACTTGTGAAAGATATCATCTCTGAGCACGGAGTGGTTCATGTCATCCACTTGGCAGGACTGAAGAGTGTCGAAGAGTCTATTGATGAAAGGGAACGCTATTTTGACAATAACGTCGCAGGCACGGACAGCTTGATGGAAGCTATGGCTCAGGTCGGTATATTCCATATCGTTTTCAGCAGTAGCGCAACGGTGTATGGTGAACCTGAATATCTTCCCCTGGATGAGACTCACCGGCTGGAAGGGGTCAATCCCTATGCAGATACCAAGATCGCAGCAGAGCAGATTCTTGAAAAGCGTTGTCTTGAAGATGTGCGATGGAAAGCCGTCAGCCTGAGGTATTTCAATCCGGTCGGTGCTCATGAGTCAGGTCTGCTGGGCGATAATACGAGGGCGAAACGGGCGAACCTGATGCCAATGATCGCCAGGGTCGTGATGGGTCAGCGAAGCCGCTTGGAGATCTACGGCGATGATTACGATACCCCTGATGGTACCTGTCTGAGGGACTATATCCATATCATGGACCTGGCGGAAGGACACCTAAGTGCCTTGCGCTTCATCAATCAGAGTTCAGGCTTCAACGTCTTTAATCTGGGCACCGGTTCAGGGGTCAGTGTCCTCGAACTGGTAAACGCCTTCCAAAAGGTCACAGGCGAAGATGTCCCATACCTCATATCACCAAGGCGCGATGGTGACGTTCCCATATGCTATGCAGATTGTAATAAGGCTGCTGACTTCCTGGGCTGGAAGGCGACCCGGCCTCTTGAAGACATGTGTGAAAGCACATGGCAATGGTGCCAAGCCAACTCCAGAGATAAACAGCAGGTGGAGTCAGGCCGATGAATCTGGTGCTTGTCGCAGATGCCTTCCCTCCGATGAAGACGTCGGGCGCAGTGCAGATGCGTGACTTGGTATCTGAACTAGCGAGCAAAGGGCATCAGTTGACTGTACTTCTGCCTGATTCGACGATAGAAGGTAATTGGGAACGAGAAGAATACTCTTATAATGTCACGCTCCTCAGGTTAAGGGCATTGCCCACTAAAGACATACATTATTTATGGCGTGCGATTGGAGAGCAACTGCTCTCCTTTTTCATGTATCAGAATCTGAAGCGTTCACCATTTAGGGACGCCACTTGGGATGCTCTGATTTGGTATTCCCCAACCATATTCTTTGGGTCCCTTGTTCACAGGATCAAAAAAAAGTCAGCTTGTCCTGCCTACCTCATACTTAGGGATATTTTTCCCGAATGGGCGGTTGATACGGGGCTCCTAAGTAGAGGTTTTATCTATAAATATTTCAAAAAAGTAGAGCGATACCAGTACGAGCAGGCTGATTTTATTGGTGTGCAGACATCATCGAATATCCGGTATTTTGCTGAAGAGCAAAAAGGACTAAATGGCGAGATTGAAGTGCTGAATAACTGGCTATCCAATCCACATCCCAGGCTATGTAGCATTCAGCTCTCTGACTCCAGTCTGGCCGGGCGGCGAATATTTATCTATACAGGTAATATCGGTATAGCCCAGGGTATGGATATCCTCATAGACCTCGCTGATGTGATGAAAACAGATAAATCTGTAGGTTTCGTATTCGTCGGTAGGGGCACTGCTGTCGCCCATATAAAAGAGAGAGCGGCAGGAATGGGCCTCTCGAACATACTCTTCTTCGACGAAATCGATCCAAACGAGATCCCATCCTTGTTACAGCAGTGCCATGCAGGGCTTATTGCCCTCGATCCTAGGCACAGGAATGACAATATCCCTGGGAAATTTCTTGCCTACATGCAATCCGGGCTGCCGGTTTTGGGAAATATAAATGCAGGTAATGACTTGGTCGCTCTTGTGGAGGAACACAGGGTTGGGAAGGTGATCTCAACTAACTCTCTTTACGACCTCCAGGCTGCCGCCAGTGATCTGCTGGTGCAACTGGAATCTGATGATGGAATGAGGGCGCGTTGCCTGGATCTCGCAAATTTACAGTTTTCGGCAAGGAGTGCAGCTAGGCAGGTCGTCGATGCTCTCAAAAGGGTATGACCATACTACGTCTTTTATTCCTTCAATGTCGTTTTTCGATGCGCATCAACATTACGTATAGCATGAATATCACTAAGAAAAGGTAGACCGAATACTTTTCTATCGCGGGCATTGAATAAAGGATCATACCTACTGTTCCGAGAGCTATACTTGCCGCGTAAAGCAAAAACACTACTTTAGCTCTCGACAGTCCACGCAGTTCCAGCAGGTGATGGAGATGGTCCGTCCCTGGAGCGAAGGGTGATTTCCCTATCAGTGGTCTGGCGATAAACAGGAAGACAGTATCCATGAGCGGTATGGCAATGAACCAAAGCGCTATGGTGGCTGGCATAATCTGTTTCGTCTGTGAACTTTCGATAAGGAGCCAAGCCAGAACCAACCCGAGCATGGTGCTGCCGGAATCCCCGAGATAGATGAGCGCCGGCTTCTTCATAGGCGCCCTAAAATTCAGAGACAGAAAGGCGAGTAGGCATGCTGAGGTTGTCATGGCTAATGCAAGCAATGCTGGATTGGATCCATCTAACATTGCAGTCAGAGCCAGGAAAAGCAGACTGATCATGACCAGCCCTCCGGAAAGTCCATCCATTCCGTCGATCATATTGATGGCATTGATTACGCCCACAGTAGCAAAGATAGTCATTACCATTGTAAAACGTCCCAGGTACAACTCCTTTTCACTGAAAAGATGCCCAAGACTGATTAGCTGGTTATCTCCTTCTGCACACATTATCCATGCGGCCAGGATCTGGATGCTGAGCCTTACGAGAGGAGGTAATGGGTAGTAATCATCAACAAGACCCGTTACCAGTAAGAGGCCAGCTAGCCAGAGTAGAACCTGGTACTGGGCCATGACTTCCGGGGTGAGAAAAATACCAGTGACCAGGCCTAGATAAATTCCAAGCCCCCCTGCAAGAGGAGTTTCCTTGGCATGTGTTTTTCTTCCACCCGGAGTGTCAACGAGCCGAAATTTTTTGGCTGCGGGTCGAAGTAACAGGATACTGATTAGTGTCACCAGGAAGGCAATGCTAAGAGATAATAAATTCATCAATTTCTTGAAAGGGTTCTAGTTCTTCTAAACACAATGCAAAATTAAAGCTATAAAACAATGAGTAATAAAGTTGTTTATAGTGCGTAAAAGGAGAATATTTTCCAGTAAATGGCAATTAAAGCATATTTGATGACAGGACGTTTGCAGTCTTCTTGGTGTCTAAAAAACGGGCAATCATGGCCCCTGCAGAGCCAGCTTGTGGATAACTTATTGGTGAGTTTAGGTAATAATTGGGATAAACTTAACGAAGAATAAGTTGGTTCTTTTGACTGGTAGGGTATTCGCAATCAATGCGATTAAAAAGTATTAAACTTGCAGGATTCAAGTCGTTCGTAGACCCGACAATAGTTAACCTCCCCAGTAATCTTTGCGCCGTCGTTGGTCCCAACGGGTGCGGAAAATCCAACATTATTGATGCCGTCCGCTGGGTTATGGGTGAAAGCTCTGCCAGCAAACTGCGTGGGGAAAGTCTCACCGATGTGATTTTCAATGGTTCAACCAATCGCAAGCCTGTAGGGCAGGCTTCGGTCGAGCTTGTTTTTGATAATTCTGACCACACGGTTAAAGGGGAATACGCTGCGTTTGCTGAAATCTCGGTCAAACGTATCGTCAACACCGAGGCCCAGTCTACCTACATGCTTAACAGCACCAAGTGCCGGCGCAAGGATATCCAGGATATCTTCCTCGGAACAGGCCTTGGTCCGCGCAGCTACTCCATTATTGAGCAGGGCATGGTGTCCAGTCTAATTGAGTCCAAGCCCGAAGAACTTCGCGTCTTTATAGAAGAAGCTGCGGGCATATCAAAATACAAGGAGCGCAGGCGTGAAACAGAAAACCGCATCAAGCGGACTCGGGAAAACCTGGAGAGACTGACAGATATCAGGGAGGAACTGGAGCGCCAGCTGTCTCACCTGCAAAGACAGGCCAGGGCTGCTGAGAAGTACAAGGAATACAAGCAGCAGGAAAGGGACATGGCCGCGAACCTGCAGGCGCTCAGATGGCAGCGCCTTAATGATACGGTCAGTAATGCCCAGCAGTTGATCAGCGAAATGGAAATCAAACTGGAAGCCAGTGTTGCCAAAACGCGTTCGCTCGAAGCCGACATGGAAAAAAGCAGGCAGATGGGCGCCGAGGCCAATGACAACTACCAGGGAGTACAGAGCAGCTACTATTCCCTTGGCAGCGAAATATCCCGGATTGAACAAAACATTGAATATCAGGGGCAGCGAAAGCAGCAGCTTGAACTGGACCTTGGCGAGATCAAGGAATCACTCCAGCATTTCCAGAGTGAACTGACTGGCGATATCGACAAGATTGCCGAACTGAAAAAGGCTGTCAGTGAACTTGAGCCCCAGTTGGAGAGTTCCCGCAGCCGTGAAAATTCCTCCAGCACTGCGCTTGGAAGTGCTGAGCAGAAAATTAACAAATGGCAGCATGAATGGGACCAGTTCAACGAGGATGCGTCCGAAACCTCGCAAAAAGCGGAAGTGGAACAGCAGCGTATCAATCATCTAGAGAACATTGTCGACAGGGGCAGGCAGCGCCTGTCATCCCTGAACTACGAATTCGATAACCTGGAAACCCCTGATGATTCAGACCTTGCCGGCCTGGAAGAATCGCTCAGGGAGCTGGTTGATAAACAGACTGCCCAGGAATCCACGCGTCAGGAACTGAATTCAAAGATCGAGCAGGCCAGGCAATCTATTCGTAATACCAGTGAGCAGTTGAATGATAGGCGCAGCAGCCTGCAGGCCATGCTGGGCCAGAAAGCCTCTCTTGAGGCATTCCAGCAGGCAGCACTGGGCAGAAACGACCAGAACACAGTGAACTGGCTCGAACGTAATAATCTCGCTGGCAAACCCCGCCTGGGCGACAATCTCCAGGTTGAACAGGAGTGGGAAGCCGCCATGGAAATGGTGCTGGGGGAGAGTTTGCAGGCTGTCTGCGTTGATAACCTTGAGTCAGTCAGCAGCGTGCTAGGTGATTTTGAAAGCGGCAGCGTCGAGTTAATTGATACCTCTTACCAAGCAGAGCCCCTTGGAAGTAATACAGCCATCAATGGTGTTGCGCTAAGGGACAAAATCCGCTCTTCACAAAACCTTGATGTCTTCATCAACGGCATCTACTGCGTTTCCTCGCTGGAAGAGGCTCTAGCCCAACGCCAGTTGCTAAAGGCCGGTGAATCCCTGATTGCGCCGGAAGGTATCTGGATAGGCACCTCCTGGCTAAGAGTTTCCAAGGATTTCGATGCCCAGGCAGGCATTATCCAGCGTCAGCATGAACTGGAGGCGCTGGAAGATAGAATCAGCACAGTCCAATCCCAGGTTAACAAGATGGCTGAGCGCTTGGCCAATGAAGAGTCACTGCTGGATACACTGGAAGCCGACCGTGACAGTCTTCTTAAAGAACTGACAGAAGTAAACCGTCAGCTCACCGAGAAAAGCTCAGACAAGTCCGCAAGACTGACCAAGATAGAACAAGCGGAAAAACGCAGGGAATCACTGACGAAGGAAATCGCTGAGCTGGAATCCCAACTGCAAACTGAACAAGACAATATCGGTAACTCCAGGGAAACGCTTGAGGCTATTCTCGACATCATGGAGCAGCACACAGTACGAAGGGAGGTGCTGATTGAAAATAGGGACGCTCTCAGGAGTACCCTTGAGACCGCACGCGAGCAGGCGGTCAAGGACAAGGACGAATCCCACCAGGTGGCTTTGCAGCACCAGACCCTGACCGCGCAACTGGAATCTTTGCAGCAGAACATGGAGAGAATCTCCAACCAGGTAGATTCATACCAGAACAGAGAAAAACAGCTAGAGGAATATCTGCAGCAGGCCGATGTGCCTATCCCGGCGCTTAAAGAGGAACTGGAAGAAAAGCTTGCCTCGCGTGTTGCCCTGGAAAGCCAGTTAAGCAAAGCCAAGGCCATAGTGGACGAATTTGATCACCAGCAAAGAGAACTCGAAAGCGCGCGCAATACCTCACAGGACGAATCACAGCTAATCCGTGATGAGCTTGTCAGCAAACGCCTCAGTATTGAAGGTGATACCGTTAAACGCGAAGCTCTGGAGCAACAGCTTGCTGAAAAAGGTTACGACAAAAACCAGGTGCTCCAACAGGTCACAGAAGAAATGACAGAGCAGTCATGCGAGGAAGATCTGGAGAAACTTGGCAACAGGATAAACCGTCTTGGCCCAATCAACCTGGCAGCGATTGACGAGTATGACACCCAGTCAGAACGTAAGGTATACCTTGATGAGCAGAATGAAGATCTTGAGCGTGCTTTGAGGACTCTTCAAAACGCCATCAGGAAAATTGACAAAGAAACTAGAACCCGGTTCAAGGAAACCTTCGACAAGATCAACAATGGACTCAAGGAACTGTTTCCGAAGGTATTCGGCGGCGGTCATGCCTATCTGAACATGGTCGGGGAAGATTTGCTGGACACGGGTGTAGAAATTATGGCGCGCCCTCCAGGCAAGAAGAACAGTACCATTCACCTGTTATCCGGTGGTGAAAAGGCCATGACGGCAATTGCATTGGTGTTCTCCATCTTCAGGCTGAATCCTTCACCATTCTGTATGCTCGATGAAGTAGATGCCCCCCTGGATGATGCCAACGTGGGCAGATACATCGATCTGGTTAAGGAAATGTCTGCAGTGGTGCAGTTTATTTTTATTACGCATAATCGCATAACCATGGAGCATGCGCACCAGTTGATGGGTGTGACGATGCACGAGCCCGGTGTCTCGAGGCTGGTGGCCGTAGACGTAGATGAAGCAGCCGAAATGGTGGTTGTGTAAATTTACGTGCTTTAGTAAAAGTAATTAGAAAGAACAAGTTAACCCTTTAGCAACTGAGTTATCCGACCTGGATTCATAAAAAACATGAATATCAGAGACTGGTTAGCAGTTATAGTCATTGTCTTTATCGTGCTGATCCTGCTTGATGGGTTCAGGCGTAAATGGCTCGAACGTAAAAACCGCATCGTCATGAAGCTGGATAAAAATATTCCTCAGGTCGAAGATGATGAGGAAAATGACGTCCTGGCTCGTTCCGAACTTCCCTCCGGCGGCGCTCGCGTCAAACCCCGCTCAGAAGACGCCGAAAATGATGTGCCTGTACTCATGGAATCTGTAAATCTCGATGATGTCGAGATTGAAGGCTATCCCCTGGAAGAATCAGAGGAGGAGTCAGACGACTCTTACTCAGTGGAAAGCGTTGAGGAAGCTGGCGAATGGCTTAAGGAGGAGTCTGTTCCTAGAGAGGAAGAAGACGTTGAGCCCGAATTTATCGAGAACTCCTGGGAAGACGCTGAAGCTGAAGAAGATGCTGTACAGAGGGAATCAGAAACTGCATCAGGCAAGAAACTTTTTGGCGGCAGGGAACGGGAGTCTGATGAAGACAGGATAGAACCTTCCTTTGGTGATGAGGATCTCACCTTTAGTCATGATGACCAGGGCGAACTGGATCTTGAGCATAACGACCTTATAGAAAATGAGCTGGATATCGACGATGACGATAATGAGCAGGATGTCGCTGAGGAAGTCATCATAATCAATGTCATGGCCAGGCCGGGGACACTATTGGAAGGTAGTAAGCTGCTCCCGGTGCTGCTTCGCCATGGCATGCGGCTTGGTGACATGAGCATTTTTCATCGGCATGCAGATACTGACGGCCATGGCTCGGTCATGTTCAGCATGGCAAACATGCTTAAACCCGGCACCTTTACCATGGCTGATATGGAGACATTCGAAACGCCTGGAGTCAGCTTCTTTATGCAGATGCCCAATAAGCTTGGCAATATGGAGTGTTTCGAGCAAATGCTGAATACTGCTGAAGCCGTCAAAGATGAACTTAGCGCCGAGCTCAAGGATGAAAACCGCAGTGTCTTTACCCGTCAGACCGTCGAGCACAGCCGCCAGCGCATCAGTGATTTCGAGCTGGAGTTGCTGGCCAGAAAGTAGCGGCGGCATGACTCCTTTATCCTGGTAAATTTCAATGTCGGCTCCCCCGAAGGAAGTCATTTCAGAACTCGAAGCTTTGCGTCAAACCGTGGAGCATCACAGCCGGTTGTATTACCGAGACGCCAACCCCGAAATTCCCGACCAGGAATATGACAAGCTTTCAGACCGCCTTCTTGAAATCGAAAAACAGTGGCCTGAACTGATAACTCCCGACTCACCAAGCCAGCGTGTTGGCAGCGAACCTCTCAGCGGCTTTGTCCAGGTAGTACATGAACTGCCGATGCTGTCGCTAGACAAGATAGTCAGCCTTGAAGAACTGCAGCGCTTTGAAGCCAGGATCCAGAAGCGTCTGGAATCTGACGCGGGCATTTCCTACAGCTGTGAGCCCAAGGTGGATGGTGTCGCTGTCAGTCTCCTCTATGAGGCGGGCATTCTGGTCAGGGGGGCAACCCGTGGTGATGGGGCCACCGGAGAGGATATTACCCATAACGTCAAAACCATAGGCGATATTCCGCTACGCCTGTCCGGCAATCAGATACCTCGACGCCTTGAAGTCAGGGGTGAAATATTCATGACAAGAGCCGGCTTTCTGAAAATGAACAAAGAAGCCATAAAGTCGGGAGACAAGATCTTCGTCAATCCAAGAAATGCAGCCGCAGGGACGCTGCGCCAGCTTGACTCACGCATCACGGCGCGCAGGCCGCTGACCATGTTTTGCTATAGCCATGGCGTATTGGAAGGAGGTGAGCTGCCTGACACGCTCAGTGAATTGTTTGAATGCTTTGATTATTGGGGGCTGCCCGTTAACCCGGCAAGACAGGTTTGCAATGGTGTTGATGCTAGCTATGACTACTGCCAGGACCTGCTAAAACAGCGTGACCATCTTGATTATGAAATTGACGGTGCCGTAATCAAGGTTAACCGTTTTGATCTGCAGGATTCCCTCGGCATGAATGCCCGAACGCCGCGTTGGGCCATGGCCTATAAATTTCCAGCCGAGGAAGTAGCCACTGTACTGAATGACGTGGAATTCCAGGTAGGTCGCACCGGGACTATCACGCCAGTGGCTAGGCTTGAACCGATTTTTGTAGGAGGCGTCACCGTCAGTAACGCCACCTTGCATAACATGGATGAGGTTGAAAGACTTGGTGTCAGGATTGGCGATACGGTTATTGTGCGTCGTGCCGGCGACGTCATACCCAAAATAGTTTCAGTGGTGCAAAGCGTTCGTAAAAAGGGCGCGCGCAAAGTATCACCACCGGACAAATGCCCGATCTGTCGGTCGGACATAGAGCATAACGAAGAAGAAGTCCTGATGCGCTGCACCGGGGGCCTTTTTTGCAGGGCCCAGCGTACCCAGTCCATCATTCACTTTGCCTCCAGGCCGGCGATGGACATTGACGGGCTCGGCATCAAGTTGATTGAACAACTAGTTGACAGGGAAATTTTAAAGTCTGTTGCAGATATTTATTCACTGGATGTGGATACCTTGTCTGATCTTGAACGCATGGCAGAAAAATCCGCCGGCAAACTTATTACTGCAATTGGAAAGAGCAAGCAGGTGCCGTTGGCACGCTTCCTTTTTGCACTGGGTATTCGCGAAGTGGGAGAGGCCACAGCCCAGTCGCTGGTCAACGCGTTCGGTGAACTTGACGCCATCATCGAGGCCAGCGCTGAATCCCTGGAGGAGATCCAGGATATCGGCAAGATAGTGGCGCATTATATCCGGGCCTTTTTTGATGAAAACCACAATCTCGAGATCATTGATAAGCTGCTTAAGGCCGGGGTAAGACCTATCGAAAGTGCTCCCGTTAACAAGGATGAACTGCCGTTGAATGGGCGCACCTATGTGGTAACGGGAACCCTGGAAGCCATGGGACGCAGTGAGGCAAAGGAAAAACTCCAGCAGCTTGGCGCCAGGGTCGCAGGCAGTGTTTCAGCCAAGACTGACTGTGTGATTGCAGGCCCGGGAGCAGGGTCTAAATTGACCAAAGCGGAGGAGCTGGGCATTGAGATCATCGATGAGGCCGCTTTCATGTCACTGCTTATGCAGCATGACATTTCGGTCTGAAACCGTGTAAAGTAGGCCTTATTAGCCTATATAAAGCCTGTATGCCCCTGATTTGCCTCAGCATTAGCATATTTTTGACAAAATCCGGGGTCAGGCTACCTGAACGATAGTCTGTTCCAGAGAAAAGTCATGAAAGGTCTGCTCACCCTAATATCAGCACTGATAATCAGCTCATGTGCCTCAACGCCTCCGCAAAACACTACCAATATCTGCAGCATGTTTGAGGAGCGGCGGGGTTGGTACAAGGCCGCCGTCAAATCAGAACGGCGCTGGAAAACTCCACTTTACGTCTCCATGGCAATCATTGAACAGGAATCCTCCTTTCAATCCAGGGCAAAGCCGGAGAGAACACGCTTACTTGGGCTTATTCCCTGGACAAGGCCTTCTTCTGCCTTTGGCTATGCCCAGGTGCTTGATGGCACCTGGAATCAGTACAAGGAAAATGCCAGCAACTGGGGGGCAAGGCGCTCAAGCTTTGATGATGCAATTGATTTTGTCGGGTGGTACACCAATAACTCGAATAAGGTGAATGGAATTGCTCGAAATGACGCCTACAACCATTATCTAGCCTACCATGAAGGTAATGGAGGCTTTTCCAGAAGGACTTACGCAAACAAAGGCTGGCTCATCGATGTCAGCCGCAAAGTGCAAGATAACGCCAACCTGTATGAGCGCCAGTATTCCCAGTGTAAAGCGGAGCTGCGCAGGCCCTGGTTTTTGAGGCCGCTGTTCTGAGCTGGTGGGGCAAAATCATAGGGGGTGGTCTCGGCTTCATGCTGGGCGGCCCCCTAGGCGCAGCCTTTGGAGCCGCTTTTGGGCACAATTTAGATCGTGGGCTGAATAATCTTGGTGGTGCCGGTTTTGTTCATAGCGTCGAACGTCTTCAGACCGCTTTCTTCACCTGTACTTTCTCTGTCATGGGGCATATAGCCAAGGCCGATGGCCAGGTCAGCCAGGTCGAAATCTACATGGCCGAGGACCTCATGCGGCAGATGAACCTTAATCCCGAGCAAAAACAGGTTGCACAGAGGCTTTTCAACGAGGGAAAGAAAAATGACTTCCCTATCAATGACGTGCTCCACCAGTTTCGCATGGAATGCTCTAGGCAGCGCAATTTAATGCAGATGTTCATGGAGATCCAGATGGCAACAGCACTGTCGGACGGCATGCTCCATACAAATGAAGAACGTATACTGAAACAGACAGCTTCTGTCCTAGGATTTTCGGCCCACGATTACACATTGCTGCTACAACGCATGCAGGCACAGCGGCATGCCCACAGCACACAGGATGCCGTCATGGACCTGAAGGATGCCTATGCTTTACTGGGCATTACGAAGACAGCCAGCGACCTGGAAGTGAAAAAAGCCTACAGGCGGCAGATGAATCAGCATCACCCTGACAAACTGGTGTCCAAGGGTTTGCCGGAAGAGATGATGGAGATGGCTAACAAGAAAGTGCAGGACATCAAAATGGCATACGAGGCCATAAAAGCTTCAAGGAAATAGGCTCTCCATTGGCAAATTATTTACTTTAAATAAGCCTTTCAACTAATTGATATAAAATAAAAAAAGCCCGATTTAACCCGGGCTTTTACAGTCAGAAAGAAGGAGAAAAATGAAGACATCCACCACAGATCATCCCTCTCCACATTTATAGATTTCCTGTCGTTGAAATAGTTCCCTTACGGACCAGATTTTTACAGTTGGTGGATTTCCAGGCCGAGCTTTTCCATTTCATCTGTATGTGATTTGTTGCTAATCACCCCAACACTGGACTCCTTACCGGCAAGGTAACGCTCGGTGACTCTCTTCAGGTCATTCAGTGAAACGCTTAGTACATTCTGCCTGAATGCTGAACGATGCTCACGAGTTCGTCCAAACAGTTCGTTATAAAAAGCCTGCCTTGCGGTGCCAGCGGGAGAAGAGGGTTTGTCGAGGCTGGAAATAACGCCCAGGATCGCTTCCTCAAGTGCGGTATAGTCATGATCAGATTCAAGCAACCAGTCTATTGAGCGCTTATAGTCCTCAAGGGTATCTCCGAGACGGGGATCTCTATAGGAATAAAAACGGAATGTGGCTGTTCCGGAATCCTGGCTTGCGCCACCGCCATAGGCGCCTCCCTGTTCTCTGATTGCCCTGTGCAGGAAGCCATTGCGCAGAAAGCCGCCCAGCACTGTCAGTGCAGGAGCATCCTCATGGCCTGCGGTCACTGAAGGAAAGGCCATGCCGCAGAAATTCACCTGTGAATTTACAACCCAGGCTTCCTGGACAGACTCTCGTGTGCCGGGCAGGGCAAAACGCTCACTGCCTGAGGTGGCGTTATGATCTGATGACCAGGCTGACTTAATTCCATCAAGAAAATCCGCCGCCTCTTTTTCTTCACCAATCAAAAGGAACTGTTTATTACGCTCGAGGAAGCGTTCATGCAGTCTGGCAAAACCCCGGGCAAATTCTGCGAGGGTTTTTTTGTCCTCGAAATCAGTAACCAGCTGTTTAAGCTGTTTGATTCCCGCCAGGCCAGAGCTCTGGTAATTCATCGCGGCTATTGGGCTGAGTTTTCTGCAGGCCAGCCCGATGGCAAGGCTGTGTCCCTGGTGTGTGATGCTTTGTTCCTTGCGTGCCAAGATTTGCTGCATTAATTCCTTGATGCGCTGGTGCTCGTCAAAGCGGCATTCAAAAATAGTATTCCGGAGCAGATTGCTCACCTTTGATTTGTTTTCGTTAAGAGATTTGCTGGAATAAATTAGGAAACTTTGCAGGGACTGCTCATCGCTGATGTTGCTGCGCATGGAATTCTGCACACTGACGCCGCCAGAAATGGAAGCCTGCAGTGACTGTACTTCCAGATAGCTTTTTGACCCCATGCCAAGCTCTGGCACACAGCTGGTGTAGTAGGGCAGCAGGTGGATTTCTTCATTATCCAGCCTGGGCATATCAATAATAGTGTGCTGATAGCTGATGCCGTTGGTGCCCTGGGCAAAAAAACGGGCGTTCCCGGTGTTGTCGCTTAGCGGGATTTCATGAGTGCTTGAATCAGGCCAGCTAATGTCGCCTGGCACATCGGCCAGGGTGACTTTTGGAAGAATGGACGGATCATCTTTTTCTTCCTGTCGTGCTTTCAGGTTGGCCGCTCTTTCGACAATAAAACGAATCTCTTCGTTATCAAGTTCCCTTTTGATGGCCGATAGCTTTTCAGATTCCTCGGCGGCCTCCCTTGATGACAAACCAGGATCCGGATTGACTGTCAGCGTAACGCGATGGGAATTATTCAGAAGGTAGTGTCGAATCAACCTGGGAATGTAGGCTGGATCCTGAATTTCCTTTTTTAGTGTTTCCAGTACCGGGTCTATATCCAGCAGTTGGATCGGATCGCCTCGATGTGTGGCGGTGGAAAGTGCTGCAAGTATCAGCTGCAGACCATAGGGATAGGAATCGCCACTGATTTCCCGCTGGCTTAATTCCATTGAATGCAAGGCGGCCTCAACGAGTTCCTGGGGTACGCCCTCGGCAGCCAGAGTCTCTAGTGTATCCAGTATTAATTTTTCGACATCTTCCGTGGCGTTTTCATTGCAACCCTCAATCCCGCACATGAAGCTCATTTCCCGGTGAGAATCCTCCAGCCCACATAGCGGTGAGGGAGATTTACCGAGACTGCTAGTCTCCAGTGCATGTAAAAGCGGGCTGGCACTATTATCCAGCAATACACCGGTCAGCAACTGGGCTTTCATCATGTCTGCCAGGTCTGTGCTTTTACCCAGCAGCCAGGCCAAAACAACGTGCGATTTGTTTTCAGTATCATCCTCATCCAGTGCATAGGACTCAGTGACCCTTATAGGGCTTTCAATGCGCTCTTCGTCCCCAACGGCAATGTGAACGTCCAGTTTGCTGAATTCACCAAGCGCCAGGGTTTCAAAATTTTCCTGGTGCTCGCAGGCCGGAATATCACCGAAAGTCATGAATATGGCATTGCTGGGATGATAGTGCGTCTTGTAAAAGGCCTTGAGCTGATCGTAGGTCAGGTCAGGTATGTCTGACGGTTCGCCACCACTGTTGTAATGGTAAGTCGTTGATGGAAAAAGATGGTGGCATAGCTGCTGCCAGATCCTGGAGGTAGGTGCACTCATGGCCCCCTTCATTTCATTAAACACAACGCCCTTGTATTCCAAGGCCGAATCAGGGTTGTCGGGTTCGGCAAACTCTATTCTGTGCCCCTCCTGAGCAAAATCAAGCTCGTTGAGTGACGAGAAAAAAACGGCATCGAGGTAGACTTCAAGGAGATTGTTGAAATCTTTCCTGTTCTGGCTGGCAAAGGGATACGCGGTCCAGTCACTGCTGGTAAAGGCATTCATAAAGGTATTGAGTGAACGCCTTATCATCATGAAAAAGGGGTCCCTGACCGGAAATTTCCGGCTTCCGCAGAGGGCGGTGTGCTCGAGAATGTGTGCCACCCCGGTGGAGTCCGTGGGCACGGTTCTCAAGGCAACCAGGAAAACATTCTCGGGATTGTCACTGGCCAGATGGTAGTGAACAGCCCCAGTTTCCAGGTGCTCATATTCCTCGATTGTCAGGTTCAGGGTTTTGAGGAGCTGGCGGCACTTGAAAACAAAAGTGGGATAAGCAGCAGATTTTGATGATGAGGTTTTCACACTGCTGGCGGCGGTATCCGTTGATTGCATAATGAAAAAAAATCTCCTGAAAGGTCCGGAAGTATAGCCGGATTGGGCAAAATTGTAGAGTACTGGTTCAGTGACAGGCTTGGAAAACTCTGTTAGTTTTCCTGCGCGTTAAGGCGAATAACAAACTCTAAAAACAATCGTCGGCTAATTCTCAGCAGGGGCATCACATGGTTCATCTCATTTTCAACAGAAGTCGTTTCCTCCTTTCGCTCGCTTTTTTATCTTTTGCGGTCACTGCTCAGAATGAGTCTTATGTACCAGTAACCGATGATATTCTGCTGAATCCTGATCCTGAAGACTGGCTGAGCTTCCGGCGTACACTCGATTCCTGGGGCTTTAGTCCGCTTACCCAGATTGATCGTGAGAACGTCGCTGACCTCGAACTGGTCTGGTCGTCTGATCTGCATGAAGGCACTTTGCCAAGCGTACCGATCCAGGAAGGCACACCCCTCGTGTATGACGGCGTTATGTACATGCCGAATCCCGGTGACGTGGTGAGAGCCCATGATGCCGCTTCAGGTGAGTTGCTTTGGGAGTACGTGAGGCAAATGCCGGAGGATCTAGGCGATTACATCGGGGCTAACAAAACCATGCGCAACCTGGCGATCTTTAATGACGCCATCATCTATACAACCAACGACGAATACATTATCGCTCTGAATGTCCATACCGGCGAGGTTAAGTGGGAAACCCGAATCCTCGACTACCGCACCCATCCGGCCCAGCAAAGTAACGGCCCGGTGATCATCAAGGGAATGGCCGTCTCAGGAAGGAACTGCCAGCCACCGGCCGGACCTGAGGCCTGTTTTATCATTGCCCATGATGCGAAAACTGGTGAAGAGGTCTGGAAACTCAACCTGATTCAACAGCCAACGGGGGATGAAACGGATACCTGGGGAGATGTGCCCTGGGACGGGCGCTGGCATGTGGGCGCCTGGATGGCTCCTAGCTATGATCCGGCACTGGACCTGATCTACATGGGGACTTCCGTGACGGCCCCGGCACCGAAATTCTTGCTCGGGGGCAATGACAAGGAGCACCTTTACCATAACTCCACCCTGGCGATTGACCCTGATGACGGCAGTATCGTCTGGTATTACCAGCATCTAATCGATCACTGGGACCTTGACCATCCCTTTGCCAGATTACTGGTTGATACCGCGATAGCACCGGATCCTGCTTCAGTTCCCTGGATCAATCCTGATATTGATCTTGAAAAGGAATATCGGGTTATTACAGGCATCCCCGGAAAAACAGGGGTGGTGTATACCATCGACCGTGAAACCGGTGAATTTCTCTGGGCTCGGCCAACTGTCCATCAGAACGTGCTGTCTTCTATCGATGGCGCTACAGGTAAAGCAGCTGTCAATCCAGAGGCCCTGTTTCATGAGGCCGGGCAGGAACGGGAAATCTGCCCTTCAACCGGCGGCGGGAAGAACTGGTGGGAGGGAGCCTACAGTCCCCAGACCAATGCGCTTTACTACGGCCTGCAGAATACCTGTATGGACCTGACCGTTACTGTGGACGAGCCGGATGCTGATGCGCTGTACGGTTTCATTGGGCGTGAAAAACTCGCCGAGGGAAGGGACAACGTCGGCACTTTTTATGCTATTTCCGTGAAAACCGGCGAAACGCTCTGGACCTACGAGACACCCGGCACCGCCATGTCCATGGTGGCCACCGCAGGCGGACTGGTATTCGGTGGTGATATTGAAGGGAATTTCAGGGCCTTCGACCAGAAAACCGGTGAGGTACTGTGGGAAGCCGGACTGGGGTCTTCCATCACAGGATACCCGGTAAGTTTTGCCGTAAATGGCAAACAGTTTATTTCCATCGGCACTGGCACTTCCGTGACTACCGCTAGCCAGGTGAGGTATCTTGACGGGACGCCGCCGGGAATAGAAGGTAGACAGTATATTTTTGCCCTCCCTGATTAACTGAAAACTCAGGAATTACGCCAGATTCGGTCGTGGTATCATGCTTGATTCCTGTACCCGAACTTCATATTATCGGTTGGCTCGCAGGGGTGTTGAGAACGGCAAAGACCGTCCGGTACCCGGTCAATTCTGCTAACCACATAGTCCGTTCTTTAAGGGGAACAATAATAATGAGCTACAAAACTATGGTGGGGTCGCTCGACTCCTATGACAAAGGGACCATCGATCTGAATGATGATCTCAAGCACTATGCCTTCTCCAATATTTTTGAAATCTGCAATGAGTCCGCGCCCTATGAACGCATCATGGTCGCTTCAAACCTCGAATACTGTGCAGAAGTGGCCCGCGCGGAAGGTCCATCACCTTGGTACACGGCTCCGCATGATGAGTTTGCCATTGTCATGGAAGGGGAGATTGAATTTGAATTTTACCAGCTGGAAGACGATGAAAAGCCTACCCATGATGCCGGTGCCATCAAGCTTGGCGCTGACCCTAAAGGAAAAAGAATGGGCAAGGTGACCGCCAGAAGGGGACACGAGGTTCTGCTTCCGCAGGGCGCAGCCTACCAGCTGAGATCTGAGAAACCGGGAGTGGTGCTTATCCAGACTTCCGCCGGACCGGAAAGTGTAGAGAAATGGTCCGAAATCTGCGTATTGAAATAACTGAATTTATAAAGAGGATAAAGCAATGAATACCGAAGTGACTCGAGAAAAAGTCTTAGTAATTGCCTCCGAACCAGATCCGGTACTGGGTTATCGTAGTTTCCAGTTTGGAGGTTTCAAATTTACTCGCGATGCCTATTTCGTTCACGTTGACTGGCCAAAGGGCACCCATACCATTGAAGTAGACCGTTTCCTCAGGGCAATGGTGCGGGATATTGGCTGGGGATTCTTCTATGGCTGGATTTTTTTTGATGACGTATTTGGCACCCAAAACCATTACGGCACTGTAGATATTTATGCAGGTGCCTATAGCAAAGGTCACAAAGAAACGGGTGTCGATTATCTGGAAACCTTCAATACCGACGATGTGCGTGTCGCTTTCGAGACCATTTCCAAGGACTGGATCAACGAAGGATACGATCCTTTAAGCGCTCCTCTTGAAACCGGTTCACCCTTGGGTGCCAAACAGCAGGAGGCTTCCGGTCCACTTATCCGCGGTTTCGAACCCGCACGCAGAATGTTAGGACTTCCGGGCGACGTCCAACCTCGCTCAGATGAGTCGGGTCATCCCATTAACCGGGCCTTTGCAGATATGGAATTTGATCAGCCAGATATCGAAGTAGAGCCAGGCTTTGAAGACCAGGTTCATGCATTTAACCTGTTTGATCATATTGCCCGCGCTGACGTGACATGGAATCCCTCGTTCACCTCTATTACACAGGCCTGTATCTGCTGTGTTACCAGTGAGGAACATATGCTGCCGGTAATTCATGGTAACGATCGCAACGAGTGGTTTATTCAGCTTACCGACGAAATTCACTGGAATATCCAGGACAAGGATACAGGTAACCCAAGAGGACGCATTGTAATGAAATCTGGCGATATCTGTGCCATGCCTGCTGACATTAGGCACCAGGGTTACTCACCCAAGCGTTCAATGCTAATGGTGCTTGAAAACGGTACTCCTGGACTGGATGAAAAGTACGCCAATGGCGAGCTTGAACCATTTCCAATCACTGCCAGTCGCTGGTAACAACACTCAGCAAAAACAGTAGAAATTCCGGTCTGTTGCATGCTTTTCTATGGATAAGCTGAACAGGCCGGTTTTATTTCAGCACGATAAAAATACGCCGCACATCAAATCAAGAGGTATGCCGATGGCTGATCCCAAATTTCAGACACAGTTGTTTATCAACAATGAATTCGTTGATGCTGCAGATGGCAGTACGTTTGAAGTTTTCAATCCCTATGATAATTCCCTCCTAGCCAATGTCGCCGAGGCCAAGCAAGCTGATATTGACAGGGCGGTAGATGCTGCAAGGGATGCTTTCCCGGCCTGGGCAAACATGAACCCGTCGGACAGGGGAGTGCTCATAGGCAAGCTCGCTGATGCTATAGAGCAAGACAGAGACAACATTGCCCTGATTGAATCGCTCGACACCGGGCACCCCATTCGGGATACCCATAATCTAGATGTCATGCGTACGGTCGCGACGTATCGCTATTTCGCCGGAATGCCCGATAAGAATGAAGGGTCAGTTATTCCTGTTGATACGGGCTTTCTGAATTACGTTCAGCGTGTTCCAGTAGGAGTTGTGGGTCAGATTGTGCCCTGGAACTTTCCGCTAATGTTTACTAGCTGGAAGCTTGGCCCTGCGCTGGCCGCTGGTAATACCGTGGTAATGAAGCAGGCCGAATTAACGCCTCTATCTACGCTAAGGGTTGCTGAGCTGGCAAGAGAGGTAGGATTTCCGCCAGGTGTGATCAACGTAGTACCGGGTTATGGCCATATTGCTGGCCAGTACATGGCCGAGCATCCCGGTATCGATAAGATTTCATTTACGGGCTCTACCGTGACGGGAAGAAAAATCGTGGAAGCCTCTGCTGGCAACCTGAAACGTATTCAACTGGAGCTGGGGGGCAAGGGAGCCAATATTGTGTTTGAGGATGCCAATATCGATGCTGCCGTAGGAGGCTCAGCCTTTGCCATTTTCCATAACCAGGGGCAGGCCTGCATAGCCGGGTCACGCCTGATACTGCATGAGAGCATAGCCGATGAATTCCTCGAGAAATTCACCGCCCTTGCTGCCTCAATTAAGCAGGGTAACCCCCTAGACCCGAAAACTGAAATGGGGCCGTTGACCTCAAAAATGCACCAGGAACGTGTGCTAAATTTCTGCGACGTCGCGGTGCAGGAAGGAGGTGAGATACTCCTCGGAGGCAGGCAGCCTGATGCTGCAGAGCTGCAGAAAGGCTGTTTTGTCTTGCCTACAATTGTGAAGGCGAAAGCCGGTGACCGGGTCAGCAAGGAGGAAGTCTTTGGGCCCTTCGTTGTTGTTTCCACGTTTAAAAATGACGATGAGGTTCTCGCACAGGCCAATAACAGTATCTATGGCCTAGGCGGGGGTCTATGGACGAATAACCTGACACGAGCGCATAAGGTTGCGCAGGCAATGGAAGCTGGCATGGTCTGGATAAATTGCTACAAGCGCTTTCATCCGGGATCACCTTTCGGTGGAATCAAGGACTCAGGATATGGCAGGGAAATGGGGCATTTTGCCATGCATGAGTATACCGAGCCCAAGTCGGTGTGGGTTAACTACGATGCCAAAATTCCACCGTTTTACCCGAGGTAACTAGTCATGTCTCTAAAAGTGATAGGCGCTGGCCTTGGCAGAACAGGAACCATGTCACTGAAATTGGCCCTGGAAAAACTGCTTGGCGGGCCTTGCTACCATATGACTGAGCTTTTCGAGCATCTCGAGGAACATACGCCCCTATGGCATGCTGCGGCAAAAGGAGAAAAAGTTAAATGGGACCAGGTTTTTGACGGGTATGTCGCCGCTGTGGACGAGCCTGTTTCTACACAATGGGAAAGTGTTGCCCAGTATTATCCTGATGCTCTGGTAATTCTCTCTACCCGCGACCCCGACAGCTGGTGGAAGAGTGCAATTGCCACTATTCTGCAGATCAAGATAAATCCACCCAAAGATATGAGCCCTGCCAGGAAAGCCTGGCTTAATATGATCCTTGAGCTCTATAAATCTGTTTACCCAGAGGGTTTTGTGGAGGAAGAGAAGGCCAAGGCGGCCTATATCTCACACGTTGAAAAGGTAAAAACGAGTGTGCCGGCAGAGAGACTGTTGATTTGGAATGTCAGTGAAGGCTGGGGACCGCTTTGCAATGCCCTGGATTTGTCTATTCCTGATGAGCCGTTTCCAAGAAGTAATTCAACCGAAGAGTTTTTGGCCCGACGCGCCAAAAACGCCTAATTCTTCTCCGTGGAATTTCTAGCGATCTCCTGGCTTGAAATCGCACTGGCCATTATTGTTGTCATTGCTGGTACTGTTATCCAGTCAGCGGTTGGATTTGGTCTTGCTCTGATTGCAGCGCCAGTTTTACTTCTGATAGATCGCAACCTGGTCCCTGGGCCATTGATAGCTGCTGCCTTATTTCAGGTCATCTGGATGGGTTGGAATGAGCGCCATTCGATCAATTTCGGATACTTTAAAGCAGCCCTGGCTGGCCGCCTGATCGGTTCACCGCCCGCGGCCTATTTGATGGGCACTATCTCTGCTATGGTATTTGATCTGCTTTTTGCCTCGCTGGTGTTGATTGCAGTAGGCATCAGTCTTGCACATACAAATATCAGGCCTTCATCAACAAAAGTATTTGTTGCCACCATTTTCTCCGGCTTTATGAGCACGATTTCCTCAATCGGCGGGCCTCCGGTTGCACTGGTCTTTCAGAATGCAAGCGGATCTGAGTTAAGAGGCAACCTGGCCATGCTTTTCACAATGGGGTGTATTGTTTCTCTGATTGCATTGGCGGCAGTGGGAAGGTTTCAACTGGAGGATCTTGTATACAGTGCGCTGCTGATTCTGGGAGTGATCATCGGCGTATTGTGCTCAGGCCCCTTCAAACGTCAGATAGATAGGCACTCAGCACGCCCCTGGCTGCTGGGATTATGTTCATTGTCAGCCCTGACAGTCATCCTCAGAGCAGTATTTCTTGCAGGAATGGATTAAGAAGTCTGTTCAGGTTTTTCCTGAAAGACCTTGATGTCCAAGGGGGACTCAAAAGTAAGCGGCCCAAGTTTGACGGAACGGATATCATTGAGCACAATTTCTGCCGCTTTATGGAAATCTACGCCTCCTTTTTTTAGGCAGCCACCGAGTTTACCAATGGCCTCAAGCACTCGGGCTGGCTCTTCGCCAATAACGTCGATATCGTATCTAGAGAGCAAACGGTCCGGGTGTTTTTCTGCCATGAATTCAAGGGCATAAAGGGCAATATCTTCAAGCTCAATGGCCGTGTTCTTGATTGCGCCGCTGACGGCAAGGCGAAAGGCAGACTCCTGATCCTCGATTTTAGGCCAGAGTATTCCAGGGGTATCAACCAAATGCACGTCATCGCCCAGTCTTATAATCTGTTGTCCCTTGGTAACGGCAGGCTCGTTGCCCGTTTTGGCAATTTTTTTTCCTGCAAGGTTATTAATGAGCGTTGATTTGCCGACATTGGGAATGCCAACAATCATTACTTTGAGTGGTGGTTTTCCGTGGCTGGCTATGTCTAAAATCTTATCGAGGATTTGCCGTTTAATATAATTTGTGGACTTGGCGGATAATACCAACGTGGTTTTGCCTAGGTCGCGGTAATAAGCGTTCCATTCTTTTGTCAGGATGTCTTCGGCAAGGTCTGCTTTGTTTAAAATTTTCAATACCGGCTTGTCACCGGCAAGTTCGTTGAGCAACGGATTTTCGCTAGAGTAGGGTAGGCGTGCATCTACCACCTCGATAACGGCATGAACTTGCTTTAGTGCATGTATAATCTCTTTCCGGGCCTTGTTCATGTGCCCGGGATACCAGCCAATAGCCATAGGTTTTTTGGTTTCCTTGTTCGGACCTATTGTCTCAAAAACACAGCCTGGAGTCGTAGTGGATATTTCAGATCAGATTAAACAAAAACTGTCAGAAAGGTTGAGGCCGGTATACCTGGACCTGCAAAATGAAAGTCACATGCATGCAGGACCGGCAACTGACTCCCATTTTAAACTTGTCCTTGTTTCTGCTGAATTTGAAGAACTTAGTGCCGTAAAAAGGCATCAGACTGTTTATAAAACACTCAAAGAAGAACTGGCCGGCAGTGTACACGCGCTTGCCATGCATCTTTACTCAGTTGCTGAATGGAAAAAAGAGAAAACTGTGCCTGGTTCACCAACTTGTGCAGGGAAAAACAAATAAAAACAAAAGGTTGAGATTAGAAAATATTTCCTGAGAGGGGGCTCAAAAGCATCATTTACTGATTTGATTTTTTTTGTCTTGTGTTACCATTTTGTCAAATTGTAACCCAGTCCGCTCTCGCTTTTTTTACTATGCAGACACCTTCAATTCAAAACAAGATTCCTGCCGCCCTTGTTTGTTTGAGCATCATTATGCTTATCTCTTCAGCTGTATTCTTTTTTCGTGAAGAGGAATCTGAAAGTTTTATTGTCATAGTAGACGAGCCTGTAACATTGCCTGAATTCATGCCCGATTTTGGTAGCATCCTTGATGTAAATGAAAAAAAAGAAACATTCTTTGATTTCATGGAGCCCTTTGTTGATGATGTTAATGCTAGGATCATGCAGGAGCGTCAACGTCTCCTGGGTATCATGGAAGAACTGAAAAAGGGAGGGTTTCCTGAAGACAGCGAGATGAGATTCCTCTCCACCCTGTCCGAAAAATACGAACTGGACACAGATGACCTCCTTGACCCTGACTTTCTGGCCTTGCTGCTAAGACGTGTGGATAAGATTCCTGCATCACTAGCGCTTGCCCAGGCTGCTAATGAATCAGCCTGGGGCGCATCACGATTTGCCCAAGATGGGAAAAACTTTTTTGGCCAATGGTGCTATATGGACGGCTGCGGTATTGTGCCAAGACGGCGTGTGGAAGGTGCCACTTATGAGGTTCGCAGCTTTGAAAGTGTTATAGATTCGGTTGAGTCCTATATCCACAACCTCAACACATTCCCAAGCTACCAGATGCTGCGCCGCATAAGGCAGCAGCTTCGCCAGCAAAACCGAGCTATTGACGGGGTTAACCTAGCTGACGGTCTGGAAAGTTATTCCGCCAGGGGGCTTGATTACGTTGCCGAACTACAGCGCATGATTTACAGCAATGACCTACTTGATAGGGATAATCATGAGTTCTGACCCTTATTCTGGTATTACTGGGTTTACCCATGGGATGGAATACCAGTAATACCTGCCTTGCCCACCTGCTGCAGTACAGTTGTAGCGAAAGCGTCGCGATTCATTGAGTAGATGTGTGCTGATCTCATACACCTTGGCTTCACTATTTTGAAGCTTTGCCGTGATGATTTCGTTATTGTTAAAACAATTTATTTGAGACAAACCCTGCTGGTCATCAGCAAAATCTAGAGTTGCAGTAGGGCTTTTTTTATCTGTAACCGGGGATAAAGGAATCACTTTATCAAGTGCAAAGACAAGGCTCATCATCTTTTCGGGGTAAGTATTTATCGAGGAATAAATCCCTGAAAGCGGAAACCTGGGCAATGCAGTAAAGTCAGAAGAAGAGTTAATTGGGCCAGAGTGCTGTGCAATACCAATGAATCCCAATTCTCTCACCAGGGCCTGAAGGGCAAGATTGTATTCTCCGTACGGATAAGCCAGAAGCCGATGGTTTTGTCCTGTTTCCTCAAGGATCCTGCTTTCTGCATCCAGAATTTCTTTTCTAACCGCTTCCAGCCATTCATCATCACTTTCACCGGGATTACGCTGCAGCAGGTAAGGGTGGGTAACGGTATGGTTTGCCAGCGTGGCGCCATGCTCCGCCATTTCCCTGAGCTGATCCCAGGTTGCATAGAGGCGATCATTAGAGCCGACCAGCCCGCTAGTGACGAAGATGGTGTAAGGCCAGTCATAGGCTTTGAGCAAGGGGTAGGCTTCCTCAAATACAGAGGTATAGCCATCGTCAAAGGTAATGACGACTGTTTTGTCAGGGAGGGTATTACCTTCCTGCAGTGCAGTAATCACCTCCTCTAAAGCCATGACGGTAAAATTATTTGCCGCCAGATAGTCCATATGCTGGATAAAGCGTTCGGGACTGATGCTGGTAACAGGCGGCGTGTCAGTACTGACATGGTGATATTGCATTATTACGGCCTGGTTCTGCGCAAAGCTACAAAAAGAGACACTGATGGCCATCAGTCCTGAGAGTACGAGAGTGATATTTTTTGGCATACGCTTGAAAGCACTCAATGGTATTTGGGTCCTATCAGAATTATACTGTCCGCTTTTTGAAAAACGCACTATTTCCAATGCCAGATCCAAGGAAAAAAACTTTCACACTCAACCGCTTGCAGAAAAATCTGCGCCGGGAAACAGGCCGTGCCATCGCTGATTTTAATATGATCGTCGATGGTGACCTGGTTATGGCCTGTCTGTCAGGCGGCAAGGATTCCTATGTGATGCTGGATATCCTGCTGAACATGCAAAAGCATGCGCCTATTGATTTCGAAGTAGTGGCAGTGAATCTTGATCAAAAGCAGCCAGGGTTCCCCGAAGAAGTGCTCCCGCAGTATCTGGAGTCTATCGGTGTCAAGTACCACATCCTTGAGCGCGATACTTACTCGGTGGTTATCGACAAGGTAGAGCCGGGTAAGAGTTACTGTGGCCTTTGCTCACGCTTGCGCCGAGGCAACCTGTATTCCTTTGCCGATAAAATTGGTGCAAGCAAGATCGCCTTGGGGCACCATCGCAACGACATCATGGAAACCCTTTTCCTGAATATGTTCTTCGGTGGTAAGTTGAAAGCCATGCCGCCGAAGCTACTGAGCGACGATAAAAAGCATATCGTGATCAGACCGCTGGCATATTGCAAGGAAGAAGAGATTGCTCGATTTGCAGACCTAAAAAGCTTCCCCATTATACCGTGCAACCTTTGCGGTACGCAGGAAAATATGCAGCGCCAGGAAATTAAAAAAATGCTGAATGACTGGGATAAACAGTACCCCGGTCGCCTTGATGTCCTTTTTAAAAGCATAACCAATGTTGCGCCTTCGCATCTCGCAGACACCACGTTGTTTGACTTTCATTCGCTTGATAAAAGCAGGGAAAATGAGGCAATTAGTGGCAGCAAAGACGCTGAAAAGATCAATGTTGTCAGCCTCTAATCAGCAAACTGCGATGACCAAAATCGAACATGGCTTAACCGAACATCTTCTTGATGCCAGTGGGCTTTTTTGCCCCGAACCGGTCATGATGCTGCATAAAAAAATTCGCGAGATAGGAGAAGGCGAGATCTTGTACCTGATCGCAACCGATCCTTCGACCACAAGAGACGTGCCGAAATTCTGCCATTTTCTTGGGCACGAACTGCTCAGCACCTCTAAAGATGAAAAGACATTTCGTTATTCCATTCGCAAGGCTGTCAACGCCTGAATTGCTAGAAAACTTGGATGAAAATTGTAGCTGACCAGGATATTTTCCAGGTTGCTGAGTATTTCAGTACTCATGGCAAACTAGTGCTAATGCCAGGGCGAGAGATCACAAGAAAACATGTCAGCGATGTTGACGTATTACTCGTGCGGACCATTACGGATGTTTCATCGGAACTGCTGGATAACACCTCAGTAAAATTTGTTGCCAGTGCCAGTGCCGGATTTGACCATATTGATACGGCTTATCTGAATAAACAGGGAATCAGGTATGTGTATGCGCCCGGCTGCAATGCTGCTGGCGTAGTGGATTATTTTTTTGCAGCGATGGCCTGGCTGCATAGAGGGAGTAACGTTTCCTGGTTCGATAAGTCGGTTGGCGTAATAGGGTGCGGTAATGTCGGCAGCAGGCTGGTTACTCGGCTTAGTAAGCTTGGCATCAATTGCCTTGTTCATGACCCTTTCTTGCCCTTAGCGCATGAGCATTCATCGAAGCTGGTTTCATTGGATGAAGCACTTTCATGCGAAATTGCGACGGTGCACACATCACTCACTAAAAGTGGCACGCACCCAACTTTTCATTTACTTGGCAGCGAACAGCTGCAGCAGTTAAGCGATAATGCTGTGCTTGTGAATGCGTCTCGGGGTGAGGTTGTGGATAGCGATGCTCTGAAGATTGTGTTGAAGGAAAGACCGGATCTATCTGCTGTGCTTGATGTTTGGGAGGGAGAACCTGACATTAGCCAGGAACTGCTGGAACTTGCGACAATTGGTACTCCACATATTGCTGGCTACAGTGAAAATGGCAAACGCCGCGCGACAGAAATGGTGTACTCGGCTTTTTGCGAATTTGCTGGAATACATCCTCAGTCAGCTGACAGTGAAACTGGACCTCTTAAGGCATCGCTGAGCGAAGAAGCCCTAGATGAAAACTGGGTAAGCAGTTTGTTGTTACAAGCTTATCCAGTCAACCAAGATTTCCTTCCGCGCCCGGTTAGTGCTCAAGCTTTTGAAAGGCTTAGAAATGAGTATCGGTTCCGTAAGGAATTCAGTGATTATTCCCTAAGTAGCAAGACGCAAACGCCTGAGCAGAGACGCCTCGGCCTTGCGCTGGGATTCGCCGAGTAATTAGTTACTGAGAATAGGATTCTAGGAAACTGGCCAGCTTGTTCAGCGCCTGCCTGAGATCATCTTCACGTGGCAGGAATACAATCCTAAAGTGATTCCTGTCGGGAATGTTGAAACCGCTGCCCTGAACCATCAGGACATGTTCCTGCAACAGGAAGTCCAGAATGAATTTCTCGTCATTCCGGATATTGATTACTGACGGATCAATTCTGGGAAACAGGTAAATAGCTCCCATCGGTTTAACGCATCTAATTCCTGGAATGCTGTCTAGTATTTCCATTGCGGCGTCACGCTGATCGCGCATACGGCCGCCAGGAATGATCAGTTCATTGATGCTCTGGTATCCGCCCAGCGCTGTCTGAATTGCCTGCTGCGCAGGTACGTTTGAACAAAGACGCATATTGGACAGGATATCCAGGCCTTCAATATAGTCCCTAGCGCGATCCTTAGCGCCACTGAGAAACATCCAGCCAGAGCGAAATCCAGCAAGCCGATAGGATTTAGACAGCCCGTTAAAAGTGGCCACTAGGACATTTTCTGTAAGCGTCGACAATGGGATGTGCTTGGCATCTTCATACAGTATTTTGTCGTAGATTTCGTCGGCAAATAGAATTAGGTCATTCTCTTCGGCCATCTTGACGATGCCTTCGAGTAATTCCCGGCTGTAAACAGCCCCGGTAGGATTATTGGGGTTAATAACGACAATCGCTTTAGTCTTGCTGTTGATTTTCTGTTTGATGTCATCCAGATCCGGATACCAGTCTGAGAATTCATCACACAGGTAGTGAACAGCCTTGCCGCCGCTGAGAGTAGCTGCCGCTGTCCACAGGGGGTAATCAGGCGCAGGGATCAGGACTTCATCCCCATAATTGAGTAAGGCCTGCATGGCCATGACAATTAGTTCGCTGACGCCGTTGCCGAGGTAGATATCTTCAATTCCTACACCGGGGATCTGTAGCCGCTGGGTCTCATGCATGACTGCCTTGCGTGCAGAAAACAGGCCTTTTGAATCAGAGTAGGCCTGTGATTCAGGTAAATTTAGGATCACATCGTGCAGAATTTCATCAGGCGCTTCAAAACCGAAAGCACCGGGATTGCCAATATTCAGTTTGGTAATCCTGTGACCTTCCTCTTCGAGCCTTTTTGCTTCTTGCAGGGCTGGTCCTCTGATTTCATAACAGACATGTCGGAGTTTTTCGCTCTGGTATATATTATTCATATTCGAGTCCAGCTTGCTGCAAAGCTTGATATATAGCAGGATATGCTATAGTCCCCGCTTCGCAAAGGGGAGCGAATTTTACAGAAACACCATTCGGAAATACAGCTATGTCAAAAAGCACTAAATCTGATGCGCACTGGAAAGAGATTCTCACAGACGAGGAATACCATATCTGCCGTGAAGGGGGAACAGAGCGGGCCTTCAGTGGGGCATTTTGGCAATGCAATGGTGAGATGGGTGAATACCAGTGCCGTTGCTGCGGTGCGGTATTGTTTTCCTCAGACACTAAGTACGACTCAGGTTCTGGGTGGCCCAGCTTCTATCAACCGGCCAGTGCTGATGGAATCAAGGAAATCGAGGACAACAGTCTTGGCATGCAAAGGACGGAAATCATCTGTAACGAATGCGAATCCCATTTGGGTCATCTATTTACTGACGGGCCAGAACCTACTGGGCTACGTTACTGTATCAACTCGGCATCGCTTAAATTTGAGCAGAAAGACTGAAATTTCAATTTTCCAGGTAGGCCTTGCCGTGCTGATTTGTTCCATCAGTTGGCAAATTATCTTATTCCTGCGTTTATGGGGATACGGCCTGTTTTAGAGTCTTCAAGGAATTACGTCATGAATTTCTCATTCATCGCCTGGTCAAAAATTTCTCCAATTAAACATTTACTTCACCACTTTTTGTTTTTCAGTCTCGCCTTAGCGACTTCTTTAGCACTTTTTGCACAAGAAGAAGAGCAGAGTGCTCTGCATAAATTTACTGTTGGTTCCTATTTCAGTCGAGGAGATTACGGCGCTGATGAAAACACCGATATATATTATTTTCCACTTTCCTATGAGTTAACGACTTTTCCCTGGGTTGTTTCAGTAACCGTACCTTACCTCGGTCTTGAAGGACCGGCAGACGTTTTTCCTGAAACAGGGAATATCGGTCGAAACCGTGGCGGCGTCTCAGAGTTTATTGATGAGAAGGGGTTGGGGGATGTTTTCCTCTCTGCCAGCTACCAGTTTCCGCCAATGCTGAACGGATGGTTGTTTATGGATCTAACTTTGCAGACAAAGCTTCCCACCGCTGACGAGACCAGAAACCTGGGTACAGGGGAAACGGATTACGGTTATCAGCTGGATTTTTATACAACACTGAACCGGAACACATACTTTTCATCAATTGGCTACCGAAAGCGGGGTAGAACGCCACTCTATGATCTAGAAGATTCCTATTATTCTTCTCTCGGTCTGATGAGGCAGTATGGGGATAATACATTCCTGGGCCTGGTGTATGACTACCGGGAAAAAGCATCAAGTAATGCCTTTGAAAGCCATGAGGTGATGCCGTTTGTGTCATACAACATTACTCCGCAATGGAACATAATGCTGTACACGATTCTTGGGTTCACCAACAGCAGTGCCGATAAAACTATAGGGTTTCAGTTCTCTTACACACTCCCACAGTGAGCAGCCAGCCAAGATCTGCAAAGGAACTTCTCAAAAAGAGTGGTCTTGCCTGTTATTGGTTAAGCAAGCCGGAAAGGGTCCTCATAGGACGTACCGGTGGTGGGGTTGGGATGTTGGCTCTTTGAACAGGACTGATTCTTGCAGGGATGGTAAAGCGATCGGGTCGCTCCGGACGAACAGGCTTGTTAACGCGATTACGTATTGAGCTATTTACGGCGGTATCAGCAGACTCTAACGTAGCTATCTGCATCGGAATTTCAGCTTGGGCAGTCATCAGGCTGCTCATGATTTCAAAACTGGTCACCAAGGCAGTTGATGACATAGAGACCAACTCGGCTTCATTAACACCAGTGTCTAGATCGATATTGGTTGTTGCGTCGGCAATGCTGTTCGCTTCCGTTGCGTCAGGTATAACAGCTATTGTGCCATTTCTTATGTTCGGAAGGGTCGCAGTCCCTTCAAGCAGCTTGGTATCAAATTGTTGAGGGGAAAGTCTCAAGCTGTTTACATCAAGGATGGGTACGGCATCCTTGGCGAGAATTGTGTCTGTGTTTATTGCCTCAAAGCGCTCTTCGAGTTCCTTTGAGAAATCGTCAGCAGCATCAGAGAGGGAATCATCTTCCTGGCTGCCGTCTGCAGCACCCAGTTTGAAGGCTGAACCAGGATCTGGTGCTTTACCTGTTCCACCCAGGCCGCTTTCGCCGCCATACTTGCCAGTGCCACCTAGTCCGCTGCCACCATCGCTGCCAGGACCAGTCAGAAATAAATTAACTGCAAACGCCAGACATAGAACGGCAAGCAGAATGGCGAGATAGTTATGGTTCTCCACCAGTTCAGTTGTTTTTACTACTATACCGGTCTTTGGCTTGGTCATTTCACAATTTTATCGTGGTTATTTACTGATTTCTTTACTTTTTGGGTAAAAAACTGTCAAAGTTGACTGTGATGTCAGCTCTCTTCCTCAGAGTTAGCCTTATCATCTTCAACAGCGTAATCAGTGTTGTAGTTGAAAATGCCGAAATTCATCCTGTAGCGGGCATTCAAGCCGCCTTTATCTGATGTCTGCAGCGCGAGTGCCTTTTCGTTCATTTTTATGAGCGCGTCCATGCCGAGGTTGTCGGCCAGGACATTAAGCTCCTGAATAGAGGACTCACTTAGCTCATCATAGTAAACGCTTCTGTCGAAAAAAGGAGGCTGCTCGCCGCTTAAATTGTGAACTCCAGCACGAAGGTGGTCCTCTATATTTTTACCGAAGAAGTAGAGTTTTTCTTCTTGTCCGCGGTTTGGTGTGAATGCCTTGGTCTTGAGGATGACATTGTGGTCGGGATCCAGTTCCACCATGTCCAGGCGCATTAGTTCATCAAGCACGACACGGGGCCTGATATCTCCCTTGGCGATATTGGCCACGAGCCCCTCGAAGGAATTCATGCTGAATTCATCGTCATCCTGCAAAGGGAGTGTTTTGGGGCTGCCATCTTCATTGAGAAGACTTTTATCACCTACCCATCGGGCTATGAGTTGGGCGCCAATAGAGATATTGGCAGGGCGCTCTGTGGGATTTTCCTGTTCAGAGCGAAGGCGTTTAACGTCTTTTCGGTGGACCCCTGTCAACAAGTTAATTCGGCTGTCAGTCTGTTTCTTGCCTTCTACGATAAAATTCTTTTCTGCTACGTCAACATATGTAGATTTCAGGAGATTAATGAGGTGGGGGTAGGTAATCTGGTTGGCAATAAGAAACTTCACCAGCGGTCTCATTATTTTCCTGACCGCCGCAACAACGACGGTATTGCCTTGTTCAATTCCAGAATTTTCTTGCATGCTGACGAGTATAATACCTAGAGGGAAAAAATCCCACGATTTTTAACCTGGCTGATTTCAGCCGTTAATCGGTGAGGCCAGGTAAATACTAAGCCCAGTGCTATACTGCACCCCTTTTTGCTGATCTCAAATGGCTTCTTGCTCTTTTTCAGAACCCGGTAGCAATGTTTGAACAATATTTAAATTTAGTCCTGCGAAGGCCATTCTGGGTCCTTGCGGTTCTTATCATGATGGTGAGCGCCCTTGGCTGGAATTTGCAGTATTTCCGTATGGATGCTTCTGCCGATTCACTGGTGGTAGAAGGCGATGCTGACCTTGAATTCTCACGTGAAATTAATGAGCGCTACGGCACTGGGGATTTTGTATTTGTCACCTTTGACCCGGATGGAGACTTATTTACGGCAGCGGTCATCGCCAACCTCAGGGCACTCAAGTCTGACCTTGAAGCGTTGCAGGGCATTGAATCTGTCGACAGCATCTTTGATGTGCCACTCTTCAAGGTGGCCAATGTAGGCCTTAGCGAGATTACGGACAATATTCTGACTCTGGATTCGCCAGGAGTTGATCTGGGTGATGTTCGTGAAGACTTGATGAGCAATGCCGCCTACCAGGATGTCCTGATCAGTGCCGATGGTGAAACGACAGCCCTGATTGCGAATTTTCGATCCGATGATACCTTGGGCGATCTGCTCGATGACCGGACCCGCCTGAGAGAGCTTGCTCGCAATGGGCCACTTTCTGAGGATGACAGAATTGCCCTGGACTCAGTGGAAGCGGATTATACGAATGCGCGTGTAGCAGCAGCGCAGCAGCTGCATGAGGACATCACCAGCATCAGGGCAGTGCTTGATGATTACCGCGATGAGGCCACCATCTATCTGGGAGGTGTCCCCATGATTGCTGACGACCTGGTTACTTTTGTACGAAATGACCTTGTCACCTTTGGGTCGGCAATTCTCATTTTTATTATCGTAGCGCTAGCCTACCTGTTCAGAAAAATCCGCTATGTGCTGATCCCATTGCTATGTGGGATTACCATCGCCATCTCGGTAATGGGACTGCTTGGCCTGGCAGACTGGCCGGTTACCGTTATTTCCTCAAATTTCATCTCTCTTCTTCTCATCATTACTGTTTCCCTGACTGTACACCTGATCGTCAGGTACAGGGAACTTGAAGCCGAGGGAGCATCCCAAAGCCATCGGGAAAGGCTGGAAATGACGCTTAAGAGCATGGCAAAACCATGCGCCTACACAAGCCTGACGACTATTGTTGCTTTCGGCTCACTGGTGGTCAGTAATATTCCACCGATCATAGATTTTGGCTGGATGATGGTGATAGGGGTTTGTTTTACCTTCTGCCTGACATTCCTGCTTTTTCCGGCCATTCTGGGATTACTCCCCGAAAATTTATCGAATACTGGCAGCAAGAGTATAGACATCACTCCAGCTATCGGTCGATTTACCAATAACAATGGCTTGCTAATTGGCGTCGTTGCTCTTTCGCTTGCGATTTTTGCCGGGCTAGGGGTCAGCAAGCTGAAAGTTGAAAACAGCTTTATAGACTACTTTGACGAAAATACTGACATCTACCAGGGTATGGTTGCTATTGACCAGAGCATGGGAGGCACCACGCCGCTTGATGTGATCATCGATATGAGTCCACCCAATCCTTTTGATGCCGTCGAGGATCCCTTTGAATATGATTTCTATGATGACGATGACTACTACGCTGATTTTGATGGGTTTGAAGAAGAGGATGAAGATGCCTACTGGTTTACCAGTGACAAAATGGCTGAGCTGGTAGAAATACAGGACTTCTTGGAGAGTCTTCCCGAAACCGGCAAGGTACTGTCGCTGGCCACTCTTTTGGGGATAGCCTACGAACTGAATGAGGGTGAGAGACTCAACGATATTGAGCTGGCTGTCCTCTACAACCGCATTCCGGAGGAGTACAAGGACACCCTCCTGAAACCTTACGTGTCAGTTGCTGATGACCAGGTACGGTATTCCATTCGCGTCCTTGAGACTTCTCCTGACCTGGTCAGGGTTGAACTGCTTGAAACCATTCGCCAGGGACTAATATCCAATTTCGGTCTCGCTGATGAACAAATTCACTTAACCGGTATGCTGATCCTTTACAACAACATGCTGCAGAGCCTGTTTGAATCGCAGATACTCACGCTGGGTCTGGTACTTCTGGCCATTATGCTGATGTTCCTGGTGCTGTTCCGATCATTGAAACTTGCCATTATCGGCATCATCCCCAACATCCTGGCGGCCATGTCTGTCCTAGGCTTGATGGGTTGGCTGGGCATACCTCTGGATATGATGACCATTACCATTGCAGCTATTTCAGTAGGTATTGGGGTAGATAACACTATTCATTACATGCACCGCTTTAAAACCAGTTACCCAGAGTTTAACAATTACTGCAACACGATTGACTACTGTCACAGCAGTATCGGTAAAGCAATGTATTACACCGGCTTTACCATCGTGGCGGGCTTCTCCATTCTGGTGCTGTCTAATTTCGTACCGACTATTTATTTTGGACTTCTGACCAGCCTTGCCATGTGCTTGGCCTTAGGCGGCGCCCTGACATTACTGCCGCAGCTGCTGATTATGTTCCAACCACTGGGTCCCGAAGCAGAATAAGACCACCGGGCACTGGAAAAGTATCCAGGATAGGAGTTTATTGAGTTATATCGGGAGGAGAGGGGAAATTGGTCTCCGTTAGCCTGAGGCGATTGTCCTAATATTGTTGTTCTTATTATTGAATGCCTGTGGTCAGCATTGGGTTATTCACCTCAGACTAACGGGTATGGATAAGCCTAGTCATCTCAACCTGCCGGCAATACAACGCAACATCCATGCCAGAACAACTCCCTGGTGATTAAGCCTTAATTACGTAGCTGGTTTTGCAAAGGTTTTAAAAACAATGATTTAGTGCGTTTTATTCGGTTATGCGGAGCTATTTTATTGAATTAATACAATAAGATACAAAGCAAACTTAAAGTAAAAAAATGGTTAAATTTTGAGCGTAAACTGACCATAAAATGTCACTTACGTAAAGATTAGGTTAAAAAATTTATTGTTAATTAGGTACTTACAAAAAATAAAAAATTTTTTTTTTGGGGGGCCAGATGGTAAAAAATTTCTTAACTAAACACCAAAATTCGATCTGAAAAATGGGGCTATACCAAAACGGGATTTAGCCTGATTTTGCTTTGGGGGCTGCTCCCTTGCATCCGCCAGAACCTCCTATTGAATAAGCCAAATCGATATGGCACAATCCTCCGCTGTTTCAGGTAAGCGCGAAATAACTATCTGATTTTTAAGTAGTATTTTCGTTTGCTGAGCCCCTGACCTTATTCTTGACGTTGGTTCCATTCCGGAAGCGTATCACCAAGAATTTTTTACTGGCATCCGGGTAATGGTATGGCATTTCGGGAACTATATCCTTTGTCTTTACAAACCAAGTCAGCAATCTGAAACAGATAAATTTTTATTATTTTTAAATAGAGAATTTCCAGGATTAATTCATGCAAGTTTCCATAGAAACACTGACCGGTCTTGAAAGGCGAATGACTATTGAGGTGCCGGCTGACAAGATCGAAAGCCAGGTTCAGAGCCGTCTCCAGGAAGCCGCCAAGACATTCCATATGAAAGGCTTTCGTAAAGGTAAAGTACCGGTCAAGGTAATCAAGAGACGGTTTGGCGAAGGCGTGCGTCAGGAAGTCGTCGGTGAGGTCATGAGTCAATCATGGGTTGAAGCGGTGACACAGGAAAAAGTAAAACCCGCTGGCCAGCCAAGAATTGAGCCGAAAAACCTGGAAGAAGGTAAAAATCTCGAGTTCATAGCCACGTTTGAAGTCTACCCGGAAATTGAGTTGCAGGACTTCTCTGAGATCGAGATTGAAAAGAAACTTGCTGATATCAAGGATGAAGATATCGACAAAATGATCGATACCCTGCGTGAACAGCGTAAGACCTATCAGGAAGTGGACCGGGCGAGCCAGGAAGAGGACCAGGTTAATATAGATTTTACCGGCACCATCGACGGTGAGAAATTTGAAGGTGGTGAAGCCAAGGGCACCAACCTGGTTCTCGGTTCAAAGCGTATGATTCCTGGATTTGAAGATGGTCTTGTTGGATTGAATGCCGGAGAGGAAAAGACCCTTTGCCTGACTTTTCCTAAGGACTACCACAGCAATGATTATGCCGGTAAAGCCGTGGAATTTGCGGTGACTGTCAACTCTGTCAGCGAAAGTGTGCTGCCAGAGCTAAATGACGACTTCTTTGCTTCTTTCGATATCAGAGAAGGAGGCCTCGAGGCTTTTCGTGAAGAAGTTGCATCAAACATGGCGCGTGAACTTAAAAATGCCGGTAAAAACAATATCAAGAACCAGGTGATAGAAGGTCTGCTTAAAACGCACAATGTCGAAGTGCCGAAGGCTCTCATCTCCAGCGAAATAAATGCGCTCAGACAGCAGGCAATGCAGCAGTTTGGCGGAGGTCAAAATATTGACCCGTCCATGCTTCCGGACGATCTCTTCAATGGTCAGGCAGAACGCCGCGTTGCATTAAGCCTGATCATGAATGAAATAGTCAGCAGTAATGACTTAAAGCCTGAGCCGGATGCCGTGAGGACACTGGTCGAGGAAATGGCTGAAAGCTATGAAAAACCCGAAGAAGTGGTCAAATGGTATTACAGCGACAAGGAGCAACTGGCCAATATTGAAGCGCTGGCACTTGAGGAGTCTGTTATAGACATGATTGTCAATGCGGCTAAAGTGTCTCAAGCAAATGTCAGTTATGAGGAGGCACTGCAGGCTAGCGCGCCGCAGCCGGCACAAGATAACACTGAGAGCGCTGATGGCGAGTCAGAAGCCAAAGAGTCTTCTGATTAAAATAACCTTGAAAAACTAGTAAATTAGGCATGAGTAATTTTGAAGGTAGGCATAAAAGAATGGATGAAGTGGCAAATCTGGTCCCCATAGTAGTAGAACAGACCGCCAGGGGAGAGCGTTCATATGACATTTACTCCCGGCTGCTGAAGGAGCGCGTCATATTCCTGGTCGGACAGGTAGAAGATCATATGGCTAACCTTGTAGTAGCACAGCTTTTGTTCCTGGAATCTGAGAATCCGGATAAAGATATTCATCTTTATATAAATTCTCCTGGGGGCTCCGTGACTGCCGGCATGTCCATCTATGACACAATGCAGTTCATCAAGCCTGACGTCAGTACCATGTGCATAGGACAGGCAGCCAGCATGGGTGCGCTTCTGCTTGCCGGTGGTGAGAAGGGCAAAAGGTTCGCGCTTCCTCACTCCCGCATGATGATTCACCAGCCAAGTGGTGGCGCGCAGGGCCAGGCATCGGATATCCATATCCAGGCCCAGGAAATTCTTAAGGTTCGTGAGCGCTTAAACAAGGTCCTTGCCTTTCACACCGGGCAGGATATTGAAATCATTGCTAGGGATACTGATAGGGACAACTTCTTGAGCTCCGAGGAGGCAGTAACTTACGGCCTGGTCGACAGCGTTCTGGAGAAAAGGGCCCTGCCTGCCGGCGGAGAGGGGTCAGACGACCAGGCTTAGCCCTTTAACTTAGCCATTTATTAATGTGGCAGATCTTCAGTAATTTACTGAAAGTATCAGATACCCTGGACAAAATATTTATGCATGGCTCCAGGAGCGATTTAAGTTACTTTTTGACCCTGCTAGGAAGGGTGTTATTGCAGTTTCTCTACGGCGGTAATAACTAGACCGCCAAAGGTATAGTATTCACTTAGATTTTGCGGTCAATCAATCAAAGAAACTGCTTGTAAAGTTGCGCAAATGCCCTCATCTTATTCATAATATTGTACGGTATGATTGTGCATGACCCATTATCTGAGAAAACATTCACGCATCAGCAGAATTAAAAAGTAAACCTGGAACTAAAGCATGTCTAACGACAAGAATGATGAAGATAGCGGCAAACTGCTGTACTGCTCATTTTGCGGCAAAAGCCAGCATGAAGTCAGGAAACTGATTGCCGGCCCTTCAGTATTTGTCTGTGACGAATGTGTTGATCTCTGCAACGATATAATTCGCGAGGAAATCCAGGAAAAAACCGTCGACAAGGAAGAGCGCAAACTACCCACCCCAGAAGAGATTCGCGATACGCTAGACGAATACGTTATCGGCCAGGATAAGGCCAAGAAGACGCTTTCTGTTGCCGTCTACAATCATTACAAACGCCTGAACCATGAAGAAAAGCCGCATGATGTTGAGCTGAGTAAGAGCAACATCTTAATTATCGGTCCTACAGGCACGGGTAAGACATTGCTGGCTGAAACGCTGGCGCGTCTACTGGATGTACCTTTTACAATTGCAGATGCCACCACGCTTACCGAAGCAGGTTATGTGGGTGAGGATGTTGAGAACATCATCCAGAAACTCCTGCAGAAATGTGACTACGATGTCGATAAGGCCCAAATAGGCATCGTTTACATCGATGAAATAGATAAGATTTCGCGCAAATCAGACAACCCCTCAATCACCCGAGATGTCTCCGGTGAGGGTGTTCAGCAGGCGCTGCTGAAACTGATTGAGGGAACCGTGGCTTCTGTTCCACCACAAGGCGGCAGAAAACATCCTCAGCAGGAATTCCTGCAGGTTGATACCTCCAATATCCTGTTCATCTGTGGTGGCGCTTTTGCCGGCCTGGACAAGATTATTCGTGACCGCTCAGATAAGAGTGGCATTGGCTTTTCTGCTGAAGTGAGAAGCCTGGAGACAGAAAGCAAAGTCGGCAAAACCCTGCAGGATGTTGAGCCTGAAGATCTGGTCAAATATGGCCTGATACCCGAATTTGTCGGCCGCCTGCCAATGATTGCTACACTGAATGAGCTTGACGAGGATGCGCTGGTCAAAATTCTGAGAGAACCCAAGAACTCGCTGACGCGCCAGTACGCCAAACTCTTCGAGATGGAAGGTGTGGAAATCCAGTTCCGGGATGACGCGCTAAAAGCTATAGCCCGCAAGGCTAAGGAACGTAAAACCGGTGCTAGGGGGCTTCGCTCTATCATGGAGTCTACTCTTCTCGACACCATGTACAACATCCCATCCCAGGATGGTGTGACTAAAGTCGTAATAGATGGAGCTGTTATAAACGGCGAATCTGAACCTCTTTTGATGTACGAGTCAGGAGAGTCTGGACAAGGTAAAACCGCCAGCAAAGATCCTGCCTGATTCTTCATTTCTTCTTGAAATTTTGGAATCTGGCACCAGATTGTTAACAAGGCTTCATGACACTGTCATATTCAGCTGATCTGTAACAGTAATGCAAGACAATGCCATCACCCCGGCAAATCGATGAGTTATTAATTGTTTAGCCTGCTAGCCACTGGTTTTCAGGGTGTAATTGTTTTCCAATTAACGCATTGTTTTCATCCCTACTCCACGATCTAAGCCAACTACCAGAGAGTTAAATGGATAATCAGGAAACACAAACAACCGACCACATTTTGCCTTTTCTTCCGCTCAGGGGAGTAGTTGTCTATCCCCAGATAGTTCACCCGCTTTTTGTTGCCAGGGAAAAATCCATCAAGGCGCTGAAAGAAGCCATGTCAGGCGATAAAAAGGTGGTTTTGGCGGCGCAAAAGCAGCATTCGGATGACGAGCCGGGAAAGGATGACGTATTCACCATCGGTACAGTTGCATCGGTCCTGCAGTTGATGCACGTAAACGACGGGACTGTAAAAGTGCTCGTTGAGGGTGTGGAGCGCGTTCAGATAAAAAGCCTGCTGACTGACGATGATTTTTACAAGGCTGAGACAGCCAGTTTAAGCGGAAGCACCATCGAGGAAAAGGACACAGAAATTCTGGTCCGCTCATTATTGTCCCAGTTTGATCAGTATGTGCAGCTTAGCAAGAAAATCTCTCCTGAAGTGCTGACCTCGATAACGAGTATCGATGAGCCAAGCCGCCTGGTGGACACCATTGCCACTCATATGTCGTTGCAATTGAATGAAAAGCAGAACATCTTGGAACTGGCCAATATCAAGCCTCGTATTGAGCACCTAATGTCCCTGATCGAAGCAGAAATTGACATTTTTCAGGTTGAAAAACGCATTCGCGGGCGCGTCAAAAAGCAGATGGAAAAAAGCCAGCGTGAGTACTATCTCAATGAGCAAATGAAAGCGATCCAGAAGGAAATGGGTGAACTTGATGACGTCCCAAATGAGGCAGAAGAGCTTAAGCGCAGGATAGACGAAGTGGGCATGCCGAAAGATGCTCTGGAAAAGACAGTTGCCGAACTCAACAAACTGAAAATGATGTCTCCCATGTCATCTGAAGCGTCTGTGGTGAGGACTTATATAGACTGGATGATCAGCGTCCCTTGGAAAAAGAAATCCAGGATACGGACTGACCTCAAAAAGGCTGAAGAAATCCTGGATGATGATCACTACGGTTTGAAAGATGTTAAAGAACGCATTGTCGAGTACCTCGCGGTGCAGAAAAGGGTTAAAAAACTAAAAGGCCCAATCCTGTGCCTAGTTGGTCCTCCCGGTGTTGGTAAAACCTCCCTGGGGGAATCGATTGCCAGGGCAACAGGGCGCAAATTCGTCCGCATGGCTCTTGGCGGCGTTAGGGACGAGGCGGAAATCCGTGGTCATCGCCGCACCTATATCGGCTCACTGCCGGGCAAGGTGCTGCAAAAAATGGCCAAGATTGGGGTGCGTAATCCACTTGTGCTGCTGGACGAGATTGACAAGATGGGCATGGACCACCGGGGTGATCCGGCAGCTGCGCTGCTCGAGGTGCTTGATCCAGAACAAAACCATAGTTTCAATGATCACTACCTGGAAGTTGACTATGATTTGAGCGACGTTTTATTTATCTGCACATCAAACTCCATGAATATCCCTGAGCCACTTCTGGACAGAATGGAGGTGATTCGTTTGCCGGGTTATACCGAAGATGAAAAAATGAACATCGCAAGCCGTTATCTCGTGCCAAAACAAAAAGAAAATAACGGCTTGCAAAAAGATGAAGTAGACATTACCGATTCCGCATTAACTGGTCTTATTAGGCACTATACCCGCGAAGCAGGGGTGAGGGGGCTGGAAAGAGAAATTGCAAAAGTCTGTCGCAAAATTGTAAAAGAGCATACGCTCCATGATGACAAACTCAAGCTTACTGTCGAGGACGATGACCTTGAAAAATATGTTGGCGTCCAGAAATTTGATTTCGGTAAGGCTGAGGAAGATGATGCAATTGGTCAGGTAAATGGATTGGCTTGGACCCAGGTTGGCGGCGAGCTCTTGACCATAGAAGCAGTGGCAACGCCAGGTAAGGGTAAAACCACCATGACGGGATCCCTTGGTGACATTATGCAGGAGTCCATCCAGGCGGCGCTTACTGTCGTCAGGAGTCGTTCATTGACACTTGGACTGATAGAAAACTTCCATGAAAACTATGACTTACATATTCATGTTCCGGAGGGCGCTACACCCAAAGACGGTCCCAGTGCAGGTATCGGCATGTGTACCACTCTCGTTTCTGTCCTGACAGGAATCCCGGTTAAAAAAGACGTGGCCATGACAGGTGAAATTACACTTCATGGCCAGGTTTTGCCGATTGGCGGGCTCAAGGAAAAATTACTGGCGGCTCATCGCGGTGGCATCAAGACAGTGGTCATTCCAAAAGAGAACGAAAGAGATCTGAAGGAAATTCCTGACAATATTAAAGCCGATCTGAATATAGTAGCCGTTAGATGGATTGATGAAGTCCTTGAACTGGCTCTCCAATTTATGCCTGAACCGATAGAAGGTAATAAATTTCAGTCACTTGAAAAAGGTTCCTCAAAATCGCGTGAAAATGAAGGAAAGCAAAAGTCAAAAAAATCTATAAATACTCACTAGAAAGTCTCGTACTTCTTGACATATTCTCGAGACAGTTGGTATAAAGTTTAATGTTTTACAGGCCTACCGCTTCCAAAACTAATTTAATTACTGTTTAAATTGGTTACGAAATAAAGAATCAATTTAAAATTTTTTTCAATCAACAACCTAAAATAATAAGGGGCTAACGTGAATAAATCAGAACTAATTGATGCTGTTGCTGAAACCGCTGACCTACCAAAAGCTGCTGCTGCTCGTGCTATTGATGCGATGACTGACGCCATTACATCCTCGCTCAAAGCAGGCAACTCAGTTTCACTGGTTGGATTCGGCTCTTTTAATGTCAAGGATCGCCCAGCGCGAACTGGCCGTAACCCACAAACAGGTGCCCCTATTCAGATTGCAGCTGCCAGGGTGCCTTCTTTTAAAGCAGGTAAAGCGCTGAAAGATTCTGTGAATTCATAAAACTATCATCATGTCAGGGCTTCTTAGATGGGGCCCGTCTGTTGTAAAATTACAGGCAGCATTCCAAGGGGGCGCATCATTAGGTGCGCCTTCTGCTTTTATCAGAGGCAAATGTATATTTTCCTGTAGAGAGACAAAATAGGTTTCAACTGAAAAGCCATACAGCACTATTCAACCTGCCATCTCCCAACATATCTTATTCAACCTTTATATTAAGTAATACCGGAAAACCTCCATGCTTCAGAAAATCAGAGACAACAGCCAAAGTATAGGCGCCAAGATTTTCGTCTGGTTCATCATCATCGTTTTTGGCGCCTGGGGTGCCAGTACGATCGTTACATCTGTGATCAACGCCACCCCCGTGGTAACGGTTAATGGCGAAACGATAGACGAGTTTGAAGTTGAACAGAGCACACAGGTCCGTATTCAGGAAATGATCGAAGGCTTGGGCCCTGATGCTGACCTGTCAGACATCGATGAAGAACTCATCAGGGAGGCTGCCCTGACCGAACTGATTCAGCGCGAATTACTGCTCCAGTATGCCGAAAACGCCGGCATGGTTATTTCCTCACGGATTATCGACAGGAACATTGCTCAGACACCTGACTTCCAGGTCGACGGTGTATTCAATGGTGAAAGGGCGCAGATTTTGCTGCAGAGCATGGGCTATACCCCAAACACCTACCGGACAGCGTTGGCCACTGAAGGCGTGATTAACCAGATGACACTGGCTTATGGTTTATCCGGCTTCGTCACCAATCCTGAACTTGAATTACTGGCAGGATTACTGAATGAAACCCGTGATCTGCGCTATTTGCTGGTCAGTCTTGATGACCAGTTGGGCAGTGTTGAAGTTACTGAAGAAGAAATGAACTTATTTTACGAGTCCAATCAGGCTGACTTTATGCTAGAAGAGCGCGTATCCATCGAATATCTCGAGCTGGATAAGGACAAGATTTTTGAAGAAGTGACCGTTACCGACGCACAGATAAGACAGCGCTATGAAGATGAATTACTTGAGTACCAATCACAGATTGAGCGCCGTGCCTCTCATATCCTTTTTGAGGCGTTTAATGATGATGAATTCAATGCGGCGGTAGAACAAGCCGCCATAGTCAAGGAACGCCTGGATAGCGGCGAGAGTTTTGAAGATCTTGCCAGCGAGTTCTCCGATGACCTTAGCTCCGCAGATTTTGGTGGCGATATCGGCTACACCTCCGGTGATAATTTTGTTGAAGAGTTTGAGAAAGCCCTAGCCTTGCTTGAGCTCAATGAAGTGTCCGGTCCGGTTCGCACTGAATTTGGTGTTCACCTAATCAAGCTCACAGAAAGAAGCGAGTCTGAAATTGAAGGGTTCGAGGAAAGCCGTGAACGTATAGAGCGTGACCTCAAAACGGCCGAAGTCGACTCCATTTTTGTAGCTCGTTCAGAAGAGCTTAGCAACCTAGCCTTTGAGTCATTTGACCTGACCGACCCAGCAGAAATCATGGGGCTGGACCTGCAGAGTACTGCGTTATTCAGCCGACTTGGTGGCACTGGGGTTACTTCATTCGGCGATGTGGTTACAGCAGCATTTTCGTCTGATGTGCTTGATGATGGTCTGAACAGCAATCTGATTTCCATCAGTCCATCGAGGAGTGTAGCTATTAGGCTGCTTGACCACAGGGAACCTGAATTACAGTCCTTTGACGATGTCCAAGGAGAAATAGAATTTAGAATTCAGCTTGACAAAATCAGGGAGCGTTCAGTTGCTCTTGGTGAATCAGTCTTAAGCAATATGCAGGACGGGTTGAATATTGATACCTTGCTTGAGACACAAAACCTGAGTTGGAGTCAGGTTGACGGCCTGGAAAGAACTGACCAAATTCTGCCTCCGGAACTGGTCCAGAATATTTTCGAGCTGGCTCCACCTGAAGGGGGCCAGAGCAGGGTAGAGGGTTACGAGCTGTCTACTGGTGAATATGTCGTAGTAGACCTGCAGAGCGTAAATTCAGGCAGTGTTGAAGACCTAGAAGATGACGAGTTGCAAAGCCTTAAGACATTCATTGCCCAGCAGTCTACCAACGCCGATTTTGGTGCCCTTATCCTGGGCATGCAGAACCGGGCCGAAATTATCCGCTAATATTTTAATGCATAGTGCCAGCGGGCTGGCACTATGTATTCCGCCTGATTCTATTCAGGGAGTCAGGCCATGTTCATGTTGATGCCCTATCCTTGCAAATATATGGTTGCAGCTTGCAGATTGGCTGTGACTCTATGGACTTCAATAAGAGAGCCGTTTATCCTACCGAATCAATATCTTGCGACAATTCAAACAATCATTGAAGACGTCAGCTGCCATATCCGGACAGGCAGCCCTCATCAGTAGCAGTAACAGAGCATTGATAAAAAGTGCGGTCGCAGGCCAGCAAAGTGAGTGAGTCCGGATTTTTCAGGAATACTGAATGATGAAAACGACAGGTTTTTTGCGTCTTGGCTTATTGCTGAGCCTTCTTATTATTGCATGCAGCGGAGGGGATACTGAAACCAGGGTTGAAGCAGGCAACAGGGAAGGTGTTTTACACTTTGGCAACTACGGTGAGCCCCAGGGCCTGGACCCTCATATCGTCACCGGTGTGCCTGAACATTATATTCTTACCTCTCTTTTTGAAGGCCTGGTCACCAAAAACCCTTACACACTGGACATCGAACCAGGTGTAGCAGAAAGCTGGGAAATCAGCGAAGACGGTCTCACCTATACCTTTCATTTTCGCGATGATGCGAAATGGAGCAATGGAGACCCTGTCACGGCTGAAGATTTCAGGTGGTCTTTCCAGCGGGCGACTTCGCCTTTACTGGGGAGCGAATACAGCTATATGTATTACCCCATAGTGAGTGCCGAAGCCTACAACTCTGGGAACCTCGCCGATTTCGACCAGGTCGGGGTGAAAGTACTTGATGAGTTAACCCTTCAGCTCCAGCTACATTCGCCAACGCCTTACTTGCTGCAATTGCTCGATCATTACAGCCTGTTCCCGGTGCATCGGGCAACAGTGGAAGCTTTTGGCGACGCCACTGACCGGCTCTCAAACTGGGCCAGGGAAGGCAACATAGTCACCAATGGCTCGTTTGTCCTTACCGAATGGCAGATCAACTCTCATATTCGGGTAGAGAAGAATCCCCTGTACTGGGATGCTGATAAAGTAAAACTCAACGCTATTGTTTTTTATCCTACCGAAAACCAGATTACCGAGGAGCGCATGTTCCGTGACGGTCAGCTGCACTGGACTCGCGAGATTCCGTTGGAAAAAATTCCTGCCTATCAACAGGATCAGCCTGAAGTTACGCGCATAGCTCCATATCTGGGCTCCTACTTCTATATGATGAACACCACGCGTCCACCTCTGGATGATGCGAGAATTCGGCGTGCCTTGGCCATGGCGGTTGATCGCGATTTGATAGCCGAAACCGTGACGCAAGGGGTGTATCGCGGCTCCACTTCATTAGTGCCTCCCGGAACCAAGGGCTACGAGCCTCCCAAGACTTTTTCCTTTGATCCAGAGGGTGCCAGGCAATTGCTGGCAGAGGCAGGCTATCCAGATGGAGAGGGTTTCCCGGCATTTGATTTGCTCTACAACACCCATGAAGACCATCGCAAGATTGCCGTCGCTATTCAGCAAATGTGGATGCAGAACCTGAATATTACGGTGAACCTGGTCAACCAAGAATGGAAGGTCTACCTGGATTCGCAGAATAATATGAATTACCAGGTTGCAAGGCGTGGCTGGATCGGCGATTACGTCGATCCATACACTTTCCTTGGGATGTACATTACCGATGGCGGCAATAACAAAACCGGATTCTCAAATGCCCGCTACGATGAAATTATTCTCAGTCAAGCACCCTCAGAACTCGATCAAGAGAAGCGATACAAGCTTTACCGTGAGGCAGAAACCATTCTGCTGGAAGAAATGCCTATCCTTCCTATATTCACCTACCAGTATAAACATCTGGCATCCACCAATCTCAAGGGTATGCCGGATAACATCATGGACTACTACAATTGGAAATATGCTTACCTTGAGCCTGACAAATAGAGCGGCATAAAGAAATTTATTAAAAGCAGGCAATTTTTCTATGTGGCGTTTTATCGGATTTCGCGTTCTCCAGGCTATACCTGTAATACTCTCCGTTATCACAGTCACTTTCTTTCTTGTCCGTGCTGCTCCTGGTGGTCCCTTTGATACTGAAAAAGCGGTCAGTGAACAGGTCAGGGCCGCACTAGAGGCACGATATCAGCTAGACCTACCACTTCACGAGCAGTACTTGTCCTACCTCGGAGACCTGTTCAGAGGAGATATGGGGCCTTCTTTTTACTACCCGGGTCGCAGCGTCAATGACCTTATCTTTCAGGGACTGCCTATCACCGCAGAACTCGGTTTTTATGCATTACTGTTTGCCTTATTTATCGGCTCGCTCGCCGGGGTATTTGCTGCCCTGAAACCTAACTCAGCCCAGGATTATGTGCCCATGAGCATCGCGATGGTGGGTATTTGCATGCCTTCGTTTCTACTTGGGCCATTACTCGTGCTGGTGTTTGGAATATGGCTCGATGTGATGCCAATTTCAGGGTGGGGCAATTCGCCTGGGGACAAGGTTCTGCCAAGCATCACTCTGGGCGCTATGTATGCGGCCTATATTGCGCGCCTGAGTCGCTCAGGCATGCTTGAAGTGATGAACCAGGACTACCTGCGCACAGCCAGGGCAAAAGGTTTGCCGGAACACGTGGTTGTACTTAAGCATGCGCTGCGTGGCGGTCTGCTGCCAGTGATCAGCTACTTAGGGCCGGCATTTGCAGCGTTGCTGAGTGGCTCATTCGTTGTAGAAACGGTTTTCCAGATTCCAGGGCTGGGCAGGTTTTATATCCAGGCCGCTTTTAACCGAGACTACACCATGATTCTGGGTACCACGGTTTTTCTTTCCACACTGATCGTGGTCTTCAACCTGCTGTCTGACATTGCGGCGGCCTGGCTCAATCCGAGGCTGCGCTACCAGTTCAGGAATTAAATTCATGAACAGTACTCAGCACAGTGAATTGTTGGACAATATCATCAGGGGAACCTCTCTCTGGGAAGATGCACTTTATCGTCTGCGCCAGAACAAACTTGCCATGATCGGCATGGTCTACCTGATTTTCATGGTCATCATCTGTCTGCTGACGCCATGGATCGCCCCCTATGGTTACGAGGAGCAGAATCTTCGCCTGGGCGCTGTTCCTCCGAATGCCGAGCACTGGCTTGGCACTGACACCTTTGGCAGAGATATGCTGACCCGCATTCTATACGGCGGCAGGTTGTCCCTGCTGGTCGGCTTTATTGCTACAGCAGTAGCCTTGGTGATTGGTGTTACCTACGGCGCCATTGCGGGTTATGCAGGGGGTAAAACCGATAACGTGATGATGCGGCTGGTCGATATCTTTTACGCGCTGCCTTACATGATTTTTATTATTTTGCTGATGGTGGTGTTTGGAAGAAATCTTTTGCTGCTGTTTCTTGCCATTGGCGCAGTGGAATGGCTGGTCATGGCCAGGATCGTCCGCGGGCAGATACAAAGCCTTCGCCAGCAGGAGTACGTCGAGGCCGCCATGTCGTTGGGACTCTCTCCAGCAGCCATTATTATTAAGCACCTTATTCCAAATGCACTTGGCCCTGTCATTGTCTATACAACCTTAACCATACCCAATGTTATGTTACTGGAGGCTTTTCTAAGTTTTCTTGGGCTGGGAATTCAGCCGCCGCAGTCATCATGGGGAGTCTTGATTTCCTATGGTGTTGAAACGATGGAGGAGTACCCATGGCTGCTGATTTTTCCAGGTCTGGCACTCACTCTGACACTGTTTGCGCTTAATTTTCTAGGTGACGGTCTGCGTGACGCCCTAGATCCCAAAGCTTCGAAGGATTAGGTAACCCTATGTCGCTGCTTAGCGTTGATAATCTTTCAGTCCATTTCCACACCCGTAACGGTATCGTCAGGGCCGTTGACGGTATCAGTTTAGATGTTGAGGCTGGCAAGACGTTTGCCATTATCGGCGAATCCGGTTCAGGTAAATCAGTTGCCTGCTACAGCATGCTCGGGCTGGTGCCAATGCCGCCTGGGAGATTCGAGTCGGGCCAGGTAATGTTCCAGGGGCAGGATTTGCTGGCTCTCTCGGAAAAAGAACTACGCAAAGTGCGCGGAAAAGGGATCTCCATTATTTTTCAGGATCCTATGACTACCCTGAACCCTTTCCTCAAAATTGGTGATCAGCTTATTGAGCCACTGCGCCAGCATTTCGGTATGGACAAAAAACAGGCCTGGCAAAAAGGCATAGAAATACTGGAAGAGGTTGGTATCAAGAATGCCGCCCAGAGAATGAATGCCTGGCCTTTTGAGTTTTCAGGGGGAATGCGCCAGCGAGTGGTCATTGCCATGGCGCTGGTTACCGAACCCGAAATTATCATTGCGGATGAACCTACCACAGCGCTCGATGTCACTGTTCAGGCGCAGATCCTGAAACTGTTGAAGGAATTACAGGAAAGACGAAATATCGGCGTGATATTTATAAGTCACGACCTTAGTGTAGTGTCAGATATTGCCGATGAAATTGCTGTGATGCAGTCGGGCGTGTTTGTGGAAAAAGGAAACTGTGATTCGATATTCAATGCGCCACAGCACGAATACACGAGAAAATTACTCGCGGCCGTTCCCTCTGAACAAAAGATTCATTCGCATGACGGGGATGAGCTACTAATTAGGGTTGAAGATATTAGCGTTGAATTTGCCGGGGCAAAAGGGCTGGAAACGATTAAGGCAGTCTCAAACGTTAGTATTGATATCAGGAAAGAGGAAATTCTGGGGCTGGTGGGCGAGTCCGGTTCGGGCAAATCTACGCTTGGAAGAACGATCCTGCGTTTACTAGAACCTTCTAGTGGAAAAGTGATCTACGACGGGAGAGATATCAGTCATTATTCCTCTTCACAGATGAAGCCTCTACGACGCCAGGTGCAAATGATTTTCCAGGACCCTTACGCGAGTCTGAATCCCAGGATGACGGTTTATGACACGCTGGCAGAACCGCTTCTTCTGCACCGTAGTTGCAGCAAAAAAGAACTGGATGAAACCGTGTTTGCTCTGATGGATTCGGTCGGGCTCGCCCGGGAGAGTGTTCTCCGTTATCCGCATGAATTTTCCGGCGGTCAACGCCAGCGTATTGCCATCGGCCGCGCCATTGCGACAAAACCCTCTTTCATCGTTGCTGACGAGCCGGTCTCGGCGCTTGATGTGACCATCCAGGCGCAGATTCTTGATCTACTGCTGAAACTGGTTGAAGAGTATCACTTGACCATGCTGTTTATATCACACGACCTTGGCGTAGTGCGTTATCTGTCTGACAGAATAGTAGTGATGCATGATGGTAAGCTTGTAGAGACAGGCTCAGTCGAAGACGTTTTTGATAATCCTTCGCAGGAATATACCCGGTCTTTGTTAAATGCGATTCCCGGTAAAACACTCTTGTCGACCGAGCAGGTTCAGAGCACTGGCGACTTCTAGAAACTGTCCTTCCAGCCTCTGATGACGGCAAACACATCCTCTGCAGAGTTTAATGCTTTGCCTGAATAAGCTGATGCGGCCTCAATTATTTCTTTTTCACTACAACGCAGAAATGGGTTGGTTTCTAATTCAATGCGAATGCTCGTAGGCACCGTAGGGATGTCCCGGTTGCGCCTTTCCTGCTCGATTTCCATTCTCTTATTTAGTGCAGAACTCTCAGGACAAACAGCGTTGGCAAAAGCCAGGTTAGCCATCGTGTATTCATGAGCGCAAAAAACCTTGGTTTCTCCAGCTAAGTCGGCCAGTTTTTTCAGTGATTGATGCATCATGTCATGAGTACCTTCAAAAACTCTGCCACAGCCGCCGGCAAATAACGTGTCTCCGCAAAAAAGTATGGCGTCCTGCTCATTTAGCCCATCAGCGTGATACGCGATATGGTCCAAGGTATGCCCGGGTATTTCGATGATTCGGAATGTAGTATCAAGTACATCTATCATGTCGCCGTCATGCAGGGGATAGGTTATCTCGGGAATATTAGGTGACTCAGGCCCGTAGACAGGCATATCAAATCGTTCCCGTAACGCACTGATCCCGCCGGTATGGTCTGCGTGATGATGTGTAATGAGGATAACGCTTAATTCGAGGTCGTTGGCTTCTAGGTAACTGATCACCGGCCCGGCATCACCCGGATCAACGATACCGCATTCACGGCTGGTTTCCTCTCTGAACAGCCAGAAGTAGTTATCGTGAAATGCCCTGATTGGAGAGACTTCAAGCATGTGGAACTCCGAAATTCTGAGAGATAGCTATATCGCATGAAACTAACGTCTCCGGTATGATACAAAAAATTGCCTGGTTACGTAGCCTTAATGCCAATTAAAAAATTTTTTGCAAACCGCCCAAGGGACAGCCTGGAAACACCAGGATTTTGCGGTGCCATGCAGAAATGGTATGAAACAGCGCTTGGCCAGTATTTACTTGATGATGAAAAAGACCTCCTTGAGGACTGCCTGCCCAGGCGCTTTGGTTATCACCTCTTGCAAATCGGTTGCTCTAACTTGGATATGACAGGCAGCAGCCCTATCGGTCATAAGATTACAGTCATTCGAGAGCAGGGTAAGGAAGAGTCTGGTATCGTTGCCAGGGGTGAGGCTCTACCGTTGGCTAATGATTCTGTTGACCTGGTCCTGCTTCATCACTCCCTCGATTTCGCAGAATACCAACACCAGCTGCTCAGGGAGGTTTCGCGCGTTCTTATCGCGGGAGGCTGCGTGGTTGTCCTGGGTTTTAATCCTTACAGTATTTGGGGCATCAGGACACGCATGCCAGGACGCAAGAAAAGTCCCTGGCAGGGCAGGTTACTGAGCACCAGTCGAGTAAAAGACTGGCTCAAGCTGCTGGACTTCCAGGTTGAGCAGGTAAGATATGCTGCCTATGCCTTACCGATAAATTCGCCGGCTGTGATTAGATATTCAGGTCTGCTGGAGAGTGCAGCGAAACGTGTTAACTGGCCGACTGGCGGTGTCTATATGATCTCAGCGAAAAAGCAGGTGCTGCCACTGACCCCTATCCAGACCCCTTGGCGATACATAGCTAGTACACATGTTGGGCTTCCCATCGCTGAAAACATCACAAGAGTCTCAAGGGAACTCAACGCCGCTAGTAACGAAGAGCAGTAGCAGCGACGATGAGCGATAAGGTGCAGATATTTACCGATGGGGCGTGTCGCGGCAATCCGGGTCCCGGCGGGTGGGGCGCCGTGATGCGATACGGCGAAAAAGAAAAAACACTCCATGGTGGTGAGACTTCCACAACTAATAACCGTATGGAGCTGACGGCTGTTATTAAGGCGCTGGAATGCCTGAAAGGTAACAAGTGGCCCATCGATATCACGACGGACTCCAAGTATGTTCTCCAGGGAATCACCGAGTGGATTGAAGGCTGGAAAAAGAGAGGGTGGCGCAACGCCAGCAAGAAACCGGTTCTCAATGCCGACTTATGGCAGCGATTGGATGAGCTGGTGCAGCCCTTCGATATCAAATGGCACTGGGTAAAAGGGCACAGCGGCCATCCCGAAAATGAATTGGCTGATCTGTTAGCCAACCGTGGAATTGATGAATTGTAGTCTATGAGACAGATCGTACTAGATACAGAAACCACCGGGCTTGACCCTGCGCAGGGGCACAAGATTATTGAAATCGGCTGCGTGGAATTAGTTAATCGCAAGCTCACAGGGAATCATCTGCACGTGTATATCAATCCGCAGCGTGAAATCGAGGCTGCCGCTCTTGAAGTTCATGGCATTACCAATGAGTTTCTTGCCGATAAACCCCTGTTTACGGATATTGCCGAAAGATTCATCACTTTTGTGGATGGGGCAGAGCTGGTGATTCATAACGCGCCTTTTGATATAGGCTTCCTCGATCACGAATTAAGAGCATTGAAAAGAGGGTATAAGCCCATGAGTGATTATTGCTCGGTGCTTGATTCGCTAGTCATGGCCCGCAAGAAGCATCCGGGCCAGAAAAATAACCTCGATGCGCTCTGTAAACGCTATATGGTTGACAATACTCAGCGCGAACTACATGGCGCCCTGCTTGATGCCGAAATACTCGCTGACGTATACCTGATGATGACAGGGGGACAGTCTAGTTTCTCTTTAGGCTACGAGGAATCGGCCCTAGAAAATAGCCAGTCAGCTGTTAATAGGCTGGCAGCAGACCGGAAACCACTGCCTGTAATCAGACCCTCAGATGATGAGCTGGCCGCTCATGAAGCCAGACTTCAGGAGATTCACAATAAATCTGAATCTGGTTGTATCTGGCTAAAAAATTAGTCTATTCAAGAAATATATTTTCTTGATGTAAATCAGCGCCGTGAATATAATTTGGAAATAATAAAAAATTGTAAACCCTTGTTTATCAATAATTAATTTTACTAAAAATAAATCTTAAGGAACTCCTATGGAAATGCTCGTTATGGATACACCCATGATGGTATCCGGTATTATTTTGGTTTTAACCTTCATTGGCATTTTTACGGAGGGTGTTCACGGTTTTCACCGTGCTAAATTTGCACTTGGTGGGGCTGGCGCAATGGTTCTGGCGGGGCAGTATTTTGGCTTTTATAGTCCCGAATTGGCTATTGAGTCTATCGACTGGAATGTTATTTTCTTGCTCGGCGCCATGATGACTGTTGTTGCCATCATGATTCCTACTGGCGGTTTCCAGATGCTCGCTTACAAAATTGCCGATTTAAGTAAGGGCAAACTATTCCTGCTAATGGCAATGATGGGCACATTGGTTACCGTACTTTCTCTGCTGCTTGATAATGTTACGACTGTAGTTATCTTTGGACCGCTAATTATTCTTATAGCACGTTCAATGCAAGTGAATCCGATCCCCTACTTGCTTGCCGCAGCACTATTGTCAGACACAGGTGGAGTAGCGACTTTGGTAGGCGATCCGCCAAATCTAATGATAGGTTCTGCTGCCGGCATCGATTTTAATACCTTCTTCTACCACATGGGTGGAATTGTCTTTGTGGCTTGGATGGCCACGTTGTTTTTTCTGAAAGTAATATTCAAGAAGGAATTAGCCGAAAAGCCTGTTCTGCAGGACTTCAGTCAGCAAGAGGAACTCAAAGACCCTTACACCTGGAAGGTGGCCTTAGCAGTTCTTGGTATAATGGTTGTAGGTTTTGTTTTACACAGACAATTTCATTGGGAGGCTTGGTTTGTTGCAGGATTAGGCCTTACTTTGTTGGTGTTCTTCGGTAAAGACGTTGATATGGATGATCACTTTGCTGAAATTGAATTAACTTTATTAGTATTTTTCATGGCTCTATTCATCATCGTTGGTGGCGTAGAGCACAGCAAATTTTTGGAGTACATTGGTCAGTTCATACTGCCGTTTGTTCAGGAAGACTTGCTTGTAGCATGCATTCTACTGATGTGGGTAGCGGCATTCCTCTCAGCCTTTATCGACAATATTCCATTCACAGCGGCAATGATTCCAATAATCATTGGTCTTGAGCAGCAGGGCGTTAATGCTAATGCACTGTGGTGGGCCCTAGCTGCCGGTGTAGGTATGGGAGGTAACGGTAGTCACCTCGGATCTACAGCGAACGTTTTTATTGTTACTATCTCTGAGAAACTTGCTAAGGATGAAGGTCGACCAGAGCTGGCCATAACACCTGGACTATGGATCAAAAAAGGATCTCCAATCATGATCCTAACTTTAATTATCTGCTCTATCATAATGACGTTATTCTTCGATTTTTATTCCAACCCTGATGGCATAACTGCAATGTCTGGTGGAATTGAGACAGTAACAGAAGTAGCAGCCCATTAAATTTGCATTGATTGCGAAAACGGGGGACTGTTGGAACTCAGCCCCCGTTTTTTTATAGATGGCTTTATCTAAGTTTTTAGAATAACTATTTTTCTGCGTCGTAATTTTACGTTTTTGGAGTAATCTTGGTCGAATTTCTAGCTGAATACGGTTTGTTTCTTGCAAAGACCGTCACGATTGTCATTGCTATCATAATTATCATGGCGACAGCGGTTGCAAATACAATGAAGCAGAGAGGTGAGGATAAGGGCAGTATCATTATTACTCATCTCAATAAGGAAATTAATGACCTCAAGGATGAGATTTTTAAGGCCGTAGAAGACGAGCACACTCTCAAAAAAGTTCACAAGGAAGAAAAAAAGAAAGCTAAGAAGGAAAAAAAGGAAAAAAAGAAATCATTAGGCAAGGAAGACGATGCGAAGAAAAGGATTTTTGTTCTTAATTTCGATGGTGATCCTAAGGCTAGCCAGGTTGATGAGTTGCGCAAGGCTATTACAGCAGTACTGACCGTGGCCAAGCCGGAGAAAGACGAGGTTATGCTAAGACTGGAAAGCCCGGGAGGCATGGTTCATGCCTATGGATTAGCGGCATCCCAGTTACAGCGAATTAGGAGCAGGAAAATACCGTTAACGATTTGTGTGGACAAGGTGGCTGCCAGTGGCGGTTACATGATGGCCTGTGTTGCCAATAAACTTATCGCGGCTCCCTTTGCCTATATCGGCTCTATCGGTGTCCTCGTCCAGATGCCAAATTTCAACAGGCTACTCAAGGAAAAGCATGTTGATTATGAAATGGTGACGGCGGGTGAATACAAGCGGACCTTGACGATGTTTGGTGAAAATACCAAGGAGGACAGAGAAAAAATGGAAGAAGATATCCAGGAAGTTCATACCCTATTTAAGGATTTTGTCAGAACATCCAGGCCTGATATGGACATAGATAAACTAGCTACAGGTGAAACCTGGCTTGGAAGCCGCGCCAGGGAACTAGGACTTGTGGATGAGACGAGCACCAGTGATGAATATATTGTGGCAAACTGTGACAACGCCGAGGTTTACCAGGTAGCTTATGAAAAGAAAAAGAAGATTACTGACAAGCTCGGGTCTGTGCTGGAGGGAGCGCTCGATAATATTCTTATGCGCTGGCTGCAGCGCTCAGGAAACAAGGACGAGCTGATAAGCTGAGAGTTAGACGCTCAGCGTCGCCTGAACAGCGGATCTGGAATTTCAACCGTGCTCTGGTATGAATCCGTAAAGTCACTTAAGGCGCGAATAAAATCATTGGCATCGCCTGAATCAGGCAATTCAAAACTGTTGATGCCGCATTTTTTCATGTAAAAGGCTTGGTCGCACAACACATCCCCTATGGCTCTTAGCTCACCTGTATAGCTCAGGCGCTGTCTTAGGATAGCCGCATTTGAGAAGGCTCTGCCATCACGAAAAATTGGAAAGTTGACGGCAATCAGCGGCAGGTTACCCACCTCATCAGACAGTTCATAAGGGTCATCCTCGCTGTCCAGCCAGACGCCAATCTCTAAATCTAACGCCTTTAACTCTGCTTTATGTTCTTGCCACATGTTGAAAGGCAAGAGTAGCTGTTCTGCTTTGGTGGCAAAGGCATCTTCGTAGACGGTTTGACTGGTAACGGTAAGCCATGAATTGTCTGTAATGGCACCGTCTTTAATCAGCTTTGGCATAAACACGCTCCTTGTATGGATCGATTCCAATCCGGCAATAGGTGGTCAGAAAGTTTTCACCATCTTTTCTGTTCTCCAAGTAAACGTCGATTATTTTTTCCACGACATCGGGCATGTCTTCCTGAGCAAAGGCAGGGCCCAGAACTTTGCCAATTGTCGTTTCCCGGTCGGCTGAACCGCCCAGGGTAACCTGGTAAAACTCTTCTCCTTTTTTGTCCACACCGAGAATCCCAATGTTACCGACATGATGATGGCCGCAGGCATTCATACACCCTGAAATATTCAATGTGATATCGCCGATATCTTTCTGCTTGTCAAAATCATCAAAACGACGCTGGATCGATTCTGCAATAGGGATCGATTTGGCATTTGCCAGAGAACAGAAGTCACCGCCTGGGCAGCATACTATATCGTTGATCAGTCCCAGGAATGGAGTGGCCAGGGATTCTTTCTGACAGGCCTGGTAAACGGTATAAAGGTCGGCATGTTTGACATCAGTGAGAACAACATTTTGTTCATGCGTGACCCGGACTTCTCCAAAACTATACTTATCCGCGAGGTCGGCGATAAATTCCATTTGCCCGTCTGTCACATCGCCTGGAGCAACACCTGTCTCTTTTAGGCAGATATTAACAATACGATATCCAGGTTTTTTGTGAGAAGCGACATTGCGCTCCAGCCAGTTGCTGAAGAGCAGGTCTTTAGCGGCAGCAGCTTCAGTGTCTGAAGAATCGCTAACTTCTTCGTAATTAGGATCGTTAAAGAAGCTTTTACAGCGTTCAACTTCTTCCTCTGTCAGTGTGGCCGGGCCACCCTTATCGTTTTGCCATTCAGCCTCAACTTTTTTCTTGAAGGCTTCAGCGCCAAGTGCCTTGACCAGGATTTTGATTCGAGCCTTATACTTGTTATCACGACGGCCGAAGCGGTTGTAGACACGCATAATTGCGTCGAGGTAGGTCAGTAAATGCTGCCAAGGCAGGAAATCACAAATCTCAACGCCTATAACCGGTGTTCTGCCGAGACCGCCGCCAACTAATACCTGGAAACCGATTTCACTGTCACTGTTTTTCTTAATGTATAGCCCGATGTCATGGACTTGGGTAGCGGCTTGATCATTGGGCGTGCCGCAGACAGCGATTTTGAATTTGCGCGGAAGGTAGGCAAATTCGGGATGGAACGTTGACCACTGGCGGATAATTTCGCACCAGGGGCGGCTGTCTTCTATTTCACCCACGGCGACACCGGCATATTGGTCGGTCGTCGTATTACGAATACAGTTGCCGCTAGTCTGAATGGCATGCATTTCCACTTCGGCGAGTTCGGCCAGCAGGTCCGGCACCTGTTCCAGTTTCGGCCAGTTGTACTGTATGTTCTGGCGGGTAGAAAAGTGGGCATAGCCTTTATCGTAGTCCCGGGCAATAGAGGCTAGTTTTCTTAGCTGCGTTGATGAAAGGCAGCCATAGGGAATAGCTACTCGCAGCATCGGGGCAAGACGCTGGATATACAGACCGTTTTGCAGACGAAGGGGGAGGAACTGCTCGTCGGTCAGTTTACCGTCAAGATATCTGGCAGTCTGATGGCGAAACTGCTTGATTCGATCCTCAAGCATTTGCTTGTCATAAGCATCGTAAATATACATTTACATATCCTGGTAATGTTCGATGGACGTTTTGTTGTGCAGAGTCCAGGCTGCCAGTACGCTCATTAGGACTGGGAAATTCAAGGCCCGCGATAATACTATGCAACGGCTGGAAGTTCCATGGCCAAGTCTATGAAATCCTTATCCTTTGTGGGGGCTTGCTTTAAATCCGCCGCAAGATGCAGGACAATAGCGCCCACTTGAAATTGGCCGACTTGGCGCCAAATCAAGCAATATAAAAATTCATCCATTGCGCATAAGCAGTATCAACGGTAGGAACCGTCACTAACATGATTGAAATTACTGAATCAGGACAAACCTATCTCAAGCAACTGCTGGACAAGCAGGATTGCGATGGCATCGCCATTCGCGTGTTTGTTATCGATGGTGGTACGCCAAAAGCTGAGACCTGTATTGCCTTCTGCCGTCCCGGTGAGGAAGAGCAGGATGATGAGGTATTTGAATACAATGGTTTTAGAGCTTTCATTGAAGGAAAAAGTAAGCAATATCTCGAAGAGGCTGTCGTTGATTTTGCCAAGGACAGCATGGGTGGTCAGCTGACGATCCGTGCGCCAAATTCCCGCATGCCCAAGATAACTGAAGACAGCCCCTTAGAGGACAGAATCAACTACATTCTTTACAACGAAATTAATCCGGGTCTTGCTGCCCACGGTGGTTTTATTTCCTTAGAGGAAGTGACTGAAGATGCAGTCGTTGTTCTGCGTTTTGGTGGTGGTTGCCAAGGCTGCGGCATGGTTGATGTCACGCTGAAAGACGGCGTGGAAAAGACCCTAATGGAGCAGCTTCCCCAGATCAAGGAAATCAGGGACGTGACAGATCACAGTTTTGCAGAAAACGCCTTCTACAAGTAAGCTTTAAGGATGAGCAATGCCATTGGCCTGATTGGCGGGAGCGGTTTTTACTCCTTTGATAAAACAGCCAGACAAATCCAGCAAGACACTCCCTACAGTGATGATCCTATTATCCTGTATGCCTCTGAACATAAACACCCCGTTTACTTTCTGCCCAGACACGGCGCGCAACATGCTGTCCCCCCGCATCGAGTTAATTACCGAGCAAATCTCTGGGCGCTCAAAACCCTCGGTGTTAAAACGGTACTGGCCGCCAACGTGGTAGGGGGAATAGTTAAAGACATGGCTCCAGGCGTGCTGGCGGTGCCCGACCAGATTATTGATTACACCTGGGGTAGGTCACACACCTATTTTGAAGCTTTTTCCGATGACCGCTTTGAGGAAATGACGGAAGCGGAATCACATGTAGATTTCACTTACCCTTACGACGAATCGTTAAGGCAGCGGCTTTTACATTCCGCAAGAGTGCTGGGTTCACCCATTTATGATGGTGGTACCTATGGGGCGACACAGGGACCCCGTCTGGAAAGTGCAGCTGAGATCAAGCGGATGGTGCAAGACGGTTGCACCCTGGTAGGCATGACCGGCATGCCGGAAGCCGGGCTGGCACGTGAACTCGGAATTGCCTATGCCTCCTTGTGCCTTGTTGCGAATTGGGCTGCCGGCATTACCTCTGATGCCATTAAATTTTCAGAAATCGCTAGTACCCTGTGCCAGGGGGTTGGCGGGATACATAACATCTTCAATCACGTTATCGAGAACTTTGGTGATTAGCTCAGTCTAGAAACTAAAATCTATTATCTCGGGCAGTTGGTAAGGCCTGATTTGAACAAGCATGCCAATGTCAGGGTGGTCGAGGTAATGGAGTTCGTTGCTGATCATGCTGCGTACTTCATTCATAAAACTGATATCGCTAGCCGCTACTGCACCGTTATCTGTATTGTCATCATCGTCATTCATTTCTGGTAAGGGTGGCAGCTGCCAGAAAATACTGTTCGGATTGCCAGTTTCTGCAAATTCAATAATCCAGAGATTTGCCTCAACATCGACGCGGTTGATGTTGTAGCTAAAGCGCAGGCTGCCTTCGAGTTCAAAATGTCCTTCAAAGGATTCGCCCCCAGTAACCAGTATGGGAGTGCTCTGAATACGATTCATCACGGGTTGTCGCCAGACGGCGTGAAAGAGCAGGCGATGATCAGGTGAATTTTGCAGATCTTCGTTGTAGTCAAGAAACTGAGCTGCCTCATCACCAAGAGCGATAAAGGGCGTTCGCTCAAAGTCAGTCAGCTGAAAGCTGCTTTCGCCGGAGAAAAAAACAGGCCCGATGACACGTTCATGCTCTTTCTTTGATTCTATAGGGTCAGCCATTTGCGCAAATGGTTGAAGAAGGGCAGCGGGCATCTCGACAAGATCCGCTTGCGAATCAGTTTCGACAAAATCGACCTGGTAAATGCTGGTGGCCGGAACAAGGACTCTCAACGATTCTGGAAAGACAAGATTGCTGCTGTCAGGTATCAGAAGTTCGTTACTGGTAGAGATGCTTTCATTGGCAAAAATACTGACCTCTATTTCATACCAGCGATTACCATCGTAACTAAAGGTCTGTGCACTTGTGCAAACAGGCAAGGTCAATCCTGCGCAAAGGGTGAACACAATGGGCGGCCTGATTAGGTCAGGTAACGTATCTTTCATGGAATCAGGCTACCTGAAGTGTACTTGGAGTTAAAGCCAACAGTGTGTCTTTCATAAACGCCAGTCTTGTCTCCGCATCATTCAGGTCATGCTGAAACTTCAATTCGGTGGCACCGCTCATGGAGTAAACGGCGGGTTTTTCCTGAACCAGCTTTACGACGGCATAAGGTTCGACGGCAGTATCGGCTTCAAACTGGATCTTGCCAAAGCGCGCATTTGCCTCCGCTTTTTTGATGCCGAGTGATTGCGCCTGTAGTTTTAACTGCGTCACTTCAAACAGCAGTCTTGTGGCCTCGGGAAGCAGGCCAAATCGATCTATCATTTCTATCTTCAAGCCATCAAGCTCATTTTTATTTTCTGCATTAGCTATGCGCTTGTACATCATGAGCCTGGTGTGAACGTCCGGCAGATAATCTTCTGTGATTAGTGCTGGTATATGCAGGTTAATCTCAGCACCGGAGTGCAGAGGTCTATCCAGATCAGGGCTCTTGCCCTGTTTCATGAGCTTGACAGTATGTTCAAGCATTTCGCTATAAAGGCTAAAACCAATGGTCTGAATATGACCACTCTGTTCATCCCCAAGCAGTTCTCCTGCGCCACGAATTTCTAGGTCATGACTGGCAAGAACAAAACCAGCGCCAAGGGTGTCAGCAGCACCTATAGCGTCGATCCGTTTAAGAGCATCAGCACTCATTGCCTTGGGGTGAGGCGTCAGAAGGTAGGCGTAGGCCTGGTGGTGAGAGCGTCCAACCCTGCCGCGCAGTTGATGCAGCTGTGCCAGCCCAAATTTATCAGCACGTTCTACGATAATCGTGTTGGCTGTAGGAATATCGATTCCGGTTTCGATAATTGTTGAGCAGACCAGCACGTTATAACGTCGGTGATAGAAATCCGACATGACTTTTTCAAGGCGGCTCTCCCTTAACTGTCCGTGGCCGACACAGACTTTAGCCTCGGGAATAAGCTTGCGTATTTCATCGGCGGCATTCTCAATAGTTTTAACTTCGTTGTGCAGGTAAAACACCTGGCCGCCGCGAAGCAGTTCTCTCTGAATAGCTTCCTTGATCAGCGCCGGTGTGGATTGTCTGACAAATGTCTTTACCGAAAGTCTGCGTGCAGGCGGCGTAGAGATAATAGATAAATCCCTTATGCCCGACATGGCCATGTTCAAGGTTCTCGGGATTGGCGTGGCCGTCAATGTCAGGATATCAACGTTGGCGCGCAGCGATTTAAGTCTTTCCTTTTGTCTGACGCCAAAGCGATGTTCTTCATCGATGATTAGCAGCCCCAGGTTCTTATACTTGACGTCTGATTGCAGTAATTTGTGGGTACCTATCACGATATCTATCTTTCCAGCGGCAAGCTGCTTCATGTTCTCGGCATGCTGCTTGTTGCTGACAAAGCGTGACATTAAGGCAATATTGACCGGCCAGTCGGCAAAACGGTCCCTGAAGTTATCGTAATGCTGTTGGGCCAGCAGGGTAGTGGGAACAAGAATGGCCACCTGCGTGTTGTTGCTGACAGCAACGAAAGCCGCGCGAAGGGCAACTTCTGTTTTGCCGAATCCTACATCACCACAAACCAGCCGATCCATGGATTTTTCCTGCTGCAGGTCTTTGAGCACTCCGGCAATGGTATCCTGCTGATCATCGGTTTCTTCAAAGGGAAAACTGTTGGCAAAGAGCCTATAGTCATCTTCATGCAGCGCAAACTTTTTACCTTTCTGGGCCTCCCGGCGGGCATAGACATCAAGAAGTTCGGCTGCGACATCAATAACTTTTTTAGCCGCTTTTTTCTTCGCTTTTTCCCACTGATCGCTTCCAAGTTTATTGAGCGGTGCATGATCGGCGTCGGCACCGCTATAGCGGTTAATCAAATGTAGTGAAGAGACTGGAACATAGAGCTTGGCCTCATCTGCGTATTCCAGTACCAGGAACTCTGTTAACTGTCCCTCCACTTCAAATGTTTCTAACCCCTTGTAACGTCCAATGCCGTGATCAATATGTACAACAGGAGCATCCCGGTGTAATTCAGTCAAGCTCTTGATAATAAAATCAGCGTTATCGGTGTACTTGCCGCGACGCCGTGGCTGGCTGACATGGTCGGTGAAGAGCTGACTTTCGGTAATCAGGATGACGCCCGGCTCTTCCAGCCAGATACCGGTTTCCAGTGACGCTACGGTAATGGCTAAATCCCTCTTTGACTGAATAAAAGCTAACCAATCGGCAACGGGCTCAGGTTTTATACCGGCACTACAAAGCAGCTCAAGCAGAGCCTCACGCCTTCCGGGAGAATCAGCACAGAATAGAACCGCCTGGTCCTTTGCTGAATCCAGGAATGACTGAAGTCTTGCGAGGGGGGCTTCTCCCTTGTGTTCAATATCAAGGGGAGGAATAGATTTGACTGGCAAGACTGCATGATCGCCGTTTGTGTGGCTCGGATATAAAGCTGTCCAGGGAAATTGGCCTAAGCCATTGAATAGCTCATCTGTCTTCAGGAATAATTTTTTCGGTGCCAAGATAGGACGTTCCGGATCAACTTTTCTGTCCTCGTAGCGTAGCTTGACGTCATGCCAGAACAGGTCCGCCGCATCTTCGATTTCGCCGACAGAGAAAATACGGGTGTCTGCCGGTAGATAATCAAATAGGGCGCTGACTTCGTCAAAAAAAAGCGGTAGGTAGTATTCAATGCCCGCCACTGAAACACCGCAACTGATGTCCTCGTAAAGCGGGCACTTTCTGACATCAATATCAAATTGTTCCCGGAAATTTTGGCGAAACTTGGTGATGCCAGATTCAGTCAGTGGATACTCTTTGCCAGGAAGGAGTTTTACCGCTTCGATTTTATTGCTTGAAAGCTGGGTCTCTGGATCAAAGTGCCTAAGACTTTCAATGTCTTCATCAAACAGCTCAATGCGAACTGGCTTGTTTCCTCCCATCGGGAATATGTCCAGGATAGATCCCCTGACAGCAAACTCACCATGCTCATAAACCGATTCGACGCAGAGGTACCCGGCTGATTCGAGCTCCCTGCGCATAATGGCCAGGTTCAGCTTCTGTCCGGTTGCCAGGTTTAGGGTCATTCCCTTGATGTACTGGGCAGGGACAATCCTGTGCAGCAGGGTGCTGACAGGGATGATTAGCATCGCTTTGCTGGCGTCAGACAATTTTGCCAGTGTCTTCAAGCGAGTTGAGATAATGTCCTGGTGTGGGGAAAAATTATCGTATGGCAGAATTTCCCAATCCGGAAACTCTAGAAGGGTAATGTTGTTCTCACAAAAAAACGCTGCTTCTTGCTGCAGACGCTCAGCCTGCTGAGTATTTTCCGTAATAACCAGCGTGAGGGAATCGCTCTGGCTGGCCGCCTGGGCCAGCAACAGGCTGCTGCCGGCTCCGGAAATGGCGCCCCAGCGCTGCTTGTCGCCTGCACCATCACTAAGTGGTAGGGATTCCAGTTGAATATTGTTCATATCAGGTGTTGAGTTACGTTACTGGCCGTCGCAATAGATGCCCGAAGATCGCCGGTGAATGAAATCGCATTTTTCTGGAGAAGTGAACTGGTTACAAAGCAGGCCTAATACAGACTTCGGATGGACTTCTTTGGCACATCCTTGGATAATACGCGCCAATTTTTTACGGCAATTCTTTATCTCAATTTTACAGGATATTTAAGTGTGGAACGACCGAGTGTAGAAGACTATTTTGGTGACTGGAAAGCCCGTGAGGCACTGGCGCAGGAAATGCTGCCCATCATAGGTAAGCTGGAAAATGAAAAGGGGGTGCACATCTTCCTTTATGGTCGTACCCTGAACAACCGTTCAGTGGCCAATATCATGAAATCCCACCGTCGCGTGCGTGAGGTGGCCAGAAACGAACTCTCCGAGTTCGAAAGTAATCCTGTCCTGAAATCCCTGGCCAAACTGGACCTTTGTCCGGCCCAGATAGACCTTGGCAAACTCACCGTTAAGTATATGGAAGCCATGGAAAAAAATGCTGATGTAGACCTTGATGCCCTGGTTGCGGAAGAGCTGGCTCATCTTGTCGGCGTGAACTACAAGCCGATTGACAAGCCAACCGACGTCATACTCTATGGTTTTGGCCGCATCGGCCGCCTTGTAACGCGCCTTCTGCTTGATCAGACCGGTAACGGTGAGTTGATGAGGCTGCGTGCCATTGTGGTCAGAAAAGCAGGGGAAGGTGACCTGGAAAAAAGGGTGAATCTGCTACGCAAAGATTCAGTGCATGGTTCCTTTTCCGGTACGGTAAGGGTTGATGAAGAGAACAACCGTATTATTGCCAATGGCAATATTGTCCAGATTATTTACGCCGACAGCCCGGACTCTATTGATTACGCTCAGTATGGCATCGAGGATGCACTTGTCATCGACAATACCGGCAAGTGGCGAGACGAGGAAGGACTCGGTCTGCACCTGAAATCCAAGGGCGTGAGCAAGGTAATGCTGACTGCGCCTGGCAAGGGCGACCTTAAAAACATCGTGATGGGTATCAACGATGACACTATTGAGCCCGGCGACAAGATTATTTCCGCTGCATCCTGTACGACCAATGCCATCGCTCCGGTACTGAAACTCATCCACGACAAGTACGGCATTGTGCATGGCCATGTTGAAACGGTGCATGCCTATACCAACGACCAGAACCTGATTGATAACTTCCATAAGGCGGATCGACGTGGACGCAGCGCACCGCTGAACATGGTGCTGACTGAAACTGGCGCGGCCAAGGCCGTTTCCAAGGCAGTGCCTGAACTGGAAGGTAAGCTGACAGGTAATGCCGTGCGTGTGCCCGTTGCAAATGTTTCAGTGGCCATCCTGAACCTGACTCTGCTTACCAAATCCAGCGCCGATGAAATAAATGAATACCTGCGTGAAATCGCCCTGCATTCACCACTGCAGAATCAGATTGGTTATACGGAATCGCCTGACGCGGTTTCCAGTGACTTTATCGGCTCGCGTGAGGCCTGTACTGTTGATGCCACTGCCACCAAGGTAAACGGCAAGAACATGATCCTCTACCTCTGGTATGACAATGAGTTCGGCTACAGTGCCCAGGTAGTCAGGATGGTCAACAGGATGGCAGGCGTTAAATTCCTGACCTACCCGGAAAAAGACTCCATGGCGAATTGATATGCGTGGTGCAGGCAACAAGGGGCTTCTCCTGCTGTCTGCACTGATTGCATTAGCCACCCTTTTTTTCTCCTACCAGCAGTTATCTCGTTCAACTGACGATTCAGGCAGCCTTATATCGCTTGACGGCCGGACCATGGGGACCGGGTATCGTGTGCTGTTACAGACAGATGAAGCCGTCAATTCCAGTGTAAATACCGAATTGCAGGCAGCTATCGAAACGCGCCTGGCAATCCTCGACAAAACGATTTTTTCGACCTATGTCCCTGACTCTGAAATCTCTGTTTTCAACCAGGCAGATCAGGGCGTCCATAATGCCTCCCCTGAATTCATCACTGTATTGCAGCGTGCGCTTGAGATACACCGATTAAGTGACGGCGCCTTTGATCCTTCCTTAAAACCCGTGGTTGATTTATGGGGCTTTGGAACCCAGGTAGGCCACCAGGAAGTCCCGCCTCCTGACGAACTGGCAGCCGCGTTTGCTTTAAATGGATTTTCGCACATCAGAATAGACAGTAATGCAGGCACTGTACAAAAAAAATCTGCTGTTACGATTGACTTGTCTGGCGTTGCGAAGGGTTTTGCCGTGGATGAGATCGGAAAACTCCTGGAAAAGAGGGGGATCAACAATTTTCTGGTAGAGATAGGCGGCGAAGTGCTGTCAGCTGGAAACCGACCTGATGGGTCTCCCTGGCAGCTTGGAATAGAAAGACCCGTTGTCGGTGAGGTGGAATTACTGCAGCCCATAAGAGCCCATGGTGAGAAGATGGCCGTGGCTGGCTCTGGCAACTACCGCAATTACTTTTTGTACGAGGGACAGCGATACAGCCATATCATCGATCCAGGCACCGGTTGGCCTGTTTCACATGAACTCCTTTCGGTAACTGTCATCGCGGAATCTACGATGGAAGCAGATGCGTGGGCCACCGCATTGTTCGTACTCGGCCCTGAGGCAGGCGTAAGGCTGGCAAATGAATTACAATTGGCCGCCTACTTTGCATTGGATAATGGTGCGGGCATCCAGTCCCGGCATTCAGACCCATTCAACAAGTATCTCTGATCTCTTTCCTGGGAAGGCAGGCTACGATGGTACGAACCAAGAAAAAATTTGACTTGCTGGTCATAGGCACAGGCCCGGCCGGAGAGGCGGCGGCAATGAACGCTGCCAAGGCTGGCAAATCAGTGGCAATAGTGAGTGACAAGGACAATCCGGGCGGCAACTGTACCTACTTGGGCACCATTCCTTCCAAGGCTATACGTTACTCGGTCAAGCAGGTCCTACATTTTTATAACAGCCCGCTGTTCAGTGATCTTGGCGACATGAGGCGTCTGACCTTCGTGGAGGCTCTCAAGCATGCAGAAAGAGTCATACACGAACAGGGCAAATCACGCAGCGATGCCTATGACCGTAACAACGTCCCGATTTTTAAAGGCACGGCACATTTCCTTGATAAAAGGCATGTCCAAGTTGAAGCGGGTAAAACCAAGACCAAGCTGGAAGCGGATAAATTCATCATTGCGACGGGCTCCAGGCCGTATCGCCCGGATGGTGTGGATTTTACCCATCCGCTGGTTTTTGATAGTGATACCATTTTGCAACTTAAGCATCACCCGAAAAAGGTCACCATCATTGGTGCCGGCGTAATTGGTTGCGAATATGCCTCTATTTTTGCGGGGATGAAAATGAAGGTGGAGATGATCAATCCGGCTGAATCTCTGCTGTCCTTCCTCGATACAGAAATTACGGACGCCCTCAGTTACCACCTGCAAAACATGGGAGTTCGCTGTCGTCACCAGGAGCATTTCAGCAAGCTGGAATACTACGATGACCACGTGGTGACCTACCTAGAATCCGGCAAGAAAATTAAGAGCGATATTCTGCTCTGGGCCAATGGCCGGACGGGCAACACCGATAAACTAGGGCTTGAAAACGTTGGTCTTAAAGCGGACAGCCGGGGCCGACTGAAGGTGAATAAGCGATACCAAACAGCCGTCGAGAATATTTATGCCGCCGGTGACGTGATTGGCTGGCCGTCACTGGCTAGTGCGGCCTATGACCAGGGTAGGGCCGCCAGCGATGCGGTCCTCGATAATGATGATTTTCACCATGTTGAGGACGTCGCTACCGGCATCTACACTATTCCGGAGATCAGCACCGTGGGCTATACCGAGGCAGAGCTCACTGAAAAGAAGATTCCCTACGAGGTAGGCAAGGCCTTTTTCCGTAATATCGCCCGTGCCCAGATTACCGGGGACGAAGTGGGCATGCTGAAGATCATTTTCCATTTCGAGACCCTTGAGATACTGGGTATACACTGTTTTGGTGACCAGGCCTCGGAAATTGTTCATATCGGACAGGCCATAATGAACCAGCGCGGGAATGCCAACACCCTGAAATATTTCATCAACACAACTTTCAATTACCCCACTATGGCAGAGGCTTACAAGGTGGCAGCACTGAATGGCATTAACCGCCTTTTTTAGCTTCCAAACAAAAATCATTCGCGACGGCGAAGAATCGGTCGAAAGCCTTTATTTTTGAGGCTCCTGAAATAGAAAGTACTTGAAGCAAAACTGCTAAAAGTGTACATTTGCTTCCCGCTTGAAGCAGTGAAATTCACAGGAATTCTGAATAATTTTTTCTTATTTCTGTTTTTCTGCCTTCTGTAAACTCTGTTTTTAAAACCTCAATTGAAAACATAGTTTTCACAAGATTAAACAATACTGAATCTGCTGGTCTGTATTTGCGATACAGAAAATAATTGTGCAGCTTTTCCGAGGCAAATGTTCCGGAAAACGAGGTTAGCCATGCACCAGGAAACGGCATTGGACAGCTAATTAAACTAGGTTGGCAAATTTGAATACTGATCTTTTTCCCCTGATTCTTTACGGCGGAATTGTCATAGTGGCCATTATCGGCTTGCTAGTCGCCTCAGCCTTCCTTGGCCAGAAACGTGAGGATCATGCAACTCATGACGTTTACGAGTCTGGCGCCATGCCAACCGGATCCCCAAACATCAAGCTTTCGGTACCTTTCTACCTGACCGCTATCCTCTTTATAATTTTCGACCTCGAAGCGGTTTTCCTGTTTGCTTGGGCGATATCAATCCGTGAGGCGGGCTGGGTTGGTTTTATCGAAGTCTTTATTTTTATCGCCATCCTGATTGCAGGCCTTATCTATCTATGGCGCAGCGGCGCTCTGGAATGGCGTACACCTCGTCAGATGCAGGATCTTTCTTTTCTCAAGGGTGAGGGTGGTGTTGTCAATATACGTAATGGGCGCCGTATCGAAGAAGAAAACGAAAAAGTAAATTCTCGCGGAGGGCATCATTAGTGAGTTGGGAACTTGTCCGTCCTGAAGATGTATCAGACCCCAGGCCAGGCATGGGCGAGTTTGATGACTACATTCGTAAAAATGTGGTGATGACTACGCTTGAAGATATGCTGGCCTGGAGTCGCAAGAACTCACTCTGGCCTTATAACTTTGGCCTGTCATGCTGCTATGTAGAAGCGGCCACAGCCATTTCCAACCGCCACGATATTTCCCGTTTCGGTGCGGAGGTATTCCGTGCCACGCCCCGACAAGCCGATATGATTATTATTGCCGGTACAGTATTTCGTAAGGTAGCGCCAGTAGTGCAGAGACTTTACGAGCAGATGATGGATCCCAAATACGTAATATGCATGGGTTCATGCGCTAACTCCGGCGGCATGTACGATATTTATTCGGTGGTTCAGGGAGTTGATAAATTCCTGCCTGTCGATGTTTACGTATCAGGCTGCCCGCCTCGCCCAGAGGCCCTGCTCCAGGGGCTGACCCTGCTACAGGACTCCATTGGCAAGAAACGCCGCCCTGTGAGCTGGGTAATCAGTGATCAGGGTGTGTACGAGCGTGAAAAAGTCGAGATCCAGCGCGAGAAACGCCTCAAGGACCGCATAAGTGCCACTGAACTGGTAAGTCCGGACGAAGTAGGTCCAAGCTACTGGGACGTTGTGTCAGGCAAGAAAGGGCCGCATGACCAGGAAAACAGGGATTAATACACTTGAGCACAGTTACTGAACAAGTCAATCAGGACGCATTGCCGCCGGTTATCGATGCCCTGTATCGTAAATTCGGCGAGAGCGAGTTTGTACGTCAGCATACAGCAGAAGGCATGCCCACCCTCTGGGTCGGCCGCGACAGACTGATAGAGGTACTGCGTTACCTGAAGGACGACTACAAGCCCCGTTTTGAAATGCTGCTGGATGTCACCGCCATCGATGAGCGAGTTCGTATCCACAGGGAAGGGCAACCTGACAGTGATTTCACTGTTGTTTACCACCTGATTTCCTATTCAGGCGATTGTGATATTCGTCTGAAAGTCGCCCTTTCCGAGGATGACCAGAATATTCCTACCGTGATTTCCCTATGGCCTGCTGCTAACTGGCATGAGCGGGAAATGTGGGACATGTTCGGCATCAACGTCGAGGGACATCCGAGCCTGAGACGCATTTACACGCCGCCGACCTGGGTTGGGCATCCGCTGCGTAAAGATCATCCAGCCAGGGCTACCGAAATGGACAGGTTCCAGATGAGTGACGAGATCCAGGATCGTGAGCTCGGCGCGCTGGAATTCAACCCGGAGGAGTGGGGGCTGACCCGCGAATCTGATACGTCCGAGTACATGTTCCTGAACTTTGGACCTAACCACCCGGCGGCGCACGGGATTATCCGTTTTGTGCTTCAGCTCGACGGTGAGTACGTCATCAACTGTGTGCCTGACGTTGGCTACCACCATCGCGGCGCCGAAAAGATGGGCGAGCGTCAGAGCTGGCATACCTATATCCCCTACACAGACCGTATTGATTATCTCGGCGGTGTAATGAACAACCTGCCGTACGTAATGGCGGTGGAGAAGATGGCCGGCATTGAAGTCCCGGACCGCGTCAAAACCATCCGCGTTATGCTGGCAGAGTTTTTCCGTATCTGCAGTCACTTGCTATTCTATGGCACCTGGGCGGTTGACCTCGGACAGCTGTCACCACTGTTCTACTGTTTTGAGGACCGTGAAAAGGCCTTCAATATTATTGAATCCATTACTGGCGGCCGCATGCACCCGAGCTGGTTCCGCATTGGCGGTGTTGCGCAGGATCTGCCTAACGGTTGGGACAAGCTGGTTCGCGAATTTGTTGAGTTGTTCCCCAAACGCCTGGCTGAATACGACAAGCTGATCATGGCCAATACCACGATTCGCCAGCGTACTCGCGGAGTGGGTCTGATGAATACCCAGGATGCCTTTGATTGGGGCATGACCGGTCCGGCGCTGAGAGCTACAGGCCTTGAATGGGACTACCGCAAGAACCGTCCTTACAGTGGTTATGAGAATTTCGAATTTGATGTGCCCATTGCCGTCAACGGCGACTGCTACGACAGGGCGGCGGTGCGTGTTGAAGAAATGCGCCAGAGCTGCCGCATCATCAAGCAGTGCCTGGAGAATATGCCGGAAGGGCCTTACAAGTCAGAACATCCGTTGACGACGCCTCCTATCAAGGAAAAGAGCAAGCTCGACATTGAAACCCTGATTGACCACTTCCTGAGCGTGAGCTGGGGACCGATCATGGATCCGACAGAAGTCTCTATGACTATTGAGGCGACAAAAGGGCTCAACATGTATTACCTGATCAATGATGGCGGTAGCGGCTCTTACCGGACACGCATTCGCACGCCATCCTTCATCCATATCCAGGCGATTCCGTTCCTGAGCCGTGGATTGATGCTGGCCGATTTCACTGCAGTCGTTGCGACCACTGATTTTGTGATGGCGGATGTAGACAAGTAGGACTGACAAGAGAATATGAATAACCTTATTGCCAGCACAGCGGTCAAGGCCAGGGAGTTAACCCCGGAGGAGATCAAGGAGATAGAGCATGAGAAAACGCACTATCCCTATGCCCAGGCCGTAGGTCTGGAAGCGCTGAAAATCGTCCAGAAATACCAGGGCTGGGTTTCCGATGAAAGCCTGCTGGCTGTTTCTGAATATCTGGATATTCCACCGGATGAACTGGAAGGTGTTGCCACATTCTTCAACATGATTTTTCGCAGGCCGGTGGGCAAGAATGTCATCTTGCTGTGCGACAGTGTCGCGTGCTGGATGCTGGGCTGCGATTCGCTCAATGAGCATTTTAAAAAGACCCTGGGGATTGATTACGGCGAAACCACTGAAGACGACATGTTTACGCTGATCCCTGTGCCATGCCTTGGCGCTTGTGACAGGGCTCCGGTCATGATGATCGGGCGAGAAACTTACTACAACCTGACTACTGAAAAGATTGATGAAATCATTGCTGAGTACAAGGCCAAGGGCTGAGGACTCGGTAAGTAAAAATAAGTAAGAAAAGACGGATGGATAAACCACTTACCAAGAATATCGAGATCGGCAGAGCGCCTTTTGATTTCAAGCAGTACGAAGCTGCAGGCGGATACGACAGTGTCCGAAAGGTAATCAAGATGGAGCCGGGCGATGTGGTGAACATGGTCAAGGATGCAGGTCTTGGTGGCCGTGGGGGCGCCGGATTCAACACCGGACTTAAATGGTCCTTCGTGCCTCCGCCTGATGGTGGGCCGCGTTACCTGGTTATTAACGGCGATGAAATGGAGCCGGGAACCTTCAAGGACCGTCTTTTGATTGAGCACGATCCGCATCTGCTTTTAGAAGGCATGATTACCACCTGCTATGCACTGCAGGCCCAGACCGGTTACATATTCCTGCGCGGCGAGTACACCGTTTGCGAGGAGCGCCTGTTGCAGGCCATCAGCGAGGCTTACGACAACGGCATGCTGGGTAAGAATGTCGCCGGTAAAAAAGGCTTTGACCTGGATATTTACCTGCACACCAGTGCTGGGCGTTATATCTGCGGTGAGGAAACGGCGCTCCTGAATGCTCTTGAAGGCAAGCGCGCCAATCCTCGAGCCAAGCCACCATTTCCACAGGTCAGCGGACTCTGGGGTCGCCCTACGGTGGTGAACAATGTTGAAACCATCTGCAATATTCCAGGTATCGTTGCCAATGGCGTGGAATGGTACCAGAACCTTGGAACCGGTGATTTTGTCGGCACAAGAATTTCGGGCGTCAGCGGCAGGGTGAATAACCCGGGTTGCTGGGAAGTCCCAGTGGGCATTACGTTCAGGGAGTTGCTGGAAGATTATGCCGGTGGTATGCAGGATGGGTATGAACTCAAGGCTTTCCTGCCTGGAGGCGGATCAACAGACTTCCTGATGCCGGAACACCTGGATTTGCCAATGGATCCTGGTGCAGTACAGAAAGCCGGCAGTCGCCTGGGAACATCATTGATTATGGTCCTCGATGACAAGACGTGTCCCGTTGGCTGTATCCGTAACCTGATCAAGTTTTTTGCCCATGAAAGCTGCGGCTGGTGCACGCCATGCCGTGACGGATTGCCCTGGGTTGAGCATATTCTCAACAAAATGGAAGAGGGCACCGGTAGTCTGAAGGATATCGACATCCTGGATGAGATGACCCGCTACATGGGCCCGGGCAATACTTTTTGCGCCCTGGCGCCCGGGGCAGCGGAACCGCTGCAAAGTGGTTTGAAGTACTTCATGGATGAATTCAAGGCTCATGTTGAGCATGGCTGTAGTTATAATTAACTTTAATTATATATAATAAGTATTTGATATATAAATATTTATAGGTTTTTTAAATGGTAAAAATTACCGTTGATGGCAAAGTCCTGGAAGTGGACGAAAACAACAACCTGCTGGAGGAAGTTCTCTCGCACGGTGAAGATTTGCCATATTTCTGCTGGCATCCAAGCATGGGCTCGGTAGGCTCCTGTCGTCAGTGCGCGATGATTGAATATGCTGATGATGAGGACACTCGTGGTCGTCTTAACATGGCCTGCATGACCTCGCCCCGCGATGGTGCTCGTTACTCTATAGAGAAAGCGGCCCAGTTCCGTGCCCAGGCAATTGAAAGCATCATGATCAATCACCCTCACGACTGTCCGGTCTGCGAGGAGGGTGGCGAATGTCATCTGCAGGATATGACCGTTATGTCGGGTCATAACTACAGGCGTTATGACGGCAAGAAGAAAACTCACACCAATCAGTATCTTGGCCCCTTCATCGGTCATGAGATGAACCGCTGCATTACCTGCTATCGCTGCGTACGCTATTACAAGGATTACGCAGGTGGCACTGATTTTGGACCGCAGGCTTCGCATGACAACACCTATTTCGGTCGCTGGCAGGAAGGCCCTCTTGAAAGTGAGTTCAGCGGCAATCTGGCTGAAGTTTGTCCAACCGGTGTTTTCACGGATAAACCTTTCAGCAAGCACTACGTGCGTAAATGGGATCTGCAGACTGCTCCGTCGATTTGTGCAAGCTGCAGCGTAGGTTGTAACACCAATCCCGGTGAACGCTACGGTACTCTGCGCAGGGTAGTGAACAGGTTTAATGACGAGGTGAATGGCTATTTCATCTGTGACCGCGGCCGTTTCGGCACCGGTTACGTCAACAGCGATGAGCGCATTACTGTAAGCATGACCAGAGATTCCAGGGACGCCAATCCAGTGCTGGCTTCACCTGAAGAGGCGCGCACCAGTCTGCACAGCATGATGGGCGCCATCGGGATTGGTTCTCCAAGAGCGTCTCTGGAAGCTAATTTTGCACTGCGTGAACTCGTCGGCCCTGATAATTTTTACGCCGGCGTGTCCTCTGCCGAACTAGGCATGTACAAACAGATTCTGGATATCTACCGCACGAAGCCGGTTAAAGTGGCCAGGATAAAAGATATAGAGGCCTCGGATGCCGTGGTCATCCTGGGTGAAGATGTCACCAATACAGCAGCGCGCCTGGCCCTGGCCATGCGTCAGTCAGTAAAGAACGAAGGACGCAAGATGGCCAGGGATATGAAGTTCCCTGACTGGCACGATTCGGCAATTCGCCAGCTGGCCATGGACTGCAAGAGCCCGCTGTTTATACTCAGTCCGTATGCGACCCGACTCGATGATGTGGCTGCCCAGGTACACATTGCCTCGGCGGAAGAAAGCGCCAAGATCGGTTATGCGATTGCTACGGCGATAGATGGCAACGCGCCTGGTGTAACCGGCCTCAGTAAAGAATCTCAGGCACTTGTAAAAACCATAGCAGAGGCTTTGAAGGGAGCTGAACAGCCGCTGATTGTGAGTGGAACGGGTTCCATGAGTCCGGCATTAATTAATGCCGCCGCGAATATCGCTACAGCACTGTCAGATGGTGAAAAGAAAGCCAACCTGGCCTTGGTTGTGCCAGAAGCCAACAGTCTTGGACTGGCCATGCTGATGGAAGAAAGTGACAGGGCCCTGGAGCAGGCATTTGCCTGTGAAGAAACCCATGCCATCGTTCTGGAAAACGATCTTTATCGACGTGCGTCTTCGGCTGATGTTGATGCCTTTATCAACAAGATGGAGGGTCTCGCTGTTCTGGACAGCATGAAACATAAAACCGGTGAGGCTGCTAACCTGGTGTTGGCTTCAGGCACCTTTGCCGAAACCTCGGGTACTTTTGTTAACTACGAAACACGTGCCCAGCATTTCTACTCGGTCTTCAAACCGGTGGACAGCATTCAGTCCAGTGTGAAATGGCTGAGCGACAAGCCGCTTGCCGAAGTAACAGCGGACTGCGCAAAAGAAATCGAAGGGTGTGCCGCCATTGTAGGTCTTACGCCTGGAGCAGACTTCACCGTTGCGGGCATGAGAGTGCCAAGGCAGCAGCATCGCTATAGCGGTCGGACAGCCATGCGCGCCGATGTTGATGTCCATGAGCCAAAACAGGAGCAGGATGAAGACGGCATCATGTCCTATTCCATGGAAGGTGTCCCGGCCACTCGAGACAGCACAGTCTTTAACACGGCCTGGTCCGGCGGCTGGAATTCAAATCAGAGCGTTTTCAAATTCCAGAGTCACACGGGCGGGCCGCTGAAACAGGCCGGCCATGGCATTTGCCTGATTGAAAACATCGCATCAGAAAAAACCTACAACGAGTTTGAAAAAGCCGAATCTGCCAAGGGCGATTACCAGGTATTCCCGCTATACCACCTGTTTGGCAGTGATGAATTAACGGCCAAGACGCCGGCTATCCAGGAAAAAGCCACTTCGGGTTACATTGCACTGAATGAGGCCGACGTCGCCAAACTGGGTCTGCAGGCCAGTGACGGGGTTGCTGTCGAAAATAACGGCTCCGTACCCTATATCGTTCGCAGCTCTATCCAGCCTGGGACTGTTGGTGTCTCCGTGGGGCTTGAAGGCCTTAATTTTAGAAACTTGCCTGGTGCTGTCTCACTGCAGAAAGCCGAGGGCTGGACTTCTCCAGGCAGCTGGAATGCGGCCAATATTATTATCAGCGACAAATCAGTTGCCGCTGAAGGGGAGACTGCCTGATGTTTTCGCTCCAGGTTGGCTCATTGCTCAATGTCGCGCTGATCCTAGGCACCGTGCTGGTCTCGGCTGCGCTGTTGATCTGGGTTGAACGCCGCTTTCTCGGCTTCTTTAACGACAGGCTCGGTCCTAACAGGGTAGGCCCGTTCGGTATCCTGCAGTCCGTTGCTGACGTCATCAAGTTGATCACTAAGGAAGACTGGACTCCGCCATTCGCCGACAAGCTTACCTTCGTTGTCGCGCCAATCATTATTCCGATTGTCATGCTGCTAAGCTTTGCCATGATTCCGTTTGCGCCGGACGTAGGTATCATTGATATGAATATCGGCCTGCTGTTTGTAATGGCCATGGCGGGATTGGCTTCCTATTCGGCCATGCTTGGCGGTTTGGCCTCGAACAACAAGTTTTCCCTTCTCGGCGGACTGCGTGCTGCTGGCCAGATGATTTCCTATGAAGTTTTCATGGGCATTTCAATTCTAGGTGTCGTTATTCTCTCAGACAGTTTTTCTCTGCGCGGCATTGTTGAGGCGCAGGCTGACGGCTGGTATGTCATTCCCCAGTTTATCGGCTTTATTGTTTTCATGGTGGCGGCGTTGGCTGAATCACATCGCTGGCCATTCGACCTGCCTGAAGGCGAAGCTGAGATTATTTCCGGATTCAACACCGAGTATTCGGGCATGAAGTTCGGTTTGTTTTTTGTCGGTGAATACATCGGAATGCTCCTGATGGCCTGCCTGATTCCAGTGCTGTTTTTCGGTGGGTGGCATGCGCCGTTTGGCTTGGGGTTCGGCAACCCGATTGTTTCCGGACTTTTCTGGATGGCCGTCAAAGTGGGCGCATTCGTTATCTTTTTCATCCTGGTCAGGGCGGCCCTGGCCAGACCACGTTATGACCAGCTGATGAGCTATGGCTGGCTGGTCATGTTGCCACTGTCACTAATTAATCTGTTGATTACCGGCGCCATTGTTCTGTCGCAGGGGAGTTAATAATGCTTAAAGGATTGGTCCATCAGGTCAAGATTATCTGGACGCAGATTGTTTCGCTGTGGCTGGTTTTCCTGCACCTGTTTCACAAGGCCGATACTGTTGAATACCCGGAAGTAAAACCGCATACCTTTCCGCGCTGGCGTGGAAGAATCATCCTGACCCGTGACCCCGACGGTGAGGAGCGTTGCGTAGCCTGCAACCTGTGTGCTGTTGCCTGCCCGGTGGATTGCATCGCCCTGCAGAAAACAGAAGATGAGGATGGCCGCTGGTACCCGGAGTTTTTCCGGATCAACTTCTCACGCTGCATCATGTGCGGTTTCTGTGAGGAAGCCTGTCCCACGCATGCCATTCAGCTGACGCCTGATTTTGAAATGGCTGAATACGTCCGCCAGGACATGGTCTGGGAAAAAGAACATATGTTGATTGACGGCACCGGTAAGTATCACGATTACAATTTTTACCGTGTTGCCGGCAAGGCCATTGGCGGAAAAGACAAGGGTGAGGCAAGAAACGAGTTGCCGCCTACTGATCGTAGGAGCCTGCTGCCATGAGCGTGCTTTTTTACGGCAATGCCATTATCGCTATCCTGGCCACGCTGATGGTAATCACGCGGACTAACATCGTGCATGCCTTGCTTTACTTCATTGTTTCATTGCTGGCCATAGCCGTGATCTTTTATACGCTTGGCGCTCCATTTGCTGCAGCACTTGAAGTGATTGTTTATGCCGGCGCCATCATGGTGATGTTTCTCTTCGTCGTGATGATGCTCAACCTGGGTCAGGTGACCGAAGACCAGGAAAAAGCCTGGCTGGTCCCCTCAATTTGGGTAGGGCCAACTATATTGGCGATCCCGCTGCTGGCAGAGGTGCTTTATGCCATCAATGTTCAGCAGGAAGAAATGGCCCATACCGTAGTTGGCGCCAAGGAAGTGGGGGCCGCTTTGTTTGGACCTTACGTACTTGCCGTAGAACTGGCTTCAATGCTGCTGCTTGCAGGGCTGGTGGGTGCCTATCACCTGGCGCGTAAATAGTATGAAAAGAATAAGAACTAAAACTCATCAGGGAGAATTGCACTAATGGAAATGCCCATGATTACCATGCAGGCTGTTCCTATGGAGCATGGACTACTGCTCGCAGCAATTCTGTTTATGCTCGGAATTATCGGAGTGCTGACAAGGCGCAACCTGGTTTTCATCCTGATGTCACTGGAAATCATGCTGAATGCAACAGGCCTGGCTTTTGTCGTAGCGGCATCCCGTTGGGGACAGGTAGACGGACAGATCATGTTTCTCATGATTCTTAGTCTGGCTGCTGCTGAGGTAGCCGTTGCACTTGGTCTTGTGCTGCAGTTCTTTCACAAGCGTAAAACCCTGGATATTAATATCCTGGGCGACATGAAAGGCTGATCGGGGCGAGTAGGGAATTTAGACTATGTTGGATATTTTGTGGTTGGTGCCAGTTATCCCGTTTATCGGGTTTCTGATTCTCACCCTGACATTTGGCAAGCTGCCGCAGCGTCTTGCCGGTATCGTTGGCGCGGGCTCTATCGGCTTGTCATTCCTGGTTGCTCTACTGGCGGGTACAAGTTTCCTTTCCGCTGATATTAATTCGTATTCGCAGACATTGTGGACGTGGATGTCCGTAGGCGACTTTGAAGTCGGTTTCACGCTTTACCTAGATGGCGTATCGCTGGTGATGATGTATGTCATCACCGGTATCGGTTTTCTCATTCATGTTTATGCTACCGGCTACATGAATGGTGATCCCAGTTTTGCCCGATTCTTCTCCTACATGAATTTGTTCGTGTCAGCCATGCTTATCCTGGTGCTGGCCGATAACCTGGTACTTCTCTTCATGGGATGGGAAGGTGTTGGTCTGTGCTCCTACCTGCTGATCGGATTCTGGTACACCGACCCGAACAACGGCTACTGTGCCCGAAAAGCCTTTGTCATGACCAGAGTGGGGGATGCCTTCATGGCCCTTGGCCTGTTCCTGCTTTTTGTCAGCACAGGCAGTCTCAATATTCAGGAGTCAATGCTTAATGCAGAATCTGAATGGATAGTAGGCTCAGGCATTGCCACGGCCGTGACATTACTGCTTCTTGGCGGCGCTGTAGGTAAGTCTGCGCAGCTGCCGTTGCAGACCTGGCTGCCTGACGCAATGGCCGGTCCAACGCCAATATCGGCACTTATTCATGCCGCCACGATGGTCACAGCGGGTGTTTACCTGATCGCCCGTACTCACGTTCTTTACCTCTTGGCTCCTGAAGTGCAGTACCTTGTAGGTGTAATTGGTGCGATTACGCTGCTGATGGCGGGCTTCACCGCCTTGACGCAAAGTGACATCAAGAAGGTCCTGGCTTTCTCAACAGTTAGCCAGATCGGCTACATGTTCCTTGCTCTTGGTGTTGGGGCCTGGGGCAGCGCTATTTTCCACCTGATGACGCATGCCTTCTTCAAGGCACTGTTGTTCCTTACCGCCGGGTCAATCATACTGGCGATGCATCACGAGCAGGATATTTTCAAAATGGGCGGTCTGCGCAAGGACCTGCCTTGGTCACACGCACTTTTCCTGATTGGCACTCTGGGACTGGTGGCATTTCCGGGTTTCTCCGGCTTCTTCTCAAAAGAAGAAATTCTGGCCTCTGCGCTGGAAAGCCATGACGGCGGCTTCATACTGTTTCTCGCCGGCATGCTTGGCGCAGTCATGACCTATCTCTACAGCTTCAGGCTTTACTTCCTCGTCTTTTACGGTAAGAAAACCCATGATGGTCATGAAGTCATGGGTCTGCATTTGCAAGGTCCGCTTGTACTGCTGGCCGTTGGTGCGATCTTCTCCGGGCTGATTCACATTCCTGTCGAAGAAGTGTTCCCTCATATCGAGGAGGAGCACCATCCCTCAGTGATGGCCCAGGCCGCGATGATCCTGCTGCCAATGCTTGGTTTTGTCGCTGCGTGGTGGGTATTCATCAAGGGCAAAATTGACACAGACAAGCTTACCGAGTCCGGCATTGGCGCGGCTCTGCATCGCTTCTGGTTTACCCAGTGGGGAATGGACTGGCTGTACGATAAGATTATAGTGACGCCTTACACATGGCTGGCCAATTTCAACAGGAATGATTTCATTGACCTGATTTATAACGGCACAGCGAGTCTGGTGCGCTTCTGCCACAACGTCATGAGCGAAACTCAGACCGGGCAGCTGCGCTGGTATGCGACAACGGTTGCCTTCGGCCTTCTTATCCTGATCACAATAGGAGTAGTACTATGATCCTAGAGTGGTTAATCGGGATCCTTTTTGTAGGCGGTATCGGCGCCTGGCTCTCCGAGAAGAGTAATGCGGAACTGCCTCGGGTCATTGCACTGGCAACCATAGTGCTGGACCTGTTCCTGGTGATCCTGATGCTATTTGCACCCGGTGCCCTAGGGCTCGAACCGATTTCTTCTTCAGACCTTGGTCAGCCCGGAGAATGGCTGGTGCTGTCAACGGCTGAATGGATACCCCGGTTTGGTATTTCATTTATTTTCGGCGTAGACGGCCTTGGTTTACTGCTGGTTACGCTGACCGTTTTCCTAGGACTGATGTCGCTGGGGTCGGCCTGGCATGAGATCAAGGATCGTACAGGATTCTTTTACTTTAACCTGCTGTGGACGCTCGCCGGTGTGATCGGTGTATTCACCGCATTGGACCTGTTCCTGTTTTTCTTCTTCTGGGAAGTCATGCTCATTCCGATGTATTTCATCATCGCGATATGGGGGCATGAGAACAAGGAATATGCGGCGATGAAATTCTTCATCTTTACGCAGGTAAGCGGCATGCTCATGCTGCTGGCTATCCTGGTGCTTGTCTTCTTCAACTATCAGGCAGCCGGTGAAATTACGTTCAGCTACTTTGATCTACTGGGCACAGAAATACCGGAAGAATTTGGATTCTGGGTAATGCTTGGATTCTTCCTCGCATTTGCCACAAAACTGCCGTCTGTGCCTATTCACAACTGGCTGCCGGATGCTCACTCACAGGCGCCCACAGCAGGCTCGGTGATCCTGGCCGGCATCCTGCTTAAAACGGGCGCATACGGATTAATACGTTTTACCGTGCCGCTGTTCCCAACGGAAAGCATGGCCTTTGCCCCCACGGCAATGCTGCTGGGTGTAATCAGTATTCTGTACACCGCTAAAGTGGCCTTTGCCCAGAACGACCTCAAGCGTCTGATTGCCTACACCTCTGTCAGCCACATGGGATTTGTCATGCTCGGTGTTTATGCCTGGACCTCACAGGGTGTGCAGGGCGCTGTGATGACAATGCTGGCACACGGTTTCAGCGCTGCCGCGCTCTTCATGCTGGCCGGAGGGCTGCAGCATCGTATTCATACCAGGCAGATGGATCAGATGGGTGGATTATGGGGCGCCGCACCTAAAATGGGCTTCATGGCACTGTTCTTTACAGTAGCCGCTGTTGGTATGCCGGGTCTTGGCAACTTCATAGGTGAGTTTCTTGTGCTGCTTGGCAGCTTCAGGATCCGTCCTGTTGCGGCTGCGTTAGCGGCAATTGGTATGGTCGTAGCTGCTGTGTACTCTCTGATCGTGATTCAGAAGGTTTTCCATGGAGAGAACAAGAATAACCTGGTTGTGAAGGATCTTACGAAGGTAGAAATGATTTGCTTCGGCCTGATGATGATTGGCCTCTTGTGGATGGGAATGTATCCCCAGTCAATGCTGGAAATGTCCGAGCCAACGCTAAGATCGCTCGGTGTGCCTTTCTTTGACTAGAGCCCACAGCACCATAGCCAAATTTACAGGAACTAGACAGTTACTATGCAATATAACTATCTCATAATTGATTTGATGCAGATTATCATGCTCACAGCCAGTGCGGTTGTGGTGATGGTGACTGCTGCATTCAAACGCAACCATGCGATTGTCTGCGGGCTGACGGTTTTTGGTCTGTTTGCCTCGCTAATGACTTTCGTTCTAATCAAGCCTGTCTTGCCTTTCGAGGCGACACAACTGCTGCTGATCGATGAATACAGCCTGTTCTTTTCAAATCTGATTATCGTGGGGGCAATAGGAGTGGCCTTGTTGGCGTACCCGTACTTTAAGACGCACGAATCGCCGAATGAGGAATTTTATATCCTGCTGATGACCGCAACCCTAGGTTCAGTGGTATTGGCCTGCAGCAGCCACTTTGTGTCCATGCTGATCGGCATGGAAATGCTTGGGGTGAGTCTCTATGCCATGATTGCTTATACAGTGCATGATGCCAAGGCATCCAAATTTCCTCTGGAAGCTGGCATCAAGTACCTGATTCTCTCCGCGCTGGCCTCTGGCATTACATTGTTTGGTATTGCCTTGCTCTATGCCTATATCGGCACACTCGGCTTTGACGAGATTCCATTTGCTCTCGAAGCAGTAGGTGGCCCCGGACCGATGTTTGTTATGGGCGTACTCATGATTGTTGCCGGTGCGGCATTCAAGTTATCGCTAGTGCCATTACATATCTGGACTCCGGATGTATACGAAGGTGCGCCAGTACCCGTTACGGCTTACCTGGCCACTGTTTCAAAAGCGGCCATGCTGGCTGTGACGCTGCGCCTAATCCTGGCTTCCAATGCGCTTGAGTTCAATGCTGTGCTTGCTGTGCTGACGGTAATGGCGGCTGCCTCGATGATACTGGGCAACCTGCTCGCGGTCCTGCAGACCAACATTAAACGCCTGTTTGCTTATTCATCCATCGCTCATCTCGGGTATCTTCTCGTGGTGATCATTGCCGCTGCCTCGGTAAGCAATTCACTATCAGTCGAATCAACAAGTTTTTATATGCTGACTTATTTTGTGATGTCGCTGGCCGGATTTGCCGTAATCAGTGCTATCTCTGACAGTACCATCGAACTCGATACTCTGGCAGATTTCAGGGGTCTGTTCTGGCGCAACAAGTCGCTGTCAGCGGTTCTTATCACGGTACTTCTGTCACTTGCTGGGATTCCACTCACGGCAGGCTTCATTGGCAAGTTTTATATTTTCTCTACAGGCGTAGAAGGAGAACTGTGGTTCCTGCTCACCATGCTTATCATCGGCAGTGCTATTGGTCTCTATTATTACCTGCGCCTGATCTACACCATGCTGCAGAATGCCGATATCAGTGGCGAAGACAGGGCAGCGGCGGCAATGCCGGTAGGCGTGCATGCTGTAATGCTCGCTATGACAGCCGCCATCATCTACCTCGGTGTTTATCCAACACCGATGATCGGTACCCTGCAAAACCTGGCTTCGGCATTCTAAATCTCACTTGATACCCAATAAGCCAGTAGGACAACAGTTTTTGTTCTAGGCGTGACGCTGCAGATGCAATGCTATTCGGCGAAACAGCTTGATTTCCCACTAACTGGTTAAAAATTGAGCAATTCTGCTACCTAAATACCCATAAATCAGTGAAAACAGTGTTTTATTTATAGTTTGCTTGCATTCGTAAATCCATAGTGATTAAAATCCGTGCCCCAGCTGGATATTTGTGCGTACAGAGACACATCAAATATTTCCGGAATTAAGAAAAACAATAACCACACGCTAAAGTAGTAGTGACCAATAACAGGTCAGTTAGGGCATTGGGGTGCCCCAGGCTGACTGACCCGGAGTCCCGTTATGTCGGTTTACAGCTATACCCGCACATCTCAGATTGAATGCCTGGAATCGTTACAGGAACTTGAAAGCATTCTCGAAAAGGAAAACCTTCGCCTCCAAACCTATGCTCTCGGTGAGGGCATGAAGGTCAATGAACGTTTTATTGACGAAAATCAGAGATGGAATGTATGCCTGGCCAAGAGGCCGCAGGGTAAGGAACTGCTTGAGCGTCTTGAAACTGGTGACATTGTCCTGGTTTGCTCGTTAGAGCGTATTTTCAGCAACTGTGATGATATGGTGAATACGCTTCAGGAGCTGAAAAAACGCAAAGTGAAACTGATCGTCGTAGATCTTGATGGGGATGTCACCGATGCTGACATGACTCCTCAATTTAATGATGTACTGAAGGTGTTTCACAGTCTTGAAAAACGGCGTTCTACTGAACGCATCAAGACAGTGAAACAAAGCCAGCGCAAGAAAGGACGTTTCCTTGGTGGCAGCCGACCATTTGGCTACATGATCCATTCCAATGGACGCCTGATCGAAAACCCGATGGAACAGAACGTATTGAAAAAGATCCTGGAAATGAAAAAGCTGGGCAAGTCTCTTCGTGCTATCTCGGCTGAAGTCAGCACACCCATGATGCCAGTCAGTTTCAAAACTGTGCAGCGACTAATCAAGCGTCATGAAACCGAACTGAGTTCTAGGCAGGGCAGCCCCTAGGGAACTGTTTTCTCCCGATGGGCTCAAAGCCACTGACGTCAGTAAAACTGGTTCTTGTGCCATTCCTTGAGGGCCGGTAAGGGTCGGAATTTAACTTTTCCAACATGTTCAAAACACTGCCTTTCTTTATTGGACTGCGCTATATCCTGGCGAAGAAAGATAATCGCTATATTTCCTTTACCGCACTGATCTCCATGGCAGGGCTGACTCTCGGAGTGCTGGCAATTGTTGTAGTGTTGTCTGTATTCAATGGTTCGCAGGGAATAATGCGTGATCGCACACTAATCACGGTTTCCCATGGCCAGATTCAGTCTGACAGCGGCTTTAATAACTGGCAGCAGGCTGCTGATTTACTCATTTCCCATCCTGAGATTATTGGCGTTGCCCCTTTTATCGCGGTTGAGGCAATGCTGAGCCAACACGACTATCATCAGGTGGCTGAAATTAAAGCAATTGATCCTACGTCAGAAGATTCAGTATCAACGATTGCCGAATATATGGTCCAGGGGCGCCTCCAGGACCTAGCGCCAGGCAGCAATAACATTATTCTCGGCCGCAGCATCGCGGTGAACTTGCGCCTAAATACAGGTGATCCGGTGAATCTACTGGTTCCTTCTGTCACAGGGTCTGGCAAACTGTCCCTGAATATGTTCAGGTTCACAGTAGCCGGCATTTTTGATCCCCGGTTCTCTATTGGCTCTGACTTGGCCCTCGTTCACCTTGAGGACAGTTATAGGCTCTCGAACAATCAAGATCCTGGTGCAGCTATCCAGTTACGCTTAAGGGTCAGTGATCCGGAAATTGCAGGACAAGTTGTGAATGAAGGCGTTGCTTTGCTGCAGTCTGAATTTACCGGGCAGCCCTTTTCGGGACAGGACTGGAGTTTTACTGAAGCCAGCCTGTTCAATGCACTGAAAATGGAAAAAGTGCTGACCTGGTTCATGCTCATGATGATCGTGATAATAGGAGCATTCAATATTATTTCTACACTAGTCATGATGGTTTCAGAGAAAAAAGCTGACATTGCTATTCTAAGGACCATGGGAGCTGGGGAGAAAGCCATTCTTGCCATATTTGTCATTCAGGGAACCCTAGTTGGGATCATCGGAACGACTGTGGGCGCCCTTGTTGGCGTTTTAATCGCAGACAATTTTTCCGCTATCGCGGCTTTACTGGAAACGTTCCTGGCGCCGGCAAATTTATACGTAATCAGTGCATTGCCGGCAGTTTTAAAGGGTACTGATGTGGTTATTACCTGCATAATGGCGCTTGTGATCAGTTTCCTGGCCACGCTGTACCCGGCAGTAAAGGCTTCACGGATTTTGCCCGCCGAGGTGCTTCGCTATGAGTAATGCCGCCCTGGTCTGTAAAAATCTTGCCCGCTCGTACAGTGAAGGGAACAGCGTGCTTGAAGTGCTCCGTGATATAAACCTGACGGTTAATGCAGGTGAGAGTATTGCAATCACCGGCACATCAGGGTCAGGTAAAACTACGCTGCTCAATTTACTGGGCGGAATTGATAACCCAAGTTCAGGGAGTGTTGAAATTCTCGGGCAGGAATTATCTGAACTGACAGGCAAAGAGCAGGACAAGCTGCGCAACCAGACACTTGGCTTCGTTTACCAGTTTCATCATCTTCTAGGTGAATTTACTGCACTGGAAAACACGGCTATGCCGCTCATTATTGCCAGGCGCCCGCACGATGAAGCCATAACTCGCGCGCAGGCTATCCTCAACGTGGTGGGGCTTGGTGAAAGACTACGGCATAAGCCGGCCCAGTTGTCTGGTGGTGAACGACAGCGCGTGGCGATTGCTCGGGCCCTGGTCAATGATCCCGCCTGTGTGCTGATGGATGAACCGACAGGTAATCTTGACGGAACAACAGCCAAGGGTATTCAAAACCTGATGCAGGAGCTAAAGACGCGATTAACGACAAGTTTTATTGTTGTCACACACGACTCGCAATTCGCCGCCCAGATGGACAGGGCTTTTCACCTGGTTGACGGTGTGCTTGAGCAAGGGAGCTAGTATGCAGACGCCACTGGCTGTATATATTGGTAAACGCTTTGCCTCAGTGCGTTCGAGACACTTTCTGACGGGTGTGATTTCTCTTTTATCTGTAGTCGGACTCAGTCTCGGTGTCGCCATATTGATTACTGTTCTTTCAGTGATGAACGGTTTTGACCGGGAAGTACGGGAACGGGTACTCGGCATTGTTCCGCATATCACGATGCAGTCTTCCCGTTCAGACTTTTTGCTTGACCGGAATACCTGGGCAGAGATACAGACTGGTGTTCAAAGTATCAGCGGGGTGACGGGAAGCGCACCGTATTTGCAGGTCCAGGGAATGCTGCTCGCAAACGGCAACAGCAAGGGGATAGTGCTAAACGGCATTGATCCGGAGGCGGAACGCGATATCTCTAGTATTGATGACTTCCTGATAGATGGGGAATACCAGAACCTCGAGGACAGGTCGTACAGTGTTTTAATCGGTGACGCCCTGGCTGATTTACTTGGCGTCAATGTAGGAGACAGGCTTACATTGGTATCAACAGTCGTACCGATTACGCCACTCGGCGAGTTTATTAGGCAGAAGCAGTTTACCGTGGGAGGCATTTTCAGAGTGGGGTCGCAACTGGACAGCGGTCTTGCTATTGCGCATATGGCTGACGTGCAGCGGGTATACAGGCTTGGCGATGCCATACAAGGTCTGCGATTGCAGGTTGATGACCTTTTTGATGTAAATACGATTTCACAGGATATACGCTCAAATGTCAGTGATAATTTCCAGATTTCAAACTGGACCTGGGATTACGGCAATATCTATGAAAATATCAGGCTGTCCAAAACCCTTGTAGGGCTGCTGCTTTCACTGCTCATTGCAGTTGCAGCATTTAATGTGGTGGTCAGCCTGGTCATGATCGTGAAGGAAAAGGAGGGAGATATTGCCATTCTCAGAGCAATGGGGGCATCCCTTGAGAATATCCGCAACATCTTTCTCGTACAGGGTTTTTCCATTGGCCTCATGGGCACCGGGGCAGGGTTGTTCCTGGGCTTGTTTTTTGCTTTAACAGTAAGTGACATAGTCACCTGGCTGGAAAAAATTTCGGGTATCAAATTTCTCAGCGCCGATATATATCCGGTTAATTACCTGCCCTCACAGATCCAGTTCGCTGATGTTTTCCTGGTGTGCTGTGTTTCACTGCTGCTGACTATGATTGCAACCCTCCTTCCGGCGAGATCGGCTGCTCTCGTTGATCCTGCCAAAGCACTGCGCTACGAGTAATTCCCGAAGATTGCTTATCATAGTCTAGACTGCCTTTAAGAGTCTGTTACTTAACTTACAGAAAGAAAATGCGGGTATGGATATAGCGCTTATGGAAAGGAGCGCTTTATGGTAAAGTGCCCTGCTTATAAGATATTGTTAATACGAACATTTTTGATGTCAAAAGGACCATTTTGAAGTGTTTGAAATAGTGCAGGCCGGCGGTTGGTTGATGTTGCCAATAATCCTGTGTTCAATAATCGCCATAGCCATTGTCATTGAAAGATTCTGGACCTTAAATCCCGCCCGTATTGCGCCCCGTAATGTTCTTGCCGAAGTCTGGGGCAAGATCAAGCACAATCAACTGGATGCCGTCCGATTACGTGAATTGAGGTTGTCATCACCTCTCGGGCAGATTCTTGCTGCAGGGCTTGTTAATTTCAAGGCCGGGCGCAGTATCATGACTGAGAGTATTGAACAGGCAGCTAGTCATGTAGTACATGATCTTGAACGCTACCTGAGCACTCTTGGCACGATAGCCTTGATCACTCCGTTATTGGGCCTGCTTGGCACAGTGTTGGGAATGATCCGCGTATTCAGCGAAATCATGGCGCAGGGAACAGGTAATGCCAATGCGCTAGCAGGTGGAATTTCAGAGGCGCTGATTACTACCGCCGCAGGCCTCTGTGTTGGTATTCCGGCATTGATGTTTTACCGGATTTTCCTGCGTAGAGTTGAAAGCCTGGTAATTGACTTGGAGAGGGAATCCATCAAGCTGGTGGATGCGCTGCACTCTTCAAGAGGTGTTGAAATCAAGGACAGCGCAGTAACGCAGGGGTAATACAGTGAAATTCCAGCGCAGTCTCAAGGAAGAAGTAAGTGTCAATCTGACCCCGCTGATTGATGTAATTTTCCTGTTACTGATTTTTTTCATGGTAACTACAACTTTTTCACGCAATACCAACATTCTGATTAACCTGCCCGAGGCAAGTGGAGAAGCCATAGAACAGCAACCTTTTGAAATAGAAATTCTGATTGCTCAGAACGGCACTTATTCTGTTAATGGCCGACAGCTCGTGAATTCTCAAATGGAAACACTTATGAGAGTGGTGGCCGAGGTGTCAGTTGGCGATAATTCAATTCCAATGATCATTACGGCAGATGCCAATACGACCCATCAGTCTGTGGTGACCGCAATGGATGCTGTTGCGCAGCTCGGTTTTACCAGTATTGATATTGCGACACGTGAACCGGATTCAAATAATGAGTGAGCCCGAGTCGACAGTAAATCCTGCAGAGCCTGAAAAAACCGCCGAATTTATCAGCGGTTTTTCACTTTACGGACGCCTGCTTTCTTACCTGAGACCACTCTTAGGGTTATTCCTTCTTGGTGTTATTGGCTTCGTGATGTACTCCGCGTCCAGTGTTAAATTCTTTGATCTGCTGCAGGAACTTGTCGATGTTATTGGCAGTGGAGAATCCGTAAGCTCCGACCAGCGCGTTACTATACCGCTTATTCTTATTGCCATTGTGGCGATGAGGGGAGTTGGCGGCTTCCTTGGCTCCTACTACATGGCCTATATCGCCAACCATGTAATACACCGCCTGCGTTGCCAGTTGATGGGGCGCTTCATTGAATTACCCAGCGCTTATTATGATCGCAATACGGCAGGGCACCTGGTTTCCACTGTGACGTTCAACGCTCAACAAATTAGTGCAGCGGTAACTGATGCGCTGACAGTAATTTTGCGAGAAGGCATATTTGTGATCGCGCTTTTTGTCTACCTACTGTTTCTCAACTGGAAACTAACACTGCTATTCGTTGCTGTAACTCCCCTAATCTCCCTCGTTGTGATGTTTGCGGCGAGGAAGTTCCGTAAACACAGCATTCGTATTCAGGTATCGATGGGTGATGTGACCCAGATACTGTCAGAAACGTTGAAGGGCATGAAAGAGGTTAAAACATTCGGCGCTGAGCAGCAGGTAAAACAGCAGTTTACTGCAACCAGTGAACTAAACCTCAGACAGAATCTGAAAATGGCTATTGTGCAGTCATTCAGCACGCCGGTAGTCCAGGTGGTAGTCGCCTCTGCTCTATCACTGCTGCTCTGGATGGCAATGTCGCCGCAGGTGCTCGCAGAAATGACGCCAGGCGGGTTCGTGGCTTACGTAACGGCGGCCGGCGCAATGCTTAAGCCCATTCGCCAGTTATCCAAAATCAACGCGGTGGTGCAGCGGGGACTTGCGGCAGCCGAATCAATCTTTGTCTTGCTGGACGAGGAAAAAGAAACCGATATTGGTAAACAAGAAGTCAGCAGCATACAGGGAGCCGTTGAGTTTAAAGAAGTCAGTTTCAGTTATGACCAGGAAAAAGGGCGGGTACTTGAACAGATCAGCTTCAAGTGCCAACCAGGCGAAACCATTGCGATTGTCGGCAAGTCGGGCTCGGGAAAAAGTACACTGGTGAACCTGATTCCGCGTTTCTACCAGCAAAGCGAAGGTGAAATCCTGCTGGATAATATCCCCATTACTGATTTAACCCTGCGCAACTTACGCAGTCATGTGGCGCTGGTGAGTCAACAGGTCGTGTTATTCAACGGGAGTATCCGAGACAACATCGCCTATGGTGAACTGCAGGATGCAGCGCCCGCGAAAATCTACGATGCCCTGGAAAACGCCAATGCCAGGGGCTTTGTAGATGAACTGCCAGAGGAATTGGACACTAAAATCGGGGATGATGGTTTTCTTTTATCCGGTGGTCAGCGTCAACGACTCGCCATCGCCCGAGCCCTGTTAAAAAATGCCCCGGTATTGATTCTTGATGAAGCTACTTCGGCCCTGGATTCGGAGTCTGAAAAGGCAATCCAGTCAGCTCTTCAGCATCTCATGCAGGGACGCACCACATTCGTTATTGCGCACCGTCTGTCAACTATTGAATCTGCAGATCGCATACTGGTCATGGAAAAGGGCAGGATCGTTGAAAGTGGATCGCATACTGAACTCATGGCTGCAGGCGGTGCCTATCAGAAGCTTCATGAGCTTCAATTCAACGCATGAATCGTTTCGTCAATGCTTGGTATAAGGATGCCCGATGGGTAAAACTGCTGCGACCGCTCAGTGCGGTTTTCGGGCTTGTCATCAGCACAAGGCGCAAGTGGCAGCAAAATTCCGAGCGACAGTACAAAAGTGCACTGCCGCTAATTGTCATTGGCAACGTGACCGCAGGAGGCACAGGGAAAACGCCACTGGTTATTTACCTGGCACAGCAACTTCTGGAGCTGGGGTTTAAACCAGGGATAGTAAGCCGTGGTTATGGAGCCAAGCCACCTGAGTACCCTTTTGCAGTAACACCTAAAACCAGCCACGAAGAAGCTGGCGAAGAGGCTTTGCTGATTGCCCGGCAGACACAGTGCCCGGTGATTATTGATCCTGATCGTGTATCAGCAGTCAAATTTCTTGAAGCCCTCAATGACTGTGATGTCATCATCAGTGATGACGGCATGCAGCATTATCGTCTCGCCCGTGACTTCGAAATTGCGGTAATTGATGGTCAGCGTGGATTTGGGAACGGCTTCCTTCTGCCAGCGGGCCCTTTGAGAGAAAAGCCTGATCGCTTGCATTCGGTTGACCTGGTGGTCTGCAATGGTGACTCCCGCTTTGAGTTGCCCGTGGATACCATAACCATGCATCTTGAGGCTACGCATCTGGTGCATATGAAAGACAGCAAGTTTCTATCGGTGAATGATGAAATACTGCAAAGTCTCACGGCTAAAAAAGTGCATGCTCTCGCTGGTATAGGCAATCCTGAACGCTTCTTTAATTCTCTGTGCAGTTGCGGCTTTGATATCATTACACATATGTTCAGGGATCATCATCTTTACAGTGAGGATGATATTACGTTTGATGATGATCTTGATGTCGTTATGACTGAAAAAGATGCCATGAAGTGCAGTGAGTTTTGCGGAGAGCAGCACTGGTATCTCAAGGTGGCGGCAAGACTTCCTGACGGTTTTATGTCTGCCATCACCAATAAACTGAATTTACATACTTGAGCTGAGTATTTATGGACAAAAAATTACTGACAATTCTGGCCTGCCCGCTTTGCAAGGGTGAGCTTTTTTACAAAAAGGATGCTGAAGAACTAATCTGCTACCCGGACAGCCTCGCTTTTCCTATCCGCGATGAAATTCCTATCATGCTGGAAGATGAAGCCAGGGCATTAACGCCAGAAGAAAAGGCAAACAGGAAAAAACAGTGAGCTTTGTTGTTGTTATTCCCGCCAGGTACCAGTCTTCTAGGCTGCCAGGCAAGCCCCTGCTAGACATTGCCGGAAAACCGATGATCCAGCATGTTGTCGACAGGGCACATGAAAGCGAGGCAGAGGCGGTCTATGTCGCTACGGACGATGAGCGTATTCAGGAAGCCTGCAAACAGTTCGGCGCTGAAGTAATCCTGACGTCTAAAGAGCATCAGTCAGGCACTGACAGGATTGAAGAAGTCGCTCGACAGCTATCCCTGCCTGACCATGCTACCGTGATTAATGTGCAGGGTGATGAGCCCATGATCCCCCCCGAGGCAATTAACCAGGTAGGGCACGACCTGGATACCCATCCTGATGTCCAGATCTGCACGCTGTTTGAAGACCTGGAGGAGCGTGAGGATATTCTTAATCCGCACAACGTGAAAGTAGTGACTGACAATGAAGGCTACGCCTTGTACTTTTCGCGGGCGCCCATTCCCTTTCCGCGCAGCGGTGAGAATGAAATGAAGGGTTATAAAAGGCATATCGGAATATACGGCTACCGTGTAAAAGTACTGCATGATTTTGTCTCCTGGCCGCACAGCAGCCTCGAGGAGTCAGAACAGCTGGAACAGCTCAGGGCTCTGTCCAATAACGTTAAAATCCACGTGCAGAAAGCCTGCACTTCTATGCCTGCCGGTGTTGATACTGAAGAAGACCTGGAAAAAACCCGGGCTCTCTTCGCGGTGTGAAAGAATTGGCTGAAAAGTTAATCCAAGTATTAATGGTGTGCCTGGGCAATATCTGCCGGTCTCCAACTGCCGAAGTGGTATTCAGGCATAGCGTGGCGTCAGAAAATCTGTCAGGCATCATCAAAGTCGATTCTGCTGGAACCGGCTCCTGGCATATAGGTGAATCACCTGACCATCGTTCTATGCAGGCAGCACAAAAACGCGACTACGATCTTGCATCATTGCGAGCGCGTCAGGTAAAACCTGAGGACCTGGAACGCTTCGATTATATTTTTGCCATGGACAGGCAGAATCTTCATGACCTGCTGGAGATGGCATCACCGGATCAGCAGGAAAAAATCTCTCTCTTTCTTCATCATGGTAGCAGCGATTATGACGAGGTGCCTGATCCTTACTACTCAGGTAAGGATGGTTTTGAGCTTGTGCTGGATCTTGTCGAAGATGCTTCAGCAAGCCTTGTCAGAAAAATCGCTGGAAAGCATAACCTGGCCTGACGCATTCAGATGGAAGTTCTCGAACATTTCAACCTTCAGCATTACAACACGTTTCACGTGTCCGCTCATGCCAGGTATTTTATCAATGTGACCGACATCAACTGCCTGAGGAATGCCTTTGGATTCGTCAAGGCCAGAAACCTGCCTTACTTGATGATCGGACAGGGAAGCAATTTGCTCTTCCGCGAGAACTACCCCGGCATAATTCTGGAAATGAATATCCATGGCAAGCGGATAAAAGCAAAAGCGGGGGATGACGTCCTTGTAGAGGCAAAATCAGGGGAAAACTGGCATGCTTTCGTTAAGTGGTGTCTGGAAAACAAGTGTTACGGAATCGAAAACCTGTCATTGATTCCAGGCACTGTAGGAGCAGCACCCGTTCAGAATATCGGTGCTTACGGCGCAGAGCTTTGTGATGTCTTTGAATCATTGGAGGCGCTGGAAATCCAAACCGGAGAATTGCAGACATTCAATCGTCAGCAATGCGAGTTTGCTTATCGCGACTCTATCTTTAAAGGGCGTCTGAAGGAGCAATATATAATTACGTCAGTCGTGCTACGTCTCAGCCGGAGGGCCAACATCAACATTGAATATTCAGCACTGGCGAGTGCCTTGGCCGAAGTGCCAGCAGCTGAAATTAGTCCGGAACTGGTCAGCGAAACAGTCTGTACGATTAGACGAAGTAAATTACCTGCCCCCAATCGTCTCGGAAACGCCGGTAGCTTCTTCTGGAACCCTTCCATATCGAAACAACGCTTTGCCGAACTGCAGCAGGCTTTTCCGGACATTGTCGGATATCCTGATAAAGAGCAGGTCAAGCTGGCTGGAGCCTGGCTGATAGAGAAAGCAGGTTGGAAAGGATATCGTGAGGGTGATGTGGGTGTGCACGAAAATCATGCACTGGTACTGGTTAACCACGGCAATGCCACCGGGGCCGAACTGGTTGATTTGTCAGAACGCATTCAGAAATCAGTCCATGAAAAGTTTGGGGTAAAACTGACTCCCGAAGTCAGGATTATTTAAAAAAAGTTTAAAGTAGAAAGATAAGCGAAAAATAAAAAGTAAAAGGAGAAAGCCTTTTACTTTTAACTTGCAGCTTTTACCTGTTCAATAGCTCGCATGCCTGAACCTGCCTTTGACCATAAGAATTTCTTGAAACACGCCAGCACTCGGCCTGGTGTGTACCGCATGCTTGATGCACAGGGAAAGATTCTTTACGTAGGCAAAGCCAAAAACCTGAAGAATCGCCTGTCCAGTTATTTTCGGAGCGGCGGGCTGGATAACAAGACTATTGCCCTGGTCAATCGAATTCAGGATATCGAGATCACGATAACCAGCAGCGAAACCGAAGCGCTGCTGCTCGAGCAGAACATGATCAAGGATAACCGGCCTCCATACAACATCCTGCTTCGGGATGACAAATCCTATCCCTATATCTATCTCTCTTCACAGGACGCCTTTCCAAGATTGGCTTTCCATCGTGGTGCAAAGAAAAAGAAAGGCCGTTATTTTGGTCCTTTCCCCAGTGCCGGAGCGGTCAGGGAAAGCCTGGCGCTGCTGCAGAAAATTTTTCATGTCAGGCAATGCGAGGATACCTATTTCAGAAATAGGACGCGTCCTTGTCTTCAATACCAGATCAAACGTTGTTCCGGACCCTGTGTAAACCTGGTTGATGAGCAGGCGTATGCAGAGGATGTACGCTATTCGATTATGTTTCTTGAGGGCAAGAACGACCAGATTTCAAAAGAACTTGCAGCGAAAATGGAAAAGCTTTCTGACAACCTGCAGTTTGAAGAAGCTTCTGTCGTCCGGGACCAGATCAGGGATATCCGCCTGATCCAAGAAAGTCAGTATGTGGCGGGCGAAAAGGGCGATGTTGACGTAATTGCAATGGCGCAGGACGCAGGGGCCGTCTGTCTGCATGTGATCTTTGTCAGGGGAGGGCGAATTCTGGGCAACAAGAATTTTTATCCCCGCTTCGTACTGGAAAAAGAAGGCAGCGATATCCTGCGCGCCTTCATTGCTCAGTATTACCTGCTGGAGCAGCACAAGCAGAGTATTCCCCGGGAAATTATCTGCAACTATAAGCCGGATGACTGGGATCAATTAGCCGCAGCTCTTGGCCAGATTGCTGAGCGAAAGGTCTCAATTAAGCACCAGGTGCGAGGGCATCGGCAGCAGTGGTTGGAGCTGGCCAGTGTCAATGCCGGGCATGGTCTTATGAACAAGTTGAACAGTAAACGCAGCATGGAACAGCGCCTGGGTGCGCTTCAGACTGCGCTGAAACTTAAAAATACACCTCTTCGGCTGGAGTGTTTCGATATCAGTCACAGTGCCGGCGAAGCAACAGTGGCTTCCTGTGTAGTTTTTGACCAGAACGGACCACTGAAATCCGAATACAGGCGTTTCAACATAGAGGACATTACACCTGGTGATGATTATGCGGCAATGGAGCAGGCCCTTCGCAGGCGTTACACGCGTCTTAAAAAGGGAGAGGCCAAACTGCCTGACATCCTGGTGATAGACGGTGGTGCTGGACAGTTAAGCCAGGCAGAACAGGTCCTCGGGAATCTTGAAATCAAGGATGTGTTCCTGCTGGGTATTGCCAAGGGGGTAAGCCGCAAAGCCGGGCAGGAGACCCTTATACTCGGTGGGTCACGGCGGGAAGTCGCCTTGCCCCCGGAGTCGCCGGCCTTGCACCTGCTGCAGCATATTCGAGATGAATCTCACCGTTTTGCCATTACTGCGCATCGCCAGAGAAGGGGCAAGAAGCGCACGGAGTCATTCCTTGACCAGATCCCAGGCATAGGCCCGGCCAAAAGGCGGGAACTGATTCGATATTTTGGTGGACAGCAGGAGATTCGCCGGGCCAGCCTTCAGGACTTGCAGAAGGTTAACGGTATCAGCAAGGCACTGGCGCGGGATATCTATGATTATCTGCATGGCTGAAGTGCCTGCTACAGGCATTCTCCTGTAGAATAAGACCCTATGAATCTTGCCAATTTCATGACTTTTCTGCGCATTCTGGCTATTCCTGTCTTTATTGCTGTCTATTATGCTGATTTTCGCGGCCACTACCTGGCTTCCTCCCTGATTTTTATCCTGGCCTGCATTACGGACTGGCTGGATGGGTATCTGGCGAGGAAACTGGACCAGTGCACACCTTTCGGGGCCTTTTTGGACCCTGTCGCTGACAAAATCCTGGTGACGGTGGCCCTAGTCATGCTAGCAGCGAACTTTGCCAGCCCCTGGTTTGTGATTCCAGCGGCCATCATGGTGGCCCGCGAAATCTTGATTTCAGCGCTGCGGGAGTGGATGGCCGAGCAGAATCAGCGCAATGTCGTTGCCGTGGGCTGGCTAGGCAAGGTTAAAACCACCGTTCAGATGATAGCCATCATCGTGCTCCTAGCGAGCGATCCCGAGGGAGTAATCTGGTTCTGGGGGCTGGGATTTATGCTGATTTATATCGCAGCCTTGCTCACCCTACTGTCGGCATTTCTTTACCTCAGGGGTGCCTGGTCTATCCTTGGGGCCGAACTCAAGTAATTTGCGAGAATCTGTCCTAAACCCCTGATAATGCTTGACTTGCAATCTAGTCTGATTAGAATAGCCACCTCTTGAAACACCCTTAAATCTGAGTTTATAACTATGGTTTTGGATTGTAGTTAACTAAGGTGAATCGGGTAACGACTGCAAGAACTGGTTTCATGAAAATTCAGTCAATGCAGAAGCCAAAGAAATAATTTGGCAAGCGCATTCAAGGTGCAAAGCGGGAATAGCTCAGTTGGTAGAGCACGACCTTGCCAAGGTCGGGGTCGCGAGTTCGAGTCTCGTTTCCCGCTCCAAATTGCCTGTCTTTTGCGCATCGTTAAAAGGCCGGATGGCAGAGTGGTTATGCAGCGGACTGCAACTCCGTGTACGCCGGTTCGATTCCGACTCCGGCCTCCATTTTTCTTCCGCTCCGATAACAATAATTAAAATGCTTTCGATAATTTTCGCTATTATTCACTTCGCTTTTATACTGCCTTCTTCTTGCTGAAGAAACTGCCCGGGTGGCGAAATTGGTAGACGCAAGGGACTTAAAATCCCTCGGTAGAAATACCGTGCCGGTTCGATTCCGGCCTCGGGCACCAACTTAATCAATCACTTAGCATTGCTGTGCCATCTGGCATAGTTTGCTATGGGACAATTCTGGGACACTAAGTACGCTTTCAGTAACTGACATTGGCAATAGTTAGTGTTAGTGTTGTAACTGGAGACGTGCTCAGCCCACGTAAAAAATAGCTTGCGAAAAATTAACTCTCCAACTTAGTTGATGCTCAAAGCATCAAGGAGTTTTTCGCGTGGCTACCATAGAAACCCGCAATTCTGGTTCTAATACATCCTATCGTGCTCGAGTCCGCATTAAGGGCTACAAAGAAGTTACTGCCTCATTTCCCCGTAAGACCGATGCCAAGCGCTGGGCTGCTGATATAGAAGCCAAGATTCGCTCTGGCAGGTATTTCCCTGAAACGCACTACACGCTGTCTGACGCTATAAGGCGTTACTCTGATCACCACTTATGCCAATTGAAAGATGCGGCAAAGCGTTCCCAACATCTTGCATGGTGGAACGACAAAATCGGCCACATGAGAGTATCTGAGATAAGGTCGGGTTTAATCAGCGAATTCCGAACTGTATTACAGGCAGAGCCTTCAAATTATGGGCGCCATAAAGGCCGTCCTAGATCAAACGCGACCGTCAATCGCTACCTAGCAAGCTTGAGCGCTATGTTTGCCTATGCTGTAAACGAGTGGGAGTGGGTAGAAAGAAACCCATGCTCTAAGCTAAAAAAACTGCGTGAGAGTAGGGGGCGAACACGTTTCTTATCACAATACGAACTATCGTCGCTTCTTTCATCCTGTAGAAAAGAAACAGACCATCCTGAACTGGAAGTCATCGTTCTGATTGCTGTAACCACTGGTATGAGGCGTGGTGAGATTTTAGAGCTGCGACAGTCAGATATCGATCGTAAGCGTGGACGCATTATCATCCGTGACTCGAAAAATAGAGAATCAAGAAGCGTTGCACTTGTAGGTCAGGTTCTACACGCTCTAAATGCCCTAAATACGGTAACTTCAATAAGGCGCGATGCACTATTATTTCCTCAGCTAGGAACCAATTCAGAAAAACCACTTGATATTGATCGCCTATCAGCAAAAGCGATTAAGAGAGCGGGGCTCATAGATTTTACATTCCATGACCTGCGCCATACTGCTGCGAGCTACTTAGCTATGAATGGTGCAGGGTTAAGAGAAATAGCTGACATTCTTGGTCACAAGACACTAGAAATGGTGAAGCGGTATAGCCACCTTACGGAAGAACATAAACACCAAACAGTTGCTCGTATGGCTGACCACATTTTGGAGGGCATCTGATGAATGATATATATGTGTGGTCAAAAGTAGTTGATGATTTGTCAGAAAAACATGACATGGACCACGCTCAGATAAAAAGGCTTGAGCAGCAACTATTATACGGTCTCTTCCGAGGTAGGATTCCGCCTCGCGATAAACTTGGCAAGGTAATCCCGATGTTACTAACAATTACTAGGGGCACGCAGGAGGCTTTCGTCAAAGTTAAAGAAGTAAATAATTTTTTCTTTGATGTTGAACCTAAATTTGTATGGAAACCTCGCAAGAAAAGGGGACGGCCAGTCAGCAGTAGCAGCCTTGAAGTTCATCGTGCCTCGGGCAAACTCGAATCTGATGCCATACAAGCGGCAACTGAGATAAAGAAAATATCGGGGCGAATTCCTCAAAGGTTTCAGGTAGCGGACAGACTAGTAAAGAACTTTCCTGATTATAAGAAATACAAGCCAGAATACATTGAGAAATTTATTCTAGTCAGCTGGTGGAGGAATTAATTTGTGATAAAAAATATGGGGGTTAATTTTTGTCTTATCTAACTATATGAAATGTAACAAATAAGTTCTGATTAGCCCCGATAAATACCGTCGTTTTTATATGACGCAACATATCACAGTATTTCAGTAACCCAACAGTGCCAACAAGAGGCAAGGATTACTGAAATGAAAAACCCAGAGACTGCTTCTGACACCGAGTCAGTTAACTTTAAGAGCGTTAACCAGTTCTGCCAAGACAACACAGCGTTCCCCAAAGGTGGCGTCCGCCACATGATCTTTCGTCATGGCCCCAATCTCATTGCAGAAGGCGCAATACACAAGTATGGCGACCGCATAATCATTAACCAGAAGCGATGGTTCGAGTTACTAGAGGCGGGTTTTTTCTCTGGCTCAAAGCAGGAGACTGGCATATGAACTTGGAAGGCTATTTTAATGGGCGGGATGAAGCGCTAGAACCTCGTAACCAACAGACAAAGGTGTCGAGACTATATAAACACGAAATGTGGGAGGTACTTGATAATGACCCATGTGTGTATGAGCTCCGAGGGATCAGGGAGGGTCGGCCGGTCAGAACAAAGATATTCAACTGGAAGGATTATCCAGAAGGCGTCGTGCTGGACCGCATGATAGAAGACGTTGAATCGACAACCCGCGAATGGGACGCTGATGGCTATAACGTCTACTCAACATTCAATGGCATCAGCGAAGATTTTACAGGCAAGAATGTAAAAGATAAGGACATCACTTATCGCAGGCATTTATTCATCGATATCGATAGGGCCGCACGTGCTAATTGCCCAGCCACCAATGAAGAGGTACAGCACGCAATGGACTTGTCGCGCCAAATTAAAGACTTCATGTCTGGTTGTGGGTGGAATCTCCCTCTTGAAGTTATGTCAGGCAATGGCGTCCACCTGTACTACTATCTAGGGGACATGCCCAACACGAAAGAGCTTGGCAACCAAGCCCGCGATCTGCTGAATCTGCTTGGTGATAAATTCGATAATAGTCATGTCAAAGTGGATCGGTCTGTTTATAACGCCAGCAGAATCAGCAAGGTAATTGGAACGACTGCGAAAAAAGGCACAATAAGCCCCGGCCGTCCTTTTCGGGAAGTCAGAATCCTGAGCTTCGCAGAACCCTATGGGCTCAAGCTACCAAATTTTGACGCCCTCATAAACGACACAATAGATGAATTGTGCCCACGAAGGGGTGCTCATGTAAGCCTCAGTAGTAGCCTTCCATCTGCAAAAAAACAAATAACGTTAGATGACACTCCTAACAACCGGGCGCTAATAAGCGAGTTGTTGAACAGGGTTTCCTCTGATTGCGACCGGGCAAAATGGCGCAATATCGTATGGTCTATTCTCAGCACAGGTATCACAGGTGCGGAAGATTTGGCCTCGGACTGGTCCATTAAATCCGATCGCTATACAGAAACTGACTTTAATAACCTCATACGAGATTACGATCCTAGTGTTGAAGGAAGAGGAGGGGGAATCACACTAGGGACTCTACGTTATCACGCGAGACGGTCTGAGGATGATATCGGGGATAGTGGTCATGAACGCGAATAGCGTTGTTTCTCTGTCTTCTGCAGGAGCGCAAAACCCGTTACAGGATGTACAAACACACTTTGCACTACTGGACCTTGCAGGGACGTTTTACATTCTGAAAAAACAGCAAATTAGAGATCTCCTCCACGGTCGAGGTCAGCTCTCGCTGAGCTACTACAAGGAAAAAGATGGCAAACTTGTCATACGCAGGTACCTAGAGACACAGGCGTATGGGTTAAATGATAAAGAAGTAACCCTCTTGCTGTTCAATTTCATGAAGAGCCCAAACACTCATGTTTATACTTCAGTAGCGTTTCATCCTCGCCCTCAACCAAATGAGGTGCTGAACCTTTGGCGGCCGCACGCAGTTCAACCCGAGCGGGGAGACTTTGAGCTTATAAGACGGTTTCTATGCGACATCATCTGTAGCGGTGACCGGGAGAACTATCATTACCTCGTCAGCTATTTGGCGCACATGCTTCAAAGGCCTGAGGAAAAGCCAATGGTAGCCATAATCTTGCTGGGTGGGCAGGGCATTGGCAAAGGAGCTCTGTACACACTTATTAAGACGATATGGCCTTATACCGTGACGCAGGTGCATTCTATTGACCAAGTTCTTGGGCGTTTCACTGCGGCGGCCTTAGAGCAATCTCTCGGCGTTTGGATGGACGAGGCCCTTTTTAGTGGAGATAAAAAAAGTACAGACAGATTAAAAGCGCTAATAACCGAGGATCGGATTACGATAGAGGAGAAATATCAGCCAGCGAAAACGATGAAGTCCTTCCACCGGATATTCGCTGCTTCAAACCATGAGCACTTCGCTCCTACGGATCGTGATGACCGTCGATTTTTCTTCCTACGGGTTAGTGAGTCTTGGAAGCAGAATGCGGATAAATTCGGGCCGCTCTTTGCTTCATATTCTGACGGTCAGACCGTGCAGGCATTTGTTTATTACCTGTTGAATCTTGATATCTCTGGCTTTAATCCAGCAGTTAACCGCCCGAAAACTTCAGAGCACGCCAATCAAACAATATTGAGTTTAGAGGGGCTCGACCGGTTTCTGTATGAAGTCTTGCAGGCCGCGGAAATACCTGAGTCCAGTCAAATATATGGGCGGCGCGCTAAGGTATGGGGAGACGAATTGATAATAGCTACACACGACCTTCGGGATGCTATGCGAGAGGCTGACAAGTCAGCAGAGCGATACAAGCCGATAAGTCCTGCTAGCCTCAAGCCTGCTATTATGAAAATTTTTCCTTCGGCTCAAGATAAGCGCTTCCAAGAGGGTGGTCAGAGCCGACGGGGTGTTCGGCTACCGGATATACGTCAGGCGCGGAAGGATTTTGAGCGGCACATTGACTGTTCGATTGCGTGGGAGCCACTAGATGAGTAGGTCATGCAGAATGCGCGTGGTTCGGACGCTGCAATCCACTGCTTTAGGCCATAAATTTGACGGGTTTGTCACGTTGTTGTCAGATACCTGACAGCTCGACCCCCTTGATATACGCGGCTTGCACGGAGGTTTGTCAGGGTTGTCATACTTATCACCAAAACTATATGTTGACTAACCATAAAAGAATTTTCTCAATTAATACCAACAAACCCGACAAAATCACCTAGGGGCTTGTGAATATGCGGCCTTCAGCCTGTCAGGCACCTGACATAACCGCGTGAAACCTGTCACCCGCTCAAGAGGTAGAGCGCGCGGAGGACAAAGTGCGACACATACACCCCCCTAGCAAAGGAGTAAAAATGGCAATTTACACAACCCTCGGTGGCCGAGTCACTTGCACCAGATGCAACGCTAAATCAAAACGCACAAAGCAGCAGTGTCGAAACCCCGCTATCAAGGGCAATACCAAATGCAGGCACCACGGTGGCCGCAGCACAGGGAGTCGAACTCCCGAAGGCAAAGCCCGTCAGATAGCAGCAAACACCAAGCATGGTCGTGAAACAAGGGCTATACGCAAAGAGCGCAGCGCAAAGTTGGCGGAGCTTTATGAGATGGAGATGCTGGGACGAGAGCTAGGGCTGATTAGCGGGGGTATGGTGGGGAGGAAGTTGAAGTGATCGGCCCACAGGCCGAGGCCCAATATCTGACGAAGGCAGGCGTAGATGCGCACTTGCACGCACAAAAACAGGAAAAGATACTCGGGAAGCCCGCAAAAGACACAGCCAGAAGCTCCTGGAGCTATACGAGCTGTAGCAAGTAGCGCGGAAAATAGGCCTTATCACTGGCCCAAAAAAGGCTGGCCGCAAACCAAAGAAAACGGCATCATAATGCCCCTCAAGAAGCTCAAATAACTAACAAAACCAACGTTTATGCAATGAACCCCTAGAAATAGAACAAGCACTGTCTGACTTTTCCAAAGCACCATTTGATCCGGTTGAGTTTCCATATGCCTTTCTTGCGTGTTTTGGTGCGCTTAGAGAGGGCATTGCACTGTATACAGGTGACCCGACCACCCAAGGTCGAGAATAGATCGTTAGTCATTATGTATATTATTGAATAAATACAATGACTTAAAGATAAATGATTGGTTTGGGGGTAGCAAACTCAAATTTGCACTCGGGAATAACCAATTACTCTGCAAAAATTCAATGTGATACTCACAGTTTGTCCCAGCAATTACATTTCTAATATGCTTATATTGGTTTGATATAGTGAACTAGTTACTTTTGGTGAATTATCGCTATTACATCAGCTTTCCTTCCCAGCCCTATGCTTAACCAATCTTCTTCATCTAACCAAAAACTAACCTCGTCGAAATAATCTCTTAATTGTTCTACATCATATGTCCCGCAGTATTCTTTTCGTTTTAGTGATGTTTCTTGCGAGCTATACAATTCCCAATATGTACCTTTCTCGACTTTCTTGACCCAATAGTTAGTCCTCCAGCTCAATCCCGGCGCACCCATGAATTCATGTGGGCCAAGGTCAAACAGGCGTTGTCGCGATCTAGGCCCTAGAGGCCGGGAATTATAGTGTTGCGAAATAGGAATGACTTTTTTAGACATTAAAAAACCCCCAGTGAGTATGCTCAAAGGAGGCCGACGCTGGTGTTGCCCGAAGGCCACATTTCCCAAGTGGGATACCACCTTGCTCAGCTGCAGGTTGGCGGGGCGTCAGCCCTCTCAAATGCTGAATAAAAACTAAATCAGGTCGTAACAAAAGTCAATTAACTTATTGATATTTATATCAAGTGCCATCTGTCTGAATCAATTCTCTAATTGGACTTAACTTATGACGATGTGTTTGATACCGTTGGATTTTTTGGGCTCTAGCTAGGCAGTTTTGTGACAAAAGAAATATTTGAGTGTAAAGAATCCCCATATCTGTCCATGTCTCATGGAAATGCATATCTAGATGATTCTTTAGAATTTATGCGCCGTATGAAAAAGGAGTCAGTGAACTTAGTATTCACTAGCCCTCCATTTCCTTTAAACCGAAAAAAAAAATACGGCAACACAGCAGAGCATGATTACGTCGATTGGATTTTACCGTTTTGTGCAGAAATTCTCCGCATTTTGAAAGAGGACGGGAGCTTAGTGATAGATTTGGGGACTACCTGGATGAAAGGAGTACCCAACAGAAGCCTCTATGACAGCCGTTTACTGATAGCGTTAGTGGACCAATTGAAGTTCAATTATTGTCAGGAAATATACTGGTGGAATCCGAGCACTCTCCCTTCTCCAGCTCAGTGGGTCACAGTACAAAAGCTAAGATTGAAAGATTCGGTCAACAAAATACTGTGGCTCTCAAAAAACCCATACTGCAAGGCATCAAATACTCGTGTTCTCCAGCCGTATTCGGAGGATATGGAAAAAGTATTTGAGAATAAATATGGCGATACTGTTCAAAAAAGGCCAAGCGGACATACTGTCAGTCCTTCCATGGCTAAGAGAAATGCAGGCTCGATCCCATCGAATATTCTAGCGATCCCAAACACGAATTCGAGAGGGAACTATTTTAACTATTGTAAGCAACATGCTATCGCTCCTCATCCCGCAAGATTTCCCTACGAACTTCCTGAATTTTTTCTACGTTTACTGACGGATAGAAATGATTTGGTATTAGATCCATTTGGTGGCAGCTGCACGACAGGGGCGGTGTGTGAATGGAATGAAAGGCAGTGGATTTGTGTTGATAATGAAGAGTCTTATTTGCAAGGAGCGGAAGGGCACTTTACTGGCATGCCATCTCAGCCACACTACTCACGAGACTATTCTCTGACCAAACCGAAATATGTAACTACAGATGATGACGATATCTGTATTTTGGAGAGCAATCCTGCCAGATAACATAAATATGCTTACCTATTTCAGATTTCCACAAAAATATTATCCTGATCAGAAGAAACAAGTCGTCGAGGAATTTCTCAAGCCTTGTTTGCAATCAAGTAAACAATATCTTAGGCGATCGGGCTATTTCTCATCTGGCGTTTTTGAAGTTGCGAGGAATGAGTTCTTAGATTTTTTTAAGAAAGGCGGCGTTATTCAACTCATTTGCAGCCCACATATTTCTGAGCGTGATTTTGAGAATTTATCGCGCCCCAAGGGTCTGCAGTCGTTAAATCAGTTTGCACTCGAGAGTTTTTGCTCCTTATTGCAAAGCAAAAAATATTCCGATCCGGCAAAATTATTCGGATTTTTGGTCGAGTCAGGAAAGCTGAAGTTAAAATTCGCAGAGATGAGCAATAAGGAGTTGTACCACTGCAAAACAGGAACATTCATTGATGCGAATAATTCTGCGGTGACATTTAGCGGCTCGGGGAATGAAACTTTCAAAGGATGGTATGAGAAAGGTAATGGAGAGGAATACCGAATAGATTGTTCTTGGGCTAGCTCAGAGCAGCAGAAAGCGGTATTTGACGAGATAGATTATTTTGAGAAATGTTGGAACTCACATATAGAAGGGATCAGAATCGAAGAAATGGATACTGCTATCCTCCAAGAATTTGTTAAGGTGGCTAAAGAGGGGAGCAAGATATTCGAAGAACAATTCGTAGTCCAACGCAGTTCCCATAAACCTGACCCTTTTGATGCGATTAAGCTGGGGAGCCATCAGAAGTCTGTAGTCGAAGCTTGGGAAAGGGAGAATTTTACAGGCATTATTCGATTTTGCACTGGAGCAGGTAAGACCATCTCAGCTCTTCACGCTATGCGAATGATGTTTTCGAAAGGCATCGGCGTACTGGTAGTAGTACCTAGCGAATTGCTGCTCAAGCAATGGGAAGACGAAATTAACCGTTTTTTCCCGTTAGCAGTTATTGAAAAAGTTGGGGGTGGAAACTCTTCTTGGAAATCTCGTTCCAGAGTCCAGAAAATACTTAGACCGATTAAAGATTACAGGGATCCAAGAGTGGTTCTTGCGGTAATCAATTCTGCGCGTAGCCCTGAGTTCTTGGAGAAACTTCGTGGAGAGCAATGGGCGATGATTGTAGATGAATTGCACAACATTGGCTCGCCCGAAAACCGTGTTCTCGCAAATAGCGCACCGCTATATCGTCTTGGATTATCAGCAACACCAGAGCGCTATAACGATCCAGTGGGAACAAAGGTGATATTTGATAACTTTGGTCCTGTTTTGAAGCCAATAATAGACATTCCAGACGCGCAGGCTCTAGGGAGACTGGTGCCTTATCAGTATTATGCAGAGTTTGTGTCGCTTACAGCTGAGGAGCAAGATGCCTGGGATGTCGAAACGAAAAAAATAAGACAATTGCTTGCACGTATTAAAAGCGATCCTGCCTCAAGTTCTCTGGCTGAGAGATTGAACAGGTTGCGGATTAATCGATCAAGGATTGCAAAAAAAGCGGAATCAAAAATTACTCGCTCCGTAGATATCATCGAGAAAAATCGAGAGGAGGAGCAGAGCTGGCTTATTTACTGCGAGGACACGAATCAATTAGAAGAGCTCAAATCTGAACTTGAAAAGGTAAAGATCAAGAATATTTATACCTATGAATCATCCAGTTCTAATTCTGAGAAAAAAAGCGCTCTTGATGGTTTTGAATTTACCGGCGGAATCCTTCTTAGTATGAGATGTTTAGATGAAGGCGTTGACCTACCTTCAATAACTCACTGCATAATCCTCGCATCCTCTCAAAATCCGAGACAATTTATCCAGCGTAGAGGGCGCGTATTACGAACTCGGCCCGGCAAAGACAGGGGCTATATATGGGATCTAATCGTAAAGCCGCGACCTGAAGATATTGATACGACAGAAGGCTTGCTGGCAGCGGAAATCAGTCGTGCCTTAGAGTTTTGTAAATTTTCTGGAAATCAAGATCAAGAGGCTAAGATTCGACAGGAGTTAGCTGAACTCTTGATTTCAAATGATAAGATTTTAGAAAGTAATCAGGAAATTGATGAGCATGCAACAGCGTGACACAGGATATATTTATGAACACCACTAACGATTCACATGAAAAATTAGTAATCGATGCGATTACCGAAGCGGCGTACGAAGAAAACCGCCCAGACCTAGTTCAGACCGCAGTAGAAATCTATAAAAAGAGTCAATCCTTAATTGAATCAGGCCAGCGTGATGAAGGATTAAAATTCAGAGCCGCAATTGAAGCATGTGTTGAAGGTTTAAAATGAAATTATCTAAGATTGTTTTAAAAAACTTCATGCCCTATTACGGACAGCATGAAATTACCTTCCCTCATGTAGAAGGTAAAAATATCTATATCTTCCACGGCGAAAACAGCAAAGGAAAAACGAGTATTACGCACGCCTTACGATGGGCCCTTTATGGTAAGACTGAAGAAAAAATTGACGATAGAGATCAGGTGGTAGATCTGTCAAAGCTAATAAATTCAGATGCAGAAAGACAAGGTGAAAGCGATTTTTCAGTCAGCGTTGAGTTCGAGCACCAAGGGGATGACTTTGAGCTGATAAGAAAAGCTTCTCTAAATACTTCTACTAGAGAATGGCGGACTGACGATCTCCTAAAAAAGTCTGGAAACCCATTGAGCCACTCAGAAGCGCTATCTACTATCAACAGTATTGCTCCTTACGAAGCGCATAAGTTTTTCCTTTTTGATGGGGAGCGTTTAGACAGTTTTAAGAAATTATTGAGCGCAGAGAAAGGGGCAGCAATATTAATTAAAGACTCGATCGAAGATGTTCTTGGAATACCAGCTTTGGTGGGTGCTAGAGATCAATTCGAAGGATTGATCCGAAAATACACGTTGGCCGAAAAAAACGCTATTACAACACACGCTGCTGACACTGAAGCAGTACGGAAAAATGAGAGCCTCAATGCACAAAGAGAAGATCTTAATAACTCTATTGAAAGCCTTAAAACAGTAATAAAGGAAAATTCGGAAGAAATCTCTCGAATAGAACAGATTGCAACAGACAATAAAGATTGGATCGAAAGTATTAATCAAGAAAAAGAGCTTAATCAGCGAATTGATGGCCTTGATGAATCTAAAAAGAATGCCCAAAAAGAAATAAAAGAATCAAGGGGCAATGCTTGGAAAAGCGTTATGCAGTCGATCGTTGAAAATAAAACCAAAGATCAAGATCGGTACTTAGCCGAAAAAATGCGGCTTACTGATGAATACAATCAAGCGAGAATAAAAATTGATTTACTCGAAGAATTTAAGCAGAAAGGCATCTGTCCGACTTGTAGTCGAGAGTACCAAATCCAAAGTCAACAGCTTGAGGAATTAGCCCAGTTAAAGACTCAGATGGATGAGGTGCAGTCTAAGATAAAAGTATTGCCAATAAATAATAAGTGGAAGAGATTAGATGATGATTTTAGAAAAGCCTCATCTATAGAGGACATAGCCAAGTTAGAGGAATCAGTTATCAAAATCGATCTTCAAATGATTAAGTATGGCAAGGAGATCCAAAGCCTAAAAAAAGAAAGAGGCGACATAGCCGTATCGGAGGCCGAACTCGAGAGGAATAACTCTATACGCGATCAACTCATTGAAGATAATGGTGGAAATAATACAAAGCTCGAAAGCCTTATCAACGAACTTCAGAAAGTTAACCAAGAATTACAAAGGATTAAATTCGGCGATGTTTCGGGAAGTAACGAATTAGTATCTAAAGCGCAGAAAAGGAAGCTCGACGCTATTGCATTGTCTGAGGTGTTTGATTCAGCCATTGAAATCTTGCGAAGGAAGCTGAAGGATGAAGTTGAGGAAAAGGCGACGGAAGCATTTCGAAATTTAACAAACCGACCTGAGGATTATGACAGACTAAAAATCACAGATAGCTACGGAATGCATATCATTGATAAAAAAGGCGAGATTATTCCGATGCGGAGCGCTGGCGCTGAGCAGATAGTTGCCCTATCTCTAATTACTGGCCTTAATCTTACAGGGAAAAGCCCTGGGCCTTTAGTAATCGATACGCCGTTCGCTCGATTAGATGTGACGCATAGACTTAACATAATGGAATATTTACCAAGCGCCGCGACCCAATTTATTGTTTTAGTCCACAGCGGAGAATTTGATCCTGATAGCCACGATGCAGTCTTAAGCAAATTAAGACCAAAAATAGCAAAAGAATTTAAGATTCGTTCGATTTCATCTTTCAGGTCTGTGATAGAGGAATAGGGGTACATTATGGCCGTTTGGAATAACACTACGATTGGATTAAGCGCTGACATAGATAGTAAGCTAAATGAAATCACAGATAACCTGCAATTTTCGGACGCCCAAGCCGCTTTTAAATTTTGTTTTTCTATAGAATATGCTTGGGCTTCGGAACATGACCAACTCAGAAACTACAGAGAAACAGATGCAAAAAAGTCAAGGACGACCAAATGGGGAATAGCTGGCTTTGATCCCGATCAGACATTTGGCGATTTGGCTGATATAAGTGTGCCGACAGAGTTTGGAGGGGATTTCGGCAAGTTCGTTGAGGTCTTAGGCGATGCTGGAGTGGAACGTGTTTATGATTTAGTAGATAAACATGACATTTACAGTATTTCTGAAATATTTGAGAGCATTAAACTTAAGTAATTATGCCGGACGAAATCAATAATTCCTTCTTCTATAGGAATTGGAATGACGTAAAACAATCTGAGCGGTATCTTGTAGTAGAGGCAGAGGCTGCCATATTTGCGCATTATCCACCTTCATCCAAATCCATCTATAAATACCTCAGTCAGTTTTTTGGTGGTTGGCACTTCTGGATTTACAGGCAATATCCGAAATCATTCCCAAATATAGTCAAGCTTTTCGCTTTTTATGGAATCGATCAGTATTCAGATTTATCTCGACTGAACCCGAGGCTGATCCATTATTATGAGTCTGAATTGGAGGGTGGCGCTCAGGCAAGAGAGGCCCTCCGATCTGAGTTATTTTTTATTTGTAGTTTGCCTGTAGACTCTCCCCTTGGCCAACGCCTAAGTTGTGAGCAATACGATGCATTTTTCTCCATTAAATCTCGCAGGAATAAAGCAAATAACCAGTTCAAAATAAGCGAATCGAAGCCAGAGGACATATTTTCGGATCTTGAAATTAGGATAAACGCGCTACCGAAAGCCCGTGATATTGAATTCATTTCAAGAAGGGTTGGTTTCATTAACGGGACAAATGGCGAGACACTGGAAGCAATTGGAGAAAGCACTGGGATTTCTCGAGAACGAGTAAGACAAGTTGTTCAGCGCAGATTTGAGCCGATCTTAGCAAGAAGCTATCGGAACTATGAACTCGAAATAACTGAAGCGCTTAATGACGCCAGAAAGACATTAGGCTTCGTGTTCCTTCCTTCTGAAATTTGCACCCAATACGAAGTATTTCGTTTTCTTGATCAGCGCACTCATTTATTGGAAATATTGATAAAACACCATACAAAATCATCAGGCCACGATCACATCGAACTCGTGAAATATGGTGGTGTTGACTATTTTTTCGCAGACCAGAGAAAGCTGGATAAGTATAAACGTCACGCTAAGGAAGATCGAAATGCCGCACAGATGTATTTGCAAGAACATGTTTTTGGCGATGAAAAAAGGCGCGAAAACATCACCAATCTATTAGAGCAGACATTCAGTTTTCGTAGAAAATCATATGCGCAGGCAATACAAGAAATTATTAGCGAGCTAATTCACCCAGTTACAGAGTCTCAGTTAATCTTCTCTATTCAGAATGAATTAGATCGCAAAATAACGCCGAGTAGAGCTCGAAGTGTGATAAATATCGTTCATGAATATGCAGTCATTCTAGGCACTCGACCAAGTCTTTGGGGAGGGCGTAGGTGCCTCCGCGCATCTGATCAGAAAATCAAAAACTTCTGTGACGAGGTATTTAAGTATATCGTTGAAGAGAAGGGAGAAAAATACTACTTCGATGTGGCAGATCCTTACTTGCAGATAATGCGAAAAGCCGAAAAGCATGAGAATTTACTCCAATATGGCAAGTATTCTGTGTTCGCCGCATTGGCGTTTGACCCGCTTGGTCGCTTTCAGGTGAAGAGGAATATGTGTTCGCTGTCCATAAATTCTGATCCGATTCCAAAAATAGCGGATCTATCGAAGAGTATCTTGAAAAAGGCGCAAAAGCCGCTTTCACAAAAACAAATATTTGAAGAAATCAGAAGAATAAGAAGTACTGCAAGTGCCCAAATGCATGAGTCTGAAACTGTGCTCGCAACTGGTGATGGTAAATGGGAGTATGTGGGCTAAAGTAGTTCGTAAAAATGTCAAAAAAATATTACGCCGCAGTTGCCAAGAAAAAAAGGCGACAGCAAAAAGCGAGAATCGATGCCCTCAAAACCAAACTCGATGATTCATCATTAGATGATGAGGAGAGGCTTAAACTTATTAAGAAAATCGAGAAGCTAAAAAGGCCTACACAGCGCCAAAAAAAATCTCAGTCTGTATGGACAGTCTCTGAAGGCCTGCCTTCCCTTGGAAAGAAAAATTAAGCCGTTGGCCGCTTTAAACGCTTGCTTTGTAAAGTTGAAAGGGGCTCACATTCCGACTTTATAGCGACGGTTATTCAAAATACTAGGTTTAGAGTCCGATATGGAACCTTCATGACCTTGTTGGGGTGGCCCCGGGGTAGGATCGATCGAGACGCGTTACGAAAAAAAGGGGGTGGGGTGCTCTGGGACACTGGTGGGACACTAACTCACAAAACCACACGATAAGTCCCAAATACAACTGAACTATAAATTAATATAATAGAAAGACTTAGGTTTCGTAAGCTGTTCTAAATTGCTGTGTGATTTGGTTTGCAAGGGACTTAAAATCCCTCGGTAGAAATACCGTGCCGGTTCGATTCCGGCCTCGGGCACCAACTTAATCAATCACTTAGCTTTTCTTTTCCATCTAGCTTTGTTAGATGAGGAACATTTCTGGGATACAAAGTATTATTTCTTTGCATGACATTGGCTGAAGGATTTAATAATCCCTTGTGCCTGAATGCTGCTTTTGATTTGTTTCAGAGAAAAACACGAAAGAATATTTTAGCCTTGGGGTTTCACGAAGATTGCGAATAGATAAGGGGGCGTAGAAAACAGTTTAAATTTCTTTGCCCCCTTTTTTTCATATTTCTTTACTGATTGAAGTGGTACTTGAACGATACTCCCCAGTTAAGCGGCCTGCCACGGGTCACGCCCAACGCGGAACGAAGCGGCGCCTTTAGGTTGACTGGCGCAGGAGGACCGCCTTCCCAATAACCACCGCCAAAACGACTGGCAAAGTTGCCGTAGTTTTCATCGGTCAGATTGTTACCAAACAGCGCGACCTCCCAGGTATTTGCCGGGTTGGTATAGGTCATCCTAGCATTAAGCAGGCCGTAACCTGGTAGTTCATATCGTGAATCTAAGAACCATTCCGCCACGGGCACACCGAACGGTCCGGTACCGCAGCCAGACGATCTAGGTCCGTTGGGAGCTTCTACTCCTCCCGGATGGGTCTGCTGGGGACCTGTATGGGCATAGTTCAGTGAAATATCAACGCGGCCACTGTTGGCGAGGTTAAAGTTCCACATACCGCCTAACTGATAACTTCGCTCCGCCGGCGAGGGGAACAGGTAAATGCCGTTATTGACACAGACATCATTGACTTTAGTGTCCACCCAACCCGCGCTTGCAGTCAGGGAAAAGTTATCCGTGATCACGAGCTGAGAGTCCAGCTCAAGTCCATCTATACCCACATCTCCTTGGTTAGCGAGCTGAATAGTAAATCCAACTGGTGAGTTGGGATCGGAAACGGCCGTCGGGTTCTGTCGATCACTGTATTCCATGTCGAAATAAGTGAGATTCAAACGTAGGCGGCTGTCAAATAGCTCTGAACGAAAACCCACTTCACGGTTTACCACCTTCTCTGGCGGAATTGGTCGAATGAAATCCCCACTCTGGTCCGGCCCTGGAACTCTGTCGAGGATCGCGTAGGAATAAGAGCCTGCACGAAAAGCTTTGGACAGGGTTCCGTAGACCATTAGGTCATCGGTAAGGTGGTAATCTGCAGTAAAGCGCCAGTCCAACTCTGACCAGTCGTCGCCAGAAGTCACTGTAGTGGAACTCGTACCAGGCGCCGGAGTGAAATTGCCAGATGCATATTCTGTCTGCTCGTAATCCTTTTCGTCATAAGCAAAACGCAGGCCCGTTGTGATATTAAAACTATCATTTAAATGCCACGTGCCGCTTGCGAACAACCCCCACGAATCAGACTTCTGGGTGGTAGCGGTGTCACCGGTGATACGACCGCCGGTCCAGCCGTTACCATTAGGATTCTGGTTGGTTGGAGTGAAGAATGGTAGGCCTGGTGCACCAAAAATACTGGTACCTGTTGCCTGCAGCAAGAAGTTACGTGGTGAGTCGGCGGTTTCATGAAAGAAACTGAGGCCAGTTACAAGGTCCACGGCACCATCGTACAGTGCAGAGTTAAGCTGGAATTCTTGATAGAAGGTCCATGATTCCGCCTCGCTAGGCCGCCTCTCCATTCCTAATAGTTGCCAGTCGGTAATACCGGAACTTTCAAAATCAGAATACCCGGTAACGGACGTCAGTTGCATGGTGTCAGAAAAGTTCCAGTTTACGGTTATGTCATACTGCGTATAGCTATTTTTATTGACCTGCAGACAAAGGTCATCCCAGTCCGGATTGGAATCGTCTAGGAAACAAAAGTCCGGCATGCTGTAATCATCAAGCAACAGCCTGGTGTCATTGTTGCGCAGCCTTTCTTGGCCGGATGCCTCGAGGAAGTCTGACATCCAATCGGCATATCCGCCTTCAAAACTAATGAATTCGCTTACACCATTGATCGGATCCACAGGTGCCATGTCGAAGGTTTCCAGATCTTGGGGATTGCCATCGGATTCTGAATCCAAGTGCATAACACCGAAGTTCACACTAAGATCAGGTGCTGCCTGCCATGCTGCGCGCAAGCGCAGGATAATATTTTCTGAACTTCCCAGCTCCTGAGGACCGCGGGAAACGTAACCGTCTTGATCAAGCCAGGCGGCCTGGCCGCGCACGGCAAAGTTATCGCTCAGGGGCGTATTGAACATCATGCTGACGTCCCGGCGGTCAAAATTTCCAGCACGAACCTGTACATAGCCCTCGTTTGACTGAGTAGGCTGCTGCGAGAATACACGAATAGCACCACCTAGACTGTTACGACCAAAAAGCGTCCCCTGTGGGCCACGGAGTATTTCGACGCGTTCAAGATCCAATACCTGCATATAGGGGCCTGTTTGGCGCGGCACAAATACACCGTCAAGGTAGAAACCTACTCCGCGTTCACCGGTGGCGCCGCCACCGCCAGAAATGCCCCTGATTTGATAAGTCGGCGAGACATTACCCGTACCGCGCGATCCTTTAATGTCCAGGTTAGGCGAATTTGTAGCGAGGTCTTCCAAAGTTTCGACGCCCCGCGCGGCCATTATCTCATTTGAGAAAGACAACACCGAAATGGGTGTATCCTGGAGCGAAGTTTCGCGGCGCTCAGCGGTAACAACAATTTCCTCAAGTACCTGAGCACTCAGTTCCGGTGCCAGTACTGCAGCAAGACAGGAGCAACTTAAAAAAAGCGTACCTTTCTTTTTCCTAAATTTAACTAACGTTTTCATTATTTCCCCCTTCTCATGTTTTAACCAAGAGTTTGATTTTCAATCCTAAGGCGATGCTGACGTTGTTGGACTGCCTGAATAGGCTGGCGCCATCGAATACAGCGTCCTCTAGATCGGTCACAGTTTTGGTTGAAAATTCGTTGCGGATTCATAGCCTTGGGGACGGAGTGGTTGATCCACATAAATTCGAGTGTGCGAAGTACAAAAACTAGTGTTTCTTTAATAAGTTTCCTGGCTAACAATTCTTTCAAGCCCTTCACACTGAATCTCTTAAGATTAGTAAAGGATTTATTAGATTCTGGTAGTTTAGATTAATTATATCTCTGGTTGTATAAAATCTTTGAAAAAATCATAAACTACTAATATATATAGATATTATTCTTTCCCTAGATAGATTTTTTACTAACTATATATTAGCGTTTACAACTTGACGCTGCGCAGATTACGCCGCGTATTCCCGCTATAATTCGGGTTTTAACTATTAATAAATTGCATGACTGATCTAAGCGTTAATCTAAACAAAATTGCTCTGCTGCGAAATTCCAGGGGCAGGGATTACCCCTCTGTTACGGATTTTGCTAGCCGTTTTATTGCCCTTGGTGTGAAAGGCATCACAATTCATCCACGGCCGGATGAAAGGCATATCACGCGCCAAGATGCCTATGACCTGGCAGCCCTGATAGAGGAGCATGACAACGTCGAATTAAATATCGAGGGCTACCCTAATGACGAGTTTCTCAGGTTAGTTGAAGACAATCGTCCTGATCAGTGCACCCTTGTCCCGGATACCGATAACCAGCTGACTTCAGATCACGGCTGGAATTTTCATGAGCATGCTGAATTGGTGCATAATGTAGTTGCACAAATCAACGGATGGGATGTGCGCACGGCAGTTTTTCTTGATCCTGACCTGGAACAGGTCAAATTGGCAGCAGAATCCGGAAGCAACAGAATTGAATTGTACACTGAGTCCTATGCTGAAGCCTGGTACACAGCCCAGCGCAGTGAAGTGCTTAAGCGTTACAAAGAAATAGCCATTTTGGCCCAGGACCTTGGCCTTGGCGTCAACGCCGGACACGATCTTGACCTGAATAACCTGCCTGATTTACTCACCATCCCAAATATTCTGGAAGTATCGATTGGTCACGCCCTGACAGTTGAGTGTCTTGAGCAGGGCATAACAGCCGTAGTCAGTCGCTACCTGGAAATCTGCAATGGCGGATGAAGCGGTAATTCAGAACCTGCTGAAAGAACTGCGCGATATTCTGCAGGACGATTTCATTCTCACAGAAGAGACACAACTGCGTCCCTTTGAGTGTGACGGCCTTTCAGCCTACAGACAGCTTCCTAAACTCGCCGTGCTGCCGGAAGACGAGCAGCAGGTGCAGGCGATTATCAGGCTCAGCCACAAGTACGCGGTGCCGATTGTGACCAGAGGCGCAGGTACAGGACTGTCTGCTGGTGCCTTGCCTCATCCTGAGGGCTTGCTGCTGGTACTATCTCGCATGTCCAAGATTCTGGAAATCAATCCAGCAGCGATGATGGCGCGGGTGCAGCCTGGAGTAAGAAACCTGGCTATTTCAGAAGCTGCTGGCATATATGATCTTTTTTACGCGCCGGATCCTTCTTCCCAGATCGCCTGCTCAATTGGCGGCAACATCGCTGAAAATGCCGGCGGTGTCCACTGTTTAAAGTATGGTTTAACCGTCAATAATATTTTGCAGATAAAAGGCTTCAGCGTAGAAGGTGAGCCTGTCACCCTTGGCTGTGGAGGCATGGACAACGCTGGGTTTAACCTGATGCCGCTTATCATTGGCTCCGAAGGCATGCTGATGGTGGTGACCGAGATAACGGTTCGGTTACTGCCGGTACCGGAGCATGTCGAAGTTATGCTAGCAGCATTTGATGCAATCGATACAGCGGGGCAAGCAGTCAGCAATATTATTTCTGCCGGTGTCATACCAGCCGGCCTTGAGATGATGGATAACAATGCTATTCGTGCGGCAGAAGATTTTGCAGAAGCGGGGTATCCCAGGGATGCGGCCGCGATCCTGCTTATAGAAATTGATGGAGCCAAATCCAGCTGTGAAGAGCAGCTGCAGAAAATCAGCAATATACTGAATACTTCTGGCTGCACATCTCTGAAAATAGCGCGGAATGACAAAGAGAGGGCGCTGTTCTGGAAAGGGCGCAAAAGTGCTTTCCCTGCAGTAGGGCGTATTTCTCCTGATTACTACTGCATGGACGGCACAATTCCCCGCAAGTCCCTGGCCGAAGTGCTTAATACGATCTCGACACTGTCCGAGGAATATGGTTTTCCGGTCGCCAATGTTTTTCATGCCGGTGACGGCAACCTCCACCCGCTGATTCTTTATGATGCGAACATCCCTGGCCAGCTTGAGCGGGTAGAGGAAATGGGAGCGCGCGTACTGGAAAAATGCATCGCTGTTGGCGGCACAATTACTGGTGAGCATGGTGTCGGCGTTGAAAAGATACGACAGATGCCTTTGCAGTTTACGGATGCCGAGTTAACGCTATTTCATAAGGTTAAGGCCGCACTTGATCCTCAAAACATTCTCAATCCCGGCAAGAATATTCCATTGCTCAAACATTGCCAGGAATACAGGGCGCTTTCACAAAATCGTGTGCCCGAAAACCTGATTAGTAATTTAACTCCTGCCAGCTGATTCGACATGCAAGACAGTACACATATTCTTCAGGAGCAGATAACGGACGCCGCCCGTCAGAATGCTGCGCTCTCCATTCTTGGTGGCAGCAGTAAATCTTTTTACGGCAATCCTGTTCTCGGAGAAACTGTCACTACCACTATTCATACCGGCATTGTTGAATATGAACCCAGCGAGTTAACCGTGACAGTACGGGGCGGAACTTCCCTGGCAGAATTAACGCGGGAATTGTCGTCTCATGGCCAGATGCTTGCCTGCGAACCGCCCGGGTTTTCAGATGATGCCACGATAGGCGGCGCTATTGCTGCAGGTCTTTCTGGGCCCGCCAGACCCTACAGGAGCAGCATCGCGGACATCGTGCTGGGCTGCCGCATAATAACGGGAGAAGGGCAGATCCTTGAATACGGCGGCAAGGTAATGAAAAACGTGGCAGGATACGATATCTCCCGTCTGATGACTGGCTCGATGGGCTGCCTGGGACTTATCCTGGAAGTAACGCTTAAGGTAATCCCGGCTCCCGAAAGAGAATTGACGGTCAGTTTTTCAGTGGAGCCTCTGGAAAGTGTGGTTTTCGTCAACCAACTGCGCAAGAAAGGATTGCCTGTCTCTGCAGCCAGTAGTATTGATGAGACATTATATGTGCGTTTTTCCGGTGGCGCCGATGAAATTTCAGGTTTGGAGAAGACATTATTGAAGTCTTTTGGCTTTGTAGAACAGAACGTGCAAGCCGATAACACTTTATGGGTAGAGATTAAAAACCACTCGCACGCTTTTTTTAATCTGGAATCTGAAAGCCACAAGAATTTGTGGCGCTTGTCGCTTGCCCCTGGTAAGAATGTCTCTGCTTTTTACCCGAATGACTCTGCGCGACTGACGGAGTGGGGCGGCGCTATCCTCTGGTTTAAATCTGCTGCTGAGCCGGAGATTATCCATGGAATGGCAAGCCAGTCTGACGCCCAGGCAACTTTGTTCAGGTCTTACGTCAACGAATCCATGAAGCGTTTTGCCCCGGTGTCGCCCGCTTTGCGACAGTGGTATACCTCGTTAAAAAGTGCTTTTGATCCTCAGGGAATATTAAACCCGGGCCGCTTTCATGATTGGCTGTAAACAGGGCGAAAATTGAGATGCAGACTACTTTAGCGCAACCCTTTCAGTCCTCAAAACAAGGGCAAAGAGCTGAAGAGATTCTAAGGTCCTGCGTCCACTGCGGTTTTTGCACAGCCACTTGTCCTACCTATCTGCTCACTGGCAATGAGCTGGATAGTCCCAGGGGACGCATTTACCTGGTCAAGCAGCTGCTGGAAGACAGTCCCGACTCTGCCGGCAAGACAACCCTTCAGCATCTTGACCGTTGTCTTGGCTGTCAGTCCTGTGAAACAACCTGCCCCTCTGATGTGCAATATCTCGAACTGCTCGATATTGGCAAAGCACAGTTACTGCAAAAAACCAGCAGACCGCTGCTCTCACGTTTGAGAAGGCATCTGCTTTTGTACTGCATTTCAACACCCATTATTTTTCGCTCATTGATCCGACTGGCGTCCATTTTAAAGGTTGTGCTGCCCAAATCCTTGTCGAGACAATTACCAGCTGCCGGTCAATTTAATTTAACCATTAAGCGCCCATCACAGCGTAAGGTCGTCCTGCTTAATGGCTGCGTACAGAATACACTTTCTCCAGCGACCAATAATGCGGCTAGAGCCGTGTTGTCGCACCTGAATATTTCCGTACAGGAGATTGAGCAGGAGAGCTGTTGCGGCGCATTACATTATCACAGCGACTATGCAGAGAAGGGCAAACGCAATGCAAAGAAATTACTCGCGCAGTTGGAAGCAGCTTTGGATGAAGGGGCAGAGGCTGTTGTCAGTACCGCGAGTGGCTGCGGGACTTTTCTTAAGCATTATCCCAGTCTGTTTCAAAATGACACGTCTGCCTTGGAATTAGTGAAAAAAATTAACCACAGAGTGATGGATATCGGCGAATTCATTGCTCGCGCGGACTCCGACCAACTTGAGTTAAGAGGTAGTACACGACTGGCATTTCATTCACCCTGCACCTTGCAGCATGGCCAGGGATTGAACGAGGTCACCGAATCGTTGCTGACCAAAATGGGGATTCAGCTTGAACAGACGAAGGATCGTCATTTGTGCTGTGGCTCGGCGGGAACCTATTCACTTTTTCAGCCAGCCATGTCGAAGGCATTGAAAAAACAAAAGCTGGAAGCGCTTGGCGCAGAGTCCGTCGATAAAATCGCTACCGCCAATATTGGCTGCCAGTGTCATCTTGCCTCGGGAACTGACAAATCCGTCAGGCACTGGATTGAATATGTTGCCGAGCTTCTACCGAAATGAAACTGACGTATTTTATTTTCCCGTTATAATTTCCATATTACGTTCTTCAAGAATCTTCCACTCGCTTGCTGAGTTAATGAAGGTGAGTTCCCTCAATGTTTCATCAGCGTAGTTGTCACTTGAATAATAGAGCCAGAACCTAGCCGTAATTTGCTCATCACTGACCTGCAGCAATTCCAGTCGATCAAAACTGGTGTTGATTCCCTGTACACCATCAATTCTGTCACGGCGCTGGTCTTCCCAGGCCTCTTAGGTATCAACATACGCGGGCATGTAATTGGTATCGCAAGCTGCCAAGTAGGTGGCGATATCACCATTTTGCCAAGCGTCTGCCCAGCGTCTGGTGGTGACCATCCAGATCCTAGAAGAAATCCGTATTAGGGGTCAGGGTGAATGGCAGCTCGCGCATGCGGAAAAATTCTAAATACATCTTATTATGAATTTTTTATAACTACCCGACTTTAAGGCAGATTTTAATGAAACTGTGCGGTAACGCGGGATGAAGAGCAAATCACCACTCCGGTCTTTTCAATAAAAGAACTGCCTTATAATATGTCATTACTATGCGTTTTTACGGGATTACCGAAAATAGGAAAAATTTACGTGATTCAATATGTTAGAAAGCGATGTTAAAAGACATTTTCATGGATAAAACGACACTGGTCAGCCCGGACGATGCGCTGAAGGGAAGAGACACGGCTATGCCAGTCTCTGGTCAGCATTTTGTTAATGGCCACCCCAACAAACCGCCGTTTCCGGAAGGATACAGTCATGCTGTATTCGGCCTGGGATGCTTCTGGGGCGCTGAGCGGCGTTTCTGGTCAATCCCCGACGTTTATTCGACCGCCGTTGGCTATGCCGGCGGCTTTACGCCCAATCCAACCTATGAAGAGGTGTGCAGCGGAATGACCGGGCACAGCGAGGTTGTTCTTGTGGTGTTTGATCCCGATACCACGTCTTTTCCAGAACTCCTTACCTGTTTCTGGGAGTCTCATAATCCGACCCAGGGCATGCGTCAGGGCAACGACAGGGGCACACAGTACCGGTCATGCATTTACACGGTCGGAGCTGAACAGGCTGATCTCGCGATGCAGAGTCAAAAGCAGTACCAGGATGCCCTAGAAATTGCCGGTTACGGGAGAATAACGACAGAGATTAAGCCTCTGGATACCTTCTATTACGCTGAAGAGTATCACCAGCAGTACCTGGCCAAGAATCCTGCGGGTTATTGCGGATTAGGTGGAACCGGGGTCAGTTGTGGCTAAAGCTTTTCCTGGCAAACTCGTCGTTGCTATCTCTTCCAGGGCGCTGTTCAACCTGGATGATAGTCACCGTATTTATATCGAGCAGGGTGTTGATGCTTACCGCCATTACCAGATTGAACACGAGGACGAGGTACTTGAACCTGGCGATGCCTTTCACCTGGTAAAGAAGCTGCTTAACCTGAATTCCCTGATAGGTAAGAAATGCGTGGAAGTGATCCTGCTCTCGCGTAATTCCGCCGATACCGGTCTCAGGATCTTCAATTCCATAGAACAGCATCAACTAGATATACAGAAGGCGGCTTTTTGCGGCGGCTCCAGTCCATACCGTTATATTTCAGCCTTTAATTCGCACCTGTTTTTATCCACTGATGGCAGTGATGTCAGAATGGCGCTCGAGAATGGGGTAGCGGCGGCCACCATCCTTAACTCCCGACAGGCCAACATGGATGACGTGAAGCTACGTTTTGCCTTTGATGGCGATGCTGTACTTTTTTCAGACGAGGCTGAAAAAATCTATAAAACCCAGGGCCTGGAAGCCTTTACTCAGAGTGAGGTCAAGGCGGCCAAGCGTCCCCTGACAGGCGGCCCATTCAAGGCCTTCCTGGCGGCTTTGCAAATGCTCCAGCATGAATTTAGCGATGAAGACTCGCCCATTCGCACATGCCTGGTAACAGCCCGCGCCGCGCCGGCTCATGAGCGAGTGGTCAGAACCCTGCGCGAATGGGACATTCATATTGATGAATCACTTTTCCTCGGCGGAGAGGACAAGGGCGAGTTTCTGCGAGCCTACGATGCCGATGTATTCTTTGATGACCAGCAGGGCCACTGTGAATCGGCGCGTGAGCATGTGGCCACAGGGCATGTCCCACACGGCATTGCCAACCTCAAGGCTGAAAATTCCTGATCTTCAGTGGATTACTGAAAAATAGATTCCCAGTCCGAGCAGCGCGGCTACCAGAATTGCGCGCATCACCTTATCCGGGAAAAGAGACCCCACATGGGTGCCCAGATAGATTCCCGGGATGGAACCCACCAGAAGACTGCCAAGCAAAGACAAATCAACGAGGCCATTAGCGAGATAACCCAGTCCGGCAACGAGGGTTAAAGGCACGGCATGCGCAATCCCTGTGCCTACCACCATGGTGGCTTTCCAGTGCGGATAGAGGAGGAAGAGAATGGCAGCACCAATGGCGCCGGCCCCAACGGATGCTATGGTGACGCAGAAACCCAGTACAAGGCCAAGAAGCAGTGTCATGATTGCAGTGTGTTTCTGTGGGTAGCCGTAAAAAGGCGGCTCTAAACCGTGATGTACAGGGGGATGGTTTCCGGGTGAAAGCCGCTTTTGGATATGCTTTTGCAAAGCGATCACCATTGCCGTTAGGGCCAGCATAACGCCCAGGAACGTAGTCAGAATAGATTCGTACTGCTCGTTTTTAGCGAGGCCATGCCTCATCACCAGGATACTTAAAAGCACTGAAACGGGGATGCTGCCAGCTGCCAGCAAGGCCATCGCTTTCCAGTCCACGTTTTGTTTCTTGTGGTGAAAAATTACGCCGCTGCTCTTGGTAATGGCGGCATAAAGCAGGTCTGTGCCTATAGCGACAGGTGCAGAATAGCCCATCAGCAGCAGTATTGGCGTCATAAGCGAACCACCACCAACACCGGTCAGGCCTATGGCAAAGCCAACCAGGGCGCCAGAAAACATCAGGATCAAAAGATCAAACATGGGAGCAGGGCTTCCCTAAATTCAAATAGGGCACACTGTAGTGGAATTTTTATATTCCTCATAATAATATTTAGCTATATTTTTATAAAAATTAGCTATAACAGAAGGGTTGCCCGATGAAGCTACAGCAGTTGAGGTATATCTGGGAAGTCACCAACCACCAGTTTAATATCAGTCAGGCGGCACAGCATCTTTTTACGTCACAGCCAGGAATCAGCAAGCAGATCCGTAATCTAGAAAAGGAACTTGGCACCGATATTTTTATCCGTAACGGCAAGCATCTCAGCAGTCTAACCCCGGCAGGTGAGAAAATAGTCGCTGCAGCGGCTGATGTCTTGCACAGAGTAGAGGGAATCCAAGCCATTGCCGAGGAATTCACCGATGAAAACCTGGGTAACCTGGGTATCGCCACAACCCATACTCAGTCCCGATATATCCTGCCAGCAGTTATCAAAACCTTTATCGACCGTTATCCCGAGGTCAGCCTTCACATGCACCAGGGCACGCCGATGCAAATCTCTCAGCTGGCCGCCGATGGAACTGCTGATTTTGCCATTGCAACAGAGGCCCTGGAGCTCTTTTCAGATCTGGTAATGATGCCCTGTTTCCATTGGAACAGGACATTACTGGTCCCCAGGGATCATCCACTGTGCCAGTCAAGCCGTTTAACCCTCGAAGAGGTCTCACAGTGGCCAATTGTCACCTATGTTTATGGCTTCACAGGGCGGTCAAAGCTGGATGAAGCCTTTCAAAAGGCCTTCCTGGAGCCCAGGGTGGTGTTCACGGCTGCGGATGCCGATGTCATTAAAACCTATGTTAGGCTGGGGCTTGGGATAGGCATCCTGGCCAGTATGGCTGTGGAGGATGACGATGAAGACCTGGTGGCCATTGATGCCAGCCATCTGTTTGATTTCAGTACAACGAGTATTGGTTTCCGGCGCGAAACCTACATGCGCAAGTACATGTACGACTTTATCGAGATCTTTGCCCCTCACCTGGACAGGGACAGGGTTGATGCGGCTATTGCCAGTCACGGTCAGCCTGGAAATGACGCCTTGTTCTGCGACCTCGAGATTCCCTTCAAGTAAACGTCTCGCTTATTTGGTGTCAGAGGCAATCACATTGCCCTGGTGCAGACCGCATTCCTTGGCGGTAGCTTCTTCCCACCACCAGCGGCCCTCACGTTCATGCTGCCCGGGGCCAACAGGCCGCGTGCAGGGTTCACAGCCAATACTAACGTAGCCCTGGTCATGCAGTTCGTTGTAGGGGGCATCGAACATGCGGATATAGTCCCAGACCTGCTTTGAGCTCCAGTTGGCCAGTGGGTTAAATTTTACAAGGGGCTTATCAGCGCTACTGAAAGTAGGGTCCATTTCCACCACAGGTACCGCATTTCGAGTACTCGGGCTCTGGTCCTTGCGCTGGCCTGTAATCCAGGCATCAAGACTGGCCAGTTTCCTCTTGAGCGGCTCTATTTTGCGTATACCGCAGCATTCGTGGTGATCGGTTTCGTAAAAGCTGAACAGGCCCTTTTCCTTCACGAAGGCTTCCAGCTTGTCCCGGTCTGGAGAGAGAATCTCGATTTCAATGCCGTAATGCGTCCGGACTTTGTCAATAAACTGGTAGGTTTCAGGATGCAGGCGGCCGGTATCGAGGGTAAAAACCTGGAGGGGTTTGCCGAGTTTCCTGGCCACCTTGGAGCCGAGTTCTATAAGCACGACATCCTCTGCGCCGCTGAAAGAAATTGCAATATTATCAATCTCTTGTAGCGCAAATTTAATGATGTCTTTAGGTTTACTTTCAGCTAAAGCCTGGGCTTTATCCTGAACCTGCTCTTTGGAAAGTGCCATTACTGCTGAAATCCGGGCCTAGTCTAATTAAGAGTTGGCGCATTGTACATTGCTGGCCATCTACATGAAATTGCTATTTTACAACCACTTAGCTGGCAAACCTTGACTCGTTCTTAAGCTATGTTCCATGTGAAAAAGCTATAAATATTAATGACTTATGAAGCTCTCAGTAAATAAAAACGCTAAATATTGTGTTTATTTTTGACAGAGCCCCTATATCTGGTGAGATAAGGGATCCAGGCATTGCATCAGATTTGTGAAACATGGAGAATGCTCCAGTATTTTTCCGCCCTTGCTGTAATGTATTAAGGAGCTTTCCTTGGAAATAGCCTGCCTGGACCTGGAAGGGGTCCTTATTCCTGAAATCTGGATCAATTTTGCTGAAAAAACCGGCATCGACACGCTCAGGGCTACCACACGGGACATTCCCGACTACGACCTGTTGATGCAGCAGCGGCTGCGAATCCTTGAGGAGCATGATCTTGGCTACAACGAAATCCAGGAAGTAATTGCAACCCTTTCACCACTTGAGGGGGCAGTCGAGTTCATCAACTGGCTGAAAGAGCGCTTCCAGGTGGTGATTCTCTCCGACACGTTCTATGAATTCTCCCAGCCACTCATGCGCCAGCTTGGCTTTCCCACCTTGCTATGTCACCGCCTCGAAATAGGTGCGGATGGCAAGGTGCTGGATTACAAGCTGCGCCAGAAAGATCCTAAGAGACAATCGGTCAAGGCCTTTCACAGCCTGCAGTACCGGGTCATTGCGGCAGGAGATTCCTACAACGATACCACCATGCTTGCCGAGGCGGATGAAGGCATTCTGTTCATGGCGCCTGAGAATGTGATCGAGGAATTTCCGCAGTTTCCTGCTGTATTTAGTTATGAAGAACTGAAGAAAGAATTTGTTCGCGCCAGTAACCGCACTCTGGCGTTATAAACTTCTGAGCATCAATTTTTGAAAATCTGCCCTAGCGTTCTCAGCATCTTTGCGGTGGCACCCCAGATATAGTAGTGCTCGTAATCCAAAACATAGAACTCCCGTTTTCTTCCATCTCTAACCAGAAAATCAGTTCGATAACGGGTTAAATCACAGGCCAGGGAGAGCGGCAGCGAAAAAATCTCATCGACCTCTCCGGGATTAGGCTGAAGTGGGGGGAGCTTATCAACAACGGCGAGCACTGGTGCCACTGCAAAGCCTGAAGGAACGACGGTGGTGTCGAGTATGCCAAGAATTTCAACGGACTCTCTTGTAAGAGCAATCTCTTCCTCAGCTTCCCTTAATGCTGTTTCCACAGGGCTTTGATCTTTAGTACTGACATTGCCGCCGGGAAAGCTGATTTGGCCAGCATGGTTTGGCAGGGAAGCGCTGCGACGGGTAAGTATGATTTCGGGCTCACTGCGTCCCTGGTAGACAAGAATCAGAACGGCGGCCAGTTTATGATCGGTCCTGAAGGTCTCAAGGTTATTATCGGTATTCAGCGAGCGGCCAATGTTACGAACGATTTCTAGGGTGAAGTCAGCCATGGCAAGAAGCCGGGGGTTATACGCCTGATTTGAGCGCGTCCATGAACAGATTAATCTTGTCCAATGATTCCTGGTATTCCTGTTCACAAACGCTGTCAGCCACCACGCCGCCACCTCCCCAGCAATAGATTTTATCCTTGTCCTTGACGAGTGTTCGGATACAGATATTGCTGTCCATATTGCCGTTAAAGTCAATCCAAGCAAAAGCGCCGCAATAAACAGAGCGCATAACGTTTTCAAGCTCGTTTATGATTTCCATGGACCGGATTTTTGGAGTGCCTGTGATTGAGCCACCAGGAAAACCTGCCTTGATAAGTGCAAACACATCCTCCCGTTTTTCAAGTTCACCAGTGATAGTGCTGACCAAATGATGCACATTGGTAAAACTTTGCGTTTCGAAAAGGTTGGGTACGGAGATACTGCCGGTGTCACATACGCGTCCAAGATCATTGCGCAGCAGATCTACTATCATTAGATTCTCAGCTTTATCCTTGGTGCTGCTTTCCAGATCTATTTTATTTTTTTCATCCTGGTTCGGGTTTGGATTACGCGGCCGCGTACCTTTAATCGGCTGCGTCATGACCTTTCGGTTTTGAACCTGGATAAAACGTTCCGGTGAAAAGGACAGCACAGCCTGGTCACCATCCTCCATGAAGGCTGCAAAGGGTGCTTTGGCAATTGTCTGCAGACGTGTAAAAGCTGTATATGGATCGCCGTTGCAATCAGCTACAAAACGATGAGTTAGGTTAACCTGGTAACAGTCACCTGCAAGAATGTAATCGATAACTTTCTGGTAAGCATCCTGGTATGCCTCTCGTGTGAAGTTGGAAATAAAGCTGCCTGCCAGATTGAAGGTTCCGCTGCTAATATCATTAGTTTGCGTCAACGCCTTGGTCACTTCATCGCGAAGCTCTTTTCGACAGTTGTCTCGAAATACCAGGCTGCATTTCTTTAAGACATGATCTATAACCAGCACCCACGAATAAATCCCGATCAGCATATCGGGTAAAGCAATGTCCTTTTCATGTCCTGGGGATATTTCAAACCAGGGATGCAACATTTCGTAACCAAAGTAGCCTATAGCTCCTCCGGAAAAAGGGAGGTCTTGATCAAATGTAGAATTGGCATCTAGTGGAAATTCCTGAGCCAGGACATCGAAAGGGCTTCCTGAAAAAACTGACTTTTCAGTGTGCGTTTCAATACTTATTTCGGTCCCAGTGGATTTCACCACTTTGTCTGGTGCTGCGGTGATGTACTCGAAGCGCGCGTCCTTTCTGTTTCTGTCATCCCCGCTGGCCAGTAACACAGGCAGGGGTAGATGCCGTATTTTTTTAAATAACGGGTAAGGTGTGCTGCTGTACGGCAAGGACTCCACGGCAATCTTAGAATCCATTGTTTTAGTTTTTTGACTTATCAAGGGCAGTTAGTGGGTCGTGGCAGTCCGGCAATTTTACTGGCAATTAGGGCAGGGTACTCCGGAAACAGGGTCATGAGATAAATACTGCTTCCTTTCTCTGTTCCATATTCCTGTTTCATTTGCTTAACAAGAATGCGCATCATTGGAGAAAGACCATGCTTCGCGTAAAAGTGACGGAGCAGATTGATGACCTCCCAGTGAGCTTCTGAAAGGGAAATATTTTCCCTGGCCGCCAATATTTTTGCCACGTCTTCAGACCAGTCATCCAGATTTTCAAGATAGCCTTCTTTATCCAAGGTAATTTGTTGGTCGTCCACTACAAGTGCTTTAGACATGTTAGCCCCAGCTAATCACCTTGTCGTACTTTGCACTTAACGAAACAAAATCTTGCCAGTTTATGGGGACAACATGGGAACCACTAGCATTACGAACGGCCCTGGATGAAATATCATCTGCTATTGCATAGCATTTCACTGATTCTGGGAGAGCGGACTCTATATATTCTCCCAGCGCGTAGACACCGTCTTCCAGCAAGATAAGTGCATCGGCCTCAGCAATCGCGTTAAAACAGGCTTGCATAGCCTGGCCAGTTTTATTCAGTGTATGCAGATTCATCAGTACACCATTACCTGGTCGGCACTGGCGACTAGGGATTTTAAATCAGCATCGCTGAGAGTATCTATTCCATCCAGTAAATGCTCGTTATTAATACTCTCCAACGAAAGTGAAGGTGTGTGTATACATATTCGCTTCACATCGTACATCTTCAGGCCGGAAATCATTTTGCCAATGTTTTTCAATCCGCTGTTGTCCGTTACCTGGCCGTTCAGTAACTGCCTGACCGCTTCGTCCCTGAATACAATGGTCACCTCTTGTTCGAACGCAGCAGCTGTCAGGGCCATATCCAGTGCTGCACGCGGCTTCACCCCTGAATAGGGTGCCGCAGTGCTTATAATCAGGTAGTGCTGGCTGCCCATGACATTAATTTACAAAATTTATCACCCGGTCTGATTGCTGTGCTGCATCGATAAACTGACCAAGACCGCTGATGGTAAATCCATCCCGAAGGGTTGCGCCGGGTTTCTCGTAACGCTCAGCTTCTGTCTTGTCTAGGATGCCTCTCTTCAATGCAGAGGCTGCACAGACCACGGCATCAAGTTGATGCTGTTGTATCAGGGACTGCCATCGTGCAGGAATATCAATTTCATCCTGAGGTGGAACACAGTTCACTGAAGCATTAAAGGCGCCATCCTGGTAGAAGAACAAGCGCACAATTTCATTTCTGGCTTCTAGCGCCGCCTCTGCAAACTTAAGTGCAGTCAAGGCAGAAGCCGATGACCAGGGCGCGCCGTTGATTACAAGGGTGTATTTCATTCTAAAGATTCGATGTAAATAAAAAAGCCCCACAGAAACTGCGGGGCTTTCGGCTTCGCTTTAACTGTTAGTCACGGCTGCCAGACAACATCGTCAGCAAATGCAGAAGGTGTACGAAAATATTATAGATATTCAGGTACAGGCTTAACGTGGCTCTGATGTAGTTAGTTTCACCACCGTGAATTATCCGGCTGGTATCAAAAAGGATCAATCCGGACATGACAAGTATCACGGCTGAGGAAAGCGCTAGAGACAACGCAGGAATCTGCAGGAAGATATTGGCCACCATGGCTATCAGGGCAACAATCAATCCTGTAAAAAGAAACCCGCGCATGAAGGAGAAGTCCTTGCGTGTTGTCAGCACATAGCCCGAGAGGCTCAGGAAAATCAACCCTGTGCCACCCAGCGCCTGCATAATCAGGGCAGGTCCGTTGGAAATGGCGGTCACGTAAAAATTCAGCATTGGCCCAAGTGATGCGCCAAGACAGCCCGTGAAAGCAAAAATGGCCAAGATACCCATGCTTGAATTAGCGGATGCATGGACCCAGAACAGCATGCCAAAACTTACGAGTGTAAGAATAAGCGCTGCTCCCTGTGGGATCCCTACAACGAAAGAGATACCAGCTGTAATTGCGCTGAACAGCAATGTCATGGATAGCAGTAGGTAGGTATTTTTCAGAACCCTGTTGGTTGCAAGGATAGCTTCCTGGCTGCGTGCGCCTCCGGCCATCTGTACATCTGCTCTGAAATCATAATCACTCATTTGTAACTCCGTTTTCGTTAAGATGATGAATGCTCGAAAAATGAAGAAAATTTGTCTTTCTATCAATTGAACATGGGGATAAACCCCGTAAAATCAATGCCTTCATCATACTAAGACCAAGTATAAAAGCAAGATGTTTCAAGGCATTTATGCTGTTGACTGCAGGCTGTATTAAGGTAAGATGCATCCCTTTCCGGAGGGGTGGCAGAGCGGTTGAATGCACCGGTCTTGAAAACCGGCATAGGTTAATAGCCTATCGAGAGTTCGAATCTCTCCTCCTCCGCCAAAAAATAAAACCCGGCTTTTGCCGGGTTTTTATTACCCTCTTCAGGGGAAAACTTGGTTTGAACTCTCTAATCGACCAAATAGCCAGAGGCGATTTGGGATCAACGAGAGGATCCAAGGGGCGATGCCAAGGTAAAGCCCAAATAATCTACAATCCTGTACGCGCCCTCACTCAACCAAGTAGGCATCCGCAGGTGCTTTACTTACATTTTCCTTCAAAAAAATATTAACGACTCAAAGCAAGCGATACCTGGTCATTTTGGAGGGCAATCATGTCAAGAAGGATCTTGCCACTTTCCACAAGATAGGGGTCCGCGTTATCGTCACCCTCGGTGATCGTTTCGTTCCTTTCTACCGGGTCAACACCGGCATTGTTCTGCGCAATATTCTCATCATCAGCATCCGAGTCGGCATCCATTTCCTCGATAGAAGCAAACGGTTCTTCACCCTTGGCGATCCGGCGAATATTAGTTATTTCTAATCGCCAGCGGTCAGCCTCTTCACGTTCTGAAATCAGCGTTGCCTCATTCAGGCTTAACTGGTTTTTCTCTCTGTTGATCATGGCCCGTTCAATCTGCGCTTCGATTAAATTGAAATCAGGGTTGGCTTCAAGCCTGTTTTCATGCAAGTCAGTGAGTGTGGGCACGATAGACTTCAAGTCCGAATAAGGGCGATAGTAGTTAGGGTCAATAGTGTCCCAGGGCAGGGCAGTGGGCAGGGCACTCTCACCGATATCCTCAGCGGTATCATATAGATCTGGCATAACAATGTCAGGCGTTACCCCCTTGTGCTGCGTGCTTTCCCCCGAAATACGGTAGAACTTGGCACGGGTAATTTTCATTTGACCCTCACCCAGCGGAATGAGCTCCTGAACTGTGCCTTTGCCGAAGGTCTGGCTGCCCAAGACGATGCCGCGCTGGTAATCCTGGATTGCGCCGGCAAAAATTTCTGAAGCGGAAGCACTAAGCCGATTGACCAGAACGGCGAGCGGACCGTCATAAACCACCTCGGGATCCGAGTCGCCCTGAACGATGTTGTTGCCCTCAGCATCACGAACCTGCACAGTAGGGCCTCGACGTATAAAGAGACCTACTAGCTGGTTGGCTTCGGTAAGCGAGCCGCCTCCGTTGCGACGTAGATCAACCACAACGCCATCAACGCCTTCAGCCTTGAGTTCCTCAAGAAGATTACGGACATCGCGGGTGCTGCTCCGATAGTTGGGATCGCGTCTTTGCAACGCTTCGAAATCAATATAGAAGGTAGGGAGTTCTATCACACCAATCTTGTGCGTTTCACCTTCATATTTAACCTCAACAATTTCCTTGCGGGCTGACTGCTCCTCCAGCTTGACGGTGTCGCGGGTTATGCTGATTTCCTTGGTTTCAATTGCTGAGGAGTCGGACATCACATTGAGTCTTACCACCGTGCCTTTTTCACCGCGGATAAGCTGTACAACATCATCAACACGCCAGCCGACCACGTCCACGTACGGCATATCGCCCTGGGCAACGCCTACGATTCTGTCGGCAGGCTGAAGTTCGCCGCCAAGGTCAGCGGGACCGCCACTGACAATACTGACCACCTTCGTATATTCATTTTCCGTTGTAAGAACAGCGCCAATGCCTTCCAATGAGAGGCGCATGCTCATGTTGAAATTTTCGGCAGCCCTGGGTGCGTAGTACTGCGTATGAGGATCAAACGTCATGGTCATGGCGTCCATGTAGCGCTGGTACACATCGAGGCCATTGGTTTTAAGTACCTGGCTGAGCTGTGAGCGGTAACGTCCGCTCAGTTCTTCACGGATCTCTAGGAGTTCTTTTTCCTCGTCATCCAGCTTCATGGAAAGCACGTTGCTTTTGACACGTTTGCGCCAGAGGTCTGCGAGTTCTTCCTTACTGGCAGCCCATGGCACCTCCGAGCGGTCTACAATGATGTGCTCGTCAATGGTGAAATCCCATTCACTTTCATCCTCTTCAATTCTCTGCAGCGATGAAACCAGTCGTTCCATCAGCCGTTCACGATAACGGTTGAAGATCAGGTAGCCGAATTCGACATCACCTTCAAGGAGCATGTCGTCCAGAATGGTGCGGTACTGCTCAAACTCGTCAATGTCAGCCTGCGTAAAATAGATGCGCGAACCATCTAGGGTCTTGATGAAGCTGTCCAGCAGCTTGCTGGAAAACTCATCATTGAAGTTAATTTCTGAATAGTGGTTACTGGTAAGCTGGCGAATAATGTCCTGGGTTGTTGTGGTGTAGTTCTGCGCAGGCTCTAGTTCCTGGTAGATCGCTTCCACATCAAGTGGAATCTCGTCGGGCAGGTAAAGAGGCTGCTGCGCAATGGCGCCACTGAATGCAATAGATATGGAGAAGCCAACGACCAGTAAAATCCTGGCTAGCTGAGTGTCAGAAAACTTTTTCATAAAACTACTCTGGTAAAACTATTTAACTGCTTTGTAGCTGTACTTGATATGTTGGTTTATACGCAGGCTTTCAAGTAATGATTCAACCATTGGCAAGGGAATAACGTCTTCGGAAAATCAAGAGTGCATTCAAGCCTCTAAGGATCAATATCTTACTATCTTATTCCCGAAATTAGGTAAAAAAATGCATTCTGCCTTCAGATTCCATTCATTCCATCAAGACCTTGATTCTTGCCCTAGTCTGGCTTGATCCTTTTTTTCCTGGCCGAAGCATGGCGTTCGGAGAGCTCCACGTCGATATAGCGATCAGTGATAGCACTGCTACCGTGACCGGCATCATCACGCACGTGTTCCCGAGGACGGTGTTTAACATCTTCCGATATACCGGTGTGGCGAAGCCAATGGACGGTGGCAGCCGTAAGCTGGTCAGCTTCCTCGGTAAAACCTTCCTGGCGCATGGCGATTTGAGCGGCATCAAAACAGGCCTGCACGATACCCCTGATCTGACGTGTACTGGTAATGCCACCCTTACCGCGTGCCTTGTGGATTAGAGGGGTATATTCACCGGGAGAGGGGAGTTCTGGCAGCCCCCTGGCCTTGCGATAACGTTTCAGCGCCCCCAACATGTCATCACTAACAGATATCTGGCGTTCCTTGTTCCCTTTTCCGACGGTCCTGAACCACCAGTTTCCCTCCAGATCACGCTCAAAATCACCCATTTTCGGGGTCCAGCGGTCAGTTTCCACCAGTTCCGAGATACGCAAATACATGCCAAACAGGGCGTTCATAATGAAAAGAGTACGTTCGTGTAAGGTGTCTTCTTTGGACATTTTCTCGGCAGAATCAAGCACATATGACCACTGAAGCTGGGAAAGCCGGCGAATTGGCTTACTGGCCTGGGTTTTACGCAGAAATTTTCCTTTCTGGCGAATCTGGGCCACGGGATTGAATTCCAGGTATTCCTCCTGGATGAGAAAATTACAGAAACTGCTGAGTACACCGAATATGCTCTGAATACCGCTTTGAGAGAGCAAATAGGGCGCTTCACCACCTTTTCCATGTACTACGTAAGGACGCCATACCGTATTAGGCAGCCTTTCCCCGCCTTTTTCGACGAACCTGGCGACATTTTTGTCCCCAATCCATGCATTTGGCGGATCCTTGGCAAATTCTATATAGGCCTCTATGTCTTCCCGACGGACCGTTTTCAGGGATTTTCCGGCTACCAGCCAGCACCAGTGCAGGAAATGCTCGATTTCACGCCTGTACGTGGAAAAAGTATCAGGACTGCCGCGATAGGAATAGAGAAACTCACTGGCAAACTGATAGTCATCAATGGCGTACTCAGGTTCTTCTTCAAGCAGGTGGGCTACCGACGTAATTCTGTGCTTGTATGGATTCTGCATTTTCTCGAGCGTGTCAAAGAAAGGCAGCGGTGCCTTTTTAGTTTGCATTAGAGCCTACCTGTTTTGTACTAATGACGATTAGCATTGGCATATGGTTTTGCAGGTGAGAATAGGCCATTCCGATTTTTGACTCATATTCTAGAAAAATGTCGTAACTAACTGTCAGGGCTAACTATATATGCTAATTGGGCTTTTATTTACCTACGCATAAAATTTCCGGTAATAAAGATTACCGGAAATAAAGAATGTATTTAAACAGGTGCAATATGATTTAGCAAGCAGACTTAATATGCCCTACTGATTTAGTCTCTAGCCTAGTTTCTGGGCTGTCGCATAGTGACAAACTCTTCTGCGGCGGTTGGATGAATACCGATGGTGGCGTCCAGTTGTGATTTGGTCACGCCGCACTTCATGGCAACAGCCAATCCCTGAATAATTTCGCCGGCATCGCAGCCCATCATATGCATGCCAAGCACCTTGTCAGTGTCTTTATCTACAATAATCTTCATGTAGGTTCGCTCCTCATTCTTGGAGAGCGTATGCTTCAAATGACGAAAATCGCTGTCATAGACCTCTATATTGGAATAGGTCTTGGTCGCCTCCTCCTCAGTAAGTCCAACTGTTCCGACATTGGGATGGCTGAATACCGCAGTGGGAATATTGAGATAATCTACAGTTTTACTGGTGCCATTGAACAAATTGGAGGCCAGGACCATGCCTTCTGCCGTGGCAACGGGTGTCAGCGCCAATCGGCCTACCACGTCACCCAGCGCATAGATACCGTGATCAGTAGTCTCAAAATGCTCGTTAACAACAATTGTGCCATCGGGATTGAGCTCTACGGCTGTATTTTTAAGTCCCAGACGCGCCGTATTGGGTTTTCTGCCTGTTGCATAGAGCACGCAATCGACTTCGAGCTTATTGCCTTCGGCAAAAGTTACCAGCAGGCCGCTATCGTTTTCGTTGATTTCACTGACATTGCTCTCCATCTGCATGTGGATATGCCGCTGACATTCCTGGAACAGCTTATCGCGGACATCCTTGTCGAAATTCTTGAGGGGTATCTCACCCCGGTATGACAGAGTGGTATCTGATCCAAGACCGGCAAAAATGCTGGCAAATTCGAGAGCGATATAACCGCCGCCCACCACCAGGACTCGTCTGGGAAGTTTAGGAAGATCGAATATCTCGTTGGAAGTAAGGACCAAATCGTTGCCGGGAAATTCAGGAACAAATGGCCAGCCGCCGGTGGCAATAAGCAGATACCTGGCAGTAATAGATTCGCCATTTACAGTCACCGTATTCTTATCCTCAATATGGGCCCTACCCCTGTATAACGTGACGTTTGAACCTTCCAGAAGGCTGGCATAAATGCCATTAAGACGAGAAATTTCTCTGGTCTTGTTGTCCCTCAGGGTATCCCAACTGAACTCCGGCACTTCTGCCTGCCAGCCAAAGCCCCTGCTGTCCTGCCAGTCGTAGCGATAATGAGAGGCATAGGTATACAGTTTTTTAGGTACACACCCTACATTCACACAAGTTCCACCCATGTAGCGGTCCTCCGCTATGGCGACCTTTGCTCCGTAGCCGGCGGCCATGCGAGCAGCCCTTACTCCACCCGATCCAGCACCAATCACAAATAAATCAAAATCGTACATCGCTATTCCTCAAGTTATGGCCGCGTAATACAGCGATTATGAGCGGCGCTAAGGCTACTCTTTCTCAACACCAATTCCTATAGTCTAAACATTGACAACACTACCTATTTGTTTTTCTTGGGTTTATCATTCAGATGCATAAAGCTTTGCTTGAATTGGTGAAATAAATAGTAATTTAGAAGTGACCCGGTAACACGGCCTGAATGCAGACCTCTCTCCCTCTTGACCTTGAAAAAAGGGCCCCGCAAAAAATAGCCCTTAATGACGCAGCGGTTTTTTATTACCCACATTTTATCGACGCCGCTGAGTCCAAACTCTGTTTTAACCGGTTGCGTGATGAAACATCCTGGCGCCAGGACAGCCTTAACTTTGGGGGCAAGACTGTCCTAATACCCCGCTTGCAGGCCTGGTATGGCGACAAAGACGCTGCATATGCCTATTCTGGTCTTGCGCTTTCTCCCAATCCCTGGACACCGATATTGCTAGAACTGAAAACCCTTGTGGAAAAGGCCGCAGACACGCATTTCAACTCGGTCCTACTTAATTACTACCGTGACGGCAAGGATAGCGTGGCCTGGCATAGTGACGATGAAAAAGAGCTCGGGGAAAACCCGGTAATCGCCTCGTTGAGCCTAGGCATAACACGCCGCTTCGAATTAAGGCACCGTAAGCGGGATGTGCCTAAATCGGTTTTTGAGCTCGAAAATGGTAGCTTATTACTCATGGGGCCCGGCATTCAGGAAAACTGGCATCACCAGGTCCCCAAGCAGCCTGGCCTGATAGGCGAGCGAATAAACCTGACCTTCCGCAAAATTTATGGCTAGCAGACCGAAGTCCGACGGGAATTTTGCTAAAATTACTCACAGGAAATAAATTAACCTGGTTGTTGAAGTGAAACGAATACCCTTAGCAATATTCCTGCTCATATGCTGCCTGCCTGCACAGGCCGAGTATGTGCGTGGCACAGGCGGCATGGTGGCTTCTCGCTCTGACCTTGCATCTAAGGTAGGCAGTTCCATTCTCATGAAAGGCGGCAATGCCATTGATGCGGCTGTGGCTACCGGCTTTGCCCTGGCCGTCACCTATCCTTCGGCAGGCAATCTTGGTGGCGGAGGCTTCATGGTGCTTTCACGCCCTGACGGTGAAGTGTTGACGCTGGATTTCCGGGAAAAAGCCCCTGCCGCGGCGCATCGAGATATGTTCTTGGACAGTGATGGCGGCGTTGACCGTCAACTCGCCCGAGCCAGCAGGCAGTCCTCTGGCGTGCCTGGTACAGTTGCAGGCCTGCTCGAAGCCCTGAACAAGTATGGCACCATGACGCCCGCAGAAGTTATTGCCCCAGCCATATCCCTGGCAGAGGAAGGCTTTAAGCTGAACGAGGACATCGCCCTTCAGTTTAGGGGTCAATTCAATAATTTCCGAAAGTACCCTGCATCGCTGGCAAAATTTTCAAACGATGGGACTCTCTATAGCGCCGGCGACCTCTGGCAGCAACCCAGTCTTGCAAGAACTCTGAAAGCTGTCGCCGAAAACGGCAGGGATGGTTTTTACAAGGGGGGCATTGCCGATTTCATCGTTGCGGATATGGTTGCCAATAACGGTCTGATTACGCATCAGGATCTTCAGGATTACGAACCCGTCTGGCGTGCGCCCATTCATGGGACATATCGCGGCTATGAAATCTGGTCAATGCCGCCTCCCTCTTCCGGCGGTGTTTTGCTTGTCCAGATGCTGAACATGTTAGAGCCCTTTGATCTTGGTCAACTCGGTTATGGAAAAGTGGAAACCGTTCACCTGATGATAGAGGCACAGCGCCGCGCTTATGCTGACCGCGCGCAGCATCTCGGAGATCCGGATTTTGCAGATATTCCGTCTCAGCGTTTAATCCAGAAAGAGTACGCCCTGCAGCGTTTTGCTAATTTCGATTCCGAGGTGGCAGGAGACAGTGCCGACATCACGGCTGGAAACTGGGTCAACGAAAGTCCCGACACAACGCATTATTCAGTTATCGATTACGAGGGCAACGCTGTTGCCATTACAACCACACTAAACAGTTCCTACGGCAACAAGATTGTGGTCGAGGGCGCAGGTTTTTTGCTAAACAATGAAATGGATGATTTTTCCAGCAAGCCGAACACGGCAAATATCTATGGACTAATTGGGCGTGAGGCCAACGAAATACAGCCGGGCAAACGTATGCTGAGCTCCATGACACCAACAATCGTCACTAAAGATAACCAGCCTGTGCTCATCACGGGTTCACCGGGCGGAGCCACTATCATTAACACCGTACTGCAGGTCGTCATCAATGTAATTGATCATGAGATGACTATAGAAGAGGCGGTAACCAGCCCCCGTCTTCATCACCAGTGGCAGCCAGATGCGGTGCGCTATGAAACTGGCGCCTTTTCTGATGACGTGCGCGCTCAACTCGAAGCCATGGGACACAAAAACCTAAATGGTTCACGCTTTCCCATTGGCGATGCGAATTCGGTTTATATAGGTGAAGGATACTTTGAGGGCGTTTCCGATCCCCGCAACGTTGGCGGTGCCGCTGGCTTTTAGCAAGCCCGCATTCAATCACATAGCCAGAGTCTTTCCCAATTACCTCTGTTTTGGCATGTATACTTCTATTCGTCCTCTTGCCCTGACCTCAATGTCATCCTTTCGAACTCCGTTTCCTTTTTTCGCGTAGTCCAAACTACGCTGCCAATGACTGCCATATAAAAAGCCTCATCAAGCAGCCTGATAATCAGGAAAACCTTTACGCCAGGTTTAAATTGAACTTGCGTGGAAATAAACAAACCGCCACCGCGGATAAGGCATATAGCAGACTGAAAGTGTTATGACATCCTGGTAATGCAGGTAAAAGAATTGCTGCTTGTCCACGCAGACAGCTCCGGAAATTTAAGTAAAAAGTGCCTAGCCTCGAGCGGTCTGGGCCCAATGATAAAAAAGCGTCTCAACGACCAGCGCCGGATTTGGATTTGATGTGCTTAGCGCTGCCCTTTTGGCCTGCAACAGTTCGCGGTAAAACTCATGTAATGCCTGCAGTGTAGTACGACTTTGGAAATGTTTGGCAAGATGCTGAAGATCATGATCATGAAGAGAAGACTGGTTATTTCCCGAGCTGGCCTGGACGTGAGCGAGGATATCTGAAGTGCAAAGCAGCATTCCTTCTATATTGTCCTGCAGCGAGAAATCTTCGCAGGATTTCGCAGCCAATGAAATGTCCATTTCTCCGGACAGCAGTTTTTCCATAACGCCATGCAGAACAGTTCTGTCTTGTAAGGCTTCATCATCGGCATATTGAAGGGCACGCAGTGGAATGTTGTTTGCCATTCGCAGCAATTCTGCTGGCGAAGCGTAGATATTTTTGGCCTCAAGCCACGGAATGACTTTCTCTGCAGACGGTCGATTGAACTTGACGGCATGGCAGCGACTTCGGATCGTTGCCATCAGCAACGCCGGTTGATGCGAAACCAGGATTATTAATGTGTTTTGAGCGGGTTCTTCGAGGACTTTCAGCAACGCATTCGCGCTGTTGGTATTCATCGCCTCAGCAGGCCTGAAAATGACTACCTTGTATCCGCCCCGCTGCGATGTCTGGGTGATAAACTCAATCGTGTTCCTGACCTGCTCTATTTTTATTTCATTCGAGTCTTCCGGTTGGATCAGCCTCAGATCAGGGTGGCTGCCTGCTAGGAATAATTCACAGTCACGGCATGATAAACAGGGCTGAGCATTCTGCTTCGATGAACAAAGCAGGTAATGACCAAAATGCATGGCCAGCATTAATTTGCCTAGCCCCTGCTGACCACCAAAAAGATAAGCATGGGCAAGCTTGCTGCTGCTTTCAAGATTGATGAGTTGGGAATATTCCTTTTCCAGCCATGGCAGCAGCTCTGTTTTATATCCGGCCGGGTTCACTGCTGCAGCTCCAGTTTTAGACCAAAGGCGTTATTAACTTCTTCAACGATTGCGCGATGGATATCCTCTACGTTTCCTGAGGCATCTATCAGCTTACGGATATCTGGTGTTGCCGCAGCCAACTGCCTGAAACCTTCCCTGACCCTTGACTGGTATTCCAGTCCCTTTTGCTCAAAGCGGTCTTCTGCGCCTCCCCTTGCCTCAGCTCTTTGCAAGGAGATTGCAGGGTCAATGTCGAGAATAAGGGTAAGATCGGGGCTGAAATCTCCGACGACTTGCCGGTGAATTTTCTCAACCACTTCAAGGCCTAGCTGCCCCGCTACGCCTTGGAAAGCTCTTGAGGAGTCGGCAAATCGATCCGAGATTACCCAGGTTCCTTGAGTAATGGACGGCTTGATCGTTTCGAGGATATGAGAGCGCCGGGCAGCATAAATCAGGAGCAGCTCTGTCATGTCATCCCACCGGTCAGCATCCCCTTCCACTATCAGGTGGCGGATTTCCTCTGCGCCTGGCGATCCTCCAGGTTCGCGCGTCAGGATCACATCCAGACCTGAGGCTGATACCGCCTGCTGAAGCAGTCGGCTTTGAACACCTTTGCCTGCCCCATCAACCCCTTCAAAAACGATAAAGGCGCCTTTTTGTGATTTGCCATCCATTTCTTTTACTGCCTGTTGCCTAACTGGTACTGCTCAACTGCCTGTTCATGCTCTTTCAGTGTGCTTGAAAAATAGTGACTGCCATCTCCCTTGGCAACGAAATAAAGTGTATCACTCTGGTCAGGATGAAGGCTGGCAAAAATTGATTCCCGGCCGGGCAATGCGATTGGCGTTGGTGGAAGACCGTCAATCCGGTAAGTGTTGTAGGGAGTCATTGCGCGCAAATCGTCACGAGTGAGGTTGCCGTCAAAAGCCTCGCCCAGGCCGTAGATAACCGTAGGGTCAGTTTGCAGACGCATACCCTGCTGCAGGCGGCGAATAAATACTCCTGATATCTGCTGTCTCTCCGAGGCCAGCCCCGTTTCTTTTTCTATAATGGACGCCATTATCAAGGCCTCAAATGAATTCTCATAAGGAAGCCCCGCATCCCGTGCTTCCCAAAGTTCCAAAAGCGTCTCCTCCATCATGTTTTTGGCCCTGATCAAAATCTCGCTGTCTGTGGTTCCTCGGGAGAAATTGTAGGTATCGGGAAATGCCAGGCCTTCCGGATAATAGGGACTTTGGAAAAGCGCCTGGAGTTCACCCTTGTCACCGGATTCGAGTGTTGACTGAACCATAGGATGTGCCTGTATTTCTTCCAGCGACTGGGACAGGGTCCATCCCTCAAGCAACACTACCTGGTGAAAAACCACATCGCCGGAAATCAGCATCTGGAGAAATTCACGACTGTTCATCCCGGGGCTTAGCTCATACTCTCCTGCCTGGATCTGACTGACTTTGCCGCTGAGTCTTCCATAAAGTCGAATATCGAAAGAGTTAGATACTAGTCCCTGTTCGGCCAGGTTGTTTACTACATTGGTAAAAGTACTTCCTGAACTGACATTGATCAGCCTGCTTTCTTGAATCGGAAAAGCCGCGTTTATATTAAGGAGAAAAAATACACCGCGAAGGACTGCGCATACTATCAGGATATACAACCAGAGTATTACGCGCTGTTTGCTGATTATCATCACGTCGAATTAGCCGGTTAAAAGATCGTGAAATACATTCCTGGCGAGTTCTGTAAAGCTACCGCTCTGGCCAACTTTGAAGTCCAGTCTCTTCTCGCCGAACCGAATCCTGCTGACAGGCCACACGCCAAAAACACTATTGCAGAGAAACACCTCATCACTCTTTTCCAGAACCTCCAGCGTAGACTTGTTACTTAATTTGGTATCAGGAATTTCTTTAATGATCTTGTTACGCATGATGCCTTCCACTCCGGCCTCGTTAAGATCGGGTGTATAAAGGCTGTCCTTTACGGCCCAGAAAATATTGCTGCGGGTTCCTTCCAGAATATTTCCATCATGATCAAGCATAAGCCCTTCCATCGAATCATCATCTGGCCACTCCATAGAGGCAATAACTTGTTCGAGGCGGTTCAGGTGTTTTATCCCCGCGAGAACTGACTGTGAAGCAAGCCGCTGCTGGCAGACAAAAACGCTCACACCGTTTTCTGCATTACTGCCGTAATCAGGCGGAGGATGAAGTGTGAGAATACGTCTACCTTCGACATTGTTTCCAGGCCTGTAGCCGCGCCCGCCGCTGCCACGTGTCAGAATGATTTTCAGCACACCGCTATCCGGTAAATCGGAAGAAAGTAATTCGATATCCTGCAGCAGATCGCTACGGTCAAACTCGATATTAAGGCGTCCGGCTCCATGCTCCAGGCGATCGAAGTGCTCTTCGAGTAATACTGGCGTGGCAGCATGGACAAGGATTGTTTCGAAAAGGCCATCTCCGTACGCCAGCCCTCTGTCATCAGCAGGAATGCTATCGGTTTTTACGCCATTAACGATCATAGTGGTTAGTCAAGTTATGGCGAAGTATCGCCAATTAAATCCGCGAGAAGATCAGCGTGCCGTTGGTGCCACCGAAGCCGAAAGAATTTGACATCACCGAGGTAACCTCGGCGTCCTTGGCCGTATTCGGCACATAATCAAGGTCACAACCTTCACCCGGATTCTCTAGGTTTATTGTCGGTGGCAGCACATTGTCCTGCAGACTCTTGATGGAGAATATGGCTTCCACTGCTCCGGTAGCACCAAGTGAATGTCCGATCATAGACTTGATGGAACTGACAGCAACAGAACTGCTGTGATTACCAAATACATGCTTGATGGCCATGGTTTCAGCGACATCACCGGCAATGGTTGAGGTGCCATGCGCGTTAATGTACTGGATATCCTCAGCATTCATTCCTGCATCATTCAGCGCATTCTGCATACATGACGCCGCGCCGGCGCCATTTTCTGCAGGTGACGTAATGTGGAAGGCATCCCCGCTCATACCAAAGCCTGTTACTTCAGCATAGATGGTGGCTCCACGTTTCTTTGCGGCCTCATATTCCTCAAGCACCAAGATGGCGGCGCCTTCACTGAGCACAAAGCCATCGCGGTCGGCATCCCAGGGCCGACTGGCCCCTGCTGGATTATCGTTGCGGCTTGACAGCGCCCTGGCGGCACAGAAACCGGCAAGACCGGCCTTTGAAATCGGTTTTTCTGCACCACCCGCCACCATAACGTCTGCATCTCCGTAAGCAATGGTGCGTGCAGCCAGCCCTATGCAGTGGGTGCCTGTTGTACAGGCAGTCGCAACCGCCAGGTTCGGTCCCTGCAGGTTAAATTCAATAGAGAGGATCCCGGATATCATGTTAATGATCGAGCCGGGCACAAAGAACGGCGTAACTTTCCTGGGTCCGTTCTCGCTAAGCAGCATAACCGTGTCTTCAATATTGGTAATACCGCCGATCCCAGAGCCAATCGCCACTCCCATGCGCTGGGGGTGATAAACCCCTTCAGCAATGCCGGCATCGTTCATCGCCTGTTTGCCAGCTGCCATGCCGAAATGGAGAAAGCCGTCCATACGCCTTGCTTCCTTTAACGGCATGTAATCCGTGACTTCAAAATTTTTAATCATTCCCCCGAAACGGGTGGTGTAGGCAGAGGCATCGAAATGCTCAATTTCGGTGATACCGCTTACACCTTCTTTCAGGGCCTGCCAGGTTTCGTCCACTGAATTACCTACCGGCGTCAAGGCGCCCATCCCGGTAATTACAACTCTTTTCTTGCTCAACGCACTAACCTCAACAAGCCTGAATCTTTCGGATTACTATACTTAATTATTTTGCCTTTAAACAACTGGCTTCTTTGTCATGAGAAATATATGACGGGCAATAAAAAAGCTACTTCCGTGATGCCGGAAGTAGCTTTGTTAAATGAATTGGTTTCTTGCTTATAGGTGTTCGTTGACGTAATTGATAGCCAACTGAACAGTTGTAATCTTTTCAGCTTCTTCGTCAGGAATTTCTGTTTCGAATTCTTCTTCCAGGGCCATGACAAGTTCAACTGTGTCTAGTGAGTCAGCTCCCAGGTCCTCAACGAATGAGGATTCATTTTTAACTTCGTCTTCGTTCACACCGAGTTGTTCCGCGACAATCTTTTTAACTCGTTCTTCAACGCTACTCATATGTTTCCTAGCTCCTGGTAGACTTAAGGTTATATTTTATTATTTAAGATAAGCCGCTTAGAAATTAGACAGCCCATACCCTACGATTCGCGCAGTTTACCGTAACTTTCTTCAATTTGTAATCTTAAAAATCCGTTAATTTTTCGGCCTTAACCCATGTACATTCCACCATTGACATGGATGGTTTCTCCCGTGATGTAACCTGCCTGGTCGGAGGCCAGAAAGCCCACAACAGCGGCGATTTCGGCAGGCTGGCCATAGCGGCCAAGCGGTATTTTCGACAACAGAGCCTGGGTCTGTTCCTCACCGAGTTCACGAGTCATGTCGGTATCAATGAACCCTGGGGCAACCGAATTAACGGTAATTCCCCTAGTACCGATTTCCATGGCTAGTGCGCGGGAAAAGCCCTCGAGACCAGCCTTGGCGGCGGCATAGTTGGACTGGCCAATATTACCGCTGGAACCAACCACTGAACTGATACTGATAATGCGCCCCCAGCGCGACTTGGTCATTCCCCGGACTAGCGCCTTGGACATTCGGTATATAGAACTGAGATTGGTATTGATGACCTGGTCCCATTCGTCACTCTTCATACGCATAAGAATATTGTCGCGTGTGATGCCGGCATTATTGACAAGAATGTCGACAGCGCCGAACTCTTGCTGCACGGTTTTAACTAATGCCTCAATGGAGGCCTCGGAGGAAACATCCAGGCTGTAACCCTTTCCGGTAATACCGTTTTCCTGCAGGTATGCCGTAATTTTCTCAGCACCTGCCTCGGATGTGGCTGTTCCCAGAACCGTGGCACTCTTGCCCAGTTCTAACGCTATGGCCTGGCCTATACCGCGGCTGGCGCCGGTTACAACAGCTATTTTTAAAGCTGACTCGGTCATAATGACTAATCCTTTTTAGCTCCCTGCAAATTCCAGCGCAGAGACAAGACTGGCATTGTCGTTTGCCGATGCCACTTCCATATCAGGCTCAATACGCTTGTTCAGCCCGTTCAATACCTTGCCCGGGCCTATTTCCAGCACCTTGCTGATACCATCAGTGGCAAATTGATTAATGGTGTCTACCCAGGGAACCGGGTTAAAAATCTGACTAACCAGATTCTGCCTGATATGTTCAGGATCCGATTCTTTTACGGGACCAAAGTTCTGCAGCACCGGTATAGCGGGAGCCTGCATTTCCACGCTGGCCAGGTCGCCGGCAAACTTCTCAGCAGCAGGTTTCATGAGAACCGAATGGAAAGGCGCACTGACAGGAAGTGGCAGCGCTCGCTTGGCTCCTGCTTCCTTGCATAGCTCACCGGCGCGATTTACAGCGTCTGTATGACCTGCAATCACCACCTGTCCGGGTGAATTGAAGTTAACGGCGGCAACCTCCTCACCCTGACCGGCCTCTTTACAGGCGGCAATTACCTTATCGTCATCCAGTCCCACGATGGCCGCCATCGCACCGACCCCGAGTGGGACAGCACTTTGCATGTACTGACCGCGTTTCTGGACCAGTGCGACTGCATCTGCAAATGGGATAACCCCTGCGCAGGTGAGCGCGGAATATTCGCCCAGGCTGTGCCCAGCCATAATGGCAGGTACGACCCCATCCTGATCGCGGTAGAGCCGCCAGAGGGCAACAGACGCTGTCAGTATTGCAGGTTGGGTGATATGAGTTTTGACCAGCTCTGTGTCCGGACCGGCCTGGATCAGATCCCAGAGGTCGTAATCCAGCACTGCGCTGGCCTCTGTGAAGGTGTTTCTGATAAGGATATTGTCGGAAAAGTCGCCGAGCATGCCCACTTTCTGTGAGCCCTGCCCGGGAAATACAACACCAAGTTTTGAATTCTGCATGTTTGCTGTTGATCTCGTCAGGTTTTACTTGCCAGTTAAAACAGAAAGCAGCCCAATGAGCTGCTTCCTTTTTTATTTTTTTACCTGGATTCCTAGCAGGCAGTAATCAGTCTTCGTCGTTCCTGACGATCTGTCTGCCCTTGAAAAAACCATCGGGCGTCATGTGGTGACGACGATGCCTTTCACCAGTTTCTGCATCAGTTGAGATGGTGGCAGTGCCCAGTGAGTCATGCGTACGACGCTTGTTGCGCTTGGAGCGAGATACCTTGTTCTTTTGAACGGCCATGGCGTTAAACCTCTGTCTTATTAATCAGTCTTGAAAAAGCCACTCAGGTCTTTTTCTTTAATTCTTCTTTAAGTGCTGCCAGTTGCTCCAGCCCCTGGATATTGCCCTGACCTTTCGGTACGGCTTTCTCTGCACTTTGCTTTAGTTGATTGAGCCTGTCACTGCAGTTGTCGTCATCATGGCTGGCCACAATGGGCAGGTCCATAATCAGCTCATCTTCCAAAACGGCAAGCAGATCCAGTTGATCCTCAATGCAACTGACTACTTCCAGCTCTGTGCCGAACTGTTCGGCAATTTCCCTTGCGTTTGCCTCATCCTCGGCAATACGCAGAATGAACTCCGACGCCAGTTCAACTCTTACAGCTTCCAGGCAACGCTGGCATTGCATCTTCACCGTGGCGTGTACTGTGCCACTGAGCCTGTCAATGCCGTTTTCATCACTGTCAAAGCTTAAACAAACCTCTGCCTGTCCATGATTATCATGCAGGTACTCGCTTAAGCGCTGGAGTTTGCCAAGAGGTATGGAGCTGTTTATTGTTCCGTTCCTTTGACACATTTTGCGTGCCACTACACGCTCTGGGAACGGGTCAATCGACATAGGCGCGCATAATAGGGATGAAGGACCCTTCTGTCAAAGAAATTTGGCAGTTTTCACCGCAAACTCATTGATTATACTTGGAATGTTATGAAACTTGTCCTGGCCTCATCTTCGCCCGCCCGTAAGCAGTTACTGAACCAGTTGGGGCTCCCCTTCGACACATTTTCTCCGGATATCGATGAATCTGCCCTGCCGAATGAAAATACCGAGCAGTATGTGGCCAGGCTTGCCCTTGAAAAGGCCAGAACCGGCCTGGATGGCTCTCAAGATGACCTGATAATCGGCTCAGACCAGGCCTGCACGCTCAACGGACTGATTCTGGGCAAGCCAGGCACCCGGGATGCCGCCATCAAGCATCTGAAACTGTGTTCCGGCAACTGGCTGCAATTTCACACGGGCCTGGCTGTAATTAACTCTGAGACTGCCAAAGAACAGGTGGTAGTGGAAACCTACCGGGTACTCTTCAGGCAGCTATCAGCAGAGGAAATTGAATACTATCTTAACCTGGACAATCCGCTGGCCTGTGCAGGCTGTTTTAAAGCCGAGGCTGCAGGAATCATGCTTTTCGAACGTATGGAGGGTGATGATTTCAATACCCTGTTGGGCTTGCCGTTAATCAGGCTGGTCAGCCTCCTGCGAAATGAGGACTTTAACCCCCTCCTTCCTGCAAAATCCTGATTGCAGCACTGAATCGAGGTTCATAATCAGCGGTAAAGGACATTGTTTGCCCCGTCGCCGGATGGTTGAAGCTGATTTCATGGGCATGCAGGCATAGCCGTTTTATCCCGAGTTCCCTGAAAAAACGCCGTTTTTCTGGACTGCTGTACTTGTCATCGCCGACTATAGGATGGCCAGAAAGCTGGGCATGCACCCTGATCTGGTGTGTTCTGCCTGTCAGGGGTTTTGCCTCAACCAGGGTGGCAGTGTCAAAACGCTCCAAAATGGCAAAATGCGTGCGCGCGGCCTTTCCTGCCTGGGATACGTTAACAAACCTTTCTCCCCCCTGTGCTGGCTGCCGCTCCAGCGATGCGCTGATTTCGGTGATATTGGAAGGCCACTCCCCCTCCACCAGCGCGTGGTAAATCTTGGTAACCTGTCCTTCTTTGAACTGAGATGACAGTTTCTTAAGAGCACTGGCGCTGCGGGCAATGAGCAGGCACCCAGAGGTGCCTTTATCCAATCGGTGGACCAGTTCCAGGCGCTCCAGTTCTGGTTTCATGAAACGGAGCGATTCTATTAGGCCGGTTTTTACTCCAGTTCCTGCATGCACAGCGATTCCGGCGGGTTTATTTACAATCAGCAGCTCATCGTCTTCGTACAGAACAGCCTCTTGCAGGACATCCTGGAGTTCCTTGCCCGGGGGCATTGGCTTTGATCTGTCGGCGACTCGGATAGGGGGAATTCGAACCAGATCCTCTTCCTGGAGCTTGTACTCGGGTCTTACGCGTTTTTTATTTACCCGAACCTCACCCTTTCGGATAATGCGGTAAATACGAGACTTTGGGACGCCTTTCAGCCGGGTCAGCAGAAAGTTATCAAGGCGTTGTCCCGCATGGGGTTTGCCGATTTCCTGAAGGGTTACTGCCGTTTCGGAAGCCATTTCACTGTGGGATGACTGGTTCACAAAAAACTCCTTGAATGTGTAGAGAGATTATACCTGCTTACCAGCATCATAGTTCCAGTGGTACTCCAGTAGTTTCGCGTAAATCATTGAAGAGGCAGGAATTTACTGCTATATTGTACGCTTCGCGAGCCTACAGGCGAATTAAAAGAGGATATTCTGTAAGGCACTTAAGACGTCCTGCCCCCTGATTGGTACAGATTTAGCAGGACCTGATGTTTCAGCCCCGGTATTGCGAGGCCTGAAAGCAAAGAATGCAAAGACATAGAACAAAGTAAAGTAGAGAAATAAACATTTTAAAAAGACAAGAAGAGCCGGATCCAGATAGATCCTGCTAAATAGAATAACCCCCGGAATGGCCGGGTGAGAATTAAAGAAAATCACTACAACGGATTAAGCCGCATAGCGCGGACAGGAGTTTAGCCAGCTTTGGCCGGGAAAATCCCGAAAGCTGAATAGAACAGGCACAAAAAGAAGATAATTAACAGGATTTTAGTCAGTGGCAGCCCAAGGCTGCGTTCTGAAAGCCGTTACAGCGGCATTTAAAGCAAGAAAACCAGGTAAAACGAAGAAACCTATCTAAAAGCGAGACACGCGTACGGGTTTTAGGAAGCATTAACAGCAGTAAGCATGCAAAAAACCCAGAAAAACAGGGTTTCGCGTAGAAAAGAAACCGTTAATGGGCCTGGACAGGGCAACACCACTGAATTAAGCAGCAAATTTATTGCTATCCTTCCCCTTATCTTCTCCAAATGCCATTAAAGCTAATATAACTAAGATGTTATAAGCTTTAATTAATCCAGATTATAGAATCTCACCCTGCTTTTCCTAACCGGAGAAGTACGGCATGAAAAGAATGCTAATCAATGCAACTCAAAAAGAGGAGTTGCGAGTCGCCCTGGTCGATGGCCAGAAGCTATATGACCTGGACATTGAGAATCGCGCCAGGGTTCAGAAAAAGGCCAATATATATAAAGGCCGCATTACCCGCATAGAACCGAGCCTGGAAGCAGCTTTCGTCAATTTTGGCGCAGACAGGCACGGCTTCCTGCCCCTGAAGGAAATATCCAAGGAATATTTTTCCAAGCAGCCAAATGAAATCACTGGCCGCATCAATATCAAGGATGTGGTTAAGGAAGGTATAGAGGTGATTGTCCAGGTGGACAAAGAAGAACGAGGCAATAAGGGTGCTGCCCTCACCACTATGATTTCACTGGCAGGCCGCTATCTTGTGCTCATGCCGAATAACCCCCGCGCTGGTGGTATTTCAAGGCGCATTGAGGGTGATGAGCGTACCGATTTGAGGGAAGCCCTGAGTTCGTTGAAGCTTCCTGATGGCATGGGCACTATTGTCCGTACTGCTGGTGTAGGCAAGGCCTCCGAGGAACTGCAGTGGGATTTGGATTACCTACTCCAGCTCTGGAGTTCTATAAAGAAAGCAGCCGACGAGCGTGAAGCCCCCTTTCTGATTTTCCAGGAAAGCAACGTGATTCTTCGCGCTATTAGGGATTACCTCCGCCAGGATATTGGTGAAGTAATCCTGGACACGTCTGAGACTTTTGAAGAAGCCAAGAATTTCATTCGCCAGGTAATGCCGCAGTATGAAGACAGGGTCAAACTATACGATGGCAAAGTCCCCTTGTTCACCAATTTTCAGATTGAGACACAGATCGAGACTGCGTTTGAACGCGAAGTGAAGCTGCCATCTGGAGGCTCCATCGTAATTGATCCAACTGAGGCCCTTATTTCCATAGATATCAACTCTTCCAGGGCTACTCGTGGTTCAGATATAGAGGAAACTGCACTGCAGACGAATCTCGAGGCGGCTGACGAAATAGCTCGCCAGATGCGATTGAGGGACCTAGGTGGTCTTGCCGTGATCGATTTTATCGACATGATGTCGCAGAAAAACCAGCGCGAAGTTGAAAACCGTATGCGCGATGCACTGGCCATGGACCGTGCTCGTGTCCAGGTTGGCCGTATTTCACGCTTTGGATTGCTGGAGATGTCCAGGCAACGTCTGCGTCCCTCCCTGGGTGAAACCAGCGCTATTGTCTGCCCACGCTGTAACGGCCAGGGTAGCATCAGGGACATTGAGTCACTTGCACTGTCTATCTTGCGCATTGTTGAGGAAGAGGCGAACAAGAGTAATTCAAGGGAAGTACGTGCCATTGTCCCGATTAGCGTGTCTTCGTATTTGCTGAACGAGAAAAGGGAAGTCATAGCGAATATTGAATCCCAGAGCAACACGAAGGTTGTAATCATCCCGAATCCGAATATGGATACCCCTCACTACCAAGTTCAGAATATTGCCGACGATACGGGTGAGCGCAGCTACAATATCCAGTCTGAAGACGAAGAAGAGATTGACGAGTTTCTTCCAAAGCAACCAGAAACCTTTGATAAAGCTGCCGTCAAAGCACCACATATGACGGCAGTTGCTCCACCAACCGTCACTGTTGCTGAAGGTAAATCTGAAGGTGGACTGCTCTCGAGTATTTCAGCGGCTCTGGGCAGTTTGTTTAGTCACTCCGCCAATGATGAGGAGTCCAAGAAAGCAAATCAAACTAAGACAAAGGAAAAAACAGCCCGGCAGAGCCGAGGCAAAAAACGTCACGGCCAGGATGAGCATTCACGTAAGCGCTCTGCCAGAAAGCAGGATAAACAGGCTGAAAGCCAGAGAAAGGGGAAACAGCCCAATAGAGAAGAGGCCCAGCAAAATAAAGAGGACGGAAAGAAAACAGAAGCCAGAAAAGGTCGTGGCCGCGGACGGACCGCAGACAATCGTGACAGGGCAAGTACCATCAATGAACAGACCTCTCAACGCAAAGACGCATCTGCAACTGATAAGTCTTCAGAAAGCAAGAGTCGCCCTCGCAAACGTCCGGCAGAACAGAAACAGAAACAGCCACGGCAAAGAGAAAGGGGCCAGCGTGAGGACAATCAGAACATACAGGCTGAACAGACTGCAAATACAGCAGGAAATGCTTCCAATGAAAGTACAGCTGCCGGATATGCAATCAATGAACAGGTAGCAAGCCAAGCAGTTCCTGAGAGCAGCACTTTGCCTATGGAAGCGCTAGCGAAAGAAGTGATGGTGCAGAATCAGCCAGCGGCGGCGTCGGAAGAAGCAGCCAGGGTTACTGTCAGCCAGGTTGACATTGATGTAACCGAACCAAAGGTAACTTCCTCATCCTTGGAACAACCGTCCGCTGCCGCAAATGAACCTGCCCCGACCGACCAGCCCTCAAGTCAGCCAGTACAGGCTGAATTTGATTCAGAGCCTGCACATATAGGTGAAAATGTCTCTGAAGTGAAACCAATGGAAGCTGAACCTGCGCCACAGAGCCCCCCTGCTTCTGTAGAATCGCCTGTTACAGTGGGTCAACCTGAACCGACAGAAGCCAGTGACACTGAACCGCCAGCTACTAGGAACAAGCAGCGCGCTCCAAATGATCCTCGTAACAGACATGCGCAGACCGCTAGAGTTGAACCGCTACCCGATTCGACTATTGAAAGTGATGTCGGCCAAATGACTGAAGCAATACCGGAACCTCCTTTATTTTTGCCCGAGAACTCAGGCAATGACTCCGGTTCAGCTTCTGAAGGAAATGAAATAAAACCTGTGGATTAATCCGCGTCGAACTGCAGAGTAAAATCAACAACCACGTTGTTGTTGATGCTCGGCAGTCCGGCAATTTCCCTTAACTGCTCCACAGCGGCGCTCAGGCCGAATGTAGCGGCGTTGATTATCAGCGGCTTGGCAAGCACCACCTGAATACTTCCCCCCGCGAGCTTGGTCGTCGAAACATCGACATTCATGCTTTGTTCTGCGCCATGCAGACTTACAGAAATTTCGTAAGAGCGGAGTATATTTTCACCGGGCATGAGGCTATCGAGCAGTCGCGCGTCCGTCTCAAGACTGACGGTTGCAAGCGGGTAAGTGGAAACCTGAAAAACAATATCACGCATCCGTTCATTTCGAATATCAATCGCGGTATCAACACTGCCGAGGCTTATCTTAACTTCAGCCGCACCGTTATCCGTAATGCTGCCAGATAATTCTCCAAATGTATTTACTTCTGAAACAGCGCTGGCTTTGCTTGTGACGTAAAAAAGATATGAATTTTCAGGATTCAGGGTCCATGAAGCTAATACTGGTTGAGTAAGTAACAAGCAGATAAAAAAAACTGGCTTCAGATAACTCGGAGAGATAGATTTCTTCATTGGCATTCTCCATATGATTTTGGTTTCTTGGACTAAAACTGCACCTCAGGGCAGTCATTATAATGATGTATTAGCGCTATTACAGGAGTGTTTCCAGTTCCGGCAGGGCCTGAAAAAGGTCAGCAACCAACCCATAGTCCGCCACCTGGAAGATAGGGGCTTCGGGATCATTGTTGATGGCGACGATGACCTTGCTGTCTTTCATACCCGCCAAATGCTGAATAGCGCCGGAAATTCCAACAGCAATATAAAGGTCTGGCGCCACAATTTTGCCTGTCTGGCCAACCTGTAGTTCATTGCCGACATAACCGGCATCCACCGCCGCCCTGGAGGCACCGATAGCTGCGCCTAGTTTATCGGCAATGTTTTCCAGTATCTGGAAATTTTCTGCGCTGCCAAGACCTCTTCCACCGGAAATAACCACTGATGCTGAATTCAGTTCAGGGCGCTCACTGGTGGACAGACTTTCACCGATAAACTCGCTCAAGTCCTGTGAAATAATGCTATCAAGGTCGACTATTTCAGCCTGAGAATCATTTTGTGCCGCGCTTTCAAATGCAGATGTGCGCACCGTAATGACTTTGACGGAATCCGAGGACTGGACTGTTGCCAAGGCATTGCCGGCGTAAATTGGCCTCACAAAGGTGTCGGCAGATTCAACACTGATAATATCGGAGATCTGGGCTACATCCAGTAAAGCGGCAATCCGGGGCATTAGGTTCTTACCTGATGCGCTGGCCGCCGAAAGTATTGCTGCATGATCTCCGGCAATTTCCATGACAAGAAGTGAAATCACTTCTGGCAGCTGATTACAGTAAGCGTGATTATCAGCCACCAGAACTCTGGTCACGCCTTCATACGCCATAATCTGCTCAGCCACCGCCCGGCAATTTTGACCGGCAACCAGGACATGAATATCGCTGTCTATGAGTGCGGCAGCACTGATGACATTGGCTGTCTGGGCGCCAAGGGTGTGATTATCATGTTCTGCAATTACCAGTACGCTCATGATATTATCCTTTATTGTATAACTCTTGCTTCATTGCGCAGTTTATCTAAGAGTTCTTCTGCGCTATTCACTTTAACGCCTGCCTTTCTCCCCTCGGGCTCCCTGACATTTAGCACTTTAAGGCTCTTAGTAACAGACACGCCAAGATCTGCCGGGATTAAACCTTCCAGGGGCTTTTTCTTGGCTTTCATGATGTCGGGAAGCTTTGCATATCTCGGCTCATTAAGGCGCAAATCTGTAGTAACAATGGCCGGTAGAGAAAGGCTGACCACCTGCTCGCCTCCATCCACTTCCCGGCTGACAATGGCGCGGCCATTTTCGATTGTCAGATTAAAGGCAAACGTTCCCTGCGGCATGTTGCAGAGCGCGCCTAGCATCTGACCTACCTGATTGTTGTCGCCATCTATGCTCTGCTTTCCAAGGATAACCAGGTCGGGCGATTCCCTCTCTACCAGAGCCTTTAGCAGCTTGGCTATAGCCAGTGGCTCGATATCATCATCCGCTTCCACCCAGATGCTTCGATCGGCGCCAAGCGCCATAGCTGTTCGCAGTTGTTCCTGACATTTATCTGAGCCCACTGTTACCGCAATCACTTCGTCGGCAACGCCCTTTTCCTTAAGACGCACCGCTTCCTCAACGGCTATTTCACAAAAAGGGTTCATCGCCATTTTGACGTTGCTCAGGTCTATACCCGACTGGTCAGCAGTCACGCGAACCTTTACGTTGGCGTCAACAACGCGTTTGACAGGCACAAGTATTTTCATGTTTTTAACTACTTTGAAGTGGAATTGAACAGAGAAAAATTAAAGAGTCTTAGGTAACTTCTTATAAAGCCAATTATAATGCTCGGGAGTTTAAAAGTCTCTGATTCGGAAACAGTTATTTTGTCTGAACGTGAAGTGATGCCCTTTGACGTGGTCATTGTGGGCGCAGGACCAGCCGGTCTCTCAACAGCCTGCAAGCTGGCACAGTTGTGCCAGGATCATGAAGCTTCCCTCGATATATGTGTTATTGAAAAAGGCACAGAGGTAGGTGCACACATCCTCTCGGGCGCCGTGCTGCAAACCCAAGCACTGGAGGAGCTTTTTCCTAACTGGGCCGACATGGGCGCACCGATAGATGTTACGGTCACTGATGACCAGGTCCACCTGCTCCTCAGTGGCTCCAGTGCCATCAGGCTGCCTTCTTTCCTTGTTCCGCCCGCACTACATAATTACGGAAACCATGTGATCAGTCTCGGCAACCTTTGCCGATGGCTTGCAGAGCAGGCTGAAAACCTGGGAGTACAACTTTTTACAGGTTTTACCGCGGCTGAAATTCTCTACGACGACAATGATCAGGTTATCGGTATTGCTACCGGCGATATGGGTCGCGACAAGTCAGGCAACGAAAAAGGCAACTTCGAGGCCGGATATGAACTGCATGCCAGGTACACAGTATTTGCGGAGGGCTGTCGCGGACACCTGGGTAAACAACTAATCGAAAAATACAAGCTGGATAGCGGCAAGACCCCTCAGCATTATGGCATTGGTATCAAGGAGCTCTGGGAAATCCCCGAAGAGCAACACCAGCCAGGCAAGGTCTTGCATGGTGTGGGATGGCCGCTTGGTCTGGGGAAAACAACCGGAGGCAGCTTTCTTTATCACCTGGATAACCGTCAGGTCGCGGTTGGCCTGATCACCGATCTTAACTACGCCAATCCCTGGCTAAGTCCCTTTGATGAATTTCAGCGGATGAAACACCATCCACTTTTCAGCAAGGTGCTTAACGGAGGTAAACGCCTTTCTTACGGTGCACGCGCACTCGCCAAGGGAGGCATACAGTCTCTACCCAATCTGGCCTTCCCCGGCGGCATACTTGTTGGGGATAACGCCGGATTTTTGAATTTTCTTAAACTCAAGGGAACTCATACAGCCATCAAATCAGGGTTGCTGGCAGCTGATAGCCTCTTTGCAGCTATGGCCTCGGGCCAAGAGGTTAAGGACGAGCGTGTGTTATCCGGTTACGAGGAGATGGTCAAAGCTTCATGGATCCATGAGGAGCTGCAATCATCACGCAACGTGGCGCCGGCCATGCACAAATTCGGGACCCTGATGGGTTCCGTATTCACTCTTATCGACCAGGTGGTTTTTCGCGGCAAACTGCCCTTTACGTTGAAGGATAATGTGCCTGATCACGCCGCACTCAAGAGAGCTGAGGACTGCAGTCCAATCAAGTATCCGGCTCCGGATAACACCCTAAGTTTTGACAAGCACAGCTCCGTCTATATCTCCAATACCAATCACGAGGAAGATCAACCCTGCCATCTTCAATTGATAGACGAGGACACTCCTACCGGATTCAACCTGGCGGAATATGATGAGCCGGCCCAGCGCTATTGTCCTGCCGGTGTTTACGAAATTATCCGCTCAGAAACCGAAACCCGGTTCCAGATCAATGCGCAGAACTGCGTGCATTGCAAGACCTGTGATATCAAGGATCCGACGCAGAATATTGTCTGGACCGTGCCTGAAGGCGGTGGCGGTCCGAATTACCCGAATATGTAGTTGATGCTTTCCATAAAAACAAGCTGATGGCTCTACCCCTGCAGTTACTGTCGCCGATTTTTGAGGCAATGCATGCCGGTCACTTGGTGCTTACACCAAATCACCGCATGTATATCCAGCTGCTTGAAGGTTACGGGCAATGGCGCCAATCCCGCTCGTTAAGTTCTGTATGCAATACGCCTACTATTTATCCCATTGATATCTGGCTTCGCAGGCAATGGACTGAACATGATTATAACGATGAGAGTTACCTGAAGATTCTGGACCCCGCCCATGAAGCGATGGTGTGGCATGACATTATCCAGCGCTCCGATCACGGTGCAGCACTCATTAACAAGCAGGCGACTGCAAAAGCTGTGCAGGAAGCCTGGCAAACCGCCCACCTGTACGAAATTGATTTCGAGGAACTTTACCGAATTGGTTACGCGCAACAGCAGCCAGAATACGCTGAAGATTTTTCCGTTTTTGTTGATTGGGTGAAAACGTTTGCCGCTTTATGTCAAAAACACGACGTTATCAGCCTGTCGCCACTCGTTGAAAAAGTTATCGCCAGGCTGAAAAATGGTGCGGTAAGTGCTCCAGCACATGTAGTTGTTGCCGGGTTCGGCAACCCTCCGCCGCTCTATGCAAGACTGATTCACGCGCTTGAAAATTCCGCACAATCATTTACCCGCTTTAAGGCAGAAAAACTGACACCAAAGTGTGATGTTATACCCTGCGCGGACTTGGAAAGTGAAATGGTCAGGGCGGCCCAATGGGTCAAAGACTGTTTACAGCAAGATGAGACGGCCAGTATCGCTATTATTTGCCAGGAAAAAAACAGGCTTTCTGGGCAGTTCAGAAAAATCCTTAACGATATTATTTCCGATCCGCATTCAATCAATCTGAAAAACGGTGACATCAATCATAATCTTGCTGGTGCTGGTGCCGGTCCACTTATCAATACGCCAATAATCGAAGCGGCCCTGTCCATCCTTCGGCTGAATACAGAGTGGGCTGAGACTTTGTCACTCTGTCACGTGCTTCGCTCTCCTTTTCTTGCTGAAGCGGACTCGGAAAATTGCGCCAGAGCTGAACTCGAATACGTCCTGCGAAGAAGCGGAGAGTTAAAAATCCGAATGGCCTGGGTGCACGAACTGGCCGCCGCAAAGAGCAAGCCTACTTTCAGCGAAAAGCTAGGGCAAAATCTCGTAGCACTCGCTTCCCTGCGGCGTCAATTACCACGGTTGGCTGCCAGTACTGCATGGGCGGAGCTGTTTGAAAAGCAGTTGGAAACAATGGGATGGCCCGGTGAAAGAACTCTCGATAGAAATGAAATTCTATTGTTACAGGAATGGTCCAAGGTACTGAGAATTTACAAGGAGTGCACGAGGTGGCTACAACCTCATTCCCTGCCTCAGGCGCTTTCCTGGATTCGCAGCCTGCTTTCCGCCAGTTCGACCGTAACCGGATCATACCAGGCACGCATTCAAGTGCTGTCTCCCACTGAAGCAGACGGCATTTTTTTCACCCACACGTGGGTAATGGGTCTCTCTGAGCAACAATGGCCACCGATTAAAAAGCCAACGCCTTTTATTCCTGTTTCGTTACAAAAGAAAGCCGGAATAACCGATAGCGACATTAAGGAACAGGCCGCACAGGCACTTGAGCAACTTAACGGGTTTGCTTCTCATGCCGGCAAAAAGATTATTTTCAGTTATCCCTGCCAGGATGGAGATCTTTTGCTCAAACCCAGCATGCAGTTGCGTCATTTCGATGAGGCGCTGCTTGAGAAAACAGCCTCGCCACAACTCTCAGCATTGGAACAAACGCTTGGGGGGTTTAGCGGCCATCATGAAACCGAGGATTTAGAAGAAACACCTTTTATTACCGTCACTGACAGTGAAACACTCAAAGGCAGCGTCTCTCTCGTTGCCAACCAGGCTGACTGCCCATTCAAGGCTTTTGCCTTGCATCGTTTAAATTCAAGGCGACTCCCAGAACCTGCTGTTGGGCTTTCTGCCAGCGCCCTTGGCAGCATACTCCATGAAGTCATGCAGCGATTCTGGCAAGTACTCAAGGACCAGGCCTCTCTAACGGCTTTGACAGACCAAGATATCAATGAATTGCTGGATGAGGTGGTCACAGCATCTCTGACATCCATCTCACGTTTCTATCCTTACACCATGACTGCTACATTCCAGGCACTTGAAAAGCAGCGTTTGATCAAACTTCTTCGCAGCTGGATTGAAGAAGAGCGCAAGCGTGGCGCTTTCTCCGTTCTTGAAACAGAGAAGAAGGTAAGCTGGCAGCATGCCAGTCTCAAGTTTGACTTGCGAATAGACCGACTGGACCTGCTGCCTGATGGCAAGCTTGTCCTGGTCGACTACAAGTCAGGAAAAAACAGTGAAATTAACTGGCGTGATGAACGGCAGACTGAGCCACAACTGATGCTTTACTCACAGGCAGTGGAAGCTGAAGGAATGCAAAGTATAGAAGGACTATTCATTAGCCAGATTCACATTGACGAATCCCGGTACAAGGGGATTAGCAATAGCGATGATATTTATCCAGGCAGTCACCTGAAGAACAAACAATTCCCTGACGCCACGACATGGTCCTCATTGCGCAAGGAATGGGAAAGCACGCTTTCCGAACTGGTAAATGAATTCATGAATGGCTTTACCCTGGTCGCGCCTAAATCCTATAACAGCTGTACCTTGTGCCATCTGCAGGCATTCTGTCGAATCAATGTGAGTCTTTCTTCATGAATGCTCCTGCAGACATCAAACAAAGACAACTGGCGCTGGATATCAGTAAGTCCTGCTGTGTGCAGGCCCCTGCCGGCTCAGGAAAAACCGAGCTGCTGACTCAGCGTTACTTATCACTCCTTGCATCTGCTGATCGTCCTGAAGAAATACTGGCCATAACCTTTACCCGTAAAGCCGCAACAGAAATGCGCAATCGTATTCTGGAAAACTTGCTTGAAGCAAGCAGCCTTCCCAGCGCTGAAATAGCAGACCTGCCAGAACACAAGCAGTTAACGCTCAAGCTGGCGACGAATGTTCTTACCAGGGACCGGGAACTGGCTTGGGGCCTGCTTGATAACACGTCCAGACTTCGCATTTCCACTATCGACAGTTTTAACAGTTATATTGCCGGCCAGCTCCCGGTCCTTTCTGAGTTGGGGATGCTGCCTGAAATTCTCGACAATGCCGACGACCTTTATAAAGAGGCCGTTCTTGAATTATTTAGCGAACTGGAAGGAGAAACATCGTTAAGTCGGCATTTACGGCTGCTAATGCAGCACGTTAATAACCAATGGCAGACACTTTCAGACCTGCTAATTCAATTACTGCAAAAACGTGACCAGTGGCTTGGCAATATCCTGGATATTCGCAACCATGCTGAGAATGCTAGGCACATCCTGGAGGCAACGCTTAAATCCATCATCACAAACCACCTGGAAGTCCTTGCTGACATTCTGGAAAAACACAGATCAGAACTCATCCCCCTCCTGCAATTCGCACTCGAAAATTTACACCTTGCGGGTAGCGATGAATTCTCGGATTTAAGCCTGGGCGAACAGCTGCCCGGAACTTCGCCGGAGGACCTCAAGGACTGGCGTCTATTAAGCACATTACTGCTTACCAACACCCACGATTTGCGAAAACAGGTAGATAAACGTACGGGATTTCCGGCCGCAACAGAAACGAAAGACAAGGAGGAAAAGGAAAGACGCAAAACGATTAAAACGCAGATGACAGACCTGCTTAAACGGTTTGCTGAGGATCCACTGCTACCTTCCTTATTTGCAGAATTCAGGCATCTGCCTTCACTAAAGTTTCCTGAAGACCAGTGGCAGGTTATGGAAAGTTTAACTGCATTGCTGCCGGAGTTGGTCTCCCGTCTTTCCCTAGTCTTCAGCAAGCACAGCCAGGCAGACCATATACAGGTCAGTATCGCGGCACTTTCAGCCCTAGGCCCCATTGACCGTCCAACCGATTTAGCCATGCGCCTGGACTACCAGTTAAGCCACATCCTTGTTGATGAGTTCCAGGATACCTCGAGTATGCAGATTGCGTTGCTTGAAAAGCTGACCCTCGGCTGGCAGCCAGACGACGGTCGCACCCTTTTTATTGTTGGTGATGGTATGCAGAGCTGTTACGGCTTCAGAAATGCAAATGTCGGGCTGTTTCTTAGTGTCAGGGACCTCGGCATTGGCGACATTAGGCTTACTCCGCTTCAACTTAAGGCGAATTTCCGCAGCCAGGAAAATATCGTGTCATGGGCCAACAAGTGGTTCAATAAGGCGTTCCCTGCCGCGGATGATATTTCCCGCGGCGGGGTTAAATTCTCACCTGCTACTGCCGTTTTACCTCCCTTGGATAATCATGGTGTCTGCACAACACTGATCACAGGTGATGGTGATGCTGAGAATGCCAAGAGATTACTCAGGCAACAGGAAGGCGAAGTGGTAGCGGTAAAGGTAAACGCACTGCTTAAGCAGTATCCTAAAGATTCTATAGCCATTCTTGTGAGAACCCGCGGCCACCTCGATGCGATTCTGCCGGCGTTGCGCAAAAATAATATCAGCTGGCAAGCTAATGATATCGACCCCCTCGACAGCTATCCTGTCATCCAGGATCTCCTGACGCTTACTAAAGCCCTGCTCAATATTGCGGATACAACAGCATGGTATGCGTTGATGAGAGCGCCGGTGGCAGGCTTGCTCCTGGCAGACATCCACGCCATATCAGAAAAAGTGCAACGCGGAGAATCCACAGCCTGGCATTGCCTGCAGAATTTTTCACAGTGCTCCTCCTTGTCAAATGAGGCTGCCGCCATCCTCAAGCGTATTGTTCCTGTGCTTGAAACGGTTATAGAAGATCGTTGCCGGTTGCCCCTGGCCACTTGGGTAGAAAAAGCATGGCTGGCGCTTGGCGGGCCGGCCACATTGAGTGATGCCGCTGAGATCCAGGCGATCGCTGATTATTTTCACCTGCTGCGAGAAGCCGATGATGGAGGTGACATACCTGAAATACACCAGTTTGAAACCACACTTCATAAGGCCTTTGCCGCAGGACGAAACCCCGACAGCCCGGTCACAATCATGACCATTCATAAGGCAAAAGGGCTTGAATTTGATCATGTCGTGCTGCCAGCCCTGGAACGAAAACCACGATCTGACGGCAATCCGCTGCTCCGCTGGCGTGAACATATCAATGACATGGGACAGTATGAATTGTTAATCAGTATGCCGGCTGAGAAAGGCCAGGAAGCAGATCCCATCTACCAGCACCTTAAATACGAGGCCGGACTGCAGCAACGTCTCGAGACCACACGCCTGCTCTATATTGGTGTTACCCGCGGCATCAAAAGTGTGCACATGACCGCCACCATTGCAGAAGATAAAAGTGAACTAAAGGCACCTGATAAAAATTCCTTGCTGAACTCGCTCTGGCCGCAAATGGAAGAAGCAATGGCTAGCATAGAATTGATAAAACTTGACGACAACATCCATAGTGAAGAAGCAACGCTTAACCCGACCCTGCTTTCGCGACGTCTGCCACCCACCTGGAAAAACAGTTTCACCCTCGTGGCTAACGAAGAGGAGAAACATACTCTGCTACCTGACATTGAGACCGTGCATGATAATCTGCTGGAAAGAAAAATTGGCGATCTTGTCCATGAACTTCTGCACCGTGTCGCCCTGGGTCGGCTGGACCTAGGTAATGCGGCACAGATGGACACTATGGGAAAACGCTGCCTTGTCGAACTTGAGGGTCTGAGCCCAGACCCGGACAAATCTCTGGAAGTGATTAAGGAGCAAATTTCGGCCTGCCTGTCAGATGAGCACTTCAACTGGCTGATTAACTCGGCACACCAGGAAGCAGCCAGTGAACTTGAAATGAGCGATTATCGTTCCTCGCAGAGGCATGCCTCGGTGATTGACCGGACATTCATCGACGAATCCGGCACACGCTGGATAATCGATTACAAGTCATCGCGCTTGCCCCAAAATTCTTCTCTCGAAGATTTTCTTCATCAACAGGAAGCAAAATATGCGAACCAGCTGACTCGTTACGCTTCCCTGTTCCAGACCATGGGAGAGAGCGAAATAAGGACAGCGCTCTACTTTACAGCGCTTGCTCGCTTCCATGAAGTGAAACTTCCCTCATCCATTTCCGGCATCTGAGTCCCCTTTCCAGACTCTTATTAAGGCCTTTACCCGGTTTTTAAATGAATCAGCCGGCATAAGGTGTACAGACAGGTTTAAGCCTTTATAATGCGCGCCTTTTCACCAAAGATGCCAGGATCATGTCAGAGCTTGTCACAGAAAATCTTAATATCGGCGAATACCAGACGCTGATCACGCCTGAACAGTTAAAGGACCGTTTGCCCCTGTTTGGCGAAACCGCAGATATTGTCGCCAATAACCGCCAGGCGCTCCGCTATATTCTTGATCGCAAAGATCACCGCCTGATCATGGTCGTCGGTCCCTGCTCGATCCACGATGTGGATGCAGCACTCGACTATGCCGAGCGACTGAAAGCCCTCTCGAAAGAAGTGAACGACACTCTGTTCCTGATCATGCGGGTGTATTTTGAAAAGCCGCGCACCTCAACAGGATGGAAAGGTCTGATAAATGATCCTGACATGAATGACAGCTTCAAGATCGAGGAAGGACTTCACAAGGGCCGCAGGCTGCTGCTGAAACTCAGTGCCATGGGTTTGCCAACCTCTACTGAAGCGCTAGATCCCATATCTCCACAGTACCTGCATGACATTATTACCTGGTCTGCAATTGGCGCCCGCACCACAGAATCACAGACTCACAGGGAAATGTCCAGCGGCCTATCTTCACCGGTCGGGTTCAAGAATGGCACCGATGGAGGTCTTGAAGTCGCCATCAACGCCATGAAGGCCGTCAGCAGCCCGCACCGGTTTCTTGGCATCGATCCGAAAGGCAAGGTCAGCGTTGTTCACACCAAGGGCAATCCTTATGCCCATGTCGTTCTACGTGGAGGCAATGGTATGCAGAATTACGATACAGTCAGTGTTGCCCAGTGCGAAGAGAAATGCGCAGCCGCCGGAGTCTCCAGCAATATCATGATCGACTGCAGCCACGCGAATTCAAACAAGGATCACAACTTGCAGCCGCTCGTGCTGGAAAACGTGGTTAACCAGATTGTCGAAGGCAACCAGTCCATAATTGGCCTGATGATGGAAAGCAATATCCGGGACGGACGCCAAGACATACCTGAAAACCTGGCAGACCTGGAATACGGCGTCTCTGTGACTGATGCCTGCATCGATTGGGCCACAACGGAGCAATGCATCCGTCATGCCCGGGACAAGCTCAAGGATGTGCTGCCGAAAAGACTCGGCTAAACTTACTGTTCTGGCCTAAATGCCAGCAGTACATTCCCTGGCAGACCAAACAAGCCATAGCCGGACTGCACGAATAAAGTGCCGTTAGCCGCCCAGATAGAGAAATTATCAATAGCACCGCCGCGGGCTTCTATGCCGTTAAGCGTTTCAAAAGGCCTGCCGGTATCAAAACTGAAAATGGGTTCCCCGCTGCCGCTGTCGAAGACTTTTACAAACCCGTCATTGGCACCCTGTACGACAGCCCCGTCTACGAGTAATGTAGCTGCAGACATTCCCCAGTTGCGGTCACAGCTGGGAAGATAATCTCGCCTGTCCCCCGAACAGTCCGGAGTGTGGTGGTATTCCCAGGCGATCGACCCGCTATCAACATCCAGGGCAAAAAGCCCCGGATCAATTCCATCCGCCGTTGAATCCGTTGTCATGTTGTTGGCGGCGTAAACTTTTTCACCGTCATAAGCCATGGCCCAGTGAATACCTCCAATGGCACCACCAGGACCAACCTTCGTGTTCCAGATCAGTTCACCGGTATCAGGATTCAGAGCCCAGACATCCCCGCTCTTTTGCCCTGCCAGCACCAGGTCTGAACTTTCACTGCGCTGCGCAATCATGATGGCCGCGCCAAAGTCCACATCCCGATTGATACTGTCTGCTGGCGGACAATTTGGGCCTTCAGGGTTGTTAGTGCAGCCACTGATGTAAATATCGTTGGCAGTCGCCTGGAATTTCCAGGCCAGTGAACCATCATTAAGTCGGATTGCCAGAATGGCGTCACTGGTGTCTGTGGCAGGCGCGGAAGTATTTTCACCGGTACCCACATAGATCAGTCGCCTTTTTTCATCTATGGCCGGCGCTGTCCAGATAGGCGCACCTGAAGGTCCCCACTGCTGGGTACCGACCCGGCTGACCGTGGTGGGCCTGGCATCTTCCATGGTGTGATAAACCCACTGCCTTTCCCCTGTCATGACGTCCAGAGCCACCACTGCACCATGGCTGGTACAGCATTCATATTCGGGTGCTGCTCCCATTAAAAGCTCGCCTGAGGAAATGGGGACATAAACCCTATCCTCGAAGAGCACAGGCATGGCGGTGACATTCGACACGCTGGTGACCTGCACACTTACATCCCAGAGAATCTCTGCTGTCACTGCATCCATCAAGAGTACATGGGCAGAGTTATCGCCAAATACTAGGACCGGACGACCATCTTCAAGCGTGTGATAGCCTACGGTAGTACGCAGGGGGATGTCATGTTCATAAACCCATTTCACACAGGGTTCTGCTCCCCCTATATCCATGGCAAATAACTGGCCGGAATCCACGATGGGGTAATACATGGTATTGCCCACAATGGCAGGCTGGGAACGCATGTTAGCCGTTGAAGGAAAGCCCATGGCCCAAGCCAGTTCAAGGTTGCCCATGTCACGAGTGGTCAGTCCAACCTGCTCAGCTGTCAGGCGGCGGTGATTCATTCGGTCAAAGCCCTGTGTCCAGATAGTAGGCTCACCGGTATCTACATCCATTCTTTCGGCGGGACAGATATTTTCATTGACCCAACTGTTATCGATATCTGCGGTCGCAGAAAGATAAGCGACGAGATTGTTTATGTCGTCTTCAGAAAGACCGGCTGCCTGGACCCGCATCTTGCCGTGCGTCAAGGCGTAACGGACGGCCCTTGGTCCCATGCGCTTCAATGTCTCGAAAGTCGGCGACTTGGTTTCTTCGGGCATGTTGTGACAGGTCGCGCAGGTTTCCTCATAAAGTCGTAGGCCCTCTTCGTTGGTATCAGAGCTGACTACTGCATCCTGCGCTAAAACCTGCCATGACACTGACAGAAAAAAGTATAGAAAAATATGCTTGAAAGTTGCTGACATTACACTCGCCCGGTTGTTTCTGATATCAGGCAAGTATATGAAGCCGGAGCATGCTTGACCAGCATGATGAAAGCTGCAGTAAAGTCGAGAAGAGGTGTACTGGTATCAGGACTGCTCTTTCAGGGCGTCCAGGCCATCCAGTGTTCTTGTCGGAAAAGCGATATCAGCGCCATGTGCATGAATAATATCGATAATCTTGAGGAGCACATCCTGCTTTACTTCGTGGTAATGCACCCAGTTTGTTGTCTTGGTGAAGGTATACACAAAGAAATCCAGGCTTGAAGCTGCAAGAGAATTAAAATTAACAATTAATGTCTGGCTGGTATCAATCTCATCATGCTCCTGAAGCATGGTTTTGACCTCGGCCACAATGTCTCTCATCTTGGCCGAGTCGCTGTAACGCAGGCCGAAGGTTTCATAGATGCGGCGATTGGTCATTCGCGAAGGATTTTCCAGAATAACCGTGTTAAACATGGCGTTGGGAATATAAAGCGGCCTTTTATCAAAAGTGCGAATTTTGGTAAGACGCCAGCCTATGTCTTCAACAGTCCCTTCTATCTCCCGATCGGGCGAACGCACCCAGTCACCAATAGAAAACGGTCTGTCCAAGTAGATCATCAGGCTGCCGAAAAAGTTTGCAAGCAAATCTTTGGCCGCAAAGCCGACAGCTATACCACCGATACCGCCAAAAGCTAGAACACCACTGATACTGATATCTAGTGTCTGAAGAATAACGAGCAAACCAGTAATCGTGACAGAAATGCGCAGGAGCCTGCCAATTACCTTTACCGTGACTTCGTCGGCATCCACTTCCTTAAGATCAGTTTTTTCAAGGAAATTCTTTTCAATATTCTTGATCAGCCTGACCAGGAACATCATTAACAGCAGGATGATGGCTATTTGTCTTACCAGTCCTGTCTGTTCAAATAATTCATTAGATAGAGTATTCGCTTTTTCAACAATTTCGACGGCGATGGAAAGCCCGATCACCCAGACAAACAAAAGCAGCGGACGCTTGCCGGCAAAGATAACGGCATCATCCCAAACATTTGCTGTAAGCTCGGCTTTGTGATTGAGGCGGTTTAGTACAATGCGCAAAATGGCATTGATAAAAACGGTGACAAAAATTACACCGAAGATATGAACTATCCAGTTATTGTTTTCGATCCAGGTCAGCAGAGTGTCCACCATCGAATACCCTCGGACTAATTGGCTATCTGGGCAGCGCCCTCTTCAACCCACTTGCCCTTGCGATAGAAAATTTTCCATCCCGTAGGCTTTTTGTCGATCTCGCTTTGTACAAACTGCTCCTTGTTCTTGCGGCTGAACTTCACAACAGTCTTGTTACCATCGGGATCTTCTACCGGCGCCTTCATGAGGAAAGCATATTTCGGATCAATCTCGTCTTTGTGCGGCAGGAGTTCTGCAACCAGCGGCGCACGGGTTTCCCTGTTTTTCGGAAACTGACTGGCAGCCAGGAATAAACCTGCTGCACCATCTCGCAGAACATAGGTGTCTTCAACTTTCTCACACTGCAGTTCAGGCATAGGCACAGGATCCATCTTGGGCGGCGCTGCCTCACCATTGCGCAGAAGCTTGCGCGTGTTCTTGCAGTCCTCGGCTGTGCAGCCAAAATACTTGCCGAACCGACCGTTCTTGAGCTGCATCTCGGCGCCACACTTGTCACATTCCAATGTTGGGCCATCATAACCTTTCAGCTTGAATTTGCCCTCTTCCACTTCAAAACCAAGGCACTCCGGGTTATTACCACAGACATGCAGCTTGCGGTTTTCATCAATCAGGTAGGAATCCATGGCTGTTTCGCAGAGCTTGCAGCGATGCCGCTCCAGCAGCTGTCGAGATTCTGCCTCCTCGTCTGCATCAACACTGATGGCCTCATCACCCGGCGTCAGGTTCAGCGTGGTCTTGCAACGTTCTTTCGGGGGCAGGTTGTAACCTGAGCAGCCAAGAAAGACCCCTGTACTGCCAGTACGAATCTGCATATTTCGATTACAGGTCGGACACTTGATGTCGGTTTCTGTAGGATTGTTTTCTCGCATTCCCCCTTCATCAGACTTTGCCACTTCAAGCTGCTTGGTAAAGTCATCATAGAAAGCATTCAGGACATCAAGCCAGTGCCTGTCACCCTGGGCAATATCATCCAGGTTGCCCTCCATGCGAGCAGTAAATTCGTAGTCCATCAGGTCAGAAAAATTTTCAACCAACCTGTCAGTCACAATATCGCCCATTTTCTGAGCATAGAACCGGCGGTTTTCCAGCTTGGCGTAGCCCCGATCCTGAATAGTGGAAATAATGGCAGCATAGGTTGAAGGACGTCCTATATTCTTTTTTTCCAGCTCTTTTACCAGGCTCGCTTCTGTATAGCGTGGCGGCGGCTTGGTGAAATGCTGTATGGGGTCCAGATTCTGAAGAGTGAGCATGTCGCCTACCTTCATATCAGGCAGCTCCACATCGCCTTCCTTGTTTGCTGACAGCACACGTGTGTAGCCATCAAATTCCATGATGCGGCCACGAATACGCATTTCGTGCTTGTCCGCATGTACTTTTACCGTGCTGCTCTTATATCGCGCTGGTGTCATCTGACAGGCCACGAACTGCTGCCAGATCAGGTTGTAAAGACGGACCGCATCACGGTCCAGCTTGTCCAGCTGCGAGGAATTCTCAAGCACATTGACATCCGAGGGTCGAATGGCCTCGTGAGCTTCCTGTGCGCCTTCCCGACTGCTGTAGCTGATCGGGTTATCCGGCAAGTACTTGTCACCGAAATTGGTCTTAATATAGTCGCGGGCCATGACAACTGCGTCACCACTGAGCGCTGTGGAGTCAGTACGCATGTAAGTAATAAAGCCAGCCTCGTATAGGCGCTGCGCCATAGTCATGGTTTTTTTCACACTAAAGCTCAAGCGCGTGGACGCCGCCTGCTGAAGTGTGGAAGTTATAAAGGGGGCACGAGGTTTTGATGAAGTCGGTTTGTCCTCTCGCTCAGTGACCTTGTACTCGGCGGGCTCGAGGAGTGCCATGGCTGCTCGTGTATCGTCTTCATTAGTCGGTTTGAATTCGTTTCCATCCGCTTTCAGGACCTGGAAGCGAAGCGGTTCCTCGTCATCAGCCATGCCTGGTGTTTTCAGGTTGGCATAAAGCTCCCAGTATTCCTCAGGAATAAAGGCATGAATTTCCCGCTCTCTTTCCACGAGGATTCGCACGGCGACGGATTGGACGCGTCCAGCAGAGAGCCCTCTGGCGACTTTTGCCCATAATAGGGGCGACACCATGAACCCAACCACGCGGTCCAGGAAACGCCTTGCCTGCTGGGCTTCGACATGCTTCAGGTCGAGGTCACCCGGCTTTTCAAAGGCCTCCTGGATGGCTTTTTTGGTAATTTCGTTGAAAACCACCCGCTTGTAGCGGTCATCATCACCGCCAATCGCTTCCTTGAGGTGCCAGGCAATAGCCTCCCCCTCACGGTCAAGGTCGGTGGCGAGGTAGATAGAATCAGAATTCTTGGCTAGCTTTTTCAGTTCGCTGACAACCTTTTCCTTGCCCGGAAGAATCTTGTAGTTGGCTTTCCAGTTTTTCTCTGGATCGATCCCCATCCGAGCAATGAGTTGCTCCTTGGCTTTTTTTGCCTTGTGGATTTTCTTTTTTTCGGGGTCCATCTTGCGCGTCTCAGCTGCAGCTTTAGCGCGTGCTTTAGGGTCGACCTTGGTGCTGGAGCCGCTGGTCGGTAGATCACGGATATGGCCGACAGAAGACTTCACGACAAAGTCTTTGCCAAGATATTTGTTGATTGTTTTCGCCTTGGCGGGCGACTCAACAATGACCAGTGATTTGCTCATTTATAAATCTTTTTTCCGTTTAAACCAGTTTGTTTTGCGCTGCTTTGATCAAAAGTTTTACTCTTTTTTTTTATTGTTTCGATCAAAACAGGCGACATATTTAATGTCTGTTGCGCCGTGGGTCAAGACCATTAAACCTTTTTTCTTCTTTTTTATGCAGTAAAAACTGTTGTGCGATACGAAATAACCTGTAAATAACAGTATTTTTCTTTCTGCAAACAAAGCAAAAATATTTTTTCCGACCAGAGCCCAAAAAAGGCGGGCATTAAACCACCGCTTTTTTGAAAAGAAAAGGGTCTTTTTGGTTGGCGGGTTTTACCGGGATGGTCAGACTTCTACAGTCCAGCCCCGTGAATCTGCCTTTTCACCGCTCTGGATCTCGCGAAGAAGATCATAAAGTTCCTGCATGACAGGCCCTACTTCCTCGCCATTGCCATAGAAGGAATGCCAGGCCTCATCGAACCAGATTTTTCCTACGGGGGACAGCACGGCTGCAGTTCCACAGGCACCTACTTCGACAAAGCTCTTCACTTCCTTGCGCAACTCAATAGGCCTGTCCTCGGTCTCAAGTCCTATCTCTTCACTGGCCAGTGTCATCAGGGAGCGCCGGGTGATGCTTGGCAATATTGCCGAGGATTTTGGCGTAATGAGTTTTTTTTCTTTATTGAAGATGATGATGTTGGCAGATCCTGCTTCATCTATAAAGCGACGCTCGGCAGAATCCAGGTAAAGGGCCTCGTTAGCCCCCAACTCCTGAGCCTTGCGTGTGGCATACAGTCCACCAGGGTAATTAGCGCCGGCTTTGACATCGCCGGTGCCATGCGGTGCTGCTCGATCAAAATCAGAGACAGCAAGCGAGATGACCGACAACCCGCCACTTTTATAGTAAGGCCCAACGGGTGACACGATAACCCTGAATTCATATTCAGGAGCGGGTCTTAATCCCATGTTTTCCCCAATACCTATTAGCAGCGGACGAACGTACAGGGAAGCGCCGCTGCCAAAAGGCGGAACCCAGGCACTATTAGCGCGAACCGCTTCCTTGACCCCTTTGAGAAAAAGCTCCTCTGGGACTTCAGGCATAGACAGGCGGCGAGAAGTATTGCGCATGCGTTCACAATTGAGTTCAGGGCGAAATAGAAGAATGCGGCCATCTTCGGCCGTCTGTGCTTTCATGCCCTCGAAGCATTGCTGGGCATAATGAAGTGCCGGCGAGCCCTCATGGATATGCATCACTTCATCAGTGATGAGTTCACCTTTTGACCATGCGCCGTTGCTGTATCGTGCTGTAAACCGGAAATCTGTCTTGGTGTAGTCAAAACCGAGATTCTTCCAGTCAATTGGTTTCTTTTCCTGAGCATTCATCAGGTAATTCAGTGCCGTAGGTTTCAAAGGGTGCGTATTATAGCGGGCAAACTAGGATTTCTCCCAAGTATTTTCCGAGGCATATTCGAGACTCAGAAAAGCGCATCCCTGTCCTTTCCAGCCTTGCTCACTGTTCCTTGCTGCTAGTACCATCCATAGCCAGTCAGACCAATCCTTCAAAATCTAATGAGCAGTCACAATTCATACCCTTTAATAGACATTGGTGCCAACCTTTCCCATGAGAGCTTCTCGGGCCACCTCGACCAGGTGATTGATGAAGCGATGCAGGTTGGCATTGAGCACATCATGGTTACCGGAACGTCTGTTACCGGCAGCCAGGACGCTTTCTCACTGACAGGACAATACGAGGGGTTTTTATCAAGCACCTGCGGCGTCCATCCCCATGAAGCTCATACCTGCGATAAAGATGCACTGACAGCACTACAGGGCATGGCAGAAAATAATAATGTTAAAGCCGTAGGTGAAACCGGCCTGGATTATTTTAGGGACTTCTCTCCCCGCGACAAGCAGAGAGACGCCTTTGCTGCACAACTGGAACTGGCTGTCCAACTTAACATGCCTATATTTCTCCATCAGCGTGACGGACACCAGGATTTCATCAGAATTCTGCGCGAATACCGCAACAGCCTGTCCCGCGGCGTGGTGCATTGCTTTACAGGAACCAAAAGTGAACTTGAAGATTACCTAGAGCTGGATATGCATATTGGCATCACTGGCTGGATATGTGATGAACGCCGTGGGCATCATCTGCATGAAATTGTTGATCTGGTTCCCGAAAACCGCCTGATGCTGGAGACCGACGCGCCTTATCTGATGCCACGAAACATAAGGCCCAAGCCAAAAACCCGGCGCAATGATCCTGCCAATCTGGTCTGGGTACTCAAGACAGTGGCAGAGTGCCTAAACAAATCTGAAAAAGCTGTTGCAGAGTCCACGACGGCAAATGCTAGGGATTTTTTCAATCTTTAAATTCTGATATGTTCACCAAACATTACGAACCCAAGGGCATCAAGATTATCTAGCCGTCTAGGCCCTCCGCCAGAAACTCCCGAAATTCCTGTTCCGTGAATGGCCAGCCTATCTCGAAATCCTTATTCTCAAAGCAAAACACCGGAATCCGAATGCCGTAAAGCTCAACAAGCTCATCGGAATTGCTGATATCCACTTTGGTGATCACAATTGCCATTGAAGAAATTATCGGTTCTACCAGTTCCAGCGCCGTTTCACACAGGTGGCATGCCGGGGTTGAATACAGGATAAGAGACTTCCGACCTATGGGCATTTATTATTGCTTCCTTAAATTGCTGCCAGAATCAGGTATCAGGATTAGTTTAAGGCTGATTGTGGTCTCACTATAGTTGCTGATTGATGGGTGCTCAACCCGGTTTTCAATAGTCCGAAAATCACTATAGAATCGCTCTTTTCGTGCTAAGCGTCTCTCATGGCGACTTCAGAAACACTATTCGCAGTAGAGTTAGTATTCATGACACAAATCGAAGTAATTACCACCCTCAAAAACTGGCTTGGCGAGCATATTATTGGCCAAGAAAAACTGATCGATCGCCTGCTGATCGCCCTTCTCGCTGATGGTCATCTCCTGGTTGAAGGTGCTCCCGGGCTCGCCAAGACAAAAGCCATCAAGAACCTTTCGGAAGGGATTGAGGGCGACTTCCACCGCATCCAGTTCACACCTGACCTGCTACCAAGTGACATCACCGGAACCGAGATTTACCGTCCTGAAGATGGCAGTTTCAGGTTTCAGCAGGGCCCGATTTTCCACAACCTTGTCCTTGCCGACGAGATTAACCGCGCCCCTGCCAAGGTGCAGTCAGCACTGCTGGAGGCCATGGCGGAACACCAGGTCAGTGTCGGCAGGGAAACATTTGAACTGCCCAAACTTTTCCTGGTGATGGCGACACAGAACCCGATTGAGCAGGAAGGCACTTATCCCCTGCCCGAAGCCCAGCTTGACCGCTTTCTGATGCATGTCACCGTGGACTATCCGGATACTGATTCAGAGCGTGAAATTCTGAACCTGGTCCGCAACGAGGCCCGGAAAATAGGCACAACTCCTCCAAAAGTAGTGCCCCAGACCAGTCTTTTTGCAGCACGTCAGGAAGTACTGAACATCCACATGGCCGAACCCGTCGAGGAATATGTCTTGCAGCTAGTGATGGCTACCCGCAATCCTGCTCCCTACAGCGAGGAGCTCAGCAAATGGATTGACTTCGGCGCCAGTCCACGAGGAACGATATCTCTGGATTTATGCTCCCGTGCCCATGCCTGGCTCAAGGGTAAAGACTTTGTCAGTCCTGAAGATGTACATGAAGTGTTTCATGATGTCCTCAGGCACCGCGTCCTGCTCAGCTTTGAAGCTGAAGCGGCCGGCGTAGATGCCGATCAGGTGCTAACCCGTATTCTTGAACTGGTACCTTCGGCCTGATCAAGCGTGTCCCGTAAACGTCAGATTAACAACAAGCAGGAGCAGTATCGCAGCCGCGGGGCTTTTATCACGCTCAAGCAGCTGTTCGATCTGCGCCATGTCGCTAAGACGCTGGAACTGGATTACCAGTCACGATCCCGGCTGGGCATGTCAGGCTCCCATATTTCCAAGCACAAGGGGCGCGGTGTCGATTTCGAGGAATTCAGAGCCTACCAGCCCGGCGATGATATTCGCCAGATCGACTGGCGCGTCACTGCCAGAACCGGCAGGCCATTTACCAAAGTATTCCGTGAAGAGCGTGAGAGGCCGGTCATTATCGGCTGCGATCAAAGCCACAACATGTTTTTTGGCAGCAAGGTAGCTTTCAAGTCCGTGGTTGCAGCTGAGGCGGCGGCGATTATCTGTTGGACGACCGTTGATAACGGGGACCGGGTTGGTGGCGTCGTTTTTAACGACACCCAGCAGGAACTGATTAAACCCCGTCGCAGTAAACGCTCTGCCCTGCGTTTTCTTGATGAACTGGCGGAATATAACCAGGAACTGGTAAGCCACCACAAGGCTCTTGAAACGCAGGAAAACTATTTGCTTCAGGCACTAGAACAGATGTACCGTATAACCCGCCCGGGATCTAACGTCTATTTATTAAGCGATTTTCAGCAGTTTAATGATCGATGCCGGCATTACCTCCACCAGCTGGCAATTCATAACAGTGTAACCTGCGTTTTTATTTATGATGCCCTGGAAGAGAACCTGCCGGTTCCGGGAGTCTACAGTATCACCGATGGCCGTGCGAGAAGCACCATCAACACCTACAAAAAGTCGGTTCGAAATCTCTACCATGAACAGTTTGAGGACCGCCGGGCTCAGCTGTTGAGTGAATTCAATAAAATGAAGGTGCCAATGATAGCCTTGAGAACAGACCAAGTTGTCCTGGACCAATTGGAAACATGGAAGCAGAAGACCCCTTAAGCCAGCTCAGAGATATCCATTTACCTGAGCCCGTGACATCATGGCCTCCTGCGCCAGGGTGGTGGTTCATCCTGCTCCTGATTCTTATCGGTCTCGTGTTCATCTACCGTCATACCATTGCTGCACTGATTCAGCGGCGCAAACTTGCCATCGCGCTCGGGGAGCTCGATGCAGCACTCGAGCACTACAACGAAACTGCTGCTTACGAAAACAAACAAAACCAGGCCGGGCTTGACTATCTAGCCGCCATCAATATCTTGTTAAAACGTGTTGTGCTCGTACTCTATTCTGACTCGGATGCGGCCCATCTTTCCGGCCGCGATTGGCTGGGGTTCCTCGACACTGAAGGCAACTCTGATGCTTTTACTTCGGGCGATGGAGCAATTCTCGCCGACGGCATTTACAGGAAAGAGTTTGATGCAGATGCCGCTGCCCTTCATGAGGTGGTCCACAACTGGATTACCCGGGCCTACGATAGAGCCCAGGTTCAGGCTTCACCGATGGCCGGTTTTTTTAAACGCAGGAAGGAGGCCGCAAATTGATTCAGTTTGTTTGGCCCCTGGTCTTCATACTCCTGCCGCTGCCATGGCTGGTTAACCGTCTGCTGCCCCGGGCAGCCAACAAGGATGCCTCGCTTTACGTTCCGTTTTTTACATCTCTTTCCCAAATAGAAAAAGTGACCCCACGTATCGGCGCCCGAAATCGAATCATTACCTTGCTGGCCCTGCTATGCTGGACATTGCTGGTAACCGCCGCAAGCCGCCCGCAATGGGTGGGTGATCCGGTGCAGCTGCCGACAACCGGGCGCGACCTGATGCTTGCCGTGGATATTTCCGGCTCAATGGAAGCGCAGGATATCCAGCTGAATGGCCAGAATGCAACGCGTCTGCAGGTTGTGAAGTCAGTAGTAGGTGATTTTGTCGAGCGGCGGACTGGTGACCGCCTGGGGCTTATTCTCTTTGCGGCCAGGGCTTATACCCAGGCGCCCCTGACATTTGACCGGGATACGGTGGAGACCCTACTTTTCGAGGCCGAAATTGGCATCATCGAGGAAAACGCTACGGCTATTGGCGATGCTGTTGGACTTGGCGTCAAACATCTCAGGGAGCGCCCTGAGTCCAGCCGCATTCTCATTCTACTGACCGATGGAGTAAACAATGCCGGAGAAGTGTCACCACTGCAAGCTGGCGACCTCGCTGCCAGGGAAAATATTCGTATTTACACTATCGGAATAGGTGCTGATGCGTCGACGTCGAGTTCTGTCTTTGGTCCTCGTACCATCAATCCGTCTGCAGATCTTGATGAAGATACCCTGACACGAATCGCCGTCAGCACAGGAGGCCAGTATTTTCGAGCGCGGGACCGTGAGGAACTGGAGGAAATCTACAAGTTGCTTGATGAATTGGAACCTGTTGAGCAGGAAGCGGAAACCTTCAGACCGACCACGTCTCTCTTTTATTACCCACTGGGACTGGCACTAACCTTCAGCTTCCTCATTGCATTCTTCCGCCTTCCTTGGGCACTGCTGCTTGCCAAACGACAAAACATGGATGTTCCTCAAAGCCGGGAACCTGAACCAGGCATTGGCGAGGTGCAGGCATAATGACTTTTGTACCCGCTGAACTCATGGAAAATTTTCATTTTCTCCGTCCTCTTTTCTTGTGGGGTCTGATACCGGCATTTATCTTTTTCTGCCTGCTTCTATATATACAGAACAACCGCAGTACCTGGACCCGAGCTATAGATCCTGCTTTGCTGCCTTTTCTGCTGGAAAAAAGTACTTCACCTAAAGCTATATACCCTGCCTTTGGCTTGTTGCTGCTCTGGACGCTTGCCATTTTGGCTCTTGCTGGTCCTGTCTGGCAGCAAATTCCGGTACCTGTGCAAGAACGAGAAGACGCGCTCGTTATCGTGGCCGATATGTCCATGTCCATGTACGCTACGGATGTCGCCCCCAACAGAGCCGTGCGTGCCCAACGCAAGATTATCGACGTCCTCAATAGTCGGCGCGAGGAAGGACAGACTGCACTGGTAGTTTACGCTGGCGATGCACATGCTGTAACGCCGCTGACCGATGACGTAGAGACCATCAACAACCTGGTCCCATCGCTGCAGCCCAATATCATGCCTGTTTTTGGCAGCCAACCAGCTATCGGCGTAGATCTTGCTTTGACCTTGCTGGAGAACAGCAACCTTCCGGAAGCACAGATCCTTATGGTCACTGATGGTGTTGCCCCGGATGATATTGGCTCAATACAAAACCTGCTTGATGGCACGCTTCACAGGTTCTCTGTCCTCGGCATTGGTACCGAGTCAGGCTCTCCGATTCCACAAGAAGGCGGCGGTTTTCTCCGTGACAGCAACAATGCCATCGTAATTCCCCGTCTAGAGCGTAGCCTCCTGCAGCAACTCGCTGCTAACACCGGGGGACGATATGCGGACGCCCTGCTGAATGACGAGGATATCAACTACCTGCTTAATGAAAGTATTTTTGATGAAAATGAAAATCTCGTTAATGTCGAACGGGAATTTGATATCTGGTACGAAACCGGTCCTTACCTCCTTCTGCTGGTATTGCCATTGGCTGCACTCGCTTTTCGCCGCGGCTGGCTACTGGGTTTATCTCTGGTCTTCATCTTTGTACCAGATCAGTCGGCTTATGCCTGGGAACTCAAGGATTTATGGATCAATAAGGATACCCAGGGAACTACAGCCTTCGAAGAGGAAAATTACGCCGAAGCAGCAACTCTCTTTGAGGATGATGCCTGGCGCGCCGCTGCCAATTATCGCACCGGAAATTTTGAAAATGCCGTCGCGGATCTAAATCTTCTTGAAGATGCCGAGTCCCACTATAATCGCGGTAACGCCCTTGCCCGACTGAATCGTTTTCCGGAGGCTATAAGCGCCTATGAAGAAGTGCTGGCTATGGCGCCGGACCATGAAGATGCGCAGTACAATAAAGAGCTGCTGGAACAGTTAATGGAGGAGCAACAGCAGGAACAGCAGCAGCAACAACAAAACAGCGAAGGCGACAACCAGGAACAGGAACAGCAGGAAGGCGACGAACAGCAGGATCAACAACAGCAGCAAAACCAGGATCAGCAAACTGAACAGTCTGACCAGGATCAGCAACAGGAGCAGGAACAGAACCAGGACCAGCAGGAATCTGACCAGGACAGCGAATCGGAGCCTCAGGAACAAGAAATGCCAGAACCGCAGGAAGGCGAGGAACCTGATTCGGAGGAAGAGCAGGCAATGCAGCAGTGGCTTAGAAGGATTCCAGATGATCCTGGTGAGCTGTTAAGAAGAAAATTTCAGTATCAGGCAGCCAGGAGACGCTTTGAGGAAATACAAAACCCCAACTTGGCAACACAGGAAGGTAACGACGAAATATGGTAAGTCCCCTAATACAAAAACTTTTCGGCGGGTTACTCCTACTTATCACCGTTGCTGCTGCACTGGCGCAAGCCCCTACTGATACTCAGAATCTGACGGCGTTTGTTGATCGTAATGAAATAACGCTGAATGAAATTCTCACTCTGACGGTGCGCGTTGACAGCTCGCTTGGAAATGCACGCCCTTCTCTTGGCGGTCTGAATCGAGATTTCGAACAGGTGGGCAATATCAACACTCGCAGTTCGTACACTAACGTAAATGGTAACGTGCAATCTTTCGTTGATTACATAGTCAGGCTGCGTCCTCGCTCAGCAGGGACTCTAACAATTCCTGCCCTGCGCATTGGTAGTGAAGTCAGTACGCCTATCAGGGTAACCGTGGGAGAAGCAACTCAGGTTAATCCTTCAGGTAATAATGAAATATTCATTATGTCTGAGGTCTCCAAGGACAGCGTATATGTCCAGGAGCAGCTTCTATACACCATTAAGCTTTATTACTCGATAAGTTTTGACCAGGGCGCACAGTTGACTTCACCTCAGGTGGCCAACTCGGTTGTCCAGCAACTCGGAAGCGATGAAACCTTCTCAGAAATTGTCGACGGCATTCGTTATAACGTTACCGAGAGAAAATTTGTCATTTTTCCTCAGAGCAGCGGCGAGCTAGTTATCCCGCCTGTTTACTTCACGGCAACTGTGGGGCGACGTGGCGGACTGACGAGGTTCTTTAATAATCGCACCAGTGTTCGGGAAATCAACCTGGCTAGTGATACGCATAACATTGAAGTGAAAGGGAAACCTGCAAACTTTCCCGCAGGTCAGACCTGGCTTCCGGCAGCTAACCTGAGCATATTGGAAAGCTGGAGCGGCGCGCTCGACAATCTCGATATTGGAGATTCCATCACTCGCAATATAAAGATTTCAGCGACGGGTCTGAACAGCTCGTTGCTACCAGGAATTTCCTACGAGGAAATACCAGGCCTCAAGTTTTATCCTGATCAGCCTGTAACCGAAGACACCGCTGATGAGTTTGGCGTTACAGGCTCGCGTGCCGAGGGGATAGCCATTGTCTCTTCAGAGGCAGGCGACTTTGTGATTCCCGAGCTCGTAGTTTACTGGTGGAATACTGCCACTGATATTTTGGAGGAATCTGTAATACCTGCCCAGACATTAAAGGTAATCGAGGGTGCCAGCCCAATATATAATTCCATGCCTGACCTTTCTGGCCTGCAACCAGAGCCTGGCGCATTTTCTTCTAGCGGCGCAGCTACACCGGCACCCCAGATGACAGGCCTCTACTTGTTCTGGATATCGGCAACGACGGTGTTCGCCGCCGCGTGGCTGTTTTCAACCTTGATGTGGCTGCGCAGCCGTCAACAACTAGCTTACGCTTTGACTGCCACACCCACCATGATGCGCACGGAAAAGAAAGAGGTCAGGCAACCAGCTGCTTCTGCCGATATGGCGCTCAAAGTTCTGAAAACCGCGGTTGCTAAGGGTGACCCGAGCGATATCAAGCGCTGTATCCTTGCCTGGGGTCAGGCTCTGTTTGAAGACCGTAACTTGATTACACTCGGCAGAATACAGGCCCGCTTTAGTGACAATGAACTGAATAATGCGCTGAACTCATTGGAACAATCGCTCTACAGCCTAAAAAACGCTGGCGGAATAGACGGTGAACTGCTGATTAATGCCGTTTCCCGTCTTCACCGTAAAGGCAAAGATGTCACGAAAAAGAAAACTGACTACAGCCTGCCGCCCCTGTATAAAAATTAAAATCCGCTGGAATGAAATCGAAGTAGGCATGCAGCTCCGTAGCCTCATGAAAAATATTCACGACAGGAATCGCGCACGGCAAGGACGCAGACCTCATCAACCACTCCAAAGGTGCCAATATTTTTGGATTTACCAAAACCGCCGATGCCATGCTGGCCTATAGCGTTATCTGACACTTTTTAAAATATACATAAAACCCGGCTAATGCCGGGTTTTTGTTTTATGCCTGAGGATAATTAAGCAGATTTTAGAAGGCGATTACTTTTGCCATTAATGGCAATTTGGCGCGGCTTCATTGCTTCGGGAATTTCCCGGACAAGCTCAATGTGAAGTAGACCATTTTCCATGGTGGCCCCTTTTACCTTGATATGATCGGCAAGTTTGAAGGTGCGCTTGAAGTTACGTTCTGCAATACCGCGGTGCAGGTAGTTGCGCTCGACACTATCATTGCTTTCTTCCTTGCTGGAAGAAACGGTCAATGTATTGTTTTCAACTTCAACATTAACCTCGTCGTCAGCAAAGCCGGCAACTGCCATGGTAATTCGATACTCGTCTTCCTTAACCAGTTCAATATTATAGGGTGGAAAACTGGTGCCACTCCTTTCATTGCTGGAGACGCTGTCGAGCAAGGAAGCGAGGTGGTCAAAGCCAATGGCCGAACGATAAAGCGGTGAAAAATCAAAATTTGTCATGCAAATATCCTCCTGAGAAGCAATATTCAAATTAGCGGCCTGTTCCTAGGAACCAGACCAGATAAGTAAAGTAAACTTTCAACCTTTACACTGAATAAGTAGGGTTGCAGTAGAAAATTTCAAGGGCTGAAATATTGATATAAATCTACTTCTCGAAATGCCTGCATGAATCAGCAGACAAGTATGAAAATTGGAAGTTGTACCTGCATTGAGTCATGACAAACCTTGTACAGGGTCCATGTCAAATAAGGTCTCGAAATAAAAGAAAAAAAGGTTGAGTCGGACGATTTCAAGCCTGGCTGCTCTCTATATCATCGTCTTCTCTTAGATAGGCAAAACGTGGAGCTTCAGATCCGTCGATAGTTACCGTGCCTGAAAACATTTCTAGTGGGCGCACCCAGTAGGCTTGGTCGTCATCTTTTCCATACAGGGGATAATACAGCACTAAATCTTCCTCGGTTTCACTGTGTTTAGCAGTACCGATTACACGATAGTTGTTACCTTTATAGTGCCTGTAGATACCTTTTTTTATTAATGAATTCATATGGTAACCAGCTTTTATTAATATCATATTTAAAATGCCTTTATCTCCGATTAATCGGAGTTCTGAATACTGAAGATGGGAATTCTTTAAAGGGTTACGTCATGTTTGAAACTATCCAGGCCGCAGACAGCAAGTTATTCCTTTCAGTTTTCAGTAAATACAGCATCTCTTCACTTTCAAAATCAGCCCGGCTAATTTCATGTTCTGCTGATGGTTGGCTTTATTTCCTGCTAGTACCAATTATATTTCTGATTAAGCCTCAACAAGCAAATCAAATTTTGCTACTCGCGATACTGGGCTTTGCCGGCGAGCGGCTGATATATTTTATGCTTAAATCCTATTTCAAGCGTCGCCGTCCTCCAGAATACCTTGATAGTGTAGAATCATTGATCACCGCCTCGGACGAATTCAGCCTGCCCTCTGGACACACCTCTGCAGCTTTTTTCTTTGTGACCTTCCTTTGCGTCGGGATAAGCCCGCTATTTATACCGATGTATTTGTGGGCCATGGCGGTTGGGCTTTCCAGGGTGATCCTTGGCGTTCATTTTCCTGGCGACATTCTTGCTGGGGCTGCAGTTGGCAGCATGCTGGCCCTGACCGTTATCTAGAAAGAAACCCTTAATTCATCTCCATGAAACGACGAATTGCCTGTTAAGAGCTTGGGCGCGGCTCAATTTTTCCTGTTCAGTCACAGAGCTGAAAGCACGGTCCATGGACATATTGGTGATTGATGTCACCTCGCCCGTCCACTGTAGCTGCACAGCCACTACCCTATACCTGTAAGGCATGAGCGTTATGCCAGCTGCCTGGTGATAGCGCTATATGTGAAAAAGATAGAGTTTCAGTTTAAACGTATTTACCGGCGGTTGCGGTTTTCAGCTCGGTTTGCACAGGACAATAAAGGCGGCGCCGACAATAAACCATGGCAGAATGCCATGTAAGCTCAATAGAAAGGTTTTTCGATACACCCTGCCAAAAAGTCGACTAAACAAGGCAAACTGGGGACTGTTATCGTAATTCAATACAAAGCGGTGCGTCGCTGGTGAACTAGATACAGAAATAGTCGAGGCCTAAAACCTTGGCAATTGTCTGCGTAAGAGTAGTCTTACCAGTGCTTGGCATGTCTTCCATGATTGGGTGACCATCGGCAAACCAACAGGGCAGGGAGAGCCTGATTTATTTTCCTTGTCCAAGAATACTTTGCCAACCTCTTCATCAGCCACTTATGTACTTTCCCTGTAATTTGGTAGGAGAAAACTGAGATACTGGAAAAGCTTCCTCTTTCCTGGCTGTCTGTTCAATTACCCAGCGTTATGAAGCTCAAGTATGTCTTCATCCTCTGTGGTGTTTGTTATGCCCGTTTTTGCACCGATGCGTTTTTTCTTGGCGGCATCATTACGCTTCTCTTCGAGCTTCGTTAGATAGGTTTCACTAACATCACTGGTCACATAATTTCCATTGAAAACCGAGCACTCAAAATCCATTGGGATGATGCTGCCCTCTGCGCAGGAAGCAATGAGGTCCTCCAGGTCCTGGAAGATCAGCCAGTCAGCCCCGATGGCTTCCCGGACTTCCTCTACTGTCTTACCATGCGCAATCAGTTCCGTGACAGCCGGCATATCGATGCCGTAGACGTTCGGAAAGCGAACCGGTGGCGCGGCTGAACAGAAATACACTTTCCTTGCACCTGCTTCCCGCGCCATTTCAATAATCTGCTTACAAGTTGTTCCGCGCACAATCGAGTCATCAACCAGCAGCACATTTTTATCTTGGAATTCCAGCGGCGTCGCATTTAGCTTCTGCTTAACCGACTTTTTGCGCTGGCTCTGTCCCGGCATAATAAATGTCCTACCGATATAACGGTTCTTAACGAAACCTTCCCGATACTTAACACCAAGGGCATTGGCCAATTCTACTGCTGAGGTTCGGGAAGTATCCGGTATGGGGATCACAACATCGATATCATGATCCGGCCTCTCCCTTTGAATCTTTCGTGCCAGGTTGTCGCCCATGCGCAAGCGGGACTTGTAGACAGATATGCCATCGATCATGGAGTCAGGACGGGCAAAATACACATGCTCAAAGATACAGGGGGTAAGCTTGCTCTCATCGGAACAGATGCGGGTCTGCAGGTTGCCGTCTTGGTCAATGTAAACCGCTTCGCCGGGAGCCACGTCCCGGATTAGTTTGAACCCTTGTGAATCAAGCGCAACGCTTTCAGAGGCAATCATATACTCATCACCCTTTCGGGTACGTCGCTTACCAAATACCAGCGGCCTGATACCGTATTTATCCCTGAAGCCGACAATCCCGTAACCCACCAGCATGGCTACCGCGGCATAGGCACCTCGGCATCGTCGATGTACGGCTTCGATGGCAGTAAAGACATCATCAGCCGTTGGCTTGATCTTGTTCAGTGTCTGCAGCTCGTGGGCAAAAACGTTAAGCAACACTTCGGAATCAGAATCAGTGTTCAGGTGACGCAGGTCATCACGAAAAATATCTTCACTGAGCTCTTCGGAATTAGTTAGATTGCCATTATGGGCAATACTGATGCCATACGGAGAGTTTACGTACAAAGGCTGGGCTTGGGCAGGCCCGCTGCTGCCCGCCGTGGGATAGCGAACATGGCCAATTCCCATGGTGCCGGTGAGTTGACGCATGTGGCTGGTTCTGAAGACATCCCTGACCAATCCGTTGTCCTTCCGCAGGTTCAGCTTGCCCTGGTCGCTTGTTACTATCCCCGCTGCGTCCTGTCCTCGGTGCTGGAGCACGGTAAGACTGTCATAAAGCGCCAAGTTTACATTGGATTTACCAACTATACCGACTATACCGCACATGGTTTTCGCCCTGCCTTAGTAAACACCACTATGTTTGCATTAAATGAAGATTCACGCTTGTCGAGACAACGACTATGCCGTTACCCCAGCACCGGCTTCCTTACCAATCTCAAAAAAGCCCTGAAGATAATCAATCATGGCGACTGCATACGGCACCAATCTTGAGCCATCAAACCAGTGCTGGGAAATATCCAGCTGGATGCCAACAAGTACTATGATCAGCATTATGATCACGCCGCGCAGAACACCGAATATGGCACCCAGTGTCCTGTCCACCCCCTTTAAACCAGCTGCTTGTGTTAACTTGGAAACCAAGTTGCTGATTAATGAGCCCGCTAATATTACCCCAATATACAGAATCGCAAACGCTGCTATTCTGCGTAAGCTCGCGTTATTAATCAAATTTTCGATGAGATCAGCAAGTTGCGCACTGAATAACGTGCCAGCAACAATGGCAGCAAACCAGCTGGCAAGTGAGAGCGCTTCCTTGATCAAGCCCCTAAACACACCAATCAGGGCAGAAATGGCAACAATACAGAGAATAATGATATCAATTACTGCCATAATTTCTGCTGGTCAGGACAGGCTTAGTGCTCCAGCTCCTCTATTTCAAATTGGACGACGGCGCCCTCAAGGTCAAATCCGTCTGCAAGTTCCTGCCTCAGGGTTCCGACCTCACTTTCAGTCATAACGGGGCCAACGTAGACCCCTGTTAATGGCCCCCTGGTGGTTTGAAGCGGACGGCTGAATGCCCGATAGCCGCCAGATTTAAGACGCGTAACGAGTGCTTCTGCGTTAGCCATTTCACCAAAAGAACCCAGCCTTACCATCCACGTGGCCGGCAATCCGGCACTGTTCAGCTGCGGACGCTCCGGAGCAGGAGGTGCAGCGTAGTTATTGGCTGTGATTTGATTTTCGGTATTGTCTGTCTGGCCTGTGCTTTCGGAGAGGTTGTCAGAGGTGATTTGGGGACGCTGCTGTTCAATGATCGGCTCTACGGGTAACGGTGGCGGGTCAGGTATCTCAGTAGTCATGGCCGGCGGTGAAACGCCTTCGCCATCAAGCAAAATAGGAATAAAGATGATAGCAAGACAACCAATCACTATCGTACCCACCAGGCGCTGTTTCATCACAGTGTTCAAAGCAACTCCATTACCGCGGTAACGGTAAAAAACGATCCAGTTACGAGTAAGGCCAGTGGTTTTCCTGACTCCTTAAGCGATTCTGCTTCCTTCTCAGCGGCCAGGTATGCTTCCCTGATTGTGTTGAACTCTGAAGCTTTGCCAACATCTGATTCGGAGAGGCAATTATATAGTATTTTTGCCTCGAGACCCCTCTCTTCGTGGATGCCGGCAACATACCAGAATGGATCAAGGTCGCTGAATATTTCGAGCACCTCCCGGTAATTTTTATCTGCCAGCATGGCAAAAACCAACAGTATCCTGTGGCCTTGAAAAGAAGCCTGCATCTGCTGCACGAGGCGCCGGGCTGCATGCGGGTTATGTGCAACGTCCAGTATCAGCGGATACCCCCTTTCAACTAGCTGGAATCGGCCAGGCAGCATTGCAGACACCAAACCGGCTTCCAAAGCTTTTCGACCGATTCCCGGTACGGCCAGCATGACGGCCTGCAGCACCGCGGCACAGTTATCCAGCGGAAAGTCATTTCTAGGTAAACTTTCAAACGTTATTTCATTACCCTGGATATCTTTTCCCTGCCATGTCCACGAGCCGCCCGTTTTGGAAACGGCGGAAAACGCAACGCCATTTTGATAAAGGTTTGATCCGATAGTAGTGGCATGATCGGTAAGACTATGTGGCGTCTGTCTTTCACCAACGATTGCTGGTACACCCTTGCGGAATATTCCTGCCTTTTCTTTCCCGATGGCTTCGCGGGTATCACCGAGCCAATCCACATGATCCAGCGCGATGTTGGTCACAATGGCAATATCCGGATCTATGATGTTGACGGCATCAAGCCGTCCGCCAAGACCAATCTCGAGCACGGCAAAATCAGGCTGCTTTTTCGCAAAAAGTTGAAATGCTGCCAAGGTGCCAAATTCGAAATAGGTAAGTGGGGTGTCATCCCTTGCCCCTTCGACTGCAGCGAATGAATCGCACAGTTCCTCGTCAGTTGCGAGTCTTTCGCCAAGCCTGACACGTTCGTTATAAGTGAGAAGATGAGGAGATGTGTAACTGCAGGTACTGTATCCGGCGGCCTCGAGTATGGCGCAGAGCATTGTTACCGTTGACCCTTTGCCATTGGTGCCACCCACAGTAATTATCCGGCTGTTAGAGAGACTGATATCGAGCCTCGCAGCAACCGCACTGACCCTGTCAAGGCCAAGTTCTATGTTGCTGGGATGACATTGCTCCAGGTACTGAAGCCACTCATCAAGCGTCCGGGTCAAGCACTGCTCCAAGATTTATGGATGAAATCAGACTAGCTGCTGCTGGGTTGACTGATCGTTAAAATCGGTCATCATCTTTCCTACTAGGGAGCTGATGCGCTGTCGCATATGCTTGCGGTGAATTATCATGTCAATAGCACCATGCTCCAGCAGAAACTCGCTGCGCTGAAAACCTTCCGGAAGCTTTTCGCGCACTGTCTGACGAATGACATCCTGACCGGCGAAACCAATGAAGGCGTTAGGCTCTGCAATATTAATATCACCCAGCATGGCAAGGCTTGCCGAGACACCGCCGTAAACAGGATCTACCAGCACCGAAATATACAGGAGGCCGCGTTGCTTCATCTGCTCCAGGGCCGCTGAGGTCTTGGCCATTTGCATCAGAGAAATCAAAGCTTCCTGCATACGCGCGCCGCCACTGGTTGCAAAACAAACCAAAGGCAGTTCTTCTGCCAGACATCGATTCACAGCCAAGGTAAATTTCTCGCCCACCACCGAGCCCATGGAGCCGCCAATAAAACCGAATTCAAATGCAGCGGCAACAAGAGGCCTGCCGTTAACGGTTCCTTTTTTAACCACAAGCGCGTCATTTTCACCGGTGGCTTTTCTCGCGGCGGAGAGTCGGTCTCTGTATTTTTTCAGATCCCTAAATTTCAGAATATCGGTGGGCACGATATCAGCACCGAGCTCTTCCTGGTTATCTGTATCCAGGAATATTTCAAGACGTCTGCGTGCTGAGATCCTTAGGTGATGGTCGCATTTAGGACAAACCTCCAGGTTTTCGAGAAGACTGTCGCGGTAAAGCACAGCTTCACAGCGAGGGCATTTTTTCCAGAGCCCTTCCGGAACACTCTTGGTTTTGCCGGTAGTATCTGACCTCCCTACCGAAGGAAGTATTTTATCAATCCAGCTCATATGCTTTTTTGCCTGCCTCTTAAGCTAGTTCTTCTTAGACACGAAAATTAGCTATCCATTCCCTTGCGCATATCGTTTATCAAACTTATATGCTGCTGCAAATCCTCTATGCTGTAAGGCGTTCCAGCCTGTAATTCCTCTATCTTGTTTATCAGCGCACTGCCAACCACGACTGCATCAGCAATATCAGCGATCAGGGCCGCACTTTCAGCATTCTTGATTCCGAAGCCAACGCCAACAGGCAGCTCAGTCTGGCTTCGGAAACGTGCGAGGTTGCTTTTCACGGATTCAATGTCCAGATGACCTGCGCCGGTTACACCTTTTAATGAGACGTAGTACACATAACCGCTGCTCTGTGCACAGATCTGAGCCGCACGTTCGTCTGAAGTGGTCGGCGCAATCAGAAATATCATGTCAATATGTGACTTATCAACGATCTGCTTGAGATCATGAGACTCCTCTGGGGGCATATCCACAATCAGTATGCCGTCCACGCCGGCCTCTTCAGCCGCATCGACAAATGCCTGGTAACCCATGCATTCAACCGGATTAAGGTAGCCCATTAGCACCACCGGCGTATCGGCATTTTCCTTGCGGAAGCGACTAACAGTATCCAGCACATCTTTAAGGCTCGTATTGTTAGCCAGCGCTCTTTCCACAGCACGCTGAATTACTGGACCGTCAGAGGTTGGATCTGTAAAGGGAAAGCCAAGCTCAATTATGTCGGCCCCATTAGCAACCAGGGCATGCATAAGAGACAAGGTGGTCGCTATATCAGGATCCCCTGCCGTTAGGTAAGGAATCAAAGCCTTGCGGCCTGACGCTTCAAGTTGCTGGAAACAACTGCTTATTCTGCTCATAATGGTTTTCTCTTGCTAACGTCCAGCCTTCTCACACTTCCAGGCCTTCAATGTCAGCAACAGTATTCATATCTTTGTCACCGCGCCCGGAAAGATTCACGATAATGATATGGTCGCTGGGCAGCTTAGGCGCCTCCTTCATGACCCAAGCTATTGCATGACTGGTTTCTAGTGCAGGGATAATTCCCTCCATTCGTGTCAGGTAGCGAAACGCCTCAAGTGTTTCATCGTCAGTAACGGCTGTATAGGTGGCACGCCTTAGATCTTTCAGCCAGGCATGCTCAGGGCCAACGCCCGGGTAATCAAGTCCCGCCGAGATAGAATGGGTATCGAGGATCTGGCCGTTTTCATCATTCATGAGATAGGTTCGGTTGCCGTGCAGCACACCGGGCTGGCCAGTACAAAGTGGCGCCGCATGTTCGCCTGTTTCAAGACCATGACCGCCAGCTTCAACCCCGACGATGGCAACAGATTCATCCGGGATAAAAGGATGAAAAAGGCCAATAGCATTTGAACCGCCGCCAACGCAGGCAACCAGCGTGTCGGGCAGACGACCCGTCATTTCCAGGCACTGCTCCCTGGCTTCACGCCCAATAACTGACTGAAAGTCACGCACCAGCATGGGATAGGGGTGGGGACCAGCTACCGTTCCAATTATGTAATAGGTGTTGTCAACGTTGGTGGCCCAGTCTCTCAGGGCTTCGTTCATAGCATCTTTTAATGTACAGGAGCCCGAATCAACACCCACAACGTTGGCACCGAGCATTTTCATGCGGTATACATTTGGCGCCTGGCGCTTTATGTCATCCACCCCCATGTAGACGTGACATTCGAGGCCCAGGCGCGCTGCTACCGTCGCCGAAGCTACACCATGCTGACCGGCACCGGTTTCAGCAATTATGCGTGTTTTGCCCATCGCCTTGGCGAGAAGCGCCTGACCAATAGTATTGTTTACCTTATGGGCACCGGTATGATTCAAATCCTCGCGCTTCAGATAGATGCGGGCACCGCCAAGTGCATCGCTCATGCGCTCTGCGAAGTAAAGCGGTGAAGGCCGCCCGACATAGTGCGCCAGGTCATAATCAAACTCTGCCCAGAATTCGGGGTCTGCTTTCAGCTCGGCGTATTTACGGTTTAACTGCTCCAGGGCCGGCATCAGGGTTTCCCCTACAAAAATGCCTCCAAACTGACCAAAATGGCCATGCTCATCAGGTCCACTGTACTTCCCTTCGAGGGGTTTAGGTGCTGACACGATATACCTCTTCAATAAATTGTTGCATCAATCTTTCTGATTTAATTCCTGGACTTTCCTCGACACCGCTGGCTACATCTACGGCCCATGGTCTGACATGTTCTATGGCGTCAGCCACATTTTGCGGAGTCAGCCCGCCCGCCATTATTAGCGGCTGCTGGAGTGTTAATCCTTCAGCCAGCGACCAGTCGAAGGCTTTCCCTGTACCTCCGGCTTGAGTAGGATGCCAAGTATCCAGAAGAATGCCTGACGCTCCTTCATATTGCGCTATCTGCGCATCCAACTGTCCGGGCTCTCTGACCCTAATGGTCTTCCAGTAGGGTCGACCATAACCGGCACAGTATTCCTGGCTTTCTTCCCCGTGGAACTGCAGGATATCAAGGGTTACGTTTTCTAGCACCTCACGGACTTGTGATTCCGGGGCGTCCACGAAAAGCCCTACTTTCAATCCCTTGTCCCCAACCGCTCCAGCAATTCTCGCGGCCTGCTCGTTATCAACACACCTGGGACTGGGTGCATAAAACACCATCCCAATGGCATCAGCTCCCATCTCCACAGCTGCCAAGGCATCGCTATCTTGCGTCATGCCACAGATCTTAATGAATGTCCTGCGTTCTGTTTTCATCATCAATACCGACCCGGTCCGCTAGCTGCAATCCCGTTGTTCAGATTGCTGTTTAATCCGCGGTTCCAAGCAGTGTCAAAAACTGATCTGAATGTGTTTTAGATGGTAAGCCGGAAGGGTTAATCTATGTACGATTCTACCAAATGGCAGCCTGATAGCCTATATCTTCAACTTTGAAATAAAGAAAATCTCGGACCTTCTCCGCCAGCAGGCAGCCCAAACTTTTCCGGATAATTTACCTGTGACAGGTACAGGCCGTCAGGAACTGCGGTAATGCCGGCCTTTGTCCTGTCTTTCAACTCAAGGACATCCTTCGTCCAAGAGACAGGTCTATCTCCATGGCCAATGCTGATCAGTAATCCGGCTATGTTTCTCACCATGTGCAGCAGAAAGGCATTGGCTTGGATATCAATGAGGACATAATCCCCCTTTCGATTAACTGACAATTCATGGACATTGCGCATTGACGTAGAAGACTGACAGCCGGCACCCCGAAAAGAAGAAAAGTCATGTTCTCCCAGCAGTGACTGCCCAGCTTCATGCATGAGATCAGCATCAAGCGGCAGGTAATGTGGCGTGACCAGTCCATGCAGAATGGCCGGCCTCACCGGATTGTTGTAAATGATATAACGATAACGACGAGAAACGGCTGAAAACCGGGCATGAAATTCTTTCGGCACCTGCCTGGCCCAAAGCACTGTTATGGAACCCGGCAGATTTGAGTTGCCCCCTCTTACCCAGGCATCCTGCGGGCGCTCATGCTGATACTCAAAATGCACTACTTGGCCTGTTCCATGCACGCCGGCGTCAGTCCGGCCGGCGCAGACGAGCCTTACGGGGTGATTGGCAACTTGTGAAAGGGCAGTTTCCAGGGCTTCCTGAACGGTCGAGATTTCTCTGGATTTCTGACGCTGCCACCCATTGAAGCAACTTCCGTTATATTCAATGCCCAGGGCAACGCGGTAAGGAGGGCCGCTATCGGAAGCAGATTCTAGGAGCTTTCCCATTTCTCCAGCAATTTTTTCGCTTCGGCAATCTGGTTTTCATTGCCCTCGGCGATCACTTCTTTGAGGATTTCCTTGGCCCCTTCCATGTCGCCCATGGCCTCATAGGCTACAGCCAGGTCCAGTTTGGTTGATGACTCATCCCTATCCGTAATTGGGGCTTCTGCAGATTCATCATCGTCCTGTTCGAACAGGCTGCTGTCGATATTGTCTGGGTCAAAATCGTCACTGAAGTCATCTTCAGCTGGGGCATACGTTTCTTCTTCGATCTGTGCATCAATCTCTCCAAACGCCGTTGCAAGCGGGGCTGGCTCATCTTTATCCCTGGAAAAATCGATTTCGATTTCATCGCCTTCGTCAAATGCTTCTGGCCCATCTGCAACTACATTGCCACCAAATTCGTAATCTTCCAACTCTGTCTGGGCAGCACGGCGCCTCCAGACCAGGAAGCCAACAACCAGCAGAATCAGCGCTACGAGACTGGATAAAAGTACAACCGTATTTTCAAAAGCATGGTCGATCAGTCCCATCAGATAATCATTCTGCTGGGGTGGTTGAGCTGGCGTATCTGCTACCTGGGCGGCAACCGATTCGGCAGGAACAGGCTCTTCCGCAGCACTGGCGGCGAGATCTGCCTGAAGCTGCGCAAGACGCTCATCCTGCATGGCAATAATATTTTGAAGGATTTCAACCTGCTCTTCTAGCTCAGCAAAACGCGAACGCAGTTCCTGGTTTTCCAGCCTAGCCCTGTCGAGATTTTCTTCGCTAATGGCCAGCTGGTTTTCCAGAGTCGCGATTGTTTCAGCTAGTTCACTGTCGCCAGTGAGGAAATCCTCACCGTCCTCTCCGCTCAGAATGGTCAGCTCATCGTTACCCTGCTCAGCTACAGCGGCGTTGTTGTCGCTGAATGCCAGCGGCTGTGTCGATGCTGCCTGGTTCTGCAGGGCTATCTGGTTCAGGGCCTGGGACTGATCGATACTTCCTATTTCTCGGGCTGAAGGTATTCGAATCACCTCTCCCGCCCGAATCATGTTGACATTGTTATCAATAAACGCATTAGGATTAATGCGCTGGATAGCCATCATGGTCTGCTCGACAGAGACACTTGTGGAAGGACGCGATCTTGCCGCAATTTCGTAAAGCGTGTCGCCGGACTCGACAGTGACAGTTTTACTTTCCGGCGCTTCGGGTTCAACCACCTCGGCAACTGTCTCCCCGACCTCCTCTGCAGCAGGCGCAACCTGCTCTGCAAATGGTTCGGGATCGTTTTCGTCAACTGCTAACGCCTGGGGTAGATCTCCAGGGATCTCCTTTTGCTCATCACTTGCGAAGTGAGGCGAATCGATCAGGGCGGTGTAGTTACGTATCAGGCGCCCACTGGGCCAACGGACACTGATCACCATGTTCAGGAAAGGTTCAACAACCGGCTCGCTACTGCTGATAATCAGGACGCCAGTTTCGCTGTCCATAACGATGATTTCGAAAACGATATCGGCTCTACCCAGATCGGCAAGATCAAATTCATCAGAGGAGCCCATGCCAACCAGGATCTGGTTTTCACTGAGTCCATCAAGTTCAAAAAGCTGGATAGTGGCATCTAATGGTTCGTTCAGAGCGGAGTTGACGCGAAGCTGACCAAGGTCAAGCGCCATTGCGATGCTGGCATATAAGCCACTTGCAATCATCGCTACGATAGTCAACAGGGCGTGAAACTTTCTACATCCGGCCAGCATAGGTCTTCCTGTTATGGGCTTATTACGGATTTTTTACGACTTTTATTAGTGCTTTTTAGCGCCTCGTTACTACAGAAATCTTTTTAAGATTTCGTCGTAAGTATCCATTATAGATGGTCTTTTATCAACACCTCGGCTATTTGTATTGAGTTCAGCGCAGCACCTTTTCGTAAATTATCAGACACAATCCACAAATTCAGACCATTCGGGTGGGAGATATCCTTGCGGATGCGGCCAACCCAGACCTGGTCATTATCGGTTCCCTGCCCTATAGGCGTCGGATAGCCCCCATCCTCGCGGCTATCCATGATGGTAATACCCGGTGCCTTTTCGAGGAGTGCACGAGCTTCGTCAGCACCAAGTATCTCCCGGGTTTCGATATGCACGGCTTCGGAATGGGAATAAAACACAGGAACCCTGACGCAGGTCGGATTGACGACTATCGAGTCATCCTCAAGAATTTTCTTGGTTTCCCATACCATTTTCATCTCTTCCTTGGTGTAGCCGTTGTCCATGAACACGTCACACTGGGGGATCACATTAAACGCAATCTGACGCGGATAGACAGAGAGTTCCGCATCCTTGCCATTGAGAAGTCTGGCAGTTTGGCCGGCAAGCTCATCAATCGCCTCTTTCCCGGTGCCTGAAACGGCCTGGTAGGTGCAGACATTGATACGGTCAATGCCCACCGCATCCTGGATAGGCTTGAGGGCTACCATCATTTGTATGGTTGAACAGTTGGGGTTCGCAATAATGTTCCTGTTAGAATAGCCCTTCAAGGCATGAGCATTCACCTCCGGCACAACCAGCGGAATATCCGGCTCGTAGCGGAACTGCGAGGTATTATCGATAACAACACAGCCCGCCTCACCAGCTTTTGGCGCATAAACAGCTGAAACGCTTGCACCCGGCGAAAATAGGCCTATGTGGGCATTACTGAAGTCGAATTCAGCCAGGTTTTCAACGGTGTACTGCTTGTTGTTAAAAGTCATTTTCTCACCGGCACTGCGCTCGCTGGCCAGAAGGGACAGGTTACCGACCGGGAATTTGCGCTGCTCCAGGATGCTCAGCATTGTCCGGCCCACAGCCCCTGTGGCTCCTACCACAGCCACGTTGTATTTATTGCTCATATTTGTCCTTATTGCGCCCTGCCTGCTTTTGGATAGGGGTCACATTCATCAATCTTGTATGGTTTAGGAAATTGCTCGGATTAATTCTGGAAGTCAGGTCCCGATCGTCTTGAACAACCATGGGGACTGTTCCTGCCACTGCTTTTCAAAACTAAGGATTTCCTCCTTGTTCTGCAGGGTCAGGGAGATGTCATCGAACCCGTTCAGGAGGACATTTTTGCGGGAATCCTCTATATCGAAGCCAATCTCGCTCCCGTCTGGCTTGGTAATGGTCTGGGCATTAAGATCCACAGCCAGGCGATAGCCCTCTGTTGCTTCGGTTTCTCTGAACATTTTATCAACAATTTTTTCATCTAAAACAATAAGTAATATTCCATTCTTAACGCAGTTGTTGAAGAAAATATCTGCATAACTCGGTGCGATGATGCAACGGAAGCCGTAATCATCTAGCGCCCAGGGTGCGTGCTCACGGCTTGAACCACAGCCAAAGTTTACCCTAGCCAGCAGGATAGAAGCCCCCTGGTAACGCGGCTGATTCATAACAAAGTCAGGGTTTACCGGGCGTCCGGCGCAGTCCTGGTCGGGAAGGCCTTTGTCCAGGTATCTCGCCTCGTCAAAGAGGTTCTTGCCAAAGCCTGTGCGCTTGATGGACTTTAGAAACTGCTTGGGAATGATGTAGTCAGTATCCACATTCGCTCTGTCGAGGGGCATAACCAATCCATCTTCTTCTATAAACTTTTTCATCTTTATGCTCTAACTTACTGAAATTAATTTAGTTCTAATTCTCTAACGTCAACAAAGTGGCCATGTACAGCCGCGGCGGCTGCCATTGCTGGGCTAACCAGGTGGGTCCTGCCGCCGAAACCCTGGCGACCCTCGAAATTGCGGTTAGAGGTGGATGCACAGTGTTCCCCTTCTCCAAGCTGGTCGGCATTCATGGCCAGGCACATTGAACAGCCGGGTTCACGCCATTGCAGGCCTGCCTCGGTGAATATCCTGTCCAGTCCTTCCTCTTCTGCCTGTTTTTTAACCAGTCCTGAGCCTGGCACCACAAGGGCTTCCTTTATGTTGTCAGCCACTTTTCGGCCTTTGACCACTGCCGCTGCAGCTCGCAAGTCCTCTATCCTAGAGTTCGTGCAGGAGCCGATAAACACGCGGTCCAGTTTGATGGACTGAATCGGTGTTCCTGCTTCCAGCCCCATGTATTTCAGAGCCTGCAGGTAGTTGTTCTGCTTGGTTTCATTACCGGCTGTAGCAGGGTCAGGCACGTTACCAGTAACCGGGGCGACCATCTCCGGCGATGTACCCCAACTGACCTGGGGTACGATGTCAGCGGCATCCAGCTCCACCACAGCTTCAAATTTAGCGTCCGAGTCACTGACCAGGCCTTTCCAGACCGACACGGCTTTTTCCAGGGTGTCACCTGTTGGCGCAAATGGACGTCCCTTTACATATTCAATGGTCTTTTCATCAACAGCCACTAGGCCTGCTCTTGCCCCGGCCTCAATTGCCATGTTGCATACCGTCATCCTACCCTCAACAGATAGGGAGCGTATGGCTTGCCCCCCAAATTCAATGGTGTAACCCGTGCCGCCTGCCGTACCGATCTTACCGATAATAGCCAGCACCACGTCTTTAGCGGTGACACCAGGATTCAGCTGTCCATTGACACTGACCAGCATGTTTTTGGCCTTTTTCTGCACCAGGCACTGTGTCGCCAGCACATGCTCGACCTCCGATGTACCAATACCGTGTGCAAGGGAGCCAAGAGCGCCATGCGTGGATGTATGGGAATCGCCGCAGACAATGGTCATGCCGGGCAATGTTCTGCCCTGCTCAGGCCCTATCACGTGGACTATCCCGTGCCTGGGATCATCAATCTGGAATTCACTGATGCCGAACTCATCGCAGTTGCTGTCCAGCGATTTGACCTGGATTTTGGAAACCGGGTCCAGAATGCCTTCAACGCCTTGGGAACGCTCATCCAGGGTGGTCGGCACATTGTGGTCCGGAGTGGCCAGGTTGGCATCGGAACGCCAGGGTTTACGGCCGGAAAGGCGTAATCCTTCGAAGGCCTGCGGTGAAGTGACTTCATGCAAGAAATGCAGGTCGATATAAATTAGCGAGGTACCATCATCCAAGTTTTTAACCAGGTGGGAGTCCCAAAGCTTATCATATAATGTCTTTCCAGCCATATTTAACTCTTAAAATACAATAGGTTATAAAATAATATTAAGGTGATTTCAATTAACTATTCTGGGCCGGAATTACGGGAGTTTTGGACTTAACGTCACTATTCTGGGCCCTGTGGCGCAACAAGTGGTCCATCAGGACTATTGCCATCATGGCTTCCGCAATGGGTGTTGCCCTGATCCCCACGCAGGGGTCATGCCGGCCAGTGGTAATTACCTCAGTGGGATTGCCATCAATATCCACGGTTTCGCCTGGAATTCTGATACTCGAGGTTGGCTTCAGTGCGATATGCGCCTCAATATCCTGCCCTGAACTGATGCCGCCCAGCACACCGCCGGCGTTATTGCTGTGAAAACCTTCGGGGCTGATCAGGTCACGGTGCTGCGACCCTTTCTGGGCCACAGAATCAAAGCCAGCGCCCAGTTCCACGCCTTTCACGGCATTGATGCTCATCAGAGCATGTGCGAGCTCCGCATCCAGTCGGTCAAATATCGGCTCACCTAGTCCTGGAGGCACCCCGGTTGCAACAACAGAAATTCTTGCACCAATGGAATCACCCTCCTTGTTCAGCGCCTCCATGTAGCTGGCCATTTCATCGACCTTAGCCGGATCCGGACAGAAAAACGGGTTATTGTGCACCTCGGTCCAGTCCACCAGGTCAGCCTTGATTGGACCTAACTGCGAGAGATAGCCCCGCACTTCAATGCCCAGGCTCTCCCGGAGGTATTTCTTGGCTATGGCGCCTGCCGCCACCCGCATGGCCGTTTCGCGGGCTGAGGAGCGTCCCCCGCCGCGATAATCACGGATGCCGTATTTCTGCTGATAGGTGTAATCTGCATGCGCAGGACGGAACATGTCCTTAATCTTGCTGTAATCCTTGCTTTTCTGATCCTCGTTCTCAATGACCATGCCAATAGGCGTTCCCGTAGTAAGCCCTTCAAAAACGCCGGACAGGATCTTTACGGAATCGCTCTCACGTCTCTGTGTGGTGTAGCGACTGGCACCGGGTTTACGCCGATCCAGGTCTGTCTGCAGATCTTCCTCGCTGAGCGGCATTCCGGGCGGGCAGCCGTCCACGATACAACCGAGTGCAGGCCCGTGACTTTCGCCAAAGGAAGTCACAGTAAATAGTTTACCGATTGAGTTGCCGGACATGGGAAAAACCGCACGTAAAAAAAGGCACGCATTATAACGCATAGCCCGGTGTTTTGTTACTGGAAAAACCAGTTAGAACGGTGCTTTAGCGCTGCTAGTTAACCGGTGTTGGAGTAGCTGGCAAGGTCGGCTGCTGATACAGCACAGACCCCTTCACCACCATTCTCAAAATCCAGCCATAACTTGTACAGTTTTGCGGTGGCATCTTCCAGCAGCGGCCAGGTATAGCCGGTTTCCAGGATCAGTATGCCCTTATCGCTCAGGTATTGCGGTGACTGCTGGAGTATTTTCAAGGGAAGTTCCAGCCCATGGTTTTCACTGACCAGGCCCACTTCAGGCTCCCTGTGAAACTCCGCGGGGAGCTCCGCATACTCTTCCCTGGAAACATAGGGAGGATTACTGAGAATCAAGTCGAACTCTCCGCTGATGTTCTCAAAGAGGTCGGATTTACAGGTACTTACCCTGTCGCCAAGATTAAAGCGGTCTAGATTGACGGCAGCCACTTCCATGGCAGCGGCAGAATTGTCTGCAAGGCACACCTCACTTTCAGGAAACTGCAACGCAGCGGCAATGCCGATACAGCCACTGCCGCAGCAAAGGTCAAGAATGCGCCTCGGCCTGGACGTTACAAGCGGTTCAAAACTATTAGTAATCAATTCTGCAATGGGTGAACGCGGCACCAGAACGCGTTCGTCCACATAAAAGGGGTAGCCTGCAAACCAGGCCTGCTTCAGGAGATAGGCAAGCGGCGTCTGCAGCTCGATTCTTTTTGACAGGATGGTCGTGATGGTCTCTGCCTGGTTCGAACTGACAGGCATATCGATATCGATGGAATCCCCTGTTTCGGCAGACGCGATATGCGTTACCAGCCAGGCAGCCTCATCTCCGGCATTGTCAGTGCCATGACCATAATACAGCGGATGCCCGGACAGTCTCTGCTCGACATAGGCAATCCAGTCATCAACAGTTTGAGGTCTTTGCTTTTCCACAGAACCGCTTTACCCGCTTTTAATATTAGCGTAGGGTGCGCAGTTTACTTGTAAGCTGACCTGTTCAGAAAGAAAAAGACAGAAAAAACACCATGCAAGACAACACTTTGGCTAAAGCCTACGAAACCATTATTAAATCTGTTGGCGAAGATCTAGACCGCCATGGCCTCAAAGGCACTCCTGGGCGGGCAGCCGAAGCCATGCAGTTTCTGACTCAGGGTTATACCCAGGACATCAACGAAGTAGTCAATGATGCCCTGTTCCCTACCACCTCCAATGAAATGGTGATTGTGAAAAATATTGAGCTCTATTCTCTCTGCGAACATCATCTGCTTCCTTTCATTGGTAAATGCCACGTCGCCTATCTTCCTTCAGGCACAGTGATTGGCTTGTCAAAGGTTGCACGAATAGTTGACGTCTTTGCCAGACGTTTGCAGATCCAGGAGCACTTGACCCAGCAAATTGCGGAAACAATCCAGGAAATCACCTCGGCTAAAGGTGTAGGCGTCATTATTGAGTCGCAGCACATGTGCATGATGATGCGCGGGGTGGAGAAACAGAATTCAGTGATGACAACATCCTGCATGCTGGGCGCATTTAGGGACAAGCAAAGCACCCGTACCGAGTTCCTTTCTCTCATTAACTGAACTGCAAATCAGTCCCAAAGAAAATTGCCGACAAGTTCGGCAACCCGGTCAACGTCACCATCAAGATGCTGATGATGCCCGCCTTCCAGCGTTATCACCTGGACGTCCTTGAACAGCTTCTTGCGTGCCTCTACAACCTCCTGTCGAAACACTGCCTGCTGTGAGCCAACAACCAGGACCGGGCAAGAAACAGCAGAGATCACCGAGGCCATCTGCTCTTCACTCATGCTGAGCAGGCTCCTTCGGCTTAAACGCTGGTCATGTTGCCAGTAAAATCCTGACTCATTATTTGCGATCCCCCTGGCACCGAGCAAGGCTGCCGCTTCTAGCGTAATGCCATTCTTGGCCCTGGCGGCAATTGCCTTCTCACGAGTGGAGTAGAGACCAGGTTTGCGCGGAGCTTTATCGACCCGCTGCGACAATCCCTTGCGCATTTGTTCCAGCGTGTTTTCAGACCCTGTTGTAATTACCCCGAGAACATCCAGCAGTACTAGTTTGGAAACGCGGTCAGGGGCCAGGCCGGCCACCAAGTTGGCGATTCCACCGCCCATTGAATGCCCAAGAAGAATGAAGTGATTTAGGTTGAAGGCCTTTGCTAATAATAGCACTTCTGTGCAGTAGCTCCATAAGTGATAGTCGGCGCCTGTACCGCGATGGTCTGAAAGGCCGTGGCCTGGCATATCCGGGACAATCCAGTAAAAGCCCGGCACTCGCGGTGCCAGCTCATCGAAGGTTGCCGAGTTATCCTGCCATCCATGAATGGCTAGTATTGGTTTATCTTGCGGGTTGCCCCAGGTCTTGACTGACAGCGTCAGTCCGTTGACTTCGACAGATTGTTCCTGGGCTTTCATGACATCTAGTTAGGAGATTGAAACCGAGGCATCAGGACGCAAGATTGTCCTGCAGGTTCCCATGCCAAGACCAATAATGTCGAGTGTGACACAGGCGAGTTCTCCGGTATCGAGAATGGTCATATCTTCAACATTGCCGCGGGTAAGCAGCGCGAGAAGTTCTGAAAGAATTGGATTATGGCTGACAAGGAGAATATTCCCCACATCAACTCGCTCAAGATATTTCATTAACTGCGCCGCGCGCTGATTGGCGCTTAATTCCTCAATAGTTGAGGGATCAGGCGAATCAAAAATATGGGAGAGAAATATTTTAGCGGTTTGCTGTGCCCGCAGTGCCGAACTGACAAAACAGACATCAAGGGAATAGTGACTGGAAGCGAACTGTCGAGCCACCCTAGAGACTTCCAATATGCCCGCCTCTGTCAGTTGACGGCCCGCAGGAATGGATGCGATGGGTTCGGCCTCTCCGTGCCGCAACAGGTATAAATTCATAGGCTAGCTGAAATTCGTCAGAATGCTGCCAGGAAAAGCGCCGCTTGTGTTTAGGGCCCTATCCTAGTCTTTTTTCTTTGAGGACCCGCCATCGCCTGCTTCAGCGCTATCATCCACGGTGTTAACCTTCTTGTCTGCGTTGCCAGCAGCACCCTCGTCATCAGTAAAACTCATATCGGCAAACACATCGTCACCACCAGCCTGTTCCTGTTGATCCTTAGCCTCATCAGCTGGAGCTTCATTAGTTTTCAACTCAGAATCCGTCTGCAGCGATTCGTCAGACTCTGATTTTTGAGCAACACTGGATTTGTTATTAGCGTCATCAAAGGGCCAGGGCTTTTCCTCCGACGCATAAACAAGATAGTTCAGCATGTCATAAAAATAATCAGCAATTTTTTTGCCTACAGTTCTAAGATTTTCATTGTTCCGTCCTGTAATCAGGCTGATCAGGATCTGCGCAATGATGATGACTGGCAAGATGATAGTGAGGACCCAGCAGGCGATGGCATAAAACACCATGTAGAGGATGCGGATCCACTGGGAAAGGGAAAGGATATTACGTTTAAGTTCTTCAGTTCTGACATTATTCATGAGAATTCCTCCTGGGAACTCCGGTTACGGCTTCTAGGTTAATATCAGTTATGCAAACTACCGGTTGCATACTCGACATCAAGCCCCCGCTCCTCCAGCATTAACGACTTTATTATATGGTCAACAGTTTCATTGTTGTAGACAATTTCATACAGTCCATTGACTAATGGCATGTGCACACCCAGTTCGTCCGCTTTCTCTTTTACCTGCTTCAGGGTGTTAACACCCTCGGCCACCTGGTCCATCTCAGCAATCACGGCATCAATGTCCTTACCTTCGCCAAGCGCCTTCCCCACCCTGAAGTTCCTGGAGAGCGGCGAGGAACAGGTCACGATGAGGTCGCCCACCCCGGACAGCCCCAGGAACGTCATCGGGTCTGCACCGAGCTTAACCCCGAAACGTGCCATCTCTGTGAGACTGCGAGTCACCAGCATGGCATTAGTGTTATTACCCATGCCAACCGCTTCCGCGAGACCTGCGATAATGGCGTAAATATTCTTGAGCGAGCCTCCGAGTTCTACGCCCAGCATGTCGGAGTTTGAATAGACGCGAAAAGAGTCAGATCGCAGCACTTCCTGCACTTTTGTGACCACATGCTCATCCTTGCTGGCAACGACGGCACCGGTTGGGCTGCCGCCGGAAATTTCCTTGGCCAGGTTCGGCCCGCTAAGCACGGCGATAAGCGCGTTACTGGTTTCCTCGGCGAGGATCTGGCTCATAAGTGCGAAGGTCTTGGCTTCAATACCCTTGGTGAGGCTGACAAGAATGGTGTCCTCATGGATCAGCGACTGCATCTGCTTGACCACTTCACGGAAGCTGCTACTTGGAACAGCTACAAATATCAGGTCCACATCACAAACTGCGCCAGCAAGGTCGGTGGTAGCCAGCACATCTTCGTGGATTTTATAGCCTGGGAGGTAGTTTATGTTTTCGTGGAGCCTGTTCAGCGATTCTGCCTGGTCTGCATCACGCATCCACAGGAGAGCCTTGTGCCCGTTCTGAGCAATGATGTTGGCGACTACAGAGCCGAAACTGCCGCCCCCGAGAACCGCTACATTTTTAACTGACATGATTTGTACTCTTGATACTGCTTTTTATTTTTTTTATTACTATTCAGGACTTTTCCAACGTCCGTCTGTGAGGCCAGAGTGGACAGCGCGCGGAAAGATAACAGCTTAACTCTGACAACACCAGAAACGGCCTGTTAAGCAGTAATTCTAGGTGCTAAGAGTATTTGATAGACCCCAGGACATACTATAGAATCGCAGGCCCTTCGAACAGCCATAGTACCGTACTGGACATTCAATCATGGACAAAGATCTATGGGTCACTATCCGCGAGGAGATCAATGACCAGCTTCTTCAGGAGCCCGATCTCGGCACTTACCTGAGCAAACGTATTCTCGCTCATGAAGACCTTGCCTCGTCAATGAGTGAGCTGCTATCAACCAAGCTTGCCTCAGAAGACATGCCGCAAAGTACGCTCAAGGCGGTCTTTGATGAGGCTCTGCGCAAGGACTCGGACATCATCGAATCCATTTCTACCGATTTGTTGGCTATCCGCGACAGGGATCCGGCGGTTCAGCACTATTCCACGGCCATTCTCCATTTCAAGGGCTTCCAGGCCCTGCAGGCCTACCGTGTTGGGCACTGGCTCTGGAATCAGGACCGCCGCGGCATGGCTCTCCTGCTACAAAGCCGGATTTCAGAAGTGTTTGCCGTTGATATTCATCCGGCAGCAAGAATTGGATCTGGCATTTTGGTGGATCATGCCACCGGTATTGTTATCGGCGAGACCTCTGTGCTCGAGGACAATATTTCCATTTTGCAGGGAGTTACCCTTGGCGGCACAGGCAAGGATACCGGCGATCGACACCCCAAGATCAAGTCCGGCGTACTGATCAGTGCCGGGGCAGCCATTCTTGGCAATGTCACCATTGGTGAAGGCGCCTGGGTAGGCGCAGGATCAGTAGTGTTGCAGGATATCCCGCCGCATACCACCGTTGTCGGTGTACCAGGAAAGGTGGTTGGTAAGCCGAGAACTGAGCAGCCCGCTCTAGACATGGATCACTACCTAAACAACAAGGATTAGGGTGCTTAACGAAGCGGCCTGTGTTCTTGTTCACGGTGCCTGGCATGATGCCAGCTGCTGGAACCCGGTTGTTCCCTACCTGGAAGCGAGTCAACTGGAAGTTTTCACGCCGGACCTACCTTCCCACGGTAAAAATCCAGCAGATCCCGCTCGGACAAATCTTAAAGCGTATTCTACATATATCTCTCAATATATTGAAAATATTGATAAAAAAGTAATTCTTGTTGGGCACAGCATGGCCGGCATGGTAATCAGCCAGGTGGCCGAAGAAATCCCCGACAAGCTGGCTAGACTGCTCTATCTAAGCGCTTACCTACCCGAAAACGGTCAGAGCCTTTTCAGTCTTATAGCCTCAAATGCTGCTGGCCTAGGTAAATCCCCTATAGAAGAGGTGATGCAGATCTCTGCGGACAAACGCTATTTCACCATAAATCCACAGGCCATTCAGGGACTGTTTTACAACTGCAGTCCGACCGATCAGTCTCCAAAGGCTTTTCCAACGCAGCCAGCACTGCCATTTTCAGGCAAAGTAAGCCTTAGCGAGGCTAATTACGGACGCGTGCCTAAAACCTATATCTGCTGTCTAAATGACCATGTAATCCCTATCAGTCATCAGCGTCATATGCTGAAAAACCAGGCCTGCGACGAAATGGTTCAACTGGACAGTGATCACAGCCCTTTTCTCTCCTGTCCCGAGCTGCTAGCTAAGGTGCTCAATTCAGCCAGGAAGGCATCCTGACTGTCCACCGCCAATTTAGCCAGAAATGCGGTTTTGTTCACGATAATTGCACACTTGGCTGTTATTTATACCACCCTTAGACGCATTTAATGCACTTAATTAGCAGGATAGCGTCAGGCTAATAACAACAGGCAACTATCAGGGGATATCAACATGAAAAAATTACTACTGGCAGGCATTTTCATGTCCTGCGCTTCTTTTATTACTAGTCCAGCATTAGCTCAACCCGGCGGACAAGGTGACCAGGATACAAGCATGAGCTTCTTCATCACGAGCCAGGGTCCCGGTGATGGTGCCAATCTTGGCGGCCTAGCCGGTGCGGATGCGCATTGTGCAGCCCTTGCAGATGATGCCGGCGTTACCGGTAAAACATGGCAGGCCTACCTGAGCACAACGGGCCCGGACGGCGTCTATGCCCGAGACAGAATCGGCAGCGGACCCTGGTACAACGCTAATGGTGAACTCGTGGCGCGAAGCCTGGTGGATCTGCATTACAGCAACACTAATGTGAATAAACAGCGTGCGCTGACGGAAACAGGCGGGACAGTAAATGGCGTCGGCGATCAGCCTAACATGCATGACATTCTGACCGGATCAAACCCGGACGGCACCGCCTCGGAAATGACCTGCAACAATTGGACCAGCAACACGGACCAGTCCAGGGCAATGGTGGGGCATTTTGACCGTATTGGTGGCGGCCCGCTGGCAGAATCCTGGAATGCCACCCATGCCTCAAGAGGATGCAGCCAGGAACAGCTCCAGGCTTCCGGCGGCAATGGCCTCTTCTACTGTTTTGCTACTGGCGAATAACTGCCCTTCAATAAATGAAAAAGGCGTCCTCGGACGCCTTTTTTGTTGGAAGTGATAATAACTCCTGCTCTACATTTCGTAATTCATTTGCAGGATGGCCAGCCTGTCGCCGCTGTATGTCCCTACCCATATCTCACCATTGACCAGCAAGGCAGAACTAGCATCGTGCATGGATGAGTCTGGCCCGACAGAGGCAAGCGTGCTTGCTGTAAGGTTCTCCGGCGCTATTTCAACCACGCCCCAGCCGACTGCACAGGGCGGTTGTCCGCAGTCGCTGCCACGATTATTGCCAGCCGCCAGCAAGGTGCCTCGTGGCGACCAGCGGATATTATCCGGCAGAACATCCAGCGTCACAGCTTGTCTCGAAACAGGGTAGGCATTTCTCTCAAAACGAACCACTTCACCGGTGCCAAATGAGGCGGCAAAGATCCAGCGCTCATCCTCCGAGACAACAATACCGTTGCCGCCTGACAGCTCAGTACCGGGGATCATGGTTACTGCCTGGCCCGGATGCCATTCAAAAACATGGCCCGTTATTTCACCTGCCAGCACGTTCTCAATAGCATGTTCGGAAGGGTTAAAAAACTGCGTGGCCACAAATCCGCCGTCTTCCAAGATGGCAACACTGTTTGTCCATGAACTCTCTGGCATGGGTATGCAGCCAACCCAGGTAATTGTCGGTTTCAGAAAGGCTTCAACCTCGAACACTTCAATCGCTTCTCTCGCGCCGTGGCTTGTCATGTAGAGGTGATATATATCAGGCCCCTTGGTACTGGCTTTAAGTGCCAGGCCGTGAGCTGAAAAAGCACTGGTATCAATAGGCCCTGGACATTCTGCAAAGCGGGAAGTGTCATGGGCAAAAACGGGGGCAGAACCGGGGAAGAGAATTTCTGCTGTCTTTTCCTCAGCGTTGACCAGATGAATCTTGCCACGAATGTCGCTGCCGGTGAGACTCCCGTCCATTCCCGAAACAAGCAGCCAGTCGGACTCGCCCAGTCTGAGGATATCTTCTCCGTTAATAACGCCGCAGAGAAAACTGATGCCTTCTTCCTCGCCACAGTTTTCAACTTTCATGATAGTGTCGGCTGCCACTTCACTTTCGGGCATCACAGAGTTTTGAACATTTTTACCCGAAACCTGGCCGGACGGCTCGCCTGAACATCCTGTCAGCAGGGTCAGCGTTAACAGGCATGTTAAATTTATCCAGCGGCTTGCAATCATAGCGGCTCCTTTTTTCAATGCCCGGAGAATAGCACCTTGAGTTGAAATTCTACAATTCATATCATAGCGGTTTAAACGTCAACCCTTTCCATGATAATTCCAGCCCCCTTGATTACTCGTTACACCCTCACTATAACTCTGCTTTCCTTACTTACGCTGAATGCTAACGCACAGGAATTCACCCGGCAATTTCTCCCCTACTTAGAGCAGGAGTATGCCGAGTTTAGAGCTGATCAGGTGAACAATGTCGCCTATTCTCTTTTTGTCGAGATTGATGAGGATGCGGATGACTTCAGCGGAACGGTTGATATCAACTTCGATCTAGCCCAGGGCAACACAGCTCCACTAACTTTTGATTTTGACCAGGGCAATGTGGGATCAATAACGGTCAATGGTTCATCTGTCGAATGGAGTTACGAGCGATGGTTTATCACAGTTGCTGCAGACAAGTTCCAGGAAGGACAGAACACGGTAAGCATTACCTTTACACACCCTTTCACCACTGACGGCGACGGCTTGCATAAATTTACCGACCCGGAAAACGGGGAGGTTTACCTCTACACGAATTTCGAGCCTTATAAAGCCAACCGGTTTTTTCCTTTATTTGATCAACCAAACCTGAAAGCCCCTTTTACCATCGAAGTCCTGGTGCCCGAACACTGGGAAGTGGTTTCCAACCAGCATGAAACAATAAGTAGCCTTGAGGGTGACCTGCGGCGCTGGCAATTTCCTGCGACACCACCCATTTCCACCTACCTTTATTCATTCCATGCAGGTGATTTTACTGTCTGGGAGGATGACGCTGACGGTATTGCACTTCGACTAATGGTCAGGAAAACACTCGCCGAATACGTGGATACAGAGGAATGGTTTGTTCCCACAAGACAGTTCATGGCGTTCTTCCAGGAATATTTCGACGTACCCTACCCGCTTAATAAGTATGACCAGGTGATTGTGCCCGACTTTAATCCAGGCGCCATGGAAAACCTTGGTGCCGTGACCTTCAATGAAGCCTATGTCAGCCGCGGCGAAAAAAGTGAGCGACAGCGCTTACGTCTGGCCGAGGTTATTGCCCATGAAATGGCACACATGTGGTTTGGCGACCTGGTCACAATGAAGTGGTGGAACGACTTGTGGCTTAACGAAAGTTTTGCCACTTACATGGGCTTTCTCGCCCTTGACCAGGCCAGTAATTTCAACAACGCGTGGGATGTGTTTTACTCAAGGGACAAATCCGGGGCCTATGTAGCTGATGACAGGGTAACCACTCATCCTATTGCGCCTGACAATGTTGGGTCAACCGACGACGCCTTCGAAGTATTTGACCTGATTACTTATGAAAAAGGCAGCTCGGTTCTCAAGCAGCTGCCTTTCTTTATCGGCGAGGACAATTTCCGCCGCGGGGTGAGCAACTACCTGAAAGAAAATGCCTATGGCAATGCCACTGTTGATAACTTTGTTGATGCATTGGCAGACAGCGCAGGCAGAGATCTCTCCAAATGGCAAAAAGAGTGGCTGCAGGAATCAGGAGCCAATACTCTCCGCACTGATATCAGTTGCGAGAACAACACTATTTCCTCACTGCGCCTCCTGCAGTATGTCCCAACCAACAGAGCCGCAGACAAGACTCTCAGAAACCAGCGAACGCTCGTGGGATTCTATCGCTATGCAGATAACACAATGCTCCGCAGCAGCAGTATCCCCGTAACCTACAGCGGCCCTGTGACCTGGATAAGCGAAGCCGTTGGCTTACCTTGCCCCGACCTTGTTTTAAGCAATGAGGATGATATGGCCTATTTCGAGATGGAACTCGACCCCAGGTCGCTCGAAACACTGCGGGAACACATCAATGACTTTCCCAGTCCGACCACTCGGCTGATGTTATGGAATTCACTCTGGGCCAGCGTCATGCGCAGCAGTATGTCTCTTGATGATTTTGTCGACTTTGCCATCAGCAATATCACCAAAGAGCAAAATGACGATGTAATTCGTCAGGTCAGCGGCAACTTGGCAAGCGCTTTCAACTACTACTCGACCTTCGGTGGTCAAAATGAAAAACGCAGAGCAATTGAAAATTTTATTCACGGACAGCTGCTTGACGCCGCACCCGGATCGGAAATTCAGAAAATCTGGTTTGCCAATTACACGAACCGGGCCCATACCCCAGAAGCCCTCGACAGCTTATTTGCTCTCCTTGATGGCAGGAACTCTATAGAGGGTCTAGAAATTGATCAAGACAAGCGCTGGGATATCGTTTTTACGTTAAACCGCTATTTGCATGCTAACTACGAGGCATTGCTGGAAAGCGAAAGCCGACTTGATAGCAGTGACCAGGGCATCAATAACGCCTATGCCACGCGGGCAGTCAGGCCCTCTTTAGAAGGGAAACAAGAATTTCTTAGCCTGGTTGTCGGCAACCCTGATGATCTCAAAGTGGCCACGCTTCGCACAATCCTTTTCAACCTGTTCCCGCCTGAGCAGACCGGCCTGCTCGAAAACTTGGCCGACGACATCCTTCAGCATTACGGCGTTCTCAATGAAACCGGTCTCGAACGTTTTCTTAACTCCTACATAGAAATTCTGCCTACGACCTGTACCCAGGCTAGCATAGACAGACTGGCTGCCCTTAAAGATGAATTTGCTGGCTACAGACCTGTGCTTGCCAATCGCTTCCTCGAGCTTCAACAGGCTGATGAGCGCTGCGTTTCCATTCGCCGTAGGCTGAATTAATCGGCCTCCAGAAATCTGATTCTCAGCCTGCATTAGTGTAAAATGCCCCCTTTTTTAGCCCCGGGAATACCCGGGGAACAGCGATATTTATCCGCAAATGAACCTGAAGCATCACCTTGAAAAGATTATTGCTGGCCGCATCAGCGAGGTATCCGGACTTACCGGCAGCAAGGCCCTGATCAATTATGCCCGTGAAGCCACGTTTGGTGATTACCAAGCTAACGGCATTATGGGTGTCGCGAAGCAGCTTAAAACCAATCCACGTGAACTTGGTGAAAAAGTACTGGCTGATCTGGATCTTGGCGGAATTGCCGAAAAAGTAGAACTAGCCGGCCCTGGTTTCATCAACATATTTATCTCACCCGATTACCTCGCTCAGGAGTTGAACACCCTTCGGGCCAGTGAAGCGCTCGTTCAACCCCTGGGCGCGCAAACCAATGTTATTGTTGACTACTCTTCACCGAATCTGGCTAAGGAAATGCACGTTGGGCATTTGCGCGGCACAATTATCGGGGATGCACTCGCCCGCATATTTGAATACCTTGGACAGACCGTCATTCGTCAAAATCATTTTGGTGACTGGGGCACGCAATTCGGCATGCTGATTACCCAGATGCAGGATATGCAGCAGCTTGATGAAAGTGAACTTAAAAAAGAACTCGCCAACCTGGAGAGTTTTTACCGCGACGCCAAGGAGCGTTTTGATGCAGACCCTGAATTCGCAAACGCCAGCCGCGAAAACGTGGTAAAACTCCAGGCCGGAGACAGCAACTGCATTAAGCTCTGGCTAGCCTTTATTGATATCTCCGTGGAACATTGCCAGGCACTTTATGACAAACTCGGCATTACGCTGAGAGTTGATGACATCAAGGCAGAAAGCTTTTACAACGACAGGCTGGCCGGCATAATTAACCAGCTGGATGATGCAGGCCTGCTGACAGAGTCAGACGGAGCACGCTGCGTGTTCCTGGATGAGTTCCGCAACAAGGACGGTGAAGCCCTGCCCACCATCGTCCAGAAATCCGACGGCGGTTATTTATATGCCACCACCGATCTGGCTGCCATTCAATACAGAAGCAAGGAGCTCAACGCTAACCGTGTGCTTTACGTAGTGGACGCTAGGCAGAGTCTGCATTTTCAGCAAGTTTTCCGTGTAGCTGAACTGGCTCATTTCAAGGCTGAGCAATGCTCACTAGAACATTTGTCATACGGAACGATGATGGGCAGTGACGGCAAACCTTTCAAAACCCGTACCGGCGGCACCGTCAAACTGATGGACCTGATGGAAGAAAGCATTGCCCGGGCATACGACCTGGTCAGTGAAAAAAATCCTGACCTGGTAGAAAGCGAACGACGCGAAATAGCCAGCGTGGTCGGTATTGCCGCCATCAAATACTTCGAATTAAGCAAGAACAGAAACAGCGACTATATCTTTGACTGGGACACCATGCTTTCATTTGACGGTAACACCGCCCCTTACCTGCTTTATGCCTATGCCCGAATCAGGAGCATTTTTCGCAGAGAAGATATTGTGTCACCCCAGAAATACACGATCTTCGTCAATGATGAGGAAGAACAGGCGCTTGCGCTCAAACTTCTTCAATTTAGTGAAACGGTCGAGCAGGTAGCAGAAGACTGCTACCCCAACCAGCTATGTCTGTACCTCTATGAACTGGCAGGCATTTACATGCGCTTTTACGAGGCCTGCCCTGTACTCAAGGCCGACACAACTGTACGTCAGTCCCGTTTGGGGCTGTGTGATCTCACTGCCAGGACCATAAAACAGGGTCTGTCCCTGCTGGGTATTGATACACTAGAAAAAATGTAAGTACAGCTGTCAGAAGCCAGAGGCATTGTTATAATGCGCGCCGCCGGTCTGCGGCCAATTACATGACTTCGGGCCGGGGTGATTAAAGTAATATTTGGAAAACACATGTCTGATAAATCTACCATTATCTACACGCTAACTGACGAGGCCCCCGCCCTTGCCACCTATTCACTTCTGCCTATCGTCAAAGCCTTCACTGCCCCTGTGAACATTAAAGTCGAAACAAGAGATATATCACTTGCAGGCCGCATCATTGCTGTCTTTCCAGACTACCTGCCGGATGAGCTGAAACAGTCAGACGACCTGGCTTACCTCGGCAACCTGGCTCTAAAACCCGAAGCCAATATCATCAAGCTGCCTAACATCAGTGCCTCCCTCCCGCAGATGAATGCAACTATCAAGGAACTGCAGGAAAAAGGTTATCCGCTACCCGACTATCCTGAAAACCCGCAGACTGCTGAGGAACGAGACATAAAAGAGCGCTATGACCGCGTTAAAGGCAGCGCCGTGAATCCTGTCCTGCGTGAAGGCAACTCCGACCGCCGCGCACCCGGTGCCGTGAAACAGTTTGCCCGTCAAAACCCGCACAGCATGGGTGCCTGGTCAAAGGATTCAAGGACCCGGGTCGCGCACATGGAAGACGGTGATTTTTTTGGCAGTGAAGTCTCAAGGACGATGGCTGAGGCCGACACCTTCCGTATAGAATTTGAAAACGCTGATGGAGCTGTTATAGAACTTAAAGGCGAGTCTCCGTTGCAGGAAGGTGAAATAATTGATGCCTGCGCAATGAGCCTGCAAGCGCTACGCAGCTTCCTTGAAAAGGCTTTTACCGAAGCCAAGGACTCTGACGTACTCTTATCACTGCACCTGAAAGCCACCATGATGAAAGTATCGGACCCGATACTGTTTGGTCATGCAGTTTCCGTTTTCTTTGCTGACGTATTTGAAAAACACAGTGATACGCTGAAAGCGCTGGGGGCAAATCCAAACAACGGCTTTGGCTCAGTACTTTCACTACTGGATACATTACCTGAAGACAAAAAGGCCGAGATCAAGGCTGATATTCAGACCTGCTATGAAAACCGCCCGCCACTGGCGATGGTGAACTCGGACAAGGGTATTACCAACCTGCATGTCCCCAGCGACGTGATCATTGATGCCTCCATGCCGGCAGCAATTCGCTCTTCCGGCAAAATGTGGGGGCCTGATGGCGAATTGCACGATACGCTCGCCATTATTCCTGACCGCTGCTATGCCGGTGTCTACCAGGAAACAATCGACTTCTGCAGGGAAAATGGCGCCTTTGATCCAAGGACAATGGGCTCCGTTCCCAATGTTGGGCTTATGGCAAAGAAGGCCGAGGAGTACGGCTCTCATGATAAAACCTTTGAGTTGCCCGAAGCTGGCACTGTGCGTGTGGTTAACAGTAAGGGGGAAACACTTCTCTCTCACCAGGTGGAAAAAGGTGATATCTGGCGCATGTGCCAGGTCAAGGACGCTCCCGTTCAGGATTGGGTCAAGCTTGCCGTTAACCGCGCCAGGGCGACTGGTGTGCCAGCCGTATTCTGGCTTAATCCCGAGCGGGCACATGACTCGGAGTTGATCCGCAAGGTGGAGGCTTACCTGCCCGAGCATGATACAGAAGGCCTGGATATCAAGATAATGTCGCCGGTGGACGCTACACGTTTTTCTCTGCAAAGAATGAAGGCTGGAGAGGATACCATCTCTGTGACGGGTAATGTCCTCAGGGATTATCTCACTGACCTTTTCCCAATCTTGGAATTGGGTACAAGCGCTAAGATGCTGAGCATCGTTCCCCTCATGAACGGCGGCAGCATGTTTGAAACCGGCGCCGGGGGTTCGGCACCAAAACATGTCCAGCAGTTTCAAGCAGAAAACCACTTGCGCTGGGATTCCCTAGGCGAATTCCTGGCCCTTGCGGCATCACTGGAGCACCTGGGCAGCACTACTGACAACGAGAAAGCCCTCGTACTTGCTAAAACACTGGATGCCGCTACAGGGCAGCTGCTAATGGAGAACAAGAGTCCACTGCGCAAGGCAAGAGAACTGGACAACAGGGGCAGTCATTTTTACCTGGCGCTTTTCTGGGCGCAGGCACTCACCGAGCAAAATGAGAATAATGAACTGCGTGATTCGTTTAGCACCATTGCCTCGGTGCTGACTGAGGGCGAGAAGACGATTATTGACGAGTTAAACGAAATTCAGGGCAATCCTGTTGAGCTTGGTGGCTACTACCAGCCTGATCCGGAAAAATGCCGGCAGGCTATGTGCGCGAGCCCTACCCTTAATGCAGCGCTCGACGGGATGTAGTACCAGGTCCAGCGGATAAGAAGCCAGGTACAATCCTGAATTTTTTATTGCTGTTTTTTTACATCGGTTTCTGGAAAACCAGTACTGCCCTGGAGGTCTGGCCTCTCACCTGGAAAACCACCGCTGTCCGATCATCCTCGGCATTCTCAAGGATATCGCTGTCAACCAGAACAGTGAATCCTGCAGCAGTCACCTCATCAACAATTGCCTCCTTGCCGATACGATGAAGAGTGCCCGCATCTCGCCAACCGGAACCATCCTCGGCCAGGTGGTCGATAACGACGTACTTGCCTCCAGGCGCAAGTGCATCAAAGACCTTGGCATTGAAAGCAGCCTGGTCTACACCAAAGTTACCGAAATCGTGATAAGAAAGTACGTTGTAAATGGCATCCAGCCCTGCCGGGAATTCCATGGTGTTGTAATCCACGATGGCGTACTGCGCATTGGGATGCGCATCAGCAAAGGCCTGACCGGCTTCGCCGACAGCGCCCTCACTAAAACCGGCAAGAAGCGGCAGGTCATACATCGCGACCATACCATTGGGTCCCACAGCCTCGACCAGCATAGGAGTGTAATATTGGCCGAAAGTCGACATTTCGGCGACGTAATCACCTTCGCTCAGACCTGCCAGGGTCATGACCTCTGCGGGCTTACGTCCGGCATCTCGTGCCCTCTGGCTTTCATCACGTGAACCTAATTCAACGGCACGCCGTATATGGGCGGGCGTGTTCTCCGGCACCATGTAATCCTGCGCAAGGACCGATATAGCCGGCACAAGTAAAGACAATACCAGCGTGAACAGCGCAATACCCTTTATGTTTATCCCCTTTAAAACCCAAAAAAATCCCCGGACGTTGATTGTAACCCCGGGGATTTTGAATAGAAAAGTGTTACTGGCTTAAATCCAGGAGCAGCTTGTTGAGTCGCTGAATATAAGAGGCAGGATCATCCAGTTGCCCCCCTTCTGCCAGGCTGGCCTGGTCAAACAGGATCCGAGCCAGATCATTGAAGCGATCCTCATCGGGCTCAGTATCCAGTTTCTCTACCAGTGGATGCTCAGGATTTATTTCAAATACCGGTTTGAAATCAGGCATGGACTGGCCGGCAGCCTCCATGATTTTGCGCATTTGTGCACCCATGTCATGTTCAGCAATCGATAGGCAGGCCGGCGAGTCTGTGAGTCTTGTGGTTGTCCTGACTTCTGCCACTTCCTCTCCTAAGGCCTCCTTGAGACGCTTGAGCAAAGATTCTGCTTTTTTATCAGCTTTCTCCTGCTGTTTCTTGTCTTTCTCGGTATCCAGCTTACCCAGATTGAGTTCACCACGGGTAATATCCTGGAACTGCTTGCCGCCAAACTCGGCCAGGTGGCTGATAAACCACTCATCAACGCGATCTGAAAGCAGTAGAACCTCTATACTCTTTTTCCTGAATATTTCCAGGTGGGGACTGTTCTTGGCGGTATTGTGAGATTCACTGGCAATGTAATAGATCTTGTCCTGGCCTTCCTGCATGCGTCCCACATAATCCTCCAGTGACTGATCCTGCACAGCGTCGTCTGTGTGGGTTGATGAGAATAGCATCAGCTTGGCAATCTTCTCTTTATTGGCAAAATCTTCGGCGGGCCCCTCCTTGAGTACCTGGCCAAATTCATTCCAAAATTTCTGGTAAGTTTCCTTGTCCTTTTTCCTAAGCTTAGCGAGCATATCCAGCACGCGCTTAGTCAAAGCACTTTTCATGGAGTCAACGGCAGGATCTTTCTGCAGAATTTCGCGGCTGACATTGAGGCTGATGTCGTTAGAATCGACCACACCCTTGATAAAACGAAGATATAGCGGTAGGAACTGTTCCGCATCGTCCATAATAAAAACGCGCTGAACATATAGCTTTAATCCGCGGGTCGTGTCCCTGTTCCACATATCATAGGGTGCGCGCGAAGGAAGATATAGCAGGCTTGTATATTCGAGCTTTCCCTCTACCTTATTGTGGGACCAGTCAAGAGGATCTTCGAAATCATGGCTGACATGCTTGTAGAACTCCTTGTATTCATCATCATTTAGTTCTGTCCGTGAGCGCGTCCATAAGGCCTTGGCCGAATTCACTGATTCATATTCGGGCGCCTTACCTTTCTTTTTCTTCTTGTCATCTTCCTCATCAGCACCAAAGTCTTTCTTCACCATCATTACTGGCATGGAAATATGATCCGCATATTTCCTGACTATGCCCCTAAGACGAAAACTTTCAGCAAATTCCTTCTCATCCTTTTTCAGGTGCAGGACTATTTGAGTGCCCCTGTCGGCTTTATTCACTGATTCGACAACAAAATCAGACTCGCCTGAGGATTCCCATCTGACGCCCAGATCAGCTGGCAATCCTGCCTTGCGGCTGAATACTTCGACCTTATCCGCAACGATAAAAGCCGAGTAAAAACCCACACCGAATTGGCCGATGAGCTGAGAATCTTTTTTTTCATCCCCGGTCAGGGATTCAAGAAACTGTGCGGTGCCTGACTTGGCAATTGTGCCGAGGTTTTCAATTACGTCTTCACGATTCATACCGATGCCGTTATCTGAAATCGTAATTGTTTTCTTCCTAGTGTCGAAATCTACAGTGACTTTCAGATTCGGATCGTCCTCAAGCAATTCGGGCTTGGCCAAAGAGGCAAAGCGCAGTTTATCTGCTGCGTCCGAGGCGTTAGAGATAAGTTCGCGTAAAAATATTTCCTTGTTGCTGTACAAGGAATGAATCATCAGTTGAAGCAGTTGCTTGGCTTCTGTCTGGAACCCCAGTGTTTCTTTATTGGCTTGTGAACCCATTGAATTGAAACTCCCGTCATTATTAACCCAAATTAAATATGGGCTTGGAAAGAATTTTCAAGGCAAAAAAAACGCATCCGAGGATGCGTTTTTACTACTTACTACTTTATAGTTTTTATTATTAACTGGTTACTTACCTAAACCATTCTGCCAGTTCACGGCGCTGGCGCTGAAGCGTTTCATAGCGCTCCTTTTCGCGAGTCAAAACAGTGATCCAGGTATTTGCTGTATCTTCACTGCGCTCATCGCGACGTGCAGAACGTGCGGCTTCAATGCCCTCGTCATAACGATTCAGCTCCATGTAGCAGCGTGCCACTGACAAATAAGACTGGTCAGGCCTATCCAGACCGCCCTTGTCAAAGGCATTGTCAAATGCTTCAACGCATTTTTCAAATTCACTCATGGTGGCGTAAATCCGTCCAAGGCGGGCAAAGTGTTCACCGTCTTCAGACATGGCAGCGGCACGCTCCAACGGTGCAGCCGCCTTGGCATCTTCCCTAGCTATCTGGTAGCAGGTTGAGAGGAAAGCCAGGTTACCCTCGTCTTCCTCGATAATGCCTTCGGCCATACCCCTTTCCATGATGCGAGCGCATCCGTAGGGATAATCATTGTTATATAACTGTGCCGCCAAGTTAATCAGCTGTGAATCGCTGTCAAGGTGACCAAGCACGTCAACTACGTAGTAGGACTGTGCCTGTTCAGTAAAGCGTTCGATCTGGCCAAGTACTGCTGGAAGGAGAACCCAGTCATCAGCCTCGTTATAAAGAACAACGGACTCACGTAGAACCTGGTGGGCCTTTTCGTAGTCTTCAACGTTAAAGTAAAGCGCACGCAAAAGGTCATAGGTATTCTTTGGGATAGCCTCACCCTTAGAACGCAGAATTTCCATGTTGCGAAGGATAAATGGGATAGATTCAGGGTACTCCTCAAGCTGATAATGTGCTGTTCCGATACGGAAATAGACATCATCATTAGCCTCTAACGCAATGTCATTGTATTCCGTGAAGTAATTGATGGCTTCCCTGAAACTCTCCTCTACGTAGTACAGTGAACCTAGGTAAAACAAGGTCTGCTCTATCTGTTCCTGTGTCAGGTTAGGAAGACTGAGCATTTCTTCGTAGGCTTCGATTGCCGCAGGATAGTTTTCCTGGATCTGGTGCAGGTTGGCGTAAAACTGCCACATGACAAATTTTTCCCTGTCATTGAGGCGGTCACGGTCAAAGTCTTCCTTTACCTCATCCAGCACAGCCATAGCACCCACGTAGTCTTCCATATCACGAAGTTCCATAACCTCGTTGATACGAGTGTAGACGCGGCGACCCAATGTCTGAGACGAGCGTGCTGCAGGCGGGGCCCTGCGACCTTCCTCGTCATCATTCTGGGCCAGAGCCTGTCCTCGGATGAGTGATAGATCAGCCAGCGGCAGTAAGACGACTACGGCAGCGAGAAGAAATTTTACAAATACGGTCTTTCTCATCATGTTCCTCTCTAACTCCACTTAGTTATCTGCTAGGTTGTATCTGAACAAGTAGCGGACACCGGGAACCGGGACGGCTTGGCCGTCCGAAACTCTGGGATTAAACTTGAAGCGTGAAACCGCACGTCTTGAGGAGGAATCGAATATATTGGGTGGATCAGCATCAACGACCTGGATACTGTCGGAGTCGACTGTACCTTGTGCCGTTACCGTGAAGGAAACCAAGCACCAGCCTTCAATTCCACGAGAAGCAGCACGCTGAGGGTACTGGGGCTCGATAGTTACAATCGGCAACATTTCAGAGTCACTGGCAGAAATCGAGGCACTGTTATCAAGGCCACCCATGTCTACTTCGACACGGCTAATGTTCAGGCCTTCACCAGTTGGTGCATCCAGCGCTAAATCCGGTTCAGGTAGGTCGGGAATTTCTTCGGGCACATCAGGCTCTTCCGGTTTTGGCTCTTGACGTTGAACTTCGAGCTCAATTTCAGGCATCGTGATGTCGGCAATCTTTCTTGCCTCACCCTTCTCCGGTTCTGATGCATCCATCGAAATCAGAAACTGCATCAGGAAGAACAAACCAAAGGTAACAGCGGAGGCAAAAACTACAGCAAATCCAATATTGAATAATCTGACCATTTTCTTTTCCTCTATGCCTCAGCAGCAATCTGAACACTGGAGGCTTCAGCTTCTCTGGCTGCATTCATGATCATCAGGACGAATTCATTTGGTGCATTCTGATCCGCCTGGATAACCACTGCAGCATTCGGAGACTCTGCAAGCCTTTGCTCAATGCGCAGGCGCAAATTACGGGGTGGTATCACATCACCATCCATCCACATTTCGCCAACCGGTGATATAGCGATAAGAATTGGCTCACCATCAACACCCTCTACCATGGAGGCTTCCGGATAATTAATTTCATACCCGGCTTCTTTTACAAACACGGAGGTAACGATGAAGAAAATTAGAAGAATGAAGACAACATCCAGCATAGGCGTCAGATCGATTTCACCTGCCTGTTCGTCGTCTTTACCTTTTGCAAAACCTTTCATAAATAATCCTGTTAAGAAGAATTAGGCGTGCTGGATTTCCATATGGTCTTCCAGGAACTGTAATTCTCTGCTGGTTCTTACTTTCAGAATATTGCTGGCGAAAATCCCTGACAAAGCGCCAACCATACCTGCCATTGTTGGGATAGTTGCCCTGGCAACACCACCAGACATCTGCTTGGCATCACCACCACCAGTAACCGCCATTACGTAGAAGACTTCAATCATTCCAGTTACTGTCCCCAGAAGTCCAAACAACGGACAAACGACCACTAGCACTTCTATCACAGGAAGCGTTGATTTCAGGTCGAGCGAGACACGGGAGATAAGTTCCTGCCGAATAGCGTGGGCATTCCAGGACCCTTTATCAGTCCTGGCTTCCCATTCCGAAAGTGCACTAACCACATTCTTTTTGTGGACAGTACGTAAAAACCAGAATCGTTCAATCATCAGACTCCATTTTACAAACAACAAAATGGCAATCAGATTCAGAACAGGGCCACCACGCTCCATGAAGACATCGATGGCCTCAAAACTCTGACTAAAAAAATCCATAAGCTATTCTCCAGCTTTAACTATTCAGACGGACTAGCTTACGATGAAGTACCTTGCGCTTCCGCGCGTCTGGCAATAATACCAGTAGCCTGCTCTTCCAAGATATGGATTACCTGGTCACTACGTGATTTTACGATAGTGTGGAACAGGATGGTTGGAATCGCGACGACGATACCCAGTACAGTAGTAACCAGGGCGCCGGAGATACCGCCTGCCATGATCTGTGGGTCACCAGTACCGAACAGTGTGATCGCCTGGAACACGGTGATCATGCCGGTTACCGTACCGAGCAGGCCCCCTAGGGGAGCAACAGTGGCAATAATCTTGAGCAGCGTCAGGAAGCGTTCAAGTGCCGGAGTCTCTAGCAGAATTGCCTCACCAAGTTTCAGCTCAAGGGTTTCAATGTTCATGTTCTTGTCTGATTCATAAACCTTCAGAACGCGGCCTAGCGGATTGTTCTCGCTAGGACGGTCAGGGCTCTTCAGCTGACGCTTAACCTTGGCATTTACCAGGGTCAGGGTGACCATACGCTCTACTGCGAGTAGTGTGGCAAACAGACCTACAAAGATAATTATCTGACCGATGGTGCGGCCCTGCTCCCAGTAACGTTCCTGGAATGAAGGTGAGCTGATCAGTGCCGCCAGATATGAGCCGCCAAAGGGACCAGTCGGGTCAATACCCACCATAGTGAAGCCGCCGGCAGCGCTCTGGATGTCTGCCGCAGTGCTGGTGTAATCACCAGGCTGGCTAGGCAGGACACTCAAACGCTTGGTGTTAGCATCAAATTCCAAGTACTGGCCACCGGAAACAATGTTATAGGAACCAATACGAATTACTTCCTGCTGGTTCTGCGTACCGTCAGGTTGGGCCACATCTGTAGTGAAGCGCGCCACGTTAGCAGACTCAGTCATTTCTTGGAGCAGGTAGAACCAAAGACGCTCAAGCTGTTCGATGCTGGGCAGCTGGGACTCGCTGGCCATAATCTCGGCAAGTTCGGTCATTGTTTCTTCACGGCCAGGATACTGGGCAGAAATTAGTGAAGCTTCGAACTGGCTGCGGGTATCACCTACAACACCGGCAATTGTACCGAACAGTTCGTCCAGATCACCAAGACGTTCCTGCAGGGTTTCAAAACGCTGCGCCTTGATGATTTCGTTTTCGTTATAAGTATTTTCAAGGTCTACAGAAATACGTTGTTCTGTTTCCTCGCGCTCAAGCATTTCGTTCAGAAGCGCCTGGCGCTGGTTAACATTCTGCTGGAACTGCTGCATACGCTGACGATGCTCTTCAGTTTCAGTCAGCCTGGCCTGCTCTACCAGATCAAGCAACTGGTCCAGGTTCGCAGCCTGCTGCTGGCCGAATGTAAATGAGGCAGTAATACACAGAACTGATGTAGATAGTGTTTTCTTAATAATAGAAGAGAATTTCATGACTGCTTACTCCGGCGCTGCAATTGGAAGTTCAAGAATTTCAGTGGTAGCCAACTGCTGAGCCATCCTGATACCGTCGGCTACTGGGCGACGATACTCGTCATCAAGAGTTACCCACTGGTTAGAAGCCTTATCCCACACACCGGTCTGGGTCTGGTCGCTGGTCTGATAAAGCAGCGCGATACGGCCAACACGGAGAATATCAACGTCACGCTCAACACCGCCGATTTCAAGTGAATCGGTGTAGTGCTGCATGGCTCTTCCGTAGTTGATCTCCTGCTGGTAGGCAGCAAGAACAAGGCGGAATTTTTCAGCGACGTTTACGCTTGAATCGTCAAAAGTGCCACGGATGAGGTCAAGTCGAGCTTTACGCTCATCGAGAAGGAATGGTAGATCAAGATCAACGAACTGCTCAAGGGCAACCATCATTCTTTCCATCAGCGGTGGTACCTGCCTTTGCAGAGAAGCCGCATCTTCGATGGACTGGTCATATTCCGCGATAGTCTGTTCCTGCTGGGCAATAGTGCGTCGGAAACTGGCATTGTAAACCTCGAGTCCGTCGACACGCTTGGCAGCTTCACTGTATTCCTGAACCAGTTCGTCAGCTTCATCAGAAAGCTGGTTGATCCTGATCTGAGCTTCAGCAGCGGCAGCGATTGCCTCGCCTGCATTTGCGTTTGCCCTATCAATGATACTGGTATCAACAACAGTGTCTTGGGCTGCCGCTGATGTAAAACCAACTATCGCAGGCAACATGAGTAAAGGAACAAGAATTCCTTGTTTAAAACGATGGTAGTTCATTTGTAGTCCCACTTGTTTTAGAAAATCTCAAGATAGATGAGTAAACTTTTGACTTCACATCAAACATCCATTGTGAAGGCTTGAACGTAAATCAAGAATCAGTACTTAGACGCATTATCAAAAAAGTACAAAAGTCTATTCGAAAAATCCCCATAATACTGATCTGAAAGATAGGTTTCTTCAAATCATAAATTCTGTTTCTTGGGCAGAATTAAAAATCAATCTATCTTCCGTGATCAAGGCTATATCCCTAAGGCGGATGAGCATATCAAATACTGAACGCAGATAGAACACTTTAATTCTCAAAAAATTCAAAGGATTTGGACTGAAAATTCAGGCATCTTCGGCTACTCCAGAAAGGCACAAAAACACATATTTGCGCAGCAAAGATGCAAATTTTATGGTGGCAAGTTGAGAAACCTTATAAGCAGGTTCTAACTCTGTCGTCAGTTACCAGCCAGCTGCTGATTTCAGGCCTTCCCCTATCTCGGCGAGGCTACGAACAGTGGTCACTCCGGCGTCTCCAAGGGCAGCAAACTTTTCCTCTGCAGTGCCCTTTCCACCTGAAATAATGGCTCCGGCATGGCCCATACGCTTTCCAGGAGGGGCTGTAACGCCTGCTATATAGGAAACAACTGGCTTGCTTACATTCGCCTTGATGAACTGTGCAGCCTCTTCCTCGGCAGTACCTCCGATTTCACCTATCATGACGATGGCTTTAGTCTGATCATCTGCCTCGAGAAGACCGAGAATATCGATAAAGTTTGAGCCCGGAATCGGATCACCGCCAATACCAACGCAGGTGGACTGGCCAAACCCGTAATCCGATGTCTGTTTCACGGCTTCGTAGGTAAGCGTACCTGAGCGTGAAACGATACCGACCTTTCCTGGCTGGTGAATGTGGCCGGGCATGATGCCGATCTTGGATTCACCTGGGGTGATCACGCCTGGACAGTTCGGCCCAATCAGCCTCACACCCAGTTCATCGCATTTCACCTTAACGTCAAGCATGTCGAGTGTTGGTATGCCCTCAGTGATACAGACAATGAGCTTAACGCCCGCATTTGCCGCCTCCAGAATGGAATCCTTGCAGAATGGTGCCGGTACATAGATAACTGATGCCTCCGCACCTGTTTCAGTGACCGCTTCGCTGACGGTATTGAAAACCGGCAGATTGAGGTGTACCTGTCCACCTTTGCCTGGGGTAACACCGCCCACCATGTTGGTTCCATATTCAATGGCCTGTTCGGAATGATAGGTTCCCTGTGAACCCGTAAAGCCCTGGCAAATAACTTTGGTCTCTTTATTTATCAGAATACTCACGTCTTGACTCCTTATTTGCCGTCCGCAGCTTTAACTGCTTCCTGGGCTGCCTCGGTGAGGCTGTTGGCAGCAATGATATTGAGGCCGCTTTCCGAGAGCACCTTAGTGCCAAGGTCAGCATTATTACCTTCCAGACGAACGACAACGGGGACTTTCACGCCCACTTCCTCAACTGCACCAACAATACCTTCTGCGATCAGGTCACAGCGCACGATACCGCCGAAAATATTTACCAGTACCGCCTTCACGTTTTCATCAGATAGGATAATCTTGAAAGCTTCGGAGACGCGCTCCTTGGTGGCGCCGCCGCCGACGTCGAGAAAGTTAGCAGGTTCTCCACCATGCAGTTTCACGATGTCCATCGTACCCATTGCCAGCCCTGCACCGTTAACCATGCAGCCGATACTGCCATCAAGAGAAACGTAATTGAGATCCCAGTTGGCAGCATGCACTTCACGCTCATCTTCCTGGGTTGGATCATGCATTTCCTTAAGTTTTGGGTGACGGTACAAGGCATTGCCATCGATATTCAGTTTTGCATCAAGACAGAGCAGATTGCCTTCATCTGTGATTACGAGCGGATTAATTTCGAGAAGTGACAAATCACACTCGGCAAACATCTTGGCTAGGCCTAGGAAAATTTTCGTGAACTGTTTTACCTGTTCACCTTCCAAACCCAGCTTGAACGCCAGTTCCCTGCCTTGGTAAGGCTGCGGACCGGTAAGCGGATCAATGGTAGCCCGAAGAATTTTTTCCGGGGTTTCATGAGCGACCTTTTCAATCTCGACACCGCCCTCGATGGAAGCCATGAAGACAATGCGCCTTGAACTGCGGTCTATAACGGCGCCAAGGTAAAGCTCATTGGAAATTTCCGTGCACTCCTCAATGAGAAGTTTGTAAACAGGCTGGCCGTCTTTATCAGTCTGGTAAGTCACCAGGCGGTTGCCTAGCCACTGCTGGGCAAAATCTTCAATCTCCTTAGTACTGGAAACCAACTTCACCCCTCCGGCCTTGCCCCTGCCGCCTGCATGGACCTGCGCCTTGATGACCCACCTGTCGCCACCCAGACGATGCGCTGCCTCCACTGCATCCTTAGCATTGTCACAGGCGAAGCCTTTCGAGACAGGCAAGCCATAGTCAACAAATATTTTCTTGGCCTGGTATTCGTGTAGATTCATAGTCTTCTCTGAGGGTTATTCTTTGACTTTATTTTTTCTTGCGGTTGGCAATATGAATGGCGCGACCATTGACGGCAAGCGCCGCCTCATGCACAGCTTCACACAGTGCGGGATGCGAGAATACGCTTAACCCAATATCTTCGGCGCTGGTGCTAAACTCCATGGCAACAACAACTGTCTGAGCCAGATCAGCCGCGGAAGGCCCGATAATATGGCAGCCCAGCACGCGGTCAGTCGCTTTATCCGCAAGGATTTTAACCAGCCCTTCTGAATCATTGGCGGCCAGCGCCCTTCCTGAGGCGGCAAAAGGAAAAGCGCCAACGTTGTACTCAACACCTTCTTCCTTGAGCTGCTCTTCAGTTTTACCAACCGCCGCTATTTCAGGATGGGTATAGATCACAGAGGGTACGAGATCATAATTCATCGAGGCTTTATGGCCAGCAATATTCTCTGCCACCATAACGCCCTCTTCCGAGCCTTTGTGTGCCAGCATCGGACCGCGCACGATATCACCCACGGCATAGACATCGGGGACGGACGTGGCGCAGTCATCGTTAACCTCAATGTAACCCCGTTCGTCTTTTTTAACACCGCAATCATCGGCAAGCAGAGATTCTGTGAAGGGGCGGCGCCCCACGCAGACTATCAGCTTGTCAAAATCCTCTTTCTTTTCACCTTCCTTGTCTTCGTAATTAACTGTGACGCCATTGCCCTTGCCTTTTTTCAAAGTACTGCCGGTAACCTTGGCACCAAGCCGAATATCCAGCCCCTGCTTGGACAGAATCTTGTGAGCTTCCTTTGCTATCTGCTGATCAACCATCGGCAGGAAGGCATCAGCGGCTTCAAGCACCATCACCTCGGCGCCAAGCCGGGCCCATACTGACCCGAGTTCAAGACCGATAACGCCGGCACCGATCACGCCAAGTCTCCTAGGTACTTCTTGGAATTCGAGGGCCCCGGTAGAGTCCACAATCACGTTCTGATCAATCGGTGTAGGTGGAATCTCAATGGGAACAGAACCTGCCGCTAGAATAATATTGTCAGCGGAAAGTGTCTGGGTCTTGCCTTTATGGTCCGTCACTTCGACCTGCTTGTCCTTCAGAAGTTTGCCGACACCTGAGATGCCGGTAACCTTGTTGGCACGAAACAGCCCGGCAATACCGCCAGTGAGCTGTTTGACCACCTTTTCCTTTCGGGCAATCATGGCCGGAACATCGATGCCCACCTTGCCCACGGAGATACCATGGGTATCAAAGTCGCGGCTTGCCTCTGCATACTTTTGCGAGGAATCCAGCAGGGCTTTGGAAGGAATGCAGCCAACGTTGAGGCAGGTACCGCCATAGACGGGCTTCTGCTCATCGTCAATCCACTTTTCAACACACCCGGTTTTTAATCCCAGTTGTGCTGCCCGTATGGCTGCCACGTAACCTGCAGGTCCCGCTCCGATCACCAATACATCATAATCTGCCATGAGTTTTTCCGTTATAGAGTCTTGTCTGTTGAGTGAGGTTACACTTCTAGGAAGATCCTGGCCGGATCTTCTAAAAGTTCCTTGATAGTTACGAGGAACTGTACCGCTTCCTTACCGTCAATCATGCGATGATCGTATGACAACGCCAGGTACATCATTGGGCAAATCTTGACTTCCCCATTAACTGCCATGGGCCTTTCCTGAATTTTGTGCATACCTAGGATGGCTGTTTGCGGCGGATTAAGAATCGGCGTGGAAAGCAGTGAGCCAAAAACGCCGCCATTGGAGATGGTAAAAGTACCGCCGCTCATTTCTTCTATGGACAGCTTCCCGTCACGCGCCTTGAGACCAAAGTCACGAATGCTTGCCTCGATATCGGCAAAACTCAATGTATCAGCATCACGCAGCACGGGCACAACCAGTCCGCGGGGCGATGAAACAGCGACACCAATATCCTGGTAGGCATGGTAGATAATGTCATTACCATCCATGGAGGCGTTCACAGCCGGAAAACGTTTCAGAGCTTCCACACTGGCGCGTACAAAAAAGGACATAAAACCGAGTCGTGTGCCTTCGTGCTGCTTTTCAAAAGCATCCATGTACTTGTTACGAAGTTCCATCACAGCTTCCATGTTGACCTCGTTAAAGGTCGTCAGCATGGCAGTGGTCTGCGTGGCCTGAAGCAGGCGCTCAGCCACCTTGGCTCGTAATCGTGTCATGGGGACCCGTTTTTCAGCACGGCCACCATTCATCGGAATACTGGGTGCGGGTGCTGGCGCCGAAGTCGCTACAGAAGTCGTTGCAATATGGGACGGCGCTGGCGCATCTGCTTTCATAAAATTGACCACATCTTCCTTGGTCACGCGTCCATCCTTGCCCGTGCTTGGAATGGAGTTAGCGTCAAGATTGTTTTCTTCAACTAGTTTGCGTGCAGCAGGACTCATCAGAACAACTTCGGCGGCCTTATCCACTGAATCGTCAACGACAGGTTCGGGCTCAAGAGCAGGCGCTTCTGCGGATGGCTCAGGTGCAGACTCTGCCGGTACTGCCTTGGCAATTTCACCTTCTTCGAATATGGCTAGCAGCTCGTTGCTGACAATGGTGTCACCCTCGCCTTTCTTAATGTCCTGAAGAACACCATCGGCCGGGGCAACTACTTCCAGCACGACCTTGTCGGTTTCAATATCCACGAGCAGCTCATCACGGGCGGCACTCTCCCCGGGCAACTTGTACCAGGTCGCAATGGTGCCATCCGGCACTGATTCAGGCAGGGTTGGCGCTTTAATTTCTATTGTCATGGTTATCCCCGTTCTTCTTTCTTTTTATATCTAATTTTTTGTCAGTTATTCTGATACAGATAATAGCTTCTCTTAATCGACTGGCAGCCCCAGGGCTTCATGGACCAGTCGTTTCTGCCTGGCCTGATGCAGGGCCATGGAACCGCCCGCGGGTGCGGCCGATGCGGGTCTGCCAGCATAATCCAGCTGCAAACCCGGGCGGTCACGCCGGATCACGTTCTTGATATGGTGCTGACACGGATACCAGGCACCCATATTCTGTGGTTCTTCCTGGCACCATACGACCTGCTCATAATTCTTGTAGGGCTTGAGGATTTCATGCAGAACGTCTTCCGGGAACGGATACAGTTGTTCAAGACGGATAATGGCAACATCCTTGATTGCCGCTTCGCGACGTGTGGCGCGCAGGTCGTAATATATCTTGCCGCTGCAAAGCGCAATCTTCTTCACCTCTGCCGGCTTAATATAGTCGTCTGTTTCCGGTAACACGGTTTGGAAGGCACCCTCGGAAAGTTCCTCCAGAGAGGATACCGCCTCTGGATGTCGTAGCAGGCTCTTTGGCGTCATGACAATGAGCGGCTTGCGCAGCGGACGAATAATTTGCCGACGCAGCATGTGGAACACCTGAGACGGCGTGGTAGGAATACAGACCTGGATATTATGCTCGGCACACATCTGTAGAAAGCGCTCAAGTCGTGCCGAGGAATGTTCAGGGCCCTGCCCTTCATAGCCGTGCGGGAGCAGCATGGTTAATCCGCAAAGTCGGTTCCACTTGTATTCACAGCTGGTCACGAATTGGTCAATCACTACCTGGGCACCGTTGGCAAAGTCACCAAACTGCGCTTCCCAGATGACCAGAGCATCCGGCCGAGTGCTGGCATAACCAAACTCAAAAGCCAGCACTGCCTCCTCTGACAGGAGAGAATCAAAGATTACAAACTTGCGCTGGGATTCGGAAATATGACTGAGAGGTACATAGCTTTTCCCCGTGTCCTGATCTCGCATCAGTGCATGACGATGAGAGAAAGTGCCTCGGCAGACATCCTGCCCAGTGATACGGACCTTATAGTTATCGGACACCAGGCTCGCATAAGCAAGACATTCGGCAAAACCCCAGTCGACAGGTTTCGCGCCCTCAGCCATTTGCAAACGGTCTTCCAATAGTTTTTTCACCTGGCGGTTTGGTTTGAAATTTTCCGGTATGGTTACCAGCCTTTCTGCGAGCGATTTGAGGTGCGTGATATGCAGATCGGTTTCACAGGGCATATCCCACTTATGACCAAGATAAGGACGCCAGTCGACAAACAGCGCCGTGTTGGGCACTTGCACCAGGGATTTCACGACGTGCGTGCCGGTATCCAGTGACTTGCGGTAGCTGGAGTTCATTTCCTCAGCTGCCTCTGTCGAAAGCAGGCCTTCCTCGACCAGTTTTTGCGCATATAGCGTCCGGGTTGTCGGGTGCTCCTTGATCTTCTGGTACATCAAAGGCTGTGTGGTAGTCGGCTCATCCGTTTCATTATGACCGCGGCGGCGATAGCAGATCAGATCTACAACAACATCTTTCTTGAATGTATTTCTGTAATCCAGGGCTAACTGGGAAATGAACATGACGGCTTCAGGATCGTCGCCGTTTGCGTGAAAAATCGGAGCCTGCACCATTTTCGCAATATCTGTGCAGTATTCGGTTGAGCGGGCATCGTTCTGACGCGAAGTGGTAAAGCCGACCTGGTTGTTGAGCACAATATGCACTGAACCACCGGTTTTGTAAGCTCGGGTCTGAGACATCTGAAAGGTTTCCATCACCACACCCTGACCAGCAAAAGCCGCATCACCATGAATGATAATGGGCAGGACAGTCTCACCATCGGGGTCCTGCCGACGATCTTGGCGCGCGCGCACAGAGCCTTCCACAACCGGCGCTACGATTTCTAGGTGCGACGGGTTGAAAGCCAGGCTGCAGTGAACCTCTCCACCAGGGGTTTCAATATTGGAAGAGAACCCGGAATGGTATTTCACATCACCGGACGTCTCGTATACCTTCTTGCCCTCGAATTCGGCAAAGAGATCCTCAGGATTCTTACCCATGGTGTTCACAAGAATATTCAGACGCCCACGGTGCGCCATTCCGATCACAATTTCCTTGCATCCATGCTCACCGGCACGCTGGATAATATCGTCCACCGCATGTATCAGGCTTTCGCCACCTTCCAGTCCAAACCGTTTTGTCCCGGGGTACTTTCCGTCAAGATGTTTTTCCAGACCTTCTGCGGCACTCAGGCGTTCAAGGATATGCAGACGCTGCTCTTTGCTAAAATTCGGCTTGCCGCGATTGATTTCAATACGTTGCTGAATCCATTGGCGTTCCTCAAGACTAGTAATGCCCATGTACTCGTAACCAATGGTTGAGCAGTAAATGCTGTCCAGGGAGCTTACGATATCCGTCAGCGTGGCCAGTTTTTCTTCTGTGTAAAGTGATTCGGCACTGAATACGGTATCCAGGTCAGCTTCTGAAAGGTTATGAAATCCCAATTCTAGGTCGGGCACATCTTGGCGTTTCATGAATCCTAGAGGATCAAGCTTAGCCTGCTGGTGACCACGAGCGCGGTAGGAAGCAATCAGCTGGATTACACTGACCTGTTTCTTTTCATGAGCCAGGGTGCCGGGCTCTGAGCCGGTATGAATTGCGACGTTGGTAACGGCATTGCGCTTGGGCATGCCTCTGAACTGTGCAACGATAGTCTGGTGGCTTACATCGCTCCCCTTGCCGCCTTCTACCTGCGGTAAAGCCGCAAAATAGCTGCGCCACTCATCAGGGACAGACGTGGGCTGCTCGAGCCAGGATTCGTAAAGGCCCTCAACATAGTCCAGGTTACCCCCGGAAATGTGCCCGGACTGCAGCATCAGCTCGCGGAAATTTTCATGCATTGTCATAGCGATCACCTCTTGTTGGGGACCTGCAAAATAAAGAGGCCGGGTCAGATGCCCCTTTCTATAAGCATTGAGCGAATATGGCCTATCGCTTTCGTCGGATTAAGCCCCTTGGGACACACCGCAACGCAATTCATTATGCCGCGGCATCTGAACACGCTGAACGGGTCTTCAAGTTCAGACAGTCTTTCCTCTGTGTAGGCATCCCTACTATCAGCCAGGAAACGGTAGGCCTGAAGAAGTCCGGCAGGACCGACAAACTTGTCTGGATTCCACCAAAACGAAGGACAGTTGGTTGAACAGCAGGCGCAAAGAATACATTCGTAAAGCCCATCGAGCTTGGCACGGTCCTCGGGCGATTGCAGGCGCTCAATCGCAGGCACCGGCTCATCGTTCTGCAGGTAGGGCTTGATGCGCTCGTACTGCTTGTAAAAGGCCGACATGTCTACGACCAGATCACGAATTACCGGCAGCCCCGGGAGTGGACGAATCACCAGCTTGTCTTTCTTTACCACCTCGGAGAGATGCGTAATACAGGCCAGTCCGTTAACGCCATTCATGTTGACGCCGTCAGAGCCACATACGCCCTCACGGCAAGAGCGACGATATGTAACGCTTTCATCCTGCTCTTTCACCATGTGAAGTACATCAAGCACCATGATGTCCTTGCCGTCAGGGATTTCGATCTCGAAATCCTGCATGGAGGGTTTTAAATCAGTCTCTGGGTTGTATCTGTAAACACTAACCTTCACGGTTTGTCTCTTGCCTCTAATTACTTACTTAGTTTAGATAATATGTTGAGTGATTCTTTCGACTTTATCAGTACTCGAAAGGCTTCAGGTTTAATAAGTCCTTTCCTTCGGTTCAAACATCGGCACAGTTTTTGGTTCGAAGTTCACGCGACGTTTACCCAGCTCCTCACTGCCGGGATAAAACATGGAATGGCAAAGCCAGTTTGCATCATCACGTTCAGTAAAATCCTCACGAGCATGAGCTCCGCGACTTTCATCACGCCCCTCGGCAGCAATAGCCGTTGACCATGCCACTTCAAAAAGATTCTCAAGTTCAAGCGCCTCGATTCTGGCAGTATTGAATATTTCACTCTTGTCTTCTAGGTACTGGTTTTCAATGCGCCCGCGGAGGCTGCGCAGTTTCTCTATGCCTTCCTTCATGAAATCGCCACGACGGAACACACCAAAGAAGTTCTGCATAATGTTCTGCAACTCCTTGCGAAGGTCGGCTGTTTTCTCACCGCCTGTTGACTCATTCAGGCGCGCAAGTCTTGTCATGGCACCTTCGATATCCGATTCGCTGGCTTCCTGCTGCATCACTCCACCGCTAAGCATCTTTTCTATATAGATACCTGAAGCGCGGCCAAAGACCACGAGGTCAAGTAATGAGTTCCCGCCAAGACGGTTAGCGCCGTGGACAGATACACAGGCTGCTTCACCGCAGGAGAACAATCCTTCGATAACAACGTCCTCATGGTTCTCATTCTGGGTCAACGCCTGCCCATGTACATTGGTCGGAATACCGCCCATCATGTAATGGCAGGTTGGGATAACCGGAATAGGCGCCTGCACCGGGTCAACATGGGCAAAGGTGCGTGAGAGTTCAAGAATGCCTGGCAGTTTTTCGTTCAGTACTTTCTCACCGAGATGGTCCAACTTAAGGAGTACGTGATCGGCTTCAGGACCAACACCCCTTCCCTCCAGAATCTCAATGATCATCGAGCGCGCGACCACGTCACGGCCGGCAAGGTCCTTGGCATTTGGCGCATAACGCTCCATGAAGCGTTCACCTTCGGAGTTCACCAGATAACCGCCTTCACCGCGGCAGCCTTCCGTAACCAGGGTGCCGGCACCGTAAATGCCTGTCGGGTGGAACTGCCACATTTCCATGTCCTGCTGAGGGAAGCCGGCACGAATAGCCATGCCGATACCGTCACCGGTATTGATCAGGGCATTGGTGGTTGAAGCATAAATACGTCCGGCACCGCCGGTGGCAAGCACTGTGGCCTTGGACTTGATGTATACCACTTCACCAGTTTCGATGCAGATAGCTATCAAGCCTGCGACATGTCCGGCCTGGTTTTTCACCAAGTCCACGGCATACCACTCGTTAAGAAACTGCGTGTTGTTTTTCAAATTGGCCTGATACAGCGTGTGCAGCAAGGCATGACCAGTACGGTCAGCCGCGGCGCAGGTTCTTGCCGCCTGCCCGCCCTTACCGTAATCACGGCTCTGGCCGCCGAAAGGACGCTGATAAATACGACCGTCCTCGTTGCGTGAGAACGGCAGGCCCATATGCTCAAGCTCAAAAATAGCCTGGGGTCCCTCCGAACACATGTACTCAATTGCATCCTGGTCACCGATGTAGTCGGAACCCTTGACCGTGTCATACATATGCCAGCGCCAGTCATCATCGGGATCGGTGCTTGCAATGGCACAAGTGATGCCGCCCTGGGCAGATACCGTGTGTGAACGGGTTGGGAAAACCTTGGAAATCACCGCCGTGTTATAACCGGACTGGCTCAGCTGCAGGGCTGCGCGCAGACCAGAGCCGCCTCCGCCCACAATCAGGCCGTCAAACGTCATTGTTCTGATGTTGGCCAACTTCTATACACTCCAGAAAATCATGATGCCCCATATCAGGTAGATAACGGTGACACAAAGGCAGATCATGAGGAAAATAAATCGAATCGCTGTGGCCTTAGCTCCCAGCATGCGGGTAGTTAGGTAGTCAGTGGCAATAGTCCATATACCCACCCAGGCGTGAGCACAAAGTGCCAGAAGCGTGACCAGGCTAAAGATACGCATCGTAGTATTGGCAAACAGCCCACGCCACTCCGAATATGTCATTTCAGGGGTACCAATCACAATTGCCGCATGACATAGCACGTACAGTAGGATAATGACCGCGCTTAGACGCTGGATCACCCAGTCATAAAGGCCGCTGCGGCCTAGGCTTAGAACGTTGGTTACCATAGGTACACCCCGATTGCGATGATCAAGATCGCACTCGTAACAATAACGGCCATGGCCCCGCGAGTAGCTGCCGCCTTGGTTTCACCGAAGCCCATATCCATCAGCAGGTGCTTGCAGCCAGCCACCATGTGGTAGGCCAGCGCGGCAAGGATGCCCCAAAGGACAAAGCGGGCCGGAGTGGAATCCATGAAGCCGGAAAGCCATTCAAAACTGGCCTCACTGGCCAGTGACAAATCCAGCATCCACAGCAGAGTACCGATCGCCACGAACAGGATGACGCCGGAGATACGGTGGGTTATAGAAGTTAAAGCCGCAAGGGGCAGCTTGATGGTGCTGATCTCGAGGTTTTCCGGACGTCCGGAAGAAGCACTGGGTTTCACTGAATCGCCTTTAAAATGCAATTGAAATATTAAGGTTAATTTTTGACTATCAGATAAATTTAATTTGATAGAAAATATGTATCATTTCTGAGCTCTATTGAAGAATGGTAATATACCCAAGTCCGTCGTCGGTTTAAATCCTTTTTGAGCAAATTTTTGAAATTTTTATAAACCTTTTTTTCCTTACTTTTTGCACTGTTATACGCAATAGCTCATTTCAGTATGCGATGATATTTGAAACCTTCTACCGTCACTTATAACGCCTATCTTTACATGTATTTACATTGACAATGATTAAGTCAACCGATAGTGTTGCCCCTCCGCATTCGCGAGCATCTTTTTTGGCTGCTCGTCACCGAATGACGACCAGACGCATAAAAAATCAGGAGTATTAAGCTAAATGGCTGAGAAAAAAGCCCACCTGTCTGTGGATGGCATTGATGAGCCCATCGAATTACCAATGTATGAAGGAACAACTGGGCCGGACGTCATCGATGTACGCAGCCTGGTATCCCAGGGTATTTTCACCTACGACCCTGGCTTCATGTCGACAGCCTCCTGCGACTCCGCAATAACCTACATAGATGGAAGCAACGGCGTCCTGCTTTACCGTGGCTACCCTATAGAGCAGCTCGCGGCAAAATCTGATTTCATGGAATGCTGCTACCTACTCCTGAACGGTGAACTGCCCAATACCGAGGAAAAGGCCACCTTTATAGACAACATCAAGCATCACACCATGGTGCACGAGCAGATCAGCAATCTCTTCATCAGCTTTCCACGTCATGCTCATCCGATGTCGGTAATGATCGGTGCTGTAGGTGCACTTTCAGCTTTCTACCATGAGGACCTGCAAATAGAGAATATAGAGGAACGCAAGGTTGTGGCAGAACGCCTGATTGCCAAGATACCTACCCTAGCGGCGATGACCTACAAGTATTCCATCGGTCAGCCCTTCATGTATCCGCGCAACGACCTGAGCTTCTCCGAAAACTTCCTGCACATGATGTTTGCCACGCCCTGCGAAGAATACACACCAAGCCCGGTAATAGCCGACGCCATGGACAAGATCTTTCTCCTGCATGCCGACCATGAACAGAATGCTTCTACTTCTACTGTTCGCCTGGCCGGATCAACTGGCGCGAACCCCTATGCCTGCATTTCCTCAGGCATCACAGCACTTTGGGGGCCCTCACATGGCGGCGCCAACGAGGCCGTGCTAAAAATGCTGAACGAAATAAGTGATGTGAAAAATATTCCCGAATACATCAAGCGCGTTAAAGATAAGAATGATCCCGTCAAGCTCATGGGCTTCGGTCACCGTGTCTATAAGAATTTCGATCCACGTGCCCACGTGCTCCGCGATGCCGCGAACAATGTGCTTGAGGAGCTTGGTATGGACAACGAGCCGCTGTTACCCATCGCCAAGGAACTAGAGCGAATAGCGCTCGAGGATGACTACTTCATTCAGCGCAACCTCTATCCCAATGTCGACTTTTACTCTGGCATCATCCTCAAAGCGATCGGCATTCCCACTAACTTGTTCACCGTAATATTTGCCACCGGCAGAACACCAGGCTGGGTTGCGCACTGGCATGAGATGATTTCCAACCCATTCAAGATTGGCCGACCCCGTCAGCTGTACACAGGACCTACCCAACGGGATTACCCGGATTAAGCGCTTAATAAAGCCCCTACCGCAGGGGCTTTTTTGGATGCAAGGTTGCTATAAATCTTTAACAAGAATAAATTCGAAGTAACGTATATATGGAATTTATGATATTCAGCGGATTAATCCAGCTCATCTGCGTTCAGCCAGCCTGAGAGCCGCCATCCAGCTTTGCGCGCTTTGCATTGACGCTGTACCAAAACAGGCATAAAAAAAGCGGACAAATGTCCGCCTTTTAACAACTTTTCTAAGACAGCTTAAAGTGGCGTAATCTGCTCAGCCTGGGGTCCCTTCTCACCTTCTGTGATAATGAACTCAACCTGCTGACCCTCAGTCAGGGTTCTGAAGCCGTCACCCTGTATAGCGCTGAAGTGTGCAAACACGTCCTTGCCAGATTCCGGTGCTATAAAGCCATAACCCTTGCTTTCGTTAAACCACTTAACGGTGCCTTTTACTTTCTCACTCATTGGTAATACCTGTATCGAAATTGAAAACTCTGTTACGCAAAACTAACTCTAGAATTTGAGCCTTACAGGACGTAGAAAGAAATGACTTGCAACGATCAAGTAGTCAAACGTTAAATTAGCGATTGCAGGACAGCACAGTAGGCCTGTTTAGGCCAAAAGTCAATGAAATCAGTGTTTTTCCTCAAGAAGTTCACCAAACATTGGGGAGCTGCGAATCCTTCACCCGCCGGCTTCTGCGTTTGGCATCGCGCTGTTTGCGTTTTATTTTCTGGCGTTTTCAGAGTTACTGTCTCCATGGTGCTTAGTGGGCAAAGCCTGGCACCTCCCTCGCGTGCTGGCATAATCAGGCACTATCAATTACATTCCTGACTATAACAATCAAGCAGTCTGTCCAATGAGCAAAATTCTAAAAAGCTTTGCGTTGATTCTTTTTCTATCCATGTCATCCACCACCATGGCACACCATTCCTATGCCATGTACGACCGCTCCGTAGTCTATGTATTCACCGGCGTGGTCGACAGTATCAATCCTGACGCAAGCCACCTGCAGATTAATTTTGTGCCGCTAAATGAAGCGCGGGATGCGCTTGTTCGCTATGCCGAGGGCGCCCGGGTGACCTGGAACGTGGAAATGGAAGGTGCTGCTGCCAGTGCCCGCGAAGGTATTTCCATCAGCACCTTCCCCCGCGGCACGGTATTCAGTGTCGGCATCAGTCCCCTGCGTAATGGTGAACCTGGAGGTGTACGTGTCGGCGGTATTTTTAAATGCGCCGAGGGTTCATCCCCCGAGGCCGGCAAACATTGTGACAGTGATGCAGGATTCTCACACATCGGCGAAGTACCTTTACCCGAAGCTACTACAGCTTGGCCACCATGAACAACATGACGAAGTAGACACCTATGAACAGACAACTCACCATAGCGGCTCTGCTGCTATGTCCAATGACCCTAACCGCCCAGGATAGCGTGGGTTATGGATGGCCGGCTTCAGTTGAGAGCGTACCATACGATGGCTATCCAGAGGAGCAGTTCGTTGGTGCAGTAACACCCTGGTACTGGGAGAAAAACCCGGCCGCGGAACATGGTGAGGTGCCACTGGGCATCACGCCCCTGGCCCGTGACATCTTTACCTCTAATGATTTCTACTTGGATCGCGACTACTGGATGGACCCGCGCTACTATCGCTGCAACAGCCCCATCTCACTGGACTCCATTCATGGGGATTATTCCTCCGGACCAAACTCGGTGGATAACGGTAATCCTGCAACTGCCGGCTGGGGGCACTGCGGGCGTGACTATCCGCGAGAGGCCATTGTCAGTCCTTATCCCTACAAAACCGCGCAGACCCACTACGAGGCGCTGCTAAAAGAGGCCGATGGCGGTACACAGCACTCGAAAGTCAGTATCCCGGACTGGAACGGACGTTATACCCGCAACCTGGACCAGGCCTTTGCCGTGGGTCGTCGTGGCGGGAACGATGGCGGTCTTAACAACGATTACCAGGAACCCCCGCAGTGGGTGGTGGGCTGGCCCAACCAGATGCCCACCATTCTTTCCCTGCTGACGGAGGACTACCAGGAACGCTACGTGCAGCAGATGTACCATAAGGTTAACAGCAACGCGGCGCAGTTTTCGCTAATGTTCTGCCGGCCAGAAGGACTGCTCCGCTGGTGGTCAGGTCCCGGCGGTCCGCGCCAATTGGAAATAATCGCAGTACCCGGCCGCGTCCAGTTCATGGGCGGCACCGACAATGCCCTGCGCCAGGTCAATGTTGATGGCAGCTTTGATTTAAGCGGTGCCGTGCCACGCCTTGGCCAAGACGTGCGCCAGTGGATGGGTGAGACTATTGGCTTCTGGCACGATAACGCGCTGATCACCTGGACCTCGAATATTCAGGGCTGGTTTACCCACTCCTCGTGGGAGTATTCCAATAACATGCAGATCATCGAGATCTGGTCTGAACGCCAGAACAGTTCCGGCAATTTCCTCGGCCTCGAGCACGAAACCATTTTTTATGATCCCGATGTTTTTGTTGAACCTGTTCGCGATATTCGCTTCTTTACCTACACGGGCGAATACGATGACTTCACCCCCTTCCCGCACGCACACTGCAACCAGACCATTTTTCTGGGGGAAGACGGCCGCGCAGCACAGGTGTCACCGGGCACCACTATTGATTACACGGTGTATGATCTCTACGATCGACCGTGGGCGAAGATCTGGGAAGAGTATTTCGAAGAGGATATGCAGAAACCTGATGAAGACGATTCACTGGGGGGCTTCAGGTGATGCTTACCTAGAACAGAATGATCGCCCCTCGAACCCAAGCCATTATGAAAGTTACAATAGGGAACTTCTTTCCATAAAAAACCCCCACAAAGCACCCCAAAAAAGAAAACCCCGGAAAGAATCCAGGGTTTTGATTGGGTTATATGGCGTCCCCTAGGGGTTTCGAACCCCTGTTGCCGGGATGAAAACCCGGTGTCCTAGGCCTCTAGACGAAGGGGACTTGTTCTTCTTTTTCACTCTTACCTGTTGCCCTTTGCTTAAGGCGTGCGGCTTGAAGCTAAAAAGTTTGAGTGGTGGAGCCAAGGAGGATCGAACTCCTGACCTCAACGCTGCCAGCGTTGCGCTCTCCCAGCTGAGCTATGGCCCCGCTTTTCACTCATAACAAGCAGGAATGGGTAGGAAATCTCTGTTGAAATTTTTCTAGCGTTGTCCTGCTTTTCTTGCCAGAAAGTCTCTGATCTAGCAAAGACGCGCATTGTAGGGATGCACCCCTTCCCTGTCAACAATTTCAATAGTTTCGCGGGCTTGCGCACCCTTCTTAATTCAGGGTGACGCCCCTGAACTCGCTTTCCAGTTTCTTGGCCCCTTTTTTTGATACGCCACCCAGCACCTCAATTGCATGGCGCAGCCGGGCGCGGGTCATGTCCTTGCCGATCACGGCCATAGAATCGATGACAGAGGTCGATACAGAGGTACCGGCAATGGCTATAAATAAGGGAAACAGGAAGTCGCGAATCTTGAATTCCATCTGTCCTGCCAGATCCATTAGCAGTTTTTCGATGCGGTCTCGGTGCCATTGCGGAAGGGTTTCAATCGCCCAGGCGATGAACTGAAGGATTTTCAATGCACTCTCCTGGTTGACCACTTTGTGCTCAAAATCCGCCTCTGTAATAGGCGGCATACCGCTGATAAAGAAACCGGCCAGTGGGGCAACATCAGAAAAGCGCTCTACCCTTTGCTTGATGAGTGGCACAATCTGGTGGATAGTTTCGCCATCAAAGGCCCAGTCGGTAAACCGGTGGGCAAACTCGATGTCCGAGACTTTTTCCCGCAGGTAGCGGCCGTTTAGCCAGTCCAGTTTCTTCGTATCAAAGACTGGACCGCCCAGGGAAACGCGGTTGATGTCAAAGTGCTCGATCATCTCGCTGACCGAAAACATTTCCTGGCTTTCCTCGCCCTCTATATGGGGCATGGACCAGCCCATCATGCCCAGGTAATTGACCACCGCTTCGCTCAGGTAGCCCATTTTCTGGTAGTAGCCGATGCTGGTCGGATTCTTGCGCTTGCTTAGCTTGCTCTTGTCCGCATTACGCAGCAGCGGCATGTGAATCAACACAGGCGCTTGCCAGCCGAAGTACTCGTACAGTTTCAGATGCTTGGGAGCGGAATTTATCCACTCCTCGCCTCGCATGACATGGGTAATCTGCATCAGGTGGTCATCTACCACGTTGGCCAGATGATAGGTCGGCATACCGTCTGATTTCATCAGCACCTGCATGTCCACCTGCTGCCACTCGATCTCGATATTGCCGCGCAGCATGTCCGGCACGATGCAAACTCCTTCCCGAGGAACCTTCATGCGAATGACATGAGGCGTTTTCTCGTTCAGGTGGAAATCAATCTCACCCTGGCTCAGGTTCAGGCAGTGGCCGTCATACCCAGGCTGCAGCTTGTTAGCCTGTTGTTCCTTTCGCAGCTCGGTGAGGCGCTCCTCGGGACAGAAACAGTGGAAGGCATGGCCGTCTTCCAGTAGCTTATCCACGTGCTCATTGTATATTGCCGTTCTTTCACTCTGGCGGTAAGGACCAAAATCACCGCCCTTATCAGGGCCTTCATCCCAATCCAGGTGCAGCCAGCGTAGTGAGTCCAGGATGTCCTGCTCAGACTGACGTGTACTGCGGGACTGATCGGTATCTTCAATGCGCAGGATGAACTTACCGCCCATCTGGCGGGCAAAGCACATATTGAACAGCGCGATGTAAGCGGTTCCGACGTGGGGATCCCCGGTGGGTGACGGCGCAATACGGGTACGAACTTCGGACATGAAAACTACTACAATTCTCTGGCGTTAACGTGAGCGGATTATACGCCCAAACGCATGTAGATGCAGGATTCAGCATTCAAACGAAAAGTTCAGGAATAAAAGGTTTTTCTTAGTTTCTTCAGCTTGCTATGTTTGGTTTTACGATCCAGGCGCTTCTGAATGGAGGCTTTGCCTGGCCTGGTGGGTATTCGCTTGCGCGGTACTTTGAGGGCTTCGCGGATCATGGCCTTCAGGCGATGTACGGCCTCTTCCTTGTTCCGGTGCTGGCTGCGTTTTTCCTGAGCCTTGATAACGATGATCCCGTCCTTGCTGATACGTTGGTCGTGCTGTTTTAAAAGCCGCTGCTTAACCTCGCGTGGCAGCGAGGAGCGGTTGATCTCAAACCTAAGCTGGATTGCCGTGCTGGTTTTATTGACGTGCTGTCCACCCGGGCCGTTGGCATGGGTGGCCTGGAATTCGACCTCGTGGTCGTTAAGCTGAATGCCGGAAGAGATGTAGATCATGAGCCTCAGCTAAAAATAAAAAGGTAAAAGTAGTAATAACACTTTTTTCACTTTCAACTATGTTCCTGGATGAATAGTTTCAATTGCGGCCCCAGTAAATCCCCTTCAAGCCCAAGAAATAGCGCCACCGACAGATGATTCTGCCCCAGCAAGTGCACGTACCGCGGCAGGTCGCCGTATTTGCCCTGCCAGGCATTTAGAAACTGCAGGGTCTGGGCCTGGAACGCCGGCGGGTCGTACTCGGCCATAGTCACCAGCAGCGGAATGTCGGTAACCAGCAGCCCTTCGAGCGACGAGCGCTCGTAGTAAAGGGATTCATCATCGCCTAGGTAAGCCCGTTCTTTATCGCTGCTCGGCATGGTCACAAAGTCATACATGGCCGATAAAAGTATCGCGCCTTTCAGTCCATGGGGTGCATTCCCATAAACCTCGGCATGTGACAGGTAGTGTGCCGCGTGCGCACCGCCGGCCGACTGTCCCATCAAGAAAAGGTTAGACGGATCCAGGCCATGCTCAGCGCCGTGTGATTGCACCCACCCAACCACGCGGCGGATATCTTCTATTCCCGAGGGCCACTGGTGCCCAGGCGCTATCCGATAAGTCATACAGACACCGGCAAAGCCATTCTTTACCGCCCACGCTCCTATATTGGAAAAGAACGGAGAACCCTCAGCATGCTTGTCGCCGCCGATAAAGCCGCCGCCATGAATAAACAGCAGGACAGGCCTAGGCCCACCCTTTTCCTCTGCAGTATAGACATCCAGCCGTTGGCGCTCATGATCCCCATAACCAACATCACGCATCACACTGACACCATCCATGAAATCGGAAGGCAGCATCGGTTCCACGAGATCGCGCGTTCCCTTCAAGGCATCCAGGCTAATTTCCCGGCCAAGAGCTTTGAGTTTTTTTGTGTATTCAGAAAAGTTCATGCGATTAACTGTGTGTTTATTTATTGGCAAGATCTTCCAGCGCCTCACCATCGACGCGGTAAATATCCCATCCGTGCATGGGTCTGGCGCCCAGCGATTTATAGAACTCGATGGAGGGCGTATTCCAGTCCAGCACGCTCCATTCGAAACGTCCACACTTATTGGCTACCGCGATACCAGCAATATGGACCAGCAGCGCTTTACCAGCTCCCTTGCCACGATGCTCGGGTGACACAAAAAGATCTTCCAGGTAAATGCCGTACCTGCCTTTCCAGGTGGAATAGTTAAAGAAATAAAGCGCAAAGCCAACCGGCTGACCATCGATTTCACATATCAGGCAGTGCGCCTTCGGATTGTCCCAGAACAGCGTCTCTGCAATCATCTGCTCATTGGTTTCCACCTCGTGCGCCAGTTTTTCATAAACGGCCAAAGAATTTATGAAATCCAGGATGAGGGCTGTATCTTGCAGTGTTGCTTCTCTAATAACAGGTGCAGTCATAAAATTCGTCGTGTAAGTCGTTTCAGGAACAAGGTACAGGATCAAAGTACCGACCCTGTCCGATTAATCTTTTACCCTTGATTTGTCAAAGGCTTCTTTTTCATCAGGCCCACGCCGCCACAGTTAAAGAAGTCCAGGTTGGGAGGAACATCAAAAAGCTTTTCCAGCTTGAGTATTTTCTCGTAGAAATATACTGATTCCGCAAGGTCGGAAATGGCAATTGCAATCTGACCAACTCCGGAAATATTCATGCTGCCTGACATGGCACACCTCCCACCGAAGCTTTATTTCCAGGCCAGTTTATCATGGAGGCTGACCACCTCCCCGACAATGACCAGCGTGGGCGCCTTTACTTCGCTGTGCTTGATTATGTCCGGCATGGTGGCAAGCGTACCGGTATACACTTTCTGGTTAGGTGTGGTGCCCTGCTGCACGAGCGCAATGGGCGTGCGTTCAGTCAGACCGTGCCTGACAAGCTCCTGGCAGATAATGGGCAACCCGATCAGTCCCATGTAAAACACCAGAGTCTGCTCACCGCTTACCAGGCTTTCCCAGTCTAGCTCACAGGTGTCGTTTTTGAGATGACCGGTCACAAAGCGTACCGACTGTGAGTAGTCACGATGGGTTAACGGAATTCCGGCATAGCAAGCGCAGCCATTGGCCGCAGTAATTCCCGGCACTACCTGGAAAGGAATGCAGGCCTCGGCCAACTCTTCAATCTCCTCTCCTCCACGGCCAAAAATAAAGGGGTCGCCGCCTTTTAAACGCAGCACTCGTTTACCGTCCTGGGCCAGGTTCACCAGCAGCCTGCTGATTTCTTCCTGCGGCATGGTATGCATACGCCGCTCTTTGCCAACATGAATCTTTTCCGCATCCTGGCGGCACAAGTGTAGGATTTCCTGTGACACCAGGCGGTCATAAAGCACGACATCAGCCTGCTGCATGAGGCGCAGCGCTCTGAAGGTAAGGAGGTCAGGATCACCCGGTCCTGCGCCAACCAGGTACACCTCCCCCTGGGTCGTGAGCGCGTCAACATTTTCAAGCGATTTATCAAGCAGCTGCCGCGCAATTTCATGTTTGCCAGCGAGAGCCTGTTCAGAGACAGGACTGCTGAGAATTTTCTCCCAGAAACGCAGCCGCAAACCAATGTCCTTGATTTTAGTCTGCACGATAACCCGGTATTCGCCAAAGAGATCGGCCAGCTTTCCATAACCGGAGGGAATAAAGGTTTCGAGACGGGCACGCAGCAGTCTTGCCAGCATTGGTGATTTTCCACTGGAGGAAACGGCGACCACGATAGGCGAGCGATCAACGATGGAGGGAAAAATAAAATCGCAGAGCTCGGGATTGTCCACCACATTCACAGGCAGATGACGACTGCGTGCCTCGTTGAACACAAGCCGGTTAACGTCTTCATCGTTGGTGGCAGCGATGACGAGATTGACGCCAAACATATCGGAGGTTTCAAAAGCACGGCGCAGGATTTCATGCCGACCTTTTTGGTCTTTGTTTTCATCGCCTTTGCCGGACAGAAGTTTTTTCAGGCCTGGGTCAACTTCCTTGGCCACGAGCCGGATAGTCGCTCCAGCACGCAGCAACATAGTGACCTTGCGATGGGCCACTTCCCCGCCGCCGACAACCAGAACCTGCTGCCCGGCAATTCTCAGAAATATAGGCAGGTAGTTCATGGCGTCAGTTAATTCAAATTAGGCGTTCAGAATTGACGTTGCGCCGCCCATGTAAGGTTGCAGCGCGTCAGGAATAGAGACGCTGCCGTCGGCGTTTTGGTAATTTTCCAGGACAGCAATCAGCGTACGTCCGACCGCCAGACCAGAGCCATTGATGGTATGAATCAGTTCCGGCTTGCCCGTTTCCGGGTTACGCCAGCGCGCTTGCATGCGCCTGGCCTGGAAGTCGCCAAAGTTGGAGCAGGATGAAATTTCACGATAGGCATTCTGTCCCGGTAGCCAGACTTCGATGTCGTAGGTAATCTCTGCTGAAAATCCCAGGTCGCCACCGCAGAGGACTACTACGCGGTAGGGCAGGTTGAGTTTCTGGAGAATGGTTTCGGCATGTTGAGTGAGTTCTTCATGCGCCTGCTTTGACGTCTTCGGGGTGGTCAGCTGTACCAGCTCGACTTTTTCAAACTGGTGCTGACGAATCAAGCCGCGGGTATCCTTGCCGTAGCTGCCCGCTTCACTTCGAAAACAGGGTGAATGACACGCAAACTTCAGCGGCAGCGTATCCGCTTCAACAATTTCATCACGAACGAAGTTCGTTACGGGCACTTCCGCTGTCGGAATCAGGTAAAAGCCTCGCTCATCCTTAACCTCAAACAGGTCTTCGGCAAACTTGGGCAGCTGCCCGGTACCAAAAGCAGAATCGGCATTAACCATGTTGGGCACGTTTACCTCGGTATAGCCATGCTCAGTTGTATGCGTATCGAGCATGAACTGAACTAGGGCGCGATGAAGCTTCGCGACTTCGCCCTTCATAATGGCAAAACGTGAACCGGTGATCTTAGTGGCGGTGGCGAAATCGAGCCCATCGCCGGCCTCGCCTATTTCAACATGATCCTTCGCCTCGAAATCAAAAGCGCGGGGTTCTCCCCAACGACGAATTTCCTTGTTGTCTCCTTCGTCTTCTCCCTCGGGGACTCGCTCATCAGGAATGTTGGGCACCCCCTGCAGGATGGCATCCAGGTCGGCAGCCACGGCATCAAGTTCACTTTCTTTTTCATGAAGCGCTGACTTCAGGTTTTCGACCTCGGCGAGCAGCGGTGCAATATCTTCGCCGGCCGCCTTGGCCTTGCCGATGTTTTTCGACTTGGTGTTACGCTCGTTCTGCAGGCTCTCGGTGTCTACCTGAAGAGTCTTGCGCTTTTCCTCAAGCGCAGAAAAGGCTCCTACATCCAGCGTGTAGCCTTTTTTCTTTAATAACTGTGCAACGGTTTCCGGTTCACTGCGAACCCGTTTCGGATCAAGCATGTTCTGTCCAATAAGGTATTTTTAGTCTTTAAAAGAGAAGCTTTGCCAGCGACAGGCCAAGCCAGGAGGCAATTATACAGACGAGAACGCTGGACAGCACGTAGAGAAATGCCTGACTGAGACTGCCCTGCTCCAGGAGGCCAATGACATCCATGGAAAAAGTCGAGAAAGTAGTAAAGGCGCCAAGAAAGCCTATTGTCACAACGCCTCTCCAGTATGGACCCAGCGCCATTCTTTCTGTAATCAAGATAAAGGCGATGCCAATCAGGAATGAGCCCAGCACATTCACCGTCAGCGTGGCCCAAGGGAAGGCGCTTGATCCAGTGCGCTGAAAAACGTTGTACACGAAGAGGCGGGTCATGGCGCCAAGGGCACCGCCGAAGGCAACGGCAAGATACGTCATTTACGATTCCTCAGGAATAACGCTTGTCTGTGCTCTTTTCATCCAGGCTGCGAAGGTATTCAAGCTTCTCTTTTATTTTTTGTTCCATGCCACGCTCAGTGGGCTGATAAAACTGCATGTTCTTGAGCTCTTCAGGAAAATAATTTTCCCCCGCGGCGTAGGCGCCAGGCTCGTCGTGAGCATAGCGATACTCTGCGCCGTACTCCAGTGCTTTCATTAACTCCGTGGGTGCATTCCTGACATGCATGGGAACATCGTAATCAGGCGTTGATTTAACCGTCTCCATGGCCTGGTTAAAGGCCAAATAGACGGCATTACTCTTGGGTGCACAGGCAAGAAAAACAAGCGCCTGGGCAATGGCCAGTTCACCTTCCGGGCTACCAAGACGCTGTTGGACGCCCCAGGCATTCAGAGCCAGCTGCAGGCCGCGGGGGTCAGCATTGCCGATATCCTCGCTGGCCATGCGCACTACCCGCCGGGCGATATAAAGCGGATCACAGCCGCCGTCCAGCATCCGGCATAACCAGTACAGCGCTGCATCTGGTGACGATCCCCTGACCGCTTTATGCAGCACAGAAATCTGCTCATAAAAAGAATCACCGCCCTTGTCAAATCGTTTCGCATTGCCTTGCAATACCTGGGCCAGCGCTTCGTCTGAAAGCGTCTTGTGCCCGGCCTTGTCCTCCTGGAACAAATCCAGTGCAACTTCAAGCAGGTTTAGCAAGCGGCGGGCATCGCCATCGGCGGCATTGACAAGCAGGGTCTTCTGCTTTTCCGTTAACAGGAGGCTTGAGTAGCCAAGCCCGCGCACCTTGTCATTGAGTGCCTGTTCCAAAATTTTACCTAGGGCCTTTTCATCTAGGCTTCTCAACACATACACGCGCGCCCGCGAAAGCAGTGCATTATTGAGCTCAAATGAAGGGTTTTCCGTGGTAGCGCCAATGAATATCACTGTACCATCCTCGATGTGCGGTAAAAACGCATCCTGCTGACTCTTGTTAAAGCGGTGCACCTCATCAACAAAGAGAATAGTCTGACGGCCGCGGATGTCCCTCTCTTCTCTGGCCTGGGCAATGGCATCGCGGATTTCCTTTACCCCGCTGAGTACAGCGATCAGTGTTTTTAAGTGAGCATCACACGCGTTGGCAATAATTTTAGCCAGGGTCGTTTTTCCGGTGCCGGGAGGCCCCCACAGGATCATGGAGTGCGGAATACCGGAGGTAACCGCTTCATAAAGCGGCTTTCCTGGGGCAATGATATGTTCCTGACCGGCAAACTCATCCAGTGACGCTGGACGCATGAGGGCGGCGAGCGGTTGGTAGCCTTCCTGGTTTTGCTGAAACAGTGAGAGCGTCACGATGGCTTAGGGTTCACCGGTGTTGTCGATGACCTCCATATCCTCAGGCAGTTCAATCATGAACAACAAGGGGTCTATCGCTGCATTGATTTCAAGGTTGGCGAAAGTAAGGCTGGTTTTTTGACCAAGACTGCTTTCAAACTGCATTTCTTCAATGCGGTCGTTGTTAAAGGTCAGGCTCATCCTTGTATACAGGCTGTCGGAAACGCGAGGCGACAGAATGAACCGCTGCCTGCCATCCAATTCCATCGCCGCCTGAGACACGTAGTAAGTCTCGGCAATATCGTCGGCATTACCATTTAACAGCAGCACGGGTGTGCGATTGATATCGTCACTGAAGGATTCAATGGTCACCTGCTCAAGGTCGTATTCAAAGCGCCAGATGTAGCTGCCATTGGTCACTAATAATTCCGGATACGGCGACAGAGTTTCCCAGGAAAAATGATCCGGCTTCTGCATGATAAGCCTGGAAGTGGTTTCCTGAATTTCACGTCCATCCTGCTCAAGCGTCAGCACGCTCACCTCTGCGGTAAGCGTTTCCATGTCGCGCAGCAAGGAAGACAGGCTTTCAGCCGCCTCTTTGCTCAGGACATCGACATACGCTTCCTGGGCATGGATTGAAATGCCCGGCAGAATAAAGAACGCAAGAAACAGTATTGTGTATTTCATAGGGGGATTCTACCGGAGAAACGTTATACACGCCCCCCGTGGCAATGGAATTAAATCGTGATTCAGACTTGAAAAAGGGTCCGTCAGTCGAGGACTGGCGGAGGAGCAATGACCTCGCGGTTGCCGTTGGCACCCATCTCGGAAACCACGCCCGCCATCTCCATGGCCTCGATCATGCGAGCGGCACGGTTGTACCCTATTCTGAGCTTGCGCTGTACCGCGGAGATGGAAGCCTTGCGCGATTCCGTAACAAAGCGTACGGCCTCATCGTACAGGGCATCACTTTCCTCCGCCCCGTCATCACTGCCTTCAGATGGCGCAAGACCGAGCACTCCATCACCGGATGAATCCGAAGTGATGCTCTGGATGTAATTCGGCTCAGCTCTTTCCTTCCAGGCGGCAACAACACGGTGCACTTCGTCATCTGAAACAAATGCCCCGTGGACGCGATGTGGCATGCCTTCACCCGGCGGCAGAAAGAGCATATCACCGTGGCCCAACAGCTGCTCTGCCCCGCCCTCACCGAGGATGGTGCGTGAATCTACCTTGCTCTGCACCATGAAGGACAGGCGAGTTGGAATATTGGCCTTGATCAGACCGGTCAGCACATCCACCGACGGACGCTGTGTTGCCAGGATCAGGTGTATACCGGCCGCCCGGGCTTTCTGGGCAATACGGGCGATAAGCTCCTCCACTTTCTTGCCTACGACCATCATCATATCGGCAAGCTCGTCAACAATCACAACAATCTGCGGCAGTTCCTCAAGATCTTCAGGCACCTGGTCTTCCTCGGGCACCTCGCTCAGGGGATCGGGTTTCCATAACGGATCCGGTATGGGGCTGCCAGCCTTGGCGGCATCAGCCACCTTCTTGTTGAAGCCGGCCAGGTTACGTACACCCAGGGCAGACATCAGTTTGTAGCGCCTTTCCATTTCGGCTACTGACCAGCGCAGACCATTGGCCGCGTCTTTCATGTCGGTAATGACAGGCGTTAGTAGATGGGGAATACCATCGTAAACCGACAGTTCCAGCATCTTTGGATCAATCATGATCAGGCGCACATCTTGTGGAGACGACTTAAAGAGAATACTGAGGATCATGGCATTGATGCCTACCGACTTACCGGAACCGGTAGTACCGGCAACCAGCAGGTGCGGCATCTTAGCCAGATCGACCACCACGGGATTGCCACCAATGTCATGGCCGAGCGCTACGCTGATGGGCGACTTGGCATTATCAAATTCGGTAGACGACAGTACCTGTCCCAGCTGGATGATTTCCTTTGACTCATTAGGGATCTCGATGCCAATCACGGTTTTACCGGAAATCACTTCCACCACGCGCACGCTCGTTACCGCCAACGAGCGCGCGAGATCCTTGACCAGGTTGGTGATGCGGCTGACTTTTACGCCAGGCGCGGGCTGTACTTCAAAACGGGTAATGACCGGACCGGGGTTGATGGCTTCCACTTCAATCTCGATGCCAAAGTCACGCAGCTTGATTTCCAACAGTTTGGACATGGCTTCTAGGGCATCCTTGGAATAACCCACCTGGGGGTTCTCTTCCCACTCATCGAGCAAAGAAATCGGCGGCAGTTCGCCTACGGAAGCCGTCTCGAAAAGCTTGCCCTGCTTCTCCCTCTGCACCCGCTTGCTTGGCTCTTTGGGTGCCTTGCGCACCGGCTTGATTTCAACCTGTTTCTTGCGTTTCTTTTCTTTCTCAACAAAATGGTCTAGCGATTCCTTGCGCTGACGAACAATGCGTTCGGTCTCTGCCTTTTCACGTCGCGTTTCCTGCCACTTTTGCAGGCGCTCCCCTATATTTTCGTAGCCAAGCAGACAGTAGCGGCCAGCTCCATCCACCACGGCAAGCCAGGAAAGTCCTGTGGCAAGGGTAATTCCGATGAACAACATCGTCAGTAAGATAAGGGTGGTTCCCGCTAGGTCAAATGATGGTATCGCGATATCAGAGATAGCGTTGCCAAGCAGCCCTCCAGCACCATTGGAAAGCTCGGAACTGAAATGAATGCTGGCCAGTGTTGCCGCGCCGATGAGCGTCAGGATTACACCCGTGCCGCGCAGGACAAAAAGCTCCCATGTCCACTGCCACTCGTCTCGGCGTTGGCGAAAGATGGCCATAGCGCGATAAGCCAGGAGAATCGGAAACAGGTAGGCAAGGTAACCGAATAGCAAAAGCAGAACATCAGAGATCCACGCACCGCTGCGCCCCACCGCATTGGCAATGTTGTTGGGATCCCCTGTACGTGACCAGCCCGGGTCCAGCGGCGAATAGGTGCTGATGGCCAGGAAGAGGTAGAGTCCTAGGGCCAAAAACAGGAGCATCAGCCCCTCCTTGAGGAACAACGTTTTCAATGTGATTGCATGCTCTTCAGAGGCTGTTGTCTTGGCGGCTTTCTTGCTCAATTTTTGTTCACTTTATATACAATGCTCGGTGCTTTTTGTACCAATTCAAGCGAGGCATTTGCCTGCTGAATAACCGGATTAATCAGGCAGCCCTCCAAAATTTGATATTGTAACTCAATGTTGGGATTTTGTGTCACTCTTTGTATAGGGTCTACGCCTCATATCCAGTGACTTTGCGGCCTGCAGGTCATACATGATGTGCACCTGACCTGATTTTCGCTTTTTCTCTCGCGGTTTTTTCAATAACATAGAGCTCCTTGAAAATGGCATGCCAGACCCGATTCCAAAGCCATTCCGCCTTATTCGTATCAACGCTAACCAGGAAGTACACCTAATGAGCGACGTTCAACACCACCGCCTGATAATACTGGGCTCGGGCCCTGCCGGCTATACGGCAGCCGTCTATGCCGCCCGAGCCAACCTTGATCCCGTGGTCATCACCGGTATGCAGCAGGGAGGACAACTGACCACCACGACAGACGTTGATAACTGGCCTGGCGATGTCGAGGGGCTGCAGGGCCAAGACTTAATGGAAAGGATGAAGAAACACGCAGAACGCTTTGATACCTATATAATTTTTGACCATATCGATTCCTGCGACCTGAGCCATAAACCCTTCAAGCTGCAAGGCAGTATGGGTGAATATACGTGCGATTCCCTGATCATCGCTACCGGAGCGTCCGCCCAGTATCTTGGCCTGCCCTCCGAGGAGCAGTACATGGGCAGCGGCGTCAGCGCCTGCGCTACCTGCGACGGTTTTTTCTACAAGCAGCAGAAGGTTGCCGTCATCGGTGGCGGCAATACCGCCGTAGAAGAGGCCCTGTACCTGTCTAACATAGCCAGCGAGGTCGTGCTGGTGCATCGCCGGGACACCCTGCGCGCTGAGAAAATCCTTCAGGAAAAGCTTTTCGAAAAAGAAGCTAACGGCAATATCGCCATCATGTGGAATCATGTGCTTGACGAGGTCCTAGGTACCGACGGCGAAGTCAGCGGTATGCGTATCAAGAGCACCGTGGATGACAGCTCGCAGGAGATTGAGCTTAGTGCCGTTTTCATTGCGGTCGGCCACAAGCCCAACACAGATATTTTCGAGGGGCAGTTGGAAATGGAGAACGGCTACCTCCAGATCCACTCCGGCCTGTCCGGCAACGCTACTCAGACAAGCGTGCCCGGCGTTTTTGCCGCGGGTGATGTGGCTGACCATACCTATCGTCAGGCGGTTACCTCGGCCGGTTTTGGGTGCATGGCTGCTCTTGATGCCGAGAAATATCTGGATGACCTAGCCCGGTAAACTACTTTGACCTGATATGTCTTCCCTGCCCTGGCTGAATGCCGATAATTTCCAATTCCCCTCCCCGGATACGGCCCTGAAGGAACCCAATGGCCTGCTTGCCGCCGGCGGCAGCCTAGAACCGGAGCGCCTACTGGAAGCCTACACAAAGGGCATCTTTCCATGGTTCGAAGAAGGCCAGCCAATTCTGTGGTGGACCCCCAACCCCCGCATGGTGCTGTACCCAAATGAACTGCATGTCAGCCGCAGTCTTGCCCGCATAATGAAAAAACACCCCTTTCACATAACTTCTGATACCGCGTTCAGGGAAGTAGTGATTGCCTGTGCTGGTGATCGCCCTAATTCCAGCGGCACCTGGATTACCGACGAGATGGCGCAGGCTTACTGTCGCCTGCACGAGATCGGTGCTGCGCATACCGTTGAGGTCTGGGAGGACGGGCTTTTAGTCGGCGGCCTGTACGGGCTTGCTATAGGTAATGTCTTCTTTGGGGAATCGATGTTTAGTCACCGGGATAACGCGTCGAAGGTTGCCTTTGTGACCCTGGTCAGAAAACTGGCCGGTCTGGCTTATGAGATGATCGACTGCCAGGTCGCCAGCCCATTTCTCGCCAGCTTCGGCGCCCGGGAAATTTCCCGCTGCGCCTTTTTGAACCAGCTCCCCAAAAGTCCTGATTATGGTCGCAACCAAAAGCACTGGCCTATACAATAACTGAAAAAGTCTCCATTAACTCAATGTGAGAACTTCATGAAACCCTTGGGCTAGATTTTTTAGAACTCATGACTTCACTGAAAGACGTCAAACTTTTTACAACCCAGACACACCCCTGCAGCTACCTGCCGGGAGAAGAAGCGCGAACGTTGTTTATCGATCCTGAGCACCCCGTTTCCACGGAATTTCATACACACCTTTCCGAGATTGGCTTTCGCCGCAGCGGCGCCCATATGTACCGGCCTCACTGCTCGAACTGCCAGCATTGTGTTGCTTGCCGCATTGTCGTGGACCGCTTTACACCAAACAAGCGCTACCGCCGCATCCTGAAGCGCAACGAGGACTTGGATGTAGAAGTGGTTGATACGATTGATAGCGAGGAGTACTACCAACTCTATGAAGGCTATATCAATAGGCGCCACAAGGATGGCGATATGTATCCGGCGACCCGGGAGCAGTTTGAGAGTTTCCTTATACAGCAGCATGAGTCCACCGTTTTTTACCGGGTCAGAAACGGTGAAAAACTGGCCGCTGTGATGATTTCGGATATTCTCAGCAACGGTCTTTCAGCTGTTTACACTTTTTACGACGTCAACGAACAGAAACGTTCGCTGGGCAACTATGCCATTCTCTGGCAGATCGAGGAAACCCGCCGCCGTCGTCTTCCCTTTGTCTACCTGGGCTACTGGATTCGCGACTGCGAAAAAATGAACTACAAGCTCCAGTTTAGACCTATCGAGCTACTGCTCAACCAGCGCTGGATCAGGTTGACATAGGAAGCTACAAGCAGAAACGTACAAGGTTAACGTTCTAGCAAGAGAATCCGACGTTGACTCTACTCTATATTGAATTAAACCCTTTTATCGACTTGCTTGTGGCTTGCGGCTCATTCCCTAATAAGGCAAAATGCGTCGCTTTTAAGGGTTGCAGCAAAGAACTCATGGCGAAAGAAGACCAGATAGAAATGGAAGGCGAAGTGATCGACACTTTGCCGAATACTATGTTCCGCGTAAAACTTGAAAACGGGCACGTGGTTACGGCGCACATTTCCGGCAAAATGCGTAAAAATTACATACGTATTCTTACAGGTGACAAGGTGACCGTAGAACTGACGCCTTACGATCTGACCAAGGGTCGCATCACCTATCGAGCTCGCTAAAAAAATCAATAAAAGGCATATCTGCTGCTACCCCGGGCTGCCTTTTTTATCTCTACAGATATCGGCTTCAGGCTTTTACTTTGTCCTTTTCGCTATCGGATTTGCCGGCATCGGTTTCGGTGATATCCAGCTTGATGTCATTGTTATTTACAGTGACACGAACATCACCACCGCTGACAAGTTGGCCGAACAGAATATCTTCTGCGAGCGGCTTCTTGATCTTTGACTGAACCAGTCTGAGCATAGGTCTTGCCCCCATGGACTTGTCATAGCCGTTGGCAACGAACCAATCGATGGCTTCATCGTCAAGATGTAGTGTAACTTTCTTGTCATCTAACTGAACCTGCAGTTCAACCAGGAACTTGTCTACAACCGTGCGAATGATTCCGGCATCCAGCGCCTCGAACTGGATAATCGAATCCAGTCGGTTACGAAACTCCGGTGTGAACATGCGTTTGATAACTTCAGTCGCATCACTGGTGTGATCCTGTTGGGTAAAACCAATAGAAGCCCTGCTCATTTCTTGCGCCCCCGCGTTAGTTGTCATGATCAAAATGACATTGCGGAAATCGGCTTTGCGCCCGTTGTTGTCAGTCAGCGTACCGTGGTCCATGACCTGCAGCAGAAGATTGAAGACATCAGGGTGCGCCTTCTCTATTTCATCAAGCAGGAGAACACAATGCGGATTCTTAGTTATCGCCTCAGTTAAAAGCCCACCCTGGTCGAATCCGATGTAACCCGGAGGCGCACCGATCAGTCGCGACACCGTGTGACGTTCCATGTATTCAGACATATCAAAACGCACCAGCTCAACTCCGAGTATTTTGGCTAACTGGCGGCTGACTTCAGTTTTACCCACACCTGTGGGTCCGGCAAAGAGATAGGAACCGATTGGTTTCTCCCCTTCCTTCAAGCCCGCGCGGGACAGCTTGATGGACGATGACAGCGCATCAATGGCGGGATCCTGACCAAAGACCACAAGTTTGAGATTCTTTTCGAGGTCCTTAAGCAGCGTTTTGTCCGATGAAGACACATTCTTAGGCGGAATACGGGCAATCTGTGAAATGACGCGTTCAATATCGCCCACCTGGATAATTTTCTTACGTTTGCTTTCCGGTTGCAGGCGCTGGTAGGCTCCGGCCTCATCAATAACATCGATGGCCTTATCCGGCATGTAGCGGTCATTTATGTACCGGCTTGCCATTTCCGAAGCGGCCTTCAACGCCTTGTCTGTATACCTCAGGTCATGATGTTCTTCGTAGCGTAGCTTCAGGCCCTTGAGGATCTGGTAAGTGGTTTCTACATCGGGCTCTTCAATATCGATTTTCTGGAAGCGACGGGACAGCGCCCTGTCCTTCTCAAATATGCCGCGGTATTCGGTATAGGTGGTTGAGCCAATGCAACGCAGACGGCCTGAGGCAAGAACAGGCTTGAGCAGATTCGAAGCATCCATAACGCCTCCGGATGCAGCGCCTGCACCGATAATGGTATGGATCTCATCAATGAATAGTATGGCATGCTTCTGCTTGTCGAGCTCACCTAGCAGCGATTTCAGGCGTTTTTCGAAATCACCGCGATACTTAGTGCCGGCCAGTAAGGCGCCCATGTCCAGCGAATAAATGACACTGTCCTTGAGTACCTCAGGCACATTGCCTTCAACAATCTGTTTGGCCAGACCCTCGGCAATAGCGGTTTTACCTACTCCCGCTTCTCCGACGAAAAGCGGGTTGTTTTTGCGTCGGCGCGACAGCACCTGCACCAAGCGGGTAATTTCTTTATCGCGACCAATAAGTGGGTCAATGCGGCCGCTCTCGGCCTCTTTGTTCAGGTTGCTGGCATAACTTTCCAGAGGGGAAGGTGCTTTTTCACTCTCAGCAACTTCACCCCGCACCTCGCTTTCAGGCTCATCATTAAGACTCGGCGACTTGGGGGTGCCATGGGTGATGAAGTTAACCACATCGCCGCGGGAGACTCCCTGCTTTCTGAGAGAATAAACAGCCTGACTTTCCTTCTCACCGAAAATGGCGACTAGGACATTCGCCCCAGTTACTTCACGCTTGCCGGATGACTGAACATGAAAAACCGCACGCTGAATGACTCGTTGAAAGCCTAGCGTCTGGTCTACTTCCTGATTGATTTCGGGTTCTGCAATTATAGGAATTTGAGTATCCACGTAATCGAGGAGTTCTGCGCGCAGCGCATCCAGATCGGCATCACAGGCTACCAGTATCTCCCGAGCAGACGGGTCGTCTATCAGAGCCAGCAGAAGATGCTCCACGGTTATGAATTCGTGGAATTTGCTGCGTGCTGTGTTGACGGCAATATTTAGTGTATTTTCAAACTCTCTGCTAAACATCTTTTTATCCTTTCATGGATCGATACTGGAATAAATTTCTAGTCATCTACCTCGATATCACAAAGAAGGGGATGTTCTGATTCCCTGGCAAAGTCGTTTACCTGCACGGCTTTCGTTTCTGCTATTTCTCTTGGGAATACTCCGCACACGCCTTTACCCTCAGTGTGCACCTTCAGCATAACACGGGTCGCCGTTTCCACATCCATACCAAAAAACTTTCGCAAAACCCCAACAACAAACTCCATCGGCGTGTAATCGTCATTAAGCAGAATGACTCTATAGAGCTGCGGCGGCTTGAGCTTGGTTTCCTCCGGCGCCAGGGCGTTGCCAAGCCCGCCGCCTCGCTGAATCTCATCATCGTCGTCGTGGTCCTGGTTGATGATCGTGATTGGGATCTTCTCTGTCATCTCGCTTGTCTGAAAAAAAATCTGTAGTGAACTTAATATTGGGTTTGGCGGCTCTTTTTACAAGAAATACCCGCACTGTAAACCGGATCGCTGAATAGCATTAGATAGAATAACTATACCATGATTACGCAAAATCGGATTACTGCACCGCAAAAAACCTGCGCGCCCGTTCTTACTGTAATAAGGTTGAATTCCAGCTTTTTTCGAAACTTACTAAAACCGAATTCAATTGACATGATAAGCAAAGGGGTTTATAAATTTTACGTTCCTGACAGCCTTATGACAGTCAGATATTAGGTGATTGATCGAATTCTGATGCCGATTTTAAGAAGGGGTAAGCGGATATGAGTACCGGTCAAGTAAAGTGGTTCAATAATGCCAAAGGTTTTGGTTTTATTTTGCCGGATGATGGTGGAGACGATTTATTCGCACACTACTCATCAATATCCATGGAAGGGTATAAAACATTAAAAGCAGGCCAGTCTGTTTCATTCGATGTGATCGAGGGACCAAAGGGATTGCACGCTGCCAATATTGTACCTCTGGCCGAGGGCAGTAACGAAGAAGGCAGTGCAGCACCCAAAGCAGCTGCCGCTAAGCAGGAAAGCAGCCAGGAAGACCAGCAACCGGGGGAAACTGCAGAAGACGATTCTGCCGCCAATGCCTGAGCATAGTCGTCTGACCATGCAAAGGGTTAACCAGTTCTGTTTTAGCTGAGCTTTTCAAAGCCAAATTCCATTCCGATCAAGTCTATCAGGGGTGCCGTATACATATGGCCTGTACCCCGCTCAATTTCAAACCGCTTCAGCCAATAATCAAACGACCACTGACATCATGCCCAGCATTCTGCTTTTCAATAAACCCTACAATGTGCTGAGCCAATTCACTGATAGTTCTGGTCGGGCCACGCTGGCCGACTTCATTAAAGTCTGCAACGTCTACCCTGCCGGCCGACTGGACCGGGACTCCGAGGGCCTGCTGCTGCTCACCGGGGATGGAAAACTCCAGCATCGCATAAGTGATCCTGCTAACAAGGTGCAAAAAACCTACTGGGTCCAGGTAGAGGGTGATGTCAGCAATGAAGCCCTGGAGCAATTAGCCGCAGGCATTGAACTCAAAGACGGCATGGCCCGCCCTGCTAAAGCAGTGAAGATCAGTCCTCCTGATATCTGGCCAAGAAATCCGCCCATACGCACCAGAAAAAATATTCCCGATTCCTGGCTTGAGCTGGCCATAACGGAAGGACGCAACCGCCAGGTCAGACGGATGACTGCCGCAGTTGGCTACCCTACTCTGCGGTTGATTCGTGTCAGAATTGGTGAATGGGAATTAGAAGGATTAAAACCCGGTGAGTACCGCGAGGTACGAGTCAGGTAGTCCGGGAATACTTAGGTTTGCCAACGCCTGCTGGCATCGCTGTCGGAATCCTTGGCTTCTACCCAGCTTTCGCCGGTCTCGTCCCGGCATTTCTTCCAGAAAGGCGCGCGGGTCTTCAGGTAATCCATGATGAATTCACAGGCTTCAAAGGCCGCCCGCCGATGAGCACTGGCCACGGCTACCATGACAATCTGGTCACCTGCCAGCAGTTCGCCGATACGATGGATAACGGTGACATCCTGCATTGGCCAGCGCTGCTCGGCTTCCCTGATAATTTTTTCGAGGCTTGATTCGGTCATGCCAGGGTAATACTCAAGTGTTAGCGAATGCACCTGGCGCTCTGATTCAAGGTCGCGAACCAGGCCGCTGAATGTGACAATTGCCCCGGTGGCATTACTGTCCTGCCGAAGCAGTGCCACCTCTTCGCCAATATCAAAATCCTCAGCCTGGATTGAAATTTTCATTCGCGCCTAGCCACCCGTCACCGGCGGAAAGAAGGCGATCTCGTCTCCTGCCGCAACGGCTGCAGACCTGCCGCTCATTTCATGGTTTACAGCCACCATAACAGGATTCGCATTCAGCACCTCACCCCACTGGCTGCCATGCTGGCTGACAAGATGGTCGATCAGTTTTTCAACCGTATCAACCGCTTCCGGAAGCTCGATGTTTTCATGCTCAATACCGAGACTCTCCCGGATACTGGCAAAGTAATGGACTGCAATCATTGGTGCTCTCTTCGGCCTAGTCGCTGCGCTTGTAATGGCCTGACTTGCCCCCGGCCTTCTCCAGCAAACGGACATGACTGATTACCATGCCGCGATCAACGGCCTTACACATATCATAAATGGTCAAGGCTGCAACCGAGGCTGCCGTCAGTGCCTCCATCTCTACTCCCGTTTGACCGGCCAGTTTGCAGGTGGCGGTAATACGCACGCTTGAGTCCGCTTCGATACCTTCTAGTTCGACTTTCACCGAACTGAGCATCAGGGGATGACAAAGAGGAATAAGATCAGAGCATTTCTTGGCCGCCTGGATTCCTGCGATACGGGCCACGGCAAATACATCACCCTTTTTGTGGCCGCCATCAAGAATCAGACGCAAGGTGTCAGGCAGCATGGAAATAACCGCTTCTGCGGTAGCAGTGCGCTCAGTGACGTCCTTGGCGCCGACATCAACCATGTGCGCTTGTCCGTTATCATCAAGGTGAGTTAACTTCGACATACGATTTCTGTAACAGTAAAAAAGGCATTATCCCTTTTACACCGTCGGTTTTCCATTGCAGCAGGATTCAGGTAGGATGCCGACTTTTTTCAGCATCATCTAACTATGCCCTGGCATCCACACACCACCGTTGCAACCCTGGTCGAAAAAGATGGCACCTTTCTTATGGTCGAGGAAGACGATGACGGGTGCACGGTATTTAATCAGCCTGCCGGCCATCTTGATGAGAACGAAAGCCTGTTTGATGCTGCCGTTCGCGAAACGCTGGAGGAAACGGCCTGGCACGTTACCCTCACCAATTTTCTTGGCACCTATGTATACAAGGGCGCTAATAACGGCGTCACGTATGTCAGGCATTGTTTTATTGCCAACGCGTACCAATATGATCCGCAGCGCAGCCTCGATGACGGCATCATTGCGGCTCACTGGCTTAGTGCCGATGAAATTTTTGCCGACTCATTTCCAGCGCGAAGCCCCCTGGTGACAAAGACACTCGAGGATTATCTCTCGGGTCGTCGTCTTCCTCTCGATACGCTGTATCATCTGCTCTGATTCTCATGAAAGAACTCTCTGAAACAAAAGTTATCGTGGGCATGTCGGGCGGCGTGGACTCGTCCGTAGCCGCCATGCTCCTTATTGAGCAGGGTTACCGGGTGGAAGGTCTGTTCATGAAGAACTGGGACGAAGATGACGGCACAGAATACTGCACCGCTAAAGAAGACCTGGCAGACGCCACGGCCGTTTGCGAAGCCCTAGGTATAAAACTGCACAGCGCCAATTTTGCTGCGGAATACTGGGATAACGTGTTCGAGCATTTTCTCGAGGAATACCGCGCTGGAAGAACTCCCAATCCTGACATTCTTTGCAATCGTGAAATCAAGTTCAAGGCTTTCCTAGACTATGCCACTCACCTGGGCGCTGACTTTATAGCCACGGGTCACTACGTAAGACGAAAAGATGACGGCGACCACTGCTATCTCCTCAAGGGCTGTGACAACAACAAGGACCAGAGTTATTTTTTATGTGCAGTAAACAAAGCACAGATTTCACGCACGTTGTTTCCAGTTGGCGAGTTGGGTAAGAGTGAGGTGCGAGCTCTCGCCGACAGTAAGGGACTGGTCACCCATGACAAGAAAGACAGCACCGGCATATGTTTTATCGGCGAGCGCCGCTTAAAGGATTTCCTTGAAACCTATATTCCTGCCCAACCGGGCCCGATAGAAACCCCCGAGGGAGAAGTAGTTGGTGAACATGCGGGGCTTATGTTTCATACACTGGGCCAAAGACAGGGGCTTGGCATTGGCGGAAAGAAAGGCAGAGCAGAAGAGCCCTGGTACGTGGCCGGCAAAGACCTTGAACGCAATGTTCTGGTAGTTGTGCAGGGCAACGATCATCCCCTGCTATTTTCACACAGCCTTACATGCAGCAGAATCGACTGGATCAACGGGGAGCCGCCTGCCCTGCCCCTTAATTGCACGGCCAAGGTCCGCTACCGCCAGCCAGACCAGGCATGCACGCTTGATCAGGAGGATGACAACTACGTCGTCAGATTCAAGGAGTTGCAGAGGGCGGTTGCCCCGGGGCAGTCAATCGTGTTCTACCAGGACGAAGTGTGCCTCGGTGGCGCCGTCATCGAAACCTATCGTCAGTAAGACCGGGAAAAGGAATGAATAAAAAACTTCGCCAGTGCCTTGCCCTTTCCGGGGTTGCCCAGGCGGCTTACATGGTTAAGCAGCTTGCCCATCATGGCATGGTTGGCCAGGATAAACTTAATACCCTGGTGCGCAGTCTTTTCATTACCAACCCTGGCACCACTGAGGACGTTTACGGTTCCGTGAGCCGCCTCAACCTTGGAATGCAGGTCTTGCAGGAGCTATTGCGCAAGGAAGAAGGTTCACTGAATTCGCCGGATGTCATGCGTTATTTTCTCAGCATGCTGCACCTGGAAAGAAAAATGTCTGCGCTTCCTTCTATGCTAACCACCATTGGGGAAAGCCTGAATACAATGCCCCATGTTGATTTGGATGATCCAGACCTGGCCAACCATGAACTAGTCCGCCGTCTTGCCAAACTTTACCAGGACACATTATCAACCCTGCCATTTCGGATACAGGTCACCGGTGAAGTCAAAATACTCAAGAATGAGGATACGGCAGATCGAATTCGCGCCGTTCTGCTGGCCGGCATTCGCTCAGCAGTGCTCTGGCAGCAGTCTGAAGGAAGGCGCTGGCACCTGCTAATTGGCAGAAAAAAACTGGAGAGGCAACTGCTGCTGCTAATGAACCAGGTCCACGAAATCCATTAAGATCCTGAAGTATATGCTCAGGCAGGTAGATCGAGAATTTCCAGCCCGGGTATGGAATCAAACTGTTTGCGATTCTGCGTCAGCAGTTTTGCTTCAAGGCTCAAGGCGTGAGCTGCCACCATGGCGTCGTTCATGTTCAATGTATGTCCTGCTTCCATGGCCTGCAGCTGGATACGGGTATAGGCGTCCACCGCATCCCTGTCCCAGGGGACGATATCTTCAAGACGATCACTGAACTCCTGCACCAGCGCCATGTGCGCAGCCTGGTCAGCAGTCAAGAGCGCTGCGGCAACCAGTTCAGCATAGGTGATAGCGGAAATCACCACCTCATCACTCTGCTCCGACCATTGCTGGAGCTGTGCCAGCAATGTTTCAGGCCGCTCTTTCATGATGAGACGGCACGTATCCGCCGAAATCATGATAATCATCAGGATTTCACAAGTCTTGGACGAATCACCATAAAGTCATCACCGGCCGGATCAAGGCAGGAAAAGGATCCCCAGGTTTTTCTGATCGGTGTCAGAACAACAGCATTACCGCGTTTTTCAACGTGAACGGCATCAATACCTGTAAAAGCGATTTCCTTGGGGATGCGAACGGCCTGACTGCGGCCGTTGGTAAAGAGCTTGGCCTTGATGGGGCCTTTTTCCTGTCCTGGGCGAGTGGGCATCTCTGGGCTCTCCTGCACTAGTGGCAATTCAGTGGAGTATAATATTAGGCTAGTATATGTCAAGCATATACAAGACGAAGTGTAAAACAGCCCGTTTTCTTATAAAGACAGTAAAAATAGGGGTTTGAGAGTGCTCAAAGGGGATAATTTCCAGTATAATTACCGCCTTTTCCTGGGGCCAAAAGTCATGACCGATTCCCTGTTGAGTGCACAACTGACCACTCTCAACGCCATCTCTTCCGTTGATGGCCGTTACCAGGGCAAAACTGCTGCCCTGCAGCCCTATTTCAGTGAATATGGCTTAATTCGCTACCGGGTCATCGTGGAAATACGCTGGCTCCAGCGTCTTGCCGCCAATCCAGGCATTACTGAAGTCCCTCCCCTGACCGAAGCCGCCAACACTTTCCTTGAAGACCTGATTGAAGGATTCAATGAATCTGAAGCCGCCATCGTCAAGGATAAGGAGTCCGTGACCAACCATGACGTCAAGGCCGTTGAGTACTACCTCAAGGAAAAGCTCGCAGAAAACAGTGAGCTCGCAGCCATCATGGAGTTTGTGCATTTCGCCTGCACCTCTGAAGATATCAATAACCTTTCCTATGCTTTGATGCTGAAAGAAAGCATGACTGATGTAGTTGCCCCCATGATGCAAACTGTGGCAGATGCCATTCGCGAAAAGGCGCATGAGTATGCCGATTCAGCCTTGCTTTCACGCACGCATGGCCAGACCGCAACGCCAAGCACGATGGGCAAGGAGTTTGCCAATACCGCAGCCCGACTTGATCGACAGCTCAACCAGATAAAGGCTACAGAGTTCCTGGGAAAAATTAATGGCGCTGTGGGCAACTACAACGCACACCTTGCGGCCTACCCCGACGTGGACTGGGAGGCTAATGCCCAGGCCATGATCAGCGAACTGGGGCTTACTTGGAATGCCTACACAACCCAGATTGAGCCTCACGATTTCATTGCCGAGTATTTTAACTGTGTCAGCCGCTTTAACACCATCCTCATCGATTTCAACAGGGATGTGTGGAGCTATATCTCCCAGGGGTATTTCAGGCAAAAAACCGTTGCAGGGGAAGTCGGTTCTTCCACTATGCCGCATAAGGTAAATCCGATCGATTTTGAAAACTCCGAAGGCAATCTTGGTGTTGCCAATGCGCTGATGCAGCATCTGGCCCAGAAGCTGCCGATATCACGCTGGCAGCGCGACCTTACTGACTCCACAGTCTTGAGAACTATTGGCGTAGGCCTTGCCCACAGTCTCATTGCCTACCAGGCAACGCTCAAAGGAATCGGCAAGCTGCTGATCGACGAAGAGCGCCTGCTGTCAGATCTTAACAGCAGCTGGGAAGTCCTGGCTGAACCCATACAAACGGTGATGAGGCGTTACGGCATCGAAGAACCCTATGAAAAGCTCAAGGCCCTGACGCGAGGCCAGGCCATAACGCCGGAAATACTCGCTGACTTCTTGGACACACTCGAACTGCCAGATGATGTCAGGGAAGAGTTGAAAAAAATGCGACCTAATACCTACCTCGGCAACGCCACCGAACAGGCTAAAAAGATCTGATGCTCCTTGATCGCCATGACACCATAGATCTGGCGACCTTTCTTGCCGAGTACTGGCAAAAAAAACCTCTGCTAATCAAAAACGCGCTTCCAGGCTTCACCGACTTCATTAGTCCGGAGGAGCTTGCCGGCCTGTCCCTCGATGAAGACGTGGAGTCACGCCTGGCATTTAACAATGCCGGTAATTGGGAGCTTAAACACGGCCCATTCTCTGAACGTGACTTTACCTTTTTACCTGAAAGCCACTGGACGCTGCTGGTTCAATCGGTGGACCACTGGATTCCAGAGGTCAAATCGCTCATGCAAAAAGTCGCCTTCATCCCGGGCTGGCGCCTTGATGACATCATGGTCAGCTATGCCGCAAAAGATGGCGGTGTTGGCCCCCACTTTGACTACTACGATGTGTTTCTGGTCCAGGGCCAAGGCAGCCGGCTGTGGCAGATTGGCAAAAACTGCAACAGTGAAACACCGTTGGATACAAGTTCCGGTCTGAAAATACTCTCAAATTTCAGTCCAGAGCAGGAACTGGAACTTAATACTGGTGATGTACTGTATGTACCGGCCGGCATGTCCCACTGCGGGACCGCAATCAATGCCGGTATCAGCTACTCCATTGGATTTCGCGCACCCGATGTTGCGGAGCTTTTATCCGCTTACAGTCATCTTGCCGGCAACAGTCTCCCACAGGATATGCGCTACCGTGACCCTGGACTGGACCAGGAAGCAAGTCCAGGAGAAATCACCAGCGCCTCACTGCACCAGGTGAAAGCCTTGATGCAGCATGCTTTCGATGACCAGGAACTCCTACTGCAGTGTTTTGGCCGCCTCATGACTGAACCGCGATTACCCGATTTACTGCAGGCGCCTGAAACTCCGCTGACGCCGCAGGAGATGGTGGTAACTCTGCAGAGAGGCAAGCTATTTCAATTGCATCCCGCCGCACGCCTTGCCTGTTACCACCAAGGGGACAACCTGCTACTTTTTATTAACGGTGAAAGCCTGCTGATCAAAAACACCACTGGAAAAATTTACGCACTCAATGATGAATTGCAAAGCAGCACGGGAAGAAAACTTGATCTCAGGCCATTTCAGCATAATGAAGCCTGCCTGAAATTACTGACCCTTCTGTATAACCAGGGCTCCCTTGTATTGGTTGAGGAGACAGCGGTCATTGATGAGGAATAGCGCTTCATGAAAATAGGCATCCTCCACCCTGGGGGAATGGGTGCAGCCATTGCGGCCTCGGCCTGCAACAGCGGTATGGATGTGTACTGGTGCAGTGAGGGACGCAGTGCGGCAACTCTCGAACGGGCCAACTCACTTGGCCTGAGCGCACTACCCAGTCTGCAGTCCTTGTGTGACACCTGTGATTTACTGATCTCGGTATGCCCACCTCATGCCGCATTAGAGCTTGCTGAACTGGTAATGGCCTGTAATTTCCGGGGCATTTATGCCGATGTGAACGCCGTTTCCCCCACCACCGTGACTACTATTGCCAGTAAACTTGAAAAAGCCGGTATCGAAGTCGTGGATGGGGGTATTATCGGCCTGCCTCCCGTAACTCGCGGCACAACGTGGCTGTACCTGTCAGGAAAAGCAGCGGCAAAAGTAATGGACTGTTTTGATGCCGGCCCTCTGGAAACAGAAGTGCTGAGCGACCGAATTGGAGAGGCTTCTGGGTTAAAAATTTGTTTTGCTGCCAACAGCAAGGGTACGGCGGCGCTGCATACCGCCATTCTTGCTGCGGCAGACAATATAGGAGTTAGGGACGCCCTTGAAAACCAGTGGGATATTTTCAATCCCGGATTTACCGCCAAAAGCCATGAGCGAATTCGCCAGGTCGCCAGAAAGTCATGGCGTTTCACCGGCGAGATGAAAGAAATAGCAGCAACCCTTGAAAGCAATGGGCTGCCACGCGAGTTTTTTGATGCCGCGGCTGAGATCTATGAGAGGCAAATCACTTTCAAGGATGTCGAAAAGGAGCCTGCTATTGAGGCAATCCTGGAAATGGTTAGGGCTTCCAGAAATACCTCTTAACGGGATTAGGGTTACTGACGAACCCCTTCTATGGCCAAGACCAGTTCTACCGGTCCTGCATTGATACCGTAGTCACTCGTATCCAGCACCAGTTCCCCTTCGAAGCCAACACGGTAGTCACCGAATGGCGTTTCACCTTCGCCGGTGCGCACCGCATCAAAACTAATATCCCGTGTCATACCATGTAAGCTGAACGTGCCATTCACACGTATTCGACCTTCGCCAAGGTCCTCCACCGAAGAGCTTTCAAAACTTGCAATGGGATGGCTTTCCACATCTAGAAAGTCGCTTGTACGGAGATGCTCATCACGGGCCTGGTGGTTGGAATCTATACTGGCCGGATCAATGTTCACCATAATTTTGGAGGCTTCAATGTCGTCAGCGTCATAAATGAAGTGACCTGTAATATTGTTGAAACGGCCCCATAGGGAACTGATGCCAATGTGGCTAGCCTTAAAACCGATCGACGAATGCATACCCGCACCTGAACCATCGATAACATAGTCATCGGCTAGGACGGATAACACAGGACATACCAGCAGGGCTGTTGCCAGGGTAATTTTATTCATGCTTGCTACTCCAAGAATTTATGGGGTGCAACATACACCAACTCCGGCTTTAAAGTCCACCGGCTTCAAAATCCTGTTTCAACTATAATAGCGTCCTGAGTAGAGAAACGAACGCAATGGACAACTTTCAGCATCGCTTTTGTGTAGCCCCCATGATGGAGTGGACAGATCGCCACTGCCGCTACTTCCTGCGCCTTTTATCCAGGCACACTCTCCTCTACACGGAAATGGTAACAACAGGGGCACTCCTGCATGGCGATGCAGAGCGATTTTTGCGCTTTAATCCAGAGGAACAGTCTGTCGCCTTGCAAATCGGGGGAAGCGATCCAGCAGAACTGGCCGCTGCAGCAAAAATGGGTGAAGAAGCCGGGTATAGCGAAATCAATTTGAACGCTGGCTGTCCCAGCGACCGCGTTCAGCGCGGCAAGATCGGCGCCTGCCTCATGGCTGAGCCTGAACTTGTAGCTGACTGCATGAAAAGTATGCAGGATGCCGTATCAATTCCGGTCACCATTAAATGCCGCACTGGCATAGACGATCTCGACTCGCTGGAACACCTCACGCATTTTGTAGGCAAAATTGCTGAAACCGGGACCCGGACCTTCATCATTCACGCCCGCATAGCCGTACTGGAAGGATTAAGCCCCAAACAAAATCGCGAGATACCTCCGCTTAACTACGAACGCGTCTTTAGCATAAAGGATCAATTCCCTTCTCATGAGATAGTTATCAACGGCGGTATTAAAACTTTACAGGAATCCAGGGCGTTGCTAGAAAAAGTGGACGGCGTAATGATTGGACGAGAGGCCTACCAGAATCCCGGCCTGCTCGCCCATGTCGACCAGGAACTTTTCAGCGCTGAAACACCCATAATCACCGAGCATGAAGTCCTGGAGAAGTTTATTGCCTACGCCGACAGGCAAATGGCTGAGGGTGTCGCCCTGAAGCACATGAGTAAACATATACTCGGTCTTTTCCAGGGACAACCCGGTGCAAAAAGATTTAGGCGCTATATCAGTGAAAACGCTCATAAACCTGATGCCGGCATAGAAGTGCTCGAAGCGGCCGCCGCCACAATGCAGAATCAGCTCTCTACACAAGAGAAGTATTTAGGGGAGGCAACATGCTGAAAGCTATTACCAGTTTCTTTGAGAATCATTTCAGTGAGGAAGATGATAAGCACCATCATTCAGCCCATAAGCTTCAATTGGCAAGTGCTGCACTGATGATTGAGCTCAGTAAATCTGACCAGGAAATAGATAAAACTGAAACTGCAAAACTAGTTCAAATCTTGAAAGAGCGTTTCGAACTGGAACAGGATGACCTGGATGAACTTATAACGCTGGCCGAGGAAGACGTTCGGGAAGCCACTTCATTGTATCAATTTACCAGCCTCTTGAACGAGCATTTTGACTACGCTGAAAAGGTTCAGCTTGTCATGAACATGTGGGAAGTGGCTTTTGCAGACGGCAAGATAGACCGTTACGAAGAGCACTTGATCAGAAAGGTGGCCGAACTGCTTTACCTCGACCACAAGGATTTCATTCTCAGCAAACAACGCGCCCGGGAAGCTTCCGGGGCAGGCTAGTGATCTGATTTAAGGGCCGAGACGAGGTCCTGGAATTCTGCCCTGTTATTCTCACTGAGACTCATGAGGGTCTGGTGCGCCTCGATAACCTTTTGTCGAACTGAATCCTCTGTTTCCTGGAGAGGGTTCAGCTCATCAAAACACGTCTCCTGCTTGTCTACTGTTTCGATAATTTCACAAATAAGGTCAATACTCATGCTTTTGAGTATTCGCGTGATGTCGGGGTTCGTAGAAATAATAGTGGGGCGGACATTGAAGCGGTTTCTTAACTGTATAGACATCTTGGCCAGGAGCCCGAGCGCAGTACTGTCTATGCCCTGCGTCTCTGTCATGTCTACCATCATCCTGTCGAGGATAGCCCTGTTGTAAAGGGAGTTGAAGTAGTTATCGAGCGCACTACTCATCAACACACGGACGTCCCCGATAAATTTTAGAATCGGTACATCATTGACTGTCGCAACCAGTATTCTCCCGTTGTTCATGAATTCTTTACGCTCAGTACAGCAATATCATCAGGCACTTTGATGTCCCGATGCAAGTTTAATGCTGTCTTGACCTCCCTGAAATCTCCGTTCTTTTCCGCAATGACACTTAGTAGTTTCTGCTCTTTTTCTGCCATGTTGTTGCCTTCCAGGTACTCGAGGATACCGTCTGAAAACATGAACAGGGAAAAATCATCAGCTAGGTTGATTTTGGTATTAAAATATTCCGCATCCTCTACAAGCCCAATCGGGAAACTACTTTTACCGGGATTAATAAAGTCAGCCTTGCCGCTTTCATACAGAACAGGCATGGGATGATGCCCCGCGATACTGTAAACAAGGGAATTATCCGAATTGTCCACCATCGCCATACAAACAGTTATGTGTTTGTCCAAACCGGTGTCAAGCAGGTCATTGTTGATCTCCTGCAGGACGAAGGCTGGTGAAAATTCGGCGGAATACCTGCCGCGGATATATTCACGGCGCATCTGCGCGACTCTGAATCTCAACAGCACTGTGATGAATGCCGATGACGATCCATGGCCAGAGACATCACCAATATAAAAGAGCACCTTACGTTTTGATACGGGCTGGTAATCTACTGAATCGCCACTGAGGTATAGCGAAGGAATGACGCGATGTTCAAAATGAAAATCATTGATGACCTGTGGTGGCTCCGGGAGCATTTTCATTTGGACATGCCTGCCCGCCTGCTGATCCATTCTAAAAATTTCCAGGCGGTCCTCCAACTCCTTGTTTATTTCCTCAAGGTTTTTCCTGTAGCGATTATTTTGCTCGACAAGCCGGACACGTTTTAAAGAATTATCAATCGAGATGCCAAGGATCTCCATGTCATCGAGCGGCTTGATCAGGTAATCACTCACTCCAATACGCATGGCCTGGATGACATCTTCTGTTTTACCAGCTTCTGATAAAACTATGATTGGCTGGTTTGGGGTTTCCTCAAAAATTATATTTAGTATATTGAAGCCGTCTTCTGCTTCGGACAGATTGATATCGCAAATAACAATCGAAGGACAGGAGGAATGAAAGAGGTCAATGCCTTCTTCAGTGGTGGCTGCCAGAACGACACGGTAACCTTCGTTGGAAAGGTAGGAGGCAATACTTTCCCTGACAACTTTATCGTCATCAATTACAAGTACCACCGAGTTTTCCCCGTTCTTCATTTCCTGGCGTTCTTACATCAACACAGACTGTTATCCCCAACTACCAGCCTGTGATTGTTACAACTAAACCCTGGTATAGCTCTGCAGGCTTTGCACCAGAATTGTGCTTCACCTTACTACCTTATTTCAAAGCCTTCAAGAACTCTGCGTTAATAGTTTCACAAATTATTAGAGCTAATTTCACAAAGGGATGGATTTAGAGTAAAGCAAGTTAACTGTTGCGGATACAAGAGATTATTTAAGCCATTTGAGTAAGAAAAAGGTGACTTTGAACGCATTACAACCAAAAGTGCGACAACAGTTTAATATGATGCGCCTTGAAGGAAGTCGAGGGGCATTACACCAACATCAACAGCTAGTTAATTGACCTGTAGCTATCCGCAGTGGTGCAAATTGGCACAAAATGTCATGTTAAGGCTCATGCTGGTCATCAGAGCCGCATTCAGTTCCAGGTACTCAGCAAGATCAATCACATCCTATCATTAGCTAAAGGCCAGTGCCGGGTTGGCGCTGCTATAGTGGAAATGTTTTAAAGCGGATGCCCTAGTTAGAAATCGTCCCATTGATCATACACCTCTCCGTCTGCAACAAGATATTCTCTTCTTTGCTGGTAGGCATCACGAACGAAAATATATTCATCGCCGCTGACCATTGATTCAGCAGCCATGTAAAACAGTCTGGTATCTATATTATGAAATGAGTAAAGAAAAAAGCGTGTTTCGGTGTTATCAACCCAAAACACAGGATTGAACATGTAGTCTGGAATCTGGCCAATAGCATCGCGGACATTGCTTGTCCCCAACAAGGGTAAAACAACGTAAGGCCCAGGAGGTACTCCCCAGTAACCTAGGGTCTGGCCAAAGTCTTCAAAGTTTTTATAGAGCCCCAACCCGGTAGCGATATCAAAAATGCCGGCCACCCCGATGGTGGTATTGACAAAAAATCTTGAAGAATCATGCAGCGCATTGCTCATTTTTAACTGCAGCAAATCATTAAGCACTACATTAATATCATCAAGATTGTTAAAGAGATTCGTCACTCCGCGCTTAGCGAATGTCGGCATTATGAAATCATAGGTCTCAGTGACCGGTTTAAAAACAAGCCCATCAAGCGACTGGTTGAAGCCATAGATATTCCTGTTAACCTCCATGTAGGGATCCACATTGTCATACTGGGCATTAGCAAGAGGCGCAAAAAGACCGGCGACAGCCATGAGCGGCAAAACCAGGCATCGGATGGTTCTTGGCAGGGTAACTTTAATCACAGCGGTTATTTTACCTAATTGCAGGCTGCATGTTCACTGCTGTACTTGAGTGCCAGCTTAGCTATACAAACCGGCTTATTCGTGTGATTTCCAGGCTTTCTCCAGTCGTTTTTCAGATATTGGGTAGCGAGTGCCTAGTGTCTGGGCAAATAATGACACCCTCAGTTCTTCGATCATCCAGCGCAGATGGCTAAGTGTTGCCGCATTTTTATGCTGGTTTTTATACAGCATCACCATGTTGCTGTATTTCTTCCACCAGTGCTGGAGCACAGTGGTGAACTCCCGATCTTTAAGGCGCTGTCGCGGGTATTTTTCCAGTCTCTGCTCAAGCGCGGCAAAGTAGCGTGGGTACTCGTCAAGTATCTCTACCGGCGTTTGCGAAAGAAATCCGTCATAGACAAGTGCATCCAGCTGCGTATTGACATCATGCTGCAGGGACAAGTCATCTGTACTTTTAAACTGTTTCAGGATGCTTACGATAGATGAATATGCATCCATGGTTTTATACAGCTGCTTTTCCAGCCGGGTAATTGTCTCCACCAGTCTGGACCTCCCCTTTTCATAGACTTCCTCAAAAGCCTGCTCTGTTCTTGGCAGAAAATTCTCCAGCCCGAATGCAGACTGGTAAGCGGCGAGAATAAGATGTTCGACAAGCGTGTCTCTACCGCCCAAACGGTTCATGGCCGGCAGTCGCTTGGGATCCTGAAGAAATTCTTTCTGCAGGTATTTCAGCTGCTGGCGGTTTTTAATCATGAAGAGCCTGGCTATCCCCTTGCGTGTTTCCTGCTGAGCCGCCTCGAGAGAGTCTTCAAGCACCAGTGCTACTGAATCCTGCTCATCCACCAGAGCCGGCCACGCATGCAGGGTAAGGCTGCCCTCGTCAATTTCCACTACCTCTTCCAGCTCACCGAAAGTCCAGGCTTTAATACCTTTTTCCTCAATACTGGTAGCGGAATGCTGGGACAAAATATCTCTGGAGGCATCAGCATATTTCTTTTTCAGGCGATCAAGGCACCTTCCGCTGTCGACCAGCTTGCCATCCTGGTCCACAACGTTGATATTCATCTGCAGGTGGTCCGGCAAGTCAAAACCGTCCCAGCTGCTTACTTGCACTTCCACAGCCCGCTGACGCTGCAGCTGGTGGGCCAGTACCGACTTGAGATCTCCCTTCCCCTCCATGAGCTGAGGGAGGATTTTTTCGATCACATCCGGCACAGGTACAAAATGTTTTCTGAGCGGCTTTGGTAAAGCCTTGACCAGGGCGATGCATTTTTCCTTGAGCATGCCCGGCACCAGCCAATCCAGGTCCTCTGTTTTTAACTGCATTAATGCCGACAGCGGCAAGTCCACCGACACACCATCTCTAGCTGCCCCTGGTTGAAACTGGTAATCAAGTTTAAGTTTCAGGTGTCCTACTTCAAGCCGGTCAGGAAATGCGTCAAGGTCGAGATTTTCACTATCAGTGGTAAGCAGGTCCTGCTTTTCAAAAAACAACCTATTCGCATCCTTCTTTTTCAACCGGTTTACCCACCGCTCGAGGCTTGCCTGGTCAAGGACATTATCCGGCAGCAGCTTGTCATAGAGTTGATAAATATCTTCTTCCCGGACAAGTATGTCCTTGCGTCGTGCTTTATCCTCCATGGCTTCAATGTCATGGATAAGTTTAAGGTTATGCTTATAAAACGGCAGGCGAGTATTAACCTGCGACTGAACCAGACCCTCCCTGATAAAAATCTCCCTGCTCATAACAGGATCTATCGCGCTATAAATCTTTTTCCTTTTATCAGCAAGGGCCAGACCGTAAAGCGTTATCTTCTCCAACGCCACTACCTTGCCACGTCTTTTTTCCCAGTGTGGCTCTGAGTATTCAAATTTGAGCAGCTTACCCGCTTCCTTCTCTATCCATTCAGGCTCTACCCTGCCGTTCATTCGCGCAAACAGCTGCGATGTTTCGACCAATTCTGCTGCCAAGATCCAGGGGTATTTTTTGCCGTGCAGGTTGGAGCCAGGAAAAATTCGGAATTTCCGATTCCTGGCTCCCAGCCAGGTGTTCTCATCAATTCTATTCGCCACGTGGCTCACCAAACCAGTCAGTAATGTCTGGTGAATCTGCTCATAGGTGGCAGGCTCCGTATTAATGGATAATTTTAGTTCCTGGCAAGCTAGCCGGAGCTGCCGGTGCACATCGCGCCACTCTCCCATGCGCAACCATGAAAGAAAATTCTTGCGGCAGAATTTTCCCAGCCTGTTACGCCCTATCTGCTGCCGCTGTTCCTCAAAATATTCCCAGAGCTTTACCCATCCCAGGAAATCCGATTCAGGATGCTTGAAACGTGCATGCATTTCATCGGCGGCCTGTTGCTTGTCCAGCGGTCGTTCCCTGGGATCCTGGATGCTGAGACCGCTGACAATAATCAGAATTTCATGCAGGCAATTTCTTCCCTCAGCGGACAAAAGAATGCGCGCAAACCTTGGATCAACAGGAAATCGGGCCATGTTTTTACCAAGTGGCGTGATCCTTTTCCTTTCCGAAACGGCGCCCAGCTCCTCTAAAATCTGAAAACCATCGCGGATAGCGTTGGTTTCTGGAGGATCAACAAAAGGAAAGGATTCAATATCGCCTATTCGCAATGTCAGCATCTGCAGAATTACCGATGCCAGGTTTGTTCTTATGATTTCGGTATCGGTAAATTCCGACCGGCCCAGGAAATCCTCTTGGCTATAAAGGCGAATACAGGTTCCCGGACATAACCGACCGCACCTGCCCGCTCTCTGGTTTGCGCTGGCCTGTGAGACACGTTCCACAGGAAGTCGCTGTATTTTGCTGCGAACACTGTATCGACTGATTCGTGCGACACCGGAATCAATAACATAACCAATACCGGGTACAGTCAACGAAGTTTCAGCCACGTTAGTGGCTAGCACCACGCGTTGGCCAGGATGGGATTGAAAAACCCGGTTTTGCTCACTGTTGCTCAGTCGTGCATAAAGGGGAAGTACGTCCAGGTCCAGCGAAATATCCTTTCTAATCGCTTCAGCAGCTTCACGAATTTCCTTTTCTCCGCTCAAAAAGACCAGAATATCCTTAAACGGTCTCGGCTCTTTTTTCTGTATATGCCTGACCTTATGTATGGCATTAATTATCTGCGCATTAAGCTCTTCCTCATCCGAGTCTTCCGGGGAGCGATAAAGAATATTCACCGGGTACGTACGACCCGATACTTCTATAACCGGGGCACCATCAAAATGCCTGGAAAATTTTTCCACATCTATAGTCGCAGAGGTAACAATGAGTTTGAGGTCAGGACGTTTCGGTAGAAGTTTTTTTAGATATCCCAGCAAGAAATCGATATTGAGACTGCGTTCATGGGCTTCATCAATAATGATAGTGTCATACTTGTTCAGGAAAGGATCATCACGTGTCTCAGAAAGCAGAATGCCGTCGGTCATCAATTTCACATAAGTGCTGTCATCGGTGAAATCCTGAAAGCGGACCTGGTAGGCAACGGCACTTTCATTTTCAGTACTTACGCCAAGTTCTTCACCGATTCGCTGACAAACAGTTCGTGCTGCAAGTCGTCTTGGCTGGGTGTGACCGATCATTCCCTTTATGCCCCTGCCTATGTCGAGGCAGATCTTCGGGAGCTGGGTAGTCTTACCTGAGCCCGTTTCACCCGCGACTATGACTACCTGTTGATCTTGCAGCGCTGATTTTATGGCCTCAACTCTGGTCGTAAGTGGCAGTTCGGGTGGATAGCTAATACGCGGCAGGGCTGCTTTTCTAGATTCGACTCGAGCAGCAGAGGCTTCAATTTTTCTGGCCAGTTTTTCCAGTTCCTGCTGACCGCCTTCAATAGTAATTTTTTTCAGGCGTGAGCGAAAATAGAACTGGTCCTTGCTCAGGCAGTTAGACACAAGATCATGAAGTTGTGCAGACTTTTGCTTCATTGCAATACAGAATGGGAAAAGGTGGCATTATACAGTAGCTGATTCCTGAACATTCCGAACAAAAAAAGCACCATGTATCACTCCATGGCCTGACAATGTCAGGAAGCTGAAAAATTTGGCGTAGCGCTGCGTTTACCAGCACGAGGATTCGGACGAGCCTATCAAGGATGAAGTTTTTGATTCTTTTGCCTTACCTTCCAACCTGTCAACAAGACCGGTGCCAGCAGCAACGAGGGTTCAAGCCAGGATTTCGTCAGGCAGGAAGGTTTGAGGTGGGCTCGATTGGTATTAAACATCAATCACAGAAATACAAAAAGCGCACACTTCGACAAGCGCTGAAGCAATGTCAGTTCAAATACCGCAAGACGGCAATGCTGCTGGATTTGAGCTATGACCAACTACGCGGCTACCTGCGCAAGTATGTTCTTCGCAACTAACTCTGAGACTCTTCAACAGAGGGGAAAGCCGGGGCCATGTCTCTGCGTCTTCTTACACGGTAAATAGCACTCATCACCACCGCCAGAACAACACCCAGCAGTATGGCCATTACTAGGGGAATGAGGGACCTGATACTGGTCGTGACATCAATTGTGATCAGGTCTAGCAAGAACACAAAAATTGCGGGGGCAAGAATTTCCTCTTCAGGCAGGACATACCAAGGCGTAAAAAGAACAGCCATGCCAACAAACTGCACGAGATAAGCCAGCTCACCCCATACATACCTTCTAAGCATTTTCCAGATAATAATGCTCACCGCTCCGGCACATAGCAGGTAGATCGACCAGGCTATAAAATAATCCGCTGTTTCCATCGCTTACAAATTTAGTCCTCTTCTAGTGACTCCTCATTACTAGTCCAGTCAATAATATGCTCTTCGTAGCCCTCTTCATGCACAAAAGTTTCCGAGACTACCTTGCCAGTGACCGTGTTGTCGGAGGCAATAATTGCATCACGGCTGCCGCTTATCAAAGGATGCCATACCGGGAGAGGCTTGCCTTCCATAATAAGACGATAAGCGCAGGTCCCGGGCATCCAGTCCAGATTCTCAAGATTAACGGATGTCAGAATAACGCAATCTGGAACAAGGCGTTTCCTTTCCTTGTAAACCGTGCAGCTGCACTTTTCTTCATCCAGGTACTGACACACTACCCTGGTGTAAAAGACTTCTCCGGTATCCTCGTCTTCAAGCTTGTGCAGACAGCATTTTGCACAGCCATCGCACAGGCTTTCCCATTCCTTGCGCGACATTTCAGTCAGCGATTTTGTTTCCCAGAAAGGAAGCCCGGCGTTCTTCTCAATCGCCATCATTCAGAACCTGGCCGGTAATCTCCGGAGGAAGCTGCAGGTAGTAGCCCTGTTCGGCGATACAGGACAGCACCCTGGCTGCGTCAGCACGGGCAAGCTTTTTATCTGCACTGATCTTGATCGTCATGACTTCCTGGATTTCACCCATACGCTGACAAAGTTCATCCGGAATGTTGGTCTCTCCAGTTTCACGAGGCACGAAAACGTATAATTCTTGTTCACGGCTGCCCTTGAAGATAGTGACAAGCCGCTCATGCTGGCTTTCACTCATTTCTTTATGGCCTCAACCAAACCGGGCATGAGCTGATCATAACGCCATCCCTTCAACTCCCCAGGCAAAAGATCGTCCTCTGAGGCCGAAGCACTATCACGGAGATTTTGCATGAGTGTAATCAGCCAGCGTTTTCGGATCAGCATTTCAGTTGGCAGCTCCAACTCCTCGGCCCTGTTATGGGCAAATTGTTGAGCACGCTTGAGCCTATTCTTTGCACCACCATCCAGCGGATCCGGTATAGGGTCTGGCAGCATTTCCTCATCCATCGTCAACGCCTGCTGCACAAGATCTATTACCTCATTTCCTTCATGCCGGATAAAGTTTTTGCCCAGGTCGTCTATGCAGCGTAATTCACCAATGTCTGCCGGACAAAGCCGGGCGATATCGATTAGCTGTTTTTCCTTGATAATCCAGTTCCTGGGCTTGTCTCTTTTTCTTGCCCGCAACTCGCGCCACTCGGCCAGTTTTTTCAATACACCAAGCTGGCGCTGGCTTAATTGCCAAGCCCCCTTGAGTCCAAGAAACATCCCGGAAAAATCACCTTCGAGTTCCCGTTGATACTGATCGATCAGCGTCCTGCATTCTTCTTCGAGCCAGGTCAGACGGCCTGCCTCGGAAAGACTGGTCTGCTGCGCCAGGTATATGGACGGCAGGCAGGCCACATCTAGGGCCGCATAGTTGAGCTGTCTGTCATACAGGGGGCGCTGCAGCCAATCAGACCGTGTCTCACCTTTGGGCAAATCGATTTCGAGATAGTGCCGCACAAGGTTCTGGTAGCTGCAACCAAAACCTAAGTTAAGCAGGGAGGCTGCTATCTGTGTATCAAAAACAGGCGAAGGCACCAGCTGCATGACTGCCATGAAGACCTGTAGATCTTCTGAACAGGAATGAAAGACCTTGGTAATCTCAGGATCCACCATGAGTTCGCAGAAAGCCCCCCAGTCTGCAATCTCTAGAGGGTCAATAAGGTAGTTTCCCTTGCCGGCATTGACCTGAACCAGTCCTACCTGGGGGAAAAATGTAGTGGTCCGGATAAATTCCGTATCCATTGCCAGGTACTGGCAGTTTTTCCACTGCGCACACAGGGCATGCAGATCGGCGTCATTGAGCACCATGACATAGTTGTTATCTATGCCGTCAATCCAATCACTACCTCTAGGGGCTATATTGCTAATCATGCCAGTGATCAATCCAGCAACTGGCGTCCGGCCAGGGAGTGCACCAGGGTCCCGCCATCAATATATTCAAGTTCGCCGCCAACGGGGACGCCGTGGGCTATACGCGATATCTTCAGTCCCCTTGCCTTAAGACCATCCGACCTGAGCTGCTCAGCGATATAAAAAGCGGTGGCCTCTCCTTCAACGGTCGGATTGGTTGCCAGTATCACCTCGTTGATTTCAGAGGCCTTAACTCTTTCTACCAGCGAGGAAACCCCTATTTCCTCTGGACCGATACCATCTATGGGTGACAAGTGTCCCATCAGCACGAAGTAAAGCCCCTGGTAGGAAGCTGTTTGCTCAACGGCAAACACATCGGCTGGCGTTTCAACAACACAGATGGTGTGCTGGTCCCTGGAGGGGCTCTGGCAGATGCGACAAAGCGTTTCTTCGGCAAAGGTCCTGCACTGCTGGCAATGCCCCACACCTTCCATTGCCGCCTGCAAGGCTTCAGCGAGTCTTTTCCCGCCGTCCCGGTCCTTTTCAAGGAAATGCAAAACCATACGCTGGGCCGACTTGGGCCCGACGCCGGGAAGCCGCCGAAAGGCATCGATTAACTGGTCTATTAAAGGGCTGTAATTCATGGGATAGAAAATCAGAAAGGAAACTTGAAGCCTTCAGGCATATTTAGCCCTGACATCAAGCCGCCGAGCTGATTTTTATTATTTTCTTCAACCTTGCGTACTGCATCGTTGGTAGCCGCGGCCATCAGGTCCTCAACGAGACTCTGCTCTTCCTGCATCAGCGACGGGTCCAGAGTGACCTTCTTTACAACATGCTTGCCATTCATAACCACTTTGACCAGCCCGGCACCGGACTCTCCGGTGACTTCCTTTTCGGCCATTTCCTGCTGAGCCTTCTGCATCTGCTCCTGCATTTCCTTAGCCTGCTTGAGAAGGTCGTTAAGATCAGTCATCACGTTTTCCTGTTCCTGTGTGTTAACACAACATCAATATTGTTTTGGTTTGGTGGGCTCAATAGAGTCGGTCTCGATAGCGCCTGAAAAACGCTCCACGATTTCCTTCACGGTGGCATCGTTTTCAAATGTCTGAATTGCCTCAGCCAGTCTTTCCTTATCCATACGCTGTTGCCATGCCGCCGGAGTTTCAGTATTGATTTCACCGGGCCCAACCTGCAGGGAAACTTCATCACTGAAATAGGTATTGAGTGCCTGGTTAATCCGACGTTGCTGCTCCTCATTGAAAACCGTGGACTGAGTATCATCCATGACGAAAACAAGTTTCTTGCCGCTTACCTCTTGCAGCAGAAAATTTGCCGCAATGCTCCGGGTAATACCATCAAGGTCGAGCTGGTAAAAGAGGTTAATCCAGGATGAAGGTTTCAATTCAGTGATACTGATTTTTGATTTGTCAAGATCACCATGGGTAGATGATGAGACTTCGCCAGGAGACTGCATCAGCTCAGAAGAAACCACTGGCGCTGCAGGTGCGGGTGCTTTCTTTGCAGCTGGCTCACGGTGGCTCTTTACGGCAACTGTTGTCTCTTTGGGATTAGCCGGTTTTGGGGCGGACGCTGCCTGACTGACCGCTTTTTCTATTGCTACCGGCTTTTTTTTTACTGCTTTAGCGGAATCGGCAGCACCTCCATTGCCGTCGGGACCTGCGCCACTGGCTGCAGGAGCCCTGGCAGGCGTAAAGGCAAGCATTCTCAACAGCGCCATTTCCAGCCCTGAACGCGCATCTATGGCATAGGCCATATCTTCACGGGCTTTCAATGCGACCTGGTAGTAAAGCTGAACGGTTTCAGCAGGAATCTTGCCAGCATGTTCCTTGACCTGCTTTCTATCTCCATGGGAATTGTCCAAGCCGTTTGGTACAGCCTGGGCAATCGCCACTCGATGCAGGTAAGACTGCAAATCAGTAAGCACAGCCGCAAAATCGGGGGCATAATCGGCAACGCTCTCTATTATTTCCAACATGGCAGCGGCATCCTCTGCCACCAGCGCATCCACCAGGTTATGAATGACACCCTGGTCAATCGCCCCAAGAAAGGTGCTCACTTCTGCATCGGTGATATTGCCTTCACAGTAGCCGATAGCCTGGTCCAGCAAGGTCAGGCAGTCCCTGACACTGCCCTGGGCTGCCCGGCCCAGCTGCCACAGTGCAGGCTCTTCATAAGGGATCTTCTCTTCATCGAGAATATGCTTGATGTGCTCAACCAGTCTTTCAGGGCTTATATTTTTCAGATTGAACTGCAGGCAACGCGACAATACGGTGACCGGCAGCTTTTGCGGATCAGTTGTCGCGAGCAGGAATTTAACGTGAGGTGGCGGCTCTTCAAGGGTTTTTAGAAGCGCATTGAAACTATGACCCGACAGCATATGCACCTCGTCAATGAGGTAGACCTTGTAGCGACCCCGGGTTGGTGAATACTGGACGTTGTCGAGCAACTCCCGGGTATCCTCTACCTTGGTCCTTGAAGCGGCATCCACTTCGATTAAGTCTATAAAGCGCCCTTCATCTATTTCAGTACACGCGCTGCATTCTCCGCAGGGTTCTGAAGTGACTCCCGTTTCGCAATTCAGGCAGCGGGCAAGGATACGGGCAATGGTGGTTTTACCGACACCCCTGGTACCAGTGAAAAGATAGGCATGATGCAGACGGTCGTTATCGAGAGAATTGATGAGGGTTTTCAGGACGTGACCCTGGCCGGCCATCTCCCGGAAATTCCGGGGGCGCCATTTTCTTGCCAGTACCTGATAAGTCATAAATCCGCTTTAAAATTCAGCGCTTGACCGGGCGCTGTTTTATTATGAAGTTGTGCAAACACCCGGTGGTCAACCGTACCCTATAACCCGTTGCTTGCAGTAGATTGACTACATTCTACCTGCCCATAGCCCTTTTTACATTCAACTTCTCTAGACTCACTGGGAGATATTGGAGGTATCTCCTGCCAGCCACACCCCGGCACATGAATCAGCCGCTACCGCTGCTCCCTTCCGGGCCTGACGGGGTTCACAACCTATCATTGCGAGGGGACCGACAAGAGATACCACTAAACAGGTTCCATATTGCTGCGAAGGACCGATGGTAAACGGTTTACTGCCACATTCAAAGTGGGCCAAATGCCCGGCAGCCGCAACCCGCGGCGCATTATCAGGAAATCCACGTAGGTAATCAACCGGGCGTTAACGTGTGACGCTGACCGGTGTAACCTTATAGCCCTTCTCGCGTAAAAGTGCGACCACACTGCCCTTACCCAGCAGGTGTGCACAAGTGCTTCAATTTCTTTACTGCCGGTTTCCAAGGTGTTCAGGGTATAGGCGAGGAAAGTCTCCGCATTAAGGTTTTACATCCGTGGATATGCTGCCAATATCAACATAGTGCTGGTTGCTTTAAGACCCCACGCTGGCTGATTTTTAGTTTTTTTGGTATATTTGCCTTCCTTTTTTCGGAGTCAATAGCATGATAAAAATACTTAAAACTCTGACTTATCTTACCTGCACACTACTGGTCAGCCAGGCTAACGCGCACCATTCCTTTGCTATTTACGATTTCGAAACGCAGATTCCCTTTGACGGCGTTGTTGATACCGTTAAATTCAGGAACCCCCACATCGAAATGACCCTTAAAATCATTAATGAAGATGGTGACGAGGAAATTATACATTTCATTGAGGGTGCTCCCGCCAACATGATGGTCAGAAATGGCATTCGTCCAAACATGATGGCTCCGGGGGCTGAAGTACATGCTGTTGGCTCGCCATTGATAGAAGACCCCAGCAAATTATTTCTTCGCGCCATTCGTACAGAAGACGGCACAGAATATTCAAATTAATCTGATCTCATAAAAACAAGAACACTCTTCGTTTAACTTATTTTTAACTTATTCAAGGAAGCTACTATGTCCACAGCCAATGAGCCTTGGGGCGATACTGTTGATGTTGAATTTGAAGACGGCATTGCTTTTGTCTTCTTTAACCGCCCAGAAAAGAAAAACTGCATGAGTCCCTCGCTTAACCGTGAAATGTATGCGACGCTACACGCGCTTGAGATGGATGATCGCTGTGCTGTAGTTGTGCTTACCGGCCGCGGTGCAGCCTGGTCTGCTGGAATGGATCTGAAGGAATACTTCAGGGAAACAGACAACGAAGGCGATATTTTCAAGATGCGTATTCGTGAGGAAGCCCACGCCTGGCACCAAGTAAAACTGCGTTTTCATGCCAAACCAACTATTGCCATGGTCAACGGCTGGGTTTTTGGCGGTGCATTCACTCCACTGACTTCCTGCGACTTGGCCATTAGCTCTGATGATGCTACATATGGACTATCCGAAATCAATTGGGGCATTCTGCCCGGGGGCAATGTGACCAAGGCTGTCGCCGATGCCATGGGCCAGCGCAATGCGCTTTACTACATTATGACCGGCGAAACATTTGACGGTAAGAAAGCAGCTAAAATGGGCTTGGTAAACGAATCTGTCCCTGCCGACCAGTTAAAAAGCCGCGTCGTGGAACTGGCCAAAGAATTAATGAAAAAAGATCCGGTGGTGCTTCGCTCGGCAAAGGAAGTCTTCAAACGTGTTCGTTTCATGGACTGGGATACGGCCAACGACTATATCTACGCCAAGTCTGATGGTTCTCTTTTCCGCAGCGGCGCCGCCTTCAGGCAGGGCGCCATGAAAGCATTTCTTGATGACAAAAAGCTTAAGCCAGGACTGGATACTTACGACGGCGACGAGTAATACTGCCCTACTGAAAAAACCGGCCTCAAGCCGGTTTTTTTATATCTGCACAAGAACCAGTGTCAGGAAACATCCGAGCATAAGGAAAACGCTCCACAACAAGAGCTTCTGAAAAATGCCCCGCTTTGGCTTTTCATTAAATTCGAACTCATCTTCTATGATCAGGTGCCTGGGGATTTTGCGCGTTTTGAAAACCATCATCTTCCTCCTTTCCTAACTGCGATTGAAACAAGCCAATAAGACACCCCCATGCCCTAAACATGGCAAAAATCTGGCAATTCACCTGAAAGAGAGTTTGTCTAGTCCGGTCGCTATGATATGTTGGCTTGCCTCGGAGGATGACCATGAAAACATTGCTTAAAACCAGCCTGGCGCTGCTTTGCCTGTTTCCCCATGTTCTGCAAGCTCAGGCACCTGACACTATTTTCTACAACGGAAAAATTCTTACGGTTGATACAGCCTTTTCCATACAGGAAGCAATAGCTATTAAGGGGGAACGCATCAGTGCTGTGGGCGATGACAGTACCATAAGCCGCATGGCCGATAATGAAACAGCAATGATCGATCTGAAAGGGGCAACGGTCATTCCAGGACTGATAGACAATCATTTTCACTTTCTTCGCGCAGTACAGCGTTGGCACCGGCAGCCTCGGCTTGACGGCGTAAATTCCAGGGCAGAGGCGCTCAGGATTCTGGCGGAAAAAGTTGCAGAGTTTGAACCGGGCGAATGGTTGCTCACGCAGGGCGGCTGGTACCCAGAACAGTTTGCTGACCAGCCAGGTGGATTTACGCTCGAGGAACTCAATCAGGTAGCACCTGAAAATCCACTCTTTCTCCAAGAACGCTACAACCTAGTTTATGCCAATACACTCGCCTTGGAAGCTGTCGGCCTTAATCCTGAAGATGGAGCCAGGCATCCAGCCCAGGGGCTCGCAACATTTCAACCTCCCTATGGTCTGCTGGTCCAGCAGGTCTCACCAACATCTGAAGCGCAGCTGGAGAAAAATCTCACAGACTTCATGCACACCTTAAATAGTCATGGGCTGACGGCACTCTACAGCCTGGGCCGAGGCCCTGAGGGGGAGGATTATGTACTTGAGCGACGTGCAGAGAGAGGCTCACTGCCCCTGCGCATTTGGCACACTCTGACTTACGAGGCGAATGACGCTGTAGGGGCCGATGCGGGTGCAGCACTCATTCGCAGTAGTACTCCCAACACCTTCGATGGTTCTTACGGCCGTTTTGGACTGGGTGAGCATATCTACCTGCCCTTTTTCGACTTTCCATCCCAGCAGGGGCCATGGCCGGAAGAAATAATGACTAACCTAATGAAAATAGCAGCCGCTGCTGCAGAAGGCGGCTGGCATATTCATGAACATACCATGAGCAACTGGTCCGTCCAGGATCTGCTAAACCGTTTTGAAGTGCTGGACAATACTATCCCGATCCGACACTTGCGTTGGACCCTTGCCCATGTCTACGACATCAACCCGGACAGCATCAACCGCGCCCGCGACCTCGGCATGACCCTGGCAGTGCATGGCGTTGCCATGAACGGAGGCGTCCGAATTCCCTTTAGGGATATAGCTGACAGCGGCATCGTATTTGGATTGGGTACCGACTCAACGGTCGTATCCCATTACCAGCCTTTTATTACACTGGGATGGGCAGTTAGCGGTATGGATATTGCCGGCAACAAGGCATTGGACCAGACTCTCACACGTGAGGAAGCACTGGCTGCTCACACCCGCAACAATGCCTGGATGTTTTTTCAGGAAGACAACCTGGGCAGTCTTGAAGCGGGTAAATATGCTGACCTGGTTGTTCTTGATAAGGATTACATGACTGTCCCTGCAGAAGAAATTTTCTGGATCAGACCAACACTCACCATGGTGGGCGGACGAATCGTTTATAACAGAGAAAACTGAATATGCTGAATATGGATTTTTCTCAGTTCGTTTCAGTAGATACCAACAGCATGGACTGGCAGCCAAGCCCTGCTCAAGGAGTCTGGCGCAAGTGCCTAGCGCGGGAGGAAGTCGAGCGCGGCCACGCCACCAGTATTGTACGTTATGACCCAGGTTCAAGTTTCAAAGGTCACAATCACCCATTGGGGGAGGAGATATTGGTCCTGGAAGGTACCTTTTCTGATGAAACCGGCGATTTTAACGCCGGTACCTATTTTCGCAACCCAAATGGGTTTATCCATTCCCCCTTCAGTAAGGAGGGATGCGTAATCCTCGTTAAACTGCACCAGATGAAGGCCGAGGATAAAGAACGTAAAGCAATAGAAACGAACAAGGCCGAATGGGAAGAGCGGGAAGATGGTTCACGCCTGCTCTACTTGCATAACTTCGAAACAGAAAACGTCATGCTGTTTGAAGCGCCTGCAGGCATCAAGATTCATCCGCATGTCCATTATGCAGGCGAAGAGGTTTTCATCATCAGGGGCGCCTACAGGGATGAATATGGCACCTTTCAGGCCGGCACCTGGGTACGCGTTCCTCCTGGCGGCTCACATGCGCCGGAAATACTAGAGGACTCATTACTCTGGATTAAATCGGGACACTTAGTGTAATTTGCTAAGCTGTTCAAAAATTGCTTAAAAAGTGGCCTACTGCCGGTTCCGAGCATTGTAAATTTTCAGCATTCGGCCGACCCAGATAAGAATCAGCAGCGCCGGTATAACCATTAATGCCGTGATGATAAAAAAAAGCGCCCAGTTACCACCCAGGCCATCTACGATAGCCCCACTGCTAGCTGCCAGGGTGGTCCTTCCGAAATTTGAGATGGAGGTCATCAGCGCAAACTGGGTTCCGGTAAACACGCGACTGGCAAAGTAAGAAATAAACGAAATAGCACAAACCGTTGCTAGCGCCTGTGTGAAATTATCTATCAGCAAGGTCAGCATGAAGAGCCATGGCTCAGGTCCAACCTGTGCCATAATCGCAAAAAGCACGTTTGATGATGCCATTGCTATTCCGCCAACCAGCATTCCCCTAATAATGCCAAAACGGGTATTAATGAAAGCGCCTATCAACGAAAATATTATAGTGAGTAAACCGCCAAAAAACTTCTGGTAAAAGGCTATCTGTTCGGTGGTGAAACCCAGTTCAACATAAAAAACCAGGGACATGCGGCCCAGCATGGCTTCCCCCAGTCTAAAACTGAATAGAAACAAAAGAATGCCAAGGCCGAGTTTGAATCCGGTGCGCCCGAAAAACTCGGCAAATGGATTCACTATCGTATTTTTTAACCAGCCTGACGCTTGAAGAACTGAATATACTTCTTTACCAGAATAAGAAAGGTTCTGTTCGTCGAACGCAGTCATAGGGTTTGGGGAAAACATAACGGCGACCATCAGAACAAGCATAAAGATAATCATCGCCCTGTACACTTCCGGCCATGCAAGGCCGATGCTTTCGCCACCGAGGGTTAATGCTATGGCACCACCGATAAAGCCATATCCCGACCACCAGCCCGCCGTTGCGATGGCAGAAGCATAGGGAATTTTTTCATCCATTTCGTCACGGCTGAATAGCATTACGCGGTATGCATCTACTGCGACATCCTGTGTCGCGGATGTGACCGCAATCCCAAGCGCACAAATTCCGACAAGAAAAAGGTTCACTCCCGGGTCTGCCGTACTGATGGCGAACATAAACAGGATCAGGAGTCCCTGGCAAAACAGGATCCAGGAGCGTCGCTGCCCGAACAACCTGTGCAAAACAGGCAGTTTCAGGCGATCAACAAGAGGTGCCCAAATCCAGTTAATGGCATAACTGGCGGAGATCACCCCGATGTAACCAATTGCGGATCGACTGAGACCCTCGCTTTGGAGCCAGAGTGTCAAGATGGAACCGTGCAGCACCCAGGGAAAGCCGCTGGAAATTCCAACAAGGTAGGCTATCAGAAAACGACTATCCAGCAGGGTTGAGAATGAATGCGCGCGAGGCTGCATGAGGCAGGATTACTCCGGACTGGTTATTTCTATGGCGAGTTCGCCTAGGCCGTCAACTGCAGCCACGAGTTTATCTCCCGGCACTACGGCACCTACACCGGCAGGTGTTCCCGTATAAATCAGGTCGCCGGGTTTAAGCAGAAATAGGCGTGAAAGCTGCGCAATAATTTCGTTGTTCTTCCAGATGAGCTGGCTAATATCAGCATCTTGGCGGGTCTCTCCATTTACTGCCATGCTGATACGCCCTTGGTTTATATGACCGACATCAGCAGCAGGATAAATGGAGGAAATCGGTGCTGAATGATCAAAACCCTTACCAATGTCCCAGGGATGCCCTATCCCCCCAGCGCCCATCTGCAAATCGCGGCGCGTCATATCAAACCCCACGGCATAGCCGAAAATATAATTCGGAGCATCGGCCTCGCTGATATTTCGTCCCTCTTTGCCGATTGCCAGGACCAGTTCAGTTTCGTAGTGGTAATTTTTTGTTCCTGGGGGATACGGTACCTCACTATCCGTAATGACGGCATCTGCCGGCTTCATAAAGAAACAGGGTGGATCCCGATCAGGTGTCGAACCCATTTCCTTGACATGATCGGCATAGTTTTTACCGACACAGTACACTCGGTGAACCGGAAAAGTATCACTTGATCCAACAACGGTAATTTCCGTGGTCGGTTGGGGCGCCACAACAAAGCTCAACGGCTCCTCCTTCGTATTCTTATAATCGTGGAAGGCTATGGTAACGTATAAAAAGGTTCGTAACTAATTACATGAAACATGAATGAGTTCATGCTATAAACTAAAGAATTAGCTGTTATGCCTTTCAATTAATGGCACGCCTTACTTGCAAACTCCGACATGAAAGCCATCTCCCTCAAAAACCTGGTAAAAAAACTTTCCGTACTTGGCCTGGAAAATTTTGGCAATCTTTACCCCAGAAATGACGAACCAAAAACCGCGCAGATAAGCACTTTATGTAACACGCTGCTAAAGCTAAAAGGAGAAGCATCATCTATCGCGCTAGCGGAAGAAATTCTGGATGCCTATAAAGAGTTCGAATGGGAAGAAAAGACGGAGTTTTTTAGCTTCCTGGAAACAGAGTTATCTGCAGACCGCGATAAAGTCGATGCCGCAATCCAGGGCTACCAGATAAACCCTGTACAGACTTCGCTGCAGGCCCTGCATGAAGCCAGCGAATCAAAGCGACTGGAACTGTTTCGTGTGTTAAACATGTCGCCAATGGGTACTGAATCATTGATCGCTATGCGCGAGGATGTTTTGTCAGCACTCAAAGAAAATCCGGGGCTCAGCGCCGTTGATTACGATTTACTGCACCTGTTTCGATCCTGGTTTAACCGAGGTTTTCTCGATATCAGGCGTATCGATCTTGAAACTCCTGCCGTGGTCCTGGAAAAACTTATTGAATACGAATCAGTACACGAAATCGAAGACTGGAACGATCTGCATCGCCGCCTGGAAGAGGATCGTCGCTGCTTTGGTTTTTTTCACCCGGTCATGCCATACGAACCACTCATTTTCGTAGAAGTAGCCCTAACCAATGAGATCACCAGCAACGTCTCTGAACTGCTGCACGAGGAAGTAAATGGGGATACCAGAGAAGCGCCTAGTGCCGCCATTTTTTATTCCATTAATAATTGCCTTAAGGGGCTGCGCGGCGTTTCATTTGGCAATCTCCTGATCAAGCAGGTGGTTGAAAAACTGGAAAGAGAAGTTTCCAGCATAGAGACTTACTCCACCCTTTCGCCTATACCGCGTTTTAGGCATTGGCTAGATACTAGCCTGGATTCACTAGATTTCCTCGACAACAATCAAAAGGCGCTCACCAGGGATGTACTCAACAACCTCGAGGATTCGAAGCTTGCAGATCCGGAGATGAAGAAACTTCTGATGAGCCTTGCTGCCTTCTACCTGGTCAAGGCAAAAGAGGGCGAAAAGCCTGCCTGCTCCGTAGCCCGCTTTCATCTTGGCAACGGCGCAACACTGGGGCGCATTAACTGGCTAGCAGACGAGTCAGAAAACGGCATGAGGCAGAGTCTTGGCATCATGGTGAACTATATCTATGAAAAATCGACCTTAGCCCAGAACCACGAGGCATTTGAGCAAAAGAACTCCATTATTTGCACTGCAGATGTGCGACGGCACTTGCCCTGATACCACTATCTCAAAAGCAAAAAAAACCCGAAGATCATCTTCGGGTTTTCAACATCTCTTCTGAAACTTAAATCAGGGAACGATCGGACTGCTCCTATCCACGCCATCTGCCTCCTGCCCAACCATCAGCTCATCGGCATAATTTGCCTGCTGGCAGATGTATTCGAATAGCTCTTGGTCTTCCTGCCAGCGCAGATTAAAGCCACCGGTATAACTTTCCGTGTATGCAAGGGGATCGTCAATCGTGATTTTGTAATCAATCCTGTCAGAGTTGTAACGAGTAATACGTTCTATGGTATGGAGCGCCTCGGTATGTGGTAGACCCCTGCGGCCAAACCAGAAATCCTCGTTATACCCAACGGTATCAATCACCAGCGTGTCACCTTCCCACCAGCCCACAGAGTGACCGTAATTGCTGAGCTCTGGATCAGCAGGATGCGTACTGCCATCCATGTGCACCACACGAAATGTATGGGGACCACCAATATCGAAAATATAGAGTTTTTCCAGCTCCGGGATTTCAACAAACTCTACGCCGTATGGCGTGAGAAATTGCCTGGACCCTCCAGAGGCCTTGCAGCGTGCATGAGGTTCTAGTTCGTGAAGCTGACGGTCATCGTAGAGCTTTTTCGCCCATGGCTGAAAAGGCACTACTTCTACCGGTGCTACCGGATCAAATATGCTGAACATGGGCGTCCAGACACCTTTGTCTTTCATGGAAGCTCCACCAAGGGTCACCCTGCCGTCAGCGTCTCTTGGAGCAGGACCAAAATCCTCTCCACCGCCACCTGGCTGAGCCTGGAGAAGGGTACTGCACGCTAGCAACACTGTGTATGCCAGCAGAGACGAAAAAGTCTTCTTAAATTGCACGCTTATCACTCCCCTTTGAATTATTACCGCAATATTCTTGGCTTACTGCTGACCACTGCCGATACTGGAATCTGCATCCAATGTCTGGCCTGGTGAAGCACCGGTAGCTTGTAGGGTAATGCTTCGTGCATTAACACGTGGCGTTCCATTCCTGGCCAGGAAGCCATCAACGTTGATAGGCGTACCGATAGATAGCGTGTTACGTCTCCAGCCACGGCGCTGCAGACCATGCGGTGGACCCAGTTCAGCACCCCAGTTGACCGTTTCACCAGTTTCATCATTTTTGACGTTTAGGTAAATCCAGACGTGCGGATTGGTCCACTCAACCTTGGTAACGATGCCATTCAACTGAATAGGTTTGTTTGAATCAAACTCAGCCACGAATGAGTGGTGAGCAGAGAGATTTCCGGCAAAAAGAAAACTGCCGGCCAATAGAATAATGAAAAGATGTTTCATAAGTAACTCCTCTAATTAAAAGGCTCTCAGCACGCTCTTACTGGCGATTATTTCTGACATAAAGAGTAAGGCAGTTCCTGTCCGCCAACCCAACTTAATTCCCAGCTTACTGTCCAAGGCCTAGTATAGGCACCCGGATCATTAATGGTAACTTCGTACTGCATCGTGTCCTGACTAACACGGGTAAACTTTTCCACCATGGAAAGCAGGTTTGTATGCGGCAGGCCGCCGTTGGTAAACCAGAAACCTTCGTTGAAACCGGTAGTATTAACGACCAGGGTATCCCCTTCCCAGGCTCCAACAGAACGACCATAAAATAGAGGGTTGTCATCGTCACCAGTGACTCTACCCACCTGATCCCTGTCATCTAGGTAAATAATTCTGTAGTTGCGGTTACCGCTGCCAAGAAGCACAAAAATGCGTGCGCTCTTCCTATCCTCTATCAACTGAAAACCAAGATCAGACTGATACTGCCTAGGTCCGCCGGGAGGCTTACAGTCAAGATACATAGGGTCGTCTTGCAGAAAGCGCTCCTGGCGATGCACGTACCTTGCTAGCGCCCAGTCCTGCATAGGCGCAACTTTTGATGCATCGGCAATATTGGCAAGCTGACCGTAATCATCCATGGCCAAATCAACGCCATCTTCTACAAGCGCTTTAGATGTAGGATAGCTCCAGACGCCGCCTGTGCTGCCTGGTTCTGCACCAAGAGCCGGAGTACCGTCAGGCCAGCGAGGAACCGGACGTGCAGCCAGCGGTTTCTGCGGTTCTGTATCACCCACGGTATAGACAGCCCTACCAGTATCAGCGAGACGGACATCTTCGCCCCACAATTGTCGGCTGCCGTTGCGGGCACGAATGCCGGAAACTGCAATGGCATCACCTGGCTGCAGTGACGTGTCATCCCAGTTATTGGCAAGCAATATATAGGGATTTTCCATTTCAACTGCCCAGTTCACCACATCACTGCCGGAAGCAACATTAACGAAAACATGAATATGAGGACTGCGCCAATCCACCTTGGTCACAATGCCGTTTATTTGAATCGACTCATCAGGGTCAAATTTGCCGTAAATGGGATGATGGGCAAACACGCTTCCTATAGAAGCCATTGCAAAATACGTCATCAGCACGTTGATATAAGTTTTTATTCTTGAATATTTCATAACGGTCATAGCGAATTCACTGAAAAGAGGATGTGTTCCGGTTGATTACTGCCTGACAATTTCGAAATTGCCTTCTCCACCCGGCCCCCTCCAAGTACCAACCAGCGCACGGGAGGGAAGCTCTAGATTTTCAATTACCGCTTCAATTGTATAACCACCGGATTCAATCGTCACAGACCAGTCTTCAGGATTCAGGTCAACATTTTCGATGCCCATGTTATCTGTACCCGGGTTGATCATTCCGCTAACAGCGCTTCCATCCCAGTCCATGACGACAAGGATAAACTCGCCTAGGTCAGAATTACCGGACCATTCACCAATCCATGAGCCCTTGAGGGGGTGGCCTTCCTGGGCATTTGTCGCTGAAGAAAAAAAGTATGAAATGGCAACTACAGAAGCCCCTTTTAATAGCACTGAACAGATTCGTTGAAACATTGAACGTGACTCCATCTTGTTGTTATGTGTGACTGGAAATTACGCCGTAACCTACCAAATTCAAAGGGGTTATCCCATCCTGAAAAGCACTTTACATTGACTTTTCACAATTCGTAATCCTGCCATTTTTGCATGTTTTCGAGCAATAAAAAAAGCCCGTAATTTAAAACATTACGGGCTTTTTTAACCTTATTAAGGATTTGTCTATTTAGATTTAAACTGATTGACCTCTGTGATATGCCTCGTTGTTGGGCGTATGATCCCCGGCGAGCCAACGTTTTAGCTCACTATGCGCTTTCGGTGATACGTCTTCAATGATCTTATCCACGTCCGGATGGTCAGTACAAAATTCGACTATCAGACCATCAGGATCAATGATGTAGAGTGAGTGACAGTAGCCATGCTCTAGGAAATAGTACTTGTCTTCCGGGTAGTCAGAACTCTTCACCAACTCTACGAGTGCATCTTGCTGCTCCTGCTCAACTTTCAGAGCGATATGGCGAAAACCCGAAAGTGGCAGGTCCGGACCGAACTCTGACTGGTCATCTGGATCCGCAAACTGGAAGAAGGCTAAAGAACTGTCATCTCCAATAGTAAAAAAACAGTGGCAATAGACTCGCTCTTTTCCAAAAAGGTCAGTTTTTTCGCACCATGTCTGGGTTAATGGCATCTTGAGCATGTCCTCATAGAACTGACGTGTGACTTCAAGATCCTTCACAACATAAGCATTATGATGTAGCCGCGATGGTAAAATACTTTGCGCGTTCATTGGTAAGCCTCTTTAATGAAATCGATTAGCGTTTCAATGCATATATTAGTTAAAAACGCTTCGTGAAATCCAGTCCATAACGCGCTGGCAAGGCCTTAAATACAAACCCGCCAGTTGAGTACTCTGTGTTGTACTCTTCATCCAAGGCATTCTTACCCCACAATGTCACTGTCCAATCATCAGGAAGCTCTACACCCGCTCTAAAATCAAGTAAGTGTACAGGGTCTCTGTCATTGGTATCGGCCTGGTTGTTATCGAAGAAGGCTGTATCACCGATAATTTGATAATCTAAGCGAAGAAATGCTTCCACGCCGGTGCCAATTGAAGGCGCAGGTGTACGAAAATCTAAACCAGCATTCATAGTATATTTTGAAACGTTAGGCGCTCTATCACCTATGTCACGTGCAGTTAGTGACTCTTTTATCTCACTGTTAACATGACCATAACCAAAGTTCATGCTGACATAGTCTGTAAGGTTTGCCACAACATCCAGTTCGAAACCTGAATAATCGACCTTGCCGAAGTTTCCAAGATTTTGAGTTGAGTTCGCCGCCAAGAAGATGAAAAAGTATGTGCCCTCAGCCTGGGATGTAAACATGCTTAAATTTGCACGAACTCTCCCATCTGACGACTGTCCTTTCACACCAGCCTCCCATGTGTCCACTACTTCTGCATCGAAGGTGTCACCCACACCAAGAAAACCATTCGCAAAGGCTACACCACCAACACCTGTCTGGTTGAATCCACCGCTTCGAAAACCACGGCTGACAGTGCCATAAACACTTAATAAATCATTTGGTTTGTGACGAATCGTGAACTTTGGTTGCCATTCATCCCAACTTTTGGTCCTGACCTCGCCGGTAAAGCCCTGTGGAAAGCCTGGGACATTGGGGAGGAAGGCTGTAGGTGTCAGTGTGGTGTTTTCTCTTTCGTCATCATCGTAACGAACAGACAAAGCCACTTCAGTGTTGTCTGTAAGGTCATAAGCTAATTCACCAAACACCGCCCAAGCAAAGTTATCTTGAGAGTCGGCAAGATAGGTAATCTGAGGATTTATAAAATCTGTAGCAAAATCGAATGGAAAATTCCCTCGAGGTTGTCTGTACACCGGAAACACTCCTTGTCCCGTGTCAACCATATTTCCAGTGGATATAAATCGATCCGTCTGCACCATGTAAGCACCAGCAATCCATCTCAAACGATTTTCTGATGGCGAGGTCCAACGAATCTCCTGACTAACGGCCTCAACGTCCAGATATTGGCTTTGATTCTGGTCGGGGAAACCAAAAAATGTAGGCACTACCGCCTCGTCTGTAGGAAGAAAATCCCAGGCGTCACCAGTCAACAACTCCTCTAGCGTGTCATATGAGGTGATCGATGTCAGGGTACCGCTGGCAAAGTCCCAGTCCAGTTTTAGAGAAACGTTGGAGAGATCCCTTTCGTTCACTCCTGGATTGTTTACGCGAATCGGCAGGCTGGTGTCATTGACAGAATTGGGATAGCCATTATCACGCCCAAAGGCTGCAGGGGCTCCTGGAAATGGTGCTGGTGCTGACTCACGAATATTGTAATAAAGTGCCTGAGTATCAAGTTGTGAAACGTAGAAGCGCAGATCTGCCCTGAAAGTATCACTGGGATCCCAAATAAAACGCAGTCTGGCAGACGTGTCCTCATAGGGATCTGCCTTCTCGCCAAGATATGGATTGTCGAGATATCCCTTAACGTCCTTCCTTGACAGCGAGGCTCTATATTTGAGCGTTCCATCTTCGTTAAGAGGGCCACTGATGTAGCCTTGGGCACGGTACCCTTCACCGGAGTCATAACCTACCCTGACGGCGCCTTCAGTAAAATCCGAGGGCTCGCGGGTTGTTACTGTGATTGCACCGCCTATCGCATTTCGACCATATAGCGCCCCCTGAGGCCCTTTGAGAACCTCGATCTGCTGAATATCGAACAACTCCTGATTGAACTGTGCAGGGTTGACCATCAAAACACCGTCCATGAGAACCGCCACTGACATTTCTGTATTACGGTTTTGGGAGATACCGCGAGCTGTCACAAAAGAGTTGCCCGCATTTTGTACTTGAACAAGCGTTACATTCGGCGTGAGAGCTATAAAGTCTGCGGGTGTTTCAATTCCAGCGGCCTCAACCTCGTCCTCAGTGAAAACAGTAACGGTGACCGGTGCATCAACGTATGCTTCATCACGCTTGCGGGCCGTAATCGTGATTTCTTCAATTGCACCACCGGCAGTTTGCGCATGGAGATTAGTGGTTGTAAATGAAGCGACGGCAATGGCCGCGGAAAGTATGGATTTACGGAATGACATAATTGTCCCCTTTATTTGTGTGATCTTGTTTTCCCAATAAAACAAGGTTTGCAATCTAGCCTAACTGATAGTTCTTGATTATGTATGATTGTTCAGACTCTAAAACCGTGAAAAACCATCTTATATTTGAGGTATTTCATCAGTTTTCACTGGGACCGAATGTTAAACCAGTCAAATAATAGGTTATTTACGGCCTCGGGCTGATCAAGGATCACCATGTGGCCTGCGTCAGAAATTACCTGAAGTTTGGGCTGTTTAAGACTGTCCCGGATGCCTTCATGCTGACTTACCGGGCTCCAGCGGTCTTTATCGCCAACAATGAGCAGTACAGGGATACTGATATGGGGCAGGTAAAGCGTTTGGTCACTGCGGCCAAGTCCAGCCGTGATGTGAGCGATAAAGTCATCAAGAGATTGCCGGCGGGCCATATCGGCAATAATTTGTCTCTTTTCCGGATGCTGAAATTCAGAATAACTGAGCATTAGATCGGCCCAGCTTTCGGCATATTTATCCATGCCTATACTTGCGGCCTCTTCCACCAAGCTGCTACGCTGCTCACATTCCTCGTCGTTCACCGGATGGGCGCCTACACTGATAAGCACGAGATGCTCTATCCGTTCGGGAGCCTTATTGATTAACTCAAGTCCTACCCTGCCCCCCATGGAATGCCCGACAACCGAAAATCTGGGCGGCGCATCATCGAGAATCAGGTCCCCTATCGCGGATAGAGAGTCCACTCCGATATAATCGGGAATCCGCACATCTGCGAATTGATTTAGGGCCTCACGCTGGTATTGCCATACCGACTGGTCGCAGAGCAGGCCAGGGAGCAGGTAAATAACAGGTTTGTTGCTCATGAAAGGATTCAGTTGGAAATATCCCTGCTCTCAAACAGGCTCAAGTCAGGTGGCGCGGGATTATATAGGGAAAAAATAATTACTCAATCGGGGTGTACATTTTCAACATAGAAAGATGTGAAAAGGCGGCCTAAAGGCTTTATCATGCAGCCAGCATAAATTTAGGAGACAAATATATGAGCAAAATCCTGGTTCTTTACTACAGCATGTATGGACACATTGAGGTGATGGCGAATGCCATTGCCGACGGCGCACGCGGAGTTGACGGTACAGAAGTCACAATCAAGCGCGTTCCCGAACTCATGCCTGAGGAGGCCGCCAAGAACGCCGGTGTAAAACTGGACCAGGAAGCACCGTTAGCAACTCCTGAGGAACTGGGGGATTACGATGCCATTATCTTTGGTTCTCCTACCCGTTTCGGCAACATGGCCGCACAGATGCGCAACTTCCTGGATCAGACCGGCGGACTCTGGCTCGAAGGCAAACTGGTCGGCAAGCTGGGCAGTGTCTTCACTTCAACGGCTTCACAACACGGCGGGCAGGAGACGACTATCACCTCTTTTCATACTACCCTGCTGCATCATGGCATGGTGGTTGTGGGCGTCCCCTACGCCATTCCGCAATTAACCAGCATGGATGAAATCATGGGGGGATCTCCGTACGGTGCAACCACCATTACCGGCAGTGACGGCAGTCGCATGCCTTCAGAGGGGGAGCTGGAAATAGCACGTTTTCAGGGCGAGCATGTGGCCAAACTAGCCGCAAAATTAGCCTGAGAAATTACTTAACCGCCCCTGAATATCAATCCCGTTTATGCATGGCCCCGTATTTGCTGACGTGGGGCCATCGCACTACAATGTGATTCCACCGGTAAGATGCCCTAATTGACTTACTAAGTACTGTTTTTTAAAGATTTTTTTGCGATTTTCTTGAAAATTTATTCGCTACTCTCTGGATCATGATGACGACTGCAACTATCCGCAAAACACTTCTCGCCCTAAGCCTGCTTCCATTCGGTTTCGTGCAGGCCCAGGATCACGATTACGCTGCCATCGCAGACGCTGACGAGCAGTGGGCACTACTGAATGATTACTGTATGAGCTGCCATAACTTCGAAGACTATTCCGGCGGCCTCGACTTCACCACGATGTTTGTTGATGAAGTGCCGCAGAATGCCGAAGTCTGGGAAAAAGCCATACAGAAACTGCGTGGCCGTATGATGCCTCCTGCCGGCCAGGACAAACCCGACGAGGCTGCCCGTGTCAGTTTCGTCAATTGGCTTGAGTCCTACCTCGATGAAGCGGCTGAGAAGAATCCGGTGTATCACGCGATGCCCTTGCACAGGCTTAATCGAAAGGAATATGCCAATGCCATCCGCGACCTCACCACGATTGAGATAGCACCAGCTGACATCCTGCCTGAGGACAGCTCGCTGGAAGGCTTCGACAATATCGCCGACGCGCTCAATGTAACCCCGGCTTTCATCAACCAGTATGTCCTTGCTGCACGCTCCATCATGGAGCAGGCAATAGGCGACAAGAGCCCAGCTACGGGCAGCACCATGTACTTCCCCGATGAGGACCTGCCAATACGTATGCAGGGCGGCGGTTCGCAGCAGCAGCATATTGAAGGCCTGCCGCTTGGTACACGTGGCGGAATGTTGATAGAACACTGGTTCCCGGCCGATGGCGATTACATGATCAATGTCGGCGACTTCAACCTGTATGCCTGGATGTTCAATATTGAGTTTGAGAACACCATGATTGTCACCATCGACGGTGAAAAGGTTTATGAAACAGTGGTTGGCGGCGAGGCAGACCGCACTGCCCTTGACCTTGACCAGGCCGCACCAATGGATGACATCAACGGCCGGACCAAAAATATTCCGTTCACCACAACAGCGGGGCCGCACAAGGTTGGCGTCACCTTTATCCGCCGCACCTTCGCCGAGTCCGATGACAGGCTTGAGCCCCCTATTCCCGGAACTATCCAGGACAGGATTCTTTCTATTCCATCGGTGGAAATTCGTGGCCCCTATAACCCCACCGGCATCAGTTCAACACCTAGCCGGGAAAAGATTTTTACGTGCTACCCAGAAAACACTGCTGAGGAAGCAGCTTGTGCCAGCGAAATCATCAGCCATTTTGCCACCCTGGCCTACCGCCGCCCGCTTACCGAAACTGACATGGAGCCGCTGCTGGCCTTCTACGACATTGGGCACAGCTCTGGCGGTTTTGAGGAAGGTGTCCGCCGCGCCCTGACCCGAGCGCTGGCCAGCCCGAATTTCTTGTATCGCTCCTCGGATGCGCCAGAAAATCTCGCGACCGGCGAAATTTACGCCCTTGATGACCTGGAATTGGCAAGCAGGCTTTCCTTTTTTCTGTGGAGCTCAATACCGGACCAAGAACTGCTTGATCTTGCCATTGCCGGAGAACTTTCTGATCCTGCCACCCTGGATGAGCAGATTGACCGCATGATTGCCGATCCAAGATCGGTAACGCTTGCCTCCAACTTTGCCTACCAGTGGCTGCATCTGTCGAAGCTGGATGAAATCAACCCTGATGGGGCTATATTTCCCTATGCTTTTGGTGCCGGTGATCTAAGACCTGATTTCAAAGAGGAAATAGAGCTCTTTATTGACAGCATTATTCGTGAAGATAGCAGCGTGCTTTCACTGCTGGATGCAGACTACAGTTATCTAAACGAGCGTCTTGCCCTGCATTACGGAATCCGCAACATCAAGGGCAATCGTTTCCGCCGTGTCGACATTGAGGATCCCAGACGCTGGGGCCTGCTGGGTAAAGGCGGCGTCCTCATGACCTCGGCCTATCCAAACAGAACCTCACCCGTCCTGCGCGGCGCCTGGATTCTTGAGAACATCATGGGCACTCCACCACCGGTACCGCCACCCGATGTTGAGGACCTGCCAGAGAACGAGGCTGGCCAGCCAGCTGTCACTGTGCGTGAACGACTTGAACAACACAGGGCAAATCCCACGTGTAATGCATGCCATGCCGTGCTCGATCCTCTCGGCTTTGCCCTTGAGAATTTCGATGCCGTCGGTCACTGGCGTGAAATTGACCGCTTCTCCAGAAGCCCGATTGATTCAACCGGCATTTTGCCCGGTGGCGGAGAGGTTAAGGGACCCATAGATTTGCGCAATGCCCTGCTGTCGGAGCCGGAAATGTTTGCCCGGACCGTAACTACACGCTTGATGATGTATGCCCTGGGACGTCCGGTAGAAGCCACTGATATGCCGGAAGTCAGACGCCTGGTCCAGCAGTCGGCCGAGCAGGGTTATAGATTCTCGTCACTGATCAAGGGCATTATTGGCAGCCGATCCTTCAGATATGCCAGCGTCCCAGATGGTCATGATGTCCACAACCTGGTAGCTGAAAACTAGACTGAAACAGCAGGCATAAAAAAGCCGGCATCAAGCCGGCTTTTTTTGTGCAGTCGGAAAAACCTAGAGCACGCTGTCGACAATACTCTTGAATTCATCCTGGGTAATAATGGTTTTCTTCTTGATGCCAAGCGATTTAACCTGAGTAAGGATCTCTGCGATATCCTCATCAGTCGCGCCATCAATACCCATCTGCTCCAGTGTATAGGTTACTGAGCGTTTACCGCTCTTCTTACCCAGTACGATATCACCGGTGCGACCTGTTAGCTGCGGATGCGTGCCAAACATGGCCAGCGGCTCCTCAATCACCAGGTCAACACCAATTCCGGACTCACGGGTAAAGTTGCGCGAACCACCAACAGGCTTGTTGGCCGCAATTGGGATATTGCTTATGTTGGAAACCAAGTCAAACAGCTCCGGGAATTTCTTCATGTCATAGTCCATCTTGATGCCATAAAGAACTTCAAGGGCCAGGACCAGTTCTTCCATTGCCGCGTTACCTGTGCGTTCACCCAGGCCGTTGACGCAGGAATGCACGACGCTAGCACCTGCTTCCACACCTGCCAGTTCAGTGGCTACGCCCATACCGAAATCATTGTGGGTATGGACTTCAACAGGAAGGTTGGTCAGGCCTTTTACTTTCCTGACCAGGTACTTGATTGCCTCAGGCAGTGCACAGCCCATGGTGTCCACCACGCCTACTGAATCAGGCGCGCAGTTGTCCATGACGGCCTTGAGCAGGTTCTCAAGATCCTCTTCCCTGGCGCGCGTGGTGTCATAAGGGAAAAATACGGTGTGCAACCCGTGGTCCTTTGCATACTTGATGATTGGCGCTGATTTCTTGTAAACATCTTCCCAGGTCCAGCCGAACTGGTATTTCAGTTTTGGATAACCAATGGGCACTTCAATGATGACGCCGTCAGCACCACACTCGATCGCAGAGTCAATGTCGGACTCCATGGCACGGGCGAAGGTGTAAATTTTTGAATCCAGGCCCAGGGAGCAAATTTCCTTGATAGCCTTGTAGTCGTCCGGAGAAACTGCCGGCATCCCGGCTTCGATTCTGTCCACGCCAACTTCAGCCATCTTCTGGGCGATGGCGATCTTATCTTCAGGGGAGAAAACCACCCCTGGCGTTTGCTCACCGTCGCGAAGCGTGGCGTCATGGATTTCAACTTTTTCAGGAAGCTCGAAGCCTGAAGTAACTTCATCAATCACATTGTAGGGGCTAACCCACCACTCGCCTTCCTTATGATATTCAACTGTCATGTTTGCACCTTTGCTAATTAAAACGCTTTGACCAGTCGGCAAATGACTAGCCGGCCCTAAATTTGGTGGGGCATTATAGTACAGTTCTCGCGATATGCCTTTATCTTTCCTTGCAGTATAATCCCAAGGTTTTCATCCATAGAACAAGTATAAAAATCATGACAAAAATTCGCACTGCCCTCGTTGGAAGCTATGTACAACCCGAATGGTTGATTGACCGCGACGCCCTGCGCAATCGACTCCCTGCCCGCATCATGACCGGTGACATGTGGCGTATAAACCCGGACCTGTTGAAAGAAGCCATGGACGATGCGGTCCTCAGCATCCTTCAAGACCAGGAGCTTGCAGGTATCGATATCGTGACCGATGGTGAAGTGCGTCGTGAAAGCTACTCGGCGCCTATGGCTAATGCCCCCGAAGGTATCGACAGGAAAAGAGTGGAAACGCTTATTGGCCGCGCTGGCAAGCCCAACAAGGTGCCCCTCATAAGCGGCCCGCTGAAAAGAACGAGTCCAGTGCACGTGGATGACGTGAAGTTCATGAAAGCCCATACGGACAGAACCGTAAAAGTCACCATCCCTGGCCCCTTCACACTCTCCCAGCTCGCTGTGAGTCAGTATTACAAGACGCCAGAGGAAGTTGCCATGGCCTATGCCGAGGTGGTGAATGAAGAAATGAAAGACCTATTTGCTGCCGGTGCCGATATTGTGCAATTCGATGAGCCGTACCTGCAGGCACGCTATGACGATGCCAAGGAATATGGTGTCAAGGCGGTGAATAAGGCGCTGGAGGGCATCGAGGGAACCACTGCCCTGCATGTGTGCTTTGGCTATGCCGCCATGGTTTCTGACAAGTCAGGAGATGGCTACTCCTGCCTGCCGCTTGTTAACGAGATTAACGTGGACCAGGTTTCCATTGAAGCTGCACAGCCAGAACTGGATCTTGGCGCGGCACTGAACTCACTGCCGGACAAAACCATCATGGTGGGGGTTCTTAACCTTGGCGATGAAACACCGGAAACACCGGAAATCGTAGCAGACAGGCTGCGTGCAGCACTGGAGTTTATTCCCCCGGAAAGGATCATCGCTGCTCCGGACTGCGGTTTGAAATACCTGCCACGCGAATCCGCCCGGGCCAAGCTGAGGGCGCTTGCAGAAGGCACCGCAATGGTGAACGCTGAACTGCAGTAATTGTTCAGTCTGACCGAATAAAAAAGGGCGCTGCAGAGCGCCCTTTTTTATTCGCAGATTCTAGCCTGTAGATCAGGACATGATTGAATGCGCCAGCATAGGCGTACGGCGCAACTGAAATTCTATTTCCTTGGCCGCTTTTTTCAGGTCAGGCACGATGGTTTCAATCATTTCCTGCTCTGAGCTTCTCGCCGAGGCCGTTGAACACGACACTGACGCTATCACCTGGTTGTCCTCATTGAATACCGGCACGCCTACGGACACTACGCCGAAATCAAGCTGACCGTCGGTGGAGGAAAACCCGTTTTTCCTTACGCTGCCGAGAATCTGCCGCAGCTCGGTTTTGGACGTAACAGTGCGTTCAGTGAGGGCATCCATTTCCACGGTGTCAAAATACTCATCGACTGCCCCCTTCTGCTCAAAAGCCAGGATAGCTCGGCCTGCCGCAGTCGCGTATGCGGGAAACCTAGTGCCCACTCCAGCCACGATGCGCGTTAACTGCTTGGTTGAAACGTAAACCAGGAACAGTGCATCAAGGTCTGAAAGCACTGCCAGTGCCACGCTGTTATCGGTTTTATCCCTGACCCTTTGCAGGGACGGCCTGACCGCTTCTTCCAGGTTCATCGATTCGATATAGGCGGTGCCAAGACGAAATACCTCGGGACGCAGAAGGAACAGCTTGTCTTTTTTACCGACGTAGCCAAGGTGCTGAAGCGTATTCAGGCAGCGTCTGACCACTGCCGGATTAAGCTCAGTCTGTGATGCTATTTCGCTGAGCGTCATTTCCGGCTTTTCCTTGCTGAATGCACGCAGCACCGCCAGGCCACGGGCCAGCGAATTCAGATATTCCCCGTCGTTTCTTGGATTTTTCTCAACCATGAATACGCATCCAACGCCGTTTATGCCGGCTTCTCGCCGCTGACAATAGAGTAGTAGCCATACGAGTTATGACTATCAATATTGACGAATCCTGCGCTGCCCAGAATTTCCCGCAACTGCGGTAACGTGAACTGTTGCCCCATCGTGCCGATTGCCATCAGCAGTGAAAATGCGTTGGCAGGATAAGGACCGTTACCGCTGTCGTTTAGCAACATTTCATGGAGCAGGATTTTGCCGCCGGGTTCGAGTGCATCAAAGCTGCTTCTGGCCAACTCCCTGCAAGTCTCAAAACTCCAGTCATGAAAAATATTGGAAAAGAAATGGGCGTTGTAACCCTCCGGCCAGGGCTCCCGGAACATATCTATAGACGTGGTATCTACCTGCTCAGCAACACCGGCCTCAGCAATATAGTCATTAGCCAGTTGACAGATTGCGGGCAGCTCCAGCACGGTACAGCGATTATTTTTATCCAGTTTCGCTAGGGCAATGGCAAAACACCCTGACCCTCCTCCCACATCAAGCATGCGGGTTACCCCGTAAAAATCGATTGTCTTTGTCATTCCCACTGCAGCCGCAATAGAATGGCTATGCATGAAAGCCGTAACTTCACGCGCCATATCCATACCCACTTGACCGCTCTCCCAGCTCTCTGCCGGCCGGTCTCTTCCATCCTGGTCCTGCTTCTTGCCGGTTATCGCTTCGATCAATAAACCATGGCGCTTCATCATTCGACCTTCACGCCGGAAAATACCTCCCCAGCTGAACTGGCTGTCACTGAGCATGTAATGCTGGGCAAGCGGTGTCAGTTTCCACGTACCGCCAAATTCATTGAGAAAACCCAGGTGTCCTAAAAACGGCAGCAAGGCGCGCACTGCCCGCTCCTTGTAGTCAAGTTTCTGGGCAAGGACTTCAGCAGACACCGGCTCCTGGTTGAGACTTTCAAAAATACCCAGCTCAATCGCTGCAGATATAGCCGGCACATTGAGCATTGCCATCCAGCTATCCCAGATACTGGTGTCATCAACAATGGGTAAATCTAGTTTCATAAAAGACTCCTCAAGGACAAGTGCAGAACTCTACTGATTCTTCATGCATAAATAAACTCTTGATTCTCATAGTGCATGCTATGATGTCGGCTTTTTTAATCACCAGCCAAACACATAATGATTGAGCCCGGATTTGAATTCGTTTTTGCGGTGGAATGTGAGCTTGCCGATCCTATTCAATTTGGCGAGTCCTTCGAAGGTCCACGCAGAATGATTGCCATCACCCAGGGTAAGTTCGAAGGACCGAATATCAGGGGCACAGTGTTGGCTACTGCCGCTGCTGACTGGCAATACACTAGAGCTGACGGAGTAACGCAGGCTGAAGCCGTTTATGCCCTTGAAACAGATGACGGCGCCATCATCCAGATTGAAAACTACGGCTTACGCTTTGGCCCTGACGACGTGATGAAACGCCTGGCAGAAGGCGACGATGTTGATCCTTCCGAATACTATTTTCGGACCAATCCCCGATTCAAGGCGCCTATAGGTAAATATGACTGGCTTAACAAGGGAATCTATGTGGGCACGGGGGCTAGGTTCGCGAACTCAATTAAACTATGGTTTTTTAAATTAATTTAATATATATCAATAATTTAATAAGTCTAATTAAAGTATTTTATAGGTAGAGATATGCCGCTAAACCTGATGGAGCACTACCTCGTGCTCACAGATGATATTGACCAGACAAGGGACTTTTACATCGAGGTGCTTGGGCTGCAATCGGGCTTCAGACCGGAACTGGGCTTTCCCGGGTACTGGTTGTACCTGGACCAAACACCTGTTCTGCATATTGCCGAATGGGAAACCTATACTGCCCATTCAAACAAACTCGGCATTCCGGTCACTACCCGCGCAGAGGGTACCGGCGCTTTTGATCACATCGCCTTTAACGGCACAGATCCTGGCAGCATGGAAAGTACGCTCAAGAAGGAAAACATTGCCTATGAGCGCAATGATGTCCCTCATGCAGGACTGGTACAGTTTTTTCTTAATGACCCCAATGGCGTGAAGATCGAACTGAATTTTGCCGTCTGAGAGCCAGGCTTAAGTTTTACGGATTATTTGTGTGCCACGTAAGTGGAGCTGACACTTTTGCGCTCGTACATAGCCCTGTACCACCTCTGGGCGTGTTCCAGGCTCTCCGGTAAAAATTTATTAACGCGTTTTGTCATATCAACAGCCACTACCCCTGTGATATCGGCCATAGAAAATTTTGTTCCGGCCACATAAGGGACCTCTGCAAGACGCTCATCCAGTCTTTTGAAAAAAATGTCTATACGCTGCATTCCACGTTCGGCCAGGGCTGGAATCGCCTTTACAGGTTCCTGCACCCCCGCTACGGCGTAATTGGCAAAGCGTTCTGCTGAGTTTCTGAAGGCATCCTGGCCCGGTAAGTAGCCATCAAATTCCATATGCCTGTCCCAGGAATCAACCAAGGCTTTTTCCAGCGGGGTGCTGCCAAATAGAGGAGGTTCAGGGTTTAGGGCTTCAAGATAACGGCATATCGCGAGCGACTCATCTATACATGTGCCGTCATCCAGTTCCAATACAGGAACAACTCCCCGGCTGTTCTTGGCGAGGAACGCTTCCTTCAGATTTTCCTTTTTTACAAGGTCTACCTGGATCAGTTCCAGTGAGAGTCTTTTTTCAACGAGAAAAATCAGGACTTTCCTCGCATGGGGCGCTTTCGGGAAGTAATAGAGCTTCACGGTTTCAATTACTCAAATGAAGAAGGCGAACAGAATGATGCCCAGTAGCAGGCGGTAAGCCACGAACGGCATAAAGCCCATGCGGCTGATGACTTTCAAAAAGAAATGTATGCAGCTGAAAGCGACGACAGCAGCCACCAGGGTGGCATAGCAAATCACCAGCCAGTTGACTGACTCAAGACTCAACAAATCGACAAACAGCAAAGTACCTGCCCCAGCAATCACTGGGATGGAGAGCAGAAACGAGAAGCGGGAACTGCTGTCACGATCCAGCTTGCAAAACAAGGCAGCAGTCATTGTAATCCCGGAACGTGATGTGCCTGGCACGAGGGCCAGAATTTGCAAGACACCTATAAACAAAGCAGATTTCCAGGTCAGATCGGCAAGAGTCAGCTCTCCACCAGATTTCTTATCTGCCCATAACAGCACCAGGGCAAAAACAATGGTTGCCGATGCAATGACCGTTGTACTGCGAAGATACTGATTAACAAAGTCTTTGCCGATAAAGCCGACAATGATGATCGGCAGAGTGGCGATAAGAAGCTGCCAACCCAGATTGCTATCAGCAGTAGATCCTTTTCCTGCTAATTGCCCCACACATGAAACCACAATCCTGGCCAGCTCATGACGAAAATACACAACAACGGCGCTTAACGTCCCTAGATGCACGGCAACATCAAAAGCCAGCCCCTGATCTTCCCAGCCGAGCAAGGCCGAAGGCAGAATAAGATGAGCGGAGCTGGAGATCGGCAGAAATTCAGTCAAGCCCTGGATAAAGGCCAGGAATGTTGTCCTGATAAAATCAAATTCCATTCAATAAATCTCTTATGAATGCGTTACCTTGTCTCTTAGATATACCGGGTTTACCTCTTCGGCGTCTTGAAATAAACCCAACTGGAAGCTTTTCAGGGCAAGCTCAGCAACCGCAGAAGCTCGAGGCGTTATGCCGGGGTATTTTTCAATCATCTTTTCCTGGAGACTTGAGGGCATTCTGTTCAGGTAATCAAGACCGCTGCCCACCGCCACAAATGTGTCTTCGCCAATCGAAGGGAGCATTTCCGGTTGACACAGTTCTTCCTTGCCAACCAGCTTCACGTCACCTCCACTCAGGAAATACATTCCCCAGTATACCTCGTCAATCCGTGCATCCAGGCAGCTAAACACAGACACTTGCTCGTAGGGCAGCTGCAAGACCTGACTGGCCAGGGTAGATACTGGGACAGCGGGCAGACCTGCTCCTAGCGCTATGCCCTGCGTAACGCCTGAGGCAATTCTCAGGCCAGTAAAAGAACCCGGTCCCTGGCCATAAGCAATGGCATCCAGATCTTCATAGCCAAGCCCATGCTTCTGCATTAACCGCTCAATCATGGGCAATAATTTTCCGGCATGCTGGCGGGGGATGATTTCAAAGATTTCATCCACCTCGCCCCCCTCCACTAAAGCACAGGAGCACGCCTGAGTTGATGTCTCTACTGCGAGAATTACTGCCATCATAAAACCGAAATAAAAAATCCCCCGCAGTGTGCTGCGGAGGATTATTGTTGAAGAATCAAGAGATTGTAACCTGGTTCCTGATTCAGGATTAGCTTGGGAGCCCCTGAGGGCTCCACTGTGCTAATTAGCGGCGTTTCCTGACAGCCTTTTTCTTGGCTGCTTTCTTTTTAGCCACCTTCTTTTTGGCTACTTTCTTCTTAGCTACTTTCTTCTTAGCTACTTTCTTCTTAGCTACTTTCTTCTTAGCTACTTTCTTTTTAGCTACTTTCTTTTTAGCGACTTTCTTCTTAGCTACTTTTTTCTTCGCCACCTTCTTTTTGGCTACTTTCTTTTTAGCGACTTTCTTCTTCGCCACCTTCTTCTTCGCTACCTTCTTTTTCGCGACTTTCTTTTTGGCTACCTTCTTTTTAGCGACCTTTTTGGCAACTGTTTTTCGCTTGGCTGCCGCTTTTTTCTTAGCTACTTTCTTTTTAGCTACTTTTTTCTTAGCTACCTTCTTTTTGGCTACTTTTTTCTTGGCTACCTTCTTTTTCGCCACTTTTTTCTTGGCTACTTTCTTTTTAGCTACTTTTTTCTTAGCTACCTTCTTTTTGGCTACTTTTTTCTTGGCTACCTTCTTTTTCGCCACTTTTTTCTTGGCTACTTTCTTTGCAGCTACTTTTTTCTTCGCTACCTTCTTTTTCGCTACCTTTTTCTTGGCCACTTTCTTTTTCGCTACTTTTTTCTTAACCATTTTCTTTTTCACCCTCTTTTTAGTTGATTTGATTTTGGAAGCCGTCTTCCTGGCTTTCGCACTGGCCATCGCTGCTTCCTTTCTTGCTAATGCCCTGGCTTTAGCCTCAAGCTTTTTAGCTATCGACTTGGCCCTGGAATCAGCCTTCTTCTTTGCTGCTGCCGCATTCACGGCTTCTTTCTTTAGCTTGGCTGCCAGTTTCCTGGCATCCGCTTTTGCTCTTTTCCTCGCCCAAGAGGCCTCAAACTTTTTCAGAGCCATTCTAAGGTCTTGTTTTGCCTTCTTTTTTAGCGAATTCTTGTAGGCTGCTATTGCCTTAGCCTGCTCCGCCACCCTATGTTTAGTGGAATCTATAGCCTCGGCCTTTGCCATACTCTGGCGGGCTTTTAATAATTTTGTTCTGGCTGTTTTTATACTTGATGTAGATTTTCTAACTGATGAATTTGCGTTAGAAAGTGCTTTCTTGGATTTTGCAGAGGAGACTTTTTTTCTTGCTGCGCTTAACGCTTTAGTGTGTCGAGAGATTTCTTTCTTTGCTTTGTTGACTGCTGACTTTGCTTTGGAGGTGGCTGAGACTGCGCGACGTTTTGCCGGCTGAAAGATTGTGTTTTTAGAAGCGGCGTTGACTGCTTTCTTCGCCTTGGCAGTAGCCATGTATGTCTCCTAAAACGTAAAAGTTAACGACTTGAAATTAAAAAAATACAAGTTGCTTAAACGTTCAAGGGGCACATTAGCATAAAATTTTTAACTGTTACAACTAAGTTTATTGATTTGTTTAAATATTTTATTGAGTTTTATTTTGTTAAAAATAAGTTTATTTTGCTAACAAAACGGCTTTCCAAAAGTAAAACAGGAATACGAATAAAATAAATTGATTAAACGTTTTTTTATTATCGCCCTGTCATTAATTTTCAGGATTCTTACAACCCTAGGTTTTTCTTGATATCTGCAACAATTACTTCAATAGATGCGGTGCCATTAATTTTTATGAATTTTACGGCGCCAGAATTTTTTTCCATTTCCGTATAAAAACTCACTAAGGGCAAAGTTTGCTCGTGGTATACTGAAAGTCTTTTCCTCACTGTTTCTTCAGTATCATCGTCCCTCTGAATTAAAGGCTCACCCGTTTCATCGTCTAGCCCTTCCTGCGCAGGCGGATTAAATTCAACATGATAGACGCGGCCTGAATCCAGGTGCACTCTCCGCCCGCTTAAACGCTTTACTATCTCGTCATCCGGCACATCAATTTCCAGCACAACATCTATGTCCACCCCTGCATCACGCAGTGCCTCAGCCTGTGGAATAGTGCGAGGAAAACCATCAAACAGGAAGCCAGAGTTGCAGTCATCTTCCTGTATGCGATCCTTGACGATATCTATAATAATGTCATCTGTAACCAGTCCGCCGCCATCCATAACCTCTTTAGCCTTTAACCCTACTTCGGTACCAGCCTTGACCGCTGCACGCAGCATATCGCCAGTCGAAATTTGCGGAATTTCGTAGGCCTCTGTCAGAAATTTTGCCTGTGTGCCTTTTCCGGCCCCAGGGGCCCCGAGTAAGATCATTTTCATTTCAAAGTACTCCAAGATAAGAGGGCCAAACCATACCTTTTTAGTGTTTGCTTAACAACAAGCTCACCTAAGAGGAATGCTCATCCCAAGGTTAATCTTCTGATTTGGCTAACTGCCAGTATTGCTCCAGCTGTTCTATAGACATGAACTGCATGTCCAGCCCTTCATTGCTTATTTTTTGTTCAAGTCGGCGAAATCGCTTTTCAAATTTCTGGTTCGCCTGGCGTAAACAGGCCTCAGGATCCTTTTTGAGATGCCTGGAGAGATTAACGAGGCTGAAAAATACATCCCCCAGCTCTTCCTCGATGTGGGCAGAGTCGTCAGACATGATTGCCTCCGATAATTCGGCCAATTCCTCATGGACCTTGGTCGTCACGCCTGTGTAATCAGGCCAGTCGAAGCCAACATTCGCCGCCCGTTTCTGAATTTTCCTAGAACGGGTTAGTGCGGGAAATGCCAGGGGAATATCATCCAGTATACTGACGGTGCTGTTACTCTTTTGCTCGCGTTCTGCCTGCTTTATTTGTTCCCAGTTGCCCTGTACCTCTTCAGTTGAGATATCACTGCTGGTGCCAAAGCTCTCCATCGTGGCATTCGGAAACACATGAGGATGCCGGGTCAGCAGCTTTTGACCGATCTCACTCACCACATCACTGAAGTCAAAATAGCCCTTCTCCGCACCCAGCTGAGCATAAAAGACTACCTGAAACAGCAGGTCCCCCAACTCGTTGGCCAGGTGTTGGTAATCGTCCCTTTCAATGGTATCAATGACTTCATAGACTTCTTCCAGCGTGTGGGGCGCGATAGTTCTAAAAGTCTGTTTCCTGTCCCAGGGACAGCCATGGTCCTTATCCCTGAGCATCGCCATAATGCCAAGTAGATCCTCAAGACTGACTTTAGACGCGTCACTCATTTCGCTTTACCTTCAACAAATAATGCCATGGCTTCAACATGCGCCGTTTGCGGAAACATATCCATCACCCCGGCGCTGGACAACCTGTACCCCTGCTCCGCAAGAAAGGCTGCATCCCGCGCTAGGGTCGCCGGGTTACAGGAAACATAAACAATTCTCTGCGGGCGTATCTGGATCAGATCAGAAAGTATTTCGAAGCACCCTGAGCGCGGCGGATCCAGGAGCACCTTGTTGAAGGTGTTCTGAAGCCAGGGAGCCTTAGCCATTGACTGGGTTAAATCTGCACTGTGGAATTCCGTATTGGAGATATTGTTGAACCGGGCGTTTTCCATGCCTCTTTCAACCATGGCCTGCGAACCTTCCACACCAGTGACATGCTGACAACGGCGAGCAGCAGCCAGCGTAAAATTACCCAGCCCGCTGAATAAATCCAGCAGGCGGTCGTCTTGTTGTAGTTCCAACAGCTGTAATGCCTGCCCAATCATAAGCCGGTTAATATCAGCATTGACCTGGGTAAAATCTGTTGGATGAAATCCAAGCGCCAGCGATTCTGCCGGCAGTTGATAGTAGAGACGGTCTGGCCCTGATTTAGGATGGACTTTGTGTACCGTGTCCATACCCCCCGCCTGCAGGTAAAGCGCAAAACTGTTCTCCCTGGCAAAACTGACCAGTTTTTCCAGGTCTGCATCACCTAATGCTTTCAAATGGCGAAAAACCAGCGCCGTGGTTGGGGCATCGAGGTCAGGATCACCCGCTGCAACTTCAATCTGCGGTATTTCCCTGAAGGACTCGAGGGAGCTTACCAGTGCGGATAATGCCGGCAGCATGCTGCTAACGCGCTGATCCAGTACCTCGCATGACGACATGTTCGTAATAAAGGTAGATCCTTTCTCCCTGAAACCCACCAACACCTGTTCTTTTTTATGCACATAGCGCACCGCCAGTCTGGCTTTCCGGCGATAGCCCAGAACAGGCCCCCTGAGAGGGTCCATATGAGTGTACTGCTGACCCTGGACAGCATGATCGAGCTTCTCAAAGAGCATGCTTTCCTTGAAGGCGAGTTGAGCCCTGGGATCAAAGTGCTGAAGGCTACAGCCGCCGCAGATTGACGCATATTCACAGGCGGGTTCTATTCTGTCGGGGGACGGGCTATGAACTTCAACAAGTTTAGCCTGGTCGTATTTACTCCGCCTGTCGGTGAGTACCGCCTCAACCTTTTCACCGGGAAGCGCGCCCTCCACAAAGACCACTTTTCCCTCGTGATGCGCAATGCCCCTGCCTTCATGACTGAGAGCGCTGATCTCAAGTTCCAGCGGAGTAGTTGGGAGTTTTTTACGCCGACGCCTGCTCATAGCCTGAACTGCTAACTTGATCAGGCTGGGGTAAACACACCGGAAGACAGGTACCGGTCACCCCTGTCGCACACGATGGCGACAATAACGGCATTTTCTACCTGCCTGGATAATTCCAGGGCAGCAAAAACTGAACCACCTGAAGAAACACCAGAACAGATGCCTTCTTCTGTGGCGAGTAGGCGCATGGTGCGTTCAGCATCTTCCTGGTTAATATCAATGATCCGATCAACACGTTCACGCTCAAAAATTTTCGGCAGGTATGCTTCAGGCCAGCGGCGAATACCGGGTATCTTTGCTCCTTCGGTCGGCTGCAGGCCAATGATTTCGATTTCGGGATTTTTTTCCTTTAGGAAACGGGAAACTCCCATGATTGTCCCTGTTGTTCCCATGGAGCTGACAAAATGCGTCACAGTGCCGGCAGTGTCACGCCATATTTCAGGCCCGGTATGTTCAACATGCGCAGCAAAGTTATCAGCGTTGCCAAACTGGTCAAGGACTTTACCCTTGCCTTCACGTTCCATTTGCTTGGCCAGGTCCCTGGCACCTTCCATGCTCTCTTCGGCGGTGACTTCAATAAGCTCTGCGCCATAGGCAGCCATGGAATCTTTTCGCTCTTGGGTAGAGCTTTCCGGCATGATGAGAATCATCTTGTAGCCTTTGATGGCAGCCACCATGGCCAGTGCTATACCCGTGTTTCCACTGGTGGCTTCTATGAGGGTGTCGCCGGGTTTGATTTCACCGCGCTCCTCGGCCTTGCTAATCATGCTGAGTACGGGGCGGTCTTTGACAGAACCAGCCGGGTTATTCCCTTCGAGCTTCACCAGTATGGTATTACTTGTCTCGCCGGGAAGCCTCTGCAACCGGACCAGAGGTGTGTTGCCGACGGTATCTTCTATTGTAGGAAATTGCATAAGTGGCTACGGGAATTGAAAAGACGCTAATTTTATCCCGAGAGGGCAATAAAACCCATATCTTACTGTCGGGACCGCGAAAACAGCGAACGGCTTTGCAGAGGGGTATTGCCCAAATGATTTGACAATATGGTACGAATCACATGCTTCGCAGTTTTCAGCGTCTGGGATTTGCTGAAATCCCTGTTACTGATATTCAGCAGCGAAACGCCGGAATAAAGCTCTTCGCTGCCAACGTCTTGGGAACCTGTACCGCCAGGATTCTGCAGTTTGATAAAACCGCTATCTTCTTGGAAGTAATACCAGCTTTCAGGATCTATAGGATCATGACTAAATGCCTCTGTCGTGAAATCAACGCCATAGCCAAGGGTATCCAGTAATGTCAGCTCAAATTCTCTTAAAACAAGCTCAGTCGTCTCCTGGCCGCTCAACTCTCTAAGTGCGTTTTCATAGGCCAGAAAAAATGCCGGATCAGACTCATTGCTCTGAAACAACCTGACTATGATTTCGTTCATGTACATTGCACTGAACAGACGATCACCTTTTAACGTGATGGTTCCAGGCCGAAATTCTACTGTGCGCAGCGTTTTTAAATCACTTTTTCCTGAGAGGGATATCTGGACGGGCAAGAAGGGCTGCAGCAGGCTTTTGCTTTTGGACTTAGCGCTGCGAGCTCCCCTGGAAATCGCGCTGATTCGGCCAAAGTCAGGAGTCAAAAAGTCGAGTAAAAGACTGGTATCCCTGAAAGGCCTGCTATGAAGCAGGTAGGCTGGTTGTAATTCAATAATATTTCTCATGAAAACACGAAAATTTATGACAGGTCATCGTAACCAAGACTCTTGAGAGCACGCTCATCATCGGACCAGCCGCTTTTTACTTTAACCCACAGGTTGAGCATTACCTTTCCATCTAACAGCTCCTCCAGGTCCTTGCGGGCCTCCGTGCCAATCATTTTCAGTCGACTCCCCTTATCACCTATGATAATTTTTTTTTGACCATTTTTTTCTACCAGTATCAGTGCACTGATGTGTGTCACATGACCTTCCTGCTGGAACTCTTCTATCTCCACTGTCACTTCATAAGGCAGCTCATCACCCATCTGGCGCGTGATTTTTTCCCTGATGAACTCGGCGGACAGGAAACGGGCATTCCTGTCTGTTAGCTGTTCTTCCGGGTAAAGAAATGGATTTTCTGGCATCTGCTCAGCGATAACTTTTTCCAGCGCATCAATATTGTGTTCTTTAAGCGCTGAGATCGGAAAAAATTCAGCAAAGGAATATTGCCGGCCTAGTTCTTCAATGTAAGGAAGAAGCATGCTCTTATCGTCAACAAGGTCTACCTTGTTGAGTAGCAGAAACACGGGGGTGCTGCAGTGGCGCAGCTGATCTAGGACAAGATCATCTTCAGCCGTCCATTTAAGCCTGTCCACCATGAACAGTATAAGATCCACGTCATGGATAACACTCTGCACCGTTTTGTTCATGTAACGGTTAATGGCCTTGTTCTGGCCGTTGTGCAGCCCTGGAGTATCAACAAAAACCATTTGCGTATTGCTAACCGTCTTAATGCCAAGCAGTTTGTGACGGGTGGTCTGCGGCTTGCGCGAAGTTATACTAAGTTTCTGTCCAATAAGGTAATTCAGCAGTGTTGATTTGCCGACATTGGGCTTACCAATGATGGCTACAAAACCACAGCGGGAAGTCGCGGGAGAATCAGAAGTTTCGGCTTCCATCTGGATATAATATTACATATCCAGTGCTTTCAGAGCGCTTTCGGCTGCAGCCTGCTCTGCTTCGCGCCTTGATGAACCTGAACCCTTAGCTGGTTCAGGTTGTATTTCGATATGACAAAGCACTTCGAAGGTTTGCTGGTGATCCTTGCCGGCTATTTCAAGTACCTCGTAATCCGGTAGTGCTGCCTTGATCGCCTGCAAATGCTCCTGAAGCCTTGTTTTGGCATCTTTAGACTGTGCTTCAAGGTCAATACTTTCGAGTCGCGCAGAAAACCAGCCCAGGACAATTTTGCGACATGACTTTAGTCCGGCATCACAGTAAATAGCAGATATAACCGCCTCCAGAGCGTCAGCCAGAATGGAATCACGGTCGGCGCCTCCGCTTTTAATCTCACCTGATCCAAGCCTCAGGGCCGGACCAATATTCAACTCCCGGGCCAGTTCGGCAAGCGTGGAGCGTTGAACCAAGTCGGCACGCATTCGACTCAATTGGCCTTCACGAGCCTGGGGAAAGCGAGTGTAAAGCTCCTCGGCCATAATGAAGCCGAGAATGGAATCGCCTAAAAATTCAAGGCGCTCATTATTATTCTGCCCAAAACTGCAATGGCTCAGAGCCAGTTTGAGCAAGCCTGGATCCTGAAAGGTATAGTCGATGTGCGGCTTATGTTTTGACACGGCTTCTGTTTAATTGGATATGAGAAGAGATTAACGGGGTCAACGATTTATTTTTTTACCCGGCAATGAAATTTGATCACAGCATCGATACTTTTCAACAACTCAACCCCCGACTCATATTTCACTTCAATATATTTCACGGCGCCGAAATCGACCCTTCGAGAAATTTATCGCTGAGGGAGGGGGCCATTTGCCTGTATGGTAAGGTTCTCTTAATTCCTGATGCTCCTTAGATTCATGCCTTCAATTTCGCCGCTGCAATTGGGTTTGCTAAGGGCTGTCTTGATAATCTAGGCATCCATTTAGGCAGGAGAAATTACAAGTCCGGCCAAAATGACGATGCTTAGCAGAGTCACCAACATCATTATTGTAAACATTAATGCTCCTTTTTGTGACGCTGCATTTTGTCTAATTGCTTTGATCGCTTATCCAATAATTCAATGCTTCTATGGATTTTTAATCAATCTGTTCTGACTGAAGGTTGGCAGTTTCAATCCTGGATCTTTGTGCATCCATACCGCAACAGCCTTGCCTACTATTTTATTCTCCGAGACAGGACCCCATACCCTGCTGTCGCTGCTATTATCCCGATTATCACCCATCATGAAATAGTGACCCTCTGGTATAACCCTGCCTTCTGGCCACAGCCAGGACCCTGGTCTTATATAAGTTGGCGAGGGCGATGTGTAGATATCATGTGTGATGTCTCCCACTGTTTCCAGAGAATATACTACAGGAGGACGCCGGGTATTGATGAAGTCCACGTATTCCTGTTCCAGTGACTCACCGTTTACATAGATTGTCTTGTTGGCATAGCGAATGTGGTCACCTGGCAGCCCGATCACCCTTTTGATGTAGTAGTTGGGATCATGCGGTGGTATAAACACCATGACATCCCCCCTTTTAGGCTCTCCCACATCCACAATCTTGGTCCCGCTCACAGGCAGCCTGACACCGTAGGCATTTTTATTCACCACAATAAAATCACCTACATTGAGCGTAGGAATCATCGAGCCGGTAGGAATCTGAAAAGGCTCGAAGAGAAAAGATCTTAAAATTAGTACGGCAAAAATAATGGGAAAAAAGGACTTGGCATAGTCGACAATGAGCGGCTCATGGTATATATCAAGGGCCTGCTCAAGTGTTTTCTGATTAGAAAATGAATTGTTTTGCCTGAAGTTTTCCTGGCTTTGCTGAATACTATCGCTGAGATCTTTTCTTGTACCGGTCAGCTGATAATTCAGAAAAGCCCTGAAATCGCTCTCCGAAACATCTTTCTGCGCTAGGAATTCCTGTACTTTTTTCATCCTGGGACGTTTCAGCACCAGTACATCAAAAAGCCATACCACGCCGGTGATGGCCGAGAAGATCAGAAGTATCAGGGAAAAATCAAAACTCATTATGCACTCACTTTCAGATTACTCTTGTGGCTCACTTGTCTACTTTGAGTATGGCCAGGAATGCCTCTTGCGGCACTTCAACATTGCCTACCTGTTTCATACGTTTTTTACCGGCCTTCTGTTTTTCCAGCAGCTTTTTCTTGCGGGTAATGTCTCCACCGTAGCATTTTGCCGTTACGTTCTTGCGTAGCGCTTTAACCGTGGTCCTGGCAATAATCTGTCCGCCAATAGCGGCCTGTACAGCAACATCGTAAAGCTGCCTTGGAATCAGTTCCTTCATTTTTTCCGTGAGCAGCCTGCCCTTGGACTGGGCATGATCACGATGCACGATCAGGGCAAGCGCATCTACTGTATCACCGTTAATAAGCACGTCCAACCTGACCAGGTTAGCCGGCTGGAAGCGCACAAAATGGTAGTCCAGCGAAGCATAACCCCTGCTGACAGACTTGAGACGATCAAAGAAATCGAGCACTACTTCATTCATGGGAAGTTCGTACTTAATCGATACCTGCTGCCCGACAAACTGCATGTCTTTCTGCACACCGCGTTTTTCCACGCATAATGAAAGCACGTTGCCCACATGCTCCTGCGGTACAAGTATATTGGCCTCAACAACGGGCTCACGCATTTCCTCAATGTTGTTAGCTGGCGGCAGTCTTGAAGGACTTTCTACCTTGATCACATCACCTCTGCTGGTAAGCACTTCGTAGACAACAGTGGGCGCTGATGTGATCAAGTCCAGATCATATTCCCGCTCAAGTCGTTCCTGGACGATTTCCATATGCAGCATGCCAAGAAAGCCGCAGCGAAACCCCACCCCTAGGGCATCAGAGTTCTCTGGCTCATAACTCAGTGCGGCATCATTAAGAGTAAGTTTCTCCAACGCATCCCTGAAATTATCAAAATCATCACTTGATACAGGAAATAGTCCCGCGTAAACCTGGGCCTGAACTTTTTTGAATCCTGGCAATGAAGGGACATCCGGTGTAGACGCATGGGTGATGGTATCCCCCACAGGTGCGCCCCTGATTTCCTTGATGCTGGCTTCAACAAAACCTACTTCACCCGCGCTGATTTCATTCTTGACGACGCGCTTTGGTGTAAAGATGCCGACATTATCGACAACATGCACCTTGCCTGTGGACTTGGTGATGATTTTATCGCCTTTCTTAAGCACACCCTGTCTGACACGAACAAGAGAAATAACTCCCAGATAGTTATCAAACCAGGAATCGATGATAAGGGCCTGCAACTTACCAGCGACATCTCCGGTCGGCGGCGGCACGTCATGAATAATCCTTTCGATGATATCCTTGATCCCTTCCCCCGACTTGGCGCTAGCTAGCACAGCATCTTCTGCATCTATGCCAATGATTTCCTCGATTTCCAGTTTGACACGATCGGGTTCTGCCTGCGGTAGATCCATCTTGTTCAAAATTGGCAATACTTCCAAGCCCTGGTCAATAGCCGTATAGCAATTAGCTACCGATTGAGCCTCCACACCCTGGGCCGCATCAACGACCAGCAATGCGCCTTCACAGGCTGCCAGTGAGCGGGATACTTCATAGGTGAAATCGACATGGCCCGGGGTATCAATGAAATTAAGATTATAGGTAATGCCATCCTTAGCCTTGTAATCGAGCATGACGCTCTGGGCCTTGATGGTAATTCCCCTTTCCCGTTCGATATCCAGGGAGTCAAGAACCTGCTCCTGCATTTCCCTGTCAGACAATCCACCGCACAGCTGAATAAAGCGATCCGCTATGGTGGATTTGCCATGATCAATATGGGCAATGATAGAGAAATTGCGTATGTGTTCTAGGTTACTCACCGTCGATCTAAGGCCCGCAGGGATACCTACTGGTATATGAAAAAAGGCGCAAGTCTACAGGAAGATCAATGCCTGCGCCATGGACAGAGGCGGGGCTCAATCCGGGATTGTGACTGTTAGAAAGAACTGACGATCTTGTCTCTCTATCAGTGCCGGTATTACCTGGTTGCGCGGTAATGAAGAAACTACTGAATTGAACTCATCCACGGAACCGGTAGGGTCACCGTTAAGGCTTAGCAGGACGTCTCCAGTCTGGAATCCGGCTTCACGGCCCGTATCCGAGAGGACACTGGCAACTAGGAGAGCACTGCTGCCATCGCTTGATTTGCCATCTGTGACCATCAACCCAAGAATATTTGACCCGCTGGTATTACCTTCAAGCGCAAGCGGATTGCCCGAGGTAAGTTTGCCGACCCGCATGGTCAGGGCCATGGGATTGCCATCGCGAATAATCTGCACTTCGGCATCTGATTGCGGAGCGGTTAAACCGACATAAAAGGGCAAATCCCCGCTGCTTATTATCTCATTGCCATTAAATCGCACGATAACATCGCCACTCTTAAAGCCAGCGGCTTCTGCAGGACTTCCCTCAATAACCTGGTTAACAAAGGCGCCTACCGGTGAAGCCAGGCCCTCCTTGTCAGCAAGTTCCTGGCTGATCTCGTTAATGCCAACTCCCATCCAGCCGCGATCCACTACCCCTTTTTCCTTAAGCTGCCCCACCACGTTTTTGGCAACGTCGACAGGAATAGCAAAGGACAACCCCATCGAGCCGCCGGTGCTGGTGAATATCTGTGAATTTATGCCAATGACTTCACCGTCAAGATTAAACAGGGGGCCACCGGAATTTCCCGGGTTGATCGCCACATCTGTCTGGATGAAAGATACATAGTTGCCGCTGGTGCCATTGGGTATGTTGCGGCCCATGTAGCTCACGATGCCTGCAGCAACGGAAAAACGCAGTCCCATGGGAGAGCCAATGGCCAATACCCATTCGCCCACTTTGAGGCTAGCAGAGTTACCAAGCCTGACGGGTTTGAGGTTGCCTGCCTCTATTTTTAATAGTGCAAGGTCAGAACTTACGTCTGAACCAATAATCTGTGCTTCAAATTCACGCCTGTCATTTAGCGTAATAGTGATCTGTTCAGAGTCTTCGACTACGTGGTGATTGGTAATGATGTAGCCATCACTGGAGATAATGAATCCTGATCCCAGCGAGGGACGCTGCTGAAAGTCTCTCAACTGCTCATCAGGTATTTCGGGCCTGTCTTCAAAACGGTCGCCGAAATAGTAACGCAGTATTTCATCCAGGCGCTCACTGCTGCTTGTATCAATACTGGCACGACGAACCGAATTCACATTGACGATCGACTGGGCATTCTCATCCACCAGGCTGGTAAAGTCGGGCAACGCCTGGCCAAGTCCAGAAGTCGCATAGATCGTGAGCACGGCAAACAAGCCTGTCTTCATGAGCGGCGCGCAAAGTGTTTTTTGAAATCTCACTAATAAATTCTGCATTGGTTATTCCTGTTCAGGCGAGAAAGGACTGCACGTCCCTTACCTGGTCAGCTGTAAAGTGGGGCTTGCCGTTTTTACCTTTACAAAAAGCCTGTCAGTATTTCGGCCCCAAACATAAATAAAGGCGAAGCCTGCAGCCAGCGCGACATAAGACAGCAAAATACCCATCCACTCTGATATACGTACAAACTTCATCAATAGTACAACTGCCAACATGAATGAAAGTGGAACCAGGTACATAAAAAAGGAAAGTCTTATCAGGACAGTATCGCTGATATTGACTACTGCCTGGTCGCCCTGCGCCATCGACACACTATCCTGGTCTAACCACTGACGCGGTAAAACCAGGTCAGCGTTTTTACCGTCAGCGGCGAAACGCTGCAGCAGTCCGTATCCGCAGGCCGAGCTTGCACTACACCTGGTGCAGAAAGTACGACTCGGCGAACCCAGGTGAATTTCCTGGGAGTTAATCTGCGTGACAGGTAGCGTTTCAGTGGCCATAAAATACCGCTCTCGCGGCAGCAGGTAAAAAAGTCATCATATCAGTCGGGAACAAGTTGCAAAACGACAATTTGAGAAGGCGATTGAGACAAAGTTAGAGACAACAGAAGTAGAAGACAGGCTGGAGGCAGACTTTCTAATCAAGCAGGGAGACATGAGCCCCTAAGGTAAGGTTTTAATCTTGTCGCGATTTCGCGCCTTCTGGATTGAAGGTAGCCGGAATTGCCCTGTCTTCCCGGGTATCTTCGAGCTCCTCAGAGACTACACGCCTGAGACGATTCAACTCCTCTTCATCCATGGAGGTCTGAACCGCCACTCTGGTAAGGGTATCCGGATTAAGTTCACCCGTTAAACCAGGAAACTGCCCGCTAGCACCACCCGCAATATCAATCGAATCGGCTCCACCCTGGGCACTGTCAGCAACCATGGCGGTTTCTGCAGTGAAAAGGACAGCAAGGGCCATTGATGCGGCCACGGCGCCCTGGCCCAGTGTTTTCAAAACTGGCTGGAAGAACTTTCTGCCTGTACGGGAATGGACAATAGGATTGGCTGCAGGAGCAGGCTCGTTATCAATGGCTTCCCTGATACCTGGCAGGATATTGCAGGAAACTGAGGAATGAATTTCCTGTTTCAGACTCGCACTGAGGACATGGTAGCGCTGCCACTTGCCTTTCAACTTTGCCAATTCCTCGTTATCCGCATGCAGATCGTCCAGCGCCTTTAAAATTCGGCGCAGCTCGAGGTCATCAGCTTCGTTATCCATCAATGCGGAAAGCGATTCATTTAATTTGTCTGTCATGTACCTTGTAACCTTTGCTACAACCGGAACCAAATAGGTTCAGGCCTGCTATGTTATTGATCTTATTATAGTTTTTGGGCGATTGTCGCCTTATTTCTGTTTTGTTTTCCGTTTCAAGTTCCTACTGCGATATTTGAGGCTTTGTTACCCTTTAAACGACCTTCCAAATTACCCTTTTTGCGCGTAAACCCTGCGAATACTTACTAGACAACGTCTTTTTCTAAAAATTCCCAAATTTCTTACTAATTCCTGAAAAAATTGGTTTTCTCTCTGCTCTGGGAAAAATGCCCTACTGTTGATCCAGTAAAGGACGAATTTTTTTATCCAGCGCCTCCCTGGCCCTGAATATGCGGGATCTGACCGTTCCTACCGGACACCCCATAATTTCGGTGATTTCTTCGTAGCTGAGACCGCTGAACTCTCTCAGGGTAAACGCCGTGCGCAAATCTTCGGGAAGGTCTTCGATTGCCTCGTTAATGACACGCCGAAGATCATCTTTTTCCTGGTTCGCCTCGGGAGTGCCTATATCCGTCAGAAGCGCATTGTTCTCCAGGAATTCGGCGTCCTCAACATCCACATCGGTCGCCGGGGGACGACGCCCGCGCGCAACCATGTAGTTTTTTGCCGTATTAATCGCGATACGGTACAACCACGTATAAAAAGCACTGTCACCGCGAAACTTGGGTAAAGCACGGTAGGCCTTGATAAAAGCTTCCTGCGCAACATCCTCAACTTCTGCTGGATCGCGAATGAAACGGCCAATCAGGCCCAGGATCCTGTGCTGATAACGCAACACCAGTAAATCAAAAGCGTGCTTGTCACCTTTGAACACTCTGTCTACCAGTTGCTGGTCAGTATTTTTTTCTTCTTCTGAGGCCAAAAGCCCGGCTCCAATACTTCACGGTTACAAACAGAAGCCTCGACTCATCTGCATAGCAGGTAGACAGGCCCGCGAACAAAAAGTTCTCGCTGGTTAAGTACAGCTTATAACACGCCCTGCGCATTTTCTTATCTTTTTATTGTATCGCATCAGGGTAAAATACGTTCACGAAGATGTAATTCAAGCGTTTCTATGCCAGACACTCCACACTCCCCTGTCAGCAATGATTCAGATGTCCTGATTATTGGCGGTGGTGCTGCCGGCCTCAGTCTTGCCCTGAAGGTAGCAGGCCAGGCCCGGGTCACCATACTTTCCAAAAGCTCTCTCGACCAGGGCTCCACCTACTATGCCCAGGGCGGCATCGCTGCCGTACTCGATGAGCATGACAGTCATGATTCCCATGTAGAAGATACTTTAGCCGCCGGTGACGGCTTATGTAACAGGGAAATCGTTGAATACACGGTTTCCCGGGGCCGGGAATGCATAGAGTGGCTGGTCGAACAGGGTGTGAAATTTACTCGGGAGCAGGAAGGTAATGCCGGCAAGGACTATCATCTAAGCAAGGAAGGCGGTCATAGTCACCGCCGCGTTGTCCATGCTGCCGATGCCACGGGCAAAGCCGTCTTCAAGAGCCTGGCAGCCCAGGTCATGGCACACCCCAACATCACGTTTCGAATTAATACGGTTGCCGTTGACCTGATCACTACAGAAAAACTGGGTGCGAGCGACAACCGTTGCGTAGGCGCCTATGTGCTGAATGAAATAAGCGGCCAGGTTAGTGTGCACCGTGCCCGATTTGTCATCCTGGCCACCGGTGGTGCAAGCAAGACCTATTTGTATACCTCCAACCCTGACGGGGCCAGCGGCGATGGCATTGCCATGGCGTGGCGTGCGGGCTGCCGGATCGCCAACATGGAATTCAACCAGTTTCACCCGACCTGTCTGTACCACCCCGAGGCCAAATCATTTCTCATTACCGAGGCACTGAGAGGCGAAGGCGGATTGCTCAGACTGCCGGATGGATCGCGTTTCATGGATGAGTATGACAAGCGCGGCGAACTTGCACCAAGAGATATTGTGGCCAGGGCCATTGACTCTGAAATGAAACGGCTGGGCTGTAATTTTGTTTACCTTGATATCACGCACAAACCGGACTCATTTATTCTTGAACACTTTCCAATGATTCATAAACGTTGCCTGGAGTATGGCATTGACATTACCCGGGAAAAGATTCCGGTTGTCCCCGCAGCACATTACAGCTGCGGCGGCGTGATGGTGGACAAGCATGGCAAAACTGACGTCGAGAATGTCTATGCCATTGGAGAAACAAGTTTTACCGGATTGCATGGCGCTAACCGCATGGCAAGCAATTCACTCCTTGAATGTTTTGTTTTTGCCTTTGCCGCTGCGGAAGACATTCTGGAAAAGCTGGATAATGTCATCCTGCACGACAATATCCCGCCGTGGGATGAAAGCCAGGTCACCTATTCAGACGAGGATATTGTTATTGCCCATAACTGGGACGAGGTCAGAAGGTTTATGTGGGACTATGTTGGAATCGTGCGCACAAACAAGAGACTGCAGAGAGCCCAGAACCGTATCGAATTACTGCAGCAGGAAATCAAGTGGTATTACAGCAAGTACAGGGTAAGCCGCAACTTGCTTGAACTCAGAAACCTGGCGCTTGTTGCCGAGTTAATCATCCAGTCCGCCCTCAACAGGAAAGAAAGCCGCGGACTGCACTTTACCCTGGATTACCCGGGCAAATTACCCTCGCCGGAAAATACGATCCTGGTTCCGGATAATTTTCATGGCGGGAGTTTTTAAGGACTAGCCTGAACTGCTCAATATGATATCAATGATGTTCTGCAGGCTTGCGTCTGGAACCGGCTGTTTTTTAACAAGCCACTGGTAGATATCCTGGTCTTCTTCAAGAAGCAGTCTTTCATAGTCGCTGAGGTGGCTTTCATTGAGAGCAGACAGTTTGTGTTCGGCAAATGGCACCAGTAACAGGTCAAGCTCCAGCATGCCGCGGCGGCTGTGCCAGTACATTTTTTTTAGGTCAACGGAATCAGTCATAACATTTATTTATGCGGGGCGGATGGTCGATAATCTGGTCAAGATGTCTCACCTACCCGCTTGAAATTTAATGCAGACACCCAAATTATAACGCTATGAATAATTATATAACTTCGCTGGAATACCAGGGCCTGCTCAAGGTCAGCGGTGAGGATAGCGAAAAATTTCTGCAGGGTCAGCTGACCTGCGACCTCAAAAAACTTCCTAGTCACAACTGGGTACCTGGTGCCGCCTGCAATACCAGGGGCCGCGTTTATTCCAGCTTCAGAATCCTCAGAAAAGATGATACGTTCTTTATGGCCTTGCAGATGGGCATTCTGCCAATTACGCAAAGCACCCTGCAAAAATACATTCCCTTCTATAAAGCCGAAATGCAGGATGCCAGCAGTGAGTACAAGCGCTTTGGTCTTTGGGGAAATGAAGTACGCGCACTACTTGAAGAGAGCGTTGGCCCATTACCGAAGCCCGGATCGGTAGCAGATTTTAAGAAGGCACTAATTCTGAACCTGGGCGGCAACCTGCCCCGGTTTGAATTCTGGTGCCCTGAAGTTCAGAATTTACCAGAAGGTTTAACCAGTCAACTGCAGGAAAAAGACAGCGTGCTCTGGCGGGAGCTGGATCACGACCACGGTATATTCATGATTGACGAGGGCGATGTCGAACAATACACGCCCGAGGAGGCAGGAATGGATGTAGCCAACTTCGTAAGCTTCGAAAAAGGGTGTTACACGGGGCAGGAAATTGTTGCCCGCATGCATTACAAGGGTAAGGGTTTAAAAAGGTTGCATCAGGTGAGTTTCACGTCCGAAGCCTCGCTCACTTCTGCCATTCTTGTAAACTCGGAAGGAAAAGTCCTGGGCACTCTTACCAATATCATTCATCTAGATGCCAACGTTCAGAAAGCATTTGCCACATTAAAAACAAGCGCTTCTGTTGAAGAGCAGCTTTTCGTTTCTGATGGCAGTCAATCTATACCCGCAACAGTTAAGGCCTTCGTTTAGGACTATAAAAATCACCAGTCTTCTGATTTCTCCGTATTAAAAAAAGGCAAAAAAAATCGGCTGACAAAGCCGATTTTTTATTCAAGAAATTGGTCGGAGTGGCGGGATTTGAACCCACGACCACCACACCCCCAGTGTGGTGCGCTACCAGGCTGCGCTACACTCCGAATTGTGCGTGAATTATATCTGATTTGAAGAAAGAAACGACGCGCAGGCTTTAGGAAAGGTCTTTTAATGCTTCTTCCAAGTCGCTGATAAGATCCTTGAGCAGGGACTTGTTCACTGCTGGCTTTTCATCTTCAACATCATGACCGGCCATCTGCTGCCGAGCACCGCCGATGGTGAACCCCTGCTCGTAGAGCAACTCCCTGATCTGCCGGATCAGCATGACATCCTGACGCTGATAATAGCGACGGTTGCCGCGACGCTTGACAGGCTTCAGCTGGGTGAATTCCTGCTCCCAGTAACGCAGAACGTGCGGTTTTACATCACACAGTTCGCTAACCTCACCGATGGTGAAGTATCGTTTAGCCGGAATTTCTGGCAATTCCGCGTTATGACTCGGTTCCAGCATAATTCTCTACTTTTAATTTCAGTTTCTGACCGGGCCTGAAGGTGACGACTCGGCGGGCCTGGATAGGAATTTCTTCCCCGGTTTTGGGATTGCGGCCTGGACGCTGGCGCTTGTCGCGCAGATCAAAATTACCAAATCCGGATAATTTCACCTGCTCATTAGATTCCAGGGACTGCCTGATTTCTTCGAAAAACTGTTCAACGAGTTCCTTGGCTTCGCGCTTGTTAAGACCCATTTCGTCAAACAGGCGTTCTGCCATTTCCGCTTTAGTCAGTGCACCGGACATGTAAACCTACCCCATCTGTTGATTCGATTTTTCAAGGCCTCTTCACCTATCCCTTCTACCATTAAGCGAAGCAGTCCTATTCATTTGATGCTGACTTTACATCCTTAGCTCTGCTTTAAATTGTGCTTCTAGAGCCTTGATACAGCAATCAATTATTGCATTTATCTCTTCATCCGTGAGAGTGCGTGAAGGATGCTGGAAGGTCAAGCCCAAAGCAAGACTTTTTTTAGTTTTTTCAATATTTTGGCCCTGATAAACGTCAAAAATAACGATATCAGTCAGGAATTCTCCGGCCTTCTCACGGATCAGTGCTTCCACGGGGCCTGTCTCCTGGGCAGCATCGATTATCAGCGCAATATCTCGGCGCACGGATGGGAAGCGCGATAACCCCCTGTAAATGGGCAAAACAGCGGGTGCCAGGAGCGTCATGTCTAGCTCCATGACAAATATTTTTCCAGGAATATCAATGTGTTGCTGGGCATTGGCGGATAATGCGCCAACCCAACCGAGAATTTTGCCATTCCGACAAACCTGCGCCGTCTGGCCCGGTTCAAGCGCCGGATGTTCACCGGCTACAAATTCTAAGCTGTCACCATCCAGAGTCAGATCCAGCAGTGTTTCTACATCGCCCTTGATATCAAAGAAATCGACTGGCTTGTTTTCGGCTCTCCATTGTTCTGGAAAGTGCTCACCCCAGAGCGCACAAGCCACTTTATGTTTTTGCTTTATCTTCTTGTTTTTATTATAAAATACCAGGCCAGATTCGAAGATTCTCCCCCGTCCCTGCTGGCGGTGAAAATTATACTGTAAAGCCCCCAACAAGCCTGGCCAGAGGCTTGTCCTCATCACCCCCATATCCTGCGAAATCGGATTTGCCAGCGGCAGCAGCATTAACTCATCGGTGCCCAGAACATCTTCCAGTGTTCGGTCGACAAAACTGTAGGTAATGACTTCCTGGTAGCCCTGTGCAGTAAGTTGTTCCTGGATTTTCGACAAACCTACGCTGGCTTCCTGGTGAGGCTTCAGGCTGAACCGGCCTAGCGGTTCAGTGACCGGTAACTGGTCATATCCGTATACGCGGGCCAGTTCTTCGATCAGGTCTTCTTCAATAGAGACATCAAATCGCCAGGAAGGGACACCAAAGCGCCAGCCTTGATTGGTCTTTTCAAGCAACTCAAAGCCCAGTCCCGTCAGGATTTTCTGAACAGTGTCGGCGTTCAGTGTGATGCCGAGGACACGCTCGATGCGTTCAGCACGCAAAGTAACTGATTTGGCCTCAGGCAGACTTTCCACGGCTTCGATAATTGGTCCAGGCTCACCACCCACAATCTCAAGCAATAGCTGGGTAGCTCTTTCCATGGCCTGCCTGGGCATATTGTAGTCAACTCCCCTTTCATAACGATGGGCCGCATCTGTCTGAAGGCCGTATGAACGGGCCTTCCCGGCAATAATTGTTGGCGTGAAGAACGCACTTTCCAAAAAGATATGCCTGGTATATGCCTGAACAGAACTATCAAGTCCGCCCATTACACCGGCTATAGCCAGCGCCTTGTTTTCGTCCGCGATGACCAGGGTTTGTGGCGTCAGGGTGACTTCCTTTCCGTCGAGTAGGGTCAGTTTTTCATCTTTTGCAGCCATTCTTACGCGGATACCAGCGTCAAGCTTGTCAAAATCAAATGCATGCATGGGCTGACCAAGCTCCATGAGGACATAATTGGTGACATCTACGACGGGATCAATGCTCTTGATGCTGCTACGGCGCAGTTTTTCCTGCATCCAGAGAGGGGTTTCGGCTTCCTGATTGATATTGCGGATTATTCTGCCCAGGTACCGTGGACAGCCCTCTGGGGCATCCAGCTTTATGGGAAACGTTTCATCCAGCTGGGCAGGGACCTGGTGCTTTTCAGGCCATTTCACAGGTATGTTGTTCAACACCCCTACTTCCCTCGCGACGCCCGTCATGCTGAGACAATCACCACGATTCGGCGTAAGGTCCACCTCGATAAGAGGATCATTCAGGTTGAGGTGTTCACGGATATCCTGGCCCAGTACTGCACCTTCAGTAAGCACCATGATGCCTGAGGATTGTTCGGCCAGACCCAGTTCCTCTTCCGAGCAAATCATGCCAAACGATTCCACACCGCGCAGCTTGGCTTTCCTGATCTTAAAGTCGGGCCCAAGCACGGCTCCAATAGTGGCATAAGGTATCTTCTGGCCGGCTGCTACATTAGGGGCACCACACACCACCTGGAGCGTTTCAGACCCCGTATTGACCTGGCAAACACGGAGCTTGTCAGCATCGGGATGTGGGTTCACATCAGTGACTTCAGCCACAATCACGCCGCTGAATTCACCTGCAGCATTGTTAACACCGTCGACTTCGAGGCCGGCCATTGTCAGTTGAGCCACCAGGGTGTCAGTGTCTATATCAGGACTGACCCATTCTCTTAACCACTGTTCACTGAATTGCATGGCTATCCCTCACTAAATTGTCTGAGGAAGCGCAAATCGTTTTCAAATAAAAGACGCAGGTCATTAATCTGGTAACGCAACATGGCGAGTCTATCGACACCCATGCCGAACGCAAAGCCGGTATATTTTTCCGTATCGACGTTGGAATACTTCAGCACGTTCGGATGGACCATGCCGCAACCACCCACTTCCAGCCAGCCGGAATGACTGCAGACCCTGCAGCCTTTCCCTTTGCACGACACGCATTGCACATCCATCTCGGCAGAGGGTTCTGTGAACGGGAAATAGGAGGGTCTGAAACGCACATCCAGGTCCGCTTCAAAAAAGACCTGGAGAAATTCAATCAGTAGACCTTTGAGGTCAGCCATGGTGACGTGCTCATCCACCAGCATGCCTTCTACCTGGTGAAACATAGGGGTGTGGGTCAAGTCTGAGTCACAACGGTAGACACGGCCGGGACAAATGAAACGAAACGGGGCTTCACCCGTTTCCATGACCCTGACCTGTACTGTTGAGGTATGCGTGCGCAGTAGCATTCCGCTATCGAAGTAAAAAGTGTCATGCATCGCCCTTGCCGGATGGTGGGCTGGAATATTCAGAGCCTCGAAGTTGTGATAGTCGTCTTCAATCTCCGGACCCTGGACAACATCAAAACCGGCACTGGAAAATATATGCTCAATACGCTGAAGGGTCTTGGTTACCGGGTGCAGACCACCCGCACTTTGGCGACGTCCAGGCAGGGTCACGTCTACAGCTTCTGCCAGCTGTTTGCTTGCCGCTTCTTCCGCTGCCAGCAACCCTTTTCTTGCCTCGAGCGCTTCCTGCACCTTGACCTTTGCAGCATTAATGGCGGCACCGGCCTTTGGCCTTTCCTCGGGTTCCAGCTTACCTAGACTTTTCAGCTGCTCTGTAAGGCTGCCCTTTTTTCCAAGGTATTGCACACGCAACTGTTCAAGCCCCGGCACATCCGGAGCCTGTTCAATTGCTTGGAGAGCTTCGCTGGTTAGCGAATCGAGATTTTCCATGGTCTGTATTGCCGGCTTTACAGCTGACCGGCAATGGGACTCAGGCTGCCAGCGCAGCCTTGGCCTGCTCTACGATAGCTGCAAAAGCAGCCTTGTCGTTTACGGCCAGGTCAGCCAGGACTCTGCGATCCATTTCGATATTGGCCTTTTTCAGGCCTGCAATCAGGCGGCTGTAGGACATACCAAGACCCCTGGCCTGCGCATTTATACGCGTAATCCAAAGAGCGCGAAATACGCGTTTTTTCGCCCTTCGATCACGGTAGGCATATTGACCAGCCTTGGTTACGGCCTGCTTGGCGACCCGAAATACGCGGCTCCTGGCACCGTAGTAACCCTTGGCCTGTTTAAGAACTTTTTTGTGTTTACGGCGTGCGACAACGCCACGTTTTACTCTAGCCATTATTTAATTCTCTGTATTGTTGAGACTATTAATCAAGACGCAGCATGCGTTTCACGTTACCCATGTCGGCAGGATTAACCTGCTGGGTACCGCGTAACTGACGCTTACGCTTGGTAGTCATCTTGGTGAGGATATGGCTTTTGTAAGCGCTTTTGCGCTTGATTCCGGCACCGGTTTTCTTAAACCGTTTCGCCGCGCCGCTATGGACTTTTGCTTTAGGCATCTTCTGATACTCCGCATTTATGGCAACCCAACTTGGGCCCATACAATTAATAATATAAAGCAGTTTTCACTTTCTCCCGGTATTACGAGAAGAACCAGTAATTCGGTATGGGAAAGGACTACTGCTTTTTTTTCTTGACCGGTGCCAGGACCATGGTTATTTGCCGACCTTCCATCTTAGGTTCCTGGTCGACAGTGCCATACTCCTCGAGATCTTTCCTGATGCGCTGCATCATCTCTGCACCGAGCTCCTGGTGGGCCATCTCACGACCGCGGAATCTTAATGAAACCTTGGCCCTGTCCCCACCACTGAGGAAACGTATTAGGTTGCGTAGTTTTACCTGATAATCTCCTTGCTCCGTCCCTGGTCTGAACTTCATCTCCTTTATGTGAATCACACGCTGCTTTTTCTTGTTAGCAGCCTTTTGCTTCTTCAGCTCAAACACATGTTTGCCATAATCCATGATTTTACAAACAGGTGGATCAGCATCCGGAGAAATTAAAACAAGATCCAGTTTTTCAGCTTCCGCTGTTTCGCGGGCTTCCTGGAGGGAGACGACACCTTGCTGTGTCCCTTCGGCCAGAATCAGACGGACAGGATCACTGTCTATCTCTTCATTAACCAGTGCTTTTCTGGATTTGTCGCTATCGCGTTTGATAATAAAAATTCTCCGTTTTAACTCATTGCAACTTTTGCTGCTTAGTTTATAGCTGACTCAACAGCACGTCCGAGTCGGTCTACATCCTGTTGCAATAAAACCGAAAATTCATCGATAGTCATTACTCCAAGGTCAGTACCGGTCCTGTCACGGACAGCCAGTGTGCCTGCTTCGACTTCTTTATCGCCCACTACCAAGAGGTAGGGGACCTTCTGAAGCGTGTGCTCGCGGATTTTAAAGCCGATTTTTTCATTTCTCAAGTCGGATTCGACCCGGAAGCCCTTGTTTTGCAAGGAATTCAGCACTTTTTGGCAATAATCGGCCTGTTTGTCTGTAATATTGAGTACAACTGCCTGAACCGGGGACAACCAGGTTGGAAATGCCCCTTCGTAATGTTCGATCAGAATACCGATAAAGCGCTCAAAGGAACCGAAGATAGCTCTGTGCAGCATCACGGGAGTAGCACGGGAATTGTCCTCGGTGACAAACTCGGCTCCCAGTCTGCCGGGCATGGAAAAATCCACCTGGATGGTGCCGCACTGCATATGTCTGCCCATGCAGTCCTTCAGGGTGAATTCAATCTTTGGTCCGTAGAATGCGCCTTCGCCTGGCTGCAGATCCCAGGGCTTGCCGGTATTGTTAAGCGCTGTTTCAAGTGCCTGTTCTGCTTCATTCCAGAGTTCATCCTCCCCTACACGTTTTTCAGGGCGCGTGGAAAGCTTGAGGAGCACTTCCTCGAATCCAAAATCGTTGTATACCTTGTTGACCAGTTCTATGAATGCTGCGACTTCAGACTGGATATCCTCACGTGCACAAAAGATATGCGCATCGTCCTGCGTAAAACTGCGCACACGCATTAAGCCATGCATGGCACCTGAAGGCTCGTAGCGATGGCATGAGCCGAACTCGGCGAGCCGCAGCGGCAAATCGCGATAACTCTTGAGCCCCTGGTTGAAGACCTGGATATGACAGGGACAATTCATAGGCTTGATTGCGTACATGCGATTGTCAGACTCAACGCTGAACATCTCTTCAGAAAACTTGTCAGCATGGCCGGACTTCTCCCACAGGGTGTAATCCACCAGTTGGGGCGTATTGATTTCCTGGTAACCGTTGTCTTTCCAGAGCTGCTGCATGTAGCGGCGTACAATCTGGTATATCTCCCAGCCTTTCGGATGCCAGAACACCATTCCCGGAGCCTCTTCCTGGAAATGGAATAACTCGAGACGTTTACCAAGCTTGCGATGGTCGCGGCGCTCAGCCTCTTCGAGCATGTGCAGGTACTGCTTCAGGTCTTTCTTGTCATTCCAGGCTGTACCGTAAATACGCTGCAGCATCTCGTTGCTGGAATCCCCGCGCCAGTAGGCACCGGCCACTGACATCAATTTAAATGCCTTGATGGCGCCGGTTGCTGGCACATGGGGTCCACGGCAAAGATCAATGAACTCGCTCTGTTTGTAAAAAGAGAGTTCCTCTTCCCCCGGAATGCTTTCAATGATTTCAACTTTGTACTTCTCGCCCATCTTGTCGAACAGGGCTACAGCATCTGTCCGGCTCAGGACGGAACGTTCTACCGAAACGTTTTCCTTGGCAAGGCGCTGCATCTCTTTTTCGATAGCCTCAAGATCTTCAGGCGTGAATGGTCTTTCGTAGGCAAAATCGTAATAGAAACCGTTTTCGATGACAGGGCCAATAGTGACCTGTGCTTCAGGAAAAAGATTCTGAACGGCATTGGCCATAAGATGCGCGCAGGAATGCCTGATAATTTCTAGGCCGTCTTCATCACGCCCAGTTACGATGGCAAGATCACTGTCATTCTCAATCAGGTAAGAGACATCCACCAGTTCGTCATTAACCTTACCGGCAAGAGCAGCTTTGGCCAGGCCTGAGCCGATGGATTCTGCCACCTGCAGGACTGTAACCGCTTCATCGAATGATTTCTGACTGCCGTCAGGCAGGGTTATGGCAACCATGTGCAACCTGTTTAAAATATCTGTCAGAAAGAATCAGCAATAGCTCTTTTTCGCTGTTACCAGCGCCGGGATGGTTTCGCGAAAAGAACTGGGGATTGGTAGGCACGACCAGATTCGAACTGGTGACCTCTACCATGTCAAGGTAGCGCTCTAACCAACTGAGCTACGCGCCTAAGAATCAAACCTAGCGGACTTCTTTCCCTTTTACTTTGTCGCTCGGGTCGCCTGTGACGGCCCGGTTCAAAGAGGTGGCGATTATAGAGACTGGAGCAATAAACTACAAGAATTACAGCAATATAGCGGGTTTTTTTAAACGAACTCAGGGCTGTTTTACTAACACTCAGGAAAGCACGAACTGATCGTTAATGGTATTGATCTGATCCCTGACTTTAGCCGCCTCTTCGAACTCCAAATTTTTGGCATGCTCAAACATCTTCGACTCCAGCGAGGCTATTTCCTTCTCCAGTTGAGCAGGCGTCATGGCGGCTAGGGAGGCATGGTAGTCTCCGCCCTTTTCGGCCACTTTGGCCAGATCCTTGTAGCTGCGCCTGGCGCTGCCTGGAACATGAGAGGAGCCTTCCATAATATCGGCCACCGCCTTGCTGATTCCTTCCGGGGTAATGTTGTGCGTGATATTGAATTCCTGCTGGATGGTACGCCTTTCCTCGGTGGTATCTATAGCGCGTTTCATCGACCCTGTGATCTCGTCAGCATAAAGAATAGCCTTACCATGCAGATTTCTGGCCGCCCGGCCCATCGTCTGAACCAGTGAGCGCTCAGAACGGAGGAAGCCTTCCTTATCAGCATCTATTACGGCTACAAGAGAAACTTCAGGAATATCGAGACCTTCTCTCAGCAGGTTGATGCCAACCAGGACATCAAAAACGCCAAGACGCAGATCCCGGATAATTTCAACACGCTCGACCGTATCAATATCGGAATGAAGGTAACGTACTCTCACCCCATTTTCAGCTAAGTAGTCTGTCAGGTCTTCGGCCATGCGCTTGGTGAGCACGGTCACCAAGATACGCTCCTCCTTCTCTACCCGCTGTTTTACTTCTGACAGCAGATCATCCACCTGGTGCAGCGCCGGCCTGACTTCGATTTCCGGATCCACGAGCCCGGTGGGTCGCACCACCTGGCGCACGAGTTGGCCCTGTTTTTCCTCTTCATATGGCCCCGGGGTGGCAGAGACAAATATGAGCTGAGGCGTTATAGCTTCCCACTCCTCAAAACGCAATGGCCTGTTGTCGAGTGCCGAGGGCAGTCTGAAGCCATAATCCACCAGCGTTTCCTTGCGGGAACGGTCTCCCTTGTACATGGCACCGATCTGTGGAATACCGACATGGGATTCATCCACCACTACGATGGCATCATCCGGCAGGTAGTCAAAAAGCGTTGGCGGTGGTTCCCCCTCCCGGCGTCCCGAGAGATACCGGGAATAATTCTCAATCCCCGTGCAGTAACCAAGCTCACGGATCATTTCCAGGTCAAACTGTGTCCGCTGCGCCAGGCGCTGTGCCTCAACGAGACGATTATTCTTTTCAAGTACAGCGAGACGTTCCTGCAGCTCGACTTTTATATCCTCCACGGCGTTTTGCATGATATCCCTGGAGGTCACGTAATGGGATTTTGGAAAAACCGTCAACCGCGGCACTTTCTGGATTACTTCGCCGGTGAGCGGATCAAAACAGGCAAGGCTTTCTATTTCGTCATCAAAAAGCTCTATGCGGATGGCATTGGTTTCAGATTCAGCAGGATAAATGTCAATCACGTCGCCACGGACACGATAAGCCGAACGATGGAGCTCCATGTCGTTGCGACTGTACTGCAGCTCTGCCAAACGCTTCAGCAGCACACGCTGGTCCAGCTTCCCGCCAACGTTAAGGTGAAGGACCATGTTGAGATACTGGGTGGGATCTCCAAGACCGTATATAGAGGACACAGTTGCCACCACGATGACATCTCGCCTTTCCAGTAGCGACTTGGTCGCCGACAAGCGCATCTGCTCAATATGGTCATTGATAGACGCATCTTTCTCGATATAGGTGTCTGACGACGGCACATAAGCCTCAGGCTGGTAGTAGTCGTAGTAGGAGACGAAATATTCCACCGCGTTGTCTGGAAAGAAGTCCTTGTACTCGCCGTAAAGCTGGGCTGCAAGGGTCTTGTTAGGCGCCATGATCAGGGCCGGCCTCTGGGACTCAGCAATCACATTGGCGATGGTGAATGTCTTGCCTGACCCTGTTACTCCGAGCAGTGTCTGGACCGCCAGTCCGTCATCCAGCCCTTCCAGGAGCTGGCTGATGGCCTCGGGCTGGTCGCCGGCAGGTTCAAAATCAGCCTTAAGGGAGAACGCTTTATCCATAATCAGCTGGTATACGAAGTAAACCTGCTATTGTATGAAGAATATCTTCGTAATTCATTGCTGCCTGCGAGTTAATTTTGGGCAATAGACTAATTGGCTCCAGCAAATGCCTGGCTTGCAAGATATTTTGGGGCTGAGTATTGACGCTTTGGGGATAACTAATTAGTATTCGCGTTCTCAAAAAGTGAGGCCCCGGTATTCCCGGTCGTTTGAGTCGCTGCCCAATAGCTCAATGGTAGAGTAGGTGACTGTTAATCACTTGGTTCCTGGTTCGAGTCCAGGTTGGGCAGCCATTTTCTTTTTTCTCTACCCCGCTAACTTCAGTGCTTTCAAACAACTCAAGTCGCCATTCGCCGCGCATGTGCTGAATGCAAGACAGCGGATTGGTAATTAGTGGGCCATTTCCGCGACATTGCATGAGCGAAAGTCCTGATCTAGTAAGGGCTCAATACTCTCTTCGGAGTCCGGGATTGCAACCTGTTCCTGCAGCACAACTCTGTCCCTGAAGCCCTCTATGGCCTTATCCAGGGCGTCCCTGATTATGTCCTGGCGCATGCCAGTGCATCCCACTTCAAGTCGCTCAAGTAATGACTGCAATGCCTGCCAGTCGAGAAAAGCCTCTACCGCGCGCATGATTTTTGGATGTGCGGTTCCTGCAACGGTTTTACCAATCAGTAACTCCTCGAATAGTTTGTCACCTTGTCGCAGTCCCGTGTATTTGATGGAAACACCTTTTCGGCAGTCACATTTTCCCTGCTCACAGCTATCACAGACGCGGTAACCCATGAGTCCGATCATTTTTCTGGCCATGTCGGCGATACGAAGGGGTTCCTGCATATCCAGAACAAACACCTCACCGCCCCTTGCCAGAGCACCTGCCTGAATTACGAGCAGGGCCGCCTCCTCTGCCGTCATGAAATACCGGGTCACTTCTGGATGCGTTACCGTGACAGGACCGCCATTGAGTATCTGTTTCCTGAAGAGAGGCAATACCGAACCGGATGATCCCAGGACATTGCCGAACCTGACCATGGAAAAACAGGTCCTGCTGCCGCTGGCATTCAAGGACTGCAAGATCTGTTCAGCAAAACGTTTGGTTGCCCCCATGACATTCACAGGACGAACAGCCTTATCTGTTGAAATAAGTATGAAGTTTTTTACCCTGAGTTTTTCAGCGGCCTTGGCCATGACCAGGGTGCCGAAAATATTATTCTGAATTCCGGCAATAACATTTCGCTCAAGCATTGGAACCTGCTTGTAGGCAGCAGCATGGTAGATAGTATCAACCCGGAAACGCTTGATGACTTTTTCTACCAGCGCCCTGTTCCTGATAGAGCCCAGAACTGGGACGATATCAATGCACTTCGCATTATCCTGGAGCGAAGCCAGTTCCCTGAGCTCTGTCTCAACAGCATAGAGTGCAAATTCAGAACGTTCGAAAAGGATGATCGTTGCGGGTTGGTATTTAACCAGTTGACGGCAGAGCTCCTGGCCGATTGAGCCCCCGGCTCCTGTTACCAACACAGTGGTATTGCGGGTATGGTTGCTGATCAGTCGACTGTCTGGAGGAACCTCTTCACGACCCAATAGCCCCTTGATGACTGCCTGAAAATCATCCATATCCTATTCCTGCTAACGCTTTAGAAGTATCAAGAAATTGGCATGGTGCCTGCCAACTCCCTGATAAGTCCTTGGGATATTTACTGCAACATTCATACCCAAGGGGACGCATGTTAGAGCGAGGCTGTTAAGGCAAGATTAAGACGATCAAAAAGAGGATTCTTTTAACCTGTTCACAAAAGGTACAAGGCAAGAGTTGGGGTATCAGGCAGTGCTCTTAGCAAGCAATGTCCTGGCGATAAACCAGGCCAGCAAGAAAAGCGGAAACCACGCGATGAGCGTCAGTAATAAGCCAAGGCCGGACAGCTGATGCGCCAGCCAGGCCAGGGGAAGCAGCCACAAGCAATTTATTAGCCAGACGAGACCAAGCACTTTGGCATGACTGCTGAAATAATAGGTTGCCAACTGGTAGGCATGACGCCTGTGGGCGAAATACCAGGTTTCACCGCTGAGCATTCGAGCCACCAGCGTATAAGTCGCATCACAAATGAACACTCCCGGAAGTATGCACCACGTCCAGATATTGGTGTACCCAAGGCTGGTACTGGCCAGCGCGGTGACCGCAATGAAAAAGCCCAGGAAATTGCTGCCAGTGTCGCCCATGAAAATCTTTGCCGGCGGCAAGTTAAGCAAAAGGAATCCGCAAAGGCACGCGGTAACAATTAACAGTAGAAGACTAAACCCTGTGGCGTCCTGCTCAAAAATCAAGAATGCAGCCGCCAGAAAAATAAAGATTCCCTCCCCTGCCGCCAGGCCGTCAATTCCGTCCATGAAATTAAACAGGTTAATGAACCAAAGTGTGCACAGTGCCGCAATTATAACTCCTGCCAGTCCTGGCTCGAAGACAAGATCTCCTACAGGTATGCCTGGAATATCAAAAAGAACAAGAGCGCCTGCTACTACCAAGCACTGTGAGCCGATACGGGAGCGAATCCCCAGGTTGTAGATATCATCCAACAGCCCGAGCAGCGTAATAGCCACACTCAAAACAATCACTGCGAATAAATTAAATCCTGGATCTGAGGAAGAAAAGGCGAAAAAGGCAACAACAGAAAAAACCAGGACAAAGGCTAAACCGCCCCCTGTTGGTGTTGGCGCAACATGAGAGCTTCTTTCATTTGGCTGATCCAGCCAGTGTTTGCGTGTTGCCAGTTTGATTATTCCCCAGGTTCCAATGAAGGAAAGGAAAAAGGCAACTGGCAGGACAAGGAATGAATTCATGCGATAAATTAGCGTAATAGGTCGTTAATTCTAAACATGTACATTCTCCCAGAATACCAACAGGCTGACAAAACAGCTAAATCATCAACCCTAAAGAAGAAAGGCGCCGTAAGGCGCCTTTGTGATCCGTCAAAACCTAATCAAAAAGGATTCTGGACTTATCGTTTCTTAGCATCACCTCACCTACACCTTTGACGAATTGCAGGTCTTACAGGCTGGTGAAGTCTCCGTAGATTTCACGGAAATCCACTATTGCTTCTGCCCTCGTAATACCGACACCATCCAGGGTGCGAGCAATGGTCTCCGCATCTGCCTCATTGATTCTTACCTGTTCTTCATAAAAATCGAGCGCCGGATTTTTATTATCGTGCTCCTGCGCGTGCAGACTAAATGACACTACCAGCACAAGGCTGAGCATGAGCACCCGGTAGAAAAAAGGCGAGATGGAACTCCTGATTTGAAATAGGACATGGCATTGCCTCCTTGCAATGAATTGAGTTAGTTTATTGATTCCTGAAGGAACCAACATGCAGCATTTCTGCTGCCTTTACTCTAGCAGCGTTTCAGTTTTTTGCTGAAATTTCTTTCATGATCGATTGGAGCTTTTCTGCAGGGTCGTCAGCCTGGGTGACCGGCCTGCCTATTACAAGATAATGACTGCCGCTGACCATGGCCTTTGCGGGCGTCATGATCCTTTTCTGATCGTCGACACTGTCTCCTGCCGGGCGTATACCTGGGGTAACCAAAACGAAGTCATCACCTAAGGCCGCGTTAAGGACAGGCGTTTCCATGGCCGAACAGACAACACCATCCATCTCACTCTCCTTGGCCAGCGTAGCAAGTGTTATGACCTGCTCTTCAGTCGAAGCGGAGATATTAAGTGCCTGAAGATCTTCATTGCCCATGCTTGTCAGGACGGTGACAGCAATCAGTAGCGTTTCACTATTGGCCGGTAATGCTTTGCGCGCCGCTTCCATCATGGCGCGTCCACCACTGGCATGCACATTAACCATCCACACGCCGAGATCTGCGGCCGCTGATACAGCGCCTGCCACTGTATTGGGAATATCGTGGTACTTCAGGTCCAGGAATACCTCGAATCCCATGCTGCCAAGATTGCACACCAATTCAGGTCCGGAACGGGTAAACAGCTCTTTTCCTACTTTGACTCGGCACTGATCAGGATCCAGACGCTCGGAAAGTGCCAGTGCAGAGGCTGCATCCGGGAAATCCAGGGCCACTATGATGGGTTTTGCATTTGTCATGACAACATACTCAAGAAATTGATAAGGCCAGGCTAGCCCAGCATACCGCGTACATGTTTCACCATGCCCCAGCGCAGACAACTGGGACAATGCCAAAGCAGATTTTTCAGTTCAAAACCGCAGTTGTAGCACTGATATTGCGCCTTATTTTCAAGGTTTTCTTTTAACACCTGCAGGAAAAGTTTGTGCTCATTTTGCGCCTCAGACGCCGCGGCATCTAGGGCAATAGACTGCATTAAAAGTCTCAGTGAGGGGTTTTGTGCAAGCTTGCCCAACAGGTATTGTCTTGCCTGTTCCTGGCCACGTTCACGTTCCAGGTAATGGGCTAGCGCTATCAGCACGGAAGTATCGGTTTCTTCCGCTTTCGTATTATCTATAAATTTTTGCAGCTCATCCTTTTTGCCGGTTTTTTCATAACACTCCACCAGCGGATTGAACACATCGGCGAGAAAATCAGGATCCTGTTTCTTTACCCGTAGATAGTTCTTGATCGCCTCCTTGTAATTACCCATGAGCATTTCCAGGTTGCCAGATAACATGCTTACCCTGGAATTATGCTTGTCCATTGCTGAAGCCTGGCGAAGGCACTCCCGTGCCCGAGATAAATGCTCATTGACAATCTCTTCCTCTGCCAGTTCGCAGTAAAAATGTGACGCCAGATTCTGGTATCTGCCCCTTTCGGGGGAAGGGCAGAACTTAAGCAACTCTGTAAGAGCGCTAACCCCTTCCAGCCAGTCTTTTTCCCGCTGGTAGACATTCGCTGAGAGCTTAAGCGCCCTGATCTTGACCGAACCTTTTTCTAGGCGCAATTCTGCAAGAAGATGCTCGGCGCGATCGAGCAGGCCTGCCGCAATATAACTTTGTACAAGGTTGAGCTTGATTTCACTGTATTCCCCCTTGGTAAAACCACTCTTCCCAAGCAGATCTTGGTATACGGCAATGGAGCGGTCCACTTTACCCCTTCTCCTCAGCAATGTACCAAGGGCCATATAGGTATCTAGAGTGCCTGAATTAATATCAAGGGATTCGATAAAGATGTCGATTGCATCATCAGGTTCATCATTGAGGAGATAATTCAGCCCGACAAAATAATCCCTGTCAGGTGCAAACCGCTTCTTTTTTTTACCGGTCCCGTCAGAACCAGAATAGCTCTTTCGCCCAAGCCACCAACCAAGCGCGAGTGCTGCCAGAAGCAGAATGTAGAGAAGCATATTGCTGGTTTCGGCGCCGACCATGAATTGGGATGTCTACTATTATAATCCAGAGGTTGTTTTTCTAGCAGGATGCAGTTTTTCCAGTCTGGCAACTTCTGATCGCAACTTCTTTATCCTCACCATGGTTTTCAGCTCTTTAAAAATACCAACGCCAAGGAGCAACCCAAGAAAACCGCCGACTACAAAGGAAATTATTACGAGAACGCCTACACTGGCAGCAGGCATTTCAATACCCAACCATAATACCACTACAGTTGTATTGTTGACCGCGAACAAAAATGCTAGTAAGACAATACTGACAAAAACCAGGAAAGTGATAAATCGGACGAAGCCTTTCATGATATTTTCAAAGACCTGTGGTTTTACACATAGCCTCTCTAGCGTTTGGAAAAAAAACGGCAGCTTTCTATATCAAAAGCTGCCGTTTGCATTCATCAAGCAAATCACTCAGAAATTTGCTGAAGTTCAGCCTGCATGCTGCCGTTGACCCTGTCCCTAAGTTCCTTACCGGGTTTGAAATGTGGAACATACTTGCCGCTCAGTTCAACAGGTTCGCCGGTTTTTGGGTTTCTGCCGACACGAGGAGCCCTGTAATGCAGCGAGAAACTGCCAAAGCCCCTTATCTCGATCCGCCCACCCCCTGACAAAACTTCAGACATGTAGGAAATAATTGCCTTTACAGCAAGCTCAACATCCTTTGCGGACAATTGGCTTTGCTGTGAGACGATTTGATCAATCAGTTCTGATTTAGTCATGGCTAATCCTTAACATCTGTAGTCAGAAAAGTTTCAGCTAGCTGGCTTTAATCTTATTCCTTATCGAGCTGAGATTTCAGCAAGTCACCCACTGTTGTTGGCGATGCAGCAATGGCGGTCTGCTTCTTGTGCTCTTCAATGGAATCTTTTTCCTCTGCGATCTCCCTTGCCTTGATAGACAGGCTGATCACGCGGTTTTTGCGATCCACACTTACAACCATCATTTCGATTTCTTCACCTTCATTGATGGCGTTGCGAGCATCCTCAACTCGGTCACGGCTGATTTCAGAAGCTTTCAGTACACCTTCGATACCATCGGCCAGGGTGATAATTGCCTCCTTGGCATCCACTTCCTTAACTGTGCCCTTCACGATAGACCCTTTTTCGTTCGCACCGGCGAAATTGGCAAAAGGATCATCAGAAAGCTGCTTGATACCCAAGGAAATACGTTCCCTTTCAGGATCAATGGCAATAATAACGGTATCCAGTTTATCGCCTTTGGTGTACTGGCGCACGGCCTGCTCGCCCGGCTCATCCCAGCTGATGTCAGAAAGATGGACAAGACCATCAATCTCACCTTCAAGCCCAATGAAGATACCAAAATCGGTAATGGATTTAATATTGCCGGAAATCCTGTCACCCTTGTTGTAATTCTCAGCGAAGACATCCCAGGGATTCTGTTGGCACTGTTTTAAGCCAAGAGAAATTCGACGACGCTCCTGGTCAATATCAAGGATCATTACCTCCACTTCATCTCCCAGCTGAACCAGCTTGGAAGGATGAATATTCTTGTTGGTCCAATCCATTTCAGAAACATGCACCAGGCCTTCAACTCCTTCCTCAAGTTCTGCAAAACAGCCGTAGTCAGTCAGGTTGGTAATGACAGCCTTAACCCTGGTATTTTCAGGATAACGGTTCTTGATTTCGATCCATGGATCTTCACCCAGCTGTTTCAGGCCAAGCGATACACGGTTTCTCTCGCGATCGAACTTCAGAATCTTCACATCAATCTCGTCACCGACGTTTACTATCTCTGAAGGATGCTTGATGCGTTTCCAGGACATATCTGTAATGTGAAGCAGACCGTCAACACCGCCGAAGTCCACGAAAGCACCGTAATCGGTAAGGTTCTTGACAACACCCTTGACCGACTGACCTTCCTGAAGGTTGGAGAGAAGCTCATCACGCTCTACTGTGTTCGCTGACTCAAGTACGGCGCGGCGCGAAACAACCACGTTGTTTCGCTTCTGGTCCAGCTTGATCAGTTTGAATTCGAGGTCTTTATACATCAAGTGGTCCACTTCGCGAACAGGACGAACATCCACAAGTGAACCGGGGAGGAAGGCACGAATAGTGTTTACATCAACAGTAAATCCACCTTTCACCTTGCCGTTGATAACGCCCATGACTGGCTCATCATTTTCAAAGGCTTTTTCCAGAACCATCCAGGTTTCTGCACGTTTGGCCTTTTCACGGGACAGCTTGGTTGAGCCAAAACCATCTTCAACTGCATCCAGGGCAACTTTTACTTCATCACCAACCTGCAGTGAAAATTCACCAGTTTCGTCGATGAATTCCTTGCGTTCAATAACGCCTTCGGATTTCAGCCCGGCGTTGACGGTAACCCATTCCGAATCTATGTCAACAATTGTTCCGGTCACAATGGAACCGGGTTTCATATCAATATCTTTTATGCTTTGCTCAAAGAGATCTGCGAAACTTTCGCTCATACTAACTTCCTGAATTTAAATCAGAAATCTTCTGAATAGCATTCAGAATTTTTCTGTCTCATCCGTATTCCAGCCAACACGGGTCAGTTTATTTTGCCACACTCGCCCTGGCCTGGCTGGCGCTCAAGGCAGATGACATTCCTGTTACGGTGCAGTCGCTTCAGCCATCTTTGCCCTGACCTCGATTAGCACTGCTTCCAGCACTTCCTCGATTGTCAGGGTCGTGGTGTCTATTACGACCGCATCATCAGCAGGTCTGAGAGGAGAAACTTTTCGGTTCGCATCCCGCTCATCACGGCTGTTGATATCCTGCAAAAGGGCGCGCAGATTAACACTAACCCCCTTATTTATCAACTGCTTATATCGCCTTAGGGCTCTTTCTTCAGCACTCGCTATGAGGAAAAATTTAGCCCCTGCATCGGGGAAAACCACTGTCCCCATATCCCTGCCGTCTGCAACCAGTCCCGGCTCCAGCCTGAAATCTCTTTGTCTTTGCAGCAAGACTTCCCTTAATTCTGGAATAGCCGCTACCTGCGAAGCAAGTTCAGCCGTTTCCTCAAGCCGAACCTGGGACGATATTTCTTCACCATTGAGCAGAATTGAGCCTTCAAAACGGGTCGAAAAGACCACTTTCATGGCCGCGGCAAAATCACATATCTCCTTGATATTATTGGTTTTTAATGATTTATCTGCAGCTCCAACCGCCACTATGCGGTACAGCGCACCGCTGTCGAGGAGGTGCCAGCCCAAGGTGTCCGCCAGGAGTTGGGCAATAGTGCCCTTACCCGTTCCACTTGGACCATCGATGGTAATGACTGGAATATTAGCTGTCATGAATGCTCTTCATTGACGGCCATGCTCAGGCCAACGCGAACGGCTAGCTCGCTAAAGCCCGGAAATGACGTGGCTACGTTGTGGCAGTCGTGGATAACCATGGGCTGGCTTGCCCTCAGGGCCGCCACAGCAAAAGCCATTGCGATCCTGTGATCGCCATGGCTGGTCACTTCTCCGCCGCCGTAATTGCCACCTTCGATGACAATACCATCGAGTTTGACCTCATGTTTTACCCCCAGCACGGCAAGGCCGTCTGCCATTACCTGAATACGGTCACTTTCCTTGACCCGTAATTCTTCAGCACCGTTTAGCGTCGTCACGCCTTCTGCACACGCTGCCGCAATGAACAGAACGGGAAATTCATCGATGGCCAGTGGGACCTCGCTTACGGGAATATCAATACCCTTGAGCTGGGCAGACTGAACCCTGATATCGGCGACAGGTTCACCGCCCACTACCCTGTTATTTTCAAGACTGATATTTGCCCCCATGGCCTTGAGGATATTGATGACGCCAATCCTTGTCGGATTAATGCCAACATGCTGCAACAGAATATCAGAGCCCTCCGCAATGGAAGCACCAACCATGAAAAAGGCAGCCGAACTGATATCGGCAGGAACATCGATATGACAGGCTGTCAGGTTGCCGCCACCGGCTAGACTTGCCTTAGGTCCTTCTGTCTGCACGTCATAACCAAAGCCCCTCAGCATGCGTTCGGTGTGGTCCCGGCATGGCGCCGGCTCCGTGATTGATGTCTGACCTTTACCTGGGTCTGTGTATAGTGAAGCCAGCAGCAGGCAGGATTTAATCTGCGCACTCGCTACGGGAAGGTCGTAATTAATGGGTGACAGTGTTGCTGGCGCAATTTCAACAGGTGCAAATTCGCCCTCCCCTAATTCAATTTTGGCACCCATCTCCCGCAGTGGATTCGCCACCCTGCCCATGGGCCGTTGGGACAGTGATTCATCACCGATAAGCGTGCTGGAAAACTGCTGTCCTGCAAGCAACCCACACATGAGCCTCATGGCGGTGCCGGAATTGCCAAGATCAAGAGCTGTTTCTGGCTGCTGCAAACCGTTCAGCCCCACTCCCCTGATCGTCGTGGCCCCGTTGGTCACATCATCAATGGCAACACCCATTGCCCTGAAAGCTTTCAAGGTGGCCAGGCTGTCTTCGCCCTCCAGGAATCCCTCCACGGTTGTCACGCCGTCAGCTATAGAACCAAGAATAATGGATCGATGGGATATAGATTTATCCCCTGGCACTCTGAATGCACCGTCAAGGCGGCCGCCGGGCTGAACTGTAAAAACCAGGTCTGTCATATGCTTAAAATCAGGTTAACAAGAATTGAATGAGTGTCGAGTTTAAAGCTCAGGCAGAATTGTTGCCGCCCTTTTCAAAAAATTCCAGGAAACGCGCCCTCGACTTGTTGGCCCGTTTAAAAGTTTTCATCAGCTCATCAGAGTCTCCAGAGAGCAATGCTTTCCTGAGCCTCTGCAGGTCCTCAATATAGCTGTCGAGAATTTTTACGGTGGCTGGCCCATTCGTCATGAAGATGTCGTGCCACATCTGGGGATCACTTGACGCTATCCGGGTGAAATCACGAAAACCTCCGGCCGCATAGCGAAAAATTTCTTCGCTTTCCCCTTGCTGGGAAAGCGTATCCACCAGAGAAAATGCCAGAAGATGCGGCAAGTGGCTGGTAGCTGCCAGCACTTCATCATGCCTTTCAACTGTCATGGTTAGCACTTCAGCGCCCAGGGCTTCCCATAAAGAGGTGACAAGTTCGACCGCCTCTGTATCAGATTGCTCGAGAGGCGTGAGAATAACTTTCTTGCCCTGGAAAAGGTCTGCTGTTGAAGCAGAAAACCCACTGTGTTCAGACCCTGCAATAGGATGGCCTGGAATAAACCGCGCCGGTGTTTCTCCAAATACAGCTTCGGCTGCCTGAACAATCGCACTCTTCACGCTGGCTGCATCGCTTATGACCGCCTGTGCCGGCAGCGTCGGTTTTATTGTCTCCAGAACAGAATGCACGGTTAGTGAAGGGACAGTAAGAATTACCAAATCGGCATCTTCACAGGCAGTTGAAAGCTCTGTTGACCAAGAGGTGATCGCCCCGGCCTCCTGAGCTTGCTGGAGAACATCCTGCTTACGCCCTACTCCGACAATTTCTCCCGCAATATTGCGCGCAGAAAGCGCCCGGGCGATGGAGCCGCCGATAAGGCCCAGCCCGATAATGACAACTTTTTTATCCTTTAGCACATCGCTCATGATTTACTCGGCCGCTACCGGATATGACCCAAGCACTCTGAATTCCAGGGCATGCCTGGATAGCTCTTCAAGCGCTGCCCGAATATTGTCATCTTCGCAGTGCCCCTCAATATCAACAAAGAATGAATAGGACCAGGCTTCTTTTCTCGAGGGTCGAGACTCGAGCTTGATAAGGTTAACTGCATAGGTCTTGAATGGCTCAAGCGCATTGAATAGTGCGCCCGGTTCATTGTGTGTGGAAATGATCAGTGAAGATTTATCCCGGCCACCCTGAGCGTGAGTCTCCTCTTTTGCCAGCAAAACAAAACGTGTCATGTTGTCATGCACGTCTTCAATATTTCGCTCAAGAATGGAGAGTCCGTAAATGGAGGCAGCCGTCTCGCCGACAATCGCGGCAGCGCCCTCTTCACTTGCAGCTATCCGTGCAGCCTCCGCATTACTGGACACCGAAATTTTATCCATGATGGGATAATGTTCTTCCAACCAATTGCGACACTGCCCAAGAGATTGTTGGTGGGACACGATACGTTTTATCCCGGAACTGCTAGTTGCTTCACTGGCCAGGAGGCAATGCTCAATCCGCAGCATCACTTCCCCACAGATACTCAGAGAAGAATTGCCAAAACAATCCAGAGTCTGGGTGACAGAACCTTCGCTTGAGTTTTCAATAGGGACGAGGCCATAACTGCACTGGCCGGATTCAACTGCATTAAAGACAGCCGGAATTTCACCGACAGGGATAGTCGCCTGGTCACCGCCAAAAAATTTCAGCAATGCCGCGTGAGAATAGGTTCCTTCTGGGCCGAGGTAGGCGACGGGATCCGAAAGCGAAATATCATTCATCATCTCTCCCGGCCTCTTCTGCACCTTCTTCAAGGTCTTCGAGTTCTGCCGGTTCTTCGATCCTGGCAACACCCACCAGAGACTCACCTTCCTTGAGCTTGATCAGCCGGACTCCCTGCGTGGCCCTGCCCTGGGTGGATACTTCATCGGTGCGCGTGCGCACTAATGTGCCCTTGTCACTGATCAGCATAATCTCATCACCGGTGAAGACCTGAACGGCGCCTACGATCTGACCATTGCGTTCACTTGCCTGAATGCCGATCACGCCTTTACCGCCACGCCCCTTGGTAGGAAATTCCGTGACGAGCGTACGTTTACCATAGCCGTTTTCACTCACAGCAAGAATCTGCCCTTCTTCCTCGGGTATAATCATGTCGACCATGTGGTGCTCAGGTTCCAGGCGGATGCCCCTCACACCTCTTGCGGTCCTGCCCATAGGTCTGACATCACTTTCCTTGAACCGCACTGCCTTGCCAGAACTGGAGTAAAGCATCACGTCCTGTGAGCCGTCTGTGATGGCCGTTTTTACCAGCACATCTCCTTCTTCTAACTCGATGGCTTTCAGACCGGAACTGCGCTGACGCGAGAAATTCTCCAGAGGGGTCTTCTTAACGGTACCACTAGCGGTGGCCATAAAGATAAATTTGCCTTCCTCGTACACCCGGATCGGCAACATGCTGGTGATATTCTCCCCTTCCTCGAGAGGTAGAATGTTCACAATCGGCTTGCCTCTTGAAGTGCGGCTGGCCAGCGGCATCTGGAAGACCTTTATCCAGAACACCTTTCCTAAAGAGGTAAAACAAAGCAGCGTGTCATGACTGCTGGCAACCAAGAGGTGTTCAACAAAATCCTCCTCCTTGACTGATGCTGCAGCCTTACCCATCCCACCGCGACGCTGGGCCGCATAATCCGTGAGCGGCTGGCTCTTGGCATAACCACCGTTTGAGATGGTAACGACACGGTCTTCTTCTGTAATGAGGTCTTCTACTGTCAGGTCGTGCCTGGAGCTGGTTATCTCGGTACGGCGATCATCGCCGTATTCCTTGCTGATTTCCTCAAGCTCTCCCCGGATGACTTCCATCAGCCGATCCGTGTTGGAAAGTATTTCGATGAATTCAGCAATTTGCCTGATTAGTTCTTTGTAGTCATTGATCAGCTTTTCATGTTCAAGCCCGGTTAGGCGGTGCAGACGCAATTCCAGAATGGCCTGGGCCTGCTCTGGTGACAGACGGTAACCCTCGGACTGAAGCCCCAGCTCTTCAGGCAGGTTGTCAGGGCGGCAGGCATCGGGTCCCGCTTCAGCGAGCATTTCCTCAACGCCCGAGGAGTGCCATGTTCTGGACAGGAGTTTCTCCTTGGCCTCTGCCGAGCTGGGAGAACTCTTGATTAACTCGATGACTTCATCAATGTTGGCCAGGGCAACAGCCAGACCTTCGAGGATGTGCCCTCTCTCGCGGGCCTTGCGCAGCAGGTAAATTGTTCTGCGTGTAACCACTTCGCGGCGATGGCGAATGAAGGCCTCAAGCATTTCCTTGAGATTCAGCGTTTTGGGTTCGCCGTCTACAAGGGCCACCATGTTGATACCGAATACCATTTGCATGGAAGTCTGGGCATAGAGGTTATTGAGCACCACATCGGCCACTTCCCCCTTGCGCAGTTCGATGACAATACGCATGCCATCCTTGTCTGATTCGTCACGCAGCTCCGTTATACCCTCGAGCTTTTTCTCCTTTACCAGCTCCGCAATCCGCTCAATCAGCCTGGCCTTGTTCAACTGGTAAGGAATTTCGGTGACGATGATGCTCTGTTTGCCGGACTTTTCGTTTTCTTCAATATCGGCCCTGGCGCGAATATAGATTTTGCCGCGGCCAGTGCGATAAGCCTGGACAATTCCAGCCCGGCCTGAGATTAGTGCAGCAGTAGGGAAATCTGGCCCCTGGATATGCTCCATGAGGTCATCCACGGTAATCTCGGCGTTATCCATCAGGGCAAAACAGCCATTGATGACTTCGTTGAGGTTATGCGGCGGAATGTTGGTTGCCATACCGACGGCAATACCGGAGGAACCATTGACAAGCAGATTGGGCACGCGCGTTGGGAGAACATCGGGAATGAGTTCAGTGCCGTCGTAGTTTTCCGAGAAATCCACTGTCTCCTTGTCCAGGTCGGCCAGGAGCTCATGGGAAATCTTGTCCATGCGTATTTCCGTGTATCGCATGGCCGCCGCCGAATCACCGTCTACTGAACCGAAGTTGCCCTGCCCGTCCACGAGCATGTAGCGCATGGAAAAGTCCTGCGCCATCCTGACAATGGTTTCATAAACCGCTGAATCACCGTGAGGGTGGTATTTACCGATCACGTCACCGACGACGCGGGCAGATTTTTTAAAGGGCTTGTTCCAGTCGTTGGATAACTCGTTCATGGCGAACAGTACGCGCCTGTGAACAGGCTTCAGTCCATCGCGAACATCAGGCAGGGCTCTACCAACGATTACGCTCATGGCGTAATCGAGGTATGACTGCTTCATTTCACTTTCAATGGCAACTGACTGAATAGAATCTTTTTGATCGGTCATATTTACTTCTGTCCTGTCCGTTACAAAGGTTTTCTACTGTCCTATTAGCAGCATGAATTGCTGCACCCTGTTATCGATAATGTCGGTTAAGTAATGCTGAACGGTGTGCTGTCTTAAAATAAATTTTTCTTTAAGCGGGAAACGGAGAATCCTGGTTGTTTCCTGAAGGATATTAAGAAGCCCATTTGAAAGCACAATTCGAAAAGAGAAATCAGGCCAAAACAACCGGCTTCTCAGCCCCGGTTCTTTTCTGTTTTCGAAGCGAATTTCAGTGCAAATCATGATGCCTTTTTCAGTGTCTTTTTTGATGCTGAAAACCCGAAATTTTTGCTTTAAAAACAGGCATAAATACTACCAAAAAAAGGCCCGCATTAACAGCAAAACTACCTGTTTCAGGGAATAATCTGTATACTGCGTTTTCTGTAAATAATTGATTGAAAATCAGCTAATTATGTCATCGTCTGGAAGTCACCAGGAGTCCCGGGAAGCCGACTTTATCCTGCACCCAAAATGGCTCGTTCCAATGACAGAAAAAGGTCTGGTTTTAAGCGATCACAGCCTCGCTATTCAGGGTAATAAAATCGTTGCAATAGAGCCCTGCGAATCCCTCAAAAACACCTTTAAATCAGTCCGCGAAATCAACCTAGAAAATCACCTGCTGATTCCGGGCTTGATCAATGCTCATGGCCACAGCCCAATGACCCTGTTCAGGGGTTTTGCTGATGACCTTCCGCTGCAACCCTGGCTCGAAGAAAAAATCTGGCCGGCTGAAAGCCAGTGGGTCAGTGAAGAGTTTGTGCGTGATGGTGCAGCACTGGCGATTGCTGAAATGATGCGTGGCGGTACAACTGCCTTTACAGACATGTATTTTTTTCCGGACGAAATAGCCAAGCTGGCGGTTGATGCCAACATCAGGACAATGCTGGCCTCGCCGATACTGGATTTTCCAACTGTATACGCACAGGATGCAGACGACTATATTCGCAAGGCAACCGAGTTAAGCGACCGCTACAAGAACAACAATCATGTCCAGGTCGCGTTCGGCCCTCACGCCCCCTACACGGTGTCTGATACCCCCCTGCAGCATATCTCCACCCTGGCCAACGAACTTGATATACCAATCCATATCCACGTCCACGAGAATATCCAGGAAGTCGAGGACTCGGTCAGCAAATTAGGAAAACGCCCACTGGCAAGGCTCGAGGAGTTAGGTCTGGTATCCCAACTTCTGCAATGCGTGCATGCCACGCAGCTTGAGGACGCCGAGATCGCTCTTCTCGCAGAGGCCGGGGTAACGGTCATACACTGCCCCTCCTCCAATGCTAATCTGTCCAGCGGCAGCTGCCGTACACAGGACATACTCGACGCGGGAATCAACCTTTGTATCGGCACTGACGGCGCGGCCTCCAATAACGAGTTGAACATGATCAATGAAATGCGCCAGGCTGCCCTGCAGGGAAAAATCAGCGCCAGTCACGCCGAGGCAACCTCAGCCTGGGAAGTTCTCACCATGGCTACGGTCAATGGCGCCAGGGCACTGGGACAGGAAGAATCTCTGGGTACACTGGAAATAGGAAAACTGGCAGACTGCGTTGCTGTTGACCTGAATCATCTGAACACCCAGCCTGTCTATGACCCGGTCTCTACGCTGGTATACAGCGTCCAGTCACAACAGGTGAGCCATGTCTGGGTAGACGGAAAACTCAATGTAGAAAATGGTGAACTGTGTTCACTGGACACCGCTGAGCTTATTGCCAAGGCTCGCAGCTGGGCAAACAAGATCCAATAACCCTCTTAACAAACCCGTAATTTTTAATCGTCACGTTATGTCTAGAGAATCATCAGGCACTACTGCCAACATAGACCACTCCGAAATCAGCAAATTTGAAGCCCTTGCCAGTCGTTGGTGGGACCGCAACAGTGAATTCAAACCCCTGCACGACATCAACCCGCTGCGTATGCAGTTCATCGATGCCCAGCTCAATCTTGCCGAACAGACAGTGCTCGACGTTGGCTGTGGCGGCGGCATCCTGTCAGAGGCCATGGCACACCGCGGTGCAGTCGTTACCGGCATAGACATGGGGGAAGCCCCGCTTGCCATAGCCAAACTCCACCTGCTTGAGAGCGGTCTGACTATTGATTATCAGCGGGCCAACGCTGAGGACTTTGCCCAAAGCCATCAGGAGCATTTCAGCGTTATTACCTGCCTTGAAATGCTCGAGCATGTCCCTGACCCCTCCTCCGTACTTAAAGCATGCTATGACATGCTTGCTCCTGGGGGTCATTTATTTGCTTCCACCATCAACAGGAATCCAAAGTCCTACCTGTTTGCCATCATAGGGGCAGAATATTTGTTACGGCTTTTACCTAAAGGCACCCATGATTACGCTAAATTCATTAAACCTTCCGAGCTCTCCTCCATGGCGCGCAAGGCTGGGTTTGAACTGGATAAAATCACTGGTATGACCTACAACCCATTCACCCAGAAATACAAACTCGGCGACGATGTGGATGTAAACTACCTGATGTATTTTATAAAACCTGAGTAAGTGTTACACGTGGCGACAACAGTATTGTTTGACCTTGACGGTACCCTGCTGGACACAGAAAGGGATTTCACCCAGGTACTCAACAACCAGCTTGCCAGCCATGGCCTGGCTCCCGCCAGCGCGCTAGATGTTCGCCGCAATGTCAGCAATGGCGCACGCGCGCTTGTCTCGCTGGGCTTTGGTATAGACGAAAGTGACAGCAAATTTGAGGAATACCTTAACGAGCTCTTGGACCGCTACGAGATGCGCATTGCGCAAACGGAAAGCGTTCTTTTTCCTGGCATTGCCAACCTTCTGAGAGCACTTGATAAATCAGCCACAGCCTGGGGCATAGTCACCAACAAGCCAAGTCGTTTTACAGATCCTCTTCTGGAAAGTTTCAACACCCTGGAAACAAGCCAGGTGGTGATTTGTCCCGACCACGTGAGTAATAGTAAGCCTGATCCGGAAGGCATACTTCTCGCTTGTTCCAAGCTCTCATGCGATCCCGGTCAGGTGCTTTACGTAGGTGACCACCCGAAGGACGTGCAGGCCGCCAGTGCCGCAGGCGCCGTCAGTATTGGGGTGCGCTGGGGATATATACCGGTGGAGCATCCTATTGAGACCTGGAATGCTGACATAGTCATCAATCACCCCGATGAAATTCTAAATCACCTGTTGAAACAGTAACGCGGACGGAAGAGGCTATTGTTTATGTACGAGGCTCCAGCCAATTTGCTAGAGGATAAAGTCATATTGGTTACCGGTGCAGGCTCCGGTATCGGGAAGGCTGCGGCTATTGCTTATGCCAAAGCCGGGGCAACGGTAATACTCCTGGGCAAAACAGTCAGCAAACTTGAAGCTGTCTACGATGAAATTGAGTCGGCGGGCTGCCCCGAGGCCGCAATTACACCGGTTGACCTGGAAAGTGTCGGTGACCATGAGTATGAGACACTGGTTGCCGGTATCGACAGCGAATATGGTCGACTGGATGGATTGCTGAACAACGCCGGTTACATGGGCCCATTGATGCCCTTCCAGACCATGACACTGGAGCACTGGAACAAGGTACTTCAGATAAACCTCAATGCCGGTTTTGCATTAACCCGATATTGCTTTCCACTTCTGCAGGCAGCAGAAAATGGCTCGATTGTATTTACTTCTTCAACGGCCGGGAGAAAACCCTTTGCCTATTCCAGCGCCTACACGGTCGCCAAGCATGGCATCGAAACACTCGCCCAGGTGCTTTTTCTTGAACTGGAAAACACATCCAGCGTGAGGGTTAACACGGTCAATCCAGGCCCTTGCGCCACGGCATTGAGGCAGGCAGCCTACCCGGGAGAAGATCCGGCCACCCTGCCCCAGCCTGATGATCTGATGCCGGTTTACCTGTACCTGATGGGTGATGACAGTCTCAAGGAGAATGGTAGGCACTTCTCTGCGCAGGACTAGGTAAGCAATTCCTCGTGCTCATCAAGTTCAACATTGATGGCAAACAGCGTCTTTACCGGCTCAGACCCTGGCATTAACTCAAAACCAGAGGGCTGACAAAGCCCGTGTGCATCCCTGGTCGCCAGGATGACAAGTTTGAGCTCGCTGATATCAGGGTGTTCTATGACCGCCCGCATGAGCTGTTTGGCAAAACCGTGGCCTTGGAAGGGATCAAACACAAAGACATCGGCAGCCTAGTCAAAAACTGCCTTTTCTAAAGCCACCCTGACAAAACCCATCTGTTGTCTATCCAGATAAGCCCCAAAAAAAGAGTGAATTTTCTATTCTGGTATCAACGATTTCCCTAGGCCTGTCTTTGGCCTAGTATGAATCACTGAGAAATTTGTAAATCATACCGGTACCAAGACGTGATTTTTCTATTGAAATTTCAAGCTCCGTCATGGCCTTTTTCTTTTGCCGAGCTTCTTTCTTGACCCTGATGCAGGTTTTCGCGGCGGGAAGTATTTCAGTCCGGCCAGCCGATAAAGATCCTTGGTTTCCTTGGGACTTAGCTCACAGAACCTGCCGGCCTTGATATGACTCGGTATAAACACGCTGCCGAAACGCACACGCTTGAGTCGGCTGACCTTGACTCCCTGCGACTCCCAAAGGCGTCTTACCTCCCTGTTGCGTCCCTCCAAAAGCACAACGTGGTACCAGTGGTTCGCACCCTCTCCGGCAAAGTATTGTATGTCGGTAAACCGGGCTATGCCGTCTTCCAGCATCACCCCGTCATGCATACTCTGCACCATCTCAGGAGTAACGTCACCCAGCACCCGGACGGCATACTCCCGCTCGACCTGTGTTGAGGGGTGCATGAGTTTATTCGCCAGTTCGCCGTCGGTTGTAAAAAGCAGCAGACCGCTCGTATTGATATCGAGACGACCAATAGCCACCCATCTCGAATGTTTCAGCGGAGGCAGTTTGTCGAATACGGTTTTTCGGTTTTCGGGGTCATCCCGGGTACAGATCTCACCCAAAGGCTTGTTGTAGAGAAGGACGCGCTGGGAGACTTCCTTCGCCTCCTGGACGCTCAGTTTCTTCCCGTCCACATGAATGGTGTCGTCACGCCCAACCCTGTCACCCAGAGTCGCTACCGTGCCATTGACCTTGATGCGGCCGGCCTTGATCCAGGTTTCCATTTCACGGCGTGAGCCGTAACCGGCCCTGGCCAGCACTTTTTGAAGTTTTTCATCCACACTGATTTCTCACGAAATGTTCTTGGGAAATAAACTAGTGGGTCTGTTCAGATTCCCCGTCATCCGAATCTTCGGACAGGAATTCTTCAGAAGCCTCTTCTAAAGAAGTTTCGCTATCCTCTTTCGCGTGCAGCGCTTCTGCTGGCTCACTATCTGAAGATGCAGCGACTTCGGACTGGCTCTCAGTATCAGCAGCTTCGACTTTGACTACGACGCCGTCATCGTCCTCTTCTTCATCCCATTCCTCCTCAGGCTCTTCCTCCTGAATCCCCAGGATTTCTTCAATAGGCCGCGTACCAATGGCAGCAGCAAGCTCCTCTTCTTCATCGGCCACTTCATAATCGCCTTCAATTTGCTCGCCGGTTGGAAATTCGATGATGCGGCTTTCAGGCGCTTCATCTTCCAGTGACAGCTCGGGATCAAGCTCTTCCATATCCCTAATCTCAGCCAGTGGCGGCAGTTCATCCAAGCTTTTCAGGTTGAAGTAATCCAGGAACTGCTTCGTGGTGGCATACATGGCAGGCCTGCCCGGCACGTCACGATGACCCACTATTCTCACCCAGTCTCTTTCCATCAGCGTCCTGATGATATTGGTGCTGACGGCAACGCCACGAATTTTTTCTATTTCGCCGCGAGTAACCGGCTGGCGATAGGCAATGATGGAAATAGTCTCCAGCAATGCGCGTGAGTAGCGCTGAGGTTTTTCTTCCCAAAGCTTGCCAACCCATTCGCTGTACTGCTGCTTCACCTGGAAGCGATAGCCGGACGCGACTTTTTTTAACTCAAACCCCCTGGCCTCACAGTCTTCTTCGATTTCTTTCAGGGCGGCCTTTAGTTGATCCGGTTCGGGTCTTTCCTTTTCAGAAAAAACCTCGGCAATCTTGCTCATCGGCAGCGGCTTGCCTGCTGCCATCAGCAAACCCTCAATGATCTGCTTGGTTTCAACGCCGTTATCCTTAGAGGGGGAATTTTCACTCATGTTGTGCGCGCCTTGATATGAATGGGGCCAAAGGGTTCGCTCTGGGCTATTTCCACCAGGGCCTCCTTGATCAGTTCCATGATGGCCAGGAACGTGACCACGACGCCCATGCGCCCCTCATCCTTTCTTAGGAGCGAGAGCATCGGCGTAAACTGGTTATCTGAAATGGTCAGCAGAATCTGTGACATTTTTTCACGGGTCGACAAGCTGTCCCGCTGAATATGATGATGCTCAAAAAGGTCAGAACGTCGCAATACAGTAGCAAAGGCCTGGAGAATTTCCTTCAGGTCTACTTCGGGCTCAGGTATTTCTCTTTCCAGCTTCGGTGCCTCGGCACTGGCCAGGTGGATATCCCTTTCCAGACGCGGGTATTCGTCCAACTGTTCTGCCGCCTCACGGAAACGCTCGTACTCCTGAAGCCTTCTGATCAGTTCTGCTCTTGGATCTTCCTCTTCCTCGTCTTCCTCTGAGGTCCGCGGTAACAGGATGCGGGATTTGATTTCAGCCAGCATTGCCGCCATGACCAGGTATTCTGCCGCCAATTCAAACTGGGCCGCTTCCATTAACTCAACGTAGGCAATGTACTGGTCGGTGATTTCAGAAACGTTGATGTCCAGAATGTCGATATTCTGGCGCTTGATAAGGTACAGCAGCAAGTCAAGCGGACCTTCGAATGCCTCCAGGAAGACTTCCAGAGCATCGGGCGGGATATAAAGATCTTTGGGCAGGTTTGTGACGGCCTCACCGGCTACGTAGGCAAATGGCATTTCTTCCTGCTCGGCTTTTTGCTGCCTGGCGACTACCAGCAGGCTGACACGGTCCTGGACATCCTCCAGGTTATCTTCTGCCGCCTGCTCAGCAACAGGATCTGCCGGGTGCTGTTCGTCCAGACTTTCAGTCTGTTCGTTGTCGCTTTCTGTCATCGGTAATTCAGCCCCATAGCCTGGCGGACATCTGACATGGTTTCTCTTGCGACTTCCCTGGCTTTCTCAGAACCTTCGGAAATCACAGATTTGACCATCAGTATATTATCTTCTAGCTGGTTTGCTTTTTCACGAATCGGTTCTATCTCGTTAATGATGGCGTCTGCTACAGGCTTCTTGCAATCGATACAGCCAATGCCTGCACTTCTGCAACCTTCCTGGACCCAGTTGCAGGTTTTTTCATCAGAATAAACCTGGTGAAACTCCCAGACCGGACACTTGTCCGGATCGCCTGGGTCGGAAAGCCTGACGCGTGACGGGTCAGTAGGCATGGTCTTGATCTTTTGCGCTATGTCATCGTTTTCATCACGCAGGGAGATAATATTTTCATAGGACTTGGACATCTTGCGCCCGTCAAGTCCAGGCATCTTGGCCGCCTTTGTGAGAAGTGACTGGGGCTCGGCAAGGATCATTTTGCCACTGCCTTCAAGATAGCCGAACAGGCGCTCCCTGTCGCCTATGGAAATATTCTGCTGCTCCTGCAGCAGCGCCTGGGCTCTTGCAAGGGCTTCAGCGTCCCCTGTTTCCAGGTAGGCCTTGCGCAGGTTTTTATAAAGACTTGCCGCCCTTTTTCCCATTTTCTTGATAGCTGCTAGGGCATTTTCCTCGAAATCAGGTTCGCGCCCGTATAGGTGGTTAAAACGTCTCGCCACTTCACGGGTCAGTTCGACATGTGCCACCTGGTCCGCACCAACGGGCACATGGCCAGCCCGGTAAATCAGGATATCGGCGCTCTGCAGCAAGGGGTAGCCAAGGAAGCCATAGGTGCTGAGATCCTTGTCCTTCAGATTTTCCTGCATATCCTTGTAGCTTGGCACTCGTTCAAGCCAGCCCAGGGGCGTCATCATGGAGAGCAATAAATGGAGTTCGGCATGTTCCGGGACCTTGGACTGGACAAACATCGTCGCCGTACTCGGGTTGACACCGACGGCTAGCCAGTCGATCACCATGTCCCAGATATTGTCTTCAATGATCAAGGGATCGTCGTAATGCGTGGTCAGGGCGTGCCAGTCGGCGACAAAGAAAAAGCACTCGTATTCGTGCTGCAGTTGGGTCCAATTTTTGATGACACCGTGGAGATGTCCGAGGTGCAGGCGACCGGTTGGCCGCATGCCTGACAGCACTCTCTGCTGCGAATTCACAGAGCTCAATGATTACTCCATAGCTCAGATTAGTACCATTAAATTATACCTTCAAATCCGGGTATCCAGCTACAGATTACTGCCCGGAATATAGCTTTCTTCTGGTTATTCGAAGGGGGCCGGATCGGCCTTCCCTATTCTGAGGACCTCGGGAGCCTCATCTTCCAGGCTGACCACTGTTGTGGCTTCAAAACCACAAAATCCGGAATCAATAATCAAGTCAACTTTATTCGCGAGGCTGTCACGGACATGCTCAATATCCCCCACTGGATCTGTCTCGCCCGGCATGATGAGGGTGCTACTGAGAATCGGTTCATTGAGTTCTCCAAGCAGCGAAGTTACGACGGGGTGATCCGGAACACGGATCCCTATAGTTTTTCGCTTTGGATGCAGCATAAGTCTGGGCACTTCTGATGTTGCCCTGAGAATGAAGGTATAGGCGTCCGGGGTAAATGCTTTCAGCAGCCTGTAGTCTGTGTTGCTAACACGGGCATACGTGGCCAGCTCAGACAGGTCGCGGCACATGAGGGTAAAGTTGTGATTTTTATCAAGCTGGCGAATCCTGGTGATGCGCTGCAGCGCCGCCTTGTCCTGTAAGTGGCAGCCAAGCGCATAGGCGGAGTCGGTCGGATAGATAATTACGCCGCCTTGGCGCAATACGTCAACTGCCTGCCTGACAAGCCTCAGCTGGGGGTTCTCGGCATGAATCTCCAGAATTCGGGTCAATTGAATTATCTCTGCGCGAAAAAAGACAGGCTAGCCTACCACGGGGAGACTGGAGACAACGAAATCTTTTGATTCAGGCTATAATTAGGACCAGGAGCAATTACCCATCCAACTATACTTCCCCTCTATATGAAACAACTCATTGATTACATTCCCCTGGTCGCCTTTCTTATTGTCTACAAGATGGAGGAAAGGATTGTCAACATTGCCGGTTACGAATACACGCTCGGCGGCATATTCAGTGCGACCGAGGTGCTCGTTACGACATCCATACTGGTTTATGGAAGCATTTTCCTGGTGAATAAAAAGCTCAGCCGCACCCATGTCTTTTTACTGTCCGCGGTCGTGATTTTCTGCACCTTTACCTTGATATTTCGTGAAGAGGCCATCCTCAAGTGGAAGGCTCCCGTTGTTAACTGGATTTTTGCCGTTGTCTTTATTGTCAGCCAGTATGTCCACAAGGAAAACATGACACAGCTGATGCTCGGTCATGTCGTGGAACTGCCGGCAGCACAATGGAAAAAACTCAATTTTGCCTGGGCCGGCGCTTTTGCCTTCCTGGGTTGCGTCAACCTTTTCGTGGCATTCACTTTCCATGACTACTGGGTGGACTTCAAGGTATTTGGCAGTATGGCCATCCTGCTGATATTTTCCATTGCCCAGATGTTCTACCTGTGGCCTTACATCGAGGAGCAGGAGAAGCGTGAGCAGAAAGAATCGGCAGAAATGCAGGATCCTGCTGCGGAATAATTATTGCCCGATCGCTATTCGGTCAGTGGTGTTTTGAGGTCAGGAAACAGTAGGTCCAGGCTTTGATTCCAGGAGTAGACCCTGTCGGCTTTTCTTTCCAGGAAAGCCTTGGCATTCCCTTCTATTGTTATTGAGTTGATTGTATCGCCGACACGAATCTGCCTGATGATTTCTTTGCCTGAGTGAATCAGTCCAAAGACGGAATGCAGCCCGTTGAGATGTGGCGTGGCTTGGTGGGTGATAAAGAATTGACTGCCATTGGTGTCCGGTCCCGCATTCGCCATGGACAGGATACCCAGCTGGTTGTGACGCAGACGAATTTCATCTTCGAATGAATATCCGGGACCACCTGCACCGTTTCCCATTGGGTCGCCGCCCTGTGCCATGAAATCCTCAATTACACGATGGAAGGTCAAGCCATCGTAGTAGCCACGTGTCGCCAGGTTGACGAAATTTGTAACGGTCACTGGCGCTACCTGACGGTACAGGAGAAATTCCATTACTCCCCTGTTCGTATCAACCAGTGCATAAAGCTCATTGGGGTCTTTGTCTGGTACCACTTGGGCCAAAGTGGAACTCAGTGGCAGCATGCAGGTCAGTACCAGGCATTTGTGGGCCCAGGAGAGAATCAGGTTTTTCAATATAGTCATGGGGTTCCTTGATCAGTAACTATGTTAACCAGGGTTATATTTCTGGAGCATGATTATACTGAATTCCAGGGCGATATAAGCAGCGGAATATTAGTCCTGCCTTAAGTAGCGCATGATTTCAGTCACAAGGGGTTTCATGAAAAATGCTTTTCCCGGCATGATTGCCACGGTATGCCCGTCCGCCTCCAGCTGGTTTTTTACCACCGGCCCCACTGCAGCCACACAGGCCTTTTGCAGCCCGGTGCTTAATTCCGCTTCCAGCTCATGCTTTCTGGCCACCTGCACCAGACGATGGTACTGGGGCTGGGAGGTAAACGTGATGACATCAATCTTCCCCCGGTTCAGCGAGTGTATGAGATCAACCACCTGGTCAGCTTCAGATTCATCGGCATAAATATACGGGGCTACCTGATCAACATCTGCTCGCCTTGAGGCAAGGTAATTCATTAATTTAAGGTTCGGATCCTGTCCATATAACTGCACGCCAACCTTTAATCCCACAAGCGGCAGGTTCTTCAGGGTTTCAATCACGCCATCAGTTGTTGGTGCCAGGGCCTTGATGTCGGCCCTCAGACCGAGGCTGCGCAGCACTCTCTCGGGTTTCGGGCCCCTGCAGAGAGTCCTTGCCCTGGATAGCGCCTGGATGAAGTCATCCTTGAGTGCGTTTTTATCCGCGAGAGCCAGTAATCTACTGAGCCCTTCACCGGTAAGAATGACGAAATAGGTTGGGGTAATGCTGATAAAACGCTGTATCCACTGTAAAACCGGCTCCCGGTTTGGGGCGTCATAAATGGCGACTAGTGGGACTTTCAGGACGGTCGCACCCCGTCGCTCCAGCAGCCTGGCCAGAACATCGAGCTGCCTGGTTTCAGGTATCGCAATGGCCCTGCCAGCCAGGCTTGTTGCTGTTGCACTGTCCATGAAAAGGAATTACCTGTTGAGAGTCAGAATTTGGTGATTTCGGTGATCCGGCACATATTTGTTACCGTAAGTGTTACCAAATCTTTACTTCTCAAAAAAATACGTTTGAAAGCAGGTTTAATGCCCCTATATTGGAGTAAAGCAGTTTAAAAATGACCTTATAGAAGTAACAAAACTTAAATATTATTGGGAAATTCAAATATTATGTTACTTTTTTAGTAACACTATGTTACCATAGCGATGCGTTTCCACAAGAGGCGCACCAAACATCTAAACTTTCTTACAAGGAGACACCTGATGACAGTCATATATAAGTATGCTGATGCTGTAGAAGAAGTTGCAGTGGGCACACTGAGTACACTTGCTATATTGGCAGTACCAGTGCTGATCATTATCGCCTCTGTCTAATTCCTCACAGGAATATAACAGCAGAGATGATTGGCTAGGTTCCCGCCTCCCCCAGGCAAATCAAGTCATTCATTAAAAAATCCCCCAACAGTTGCGGCCTGAATCCAGGTTTCCCCCTTTACCTTGCTAACAGGCCGCGACTTTTTAACCCCTTTTATCTCCCTAACGAGCCGTAATCCTGTCTACAAAGTTGCATGGCCGGTGACGTGAATCCAGTTGATCCTTGATGATGCCCTCCCAGGCAGTTTTACAGGCACCGGTCGAGCCCGGCATGCAAAATATAACAGTATTATTGCTGAGACCTGCAAAAGCCCTGGACTGTATAGTAGAAGACCCTATTTCGGTATAGGACAACTGCCGGAACAATTCACCGAAACCATCAATTTTGCTCTCCAGTAATGGGGTCAGGGCAACAACCGTGTTGTCGCGCTTGGTAAAACCGGTTCCACCCGTTGTCAGCACCGCATGAATATCATCGTCCTCAATAAGGGATTTCACCAGTGACTTGAGATCGTCAACATCATCCTTGCAAATATGCTTCTGGCTCAGGATATGCCCTTCACCTTTCAACGAATCAATAAGGTACTGACCCGAGGTGTCATTTTCCTCGGTCCGGGTGTCTGAGACTGTGACCACTGCGATTTGCAGTGGGACAAATTCTTGCATGGGTTTGTTACCTGACACAACACTGCTCCTTCAGCAAGCGAATAGCCGCTGTTTCTGGAAGGTTTTTTTAATGGATAAAATCAAGATAGCTGGGGTAAAACTTCACGAAAACGTGTGACCGAGAGAGGAAGAATTGCTCGTTAGCCGCCTGTCATATTCATGAAGCGAACTAGCTGCGGTTCGTCCTTGTCGTAAAAATAATGCCTCACCGGCTTAAGGTCCATGGCTTCAACGATATGTTGCTTAAGAATTTCGTCGTTGCCTGGATTGGTCCTGATCACCTTTCTCAGATCCATGGAATGCTCATTACCAAGACAAAGCAGCAACCTGCCTTCCACAGTAACTCTGACCCGGTTACAGGTATCGCAAAAGTTATGACTGACAGGCGATATAAAGCCGATTCGCGTGTCATGCCCGCTGACACTGTAATATCGGGAAGGACCGGCCGTGGTCATGGGAATAGCCTCAAGGGAGTATTTTCCACTGATGATATCCCTGACTTCCTCGTTGCTGACCATTGTGTCCAACCGCTCATGATCTGAAACGTCACCAAGCGGCATTTCCTCGATGTAGGCAATATTGATTCCTAGACTCATGGCATATTCAAGCAGGTCAACGATCTCATGGTCATTGCGTCCCCTGAGTATCACTGAATTAAGCCGGATGGCTTTAAACCCTGCATCCACCGCTGCAACCAGGCCACGTTTAACCTTTTCCAGATTGCCGGTACGCGTCATCTGGTGAAAACGCTCCGCATCGAGGCTGTCGAGGCTGATATTGATTCTGCTTACCCCTGCCTCTTTTAAAGGCACAGCCAGTTTCTCCAGCTGGGAGCCGTTAGTCGTCAAAAGCAGTTCCTTGAGACCAGGCAGCTGACCGATTTTCTCAATCAGGCTCATCACATTTTTCCTTACCAGGGGCTCTCCGCCAGTCAGGCGAATCTTGTCAACGCCAAGTTCTGTAAATACCCTAGCTACCTGGAAAATTTCCTCCAAACTCAGCACCTGCTGCCGGGGCAGAAAGGTCATGTCTTCAGACATGCAGTAAACGCAGCGGAAGTCACAGCGATCCGTTACCGACAGGCGAACATAGTCGATATGACGACCATGTTTGTCGATTAATTTGGCTGCTTCTGTCACGTTCGTTGATCCTATAAAAAGCCTGATTTTTTTAAGGAAATAAAGGACTTAATAGGTTAACCGGGCGGCCATGATACAGGAATATGCATTCATTAAGAAACCGGACTTGCGCCTATTTCACAATGTCGGGTCTGCCCGGTGATTTGGCACCTTCCAGCCAGGCTTTACCCTCGGCATAGAGTTTTTCCACTTCCGGCCCTTTCAACCCGGGCAATCCGCCCTTTGCCACGGCATAGCCAATCTGCGATTGCAGATAAGCCAGGTGCTGATAACCCACTGGAAAACTTTCAAGGATATTTTCATCAAGCACCAGTGTTGCATTGGGGTCCACTACATCCAGCCTGTCCTTCTCGTAAATAGGCTGCCTGCGCACCATTCCCCATTTGCCTTCCCGCTTTTCAAAGAAATCGTAGAATCTGCCGATACAGACCACGTCGACAATCACATCATGCACCGGCGCCCGCTGGTTTATGGTCATTTTCGTCTGGGAGACAGCCCTATCCCCCTCAACATCACAGGTAAATCCGCCGTGAAAATGAATAATACTGACACCTTTTTCGAATCCTTCGCGACGGGCGCGGATAAAATCCGCAGATGGCGCCTGGAACCAGGTAGCGCACATGAAACCGTCTTCATGCCAGCACTCGGAAAAACGCTCCCAGTTGCCTGAATCACTGAAAATGGCCCAGTTATCAACAAGTTCCCGAATTGCCCGTTTATCGGCTATGACCTGCTCACTCATAGTGCTCCTCCTATAAAGCCTGCGACCGCTGTTGCGATGGTTTCTACCCTTGAACAGCGACACATGGTAAATAAACAGTCATCAGCCTGTAGTTTAGCGCGCAAGGCAGACAAAAGGGAAAGACTGCATGAACTAGGTAAATTTGCTATCTTAGCCGCCTCGATTTTAGACCCGGAGTGTTTAAGAAGTATGATTATTGATTGCCATGGCCACTACACCACTGCCCCTGACGAACTCGGCGACTACAGGGACGCACAGAAGGAAGCTTTGAAAGCGGATCCGGCCCACCAAGGCGAAAAAGGAACCATCAATATCACTGATGACCAGATCCGGGAAAGTCTCGAAAACAGTCAGCTAAAACTGCAGCGCGAAAGAGGCACTGACAGCACTATCTTTTCTCCCCGCGCCTCCTGGATGGGGCCTCACATTGGCAACGAATGGACCAGCAAGTACTGGACCGAACACACCAATGAACTGATTTACCGCGTCACCCAGCTTTACCCAGACAATTTTATTGGGGCCTGTGCCCTGCCCCAGAGCCCCGGCGTGGATCTCTCCAACTGCGTCACTGAACTGGAACGCTGCGTCAATGAATTCGGCTTCGTCGGCTGCAACCTGAACCCTGATCCCTCGGGCGGCAAATTTGACTCCCCTCCCCTGGGTGACAGGTACTGGTACCCGATTTACGAAAAAATGGTAGAGCTGGAAGTGCCGGCCATGATTCATGTCAGCGGTGCCTGCAACCCTGCATTTCATTCAACCGGCTCCTACTACCTGAGTGCCGATACAACGGCATTTATGCAGCTGATGCAAAGCACCGTGTGCCAGGATTTTCCCACCATCAAATTTATTATCCCCCATGGCGGTGGCGCTGTTCCCTATCACTGGGGTCGATTCCGCGGTCTTGCTGATATGCTCAAACTTCCGCCTCTGGGCGAACTGTTAATGAACAACGTTTATTTTGATACCTGTGTGTATCACCAGAAAGGTATCGATATGCTGCTCAACGTAATCGATAACAAGAACATTCTCTTCGCCTCGGAAATGGTCGGAGCTGTAAGGGGGATAGACCCTGAATCCGGTCACTATTTTGATGACACCAAGCGCTACATCGATAATGCTTCCATTACTGATGAGGAAAAAGCCAATATCTTCGAGCATAATATTCGGAAAGTCTTCCCTCGACTCAAGGTCTGAGTACAGAAAAAAAGAGGCTTCGGCCTCTTTTTTAATCCGTAATAAAACTGGCAATAAAAAATGAATCAGGTCCCAGCAGCCAAAAAGAAAAAACCGCTGTTTACCGTCATCGCTGTCGGCTGTCTGCTTGTCGCCTCTATCCTGTTTTATCTTTTCTACGGCCGAATCAATGGTGGAGAAACCTTGGATGGATACGGCGGACTGGGTATCTCCCTGTCTTTCACTGCGGCCCTGTTACTCAACGGCGTCATACTCGGGCAAATAGCACTGTTCAGGGGAGAGAAACCGGCAGCTTTTCCGGCACTGGTCCTGGCCTGCAATTTGGCAGGGGCAATATTTCTGCTTTTACAGCTGGGCACATGAAAATAGAGACGAACAGTTTGGCAACCTTTGTAATCCTAATCAGCGCGGGGCAAGTGGATCATGCCTTTGCAGAAAACTGTTGGCGTTAACACAGCTTTTCGCGGTTGAAAGAATCAGTCGAATCAGGGAGCTGGTTGATGATTGCCGCAGGCAAAAGGCACCCGCTGAATTTATCACAGCATTGTCTTTATTTAGTGATGAATAAATCACCAGGTAATTTCTTCCAGTCTTGGTAAAGGTAAGTTTACAGCCGTATAACCGCATACGACCTTATCTGGCATAATTCGCAGCATGAAAGCACTTTTATCCAAAATTCGTCACCTGGCTGCATCACTGCTGCTTTTTAGTACGGTCTCGCCATTTGTCTTTGGCGGGCAAGTGTCGATAGCGGTTACCAGTAATTTTGATTTCACCAGTGAATCCCTTAAAAAAGAATTCGAATCCAGAAGTGGGCACGAAATAAAGCTTACTCACGGCACCAGCGGCCAGCTGTTCGACCGAATTATGGGCGGGGAACAGTTTGATCTTTTTTTATCTGATGATATCCAAAGACCTTCCACACTTGAAAGCAGCGGCCGAAGTATTCCCGGCTCGAGATTTACCTATGCATTGGGCAAGCTTGTACTTTGGAGTGTCAATTCTAAACAGCTAAATGAAAATACACTGCTCAATCGTGATTTTGAATTACTGGCTGTGACAAACCCAAGGCTATCCCCTTACGGCCACGCTGCTGAGCAATTCCTCTCACATCTCGAATTGTGGGACAGCCTGCAGGAGCAGATCGTGATGGGACCAAACATCGGACAGACTTATCACTTCGCCATCAGCGGGGACGTTGATATGGCTCTCATACCGTTCTCACAAATAGTCTATGGCCGGTACTTACAAGCAGGCACTTTTTGGACCGTACCCGAATTCTATTACTCACCGATAGAACAGCAAGCTGTACTACTCACTGATAATAGTGCAGCAGTGGCGTTTCTAGATTTTCTAAAAGGAAATACCGGCAGGCAAATCATATCTGCCAACGGTTTTAACCTGCCAAAATGATTGCCGCTGCAGATCTGACCGCATTCTTTCTCACGATCAGGCTCGCCCTGGTGTCAACCCTGATACTATTCCTGATTGGAACCCCAGTTGCCTGGTGGCTGGCAAGAACCCGGTGGTCAATGAAGTTTATAGCCGAGGCCGTTATCGCACTCCCCCTTGTGTTGCCGCCTACTGTACTCGGGTTCTATTTATTATTACTCCTAGGCGCAAACGGCCCATTGAATGCACTGACCGGTGGAACACTCGCGTTTAGTTTTACCGGCCTTGTCCTAGGCTCGGTCATATATTCAATGCCCTTCGTGATTCAGCCTTTGCAGGATGCTTTTCGGGCAGTTGGCAACAGGCCCCATGAGGTTGCGGCAACCTTGGGCGCGACTCCACTGGACAGGTTTATCTCCATTACACTGCCCATGGCTCGTCCTGGTTTTCTCACCGCCGGCGTCCTTGGCTTTGCTCATACCCTAGGAGAATTCGGTGTTGTGCTGATGATAGGCGGCAATATCCCTGGAGAAACCCGAGTGCTTTCTATAGCGATCTATGACCATGTTGAAAGCCTGAATTATGCTAGCGCTCACTGGCTCGCAGGCGCCCTCCTAGTTCTTTCATTCATCATGCTTGCTGGGGTCTACGCAATAAACCGACATTTCCGGGTGATGAAACTATGAGCCTGGACGTCATCTTCACACTGAGGCGCCGGGAATTTAACCTGGATATCAATCTGAAAGTACCTGATGAGGGAGTCACCGCCATTTTTGGCCCCTCCGGGAGCGGTAAAACCACATTGCTTAGAGCAATAGCCGGCCTTGAAAGAATTCCCGGCGCTTATATCCGCTTCAGGAAAGACCTTTGGCAAAACGAAGACACCTTTATACCCGTCCAAAAAAGAAACGTCGGCGTTGTATTTCAGGTGCCCAGACTGTTCAGTCACCTGGATGTGAGGGGAAACATTGAGTATGGGTACAAACGTGTTACAAAAAAACATCAACGCATTTCACTCAATGAAGCGATTGAGTTGTTGGAGATAGATCATCTTCTGGGTCGAAATCCTGTTGAGCTTTCAGGCGGTGAGCAGCAGCGAGTTGCTATCGCACGCACGCTGGCAGCCAGTCCTGACCTGCTTCTCATGGACGAGCCGCTTTCTTCCTTGGATAGCAAGTTGAAACTTACAATACTGCCCTACCTCGAAAAGCTACAAAGAACCCTAGAGATACCTATCATCTATGTCAGTCATTCCACTGATGAGGTGGCCAGGCTTGCAAAGCAGCTAGTGATCCTTAAAAATGGAGAGATTCTTGGGCATGGCCGCATCGAGGATATGCTAACCAGGCTTGACCTGCCCCTCTCACATCGCAGTGACGCCGAGGCGCTACTTTCAGCGACGGTGATCGACACAGATACCGATTTTGGACTGACTCGGCTGGATGTAGATGGGAATGTCGTTACAGTGACCGGTACCAATCTCACTGAAAATGACCTTGTAAAATTACGCATCGCTGCGCATGATGTCAGTTTAACCCTGGACAAGCAGTCGGGCACTTCCATTCAAAACATTCTGCCAGTCACCGTCACTCAAATAGAAGAAGAAAACTCGGCTCAGACACTGGTCAAGCTCTCACTAGGCAGTCATTTCCTGCTTGCCCGCATAACGCGAAGAGCGGTGCAGGATCTTGACATCACCCTAGGCAAAAATCTCTACGCCCAGATCAAGTCCGTCGCTGTCCTTTCCTAATAAAAATTTCAGACAAAAAAAAGGAGGGCTTTTGCCCTCCTTTTTTTTGCCTCGCTTTTAGAAGCGCATTTCAAGTCCCAAGCCCCATTCTCTAGGAGCGTCAACACCTGAAAAATCAAACTGCCAGATGCTATCCATAAATCCTGAATTCAAGAATTTCTCTTCAGTTATGTTATTAACAAAAGCAGTTAAAACCCAATCAGCGTTATTTGGCTGATAGACGGCACGAGCATTCCAACGCCAGATATCGCCAGCGGGGGAGCTACCACCTCCATAAACATCCTGCCTGAAATTGGGGATGCTTGAACGCCAAAAATCACCAAAGTAGTTCCCAGATAGACGAGTAGTTACATTACCTTCAAAAACATTCCAGTTGTAATCTGCATATATTGCATACGTCTCGTCAGGAGCTCCACCAAATGCTGTCTCTTCGGTGAGCTGGGCTCCGGGTTTTAAGTTAACGTATTTGGTGTCCAGCCAGCCTAAATTAGCGCCAAGCTGTAAACTGTCATTAACGTAATAAGTAACCTCTAGCTCTAAGCCCTCTGCTTCACCGTCTGAGGCATTTGCGGTAAATACTTCAGTAATTGGATCGCCAGTGGCCCTGTCTACCGTTGAGAAAGCTGCCTGAATATCAATCCAGTCAGTCATGAAATAGGTAGCATTGACACGTAATGTGCCGTCTAGGAAGTCACCTCTAATACCAAATTCCGTATTCTCGATAGTTTCTGGAGAAAACGGTATCTGATTAATACCGAGTGAATCAGCAATTGAGTCTATACCACCAGAGTTGAATCCCTCGGTGTAGCTAGCATAGATCATGACGTCATCATTGATATCGTAACTAGTCGCAAATTTCCAAGTTGTCTTGCTGAAATCCGATTCAATGAGGGAAGCAGGATCTACGTCCACCCTGACAGCGCCCTCTGGATTCGCAAAGCCTCTATCCCATATGGCTGGGCGAGCTTCAACCTGACCAGCGGCCACAGCTGCCTGCACAAGTGTGTTCCAGTTACGGTTGGCCTGCTCGTGTCTACGGAATCCAACTGTTACGTCCCAGGCATCATTGAAAAAGTAAGTGAACTCACCAAAAATTGCATCACCATTTACCTCTTCGCGCGCGCCCCGGTCATGAGCTGGGCTTGCAGCATTAAAACCTACTACAGTCGCAAACAACGGTACCCATGAATTGAATGCAGTGCATGGTCTGGGCCAACCCTCAATAGTGTTTGGATCAAGGTTTGGATTTATTGTTGGAAACTGTCCATTACCGCTCGCAATGGAGGGGTTTTTGTTTGGGTCTGATGAGCTAAAGTCAAAACCATAGTCGGCCGGAGTCTTTTGGCAAGTTGGGGACGCCAACACATCATCATAACTAAGTGTCTGAGGTATGCCTGCGTTGATGGTTTGGAAAAGCCCAAAGGGTACAGGTGGACCGCCGACTACACCGCCTGCACCACCACCCCATCCCTCAGGGAAGTTCCAGTCCGAGTGAGAGAATTCAGTGGCACGTGAAAGTGTTTCCTGATCCCAATCAAAGTAACCAACTACAGCCGAAAAGTTGTCGTAATCAAAGTTAACCTGAAACTCATGACTAGTGAACTCACGGGATGCAACGTCATAGTTTGTAAAAAAGTTAAATTCAGAACCGGCGTAATCGGTCCATAATTCATCATCAATTTCTGTATTTGCGTAGATATACTTAACAGAAATGGTGTCATTAACTGTGTAGTCTATCGTCAGATTTTGGGAGTCTAACTTGATGTTATCCGGGCTAGTCATTGCCTTGGTGCTCTGATAGTCATCTAACTGTCCACCAGGGAAGCCGCCTACCTGTGAAAGGTTGTTGAACCCTCTACCTCCTGCTGCAAGGCTTGCAATATCATAGGCCTCGGCTATACCAACTTGCCATCCAAAGCGTTGTGCGACTATAGGGTTGATAAAAGTCTGAACCCCTGCAGTTGTTTGCAGCTGTTGATCCTGCTGCTGGATATATCGAACGCTCAACTGATCAGTTGGCGTCCACAGGATGTCTCCACGTACGGTCTGGTTCTCGAGTTCCCCATGTTTTTGGCCGGTAGTCACACTTTCGACATATCCATCCTTATCATAACTGGCAATAGTCCATTTTGTTTTGAGGGTGTCTCCTAAGGGAATATCAACTGAACCACTAACATCACGCCTGTCAAAAGAACCCGCCTGAACTAACAATCGCCCACCAAACTCTTCTGCCGGCTTTCTTGTGTATACCATTAGGGAACCGCCAGTAGAGTCACGACCAACAAGCGTTCCCTGTGGTCCACGCAAAACTTCTACTCTTTCTAGCTCTACAAACTGCCTCTGCAAAAGGCCAACCTGTGCTACCTGCCAAACCCCGTCAACGTATGTACCCACCCTTGGTATACCGCGCATCTGAAAGTTGCCATTTGCTGTGCCGCGACCTCCACCATAAATAAGAACGTTCGGTACATTAGCAGTCAAATCTTGAGCATTTTCGATATTTTGGACAGCCAGCGCTTCCTCGCTCAAAGCAGTTACAGCAAGAGGAGTATCTTGCACACTGGTTTCACGTCGAGTTGAGGTAATGACAATCTCTTCAAGTGCCGGCGCATCTTGAGCAACCACAGTGCCGCTAGCAAATCCAGCCTGTACAGCAATCGCTGTGCATACAGCTATTTTCATTTTAGTTAATTTCATGAACCCCCCTTTATTAAGGTATCTGAATTTATTTAAGGTATCTGAACTTATTATAGGTGACAGGCTAGTTAGCCTATTTCGCAGTTAATATTTCTTAATATCGATCTGGAAAATTGGACTCAGAAATAAGATAAACCAAATTAGCGCTCGAGGATTGTAAATTAATATGTAATAGGTTTATTTATTGATAGGTGATAGGTTTTTTTTATGTATTTTTCTTAAAGTTACTCTCTTTATTTCATTACTCTATGAATTCATTAGCAAAAATTAATAAGAGTATGAATTATCTTACAGATTTGAAGCTGTCCACACTCCGCAACTTTGCCTGCTATATCCCCTCTCAACAAGTTGTGACCATTAATCACATGCCAGAAATAGCCAATTCATGAAACTAGTTCACCAGCATACAGATCTATATTTCTAAACATAAAAAAAGGAGGACCGAAGTCCTCCTTTTTTGTGTCTAAGCGTTAACTTAGAAACGAGTGCTGAACGAAACACCGTACTCACGTGGGCGGTCAACAGTTGCGAAGTCGAACTGCCATACGCCGTGCATGAAGCCGGAGTTAAAGTTGTACTCGTCAGTTAGGTTATTACCCCAAAGAGTGATCTGGTAGCTATCATCAGCAGGAGTCCATACCGCGCGTGCGTTGGTCATCCACAGATCACCGGCCGGTGAATCAGACACAAGACCCTGGAAGTTCTGACGCAGTTCCAGAGTGGATGCACGCCAGTAGCTGTCCCAGTAGTTGGTCTGTACGCGAGCCATCAGGTTACCACCAAAGACGTTGTCCCACTCATACTCGGCACTTAACATGTAAGTAGTCTCAGGTGCACGAGCAAACTCGGAATCCTTAGGCAGCGGTGCACCAGGGTTGATGCTGGTGTACTCAGTATCCAAGAACCCAAGGTTAGCTGTTAAGGTCAGGCGATCAGTAGGCAAATAAGTCAACTCAAACTCCAGACCTGAAGCGTTGCCATTTGCTGTGTTCTGCAGTACCAATTCAGTGGCTTCAGTGCCAGAAACACGGTCTATAACCGTACCGAGGTACTGGATACCAATCCAGTCAGTGTCAAAGTAGGTGACGTTGGCACGCAATGCACCATCCAAGAGATCTGCACGTAGACCCAGCTCCCAGTTCTCGATTACTTCGGGATCATAGAAGATCTCTACAGGACCGAGGCTGTCCTCGTACTGTGAAACACCGCCTGAGTTGAACCCTTCACTGTAACCCGCGTAGATCATGACGTTGTCGGCAAGATCATACGAGGTTGCGAAACGCCATGTGTCGGCTTCGAAACTAGTGGGATTAAAGACGTCGAAGGTACCGGCAACGGCCCTGCCACGATCGGCGAATGCTGTGTTCAGTTCACCAGGATGCTCCTCGATGATACCGGCAGCCTTCTGTGCAGCAAAATTTGCTGGGGACATAGCGATGCCAACGTTGTCCTGTTCGTGACGACGGAAGCCGACAGTCACATCCCACGCATCATTTATGTAGTATGTCAGCTCACCGAAGAACGCATCGCCGTCCTGGGTCTGACCATTAAGACGGTCAGAGGCATTACTAGCAGAACCCGGTCCGGCAAAAGCGTGTGCCCAACCAAAGCCTGCGGCGAAAGGTGCGCCGATAATGTTACCCAGCCAACCACACGGCTGAGGCCAGGCATCGCCCGGGAATGACAGACCACGGTCAGATGGCTTGTCATTACATTCTGGGTGCGCAAGCACGTCGTCCCAGTTGAGGGTCTGAACTGTGCCATTATCGTCGGCCGCAAATGTCCAGTCGGCAGAGCCCCACTCTGCGCCGCGGTTACGATTTTCCTGTTCCCAAGAATAGTAACCAACTACGTAGTCAACTTTGTCATCAAACAAGGTACCTGTCAGCTGGAATTCATGGCTCTCGAGATCAAGCTTGGTGACGTTGTAGTTAACAAAGAAGTTGTACTCAGAACCACCCCAGTCATTGTAAACACCAGCGTCATTACGAGTCTTACCATACATATATTTGAGATGCATGGTATCGCTTATATCCCAATCGGCATGGAAAGTGGTTTGCTCAAGGAACTGCTCGTTAGGAACAGAGGAAGCAAGACGGCTCTCGTAGCGACCTAACATTCCTCCAGGATATCCTGCTTGCGCGTACATTGGGTTGAATTTACCGCCACTTGCAATATCTGTGGCCCTGGCAATACCCATCTGGAAACCCTGGACGTTGGCCACATTGTAGTCGATGCGTGACTGTACACGGGCCTGCTGACCCACCTGGTCATCTTCTTGGTGAATGAGGCGGAATCTGAGGTTGTCTGTAGGTGTCCAAACGATATCACCGCGGAACACTTCACTGTCCTGCCAACCAGCGTTGATACCGGTTGTCAGAGATTTAACCCATCCGTCCTGCGTGTAACTGCCCAGTGTCCACTTTGTACGTAGGTTGTCGCCCAGAGGGATGTCGGCAGACACCATGACATCTCTACGGTCCAGGTTACCGGCACCAATGTTCAGGTTAACGCCGAATTCTTCCGCTGGAAGCTTGGAATGCATGTGTATAGAACCACCTGTGGAATCACGACCGTACAGCGTACCCTGTGGGCCACGTAGTACTTCCACACGATCCAGCTCTACAAAGTCTCGAGTCAGCAGGCCGTTGTTGGATACCTGCCAGATACCATCAATGTAAACACCAACGTTGGGAATACCACGCATGTAGAACAGACCTGAAGTTGTACCACCGTTGCCACCGGCAATCAGGACGTTAGGTACAACACCTGTCAGGTCTTCCAGGTTTTCAATATTCTGATCCTGCAGGCTGTCACCTGTAAGAGCGGTTACCGCCAGTGGCACGTCTTGAACATCGGTTTCACGACGTGTAGCGGTAATAATAATTTCTTCTAGAGCAGAATCGCTCTGAGCCACCGCAGTGTCGGCCATAAAGCCGGCTTGGGCAGCAAGTGCTGAGAAAACAGCAACTTTCATCTTGGTAAGTTTCATGAACTCCCCCTTTGTGGTTTTTTGTGGACCCTTTTGGCTTAGATACATTTGCAGAGATCGAGAAATGAAGAACCCTTCTCTGCTCGAAAACTTGTAGTCTCTAAGGGCAAAAGACGGCATATTCTGACTTATTCGAAATATACAGGTCAACAATGAATTTTGAACCAATATAATATCTTATTAATCAATAGCTTGTGAGATTTTTATAGTTCAGAAAGCAGTAAATATCAGCACAAATATGAAAAAAATTTGCAAAACCGTCCTTTTGAGTGGCTTTTAAAATTTACAGAGTTTAAAAAAACGATAAGAAATAAGTACTTTACTAATTTTTCTAAAATTAATCTTAGACAGAAATCGAAATTTTGTGCCTCTGTACAAACAACTTTTTCAAAGCACTCTATTTTTATTGATTTTTTGAGTTTTCAAGAATTACTGCTAATAAAATCCCGAAATCGATTCATGAAACGGCGGTCAATGCGATTCTTCCATCTCCAGACCCATTTTCCTGAAAATACAAATTTACCTCGACTACCTGTGGCTGTTCTGCCACCTAACGCCAACAGACTTAAGAATTTTTTTTGGGGAAAATAAGATGTAAATTTCTTACCAGTAATGTATGAGCCTATATTGTGTTTTAAAACAGCTGCCTGCCTAACAGCATAGACACCAGCCTTCGGGACAGGACTTTTTACAAATTCGGCGATATCGCCTGCCGCAAAAATATAGTCATGACTTTCCGACTGCAGCACCTCATTCACCTTTATAAATCCATCATCGGTGCATGCTAATCCTGAACTCCTGGGCCAGGATGGTGCAGCGGTCTGTGTACACCAGAAAACCGGATGGCAGCCAATATGCCCATTGAGGGAGGTATCAACACCCTCGGGGGTAACCGCCTGCACTCGGCAGTCGCGCCGAATTTCTATTCCCAGCTGGGCACAGGCACGCTCAGCATCAAGCCTCACCTTTAAAGGGTAGCCGGGCAGAATGTGCTTGGCCTTAGTCAACAGCAAATATTTCAGATGCTTAACTCCCTCATTTTGGCACGCCCAGGCCATGGCCAGGATAATCTCAACAGAACCAGCGCCTCCCCCAACTACCGCAATCGTCCGCGGCTTTTTCTCTTTAACCCATTGCGCTTTGAGTTCCTGCCACAGTTCCCAGAACCCGCCAATTGGCTTGATGGGCACCGCAAATTCCTTTACGCCAGGAATGGACTGGCTGGATGCCGAGCCTGTATTGATGGAGAGCACATCGAAGCTCATTTCCTTCTGGTTAGACAGACACAGTTTCTTGCTTTCAGGATCAAGTGCGGTGATAGAAGCACAAACAAACCTCGCGCCTGCCTTTTGGCAAAGTCCTACCAGATCTATCTGAATATCATCAGGGCTGTAATGTCCGGCAACCAGGCCGGGGAGCATGCCCGAGTAATGTGAGTTCGGTGTGGCGGATACCAGGGTCAGTCTGGTATTCGGTAAGGGCGCTCTCGCCCATTCCAAGAGAAAGAGTGAATGGGCATGGCCGCCCCCGGCGAGCACAAGCTCTTTCAATGCAGTCCTAGTAGACAGTCATGATGTCGTAACCCACAGCAAGGCTCACTAATGGGTTACGGCCTTCGGTTGGACGGTATTCGTGGGCAACAAAGTCATCGTACCCCGAATCTGCAATCTGCTGAGCGATCCAGCGGTAATCCAGCTCCTGGGTGCGATCGATCTCACGCCTAGAGGGGACGCCTGCCACGTGCATATGACTGATGTGATCAAGATTCTCAAGCATGGTCCGCACCACATCTCCATTGGCAATCTGGACATGATAGAAGTCATATACCACGGTAATGTTTGGAGAACCTGTTCCACGACACACATCAAAACCCCAGTGGATGTCATCAAACACTTGGTCAGTCCGGTTGTCGGCCTCAACTTTGGAATTAGTGATCTCCATGCACACGTTGACACCGGCCGCTTCCGCGTAAGGTGCTACTCGGGAAAGAATTTCGATGGCATTGTCCTTGCCCTCTTCCCGGGACATGCCCCTTCGCTCTCCTGGAAAGGCAATCAAATTTTTACAGCCCGCTTCCACGCACATCTCTAACCCACCTTGGATCTCTTCCTCGATCTGGTCGTGCAGTTCACGACGAATAAGGCCATCCTGGAAGGATGTGCCTGTGCCAATGCGACCACCCATAAGGGTTGGAGTGAGACCATAATCATTAAGCACAGGAACTTGTTGCGGTTGGGCCAGATCCATTCCGGCAAAGCCCATCAAGGAAAGAATTTCGCAGCGCTCTTCAAAGCTAAAATCAGTTCCTGTCCAGACCTGGGGCATAACGCTTTGCTTGATCCTGCCCTGGCGCGGCCCTAGCCCTTCTTCCTGAGCGGCACTGACCTGGGCGGCCAGCACGGGAGTAGCGGCTAATGCCTTAAGCAGACTTCTGCGCTTCATGATGATATTCATTTAAGTGTCCTCTGCATTGCAACGACAAAACACTAATTATAAGGGATTGTACCTCGCCCTACCTACTCCGGATTATGCGCTGAACATCAATCAGCTGCACCAGTGTTGACCTACCGTAACTTCTGCAAATTCCCAAGGGCTTATCATGACCAGAGTTGTTATAAGTCGAGAAAGCCCGCTGAACTATTCAGTAGTAAGGCAATACGATTATTCGACTAATCAGGCAAAAAGTTGCTCTTAAAAAATCAGGACTACGAGGGCATATTTTAGGCGCAATGATAGTTAACAGGATCAACTCAAGGGATCAATCGAATTAACAATGCTGTTATTTTTCCTGAACCAGCCTGTTAGCGAATAGCGAGGCACATTGACTTGCAGTACCTCATGGGGAAACTCTTCGCTCAAGAAAAGAACAAGACGGCCAAACAGTGGCGCGATTGTTTCAAGGACACTACCGTTCCCAGGCGAATACATAACCAGTTCTCCACCGCTGGCACTGGACCAGGAAGGATTAAGGTACAGTACTGTACTAACAACACGCGTATTGCTGTCAGCAAAAGCATCAAGGTGCTTTTTGTAGAAGGCGCCTTCGTTGTAATAGGCATAGTGACACTCGTAATCGAAAAGGCCCAGAAAAAGCCTTTCGTTAAATCCCAGCCTGAACACCTCCATGCGCTCAAAATACTCACGGGTTGCCTGATGAGTCCCATTAAGCCAATGAATTTCATCAGTCCTGATAAATCGGTTGAGCTGATAGTCATCTTCCCGTCCAATACCTGCGCGCCTGAATTTATTTTTATCAAGTGACTTGAAGTGCAAAATCAGGTCATTCAAAAGCTTGTCGCTAAATACACCATCAAGAACGATATAACCCTTACTAGCAAGCGCAGTAGCAGTTTCATCAAGATAAGTGGATATGTCTGGGGGTAAAAGTACTGGTGCAGCCATGGTTTCAGTTTCTTTTCTGCAACTAAAAAAGGGGCTGCTAAACAACCCCTTTCTGCTCAATCAAAACGCTATCTCAGCGCGGATTTTCTTCCATTAGGTTTTGCAATAACGCAGCCATTTCAGGAAGTTTGCCTACGACATCGGAGCCGCCAAACCGCTCCACATCTGCTTCACCTGTGGCGTACTGCAATGGAATCAGGCCGCGATTGTCCTGCGCATACAAATCCGCACCCTTATCCACTAAGAACTCAACCACGGTATGCCAGTTCATACGGGCACTGGTATGTAGGGGGGTCTCTCCATAACGGCCGCCGTGCTGATTGATGTCTGCACCTGCATCCAACAGAATCTCAAGGCCGCGCATTACATCATGTTCAGTTTTTAGTGAGCCACGGGTATTTTCATTAGTCGACTTACTGGTAAGTGCAATCATCGGAGTCACGCCGAACACATTGGCACGTTTCCAGTCAGCACCATGCTCCAAGAGGAGTTGCATCATTTTCGTATCACCCATGTAGGCAGCCTGCTGCATTGGCGTTGAGCCGGTATTCATCAGGGTAAAGTCATTGGCACGGTCGTAAACAATTTCTCGTGCCGGTGGGTAAAGCTTGAGGCTGATGTCAGGGTTGGCGCCCTTTTCCAATAACAGTTTAGCTACATCATAAGCCGTATGCGTATCCAGCGAGCGCAAATCACCACGGTTGGAGCGACCGGGAACAAGATGCGTATCTACCGAGGCATACAGGGGGGTGCGACCAAAAAAGTCCCACTGGTTAATATTAGCGCCCCGCTCAACCAGCGTTATGGCAATGTCATAACGCATATTAACGAGGGCAAGAATCAGTGGTGAAACATTATCCGGATCCGGCTTGTTGATATCAGCACCGGCGTCAAGCAAGCTATTCACACAATCAAGGCAGTTCTCCCTAACGGCGTAAAGAAGAGGCGTCAGCCCGCCCGTTTTCATATCTTTCATACGTGGTTCGGAGGTAACCCGCCTGGCCCAGTTCCGGTCGATACCGCGGACATCGACTGCCGCACCATTAGCAATCAGGAAGCTGACCATTTCCGGATGCTTTCTTGCTGCTGCCCAGTGCAGTGCTGTCTGACCGCCCCAGCCCTCTATCGCATTGATGTCTGCCCCGTTCTCAATAAGCAGCCTGGCTGCCTTTACATTTCCCGTTCGGGCAACCGCCATCAGAGCAGTCTGCCCTTCCGGGCTGGACGATTCGACATCCGCGCCCGACTTGAGCAACGCCTCAATTATCGGCAAATTACCCTTCGCAGCCGCTTCACCCATTGGGGTTGAACCATAATCGTTGCGCACGTCGGGGTCAGCCTCTGCGCGCAATAATCTCTCGGTAAGCTCGACGTTGCCATGATAAGCAGCCCAGTGTAGAGCCGTGGTGCCGTCTACAGCAGGCCTATTGACATCATCACCGGAATCAATACGCATGAATGCAGTATCAAACTGTTTCTTTTCTACTAGCGCAACTAGTGAGCTGTCTGCCGCCTTTAAAGCAAACGACAGTGCTGATACTAATAAAATAGTCAGAAATTTTGCTATTGGGTTTTTCATTGGCACTGCGTTAATCAGATTTCTGAGAGCAGACCAGTGCTGTCACCAAATCGGTCCAACTTAACATCTGCTCGGTCGAGAATCGTATGCATTAGGTTAGCCAGCGGAGTGTCCTGGGCATACTTCAGATGCTGACCACCTTTCACCCGGCCACCTGCCTTACCCAGTATCACGGAAGGCACCTTGTCATTGTTATGCAGGTTGCTGTTAGCCATACAGCTGCCATAAAGAATCATTGAGTTATCGAGGATGGATCCCTCAACATCCTGCATATCAGAGAGTTTGCCAACAAAGCGAGCAAAAGAGGAGGCATACCAAGCCTGAACACGGCTCAGGCGATCAAGCTTGGCAGGATCATCCTGGTGATGGGACAGCGGGTGGAATGCATCAGAAATACCAATATGATTATAAGTTCGCATACTGACCTCACGATCGGACATGAAAGTAACCACGCGGGTCAGGTCAGCCTGGTACGCCAGAGCCATCAGGTCATACATGAGATCGAGATGCGCAGGGAAACTGCCGGGCACACCCACTGGTGCATCCGGAATATCAACGCCGGATAGATCCTGTTCAGCAAGTTTCTGCATCTGCAGCTCAATCTCGCGCACAGAATCCAGGTATTCACCCATCAGGATCTTGTCAGTGGCACCCAGTTCCCTGTTCAGAGAGGCTGCATCCTCCATCACCAGGTCGAGCAGTGAATTTGTTTCTCCGGCAATGGATTCGCGCTCTTCAGATGTTTCTCCCTGGCCAAACATGCGGAAGTAAAGCTTGCGTGGATCATGCTCCATGGGCAAGGGCTGGGTTGGTGTTCTGAATGCGATTGTTGAAGAGTAACTGCCGCCATTAGCGCCAACGGTACTCAGCTCAAGTGAAGGAAACGGTGTGTCGTCGCCAAGCTGACGTGCAGCAAACTGATCCGCACTGATACCGTCTTCGGTATAGCTGGTCCCTTCCGGAGCTACGCAGCGCAGCCAAGTACCTGCCGTGATGGCATGAGGATCAGGGCTCTCAGCGGGCTTGTTGCGCAGGTCACTGATCACGGTCATATGACTTTTATAGTCAGCGAGTGATGACAGGATTCTACTCATTTCGAAATCATTACCGGTCTTTTCAGGCGTCCAGCTTTCATAGACGGCGCCATGCGGAATGTACACAAAACCCAGACGCAGTTTCGGCGCTGGGAGCGCTGTTGCCGCCGGAATCATGGCGTCAAGAAATGGCAGCGCAATACTGGCCCCTGCACCTTTCAGTACTTTTCGACGTGATAAGTGTTTCTTGGTTATGAACATTGGGATTCTCCCTGTTCCGTTTGGATATAAAAATGTTTAGTCAGTTGGCTGCCAATTCAGCACCATGGGTTTCGCCCGGCGCCTGCTTGTAAAGGAATTGGTCAGTACTGACGATGCCCTGAACAATAGCATAAAAGCCAAAATCATTTTCTTCTGCCCGCCTGACTACACTTCGCACAGCAGGCATGTCCTCTGCCTCTACGGGGCGTCCTAAAGCGTAGAGCATAAGCTTCTCCGCCAGGTTCTGAACAAACAGGGTTGGCCTCTCAAGCAGGGCGTCGCGTAAATCTTTGACACCACCAATAGCCTTGCCATCCGGCAATACACCGTAGGTATCAATGGCCGTACCCACCATACGGTCAAAACTGCGATCGCGGCCGACGGCGTCAAAACCTTCAAGGGCGAATCCCAACGGATCTATAATACCGTGGCATCCGGCACAACTCGGATTGTCACGATGCGCTTCCAGCCGGGCCCTGACCGTCCTCGGCAATTCGCCTTCCCTGTTTTCCTGAAGAGCCTCTACGTTAGGTGGTGGTAGCGGCGGTGGTGTTCCGGTAATGTGCTCAAGTACATAAGCACCACGCAGTACCGGCGAAGTCCGGTCAGGATATGCAGACACCATTAGTATGCCACCCTTGCCGAGCAAGCCATATCGGTCAGGATTCTGTACAGGGACTTTTCTGAATGCATCACCTTTAACTGTCTGGTCACCATAGTGAAGCGCCAAGCGTTCATTCATGTAGGTGTACTGTGCACTCAACATCTCCGTCACATTCTTGTTATTCAGGAAGATGTCCTGAGCAAAAAGTTCTATCTCACGCTTGAAGAGTTCACGTATGCCAAAGTCGATATCCCTGAATATGGCCGGGTCAGGATCTATTTCATCGAGACCACCCATGTTCAGCCACTGGTAAGCAAAATTACCAGCAAGCGTCTCGGCTTTTTCATCTCTTAGCATACGATCGACCTGCTGGGCCAGCACATTAGGATTAGACAACAGCCCAGCGTCTGCGAGGTCCAGTAGTTCCTCATCAGGAATACTGCTCCACAAAAAGAAGGCCAGCCTAGCGGCCAGTTCATACTCTGTAAGGGCAAACACTTCACCGGGAGCCGCATCGACTGGCGTATTTTCGATTCGATAAAGGAATTTAGGGCTGGCAATGATCGCGGTAAGGGCGCGGCGAATACCAATATCAAATCCCCCCTCCAAGTTGGACTCGCTGAAAAGTTTTAGCAGTTTCTCCTTGTCGCCTTCACTAACCTGTCCCCTGAACGCCTTTCTTGCCACTTCAGAAATGATCTGGTCAGCACAAGCCTCTACCTCAGAAAATGCCTCAGGGTAGCAGGTAAAGATCTTGCTGCGCGCCGGTGTATCACTTAACCCGGACGGATTGAAGGGTCCCTGGATTTCAATTGAACTCAGGCTGATGATATTTTCACCAACGGCAGAAGGCTGCATGCGATGCAGGCGGCCTTCATACTCGGCAAAAGTTCGGTGCACAAAGAAGACGGCCACAGTGTGCGGCCCCGCCTCTGCAAGAAAGGGAATATTTTTCAGCTTGGAGTTGATCGTATCAACGGCCGGATCACCAATCTGATCAATTGCCTTGAGATCTTCACCGCCGCCTATTTCCATCTCGAAAAACTTCTCACCGTCATAGGTAGCTACAACGGTATGGGTGAATTCCTGATTGAAGACCCACAGCCTAGAAGCCAGGTTGCCGATATTCAGTACGTACTCACCGTCAGCCGGAAAATAATGTTCAACGGCCACGCCACCTCGAGAACCAAGAGGCAGTCCCTCTCGATGAGCATATTGGTTCCCGCCGACACTGTAAGTGGTGCCGCCTGTTCGTGCATTCGGATTACCAATTGCCTGTTGCGCGACAATGCGGGCGGAATTTAGAGACTGTTCCAGGAAGGCGGGTGATACCCTCAATGCAGATGCAACGTTGTCAAAACCTTCAACAGAGTCATCCAAGGGCAGCAAGGCTCCGGCATCCACCTTTATTCCGAGCAGATCACGTACGGCGTTGGCATATTCTTTCCTATTGAGACGATGAATGCCGACATGTCCCACTTGTTTTTTTTGGGCTCCCGCATGGTCAAGATAGTTTTCCATCCAGGCAATGAAATCATCTGTCTCGGCATTGTCGGGTCGCTCAGCTCCAGCTGGCGGCATAAGGCGCCCACGCAATTTCAACACCACCTTTTCCCATGTTGCGACATTGTCAGCAATCTCGACCGGGCTCATGAGATCAAATGCAATACTGCCGGCCCAGTCCTCGTAGTTGTGACATTCCATGCAGTTTTCCTGCAAAAATCCGAAATAGGCATCAGACTCATCGAAACGCTCAAAACTAAGAGCAATTTCTGCCGCTTCCTCACTTGCAGCGGCAAACAGACTAGCACTCGAAAGTATGAGTGACGCCGTAAGTGATGTTTTAAAAAACTGGTTTAATCTATTCATTTCAATCAATCTTGATATTTCCCACTTTACCTTTTGCCTCTTTCCTCTTGGTTCTGATTTTCAAGGAAAACCACCGCCAATTTGACGACCGTTTCTTAAATGCCCATAAAAACTCCGAAATCCTTTATCGAGAAACTCCGAGGGATCGCCCCATTCAGGCTGCAGACCCTGGGCAGGATTAACTATGACCACTTCCTCAGGCCCCCTGCTCTGGCGCAGCAACGAGACCATCTCTGCCTTTAATGACTGGTACATAGTGTCAAGTGCATCGAATTCGTTTTTGTTCAGGACATTTCCGGACGCGGGAACAATCACCGACTGCTCATTGATAATGCTGCCCAGGCTATCATAAGCATCTGTAATGCCGCCGATAAAGCCATTCGTATTTTCATCGACGACCGCCCATGAATCTGCACGAATGGCCGGACCTGTGTATATCACGTTCGCATCACGAAACAGAGCATACACGTCGCCGTCAGTATGCGACTGGAGAAGATAGCCAACCTCGAGCACGTCATTCTTAAAGGGAATTTCCAGACTGCCCCAGTAAAAGGTCCTTGTGGGTAGCTGTTTTTCGGGGACAGGCGTATGCAGTATTTTTTCTCCGCGCTCTCTGATTGTGGTGCCCAGCCAGAGCCTTGTATTTTCATGGGCAACGATTTCAACCTCGTCACCAAGAAAGCCATTCAGCCCTGTCACCTCGGGATGCCAGTGACTTAATACAAGAGTGTTAATGGCTTCAATACCGGTAGCATTACGAACAAGTTCCAAGTACTCCCCAGCATACTGCTCAGGTACACCGTCAATAAGAATCAGACCGTCAGGGTCAGCCGCCACCAGGGTATTGCCGGCGGGCCCCTTGACCAGATGAATGTCATCACTGATTTCTGTTATGACAAAATTCTGGGCGATGGCGTCATTGGCAATGCCTAGCAATGCCGCCACCATGAGCAGGGGTTTCAACAAACGTTCCTGGGCCAGTAAAGTCATATTATGCATAGGGTTTTTTAAGCAATTTGAAGGCTTTATCCAGTCAGACATTATCTTAGAAAGTTTTCTTCTGCAAAATGTGCAAAAAATCCATAATTTGAACCCTTTCAAGATGCCCGAGCTAACTCGCAATGGTAATCGGAAAGGCAGACTTCATACAGAGATAATCTATTAAATTCAGTCAGTTATTTCGGGCGGTTAGTTTGTCATTATAAGCAAAAAGGCCGCAATGTATGCGGCCTTTTTATCTCTCTAGACTGTTCTTATCTTATGGTAGAAGCGCCATCTCAGTGGCCAGGTACATGATCATTCCTCCTGCCCTGTCATCAGGCCCCATCAAAGCTTCGCGGGTCATGTATGCATCCATAGAGTCGAGCTTATTAGTGGATTCACAGACATTAACGAAATATCCCTGCGGGCTGGTGCGCATTAGCACACCCCGCCAGGCTTTTTCCAAAACAGGCATATAACTGTCATCCAACCAACCGCGACCGATACCACGACGCATGGCAGCAGCAATCATGGCGGTGGCACTCAGCTCGGCAAAAGTGCCTGGCTCATTAATCATCATATGCCACATGCCATCAATATCCTGATGCGCAACCAGGGCCTGCATGTGCGACTGGTAAATGCCCAGCAGCTCGGAGTAGCCTGGATGTGATTCAGGGAAATCGCTCAACGCCATAGCCAGTCCCAGCGCAGGAAATGAATTGGCCCGACTCCATGCGGCATCCACCAGTGGTGAGTGCCTGTAAAGGCCATCTTCCCTGCGCACCCGGGTCTCAAGAAAACGGATATGCTGAAGGGCCATGTCAAAATAACGACGGTCACCTGTGAGCTTGCCCACCTTGGTCAGCAAGGGTGTCGACATAAAGTAATCATCACTGAGCTCACGGTGAAACGGCATTGCCTCACGCATATTACCGTTTTCATCCCAACCTAGGTCAGCCGCCGAACGGGCCAGCTCCAGGTAGTCACTGTTGCCGGTTCTTTCAGCCAGCTCAGCGAAAATCAGATGTCCCCCAATATAGAGATTAGACGTGACATTGATACTTTCACCTTGCAGGTATTGCCGGGTCAGTGCCTCCACTTCCTCAATATATCCCTGGCGAACACGACTAAGCAGAGCCATGCCAGGGATGTAGACAGGCCAGGAAAAATCATGCCCGTAATATTCTCCCAGCTGGGTGACCAGCTGTTCCGGGGAACGCGCCAATCGGTTATCCAGCATTTCATGGGAAGCGGAAATCGGGAGGTTATCAGATTCCTGCATGATCATCTCGAGTTCTTCTGGCTCATCGTATAAGTGCAGTGCAGGCACATACCCTACCCCTGCCACCACTAGGTTGCTGAGGCTGTCCGCCAATTCATAATCCACCTCGCTCTCTATCAGCACCAGGTCTGGTCCATGCACACCCAGCCAACGCCAAAGAGAATATGAAACAGGATCATCCGCATAGGCACGCCCCTGCGGTGGGAACGTCAGCAACTCCCCTTCTGGGTTGGCACGCGGAATAACGATAAGGTTGAAAGGCTGTTCGGACTTGTCCAGGGCCAAGTAACGCTGATACGCCTGCTGAATTTTCAATGTGGTGGCAGCATCACCATCAAGTCCGCCAATCAGCACGACAGTTGGCCTTTCTTCGGCATCAACCTGGTAACCCTCCGCCTTGATCAAGGTGCCCATGGAGGACATGCCCACGGTCCATTCCTGGGCCGAAGAAAGAGGAATCGCAAGAAAAGCCAGAAAAACGACGAGTCCAATGCTGCGGAGTTTATTCATTCGTTGAGATCTCTTGGAAAGCGTTGAGATGATAGAGAATGATACACAGATTTCGCCTCGTCAGTTAAGCCGCGAAAAACTGCCTCATCTCTTTTCGTTTGCGGGTCATAACAACAAGCCCAATGAAACAGCATAACGCGGCAATTACATTAGGCCACATCAAGCCCACCATGTTGGCTACCCAGCCAATAATGAGCACACCAAGGGCCGGCGCTCCGCGAGTAAATGCTGCCCAGAGACTTAGCACCCTGCCCCGCATCTCATCATCGATACTATTCTGAACCAGCGTTTGCCCTGCCACACTACCTATTGTTACCGCGTAGCCAAAAACAAACATTAGTCCAGCGGCAAGCCATTCCATGTTGATTACTGCAAAGCCAACTAGGGCGACAATGGCAATTAATGTCATCAGGAGAATTTCGCTCACCAAGCCACGGGTCTGCCCGTTCATGGAAATTTTCAGCCCGGCAAGCACTGCCCCTATTCCCATTGCCGAAGTGAACAACGCCAGAGTAATAGGCCCCGATTCATATACGGCGCCCACGAAGGCCGACAGCATGAAGGCCACCGGCCTGATAAAAAAAGAAACCACAGTGAGTAGGACAAACATATAGAACAGCGCCCTTTTGCCAATCACGTAATGAAATCCATCGCGAATATCAGCTATAAAAGTTTTATTATTCGGCTGCTTTTCCCTTGCCGGTAGCCTGATAAAAAACCAGGCAGCCACAATCAGCATGTAGCTCAGCGCATTAAAGAGAATTGCCATGGCGGGACTGAACACTTCGATCACGATACCGGCTACGGCAGGTCCCGCAAACCGTGCGACATTAAATGCCACTGCCGTAAAGGCCGCTGCCGCCACTAGGTCTTTCTTTCGCACCAGGTTAGGAATAATGGACAGGCGGATTGGTTGGTAGGCAGCCTGGATAACGCCCTCCACAAGCGCCAACCCAAAGAGCAAACCAATACTTAGCATGTCAAACCAAGCCAGGAAAAATAACAGGAACGCCTGCAGCATCATCATGATCTGTGCAATCACGGCCATGGTTTTACGATCGAAGCGATCTGCCCACACTCCAAACAGAGGGGTCACGAAAATTAGGGGAGCTATTTCGACAAAAGCAACAGCACCAACCCAGAATTCAGATTCAGAAATGACCCAGGCCAGCCACGACACAGCAAGACGCTGCATCCAGAAACCAATTAGGGAAATACTGTTGCCGCACATGTAGATCGCGTAATTCCTGTTGGAGAACGCAGATCTAAGCGCGGAAAACTTCCCTGATGGCATGATTTACAATAACTATAAATTTGATGAGAGAAATGGTTCTAAATTACTGAACCACTTTGCTAATGGAAATTGAAATTTTGTCTTCCAGTGAGTCTAGATCAAAGGTGTCGGATTCAGCTTCAATATCGCCCGCCTGGGCATTGGCCACACCGGATCTCGACAAACGCGCCCCCACGTAAACCTGTGACGCTGAAGAAAGTTTAGCTGCAGGCGTCATGGCATTGGCATCTGTCAACGTAATTTCGAAAGGAAATTCCGGCTGAACCAAGTTGACGGCTGCGAGCGGCATCGGAAAATCTGGGCTTCGAGCATAGACAAACAAACGCATTGACGCATCCACGAGATCCCGCACAGAATCGTCCACGTCGATAACAAGCGTAACAGAGGCCCCACCATCATCAACTACTTCTGCCGTCTCCGGGGGCAGCAGTGCTTCAATGGTACTAATGCGGTCGCGCAGAGCCAGGGCCTGCTCACTATTACCGTTAATTTGTGAAAGCTGGCGGCGCCAGTAGAAAACGGCCTGTCTAAAGTCCTGCTGCATAAAAGATTCGAATCCCAGGATGCTCATGATGGCCTGTTCATTGGGATTCATCGTCATCGCCCGTTCGATTACGCTCTGCAGATCAGAGGTCAACGAGGAGCCCGCATCCAGGTACATGGCCTGCGCCAGCTGGCCCAGAACAGTTGCCTTATCCGGCCCATCTTCTAACTCACCGATCAGTAACTCGAAGGTATTAATTGCCGAGTTAAAATCTTCCAGCTGAATATAGAGCGTACCGAGCATATAGCCATTTTGAATATCATCCGGCTTACGTTCGAAACGTTCCTCCAGCACTTCCGCCAGCCTTAGAAAGCCTGCACGCTGTTCTTCTGCGGATTCTGCCGTATTAAGGGTTTGAAAAATTTTCGGTAGTTCGAGGTCCCTGGCTGAGCCTACCAATTCGTATATGCCATAACTGAAAATTGGAATGAAGAGCAGACTAAGCACTGGTACGAGCTTGCGAGGTCCGCCATTACTTTGAGTCACTCTGCCATCTATGGCATCCATGTCACGAAGAAAACTGCGCGACAGTTCGGTTTTCAGTTTTTCAAACTCATCCACTGAAATGACACCTTCTGCCTGGTCTTTTTCGAGCTCGGTAAGACTGCTTTCATAAACCTCGCGGTTTTTCCTGCGGCGAATCTCGGGGTCAATGGAGTTATCAGAGGGGCGGAAACGCAAGTAAGGAACTGCAATAAACAGCAGCGCAAGGGCAATCAATAAAACGGAATAAGGAATAAAGGACATCATGGTTCAGTCCCGCTCAAGAAGCTTGTCGAGTTCTTCCTGCTCCTTTTGCGTAAGACCTGTCTCGGTAGCTGCATCCTGGCTCTGCAGCATCATGCGCCTGACAATAATAATGCCGCCTAGTAGAAGAAGCGCCGGGCCAAACCAGAGCACGAGTGTCCCGGCAGTGAGCCTGGGACGATAGAGAATAAAGTCCCCGTAACGGCTGCTCATGAAATCTAGAATTTCCTGGTCCGTGCGCCCCTCAAGAATCTGGTCATACACTTCTTTGCGCAGGTCGGCCGCAATGGGCGCATCGGAACCGGCAATATTGGAATTAAGGCACTTGGGGCAGCGCATTTCGTAGGTGAGCTGCTTGAAGCGCTCTTCCTGGACTTCCTCTTCAAAAGCATATTCCTCGATTGCTGCCTGGCTAACCACCGGGAGTAAAAGAAGGGCTAAGAAAAGAAGTATTAAATTTTTCATGACAGTGTCTTACCTGATCTGTTCCAGAAAAGGAACAAAAATGTCTTTCCAGATAATACTGTCGATGGCACCAATGTGGCGGTGAAGAATCATGCCGTTTTGATCGACAAGAAAAGTTTCAGGGGCGCCTGTGACGCCCAGGTCTATTCGCAGGGAGCCATCCAGGTCCACCACATTGTAATCAAAAGGGTTGCCCCGCTCTTCCAAAAAAAGCCTGTCTTCTTCCATGGAATAGTCGTAGCTGATTCCCACCATCGTGATATCGTTTTCCGTCTCACTGATTTCAAGGAAAAAAGGATGCTCGGCATGACAAGGCGGACACCATGAGCCCCAGATATTGACCAGTAAAATATCGCCCAGCAATTCCTGCTTGCTGAAGACCCCCTCTTCGGGGTACAGGCTGGGCTGGGTAAATTCAGGCAGCGGCCTGTCAACGAGAGCCGAGGGAACCACGTTCGGATCGCGGGTCAGGCCAAAAAAGAACAGGCCGGACAGAATCAGGAATACGGCAACAGGAACAAAGAGTTTCAGCCGCATGTTATTTTTCGGGGATTGATCGCTCATGCTCCCTCCAGGGAACCCATTGCACCTGGAGTTTTCGTTACTGTTTCTTGCTGGCGAACTTCCCTGACACGATAACGCCTGTCAAGAATAGCGGTAATGCCTCCCGCTGCCATCAGGAATGCGCCCATCCAGATCCAGAACACAAAAGGTTTTACATGCAGCCTTACCACCCAGGCCCCATCACCGCGCGGGTCGCCCAGGGCGGCAAAGAGGTCTCGGGTAAATCCAACATCAATATCCGCTTCGGTCTGTACAGTGCCTGTAGCAAAGTAAGTTCTTTTTTCAGGATATAGCGTCATGTAAGTAGAATTTTTCTTCTGCACTTCGATCGTGCCAACATCGGCGGCGTAGTTAGGACCGGGTTCACGATTCACGCCCTGGAATGTAAAGGTGTATTTGCCGATTTCAATCTGCTCGCCTGGGGCAAGGCGCACATCTTCCTCTATACTGTAATGACTTGTCAGGCAGACACCTAGAATGATGACAGCGATCCCCAGATGGGCAATCTGCATGCCGTAATAACTCAGGCTCAGGCTTTTCAAGCCTTCCAGCAGTGAAGCCTTGTTTGCCGTTTTCGTGAGAAAATCTCTGCCGATACCCAGAATAATCCACAGTGCCAGCGCAACCGCTATAAAGATTGGTACGTTGACTTCTCGCGTTACCGCCAGGGGAATCACAATGCCCAGAAGAACGCTAGCGACTGCCACTTTTAAAAGCTGGCTCTTTAGATAATCCATGGACGTTTTTTTCCAGCGGGAAATGGAACCAATGGACAGAAAAATAACAATCAATCCCATCAGGGGCAGGAAGATCGCATTAAAGTAAGGCGCTCCCACCGAAACCTTGTTGGCTTCACCGTAGATCGCCTCATGAATCAGCGGGTAAAGCGTGCCCAGCAGGATCATGGCTACGCTGACTACCAGGATAATGTTATTGATGAGCAGGAAGACTTCGCGGGATGTCGCCGTGTAGCTGGCAATTCCTTTCACCACTGGTGCGCGCAGGGCATACAGAAACAGGGACGACCCAATCACCAATAAAATAATAGCCATCAGGACCATCCCCCTTTCAGGGTCAACGGCAAAGGCATGCACAGATGTCAGAAGGCCGGAACGAATGATGAATGTGCCCAGCAGGCTCAGTGAGAAAGCCGCAATAGCCAGCAGCGCTGTCCAGCTTTTAAACACTCCGCGCTTTTCTGTAACAGAAAGCGAATGGATGAGTGCAGTGCCCACCAGCCATGGCATGAAAGCCACGTTTTCAGACGGATCCCAGAACCACCAGCCGCCCCAGCCAAGCTCGTAGTAAGCCCACCAGCTGCCGAGCGCTATTCCAATCGTGAGAAATGCCCAGGCGGCATTGGTCCACGGCTTTGTCCAACGCGCCCAGGCGGCATCCATCTTGCCGGACAGAAGCGCCGTGATGGCAAAAGCAAAAGCCACCGAAAATCCAACATAGCCCATATAGAGAAATGGCGGATGCACGATGATGCCGAAATCCTGCAGCAGCGGATTCAGGTCAGTCCCATCGGCAGGCGTGTTGAGCAGCAGACGATCAAAGGGATTCGAGGTAAACAGCATGAATAGCAAAAAGCTGACACTGATTATTCCCATTACCGCCAGCACCCTGGCAAGGATATCAAGCGGCAGGTTGCGGCTGAAAAGACTGACCGCATATGTCCAACTTGCAACCATCAGTACCCACAGCAGGAGCGAGCCTTCATGTCCTCCCCAGACGGCAGTTAACTTGTAATAAACCGGCAGCAAAGAATTGGAGTTGCTGGCGACGTAAGCCACGGAAAAGTCGTCATTGAGAAAAGCATAGGCGAGACAGCCGAAACTGATCACCATGAACACCCAGACGCCAGTGCAGAGCGGCCTGGAAAGCGCCATCAGCAATTCATTGTTTTTTTGCACACCAATCATTGGCACAACGCTGAGTAGAACAGCGAGACTTAATGCCAGTACCAGTGAAAAATTTCCCAGCTCTGGAATCATTGCTGACAAACCTCCACGTCCGCATCTTCGACGGCATCCAGTGAGGCTTTTACTTCTGCTGACATGTAATTCTCATCATGCTTGGCCAGGATCTGAGTGGCCTGGAAAGTGCCCAGTTCATTAAGTGCACCATCGGCCACGACGCCCTGCCCCTCGCGAAACAGATCCGGCAGAGGACCCGAGTAACTCACCAGCACATCGTTGCAAAAATCTGTCGTAACGAAATTAATTTCGGTGCCCTCGAGGTTTTCCTTTTCAAGACTGCCCATTTTTACCATGCCGCCAATCCTGAAAGACTGGCCCGCCGGCACTGCGCCCTCAGACACTTCCGTGGGTGTATAAAACACATTCAACCCTTCATTCAGCGCGAACAGCACCAGACCAACGGCAAGTGCCGAGCCAGAAATAATGAAAAGAACGATGGCCAGTTTTTGCTGGCGGTGAATCAACATGTCTTACCCTTCTGCCTCCTGTGCAGTCTGCCCCCGTCTTGCAGCTTCTCGCTGCCATCTCGCTTTAAGGTCCCGGATTATTTTTCGCTTTGCCATGGCAGGTTGGATCACGTTGAAGGCAATAACCAGCGCAAAAAAGCCGTATGAACTCCAGACATACACGGCATGTCCGCCCATGGCCAGAAACTCGGCAAAATTCTGAAACTGAAACTCAGGCACCGGCTTCTCCCTTTGACAGCAGTTCCAACACCCACTGTGCACGTCTTTCCCGGAACAGGATTTCATTGCGCGTGCGCAGAATCAACGCAATAAGAAAGAAACCCAGGATGCCAAAACCGACAAAGAATGCCGGCACCCAGACTTCCGGCGGATTTGCCGCCGTATCGCTGAGGGACAGGTTGCTGGCTCCCTGATGCAGTGTATTCCACCATTCCACCGAGTACTTGATGATGGGCAGGTTCACCACGCCCACCAGGCTAAGAACGGCACAAGCGCGTGCACCAGAGTCAACAGAGTCAAATGCCGAGCGCAGTGCGATGATGCCCATGTAGAGAAACAGCATGATCAGCGTGGAGGTTAATCGTGCGTCCCATATCCACCAGGTGCCCCAGGTCGGAATACCCCAGAGGGATCCGGTTGCCAGCGCCACGGCCGTGATTGTTGCCCCAATGGGCGCGCAGGCCTTGGCGATCATGTCAGCGATCTTGATTTTCCAGATCAGGTAGCCCGCACTGAAACAGGCCATCATGGCGTAACAGCCCATGGCCAGGGTAGCCGTGGGCACATGGATATAGGCTATGCGATAGTTCTCACCCATCTGGTAGTCAGGCGGTGTGAATGCCAGCCCCCAGACCAGGCCCACCCCTAACAGCAGGACAGTAATGCCTATCAACCATGACAGGTATCGCTCCGTCATCGCGTAAAAAATCTTGGGCGAACCCAACTTGTAAAACCACTGCCACATATTTTTTATATGGATCTGAAACCGTTCTTCTTCAATTAACACTTATCCGCAATGCTGCCCCGATAGCCAGCGGTGACAGGCATATCGCTGCAATCAATAAAGCACCCAGGAGAGCCAGCAGACCAGTGTATGGCAGGCTGCCCATGGCTGCCTGAACCATACCTGTACCGAATACAAGTACAGGGATATAAAGGGGCAATATTAACACAGCCAGCAGTAAACCACTGCGCGAAAGCCCCACCGTCAGGCCCATGCCGATCGCTCCAAGGAGGCACAGAATCGGGGTTCCCACCAGCAGTCCAAGCACCAGCGGCATGCGCCCTACGTCAGGCATCGCCAGCATTTCAGCAAACAAGGGTGCAAGAATTATTATGGGAAGGCAGGACAGCAGCCAGTGGCTGAAGACCTTGGCCAGCAGCAAAAAATAAAGCGGCTGCGGGCTCATCAGCAGCTGTTCCAGCGACCCATCTTCGTAATCAGCCCTGAAAAGGCTGTCCATGGAAAACATGATCGCCAGCAGCGCCGTCACCCAGATCACACCAGAGGCAATGCCGCTAAGAAAATCTGTATCTGCCCCGCCCCCAAGTGGAAACAAAGAAATCGAAATAACAAAAAACATCAGGGGATTGATCACGTCACCCGGCGAACGCAGGGCAAGCAAAAGTTCCCGGCGGATGGTGGCCAGTATAACGCTGCCCATGCTCATCGAGGTGCCGGCTACCATTGTGCTTCCGCCTCGGTGTTGTATTTATCCAGGTCGATCACCTGGAGCGGACATTCTAGCTGCAATGGATGATGGGTAGTGAGTAGCAGTGCCCCACCCTCTGCAACAAAACCGGCCAGCATGGCCTCCAGTTCTTGAACGCCCCGCTTATCTAGCGCGGTAAACGGTTCATCCAGGACAAGCAGGCTTGCATTGGTCAGTTTCAGCCTCGCCAGGCTGACCCGGCGCTGCTGGCCGGCAGACATCATGTAGCAAGGCACTTCCTCGTACCCCTGCAAACCAAAAAATGCCAGGGCCTGTGAAATACTAGTGTCGTTCTTCAGCCCCCTGGAGGCACAGTACCAACGCAGGTTCTCCTCCGCGGTAAGTGTCTTGTTGATCGCAGAGGCATGTCCCAGATAAAACACCGACTCTCTGAATTGCGGCCAGCTTTTTGCCATTGGCTGATCGTGCCAGAAAAAGTCACCGGTATAATCCGTGTTCAGACCACAGAGAATCCGCAACAGCGTGGTTTTGCCGCTGCCATTGGAGCCCTGAACTTGGATGGCCTGTCCTCCAGACAGGTGGAAATCCAGGTTCCTGAATAAGACCCGGTCATCCCGTTCACAAAAAAGTGCTTTGACGCTCAGCATTGACAGCGGTATTTCACCAGCAAGCTAAAAATGGACGATTATACCGAAAAATCAATGAGATAGCGCTGTAAAAGCGTGTAAATATTCTGGACTGAATATGCAGGCTAAATCAGGATCTTGGCGGCGTGACGCCGGTCTGCCCCATGTACTTGCCTGCCCTGTCCTTATAGGTGACCTCGCACTGTTCATCAGACTCGTAGAACAGCATCTGCGCGACGCCCTCGTTGGCATAGATCTTCGCTGGCAGCGGCGTGGTATTGGAAAACTCCAGCGTGACGTGACCTTCCCACTCCGGCTCAAGTGGTGTGACATTAACGATTATGCCGCAGCGGGCATAAGTCGATTTACCAAGGCAGACCGTCAAGACATTGGATGGAATCCTGAAATACTCAACGGTACGCGCCAGGGCAAAGGAATTCGGCGGAATGACGCAGGATTCTTCCTCGATACTGACAAAGCTGGTTTCATCAAAATTCTTGGGATCCACCACGCTTGAGGTATGCACATTGGTGAAGATCTTGAATTCATTAGCGCATCTCACGTCATAGCCATAACTGGACGTGCCGTAGGAAATGACCCGTTTGCCGTCAACTTCCCTGATCTGGCCGGGCTCAAAAGGATCGAGCATGCCATGCTCTTCTGCCATCCGGCGTATCCACTTGTCAGACTTGATTGTCATGCACAAAATCCTGCTTCAAAAAAATGCGCAAATATTACTCTGTAAAAGCATTGAGTACCACGTGCAAACAGTCCGTTTATGCTCAAAACAATCCCTTTAATTTTATAAGGATGTTGCTATAATCGCGCCCCGTTCAGACAGCCTGAGACAATCTACAAAGCAAACCCCACCCGACAGCAAGCCTGCGGTGCACGTTTCAAGAATTCAGCTGTAGTTCAGTTCACACAAGCGAAAATTTATTTACATTATTAACAGGAGTTATCCTATGAAGTTGAAAGCAATCGGTGCATTTGCAGCCCTTGTTACTCTTCTTACTTCCACGTCTGTTTTTGCTGCCGGTGATGCTTCACGCGGCCAGGCCTTGTACGCAACTTGTGGTGCCTGCCACGGCGCGAACGCAGAAGGAATGGAAGCTCTGAATGCACCAGCACTGGCTGGCCAGGAAGAGTGGTACGTTGTACGTCAGCTGCAAAATTTCAAGAAAGGGATTCGCGGCGGTGCCGGAGACGTTTATGGTATGCAAATGGCTCCAATGGCCATGATTCTTCCTGACGACCAGGCTATGGAAGACGTTGCCGCCTACATCAAGTCTCTAGGCAAATAACGCAACAAATACACATATGATCCCAAAAAAAACCCGGCTACATGCCGGGTTTTTATTGCCTGGAAATCAGATTCCCCTGCTTTAATTACCGGGCATTCCATCCCACGATTTTTTCAATCACCAGTTGTGAGGCAACGACGCCCCGAAATTCATTAACGTCCAACCGGTAAACCAGCGAGACCTGCTTTAGGTTGAGATTCAACAACTGCTTATCGACATTGAAAGCAATGGCATCCACTATCGCCTCGGGGTTTTTCGGCTCACCTGCCTGCAGAGTCAGCTTGAGGTGTTTCTCACCCACTACACGGTTATTAATAACTAGAAAGTCACCAATGAACTGCGGTTCAGGAAAATGCTGCCCCCATGGACCTGCCTCACGCAGCGAAGCCGCAAAATCCAGCGTGAGACTTGATGGCGGTAATTCTCCGTCCACCCAAGTGGACTCCGTAAGAATAGCCTGGCCCAGGTATTTCTTAAGCACTTTTTCAAACGCTGCCCTGAACGCTTCAAAGTCCTCCCTGTGAATAGCGAGGCCTGCCGCCATAGCATGGCCGCCAAAACGATTGAGGAGTCCGGGGTTGGTAGTGGCAACCGCATCAAGCACGTCTCTTATATGCAGTCCTTCAATCGAGCGTGCTGAACCCTTGATCATATTAGCTTCACCCTCTTCACCTGCATCTGCAAACACAATACAGGGCCGATGGAATTTTTCCTTTATGCGTGAGGCCAGAATTCCGATTACACCCTGGTGCCAGTGACTGTTGTAAAGACAAATGCCTAGCTGCGAGACGTCTCCTATATCCAGGTGCTGCAGGGCATCCATCGCCTGCGCCTGCATTTCCTGTTCAATTTGGCGCCGATCCTTATTTAGCCCGTCTAGGCGCACAGCCAACTCCCTGGCTTTAGCGAGACTATCGGTGAGAAGGCATTCAATCCCTAGCGACATGTCATCAAGACGCCCCGCTGCATTAAGTCTTGGTCCTGCACCAAAGGCCAGGTCATTTGCCACGACGGAGTTTGGATTACGGCCAGCCACTTCGAGCAAGGCACGTATTCCCAGCCTGCCTTTACCACTGCGAATTATGCCAAGCCCATGCTTAACAAGGCGGCGGTTGTTCTGGTCAAGCGGCACAACATCCGCGACAGTACCGAGAGCAACGAGATCGAGAAAATTAGCCATGTTGGGCTCGGCTATACCCCTGCTCTCAAACCAATGCTGCTCTCTCAGGGCTGACCGCAGTGACGACATGAGATAGAAAACCACGCCAACGCCAGCTAGCGCCTTGCTTGGAAATTCGCAGCCTGGCTGGTTCGGATTGAGGATGCAGCTGGCCTCGGGCAGTTCTGCGCCGGGCAAATGGTGATCAGTCACAAGAACGTCGACCCCGGCTTTATTGGCTTGTCTCACCCCTTCAATACTGGAAATACCATTATCGACGGTTATGATCAGATCAGGTAATGACGCTAGTGCAACCTCAACGATTTCTGGAGTAAGACCATAGCCATACTGAAAGCGGTTGGGCACTAGGTAGTCGACGAGGTCATAACCAAAGGCCCGCATGCAGAGCACCAGTAGCGCCGAGCTGGTTGCCCCGTCAGCATCGAAATCACCAACTACCTGTATTTTTTTACCTGCGTACATAGCCGTCAAGAGCAAGTCAGCAGCGGTATGGCAGTTTTTCAGCTGAGAGGGCGGCAGCAGTTCCCCCAGTTCAAGACGCAAATCAGCCTCGTTGACTACCCCCCGCGCGGCATAGATTCTGCGGAGCACCGGATGAACTTCTTCACCGAGCTCAGAGTCCTTGACTTGCGTGCGCTGCTGAATCTGCATTGCTCAAGACTCAAGCCAGCTGATCGTCATGCAGCTGGCGCCGTAAGATCTTGCCCACGATAGAGTGAGGCAAGGTGGCTCTGAATTCAACTTTACTGGGCACTTTACAACTGAGGGCTATCAAGTCTGCATATTTTTTACAGGCATCGGAAAGCAGCTTTTTCAAAAGGCCAAAGTCGAAAATCTCATATGTCACTTGATTATTGCTGCTGCTGTCCCTATCTAGGGATGAAGAGTAATCTCTCGGGTTCAAATTATTGTGTTATCCGGTGTCACTACTTAGAGGATTTTACAATGTTTCATGAAGACATGGGCGAAATCAAAAATCCGGGAACTATTTATATCTTTACCAGCCTAACCAGCTGTAATTCTTGATATTTACTCTGAACTCAAAAAATTAAATCCATGTAAAGGTTAGATAATGAATTTGAAAAAAAGTATTGGCGTAATTATTCTCTTTAGCTGGGGGCTGCTGGCGTTACTGCTGCCCGCTCTGAAGGCTTCCTCGGCTGATTATCGAAGCTTCCAGACAGAGGATGAAGCCAACACAATTGAAATTTTCAAGCAGGCCAGTGCCTCTGTTGTTTACGTAACCAACACTGCCTATCGCCGCTCCGGCATATTTTCCCTAAACCTCCAGGAGATCCCCCAGGGAGCCGGCACCGGATTTGTATGGGATAAGAGCGGCCTGGTCGTAACCAACTTTCACGTAATCCAGGGCGCCAGCAAGGTCACAATTACTCTGCAAGACCAAAGTACCTGGGAAGCTACGCTGGTTGGCCGTTCTCCGGATAAGGACCTGGCGCTACTACGTATCGATGCCCCTGCAGATAAACTTTATCCCCTCCCGCTCGGCGATTCTAGTACGCTGGAAGTAGGTAGGAAGGTCATAGCCATCGGCAACCCTTTCGGCCTGGATACCACACTAACCGTGGGCGTGGTGAGTGCGCTTGGCCGTGAAATTAATTCGCTCACCAACCGGACCATCAGAGATGTTATTCAGACCGATGCCGCGATAAACCCGGGCAACTCAGGAGGACCACTGCTTAACTCCCTAGGCCAGCTGGTCGGCGTGAACACGCAGATAGTTAGTCCAAGTGGTGCATATGCCGGAATTGGTTTTGCGATTCCCGTCAATACGGTGAAAAAAATTGTGCCGCAGCTACTGGAGCACGGCAAAGAAGTCAGACCAGTGATCGGCGTTGACCTGTCCCTATCTGAAAGCCTATCAAGCCGCTACCGTATCAATGGGCTACCCATCACGCGTGTTTTTGATGGAACTCCCGCGGCGAATGCAGGCCTGATTGGCCTGCAGCAGAATTCTCGCGGCGATCTTTTTCTTGGGGATGTGATACTAGAAGTTGAGGGCCAACCGGTTTCGAGCCAGGATGATCTTCTCAACATTCTTGAGCAGTATCGACCCGGGGATGCCGTGAAGGTAATGACTCAGCGCAACCAGGAAACCCTTGAGTTCGAAGTCGTATTAGCCGCCCCTTCCTAGGACTGAGCTCCTCAAGTTAGAGCGTTTCCTGTATAAACCCTGTCACGGCCTCCAGGCTGGCCGGCAAAATAGTCATTCTTTCCTCACGTGACATGAGGTCAGCCATGTGCGCAGGCAGCGGCGGCGTTTGCAGTCCGGCGCGCTCAATAGCCTCGCTGAACTTGGCTGGATGAGCTGTTGCCAGGCAGATCATCGGGCTTTCACTTTCGTCTTTGCATTCGCGGCCCGCTTTTATACCTGTCGCGGTATGCGGATCGAGCACGTAACCGAAATTATCATACACTTCACGGATCGTGGCACAGGTTGTGTCATCGTCGACGCGGCAGCTGTCGAACACGCGCTTAGCACGATTCCATTCTGTTTCGCTGACCTGCTGAGCATTATTGCTTAGGCTGGTTACGAAAGATTCCACCCTGTCGGTATCACCATCGAAGAGATCAAACAGGAAGCGTTCAAAATTACTCGACACCATGATATCCATGCTCGGTGAGAGACTCGGTTCCAGCGGCCCCAGGTTGTACTGGTTGCTGCTGATGAAACGGTGGAGGATGTCGTTCTTGTTGGTGGCAATAACGAGCCTGTCTACCGGCAGCCCCATTTTCTTGGCCAGGTAACCGGCATAGATGTCGCCAAAATTACCGGTGGGCACAGAAAAGGAAACAGCAGACGCATCACCAAGAAACTTCAGCCCGGCGTAAAAGTAATAAACGATCTGGGCCATGATGCGGCAGAAGTTAATTGAATTCACAGCGACCAGCTGATAATCCTCTGGCAGAAAAGACTGGTCCGCAAAAGCTCTCTTTACAATGTTCTGGCAGTCATCAAAATTTCCTTTCAATGCCAGACTGTTCACGTTTATCCCCGAAACAGTGGTCATCTGGCGACGCTGCACTTCTGATACGCGGTTATGCGGATACAGGATGTACATGTCCACGTACTCGCAGTGTCGACATCCCTCCAGCGCGGCCGATCCGGTATCGCCAGAAGTAGCCCCTAATATGGCGACATGTTTTTTACGACGCTCGAGGAAGTAATCCAGCAACCTGCCCAGCAACTGCAGGGCAAAATCCTTGAAAGCAAGGGTCGGGCCATGAAAGAGTTCCAACACATACTCCCCGTCCTGCAACCCACGTACAGGTGCCACTTCATCGTGTGAGAAGACTGCATAGGTTGCGTTGATGATGCGCTGCAGGTCTTCGCCGGGCATGCAGTCTGCAACGTAGAGCTTGATAATTTCGTACGCCAGGTCGGCATAGGGTAGCGATTTCCACTGCTCAAGCTGCTTCGCGCTTACTTGCGGAATGGATTCGGGAATATAGAGCCCCCCATCAGGCGCCAGGCCGGTCAGGAGGACTTCTTCAAAATTCTGTGCCGGGCACTTGCCCCTGGTACTTATGTATTTCACTCAAGCTTGTCCATTCTTATATGTGAAACTTTGCCGCTGACTGCTTCCAGCGCCTCAATCTTGCCGATAGCGTCGATCATTACCGCTTCTTTTATTTCGTGAGTGAGAATGATGACCGAGAGAACCTGCTGCGCATCATAATCTCTGGGCTCTTTCTGAATAACCGCCTCGATATTGATTGAATGATCCCCCAGTATCTCGGTGATGTCAGAGAGCACACCTGCCTTATCCTCTGCTGCGATTCTCAGGTAATAGGCGCTCTCGATTTCACTGATACCAAGTACCGGCGTGTCAGAGATATGATCATTCTGGAATGCCAGTGTTGGGACTGCACTTTGTGGATGATCCATCACCCTGACCACGTCGACGACATCGGCAACCACCGCCGAGGCTGTCGGCAACGCACCCGCGCCGGCACCGTAATACATGGTTGGACCAACAGCATTGCCCTGCACCATGACCGCATTCATGACGCCATCCACATTGGCGATGAGTTTCTCTTCTGAGATCAGAGTCGGGTGAACTCGCAGTTCAATGCCGTCTTCGGTGTTACGGGCAATACCAAGATGCTTGATGCGATAGCCAAGCTCTTTAGCATAGTGAATATCTTCAATCGTGACCTGGGTAATCCCCTCGGTATAGGCTTTTTCAAACTGAAGCGGTATACCAAAGGCAATGGAAGCCAGGATGGTCAGCTTGTGGGCGGCATCAATTCCTTCCACATCAAAGGTCGGGTCTGCTTCAGCATAGCCAAGTTCCTGTGCCTGCCTGAGCACATCGGCAAACTCGCTGCCCTTGTCACGCATTTCGGTGAGAATAAAATTGCCCGTACCGTTGATAATTCCAGCAAGCCATTCGATACGATTGGCAGCCATTCCTTCACGCACAGCCTTGATGACCGGTATGCCACCGGCAACAGCGGCTTCGTAGGCAACGCAGACATTGTTGCGGGCAGCAGCCTCGAAAATTTCATTGCCATGTACTGCAATAAGCGCCTTGTTGGCTGTAACAACATGTTTACCATTGTTGACCGCTCGCAGGACAAGGTCTTTGGCCAGGTCTTCGCCGCCAATGAGCTCCAGGACGATATCAACCTCTGGATCATCAGCCACCGCAAAGACATCGGCACTTACCCGTGTATCCCCTACTTCCTGTTCCGGTTTCACACTGCGCGTGCCAATGTGACTGACCACCACTTCACAGCCGGCCCGGCGGGCAATTTCTTCTTTGTTTTCTGCTAGTACCGAGTAACTGCCATAGCCGACAGTACCAAGACCGCAAATACCAATCTTTACTTGGTCCAAGATAGCTTTCTCCGGCAATTCAAAAGCGCGACATTATAAGGGATTAAAAAGGAATAGTATGGTCAGGAGACCATACGCGTGAATATTTTATTGGGCGATTACTGCACCGTGCCAAGCAAATAACCCGCAAGGGTTTCTGCCGGGATATAACCGGGCAAGATCGTGCCGTCTTCTAGAACAAGTGCCGGCGTGCCCGTCACACCCACTTCACGACCCAGCTGGTAATGCTCTGCGATGGGATTCTCACAGTCAGCCTCGGGGATTTCACCGCCACGTGTGGCACTGGTGAACATGGCATTGGGGTTTTCAGCACACCAGGCTGAAATCATTTTGCGGTGAGTTTCGGTATCCAGACCTGTGCGCGGGTAACCGAGGTAGCGTACAGCGATACCAAAATCATTGAGGCGATCCATATCGCCGTGCAGCTGCCTGCAGTATGGACAATCCACGTCAGTGAAAACCGTGATGGTAGCCTTGCGCCCGCCTTCAGGCTCAAAAATGATCATGTCGCTTTCTGGTAAGGCTGCAATTTTTGCCGCTCGCAGCACGTTGCGGGTTTCTTCACTGCGATTGATCAGGCCCTGCGGTAGTGCTTCATAAAGGTCACCGGGAATAAAGTAGCGGGCATCAGTAGTGGCATTAATGATCTGGCCGTTTTTCAGGGTAATCTGGTACATGCCTTCAAAGGGTGCAGGCCTGATACTCTCAATTATCATGTTTGGCTGAGTCGCTTCGATCACTGCACGGATCTCAGCAACCGGATCTTCCTGGGCGGAAATACTTACGGATAGGGATGAAGTTGCCAGGATGAGTAAAGACAGGAGCCTTTGACGGATTAGATTCATTGCAACCACCTGAATGTGATAACTGGGTTGGTTGAAGTTGAATAATCAACCCGGGTTCACGAACCCGGGTTTACTCTTCACTTTCTGTTTTATCTGCTGTAACGGATGTTAACAAACAGAAAGGTTATTGTGTTAAAAAACCGTCTCGACTCGATGGGACGCCATTTCAAACGAAAAAAAAGGTGCCTATTCAGCAGCGCTTTTAGTCTTCTTTCTTTTCTTCTTCGTCTTCTGATTCTTCGGCAGCAGGGGCTTCCTCGGCTGGAGCCTCTTCAGCCACTTCTTCAGCAGGTGCTTCTTCTGCGGCCGCCTCTTCAACTGCAGGGGCTTCAGCTACTTCTTTTACCGCTGCTTCAGCTGTTTCCTCCGCTGCATCAGGGGCTTCCGCTACCACTTCCTGCTCTTCCTGCTGTGCCGCTTCTATCTGCTCGGCAATAGTGGCAGAGTCATCAAGCGGAGTGGCGTCAGCCTGCTCACCTTTCTTGCCAAGTTTTTCAGCAATACGGGCAGCACGACCAGTAAGGTCACGCAGGTAGTAAAGCTTGGCCTGACGTACGTCACCGCGACGTTTGACAGTAATGCTGTCAACCTGGTGGCTGTGTGTCTGGAAAGTACGCTCAACACCTACGCCGTGGGACATTTTGCGCACGGTGAAAGCGGAGTTCAGGCCACGGTTGCGTTTGCCGATGACAACGCCTTCGAAAGCCTGGAGACGCTCACGGTCACCTTCCTTGATACGTACCTGTACCACGACAGTATCGCCGGGTGAAAAATCAGGCACATTGGCCTTCATCTGCGACTGTTCGATATTCTGAATAATGCTGTTCTTGCTCATTGTGTTCACCACTTTTAATAAAACTGGTAGCTGTTCAAAGCTATTAACCCGATCCTGATTCCTGCTCAGAGATAAACAGTGCCAACAGGGCCTTCTGTTCATCCGTTAATTCCTTCTCTTCCAGCAAATCAGGTCTGCGCTGCCACGTCCTGCCCAGGCTTTGCTGCATACGCCATTTCCTTATGGCTTCATGGTCACCGCTTAAAAGCACCGGCGGCACCGTTTTACCTTCGTATTCTTCCGGTCTCGTATAGTGAGGGCAATCCAGCAGCCCATTCATAAACGAATCCTGCTCAGCGGAGTCTTCATGCCCAAGTACCCCGGGCTGTAACCGGATGATGGCATCCAGCAACGCCATGGCGGCCACTTCTCCACCGCTTAGCACAAAATCGCCCAGCGACAGCTCATCATCAACCTCGGTTTCGATGATGCGCTCATCGATGCCCTCGTAGCGGCCACACAGGAAAATCAAGGATTCCTGGTTCGCCAGCTGATTGACGGTCTGCTGGTTAACGGGTCTGCCCTGCGGCGTCAGGTAGATAACCTTGGCGCCTGGCAACTCCTGCCTAGCAGCGTTAATAGCCAGCGCGAGGGGCCCTGTCTTCATCAGCATGCCGGGACCACCGCCATATGGCCTGTCGTCCACGGTCTGGTGCTTGTCCTCGGTGAAGTACCGGGGATTCCACAATCCCAGTTCCAGCAGCCCTTCCTTAAGGGCACGACCGCTGATGCCGTAATCGCTTATTGCGTCAAACATTTCAGGGAACAGCGTAATAACGCCTGCCCGTAATGTTTTATCTTGAGACTGCATGGATTTTCACCGTTCCCGCAGGGGCTTTCCGCAAAAAATCGTCAGAAATCCTTTTCCCAGTCGACCCGGATAATATTTTCATCCAGGTCTACCTGCTCTATTACCTGCTCCTTTATAAAAGGAATCAGTCTCTCTTCTTTATCTATGCTGTTTTCAACAGGCCTGACAATCATTACGTCATTGGCGCCTGTTTCTATCAGGTGGTCTACCTGGCCCAGGACTTCATCCTGGAGGTTGATCACCTGCAATCCTTCAAGTTGAAACCAGTAATACTCTTCTGTCTCGAGTTCAGGCAAGTCACTTTGCTTTACCTGCAGCTCACGGCCGGTATAGGCCCTGGCTTCTTCCCTGTCATCGCAACCGGCTATATGTCCGATGAAATGCTTTCCCAGGACCCTGCTTTCGTCTATTTCAATTCTCTCTCTGCTTTCAGAAGGAGTGCCGGTGCTGATATAAAAATTTTTGAACCTGAGGATGTTGTCAGCTGGCTCTGTAAATGAAATCAGACGAACCCAGCCCTTGACACCATGCACCGCACCAACTTTGCCTAACGTGGTATAGCCTTGTTCCGTATTGGATGGCCTCACCATGTTTTAGGAAATGCGATCAGGCAGCGGTAGAAGCTGCAGCTTCCGCATCCTTCAGCAGACGAGCAACACGGTCACTGGCGATGGCGCCTTTGCCCTGCCAGTACTTGACCCTGTCCAGGTCAACGCGGAGCCTTTCTTCCTGGCCGCGGGCACCCGGATTGAAGAATCCAACGCGCTCGATGAAGCGACCATCACGGGCAAAACGCTTGTCTGCTACCGTCAGGTGATAGAAAGGGCGCTTTTTGGCACCGCTTCTTGAGAGTCTAATGGTTACCATAACTTGTTGTTTCCACTAATAAAAAAAGTGTTCTAATAATTCCGAAAAGGTCCCGTAATTGCGTTCCGCTAAATACGGGCTGACCCGGCCCGAAAAAGGCCGGTATTCTACGGGAAAAGTGCGGGGTTTGGAACTCTAAGTGACGAAAAACTCGGGGATTTTTTACCCCTATTCGCAGTCAGCCAAACGGCCTACATGCGCGGGAATCCGCCGGGGGGATTCATCCCCCCCATGCCCCCAAGTCCGCGCATCATGTTGGCCATCTTGCCGCCTTTCATTTTCTTCATCATGCGCTGCATCTGCTTATGCTGCTTAAGCAGGCGATTGAGGTCTTGGATCGAGGTGCCCGACCCCACCGTGATGCGTCTTTTGCGTGAACCATTGAGTAATTCGGGTCGGTGGCGCTCCTTGGCCGTCATGGAATTGATGATGGCTTCCATTCGCGAAAATGTCTTGTCGTCGACCATGCCTGCAGCCGCTTTCTGTGCATCACTGAGGCCGGGAAGTTTATCCAGCATATTCGACATGCCGCCCATGTTTTTCATCTGCTGCAGCTGCTCGCGGAAATCTTCTAGGTCAAAGCGTTGCCCACGCTTGATCTTGCGCGCCAGCTTCTCGGCTTTCTGCTTGTCGACCTTTTTCTCGACATCCTCGATAAGCGACAGGACATCTCCCATGCCTAGGATGCGCGAGGCAACACGGTCAGGGTGAAAAGTCTCAAGTCCGTCTATTTTTTCACCGACACCCATGAACTTGATGGGCTTGCCGGTTATCTGCCTGACAGAGAGTGCAGCACCGCCTCTTGCATCACCATCGGCCTTGGTGAGGATGACACCGGTCAGCGGCAAGGCATCGTTAAAGGCCTTGGCTGTGTTCGCTGCGTCCTGGCCGGTCATGGAGTCGACGACGAACAGTGTTTCAACGGGATTCGCAATGGCATGCAGTCCCTTGATCTCTGTCATCATTTCTTCGTCAATAGCCAGGCGGCCCGCGGTATCGATAAAGAGCACGTCAACAAACTGCTTCTTTGCCCCGACGATGGCGTTTTTAACGATCTGTTCCGGTTTTTGCGAAGGGTCGCTGGGAAAAAACAGGACGTCGACTTCGCCGGCCAGTGTTTCCAGCTGCTGAATGGCGGCCGGACGGTAAACGTCGGCACTGACCACCATTACGGATTTTTTCTGGGTATTCTTCAGCCAGTAAGCCAGCTTAGCGACAGAAGTCGTTTTACCCGAACCCTGCAGGCCTGCCATAAGCATGATTGCAGGCGGCGTGGTTTTAAGATCGAGCGCCTCGTTGGCCTCGCCCATCAGCGCCTGCAGTTCAGCCTGGACAATCTTGATGAAAGCCTGCCCTGGGGTCAGGCTTTTGCTGACCTCGGTGCCCACGGCACGAAATTTCACCTTGTCTGTGAATTCCTGAACAACCGGCAATGCGACGTCAGCTTCCAGCAAGGCACGCCTGACTTCACGCAGGCTTTCCTGGATATTGTCTTCAGTCAGTTTTGCCTTGCCGGTGACAGCTCGCAGCGTTTGCGACAGGCGATCAGTAAGATTCTCAAACATCGGGAACGGGTTTTTTGGTCAACTGGTTAAATGAAAATACGCCATTCTACAAAATCATGGTGGCAGAACACAGGGTTAATTCCAGTATCAGGCCCACACACCTTTTGAAATAAGGACTTCAACGCTAAAGTGACTTATGAGAGACTTTTCACCATGATCAGCACTGCAATCAGCATCATTGCTGCCATCAGCTACGGACTCGGATCATTCTTCCAGCGCCAGAACCTGACCAGCGAACACACCGACCGCCGCCGTGTCATGGCCAGCGGCATCATCGCCGTGCTCACTCACCTTGCTGTTATCGCCCAGATTACCCTGCTGCCCGAGGGGCTTGATTTCGGCTTTTTTAAAGTGGCGTCACTGGTCAGCTGGGTGATCGTGGTTACAGTGATGATCAGCAGCTGGAAAAAACCTCTAGACAACCTGTTTCTATACCTGTTCCCGCTGGCGTTAATCTGCCTGCTCGCCTCCAACTTTATCCCGAGCTCCTACGAACCCCAGGGCGACTACACAGCGGGCGTGGCCCTTCACATCATGCTGGGCATCCTGTCTGTCAGCGTCATCACCATTGCCGCCGTACAGGCACTGCTGATTTCCTTCCTCGACAAACTACTGAGGCAAAAGAAGTCCCTCAGCCTGGTCAGTCACCTGCCACCACTGGAAACAATGGGGTCACTGCTCTTTGAAATGATATGGATGGGCCTGGCACTGCTGACCGGTGTGCTCGTCACCGGCGTGTTATTCATGGATGATTTCTTTGGACAGCACCTCAGCCACAAGACGGTACTATCCAGTATTTCATGGGTGGTATTCATTGTGCTTTTATGGGGACGACATCAACTAGGCTGGCGCGGCAAAACCGCCAACCGCTGGATCCTGACCGGCTTTGCCTTCCTGCTGCTCTCCTATTTCGGCAGTAAATTTGTACTAGAAATTATTCTGGATCGCGTATAACCGTGAATGACACCTCGCTAGGCATTCTGCTGGGCATTCTTGTCTTTCTGATTTTAATGTCAGCCTATTTCTCAAGTTCTGAAACGGCGATGATGGCGCTGAACCGTTATCGGCTGCGTCACCTCATTAAAAAGGAACATCGCGGTGCAATGCGGTCAGGCAAGCTGCTGGACAGACCCGACCGCCTGATCGGCATCATTCTTATCGGCAATAACTTCGTCAATATCTTGGCAACATCCATAGCCACGGTGATTGCCATCCGCTTCTGGGGAGACGGCGGAATTATTTTTATGTCGCTGATCCTGACGCTCGTCATCCTGATATTTGCCGAGGTCACCCCCAAAACGATTGCCGCGCTCTACCCGGAAAAAATTGCCTTTCCTTCAAGCCTGCTGCTGCAACTGCTTCTCAAGGTTTTTTATCCCCTAGTCTGGCTGGTTAACTCCGTTTCCAACTTCATGGTTAAATTGCTCGGTTTTGAACCGGACGAAAATGAAACCCATCACCTTACCCCGGACGAACTGCGCACGGTGCTTGATGAAAGCGGCGCACTGATACCGGCAAAACGACACGGCATGCTGCTGAATATTCTCGATCTGGAAAAGGCTACAGTGGAAGACATCATGGTGCCGCGCAACGAAGTCACGGGGATCGATATCGAAGATGACATCAGCGACATTCTGAAACTCATTGGGAACTCCTCGCATACCATCATGCCGGTATACAGGAAGGATCTGAACGACGTCATCGGCTTTATGCATCAGCGAAATATTTCCAGCATGATTGGCGTGGAAGATGTCAACAAGGCTGAGCTAATGCAGTTTTCTGATGATCCCTATTTCGTCCCTGAATCCACGCCTCTGCACACGCAGCTTTTCAAATTCCAGAACAATAAACGCCGGATGGCGATGGTGGTAGACGAATACGGTGACGTTCAGGGCATTGTCACTCTGCAGGACATCCTCGAAGAAATTGTCGGCAACTTCACCACCAATTTTCAAGAAGAAACGGAAGACATCCATCCACAGGATGACGGCTCTTACCTGATCGACGGCACTGCCACCATTCGGGAAATCAACAAAGCACTGGACTGGACCCTGCCGACGGAAGGCCCCAAAACCCTGAACGGCCTGTTAACCGAGTTGCTGGAAATGATCCCAGAAAAAAATGTCTGCGTGCGTCTGCCGGAACATTATGCCGAGATACTTAACGTCAAAGATAATGCGATCAAGACAGTTAAAATGAAATCGTTGCCTATGAAAGAGGCAGGCGCAGCACAACAGGGAAAACTCTTTCACTGATACTCGTTTATGAAATATTGCCAAGCATGCGGACAGGAAGTAGAGCGCAAAATTCCTGCCAACGATGACCGGGAAAGATTCGTGTGCACCTCCTGCGAGGTTATTCATTACCAGAACCCGCGCATCATTGTCTGCACTGTCCCCTGCCATGAGGACAAGGTGCTGCTGTGCAAACGCTCCATAGAACCGCGTTACGGGCTGTGGACTCTACCTGGAGGTTTCATGGAAAACGACGAGACCATACATGAGGGCGCAAAAAGAGAAACCTTGGAAGAAGCCTGCGCCCGCGTTGAACTGCATGGACTCTATACCTACTACAGCCTGCCTCACATTAACCAGGCGCACCTGTTTTTCCGCTGCACGCTGACCGACCTGGATTTTGCCGCCGGCGCCGAAAGCCTCGAGGTGGATCTTTTTGCGGAAAAGGACATCCCCTGGGACGAAATTGCATTTATGCCCGTAGCCAATACACTGAAGCATTACTTTAACGACCTGGCCGAGGGGCATTTCCCCGTCAGGTCAGCCGACATACTGCTGACTGTCGATGGCCAGCGCCTGATAAAGCCCCATGACTGATACTGAAAAACCCTATTCAGAAATACGACTGACAAAACTGAAGCAGCAAAGGGCTGACGAGGTTGATGACATTGTGGCATCTGAAGAGCCACTCGAAATCAGGCTCGGTTACAACGACCCCCTTAAGGGCAAACTGCACAAGAGTCTGTCCATTACCATGCGCACTCCCGGGGACGACATAAACCTGGTGTGCGGCTTTCTCTACAGTGAAAGTATTATCCGGCACGTAGAGGATATCGCTGACATTGACGATGATACCGACAACGTGATGCGTGTTGAGCTAAATGATGATGTCTCGTTCGATATGCAGAGACTGGATCGCCATTTCTATACGACATCGAGCTGCGGTGTTTGCGGCAAGGCCTCGCTGGATGCGCTGAGTACCAGCGGCTACGATGCCCTTCTGGATAACACCTTCACCATGAATCGAGAAAAACTCTTCAAGGTAGCTGACAAGCTGCGGGAAAAACAGTCGCTGTTTGAACGCACCGGCGGCTGCCATGGCGTTGCAACATTCAACGGCAATGGTGAAATCGTAACCGTCGCGGAAGACGTGGGCCGTCATAATGCCATGGATAAACTTGTCGGCAGCATGCTGCGTTCACACCTGCTGCCCATCGAGGACATGGGCATAATTGTCAGTGGCCGCGCCAGTTTTGAGCTGATGCAGAAAGCACTCACGGCCAGGTGCCCCATGCTGGTCGCTGTCGGCGCGCCCTCTTCCCTCGCAATCGAGCTAGCCCAAGAATTCAACATCTGCCTAATCGGCTTCCTCAACGACAAGACTTGTAATATCTATAGTTGTCCAGAAAATGTGCTTTAAATTATTACGTGGTGTGATAATGACGGCAGTTTTCTACAATTTTCACAGATTGAAATATTAAGAGTGCTTCTTCAAGCTGTTGTCACTACAAGGGTGAAAGCTTTTTCCTATCAAAAATGGCAAAGAAAACCTATTTGCTTTGATTTAGTTTTTATACGTTCGTTCTTGAATATTGCTTAAAAGGGCAAGCTTTGCCCTAGGTTAGCTAGCTTTTTATTACTTATTTAATTTAGACTGATTGTTCAATACTATCGATTGGGGGAGATCATAATGAAAGTAGAGTTTAAGAACACTTTTCGTCTGAGCACGCTGGCAGTGGCCACAATACTTGCAACACAGACTTTTGCTCAGGATGAAATCGAAGAAATCCAAATAACCGGTACCCGCATTCAGCGTGAAGGTATGGAATCACCTACGCCCGTTACCGATTTGGGGATTCAAGAGCTTGCCAACATAGACCCGGGCCAACTAGGCGAGTCTCTAAGCAAACTTCCTCAATTTTTTAATAACCAACGTCCTAGCCAGGTAGGCTGGAACTCGGCCGGTGCCAACCTCAACCTCAGAGGGGCTGGCTCACAGCGATCACTTGTACTTTTGGATGGTCGTCGAGTACCAGCCGGAAATCGTTGGGGCATCCCTAATGTAAGCGCCCTTCCAGAAGGCGCGATACGTAATGTTCAGACAGTGACGGGAGGCGCCTCCGCTGCTTATGGAACCGACGCCGTTGCTGGCGTGATCAACTTTATATTGGATACAGACTATATTGGAACCAAGGTAAAGGCTCAAATGGGTACCACCTCTCGTTCAGACGGCGATAATCACGAATTTGGTGTTACTCACGGAATGGACATTGGCGCTAACGGACATCTTCTGGTCAATCTGGATTCGTTTCGCCAAGATGAGATCAGGTCATTGAAGTCAATGCAAGATAGACCTTGGTTTAAATCTCAGGCTAGGATTACTAATCCCGATCCAAATGGTACTAACCTCATCACTCGGGATTATGTGGTATCAACAGCAGTATCAACAGGCGGCGTGATAAACGCTCCCGGTTCTCAACTCAACCGCTGGGCCTTTACCCGCAACAATGACCAAGTTGTTGCCGGGCCACAGAGTTTCAGTGGAGTTGGGCAGTTTATCGGTGGCTGTAACTGTCAAGCTCTAACCGAGTCAACAAGAAGATGGGACAACGACGCAGATAATCAAATTGGTGCTCGCAACGATAGAGACAATGTTTTCGTGTTCTATGATCATGACGTTTCAGAGAATCTAAACGTTTATTTTCAAGGCATTTACGGTTATACCGAGGTGGAAAGTCCTTGGTTCTCCACACCCTTCCTGCAAGGCCCTTGGACAGTGAATGTTTTTTCAGGCAACCCTTTCTTACCTGCCAACGTTCAACAAATCATGGATGACGAGGGCTTAGCCTCTTTCAATATGGCGCTGATAGGTGATAATCAAGCTGACAACCCTTTAGGACAATACCTAATTGTTCAAAATGACAGATCCAAAGCAGGAACTGTTGGATTTAACCTTAAATTGGATGATGCAGGGTTCTTCACTGACTGGAATGTGAAAGGATATTACCAGTACGGAAGAGTTGATCAACGTCAGCAATTCTTGAACGGCCCAGACCTTGCAAAGTTATTTCCCGCCATGGACGCGGTTGTAGGTCCTGATGGTCAACCTGCCTGCTATGCTGCCATAGCAAACCCAACTGATTTTGGTGACTGCAAGCCGATCAATCTTCTTGGGGGAGTCCAAAGTGCTGCATCGACCCCTGCCGGCATAAGTTACGTGATGGATGAGGAAAAGTTTATTGAAAGTCTTTATGAGCAAACATTTGCTGAAATCACGATTGATGGCGAGCTGCATGAAGGCTTTGGTGCCGGACCAATCCTAGCCTTTTTTGGTGCTTCTCATCGAGAGGATGACGTATATCAGAGCGTCAAGGAACTAGAAGACGAATTTGTCTTCCTTGGAGGACAAAACACAGGATTTAGAGGGCTCGTCCCAGAAAACTTTCCTGGCGGAATGTCTGGCATACGTGCGGGCAGCGTGCCTCCTGGCTTCATAGGTGCTGGAAACCTATCACGCATACTGTTTACAGGATCTATCCAAACTCCAACAACGATTTTGAACGGTGGGTTTGAGGTGGACGAGGTGTTCGGTGAAATCAACGTGCCATTGATATCAGATGCTCAATTTGCTCAACAACTTGATGCTAGTCTGGCATATCGCTACGCCGACTATACTGGTTCGGGCGGTATTGAGTCTTGGAAAGTTGGGCTAAGCTGGCAGATAAATGACGACCTGCGTGTTAGAGCTACTAGCTCACGAGATGTGAGGGCTGCGACTTTGAGGGAACGTTATGACGAAACAGCCGGAGGCGCTGCGGTGGTAGACCCATTCTTGGGGAGCTTTATCTTCACAGCAAGCAGAAACGCTGGCAACCCTAACGTTAATCCGGAAGAGGCAGATACGCTGACCTTTGGTGCCGTTTATCAGCCCAGTTGGTTGCCTGGCTTCTCTATCTCCGGAGACTGGTATGACATCAAGATTGATGGTGCGATGGCTCAGCCACCGTTTCAGGATATTGTAGACAACTGCTTTGCCGGTGCTCAGGAGTTATGTAACTTGATAGAGAGAAGCCCTGAAACAAACCAGATCACTAGAATTACCACAATCTACTTTAATCTAGACGAATTACGACTGAAAGGCTTTGACCTTGAGATGCGATATTCGACAGATGTAGATTTCTTTGGTGGTGGTGAAACACTTACCTGGCGCTTTATCGGCAGTCACCTGGATGAAAATTCACAACTGGTGCCAGGTGCACCAAGAGACTTCTTGAATCGAGCACAGCCAACTAACCGTTATTTAACAAACCTGACCTATACAAGAGGTGATTTTAGAGCCTTCTTAAATGGACAGTACATTGACAGTTATATACAAGACAGGTTCAGCTTTGCAGGTGAAAAGGACAACAATACAATTGACTCCGTGTTCGTAACCGACCTTACTCTTGGATACGATTTTAACGGGAGCAACGGAAGCACTTATAACGTTTTTCTGAATATTAACAATATTTTTGATGAAGAGCCGCCTCAAACACCTGGTGACAATGTCGGATTTCTGGGTGGAACCGCTGGCTTTAACCAAATGTATGATGATGTCGGCAGGCGTTACGTCTTAGGCGTAAACATGAATTTCTAAATTCCTTCATGTATAACACAGCCCGGCCCATTTGTGGGTCCGGGCTTTTTTTTGCCTGTCTCTTAAAAAAGTATTAAAGAGTAATTCCGTCTTTCCTCTTTCTCTTCTAGGGAAAAAAGGGGTATAAATAGTCCCCGATGTCTTGCCGGGCCATCCACTTAATATCCCGGCAGCCTAATAAGAATTGAAGTCAAAGCCATCAAAAGAGGAAACCCAAATGAAAACCCTTGGCAAATATCTTTCGCTGTTCATGCTCCTCCTGTCTTTCCCAGCCCTGGCCCAGGAGCCGGTAGTAGGTGTCGAAAACCCGGAGGCCTTATTTACTGATGACGATCCGGTTCTTCATCGCAACAAGCAGGCAACATTTCATATCATGAAAGAGTTACTCCAATGTTCTCAGTGGGACCGTGCCGGCGAATGGCTGACCGACCAGTACCTGCAACACAACCCGAATGCCGCATCCGGTCTGGCAGGTGTAATTTTCTACTTCACTGAAGTTGCCAAGGTGACACGTATTGATGACTGCGATGAATTTACTCAAGAGATTGTTGCCGTGATTGCCGAAGATGATTACGTGACAGTACTCTGGCCGCGTCGCTATGAGAATCCTAACAAGCCTGGAGAGATGTACAGCACCACTTGGTTCGACACCTGGCGTTTTGTTGATGGTAAAGCTGACGAACACTGGGACCCGGCAACGATTGCGGCAATGCCTCAATAGGCCTGATACCTTTCCAAAAAAGCCGGCTCCCGTTGCCGGCTTTTTTGTAGCTTTGATTTATTCAGCAGGACAAATGTGATTTACTTTTCACAAAACCTGAACCCAGACTATAAAGACAACAAACCGGGTCATCGCATGTCAAATACTCTGCTCAATTTTTCTCTCTTATTGTTCCTGTTTCCCAGTGCAGTAAATGCCGCTTCACTGGACGGCTCTACCGGTGCCAACTGGCCTCACTTCGGCGGTTCGCAGGCCGCCTGGCGCTACAGTGAACTCGACCAGGTTAACCGTGACAATGTAGCCCAGCTGCGACCCGCCTGGCTCTTTCATACGGATGACTATGGCGACGGTCTGACGTCAACCCCGATCGTGATCGATGGGGTCATGTATCTCTCAACGCCCAGTAACTGGATTTATGCCCTGGATGCCGCCACCGGTGTAAAACTCTGGGAATACCGTTATACGCCCCGCTCTGATTTTGTCCTGCCTGGCTCAGCCGGCGCCTTTATCCAGAACCGCGGCGTTGCCGTTCACAACGGCAAAGTCATCATGGGTACGGTCGACCATGCCCTAGTGGCTGTCGATGCCGTTACCGGCAGTGAGGTCTGGAAAGTCTATGTTGATGATTCCCGCCAGTGCGGCTGCAATATCCTGTCAGCACCGCTCATTGTGAAAGACATGGTCGTGGTTGGACAGAATGGCGGTGACGGCGCCTTCCGCGGCTACCTGACTGCCTTTGACGTCGATACCGGCCGCTTTAAATGGCGCTTCTATACTATCCCCGCGCCGGGCGAGCCCGGCTCGGACAGCTGGAGAGGTGACAGCTGGAAATTCGGCGGCGGCGCGCCGTGGATGACCGGCTCCTATGATGCGGAGCTTGATCTTATTTACTGGGGCACCGGCAATGCCGCAGGCGATTTTTATTCCGGCGACCGCACTCCGGATGGACGTAAGGATTCCGAAGGCATTAATCTTTACACCGCCAGCGTTATCGCCCTGGATGCCGACACCGGGGAACTGGCTTGGCATTTCCAGGAAGTCCCGCGAGATGTTTGGGATTTTGATTCGGCCTATGAAGTCGTGCTCATGGATCGCGAAATCGGCGGCAGGGAAAGAAAAATCCTGGCCCACATGAACAAGAGCGGTCTGACCTTTGTTCTCGACCGCACCAACGGTGAATATCTAGGCGTGTTTTCTGTCCCTGAGGTGCGCACCTGGATTACGGGCATTGGCGAGAACGGTGAACTGCTTGGCCGCAAGGAGCCGGTTGTGGGTGAATCCGTAAACGTTTGTCCTACCGCTATCGGTGCCAAGAGCTTTAACCAGATGGCCTACTCCCCACGAACAGGACTGCTCTATACACCGACCATGGAGTTTTGCACCAATATCTCCGCGGTTGACCAGCCTGCCCAGGAAGGTATTTTTTATTCCAGCGGCGGATTTGTGAACGAACTTCCCGAGGGGCGTGAAAGTTATGCCCATCTTGATGCCTGGGATCCCGTCTCGGGGGAGCGGGTCTGGTCCATCCCTTCACAGTTTGCCCTCATGGCATCCGTCCTGACCACTGCCGGCGACCTGGTCTTCACGGGTGATCCCGAGGGCTGGTTCCTCGCCTTTGACGCCGAGAACGGTGATCTGCTCTGGAGCTTCCAGACTGGCGCCGGGCATCGCGGCTCAGCCATCTCCTACGCCATAGACGGTCAGCAATATATTGCCACGCCGGTAGGCTGGCAGGACAGCATCACCGGCGGCATGCTCGAAGCCCTGTTTGCCGGAGAGAATTTCCGCAAGGGTTCCACCATGATGGTTTTCACACTGCCGGAGTAAAAACAATGAAACAGCTAATCACTTTCTTACTCCCTTTTATTGGCATCCTGGCCGGCAAAGCTTATGCCGCCAACATGGACGACCCGGTGCTCGAACGTGGTCAAGAGGTTTACGAGCTCACCTGTGCCACCAGCTACTGCCACGGGCCTGCCGGTGGTCAGGCTGGCGCGCCGCGCCTCGCAGCCCGGGAATTCGACGCCCTGTATATTGCCAGCGTGACGGCCAACGGGGTGCCCGACACCCCCATGGTAGGATTCGCCAATGCCCTATCGGCAGAAGACATGAATGCGGTTCTGACCTATGTCGCGTTTCTCAACGGCATCATCAATCCCCAGTTTTCTGTTGATGATCCCCTTGCCTCGCTGGGCATCGCCGTGGCCAACCCGCGCCGCATTCCCCTGGCAGGCGAAGCCCAGGAAGGCCGCGAACTGTTTTTTGATGCCTATGATAAAGGCCTGAAACGCTGCTCTACCTGTCACGAGGTAGAAGGCATCGGCATCCCGGTCGCATCCCCTATTGCTAATGTACCGGGCTCCGTAAGCGCTCTTCGCAATATCGAGACACCCAATATTTCCACGGTGACGATTTCAATAAGCAGTAATGAAAGCATGCCGGCCTTGCTGCTTTCACGCGGCATTGCAGGGGTAAAGTTTTACGATATGAGTGCGGTTCCGCCAGTACTGAGAACAATGCCGCCTGAATCGGACTCGGAGGTCTTTAATATTGCCGGAAACGCTGACTGGCACCACCAGGACTACATCAGCGCCTATACCGATGCGGAACTGGAGCGGGTGTTGACCTTTTTAAAGGCTATTTCAGAGTAAAAATTATCTATAATTTACTTCAAGTAATTATTATATCTATATGTAATTTATAGGATATATATCATGATAAAAGCATATTCAAGACGCGATATCCTCAAGCCCGCCCTGGCCGCGGGGGCATCGCTTGCCCTGCCTCCCCATCTGCTAAGTGCCGCTGAAAACGCTGCCGATGAGCCGGTTTTCCAGGGCATTATGCAGATTTCCTGGATTGTCCCAGATCTTCAGGCTGCCATGCGGGAATACACGGAACGCCTGGGCATTGGCCCCTGGTTTGTCTCAGAGCATTTCAGTCCGGAAGTAAACCTCTACCGGGGTGAACCCAACGACGCCGATATCTCTATTGGCATGACCTATTCCGGGCACATGAACTTTGAATTGATCGAACAGCACGACGAAAAACCCTCGGTATACCGAGAAACCTTGCTCAAACGGGGTTACGGCTTTCACCACTGGGCCCTGGCCTCCCACGACATTGAGGCGGACATTGCCAGCTACCAAGCCAAGGGGGATGCCATTGCCCTGGACATCCTGATTAACGGGGGCCGCGTGGTGTATGCCGATACCTCTGCCTACCTCGACGGCATGACGGAACTCATTGAAATCACTGATGGCGTGCGGGCCGGTTTCGGGGACATGTACCGTATTGCCCGGGACTGGGACGGCAAGGAACTGATTTTCGGCTACTAAGCCCTTCAAAACCCTAATAAATCGGTGGTTTTTGTCTGGCCGATTTGCCATTAGAATACTTTCCGAGTAAAACCCGGCCTGAGTCCTCAGCGGCCCGGTTTTTCCAACGCAAAATTGCTGGCCCAAAGCCTGCCATGGTAGAATCGCGCGCGCTTTACCTATGGCCTTAACCGGCTGAAAAATTTCAGAAAATCGCAATTAGGAATGCATGCATCAGCGGCATTCAATGCGCATCGCAACACAGTCAGGAAACTCGTTAATGCAGCAGTTAACAGGACAGATCACGTACCAGGACTGGGACCTGGAAAAAGCCAGGGAACTGGCCTCAGAATTTGCCGACCGCACCGGCGGCGTCATGATCGCTCTCCACAAAATCCAGGAAACCTTCGGTTATGTCGATGACACCGCTATGGCCATGCTCGGCAAGGTATTCAACCTGTCCCGCGCCGAGGTTCACGGCGTCACGAGTTTTTACCATGATTTCAGGCGTCACAAGCCCGGCAAATACACGGTGAAAGTGTGCCAGGCAGAGGCCTGCCAGGCGATGGGTTCTGACAAACTCACCGAAGAGATCAAAAGCTTCATCGGCACCGATTTTCACGGCACTTCTGAAGACGGCAATTTTTCACTGGAAGCGGTTTATTGCCTTGGCAACTGTGCCTGTTCACCGAATATCATGATTGACCAGCAAACCTACGGCCGCGTCACCATCGAGGGCTTCAAGGCCCTGGCGGACTCCCTGGTTAAGGAGGCTGTGTAATGACCAGGATTTTTATTCCACGCGAAACCACTGCCGATTCCCTGGGCGCCGAACTGCTGGTTAAAGCAATCGAAACTGAAGCCAAGTACCGCAACCTGGACGTCGAGATTGTCCGTAATGGCTCCCGCGGTGCCTGCTGGTTAGAGCCCCTGGTGGAAGTCGAAACAGCCGAGGGTCGTGTCGGTTACGGCCCGGTCACCTCAGAAGATGTGGCAGACTTGTTTGATAATGATTTTCTCAATGGCGGCAAGCACGCCAATAGCCTTGGCAATGTCGAGGAGCTGAACTGGTTCAAAAACCAGGAGCGTCTGACGTTCGCCCGCTGCGGCATCATCGAGTCTACCAATGTCGCCGAGTATGAAAGCCTGGGTGGATTTTTCGGTCTGAAGAATGCCCTGGCCACCGACCAGGACGGGATCATTCAGGAAGTCCTGGATTCCGGTCTCAGGGGCCGCGGTGGTGCCGCCTTCCCTACCGGCATCAAGTGGCGCACCGTTGCAGACTGCGAAGCTGACCAGAAATATATTGTCTGTAACGCAGACGAAGGCGATTCGGGGACTTTTTCCGACCGTCTTATCATGGAAGGAGATCCGCTAAGCCTGGTGGAAGGCATGACCATTGCCGGTCTCGCCGTTGGCGCCACTGAGGGCTATATTTACCTGCGCTCAGAGTACCCGCTCACACGCAACATTCTTGAAGACGCCATAGCCAACGCCGAAGCGGCCGGCTATCTCGGCAAGGACATCCAGGGCTCCGGCAAGGATTTCACCCTCGAGGTGTTCATGGGCGCCGGCGCCTATATCTGCGGGGAAGAAACGTCCCTCCTGGAGAGCCTTGAAGGCAAACGCGGCCAGATCCGCTTCAAACCGCCACTGCCTGCCATAGAAGGCCTCTATGGCAAACCCACCGTGGTGAACAACGTAATTTCCCTGGCTTCCGTGCCCGTGATTCTTGAGAAAGGCGGCAAACACTATGCCGAATACGGCCAGGGCCGCTCGCTGGGCACGATGCCCTTCCAGCTCGGAGGAAATATCAAGAAAGGCGGTCTGGTAGAAGTAGGCTTTGGCCTGACGCTGCGCCAGCTGATCGAAAATTTTGGCGAAGGTACAGCCACGGGCAAGCCCGTGAGAGCGATTCAGGTCGGCGGCCCGTTAGGCGCGTATTTCCCTGAATCCCTGATGGATACGCCGCTGGATTACGAGGAATTTGCCAAGGCCGGCGGTATGCTGGGCCATGGCGGAGTGGTAGTATTTGATGACAGTGTCAACATGGCAAAGCAGGCCCGGTTCTCCATGGAGTTCTGCTCAGTTGAGTCCTGCGGCAAGTGTACTCCCTGCCGAATCGGATCAGTACGCGGCATGGAGGTTATCGACCGGATCGTCGCAGCGGAATCTGCTGAAGAACGCGAATCCGAACACATTGTCCTTAAGGACCTTTGCGACACCATGGAATCCGCCTCTCTATGTGCCATGGGCGGTCTCACACCAATTCCGGTGATGAGTGCAGTCAAACACTTTCCTGCAGATTTTAATCTTTAAATTTTTCATAGGTGAAATGACATGAGCCTGATCAAAGAAATCGATTACGGAACACCAGCCGTCACCGAGACAGAAAAAGTCACGCTGACTATTGATGGCCAGGAGATTTCAGTACCCAAGGGCACCAGCATCATGCGTGCTGCCCAGATGATGGGAACCACCATCCCCAAGCTCTGCGCGACCGATTCGCTTGAACCCTTTGGTTCCTGCCGTGTATGCCTGGTGGAAATTGAAGGCCGTCGCGGTACGCCTGCCTCCTGCACCACACCGGTTGAAGAAGGCCTGGTTGTTCACACAGAAACTGGCAAGCTGAACAAACTGCGTAAGGGCGTGATGGAACTCTATATCTCCGACCATCCGCTGGACTGCCTGACCTGCTCTGCAAACGGCGACTGCGAACTGCAGGACATGGCCGGTGCGGTAGGACTGCGTGAGGTGCGCTACGGCTACGAGGGCGCCAATCATCTTGATGCGCCAACAGATACAAGCAACCCCTACTTCCAATTCGAAGCCAGTAAATGTATTGTCTGCTCGCGCTGCGTGCGTGCCTGTGAAGAAGTACAGGGTACCTTCGCTCTGACCATCAGCGGCAACGGTTTTGAATCCAAAGTCAGCGCCGGGGTTGAAGAAGATTTCATGAACTCCGAGTGTGTTTCCTGTGGCGCCTGTGTCCAGGCCTGCCCGACTGCCACGCTGATGGAAAAATCAGTCCTGGAAATCGGCACGCCTGAACACCACGTTGAAACCACCTGTGCCTACTGCGGTGTGGGTTGTACCTTCCGCGCTGAAATGAAAGGCGACCAGGTTGTGCGCATGGTTCCCGCCAAGTCCGGCAAGGCCAATGACGGTCACTCCTGTATCAAGGGACGTTTTGCCTTTGGTTACACCACGCATAAAGACCGCATCATGAATCCGATGATTCGTGAAAACACTTCCGACCCATGGAAAGAAGTGAGCTGGGACGAAGCCATTTCCTATACCGCCAAGCGCTTCATGGAAATCCAGGAAAAATACGGCCGTAAATCCATCGGCGGCATCACTTCCTCCCGCACTACCAACGAGGAAGTCTACGTCGTACAGAAAATGATTCGCGCGGCCTTCCGCAACAATAACACCGACACCTGCGCCAGGGTTTGTCATTCACCTACCGGTTTCGGTCTGAAAACCACTTTCGGTACCTCAGCCGGTACGCAGGATTTCCGCAGTGTTGAGCACACCGACCTGGTTCTGCTGATAGGTGCCAACCCGACTGATGCGCACCCAGTATTTGCGTCGCGCATGAAGAAGCGCCTGCGCGATCATGCCGACCTGATTGTCTGTGATCCAAGAAAAATTGACCTGGTTGAGTCTCCTCACATCAAGGCTGGTATTCACATTCCGCTGACACCCGGTGGTAACGTGGCGCTGATCAATGCCTTTGCCCATACCATTGTTGAGGAAGATCTGGCCGACTGGGACTACGTGAACGAGCGCTGCGATACTGACTCATTCAACAAGTGGCTGGAATTCATCAAGGACAAGAAAAATTCCCCAGAGGCTGTGGCCGACTGGCTTGGCGGTGACCCGGAAAAAGTTCGCAAAGCGGCGCGCCGCTATGCGAAAGCCGAACGCGCTTCAATTTATTACGGCCTGGGCGTAACCGAACACTCACAGGGCTCCACCATGGTGATTGGCATGGCCAACCTTTCCATGCTGACCGGTAATGTCGGTAAGGATGGCGCCGGCGTTAATCCGCTGCGTGGCCAGAACAATGTGCAGGGTTCCTGCGACATGGGTTCCTTCCCGCACGAGTTTTCCGGCTATCGACACGTCAGTGATGACGCAACTCGCAAGCTCTTTGAAGATGCCTGGGGCGTTAAGCAGGATGCCGAGCCCGGCTTCCGTATTCCAAACATGTTTGATGCAGCCATTGAAGGTACCTACAAGGGTATGTTTGTCCAGGGTGAGGATATCGCCCAGTCTGATCCGAACACGCATCATGTTGAAGCTGCCCTTGAAAACCTGGACTGCCTGGTGGTTCAGGACCTGTTTCTTAATGAAACTGCCAAGTTTGCCCACGTATTCCTACCCGGCACTTCCTTCCTGGAAAAAGACGGCACTTTCACTAATGCCGAACGTCGCCTAGGCCGTGTGCGACCAGTAATGGCGCCAAAGACCGGCAAGCATGAGTGGGAAATAGTCATGGAAATTTCCAGAGCCATGGGCTACCCGATGCATTACAGCAGTGCCGAGGAAATCATGGATGAAATCGCTGCACTGACTCCAACCTTTGCCGGTGTCAGCTTTGAACGCCTGGACAAAGAAGGCAGCATGCAGTGGCCTGTCACCGATGACGCGCCTAACGGTACGCCGATCATGCACATTGATAAATTCGTTCGAGGCAAGGGGAACTTTGAGATTACCGAGTTTGTCCCAACCGAGGAGAAAGTGACGAGGAAATTCCCGCTTATCCTGACTACCGGACGCATTTTGAGCCAGTACAACGTTGGCGCACAAACCCGCCGCACAGAAAACAACCAGTGGTTCCCGGAAGATATTCTTGAGATTCATCCCGAGGATGCAGCAGAGAGGAATATCAAGGATGGCGACCTGATCAAGATTGCCAGTCGCAAGGGCGACACCACGATGCATGCTGTGGTTTCAACACGGATGCAGCCGGGCGTTGTCTATACCACCTTCCACAACCCAATTTCAGGAGCTAACGTGGTGACTACCGAGTACAGTGACTGGGCCACCAACTGCCCCGAGTACAAGGTAACCGCGGTACAGGTTTCCCATACGGATCACATGTCCGAATGGCAGAAACAGTACCTTGCTTACAATGAGGAACGCCGCAACCTGGCAGAAAGTGAGTCCAACGAGGAAGTGGCGCACTAACTTCCAACTAGAAAAAAAGGCCGGCTTAAAAACCGGCCTTTTTTATTTATCTGAAAAAATTTATTGCTCTAACATGGGGAGATCACTTGGCGTATTGATATTCGCAAATACATTTTCTGGCAGTCCGTCTTTTTTAAGAGTATGTGCCTGCGCAGTCTCGAGCAGCGCCCGCATGGATCTGGCTCCGCCCTTTACCTGGCCATCCGCAAAAATTTTTTGCAGGTGTTTGTAGAGTGAGACCGAGTTTCTGAAAACGCAGGGAAAAATTTTATTCTCGTACCGACAGGCTGCATAAGAATCTATACCACCAACCAATCGTTTTAGTGATTCCACAGTCAAAAAAGGCATGTCCACTGGTATGACCAGCAGAAGTGAGTCATTAAATTCCTTTTCACTGGCAAGAAAATCAACGGCACTGTAAATACCGCCGGGTGGCCCGCTGCCAGGATAAATATCCGGTATAAAATCGCGACCTTCAACTTCGCCGCTGATGAGTACACGGTTAACACCTGAACCCTGAAGTAAATCCAGCGCATGATCCAACAGCGACTGGCCATGATGAAGAAGCTGTTTTTTGTCCTCACCCATTCGTGAAGACTTGCCGCCAGCGAGCAGCAGTCCATAAATCATAGTCAGGAGTTTTCCCCCACCATGAACTTCTCAAGAAAGTCGGGAGCTTTTCGAGCCACCCACATGCCCAACAGCAAAATGATGATGGCAGCCAGAATCTTGAAACTATAGGTCACCAGGTGGCTCACTATAAGGTCATATATTTGCTGTGCCTGATCTAATTCCTGTTCCATATATTCTCTAAATTATCCGTGCATAAATCGCATGCAGATATTTTTAACTTCCTATTTTTAATTTTTAACTTTTTACTTTTTACTTTTTACTTTTTACTTTCCACTTTCAACTTTTCTTTTCAGGCACTTCCTCACGGCCATCCGCATAGCGGGCAAAACGACCTCTCTCCCCATGCACCTGATCATTTCTTTCCCATGGCCAGCCGCCGAACTGGTTGCGCTGGTAATCAATAAAGGCCTGCTGCAGTTCTTCACGCGTATTCATCACAAACGGGCCATAGTGTGCCACAGGCTCACCTATAGGTTTTCCCTGGAGCATAAGTAACCGAGCTTTACCGTTTATCGCCTTGATAGTTGTTTCCAGGTCAGACTGGAGCCTTATACCATGACTGGCCTCCACTGTTTTATCTCCGATGAACAAACTGTCTCCATCGTAAAAGTACAGCATTCGGTTTAACTCGGGGGCTCCAGCTGGCAATGTCCAGCTGGCATCGGTATCTATATCAATCAGCCATACAGCCACATGACTTTCAGTTTCTGAAGCCCATGAATCCGGCGGCGGTGACAGTGCCGAAACGTCATCCAACCTGCCGGCAATCAATTCAATGCTGATTTTATTTCCTTTAGCATCCTCAGTAGTAATCACCGGAATATCTTCATCCCAGAACATGGTGAAGAGCGGCTCTACCATTTTGCTTGACGCTGGCAGGTTCAGCCAGACCTGGAAAAGCAGCAAGGGGTTCTCTGTATCCTTTTTCAGCAGCGGAAACATCTCACTGTGCTGAATGCCCTTGCCTGCAGTCATCCACTGTACGTCACCGTCCCCGTAACGACCCGCCGCACCCAGTGAGTCGGCATGGTCCACGAGGCCTTTTTTAACAACTGTGATTGTTTCAAAGCCCCGGTGGGGATGACCAGGAAAACCCGGCACCCGGTCACCATGATACATACGCCAGCCATCCTGCTTGGTAAAGTCCTGCCCAATATTCCGGCCGGCCAGGGAAGCATCAGGGCCTAGTTCCCCATTGCCCCGAGGAAAATTATCCTGATGGAATGCGCAAAAAAGGAAGGGATCGGCAGTAGGCCAATGAAAATCGAGCGGAGTTATTTCAATAACAGAATCAGACATCAATCAGACAACATATCAGTTAGGTCATTAAAGAGATAAAAGGGACAGTAGAAATATAAAGCAGCGCAAGAATCATCACCAGGTAAGCTATGTAGCGGACTGGATTTTCACGCGCGATATCCAGGAAGGTTCTCCCCTTCCCTGCCTCTTTTCGGGCCTCGTATTGTTCGCGCATCCTCTGAAAACGCTCAGTCTCGTATTCCTTGAGAATATTCTTAGCCTTCGTCAGCTGCTCATCATGGCGAAGCCACAGCGCCGGCATCGATATTCCCCAGTTCCCGGCGGAGGTTTCATAGACTTCTATATCGTTGGCTTCCATAAGCGCATAAATTTCCTCGAGCTCATCTTCGGGAACGTTACGAAGCTTGACCAACTGGGTTGTCATAGCAGTCTGCACCTGGTGGAAACAATGAAGACAATTTTACCCCAGGCAGCACGAATTCGGACATTTGAGCGGAATTTTTTCGGTTTCTACGTTCTTGGACTAGATATGCCTATATGTTTTAATCAACAGCCTTAAAGCTATTTTTTAAAAACTTTTTTACCTGCGAGGAAAGAAGGATGCCTTCCCCTGATCTACACCCCACTTCACTGATTAGAACCCTGAGTACACTTTTTTTTGCCTTCCTGGGCATGGTACTACTTTATGCCTGCAGCGATTCATCTACGCTGAGTAATAACTCTGCGGTTTCAGCTGAGATGTCACAGTCTGGAGGCTACACGCAGCTGGAGGAAGTCAATGCCGATGATGGGGAAATTGTCATTCCCTACAAAAAATTCCAACTGGACAATGGCTTGACCCTGATCATTCACGAAGATCATTCCGACCCATTGATTCATGTTGATGTGACATACCATGTGGGCTCGGCCAGAGAAGATTTCCAGCGTTCAGGATTTGCCCATTTTTTTGAGCATATGATGTTCCAGGGTTCGGAGCATGTGGGAGATGACGAACATTTCAAGATCGTGACGGAATCCGGCGGCACCATGAATGGAACTACCAATAATGACCGCACTAATTACTTTCAGACTGTTCCAAGCAACCAGCTTGAAACCATGCTGTGGCTGGAGTCTGACCGCATGGGTTTCCTGCTTAACGCGGTCACCGAAGAGAAATTTGAAAACCAACGCGCCACCGTTAAAAACGAGCGCGGCCAAAACGTGGACAATGCCCCTTACGGGCGCTGGTCAGAGGTAATGTCCTCTGCACTTTATCCACCAGAACATCCCTATTCTTGGCCGGTAATTGGTTATACTGAAGACCTAGATGCGGCAACTCTCGATGACCTAAAAGGTTTTTTTCTGCGGTGGTATGGCCCCAACAATGCCACGCTGACCATCGGCGGCAATGTGGTAGAGCATGAAGTACTCGATCTTGTCGTCAAATATTTTGGCGAAATTCCTCCAGGACCGGAAGTGCTGCCTGACAGCCAGCCCACACCCGTGCTCGATGCAGACCGCTATGTCTCTTACGTGGACAATGCCATTCGCTTCCCTGCCCTGCTTTTTACCTACCCAACGGTAGCCCTGGATCATCCTGACCGCGTGCCACTTGAAGCGCTTAACGACATGATCAGCGTTGGTAGAAAATCCTATTTTTACAAGCAGTTTGTGCTCACACAGAAAGCCATACAGGCCAGCGGCTTCAACAGCAATCAGGAACTGGGCGGCACACTGACCTTCTTTGTCCTGCCGTTCCCCGGCACACCACTTAGTGATTTTGAAGCAGAAATGCGTGACGTGTTTGCGAACTTCAATGCTGACTCTATTAGCGATGATGATATCCAGATTTACAAGGCCACCCAGGAAGCCGCACTTATTGCGAGCCTGTCCAGCGTCAGGGGTAAAGTATCTCAGCTGGCCTACTACCAGACTTTCCTGGCAGACCCGAACAATATTCAGAGCGAACTTGAAGCCATTCGCTCACTGACCAAAGAAGATGTCCTACGGGTCTTCAATACCTATATAAAGGATAAGCCAGCCGTTATTGAAAGCGTGGTACCGTCAAACGATCCTGAAGGACAGGCCAAGCCAGATAATTTCGACATTCCTGAACGCATCAGTCTGGTAGACACCACTGGTGACCCTCTAGAGCTGCGCAACGTGAATTCATCTTTTGACCGCTCCGTGAAACCGACACCCGGCGCCAACCCACTGGTGGTAATGCCAGATTACTGGGAAGGCACACTAGGCAACGGTATTGAGATTATCGGCGCTAGCCATTCGGAAGTTCCCCTGGTCAGTATGCGCCTGGTCTTTGACGGCGGCCACCTTATTGATCCTGAAGGTAAGGAAGGCCTTGCCAGCCTTACTGCGGCCATGATGAATGAGGGCACCGAGAACTTCACAGCCGAGGAGTTTGAGAAGGAACTGGACAAGCTTGGCAGCAGCATTGGCGTCGGCGGCGGTAATGAAACCATGTCCATCAGCATGTCTTCACTCGAGCGCAACTTTGATGCAACGCTAGCCCTGCTCGAGGAGCGGCTGTTCCGCTCCGAGTTCACCGAAATGGACCTGGCCCGGTTAAGACAGCAGCAGATTGAGTCTCTGGAAGCCAACAAGCAGGAGCCCTCGGCAATTGCCAGCGATGTATACCGCAAGCTGATCTACAATGAGGATCATACATTTGCGATTCCCGCCTCAGGCAGTATCGAAAGCCTTCAGACTATCATCCTCGATGATGTGGAAGACTTTCGCGGCAAGAACCTGGTCAGCCAGCCCCTTCGCGTTGTTGTGGTAGGTAATTTCAGCCAACAGGAAGTCATGGACAAGCTGGGTTTTCTTCTTGAATTACCGAATGAGGATGTCACCCTTCCCGCTCAGCCGGATTCACCGACATTTGATACTACGACAATCTTTCTAGTCGACAAGCCTGACGCGCCGCAATCGGAAATTCGCATCGGTTACATGTCCGATCTTACCTATGATCCGACTGGGGAGTACTTCGAACGCTACCTAATGAACTATGTTCTCGGCGGCGCCTTCAGCAGCCGCATCAATCTCAACCTGCGCGAAGACAAGGGCTACACCTATGGCGCCCGCAGCGGCTTCTCGGCAACCCGGATACCCGGTCCCTTTACCGCTTCTGCAGGGGTAAGAGCGGACTCAACGGCAGACTCCATCGTGCAGTTCGTCAATGAAATAACCGGCTACAGGGAAAACGGCATCACGCCGGAAGAACTCCAGTTCACCAAGGATGCAATCGGGCAGAGTGAAGCTCTTGATTATGAAACACCGGGACAGAAAGCCAGCCTGTTGAACCAGATTATTACCTATAATCTCGAGAGTGACTTCGTCAGGGAGCAGCAGAACATTATCAATAATCTGACCATTGACCGCGTTAATGCCCTTGCTCAGGAATACTTGCCGATTGAAAACATGGCTATCGTGGTGGTCGGTGATAAAGCCGTGATTGAAGAATCGCTCCAGACCCTGGGATATCCCATCGTGGAACTGGACGAGGAAGGCAACCCGGTTAACTGATCATGAGACTCGGAATCGTTGTCGCCACATACCTGGTCCTAGGCAGTACACCCCTTGCAGCACAGGATAATATGACGCCTGCGCCGCTTGTCCCTGCTGAGGAGCAGCTTGCACTCATCGAAAGCGATGATCCCAAGCTGGCCCGCAACAAGAAACATGTCTGGGATTTTTGGCGCATCGTCTACGAGGGCGGGCATATGGAATATGCCGATCAGTACATGACGGAGCGGTATATCCAGCATAATCCCAACGTGGGCTCGGGTCGGGATCTCTTCATTAATACCATCGGTGCTGCTCGCCCGCCCAGGCCGGTCAAAGAAACTTCAGACTTTCCCATTATAGATATCGTGGCCGAAGGTGACATGGTCGTCGTCATGTGGGCACGCAAGCTAAGGGATCGGGAAAAACCCGACGAAATCTACGAGATGACCTGGTTCGATGTGTTCCGTCTCGATCCTGACAGTGGGCTGATCGATGAACACTGGGATTCCTCTGAGCGCTGGGGCAGCGAGGGTGCTCCACCCGGAGCGGAATTCTTTCCTTAATACCAACTTTTAAATCGATAAACTTCGCATAGCGTTGTATTTACCCTCCTACTTTTTTTAATTCACCGAATAAAACTATAAATTTCATGCGCCATCATACTTTCGTACTAACACTTGCACTTTATATTGTCTTACTTGGCAACTCGTCATCCCCTCTTTATGCTCAGGGCAATGTAACCCACGAGCGCCTGATGAATGAGGAGGATGGCCGCAACTGGCTATCATGGGGGCGCACATACAAAGAACAGCGCTTCAGCCCCCTTACTCAGATCAATGAGACCAACCTGGATAATCTTGGCCTGGCCTGGTTTTTTGACCTTGATACTTTTCGCGGTGTTGAAGGCACGCCCATCGTTGTCGATGGTGTTATGTACCTGACCAGCGCCTGGACAATGACCTATGCCCTGGATGCTAAAACCGGCGAACTTCTCTGGGAGTATGATCCACAGACACCGCGCGAATGGGGACGTTATGCCTGTTGCGGCCCGGTCAGTCGCGGCCTAGCCGTATGGGAAGGGAAAGTTATTATCGGCACACTTGATGGAAGGCTCATCGGGCTAGATGCCGCAACCGGTGAGGAAGTCTGGGTAGCGCAGACTACTGACCAAGACTGGCCCTACACCATTACCGGTGCTCCACGCGTATTCAATGGCACGGTGGTGGTCGGTAACGGCGGCGCAGACTTCGGGGTCCGCGGATTTGTTTCCGCCTGGGACGCCCACACCGGCGAATTTAGGTGGCGCTTTTATACAGTGCCTGGCAACCCGGCCGACGGTTTTGAAAATGACGCCATGCGCATGGCGGCAGAAACTTGGAATGGCGAATGGTGGACGCTGGGTGGCGGCGGAACCGTCTGGGATTCCATTGTTTATGATCCCGAACTTAATCTAATTTACATCGGCACGGGCAACGGCTCTCCCCTAGCCGCAGAATTTCGCAGTCCCGGCGGCGGCGACAACCTATTTCTTGCTTCCATAGTGGCGCTTGATCTCGACAGCGGCAATTACGTCTGGCATTACCAGGAGGTCCCGGGTGAAAAGTGGGATTACACTGCAACTCAGCCCATGATGCTCGCTGACCTAACCATCCACGGTGAAGACCGCAAGGTCATCATGCAGGCCCCCAAGAACGGATTCTTTTATGTTCTCGACCGCGCTACCGGAGAGCTGATCTCGGCGCGAGAATTTGTTCCCAACACCTGGGCCAGCCATATTGATCTGCTCACCGGCAGGCCGGTGATTAACCCCGAGGCCGACTTCAGCACTGAAACAGCCCTGTACACACCTGGCCCCGGCGGCGGTCACAACTGGGAGCCAATGTCCTACAGCCCGCTGACCGGACTGGTCTACTTCACTGCCCAGGAAGACTGGATTGCGTTGTCAGTCGCCAGGGAATTTACCCCGAGAAAATTTCGCTCCAACCCGGCCTGGGGCTTTGAAACCAATCCGGAAAAACGGGCTGAGTTTGCCCGTCTGCAGAACGAGCGTCGCCGCGCGTGGCTAACCGCCTGGGATCCTGTCAGGCAGCGTGAAGCATGGCGAGCCCCTCATTCTGACGTGGGTTCGGGCGGTGCACTGGCCACTGCCGGCAATATTGTTGCCCAGGGAAGTATCGACAGGGATTTTGTTATTTACCGCGCCACTGATGGCGAAAAACTTTGGAGCATGCCCATTCAGACCGTGGCATTGGCCGGCCCAATCAGCTACGAGGTCGACGGTGAACAATACATCGCGGTCAACGCCGGCTGGGGTGGCGGTCGGGCAATTGTTGCACGTGGATCCGGCAACGATTTTCCTATCAGCCCTGCCCGTACGCTGGTTTTCAAACTGGGAGGAGCCCAAGAGCTGCCGCCACTGGAATCGCTCAGCCAGCAGATGCCGGAACAGCCGCCGCCTATAACGGCAAGTGAAAATGAAATCATGGCCGGGGCACAACTGTTCAATGAAACCTGTGCGCGCTGTCATGGCCAGAATGCCGTGGGCGGCCAGAAAGATTTACGCTTCATGTCACGGGAAACCCGGCAGCAATTCAATACCATCGTCCTTGAAGGCACCCTGGTGGAAAAAGGCATGGCCGCATTCGCTGACATCTTGAGCGAAGACGATGTTGATGCCATCAATGCCTATTTAATTGCCCGGGCTAATGAAAGCTGGGGCGTCGATTTTGCCCCTGCTGAAGAAGCCGAGTAATACCCAGGATTTCCCATCAGTAAACTCATCGTCGTAACAGGTCCCGAGTCGTGCGGCAAAACCACTCTGGCAAACGCGCTCGCCAGCACATTGACTACTCCACTCGTGCCTGAGGTCTCACGCGACTACCTTGAACAAAAGATGGCGGAAAACAGCGAGTATCGCTATGACAAAGATGACTTGCTAGCCATTGCCAGGGCGCAGGTACAGGCCGAAATTGCCACTTCAGGCAAACAGCCCGGCCTGATGATATGCGACACCGACCTGCTGGTAATAATTATCTGGAGTGAAGTGCGATTCGGGGACTGTCATCCCTGGATTCTGGAAACATTCGAGAAACAGGTGGAACGCGGCAACCGTGCATACCTTTTATGCGACCATGATATGCCATGGGAACCTGACCCGCTCAGGGAAAGTGCAGAGACGAGGCCTGAGCTTTTCCGGCTTTACCAGGAAAAACTGGACACCTATAACCTCGATTACCACATCATTAAAGGCAGCGCTGAGGAGCGCCTAAAAAGCAGCTGCGCACTGATCCCAACACTCTTTTAGAGCGTTACAAGTTAGAATCAACACCCTGCTCTCTTGTCCCCCCGCACCAGTCTCTGCTAAAGTGTCGTCCGTCCTAAGGGGTGGCCTTGGCCTGAGATCAAACCCTTTGAACCTGACCCGGTTAATACTGGCGGAGGGATAGGATCAGAAAGACAGACAAGTTTCTCTTTTCAATTGTAGCTTCTCTACTTTTCTTCCTTTCCTTCACAGCTCCGGGTAGTCATAAACAAGTACCGGAGATTTAATGTCGTACCGTATAACACTGGCATCACTACCACTGCTATTTCCACTTTCCCTCAGCGCACAGGATGTCCTTGAGGAAATCATCGTTACTGCCGACTTTCGAAAGAATGCGCTTGAGGATATTCCCGCCAGCATCAGTGTGATCGACACTGAAGTGATGGAAAGGCGAAATGCCCAGCACCTGGAAGATATTCTTCTGAATACGCCTAACGTCAACCTGTCCTCAGGCGCCTCACGTGCGCGCTTTATCCAGATCAGGGGAATCGGCGAGCGCGGACAGTTTTCAGAGCCGCTGAATTCCTCGGTGGGTATGATGATCGACGGCGTCGATTTCTCCGGTATCGGCACCGCGGCAATGCTTTACGACATCGAGCAAGTGGAGGTCCTGATGGGCCCGCAGGGAACCCGATACGGTTCCAATGCCCTTGCCGGCCTGGTCAATCTTCAGAGCAAGGCCGCCACAGAGGAACATGAATTTGGCCTGCAGCTGCAGGGCGGCAACTATGGCCATAGGGGAATTGCCGGGTTTATTTCAGGACCCGCTACCGACGATCTTTTTTATCGCCTGTCAGTTCAGCAACTCGAAAGCGATGGCTTTAGTCAGAACAATACGCTGGGCAGACCTACCAACCAGCGCGATGAAACCACACTGAGAGCAAAATTTCGCTGGCTCATGACAGAAAATGAAACGCTTGAATTTATTACATCCATGATCGACATTGATAACGGTTACGATGCGTTCTCACTCGATAATGTCCGCGACACCCTTTCCGACCATCCAGGCTTCGATCGCCAGGATTCAAAACTGGCCAGCATCAAGTTCACCTCCGGCAGTTTCAATCAGTTTTCACTGGAAGTGATGGGTGCTTTTGCACAGTCTGATATTGCCTATGGCTATGATGAAGACTGGGTCTTCGGCGGTTTTCACCCCTTTGAATATTCCTCCACCGATCACTATTTTCGTGACAGGGAAAATTCCAGTGGTGAAATCAGGCTGGTCTCAAGCGAGGACGGCGCGCTCTTTGACGGCCGTACCAGCTGGGTAGCCGGCGTCTATTCCCTGCACCAGGATGTCGACCTTCAGCGCAACTACACATTCCTGCCCGACATTTTTGCCAGTCGCTTCATTATCGATCGGACTGCCGTGTATGCCGAAACCAATACCCTAGTGACTGACAATTGGAGTCTCGATCTAGGGGTAAGACACGAACGCTTCAGTGCCGAGTATGACGACACTAATGATCTTTTCTTTACACCGGATGATAATCTCTTCGGAGCCAAGATAAGCCTGAACTACCATCTCCCGGGGACAGGACTCGCCTATGCCAGCATCTCACGCGGTTATAAAAGCGGCGGGTTTAACACCGACGGTAGCCTGGATGCAGATCTCAGGGAGTTTAGTGAAGAAACGCTTCTGAATTATGAACTTGGGTTCAAGACACGCTTGCTGGACAACAGGTTGCAGCTGCAGGCAGCACTATTCAGCATGGAACGCGACGATGTTCAGATCAGCAGCTCGACTGTCAGGGTTCGTGATGACGGCAGTTCAGAGTTTATCGATTTTATAGGCAATGCCGCTGCCGGCAGCAACCGGGGCGTGGAACTCAGTGCCCAGTGGACACCCTCCCAGACCTTTATGCTCTATGGCTTGCTAGGTCTGCTCGATACGGAATACGAAGATTTTGTGAATTCCCAGGGGGACAGCCTTAATGGCCGTAAACAGGCGCATGCGCCTGACTACCAGTTTACGCTTGGATCCGAAATTAATTTCACTCCCTCACTGAGCATGAATATTAATGTCCAGGGACGCGATGCGTTTTACTTCTCAGACAGTCACGGCGTCCGCTCGGAAGAGTACGCGCTGCTCAATGCAAGCCTGCGCTACCAGTCCGGAAACCTTTCGCTAAATCTTTGGGGCCGGAATCTTGCCGACGAGGATTATTTAGTGAGGGGATTCTTTTTTGGCAACGACCCTCGTGATGACTACACCGCCAAGGGCTATACACAGCTGGGCGAGCCACGGGTTTACGGGCTTACATTAGACCTAAGCTTTTAATCAGCCCCACAAGTACTGGGTTTACAGGACTTTGGCGATACTCTCGGCCAGGTAGTCAATGTTAGCCTGGTTGATGCCGGCCACGTTGATCCTGGAAGAGCCAACCAGGTAAATGCTGTAATCATTCACTAGCGTGCTGACCTGTTCCTTGGAGAGACCCAGGAACGAAAACAGTCCTTTTTCATTCTGTATGAATGAAAAATCCTTGGCGACGCCCTTATCCTGGAGTTTTGACACAAGCTCGCGACGCAGACCGTTTATGCGGTCACGCATTTCCGTCAACTCTTCATTCCACTGACTGGTGAGCTCTTCGTCATCCAGGATCATTTCCACAAGGAAAGCCCCGTGCGCTGGCGGCACTGAGTAAATCTCTCTCGCCTTGGCCACCACCTGTGTACCGACTGCCTGTGCAGCTTCGCTGTTGCTGGTAACAATGGTCACAGCGCCGACACGATCACGATAAAGACCGAAGTTTTTGGAATAGCTATTGCAAATTACCAGTTCAGGCAGCTTTTCCGCCATGAGACGCGCACCAAAGGCATCCTCGTCGAGGCCATCCCCCAGTCCCTGGTAAGCCATATCGATAAAAGGTGTAAAGCCATTGGCCAGGGCAAGATCAGTGACAGCCTGCCATTGGTCGTTGTTCAGGTCAGCACCGCAGGGGTTGTGGCAGCAGCCATGCAGCAGCACCAGGTCACCCTTGCCCGCCCCTTTCAGGGCTTCCATCATGGCATCAAAATCCAGGGAATGCGTGGCATGATCGTAGTATGGATATTCCTCCAGGGTGAGACCTGAAGACGACAGCAGCGGCACATGGTTTGGCCAGCTTGGGTTGCTGACGAATATTTTGCTGCCCGGTGCACTGCCGTTGATAAATTCCGCCGCGAGACGCAGTGAACCGGAACCGCCGGGAGCAAGCACTGTACTGTAGCGACCATCCCTGATCGCCGGATGGGCATTTCCGAGAATAAGGTTCAGTGTGTGCCTGATAAATCCTTCCGGGCCGGCCTGGGCGATATAGGCTTTAGAATCCTCAACATCACATTTACGACGCTCGGCGGTTTTTACGGCCTTCATCACCGGGCAGGTACCGGACTCGTCTTTGTATACCCCTACCCCAAGATCAATCTTGTTCGGATTGGTGTCTTTCTTGTAGGCAGCAGAGAGTCCAAGAATCGGGTCAGCGGGACGAGCTTCGATTTGATCAAACATAATGATTTCGGCGCTTAGGAGGAATTGAAAACGCGCGGATTATAGCAGGAAGAATTAAAAGTAGCGCCAGATTCGGGCTAAATCGCCCCAAGTTTTTGCCGCTCACTGAAAATGACGCCAGCCATTTCGGAATAGCCCGCGGCATTGGGTATCAGTGGCTGCAGCCCTAGGCCGTCACTGCAGGCGGAAATCAGGAGAAAAACAATTACTAGCCAGAGCCTAGCTTTCATGACCGAGCAGCCCCTTGGCTTCCTGGTAATTCAGATGCTTGATGCCGGACATATCCATCGAGACGGCCAGTGATTTACCCAGGATATAGGCGAGTATCCTGCCGTAATGGCCGAAGGATTCCTCAAAGACCGGCAGAATATCTTCCATGGATTGAGCTTTCTCCAGAGCTGACTGCAGTTTTTCCTGCTCGGTGGCGATATGGGCCATGAAGGCTTCGTCGTGCTCCATGGCCGGATCCAACGCCAGCGTCCAAGTGCGGTCATCATGCAGAATACACGAACCTATGTAACGTCCACGGTATCCGGTTGCGCACCACTCATGTGGGCCTACCAGAAGAAGACAATAACTGCCTTCCGTCTGGTACAGGTAGTAGGTTTTGTTCGGGACGGGGTTAAAGCGAAAGTCGCTCTGTAAAACAAACATCGAGGTGAACAGCTCCATCTGCACCTGGTCGATTTGTTTTGGCGGCAGTAGACGGGCAAGTCGATGACTTTCCAGTCCCTGCATCAGGGGCACCAGCCCCTTGCCCTGTGGATTCGGATTATCCGGCATATGGAAATTATATCTTAGTGAAAAGATCAAAGATCAAAGATAGGCTGAGTTCCTTGCTCCTTGCTCCTTGCTCCTTGTTCCCTGTGCTTTGTTTACATATTATTCACAACTTACGTATTCGGGGGGTATATGGATCCAGCAGTCATTTTCCAGACGATGATCGTGCCGTTTGGCCTGTTCATGATTATGATGGGTCTCGGATTGACCCTGTCCATCGACGATATCCTGCGCGTCATCATCATGCCCAAGGCGGTGCTGATAGGTCTGTTCGGCCAGCTGCTGCTCCTGCCTATTATTGCCTTTTTGCTGGCCTTCATTTTGAACCCGGCTCCGGTCATTGCCATAGGGTTGATACTGCTTGCCGCCTGCCCCGGGGGGATTACTTCCAACGCCTACGTATTTGCCAGTCGCGGCGACATTGCCCTGTCGGTCACGCTCACCTCCATAGCGAGCCTGTTCACCGTGGTCACCATGCCCTTTCTGGCCTGGCTGGCACTGAATACCTTTGCCGAGAGCAGTGAACTGGTGAATGTCCCTATTGCAAACATGATGCGAAACCTGGCACAGCTGACGATTCTGCCAATCGTCATCGGCATGGTGACACGCAAATACCAGCCGGGTTTTGCCGAAAAAATGGTGGAGCCGGTGCGCAAGATGGCGATTGCCATATTGATCATGGTGATTATCGGCAATACCGTATTCAGTATCGAAACGCTCAAGGTATATCTCGTGCAGGCCGGAATCGCGGCCCTCGTGCTGAACATCACCTGCATGGCATCAGGTTACGGCATCGCTCGACTGATGAAGCTGAACGTGGATCAGACCATATCGATCACCTACGAAATCGGAATCCAGAACCTGTCACTGGCACTGGTACTGGCCAACACTCTGCTTGGCGTGCCGGACTACGCGGCAGTCACGCTGGTATATGGTTTGTTTATGAAATTCACGGCCCTGAGTTTCATGGCCTATGCGAAAAAACTGAAAGGTATTTCGAAGGCTGAGGGCGAAGTGGCTTCAGCCTGAAGTTGAAAGTTGTAAGTTGAAAGTTGAAAGTTGAAAGTTGAAAGTTGAAAGTTGATAAGCGTTTATTCCTAACTTTTCACCTTCAACTTTTAACTCATGTCTTCATTCATCTTTTTAACTTTATCCTTGAGCGCTTCCTTGTAGTCAGCAAGTTTTGCTGCCACTTCCCCGTCATGCGCGCCTATCATTTGCGCTGCGAGTATCCCTGCATTCTTGGCGCCGTTAAGGGCAACAGTGGCAACGGGTACACCGTTGGGCATCTGCAGGATTGAAAGCACGGAATCCCAGCCGTCAATTGAGTTAGATGATTTGATCGGCACCCCTATTACAGGAAGTGTTGTAATCGAAGCCACCATGCCAGGAAGATGCGCCGCACCCCCCGCTCCGGCAATAATGCACTTCAGGCCACGGCCAGCCGCTTCACGCGCATAGTCCACCATGGCTTCCGGCGTTCTGTGTGCAGAGACTACAGAAATCTCCGAATCAATTCCGAATTCTGACAGCATGTCTGCTGCATCCTGCATAACCGGCAGGTCAGAACTGCTGCCCATGATGATTCCGACTTTGTTATTACTGTTGCTAGTGCTCATGCAACCACCTTGATCGCCTTTTTGACGTCTTCAATTTTAGCTTTCAACCGCGCCATATCCTCATCAACGATGGTGATATGGCCCATTTTTCTGTGTGGACGGGTTTCCTGTTTACCGTACATGAAAAGGCTTGCCCCTTCTATACGCATCAATTCATCCAGGCCTTCATAACGGGCCGGACCTGTAAAGCCTTCAGCACCAAGCAGGTTAACCATGGCCGACGGTCTAAGAATATCAGTGGAGCCAAGCGGCAGACCAAAAATCGCACGCAGGTGCTGCTCATACTGGGAAGTGATATTGGCATTTATGGACTGGTGTCCACTGTTGTGAGGGCGCGGTGCCACCTCATTCACCAGTACATCCCCTTCTTTCGTCACAAACATTTCCACTGCAAGCAGACCGACGATACCAAAACTTTCAATCACCTTTCGGGCAATCTGCTCAGCTTTATGCTGTATTGCCTCTGACGCACTGCTTGGGGCAATCAGGTAATCCACAAGGTTGTGCTCTGGATGAAACACACATTCCACTGCCGGGAAGACGGCAATCTCACCGTGCACGTTTCGGGCTGCCACCACGGAGATCTCCTGCTCAAAGTCAATCAGTTTCTCCAGCAGGCCCGGCGCATCAAACGCTTTATCAATATCGTTAAGACTATTTAGCCGCTGGACACCGCCACCGTCGTAGCCGCCGGTGCCAAGCTTGTTAAAGGCGGGCAGAAAATCTGCGTGCTGCTTTATGTCCTCACTGTTTTCCACCAGCACAAAATCGGCGGTGTGTATAGCGTTATCGCGGTAGAACTGTTTCTGCGTGCGCTTGTCCTTGATGATTTCCACTATTGAAGGCTGCGGATAGACCTGGACACCGTTCTGCTCCAGTTGCTTCAGCGCCTCGATGCTGACGTTTTCTATTTCAATGGTAAGAAGGTCGGCAGACTTGCCAAAATCCATGACGGTATCGAAGTCGCGGATATCACCGGCACGAAAGGAGCCGGCTATTTCGACACAGGGAGCACCGGGGTCAGGGTCAAGAACATCGGTTTGAACGTTGAAATTGGCGCAAGCCTGGATGAGCATGCGGCCGAGTTGTCCGCCGCCGAGAATGCCTAGTCTGAAGTCCTGCTGATAAAACGCTTTCATGAGCTGTTTTGAGGGGTCTTTTCTTCAGGAAAGCGGCGCATCATACCATCCCCGCCCCTTGATGCAAGCATTTCAAAGCAATTGATTTCATTAAGGTTTACGGGGTCATTTCCCCCAGAACATTGAGATCAACAACATAAAGCGTACGCTGCTCGTTGCTGATAATCAGGGTGTTGTCATCATCCCAGATGATGGTTTCCACCTGCCCGACATAGAGCGTGTCCAGGGGGTAGCGTCGATGGCTCGAGGACAACCAGTGGTCACCCTGCTCAGGGTGGTCAAAAATCCAGAGATCATTATAGGAAATAACGGCCAGCCTGCTCCCGTCGGGGGATAGTTCGGCCCCGGTCACGGCCATCATATCCGGATGGCTTTCGATGAAGGTGAGTGCGTTGGATTCGTCCTCATCTTTTGAATCAAGACGGTACAGGTTAGCGCCGGGTTCAAGCGCTCCACTCAGATCACGATGCTTGGTGATGAGATACAGGCTGCCTTCAAATAGAAACAGGGCTTCACTGTCATATTGGCGTTCACCCAGCCCGGGGAATTCTTCCTGTTCAGGATAATGCACCGGGATGAACCTGATGGCAGCAGACTGGGTCGAGGCAGTTGGGTCAATTTCACTGATCAAGTAAATGCCCAGGTCGCGCCGGTTGTTAAAGTTATTCCCGGTGTCGGCGATGTACAGGTAATTTTCATCGATTGTCATGGACTCCCAGTCGATGTTTTCAGCATAAAGCATGCGGAATCCAGGCCACTGCTCTTTTCCTTCGACTTCCTCTTCGCCGTAGTAGGAAAAACGGGAAAACGTTGGAATGATGGTGTTGCCTTCACGGTTAATCGCAAAAAGCCTTGTACCGTTGCGGCTGTCATTCACCACCCAGTAAGTATTTTCGTAGCCGGCACTTTTGGCCATGCCGCTGACCTCACTGATTGGCTTGGCGGCAATCTTGCCCATGACATCGGGTCTCAGCCCTTCCTGCGGGAAAGTGTAGTAATGCAGAAAAATAATCAGGCCGATTATTCCTGCAATACTAATGGTGATTCTAATCCTTTTGTTCATGTCTGCCTTGAAAAATATAACGTGCAAACTAAGTGGCGGGCAGGTCCCTGTCTACCTGTCCGTTGGATTTAGTGACCTACATAGCGGTTATAAATAATTTCTAACAGTGCCTTAATCGTGGCCGCACCCAACTTAGCACTTCAGGCCGGACAACTCTCTGTAGGCCCGTTCGCGAAAACGTGGTAAACCACCTCGCGACACTTCCAAAAAAAGCAAGCAGATCAATCATAAGTAAATATACGGCGGGGGATCTCATAAAGTCTTTTGGAGCATTGAGGCTAATCTAGAACAAAGATCGGCTTATGAAAAGTTAAAAGAGGTAGACCTTTGATCGAGATCAATGGGGATTTAGGTTTTGAGACCTCGTAATACAAATTCGATATGCGCCCTGGCATACTCATCGAAATCGATGGGCGACTGCTCATCAAATTGCAATCGCCAGATGGCACTGATCATGGCGGGTGCTATGAGGATCTGGGTAAACTGCCGCAAAGCTGACTCTCGAAACTCGCCACTATCCACCCCCTTTTGAATGATATCTCTGAGCAGACTCTGGTGATTTTCTATCATTTCCTTGAAAAAAAAGTCAGTAAGCGAAGGAAAGCGTGACGTTTCGCCCATGATCATAGCAACCAGCTCTGGCATCTTGTCCTGGTGCAGTGTTTCGTACATTTTTTCTAAATGAAAAGTCAGTAATTCGGTTGCTGTTCCCTGAAATGATTCAGCAAACTGCTTGGCTTCATCTCGTAGTGGAAACATGTTTTTGCGCACGACTTCCTCAAACAGGGCTTCTTTACTGTCGAAATAAAGATAAATAGTGCCTTTGCCTACCCCAGCCCGCACTGCAACATCATCAAGCTTCGCCGCCGTAAACCCCTGCAGGGCAAATTCCTGGAAACCCGCATCTATTATGGCGTTGCGGCGGGCTTCTTTTTGTTGCTCCCGCTTGCTTGGTATGTGTTCTTTTAAGGCTTCCAAGTCGTATAACCCCAAAAATTTCTTGACAAATAGCCGAAAAATTATAAAACTGACTGACCAGTCAGTCAATAAAATGGAGCTTTGAAAAGCATTATCATGTCTACTCCCCCAAACAAGCCTTACAAACCCAGCAAACCGCTCTGGTTCTTTGTCTGCATCGGCATACTAGGCTTTGGCATTGCCAGTTTTATCCTTCTCCGCGCGTTGAAACCGACCCCAGAACAGCGGGATCCTGCAGAGCTGATTCCGGTTGTTCAGACCAGCCCCCTGCAATACAGGGATTCCTCTCTGCTGATATCCGGTAACGGCATGGTTACTCCCAAGGCTGCTATATCCGTCCAGTCACAGGTAAGCGGAGAAGTAGTAAGTCTGCATCCTAATCTAGTCAGCGGTGGAGCTTTTGACAAGAGTGAAATACTCATACAAATTGATCCCAGAACCTACGAGGCCAACTTAGAAGAAGCCAGGGCCAGCCAGGCTGCCAACAGGGCCAACTTTAATTTTCTTGAAAAGCAGGTTGCCCGCCTGCGCTCTCTGCGTGAAAGCGAATATACCGGTGAGGAGGTGTTTGATGATGCCGTCAGCCGCCGGGAACAGACAGTCGCGACGATTGCGCGCCAGGAAGCCATCATTAAAAGCCGTTCGCTTGATCTTGAACGCACCAGTATTCGTGCCCCCTTTGCCGGCCGCATCTACGACGAATCGGTGGATATCGGCGACATTGTTTCGCCAGGTAGAGAACTGGCTCGGTTTTACGCCAGCGATGAAGTGGAAATAGTGGTCTCTCTAAATGCTGATGACTCGGCATTCATTCCCGATCTCTGGGCGACCGACAAAACCATGAACAGGAAAGCCTGGGTTACCGTTGACCATGGCGGTAATGAATATGAATGGCAGGGTTATGTGCATCGGGTTGAATCCGATATCGACCGGGTGACCCGGACGGTTGATGTGGTGGTCAGAATTCCTGATCCCTTTACGCCCGGAACACCGCGTTCAGCTTCTGAGCTACCGGTGCAGCTTGAAGCCCCTCCCCTGCTAGTCGGCATGTACGCCGATGTTGCTATTGAAGGCATGCAGATACCTAACCACTTTGTTATTCCGGTGAGTGCGCTGAGACAGGACAATACCATCTGGACAGTGGCCGAGGGCATACTGCACATCGAACCTGTACAACTTGTCCGCCAGGAAGGTGAATCTGTGGTACTCCTTGCACCAGGTCTTTCTGAAGGCACGCAAATCATTATTAGTGACATCGCGCTTGTATCCGACAGGATGCGGGTCCAGGTGAGCTCCAGCACTACAGGAGCTATCAACTAATGAACGGCATGATTTCATGGATGGCTCGAAACGGCGTTGCGGCAAACCTGTTAATGGTCTTCATGCTGGTGGCAGGTATCACCAGCTTTTTCCAGATTACCGTCATGCTGTTCCCCGAACAGGATGAAAACGTCATTACGATCAGTGTCATGTATCCCGGCGCCTCACCGGCCGAGGTGGAAGAATCCATTATTCGCCGTATTGAGGAAAATGTAGAAAGCGTTGAGGAAATTCTCGACATTACCTCTGTCGCCGCAGAAAACATGGGCACCGTCACCGTAGAACTGGTTCAGGGTGCAGATACCATGCGCCGGCTTGATGAAATCACTTCGGAAGTAGACCAAATCACCACCTTCCCTGTGGATGCCGAGGAACCGCAGATTAACTTGCGCAGCAACTCGCAGCGAGCCCTTCAACTTGTTGTTGGCGGCAATACAACAGAACGGGAACTTAAAGAACTCGCCAACCGCATCAAGGATGAATTGACCTTCATCGAAGGGATTTCCATTGTCGAAATCTCCGGCGCCCGCGATTATGAAATCTCCATCGAAGCCTCCAATGACGCCCTGCGCAGCCAGGGACTCACGCTTACCGACATCTCCAACGCCGTGCGCCAGGAAAGCCTCGAGCTTCCCGGTGGTGAAATAGAAACCCGTAGCGAGGAATTCGTACTACGTACGCTTGGCCGCAACTATGACGAACAGGACTTTGGTGAAATTGTGCTTCGTACCGGCGAGAACGGTGCCCGCATAGTGCTCGGTGATGTGGCCACTATTTCTGACGGTTTCACCGATACCGACCTTATCAATCTCTACAACGGCATTCCCGCCGTCATGATCAACGTGATGCGTGTAGGTGACGAACAGATACTGGAGATTGCCGATACTGTTGAACGCTACCTGGTCGACGAACTCCAACCTACCTTGCCGGACGGCGTCTTTGCCGTCATCGGCCGCAACGAAGCCTCGGTCATCAAGGACAGGCTGAGCATCCTCGCGGAAAACGGCCTGATGGGACTAGTCTTGGTCATCCTGACGCTCACCATTTTCCTTGAGTTCAGGGTCGCGGCATGGACCAGCCTTGGGATCTTCATTTCCTTTGTCGGTGTTTTCGCGATCATGCGCATTTTTGATATTTCTATTAACGTGCTCTCTTCTATTGGTTTCCTGCTGGCCATTGGCATCGTGGTGGATGATGCCATTGTGGTGGGTGAGAATATTTTTGCACGGCAGGAACAGGGCATACCGCCCCTGACGGCGGCTATACAAGGTGCACAGCGAATTTCCATCCCGGTCATTTTTGCCGTGGCCACAACCATTGCGGCCTTCAGCTCACTGCTAACGCTTCCCGGTACACTTGGTGGCTTGCTGGGCAATATCCCGGCGGTCGTCATTGGCGTGCTTTTTCTTTCTGTTGCTGAAGCCCTGTTTGTACTGCCCTTTCATCTTTCACACCAAAGTACAGTACAAAAAACCAAGAACAAGATGACGGAATTCTTTGAAGACATTCATCGAAGAATCAATCATTGGTTCAAGTGGTTCATCAATGGCCCTCTCGAAAGTTCACTGGAATTTGTTACGCATCATCCGTGGGTGGCCATCACTTCTTCCATAAGCCTGCTCTTTATTACAGCCGGCATTCTTGGTGGCGGATACGTAAAGTTCACCTTCTTCCCTGAAATTGAGGGGGACAATGTGATTGCCAGTATCGAACTACCCTCAGGTGCTACGGCAGAACGAACGGAAGCCGTTGTTAGAAGGCTTGAAGAAGCCGCGGTAAATATAAGTTTTGAATTTGATCCCTTAGTTGAGAATGGAGATCCTGCGATCAAGTCCCTCAATGTTCTTGTGGGGGCGCAGGACAGCGGCCAGCCTAATCCGCTCGGCGGCGGCGGTGGTGCTGAAACGCCAAACGTGGCTACGATCGTGCTGGAAATGACGCCACCGGAAAACCGTAACTTCTCTTCCAAGGAATTTGAAGATCGCTGGCGTGAAGCGGTGGGTCTTGTTCCTGAAGCACGTAAGCTGACCTATTCGTCGCAGCAAATGAGTTTTGGAGATCCCGTTCGTGTCGAGCTCACCGCATCGAGTGATGAAACACTGGATGCAGTCGTTGCCGAAGTGGAAGCAGCCCTACGCCAGCTGACCGGTGTTTTTGATGTAAAGAACGATCGCGATACAGGGAAGCGTGAAATTGCCTTCACCCTGAAACCCGAAGCCCGTACTTATGGTTTAACCCTGCAGTCCCTCGCCTTTCAGGTAAGAGCCGCATTCTTTGGCGACGAGTCCCTGCGCGTGCAGCGCGGACGCGAGGATGTGCGCGTCTATATCCGACTGCCAAGCGAGGAGCGCAATTCCATCGATGACCTTAAAGCTTATCGCATCAGGACGCCGGAGGGTTTTGTTCCACTGGGTGAAGTGGCTGACCTGAATGAAGGGACCAGCCCGACCTCCATCAACCGTCGCAACGGCAGACGCATCATTGCGGTTACAGCCAACGTGGATTCCGCGGTAATTACCAGTAACGAGGTGAACGGCTACATCACTTCTACCCTGATGCCGTCGATTCAGCAGCGTTATCCGGATCTCACGCATGACTTTGGCGGCGAACAGCGTGAGCAAGAGCGAACTGGCCCCGCAATTCTTATGAACTTCTTCTACGCCCTTGTTGCGATTTACGCCATGCTGGCGATTGCCTTCAAGTCCTATACACAACCGCTGGTGGTAATGTCTGTTATACCTTTCGGTGTCTTTGGCGCCATCATGGGGCACCTGATCATGGGCATGAACATGTCACTGCTCAGCATCTTCGGCATCATCGGACTATCCGGTGTAATCATTAACGGCGCTCTCGTGATGATTGACTTTATTAACGAGGAAGTGCGCAACGGCATGGAATATCACGAAGCTATTGTTGAAGGCGCCAAGAACCGTTTCCGTCCGATTTTCCTAACTTCACTCACCACCTTCCTTGGGGTCGCCCCGCTGGTATTTGAAACCAGTGTCCAGGCACAGTTCCTGATTCCAGTGGCGCTGAGTGTTGGCTTTGGTGTGCTTTTTGGCACGGCCATTCTGCTCGGCCTGGTGCCGGCGATTATGTCGCTGCTCAGCCCGCCCAAGCTTGTGCCGGAACTGGACCACAGTGAACAGCCCGTTGGTGGATACGCATAAGCTTATTAGCACAGCTTTTCATTAAGAAACTCCATTACTTTTACCCAGGCATCCTCGCTGGCCGCTTCGTTGTAGCGCTCCGCCACTGGAAAATTCTGAAAGGCATGCCCCGCTCCATCGTACTGGTGAAATTCATGGGCGATGCCAGCCTCTGATAATACCGCGCTGTAGTCATCCACATCCGCTGGTGACGGGTTGCCATCGTCGTTGCCAAAGAATCCGATTACTGGACAGGGAATATTTCGGGCTAACTCGATTGGCGGTGTTGTCCCCTCGCCAAGCCCTTTCTTGATATTGCCGCCATAGAAAACTGCCAGGGCGCTGAACTGATCTATATGGCAGGCTGCCAGCCAGGCGACGCGACCGCCCCAGCAGTGACCGACGCATCCTATGCTGTCCGCATCCACTGTATCCTGGGCAGCCAGTAGCGCATAGGCCGCTGTCATGTCTGCGACCATCCAGTCGTCACGGCTTTCCTCGCGTTTCTTTTCCATGGTTTCAGATTTCAGCCACCAGTGAAAAATAAACGGCACGGCAACGGCAAACCCTGCGTCTGCAAAGCGCTGTGCCGTCGTCAGGGTAAAGGTGTCATTTTCAATACCGGTATGCCCGACAGGAATATGCTGGGCCAGCACGATTCCCGGATGCGGTCCTTCACCCTTGGGCATAAACAGGAATACCTCCATGTCGCTGCCTTCGACATCAACCTTCTTAACCGTGTAATGAAAGTCACTCATCAGGCGATATCCCTTTCGCTAACCTCGTTAAGCAGAAGCTGCCCGTTCGAGATCCTGTAGAGGTTTTCAATAAAAAGATCGTCACTGCGTGCGCGCATTCCGCTGCCGCCATTAGAGCAGTGTGGTGTCATGGTCACGGCAGGATGATCCCAGAACCAGGCATCTTCCGGTAGAGGTTCATTCCTGAAGACATCAAGGATGGCATGTGCGGGGCTTCCGGCATCCAGTGCCGACTTCAGGTCATCTTCAATAACCAGGTCACCGCGCGCTACGTTGACCAGCACAGAGTCCTTCTTCATGTTGCCTAGAAAATCCTGGTTCACCATGTCACGTGTCGAGTCATTGGACGCACAGGCAAGCACCACGACATCGGCTTCCTGCAGGTAAGGTATCATTTTGTCCTGTGTAGTCACGTTGTCCGCCAACCCTTCATCTGATTTTCCTCGCCGAACAGCCGTGATTTTCACCCCGAAGGATTTGGCACGTCGTGCAATCTGCTGGCCGATATGACCAAAGCCAATGATGGCCCAATGTGTATGCTGGATTTCCCTAAAAGATTTGTATTGCCAGGTGTGGTTGGACTGTTTTTTCCGGTAAACCGACAGCTGCTGGAACAGGTTCAGTACATGGGCCATGACATATTCTGCAATGGCAATGGCCTGCGAATGATTGTTTGTGATGCGTATATTCTTATGAAGCAGATCCTGGTAAGGGCCAATATCTAGGCCCGTATTTATGGTATGTAGCCATTTGACCTGATGATATTCACCGATGAGCCGAAAGTAGCCTTTCAGGATTGGCGATTTAAAAAGCTCGGAGTGAATCCAGAAATAATCAGGATGCAGCTTGTTCGCCGCGACTTCCTTGCCCTGGTGAAATATTTTGCCCGACTCATCGATGACGGCAACATCAAGATCAGGCGCCGCATGATGTATACGCTCTTTTAGTCTTTCATAAGAAGGCTGAAAGTAAAGCGCCTGGGTCTTGTGCTGATGCAATTCAAACAAGAGGGTTTACAGCATCGCAGCTTCAGGGCAGAACGAAGGTGAAATCTAGAGTGTAGAAAGGCTTATCCAGGCCCTTGGCGGCTATCTCATCCGCATCAGTATGCTCTTCTATATCCACCCGGAAATCTTTCACTGAAAAAATAGTGTCTGAATCCACGTAAGGCGATCGATTGAAATACATCATCGTGGTGAACTCTTCGTGCCCCTCTGCGTGAATCTTGTAGTGGATATGCGCCGCGCGGTAGCCATGACGTCCGAGCTGATCCAGCATTGTGCCGGTTGGACCATCCAGCGGCACAGGGTAGTCGCCCGGTGCTACAGTGCCGACATCAAACTCGCCGTTGGTATCGGTAGTGAAACGGCCATAAAAATTCCATTCGGGCAGGTATTCACGCTGGACAAAGTAGTAGCCTTCGCCGTTGGGCTGCCAGATATCGACCTTTGCGCCGGCAACAGGTTTGCCCTCGGCATCCACAACCTTGTGATGGATGAACAGTGGATCATCACAGTCTTCGATTTTTCCAATCACTTCTCCGGATTCCCTTTCCGGCAGACCAGGAATGTAGAGAGGCCCTTCCACATTCATTTCTGTTGTCTTGGTATTGTTGGCGTCTTCGATCAGCACGGCCGTCTCTGAAATACCAAGGCAGTCGGACATCAGATGGATTTCACCCATGGGAAAATCCTGGTTGGGCTGAGCCAGCTTGAACAGGAACTGACGGCCTATCTCCAGTTCTTCGGTGGTCAGGTTAACCTCGCGCTGGAAAGCGTGCATATGCTTGATGAAGCATGAATAGATTTCGTGGAGACGCGGATTCTTTTTTCCGCCATCGCCATGATTGATCACGGCATCGGTAATGTTGTCCAGATTGATTGCAGGCATGTCATTCTTCCCCTGTCGTTTTTATCTACCGGTTATTGTTAATTTTATGCGGGCATCAGACCTGCTGCCAGAGGCCCGGAGGAGATTCATGATACCGCGAAAGCAGAATATATCCAGCATGGGCAGTCCGAAAAAGCGTGCGCTAGATCGGCTAGGGGGCTAGTAGCCGAATGTTTTCCAGCACCTTCTGCCCCTGGGCATCATCCATCAGGGAAGAGCAAAGGTTTACGGCCTGCAAAGGCACAGGTGTTTTGTCCAGCAGCATTGTTAACGCAGGACCACCCCTGCTACTGATATCCCTCGCAACTTCCTGGCTTACGGCGCCCACGTTCGGCAGCAAGTCAAATTCATAAAGTGAATGCAATGCCGTTAGCAGTTTTGGGCCGACCATCTGGGGAGCTATATTATCTGGATCTGCCCGGCGAATAATGGAAGCGACAGTTTCTGCGAGGAACGGCAAAACCACGCAGTGTTTTTTGAAAAGACAGACCGCGTTATGCACGTTTTTCCTAGTCCTAAGTGACTTAGCTTCCTGCTGCACCCAGACTTCCTGTCCAAAAGCACAGCTTCCCTGGGAAGCAAGCGACATATCCTGATCAAGCACGTAGACATCAGCGTCAAGCCAGATGACCTGTTCAACAGCAGACTCCGAGAGAATTTTCTGCATAGCCACCAGTCGCGCATAGTCCGCCGCGATGGGTCCTTTCCCAGTTTTAGTCATGTACCAGTCGGGCACTACATCAAACAGCGCATCACCGATCATGCGCCGGATGTATCCCTGCTTTTCGGCCCAGCGCCGCACAGACTCAAGGCACCGATGAATCCATTCAGGAGCACTTTCCTTACTATAAGATTGCAGAACAATGGTATTCAATCGACTTCAGCGCCAGTCAACTTCATAGACTTTTCCAATAGATTTTTAATCGCCGGTGGCTACAGGGCGGTCAGGGTCGATTATCCATTCACTCCAGGAACCCGGGTAAAGCGCCGGCTCAGCAAGTCCGGCAACACGCATGGCCAATATGTTATGACAGGCAGTCACCCCTGAACCGCAATAGCAAACAACTTCACGATCAGTTATGGAAGCATCACGAAATTTCTGCTTCAGCTCTGCAGGCGATTTCAGGAACCACTCTTTGCCAAGGTTCGCAGAGAACGGGGAACATAAGGCGTTTGGGATGTGGCCGGCAACCGGATCCAGGGGTTCTGTTTGGCCGGTAAAACGTGGAAGCTCCCTGGCATCCAGCAACATCTGTTGCGTACCACTTAATTCTTCAGCCGTCACGGTCCTGACCAGGGAGGCGCGGGAAGCATAATCACCCGCCGCTTTATCCGGTAAAATTTCATCGCTGGAACTGACAGCAAACCCAGCCTTTTGCCAGGCCTGCCAGCCTCCGTTCAGCAAGGCGACTTTTTCGTGACCAATCCAGCGCAACATCCACCACATCCTTGCTGCCATGGCGCCACCGGCATCGTCATACACCACTGCCTGCTTGACAGGATCAAGCCCCATGGCCAGCACTGCTTCTACCCACTCTTGTTTTTCTGGCAACGGATGCCGTCCTGTCTCTCCAGCGATATGCGCTGTACTGAGGTCATCATCGAGACTGACGTACCGGGCACCCGCAATATGCGCTTCAATATAGGCTTTCTGCCCGGCTTGGGGATCCATGAGAGAAAAACGGCAGTCGAACACGCACCAATCGGCATCATCCAGGTGCGCAGCGAGATCATCAATACTGATTAAGGTTGTGTATGGAGGTGTTGAATCACTCAAGACAAATCCTCTTTTTTCGCAACAGCGGTAGACCAAAACGAAATGACATGGTTATTAAAGGCAAGACCACAAATAGAGGATTACAGCATGAATAAGTGGATTCCCAAAACCGTACTCGCTGTCACTGGCAGTCTTGCAATGACACTCTTTTTGATCCTTCCTGTGCAGGCGCAGGAAGGCACTGATGAAGACAGACGCGCCCACTTTGAAGAGCGGCGTGCGGAAATGCACGAATGCCGGGGCGAATTCCTGGAAAACAATCCAGAGGCTGCTGCAAGAGCCGAGGAAAGGCGTCAGCGCTATGCAGAAATGCGCGAGAATAATCCTGAAGCGGCTGCCCGCATGAGGGAGCAGCGACGGGAGCGTTTTAGAAATGTCCGAACCGGACGAAGAGACCGGGGCGAAGATGTAAGGTTTGGCCCGCCTCCCGGTGAGACTGCCCCGGAATAATCAGGCCTTATTGGTTAACCACACTGTCTGGTAGGGATCCAGTGACAATGTGGTTTGCCCTTCCTTAAGCACCTCACCACTAACTAGGTCTGACCACACTTCAGTGGTGAGGTTAAGTTCACTCAACAGTACCTGCTGTTTATTGCTGGTGATATTGTTCAGGCAGAAAATACACTGGTCACGACGCAAACTCTGCCGCCAGAATGCAAACACTTCATCACCGAGATGGAGAGTGAACTGGAAAGCGTTGGGATGAAATGCTTTCTGCTGCTTGCGTATTTCTATGAGTCTTTTCAGCCCTGCAAAAACACGGCTATGGTGGGAGTCTTTTTCCAGCAGCTGCTCCAGCTTTTCAACATCCCAGGTGTGCCTGTTTAGCGCCCGGTTGTTATTCGTATTGGTAAACTTCTCATAATCGTTTCCTGTGGCAACAAGACTGTGAATATAAAATGCAGGCACACCCTCTATTGCCAGCATAATTGCATGGGCACAGATGAAGCGCACCTCCTGCATGCCATCCTCGGGATTTTCCATTGTCCCCTTCAGCGCATCAAACAGGCTGATATTAATTTCGTAGGGCTTTGACTCTCCGCTTTCCAGGCTGCGCCAGGATATGCGTCCACCTCTGTCTTCCATGGCCGCCATTAGGTGGCCCAGTTCCTCGTCATCCACAAGCCCCTCCAGCGGTCTCAGCCCGATGCCGTCATGGGAGGCGAGGAAGTTAAAAAAGGTGGTGCCTCTCTGTGCCGTGGGCATGCCCATAATCCAGCTTTTTAGAGCGTGGCAGTTTTCATTAAGCAAGGTGTTAAGCAGCAAAGGCGGCAGTGAAAAGTTATAAACTAGGTGCGCCTCGTTGGCATTGCCGAAGTAGGAAATGTTTTCAATGTTGGGAATATTGGTTTCGGTAATGATGACTGCACCCGGCGTGTGATATTCAACCAGCGTGCGGATCATCCTGACAATTTCGTGCGTCTGATCTAGGTTCAGACAGCTGGTGCCCTCCTCTTTCCAGAGGAAGGCAACAGCATCTAGCCTAAAGATGCGGACGCCTTTCTCTAGATAGAGCCGAATGATCTTGATCATCTCAACCAGGACTGCCGTATTCCTGAAATTCAGATCCGGCTGATCATGGCTGAACGTGCACCACACGTTCTTGACACCATCGAGCGTCTGCACTTCTCTGAGGATGGGCGATGTTCTCGGACGAACTGCCTTGGAGGTGTCATAGTCTTTATCAACAACCAGAAAGTAGTCCTTGCCCGGACGCCTGTTGCCCTTGAACTGTTCAAACCAGGGACTTACCGATGAGCAATGGTTAATGACCAGGTCGGCCATCAGTTTGAATTTTTTTCCTATCCTGCCGACATGGCCCCAGTCACCAAAGGCTTCGTTAACCTGTGCATAATTAATCACCGCAAAGCCGTCATCCGAACTAAAGGGAAAGAACGGCAGGATATGAACCCAAGAAATAATGCTTTCCAACTGTGAGGTCAGGAAGCGCTGCAGCGTAGCGAGCGGTTTTTCACCTTCCTTGAGAAAAGAATTGGCATAGGTAATAACGGCAATATCTTCTTCATTCCAGTTGTTCTTATGCCATCGCGGTTTATCGCACTGAATATCCAGGCCCATGGCTCGTATGAATCTGTCACAGAGTATATCCAGGTCCTGTTCGGGATAAACGAGCTCCAGATGCCCATGGAGCCGGCGGCGAACTTCCTTTAAATAACTGCCAGAAGATTCCTTCTGTTTTGTGGGCTTCATGGATACTGCTTAAGATCCTCTTCTACTGCAGCAAGAAAATGCTTTCCGAGGTCGGGCAAGGCGCTGTTGACGCGAGTCCAGCTGGGAATAAACGGAGTTTCCTGGGGGTTCTCTAGGAAATACTGCCCTGCCTTCATGATGTTTTCAGCAAAAAGCTCTGCCGCCATTTCCTCTTTATGGATGTCCAACGTCAAACCGTTTAGTTGAGCATCATTGTGATAGGCCTCGACCATGTCCAGCGCCATCCTGTAGTAGGTTGCCTTAATAGTACGGAACGTTTCCAGCGATAAGACAACCCCGTTGGTTGCCAGTTTGCGAAAAACAGCCTTACTGATATCTATCGACATACGTGAAAGGCCGGTAGATTCGTCATCGAAGGAAACATTCTGGTGCTTGTGGTCGTAAATATCGGCGATGTCCACTTGGCACAGCTGGTTGGCTGAATAGTTACGCCATGTTTCTGAGAGAACTCCTATTTCCAGCCCCCAATCACTGGGAATCCGAATGTTGCGCAAAACATCAGCGCGCATGGAGAATTCACCGGCCAGTGGATAGCGATAGCTGTCCATGTACTCAAGGTAGTCATGAGCGCCAATAATTTTTTTCAGCGACTTTAAAAGCGGTGTCACCAGGAGCCGGCAAACTCGGCCGTTAATGGTGCCGTTCGCCACCCGCGCATAGTAGCCCTTGCAAAATTCGTAATGAAAAGACGGGTTAGCTACCGGGTAGATAAGCCTAGCAAGCATGTCGCGGCTGTAGGTAACGATGTCACAATCATGCAGGGCGATGGCCTCGGCCTGACCCTGGGCTAGGATATAACCGATGCAGTACCAGACATTGCGTCCCTTACCAAGCTCCTTGGGTTCGAGCCCAATTTTGGACAAGCTATCATCTATTTCCTTCAAACGCGGTCCGTCATTCCAAAGCACCACGTGATCCTGTGGTAGCACTTTGAAGAAATCCAGTGCCTTCTTGTATTGCTCCTCGTCAGCCCGGTCGAGACCGATAACGATCTTAGAAAGGTAAGGGACCTCTGACAACTCGGCAACGATATTGTCCATAGCCGGCCCTTCCAACTCAGAATAAAGGCAAGGCAATATAAGCGCCATCGGCCGCTCCTTAGAAAAGCTCATCAACTCCTTTTCTAGCTTTTCCAGTGGCCTGTTATTGAGGTTGTGTAAGGTGGTAATTACACCATTTTGGTGAAAGTCTCCCATAGCCTATCTCTCTTCAAATAGTATTTGCTTAATGGCAGCATTCCAGCCCGCCGGCCCTGTCTTCTCGGTGTAGATGACTTGTTTATGGTTTACTTGCGGGTAGTCCTGGACCGCCGATTTCACTACAACTGCCCTGTCTGCTGCTTCTAACATTGATACGTCGTTGCTACTGTCCCCTAATGCAATGACTGTTGGTAATGAGCCGAATTCCTGTTCGTAATACTTTTTCAGACAGTACAACGCATTACCCTTGTCACACCCTGCGGACACATGAATAAAACGTCCACCCGACACCATAGTCAAACCTCGGCTTTTTATATATTTGCTGAATGCCGGCAACCTGTCATCACCATCAAGCCACAGCAAAGGCTCAGTAAACTCCCTCTGCATAGCCTGCTGTGCAGAATCTTGATCAAGTCCTGTTGCCTCCATCACATCTTTAACGCTCATATCCTGAAAGCTTTTGAAACTAAAACCCGATCTTCTTGCATCGGTCAGTACTGCAAGTATTTCGGCACGATTCTTTCCAAGCGCTATGCAGTTCCAATCAGCGTCCTGGTCTGATTTTGGCGGCAGGTATACCGCGCCCCCGTTTTCGACGATAAACGGATAATTTATCTCCAGCGAGGCTCGAAAGGTCTGGATTTCTGAAACGGTCTTGCTGCTGCACATCACCAGTGGAATATGCCGAGAGGCTAACATCTCCTTGGCTTCAGAGGCTTCAGCCCAGCTATAAGTCTCATGGTCTAGCAAGGTACCGTCGAGATCTGTGATGACGAACATGAACGTTTTTTCAATCTGCATGTAGTTACTGAAGCAAGAAAGGTTCCAGAATATTGAGGCTGGAAACAGGGTATTGATGACTTATTTTGGTGACATGTGACCCAAAACAGTGCGCGGTTGAGTAATAGGCTTAAATTTGGTGCTTATACACAATTTATGTGAGGGGCATTTAACTGCGCAATGATAAACTGTCTCCATCACCCATATGTAAATAGCAACCACTATGTATATCGACACATCCTCACTGACCAATAAGGAAATGTATAAGTTTCTGATTGGCGGTGTTGCACCAAGACCAATTGCCTGGGCAGGCACCAGAAGTAAAGAAGGTTTAAACAACCTCGCTCCTTTCTCTTTCTATAACGCGTTCAGCTCTACTCCGCCAATTGTTGGATTTTCTACCATACCCAGGGTTGATGGTCGGAAAAAAGACACCCTGCAGAATGTGCTGGATACCAAGTGCTTCACACTTAACTGCGTCAGCTACGAACTAGTTAAGCAAATGAGTAAATCGGCGGCATTGCTGGAGCCGGAAGAAGACGAGTTCGAATTTGCTGAACTGGAGCCGGTAGAGGCCGTCAATATCAATGCGCCCTGTGTGAAAGGCGCCTTACTGGTGTTCGAATGCGAACTTCAGCAGGTTGTCAATTTTGGCGACCAGGAAGGCTCGGGCAACCTGGTTCTCGGCGAAATAAAGTACATCAACATCGATGATTCTATTTACAATGATGGCTATATCGATTTTGAGAAACTGGATCCTGTGGGCCGCCTGGCGGGTAACTGGTATTCAACGATTAGGGACCGGTTTGAACTAAAGCGGGGCTGATTATGATAAAAAGAATATTATCTTTATTCACACTGCTGTTTTTCACCATGGGCTGCCTGGCGCAGGAAGTGAATGATAACGATATCGTCAACCGCGTTCAGCAAGCCCTAAATAATAATGCCGAGCTTGAGGGCGCTGATATCTCCATATTCAGCGTTAACGGCTACGTACTCCTAGCCGGGCAGGTGCTGACCCCGCAGCAACGCCAGGAAGCCTCCGTTACGACGGCCTTTGCTGTAAATAGCATACGCCGCCTCATCAACGAACTGGACGTGGTCGCAACACTTGATAACAGTTTCGAGGAGGATGACCAAACTATTCTTGAACAGATCAGTGCGGTAATTCCCGAGATGTCACCAGCCACCCTGCCCGTCATCCATGACGGTGTCGTCCACCTGCTTGGCAGGGTCACCCGCAAAGAAGGCAATGAAGTGGCCACGGCCATCAGCAAGATGCGTGGCGTCAAAAATATTCGCCTCAGCTATGAGTTTAAAGACTAGGCGCAAGAGCAGAGAACTTTTCCAGGACGGCATCAGGCTTGCACATTAAGGTAAATTTTTGATGGCGCTGCAAACAAAACAAACACAAAGAAAAAAATTTTTACGACCAATATTGCTCACATCGTAAGAGCTGTTTAGGTAAAACTTTTAACAAACCCCTGTAAGCACAGCTGTTACTGCTAAAGTTTGTATTTATCAAGTAATCATAAAAAAGGCCGCGTATGCGGCCTTTTTTAATGCTCAGGTCAGACTAGTAATCAAGCGGAGTATTTCTGATCTGGAACTGAACCATCTTGCCGGTGGTCCCTTTGCCGCCTTCGGTATGCCAGATAAGATGGTTACCGTAGTTGGCCCAGAGAGAGCGTCCCTTCCAGCCTAGATCAGGATCGTCGATGCGACCATCCAGACCCCTATGGTAGAAACCAAGCGGATAAGGTACGCGCAGGTAAGTCCACTCCGCTGTTTCCGGATCCAACGCAATCAGCGAGTCTGAATTGGAACCTGTAATAATTGGCGTGTCTTTACCTAGACCGCTGACGTTGTGTTGGTCAACCCAGCCAAAATAGTGGAAGTCAGCCGGCGTATCTGAATTACCCAGTTTGGGACCAGGTGTCTGGTAAAGCGTCCAGCCTGCCTCACAGTGTGTGCCGGTTTCAGTGCCCGGTCCGTTCAGTACTGGACACGCATTACGGTCAAGCGTGGCCCAGTGTGAGGAACCTGCCAGCGCAACCCACGGGTTGCCCTCACTGTCGAGGTCCATACCACGCGGGTCAAAGCCTGGATCTGGAATGGCATACACTTCGGTAATGCAGGTCTCGGGTGGGTTATCGCCGCGATCAAGGCGCATGATGGAGCCAAACGGGAAGCTCTCTCCGGTGTTTTCGGATGCACCCCAAACGATGTCGCTATTGTTGGGGTCAGGAATAACGGTATACATGTTGTTGCGGATTTCTGTATCCAGGTTTGGATCTTTTTCCGCGGCATCCCAGGCATTCCATGGGCGAGTGATAACGCCATCGCCATTCGTATCAATAATCTGCGGACACCAGCCCTGTGACAGCTCTTCATCGTGCGTCTGGTCCCAGATTCGTGTGTTCACCCAGCCAAAGGCAGGACCCAGCAACTCGTTGAAGTAAAGTGTGTTGTCAGGATCGGTACCAAACTGAAGGTGATGCGTAGCAAAGCAAGTATCAATTAATTCGAATTCACCGGTAACCGGGTCGAATACCGAGGCCTGTCTGTTGCTGAAGGTCAGTGGGTAATACTGGGCAAATTTGTTGTTCGAATTCCGGCCGCAATATTCAGGCTGATCGTTGCGTACCTTGGAGGTCATCCAGACTCGACCATTGGGGCCAATCATTGGGTTATGCGGATCAGAGGGATTATAGTCAGGACCCCACAGGTGCTCCATACCCCAGAAGTTTGAAGGCTGCCCTGGGGCCGGGAAACGGCCTCTGACTATCCTAGGATCTTCCTTGGTTGGAATAGTGTAGAAGTAGGAATCATTGGTAATCGGATCAACAACTGCCAGTGTGCCGTGGCCGGAAGAAACTGCATAAGTCGGGCCAAAGGCATTGACTGTAGGGTTGTTCTTGTCAGTGGTGATCTGGTCGTGCATGAAGTCATGGTCACCCCCAATATCGCGCAGCGTTACCACGACATTCCTTTCGATACCTTCAGGACGTGGCGGCTGCGGTGGAAGAGCACCCTCTTCGATCTTGCGTGTCCAGTTGGCCATGGTGCTTGCCATACCCTGCATGCCGAAGCGGGCAAAGTTACCGAACATGGAGCCGCCACGAACGCCAAGCTGTGTGCGGTATTGCCAGGCCTCTTCATGAGAATCAAAACCGAGATGATCCATGTGAGCTACAGAGCGCGTTACCGCATTACCCAGCTGGTGACAAAAATGACAATCACTTTTGAACTCATGCAGGAATCTTTTCTGGGAGGGAACAAAATTAGGCGCAAAGCCGTTTTCGGCAGTGAGATCTTCATCACCAGGCACATCTAGAAGGGAAAGCCAGTAATCAGGCGGATAAACACGTGATGCTTCTTCTGCATTCTGTGCCACGACTGCGGACAGTTCTACGTCACGGTCACCAGGACGACCTTCAATGGATTCAGAATCGACAAGGCCATAACCACGCACCCAGAGATTGTAGGTCACTTCGGGTAACTGGGGCAGAACAAAACGACCATCGTCGTCAGTGGTAACAATCTTGATGAAACCCGTGTTGAGTTCCTGTGTTTCCGCGATAACCCAAACACCGGCTTCAGGGCCGTTTTCACTGGTTACAGTACCGGTGATATACCCTTCAGGGTCCTTGCGTTCGCTGAATCCAGGCGCCTGGGCGAGCAATGTCGTGCTGGCAACCAGCATGCCCAAGGAAACCAGTTTCAATAAGTTCTTCATAGATCCTCCTGGGATGATCTTGCGATGATTAAAAAATTTGAATTACAAATATATTACGTTTGTTGCTGGCAATTTGAATTTAAAAGTTTGTGAACAGCAACGCTGGGGCTCTTATTCCACGTCCCCTGAGAGAAAGCGAGTATACCCGAACATCTTTTCCATATTAAAGCACTTTAACCCAAGGAAATCGGCTTATTGGGCGGCTGGCAGGGTTTCGTTTTAGCCGCTAAAACAATACAATTCTCAGCCTTTACGGGCTTATTCCGCCCCCCTTAGCCCAGGTTTTTCCCCAGAGGGAAAAATCGCACTGCAAGTACTCAAGAGGTCACGATGGGCAACAATATTTCTGCCAACAACCTGCAAATCTCGCAGGTGCTTTACAACTTCATTGAAAAGGAAGCAACACCGGAATCCGGCATCACACCGGAACATTTCTGGCAGTCGCTGGCCGAAATTATTGCCACTTTTACGCCCCGAAATCGTGAACTGCTGTCCAAACGGGACGAACTGCAAGCCAAAATCGATGAATGGCACCAAAAACACGATATGGCCTTCTACCTTGAGAACCGGGATGAATATAAGACCTTCCTGACCAATATTGGCTACCTCGTTCCAAAGGGGGAGGACTTCAAGGTCAGCACATGGAATTCGGATTACGAAATCTCTATCGTCGCAGGCCCGCAGCTGGTGGTCCCCGTGATGAACGCCCGCTATGCACTTAATGCCGCGAATGCCCGCTGGGGCAGCCTCTTCAATGCCCTTTACGGAACAGATGTCATTCCTGCGACTTTAGATGAAGAACCCGGTTACGATGCCGATCGTGGCCAGAAGGTGATTGACTGGGCCGACGACTTCCTTGACCAGGCAATTCCTCTCAAGAACGGCAGGCACGGCCAGGTGAGCCGTTATGGCCTTATCAACCAGGACGGCCATATCGTGCTAGATGTAGAGCTAGAAAACGGAACCATGACCTGCCTAACAAACCAGGACAAGCTGGTCGGCTGGCAAGGCTTTTCAGAGGATCCCGAGGCACTGCTTTTTGTTAACCATGGCCTGCATATTGAGATACAGATCGATGGTGAAAACCTGATCGGTAAACAGCACCACGCCAACGTTAAAGACATCGTGATGGAATCCGCGATGACCACCATCCAAGACTGCGAAGATTCAGTTGCTGCCGTTGATGGCGAAGACAAGGTCGCGGTTTATCGCAACTGGCTTGGACTGATGCGCGGCACTTTAGAAGAGACTTTTGAAAAAGACGGCGAAACCATCACACGTGTTCTTGAACAGGACCGCTTTTACAAGGGCACAAGTGGTGAAACCGTTTCCATGCAGGGGCGCAGTCTTATGCTGGTGCGTAATGTTGGGCATCTCATGACCACTGACGCAGTAGTGGACCAGGATGGCAATGAAGTATTTGAAGGCATACTCGATGCCATGGTGACTACGCTCTGCGCAATCCATGACTTGAGACGCAACTCACCATTCCGCAACAGTCGCAATGGCAATATCTACATTGTTAAACCAAAGATGCACGGTCCTGAAGAGGTAGCATATACCAACGACCTCTTTAATGCCGTCGAGGATGCTCTTGGATTAAAACGACATACCATCAAGGTCGGCGTTATGGATGAGGAACGCAGGACCTCTGTGAATCTCAAGGAATGCATCCGGGCGGTTAGAGAGCGCGTTTTCTTTATCAACACCGGCTTCCTTGACAGAACTGGTGATGAAATCCATACCAGCATGTATGCCGGTCCTTTCCTGCCTAAGGAATCTGTGAAAGGCCAGCCTTGGATTTCAGCTTATGAAGATTCCAACGTGGACATCGGCATTGCCGCTGGTTTCATTGGCAAGGCCCAGTTGGGTAAAGGTATGTGGGCCAAACCTGACATGATGGCCGACATGATGATGCAGAAAGTGGCCCACCCTAACGTAGGGGCCAGCTGTGCCTGGGTCCCCTCACCGACCGCCGCCACTTTGCATTCAGTGCATTACCACCAGATAAATGTCACCGAAACCCAGAGAAGACTTGCCTCACGTAGTCCCGCCAGCGTGGACGACATTCTAAAGATTCCACTGATGACTGAAAATTCGCTCTCTGCCGAGGACATACAAAACGAACTGGATAACAATGCCCAGGGAATTCTTGGCTACGTGGTACGTTGGATTGACCAAGGCATGGGCGCATCCAAGGTGCCAGACATTAATAATGTCGGCCTGATGGAAGACCGTGCCACGTGTCGCATTTCCAGTCAGCATATTGCCAACTGGCTACATCATGGCATCTGTTCTAAAGAGCAGGTAATGGAAACCATGAAACGTATGGCAAAAGTCGTTGATGAACAGAATGCCGACGACCCCAACTATACCGATATGGCTCCGGGCTTTGACGGTATCGCTTTCCAGGCGGCAATTGATCTTATTTTCAACGGCATGCAGCAACCTAACGGATATACCGAGCCGGTTCTGCATGCGCGGCGCAAGGAATTAAAAGCACAAGCCTAGCTTCTAAGGACTTAATCTAAACTCTCTTCAACTTTGCTAAGTGAGTCATCCAGATTTCGACTATTATTTTTAAACATTAATACCGTTTGAAATCAATCCGGCAACGCAAAGACGAACACGCTGTTGCCCTCTCCCAGGTTGAGATTCAGCCGGATAGGGCCGTTGGCAGAGTTGAGACCCGGGGCAGACAGGTTTTGGCCCGTGATCACGGCTATGTACTGTTTGCCATCCACGGCATAGGTGATGTTGCTTGTTGAGATGGGACCTGAAAGGACTGTTTCCCAGAGGACTTCGCCGGTATCGGCATCCTGGGCGCGAAAGCGTCGATTGATATCTCCCCAGAACAAAAGATCCCCGCCCGTTGAGAGAATAGAGGCCGTTGTCGGTATCGGTCCTGTATGCCAGTAATCAATCTTGCCCGTTTCCATGTTGACCCGAGCCATGCCGTTCATGGTCTCCGGTGTGGCACCTGGAGCGGCAATACCAATTCGGCTTTGCGGCATAGCCGGCTGACCTTCCTGAGCAGGTAGCGCGGCTGTCATATTCAGGCAGTTGCGAATGAAGGGGACGTACATAGCATTGCGGTCAGGGTTATACGCACTTGGCCAGTAAGATCGTGTATTCCAGTAGCAAATGACATGGTGATCCCCGGGCTCCTTCATAATTAGGTCCTGGTTTATAAGGACCGCTCCGGTTTCAACATCAATATCCTCTATAAGGAAATTCTCGTTGTCCTCCGGAAAAGGCACGGCCCAGAGAAATTCTCCGTCGTGTTTATCTAATACCCAGAGCCCTCCTCCTTCGCCTACATTTACAACAACATCACGCTGCTGGCCCACTGCTGAAGGGTTAATCCATTTCACATGCTCAGGATCAGGATTGACGTTTGTTGTGAAAATAATCCTCTCCTCGTTCATGTCCTCATCCCAGTCATCACCGGGCAAATGCTGGTAGTACCAGGCAAGCTCGCCAGTATCTGGATCAAGCGCCACGGTGGAGTTGCTGTAAAGCTCAGCTGGCGCTGTCAGAGGCACAGCAAGATAATCCCCGCCGTGGCGTTCTAAGCGTGTATATGGCGAAGGGTTGGCAATACCCCAGTAAATCAGTCCCGTTTCGGGGTCATATGATCCCGGCAATCCCCAGGTAGATGCCTGGCGACTCTCCAGCGGTATACCGGCCCAGGTGTCGTAGCCAGGTGGCTGGTCAGGTGCCTGCGTGGTATAGAATTTCCAGAGCAGCTCACCGCTAAGCGCATCATGTGCAGAAATAAAACAGTCAGACCGCGCCCTGCAGGTACCCCCTGCAAATATTTTTCCATCAGCAACATAGGTACCTGATGTTATATCGCGTCCTGAAGGCTCGCTGCGCCAGCGTTCCTCACCATTGACCGCATCGATAGCAATGATGGAACCGTCCGAAGCTCCAAAATAAATCATGTCCTGGTAGATAGACATAGTCTTGGAGCGACCTGCTCCCCGCGATTCAATTACAGGCTCGTACTGCCAGATCATGTCACCGGTAGTGGCATCCAGTGCGGCTATGCTCGAATCAGGCATAGTCAGGTACATCACGCCATCGTAGACCGTAGGAATCGTCTCGGTAACGCCCTCCGGCAGTCCGAGCGACCAGGCAAGACCAAGCTCACTAACATTTTCGCGGTTAACCTGATCCAGTGGACTGAAGCGCTGAGCATCAAAGGTACGACTAAACATTAACCAGTCTGCAGGATTAGGATTGGCTAGCATGGCATCATCGACCGGCCGAAAATTTTCAATCGCAGACGTCGATGCCAGGGTATTAAAGGAAACAGCACTAATTTCATTGCCACTGAAATCTTCAGCTAACAGTCGCAAGTAGGCGACCAGTGCAGGCATGCTCTGATCATCTATTACCACAGGCGGCATCCCCTTGGCGGGATTCCCGTTTCGAAGGAAGGCCACAAGATCCTGCTCATTATCGTTGACCACGCGACTTAACATGCTGGGCGCCAGCGTTGCGCCTTTCCCATCATGGCCATGACAATGCGCACAGATGCTGTCAAAAATTTCGCTGCCCTCGGTATGCTCCTGGGCAACTATATTGCGGCACCAGAACGCACAAAAAATTAGTACAAAGAAAGGTATGCTGAACTTCATCATAGAAATTTATTTTTTACAGAAAAGGGCTGGAAAGGCAGCATTTAGTTCTCGTATTGCCAATCATTGATCATGCTATACCGGGCCGTTCTAATCCGTTTGAACTTGCCGCCCTCGATATCGTATATTCCCCAGCTGATGACCCGCATTACCTGCCCTTTTTTAAGGTCCATGCCCCAAAAACTTTTATCCCAGTCTGCAATGACTTCAAAGGTGGTGGGAATTTCGACAGCGAGCTGCTTGCCATCATAAATGTAGGTAGTGACTTCCACAGTCTCCTTGATGTACTTCTTTACATCAGCATAAAAATCCTTGATGCCTTGAGCTCCGCGGATCTCCGAACCGCTTAGCTCGAGTGTAACATCGGGGTGGTAATATTCAATGAAGGAAGAATCGTTGACGTTAAATTTTGCCAAGTAATCATCATAGTCCTCACGGGTCATTTCCTGGCCAAACAGTGACATCGACACGATCACTGAAAAAAAATTGGTAAGCAAAAGAATGACTGGTTTCTTTTTATTTAATTTGACCTTCAAGGCTATACCTCCTCTGCTGCAACTACATAGAGAATACACTGATAGTTGGCTCAACCCAATTTACTTAGCTTTTAAAAATTGGCAATCAGGAATTCACCCTCTTCAAGTTTGCTCCCTACTCTCATGTCAAGACCTTTAGAGGCCACTAAAGACTTGAAACATCTTGGCGATCCCCTGGCCATATTCATTGTCAGTGATGAAAATCGCGCCCCTGTGTCCTTTTTCGCGCCAAGCCGATGTATTCATTGATCAGTTGGTCGCTCTGATAATCGCCGAACTCAAGATTGTCCACTTGCGTGAAATCCTCGATCTCAAAAAAAGGCCTACCTAGGTCGGGAGCTATCGCGATTTCCTGTAGTTGATGTTTTATGTCCTCGATTGTCCCGGTACATTGCATGGAGTAATAGACATACTGCTTAGGCAAGTTTTTTCAAAGTGTAGCGGCAATTAAACCTTTCCTCTCAGATCTTGGGGACTTGGTATTTCATGCAGAAAGGTTTAACTAACTATTTTTACTAGACTTTTCGCCCATAAAACTGAAGTTTAATTGTGAAACGTGAAATCTTTCATCCCACGCTAAAGCCGTAGGCCTTAACCTATTTATATTCCTCAGTGAATCAAATCCAGATCCTCGTAGACTTGGACACTGAGTCTGGCTATGATTTTCGGTCCTAAACAGTAATGGCTGGCAGGTGTTTAGGCCATTAACCAGACACATCAGGGGGATAACTATGTGCGACGAAAGAACATACCAAGATAATCTAGAATTTAAAAACAACGAGAGGCAAGTCAGTCGTCGTCAATTTAACAAAATTTCGGCCGGCGCCGGCTTAGCCATAATGCTGCCGCCCGTTGCCAACGCCCAGGAAATTACTTCAAGTCATGTTGAAGTGACAACGCCTGATGGCATTGCTGACTGTTATTACACACACCCCGTTAGCGGCAGCCACGCTGCTGTTATCATCTGGCCGGATATTTTTGGCCTGCGCCCGGCATTTGAAACGATGGGGGATCGACTCGCCCAGTCCGGTTATGCGGTGCTGGTGGTAAACCCCTTCTATCGTTTACAGCCTGCGCCAACTTCCAACAGCACCGACCTGTCCGATCCAGAAAACAGGAACAAACTCTTCGGCATGATGAGCACCCTGACCGCCGAGACCAACACGCAGGATGCAGAAGCTTTTGTTACCTGGCTGGATGCTCAGAAAGAAGTGGACACCAGTCGCGGTATTGGAACTACCGGCTACTGTATGGGCGGCCCCCTAGTAATGCGTTCTGTGGCAGCAGTCCCGCATCGCTTCCGGGCAGGCGCCACTTTTCATGGCGGCGGTCTTGCCACCGACGACGATAGCAGTCCGCACCTGCTGATTCCCGAAACCAATGCCAGCATGCTTCATGCGATTGCGGCCAATGATGACGAGTCCAACCCGGTAGCGAAGGACATGCTGCGCGAGGCCTATGGCGCTGCCGACATCAGTGCAGAAATCGAGGTTTACGAAGGAACTCTGCATGGCTGGTGCCCACCGGATTCAACGGTGTACCACGAGGAACAAGCTGAACGTGCATGGAGCCGTTTGTTAGCACTCTTTGATAAAGCATTAGCCTGATCATTTAGCAGCACTAAAAAAATAAAACCCTGGACCTTCAAAAATGGACCAGGGTTTTTTTTGCTTTTTTAATTCTATAAAAATTAAACCCCAGATTGACCTAGCTGTAGATTCACAAATTTTTCCCGTTGTTTCGTGGACTTTGTAATGCGCCTTGCATATGCTTTCCCAAATTTAGTGGTGTACCCGCATATGAAAAACTTAGTTATTACAATTTTGGCTCTGCTTACAGCAGCAGTTTTTGCGCAGGATGACAGCTTTATTTACGTCACCAACGAAGACAGCAACAACGTTTCCGTCATTTCCGGCGCTACTAACGAGGTGGTTGCCACGATCCCGGTGGGCAAACGCCCCCGTGGTATCAAGGTCAGCCCCAACGGCTCCGTTTTTTATGTTGCCTTGAGCGGTTCACCCAAATGTCCTCCCGCGATGGATGATGATGTCTGTGAGGCCATGGAAGCAGACAAGGCCGCTGATGGTATTGCCGAGGTAAACACGGTGACTCATGAAGTTGTGCGCATTCTGCCGAGCGGCTCTGACCCTGAGCAGTTTGATGTTGACTGGAATACTCGGCGCCTGTACGTCTCCAACGAGGATATCCACATGGCCAGTGTTCTTGACCTGGACGCTGGTGAGATACTGATGCAGGTCCCAACCGGTCTAGAACCTGAAGGTGTTCGCCTTTCTCCTGACGGCAGTCTGGTGTATGTCACCGGTGAAGTAGACAGCGACATTACTGTGATTAACGCTGCAAGCGGTGAAGAAATTGCGCGCATTGACGTTGGGCTGCGTCCAAGGGATTCAATCTTCACAGCTGACGGTTCCCGCGCCTTTGTTTCAGCCGAGTTCGGTGAAAGCATTGCCTTGATTGATGTGCCTAGCAATACGCTGGTCAGTGAAATCCCGCTTGCTGAAGGCTCACTGCCAATGGGACTTGTGCTTTCTCCGGATGAATCAATCCTTTATGTCGCTAATGGTCGTGGTCAGACCGTCGTCGCCATAGATCTGGAATCTGAAGAAGTAGTTAAATCTGTGGTTGTGGGTCCACGCCCCTGGGGACTAGCCATGAGTCTGGATGGATCTACGCTTTACTCAGCCAACGGACCGTCCGATGATGTTTCGGTTGTCGACGTGGAAAGTTTTGAAGTAGTGAAGAAGATCGCCGTGGGTGAAACACCATGGGGCGTGGTAGTTGGACCTGCCCCTAGATAAATCTGCTAATTAGTTCAGAAACGGTAACGCAAACCGACCCAGGCCCCGCGTGGAGCGCCGACCCCAAGAAACAATGGCCTGTCATCGGCCAGGTACGGCAGTACCTCGAAAGGCTCCTCGCCAAGCAGTCCGAAGTTTTCATAATCCTCATCAAAGAGATTTGTCACTCTGGCAAAGACAATGAAGTTCTGGTTCATGCTATAGCTTGCTCTAAGGTTGACCAATGCATAGCCGTTAACCTTATCTAGGTCATTCGATTCATCCCCGCGCATGACCTGGTCGGAGTTGTAAATTAATTCAGCTCCCACGCTCAAACGGCTACCAACGTTGTAGTCACCACCAAGCTTGAAAATATGCTCTGGCAACCCTGGCAGTCGGTCGCCGCTTTGCACAGCCAGCTCCCCTTGTTGGTCTGCATTGGGGTGGTTTGGGCTGAGCACATTGAAATCATCTTCAAAGGTCGCTTCCATATACGAGTAGGATGCATACCAGCTCAGCGCATTCCTTGTGCCGTTAAATGACGTTTCCAGGCCGCGGCGTGCAGTTTCATCAACATTGGCAAACAGTCCAGTAGAACGTCCAGTCGTCTGGAACAGGATGTCATCCTCATTACGTGCATTGTAAAGTCCGACCTGATATTCCACGTCATGCCACTGTCCTCTCAGACCCAGCTCAAAGTTATGGGTTATGACTTGGTTTAGGGGTGGGTCGGCAAGAAACGCGTTGGGCAAACGGCACTCGAAATCAATATCATCAGGATTTTCCCCTGCCAGCTCGGAAAATTCCTGGGCCAGTTTAAATACACCTTCGTTACAAGCCAGTTCTATTGGCGTGGGGACACGGTTCGATTCACTGTAAACACCGTAAATATTGACCTGGTCCGACGCATCATAGGTGAAGCCCAAAGCCGGGTTGAAACGGGTGAAGTTGTGGTCTCCGTTGAGCTCAGGGCGCTGTCCTGATCGATCGCGAAGCGTGACATCAGTGTCGTTGTACCGACCTGAAAGAATCAGGGACATTTTGTCGGACACATCCCAGGTGTTGGTAAAGAACCAGCTGCTGCTTTCCAGGTCTGTAAAAATATCGGTCTCGGCTTCTTCATAGAAAGTACCGGTGCCTAGGCCGCTGGTGCTGCGCGTAACAGGATCCAGTTCAGCCAGTTCCAGGACTGATTCAAATACAGACTCCCCTTTAAAATAACTCACGCCAACAATCAGGTGGTTGTTAAAGCCAAAGAAATTCTCGTTGAATACGACCTGGCTGTTGAAGCCCTGGCTTTCCTGTTTGCGGTTGCTGATATTGTTTATGGCTTCATCTGAGAGGATGCCGGTGCCGGTCAGGTCATCAATGATATTCTCGAGCTCGAAATCCTCAGGATCAAGGCCGGCTATCGTTGCCTGTGACTCAATCAGACTTTCCAGTTCTGCCAAGCTGGTAATACTGTCGACTTCACCTTCACAGATATCATCCAGTTCAATACCCAGTTCGTCTTCAAGGGCGTCTTCTATATCATCAGCTTCTTCAAACAGCGACCGCGCCCCACCTGAGTATTCGCACAGTTCAAATTCAGAACCGTCTCCGTTCAATGAATGGGTTTTGTTTTGGCGCCAGAAAATGTTGCCCGACAATTGAATGCCCTCGGTAAGAAAATGACTGGCATCGACGTTAATCATATCCATGTCGTTTTCCGTGATGTCCGGCGCCGTAAACACACTGCTTCTATCTATCGCAAGTAAGCCGGCCGGTAGCGCTCCATTGCCAATAAGCTCACTTTCACCATGCTGGTAAATAATATCCAGCGTGGAAATGTCATCGTTGCGCAAACTGATGCTGCCATAAAAATTGGTCGCATCTGACTCTGACAGGTCGCGCCAACCGTCTTCATCTAAATGACTGAAATTGAGGTAATAACCAAGCTCCCCATCATTCTTACCTGTTTCAATCGAGACCTGGTCTCTGCCCCAGGAGCCGCTGGAGGCTTCGACCTGCGTCCCTTCAAAATTGAAACCATTCTTCATGGTGATAGCCAAAGCGCCGCCAAGCGAATTAAGACCAAAGACCGGGTTGGCCCCACTGAGAACGTCCATGCTGTGCACGGCTGATCGCGGTAACAGGTCCCAGTTTACAGAGTCGCCCAAAGGTTCATTGAGCCGCACGCCGTCCTGGTAAACCGCCAGTCCCTGGGGTAGGCCCAGCAGTGGTGACGCAGTAAACCCCCTAAACTGCACGTCCGGCTGAAGGGGATTATTCTGGGCCGAATTGATATTAAAACTGGCCAGTCGGCTGTTCAGGAATTCACTAACATCAAGACTCTGGTTTCTTTGCAGGTCTTCAGCGGTGCCCTGCTGCACAGCAAAAGGGATCCTGTTTACCACTACGCCTTGTGCTGAACCCGGCGTGATACCAATGACCTCGATTTCCTCGATGGCCATGTCATTTTCGGCGGCATGCAAGTGAGCAGCAGCTGCAATGCTGAAAATGGCTAACCTGATAGCACGGCTAATCAACTTGCGGCTCGACAATAGAAACTCCTGAAAATATGGGTTACAGGGGTTAAAAAGGAAAGATGAAGGCCGCGCAGTATACAGCAGGGAGCTATACACCAACAGTATCGACCGGGTAGCTAGAGTTTGCGGGCCATCCTGGTAACCGTTTGCGGCTGGTCGTCAATCCGGTAAAGGTCAGGAATGTCGCACATCCACTCAAAGCCGGCATTGCGATAAAGCTGTACGGCAGGCTCGTTTTCAGCCAACACCTCGATATCTATCCATTCCAGTTCGGCATGATGCCTGACCCAGTCACAGGCAAATCCAAGCAGCTCCCTGCCAAGTCCCTGTCTCCTGTAATCCATGCCAACCCCCATACCAAGCAGCGCGCGGTGGTGGATGGTGTGGTCGGAATGAGCTCTCAGATCAACGTGCCCCATGATATGCCCTGCTTCGTTGCAGATTACCCAGGCACGCCGCCAACCCGACTGGCACACGGTTTTGCTTAGCCCTGAAACGAAAGCAGCCTCTTTTTCCTGGGGAAAGGTATTGATTGCACGTGAAACTGGCTGAAACAGTGGGTTGCCGTTTTTTCCGTTCTCTTCAAGCTGGGCATTAAGGTATGAAAAAAAGGCAGGGTACTCGTTGGATTCTAGTGGCCTTATGATGGCTTTCATGTTTAGACAAGGTGGTCAGGCGTACGCCGGCCTGAGTTGCTCCCGCACCTTTTCCAAAAGGCTTTTAGTTAAGCGAATTCCTTCTACATCTTCAATTATCCGGCCTTCGTATTCCACACCGACATACCCACGATATCCTGAATCCAGAACAATACGCATCATGCGTTCAAAATCAGTGAAGGTTTCATTGCCGTTATCATCAAAATCATAGGTTTTGGCGCTTACCCCTCGTGCGTAAGGCATAAGCTCCTCAATACCGAGGTAGTGGTCATAGGTCTCTTCAGGCGTGATTCTGAAATTACCAAAATCGGGTAGCGTGCCGCAGTTTTCAGCGCCGACCATTTCCATCACGCCTGCAAGCCACTTTCCATTGCTGGAATAACCCCCATGGTTTTCCACGATCACGCTGATACCATAGTCCTTGGCGAACTCGCAGAGCCGGTTCAACCCATCAGCGGCAAGTTTCTGTTGCTCCTCAAATTCTCCTTCGGACTGGGCGTTGACGCGAATAGCATGACAGCCAAGCCACGCGGCGGCAGCTACCCACTTGTAATGGTTGGTTACAGTTTCGCGTCGTGCAGCATCATCAGGGCTACCCAATGCCCCCTCCCTGTCGCACATGATAAGCACGCTCTGCACGCCGTTGTCATCACAACGTTGTTTGAGCTCCGCCAGGTAGTTCTTGTCTTCAGCCTTGTCCATCCAGAACTGGTTTACATACTCAACCGCCTCAATGCCGAATTCATTACGCGCATAGGCAGGAAAATCGAGGTTGCTCAATTCACCACCAAAGAAACGGCGAAAAAGCGACCACTGGGCTAGGGATATGGAAAACAAATTTTTCTCCTGGGCAAGGATAGACGGTGATAAAACACCCGGCATGACGGCGCTGCCGATAGCAGCACCCTGGATTAATTTTCTGCGATTGATCATGACTCCCCCGGCATTAGCAAAATAGCTTAAGCATACAAGATTAAAGATAAAAGGCGAACGTTTGCCTGGCTAATGGGCAATTACCTTTATCTTTCTACTTTTATATTTTATCTTTTATCTTCGCTGCCACGACGGCCAAGCAACTGTTCTGACATGAGAACAATAACAATAAGGGAAATTAATGACGCTCACTATTCGTTCAAAACTGTCGGTAATGATGTTCCTGCAGTTTTTCATCTGGGGTTCCTGGAATGTCACCATGGGAACCTACCTGCTCAATATTGGCTTTGATGGCATTTCCGTTGGCACTTCCTACAGCACCATGAACTGGGGCGCGATATTTGCCCCGGTCATCGTTGGTATGCTGGCCGACCGCTTCTTTCCTGCACAAAAGGTCATGGCGATCCTACACCTGATTGGCGCCATGCTACTTTGGGCAATTTCGAATATTACCGACCCAGGCGTCTTTTTCTGGACCTTGCTGGCCTACGCTCTCTGCTATATGCCTACCCTGGCACTAGCCAATTCAGTTTCCTTCAACCAGATGGACGACCCCGGCAAGCAGTTTCCCGGCATTCGCGTCATGGGGACCCTGGGCTGGATTGTCGTGGGCTTGATAGTAGGTGTGATGTGGCCATCAGTGACCGGTTCCTCTATCGAAGCCACCAATATTCCCCTACGTTTTGGGGCAGCGAGCTCGCTGGTGATGGGGCTGTACTGTTTCTTCCTGCCAGACACACCTCCCAGCAGCACCGGGCAAAGACCGTCAGTTGCGGAATTACTTGGCCTTGAAACTGTATCCCTGATGAAAGATCGCTCATTTGCCGTATTCATCATTGGCTCGCTTCTGATTTCGATTCCGCTGACTTTCTACTACAACTTCGCCAATGCTTTTCTTAATGAAACCGGCATGGAAAACGCGGCCGGAAAGATGACTATGGGACAGATGTCAGAAGTCCTGTTTCTGGTGTTGATTCCCTTTTTCTTTGTTCGACTGGGCGTCAAGAAAATGCTACTGGTAGGGATGGCTGCCTGGCTGCTGCGCTATGTCATGTTTGCTTTTGGCGACAACGACTCACTAGTGTTCATGTTATACACCGGCATTATACTTCACGGCGTCTGTTTCGATTTCTTTTTCGTCACAGGACAGATTTACGTGGATAAATTTGCCCCAGCTAATATTCGCTCGAGCGCTCAGGGCTTTATCCATGTCGCCACCTACGGCGTGGGCATGGTGATCGGCTCATGGGCTTCCGGAGCTATCGTTGACAGCTACCTCATCTCTGAAAACATTCATGACTGGAAAACCATCTGGCTTATTCCTGCTGTAATGGCCTTTGCCGTGTTGATAGGCTTTACGCTGTTCTTTAAAGAACCAGAATTCATGACCGGTAGCGAATAAAAAGGTGAACACTATGAAAAAAATGATCAAGACTTGGCTTACTGCCGGCGCTTTGCTGGTGCTCTTCACCGGCATGCCTTCATTTGCACAGGAGCATGATGTACTTCAGCGTATGGCAGATCGTGAAGCCATTGAAGAATTAATGTGGCGCTACACCAGAGCACTGGACTCCTTTGATCCCGATGCCTACGTGGCAGTGTTTACCGAGGATGGCTCCTTTGGCGACATCAAGGGACGCGACGCGCTGCATGAGATGATGTCTGACTTTCGTGACGGCCGCGCGCAGCAGACCGCCGAGGGCAATACGCCTGCTCCCATGTTCCACGCCACTGAAAATTACTGGACAGAATTTATCTCCCCTACTCATGCTAGGCATCACGCCTACTGGGTAACTTACTTCGGCGCCAACGGCCCAGATTCGCCTGCACGTATGATTGCTGTGGGCCGCGGCGTGGATGATCTGGTAAAAGTGAATGGCCAGTGGCTAATTCAATCCAGGAACGTTGCCCCTACGGCTGAATAATGGGTTTTAGCACAAAGTTTCAAACACTTAACAAGGAAACCCGCAAATACTTACTGTTTTACAACTGAAGCAATTCCTATTCTTGTGTTTTTTTGTTTATATGCATGAACATTTAAAAACAATAGAATAATTGCTATGAGCCAGTGGGAAGGGTTTGAAGAACTCGTCAAGGTCGTTGAAGTCGGCAGCTTTTCTGGAGCTGCAAGAGCACTGGGAGTATCAAAGGGGCATGTCAGCCAACGTATCAGTCAGCTGGAAGAGCGACTCGGTACCCGCCTGCTTCACCGCACGACCCGCAAACTCTCGCTGACCGAGCTGGGAAATCTCTATTACGAACGCTGCAAACAGGTGATAGAGGACCTGGAAGAGATTGAGCAGACCGTTTCTGAATTCCAGCAGCAGGCCACCGGGATATTAAAGCTCAGCTCTCCCAACTTGCTTGGTGAAATGCATATAGTTCCCGCCATCGTGGACTTTATAAAAGAACATGACACGCTGGAAATCGAGCACAACTTTTCCAGCCGCAAGGTCGATCTAATCGAGGATGCCTATGATGTTGCCATACAGGTGGGCGCACGAACCGACATCAACGTGGTCAACAGGCCGCTTGCCAAAACCACCTTTCAGTTAGTCGCCAGCCCTAACTTTCTTAAACAGGCAGGCACTCCTGAAGAACCCGCGGATTTAAAACTATTGGCCTGCCTAATGTTTACCGAGTACGGCACTAGCAAGCCATGGCGTTTCGTGCGCGGAGAAGAAAAAGCTTCTGTAACCGGACAGTGTGCGTGGCACAGCAACAGCGGGCATTGCCTGTTGGCGGCCGCGCGGAACGGCCTGGGAATGGCTTACCTGCCGGATTACTACCTGTCCAACGACATCAAGGCGGGTCATCTCGTTCCCGTTTTGAAAGACTGGTGCGGCATCGAGAGAGATATAGTGGCGATCTACCAGCACCGACGTCATTTGTCGGCCAAGGTAAAACTGTTCGTTGATTTCCTAGAGAATAGATTCAGGGATTACAAACCCTGGTAAGAAAGAAATTAGTTAATCCAGTCCGAGGATCTTGCGGTTTCCTGCATCATCAACACCCGATGCCGCAAAGTCATCAAAGACCTTGTCCGTTACCCGTATCATGTGCTCACGTATGAAAGGAGCCCCCTCTCTTGCGCCCTCCTCCGGATGTTTCAGGGCACATTCCCATTCCAGTACGGCCCAGCCGTCGTAACCGTACTGGGCAAACTTGCTGAAAATCTGCTTGAAATCTATTTGACCATCACCCAGTGAACGGAAACGCCCTGGACGATCCACCCAGCCTTCGTATCCACCGTAGACACCGGAGCGACCATTGGGGCGAAACTCAGCATCCTTCACATGGAAAGCCTTGATACGTTCGTGGTAGAGATCAATGAACTGCAGATAATCCAGCTGCTGCAGCATGAAGTGACTGGGATCGTACAGAATTGAGGCGGCAGAATGACTATCAACCGCTTCCAGAAATCTTTCAAAAGTCACCCCATCATGCAGGTCCTCGCCCGGATGTATTTCGTAGCAGCAAGCCACCTCGTTTTCAGCAAAAGCATCGAGAACAGGCCGCCAGCGTTTGGCCAATTCCTCAAAGCCTGCCTCAACCAGGCCTACCGGCCTTTGCGGCCAGGGATACATGGTGTGCCACAGGAGCGCACCGGAAAAAGTAGCATGCGCATTCAAGCCGAGCCGCCTGCTGGCTTTTGCGGCGGCAACCAGTTGCCCCGTTGCCCATTCCGGCCAGGCTTTAGGGTTGTCACGTACTTCGGGTGCCGCAAAACCTGCAAACATTTCCTCGTAGGCTGGGTGCACTGCCAGTAGCTGTCCTTGCAGATGCGTGGACAGTTCCGTAATCTGGATTCCATGCTCCCCCACTTTTCCCGCTATCTCGTCGCAGTAATCCTGACTATCGGCAGCAACCATTAGATCAAAGAGAGAGGGATCTGTTGGCACTTGTATACCCACATAACCGAGATCAGCTGCCCACTTGGCCATGTTCTCCAAAGAATCAAACGGCGCTTCACTGCCTGCAAACTGCGCTAAAAAAATGGCGGGGCCTTTCATCTAGTTAATTCCTCAACTGACTCTTTTTTTCAACTTTTAACTTTCTTCTTTCAACTCTTAACTTCCAGCTCCGGAAAATCCCTCCAGACACTGCCCTCATTCGAGGACGCCACCGCTACTTCAATAAAGGCCATACCTCTAAGGGCGTCATTGATGCCGGTAATTTCCTTGTCGATGACGGCACCTTGCTCGGCTGCACTGATTTCATCAGCAAAACACCGATAGAGGTTGGCAAAGGCTTCGATATAACCCTCGGGATGTCCCGGTGGAAGACGTGTAATGGATGCAGCCCCGGGACCAGTGGCCGCTGTACCCGTGCGAATCATTTCAGTCGCCTTATCGTTGTACCTCAGCCACAGGGTGTTGGGTTCCATTTGCTGCCAGTCAAGACTGGCCTTGTCTCCATATAGGCGTAAGCGCAGGTTGTTTTCATCACCGACGCAAATCTGGCTGGCCAGAAGTGTACCGCGCGCGCCATTTTCGAAATGCAGCAATACGGTGCCGTCATCATCTAGCTGACGCCCCTCAACGATACTGTTCAGCTCTGCGTTCAGTTTTATCACTGACAGACCTGAAACAAACTCGGCGAGGTTAAAGGCATGAACGCCAATGTCACCCATGCAGCAACTGCTGCCAGCTTTCTGGGGATCCAGCCGCCATGCTGCCTGGGCATTGTCCTTGTCTTCCTCCCTGTCGGCTAACCAACCCTGGGTATATTCCACAAGAATCTTGCGCACGGTGCCCAGTTGGCCGGCGGCAACGCGTTCTCTTGCTTCACGTATCATGGGGTAGCCAGTGTAGGTATGCGTCAGCCCGTACAGCAGATTATTATCGTCAAGCAGCCAGACCAGCTGCTTGCACTCATCAAGGGTAGCCGTGGCCGGTTTGTCGGAAAGCACGTGGAAGTCATGCTTTAGCACGGTCGCGGCAATTTCGAAGTGGGTATGATTGGGTGTGACAATGACGACACACTGCATGCGCTCCTCGACCGGAAGCGACTTTTCTATCTCACACATGGTGAAGTAATCCGAGTAACAGCGCTTCTCGGCAATACCAAGCGCCTTACCGGAATTCAAGGAGCGGGTTTCATCACTGGAAAAAGCGCCGCAGACCAGTTCAAAACGATCATCCAGCCTGGCGGCCATACGATGCACATCACCAATGAAAGCGCCCTCGCCGCCGCCTACCATGCCATAACGTATACGCTGAACGGCCATTACAAATCCTTGCAAAATTGTTTAGTACAGCACAAAGGCATAAAGCGTATCCCTTACTGCGACCAGCAGGTGCTGGCGGCCATCGACCATATAAGTTTGCGGTGCATTGGTCGGATTGCCAATTCGTGTATGCCAGAGAAGACTGCCGTTGGCTCCATCAAAAGCCACCATGTTGCTGCTGCCGTCTCCGGTAAATACCAGGCCTGTTGCCGTGGTCAGCACACCAATTCCAACCGCGCTGCCGCCAAGCCATTCATGACGCCAGACCGGTTCACCGGTACGGTAATCCAGCGCATTAAAGGCGGCATCCTCGAAACCGACAATGGCGGCACTCTTGCCGCCCAATCCCATCGAGCCCCTCGGATCGGGATCGGTCAGGTACAAAATATTGAAGCCGTTGTTTTCATGGGTATAGAACAGCCCAAGATCAGGATTGAATGCCGGGGGCTGCCAGTTGGCCACACCACCCTCGATCGGTGAAACGATTGAACCCGGAATGATGGCTTCCTTCTGAGGATTGGGGATGGGCGAGCCGTCTTCACGAACGCCAAGATCCCAGTTGGAATACGTCCCGTATTTTTTTGTCACTATCGATTCACCGGTAACACGATCAACCGTAAAGAAGTAGCCATTGCGTGCGGCAGTGGACACCAGTTTGCGTGGCTCTCCGTCTATAACTCCATCAATCAGAATAGGCGTCTGGGCAGAATCCCAGTCATGGGTGTCGTGGGGTGAAGTCTGGTGATACCAGGCCATCTCACCGGTATCTACATCCACTGCAATTAAAGTACAGGTAAAGAGGTTGTCGCCTGCACGGGCAACACCGGTGTAACCTGGAGTCGGGTTGCCTGTACCGAAAATGTAATAGTTGGTTTCTGGATCATAGACACCGGGCACCCAGACCTGCCCGCCGCCATTGCGCGCCGCATCCAGGTTAGGCCAGGTATCTAGGCCGGGATCCCCGGGGTTTTGCGGAGTGGTGTAAAACTTCCACTGCAGCTCGCCGGTGGCTGGATCAAAAGACTGAAGAAAACCCGGGCTGTCGAGGTCATTACCCGTCCCAACAAGCAAGTGGTCTCCCACTACGATGGGAGCCATAGTAGAAAAATACTGCTGCTCCAGCGGTGCAATTTCCACGTGCCAGTTTTCTTCCCCCGTGTGGATGTTAAGTGATACCAGGTAGTTGTCCGGAGTTTCAAAAAACAACGAGTCATTCCAGATGGCCGGTCCGCGGTTGCCGATGTGAATGCCGCCACGGGAATGCCAGAAGTAATGCCAGAGTTCGGTGCCATCACGGGCATCCATGGCCCAGGCATGGTCCGGCGAAGTCACGTAGATAACGTCATCCATGACAAGGAAGCTGCCCTTCAGATTAGCGCCAGGCGGCAGGTAGTTGCCGTCACCCTCACCACCCTCGCGGGTAACAACCCTGCCCTGGGTTCGCACGTTGGTATTCATACGCGCCGTCCAGGCCAGCGTCATGTGACTGACATTTTCTTTGTTTACCTGGGTCAGGCGGCTGTAGCGCTGCCCGGTGTAATCACCCGAATAGGAGAGCCATTCATTTTCCAGGGGCTTTAGAAGCGAGGCCGGATCAAGTCCCTGTGCAAGGAGTGCGTTGCTGCCCTGCCCGAGCAAGAGGAGTGTTGTTATCAATAATTGTTTTTTCATTGCAGTGTCACCAGGTAAGCCGTGACATCATGCATGATGTCGTTCGTTAATTCTGAAAGCAGTTCACGATGTCGCTGCATGGGGTCATTGATAGTGATCGCCCTTACATGCGGTTCAGTATTTTCACGAACAGAATAACTTCTGTATCCGCCGTCTTCGCCAACCAGGCTGATATTGAAATCATCCTGGCGATTGAGCACGCCACTGACGAAGTTGCCGTTGCTAAGTGTCAAATCGACCGTGACCTGGCGTACTGTCGGGTCGGCATCGGGATTGGGTGCTCCCCAGCGTCGACCTGCTACCCATGAATTTTGCAGGTATTCCGGTGATGGAATCTTGCTTGCAATTCCCTGCAGATCGCCGGTAACTGAGTGACATCCTGCACAATTGGCATTAAAGAACGCCTCACCGCCCTCGGCATTACCGACAAGAATATCGAGTTGAATTGCTTCTCCCGGTGGCGGTCCACCCTGTCCCGACTGGTTGGCCCAGACACTGTGAATAAATTCAGCTACTGCCACCCTGTCCTCCGGCGAAACCTGGAGCGGCGGCATCGGCGGCATACCAGGGTTGCTGCGCCCGTTCTGAATCACCTCGCCGATGAGCTCACCATGCTCATCATTTAGCACAACCTGTGAACGCAGCAGGTTAGGTCCGCCCTGGTCGCCTCCGCGCAGGTCCTGTCCATGACAAGCGCGACATAAACTTTGGTAGACTGTTTCGCCCCGTGCGATGACTTCCGCCGAAGCAAGCTTTCTTTCCTGTGCAGGGAAAATGGCAAAAGGCAAGGCTGAAGGTGTGCCTTGCTGGGCTGTGGTTGACGGAGCAATTTCGGTGGTAGCTACTGCTGGTGTTTCAGTTTGTGCCGTGTTGTCTTGGTTACAGGCCGAAAGGAATACTGAAAAAGCGATGACCAGGTCTCGCATGGAGACCAGTTTGAAAAACTGCATTGACCCCCCGGGGAATTTCTTTATTTTCAAGGTATTAAAGCACATCTGCTTTGAATAATTGAAGGAAACATACCAATTGGTTAGCATGGCTGAAAGCATAATAATTCTCTAATCCAGAGAGTCAGCTCCTATGATCATTTCCCGCCGCAAACTCCTTGCCGCCAGCACTGCTGCAGGTATAACCGCCTGCACTACAAATCTACTGGCTGCTAATGAAAAACCTAGACTAGGCATGATTTTTCCGGTGATTGATCGGGATGTGCCGGAAGAAGCCGTTCGCATGTACGGCGACAGGATTGACTACGTGGTAGAGAACCTTGACCTGCAAACCATGACCCCTGAGGGCTACGATGCCGTTATCGGCGATATTCCTGCCCTGGCACAAAAGCTAGTTGAGCAGAATGTTAATGCCATCATGGTGATGGGCACTTCCCTCACCTTTTACCAGGGGCGCGAATTCAATGAACGCCTGGTGCAAACCATTAGCGAGTCAACCGGCCTGCCCGTCTCCACAATGAGCAATGGCATCATCAACGGACTGCAAGAAGTTGGAGGAAAAAATATAGCCTGCGCCACGGCCTACAATGATGTCGTTAACGACAGGCTGGTACGCTTTCTCCAGCAGCATGACTTCAACGTGACCAACATCGAGGGCCTGGGAATCGAAGCGGTGGGTGATATTTTTTCTGTCACGCAACCACAGCTGATTGACTTCTGCAGTAATGTCGGCAACACCGTTGCCGATGCCGATGCCATACTGATCAGCTGCGGTGGGTTGATTACCCTGGACGTCCTTGAGCCCGTTGAATCAAGGACCGGCCGGCCGGCGGTCTCCAGCACACCGCATGCCCTGTATGAGGGCGCGAAACTGCTTGGGATCAATGCAAAGGTGCCGGGATATGGAACGCTGCTGGCAAGCAACGATTTGTGATTTACTGCCCCGGGATATAGTAAGCCGTTCCATCCATTAACAGGCGAGCCGTGCGCATAATCGCCACGCTTTCCGGTTCCAGTTGATCCGGATCTTCACTTTTTTCCACCTCAACGGCCAATGCGCCGGTGGGATGTTCCACATAGCACAGCTTTCTGGCTCCTTCCGGAATTTCCGCCATGTCGTTGCCAACGGCACCGGGCGTTGTGGCCGCCACTGCCACGCTGGCTGCTGCAAGGACACCCACGGCGTCATGTACACGATGCGGGATAAAGCTGCGGGTGTTTATCAGCCCCCCATTCTTGGGTGCTGAGACGATGGTCATCTTGGGCACGGTTTTTTCGCTGACATCGCCAAGGTTCATCATCGGCCCCACCTGAAGGCGTATCGCTTCCACTCGGTCTTTCAGCGCCTGGTTATTTTCCAGTGCAGCGATATCTTCATCTCCAGCGAGCCCCAGTGACTCGGCTGCCATCATCACTACCGGCATGCCGTTATCCACCATGGTCAAGGCAACGCCATCAACTTCATCAATCACGTTGCCCGTTGGAAACAGAGCGCCGCAGCTTGACCCTGCCACGCCAACAAACTCGATCATGATGGGCGCATGGGTGCCAGGCACGCCATCTATCCTGGCCTCACCGTCATACTGCACCTGTCCGCCGGGTGTCTGGATGCGCTGACGCGCGACGCTGTCGGTGTTCTCCATGTAGACAGTGACAACGGTTTCACCGTCCTCGGCCTCCACCAGGCCCTTTTCAATGGCAAATGGGCCGACTCCGGCAAGGATATTGCCGCAATTCTGCACCGTACTAGTTCGCGCTTCATCCACGACCACCTGGACAAAGAAGTAGTCTACGTCTATGCCTTCCCGTGCCGATTTCTTGATGATCGCTACCTTGCTGGTCAGCGGATGGGCACCGCCCACCCCATCAATCTGCCGGGCATCGGGTGAGCCCATGATCCGCAGCAGCGCTTCCTCCCGGGCAGCGGGGTCTGCCGGCAGATCGCTGTCCAGGTAGTAAGTACCCTTGGAGGTTCCGCCTCTTATCAGAGTGCAAGGGATGGCATTTTGCGGGGTGTTTGACATGGCTATACCTTGAGTTGGCTGCTTCAGGAGAAGCATTATCGGGAATTCCCGACGATATTCAAATTGCTGATATTACTGGCGATTCAGATTTGAGCACATCGAGCAGGCTTCATATAATGTGCCTACGTTTTTAACTGACCCTATAACCCCCAGGAAAAAATATGCATAAACCTGTCGCTGTACGAAATATTCCACGGGCTGATCAGTCCGTCATTGATGAACTCGGTGCTATGGGGGTAGCAACAGTCCACGAAGCCCAGGGCCGTGTTGGCCTGATGAAGCCGTATATGCGCCCTGTCTACGAAGGTGAACGCATTGCCGGCAGTGCCGTAACCATCCTGGCCCAGCCAGGCGATAACTGGATGGTCCACGTCGCCATTGAGCTTTGCCAGCCCGGTGACATTATTGTCGCGGGCATTACCGCTGACTGTACCGATGGCTTTTTTGGCGACCTTCTTGCTCACTCCTGCCAGGCCCGCGGTGTGAAAGGCCTGGTTATTGATGCCGGTGTCCGCGACACACTGGATCTGAAGGAAATGGGTTTCCCGGTGTGGTCAAAAGCCATCCATTCCAAGGGCACGGTGAAAGAAACTCTGGGATCGGTCAATATTCCCATCGTCTGTGCCGGCGCACAGGTGAATCCCGGCGACATTATTGTGGCTGACGGTGACGGTGTCTGCGTTGTTGAAAGGCAGCATGCCGAGGCAGTGCGTGACAAAGGCAAGGCCCGCGAGGAAGCCGAGGTGGCCAAGCGCGAACGCCTGCAAAACGGAGAACTTGGCCTGGACATCTACAACATGCGTCCACGCCTGGAAGAAGCCGGCCTGGTCTACCTTGACTCGCTGGACGACCTGGACAAATAGAATTTCGATTTAAATTATTCGAGGAACTCACATGAAAGTATTAATGATTGGTCATGGCGCCTTCGCCCAGAAACATATGGACGGTATCGTCAATATTGACGGCGCCCAAGTTGTTTCCATCATGGGACGTCGTGAAGACGCTACCAAGTCTGCGGCAGAAGCCAGGGGCATCCCCCACTGGAGCACAGACCTTGATGAGTGCCTGGCCCAGGACGTGGACTGCGCCATTATTACCTCTGCAACACAGGTGCATGCCGAACAGGCCATCAAGTGTCTTGAAGCCGGCAAACACGTGGAAGTGGAAATTCCCATGGCGGACACGCTGGCCGACGCACAGGCCATTCATGCCGCTCAGCAGAAAACCGGCCTCATAGCCATGGCTGGACACACTCGTCGCTTCAACCCTTCTCACCAGTGGGTGCACAACAAGATCACAGCTGGCGAGCTGAATATTCAGCAGATGGATGTCCAGACTTACTTTTTCCGCCGCTCCAACATGAATGCCAAGGGCGAGCCGCGCAGCTGGGTAGACCACTTGCTCTGGCACCATGCCTGTCACACCGTTGACCTCTTCCAGTACCAGACCGGCGAAACTGTTTCCGAATGCTTTGCCCTGGAAGGTCCTCATCATCCTGAGCTTGGCATTGCTATGGACATGTCTATCGGTATGAAGACTCCTTCCGGTGCTCTATGCACCCTTTCGCTGTCATTCAACAACGACGGTCCGCTGGGCACATTCTTCCGCTACATAGGCGACAACGGTACCTACCTAGCCCGCTACGACGATTTGTTCAACGGTAACGACGAACAGATTGATGTCAGCAATGTTGATGTCAGCATGAACGGCATTGAGCTGCAGGACCGCGAATTCTTTGCCGCCATTGAAGAGGGCCGTGAACCGAATGCCAGCGTTGCCCAGTGTCTACCAGCCATGGAAACACTAGACAGGCTGGAAAAATGCATGGAAGCACAAAAGTAAGAAGTAAAAGCACTGAAACAGGGGCCGGCTGTCCGGCCCTTTCTTTATTGACATGCTATAGTGAGTCAGGAGTAAACCGTGTTAACGAGAAAAATTGGTCCATTTGAAGTCAATGCTATTGGTCTCGGCTGTATGAGCATGTCACATGCCTACGGAACCCCTGACCTGGCCGAGGCTGAGAAAACCCTGCACAGGGCACTGGATATCGGCTACAACTTTCTGGATACGGCAGCGCTTTACGGCTTTGGTAAAAACGAGGAACTGCTTGGAAGAGTGCTGAAAGACCGCAGGAATGAATTCGTTCTAGCCAGCAAGTGCGGCCTGTTCAAGGACAACGAAACCGGCAAACGGCTGATTGATGCCCGCCCGAAAATTATTCGCCAGACCTGTGAAGATGCCCTAAAAAGACTGCAGACGGATGTCATTGACCTTTATTATCTGCACCGCTGGGACCGCAATGTCCCAACGGAAGACAGTGTCGGCGAAATGGGCAGGCTTGTCGAGGAAGGTAAAGTCAGGACCATTGGCATGTCAGAGGTATCAGCCGACACCCTACGCAAGGCACATGCGGTGCATCCCCTCACGGCCCTGCAGACCGAATACTCACTCTGGAGCCGTAATGCTGAAATTGCAGTACTAGATGCCTGCAAGGAACTTGGCATTGCTTTTGTAGCGTTCAGCCCACTGGCAAGACAGTTTCTCACTGGGGTGCTCACCAATCCGGAAACGCAGCTGGAAGAAGGCGATATCCGTCGCAACATGCCCCGTTTTCACAGGGAGCATTACTCACGCAACATGGAACTCTATGTGAAATATAAGGATATTGCTAACAGGGTTGGCTGCACACCGGCCCAGTTGGCACTGGCATGGCTGCTTGCCAAGGGAGACCACATTGTACCGATTCCGGGCACGCGTCACGTCGCCTGGGCGGAAGAAAACTTTGGCGCCCTGGAAGTTTCGCTTGATGAAGAAACCATCAATGAACTGGACAACCTGATCAACCAAGAAACCGTATCAGGAAACCGGTACCCGGATGGCGTCCAGGGTATAGAAATTGACACAGAGGATTACTAGGGGGCGAAGTCCGTCAGCTAATGACGTTAACTGTCCGAATCGTCATCTTTGGTCGTCGTTTTAATGCTGGTTAGAGCAGCAGTTACTGCCGCTTCATAATCTTGCTTGCGTTGCTTTCTTGATTTTCTAAATTTAGTAATAGCGAAGTCCTGCCGCATTTTGCTGATGATATGTTCGGCATTTTCCTAGTTTTCCTTGAATCGCTCGAGCTTGGCTGTAAGCAGCTCATTTTTTTCCTGCGCAGTCAGGTGATGCTCTTCTGGCAAATCTGCACCATAGTACATACAGCGATTTGAAATACTCTGCATGATCTTGCGGTTGCAGTGGGGACAGTTATTGGACGTTTCGGTCATAGCCTGCTCCTTTCAGATTACGTATGAGAACAGTAAAGAATGCGCTGCTACTCGAGACAGCAAATAAGGCTGTCTTATAAGTAAATTATGAAACCGCTATACTTCCATCCGCTGAGGAGGAAACCATGAAATACCGCTTTTCCAAAATACTGGCGCTCGTATTCACCATACTCATATCTAACGTGGCCGCAGCGCAGCGTCCCAACCGCGAGTTGATTCCACTGGACGCTTACACCCTTGAAGGTTACGAGGCTGCACCGATCAACGAGGCACTGACACTGCCGAAGAATTTCGAGTTTGCCCGCGTATCAGGCATCGTCATTGATGAACACAAGCACATACTCATACTACATCGCGGTGAAGATCCCCTACTGGAATTTGATTCTGATGGCAACTACCTACGCGCTTTTGGTCCAAGGGGCACCTGGACCTTCAGCCATGGTCTGCGCCTGGATCATGATGGCAACATCTGGGTGACGGATATCGGCACTCATACCGTGGTAAAGATGGATACCGATGGCAACACTCTCATGACGCTCGGCACTCCAGGACAAAATGGCCTCTGGAGCGAAAGTATAGGTGCTCATCTGTTTGACCAGCCCAACGATATTGCCTTTGATAGTGCCGGCAATTTCTACGTTGCCCAGGGACATGGTCGCGGGGAGCCGCGAATTCTGAAATTTGATGCCCAGGGAAACTACCTCATGCAATGGGGCAGCCGTGGCCAGGGCCCGGGTGAATTCGCCGTTGCCCATGCCATCGAGATTGATTCACAGGACAGGTTGTACGTGGCCGACAGGGAAAATTTTCGAGTGCAAATTTTTGCTACAGACGGCACCTACCTTGATGAATGGACCTACAATGCCATGGTATGCGGCCTGTATCTGCACGACGACGGCATGATGTACATGACCTCAGGGTTTGACGGCGAATGGGGGGTCATTGACGGCGAAGGGTCACTTATTGGTACGCTGGGCAGGCCCGGCAACGGTCTTGGCGAGTTCGGAGAGGGACATTTCCTGACCGTGGATGATAAGGGTGATGTGTACATCGCTGATGCTGTCAGCAGTAGCGTGCATTACTTCAGAAAGCAATAGGCATCCTCAGTGTTGCAGCATCTTTTCTCGCAGACGCATCAGGCGGTTCTCAACCAGTTCCCAGCCCTGCTGTAATTCCAGCGCTGCAAGAAACTGCTCTTCTGCCGCTTCCAAATTACCGATGTTTTCAAGCGCCATACCCATGTTGTAGCGGACGACATGCATTTCATTGATTCCTAGTGCTACTGAGTGATCATAGTCTTCAAGTGCCATGGCAAAGTTTCTATCCATGAAATAGGCATTTCCGCGATTAACGAAGATCTCCGGAGTGTCTGGACTTATGGCCAAGGCCTTAGAGTAATCCGACATGGCTGACTCAATATTTTCATTGGCTGCATGAATAATGCCCCGGTTGCAATAGGTCGCTGCTCTGTCTTTAAGGCTTAGCGTACCAAAATCAATTGCATAGTCGCAGGGTTCAAGCATGCCCTTGTTCACAATAGGCATGTTTTTCGCCGCGTATTCGGCATTATCAAAACAGGCCTGCGCCTTGGAATCACCGCCAAAGACAAAGAGTGCCTGCCCCATGAGTGTCTGGGCAAACAGCAAACCTATTGGTACGAGTAACAAACGCTTGGGTATTAACATTTGCTTAGCGCTCACCTGAAGGGGCTGTCTACTTCACCCGATACACATTAATAAAAACAGCCGGCGGATCATCCCTGCCACCGACTATCCTGCTTAGGAAAACAGATTTGTTCAACCAGTTATACTTGCCAACCGGCGCCCTGAATTTTGGTGTGGTCATGATATAGGACTCTCCACCCTCTTCCTCTGGAGCTACGATGATTCCAGCATTAACCACGTTTATTAGCTCTCCGTCATCTGTCCTGATCATGTAAACCGCTTCCAGTTCCCTGACGCCATCGGGTCGTAGTAGCTGGTAATCTGCACCCCCGGGTAATATCTCGCCCTTGATATCAGGCCCCTCGAAAACGCCTCCAATAATTGGAATGGCCTGGCGCTGACCGTCACTGCTGTCTCCGAGGACAATTGCAGGCTCCAGTTCTGCCCTTATCTGGAAGACAAATTCAGCCTCGGGAGCATCCTGTGCGAAAACCATGGGACAAATAAGCACCAATACTGCCAATAATCTCTTCATATTTTACGGCATCCTGCAGCTATAGTTAGCGGCATCATTTACTTCACCTCGACCATCGTAGTGCGGATATTCTGGCCATGCACATAGTGGGCGGCTCACACCTGGCATACTGCGCCCGGTCGCAAGAACCTGGTCAGGGGCATTGTCGTTTTCCACCCAGTCGACCAGTGCGGTGAGTAAATCAAAGTTGTCCAGAGTTTCATCCCCACCACGACAATGCGCCATGCCCGGCACATGGAAAAAGCGGCTCCAGTTTTTTACTGTATCAAGACCGCCGTTAAATGCCGTCATTTCTTCGTAATAGCGGATGGTTTCATTAACTGAGAACCATGGATCAGCGGCCCCATGATACAAAATCTGCTTGTTACCTTCATCGGCAAACGTGCTCAACACTACTGAAGTGGATTCACCCATCACAAGATGAGGCTGAGTAAATTCCATCACCTGGGCATCCACATCAATGGTCAGTTTTCCAGTAGAACCCGGCCCTTCGGGTGGGTTGTTGGTGCTATTAAGAATACCAGGCAGACCGGGGGCGTCATCAATGCCGGGGTCGTACTGGAATGCTGGATACACCTGCACACCCCTTGAATCGGTAGGACCCTGCATGGCCATGTGCACTGCCTGAGCCTTGGCCGGGGCAAGACAAACCTGATCTGTGGCGCCGGCATCACAGGCTATTTCTCGCACATCAAAATCGCAGGCCTGCGGATTGAAAAGCAAGCCATCTTCCATGCCATCCAGGCCATCGCAAATAGCTTTGAGAGAATCAATAACCAGCTGCCTCTCCCCTGCATCGAGCAGAGGACCTGGCATGGGCAAACCGTCGGCGTCTCTCTCCGCCGCCTGGTTAAGCTGCACTCCAACCCAGCGCACGCCGATATTCGACATGCTGGTTCGCATGGCGGGCGCCCCTGAAATGATGCCGTCAAAGTAAGTCGGATAACGCTGGGACATTAGCATGCCTTCCCTGCCGCCTGTGGAACAGCCAGCAAAGTAGCTGTACTCGATGTCACTGACATAGTAGTGCTCGACCAACGACTTGGCGACTTCCGTCACTTTCGGATTAGCCTTGATCTGGAAATTCAGAGTAGCTTCTTGGTCTTCAAAAAAAGTGGAATCAAATGGCCCCTGCGCCTGGTGACCTGTGTCCGTGGTGACAACAGCAAACCCGCGTTCAAGTGCAGACCTGTCGCCTGTCCCATCATCCCCCAATGGTTCTGAAACGACTCCGTTAAGGCCCCCGCCGCCTTGGAAGAGGAAACGGCCGTTCCAGCTATCAGGCAGGTTCAGGGCGATGCCTATGAAGTACTCCCTATCATTCACTCCTGTACGTCTATCTATGGCGCCTTCCACATGACAGTGCGGCGGTAACTTTATACCTGGTCCGGCAAATCCGTCAGCCGTGCTCCGATTCTCAAACCACTGCGCGCTTATGACCTCTACATCGTACCCCTCTAAGGAGAAGGCAGTTAACGACTTGCACTTTTCTGCCCCCTGTCCAAAGACGACTGACGGCAGCAAAGCAGCGGCTATAAATATTTTTTTCACAGACTTACCTCTTTCTTTTTTGTTTTATAAAAAACCGGAGGTTTGACCCTCCGGCTTTTTCATTTCCCCTTTTGTTATCTTATACCGACTTACACGGTAGGCATCTGCCATTCGGGAACCCACCAGCCGTGAATCTGACCGGTTGCCCGAATCGGCAGGTGAACAACGGCTACGGGACCGTCGTCCAGGTGCTCGGCATCAAGAATAACGAGGTCGCCCCTGCCGTTCTCATTGCGGCGTGTTGCGACGCCCATCAGGTAACCTTCACCTTCCCCAGAGTTCTGGGATTTCGGCGCAAAGCAGCATTCAGCCAGCGAGGTATCAGCACCGGCATCCCAGAACACGGTAGTCCTGGTGGCATGGTCCATCCTGATATACCCCGCATTAGCCTGCATCGGATTTGGTGCATCTTTGTCTCGAGTGCCAAGGAATCCGTAGCGGTACGAGGCCGTATTATAGCGGTCATCCTGTCTAGGTAACGCACCGGTATAGTCATAGAGACGTTCTATATCGTATCCGGTAATACTGCGATTGTTCATATCGGCGGACAGGCGCGTCATGTAGCTGGTGCCACGAACCGGATCCCAGCTCAATCCGCCCTGCATCGGCATGAATGGGAAGGGATTGGATTCAGACATTTCCACGTCTACATACACGCGGCCGTCATCTTCGAATGCTCCCATGACGTGTGTAGCACTGCGCGTGGGTCCTGTGAACCAGCGCATGTCTGAGCCATCACCATCACGACGGACAACACCAAAATGGGTCCGGCCGCTGTTATTCCATGCCCAGTGAATCCCCCCTTCCTGGATTTGCTGGTGATCGATGACCATTGGAATGACATAAATGACGATGTAGTTCTCTGTCACAGCAAAATCATGCAGCATGCCCACATAAGGGACTTTGACCATAGCACTCCATACCAGTTCACCCTGGGGGGTGTACTCAAAGAGGCTGACATCATCACTGCCAAAGCCTGTCGCTTCGTAACCAAAGGCGACCATATTACCGGTCTGGGAGTCTACTTTAGGATGAGCGGTAAAGGTCTGACTGGGAAGCGTGCCGTCGAAGGTGTAGTTCGACTCAACCGTTTCAAGAGTCAACAAATCCATTGCCGCAGGTGGACTGTCTTCCTTCAGGGCCAGCAGATAATTCTTGTGATTGATAATGTGGGTATTGGCAGTGCTGCGACTTAAGCCAGCAACGCTGGGGTCATCCATGTAAGGATTGCGGTACATTGGAAACAGGATGCGGCCGGCTTCGTTCTGGGCCTTCCAGCGGTCATTTTTAACAAAGCGCGTCTTGTAATCGACCCGGCCATCCTTAATGCGAAACATGCCGACATGCCCTTCCCCGTCAAACGGAATATTGCCGGCGCGCATGGGATACTGGGCATCGGGGCCCACTCGGTAAAAAGCACCATTGAGGTCATCAGGAATCTTGCCTGTAACCTGGCAGTCCTGCAGATCAGCTTCAAGACGGAATAACTGGGGCGCCTGGAATTCCGGTGGCATGGGCCTGGCCTGTCCGCCTGGAGGCTGGGCCTGCGCCTGGCTTATCAGTCCTGCGCTGGCCGCGGCACCGGCGATCCCAAGAGCGCCTCCGAGCACTTCGCGCCTGTTGTATGCGTGTTTATCAGTCTTATTCTCTTTAGCCATGTCTCTTTCCTGTTATACCGAAATATATGTAACTTTTTAGCCCTGCTGAAATTTTATCACCATGAAACCCATCAAATACTCTCTTTAAAGCAGCCCGGGCAGCGTGGGATCCTCCCAGGGTGAGCCCATACCATAAGGGACCGTCACAAACACTGCCTCAATCTGTTTTATCTTCCCGTCATCAATCTTGAACAGCTCTACCAAATAGAAAGAGTGCGGGTAGCGAATAGGCGAGCTAATCTCGCGCCCGTCGGTCAAGGTGTATGTGTCCAGCCTGCCAGAATGATCTATAAACCCGGATGCTAGGACTAGTCCTCTTTCCTCATCCACCAGAGGAAAGCGCCTCCCCCTGAGCCGATCGTCATAGCGGTAGTTACCCTGTCTGAATTGTTCCTCACAGCCCAGCGCACCCACCGAGGTGAATTCAACGGCGGCGTTATTGGTGGTCTTGGTGCCATTTTCCACCCGGTTACAGTCTTCATGAAATTCGGTGAAAAGGGTGCCATCGTTAAGCTGTAAGGTATCGAAGTAACCATCGGCTATTGATATAAGTCGATCTCGAGAACTCTGCCTTTCCTCCGGCAGTATTTCACGGAAAAGCGGTTTGTCTTCCAGCACCGGCTGCGGCCAGATAATGCTCTTTGGCTCGGTCTCGGTTCTGAGCACCACCGTTTCCACCTCGGCAATTAATCCATGCTCGGCCTTGATACGCATGGCAAACAACGAGGAAAATTGAGGCTCTTCAACTACCCCGAAAAACCCAACCTGACCCGATTCAACATCGGCGACCCGAAGGTCGTAATCTCCAATTCCTGTAATCGTACCCCAGAGACCGTCTCCGATCCTAAGCGGCACATTGTTTTCCGTGAACATCACCTCCCCAGCCCAAGGAATCGCAGAGGGATCCTGCGCCTTGAGCCCACCAAGGTAGGCATCAACGAGTGCAAACAAACAGCTGCGATCACAATCAAGGTTTGGCACCGCGCTACCATGATCCTGCTGGGCAAGCCCATTAGAGCTAAGAAGAGAAAGCAGAACCAGGATGGCAGGTTTTAGGTGTTTGGTATGCAACGGCATGGTCTCTATTTTATTAAAAAGGCTAGTAGAACAACAATCGAATGGGTTGGCAACAGAGCAGCCTGACTTGAAATGTCTGGTAGAATGAAGGAACAACCTTATTACTCAGCAGGCCAGCCCCATGAAAAACTTGCTTAAAATTACATTGTTTGCCTTGAGTTGTATTACAGCCTTAGCGGCCACAGCTCATCACTCTGCTGCACAGTTCAACCTGAGCATTCGGGATAATTACGTAGAAGGTATTGTTAAACAGTTTGAAGCACTAAATCCACACACCATGATTGTCCTGGAAGTCACCGATGAAAAAGGCACGCGCGACGTCGAATTTGAAGGCCACAGCCGCAACAACTATTACCGTTCAGGGTACCGTCCGGGCATGGTTAATGTTGGCGACAGGGTTACGCTGAACGCCGCGCCAATGAGGGATGGCAGTGATGGTGGTTATGTGCTTGGGGTTATCACTGCAGACGGCTCTCGTTTTTAGCATTTAGGAAAATAAGCTTGTTTTAATAAAGAAACCCGGATAAGTCCGGGTTTTTTCACGTTTCAAAAAAAATTCCGCGGTGTTACTGATTTTCGAGGACTAGAACACCCGCACCTGTATTAGAAATAGGCGCATGATAGTGCTTGTGAATGACCTTCACCTCATCCTGCAGAGCTCCACGCATCACCATCCACATAATGGTTTCGATGCCCTCAGTTCCAGCCTTGCGCATGATTTCGGCATTAGAAAACTGCGTAAACCATTCAGGCTCAGTGGCAATCTTTTCCATGCATTCAATATCAAAGTCGACATTGATGAGGCCTGCTCTTTCGCCCTGGAGCTGGTGTGAAAGACCGCCGGTACCAAATATCACAACGCGCATATCTTCAGGGTAAGACTCGATGGCCTTGCCCAACGCCCGGCCCAACTTCAGGCAGCGTGCTGCCGTGGGCACAGGATGCTGTACGACATTTACGGCCACCGGCAAAGTCTTGACCGGCCACTCCTTAAGGGTGCCGTAAAGGGCGCGGATCGGGTTTACAAACCCGTGGTCAACGAGCATTTCCTGGCAGGTACAGATATCAAATTCTTGATCAATTAGGGACTCGGCAACGTGCCATGAAAACTGTGCGTCACCCGGAAAAGGTGCCTGAGGTTTCAAGCCCCAGCCTTCATCAGCATTGTGATAGATATCGGCACAGCCAAGGGCAAACGTTGGCATCTTGTCGAGGAAAAAATTAAGACCATGGTCGTTGTATACCACAACGATCATGTCAGGATTGGCTTCCTTCAGCCATTCCTTTGCAGGCTCGTAACCATCAAAAAAACGTTTCCAGTATGGTTCCTGCTGCAGATTGTTTTCAATGGCGTTGCCTACCGCCGGAATATGGGAGGTTGTCAGTCCACCAATAATTTTAGCCATTCCAGTATCCTCCTACTTTATCCAGCTTTTCTTCAAGTCCTACACGATTCTCAAGCAGCTTGGCCTGGAACTCTTCAGTGGTAATGCCCTGCATGGCAGCACCGCAATCCTGCACAGAGGTGCCTCGTGGAATTGCCATCTTGGCCATAAAATAAATGTTGCAGCCGAGGCGTAGCATGCGGAGGAAATCTTTCTGAATCACACATTCCTTGAAGTCGCCTTCGACACCAAACTTGTCGCAGTAGGCAGCAGGATCTGCTTCAAACTCATCACGGCAGTCTTCCGTGTTAAAGGTAAAAAGCATCTTGTTGATATTGTAGGACGCGTGGGCGGTTTCGCCGTCAAAGACGTAGGTACCCGGAATATCGTCATAATCGTGCTTGTTCCAAACCATAAGGATCTACCTTGTAGTAAGTAATGATCTTAATAAGACCGAAATTAAGTCGGCACTCTTATTTTGTTTGTCAAAAAGATAAACAAGAAAAAACCGCATCAGCGGTTCACATAGCCGACTATTATAGTAAAAGAAACGGGTGCCGTCCTGATTTAAAAAAAGTTTGTCCTTCCTTGCGCGGTGATGTTGCTTAATCACCGATCTCCAGCGCGGGGTCATCGACACTGCGTGAGAACATGGAAGCCGCTTCTACCTCGCAGTCGTAGTCGTAAAGCGGCATGCTATTCGCCACGCGCGAAAGCTCGTTGCTACCGCTATAAGGCTCGGCCAGGTAGGCCGCATCGGACACCGTATATTCATAGATCAGCATCTGACCGTCGTCGCTGACTGAAAACTTTTCAAACAAGCGTTTGCGTGCACTGGACGGGATATCCACACCCCCACCGAGTTTCTGCGTAGCGGAACCAAGCCCCCAGCGGGAAGGAATATAGCCGCCGCTTTCAAGCACAATACTGCTGCCCTCTATCCTGCCCATGACCACGCCAAAGAGCCCATCAAGCCGGGGCCTGGTTGGCTGTCCGTTTAGAGGAATGCGGCGCTCCACCTCCCATGGCACGTTATACAGAACGGCGGTATTGTCCTCTATGCGCAGATCAAAGAGGTACGGCGCATTGAACATGTCCGGAAAATTCATTGGCTCACAGGTATTGGCAGGAGAGAGTTTCGGATCAAAGGCGTCTGCCAGTGCCCGCCCCCTGTCATTCAACGGCAGTGGCGTGCCCTGCCCAAACCCCCCTGAAGAACTCCACCGTCCCTCCAGGCGTTGTAGGCCTTCAATGCCAGTAAGTTCATCGCCACTTACACGCTCCGGCGGTCTAATGTTAGCTCGGCTATAAGTCTGGCCGTTGGTGATAAAGGTTGAAGAATTCACGAACCTGAAGGCGGCTTCCCTGTTGGGATTCGCAATCAGTGTGATCGAATCTCCCGCCTGGAAGGTATCAGACTGGATTTCCATTGCCCTGAGCCCGCCTGCAGCAGAAGACTCAATCTCCCAGCGTTCGATTTCACCGACTGGTTGATCATCCTCGAAAACCTGGCCGTCAATAACCATCGAGGAATGTGGGCTACGCAGCTTGAAATCCACCACAGTCCCCCGCAGTTCAATCTGCCGGGACATGTCAAAATTCAGGGTAAATGAGTGATGTGACTGGGCCGTATCGGCCAGCAGTAACAGCATTAAAAAAATCAGGGATGAAAAAGGTTTCATTCAAATAGCCTTGTTGAAATAAGTGGCAATTTATACGAAACCGCAGGGAATTACTCAAGACTTAGAGTTGAAGAGATTTTCTCCTATCTGATGCACACTGAAGCCCCAAGCATCCTGGAAACCATCAAGGATGACGTTGAATTTTTCGTCTAGATTTAAAATCGCAATACGTTCATTGCAAGGATAAGCGCGCCCCGAGTGTTTCAATGCACTCCACAGTTTGGGGCCAGCTTTTATGATGATGCGTGCATCTAAGTCCAGGATAGCTTCATCAAGCAGATTAATGGCATTCAGTGAAATCGGTGACATAACACTCTCCCCTCTACCGGTCTTATTTATTTTTTAAAACCCGGTTCACGTGGAATGTTAGGTAAACATTCATCTCAGCCGGTAATAGAACCAGTTTATAAACATCAGCTGTGATCAGGTACGGACCGCTTTAGGGAGTAGATCAGATAAACCTTAAATAGTTTAAGGTTTAGGAAAATAATTTTAAGTGACTGATTTGCAAGCTTTTATCTGGAGCCAGCGGGAGACATTGGCGCTGTAATTTGCGTAATCTGAGGGAAATTTGCCTTTTAAATGCGTTTCCTCCAGTCTTACCTGGCTGAAAACGGACATTAATCCAGCCACCAGGCAAACCAGGGTAAATAGACTCGGAAGGGCCAGGAAAAAACCGATTTGAGCCGTTAAGACACCCAGGTACATTGGGTTTCTGGACCAGGCATACAACCTGTTGGTTACCAGCTTCGCCGGCCCCCGCGGATCAATTCCCGATCGCCAGGCCTCACCGAGGTTATTGTGACCAACAACTGCCGTCAAAAAGCCCAGGACAAGCAACACAGCACCTGTCACCTGTAACCAGGGTGCAATTAATTCCGAAAACACAACGATATAAGTATCTACAGCGGGTCGAAAAGCCCTGGTAACGCAAATACCCCAGATCAATATGCGGAATATTCTGAAACTGAGGTGGCCCCACCAGTGCCTACTGCCAACGTCACCGTGGTGCAAAAGCCGATTCCTGGATTTATCAAAGAGAAGACGGCACGCGTAGAAGCCAGCAACAAAAGTAAAATAAGCTGCAAGGAACCATGCTATCCAGTTAGCGGAACCTGCCATGGTTTCTCCCTAGATCCGAAATCCTTACCAGCCACCAACGCCTGGGCCGTAGTCGGCTTCCCAGACGCCAGGAACGTCATCCGGCAGATTGTAGAGCACGGCGTGCACTTCCTGGATCATGCCATTCTTGACCTGGAAAAATTCAGCAACCAGCCTATCGTTGGAAGTGGCCACACTCTGGCTTTCCATTCCGTTTTTCAGACCAAACCTCACCATGGAAAGCACAATTCCTCGCTCTTCATCGACAACCGGATAACGTCGGTCCCAAAGGTTGCGACCGATAAAGCGACCCGTATCGAACCCGTCAGGCGCAGAGCGAAAACCCCCATCCGGAAACTGGCCTGTTGTCTGAAGACCGTTCTCAAAACGAAGCGTGTCGTAAAGCAGGTCTGCGGGATGGTATTCCTCGGTGCCGTTGGTCTGGAATGCGCGCCAGTAACTCTCTGCCGCCGCAATGAGGCGATAATAGGAATCACGACCTGCTATTCGAATGGAGTTAGTCAGGTTGCGTGACAAGGGATAATCTACAAGGCGTTCCGGTCCCCACAGCCTGTCAGCATCACCTTCATCAGCGCGCACCACCTCCACCTCGGTGATGGCATTGTTGATTACCTTCAAGCGAATGGCGATTACCGTGTAGCTGCCATCACTATTGCGTATCACCGCTTCAGTTGCGGCATCCCCCAGTTTTGGGTTGGCTATGTCCCAACGGTATACCGTTTCCTCGGCCTCATCCCAGAAAGCCTCATCCAAACCAACCAGCCTGTTGTTATCGGAAATCTTGGCGTCGCTTGCAAGTGGCACCGCCGTCGGGGTATTTGAATTCAGCGCTTCAAGGTAGGTACTGATATGTCCTTCAAGGCAGGTACGGTCGCAACCTATCTGCGCCGAGGCCTGAGCAGACAACAAGCCGGTAAGTAAAATTATTGTTATTAGCTTCATGAATCCCCCCCATTAAAACAATTACAGCAGTGCGTAGTAACGTACGATATTACCAGCTTCTTTCCTGCGCCCTACACCGACAATGACATAGCGCATTAACCAGTCATGCTTGCCCGTTTCCACTTCAAAGGTGGGGAAAGCACGCAGGTAATATTCATCTTCCGGCACAACCGGACCATTGTTAAAAATCCAGTCCTGGATTTTGGCGATGGTGTCAGGATAACGTCCCCAGAGATAGCCATTATTGCGCAGCAGGATCAATGTGCCGTCATCCTCTTCGAGCATATAACGCGCATCAAATGCCAAGACATCATCGGGACGGAACAGCGCCCAGTCGCCACCTGAGTCGGGTGTTGCCCTGCCGTTTAGATGAGGCCCCGAAACTTTACCTGCGTCCAGATACACCGCCCCGCGACCTGCGCCCGTAGGCATATTGGTGATGTTCTGCACACGGGTGAAATCGAGATCAATCTCAAAAACAAATTCAAACTTGGGCTCATCGAACGTAGAAATACCATCGAAGGGACTGCTCCATGCTTCACCCTGCGCCGGTCCCGATGCCGCTGCATTGTTGCTACTGCTTTCCTGGGCATTAGCGCCAGCCGAACCAACCGCCATGGCGGCCATACCCAGTTTGCTCATGTCATTGATAAAGGTTCTTCTATCCATATTGTTTCTCGTCAGTTATCAGATAATCATCCAACTGAAGAGCGTCAGCTCTCCCGGTGTTATTGCATGTTGTCTGGAAAGCATGTTTTTCATTGCAACCTTGACCTTGCTCATATCACTTTGCGTAGGCAACTGCAGAAATTCTGCAGCCAGTTCTGATGCCCACTGGGGATGCCCGTGCTGGTTAACAGGGTGCTGCATCTCTAGCAATACACGCCTGCGCTCCTCAGCGGCTAGTCCGTTCACCATCAGGTAATCAGCCCAGCCGGTGAGTCCCACAAGAGGTCCGCTGTTTTGACTTACCGCCGCGCCCAGTTGATCGCGCCATAGCCTGACAGGATCATCCGTTAGGGCAACCCTCTGGTACCCGGCCTCGCCCATAATTTCGGCAAAGTTCAAGGAATGCATATCATCAATGCGAAAGAGCACTATACCTGCCTGAGAGTGCTCCACCATTCCCGATAGATCATTCCCATCAGCTGACAGATAAGCCGGCAAGGAGCCAAGTGCCACCATGCTACCTGTACCCTTCATGAATTTTCGTCTGCGCTGGAAAAAGCTGTAATCGTCATTCATTTATCAATCCTCACCAGCCAGGTATTCACTGATAGCTTCAAGCTGGGAATCACTAACTTCGCTCCGACTTATAGGGAACATAACGCCATACCCCGCACGCACTACATTTTTGATGAAAGAAGCCTGCAGGTCCTCACGATTCTCAAGAAGCGCCTGATCCGCAGGAAGGCGGCGTGCAAGTAATCCGGTACCCATACCCATGGCATCGGCATGACACATCCCACATTTTTCCTGGAACAACCCTTTGCCTCCGGTTTTTTCAAGCGACACCCAGTCTTCTGCATAAAGCGCCAATGGAATACAGGTAAGAGAAAAAACGGCTGCATATAAAATATTTCTCATCTTATGCCCTCCTTTTCCGGTAAGTTGCAGGCCAAATGCCGCTTTTGCCCGGGGCAATGATACCGTTTGGATCAAGGGCATCTTTAACTTTTTCATTCAGTCTGCGCTGCGCATGATTGTTGTAGTCATAGGAGTCTGAAATCAGGTCCATGTATTCAATGTGGGCACGATACTCGCCGTAACGTTCTGTATTAGCGTCACCGACCATGGCGCGGAAGAACTGGTCAACCCTGTCGACCATGTCGGGATCGTCTCTGTTAAAGAGCACCTGGTTTACATTCGTTATATGCCTTTCCGCCAGAGCAAAGGAACCGTGATAATCCATGCCGTATTCGTTGTAGCGGTCAAAGGTTCTTCTGAACTGGGCCAGCGCGGCATCACCAGACTGCGGCAAAGCCGGAGAAAATCCAACATGTGCCCCTCTGCCGCCATGCCAGCGTGAATTCATCATCGGGAAAGTGATGGGCACACCGGCAAAAGGCTGTATTTCTCTTGGCTCACCCTCACGCCAGATCCCTTGCTTCATTTCGTAGGAGGTTCGTGCCGCAAACTGGCTTTTGATTTTCTCCGCTGTGGCTAGTGCAATTTCCTCGTAACCATACAGGCGCAGGTTGATGCTCCACCAGCCCAGACCAAACTGATTTCGAATCGCAGTGATCACACTTTCAGGCAAGGCGCCCTCGCCGTCGTACCAGTCTGTTCTGCTAGTCAGTACTGCCGCGGCACGCAGCCAGTTGCCAATGGAAGGTGACTGCTGAAGCAATCCGGAACGGCGCATTGGTGCAAGCGTATCAATAGCCCAACCCAAATCATCCATTTGGTCCAATTCCATATCAAGGCTCACAATGGATTCCGGTTTGTCCATAAGCCACATGCCGGCTTTGGTCACAACCCCAAAATTGGATTGCACAAACATCTGCTGCCAGCCAGGTCCAAATCCGTAGGGATGCAAATTCCAGCTTGGCGAATCCGCCATGGCTCCCATTCCGGTTCTAACCATATCTCCATCAGGAAGTACCACTTCCATTCCGCATAATCTTGACGCATGGTCACCATAGGGTGTGTAGCCGACACCACGGTCAAGGGCGTTTCCGATAACTGAGCCCCATGAATTACCGATAGGTGAAATCCAGAATGGCACGTCATTTTGTTCCACGTAATCAAATAGGTCATAAAAGCCAACGCCCGGTTCAAGCAGGACCACCCCATTGTCCAGATCCATCTGGATTTTTTTCATGCGCGACATATCCAGCACGATGGAGCCAGATAATACTGGCGCCGCACTACCATAGCCGAAATTCTTACCGCGACTGATGGGCCAGAGTGGAATCTTATGTTCGTTTGCCAGTCTGACAATTGACTGAACTTCTTCCGCTGTTTCAGGGGCAACCGCGGCGGCGGCCACGTGCGCCGACTGGTCAAAAGCAAAATGATCTATGTAAGTATCCCGATCCTCGTCAGAAGCGAAAACCCACTCATCGCCGACAACACTGCCAAAATCAGCAAGCGCGCGGTCAAATGCAGCAGCACTGATTCCAGGGGGTAGGACTAATCGCATACTGCATGCTCCTTATAGCTGGGGTATTGTTGTTTTTAGTGGAAAGTCAAAATAAGATCATAGACAGCGGCTAGGCTAATGTCCACGTCACCTTTGCGTGTTTAAAACCATATTTCCTGCCCTTTTCAAACTGTAATTTTTTCAACCCTTCATAGTAAACTTTACCTCCCTCTTTTTTACGGAGCAGGATATGTTCTACAGCATAAAATCACCCCATATCAGGAGCTGTCTATTCACATCGTTAACGCTGTTAGCTGGTTGGTGTTCGGTGGCGCTTGCTGGTGGCGAGGCAGGCATTATTTCGCTCAGGGACCAGGGCCATTTCTATGTCGGTGGAATAAACTCAGATGCGGCGGATAACGGATCGGTGCAGGTCTATAACCAGATGTTTGTTGGCTATCAGCTGCCCACAGAGAAACAGCATCCGTATCCCCTGGTACTAGTACATGGCGGTGGCGGGCAGTCCACCGACTGGTTTAGCACACCGGACGGCCGGGACGGCTGGAGAGATTATTTCCTGGCAGCAGGCTTTGACGTTTACTGGGTGGATCGCCCGGGTTATGGTCGCTCTCCTACCAATGTCAGGTATGGTGAGCTTTCAGAGAGCGCGAACTCTAGCATTATTAACTTCTTGGCCCGTTCCAATCACTGGCCGGGTGATTCACAGGATCCTACTGACCCCAGTATCCTGATGTGGCTTTCCAGTTCACCTCCCGGTCCCTATGCCGGTGATGCCATTGCTGCATCTGCGATTAGCGAACTACTGGAAGAGATCGGCCCGGCTATCCTACTAACACACTCGGCCGGTGGTGCTAGCGGCTGGCTAGCTGCTGACATGAATAGTGAGAGGGTTGCGGGCATCATTGCCTTTGAGCCAGGCGCTAGCAACATGGTGCATGAAATTCGCCACGGACTTACCTTCGAACCGGAGCTAGCGGAAGATTTTACGCCTGTCGAAGATGCTGAAGGCTGTGAAATGCAGCCTGAAAACGCGGCGAGCCAACTAACAAATTATTCGTCCATCCCGGTCCACCTTGTCGGCTCAGAGCTGGGACTTATTGCCGGGCTTCCCTGCGCGGTGAAAGTCTTTACACAAGCGGGTGTGGAAGTGAAATACACCTACCTGCCTGATATTGGTTTTACAGGCAATGGTCATTTTATGATGGCCGAGAAAAATAATGGCGAGCTAGCACAGATATTTATCGATATTGCCCGCTCGATTAAGTAACGAGGCCCATTGCCGAATGAATATAATCGCCAGGATGCAGCGTATACTCTTTCTACTACTGATCACTGCTTTCTTTTTTTCACTTAGGGCTGTGTTTGCTGATCATGCTTTCGATACTGAAAATGAAAGAGATCTTATTACTGTCACTGAGGAAATGACCTATGCGGCACTGGCCATTCTTGAAACCGTCTCCGAGGGGCCAGGCGGAATAGAGGACGCCGTGGGTTACAACCGGCAGGAACTGCTTCACCTGGCGTTGGATGACAAGGCCAGAACCAACTATGTGTACTGGCCTTACCTGCGCAAGGGGCTGCCACTGGAGTACATGTCAGCCCAACAGAAAATTCTTACGCATCGGTTACTCAACACGGCATTAAGCGCCAAGGGTTACCTGACTACTATCCAGGTGATGCAGCTTGAAAAAATCCTTTCTGACAACGAGGTGATTGGCTTTCCGCGAGGTCCCGAAAATTACACCCTAGCGATATTTGGCACTCCATCGATGGATGGTAAGTGGGCATGGCGTTTCGAAGGACACCATCTTTCTCTCAATTTTGCTGTCACCAGTGGTGAAATCAGTGTAACACCAACTTTCTTTGGCGCCTCACCCGCCCAGATTCGAACCGGGACAATGGCAGGCTTCCGCAGCCAGGATTATGTCCATAGTGCAGGCTACGCGCTTCTTCATGCGTTAACTGAAGAACAGAAAACCATCGCTATTGCCGAGGGTAATCCGCCTTTCGATATAGAATCTGGAACTCTAAACAAGCCAAGGGAAAACTGGAACAACTGGAAGTCATTGGATACCGGTATTGCCATAGCGTCTCTTACATCTCAGCAAAAAATACTAGCGCAAAAAATACTCGATGAAGTCATTACGGTTTACCGACCCGAGATTTCCAGGGCTTACCTAGCTCAGGTCGATGTAAACGCTCTATCTTTTACTTGGATGGGCAGTCCTGAAGCCGGTCAGGCCCATTACTGGCGCCTCGACGGGCCTGATTTCTTTTTTGAGTATGATCTAGTCCAGGGTAATGGCAACCACGTACATACTGTGTGGCGCAGCAAAGAAGGCGACTTTGGTGCAGACCTGCTGATGGAGCATCGTAGGCAGTCACACTGAACTATCGCAGTATCAGCTTTTCTTACCTGTGCAGCCCATGGAGATTAACTGTTACAACTTCCTCTGAGGTTGAACGCGTAAAACTCGTATTTTATCCTTGACTGGAATTTCGCCGGGTCTGGTCTTCTCTCCTGTAGCCGGACTTTTCAACCAGTACCCGATACAAACTCTGCATAAATGAATCAACTCACTAACAACACTTCACACCTTACCTGCTGTTTCAGCGCTGAGCACCGTCTTGTAGCTAGCATCTTTGCAGTATTGCTATGCTGCCTTTTCAGTTCACCTATCATCCTTGCCCAGAATGTCAGTCACCTCGACAACCTTATATTTGAAGCTGTTCCTATAACCGCGTCAGGAGATGAAATTAAGTTAAGCGATAACGATTATCTCTCCCTCAGCGACCTAGGAAATGCAGCAGCGCTTATTGCCTCAACTCAGGGTAGTGGCGAAACCAGCAGAGAACAAATGCGTGACAATATTCTCAGTTACCAGTCCCAGTTAGATGCCTTGATAGTTGAAAATGGCCCTTTCTCCCCTGAACTTTTTCAAACATTGATTGACCTGGGTAGCCAGTACCAGTTAATTGGCGAACACGAACAGGCCATTGAAATTTTTGGACGGGCGGAGTTTGTCAGCCGTATTAACGAGGGGCTTAGCAACCCTGATCAGTTTATCAGTATTGAAAAATCTATTGAGAGTCACCTGGCTCTCGAAGACTATGCTACTGCCAACCAGAAACAGGCTTACCTGCTGTTTAACCGGGAACAGGTGTTTGGTGTCAGCAGCATGGGGGCATTGCCTGGGCTGGTCTCGATGGCAGAGAGCAATATGGCCAGCTACAACAGGATTCTTTCAGCGCCCGTGCAGCCGATAATTTCGTTCGGCAGCAGCAATATTGGATTCGGTGGCAATATGTTCGAACGGTCCCGTCGCAGTCATCCGAAAGCGCTTGCATTCAGTAGCCTTTACGTCGCACAGCAGAATTATTACCAGGCAATCGCCACCATGATCGATAACCGTGAATTCTTCGATCCATTGTTATGGGATCTTGAATTTAAATTTCTGGAAACGCTATTCCTGCAGACATTCAGGACATCAATCCTGGAGAATCCAAACTATTACCTTAGTGAAACTCGCAAGACAACGGGCTCTCTGATTGGCCAATCCGCTGCCCGCCGATACACACTGGGCTACAAGGAAGGCAAGAATGTCTTTGAGCGCCTGATGATTTACATCGGGAATAACCCTGATACAGAAGCCTTTGAGCTGGCCGATGTGCTGATGGAGTACGGTGACTGGAATGTCCTGTTTAACCGGGGCTACAGTGCAAGAAGAAAATACGCTGAAGCTTGGCAATTGATGCAGGAATTTGATGTTGAACAGCCAGAACTCGATAACTTTTTCAGGCCAGTCATGCCGATACACCTACCCCGCTTCACTGCAAAACCCAACAGCCGGGAAAAGCTTGGCATTGCCGAGGACGCAGACCTACCTTTAATTGGCCACATAGATATAGCCTTTACTATTTCGAAATACGGCAGGGCTAAACGATTTGAAATCCTTGATACAGAGGGCGAGATCACACTCGGCATAGAAAGCCGTTTGCGACGTTTCCTGAGAAATTCCCCTTTTCGTCCGCGCCTGGACAGCAAGGGAAATTCAGTGGCTGACCGCGTAACGCTGCGCTACTTCGTAAAGAAAGCTGAACCAATCAGCTGATACCTGTCTACACCACCTCTTCGTAAGGCAGACCAACGTACTGCTCGGCAATCACGCGCATCCCCTCTTCAGTACTGGTGTAGTAGTCCAGCTGTGATGCCATGATTTTACGATCTATTTCGTCACCAAGGTTGTGCAGCATACTGGTCATCCACCAGGAAAAACGCTCGGCGTGCCAGATCCGGCGCAGGCATAATTCGGAGTATTGCTTCGTGGCCTCGGGCCGATTTTCTTTGTACACCTTGAGCAGAATCCGGTAAAGGTAGTTGACATCGCCACTGGCCAGGTTAAGGCCCTTGGCGCCAGTAGGAGGCACGATATGAGCAGCATCGCCCACCAGAAACAGGCGACCATGCTGCATGGGTTCGCAGACAAAACTGCGTAAAGGGGCGATGCTCTTTTCTATTGAGGTTCCTATCACCAGGTTGCCGCGAATATCTTCCGGCAGGCGTTGGGACAGTTCATCCCAGAATCGGTCATCAGACCAGTCCTCCACCTGCTCATCGAGGCTCACGTCAACATAGTAGCGGCTGCGGGTATGGGAACGCATGCTACAAAGGTAAAAGCCCCTGTCGCTCAAGCCATAAATTAATTCTTCATCGATTGGTGGTGTGTCTGAAAGGATTCCCAGCCAGCCAAAAGGATACACCTTCTCATATTCCTTGCGCAGATAGTCGGGAATGGTTTTTCTGCTGACCCCGTGAAAGCCATCGCAGCCTGCCACGTAATCGCAATCTATACGCTGCTGCTCACCATCATTCTCAAAAAGGACGTAGGGAGAATCGCCGGTGACCTCATGGATTTCGACGTTGGCCACTTCATAAATAGCGGGCGCGCCGCTGGCCTTTCTGGCCTCCATAAGATCGGCCGTAATTTCTGTCTGTCCGTAAACGACAACCTGCTTACCCCCGGCGTACTTATGAAAGTCGATACGACGCAATTCGTTATTAAACGCAATCTGTGTGCCGCTATGCGGCAGTCCTTCCCTGTCCATCCGATCAGCAACACCGGCTTCCCTAACTAGGCTAACAAGGCCCTCCTCGAGAACGCCGGCACGGATACGGCCAAGGACATAGTCTGGGGTGGCACGTTCAAGAATAATGCTGCCGATACCGGCGTTATGTAGCAGTTGGCCGAGCAGCAGTCCTGAAGGGCCAGCGCCAATGATGGCAACCTGTGTTTTCATTTGAAGGCATGACAAATAGCGTAATTAAAAAGTCAGTATAGCAATGCCAATTCTAACATCAACGGGGATCATCGATGTGCATAAGGTGCTATTGGATAGCTCGAGCGAAACTAGCTAGTAATGATCTTTCCTCGGTAGAGGAAAGCAAAATTCTTGCAAGTGTGCCGACAGCATCCTACTTGAAAAGAAGCCCCACGATCTCGAGTCAATACTGTATTTACCTGAACGGCTTCAAAACATGAATATCCGTAGCAGCTCTACTGAAGCAACGGCAAGTAACGCCTGATGACTGCGTCCCACCCAAGCTCATTCACGAAATTATTCGCTGCCTGTCTAATCTCCTCTGCCTTCTCATTATTCTGCAGTAAGCTTTCAATGGCGTCGCAAATGGAATTCATGTCATCTTCGATTAATGCCTCCCTGCCGTTAGTTACAGGAATACCCTCTATCCCCTTCTCGGTGCTAATAACAGGAACGCCTGCTGCAAAATAGTCGAGAATCTTCATGCGGGTACCTCCGCCATCCTGGAGCGGGACAACCGCCAGGTCCGCGGACGGAATCACCTCGGCGAGGTTATCGACACTGCCGACAAAATGAATCTTGGCATGAAGAGGAAAGTCAGGCGGCTTACTGCCAATGGCCAGCACTGAAATTTTTAGTCCCCGATCCTGTAGTCGCGGCAGTATCTCCCTGGCAATGACTTCCATGGATTCTAGGTTGGGCGGGTAGCTGTAGGTTCCGTGATAAACCAGCACCTTATCGCCGGCAGGCAAACCGTAACGAGCATGGATATTCAGAGGCTCCGTGCTACGGAAAGCATGTAAATCAACACCGTGGGGAATGGTGTGAATTTTTTCCGCAGGAATGCCGTCTTCAATCATTTTATTTCTGTCGTTGTCGGAAACAGCTACGATATTGTCGGCCAGGTGGCACATGGCCACCTCCAGGTTTTTCAGGGTGCTGTAATTCTTCTCCGTGAGATCACGAACCTGATTCTTGATGCGCTCATACTCCACGTTGTGTTGAACAAGCAGCACCTTACCGCCAAACAATGAGCGGGCAAAACGGCAGGGCCTGACATAGGCTGGAAATTCAGCCTGGTAGGCACCTACAGGTTTTTTTCCGGCAAGCCATACAGTGCGCACGATATAACTGGTATCCGTAACGGGCAGGTAAAGAAAATGGTTGCTGACGGGATAGCCTTTCAGCAGCAGTCTTGCAAAGGCAAGCACGCGTGGCAGACAGAAAAAACGCACCAGCAGCGGAAAACGATGGGTAATCATTTGGCCATCAAGGAACTGGTAGTACTCGCGTCGGTTGTCGGTCGTAAGCCAGACGTCCCTACCCTGGCGTGAGAGCGCTTCGGCAGTCCTGATGATTTTCACCGCCGCCCCATGATCAGCAGGAAATAGATCTGAACGGGTAACCATGAGTATGTCCGGTGTGGACTCAGGCCTGCGCTTAAAGAACAGGCTTTTGAACACAGCACCCAGGAAAACCTTCAGTGTAGAGGTCTTAGCCGATGAGGGCTGTTCCTGGAATTCTTTCAAGGCTGGCGCCTCGCTGGAGGTTACACCAGTCGTTTGCACTGCTATTCTGTTTGGCCGCTGAGGATTTTCAAGATATTCAAGCAGTGGTTTGCTAGTGCACCGATAATTCAATGTTGTACTGACCAGTTTAGTAACTCCTTCCCTCTTGCCGTCGAGCGCAGATGGATCAGCCAGGACTTCATTTAAGACCTTTTCCAGTTCTGTCGGAGAATCAATGACCCAACCAGCATTGAATTTGGCAATGTCGGATGCCAGGGGTATCCAGCTGTTGATGATGATCGGCAAGCCGCATTCAAGATATTCAATAGACCGAAAAGAATGACTAAACTCCCTTTCCGTGTTTTGCTCACCAAGCTCAAGTCCAATGTCACATTCTTTTAAAGCGCCTTTCAGATTACCGTAACTTAGCAGGGTATTTTCAGAATCAGGAAGCTTGCCAGGATAGTTGCCTGTGAACTCCCTGAAAAAAAGGGCACTGTTTTTCTGCGCGACGGATTCGATAATGTGGCGGTAGGCTTGTGCATTACGCCAGGGCCAGTCCATTCCGGCATTGGCTACCGTCACTGATGTGGCGCTGCAACTCGACTGTTCTGAAAGATGCCTTGCCGAAATGGGCACGATGGAAATTGGTACATGGGTTCTGCAGTCAAATCCCGCCTGTAGCAGTTGACTCAGCAGCAGGTCAGCCTGGCGCTGGTTTCCTACCAGAAAATGGTCTGCCCTTCTCAGCGCAGCAATAAGCTCAGCTGTACGTTCAGCGATTTCTCTTGACTCCTGAAACATTAGCTCCAGGATTCGTGGTGCCGTGTAATCCAAGATTACCGGCGCGCTAGTTGAAGGAAGATGCGACAGCAAGGACCAGTAGCCAACCACTATGGCTCCGGGCTCGTGTTTATTGATCAACGCTGCAAGTTCGTCCCTCGTTCTGTAGACAGAGGTAGTGGGCGGCTCGGTGCTTTCAGCATCATGCGGCCTGACCCCTATTACCGCGTGACCGGCCTGTTCAAGGGCTTCTGTCAGACCCTGCGCACGCACCTGGTTACCCGTTGCAACTGCTGCAGGATCAAGCGGCGCTTCTACTGTCAGATAGAGAATTTTCATGATGTTTCATGGCAAAATCCAGCGCGCATGATGCGGTGATGCTACCACCCTGTCAAGGCAGCAAAACCCTGATATGTGGGGATTCTACAATCTCCAGGCGGTATAATTTTGCCATGTACTCAATCTATGAATTGATCGTCTTCTTTATCATTGTTCTGGGCATCATTTACTGGTGGAAATCGCGGGATAACCATACCTTCGCCCTACAGTCCGTCCGCCGTTATTGTGAGAAAAGGAATATCCAGCTGCTTGATGAAACACTGGTGTTCCAGTCCTTTATTTTCGCCACTCTAGCTAACAACAAGAAATATTTTTGCCGTAAATATATTTTTGATTTTTGTGCATCCGGTACTGACCGGCACAGGGGCGAACTTTTAATGCGAGGTGATGCCCTGGCCAGGGTGGTGCTGGAAGGTGAAGAACTGGAAATTACCGAGTTTTAAGCCTTTGTCTTTCGCTTAGTAGTTTTTACCTTCTGGCAAGAAGGGCAGAAAAAAAGCCTGCGGGTGGATACTGAAATTTTTCTGATTTTATCACCACACCTGTGACACGCCTTGCCTTCACGCGCAAAAACCCAGTGCCGGTATTCCTGTTTTTTTTGTCCCTGGCTTTTTAGCTCTGCAGCAAGGGCAAGATCATTGGTGATTCCACCATGCTGATAGGACTGCTTGGCCAGTGAGCAAATTATAGTAGCAAGGTGCTTCAGCTCATCAATGCTACAGTCAGCTGGCCGCGCTGAAGGGTCTATGCGGGAAAAGAAAAGCGCCTCGCTGCGAAGATAATTACCCATTCCCGCTAGAAAACCCTGGTCCAGTAATAAATTCCCCAGGCGTCTTCGTGCAAATCTCTCATCCTGCACCTGCATTTCAATTTCAGACTTCGGGGCAGAGAGGATATCGGGGCCCAGCCTGGCCAGAAACGGATGAAGTAAAATGTCAGCTGTTTCCAGCACCTCGATGTCTGATGCACTGAAAAGAAACGCTGATTGCTGACTGTTATGCAGGGCAAGACGAAGCTGCCGGTTGGTCGCCGGTACCAGGCCAGCTTTCCTGACCATCCAGCGCCCGTAAAGCTGGTTATGAGAGTAAATACTCAGCCCCTGGTCCGTATGTGTAAGCAGTGCCTTTCCCCTGGTTTCCAGGCCAATGACTGTTGAGCCAACCAGCGACTCTGAAAAAGGCTTGAGATGCTCAAAGGCAAAGAACACCTCTGACAACTTCCGGCCCTTAAGTGCTCCTTCGATCTTATCAGCCGCCAGGCGTATTTCCGGACCTTCCGGCATGAACAACTTCCTGAATTAAAATGCTCTGTTACGAAGCCATCTCAGGGACAGATCGGTAATGGAGGTCTGAAGCGAGAAATTATTCGTACATGAGAATAAACAAGGAGTCAAAAATGGCAAATGTACATTCATTAAAAACACCAAGAAGTTCTTCAGATCAGAGCAGTTGGAAGCGAGACGACGCGGTGATCAATATCACCGACCTACGCCTTCGCACCTATATTGGTTTTAATCCAGAGGAGCTCAGCAAACAGCAGGACGTAGTTATCAATTGTGAACTGGGGTACAGGGCTGACCAGGCTTGCAGCACGGATGATGAAACCACTGCATTGAATTACAAAACCATTACCAAGCAGATTATTCGTCATGTAGAGGAAGGCCGTTTTCGCCTGCTCGAAAAACTGGCGGAAGACCTTCTGCAGTTCCTCATGGACAATGACATGGCAACACGCGCAAAAGTCATGGTGGACAAACCGCATGCGCTGCGTTTTGCAGATTCTGTCTCCGTAACCCTCTCTGCACATCGTCAATAATGCCCGGCACCATACTCATCACCGGCGGCGCCCAGCGCTTCGGTCGGGAACTTGCTCTTGCACTGGCTAATACAGGCTACCGGGTTGTCATTACCTACCGTCTAGAACGCGACAACCTGGTTGATTTGAGTGATGCGGGCATTCGGTGTTTAAAAGCCGATTTCAAAAATGCGGACACCACCCAGGCATTTGTTACCCAGGCGCAGGGTGAATTTGATTCACTTCGGGCTATAGTGCACAACGCCTCTGACTGGCTGCCAGAAAGCGGAGAGCATGATCCTGTTGACGTCATGGCAATTAACTGGAACGTTCATGTCCAGACCCCTTACCTGCTAAATATTAGCTTAGAAGAACAGCTTTTAAAGGGAGCTAAAGAATATGGCATGGCGGATATCATTCACTTGACTGATTACGTTGTTGAAAGAGGCAGCAGCAAACATATTGCCTATGCTGCCAGCAAAGCCGCGCTGCACAACCTCACGCTTTCTTTTGCTGCAAAGCTTGCCCCTCACGTTAAGGTGAACAGCATTGCTCCTGCACTCTTGATGTACAGGGATACTGATGATCACCACTACAAGGAAAAAGTGGCCCGCAAATCATTGCTGCCGCCCGGTCCTGGAGCCTCAGAAGGAATACAAGCGGTAAATGTGCTACTGGACAGCCGTTACATAACGGGCCGCAGCCTATCGCTCGATGGAGGACGGCATCTGAAGGCCGGATAAATCCGATAAACCATCAACGCCGTATCAATGAAAGTGCGATACAAATACAAGTGAGGAATAGTTATGAACCAGATACTGGCTAATACCGACCACGCAACTGAGTCCAGCTTCAGTGTCGAAGCCCTACTGGTGCGCGATGCCTTGATAGCGCGCGGGCTGGAAACGCCAATGATTCCTCACAGTATTAATGACGAGGAGAAGTATCAGAAGATCAAATCGTCCGTCTCAACGATCATGAAAACGCTTGGACTGGACCTGTCCGACGACAGCCTGCATGAAACGCCCCACCGCATAGCTAAAATGTACGTGCATGAGATATTTTCCGGCCTGGACTATAGACACTTCCCCAAAATCACCGTAATCGAAAACAAGATGCAAGTTGATGAGATGGTGAAGGTTAAGGACATAAGCCTGACCAGTACATGTGAGCATCATTTCGTCACCATTGACGGGTCAGCAAAAGTCGCCTATATACCCGGCGACAAGATTATTGGTCTCTCCAAGATAAACCGTATTGTGTGCTTTTTTGCCCAGCGCCCACAGGTACAGGAAAGACTGACGCAACAAATACTCGTGGCATTGCAGACACTGCTGGAGACAGAAGACGTTGCTGTCAGCATTGAAGCCACGCACTACTGTGTTAAATCGCGTGGTGTGATGGACGCGGCATCAGCGACCCAGACAACGGCACTAGGCGGGGCCTTCAAGGCAAGTCACAGGACTCGTGACGAGTTTCTGCTTTAGTCAATCAAACTTTTAAATATCTCCAGCCTGCCAGCCGCCACCCATCGCCTGGAATAAACCCACCATGGCATTTAGCTGCAACAGCTTGTTATCCAGGTAGCTATTGCGAGTAGAGAATAGCGTGTTTTGTGCTGTCAGTACCGTCTGGAAATCCGCTACCCCTTCCTGGTACCTGACCTGCGCAATGCGGAAAGATTCTTCTGCCGCTTCAAGATTCTGGAATGCCACGATTCCCTGAGCAGCAAGCAGCTGGATATTACTGAGTAGCACTTCCACCTCGTTGAACGCACCAATAACAGAACGGCGATAGCTATAAAGGCTGTTTTCCATGGCCAGTGTCGCCTGATCGATGTTTCTGAAACGCTGACCATTATCAAGCAGCGTCTGTATGAGGTTGGCGTTTATCGTCAGGAAAGTATCGGGATCACTCACCAGGTCCGACAGAGAGGCGCTGGAGGCATTGATGCCGCCGGTAAGCGAAATCTGGGGAAATAAATCGGTTTTCACAATATCCACACTGGCCCGGGCGCTGCGAAGATTAGCCTCCGCCTGGACAAGATCTGGACGTCGCACCAGCAATTCGGAAGGTAACCCAGGTTGTACCGAGGGCACATCGATATCTTGCAGGGTCTGACCAGTAACATCGAACCCCTGGACAGTCTGCCCGGTCAGCAGGGCGAGAGAAGCACGTGTTGCCAGGTCGCTCTGAATAAAGCCGCGCAGGTTGTTGCGCTCACGCTCAAGGGCAATCTGCTGCTGCAGAGCCTCTATGGGGACTGCAACGCCGGCATCCACCCTAGCCTGCGCTATACGATAAATTGCCTCGGCATTCTCCACGTTCTGATTTGAGGCTTCTATCTTGTCGCGAGTCAGCAGTAACTGGAAATACGTGGAGGCGGCTGTGCCAAGTGTGTTTAACGCAACGTCAGCGACCTGGGCTACGCGTGAATCATAATCAGCCACGGCACGGTCATAGTTTGCCGGTCTGCTCAGGATATCGTTGTAGGCAAAGGAGGCACCTAGCTCAAATGGAACATCGGTACTGCCAGACGTTTCAACTCCATTAATATCTGTTTCGATGTAATTCGCTCCAGTTCCCAGGCTGACTACGGGAATTGGTAAAAGGTTGAAACCGGCTTCACGAAGGGCAATCTGAGCCGACTCAAGATTGCGCTGGTTGATTTCAAGGTCGAGATTGTTTTCCTGCACCGTGGCAATCAGTTCAGAAAGCTCCTCGTCATTAAAAGCATTCCACCAGTCTGTTTCAGGCCAGACTTCGGCTTCCTCAATGACAGGTCCCTGCCACATCTGCGGCACATCAGTAAAGGATAGCTCAGGAAGATCCGTCAGGGCACAACCCGAAAGATAAAGGGGTACGAAGACAAGCAGAGGAATACGTTTCATGGCTGCCTCTACTCGTTAGCCAGCGCAACTACAGGGTCAAGTTGCGCGGCTTTTCTTGCTGGAGCAAAACCAAAAACCAGCCCCGTTGCCGTGGCACAACAGAATGCAAGAATCATGGGCAGTGAGGTAAAGCGAATAGACACTTCAAAGGCAATAAGAATATAGCCGACTGCGACGCCGGTAAGCACACCAATTACACCACCAACACCGGATACCACAATGGCCTCAGAAAGGAACTGCGACATGATGTCTGTCTGCCTCGCTCCAGTTGCCATACGGATACCTATTTCCCGGGTTCTCTCAGTGACTGATACGAGCATGATATTCATCACGCCGATACCGCCAACTAGCAGGGAAATCGCTGCGACTGATCCGAGTAGGATGGTAAAAGTATCCTGTGAGGCCGAAATAGTTTCGATCAGCTGCGCCGCATTGAAAATACGAAAATCTTCACTGCCATGGCGGGCAACCATGAACTGTACCAGGTTCTGCTCAGTAGCTTCTATATCGTCTACATCTTCGACGTAAACGGAAATGCTGCGCGCATTGGTCTGCCCCATTAGGCGCAGTGCACCGGTATTGAAAGGAACGAATACGGCATCGTCCTGGTCGCCCCCGTTAAATCCCGAGGAACCGCCCTTGCTGGTAAGAACACCAATGACCAGGAACGGTATGTTCTTGATAAGAATATATTCGCCCAGCGGATCTGAATTCCCTGGGAAAATTTCACTGGCTACTGTCGAGCCAAGCACGGCAACCGGCGTGTACCGGTCACTGTCTTCACGGTTAAAAAAGATGCCCCGCGATAAATCCCAGTTGCTGAGCTCGGGCATGTTTTCCGTGACGGCAGTTACCTGCGTGGAGTAATCCTGACGCTGGTAGCGTACGGTGTAATTGCCCTGAAGCTCTGGCATCGCACCCAGAACATTCGGCAGCTGTTCCGTAATGGCATCAGCATCCTCAATTGTCAGCGTCGATGGCAGGCTCCGCCGCTGACCCGGCACTCTGGCCGGCTGCAGGGTCAGGCGGTTAGTGCCAATCTGACTGATCTGATCAACAATATCCTGGCGGGCACCTTCACCAATAGCCAGCATCGCGACTACCGAAGCCACCCCTATCACAATGCCTAGCAAGGTAAGAATAGTTCTGAACACGTTGGCTTTAAGTGAACGCAGAGCCATGCGAATGGCCTCACCAATGCCCGCAAGAGGAGATGCCAGTTTACGGCTGAGAAACAGGTCTCTAAGTTTCTTGTTATTGCTCGAATCTATCACGCCCTGGGCCGGACCGGTATCGCTGACAATTTCGCCATCCTTAAATTCGATAACTCTGTCAGCATGCTCGGCCACTTCCTTGTCATGGGTAATCAAGATTACTGTATGCCCTTCCCTCGCCAGGTCTTCCAACAGAGCCATTACCTCCACACCGCTCTGGGAGTCCAGGGCGCCTGTTGGTTCATCTGCCAGGATTACCTTTCCGCCATTCATCATGGCCCGAGCAATAGAAACGCGCTGTTGCTGTCCACCGGATAACTGGCTGGGCCGGTGATCCAGCCGATCACCCAGACCCAGCGAACTGAGCAACGCTTCACCGCGATGCCGACGTTCCCTGTGACTAAGACCTGCATAAATAGCCGGGACTTCAACGTTCTCCTCCGCAGTTGCCGTAGATAAGAGGTTGTAACTCTGGAAAACGAAACCAAAGGCTTCGCGTCTCAGCCAGGCTAGGCCATCAGCATCAAAACTTTTAATATCGCGGCCAGCAAAAAGGTAAGTGCCACTGGTGGGTCTGTCTAGGCAGCCAAGAAGATTCATCAGCGTGGATTTTCCAGAGCCTGACTGCCCGACAATAGCCAGAAATTCCCCCGGATAGATTTTCAGGTCAATCCCGCGAAGCGCGTGTACCTCAACACCACCATCGGTAGTGAATACCCGGTGGATATCCCGCAGTTCTATAAGAGGAATTGCGATTTCGCCAGCGTTGGAACCTGCGTGATCTGACTTAGTATCACCGCTATTAAGCGGCAGATCAGCACTGAGGGCCTGGGTGCTCACCGAAAACCCTGCATTGCCCGGAACATTTGACGGCGCTGGTCCCCGGTATTGCCGGGTATGGGAATATCACCTTGAAGAATGCCGGCTACTACCCTGTCACCCTCATTCAAACCGGAAATGATTTCCGCAGAAATCCTGCTCGTAATACCCACCAGCACTTCTTTTTCTTCCTGCGAGCCATCTTCGTTGACCAGGGTTACAACTGCAGGCCTGCGCGACTGTGGCTGTTGGTTGTTGACCTGGCCTCCAAAAGCGCCAGGTCTCCCACCAAAGCCCTGCCCTGACGCCATGCGTTCGCGGATTCTTTCACGCATTTCATCGGACATTCCTTCAGGAAACCCTCCGGCACCGCCAAAGCCACTAGGCGCCTCACCACTTTCGGCCGTCCGTGCTGCCATAGCTGCCCCCATGGGAGTGCCTGATTGATCAATAAAGGTGAGCGCACCAACAGGAACAGTCAGGACGTTCTGGGCCGAGGAGGTTACAAAATAAACCTGGGCAGTCATATCTGAAAGCAAGGAGGAATCACGGTTATCTACATCAAAAAGACCGGTATAGAGCACCACGTTATTTTCGATAACCGGCGTCGGCAGAATCTGCCTGAGTTCGCTGTACCAGCGCCGCTCACCCCCGCCAAGGGTAGTGAAGTAAACCTGCATGCCGTGCTTTATCTGCCCAATATCCGCTTCTGAGATTTCGGTTTCCACGGTCATAGTGTTCAAATCGGCAATCCTGAGAATGGTTGGTGCCTGTTGATTCGCATTGATGGTGCGACCTTCATTCATTTCAATGGAAACTACTGTGCCTGCCCGAGGCGCATAAATTCGCGAAAACTCCAACTGGGTTTCATCACTTTCAAGACTCGCCCGACTTTGCTGAATCTGTTTTTCTAGCTGCGTAAGACTGGCCCGCGCAGAGGCCAGGCTGGTTATGGCATTGTCGTAATCAAGCTCGCTGGTGGCATCGGCATCTCGAAGCCTTTCCTGGCGCTGTGCGTTGGCTTCGGCTAGGTCCAGCGATGCCTTTCGGGCCTCGATCTGTGCTTCCAAGGCTTCAATGCTAGCTCGGCTGGCATCAACGCGTGCCTGTTGAATACGTGCATCGATTTCTGCCAGCAACTGGCCTTCCTCGACGATATCGCCGATTTCAACATGCAGGGTTTCTAGGATTCCGTTGACCTGCGCGCCAACGTCTACGAATTCAAAAGGCTGGAGACTGCCGGCCGCCGTTATGGTGTTTTCGATATTACCGACTTCGGCGATAGCTATGAGGGGCTGGACCTGAGACTCTTCTTCGTTGCCTGAGCGCAGAAACCAGAAGCCTACCACTATCACAACAACAGCAGTAAGCAGCAGCGCAATACGTTTGCGATTGTAAAAAAATGTTGCCATCCAGATTTGCCCTGCCTAGGATCCTAGATTGAGTGGAAGTGAGGTTTGCGTTTTTATAATCTGTTTAACGCTACTGAGAGGGCATCGTTTACCACGTTTTTGTATTCCATGATCTTTCCATATGTACGAAAAAAATAGAGGCCATCTGACGCACATTCTAACGCTATTCACCTATTTTAAATATGGATATATGAAGGATTTTATAAAAGAAATTCAGAGACTTAGGCCAAAAACCTCGCAATATCAACACACTGTTGCTTTACTGTTTTTTATTTGTTGGTTACGGCAACGAGTTGTTTAAGGGCGTCCTTTGCTGCCCCTGTGTCTATGGCCTCGGCAGCCTTTGCCACACCTTCGGTGATATTGTCGACCTTACCGGCAATCACCTGGGCCGCTCCGGCGCCGAATAATACAATATCCCGGTAGGCGTCCCGCTGGCCATTAAGCAAGGCGCGAAGACGTTCAGCATTGTAGTCACCCTCTCCTCCCTTGAGATCCTCAAGTTTGGCTGAAGCGATCCCGGCCTCCTCTGGGGATATTTTGAATTCAGAAACCTGCCCATCCCTGACTTCACAGATATAGTTGGGCCCTGTTGTGCTCAGCTCATCTAGGCCGTCGGCACCATATACCACCCATGCCCGCTCACAACCCAGTTTGTTCAGGACCTCAGCCATAGGCCTTACCCAGTCCTGAGAAAAGACACCGATCAGGTAGCGCCTGACGCCGGCAGGATTACATAGGGGTCCTAGAATATTGAAGACAGTCCGTATGCCCATTTCCACGCGCACAGGGCCGACATACTTAAATGATGCGTGGTGCCTAGGCGCCATCATGAAGCCAATCCCGGCCTCGCGAATCGATTCTTCTATGAGAGAAAACTCGGCATCGAGATTAACGCCGAGGGCTGTCAGCACGTCGGCGGCACCAGATTTTGAGGACAGCGCCCTGTTGCCATGCTTGGCCACCGGAATTCCGCAGGCAGCCGTGACAATGGCCGTAGCCGTGGAGATATTCAGGGTACCAGAGCCATCACCGCCGGTCCCCACGATATCCATTGCCCCCTCGGGAGCACGGATGGCGAATGCCTTGGAGCGAATGACATCCACGGCACCGCTGATTTCATCAACATGCTCACCACGCATGCGCAAGGCCGTTAGGAATCCAGCGATCTGGGCCGGTGTTGCCCTGCCCGACATAATACACTCGAACGCTGAACGCGCGTCCTCAAACGAAAGTACCTTGCCGTCGCTTACTCTGGCAAGATAGGGTTTCAGCTCTGTGAGTGCATCGGACATATGCAGGACACCAGGTTACTTCATTTCGATAGCGTTGAGCGTGTTCTGCATGAGAGAAGCAATGGTCATTGGACCTACGCCACCCGGCACCGGGGTAATCCAGCTACACTTGTCCTTCACACCTTCGAAATCAACGTCACCCGTCAGGCGCCAGCCTCTTTCGCGGCTGTCATCAGGAACACGTGTTGTGCCCACATCGATCACCACGGCACCGTCCTTCACCATGTCGGCCGTTACAAATTCAGGCTTGCCTATAGCGACGATAAGAATGTCAGCACTGGCGCAGATTTCCTGCATGTTAGAGGTGCGGCTGTGAACAACAGTAACCGTGCAGTTGCCAGGATTGGCGTTACGGGACATCAGGACAGACATCGGGGTGCCCACGATATTGCTGCGACCGACAACAACACAATGCTTGCCGCTGGTATCAATATTGTTACGTTTCAACAACTCAACGATGCCGTTTGGCGTAGCTGAGATATGGGTGGGCAGGCCGAGCATCATGCGGCCAAGGTTCTGGGGATGGAACCCATCCACATCCTTGTTCGGATCAATGGCGAGAGTCACTTTATCTTCATCAATCTGGTCAGGCAGAGGGACCTGAACAATAAAACCGTCGATGTTGTCATCGTTGTTCAGCTTATCAACCAGGGCAAGCAGCTCTTCCTCTGAGGTTTCCTCAGGCAGTTCAATTAGAGTGGATTCAAATCCCACTTCTTCGCATGCCAGCACCTTGTTGTTCACATAGGTTTTACTACCGCCGTCGTTACCTACCAGCACTGCCGCCAGGTGGGGAATCTTTCCGCCAGCCGCCTTGATTTCAGCTACCTTGGCCGCGATGTCTTCTTTTAATGCCTTGGCAGTCGCTTTGCCGTCCAGTATTTGCATAGTGACCTCTGTTGATGCGTAAAAAAAGGCGCCATTTTACAGAATGTAAACGGGGAAGTGGAGCGGGAAATTCACCACTGGGCGCCCCACAAAAGCGCGCCAAGAGGTCATGAAAATAGTGGGAATCAGATACGTTCCAGGGCGTCTAGAACAATACTCTCGGTGAGAATCTGCGGCAAGACCTCGGCAGGCTGTGAGGGATCTGCCGGGAACATCAGGTACAGGGGGACGCCACTGGTTTCATAGCGTTTCAGAACTTCAGTGATAGCCGGATCGTTGTTGGTCCAGTCACCCTTAAGGTAGGTCACACCGTTGTCCGCCAGGGCCTTGGTGATCGTATCGGAGCTTAGGGCAACCCGCTCGTTTACCAGGCAGGTGATGCACCAGGAAGCAGTCATATTGACGAATACCGGCTGACCATTTTCACGGAGCTGTGCCAGGCGTGCATCGCTGTACGCTTCAAAATTTTCCCCTTCAACTGGAACTGAAGGCCCCTGCTGCGGCTGGAATATCGGTGAGGATAAAAGTGTCGCGATACCGATGATGCAGACAAACACGGCCGCCACTTCCACGTAGCGCCAGATTGAGTCGGACTGACGCTGGTACAGACACGCCGCAGCGGCAACAAAAACACAGCCGAGGACGACCATGGCCATGGCATCAACGCTGGTCTGTCGACCCAGTACCCAGAGCAGCCAGACGGCTGTTGCGTATAGTGGGAAAGCCAGGAACTGCCTAAACGTCAGCATCCAGCTGCCGGGTCTTGGCAGCTTGTTGGCCAGGGCCGGTATAAATGAGATGAGCAGAAAAGGCAGCGCCATACCTAAACCAAGCGCCACGAAAACGGTCAGTGCTATGGGCATTGGCTGCGTAAATGCAAAGCCCAGTGCTGCCCCCATGAAAGGTGCCGTACACGGGCTGGCCACTACACTGGCCAACACGCCGGTAAAAAATGAGCCTGTGTACCCTTCTTTTTCAGAAAGCTCGGAGCCGACGCCCATGATACCGGCACCAATTTCGATCACGCCGGACATCGCCAGGCCCAGCAAGAAAAATAAGAACACCAGGGATGCAACGAACCAAGGCGACTGCAGCTGAAAGCCCCAGCCAATTAATGCCCCGCCGGCCTGCAGTGACAGCAGAACGCCGGCAAGAATGACAAAAGAAAGAATTACGCCGACCGCATAGGCAAGACCGTGCATACGCTGCTCAAGAACAGGTGCGCCTGAATTTTTAGCCAGGCTCATTGCCTTCAGTGCGAGCACCGGAAATACACAGGGCATGAGATTAAGAATAAGACCTCCGGCCACGGCAAAGAGGAATACCGTCAGCAGTCCTATGTCGGTAGCAGAAACGGGCGCTCTCACTGCACTACCATCGAGCGCGGCCAGCGTCACCCCTCCCGGCTCAGCTTCAACCTCGTAGGTAACTTTCGCGCCATCGGCGTCCTCAACAATAAGCAGTCCACCCAGTCTCTGCGGCGGCTCTCTCAGAGCCCTTGAGTGCGCTCTCTGGCTTAACTGCAAACTGGAGAGCTGAGTGGTAATTTCCTGATCGGAGATGTAATCGAGAACTCTGTGGGTGTCCGTAATGAAGGTAGTGACTGCGGCATTTTCAAATATGGACTCTGTTGCCTGGACCAGCAGGTTAATGGAATCCTCCGACATGTAGAACATGGAATCCAGGGAGATGTCAGCTCGTGGCAGGGTTTCCCTTACAGAAGCAAAGCCGTCCACCCAGCGGTTATCTATTGCCGGCGGCGTCTGACTGTTAACGGGAATAGCAAGTTCAAGCGACGCACCACCGGGAATACAAATCTCTTCACACTCCAGCCACTGGGCCTGTGCACCAATGGAGAGGGTTTCTTCCGCAAATGAGGCAGGGATGCTCAGCTCGGTAAGGAGAAATACCTCTTCGGTATAGCCAAAGTCGACCAGGTCGGCGGGCAGGTCAAAACGCTCCGGCAGCGGCCAGACAATTCCACCCGCCTGAACCCCCTCGGGGAGCTGCCAGGAAATAACCGTGGGTTTGCCGGCATCACCTGGGTTTTTCCAGTAGGTATGCCAGTGTTCCATGTGGTCGAGCCGCAACGCGACCCACAGGGATTCACCCGGGACCGCGTGCTCTGTTTCGGCCACCAGCTGGGCATCCACATGCTCACCAATAGCGACTTCCGAGACACCCTGGGCAAAAACGCCAGTACTGCCAAGCACAAAAATGCTTGCCAGAATCAGCTTGCTAATCAATTCAGTTTTCATCATTCGCTAAACCAGTCGAGGAGGATTCTACTAACTTCCTCCGGTTTTTCCATGATCACCATATGTCCAGCATCGGGCACGATTTCGAGCTGTGAACTGGCAAGCCTCTCGGCCATAAATTCATGCTGCTGCGGCGGGCTCCAGTTGTCATTTTCACCGACCAGCAGGAGTACTTTGTGACTTATACGTGATAGATAGGGTGTCTGGTCTTTCCTATTCAAAAGAGCTTTTACCTGGCCCTGGAAGTCCTCGATGCTGTTACGCAGGATCATTTCGGTGATGTCCTTAACCAGTGCACTGTCATCATTTCGGTCAGGATGAATCATCGGGGGGATCCATTCATTCGCTACGGCCTGCAGGCCCTCACTGATGGCCTTGTCGATTAATACCTGCCGAACCTCGGCTTCGCCTTCCTTGACCGGATGTACTCCGCTGTCCAGAATGGCAAACTTGTCGATACGGTCAGCTGCCAGCTCCATGACCTCCCAGGCAACGCGCCCACCCATCGAGTGGCCAGCGACCGAGAAGCGCTCTGGCGCCTCAACCATTACGGACTCAGCCATGCCCACCAGCGAATCAAATCCCCTGAATACCGGTATTCTCACATCCGCCACTGCAGAAAGTGTCTCAGCCTGGTGTGTCCAGACAGCCTCGTCACACATTAGGCCGGGCAACAGGAAAATTACAGGTTTATCAATCATAAACAGTATCAGTTAAAAATTTCAGGCTTGGTGTCACGCAAGATTGCCGAGGCAGCGACAAGGCTTTCTCTATCAAGCTTACTGAAAGCAGGGTCCTGATCGCTGCCTTCCAGTATTTGCCTTATCCGGCCATAGAGGTAGATCTTGACCTCCGATGGCAGCGCATTGAAGGCGTCAGAATAGACCAGGTAGCTTACCGGGTATTTAAACGTGCGCGCCTGCAGATCAAGCTCCCGTAGGGAACGCCCATCATCCGCAAAAGGGCCCAGTGCTTGGAAATAGTCCCGGTAGCTCGGATCACCGGATACCATGTCAGTAAGCGGTGTTTCGTTAAGCATAAACATCGACTCTAGCAAGGGCTGGGTCAGGCTCGCCATCTCCTCATCCGCAATGCTGCCATTGCTGTGCAGGCGCGTTCGAGATTCAAAGCTAAGTCGGGTCAGGCGATTCTGAAATTCCACCTGATGCTCTAGGACCAGCAGCGCGACAATATCACTACCGCTGCTTATATAGGGAGAAGTATCCACGTACCCATAGAGGTCTGTCTTGTTGCCATTGGGTTTAAGGTCAATATTAGTAAGCTTGGCCACGTCATCGATAACAAAATTACCCATAATCTCCTGGCTGCCATGTGTACCAGTAACATACATGCCACCCCAGCGCCTGTTCAGGGGGGTGCTGGTATCCGTGATAATGCTAATCTCATGAGTGACGATATTACCTTCAGGATTGGCAAGTACAGAACTCAGTAAAAAGCGCGGCACACCACCACCTGTCATTGAATAGGTATCATGACAACGCAGGCAACGGCTCATTTCCCGCTCTGAGCCTATTGGCTGGTCAGCGCGCTGGGAAAAATCAAAAAACACTGGCCCCACTACTGGATCCATCGCCGCAATCTCAACCGAGCGGCTGTTCTGGATGAAACCTATGTAAATGTCATCATTGAAATAAAGCGCCCTTGGGGTAGCGGCCGTCACGAACCTGGTCTTGAGTGCCGTTTTAGAAAATACCAGTACCTGTGAGGCAGGATTTATCTCCAGCGCCTCCAGCAATGCATCGAGGTAGCCCCTGCCCTCGGCGTCATGCTCAAGGGTGACTTCCCCGGCGTCTACCTGTGCCATCAGCCTGGTCAGGCGGTCCTCCAGTGGGCGCGAGGAGTAGTCCACGCCGGGATATAAATCATCGTAGTTGAAAACCTGGGCCGAAACGCATGAATAAGACGCTGAAGCTAACACTGCCAGCAGCGGGTACAGGATTTGCTTGTATAGTCGGTAAATCAAATTCATTACCACTATTATAAAGGCTTGCGCGGCACCTTGAGGATAGGAATTGCGGTATAAATATGACAGTTTCATAGAGGCGCTACCCAGCCGCCTCCTAAATTTGCACTGACAGGTCCGTAATTCAGTTAAATTCTCAAGCCAAAGGTGCTAGAATCGCCCGCCGATAACGCCATAGAAACCAGCAAAAGTCCGTATTTGCTGGTTTTTTTTGAGCTACGCCAGATTATTTTAACCAAGGAAATCCATTCATGTCGCAGCCCTCAGATATTGAAATTGCACAACAAGCTACACCTAAGCCCATCGGTGAAATCGGCTCTAAACTTGGTATACCTGCCGAATCACTCCTGCTTTATGGTCCTCACAAAGCCAAGATCGATTACAACTTTCTTCGCTCAAAAAGCAATGAAGAAAACGGCAAACTGATTCTTGTAACCGCTATATCCCCGACTCCCGCTGGTGAAGGTAAAACCACCACCACTGTTGGACTCGGTGATGCGCTGAGCAAGATCAGAAAAAAGGTCGCAATTGCACTGCGGGAGCCCAGCCTCGGCCCCTGCTTCGGGATGAAAGGTGGTGCGGCTGGTGGTGGTTACGCCCAGGTGGTACCTATGGAGGACATCAACCTGCACTTCACCGGTGACTTCCATGCCATAGGTGCTGCACATAACCTGCTGTCAGCTATGCTAGACAACCATATTCATCACTCCAATGAACTTGGTATTGATGCCCGACGCATCACATGGCGCCGCGTGGTTGATATGAATGACCGTGCTCTGCGTGATATAGCCGTGGCCCTGGGAGGACCAGGCAACGGCTTTCCACGTCAAACAGGATTCGATATTACTGTAGCCTCAGAGATCATGGCGATTTTCTGTCTGGCGACAGACCTGGAAGATTTACGTGAACGCCTTGGTAAAATCGTGGTCGGTACAACCCGCGACCTTAAGCCAATAACCTGCAAGGACATCAAGGCCGATGGTGCCATGACAGCACTGCTGAAGGATGCCATGATGCCAAACCTTGTTCAGACACTGGAAGGCACACCTGCTATTGTGCACGGTGGTCCATTTGCAAACATTGCTCATGGATGTAACTCAGTCATGGCCACGAATGCCGCTTTAAAACTGGGTGACTACGTGGTAACAGAGGCCGGCTTTGGTGCTGACCTAGGTGCACAGAAATTCTTTGACATCAAGTGTCGTAAAACTGGTCTGGCCCCGGATGCCGTCGCTATTGTCGCTACTGTTCGCGCCCTGAAAATGCACGGCGGTGTCGCTAAAAACGAACTTGTCGGTGAAAACCTGGATGCCTTGGCTAAAGGAATGTGCAACCTGGAGCGCCATATCAGCAACGTTGGTAAATATGGTGTCCCAGCTGTTGTCGCTATCAACCGCTTCACCGGTGATACGGACGCTGAAATTGAACTTATCCGCACAGCTTGCGAAAAGCTTGGCGCCAAGGTTATTGCATGTACTCACTGGTCTGACGGCGGAGAAGGCACTATTGATCTGGCCAATACCATTGTCGACATTGTTGAAAACGAAAGCAGTAATTTCACAACGCTTTATCCTGACGATATGAGCCTGTGGGAAAAGACCCGCACTATAGCCAGAGAGATTTATGGTGCTGACGACATCACGGCCGACGACAAGGTCCGAAAACAGTTCGATCACCTGCAGTCGCTATACCCTAACTTTCCAGTTTGCATGGCAAAGACACAGTACAGTTTCTCCACTGACCCAGCCCTGATGGGTGCGCCAAGTGGTCATACAGTGGGCATACGCGAACTACGTCTGTCGGCAGGAGCTGAATTCGTGGTCGCCGTTTGCGGCGATATCATGATCATGCCTGGCTTGCCAAAAGTTCCTGCTGCCGAGGGCATTTCTGTGAACGAAGAAGGACAGATCGAAGGTCTCTTCTAAGTTCGCAGCGCAACGCTTTAAAAGCCGGCGACCATTGGGGAGCCGGCTTTTTTATGCCTGAATTCCTGCGCCTCAAACGCCTTGTTGGGAAATATCCCAACTCCGTACATCATAAAATTTGTCTAAAACGTTTATTGACTCCCTATTTTCCTTTTGTTTTACTGATTCTCTTGTCATATAAACACAGCCAATAAAAGAAGAGCTATGTCTACTATTGACGACCTGCTAGGGGATATCGACCAGTTTTGTAGGAAGCAGAAGATCTCGCGATCTACATTTGGTCTGAGGGCGATCAACGATGGCAAGCTGGTGAACCGGCTCATTGACGGCAAAGGAATCACTTTAAAAACAATCAACAGGATTGAGCAGTACCTGGATGACCATAACGAATTATCAACTGACTCTTTGGAAGTAGTTGAAAATGGGGGGAAAATAATGGCACTGACAAAAGCAAAGAGCAGTAAAACCACTACTAAGACAAATAAGGCGGCTGCAAAAAAAGTAAAAGTAGCCCCAGCCAAAAAGCCAAAGAACAAGAAGAAGGAAGACAAGGACTCACGGCCATTTCGTTTTTACGACAACAGGCAAAACTATCTGGCTTTCATTAACACCTGTAATGAAAAGTCAGCCATATCCCAGCGCATCGTCAAAGAGTTTCAGTATATCCAGCCCACAGCTCCAGCATTCCGCATGTTCGATGCAGGCATGGGTGATGCCACCGTATTGTCCAATATCATGCGCTTCCTTCATCACAAACACCCAACGGTCCCCCATTTCATCGTAGCAAAAGAAATCAGCATGGAAGATGTGCGTATTGGCCTGGACAAGATGATTGACCGCTTCAGCGAGCATCCTTCAACCATACTTGTGCTTACCAACCTGAACTACGCAGAGGCGCCAAAGCTGATGCCAAGGGACGTACTAACGGCAAACGCCATGAACTGGCGCGAGATCAAGCTCGAAGGCACCCATGCCTACAATTACCGTGAGCAGCTTGAAAGCATGCATGACATTTTTGCCCAAGGCTGGGAAACACAAACCAGCAAAATTTCCGGCAACCCGGTATTCAAGCGTCCATCAGTATTCGTGATATACCGCGAAGACCATGAAATTCTCCTGGATAACGTGATTCCACGTCCCGGCATTCAGAGCTGGGAATATGACTTTATCCTGGCTTCACAGCCCTGGCGCTCCACCACCTCCGCCCAGTTCAAGGCCGAGAGAATCGTAGTGCCACTGACCCGTGCGCTAGCCCCTGGCGGGCGTCTGCTGGCCATTCAGTCCTGTGGGAAGGATCCGGCCCAGGAACTGATCCGCCAATACTGGCCTGACTACAATCCCTTCCCTGTCACACGCCACCATATTCTTAAGGAAGTGAAGAAAATAATGGGGCGTGAAGCACGCGACTACAATATCAAGGAAATGTCCGACGCCCGAGCCATGTTCAAGTACCGTATGCATGCACTGCCCTCTGAAATTGGAGGCGCAAATATCGGCACATCCACCTTGTTTGCCGCCTGGAATGCCGCTGTTTACGTCAACCAGATCGAGGATGAGCGTGTTGAGCAAGTAATTCATGACGGCACCTACCTGGAGAAAACGTCCAAGGTTCTCAACAAGCATGGCGGTCTTTGGTTTAACGACGAAACCTTTGTTATCAGCAGAGGAAAATAATACTTGCTACTACTCCATGCATCTCTTCGTTAAAAAAGAGAGCCAGCATGCGTCGCGAACGAAATCTAAGGTAGGCAAAAGAATTTTTGGGGCTGGAATCAGGACATTCAGTACGAATCTAGCTCCAAAAAATCTTATAACGACATATGGATGAGAGCAGCAGCTACTTCAACCTGTAGTTGTGACTAAAATCCATAGTAGGTATCATTCGCGCCTTCTAATCAGCGCAATTTCAAAGATTTTTCGCCTACATGAGCAATCGTAAGATTCTGGTCACCAACGCATTACCCTTTGCGAATGGTCCGATCCATGTCGGTCACTTGCTGGGCTACGTGCAGGCTGATATCTGGGTCCGGTTCCAGCGCATGCGTGGAAACGAGGTGGCCTATGTCTGCGCTGATGACACGCACGGCACCGCCATAATGCTCAGGGCAGAAAAGGAAGGCATCACGCCGGAAGAGCTTATTAACCGCGTCAATGGAGAACACCGGCGTGACTTTGCCGGTTTTCATGTCGACTTTGATATTTACTACACCACGCACTCCGACGAGAACAGAGAGCTCGCCAACCTGATCTACGGTCGCCTGCGTGATGCCGACAAGATTGCGGAACGCTCGATCACACAGTTGTATGACCCAGAAAAGGAGATGTTTCTCGCCGACCGTTTCATCAAGGGAGAGTGTCCTAAATGCCGCGCCGCTGACCAGTATGGCGACAACTGTGAATCCTGCTCTTCCACCTATGATGCCACAGATCTTAAAAACCCTTACTCAACCATTTCCGGTGCCACACCCGTCAAGAAGGAAAGCACGCATTTCTTTTTTAAGCTGCCTGAATTCACTGACATGCTAAAAGAGTGGACACGCAGCGGTGCCCTAGTCCCGCAAGTAGCTAATAAACTTGCTGAATGGCTGGATGCCGGCTTGCAGGAATGGGATATCAGCCGTGATGCGCCCTATTTTGGTTTTGAAATTCCGGGCGCCCCCGAAAAATATTTTTACGTCTGGCTGGATGCACCTATCGGCTACATGGCCAGTTTCAAAAAGCTTTGCGATACCCATGGGGAGCTCAATTTTGACGATTTCTGGAGTGCCAACGCCCCAACGGAGCTATACCATTTCATCGGCAAGGATATTATCAACTTCCACGCCCTGTTCTGGCCCGCCATGCTCGAAACGGCAGGATTTAAAAAGCCGGACCTGATCAGTGTGAACGGTTTCCTGACCGTGAATGGTCAAAAGATGTCCAAATCACGGGGCACCTTCATCATGGCGGAAACCTACCTGCAGCACTTGAACCCTGAATACCTGCGCTACTATTTTGCCGCCAAGCTGGGCAACACGCCGGAAGATCTCGACCTGAACATGGATGATTTTGTTCAGCGTGTGAATTCGGACGTGGTAGGCAAAGTGGTCAACCTAGCTAGCCGCAGCGCTGGCTTTATTAGCAAGAATTTCGGCGGGAATCTCGGTTACAACCTTGAGGTCCCGGAGCTGTTAAAGGAATTCAGCGATGCCGGCGAGGAAATTGCCGAACTCTATGAAGCCAGAGAGTTCAGCAAGGCCATTCGCCTCATAATGTCGCTCGCCGACAAGGCCAACCAGTACATTGCTGATAAAGAGCCCTGGGTAATCGCCAAGGAAAATCCTGAAGATCCCCAGGTCCAGTCCATCTGTGCGACTGGCATTAATCTGTTCCGGGTTCTGGTGGTTTACCTGAAGCCTATTCTTCCCGAGTTAGCCAGCAAGGTGGAAAGCTTTCTGAAAATTGAACCGCTGAGCTGGCAGGATGCACAGCAGGTATTGACCAATCATACTATCGATAAATTCAAGCCTCTCATGACACGCGTCGAAACTGACAAGGTTGAGCAAATGGTGGAGGCCAGCAAGGAAAGTCTCATGACTGCAGAAACAGAAAAGCCGGCAGCACCCGAATCCAACAGCCCTACAGGCAAAGATCCTGTCAGCCCGGAAATTGAATTTCCTGACTTTGCGAAAGTCGATTTAAGAATCGTGAAAATCATCAATGCCGAGCATGTTGAGGGAGCAGACAAGTTACTCAAACTCAAACTCAGCCTTGGTCCAGATGATGAAGGTAACGATATTCAGCGCACCGTTTTTTCCGGCATCAAGTCAGCGTACAATCCAGAGCAACTGGTCGGCATGCATACCGTTATGGTTGCCAACCTAAAGCCGCGAAAGATGAAATTTGGTCTTTCCGAAGGCATGATCCTGGCAAGCGGTGACGACAGCAAGGTATTTCTGCTTGAGCCCCATGAGGGAGCAGCCCCGGGTACGCGTGTCACCTAGGCGGGACGCCTTTGCACTAGTTCTATGGGGCTGAAGCACTGACCCGGGATTCCTTCCACTGCCGATATCGTGTAATCAGAATCAGGTTTGTCATTGACGCAAACTGACAGCCTGAAACCCTCCTGGATATCGAATTGCCAGAAAGTCCATTCATCAGGCGATGCTCGCAAGTTGGGGGTAAAACTGATCTCCACATTTTCTGAAAGGGTAAAGCCGAAATGGTTCAGTGGTGTCCTGAGGCCAGTGCCGTATGCCTTCAGCCAGGCTTCCTTTAATGTCCAGTAATCAAAAAACCTGTCTCGTAGGGCTGCCTCCTCAAGCTTCACAAAAGTAGCGGCCTCATCCTCGGCAAAATAACGCCTTGCCAGCTGCAGGCAGGCTGCCTTCCGCATTGTGTACTCTACATCAATGCCGACCTCGACATCCGCAGTTACGGCCAGTACCACCAGACCATTGGAATTAGTGAGATTAAACCGGGGTTGATTAGACTTCGGTAAAAAAGGTTTCCCGTAAGGATTACGTTCAAACCGGATTGCACCGGGATCATGCTCCCCAACTAGTGATGCCAGCACTGTCCGGGCCAGCACCTGCGTTATCAGAAACTGTTTCTTGTCACGCACGAGCTTGAGTCGGTCATATCGCCTCAACTCTCTTTTGTCGAGCAATCCATGATAGTGATCCAGCAGATGCTGGTCTAAGATATCCTTTTCATGCACTAGCCATAATTGAATGCTTTTACTGCAAATATTGAGCATGGCAGGAGTCTCTCATTATTGCGATAATTCCGCCACTACACCTTTAGTAAAAATTAACCTGGCTCTGGAGTATTCACATGCGACTTTTGCACACCATGCTGCGCGTTACCGATATGGAAAAATCCATAGATTTCTACACCAATATTTTTGGCATGGAACTGTTGAGAAAAAAAGAATTCCCCGAGGGTAAATTCACCCTGGCTTTTCTTGGCTATGGCAGCGAAGAAAAAAACTCAGTACTCGAACTCACCCACAACTGGGAAACAGACAGCTATGACCTTGGCAACGCTTACGGGCATATTGCCATTGGTGTCGAGGATGCCTACAAGGCCTGCGATGAAATCAGCGCCAAGGGCGGAGACGTGGTACGCCCTGCAGGCCCGATGAAAGGCACCACGACCGTCATTGCTTTTGTCAAAGACCCCGACGGCTACATGATCGAACTGATCGAAGGCAATTAACAGGCCCACGGCAATGACCGATATTTTTCTTATCCTGGTCGGCGCTATCCTGGTAAACAATTTTGTCCTTACCCAGTTTCTGGGGCTATGCCCCTTCATGGGTGTTTCGGGTAAGGTGGAGACCGCGGTGGGCATGTCGGCCGCCACCATTTTTGTGCTCACCCTGGCTTCAGCCTGCAGCTATATTGTTTATCACTACCTGTTGCTGCCTTTGGGGCTCGAATACCTGCGCACCATTTCATTTATTTTGGTCATCGCCGCTGTAGTGAGTGCTACAGAAATGATCATGCAGTTCACGTCGCCTTTCCTGTACCGGATCCTCGGCATATTTCTGCCCCTGATAACGTCTAACTGCGCCGTCCTCGGTGTTGCCCTACTCAATATCAATCAATCACACACCTTTATAGAGTCGGTGTTTTATGGCCTGGGCGCCGCTGTCGGGTTTTCTCTTGTACTGGTGCTGTTCTCTGCAATGCGCGAAAAACTTGACCAGTGTGATATTCCGGAACCTTTCCAGGGTCCCGCCATCGCCATGATTACCGCTGGCCTGATGTCGCTGGCGTTCATGGGCTTTACCGGAATGGTGCAATGACAGCACTGCCAGCATTGTTAAACCCAATACTTACGCTGCTCGGCCTTGGCCTGGGCATCGGGTCAGTGCTCGGATTCATCGCGAAACGTTTTCAGCTGGAATCTGATCCAATTGTTAATCGAATCAATAACCTGCTGCCGCAGACACAATGCGGACACTGCGGATATCCCGGCTGCAAACCCTATGCGCAAGCTATCGCCGAAGGCGAAGCCATTAACAAGTGCCCGCCGGGCGGCGCTGGCACCATACGAAAACTGGCCAACCTGTTGAATCTAGAAGAATTACCGCTGGATGCGACTTATGGCGTGGAGGAAGTCCCGAAGGTCGCCAGAATCAGGGAGGCCGAGTGTATTGGGTGTGCCTTGTGCATTCCGGCATGCCCAGTAGATGCCATTCTTGGAGCACCAAAATTCATGCACACGGTGATCGAATCTGAGTGCACTGGCTGCGACCTGTGTGTTGAACCATGCCCGGTTGACTGCATCGACATGATAGAACTCCATACGCAGGCAATTGCAGCAAAACAGCAGGATCACCTGCCCTGCATAAATTGCGGGTTGTGCATCGATGAATGTCCCGTGGAAATACTCCCACATACTCTCTACCGAGCCTGCGATGATGAAAACCTTGAGTTAGCTAAATCTTTGAAACTAGAGTATTGCATCGAGTGCAGGAAATGCGACAACGTCTGCCCAAGCGGTATTCCCCTGGTTGGCTACTACCAGGCAGCAAAAGAAAAGCTTCAGCTGGAAACCGTGGAAAAAATTAAAGCGAACAATGCGAAGAAACGATTTGAATGCCACCTGGAAAGACAGGAAAGGATTAAAGTCGAAGAGGAAGTCCTTCGCGAGAAACGTGCCAAGCTGGCCCAGCAAAATAAATCCAAAACCTCCAACCAAAATATCCAGGCAGCCCTGGAAAGAGTCAGGGCGCGCAAGAACGAAAAACCATCACCCTAACCCACTACAACAGCATCAGGAGTTTGATCGGACATTGGTGAACCAACCATAATTATTTTTATATGGCGCAGACAGTCATAATACTTTGTCCTCGACACTCTACCAATGCCACTTGATGCCGCATGCCCAAGCGGGCAACATACGCCGACATGAGTTTTATCCAGCTGTTATTTCCATCCGCAAAAAACGCTCCCGATACAGCAGAAATTATGCTGTTGGTCCTGGTGGCTGCGGTTCCCGGTATTACCGCCATGACCTATTTTTTTGGCAGCGGCGTCATTATTAACATTCTCTGGCTGAGTGCCTGCGCCTTAATTCTTGAGGCCGCGGCGCTGAAAATACGCAAGAGGCCGGTGCTAGCCAGCCTGAAGGATTACAGCGCCCTGGTCACCGCCCTGCTGCTGGCGCTTGCTCTTCCGCCTGCCCTGCCCTGGTGGGCAGGATTAATCGGGATCTTTTTTGCGATTGTCGTAGCAAAGCAACTTTATGGCGGGCTGGGCTATAACCCGTTTAACCCGGCCATGGTGGGGTATGCCGTACTGCTGATTTCCTTTCCAGTCGAAATGACGCGCTGGCTGCTTCCCTTATCTGACACCCAGGGTGCGCCTGGTTTCAGCACCCTGTTGATGCAATTTCTCGGTACTTCTGCAGAAATGGATTCTTATGTCGGTGCAACTGCCCTGGACCAGTTCAAGCTGGAACGCGGCAGCCTTACCGTCGAGGAGTACTGGACCAGTTCCATGCTGTTCGGCGTTCTGTCCGCCAAGGGATGGGAGTGGATAAATGCAGCATTCCTTCTGGGCGGTGTTTACATGCTCTATCGTAAGATTATCACCTGGCATATTCCCGTCGGCTTTCTGACAGCAATTGCTGTACTGTCCCTGCTCTTTTACGATGGCGGCAGTTCTGCGAGTCACGGCTCTCCCTTCTTTCACCTGTTCGGCGGTGCCACGATGCTAGGTGCCTTCTTCATTACAACGGATCCCGTGTCAGGCCCTGCCAACAACAACGCAAAACTTTGGTATGGTCTTTTAATAGGATCCCTGGTGTATTGCATACGAGTTTGGGGAAGCTACCCCGACGGCGTTGCCTTTGCCGTACTGTTGGCAAATTTTGCTGCGCCAGCCATTGATCACTTTCTCAGACAACCGAGGAAATCCCAACATGCTAGATAACACCCCAGCACCACTTCGAAGACACGGTCTCGTGCTCGGCACTGCGGCGTTTGTGGCTGCTCTCGTGCTCGGGGTGGTCAACCTGTTGACGGCTGATCGCATTCTTGCCCAGCAGGAAGCCGCTGAACGTCGGGCCCTGGCGGAAATTCTGCCCCAGGAAATGCATGACAACGATTTACTTGAGGACACTTTTGTACTGACACCAGAATCAACGGCCTTCATTTCCCTGGAACTGCTCGGCCTGACCACTGAGCGTCTAGCCTACCCGGCGCGCATGAATAAGGACTTTGCCGGGATCATCCTTCCCCTAGAAGTTCACAACGGCTACAGCGGCGATATTTTTCTGCTGGTCGGCATACGAGAAGATGGCACCATCTCAGGTGTCAGGGTACTGCAGCACACTGAAACCCCGGGGCTCGGTGATAAAATAGATATTGGGGTATCGGACTGGATCCTTTCTTTTGATGGCCGCTCTCTTGAAAACCCTCCTCCTTCCCGCTGGCGTGTGGCCAAGGATGGGGGTGACTTTGACCAGTTCGTGGGAGCAACAGTGACTCCGAGGGCCCTGGTGGCCGGCGTGTACAGAGCACTTGAATTCTTTTCACTCAACAGGGAATCGCTGGACAGGCAGTAATGGCAGAATCCGCCAGGCAACTTTCACTACAGGGTCTGTGGTACAACAATGCTGCGCTGGTTCAGCTGCTGGGCCTTTGCCCCCTGCTCGCTGTCAGCAACACGGCGGTAAATGCCCTGGGCCTGGGGCTGGCTACAATTTTTGTCCTGGTCTGTTCCAGCGCACTGGTTTCACTGGTCAGGCACCAGCTTCTGCCTGCCATTCGCCTGCCTGTATTTGTCCTCATCATTGCCGGTTTCACCACCTGTGTTGAACTGCTACTCAGGGCCTACTCCCTGGAACTCTTCCAGGCCCTGGGTATCTTCATTCCCCTGATCGTAACCAACTGTACTATTCTCGGACGGGCTGAAAGTTTTGCATCAAAAAACCCGCTCGGTCCGGCAATCCTGGACAGCCTGATGACCGGCATCGGTTTTGCCGCAGTTCTGCTGGTGCTCGGCTTGCTGAGAGAGCTGGCAGGCACGGGTGTTGTCTTTGCCAACATGAACAGGTTGCTCCCTTTTGCCAACAACGAAGGTGTGGTCCTCTTTACCCATTACAAACCTTTCCTGCTGGCTATATTGCCGCCAGGGGCATTTATGTTCATGGGATTGCTGATTGCCCTGAAAAATATCCTGGATAAAAAGCTGGCAAGCCGTCCACAGGAAACTGAGAATGTTGCACCAGGAAGTAAACGCGTCCGGCCGCTTGCCTGAAGACAATGAATAAAACCAAGCGTACTGAAATCTTTACCCGTCTGCGGGATGAAAACCCGGCGCCGACGACCGAACTGAAATACTCTTCCCCGTTCGAGCTGCTGATTGCTGTCATGCTCTCCGCCCAGGCCACCGATGTGAGCGTCAACAAGGCAACAGAAAATCTGTTTCCGGTTGCCAACACCCCGGAGAGCATTCAAGCGCTGGGGGAGCGCAAGCTAAAAAGTTTTATCAAGACCATCGGCCTGTTTAATACCAAGGCCGAGAACGTGATGAAAACCTGCAAGATCCTGATGGATGAGCATGACTCTGAAGTGCCGTCCACCCGTGAAGCACTTGAGGCTCTTCCCGGTGTTGGCAGAAAAACGGCAAACGTTGTTCTCAACACTGCTTTCCGTGAAAAAGCCATGGCCGTGGATACCCATATTTTCAGGGTCTCCAATCGTACGGGCATTGCCCCGGGCAAGAATGTGCTGGAAGTGGAAAAGAAATTAATGAAGTTTGTGCCGGACGAGTTTTTGCTGGACGCCCATCACTGGCTCATCCTACATGGGCGGTATACCTGCATCGCCAGAAAACCGAGATGTGCATCCTGCGTTATCTCGGATTTATGCGAATACAGGAAAAAAGATCTGGACTAGTCCTTCTGGCGCCGGGTAGCAGCGGTACGCAGGCGCAGGGCGTTCAATTTGATGAAACCCTCTGCATCATGCTGGTCATAGGCGCCCTCGTCATCCTCAAACGACGCGACCATGTCATCGTACAACGAGTCTGCAGACTGACGGCCAACAACGATGACATTACCCTTGTACAGTTTCAGGCGAACTGAACCGTTCACATACTCCTGCGTCTGATCGATCAGCGCCTGCAATGCTTCGCGCTCTGGAGACCACCAGTAGCCGTTGTAAATCAGGGAGGCATAACGCGGCATCAATTCATCCTTCATATGCGCTGCTTCACGGTCCAGCGTCAGTGACTCTATCGCCCTGTGCGCCTTGAGCAGAATGGTACCGCCGGGAGTTTCGTAACAGCCCCTGGCCTTCATACCGACGTAACGGTTTTCAACTATATCCGTTCTGCCAATACCATTGGCACCGCCGAGCCTGTTTAGGTTTTCAAGAACAGTGGCTGGAGATAGTTTTTCCCCATTGATGGCAACCACGTCACCCTTCTCGAACTCTAGGTCAATATAGGTAGGCGCATCTGGTGCATTTTCCGGCGATACTGACCAGAGCCACATATCTTCCTCGGGCTCTGCACCCGGATCTTCGAGAATGCCGCCTTCATAGGAAATATGCAGCAGGTTCGCATCCATGGAGTAAGGAGATTCAGTGCCGCGCTTCTGCTCCACAGGAATATCATGCTCGGCGCAGTAGGCCATCAGCTTCTCGCGAGAATTCAGGTCCCACTCACGCCAGGGTGCAATAATCTTGACGCCGGGTTTCAGGGCATAGGAGCCAAGTTCAAAACGGACCTGGTCATTGCCTTTACCGGTTGCCCCGTGAGAAATAGCATCAGCACCGGTTTCGTTGGCTATCTCCACCATGCGCTTGGCAATCAGTGGACGGGCAATGGAAGTACCCAGCAGGTATTCTCCCTCGTAAATGGTATTAGCGCGAAACATCGGATAGACAAAGTCACGCACAAATTCCTCGCGCACATCTTCCACAAAAATTTCTTTCACTCCCAGTGCCTCTGCCTTGGCGCGGGCAGGTTCAACTTCCTTGCCCTGGCCAAGATCCGCTGTGTAGGTCACCACCTCACACTGGTAGGTATCCATCAACCATTTCACGATAACCGAGGTGTCCAGGCCGCCGGAATAGGCCAAAACCACTTTCTTGATATCCGACATTATTGTCTCCAGCAGAAAAAAGGCGGGTATTGTACCCGTGGCGTCGGATTTTGCGAAATTAATTGCTGAAATTACCGTCTCAACCGCGGTATCAGTTGTATCCTGCTATAATCAGCAGCCAAACATAGCCGCATAACCATTCGGGATATAAAGAAGTAATGCAGGAAATCACCCTAGTCCGACCGGACGACTGGCATCTGCACCTGCGGGATGGTGCCGCCCTCACAGATACCGTTGCCCACACAGCACGCTACATGGGCCGCGCCATCGTGATGCCCAACCTGGTCCCCGCGGTAACGACCACTGAACTTGCCCTGGGCTACCGTGAAAGAATCCTGAATCAGGTGCCTGAAGGGGTCTCTTTTGATCCCCTGATGACCCTGTACCTGACCGACAATACGTCGGCTGATGAAATACAGGCCGCTAAAGAAAGCGGCATTGTTTATGGCATCAAGCTTTACCCGGCCGGGGCAACAACGAACTCAGATCAGGGCGTCACCGATATCACACGCACCTACGCGGCTCTGGAAAAAATGAACGCACTGGGTTTACCACTGCTCATTCATGGCGAAGTCACGCGCAGTGAAATAGATATCTTTGATCGGGAGAAGGTCTTCATCGATGAGACGCTTGCACCGTTGCATGGAAAATTTCCAACGCTGAAAATCGTGCTGGAACATATCACCACCAGGGACGCGGCCGAGTTTGTCGCCGCGGCCGGCGACAATATCGGCGCCACCATTACGCCGCAGCACCTGATGTACAACCGCAACCAGATGCTGGTTGGCGGTATTCGCCCGCATTATTACTGCCTGCCCATACTTAAACGTAATGCTCACCAGCAGGCCTTGCAGGATGCCGTGGTCAGCGGCTCCAGCAAGTTCTTCCTTGGTACGGACTCAGCGCCACACACCAAGCACAGCAAAGAAAATGACTGCGGCTGCGCCGGGTGTTTTACAGCCCATGCCGCTATCGAGCTGTATGCCGAAATTTTCGAGGAGCTCGGTATTCTGGATAAGCTAGAGGCTTTCTCGAGTTTCAATGGCCCTGATTTTTATGGCTTGCCACCAAACATGGACACCATCACCCTGCGAAAAGAAAACTGGACTGTGCCTATTGAGTATCCGCTTGGTCATGAAAGCATTGTGCCACTTAACAGTGGCGCCACCATGCGCTGGCAGGTTATACAGGGCTGAACGTGACCGAAGAGATCAGTAACTCCACCCCCGCGCCACCGCTTGCCGGACGCTTCCGCGGCTACCTCCCTGTAGTCATCGACGTGGAGTGCGGAGGGTTCAATAACCACACAGACGCCATCCTAGAAATCGCCGCAGTAACAGTAGGAATGGATGAAAATGGAGACCTGGAGCCAGAGGACACCTGGTTCTTTCGTGTAGAACCCTTTCCCGGCGCCAACCTGGAAGAGTCCGCCCTGAAGTTCACGGGCATAGACCCATATCATCCTCTGCGAATTGCTTACAAAGAACCAGAGGTCTTCCGAGAAATTTTTAAAAACATCCGTAAGAAAATGAAAAACGAACAGTGTACCCGGGCCGTGCTTGTTGGCCACAACGCCCACTTCGACCACGGCTTTATCAACGCGGCCGCCGAACGCAACAACCTCAAGCGCAACCCTTTTCATCCTTTTTCCAGTCTTGACACCGCTTCCATGAGCGCACTGGCCTTTGGCCAGACCGTCCTTTCCCGCGCCTGTGAATGTGCCGGTATAGATTTCAGCAATGAAGAAGCTCACTCAGCACGCTACGATGCCGAAAAAACAGCAGAGCTGTTTTGCTCCATTGTTAACCGCTGGCAATCGCTGGGTGGATGGCCCCCCAAATAATTTAAAAACACCACGAAATTCTTGAATGATAATAAATGAGCGACAGGTTCAATGAGTCAGTACCCAAATAATTTTCCTGACACAAATGACACCAAAGCTTGGTTTGACTATGTCGATACCTTGCCATCCATTGGGGAACACTGGGTTCAAACATCTAAGCGACCCGGAAACCCAGTAATACTAAAAGACACCCTTGGCACAAACCTTACCGCCAAAACAGCGCTTGTCGGCTCTATCATTCTCTCACGCCGCATTGCCAATGAAAGTCCTGAACAGAATATTGGCATGCTTCTGCCTACCACAGCCGGAAGCCTTGTTGCAGGCATGGCCGTTGTGCTGCTGGGTAAAACGTTGGTACCGCTCAACTATACCGCGCCGATTGAGACAATGGTTTCAGCGATTGAGCAGGCTAACCTGCAAACGGTCTATACCTCTACTCGCTTCCTCGAAAACCTAAAAAAGCGCGGTATTAACCTTGACCCATTGGCCGACAAGGTCAGACTTGTGATGTTGGAAGACTTACGAGCGGGAGTCGGTACCCTCGAAAAAATTTCTACCTTGCTGCAGTGCAAGTTGATGTCATCAGACTGGCTCCAGAACAGATATTGCGGCAAGCCCGACCTGCACCACACAGCCGTCATTCTCTTCTCCAGCGGCAGCGAGGGCGCCCCGAAAGGCGTTATGCTAAGTCATCACAATCTGCTGGCAAATGTGAAACAGCTCAGCAAGATTCTGGATGCGAAGGACGATGATTTGATTATGGCCAACCTGCCCATCTTCCATTCCTTTGGTTTAACAGCCTGCATGTTCCTAGCCATGTTGGAACGCATCAAGGTCGTCTGTCATACCGATCCGACCGATGTAGTCACTATTGCGAAAGCCATCAGGGAGCATAGGGCTACTCTGCTGTTTGGTACCTCCAGCTTCTTTAGGCTGTACATCAAGAACCGCAAGGTTAAGGCAGAGGACATGCAAAGCCTACGCCTGACCGTTGCCGGTGCTGAAAAACTGCAGTCCGAAATCAGTGCCGCATTCAAGAAACGCTTTGGCAAGGTCATACATGAAGGGTACGGCTGTACAGAAACATCTCCTGTGAGCAACGTCAACACACCGTTCCCCAACCTTGAAAGCCCCCACCTCAAAGACAACAACAAGCCGGGCACCGTCGGAAAACCACTTCCAGGCACACAAATTCGAATTGCAGATCCTGATACCCTGCACGAGCTACCACTTGGCACTGCGGGTATGATTCTGATTGCAGGCCCGCAAGTCATGCAGGGTTATTTAAACAATGAGGAGCTAACCAGCAAGGTTGTCGTTCAGCAGGACGGGATGCGCTGGTATGTCTCCGGCGATAAAGGCTCACTTGATGAGGACGGCTTCCTGACAATCGAGGACCGTTACGCCCGCTTTGCCAAAATTTCTGGAGAGATGATTGGCCTTGGCACTGTTGAACAGGCGCTGCGCAATGTCCTCAATAGTGAGCTGACATCTGAATCCGAAGATCTCGATGAGCCCACTGAAGTAGCAGAACCAGGCTTAGCCGATACCGAGCATGAACCCGAGGTGCCTGCCGAAATCATGGCCATCAATATTCCCGATCCCAAGAAAGGCGAAATTATAGTCATTCTCAGCACCCAGGAACTGTTAGAGCGTGAATTAAGGCCCAGGTTACTGGAGGCAGGTCTGAACAATTTGTCCCTACCCTCGGCCTATATCACTGTGGAATCATTACCCAAACTGGGTTCCGGCAAAGCAGACTTTGCTACCGCAAAGGAAATCGCGAAACAGGCTATTTTGAACAAGGACTGAGGCTACGCTAGCCTGGTGCATTTGGCGGCTCCTTGCCGAAATTGATTCTTGTCATACCTCTGCACGTGGCTAATTGTGGGCCTATAACGCTGAAGATTTTGATATAAATAAGGTTGAACCCACTTGTTGACAATGATTCTCATTAAGCTTAGCATTCTCACCTAGATCGCCCATTCATTACTCTGTAAGGTTTATGTACGTTTGTCTCTGTAAAGCAGTCACCGATCGGCAGATAAAAGAATTTGTCACCGGCGGCTCAGGCTCCTTTGAAGCGGTCTGCAAAGAGCTGGGCGTGGCCACTCAGTGCGGCAAATGCAGCCAGCTAGCGCAAAATATTGTCGACTCGGCGATTAACGTCAAAAATCCTCCTTTCGAATCAGCCGTTTGATTATTTCGCCCTCTCCAGGCAACTACTCAATCATTCCTGTCACAATATTGAATGCAATCAATAAGCATTCGTATTCTCATTTTCTTTATATAAACCAATAGCTTAGCGCCAATCTTCTGGACAATTACCGACAGAAAAGTCACAATAACTTTCCTCTCATTCATGCACTTATCAAGGAATTTTCATGAAAGGCGACAGTAAAGTTATCGAATATCTCAACAAGGTTCTTGGCAATGAATTGGTAGCCATCAACCAGTATTTCCTGCATGCCAAGATGCTGGAGGACTGGGGGCTCAAGGAGCTGGCGGACTACACCATGCATGAATCCATCGACGAGATGAAACATGCCGACAATATTATCGAGCGGATACTTTTTCTAGAGGGTTTCCCCAACCTCCAGGACCTGGGCAAACTGCATATCGGCGAAAACACCGAGGAAATGCTACAGTGCGACCTCGATCTGGAAATGAGGGCGATACCTGATTTACGTGAAGGCATAGCACATTGTGAGTCAGTAAAGGACTTTGTCAGCCGCGATCTTTTGCAGACCATTCTTGATGATGAGGAAGAGCACGTGGACTGGATCGAAACTCAACTCGGCCTGATCGAAAAGATGGGCATCCAGAACTACCTGTCAGAAAAAATGAAGGAGGACGGGAATTAACGTTTTGTCTAATAAAAACGCCAGCAAAAGCTGGCTTTTTTATGGCTAAATTTTAAAAACGAATTACTAAAAAAATGGTTTGATCAAACGTCGGTAGGACAGGGCAAATCCGGTCCAGACCATGAACAGTGCAGCCAGGGAAGCCAGGCCAGCAATGGTCTGTCCCAACCAGCCCCATATTTCTCCGGTATGACCGAATCGAGTGTAGCCCTGTATTTTGATGGCAAGTGGTCTTTGCGCATAGCTGGTGGTACTCAGCACGGATCCGCTACTTCTGTCGAGCAATAGTGTTTCTCTTTTCTGGGCCTGGGCGCCATTACCCCAGTCAATTTCAACGCTTAATGTATCCATACCTTTATCTGGCAAGGAAACGTTTATCCTGTTCCATGCTATATCGGTTTCCTGAATGACCCGACTGACAAGCTCTTCGAGCGTTAGGTAATGTTTTTGCACCTCCCGCAAGTCAGCACTGCCAGCCTGGGCTAACCCTGCCACTGCGTTACCGGTCTGTGGCGCAGGACGCCCTGTTCCGGGCCCACCCCTTACCGCCCTTTCCGTGCCAAAGGCCGAATAGACTAGGTCAGCTGACCAGCCGTAATTGAACATGGCCCCGGTGTAGACAATAAAGACCAGCGGGGCAGCCATCCAGATACCGAAGATGTGGTGCCAGTGGTAATCACGTTCCTTGCTGTTGTTGTAGGCTGGCCTGAACAGGAGTCTTGCCTTGAAAAGGCCCCACCTATAAATACTGGGCAGCCACAGGTACAGCCCGCTCAGTATTAGAAAGAGAAAGGCTAGGTTACTTACACCAGTCACCTGCCTGGCTACGGCGCGGTTTTCTCCCTGGATATCAAACCAGCGATGAAACCCTGTGACAGTGCTCCAGAATGATCGCAGTGAGGCAGACTCTGTTTCCATTTCCATTCCGGTATAAGGATTTAGAGATACGCCCCCTCTTCTTCCGGCTCGAAACTGAACCGGTGCTCCCGGATGATTGGTGATGGTGACCTGTGTGTTATTGACGTCAGGGAATTCGATTTTCCTGATGGCCACAAGCTGGTCAAGACTTAGCCGTGCTGTTTGCTCAGCTTCTGGGAGGTAATGACTTTCTGCAACCCTCTGGTTGATCTGGCGCTCATAGGTAAGAATGACGCCGGTAATGGACATGCTAAATATCACCAGGCCAGTAACCACACCGCAGGCCAGGTGTATCCAGAAAATAGTTTTACGAATCACGGGTTAAGTCTGCCGAAAAAATGCAAATGATAACTATTATCATTTGTGTAGGCAATGCCCTAGCTGTGGTCAGGACTGTGCACTATCAGCTAGGTAATGCTTGCGCCAGGAGTAGTACCCATAGGCGGCCAGGACAATATAGATACCAAAAAGGATAACCGTCAGGTGAAGGGCCCGATCCAGGTACAGGCAAATGGAAATGCTGTCGATGACTATCCAGTACAACCAGTTCTCCATCACTTTCCAGACAATCATGAAAGTCGTGAGCACGCTGGCCCAGGTGGTAAAGGAGTCCAGGTAAGGCCAGGAGGCGCCGGTAAACATCTGCAGCAGGTATCCATTCACCAGGGCGGCAAAAATCAGTGATCCAATGATGACACCGTGCTGCCAACCGGCTAGCGTCCTGATCCTGACACCACTGTGTTCCTTGCCGCCCCGCTTCCATTCGTACCAGCCGACAACAGCCATCACCAGGTAGAACACATTCAGAAGCGATTCCATCAAAAGACTGACATCCCAGAAGATGACGCTGTAGATGGCAGAGCTGGCAAAAGCACAGTACCAGCACAGAATATTTTCACGGGCTGCCAGCAGCAGGTAGGCAACTGCCAGGATTACGGCAAGACTTTCCAGCAAAAGCATCAGTCGCTTACTTCATGCCCTGGAATAAATTTCGCGACAAACACTTCACGCCCATGGGTTTCATAGCTCCAAGCAATGAGGGACTTCAGCGAGTCCATGACCACGTCATAGTCACCATGAATCATGGTAGAGGTGAGGGTCGTGTTGACAACCAGGCCGTCCTGTTTGTTCAGCGCTGCAATGAAGTCCTTGATCAGGGTCTTGTAATCGCTGTTGAAAGGATAGAGGCTGAGTTCTACGGTAATTTTCATGGTCGTTAACTCGCGCGTGCCTTCAAAATAAAATAAGTGACCTCCTCACCCTCTCCCACGAGAACATGATGAGGCACACCTGTTGGAATATGGACAACATCTCCTTCGCTGATGCGCTGCACTTCTCCCCCGCGAATACCAGTGCCGCGAATTTCTCCGGGTGAGTCTTCCCGGGCATCTGTAATTTCACCGCCCGTCACGATTGAGGCACTGCCTGAGGTGACAAAATAAATATCCGCCCAGTCATCATGGGATTCTGAAAAGCCTGGGCCGGGTTCACGGTGGACCATGGCAGCAAAGTAGCCCTCAAAATCCATTATGCGATCAAGAATCGCGGCGTTATTACCCCCTACCTGTGTAGAGAGTTGATCTCGCTGTGCATCCAGTTCCTCAGCCGTCCAGAAATCCTGAGCCTGTAGTTGGACACTCAATGAAACCAGTATGAATAAAGTGAGACGCATAGTTATGATCCATGTCAATTTGATGTTCTAAGGATTGTAGTGAGATGTCCATGGCAGTGTAAATCGCCCCCCGGCTTTTATTCCACCGCTTTCTGCCGAAGAGAGGTTCCATGGAAAAACCGAATGCCAAGCCGCATGACAGCGTGTCATGCAAGAACTGCGAAACAGATGCCAGCTGAACTATGTACTGTTCGGCCTGTGGTCAGAAAAGAAATACCCGCGTGCTAACCCCCGGTGAGTTCCTGGCAAAATTGGCGGACGGACTATTTAATCCTTAATTTCCGCCTGGGGCGTGGCCAGTATCCTATTCACCGCCCTGACCGCCTAGGCTGGCGCGGGCTCGGAAATCTTTTTTTGCCGCTGTTTCCAAACCACGTTCAGTATGACACCTAACAGCACCAATGCCATGCCGGCATAAGTCAGCAGATTGAAGCCTTCGCCGAAGAGTATGAAACCCAGCACGATGGCATAGATGATGCCGGTGTAGTTGACGATCGAGACCGTTGATATCTCGGCCAGCTGGTAGGAGCGCGTCATGTAGTACTGCGCCAACTGGCTGGTGATGCCCACCATTAACAGGTGAAGCCATTCCCACCCCTGAGGCTGCACCCAGAACAATAAACACCATATTCCTGCTACCGGCATACAGACAAATGGAAAGTAGAAAATGATGACAAGTGGGTGTTCGGTAGTGGACAGTTTTCTTACGCAGTTATAGGCCAGGCCCATAAAAATTGAGGTCACAATACCGACACCGAGATGAAAAAGAGAAACACGAGTATCAAATCCCTGGATCACCAGGATGCCGGCAAAGCTCACGGCAAAAAACAAAAACTGAAATGGGCTGACTTTTTCCTGTACGAACCAGATTGCAATAAGCGTTGTTGAAATCGGGGCGAGATAGGTAAGCGTTGAGGCCGTTGCAAGCGGTATCTCATGGATAAGATAAAAATTGAGTGTCAGCGCAATCACGCCCGCGATTCCCCTGCATATCAACATGACCTTGTTGCTGCCAAATATGGGCACCCTTGCTCGCTTGAGACTCCACCAGCAAATAGCCAAGGAGATAACGGCACGAAAGAAAATAATTTCCAGTGCCGGTATATCAGGTACCAGTTTCACGAACACAGTCATCAAGGCAAACAGGAAAGTGGCAATCGCCATGTACCAGACGCCGCGCGTGGTATCAGTCATGAAAATTTATCCCGAACCAAAAAGAAAGGCGGATTAATTGTAATCCGCCTTTCAGTAAAATGTTTGTAGTTTGCACCCGAGCGCTGCCTTATGCTTCCTCCCCCTCGCGTTTTGCGGCTGACTCATCCAGCAGTGTTTTCAATTCACCGTTCTGGTACATGTCCGTCATGATGTCGCAGCCACCGACCAGTTCGCCGTCAACAAATAGCTGTGGGAAAGTTGGCCAGTCAGACACCTTGGGCAGTTTGGCGCGAATTTCCGGATTAGACAGGATGTCCACGTAGGCAAATTTTTGGCCACAGGCCATCAGGATCTGAACGGACTGTGCCGAAAATCCACACTGTGGGGCATTCGGGTTGCCCTTCATGTAAAGAATGATGGGATTAGAGGAAATCTGGTCCTGGATAACACTTTCAATGGGAGCTGCTTCTGTCATGTCTATTCTCGGTTTGTCAGTATGAATTCTCAAACGGTGCGGATTTTACATGTTTTAAGGTAGGTACGTAGAAAAATAATCTCGGGATGAGAGTTAGTCCACTATGCCCCAACCGCCGCCGCCTGGTGTCTTGATAATTAGTATATCGCCTTCTTTGACGGACACTTCAGTTTTTCCTGGTAGCTCTTGATTATTGAGCCAATTTTCTCCGCCCGTTCCTGGCTCGCCCCCAAGCAGTCCCCAAGGCACATGTGTTCTTCTTTCCGTCTGCAGGCTCAGCTCAACCGGCCTAAGGAACTCATATTCGCGCACCAGGCCGTCGCCACCCGGGTGCTGGCCCTTTCCGCCGCTGCCCTCGCGAATTTCGTAACGCCTAACACGCACGGGGTAATGCATTTCAAGACTCTCCACCGGGGTGTTCAGGGTGTTGGTCATATGCGAATGACTGGCGGTAAGTCCAGGATGCTCGGGCCCGCCTCCATGCCCCCCGGCAAGCGTTTCGTAGTAATCCCAGTGTTTTCCGGCTTGCCGCGAACCCATGGCAATATTATTCATACTGCCCTGGCTGGCAGCAGGAATCCTGTCCGGTAATGCCTGCTGAAGGGCGCCAAGCACCACATCGACAATACGCGTGGATGTTTCCACGTTACCAGCAGCAACGGCAGCCGGGGGCAATGCATTAACTAGGGAGCCGGCCGGAGCATTGATGCGGATAGGTTTAAACAGCCCGCCACACGCCGGAGCATATTCAGGCATTAGGCAGCGAAAGCAGTAATACACGGCCGCTGCGACCACGGGCAAAGGACAATTGATGTTGCCCGGGACCTGCGCACACGTTCCAGTAAAGTCAACGTCGATTCTTGCTTCTTTTATTGTTAGTTCAACCTTAATCCTGATATCTGTAGTACCTAGACCATCATCATCCATGACGTCCTCGAATCGGAACACGCTCTTAGGCAGCTCTGCCAGGCTTGCCAGCGCCACACGCTCACCATAGGCGTTGAGTTCATGGATGCCTTCATGGAAAACGGCCTCACCGAATTGCTGGATTAGGCAATGCAGTCGCTGCACACCCGTGGTGGCTGAACTGACCTGGGCCGCCATATCGCCATCAAGATGGTAATCCGCCTGTTGGCCATGAATGGGATAGAGCTGCTCCCAGAGCGCTTCATTGAGTTTGCCTTTTTCTAGCAGCAGCTGTGGAGAGATAACAATGCCCTCTTCATCTAGGCTTTGGGTGATTGGCATAGACCCCGGCGTCTCTGAGCCGATATTGGCATGGTGGGCGCGATTGACGGCAAAGCCTTGAAGTCGATCTTCAATGAATACAGGCGCCACTATAGTAACATCAGGCAGATGCGTTCCTCCCAGATACGGATCATTGAGCACCAGCACATCCCCTTCTGCCCAATCAAAACGGCCGACAAGATCGGTCATGGCATAGGTCATGCTGCCAAGGTGAACTGGAATGTGGGCCGCCTGGGCACACAGGTCACCTTGCCTATCAAACAGGGCACACGAGAAATCGAGGCGATCCTTGATGTTCGGTGAAAAAGCCGTGCGGCGAAGGACAACGCCCATCTCGTCGCAGATGGCTTCCATTCTCGAGACGAACAGGCTTAGCTCAATGGGGTTCATGAAGTTCAATTATAGATAACAGTGCCAGCGATGTCCTTGAAGGCACATGGATAGAGGAAGGCATTGAAATTTTAGCAGTTGCTTGTCAAGAATATCTCTTATCCAAGTGATAAGAATTTCACATGCCTGCTAGCCGCAGACCTATCCAGACTTGCCTCTTGTCTCTCGTCTCTTTAAAATTGACCGCAAGGGGCGGCATTGGCTGCCCTTTTGCGTTTCTGGGAGACTGAGAATGACTGATACAAATGCGCTCATGAACACCTACAACCGGATCCCGTTGGGCTTTGTCCGCGGTGAAGGCTCCTGGGTATTCGATCGAGACGGCAACAAGTATCTGGATGCCGTTGCCGGAATCGCCGTATGCGCTCTAGGCCATTCTCACGCCGGTTTTATTAAGGCGGTGCAGGACCAAGTGGCCCGACTCACGCATGTCTCTAACCTATTCGACATCCCAATTCAGCAAGAGCTGGCAGAGAAACTTTGTGCGGCATCAGGTATGGATAGCGTCTTTTTCTGCAACTCAGGCGCCGAAGCCAACGAAACCGCAATCAAGCTGGCGCGGATGTACGGCCACCAGCGCGACATAGAGGTGCCGGGGATAATAGTGGCCGAGGGTGCATTCCATGGGAGAACGATGGGCGCACTGACGGCAACGCACAGCAAACGCTACCAAAACGGGTTTGGCCCAATCCTAGAGGGTTTTTACCGGGTTTCCTTTAATGATGCGGACGCGGTTACCGACATGGTGAAAGCCAACCCAAACATCGTCGCTATCCTTGTGGAGCCCGTGCAGGGGGAAGGTGGTATCGTAATGCCAAAGTCTGATTACCTGAATAGAATACGGGCAATCTGTGATGAACATGACATGCTGCTGATGCTGGATGAAGTGCAAACTGGCAACGGCAGAACCGGCAAGTATTTTGCCTTTCAGCACAACAGCATCCAGCCTGACGTGGTCACTACTGCGAAAGGCCTTGGCAACGGTTTTCCCATAGGGGCCTGTATGGCCAGCGGCATTGCCTCCCAAATATTTCAGCCGGGACACCACGCCACCACGTTTGGTGGCAGCCCGTTAGCCTGCGCTGCTGCGCTGGCTGTAAACGCAGCTCTCCTCGAGGAAAATCTCTTGTCCAATGCGACCCTGCAGGGTGACCGAATTAAATTCGGCCTCAGCTCCAAACTGCAGAATGCAGACCATGTGGTGGACATTCGCGGTAGGGGCCTCATGATCGGAGTTGAGCTCAACCAGTCCTGCGGACAGCTCGTAGGACAGGCCCGGGAAAAAGGCATTCTAATTAATGTGGCCTCCGACAAAGTCGTCAGGATGGTGCCGCCCCTCAATTTAAAAGAGGAAGAAAGCGACCTAATAGTAGAAACTGTCGGTTCACTTATTCAGGAGTTTGGCTCATGAGTCCTCGGCATTTTCTGACACTAAATGATCTGTCGTCGTCGGAGTTCAGGAACATTATACAGCGCGCCTGTGAACTGAAGGAAATGCAGGCCGACGGGATTGTGTATGAACCGTTGAAGAACCGGATCCTGGCTATGGTGTTTGAAAAGGCCTCAACCAGAACCCGCGTCTCCTTTGAGGCGGGCATGGCACAGCTTGGCGGTCATGCCCTGTTTCTTTCTCCCCAAGATACGCAGCTGGGTCGAGGTGAACCGATCGAAGATACTGCCAGGGTCCTGGCCCGCATGGTCGATGCCATTATGGTTCGGACTTTTGCACATGAAAAGATTGAACGCATGGCGGATGCCTCAACTGTGCCCGTCATCAACGCCCTGACGGATGATTATCATCCCTGCCAGCTGCTAGCCGACATGCAGACTTATTTTGAGCATCGCGGTGACATCCAGGGTCAGAGTGTGTGCTGGGTCGGCGACGGCAACAACATGTGCAACTCCTTTATTAATGCCGCTGCCCTGCTCGACTTCGAGCTTATTGTGGCTTGCCCAGAAGGCTACGAGCCCATGGCAGAGCTGGTGAAAACGAACAAGGATCGGGTCAAAATAGTTCGCAGACCCGAAGAGGGTGTCGTTGGAGCCGCCCTAGTGGCAACAGATGTCTGGGCCTCAATGGGCCAGGAAGATGAGAGAGTACGCCGTGAAAAAGATTTTACCGGCTTTGAGGTTACACTCGAACTCATGGCGCTCGCCAAGGATAACGCACTGTTCCTTCACTGCCTGCCTGCGCATCGCGGTGAAGAGGTCAGCGCTAATGTTATTGATGCGCCGGACAGCGTTGTCTGGGATGAAGCCGAGAACCGGCTGCACGCGCAGAAAGCCCTAATGGAATTCCTGATGTGCTAATCAACCCGGCGTTTATGCTACCTTAGCTTCATGACTGCACTGCTAGAGCTCAACAATATCAATTGCCGATACGATGGCCAGGTCATTATTGAGGACCTGAGCTTTTCTGTTCTGCCCAAGCAGATTGTCAGCCTACTTGGCCCCAGCGGTTGCGGAAAAACCACCGCATTACGGGCTATCGCCGGCCTTGAGGATATTCATGCCGGCCAGATCAGGCTCGACGGTACCTGCCTGAGCGCACCCGGCACAATGCTGGCCCCGGAAAAACGCCAGGTCGGCATGGTCTTCCAGGACTATGCCCTATTTCCGCACCTGACCGTCAGTAAAAATATCGCGTTTGGCCTACATGGCAGGGACAAATCCGAGATAGAGTCAACCGTCAACCAGCTGCTGGCCCTGGTCAGGCTGGAAGAGCATGCCGGCAAGTTTCCCCACCAGCTATCGGGCGGGCAGCAGCAGCGAGTGGCACTGGCCCGCTCCCTGGCGCCAGATCCAAAGATTCTCCTGCTGGATGAGCCCTTCTCCAACCTGGATACCGAAATGCGCCGCAGCCTGAGCCAGGAGGTGAGGGAAATCCTGCTAGAACGCAAGATCAGCGCCATCCTTGTGACCCACGACCAGGAAGAGGCCTTTGCCGTTGGGGATGTCACAGGGATCATGCTGGATGGCCATTTGCAGCAGTGGGGCCCGGAACAGGAATTACTAGAAAAACCAGCTAACGATTTCGTTTCCCGCTTTCTAGGGGGCTAAATAAACATTCCATAACACAATATATTGTGTTTTTTCCATTTTGCACTGCTGCCTGAACCTGGTTTGCGGTCCTGAAAAGCAAATTCAGCACTTCTCGCACGAACTATCCCCAAAACAGGGCATTGTGTCAGTTGTTTGTGCACCGTCACATCAACGCGCTGATTTTCAAAGATTTTTTCCACACCTTTTCCAGAGCTTCTGTCGTTTTATCCACAGAAATTACACATATTATTGGCTTGTCATAGGGGAATTTTCCCTGATATAGTGCCTGCATATTTTTTTTACACAATATGTTGTGCTTTTCTTTGTCTTTGGTTAGACTAATTTGGTCGTAAAAAAAGAGCCAAAAAACCCAACAAGACCCGTCAGTTAGGCGACCCTTTTAAAAACAGGGTTAAAGGTTCAAAAGAAAGAGGCTCAGGGAATTACGCAAAATAACAGGGAGTGGCACAGAAGCAGATTTTGGCCCGTTTTTACCTAAAAAACCCTGTAAAAACGTACTTCCGGCAGCCAAAAGCGGAAAACAGGGATTTCGCCCAACCACTACATCTTGTGTTTGGGAAGTCCAGGCCAATCCGGCCTACCAGTAAGGCTAACCAAGCCGATACTACTAAACAAAAGCTGAAATAAGCTGAAAAGACTGCTGGCCGGCCCTTCTTCCGGTTTTAACCGGTGAAACAAAGGACATGGAAAACAGATGGCCACAGGATAAATGCCCCTTTGGAGGCGCTAGAAAGACGGCAAAGACAAGTAATGCACAAGAAGCTAAAGCCAAAGAAAGATGAAACAAATAATTCACCCAGGTTGCAAGACAGCGTAGCCGGACAACACCCAGAAAAATCAGAACAGGGATCCAGATAACAAGCACCGGAGTCATCAATGCACACAGAAGTTGAATCAACTACATCCCCGTCCCCGGCAGCAGTACCTGCCAAAGACACCAATGATGCGGCCATCAGTACCATGGCGCCCGGAACACTGCGCGTGATCAAGCGCAACGGCGCTGTTGTCGGCTACGACCCGTCCAAGATCACGGTAGCCATTACCAAGGCCTATATCGCCGAGGAAGGTGGCACCGCCGCTGCTTCCAGCCGTATCCACGAAACCGTTGATAAAATGACCAGGGAAATTTCAGATACGTTCAACCGCCGCATGCCCTCAGGCGGAAGCATACACATCGAGGAAATCCAGGACCAGGTTGAGCTCATGCTTATGCGCTCCGGCGAACACAAGGTCGCCAGGAGCTACGTGATTTACCGTGCGGAAAGAGCCCGTGAACGCGAGCAGTCGCAGCCAGCACAGGCGGAAACGGTGGAATCCGGCATCATGGTGACCATGGATGACGGCGAAACCAGGCCACTGGATACCGATCGCCTGCGCACAATCATCAGCGAAGCCTGTGAGGGGCTCGACGACGTAAATGGGGATGCCATTTACGAGGAAACCCTGAAGAACCTATACACCGGCGTCAAAATAAGCGATGTGCGTGTCTCCCTGGTGATGACAGCCCGCACACTGGTAGAACAGGAACCAAACTACAGCTACGTTGCCGCGCGCCTGCTGCTGGACAGCCTGCGCAGCGAGGCTCTAACTTTCCTGGGCCTGGCCGACAGCGCCACGCAGTCCGAAATGCATTACAAATATAGCGCCGCACTGCGTCTGTATGTAGAAAAAGGCGTGGAACTGGAACTGCTGTCTCCTCACCTGCTGGAGTATGACCTGGACCGTCTCGGCGAGGCCATCAAGGCCGACCGCGATGACCAGTTCACCTATCTCGGTTTGCAAACGCTTTATGACCGCTACTTCATTCACAGCGAAGGCATTCGCTTCGAACTGCCCCAGATCTTCTTCATGCGTGTGGCCATGGGCCTTGCCTCAAACGAGGAAAACCGTGAGGAACGCGCTATCGAGTTCTACAACCTTCTGTCCAGCTTTGATTACATGGTGTCCACACCGCAGCTGTTCAACTCCGGCACACTGCGTCCGCAGTTGTCCTCCTGCTTCCTCACCACGGTGCCTGATGACCTAAGCGGCATCTACAATGCGATCCATGACAACGCCATGCTCTCCAAGTGGGCCGGTGGACTCGGCAACGATTGGACACCGGTGCGTGCGTTGGGTGCATACATCAAGGGCACCAACGGCAAGTCACAGGGGGTTGTTCCTTTCCTGAAAGTCGTCAATGACACGGCTGTAGCAGTTAACCAAGGCGGCAAGCGCAAAGGCGCTGTCTGCTCCTACCTGGAAACCTGGCACCTGGATATTGAAGAATTCCTCGAGCTTCGTAAGAACACTGGTGACGACCGCCGTCGCGCCCATGACATGAATACCGCGAACTGGATTCCGGATCTGTTCATGAAACGTGTTTTCGAAGACAAGGAATGGACGCTTTTTTCGCCAAACGAGGTCCCTGACCTGCATGAACTTCATGGCAAGGCCTTCGAAGAACGCTATGAGCACTACGAAAAAATGGCCAAGGAGGGCGCGCTCTACGTGCACAAAACGGTGCAGGCCAAGGACCTCTGGCGAAAAATGCTATCCATGCTGTTCGAAACAGGCCATCCGTGGATTACTTTCAAAGATTCCTGCAACGTGCGTTCACCCCAGCAGCATATCGGCACGGTGCACTCCTCCAATCTGTGTACAGAAATCACACTGAACACCAACAAGGACGAGATTGCTGTCTGTAACCTAGGCTCGGTCAACATGGTTAACCATGTTACTGAGAGCGGCCTCGATCGGGATAAACTGCGCAGCACCGTGCACACCGCCGTGCGTATGCTCGATAACGTCATCGACATCAACTACTACTCAGTAGACCAAGCGCGTAACTCCAACTTCAAGCATCGCCCGGTTGGTCTCGGCATGATGGGCTTCCAGGATTCTCTCTACATCCAGAAGATTCCTTACAGTTCACAAACAGCGGTTGATTTTGCCGACAACTCCATGGAGGCGATCAGCTACTTCGCCGTTGAAGCCTCAACCCTTCTGGCCGAGGAACGTGGTGTCTACGAAAGTTACGAGGGTTCTCTCTGGAGTCAGGGCATTCTACCAATCGACTCACTGAAGAAGCTGCAGGTGGAGCGCGGCGAGGAATATACCCAGGTTGATTTCAGCACCACATTGGACTGGGACAGCATGCGTGACCGCGTGAAGCAGAAAGGCATGCGCAACTCCAACGTGATGGCGATTGCGCCTACCGCAACGATTGCCAACATCACCGGTGTCTCGCAGTCCATCGAGCCCACGTACCAGAACCTCTACGTGAAATCCAACCTGTCAGGTGAATTCACTGTGGTGAACCCTTACCTGATCCGCGACCTGAAAGAAGAAGGTCTATGGGACAGCGTCATGATCAATGACCTGAAATACTACGATGGCAGCGTGCAGAAAATTGACCGTATTCCTGAAAAGCTCAAGACACTGTACGCCACCGCTTTTGAAATTAGCCCGCAGTGGTTGGTGGAAGCGGCAAGCCGCCGTCAGAAATGGATTGACCAGGCCCAGTCGCTGAATCTCTACATCTCCGAGGCCAACGGCAAGAAGCTGGATGTCACCTACAAGATGGCCTGGCTGCGCGGTCTCAAAACCACTTATTATCTCCGTGCCATGGCCGCCACCAGCACGGAAAAATCCACTGTTAACTCCGGCAACTTGAATGCTGTGTCCTCCAATATCGAGGAAGCAATTTCTGCACAACAGGAAGCCGGGCCGGCGGAAGTACCCAAAGCCTGCTCACTGGATGATCCTGATTGCGAGGCCTGCCAGTAAAGGCACGAGCTACAGAAACCCAGAAACGAGTAACCAACGACAGATAAAGAGAAACGACCCGGGAGAAAACCAATGTTGTCATGGGACGAACTAAACCTAGATGAAAGCACCCCCCCAGTTGTGCCGGTCACACCCGTGCAGAACGATGAACCCCCTGTCCTCGAAGCGGTGAGCACACCCGCACAAGAGCAGGCAGCTGCGACCGCCGACGAGGTCGCTTTCACAGCCACTGAACCGGTAGCGAAAGAAACAGCGGCTGCACAAACAGCATCCGAAGCCGATGGTTCCCTGGCACAGGCGACCCCCCATGAAGCGGATCACCCCGATGTCGGTGAAATTCCCTCCGCCGCGTCACTGGAAACCGACAGCGAGCTGAGCGCTGTTGAACAAGCACAGAAAGCGGTTGCCGAGATGGATTATACCGATGGTGAGGAAGAGATGGCTGGTGCCGCTGAGCGTGTCACCGTCGATCAGAAGCAGATGATCAACTGCCGCGCTGACCTTAACCAGCTGGTGCCGTTCAAGTACGAATGGGCCTGGCAGAAATACCAAGACGGTTGTGCTAACCACTGGATGCCACAGGAAGTAAACATGAATGCGGACATCGCACTGTGGAAAAGACCAGACGGGCTGACAGAAGACGAGCGCATTATCGTCAAGCGCAACCTGGGCTTTTTCTCGACGGCAGACTCACTGGTGGCAAACAACCTGGTGCTGGCCATCTACCGCCTAATAACCAACCCAGAATGCCGTCAGTACATCCTGCGCCAGGCCTTTGAGGAAGCCATCCACACGCATGCTTACCAGTACTGCATCGAGTCACTGGGCATGGATGAAGGAGAGATTTTCAACATGTATCACGAGATCCCGTCAGTAGCCAAGAAAGCCTCCTGGGGTCTGAAGCATACCAAGGAAATTTCTGATCCTACTTTCCAAACCGGGACTCCCGAAAAGGACAAGCAGCTACTGCAAAATCTGATCGCGTTCTACTGCTGCCTGGAAGGCATCTTCTTCTACTGCGGTTTCACTCAGATCCTGTCAATGGGCCGCCGCAACAAGATGACCGGCACCTCTGAGCAGTTCCAGTACATCCTGCGTGATGAGTCCATGCACCTTAACTTTGGCATCGACATGATCAACCAGATCAAACTGGAAAATTCGCTACTCTGGGATGACCAAATGCAGCAAATCGCCACACAGATGATCTTGGAGGCCACCCAGCTTGAGATTGAATATGCACGTGACACCATGCCGCGCGGTGTGCTTGGCATGAATGCTTCCATGATGGAGGAGTACCTCAAGTTCATCGCCAACCGCCGACTGGCGCAGATTGGCCTGCCAGAGCAGTTCCCAGGCGCGCAGAATCCGTTCCCATGGATGAGCGAAATCATGGACTTGAGAAAAGAGAAGAACTTCTTTGAAACTAGGGTAATCGAGTATCAAACAGGAGGTGCACTGAACTGGGATTAACCTAGAAAAATTAAGGAAGCATAAAACAACAGGAATGCTGTTACTTCTATAACGCCAATACAAGGAATACTTCCTATGGCCGACAAGAAAGATGTAGAACAGAACGCGGAACAGACACTAATCACGCTCGACCAGCTTAGCCAGACGCTGGAAGTCATGACCTGTGTAGTGGATCGCCTTAAACAACACCTGACCCGCCAGATGTCCCTGAATGCTGAAATGTTCGAAGACGAAGCCAAGGTTGAAAAAGCCGAGGCAGAGGAAAGGGCCAATGCCAGCAAGCAGCTTCAGCAGGAAAGCTTCGTGGTTGAAATCAGCCAGAAAGAACTGGAGGAAGGCAGCGACCCCAACAAGATTATCCATTAGCCTGTAAGTTTTATTCCGCCAGCCACAATGGCCTGCCGGCCTAACTGAAACCTTCACTTATACCAAAACCGGTAACGTTTGATACAAAGCGTCTCCGGTTTTTTTTTGTTAGACTCCCTGCTATGTCCGGCATTAAAAAAATCAAGAATGAGAAAGAGTTGCTGCATGAAGCCATACGCATCGGGTCGGCTTATTTCGAAAAACGCGGTGCCGGCAAGTTTGATCAGGAAGACCATGCCGACATCAAGGTACGAGCCATTTATGCCCTTCTGGTCAAGGATAATCTTATTCAGCCACTCGCCAAAAACCAAGAAGATGTCATGCACATGAAGCACAAGCTCGCACTCTGGATGCAGCGCACACTTGCTGAAGACCATCCCCTCAAATCAGGCTGAAATCCGTTGATACGTAAGACTCTTTTTCCTCTATTACTAACTTTAGCGCCCCTCGCTTTTGCGGCCGAACCAAATGACGGGCTGTTCGTTCCGCTACCAGTGCACATGGAGGCGGCAACCGCGTCAATTACAGTGAATGCCTATACTCTGTCTCCGGACATCGCCGTCACGCTTGCAGATCCAACCCCCACTGTCGCCTTTAATTTCAGCCGCGAAGACTTTGATAATCCACTTGTTGAGATTCGGACCTCACTGGGATCAATGATTCTGGAACTGTTTCCGGATGAAGCACCACTTGCCGTGGAGAATTTTCTTGCCCTAGCTAAAGGGTCGCGCCCCTGGATTGATCCGGAGACCGGTATGGAAATAATACAGCCCCTTTACGACGGCACTATTTTTCACCGTGTTATAGAGGGTTTTATGATTCAGGGTGGCAGCCCGAATGGCCACGGTGATGGCACCCCCGGCTACCAGTTCCGCGATGAAATAAACGCCCGCAGTCTCGGGCTGGACAAGATGAAGGTCATTGATGAACAGGGATACCCACACCCTATTCTGGCTGTAAGTGACAGGCAAGATTTCCAGCAGAAAGTGCTATCCCCTTTGTATGCTGAAATGGGCATCTCTAGCCAGGAAGAACTTGATTCCCGGATCGATGAAATTGACCGTAGGCTGCGCGCGATGACCGTAAAGGAAAATTTCGAGGACCTCGGCTACCAGTACACTGAGAGGGTCATCTCACGCATGCCCGTGCGAGCGGTTATCGCTATGGCCAACAGCGGTCCTAATAGCAACGGTTCCCAGTTTTTTATCAACCTCGTGGATACCGACTGGCTCACGGGCAAACATACCGTCTTTGGTAAAGTCAGGGTTGGTCTCGATGTCCTCGATGCTATAGGCAGTGTTGCCGTCGATGAACAGTATCGCCCACTTGAGCCGGTTGAAATTATTTCAATCCGACAGATTTATCTTTAATTCCAGCAGTAGAAGAATCAGACCTGATGACAGGACAGAAAAGCAGCAACGTTGTTTGGCACGAAAGTCGTGTCGACAGAACAACACGAGAAGACATATTTGGCCAGAAAGGTGTCACATTGTGGTTCACGGGTTTAAGTGGTTCCGGGAAAAGCACCCTGGCCTTTACCCTTGAACATCTGCTGATCCAGCGCGGCTACAAATGCTACGTGCTTGACGGAGACAATATTCGCCATGGACTGAACAATAACCTGGGCTTCTCGGATGACGACAGAGAAGAAAACATTCGCCGTGTCGGAGAAGTATCCAAACTTTTTGCCGATTCCGGCATGATCGTACTATCCAGCTTTATCTCTCCTTTCACCCGCGACAGGCGAATGGTGAGAGAAATTCATCAAAGCGACGAACTGCCCTTTATCGAGGTCTTTATTGATACTCCGCTCGATGTTTGCGAAGAAAGAGACCCTAAAAAGCTCTACGAAAAAGCGCGGCGTGGTGAGATCAAGAATTTCACGGGCATCGATTCCCCCTACGAAGTTCCCGAACACCCTGAACTGGTCATTACACCCAGTACCTCGCCTGACAATAGCGCGACCTATATTTTTGACTACCTGCGTGATCAGCACATGATCACCTAATTTCACTAGCATCATGGCAAGCAAGTATTTTCCTGACACAGGTTTTCCTCCCGCTCGCAATGATCCCTGCTATTGCGGCAGCGGTGAGCGTTATAAACGCTGCTGCGGTGTTATGGGCCCCAGGCGCCCCATCCCTTTCGGAATCGGGGTGAAAGAACAATTTCTCTCCCCAGAGGAATGCCAGTCACTCGTTACCCTGATTGACTCAAAAGAAGCAATGCCTTTCCGTGCGCGTGACCCTCAGAACAATATAATCCTTGATCCTTCACGCGTTTGTTCCTGGGCAAAAATGGAAGAGTCGCAGCGGGTGCTCGACGAAGTGGTTGCTTGCGCTTTCGAGGAAGTCATTATTCCCGAAACCGGCGTTGAAGTCGTCTGGTATGAAGAGCCGCAAATTCTAATGTACAAGCCCGGCGGGTTTTATCAATACCACATTGACGCCGGACATCGCGTTCCTGAACAGCAAGCCTGGTGCAAGGCAGTCGACCGAGATATAAGTATGCTTATTTACCTGCGTGAGGATTTTACCGGCGGCGGTTTGCACTTCAAACGGCTAGACTACACCTTGCAGCCAAAAGCTGGCATGCTCGTGTGGTTTCCCTCCGATTCCCGCTTTGAACACATGGCCAAGCCCCTGGAAAGTGGCATGCGATACTCCATAGTTAGTTGGGCTGCGGCCAAAGATGTTGAAAGGGTTCAGGACAAACGCGCAAAGCGCTCAATTGACTGGCTGACACGGAAAAAACAAGCCTAGAGAAGTCTAGACTCTCTTACCGCCCCTGGCCTGCACTTTATCCTCGGTGTTGTTATCAAAATCAGAGGCGGCATGACGCTCCTTCAGGCATTCCTTGGGCTCACCAAAACCGCGATTTACCATTCTGCCCCGCTTCACCGCATCCCTGCTACCCACTAGGTCGGTCCAGCGGCGCACGTGCGTGTAGTTCTCTACAGAAAGAAATGTCGACGCGTTATAGGCATTGTTCATCATGCTGCCAAACCAGGGCCAGTTCGCCATATCGGCAATCGTATACTCGTCACCTGCCAGGAACTCATTGTCTGCCAGGTGTTTATCCAGTACGTCTAGCAAGCGCTTAGTTTCCATGGCGTAGCGGTCAATCGGGTATTCCATCTTGAAAGGTGCGTAGGCATAGAAATGTCCAAAGCCTCCGCCTAGGAAAGGGGCTGTTCCCATCTGCCACATCAGCCAGTTGAGTGTTGCCGTGCGCTGGTAATGCTCGGTTGGCAGAAATGCACCGAATTTTTCACCGAGATAAATCAACATGGACCCGCTTTCAAACAGCTTTGTTGGCGGTGAAGTGGAGTGGTCAACCATGGCAGGAATCTTGGAATTCGGATTGATATCAACAAAACCGGAGCAAAACTGATCGCCCTTGATGATGTCGATATACCAGGCATCGTACTCTGCACCATCATGGCCTGCGGCAAGCAGTTCCTCGAGCATAATCGTCACTTTCTGTCCGTTGGGGGTGCCCAGTGAGTAAAGCTGAAAAGGATGTTCGCCCTTTGGAAGTTCCTGATCGTGCGTAGGCCCAGAGACAGGCCGATTGATACTGGTCCATTCCCCGCCATCTTGCCCGGCCCATTGCCATACTTCCGGCGGTTCATAACCCGGCGGTTGGTTAGCGGGTTTCTCGTCCTTGGTATCTGCCATAGGGATTTTGCCTCCGTGTCAGGACAGACAAATTGCAGGAAATTATTGGAATAAAACGGGATATGCTCAGAACGTTAAACTTCAGGAAACAAAGATAAACCATGGGGCCGGTTCTGTACAATGGCAATGCTAACAGGGGGTTCGTGATCATTTATTGAAAAGCATCCCGAAACCAAATTGACTTGCTCTTTCGCGGGCGTTATAAGGTTTTAGGGGTGGCTACAAAACCCCGTTAGCTAGGAATAATAAGAAACTGCTTATTCAGTTTTTGAGGGGAACTGGTAACTCTTGTCCACGACAAAAACCAACTTATTGATTGCCCTGCTTTTATGGTCGGCAGGACCTTTCTGTGCCTACGCGCAGTCTTCCGTGGCGGATGCCGCCATGAACCAGGATCTTTATACCCTGGAAGAACTGCTTGCCGGAGGAGCGGATCCGGATACACGCGGTACATTTGATACCTCTGCCCTGCACTGGTCGGTTCGTTACGATGAGTTTGAAGCCGTCGCCGTCCTGCTGGAGACTGGTGCTGATCCCAATATTACTTCCCGCTATGGCGTTACCCCGCTGGGTCTTGCAGTAGCAAACGGCAACGCTGAAATCGTCGAACTGCTGCTGGACAAAGGGGCCAATCCCAATACCCATGTAAAAAGTGGAGAAACACTGCTGATGACCGCCAGCGCTGTAGGCGTTATCAACACGGTGATCTCGCTGGTAGAAGCCGGTGCAGACATTCATGCCAGGGATGAGCATTTTGGGCAAACGGCACTGATGTTTGCTGCCCGGGCGGGACATTTGCCCGTTGTCACTTACCTAGTAAACCAAGGCGCAGAGGTTGATGCCCACACGAACATTGGTGAAACACCGAGGTGGGTCAGACCAAACTCGCAGCGTGGATTCGGTTTCGGCATTGGTATCATCAGGGGCGGTACACCTGCTGACCGGGGCCGGCGTGAGCCAATACCCGGTGGCATGACAGCACTTTTGTATGCCGCGCGTCATGATCATCACGATATTGCGCAGTACCTGCTGGACCAGGGTGCGGATATACAGCTTGAAGATGCCAACAGCATCTCTCCCCTGCTAATGGCCGTTGAGAACAACAGCATGGCCACGGCTAATTTACTGATAGATCGCGGCGCCAATATCAATACACAGGACTGGTATGGCCGCTCCCCTTTGTGGGAAGCCATCAACGTGCGCAACCTTTACATCCACAACGACAAGTTTGACAACTACATTCGCAACCGGGATGAAATCCTCGCACTAATTACCCGCCTCGTTGAAAACCGTGCTGAACTGAATCTCAGAACCGAGGAGTCACCTCCAATCAGGCATGATCTGCTGTCAATCACGGGCACGCTTGAATGGGTCGACTTTACCGGACAAACCCCGTTTATTCGTGCCGCCCGGGCCGGCGACCTGGCCGTGATGAAGCTGCTGCTTGAATATGACGCGGACCCCCATCTACAAACCCATGCCGGCACCAACGCCCTAATGGCCGCCGCCGGCATCAACTGGGTTGTATCGCAGACATGGACCGAGGGGGCTGAGCAACTACTCGAGGCTGTACAGATCTGTATAGATCTTGGCATGGATGTGAATCACACTAACTCCATGGGCCTGGCAGCCATCCATGGCGCAGCGAACAGGGGCTCCAATGACATCATTGAATTACTGGTAGCCAATGGTGCCCGACTGGACATTCTTGATGCGGAAAACCGCTCACCGCTTGACTGGGCGAAAGGCGTCTTTCTTGCTACCCACCCGGCAGAAACGAAACCGGAGTCAGTTAGCCTAATTACCGCCTTCCTCAATGCACAGGGCATGCAGGTGCGCTGATGTTTATACACCTCTGCCCACTTAAACGTTCCCTTTCCATGGCGCCTCTGCTACTGCTCTTCTCTGTGCAGCTCTTTGGCCAGAGCGTTCCTCAGTTAATTGAGCAGTACTGCATCAAATGTCATAACTTTGAAGACTGGGCAGGCAGCCTCGACCTGGAAGGGCTGGACTTTAACCATGTTGAACAGGATCCCAAGACCTGGGAGCTGCTGGTCAGGAAAGTGCGGATCGGGATGATGCCGCCAGTAGGTGAGGATCGGCCGGCAAGAGAGGTACTGGAAGGTCTTGCTCACGCCATAGCGGATCAGCTGGACAGCAAAATTACGGTAATACCGGCAGCACCCAGCCTGCACCGCTTAAACCGTGCAGAGTACAAAAATGCCATTCGCGATCTTCTTTCACTGGATATTGATACGAACACCCTGCTACCCCGCGATAATTCAAGTGACGGCTTTGATAATATTGCCGAATCACTTGGATTCTCCCCTGCCCTCGTGCAGGCCTATACCTCCGCTGCCATGAAAATCAGCCGCTGGGCTGTAGGTGACATGACGACGACAGAATCTTCCAGCATCTACTTACCCCCGCCGGACCTGATGCAGGATCGCCACATTGACGGTATGCCGCTGGGGACACGAGGCGGCATGAAGGTGACGCACAATTTCCCCCTGGATGCAGAATACGACATTAATATCGGAGGACGTCTTTTCAGTTTCAATCGCGGCCTGGGGCGCCAGATCGGTGCTGAACTTGACGTCACTATTGACGGAGTATCCGTCCCGGTTAAAGGCGGTCGCATCAGCAGGTTCCCGTTGACAGCCGGCCCCCATACCATCACGGCGGGCATTGTCGACCTGCGCAAGGCCACCGGCGTAAACGATATCTATAAACAGTACAGTGTTGAAGGCAATATCAACCGGATTGAAATCATCGGTCCCTTTGATGCAACCGGACCGGGAAACACGCCAAGTCGCGGCAAGATCTTCAGCTGTTATCCCGCTACCGATGACGAACAGACCGGTTGTGCTGAAACCATTGTTGCCGATTTGGCTGGCAAGGCTTTCAGGGGGCCTGTCAGTGCAAATGATATTGCGTCCATCATGACCTTCTACTACGCGGGCCATGAAGAGGCCGGATTCGAATCAGGAATACAGCAGGCCATCTCACGCATTCTGATAGACCCAAGATTCCTGGTCCGGTTTGAGGAAGAACCTGTACATCTTTCTCCTGGTGATGTTTATGCCATCAGTGATCTTGAACTGGCCTCCCGGCTTTCCTTTTTTCTCTGGAGCAGCATCCCTGATCAGGAACTGCTCCAACTCGCGATAGAGAAAAAGCTAAACGAACCCGGTGTGTTGCTGACCCAGGTTGACCGTATGCTGCGAGATGAAAAATCCGCGGCGCTGGTGGAGAATTTCGCCGGACAGTGGCTCTACCTGAGAGACATGGAAACCGTGACCCCGGAGGAAGGCGAATTTGACGACAATCTCAGGGCGGCCTTTATCCGGGAAACCCAACTGGCAGTGGCAAACCTTATCCAGGAGGACCTGCCCGTCACCGATTTGCTCAATGCCAGTTACACCTTTCTTAATGACAAGCTGGCAGAACACTATGGCATCGACGGCGTCAGGGGTTCACACTTCAGAAAGGTAGCCCTCGACGCTGAGAGCCCGCGCCGGGGACTGCTTGGTCATGGCAGTATTCTGACGGTTACCTCAACCGCCAGCCGGACATCACCGGTTGTCAGGGGCAGCTGGATACTGGAAAACCTGCTGAGTGCTCCAGTCCCCGCTCCGCCGCCCGGGGTCGAAACGAACCTTGACGGTGATGGCTCCAATGTCATCACCACCTCGGTGCGTCAGCGACTCGAAGCGCACCGGGAAGACCCGGTTTGCAGTTCATGCCACAGCATTATTGATCCGGTAGGCTTTGCGCTTGAGAATTTTGACCTGGTGGGCGCCTGGCGGGAATATGACGGCGATGCCAGGGTTAATCCAACCGGCACCTTGCTCGACGGCTCCACTGTCAATGGTCCTGCCGACCTGCGAAAGGCATTGATGGGCTACAGCGAGCTCTTCGTCGAAACCATGACGGAAAAATTATTTACCTATGCCCTTGGCAGGGAACTGGGTTATTTTGATATGCCGACTATTCGTTCTATTATTCACGAAGCTGAAGAAAATGATTACCGCTTTTCAGACCTGGTGCGAGGTATCGTGACCAGTGAGCAGTTCACCAAGCGGGTTAAAGGCGGCACCGATTCAATGGCGGTCTCAGCACCTGAAGACAACAGCCAAGTGCAGAATTTGCCGGAGGCCTGAGATGGCTAGATTCCTGACAAAGAAACACCTGTCGCGACGATCCCTGCTGCGTGGAACCGGCACTGCGCTTGCCCTGCCATTCCTTGAGTCCATGCTGCCCGCAGGCACGGCACTGGCGCAGGCACAATTGCCAAAAACCCGTTTCGGGGCAATCTATTTTCCCCATGGCGCCACCATGTCGCGCTGGATGCCGGTAAATGAAGGCAGGGATTTTACTTTTTCAGAAATCCTGAAACCCCTGGAGCCCTTCCGCAAAACGGTCAATATTGTCAGCGACCTCAGCCTGCCCCTGGCATACGGTCCGGGAGGCGCGACAGCTAATCATAATCGCTCCGCGGCCTCCTTTATCAGCGGGGCCAAGGCTGAAACCGGCGCAATTCCAAAACTGGGTGTGAGTCTCGACCAGATCATTGCCAGGGAGATGAACCAGGATACTCCCCTGCCGTCACTGGAATTGACCATTGAAGAGGCCACACTGAGCTGCGGTGAAGGTCTCAGCTGCGCTTACCGCAACACTATATCATGGCAGTCTGATATCTCACCCCTGCCCATGCAGAACAACCCCCAAGTCATTTTTGAGCAACTGTTTGGCGATGGGGCTACCCCTGAGCAAAGAGAGGCGAGAAGAACCCAGTCATTGAGTCTGCTCGATGCCGTCACCGAACAGCTTGCGGCGCTGGATAACTCCCTGCCGGCATCCGACCGGGTGAGACTTGAACAATACCTGACCGATATTCGTGAAATCGAAAGGCGCATCGTTCAGGCAGGCACCAGGGTAACCGAAGATATTGACCTTCCGGATAAGCCCAATGGAATTCCGGCCGAGATAGAGGATCACATCAAGTTAATGTATGACCTTCAGGTCCTGGCCTGGCAAACTGAAATTTCACGTGTCTCCACGTTCCTCATGGCCAAGGAACTCAGTGGCGCTGTCTATCCTGCCAGCGGAATCAGGGATTCCTTCCATACCCTGTCACATCACTCCAATAACGAAGACATGAAAGCCCGGTTTGCGGTACTCAATCATTACCATGTGAGCCTCTTCGCCTACTTCCTTGAAAAACTTGATGCCATTCCCGATGGTGAAGGCACGCTCCTGGAGAACGCCATGATCCTGTACGGCAGCGGTATGAGCGATGGCAATTCCCATAACCATGATCCCTTGCCCATCGTGCTTGCCGGAGGGGCGTCAGGAAAACTCAAGGGAAATCGCCACATTCGCAACCCGGAAAGAACCAACATGTCCAACCTGTTGCTCTCCATGCTGCACGTTCTTGGTATCGAACGGGATCAATTTGGCGATAGCAACGGCACTGTTGACTTAACAGCCTAGCCCTTACTCAAGGCAATTATTTCCCAGGTATCCCCCACCACCGCAGTACGTGATGTCCTGTATCTGAATGAGGATGCCGTCGGGGTCGGTAAAATACACTTCAGGGGTGCCTCCCTCGGCACCGCCTCTTTCAGGCATGCGCAGGCTGATGTAGTGCATCATGGGACCAGTCTGGCGCTCCCCACGTGCTGAGATGCCCTGCTCCTCAAGCCTTGCCAAAACGCCATCCACAGTAAATCCAGTCATATTGAAGCTGGCATGGTGAATGTTGGCTGGCGCATTTTCCCCGCCGGGAAAGGGTCCGGCATACATTACAAACTGTTTGCCGTCGCCTATGCCGGTTACGGGGGAATTGGGCCCCTGGTAGGCCTGTATATCCAGGCCAAAAAAATCCTGGTAAAACAGGTTGGCGCCGGCGCCATCGTTAACGAACGAGGTGAAGTGGTTGATCTCATCCAGGCTCAGCAGCCCAGGTGGCACGGCTTCAGTCCCCGCACACTGGTTTCCCAGCGGCCCCCTTCCTGCGCACCATGTTGTATCAGTGAGCTGAACTATCAGTCCCCTGGCATCGGAGAAATATAGCACTGGTGTGTTACCGCGCATCCGCACCCAGGTAGTCAAGGGGATATTTATCCCCTGCTCTGCAATATCCGGAACATCTATTTCCCGGAATCCGCCCGAAATCAATGCAGCCTGTGTCGACTCGAGATCATAGTTACTTACTGAATAACCAAGCTGGCTGATACCGGGTGACTCACCCTCCGCTACTGCCCGAATTGCCATGTATTGTTGTTCGTTTCCGATTTGTAAAACGGTGCGGCCATCGCTGCCTGTCTGGACAGGCAACCCAAAGAGAGACTGGTAGAAATTTTTGCTGCGCTCAGGATCCGTAGTACGAATCTCGAAATAATTTAACTTGGCGAGCTGAATGCCGGACTGGGCCGTGGCCTGAGGCGATGAACACACCAACAGTGCAAACGAATGTAGGAGTAAAAGAAAAAAGTGCCTGGGCAGCATGACGTAATTCCCCCGGGTATAAGAGAGTAATCTACTAGAGACTAATCATGCTGCAGCGACCTGAAAGTGTCCAGCCTGTAAGGCGGCAGCGAATTGATGATTCCCTTGCCGTAAAACTTGTTCAGCAGACGGTCATCAAGGATAGTGATCACCCCGCTGTCTTTTTCTGTCCTCAGCAACCGGCCTGAGGCCTGGATCAGCTTCATCGACGCCTCCGGGATTGAAATTTCACGAAAAGGATTCTTGCCCTGACCCTTTACCCATTCCCCCAGTGTCGCTTCCACCGGGTCATTGGGTACTGCAAAAGGAATTTTGGCAATGACAACGCTGGTGCAGTAGTCACCCGGCAAATCAATGCCCTCGGTCAGGCTAGCCAGGCCGAAAATAATACTGCCCTGTTTCTTGTCCACGCGCTCCTTGTGCAGCCTGATCAACTCCTGTTTTGAATGGTCATCCTGGGAAAGAATCCTGAACTGGATTTCCTCACCGAGTCCCTGCATCACGTCCTGCATTTGCCGGCGGGACGAGAACAGCACGAGTGAGCCCTTCTTCTCCTCAACAAGCTCCGGGAGTATTTCAATAATGGACTGCGTATGCGCCTGCGTATCCGAAGGATCAAACCCGTTGACAGGAATACGAAGCGTCGCATTACCATTAAAATCGAATGGGCTGCTGATACGTCGAAATACCGTATTTTCATGCAGTCCCGAACGCATGCTCAAGAATTCAAAATTACCCAGTGCCGTCAGGGTCGCCGAGGTGAGAATTGCCGCAAAACACTCATTCCACAGGTAATCTGTCAGAGCATCTGCCGCCAGTACCGGGCTTGATGACAGGGTTATCTCGGTATCATTGCCGAGAGGGCGGTAGGTTATCCAGCGCGCGTTCGGCGCATAATCACCATGGTCCTCAATGGAAAATGTCCGCCATAGCTGTATTGCGCCTTCTGCACGCGTGGCCATGATCCCGATGACAGGAAACCAATTCTCTGCTGTCTGCCTGTCAATTTGGGCATCATTTTCCATGAAGTCCTTGAGCCGATCGCTGATCTTGCGCAGTCTTTCTTCTAACTCCCTGAATTCCAATAAAATGTCATGGCTCGTTTCCCGCAGCTCGATCGGCAGCACGCCCTGGTCAAAAGTATGCTGGGTGATATCCCCCTTGGCGTTGGCACTCTCGGCCTGGTCGGTGTAGGCCTGAAACAGGGGGATATGCTGGTGTAGCACGGCCCGCGTCTGGTCAGCCGCCTGCCTGGCTTTTTCAAGCTGCACTGAAAGCTCCTCATCCTTATCCAGTTCGACTCCCATGCTCTTGAAGACCCCTGTAATGCGTTCCAGCCAGGTCTGCGTTGCTTTGAGACGAATGAAATGGGAAAAATGATTCACTCCCTTTAGTGGAAGATGATGCGCTTCATCAAAAATATAAATGCAGTCTTCAGGAGGCGGCAGAATCACACCGCCGCCCAGTGCCAGGTCAGCCAGAACAAGGTCATGGTTGGCGACTATGCAGTCGGCTTTCTGCATGCTGGTGCGGTTTTTAAAAAAACAGCAGGTGCTGAAGTTGGAGCAGCGATTGCCGGAACACTGCCCTTTTTCCACGGCCACGTTCCGCCACTGGTTTTCCTGCAGGACATCGGGCCAGTCGTCCCTGTCTCCCTTCCAGTTGCCGTCAATGAGTGCGTCCAACATTTCCTGGTACAGTTTTTTATCGGAATCAGAGGGATCCTCCAACTCAAGACCATACAGATCAAACATCGCATCCTGGCTGCTGCTGGATTTGAGCACGTTGTCTAGCTTGGATAGACAGAGATAGCGCCCCCTGCCCTTGGCCAGAGAATAACTGAACTGCATATCGCTATGCTTTAGGAGGTCGGGTATATCCTTGTACATGACCTGCTCCTGGAGGGCGACAGTGGCCGTGGCCAGGACTACCTTTTTCTGAAACGCCTTGGCAATCGGAATGGTGGCAAGCAGATAGGCAATGGTTTTTCCGATACCGGTGCCCGCCTCGATTACACAGATAGCGGGCTCTGCGGAGGTGCGCTTTCCCTCTTCATCCATCTCTACCGCTGCCAGGGTATTGGCTATATCCGCAATCATCTGTTTCTGACCGGGACGGTTTTGCAGGTCCTTGCTTTGAACCAGGGTGGAATAATTTTTCTGTATGGCTTGTTTGAGTTCGTCTGAAAGCATCGGCTGGCGGCCTGTCACCACCGGATAAGGTTCTTAGTCACTATAGTGTAGGAAGGCTGCTTTGCAACCGATGCCATGCAGCGCTATTTGGCATTGATTTCCGCTTTGCGGATCACGGGATTGGCATACATGTTCAGCACATATGACTGGTATTTTTTAGGCATGCTGGCCAGACGCTTCCTGAAGGCACGGCGTTTGCTGTTGGTCAGCGAGGCCGGCATTTCAAGAATGTCGGGCAATGTGGAAAAGTCCATGAAGTCTTTTTGGACAATCTCCATGGCAGCGTAATTTACGGCGTGAAGCTTGTAGTTGCGAATGATCTGTTCATCAATCTCCCTGGCAACTCCCTCCGCTGTAACCGCATCATCAAACTGGATCTTTTCACCGAAAGCCACATGCACGGCCCCTTTTTCTCCGATCATGCCGGACAGGATGCTTTGAACATCCGAGTTTTCATCCTTTTCGAACTTGCCGGTATTGTCGATGGTGTAAAGCTCTTCCGCCTTGGCCCGGTCGCAGGGATCGAACTCGTAGGAAATTGCCACGGGCACGATGTTAAGCGAGTTAATGGATTCCTGGAGCGTCAGTTTCAGCGTCGACTCACGATTAGCCATATGCAGCATCTTGATGATGGCCGTTTCTGTCTTATCGATTCCATCCTTGGCCCTTCCTTCACGCTGGGCAATCCACACATTTTCTCCACCCTTGATGCAATGATGGATGTAGGACGATAACTGTTTGCTGGCTTTGAGCAGGTCGCGCCCCTGAACCGAGCGCTTCACGATGAAACTCTTGTTTAGCTTCATGAGGTCTGTGAGAAAGGGCCGCTGTAAGAGGTTGTCCCCAATTGCTATTTGGAGAGTATCAAGCCCATGATGGTAAATCATGTAGTTGCAAAGCGCCGGGTCCAAGGTAATATCCCGGTGATTGCTGATAAACAGGTAGTGTTCGCTGGTATCAAGCGTATCGAGACCGGTATTCGTGAGGCTGGTGGTGGTGCTTTCGATCAGCCTGTCGAGGTATTTTTCGATGACAAGCTGAACATCGTGAATCGTCTGAACATGCGCGACTTCATCGGCAAGTGTGGACTGTACTTTGGCGGTCACCTTGCCTGGAAAGAACTTGTACAGCAGCGGGTGCGTGAATTTGCCCAGCGCCCTGCACATTGTTTCATCTTTTGACAGACGGTCAACGACAGGCCTGACCTCATCATCTCGGTAAGGCCTGATATCCTCAAAATCACTCATACGGGAATTATATTCCGGGCGTGTTCACTAATGCCGACTTGCCAAAAAGCTCAATTTTAAAGGTTTGGCGGGTAAAAAGGAAAAGTTCTCTACGCTTCATGCAGACTTAAAATAATCTACCACCTGAACAATCATCAGGTAGCCAAAGACGAGCAGGCATAAAATCAGCAATGTTCGGCTCTTCCAGCTATTGGCATGTTCAAGAAGCCACTGCCTGGAATTGTTCATGTAAAACAGCAGGGCTGCCAGGAGCGGCATAAATATGGCGCCGGTGACGGCATAGGTAATGACAACCCAGACGGGGCGTTGCAGGACCAGCAGGCTCATGGGCAGTATTGCCAGGTAGAGCAGGTAACCCCTGTAGGCATTAGTTCTGGAAATATTACTGGAAGATTTCAGAAAATGTGTCTGGTTCCTGTAGTGGTAAATATAATTAGCAAATAGATAAGGCACCCCATGCCAGACGCCGATCATGGAGCTGAATACCGCGCCCCAGAAACCAAAGAGAAAAATCCACTTGCCGTTTTCGCCCATCACGGGCAGCAGCTGGTCAGCAACAGCCAGCGCCATGTTGTTACCCGATACCACCTCGGGTTGCACACCTGCCGAAACAATAATAATCGCCATGCCAAACAGGGCCGTCAGTCCATAGGCCACGGCAAGATCAATACGCATGGCAGGAATCTTTTCTTTGCCGTGCCAGCCAGCCTCGCGCATCCAGTAGCCGTAGGACATGATGGTAATGCTGCCGCCTACCCCGCCGATGACACCAAGGACATAAGCCATACCATCATCCGGGACACGGGGCAGCAAGGTTCCGGAAATTATGGCCCCGGCATCGGGCAGCACCCTGGCCGCACAGTAAAGCACGGTGATAAACATCAAACCGATAAAGAACTTCATGACTGCCTCGAGCGCCTTGTAAACGCCGAACCAGACAATTACCAGGGCCACCAGGGCATGCAGGACGCCCCACCAGGCCACAGACACGCCAGGAAAGAAGGCATAGGCAGCCAGTCCGCAGGCCGCCATCATTGCTGCAGCAACCATGAAGGTCCATAAAACCATGTAAACAAGAAAATACCAGCTGAAAAAGCGCGGCAGCTTATCGATCCACCCTTCCAGGAGCGTAGTGCCCGTAGCCAGCTGCCAGCGACCAATGCCCTCTGTCAGGCCAAGCTTAAGCAGCCCCCCGAAAAGTACTGCCCACAGCAATGTGGTACCAAACTGTGCGCCTGCCACTGAGGCTGCCACGATATCCCCCGCGCCAAGGCCTGTTGCGGCGACAATGATTCCTGGACCGGTAACCTTGAGTAACTCACTACCTTTCACACTGAAATGTCCAGGTTTTCACAAATCTGGCTCCCGTATTCCTGCAGATGGTTAAGCAGTGTCCTGCGCTCTGGCCTTTCATCCTGCAGCTCGGCCAGACGCTTGAAGTAAGCAGCCGCATCGAGGCCTACGCCATTGAGGTTGGTGCTAACCTGTTTGGCACACCAGGCCTGCCACTGCGCCTTTTCCTCCTGGTTGAGAGTCTGCGGAAAATTCCTGGCGCGGTAGCGAAACAACATTTCCGGCAGACGCCTGTCTTGGAACGGCAGATCCAGGTCTGCTAGCGACTCACCGCCCGTCGCTATCACCTCGTTCATCATGTTCCGGTCCTGGTCGTTGAAGAAACCGCCGCAATACAGCATGTGATCAGGATCGGTGATTTGCTCGTGTTCTACTTCGGCAAATACAGTGAGCAGTTTCTGGCTCAATGTCGAATCGCTAAGCAGCACCTCCCTGTTGCGGGCACAGGCATCCAGGTCAATTTCATATTTACTACCGGTGTCATCACTCAGGACTGACATAGGAGCCAGCGCCGGACACTTGTTAATATGCACCGTTTTCAAGGCAATTCTTTCCTCACCTTCGCCGAGGTCTGCTGTCCGTGAAAAGATTCTGTGCCTGATGCTTTCAACATCGAGGTCATGCCACGATGCGGGATCCTGGCTGAGATCAGCAACGATTAGGCCGTTCTGGTTCGAGGGATGCATAGTCAGTGGCATGACTACAGCCAAACAGCCGCGGGTTGAAGGAAACATACCGGACACATGCAGCAACATGTCCCTGTTTTTTAAATTCAGCAGCAGCTTTACCCTGTTTTTGTCACGGAGCTGGTACAGCCAGTCATACAGCTTGGGCTGTGCGCTTTTTACCAGCTTCGCCATCTCTATGGTGGCGATCACATCCGAAAGTGCATCATGCGCCCCCTCATGAGCGATGTTATTGGCGGCTGTAAGATCTTCAAGACGAAAACTTGGACGTCCGTCTTCTTTTTCCGGCCAGTTGATCCCTTCTGGTCGAAGTGCATGAGTCATGCGGACCAGGTCTATGATGTCCCAGCGGGAATTTCCGTTTTTCCATTCACGCTCATAGGGATCATAGAAACAGCGGTAGAGCATGTACCGGGTGACTTCATCATCAAACCGGATACTGTTATAGCCGCTGACGCAGGTGTTTGGCTGGGTAAACTGTTCGGCTATTGCGGAGCAGAATTCTGCCTCGCAAAGCCCTTTCGAGAGGGCCGCCTGGGGCGTGATGCCTGTGACCAGGCAGGCTTCCGGGTGAGGCAGATAATCCGGGCTGGGTTTGCAGTACATTACCACCGGGTCATCAATAATATTGAGGTCCTCATCGGTGCGAATACCGGCAAACTGGCACGGCCTGTCCTTGCGTGGTTCTGCCCCCCAGGTTTCATAATCATGCCAGAAAATGGTTTTGTGACTGCTCAACCTGAGGATCCTGAAATCAGTGATTGCATAGCAATAAGCATCCCACAAACGGGCAGCGATGGTAAGACTAGAAGGGGAGTTTCCCCAGTCTTTGAATAAGTCATTGCGTCGGCTATATTCTTTAGTAAATTATAAATCCAGGGAGGATTAATGATGAGAAAGACATTCAACAGCGCCATCTAGCCCCTCGCTACTTGTTCCTTAAAATATCAAGAACGCCGGTATGTCCTTGATACTGCTTTAGTCTTATAATCCTTTTTCATGAATTTTCTTGGCTCCCATATTCTTTCAATCAGTCAGTTTGACAAGAATGATGTGAAAGAGCTTTTCCGGGTTGCTGACGAAATGCAGCCCTATGCCCAACGCGAGAAACACACCCGCGTTCTTGATGGCGCCATCCTCGGCAATCTGTTCTTTGAGCCCAGCACACGAACCAGGGTCAGCTTTGGCTGCGCCTTTAACCTGCTGGGCGGCCAGGTCAGGGAAACCACAGACATCAAGGCCTCCGCCATCACCAAAGGGGAATCCCTTTACGACACGGCCCGCGTTATCAGCGGCTACAGTGACGTAATCGCGATGCGCCACCCCGTCGCCGGCTCTGTGGAAGAATTTTCCAGAGCGAGCCGAGTTCCGGTCATCAATGCAGGTGACGGCCCTTCCGAACATCCTTCCCAGGCCCTGCTTGACCTCTATACCATCAAGAAAGAACTAAATATCGAAGATGATTTCGATGGTATTCGCATAGCCATGGTAGGCGACCTCAAATATGGCCGCACTGTTCACTCCCTCTGCAAACTGCTTAACCTTTACAGCGACATTACATTTACACTGATCTCGCCCAACGAACTTAAAATGCCCGGAGAGATAGTCGAGGAACTGCGAAAGAGCGGTCATGAGGTGATTGAAACAGAGGACATGGAATCAGGGCTGGAAAACAACGACACGGTCTACCTGACACGTATCCAGGAAGAACGATTTGAAGACCGAAATGAGGCAGATATCTACCGCGGACGCTTCCGTCTCAACCAGTCCATTTACACCAGTCACTGCAAACCAAATACCGTTATCATGCATCCACTGCCGCGCGACTCCCGCGCAGAAGCTAATGAACTTGACAACGACCTCAACCAGCATCCTAACCTGGCAATATTTCGCCAAACGGATAACGGCGTGCTGATACGCATGGCACTTTTTGTCCTTACTCTGGGGGTGCAAGACGAAGTGCACGAATCTTCAGTTGAGGTAAAGTGGTACACTGAAAAACGCTTCGAATAGGCACTACATCTGAGGCTTTCATCATGGTATTAAAATACCTGGTGAAAGGGATGGTCAATTTTGAACATTCTTTTGATGGTATGTAGTTCACAGGGTGAACTTTCCACTGGTTTAAAGGGAGTTCGCAGGCAAAAAGTAAGGGCTAGTGCTCTCGCGTGGCAAGAAACTCGAGATCCGGCCAGCGCTCCTTTGTCAGGTCAAGATTTACCCGAGTTGGCGCAAGGTAGGTCAGGTAGTCTCCCCCATCCAGTGCCAGGTTGTCGCCGGCTTTCCTTCTAAATTCATCCAGCTTGTTGCTGTCCTCGGCATAGACCCACCTGGCGGTATGAATACTTATCGGCTCATACACGCAATCAACTTTGTACTCGTCTTTTAGGCGATATGCCACCACTTCAAACTGCAGCACCCCTACCGCACCAACGATCAGGTCATTATTGTTAAGCGGCATAAAGACTTGGGTGGAGCCTTCCTCCGACAGCTGTCGCAGACCTTTTTGTAGCTGCTTGAGTTTAAGCGGGTCTTTCAGTCGGATACGTTTAAATAATTCAGGGGCAAAATGTGGAATCCCGGTGTATTGGAGCTCCTCACCCCCGGTAAAGGTATCCCCTATCTGGATAGTGCCGTGATTGTGCAGGCCGACAATATCACCGGAAACTGCACGATCAGCCTGCGCCCTCTCCCCGGCTAGGAAAGTAACAGCATCACTGATGCGAATTTCCTTGCCTATACGCACGTGCTTCATTTTCATGCCCTGTTCGTAAGCGCCGGAGCAGATACGCATGAAGGCCACACGATCTCGATGACGCGGATCCATATTGGCCTGGATCTTGAAAATAAACCCTGAGAACGCTTGCTCGTGGGCATCCACTTTGCGTGATTCAGAAACGCGATTCTGCGGCGGCGGTGCCCACTCGACAAACTCGTTAAGCATCTGCTCCACGCCAAAATTACCCAGGGCCGTGCCAAAAAACACAGGTGTCTGCCGGCCTTCCAGATAAGCCTGCAAATCGAACTTATGGCTGGCGCCACGAACGAGTTCTATCTCGTCACGAAAATCCTCAACATAGGAACCCAGTAGCTCAGCCGCCTCACTGCTGTCCAGGCCCTGTATGGTCCTAGTTTCACCTATCTCATCGGCATATTCATGATCGTAGATATGAATAGTATCGGTGCCGAGGTTGTAAATACCCTGGAACGATTTCCCCATTCCCAGCGGCCAGTAAATGGGCGCGCACTGTATTTTGAGAATATCCTCGACCTCATCAAGCAGTTCAATCGGGTCGCGTATGTCCCGGTCTAGTTTGTTAATGAAAGTCAGGATTGGCGTATCGCGAAGACGACAAACTTCCATCAGCTTGATGGTCCTTTCCTCTACCCCCTTGGCACCATCAATAACCATCAGAACAGAATCCACTGCTGTTAAGGTGCGATAGGTATCTTCGGAGAAATCTTCATGACCGGGTGTATCGAGGAGGTTGACGACCTTATTCCTGTAAGGAAACTGCATCACGGAAGAGGTGACGGAAATACCCCTTTCCTGCTCCATGGCCATCCAGTCTGAAGTGGCCATGCGGTCGGACTTTTTCCCCTTGACTGTGCCTGCCTTCTGGATCAGCTTGCCCCACAGGAGAAGCTTTTCGGTGATAGTTGTTTTACCTGCATCGGGGTGCGAGATAATTGCAAACGTACGCCGGCTGGAAACTTCTGCCTCAAACTGGTTCATGGAGTGAATTCAGGTATTTAAATGGATGGTGAGTGCAGCTAGTGGACTACATCTGACTGAACGGGTTCAGTTCGTGTATAAAGTGGATCCAGCACCTGATGTCGTTTTACCAGCAGCACATCATGTGGCAGGATTTCCTCTTCCTGGGTTGAAGACACACGGGGAATTTTTTCAAGCATTACGCAAACGACGTGCTCTTCATCCATGTCCACCACTACCCCGCGTTTGTAGCCTGTCAGGGTATTCAATGATATGTGCTTGCCGACTTCACAGGTAAAACTGACTTGTGAGCTCTCAGTATTCACTAGGTAGTTGTCCCCGGTCTGGGCAAGGCCGAATCCTGCCGCAGCGACAATATTTACAACTTCGATTGTGACTGGGTCATTTAGGTCTACCTTGATGCTTCCTCCAGGGACAAGACCTTTGCCGGCAGTGGTATTGGCGATAAGCTTCAGGAAAAGGCTGATATCATCTTCATTCCATTCCAGGATTTCATCTTCGCTGGATCCGTCGAAATCGGCCGCCAGGCTAACGATGTCGGTTTCAATAGTATGCTCAAGACTCCTGTCTCCGGAGCTGAAGGGAACCACCATAGATACAATACAGAATCCCTCGCTGTCATCCTGGGCCCTGAGGCGCCAGAGGAAGGGAATGTTGTCATTAATTTCTATCATTGAATGAGACGTTTGGAACTTGCGTTATGATCAGCTTTTCAATCGTTAAACTGGTCAATGAGAAGGTTAGATTTATGCGGAATTATATCACCAGTTGTTCGCTCATCGATATGGGGTCTGGATTGCCGCATTCAATTCCAGGTGAATAGTTTTTTCCACAGATTCTGTGGATAAGTCATGGGATAAAGCACAAAAATAGCACTGAACTGCCCATCTACACGCAAATCGCATCAAATTGTTCAATTTTTAAGCAAATAAAAAGTCCATAATTATCAATAAGTTGCAGTGTCAATGAATTTTATCTTCACAAAACCCCTATTTTTTTAGACTTTTTTGTTAAGAGAGTTTTTTTGTGCATAAATTCTCGGTGTTTTTTTCACTTTGCAAAAACGAAACTATTTTTACACTGTATTTAAAGGGGTTTTTGAGAACGCTCCGCTAAAGAGGTTACCTCTTCGATGGATGTGTCCCATACCACGTATCTCTTCCAGTTTCTAAATGTTGTCTTGCTGCGCTTGGTGTAATTCTGCTGGCCACACTTCCCTTTAAATACACTGAATAAAGGGCTTAGCAATAAATACTTTATGCTAGAATCGGAAAGGTAGTCACAAAATTCATCCAGATTGGTACAGGTTGACCAGGATCCTCTCCCAGCGCCCGCACAGCAGCCTGCATAAAATAATACTGCTTCTCAGTATCTTACTGGGCTCAACAGGCACCTTAAGCGCGGAATTTTCTTTGCTAGAAAAACAAGATCTGCAATGGCTGGGTGACCGCATTTTTAGAAATGAATGCAACCGGCGGGCTGAGTGCCTGACATCATGGAACGAGGGCGAGGAGTTCCCCTCACTGGGCATCGGACATTTTATTTGGTACAGGGCAGACCAGGCGGAAATTTACGAAGAGGCCTTTCCATCATTAATGGCTTTCATGGCACGGGAAGAGGTTGAAATTCCCCTGTGGATTGTGGCTAATGACCTTGAAGCCCCATGGGCGGATCGCACCGCATTCCTCGCCGACCTGGAAAGTGATCGCATGCAGGAGCTCAGGAGTTTTCTGCTTGAACACCAGCAGGAGCAAACGGCCTACATTGTCTCGAGGCATGAGGAAGTGCTTTTACGCATTCTGAAATCGATAAATGAACCGGCTCTAAAGGCAAGGGTAGAAAAGAATTTTTCTAAGGTGGCATCAAGCAATCCACCCTACGGCCTGTATGCACTGATCGACTACAATCACTTCAAGGGCAGTGGCATTTCCCCAGAAGAGCGCTATCAGGATAAGGGGTGGGGGCTAAAACAGGTGTTACTTGAAATGAATAGCAGTGACGAGTCCCTAGTTGCGTTTGTCCAGGCAGCCCGTGAAGTGCTGACAAGACGCGTAGAGAATGCACCGGCCTCAAGAAACGAATCTCGCTGGCTACAAGGCTGGCTCAACCGACTGAATACCTATTTAGCACAATGACTTACGAAAGAAAGAATATTGCAGCGATGCAAGCCTATGTCCCGGGAGAGCAAATCGATTCTTCCGAGATTATCAAGCTCAATACCAATGAAAATCCCTATCCGCCCAGTCCATGCGTCAGCGAGGCATTGGCGAGCGCCGATGTGCCGCGCCTAAGACAATACCCACCCCCGACCGCAAAAAGCCTACAAAAAACCATAGCGGCCAAACACAACCTGGAGCCGGAGAATGTTTTGGTTACCAACGGGGGCGATGAATTACTGCGCATGGCGATTACCACGTTCGTTGATCCTGGCGAGAAGGTCGCCATCGCCAGACCAACTTATACGCTTTATCAGGTGCTGGCTGATGCACATGATGCTCAGATGGTAGTGTTTGAACTTGATTCCAACTGGAATCTGCCGGGCAACTTCGGCGGCCTGCTTAACGATGCCGAAGCAAAGCTGGCATTCCTTGTAAATCCTCATGCGCCCTCCGGCACCTTGCTTCCCGTCGAGGAAATTTCTGCTGTTGCCGAAACTTTCAGAGGCGTTCTTTTACTTGATGAGGCCTACGTTGATTTTGTAGAGCCCGACGCGGCATACAGTTCAGAGGCCTTGCTTGAAAAACATGAAAACCTTCTGATTCTGAGATCATTCAGCAAGGGTTATTCACTGGCAGGCCTCAGGATGGGTTACGGTCTCGGCAACACCTCCCTGATAAACCCGCTGATGAAAACCAAGGACAGTTACAACACGGACCTGATTGCGCAGTCTCTTGCTGATGCCGCGATCAGGGACCAGGATTATGCCCGTGACACCTGGAACAGGGTCAGGGCCGAACGCAGAACGCTTTCTGCCGCGCTGCGCGGTATGGGATTTGTGCTTCCTGAAAGCCAGACCAATTTTGTCCTGGCCACTGTGCCGAACGGTCAAAAAGCAGAATCGCTTTACCACGCGCTCAAGTCCAAAAACATCCTTGTCAGGTATTTTAAAAATGAAAACCGGCTTGAAGATAAACTGCGAATTACCATAGGCACACCGGAAGAAAACCAGACATTAATCAATGCCCTGAACGAACTCCTGGATTAACAATAATGCCAAGGAAAATGAACAAGAAAACCCGAAACGTCATTTCCGGGGTGCTGGTCGGGATTGCATCGCTTTTCGCCATTATCAATTTTTCTGACATGCCTGCTGAGGAGATTAAGAGTTTTCTCTTTTCCACCACAATCTTCTTCTCCGCCATCTTATTGCTGGCCCTACTAGCAGTTTGCTGTTTCAAACTGCTGGGCTGGGTTGGTAAAGCCATATTCGATTCTGGTGATGAAAACATAGAGAAACCAGAAGAAATTCAAAAAGAAGACAGGGAATAAACCAGCCCGTCCTCCCGGCCTATCTCGGCTGGATAGTAATTTTTTCTTGCAGAAATTTTTTTAAACCCAAAACTTTCATACAGTGCAATAGCCGGCCGATTGGAAGCCCTTACCTCCAGCACAAATTGGGCAATATTTTCTTCTCTGGCTCTTTCCAGAATAAAAGTCATGAGGCGTTTACCGAATCCCATTTGCTGAAATTTGGGACTCACACAAAAATCCAGAAGCATGCTCTCATCCAGCAAGGTGGCTACAATGGCAAAGCCCATTACCTCCTCCCGTCCCGCATTATCTTGACAGACCACCCAGCCGTGGTGCCCGGCGTTGAAACCGTCGAGGAACTGCTGCTGGGTCCAGGGATGACTCTGACAATCATTCTCAATATTGGTAACGGCAGGCAGGTCCGCCTTTGTCATTTTTCTGAATAACAGCTGCGCCATTGCTGTATCGCCGTAATCCTTAATTGGCGAAATTTCTCATAACTGCCCAGAGTTCCCTTTTGGTTGCCGGGTTTTTAAGAAATTCTTCTAGGCTGCGGGTATAAATCGGCTCCCAGCCATGCCCCTCAAGCGACTGCGCTGCCTCAGCTCCATCTTCAGGCTCATAGACATGCCTAATGGCGTGCTCGCCCATGACAAGCAACTGCTTGAATTGCCAGTCAGTAAATTTCTGGTGAAGATAGGCTGTCAACGCTCCCGCGGCTGCTGTACGACTATTGTCGGAAGATTGGCCATGCATCATTGGCCAGTGGAAGGGTTTCTCCTCCATTGCCAGGTCATCGGTGCTAATACCGGCGGCCTTGAGTGCATTAAAGAGAAGATTCCGGTGGGCTGCCGACAGCTGTTCAGGGCCGAGATGCGGCATCGCATTAATAACGGCAAGCTCTGAATTTACCTGTATGCAGGCCAGTTTTAACCTGCACTCAGCTGCAGGCGTTTCACGCTTACCCTCTCCAGCCTCAATCTGTTTGCTGCTGTCACTTGCCGGCAGAACCGGAGCTGGGCTTTTTGTTTCAGCAGAGGATTCAGGCTTTGTTGGCAGAGATTCAGGGGCCGTTGCAGGTTCAGGCTGAACCGGCTGCTCTACTTCCATGCTTGGGGATCCCTCAGCCCACTCAATCGCAGCTGATTTCGGGGCGCCAGGCAGCTGCTTCCTGGGAAAATAACTCTCGATACCCAGCACCTGAAGATATTCCTGTCTGGTTTTTTCGGGGAGGGTCAACACAGCTCCGGGCAAAGATTGATTCAGGGTTAATTGTACCGGGCAAGCCTCCCATTGCAACGAAAGTACCCGGGTAAACGTCGGGTTCTCCCTCTGACCGCAAGTAAACCAATTCACAAAATAAAACGCAGCTGTAAACCAAGTGGCAAACTCTTCGTTATAACAAGTGAACTGAATATTCCATTCGGTGTTCATTTTGATTTAAGATCAAAAACGCATTCAACAAGGAGTATGGGAATGAAAATTAAGAGCCTGGTAATCCTGGGAACAACAGCAGTTATAAGTGCAGCAATCCTGCCGGCCGCATCGGCACAGGATGGCACCCCGCAATTCAAGGGAAATGCTGATGGCGCAGAGATACGCCATCGTGGCGACCACCAGGGCCGCCCCGGTCGTGGTCGGCACCGTCCACGCCCTGGGAGGCCTGAAAGGCTAATAGACCATCTCGATGCCAACGAGGATGGATTTGTGGATATCGATGAGTTCCTGGACTTTCGTCTCGCCAGGGTTGATGAAAAGTTTGACCGCAGGGATGCAGATGGCGACGGCCTCCTGAGTGAAGAGGAAGCATCTCGAACCAGGCGTGGTGATATTAATGAAACAGACCGCGGATTGATCATTGCCTGTGCCAGGGAAGCCATCGCCGGGTGGGAAGGTCCTCACCAGGAAGATCAATTCGATGCGGTAGACACCGATGGTGACGGCTACATCGACCTTACTGAAATGAGTTTTGCCCTCGAAGAGCGTGCTTATGCTCTCTTTTACCGCATTGATGCTGATAGTGACGGACTCATCAGCCTCGAGGAAGTCGAAGCGCATGTAGAAGACCAGATCAATCTGCGCCGCGTTATTCGCGTATGCAAGGACGAAATTCTGGACCCTTTCGACGCGACGCTTTAAATCTTCCCCAATCCCCTTAACCTCGAACGGTTTTAGCCGGGCATTAATTGCCCGGCTTTTTGATTTCAAAAGATAATTCAGCTTATAAAGCTGTAATGCAATGTTTATCATATCTAATCTCGAAACAATAAAAGGTAATTAAACATGGCCCTCACACTCGATACTCCACTTGTTTCTACTCAATGGTTGGAGGAGCATCTTGATGATCCTGCTCTCAGAATTATCGACTGCTCGATGGTGATGCAACCGAACGACGACGGCACCTTCGGTTTTGTGGCCGCCACAGAAGTCTTCAGTAAAGGGCATATCTACAACAGCATCTACGTAGACCTTGGCGGCGAGCTTTCCGACCAGAATCACGAGATGAGCCTGATGATGCCCTCCCCCGAGGTTTTGGCCGAAACACTCAGACTGAAAGGCATCGGTGAGGGAACTGCCGTGGTCTGCTACGACCGCAGCAACCATGCTTGGGCATCCCGGGTATGGTGGATGCTCAAAACCTGTGGTTTTGATAATGCCGCTGTATTAAACGGCGGGTATAAAAAGTGGCTCGCAGAGAGCCGCGCTATCAGCACTGAAATGACCGAATACCCAGAAGCTGACAGCTTACCTGTTAAGCCCCGCTCGCAGCAGATGGTTAACAAGGAGCGGGTTCTTTCCGTCCTTGAAAAGGATGATGCCCAGCTGTTGCATTCACTACCGCTTCCCATGTTTACAGGAGAGGTCAATGCCTATGGCAGACCTGGCCGTATCCCCGGCAGCAAGCATATGTATTGCGAAAACCTGCTGAATGCCCAGGACAACACTTTTATCGACCATCATGAAATATTGAGCAAGTACGAGGCTGCCGGTGTCAGCAAGGATCAACCTATCATTGCTTATTGCGGAGGCGGCATTGCGGCCAGCGCCAATGCCCTCGCCCTGACCCTTACGGGACATGACAACGTAGCTGTCTATGATGGCTCGCTTTCAGAGTGGTGTGCTGATCCAAATTTACCGATGGAGGTAGATTAGCTGAGAATTTGCCGGGCGGCATTGCGGCCCGGCAAACCACTTACTCCGCCTCCAGGGTGCGCCCCGGAGCCGCATAAATACAATCCCTTGAAAGGCATCTGGTACTGGGCGAGTCCAACTGCTGGTCTTGCCGAAAAGAGCTGATCCAGTGACAGCTTTCCGTGAAAAATATCCCCTGAAGGAAGACCAAATTCCTGCTCTAGGTCCCAGGGACTCAGGACCTGCATGCCTTCGATCTGCTGCCTTGTTCCAGGGAAAGTGGCCTCCAAAGTATCCAGTATACTTGCCACCGCGGCATCACGCTGCGAATGCCAATGTGCCCCCAGCTGCGGATTGAAATGCTGACAAAACAGACTCGCCACGTGACAGCCCTCAGGTGCAAGACTGTCATCCACGGTGCTGGGTATCAGCATTTCAACGATCGGCTTTTCAGACCATCCTCTGTCTTTCGCATCCAGCCAGGCCCTGTCCATATAATCTAGCGTGGGAGCAAGTATGATGCCTGCCTCCATACACCGGGGCACGTGCCTTCCCTGCCAGGAAGGCAAACCATTTAAAGCCAGGTTAATACGAAACGAGCCGCTGCCACATTTATACTGATCGAAATGACGCATAAATTCCTCAGGAACAATGCCAGGATCCAGCAAATGTTTGAATAACATTATGGGACTGACATTGGCCGCTACAATATCAGCCTCAAACTCTTGCCCGTCTTCAGTAACAACCGCCTTTACCTCGCCGGACTTAACGTTTATCAACTGAACCGCTTTGTTCGTGTGATACCTGACACCATATTTACTGCCTTCGGCCGCTATCGCGTCACTAATCGCACCCATACCGCCAACCGAATGTCCCCACCTGCCGCTTTCGCCATTGACCTCACCTAACAGGTGGTGAAGCAGGTTATAGCCATTACCCGCACTGTAGGGTGAATGATAATTGCCAACTACGGCATCAAAACCAAACAGAGCTTTTAGTGCATCAGTCTCGAAAAAGTCGTCCAATATTTCACCGGTGCTGCGCGAAAACAGAGATAGTAGAAACTGCGCCTGTTCACGGTTTAACTGCCTGAACTGTCGACTCAACTTGAACAGTGACCATAGATCGCCCGGCCCGCCTGCCACCAGCGCCGGTGGTATGATGAGCATGATGTCCCTAATGACGGGAACAACCGCCTGTAACAGGGCCTCATATCGGCGGAGGGCTTCTACATCATGATCAGAGAAGCGCGCGACTTCCTCACTGAGTTCTCCAGGGATTGAAGCAAAACTATCACCGTTAGGGAGTGGCAAAAAATTATTCACGCTGCGGGGCAGAATCTTCAGCCCATGGGCGGAAAGGTTAAGGTCTTTAATGACGGCGGGATGCAGGAGACTGACCGTGTAGGAACATACGGAGTTTCTGAATCCCGGGTGAAACTCCTCGGTGACTGCCGTACCACCAAGCATGGGACGGCGCTCCAGAACGGTAACATCAAGACCAGCTTTGGCGAGGTAAGCGGCACAAACCAGGCCGTTATGACCGCCACCGATAATGACTGCTTTTTTACTCAACTTGGATTGCCGAAGTAAAGCGTCGCTAGTCCGTTACCCTGCGTCGAACTGGTAACCTGGTGTTGACGCGGAAATTTCCATTTCTTCATCGGTCATGCGTTCAGCAATACCTTCAAACAGAGGTGTGCTGAGATACCTTTCCCCGGTATCTGGCAGCATGCAGAGAATGGTGCTTCCAGGTGATGCCTTTCCCGCAACCTGCATAGCCCCGGCAAAAGTTCCGCCCGCTGAAATGCCAACGAATATCCCTTCCTTCCGAGCCAACTTTTTCGGCCAGCGCAGGGAGTCTTCGTTGGGAATGGTAAGCACTTCATCCACGTAATTCTGGGTGACGGCATCCTCTGTGAGCTTGGAAATAAAATCAGGTGTCCAGCCCTGCATCGGATGAGGTGTAAAGGCTTCATGACTCACCGCCGGCGACCCATCATCATTGCGCCCCTGCTTCACATCACTGCTTACCAGCGCAGCGATTTCAGGCTCGCAGAGCACAATTTTGGTATCAGGGCTTTTTTCCCGTAGCGCTTTACCTACTCCTTTCAGTGTTCCGCCAGTGCCGTAGCCGCTAACCCAGAAATCCAGTTTCTGGTTTTCAAAGGCTGCCAGGATTTCCTGCCCTGTAGTGTTGTAATGCATTTCTGCATTCGCTTCATTTTCAAATTGACGCGTTAGAAACCAGCCGTGTTTTTCTGCCAGCTCAACCGCCTTGTTCACCATGCCAGTGCCTTTGAGCGGCGCAGGTGTAAGAACTACCTTAGCACCAAGAAAACGCATAAGCTTTCGGCGTTCCACGCTGAAACTTTCAGCCATGGTGACAACGAGAGGGTAGCCTTTCTGCGCACAGACCATGGCCAGCCCGATTCCAGTATTGCCACTGGTGGCCTCCACAACGGTCTGTCCTGGCTTGAGTGCGCCGGTTTTCTCGGCATGTTCAATAATACCAAGCGCTAGGCGATCCTTGACGGAGCTCATTGGGTTGAAAGCTTCGCACTTCACGTATAGGTTAACGCCTTCTGGTGCGAGCTTGTTGATACGAATAACGGGCGTGTTACCTACGGCACCCAGGATGTTGTCATGAACTTCGGCTGAAAGTGCCATCGGTAATCCTCTTTTTTTTAATTAGTTATTAAAGGCTAGAAACTGAATCTGATTATTTACCAACCCAAACCATATTGTGAGGCAGAAGGTTGTTAGAGATCAGAGCGGTAGGAACGATCATCACATTCGTATGGCTCCCAAGGATAGCTTGAGACAAACATGGTGTCCCCTCCCCTGAACTGACCTGAAAAATACAGAGGATCCTCTGCAACGAAGGACCTGTACAGGGCGCCATTTTCAGGATCTATTCTGAAACGCTCTACCACCCGCATCTGGTCGCTGTGGGGCGTCCTGGCATCTGCTAGCAGAATTCCCGCTTCAAAGGCCTGGGTATAGACAATAAGCTCGTCTTCTTCCCAGCGCCCGATGGAGTACCCGGAGCGACTTTTTTCCAGGTTTTCAGGAAATGCAATCTCATCCAGATGAATAATCCGTTCAAACACCATGGTGCCGTAGACCAGCCTGATTACATTTTCAGTCTGAACGATGCGGTTCACCGGGTTATCAAAGGACCAGTCCCATATGATATTGGTGGTTTCACAGCGCAGTCTTGGGTTGTCAGTAGAAGAGCCATCAAATCCCTCGATGGCTGCCAGGCCTGCTTCTGTTAAAGGCAGCGGACTGGGACGCTCCCAGGTGGTCGCCAGGGGGGCGTCAGAAAAAGATTCCGGTGTGCCGCGCGACCCCTGGAAGGCCCTTGCCCCTGCGGGCACCTCACCCGGCTCGAAATTTTCGGCCACGCTTAATGGCACCAGCGTTCCTTCCAGTCCACGGGGGTCTGTCATAACCACCTGTTCTGCAGCCCAGTCACCTGAGATATCAGGATCACCGTTTGACAGACGCTTGATCTCAATTTGCTGGCGCAGGTTTCGGTCTGCCTCTGAAACCTGGTCATAACGATCCAGGCTGAGACCAGTGGCAAAGGTGATGGTGCCTGTATAGCAGGTGTTTTCTTCAAACCGGTCTGGTGAACCCGTTATGGAAATTGAGGATCCAATTTCAAAAAGATCTTCACTCCATCCAGAACGGCGCAGAACTGTCCCACCCCTTAATTCGCATTTCCAGGCAATCACAGAACCATCTGCATTGGTCACATCGATGTACACCCAGGAATGCGGATTCACCATCGCGATATCGGTAATGGTACCCTCAACCGTTATATCCACGTTCAGGTTGAAGTTGGCCAAGCCATGATGGGCCAGGGAAATCAATGGGGACATTATCAACAGAATTAGCGAAAAGATTTTATACAATGCAGCAGCCTCGCGCCGACAAGTGAGTAGACAGCATAAAAAAGCGTCGTCGCAAATTCCACTTCTTTTCTAAGGGCGTGTATCATCAACTAAAGACTGACGCTGCGCTTTTCTCCTCGAATTATAAAAACAACTACAAGGAATACCCTGTGAAAAAAACTGCCTTACTGATTCTGACTATTTGTACCCTGATGGCATCGTGTGCAAAAGTTCCTGCCGACACATCCACCCCTGAAAGATCACGAGCACCACAACCTGCTGCAACAGTCTTAGGTGAACCAGTACCGGTCACAGCACACGAAGACCACACCTTTCTACTTGAAAGTGATGACCCCAAGCTGAGAGCGAACAAGCGCCTGGTCTATGACATGTGGCGCACAATTTTGAACGCCGGACATGTTGAAGCTGCGGACGTGTACCTGGCGGCTGACTACATCCAGCACAATCCCACCGCGCCGACCGGCCGCGAAGCCTTCAAACAGAATTTTTCAAGGGTCGTTCCCCGGCAAGAGCAAATTCCTAAGACGATTCAGAACCCTGTGGTTACCATCGTGGCTGAGGGTGATTACGTAGTGTTGGCATTGGTAACAGAATACCCGGAACCCGATGGCAGCGGCACCTATACCTCGACCCATTTTGATATGTTCCGCATTGAAAATGGTGTCATTGCCGAGCACTGGGATTCCATCCAGATTAGGCCTGGACAGGACTCGCCACCCTTTGGTAATGGCGGACCTGTTCCTGTGGTCGGCACCAGGGGGGCTGCACAACTGGACATGCTGTTCAACGATGATCCACGACTTTTTGAAAACAAGCGACTAGCCTTTGACATGTGGCGCCACATTCCCGAGGCAGGGCGTGAAGAACTGGCACCGCTCTACATGGATCCTATTTATATCCAGCACAACCCAAATGCAGCCACAGGTCGTGACGGTGTCATCGAGTATTTCACCCAGCGCCCTGACACGTCGATTGATTCATTCCTCGAAGATCCCCTCGTCGCCACCGTCGCCGAGGGCGATCTGGTGGTTCAGGTTTTGCAGGAAGAGCGGCCACATCCGAGAACAGGTGAAACCTATTATGTGGCCTGGTTTGACATGTTCAGGGTAAGAGACGGCATGCTGGTAGAACACTGGGATACTGCATCCAAAGGGGAATTACCTGCCGTAATGCAGGAAAATTAAACTGTTCGACTTTAACTTGCAGGATTGCATAGGGAATGCAGTGACAAGTTCAGAGACGGACGCCGTAACCGAAATAGTCTGCCAGTGCCAAACCTGCTGCAACACTGGTAAAGGGGTCATGCTCAACTACCTTACCTGGAAAATGCTGGTCTAGGATATGTCTGACGGCAGGAATAAGTGAGGAACCTCCAGTGCGCAGTACTAATTCTATTTCCGCCGGATCCATGTCGGCTTTTTTCAGCGTATCAAACACCGATCGCTCAAAGCGATTGAGCAGCTCGGCAATCATGTATTCAAAATTATTTCTTTCGACCTGAACAGATACGTCAATCTCGGGAATATCCAACAAGGCTGATTCACTTGAAGAAAGAGACGCCTTGCAGTCTTTTATTGCCTGAAATACCTGGTAAGAATAATTCTGGGTAATTAACTCGTAAAGCCTTTCAAATTTTACAGCGCTTTCCCCACCCTGGCGCATCTTATCCAGAACCGGTGTGGTGTATTCGTTCTGGTTCAGCATGTAGCTGACCGTCCAGTTCAAAAGATAATCCTCATAGGCATCAAACGGAAAAAGCGTTTCTATTTCCTTGCCGTCGACTTCCCTCCTCCAGCGTTCGCCCTTCCCCAACAGCGGAAAAAGAATATGCCTGAACATGCACTGGTCAATGTGGTCACCTCCCAGTCCGATACCGTGAATGGCAACGACATCAAAAGTTTCACGGTGGCGCTTTAGAATGCAAAGATCAAGGGTGCCGCCGCCAAAATCCACCGTGAGAATGCTTTTCCTGTCATCGTCAGGATTGGCATGCATATAACTCAGCGCAGCGGCGGTAGGTTCTGGGTAAAAACTCTGAGTGTTGATTCCGGCGTACTTGTAAGCTTCAGCAAGCCGTCCCATGGCAACCTTGTTATGGTTCTGATCACGGCCCTCAAAATTAACCGGATGGCCAATGCAAGCCTTGTCGGTTTCTGCCCGCTGCATTAAGAGTGTAGTAACTGTTGCCTCTACAGCCTGGCGAATACGCAAGAGGATTGGGGTGATCAGGGCCACCAACCGGAAGGGTTTTTCAAACACCATAACACGCTGGGTATCAACACTGCCAAGCAGACGCTTGGTGCCCCGGAACAGGCGTCCGGGCAGGCTCCCATCATTGAATGCCTGCCCGTATACCACATTGGTTTCCGCGGTTTGCGGCAATTGTGTCGCCATGTCCATCTGCCCAGTACTGGTCCTGGCTTCACCGAGGACCTCCACGCTCATTTCCACCTTGCGGCCCTGGTTGCGGGCTATATAGGTATCAATGGCTTCCTGGCCAGTGCAGGTAATAAAATCCCTGTCTATATAGCTGGCTGAAGGCATGATTGGCTCAGTGCCTTCAATGCCGACCATGGTAATACTTGTTCCGTCAAAGACGGCGGCAGCACTGTTAGAGGTGCCAAAATCGATGCCTATCCCTGCGGCAGATTTGTTTTGGGTATTACCTTGGTCGGACATTTCTTGTTAGCTTCATTATTTTTGGCAAAGAGAAAGGAAGATACAAAAGAAAAAATTTCAGAACAACAGGTTATTGAAAGCATTTGCACGCTTTTTGCTTTAATTGAATTTGCTATGTTGCCCTGCTAGTCTCAATTACCGAAACTATCAACGACATGCGCCGCGATATGAAAACTCTGGCCAGAAATTTTTTCCTTTTGCTGACTATAATTAATGTGGCTGGATGCAGTGACCAGCCCCCATCGGAATCCGATAACGTCGTCACTGAAACACTCTCCATCAATATCCCTTCACTACCCTCAACAAACGGAGACGTCACCGACTTTACAATGCCCAGGGACAATAGCGGCCCAACCACCATCTCCATCACTCCCGACGGAATGATCTGGTATACCCTGGCCGCCGGCAATGCCATAGGCCGCATGGGACCTGATGGAGAAGACCAGGCCGAATTTCCGTTACCGACTCCCGACAGTTCTCCACGAATCATTGCACTGGGCAGCGACGGTAATATCTGGTTCTCGGAACATAACAGCGGCAAGATGGGGCGCATCACGCCGAACGGCGAAATCACGGAATTTGATCTTTCCTCACCGGATTCCCAACCGAGAGCCATTGCCCTTGGTAGTGACGGAAACATCTGGATAGGCATGTTTGCCGCCAACCGGATCGGCCGCATTACAACGGATGGCGTGATCACTGAGTTCAACATTCCAACCCCTGACAGTGGTCCCCGCGCCCTGGCTGCCGGCCCGGACGGCAATATCTGGTTTTCCGAATTCAAGGCCGGCAAGATCGGCCGTATAACCCCCGACGGTGAGATCACGGAATTCGAGTTACCCCGGCCCCAAACCGGCCCCGGTGATATCACTGCAGGTGCAGACGGCAACATGTGGTTTCTTGAACTGAACGGCAACATGGACAACACGCCGGTGATCGGCAATCGGGTCGGACGCATCTCTATGACCGGCACCATTACCGAGTTTGAAATCCCGAGTGAGGGTTCCACACCAATAAACATCGCCGTGGGACCTGACAGAAATATCTGGTACTCCAAAAACAACACCCTAGGCAGGGTAACGGCCACGGGAGAGATTACCGAATTTCCGATTGCCAAAGGCCCGGCTAGGGCTGTCGGAGTTAGTGCGGGCAGTGACCGACAGCCACCCGGGAGATTGACTGATCGACTCTGGTTTACTGACCCTTTTAATAACAGGATCGGCTACCTTCAGTTTGACTAGCAGAGATTAGTACCCATGAGAAATCTAGTTCTTGTTTACCTGATATCCCCAGCTTTACCGGCACATGCGCAGTCCATTCGTGGGGGCGGTGCAGAAAGCCAGGAATTCCCGCCCGCCCCTCAGAAGTATCAATAAACTTGCACACCCTGAGCACAAAATTTGCAGCTGCCCTTTTGAGCGGCCGCACTCTTTCTGATTCCGTTACAGACAAGGCCAAATACTGCCTTCTTGATTATCTAGCCTCGGCCTATTCAACCCAGCAGTTTCACTGGGTCATCAATGCCAGAGATATGGTACTGCAGAACTCCGGTATGGATAACGGTGGAGCAGCCCTGATAGGAAGCGGTAAGCGGGCTTCTTTGCAGGACGCTGCGTTCGTTAACGCAGTAGCGGGTCATTCACTGGTCAGGGATGATATGCACCTGGGCAGCGTCGCCCATCTTGGTGTCGTAGTAATTCCGCCTGCACTTGCCCTCGCAGAAAATAGATCGGTATCGGGTGAAACCTTACTTGAAGCCATTGTTGCCGGATATGAGGCCGGCGGGAAACTCGGCCGCATGCTTATGGACGTGCAAACGGCAAAAAAAATTCGTCCCACTGGCCTCATCGGCGCCTGGGCTGCGGCCGCGACAGGTTCAGTTCTATTGGGCATGGACGAAGAGCAAGCTTCCAATGCCCTGGGGCTTGCCTCCAATTATTTCATTGGTCTGAATGAGTGGGCTGCCTGGGGCAGCGAGGACATGTATTTTCATCCCGGCATCGCTGTTCGCAATGGCATGACAGCAGTTATGTTGGCTCTACAGGGCGCTAAGGCGGCGGCAACCGCTTTAGAGGGCAAAGCCGGACTCTTTGCAGCACTTGGCAAGCATCTTCCTAAAAACCCATTACTACCCTTTTCGGACAAAACTGAAATCGAACAGGTCTTCTTCAAACAAGTACCGGCCTGCAATTATGCTCAGACGGCCGCACAAGTCGCTGCGCTCGCGGTCGCTGACAAGCAAGTAACGCCAGATAAGATCAAGCACATAAACATAAAGGTGCCCTATGCCGCCGCCCATTATCCCGGGTGTGACTTTGCAGGTCCTTTTTCCAGCATTCTGCATGCCCGCATGAGCATTCAGTTTAACGTGGCTAGTGCGATCATTAATGACGACTTTGAAGACAGTCATTACCAGAACTTTACTAATAAGAACATCGCAAGCCTGGCCCGAAAGGTAGTTGTGGATGTTGACGCCGAGCTTACCGATAAGTACCCGACCCGACAGGGAGCGGCGGTTACTATTCAGTATGAAGACCAATGTATCAACGCTGCACTAGACGACGTAATACCCGCAAGCATTAAAGAGGTGAATGCCCGGTTCCTGGCCTCGGCTGCAGCCTACCATGGCCAGGAAAGGGCTGTATCAATTCAGAAAAAAACCAAGACGCTGGATACCATCCAGGACCTGACTGAATATCTAAGATTGCTTGATTAAATCAGCGGCACTGCATTAGGCCAACGAGCACATCATTGGTTTGCATCTCATCCTGGCAGTTCGGCAGCAGTTCACCCGTGCCTACAATGCCAATGGCGCGACAGTTAACATGCCTGACTCCGCCGGGTTCAATGGCCCGTGCGATTTCCTCGCCGCCCGCAGGACAGATCGCTTGGATTCTTTTCTCGCAGTCGACCTTACGCAGCTGGGCACAGCCGAAGAAGTTCACCTGTCGATTACCCTCAAGCTGGTATTCCCAAAATACTAGCTCGTTGCCAACACGGCCGTTGTTGCCGGTTGGTTGTGCGTTTTCTAACTGAGGTAGTATGTCACCTAGCGGCCTGTCAAAAACGCGCTCGGGACCGCTGGTCACACTCATGCTTCTGATTGGTGCTTTTTCAATTGGAGTGCAGGCAACGCAAAGACCTAGCAATGCTAAGGTACCTAGTTTGGATAGACGTGTTAGTTTAATCATAGGCATTTCCTCTCATATAAAGGCTAGCCCAAGGGCTTGATATTTTTTTGGTGATATTAAAATAAGGCAGTGTTGGACTGAAGAAATAAAAAAGCGATTACCACCTTTTTTTCAGTATTCATAAAGTTTCTATTCATGAATATTGCTGCGCACTTATAGGTTCATTATCCTCTGGTATAAGTGACCCAAAAAGGACAGGCCTTATGAATCTATCCTCTCTATTTTCCTGGCTTATGGCTTTGCTACTAACCTCACAGGTCCAGGCCCAGGATCCTGTATTTCAAGACATCATATATGCTAGCCCTGATGGCTTGGATCTTGATCTTGACATCTATCTCCCTGAGACCGACAGCGCGGCGCCATTAGTAATTTATCTGCATGGCGGTATCTGGCGTCTGGGAGATAAATCTGGCGAGCGTAACTATGGTTACATCAGACCGTTCCTAGAAAACGGCTACGCCGTAGCCAGTCTTAATTTTCGGGCTTCCACGGATGCCCCCTTTCCCGCCATGGTGCATGACATCAAGGCGGCAATACGCTACCTAAGGGCTAATGCTGCTGACCTCCGGTTCAATGCTTCCGGCATTGCTGTTATCGGCTCATCTTCAGGCGCACATCTCGCCCAGGTCGTTGGTACCAGCAATGGTCATCCCCAACTAGAAGGCTCGCTAGGCAACCACTTGAATACTTCGTCGGATGTTCAGGCCATCATAAGCTATTTTGGTGCCAGTGACCTGACAACTATTCTCGAGCAGTCGACCCCCTTTGGCCTAATTATCAGGGAACCTGCCCTAGAGTTACTTCTGGGCACCCAACCCCATGATAATGACTACCTGGCCCAGTTGGCCAGCCCTGTGGCGCACGTGGATAAAAACGACCCCCCCCTGCTACTTTTTCATGGTGACATGGACCCACAGATGCCCGTCAATCAGAGCCTGCAAATGTTTGGCGCCTACAAGGCAGCGGATTTACATGTCATTTTCGAGCCGGTGCATGGCGCGATGCACGGAGGACCGGAGTTTTTCGAGGAACAACACTTGTCTACCGCGATAGATTTTCTAGGGCACACTATCGGCCGATAGTGATTGATAATGATCATGCAGCTCGGCGATATTCAGATCGACCGCATCCTGGAAATGGAAGTCCCTTTCTTGTCCCCTTACGATGCATTTCCTGATGCGCCTCATGAAGAAATAAAAAACAACAGCCAGTGGCTCCAACCCTGGGCCCTTTGTTCACTGACCGGCAAACTCATTATTACTATACAGACCTGGATTATTCGAACCCCAAAGCATCTAATCCTGGTCGATACCTGTATTGGCTGCAATAAAACAAATCATTACTTCAGCGAGTGGCACCAGCGTACAGATGAATCGTGGTACATGAAACTGCTAAGCAAGGGGGTTAATCCGGAAGCAGTGGACTATGTCTTCTGCACGCACCTACATGGTGATCACTGCGGCTGGAATACTCGCCTGGTGGACGGGCGATGGGTTCCGACCTTTCCAAATGCTCGCTACATCATCTCCCGTAAGGAAGTGGATTACGTGGCAGCAGAAAACACTCCCGCCTACCAAGAAAGTGTTCTACCAATCATAGAAACCGGCCAAATTCAGGCCGTGGAGTCAGACTTCGCCCTCAATGACAGTGTCTGGCTTGAAGCCATGCCGGGCCACACGGTCGGCCATACGACCGTTCACCTAGCCTCGGGTGGTCAGCATGCCGTGCTTTGCGGCGACCTTATTCACAGCCCACTGCAATGCCGGTTTCCTCAATGGAAATACTGGATCGATTTTGACCCTCAGCAGGCCATTAAAACTCGGCAAGCATTTCTCGAATCGCGCGCAGAGGATCAGCTTATGGTCCTTACAGCTCATTTCCCCTCACCTTCTGCAGGCATAGTAGAAGCGAGAGGCGATGCATTTAATTTTCGATTCACTCAAAGCTGAATTCGGTTGAATCGTGATATGTTAATTTCTATTTTTAGCAATATCGGGATCAGCCTGGCACTGAAATTTGTCATAGATGTTTCATTTTATCTGCGAGTTAGGACGTTTTTGTTTGCTTCGAACTTGATGCGTTGAATCCTTTTTTGTCTTTCCAATTTATCCCCACTTTACACCTCCTATTTCGCTATAATGGCAATTCTAAAGATTCGAAAATGTTAGCAATGCACTAGCAGGAGCATATTACAATGGCCAAGATTGTCGGCGGCATCGCCACAGCCCATACCCCCACCATTGGCTTTGCCGTGGATTCAAAAAAGCAGGACGACCCGGTCTGGTCGCCTATTTTCAAAGGCTATGAGCCTATTCAGGACTGGTTGAAGGAGAAGGCACCTGATGTCATCTTCTATGTTTTTAATGACCACATGACATCCTTCTTTATAGACCACTATTCTCACTTCACCCTCGGTGTCGGTGAGGAATATCCTTGTGCCGATGAGGGCGGTGGCCCACGAAAACTTCCTGCCTTCAAGGGTGACCCTGACTTTGCACAACACATAGCCATGGGCCTGGTAGCAGATGAGTTCGATATGTCATATTTCCAGAACAAGCCCCTGGATCATGGATGTTTCTCACCCCTATCATTATTGTTGCCTCATGAACCTGACTGGCCTTGTAAAATAGTACCTTTCCAGGTGGGTGTGCTGCAGCCGCCCTCCCCAACAGCCAAACGCTGCTATAACCTAGGAAAATCCTTGCGCAAAGCTATTCTGAGCTACCCAAAAGACATCAAGGTGGCTATTGCAGGAACCGGTGGTCTTTCACACCAGATACACGGTGAACGCGCAGGTTTTAACAACACACCATGGGACATGGAGTTCATGGAGCGCCTTGAAAAAGACCCCAAAGGCCTCACCGATATCACCATCGCAGAATATGCTGAGCTAGGGGGAGCCGAAGGAGCTGAAATCGTAATGTGGCTTATCATGCGAGGCGCTCTGTCTGAGAAAGTGGAGACTATCCACTCCTCTTACTATCTCCCATCGATGACACCGGTAGCCAACCTGATTATGGAGGAGCGTTCCGATGAGGCACCAGATGAAAGCCAGGAAGAATACCTAAAGCGAATTAACCACCAGCTAGATGGCATGGAAAAACTGGAAGGCACATACCCCTTCACCATCAAAACAGGTGTGAAAGCATTTCGCCTAAATAATTTTCTTCACGAGCTAATCAAGCCTGAAAAGCGCGAGCTGTTCCTTAATGACCAGGAAGCTTCTTTCGAGGAAGCTTGTTTGACCGAGGAGGAACGCGAGATGGTGCGTGACCTGGATTGGAAGAAGATGATTCATTACGGTGTTATTTTCTTCATGCTTGAAAAACTGGGAGCTGTAGTAGGCACCACAAACCTGCATATATACGCCGCCATGCGAGGCGAGTCCCTGGAAGACTTCCAGAAAACCCGAAACGCCCAGGTCCTGTATTCGGTTGCCGGAGATACCGATACTGATTGGGACAAGGAGCAAAGCGCTAAGAACTAATTGAGCCTAGTAAGCGATAGTTCAAACCTTGCCTTTCTCCTCCTGCTTTTCTTGGCCAACAAAAAAGCCCGGTAATATCCGGGCTTTCTCAAAACATATTTTTATGCCTCTTACATCAATGGCAGCCCATGGCCCTGCGCTACCATAAACATCAGCATCGGAATGGACAGCATGGTGTTTGTTCGAGAGGCCATCAAAGCGACCACCTTGGCTTTGGCCTTTTCGTCGTCGGAGGCCTCAACGATACCAAGCACCTTTTTCTGATTTGGCCATATGAGAACCCAGACATTAAACAGCATAATAGTGCCCAGCCAGGCGCCAAAACCAATAATTGCCGCACCCTCTGCCAGCATAAAGGCATTAGCTATACCAATGCCCATGGCTTCTAATGCAGCTGCGCCGGTCAACCAAGTGGCTAATGCGCCCCATCGGAACCATAATAGAGCCCTTGGTGCCACATACTTGTTAATTGCTGCCGGTCCAGGCCCCCCCTCATCTGCACTAGCCTCAGCTACGGAAGGCACCTGAACAAAATTGAAGTAGTACAACAGTCCTATCCAGATCACGCCTGCAAAAACATGCAGCCAAACCACAGTTGACCATAGGTTAAACGTTCCTAGGCCATGAAGTACTAAGAAAATGATTGCTAGAATAAATCCTGCCGAGATAGTTCCTTTGACCGATTTTAAAGGATTCATATGTCCCTCCTTTTTTTGATTCATTTAAATACTATCATTGTCAAATATCGAGAACCATGAACCAATCTATCTAAAAAGAGTTCTCAAGATGTTTTTGACAAATGTGAAACTTAACAGGTTAGATGTTACCTTGAAAGCATTCTTTTTAAGCAAGAAACTTACTTAGTGCCCAGCCAAACAAGCGACTTCATTCATTGATTCTTTAAAAGACAAATTTCATAAGTAATTCAAACAATATAGAGTGCTTGACCAAGGGGAGCCTGAAATGGCTATTAGAATGAATAACCTAGTAAAATGTAACCCATCTTTATCGGAGTGTAGCTCAGCCTGGTAGAGCACTACGTTCGGGACGTAGGGGTCGTAGGTTCAAATCCTATCACTCCGACCAAACTCTTTTTCTTCGCCCATAGGCAATCTATTATGAAACCAGATCTCTCCAACCAGTCCATTCTCATAACCGGTGCCGGTAGAGGTCTTGGAAAACATGCAGCGCAGCACCTGGCCTCCTGTGGCGCCAGAGTTGGTGTCGCTGATATCGATTACGACAATGCAAATGAAACTGCGCTCGAAATAAATAATCGTATAGGCAAGGCTTTGGCATACTCAGGAGACCTTTCAAAAAAGGACGTCTTCGAAAAAATTTCAGCGGATTTCGTCAATGAAACTGGACGGCTTGATGCCATAATCAACAACGCCATGCTGTTGCGTTACTGTCCGGTCCAGGATGTTGATGAGGACACTCTTTCAGTCATGCTAGATATCGGCATCAAGGCGCTATTTTGGTCTGCCCAGGCAATGCTAAAACATTATGACAAAGAACGCGGCGGTCGCATTATAAATCTGGCCTCGCCTGTTGCTACTAGAGGTTTTCCCGGTACATCTGTCTATAGCACAGTGAAGGGAGGAGTAACTGTATTCACAAAAACTCTCGCCGCAGAACTGGGACCACAAAACATCCGCGTCAATGCTGTTTCTCCAGCATCTGTTCCGACGCCGGGCTCACTTGGCCTAAACACGCTCGAAGAATACGAAAAACGCGCTGGATGGATACCCCTGCGCAGGAACGGAACAGAGGAAGACAACTCCAATGCCATCGCATTTCTGCTAAGCGAGGAAGCCGATTTTGTAAATGGTGAGATTTTCAATATCGATGGAGGGGTTGCGGCGTGCAACTGACTCAAAATAAGAGAGCTATTAAACTGACAGCCCCTCGAATGGAAGTCTTTTTAATGTTTTTATAGATGGGATGACTGAATCAAAAGAGCGGCTGCAGTTCTAGTTGATTATACTAAACCAAATCGAACACTTTGCTCTTCGTCAACCACGCCCTTCTCTTTGAGTTAACTAAAATTGAACAAGCACGCGGTCTAAGAGCAAACAGAATTCATTAATTGATGCGGCCTAGTTGTTCACTCTTTTCAAGATGCGTCTCAAACGTATCCTACTAGATGAAATCTTAATTTAACCTATTGCAGCTTCTCTAGAATCACACGCTTCCTAACCTCTAGCCCTTCAGATTGAATAGAGGGCATCAATGAGTCGTTTAGCTCTGGGCCCGTTAGTGCCCACGGCATGCATCTTGTTACAGCAGTAAGAGAAACCAATCTTCGCATCGGGATCGCCCATGCCGATGGACCCACCAATACCATGATGGCCAAAGCTTCGCATGTTTGGACCCATGTAAACCGCTTCAGGCGTGTTCAGAAGAATTCCCAAGGCCTGGTGATAGGGCCGATCCTGGAAAGCCTCATGCTGGTTATGCTGTTCTGTAATCATGGCCTCCAGGCCTGTCTTGCTTAGCAGTGACACTCCATCCATTTCACCGTTGACCACACAACCGTATATGCGCGCTACCCCACGCGCATTGCCATGCCCGCTGCCGCTAGCCACTTCCACTTCACGCCACTCCTTGCGGTTCATTGTCACTGCCCAGGGCTCGTCGGGATTCTGTTTGAAGGCGAGAGGCCTCAAACTATTGTCATCCTTACTGTCCTTCGCGGCGAAGAGCTTGGCATCCATATTAGGCATCACTTCAGCCACGTGACTCTGTTCCTCCTCGTTCATCCCACCTATGTAATATTCAGCATTGAGCGGATCGGTCACCTCTTTACGCAGAAAAGGCCCCACAGTCATGCCGGTGACGCGGCGCATGACTTCGCCCAGCAGAAAGCCCTGGTGGTGAACGTGGTAGGCCGCCTTGGTGCCAATTTCCCAAAGCGGTTCCTGCTCTTCCAGGGCATGCACGATGGCCTCGCGATCAAACATTGCCCCTTTCCAGAGAGTATTGTTTGTAAGGACAGGAACCGCTGCAGTGTGATCAAGAAAGTGACGAATGAGGGTGCTTTTCTTGCCGTTCTGTCCGTATTCCGGCCAGTACTTGATCACGGGGTCATCGGGATGCACGAGCCCGCGGTCCATCAGCATATTGAAACAGATGGCGGTGATGCCCTTGGCCACAGACATCATGCATACGGTAGTTGAAGCGTTCCAGGGCTGATCCAAGTCACCGTTGCGCCATCCGCCCCAGATATCAACCACGGTTTTGCCTTCCCTGACGATGGAGCAGGCAGCGCCGGTCTCGTCCTCCACATTGAAATTTTCCAAAAAGGCATCGACCACCGGCTGGAATTCCGGCTCAAAGTCACCGCCAAATGAATAATCATACCCACGGGCATTCAAGGTCTGCTCAAGTTCCAAAATGACTCCTTTCTGCTATATTCACATTCTGCATTAATGACTGCTGCAAGGCGGCAAGACAATAACATTCCCTCTAAGAATCACAAAGCCCATGACAGACTCCGCACCACAATTTCAGCAGACCTATGACTACATCATTATCGGGGCCGGAACCGCCGGCTGCGTGCTCGCCGCACGTCTTAGTGAAAATCCCGCCAACCAGGTCTGCCTAATCGAAGCCGGAGGCTCGGAAAAGCATCCTTATATCACTATTCCTGCTGCCGTGGGCTGCGCCATCATGAGCAAGAAATTCGGCTGGGGCCTTTGGACTGAACCCCAGGAAGCACTGAATGGCCGGAAGGTGCCGCTGCCCCGGGGCAAGGTTATTGGCGGCTGCGGCTCCATCAATGGCATGGCCTACTACCGTGGGGACGGCAAGGATTACGACGACTGGGCAAAAGAGGGTAATCCTGGCTGGGACTATGCCCACTTGCTGCCCTACTTCCTGCGCTCGGAACATAACCCGGAACTTGCAGACTCACCCTACCACTATACCGGTGGCCCGATGGGCGTCAGCTTTATCAAGAAGCCCAACAAACTCTGTGAGACCTTTAACGAGGCCATGGAGGACCTTGGTTTTCCATACTGCGATGATTTCAATGCAGCCCACCCCAACGGTTACGGTTACCGACAGGGAACCATCTGGAAAGGCAAAAGAGTCTCAACGGCAAGCACCTACCTGAGGCCAGCCATGAACCGGAAAAACCTGACCGTGCTGGACAGCACCTCAACCAGGCGCATTCTGTTTGACGGCAACCGTGCCGCCGGAGTCGAAATCCAGGGCAAGGACGGGGTTGTGAAAGCGCTGGGGGCAGGAAAAGAAGTACTGCTGTCCTGTGGTGCTTATCACTCACCGCATATCCTGCTTAATTCCGGTGTCGGCGACAGTGAACACCTGGGTGCCGTAGGCGTACCAGTGGTGCATCACCTGCCGGGGGTAGGTAGAAACCTTCATGATCATCCCTCTACCTACACTGCACTTGATATGAGCAATACGGCTTCATACGGTATTTCCTGGAAAGCACTGCCGAGGGATTTTGTCCAGTTTTTCCAGTACGCCCTACTTCGCGGCGGTCCAATGGCCAGCAACCTGTTTGAAACGAATGCCTATATCAAGACATTGCCCGAATCTGACCGGCCTGACATGCAGCTAGTCTTCCAGCCGGCCCGGCGTAATATCAAGCCCTTCCCTATTCCGATTAATCACGGTTATGCCGTGGCCACCGTTTGCCTATATCCACGCAGCCGCGGCGCCGTTACGCTGGCGAGCAATGACCCGCTGGCTGCACCGCTTATTGACCTGGCCCTCGGAAAGGAACAGGCGGATATAGATGACCTGGTACGCGGATTAAAGCTGGCTCGCCAGGTAACCCTGCACAGAAGCTTCGGCAAGTACGAAGCTGATGAACGTGTTCCGGGTGCCAATATCCAGAGTGACGAGGAGCTTGATGCCTACGTCAGGGAAACACTGATTACCGTCCATCACCCAGGCTCCTCCTGCCGAATGGGTAACAGTGATACCGACGTCGTAAACCATGAACTTAAAGTACACGGCCTGAATAACCTGCGCGTTATTGATGCCTCAATCTATCCCCGTGTGCCGGCAGCAAACACCAATGCCAGTGTCGTAGCGATCGCCGAAAAGGGCGCTGACATGATCCTGGGCAAACCGGCCCCCGAGCCGATGCCAGAGCTGGCCTAATCAATTAACTACTCCGAGTGAACCGGGCTTTGTGATAACTTTACCCGCTCACGCAAATGACTGAAGAGGAACCCCATGCGTAACAGATTTTTACTAACTGCCCTTGCCATTGCCGCACCAATCGCTTCCGCCCAGATAATGCCGGAGCTCGACTTCGAAAGTGTCGGCAGGAGCGCCCCCATTGCCGATGCCCAGGAGTACGAGGCCGTTGGCGCCGTTAATTTCTTCGGTTTTGGCGCAGTTGCTTCACAGAATGGTGCCGTTCCTGAAGGGGTCGAACCTCTCGAGGTAGATATCTTTACCACCACAGATTTTTACAAGGACAAGGACCTATGGATGGATCCGCGCTACTGGCGCTGCAATTCCAGTTTTGCTGTTGAAGCCTCCAGCGGTGCCTATCCCGGACCCAACATGGGCGGCGACAATCCACCAGCAACGGCGGCGTGGGGTTTCTGTGACCGCGATTACCCGCGCGAATCAATGGTTAGCCCTTACGGTTTTGAAACCGCCCAGGCCCACTACGAAGCACTGATGGCTGAGACTGAAAGCCGCGGAGGTCCGGAAGAATACACATATGCGACGGTCCCTGGCGATATCAGCGGGCGCTACTTCTGGGATGAAGGCGGCCCCGGCGGCCTGATGGGGACCTGGTACGGCCAGATGGTCAACCAAATTCCCACCGTATTGTCCCTGCTAACGCCCGAATACCAACAGCACATGGTTCAGGAGGCCTACCACCAGTCACATATGCACGCCCAGTGGCCTTCACAGTATTGCTGGCCGGAAGGCTTTATGCGCCGCTGGCACTTTGCCTCCACGCTGATGCAGAACCACACGGTGCTGGTCACTCCTGAAATCATGGAGATCAAGGCCGGTGTCGCACGTAACTTCATCACCGAGATTCATTTTGGGCGCGAGTTTGAGCTAAGTGGCGCCATTCCGCGTCTCGGCCAGGATGTTCCCCGCTGGTATGGCGAGACAGTAGGCTTCTGGGACGGCGACGTTGTCATTACCTGGACCTCGAATATCCAGGGCTGGATGGCGCATTCTCAGTACGAGTTTTCTAACAAGCTGCAGACTGTTGAAATCTACACGCCAATTCGTGACCAGGATGGCAACATCACGCACCTGAACCATGAAGCCATCTTCTATGATCCAGAAGCACTTGTGGAACCGGTGCGTATCGTGCGCAACCTGCGCAGGGTCAGCAGTCTTGGTGAAGGCGACCCTTACACCTACATCGAATGTGTACAGTCAATTTTCGCCATTGACGGAGTAGCCACACCGCTAAATCCTGGTGATACCTATGATGCCTATGTTCCCGACATGTTCGGACGTCCATGGGCTGAAATCTGGGAAAAATTCCACGAGGAAGGCATGGAACGCCCTGAGCCTGAGGTGGATATTTTCAGCTTTGAATAGAAATAAAGGATAAATCGGATGGCTATTGAGAACTTACACACTTGGAAGATTGGTGATGTGGAAATAACCCGCATCGTGGAAGTAAATGCCTGGGAAGATGACATCACCATGCTGTGGCCTGACGCCTCACCGGATGATGTACTGAAGTATCCCTGGCTGCAACCTCACTGGGCAACGCCTGAGGGAAAGTTCATCCTAAGCTTTCAGTGTTTTGTCATGCGCACACCTGATCACCAGATCATGCTCGATACCTGTATCGGCGCTGACCGGGATCGTGAATTCGATATCTTTACCAACATGCAGACCGACTTCCTGGAAGATCTGTCTACAGCCGGTTTCGACCGCAATGAGATTGACCTGGTGCTTTGCACCCACCTGCACTTCGATCACGTGGGCTGGAACACGAACCTGGTGGATGGCAAATGGGTGCCGACCTTTCCCAATGCCCGCTACCTCTTCGGCAGGCAGGAATTCGAACACTGGAAAATGCTAGAGGAAACCAAGGGCTACCACGACCTGAACCACATGTACGACGCCGTTATGCCGGTAGTTGAAGCCGGGCTGGTTGACCTAATCGAGCATGATCACAAACCCTGCCCTGAAATCACCCTGCGCCCCACTCCCGGGCATACGCCAGGGCACGTAAGCATCAATATCGAATCTCAGGGTCAAAAAGCAATCATCACCGGGGACATGATGCACTGCCCGATTCAACTTGAGGAACCGGGCCGCGTTATTCGCTTTGATATGGACCCTGAACAGGGCGGCAAGACCCGGCAGGAATTTGTTGACGACTTTGCCAATTCAGACGTGCTTGTGATCGGCACTCACTTCAGCCATCCTACAGCCGGCTATGTGGTCCAGGATGGCAACGGAACTCGCCTAAAAACCGAAGACTGATCAGCCTACGGCATTTGCGCCTACCTTGCTCGGTGCTGTTTCCTTGAGGAACAGCGCCGCAATTCCTGACAAGAATGCACAAACCAGCGTAAAGTACATTGTCATCTGAAGGCCGCTCCCGTCTGCTAGCACCCCTGCAAGCCAGGGCGAGGCAAATCCCCCTACCAGTTCACCGATACATACCACTAGTCCCATGGAAGACGCTGCCAGTTTGGGGTTGACAGTTTCGCCGGGAACTACGCCCATGAACAGCGCAAATGAGCCGGACGCGCTCCAGCCTATAAACAGCAGCAGGCCCAGCATCCACATGGGACCATCGAAATAGAGTGCTGCCAGAGGTGTCACCACTCCAATAAAGGTGAAGATGATCATCACGGGTTTGCGGCCAATACGGTCTGACCAGGCCGGAACCAGAAATCCGCAAAGCATCGTACTAAATCCCATCACCGACATGACGCCGCCCGTCGCTTCGGGGGTAAAGCCCCGGTAATTCGTGAAGAAAACAAAGAGAAATGTTAAGGAAACAAGAAACCATGACACCAGGCAGATAGAGATAAGCGCGCATATGCGAATATTGTGCTCACTAAGCATGCCCAGGGCGCTGGGTTTAAGCTCATGTCCCTGCTGCTCGCCTATCTCACTGGGCTCCTGGGCAGCCTGGTGCTTATGCGTGACGGGCTCCCTCATGAACTTCCACGCCAGGAAGCCACAGATCAGACCCGGTATTCCGGTGAGATAAAACGTAATGCGCCAGTCAAAGGATTGGGCGAGTGCTGTCAGGACGATCGGGGCCAGGGTGGTGCCAAGCAGTGCTGCAAAGACATTCTGCATGATGCCGGCATTCATGCCGCGGCGGTGTGAAGAGCTCTCCTCATTCATCACCGACAGACAGATCGGCAGGAAAGGCCCTTCTGCCAGTCCCATCACGATACGGGCCAGCAAAAGGAAGCCAAAGGAGCCTGCCAGTCCGGAACTTGCCGAGCAGAGCGAAAACACGACAATAGATGTCAGAATGAATGGCTTGCGCGCACCTCTCCTGTCCGACCAGGCACTAAACGCGTAGGCAGAGATGGCCCATGCGAGTGCCAAGCCAGAAGACAGCATTCCCAACTGCGTATTGGAGAGCCCGAGATCCTCAACGATATACGGTGTGAGCACGCCTACCGCGTTGCGGTCAAAGAAAATCAGGCCAAATGTAAAACCCAACAGTAAAAGAATGCCGTTTTCGTAAGTGAAAAAACCCCTATTACTGGATGATGTGGCAGGCGTAGCCATGTCAGACTCTTCTTTTTTTTGTTGGTTTTATGAAGAGCGAGTCTACCAGACTTTTGTAGGGCTAATCCTCCAGAAAAGAGATCGTCCGAATTTCCATGCTGTTACGAGGCGGTGTTGAGTCGTCCGTCCAGGGCAGCTCGATAGCAGTGTGCCCGGTGTACTGCGGGACATCTTCCTTCGAGTCGTAAAGTTTGAAGGCAAAGGTTTCGTAGGGCTGCATTTCAAAGGCGTAGTACCACTGATGATCGGGGTTGTAGCTAAGATTCCAGCCGTACAGTGGCGGGCGATTTGGGTCATTGAGTCCGCCGCGAACCTCGGCAAAATTTAGGTCTTCTTTTTTAACAGTGGCCGCATCCACTAACGCTAGTGGCGAGCGGTGAACGGTTTTAATTGGGCGCCAGAAATTCATCAGGATGACGCGTTTTTTCAGCCACTGCTCCGCCTTATCACCAAGAATGTTGTAGGCGTATTCGTCAATGGTCTTGCGTCCGTAATCGACATGCGCAGCATGGGAAGGCTGAGCATGCTGACGGGCATCAGGCGCATCACTGCGAGCGACATGGCCAAAGGCAACGGCTTTTACAGCGCCATTGACCTTACAGGCCAACTCACACATTTCGGGATAAAAAACCTGCTCGACCTTTTCTTCATCGTAGAAATCGTCACCCGCCATGGCCGTGTTGTGATGCAGGAGCGCAAAACCGTTTTTCGCTACCGTGGGTGTCTCGCCATCGGATATGGAATGAATATCTTTAACGACTACGTTATGCATTTCACCCGGCCAGTAAGATTTTTCCCGGTCACCGGGATAAAAAATCGTATGCTCTCCCTTGACGACATACTTGATCTGGGTTGAAGCGTCGTGGTTTTCAGTTGCAGCTGTCATAAAAATCAGGTTCCGTAGATAAACATTTCAAGAATATAGGATAAAAGGGACAAGAGAAAAGCTTTGCTTGACCATGACTTACCTCAACCACAAAGACTTTACTCAAACCTGTATCCTGCATACTGTATCCATTAAACTTGGCAACTAACTAAAACAAGAATAAATCCCATGTCAGACGTTCAAAACGAAGAACAATACCCAAGCCCGACTTATGCCTGGTACGTGGTCGTCATCCTGTTCCTAGCCTTCGTGGTGTCCTACATAGACCGCCAGATCATTTCCCTGCTGGTAGACCCTATCAAGGAAGACCTTGGCATCAGTGACACCCAGATTGGCCTGCTACAGGGTTTCGCCTTCACGGTGTTCTATACTTTTGCAGGCATTCCCCTGGGCCGCCTTGCCGACAAGAAAAACCGCAAGGCCATTATCGCTGTTGGCATGTTTCTGTGGAGCATCATGACATTTGCCTGCGGCCTGGCAAGAAACTTTACCCAGCTGTTCATCGCGCGCATCGGTGTCGGTATCGGCGAGGCCAGCTTGTCTCCCGCATCAAACTCCCTCATCAGCGACTACTTTCCGAAGGACAAGCGCGGCAAACCCATTGCCCTTTACTTCATGGGAGTCTACGTAGGTGTAGGCATGTCATTTATTTTGGGCGGGCTGGTCATTGGCATGGTCACCAGCGCCGGTGATTCTATCGTACTGCCAATGCTTGGCGAACTCAGTGCCTGGCAGGTAACCTTCATGATTGTCAGCATTCCCGGACTGCTGCTCGTACTCGTCATGGCTACGGTGAAAGAACCCTTTCGGCATGGCATGGTCAATAAGCACGGCGAAACTATTGACAGCGGAATTGGTGCCACCAAGGATTTCTTCTGGAAACACTTCAATGCCTACGCCGTCATGTTTCTCGGCTTTGGCCTGGCCGGTGCACTCGCCATCGGCTTTTTTGCTTGGACCACACCGCTATTTAACCGTATTCACGGCTGGGAGACTTCCCGTATCGGCCTGACCTTCGGCAGTATCGTAATGATCATGGGCACTCTCGGCATCATCCTGGGCGGTGCCATAGCCGACAAGCTGCTGCAAAAAGGTCAGCAGCATGCCTATATCAAGGTCAGTATCTGGGCCGTCCTGGGAGCCACTATATTTGCCGGCTCAGCCGCGATTGTGCCCAATCCGATATTGGCCTGGGTACTGCTCTGCCCTGCGGTGGCATGTTTCGGCATGCCCGTGGCTCTGGCGCCGGCGGCAGTCAACTTCATTACCCCAAACCGTTTCCGCGGCCAGGCTATCGCTATCTATATTTTTGTTGTGGGCATGATCAACAATGTCATCGGACCTTTCAGCGTTGGCTTTCTAAATGACTACCTGTACAAGGATCCAATGGCCGTTAATTATTCCATGCTGACCATAGCACTCGTATTCGGTATTACAGCTGCGCTAATCCTGATGAGCTCCATCAAGTTCTATAACAGGAGCGCCAAAGAAATCCTTGCAGAAGAAGGCTGACATCTCCCCTCTTACTCTCAGTCAACTGCTGGAAAGAAACGCCCGACAGTGGCCCGATCTCGTCGTTCTGAAATTTGACGACGGTGACCAGTACACATCCAAAAGACTGCTGGCAGAAGTGACCCAGCTGGCCGCCAACCTACATGACAATGGCGTCAGGCAAGGTGAGTTTGTGCTGTCGTGGCTTCCCAATGGCCCGCTTGCCGTTCTGCTCTACCTGACTCTAAATGTATTAGGTGCAATTTATGTTCCCTTCAATACAGCTTACCGGGGACGGCTGCTTGAACATGTTATTGCCACCAGCGGCGCAAGCCGACTCATCGTTGACGGCCGCCTGTTAGAGCGACTGAAAAGCGTGGATACCGGTAACCTGGAAAACGTTTTCATCGATGGGAAAGAAAGGTTGCCCTCCGCCGCGTTTGTACAGCATCCACTTAGTCTCTTTCACAAGCAGTATGAGGATGCAGCTTTACCCGATATTGAAGAAAACATCACTGATACCTCGGCGGTGATTTTTACCTCCGGCACAACAGGACCTTCCAAGGGAGTGCTTTGCAGCTACCTTCACCTTCACACCAGCGCAACCGAATTCAGGCACGTAGGGCCTGGTGATACCAATCTGGTAGCCCTGCCCATGTTTCATGTAGGCGGCGTGCTGGGCCTCTGGTTTGCTCTAGTTCATGGAGGCTGCGCAGCCTTCGTTGAGCGCTTCAGCACATCGGCATTCTGGCCGACTGTAAAGAAACTTGAAGTCACCTCAGTGGGCCTGCTGGGCGCGATGGTGCAGTATCTGATGGCTCAGCCAGCCAGCGAAGACGATAAAAACCACCCGGTGAAACGCGCGGTGATTGCGCCCTTCGGCGATGATGCGCTCACCTTTGCCGATCGCTTTGGCATAGAAGTCCACACAGAGTTCAACATGACCGAACTGTCTGTTCCAACGTGGGGAGGACCCAATCCGACTGCCAGGGGCACCTGCGGTACACCTAGGCCTGGCGTTGAGCTGAAGCTGATCAATGAGAACGGGGAGGAAGTGCCGAATGGTGAGCCTGGCGAACTGCTTGTGCATGTGGAGAACCCTTACACAATCAGCCATGGCTACCTGAACAATCCGCAGGCCACCGCTGCCACCTGGCAGAACGGCTGGTTCCATACCGCCGACCTTTTTACCCGGGATGATAATAACAATTACTATTTTGTTGACCGTGCCAAGGATGCAATTCGCCGTAAAGGGGAAAACATCAGCTCGTTTGAAGTGGAAGAGGAATTACTGGCCTTTCCTTCTGTTGCAGAAGCCGCCGTGGTGGCGGTAGCGGGTGACGGTGGCGAGGATGAGGTACTGGCTGTTCTTGTGGCCCGCCCCGATGAGACAATCGATATCAGAAAACTGATTGATTTTCTCACCAAGCGACTTGCCCACTTCATGGTCCCGCGTTATTTTCGTCTCACAGACAATTTGCCGAAAACGCCAACGCAGAAAATTGAAAAACATATTCTGCGGACCGAGGGCATTACAGTCGACACCATGGACCGTGTCCAAATGGGCATTGAACTTAAAGCTGAAAACCTGGGCAAAAGAACAGAGTAAAAAGTACTAAGTTAAAGTGAAAATTCTGCCGCTTTAACTTTCAACTTACTACTTTTTAATTGCTAACTCATATGACAACAAATTAATTGCTAACTCATATGACAACAAATAAACACACCGGCCCACTTGCCGACATCAAGGTTCTCGAATTTGCCGGACTTGGCCCTGCTCCCTTTGCCGGCATGCTGCTTGCAGACATGGGTGCCGATGTTGTGCGGATCGATAATGCCAGGAGTCCCGATTACAAACCCGAGGATGTCGAATCACGTGGGCGTCAGTCCATTGTCCTGAACCTGAAAGATGAGACCGAAAAAGCTATTGCAATGGAACTTGCCGAAAAAGCGGACATCCTGATTGAGGGATATCGGCCTGGAGTGATGGAAAGACTCGGACTCGGCCCAGAACCTTTGCTCCAGGCAAACCATGCCTTGGTATACGGACGAATCACCGGCTGGGGACAGGATGGCCCCCTGGCAAGCAAGGCCGGTCACGATATTAATTACCTCTCCATTACAGGGGCGCTTCATGCCATGGGCACTAGGGAGAAACCCGCCATTCCACTGAACCTGGTCGCTGATTTCGGCGGCGGTGCCATGTACCTGTTAACCGGCGTGCTGGCAGCACTTCATCATGCCCGCAGAACTGGACAGGGCCAGGTGGTAGACGCGGCTATGACTGAGGGGGTGATTTCGCAGATGAACATGATTTACGGCGATTTCCATGCCGGCACATGGCTTGATGAACGTGAAAATAACGTCATCGATGGCGCGGCGCCCTTTTATCATGTTTACCAGTGTGCAGACGATAAGTGGATCAGCTTGGCTTGCATTGAGGCGCCTTTCTATAGCGCCTTCCTGGAAACAGCACCCCTTGATGACGACCAGGCTAGCCTGATGACTGGCCAGTGGAACAGAGATTCATGGCCGAAACAGATTGCCCTTCTTGAAAGCCTGTTTAAGACCAAAACCCGTGACCAGTGGATTGCCCATTTCACTAACGCGGATGTCTGTATTGCCCCTGTGCTCTCCCTGCAGGAAGCGCCGGAATTTGAACACAACAGGGTTCGCGGTTCCTTCCAGGTACTTGATGGCATTACCCAGGCCGGTACCGTGCCAAAATTCAGTACAACACCTGCCTCCACTCCCGACAGCGTTCAGCGTAAGGACAGACACCGTGAAGCCATTCTTGAGCGCTGGGGTATCAAGCCATCTGAATAGCACGCCGTAACTATGCTAGTCTTGCACCCTGATTGCAGTTCCATTTCCAAGAGTACAAGCACCCATGACGAATTCAGCAAGCGGATTTGACCCGCAACGCCTCGCGCACCTCAAAACAGTTATTGAGCAGGACATCGCCAAGGATACCTATTTCGGTGCTGTGATTGCCGTAGCCCGTCACGGTGAAGTTGGAATGTTGGAGGCCATTGGATGGGGCGACCAGGAAAATAGTAAAGCGCTGAAAACCGATTCCGTGTTTTCTCTTTTTTCGCTGACCAAGGCTTTCACCAATACGTTGGTCTATCGGGCCATCGAACTGGGACAGTTTGCCCTGACGACGCGAGTCGTCGAGGTAATTCCCGAATTGGAAGGTCACGGCAGGGAAAAAATTAATTTCTTCCATTTGCTCACCCATTCCTCGGGGCTGCCGCCAGTCTGGATTCCTAAGGCAGACATGACTATCGACAAGCTGGATGAAATTATTGCGGCTATTTGTGAAAACATTGTTCCTCTTCAGGACCCCGGTGTGCTTGTGCACTATTCACCGCTGGTCCACCATGCGCTGATGGGCGAAGCAGTGCGCCGCTGTGACCCTCTGGGCAGAGGTTACCGTGAATTGCTCCAGGATGAGGTGCTGACTCCCCTGGGTATGAAGGATACCGCCATTGGCGTGCGCAAGGATCTGCAGGAGCGTCACATTTTTCCCGATTTTCGCGGCAAGCCACCGCAGGAACATCTTTCCAGCAATGTGCCGGGCAACCCGCAAGGCGCATTTGCAGACGAGCATGCTGAAATGCCCTGGGTTGGTGGTGTTTCAACGGTCCCAGATCTGCTGCGATTCGCTGAAATGTTTCGCCATGGCGGAACCCTGGAGGGTAATCGCATCGTTTCACCGGCCATGATGGAGCTGGCAACAACAAACTGGACAGGCGACAAGCCCAACGAGTTGTACAAACAGATTGCCATCAACCACGGCTGGGAACCCTACCCAGCTTACATTGGTCTTGGATTTGGACTGCGCGGGGAACAGGTTTGTCCGACACTTTACGGCGGGACACTTTCAAGCCCCGGCGCATTCGGCAACTATGGTGCCGGCAGCACGCTGTTCTGGGTCGACCCGGAATGGGGTATAAGTGTAGCCTGCCTCACCGCTGGCGTTATGCATCCCGCACTTAATATTGAAAGGTTCCAGAAACTTAACGACATCATTATGTCCGCTGCACTGTAGGGCAAAGCCTTACAACAGCAAGCCGCAAGCTAAGCTAGGTAAAGGCTGAGGGCTTATCTGACTGTCAAGTCTTCAGGTCCAACAGTAGTTTAAAGAGTTTGCTGTCCATCGAGCCAAGGGTTTCGATTATTTCAAAATGATTCAATCCCTTTGCCACTAACCCGGTGACATGCTTACCTTTGCTCTTTAACGCCTCGATAAACTCGCAGCCCTGCCGCTGAAATTCCGGGCTTTCATCGGTGCCATAGGCGACCGACACAGGACACAAAATTTTATCTAGGTTGTGCTGGGGGCTCAACGCTGCAATGTTGCTTTCATTTAAAGTGACAAATTCACGGCGAAAGGAACGGCTTACCGGGGTAAGCTCGTACATGCCGCTACATAGCAGGGCGCCTTTGAATGGATATTCGGTAATTCCAAGGTCTGACCAGTCCTCCGTCAACAACACTCCGGCAAGATGGGCGCCGGATGAAAAACCACAAAGGAAAAAATCATGTTGGTTGCCATCCTGGTCTTGCATGTACCTATATAAATAGGCGACTGTCGCCTTTAGTTGTTTGATCATACCCCGCAGGTCACCGCCGAAATCATCGACAGGGGAAAAGTCAGGAACTGCAAAATGAAACCCGGCATTGACTGCGGCGGGAGCCGCAAAAGCATTGTCAACGGCATGCCCCACCTGCCAGGATCCGCCGTGAATAAAAATCACTGTGGGATTTTGAAGGTTACTGGAGGGGTAAAAATCGATTGCCTCAACAGTCTTTTCCCCATAGAAGAGCCGACGGGGCTGTCCAAGAGTTTTGCGGGCATCCTGGCTCTGCATGGATAGCCTGGCCAAGACTTCAGGCATATTCGGCGCATAGACAGCCTGATTGTAAGCTGCATCTAGCGCCTTCTGTGAGAGGGATTGCCAATCCATAGTTATCTGAAGGTTACTACAGATCGCTTAGGGATTGTTTAGCTGCTGGCGCTGAACTCAATCACTGAAAACTCTGTGCCTTCAGTACCTATGAAACGCAGGGAACACATACCCCAACTGTCAGGAATACGCCATTCAAGGCCGGCTTCGAAATTAAGACGGACGGTGCGCTCTGCGCACTGAATGTCCATATCTGATAGTGAGCCTTCAACGTTGGCCACGGTGAAAACGCGGTGCATTGGATAGAACAGTGCGTCGCTGCGCTCGACATGGTGGCGGGACTGTACAGCTTTGCCATTTCCTACCGAGTTATCAACCAGGGTATCTATTTCTTCAAGAAACTCAGGGACGCGTGGATTCACGGTCCTGTAACGCTCGAGGTCGTTTTTCATTGCCCGAATATGGCCGAGCCTAGCATATATCTGCACTCCAGCCTGCAGGGCATCCTGCATCAAGTACAGGTTAAGAACATTCATGGTTGGCTTATCGCCAAGGTCGCTGCCCTGGGTAGAATAACGTAAACCACTACGCAAATGAGGCGGTCTTTTTATTGCTAGCGGCGTGGTGTTCTCTTCATTAAGGACGAGCGTGGTATTCACGTCTATAGTGCTATAGATGTCAGCATCGATGAACTGGTTAACGCTGATGATATTAAAAGAGTCAGTAAGCTTGGCGCTCTGGTGACCGTAATTTCTGTGCTCACCTGGCAGGTACGCCATGGTAGCCCAGCGTGTTGCCGCCACGGCGTCCTGGAGCTTGTTCTGAATCAGATAGATTTCTGAGAGCCTAGTGTTAACGTATGCAAACTCGTAGAAGTAATTGGTGCCGTTATTCAAAAGATCCACGGCCTTTTCTTCAGCCTTGGCATAGTCTTGGTCATTAACAAGGTCTTCTATCTCTCGCATCGCCGTGCTAAAACCCGGCTGAATGGTATTGAACAGATCCTCAATCACATATCTTGCCGTAATCCTGTATCCGGACCATTCAACCGGCTGCCCTTTCTCCATGGCCGGGTTGAAAGAGGCTGATTCGAGGGCTTCCACTGCAGCATCAACGAAACGCTGCTCATAGAATCCGGCGACGGCCTGAAAACCCTCGGCACGCCCCTCACTGTTGACTGTAAACTCGATCTCAACCAGTGCCTCGCGGTCGTGCAAGCCCGGAAATTCAATGTTCAGTTCTGACTCGAGAGTTGGCCCCTGAATCTGAGCAATTGAGCTCAGGGCAGAGAACGAAAAAATAAGATAACAAAGTGTCAAGGTTAATTTTTTCATGCCGTTCCTTGCTGTTGGGGAAAAATGTGGCGGTAGTCTAATCGCAGAAAATCAATGGGTAAAGAAAGTTTTAACTAATAACAAAATACGGATGTGCGCGAGTAAGGGATTACTGGCGGGTAAGCCATGCAACTAGTAGTCTTACCTGGGTATCGTCCAAGATATCGTTAAATGCCGGCATCTGACCATTGCGCCCGCCAATTATAGTCGTGCGTATGGTGTCGATATCTGAGCCATAAAGCCAGTCGTCATCTGTAAGGTTCGGCGCTCCAAGCAGTATATTGCCGGTGCCTGCCGGTGTATGACATGCCGCACAGACCTGGTTGAATTGTGTCTGGCCGGGATGGCCCTGGGCTTCCGTAGTTCCAATCACCTGGACATAGTTGGCCACATTCGTGACTCCAACCTGCCCCAGGACAGTAGCCCAGCCCGCCATGACCGCAGTCCGTCCAAAGCGAATACTTTGCTCAATATTCTCCGGCGTTCCGCCCCACTGCCAGATTTCATCCATCAAATCAGGAAACAGGTTGGCCTGTCCCTGCCCTTCGTAGCCATGACATGCTGCACAGTTCTGTTCAAAGAGATCATCACCACTGGCCATTAATGAATCGCTTGCCTGGATTTCCTCCAGGGGCATTTGAGCGATTTCTGCCCGCAAATCATTGAACTGATCTTTAAAGTCATCTACGCGATCTTCCAACCTCCCTGCCTGCGACCAATGGAACGCTCCCTTAAAGGACCCCATGCCCGGGTAGAGCATGAGATAGAATACAGAAAATACCATCATTACGAAGATCATCCAGAACCACCAGAGCGGCGCCGGATTAATCCCCTCCTGCAGGTTTTCATCCCATATGGTGTGTTCGACTTCAGAAGCATTAGGCGGAGCCGCGGTATAAACGCTCACAACAAGCCATACCAGTCCGACAAAGCTGACCAAGGTAACGACTATAATCCAGCCGCTCCAGAAATCATTCGGCATATCAGCCATTTGCAGCTCCCGCCTCCTCTTTGCCGTCTATTGTTGGGTCTCCGGTCTTGCCTAATCCATAGTCTTCATCCTGAAGCGGTATCATGGCTGACTTTTCGATTTCACCATCTGAAGACACCATGAATACCCAAATCACCAGCAAGACCATGAAGAGCATGACCAGCATATCGCCAGCAAATATAAACCACGTCATTGCGCATCCTTCTGCAAGCCAGTTCCCAGTACCTGTAGATAGGCAATTAGCACGTCCAGTTGGGTCAACCCCTTGATTTCATCGGGTGCAGCAGCTATTGCCTCATCCGTGTAGGGATGCCCAAGTTTCTTTAATGCCCGCATGCTTAATTGTATCTCGCCGACATCTGAGGCCGGCCATCGGGCTAACCAAGGATAAGCCGGCATGATGGAGTTGTTTACAACGCTACGCGGATCAATCAAGTGCGCCTCGTGCCAGGCATTAGAGTACTTGCCGCCGATGCGGTGCAGGTCTGGCCCAGTGCGCTTGGACCCCCACAGGAAGGGGCGGTCATAGACAAACTCGTCCGCTCTTGAATAAGGCCCATAGCGTTCAACTTCCGCAAGCAGCGGCCTGATCTGCTGTGAATGGCATACATGGCAGCCTTCCTTTATGTAGACATCTCGACCCGCCAGCTCGATTGCAGTGTAAAGATAGCTATTTTCCGTTGCTGTGTAGAGCGACTTCTGGAAGACACTGGGCAATACCTGTACTAGACCACCAATGGAAGACACAAAGAGGATGCCGAAGATCAGCAGCCCCATGTTTTTTTCAAGCTTGCGATGCAAACTCACGCCGTGAAATCTCATTATGCTGGCACTCCCTCTTCCGCTAGGGCCTCATCAGGGTCAACCCCCATTACCGCATTGGGGTTGTGGACAGTGCCTTTAATCTCGTCGATGACATCCGGTGGGCTTACAGCTACCGTGTTACGTCCATACATGGTGCGCAGCAGGTTGTAGGCCATCAGTACCGTACCAGCCAGAAAAATAATGCCTGCCAGCAGGCGCATGCCGTAGTAAGGCACCATGCTGGCCATGACATCATTGAAGCTGTAGCTGAGCTCGCCAATCTCATCAATGCTGAGCCAGAGCAGACCCTGGGAGATACCTGCGCCCCACATGGCGATGATGTAAAGCATGGTCCCGCCAAGTGCGAGCCAGAAATGAATATTGGCCAAGCGAACACTATATAGCGGTACGCCCATCAAACGTGGCACCATGAAATAGAATGTGCCGTAGGTAATCATGGCATTCCAGCCGAGCGCACCAGAATGCACGTGACCAATGGTCCAGTCTGTAAAATGACTGACCACGTTGACGCTGCGGATAGCCATCATTGGTCCTTCAAAGGTAGCCAAACCGTAAAACGCAAGGGCCAGCACGATGAATTTCAGTGCCGGATCGACCGTTAATTTTCTCCAGGCTTTGCTAACAGTCATAATGCCGTTGATCATTGTTGCCCACGAAGGTGCTAGCAAAATAAGACTCATTGCCATACCAAGCGACTGCACCCATTCAGGAATCGAGCTGTAATGTAGGTGATGGGGCCCGGCCCATATATATGTATAGGTGAACGCCCAAAACGACACCACCGAGAGACGATAACTCCAAATGGGCTGGTTAGCCTGCTTGGGCAGGAAGTAATACACCATGCCCAGGAAGCCTCCAGTCAAAAGAAAGCCCACGGCGTTATGCCCCCACCACCACTGCACAATAGCATCCTGTGCCCCAGCGTATATCGAGTATGACTTGGTCAGAGTCACGGGAATCGCCAAGTTGTTGACGATGTGCAGCATAGCAATAACAATAATCAGGCCGCCGAAAAACCAGTTAGAGACGTAAATATTCTTGATACGCCGGTTTGCGATAGTGCCGAAAAAGACTATCGCAAAACAGACCCACAGAATGGTAATGGCAATATCAAACGGCCACTCAAGCTCGGCGTATTCCTTGGTTGAAGTTAATCCAGCCAGAAGTGACAGGCCGCCGCACAGAATAGTCACCTGCCAGCCGTAACAGCAGATCCAAGCCAGGCGCGGCATGAAAAGCGGTACGTTGCTGGTGCGTTGAACACTGTAAAAAGCCGTGGCCATCAAGGCCGACACCCCAAAGCCGAAGATGATGCCGTTAGTATGCAAAGGCCGCATTCGCCCAAAGGAAAGCCAGTACTGACCAAGGTCCAGGCCGGGCCAAAGTAGTTCCGCCGAAAGCCAGACACCCACGAGCATGCCAAGCACTGCCCAGAGAATAGAGAACTGGACCAGCCGCTTCACGACGCCGTCGTGGTATACCTCGTTGCTAAATGCTGCCATTACTTCATGGTTTCCTGATTACTTCTACAACTACCATTAAACGCCTATAGAGGGACCCAGCCCGTAGGTCCACAGACCAGCCGATATACCTAGCAGACTAACAAAGGCGACCAGCAGCCACCCGACCAGCGAAGATGACATCAGCATGCCCCGCTCTGGCGTTATTTTCATGACCACCGGCAAACCACGGTAAAGCAGGTTCATCGACCATATAACTGCCGGAATAAGGATGATCACATTAATAAAAACCTGGGGATAAAGGTGGGCAATACTGGCAATGGAAAGAGGTGCTACCACAACAGTGATCAGTGCCCCGACTTCCTCTATGTCAGCATCAGCGCCGTAGGTTTTCGCCATCCAGCTGGCAAGGAGTACGGTGGTGATGTAGCCAAAGCCCAAGGCCATGGCATAGAAAAAACTGATGATGACGCTTGCAGTATTTACGAAATATAGCGGATCCTCGGCGCCGAGACGCCAGCCAAAGGTCGATGAACCGACCCAGGCAAAAATAGGAGGAAGGATGACAAGAAGGAAGGTCTGGCGATGCACTGCATGGATAACAAGTTCGTTACCCTTGGCAATATCTCTGAAAACTTGACCTGGCATAATTAGGGTCTTGAGAAACATTTATTAGCTATTGTTTCCTTTCGGGTTACTTGTAAAAAATCTTTTAAACGAAAGTTTTAGCGTAACCCCTAGTCGCCCTTCATTTACAACCAGTCAGCTCCACATTAGTAAGAGATTATATTCAATAGTAATCTAATACCGCAAATAAACGTAAATTGTATAATTTATTAAACGATCAGTTTTCAGCCTAAAAGTTGCTGTTCAATCAGGAACCGAGAGCTCGGCCCACCCAAACACCTCTTTCAGCACTGCCTTTGCTGTCTCCGGCTGATCCTCGCCGGGCAAATCCATGCCGGGTTCGTAGCCCGCCAGTGCCAGGCAGTAGCTAAGATGGCGATAGGAGGGCCTGTAGCCCGCTAGCGCCTCCTCCGGAATAGTGACAGACTGTCCGGGGATTGCTGGCACCATCTCGTCTCGCCGGTATATGGCGCCGAAACTCATCAGTCCCCAGGCCCCCTCGCGTTTTTCCGCCTTGTAGAGCATTAAACAGTGGGCAGAGAGCGTCATTTCAACGCCATCGATGGTTTCCGGTATATCTATGATGCCGCTAAGGGTCGCCACTGCACGATCTCCGTTGAGGGTGACCAGGACAGGCCCGAGGCGATGCTTTGCCTTCATGCCTCTTTGATACATATCACGGGACGCAGTTACGAAATCCTTACCGCTACCCTGGAACCAGCTGATCTCCACACGGGAGTCCTCAAAGAAACAGTCAGCCATTCGGTTCCACATGCACATGTCGCGACTCTCACGTTCACGCAGAACAAGTTGGGTTATGGAGGTGATATCAGCGGCCTCCTCGGCCGACATAGGCTTTGTCGTCATGGTCTAATACCAGTTTTGTAAAATTTGCCTGTCTTTCAATGACAGGGATTTGAGGGCTTTCCTGGTGGCAGCATTACCTTTCGGCGGCCGGTAGCCACCATGCCCGTTAAAATCCACATAGGGCATATCGTGATAAACGGCACGTATCGGTGAAACATAACAATTCGTTTTACCAGTACTTGCAGTGGACAATACCGATTTCCCCAACATACCGGCGCCCAGTGTTACCTGCAGAAAAAGCCTGCGTTTAACCAGAAACCCCTTTTTTAACTTGTTGATCATCACGACTGCTCCCTGACATCGTACTCAGGATAACCGGTGTCGCCCATCGGCAATTCCGAGGCGTCGTACCATACGCCATGAACCTGCGGCGTCATGCGAAACGGCAGGCTAACCCTGGCCAGCTCATCCATTTCTTGAGCATCAAGTATAAGCAGTTCGGTGCGCATCTCGGCATAGTTACTGGCGGTACCGATTAGATAGCCATCACCCTCCGGTGCATCGGCGTTGCGGGGAATGAAGGATACTTCCTGAAGGTTGTGGGTATCCCCGGCAAAGTACTTGCGCCATTCGCCGGTCCCGAGATCGTATCGGCAGAAAGAGTTGACCGCCCTGGCACCGCTGCCGCCTCTCTCCTCATCAAAAGGCTGGTCTGGATCATGCATGGTGGAATACACATATCGATAGGGCAGCGTCAGGTAACGATGGTCCACCTTGGCAAGATCAACGATATCCGTTGGGTCCAGAATTTCCTCGGTGAAGGTTTCACTGCTGGAGGCGAGATCGAAGGTGAGGCGCCGAATGAAGTGACGGGCCTCGACCGGATTAAAGGGTGAACCGTCAACCGAGGGAATAAAAGGGAAGAAGTTGCCGTCTGAGCTTGGCACCTCGATGATGACTTTGCTGCCCTCGGTACGACCATTGATGGTGTGCATGACCACCGAGGAAGGTCCCCTGAACCATCGCGCATCGGAACCGTCTCCCTCCCTCGATACGATGCCGTAATAGGTTGGCATGTTCGGATCCCAGTTCCAGTGCAGCTCGCCTGTTTGCAGCTTGTCCAGCCCGGTAACAAATCCAAAGACCGGGAAGATGATGTGTTCCTGTGTAATAACTATGTCATGAATAGCGCTAACATAAGGCACCTTGAAACGGATTTCATTTTTTAATTGTCCGTCGGCTGAAAAAATGTATGCCCATACGTCATCGGTACACAAACCGGTTGCTTCATAGCCGTAACAAACTAGGTCGCCACTGACCGGATCTATCTTTGGATGGGCGGAAAACGTTTGCGCCGTATACTGCCCATCAAAGTCCCAGGCGCCAATGGTCTCCAGTGTGATGGGATCTATTTCAATGGGATGCGCATCCTCCTTCATTGCAAAGAGCTTGCCGTTGTGTGCCAGCGGAGCCGTATTGGCCACTGTGCCGAGGTAGGGCTTGTCAAAGTTCTGCACGCTGGGATCATAGGTGTAAGGATTGCGGTACTTGCCATAAAGTTGACGGCGTGCCTTGAGGTTATTAAGAAAACGAGGCGTCTTGACCCAGCGACCCCTAAAATCTACTACCCCGTTGTTGATCCGGAACATGGAGATATAGCCATCAGTGGATAGCGGAATATCATCGGGATAACTGGGCGGATAAAACCATTCGCCGCCAACGCGGTAAAAGGCACCGTTTAGATCCTGGGGAACCTGCCCTTCTACTTCACAATCGAAAACGTCGGCTTCAAATCGCAACGGAGAAAAAAAGCCACCCGGTGCAGGGCCGTCAGTAAAATCGACCATCCGGTATTCCTCTTATTATTTAGACTTAGTTCATAGAGTATAAAACAGCAAAATTCCATAAGTACAACCATAAGGACGGCTTGCTAACCCAGCCTTCATTATCAGAAAAATACTGGTAGAATCTTTCCACATTCAGTACAAAAATAAGAGAAATCAATGCTCATAGGCATTCCAAGTGAAATTCATGAAGGCGAAAAACGTGTCGCCACCACACCTGAAGCCGTTGAAAAAATTCATGCACTCGGTTACGACCTCATAATTCAGAAAGGCGCCGGCCATGCTGCCAACTTTTCCGATGACGCCTACCGCGAAGCCGGCGTCAAAATTGTCGACAGCGTAGAGGAAATTTGGGCACAGGCAGACATCATCCTGAAGGTCCGCGCCCCCGAAACCCATCCGGAACTGGGCGTGAATGAAGTCGAGTTTCTCAAGCAAGACAAAACCCTAATCAGCTTTATCGCGCCGGGAGTTAACAATGAGTTACTCGGACACCTGGCCAGCACAGGCGGCACTGTCCTCGCTATGGACAGCGTGCCGCGCATATCACGCGCACAGAAGATGGATGCGCTCAGCTCCATGGCCAACATTGCTGGCTACCGAGCCGTAGTGGAGGCGGCCCAGCATTTTGGCCGCTTCTTTACAGGCCAGATTACCGCCGCAGGCAAAGTTCCTCCAGCAAAGGTGCTGGTTATTGGTGCCGGCGTCGCAGGGCTTGCCGCCATCGGTGCTGCCAAAAGTATGGGCGCCATTGTTCGGGCCTTTGATACGCGCCCGGAGGTGAAGGAACAGGTTGAAAGTATGGATGCCGAGTTCCTAATGCTCGATTTCGAGGAAGACGGCAGCGGTGAGGGCGGATATGCCAAGATCATGAGCCAGGAATTCATCGATAAGGAAATGGAGCTGTTTGCCAAACAGGCCATGGAAGTCGATATTGTTATCACTACAGCTCTCATTCCCGGCAAGCCTGCTCCGGAGCTATGGACAGAACCCATGGTGGAATGCATGAAGGAGGGCAGCGTTATAGTCGACCTTGCCGCCGAAATGGGCGGCAACTGCAAGCTAACTGAAGCCAACAAAGTTGTCGTCAAGCATGGCGTTACACTGATCGGCTACACGGATCTTCCCTCACGCCTTGCGGCTCAGTCCAGCCAGCTTTACGCCACCAACCTCTACCACCTGCTAAGTGACATGACGCCGGAGAAAGACGGACAGCTTAGCGTCGATATGGAAGACGAAGTGATTCGCGGCGCCACCGTTGTCAAGGATGGCGAGATTACCTGGCCGCCACCGGCACCAAGGCTCTCTGCCGTACCACAGCAGAAAGAGGAAGTAGCAGACGAGTTGCCTCGTGAAACTGCTGTCAATAAACCCAGCCTGTTCAAGCAGCTGGCGTCCCTCATTGTTGCCGGCATTCTCATGCTGGCACTTGGCTCAGTGGCCCCAGCCGAATTCATGTCACACTTCACCGTCTTCGTGCTCTCCTGTTTTATCGGGTACATGGTAATCTGGAATGTCACTCCTTCCCTGCATACTCCTCTCATGAGCGTTACCAACGCCATTAGTAGCATCATTATTATTGGGGCGCTGCTACAGATATCTTCACCGGATGGACTAAACCAATACTTGGCAGCCTTCGCCATCCTTATCACCAGCATTAACATTGTTGGCGGCTTTGCCGTCACCCAGCGTATGCTGGCAATGTTTCGTAAGTAAGGAGGCCATAGTATGTCAGCAGGAATTATCACAATGGCCTACCTAGTCGCGAGCATTCTCTTCATCCTCGCCCTGGGCGGACTCAGTCATCAGGAAACAGCACGCAAGGGTAACTACTATGGCATGACCGGCATGGGAATTGCCCTGCTGGTCACCATCATCGGCATCGTCACCGCAAACTACACGCTGATGCTCGGTTGCATTGCTGTCGGGGGAGCCATAGGCCTAGTCCTTGCTAAGAAAGTAGAAATGACCCAGATGCCGGAGCTTGTAGCCATCCTCCACAGCTTGGTGGGACTGGCGGCCGTCATTGTCGGCTTCGGTACGTTTCTCGATCACAGCTTTACGTTTACCGGTGTAGAAAAAACCATACACGATGTGGAAATCTACCTGGGTATCCTGATTGGTGCGCTAACTTTTTCAGGCTCTGTCATTGCCTACCTAAAACTGAGCGCCAAAATTGGCGGCTCTCCATTACTTCTGCCAGGACGCCATTTTCTCAATCTTGGCCTGCTGCTCGTAGCGATCTACTATTTGGTCCAGTTCACCGGCGCTGAAAACCAGACTTATGCCCTACACTGCCTTATGGTGATGACCGCGATCTCACTGGTGTTCGGTATCCATATGGTAATGGCCATCGGGGGCGCTGACATGCCGGTAGTGGTCTCCATGCTGAACTCCTACTCCGGCTGGGCTGCTGCGGCCACCGGCTTCATGCTCAGCAACGATCTGCTCATTGTCATTGGCGCCCTCGTGGGTTCCTCGGGAGCGATCCTCAGCTACATCATGTGCCGCGCCATGAACCGCAAGTTCCTGTCCGTCATCGCCGGGGGTTTCGGTACAACCAGCAGCAAAGGCGGTGCCGCAGCGGGGGCAAGCGGCAGCGCGGAGGATGTCCAGCCGATTGATGCTGAATCCGTTGCCAACATGCTCCTGGCCTCTAAGAAAGTCATGATCCTGCCGGGATATGGCATGGCTGTCGCCCAGGCACAGCATTCTGTCTTCGAAATGAGCCGCAAACTTCGTGAGGCTGGTGTTGATGTCGGCTTCGGAATTCATCCTGTTGCTGGCCGCATGCCTGGGCATATGAACGTACTCCTGGCTGAGGCACGTGTGCCCTATGACATCGTTTACGAGATGGAAGAAATCAATGACGACTTCCCGGACGTAGATGTTTCAATCGTAATTGGCGCCAACGACATCGTGAACCCGGCAGCTAAGGAATCCCCTGACAGCCCTATAGCTGGTATGCCCGTACTTGAGCCCTGGCTAGGTAAGACCACTATTGTTCTGAAGCGCTCCATGGCCTCAGGATATGCCGGCGTAGATAATCCACTTTTCTACAAGGAAAACACGCGGATGCTGTTCGGCGATGCCAAGGAAAGTATTGATGAGATGCTCAAGAACCTTTAAAAACAGTAAAAGTAAAAAGCTAAAAGTAAGCCCGATTGCCGGAACAGTTATCGGGCTTTCACTTTTATGGAGATTGCATTAACTTTTAACCTTGTATTTTCAATCTGGCTAAAAATAATGAAAAAAACTCTCGCCTTTTTAACCCTCAGCCAACTTTTTGTACTGCCCTTATTGGCACAAGACTGCAACAAAACATGTCTTGAGGATATCGCCGATCAGTACCGTGTGGCTTATCTAGCTCACGATCCAACTGCCGTTGCCATTGCTGAAACAGTGAGGTTTAGCGAGAACAACGTGGAGATGCCCTTCCCGGATGCCACCTGGGACACCATCACAGAGGAGCTGGGACCTCCGTTGACTATCTCCGATCCGGTCACCGGCCAGGCGGCCATCTTTACCGTCATCATTCAAAACGATACGCCGGGATTTCTGGCGGCCAGGTTGAGAGTTGAGAATCGAGAAATCACTGAAATCGAACACATCATTTCTACGCGCCGCAACCTCAGTAGTCCACCAACACCTATTGGTGATCATGAAAACTATTCGCACGATGCCGCCATAGATGTGGTTATACCTGCTAGCGATCGTGCCACCCGCGAGGAACTTATGGCACATGCCAGGGGTTACTTCTCCACCCTGGAACGCAACGACGGTGAAATTCGCGGCACCTGCTTTATTGAAGACGCCATTCGCCGGGAAAATGGTCTGCAGTTTGACCAAATCAAGGCCGGGTTCGAGTCAGGGCGCTACTTTTTCAACAACGAGGTACGCAACTGGCCAATCCTGGTGGATGAAGAAAGGCAGGTGGCACTTTCAAGAGGCTTTATCGATCACAAGGGCGTGCTCGATGAATACACACTCACTGATGGTACAGAGACCCGGTCCATTTTTCGTGAACCCCATACCTGGGCCTTCCTTGAAATGTTTGCGGTACGTGACGGCTGTATCGATTCAGTAGTGGCCACGTTTATTACTACCCATTACAAGCACCCCACTCCCTGGAATCCAGAGGGGTATCATCCCCAGTAAGCAGAACATAAAAAAGCCGGCGACGGCCGGCTTTTTACTTATAACTTTCTACTTCAATTTCAATTTTTAACTTTAGCTCAAACTTTCAAACGGCAGCCTGCGCATCCTGACACCAGTTAACTGGTACCACGCATTGGCCACTGCCGGGGCAATGCCTGGCGTGGCTGGCTCACCGATACCGGTTGGATCAATATCAGACTGCACGATATGGATATCGAATTCCGGCGCCTGGCCCATACGGATAACAGGATAATTGTGGAAGTTCGAGGTTTCCACGATGCCGTTCTCCATACGAATTTCATCGTAAAGCGCGGCGCTCAGCCCGTACATGACGGCACTTTCCACCTGCGCCTCGATGATATGCGGGTTAATAGGCATGCCGCAATCCACAACACAGTAGACCTTGTTCACGCGAATACGCCCGTTGCTGTCTCGGGTTACCTCTGCCACCTGTGCCACTCGACCGCCGAAGGCTTCCGTGAAGGCAAAGCCGCGGCCTACACCATCAGGTGCTGTTGCGTTCCAGTTTGAAATTTCGGCCACCTGCCGGATGACGGCCATGGAGCGCTCGTCGTCCATCAAATCAAGACGTCCTTGAATGGGATCCTTACCCGCGGCAATCAGTGCCTCGTCCATCATGGTTTCCTTGGAAAACTGCGTATGGGTGTGACCCACCGAGCGCCAGAAGGTTACCGGGACGCCGCTTTCCGAATGATGCGTGTCCACGTTGATGTTGGGTATGTGATACGGCAGCATGCCCGCCCCCTCAATGGAAAGATGATCCACGCCCTCCTGCATCATGAAGGCCAACGGGGTCTTGGCAATAAGCGACTGTCCTACCACGCGGTTTTCCCAGGCCGAAATATTTCCGAGACCATCTAGCGCCACGCGCATCTTGTGAATGTTCATGGGACGATACCAGCCCGCGGCCATGTCATCTTCACGGGTGTACTGGAGTTTGACCGGGTAACGCTCACCGGTGGCCCTCAGGATGGAAGCCACTTCGACGGCAAGGTCCGGGACGAAGCTGCCACGTCGGCCAAAGCCGCCGCCGGCATAAACAGTTTCCTGGCTGACATTTTCCAAGGGCACACCTAGATAGTCGGCGACCGTCTGTGGATCAACCGTCTGATTCTGTGTACCTGAGCGCAAGATATACCTGTCACCCACTTTCTCGATGGTGCAGTTAAGCGGCTCCATCGGCGCATGAGACAGGAAAGGAAATTCATAGGTGACTTCCAGTGTCTGAGCAGAGGAAGCTATAGCGGAGGCAGTGTCGCCTTCCACTTCCACCGGCAGTCCGGGCTGCTGCGCGAGGGCAACGAAGTCATCGCGAATCTGATCGGAGCCGCGCATTTCCGCTTCGCTGAAATCCCACTCGGTTACCAGGACATCGCGGCCGCGCTTGGCGGTATGAAAATTACTGGCCAGCACAGCCACACCGCGGGGTATTTCAACCACATCGACAACGCCGGCGATTTTTCTTGTTTCAGTATCATCAAAGGACACCAGCTTGCCGCCGAAGCGCGGTGAATGAGCCACGATGGCTGTCATCATACCCGGGCGCTGAATATCGATAGTGAACGTGGCTTCCCCTATCACCTTATCGCGGGAATCCACCTTCGGCACGCTGGTGCCGATCAGAGTGTACTCCTCGGGTGACTTCAATGGGACGCCCTCGGGAACTGGCAGCTCGCCTGCGGCTTCGGCAAATTCACCATAAGTGGCCTGGCGGCCTGAAGCTGAGTGCATCAGCATACTGTTCGCCGTGGTGATTTCTGATTCCGGGACATTCCACGCGGCAGCCGCGGCAGTGACAAGCATGGCCTTGGCCGCAGCGCCGACAGTTCGGTACTGTACCCAGGCATTGGGAATACTCATTGAGCCGCCTGTGCCCTGCATACCCAGCATGAAGTGGATATACAGCTCGAGGTTGTTTGGCGCAGCCTCAACGCTAACCTGGCTCCAGTCGGCATCAAGCTCTTCAGCCACCAGGGTAGCAAGGCCAGTGTAGATGCCCTGCCCCATCTCGGTGTGCTTGGAAATGATGGTGATGCTGTCATCCGGCGCAATGCGGACGAAAGCATTGGTGGGCCAGCTGTTAGGTCCAGGAGCACCCAGCTGTGCCAGGGCTTTTCGGGCCGGAATATGAAAACCAATGACCAGCCCTGTGCCGATGGCTGTGCCTTTCAGAAAATCACGTCTGTCCATAAAAGTAACCTGAATATTTGGTGTTAAGACAACTTAGTTATGATATCAAAGGTTGTAAGGAGATGGGTGAACAACCGCTAAAAGCCTCAATCCATGAGCAAAAATTCACTGATCTGAAAGACTTGGTGTTTTGAATCTCAGTGGTTCCAACTACTTACTTGAAGAAAAGCACGTTTATTTTAGCGTGTCTTCTATTGCAGCTTGCGGCCTGGCACTAACTGAATTACGATCTGATGAATGAAAGTTTCGCGCATCCAAACCTCTGAACCACTCTCCTTACCGCTTTTCACGTCCCATGTCCCTGCGGGTTTTCCCTCTCCGGCGGATGACTATATCGAGGCAGGCCTCGACCTGAACGAATACCTGGTCAAGCATCCCAGCGCCACCTTCCTAGCCCGCGCCTCCGGTGACTCCATGACCCGTGCCGGGATCCTCGACGGTGCCCTGCTGGTGGTGGATAAATCAATAACCCCAAAGAACGGTAGCATAGTCATCGCCGCCATCAATGGCGAGCTCACGTGCAAGATTCTAGACATCACCCACCGCATGCTTAGGGCTGCTAATCCAAGCTACCCATCAATCGCCCTAGATGACGAGACAGACCTGCTCATCGAAGGTGTGGTAGTGCACGCGATAAATCCGCTCATAGAAAAATGAAAGTTAGCTATAAACGTCTCTGAGTGCCTTTTACCTAGTGTGCTGAAGGCCTATTTAGTCAGTCTTACACTATAAATCTAACCCGGCTGTTCAAGGCTTGTTCTGGACCAGCGGCAAAATTTTATTGCTTTTCATTTTTGTGCGGTGCAATATAAGAATACGTTTAATCTATAAATTCCACCAACCCCATGACGAAGCTTGAGAATTTCCTGATACAGAACGGTAGTTACATCAACGGCAAGTGGCATAACAAGGGCGATGCGACCTTCGATGTCTTGAATCCTGCCGACGGCAGCAAAATCAAAACCCTGGTGGATGCCTCCAACGAAGACCTGGATGGCGCCATCGTCGCCGCCAATGAAGCATTGCCCGCCTGGCGAGCCAAGACCGCCAAGGAGCGCGCCGCCGTCCTGCGCAAGTGGTACAACCTGATCATAGAAAACCAGGAGGGCCTGGCCCATATCATGACGATGGAACAGGGCAAACCACTAGCGGAGTCCCGGGGTGAAATAGTCTACGGTGCCAACTACGTGGAGTGGTTTGCCGAGGAAGCCAAGCGCGTTTACGGCGATACCATTCCTGGGCCGTCCGGTGACAAGCGCATCGTGGTAATCAAGCAGCCAGTAGGGGTGGTGTGCACCATAACGCCCTGGAACTTCCCCTCTTCCATGATTACTCGCAAGGTAGCCCCTGCACTTGCCGCCGGCTGTACCGTGATCAGCAAGCCCGCTAAGGAAACCCCGCTGTCTGCAATCGCCCTGGCTGTACTGGGAGAACAAGCTGGCATACCGGCGGGCGTATTTAACTTGGTGGTAACTACTCGTTCGCGTGAAGTAGGCTCGATCATCTGTAACGACACCCGCATAGACAAGGTTTCCTTTACCGGCTCAACCGAGGTCGGCGGCCGCCTACTGTCCATGTGCGGTTCCACAATCAAGAAAACCAGCATGGAACTGGGCGGTAACGCACCCTTCATCGTGTTTGATGATGCCGATATCGATTCCGCCGTGGAAGGAGCCCTGCTTTCCAAGTACCGCAATGCCGGCCAGACCTGTGTCTGCAGCAACCGCATCATGGTCCAGGAAGGCATTTATGATGAGTTTGCCGAAAGACTTGCCGCTAAGGTCAGGGAACTCAAGCTGGGTAACGGTACTGATAAAGGCGTGAACATTGGGCCCCTGATTAATGCTAACGCCGTGGAGGCCATGGAGTCGTTCGTTAAAGATGCCGTGGCAGCAGGTGCTACGGTTCTCGAGGGCGGCAAGCGCAGCGACCTGGGTGATTTCTTCTTTGAACCCACGGTAATTACTAACGTCAGCAGTGGAATGAAAATTGCCAAGCTAGAAATCTTTGGCCCTATTGCGCCCCTAATGAAGTTCTCCTCGGAAGAAGAAGCCATAGAAATTGCCAATGACACTGTCTTGGGTCTTGCTTCTTATGTATATACTAGGGACATAGGCCGTATCTGGCGTGTTGCCGAAGCCCTTGAATACGGGATGGTGGGTATTAATGAAGGCATTATCTCCAATGAAATGGCGCCCTTCGGCGGCGTGAAGCAGTCAGGCCTTGGCCGTGAAGGCTCCAAGTACGGGCTAGAGGATTACCTCGAGATCAAGTATTTGTGCATGGGTGGTCTTGATCAATAGATCGATTAGCACAGGATCAAGGATCAAAAGAACAGGAAAAGCTGAAAAGAAAAACAACTTTACGACATAACTAGTGAATAAAGGGGTACGGGGTGGCTACAAAACTGGAAGATGACGTCAGGGTAATCAAGAAATACCCTAATCGTCGCATCTACGACACGCAGTACAGCAAGTACATCAAGGTAGAAGACATCCGCGACATGATTGTCGAGGGTGAATCCTTTGTGGTGCTGGACAGCAAGACCGGTAAGGATGTCACCCGTAGCGTGCTCCTGCAGTTAATCATTGAGCAGGAGTCAGAAAAAAATCCCCTGTTCACCACTGAGAACCTAAAAACTTTTATCCGCTACTACGGCCAGGTTCCCCACCAGTCCTTTGCCGAGTTCATAGACCAGAGCATGTCCTTTTTCCAGCATCAGCAAGAGCAGTTTAGGGAAGGTTTCACCGGTATGATGGAAAACTCTCCTATGAAGGCCTTTACCGAAATGAGTAAGCGCAACATGGAAATGTGGGAAAAAATGTCGGAAAGATTTTACAAAAAGAATAATAGATAGGTACAGGATGAAGGATCAAAGCTACATGAATTGCTAATTTTTACTTTCCATGATCCTATTCTTGATTGAGTTAATTAATGTAAAGAGCATCCTAGATACTATTTTTGTTTCTTTAATCCACGCTCTACCCCCCCCCTTATTTAAAGATAGCCTATTTTTATTCCTATTTGGATTTGGGACCGCAACAAACCTGCTGAACCTTTAGCAATTTTTGAAAGTAAGAAAATTGTTTGAAATTCTCTCTTTCATACTCTTCAGCAATAGTTGAGAAAATGAATAATCCGGCTTGTCTTATCTGGTCCTTATATCCGAGATCCTTGAAGCCAATAAATTCCTCATAAATTTGCGCAGATAAGTGAGTAGACCTCTTACAAACATCCTAAGTTTCAAACTCTTTCATCACTCCCATCATTTCAGATCAATATAGTTCAGTTTTGAATTTTGGCTAGGCTAGTAAAACCACATTCTTTAGCCTTTCATTAATGATCCTGACGCTAGCGATGGCTTTTCGATCTCCCAAAAAAAAGCCCCAGGAAGGGAGGGGGGGTTCCTGGGGCTATCTCCGGGGGGCGGAGGGTACTACTCAGTAAAAACTTTTAAGTCTTACTACGCCTTCATGGCTTCAGTAGCAGCAGACATAGAAGTCTTCATGCCACTTTCGTACAGTGAACGCATATCGTTGAAGAACTTAACGCCCATATCAGAAGCTGACTTGGCGTCAGACATCATCATGTCGCTGGCTTTCTGTGCCATGCTCTGCTGTTCTTCGAAAAAAAACATCATGTCTGCTGGTGAACGAACTTTCAGACCAGACTGCATGCTATCTATACCCAGCTTGGCGTAGCCTTGGAAGCTGTCCATGGCCATGTTGTAAGAAGATTCCATGGAATCAGCAATCATTTTGTTGTATTCCATAGCCGGTTCAAAGCTTGCTTCAAATTTTTTGAAGGCTGAAGATTTAGTGCTCATAGTTTTTGCTCCCGCAACTTTACTCTTGGATTTAGCTTGTACTTTACGTTTTGTCTTGGCTTTAGTTGGTGCTTTCGCTTTTGGAGCCGGCTTTGCCACTTCTGTCACCACTGGAGGTTCTACTTCCATCTCAGTTTGTACTGATGTTTCTGACATTGGTCGCTCCGTTTGGCTTTACTGCCTTAAAAAGGGGTAACGATTATTTTGTGCCATGCACAATAACAAGGTTTTTTGTGCGTTGCAATATTATTTTTGCATTGCAACAAAGTATTTTGATTAAATCATATATTTCAATAGCTTAAAGGTGATAAATTAAGCCTAGAGGGGTTAAATTTTGGGAAAAATGGGGAGAATTTTTTAATAATTCGGCTAATTTGCCGTTTTTCTAGAGCAACTGGTCCTGGACATGCTCCACCTTGGTTCGGGTGCCAGTTTTCTTCTTACTGTTGGGGGAAGTGTTTTCCAGCCAGTCGATAATGGGGTTGATCTGGTCGGGAGCATTCAGGGTTGGCGTGTGCCCGGTATTGGCAAACTCCACTACGTCGGCATGCGGCAGCTTGCTCAGCATCCTGTCCAACAGGCTTTCCGTCAGGAAGTCGGAATCCATCCCGCGCAGGATAAGTACCGGGCACTTAATGCGCACCCAATATTTCCAGAGATTGAAATACACCATGTACCAGTAGCGGCGCCCATAAGTGTTGGAGATATCCGGATCGAAAGCTAGCTTGTAGCCCTTCCCGTCTTTTCGGCTGCTCGTCCTGGCCATGTGGGCCCAGTCTTCATCGACCATCGGGGCAAAGGGTTTAAGTGTTTCACGCAGACGCGCTTCCACTTCGTCAAGGTTGCTAAAGTATGGATCTAGGTTCAAGTAGTTGCCCAGGCGCGCCATGGCTGTATGCGGCACTTCCGGCGCAATGTCATTAATGATGAGCCGCTGTATGGGCGAATTCGGCATGGCCGCAAGGATCATGCCCATCATGCCGCCCAGTGAAGTACCAATGTAATCATAAGGCTCCCTGCCTATGTGGGCCGCCAGCACGGTGAAATCCATGTTGTATTGCTGAATCTGGTAATCATCGTGGTCTGGAAGCCAGTCACTGAGTCCCCTGCCCACGGTATCCGGGCAGACAACGCGACGTTTCTTGCTGAGCTTGTTTGCTAAGGCATCAAAATCGTGGGAGTTGCGCGTGAGGCCATGGACACAAAACAGCAGTTCTTGATTGTTCTTGTCACCCCAGTCCTGGTAGGCCACATTATGGAAGCCCCTCGAATTGATACAGGTAACGCTACCTGTACGCGGGGCTGGTGGGTATTTCTCCTGGTTAAACTCGGTGTCCAAGACAACTACATCAGATTTGCTCATTCACACCTGGTCTTGCTTGATTAACGAATTTAGGCCTTTAAATTCGTTCCCAGGTGGTTATATTTAGTGGGAACGACTAGCCAAGTACCTCACGCTTCCTCAATTCTGCCCCGAATTTGAGGCGAATAAAAGGGTCTCTTGTGTAATGCAGAAGGGATTTATAGAAATCGGGATTAATGGCGCTGATCATATCCGTGTATTCATCCTTAAGGTTTTCCTTGATCTCAAAGCCATCATAGAACGCCATCATTTCTACGGGCTTGCCGTATGACTCACAGAGCTCCTCGATCACCTGTCTGATCTGGAGAATTTCCACCTTGGAGGTCAGCTTCAGTGAGCGCAGGTTGATCACCAGCTTACCCTGCTCCCGATCCAGCACGATACGCCTTTCCATGGGCATGTCGGACTGCTCCTGCCGGATACCCATCAGCTCATCCCTGAAAATACGCTGATCCATGGGCCTAACATTATTGATGTAGGGCATGAAATCCATGTTCTCGAGAATATCCCGCTCCACGTCTATACCCGGCGCCACTTCCAGCAGTTCCATACCGTTCTGGGTAACACTGAAGACGCAGCGCTCGGTGACATAGAGCACCGGCTGTCCGGTTTCGTGAGCTAACTCGCCGGAAAAGGTGATGTGTTCTACCTGATCTACAAATTTTTTTACCTTGCCTTCCTGCAGGATACGCAGCTTGCCGTCTTCAACCGCAACCTTGAGGCCACCTGCAGTAAATGCCCCTGTCAGGACGAGACGCGTGGCGTTCTGGCTTATGTTAATAAAGCCCCCTGCCCCGGCCAGTCGTTTACCGAACTTGGACACGTTCACGTTGCCGTACTTGTCGGCCTGGGCCATACCCAGGCAGGCCATGTCGATACCACCGCCGTCATAAAAATCAAACTGGGTATTGGTGGCGATAATTGCATCGGGATTCAGGGAGGCGCCAAAGTCGAGGCCGCCCTGTGGCATTCCGCCAATAGTGCCGGCCTCGGCAGAGAGAGTAACCTGCTCGAGCAGCCCCTCTTCCGCGGCCACGCTGGCCACACCCTCAGGTATGCCGATACCGAGATTCACAACACCGCCTATTGGCAGCTCCATTACAGCACGGCGCGCCATGATCTTGCGCTCATCCAGCGGCATGGGCGGCACTTCCTCGAGCGGCACACGCATCTCACCGCTGAAGGCATGCTCATAGGGTGTACCAAAGGTCTGGTGGTGATTTTCCGGTTTCGATTTGACAATGCAGTCTACAAGGGCGCCCGGTATAAGGACCCGCTTTGGCGCCAGTGATCCGGTCTGGGCGATACGCTCTACCTGCACGATCACAACTCCATCGGAATTATGGGCAGCCATGGCAATGGACGTCACATCCAGTTCCAGGGCTTCGCGTTCAGAGGTGGTGTTACCCTGAGGGTCCGCCGTAGTGCCGCGCAGCAGGCAGACATCAATGGGAAATGCTTTATAGAAGAGCCACTCCTGGCCCTTGATGATATCAAGCTCCACGAGGGCATCGATGGCCTTGTCACTTATGCGTCCGCCGCCGTTGCGGGGATCCACAAAGGTTTTGAGGCCCACCTTTGTCCTCAGGCCAGGTTTACCCCCGGCAATGACACGAAACAGCTGGGACACGCACCCCAGCGGCAGGTTATAGGCTTCAATCTTGTTTTCAACGGCAAGCTCACCGAGCTTAGGTACCAGCGACCAGTGTCCGCCGATGGCGCGTTTGACCAGGCCTTCATGGGCAAGGCGGTTAACGCCGCGGTCTGCACCGTCGCCGGGTGCTGCTGCAAAAACGAGGGTCAGGTCGCGTGGATGGCCCGTTTCCAAGAAACGTTTCTCCAGAGCAATAATCAGCTCTTCAGGCGTACCAATACCGACGAAGCCTGAAATGGCCACGGTGTCGCCATCCCGTATCAGCGATATAGCATCCTCTGGAGAGATTACTTTTTTAACCATGGGTTACTGCCTTTCCATTAGCCAGGTCGCTATCTGGTCACCGACCAGGCCCTGCAGTTTACTGCTGACATAAATGCCAACATGCCCAGCAGGTAAACACAGGTCGGTGTAATCGTCACTGCCGACATACTTGCCCAGCGCAGAAGAGCATGGCGGCGGAATAATATGATCGTGTTCGGCAAAAATGTTCAGCACCGGCATGGTGATATTTCCAAGGTCTATCTTTTCGCCGGCCAACTCGAACTCGCCCTTCACCAGCTTATTCTCTTTATAAAGATCAATAAGCCACTGTCGGGCCGCGGCGCCTGGATGATGGGGACGGTCGGCCAGCCATTTTTCCATGCGCAGGAAATTCATCAGCTTGGCATCGTCATTGGCGGCATTAAGAAGGTCCAGATTGTACTTGGTCATGGACCTGATCGGCGTCATAGCCGAAAAAACTGCGCCCATCAGTTCACCGGGCAGGTTGCCAAAAGCGTCCAGCAGTTTTTCGATGTCCTTATTGTTGAGGTTGCGAATCCATACGTTGAGAAAACCGTGGCTGGGGTCCTTGTCTTCAACGTCGGCGCCAAAATCGATTGGCGTAATGGAGACCATCAGGTTGCTGACTCTCTCGGGGAACATCGCCGCGTACATGGCGGTGAATGTACCCCCTTCACAGATACCAAAGAGGTTGATGGTATCGAGATCATGTTCAATACAGATATAATTCACGCACTCATCCAGGTAATGACACACGTAGTCATCAAAATCCAGGTGCTGGTCGGCGCGGGTCGGGTATCCCCAGTCAACCACGTAGAGGTCTACACCACGGGATAGGAGGTTGCGAACCAGGGAGCGGTCTTCCTGCAGGTCAATCATGGTATAACGGCCAACCAGGCCGTAAACGATGAGCACGGGCTCGGTTTCAGGTTTGCCCTCCACCATGGACTCGTAGTGATGCAGTGTCACCTTGTCTGAACGAAAGACTTCTGTTTTTGGTGACGCACCTACGGCCACTTCGCTAAAGTCGAAGCGGGAAATAGCTTCGGCACCCTTGGCAATGCGGGAGTTAAAGTCCATCATCTCCGACCAGGGCTGAAGAAATTTTTGCAGCTCAGTGCTCATGGTGAATCAATCAGTCTTCTTTTGACAAAGTTTTGCCGGATTTCGCCTCTTTAGCCTCGACTTTTACCGTAGCTTTTTTTGCAGTCTTTTTCTTTGTCTTGGCTTTTACCGCTGCTTTTTTCTTAGGCGCGGCCTTTTTGCTTTCGCTTTTTTCAATATTGCGTTTCAACGTCCTAACTTCTCGGCGAAGATCATAAATAATCTTATGCAGGTCATCGACTTCAGAGCGCGTGGGAATGCCATGGTTGTCACACCACATATCCACGAATTCCTGGTACTTCAACCGGTAGCTGGAGCCCGCGGCAAAGAATTCGCGCTGCGCATCAAGAAATTCATCCGAGCGTAACGTGTTAACCAGTTCCTCGTCGGCAATTTTCAGCCAGCGCTTGAGCATTTCCTCTGAACCTGGAGTTTCCTCGTTGAGACTATCCATGAATTCATCCGAGAAATGGTTATAGGCGCGAAGCCACGCGGCGGAAATGACTTCCTGGTAATGCTGGCCGGCATCCTTGAAGTTCTGCCAGTCCTCGCCGGACTTAAGCATTTTCTTCTCCAGCATGCCTATATCAGCAAACTCGGGACCGTTGACCAGCTTGCGGAACACCTGATCCATTATCTCGAAACTGGATTTCATGAAAGTGGCGGGATTAAGCAGGTAGTTTAATGCCTGCGCGGAGTACTCCTCTTCCTGATGCTCACTTGACTCGCTGGCGGCGCTGCCCGTCATCCAGTTTTTGGCTGCTTTCATCCAGTTATCATACTGTTCTTCGCAGAGCTGCCAATTTTTCACCGAGCGGTCGAGAAAATTGACATTCATGAATGGGTTTTCAGGCACAGCGTTGGGCTGCATCCAATCCTCCTGAGCTTTAAGAAATTGCTGCTGGTTGGTTAGCCAGATATCGAAGATAGGGTTGCCTGTCGGCTTATCATTAGCCATTTAGATACTCTGTAATATTGTTGAAAGTAGAAAGTTAAAAATCGAAAGACTGACTCTTTTCACTTCAAAATTTTAACCTCGAACTATCAAAACGCCTTCGTATAAATCGCCAGCGCATCCGCGTAGGTTACTTCACGCGGATTGTTTACCAGCAGGCGTGTCTGCTTCAAGGAATCCTCGGCTAGCATTTCCAGGTCGCTTTCCCTCACGCCCACTTCCCTGAGCGTGGTCTCAAGACCAAGATCAGGACCCAGGCTGGCAATGCCTTTCAGAATACCGTCAATTTTATTGCCGTGAGATTTCCCTTCCAGTTCAGGGAAGATAACTGGCGCCAGCTCCGCATACTGGCTTTCTGCTTCAGACATATTAAATTCAAGCACATGTGGCAGTACCAGTGCATTCGAGAGGCCATGCGGCACATGAAAATGCCCACCCAACGGATACGCCAATGCGTGAACTGCCGCAACGGGTGAATTGGTAAAGGCCATACCAGCGAGCATCGACCCCATCAGCATGGCGCCGCGGGCTTCCTTATCTTTGGGGGTTTCACAGACGGTGTGCAAATTCGCGCCTAGCAGTTTCAGTCCTTCCCTGGCCAGAGCATCGGAAATCAGATTTTTCAGCCGCTTTGAGGTATAAGCCTCAATGCAATGGACCATGGCATCAATACCGGTGGCCGCCGTGACGTTGGATGGCAGGCCAAGCGTCAGGTCAGGATCCAGCACGGCCCAGTCGGGCAGCAGCTGAGGAGAAACCACGCCTTTCTTCTCTGCGACGCCGGTGGTCACAATGGAAATCGGAGTAACCTCTGAACCGGTGCCGGCCGTAGTCGGCGCCAGGATCAGCGGAAGTCTCTCGCCTTTAACCATACCGATGCCGTACATCTCATCAAGCGGCTGCTCAGTGTTGCAGAGCACGGCAATCAGCTTGGCTGTATCCATGGAGCTGCCGCCGCCTATGGAGACCACGCCGTCAACGCCTTCGTCATTAGCCTCGGCCACGGCCTTAAGAATCATATCTTCAGGCGGATCTGCCACCACGTCGGCAAAGGTCCACACTTCAACACCTGCCGCTTTCAGACTGTCTAGAGCTGCATCTGCCAAGCCGAGCTTGAGAATCAAGGCGTCAGTGACGAAAGCAACCTTCTTACAGCCCCGATCAGACATTAAATGTCCGATCTTGGAGGTGGCCCCCTCTTCGTAGAGGACTGAGCGAGTTGTCTGGAAACTAAGTGGATTCATTTTTTAACCTGCTGCAATAATACTTTCGAACTTTCCTGAATCAGGATATGGGATCAAAAATAGAGGAACTTCAAACAGTATTAACAAAGCAGCCCTATATCCTATATCCTTGATCCTGACTCTTATTTTTACCTTTAAATCGGCGACTGGAGGGCTTTCAGCTTTTCGGTCAGCTTCATGTTCTCGGCATACTCCACCGGACAATCCACCACCGAGACAGTTCCGTCTTTCAGGGCCGCTTCCATAGTTGGGATGAAGCTTTCCGCCGAATCAACGCGGTACCCTTTCGCGCCAAAGCTTTCAGCCAGCTTGACGAAATCAGGGTTGGTGAATTCGATATCAGTCGCGCGGCCAAAGTGCCTGAGCTGGTGCCATTCAATAAGACCGTACTTGCTGTCATTGAAAATTAGGATAACAAAGTCAAGGCCCAGCCTAAGAGCAGTGTCGATCTCCTGGTTGTTCATCATGAAACCGCCATCACCGCAAACAGCCACAGCCTTCTTCTCAGGATAGGCCAGCTTGGCGGCAATCGCGCCCGGCAGTGCAATACCCATGGCCGCAAAACCATTGGAGATGATGCAAGTGTTTGGCTTCTCTGCCTGGTAGTTGCGGGCAATCCACATCTTGTGAGCGCCCACGTCGGAGATAACTATGTCTTCATCATCCAGCACCTGGCGCAGGTCCCACAGAATCTTTTGTGGCTTGATCGGGAATGCCGTGTCGTCTTTATGCTCAGCCAGGTCCTCGCGAATGATCGGCATAAATTTATGTACTTCTGAATCAGGCAGCTTGTCCAGGCTTGAAGCGATACGTTTTAGAGAGTCCTTGATATCACCGATAACGCCGGACTCCAGTATGTAGTGCGTATCCACTTCTGCAGGACGCATATCGATGTGCAGAATTTTCTTGTCGCAGTTCGGGTTCCACAGCTCCGGGTGATACTCCACCATGTCGACTCCTATACAGATGATCAGGTCTGAGGCTTCAAAGGCATGACCCACGTAGTCACGGGCTTTCATACCAATGGTGCCTAGTGACAGGGGATGACTTTGGGGCATAACGCCCTTGGCCATAAACGTAGTGGCAACAGGAATATTAAGGTGCTCGGCAAACTGCACCACCATTTCAGAAGCCTTGGAGCGAATTACGCCATTACCTACCATGATGACCGGCGCCTTGGACTCGGCAATGTGAACAGAGGCCTTGGTGCAGCGTCCGGAAGGAGCCACAGGTTCGCGGGCATACTGCATTTTCAGGGGTGCCATTTCAGGCACTTCCATCGCCGCAATATTTTCCGGAAAGTCGATAAAGCTGCAGCCTGGTTTTTCTGTCTGCGCAATCTTGAAGGCTTTACGGGTAATTTCAGGAACGATCTCCGGCTCACGCACCTGCGTGGAATACTTGGTGATGGGTTCGAAGAGATTGACGAGATCAAGGATCTGATGACTTTCCTTGTGAAGACGAGTGGTGGCACCCTGCCCGGCGATAGCAACAACAGGCACGCGGTCCATGTTGGCATCGGCGATACCGGTTACCAAGTTAGTGGCGCCGGGGCCCAGCGTGGAGAGACAAACACCGGCACGGCCAGTCAGCCGGCCATAGACATCCGCGATGAACGCAGCACCCTGTTCATGCTTGGTCGTTACAAATTGGATTGGGCTGTCGATCAACGCATCCATCACGTCGATGTTTTCCTCTCCGGGCAGACCAAAGATATATTCAACACCTTCGTTCTCAAGACACTTAACAAGCAGTTCACTTGCTTTCATTAGTTTGGTCTGCTCCTCTGCATAAAAATTTTCGTGTTTCATCGGTGTCCACGCATTTAATCTTTGACTGGTGCTGCTAGATGGTGGCCGCGCCCTGCTCGGGCGCGCGCATTCTAGTGAGTCAGGGTTAAAATTTCATTAAATATCAGTTTATTTTCGCCCCTTTTTTGTGCAAAAAGTATTAATTACACCAATATGGGGCGGACTATGACTCAATTTGGGGGAAAATCGCTCCAAAAGCCGCAATGTTGCAATTAAAGGGCCAGAAAAGCCGCTAAATATTGGAGTGTTTTTAGTCGAGATCCTTGGTGAAAATTTTCTCATTTTCACCCCGGAAAAAATCACTGCCGTAGACAAGCAGCGTGATTATGATGCCAACGGCGAAGGCCCAGGTGGCTCCTCGCGCGACAAGAACGGCACCAATAATGCCGGCGATACCTAGATCCCGGTTGCTGCGCGACTCTAAAATGCCGATGCGCACACTAACATAGCCCTGGATCAAGAGTGTCAGCGATAGGGCAATGCCCAGAATCGGTTCGACGAGGCTGACAATCGGCAGAAGCAACAAACCGGTGTTGGTGCCCCAACGGAACGAACCAGAGCCGCCAAAAAGTGAGTTCATCGCCGCCTTGCCGTCCTTGTAGCGCTCAATGACCACCACCTGCATGGCTGCCCAGAGCGGGCCACACATGACGATGTCGGGACCAAAGATACTCATGAAGGTATTGCGGCCACCGAAAATCAAGTGGGCACGGTTCGGGTTGTAATCAATTCGCTCATCGGGTCGCAGATGATCGGCCTCGGCAATTAGGGCCCTGCTCTGCAGCACATCACCAAATAAAATAATGTAGGCGGCAAGCACGGTCGGGATTGCGGAAATAAACATCGCTATTGGCGGGAAGCCAAGGCCAATAACCGTGTATTCCTGGAACAGCCTAGTGAAGTCAGGACTGATGAGACCCCACTCAATATCTGGCCAGGGCGCCTCCCCGAAAACGGGCGCGATAACTACGGCGAGGATAATGATTGGGAAGATGCCCAGTTTGCCAATCAGGCCGAGCAGCGCATTAGTGGTTTTGAGTGCCGCAAAGTGGCGTGAGAAAATAAGGTAAAAGGCAATGCCCACCGCGATGGAAATAGACCAGGGAAAGGAATCAAACCGCCCGCCGGCAACAAAGACAGAATTCACTGCCGCAAAACCCGCTCCTAGTATCACCCCCGACTTGATAGACTGGGGAATAAAGCCCACCACTTTACTGGCCATGCCGGTCATACCCAGGAGAATAGCAAAAATCCCGAGCGTCATCTGGAAAGCGACCAGCGAATGCACGCGCTCCGGTCCCTCAGGAAAGGTCATGCAATAAGCCATGATGAGAGGAATGGCTGGGGTAATCCAGCCGGGAACAACGGGATCACCCAGCAGGTGATGCGTCAGGTATAGCAGTCCGTTCATCAGCACCACAGCCAGTGCCACGTCAAAAGGCATGCCCAGCAGCTCGATCATGAGTGGAATGGCTGCCAGGTCAACGGCGCACATCAATAGACCCTGGAAGTAATCCGGCCACTCGAAACGGTAGTGAATAAAAGGCAGTCTCAGCTTGAATGGGCCGAGGGGAATGAAAGGCGATTCCTCACCGTCTATTCTGTCTTTCCACATGTGTTATGAATTCCTTGTGCATACGAGGATGCTCGAGGGCGTGTCATTATCGCATTACATTATCGTCTCTTTAAGTCTCCCTTCCTGATAGCCTATTCAAATAACTAATTTCCTCTATTTTTGATCTGCAGTGTCATAGAATTCTCCGTCGTTTCGAAGCAAATGGAATATAAAACAGCCTATGAAAGTCGCTACAAGATTAATCCTCTTTTTTCTAACTATTTACCCCTTAAATGCCGTACTCGGTCAGGTTGATCAGGGTCAGACCGGTGCCTGGTACATGTACATGTGGAACACTGAAAACCGGGATACCGGTTTCGGCTGGCAGGGCGACATCCAGCACCGTAACTGGGATACCACTAGCGACCTAGAACAACTGCTGATTCGGGGCGGCTTCACCTGGCGTCCGGAGAACGGCCCCGTGAAATATACAGTCGGTTACGCACACATTACTTCCGGTGCCTTCGGCCCCAGCAATGATAAGAACGAGGAAAACCGCACCTACCAGGAAGCCTTGGTTGGCCAGACCTTGGGAAGGAAACTTTTTCTCAGCCATCGTTTTCGCTTTGAGCAGCGCTGGGTTAACGGCCAGGATTTCAGAACCCGTTTTCGCTATTTTCTTGCTGCAAATTATCCCTTCAACCAGGATACGCTTGGAAAGGGCGCCGTCTATGTTTCGTTATACAACGAGCTATTCATCAACCTGAACCGGGATATAGGGAATGGACGTGAGGTGGATTATTTTGATCGCAACCGAGCCTACGCCGCCCTGGGCTACAGCGTAAGCGATTCTCTGCGATTACAGCTTGGGTACATGTGGCAGGAAAACCGAAACTTCGGCAGCGGACAAATACAGTTCAATCTCCTTCACAGCTTCTAGCCAGTAGCCTCTAAACTCTAAAAGCGGTAGGTATAATTCAACTTGAGTGATAAATCAGCCACCGTTGAATCAAAATAGTTATCCTTGTCTCGATCTTGGAGCCCCCAGTTGAGCACCAAGAAGGCCTGCTGACCGGCTCGAGGTATCCAGTGAAGTCGGCTATTTAGGCCAAGGTTTTCAGACACATTGTCATACTGAACCAGGTTGCTCCAAGACAGCGTCGACGAAAAAGCGTACTGAGAATTAATGCCGTAGAGACGCACGGTGAAGTTTCCGTCTGGCAGCTTTATGGCATTTTCGTTAAAGGTAAAGGCAAGCGAGAAATTGCGATTCGGTCGCCAGGTAATATTGCCGTTTTTCTGAAAGTGCGATCCGTCATAGTATTCCCCTGCAAACATCATCAAGCTGCCAGACAGTCGTCGCTGTCCGCCGAAAGACATCCCGATAAAGCCCTCGTCCCATGAGTACTCACCAGCGGGTATGGTAATAGTCCGCGAGCCGTCAGAGGCACGGTAGATGGTGAATGGCTGGCGCAAAACTTCCTTGTAATAAATGTAACGCGTCCAGTAGGAGTCATTAGTGTTGGTAAAGGAAGTCAGGCGAATACCCAGGTTTTCGTTGTTCAGTGTCCCGTCATCCAGATTTTCCTGTCGGTAAACCTCGGCAAGCAAGGCAATGGAGCGGAAGAATGCGGTCGGTGCATAGAACTGCCTGTAACCCAAATTCAAGTGATGATCCTGAACATCTCTATTGTTCACAAAGCCAACCGCCGGGTTAAAGTTTTCTTCCACGCGCTTGTACTGGTAAAGCCCCTGCCAGCCTTGGGCATTAGGAAGGAAAAGGTTCACGCCGTAGGACGCGTTGTCTGAGTTCGCCAGACCTTCAGTATCGGTCTGCTGGTAAAAAGCCGAGGCCTCCACTGTGTTGCCGTAGAAGCTGGTGTTGCGGTAACGGACATCGGTGCCCACCAGTGTGTTGTCAATGTTGGCCTGTGGATTGCCGTCGGTGACAATAGCACCTACCTGCGTACGTGAACCGACATTGAGCACGGTTCTGCCAACAAAAATATTCTGCGAATCCAGACCCAGTGAATTTTCCTCACCCTGATTGATCATCAGGGTGCCGACGTTCCAGTCCCCGACCCTTCCACTGAGCTTGACGCCGCCGACTAGGTCTAGAATCTGGCCGTTAGGCCCAAGTCCAATCTTGCGCGAGAAGAAAGGCCGAGCACTTTGGCGGGCCGGGTTGGAGGCAGCCGCCGATCCCGTCCCCGACACATTATTGAAGCCGCCCGAACCAATCTGACCGAACTCAAAGATATCCACGTCGCGTAAAAAGAAGTCGCGCTTTTCCGGAAAAAATAGGTTGAAGCGTGTCAGATTTACTTGGCGATCATCCACTTCAGTGGCAGAAAAGTCGGTATTCATAGTCAGCGAGGCATTCAGCTGTGGCGTAATCTTGTAGAACACATCCAGCTGTGGTTCATAATGATTTTCGGTGAAGCCGCCAGGGCCAAACTGACGGTTGCGGCGCAATGTCATGGAGGGAACCACATCAAGTCCAACGCCCTGTCGCAGGCTCTCTAGTCCGGTGGCAGTGCCGGATGTGCTGGGATTCACTTCGCGGTTGTACGACACCCAGGCAATATTCTCGTTATCCACCCGACGAATGCGGTTGAAGTTGAGTCCCCAGGAGGAGGAGTCCGGGTTAAATGACAGGGACTGGAATGGAATACGAATCTCGGCCACCCAGCCTTCTTCATTACGCTGCGACCGCACTTCCCAGATTCCCTCCCAGTTGCTCTCCACTTCAATGATGTTCTGAAACAAACCTTCCCAGCGCACCCCATTTGGATTGACCTCAAAACGATAGCCATTGCGTCGGTCTAGGTAGGGATCAATGATGACAGCGAATACATCGTCACTGTCCAGGGACTGCCCCTGCCGTAGCACCCTGTCCGTGATCTGCCCAGGATCCGACTCCACCATGGTGGCCCCTACATAGATGGCAGTTTCGGTATAAAACACAAGAACCCGCGTAGGCTGCGAAGGCGAGACAAACTCTTCAGGGAATACCTGGTGCAGGTCCTCTACAAGGGCTGCTCTGGACCAGGCACTTTCATCCAGTCTACCGTTGATGATGATGTCAGCATCGAGGCGCGGGATCTCTACTGCTTTCCTATTAAGCCCTGTTGTCTCCTGCGCATATGATTGAGCCATCATCAAAAGACATAATATGGCGCTCAACAACACCAGGTTATCCTTATAAATGCGTGATGCGAGTAGTTTTATCAACAAGGGTCTCCTTTTTATTTTCGCGCCATTGTACATCCTGAACATGCAAACGTTTTGAAAATTTAACGAAAGCCGGGGTAGCGTGAATCGAAATACCTTGCTCGTTACATCCAGCTGCCTGTATTCTTGGTCCCCTTTTCCTGAAATTATTGAGCATCCTTTTTCATGTTCGCATTGGTGGACTGCAACACGTTTTACGCCAGCTGTGAGGCCATTTTTAACCCGGCCGTACGCGGCAAGCCTATCGTGGTGCTCTCCAATAACGATGGCTGCATCATCTCCCGCAACAAGGAAGCCAAGGCCCTAGGCATCCCCGGCATGCTACCCTTTTTCCAGGTGCGTAAGCAGGTAGAGGATGCCGGCTGTCATATCTTTTCCAGTAACTACGAGCTGTACGGGGATATCTCGGCGCGAGTCATGACCCTTATGGAACCCTTTGCTACCGAGATGGAAGTGTATTCCATCGACGAAGCCTTTCTGCGCCTGCCGAGCGAGCGCTTCGGCGCCTATCATGAGCAGGGCCATGCCATTAAAGACATGCTCTGGGAGCAGGTACGCATGCCAGTGTGCGCAGGAATAGCACCCAGCAAAACCCTCTCCAAGCTAGCCAACCATGCCGCCAAGAAAATTCCCCGTCTCAATGGCGTCTGCGTACTGGATACCCCGGAAAAATGGGAGTGGCTACTGGAGCGTATTCCGCTAGACAACATCTGGGGTATCGGCGGGCGTATCAAAAAGCGCCTGCATGACATGGGTATCTACAACGGCCTGCAGCTGGCACAAAGCGATGCCAAGTGGCTGCGCCAGCGCTTCAGCGTGGTGCTGGAAAAAACTATTCGCGAGCTCAACGGCGAGCCCTGCATGGACCTAGAACTGGAGCCTGAGCCGAAAAAGGAAATCATCTGCTCACGCAGTTTCAGCTACAAGATCACCGAACTGCATGAACTGCAGCAGGCAGCAAGCCTCTATGCGGGACGCGCCTGCGAGAAGATGCGCAAGCAGAACGGTCTCACCGCCAACCTGTGGGTTTACCTAGAAAGCTTCCATAACGGTCAGCGCTTTTATAGGCATCGCTTTGCGACGCTACCCCACCTTACCAACGATACGCGGCTGATTGCCAGCGCAAGCGCTGATGCCTTGGCTAGCATCTACCGCGAAGGCATTCGCTATAAAAAGTGTGGGATTGGTCTGCTGGATCTTTGCACACGCAAATATGAACAGCGTGATTTATTTTGCCCGCAGCAGTCAGACCGGTCACGCACACTGATGCAAACCATGGACCGTATCAACGGTCGATATGGCCGCTACACCGTGCAGCTGGCCAGTACCGGCATCCAGCCGAAGTGGTTGATGAACCGAAATTTCAAGTCCCCCGCCTATACCACCCGCTGGACGGATATTCCCGTAGTTCGTTGCTAGAGTACTTTTCTTCGCATGAATAACAACGGCAGGAATCCTCCAATATTGGAATGGGGATTTATGATTTATTTAGACGCCTTAGAGCGTGAGGGTAAATTTCTTGTATCTCGTGACTTGTAACTTGCAACTACATTCAGGCCAATTGCACCGCTATGCCTTCAAGCTCGGAAAAAGGTGCTGGGTAAAGCTCCATGACCTCGGGATCATGTCCGGGAATAATATTCGCGGAGTCCTCTGCGAGCCCCAACATCCTGTCCCAGCCATCCATCATCTGAGCCACGTCTATAACAATCGGGAACGGACGACGCTGGCTCATGTTAGCGGCATAATGACTCGCATCAGAGGCTAGCACCAGCCAGCCTTTTCGTGTCCACAACCTGACCACCTGCAAACCCTTAGTATGCCCACCAATATGGTGCAGTGAAATATTCGGTGCCAGCTCAGCATCGCCGTCATAAAAACTGACTCTGCCTTTATAGACATTCCGCACCATGGCCACCACTTCATCTACCTCAAAAGCATGGGAGAAGAAAGGCGTGGCCATGTGACGTCCCGTGGCATAAGCCATTTCACTGTCCTGCAGGTGAAACTGTGCCCTAGGGAATAAATCAAAATTACCGACATGGTCATAGTGCATGTGAGTAATGATGACATCCTCTACCTCGGCCGCATCAACTCCCAGCAGCCTGAGCCCTTCGGTCGGACAACGCAGAAATTCACGCTTGCGCTTATTTGCCGCCGCTTGGTTAAACCCGGTATCAATTACCCAGGTCTTGCTTTCACTGCGGGCCATCCAGACAAAATAGTCCATAGGCATCCCGGATTCGTGAGGATCGCCTCCGAGGAAATTCTCAGATGACTTGCGGTCCACCCTGGCATAACGGATAGCAAAGACTTCAAAGGGTTCAAGTGCTGTCATGATTTATTCAGATGCCGTCAATGACTCCAGGTACTTGTATAGCTCGGTATTATCGGATTCAAAACCGAGATCCTGTTCCGCCTTATCGTAGGTAGCACTGAGGAGATTGATAAAGGCATTGGGTGTGCCTTCTGACTCTGCCAGGTCCACAGCAAAACGTAGATCCTTTGCCATAAGGCCAAGGTAGAAACCTGAGTTGAAGGTTTCGGGTAATACAAACTTGGGGAACTTGTCTTCGGAAGTATTACTGCGGCCCGTAGAAGCGTTGATAATGTCCACCATTACTTTTGGATCGAGTCCGAACTTGGCGCCAGTAATCACCGCCTCGGATGTCAGTGCCATGGTGCCTGCCGACAAAAAATTGTTCATGGCTTTCATAGCATGTCCTGACGCCGGACCCCCGGTATGAAACAGTTTTCCCATTACCTCAAAAACCGGACGACAGGCTTCTACCGCCTCCTTGTCGCCTCCCGCCATGATGGCCAGCGCACCGTCGGCAGCCTTATACTTGCCGCCTGACACCGGTGCATCAATGGCAGTGAATCCTTTCTCGGCAAGTTCTGCACTCAGGGCGCGGGTGTCTACAGGTGAGCATGAGCTCATATCAACCAGGACAGCGCCCGGTTTCAGCGCGTAGACAATGTTATCCACACCATCACCCAGCAGCACATGCCTGACAGCTTTGCCTTCAGGCAACATGGTGATAACAAGATCTGAGGAAGCGCCCAGGGCACTCAAGGATTCGGCGGCAGTGGCACCGGTTTCCTCGCAAAACTGCTTGACGGTATCGGCGTTCAGGTCTGTGACGGTGACCCGGTAACCCGCCGCGGCTAGCCTGGCAGCCATGGGATAACCCATGTTGCCGAGACCTACAAAACCGATAGCAGAGGAAGGTGTAATGCTGTTCATCTCAAAATCTCTGGTTTATTTGCCGTCTATTTCTTCAATTACCGGCGTCGCTGCGCGAAAACTGTCTACCGCTGCAGGTACACCGCAGTAAACGGCAGCCTGAAGGAATACTGCGGCAATCTCCTCATTGGTCAGGCCATTGTTTTTGGCGCCGCGAGTATGCACGGCTACCTCATGGGTTTTACCCAGGGCCGTGAGCATGCCGAGGTTTACCAGGCTGCGTTCTTTGCGCGTTAGGCCACCCTTGTTCCAGCCGTCACCCCAGCAGTACTCATTCAGCAGATCCTGAAGGCCCTGGTTGAATTCAGTGGCATTATTCAGTGCAGCATCAACATATTTATCGCCCAGGACTTCGCGGCGGGTTTGTATTCCCTGTTCTTTTAGGGCTGAGCGGGAATCATCAGACATGGTTTTTCTCCGGGATAATTAATAAAAGCGGTTATGGAAAATCGAGGCGAGCATCATACAATAAGGCGTATTTTCCTTCTATCTGTAACTGAGGAATTCCATGAGCAACTCCCCATTCACCCTAGAAAACAAGACCGCCATTATTACCGGGGCAGCCTCTGGCATCGGTGCCGCCACGGCTGAATTATTTGCCTCGGTGGGCGCTACTGTTCACGCCAGTGACATCAATCTTGAAGCCTGCCAGGAAAGACATGCGGGAAATGACGCGATTGTTGTGAACCACTGCGATGTGGCCGACAAATCTAGCGTGGAATCCCATGTCGCCAGTGTGCTGAACCAGGGACCGGTCGACATCCTGTTTAACAATGCCGGGGCCGGAATGGTGGGCCGAATTGAGCAGACCTCTGAGGAAGATTTCGACAGGCTCTATAACATCAATGTGAAGGGCGTCTTTCACATGACCAGCGCTCTCATGCCGCACTTTCTGGGAAAGAAAGCCGGCAATATCGTTAACATGGCAAGCATTTGCGGCGTGATTGGTGTGCCGGATCGTTTTGCCTACTGCATGACAAAGTTTGCCATCGTCGGCATGACCAAGGCCATGGCTATGGATCACGCAAAGGACAATATCCGGGTGAACTGTATATGCCCCGGGCGCATCGCCACGCCTTTCATGCTGGCAAGAATCAACGAGTATCCGAATCCGGAAGTCATTCGCGCCGACATGGACGCCAGTCAACCGATGGGGCGCATGGGAGAACCTGAAGAAGTAGCCACGGTTGCACTTTACCTGGCTTCAGATGCCTCAGGCTTTGTTACCGGCGCATGTGAGAGTGTCGATGGAGGGTGGTTTGCAGGCTAAGAGCTACAAGCCACAAGCATTACTGGGGAAGATACAAAATCTTCAGAACCTTGATCCTTGAGGCTTATCTTAAAGGCCACACCAGGTCGCTCATTGCATCTCTGTCAGGATAAACCGTGTAGGGCTTTCCGCCCTGCCACTGGATAACAAGAATTTCGGCATCTATTCGTTTTCCGGTTTCATCGAAGCGCACGCGTTCGCCTGCGAAATAGTCTGATGCTCCCGTAGTGATATCCATGCTGTGCAAAGCGGTGTTCACCGCAACACTATCCGGCGTTTCTGCCAGTTCCAGCGCCTCCTTCAGCAGCCAGATATGACCAAACGCACAGAGCGGATTTTGGGTCATCCACGGTTCTCCGGAAAAACTCATGTATTCCTGGATCATGGCCTCCTGTCCACTGGTACTCCAGTTGGCCACAATGGACATCACGCCCTCAAGCAACTGCGGCGGCATGTTGGCGGCAAGGTCCGGTGAACCCATGGCGGCACCGTTGGATATCGTGGGAAGCCTACCGCGGCCCAGTCCAAACTCGTTCATTTTTTCCAGCAACAGCTTGGTGTCTGAAATAGCTGTTGGTAGAAGCAGTAATAAATCGGGACGTCTTGACCTGACTCTTTGAATCAGCGGCGTGGCATTAACCAGCGGCGGCGTAAAGACTTCGTTCACAACCAGTTCCAAATTGTTATCTACCAAAGCAAAGCCCTCAACGATCGGGCTGACAAAAGCAACTGATGCCGCAGTATTGTCCATCACGATACCAATGGTCTCAGGCCTTTTGCCGGAAGCCTGCTCGGCGATATCCAACAAAATTGGCAAGGCATTTTCGCTCTGGTATGCACCCGTCGCAGAGGTCTGGAACACGTAGTCATAACCACGGGAAGTAATCAGGTCTGAATAGCTTAAAGTGAGCATGGGAATCTCAGCGCGCTCGGTGACTTCTGTGACTGCTAGCGTGAAAGAGCTCAGGTAGGAGCCTGTCGCACCAACAAGCCCCTCTTCCTGTGCGACCATGCGCTGAGCCGCATTCTTGGCTCTTTCCACCGAGTCTCCTGTGTCATAGACAACCAGTTCAAGAGGCCTGCCACCATGGGCAATGATGCCGCCGCCTGCATTGATTTGTTCCACGGCAAGTTCTGCCGCAGCCCGCATTACTTGTCCCTGCCTTGCCCACGGCCCTGACAACGGTACTACCAGCCCGACTTTTATTGGCTGGGCTTGCAAAGCCTGGGTCATCCAGCAGAACGTAACAAGAAGGAATGCAGCGAGTCTTTTCATAGAAATACCTTGCGGCCTAAAATCAATACAGCGGGTAATAATCATACCCGGATCAGGGACTGTCAAGGGAATGGGGGCTGCTCAAAGGGAAAGTAACGTGTCTTCCAGGAGCAGGGTCTGGACAGCCTGGAACTGTGACAGGAACACTTCGCCGTTAAGCTCAGACAGGAACGTAGTGGTTTCAAGACTGTCCATTACCGGGCCTTTTACCTCGGAAAGATGAAAGCAGATGTCCTGTTCACGAAGGGTCTTGTTTATAGACTCAAGCACCTCCAGTGCGCTGATATCAATCTCGTTGACCGCGCTACACATTAGAATGACATGACGCAGCTGATCCCGTTCTGCCAGATTATGAAAAACTTCATCTTCAATATAGGACGCATTGCCAAAGTAGAGGCTCTCATCGACACGCAGCGTCAGGATGCTAGGAAAGGTTTCAACCTTATGTCTTTTTACATTACGGAAATGCTTGGTTCCCTTGATCTCCCCCACCTCGGCAATGTGGGGCTTGGAGGTTTTATACAAATGCAGTAGCAGCGAAGCCATTACGCCAACGGTAACACCAGTTTCTGCACCTCCGAGGAGAGTTACTAAGATGGTAGCAACCACGGCTATAAAATCTTTTCTGGAGTAAACCCAGGTTTTTTTCAAGATGGAAAAATCAACGAGGCCAAGCACCGAGACAATAATGGTTGCTGCCAAAGTCGCCTTGGGCAACAGTGCCAGGTAATCGGTGAGCGTGAGCGTGGCCAGCGCAATACCAATGGCGGAGAAGAACCCGGCCGCCTGTGTACGCGCTCCGGCATCAAAATTCACCACTGAGCGGGAAAATCCGCCCATTACAGGAAATCCTCCGGACACAGAAGAAGCAATATTTGCCGCCCCCAGTCCAATCAGCTCCTGGTTCTGATCAATTTTCTCGAGTCTTTTGGAGGCTAAGGTTTTACCTACCGAAACCGATTCGACGTAGCCAATAATGGAAATCAATATCGCCGGAACCATCAACTCCTGGATAAGCATGAGATCAAACACTGGCAATTGCAGTGTAGGCAGGCCGGATGGAATACTGCCAACCAGTGCAACTTCCTGTCCCTGCAGGTCCCCCGCTGCAGCCCAGATTATGGTGATGATTACTGCCATTACCGGGGCTGCCTTGACGGCAATCCCTGCCAAGAAATCTGACATGCCTGCTTTTTCCAGCAGCGCCTTTAACCAGCGACGGGTGGCAAAGAGGAACAGCAAAACAAAACCGCCAACGGCAAACGTCGCGGAATTCAAGGCACCGATATTGTCTCCCATACTGACAAGCAATTCAGGCAGGTTGTCGCCGCCGCCCTCTATTCCAAGCACGTGCCTGACCTGGCTCAGCGCAATAATGAGTGCTGAGGCGGTAATGAATCCGGACACTACGGGATGGGAAAGAAAATTAGCCAGAAAGCCGAAGCGCAGAATGCCCAGAAGCAGCAGGAAGAGACCAGACAGCAAAGCCAATACGATCGCAGCCTGCAGATATTCCCCTTGGGTTTGTACGTTCAGTCCCCCTATGGATGTGGCTGTCATCAACGACACGACAGCCACCGGGCCTACTGCAAGGGTGTGGCTGCTGCCAAAAACGGTATAAAGCACCAGGGGCAGAATACTTGCATACAGGCCTACTTCAGCCGGCACACCTGCCAGTAAAGCATATGCCAGCGACTGCGGGACCAGCATAATGGTCACAATCACCGCCGCGACCAGATCGTCTGCCAGCATGCGGGAGTTGTACTTACGCAGCCAATTCAGGCAGGGCAGAAACCTGGAAAGGTTTATTGATGGATTTTCACTGGCCACAATTTTTAAGCGCTTTGTTTACTTGAACGCATCCAGCGGAAGTTTAAGATAAACCCGTCCATTTTCTTCTTCAGGAGGCAAATGCCCTGCCCGCATATTTACCTGCAATGAGGGCAGGATCAAAGTGGGCATAGCCAGGGAAGCATCCCGGGTTTCTCTCATTTTGACAAATGCTTCTTCATCGATGCCGTCGCGAACATGGATGTTGCCATTTTTTTCATCAGCAACAGTAGTCTCGCATTCCACGACCCGGTCCTGGGGGTAATCGTGGCACATGAACAGCCTGATATTATCCGGAAGCGACAGCACTTTTTTAATTGACTGGAATAATTCTCTAGCATTACCGCCCGGAAAATCGGCCCTGGCGGTTCCAACGTCGGGCATAAACAATGTATCGCCTACAAACGCAGCATTTCCCATGATATGGGTCATACAAGCGGGGGTGTGCCCCGGTGTGTGCATGGCATAGGCTGACATATTCCCTATTTGATAGGTATCACCATCAGAGAATAGCACATCAAACTGGGAACCATCTGGCCTGAAATCTTTGCCCGTATTGAATATGCTCGCAAAAACATCCTGAACAACGGTGATATGTTCGCCGATGCCAATCTTGCCACCCAGTTTTTCTTGTAAATAGGGGGCAGCAGTAAGGTGATCAGCATGCACATGCGTTTCGATCTGCCATTCAAGCTCTAGGCCATTACTCTTGATCCAGTGAATTATTTCATCAGCACCTTTATAGGATGTGGTGCCAGAGGGGTAGTCAATATTCATGACCGAGTCGATCACCGCGCAGGCTGATGATGACGGATCCTTAATCACATAAGAAAATGTTTCTGTAGCCTCGTCAAAAAAAGACTTAACTTCCGGCACGACACTCATGTCGGGGCTGAAGTGATTATAAGAATTCATATTCTCTCTTAACTTTATTTACCTAGTTCTTTACATTTGTACTACAGGTTAGATACTAGGGTATGAAAGATGCTATATCACCCTACTGTCTTCATATTTATTCACTTTTTCAGGATGACAGCCATGTCCAGGTCTTGCTCTGATCTAGTTAGGGTTCTGCTGAATTTTCTGAGTTAAAGGCACGTCCATTTATCCATTTAATTCTCTTCAAAAATCAAAAAAGGGAGTCATAAGACTCCCTTTCGTGATTAGTTGGGTTCCAACGGAACTCAATCAAGATTTCTCTTGGAGGATGTTATTTTTCCTTCCGGCCGTTAGTACCGAATTGAACATTAACACCAAAATCCGCTGAAACCATACACATATCACTAGACATTGGATCACCTCCTTTTATTTTCAGTTGAATTAGATAACAAAATACCTGCTGCAATGAAAGGTGTCAATATGGATTTGGCTCTGTATTTTTTAAACATGAAGCGCGAGCAATATTTGATTGGAAGTAGACACAGAAAGTTACATCCCAAGGTACGCCTGCCTAATCCTATCATTGTCCTGCAGCTCTGAGGGTGCTCCACTTAAAATAATGTTTCCGGCTTCCAGCACGTAGGCTCGGTTAGCAAAGTGTAGGGCTTCTGTTACGCGCTGTTCCACCAGCAGGATGCCCATATCCCCACCGTGGTGAATATCGATCAGGCGCTCAAAGATTTCATCGACAATAGCCGGCGCAAGACCCATGGAGGGTTCATCGAGCATTAAGATCTCCGGTTCAGCCATTAGACCCCTGCCAATAGCAAGCATCTGCTGTTCACCACCCGACAGGGTTCCTGCCAGCTGCCCGCTACGTTCTTTCAATATGGGAAACCACTGGTGGATTCTCTCGAGATTATCGCCTTGTTTTACGGTATAGCTGTTGGCTACTGCACCCATTTCCAGGTTCTCAAGCACAGTCAATGACTTGAAAACCTGCCTGCCCTCGGGCACATGCGCTATACCCAGATGGGCGCGTTTTGCAGGAGCTACCTGTTCAAGTGACTCCCCCCTTAAGGCAATTGTTCCCCGGTTAGGCTGGACTATGCCCGAAATGGTTTTAAACAAAGTGCTTTTACCGGCACCGTTGGGTCCAACCACGGAAACAAATTCACCCAGATTCAGCTCGAGCGAGATATCGTGCAGGACATCAATGCCCCCGTAACCTGCATAGAGCGAATCTATTTTCAACAAGATTTTACTTTCCATCCAGCAGCCACTTTTTTCCCAAATACGCTTCAATCACTCGTTCATCCCTGACAATTTCATCGGGACTCCCCTCTGCCAGTAAAGCGCCATGGTCCAGCACGATGAATCTGTCCACAAGCTGCACCATGGCCTGCATACTATGCTCAATGATTACGATGGTGATCCCCAGTACCTGGACTTTTCTTAAGACGTCCAGCACGTTGGCCATGGCTGCGGGATCGAGTCCGGCTAGAATTTCATCCACCAGTACCAGGCTTGGTCTGGATGCCAGTGCACGGGCCAGCTCCATGAGGCGCAATTCAAAACTGGTCAGGTTAGAAGCAGGCTCAGCTGACTTATCAAGCAAACCCACAAGCTTGATAGCAGCGGATGCATAACGTCGGGCTTCATCTTTGTTTTTGCTGTGCACGTAGGCACCAAGAATGACGTTGTCGAGTATGGACAGGTGTGCAAACGGTTTTGCAACCTGGAAGGTGCGCGCCATACCCATTGCACATATTTTACTGGGCCGCTTTTTCAGCAGCGACTGCCCTTGGAAAATAACGCTGCCGGAGTCAGGTTTAACAAAACCGTTAAGTAGATTAAAGAGCGTCGTTTTACCGGCCCCGTTGGGTCCGATAATGCCAAGCAGCTCCCCTTTTTTTACATTGAAACTGAGATCATTGGCCGGCTTTAATCCACCATAGGCTTTTGAAAGGTTGGCCACCGCCATGATATCAAGGTCGAAATCACTATCTCGGCAGGCGAGGATTTCCTCGTTGCTGTCAGCACTGGCGACGCTGGCGGATGAGCCAAGCAATCTGCCCTGCTCCGAGTTTAGCAGTGATCGGAGTTTCCAAAGAATGCCTTCCGGCGCAAAAAGGACGACAGCAATTATGGCAACGCCGTAAATTACGCCCTGGATACCCGGAAAATCAGCCGCATAGCGCGCATAAAGGATTTCACTTAGAGGCACCAGAATAAAGGCTCCCAGCACCGGTCCCCAAAGTGTGCCCACACCGCCAAACATGGCAAAAATCAGTGCCTGTGCCGACACCAGCATGCCGAAAACTGCCAGCGGCGTAACTATCAGAAGCACCACTGCATAAAAACCGCCGACAGCACCTGCAATGGCACCGCTGACAGCTATTGCTACCAGTTTCCAGTACAGCGTATTGATGCCGGCGGCTTCTGCTGCATCCTCATCAAGTTTTATTGCCAGTAGAGACAGACCAAAACGCGAATGAGAAAGCATGGAGGTTATGGCCATTACCAGCATGAGCAGAATCACAGCTATGAGCACGTAGAAGAATTGATTTTCAAACTGCATGTAGGCCAGCGGCGCTTCCCTGTTCATAGGCAAAGCCACTTCCTGGTATCCCAGCCATTCAAATATATAAAGCAGTGCCAGAGGATATGCCAGCATAGCCAGGGCAAAGTAATGTCCGCGCAGCCTAAATGTTGGGAAACCAACCAGCAAGCCGGAAATACCGCCGGTAATAGTTGCCAGAACAATGGTGAACCAGGGACTCAGGTTCCACACTGATAAACACAGGGCCACTAGGTAGGCCCCGAGCCCAAAAAAAGCCGCATGCCCGAAACTGATCAGACCGCTGTATCCGGAGAGCAGGTTCCAGGACAACCCCATCACCGCCCATATCGGCACTATTGTCATGATCAGCTGGTAGTAACTGTTGCCGATTAACAGCGCAATCACTACATATACAAGTCCGAACAGTCCAATATGGGTCAGGTCCTTGCGCGCATTAGTATTCATGCCGTCCTCTCCTTTCTGCCGAAGAAACCCTGTGGACGGAAGAGGATGATGATGAGAAAGCAGACAAAAATAATTGTGTTCTGCAGCTGGTTGGGAAGGATGATGGCTGAGACCTGCTGCAGTACACCTATGGTCAATCCGCCCAGGAATGCACCACGGATACTGCCAAGACCGCCAAGCACTACACCGGCGTACATGATGATCACGTACTCTGTACCGATATAGGGCTGAAACGGCGCGTTGGAGGCAAGCAGACCGCCGCCGATGGCCGTGATACCGACGCCAAAACCAAAGGCAACTCGGTGACAGCGATCAACGTTGATGCCCATGTAGGTCGCTGCATCCGGATTGTCAGCCGAGGCTCTTAGTGATTTGCCCAGCCTGGTCCGGCTCATCAACAGAGCAAAGATCACGACTACAGCGACAGCCAGAATGGCGGAAACAGTCTGGGCCTGGTTTACAAACACACTGACGCGATAGCCAACCATGGGTCCCCATTCCCAGGCGCTGTAGGAAAGCTCGTTCGATACAGAAACCGGCGTAGAGCCAAAAAAGAAAAGACCACCGTTCTGAAGAACCAGTGCTATGCCGAGGGTCAGGACAAGCTGTGCATAGTGACCCTCCGCTTCAAGCCCGGAGGCCCTGTGCCCGGTCACGGCATTGATAAGCAGGCGATGAAGGATCACCCCGACGAGAAACAGGGCAGGTCCCGCAAGCAGCGCGAGCATGAAGGGAAACCAGACACCGCCAAAAAAAGCGTAGGACCCCAGCCATGCAAAACAGAAGTAGGCAAAGTACATACCCAGCATCATGAATTCGCCCTGGGCAAAATTGATGACGCGCATGACGCCAAAAATGATGGTCAGGCCCACACACATGAGACCGTACATGGAACCCATCAGCAATCCGGCGACTAGTGATTGCAGGAAGTTTTCCAGGTGCTGGAGGCCATCCATAAAAATGAAGTGCTATTTTTTACTGCTAGGGCGGAAAGGCAGGGACAACAGGAACAGCCAGGTGGAAAAACTCATCATTCCCATCCCTTTGCGGGCCTCTTCGGGGCGAAGTTTCGCGGTCATGGGCATAGACTGAAAAATCTTGCCTTTAACCACAAGCTGGTTGTCATTTCTTTCAATGGCAGTAACATCCATAAGCTCACTGCCGTCCTGCGAATAAATCTTCATGCTGCTTTATTTAATTCCTGAATGTTTCTGGTTACTTAATGACCGCGTCAAAGTCCATGCCGATCTGGTCAAACATGGTCATGGCCGTACCGCGGCCGGCACCGAATACGCCGCCGCCCGGATGCTGAAACGGGCCAACAAGGTACAGGCGTTCAACGCCTGGTACCAGATTTTTACCCAGTTCCGGGGTCGGCCTGTGGGCACCAAACTGGTATAGATACGGTGCTACACCGTGAATATCTCCACGCTGGAAACTAGCCGACGTACGCTCCATATCCAGTGGCGAATCACAGTGGCAGCCCAGCATGATGTCGCGGCTCAGGTTGGGCACATACGGTTTCATGTTCGCAATCATGTGATCGGCAAAGGCATCCTTGTGCTGATCCCAGGCCTGCGCACCACCATCGGGGTGCTCATATGGGCAGTAATCCCAGGCATGCATCGTGGCCTTGCCCTCCGGCGCACGAGACGGATCGATATTGGTTGCCGAGCCAAGTGCACAGAGAGAGTTCTTGGGAATACGTCCATAACGCAGGTCATCAAAATGATCACGCAGCGCATCAATACTTTCTGGCAGCAGTTCGATCATCATTGCTTTCTTGACATCCTCGCCACCGATGAATTCGAGTGGCTCGTCCAGAGAGGCATGAATGGTGAAAACACAGTTGGCGGACAGCTCCACCTTCTCTGCCGTCTGCGCAACAAAAGGATCTAGACCGTCCACCATCTTTGGCAGCAGATGTGGATGAATGGCACCAATCACCGCATCATTGGCCTTGATCTCGCGACCGTCGTCGGTAACGACGCCGGTAGCCCTGCCGCCTGATACTGTAACCTTGCTGACAGACATGCCGGTCAGCACTTCACCGCCGTGGTCTTCAATACAGTTAACCAGCGCCTGACTCAGCATGCCGCTGCCGCCCTTGGCAACGCCGATGCCATATTTTTCAAGCCAGCCCAGGAACATGAAGGGTCCTATACCGGTGCCCTTTTCCTCAGGGCCGGTGAGATTTTCACTGACCATACGCAGGAAGTGCAGACGTACTCGCTCGTCTTCGAAATATTCCATGACGATGTCGTAGGCGCTCTTCATCATCACCGCCATGATTTCCTGGCCTTCCCGGCTCTGGTCCATCATCGCGTACATGGCACCAATTGGCGCTGGCGGTGTATATAGTGTGCCCACTAGTGCTGGAAGGTAGGCGGCCGCTGTTTCAGAAAAGCGGCGATAGTTCTCCGCATCTTTCTGCGAAAACTTTGCGATTTCCTCAATATTCTTGTCACGATCAGTATGGATTGCCAGGGTCTGGCCATCCGGAAATACTGAAATCATGGGGATCTCGGGGCGCAGGTACTCAAGACCATATTTTGACAGTAAGCCCAATTCGTCATTGACGATCATGGGATTGGCCTGGATGAAGATATGCGCCATGGAGTGCTGGTCATGCTTGAAGCCAGGAACGGTGAGCTCCCGGGTCACAACGCCGCCACCGATCCAGTCATTTCGCTCAAGCACGAGCACCTTCTTACCGGCTTTGGCCATGTAAGCGGCCGCGACAAGTCCATTGTGGCCGGAACCGATGGCCACTACATCATATAAATCAGACATGGATTTCCCCTTACCTAAACAGTTTCAAGCAACAAGCTACAAGCAGCTCGATTAAAGCGGGTAAAAAAATTATTTATAGATTTACTCGCCCGAGGCTTGAGGCTTGCGGCCCTTGTTAAATCTCTAGTATCTTTCTGAACCGCTGAAAGCCACAAAGCATATCATTTAATAAGGGGAGATTGTTGATGTCCGATACAGAATCACAAAACGAAGCACTGGTGAGAAACTTCTTTGAAGTCCTCAGTTCCGGAGACCTGGAAACACTGCGCGGCATGTTCCGCGAGGACGCCTGCTGGACTGCCATGTCAAAGGAAATTCCAGGTGCAGGCGCCCACCCAGGGCGGGATCACATCATTGATGAATTCCTCGCTCCCGTGCGCGGCATGTTTGTCGAGGGAGACCCCAAGGTCCTCATTCACAAGGTAACGGCGAAGGACAACATGGTCTATGCCGAAACCCAAGCCGTGGGGACTTTCCAGAGCGGCATTGAATACGACAACCTGTACTGCTGGGCTTTTGAAATCATCGACGGTCAGGTAGACCAGATCCGTGAGTACATGGACAGTCATTACGTTATGAGTGTAGTTCCCGGGGGGGACTAACGCTCCCAGAGACAAGATACAAGAGAAAAGAGATAAGGAGTTCAACCATGCCGCAAAAAAAACACATCATTCTCTTAACCATTTTACTGTCAGGGTTTTTTGGGGTGACAAGTATTGCACAGGCTCGGGATTTTGATATTGGTGAAATCTGCAATGACTGCGTGGTTGAAAAATTTGCCGAATGCGGCGGTTTTCTTGAGGGCGCCACTGTCGCGCCAGATGGAACCCTCTGGGTTGTCGATTTACTCAGCGGCAACCTGCTCTCAGTCGATGATAGTGGCGAATGCACTGTTGAGGGTAATACCGGGGGCCAGCCCAACGGTGCCAAGCATCATCGGGACGGACGCCTGTTCATTGCCGACAAGGTCCGGGGTATTCTCGAGTTTGATCCACAGACCAAGGAAGTGTCCCAGGTCGTCAATATGTACAAGAATGAGCTGATTCGGGGTTTTAATGATCTTGTTTTTGACAGCAACGGCGGTTTCTATTTCACAGAGCCCTATGGCTCCGGTGCTCTTGAACCGATAGGCCGTATTTTTTACGTGCCGCCCGGCGGCAACAATGCCAACATGGTTCTGGTTTCCGGCGGTATGGCTTTCCCCAATGGCATCGCGCTTTCTCCTAACGAGATTAATCTCTATGTCGGGGAATATGCTCGCAAACGTATCACCTCACTGCCCTCATTATCCTCCGAGGACGTTTTCGACACTTCTTTCGTGAAGGCGAATACCGAGGGCGGGATCGGTCCTGACGGCATGGCGGTAGATGCTGAGGGAAATATCTATCAGGCAATTTTTCAGGGCGGACAGGTGAGTGTGTTTGATCCGAACGGTTATCACTACGGAAAGATTTGGCTGCCGGAGGATGCCGGCACTTTTGTCACCAATGTTGCCTTCGACGGCAACTGGCTTTATATCACCGAGGCTTCTCAGGGCGTTATCTGGCGCGTGCGCACAAACAACGCAGGCCATCTGCTCTGGCACCAGCGATAACTATTTAAGTCATAGTTCCTGATACCCGCCCCGCCTGATCTATACACAGGTAGGGCAGCCCCAGCTCCTTCAGCCATGCCACTCCCTCGTCACCTTTCATCACTGCGATAGAGGCTGCACTGCCGGCAACAATGCACTGGTCAGCAAGAACACTAACTGAGCTGAATCCTTCCACGGGCCAGCTGGGTCACGGGGGGGGACACAACTCTCCACGTCCAGTATCGATTATGGCAACCTGTCAGACTTTCTCGACCTGCTGGATCGGGCCGCAACTGAATAAAGCCCTAGTGGTGGTCCTCGATATGCTTACGCCGGTATTCCTCGTGAGCTCGGTCCTGTTCCTTTTTCAATTCACTGGTCCTGGCGCGCGCACCGGCTACTGATCTTGCCCGGGAGCGGGTTGTACTTACAGTGGCGGAGAAGGACACCACCCTTTTCACCTTGCTGCTGCCACAATTCGGACAGTCCGGTGTTTCTTCCACCTTGACGATTTTTTCGAAACCCTCATCGCATCCCGTACATTTGAATTCATAGATAGGCATCATGCTCTCCTTGTTTGACAAATAGTATGCCCCGAGTGACAGGCTGATACCTATACATCAGGCTATACTTAGCCACATGACCCGCAAGATTATACATGCTGACTGCGACTGTTTTTTTGCCGCCATCGAAATACGCGATGACCCGGCACTGGCGGGTCATCCCGTGGCCGTGGGCGGCTCTGAAGATCGCCGCGGCGTCATTGCTACCTGCAACTACGAAGCACGGCAGTATGGGGTTCACTCTGCCATGGCCTCTTCCACGGCCAAGCGCAAATGCCGTGACCTAATCATTATTCCCGGCAACATGGAGAAATACCGTGAAGCATCGAAGCAGATGCACGTTATTTTCAGTGACTACTCCGAGCACATTCAACCGCTGTCCCTAGATGAGGCCTTTCTAGATGTTTCGGACACCAAAAAGTGCAAGGGCAGCGGTACCTTAATTGCCAGGGAAATCCGCGACCGAGTTCGAAAGGAAATCGGGATCACCCTGTCTGCCGGCATAGCCCCAAATAAGTTTCTCGCCAAGATTGCCAGTGACTGGAACAAACCGGACGGGCAATTTGTCATCACCCCGGACGATGTTGATGAATTTGTGCAGACGCTACCTATCCGCAAACTATATGGCGTGGGTAAGGTTACCGCCCGAAAGATGGAATCGTATGGTATTGAGACCTGCGGCGATATGCAGGCCTATAAGAAAACTGAGCTCATCGAAATGTTCGGCAGTTTTGGTGAAACGCTTTACACGCTCTGCAGGGGGATTGATGAGAGACCGGTGCAGACAGAGGGCAGAAGGAAATCCATCAGCGTGGAGCATACCTTTCCCGAGGACCTTCCAAGCCTGGACACCTGCATATCCACCCTTCCCACGCTCTTGGAAAAACTGGAAGAACGCATCCATAAATCAAAAAAGAAAGTCACCATCGGCAAACAGTTCGTTAAAATCAAGTTCAACGATTTTGTCTCTACCACCGTAGAGCAAAGCGCTACCAGTCTTGACCTTAATGGCTTCAAGCGCTTGTGCCAAACAGGGTTTGAGCGCGGTAATAAACCGGTCAGGCTGCTAGGGCTGGGCGTAAGGATGAAAGAGGCCCCTTTATATTCACAACTTGAATTCAAGAATTTCTAAAGAAAGACAATGTCCCGTTACCGAGCACCCGCAAAACCGATGTCAGCTTACATCACCCCTGAAGGTGAAAAGGAGCTAAAAGATGAGTTGCATTTTCTCTGGAAAGAGGAACGCCCAAAGGTGACGCAACAGGTCTCTGATGCGGCGGCACTGGGCGACCGCTCGGAGAATGCCGAATACATTTACGGAAAAAAGCGGCTGCGCGAAATCGACCGCCGGGTACGTTACCTGAGAAAACGGCTGGATGTACTCAGCGTTGTTGACCAACTGCCCTCTGATACCAGCAAGGTATATTTTGGCGCCTGGGTGGAACTCTACACGGAGGATCAGACTACCGTCACCTACCGCTTGGTAGGCCCCGACGAAATAGACCCGGCAAAAAACTACATCAGCATCGACTCCGTTCTTGGCAAGGCACTGTTGGGGAAAAACCTTGATGATGAAATTACCATCAAGACACCCTCTGGCATTCACCATTACGAAATAGTCGGCCTCAGTTACCAGCCGCCGGAGACCAGATCATGCTTAAAGTGACAGTTTTAGGCTACCGCAGAGTGCTTGGTACCAGCATAACGATCCCAGTAGAAATGCTTAATGCCGCTGACCTCATCAACCGCATAGAAAACAAGTCGGGTGCCAGGGACAAGGCGCTGGCCATGCAACTCGTGAGTCTTGACGGTAAAAACATCCAGTTGAATGCTGGGCTCGAGCTGGTCTGTAATAAAAAACTGTCAGATATCAAAGAAACCGACATGATTATTCTGCCCGGTCTCTGGGGCAACCCACTAGGCGTGGTCAAGAACAACAGGGAGCTGACCGAATGGCTTTCTAGATTTCAGGGAACCGATGTCATGATCTGTGCGGCCGGAACGGGCAGCTTTTTCCTGGCTGAGGCAGGGCTGCTTAACACTAAAGTGGCAACAACCCACTGGTATTATTTTGCCCAGTTCCAGAAAACCTATCCAGAAGTGCTACTTCAGCGGGATCGCTTCATCACCAAGTCCGGCAACCTTTACTGTGCCGGCAGCGTCAATTCAGTCCGCGACGTGATGCTGCATTTCATCGAGGACTATTACTCGGCTTCGGTAGCTGACCAGGTGTCACGCCATTTCACACACGAGGTTAAACGCTCCTACACTTCTAGCTTCCTGAAAAATTCGCCGCAGAATTACCATGACGATGAAAATATCATCGAGATCCAGGAGTGGATGCACAGCTGCTACAACGAGGAAATCACGCTGGAAATAATCTCGGAAAAATTTGATATCAGCATTCGTTCTCTGAACAGACGGTTCAAACAGGCTACCCAGAAATCGCCCATGCAGTACTTGCAGCAGGTGCGAATGGAAAATGCACAGGAGCTCCTAAAAACCAGCAACCTGAGGATCGCGGAGGTGGCCTACAGCGTGGGCTACCCTGACAATAGTTATTTCTCTGCCCTGTTCAGGAAAGCGATAGCGATGTCACCCAAGGAATACCGAAAGCTGGTTAGGAAGAAAATGTTCAGGGTCAATACCTGACACAATCCAGGCATAAAAAAACACGAGCCATGGCTCGTGTTTCTTCTGAGAAAACTTAATGTGATTGAACACTAATGGTTCGCAGCCAGCTCGTCACTGAATCCTTCCACGCTCACGATATCAGGTTTGTCCATCAACTTGCTGTTACTTCGCTTCTGGCGTCGTTTCTTGTCACTGATTGCCTTGAGCTGTCTTTCAACCGCATCAAAGGTATCCCGGATAGCAACGTAGATGTCCTCATGGGCATGATTGTCATGCTGATCATGGTTAACGATGATGTCGTGATTGGGGATAAAGGCTTCTACACCTACGTGGTATACCTTGCCTTTGTGATGATGGTTATGGGGGGATTCAACAGTAACTCTGAGACTCTGAATCTGGTCACTGAATCTTTCCAGCTTTTCTGCTCTTTTATGGACCGCTTCCTCTACTGCTTCGGAATGGTCTAGACCTCTGAAAACTACATGGGTATCACTTATCATACATAAGCCTCCTAAATACGCTGATAAACAACGCTGTTATATCGCTGGGAATTCCCACTGTCCCGGGAGTATTGCAATACCAGGCAAGTGGCCCATATGCGCTTTTTACTGCGTCCCGTATCCCTCCATGAAAATGATGGCCGCTTAATCCATACTACTCTCCGTGGGGGCACTGTCAACCGATATAAAGAGGGGTATTAGGATGACTTATTTTGGCAAAAATGGCGGGCTTGGACTGACTTTCTAATGATCCGGGTGCGTGGTTAGGTTGGTAGATCAAGCCGCTCGGCTTTGCCCACCAATGCCATCCTTGCTTTTAAAACTCATGCCTTGGTAGAGATTTTCAGCCGCTGTATTTCCAGTGCCAAGGCTCATAGGCAATACCAGCCGCGTTGCCACGAGGAAAACTAAGGCCGAAGCCAAAACGCGAAGCATTAACTTTAAGCCAGTCAAAAGCCGGGCTCTTTTCGAAGGATTCTTCCAAGGGGTCATAACCTGGTGTGGTGATATCTAGGGCACAGCCTGTATGGTGTTCACTGAATCCAGGCGCCGCATTAACTTTCAATATATCCTCGATGGTGTCCCCGCGTTCAAGCTTCTTGCGGAGCAGGTTTGCCTGGTACTGTGCGGAGCGAAACGCTGAAACAATTTGCAGTGCGATATCATCCCCACTGGCCGCTGCCTGCATGGCGAGCCAGGCCTTGTAGGCAGGTGCCGCCATCAGCACTTCCCGATCAAAAACATCGGTACCTGCATCAACCAGTGATGCGCAATCTTCATGAAAAGTCATTGCGCACGTCCTTGCATAGGTATCCGGAATGCCCAGCTCCGCGTGCAGTTGTGCAATCGTGTTATTCAAAGGCATGACCTCGCTCATGAGCGTTGAGTGTAAGCAAGAGTGCCTCCAAGGTCACATTTTTCGGTGATTGGCGCAGTTTTGACTTTATTTTTATATTTATTGGCCAGAATATAAGATAATTATTCCCAACTGATATATATGATGGGCCCATTAATTTCCAACCTCATGATTTAAAGGAAAAATCCAAATTGGCCAATTTGCCTGTCATAACAGCCATGGGCGGTATCAGTCCCGCCGGCAGAAGTGCCCACCACTACGGCTATAAGCGCCTGGTTTTTGACAAGTTGACACAGGGTGAACAGCAGAAAACCCTGATCAACCTGGCTGTACTTTCCGAACGTATTCACTATAACAACGGCAACCACTGGGAAGACTCCTCCAAGCAGGAAATCAATCTTGATGCATGGCTCGCCGAAAATCGTCAGTCCCTCCTCGACAGCACGCTGATTCGCAAGCTGGAAAATAATATCTTTGATCCCACGGCGCAGCGTCACCACAATGCAGCCCGCATGTCTCCTCCCGGCGAAGCGGAGAGCTTCACCTTTACCGTGCGCAAGCGGCACCTGCCGAACCAGATACCTGAGAACTGGGAGGTCAGGATAAGCGAAGGTATTTACTGCGAGGTGACTGTCACCGGCAAGATCGATGTGATGATCGAGGATACCCATGCCAGTCCGGTCAATTATGCCGGCCAGCTGCCCAGCGGCTTTGATCCATCCGCGCTTTATGCGTCACGCAATCATCCCCGGGCACTGCAGATGACAATTTTCAGCATATCGGATGCCCTCTATGCCATGGGCATCGACTGGGAGGTAATCCGCCAGAAGGTGGCCCCTGAACAGATTGGCATCTATGCCTGTAGCAGCATGAGTCAGCTCGATTACAACGGGAACGGGGGCATGCTCCAGGCCCGCCTGCTGGGCAAAAAGGTCACTTCTAAGCAGCTTCCCTTGGGATTCTGCGACATGCCGGCCAATTTTATTAATGCCTACGTGCTGGGTAATGTCGGCAGCACCGGAACCAGCCTTGGTGCCTGCGCCACCTTCCATTACAACCTTGCCCAGGCGGCCAAGGATATTCAAAACGGCACCCATCGCGTGGTTATCGTGGGCGGCAGCGAAGCCGCGATCCTTCCGGAGATTATTGAAGCCTTCAACACCATGGGCGCGATCGCCAGTGATGATGGGCTGCAGGCGCTCGATGGCGGCAGTGAACCGGCTTATCGACGCTCGTGCCGGCCTTTTGGCAACAACATTGGATTTACACTGGGCGAATCGAGCCAGTTCTTTATCCTCATGGACGATGCCCTGGCGCTTGAACTCGGCGCATCTATCTACGGCTCGATCAATGATGTGTTCGTGAATGCCGATGGTTTTAAAAAATCCATTGCCAGTCCCGGTGTCGGCAACTACCTTACCTTTGCCCGTGCGGCGGCCGCAACTAAAGCCGTGCTTGGAGAGGACAGCCTGCGACACAACACCTTCATCCAGGCCCACGGCACCGGTACTCCGCAAAACCGCGTCACTGAATCGGCCATTCTTGAAGATGTCGCCCGGCAGTTCGGAGTCAGCAACTGGAAAGTCTCAGCAGTAAAATCCTATCTCGGTCACTCGCTTGGGGTAGCCGGAGCAGACCAGCTGGCCAACAGCCTGGGCATATGGCAATACGGAGTGCTGCCGGGCATTCTGACGACTGAATCGATTGCAGAGGATGTGCACCAGGAAGGGCTCGAATTCCTTCTGGACCACCAGGAAATTGACCCGGCCTCTCTCGACAGCATCCTGCTTAATGCCAAGGGCTTTGGCGGCAACAATGCCACGGCATCCGTGCTGTCCCCTAATGTCACCAGGCGTATGCTGGAAAAACGCCACGGCAAGCAAGCCATGATCAGCTGGGAAAAATCCAACGAGGCAACCGAGGAAGCCAGTCGCGAATACGAGGCGCAAAGCAACCGCCAGTCAATTCGTCCCGTGTATCATTTCGACCATGATGTCAGGGGCGGTAGTGATCTGACCTTCAGCGACGGCAGCGTATCTCTGCGTGGATATGGCCAGCCGGTCAACCTGAATCCTGACAACAAGTATGACGACATGTGCTAGCAGGCGCTCTGCCTACCAGCCCTATTCCATATTGTAAGGCGCAGTCGCCTATACCACCTCGTTCTGGCGGATCTGTACATCCACAATTTTGAATATCTCGGCAATGTAAAAGGAAAACGGCTGCCGGAACATAGGGGCCACATCGGTTATCGGGTCATCAGGCGTGTTAGAAAAGCGTTCGACGCTGTCGTCATGATCAAGGTATCCCCAGCCAAAAGCTGTATTAGGGATGAATTGTGAATTTATCAAGCTCTTAGTGACTCTGAACGATCTTGTGATAATCTTTTTGAAATTGTAGGAGGGTAATATGAAAGACAAAACTATTCTGCCGGCTTGCATGCTTGCCTTCATGCTATTGAACAGTCAGGGGGCTATTGCACATCATGCCTTTACTGCCCAGTATGATGCTGAGGCGCGAACCGAGTTAACCGGGGTTATTGTGAAGGTGGAATGGCTGAACCCACATGCCTATTTTTATATTGACGTGGAAAATGAGGAAACAGGCGAGGTGACAACCTGGGCTTGCGAACTTGGCTCCCCAGTCTCGATGATGCGCCAGGGCTGGACAAGGCAGTCGTTGGTCCTAGGCGATATCCTGGTAGTGGAAGGTGCACTGGCACGAGACGGTAGCGCCTCCATGAATGCGCAGAGAGTCGTCATTGAAAGTACAGGTCAGCGCCTGTTCTCGCGGCAGCAGGATTGATCACCATGAAAAAGATATTTGCTGCACTCGCCGGGCTGCCGGCTCTTCTTATATTTCCCCTCCTTACGTCTGATGCATTAGCCGCAGACTATGATCCTCTGGCACCGACACCCAGGATGCCTGACGGCAGACCCAATTTTGGGCCAGTTGAGGATGGTCTGGGGATGTGGGGACGCGGTTCCGGTCCGATGGTGGCAGGCGCATATTATCCGCCCCCTGAAGAGGTACCCTTTAAACCCTGGGCCAGGGCGCTCTACGATTACCGCCAGGAAACGCTCGCCAAGGATGACCCTCATGCCCGCTGCGCACCACCAGGAGGACCACGTCAGTTTGCCGTTCCTTTTGGACTCCAGATCGTGCAGGCCCCGCACATGAACAAGATTTTTATTCTCTCCGGGGGCTCGACCCGACCCTGGCGTGAAATCCATATGAACAGCGAACACCCGGAATACATCAACCCAGCATATTTCGGACATTCAGTGGGTCACTGGGAAGGCGACACCCTGGTAGTGGATACGATTGGCTTTAACGAGCGTTTCTGGGTGCATCGTGAGGGGTACCCACACACCGAAAGCCTGCACTTGGTTGAACGCATCTCGAGACCGAGGATGGATTCGCTGCGTTACCAGATCACCATCGACGATCCGGGGGCCTACACGGCTCCCTGGTCAACCGAATGGACCAAAACGTGGGATCCGGGTATCGAGTTCATCGAGTATTTTTGCCAAGACAACAACATCGACCAATTTCACATGATGGGTAATGAAAGCCTGGTGCGCTAATATTCTTCTCCGATAAAAAAAGGGCCAAATGGCCCTTTTTTTATGCAGAAAGTTTTTATGCAGTAAGTCATCATGCACCGGCCGGTTGCATCCTCCCAGTATCCAGCTCGTTCTTGCGTTTGCTAGGGGGGGGCCAGAAACGCGGCTTCAGCGGAAACAGCAGTGTGCAGGCAAGGAGTGCTACGCCGGAATACAGAACAAATCCCAGGGTGTAATTTCCGGTCTGGTCATAAAGCCAGCCCAGCAGCGGAGGACCCGCAGCAAAGCCGAGGTTTACAAAAACAGAAACAATACCGATGGTCATACCCAGGTTGCGAGGGCCAAGGTAATGCTTGGTGATAACCGGCGCTTCAACAATCATGCCGCCGTGGGCAATATTGCGCACCACGAGAAACAGCGTCATGGTCCAGAGGCCTGCAACAGGCAGGGCAAGGATCACTGACACACCCAGCAGGAAGTAAAAGAAACGTATCCCGGGAATGGAAAAGCGGTCGTAGATCCATCCGGAAAAAATCTTGGAGCCTATGGCCAGCACAGTCACCAGGCTGATCAGCCAGAAGAAGTCGCGATGGTTCAGCCCCCTGTCGACCCTAAGAAAGGTCACATAGTTCTGCATCAGGGACTGGTCCACTGCCGATACCAGGAAAATTGAGGTGGCCAGCAGCCAGAAACCTTTTTCCTTGCAGACCTCCTTGAAATGTCCCCACATCGTCAGGCCCTCACTGTGCCCACTGGAGCTGGCATTAATGACATCCTGCGTTCTGCCAGTCCTGGCCATGAAAAAGATCCACATGGGGGTCGAAATGAGAAATGAGCCAAGACTCAGCCATGCAAAAATTTCGCGCCAGTTTACCCCGGCGTCCAGTAACGGTGACCAGATCCAGGGTGCCACGAGTTGCCCGGCACTGGTGCCTCCCAGGACTATACCAATGGCCAGGCCCTGGTTGATATCAAAGAGGCGGGAGACGATCACTTTCATAGCGGCCACAATCGAGGACGCCGAGAGCCCCAGCAGTCCGCCAGCCAGGTAGTAGACGCCGAGATTTGTCGCCACCAGGAACAGTGCCATGGCAACCCCGCCGCTCAAGGCGCCGAGCAATACAGAAAATTTACCCCCGATCCTGTCAATGAGGATTCCGATACCCAGGGCAGCCACCGCTCCGACCAGGAACTTGGCCGTCGAAAGGAGATTAACCTGCGCATTGGTCCAGCCGAATTCATCCATGGCCGGCTTGTAAATCCACGGTAGGGAAAAGTTTGGAATTCCAAATGAAAAGAAGACCAAGAGGAAGGCGATGACGAGCACCACCCAGTTGTCTTTAATTTCCTGCCTGGTTGAAGTATCCAAGTTCCCCTCCCCGAATCATCCTCAACGAACAGCCTAGCGCTATTCCCGCGTTATCTTAAAGGGATAACTGCTGCCCTCTTCTGACCAGGACCCTTCAAGGTAACGATTGCGGGCACCGATCTCGTGTAATGTTGCCTGGAAACTGACATCAACGCCTTCGCGCGTGGTGCCGTTTGCCCTGAGCAGCCAGTTCGGCGCATCAAGTGCGGCACTGGTGAAATTGTAGGAATTGCGCCCGGGATTAATCATGCCCGTAATCTCGTCTTCCCTGTAATCCATGATGATGACAAGGGGGCGCATATTGCTTCCCGTGGTAATAGTGCCACGCCAGGTTCCTTTTAAAGGATGACCTTCCTGGCCGAGCAGGGTCAGGGGAAACAAGAGACAAAATAGTAAGCCAACCAGTTTTTTCATGTTGTTTTTAGCACCGGCAGAATCAGTAAAAAAATGGTATCACAGCCTTTATCAGCCATGACATGCTGCACAATCTTTTCTTTATTTTAGTTTATTGCCAGACCACGAAACCCTGCGCCGTGCCTGTTCCAGCCTCACTGCGGTAGCAGGGAATGTAGTCCACGGTACTGCCCTTAAGGCCGGAATCAAAAACTGCACCTGCTGCTGCAACCCAGTTGCGCATTTCAGAGGTGCCCTGCATAAGGATGTTTTGCGGAATTGATGTCAGGAAATCCCGGTCACGGTCATCCAGTGCCTGCATGAAGTCACGGTCAAAATTTTCGTTAATGGTGAAGTGGCTCATACCGCCGGAACCGAACACGGCAACACGCAGGTCACTATCCCATTCCTTGATGCACTGCCCGACCAGTTCCCCCATTTCAAAGCAGCGTTTTGCTGTGGGCTGATTCGGCGGAAAAAAAGTATTGGTGATCACCGGAAGTATCGGCACGGGGTTGTCTTCCATCACTCGACGGATAATCCAGCTGAACGCATGCGGGGTGCCAATGTGATGATGGCCTTCACCCATCTCTGGCCATTCACTGGAGGCGGCAAAATCAAAACCCGATTCCTGTCCCTTTACCAGGACTCGCTCTGCCAGCGCCGGCAGCCCCGGCCATACCTGGTCGCTTTCAGGACGATAGGCCCATTCGCTTTCCTTGATACCAACCGGCAGCTTTTCTGCACGGGCCTCGGGCAACGGCTTCTGCCAGAAAGTGTCTCCATGGTAGATGGTGAACATGGGCTGCAGGCTGGGCAGCACCACTTCGCGCTGATCGTTGCCCATAATGACAGCCACGTCTGGCTTCACGGCTTTCCAGGCAGCAGCCAGTGCGGCCACCCCCTCCTGGCACCTCGCGTGGCGCAACGTGCGCTCTTCGAGGGTTATCTGTTCGGTAAAATTTTCATGCTTACGCAGTTCCACCAGCTCCTCGAAAGAATACTGCTTGCCTTCAAACCAGTGGGGAATGCGCTTGTCATTGATAACGCGGAGCATCCACTCGTCAGGGGTGGTGTTCAATATCGGACCATGGGTGGTCCAAATGCCGAGAACAATTTCAGCCATGGTTACAGACCCAGTTTAAACAGCCTGTTGGCATTGCCAAAAAAGATTTTTTCCTTGTCCTCTTCTGACAGCCAGTCGATGTCCTGGATGATAGGCACAGTCTTGTCATAACACTCGCCAGTGTCCTCATTAAGGGAAGACCCAACGCCGGGACACTCTGATCCATAAAGAATATTGTCTACTCCCACTACCTTGATCAGCAGCTCCAGCGACTCCTTGCTGTAGAGCACCGTGTCGAAATAGAGGTTGCGCATGCGGTCAATGAACAGGCCTTTACTAATGGAACCCTGGGCACCTGACCGTGCGGACCCGGCATTGAAGCGACCTATCTGGTAGGGCATGGCCCCGCCACCGTGGGAAACCACAATTTTCAGGTCTGGAAAATCCTCGAATACCGAGGACTGCACAAACCCGTAAACCGCCGTGGTTTCCTCGTTAACAAAATAGAGACTGTAAGGTTCTCGCTGGGGATTGCGCGAGCCAGCCGTGTGAATATGCAGAGGCACATCAAACTCGCAGGCTTTCTCATAGAGCGGGTACCAGTAACGATCCCCCATAGGCGGTGCCTTGTTGCCATCGTTTTCATAGGGGTCCGGATTCAGCAGAAAACCCTTGAAGCCGTATTCCTTGACGCAATGCTCCATCTCCTCGAAGACAACATCGACGGGCTCTCCTCCCTGCTGCGGCAAACCTCCCACGCCGAAAAATTTATTCGGCATGAGCCGCACGCTGTCGGCTATAATCTTGTTCACTTCATGGATATACCATTCCACTAGGTAACCGGGTTTTTCCGAGTGCATGGTCTGGAAAGGCCGCGGTGAAATGAGCTGCATATCCAGGCCGTTGTTGGCCATGTGTTCAAGGTGGCCGCAGGGAGCCATTTCCTTTTTATTCCAGGCGGCGATCAGCTGCTCGTCGGTATAGCGCACGGCACCACGTCCATGGGAACCGCGGTGACTTACAAGGCCGGCTTTGTAAACGGCTAATTGGGGCGGCGAGCTGACATGGGCGTGACAATCGATAATCAAAACTTTCCCCTTTTATTTCTCTGGTGTCTGCAAGGAATGATACTTCATCTCTTTTCTTGCCTCGGCAATGGTTTTTCCTTCTTCAAGGTATTTCCTTATTTGATTTTCAGCGGCATCTATCTGTTCAGCCACCTCTAATATCTCGTCTTCCCTTTCCTTGGGAATGCAGATAACACCGTCGGCATCACCGCGCATAAGATCACCGGGTTTTACCCTGGCATCGCCAATATTCACGGGCACCTGTTCACCATCCACCTGCACCCTGTCCTTTCCTGTGCGCATGGAATAGGAGCGGCTGTAAATGGGATAGCCCAGTTCAAGAGAAAGATGGACGTCGCGGCAGGCACCATCAATGACTGTCCCGGCCAGCTTTTTCCTGTCGGCCAGGTAGGTCAGGATATCACCCCAGACCGTGGCATCCTCTCTTCCCCCGTTATCAATGACCACGACCGTTCCTTCTTCCAGCTTGTCGATAAAATCGCCGACGGTACCGGGGTTATGAGCATCAAGCGGGCCATAGAGAATTGTGTAGGCCCTGCCTGCCAGACGAAAATCATGGTTCCTTGGTTTGATACCAAGACATTGGCCGCTGATGCGCAGCTTGTCCAGCGCGTCACTAATGGTGGCCGTGTCCAGCTTTGAGGCGCGTTCTACATTCTTATCCGTCATTGTTTTTATCCAGCATGTTTTCGTAGTTGGTGCCCATGACTTCAGAGACCGGCTTGCCCTTGAGCACGTCCTCTGTCATGAGACGTTCCTTTTCCGCAATGCGCTCAGCTATGGTAATGACTTCTTTAGCACGGTCAGCAGGAATAAAAACCACACCACTGCCGTCTGCAATCACGTAATCCCCCGGATTTACTTGTGAGCCTCCAACGAGCACGGGCTCACCGAAAGACTGTTCCCAGACTCTTCCCCTGGCGGTATAAGGCGTGGTTGCCCGGGAAAACACGGGAAAGCCGATCTCCTCGTATTCATCTATATCTCGCGCAGGACCCTCTATGATGACTCCCCTTACCCCTTTTGCCTTGGCGGCATTGGCGAGGACGCCGCCCCAGCCGGCACAGTCAATGCCAGTGCGCTGCTCAACGACGATTACGGTCAGGTTATCAGCGCTGTCTATCGCCGCCGTCCCCAAGTGGCGTTTCGAACCGCCCTGTGGTTCCTGGTCGGATAGCTTTACTGTCTGAACCAGCCCGGCAATGCGCTGGTTTGTTGATCGGCGCGGCAGCCCGGAATGGGCACCAGGCAACGCTAGGGAATCGAGGGCATCTGAAACAGCACACGCATCTAGTTTTTCAAGGCGGGTAATGAAAGCAGTTTTTTCAGACATGAAGCGAATCCGGGCAACCAGAAAAGTAAACCAGAGAAGATAAAAGAAAAAAGTACAAAGAGAAAGGCGAAAGCAAAACGCTTTACCCTTTGGAAAGTCTAACCAGGAGACTTGTTATTTAACCATGACGGGTTCGGCGGAATGAATTTTTTCGAACCATTCAGCCGGGCCGGTCTGATGCACGGAGTTCCCCTCGACATCCACGGCCACGGTCACCGGCATTTCGTCGACAACGAATTCATGTATGGCTTCCATACCAAGATCCTCAAAGGCGATTACTTTTGATTTCCTGATGGCCTTGGATACCAGGTAGGCCGCTCCACCCACTGCCATGAGGTAGACCGCCTTGTGTTTCTTGATGGCATCAATAGCCACCTGGCCGCGCTCTGCTTTACCGATCATACCCATGATGCCGGTTTTCTCGAGCATGGCATCGGTAAACTTATCCATGCGTGTTGCGGTGGTTGGCCCTGCCGGTCCTACCACTTCATCTCGCACCGGATCGACAGGACCCACGTAGTAAATAAACTTGTTGTTCAGGTCTACACCGTCAGGCAGTCCTTCCCCGCTTTCCAACAGCTGCAGAATGCGCTTATGCGCCGCATCACGACCTGTTAGCATGGTGCCTGACAGCAGCAGGGTTTCGCCTGGTTTCCAATCCGCGATTTCTTCGCGCGTGACGGTGTCCAGGTTGACCTTGCGTGCCGTGGGACCGGCGTCCCACTTAATTTCGGGCCAGTCTTCGAGTTTCGGCTGCTCAAACTCTGCCGCTCCGCTGCCATCCAGCGTAAAGTGAATATGCCGCGTGGCCGCACAGTTCGGAATCATTGCAACAGGCAGTGATGCGGCATGCGTGGGGTAATCCTTGATCTTCACATCAACGACCGTGGTCAGACCACCCAGCCCCTGGGCGCCAATGCCCAGGTCGTTGACCTTGTCCATGATCTCAAGGCGCAACTCTTCGATACGGTTCTGCGGCCCGCGTACACGCAGTTCATCAATATCGATGGGGTCCATCAGGGATTCCTTGGCGAGCACCGCTGCCTTCTCTGCCGTGCCGCCGATGCCGATACCAAGCATGCCGGGAGGACACCAGCCAGCCCCCATCGTTGGTACAGTTTTCAACACCCACTCCACGATATCGTCGCTGGGATTCAGCATCGCCAGCTTAGACTTGTTTTCAGACCCACCGCCCTTGGCAGCGACGTCAAATTCAAGCGTATCACCGGGTGCCACGGTGGTATGAATGACAGCGGGCGTGTTATCCCCGGTGTTTTTCCGAGCCCCGGCGGGGTCATTGAGAATTGATGCTCGCAACACGTTGTCGGGATGGGTATAGGCACGCCTGACACCCTCGTTGATCATATCTTCAAGAGACATATCGCCATTCCACTGGATATTCATGCCGACTCTCACGAAAACGGTGACAATGCCGGTGTCCTGGCAAATGGGTCGCTTGCCTTCGGCACACATGCGCGAATTAATCAGTATCTGCGCCATAGCATCCCTGGCCGCCTGCGACTCTTCCTTTTCATAGGCCCGGTGTACGGCCTGGATATAATCAAGCGGGTGGTAATAAGAAATAAACTGCAGGGCATCGGCGACGCTCTGGATCACATCATCCTGGCGAATCGCGGTCATTGAACTATCCTCTTCCATCTGTGCGTACAAAGGGCAGAATGTTACCATGCTTTACCTACGCTGATTTCAAAGCAACGACAATTCATTAACATGAACAAAGCATTTATCAATATACTGCTGTCCTTTTTGCTGACCCTCTCTGCGAGCCAGGGTCTGGCACAGGAAGAACTCACCATTCTCTTTCTTGGTGACTCGCTGACCGAGGGTTATGGACTCGATGAAGAGGAATCCTTCCCCAGCCTGGTCAAGGAGATGCTGGCAGCAGACGGCATCAATATCCGTGTTCTCAACGCGGGTATCAGCGGTTCAACCTCGGCCAGCGCACTCAGCCGCCTGCAGTGGTATATCCGCTCCCAGCCGGACCTGATGGTGCTCTCACTCGGCGCTAATGACGGCTTGCGAGGGCTCAGTATCGACGAAATGAAAGCCAACCTGGCCGAGACCATCGAGTTTGCCCAGGCCAATGGCGTCCAGGCCGCCATCACCGGCATGATGGTGCCCCCGAATATGGGGCCTGAATACACCGATGCCTTTGCCCGAGTATTTCCAGACCTGGCCACGGAGTACGACATACCGCTGATGCCTTTCCTGCTGCAGGATGTAGCGGCGGTTCCAGAGCTTAACCAGGCCGACGGGATTCACCCTAATGCAGAAGGCACCCGAATTGTGGCAACGAACATGGTCAGTTTTCTGAAGACCATCCTGTCCTCGGGTTAACAGTCCCTGGAAGGTAAAATTCCTCATGAGTTCTATTAAAGTGCATTGATTTGTTCAGTCATGCTCTAAGGATGAAGTGTTCACCAATGATTTTACAAATTAAAAACCTGTGCAAAACCTTTCGCACAACTGCCAGTGTTCAACCCATCGAGGTGCTAAAGAACCTCAATCTTGAAATGGAAGCTGGTGAAACGCTAGCCATTCTTGGCCAGTCCGGCAGCGGTAAATCAACACTGCTAACCCTACTTGCAGGACTTGACTCCCCCACTTCCGGAACGATTATTTTGAACGGCCAGGATATGCATGGCCTTGACGAAGAAGCGCTATCAAAATTTCGGGCCAAGAATATTGGAATCATCTTCCAGCAGTTTCACCTCATGTCTCACCTGACCGCGCTTGAAAACGTGAGCCTGCCCCTGGATCTCTTTAGGGATGCTGACGCTTCTGGTAAAGCCCGGGAGGCACTTGCACAGGTAGGACTTGGAAAGCGTATGTCGCATTTTCCACACCAACTATCTGGGGGTGAATGCCAGCGTGTTGCCATTGCCAGGGCAATGGTGGTGAGACCGAGTATCCTTCTCGCAGATGAGCCCACTGGCAACCTCGACAGCTCTACAGGTGATCATGTCAGCGACATGATTTTTAATCTCGTCGACAAGCATAAGATGACCCTGCTTTTTGTCACGCATAACGAGGAACTGGCCATGCGCTGCGCCAAGCAGCAGCGTCTGCAAGACGGCAAGTTTATCTGAGGAAAAATCTGGAATGCTCTGGCTTCAACTAGCATTAAAAGAAATCAGCAACAACTTCAAGTTCAGCCTTTTCTTCGTGCTGAATTTAGGGATAGGCCTGATTGGTTTTATTGCCCTGGACTCTTTCAAGAGCTCCATTGATGAGCACCTGGAAAACAACTCCAAGTCCATCTTAACCGCTGACATCCAGATTTCCTCGCGCTTTCCCCTGACTGAACAGGAACACCTACTGACTGAAAGCCTGCTGGATACCGATATCCTGTCCACCTCAGACCAAGTTTCCTTCCTATCCATGATTGCCGGTAAGGAGAACTCACGCATGGGCACGCTCATCGGCATCGATGAAAACTATCCGCAGTACGGTGAAATAATTCTGCAGGAAGCCGGCCCGGTATCACTTAGCGATGCACGCCAGGCCTTAGTTAACAGCGATACGATCTGGGTAGCACGTGACCTAATGGTTATTCTTGATCTAGAAATCGGGCAGCTGCTGCGAATTGGTAACGGTGAGTTCACCATTGCCGATGTCATTCTTGAGGATCCAAGCAACACCATATCCGTGATGTCGAATTTCCCCGCCATCTATCTTGGGTTAGAGCAAATCGAATCCACAGGGCTTATCCTACTGGGTAGCCGCATCACTTACTCACGCTTCTACAAGCTGCCCTCTAATTATGAATATGACTACATGGCGCTGGAGGATGAGTTCCGCGATATAGAGCAGAAAGTCTATAGGGACACACGGCGCCTGAGCTTGACCACCCACCAGGAAGAAAGCGAGGATCTTGGTGAAGTTCTTGGGTACATGAATGACTACCTTGGCTTGATTGCACTGATCGCCCTTTTCCTGGCGGGCGTAGGCGCCGCCTATTTATTCAGGGCCTTCTTTACTTCTCGCTTCAAAGATATGGCCATCTTGATGTGCCTGGGCGGCACACCCAAGCAGGCCTACCAGATGACGCTACTGCAGATTGTCATCCTCGGTACGTTTAGTGCCGTGCTGGCCAGCGCAATTGCCTTCCTTGGACTGCCATTACTGCCGCTGCTGTTAGATGACTTCCTGCCACGGGGATTCACCAACGGCATGGAGATAAATTCGCTGGTTCTGGCCTTCTTTATGGGCACATTCGGCAGCATCATCTGCTGCCTGCCAATCCTGTCGAAGATCTATGACCTGAATCCCATTGGCCTTTTTCATGAAAACGTCCAGCCGGCCTCATCCGCTTCACATTGGCAGCGACATGCGGCAAGTTACGCCCCCATCCTGCTCACTTTCTGGTGTCTGGCCATGTGGCAGGCCAGTTCAATTTTTATCGGCACGCTCTTCGTGGCAGGATTTCTGGCAGCAATTTTTATCCTGGGTGCCGTGGCCTGGTTGATACTGTATGGCTGCTCAGTTCTGAGCCTGGATAATCAGGTTACCCGCAAGATTGCACTACGCAACCTTAGCCGTAACCGGCTGGGGGCCGTTTCATGCTTCCTGGCCATTGGCCTCGGAGCACTGCTCATTAACTTGATTCCACAAATCCAGAAAGGACTTCAGGGCTATATAGAGCAACCCTCTGATTACTCCGTACCTGATTTCTTCATGTTCGATATTCAACCCGAACAGCTGAAGGACCTGCAGACTGTCATCGGTGAAAGGGGTTATACGCTGTCTTTCCTTTCCCCCATGATCAGGGCCCGGCTCGAGTCGGTGAACAGCGAGGAGATAGATGACCCAGATGAAACTCCGGATGAACAGCTGATGCGCCGCCGCATGTTTAACCTGACCTACCAGGACACGCTGAAAGATTCAGAAACTATCGTTGAGGGCGAAACCTGGGATGGTCCCTGGGAATTCGGCTCTGACGAATTACCGGGCATTTCTATTGAGGAAAACTTCGCCGAACGAATGGGTCTGGAAGTGGGCGACACCATGTCCTTCGATGTGCAAAGCGTGCCGATTGAGGGCCGCATCGTGAACACCAGGGAGGTCCTCTGGAATTCTTTCCAGCCCAACTTCTTTGTTTCCTTTCAGCCAGGTGTATTGGATCCCGCACCAAAAACCTTTGTCGCCGCCATAGCCAACGTGTCGGAGGAGGATCGCATTTCGGTGCAAAACAGTATTGTGAACACCTTGCCAAACATTTCAGTGATCAATGTGCAGCAGATCGTGGCACGGATTCTTGATATTACGAACCAGATAAGCTGGGCGATTCGCGTGATGGCCTATCTGTCCATTTTTGCCGGGCTTGTGGTGCTCTTTTCTATAGCCCGTTACGAAGTGAAATCACGCTTCTGGGAGATCAACCTGCTGAAAATTCTGGGCGCCAACTTTTCCGATGTGAGGCATATCGTTGAAATCGAGTTTGGCATCCTAGGACTCTTCGCCGCCATTTCAGGTGTCAGCCTTAGCCTGGTGATGTCTTACAGCATTTCCTATTTTATCTTTGATGGCTTGTGGAGCTTTTCGTCCGGCATCACGTTGTTCACTATTTTTGCCATCTGCGGCCTCAGTGTTCTTACGGCTCTGATCGCTACCCTGTCAGTCCTGAGGCAGAAACCACTGGAATTACTGAAGACGACCTGAGGGGTCGAGAGAAGCCTTGGAGTCAGAACTTGGCAACCACATTGCTAGGCTAGCGAGAGGGATTTGCGGGCGTTTCCTGTGCGATCTCTTAACTGCGAATTTATAGAGAACCTTCTAAGATTCCCATCTGTTTCAATGAGTTGTGTTCTTACCTGCCTGCACGGCTTCACCAGTGAATCAATTTCACCAAAGCGAATGTCGGTAATACGGATATCGACGTCGCTACTGCCTTGATCTCTGTAAATAGTTAAATCGAGCGCGACACTTGCTGTTACCCACAGTGCATTCAGGGGCAAGGAGGGAATGCATGGACTATCTTCTTATTGTCGTGTCGCTTACAGCTCATCTTTCAATTTGAGAATACGGGGTTACCTTCAGCATCAAGTACAGCATCGGCAATGGCAATACTCGGATGCGCCTTGGCCCTGATCCCGATTACTGAAACAGTATCACCAGGGGCGAGGTCTTTGCGTCGCCAACCCTTACGCATTAAGCCTACCGGACTCGGCAGTTCAAAATTCCAGTTTACGACACTACCGTCTTCCTGAACTACATCAACGTACAAGCGCGCATGAGGGCTAGTCCATGCTAATTCAGTCACTGAACCGGTTATGCTGACTTCGATATTTGGGTCAAATGCGGCAGGTGAATGGTGAGCCCAAGCCGGAACAGCCATTAAGATAACGGCCTTGATAAGAAGTATTAAGATGGGTTCTTTCATTGCTGCTTTACTTTTAACTTTCACTACTCCACTTCAAACAGCTGCACATCCTGTTCGTTCTCGAGACAGATCTCCTCGATTAGCTCGGTGTCGACAACTACGTTACTTTGCAGCAGTACCGTCCAGGGCGCAGTATAAGCTTTCTGATCATCCACTGTTAACTCAATCTGCAGCGAACCAAAATCAGGTCGGCTAATTCTTTCAGTTACCCGTGCCGCTTCGGTCAAAGGGTTACCCTGCATGTCGAGCCAAAGATCATCACGGTAACCCAGGGACTCCACCACCAGCGTGTCCCCTTCCCAGTGACCAATGGAATAGCCGCTCCAGTAGGGAAAAGGATCTTCCGGCAGTGGACGACCATCCATGAAAATCTGCCGGTAGCTGGCGTTAAATTCGTGCAGAATCACAATCAGGTCCGGTGTTTGAACAATCTTGTAATACTGCGGAAAGTAATAGGCCCTCGGGAAGTTTGGCGGCAAACACCTTGCATGGGGATCATCCATCGATCTTCTGGCGGCTCTTTCAGCAACCAGTTTCGCGGCCCAGGGCTGATATGGCAGTCCACCCTCCAGGTTGCGTGCCACGTCACGCTGGTCAGCAGGCAAATCCATCTGGGTAATGCAGTTGTCACGATCAGGGCACTGGTCTTTTAGCAGCTCTGCCGCAACCCAGATACCGCCAATATTAGGCGTGCCCCCAACGCGTGGTGTGGGGGCATCTAGATCGGCGCTACCATTAGCATTTCTGGGAATACCCGGCGTTGGATAATCAAACCACTGGGCAACCGCCGTGCCGGTGCAGAGAGAGAAAAAAAGAATGCTCAGTAAAAGCCAGTAATGGTAATGCTTCATATTTCTTATTGTTTTTATTCGGAACTAAGAAAGAATAGTCGCTTAACCCTTCACAGTCCAATCATGTGCGCTTGAGCACGGCATCATTCAGGTCATAAAAAACGCAGCCCGAAGGCTGCGTTTTAATTTCGTTAACTATCCGAAAAACGTTATTGGCGAAAGAGCTTAGCTCTTGGTCCTCCAGCTGTCGGCATAGTTCTCGCGAGCATCCTGCGCGTATGGTGTTGGTGCTACTTTCACGCGAACTTCACACTGTCTGTGCGGCTCCATGGAAGTCTTTTCAGTAACAGGATCCTCACCCCACTTCAGGGTCAGGATGTCACCCACTTCAACGTCGGCATCAACAACTGCCAGGGAGAGCAGGCAGCGCTCGTTGTAAGAATAGCCATTGAACATGGACATCCCTACACGCTTACCGTCTTTAAGTAGCTCGTCGGCATTGCTTGAGGAGAAGTTATGGTTCGGGAAGTCAATCCACTTGCAGGCCAGGCCAGGCTCGAAAGCAGACATGATCACCTCCATCACATCATCACGATTCCATTCCAGGGTTACTTTCTTACGCTGGCTACCTTCATCACGCATTTTCTCAAGCGCATCCTTACCGATAAAGTCATCTTTCTTCCAGCCGATGTAGAAGTCGTAGCCCAGTTCAAATGGAGATACGTAGTAGTCTTCAATGTTGTCAGAGACCAGTGAACCACCGAGTGAGCCCACAGTTTCGTAGTGGTCAGCACCCAGCCAGTCACGGTAGTCCTGCATCATGCCGTTGCCAGAATATATACCTGGCAGCGGAGATGGAATCCAGCCAGACTCCAGCGTGTTGGAAGAGTAGGCACGGCAGCCGACGAAGCGCAGGTCAACACCGGCTTCCTTGGCCGCTTCAGCAATAGTAGTTTGGATGTAATGCTTGTCAGCGTAAGGACCCCAGATTTCAAGACCCGGTGCACCGGCCATACCGTGTCGCAGCGCCTGAACGCGACGATTGCCAACGTTGACCCAGTCAACGTGGAAGAATTTCACTTCAGGGATAGGGCCGCCATTCATCTTTTCAAAGATCTTGTTGGCATCAGGACCCTGGATCTGGAAACGATAGTGGGTGCGGTAGATCGCTTTACCGTCCGGACGTGAATCAGAACGTGGGTCGTGGAAAAGACGCACATTCCATTTGCCGTATGACGCCTGGAAACGGATCCAGTTGGCTGTTGGAGCACGACCAACGAGAACAAACTTCTCTTCGGACTCACGGAAGATGATCATGTCACCGATAACATGGCCTGCAGGAGTAACCGGCACAAAGTGCTTGGCGACATTTTCTTTGAAGTTGGCAAAGCTGTTGATACCGACATAGCTCAGGAATGCTTCAGCATCCGGACCTTCTACGGTCAGCTCATCCATGTGGTGAGTCTGGTCAAAAAGGACAGCAGATTCACGCCAAGCAATCTGCTCGGAACGCCAGTTTGAAAATTCAGCGGCAACGACAGGGTAAACATAGATACCGGTCTTGTTGTTACGCAGTAAGTTGACCGCACCACCGGCGGCCTCTATAGCTGCTGAGAGGCTATTTTTGCTCATCAGGTATTGCTCCTAATTTGATAATAGAACTGGTTTTCGGATAACGAAAAAGGGCGCATTTTGCCAGAAATAGCAGTTAACTTGAAGTAAAAATCAGGCAAATATGCCCATAAGTTGTCGGGTTAATTTCAAGCGAAACAAGAGAATTTCCGGCTAAAACCTTGTTATTAAAATACTTCTTTAAATCCATAAAAATGAGTGCCGAAAACCACACAGGAAATAATGAGTATTTACAGGTCTGTGGACGTACGGGTAGACGCTACCGGACATCCTGTTTATGCTTCACTCTCCCCGGCAAACCCGGGCTAAAAAGAAGACCAAAAAACCAGAACCAAGGGGAATTACATGCCAAGAAGTACCGATCACTTTCTCACGACTCACGTTGGCAGTTTGCCACGCGAAGAAGACCTAATGCACATGATGTGGGCCAGGGAGGACGGCGTTCCCGTGGATGAGGAGGCGCTGCATGAACGCATTCGCCAGGCGGTGAAGGATATTGTGAAAAAGCAGAAAGATCTTGGCGTCGACGTCGTGAATGACGGTGAGCAGTCGAAACCCAGTTATGCCACCTATATCAAGGACAGGCTGGATGGCTTTGGCGGCAGCGAGAATACCTACATTTTTGCCGACCTGGTTGAATTCCCCAATCTTGCCAGGCGCGTAGGCGAGGACCCGGCACGCCAGCATCGCCATGCGCCGGGCTGTAAGGGACCTATCAGCGTCAAGACCACTGATGATGTCCATGAAGACGTGAAAAATATGCAGGAGGCCACTGAGGGCAACATGGAATACGCCTTCTTCAGCTCAGCCTCTCCTGGCGTGACCTCGATTTTCTTCAAGAACGAGTACTATCCCACCCACGAGGAATATGTCTTTGCCATTGCAGAGGCCATGCGCACCGAGTATGAAATTATTGCAGAGTCCGGTGCCACGCTGCAGATTGACTGCCCTGACCTCGCCATGGGCCGGCACATGAACTCAGACGGCGTCTCCCTGGAAGATTTCCGCAAGGTCGCCGCGCTCCACGTAGAGGCGCTTAACCATGCCGTGCAGAATATTCCCCCTGAGCAGCTGCGGATGCACCTTTGCTGGGGCAACTACGGCGGGCCTCACCACTGCGATATGAATTTCAAGGACATCATTGATGTCGTCATGAAAGCAAAACCCCAGACCCTCCTCTTCGAGGCGGCCAACCCTCGACATGCCCACGAGTGGGCCCTGTTCGAAGACTATAAGCTGCCTGAAGATAAAGTGCTCTGCCCCGGCGTCATCGAGGTGCAGTCTAACTATATCGAGCATCCGGAACTGATTGCCCAGCGTATCAAGCGCTACGCGGACCTTGTTGGCAAGGAAAACGTTATGGCCGGCACAGACTGCGGCTTCAGCATTCACGTGGGACAGGCGTCAATCGATCCCGGCGTGGCCTGGCTAAAACTGAAATCACTGGCAGAAGGCGCTGCTATCGCCTCTGACTGGTTCTTCAAAAATTGAATAGGAGTGATTATGACGCATCTTAATCGCCATCTTATACAACTGTTCACCTGCATCTGCCTGCTGCTAAGCCTGCCGCTACTGGCAGCCTCAAAAGAGGAGATTGATGCCAACGTGGAAGTCGCCCTGGAACGGTTCTATGAAGAGAGCCCGGCGGGGCAACGCCTTGCAGGAAGATCGGTTGGTATGCTGGTCTTCCCACAGGTGGTCAAGGCAGGCATTGGTATCGGCGGTGAATACGGTGAAGGCGCCCTGCTGGTTAATGGATCACCCGTGGCTTATTACAATACGGCGGGCGCATCTATCGGTTTTCAGTTAGGTGCCCAGGTGAAATCACAGATCATCCTGTTCATGGAAGAAGATGCACTGGAAAATTTTCGCAACAGCGACGGCTGGGAGGCAGGAATTGATGGCAGCGTTGCCTTGGTCGAAATGGGAACCGGCGGTGAGTTCAGTACGAACTCAATACAGAACCCAATCATTGGTTTCATATTTTCCAACAAGGGCCTGATGTACAACCTCACTTTTGAAGGCTCAAAAATGACGAAAATTGAGCGTTAAGCCTTTCGTATTTATCCTGCTGTCGTCCTGAAAGAGATTCTGAGCGTAAGCCTTGTCCTGGGCATCCTCAAGGACTAGCCCCTTTTCTTAATGCGCAAGGGCCGGCTGGGTTGATACAGAAAATGACAGAGCAGCTATTAGCCAGAAAGATCTGACCATCTTTACAACCTACTACTTGCTCAGTTCATGAATTCCAGGAATCGATCAGCACCTTGCATTGCGTAGTGCGCTGCTTTAGGGCTTCAAAGGCCTCCGGCGTATCATCAATGGAGATGGTATCGGTAATCATGCCGTGAGGGCTGGTGTCTCCCGCTTCAAGCACATCCAGCGTGGTCTGAAAATCACGTGTCGTGTAAAACGCCGTGGGCTGCATGCGGCATTCCTTGGAGACAAAGAGAAAGGGGTTGAATGTATCAGGATGGGTGCATAAGCCCGCCACCACCACGGTGCCCCTGGGCGCCACATGTTCGATACAGCGCTGAATCAACCCGGTCTTACCCACGCACTCAAAAACTATTTCCGGCGGACCGCCTAATGCAGTACTTACATCTTCCAAGGGCGTTTCACTAGGAGCGACGAAGGTGGATGCCCCCATGTCCATGGCCATGTCCTCACGCCGAGTGGACGAGGCCGTCACCGCGATTTTACCGGCGCCAAAACGGCGCGCCCAGAAAGTAACCGCAAGCCCGATAGGACCAGCGCCAACGACAAGGACTCTGGCCCCGGGCGGCATCTGCGCCAGGTAAACGGCTCGCAGACCTACTGCCATGGGTTCTACCAGGGCACCATCCTCGATACTGACCCCCTCAGGCATTCTTACGCACTGGTGTTCCTTAACCAGGGAATACTGTCCATAACCACCGCCCCCAACCATCATGCTGGCACACATGGCCAGGTCCCCGATACGGCAGGCGGCGCAACCGCCACAGGACGTTAGAGGATTTACCGACACACGGTCTCCCACCTTAATGTCCTTGACCTCCTTGCCCACGCCGACCACCTCGCCGGAATATTCATGGCCAAGAACCACTCCAGCGGGCACACCAAATATGGGATCTTCAGAGATATGCAAGTCGCTGCCGCAGATGCCGCAGCGCCCGACGCGGATCACTACATCCTTTGCCCCCTCGGCCTCCGGTGCAGGAATATCCTCCACCACCAGTGGTTTGTTGACGCCTTGGAATACTGCCGCTTTCATAGCCCCCCCTTATTTTTCTTTTATTCTGGAAAACCTAAAAATATACACAGGATGGACTAGCATTGACAGGATGAATGCTATGTCCAGATCGCTCGAAATATCTGCCCTATTGCCCAGCCTGTTTTTCTTAAGTCCTGTCGCCATTAGCCAGGTTGAAATAGAGCCAATAACGCCCGCTGTTCTCTTAACCAATAACCAGCTCAACATAATAGAGAACGAGAGTAATGATCTGGGTTCGGTAAACCCGAAACAGTTCTGGTAAAGCTTTTTGTAAATTTTTTCAAAGCTTTAAGTTTTGTCCCAGGGCCTTTCTTATGGCCGCGACAATTTCACGCACGGTTTCAACCCGCGTGTAATTTTGCCGAATCAGCAGTACGTTGCGCCTGGACGGCTGAGGCTGCTGGAAGGGAATGTAAAAGATGTCGTCATTTTCAGGCTGATCGAGAATGGCGAGTTTGGGTAACAAGGTGATGCCGATTCCTGAGGCGACCATGTAGCGCAGCGTTTCTAGACTGGTCGCCTGGAAACGTTTGTCCTCATCGGCGCCTGCACTGAAACAGTAACCGAGGGCCTGGTCACGCAGGCAGTGACCATCTTCAAGCGTCAAGACGTGACAGCCTCTTAGATCTTCCAGCTTGACGCGCTTATTCTTTGCTAATTCATGGTCCTTGTTCACGGCCAACAGGAAGGGCTCATCAAACAAATCGTAGGCATCAAAATCCGTCATCTCATCAAGCCAGGGCAGGATCAGCGCATCGAGTCGACCTTCGTCGAGGGCCCTGACCAGGTCAGAGGTCTGTTCTTCGTGCAGGAAAAAATCCATCTTTGGCAGACCGCTGATCAGCGCAGGCATTATGTGAGGCAGTAGATAAGGCGCAAGCGTAGGGATCAGGCCAAGATGCATTTCCCCTGACAGCGGATCGCCAAGCGTTCTGGCTGTGACCTCAAGGTCGTGGGCGGCATTGAGGACTTTTCGCGCTTTAATGAGCAACTGGTTACCGGCTGGGGTCAGCATGATATTGCGGCGGTGTCTCTCGATCAGTTTGACCCCAAGCTGCTCTTCAAGCTTGATAATCTGTCCGCTCAACGTTGGCTGACTGACATGACAGGCCTCGGCTGCTTTACCGAAGTGCTTGTGACGCTCTATGGCATCAAGGTATTCCAGTTCGCGAAGCTTAATCATATGCAAAATCTATTAAATAAGCATATATTATGCATCTAACCTATCAAAAAGTTCAACCGGAATTAGCATTGGAATGCGCTTTTCCTTAGGTATAATACGCGCCTTCCCGGAATAGGGAAGCCCCTCAAGCGGACGTGGCGGAATTGGTAGACGCGCTGGATTTAGGTTCCAGTATCGAAAGATGTGAGAGTTCAAGTCTCTCCGTCCGCACCAAATATCCTTTTAAGCATAGCTGCTTCTGATAGTCCCACTTACACACAGCCGGCCGGAACATTGAGGATTCCTAAATCACACAAGATACACGACTAATTTTCCTGACATGAAAAATTTTCCGCCAGCTTCGGATCACCAACGCCATCGTAGGTTGTAACTTCTGGATATGGACAGATTGGCCGCGTAAATTGCTGGGCGTTCTCTGATTCCGGGAATCCTGGAAGTGGTGCTGGATGGGTGCCAGTGATCACGCCAGGTGCTTGACCCTCTTCCACCCAGCTTTCCAAGGCACTGAGCCAGTCTATGGCATGGGCGCCATTACCGCCAGAGCAGTGGTCCATTCCGTGGACCAGGTAAAAACGTGCACTCTTATTGACGGCATCTTCGCCAACTGTCTTCAGCACGCTGTTAAAGTAGTTTACAGTGTTGCTGTAAGGAATCAGGCCGTCCGTTGTGCCATGGTAAGTGATGAGTTTGCCTCCATGACCAAAGAATTCGCTAAGGTCAGGGTCCATAGCAATGATATCGATGCCGGCATCCGCAGCGGCAGGCATATCGTTATCCGCATCGAATGAAAAGGGATCCCACGACTCCTCCTCAAACACGACGTCCTGAAAAAAATTGGTGCCAATCATGAAGCCTGGATTGGTGTAGCCAGCCCAGAGCGGTTCGCTAGCCGGACCCGTGCCGGGAATCCATGCCTGGCCTTCAGAATCCACAACACCTGCATACATTGCTTGCGCAGCAGCAACTTCTTCCTCTGAAAGGCATTGCGCAGTCAATTCACCCGCGCACTGCAGGTCAGCAGGATCAAAACTGCACTGGCCAATACTAGTAATCACGCGATCCTCAACACCGTCCAGCGCATCGCAGGATGCAATAGCCGCCTCCTTGAGCAGACTAACCTTATTCAGTGCCAGCTTGCCTTCACCCATGTTGGTTTGGATCACGATGCTCAGCGCCATCAGGGAAGACCAGTTGTTCGCCGGCGCCCCCGCGACAATGGCATCGTAGTCAAAGGGAAAGCGCTGCGCCTCCATCAGCCCCTGGCGGCCGCCGGTGGAACAGCCAACGAAATAGGAAAGCTCCGGTCGGCTGCCGTAGTGAGTTTGTGTGATTGCTTTTCCAACAACCGTTAATTCATGCACCGCACGCCAGGCAAAATCCGTAAGTTTCTCAGGATACTCAGCTGCCCAGCCAAACATGCGTCCACCATTCTGGTGTCCCGTGTCAGTATTGGCCACTGCATAACCGCGCATCAATGGATTCACCAGTGAGCTGTGAACGATAGAGCCCGCAGCTCCGCCGTTTCCTGTCTGCATGAATCGGCCATTCCAATTTTCCTGGGGCAGCCATACCTCGAAACGAATATCGGAATCGCTGGTGGGTTCGATGGAGCCGACCACGCGGCAGAATGACGGCAGGACGGAATAATCAGGACCGAAACCCGGGAAACCACCAGCAGGGGCTTCAAATTCACCGGCAGGAATTGTTTCTACGCTGGTCAATACAGTGTTAGGAAAGCTTATGTCGGCTAAGTCCTCACAGCTCATTGGCATGAAGACTGCCATTACATTTTCATCGTTGGGAAGATTCTCTTCCATGGGGGACTCGCTGCACGCAACCAGCAGAATGCCGCTCATCACTAAAATGCTTTGGATACTATTCATAACCAGATACTCAAAAGTTTTAGATCAACATAAAAAATCAAAAAGATAGCACAGAAACTTCTACTCATTGCTATTTCATCACCGGTATTGGCTCAAGTCTGCACCATGGTCATCGTCTTTAGCCAGACGTCTGACTAGCACCTCGCCCCTGGCGACCGCAATGGCTACACAGGCAAAAGCGAAACCTTTGAGTCCCTTGTAGATGATGATCATCGGCCTGCATGGCCAGGACGTTGAGGCATGGTAAGCCGATATCGAAACAGCACTGGTCAATATTCGCGCCAAAATTCAGAGCGGTGACATCGTTGCTCTCCAAGCCTTGGTCGGCGCTCCAACCGATGTCGTGGCTAATAAATGCTTTACCCCTCGGGGCTAGCGAGCAAGAGCCTCTTGGCAGGCCACGTAGATTCTCGAGGCGATAGTGAATGTTGCCATATGAGATGATGATTTCATTGAAGGCGCCACTAAATGGCTGTTATCTTGTTTGGGTATTCAGACTTCCTGGGCCACATTGCCTATAGCACCCAGGTACCAGACGGGGCCTACGTCGCAGTGACAACGGGTCTGCTCTACAGAGATTTTGACTGGCACTAGTTTTCTGCTGTTTCCTCGCAGAATTCAGTCTGTTCCTCATTGAAGGAGACACTGACTTCAAGGCATTGCTCATCTTCCACCTGCAGACCTGTCGTTGAAGTCAGGCTTTCTACCTGGTGCCCGGTCTGCAACTGCCTTGCATCGGCAATGCGCTGTGGTGTTACTGCACGTGGGTCCATGTCGATGTAGGAACAGGTGAAACCCCTGAGAGTACATTCTGAGGTCACGTGCTCTATTCCCCTGGCATCCATTTCCCGCTGCATAAGGTCTACAGCTTCCTGGTTGAGCACGATAGCATTATTGGGCCGAAAGGTGCCGACACCGATAGCGTAGTCAATGGGCATAAGCGGTTCAATACTGGCACCGAAGGCACCGTCATTTTTTTTGCCAAGATCAAAATCACCCAGGTCAGCGCCCTGGTCTATGAGATATTGGATAATATCCACGTCACCTAGGTTGCCAGCGACCATGAGCGGTGTAATGCCGTAATCATCATGCCAGTTCACATCCAGGCCGTACTCATCCACCAACAGCTTCACCACTTCCAGGCGAACCTCGTAGGGGTGTTGAAAATGGTAGCCGTGAATGAACCCCAACCCTGATGCCGCACTGAGTGTTGATTCGTTGTCGCTTGACTTGATCGCGGGATCTGCTCCGTAATTCAGTAGTAGCCGGGTCAGCTCAAGATCTCCGGAAAAGGCGGCACGCATCACAGCCGTCGCAAAAACAATCCGGGGAGAGCCGCCGCGCATTCTCGCCCGCGGCGTATCATTGACCAGGTGATTGGGATCGGCGCCGGCATCCAGTAACTCTTTGATGAGCGGCAAAGGGTCATCTGTCACCACCCAGGGAAAGTTCGGGGCCGTTTCCATATTGCGACGGTCCACGGCCCAGAACAGGGGTGTGAAATTCCTGGCATCCGCCTGGTTCACATCGGAGCCTCGCTCAATCAGAATGGAAGCAAGGTCGTAGTGACCGTTGAAAATTGCCAGTCCAAGCGCATTCTTACCGTCAGCCACCAGGGCATTGATGTCGGCACCGGCATCAAGCAGCAGTTCAGCGGTCTGATGGTGTCCATTGCGTACGGCCAGGTGCAGAGGGGTCATTTCTCCGCTGGCATGCTGGACAGGCCCCACTTCCCTCTCCTCGCGATCCCTTGGAGCCGTCCCCTCAAAGCCGCGTGTCGTATCGGGTGGGACAAAAATAGTTTGTGCATCTACTTCCGCGCCGTTTTCCAGCAGCAGGGCAACCACCTCGTTATGGCCTTCCGCGGAGGCCCACATCAGTGGTGTAGTGCGGCCCCAGGTTTCCATGGCATTCACCTCGGCACCATGTTCAATTAGGATTTCCACGGCATCAGCAATCCCGGTCTTGGCAGCCAGCATGAGTGGCGTGTCATTAGTGACAGAAACCACTCCATTGGGGTCTGCCCCTGCCTCAAGCAGCACCGAGAGCATTTCGGGACTACCATTGATCGATGCCAGCTGCAGCGGCGTGGCGCCAGTGCGATTACTTTTATTTACATCAGAACCCACATTGATCAGTTGCCGGGCCGACTCCACGTCATTCCACTGGGAAGCCCAGTGCAGCGCAATAGCCCCATCCACCTGAGGTTCGTTGACATCGGCGCCTTCACTTATCATTTGCTGTACGCGGGAAAAGTCACCGGCCTGCATCGCATTCGCAATATCAGAGGCGTGACTGACCAGCGATAATCCCATAAAAGGGGCAAGCATGATAAAGCGGTAAAAAGTTTTCATAGTGATATACCGTTTATTCGAACAGGTTTACGCCGCGAACCCGTCCCAGCCATTCGGTGAGACGCTCCAGTTCCTCGTCATTGAGTTCGGCACCGCGCTCTCTTTCATTGACCAGCGCCACACGCCAGCCTTCCTCGCTGAGTCGGGTATTAAAAACCGAATCCAAGGAGTGGCAGGAAATACAGCGCACCTCCATGAAAATTCTGGCATCGGCATCAGTGAAAAATTTATCTATCTCTGGCGGCACGTAATCACGTGGAAACGGGATGGATTCAGGTCCCAGGGTTTCAACCAGGAAATCCAGCAACAAATCCTCTTCATCTGATGCCAAGGAGACCGAATTGTTACCATGATGTTTTTCGTCGATCAATGCATCCCAGCCATCCCGATCCAGGGCATAAAACGCGTAATCATCAATGCCGTGACAGGACGTGCAGTTATCTAGGATGACGTCACGCACGGGACCACCGGGTAAGGCGATATCCGGCCAGGTCGGCGGGCGGCGAATTTGACCTAGCACCTGGGTACAAAGCACAAGTGTCAGCAGCAGCGATACGAAAACACCAACTTTATTTAGCAATTTTTTCATCAGGCAATGGGCAAAAGGTGTGTGCTGCCGCCGATGCTGTTGCGCTCAATGCCATAGAGGTGAAGTAAGCTAAGCAGCATGTTGGCATGCTTTTCCGTGTTATCGGGGAACACGATGTGGCGGTTGCCCTGGAAAGTGCCGTCGATTTTACCAACCAGTGTAACCGGTATCTTCTCATGGGCATGGCGGTGGGAGTTGCCCATGTTGCTGCCCATGTACATCAGGGAATGATCAAGCACGTTGCCATCCCCCTCCGGCATAGCGTGCAGTTTTTCAAGGAACTCGGCTGCCAAACTGAAGTGATAGCGGTTCATTCGGGCATAGTTGGCGATATTGTCGGGCTTATCGCCATGGTGACTAGATCCATGCCATGCCCCTGTTGAACCGGATTCAGGAAAACTGAAGCCGCTTAGGTCACGACCCAGCATCATTGTTGCAGAGCGGGTCAAATCCCCTTCAAACGCCAGGGCTATCAGATCAAACATGAGGCGGAAATGAGTATCCTTGCTCTGGGGAATACCGAAAGGCACTTCCTCAGTGGGCTCTTCCACGCCGCTGTTGATGGCAATCTGTATACGACGTTCCAGCTCACGGATATTATCCAGGTAAGTATCCAGCCTGACCTTGTCACTGCTGCCCAGCTCCCGTTTCAATTCCGGAATTTTTTCCGCCACCGAATCCAGGATAGAAGCATCCAGTGAGCGACCGCGACGGCGCTCTTCTGAACTACCGCCGGTGCCAAAGAGACGCTCAAAGGCCACCCTAGGATTAATTTCCGTGGGCAAAGGCTCGGTGGGTGAAATCCAGGACATAGAATTGGTGTAGGCGCAGTTATAGCCCCAGTTGCAGTTGCCGTAGTTGCCGGCATCCTCAACACCCAACTGGATAGAGGAAAGAATCGTGTCACGGCCGTATTCCTGAGCAATCAACTGGTCAATCGTCACGCCCAGATATGGGGCCACCGCGTTACGTCGTGGACGCGCACCGGAAAAAATCGCAGCACCGCGAGCGTGGTTGCCACCCGGTTCCTCTTCGGTGGAATAGCACTCGGGAATATCGAGTCCGCTAATAAGCGTGACGTAGTCGCGTAAGTTTTCCATCGGCTTAGTCACGTAGGAAAATTCAAAATCCCTTCCCGCGGTTGTCGGGCTCCAGTAACCCGGTGCCACACCATGGGGATGCCAGACGCCTACAAAACGTTTAGGCGGCGTTGGTGCTGACTGGGCAAAGGCCGGCACCATGGCATCTAGTAGCGGAAGGCCCACACTGACGCCGGCCGATTTAATTAAGGTTCTACGGGGAAGTTTTTTTTGGGTAATAAATTTCATCGCGTTTCCTCCTCGGCCAGTCAGTTGCTGGCGAGATTTTCATTCGCTTCTGTTTTCACCCGCATCTGGAACTGTGGACTGTTGACTACGCCAAGCACCAGGGATGAAAAACTGTAATTGTCAGACTCGGCATTGCTGACGATCTGCCTGACGACCGGCATATCGTAATACTCGGTACCGCGGCCCACTCCGTAGGTCATAAGTTTCTCAACGGCAAAACGGGCAAACTGCGGGGAATACTTAAGCAGCTGCTCGCGCAATCCCGCCGGTCCATCCACGACGGTGCCATCCCACAGCTCAACGGTGGCATCAATAGGAGAGGCAACTCCGCCAAACTGGCGCGGGTGTCCTGCCATCTTGCGGTACTTGCCGTCGGCATTGAAATTCTCAAGGGCAAATCCTATGCCGTCCATGATGGCATGGCAGGTGGCGCAGGGTTCGTTCTGCCTGTGCAGGGTGAGCTGATCGCGCAGCGTGTTGATCTGGTTTTCGCCTGTTTCCTCAAGCGCCGGCACGTTGGCAGGCGGCGCCGGCGGCGGCGTGCCCAGCAGGTTTTCCAGTACCCACACACCGCGTTTTACAGGTGAGGTGCGGAAATTTTCTGCCCAGGTCAGGGCCAGAAAACTGCCCTGTCCAAGGATGCCACGGCGGTAATCAAGCTCCGGTCCCAGTTCTACGCGACGAAAGTGAGCGCCGTAGATGTTGGGAATGCCGTAGTGTTTTGCAAGACGTTCGTTAACGAAAGTATAGTCAGCGTCCAGAAGCGTCAGAATGCTGCGGTCTTCCCGGATAATACTTTCAAAGAGCAGTTCAGTTTCCTGCTGGAAGGCATGCCTGAGCTCAGCATCCCAGTCAGGAAAAAAGATGCCATCGGGCGACGTTGTGGGAAGGTTGCGCAGGTATAACCATTGCTGGCCGAAGTTTTTCACCAGGGCATCAGCCCTTGGATCATCGAGCATTCGCCTGACCTGCGCTTCAAGTACCTCGGGGTCACTCAGACGGCTCCTTGAGGCCAGGTCGATCAATTCTTCATCAGGAATACTGCTCCAGAGAAAAAAGGAAAGCCGGGAGGCCAACTCAAGATCGGTAAGCTGGTATGTCTCACCGGCTTGAATATCCTCCGGTTCATGTTCACGCCTTACCAGGAATTCAGGGTCTACCAGCAGCCGACGCAGGGCAAGTTCGATACCGTCATCAAAAGTCGCACCTGTTCTGCCCTCTTCATAAAAAGCCATCATGGGAGCAATGTCCTGTTCCGAAACAGGGCGCCTGAATGCCTTACCGGTGAGCGTCATGATGATATGTTTGGCGCATTGGGGTTCCTCATCAGCATTGGCAGGACTGCAGACAAAAATTTTCTCGCGACTGACAGAGTCGGTGGATTTCTCAGCATTAAAGGGGCCGGAAATTTTTAGCATGCCAATGGCAGGATGGTATTGCACCTGGGGCAGGTCATTATTCTCGATGGACTTGCGGTCATACTGTTGGATCAGGCCAATATCAGGACGAAAATTGGTTGCCACAAAAGTCGCCCCTACCTTGTGCGTCCCGGCTTTAACCGGCAGCGTGACATCCAGAGAACCGTCATGGTCACCGCCCATACCAACAAAGATGCCAAGGCCGGTATAGTCAAAAAGATGAACACGCTCACCATCAATACTGATTTCCAGTTTTTCCCCGGGGATGTAGCTGCCAAGGCCAAAGTTCTGCATAGAAAAACTGTAGTCACCGTCAGCCGGAAAATTATGTTCAACCGCGATGCCGCCACGCGTGTTGAGGGGCATGTCGGGCAACTGAACATTCTGGGAGTTGTCGGCATCGACGATATAGGTCATCTCTGTGGGAGAGTTCCAAGTACCCACGGCCATCTTGGCAATTCGGGACGCCGCCCGCGTATAGGCTTCAAGCAATGTTGGTGATATCGTAAGTGAGCCTGCCTGGTTATCGAAACCGCGAGCCGATGAATCAGCGGGCAGGTAAAGAGAAGCGTCAATTTCAATGCCCAGCAGCTCAGAGATGACATTGGCATACTCACTCTGGTTCATGCGGTGCAGGGTCTTGGTGCCAGGATTAATTTCTGCCTGGGCATCAATCTTATTTTCCAGCCATTCGGTCAGGCGCAGGTAGTCACGATCCCGTGGACGATCCTGTCCCGGTGGCGGCATCATGCCGGCACGGAGTTTACGGATGGCTTTTTCCCATTCCTCCGCGTGGGAGGCAATGTCGTCCCCGAGTATGGTTTCCAGGTCAAAGCTACCGGCGTAGTCCTCAAAGTTATGGCAGCCCACACAGTATTCCTCAATGCGAGATAACTGCTGCCGGTCGGAACGACTGTTCTGGGCATAGACCTGGCCAACACAGATGGCAAGCATCCCAAGCGCCAGGATTGTGAATGAGATTACTCTCTTCATGAACATGGCTTCCTTTCAAACCACTCTTTCTTCGAAAATACTCCCCTTTTTTATGGCTTGCAAGCTAGGTAGAATTTTTTCACGTTGATTTAACACCCTACTTTCTTTACTTTTTACCCGTAATTACGATCCTTCAAGGCATCTGTTTATGAGAAAGATACTGACGCTGGTTTTTACCCTTGTGCTGGCCACACAGGCTGTCGCCCAAGGTTCACTGGAATTAATCAAGGTTCACAGCCCTTCCCTTGAAGGCAATCTAACGGGAGACAGCCCGCGCAGGGATGTTTTTGTCTATCTGCCACCCGGTTACGGCGAGTCAGATAAGCGCTATCCCGTAGTTTATTTTCTGCATGGTTATGCGGTGGGAGCTGACGCTTATATCGAAAGAGTGCTGCGCTTTCCTGAAATGGCTGATGCCGCCATGGCAGACGGGGCCAGGGAAGTGATCATGGTTATGCCCGATGCTTTCAACAAGTACGGGGGCAGTATGTATTCCAACTCACCTGCCATCGGCGACTGGGAAAGCTGGATCGTTAGGGATCTTGTTTCTTATATCGATGCTAATTACAGAACAATTGGCAAACCCGGCAGCCGCGGCCTAAGCGGTCACTCTATGGGCGGGTACGGTACATTGCGCATCGGCATGAAGTACCCAGGTATTTTTGCCGCACTCTATGCCATGAGCTCCTGCTGCCTGCTCAACAATGCTCCTTCTCTTGAAGCCGTAGAGGTGCAAAATGAACGCATGGCGGATGATTTTGAAGGCTACCAGGCCGGCACCTTTGATAACGTAATGCAGGCACAGGCAGCGGCCTGGGCGCCCAACCCTGACAATCCACCCTACTATTTTGATTTTCCTTACCAGGATGGCGAAGAACTTCCACTAGTCTCAAGGAAATGGACGGCCAACTCTCCCCTGGTTTTCGTAGACCAGTATGTTCCGGCGCTGAAGCAGTATCGAGGTATTTTTCTTGATGTCGGCGACGAGGACGGACTGGAAGCGACCAATACCCAGTTATCAGCGGCTATGACGAGGCTCGGTATAGAGCATAATTACGAGATCTATGAAGGCAACCACGGCAACCGGATCGGACAACGTTTTATTGAAAATGTCCTTTCGTTCTTTGAAGAACACCTGGACCAGGAATAATAGCTGCTAAGTTAGGGGCCTACTCGCTGCTGGAGCTCGTTGATTCGGCTCTGGATTTGGTTGAGGGTCTGGTTCAGCTGCAGCCTATAGACATTGATGGACTCAATATCCTGCTCAGTTGAATTAACTCTGCTGACCAGTCCACTCTGAAGTGAGTCCACGTTCGTTTTCACTCCGTTGAGATCGGACAGAATGCTGCTAAGCTGGGAATCTAGGTCATCCATGCCGGCAATGTTATTGCTAAAATTTTCTAAGCGGATTTGTATATTGTTGAGCTGGGCGGTTGTTTCATTCAGGGTTTTGCTCTGGCCGGACAGCGCTCCCTCAATGGACGTGATTGTCGACTTGGCCTGCTCCACGAAACGGTTCAGTTCAGCCAGGTCGGCCGTGTGGTTGCGGTAGTTGGCCCAGAGCAGGTCAATCTGAGTGAAATTGGCATCCACCCTTTCCAGAAGCCCCATTGAGGACTGTTCGGCACTTTCATCTACCAGGTTGAGCCGGCTCTGCAGCTGCTGGATACGCCCCTGCGCTTCGGTCAGTGACTCCTGGATTTTTAGACTGCTGAGATAAAAATAATACCCGGCACCCCCGGTCGCCAGAAGGCCGATGACCAGAACTGTGAGAAGGAATTTCACTCCCCCACTGGTACCCATTGAGACCACGTCTTCCAGCACGGGCACGGAGGTTCCGCGCCTCATCTTGCGGTGGGAAGCCAGTTCGTCGTGCTCGGGTACGATGCTGGGGATATCTTCGATGTGATCGTTATCTGACATGCATTTTATTATAGGGTTTTTTAGGTTAAGAAAAAATCCAATTCACATTTTTAGAGGATTAATTTTCAGTGAAATTAGACTGATAGATTAAAAACCTACAGTATTTTCTATAGCCTTTGACGCACGAATACCCTCAAAAGCTCAAAAGAGCCAACGGGCAGTAACAGGATAGATGTCTAAATCCTAATTTAAAACTAAGTTATTAGTTGTACTCCAGATTTAATTTCTGGCATACCGAAATCTCAATCATTACTCTGAGCTGATGGCGTAGCGAGCAAAGTTAAGGCAAGACAGAAAATTTTTTCAGAGCCGGGTGTATGCAAGCAGTATGTAACCTGTTAAAAAAAATTTTCTAACGACATTTTGGTGAGCGCAGTAGCCACAGCAATTCCCGGGCACAAAAAACCCCGCCAGAGCGGGGTTTTTTATAGCTTGGGATTTGGTTACATCATTCCACCCATGCCACCCATTCCACCCATGTCAGGCATTGGGGCAGGTTTCTCTTCCGGAATCTCACTAACCATCGCTTCGGTAGTGATCATCAGGCCAGCGACGGAACCGGCAGCCTGCAGGGCTGAACGGGTCACCTTGGCCGGGTCGATAATACCCATTTCAATCATGTCACCGAATTCACCGGTGCCAGCATTGAAGCCTTCGTTTCCCTTACCCTGGCGAATCTTGTCCAGGATAACGGAACCATCTTCACCGGCATTGTCAGAGATCTGACGCAGCGGTGCAGTCAGGGCACGCTGAAGGATCATGAGACCTACGTTCTGGTCTTCGTTGTCACCGGTCAGCTTCTCAATGCTCTGCAAAGCTCGAACCAGGGCAACACCACCGCCAGGTACAACACCTTCCTCTACGGCAGCGCGGGTAGAGTGCAGGGCGTCCTCAACGCGGGCTTTCTTTTCTTTCATTTCAATTTCAGTGCCAGCACCAACCTTGATTACTGCAACACCGCCAGCCAGCTTGGCTACGCGTTCCTGCAGTTTTTCACGGTCATAATCGGAAGAGGTTTCTTCGATCTGCTGACGAATTGACTTAACACGACCTTCAATTTTCTCTGAGTCACCAGCACCATCGATTATGGTGGTGTTATCCTTTGTGATCTGGACGCGCTTTGCAGAACCCAGATCTTCAATAGTAGCGCCTTCAAGGCTAAGGCCAACTTCTTCGGATATCACGGTACCGCCAGTTAGGGTAGCGATGTCTTCCAGCATGGCTTTACGACGATCGCCAAAACCAGGTGCCTTGACAGCAGCGACTTTCATAACGCCGCGCATGTTATTCACTACCAGGGTAGCCAGTGCTTCACCTTCAACGTCTTCGGCAACAACCAGCAGAGGACGGCCAGCCTTGGCAACGCCTTCCAGCAGGTTAATCATGTCGCGAATGTTGGATACTTTCTTTTCAACCAACAGGATGAGAGGGTTTTCCAGGTCAACCATCATGGTGTCCTGGTTGTTTATGAAGTAAGCGGACAGGTAACCACGGTCAAACTGCATACCTTCAACCACGTCCAGTTCGTTTTCCAGACCGGAACCGTCTTCCACGGTAATAACACCTTCTTTACCTACCTTTTCCATTGCTTCGGCAATGATGTCACCAACGCTGGTATCGGAGTTGGCAGAGATAGAGCCAACCTGAGCAATTGCTTTTGATTCAGTACAAGGAGTTGACATGTTACCTAGCTCTTCAACAACTGCAGCGACTCCCTTGTCGATACCGCGTTTCAGATCCATTGGGTTCATGCCAGCGGCAACTGATTTCAGGCCTTCGTTCAGGATAGCCTGAGCCAGAACGGTAGCTGTAGTGGTACCGTCACCGGCAACGTCAGAGGTCTGGGAAGCCACTTCTTTGACCATCTGTGCACCCATGTTTTCGAACTTGTCTTTAAGTTCAATTTCCTTGGCAACGGATACACCGTCTTTTGTTACAGTTGGAGCACCGAATGATTTGTCCAGTACTACGTTGCGTCCCTTGGGACCCAGGGTAACTTTCACTGCGTCTGCCAGCAGGTTTACACCTTTAAGCATTTTCTGGCGAGCGTCATCTCCAAATTTTACGTCTTTAGCCATTGTTATAAATCCTATCTATTTAATATCGTTATATGAATGAATGGGTATAGTGAAGAGAAGCTGTATTAGGCTTCAACCACACCAAAGATTTCGCTTTCATTCAGAATCAGTAATTCTTCATCGTCGATCTGGACGGTGTTGCTGGCGTACTTGCCAAAGATAACGATGTCACCCACTTTAAGGTCAAGTGGACGTACATCCCCGTTATCCAGCAGACGGCCTGGGCCTACTGCCACAACTTCACCCTGTGAAGGTTTTTCAGTTGCAGAGCCAGGTAAAACGATGCCTCCGGCAGTTGTAGTCTCTTCTTCTTTTCGTTTCACGACGACTCTGTCTTGTAACGGACGAATGTTCATACTTATGTCTCCAACACTCTTGAGTAATAAAACTGGTTAATATCTTTGGTTTTTCAGTGAAGTTGCAAAATAACTCCGCCGCTTCATGGCATTTTTGGCTTCTACAAGAGATCTCCAAAAATACTTTTAATCCAGGGAATTACAGTTTTTATAACCCTCTGTCCCCAGATACAGCCACTAAATTGGGGTTGTTTAAGGCAATTTCAATGAAAAAAACTGAAAAAAATTAAAAAAAATAGCCCGTTTGCCAAAATCACTGATTTTTCGGTTTGTTCAGGGAATTAGGCCGCTCTTCTTCCTGGGAATACTCCCCCTCGTAAACGCCATCGCGTTCATGGCGGGCGCTGGAAAAATGCGTATAGGTAAAGGATGAACTGCCGCTGCGGCTGCTAAACATCGCTATTTTTCCGGACTTGATGAGCCATCGCACCAGCTGCTTGCGGGTTGGCCCTATCAAAAAAATAAAACCCAGCGAGTCCGTGATAAATCCCGGTGTGAGCAAAAACGCGCCGCCGATAGCCAGGAACAGCCCTTCCATGATTTCCTGGCCCGGCAGTTCTCCACTGTCCAGGCGCTGCTGGGCGCGGGTAATCGTGGAAAGACCCTGTTGTCTCAAGACCTGGATGCCAATGGCTGCCGTTAGCACCACAAGAACTGCCGTGTTGAGTCCGCCGATATGGTCTGCAACTTCAAAAAGCAGCAGCATCTCGAGAATAGGAACAGCGATAAAAATCAGAAATAATAGACGCATGCGGCAAAGCTTTTTTGAATCGTTTAATCCTGTATGGGGGTCAATGTGCAAACCTCAAGCCTGAAGGAGGCAATTTGGCAAATTGTTGCCGCGATTCCGGAAGGTAATGTCGCCACATATGGCCAGGTGGCTATGCTAGCCGGTTATCCCAATCACGCCAGGTATGTAGGAACAACACTAAAGAACCTACCCAAGGGCACCAGGCTCCCATGGCATAGGGTGATCAATAGTAGGGGCGAGCTTTCATTTCCCGTGGACAGCGCAACCTGGCACAAGCAAAGAGCACGACTGGAGAAAGAAGGCATATTATTCACAGGAAAAGGCTTCCCACTGAAGCAGTACCAGTGGCAAACCTGAAACCCATTATGCTGCAAACCGGTAAAGGCCAACCAAAACCTTGTTACGTCTTGCAAAATAAAAGGAGTATCGACGATGCGGCACACACTGGCTGGAATTTCAGCACTACTTATCTCAGGATCAGTTCTCGCAGAACCGGCTGTTTTCACAAACGGTGAAATGACAATTCCCGAAGGCGTGGTCATCTCCGGTGACAACACGACTTACTACATTGATATCCGCCTTACCTACAATGGTGAAGGTGCCCTGCTCATTGCAGCCGCAGATAAAATGCCTAAAGTCCTGATTGAGAATATCGAAATCATGCTCACGAAATCCTTTCCGCTACAAGTCAGCGTTGCCGTGGAAGGCATCAAGTCAGTGCCCTGTACAGAACTTCTTAATCCCGCCGTCTCTTATGCCGACAATACTTTTACGGTCGTCCTGGCAGAGACAAAACTTGGGCCCACAGAGTCATGCATAGCAGTGACTGACCCATTCCAAACATCAGTCACGCTGGATGTGCTGGATTTACCGGCGGGGACTTATACGGTAAACGTAAACGGGGTTATAGCTAAATTTACTTTTAATATGGACAACAGCTCACTGAATTAGTGAACTGGGCCTTTCAACCGTTCAGTACTTTTTTCAGGATGCGGGTTTTTTGCGGCCGTCAAGCCTGTCACCCAAAACGAGCATGCAGGGCGTCATAACCAGCGTCAGGACTGTGGCAAAAGCCAGGCCGAATGTAATTGCCGAGGCCAGCTGCGTCCACCACTGCGTAGAGGGACCGCCGATCTGAATATGACGATTGATCAGATCGAAGTTCATGCCCAGGGTCATTGGTAGCAGCCCAAGAATGGTGGTGATGGTGGTCAGGAGTACGGGACGCAGACGCTGAGAACAGGTTAGAACGGCCGCCTCGATTGCTTCCGCTCCCTTTTTCTTGATCAGGTTATAGGTGTCTATTAACACGATGTTATTGTTCACCACGATCCCGGCGAGGGATATCACCCCAATACCCGACATGACAATACTAAACGGCTGTCCGGTAATAAGCAGGCCGAGCAGGACACCAATCGTGGAAAAGAAAACGGCTGAGAGGATCAGGAGCGCCTGGTAAAAACTGTTGAACTGGGTCACCAGGATGATGGCCATCAGGAACAGTGCCGCCCCAAAGGCCTGGCTAAGAAACTGCTCGGCTTCACGCTGATCTTCATTCTCACCCTTAAAGTTAACCCGGACATTAGGGTCAAGATTACCCTGCTCCAGCCACGCTTCCAGCTCCTGCACCTTGTCATCTGGGAGTATATCTTCAGGGACGTCAGCGGCAATGTTCAAAACGCGACTGCCATCTGTACGCTGGATATTGCCTACACGCGGTGAAGCCTCACGGGTCATGAAGTTGCTGACCGGGACGTTGCCCATTAGGGAATTGACGGTGAGGCGGTCCAGCATGCCGATATTTCGCATGGTTTTCGGAAAACGAACACGTATATCCACTTCATCATCTGCATCATCCGGACGGTAATCACCCAGCATGATGCCGTTAGTGATCAACTGGACTGCACTGCCAATGGTAGTGATGTCAGTGCCGAAACGCGCGGCTTCCTGCCGGTCCACTTCCATTTTCCAGTCAATGCCGGGCAGCGGTCTGGAGTCGGTGACGTCTACAAAGCCGCCCAGCTCACTCATACGCTCACGCAACTGGTCTACGGCACCTGGCAGCAAATCGGTATTCAGGGCAGTTAATTCCAGCTGTATCGGTTTTCCGGAGGTAATACCCGATTCCTGGACCTGGGGCTCAACTACTATGCCCGGGATGTCGGCTGTGCGCTGGCGCACCTCCTCCATGATCTGCGCGGCAGGACGGCGCAGTTCCCAGTCCACCAGGCTGAGCTGGATGCGGCCGATAATATCCTCATCGATATCATTGCCAAGCGCGATTCCGCTGCGTGTGTAAATAGACTCAAACTCCTCCATGTCGAGGATACGGTTTTCCACTTCGCGAACCAGATCGTCACGCTCGTAGACGGAAAGATCGCCGCGTGAATGAATGTTGAGCACGGCAAATTCGGGCTCCACGTCCGTGAAAAATTCAACACCCCGCCCAAACTGGCTGTAAAGGACAAAGGAGCCAATGAGAAAAGCAAAGGCCACTCCGAGGACCACCACGGGCATGTGCAGCACCCGGCGAATAAACACAATATAAGTAGCAGTAAATTTATCCATCTGCTGAAGGTTCTGCCTGCCCTCTTCCAGGACGTCGACTTCGGTGATCGTATCCACACCTGCAAGCCCAGGTTTTTCAGCTTTATTCCTAATCAGAGAGCCAACCGTCGGGACAAACAGCAGAGCCATGAATAATGATGCAGACAATGTCACCAGCAGTGTAATAGGCAGGTATTTCATGAATGAGCCGATCAATCCTGGCCAGAACAACAGCGGCATGAATACTGCCAGCGTGGTAGCTGTTGAGGCAGTGATCGGCCAGGCCATGCGCTTGGCTGCCTCACTGAAGGCCAGCTTCGGACTGTAGCCGTTTTTCATGTTTCGTTCGGCCAGCTCCACTACCACGATGGCGCCGTCAACTAGCATGCCGACCGCCATAATCAGTGAGAAGAGTACAACGATATTCATGCTGTAACCCATCAGATAAATTACGAGGATGCCCGAGAGGAATGCCCCGGGGATAGCCACACCAACCAGACCGGCTGACCGCGAACCCAGTGCCCCCAGGATGACAATCATCACAAGGATGACGGCCGTGGCCACGTTGTTCACCAGGTCGTTGAGCATGATTCGGACCTGCTCGGAATTATCCGAGGTGAATGTGACCTGCAGATTTTTCGGCCATTCATCAAGCTGGGAGGCGGCAGTAACCGTCGCCTTCACGGCATCCACAACTTCCAGAATATTGGCACCGGCTCGCTTGGTAATTTCAAGCGCGATGGAGTTTGCGCCATTGAGGCGGGCAAAACTGGTTGGGTCCTTGAAGGTCCGGCGAACTGTCGCGACATCTTCAAAGGCCACGGTCTTCAGGCCGTCTGTTTTAACGGGCAGGGTCAGCAGATCCTGCAGATCCTCAATTACGCCAGGCACCTTGACGGCAAAACGTCCTTCACCGCTGTCCAGCGCCCCAGCTGCCACCAGCCTGTTGTTGCGGCTGACGTAGCTGATCAGGTCTGCATAGTTAAGATTGTAGCTTTCCAGTGCAACGGGATCGACGATGACTTCTAGAAGTTCTTCACGGTCGCCACCAATATCTGCGGACAGTACTCCTGGAATGGCCTCAAGCTCATCGCGCAGCTGCCTGCCTATGGTAACTAACGCCCTTTCCGGCACATCGCCATGCAGCATTACTGTAAGCACCGGAAATAGGGAGGTATTAATTTCCTGGACAAAAGGCTCCTCTGAATCTGCCGGCAGTTCGTTTCGGGCCAGGTCAACTTTTTCCCTGACATCAGTAAGCGCCTGATCGGCGTCAAAACCAGCGTCAAATTCAAGAATGAGCACACCTGAGCCTTCGGAACCGGTGGCGCGAATTTCTTTCAGTCCCTCAATTGAACGTAACTCTGTTTCCATCGGACGCAGCAGCAGCCGCTCTGCATCTTCAGGAGATATCCCTTCATGAATAATGTTGACGTAAATCTGAGGGATATCGATATCCGGCTCTGCTTCCTTCGGCACGGAGAAATAACTGGTGACTCCCGCGAGAATAAGCAGGACCAGAATCATGATGACTGGTCTTGGACGGCTTATGAATGCATTAATTAGCGCGTTCAAAGGCAGTGCTTTCGCTCAGTACATTGTAGTTAACAGGCTCAACCTGCTGTTCAACATTCACGAACCCCTGGCCCACGGTTATAACCGTGACCTCGTCAGGCAGGCCTGTGACCAGGATACCGTTATCAGATGAACCGGCAATTTCTATGGGGTGAAAATCGACACGGTTGCTGTTGTTTACCGTTTTGACACCAACAGCGCCGTCATCGGCAAGGGTTAGCAGCGACGGCGAGATCTCATGCGCCCGAATACGCGAGCCATCCAGCAGTAATTCAGCAGTCAGTCCGGCGCGGATACCATTGGGATTCGGGACTTCCAGTTCAACGCGGAAGGTGCGTGTGTTTGAGTCGGCAACAGGCGCCAGGTAGCGAATCACTCCGTTAATGCGAGTGCCATTCACCAGGACCGCTGAACCGCGACCACCGACAAAGAGTTCACTGACTTCCTTGCCATTAATCTCGCCGGCAATGATTAATGGATCAATATCCACTACTTCAACAACAGCGTCGCCCGCTCGAACATAGTCACCGATTTCAACACCGCGCTCCTGGACTATCCCATTAAAAGGCGCATCGATGGTGGTGTTATCTATCTCCAGTTCAATTCTTGCTTTGGCTGCCCTGGCGCTCTCAAGCCTGGCATTGGCTTCGGCGATTTCAACCCTGGAGGCAAATTCACGGCCACGAAGATTCTGTCTTGCTTCAAGCTCAAGCTCCCGCTGGGCAATCAGTGAAGTGGCCTCTTTAAGACGCGAACTACGATCGCGCATGTCTAGTTCAATGATTGGGGCGTTTTCTTCAACGGGATTGCCGCGGTCTACAGCAATGTTAACGACTGCACCATCGGTTTCAGCGCGCAGGCTGACCACCCTGTTAGGTTCGGTCCTGGCACTAAGAGTGATTTCTCGGGTAACCTCGGAAGAACGAACCTGCTCGACACGAACGCGCATCGGTTTGCCATCGCTCACATTGAGCTGATTCTCGCCGCTGAATTCAACCGGACTGCTTCCCAGGCCGCTAAGCATCCACAGCGTGACAGTAATCGTCACACCGACTGCAATGAGAATTGATTTACGGCTGTTCGTGTTCATCTGGAAAGTTTCCCTAGACCCCTCCGTGGGCGGCGTAAATTATCACAGTATTACAAGCCCAAAGCGAGCCGATTCTGGGTTAATACACAGTGATTACAAGATAAAAATTAACGGAAAATTAATCTCTGAAGTTGTTGTACTGCAAAGGCAGTCCATAGTTTTCATCCTTGAGAACAGCAATCACAGCTTGAAGATCATCCCTCTTCTTGCCGGTAACGCGCAATTTGTCGCCTTGTATGGCCACCTGCACCTTCATTTTTTGTTCTTTGACCTTCTTGACTATCTTGCGCGCTGTTTCTGATTCAATGCCCTGCTGAACAGTGGCGTGCATGCTAGCCTTCCGTCCAACCATTTCGACATCTGCCGTTTTAAGGCTGCTTATATCAACACCGCGTTTGACCATCTTGTTCTGCAGCACATCTAGCATCTGGTTAATCTGGAATTCGACTTCAGCGGTGAGGGTCACCACGTTGTCATTCAGGCTAAAGGAAGCATCCACGCCCTTGAAATCAAAACGGTTGCCAATTTCGCGCAACGCCTGGTCCACGGCATTGGTCATTTCATGCATGTCGACTTCAGAGACTATATCAAAGGAAGGCATACATTGGGTCCTAGAGGGCCAGGAGGCGGATATCGCTCAGCAATGAACCGAGGTAGGTACAGAAGAGTCCACCATCAACACCATTTACGGCACGATGATCGTACGAGAGTGCAAACGGCAGCATCGTTCTTGGAACAAATTCGTTATCAATGTAAACAGGTTTCACGGTTGTTCTGGAGACACCAAGAATTGCCACTTCGGGCGCATTCACAATCGGCGTAAAACCGGTGCCACCAATATTGCCGAGACTGGACACGGTGAAACACGATCCTGTCATTTCATCCTTGGTCAGCTTCCTGTCTTTAGCCTTGGCGCCGAGCTCAGCAATCTCCGCAGCGATTTCCCAGATAGTTTTGCGATCGGCATCCTTCACCACCGGCACCATGAGTCCGGCAGGTGTGGCCACGGCCACCCCGATATGCACATATTTCTTCTGAATCAGCTTCGTTCCTGAAGAGTGCAGTGAAACATTGAACTGCTGGTATTCGCTCAGTGCGCGGGCACAGGCTTTGACAATGAACGGCAGCGGCGTAAGCTTGATGCCTTTCTTTTCAGCCATAGCTTTCTGCTCCTGGCGGAATGCTTCAAGCTCGGTGACGTCTGCTTCATCAAACTGGGTGACATGCGGAACATTCAGCCAGTTGCGCGTCATATTGCGAGCAGTCACCTGGTGCAGCTTGGACATCTCGATTTCCTCGATCTCTCCAAATTGCCTAAAATCGATATCCTCGATTGCCGGCAGGCCAGCACCGCCCAATGATGTGGCTAAAGCGTCACCCCCCTGCATGATGCTCTTGACATAGACATCCACATCTTCCTTGACGATTCTTCCTCTGGAACCTGAACCAGGCACCTTGGACAGATCAACGCCCAGCTCCCTGGCCATCTTGCGCACAGCAGGGCCGGCATAAACTGTTTCATTATTCACACTGGCAGCGGCCGATTGCGCTGCAGGGGCATTAGTCGGGTCTGGCGCTGCCGCAGGTTTGGGCACGGAGGCAGAGGCCGGTTTCTCAGCCTGCGCAGCGGCTGGTGCGGGTGCTGCCGCGGTCGTTTCCAGCTCAAGAATGGCTGAACCTTCGCTGACCTTGTCGCCAACCTTCAGAGTGACAGATTTAACCACACCGTCAGCAGGCGAGGGTACGTCCATAGCCGCTTTGTCAGTTTCAAGCGTGATGAGACCATCTTCCTTTTTTACCTCATCGCCAACCGCAACGAGAATTTCGATAACGTCGACATCGCTGTCTTCACCAAGATCCGGTACCTTGACTTCCATGAGTATCGACTCGCCGGTGACAGCAGGTGCTTCTGCGGCCGGCTCAGGTTCAACTGCAGCCTGCGGCTCTGGCGCAGGGGCTTCCCGGGCTGCCGGATCTTCAACTACCGCTATCGTTTCCAGCTCAAGAATCAGTGAGCCTTCGTTAACCTTTTCACCCACTTTAAGACTGATCGATTTCACTTTGCCCGAAGCAGGCGATGGCACGTCCATCGCGGCCTTATCGGATTCCAACGTTACTAGGCCGTCTTCCTCCGTTATGTCGTCACCCTCCGCAACGAGGATTTCAATAACTTCCACATCGGAGTCGCCACCAAGGTCGGGAACCTTCACTTCCATAACGCTGGAGGCTGCTGGCGCAGAAGACGCCTGCGCAGAAGCTGCTTTGGCTGCTATCGGCTCCTCTTTAGTTGTAGACGCTGTCTCGGGCTCTGGAGCTGGTTCGCTGTCAGCGGATGTTTCAAGACTGACAATTTGGCTGCCCTGGGACACCTGGTCGCCAACCTTGACGAGTATTTCTTTGACCACACCGGCCGTCGGCGATGGAATTTCCATGGCCGCCTTGTCACTTTCCAGCACAATTAAAGAGTCGTTTTCACCGACCTCATCACCGGGGACAACCAGGATTTCGATGACCTCGACTTCCTGCTCATCTCCAATATCTGGAACCTGTATTTTCTTAAGTGACACGATTTAACTCCTGGAATCTCTTTTCTTTCTGGATAACTCTCAGCCCTGCTTTTAGCCTTCGCTTACGCAAAAAGAGGATTTAGCTTTTCCGGGTCCAGTTTGAATTTCTTGATGGCTTCACTCACGGTTTTCGCTTCGATAGTTCCAGCCCTGGCCAGTTCGTTAAGGGCAGCGACAACGACATAGTGCCTGTTTATCTCAAAAAAGTGGCGAAGTTTTTCCCGGCTGTCACTACGGCCAAATCCGTCAGTACCGAGCACTTTATAAGGGCCTGGAACGAAAGCCCGGATCTGGTCTGAATAAAGTTTCATGTAGTCAGTAGCCGCAATTACGGGACCATCTCTTTCGCCAAGACACTGTTCAACGTAGGAAACTCTTGGCTTCTCTTCGGGGTGCATCATGTTCCAGCGATCCACATCAAGGCCGTCACGGGCCAGTTCGTTAATGCTGGTTGCACTCCACACGTCCACGGCGATCTTATAATCCTTACGTAGGATTTCGGCAGCCGCCTGTACTTCCCTGAGGATAGTTCCACTGCCCATCAGCCTCACGCGGTTTGCCTTTTTGCCCTTGCCGGCACTGACTTTGTATTCCTTGCTGTCGCCGTCCTCGAGCATGTACATGCCTCTCAGAATGCCCTCTTCACAACCATCTGGCATGTCAGGATGGGTGTAGTTCTCATTCATCGTGGTGATGTAGTAGAACACCGACTCGTCTTCGACATACATACGGCGAATACCGTCCTGGATGATGACAGCCAGTTCATAGGAAAAGGTTGGGTCGTATGAGATGCAGTTTGGAATCGTGTAGGCAAAAATATGACTGTGACCATCCTGGTGCTGCAGTCCTTCACCGTTCAGCGTAGTACGCCCTGCAGTGGCACCGATTAGGAAACCCCTGGCCTGCAGGTCACCAGCAGCCCAGCACAAATCTCCAACACGCTGAAACCCAAACATGGAGTAATAAATGTAGAAAGGAATCAGCGGATAATCATGCACGCTGTAAGACGTCGCCGCTGACAGCCAGGAACTCATGGAACCGGCTTCGTTAATCCCTTCTTCCAGCAACTGCCCCTTTACGTCCTCGCGATAGAACATCACCTGGCCTGCATCGACAGGATCATAGAGCTGCCCTTTCGCCGAGTAGATGCCAATCTGGCGGAACAGCCCTTCCATACCAAAAGTACGAGCCTCATCAGGCACGATTGGCACGATCTGCTGGCCAATTTCCTTGTCCTTTACCAGGGTCGTCAACATGCGCACGAAGGCCATGGTCGTTGAAATTTCCCTGTCGCCAGTCCCCTTGAGTTGATTTTCAAAGGTACCAAGTTCAGGGGCCTTGATTAGCTGGCTTTTGATACGACGGCTTGGCAATGTACCGCCTAATTTACCGCGAACCCGATTGAGGTACTCGATTTCTGGAGAATTCTCTGCCGGGCGGTAATAAGGAATTTCTTCCAGCTTTTCGTCCGGGATGGGGATGCCAAAACGGTCCCTGAAGACTTTCAGTTCCTCAAGGCTGAGCTTCTTGGTTGAGTGAGTGGCATTAGCTCCCTGGGCCGAACCAAACCCGTAGCCTTTGATGGTCTTGGCGAGAATCACCGTGGGACGATCCGTGCAGTCCACCGCCTGCTTGTAGGCAGCGTAAACCTTGAATGGGTCGTGACCACCGCGGTTAAGCTGCATCAAATCATAATCAGAAAGGTGCTCTACCATCTTCAGCAGCTCAGGAGAGGTGCCAAAGAAATGCTCACGCACATAGGCGCCATCCTTTACGCTAAAGTTCTGGAATTCACCATCAAGTACTTCGTCCATGCGCTGCTGCAGAATACCGTCCTTGTCCTTGGCAAAGATGCTGTCCCAGTGCCTTCCCCAGACTACCTTGATGACGTTCCAGCCGGCGCCGCGGAAAATGCCTTCCAGTTCCTGGATAATCTTGCCGTTGCCCCGCACCGGCCCATCAAGGCGCTGCAGATTGCAGTTGATGACAAAGTTCAGGTTGCCCAGGCCTTCGCGTGCGGCCAGAGAAATCGCCCCCAGTGTTTCCGGCTCATCACACTCGCCGTCGCCCAAGAATGCCCAGATCTGTCGGTCACCCTGTTTGACTAATTCACGGTTGTCCAGGTACTTCATGACATGGGCATGGTAGATGGCCTGAAGCGGGCCAAGACCCATTGAGACGGTCGGGAACTGCCAGTAATCCGGCATTAATTTGGGATGCGGGTAGGATGAAAGTCCCTTGCCATCAACTTCCTGGCGGAAATTATCGAGCTGCTCCTCCGTTAAGCGACCTTCGAGAAAGGAACGGGAGTAAATGCCCGGCGAGGCGTGCCCCTGGAATAAGACAATATCCCCGGGATGATCTAGTGTTTCGCCCCTGAAGAAATAGTTAAAACCCACATCGTAAAGTGTTGCTGCCGAAGAGAAGGTTGAAATATGGCCGCCCAGGTCATAACCAAGCTTGTTCGCACGCATTACCATGGCAAGTGCATTCCAGCGAATCAGTCCACGGATATTGCGCTCCATGAACATGTCGCCTGGCATGTTGGCTTCTTCTTCGAGAGGGATGGTATTTCTGTAGGGGGTGGTTAGGGAATCAACGGGGAGTTGCTGACCTGATTCGGTGGTCTTGGCTATCAAGCTCTTGAGGAGGAACTGGGCACGGTCCATGCCTTGGTGCTTGATAACCGAGGAAATGGAGTCTTTCCATTCCTGCGTTTCTAAAGGATCGATATCAGTAAATTTTTCAGCCATGACACACTCTATATCTATTTAAAGACTGCCCAGGTCTTTACCTGTACTTGGCAAAGTAAACAGCTTCTGTTGATTCTCTGATGGTGCAAGCCCGTTAATGTCGGACCGCAGCGCTACTTTTATAACCTGATCGGGCTGATGGGCCTGTGCAGGGTGCTCACCCGGGGTGGGTGAAGTCCTCCGTTGCAGCTACTTTGTGCTGTTCCCCCTGGATCTCAGGGGATGCTGCGTTGGCGAACAAGTCTGTAGTAAACTTACATTAGCTTTATATTTTACTTTAAATATCAGCGATTTGCCAATCTAACTCATTGATTCTGTAGTGAAACTACAAAAACGGTGGAGACTGAATGCTCATAATTAAAAAGGCTAATGTTTTCGCGCAGATGCGCTTGTAGTGGAGCACGCAGAATACTGGCAGCAGTGAGGAGAGGAGGCTAGAGCATGCTGCGATAACGGGACCAGTCAAAGCATGGACCCGGATCGGTTTTGCGGCCAGGGGCAATATCGGAATGCCCGATTATCCTGGCAGAGGTAATACCAGGATAGGCCTCCATCAGGATGAGAGTGGTTTTTGCCAGCACCTCGTACTGCTGGTCGGTAAACGGCCGATCGTCACAACCCTCCAGCTCTATGCCGATGGAGAAATCATTGCACTGGTCTCTTCCGTCAAATAATGACTTGCCTGCATGGTAGGCCCTGAAATTAAACGGCACATACTGGGTCAACCCACCTGAGCGATCGATAAGGAGATGCGAAGAAACACGCAGCTCTTTAAGGCCTTCAAAAAAGGGATGGGCAGAATAATCGAGACAGTTGCAGAAAAGATCATCAATGTATCGGCCGCCAAATTCGCCCGGCGGCAAACTGATATTGTGAATTACCAGCAAACTGATTTCTTCCCCTTCGGGCCTTTCACTCAGGTTAGGTGAAGGCAGCTGCCTGGCTGAGACAAGCAAATGTTCTTTTATTTCCATGTCTTAATAGTAACCTCAGTTTATAATGAGTCCAGAGTAAAAAGTGCAGTAATGAAACTAAATGACCCACAAGAGGAAAGCAGGCGCATTGGTCACGGCATGATAGCCGCGGGATTTGCCCTGGGCATTTTCTTGCTGACATTCATGTTTGACGGTGTGCTTGAGAATGACAGGAATCCGAACAGTGATCCTGATTCACAGATCAATGCCTTCGGCGCCACCGAAGTCATTCTGCAAAGCAACCGGCAGGGTCAGTACGTGCTTACCGGATCAATTAACAACGTTACCGCCGAATTTATCCTGGATACCGGTGCAACCGATGTGGTCATCCCGGAAGGACTTGCGCGCGCCAGCGGCCTTGAATATGACTACCAGAGCCAGGCAATGACGGCGAACGGACTGGTCAATATCTATAGCACACGAATTAATGAACTGCGCTTGGGCGCCATTACCCTTGAAGATGTGCGCGCCAGCATCAACCCGGCCATGCATGAAAGCATGGTACTATTAGGTATGAGTGCATTGCGACAGATTGAATTTGCACAGCAGGGCACACAACTTACCCTGATTCAGAAAGCAACAGACTAATCCCGCTGGAACCCCTTATTTAATGAGTGACGCCCTACTGGAAGGCCTGGAAGAGACGGTCCGCAATGCCCTTGCCGAGGATATCGGCAGTGGCGACATAACTACAGAATTGATCCCGAAAGATCGTGATGCGGTAGCCCGCGTCATATGCCGGCAGCATGCCACCCTGTGCGGTAAACCATGGGTTAACGAGGTATTTAGACAGATCGATCCTGCAGCGGTGATTGAATGGAAACATCACGATGGCGAATCACTCAGTCCCAACGATGTAGTCTTTATCGCTAAGGGCAAAGCCCGCTCGCTGCTCACCGCCGAGCGTACAGCCCTGAATTTTCTTCAAACTTTATCCAGCGTTGCCTCACGGGCTAAAACCATTGCGGCCCAGGTAAAACACACCGGGGTAAAAATCCTTGATACACGCAAAACCATTCCCGGTTTAAGACTGGCGCAAAAATATGCCGTACAGGTAGGTGACTGTTTTAATCATCGTATTGGCTTGTACGATGCCTACCTGATAAAGGAAAACCATATTAGTGCCTGCGGCGGTATCAGCAAGGCCATCGATAATGCCCGCAGGCTGCACCCTGAAAGAAACGTGGAAGTGGAAGTGGAAAACCATGAGCAACTGTGCGAGGCCCTGGCGTCCGACGCCGATATCGTGCTGCTGGATAACCATACGCTGCATATGCTGCGCGAGGCCGTGAAAATCAACAATGGTCAGGCCAAGCTCGAAGCTTCAGGCGGTTATGACATCAATTCAGCAATTGCTGTCGCCGAGACCGGTGTTGACTACATAAGCGTTGGGTCGCTTACCAAGCATATCTATGCCACCGACTTCACCATGCTGTTTGATTAGCCGGTGGCACCTGCTTTATATCTCCAGAAATTAAAGTCTTCTTATTCTGACATTGCGGAACTTGATTGTGCCTGCACCGTACTGTAGTGAGATCGGGCCACTGCGAAAATTATCGTCCGTACCATCAATCGTCTTAACGCCGTTCAGATACACCTCGACCTCGTTGCCGCGCATTGTAATGTCATAGGAATTCCATTGATCCCAAGTATCGATAACAACCGCAGGCGGCAGGAAGTTCGGAATGCCGCCGGTGCGACCGCTCTGGTCAGGCCTATCGTCAAAGATATTGGCTTCATAGGCGGTTGAGTCGGTAATGGCCGCGGGATCCTGGATACGCATGAAGACTCCGCTGTTTGCCCCCTCGTGATTCCAGAATTCAAGTTGAATCTGGAAATCGTCAAAAACTTCCTCGGTAACCAGGTGACTGATACCCGAAGCAGAGTCTGCAACAAATTCGCCATTTTCAATACGCCAGTTTGCATCCCCTACCATATTCCAGCTATCTAAACTGCCGGACATACCCATCCAGCCATCATCCATGGAGGCACAAGCTCCAAGGAAGAAAAAGGAAATTACGACTGCTGCCTTTTTTACGTTATTCATTGTGTTACTCCTGTATTAATTACTGGGCAATGAGATAATTGTACATTCCTTCAACATTTGGCTGCTGCCAGCCACCATAAGAACCCCAGTGAGAATATTCACTCATGGTAACCTCTGCCTTGATCTGCTCAAGGGACTTGCCTTCGCGCATCCGGCTTCCTACCTGCTCCTTCAATTTTTCTAGATACTCCCGATGCGCAGCCAGGTCTGCCAGCGAGCCAACATTACCATGACCCGGCGCCACAATAGCTACATCCATTTGCTCTAGCGCACTAATGGAACCTATAACTCCATCTATGTCGGTACCCACCATATCCTGGAAAGGCAGTCGATTCACTGAAATTGCATCCACGCCGAACAAAACGCCGGCGTCCGGAAAGACCATATAAATCAGGTTATCGGAATGACTGTGTCCCAGGTAATAGAGGTGTACACTCTTGCCGCCCAGGGTCAGCGTAAATTCGTTAGTAAAGGTGATATCGGGCAGCTCAATTGGATAATCACTGGTTTCAATATGCGGCACTGCATTGGCATGAGCAACAATAGTCGCCTCGTTAAAGGCGGCGCCACCGCTGACATGGTCCCAATGATCATGACTGTAGAGCACATACTTGACCGGCTGACCAAATCGGGACTGTATTTCTCTGTTTAGCCACTGGGCCGCCTCAGGACTGATAGGGTCTGTGGCGATAACCCCTTCAGGGGTCACCATGAAAACAGAATAGTGAGCATCGTTCTGAAACCTGTAAACATCTCCCGCAAGGTGCATTATCGAGCGTTCGGTTTCAGCGGCAGTGGCTGAATAAATCCAGCCAAAGAGCAACAGGTAACCGGTTGCTAGTTTTTTATAGCGTTTTAACATCATTTCCCCTCCCCTTGGATATTCAGCAATTTGGGCATAGCCATGCGCGGCAAGTCAAGCTGGCCAGCTTTTTCTCTCACTTAGCTCCCTGCTTCACATTATTAGTGCTTCTTTGTGGACGCTCAGGGTTGGGACCGCTATTCTTCTGATGTTAGTAACAATCCTCTTATAAAAAAACACATGCTTTATTCAGGCACAATCGCTGATTATTTTTCTACCTACCCACTTGTACCGGCGGCAATTGCCCTGTTATTGGGCTTAATAGTAGGCAGTTTTCTTAACGTGGTTATCTACCGGCTTCCGAAAATGATGGAAGCTGGATGGACCAAACAGTGTTGCGAACTCCTGGAAATTGAGAATCCAAAAAAAAGTGAGTCCGGGCATGATGTTTTCAATCTTGCGGTGCCCAATTCCCACTGTCCCAACTGCGAGCATGAGATATCGGCTCTGGAAAATATTCCCGTAATCTCCTGGCTGCTGCAAAAAGGGAAATGCCAGCACTGCAGGGCTCCTGTATCTGCCCGTTATCCTATTATTGAAACGGTGACAGCGGCTTTCACTGTCCTTGTGACAATTGAATATAGCTATTCCTGGCTTACGCTCGCGCTGCTGGTCCTGACCTGGGGACTAATAACCTTGACCATGATCGATGTGGATCATCAGCTTCTTCCGGATGAAATTACCCTGCCATTGCTCTGGCTTGGACTCCTTGTAAACAGCTTTGGGCTTTTGGCATCTCTTGAAGATGCCGTCTGGGGAGCCATGGCAGGATACGGCATCCTCTGGGGAATCTACTGGCTCTTTAAACTCATCACCGGTAAGGAGGGTATGGGTTATGGTGATTTCAAGCTGCTGGCTGCACTTGGGGCCTGGCTAGGCTGGCAGTCACTGCCCATGATTATTCTGCTTTCATCGTTTGTCGGCGCTGTCGTTGGCATTGGGTTAATCGTCATCCGCGGAAAAAACAGGAATATCACCATTCCCTTCGGCCCCTATCTCGCCAGCGCCGGCTTTATTGCCCTGGTCTGGGGCAATGAGCTTACTGCTCTTTATTACAGTATTTACCTGTAAGCGCTGAACAGCATCTCCATGAATCAATCCAGTCAACATTCCAGGTTCGTCGTTGGGCTGACCGGAGGCATTGGCAGCGGCAAGAGTACGGTGGCCAACCTGTTCAGCCGTCAGGAAATCGAGATTATTGACGCCGATGAAATCTCACGAACACTGGTCAAGACAGGAAGCCCAGTACTGGAAGCCATAATCAAACACTTTGGCAGCAGTATTACTGATGCCGAGGGAAACTTGGACAGGAAACAACTGAGGGAACTCGTTTTCGCAGACAACGCTGAAAAAGAGTGGCTTGAAAATCTGCTGCATCCGCTTGTCCGGCAGGAAATACAGCGGCAGGTCGCAGCCAGCAGCAGTCAGTATGTCATTATCGTCGTGCCTCTGCTTCTCGAATCGGAGAATTACAGCGACGTGGACAGGATACTGGTCATAGATGTTACCGAAGACGTTCAGCTTGAACGAATCAAGAAGCGAGACGGCAGTTCGGAGACACTGGCAAGAAGTATCATGGATGCGCAAATGAAAAGGGAAAGGCGCCTTGAAAGCGCTGACGATGTCATCTCAAACAACAGTGGCATAGACTCGCTTGAGAAACAGGTCAAGAATTTACACAATCAGTACCTGCAACTCTCGGTAAAATGATTTATGGTGTATTAGCCCAGTTGCCATCACTGCTTAAAATAATGACCAATAAGACCGCAAGTATTCGAAAAATGAACTGCCCTAGCTGCCAGAAGACCATCACCTGGTCAAAGGAGTATCCCTTTCGGCCGTTTTGCTCGAAGCAGTGCCAGTTGATTGACTTTGGTGACTGGGCCAGTGAGCGAAATGCGATTCCGGCCGAGGATAAACCGGAAGATTTTAAACTGGATGACCTGGAACCGGGGATCAGTGGTTCTGACTTTGAGAGCCCAGAAGGATTCTGACCTGGCTGATTATTTCTGAATTGGCTTCTGGAAAGTCGTGGTGATCAAATTCATCCACGGTGATCCACTTTACCGGCTGGCCTTCACATCCGTTCGCCTGCCCGGCAAACATGCTGACAAACCAGACATCAAGCAGGACTTTTTTATCGCCATAATCATGGTGAATTTTCAAAAACGGTGAGGATTCCCGGACTTCGATATTCACCTCTTCAGCGAGTTCCCGGGCAAGCGCCTCCCTGACCTCTTCACCAGGCATTACCTTGCCGCCGGGGAATTCCCACAATCCGCCCTGATGCTGATTGTCATGGCGCCTGGCCACCAGAACTTCACGATCACGGTTTACCACGACACCCACGGCCACATGTACGGAAGAGGTGACTGGTATATCAGGTTCGGTATTCGGCATTAATCGTGACGTATTCGTGGGACAAATCACTGGTCCATACTGTCTCAGCATGTTCACCCCGACCCAACGTAATCCGAATGGTAATTTCTTCTCTGTCCATGACAGCCTGGCCCGCCTGCTCGGTATAACCCTTCGCCACCGCGCCATTCTCCACGATGCAAACATCATCAAGATAGATGGCGACCCTGGCTATATCCAGATCTGTCAGGCCCGCCCTGCCGACAGCCGCCAGGATTCGGCCCCAGTTAGGATCGGATGCAAACAGCGCTGTCTTCACCAGCGGTGATTCGGCCACGGTATAGGCCAGCCTGAGACATTCATCATTACTGGCACCGGATTCAACTCTCACAGTAACAAACTTGCTTGCCCCCTCGGCATCACGCACTAGGCCCTTGGCCAGGTCTACAAAAACATTTTCCAGGGCATTGATAAACGCGCTGCTCTCCAAATTCACTTTTACACCGCTTTTGCCCGTGGCTGTCAGCATGCAGCAATCATTGGTTGAAGTATCGCTGTCCACCGTAATCCGATTAAAGGACTTGTCCGCTGCCTGGACGAGCATCGCCTGCAGGTCGTCATTCCTGACTTCCGCATCCGTGAAAACGTAAGCCAGCATGGTGGCCATATTAGGTTTGATCATGCCGGCACCCTTGGCAATACCGGTTATCGTGACGGTTTTACCCTCCATCTTGACTTGTTTTGAAAATGCTTTGGGGCGGGTATCTGTCGTCATGATACCTTTTGCACAATCAAGCCAGGCATCGTCCGTAAGGGAATTGAGAGCGCCGGGGAGCGCAGCAGAAATTTTTTCGACCGGCAGAGGTTCCCCAATCACTCCCGTGGAAAATGGCAGCACCTTACTGTCCGGCAGATTCTGTGATTGTGCTATTTCGCGGCAAACATGGAGGGCGTCGTTGAGTCCTGACTGACCTGTTCCGGCATTGGCATTACCTGTATTAACAACAAAATAGCGGGGGTTGTTTTTGCCGAGGTGCTGTTTACAGAGCACAACAGGGGCAGCGCAGAACGCATTGGTCGTGAAAACGCCGGCCACCCTGGCTGTCTCGCCGAGATCAAACAGCACGCAGTCTAAGCGACCAGGAGATTTAATACCGGCAGAGACGGCCGCCATTGTAATTCCCTGAACCGGATAAAGCGTTCCCGTTTCTCCTGACCCGACAGCCATAGCTCTATTCTCCAGCCTGGTTTTTAACCGAGCTTACCGTGACACTGCTTGTATTTCTTGCCTGATCCGCAGGGACAGGGCTGATTACGGCCCACTTTCACCCCTTCTCTGGTGTAGGGCGTTTGGGGTTGTGCCTCTTTCGGCTGCTCCTGCTTACCGCCTGAGTCCATAGCACTCGTCTGCTGGTGAACCAGCGTGGAATGTTCTTTCTGTGCTTCCTGTATGCGCTGCTGCTCGATGGCATCAGCGGACTCATCCCTTTTAATCTGGACAAGACTGAGGAACTTGATTACCTCGTGCTGCAAATTTGAAAGCAGTTCCTCAAACAGGGCAAAGGCTTCGCGTTTGTATTCCTGCTTGGGATTCTTGCCGCCGTAGCCGCGCAGTCCAATACCCTGGCGCAGGGAATCCATCTGGCCAAGGTGCTCCTTCCAGAGCGTATCAAGGATCTGGAGAGTGATCTGCTTTTCAAACACGCGCATGTTTTCACCGACCTCGGCACATTTTGCGGCGTAGGCTTTTTCAACTTCTACGAGAATCCGTGAGCACAGCGAATCCTCATAAAGGGTGTCATCATCATCCAGCCACTGCTGAACGGGGAGTTTCACCCCGAATTCACCTTCCAGGGACTGCTCAAGGCCAGGAATATCCCACTGCTCTTCAATACTCTGAGGCGGGATATAAATGCTGACATGGTCATAAACCACATCTTCGCGCATGGTCTTGACGGCATTGCTGATGTCCTCAGTTTCCATCAGTTCATTACGGCGCTGGTAAATAATCTGGCGCTGGTCGTTGGCCACGTCATCGTAGTCAAGCAGCTGTTTACGGATATCAAAGTTGCGACCCTCGACCTTGCGCTGGGCTTTTTCAATAGAGTTGGTGACCCACTTGTGTTCAATTGCTTCACCCTCGCCCATGCCCAGTCCGCGCATCATGTTGCTGACACGTTCAGAAGCAAAGATTCGCATCAGGTTGTCATCCAGGGACAGGTAGAACCGTGAATAACCGGGATCGCCCTGGCGGCCGGCACGGCCACGCAGCTGGTTGTCGATACGGCGGGATTCATGGCGTTCGGTACCAATGATGTGAAGACCCCCCGCCTCAATGACCTGATCATGGCGTTTCTGCCACTCTTCCTTGATTTTATCGACCTGCTCAGGTGTCGGATTGTCCAGTGCGTCCACCTCGGCCTCCCAGCGGCCGCCTAGGACAATATCCGTACCACGACCCGCCATGTTGGTAGCAATGGTCACGGTACCGGGACGCCCGGCCTGGGCAATGATTTCCGCTTCCTGTTCGTGGTACTTCGCGTTCAGAACATTGTGTTTAATTTTTTCCTTGTTCAGGAATTTCGACAGGATCTCTGAGGTCTCAATGCTTGCGGTACCTACCAGCACAGGGGCGCCGTTATCACGGAATTCCTTGATGTCCTCAACGATTGCCTTGAATTTTTCCTCTGTGGTCAAGTAGATCAGGTCATTGGCATCATCCCTGACCATCGGCTGGTTTGTAGGAATGACCACGACGTCCAAGCCATAAATCTGGTGAAACTCGAAGGCTTCCGTATCCGCGGTGCCGGTCATTCCGGACAGTTTCTGGTACAGCCTGAAATAATTCTGAAAGGTGGTTGAAGCCATGGTCTGGCTTTCATTCTGAATGGGAACCCCTTCCTTCGCTTCGATAGCCTGGTGCAGGCCTTCAGAAAGTCTGCGTCCCGGCATGGTGCGCCCGGTGTGCTCATCAATGAGGACAATCTGGTTTTCCTGAACAATGTATTCCACTTCCTTGTTGAACAGGTAGTGTGCTCGCAAGGCAGCACTTAACTGATGCAGCAGTGTGAGGTTGGTGGCGGCATACAGGCTTTCACCCTCCTCCAGCAATCCCCTGGACACCATCAGGCCTTCAACCTTTTCATGACCCTGGTCGGTCAGTTCCACCTGGCGGCTCTTTTCATCTACGATGAAATCACCATCCAGGGGCTCATCACCTTCCATGCGTCTTTCAATGAGAGACTTTTCCTCGACCTTGTCGACCTTCTTTAACAGAGGGACAAGGGCATTGATATCCGTATAGCGCTTCTGGCTGTTCTGCACTGCACCGGAAATGATCAGCGGCGTTCTGGCCTCATCGATCAGGATGGAGTCGACTTCGTCGACAATGGCAAAGGCCAACTGTTTCTGGAACTTGTCCTGCAGACGAAAAGCCATGTTGTCTCGCAGGTAGTCAAAACCGAATTCATTATTGGTGCCATAGGTAATATCGGCCTGGTAAGCCGCCAGTTTCTCTTCGGGTCCCTGTCCGGGAACCACTACCCCCACCTTCAGGCCGAGAAATTCATAGAGCGGCGCCATCCAGACGGCATCACGTCGCGCAAGGTATTCGTTGACGGTCACCAGGTGAACACCATTGCCAGTTAGCCCGTTCAGGTAGGCAGGCAGGGTGGCCACAAGGGTTTTTCCCTCACCGGTGCGCATCTCGGCAATCTTGCCTGAGTGCAGCACCATGCCGCCTATCATCTGCACATCAAAATGTCGCATGCCCAGGGTTCTAACCCCAGCTTCCCTGACCACCGCAAAGGCCTCAGGCAAAATCTGGTCGAGACTCTCGCCACCCTCATGCCGTTCCCTAAACTCGGCCGTCTTGGCTTTCAGGTCATCATCACTGAGGGCCTGGATTTCAGGCTCAAGCGCATTGATTCTGTCCACTATTTTTGAGAGCTTTTTGATTTCTCTCTGGTTCTTACTACCAAATAATTTTGCAAGCATAAGTTAAATTGTTAGATTGATTACTTTACAGATATAAGGGCAACAGCGGCGCCCTCAAGACGGTATCCATCAACTAATGCAAATTGACGGGATTTCTTGTGAAGATTGGAATTATCGGCTGGTGCGATGGACGTAAGAGGAAGGATCTACGACGCGACCATTCTTGTGCACTTCAAAGTGCACGTGGGGTCCGGTAGAGCGACCGGAATTTCCCGACAGGGCCACTACCTGGCCCTTTTTGACGATATCTCCTGGTTCGACCAGGAGTTTCTCATCATGGGCATACAGCGTTTCATAGCCATTGCCGTGGTTGATCTTGACCATCTGGCCATAACCCTGCTTTTCCCCGGCGAAGGTCACTACGCCTGAGGCGACGGCTTTGACATCCACACCGGTTTTGCCGGTGGCAAAATCAATCCCATGGTGCCAGGCAAGTTTACCGGTGAATGGATCAATCCGGCGGCCAAAAGGTGATGAAATCCAGCCCTTGCTGATCGGACGTCCTGAGAGAAAGGATTCGGACGCTATTTGCTGTTCAGCCATGAGGAAATCAAGCAGTTCTAGCTGCTGCTGCTTGTCTTCTATTTCCCTTGTCAGGTTATCGAGAGACTGCAGGAAATCAGGCATCTGCATCTCTTCAGCTTCGGCTTCAAACGGCCCACCCATAGCCGGGGGCTGCGTAAAGTCGAACTCACCATCATCAAGATCTGACAATTCGGTCAATCGATGTCCAAGCGCATCAAGGCGCAGGAGCCGTGCCTGAAGGTTGGCCATTCGTAAAGTCAGCGCTTCAAGTTGGGCCAGGGTATCTTTGCGAATCTCCTCGATTTCTTTCCGCTGGGATTTCAGGTCATTCATCCAAGCCTGAGTGGCTTCATCCCTGTAGAAATCGGCATTCCTGGTGGCTGAAAAATGGTAACCGTAATAACTTACCACCACGGGCACACCCAGCAGGCAAATAGATAGTGCTAAACGGGCCCAGCGGTTTAGGACCAGTGACTTGGTCTGGCCATGCTTTTGATCAATAACGATTATTTTCATTCAGGATATGACGCTTTTAACCCACAGATAAATCAGAGTTTCAGGCTGATTTAATGCCGGATTGTGACTCGATTAGACCATATTTAGATGGAAAAAACAGGCCTGAGGTAGGAAATTGGCGCATCATCCTCTTGGTCAAAAGTGACGATTTCCCAGCTTTCTTCCTCGGTAATCAGCTTGCGCAACAGAGCATTGTTGAGAGCATGCCCGGATTTGTATCCCTGGAATTCACCAATCAGTGTTTTGCCCAGCAGGTAGAGGTCGCCAATGGAGTCCAGTATCTTGTGTTTCACGAACTCATCCTCGTAACGGAGTCCGTCTTCATTTAGCACTTGGTAGTCCCCGACAGCAATGGCATTATCCATACTGGCGCCCAGGGCAAGGTTTCTGTTCCTAAGTTCCTCGAATTCATGCATGAAACCGAAGGTTCTGGCACGGCTGACTTCTTTTACAAACGATGTACTGGAAAAATCCACAAAGGCTTCCTTTGTATATTTCCGATGGACAGGATGATCATAAAGAAGGGTGTAACCGACCTTAAAGCCGTTAAAGGGGCGCAGGCTAACTTTCTTGTCACCCTGCTCCACGGTCACTTCCCTGGTGATGCGAAAGTATTTCTTGGGTGCTTCCTGTTCTTCTATTCCTGCGGACTGGATCAGGAAGACGAATGGGCCGGCACTGCCGTCCATGATCGGCACTTCTGAGGCACTGACATCAACATAGGCATTGTCTATACCCAGTCCTGACATCGCTGACATAAGGTGCTCGACCGTAGAAATTCGAACATCACCCTTCATTAACGTGGATGACAAGGTGGTATCACCCACGTTTTCTGCCAGAGCGGGAATCTGGACTACCGGGTCAAGGTCTACTCGAAAGAAGACGATTCCGGTATTGACGGGTGCGGGCTTCAGGGTCAGATAAACCTTCTGTCCTGTGTGCAAACCCACACCGGTTGCCTTTATAACGTTCTTTAAGGTGCGCTGCCTAATCAATGCTCATTCTCATGTCTGTTTATTGTTAGCAAACCTGGGATTAAGGGCCTGAAAAACAGGATTTCAGTTCTCCCTTGATTACTATCCGATCCCCAAAGTCACTTTTGCGACTATTATTTTTTTGAGCAATTACTTTCAGCAGTTGTAGCCTGGCTGAAGGAAATTTAAAAGCCTTGCGTAAAACGTGAATATTAGCAAAAACCTCGATTTTCACCAATAGCCAAACCATTTCTGCACAGCCGTTCCAGAACGCCAGAAAGCCCCTGGAGGCCATCCTAGTCTGCCTGTTTTCGCAGAAAAGCTGGGATATCCAGGTATTCCATGTCGGAATCAGCACCAACCGCCTTTTTCATAGGCTGAGCCTCAATTTTGGGCTCTTCATCCTCGGCTCTGATCCTTGCAGCTTCTTTCTTGCGCAGTACGGCCGGCTTGTCGAAATTATTGAAATCAGCAGGGGTTTTTGGCGCTTTGGCAGTATTATCAACAACCTTGGTCGGCTTATCGATCTGCATGCCGCCAAGGCCTGTGGCTACTACTGTTACGCAGATTTCGTCCTTCATGGATGGATCAATAACGGTACCCACCACCACAACGGCCTGTTCCGAAGCAAATTCCGAAATCGTGTCACCAACTTCTGAAAACTCACCGAGTGTCAGGTCTTCACCTGCAGTAATGTTGATCAAAATGCCTCGGGCACCCTGGAGGTTCACATCCTCGAGGAGCGGGCTGCGGATGGCCGCTTCTGCAGCTTCTACTGCCCGGTTCTCACCTCGCGCAAAACCCGTGCCCATCATGGCCATGCCCATTTCAGACATTACCGTGCTGACATCGGCAAAGTCCACGTTGATCATGCCCGGACGCATAATAAGATCAGCAATACCTTTGACCGCTCCAAGAAGCACGTCGTTGGCCGTGCCAAAGGCGTCAAGCAGTGTTGAGCCCTTGCCCAGCACATCCATGAGTTTTTCGTTTGGTATGGTAATTAGAGAGTCAACATGCTCGGCAAGTTCCCTGATGCCCTGGTCCGCAATATTCATGCGCTTGCGACCCTCAAAGGAGAACGGTTTCGTGATCACCGCGACGGTCAGTATCCCAAGCTCACGGGCAATTTCAGCGACCACCGGCGCGGCACCAGTACCGGTTCCGCCACCCATACCTGCCGTGATGAACACCATGTCGGCTCCCATGATGATTTCACGGATCCTGTCACGGTCTTCTAGTGCTGCTTGGCGGCCGACCTCCGGGCTTGCCCCGGCTCCCAGCCCTTTTGTGACATCACCGCCAAGCTGCAGGTTTAACTTAGTATCCATCTTATCCAACGCCTGAGCATCAGTATTGGCACAGATAAACTCAACACCCTCAATGGTGTTCTTGATCATGTGCTGAACGGCGTTTCCACCGCCGCCACCGATACCTATCACCTTGATTACTGCACTTTGTGTAACGTTATCGATTATTTCAAACATCTTAACCCCCTTGGGATTGTCCACCTTGATTTAGAATGCTTTCAAATCATACGATTTCGAAATCACTCTCTAAAAACTAAAACACTGATTGCTCAGTCTTCACCCTTAAAAATACTTTTCACTCTGTCCATCAGGGTTATTCCCATCCCCCTGGATACAATACCTTCGCGTTCATGTGCATGCTGAACTCCGTAGAGCAGCAATCCCACTGCTGTTGAGTAAGTCGGATTGCGGACGATGTCTACGAGACCGCTGACTTCAACCGGCATGCCGATACGCACCGGCATGTGGAATATTTCCTCGGCCAGTTCCGTCACGCCTTCCATCTTGCTCGTACCACCAGTGAAGACCATTCCTGCAGCCAGAAGGTCCTCATATCCACTTTGCCTGATTTCTGCCTTAATAAGATGGAAGAGCTCGTCGTAACGCGGCTCAACCACATCAGCCAGTGCCTGACGCGACAACTCCCTGGGCGGACGTTCGCCCACGCTTGGTACCTTGATCATGTCTTGCGGACTGGCCAACTGGGACAAGGCACACGCGTACTTAATCTTGAGCTCTTCGGCATGCTCCGTGGGTGTTCGCAGTGCCATGGCAATGTCATTAGTTACCTGGTCACCGGCGATGGGAATGACACCCGTGTGTCGAATAGCTCCCTCTGTAAATATAGCGATATCAGTGGTGCCACCGCCGATATCCACTAGGCATACACCCAGTTCCTTTTCATCCTCGGTTAGCACTGAATAGCTGGAAGCCAGCTGCTCAAGAATGATCTCGTCAGTTTCCAGTCCACAACGCTTGATACATTTCTCAATATTCTGGGCGGCATTGGTGGCACAAGTGACCAGGTGAACCTTCGCTTCCAGCCTGACGCCTGACATGCCCAACGGTTCCTTGACCCCTTCCTGTGAATCAATGATGTATTCCTGCGGCAGGATGTGCAGAACTTTCTGATCGGCAGGTATAGCCACGGCCTGGGCAGCATCAATAACCCGCTCTATATCAGTCGGGTACACTTCCTTGTCGCGGATGGCGACAATGCCGTGGGAATTCATACTGCGCACATGGGAACCGGCAATCCCGGCGTAGACTGAATGAATCTGGCAGCCGGCCATCAATTCAGCCTCCTCGACGGCGCGCTGAATCGACTGCACGGTCGACTCAATATTGACGACGGTTCCTTTCTTAAGTCCGCGTGATTTGTGCCTGCCAATACCAACGATATTAAGCCCACCTTCTGGGTTTATCTCGCCAACGATGGCGACGACCTTAGAGGTACCAATATCGAGCCCCACAATCATGTTTCCACCACTCAAGTTACTCATGGCAAGCAACTCCTTCTTGTTCATCTGTTGAAATTTAGTCATAGCGACACAACCTCTTCAGCGTTAAGTAATTTGTTTCTGACAGCAATGCCGTTTGCATAACGCAGGTCAATCGCATCAACATTTGCCATCTGTTCTATAAAAACCGGATCAACGAATTCGACCAGCCGCTTAATACGCTCCATCACTTTTGACTTACCCACGTTTATTTCTATTCCGTTACCAAGCATCACTGTCCAGGCATGACGGTTATCGAGCATTAATTCGCCTATTCTCAGCCCCCGGGGAAAGAGCAGCTGGTTAAACAGCAGGTACTGCTCCATAACCTGTCTTTCTGTACCAATCGGCCCTGAAAGGATGGCCAGCTGTTCAAGACCAATAATGTTTGAGGGTTCAAAAATTACTCCGTCCTGGTTCAGCAGATGGCGTTCGCCCCAGCGGGCAATTGCCTTTTCTTCGACTATGTTGAGCACCAGCGTGTCTGGCCATTCCTTACGGATGGTGACTTCACTTACCCAGGGCATGTCCTCCAGAGTCTTTTTGATATCAACCAAGTCAACCATCACCATGCTTGCAATGATGTGTACATTTACAGCTGAGAGCACTTCTTCCTCTGAAATAAAATTGATGTCGCCCTGAATGACAACATGCTCAACCTGCTGGTTGCTGACTTTCTCGAAAACGCGGGGTGTTGAGACCAGCCCGAGGCCAAGCCCGCTGAACAGCACCAACAACGTGATCCATTTCAGGACGACCGCCTTGTTAAGCTTTCTTTGCGGCGCCTGGTTCCTGACGCTGGCTCCTGCCATCCTGAAGCGTCTTTTATTACCGGGAGTCAGAAGCTGCATAAGTTAATCCCTCTCTCGGTCAGCCTGGCTGCTTGCCAAAATCTGCAAGACAAGTTCATCAAATTCGATTCCTAACGCATTCGCTGCCATGGGGACGAGGCTGTGATTAGTCATACCCGGAACCGTATTCACTTCCAGAAGCCAGAAAACACCGCCTGTATCACGCATGATGTCAACGCGCCCCCATCCGCTGCAGCCAAGCGCGTCATAGGCTTGGCGGGCCAGTAAGGCAATTTCTTTTTCAGCCTGCTGGTCAAGATCACTGGGGCATGAGTACTGGGTATCATCAGCAAAATACTTTGCTTCGTAGTCATAAAATTCTCGTTCGGCCTTCATCCCGACAGACGGAAGAGTGTTATCGCCGAGAATCGCCACCGTGTACTCGGGGCCATCAATAAACTCTTCAGCGATAACAACATCGTCATACTTAGCGGCGAGGAAAAAGGCTTCTTTCAGTTCCTCACTGTCATTAGCCCTGGAGATGCCAATACTGGAGCCTTCCTTGACCGGCTTGACGAACACCGGCCCCATTGCCTCCATCACCTCCTGCCAGTCAGTACCTTCATCAAGCAGGACGAACGCCGGTGTACTCAGACCCAGGTTCTGCCAGACTCGCTTGGTGCGAACCTTGTCCATGGCCAGCGCCGAGGCCAGAACACCACTGCCTGAATATGGGAGTCCCATCAGCTCTAGGGCGCCCTGCATTTTTCCATCCTCTCCGGTTCTGCCGTGAAGCATGATGATGGCCCTATCAAACTGCTGCTTTCCCAGGACTGTAAAAACATCTGACTCGGCAGGGTCGACGGGCTCAGCATCGATACCGCTGCGCAGGAGTGACGCCAGCACTGCCTGACCACTAAGAAGGGAGATTTCGCGCTCTGCAGAATTACCACCCATCAGCACTGCCACTTTCCCGCATTCCTCACTGGATAAATATTCATGCATCTCCCAGCCCATCCCTGCCCAGCTCCCGGGCCAGCAATCCGATACTGCCTGCTCCCTGGGTTAGAAGAATGTCATCATCAATTAACAGGTCACTCAGTACACGCTTAATCTCCGACTGGTCCTTCACGAAAACCGGATCCAGTTGTCCACGCTGCCTGATGCTTCTGCAAAGGCTTCGGCTGTCGGCACCCTGTATTGGCGCTTCACCGGCTGAATACACCTCCAGCAGCAACAGCAAATCGACTTCCGAGAGAACATCAACGAAGGCGTCATAAAGATCGTGTGTGCGGCTGTAGCGGTGCGGTTGGTAGATCATGACTAGGCGCTTTTCCGGCCAGCCTTCCCTAATCGCGCGAATATTGGCCGCCACTTCGGTAGGATGATGGCCATAGTCATCTACCAGCATGACCTTACCGCCGTTGATGGCCAGGGGCTCCTTGATATCAAACCGTCTGCCTACACCTTTGAAACCGGCGATACCTTCGACAATGTCGTCGTCACTCATCCCTTCATCGGTAGCGACAGCAATGGCTGCCGTGGCATTCAGCACGTTGTGAATACCGGGCATGTTCAGGGTTAGGTCGAGCAGTTCTTTCCTGTCAGGACGTTTCAGCTTAAAGCGTGTAACCCTACCCTCCTGCTCGACATCCTTGATGCAGAAGTCAGCAAAATGAGACTGGCCGTAGGTAATAACAGGCCTTGAAATCTTGGGCAGCAATTCCTGGATGACCGGATCATCTATACAGACGACTGCAAGGCCATAGAAAGGCAGGTTATGCAGGAACTCGATAAATGTATGTTTGAGTTTTTCGAAATCACCGCTGTAAGTTACCATGTGGTCTTCATCCACATTGGTCACCACGGCTACCAGCGGTTGCAGGTGAAGGAAGGACGCATCACTTTCATCCGCCTCGGCAACAATAATATGACTGGCACCCAGCCTGGCATTGGTACCGGCTCCGTTGAGGATGCCGCCAATGACATAAGTGGGATCAAGGTTGCCCTGTGCCAGCAGTGTTGCCACCAGGCTCGTGGTGGTGGTTTTACCGTGAGTCCCGGCGATAACAATCGCATGACGGTAGCGCATCAGTTCTGCCAGCATTTCGGCACGTCGAATAATCGGTATACGCTGGCTGATGGCAGCTTCAATTTCGGGGTTTTTTTTGTCGATTGCAGAGGAAACCACGACAACATTTGCCCCCTCAACGTTATTGGCGGTATGACCAATGGTGACTTTCGCACCCAGGCTCTCCAGCCTTTCCGTGACCACTGACGCGGAAAGGTCAGAACCCGTGATTTCGTAACCCTGGTTCATCAACACTTCGGCAATACCACTCATGCCTGCACCGCCGATCCCGACAAAATGCAGACGGCGGATACGGCGCATTTCAGGAATCATGCCCCCTGCTCCCATCATGAGAGTTGTCTCAGGCATGACAAGCCTCCAGGCAGATATTAGCGACAGTCTCGGTGGCATCAGGACTGCCGGCCTGGCGTGCATGTTTAGACGCCTGTTCCAAGTAGTTCGCATCCAGCCTGAATTTTCTGACTGCCACCAGCAGGCTATTCGGGGTCAAGTCTTCCTGCTGAATAACTTCTGCCGCACCTGCCCTCAGCAGGTAATCTGCATTTTCAGTCTGATGGTCATCAACCGCGTAAGGGTAAGGAATGAGAATAGATGCCAGGCCAGCGGCCGCAATTTCTGACACTGTCATGGCCCCGGCACGGGCAATAATAAGGTCGGCCCACCGGTATGCGCTGGCCATATCATCGATAAAAGCCTGTACCGAGATGGTATCTGTCAGCCCTATCCCGTTTTTCTCGTAAGCAGCCCTGGTTTCTTCCAGGTTTCGGCTGCCGCACTGGTGCCTAATTTCCGGTCTTTCTTCGACATTCATCAAGGCCAGCATCGCTGGCACTGCCCGGTTTATTGCTACTGCGCCAAGACTGCCGCCAATCACAAGAATACGCAGGTGCGCATTTTTTGAATTTACATCTTGAGACAGGTTAACAATGTCCTGCCTAACAGGGTTGCCTACCAAAATGGTATTGTCAGCCTTGATAAGTCCTTTCATAAAACTGTTGCCGCTAAGCGCTCTCTTGCGGGCAAAGGAGCCTGGAAAAGCTTCCATGACAGTTGAAGCCAGTGGAAAGAGCAGCTGATTGGTTAGTCCGGCAATGGCGTTTTGCTCATGAATAAGCAGTTTCTTTCGCAACAGCCAGGCGGCCAGCCCTCCTGGCCCGGAAACAAATCCACCCATGCCCAGAACGCAGCTCGGCTTGACTTGCATTACCTTGACTAGTGACTGCATGACGGCGGCAGAAAGCACAAACGGCGCCAGCAGTTTGCGTCCGAGACTGCTACCTCTCAAACCCGAAACGGATATGTAGTGAAGCGGAATTCTGGTCTTGGGAATTACTGTTGCCTCCAGGCCCTGGCGTGTGCCCAGCCATTCCACCTGTACGCCCTGCGACTGCAAGTATTCAGCGATGCTAAGCGCAGGGAACACGTGTCCACCCGTACCTCCGGCCATTATCAGTATCTTCTTTTTGGCGTTATCACTCATCACTGTTTTGCTCAGGCCACAACCGCTGAATTTCTTGCCATGGGCTTCCGGCTTTCCATGTCGATACGCACTAGGAACGCCACCATGGCGATACACGTAAGCAAACTTGACCCACCGGAACTGACAAATGGCAGTGTCAGCCCCTTGTTGGGCAGTAAACCAATATTCACAGAGACGTTTATCACGATCTGGCCGATAAAAATAAAAGCCAGGCCATAGGCCGCGTAGGCAGAAAAGAAATTGCCATTTTTCTCGTTCCTCCTGGCCAGCTTCAGGATTCGGTAAATAAAAGCCGCAAACAGCAGGAGTAGCGCAAGGACGCCAATCACACCAAGTTCCTCGGCGATGATGGCAATGATGAAGTCAGTATGCCCATCGGGAAGGAAGTACATTTTCTGAATACTATTGCCAAGCCCCATGCCAAACCACTCACCACGCCCAAATCCGATCAGGGCCTGGGCCAGCTGGTAACCAGAATCAAAAACGATATCTTCATGAAAAGGATCATTCAGGGCTTGCATGTAGGACATGACGCGACGCATGCGATAGCCCGAGGTGAATATCAGGGCCGCACCAGCTCCTGCCAGAAGGAAACCGGCCAGCAGGAAATGCCACAGCCTTGCACCGGCTAGAAACAGCATGGCCATAACTGCAAACATGATCACCACGACGGCGCCAAAATCCGGCTCAAGCAACAGAAGGGCTACTGGCAGTATCATCAGCGCCAGGGGCACAGCAAAACCCTTGAGGCTGCCGCAAATATAATCGTGATGCCTGCTCAGCAAGCCCGCCATAAAGAAAACGATGCAAATCTTGGCCGGCTCCGATACCTGGAGAGTCATAAAACCAAGATTGATCCAACGCGTTCCGCCTCCTGCGGTATGCCCCACCCCAGGAACCAGGACCAGCGTCAGCATTAAAATAGCAAGGGCAAACAGCAGGTTGCTGCCCCGCTCCCACCAGCACACGGGTATGTTGATGAGTATTGCGGCTCCTATCATGCCCATGAAAATAAAAATGACCTGTTTCTTGAGGTGATAAAACGGGTCGTCATAAAGGCTTGCCCCGATTTCAACTGATGCCGAGGTCATCATGACCACCCCGAACATGACGAGCAGCAGCGTGAAGATAACCAGCCATGGATCCAGCATGGGCTCATTCGCATGTTGACGTTGCATGACAGCCTGCATGATCAGTGCAACTCCCTGACGCATTGCGTGAATACATCGCCGCGTTCTTCAAAGTTGCTGAACATGTCAAAACTGGCACATGCGGGTGACAGTAGAACCACATCGCCGGTATCTGCCTTTTCGTCAGCCAGGCTTACCGCCTCTTCCATGGAAGACACGGTGAGCGTCACTACTGAGCGCTCTATTGCTTCTTTTATCAATGCTGCGTCTTCGCCAAAGAGAATAGCCAGCTTCGAGTGCGCTGAAAGAGGGTCATTTAGAGCAGAAAAGTCAGCGTCTTTGCCCTGGCCACCGGCCAGAAGAATGATCCTGCCTTTTCCTGCGAGGCCGTTGATGGCAGCAATACAGGCCCCCACATTGGTGCCCTTGGAATCGTTGTACCAGTTGACGCCTTCCCTATCGGCAACCCACTGGCAGCGATGCGGCAGACCTTCAAAAGTTCTCAATGTATCCAGCATTGCTGGCATCGAGAAACCCGCTGCATGTCCGAGTGCAAGCGCTGCAAGTGCATTAGACACGTTGTGTGAACCCGGGATCATGAGTTCAGATACGGGTATCAGCGGCGAACCATTGAAAGCAATGAATCCTTCACTGACATTAAACTCCGCAGACTCCTGCTCAAGCGAGAAATGCCACTGCTTCACCTCTTCAGGCAGTTCAGCGCTGCTCATCGGGTCATCATAATTTATAACCGCCTGCCGGCAAGCCTCAAAAATTCTGTGCTTGGCATCACGATAAGCCTGCATAGAGTCATACCTGTCCATGTGATCAAGACTCATGTTAAGCACGGTTGCCACTTCGGCACCCAGGTCTGACGTTGTTTCCAGCTGAAAGCTCGAAAGCTCAAGTACATAAAGGCTGGGAGGCTGCTGCATCAGGGCGTCAAGCACTGGCAGCCCTATGTTGCCGGCCACGGAAACATTCAACCCGTCCGCCCTGGCCATCTCGCCTACCAACGTGGTCACGGTGCTTTTCGCATTCGAGCCGGTGATGGCAATAACCGGTACCTGCACTTCCCTGGCAAACATTTCGACATCACCGGTTACCGGCAAACCGCTATCGATGGCTTTACGCAGTACCGGCATTTTTTGGTCCACGCCTGGACTGACAATCAACTGGGCAGCATTCATAAATGTCTCTTCATTGAATGGGCCGAGTTCGGCTTCAACTTCAGGACATTCAGTCTTCAGCTGTTGCAGTCCAGGCGGATTCTGTCGGGTATCAACTACCCTGAATTTTTCATTGCGGCTGGCAAGGAAACGCGCACAGGAAAGCCCGGTCTTTCCCAGACCGACAATCACTTTCAATTTGTCATTTGCCATGCGTATCAATTGCTGCAGCCACTCTCGGTTATCGTAGTTTCAGTGTTGCCAGCCCGAACAACACCAGTATGACCGTGATAATCCAGAATCGGACGATAACTCTGGGCTCCGGCCAGCCTTTTAATTCAAAGTGGTGGTGCAGAGGCGCCATGCGAAAAATGCGCTTTCCTGTTAACTTGAAAGACGCCACCTGCAAAATGACGGAAAGCGTTTCCATCACAAAGACACCGCCCATAATGATTAAGACTATTTCATGACGAACAATCACGGAGACAACGCCGAGCGAGGCGCCAAGGGCCAGCGCTCCGACATCACCCATAAAGACCTGGGCCGGGTATGTGTTGAACCAGAGAAAGCCGAGTCCTGCCCCCGCCAGCGCGCCGCAGAAAATGCCCAGCTCACCTGCGCCATCTATATAGGGAATATTCAGATAGTCAGAAAAGACTACGTTACCGGTCAGGTAAGCAATAATGCCCAGTGCCGCGGCCACCATGACCGTGGGAAGAATAGCCAGCCCATCAAGCCCATCAGTCAGGTTCACGGCATTGCTGAAGCCGACGATCATCAAATAGGCAATGACGATATAGAACGGCCCAAGTGTCAGCGCAAAATCCTTGAAAAACGGGACAAACAATTGCGTGTCTGCAGGCGCCGCGGCGGTGCTGTATAGGTAAACAGCGGCGCCCAGTCCAATCAGTGACTGCCAGAAATATTTCCAGCGCGGTGCGAGACCCTTAGGATTCTGCTCAAAGATCTTACGGTAGTCGTCCACCCATCCCACAGCACCCGAGGCTGCAGTGACAAGGATCACCACCCAAACGTAGGGATTTCTGAGATCGCCCCACAGCAGGCAGCTAGCAAGAATGCTGATCAGGATCAGGGCGCCACCCATGGTCGGCGTACCCGCCTTGCTGAAATGACTTTCTGGACCGTCATCGCGAACAACCTGTCCAATCTGGTGATGGTTCAGGCGCTTGATCATGTAAGGACCAATAAGCAATGACAGGGTCAACGATGTCAGGATCGCGAGAATTCCCCGAACTGTCAGGTACTGAAAAACCTGGAAGTTAGGATTGAACTGGGACAGATATTCGGTCAGGAATAGCAGCATTAGAATGGACTCTCCCCTGTTTCATCCGTTGTCTGGAAATTGGTTTTCATTCAATTTCTTGCCTGATCTGGGCTACCAGCTCTTCCATGGACTGACTTCTCGAACCCTTCACCAATACCTTTGTCGATTCGTCCAACAAAGGCAAAATCAACGCCAGGAAACCGTCACGGTTTTCAAGGAAAAAACCGCCTTCGCCGTAAGCCTCAACGGCCATTCGGCTCAATTTCCCCACGGCGATGAAAACGTCCACGCCCTTTTCACGGGCATAAACCCCTATTTCGCGATGACCTGATTCCTCTTCGGTACCAAGTTCAGCCATGTCACCCATAACGACTACGGTCTTACCCGCGCTGTTGGTAAGCACGTCTATCGCCACACGAAAAGATGAAGGGCTGGCGTTATAGGTATCATCAATCACTGTAGAGCCACTAATGCCCTTTACCATGCACATGCGGCCCTTCATCGGCGTGTACATTTCAAGCCCTGCTTTGACATGTTCAAGTTCCGCGCCTGCCGACATAGCAATGGCGGCAGCTGCCAGGGCATTGCTGACATTGTGGTGACCCGGCACGGTCATACTGATTTCTGCATTGCCTTTTTGGGACTCCAGCACAAATCGGATACCTTCGAGCGCTTTCATTTCTATATTGCTGGCCCGGTAATCTGCATCGGGCTTGCCATGCCCGCTAACCGTCACAACGGTGCGATTGCCTGCCTGCTGATTGATCTGCTCTATGAACTGCGGCGCATAAGCATCATCAAGATTCACAATGGCTATGCCGTCTTCCTCGATACCCTGCCAAATTTCACCCTTGGCCCTGGCCACACCATCAAGGTCGCCAAAACCTTCGAGATGTGTCCCCGCGATACAGGTAATGTGTCCAATGCGTGGCTGGGCAAGTCCTACCATGTAGGCAATTTCGCCTGGTCCATTGGCGCCCATTTCAATCACGGAAAAATCATTATCTTCAACTATTCGGGACAGGCTCAGCGGAACACCCAGGTCATTATTGAGATTTCCCTGTGTCATCATGACGTTGCCGCATTCGCCCAGAATCGAGGCCGTCATTTCCTTTACCGATGTTTTGCCCTGGCTTCCAGTCAGCGCAATGACGCAGGCACTTGCCAGTGATCGATTAAGATTGCCGATTAACCCTAGGGCTTTGCGTGTGTCGTCCACTTTCAGCATGGGCAGTGTTGTTTCAACATCTTCACTGACAACCACAGCACTGGCTTTCTGTTCGGTGGCTCGTGCTACGAATTCATTTCCGTTAAAATTCGTACCCTTGAGCGCAACAAATAGATCTCCCGGCTGAAGAGTTCTGGTGTCGATAGAAACAGCAGAGAAACTAGCATCACCGGAGAGAACCCCTCCGGTTTTTTTCTGCACTTCCTGCAAGCTCACTGTTCCGATCACTTTATGTTCCTCTACCGACTACTTATCGTTAAAACGCTTGTTCAGGCTCACCCGTGCCTGCTTTACATCGCTGAAAACCATGCGACTGCCGGCCACATCCTGGTATTCCTCGTGTCCCTTGCCAGCAATCAGCACTACATCCCCTTCACCAGCGTGGCTCACGGCGTAATCAATTGCCTTTGCCCTGTCGCTTTCCACAACCACTTCAGCTTTTCCACTTAACCCGGCCTGGATATGCCTGATAATTTCGGAGGAGTCCTCGTTGCGGGGGTTGTCATCAGTAATGATCAGCTTGTTTGCACCCTTCTCGGCGATCTCGGCCATGAGAGGTCTTTTACCCTTGTCCCGGTCACCACCGCAGCCAAACACGCACCAGATATTGCCCTTATAGTGCAGCCTAAGCGCAGCCAGAGCATTTTTCAGACCATCAGGTGTGTGGGCATAATCAACAACAACAGAAACTGGGTGGTCATTGAGTATTTCCATTCTTCCCTTGACCGGCGTGACTTGAGAGACGGCTGCCAGGATTTTTTCAAAGTTAAAATCTGCTTTTTCTGCCTCGGTTGCCATGACTGTTGTAAGCACCGCAAGCAGGTTGCTGACATTGAATGATCCCGCTAGGGCGCTGCTGAACTTTCCTTCACCCCATGGCGTAACCACATCCATTGAAAAACCCGAGCGCTTGAATTCAAGCGCCCGGGGAAACACATCTGCTTTGGAGTTATGCAGACTGTAGGTAAAACTTTTTACATTTTTGGCTAGGCCGTTGAGAATCTTCGCACTGAACATGTCATCCATGTTGACCACGGCTATTTCAAGATTTGGATTGAGAAATAATTTACGCTTTTCATCACCGTAGGCCTTCATACCGCCGTGATAATCTAGATGATCACGACTCAGGTTAGTGAAAACGGCAACATTGAATTCGCCGACGTTGACACGGTTCTGACTGAGGCCGTGAGATGACACTTCCATAATCATCTGATCAGCGTTTTTAAATCTTATCTCTTCAAAAATGGTTTGCACCTTGATGGCATCAGGCGTTGTGCCCGGCCCTGTCTTATCAAAGGTATAAGATTCACCGTAAATGCCGTGTCCCAGCGTGCCGCTGATGCCGCACTTGTACCCAAGACCGAAAAAACATTCGCCGATAAACTGACAGCAGCTGGTTTTACCGTTGGTACCGGTGATCCCCACAAGCCAGAAGTCTGCTGCCGGATAATCAAAAAACCTGGCTGCAATCTTGCCAATCTTGGTGGCAAGTTTTTCTACCGGAATGACAGGCACCCCTTCCCTGACTTCTATTTCATTCCAGGTTTCGTCTGCCTCCACGATTACTGCAGCTGCTCCATTCGCAATAACAACATCAACGAACGATCTTCCATCATTACTTGCACCCTTGTAGGCCAGAAACAGGTCACCCTGATCAATTCGCCGTGAGTCGTTTTCTATACCGGTCAACTCAGCATCCATGCTGTCAGCAATGCTGACTTCCTCTGCCAGTAATTCTGAAAGTCTCATCTGTCTCGCCATGATTTCTGCCGTGTTCACAAGTCTCTCCATTGACTGGATTGATTATGGTCGGGCAGCCTCCCGGTCATACTGATCTGGCTGTTTACAGAGTTTTCACTGTCCGGCGGTACATTAAGAATGCGCATCGCCCCTGCTGCTATCTTTGAGAAGACAGGTGCTGCGACCTGGCCACCGCCGTATTCTTCGCCCTTGGGCTCATGGATTGTCACGACAACAACAATCTGGGGGTCTCGCGCGGGGACGAATCCAGCAAAGTAGGAGTTGTAGTTTTCATTGTCGTAGCCGCCGCCAACGTTGTAGTACCAGGCTGTCCCGGTTTTTCCGGCGACCTGGTAGGAAGGGATAGCGGCGCGGATTCCGGTGCCGCCAAGTTTCGTGCTGACTACTGTCTCCATCATGGTGCTAACAGTGACAGCGAGCTCTTCGCTGAGGACCCGGTTACCAGTCACAGGGCCATTAGTCTTTAACAGCGTGACAGGCTTGTTGATGCCTTTATTGGCGTAAATCATATACGCCTGCGCAATCTGTAGGGGGGTAACCTGGAAGCCATATCCATAGGCCAGGGTGGCGATATCGGATTTACTCCAGCGCGAATGGTTGGGCAGTACACCGGAAGTTTCGCCGGGAAAGCCTGTGCCAATTGCAGTTCCAAAGCCTACCCGGGACAGTATGTCGAGCATCTGCCCCTCACCCATGGCGAGGCCAAGCTTGATGGCGCCGACCTGGCTGGACTTGGTGATGATTTTTTCAAGATCGACTTCCCCGTAATTCACAGGATCCTTCTTTGTCTGCCCATCAACCATGATGTAGCCAGGACTGGTATCGATAATGCTGGTGGTATCAAAAAGCCCACTTTCCAGCGCCGCAGTTATTGTGAACGGTTTGACAGTTGAACCCGGCTCAAGCAAATCCACGATAGCCCTGTTGCGCATAGCCTCATCGGTCAGATTAATGCGGTTATTAGGGTTGTAGGACGGCTGGCTCACCATGGCGAGCACTTCACCGGTACCGACATCAAGCACGACCGCTGTGCCTGCCGAAGCGCGCCGGCGAGTCACTTCCTCTTTAAGGGCCTTGTAGGCAAGGAACTGGATGCGGCTGTCCAGGCTGAGCACCAGGTCTTTTCCAGGCTCAGCTGTTTCATTAATTCTGACCTCACGAATGATTCCACCGCGACGATCCTTTAGAACCTGTTTTGAGCCGGGAGTGCCCTTCAGCCATTCCTCGTAAGCAAGCTCAAGACCCTCCTGGCCAACATCATCGCTGTTGGTCAGTCCAATGACATGGACAGCAACTTCTCCGAGGGGATAAAAGCGTTTGTATTCCTCCTGCGCGTAAACGCCGGGAATCCTCAGGTCCAGTATGGCCTGTGCATCCAGTGGCGGCAGGCGGCGCTTGATGTACATGAATTCCAGCTCAGCGTTTTGCTGGATCCGGTTCCACAAAACATCTGTATTAACATTTATTGATGCCATGGCCGGCACAAGCTTATTCCAGGCGTCGGGATTTGGCAGAATCTCTCGGGGGTTGAGCCAGAGTGACTGCACGGGTGTGCTTACGGCAAGCGCCTGCCCGTTTCTGTCAACAATATTGCCCCTGTGAGCATTGATGACGTCATTGCGAACAGTGCGTCGGTTTCCCTGCTCCTGCAACACTTCGTTGTTCAGGACCTGCAGGTCCAGGATTTTCCAGGTAATGATACTCAGAAGTGTGATAGCTGCCATGGAGACAAAACAGAACCTCCAAAGGGATTGTTTATGAATTACGTTAGTGTCAGTCACCTGTCACTACCACCACGTTCTCCACGGTCGGGATTTTCATGCCCAACTCAGCTATTGCCAGGTTTTCGATACGGCCTTGTGCGACGAGGCTGCTCTGTTCAAGCAGCAGCTGCCCCCACACGACCTGCAGGTTGTTCCTTTGCCTTTCCAGCTGCCGCAGTTCATTCAGCAGGTAGCGGCTCTTATGCGTTGAGTAAATGACGCCGGTAGCCGAGACAGTGGTCAGCATGAGCAGAATGACCAGGTGCACCATGGTCTTCAAGGTAATCGGGCGACTTTTTACTTGGCTCTTGCTCTTCATAACCAGGGTTTATGCTGTTTTTTCGGCAACTCTTAGCACTGCACTGCGTGCACGTACGTTATCTTCCAACTCACCGGAATCAGCCTTTAAAGGTTTGCCTACCCGCTTTAACGTCGGGTTTAGCTGGGCCTGGGTAACCGGCATATCCCGCGGATAGTCATCACCCTTTTCCTGCCTGCTGATAAACTGTTTAACCAGTCTGTCCTCTAGCGAATGAAAACTGATCACCACCATTCGTCCGCCGGTCTTGAGCACCTCAACGATTCCAGCTAGGGCCTTTTCAAGGTCTTTCAATTCACTGTTGATAAAAATTCGAATTGCCTGGAATGCTCTTGTTGCAGGGTGCTTATGCTTTTCCCAGGCCGGGTTGGCCTTTTTGATCAGCTCCGCGAGCTGCAGCGTGCCTGAAATGGGGCGCTCTTCTCTTTCGCGGGTGATCGCCCTGGCCATACGGCGCGAGAACTTTTCTTCACCGTATTCAAAAATCACGTTGGCAATTTCTTCTTCTGATGCCTCTGCCAACCATTGAGCTGCTGTCTGCCCCTGGCTAGTGTCCATGCGCATATCGAGGGGGCCTGGTTTTGAGAAACTGAAGCCGCGTGCCGCAACATCAAGCTGGGGAGAGGACACGCCCAGGTCCAAGAGGACGCCGGCTACCTTGCCGCTGACACCGTAGGTATCAGCGAGCTCCTCTATGCCTGCAAAGCTTTGATGCGCCACGATTACTCTCTTATCCTGCTCCTGCAATCCAACCGCTTCTTCTATAGCTTCCTGGTCTTTGTCGATGACCAGCAGCCTTCCAGCTTGCGTCAACCGCTCCAGAATCAAGCGGCTGTGTCCTCCCCTGCCAAACGTCCCGTCGATGTAAAAACCGTCTGGGTCGGTTACCAGCGCATCAACAGCTTGTTCCAACAAAACAGATTGATGCGTCAATTCTGTCACTACAGGGACAGACCTTTTATCTCTTCCGGTATTTCTTCTTCTGAAGGCTCCTGGTTCAGCCAGCTTTCACGCATGGCATTCCAGGCATCTTCATCCCACAACTCAAATTTCTTCCCCTGCCCCACCAGGACTACTTTCTTTTCAAGACCCACATAAGATCTCAGGGTTGGTGGCACGAGGATTCTGCCGCTGCTGTCCAGCTCAACGTCAGTAGCATGACCAATGAATAGTCCTTTGAGGCGCTTGCTTATGGCGGAATAGCTCGGCAATGCTTCCACCTTGCGCTGGATTTCTTCATACTCATTCAGGGGATAGATAACGAGACATTCACCATCCGTTGCTTCGATGGTGATAACCATTTTTCCGTGGCAATGATCATTAATAGTGCCCCGATAGCGAGAAGGAATGGCCATACGCCCCTTCGCATCGAGATTTATTGAATTCAATCCACGAAATAACACTGGTTTTGCCTACGCTGCGTGTTAGCTGCTCTGTATTTATTGTTATGGAAAGAAAAACTGCAAAAAGGAGTCGGGTTTTGGGATGGAACACCGCTAATCTCCATACGAACCCATAAAAACCCACATTCTGCTACTTCTTGCCACTTTCTGCGCACTATAGGGAGTGAATTCCAACAAATCAAGCACTTAATGGGCCTATTTTGAGTGGAAAATGAACCTAAATGCGTCCAAATGCGTCGAAAATACTCAAAAATGACTTAAGAAATCTTCAGGAATATCTAAGATTTACATGTAGCTATGCATCAAACTTAAAGTAATGTCTTAAGATTTTTATGGCCTTGGATTTTTTTGGCTTTTTTTGAGAAAAGTCCTTTTTCTCTGGTGTTTAGAAGGAACTGACGGGCTTTTTGCTGCGATGTGACATTGCGCGAGAGGCCTCACACAACTGCAAACTATATATTTCTTAGCTCAGGATTTCAAGCTTAGGCTCGAAATGCCGCAAAAATGCCTGATTGAAGACTGAATAAGTAAAGCGAAGACCGTTTGTGTCCTTAAATTGTATAGTGTTTATCGAAACCAGGGATAATACGGCGCAAAGGAGGCACTCTCTGCCTGCTTTCGCGAAAGAGAAAAATTCAGGGGTGAATTTTGCAAAAATTAAGAATAAAGAGTTGGCCATAAGCCGGGTTCTGTCGAGGGCAATCATTCATCTGGGCAGTCTGTCACCAGCCTGCTCAAGCAGCCTACCCGAATCCAGTGCGAGCCACACCATTGGATTCCTATTTGGCCTTGCTCCCAGTGGGGTTTACCTTGCCATGGCGTGTTACCACCCATGCGGTGCGCTCTTACCGCACCATTTCACCCTTACCCTCATACCGGTTAAGGCATGTAGGGCGGTATATTTTCTGCTGCACTTTCCGTAGGCTCGCGCCCCCCAGGCGTTACCTGGCACTGTGCTCTGTGGAGCCCGGACTTTCCTCTGCTGTTTAAAAACAACAGCGATTGCCTGGCCAACTCATGGCAGCAGATTACTTAATTACCTTTTTAGAGTAAACAGACAATTCATTGATTTTTTTTGAAACCGTTTTCAAAAACTTTTACACAAAGTATTTTTTTCAAACCCACTTGTGCTGACTGTCGTCTTAATCACAAAGCCGACTTGTTTAGAACAAATTTTTTAAACAAATTTGCTTTTTAAATAATGGCTAAGAATTGATGAGAATATGATAAGGAAACTACTATCAAGGTAAGCGTAATTTTAAACACAGCTCTTTTTTCATCGCTATCAATGGCTATCACAATGCCAAGGGTTTCACAGGAAGAACTGGAGAAGGTTTGCATGGGTTAAAGGTTCTGAGGCAAACACTGAACTGCTGGCTGAGAAAAGCACATAATAATCAGCTTGAGTGAAAACAGAGAGCCAGAAGGCAAGCAATTAACCCCCTAGCTTTCTATTCATTTCCGGGATTTTTTCAGCCCTTCGTTATAAAAATCTTTTCTTTTTAGCCCAGTGATTTTTGCTGCTAGTGATGCTGATGTCTTGAGCGGCAGCTCTTCCAACAGCAAGTCAAAAATCTTTAATGCCTGGTCATCAACGGCTGACTGTTTATTGCCGTTACCGGCTAGCACAAGCACAAACTCTCCCCGTTCCTGCAGCGCTCCCGAGCTGGCTGCTTCCAACACTTGGCCGACTGAACTCCTTTTCACTTCCTCGTGTGTTTTTGTCAGTTCCCTGGCCATAAATATTTCACGGTCCTCCCCCAAAACCTCTGCAAGGTCAGCAAGGGCGACTGTAATCCGATGAGGCGTCTCAAATAATATAAGTGTCCGAGTTTCTTTTTCCAGCTCCCTTAGCCTTTTCTGCCTGGCTGTTTTCTTTGAGGGTAAAAAACCCTCAAAAACAAAACGGTCAGTCGGCAGTCCAGAAACAGACAGCGCGGCCAGTACGCTGCTGGCGCCTGGAACAGGAATAATTTTAAGCCCTGCCTTATGCGCCTGGTTCACGAGGGGAAAGCCGGGATCAGAGATCAGTGGAGTCCCGGCATCGCTGATCAGTGCCAGGCTTTCACCCCGCTCCAACCTCTTGATAATTTTTTCAGACAGCGCATTTTCGTTATGTTCATGCAGGGCAACAAGAGGCGTTGTTACACCCAGGTGCTGCATCAGTTTTTTACTGTGACGGGTATCTTCTGCGGCTATGGCATCAACCTCCATCAGAACCTGGACAGCACGATAGGTAATATCGTCGAGGTTACCGATGGGGGTCGCAACGATATAAAGACAGCCTTTTTCAACCGGGCACATTTTCGGGTTTCCACTTGATATTACAACCTACGCTTGGCGACTGTTCCTCCGGCACCGCATTGCCGGCCAACGCAGCATCTATCGCAGCCCTGAGGTCCACTCCGCTAACCGGAACATCGTTGCCTGGCCGACTTTTATCCATTTGCCCACGGTAAATCAGCGCCCTGTCCCGGTCAAAAAGATAAAAGTCCGGTGTACAGGCAGCATCATAAGCACGGGCAACCTCCTGGCTTTCATCCAACAGGTAAGGAAAATGGTAGCCCACCTCGGCGACTTCCCTAATCATGTTTTCCATGTTGTCGTCCGGATAAGCTACGACATCATTGGAACTGATGGCGACAACAGCCACCCCTTTTGGCTGATATTCATTCGCCATGGCAGCAAACTCAGAGCGGATGTGTTTAACAAAGGGGCAGTGGTTGCAGATAAAGGCAACCAGCAGTAACTCGGCATTGTTAAAATTCGCGAGTGAGACAGTTTCCTGATTCGTTGAGGTAAGAGAAAAAGCCGGTGCCTTTGTTCCCAGTGGCAGCATGTTCGATGAAGTTAACGCCATGATTCTTCCTGTATTCCATAAACAAAAAGGGTGACAATGTTGCCACAAGTGATCGAGGATATACTATCCTAATAATGATTATGACCATGCGCCTTCAATTCAGACCAGCTGAAGTAACAGCGGGCATGCAGTGGATATTAATACTGCTGGTAATGCTCCTGTCAGGCTGTGCATCAACGCCAAACAGTGATAACGCCAGCAGCAGTTCCAGTCTAAGCAGCAGCCAGCTTAATAGCGGTGAAGCCGCCTTACAGGCCCTACTTTCCCGGGGGGTGGCCGCTACCAGCCCTGAAAAAGAGAGAATAATGTACCAGGCAGCCAACATGCTGGTCAGTATGGAGCGAGTCAATGATGCACTTGAACTGCTTGACTCACTGGATACCAGTCCGGCTCCACTCGAGCTGGCGCTTAATATCATGATGTTGCGGGCTCAGCTCTACCTAGAATATGGCCAGTCGGAGCTGGCGCTGCAGATACTGACCAGTCCCCGTTTCGATCAACTGCCGCAACTCCCAGACAAGAGGCAAATGCCCGTTCGTTTTCTGCGTGCCGAGCTTTATCAAAAAACGGGTGACATGCTTGCCAGTGCCAGCGAGCGAATTCATGCCGATCAAATTATTCCTGAGAGCATGATTCCGCATAACCATGAAAACATCTGGAATACGCTCACCGCCGTCGATGTAGACACATTGACGTCTTTGGCCAACAGCGAGCGCCGTTATGAATTCCAGGGATGGTATAAGCTTGCAGTAATCGGCAAAGCCTACCAGTACAACCTTGACCGTCAGCTTGTTGAGCTGGAACGCTGGCAGTCCAGCTGGACAAGACATCCTGCCTTGGTTTATATGCCTCAGGCACTCAAACTGGTTGAGACCATGGCTGCGGAGCGTCCCCAGACCATTGCTCTTTTACTGCCGGTAGACTCGCAGCCTGGCATCGTGATCCGTGATGGTTTCATGAGCGCTTACTTCGACGTGATGCAGATTGGCGGGAAGGTCCCACTTATCCGTGTTTATGAGACGTCAGGAACAGACAGTATCCTCAGTGTCTATAACCGGGCCGTGGCTGAAGGTGCAGAAATGGTTATAGGGCCACTTCTAAAAGAAAACGTTGAAATGCTTCATAAGGAACGCGGACTGCCGGTACCCACCCTAGCACTTAATAATATTGAAGGCTCAAGGCCTCTTTCTGACAACCTCTTCCTGTTTGCACTGTCTCCAGAAAACGAAGCCATTCAGATTGCCGAGCGGGCATGGCAGGACGGACATCGCTATGCCGCTATTCTTAGCCCTGCTATCACGTTGGATGATTTCTACGAAAGGAAGAAGCAAAGCTTCAAGGCACACTGGTTGGCACTGGGCGGAAATATCGTCGCGGAGGAAGCTTTCAGGGAGAATTACACCGGTGTTGTATCAAGACTGCTGGACATTAATGACAGTCAAACACGAATGGAGGCGGTCAGTAACCTGATCGGCGAGGAGCTGGTTTTCACCCAGCGTCGCCGCCAGGATATAGACATGATCTTCCTAATCGCTGAGCCGGGGCCTGCCCGACAAATTAATCCGACCCTTGCCTACCTCTACGCTGGTGACATTCCTGTTTATGGCAGTCAGGATATCTATTCCGGCCTGCCAAGGCCGCTGGTCGATAATGACCTTAACGGTGTCGTTTTTGGGGACAGTCCCTGGCTGCTGAGCTTTGAGGATGATTTAAAAGCCAAGGCCACTCAGCTCTTTCCACAGAACAATGCACTGACTCTGCGTCTGCAGGCTTTTGGTATAGATGCCTTCAGGCTGTATCCAAGACTGAAACAACTGCAGACCGTTCCTGATAGCCAGATTTTTGGCGCTACGGGCCTGCTGCGGCTCACCGATAACAATAACATTATTCGGAAACTTACCTGGGCGAGGGTTACTGACGGCCTTGCTCAACTGGATGCAGCTCTGCCCTAGCCTTAAGCAACATGCGGCCAAGAAAGCGACCATGATTTCCAGAATGTGCGACTTCATTCGAAGAAAACACAGCCCAGGCAGCGGCGCTTACTATAAAAAAACTAGGCGCTATCTTGCCAGGCGCGAGCTGACAACCCTGGCCTGTAATTATCATTGCCGCTTAGGGGAAGTTGATCTCATTGCCATGAACAGGCAAACCCTGGTCTTTGTAGAAGTGCGCTATCGAAAAACCGCACTATACGGTTATGCCGTTGCATCCGTAACAGCGAAAAAACAGTCAAAACCCTCCTTACTGCCAAACATTACTTGCAAAAAGACAAGCATGGCAACTGAATGCCGTGCCGGTTAGATGTAGTCGGTATCGAATTAAGTGACCGCAAACTGAATTACCGCTAGATTAAACATGCTTTTTAATCAGAACCTCATTTATAATATCGAATGATTATGAGCTACCAGGACCGCGTCAAACAGCATTTCGCCGCCAGCATCGAAACCAAGATGCAGGCCATGGAAGCACTAACCCCTTTCATTACTGAAGCCGCCGACGCCATGGTTCACGCGTTGACCCAGGAGAAAAAGATTCTAAGCTGCGGTAATGGCGGATCTGCAGGCGATGCGCAGCATTTCTCTGCAGAACTGCTAAACCGTTTTGAAATGGAACGCCCATCCCTACCTGCCATTGCAATCACTACCGACACATCAACACTGACCTCTATTGCCAATGACTACTCCTACGAGGAAATCTTTTCCAAACAGGTGCACGCTTTAGGCCAGTCCGGCGATATCCTGCTTGCCATTTCTACCAGCGGGAATTCGCCTAATGTCATTAGGGCAATAAAGGTAGCGCATGACCGCAGCATGATTATTGTTCAGCTGACCGGCAAGGGAGGCGGCAATATGCGCGAACTGTTAAAAGAAGGCGATATTGAAATTTGTGTGCCTTCAACAAGTACTGCACGTATCCAGGAAGTACACCTGCTGGTAATTCACTGTCTTTGTGATTTGATCGACACCCAATTATTCGGAGGAGAATAAATGTTGTTGCTTCGCCTTGGATTTTTGCTCACGCTAATCGGATTTGTCAGCAGCTGCGCCTCTGTGATCAGTGCCACTACCGGTAATGAAGGCATAGAGGAAAACCGCGGCAGTCGTTCAATGGGCGCTGTGGTTGATGACAACAGCATCGAGACCGTCATCAAGGTCAACCTGAATGCCGCAGACGAACAGCTGAAAAAAGCACACATCAACGTAGTCAGTTTTAACGGTACGGTCCTGCTAGTGGGGCAGGTCCCTTCCCAGGACATTAAGAACCTGGCCACACGCGTTGCCAGAACATCGAGCTCCCGCGTCAAGGAGGTCTACAATGAACTGGAGGTGGCTGGCGCCACCACTTTCCTTTCCAGAAGCAACGATGCCTGGCTGACAGCCAAGATCAAAACGCTGATGCTCGCTGATGCCGAGGTCAGCGGGATGAGGACCAAGGTCATCACCGAAAACGGCGTGGTTTATCTTATGGGATTGCTTACCCAGGAAGAGGCAAATACGGCAGTCAATCTGGTAAGCAACACCAAAGGAGTGACAAAAGTAGTCCGCTCCTTTGAATATATTAATTAATTTTTGCTTTTCCCTTATGCTTAAGCTACTACGATCAGCATCTCTTTGTAAAAATAAAGTCAGCGTTACCACGTACATACTTGCTGGCTTTCTTTTTTGCCTACACCTGCTTTCGCTCGTCACGCTTACAAAATTTGAACATTACTAGATGAACAAAGTTCACCTTGAAGACACTAGCCCTCGCAATAAAGCTTCGCGCTGGTAGCGTCGCGAGCGAAAGCCAGGCAAGGCAAAAGTTTTTTCGAGACCGGAAATAGTAGTGAAGCCACTTGAGCTGTTCGGGAATAACTTTTAACACAGCGTAGGTGAGCGCAGCAGCTACAGGATAAGTATCCCCAGACCCTCAGGACTTCACTATTCGAAGCTCGGGTCTACTAGAATTGGACTTTTCTGAATCTTTCTTGGCGGGCTTTTCCGGCCCAGGTCCGGAAGGCTCGGGGGTGGGATCATCGGTGTCGAAGATCATGCCTTGCCCATTCTCCTTGGCATAAATACCAAGTATGGCGGGTGTGGGCACGTAAACGCGGGTGGGGATACCTCCGAAGCGGCCATTGAACTCTATACCGTTATTGGTAATGGTCAGGTCCTGAACCGCCACCGGGGAAATATTGAGGATAATCTGACCATCCTTTACATAGTTCTGGGGAACCTGGACATCCTTGGCGTAGGCATTAACCAGGATATAGGGCGTACAATTATTTTCAAGAATCCATTCGTTTAAAGCCCTTACCATGTAAGGCCGATGAGAGGTCATTGTCATGGAGCGGATCCTCCGGGGGATCTACCAGCAGGGGTTATTCCCTACGTTTTCATTTCCTTCTCTTGCTCGGAAAGGCTCTCCTGTACGGATTCACGATCAAACAGGCGATCTCTATACTCTACTAACGGCTTGGTAGCTTTGGATTCCGGCAGCTTTATGCCGATTTCCGACAGACGCCACAGAATTGGCAGAACACAGCAGTCAACTATAGTGAACTCTTCATTCATGAAGAATGGCTTTTCAGCAAAAATGGGTGAAATGGAAACGATGCTTTCCTTTAATTCTTTTCTTGCCTTATCCAGCTGGCTGGGAGTGCCGTCATTTGCCTGAAGCTTGTCCACAATACCGCACCAGTCTTTTTCTATACGATGCATCCAGAGACGACTCTGGGCACGAGCCACCGGGTAAACGGGGAAAAGCGGTGGGTGGGGGAATCGCTCATCAAGGTATTCCATCATGATATTCGGTTCGTAAAGCACCAGATCACGATCCACCAGTGTGGGCAGGCTGTTGTATGGATTCAGATCTGCCAAGTCTTCCGGCTTGTCGTTCTCATCAACATCTACAATTTCAACAGTGACACCTTTTTCTGCCAGGACGATACGCACGCGGTGGCTGTACTGGCTAGTTCCATCAGAGTAAAAAAGCATCGAAGAACGTTTAGTGACAACTCCCATAAATTTAGTGCCTCAACAAGTTATTATTATTAGCGACAACCAACGAAATCAACAGGCCTGGTAAATTCTTAATGGCCAACGTCCTTCCAGTATTCACGATTCAGCAACCAGGCAAATACGCCAAGGAACGCAAGGAAAAGCAGAACATAGCCACCAATACGGTGACGATCCAGCCTTGAAGGCTCACCGAGGTAATAAAGAAAGTTAACCAGGTTATAGGCAAGCTCTTCAAATTCCTCTTCATTCAGAGAACCCGTGCCATCTACATGAACAAGATGGTCGCAGTGTTCTGCATCTTCACAGTGCTGAACTCCCTGGAGGCTTTCAAGAATATTCGGCATACCAACATTGACAAATACACGGTTATTGACACCAAACGGCCTGGTGTTGTCTTCATAGAAACCAGTCAGATAACCATAAAGCCAGTCTGTCCCACGGGCTCTTGCCACCAGGGTCAGGTCAGGCGGTGCAATACCAAAGGCACTGTTACCAATATCTTCGGACATGGCGCTTTGCATCAGGTCGCCAATGGCTACGTCTTCATCGAAGATCATATATTCTTCCATGAGCTCCTCTGGGATACCCAGGTCTGCCGCCACGCGGTTATAGCGTGAGTACTTCGCTGAATGACAACCAATACAGTAGTTCATGAAAGTCTGCGCTCCAGCCTGCAGTGATTCCTGGTCATGCAGATCCATATCCACATGCTCCAGTTCAACTTCGGCTTCAGCTGCGACAGACATAAGAGGCAGTACAGTCAGACCGGCAATCAGTACCAGCGCCAATACAAGCTGGGGAATGCTAATGAAACGTCCCGTCACACGCTCCGGCGGCAGCTTGGTCTGCTCCTTACGCGTGTACCAGGGCATAAAGATGAAGTAAGCGAAGTACAGCACAGTACAAAGCTGCGCCAGTTTTGCCCTGGAGTCGGTTGGGCTCCAAACGCCCAGCACACCCAGGATGATGAAACTTACGACAAAGATCATCAGCGCAATACGGCTGTACCAGCCTTTGTAACGCATGGATTTGACCGGGCTCTTGTCGAGCCAGGGCACAACAAAAAGAATCGCGATGGCCGCTGCCATTACCACCAGTCCCCAGAACTTGGCATCAAGACCAAAGAGCGGATAAGTCACGGCGCGCAGCATTGAGTAGAACGGCGTGAAGTACCATACAGGTGCGATATGTTCCGGCGTCTTTAGGTTATCGGCTTCAGTGAAGTTCGCATATTCGAGGAAGTAGCCTCCCATCTCAGGCATAAAGAACAGAACGAAACAGAACACGAACAGAAAGACAACCACGGCTACAAGGTCATGAACACTGTAGTAGGGATGGAAAGGAATACCATCAAGCGGAATGCCCTTCTCGTCTTTGTTTTCCTTTATCTCGATACCGTCAGGATTGTTTGAACCCACTTCGTGCAAGGCCAGAAGATGAAGAAAAACCAGGAGGACCAACACCAGCGGCAGGGCAACTACGTGCAGGGCAAAGAAACGGTTCAGCGTAGCGCCAGAAATTAGGAAGTCACCCTGGATCCAAACCATCAAGTCTTCACCAATAAATGGAATGGCACCGAAGAGGCTAACGATTACGTTGGCGCCCCAGTAAGACATGTTGCCCCAGGGCAGTACATAGCCCATGAAACCTTCCGCCATGAGTACCAGGAAGATAGTCATACCAAAGATCCAGATCAGCTCCCTTGGTTTGCGATACGAACCGTACATCAGCGCACGGAACATGTGCAGGTAAATGACGGCAAAGAACGCAGAAGCACCTGTGGAATGCATGTAGCGCAGAATCCAACCATAGTCGACATCACGCATGATGTACTCAACAGACGCAAAGGCGCCTTCCGCGCTGGGTACATAGTTCATGGTAAGCCATATACCAGTCAGCAACTGGTTGACAAGTACTACGGTGGCGAGGATGCCGAACACGTACCAGATGTTAAAGTTCTTCGGCGCATAGTACTTGGTCATATGCTTTTCGAGCGTCTTGGTGACGGGCAGCCGAGCATCGATCCAGGCCATCAGGCCGTTTTTGTTTTTCAGTTCAATAGCAGGTGAATTATCAAAATCAGACATCAGGAATCTTCTCCATCCAGGCCAACAACTATGACATCATCACTCTCATAGTAGTGGGGTGGCACAACAAGATTATCGGGCGCGGGTACACCGCTATATACGCGGCCTGCCATATCAAACATGGAGCCATGACAGGGGCAGAAGAAACCTCCCTGCCATTCCGGATCGTAATCCTGCGGTTGCACTTCGGCATTCAGGATTGGTGCACAGCCAAGGTGTGTACAAAGACCCACCATGACCATTATTTCAGGTTTGATGGAACGGTATTCATTTTGACAGTACTCAGGCTGCTGGCCGCTTTCCTCTGAATCAGGATCTGCCAGGTGGTCAGTCCTACTGGCAAGGCCTTCCAGGACAGATTCATCTCGACGGAATACATAGACGGGCTGGCCGCGCCAAGCAGGCATTGGGCCAAGCAGTTCGCCGGGGCTCAAGCGGCTGATATCCACGACAATCGGAGCACCCGCTGCAAGCGCTCTGGCACTGGGTTGCCAGGAGCCTACGAAAGGGACGGCGGCGCCTACAGCGCCGGCAGCGCCGACAAGTGTAGTACTGCCAATAAGAAATTTTCTGCGCTTTTTGTTTACGACGTTTGAACTGTCGGCATGGGCTGTGCCATCACTCAAGTTGCGTTCTCCTTAATTTTTAACTGCTGTTAACTGCCTGCAACCGGTCAGCCGAATGGGCTAGAAATAGGGGCAAATGGCGGTGAGCGCATACTACTAAATCAGCCCATTTTTTTCAAGATGAGCACACGCACAAAACGTCTCAAATCCTTGAAATCTAGGCAAAAAAAAGCCGGAAAATATATTCCGGCTTTTTCTTTGAATTTGCCTGTTTTATGTCTTGTTTTACTCCCCGAAAGAAGTACGGGTAAAGACTCGCAACAAATTCTTAACGCTTGGAGTACTGTGGACGCTTTCTCGCTTTTCGCAGTCCCACTTTCTTACGCTCAACTTCCCTGGCGTCACGAGTCACAAAACCAGCTTTCCGCAGTGGAGAGCGGTTCTCCTCGTCGAAATCGATCAACGCTCTAGTGATTCCGTGACGAATTGCTCCGGCCTGACCAAAGCTGCCGCCTCCTGCAACACGGACATTAACGTCAAATTTTTCAAACACTTCAAGCAGTTCAAGGGGCTGACGCACGATCATGCGTGCCACTTCACGACCGAAATACTGGTCAATCGTGCGATTGTTGATAGTGATATTGCCGGACCCGGAAGTCAGGAAAACTCTTGCTGTCGAAGTTTTACGACGACCCGTTCCGTAGTATTGAGTAGCTGCCATTGATCTAGTTTCTCTTTTTAGAAATCTTCGTGTTACGCCAGGTTAAGTTCAGCAGGATTTTGAGCACCGTGAGGATGCTCCGTGCCTGCATAAACTTTCAGTTTGCGAAGCATGGCGCGACCCAGTGGTGTGCGAGGCATCATGCCTTTCACGGCCAGCGTAATAATGTCTTCAGGGGCTTTTTCAACCATTTCGTTGAAGGTGCGTGTTTTTAGTCCGCCTGGGTATCCAGAGTGCCTGTGATAGAGCTTGTCGGTAGTTTTCTTGCCGGTGACGCTTACTTTCTCAGCATTGACGACAACGATATAGTCGCCGGTATCCACGTGTGGCGTGTACTCTGGCTTGTGCTTGCCACGTAGACGATGGGCTATCTCTGCAGCCATACGGCCCAGAGTTTTTCCTTCTGCATCAATAACATACCAGTGATTTTCTGCAGTTTCCTTGTTCATTGAAATCGTCTTCATGGTTCGTTCCGAATTCTGTATCTATTTATTTCTAAAAACTAAAAATATGAAACTTTTGCCGGTTTTTTCGGCTTTTTCTCCGCTTCTAAAGGCAGTATGCCTGTTAGCGTTATACCCCAGGGGGCGAGGAGCGCGAATTCTACCGATGACACCCTGCAGATTCAAGTATTCCGTGGCTTTTTTTATGATTTACAGGGCTTTTTTCAGCAGGGTCAGATTCACACCGGAATCATGGCAAAACTGGCATCTGGCCGGTGCTCGTGACCCAGGTACTCCAGTGACTGCATTTCCAGCAGCCTTGAGCAGGTTCTCTCGAAAGTAAATGCCAGCTCATCGCCCTGGTACAGGGCCTCGAGCGGCGGCGCTGCCGATAGGATAAGCTTGACGTTCTGGTCATAAAACTCATCCACCAGGGAGATAAAGCGGCGTGCCTTGTCATCCAGAAATTCATCGAAAACGGGCACATTGGATAGCAGCACGGTATGAAAAAGCTGTGATATTTCGATGTAATCTGCGGCACTCCTGGGGCCTGCGCATAAATCCTCGAATTCAAACCAGGCAATCCCTTCGGCGCTACGTTGGACAGTAATATCCCGGCCCAGGATCTCCAGCGACCGGGTGTCCCAGGTGCTCACCCCCCTGCTGAGATTGTTAAAGCAGTCAAGCATCGCTTTATCGGCTTCATCTCCCAGCGGGCTGTGGTAGATCCCGGCATTCTCCAGTGTGCGCAGGCGGTAATCAGTTCCGCCATTCACCTTCATAACAGTCGTGTGCGCTTCTAGCAATGCAATAGCCGATAGAAAATTCTGTCGCTGCAGGCCACGCTCGTAAAGTTTGGGCGGAGGGATGTTGGAAGTGGTTACCAGCACGATGCCCTCTTCCAAGAGGGCCTCAAGCAGGTTGCCCAGAATCATGGCATCCCCGATCTCACTTACATAAAACTCATCGAAACAGAGCACATCCGCTTTTTCGCAAATCTGCCCCGCTACGAGTTCAAGTGGGTTTTTCTTGCCGCGGTGGCTGTAGAGGCTTCTGTGCACCACCTGCATGAAACGATGAAAGTGCATGCGCATTTTTCTCTCACCGGGCAGGCACTGGTAAAAAATATCCATCAGGTAGGTTTTTCCCCGACCCACTCCACCCCACAGATACAGACCCTTGATCTGACGAATGGCTTTTTTCTTTTGCCCAAGAAGTGAGCCAAAAAGTCCCTCTGGTTCTTTCCAGCAATCCACTATCTGTCCGTACAGGCTCTCGAGAGCCTTAATAGTTTCTTCCTGTGCCCTGTCAGGCTGAATACTGCCCTGGGCCAGGTCCTGGGAGTAATGTTCAAATGGTGTATGAGAATAAGACAAGGGAAAGTTACTTGTAGTGACAGGACAAGGGCACAATTATAGGTATAATCCTTTGCATGTCTTCAAGTTTTATCCCGTCGAATTTAACACTGGTCACCCGACCTAATTTTACAGGAAGTTTGTCAGCATGATCTGGTTGACTGGACTACTTGCTTTTATCATTGGTCTTATCGTCGGCGCGGTCGTCTACAAACAGTTCAAATCTGACGAAGCCAGGGTCAGGCAACTCGAAGAGCAGCTCGAATCACTCGAGCTTGAACACGAAGCCTACAAGCACAATGTTCACAGCCATTTCAACTCGACTGCCAACCTGCTTAAAAACATGGCCGACAGCTACAGGGATTTCTACCGGCATATGGCCGCAGGGGCCCAGTCTCTGTGCCCTGAATATATTTCTGAACAGCTCACGCATACCGCCCTTGAACAGGAAGCGCTCACGCGCGATACTTTCGCGGAAGCGCCGGAAGAAGCGCCTGCACCGCCGCGGGATTATGCAGCCAAGTCGAGCCCGGATCAGAAAGGCAGTCTTGCCGAGGATTACGGCCTTGACAAGGTGGACGTTTCACCGGAATCCATTCCCCGCATTACAGACTGAAAACCCCCGGTTATCTCGTGTTTCTTTCTTAAGCTTTCCCGCTTGGGACTCGTGACCCTGACGTGTATAATCTGCGCCCCGATTAAGCCCGGTCCTGCATTGGACTGAATTAAATTCCAGAACAGTCCACTTAACATGATGAATGAACACAGGCTTACACACCTTAAGCAGCTTGAGGCGGAAAGCATTCACATTATGCGCGAAGTCGCTGCCGAGTTTGAAAACCCGGTAATGCTCTACTCCGTGGGTAAAGATTCAGCCGTCATGCTTCATGTGGCATTGAAGGCCTTTTATCCCGGAAAGCTGCCCTTCCGACTTCTTCATGTCGACACAACCTGGAAGTTCAAGGAGATGATCGAATTCCGCGACAGCATGGCTGAGCGCCTGGGTCTCGATCTGATTGTGCATATAAACCAGGAAGGGGTTGAGGCCGGCGTTACTCCCTTTACGCACGGAAGCTCCAAGCATACCGACATCATGAAAACCGAGGCACTCAAGCAGGCACTGAACAAGTACAAGTTCGATGCCGCATTCGGTGGTGCCCGTCGCGACGAGGAAGCTTCGCGCGCCAAGGAACGTGTCTATTCATTCAGAGACAAGAACCATAAATGGGACCCAAAGAATCAGCGTCCTGAACTCTGGAATCTTTACAACGGTAAAGTCAACCGCAGTAAGGAAGAAAGTATTCGCGTCTTCCCCCTGTCCAACTGGACCGAGCTGGATATCTGGCAATACATCCATCTGAACAATATCGACATTCCCTCGCTTTACTTTGCCGAGGAGCGTCCCGTGGTGGAATATGCCGGTACTGAAATCTGTGTCAATGATGACCGCGTGCCACCTGAACTGGGGGTGAAGGCGGTCATGAAGAAAGTCCGCTTCCGGACACTAGGCTGTTACCCCCTCACCGGGGCCGTTGAGTCAGAAGCCACCACTCTACCTGAAATCATCCAGGAAATGCTGCTGGCCACCACTTCTGAAAGGCAGGGTCGCACCATCGACAAGGACCAGGCCGGCTCAATGGAGAAGAAAAAGCGTGAGGGTTACTTCTAGATGTCGCACCAGTCTGACCTTATCGCCACTGATATCAATGCCTACCTTGCCCAGCATGAGCGCAAGGAGCTCCTGCGCTTGCTCACCTGCGGAAGCGTTGATGACGGCAAGAGCACGCTAATTGGACGCCTGCTTTATGATACAAAGATGGTCTACCAGGACCAGTTGGAAGCTATCAGCAGTGATGCATCGAAATCAGGAGCTGCCGAAGCTGAGCTTGATCTTTCCCGCCTAACCGATGGTCTCCAAGCCGAGCGTGAACAGGGGATCACCATTGATGTAGCCTACCGCTATTTTTCCACGGCCAAGCGCAAGTTCATCATTGCCGACACGCCGGGGCATGAACAGTACACACGCAACATGGCCACGGGTGCGTCCAACTGTGAGCTGGCCATTATTCTCATCGACGCCCGCCATGGAGTGCTGACCCAGACCCGTCGTCATACCTTTATTGCCAAACTGCTCGGCATCAAACACATCATCGTGGCCGTTAATAAAATGGACCTCATGGAATACAGCGAGCAAGTTTTCAACGATATTCGTGACGTCTACCTGGATTTCACCAGTGAGCTGGACATGGAGGATCTGACATTTATCCCAATTTCCGCGCTCAAAGGAGATAACGTCGTCCATTACAGCGAAGAGATGCCATGGTATGAAGGCGAGACCCTGATGTGGATGCTGGAAAACGTGAAGATCAGCGCTGACCGCAATTTCGAGGACTTCCGCTTCCCGGTACAGTTTGTTAACCGCCCCAATCTCGACTTTCGCGGTTACTGCGGCACGATCGCCTCCGGCGTTGTCCGCAAGGGCGATCACATCACTGCACTGCCTTCTGGTAAAAGCAGCACGATTAAATCCATCGTGACCTATGATGAAGAGCTGGAGCAGGCTTTTACACCTATGGCGATCACTATCACCCTGGAAGATGAAATTGATATCAGCCGCGGCGACATGATTGTCCACTCTGACAACCTGCCAACCACCAGCGATGAATTCGTTGCCAACATTGTCTGGATGAACGAGAAGGCTCTGCTGACCGGCAAGCAGTATGACTTTAAATTCAATGCCAAGAATACGAGCGGCCAGATTTCCAATATCAATCACAAGGTTGACATCAATACGCTGAAGACCAGCCCGGCGCCCGCCCTGGAACTGAATGAAATCGGGTTGTGTGAAGTTGCTCTGAGCGACTCCATCTATTTTGACGATTACAAGACAAATACGAGCACCGGCTCTTTCATAATTATCGACCGTCTCACGAACGTGACCGTCGGTGCCGGCATGATCGCTGACGATAACGAGACCGGAAAACACATCAGCACGGTTTCGGCCCACGTCACTACCGAGGAGCGCGCCGCCCGCTACGGCCAGAAACCTGTCACCGTAATGTTCATAGGACTTTCGGGCTCAGGCAAATCAACACTTGCCCATGCCCTGGAAAGAAAGTTATTTGACATGGGTCGCGTGAGCACAGTGCTTGACGGTAAGCAGATGCGTCTGGGCATCAGCAAGGACCTGCCGCATGATGCAGAGGGTCGTGCTGAAAACCTACGCCGCAGCGCCTACATTGCAAGGTATCTTAATGATGCGGGTCTCATTTGCTGCGCAGCCTTCGTGGCACCAAATCTCGACTCCCGCGAACATCTCATGAGTGTCATTGGCGAAGAAAACACCATCGTGATCTACCTCAATCCACCGCTTGAAGTCTGCAAGCAGCGTGACCCTAGCGGTCTCTATGCCGCCGAGGAAAATGTCCCGACGGGAATCGTTCCCGGTGTCTCTTTCGAATACCCGGAGCCTGAAAACCCCGACCTGATTCTGCCTACCCATGAGCTCGACGTTGAGGACTGCATAGAACGTATAATCAACGTGATGAAAGAAAACGCAGTAATATAAAAAACCGGGGCAAGCCCCGGTTTTTTTATTTCTACTTAAAAACTTTCTCTAGAATCGCGATCCTACCGTTACGTAGAGGCTCGCCGGTTCACCAACAAAATAACGGTCTCCCCCAAACGAGCTGAAATCTGCACGCTCTGCATAATCCTCATCAAATAGGTTGGTGACACGGGCAGCGAAATACCAGTTATCTGCGGAATCATAACGATACCTGAGATTCACCAAGTCATGGCCCTCGTAACGATGCAGATTGGCTTCATCCGTGTAGTAATCATCCATGTGCACCCATTCAATGTTGAGGCTGTTCTGGCTGTTAATGTTCCAGTTCAGCTGCACATTACCCACGAGCCTTGGCGCCGTGTCCATATCGTTTCCGTCAATGGAAACCCGGACACCCAGTGGCGCTATATTGGCTTCATACTTGTGACGCGCATAGCTGGCTACCACTTTCAGCGACAGGTCATCTGTTAGTGAAAACAGCGAATCCAGTTCTATTCCTTGATGACTGGTCTCCCCGCCACTTATATTGTTTCGGGCACTGTCCTGGAATATCACGTCTTCCTTTTCCATCCAGTAGGCCGCTACACCGAAGGACATGTTGCCCCGGCTGGCACGGTAACCCACTTCAAAACTGTTGACTTGCTCGGAATCCAGATCAGCGACGGACTGATTTACCTGCAGCCTGTAGAGTTCAGTCGCCTGTGGAGCTCGGAATGCCAGGGAATAGTTGGCAAAAAGTTGGGTGCTGGCATCAAAGTCATGAATCCAGCCGATTTGCGCGGTCAGATTGTCAAAATCATCACTGCGGTCTGAAGGCCGGCTGTATCTGCAGGTTCCGGAGGGGTTGAATGCTGATGGAGTGCACGAGGAACCGTCCTCGGCGGTGTTTCCATCAATAATGCGGTTGTCATAGTCATACTCAAGGAACTCATAGCGAAGTGCCAGGGAAATCTGGTCCTGCTCACTGCTCTGCCACTTCATGAGCGCATAGGGGGACCACATGCTGGCTTCGACGGTGAAATCGTATTGCTTGCCGGCTGGGAATGAGCCGAAGCCGCCAGCCTGCGTCTGCTTCAGTAAACCATCCGTGCTTTCCATATCAAGCCCGACGGTCCAGTTAACATCATCGCTGGAATTGAAACTGTATAAAGTTTGCAGGCCAAAGGAGTCGTGCCCGTTTTCTTCCAGTGGAGTACCTGGCAGGAAGTGCATTAGGAAAGTCATGTCCGTGTTACGGTAGTACGGCGTCACCATCCAGGTGCCGTTTTCAGTATCACCTTCGATACGGGTGTGAAAACGAAAACTCTGGACGTCGCGGAACGCTTCCGGATTGGCATTTTCTCTTTTCTTTGCACTATCCTTGTAGGCGTTAGTACCCACCAGGAAACCTGCAGTTTCCTGGTTCAGGTTGGTCACTGCGAAAGAGCTGGATATGCGCACGTTGCCGCCATCATACCTATGCCCAACGTTCAGTTTCTGTTGATCGAAACCGGAGTCATCCTTGTAGCCGCCATCACTGGCGCCATTGAAATAAACACCGAACTGGTGCTCACCCTCTTCAGTATTAATCCCTAAGTTCAGTCGCCCGTATTCATTGGGGCCGGCATCTACTGAGATCACACCACCGGGCTTACCTGACAGTGCCGGGTTGATCACATTGATTGCTCCATGCAAGGCGTTAGCGCCAAACAAGACGCTGCCCGGTCCACGAATAATCTCTATGGCCTGGGCCTGTTCGGTATTCGCCTCGAACAGCTGGTTTACATTACAGAATCCGGCGGCACGCACTGGAATTCCATCCTGGGACACCTGGTAAGCGCCGCAACTGCCTGCACCGGTCAGCACCGGGGAGCGGATGCCCAGCAGGGACTCCTGCCCGTTACCCCTGTTGAATACGACACCCGGGACAGTATTCAATACTTCACCGATGTGAATCTGTTTGAAAGTATCCAGCAATTCCCTGTCCACTGCATGGATGCTGGAAGGGATATCCCCGATAGCTGATCCCTGCCGATCTGAAGTGACAAAAATCGTCTCCAGCATGTTGTCCTGGGCCATACTCGACCCCGACCAGGCCGCGGTCATACAGATCGCCAGTTGCAGTAGTCTGATTCGGTGATTAAATGTCATTCTCATACTCCCCCAAGATTCGGGTCTGTGCCTTGCTGTTAACCCAGGGTTCAAAAAAATTTGCTATATTCTGCACATTAATAAAGCTACACCAATGACAAAGAGCGGGAAAAAGCTGATTTTTTCCTGATGGATTTATCCCAGCCCTGTGAAATTCTTTTACATCAACAAAACTCGCGTCGATACTGACCGCCGGGTAGTTTTTATTGGCGGCGAAACTGTATCCCTGGAACCAAAAGTTTTCAAGGTATTGCAGTATCTCGCGAGCAATCCTGGCCGGGTGATTTCACACCGGGAACTCCTCGATACCATCTGGACCAATACCGTGGTTGAGCCAGGAGCCCTGCAGCGCTGCATAGCCAGGTTGCGTAAGGTCTTTGGCGATGACGCACGCAAGCAATGCGTGATTGCCACCTACCCAAAGCGGGGCTACAGCATCGTGGCCGAGGTTCACTGGCAGGAATTCAGTGAAGATAAAATATTGCCCTGGTGGGCTCTGTCCAGGAGATTTGCGGCAGCTGCGGCTGTCATCCTAATTCTTGCTATGGTCGCCTTATATATGCCACAGCCAGATCAGCCTGCAGCAACCCTGGGTGAAACCCCGGATACGGAATTCTCTCTTCTCGACAATTCTGCTCTGATTACGGCCCTGGCTAATCCGGATGACTTCCCCGTCTACTCGCCGGACGGGCGGTACGTGGTTTATCCGCGCTATCTGGAAGAAGGACGTGCACACTTGTGGGCTCGCGACCTAGCCTATGGTAATGACTTCCTACTCACTGACGAGGCCGGCAGGTATGAACACCTGGCCTGGTCAATGGACAGCAGCATGCTGCTTTTTGCTGATGCCGCAAATCGCTGCTCCTCTTTGAAAGCCGTAGCTGTCTCCCAGTCTGAAACGAATGCCCTAATCGTGAATAAACTTATCGACTGCATGGACAGCCGCATCGTTGCTCCGAAGTGGCTCAACAACCGCACCCTTGCCTTCATAGCAATCAACGAATCCGAGGCCAGCCTGCAGAAGCTCGATCTGAAAACACTTGTCACTCAAGAGTTATTAAGCAGCAGCAACCAGGTGCCCTATCACCTAAGTTTTTCGCGTCAGACCAATATCCTGACCATCATGGCCATTGATCAAGCCGGGCAAAAGGAGCTGTTATTCCTTGATATCAATTCAGGCCTCATCAACAGAAATATCAGGGCTGTTTTCCCTACCAAGGAAAACTTCTACCCCAGTTCCATCCCGCTTTAATAACCAAGTAGTCTTCCCATCTATGTCCATACTTCTTGAACAAATTCAAAGCCTGAAATTTCAGCTGGAGTCCGTGGGTGAGCTGAAAAAAATCCTGGCCTCAGAAACTTTTGGTCATGTAGACAGTGAAATGATCGACATGATGTTTGACCAGAGCAAACGGTTTGCCGAGGAAAAACTTATTCCGCTGGCAGAGTCAGGGGACGTTGAAGGCTGCAAACTTGAAAATGGCCGCGTCATGCTTCCTGGCGGCACGCGTGAGGTTTACAAGGAATGGTGTGAACTGGGTTTCCCTGCCCTTGGCCTGCCCCTTGATAATGACGGACTCGGTTTTCCGAATGTTGTCCAGTGTGCCGTGCAGGAAATTCTGGACGGCAGCAACCACGCCTTCGGCATGATGAGCATCAATGTTCGCTGCGCTATCAAGGCCTTGCTGGCTAATGCACCTGAAGCGTTGGTTGAGCGCTGGCTGCCGGGCCTAATTAGCGGTGACAACTCCTTCACCATTGTCATCAGTGAACCACAGGCAGGGTCCGATGTAGGCCGCATCAGGACATCGGCCACTCCTATTGATGGCGACAAGTGGTCAATCACCGGTTCTAAAATCTGGATTTCCTTTGGCGACCACGATGCCACTGACCAGATTGTCCACCTTGTGCTTGCCAGGGTGCCCAGCGAAGAAATCGGCACCCGCGCACTCGGTCTTTTTGCTATTCCCAAGTTCAAAGATGACATCCTTGATGAGGAACATCGCAACGGCTTCAACGTTTCGCGCCTTGAACACAAGATGGGCCTGCATGCGTCACCTACCTGCGTCCTCGAACTGGAAAATGCCGAGGGCTACCTGATCGGTGAAACCGGCAAAGGATTACAGGCGCTGTTCGTCATGATGAATGGCATGCGACTCGCAGTAGGTATACAGGGAGCAGCCACCGCCAATATGGCCACCCTGCATGCCATTGCCTATGCGAAAGAGCGGCCCCAGGGCGGTCGTCCTGATCAACCCCCGGTCATGATTACCGAGCACGCTGATGTAAAAAGAATGCTGCTGGAAATGACTGCCCAGAGTGAAATGATCAGGGCACTGGCATTGCGCACTGCTGCCTACCTCGATCTTGCTGAAATAACAGGAGACAGTGACATACTGGCCCTGGGGGAACTGCTGCTTCCAATCACTAAAACGGTTGGCGCGGAAACAGGTTTTGCCGTGGCAAGCCAGGGCATCCAGGTGCTCGGCGGCTATGGCTATACCAATGATTACCCGCTGGAACGCATGGCCAGGGACATACGTGTTGCCTCTATATATGAAGGAACAAGTGGAATACAGGCGCTGGACTTTCTCAAACGCAAAGTCCTGGGTGATGATGCAGCCCTGTTAAACCGTTTGCTGGAGATCGTTCGCAATGACATTGAGTCGACGCTGGATGAAAACCCCCTAAAATCCGGACTCACCAATGCCATCAACAGCCTTGAGTCCGCGCTTGCCAGCCTGCAGTCAATGGCGGCCGCGGACAAGAAATCTGTAGACGGAGGTGCCTACCATTTTATGAATCTTTCGGGCCTAGTGGTCATGCACTGGCTTGGGCTGCTCTTATGGCATAAAGCTGACGGCAGTTCTGACTACCACCAGCGCCTTCGGGCGGCACTTGCTCTTGCCTCAAACGGCCTTGAAGAGAAAGCCCTATATCTTGCCAGCCTCTCTCTCCAGGAAAACAGTCCACACTGTTTTTAAAGGTTTAAATTCCATTTGCTTCTGCCTTTCTGATTCGATAGTTTAGGCGCCATTCGCCTCAAAATAGACCAAAATCCTCATTGGGAGAAATGACAACATGACAGAATACCAACTTTACATCGACGGCAAATTTCAGCCGTCCAAATCCGGGGAATACACAGACAATATGAACCCCGCCAACAACGAGGTGTACTGCAAAGTGCAGAACGCCAAGGCGGAAGACCTGGAAACTGTAATTGCCTCTTCCCAGAAAGCCTTTGAGACATGGAAAGACGTGCCTCCTTCTGCCAGGGAAAAAATGTTTCTCGATGCGGCCGATCTTATGGAGGAACGCGCCGAGGACCTGCGTGAGTGCCTGATTGATGAAGCCGGCTCTACCATGCTGAAAGCAGGTTATGAGACTCACCATACTCCAGACTTCCTGCGCTCAATGGCGGGTGAATGTCGTCGCATCAAGGGTGAGACATATGTCTCCAACTACCCGGGCGTTAAATCTTTCTGCATTCGTCGTCCGCTGGGTGTTACCGTGGCGATTGCCCCGTTTAACTTTCCGCTCCTGCTGGGCGTTCGCAAAATCGGCTTTTCCCTGGCAGCAGGAAACACCATGATCCTAAAACCGTCTGAAATGACCCCGGTCATTGGTCTAAAGATTGCTGAGCTATTAACAGATGCAGGCTTTCCACCCGGTGTTATCAATGCCATTCCGGCAGAGGGTGCTGAACTGGGCGATGGTCTGATTACCGATCCCCGCGTTAAATTTGTCACCTTCACCGGTTCCAGCCGCGTCGGCTGGCAGGTAGGCGCCACTGCTGCTTCTGCTGGCAAGCGCTTTGCCCTGGAAATGGGCGGTAAGAATCCCATCATCGTGCTCAATGATGCCGATGTTGATTACGCCGTCGATACGGCTGCTTTCTCCAACTTCATGCACCAGGGTCAAATCTGTATGACTGGCTCACGCGTCATCGTTGAAGAAGGCGTCTATGACGAGTTTGTCGAAAAACTCGGCAAGAAAGTGGAAGGCATTCCATACGGCGCAGACCCTCGCACACCCGGCCTGATTGTCGGCCCGCTGATTCGCACCACCCAGCCTGCATTCATTAAGGAACACCTTGATGCGGCGGTAAGTGCCGGCGCCAAGCTGGTGGTTGGCGGTAACTACGAAGGTAATGTATTCCAGCCTTCAGTAGCTGCCGATGTAACGTCTGACATGAGCCTGTTCCAGACTGAAGTCTTTGGCCCGCTGGCCTCTGTTATCAAAGCCAAGGATCATGAAGATGCGGTAAGACTGGCCAACGATGTTGAGTATGGTCTGTCTTCAGCAGTTATTACAAATGACATGCAGAAAATCTGGTATGCGATCGAGAATCTGGAAACCGGCATGATTCACATTAACGGACCTTCCGTTCGCGACGAACCGGTCATCCCATTCGGTGGTGTGAAGAACTCAAGCTACGGCCGAGAAGGCGGACATTTCTCTATCGACGAATGTACCGAGCTAAAATGGGTAACTATGCAGACTGGACAGAACAAGTACCCCTTCTAAATAAGGGACAAGGTTCTAAAAGGCCCCTGCTGTTTGGCAGGGGCTTTTTTGGTTTGGTAATTAATAAATTCGTTCACGTGCCCTGCGCTGCCTGACCCTGTCGATGATGACTGTCTTGCCTTTTGCAGTGGCAATACTGCTCAGCAGCATCTCATCCCAACCATTTTGGGCTGGCCAAATTAAAACCTCTTCAGCACACCCTTAATTTGAATCTTGTTCTCAATGGAGTAATTAGCATACGAGTGGTGGGCATAAACTGGCCATGCCGCCAACAAGGGGAAGGGTATATAAGCCTATGATTTTTCATTTCAAACTACTGGTGATTTGTGTAACTTAACGCCACCAGGCAGGTTTGATTTACATCATCATAAAGCTGGAATACCCCAAAATGATTGCATGGCATGAAAACAAGTTTGCACCCAAGCCCGGCACAATTCTCTGTAAGCCAACTGAAATAGAAAATGGTGCCGCGAGAGAATTCCGGTTCGGCGGTTACTCGCCATTTGTATTTCGCATGTTTGTCTACAACGACGCAGGAAACTTCAAGGGATTTCACAATTCCTGCCCGCACTTTGATGTTCCAATGAACCACACCCCCGAAGAACTATTCACGCCTGACGGTCAGTATTTCCAATGTGTTACTCACTACGCAAAATTTGATAAATCCAGCGGCATCTGTGTTTATGGCCCCTGTGAAGGTAAATCTCTACAGAGGATTCCATTGACCATAGAAGCAAACAATTTAGAAATAGGGACAGCCTGAATTCCTGTAACCCAGATTGAAAACTGTTCTTTATTCATCTCATCAATTGCTCATACCAGTATTGCTAATGACTTGTATGTCTGTGGACGGCCATCATGCCAGCAAATTTTTTCAGTTCAGCGGTACCGTGATTGAATTTCGGTACATGAATCCACATTCCCGAATTTTACTTCCCTTGCACGATGAAAACGGCAGTCTCAGAGAATGAATAATCAAAGGGCCCCGTCTAGATCGCATACACAGAATGTGCGTCAAGGCCGATTTCCTGGATATGGCAGACAGCATCCAGGTTTGCGGATTTATTTTCGGTCAGGAACTGATAGAGACATTAAAGAAAAGCTGGCAAAAAGATAGATTCTTAGCACTTACTATGAATCGTTAAAGTTTAAAGACCTTCTCGGCAACGCCCTGGTAAAACATCTTCTTGTCAACATCAGGAATATCCATGTTATCCATATCCAGTACTTCCTGTTTTACGTACTGGTATGGGTAATCCATGGCATACATCACCCGATCCACACCCAGAGTCTGCTGGGCAAAGCGTACTGCCGGCTCCCAGGCCATCCCACTGCAGGTGATATAGACATTTTCTTTCAGGTAATCGCTGACCTTTTTTTGCAGCGGCTGCAGATTTTCATATCGTTTCGAAGAGACCTGTGCGTTATGCATAAAATCGAGGCGATAGCTCCAGTAAGGCAGTGCCTCTCCCATGTGTCCAATAATCATCTGCAGTCTCGGAAATTGATCAAAAACGCCTGAAGTAATAATTCTCAGCATGTGCAGTCCGGTTTCAACACCAAACCCAAAGATGGCCCCATCCAGCCCCACCTCCAGCATTGGTTCGATCATGCTTTTTGGTGGGGTATTGGGATGCAGGTAGATTGGCAAGTCCATGGCTTCAGCCGCTTCAAAAATTGGCCAGAATTTCTGATCGGACAGATACTCGCCATGTGTATGCGAATTGTTGATGATCCCCTTGAAACCCATTGCCTTGCAGCGTTCCATTTCCTTTGCTGCCAGCTCCGGCGCCTGCGGCGCGATTGCACATAATGCGGCATAGCGATCCGGATGCCTGGTTACAGCATCGCTGAGCATGTCATTGCTATCTCTGGCTAACGCGACTGCAGTCACCCGATCCAGCACCTGGACGCCCGGCGAAGTGAGCGCAAGTATTGCGAAATTGATACCTGCCGCATCCATGTCTGCCAGCCTTTCATCATCCAGATCTGCCAGTTTGCGTCTGACTGTCGCAGGCCGGGGAGCATCTGAAGTGCCGTAAAAGCCCCAGAGACTGTCGAAACCCGGATCATCTAACTGTCGGGATACATATAGATCCCTGTAAATGTCCAGTAATTCCTGCGGCGCCCAGGCCTCTTCGGTAGCAATCCGCCTGTACTTCTCGCTGAATGGAACTGAAGTGGTCTCCGGCATAGCCTTCTCCGTATATGTGCGGGAAAAAGGCGAAAGTATAGCGCAAAAGATTTTACTCAAATCCCCTTTTGCGCGATGATTACGCCCCCCAAAATTTCGATAACCAACAGCAGGAGCCAAACAGTGGCTGAAGCCAAGCAATTAAATACCTGTCCTCAAGATCATTATCCAGAATTACAGCTCTTTATCGGGGGTGAGTGGATCAGCAAGGGCAGCAGGAAAAGTGAGGAGGTCCTCAATCCGGCCACCGGCGAAGTCTTGGGTGAATTGCCACACGCCACCAAGGAAGACATGGACCATGCTCTAGCTGCTGCCGAAGACGGCTTCAGGGTTTGGAAGGAAAAACTGCCGGAAGAACGCAGTGTTGTTCTTAGAAAAGCATCCGATCTCATCAGGGAGCGCGCAGAACAGATCACTACTGTTGCAACACTTGAGTCCGGCAAACCAATTTTACAGTCACGCATTGAACTGCAGATGTCCACGCGGGTACTTGAATGGTACGCCGAGGAAGGACGCCGCGCTTATGGTCGCGTCCTGGCACAACGTCAGCCAGGTTCTCGTATGTACGTAGTCAAAGAACCGGTAGGGCCAGTTGCTGCCTTTGCACCCTGGAATTTTCCGCAGGGTAATCCAGCCCGCAAAATGGGCGCCTCTCTGGGAGCCGGTTGCTCCTGCGTTTTCAAACCGGCAGAAGAAACACCGGCTACAGCCTTACTTATGGCCAAGTGCATGCAGGATGCCGGATTACCGGACGGTGTGTTAAATGTTGTTTTCGGTATACCTCATATAATTTCAACTTATTTGTTGAGCTCACCCATTATTCGCAAGATGTCCTTTACAGGCTCTGTTCCGGTCGGCAAATCGCTGATGAAACTGGCTGCAGACAACATGGTCAGGACAACCATGGAGCTCGGCGGCCACGCCCCAGTTCTTGTTTTCGAGGATGCCGACGTGGAGGCAGTGCTAAAACAGTCGGTTGCAGCAAAATTTCGCAACGGCGGCCAGGTTTGTGTGTCTCCTACACGCTTCCTTGTTCATGAATCCATTTTTGATAAATTTGTTGATGGCTTCACAGCTCTGACCAAGGAAATCAAGGTTGGCAATCCCCTGGATGAAAACAACAGCATGGGACCACTAATTCACGAGCGTCGCCGGAAGGCGATCAGTGCCATCATTGATGACGCCGTTCAAAATGGTGCTACGTTAAATACTGGCGGTGCACCTATTGAAGGGGCTGGTTCTTTCTACCAGCCAACAGTGTTATCCAACGTTCCCCATAGTGCCCGGATCATGCATGAAGAGCCTTTTGGCCCGGTAGCCATCATCAATTCCTTTAACGATTTCTATGATGTGATCAGAGAAGCTAATCGTCTTCCCTACGGGCTGGCCGCGTTTGCTTTTACTGACTCCGCCAAGCGTGTGAATCTTCTGGGTGAACAGCTTGAAGCGGGCATGATCGGTATTAACAGTTTTGCTATTTCTGTTCCGGAATCCCCATTTGGCGGAATAAAGGAATCAGGCCATGGTTCTGAGGAAGGGATCGAGGGGCTCGAAGCCTGCCTAGTCACCAAGTTCATTTCAGAGGCGTAAAGAGCAATCATGCAATTTGTCGTCACAGCCATGGATTATACAGACGAGGATGCGTTGAACAGGCGCATGGAAAATCGTGAGGCACACCTTGATGGGGCCAGGCAATTAATCGCCGAGGGACGCTTCCTCAGTGGCGGCGCCATCCTTGACGAGCAGGAAAAAATGATTGGATCAACGCTGCACCTGGAGTTTCCTGACAGGGAAAGCCTTGAAGCATACTTAGAGAAAGATCCTTACATCAGCGGCAAGGTCTGGGAAACAATCGAGATCAGGGCAGCCCGGCTGGTGCCCCTGAAATAGAAAACCGGGCTGGTTTATTTCTCTACCAGGCTGTACCTGACTTACTGATGAACTATTTCAGTAAGAAAAGCCTGGAAAGACATTCCCGCTGACAGAGCACGGTATACGTCAGAGGACAGCTCAGCCATTTACAGTCTCAATTCTTCCAAAGGCACCGCCCCCTCAACTACCTGGCTGACATCTAACGTACCCATTGCTGGCCTTCTCCTCAGCGCTAATAAGGCTTTACCAGGACACGTTTAAATGCTATCCACTAACTCCCCGAGATTAGGTGATTAAGCTCGCAGTTTTATCTACCCAGAGATTTGGTGACTATGCGCCATCATTTAGGAAAATTCTGCTCAAACAGTCTTTTCTGCTCCTCGGTAGCTTTAAGCTGATACTTGTCTTTCCATTCGTCATAAGGCATACCGTATACAAGTTCACGCGCGGCATCGTAGTCAACTTCCTCGCCCTTCTCGCTTGCGGCGGCTACATACCACTTGGACAAACAGTTCCTGCAAAAGCCGGCCAGGTTCATCAGATCAATATTCTGCGCATCCTTTCTAGAATCCAGTTGCTCCAATAATCGCCTGAACACTGCCGCTTCAATTTCTGTTTCTGTTTGCTGGTCCATTCTAATAGCTCCTCTATATCGATCAACCTCCGGCAAGTTTTACCTTTTGGCCGGTCTTCTCCAGTTCCTGTTGAATTTTCTGCCGAACATCTCCCTGAATCTCTATTACCCCATTTTTAAGTGTCCCTCCCGTCCCACAAAGCTGCTTGAGACGTTTGCCCAGCTGTTTTAGTTCCTCCTCAGTGCCTTGGCAACCTGTAACAAGCGTTACCCCCTTCCCTTTGCGCCCCTTGGTCTCCCTCAATAAGCGGATGATTCCATCTCCATCTTCATTCAGTTTTCTTTGTTTACAGATGCAGGATGGAACCGGCTGACCACACCCTGGACAGAGAGTACCTGTTTTTGTGGAATACACCGGTCTTGAATTCTTCATCCTTGTCTCTTTCCTCTTAAACGGGATTATCGATATCGATGAATTTATGTTCTATGCAGAGTTCTTTTTCAAGATGCCTGCCGACAGCCTGCACACCATATCGCTCCGTGGCATGATGGCCTGCAGCAAAAAAATGCATTCCCGTCTCCCTGGCAAAGTGCACGGTCTGCTCAGACACTTCACCCGTCAGGTAGGCATCGGCACCCGCCTCAAAAGCCATCTCGATGTAACTTTGCGCCGAGCCTGTGCACCAGGCAATGCGCTGAATGGTTTCCGCCTTACCGGGAATATAAAGCGGTGAGCGATCAAAGCTATCAGTAATGCGTCTGCTCAACTCCTGGCCATTGCAGGGCTCATCCAGGGAACCCCAGACACCGACACGGCTTTTGTGCAGGGCATCAAGATCTCCCTCAGTCTGGAATCCTAGATTTAATCCAAGCTGTGCATTATTTCCAAGTTCGGGATGCGCATCCAAGGGCAGGTGGTAGGCAAATAGACTTATGTCGTTTTCAAGCAATGTTTTCAGGCGGTTTCTGCGGATTCCTGTCACGACAGGATCCTCCCCCTTCCAGAAGTAACCATGATGGACCAAAATCGCATCGGCACCTTGCTCCAGTGCTGCATCAATCAACGCCTGGCTGGCTGTCACCCCTGTCACCAGCAAACGGATTTCATCCCGACCCTCCACCTGTAGACCATTGGGACAGTAATCACGAAATTCATGGGGCTTGAGTAATTCATTTAATGCCGAATTTAATTCGGCTAGGCTGACGGGCATTTGGCGATCTCTCAATTCAGGAATTATCGTGCAACTGGCGGAACTTGCAGCACACGGCTTCCATGGGTTCTAGTTATTTGGGTTATAATTGGTTGTTTACAATAATAACAAAGACGCTACCCGCGCTCTAACGGCAACACTGATTACACCAGTGAACTAGGGATTATGGAGAACGTAATCAAGTACATTGTATGGCCCGCTGTTACAGGAATGGTATTCGGTTTTGCCCTGCTCCAGCTACCCCGTGTTGCAGAATGGATTCCCGGTCTAGATCTATACCTTGTCCAGAACAGCGCCGACAGCGAGTCTGAGCCATTGTCATTCGCAGATGCCTTTTCAAAATCTGCTCCTGCAGTTGTCAGCATTAACTCCACATCTGATATTGCCATTCCGATTAACCAGGTATTCAATCCCTTCGCCAGAAATCCCAGGCTGTATAGAAGGGATGAAAGTACTAACCTCGGATCAGGCGTCATTATTTCACCCGATGGCTACATCATAACCAGCTATCACATTATCGAATTAAATGATCCAAACACGGTCCCTGACCCTAAGTCACCCTTTCCACAGATCGAGGTCACGCTCTACAATGGCGAATCCATGGAGGCCCGGATCATAATTGTGGATGAAGACAATGACCTAGCACTGTTGAAAGTGAACGCCATGGACCTTGCCTACCTGTCCCCGGCAGATGAAGGCTCCTATGATGTTGGCGACATGGTGCTGGCCATAGGGAACCCGCGTAATATCGGCCAGTCCATGACCCAAGGTATTATCAGTGCACTCCTCAAAACAGACCAAGGTTACGTTATCCAGACTGATGCCGCCATCAACCCGGGCAATTCAGGGGGCGCGTTAATTGACACAGACGGACGCCTCATCGGTATCAACTCAACCATAGTGACCGAATCAGGTGGCTATGAGGGAATAAGCTTTGCTGTGCCATCCCAGAACGCCTTCAGGCTGAAGGACTACTATATTGAGAGCGGGCCCGGGGGTTTCCTTGGTGTCGATGGCAGGTTCATCACCCGGGTAGCCAGCAATATTCTGCTTGATGGTGATGTGGAAGGTCTCTGGATTGAGAGGCTCTCCAGGAACGGGCCTGCAGATGCAGCAGGCATCCAGATCAATGACGTCATCGTGCAGCTTGAAGATATCCAGATTACCAATGACACAACTGCACTGGCCGCAATTCAGACAGTAAGTCGGCTGGGACCAGGTGAAACCATCAGCGCCCGTGTTTTTCGTGGCGGCGAATACATTGATTTCTCTGTAGTGCTCGGAGTGGGTGAAGCAATTATTTATTACAGCGAGAGTGAACCCCTCTTAGACCCTAACCCTTTTGAAGAGAGACTGATCGAAGAAGGCCTGCTTTAACTCTTAGCTCCTCTCTTCAACTCTTCTTTTTATTTCTTTTCTTCGTCGCGCAGTTCCGCCGCCCTGGCATGAGCAATAAATCCTTCAGCGTTAGCCAGAACAGATGCTGTACGGGCCAGTTCACGTGACGCCGCATCAGAACAGTTTATGATCGAGGAGCGTTTCTGAAAATCATAAACCCCCAGTGCAGAAGAAAATCTTGCAGTCCCGGAGGTCGGCAGGACATGACTTGGTCCAGCGCAATAATCACCAAGCGACTCTGAGGTATAACGCCCAAGGAAAATTGCCCCGGCATGACGAATGTCTGCCATCAGTGTTTCAGGGTCTTGAACCGAAAGCTCGACATGCTCCGGTGCAATCTGGTTACAGACTTCTGCAGCTTCCTTCATATTCGCAACGGAAATCAAAACACCCCGAGATTCCAGTGAAGCAGTAATAATGTCACTGCGCGGCATGTCCGGCAGCAGCTTTTCTATGCTGCCGCGGACCGCGTCTATGAAGTCCGCATCTGTACTGACCAGAATGGACTGTGCATCCTCATCATGTTCAGCCTGTGAAAACAGGTCCATTGCGATCCAGTCCGGGTTTGTCTTGCCGTCACAGATCACCAGGATTTCAGAAGGGCCTGCCACCATATCAATTCCAACCTGTCCAAAGACTGCCCTTTTGGCGGTCGCCACGTAGATATTTCCGGGGCCAACTATCTTGTCAACGCGGGGAATCGTTTTGGTTCCATAGGCCAGGGCTCCCACCGCCTGCACACCGCCCACGGCGAATACACGGTCAACACCTGCTAGTGCGAGCGCTGCCAACACAAGAGGGTTTTTTCCTCCATCGGGAGTTGGCAAAGTGACAATGATCTCCCTTACTCCTGCGACGCGCGCTGGTATCGCATCCATAAGGACAGTGGAAGGATAGGAAGCCTTGCCTCCAGGGACATACATTCCAACCCTGTCAATGGGGGTTACTTTCTGCCCAAAGACGGAACCGTCTTCATCGGTGTATTGCCAGGAATCCTGCTTTTGTTTTTCATGGTAGCGACGAATTCTATCGGCGGCTTTTTGCAGAGCTTCAGCCTGCTCGGTGGGAATCAAGTCAAGACTGTTCTTTAACTCCTCCTGGCTGATTTCTAGAGCCTCAATAGAGCCAGCCTCCAGGCGATCCAGCTTATTAGTCCATTCTACAACCGCATCGTCACCCCGCGTTTTGATATCAGAGAGAATGCTGGCGACAGAATCCTGCACCGCCGCATCAGAGATAGAATCCCAAGCCAGGGCCTTATTCAATTCTTCACTGAAATTGGAATCAGAAAAATCAAGCTGCTTGATCGAAACTGTCATAGTCCTACCTAGGTATCAGTCATTGTCAGCAACAGCGGCAGCCAGTAATTCCAGCAGTGACTGTATTTTGTCATGCTTCATCTTCATGGACGCCTTGTTCACAATGACGCGCGTACTTACGTCTGCGATATGCTCACGCGGTTCGAGACCGTTCGCCATCAGTGTATTACCTGTATCAACAATATCGACAATGCAGTCAGCAAGACCTATGATGGGTGCAAGTTCAAGGGCGCCATTGAGCTTGATGATGTCAACCTGCCTGCCCTGCTCGGAAAAATAGTTCTTAGCGATATTCACAAACTTGCTTGCCACGCGAAGACGTTTGGGAGTTATAGTCTGGTCAACAGGCGCGGCTGTCATGAGGCGACAGGTAGCCAGTTTCAGATCCAGGGGCTCGTAATAGCCGTCAGATCCAACTTCCATGAGAATATCCTTTCCAGTGATGCCTATATCCGCACTGCCCAGTTCCACATAGGTGGGGACATCTGATCCGCGAATCACCATGATCTGCACGTCCTCGATATTGCTGTCAAAAATCAGCTTGCGGCTTTTATTAATATCCTCGGCAGGCACAACTCCCGCTTTTTTGAGCAGCGGTAAAACTTCCTCAAGAATACGACCCTTGGTAAGGGCTATTACCAGTTTATTTTGATCCATCGTTGGTAACCTAATTCAGGAAGGCAGCCTTTTGATCTTGGCACCGAGCAACTGAAGCTTTTCCTCGATACATTCATAGCCCCGGTCGATGTGGTAAATACGGTCTACGGTAGTCTGGTTTTCCGACATGAGTCCGGCAATAATCAGGCTGGCGGAGGCGCGCAGGTCAGTCGCCATTACCGGCGCGCCCTGTAAAATATCCTTCCCCTTGACCAGCACAGTATTACCCTCGACTTTCAAGTCTGCACCCATGCGGTTCATCTCGTGTACATGCATAAATCTGTTTTCAAAAACTGTTTCCGTGATCAGTCCAGAGCCCTCAGCCACTGCATTCAGAGCAGTAAACTGCGCCTGCATATCAGTTGGAAAAGCCGGGTATGGTGCAGTGGTAAGTGAAACAGCACGCGGCTGGTTACCTTTCATATCCAGTGATATCCAGTCTTCTCCGAGCTGTATCTGTGCACCCGCTTCCTCCAGTTTGCTTAAAACAGATTCCAGAATGGAAGGCCTGGTGTCTTTGACCTTGATCTTCCCGCGGGTTGCTGCAACAGCTATCAGGTAAGTACCGGTTTCAATGCGGTCAGGCATCACAGAATATTCACAGCCGCGGAGTTCCTTGACACCATTAATAGTAATCGTGTCTGTTCCCTCACCCAAGATTTTGGCGCCCATGGCTTTAAGACAGTTTGCCAGGTCAACCACTTCCGGTTCTCGGGCGGCATTCTCGATAATGGTCTGCCCATCAGCCAAAGTCGCCGCCATCATGACGTTTTCTGTTCCGGTTACTGTCACGAGATCCATAAATATATGCGCACCCTTGAGACGCCCATTGCTCCTGGCTTCGATGTAGCCGTTCTCAACATTAATATCAGCGCCCATTTTTTTGAGTGCCGAGAGGTGCAGGTTGACCGGACGGCTGCCGATGGCACAACCGCCAGGTAAAGCCACCTCGGCCTGACCATAATGGGCAAGCATGGGGCCAAGCACGAGGATAGAGGCACGCATGGTTTTAACCAGGTCATAGGGCGCACTGAAATGCCGAATGGGCTCGCTGCAAATTTCGACGCCAAGCTTCTCACCCACGATAGACTCAACACCCATGCAGCCAAGAAGCTCCAGCATAGTGGTGATATCGTACAGGTGGGGAAGATTAACGACTTTCACGGTGTCTTTCGTGAGCAGGGTGGAAGCCATAATCGGCAAAGCTGAGTTCTTTGCCCCGGCAATCCGAATTTCCCCGCTCAGTGGCACGCCACCGTGTATTTCCAATTTATCCAAAGCTTTTCACCTCGTAAATCAAGGGCGCATTCTAACAAGATTCCCCAAGGGTCGCTGAGTTAATTTGCCCCAATAAAAAAGGCCCCAATCGGGGCCTTTTTTTAAAATTCCTGGCGTTAATCGCCGTCAGCTTCCCCGGGTGTCATCAACTGCATGTTGATGGCATGAATCACACCGCTGGCGATATGGGGATTAAGTACGCGATAGACAGACTGCTGGCGCTTCACAGCGTTCAGCCCTTCAAATGCATCAGAAACGATACGCACCTGGTAGCTGCCATCGCCACCAGTAGCCGCAATACTGGCGTCAGTAAAGGTTTTAGCCAGCATCTCTTCAATTTCTTCAGTAGTCATGCATTAGTGCCTTATTCTTCTATTTTCCAGAGGTCAATAACGCGGTCTATATCAAAGTCATTGCGCGTCATCAGGTTGTCAAAACGTGAATAGTACTGACGTCGCAGATTAACCCCTTCTACATAGAGGTTTCGCAATTTCCAGACACGGTCCTCGTTGAGAAACATGGTGTACTGCACTTCCACCCGGTTGCCGTCATCACCGAGGAGCGACATCCTTACGCTGGATGACCTTTCCGAGTTGCGTGATTGCTGCCTGTTTTCAAGAAACTCGTATTCAGCACCACCGTATTCGGCCAGAGCGCTGCCATAGAAATCGACCAGTGAAGCCCTGAACACATCTGCGAACCTGTCGAGTTGATCAGACGTCGCACCATTAGGGCCCTGTCCGTACTTGGCCATAACCCCACGTGCCACTTCACGAAAATCAACGAAAGATGAAAGTACCTCTTCTACTTCCCGGAAATAGACCTCCCGGTCACTGTCATAAAGCGCCCTGATTTCCTGCATGGCGGCGAGGAGGCCGGATATATATAGATCCACAGCTTCCTGTGCAGACAGTTCCTGTGCCGTCACTGCAGCAGGACCTAGAAACGCCCCTGTAATAATGCCTGTTATCAGTCCTAATGCCAGTTTTATGCGGCGTAAGGCTTTCATTTATTTACTCCGTCAATCCCCGGGTCAATTAACTAATGATGCCTGGATAAATGATTCCTGTTCTCAATACCCGGCACCAAATACTAAGAACCATATTCGTAAAAAAAGTTGCGCCGGATTCAGAAAAGGCGGCATTTTACAGGATTTTAAGCGATAAAAGCATTACCGCGAGGACCGGGCTCTGTGATCTATTTACTTGATTATCTGGTGACATCTGATTAATCATATGCCCTCTAAGTTTTGCCTTAATTTAGCTGGAGTTACAGCAGGACCCTGCGCAGACTGCAGCAGCTCAGATGCAGTCGTCCAGGAACAATACATGGGAATTTATCTAGCCGCGGTCTATATGGTTTTTGGATTTGCGGGCCTCATCTGGAGCGCAGACAGATTTGTACTCGGGGCATCCACGACCGCGCGTAACCTGGGTGTCTCACCGCTAATCATCGGGCTGACAATCGTTGCTTTTGGCACTTCAGCGCCCGAAATATTTACCTCGGCAACAGCATCACTGCAGGGCTCTCCAACCATCGCTGTCGGTAACGCTATCGGCTCCAACATAGCCAACCTTGGCATTGTTCTCGCTGTCACGGTACTGATTCACCCAGTGGAAATTCCCCTCTCGCTCATGAAAAAGGAATTACCCGCCCTGCTGCTGGTGTCCTTTATCTGTTTCATTGTCTTTGCCGATCTGACACTGAATTACTTTGACGGACTGTTGCTGCTGTTTCTCGTTATCGTATTTGCCTGGCGCATAATTAAAAACTTGGACCTCCTAGATAAAGATGAGGACAGTTTAGAAGGAAAGATTAATGATTCGAATGAAATTTCGGATGAATACATTACTGAAATGTCCAAGCCTAAGGCCCTCGCCTTGCTGCTGTTCGGACTGGCACTGTTGATTATCAGTGCCAACATCCTTGTGGAAGGGGCTCGCAATGTAGCGATGGCACTCGGAGTGAGCGAACTCATTATCGGACTCACCGTAATGGCCATTGGCACAAGCCTGCCTGAACTGGCCACGTCACTCACCAGTGCGTTCAAGGGACATTATGACCTTGTCCTTGGCAACATCATTGGCTCCAATATCATGAATATCCTGCTGGTGCTTCCGGTCCCTGCCCTGCTGTCGCCGTTTGTCATAGATCCCCAGGTGCTTACCAGGGACTACGCCACCATGATGCTGATCACTCTGGGTACCGCTTATTTCCTCTACATGCGCTTACGCAAGAAACAGCGTATCGGCCGTCTTGACGGTACAGTTTTATTGACTATCTATATCGCTTACACTGGACTACTGATAATCAGTTAGCCCGAGAACTCTTTGATTCAAATGGATAAATCAGCGCTGCAACAAAGCGCCCTGCGCACCATTGCACTTGAGCAATCCGCGGTATCTTCCCTGTCTGACAGGATCGATGACGGCTTTTTTGAAGCCTGCAGACTAATCCTGGACTGTGAAGGCCGCGTCATTGTGATGGGCATTGGCAAATCCGGACATATTGCGAACAAGATTGCGGCTACCCTCGCCAGCACCGGCACCCCTGCCCATTTCGTTCATGCTGCCGAAGCCAGTCATGGCGATATCGGCATGGTGACAGACCGCGATATTGTGATTGCAATATCAAACTCTGGTACCACCTCTGAAATTGAAAGCATCCTGCCGGTGCTGAAACGCAAAGGCATCACCATAATCTCCATGACCGGCAATCCTGAATCAATTCTGGCAAAGGAAGCGACTGCAAACCTGGATACCAGTGTTGAACAGGAAGCCTGCCCTCTTGGACTTGCACCCACTACATCAACTACCGCCGCCCTGGTTATGGGGGATGCACTGGCGATGGCGCTGCTTGAGGCCAGAGGGTTTACTGCCGAAGATTTTGCCTTTTCCCATCCAGGCGGCAACCTGGGCCGGCGCCTGTTATTGAAAGTCAGCGACATCATGCACGATGGGGATGAAATACCACGTGTTGATGAAAACACCTCGGTTCGCGATTCCCTGCTGGAAATATCCGCCAAAAAACTGGGCATGACAACCGTGACTTCTGCCGACGGAATCGTGCTTGGCATATTTACAGACGGTGACCTGCGCCGTTTCCTGGATGACAATCGGGATATACAGAACACCCCGATCAGCACCGTGATGACCGCTTCTTTCAAGTCGATAACCGCTAATGCTCTGGCCTCCGAAGCCGCCAAGATCATGCAGGATAATGAGATTTACACGCTGGTAGTAAAGGATGAACAGGATGCATTTTGCGGCATCATCACCATGCATGATTTATTGAAGGCAAATGTTGTCTAAGCGCGCAGGGCGATAGTAATCAATATGTCAGAGAACACCCAAGAACAGATCAATCAGCTGGCCAGCACAGTCAAACTCCTTGTGTTGGATGTTGACGGCATCATGACAGACGGAAAACTTTATTTCACCAACGGCGGTGAGGAAACCAAAGCTTTCAACACGATGGACGGTCTTGGCCTAAAGCTCCTACAAAGAAGCGGCGTTGAAATCGCCATTATCACTGGCCGGCAGTCCGAGATTGTCGCAACCAGGGCAGCCAGCCTGGGCATTACAATGGTGCACCAGGGCCGCGATGACAAGAAAGTAGTCCTTGATGGCATCCTGGATGAGATGGGCATTGGCTATGATGTCGTTGCCTACGCCGGAGATGATTTACCTGACCTTGCCTGTATAAAGGCGGCCAGGCTTGGCATCTCGGTCCCGGATGGACACGACATTGTGAAAGCGGCAGCAGATGCAGTCACTTTCAGACGCGGTGGTGAAGGTGCCGTGCGGGAAATTTGCGACTGGATACTCAAGGCCCAGGGCAACCTGGAAGATGCCGTCAGACCCTTTCAATAAGCTGTAAAAACTATGAGCAGCAGCTCTGAAAACAATAATGCCGAAACTGGAAAAAGCAACGGCAGTCTTCGTTACCACATCCTGGCTGTAGCGCTGTTGTCAGCGGTGGTCTGGTTTCTTCTGGATACCGCTACAGATGACGAGCCTCTGGATATCAGCAGCTTGCTGCAAATGAGCGAACAAGGTTATGACTATTTCATGGCCAATATCGACAGTATTCACTATACCAGCGACGGCGAAGTGGATTACCGTTTCAAGGCTAATCGCATCACCCACTTCCCTAACCCCGAGTACAGCCTTGTCGAATCTCCCCGATTCCTTGTTTTTCGGGAGGATGAGTCAAACTGGGAAATCAACTCCACAAAAGGCCGTGTTGAAATAGATCCAGAGACCAACCAGGAACGGCTGCTGCTGAATGAGAATGTTATTATCAACGGCATCTCCAACGACGGAAGGCAGGTCAAAATTTTTACAGACTCGCTGGTGATTTATCCCGCGGAGAAAAATATGCGTAGCGACAGCGACGTCACTATTGAGTCCGACGGTTTTGTATCATCAAGCAGGGGTTTTACGGCTGACCTCAATACCAATATAGTGAGGCAGCTGTCAGAAGGACAAATGCAATATGACAACTAAGTTATTTAGGATATCCTGGCTTCCAGGCTTTTTTACCGCCCTGGCCAGCGTGTCTGTGCTGGCACTACCTGAAGATGCTGATCAGCCAATTCTTTTTGAATATAACAACAGCGAACTACTGCTCGATGAGGGGGTAGAAATACTTTACGGAAGCGAGTACTCGCCTGCAGAAGTGAAACAGGGAACATTACTGATTACCGGCACTGAAATCACTATTCGCAGGATTGATGGAGAGATCAAACAAATACGGGTAAAAGGCCGCCCTGCTCATTTCCAGCAGCAGCCTGCTGCCGATCAACCGCTGGCCATAGCCGAGGGGCTTACTCTCATTCTCAATCTCGAAACCCAGCATGTCTCAATTGATGGAGACGTAGAGGGCGACGTATTGTTCAGCCAGGGCAACGACAAGTGGACCGGCTGTCACATTGATTACTACCTGGAAACCAGGCGCCTGGTGACTCCCGAAATAGAGGGCTGCAGGTCAAGCGCAGTGATAGCCCCAAGGAACAACCAGTAATCCAACGCATGAGTGATGCCGTGAAAACATTACGGGCAGATGACCTGGCCAAGTCTTACAAGGGCAGGAAGGTAGTGTGCGACGTCTCGCTGCAGGTCAGCAGTGGAGAAATTATCGGGTTGCTGGGCCCTAACGGCGCCGGCAAAACCACTTCTTTTTACATGATTATTGGTCTGGTGCATGCAGACCAGGGCCGAATCACCATTGACAAAAATGACATCTCCGGCGCCCCCATGCATGAAAGAGCGCGCAAGGGACTGGGATATCTTCCACAGGAAGCCTCTATTTTTCGCAAGTTAAGTGTCAGGGAAAATATCCTTGCCATCCTTGAAACGAGGCCCGAGTTGAGCGATCAGGAGCAGGAAGACAGGGCGCAGGACCTGATGCGGGATTTTCACATCACGCATATCGCAGACACACCGGGCATGAGTCTCTCAGGCGGGGAAAGACGCCGCGCAGAAATCGCCCGGGCCTTAGCCACAGACCCGGCTTTTATCCTTCTAGATGAGCCCTTTGCCGGTGTCGACCCCATCTCCGTAAACGATATCAAACAGATCATTGGCAACCTCGCTAAACGGGGGATCGGCGTTCTGGTCACAGACCATAATGTCCGAGATACCCTGGATATTTGCCAGAAAGCCTATATTGTCAATGAAGGCACCGTAATTGCGTTCGGAGAACCTGAAGAAATATTAAATAGTCAAAAAGTTAGGGATGTATACCTAGGCGAGCAATTCCGTCTCTGAGCCTCGCTCTTTGCTGCCTTAGCGCATTATTACTCCCAGCATCCTGCCTGATTTGAGCCCTTTAAATCACCCTTTTTTCAATATTTTTTGTCTCCGGCAAGGATCATTCCTAAATGGATGAAAAAAAGCCAACTACTGTCACTAAAACAACAAATTTGCTATATTGCGCCCCACATTTTGTCCCCGAATTGCGCCATCCCAAAAACCGGCCTGGTTCATGCCAGATAAGTAAAAGGCTACCTGAAAGACTTAATTAACGGCATTCTGAAAAATGAAGCTATCACTCCAGCTAAAAATGGGTCAGCAGTTAACTATAACCCCTCAGCTGCAACAGGCTATTCGTCTGCTGCAGTTATCAACGCTGGACCTGCAGCAGGAAATCCAGGAGGCACTTGACTCAAACCCTTTGCTTGAACTTGAAGAAGTCTCAGAGACCACTGACAGCCCGGAATCCTCAAGCGATGACAACCAGCTCAAAGAAGACAGCGAAATAATCACCGGAGCAAGTACGCAGGAATTTTCAGACCGGGAGGGCAGCGATGATTTCTCCATAGGTGATAACTGGGAAGACAAGGACATTCCATCCGACCTGGCTGTAGACAGCTGTTGGGAAGATATCTACACCAATACCACCCTCCCCGCTTCCGGTCCAGTTTACGACGCGGACGATTTCGATCTCGACTCCCGTAATACCAAGACCGGCACACTCCAGGACCATCTGAACTGGCAGCTCAACCTGACGCCGATGTCAGATGGTGATCGGCTTATTGCCATGGCCATAATTGATGCCATCGACACTGATGGTCACCTGGCAGTATCCATAGACTCCATCCATGCGGGCCTAATCAGGGAATTGGATATCGACGAGGAGGAGGTAATTGCTGTCCTGCATCGAATACAGCAGTTCGACCCTGTGGGGGTTGGCTACCGCAACCTCAAGGAATGCCTCACCCTGCAGTTGGCACAGCTTGAACCGAAGACCCCAGACGTTGAGGTTGCCGCCAGGGTAATTGACAACCATCTGGACCAGCTGGCCAGCCATGACTATGCGCAAATCATGAAATCACTGAAGATCAAGGAGGCGGAACTCAGGGAAGCACTTAAGATTATTCTTACTCTGAACCCAAAACCCGGTTCTGAAATTACCTCTTCAGACGTCTCTTACATTATTCCGGACGTCTTCGTCAGCAAGAAAAACGGCCGGTGGTTAGTCGAACTCAACCCCGAAACAGCGCCGAAAGTGAGGGTGAATTCTGAATATGCCATGCTGGCTATCAACAGTGCTGACAAAAAGAACGCAGAAGCTGACAGCAACTACATCAAGGAAAACCTGCAGGAAGCGCGTTGGTTTATCAAAAGCCTTCACAGCCGCAATGAAACACTGATAAAAGTGTCTACGAAAATAGTTGAGCATCAGAAGAACTTTCTGGAATACGGTGATGAAGCAATGAAGCCGCTTGTGCTTCATGACATAGCCGAAGCTGTAAGCATGCATGAGTCAACAATTTCCCGAGTGACTACACAGAAATACATGCACACTCCCCGCGGCATATACGAATTGAAATACTTCTTTTCCAGTCATGTGGGTACCGAGGGCGGAGGCGAAGCCTCTTCCACGGCTATACGGGCCCTGATAAAGAAACTCGTGGCTGCCGAGAATCCCAAGAAACCATTGAGCGACAGCAAGATTACCGAACTGCTTTCCGAACAGGGCATCAAGATTGCCAGGCGAACGATTGCCAAGTACCGGGAGTCCCTCTCGATCGCACCATCAAACGAAAGAAAGAGATTGCTGTAACTTTTCACAGCATCCACAGAGAAATTTTATGGAAATGGAAAAAATTCTTTCACCCGAACTTACATTCTGCAACGTTCAGTGCGTTAGTAAAAAACGCTTACTGGAAACCAGCGCAGAACTGATCGCTGACCAAGTTCCATCTGTGGACGCCAACCAGATTTACAATGCATTAATTGCAAGGGAGCAGCTTGGCAGTACCGGACTTGGCAGTGGAATAGCCATTCCCCATTGTCGCGCCCCCAAGTGTGAGTCAACTATTGGCTGCCTAGTCAAACTCGAAACTGGAATTGACTTTGATGCCATTGATGACAAGCCTGTGGACTTGCTTTTCTATTTGCTGGTCCCTGAGAACACCATAGAAGGTCATCTTGAAGTTTTGCGTAACCTGGCTGAACGGTTTAATAATAGTGAATACTGTGCAAGCCTGCGGTCTTGCTCCAGCAATGCCGATTTATTCAAAGCAGCAACAGCTGACCTATCCCTATCAGACCAATCTGGCCAGACAGGTGTTGCCTGAACTGAAAACTTTCTCCACCAGCATTACAGAAGTGGAAAGCCATGAAATTAATTGTAATCAGTGGACGTTCCGGATCCGGCAAGAGTACCTGCCTGCATGTCCTTGAGGACATTGGCTACTACTGCGTCGATAACATCCCGGCGAGCATGCTGGGAACTCTCACTGAACGCATAAGCAAGGACCTAAATCCCGAATTCCAGCAGGTCGCCGTCAGCATAGATGCCAGAAATGTTTCAAAGGATCTTGAACAGTTCCCTGCCATCTTTGAACAGCTTGAAAACTCCGAGATAGAACAGCAAATCATATTTTTGGATGCCAACGACAACACCCTTCTAAAACGCTTCAGTGAAACACGGCGTAAGCACCCCCTGACCAGCAAGGATATTGGCCTCATGGAAGCCATAAAGAAGGAACGCGAACTGCTGGCGCCAATTATCATGCTGGCCAACTTAACCATAGACACTAGTTCACTGTCTCTGCACAAACTCAGGGATACCGTAAGAAACCGTGTTTATGACTGTGATACCGCTGGCATGGCCGTCCAGTTCCAGTCTTTCGGCTACAAGCATGGCGTCCCAGCGGATGCCGACATCGTGTTCGATGTCAGATGCCTGCCAAACCCCTACTGGGTAATCCAGTTAAGAGGCTTGACCGGATTGCAGCAGGAAGTGATCGAATACTTGGATGGACAGGAAGAAGTACAGGAAATGCTGGGAGACATCAGCAGTTTTCTGAAAAAATGGCTGCCTAAATTCGATGCGAATAACCGCAGCTATATAACCATTGCCATCGGCTGCACGGGAGGGCAACATAGATCCGTCTATCTGTGTGAAAAACTGAAGTCGCATTTTGAATGCGAGACAATGAGCGTCCAGGTCAGACATAAGGAAATACTCTGACGCAGTGCCTTTAAAAAAATAAGAAATACATAAGCATTATGATCGAAAGAGCCATCATCATTAATAACAGAACCGGATTACATGCGCGGGCAGCCGCCAAACTTGTTGAAACCACAACAAGCTTTGACAGCTCTGTGGAAATCAGTAATGGTGAGAAAACCGTTGATGGGAAAAGCATCTTGTCAGTAATGCTCCTTGCGGCATCACCTGGAAGCGAACTCAAGCTGCTGGTCGATGGCAATGACGAGAATGAAGCAATACATGCAATTATGCAGCTGGTTGAAAAAAATTTTGGCGAGGATAAAGAAGAATAATTCTCCCCTTAAATAACAATCTTTAAACTTCATGAGCAGCCGGCGGTAAAGCCTGGTTGTCAAAATTGAGAAGGTACTGAGGTAACTAACGGGCTGACTCCATGCTGGAAACCACTGACACCTCCATTCAGACCCAGGAACAGCTTGAGGAGCTGAGCTCTGCACTTGAAAGCGGCTCCTTCGTTCGTGTTCGACGCATGCTGAATGCCCTACCAGCGGCCACTATTGCCCACTTCCTTGAATCGTCACCCCACTCGGTCCGTGAAGTGCTGTGGCAGCTGGTCGAGAAGGACAACGAGGGTGAGGTGCTTAACTACCTCAACGAAGATATTCAAACGGATATTCTCGGCAAGTTAAGCCCTGAAGAAGTGGCCTCCATGACAGAAGGCCTGGAGACGGACGACCTGGCTGACATCATTCAGCAACTGCCCGAGCAAGTCATTTACCAGGTGCTGCTGGCCATGGATGAGCAGGACAGGAACCGCCTTGAAGCGGTTTTATCCTATGCTGAGGACACTGCAGGGGGCCTGCTCAACACGGACACGATTACAGTAAGACGCAGTCATACCCTTGACGTGGTTCTGCGTTACCTGCGCCGCCATGATGAAATCCCTATGATGACTGACAACATTCTAGTGGTCAGCAGGAATGACAAACTGGTGGGCATTTTGCCTCTGCGCACCCTTCTGGTCTCTGATCCTAATGCCACTGTCGATGAAGTTATGATCACGGACTACAACGCGATCCCCGTGGACATGAATGAGCAGGAAGTAGCCCAGCTTTTTGAACGACTCGACCTGGTATCCGCCCCAGTCATCGATGAGAATGGCAAGCTGCTGGGACGCATCACTATTGACGATGTCGTCGATGTCATTCGCGATGAGGCAGAACACTCACTACTCGGCATGCATGGTCTAGACGAGGAGGACGACACGTTTGCCCCCGTCATCAAAACCAGTAAACGCCGCGCCATCTGGCTAGGCATCCATCTGCTGACAGCTTTCATGGCTTCCATTGTCATTAGCCAGTTTTCAGAAACGATTGATCAGATAGTAGCACTGGCCGTACTCATGGGAATCGTTGCCAGCATGGGCGGCGTGGCAGGAAACCAGACGCTAACCCTGGTGATACGTGGTATGGCCCTGGGTCAGATAGGCAAGACAAATGCAAACTGGCTGGTCAAACGCGAGCTTGCTGTAACGGCCGTCAATGGTGTCTTCTGGGCCCTGATAGCCGGCTCAATATCAGCCTGGTGGTTTTCAGATATCAAACTCGGGCTAATTTTCGGTTCGGCGATGATTATCAATCTAATCATCGCTGCCCTCACAGGTGCCTTCCTGCCCCTCTTTCTGAGGGCGATTAAGATAGATCCTGCACTGGCCGGCGGTGTAGGCCTGGTGGCTCTCACGGATGTTGTAGGCTTCCTCTCATTTCTTGGTCTTGCAGCCTGGATGTATTGATCCCCGATGAAATCAAACGCTCCCGAAGACGAGCAAGAATTCAAAAGTAAAACCCAGCTCAAAAAAGAAATGCTGGATCGGCAAAACCTGGGTGAGACTCTGACACGGCTGCCCAAAACCTTGCTAGAGAAGTGCCAGCTGCCTGAAGAACTGCAGCACGCCATTTCCGAGTACAAGCGCATCCCGGAAAAACGGGGAGCAAGAAAACGCCAACTGCAGTTTATCGGCAAGCTAATGCGCGATATCGATATCAGTCCTATCGAGCAGTTTCTGGAGGAACAGGGTCAGGCAGCAAAGCTGGCCAAGCGTCGCTTCCAAGAGTTGGAGCGTATTCGTGACAGCCTAGTCCAGGGTGACCAGTCAGTGCTTAATGAATTAATCAAAAATTACCAGGAACTGGATATTCAACATGTCCGCCAGCTGATGCGACAGGCTGATAGGGAAGCACAGCAGGGTAAGGCACCCTCTGCATCCCGAAAACTTTTTGCCTTTCTCAGAGAACTGCCTAAAGTTTAATCGTCACTGATAGTGATGTTCGGCATGCCATCTGCCGGTTTCGCTTCTGCAAGCTGCTCGGCAACCCTGCAGGCAATAGCCAGGTAAATCCCGGCGACATTACCGTCAGGTTCGGCGACCACTGAGGGCGCCCCTACATCGCACTGTTGGCGGATATTGGCGTCGAGAGGAAGCTCACCGAGTAACTCTACCTGGTAATTCTCAGCAATCCTGCTGGCGCCGCCGTCACCAAAAATATGCTCGCTATGCCCACAGTTGCTGCAAATATGAATACTCATGTTTTCAACGACACCCAGAATAGGTATTTCCACCTTGCGAAACAGCTCTATGCCACGCTTTGCATCAAGAAGGGCGACATCTTGGGGAGTGGTCACGATTACTGCTCCGCTGACCGGGACTGACTGTGCCAGACTCAGCTGGATATCACCTGTACCGGGCGGCATGTCAACGACAAGAAAATCCAGGTCACCCCAGCGGGTGTCATTAAGAATCTGATTGAAAGCACCCACCATCATAGGCCCGCGCCAGGCCATGGCCTGGTTTTCATCAACCAGGAGGCCAACAGAGTTACACTTGATATCATATACTTCTATCGGCAGCATGAACTTCTGATCTACCACTTCAGGCCGCGTTCCAGGGGCTATCCCCAGCATCAGCGGCTGACTGGGTCCGTAAATATCCGCATCAAAAAGGCCGGTTGAATACCCTTTTTTGGCCAAAGCCAGGGCAAGGTTAACTGCAGTGGTGGACTTCCCCACGCCACCCTTGCCCGAGGCGACAACAACCAGATTTTTCACACCGCTGAGATTAGAGCCAGGATCGGGTTTGATTGTCTGTACGTTGCTCATAGAAACACCTTCAATAATCAGTTAAGTGCTGCAGATAAATATACTGCTTAGATCATCTTTAAAGACGTCGTAAAAAAGGGGGCATAGCCCCCTTTTTTACGCTTTTATGACCTGTCCGGTTTACAGCAGGATACCGCCGTAGTTCACGAAGAACGGGGCAAAAACTAGGCTGAGAATGGCAGACAGTTTAATCAGTATGTTCAGAGACGGACCTGAAGTATCTTTTAGGGGGTCACCTACCGTATCACCAACGACGGCAGCCTTGTGTTCTTCTGAACCCTTGCCACCCATATTGCCCGCTTCAATGTACTTCTTCGCATTATCCCATGCGCCACCAGAATTCGAAGAAGCAATGGCTAGCACACCACCTGTTACCAGTGAACCCGCGAGGATACCGGCAACAGCCTGAACACCAAACAGAAAGCCTACAACCAGCGGAGTACCAATAATCAGTACCCCCGGAGCAATCATTTCACGCAGAGCAGCCTTTGTGGAAATAGCAACACACTGACCGTACAGCGGACGACCCTGGCCTTCCATGATGCCCGGAATTTCCTTGAACTGTCTGCGAACTTCTTCAATCATGTCGAAAGCTGCTGCACCCACAGACTTCATTGTCATGGCAGAGAACAGAAATGGCAGAATGGCGCCAATGAACAGGCTAGTGAACACAATAGGGTCCAGCAGCGTAATGTCATTGATCAGGTTATAAGTAGGACCAAATTCCGGCATCTCCTGCATCAGGTTCTGTGAGTGGGTCAAGAAAGCGCCGAACAGAGCCAGTGAGGTCAGAATGGCCGCACCGATTGCAAAACCTTTGCCGATTGCGGCAGTAGTGTTACCAGCGGAATCCAGGATGTCAGTACGACGACGTACTTCCTTGTCAAGGCCAACCATTTCGGCTACACCGCCAGCGTTATCTGCTACAGGACCGTACGCATCGATAGTCAGGGCAATGACCAGGGTGCCAAGCATACCCAGTGAAGCGATGGCGATACCGTACATATCAGCAAGCTGCCATGAAACGAAAATACTCACAGCAATAGCCAGGTAAGGCAGTACAGTACTCTTGTAACCGAGTGCCAGGCCAAAAATGATATTGGTGGCTGCACCTGTTTCACAGGACTTGGCGATATCTTTCACAGGTTGATACTGGTCGGATGTATAGTATTCAGTCAGCAGACCAACAGCCAGGCCGGCAATGAGACCTGAAAGGAAGCACCAGTAAACACCCACTGAAGTGTATTCATTGTTATTAATTATGAATGTATCAGGCACCATCCACGCAGTGACGAAATACATGGCAATAGCCATCAATACACTGGAAATCATAAGCAGTTTTTTCAATGCCGGAGCGACCTGCTCTTCAGTGTGTACATTCACCATCAGTTTTGTGACCAGGCTAATTGGAATGCCTACTGCAGTAATCATGATTGGATAAAGCATGCCGTTGATATCACCGGCAAAGGCCAGTGCACTGATCACAAGCGCAGCACAGGTTGATTCAGCACAGGAGCCAAAAAGGTCAGCACCCATACCAGCAACATCGCCTACGTTGTCCCCTACATTGTCAGCAATGACAGCCGGGTTGCGGGGATCATCTTCCGGAATACCCTTTTCAACTTTACCTACCAGGTCGGCACCAACGTCAGCCGCCTTGGTAAAGATGCCGCCGCCAACTCGGGCAAACAGGGCGATAGAGGAACCACCAAGACCGAAACCGGCAATAATTTCCATCAGCACATTATTGGGAATATCTTGGGGCAGAATCGCACCCATCACCAGGTAAATCACGATCAATCCCAGGGTGGCTAGGCCAACAAGGGCAAATCCCATAACGGCGCCTGAGTTAAGGGCGACACGAAAAGCATCACCGATGTTGTTGCGGGCAGACACAGTCGTCCTAGCATTACCTGCAGTTGCCACCTTCATGCCGATATAACCGGAAATGATCGAAATTAGGGCACCAAACAGGAATGAAATAGCGGTGTAAATCCCTTCACTGACATTCTCGGTATGGTGATCATCGATCAACAAGGCGATGACCACAGCAAAAGCGACCATAAAAATGCCCAGTACTTTGTATTCTTGCTTGAGGAAGGCCATTGCTCCCTCGGCAATCGCACCATGGATAGATTTAAGTTTGTCGCTGTCTTCTTTCTCAAGGCCCATATCTACGGGGATATCAGTAACTTTCTTCATATAGAAAAAAGCGACACCAAGGCCAAACAATGACAAAAGTATGATTAAGCTAGTGGCACCAAGCATTCGGGTCTCCCTAAACTTCTAGTTTTTTAATGAATGAGTTGTATTTTTTCTTCTTGAACGATGTTTTTATTAGTGGTTCAGGATTGAGGAACTTGAGCTCCTTCTACCCGTCAGGTCCCTAAAAAACCGCGCAATTTAACACAACGCCGGGCTAAAACAAAGCAACTTTCGCCCCTTTGGGGCTCATTTAGAGGCCCGGTACGGCGAGTGTTTCCGGGCTGGAAATGGAAAGTAATCAGCGCCTGTTGGTGGGAGGTTTTGAGGGCTTTTTAAAGACTTTTTTGAGCCGCTCTGTAGCCTTAGATTTTGAGGTGGACGCCTTCCTGGCCGCTGAGAATCGCTTCTGGATACTCCTGGCCTTTGCCTCCCGCTTGGCTTCTTCGCGGGAGGCAGCCTTGTTGGAGGTTCGGGAGAATTCAACAACGTTGCCCCCGGAGGCTTCGTTGTTGTCGCTGCTCAAGACTAAAGCCCGCGTCAGGGTTGCGCCAGCAGCGATTCTGCCTGGTTGTTGAGGTTTTCCACCTCCTCAGCCAGTTCCTGGAGATGAGCCGTGGCCAGCTCATTAAGTGGCTCGCCGGTGGCTGGATCTGTATTGTTATATTTTTCTTCCTCGCTGGCCAGGGCGTCGGTCAGTTCCTCGGCGGCGGCAACAGCCTGCCTGAGTACTGCATTGGCTGCCTCAACCCGCTCGGTTTCGGCTTCATTAGCTGCGATCTGTGCCCTCAGCGCATCAATCCTGGCCTGCTGTTCAGCCACGACACGCGCCTGCTCCTCGGCCCGACGGGCTGCCATTTCGCGCTGTCTTTCGGCCTCACGCCTGGCGGCTTCTTCCGCTTCACGGCGTTCTCTTTCCAGGGCGAGCCTTTCTTCCTCGGCGCGTCTGGCCTGCTCTTCCTGCTGCGCCTGTTCTTCAACCAGCGCTTGCTCCTCCTGCTCCATTTGCTGACGTTCAGCCGATGTTGGGCCCGGGGTATATACCGTTTGCGACCCTGTACTGCTGCAGGAAGCAACAAAAAGTGCTGTAAGAATGATTAGACTAAGCTCTTTATAAACTCGCATGCCCTCTTCCCCATACCGGTTAGTAATTCTTTTAAGAATCCTCTCCAACCTACTGACTTCTCTGGATATGCACCAGTGAATGCGCCATGATAACGCATATTAATGCATTAAAGGAGCCTTCACTGGCAGGGTCTGTCACCCCTCCCACAAGTAATCTATGAAAGCCCTGGATACCTTACTGGCCAGCGTTGTGATGTGCATTTCCAGCCTACCCTTGATCCTGCTGATTCTGACCCTTGAGAAGAATCCTGCCATGCCCGCCAATCCTCCCCTGGATCAGGCGCAGGTGGCCGAAATCCAGCAGTTGCTCATTGATCATGATCCCCGCCAGCTGCTTGCCAGCCCCTTTCAGGAAGTCAGGCTGACGGAGTCAGAGCTGAATGCGCTCGCTACTTATCTCAAGAGCAACAATCCCGTTCTGGACTCCATCAGGCTCAACGCTGAACTGGTGACCAATGGCACGAAAGTAAACCTGGCAATACCCGTGCAGGCCTTCGGCTTGGTGCGCTACTTCAATATCACCCTGGATTTTGAGCACGTTGAGGATCGGCTTTTTCTGGAAAAGGTCAGTGCCGGCGCACTCACACTTCCCTCCGTTCTGGTTGCCGCAGTCAAGGAAGCCCTGGTGAGCACGGCGAATGAAAACTTCCAGCTGGTTTCAGCCTTCTTCTACTCTCTGCATTTTCAGTCAATCAATGAGGAGCGCATGGTGATCATGCTGGACTGGCAGGACGAACAACTGGAGAAACTGGGTGACCAGGCCCGCCAGGTTTTTGTGAGCGCGCGGGAATCCGAAAGACTGTTGTATTACCAGGAAAGGCTCGCTGCAGTCGTAGCAGACTTGCCCCCGGATACAGCCCGGGTTTCACTAAATGACCTGATGCGGCCACTGTTCCTGCTGGCCAGCATTAATGCCGGAGGCGGTGCAGACCCCGCCGGAGAAAATCGCGCCGTATTTATTGTCCTGACCACCTACCTTACGGATCTTGATCTGTCTCAGCTGACAGGTGAGGGGCTCGATATACCGCCTGCCCGTGAACTCGATGTGAGAATTGACTCAAGGGAAGACCTGGCCCGTCATGTCGTCACTTCGGCTGCAATTTCCGCCTCGGCCGGTGCCACAATGGCCCAGGTACTCTCGGTGTACAAGGAAGTGCATGACTCCCGTTACCGGACCGGATTCAGTTTTACGGACCTCGCAGCCAATGAAGCGGGGGCGCTGCTTGGCTCCCTCTCCACTCGCAGCAGCGCTGATGCCATTCGCTTTCAGGAGCGCATTCTTGTAATTGCAGATGAGTCCGCGTTTCTTCCGGAACTTGGCACCTACGATGGGATGTCAGAGGAGCAGTTCATTGAGGAATACAGCAATCTCGAGTCAGAGGCCTACCAGTTGCGCCTTGATGAGATTCACGCCAGCATCCTTGCCCGGCCGTTCTTTAGAGACTTTAACTAAACGGTTTTATGTCAAAACTAAGCAGCAAACAACTTGATGAATTCAGGCAGCGGCTTGTCTCTGCCAGAAAGGATCTGCGCACCCAGTATGAAAACGAAAAGGCTGCTGCAGATACAGTTCAGCTTGATCAAACCAAGGTTGGCAGGCTATCTCGTATGGACGCAATGCAGCTGCAGAGCATGGCGCAGTCCACCATGCGCAATATCGAAACCCGGCTGAAACGAATTGGCGAGGCGCTCAACAAGCTGGATGAGAATGACTTTGGTTACTGCAACGAGTGCGGCAATGAAATCGCCCTCGAACGCCTGGATGTGCAGCCAGAAGCGTCCTGCTGTTTTGACTGCCAAAGCAGGCAGGAACGCTGACAAGCCCCATGGGCATGGTAGCCCGGGAGTTCCTGTTACCTGCCGAATCAAGTATCATCCGCAATCCTGATTTTTCCGGCCAGGCCGACACTGCAAGATCATGAAAAAGAAAGGCTTTAACACCACCGCTTTGCATTCCGACAGGGAAGGCAAGCCCGAGCATGGAGTACTGCATAAACCGGTGCATCCATCGGTGGCCTTTGCCTACGAGGATGCCCGGGAACTTGCCGAAGTTTTCCAGAACAAGCGCAAGGGATATGCCTACGGCAGACAGAACAACCCCACAATTGAAGCGCTCGCCCAGAAAGTCACCAAGCTTGAGGGAGGACTGTCCACCGTAGTCTTTGGTACCGGCATGGCGGCCATTGGCTCTACCCTGCTGTCTCTGCTGCGCCAGGGAGACCACATCGTGTCCAGCGCCTTCCTGTTTGGCAACACCAACTCACAGCTCAATACCTTCAAAGAGCTTGGAATTGAAGTTTCCTTTGTTGATGCCACGGATGTTAAGAATGTCGAAGCGGCCATCCAGGGAAACACCAAAGTAGTGTTTGTGGAAACCATAGCCAACCCCGTGACCCAGGTGACCGATCTGGAGGCTATCGGAGATCTCAGCGAAAAGCACAACCTGATTTACTTTGTAGACAACACAATGACCTCACCCTGGCTGTTCAAGCCTGTGCAGGTCAAGGCCAGTCTTGTCATAAACGCCCTTACGAAATACATAGGCGGACATGGCAATGCCCTCGCTGGAAGTGTCACAGATACAGGCCTTTACGACTGGTCAGGTTTTGACAATATTTACGACAACTACAAGGGAGGCGACCCTGCCCAGTGGGGCATCACCCAGATTCGAAAGAAAGGATTGCGTGACTTCGGCGCCGCATTGGCTCCCGAAGCCGCCCATCACATCTCTGTCGGCAGTGACACCCTGAGCCTGAGGATGGACAAGGCCTGCGCCAATGCCCAGGCCATTGCCGAATTCTGCGAAGCCCATCCCAAGGTGCGCAAGGTGTTCTACCCGGGACTGGCCAATCATCCGCAGCATGACAGGGCAACATCACTGTTCAGGCATTGTGGCGCCATTCTGAGTATCGAACTGGTCGACAGCGTGGATTGTTTTGACTTCCTGAATGCCCTTAAAATCGTTGTCTCTTCAAGCAACCTGGGTGATAACAGAACCCTAGGAATTCCTGTTGCACACACCATTTACTGGGAGATGGGTCCCGAAAGACGTGCGTCAATAGGGGTTGCCGATTCCATGGTGCGCCTGTCAGTAGGTATCGAGGACACCGAGGACCTGCTTGCAGACTTTGAACAGGCTCTTTCCATCTAGGCCATCCGGCTGACTGATTGGTGAGCATTTCACTCTGTCATGTTGACGACATTCCCGCCGCCGGCGCCAGGGGTTTCGACCTGGCCCAGGGCAGCATCTTCGTGGTGAAACGCAAGTCTGGCCTGTTTGTCTACCTGAACAGCTGCCCACATCTGGGCCTACCACTGGAATGGAAGAAGGATGCCTTTCTGGACTCCGAAGGTCTGTACATCAAATGTACCAATCATGGTGCCTTCTTTGTGCCTGAAACCGGAGAATGCATACAGGGACCCTGCATGGGCGATGCGCTCATCAGCGTGCCTTATACGCTGGATGATGGCGTCATTGTGATCGCCGAGTCAGCGATACCGGAATCTCCCTGGCAAGGCTAATTTGGCGAGAACTCATCACGGCTTGCCAGGCCATGATTTCCACTCCCGCCTTTTTCGCTTCAGCCAGTGTCTGGCTGTACTCGGGATCAATGTCCCAGGCTGGCTGAACCTTCTCTATACCTGTGTGCTGAACGCAGAAAAACAGTACGGCCCTGTCTCCTTCGCTGGCAATATGGATCAGCTCCCTCAGGTGTTTGGTGCCACGTGTCGAAACGGCATCGGGAAACAGACCCAGCCCCTTGCCCATTCCCAGCGTGACATTTTTGACTTCGATGTAGCACGCCTTCCCCTTTCGTCTGGGATGATCCTGAAGCAGGAAGTCTACACGACTGTTTTCCTTTCCGTATTTCACCTCGCTGCGCAGCTCTCTGTAACCGCTCAGAGACTTGATGAGTCCTATTTCAATAGCCTCCCTGACCAGGTGATTTGCGCGGCCAGTATTGATGCCGGCCAGCTCTTTATCACTTACCCTGATAATCTCTAACGTATGCGGGTATTTCCGTGTTTTACTGTCAGAAGTGGAATACCAGACCTGGCTGCCGGGCTCACTGCAGTTTTTCATGGAGCCAGTGTTAGGGCAATGAATGGTGAACTGCTGGCCGTCATCTGTTTTGATATCAGTAAGAAATCGCTTATACCGCCTGATCAATGTAGCGGACTGTAAAGGGGGACTGAACTTCATTAATTCCTATACTCCAAATGGGGTCTTAATTAATGTGTTTTTTCTGGAACTGGACTACATTATCTGGTAGCGTAGCGTCGCTCAAAAAACGGTAGGTTTAAAAACCGTCTTTTTTTTACTGAAATTTAACCAAAAAATTCCATTCACCAACATTTTAAATTAGTTTTTGAGACCTTAAATGGCAATCAGAAAAAAAGCTGCTAAAGCGAAAACCAAGGCCAAGGCCAAAGCAAAGAGCAAGGCAGCTCCCAAGAAAAAAGCTGCACAAAAGAAAAAAGCAGCTCCTAAAAAGAAAGTAGCTACCAAGAAAAAAGCGACTCCTAAAAAGAAAGCAGCGCCCAAGAAAAAAGTTGCACCGAAAAAGAAAGCGGCCCCCAAGAAAAAAGCGACTCCTAAAAAGAAAGCAGCGCCCAAGAAAAAAGCGACTCCTAAAAAGAAAGCAGCGCCCAAGAAAAAAGTTGAACCTAAAGCCAGGCCAGCAACCGCCAAGCAGCTTTCTGAAGATTTCACCCCTTACCAGATCAAGCGGGGTGAAGAGTACATGAATGAAAGTCAGAGGGAGCATTTCAAGCAAATCCTGCTCAACTGGCGCAATGAACTCATGCAAGAAGTAGACAGGACTGTGCACCACATGCAGGATGAAGCAGCCAATCCGCCTGATCCCGCTGACAGGGCAACGCTGGAAGAGGAATTCAGTATTGAACTGCGCACGCGTGATCGTGAGCGACGACTCATTAAGAAAATCGACAGCACTATCGAGAAAATTGCTATTGACGATTACGGCTGGTGTGATTCCTGCGGAGTGGAAATAGGAATCCGCCGTCTGGAGGCCAGGCCAACTGCCGATAAATGCATCGACTGTAAGACACTTGATGAAATCAAGGAAAAACAGCTCGGCGCCTGACAACAGAATGCAGGTATCCATCGAGAGACAAGTGAGGGCGGCCATTGGCCGCCCTATTTATTTCTATGTCTGAAGCAAACTACATCGGGCGCTTTGCACCATCGCCATCCGGCCCTCTACATATTGGTTCGCTAGTAGCTGCAGTGGCTTCGTACCTGGATGCACGCAGTAACAATGGACGCTGGTTGATGCGAATCGAGGACCTGGATCCTCCTAGGGAAACCAGGAAAGCGGCCGACCAGATTCTGACTGCCCTTGAAGAGTGTAATCTGCACTGGGATGGAGAGGTGCTCTATCAGAGCCAGCGCTATGGTGCCTACCAGGAGGCCATCGATACCCTCAAAAAACAAGAGCTCGTTTTTGCCTGTGATTGCACCCGTCAGCAAATTCAGGAGGCTGGCGGTGTGTATTCCGGCACCTGCCGTCACCGACACCTTGCTGTTGGGGAAACGGCATTACGCTGCAAGGTCGCCACCGGGCTAATTACATTTCGAGACAGAATTCAGGGAGAGCAGTCTCAGCACCTGGACAAGGAAGTTGGTGATTTCGTCATCAAACGCAAGGACGGACTTTATGCCTACCAGCTGGCTGTCGTGGTTGACGATGCTTTCCAGGATATCACGCATGTTGTTCGGGGAATCGACCTGATGAATTCAACCCCTAGGCAAATTTATCTGCAGCGCCTGCTTGGTTTGAATGAGCCGGCCTATGTCCATATACCGGTAATCATGAATGACCAGGGGCAGAAGCTCAGCAAGCAGCATAAGGCCAGCCCTATTGATACAGGCTCCAAGGAGAAAATTTCCTACCTACTGTTTTCGAGTATGGACTACCTGGGGCTGGCTCCAGAGCCTGCACTTGTCATGGAGTCACCGGGCGATATCCTGGCCTGGGGAATCGCTCACTGGTCTATAGATAACCTGCTCAACCAGCCTGAACTGCATGAAAAAATCCAGCAATGACCACTGGCAGCCTGAGAAAATGTTACAAACAGCGTTAACTCCAGCGTCTCTTCCTTTTTCTATTAATCCCATATTAATCAATTTGTTACTGATTTATAGCTTGAATTTAATGAGTATTTGGGTAGAAAAGAAACACAACAATTGTTACCTTTAGGCTATTGTTCGAACAATTGAGCTTCTGGACTGGACTCATATTACTCACAGCCTTGCTACCGCCGATGAGCGACACCAACCCAAAACAAAGCACCGATAAATATACTGCTGCCCATCCCAGCACCGGCGGCATGATAGGCAACAGTGCGCCGATGATTGAACTATTTCGCAGGATAACGAGGGTAGCCCTGACTGATTCTGCAGTACTAATCAAAGGAGAAAGCGGTACAGGCAAGGAAAGGGTTGCCAAGGCTCTGCATGATTCTAGCGTGAGGAAAGATGAAAAACTGGTCACGGTTAATTGTGCCTCCATACCGGAAAATCTTATTGAAGCGGAACTATTTGGTTACGAGGAAGATGCCGTGCCGGCTGCCAGTGAGGCCAAGGCAGGGCTGGTGGAGACGGCAAATGGCGGTACTCTGTTCCTGGATGAAATCGGCGACCTGCCCATTTCCGCCCAGGCAAGACTTCTTCAGGTTATCAAGGACAACGAAATTCGCAGGCTTGGTTCACTGCAGCCCCTTAAAGTCGATGTCAGGCTGGTAGCGGCAACCCACAAAGACTTGCAGAGACTTGTGGCTAAAGGTGGATTCAGGGAAGACCTGCTCTACCGCATCAATGTCATGCAGCTTGAAATTCCTCCCCTGCGCGAGCGCGGCCCTGACATACTAGAACTAGCAGAGAAAAAACTGAATGAGTATTGCCTGGACCGTAACATACCCGCCAAGCATTTCAGCACTGAGGCCATCCCTGTCATCACCTCTTACACCTGGCCCGGTAATGTTCGGGAACTTGAGAATGCTATTGAACGTGCCGTAACCCTGACGGAGGATATCGAAATTCCCCTGGATCACCTCGGCCTGAACACAAACAACGGCCTCATTAACCCTTCAGACATCAGTGAACCCGCTGAAAAAGACATGTCCCTGAAAGATTATTTCCAGAAATTTGTACTGGAACACCAGGGGCATCTGAATGAAACAGAGCTGGCCAAGAAACTTGGCATCAGCCGTAAATGTCTTTGGGAAAGACGGCAGCGCTTCAATATTCCCCGCAAGAAAAAAACCTCCTGAAAAACATTAGGCAGGAAAAAGGCTTGAAATCCGCCATCACCCCTGTCTGCAGTAAATAACAATGACAAGCCATTTAAGCAGACGGTGACTTCTCAGTTTTGTTCACTCTTTTTATCTGGAAAAGACTGCAAAAGCGGCGACAGGAAAAAGTTGACTGTAGGTAAACCATAAAGTCGTTTCCCAGAAATGACAAACTAAAGCGGACAAGTTAAACCAAATTGTCAGAATTATTGAAGGTGACATTGCCTTACTCTTGGCAGCATACAATACTCGCTGCTCTCATGTTCAGGTCCGAATATCTGCAGAAAATAATAACAATAATAGTAAACGCCTCTATAGCAGGAGAGTGCTTCGGCACTCTCCCTTTTTTATTTTCCTGATTTGCCTTTTACTTGTTATCTCCCCACTTTCTTTTTCCTTTTACTCATCCAAGCCCGGCAAGCATGTACAATGGTGCTTTGTAGAATCACCGGCAACCATTTGAACAACAATAATTCAGCACTGGGAAACAGCGAACATGCCGTCCTCAGCCGGGACCGGCATTGTATTTCCCGAAAAAACATCAGCCAGGGCTGCCTGCGCGTTCTCTACACGCTCAATGATTCGGGATACCAAGCCTACATAGTTGGTGGTGCGGTCAGGGATCTCCTGCTCGGAAAAAAACCAAAAGATTTTGACGTAGCCACCAATGCCACACCTGAGCAGGTTAAAGCACAATTTCGTCATGCCCGCATTATTGGACGACGCTTTCGGATAGTTCATGTCACCATGGGAAGGGAAATCATCGAGGTTTCCACCTTTCGTGGCACAAACACGGAGAGTATTGAAATCCAGGGTGATAAATTATCCAGGAAAGTGAAGCACATTGAATCGGCGCATTCCGAAAGCGGCATGATCCTGCGGGATAACGTGTACGGCACACTCGAAGAGGATGTGCAAAGGCGCGACTTTACCGTCAATGCACTTTACTACACGGTAAGAAACTTTGAGGTAGCTGACTATGTGAACGGCATGGCTGACCTGGAAAAACGCCAGCTGCGCATGATTGGAGATCCCGAACAGCGCTACCGTGAAGACCCTGTACGCGTTCTACGGGCTATTCGTCTGTCGGCAAAGCTTGATTTCAGTATTGAGGAGGAGACGGCACGCCCCATCAGCGACCTTGCCCCCATGCTGGAGTCCATACCTGCGGCACGGCTGTTTGATGAAGTCCTTAAACTGTTTTTTGCCGGCCAATCGCTTAAAACCTATCAGCTGCTCAAGCAGCACAATGTATTTCGCCATATCTTTCCCGCATCGGCCAGTATCATCGATAGTGGAGAGATCTCTGACAAGCTCCTGCTTGAGGCCTTCACCAGTACGGACAATCGCATCAGGGATCTGAAAAGTATCACCCCCGCCTTCCTGCTGGCCGCCATTCTCTGGCCTGCTCTGCAACAGGAATTCATTGCCAACAAGAATAGAAGAATGCCACCCATGGTAGCCATGCACCAAGCGGCACAAACCGTTATCTCAAACCAGGTGGAGCGTATCTCCATACCCAAGCGGTTCAGTATTGCCATGCGTGAAATCTGGGAATTCCAGCTCAGGCTTTCGCGCCGGCAGAGAGCCAACGCCCTGTTAGCAAGCAAGCGATTCCGTGCTGCCTATGATTTTATTTTACTCAGGGAAAAATCCGGAGAAGATCTTCAGGGCATCGGCCAATGGTGGACCGAGTACCAGGAAGCGGATGCCGACGGGCGACTCAGAATGCTGAATAAGATTCACCATGGCAGTCAACATTCAAAATCTCGCAAACGCAGAGTAAAATCTACCAAGACTCAACAGAAAGGGACGAGATGACAGATCAGAAATCCCATATTGATGCACACTGCATTCTTTTCAAGCGGTAAATCAGTGTCAGACGATTTAAACAAAGCCAGCAGCATTCCACGCTATATTGCCGTTGAGGGCCCCATTGGTGTTGGCAAAACCAGTCTCGCCAAACGCCTGGCCAGAAGCTTCAACTATCAAATTCTGCTGGAGTTAAGCGAGGAAAACCCTTTCCTAGAACGTTTTTATCACGATCCTAGACAAATGGCTCTCGCTACCCAGCTCTTCTTCCTGTTTCAGCGAGCACAGCAAATCCAGGACCTGCGACAGGACGACATGTTCGAACCGGTCCGCGTGGCAGATTTCCTAATGGAGAAAGACCGCCTGTTTGCCAGACAGAACCTGGACAACGATGAATTCTCTCTTTACGAAAAAGTGTACGAGCATCTCACGATCGATGCCCCGCAGCCCGACCTGGTCATTTACCTCCAAGCGCCGGTGGAGATTCTCGTAGAACGAATCCAGAAGCGAGGTATCGAGGCAGAGCAGCTGATAGAAGAGCAATATCTAGAAAAGCTTATCGACGCCTATACCGAGTTTTTCCACTACTATGATGACAGTACGCTACTTGTGGTCAACAGTTCAGATATTGACTTAGTCAACAATGACGAAGACTACGAACAGCTGCTGGACTTCATTCTCACTACCCGCAAGGGCAGCCGCAACTATTTCAATCCGAAACCCAGCCTCCTTTGACAGTCCCCTCAAGCTACCTTTACGCGCCCAAATAGATTAGATTACGCCTCCGGCTGCGGAAAAACGGGCTAAACGATTGAAAAAAGTCTCTGTTAACACACTGCACAAGCTTAAGGCAGAAGGCGAAAAATTTGCCTGTCTTACCTGCTATGACGCCCTGTTTGCCAGTTTATATGGCAACGCCGGTGTGGAGGTGATTCTTGTGGGGGACTCACTGGGCATGGTAATCCAGGGCCATGACACCACGCTGCCGGTGACAATGGACGATGTCATCTACCACATGGAATGCGTGAAAAGGGGCAGTAGCGGTTCACTGTTGATTGCCGACCTGCCCTTCATGTCTTATGCCTCCGAAGCACAAACCCTTGAGAACGCCGCGCGGTTGATGCGCGCTGGTGCACAGATGGTCAAACTTGAAGGAGGAGCCTGGATCGCAGAGTCCACCCGCCTGCTGGCCGAAAGAGGCATTCCTGTGTGCGCCCACATGGGACTGACGCCACAGTCCGTTAACCGAATTGGTGGTTTCCTGGTCCAGGGCCGCGATCCTGCCCAGGCGGATAAGATGATTGAGGAAGCCAAACTGCTTGAGGCATCCGGCGCCAGCTGCCTTCTGCTCGAAACAGTTCCCCAGGCATTAGCCAGGACGATCACAGACGCCCTCAATATACCTGTTATTGGAATTGGCGCAGGCAAGGATGTGGACGGACAGATTATGGTCATCCACGACCTGCTGGGCATTTCTCCGATAACGCCCTCCTTCGTGAAGAACTTTCTGGCCGAGGTAGACGGCAGCATACCTGGCGCGATAGCCGCCTATGTGTCTGCGGTAAAAGCAGGAACATTTCCGGGGCCCGAGCACACTTTCGACTGAACATCATCATGGAGCGCTTCGAAACACGGGATGCACTTCAGGCTCATCTGCACTCGATCCGCGTGCAGGGTCAATCTATAGGCTTGGTGCCGACTATGGGCAACCTGCATGAAGGCCATCTTGCCCTCGTCGAGGCAGCTCGAAATGACAGCGATTATGTCCTGGCCACTATATTTGTGAATCCGCTGCAATTTGGTCCTGAGGAAGACCTGGACAGCTACCCACGCACGCTTGAGGAGGATTGCAGCCAACTGGAAGCCCACCATTGCGATGCCGTTTTTATCCCCTCTGCTGAAGAAATGTACCCCGGTGGTTTGGATAACCAGGCCCTGGTGACTGTTCCAGGTCTGTCAGAGCGTCACTGCGGTGCCAGCAGGCCGCTGCATTTTGGCGGAGTCTGCACCGTGGTCTGCAAACTCTTCAATCTTACCAACCCTGATATCGCCTTTTTTGGTGAGAAGGACTACCAGCAGCTGCAGGTAATCCGCAAGATGACGCAGGATCTCTGCATCCCTGTCAGCATCACCGGTGTGCCTACTGTCAGGCTTCCCAGCGGCCTGGCTCTGAGTTCACGTAACAATTACCTTGATGCGTCGCAGCTCGAAACGGCTGCCATCCTACAGGCCACACTGAAGGAGGCGGCCGACAAACTGCAACAGGGAAGCCAGGAATTTGATCGTATCGAAGACAGTGCCAAAACCAGGCTCACAGAAAGCAGTTTCCTACCCGACTACTTCTCTATTTGCCATGCGGCAACCCTCGATCCAGCAACTACTGCAGATAAGTCACTGGTAATTCTGGCCGCTGCTTGGCTGGGAGAGACCCGCCTAATAGACAATATAATGATTACCCTCAGCTAGGCCGTTTTTGTTAGGCAGAATGAATTTTCAGGTGTATCATGCGCCACCCTGTTGACCAGAATTACCCCTTAACTCCGCTATGCGCATAGGCATTCTTTCCAGAAACAGGAACCTCTACTCTACCCGCCGTCTGGTGGAGGCGGCGCATGAGCGAGGGCATGAGGTGCGTGTCATAGATGTTCTCAAGTGCTACATGAACATCACGGCCAATAATCCCGGCGTCTATTACCAGCGCAACGCCGAGGTGGTGGAGGAGCTTCAGTTTGATGCTGTAATTCCGCGCATTGGCGCCAGTATCACCACATATGGCTGCGCCGTACTCCGGCAGTTTGAAGTAGCCCATGTCTATTCGATCAATGAATCCATTGCCATCAACCGGTCTAGGGACAAGCTAAGAGCCCACCAACTGCTGGCCCGAAAAGGCATCGGCCAGCCGGTCACAAGCTATGCCCACTCGGCCCGAGCCACGGACAAACTCATTGAATCAGTTGGCGGCGCCCCACTTATCCTGAAGCTGACAGAAAGTACGCACGGTGAAGGTGTCCTGCTGGCTGAGACAAAAAAAGCCGCCGAGGCTCTGATCAATGCATTCAGGGGCATCGGTTCTGATTTTCTTGTCCAGGAGTTCATCCGTGAAGCAGGGGGCTCAGACATCAGGTGCTTTGTTGTTGGCAAACGTGTAATTGCCGCCATGCAACGAACAGCAGCTTCCGGTGAATACCGCTCCAACTTGCATCGCGGTGGTGTAGCACAGGTGGTCAAGCTGCGACCCGAGGAGCGTTCACTGGCAGTGCGGGCAGCGCAGGTGATGGGGCTTGATCTTGCCGGCGTGGACCTTATTCGCTCTTCACACGGGCCGCTGGTCATCGAGGTAAACTCTTCACCTGGACTCGAAGGAATCGAAACTGCCACGGGCAAGAACGTGGCGGACAGGATCATCGAATACGTCGAAAAAGATTCACAGCAGGGCCCCAACAAACCAAAGGGCAAGGGTTAAATCATGGAATACCGTAAACAGGCCAAGCTGAAAATTGGGGCTGTCGAGCTTTGCGATCTTCCCGAGCTGGGAATAGAAAAGCTGCACATGCGCGTGGATACCGGTGCAGCGACATCTTCTCTGCATGTCGACAACATAGAGGAATACTCAAAGGGCGAGAAAAATTTCGTCAGTTTTGACCTTCACCCGAATATTCACAACGTGGATGACATTATTCGTACCGTGGTGGAAATCGAGGGGACCAAAACGGTCAAAAGCTCATCTGCTGATACTGAAAAACGGGCAGTGATCACGACTCTGCTGCGTCTGGGCGGCCGGCAGTGGCCAATCAAGCTCACCCTCACCGACCGTTCGGAAATGACCTACATGATGCTGCTGGGACGGGAGGCCATGGAGGGAAAAGTCCTGGTTGACCCGGAATATGAAAATCTTCTAAGCATTGAGGTTCTCGACGAGGAAGAGGATTTTCCCCCTAATTACGAGGAAGAATGACCCTCATTTCCAGCGGGTTTGAATAACCCTCTCCATTTTTGGGATAATGTTCTCCGTCTATGGCACCAGCCAAAGATTTCAAGACTGTAACTTCAGAAAACCAGCAATTCATCTTACAGAAGGTCAACCCATTGCAATCACTGATGTTAAAAGCCAAGCTGCACAAGGCATGCGTCTCACACGCCGAGCTCGACTACGAGGGGTCCTGCGCAATTGACGGCAACCTGCTGGACAGCGCGGGAATCAGGGAATTCGAGCAGATTCAAATCTACAACATCAGCAATGGTGAACGCTTTACTACCTACGCGATACGCGCTGAAAGCGGAAGCGGCATTATTTCAGTTAATGGCGCGGCTGCCCATAAGGCCAATGTAGGGGACAAGGTTATCATCTGTGCCTTCGGCAGCTACACCGAAGCTGAATTGCTCAATCACAAACCCAAGCTGGTATATCTTGACGAAAGTAACACCATTACTCGCTCCAGTAACAATATACCCATCCAGGTAGCCTGAACTCACAGGGACCTGGTTTCGAAGCATGAGGAAGCAACGTGTCTGAAATCAAAATATACCCCGTCTCCGAGACTCAGAAAGAATCTGCCCATCTGAACAAGCAACAATACGATGCCATGTATGCAGCATCGGTCGAAGATCCCGATGCATTCTGGAGCGAACAGGCGACAAACTTCCTGGACTGGACAAAACCCTTCAATACTGTCCGCGAAAATGACATGGCCCAGGGGCTGATCAAGTGGTTCAGCGGCGGCAGGCTTAATGTCAGCGTCAACTGTATCGACCGCCATCTACCCCAAAGGGCAGACCAGGAAGCGATAATCTGGGAAGGCGACGAACCCGGCACCGATCGCAAAATCACCTACCAGGAACTTCATGATCACGTCTGTCAGATAGCCAATGTCCTCAAGGACCGCGGTGTAGAGAAAGGCGACAGGGTTTGCATCTACATGCCGATGATTCCTGAAGCTGCATTTGCCATGCTTGCCTGTGCCCGCATCGGCGCAATTCACTCGGTTGTATTTGGCGGCTTTTCACCGGATTCTCTTAAAGACCGAATTCTCGATTCAAACTGCCAGGCAGTAATTACCTCAGACGAAAGTGTTCGCGGCGGTCGTGTTTTCCCACTGAAGGCGAATACGGATACAGCTCTTGAGCAATGCCCCGATGTACATACAGTGCTAGTCGTTCAGCGTACCGGCGGTGATATCAACTGGTTTGAAAGCCGCGATATCTGGTACCACGAGGCCATCAAAAACGTCCCATCTGAGTGTGAGCCTGAGCAGATGGAAGCCGAAGATCCGCTGTTCATTCTTTACACTTCCGGCTCTACCGGCAAACCCAAGGGGGTGCTCCACACAACCGGAGGCTACCTGCTGATTGCCGCCATGACACACAAGTATGTATTTGATTACCACGATGGTGACATCTACTGGTGTGCTGCTGACGTTGGCTGGGTAACCGGTCATACCTATATTGTCTATGGTCCGCTTTGTAATGCAGCCACTACCCTCATGTTTGAAGGCATACCCACCTACCCTGACAGCTCACGCTTCTGGCAAGTGGTGGACAAGTACCAGGTTAATTCCTTTTACACGGCTCCGACCGCACTGCGCGCGCTGATGGCTCAGGGCAACGAGCCGATCACCAGCACTTCACGTGAATCGCTTAAAATTCTCGGCACCGTAGGCGAACCAATTAATCCCGAAGCTTGGGAGTGGTACTACCATGTTGTTGGCGACGGCCGCTGTCCGATCATGGACACATGGTGGCAGACCGAAACGGGCGGACATATGATCACGCCGATCCCAGGCGTTACTGACCTTAAGCCGGGCTCAGCCACACTGCCTTTCTTTGGCGTGCAGCCTGCCCTGGTCGATCCAGACGGGAATATTCTTGAGGGTGCTGTTTCAGGCAACCTAGTGATCACTGAAAGCTGGCCAAGCCAGATCCGGACCGTTTACGGCGACCACAAACGCTGTGTCGATACCTACTACTCCACTTACCCCGGCTACTACTTCACTGGTGACGGTGCCCGTCGAGATGAGGACGGCTACTGGTGGATTACCGGCCGTGTGGATGATGTGCTGAATGTTTCAGGCCACCGACTTGGAACCGCTGAGATCGAAAGCGCCCTCGTTCTGCATGAAAGTGTTGCAGAGGCGGCGGTTGTTGGGTTTCCCCATGACATTAAGGGCCAAGCCATTTATGCCTATGTTAGTCTAATGAATGGCGTTGAGGAAAGCGACGAGCTGCAGGCTGAATTGCGCAACTTTGTAGGCACGGAGATTGGCGCTATCGCCAAACCTGAGGTTATTCAATGGGCGCCTGGCTTGCCCAAGACACGGTCCGGCAAAATTATGCGCCGAATCTTGCGCAAGATTGCTGCCAACGAACTAGATAACCTTGGCGATACGACTACCCTGGCTGATCCGGCCGTGGTTGATCATCTCATCGAGAACCGTCCTAACAAGTAAACCTTACTGATATATTTTGTAGTTCACCGAGCTCTGGCAAAAGAAAGGCATGACAATAGCCATGCCTTTCACCAGTGATTAAGTAGGTTTTAAAAGCGCCCGTTCAGGGAGAAACGTGCATTAATGGGTGCGGCAACCGAAACCTGGTGGGTGCTGTGTGAATTGGGAAAATATAGTTCGTCAGTGAGATTCTCTACATTGATCTGCACACGGAGTTTCTCTGAAACATCATAGTAGGCTGCTGCATCAACACGTGTAAAGCTTGGCAGGACAGCAGAATTGCTGTTATTGATGTAACTCTCATCCTGGTAGATCAGACCAAGTGAAAGACCGATCTGATCGCTGGCTTGGAATGTATTCCAGATCGAGAACATGTTTTCAGGCAGCTCCCTTGGGCGCAGTCCTGTTGGCCCTAAGCGGTTAATCTGTTCACCATCCAGCTGACTGTACCCCGCGGACATGTACCACCTGCGCGTAAGTTGACCCTGTAACTGAATTTCAAAACCGACAATCTTGGAATTAATGACATCAAGTGTGTCCGGGTCATTATCTGCCACCTGCGGAGAACTCTGCTCAATTTCAAAATATGCCGATGTCAGGCTTAAATCAGGTGTAATATCCCATTTAAAACCCCCTTCCAAGTTCGTGAAGGTATTAGGGTCAAGCTGGTTGTTGCTGCCATTTATGTTTGCATACTGCTCACCGCTCCGCGGCAGGAAGGATTCGCTGTAACTTGCATACAAAGAAATATTTTCCTCTGGCTTGTAAACAATGCCGAATCGAGGGGACACCTCTCGGTCTATGCGGCTACGCTGGTCATTAACCGGCACGTCCAAAACAGCAATATCAAAGCTGTCAAATCGAGCGCCTACCGTCACATCCAGCTTGTCTGATAGAGAGATTTCGTCCTGGAAATAGAGGGAGTAGACCTCAATTCCTACTCGCGTATCGTCGTTGAGGTCTACTAGGAAGTCATTTGTGGTGGTTGTACCTAAAGCATTAATGCCGATTCCGCCCCTGAGCGATAGCGGATGAGTTATAGAAAATACCTCGTTGTCATCCTCAGTGGTATTCCAGAACGTGTTAAAACGATCCTGGTCGGAGGAAGTATCAATATACTGCCCCCCGGTCACAATTGTATGATTGATATCACTAGTATCAAATTCCCAGATGAAGTTGCCCGACAGAATCAGGTTGTCGCGGCGCGTAGTGTCTATATAGCCATCCAGTGTTATCTGGTCTGGTGAGTTTAGCTGGTCGTAACCGGAGGGGTAAACATTGACGTAAAGTTTGTCAAATTCACCGTAGTAAACGCTGAAGTTACCTCTCAGGTTATTGGAAAAGTCATGCTGGAGTCCTGCACGAAACAGGTGGGCCTTCAATTCCGTTGAATTAAAATCAGGGTCGGCAAAGACAATATTTTCGAAGGCCTTTACAGGGAGACCATCTGAACCTGTAGGAATACCTCGGTCAATGAAACGCTGGTGGTCAACATACTCGTAGTATAGGTCCAGCATGGTTGACGAACTGAGCATGAGTCTGGCCGTAGGATTTATGCCTATGCGTTCGCCATCATAAAAGTCTCTATGATTATTCAGGCTTTCATAAAAAGCATTAAGCCTAAACGCTGAAACCTCACTCGCAGAAAAATTTATGTCAAACTGAAGACTGTGCTCACCAAAAGTGTCGCTCCCTGCCTGGTAGCTGGTGAAGTTCTGACCAACAACTCCTTTTTTGGTGACACGATTGAGGATACCGCCGGTGCCACCGCGGCCAAAGTGCAGCGAATTGGGGCCGCGTAAAATTTCGACCTGCTCTAGGTTATAGAGCGGGCGATAGTACTGAACATCATCGCGGGCTCCATCAATAAAAAAATCAGCGGTTGAGCGGATACCACGAAAGACAATAGCATCACGATGCCCCTCTCCCTGCGAGGTATTAACGCCTGGTGTGTAATTGATAATGTCGCTTACACTGGTAAATCCCTTCAGGGCGATCTGGTCAGCAGTAACAATGGAGAGGCTCTGGGGAACATCTATAATCGGGGTAGGTGATCTGAGAGCATTAGCGCGATTAGTGGAGAGATATTCACCAAGTACGATGATCTCTTCTACGTTGTTGTTAGATTCCTGTGCTTCTATGCCGCTCACCAATGTGGCGGTTAATAAAAATAATGGAAACCCTAGTTTCGACATTTTCAAATTCACTCGGATGGCTCCGGATACAGCTTTTCTGAAAAATGCGAATGATAATGATTCTTATTTTTAATATCAATGTTAAATACTGCGTTTCTTTATCAAAATCATGCCTGTACAGGTAAGGCAACGCATAACACTTCTCACTGAAATTTTCATTCACGGTTCAGTATGTGAGCTCTAACGGGTTTTGATGAACTATGCGAGCATGAAGGAGTCCGCTATGTTGCTTTAACAAATAGAGACTTCAACTTGAGTTTCTAAGAAATATTGGCTGGGGTGGTAGGATTCGAACCTACGAATGACGGAGTCAGAGTCCGTTGCCTTACCACTTGGCGACACCCCAGTTACTGGCGGGCTTTCCAAAATTTGGAAGGGCGCAATCCTACTCGTTCTAGGGGTATTTTTCCAGTCTCTCTGCACATATGAACGGGCAATTATTTAAATCTCTGCAAAGCTGCTTTTCTGTTGCAGCATATCTTTAATATTCCCAAAATCGACCCGAATAAAATCTTACTTTTCATGCTATTCCCCGTGTTTTAATTGTTTTAAATGATTATGTCGCAGAACTGGAAAGTCTCGACTTCAGGTAAGAAGTTTATGAACCAAGAGATTAATCCAGCCACTTTACCAAGATGAACTGGAATAGCTTAGGTCGCAAATGCTGGATGTGCAGTAGATATGGGCCCAAGGATGGGTTTAGGGTATTTCGTCTAAGATGTTAATGACAGGAAGCCTAAGTGATATTGTGCCGCCATCCTGAAAACTAAGATTCAATTCAACCTCTTCCTCTCCCAGCGAGCCTTTCAATCCCATGAGCATGAGGTGGAGGCCGCCGGATTCGAGCAGCACTTCACCCTGGGCAGGAATGACTAGGTTCATCTGGTGCTCCATTTTCATCATGCCGTTGTCATTGATAGTGGCATGAATCGAGACTGAGTCTGCAGCCGGCGTGCTGCCACCAACAAGCACCCTGTCAGCATAACCCCGATTCAAAATGCGCATAAACGCAGCGGTATTCACAACACCCGGCGGCAAACGACGCACATAGCCCTCGGTCACCTCGATGTCACCACTCTGTGCTGATAGCAACGGGGAGATAACTAACGCTAACAGCAGAAAAGAAAAATATTTCATCATAAATTCAGGAACCAGGCACTACCACCTGGATACTTGGCTGCGCCGCTATGCCAATATTACCGCGTAATCGATACCCTCCCACAGCTTCGCGCATGATTTTGTAAATCCAACGCCCTTCTTCATCCGTGCGTGCATTGATAAGGAAGGTCGCCTCAAGATTACGGATGTGCTGCCCAATTTCACCCAGTTTCACCATAGTCTGAAGGCTTCTTTCAGTTAACGCTTCGCCGTCCAGGGTAAAGATATCCATCTGGATGTTTCGCGCCCTTTCAAGACGGTCTCGAGCATCAGCTACCGCCTTGTTGTTTCTATCAATACGAACCGCGCGGTTCAGGAAATTTTCGGCATTGTCATACTGCCTGAGCTGCGTGGCGGCATCGGCAAGTTCCACATACCGCAGCACTATATCGCGGATACCCTGCTGGGCGACGACATTTTCAGGGTCAATATCCAGGATCATTCGAAAACCGTCATAGGCATTATTACCGGGAGGCGTCATCAGACGGTTGTCCTCGAAGGCAAGCTGCGCTTCGTAGAGCATATCTGCCAGGATGCGTTGACGAACAATGGGGTCGCTGTTGGACATTACCCCCCCTTCTAACCTCACCTCTTCTTCGCTTCTGGAATAAACAAAGGTATCACCGTCCTGACTGGCGCATGCTGCGAGCAGGAGCAATAAGCTAATGCCGAAAATTTTGAGAATTCGTACATTCATGACGGGTTCAGAGAATACTCCTGAACGGAAAATATTTCAGCAGCTGACCTTTGCTCACGGTCTTTCCAATTGGTATTTCAGCAAGCCCGTCAGCCCAGGAAATGGATGTCATGATACTGGAGCCCTGGTTGTTAAAAGCCTGAAGCTCCTGGGCACCGTGATTATTCACAAGCCTGACCCGAATATATTCCTGCCGGGTACCCGCTTTGCTGATATCGAATCCGGAAGGCACTTGCAACGTTGCAGGTTCAAGCGGTTCAGCGCCCTGAACTTTTAACAGGTAGGGGCGTACCAGCAATAAGAATGTCACGAATACAGCCACGGGATTTCCCGGCAGACCAAAAAAAGGTTTTGCGTTTACGCGGCCATACGAAAAGGGTTTTCCAGGCTTTATGGCTAACTTCCAGAGTGCGAGCTGACCCAGTTTCTCGACGGCCGCCCTGACATGATCTTCATCACCCACGGAGACTCCACCGGTACTGATAATGCAGTCAGCCTGTTCGGCCGCTTGCTGCAATGCCTGCTCTGTTTGTTCAAGCGTATCCTGCACGATACCCATCTTGATGACATTCATTCCAAGCGTTTTCAGCAACGCCTCCAGGGTATAGCTGTTCGAATCATAAATCTGTCCTGGTTTCAGCGGTGTCCCTAGTGCAATAACCTCGTCACCGGTATTAAGAATGGCCACCGTCAGCGGTTTTTTCACGGACAGTTCGGCGATTCCAAGCGACGCGAGTAAACCCAAATCCTGCGGACCTATGCGTCTACCTTTTGAGAGCACAACACTGCCTTTCTGGACATCACAGCCCGTCACGCGGATATTTTCACCAGCGGCGGGCATCTGCATGATTTCCACCTCATCATTTTCAGCACGGGTGTTTTCCTTAATTACCACGGCATCGGCACCGTTTGGTATGGCAGCACCGGTAAAGATTTTGGCCGCCGTACCACGTTCAAGCGGCGTGCCTGGATGACCCGCTGCAATAGTCTGGGAAACTGACAGCGTGCAGCCCGCGGCGGTTATGTCAGCGGAATTAACGGCGTACCCATCCATCGCGCTGTTATCGAATTCCGGCACGTTAATTAGGGCATGCTTTTCTTCAGTAAGCATGCAGCCCACGGCATCACGCAGTTCCACGTTGACCGTTGAAGCGTTTTCCTTGGCGTCCTGCACGAGGAAGGCCAGGGCTTTTTCTAAAGAGATGAGATCAGACATAGGTCCACTATAAATTGAGGCAATATATTCTATCGCAAGTCTTATTTGACCCCATAGGAAAAAGGAAAAAGGAAAAAGGAAAAAGGAAAAAGGAAAAAGGAAAAAGGAAAAAGGAAAAAGGAAAAAGGAAAAATTAAATATTTGTTTTTTCTTGTCAAGCAAGAAATTTCTTTCTCTGGACAATTTTTACTTTAACCAAAAGCCTAATTAGAACTCCTTGCTTCTTGCGCCTTGAACCTACTGTATAATGCCCTCCTGCTGAACAGAGCCCTTCAAGTGACAGATTCATTGATCATTATTGTCCCCCTGATCGTCTTTGCCGGTGCTTACCTGTCTACGGTTGCCGGCATGGGAGGCGGCCTGCTTATCCTGGCTTCTTGCTCAATGATCCTGCCCGTGTCTGTCGTTATCCCGCTCAACGGAATCTTTGTTCTGGCTGGCCAGATAACCCGCACATTGCAGTTTTACAAGCATATCGCCTGGCATATCACCCTGCCCTTTGTACCGGGCTCGGTCCTGGGGGCCTTGGTCGGCACGTTAATCTATTTCAGCCTTTCCGACACTGCGATCGCCCTGATACTGGGGTCAGTGATGCTGTGGTTCAGCTGGGTGCCTGCCAATCCCATCTCCAGGAAAGCAGCCGAGAAGATACCGGCACCGTATTTCTGGGTTGGCATCATCCATACCTTTCTTTCCACCGTGTCCGGTGCAGGTGGGCTGCTGCAATCACTCATGGTGAACAGCAAGCTAGCAAAGGAAAATATTGTGGCGACCATTGCCTGTACACTGCTGGCCATGTCATTGTTCAAAACCGTGGGTTACTTTATGGCCGGGTTTGATTACGGTGAATGGATGGGCATTATACTACTTTCCTGGATTACCGGGATTGCTGGCACCACGGTAGGAAAAATCTCTCTTAATATGATGCCGGATGAGTTCTTTAGAAAGCTCATCAAGACCATGGTGACTATTTTTGCCTTGAGGCTTTTCTGGCGGGCTGCTTCGAAAGTCTGGTTGAGCTAGCCCTGGCTGGGGCTTTTTTCGCCTACGGCTTTTTGCCGGCGGCTGCTTTCTTCTTTTTAGCCGGTGCTTTCTTTTTCGCGGCGGTGACTCTCTTTCTGGGCGGGCTAGGCTGTTTGTTTCGAACTCCGTACATCTGCTCCAGGACATCAACAACTCCCTCTCCTCTGGAGCGCTGCTTGATACCAAAAGTGCCCATAATCTTTTCGCAGTTCAGGGATGAATTCTTAAGATAGGGAAGCTCAACCGGCAGCCGCTCTATTTTTAGTGACGGCAGGAGTTTGTCGATATCCTTGTCCAGCTTGGCGGCTTCCTCGAGCACTAACTCAACAAACTGGTCCTGGTTCAGCGGCTGCAGGGCATTGTAGTGATAAGTGCCCCAAGCCTGGGCGTTGCAGTCGATCTGCATGATGATGGCGTAAACTACTCGTGCAACATCGGCAGTATGCGTGGGGCTGAAGCGGTTATCTACCACTTCGACTTTTCCCTTGCTGTTTTTGCATTCCTCGATAATCCGGCGGAAATAACTTCCCCGGCTGTCGCTGAAGAGCCAGTCAGTCCTGAGAATAATATGTTGGGAAGCCTCCTCCCGTAAGGTGCGCTCACCGTACCACTTGCTCTGGCCATAGCGGCTGACAGGGTTAGTGGTGTCTTCTTCCGTGTAGGTATCCTTCTTTGTGCCATCAAACACATAGCTCGACGAGTGGTGGATGAGAGGAATATTGAGCTGCTCAGAAACCCTGGCTAGGGATGCCACGCCTTCCGTATTGACCAAGTCGCAGAGCTTGGCGGCATCCTGATCAGTCTCGACCTTCAGTAGATTAGAGTAGGTGGCAACGTTGACTAGCTGTGTTGGGTTAATGCCCGAAATGGCCCTCACAACATCCCGCGACTTGAGGATGTCGACTTCGGACTTGTTCAGCGTTTCGTAATTAACACCCCTTGCATCGAGCATCCTGACGAGGTCTTGGCCCAGTATGCTGTCATCACCAAATACTAGTATCTTCACGTCTTCAACTTCTGCAAAGGCAATCAATAATGACCCATAAAAACAGGGACTTGCCTAACCTGTCAATCATGTTGACCGTATTTGTCACGGACAGTTAAACAGGGCAGCTAGATGGCTGCCCTCTTGTCTAATTATTCTTGCTATTCAGGCAATTCAGGAATTACTGGCCGAAGCAGCCAGCGCCTGGATCAGAATGGAATATCGTCGTCAAAGTCGCCCATGTCAGCCGGTGCTGGTTCGGCCGGTTCCGATGCCCCCGACTGGTGGGCGGGTTGGTAACTGCCACCGCCGCCGCCACTGCCGCGGCTGTCCAGCATCTGCATTTCGTTGGCAATTATATCTGTCGCGTAGCGCTTGATACCGTCCTGCTCCCAGGAACGGGTCTGCAGGCGTCCCTCTATATAAAGCTTGGAGCCCTTTTTCACGTACTCGGCGACAATCTCTGCCAGGCGTTGGTAGAACGTGACGCGATGCCACTCGGTGCGTTCCTGCTGCTCGCCTGTGTTTTTGTCTTTCCAGGTTTCGCTCGTGGCCAGCGTGATATTGGTGACAGCGTTGCCGTTGGGCATGTAACGGGTCTCCGGATCCTGTCCTACGTTGCCGACGAGAATGACTTTATTTATACCTCTACTTGCCACTTTTTACTCCTGGATTTTTAGACTTTGGGTAGGTTGTTTTTATGCCAACAAGTCTAGCACGCTTCTGGAAAAATTCGATTAGAAATCTCCTTGAAGGTTATAATCGTATGTTTTTGCTTTGCCGTTCTCAAGCAGTACAAAGGCCGTAATAAAACCGCATGGAAAACATCGTAGTACAGGGCGCCCGTACCCATAACCTTAAGAATATTGACCTGACCATTCCGCGGGACAAGCTGGTGGTCATCACCGGCATCTCGGGCTCCGGTAAGTCTTCCCTGGCTTTCGATACCCTCTACGCCGAGGGACAGCGACGCTACGTGGAATCGCTTTCCACCTATGCCAGGCAGTTCTTGTCCATGATGGACAAGCCGGACATGGACCAGGTTTCGGGGCTTTCGCCCGCGATTTCCATCGAGCAGAAATCCACCTCGCACAACCCGCGCTCCACGGTGGGCACCATCACTGAAATATATGACTACCTGCGCCTGCTCTTTGCCCGCGTGGGCGATCCCTACTGTCCGGACCACCACAAGAAACTTGAAGCCCAGACCGTGAGCCAGATGGTGGACCAGGTACTAGCCCTGCCGGAGGGCTCCAGCATCATGCTGCTGGCGCCGATTATTCGTGACCGCAAGGGCGAGCATGTACACGTCTTTAACGAACTGAAAACTGCCGGCTTCATCCGTGCCCGCGTGGACGGCATCGTTACCGAACTGGACTACCCGCCGGAGCTGGAAAAGAACAAGAAGCACACTATCGAGGCCGTCATAGACCGTTTCAAGGTGCGCCCCGGGATTGAACAGCGCCTCGCTGAATCCTTTGAGACAGCACTAACCATTGCTAACGGCATCGCGGTAGCCAGCTCAATGGACGATAGCAATTCTGACGACATCATCTTTTCCTCGCTGTTTGCCTGTCCGGAATGCGGCCACAGCATCCCGGAGCTGGAGCCCCGCTTGTTCTCCTTCAACAATCCTGCCGGGGCCTGTGACAACTGCGACGGCCTGGGCGTGAAACAGTACTTTGATGAGAAGCGCGTCATAGTAGATGACAACCTGACCATCGGCGAAGGCGCTATCCGCCGCTGGGACCGCCGCAACAGCTACTACTTCCAGCTGCTCAATTCGCTTGGTGAGCATTACGACTTTGACATGGATACCCCCTGGAAAAAGCTACCGAAGAAAATCCAGGAAGTCATCATGCACGGCAGCGGAACCGAAAAAATTACGTTCACCTTCGTCAACGAGCGCGGCGATAATTTTCAGCGCAGTCACAAGTTCGAGGGCATCCTGCCCAACATGGAGAGGCGCTTCCGGGAAACGGAATCCCAGGCCGTGCGTGAGGACTTTGCCAAGTACCTGTCCACCCAGAACTGTCCTGACTGTGAGGGAACACGCCTGAGAAAAGATGCGCGTCACGTCTTCATAGACAAGCTCACCCTGCCCGAGATCACGACCATGACCATTGCAGGCGCCGGCGATTACTTTGATGGACTGAAATTCAAAGGCAAAAAAAAGGACATTGCCGAAAAAATACTGAAGGAAATCCAGGACCGGCTGCGTTTCCTTATTGATGTGGGTCTGAACTACCTGACGCTGAACCGCAGCGCCGAAACCCTTTCCGGGGGCGAGGCCCAGCGTATTCGCTTAGCCAGCCAGATTGGGGCCGGCCTAGTGGGGGTGATGTATATCTTGGATGAGCCTTCCATCGGCCTGCACCAGCGCGACAATGACCGCCTGCTGAAAACGCTCAGGCACCTGCGTGATCTCGGTAACACGGTGATCGTGGTAGAGCACGACGAGGAAGCCATAGCCAGTGCCGACCACATCATCGACATCGGTCCCGGTGCAGGTGTCCATGGCGGTGAGGTCGTCGCCCAAGGCACTCTGGCGCAGATCACCAAGTCTACTAAGTCACTGACGGGCAAATACCTCAGCGGCAAGGAAAGCATCGAAATTCCGGCGCAGCGCACGACAAATGACCCTGACAAACAGCTTGTACTGTCAGGCGCCTCGGGCAACAACCTTAAAGGGGTTACGCTGAATATCCCTATAGGCCTCTTTACCTGCATTACCGGAGTCTCCGGTTCTGGTAAGTCCACCTTGGTGAACAATACGCTATATCCCCTGGCTGCAACCATCCTCAACAAGGCCTCCACGCTCGACCCGGCCCCCTATGACAGGCTGGAAGGCATTGAGCAGCTGGACAAGGTGGTGGATATAGATCAGAGCCCAATCGGCAGAACGCCCCGCTCTAACCCGGCCACCTACACCGGCATCTTTACCCCAGTGCGCGAACTGTTTGCCGCTACCCAGGAAGCCCGCTCCCGTGGATACAAACCCGGGCGTTTTTCTTTTAACGTAAAGGGCGGACGCTGCGAGGCCTGCCAGGGCGACGGCCTTGTGAAGGTGGAAATGCACTTTCTACCGGACGTGTACGTGATGTGCGATGTCTGCAAGGGCAAACGCTATAACCGCGAAACCCTAGAAGTGAAGTACAAGGGCAAAAGTATCCACGAGGTGCTCGAGATGACTGTGGAGGATGCCCGAGAATTTTTTGACCCGGTACCGCAGATTGCGCGCAAGCTGCAGACGCTGCTCGATGTGGGACTGTCCTATATCAAGCTCGGACAAAGTGCGACTACGCTGTCCGGCGGTGAAGCACAGCGCGTGAAACTTTCGCGTGAGCTTTCAAAACGGGATACAGGCCAGACACTCTACATCCTTGATGAGCCGACAACGGGCCTGCACTTCCATGACATCAAACAGCTGTTAGCCGTGCTGCATCGGCTTCGCGACCATGGCAATACCATTGTAGTGATTGAGCATAATCTGGATGTCATCAAGACGGGAGACTGGATCGTCGATCTCGGTCCTGAAGGAGGAGATGAAGGCGGCAAGATTATTGCTGAAGGAACGCCGGAGCAGGTGGCCAAAAAACGCGGCACCCACACCGGCAAGTTCCTGAAGAAGGTAATGGCCTAGGCAGTCCCGGCTTTTCTTCCTGGCGGGATGGGACGGTCAATCACGAAGGCCGCCGCGGAAATTAGAAGGGAGCCCACACAAAGCACCGCGAAGAACGGAACACTACTGCCGTCTCCGAGATCCAGCAAAGTACCGCCGAATCCGCTAGAGAGTATTGGCCCAAAACGTCCCATGAAAATACCAAAACCTATGCCCGCCGAGCGACAGGATGGCGGGTACGCATGGGTCATGATGGCGTACATACAGGCGATACTGGCACTAAAAAGCGCTGCCGCCAGGCCAATCAGACCAACCACCACGAGGTTGCCGCCTTCCTGTGGTCCTGACATGGATTCAACGGCAATAGTCAGGGCAATCAGGGTAACAAAAAGGCTACCGCTAAACGTCGCCATAGTTACCTTGGAACCAAAGTACTGGATGATGAGTCCTGCCGCAATCGAGCCGAAGATCGAGGTGAGACCGGCAAAGGCCACCGCGTAGGCGGCATCATCGAGGTCCCACCCTTTACCGGTGAGCAGAGTGGTGGTCCACAGTAAGACCCCGTAGGCCACTGCAGTAGCCGAGGTAAATGCTACACCGACACCAATATTGACGCGCAGGTTGGTCCGATGCAGCACGCCAATTGAGCCGCCCCCCTCTGTATCGGTGTCATGCCGTTCTGCAACCAGCTCTACTGCATCACTAGTAATTTTATGTACAACTTTTTTTGCTTCCTCAACTTTGCCTTTTGCCAACAGCCAGGTCGGACTGTCGCGCAGGAAGGCAATAATGAGAATGACACAAATGAAAGTAAGCACGCCGAGGAAGACAAAAGAACCTCTCCAGTCGTATGCTTCCAGCAGCGACGGCGCCATAGCTGACACCACCATACCGCCCGCAGGTGTTCCTACCGAGATCGTCGTGATCCCTACCGAACGCCATTTGTCCGGCAGCCATTCACCCAGTAGCGCAATGCCATTGGCATAGGCAGAGCCAAAACCTAGCCCGCTAATTAAACGCCAGAATGCCATCTGGGTAACATCGGCAGATGTGCTTGCAGCAATAGTACCTAATGAAAAAACGGTGGCGGCAATGGCCAGTGACCAGCGACGTCCAATGGTGTCACCAAGCCACCCCCCGGACCAGGATCCAAGCCCAAAACCCACCAGCGCAGCACTCATGGCAAATCCGAAGGTGCCTGCATCAACACCGAATTCTTCGATAACAAGCGGTGCAACGATGCCCAGGAACTGCGCATCCATACCATCGGCAACGAGCACAATGGCGCAGATGACAAAGGTGGTGATGGAAAACATCCGCAGCGGACGATTGGATAGAACTTCTCTGAACGTTTGTGACATATAACCCCCCCATTAATACTAGCGCCTAATTTACCTTCTCTTGAACCAAAATGACACGCCAAATTCAGGGTCATGTAGGTGGGTTAAAGAAGTAGTAGTGCTGTTTATGAAAAACAGCTCCAGGTGATAATATCGATAAAGTTTCATTCCACATCCAGGGTAACCAATGAAAAGAAGATTCCTGATTACATTATTGCTTCTGAATACCATAAATACATTCGCCCAGCAGGGACCTGAGATCCCCCAAGCACCTGCTTTCACGGGGGATGAAATCAGTGCCCCGCCAATGCGGGACTGGCCGTTGTCAGGTGGCAGCAGTTTCAACCAGCGCTACTCACCGCTGGACCAAATCAACCGCACTAATGTGCATGAACTAAAAGGCATGTGGCGCACTCACCTGAATGGCTCAGGTCTGGAACCGCGTTTTTCCGCCGAAGCCTCTCCCGTTGTCTACGATGGCGTACTCTACATTTCCACTGGTGAGAACGATGTCTTTGCACTGGAAGTCGAAACCGGCGCCATACTCTGGGAATACAACGCTAACCTGGATTCAACCATCAGCACGGTTTGCTGCGGTTGGGTTAACCGAGGCGTAGCGCTTGGTGACGGACGCGTATACATGGGACAGCTGGATGCCAAACTGGTGGCCCTCGACCAAGCCACTGGTGAAGTGGACTGGTCCATCCAGGCCGAGGAATGGCAGGAAGGCTATACGCTCACCAGTGCCCCCACCTACTTTGACGGCATGGTCATTATCGGTTTTGCCGGCGGAGACCGCGGCACCCGCGGCCGCATTCGTGCCTACGATGCTGCGACCGGCGATATGGTCTGGAACTTCTACACCATTCCGGGCCCCGGGGAGCCTGGTTTTGAAAGCTGGCCGCAGGACAATGACCTCTGGATGTTTGGCGGCGGCGCCATCTGGCAAATCGCCGCCGTTGATCCTGATCTGGACATGGTCTATTTCTCAACCAGCAATGCCGGCCCTGATTTTGCGGGAGGCGACCGTGAGGGCGACAACCTCTACAATGCATCCATTGTCGCCGTGGATGCTTACACCGGTGAATATGAATGGCATTTCCAGCAGGTACACCATGACATCTGGGATTACGATGCCAGCAACCCGGTGGTTCTATTTGATGTTGAATTTGAAGGACGGCTGCGCAAGGGCATCGTCGAAGTCGGCAAAACCGGCTTCGCCTATATTCTTGACCGAGAAACCGGCGAGCCACTAATCGGTATCGAGGAACGCCCCGTGCCTCAGGATCCACGTCAGGCTACCGCGGCAACTCAACCCTATCCTATTGGTGAATCGGTCATACCACAGGAAGTGGACATCGCGCCGCTGGGTTACGAACTGGTCAACCAGGGAAGAATTTTCACGCCGTTTTATGGCCCAGAACCCGTTCTGATAAGACCAAGCCTTTGGGGCGGTGCCAGCTGGCCGCCCTCTTCCTTTGATCCGCAAAAGGCACTTCTTTATGTCTGCGCTTCCGATTTTCCGGGCACCTTTGCCGGAGGGCACCTGGAGATGGGTGAGCCCACCCACAGCGAATCCTACATGGGCGGCTCCTTCGGCACAGCCGGCATTGCTCGCATGGGACAGTTCGTGGCGATGGATGTCACCACCAACACGGCCAGGTGGCGCCTGCAATGGCCAGATCAGTGTTATTCCGGTTCGTTTGCAACCGGCGGCGACCTGGTTTTTACCGGACGCAACGATGGCAACCTGATTGCACTTGATTCAGACAGCGGCAAGCTGCTCTGGGAATTCCAGACCGGCGCCGGCGTCAATTCCCCGGGCATGACATTCGAGCACAATGGCGCGCAGTATGTGGCCATACTTTCTGGCGGAAATGCGCTGATTGGCTCACCACGCGGTGACAGTATCTGGCTTTTTGGCCTCGGCGGCACGATGGATGAGGCCGAGCCGGCTGACACCCAGCTTATCTCCGAAATGAGCATGACCACGGAGAACCTTGAGCCTGCCGATCTGGTGCGTGGCGGACAGGTCTATGCGCAGACCTGCGTGCAGTGCCATGGCACTGACGGAACAGGCGGCCATGGTGGCGGTGCCCCGCTAACAGAGCTTACTGATCTTAATACAGTCTTGGCGGTTATTCGCGACGGCCGCAACAACATGCCGCCGCTGGGTGCAATCCTGACGGGTCAGCAGATTCTGGATGTGAGCAGTTTTGTTATGGATGCGTTTTCAGGTCAGTAACCCAACCGGAACCCGTCTGACTTTCAACTGGACGGGTTCCCCTCTTCACCGGTATTCTTGGCGTTTGCCGCGATTTACGAACAGTCGCAGTCAAACAATAACAACCATAAAAACGCTTCAAACTTTTCGGGGAGAAATTCATGGAACAAGTCTATATGCCGATTGCAAACAGCCTGGTCTGGTCCACTCTGGCTGCATCCATGCCTATTCTTGTGTTACTCGTACTGATTGGCATCCTGCGCAAGCAGGCATGGATTTCGGCCACTTCCGGCCTCGCGGTCGGACTTGTTGTGGCAATTGGTGTATACGGTATGCCAGTAAGTACCGCCATCAGCTCCACTTTAATGGGAGCGGCCTTCGGGCTCTTCCCAATCGGCTGGATCGTTTTCTGGGCCGTGGTGCTTTACCGGCTAACCGTTGAGACGGGTCAGTTTGAAATCATCAAGGATTCCATCGGCGGCGTTACAACCGACCATCGTCTGCAGGCCATGCTCATTGCCTTTGCCCTTGGTGCTTTTATTGAGGGCGCCGCCGGGTTCGGTACGCCCGTCGCCGTGGCCGCCGCCATGCTTACGGGGCTAGGCTTCTCACCGTTCTTTGCTGCCGGCATATGCCTGCTAGCCAATACGGCACCCGTCGCCTTTGGTTCTATCGGTATTCCGGTCACCACACTAGCAAGTGTCACCGGCATCGATGACCAACTGCTCAGCACCTGGGTCGGCCGACTGTGTGCTCCTGTTGCCGTGTTTATTCCCGCTTACCTTGTGATGGTGATGGGGGGATTCAAGGCCCTCAAGGGTGTCCTGCCCGCCGCCATTGTCTGCGGCGTCTGCTTTGCCGGCATGCAGCTTTTCATGTCATCCACCGCTGGACAGGAGCTCGTGGACATCGTCGCGGCGCTGACCGCCATTACCGGCATGATCGTCCTTCTGAAATTCTGGCAGCCCTCCGATGAATTCCATATGCACGGTGAGCACAAGCCGGTCATTGAGCTACAAAGCCACGGCTTTGGTCCAACCATGCTGGCCTGGTCACCCTATCTTTTGCTGGTGGTCTTTGTTCTTCTGTGGGGCAGCGGTGTTTTCAGCGACAATCTGTTTCGCATGGCCCAAAATGATCTTGGGCTTATAGGCATGCCATGGCCCGGCCTGCACAATGAAATGATTCGCATGGCTCCGGCGGTCGAGCAGGCAACGCCGTATGCCGCCACCTTTAACCTGGACTGGCTTTCCGCTGCCGGCACTGCCTGTGCGCTAGCGACATTTTTTGGCGCTCTGATTCTAAAATTCCCGATGGCCAGCTATGTGAAACTGCTGGGCTCAGTTCTGCAGCAGCTCGGTTTCTCCCTGCTTACTATTGCCTCCGTTGTTGGGCTGGCCTTTCTGATGAACTACTCTGGTGCCACGGTGACCCTAGGCCTAGCCTTTGCCACTGCCGGTGCCACATTCCCGTTCTTTAGCGCCATCCTTGGCTGGCTCGGAGTATTCCTGACCGGATCAGACACTTCCGCCAATGCCCTGTTCGGCAACCTGCAGGTGGTTACTGCAACTCAGCTTGGACTTGACCCCGCCGTGATGGCCTCAGCCAACTCCGCCGGTGGCGTAATGGGCAAGATGATCAGCCTGCAAAGTCTCGCAGTCGCAGTGGCCGCCACCGGTATGGACCGCTCTCAAGAAGGTGATCTGTTCCGCTTTACCTTCAAGCACAGTGTCTTCCTTGCCTGCATGGTGGGGCTACTGACCATGATCTATGCCTACGTGTAAACAGCTTTGAGCAATTCAACAACAGAGCTGCGCAGGGAAGGTGTGCTCACCACTCTGGGCTCTGTGGTCGGCCTGGCCTTTGGTCCAAGCGTAATAGCCATCCTGGCCATCAGTCCTTTTATCCCCCCAATTGAAGCCGAGTTTGGTTGGAGCCGTGTGCAGGTCTCCCTGGCGGCTACCATCGTCTCCTACATGGTGGTCTTTGTCTCGCCGCTACAGGGTTTTCTCGTTGACCGCTTAGGCCCCAGGAAAGTTATCCTCACTTCCATTCCGCTGTTTGCCCTTTCACTGGCTTCGCTTTACTGGCTGCCCGACAGCCTGCCGATTTACTACACCATATGGGTGCTTATTCCTTTATTTAGCATAGGTCTCTGGCCACTGGGCTACCTGCAAGCCGTCAGCCAGTGGTTTGAAAAGAAACTGGGGCTGGCATTGGGATGTGCCAATGCCGGCATCGGGGTAGGTAGCACGATAGTGCCATTGATCGTGGCGGCACTGATTGCCGGCTATGATTGGCGCACAGCTTTTCTAGGCCTTGCCGCCATCGTTTTCTTTGTCACCTGGCCGGTGACGTTTTTCACTATTAAAGAACTGTCTGGGGAAGAGGTTCAGGCAGCTAAAAAATCAGCCAGCGGCACACCGTTCAGGGATGCGATTCGCGAACCGGTTTTTTTCATGCTCTGCGCTGCCTTCTTCATGCTGGGGCTCACCGCCACATCGCTGGTGACGCAACAGGTACCGCTTTTAATAGAAGCAGGATGGAGCCAGACCGACGCTTCCTTTGTGCAGGCCCTCTTTGGTTTTGCCCTGCTCTTTGCCCGCGTCTTTATCGGCTTCATCATTGACCATTTCTTTGCTCCTCGCGTGATGCAGATCGTCTCCGTTGGCGGCGCATTGTCCTGCGTCCTTTACGCTATTGCCCCTGATGCCGGAATTCTCAGCGCCCTGCTGCTTGGCTTTCTACTGGGTGCCGAGTTTGATGTACTGGCTTTTCTGATAAAGCGCTATTTCGGCAATGTTGCTTATGGGCGGCTTTACGGCGTTATCTTTGGTGTTTTTTATCTAGGCTCCGGCCTAGGTATAGTTGGCTTGGCTGCTATTCGCCAAGCTTTTGGAAGCTATGATGCTGGGCTTTTCATGGCTGCCGGAATTTTGCTTAGCTGCGTAGTGCTAACGGCATTTTTTCCCGACTATCGTTACAAGGCAACCTAACCAAGGAATCAGATTTAAGCTGCTTTAGCCAATTCTTATGCGATAATTTTGCCAGCCCATTTCGCCCTAGCAGCCAAACTTTGACACAGACTTTCTGGCAGGAACCCGGTGTCATGAACCGAAACTAGATAGAAAAGGGTTTTCCAAAGAATAATTAGATCTAGCTAATAAAATAAAAATAAGACCCCTCAGCAGTTTCTACCCAACGACACAAAATCACAAAAAAATTCATGATTGAAGATGCGAAAACAATAGAGATGTCCTCCACCAAAGACGAACATCTTGGCAAAGGGATAATATTCATTTTACTGGGCTCCATTTCGTTTGCTACAGCCGATGTCCTTGGGAAATTTGCAACACAAGGTTATCCGCTGGCAGAAGTCATCTGGTTTCGAAGTTTTTTTGGATTAGTGCTTATCGGCGCCGCCATACTTGCTACCGGAAATCTGGCACAATTTAAATCTATTAGACCAGCAGCGCATTTCAAGAGATCACTAGCCGGCATGGCAATGAATTCTTGCATGCTAGTAGGCCTTAAATACATTCCGCTTGCCGAGGTAACCGCTCTGGCCTTTGCGGCCCCGATGGTGATCGCTATATTCAGTACACTAGTTTTAAAAGAAGCGTTGGGAAAAAATCTCCTAATTGCTATTCTGGTTGGCTTTATCGGCGTGCTTATCGTTATTAGGCCAACACCCAACCACTTTCATTTTGCCCATCTAGTGATGTTGGGCTTTGTGCTTTCCTCAGCTTACATCAGTGTTACTGCACGCCAATTAATGAAAACAGAAACAGTTCTGACCCTAAATTTCTACCTATATCCGACAAACGTGATCATTAGCGGCATCCTTGCCTGGCAGGCGTGGATAACACCTGACTTGATCTCATTAGCAGCTATGTTTGGTGTCGCATTGTTTGCGACACTGGCGTTGCTTTCATTTACGCGGGCGTTCCACTACGCAAGTCCGGCCAGGGTGATGCCCTTCGACTATTCTCGTATAATCTGGACGATCACTTTTGGCCTGATTATCTGGCAGGAGATTCCCGATTCATTAACCTGGGTTGGTATCGCCATTATCATGATCTGCGGTCTGTACATCGTCACCCATAGCAACAAGCCGGCCAGCCGGTAACCCTGTTTTATTTTAGACAATGTTCCTGACCGCACGTGATTGCGTGTATTGCGCTTCCAGAAAGCAGAACGGCTACTCTAGTCAAATATAAACGAAGAAGGATTTACCATGACCACCCCATTTCCAAAATCACCCACATTCAGCACTATCGATGAACCCTTCCGTTTTGAAGGTGATCTATACGATCTGGAAGTGGAGGGTCAGATTCCACCGGAACTGGACGGCACTTTTTATAGCGTGGGTCCTGACCAGGCCTATCCTCCAAAGATGGGCGATGCCAATCCGTTCAACGGTGACGGCTTTGTCCGCGCCTTTCGCATCAAGAACGGTTTCTGTGACCTGAAACTCCGTTACGTGATGACAGACCGTTTAAGGGCTGAACGCGAGGCCCGCCGAGGTTTGTTCGGTGAATACCGCAACCGCTACACCGATGACGAAAGCGTGCAGAACGTTAACCGTGCCGTGGCCAACACTAATGTTGTCCATCACAACGGCAAACTGCTGGCCATGAAGGAAGACCAGAATCCGTATGCGCTTGATCCCTATACACTGGAAACCCTAGAGCAGTACACCTGGGGCGGTCAGATGGAAGCCACTTCCTTTACCGCGCATCCGAAAATCGATTATGAGACCGGTGAATTCATCGGCTACTCCTACGCCGCCAAGGGCGAGGCTACCGATGACATCGCCATTTACAGTTTCGACAAGCACGGCAACAAGACCTGGGAGATCTGGTTCAAGTCACCCTACCCCGGCATGATTCACGAATGCGCCATCAGTGAAAACTACATAATCCTGCCGCTCATGCCTCAGGTCATGTCCGACGAACGCATCAGGAGAGGCGGCATCCTCTTCCAGTGGGAGCCCAGCCTGGACCAGGTATACATCGTCTGTCCGAAAGGCGGTGATGCCGGCGATGTGCGCTTCTTCCATGCTCCTAACGCCATGCCCGGACACGTGGTGAATGCCTTTGATGACAGCGGCAAGCTATATCTTGATCTGCCGGTTGCCCTTGACAACGTGTTCTGGTTCTTTCCGGACAAGGACGGCAAGTTCCCACCACCGGGTTCCTTTGGCACTGAGGTCACGCGCTGGTGTTTCGACATGAATGACAAAAACAGCCAGGCGTCACCGAATGTCATATCCACCATGGCAGCCGAATTCCCGCATTGCGATGACCGCTACGTGGGCAAACCCTACAAGTATGGATTCATGCAAGCCTCCGATCCCACCCAGCCTTATAACCCGGAGCGGGCCGGTCCCATCATGGGCTTCTTCTTCAATACTTTCCTGACCATGGACATGAGTACCGGCAAGGCGGATACCTGGTTCTGCGGCGACACCTCCAGCACTCAGGAACCGGTCTTTGCACCGAAGTCAGCGAATGCGCCTGAGGGTGATGGTTACGTGCTAGGCATCGTGAACCGCCGCGACGAAAACCGTAGCGATCTTGTCATCCTCGATGCCATGAACATGTCTCAAGGTCCTGTAGCCAATATCAAGCTGCCGGTACGCTTGAAATACGGGATCCACGGCAACTGGGTGCCAGCCTCCGCGCTGGCCTAATCAACAGTTCCATTTATCTTCAATTCTGACGGGGATTGGAGTAATGTATCTCACCTATTCAGGGGGAAACTATTATGGAACTGCACGTCAACAATAGTATTTATGAGGTGGATGTCGAACCGGAAATGCCCTTACTCTGGGTAATTCGGGACATCCTCAACCTGAAAGGCACTAAGTTTGCCTGCGGTATCGCCCAGTGCGGCGCTTGCACCGTACACATCGACGGAGAACCAGTTCGTTCCTGTTCGTATCCTGTCTCCGCTGCCGAGGGTAAGCTGATCACCACCATCGAGGGGCTATCCGAAGATGCCTCGCATCCCGTCCAGCAGGCCTGGATTAGGCACCAGGTACCTCAGTGCGGTTACTGCCAGTCAGGCCAGATCATGGCCGCGGTTTCCCTGCTGAATAAAAAACCTCAGCCCACGGATGCCGATATCAATGCCGCCATGACCAATATCTGTCGCTGCGGCACGTACAAGCGCATGCGAGATGCCATCCATGACGTAGCAGGCAGCAATGCCGAGTTCTACCAGGCATAAGGAGGGAAAAACATGAACAAAACAGCAAAAAATCTCTCCCGCCGCAAGTTCCTGATTACCTCAACAGCCATCAGTGGCGGCTTTGCCCTGGGACTGCAAATACCAGGCACCAGTGCACAACAGGAAGTAAAGGGAGACAAGATCAATATCTGGGTGGAAATCCATGCTGATGATGCGGTCACCATCAAGTATGCCCGAACCGAAATGGGTCAGGGCAGTCTTACCTCCGCACCACAGCTGGTCGCGGACGAGCTGGACGCCGACTGGAACCAGGTCAGTATCGAGTACGTGGACGTGAATGAGCATATCCGCAATGACCGCCAGTGGGGGGCTATGGTCACGGTGGGCAGCCAGACCATTCGCCTGTCCCAGGACTACCTTCGCCGCGCCGGTGCCTCTGCCCGCGCCATGCTGGTGGCAGCGGCCGCCCAAGCCTGGGACGTTCCGGCTGAGGAAATTACTGTAATTAACGGCACCATAAGTCATGAAGCCTCCGGCCGCCACAGCGGTTTTGGTGCGATGGCGGAACTGGCCGCCACCATGCCTGTACCGGAAACAGTCAACCTGAAGGATCCTGCAGACTGGCACATCATAGGCCAGCCCTTCCCGCGCGTGGATATTCCTGCATCCGTGGATGGCTCGCAGGTATATGGTATTGATGCGGAACTGCCCGGCATGGTCTATGCCGCCGTGGCGCAGTGCCCTGTCTTTGGCGGCACAGTCCGCTCATTCGATGCTAGCAGAGCCCGTGACCGTCGCGGCATTATGGACATATTCGCCATTGATGACGGCCTTGCCCTAGTTGTGGTTGCTGACAACTGGTGGCGCGCGAAGCAGGCCCTGGATGAAATCAGTATTGACTGGGATACCAAGGGCAATGAGAAAGTCAGCAACGAAAGCATCAAGGCCTTTTTTCAGAAAAACCTGGATGCACCTGATGGTGCCCCCATGCCTAACAATGCCGGCGATGCGGATGCGGCGATTGCCGAGGCCGACCAGGTCATCGAAGCTGACTACTACACCCCATATCTCAGTCACTCTCCTATGGAGCCAATGGGCGCGACTGTGCATATTCAGGAAGACCGCGTGGATGTCTGGACCTCAACCCAGGCCCCTGTCGCTTCCCTGACCAGTGTTGCCGCGGCACTTGGAATTCCGGAGGAAGATGTCTATCTGCATCGGGTACAGGCGGGTGGCGGCTTTGGGCGCCGTGGCGGTTCAACCGATTACACTCGACAGGCGGCACTTGTGGCACAGGCCATGCCTCTGGAAACCCCGGTTAAACTGCTCTGGACCCGTGAAGAAGATATGCAGCATGACTTCTACCGCCCCCTGGCAATGTACAGAATCAAGGCCGGCCTAGATGCCGATGGCTACATCAAGGGCTGGCGTGCGCGGGTCGCCAGCGGCTCTATTCTGAACCAGATGCGCGGTGTGCCGCTGAGCAATGGCTTTGACGGTATCTCCTGTGAAGGCTTTACCCGTCTGCCCTACCAAATTGAGGACCAGTTCCAGGATTTTCGCCAGTGCGCTACGCATGTGCCGCTTGGCTTCTGGCGCACTGTGGGTTGGTCGCAAACACCATTTGCTCGCGAACAGTTCATTGACGAACTTGCTGCCGCAGCTGGCGAGGATCCCTATTACTTCCGCCTCAAACATATGGCCGAGGATGAACTCTCTCGCCATATCCTAGAAAAAGTTGCCGAGGCAATTGGATGGGATGAAGCACCTCCCAAAGGTCACTTTCGCGGTATCGCTACCACCGAACCATACGGCAGTTTTACCGCCGCCGTAGTTGAGCTATCAGTCAACGACGCCGGTGTAATTAATATCCACCGGGTGATCCAGGGCATTGACCCCGGTCACGTGGTGAATCCGGATAACATCAAGGCGCAGCTGGAAGGCGCGACCGTGTGGGCCATAAGCGCCGCAATGTGGGGTGAGATCACCATTGAAGAAGGACGCGTGCAGGAAAGTAATTTTCATAACTACCGCTTAATGCGCCTGGCTGAGATGCCGGTCATGGAAACCGTGTTGGCCCCTACCGGCGGTTTCTGGGGCGGCGTCGGCGAACCCGGACAGGCACCAATTCTCCCGGCACTTTGTAATGCGATTTATGCGGCCACCGGCACGAGGGTCAGGTCACTACCGCTGCAGCATCATGGCTTCACATTAGCCTGAACAAAAAAGTAAGAAGTGAAAAAAGGGGGCATCAGCCCCTTTTTTACTGTCTAACCCCATAGGAACAGCGGTACAAGGAAACAATGTCAGACTCACAGGACTACCTCTTCGTATATGGCACTTTGCGCAGCGATGCTCTCTCCGATAGTCATCAGCAATTAATTACAACTGATTTTTCACTAGTCAGTCCTGCCACTATGAGGGGCAAGCTTTACGCTATTGTTGACTACCCGGGCATGGTGGAGGCACAAGAAGCAACCGACATAGTCATTGGCGAGGTTTACAGTTTTGACAAGGGCCACAATGCACTTGCACTGATTGATGACTACGAGGGTTGCGGCCTAAACTCAACTAGGCCCCATCTTTACACCCGCATACGTAAAAACGCACACATGAGAGACGGCAGTATCGTCGAGGCGTGGGTGTACCTGTACAATTTACCCGTGCATGACAGCATGCTGATCCGGTCCGGGGACTTTCTCGACCCCATTTAGCTTTTAATCAACCGGCTGCCTGCGGTAGTCTTATCGCACAAAACGGGGAGTTAATAATGAAAACAAGCAAACTGTTACACCTGGCAACCGCGGGTATTCTCGCCTTCAGTGCAAATCCGGCGCAGGCCCACCATGCCTTTGCCACCGAGTTCCAGGAAGCCGAAGGAGAAGTCCGGGGTGTTGTTACGCGCGTCTGGTGGACCAATCCTCATATTCGCTATGACATGGATGTGACCATGCCTGATGGTTCGGTAGAGCAGTGGTCGCTGCACCCTCCCGGCAACCTGCCAACCTACCGGCGTGAAAACTGGACCAGTGATACCGTGCAGGCCGGCTTCACGCTGCACGCAACCGGCAACCTTGGAAGAGACGGCGCCAGGAAACTGTATGCTACCTGCATCAACATCGAAAGCGGCCCCGAGACTGGCCGCCAACTGGGCCGCTGCATAAGCCCAGCGTCAACGCAGGCTATTACCGCTGACCCGGAAGCTGATTACACGTACGAGGCAAACGATTATGCCGTCGATATCTCCGGCTTCTGGACCAACCGCTACAAGTTCAGAACCACGGTGGATGACTTCGAGCCCAAGCCTATGCCGCTGACAGAAGCCTCCAGGGCAATCTACGAGGGCCGTGAGTTCGGTGACGACCATGTGCTGCGCTGCCAGCCAGCCGGGCTGCCGCGTATCTTTGGCTCACCCTACTCCATGGAAATCCTGGATGCCGGTTCTCACTACGTCATGATTTACTTGCAGGACAACACCCCGCGCTGGGTCTACATGGACGGACGTGATGCGCTGCCTGATCAGCCCCTGACCTCCATGGGATTTTCCAAGGGTGTCTGGCAGGACCGCACACTGATCATCCAGACTACCCACCTGTCTCCCGGCTGGCTTGATGGTTCCGGGTATCCCATGAGCGGAGGCGACGGTACCCGCATCGTGGAACGCTGGAGCGTGGCAGAAGATGGTCTGACCATTGACCGCACCATGACAATTTATGATGACCTGTATTCAGCACCGCTCGTGCGGACACGCGGTTCGCAGCGCGGTAATGCCAATGAGCTGCTGGAAAGTCCGCCCTGTGACCCGACCGTGTTTTTTGTTGAGATGCTGGAAGAAGGCAGGCTCGATGAAATACTCAGCGTGGAGTAGACCGGCCTGGACTGTTCATTCCATAGCCGGCAAGTCGACCGGGGCCTCTCTGCGCAGGAATTTCCAGACACCTTTCTCACGAATGAACTCGTCGTTATAGTGACCCAGTACCTGTATTGAAGGTTCACCATCGGCAGCCGGCGTCATGAATATCCACTTGGTTAATGCGCCGGCCCTGTCACCATCAAGCGTTATCCCCTCATTCGTGAGCACGTGGTAAGTGCCTGACCCCTCTGGCAGCGGATTATGACCAATCGCCTCATCCATGAGCCTGAATACGCCTTCCGGCCCCTCACCCCTGCCCATACCGCTTTCCCAGACGCCATTGAATGCAAACAGGGATGACAGTGAACGGTAATCACGGTGATCATGGTAAGTACCGTAATCAATGATCAGCTGACGAATGGCCTCTCTGTCCTCCAGCACTTGCACACGTGCTGCGAGATTTTCCAGCGACTGTGCCTGGGCACAGAAAGAAATGAAACAGATGCTGCAGAAAAGGAAAAAACGTTGCATGAATAATCCCCCAACGAATCTGCAAGCATAAACCAATGCATAATCAATTACCTTTTCCTCCGGCTTGCGGCTTGCGGCTGCTTTATCATGTAAAATTATACTGACAATAACGAGTTAATTTCTGCATGCCCCTTCTGACCCTCAAAGATGTCCACCTTGCCTATGGACCAACCGTATTACTAGATAAGGAGTCAATGGTCATTGAAGCCGGTGAGCGCATCGGTTTGCTGGGCAGGAACGGGGTCGGTAAATCCTCTCTTCTGAAGATTCTTTGCGGTGAAAACAAACCTGACGCCGGAGAGCTCTGGCTGAAGCCCGGTGCCCGCGTTGCCTATCTTGATCAGGAACTTCCGGTGGATGAAAACGCCACGGTTTACGATTTCGTGGCCGGCGGTCTTGAACACCTGGGCCAATTGCTAAGCACCTATCACCATATTACAACGCAGGACACTCCGGATCTGAAAAAGCTGGAGCAGCTGCAGCACCAGATTGACAGCCAGGATGGCTGGAAAATACAGAACAAGGTAGAGACCGTTATCTCCCAGCTGAATCTGCCTGCGAATGCCCTGATGACTTCCCTGTCGGGCGGCTGGTCGCGACGCGCTGCCCTGGCGCGGGCCCTTGTGCTGGAACCGGACATCCTGCTGCTGGATGAGCCCACCAACCACCTGGATATTCCTGCAATTGAGTGGCTGGAAAAACTGCTGCTAGATTTTCGCGGGGCTATCATTCTGATTACCCACGACCGGGCCTTCCTCCAAAAAACAGCTAACCGCATCATGGAACTGGATCGCGGCAAATTGATTAGCTGGCAGCATGATTACCAGGCCTTCCTCAGGCACCGAGACACACAGCTGGCATCCGAGGAAAAAGCGAACACGGAATTCGACAAGAAACTGGCAAAAGAAGAAGATTGGATACGCCAGGGCATCAAGGCCAGGCGCACGCGCAATGAAGGCCGTGTCCGCGCCTTGCAGAAAATGCGCGAGGAAGTGAAAGCCAGGCGCAGCCAGCAGGACACTGCGCGCATCACCGTGAACAAAAGCGAACTGTCAGGCAAGATCGTGGCGAAAGCCAAAGGGATTACCCATGGCTATGACAGCAACACGCTGGTCGACAATTTCTCCATAACCATTCTGCGCGGAGACCGTATCGGCTTGATTGGTCCGAATGGTTACGGCAAGACCACTTTACTGAAAATTCTGCTTGGCCAGATACAACCCGATCACGGCAAGGTGAAAACCGGTACCAGGATCGAGATAGCCTATTTCGATCAGCTGCGCGAACAGCTGGATCCGGAAAAAACCGTTCAGGACAACATGGCTGGCGGGGCTGACTTCGTCGAAATCAATGGCCGCAGTATCCATGTCATCAGCTACCTGCAGGATTTTCTGTTTGAGCCAGCGCGCATCCGCCAACCGGTTAAGTCTCTCTCGGGCGGCGAGCAGAACCGGTTGATTCTTGCGCGTCTTTTCAGCAAGCCCGCGAATGTTCTGGTACTAGATGAGCCGACCAATGACCTGGACATGGAAACCCTGGAACTGCTGGAAGAAATTCTTCTTAAGTTTGATGGCACCCTACTCCTAGTAAGCCATGACCGTGCCTTTCTCGACAATGTCATTACTAGCTGTGTCGTGTTCGAAGGGCAAGGAAATGTGAATCATTATGTTGGTGGTTACGCAGAATGGGCAAAACGCGGCGGGGCCTTTAGAGAAAATCCAGGCACCATGGAAAATATGCCGAAAAAAGCCGAACGTAAACCCAAACCTCAAAAGCAACAGACGTACAGAGCAGGCAAGTTTTCTTACATGGTCCAGCGCGAACTCGATGCGTTACCTGAAAAAATTGAGACAGCGGAAGCCGAACTAACGGAACTGCAAAGTGTCATTTCAGACCCTGAATTTTATGAAAACGAACAGACCACTATCGAAATCGCAATGAAAAAAGTGGCCGCGGCACAGGAAAATCTGGAAGCATTGTATGCACGCTGGGAGGAGATAGAGCAGAGCAAACAGCAATGACCCTGCCCGGGAACCCCCTAAAAATCGCTTCGGTTAGCATGGCGGCATAGTTTTCGTTTGAAATAAATAACACTCTTTTCAGCCTTGTACCCTTGAATCGACAAGGATATGCTTGATCGTCCTGGCGCATAATTTTTCGGGGGAAATCATAATGAAAAAACTGATTCTGATCGCCATCATCACTTTTCTTTCAGTTGTCTGCAGCGTGAGCACCTTGGCTCATCATTCGTTTGCCGCGGCTTACAATATGGAAAATCCTATATCGATTACCGGCAAGATCGTTAATGTCCGCCTGACCAACCCGCACTCCTTCTTTTTCCTAGATGTGGAAAATGAAGCTGGCGAAATTGAGCGCTGGTCGTTCGAGGCAGGCACGCCCAGTGGCATGATTCGCGGCGGCTATTCCGACAAGCTGATCAAGACCGGGGATATTGTCACCATTAACGGCTTCCAGGCCCGTGACAGTTCCACCAACGGCATGCTGACACTACTGGTACATGAAGACGGCACCGAGTACGGCATGTTTGGCCCGCGTGAAAGATAAGGATTAAAACAATGAAAAATTTTCTCTTTGTCTCGTTGCTGACTGTTTCACTGGCCAGCTTTGCCGCCGAGGAAGCCGGGCCAACTCCCCGCATGGCTAATGGAAGGCCCGACCTGAGTGGAGTCTGGTGGACCGGCGGTGACCTGGGCAGTACGGGTTATGGCTCCACCACAGATCGCAGCCGCGGCCTGCAGTACGAACTGTATACCAATCTGTATAACGAGGAATCCAAGGCCAGAATGGCCATGCTGAATGACAAGGACGACCCTACCCTGTTCTGCAAGCCAACAGCATTCGGCACGCTGATGGTGCGCTTTTTTGATGCCGGCGCTGTGGGACAGATCATGTCGACGCCAGACATGATGGTGTTCCTCCAGGAAACTTTCCATGGCTACCAGCTTGTTCCCACTGACGGACGCGATCACCGTGACTACCTGCCGCCATCCTACCGCGGTGATGCTGTGGGTCACTGGGAAGGCGATACTTTCGTTGTTGAAACCAAAAACTTTCGCGACGACACCTGGATGTTTGCCGAAGGCGGCGTGTCTTTCCATTCCGACCAGCTGCGTATCGTCGAACGCTATGAGCGTCCAGATGCAAACACGCTTGTAATCAATGCCACCGTCTATGATCCCGTGGTGCTGACACAGCCCTGGGAAGTCCCTACCAAGCGCCTTGTGCTGGCTCCCTTTGATCAGCTGCTGCCGCTCGTCTGCGAGAGCCTGGAGACCGCCGAGATCATGAAAAACGCGCAAGGCGGTGAATAATCCTGTTGCGATTTGGCATGGGTTACCCTAGCATGCGCGTCTCGCGGAAACCCGCCTTGCAAAAGAGAGTAAGTAATTGAATACAAGTGCCAGCCTGGTCGCTGTTGTTTTACTCTTGGTCGCCAATGGATTTTTTGTTGCAGCTGAGTTTGCACTGGTCAAGGCGCGCGGTTTCAGAATCGAGACAATGGCCAATGACGGTAGCGCGGCCGCTAAACTCACGCTGCGCATTCAGGCAAACCTAGAAGCCTATCTTGCAGCCTGCCAGCTCGGTATTACCATGGCCTCGCTTGGCCTGGGCTGGGTGGGCGAACCGGCCGTCGCCGCCCTGCTAGAACCCATGTTTCATTTCCTTGGTGTGCCTGATGCGATCCTGCATACCGCGGCATTTCTCACCGGCTTCCTGATTTTTTCTTCGCTACATATCGTGGTTGGTGAACAGGTACCAAAAACCTTTGCCATACGACAGGCGGAAGCCGTCTCAGTATGGATCGCCTACCCGCTGCATATTTCATACCTGATCGTATACCCATTGAACTGGCTGTTGAACTGGGCCTCTGGCTCCATCCTGACACTGTTTGGCGTCAAGGAAGCCACCCATGGAGAGGTGTACAGCAGTGAGGAATTCAAGGGTCTTGTAGCTGTCTCAAGAGAGCATGGCGAGATCGAACATGACAAGGCAGACATGCTGAAGAACCTGTTCGAGTTTGACCAGCGCCAAATCGGGCGCGTCATGATTCCGCGAAATTCTGTTGTCACGCTCGACGTCAGCGATCCGCCAGAGGAAAACCTGAAGAAAATCCGCGAAACTGGCCACTCCCGCTTTCCCGTGCTTGATAAGCAGAATGATGACGATATCGTCGGTATGCTCCTCAGCATTGATCTCTATGCCGCTGTGTTAGATGGAGAGAATGAGCCCTGGGCGGATTTGCGTCGGTTCTGCCGGCCGCCGCTGGTGGTTCCTGAAGCACAGCGAGTAGCGACTTTATTTGAAGAAATGCGCCTGGCGCGTGCTCACATGGCCTTCGTAGTGGATGAGTACGGTGAATTCATGGGGCTTGTTACCTTGGAAGACCTCCTCGAGGAAATCGTTGGAGAGATTCACGACGAAACCGACCTGGAGGAGTCCAATGTACCCATCCAGGAAATGAAAGAGGATATGTGGGAAGCAGACGGGCTGGCTTCTCTCGGGGATATTGAGCGTATAACGGGGCTTAGCATTCCTAGCGAACTGGAAGCCAACAGCCTCTCAGGCCTGCTCATGAACCAGCTGGAGCGCATGCCCGAGCCCGAAGACCTTATTGAAATGAACAACTACAAGATGACCGTTGTCGACATTCAGGACCTGCGCGTTGGCAAAGTCATTATCGAAAAACTCTCAGAGTCTAGCCCCGAGGCCGACTGCAATAAGGCTACCGAGGCTGATCCAAAACCCCGAAAACATATTGTTTAAAGAAGCTTCCTACCTTCAGGTAAGTATTCATTTCGTCTATGAGACGACATGACAGACGTAACGATGGAGGAATACTTATTTAACACATTTAGAGATCGAAGTAGTATTTAAAGCGTCTACAGGAAAGGAGAAAGTCCCATGAAAATTATAACAGTACTTTTACTTACCAGCGTTTTTGCCCAGGCAGTCCTTGCTCAGTTCAACGTTACCGAAGTTCCAGAAGAGGTCAGGATGGAGCGACCCTCCCAAGAGGAGCTAACCCGCGCTACTGAGTTACTTCAGAAATTTCGTGTTGGCCTCGAAGGAAATGATGCAGCGCTGCTGGAAAAATATCCCTACCTCGTGGATTACAACCCACCTTTTTTCTTTAACCTGGCCACGATGCCGGAACTATCTGACCGTTTTTTGCAGCCCCATCAGCGTAATCTTGCCCGTGCACGGCAGGGAAACGTGGATGTCCTTTTCATGGGAGACTCCATTACGGACTGGTGGCGCAATGAATCCGGTCCATATGCGGGCAAAGCCGTTTTTGACAAATACTGGTCAGACCTGAACATTGCCAATTTCGGCATAGCCGGCGACACCACGCAGGGCGTGCTTTACCGCCTTGACAACGGGGAGGGCGAAGGGTTTACGCCAAAAGCAATCATGCTGATGATCGGCACAAACAACACCATTTCAAACAACCATGCTGAGATTGCCGAAGGTATCGGGGCCATTGTGCTCGACATGGAAAGGCGCTGGCCCGAGGCTGAAATACTTCTGCTCGGGGTATTTCCACGCAGCGCGCCTAACAATCCTGTCCGTGACAAGGTCAACCGAATTAATGACGTCATAAAAAAACTGGGGGACAGGCCCAGGGTACACTACATGGATATAGGACATATTTTTATGGATGAGAACGAGATAATTCCTGTCGAGATCATGAGTGACGGTCTTCACCCTTCCCCAGCTGGGTATGAACTATGGGCTCAGGAAGTCGATGGACCGCTGCGAGACTTACTGAATTAGGCCACAAGCCACAAGATGTTAAAAAACAATAGTCGTAACATGCAAAATCTCTTCAACAAAGCAAAGGCTGTTCTTCTTGCCTTCTGCCTCCTGTATCCTGGCTCATGGGTTTCGGCTCAGGAACTGCATGAGCCCTCACGCTGGGACAATGACATAGCCACCTTTGCTGCCATGGATGCCGCCAATCCGCCCCCCGAAGGCGCCATTGTGCTGGTCGGCTCCTCCAGTATTGCCCGCTGGAATGATCAGGCTGAGGCGGCGCTGGCCCCGCTTACCGTAATACCGCGCGGGTTTGGCGGCAGTGTCATGGGCGATGTGCTGCATCATCTGGATAACGTTGTGCTGCGCTACAAGCCCCGCGCCGTGCTTATCTATGAGGGTGACAACGACACGGCGTACAACGTCCCGACCGATACTATTCTCGACCAGCTGCAGCAGATTATTGCCCGCGTGCACGAGGAACTCCCCGAGACGCGAATTTATTTGCTGGGGGTAAAACCCAGCATTCTGCGCTGGAATATTTTTGACCGCGCCCAGCTCGTGAATGCCGGTTACCAGCTCATCGCCAGTACTGATCCGCTGGTGACCTACGTGGATACAGTAAACCCTTTCCTTAATGCCAACGGCATGGTGATGGATGACATCTTCGTGGGAGACAACCTGCACTTTAACGACATGGGCAACCTGATCTGGGGATCAGTCATCCGCGCCGCGCTCATGCCTGAAGAAATTCGATTTGAATAAGCAGGTGCCTCATTAAAACAACAACATCGGAGCAAATCATGACCCGAATCAGTTCAGGCATAGGGCTGTCACTTCTCATTACTGTCCTCACTTCAATCACAACTGTAAGTCCCGCTGCCGCACAGGACGACTGCGCACCCATCGGTATAGTCAGCTTTGTCTGCGGACCGGTGAATGCCGAGGACCTGGTCAGTGTGCCGGGTACCGACTGGATCCTAGCCAGTGCCATGGCGCCCGAAACGGCCTTCTATCTCATTGATGCCACCACCGGCGCATGGAGTGTGCCTGCCATTCAAGTGGACCATGACGCGACCACCTTCCCGAATTGCCCTGCGCCGCCGGACATGGCGCATTTTGAATCCCATGGACTAAATGTTCGCGCACAGTCAGCAACAAGCGCCTTACTTTACAGCGTTGTCCACGGCGGCCGTGAGTCCATAGAGATATTCCATGTCGATAGTTCTGGTAACTCACCCGCCCTCACCTGGCGCGGCTGCGTGCTCATGCCTGATGGCCTGCCTGCCAACAGCGTCGCCTCCTTCGCCGATGGATCCATCGTTGCTACGATCCTTATCATGCCGGGCAAAACCTTCGCCGATTCGGTAGCGATGCGCCCAACCGGCAGCGTGGTGAAGTGGTCACCCGGGGATGAAGGGTTTATTTTTTTGGGCAATTCCGAACTGCCCGGCAACAATGGCATTGAGGTCTCCGCCGATAGCAGCGAAATCTATGTGGTCTCTTCCGGCTTCCAGACAGTGGTTGCATACTCCAACACTAACCCACTCAGACACCTGCGCAGCACACCTCAGCTGCCGATCACCCCTGACAATATCCACTTCGATGCAGATGGTCGACTACTCACAGCTGGCATGAAAAATGATGTACCGGAATGCGGCGGGGCGCCCGGACCGGAACACGACCTGACAACGCTGAGAACCTGCCCACGCGGAACCATTGCCATTGCTATCGATCCTGAAGCGATGGCCATGGAGATACTGTTAGAAACTGACGCGTTTGAGGAGTTCAGCAACGGTACGATGGTGCTGCTAACGGGTGAGCGCTACTGGATAGGAACCTTCAGTGGCGACCGCATTGCCTACGGTGATCTGCCTTGAGGCCAATTTAAAGCTACGCTGACACTAGCGGGCCAGGCCTGCGGCAAAGTAGATGGCGTTAACCAGTATATGAAAATTGGGCCCGGGCCTGTCATCCAGGGCATTTGGCTGGTATTCACCGGGCTGGTAAGTGACTACAACACCGTTCCAGTCGGATCTTTTCAGCACATAACCAAGCATCCGCGGCGTACCGGAATCCGTTACAAATAGCGGTGTACGCTGCTCGCCGGCAAGGCGATGCGGGTTCACTTCATCGGCAACGATCAGGAGTGAAATAGGATTATGCTCTGGCAGGCTGGCTGCTTGCACCTGGCAGACAAGAAAACAGGTTAGGAGATTGAAATGTCGCATCAGCATGGGGTCAGATCAGCTTAAAATTACTAAGGGGATCTGACCTGAGGTTAGATTGTATTTTAAAAATTGCCTGTGATCTGCAGACGAAAGGTGGGACCTATCTCCAGATCACGGCGTTCAGTAAAAAGCACTGCGCCATTTGTTCTAAAACCGTCATATACAGTGCGCTCAAAAAAATCCTGACCATCGGTGATGTTGAACACGTTCATATTTACCGTCAGCCCATAAATATCCTTGTGCTCAATAAAACCGAAGGTAAACCAGGGGCCATCATAACTCCTCGACAGCTGGAACAAGCGGTAGGACGGCAGCGCATGATTATACTCAGCACCAAAACCCCAGGCCCAGTCAGTGCCCGGAACATCATGGCGGATAGTCATATTTCCACGTGTGTCACGGAGTCCACTGAAATCACGCTCCAAACCTGACAGAGGATCAATCACCTCGCTTTCCTCAAGGGTCAGGCTAAAATCCAAGCGTATCCCCTGCCAGCGTCTGCCAAGTGGATCGAGGTCAATAGTGCTGTTGAGATTCATGCCATAGAGACGTGCCTCATCAATATTGCCGCGAGACTCACCGCCACCGTTAATAGGAATAATTTCGATATAGTCGTCAATACGACGGTCATAAAGGCGTAAATTGGTGGTACCCCATTCGCCCCACTTGCGCCGCAGCTGAAAGGTGGTCTCCCATTGCTGGGTTGGTCGAAGCTCAACATTGCCAGCATTGGCATTTTCAAACGCCAAAGAAACACTGGCCAGGAAATCTCCAAAGGAAAGCTGGCCCACACGGCGAGAAACATTGAGGGAAATGTCCCAGTTATCATCGGGTGTCCAGCCCAGATTCAACGAGCCCTTGTTGCGCCAGAAATGGCGAGTAAGCCCGCGAGGCCCTGACTGGGCCAGCGCTGATTGTTCCCCGCCGAATGTGAGCTGAGCATTAAGGTTGCCACCCAGATCGCGGCTGTGAGTGAAGAGAATTTCATAACGGTCCTCTGTAACCTCACCAGTGGCATTGGGCAGCGGTACTTCCTCAAACTCACCACTTTTCTGGAGACTGAAAAACTGTGAGGAACGATCCAAATAGTTGAAGGCGGCCTCAAGATCCACCTCCCAGTCACCCCCCAGCATGCCCCAGCGATATTCGCTGCGAACTATTTGCTCACCATCATTGGATTCATTCAGAAAACGGCTGCCAGAGCTGGGCATATCAGCAAACAAAACTAGTTTTGAGAGTTGCTCAGAACGTCCTTTACCTGCCCGCTCAAGACCAATTAGCTTGAGCGTGCCGGGCCCCATACCAAACTCTATATCCCCGCCAATTTCATAATCATGACCCCGACCCGAGTTGTCAAAATCTCGAAACTGAGTGTCATTACCAATGGGTCTGCGCAGTTCATCATTGGAAAATGTGTCATCAAAATGACTGTACTGAACGTTAAGATTGGCAACAGTGTTATTCGGGCCGTTCCAGGTCATACTGCCCGAGAGGCGGGGAAAGTCGCCTACAAACTCGGTGCGCACTTCACGTGTATCAATAATGTTGCCATCAACATCACGGATGATGCCCGGACCTCCAGCTCCGCCGCGTCCCGCACCGTGGTTATAGGCGGCATTCCATTCAATGTTTTCGCTGCCACCAGTGACAGACACTTCACCGGCAAACCAGAGTGGTTCAGCATACTTTGGGCGGTGCTGAGTGCGGTAACGATAGCGACCCGTAATGCCCCCATAGCGGGTAATGACGTTGGCTACCTGCCCTGTGAGACCGGGAAGTTCCAGCGTTGAACCATCGACAATCTCGATTCGCTCAACATTTTCCACCGTCAGGCGCTGCAGCTGATCGAAAACATCCTGGGATTTGCTGGTCACACGTTTGCCATTAATCAAGACATTCGTGCCGGCCTGCCCCAGTCCGCGCCCCTGATTATCATTGACGACAGAGAAACCCGGAACTCGGTTAAGCATGTCCTGGGCGTTGCGTGGCAAAAACTGCACAAAATCCTCGGCAGTGTAGATTCGTCCCTGGATGCTTCCGTCAGGATCAGTGATGGTTTCAGCAGCACTCACCATTGTCGGGCAGATGAGAATAAGTATCAGATGAAAAACACAAAAGACACTCAGCAGGCTGAGGGTTTTGACTGGTTTCATTGACTTTCGGCTTTGGCCCCTGGGGTGGCGGGTTAACGCAGGTATTGTTTGTAGGCAGTTTAGACGCAGAAAGTGTAAGAAAAGTTTAATTGATTGCTAGACGCGAATCTGCATAATGCCAATGCCTTCAAAGATAACACTTAACTCCAATACCCAGGTACCTGCTTTTCATGTGGTTCAAGAATTTACGCCTTTACTGCCTTGCCCAACCCTTTGATCTCTCAATAGAAGAACTTGAAAACCAGCTGGCCGAGAATATTTTTCGGCCCTGCAACAGCTATGAAAAATCCACCATCGGCTGGGATGCCCCGCTGGGTGATGCCGCGCCTGAAGTAGAAACTTCAGAAGAAGACGGCGAAGCCCCTGCCCCGATACTCACTCACGTGGTCGGCGATTTCATCATGCTCTGTGCCCGCCAGCAGGATCGACTGCTACCCGCAACCGTCGTCAGGGAAGCTACTGCGGAAAAGGTCGCAGAAATTGAGGACCGCCAGGCACGTAAGGTATATCGAAAAGAAAAACGGGAAATCCAGGACGACGTTTACGGCTCCCTGCTGCCGCGCGCCCTCACCCGTTCTTCGCGCATCTATGCTTACATCTCCAGGCGCGACAACATGCTTGTGGTGGACTCGGCCAGCGCACTAAAGGCAGAGGAATTTCTCAACCTGCTGCGTGACACGCTGGGCTCCTTCCCAGTCGCCCTGCCCGAAACCAAGTCCTCACCTAACGGTGTAATGACGCGCTGGCTGAAAAACGGCAAGGGAGAAAACAGTTTCGAAATTAATGACGACTGCGAACTCATCAATCCCACCGATGCGAAGAACGTTGTGCGATGCAAGGGCCAGGAACTGGTCAGCGACGAAATCAAGGCCCACCTCGCGGCGGGCAAACAGGTAAAGCTGCTTGGCGTGCTCTGGAATGACCAGGTCAGCTGCAACATCATGGATGACCTCAGCATCAAGCGTCTCCGCTTTGAAAACGTGAAGGAAGAAAGGGACAGCTACGAGGACGAAACGCCGGCGCAGAAATTCGACCAGGAGTTTGCGCTGATGACGCTGGAACTGAGCGGCATGTTCAAGGCGCTGTTTGAATCCTTTGGCGGATTAGGCGACCCGAAAGAGAAATTACTGCCGGATAATCGGAATAACAGGACTGATTAAAGCGGCTAAGTGACAAGGGTTTTCAGGTAAGCCACGATATCCCGTGACTCCGGCATCCACTGATCCTCTTCCTCAGAACTAATTCTCAGCACCGGCACCGTGGTACGCTGGCGCGCCCGGTACAGGTCTTCAAGATCATCGCGGTTGGTGGTGATGTCGCGGATTTCAACGTCCAGCCTAAGCTGCTCGATAGCCGATATGACCCAGTGGCAGTAGCCGCAGAGCGGAGTAATGTATAACGCATGTGAGGATTTTTTCATACGGCTAATATAAGAGCATAAACTCAGAATGCAATGCTCTCTGTTTTGATCTCTTTGCTCATTCCCCCTGTCTCCTAATTCCTGTCTCTTGTCTCTTGTCTCTTGTCTCTTGTCTCTTGTCTCTTGTCTCTTTCACGCAATTCTCAAGTATTTACTATCAATTAAAACATCGATCTGTTATTTTGCCTGTCTGCAACTGCAGATTACAGAAAAAACAGGCAGTTGGTGCAGACTCTTTAGCGGGTTCATTAACCCCGACTCTTGCGAGACGCGTTTTTTTCGATCGCCCCTCCTCCAACAGTTTCCTATCGACCATGCACACCCGTGCAACCTTTTGATCCTGATGGTGCTACTGGCAAAAGCCGTAGTGACTGAAAGCAGTTAACAGGTCCACATATTCGAACCTCCAGGTCAGATCCTGGCGGAATTTATTTTTGCGTGCTTTTGTTTCAGACGAACACGCCCTTTATTGAGAAGTTATATGAGTTTTACAGATTTAGGCTTACAGGATTCCCTGCAACGTGCCATTCACGATGTTGGCTACACAAAAGCCACCCCAATCCAGGCCCAGGCGATTCCAGCCATACTTTCCGGCAAGGATGTCATGGCTGCTGCCCAGACTGGCACGGGCAAGACCGCCGGTTTTACCCTGCCACTGCTGCAACTGCTGGGCAAAGGTGAACGTGCACAGGCCAACCAGGTCCGTGCCCTGGTCCTTACCCCCACACGCGAACTGGCCGCCCAGGTCGAAGACAGCGTCAAGACCTATGGCGCGCATGAACACCTGCGCAGCGTGGTTGTCTTTGGTGGCGTCAATATCAATCCGCAGCTCGACAGAATGCGCAAGGGTACCGACATACTCGTGGCTACCCCCGGCCGCCTACTCGATCTGCACCAGCAGGGCGCCGTCAATTTTGGCGCTCTGGAAATTCTGGTGCTGGATGAAGCTGACCGCATGCTCGACATGGGCTTTATCCATGACATCCGTCGTGTGCTTAAACTGCTTCCACAGCAGCGTCAGAACCTCATGTTTTCTGCCACCTTTTCCAGTGACATTCGCAAGCTCGCCAAATCGATCTGTCACCATCCAGTGGAGATCGATGTCGCCCCGCGCAATTCAACAGTCGATGCCATCTGCCAGTGTGTCTGCCATGTAACCAAGGGCGACAAGATTGCCCTGCTCAGCACCCTGCTGCGCGCCAACGCTGACCAGACCCTGGTTTTCAGCCGTACCAAGCACGGCGCCAACAAGCTGGCCAAATGCCTGAACAAGGATGGCGTTACAGCCACAGCCATCCACGGCAACAAGAGCCAGAATCAGCGTACCAAGGCACTGGCCGACTTTAAGGCCAACCGAGTTCAGGTGATGGTCGCGACCGATATCGCCGCGCGCGGTATCGATATCGATCTACTGGCCCAGGTCATAAACTTCGACCTGCCCAATGTCTCTGAAGACTACGTGCATCGTATCGGCCGTACCGGTCGTGCCGGTGCCACTGGCCGCGCTATTTCCCTGGTCAGCCCGGAAGAGAAATCACTGCTCCGTGACATCGAACGCCTCATCAAGCGCAAAATCGACACCATGGAGCTCCCGGCCATCAGCTGTCCCGTGCACAAGGAGCCGGCGAAAGACTCTGAAGTTAGACAGGAAAGCGAAGCCCGCTCAGGTAAAAGAAAGAACATGGAGAGCAAGACCAGCAATAGCCAGCGCCGTCGCCGCCGCTCCGGCAACAAACCTGCTGCCAAACGCCGGGGGGATAACTACCAGCAGGAAAAAGCCCAGAACAGGCGCCAAAGTGCAGAAAAAAATGAAACCGGTGGTGGCAATCCCAACGCCAAACCGAAGAGACGCCGTCGTTCAAGGAACCGAAAGCGCAGCGCGGAAAGCAGCAACTCGCATCAGGCTTCAGGTAACGGTAACAGGCAACAGAGCCAGGGCAATAGCAACCAGGGCGGACAGGCTAACAAGTCCGTTGGTGCCATGATCAAGGATTTCTTTTCGGGAAAGAATGCTGCTTAATAATATTGGGGTTAGATGAACTTAATATAACTGTGGAAATCTGACCCCAATATTATTGATTTACCAGCCCTCATCCATGGGCTTGCTGGCATCAGCTGTGATGTTGAGTATGGCGCAGTGATGATAGGTAAAGCCTCCCTCGCGGAAGCCGGGATGCTCTTCCATGAACTGCACCACCTGCAGGAAACAACCTTCGCAATCAATATTGGGAATTTGTATCTCGGTTTCCTGAGGCCCGGTCCGCCTGACCTGGTTGGCCCACAGCCCATCGACGAGAACCGGTGCCGAAGGGTTTTCGGCGACAGGAAAGTAATCCGAGCGCGGCCCCCTTTCAGTTTCCTTCATCACTTCCTCGGTATCAGCGGGCAGCCAGTTGATACGACGGGCCAGAGAAATCCGGTAGTGACCCGGATGGTAGATCGTTTCCTCTATGGCAACACGCAGCATGCTGCCTCCGGTTACATCCGTAATGGCACCAGTGCGTGTCCCACCGTCTGCAAGCGTACCACCGCAGGGTGCCATCTTCTGCGGATCACCGCGCTCGTCTTCCTCGATCCAGGAGGCCGGGCTTTCAAGCTTGAAATGTGCCTGCGCACTCATGGTGCTCAAAGTGAGTGTGCTGATCAAGGCCAGCTTACTTAATTTAAATATCATCGAATATTCCTATTTTCTCGATAGAGAGTATGGGCAGAGAATCTAACACGTTGCTGTTCAGGCATTACCTTAAATGAGAGTTAAACCAGCCCACCATCCTCTCCCAAGCATCCTCAGCTGCTGCGTCATGATACCGCTCCGGCGTCGCATCATTGAAGAAGCCATGCGCGGCTCCTTCATAGATATGGCCTTCATAAGTGACGCCAGCATTCTGTAAGGCTTCCTCGTAGGCCGGCCAGGCATTGACCAGGCGGGTATCTTCAGCACCATGCATAACCATGATGGCGGCACTTATGTTGTCGACCTGATCCAGCGGCGCGCCACCCCCATAGAACGGCACGGCAGCGGCAAGGTCATCATCCATACGCACCGCCAGCTGGTTGGAGACGCTGCCGCCGTAGCAGAATCCGGTAACACCAATCTTTCCTGTGCAATCATCACGGTTTTTCAGCCAGTAGGCCGCGGCGACTATATCCTCGAAGCGCTTGTCGCCATCGAGTTGCCGGAACAGCTGGCCGCCCTGGTAGTCGTCGCCGGGATACCCTCCAACGGAAGTGAGCACATCCGGCGCAAAGGCCATGAAGTTCTGCAGTGCCAGGCGGCGGGCAATGTCCTCAGTGTGCGGATTCAGGCCGCGGTTTTCATGCACCACCACGATGCCGGGCAGTTTTGCGGGTTCCGCAGAGCGGCTGTCAGCACTGAAGGGACGCACTTGGTAGCCTCTTATATAGCCATGCCCATCCGGAGACGGCACGGTGACATACTCGGCGCGGATGCGTTCATCATCGCGGGCAATCTGTTGGCCCATGGCATAGTCGGGCATCAGGGCATCGACAATGGCACCAGCCGTGAGACCTCCGATGGCAAATTTCTTCACGCCATCAAGGAACGAGCGGCGGTCGATATGACCATGGATGAATTCATCGTAAAGCTCGACGGCTTCACGTGGGACTGTGCGTCTTTCTTTATTTGACTGAATTGATGACATGCTACCCCCCCTCCCTGAAAAACGATGATTTGTTTGATCTATATGTCTGCGCGACTTGCGGTAAACGTTGCCTCGACCAAGAAGGTCGCTAACGCAATTACTTAAATGAACACTTGCAGCATTTAACAATACAATCTGTTCATCATGTGGACTGTCCTCTTTATCTCTTGTCTCTTTCTTTTATTCTTCCAGTGCCTTTTCTGCCAGCGACACGATGTACGCCCTTATCGCCTCCGTATCCCCGGCATCAATATACTCACTGAAGGAGACCATGCCGTTGGCGGAGAGCTGTCCGCCCAGCACAATATTGTCGAAGAGCTCCTGGCTGTGCAGCGCCGGAGTCCTTCTCAGGTCCGGGAAGCTGGAACGACCACGGCCCACACCATGGGCATGACAGGTGGCGCAGTTGGCTTCGAAAGCACGACCGCCCGCGCTGATCACTTCCGCCGAGGCGAACTGTTCGGGTGGCGCGATAGGACGCTGGGTGAAGGCCGGCAGGTCGGGAATGCTGTCCTCCCCGCCGAGTTTGAACACGAGCAGGCGCGCACCGTTGGGCGCGTAGTAACCGCCCTGCACCGGACCGCCCACGGCAATCGCAATGTACTGTTCACCATCCACCAGATAGGAAATAGCACCGGGAAACACCGCGGTCTTGGTATCGAAGGACCAGAGACGTTCACCATCAGTGGCGCGGTAAGCAACGAACTCCTGGTTAGGCAGGTTGCCGTTAAAGACAATGTTGCCAGCGGTTGTTAAAGCACCGCCGATCACCTGCACGCCGCCGCGCGGATTGATCTGTTCTTCACCACGCCATACCTCACGCTGGTTGACCGGGTCCCAGGCGACCAGCCTGCCAGTGAAACTCTGGCGGGCGTTGGGGTTTTCCTTGAGATGCTCGGCGCGGGCGTCAAAGTCGCCCACTAACGTCCAGTGCGTGGTGGCCGGAATATAGACGAGCCCGGTATTCGGGCTATAGCTCATCGGCTGCCAGGCATGACCGCCGGCAGGTCCTGGCACCAGGTTATAGACGGCGCCGGTAATGTTGTAACGCGCTTCGGGCACGATGAAGGGACGGCCTGTTTCCTTGTTTATGCCGGTAGCCCAGTTCACCTCGGTGTAGTTTTCCCCACTGAGAAATTCACCGGTGGCGGCATCGAGGACATAAAAGAAACCGTTCTTGGAGGCTTGCGTTACCACGTGGCGCATCTGCCCGTCCACTTCCATGTCGAGCAGCATCAGCTGCTGTCCGGTGTCGTAGTCCCAGGTTTCCCACGGTGTCTCCTGGTAGTGCCAAGCGTAGGTGCCGTCATCGGCATGCACGGCGACGATGGAAGACAGAAACAGGTTGTCGCCCTGCCCGGCATCGCGGTCCACTGCATCCCAGGGGGCGCCGTTGCCGGTACCGAAGATAACCAGATCAGTCTGCGGATCGTAAGTGATGGCATCCCAGACGGTACCGCCGGGACCCTTGTCCCACCAGCCTTCTTCGATCCAGGTTTCGGCGATCATGGCTTGCGTGTCGTCCTCGAAACCGTCGGCAGGATTGCCGGGCACAGTAAAGAAGCGCCAAAGGCGCTCGCCGGTATTCACATCGTAGGCATCGATATGCCCGCGTACGTCGAACTCACCGCCGGCTGAGCCGATGAAGACCTTGCCGTCTGCAACGCGCGGTGCGCCGGTAATCGAGTAACGACCCTCGGGGGTGGCCTGTATTGACCACACTGGCTGGCCGGTACCGGCATCCAAGGCAATCAGACGACCGTCGAGAGTGCCGAAAATAATTTTGCCTTCATAGGCGGCGGCGCCGCGGTTATCAAAACCACAGCAGACGTTGATATTCCATTCTCCCGGCACCTCGGGATCGTAAAGCCAGAGCTGTTCGCCGGTAGCACCATCCACCGCTACAACCCGACTCCACGGCAGCGTCAGGTAAAGCACACCGTCGATAGCCAGCGGCGTGGATTCAACGTTCTGGTTGGTGGGCAGCTCCAAAGACCAGGCAAGACCGAGCTGGTCAATGTTTTCATCGTTGATCTGATCAAGAGGACTGAAGCGCTGCTCCTGATAGGTGCGGCCATAGGTAAGCCAGTTGCCAACATCGGCATCCGCATTGAGCAGGCGCTGCTGGTCAACAGCTGCAGGCTGGGCCTGCAGACCACCAGCCATTAATAGTGTTGTTAGCGTAATCGCGGTCCGCATGGTCATGTTAGTCCCTCTTTTTTATCCTGTTTGTTTTATCGATTGTGTTGCTATCTATTCACGTATGCTGTTCCCAATCTCTTCAGGGTGCATGCTTTACTTGGCGCGTCCGGTATAGCCCTGCGCAATGGTGTCAATCGCGACAATAGCATTGCGGGCAGCCTGGGTCCCCCAGGAGCCGTAGAAGACTATGCCGTAGAGCGTGCGCTTGTCTTTCCCACCAAAGGCGACACCGTGCATACCCCGCGGGCCGGGAATAGAGCCGAGAAAAGTGCCATCGGGCGCAAACACATCCGCTGACTGGCCGGTGGCCACATACAGTCGGCCTTCCTGGTCCACGGCTGAACCATCGCCGCCCTGGCCGCCGACAAGCTGGCCAAAATCACGCTGGTTGGTCAGTGACCCATCAGCTCCGACATCAAAGGCCACCACTGTGGCGCCGTTGGTGGCGTAGAGCACGCTTTCATCCGGACTGAGAATAATGCCATTGGCTGCAGGCACGTCACCGTACTTGCTGACTTCCCCATCCGGGCTGGCGTAGTATACGCCGGAGCCACTGACAGAAAAATACACGCCACCTTTTGCATCGGCACTGAGGTCATTCATGACACCGCCGACACATTCCAGCGGTTCACCGTTGAAGATATTGGCCAGGACGCGACGCTCCGGTTCCAGCTGGATAATGCCGGTACCGATTCCGCGGGTGGCCACAAACAGTGCACCATTTTTGCTGCGCGACACGGCCCCGGGTGTGTTGAGGTCGTCGTTAATAATGCTGGCGAGTCCAGTATCAGGATCAAAAGCCATGACGTTGCCGGCATCGTTATTGGCAAACAGCATGGTGCCGCCCTCTCCGGCTATCGGGCCGTCGGCATTATTGCCTCTCCACGACCAGACCACCTGCCATACCTTGCCGTGCTCTATCACATCCGGGATCGAAGGTGACACCGGCAGCGTGGGCATAGGTGGAGTGGTCAGATCCTCGCCGCCGCCACCGATTCGAAAAGCAGCGGGAGGCTCGCTGCACTGGCTGATGATGTCCTGGTAGCGTTCATCCTGCCAGGCCTGCAGTCCGCTGCCGCGACCAAAGGCGGAAGCGGGCTGCTGGGCATCGGCGGTCGCTGCCAGGCTGGCCATAAACAATGAAATTGTTATTGTTGTTCTCATTTCATTCCCCTCTACTAGTTATTTGCTAGTCGAATCTTTAGCTCCGAACATCTTTTATTTCAGGTTTGAATAATCCGTATTGCCCAGATAAAACACTTCAGGACGCCGAAGCGGTACGTTGTATTTTGAGCGCAGGGCTTTCCAGGCCGGGTCAGCGGCAAAATCCGCCCACACCTGGTCACGGTGCTCCATGTCGCGGTAAGCCAGCATCCACACCAGCGTGTTGGGACGCGACAGGTCCTGCCAGACCCCGATTACTTCAGCGCCGTACTTTTCAAAAATGGCCACTTCTTCTTCGCGAAAGCGCTGGTGCAGCTCATCAATGCCACCATTGAATTCGCCTTCATTGATGCGCGAAGGATCAACGGTGTAAATGCGCAATTCAAAACAGCGGGCTTTTTTATCCACGTGCACGGCATATTCACTGAAGAGCTGGCTGGCGGGTCCGCATGCCGGCAGATTTGACTGTGCCACCACCAGACCGGGCAGCATGAACAACAGGGCAACGCTGATGAGGCCTGTGAAAAGGAATTTGAGTCTGATCATAATGAATACTCTGGAAAATTTCTAAGCTTTATTCGATGTAGGAATTTTCGGCAACCACGGTTGTCAGCTGGCAGTAGTGCCACGGCTCGACCGCCGGGGTCCAGCTACCGTCAGCGTGGGCGTCACAACTCTGCGGAATAGTGAGTGGAAATTCTTCCAGCGGATCCTCAAGCAGATTGTAAAACTCGCAGGCATCCGGATTGACTCCACCGACACAGACAATCTTGTGACTGCCATTGCGCGCACCGAGGTGCAGGGTCCCGCCGGTCATCAGGTTGGAGGTTTCGGTTAACAGATAGCCCTGGTTGGGATCGCGCACGGTCTGCACTTCATTTCTAATAATCGGTACAACAGAGACTGCATCAAGAGGCACCTTACCATTGCCGTCCGCATTCGAGACTTCCTCAGGCGTGTCGAGGCCGGCAAGATCCAGAGCCGTAGGAAATACATCGGCGGAATGGCTGAACTCGTCGCTGACACTGCTCGGGGTGATGCCCGGCCCTTTCACAATCATCGGCACACGCACTCCGCTTTCGTAGGCCGTGCCTTTACCGCGCCCGGTGCGTGTCAGGTACATGTTATCGATGAAGTCGAGATTGGGGCGGCCGTACATGGGCGTGCCGTTATCACCGATATAAATGATATAGGTGTTGGGATCGAGCTCATCCACTGCCTCAAACAGTTTACCGACAACAGTATCCAGCGCATTGGTCATGGCACGCATCTGTACCTCGCCGGCACAGCTGCCAAAATCCTGGGTGCCATAAATGGCGCCACAGGCATCTAGCTCTGCCCGGGTTTCAGTGTTGAGGGTATCGCGATCCGGAACCGCCATCTGGGTGGGCGTGGAAAGACGCGTGGCATGAGACAGGTTGAAGGCAACCCAGGCAAACCAGGGCTTGTCCGGATCAGCCGCCTCTTTGCCCTCAATCCACTCAATGGTATCGGCAATTTTTACCACAGGGGCGAACGTGGTGGGCGCAATGCCGGGCAGAGCTTTTACGGGAACCGCTTCAGTGCGCCACTGATCCGCTGCCGAGCTCTCGTCCTGAATTTCATAATCGTATTCCCAGAAGGTGCCTAGCGCTGCATGCATGTTGCCCTTGAAGAGATCAAAGCCAGCCTGTTTTGGTTTCATGCCGGGATAGCTCACATCCTGACCCGGTAGCCCTGCCATATGCCACTTCCCGAATACGGCAGTGGAATAATTGCCGTATTCCTTCAGCATCTGCACGAAGGACGTGTGATTGGGCGACAGCGGATCAGCATAGGTGAAGACATTGGTGGCTGAATAGAGCCCGGTAAGGATGGAAGCGCGGGTAGGCGAGCAGAACGGATGGGCCCACACATTGGTAAAGAGCATGCCCTCGCTGGCAAACTGATCCAGCACCGGTGTCGACGCCGGGTGACCATCGATATTCATGTAGTCCGGATGGTTGAGACCCTCAGGTCCATACTGTGCCACTAGACTATCGATCATGCCGGGCTGGATGCCAGTGGTGACATCGACCCCGACATCATCGGAAATAATCAGCAGGATATTGGGTGCCGGTGTGCTCTCAGACACTGCAGGTGGCACCTGCTGGGCGCCTTGTTGATCAGAACAGGCCACCAGCAACAGGGAAAGAAAAACTGTGAATCCGGAAAATAACCCTCGACAAGTCATGGCTCACATACCCCTTATTATTCGAAGCCGGAATGCGAGTATATGAAGCCTGTATGAGATTATCCAGCCGCAAACTGTGGGGGATATACAGTTATCTAGTGCATCCGTATACTTCGGTAAAACAATAAAAAGGACACCTGTCATGGTCCGAATACTGCTAATCACCCTTGTCCTGCTGGCTGCTGTTAGCGTAGTCCAGGGGCAGCCAGAAGATGCTCCTAACCAATACCCCGAGCAAAATTTCAATCGTGATGGCAGCTGGGGCAACCCCGTGCAGGGTAAATGGGACGGCGCCACCATGTGGATTGCAGCAGATGGCAAAGGTCAAATCTATGTGCTGTCTCGCGTTGCACCATTTGTCCGCATTTATAATCGTGAAGGCAATTTTATCCGTGCCTGGGATGGTGAAGGGGAGCTATCCAATCCCCATAGCATCACTATTGATAACGACGGTAATGCTTGGATTACAGAGACTTTCAGTCATATTGCACTGAAGTTTGATAGCAACGGCAAACATCTTATGACTCTCGGCAAGCGTGGTGAACCGGGTGGCAACGACGTTGAGGATCGCTTCAACCAGCCTAACCATGTCTATGTCCATCACAATGGTGATATTTTTGTGTCAGATGGCTACGTTAACTCGCGCATCGTCCAATTTAATGCTGAAGGTGAATTTGTGCGCATCATAGGCGGTTTCGGCGGCCCTAGCGATGGCGAGTTTCAGGCCGTGCATGGAGTTGCAGTCGACAATCGAGGCAGAATAATAGCCAACGACAGCGAAAACTTCAGGGTTAATGTATTTAACGCTGACGGTTCGTTTGCCGAAAGTTGGCCCTACCCGTCACGTGGCGGTATCGAAATTGTTGATGACAGAATTTACATCAGTGACGTTAACGAGGGCGAAGTAAACATCCTAACCATGGAGGGTAAACTCATAGATAAGGCGTATGCACCGCGGGCTCATGGACTGGCCGTTGATTCGGATGGGACGATCTACACGTCAGGCGCCTCGAGGATGACGGTCTATAAATTGACGGCGAAGTAAGCTCTAGACAATTAAAGCCAGCAGCTCTTCTGTCTTCTCTTCCATCAAGGCACTATTGCCTTTGGACTCCACGTTGAGCCTTATCACTGGTTCGGTGTTGGACATTCGCAAGTTGAAACGCCAGTTGCCAAAGCTAGCGCTCACGCCGTCGGTGTAGTCGATATCAAGCGCATGATCCTTGTACCGTGCCAACACCTTGGCGATTACCGCTTTGGCATCTTCCACCTCGCGATTGATTTCCCCGGAGGCAGGAAATTGTTCAATACATTCTTCCACCAGTTGCGATAGCGGTTTACCGGTTGTGCTCATGATTTCCAACACGAGAAGCCAGGGCACCATGCCGCTGTCGCAGTAATAGAAATCACGAAAGTAGTGATGGGCACTCATTTCACCGCCGTAGATGGCATCCACCTCGCGCATCTTTTCCTTGATGAAGGCATGGCCGGATTTACTCTGCACGGTTTTACCACCGTTAGCTTTAACAACAGCCTCGGTATTCCAGACCAGTCGCGGGTCATGGATGATCGTGCTGCCGGCATTCCTCGTCAGGAAGGACTCGGCGAGCAGGCCTACTATATAGTAGCCCTCGATAAAACCACCTTTTTCATCAAAGAAAAAACAGCGGTCAAAATCTCCGTCCCAGGCAATAGCTACATCGGCTTCGGTCTCCAGGAGCTTGTCTTTCGTAGGCTGACGATTTTCAGGCAGCAGTGGGTTGGGAATGCCGTTGGGGAAGTTGCCGTCAGGCTCATGAAACATATGAATAAACTCGAACGGCAGGTGTTCCTCCAGTAATTCCACAACCGGCCCCGCACCTCCGTTGCCCGGGTTGCTGAGCACCTTCAAGGGCTTCAGGTTGCCAACATCAACAAAGGACAGCAGGTGCTGGATGTAATCTTCTTTCACATCCACCAGTGTATTGCTACCCTTTTTCTCGGCTAAATAGAATTCATTTTTTTCCGCCAGCTTGCGGATATCTTCAAGACCAGTATCCCCACTGATGGGTTTAGAATTTTCGCGTACGAACTTGATGCCGTTGTAATCCTTCGGATTATGACTGGCCGTGACCACGATACCCCCATCAACACCGAGGAAGCTGGTGGCAAAATAAATTTCTTCCGTGCCGCATTGGCCGATGTTCTGCACATTGACACCGGAGTCATTCAACCCGCGGGTTAGTGCTGCGCAAAGTGAATTTGAACTCAGGCGAATGTCATAACCAACGATCACTTCCTTGGGCTTGATGAATTCAGCGTAGGCCTGCCCTATTCGATAAGCAACATCTTCGTTGAGCTGGTCGGGGATGCGCCCTCGGACGTCGTAGGCTTTGAAACAGGTGATTTCCTGCAAAACAATATTCCCTTTAGGTAGCGTGAAAGTTATTAGTAGAGATTGTTCTTGTAGTAGTAATCCGAGGCTTCCATGAATCCGGACATAGAACCGCAGTCAAAACGGCGGCCCTTAAACTTGTAACCAAGCACACCCTTGCCTCTCTTGGCCTGGGTTAACAGGGCATCAGTAATCTGCACTTCATCGTTTCTGCCCGGCAGTGTTTCGCGGATGATGTCAAAAATATCCGGGGTAAGAATATAGCGACCAATGATGGCAAAGTTCGTGGGCGCATCTTCAGGCGCTGGTTTTTCCACCATGTTGGTGATTTTTATCAGGCCTTCCTCGATTTCATTACCATCAATGACACCGTATTTCTGGGTTTCATCCTTGGGCACCTCTTCCACGGCCACAATACTGCACTGGTGCTTTTTATAGAGCCCCACCATCTGGGAGAGCACACCTTGATCGGGCGAGTAGCAAAGGTCATCGGCGAGGTGCACGGCAAAAGGCTGGTCGCCGATGAGGGTTTCGCCGGTAAGGATGGCATGGCCTAAGCCGAGCATTTCCACCTGCCTGGTATAGGAAAAGCTGCAGGTTTTGATGATGCTGCGAATTTCATCCAGCAGTCCTTCTTTGTCGCTGCCGGCGATCTGGCGTTCAAGTTCAAAGTTGATGTCGAAGTGGTCTTCCAGTGCTCGCTTGCCGCGACCGGTGATAAAGGCCATGCCAGTCATACCTGCTTCTATGGCTTCCTCGACTCCGTACTGGATCAGCGGCTTGTTGACGATGGGCATCATTTCCTTTGGCATGGATTTAGTGATTGGAAGAAAACGTGTGCCGTAACCAGCTGCCGGAAATAAACATTTCTTTATTGGTGAGTCAGACATAATTTTTCAAGTTTGCTTATTAATTGTTTGTCTCAGTATCATAGCGCTTAAGAGATAAGTCGACTTCGATTCAATTTATTGCTGGCTTTACTTGCCTCTTGCCTCTTTCATCTATTATTTTTAGGTCTGGGTCCTGCCATAAATATCATCAAAGCGCACAATATCATCTTCGCCCAGATATTTGCCGCACTGAACTTCAATCAATACCAGTTCCTCATCGCCCTTGTTTTCAAGGCGGTGCCTAGTCTCCGTAGGTATATAGGTAGACTGATTTTCCTGCAGGTTAATTTCCTCATCACCGTTAACGACTAGCGCATTGCCCTGCACCACAATCCAGTGCTCAGTGCGATGATGATGCATCTGCAGTGATAGTGATGCCCCAGGGTTGACAATAATTCGCTTGACCTGAAAGCCCATGCCACAGGCCAGGCTTTCATAGGAGCCCCATGGGCGATAGACGCGCACATGAGCGTCCGCTTCCTGTCGGCCGGAAGACTTAATGGTATCAACGATATTCTTAACTTCCTGTACACGGTTCTTGTCAGAGACCAGCACCACATCAGGGGTTTCCACTACCACCGTGTCATCCATACCTATTATTGAAACAAGTCTCGACTCTGCATGGATATAGGAATTTTTCACATCTTGAAGAATGACATCACCTAGCGTTACATTTCCGGCGTCATCGCCTTTTTTCTGCTCCCAGAGTGCTGACCAGGCGCCAAGATCATTCCAGCCAGCATCCAGCGGAATTACGACGCCGTCATTGGTTTTTTCCATCACGGCGTAGTCAATTGAATCTGCGCGACATTGTCCAAAGATTTCGCCTGGGATTCGCTTGAAGTCCAAGTCATCCTTGCACTCTGCCCAGGCATCCTGACAGACCTTCAGGATATCAGGCGCATTGGCCTCCAGGGCGTCCATGTAAGTTTTCGCAGTGAACATAAACATGCCGCTATTCCAGTAGTACTTACCACTTTCAACATACTGTTGGGCGGTCTCCAGGTCGGGTTTTTCCACAAAACTGTCAACAACAAAGCCGTCAGCCAGAGAGTCACCAAGCCTAATATATCCGTAACCGGTTTCCGGCTTTTGCGGCACAATGCCAAAAGTCACCAGCTTGTCATCCAAAGCTAGCGCCGTGCCTACGGCAATAACCTTGTGGAATTCCTCGGTGTTTTCAATCAGGTGATCCGCCGCCAGGACCAGCAGTACCGCGTTCTCTTCCTTAAGCTCGACAGCCAGGGATGCCAACGCCACGGCTGGTGCTGTATTTCTGCCCTCGGGCTCCAGGATGATTGTGACATCATTGTCATCACTGAAGGGGTCAAGGCTTCGGATTTGCTCGGCAACAAGAAAACGGTGCTCGGCATTACAGACAACGATTGGGGCGCCAAGGTCAGGGTAATCAGCCAGTCGAAGCAGGCTTTGCTGGAATAACGATGCAGAGCCAGGCTGAAAAGAGACAAATTGTTTCGGATACAGCTTGCGTGAAACCGGCCACAAACGTGAACCTACGCCACCAGCCATAATCACGGGCACTACCTTACCAGCTGTCATTATTACTCCAGACTTTTTATCAACAGCTGGTGATTATATAGGGTTTCTATCGAAATGATGGTACCGATGAAATATGGGAAAGCATTTAAGAATTATGATTCTTCATGAGATTTATTAGGGTTTTGAGAGGCTTATCTTTATAATAACGCGCTTTTTCAGGGGATAGCGGCATACAGACCGCAGACAAAAATGTCATCAGAGTTTTTCACTGCTAAAAGCAGCTACGAGAAGGATGAACTCCTGGCCTGTGGCCATGGAGAAATGTTCGGTCCGGGCAATGCCAAGCTTCCTATCGACAACATGCTTATGTTTGACCGCATCATCGAGATTACCGCTGATGGTGGATCAGATGGCAAAGGACATATCGTTGCAGAACTCGATATCAATTCCGACCTGTGGTTCTTTGACTGTCATTTCCTGGGTGATCCGGTCATGCCTGGATGCCTTGGCCTGGACGCCATGTGGCAGCTGGTGGGTTTTTATCTTGGCTGGCGCGGCAATCCCGGCAAGGGCCGTGCACTGGGCTGCGGGGAAGTGAAGTTTACGGGTGAAATTCTGCCTGACAGCAAGAAAGTGGTCTACGAACTGAATATCAAGCGCCTGATCGAGCGCAAGCTCATCATGGGTATTGCTGATGGCAAAGTTTCAGTTGATGGCAAGGTCATTTATACTGCTAAAGCCTTGAAAGTAGGCCTGTTTAAGCCTGACGAGAAGCTGGGCGAGTAGCACGGAACTGGTTTTACAACCACTTTTCCGCAATAAGAGTTTCCTGTCTAAGATAACTGCAGGCGACTGAATCTAGCAAGGGGCATCAATATGCGACGAGCTGTCGTAACGGGTATGGGTATAGTGTCCTGCCTGGGTCTTGATAAACAAAGCGTTCTAGAATCACTGCGTGAAACACGCAGTGGCATAGTGCGACGTCCGCAGTACGAGGAAATGGGAATGCGAAGCCTGGTGGCCGGCGCAGTCGACATGGATTTTTCCGAGTATATCGACCGCAAGGCGCTAAGATTCATGGGCGATGCTGCAGCCTACGGCTATATCGCGATGCAGCAGGCCATTGAGGATGCCGGTCTAGAACAGGATGACGTTTCGAATATCCGTTCCGGCATCATCATGGGTGCCGGTGGTTCATCCACCGAGGACATGGTGGATGCAGCCGATGTTCTGCGTGAGAAAGGCCTGAAAAGAGTCGGTCCCTACCGCGTAACGCGCACCATGGGTAGTACGGTTTCTGCCTGCCTCGCCACCCCGTTCCAGATAAAGGGCGTTAACTACTCCATTTCATCGGCCTGCTCCACCAGCGCCCACTGTATTGGCAACGCACTCGAACTTATCCAACTGGGCAAGCAGGACATACTCTTTGCCGGCGGCGGCGAAGCAGAGCACTGGTCACTGAGTGCTATGTTCGATGCTATGGGTGCTCTTTCCACCAAGTACAACGATAATCCAGGTGAAGCCTCTCGTGCCTATGATGCCGACCGCGATGGCTTTGTAATTGCCGGCGGCGGCGGTGTTCTTGTTGTCGAGGAACTGGAACATGCCAGATCGCGCGGTGCAAAAATTTATGCCGAAATTACCGGATACGGCGCCACCTCCGATGGGTACGACATGGTCGCCCCTTCCGGTGAGGGAGCGGTGCGCTGCATGCAGATGGCCATGGCTACCGCCAACCGCTCGATTGATTACATCAATGCCCACGGCACGAGCACACCCGTTGGCGATATCAAGGAAACGGCTGCCGTAAAAGAAATGTTTGGCAACAGTATCCCGGCCATCAACTCAACCAAGTCACTGTCAGGTCACTCACTTGGAGCAGCCGGCGTGCAGGAAGCGATATACAGCCTGCTTATGATGGAGAACGACTTCATTTGTGAATCTGCCAACATCGAAAATCTCGACCCGGAAGTGGAAGGACTTCCTATAGTGAGAGAGAGACGGGATGACGTTACGCTAAATGCCATCATGTCCAACAGCTTCGGCTTTGGCGGGACCAATGCCACCCTAGTATTTGAGCGTTTCGAGGAATAATTCCCGTCTTGCCAGGGCCTGAATAATTATGAAACCTGCCCTACTTCGACTATTGATAATTACTTTACTGCTACCTCTGCACAGTGCAGGCCAGCCCGACCCCCTTGAAAACCCCTTTAAAAATACAGGTATCGGCACCTCCTTAATAAACAGTCGCGTCATGCCTGCTGATCAAGCCTTTGTTTTCAGTGCTTTTATAGAGGCCCCTAATACAGTCGTGCTGCTCTGGGAAATCGCGGACGGCTACTATCTCTATAGGAAAAGTATTGCCTTAAAAGATGCCGAGGGCGAGCTAATTGCCATAACGGACTATCCAGAAGGTGTTACGGTCACCGATGAATTTTTTGGAGAATCCGAAGTGTATTTTTCCCGTCTGCTGCTGCACCTGCCGCAAAAAAAGTTGTCTGGTACGAGCCCCTTGAGTGTTTACTATCAAGGCTGTGCCAAGGATCGTTACTGCTACCCTGTGCAGATCAAGGAACTGAAAACTCCTTGAGCCACAAATCTAACCCGTGATGCGGACAAATTCGCTGAAAAACGCCTAAAAGCCACGAAAAATCGCCGAAATTCATCTAAATGTACTAAAATTACTTTAAAACGGGATCAATATTCCTATAATAGTACGTCTAAGTCGTTTAGAAATGCCGCTAACTTGAAGGTATCGTCTAGGAAATAGCGACAAAATCGCTACATTAGTCTTGGATACCGTGGCTAACTGTCCGGTGCTCCAGTAAATCAATACTTGTTTGTACGGTGACACAATGGCCCTAATACAGGTAATCAATGGTCCCAACCTGAATCTCCTTGGCACTCGGGAACCAGAAATTTATGGTTCTGCCTCCCTTGACGAGATCAACAATACCCTGACCCGACAATGCAAGAGTGCAGGACACGAAATTCAGTTTTTTCAGAGTAACTCTGAAGCCGATATTATTCAGTGTGTCCAAGATGCAAAAAAGAATGACGTTGGTTATATCTTGATTAACCCTGCCGCATTAACGCATACCAGTGTTGCGCTTAGAGATGCGCTGCTCGGTATAGGCATTCCATTCATTGAAATCCACCTTTCCAATGTACATGCTCGCGAGGAATTTCGTAAGCATTCTTACTTGAGCGACATTGCTGTTGGCAGCATTGTCGGCCTAGGAGCTCGCGGTTACGAACTCGCTTTACAAGCAGCAATAGCCAAAGTCTGACAACGCAAATAAAGATTTAACCAACTTAAAGAGAAATTTCATGGATATCAGAAAAATAAAAAAGTTAATCGAGTTACTCGAAGCTTCTGACGTCGCCGAAATCGAAATCAAGGAAGGGGAAGAAGCCGTTCGCATCAGCCGCGGCGCTACCCAGGCCGTGCAAATGGCGCACATTCAGGCTGCAGCACCAGCCCCTGCCCCGACCCCGGTGGCACCTGCAGTGGAAGTCGCCAAGGAGCCTGCTATTGAAGCAGTCAGCGCTAACGCGGTGAAGTCACCAATGGTGGGCACCTTCTATCGTTCACCTTCACCCAATGCACCGGCTTTCGTTGACGTCGGCAAACAGGTCAAGGCAGGTGATGTCATATGCATCATTGAGGCCATGAAAATGATGAACCAGATTGAGGCAGATAAGGCAGGCACGGTCGAAGCTATTCTTGTTGAGGATGGCGAGCCAGTCGAGTTTGATCAGCCCCTGATCGTAATCAGCTAATTGAAAGAAGATATTTCCGTACATGCTGAATAAAGTATTAATTGCAAATCGCGGTGAAATTGCCCTACGAGTTGTCAGGGCCTGCAAGGAAATGGGCATAAAAACAGTGGCTGTCCATTCCACCGCCGACAGGGACCTGATGCATGTCAGGCTTTCTGATGAATCCGTTTGTATTGGCCCTCCCCCCTCCACGGACAGTTACCTCAATGTGCCGGCTATCATCAGTGCCATGGAGCTGACCAATGCGGATGCGGTACATCCCGGATACGGTTTCCTATCTGAAAATGCCGACTTTGCCGAACAGGTTGAGCAATGTGGCTTTATTTTTATAGGCCCAACAGCTAGCACCATTCGCGCGATGGGCGATAAGGTTTCTGCCATAGAAGTGATGCGCAATGGCGGTGTACCTACGGTACCTGGTTCGGACGGCCCTCTGGGAGACAACGATGAAGAAATCATCGCCCTTGCCGAACGCATTGGCTTTCCGGTCATGATCAAGGCCGCCGCCGGTGGTGGTGGTCGCGGCATGCGGGTAGTGGAAAATAAAGAAGACCTGATCAATTCCATCCAGGTGACCAAAACAGAGGCCAAGGCGTTCTTCGGCAGTGACGTGGTTTACCTGGAAAAATTCCTGGGCAATCCGCGCCATGTTGAAATTCAGGTAATCGGCGACGGCAAGGGCAATGCTATCTGTCTAGGTGATCGCGACTGTTCTATGCAGCGCCGTCACCAGAAAGTCGTCGAGGAAGCCCCAGCACCCGGAATCACACCGGAAACTAGGCAGAAAATTTACGATTCCTGCATTAATGCCTGCCAGGAAATAAAGTACCGCGGCGCAGGCACACTAGAGTTTCTTTACGAGGATGGTGAGTTCTACTTCATCGAGATGAACACGCGTCTACAGGTAGAGCATCCCGTGACCGAACGCGTTACAGGGATTGATATTGTCAGGCAACAGCTACGCATAGCCGCCGGCGAAGAACTCTCGATCAAGCAGGAAGACATTGAGGTCGAGGGACACTCAATAGAATGCCGTATTAACGCCGAGCACCCAGAAACTTTTATTCCGAGTCCCGGCAAAGTAAAACTTTACCATTCCCCTGGGGGCAACGGGGTCCGTGTTGACTCCCATATCTACAGCGGCTACTCCGTACCGCCGCATTACGATTCACTGATCGCCAAACTCATTACCCATGGACCAACGCGCGAAGTAGCAATTGGTCGTATGCAGAATGCCTTGGAAGAAATGCTGGTGGACGGCATCAATACCAACATTCCGCTGCAGGAACGCATCATGCGCGACGAAGGCTTCAAGAAAGGCGGCATGAATATCCACTACCTCGAAAAAATGCTGGAGAAATAATTATTCCCTGGCTCCGGGTGAAACAGCCCTGCAAGGCAGATCAGCTTCCTGATGTAGAAAGTGTCATGCTGGACGCTGGCGCTGTATCCGTTACCTACACCGACAGCCAGGACCAGCCCCTTTATGAACCAGGACCCGGTGAAACCCCCATTTGGGATGAAGTCACCCTCATAGCCCTCTTCCCCGGTAAGATGTCAAAAGAAAAGCTCGAATCTGAGCTGACCGATAAACTTTCCTCCTTCTCTCTTGCCTCTTGTCTCTTGTCCCTGGTCGAAGACCAAGACTGGGAACGCGCGTGGATGGTTGATTTTAAACCCATGGCCTTTGGTAACAACAGCTTCTGGATCTGTCCGGCGGGAATGAAACCCGACAACGCGGGAGGCGTTGTCATGTCGTTAGACCCCGGGCTCGCCTTTGGCTCAGGCACTCACCCAACAACATCACTGTGTCTGGAGTGGCTGGCAGTTAATAGACCAGAAGGCTTAAGCCTAGTGGATTATGGCTGCGGTTCAGGGGTCCTAGGTATCGCCGCACTCCTGCTCATGGCAGATATTGTCTACGGCGTCGATAACGACCCGCAGGCGTTACTCGCGAGCTTGGAAAACTGTGAAAAGAACAATATCGACTCCAAAAAATTTCCGCTGTTCCTTCCAGGAGATTTCGCCAAGTCGATTTCAGGCGGTGACGTTAGACAGGTCGATATTGTGATGGCGAACATTCTAGCCAGCCCTTTGGTGGAACTCTCTGAGTATCTTTCTGCCCTAGTCAAACCAGAAGGCCAAATACTGTTGTCAGGTATTCTTGAGAAGCAATCAGATAAAGTATTGAACGCCTATGCAGCGTGGTTCGAATTCAATGAGCCGGAAATAAATGGCGACTGGGTCAGACTGGATGGAAAACGTAAAAATTCAAATTAACACTCAGACAAGATTTTCAGCTGAGTAAGAATAAACCAACAACTTCAACGCGGGATCACCATGTCACACCTGCTCACCCAATGCCCTTTCTGCCAGACCTCCTTCAAGGTCAGTGATGAACAAATGCAAGCGGCTAACGGTGTTGTTCGATGCGGTTTCTGCATGGAGGTCTTCCTAGCCAGGGTGGGCCAAGCCTTTCAGGAAGAAATTACAGGCAAAACAGATATCAAGCAAGATCAGAGTTCAGGCTCACAACCCATCCAAGAAACATTTGATGAAAGTCCCTTTCTCTCTCCAGATTTCGTCGCCAGAGAAAGCATCCCCTCTGGAATTCAAGAAGATTCTTTCACCTGCCTGCAATCCGTGCCTGGCCCATTGTCAACAGACGCATCAACTGTCTTGGCAGGGGATTACACTAGCGCAGAACACAAGGCTCAAATAATGAACAACCTCTCGGCCCTCGAGGATGATGAGTCCCTAGCGCTCCTTGAGCCAGAGCATCTTCAGGCTATTGATGAGCCGCCGGTAGAACTCGTCACTGTTTCTGATCGATTCAGGCTCTGGAAAACTATAGCCCTTTTACTCTCATGCATAATCCTACTGACTGGATTAGCAGTACAGTATGTTGTCTATAACATGAATAGGCTGCTGCAGAACTCAGGTTTTGCCAGCGTTACCAGCATTGTCTGCCAGTACGCCGCCTGTCCTGACTCACAGGTAGTTGATCTCACCAGCATCATCACACAGGAACTAGATATCCGCACTCATCCGGATACAGACAATGCCTTGCAGGTGAATTTTATTTTTCGCAATGAAGCGCCAAGAGATCAGCTTTTCCCGCTGGTAGAGCTGAACTTCAACGATATCAGCGGCCATATAGTCGCCAATAGAGTATTTACCCGGGAAGAATACTTGCCTCCGGAGATGGCACTTTTTACACACATGCCCGCTCACTCCTCGATTCAGGTCAGTCTCGATCTGGTAGACCCAGGAACTGAAGCAACCGGGTACTCGCTCGTTTTCAGGAATCCCTAAGAAATTCACTTTTCCGCTTTAATTTTTCGTTTCCGGCTTACAAACGGAAATCAAAATCTAGTAACATTGTTAGCTTTCCCAAATTCCGGAGAGTACGAATCGTGACAAGCATCGGTCCCTATAAACTCGATTCCCGAGTTGTGCTTGCGCCGATGGCCGGGGTCACTGACCAGCCCTTTCGAGTTCTGTGCCGCCATCAGGGCGCTGCGCTGGCCGCCTCCGAGATGATCACCTCCAATATCAAGCTCTGGAACAGAGAAAAGTGCCGCCTGCGTCGTCGTCACGACGGCGAATCAGAGCCGCGTGTTGTCCAGATAGCAGGAGCGGACCCTGAAATGATGGCCGAAGCTGCCCTGGTCAATGCCGCCGAGGGTGCCCAAGTGATCGACATCAACATGGGCTGTCCGGCAAAGAAGGTTCTGAAAAAATCAGCCGGTTCAGCCCTGCTTCAATATCCTGACTTAGTAGAGGAAATACTCTCGGCAGTAGTTCGGGCCGTTGATATTCCAGTAACGCTTAAAATCCGCACGGGATGGAATACTGAAAACCGCAATGGCCTGGATATCGCACGCCTGGCCGAGGATTGCGGCATCCAGTCACTGGCCGTGCACGGTAGAACCCGGGCCTGCGCTTTCAAAGGTGAAGCTGAATATGACACTATTGCCAGTATAAAGCAGGCCATCAGCATCCCGGTATTTGCAAACGGGGATATAAGCTCACCTGAAAAGGCCAAGTTCGTGCTAGATCACACGGGAGCAGACGGCGTAATGATTGGCCGGGGAGCCCAGGGCAGGCCCTGGATCTTTGCCGAAATAAATCACTACCTGGAACAAGGGACTTTCATGATCCCACTCAGCCTTCACGAAATTCATGCCGTAGTTCGAAAGCACCTGGCAACACTGCATGAATTTTATGGCCCCGAAAAAGGTATTTTCTACGCTCGCAAACACGTGACCTGGTACCTGCAGCACCTGGCTGAAACAGCCAGAACATCTAACGAATTCAGCATCGCAGCACGCAAGCGTTTTAACGCAATCACCCAGTGTAGTGACCAGCTTGAAGTGATAGACAGTATTTTTAGCTCCCTGAAAAGACAACAGCTAAAACAACCATCGAGGGAGATGGCAGCATGAGCAATTTTTTGAATGGTTCAGAGCATTGTCCGAACGAGAATTCACAGCACACCAGCGAGACTGGAAGCGGGCAGGTACAGGATCAACAAAAGCAGACCATCAGGGAATGTGTCGGGGCCTCTTTAACAGACTATTTTGAAAAGGTCGACCATGAAAATATAAGTGAACTCTATGAACTCGTGCTTTCCGAAGTCGAAGCACCGCTGCTGGAAACTGTTATGCGCCATACCCGCAGCAACCAGAGTAAAGCCTCTGTAATGCTTGGCCTGAACCGTGGCACCTTGCGCAAAAAGCTCAAGAAATACGGCATGTTGACCTAAACACACCCCACTATTCAATCGCAAAAATCCAGGAACCCGAAACACTGCAATGAGTGAGCAGAACACTTCCTCCGCAACACCTATAACCCGGGCGCTGATCAGCGTATCCAATAAATCTGGAATCACAGAATTTGCCAAAGCGCTTCATGGCCTTGGTGTGGAACTGCTTTCTACCGGCGGTACCTACAAGATGCTCAGTGGTGAAGGCATTCCGGTGATAGAAATTTCTGAATACACGGGTTTCCCCGAAATGATGGATGGCCGCGTCAAGACACTACACCCGAAGGTCCATGGCGGGATTCTGGCACGCCGCGGTCAGGATGATGCGGTCATGGCAGACCACAACATTCCACCCATCGATATGGTGGTGGTCAATCTCTATCCTTTCCAAGAAACAGTAGCGAAACCGGACTGTGACCTGCCCACGGCAATAGAAAATATTGATATTGGCGGGCCCACGATGCTGCGTGCGGCCGCTAAGAACAATGCCTGGGTCACTGTAGTCGTCAACCCGGATGATTATGGCCGCGTCATCGAAGAAATGCGCAGCAATGATGGTAGGGTCAGCGCAGCGACACGTTTCGACCTGGCCGTTGCCACCTACGAGCACACCGCACAGTACGACGGTGCTATTGCAAACTATCTCGGAAGCCGGCTCGGTGGCAGCGTCGAGGAATTTCCGCGGACCTGGAATAGCCAGTTCATCAAGAAACAGGGAATGCGCTACGGGGAAAATCCGCATCAGCAGGCAGCTTTCTATGTAGAGGCAGAAGCAAGAGAAAACTCCATTTCGACTGCAGAGCAGCTTCAGGGTAAGGAGCTGTCCTTCAATAACATAAATGACACCAATGCCGCACTGGAGTGCGTAAAAGGATTCAGCGACCCTGCCTGCGTGATCGTGAAGCACGCCAACCCATGCGGTGTGGCCACCGGTCAAACAATTCGCGAGGCCTATGAAAAAGCTTACCTGACAGATCCCACGTCAGCCTTTGGCGGCATCATCGCCTTTAACCGCGACCTTAATGCCGAGACCGCGCAGGCTATCGTAGAGCGCCAGTTTGCTGAAGTTGTGATCGCCCCAGCGGCATCGCAGGATGCGGCAACAGCATTGGGCGCTAAGGAAAACCTGCGCCTGCTGGTTTGTGGGCAATGGCCGGCAAAGGCAGCAACCTCCTACGATATGAAAAAAGTTAACGGCGGCTTGCTCGTTCAGAATACTGACCAGGGAGTGATTACCGAATCAAATCTCAAGATTGTGACCTATCGACAACCCTCTCAGGAGGAAATAGGCGACCTGCTGTTCGCCTGGAAAGTCGTGAAGTTTGTAAAATCCAATGGCATTGTTTACGTGAAGGATCACCAGACTATCGGCATTGGAGCCGGGCAGATGAGTCGTGTTTACAGCGCAAAAATTGCGGGCATCAAGGCTGCCGATGAGGGACTGGAAGTAAAAGGATCAGTTATGGCCTCCGATGCCTTCTTCCCCTTTTCGGATGGCATTGAGGCCGCTGCAGAAGCTGGCATCACAGCAGTAATACAGCCAGGCGGCGCCATGCGCGATGAGGACGTCATCAAGGCGGCTGACGATGCCGGCATGGCCATGGTGTTCACCGGCATGCGCCACTTCTATCACTAGGAAATACTATGAATGTAATGATCATCGGCTCTGGCGGGCGTGAGCATGCACTAGCCTGGAAATCAGCGCAGTCCACCCAGGTAAACAGGGTGTTCGTGATCCCAGGTAATGCCGGCACAGCCAATGAACCAGGTGTTGAAAACGTCGCACTAGATATCGGTGACTTTGAAGCACTAACTGCTTTTGCCACTGAAAACAATGTTGGCCTGACTATTATTGGTCCTGAAGCCCCGCTCGTAGATGGCATAGTTGACGTCTTCCAGGAGAGCAACCTGGCATGTTTCGGCCCGAGCAGCGGGGCTGCCCAGCTCGAGGGCTCCAAGGCATTCACGAAGGATTTTCTGGCCCGCCACAATATCCCTACCGCCGCTTACCAGAACTTCACCGAAGTCGAACCTGCCGTCGCCTACATGAAAGAACAGGGCACACCCATAGTTATCAAAGCTGATGGTCTTGCTGCTGGAAAAGGTGTGATCATTGCCCAGACCGAGCAGGAGGCAGAGAGCACAATCCGCGACATGCTCTTGGGCAATAGTTTTGGTGAGGCAGGATACCGGGTGGTGATCGAGGAATTCATGCAAGGTGAGGAAGCCAGTTTTATTGCCCTTGTGGACGGCAGCAATGCCCTCCCCTTTGCCACTTCCCAAGATCACAAGGCCCGTGATGAAGGCGATACCGGACCCAATACCGGCGGCATGGGTGCTTACTCTCCCGCACCAGTGGTAACACCCGACATTCACGAACGCATCATGAAAGAAGTCATCATGCCCACCGTTAACGGAATGGCAGAGGAAGGCAATACCTACGTAGGCTTTCTGTATGCAGGACTGATGATCACGGCAGACGGCACACCCAAGGTGGTGGAATATAACTGCCGATTTGGTGACCCCGAAGCACAACCAATCATGATGCGGCTGAATTCAGACTTGGTGTCTCTGTGCCAAGCCGCTCTCGCAGGCCGACTGGATGCAACTGAAATCGATTTTGATGACCGCGCCTGCCTTGGCGTAGTACTCGCTGCGGATGGATACCCGGGTTCTTACGAAAAGGGCAAAGTAATCAGCGGCCTGGATGCAGACTCAGGTTCAACAGACAGCAAGATTTTTCATGCAGGGACTACAATCGCCGAGGGCGATACTGTCACCAATGGCGGCCGCGTACTTTGCTCGACGGCCCTTGGCCAGAATGTGACTGAGGCGCAGGCAAAGGCCTACGCACTGGCCACCCAGATTGACTGGAACGGGGTTTACTACAGAAAAGATATCGGCCACCGGGCCATTGCCCGCGAAGCTGGGTGAAGTTTATTCCCTGGCGCTGGACCAAAGTGCTTCACCGGACCCCCGGTGCACTGAAGAAGCATTCGCAGTGTTGGTGCCGTCACGCGAACCAAATCCGGTAATGGTTAGAACATCACCCTGCTTCACAGTCTGCGGGGTCATGCCGCTGCGCACCAAGGTATTAACACCCAGCATTTCAACCGCCCACTGCCCGCTATCTGCTGTTTCCAGATGAATCCAGGCATGGGGATTGGTCCATTCCACTTCGATGACAGCCCCTGTAATTTCTACGGGCCTGCCCACGTCAAACTCGGCTGAAAAAGAATGGTGCGCTGAAGCTGTGCCGGCCATCAGCAGGGCTGTAATTGCGAACAAAAGAATTGTAATGATGCGCATTATTTACTCCTGGTAACCTTTCCCGCTAGGTCATGAATTTAGCTTCTCTATAATATACACTACATGAACTTTTACGACGTAATTGTTTTAGGGAAACATCATGCAAAAACTAGTTCTGTTCCTGAGCACCCTTGTACTAGCAGTTCCCGTCAGCGCGCAATGGTTCAACTGGGATACCCCGGGCCTCCCCAGGACTGCTGATGGCGCCGTTGAACTCCAGGCTCCAGCCCCGGTTGGCCTTGATGGCAAAACTGATTTCTCCGGCAAATGGGTGCCGACCGACGCCAGTGGCTCACTCTTTGACCTAGACAATTACCAGGACTGGGCTCTAGAGGTTATGCAGGAGCAGGAACGTACCTTTTTTGTCAGTGATCCAAGGTTCAACTGTCTGCCCGACGGCCCCGCATCCTACCCCGCGGGTCCGTCCGTGGGCGGCACACGCCGCATCGTTCAGACACCATCCTTCATAGTTGTGCTACATGGCGATATGACATATCGACAGATTCACATGGACGGACGTCCTGCCCTGGCCCAGGATGAGATTATTCTGCCCTCCTGGCTAGGCTATTCAGCAGCACGCTGGGAAGGCAATACGCTCGTTGTCGAAAGCGCTGGCTTCAATGACAAGACGTGGCTTACCCGGGAGGGATTACCTCATACCAACCAGCTTAGAATAACTGAACGCTACACGCGGGTAAATTTCGGCACTATCAGGCTTGAGGTCACCTATGAAGACCCGGGCACTCTCAAGCAGCCTGTCCAGGCCACCATTAACCTAGCCTACCGCAGTGACCTCGATTTTTTGGAGAATGTCTGCAACGAATCAGAAACCGCACAAAAACATTACACCGGAGAAATTACCCAGGCCGAGGAAAAAGTAGTGGAAATACCTGAAGAGGTTCTTGCCACCTACGTAGGTACCTACCAAGGTATCTGGCTAGGCAACCTCATTACTGCCGAGGTTTATCTTGAAGATGGCAATCTTTACCTGACCCGCACTCCCCGTTACTCCGATACAGGAGGAAATACAGACAACGCCACCTCCATCCTAGTGGCACAGTCACAGAATGCGTTTGACAGTACTTTTGGGCTTGGGTGGGTTTTTAACGCGGATGATGACGGTAATATAGTCTCTGTATCAGAAGTACACGTATCAGGAGCATGGCCCTTTGAACGGGTTGAATAAGTTACTGTCCAAAACTCTAGGCTGATACTTAAAACAAAACACTATGATTGACGAACTTATAATGAATTTTGACCAGGTGCTAAAAACTTTAGTGCCAGGGAGCGTGCAAGCCAAGCGCAAAAATCCGGGCGCTGAGGGTACTGTCGAACTGAGTGAAAGCGAGAAAAAGCACGCGGCCGGACTGATGCGGATCAATCACACAGGTGAAGTCTGCGCTCAGGCTCTCTACCAGGGACAGGCACTGACCGCCGGCTTGCCAGAGGTTAGGGGCAGCATGCAGGATGCTGCGCAGGAGGAAATTGACCACCTGAGCTGGTGTGAGGACCGCCTTGCAGAACTGGATTCACGGCCAAGTCTTTTTAATCCTGTCTGGTATGGTCTTTCTTTCGGACTGGGTGCTGTTGCCGGGCTGGCTGGGGACAAGTGGAGTCTAGGCTTTGTGGCGGAAACAGAAAGGCAGGTTTGCGTCCACCTTCAGGACCACCTGAAAAAAATCCCTGGACAGGATAATAAAAGTAAAGCCATCCTCAACCAGATGCTAAAGGATGAGGGACAGCATGCTGAAAATGCCAAACAAGCTGGCGCAGCCAAATTGCCAGCACCTGTCAGGTCGACCATGGGACTGATGGCCTCGGTCATGAAGACCACTTCTTACAAAATTTAAATCGATTCAGGCTTGTTCCGGTCTGTGCCGGTAATTGTATCTTCATTTTCCATGCACTGATCGAATGATCTTCCGTCAATGAGGGCGATACTTTACTTCGGGAAAGTGGACTTTCAAGTCTCCGCCAATCTTCCTGGGCAGAAATCTCAACATGAATGCAGGAACAAAATTTACTGATTCTTCCACTTGTGTACCTCTACAGCTTGGTGAATACCTTGTGACGACATTTAAACAAATGCAGTAAGCACAAAATGAGACTTGGCTCTGACTATTTTGCTTCCTCGATGGAAAAATCATGCGTCATTTCCACACCGGCTCTGCCCAGCATGATGGATGCTGAACAGTACTTGCTCGCCGAAAGGTCCACCGCTCTTTGAACCTTCGCAGGATCAAGCACCTTACCGGATACCTTGAAGTGTAGATGGATTTTTTCAAACACTGCAGGCACTGCATCAGCACGCACAGCCTCAACCTCAGTGATGCAGTTGGTTACATCCTGGCGGGATTTTTTTAGTATGTTTACCACGTCAAATGCCGAACAGGTACCAACCCCAAGCAGCAGCATTTCCATTGGCCTGACCCCACGGTTTTTGCCGCCGGCATTTTCAGGCCCATCCATTATCACACTGTGACCGCTGCCGGATATTCCCTCGAACATGGCATCTTCTTTCCATGTAATGGTTGCTTTCATTGCTCCCTCACTTCTTGATTTACGGTGTCTAAAAACAGGGCGGGCATTATCACATAACAGCACTCATGTAGACGCTGATCCCTACCTAGAAAAACAGCACCAATCCCCAGGTGATTCCCACTAGGGTTAGGCTGATAAAGACAGCGGCGGACCCCATATCCTTGGCTATTCTTGAGAGCTCATGCTCCTCATGCCCTATTCGATCAATAGCCGCTTCAATACCTGAGTTCAGAATTTCCACGATCAGCACAAGCAAACAAACCCCAATCAAAAGGGCTTTTTCTACCCCGCCCTCACCTAGATAAAAACCCAGTGGCACTAGAACAACGCATAACATCGCTTCCTGCCTGAAAGCCGCTTCCAATTTCCAGGAATCGCGAAACCCCCTTAAAGAATTATAGATGGCCGATACAATCCGGTTGATGCCAGTCTTACCGGGCTTAGCCATTGAAAAACAGTTCCTTGAGTTTCTCGCCCGGTTCGTTTGCGCGCATAAAGGATTCGCCTACCAGAAATCCATACACACCATGAGCAATCATTTCCTCGACATCCTCATGAATATGAATACCGCTTTCAGTGATCACGGCAACATCTACCGGTATATGGGGAAGAAGATCATAAGTGACCGAGAGGCTGGTCTTGAAAGTATGCAGGTCCCGGTTGTTAATTCCCACAATGCTAGCATCCAGTGACAGCGCCAGTTCTAGCTCCTCGCGGCTGTGAACTTCCACCAGAAAGTCCATGCCGTACAGGCGGGCACATTCCGCAAGCTCTCTTAACTGTTGTTCGGATAAGGCCGCTACGATAAGTAAAATGCAGTCAGCGCCAATCGCTCGTGACTCGGCAATTTGCCAGGGATCAACCATGAAGTCCTTGCGTATAACCGGCAGCTTGCAGGCAGCCCGTGCCAGCTTCAGGTATTCCTCGTCGCCCTGAAAGAAGTCTTTGTCCGTTAGTATCGAAAGGCAGGCAGCACCGTTGTCGGCATAGCTCTGGGCAATGGCGGCGGGTTCAAAATCCTCGCGGATAAGACCCTTACTGGGAGAGGCTTTCTTGATTTCTGCAATGACTGCAGGACGCCTGTGAGTGATACGCTGCACAAGTGCATCAGCGAAACCGCGGCTGGCATCAACCTCTAAAATCATGTTCTCCAGATCTGACAGCGACAGTTTTGTCTGACGCTCGGCGACTTCCTCTGCCTTGCGGTCGAGTATCTTTTTAAGAATGGTGGCCTGGCTCATGCTGCTTGTCTCTAGGATCAGGTGCCGCCGTTTTCCAGGAAATTTTTCAGCATCTGGTGGCCATGCTGGCTTAGAATAGATTCCGGATGAAACTGGACTCCCTCCACGGCAAGCTCCCTATGGCGAACACCCATAATTTCCTCGAATGAACCGTCTTCATTTTCGGTCCAGGCAGTAAGCTCAAGACAGTCCGGCAGACTTTCCCTTTCGATAACGAGGGAGTGATAGCGCGTGGCTTCAAAGGGTTTTTTGAGCCCCCCGAATACGCCCTTGCCTTCATGATGAATGGCAGAAATCTTTCCATGCATTACCCGCTTGGCGCGAATAATTTTGCCGCCAAAGGCCTCGCCTATACTCTGATGGCCTAGGCATACTCCGAGGATTGGAATTTTGCCCGAGAATGTCTTGATAGTTTCCACCGAGACGCCTGCTTCTTTCGGGGTGCAGGGCCCCGGTGAAATGACGATATGTTCAGGTTCGAGGGAGGCAATATCGTCCACCGAGATTTCATCATTTCGAAAAACGCGTATATCCACGCCCAGCTCCCCAAAGTACTGGACCAGGTTGTAGGTAAAGGAATCGTAGTTGTCGATCATCAATAACATGCGTAATGTCCCTGATCTTTACAGCCCGTCTTCCGCCAGCTTGACGGCATTGAACATCGCGCGGGCCTTGTTCATGGTTTCTTTCCATTCCAGTTCCGGAACAGAGTCCGCCACGATGCCGGCACCAGCCTGTATGTACAGTGTATTATCCTTAATGACGGCAGTTCGAATGGCAATCGCCATATCCATGTTTCCATTCCAGGAAAGATAGCCCATGGCACCGCCATAAACTCCGCGTTTCACCGGCTCAAATTCATCGATAATTTCCATGGCCCTGACTTTTGGCGCTCCGCTCAGTGTGCCTACCGGCAAGGTTGCCTTGAGGACGTCCAGTGCAGATTTGTCCTCCGCAATTTCACTTTCTACGTTTGAAGCTATGTGCATCACGTGGGAGTACCGCTCAACAAACATCTGCCGCGTCACCTCTACAGAACCGGTCTTGGAAACCCTGCCCGAGTCATTGCGTGAGAGGTCGATCAGCATAAGGTGTTCAGCAATTTCCTTTTCGTCTGCCAGCAGTTCTTTTTCAAGTGTAATGTCCTCTTGTTCAGTGCGTCCGCGGCGACGTGTTCCTGCAAGAGGACGCACCGTTATCTTACCGTCTTCCACTCGGGCCAGGATTTCCGGGGAGGCACTTACTATATGAAAATCACCCATATCCATGAACACCATGTAAGGTGAGGGATTGAGCTGCCTCAGCGCCCTGTAAACATTGATGGCTTCACCGTCATAAGTCAGGCTCATGCGCTGGGCCAGTACCACCTGCATAACATCTCCGGCGACGATATAGTCCTTTATTTTTTCCACTGCCTCCTGGAAGGCTTCCTGGCCGAAACTAGATACAAAATCGGTCTCTTCTACTTCACGGTCGCTTTTCTGGGTATCCGTTTGCAGGTGTTCGCCGAGTTTATGTTCCAGGGCATCAAGCCGAGACGAGGCTGATTCGTAGGCATCAGAAACCTCAGGGTCCTGGTAAACCATAAGCATTAACTTACCGCGGAGATTGTCAAAGACAACGACTTCCTCTGAAAGCATGAGAATAATGTCAGGTGTGTTTACATTATCCGGCGGCGTACTCTGCGCAACGCGATGCTCTACAAAGCGCACCGTGTCATATGAAAAGTAGCCCACTAGCCCGCCATTGAATCGCGGCAGGTCTTTCAGTTGAGGAACCTTGAAACGCTGCTGGTAAGACTCTATGAAAGTAAAGGGATCGCCGCTATCGGACGATTCAATAATTTCCCCGTTTGTTTCAACGGTGAGATGCTGCCCGTTTACCCTGATCAATGTGCGGCAGGGCAAACCAATAATGGAGTAACGTCCCCATTTTTCACCGCCCTGAACGGATTCGAGGAAGTAGCTGTAAGGTCCCCGGGCCAGCTTGAGATAGGTGCTCAGAGGTGTCTCTAGGTCGGCAAGGATTTCCCGGTACACGGGAATGCGGTTAAAGCCCCGGCGGGCAAAGTCTTGAAACTGCTCGGGAGACATGATGTGTACTCCTACCCAGCCAGTTCCTTTCGCATTTCGGCAATAGTCGCTGTGTAATTGTCACTACCGAAAATAGCTGATCCTGCAACGAACATATCAGCCCCGGCAGCAGCGATTTCAGCGATATTGTTAACGCCGACGCCACCATCAACTTCCAGACGGATATCCCGACCGCTGTCATCGATCAGTTTGCGCACTGCCTTGAGCTTATCAAGTGTGGACGGGATAAATGCCTGTCCGCCAAATCCTGGGTTTACTGACATGAGAAGAATGATATCCAGCTTGTCCATTACGTACTCCAAGCAACCTAAAGGGGTTGCCGGGTTCAGCACCAGTCCGGATTTACAGCCCTGGTCTCTCACCAGCTGCAGAGAGCGATCAACGTGGTTGGTGGCCTCGGGGTGGAAAGTAATGTAACTGGCACCGGCCTTTGCAAACTCAATAACCAAGCTGTCCACCGGCGACACCATCAGATGAACATCAATGGGGGCATTCAGGCCCTGTTTTTTCAGGAATGCCGACAACGAAGCGCAAACCCCGGGACCAATTGTGAGGTTTGGCACGTAGTGATTATCCATTACGTCAAAGTGAACGACGTCAGCACCTGCAGCAAGCACGGCATTAACTTCTTCACCAAGCCGGGCAAAGTCAGCAGAAAGAATAGAGGGCGCTATCAGGTAATTATTTTCGGCCATAATTCTGTCATTTCAGTGTGGGTAAAAACTCTGGATTCCAAGTAACATATTGTACCGGCTTTCCCAGGCCATGTCGTGGCATCAGAGCTTATGACCAGCGAAGACAGCCAGAGAAAAGTGAAAAAAACTGAAAGTTAATGAAGGTAAAAAAACAGGTCGTTGGCAATCAGCCTATTCGAGTCCTAATGCGCTATCAATCCCAGGTAGTCATCGAGGGCCTGCAGCCGTTCAGGTGTGCCGATATCAAACCAGTGTCCGCCATAATGCTGCCCACCGACCTTGCCCTCCTCAATGGCGCTTGTGAGTAGCGGGGCGACTGGCTGTCTACTAGCAGGAGAAAGGCCGGCAAAGAGGGCAGGATGGTAAACAGCGATCCCGGAGAATGTCATGGCCTTTTCACCCTCAACTGGTTTTCGCACCTTGCTATCCTCAAGCACAAAATCTCCGCCCGGGTGGTGTACTGGGTTATCCACAAGCACCAGCCATGCCAATAGCTCATCACCATCAACCGCTTTGAGCTCATCGTAGGGAAAGTCTGTCCAGATATCCGCGTTTGTGCAGAGGAATGATTTATCCCCTAAAAGGGACAAGGCTTTTACAATGCCGCCTGCAGTTTCTAGCGGCTCCTCCTCCCGTGACCATTCGATAGTCACACCAAGTGTGTCACCATTACCTAATGCCGACTCAATCTGGCAGCCAAGCCAGGCATGGTTTATGACCAGGTCGGTAAAACCATTGCGGGCAAGATGCCTTATCTGGTGCTCGATTAGTGACTTACCCCCGGCCTGCAGAAGTGGTTTTGGCGTTTCCAAGGTCAATGGGCGCATGCGCTCACCTTTTCCTGCCGCCAGGATCATGGTCTTCAAAACGCTGGATTCCTGTCAAGGATATTACTTAGCCGAGTTTCCAGCGTTGAGTAAATATTTTTTTCTAGCCATTTGCTGAAATCATTCATGTCAGGATACTCGCTGAGCACTTCCTTTATGTAGGCCAACGTTCGCGGAATATCAGCGATGTAACCCAGTTTTTTGTCCCGAAGATAGAGACGGGAAAATATTCCTATGGCTTTAAGGTGACGCTGGACGCCCATCATGTCAAAGTGGAATAGAAATTCATCATCATTGAAGCTGTTAATGATGCCTGCCGTTTGAGCCATGTTAGCGTACTGCAGGGCCCATTCACGAATCAGGGGGCGCGGCCAACTGACATAGCAGTCTTTGATCAGCGAAACTAAGTCATAGGTAATCGGACCGACCATGGCATCCTGAAAATCCAGTAGCCCAAAATTTCCGTCAGCTTGGTACGTTAGGTTACGCGAATGATAATCGCGATGAACACACACCTGCTGTTGCGACAGAGCATTATCCAATAGACGGCTAAAGTAATGATCAAGCAGGACGTTGTCTGTCTTGCTTAAGGATAGTCCCATGATACCGCTACAGAACCATTCCCGGAAAAGATCCATTTCACTTTCCAGCAGGCCGCCATCATAGGGCGGTAGGATCATGCCACTGTTGGCATTTATGCCCTGGATCTTCAGCAGTATTTCAAACGCCTGCTTGTAAATTAGATTCGCATCACCGAAACGGTTTTCTGATTTGAGTAACTGAAGCTTTTCCCACAGCAGGGTATCGCCAAGAAAGGAAATACACATGAAGCCACGCTCATAATCCGCGGCATAGATTTTCGGAACATTGATCCCCTCCGCATGAAAACTTTTCGCTACCTGCACAAATGTACGGCAGTCTTCCTGCTTTGGGGGCGCATCCACGAGGACGTAGATTTTTTCGAGCAAGGAAACTGTAAAATAGCGGCGAAAACTCGCATCCCCACTAAGGGGATTGATCAATATCTCTTTCGCACTCGCGCTGATATTGGAATCGATAGAAGGTAATATTTCATGAAACCAATTCTGCAAATCCGCCTGGCGTTTCTGCAACTTTTCTTGATCTGTTTTTGCTGCATCCATAAGTTCTAATACAAGGCACAAGCTTGTTTCGCAGTGCCATAAAAACTAGAATATTTTGATGCTCAGCATTATGCCTATAGACAGGGTGATTGAGAAGTGACCCGCCCACTCACCCGGCTCTCTAGGCCCTCTTACATTTCTTCAAAATCCCTTTTCCGCAAGCTCCCAGGATTATTTATCTACTCGATAATTCCCCTTAGCATCAGCGCTCAACCAAGCCCCTCCAAAGAGGCCAGCGATATTGACTGGGTCAGTTTTGAAAATCTCGAACCGCAGCAGCGTGCGCTGATCCAGGGCAACTGTTGCGGAATGTATGTCGAACCTAAATTTCCCTCAATTGAGGGTATACCGGGAGCCGCCAACCTCAATGCCAATTCACTCGAGGCGGATGAAGGTGAAGGGGTTCTTATGCAGGGCGACATCAGCATTCGCCAAGAGGATATATACCTGCAGGCAGACACGGCTATATATAGCACCGGCTCGGGAAATGCTGCCCTCGAAGGCAATCTGCGCGTTAGGCAGCCGGGCATGCTCTTGGTGGGGACTAACGGCAGTGTTGAAAATGCCGGTGAAGTGAGCACACTGAAAAATGCCAGCTACCTGATGCATGAAGACATGATCAGAGGCACTGCAGAAATCATCGTTTATACCGATGCTGACGGAATTGTCACCATAGACAATGGCGTCTATACACGGTGCGAGCCAGGCAATAACTCCTGGATTATGGAAGGAAAAACCATAACGCTGAACCAGGAGACCGGCCGCGGCCTGGCTAGGAATATGACCATGCGTCTTGGCAATGTCCCTGTTTTCTACCTGCCAATGCTGAGCTTCCCCATCAATGACGAACGTGCCACAGGATTTCTTGCACCTACAATAGGCTCCACCCGGAGTGGAGGCCTGGATATCCAGACCCCCTATTACCTCAATCTGGCAACACATTATGACGCCACATTTTACCCGCGCATCATGACCGACCGCGGCGTTATGTTTGGCGCAGAGGGCCGCTATCGTGGCAGGCGCTCACAAAACCTCCTGCAAGTGAATTACATGCCCGATGACAATCGCTTTGATGCGGAAGAACTTCTTCTGCCGGACCCGCAATCACCTCCAGTAGCAGACCGCTGGCAGGTAGATATCGAGCACCAGAGCAGGATAAACCGCAACTGGTCTGCGCTGGTGGATTATTCAGCGGTAAGTGACATTGACTACTTCCAAGACCTCGGCAACTCCGGACTTTTAACCAACACGCGCAGTTTTCTATACCGTCAGGGTGGACTGCAGTACCGCAATGGCGACTGGCGCCTCCGCGTGCAGGCCCTCAGCTATCAGATTCTTGATCCCACCATTCCTGAAAACCGGCAGCCATATGAACGACTGCCAAAGATAGATCTTAGGGGAAATTTCGATTATGTGATCTCGCCGGATCTCAGTCTTGAGTACGGCATCAAAAGCCAGTACGTACATTTTGACCGGGACCTGGACATCAATAAACTTAGTGCTAACCAGATAGCGCGTGGGGCGATGGTGACCGGTCAGCGCCTGACATTGGAACCCGAAGTGAGCCTGCCATGGGCCAGTCCTGGTGCTTTTATTACCCCTAAACTGAAATACAGTTATGCCTCCTACCAGCTGGATGATCCAACAGAGGTCTACACCGAAAATCCTAACCGTGGAATTTTCACCGGCAGCCTGAACAGCGGCCTGATATTTGAACGCGACCTGGAATTAAAAACCGGCAGTTTTATCCAGACCCTCGAACCTCGTCTATTCTATTTATACAACGAGTATCAAGACCAGACCGACATACCCGTTTTCGACAGCACCGAGCTGACCTTCGGCATGAACCAACTGTTTCGTGAGAACCGTTTCAGCGGCAAGGATCGTATCGGCGACACCAACCAGTTGACCCTTGCAGTAACCACCCGCTTCCTGAACAGCCGGGGCAAGGAAAAAGCCAGCGCAAGTATTGGCCAGATACAATATTTCAAGGACCGACGTGTCACCATTAATGACCGCATCGGCATCGATGAACGGACAAATACCTCCGCCGTGGCATCCGAATTCTCTTATAAATTCAACGACAACTGGCGCATAAACTCCTACATAGAGTGGGACACAGAGGATGACAGCCTCGAGGTGGGGAATTTTCAATTCAGGTATCAATCTGATATAAATCACATCCTCAATTTCAGCTACCGGTACCGTGATTCCAATAGCCCTTATACAGCTTCAGGGTTTGACCGGCGCATTAAGCAAACCGATGTTTCTGCAGTATGGCCGTTAAGGGCCAACTGGGGGCTGATAGGCCGGTGGAATTACGATCATGCCAACAGCCGAAACCTGGAAACGATTGCTGGACTTGAGTACAAGAACTGCTGTTATGCCGTGAGGGTGCTGGGAAGAAGATGGATCGATAACGATTCGCTTTTCTATGGCAATGAAGATGACAACACCGGTGTATTTCTACAATTTGAACTTAAGGGATTTGGAAGCGTCTTAGGTGGCAATGTCACCGGCATTTTAAATAATGGCATTAATGGCTACAGAGATCGTGAATATGCACGCTAACAATAAGACAACCAGTGTTTTTGCAACCGGCATTGAGAGGACAGTGCTGGCCGTCGCTGCACTTTTCTTTTTTGGACAGACACTTGCCCAGGACGTTATTCCAATCGACAAGATTATTGCTATTGTCGACGACGACGTGGTGCTGCAAAGCGAATACGATATGCGCTGGGAGCAGATTGAACAGCAGATCAACCTGCAGACAGCGAACAGCCAGGCTCCCGGCCCTTCCGAAGCACAGCTGGAGCAGATTCGCTCTGATCTGCTTGATCAGCTCATCCTGGAAAATATTCAAATGCAGATGGCTAGGCGTGCCGGGGTCAGGGTAGACGACAATCAGTTGAACCAGGCCATGATTAATATTGCTCGTCAGAACAACATGGAATTTGAACAGTTCAGACAAGTACTGGAAAGCCAGGGTCTTTACCTGCAGACGCGTGAACAGTTACGCAAAGATATACTGCTTCAGCAGCTGCAGATGAACGCAGTAAACCAGCGCATTGATATCACCCGCCAGGAAGTGGAAAACTATCTTCGATCAGAGGCCGGTCAGCAGGATATCGCGCCTGAATTCATGGTCGCCCATATTCTTATAGAACATGCCGATGGTCCTGAACAGGCCAGACGCGAAGAACTTGCCGACTTTCTTTACCAGCAGTTGCTCCAGGGTGCTGATCTGCAGCAGTTTGTGACAGCAGGACAGGTCAGCGGCATTCCGCTGCGCGGAGGCGTACTGGAGGGCTGGCGCAAGCAGGAAACACTACCTTCTTACTTCCGTAAAGTTGTTCCCAGCCTCAAGCTGGGTGAAATCAGCGAACCCTTTGAAAGCACAAGCGGTCTTCATATCGTGCAGGTCATCAACCTGCGCGGCGGGGCCAACCTGGAAATAGAACAGTTCCATGTGCGCCACCTGCTTATCTCACCCAACGAAATTCGCACCGAGAGTCAGGCTGAAAACCTGATTAACGAGCTTTACGAGCAGATTCAGAACGGCGAAGATCTTGGCGACCTGGCGCGTGTCCATACAGATGATGACACCTCAATTGTAGCCGGTGGCGATCTCGACTGGATTACCTTTGGGCAGTTCCCGCCTGATTTCCTGGCAGTGGTACAGAACCTCAAAATTGGCGAAATGTCAGAACCGACACGCCTGGAAACCGGCTGGCATATTATCGAACTACTGGATACGCGCGTGGAGGATCTGACCGATGAGAACATGCGCTACCAGGCCGAGCAGATTCTACGCCAGCGTAAGTTCGACAACGAGCTGGAAAACTGGCTCACGGAAATGCGCGACACAGCCTACGTCGACATCAAGATAGAAGAATAATACCACGTCATGGTCCTCCCTCTTGCCATAACCCCGGGTGAACCTGCGGGGATAGGCCCCGACCTTTGCCTGCAGCTCGCCGCTTCAGATTCTGGTGTAACAGACGATCTTGTCATCATCGCTGACCCTGATCTCATGGCGCAGCGGGCCAGGCAGCTTGGCCTAAACATTAAGTTGCAGGAATACAGCACTGGCTCCAGCTCGAGTGGCTCTCTTTCCATTCTGCCCATTACCCTGCCAGCAGCTTGCGAGGTAGGTATTCTCAATGCAGAAAACAGTGCCTATGTTCTGGAAACTCTCGACCGAGCAATAAAGGGCTGCATGGCAAATGACTTTGCCGGGCTTGTTACCGGGCCGGTTCAAAAAAGCATCATCAATGCTGCAGGCATTCCCTTTACGGGCCACACAGAATACCTCGCGGATCTCTGCGGCAAGGACAAGGTTGTCATGATGTTGGCCACAGAAGGGCTGCGCGTGGCCCTTGCTACCACTCATTTGCCGCTTACGGCGGTCCCTGGCGCCATTGATGCAGATCTGCTAACCAAAATACTGTCAATTTTGCATACAGACCTGCAGGAAAAATTTGGTATTGCTGATCCGGTTATTGTCGTTGCCGGCCTGAATCCCCATGCAGGTGAAGACGGGCACCTGGGTACAGAGGAACAAACCATTATTGAGCCCGTCCTGGAAAGCTGCCGGTCAAAGGGCATGAACCTTTTAGGTCCACTGCCCGCTGACACGCTGTTCACGCCGAAAAATCTTGATAACACGGATGCCGTGCTGGCCATGTACCATGACCAGGGCCTGCCTGTACTGAAATACAAGGGGTTTGGTAACTCCGTGAATATCACCCTTGGTCTGCCGATAATCAGAACTTCAGTTGATCATGGTACCGCCCTGGACCTGGCCGGATCCGGCAAGGCCGATACTGGCAGCCTGCGTCATGCCATAGCCAGTGCCCGCGAAATGGCAAGTCACTGGAACAGCCATGCCTCCCGCTGACAAGCACCGGGCTCGAAAGCGCTTTGGTCAGAATTTTCTGCATGATGCCAACATCATTGAACGCATTATCCAGTCACTGGATATAAAGAAGGAAGACAGCCTGGTAGAAATCGGTCCCGGCCATGGCGCACTGACCGATATAATTGTTGAACAGTGTAGGCACCTGGACGTGATAGAAATAGATCGCGATCTCGCTGCGGAATTTCAGTGGCGTTACAGCGACAAGGATAATTTCATACTGCACAATACCGATGTTCTGAAATTTGATTTCGCTGCCAACCTTTCCACGGAATCAAAATACAAGCTCATCGGCAACCTGCCCTATAACATTTCCACCCCCCTGCTCTTCCATCTTTTCAAGTGCAAATCCCTTTTTTCCGAGATGATCTTCATGCTGCAGCTGGAAGTTGTCGACAGGATATGTGCAACTCCTGGCAGCAAGAATTACGGCAGGCTCAGCATCATGAGCCAGTACCACTGCAACGCAGCCAAGTTATTCAAGGTCCCGGCCAGCGCCTTCAACCCCCAGCCAAAAGTGGAATCAGCCATCGTTCGCCTGGTGCCGCTGGAGTCACCCGAATATGAGGCGCAGAATTCGCAGTTACTTGAAACCGTCGTGCGCACCGCCTTTTCACAGAGACGCAAAACCATCCAGAATAGTCTGAAATCACTCTTGGACAAATCTCTGCTTGAACAAGTCGGTATTGATGGCTACCGCCGGCCTGAAACAATGTCGCTGCGTGAATATGTTAGTATCAGCAACGCCCTCGCTCGGGTAGAATCGTGACCAACTTCCAACAAAACACTTATGTAAAGAAGTGGAAATAGTGAGCAGTTCAACGGACAATTCAACAGGCAATACAGACTTCGGTTCCAGTGAAAACCCAAAGGATGATAATTGTGGTATAGAGATAAACACCAAGACTAAGTACCTAGAAATGCAGTCTGAGCCCGGTAAAAATTCCTACGCTTTTTCCTATACGATCACCATCATTAATCATCGCAGTGAACCTGTGCGCTTACTTAACCGGCACTGGATTATCACCGACCAAAATAACAAGGTAGAGGAAGTCACGGGCAAGGGCGTTGTGGGACAGCAACCGCTTATACAACCTGGGGGCTCGTTCGAATATTCAAGCGGTACCATAATCGGCAGTGAAATTGGTGACATGCGAGGCTCCTATACAATGAAAACCGCCAGCGGCGAGCTGTTCGAAGCTCCGATTCCTCTCTTTGTTCTCGCAATTCCAAACATGATCCACTAGGGCACCTTTCCTATGGCAACATATGCAGTGGGCGACATTCAGGGTTGCTATGACCAGCTCATGCGCTTGCTCGATAAGATCAACTTTGATCCCACAGAGGATCGCCTCTTGAGTGTGGGCGACCTCATTAACCGCGGTCCCCAGTCCCTTGAAACACTTCGCTTCGCCAAGTCACTTGGCAAAGCCTTTACCATGGTTCTCGGTAACCATGACCTGCATTTTGTGGCACTGGCCACTGAAGCCAGGAAAATCGGCAAGAAAGATACACTGCAGGCCATCATTGATGACCCTGACTGCCCGGCATTCTGTGACTGGTTTCGGCAACAGCCTCTTGTGCACCGTGAAAAGCTTGATACTGAATCAGGCCCGCAATCTTTCCTGATGGTACATGCCGGACTGGCACCAGGGTGGAATTTCAAGCTGGCCCGGCAGTATGCCGGCGAAGTCGAGGAAGCGCTCAAGAATGACAAGAAATGTATGAAGTTCCTGAGCAATATGTATGGAGACGAGCCGGACATCTGGCATGACTGGCTAGAAGGTATGGAGCGACTGCGCGTCATCACCAACTATTTGACTCGCATCAGGTTCTGTAATTCAGAAACGCAGCTAAACCTCGCCATTAAAACAGGTCCCAAAACCGCCCCGGACGGATTTAAACCCTGGTACGAATATCACCAGCTGAAAAAGAACAAGGCCATAATTTTTGGACACTGGGCATCACTTGAAGGCGAGACCAACTGGCCTAATGTCTACGCGCTGGATACGGGCTGCGTTTGGGGCAGATCGCTAACTGCCTTGCGCCTGGAAGACAAGCAGCGCTACAGTGTACCTTACGACCCCAAAAAGTAACGCCCAATAAGATGAAAACCTACCTGGTTGGCGGCGCCGTCCGTGACAAGCAGCTTGGCATTCCAGTCAAAGACCGGGACTGGGTTGTTGTAGGCGCAACTGTAGAGGAGATGCTGGCCGAGGGCTACCAGCAGGTGGGCAAGGATTTCCCAGTATTTCTCCATCCCGACAGCAAGGAAGAATACGCCCTTGCCCGCACCGAGCGAAAATCAGGAAAAGGTTACACAGGATTCGAGGTTCATGCGAACAAGAGTGTTACGCTGGAAGAAGACCTGCGCAGGCGTGACCTGACCATCAATGCCATGGCAGAGGAAGCCGAGGGAGCGCTAATAGACCCCTATGGCGGCGTAAAGGATATTGAAGACCGCATACTGCGTCACGTCTCTCCGGCATTCGTCGAGGATCCCCTGCGCGTTGTGCGTGTCGCTCGCTTTGCAGCACGTTTTCATCACTTGGGTTTTACCGTGGCCGCAGAAACACTTACGCTCATGGGGGAAATCAGTAGCAGCGGTGAGCTTGAAGCACTGGTCAGCGAGAGAGTATGGACAGAAATCCACAGCGCCCTGCGTGAAAAATCGCCCCAGGTTTTTTTCCAGGTCCTGCTCGAATGCGGCGCTCTGCAGGTAATCCTGCCCGAAATTCTAGCCGTCTTTGGTGTACCTCAACTCCCCAAATACAACCCGAAGATCGATACCGGTATTCGCAATTTCATGGTGGTGGAACAAGCAGCCATGCTGTCCAGCGATCCGCTCGTGCGTTTTGCCGCTCTGCTTCAAGATGTGGCCAAGGGGGCTATCCCTGAATCACAGTGGCCCAACCTGCACGGACATGAACAGCTGGGCACAGACCTGGTGGATCCAATCTGCCAGCGCCTAAAAGCACCAAATGAATTTCGAGACCTTGCCAGGCTGACCAGTCTTTACCATACCCACTGCCACCGGGCGGCATCACATGATGCAAAGACTCTGATGGAAACCCTAGAACTGACCGATGCGCATCGCAAAACCGAACGCTTTGAAAACTTTCTGATTGCGTGTGAAGCTGACGCCCGCGGCAGGCTAGGCAAGGAAAATGATCCCTACCCACAAGCAGACATTCTGCGCAGTGCTCTTGCTGCCAGCTGTCAGGTGGACACCACTGCAATCATGGCTGAAGGCTTCAAGGATGCTGATTTTGGAATTGAATTAAAAAAACGTCGAATAGAAAAAATCAGAGAGGCCCTGCAGAGGCAATGACCCCGTCACCTGTAGCTCTTATAACTGGCGCAGCTGCCCGTATTGGGGCGGCCACTGCAACCCTGCTTCATGAAAATGGTTATAGAGTCATCATCCACTATAACAATTCCGTTGAGAATGCCAACGCGCTTGCGAACTCGCTCAATAATAAACGGGAGGATTCTGCATGCATTCTGGAGGCCAACCTGATGGACAGCAAGGCAGTATCTGAGCTGGCTGATAGAAGCATTGCCGCATGGGGGCAGCTCGACCTGCTGGTGAACAATGCTTCCGCCTTCTATCCAACACCGCTGGAAACGATTACCGAGGAACAGTGGCAGGAACTGTTTGCAAGTAACGCATTGGCACCCCTGCTTTTAGCGCGTTCAACTACTGACATGCTGCGACAACAGCAGGGCTGCATTATTAATATTTCGGATACGCACGTTCGCCGCGGCCTGAAAAATCACAGCATTTATATCATGGCCAAGTCGGCTCTGGAGGGAATGACGCGCACAATGGCTCGAGACCTCGCACCCGAAGTCCGCGTTAATGCCATTGCTCCCGGAGCGATCCTGTGGGCAGAAAACGGCAATGATTTAAGTCATGAGATGAAGGCCGCTATAATAGACGGGATCAGCCTCAAGCGAATGGGTGAACCCCTGGATATTGCCAACGCCGTGTTATTCCTGGCCGGCAATGCCTCATACATCACCGGCCAGGTATTACATGTTGATGGCGGACGCTAGACTGATGCTACTGTAGCGTTAAGCCTCTTCTTTCCAGGAGCGGCTGAACATCGGGCTCTCGGCCGCGAAAGTTCCTGAACAATTCCATTGCTTCAACACTGCCGCCCTTGGATAACAGGGTTTCACGGAAATACTGACCGTTTTCCCTTAGCATGCCGCCGTTCTCTTTGAACCACTCCACCGTGTCTGCATCGAGCACCTCACTCCAAATATACGAGTAATACCCCGCAGAGTAACCACCCATAATGTGAGAGAAATACGGCAGACGATAACGTGGTGCAATCTCATCCATAAGGGCGCCTGCCTCCTCCAGAACACTCGCTTCGAAAGCCATGATTTCATCAGCTGACGGCACCTCTTCCGGTGCGAGCTGGTGAAGTGCCATATCGACCAGTGAAGGCATCAGGTATTCAGACGTGGTGAAACCTTCATTGAAAATCTGCGCATCAAGTACTTTCTGCAGCAGCTCTCCGGGAATAGGTTCACCGGTTTCGTAATGCACGGCATAGTTGGCTAGCACCTCTGGCCAGGTTTGCCACATCTCATTTACCTGGGAGGGATATTCAACAAAGTCTCTGGGCACCCGAGACAATGATGGATAGGTCACATCTGCAAACATGTAATGCAGGGCGTGGCCAAATTCGTGGAACATGGTTCCCACCTCATCATAGGTCAGCAGGGTCGGCTCACCATCCGGCGGTTTAGGGATGTTCTGGTGGTTGGCCACAACTGGCTTTGTGTCCATGAGATGGGTTGCACTAACATAGGAGTTCATCCAAGCGCCGCCGCGTTTGCTGGACCGGGCATAAGGGTCAAAAATGAAAAAGGCCAGCTGCGTACCGTCTTCTTCAAAGACTTCAAAAACACGGACGTCTTCTTGGTATACAGGAAGGTCAAAGCGCTCCTCGAAACTGAGCCCGTAAATCTGGTTAGCAGCAAAAAAGACACCTTTTTGGAGGACATTATCAATCTCAAAATATGGGCGCAGCTGGCTGCCGTCGAAGGCGTAGCGTTCCTGCCTCACTTTCTCGGCATAGAACGGCCAGTCCCAGGCCTTAAGTGTGAAGTCGCGACCCTCGGCATTTATAACCTCCTGCATATCCGCAGCTTCGCGCCGGGCATTGGCAATGGCCGGTGCAGTTAGATCGGCCAGGCGTTGGTTCACCATACCAACGCTTTCAGCTGTCTGGTTCTCCAGGATATAGTCAGCGTGGCTGTCATATCCCAGCAAGCGGGCACGCTCAGCACGCAAACGAACTGTACGGCTGAGTATCTCGCGGTTATCAAATTCACCACCACGTTGACCACGGGATTCAGATGCCTCCTGGATACGCTGGCGTAGGAAACGGTTTTCCAGGGACGCCAGTGAAGGCTGGCTGCTGAAATTAAGCATCGGTATCAAGTACTTACCTGCCATATCCCTGGCCTCTGCAGCACCAGCTGCTGCCTGAATTGCCGCATCATCTAGACCAGCCAGTTCCTCAGAACTATCAACAACGATAGCCAGGTCATTCACTTCGTCCAGCACATTCTGACTGAAACTGGTAGAGAGTTCAGACAGCTCCAGGTTAATCGCCTTGAGCTCTTCTTTCTGCTCCACATCGAGGCGGGCACCGGCGCGAACAAAATTCTTATGGTACTCCTCGACCAGGCGAATGGACTCTGCATCAAGTCCTAAGGAGTCACGCTGGTCGTAGATAACCTGAACACGGGCAAAGAGTTCGGCATCAAGATAAATACTGTCCGTATGCGCCGACAGTTTCGGAGAAACTTCTACCTCTATCGCATCGATCTCGTCGTTGGTATGGGCCGAAGACAGGGCGAAGAAGACAGTGGCCACCCGATCCAGCGACTGCCCGGACAATTCCAAAGCAACAATGGTGTTTTCAAATGTAGGGTCCTCCCCGGAGTTGACTATAGCGGCGATTTCCTCGAGATGCTCCGCCATGCCACGCTCAAATGCCGGCATGTAGTGGTCATTACTGATCTGGTCAAAGGGTGGATACTTCAGTGGTAAGGGGCTCTCGGTATAAAACGGATTGGCAGCGGCATCAGCGCTGCTCACTATGTTTAAATTATCCATCGCGTCTTCAATGCTAGCTTGATCATCATCGCTGTCTGAGCAGGCGCTGGCCAGGATCACTGCCGCTCCGGCCAGGGTCAGTTTGTGAGGTTTAAAAGATGTCATATTTCACCTGTGAATCAGTTTGGTGTTTCGATGTTTTCTGTTAGGAAGGGGCGAATTTCCCACTAATTCTGCTAATCGTCAAGGGAGACAGTCATTTGAGAAACAACGATCAATTAAGGTAACGACATGAGCCAAACCCAGATAAGGCAACCGGTTTTTTGGAAGTTGGCCACAGTACAAAAGTACGGGGCCCGGCCCCGCAAAACCTATTAAAACAGTATGGGAGAGCGCAGTAGCTCCTAATGACTAGTCAGGATATGTCCCTGCTGAATTCAGCAGGTACATTAAGACATGACCTTCCCAGCGGCCGTTTATAAATAGGTAGCCTTCGTCTTAGCCTTCTTTCTCACAGCCTAGCTTTTCCTATAAACGCGCGGAATGTTCATTGACCGGCTTGCAGTTAGCGCAAACCCGATTCAGCTTGAAATTTTCGAATGCATCGTGGATGACATTTTGAAAATCGATACTGGCTCCTAAAATAGAAATTAGGCAGTGCAGTGGCATGCTTAGGCTGAGTAGTTACGATTTCCATGCTAGGAAATCAGTCGCCTGAAATCTCGACTTTATTGACGTTAGACAGGATTTTTTCTGCGACCTCCTTGTCTTCGTCATGTAATACCCAGATCTGCGCACCCTCGTTGTAAGGAGGGAAGCCGGTACCGGCAAATTCGTTCTTAATCATAATTTCTAAGCCTGCATCCTCAAGCCGTCCCCGGGCCAGGCCCACCAGGGCGAAATTGTCATGCGTATAAACCAGTTTGATCCTGCTGCCTCCCCGCTAATCAGCCCTAGAAATAAAACGTCCATGCCATTGAAAATCTACCGGCCATAACTTTTGTTTTTCCTTATCATAATTATCCCAGAGCGCTGCAAAGGAATGGCCAAGCTCTGCATGCTTTTGCATGGCGCTGACCTGGGAAAGCGGCCAAAGCACAAAAGCATTTTCAGTAATTTCGGGACGTGGCAGCCTGATGCCGTTAAAGTTACCTGCTTTGTTATCGTAAGTCAGGATATCAATATCAAGCGACCTAGAGCTGAATTTTGGCTGTGTTCTATCTCTGCCATGTTTTTCTTCGACGGCCTTCAGAAAGGCAGACAGCTCATCCAAAGGCATTTCAGTATTCATTCCCACCACCATATTGAGGAAATTGTCACCCTCAAATCCTACGGCCTCACTCTCAAACACCGTGGACAGGCTGAGGTCTCCGAACTCAAGCAACAGCATGTCCAGACAGCTTTTTAATTTGTTCTCGGCATCCATGTTGCTGCCAAGACTAAGTGTTACCCAGGCCACTTCCTAAGTTCTCCTCGGATACTTACTTCTCGCCACGCTCGATAATGACGCCCACATCCTTAGCCGCCGTCACCGCGCCGGGCTTGCCGAGTTCAAGGCGCAGCCAAGTGACACCAAATTCATCCTGCAGGATGTCGGCCATTCGGGAGCCCAGAGTTTCAAGCAATTTAAAACTGCTTTCCTCCATGTAAGAGGCTAGTCGTTTTGATACAGCCTTATAATCCAGAGCATACTCGATCTCATCATTTTCAGCCGCTTTTGAAAAATCAGACTTCATCTGAAGATCAAGCGTCACACGCTGACGAATTTCCCGCTCCCAGTCATAAACACCGATTACTGTTCTGACTTCGAGTCCATGTATATAAACAATTTCCATAACATTTCCAGTTGTATTGAATTTAATTAAGCGGAGGCAATGTCTCGAGGTTCCAGCGCGGCCTGGCCTGGATGCCCAAGTCATCCTGTTGCCCTGCCAGAAGACGCATGCAGCCAGCATAGGCAATCATGGCACCATTATCCGTACAGTGAGCAAGGTCCGGATAGTAAAGGTTGCCGCCCTCCTGTTTTGCCATGTGGGCCAGTTTTTCCCGTAGTCTTGAGTTGGCACTGACACCCCCGGCTATTACCAGGGTGTTCATTCCACTGTGCTGGAAAGCACGGCGGCACTTGATCACCATTGTATCCACGACAGCCTCCTGGAACTCAAAGGCAATATCAGCTTTAGTTTGTCCATCAAGCATGCCTTCAACGCTATTGTCCTGGATGGTATTCAGCGTAAAGGTTTTCAGGCCGCTAAAACTGAAATCCAGTCCGGGGCGATTCGTCATCGGTCTTGGAAAGACGAACCTGCCTGGTGTGCCTGACTCGGCCAGTTTTGCCACCTGCGGGCCACCCGGATAAGGCAGTTCCAGCATCTTGGCAACCTTGTCAAAAGCTTCACCGGCTGCATCATCCACTGATTCACCAATCACTTTATAGCGACCCATTTCCGGCACTTCTACCAGCTGCGTATGCCCGCCCGAAACCAGCAGAGCCACAAACGGAAATTCGGGGGCATTTTCTTCTAGCAGTGGCGCCAGCAAGTGGCCTTCCATGTGATGCACTCCCAGAGTTGGTATACCCAGCGTCATGCCGAGTGAGCGCCCGATAGAAGCACCCACAAGCAAGGCACCTGCAAGACCGGGGCCGGCCGTGTAAGCTAATCCGTCAAGATCCTGAAGCTTGTAATCGGCATTGTCCATGACCTGCCGGATAAGTGGCAGCGTCTTGCGAATATGATCCCGTGAAGCCAACTCTGGGACCACACCACCATACTGCTGGTGCAGTTCTACCTGGCTGAATAACGCATCTGCCAGCAAACCTCTTTCACTGTCGTACAACGCAATACCAGTTTCATCACATGATGTTTCTATACCGAGAACTTTCATTTAATCGCCATTTACCAAGGGAGACGGATCATACCATAGCAGTCTCGCTGGATGAGGCTCGAGCGGGTTCCAAGCACAATCGTGCGTGTTATCATGCTGACCCTATTTTGTACCAACAGACATTCAGGCAGAAAACATGAAAGCGCTTCAACTCAAAGCAAGCAGCACTTCCGTTGAAGGTGTTGCGCTGGTCGAACTCGACAAACCGGGGGCTGGTCCCGGCGAGGTTCTGGTAAATATAAAGGCCGTATCACTTAACTTTCGCGATCTTGGCATTATTGCGGGTCAGTATTTTGGCGGCCCAGTCGCCAAGGACACTGTGTTGTGTTCGGACGGCGCTGGTGAAGTTGTAGCCGTTGGCGATGGCGTTTCCCGCTTCAAGGTTGGCGACAAAGTCGCCGGTACTTTTTTTGAAGGCGTGAATGACGGCGTCGCGAACCCATTTGTGAATCCAGCTCTTGGCCATTCCGCAGAGGGAGCACTCAGTGAGTTTCGGGTTTTCCAAGAGGATAATCTTGTCCATATCCCGGCCAACCTGAATTTCGAGGAAGGTTCATGCCTACCCTGTGCGGGCGTCACTGCATGGCACGCCATCATGGAAGCCGGCAAACCGGTCAGTGAAGGTGACACCGTGCTGCTCCTGGGTACAGGGGGTGTGTCCATTTTCGGACTACAGTTTGCCAAGGCCGCCGGAGCCAAGACCATCGTGACTTCCAGCAGCGATGAGAAGCTGCAAAAAGCAAAAGCCATGGGATCCGATATGGGTGTGAACTACAAGGATCATCCTGATTGGGAAGAGGAAGTAAAAACTCTCACAAACGGCCAGGGTGTGAACTGTGTTGTTGAGGTTGGCGGTGTCGGTACTATCAGCAAGTCTATGATGTGTCTTGGACTGGGAGGGAAGATAGGCATGATCGGCGTGCTTGCTGGTCCCAATGGAGAATGCAATCCACGTAACTTGATGATGACAGGCAGTAGTATCCACGGTATTTTTGTTGGCTCTCGCCAGATGTTCGAATCCATGAACGCCACGATAGAGACCAACGACATTCATCCGCTTATCGACAAGGTGTTTGAGATGGATGAAGCCCTAGACGCCATCAAGTATTTCCAGAGCCAGGCGCATATGGGCAAGGTTGTCATCAGGGTGAGCTAGCAGCCATGGACACCAGGTCTTCTCCTCCTTTCCTGCCGTGCCTGTATTTCATCAGCAGCCTGGCAATAGCTGCAGATGATACGCCGGCCACCGAGGAGATCATCGTCGAAGCTGATCGGAGCAGGATTAATCTGAAACTCCAGATCGACCAAGCAGAGAATGAGTTCTACGCCATTCTTAACGAGCTGATCGATGATGAGGAGTTCAAAATTGAATGCAGAACCCAGCGTGTGATTGGCAGCCTAGTCCACAAACGTATTTGCCAGACGAAATACATGAAGGATGAGCTAACCAACTCTGCCCAGCTTTACCAGGTAGGAGTGAACTATCTCGCCGACGAAGTGCTGAAGAAAAAAAACCGGGAACTGCGCCAAAAAACCATCGAACTGCTTGAGACCAATCCCAAACTCTTGCGGGCCGCCAGGAAACTGAGTGACCGTGTAGAGGAATACCAGGATGAATACGGGATTGAGGTAGACCGTGAGTAACAACAGTCAGAACGCTGTGCCTGCCTCACATTTGTAATAATTTTCCTATAATTTAGTTATATAAAGCCCATAATTCATGGATAATTACCAAGTTGGCCATATTTGTGAGTTTTTTCCGTGCTAAGAGGTTACAGGGAAAGCTGTAAACTTTTCTCAATCGGTTTGATTTTTGCAGCGCTAACAGCCTGCAGCAATTCTCAGACTGGGATCTTTACCCCCCAGAACCCTGCCCTAGATACTGAAGAAGTTCCAGAATCTGGGGACACATTGATTGTTGAATCACTGGTCAAAGAAGCCACTGAACTCGGCGATCTTGATATTGATAGTGAAACTCAGAAGCCGATAATTGCGACCGAGCAGCTACCGGTTACGCCGACCATCAAGATGACTGCAAACCGTGTTGTCGAGAGAGCTATCAATGATTACCTGCAGAACCGGCAAACACTTTTAAAAATCTGGATAGAGCGCAGTCACACCTACTTCCCGATGATTGAGAAAATCTTCGCGGAAGAAAATGTACCTGATGAACTCAAATATCTCGCCCTTGGTGAAAGCGGACTCCGTCCTACGGTTAGAAGCCGTGCCGGCGCCGTTGGCATGTGGCAATTCATGTACGGTACCGCGCGATCTGCAGGCCTTGAAATTAATACCTGGGTTGATGAACGACGCGACCCGGAGAAATCCACGCGCGCGGCGGCAAGACATTTCAAGGAACTCTATGAAAGCTATAACGGCAACTGGGAGCTGGTGCTGGCAGGTTATAACTGCAGTTACCGCTGCATTACAAGAGCTGCACGCCGAGCCGGCAAGACTATCGAGGATAATCCTTCATACTGGGAAATCTATCCTTTTCTGCCAAGAGAAACTCGCGGTTTTGTACCCAAGTTTATTGCCGCTGCCCTGATTGTATCCAATCCCAAAATGTATGGCATTACGGTTGAGGACCTCGGCCAGGAAATTGCCTACGACATCGTGCAGGTGAATGGCATGCTCTCACTGGAAGCGGCAGCAATGCTCGCGGGCACAGATTTGGCCACGATCAGAACTCTAAATCCGGAGCTTATTAAAGCCAGCCTGCCAGACCAGGCAGAACCTTACCCCCTGCACATACCGCAGAACACCTTTGATCTTTTTGTGCGCGCTTTCGATACTCTTCCTAATGAGGACAAAGTGCCGCCTCGTGAATACACTATCCGAAACGGAGACACTCTCTCCAGTATTGCCCGCAGTGTTGACACTACTATCGATGAACTCAGGGCTGTAAACGGCATCCGCGGCCATCTAATTTATCCCGGCCAGAAACTGCTCATACCCGGGGGCGGCATTTCCACCAATATCAGTCTGGCCAGCAGAGAGAAAAAGTTTTTCGCTTACGGCGAAAGCCAGTTCAGGCCAATCAAGTTGCAGGAAGCTTTCCAACTGGTGGAACTAAACGGTCCCAAACAGGATAGTCCACTGATGGCAGTCAGCCTGAGCCAGGATGTTGAGGATGACCTTATGGTTCCCACCATTTATAAGGTGCGCCGTGGCGATACACTTGGTGTGATTGCCGAGCGTTTTGATGTATCAGTAAGAGATATCCAGCAGTGGAACAATGTCCGCGGCACCACGATTTACATCAACCAGGAGCTGACCATACACTCTGGTGCGGCCAGACCCATCACCACCTACCGGGTGCAGCGTGGCGACAACCTCAGCATCATCGCCAGGCGCTTTGGCGTTTCCGTTGAAAACATCAAGCGCTGGAACGGACTTAACGGCAACCTCATCTATCCAGGACAGAACCTCTCCATCAACTGACCAGTCCTTGCCTGACTGCAGTCACAGCCTCCACTACCTTGCCGCCTGACTTAATGTCTGCCGTAATAGCAGCAATGTACTCATCAATACACTGCTCGTAATCATTCCTGAACAGGGCCTTGTCCGCATTGAACTGCTGCCCAATCACCTCATACACCGCTGAATAAAGCCCCAGGGTACCTGGCGATATTGATTTACTCGCATTGTAATGGCCTTCAATGAGCTTCGTGCGCAGTTCCGCCGCCTGCACACCGAAAAGCAGGCTGATTGCCATGTACTGCTGGAAGATTTCCACGGAGCGTCGCGCCAGGTTGGCGGAACCGAATCCCTGCGAATTAATATTCTGGTTAAAGCCCTCTGCGTGCGTCGGGTAATGGGTAGTTAGCGAGTTACCGTAAAACTGCAACTGAGGCATGATGCAATTGCCGCAGAGCTGAAGACTTTGCAGGCCGCCGTTGATTGTTCTGTCTGCATTTCCAACCAGCATTGCTGAAAGGCCGTTACTGAATGCTGGCATTACCGCCATGGCAATCTGCACATCAAGATGCTTGGCCAGCATGCCAACGTGATAACGCAGCTGATCCATGCTGACACCAATGTACTGACCCAGGAAATTGCCACCGTGGTAGGTATGACCTGCCGCTGCATCCACCAGCGGGTTGTCCGTCGCCGCATTAATCTCAAACTCCACCTGCTCCGCAATCTGGCGCAAACCATCAACGATAGGACCCATGTATTGGGGCAGGCAGCGCAGTGAGTAACGATCCTGGATCGGCTCATCACCGCCGCGGAATTCGTGCTGGCCTTGCAGTTCGTCGGCAATCAACTTTGAGCCGGACAGCAGTTCAAGCATGGTGCTCGCTGCCGAGACCTGGCCAGGCAGCGGCTTGCGGGCATGAATAAAGGGATGGAAAGATTGGTTGGTCGCGAACAAACCCTGAAACAGAAGTGCATGAGCACCAAAAGTCAGGGCCAAAAGATTGCGAGTATCGTAAACCACGTTCGCGGCTATTCCCGTCATCACAGAGGTACCGTTGACCATGGCCAAGCCCTCCTTCGGACCAAGTTCTTCCCGTTCAAGACCTATTTTCTTGAGCAGGGTCTGGGCTCCCACTTCCTCACCCTGGTAGTCAACTGTCCAGCTTTCATCCAGCCCAATAAGGCAGGCGGTAATGTAAGACAAAGGAGACAAGTCACCGCTGGCGCCGATAGAGGCAAATTCCTTGACCACCGGTGTCGCCCCGGCGTTGAGAAAAGTCCCCATCCGTTCGATCATGGACATGCGGATTCCGGATGCCCCTTGCAGGTGCGAATTCATGCGCACCAGGATCGAGGCCCTGACATCCTCGTTTGGCAGGCGGTTGCCCGTGCCTACCTTGTGGAACCAGGGAATATTGTTTTGTAGCTCAACGGCCTGATCCTTGGAGATGACCTTGTAAGCCAGGGCCCCAAATCCACTGGTGACACCGTAAATCGGTTGGTTATCCTCCACGGCCTGGAGAATAAAGTCATTCGACTTTCTCACTCTGGCCTGCACGGCCTCATCCTGGGAAATCGCTACGTTCGCCCCATATCGGGAAACCCTGACCACCTCATCGATAGTCAATCCTTCACCCGATACAGTTACTTGTTCTGCAGTCATAGTTAAACCTAAATTATTGAATATAATAAATAAAGCCGTCAGCTCTGAAGAGCCAATGAGAGGCCGATCAGGGGGCGCAGATCTGCGTCAGGACCAGTCCAGGAGGGAGAAAAATCCTGCCGTGAAGAGGAATTTTACCTTTTTGCTAGGTTTCATAAAAAAATACTCGTCTGAAGCCCCTAGTTTACTGCAAAAAGGTGCTAATGAAAGCAAGGCAATTCCCTGTCAGTTAAGCCCCAAAACCTTTGCAATCCCGGGGTTTTGCCATTAAAATGCCCGCCCTTTTAAGAGACACTACAACAAGTGTCGACCTTGAAAATCAATTAGTTAACTAACTCTGAAAATCCAGGTAGCGCGGTAGTTACCACCAAAGGAAACGGTAATTTATATGCCAGTTGTAAAACTAAAAGAAAACGAGCCTTTTGACGTTGCATTGCGTCGCTTCAAGCGTTCCTGTGAAAAAGCAGGTATCCTTGCTGAAGTCCGCCGTCGTGAGTTCTACGAGAAGCCAACCTCCGTGCGCAAGCGCAAGGCAGCGGCTGCCGTTAAGCGTCACATGAAAAAAGTGTCTCGCGAAAACCGCCGCACTCAGCGTCTCTACTAAACATAAACACATCTCCCTAAACTCCGATGGCAGACCATCCACTTAAACAAAGCATTACTGATGCTATGAAGGACGCCCTGCGGGCCCAAGACAAGGCTCGCCTGTCTACGATACGTCTAATGCTTGCCGAGCTTAAAAAGGTGGAAGTGGATGAGAGGATCGTCCTGCCGGAAGACCGCATCATTTCCATCCTCGACAAGATGATCAAGCAGCGCCGTGATTCAGTGAAGCAATACAACGATGGCGGCCGTCCCGAACTGGCCGATGCTGAGGCCGCGGAAATAGAAGTCATCCAGGAATTCATGCCCCAGGCTCTGAGTGAAGAAGAAATCACCGCTATTGTGAATCAGGCTATTGTCGATGCCGCGGCGACGTCCATGCAGGACATGGGTAAGGTTATGAATGCCGTGCGCCCCCAACTGGCCGGACGCGCCGACATGGCTATTGTCAGCCAGCTGGTGAAGCTACAGCTAAGCTAGGCAACCCTCTCTGTGGCCGCCTGGCCATTTTATTGCTATCTATCACCGGGCCACCTTGCTGGAGGCCATGTAAATACTGACCAAAAATTATGCCGTTTTCGGTTATTCGCACTTGCATAGTGAGGGCAGTAGTAAAATCACCGGCCTGTTCTCGCGAGATGATATTATTGCGTTTTAAAGGACTTACACTCCAAAAATAAGTAAGGCATGGCCGGTCGCATACCCCAATCATTCATTGATGACCTCTTAGCCCGCGTCGACATCGTCGACGTGATAGATGCCTATACGACCCTGAAAAAAGCCGGCAAGAACTACAAGGGCCTGTGCCCTTTTCACCAGGAGAAAACCCCGTCGTTTAGCGTCGAACCGGACAAGCAGTTTTATTACTGCTTTGGCTGCGGTGCCGGCGGCAACGCCCTGGGCTTTCTTATGAATTACGAGAACATGGATTACGTTGAAGCTATTGAAAAGCTGGCCGCCCAGATGGGCATGGAAGTCCCCCGGGAGGAATCCTCTGCTGCCCAGCGCTCAAGGGAGAAAAACCAGGAGCTGTACGATGTGCTGCTGCAGTGCACGCGGTACTTCCAGGCGCAACTGCGCCAGCATCCACAGAAGGCCCGTGCCGTGGATTACCTAAAAAGACGCGGGCTGAGCGGGGAAATCGCCCGCGATTTTGCACTAGGCTATGCTCCACCGGGCTGGAGTAACATTCTCGACACCATCGGAACAAGCGAGTCATTGAAGAAAGCCCTGCTCAATGCCGGAATGCTGATTGAGAATCCGGACAACAAGAAAAACCCTATCTATGACCGCTTTCGCGACCGCATCACCTACCCTATTCGAGACAATCGCGGCCGTATAATCGCTTTTGGCGGCCGCGTGCTAGGAGATGACAAGCCCAAGTACCTAAACTCGCCTGAAACCCCGGTTTTTCATAAGGGAGAAGAACTTTACGGTCTTTTCGAGGCGCGTCGCAGTACCCGAAACTTGGAGAAAATCTTAATCGTTGAGGGATACATGGATGTCATTGCCCTGGCCCAAAATGACATCACCTATAGCGTTGCCACGCTGGGCACAGCGACCTCCACTAATCATCTAAGGCGTCTTTTCAAACTGGTACCTGAAGTTATCTTCTGTTTTGACGGAGACAATGCAGGGCGTGAGGCGGCATGGCGGGCCCTGGAACAAACGCTGCCGCTCATGGAGGACGGCCGCACCGCTCGGTTCCTGCTGCTCCCCAATGGAGAGGATCCTGACACCCTCATTCGCAAAATTGGAAAGGCCGATTTTGAAAACCGCGTCAGCTCAGCCACGCAGCTTGCAGAATTTTTCTTCCAGTCGCTTGGGGATAAAGTAGATATGAATTCCTTGGAGGGTCGCGCGCGACTTGGTCAAATGGCCCTGCCCTACATTGAAAAAATTCCCCCCGGAATTTATCACCAGTTGATACTGGACCAGCTCGCCACCATTACGGGAGTCGACCTGCAGACCCTGGGTAAACTGGAAAAGAAACCGGAAGAGCCGCCGGTGATGGAAAAAATTACTGTCAGTCAAAGGCTGCCAAGAAAAACCAGAGCAGTTGGTCGCTCCATCTGCATGCGTGCCGTCAATCTGATACTGCTCAAGCCTGATGTGGTCAATGAACTGGAAGATGACAATGAACTATCAGAGATTGAAAGCCCCGACCTGGACCTTTTGCTACAGGTAATCGAGCTAGCCAGGGCTAACCCTTCCAGCACCACACCCGAGTTGCTGGGCCGCATTTATGCCACCCCGCTAGGTACGCAGCTGACCCAGCTGCTGAACCGGGAACAGATCACCCCGGTAGAGGGTGTTTCACAGGAATTCAGAGAAATAATGAATCATTTACTAAATTCCCACCGCAAGCAGAAGGACCACCGGGATTCCCTGGCGCAGGCCCGTCAAATGCTGAGTTCCAGGCGAAATCCAGCAGAAAATCCAGATTCAGAGCCCAATCAACACTGAAAACGCCTGAATCTATTGATTTTCGCGGCTCAGACCCCATTTTAACTATACAATTTGCGCTAGTAACACCTAGCCGCTTTGGTTAAAATACGCCACTATTTTCGGTCAGCCCCCCTACTTTTCGTATAGGTATTGCACTCAATATGAGCACTAGCAACGTCCAGGCACAACAGTCCAGCAGTCTTAAAGCACTTATCGCCAAGGGTAAGGAACAAAATTACCTGACTTACGCGGAAGTGAATGACCACCTACCGGAATCCATTTCTGATCCTGATCAGGTCGAAGACATCATCCAGATGATTGACGACATGGGCATCAAAGTTTTTGAAACCGCTCCTGATGCTGATCAATTGTTGATGATTGAAAACGAAACGGATGAGCTTGCCGCTGCCGAAGCTGCTGCTGCCCTGGCTGCCGTTGAAAATGAAGCAGGCCGTACTACTGACCCTGTGCGCATGTACATGCGTGAAATGGGCACCGTCGAGCTGCTTACTCGCGAAGGCGAAATCAAGATTGCCAAGCGAATAGAGGAGGGTCTGCGCGAACTGATGGCTGCCATGGCATTTTTCCCGGGCACTGTCGAATACGTCCTTGATGACTATGCCCTGGTCGAAAAGGAAGAGAAACGCCTCTCTGATATCCTAACCGGTTACCTTGATATTACTGAAGACACAATTGAAGTGGCTGTAGATTCACCCGAAGCGAAAAAACCTGAATCTGATGATGACGATTCAGAAGATGATGATTCAAGCGATAGCGATGATGACGATAACGCTGGCGGTCCTGATCCTGAAGAGGCGAGGATTCGTTTCGGCGAACTGCAGAAACAGATGCGCTCAACGCAGCGTGCTCTGAAAAAGTATGGTCGTGAGCACGAGAAAGGTATCGAGTCCCTAGAAAAACTGGGTGAAGTATTCAAGTTCTTCAAGTTGGCTCCACGACAGTTCGATCCCCTGCTCGAGCACATCCGCGCCTGCCTGACTCGCATACGACGTCATGAGCGTGCTATCCGCAACCTGGCAATTAAAACCGGAAAAATGCCTCGCGCCACTTTCATCAAGAGCTTCCCCGGCAACGAAGTGAACCTGAAGTGGCTGGACAGCCACCTTCGCCGCAAGGATTACTCAGAGTCACTGGCCAAGGTAAAAGTTGAAATTCTGCGTGCCCAGAAGAAACTAGTGTTGGTTGAGGAAGAAACCGGACTCACCATCAGCGAAATCAAGGACATCAACCGTCGTATGTCCATAGGCGAAGCTAAGTCCCGCCGCGCTAAGAAAGACATGGTGGAAGCAAACTTGCGCCTGGTGATCTCCATCGCGAAGAAATACACCAACCGCGGCCTGCAGTTTCTTGACCTGATACAGGAAGGCAACATCGGCCTGATGAAAGCAGTAGATAAGTTCGAATACCGCCGCGGATATAAGTTCTCGACCTACGCCACCTGGTGGATTCGCCAGGCCATCACCCGTTCCATTGCGGACCAGGCCAGGACCATCCGTATTCCGGTGCACATGATCGAAACGATCAACAAGCTCAACCGAATCTCGCGCCAAATGCTACATGAGAAAGGCCGCGAGCCAACACCGGAAGAACTGGGCGAACGCATGGACCTGTCCGAGGACAAGGTCCGTAAGGTGCTAAAGATCGCGAAAGAGCCAATCTCCATGGAAACCCCTATAGGTGATGATGAAGACTCCCACCTCGGCGATTTTATCGAGGATGCCAACATCGATTCTCCCGTAGATTCTTCCCTTGATGAAGGCCTGCGTGAAGCCACCAAAGAAGTTCTTGGCAGCCTGACGGCACGCGAAGCAAAGGTGCTACGCATGCGTTTCGGTATCGACATGAACACCGATCACACCCTCGAAGAGGTTGGCAAGCAGTTCGACGTCACGAGAGAGCGCATTCGCCAGATCGAGGCTAAAGCACTCAGGAAGTTGCGGCACCCAACCCGCTCAGACCATTTAAAAAGTTACTTAGACGATTCATAAGTCATAAAAAAAGCGCCTAAACGCGCTTTTTTTTATGACTTTCGCTTCCATTATTTCTAAATTAATATTAATTAAATATTAGATTTAGAGAAATTAAGACCAATGAATATCAAGCGTTTATTGAATAAACTTTCCTTCTCACTCCTTCTAATTGCTATCAAATCCCATGGGGCAGGGATAATAGAGGTGAGCGTTAATGGCGACATCCTCTCTAACGCCACCATCACTGACGATAACAAGACCTATCAAACCGACGACCAAGGTCGGTTTCAGTTTCCAGACTCCTGTCCAAAGCTTGACCATGAGGGTCAAGATGGAACTTTGTACACAATGCTTGAATTTTGTGGTGTGAATGAAACTGACAGGGTCTATAAATTTAATCTTACTAAAGAAATTACCCTCAGCGGGACAGCGAGGGTTGATAATTTATGTGACTGTTTTATCAGATTTTTTAATCTTGATAGCAGATATGATACAAACATTGGATCTGGCCTTAACACCAACAAAAGCCATTCTTTCGACGTTAAGGTTCCCGCTGGCAGATACAGGGTTGTTGTAATTTCAAGCAGCTGGCCAGAACCAAAAGGCGACTACTACATATCTTCAGTTGGCGTCGATGCAACCGGGGGCTCTGTCTCCGACATAGTCGTGCCTGTAAACCGCGACTTTCCAATTTCCAGGTTTGCCAAAAATCCCCCAAGGGCGGACAGGATCAGCGTTGTACACACTGACGACCCAAGATTTTCTTATGTGACAGGAGAGCCAGGCGCGGCAGAGCCGCTGGTGCCGGTCAGTGTGTTTAATATCCAAACAGGCCAAGGATATACAGCCGCCTCTGAGAAAGATGGCAGCTTTTCGATTAAGTTTTTTGCCCCGCCCGGCTCTTTCATCCAGGTATCTCAGGAGAGACATGCTGATGCCTACAATGGGTACACCTCCCTGGCACCAGCCACAGTTATCAAAGTACCTCAGGACGATGAAGAATATGGAATCGCCACCGGACAAAGGCTTAACCAGAGCCAAAATAGCAATGGCTTCAACGATTTGGATATCAAAGGAGGAAGAGACCCCGGAGTCGTTTGGCTGAGCGGCGAGCTTGATTCAACAGTCTGGAGTGGAGGGCGCGAGGGCAAACTCAACGGCAACTTGCAGATCTTTTCACGCAATATTGGCTTGGGTGCAGTACCTAATCTGGAAAGCGGAAACGCTTACCTCGAACTTCTCTTTGATGCTGACGGAAAACAAAAAGCTGCTGCGCCTGAGAACAGCTCGAGCGACATGACCATAACCGGCCTCCCAATAGATCGGTCACAAAACATTGATAGCGAGGCCATTTATTTGGGGGATATCATTTTAAGTGACTACACGAAAATTGATTCCACCAGCGGCGAGGCGACATGGTCTCTGGATTACAAGGTGCCGGATGACATCCCGGAGGGCATCTACCAGCTCGTCCTGACAGGCCAGGGATGGTCGATGAACCCCATGGTTTCAGGATTGAGCAGCGACGAATTATTTTATGACGACATGTACGGAGAGCCCTTCTCTCATCTCAGTACTATTCATGGGGCCGCTAGGATTACCATTGGAAACCCCGCTACGCCTAGACTCTACTCTGCCCTCCTGATGAACACCTTCAGCAACGGCTCCAGAGGCACAGTGGCCAAGGAAGATGCCAAAACCGCCTTTGGTATATCAGATAGGCTAATTACGAATTCTGAAAAACTTATTCTGCCGCCATCAACTAGGCCCGACGGCTCGATCAAAAAATATAAAATCGAGCCATTTATTCCGCTGACCGCCTATAGCAACAAAGAGTGGATAAGCAATCCCAAGGTCGCCTTCAAGTTCCCCTCCGGATCGCTTAAGGCAACAATCCTCTACCCAAATGGACAGACCAAGACGATAGGCCCCTACTCGATCAAAGGAAGCTACCTACAAAAAGGAATGACCGAATTAGGTGAAGTTGTAGTCGAAAACAGCAATGCTCCAGATCTTCACTATGCACTAACAACCTATAGGGATGAGCTTAACGTTAATCTCAGCCAGTACGGCGAGCATGTAGTAACCCTGGAGGGACGGATAGAAGATATCCATGGCAACCGTTACACCATAGGTGGCACCTACCCTATCTACATTGCTGAAATTTTTGATATCGAGACCGGCGTCTTTCCGGGTACCCCCTTTGAAGTGGGTGATAAATTTGCATCCTCGGTGATTATCCAGCCCGGTCTATCGGCCGACGTTAAAATTGACATTACACACTACCCAAACTCCTCTGCGGCAAACAGGATCCAAAAATCTTTCGAAGGCACTGCCAATCGTTTTGGCTATTTCAGCGCGGAGGAGGAACCTTTTTCGTTTGACGACCCCGGTGAGTACCACGTTAATTTCGATGTCAGCTACACATCACCCGATGGGACACTGTGGATGGCTTCAAGGCAGTGGGCCTCTGTTGTTGAAACACCTGATAGCGGCATTATCACTAGGGGTAGCCGAGGTAGCGAAAGCCAGATAGAGACCAAACAGTGGTATTTTTTTGAGGAATCTCGAAATCAAAATGCTCACTTCTTCACGCCCTTCCAGACCGGTGACGTAATGTGGACAGCAAACTTCACCGAGTGGAATGCGGCGATGACTAACATAGTTACCCTGGAAGATGATGGATCGCTATTGGCAGTCGCATCTGACCGAAACCTGAATAGTTATTCTGGCTCCACCATGCTCTCATCTAACGTGCCCAATGTCTGGCCAAGACGTATTCCGCCTTTTGTTGACCCTACACAGCCCGATATCCACTGGAGTTACTATTACTCCGGCATAGGCAGGCCCGGCGTGAGTGTCAGGGAGTTTGTGGGCACTGATCAAAGTAGTAACGCTTACTGGCGTTTTGATACCCCTTACGCCTATCAGCTTGGCAGCGGGTATAAAGGAGACAGACCCAACGACTTCAAGTTTATTTTTGGCGGCGCTGTATACCAGGCCCCAGAGCAGGACTTCTACTACTATGGCGCCTACGGCTCCCTGTGGACGATGCTTCCTGACTCAGACGAACAGGGAGGGCGTGTCATGCCGCCATTCCAGGGCGCCGCAGGCGGCCCCTCTGGTGGTCCTTTATTTACCATGCTCGGCGAGGAGATCGATATATTCTTACACCCACAAGGCGTCAGGCCGGGTTCAATCTTAGAGATCGGTGATATCGTAAGCTTCTCAGCCCAGGTCGCACCCACTCTTTCCTCCAAGGTAGAGGTAAGCATCGAGTCGCCCAGCGGTAAGATGCGCAAGCTCAGTGGTCTGGCCAACAAGGTTGGCTACTTCTACCTACCAAACGAGGATTATGTCGTCAGTGAGGCCGGCGTGCATACGGTCACAGTGTCGGTGACTCACGAAGGACAGACCTCAGCCGGACTGGTCGAACCGCCCTACCCAACCGGTTCAGTGCTTGGCGCATACGACAATAAGTTTGAATTTTATGTGGTCAGTGAGAATTCAAAATCTGCAAACTTCACTTCTCTGATACCTGAGAAACTTGGCAACGATGCGAGCCTAACGGTATCACTGGACTCCGGTAGCAACAATAACGTCAGTTGGGCTTATAAAACTGCAGTCATGCCTGGATTTATCCTATCTCAGGAAAACTCGGCCAGTACCGACTTTACCTATGACGCCTATGCGCTTAGCGAATCATTTCCTAACCTAGACCTACCCGGCGGAGAGCTGCAAAGAAGAAATGGTGCTGACACCATCACCTTGAGCTTCTTGCTGGAGGGCCAAGACTCGCAGGGCAACACAGTTTATGAGGGCCGGCAGGCGCTCATTCAGGGCGAAGATATCCTTACCCCCGACCATCTCAAGGCAGTCAAGATAGAAGAAATAGTAAGCAACATAGCTGAAACGGAATCACTAAAGACCATCAGAACATCAGACGGTAGCGATACGACAGCTAAATTTGGGGCAGGTGCGACTGATGATAACGGCGAGAGCACGTCTAAAAGCTTTACCAGCGGTTCTTTGATAACGATAGCAGGTTCAATATCCCCTCAAGAAGAGGACGTTGGTGCTGCCGCCGAAATCTTTGTGGTTTTGTATACCGAAAAAAGCCTGACGACCCTTGATGTGGACGGTAATTATCAGAAGTGGTCTGGCAGCCTAAAGACCATACAGCCGGCCTATGAAACTAGCGCGCTAAAAAGCAACGAAAACTTTAAGGTCTTCTCCGGCGAAGTACAGAGTGGACTCTATCGAGTCTTTTTAGGATACAGACTTGCCGATGGTGGGCCAATCCACTTTAACGCCTCAGCGTTCAGGATAAGTGTGGATTAAAACTCCAGCCCAGAATCAGAGCGGAACAACCTCAATGATGCCAGGTATGTCCAGCCCTCAGGGTCAGTAAATTCACGTGAGGAGGTAACGAGTAGCTTAATTTCGTACTCACCTTCTTTTATATTTTTGATGGGAGCTGTAATCAAACCTGTATCGTCTGCGCCAATTTCAAAGTAACTAATATCCTTTGTGAATGAATTTTTTTTGCTTAGCCAATACTTTCTTCCCTCAGGAGTTGCCAGTTGAAACAGGACAATCTCATCTGGATTAGGTTCTTTATTCAGAGAAATGTTTAAGTGCCCGTTGCGACTCTCTACAACTATCGAATTCAAGGAAGTTGCAGAATCTACAGCAGCACTTATTTTTTCCTCTAAAAACTTATCTTGAATTTCAATATTTTTTAAGAAATAGGCCAAATTTTCCCTTGCCTTTGAGTCTACCCCACTGAGAGAGCCATGATTTCCAATATCCGCTATCTCATCCAACACACTATTAAGATCTTTGGCCCTTCCATCATGGAGATAGGGTGAGGAGCGCCCCAAATCTAGAAGCGACGGTGTATTGATAGCTGTAGCATTGTTGGCCACCGCATGCTCCAGGCCATCCATGTATATTGGAGGTGTATGACATTCCGCACAACCTGTGTCATCACGAAAGAATATATCTTTTCCTGCGGCGTAAATTTCTTCAGATTTATCTCCAATTATCCTTGGAAATTTTATAGTCTCCATATAAGCAGCCAAGGCATCTAAATCCTCCGACCTTCCTGAATTACTAGGTGCCGTGTCGCAAGCAGGATCGCAATTATCACCTCCTCCTGACAGGCCACTCCCAGCTTGAAGCCCCTGTATCGTGGATTCAACATCCTGAGGCTCATCCAAATCACCAAGCCAGTGGTACGGGGAGGTGAACCCCAACCCAAATAATGATGGTGTGTTCACTAGCATGCCTTCAAAGTGCCATGATTTTTCATCCATCCCCCCATCAAAGTGACAGCTTGAACATGCGATCCATTGGTCTTTAGCTAGCCTAGTATCCGCTGAGGAATTGAAAAGTCTTTGCCCAACTAATTCCAAGCTTTCTTCATCCAAGGCGGTTGAGGGAAAAACAAATTTTTCAACATTTTCCTCAGCATCTATAACTGTAACCGTCCCATCCAAAACATTGTTAACCAAAATTTGATTAATTTTTTCAATAAAAATAAGGGCGCGCGGATTATTTCCTAATTTTAGATATCCGCTTCCAGACATATCGCTGAGATCTACTATCGATAGATCA